>Ga0209570_1000001_pt1 | contig 1741747 bp, 1732 predicted proteins | sample EBPBio172007_DNA_FD_185861 | JGI IMG/M metagenome (GOLD analysis project Ga0209570, IMG submission 185861) | Wastewater treatment Type I Accumulibacter community from EBPR Bioreactor in Madison, WI, USA - Reactor 1_9/17/2007_ DNA (SPAdes)... | ecosystem: Engineered > Bioreactor > EBPR >...
CCGATCAGTTACCCGTGCCGTAGCCGTTGATCGACTGGTTGGTCAGGTCGGTCACGATTTCGCCGCCCAGCGACTCGATGCCGCCGCCAACGGTGGTCATCACCACCATGCCCAGGCCGACGATGGCCGCGGTCAGCACAACCCAGTCAACGGTCACGGCGCCCGATTCGTCCGACTTGAAGGCTTTGAAGAGGTTCAGGAGTTTCATGGTTCAGTCCCTTGGTTTGCATTTTGCTCTGGTTTCACCGCTTCGAAGTTTCCCGCGCCGGGTCTCTGGTCCGGTCGCCTTCGCTTCGGCTTGAGAGCAATAAGCCAGCGATTCATGGCTGCGATTGGGAGACACCCTGACATTTCCGCCCAAATTCACGTTTTCGTAATCTTTCTGGCAACCATAGGAAAAGGCTGGATTTAATTCTGCGAAACCTGAATGCACACCGGAAAGAGGCGTGGCTTTGTGGCCAGATCGCGGCCAAAACGCAGGGTCCGGCCCGCCGCAGGGTAGATTCGCACCCCCTTTGCACCCATACTGCCCCCAACAAAAGCGAAGCAGGCATCCAACGCGATGCGAAGACTGGCAGGCATCATCTCGGCGTCCTTGATTCTGGCCCTGCCGCTTGCGGCGGGGGGCGAAGCCCTGTCCGGTGACAACGGTTTCACCTTCAAGCGGCTCAAGGTCGGCGCCGGGCTGCCGGGCAAGCGGATCACGGTGCAGATCGACCCTGCCGAACAGGCCCGCGCCCTTGCCGCGCTGCCCAAGGTTGACCCCAACGGTGTGGAGCCGCCCGCCGACACGCCGGCACCCGCAGGAGCTGTTGCCGCCGTCCCCCCGCCCGGCGCCCAATATGGCTGGTTCTGGGACAAGGTGCCGCCGCAGCGCGATCAGGTCTCGGGTCGCTTCCCGCTGGCGCTGGCGGTGCTGTCGCAGGGGCCGGGCGGCGCGCAGGTGGCCGGGCCGCGGATGCAGCATATGCAGGACATCGCCGACACCTATGGCAAGGATATCCTGCTGGCGACACTGGGAACCGAGGTGTCGCCTGCATTGGTGCTGGCGGTGATCGGCGTGGAAAGCGCGGGGCGGCCCGCGGCGGTTTCATCCGCGGGGGCGGTGGGGCTGATGCAGCTTATCCCGGCCACCGCAACCCGCTTTGGCGTCACCGATTCCACCGATCCGGCGCAGAACATCAAGGGCGGCGTCGCCTATCTCGACTGGCTGATGAAGCGGTTCAACCGCGATCCGCTGATGGTTCTGGCCGCCTATAACGCCGGCGAAGGCGCGGTCGAGGCGAATGACGGCGTGCCGCCCTATGCCGAGACGCGCGATTATGTGCCCAAGGTGCTGGCGGCATGGTCCGTGGCGCAGGGCCTCTGCCTCAGCCCGCCCGAGCTGATGTCCGACCCTTGCGTCTTCAAGGTGATCAGTGCCGCAAATGACAAGGGCCAGCCCGGCAAGGGCTGACCCGTTCCGCCTGACTGCGGCTCAGACCGAAAAAGCATCCGCCCATTCGGGATGTTTCTTGCGCTGGGCATTCACGAAGGGGCAAAGCGGCATGATCTTAAAGCCGCTGGCCCGCGCATCCGCCACCATCGCCTCGACCAGCGCCAGCCCGGCGCCCGTGCCACGAAAACTGTCGGGCACGCCGGTATGGTCGGCGATGATCAGCGTCGGAGAGGTGACCGAAAAGGTCACCTCCGCCTCTTCGCCATTGCGACGCAGCACATAGCGGCCCTTGTGGCCGTTCAGTTCCTTGACGATCTCAGTCAACGATGGTGGCCTCCGTTGCGGCGCGCAACTCGGCCTCGGTGACGCCATCGGCAATCTGCACGATCTTCAGGCCGCCCGGCACCACATCCAGCACACCCAGATTGGTGATGATGCGGTTCACCACGGCCTTGCCCGTCAGCGGCAGGGTGCAGGATTTCAGCACCTTGCTTTCGCCATGCTTGCTGGTGTGGTCCATGACCACCACCACGCGCCCCACGCCCGCCACAAGGTCCATCGCGCCGCCCATGCCCTTCACCAGCTTGCCCGGAATCATCCAGTTTGCCAGATCGCCATTCTCGGCCACTTCCATCGCGCCCAAAATCGCCATCGCAATCTTGCCGCCGCGGATCATGGCGAAAGACTGCGCTGAATCGAAATAGGCGGTCTGCGGCAGTTCGGTGATGGTCTGCTTGCCGGCGTTGATCAGGTCGGGGTCTTCCTCGCCCTCAAAGGGGAAGGGGCCCATGCCCAACATGCCGTTTTCCGATTGCAGCGTGACGTTGACACCCTCGGGGATGTAATTCGACACCAGCGTCGGAATCCCGATGCCAAGGTTGACATAGGTGCCGTCCTGCAATTCCTGCGCCGCCCGCGCGGCGATCTGGTTGCGGTCCCACATGGCTCAAACCTCCCGCTTGCGCACGGTGCGCTGTTCGATGCGTTTTTCGTGGTCGCCCTGAATCAGGCGATGCACATAGATCCCCGGCAGGTGGATATGGTCGGGGTCAAGGCTGCCCAGCGGCACAATCTCCTCGACCTCTGCGATGCAGACCCGGCCTGCGGTCGCGGCGGGCGGGTTGAAGTTGCGGGCGGTCTTGCGGAAGATCAGGTTGCCCGAGGGATCGGCCTTCCACGCCTTGACGATCGAGATATCGGTGACGATCCCGGTTTCAAGGATGTAATCCTGCCCGTTGAAATTCTTCACCTCCTTGCCCTCGGCAATCACCGTGCCGACGCCGGTCTTGGTGTAAAAGCCGGGAATCCCCGCACCCCCGGCGCGCAGCCGTTCGGCCAGCGTGCCTTGCGGGTTGAACTCCAGCTCCAGCTCGCCCGACAGGTATTGCCGCATGAATTCGGCATTCTCGCCCACATAAGAGGAGATCATCTTCTTCACCTGCCGTGTCGCCAGCAGCACGCCCAGACCAAACCCGTCCACGCCCGCATTGTTCGAGGCAATGGTCAGATCCTTGGTGCCGGCGTCCCTGATCGCCGCAATCAGCAATTCCGGAATGCCGCAGAGGCCAAAGCCCCCGGCGGCAATCGTCATGCCGTCAAACAGCAGGCCATCAAGCGCCGCCGCGGCATTCGGATAGATTTTCTTCATCGGTTCCCTCCGCCCGAACCTTGCTACACCCATTGCGGGGAACGCCCCCCGACCGGGTTTTCGGATGCGGTGATCCTGAAAGATTGCCCTTGCCGCGACCATCCGTAAGAATACTTAGATGCCTAAGTAGCCTGCCGGAGCGCACATGCCCCCCGCACCCCCCTCTAGCGCCCGCGATCTTGAGCGGCTGGCGTTTCAGAACGCCCCCGATGCCACGCTGATCCTGGCCGACCGCATCATCCTGCACGCCAGCCTGCGGGTGGAGGCAGTCTTCGGCTGGTCCCCGCGTGAGGTGGAAGGCCAGTCGGTGCGGATGCTTTACCCCGGCCAGACCGATTACGAGGTGATCGGCGCCCGTGCCCGCAAGGCGATGCAGGATCAGCCAGTCTATCATGACGAACGCTTCATGCGCCGCAAGGACGGGCAGGTGGTCTGGATGGAGGGGCGGGGGGCGGCGCTGGACCGCGACGACCCGCAACGTCTGGCAATCTGGACCTATCGCCCGCTGGAAAGCGGCGCTGGCCCGGCCAACCAGCTTACCCCGGCGGAAAAGCGGGTGGCGCGCTATCTGGTCAACGGCTTTACCAGTAAGGAAATCGCGCTGGCGCTGGAATGCTCTCCCCGCACGGTCGAGGTGCATCGCGCCAACATGATCCGCAAGCTGATGGTGCGAAACAGCTTTGAACTGGTCCACCGCCTGCTGGCCGCCCCACCCACCTGACCGCGCCCGCTTGCCGCCGCCGCGCCCCGGCCCTAAGGTGCCGCCTCTGGCCCGCGTGGTGGAACGGTAGACACAGGGGACTTAAAATCCCTAGCCTTCGGGTGTGCGAGTTCAAGTCTCGCCGCGGGCACCAGAGACGGCGGAGCGCAAACGCAAGCTGCCGCCCGTGCCTCAGCCCGCCAGCCCGCCACAGGTTTCGGGGTTCTGAAAGCAGGGATCGGCGAAAGAGCCCTCGCCCCCCGAAGCGTTCAGCTCTTCGGCCTTGGCTTCGGCGGCCTTGCGTGTGGCGCGCCGGCCCTTGCCTTCGACGATCACGCCAAAGCCGTCATCATTGACGACCGCAGCCCAGCAGTCCCGACCCTTGCACTGCACTTCATGGGCGGTGAAGGTCGGGCTGTCCGGGCCGGCGACAGCGGCGGTCGCAAAAACAAGACCCAGCGCGCAGGCAGTAAAAAGCGATTTCATGGCAAATCTCTGTATGAATTCAACCATCCCTTGTGGATGGCTCTGCATTTCTCCCGCTATGCTATTGCAAGGGTAAGTCTGGAATGCCTGACTTGCGCGCTCAGACCACCTCCTTGACCGCCTCCATCGCCACATAGGTCGAGGTGGCGGCGACATGGGGCAGGGCGCTGATCCGTTCGGCCAGCACCCGGCGGTAATCCTGAATGTCCGAGGTCCGCACCTTCAGCAGGTAGTCAAAGCGGCTGGCAATCATGTGGCATTGCTCAATCTCCGGCACCGCCAGCACGGCGCGGTTGAACGCCTGCAACGCCGCCTCGCGGGTGTCCGACAGCCGCACCTCGACAAAGGCGACATGGGCCTGCCCCATGCGGATCGGGTCTAGAATCGCGCGGTAGCCGGTGATCACCCCGGCCTCTTCCAGCCGTTTCAGCCGGGTCTGCACCGGCGATTTCGACAGCCCGATCCGCCGCGCCAGTTCGGTGGCGCTCACCCTGCCGTCAACCGACAATTCCCGCAGGATCGCCCGGTCGAAACCATCCATCTCAATCCGATCCATTCGGCCCGCCTTTCCGCAAAACTTCAGCCGATCCGCCCGCAGAAACTGGCAAGAACGGGAAAACAGCCTGCATCATTGCCTGTATCATGGGCCAAAGCAGCAGGGGAAGCACCATGATCCGCGACATGACATCGGCCTGGGACATCATCGACCATCAGTCGCTTGCCGATGAGGCCGCATTGATCCGCACCCTTATAGCCGAGGCTGGCCTGTCGCCCGCCGACCGCGCCCGCATCGCAACGTCCGGCGCCGATCTGGTCCGCCGCATCCGCGCCAGCGTAAAGCCCGGGCTGATGGAGGTCTTCCTTGCCGAATACGGGCTTTCGACCGAAGAGGGCATCGCGCTGATGTGTCTGGCCGAGGCGCTTCTGCGGGTGCCCGATGCCGAAACCATGGATGCGCTGATCGAAGACAAGATCGCGCCCTCCGATTGGGGTCGCCACCTTGGCCGCTCCGCCTCGTCCCTCGTCAACGCCTCGACCTGGGCGTTGATGCTGACGGGCAAGGTGCTGGAAGACCGCGAGCCGGGCGTGGTCGGCCATCTGCGCGCCGCGATGAAACGGTTGGGAGAGCCGGTGATCCGCACCGCCGTCACCCGCGCGATGAAGGAAATGGGCCGCCAGTTCGTGCTGGGCGAAACCATTGAATCCGCGATGAAACGCGCCCGGGAACTGGAAGCCAAAGGCTACACCTACAGCTATGACATGCTGGGCGAGGCCGCGCGGACCGAGGCGGATGCCCGCCGCTATCACCTGAGCTATTCCAAGGCGATCACCGCAATCGCCGCCGCCGCCGACAAGGGCGACATCCGCAGCAATCCCGGGATTTCGGTGAAACTCTCGGCCCTGCATCCCCGCTATGAGGTCGCCAAACGCGCCCGCGTGATGGAGGAACTGGTGCCCCGCGTCCGCGCGCTGGCCGGTCTGGCGCGCGCCGCCGGCCTTGGCTTCAACATCGACGCCGAAGAAGCCGACCGTCTGGCCCTCTCGCTTGAGGTGATCGAAGCCACCCTGTCCGACCCGGCGCTCAAGGGCTGGGACGGGTTCGGCGTGGTGGTGCAGGCTTACGGCCGCCGCGCGGGCGCCGTGCTGGACTGGCTTTACGGCCTGTCGGTGCGGCTGGACCGCAAGATCATGGTCCGGCTGGTGAAAGGCGCCTATTGGGACGCCGAGGTAAAGCGGGCGCAGGTGCTGGGCCTCGCCTCTTTCCCGGTCTTCACCCGCAAACAGGCAACCGATGCCAGCTATATCGCCAACGCGCGCAAGCTTCTGGGCATGACCGACCGCATCTATCCGCAATTCGCCGGCCACAACGCCCATACCGTCGCCGCCATTCTGGATATGGCCGAACAGACCGGCATCCCCCTGCGCGATTTCGAGTTTCAGCGCCTGCATGGCATGGGTGAACGCCTGCATGACATCGTGCTGGCCGACCGCGGCACCCGCTGCCGCATCTATGCGCCTGTGGGCGCGCACCGCGACCTGCTGGCCTATCTGGTGCGTCGGCTGTTGGAAAACGGCGCCAACTCCAGCTTCGTGAACCAGATCGTGGACGAAGACGTGCCCGCCGAGCGTGTGGCCGCCTGCCCGCTGACCGCGCTTGAAGGCATGGAATCGTTGGCCAATCCGGCGATCCTGACCGCGCCGGACCTGTTCCCCGGGCGGCGCAATTCGGCGGGCTTCGACCTGACCGACACGGGCGATCTCGCCCGGATCGAGGCCGCCCGCGCCCCCCATATGGCCCCCCCGTTCGAGGCGCAGCCGATGCTTGCGGGCCGCATGGCGGGCGGCGCGCGTCTGGCCGTGGCCAACCCGGCCACCGGCGCCCCGGTCGGCCATGTCACCCTTGCCAGCACCGCCGATGTCGATACCGCCCTGCGGCTGGCCGAACCCTGGGCCGCCGAACCGGCGATCCGGGCTGAGGTGCTGAACCGTGCCGCCGACCTCTATGAGGCGCATTTCGGCGAAATCTTCGCCCTTCTGGCGCGTGAGGCGGGCAAGACGCTGGCCGATGCCGTGGCCGAACTGCGCGAGGCGGTGGACTTCCTGCGCTACTACGCCACCGGCGCCGCCCAACCCTATCCGGCGCGCGGGGTCTTTGCCTGTATCAGCCCATGGAACTTCCCTCTGGCGATCTTCTCGGGCCAGATCGGCGCCGCGCTGGCCGCCGGAAACGCCGTTCTGGCCAAACCGGCCGAGCAGACGCCGCTGATCGCCGCCCTTGCCGTGCGCCTGTTGCATCAGGCCGGGGTGCCTGCCACGGCGCTGCAACTCTTGCCCGGCGACGGGCAGGTGGGCGCCGCGCTGACCCGCGATGCGCGGGTGAAAGGCGTGGCCTTCACCGGATCGACCGAAACCGCCCTGCTGATCCGCCGCGCGATGACGGAACACCTTGACCCCTCCGCACCGCTGATTGCCGAAACCGGCGGGCTGAACGCGATGATCGTGGACAGCACCGCCCTGCCCGAACAGGCGGTGCGCGACATCCTCGGCTCCAGCTTCCAGTCGGCGGGGCAACGCTGTTCGGCGCTGCGCTGCCTCTATGTGCAGGAAGACGTTGCCGAAACCGTTACCGAAATGCTGTTCGGCGCCATGGCGGAACTGGCCTTGGGCGATCCGGCCGACCTTTTCACCGACATCGGCCCGGTGATCGACGCCGAGGCGCAGCAGGGCATCGCCGATTACATCGCCGCCGCCCGCGCCGAAGGCCGGGTGCTTAAGGAAATGGCGGCGCCGAAAGCCGGCCATTTCATCGCCCCCACCGTGATCCGCGTCAAAGGCATCGAAGACATGCCGCGTGAGATTTTCGGCCCCGTGCTGCACATCGCCACCTTCAGGGCGGGTGAGATTGACGCCGTGGTCGGCGCGATCAACGCCACGGGCTATGGGCTTACCCTTGGCCTGCATACCCGCATTGATGACCGGGTGCAGGCGGTGGTGGATGCCGCCCATGTCGGCAACATCTATGTCAACCGCAACCAGATCGGCGCGGTTGTGGGCAGCCAACCCTTTGGCGGTGAAGGTCTTTCCGGCACCGGGCCCAAGGCAGGCGGCCCCGATTACCTGCCCCGTTTCACCCGCAACGCAGCCCCCGCAACCGCCCCCGACAGCCGTGAGATGCCCGAGGCCGAGGTGGTCGCTGCCCTGCGCCTTGCGCTGCCCGCAGCCATGCCCGAGGCGCGGGTTCTGCCCGGCCCGACCGGCGAATCCAACCGGCTGACTGCGCTGCCGCGCCTGCCCCTCCTTTGCCTTGGCCCCTCGCCAGAGGCGGCGCTGGCACAGGCCGAGGCGGTGCGCGCCCTTGGCGGCCGCGCGGTTGAGGCGCCGGGGCTGGCGCCCTTGGCCCTTGCGCGGCTCGACGGGTTTGGCGGTGCGCTCTGGTGGGGGGACACCGAAGGCGCCCGTTCCCGTGCCCGGGCGCTGGCCGGGCGCAAAGGCCCGATCCTGCCGCTGATCACCGACCGGCCCGACACCGCGCATGTGCTGCTTGAACGGCATGTCTGCATCGACACAACCGCTTCGGGTGGCAATGCGCAGCTTCTGGCCGAGGTGGGCGCCGCCTGAGCCGGGCAGAGGGGCAACGCGCCCCTCCGCGCTCTATCCTGTCAGATCAGCCATTGCGCCAGCAGCATCAGCGCGCCGGATACGGCCCAGCTTCCGGCGTCAATGTTGCGGCTGGTGGCGCCCAGCTTCTTGAAAGCATTGTTGGAATAGCCCATCACGATGAAGGCCACGATGCCAAGGATCAGCGGCCCCGTCATCCCCCGCGCCACCATCACGCCCACGAAGACCGCATACAGCACCAGTCCCAGCGTGAGCGAGCCAAACGCCGCCCCCATCGGGTCTTCGCGCCGATGCTGCACCCCGGCCGAAGCGCTCCATGCCGGGTAAAATCCTTTGGGTGAATACCAGAACCAGCCCACGCCAAAGGCCAGCACCGCACCCACCGCCACCGCAATCCAGTCCACCCCTGCAAACACGCCGCATCCCTCCTGTCTGACGGGCCAAGGATGCCAAAGCTGCGGCGCGCTGTCGCAGGAAAAATGCACCGATTCGGCGCAATTGGTTAACGCCGCGGGCGGCGGCGGCGTGTCACTACGCTGTATCTACGCAAAAAATACGCAGAACAGACGAAAAAACGACAGGGAAAAGCGCGGAAATCTCCGGGTTAATCCAGCGTTCTCAATGCATTGCGCCGCAAGCCGCGCATCCCGCCCGCCGCTTGACCGCAATCACCCGGCTTTCGGCATAAAGCGCATCATGGATCAGCAGGCGGCCCGCCAGCGTCTCTCCGGCGCCCGTCAGATGCTTGACCGCCTCCATCGCCATCATGGCGCCGATGATGCCGGGCAAAGGCGCCGCGACCCCCGCCTCGGCGCAGGCGGGCACCATGCCGGGCAGCGGGCGTTCTGGAAAAACGCATTCGTAACAAGGGGTTCCATGGGCCGGATCGTAAAGGGAAAGCTGCCCCTCCCATTGCGTCATCGCCCCGGCGATCAGCGGCTTGCCCAGTTTGGCGCAGGTCCGGTTGACCAGATAGCGGGTGTCGAAATTGTCGGTGCCATCCAGCACAAGATCATACTCGGCGATCAGCGCCTCGGCAATTTCGGCATCCAGCCGCCGCTGATAGGGGCGCACCTCGACAAAGGGGTTCAGCGCCTTGACGGCGATTTCGGCGGATTGGGTTTTCGCCATGCCAATCCGTTGATCTGCATGAATAATCTGGCGTTGCAGGTTTGACCCTTCCACCCGGTCATCGTCGATCACCCCCAGCGTGCCCACCCCGCTCGCCGCCAGATACAACAGCGCCGGAGAGCCCAACCCCCCCGCGCCGATGACCAGAACCTTGGCCGATTTCAGCCGCATCTGCCCCGGCCCGCCAATCTCGCGCAAGAGGATATGGCGAGAGTAACGGTCCAGTTCCGCCTGCCGGAAGGGGCCTTCCTCAGAGGCGGCGGGTGCCGTGCGCGCCTTCAAGTGTTTGAGACCAATGGCATAAATCAGCACCAACCCGGCAGCGCCCCCCAGAACGGCCCAACCCGCCGCGCTGCCGCCCAGCGTCTGCCGCAGGCCCGCGCCCTCCGGCAGCACGAGATGCGCCAGAATGACCGCGGCCCAAAGCACCGCCAGCGCCGCCAGCCGCAGCGCAACGGGCACCCGTAGCAGCCAACCCAGCCCCCAAAGTCCCGCCGCCAGCCCCAGAACCAGCATCACTGCAGCCCGGTTGAGCCGAAACCCCCGGCTCCGCGCGCAGTTTCGTCAAGCGTTTCAACAACTTCATACCCTACCTGCAAGACCGGCGCGATCACGCATTGCGCAATCCGGTCGCCGTGATGCACGGTGAAATCCGCCTCGCCAAGGTTCACCAGCGCCACGCCCAAAGGCCCGCGATAATCGCTGTCGATGGTGCCCGGCGTGTTGGGCAGGGTGATGCCATGGCGGACCGCAAGGCCCGAGCGCGGGCGGATCTGCATTTCGTAACCCACTGGGATTGCTACACGAATGCCCGTGGGCACCACCAGCCGCTGCATCGGACGCAGCACGATCCCCCCTTGTCGCATTTCGGGTGGCAGGTTGGCGCAGATATCGGCCCCCGCACTTCCCGCCGTCTGATAGGCGGGCAGCGGCAGGCTGCGGTCGGCCCAATCTTCCCAAACCACCTGCACCAGCGGAGTCATTTGGCTTTAACCCTTTGTTTCAACGCGATTTACCGCATCCGCAATCCGCGCGGCCAGCCGCCGCGCCACCGCGTCCTTGGCCATGCGGGGCCAGGTTTCGGCCCCTTCGGCATCAATCACCGTCACCGCGTTTTCGCTGCCCCCCATGATCCCCGTCGCGGGCGAGACATCATTGGCAACGATCCAGTCGCAGCCTTTGCGCAGCCGCTTGGCCGTGGCATGGTCCACCACTTTCTCGGTTTCCGCGGCAAAGCCGACGACCAGCACGGGGCGTTGGGAAGCCTTTGAAATCCAAGCCAGAATGTCGGGGTTCTCGGCGAATTCCAACACGGGCAGGCGGCCCGAGCCGTCCTTCTTGATCTTCTGCGCCCCGGCATTGGCGACCCGCCAATCGGCCACCGCCGCCGCCATTACCGCCACATCGGCGGGCAGCGCCGCCTCGACCGCCGCGCGCATTTCGGCGGCGGTTTCCACCCGCACCACCGCCACCCCTTCGGGCGGCGGAACCGAGGCGGGGCCGGTCACAAAGGTCACCTTTGCCCCCAGATCGCGCAGCGCCGCCGCAACGGCGGTGCCCTGCGCGCCCGAAGAGTGGTTGGCAATATAACGAACCGGATCAATGGGTTCATGGGTCGGGCCAGAGGTGATCAGCACATGCTTTCCCACCAGCGGCCCCCGCACCAGCGCCGCACGGATCGCCTCCAGAATGGCAGGCGGTTCGGCCAGACGGCCCGGCCCATACTCGCCGCAGGCCATGTCGCCTTCGTCCGGGCCGACGAACAGCACCCCGTCTGCGCGCAGTTGCGCGAGGTTGCGCTGCGTCGCCGGATGCTGCCACATCCGCACATTCATCGCCGGGGCTGCCAGCACCCGGGTATCGGTCGCCAGCAGCAGGGTGGAGGCCAGATCCTCGGCCCGCCCGCCCGCCATCTTGGCCAGAAGGTCCGCCGTCGCAGGCGCCACCACGATCAGATCGGCGACGCGGGAAAGCTGGATATGGCCCATCTCCGCCTCATCCGTGAGGTCGAACAGCGCCTGATAGACCTTTTCCCCCGCAAGGGCCGAAACCGACAACGGAGTGACGAACTCGGCCCCGCCTGCGGTCAGAACCGGGGTCACATGCACGCCTTCGGCCTTCAACAGCCTGATAAGAAGCAAGGATTTATAGGCCGCGATGCCGCCGCCGATGATCAGAAGTATCCGCTTGCCTGCCAGCATCTGGCCTCTCCCGCCGCCCGTTGCCAAGCATTAGGCCCGCAGGCGCCGCGGCACAAGTCGGGCGCACAAGCCGGGCGCACGGGTCAGGCAAGGAAGGCCATCACCTCGGGCGCGGCTTCGGTCAGCGATTTGCGCAGCTTGCCATAGGCCGCCGCCTCCAACTGCCGGATGCGCTCTTTCGACAAGCCCAGCTCGCTGCCAAGGCTTTCCAGCGTCCGCGGCTCGTCGCGCAACCGGCGCTCGATCACGATATGCCGCTCGCGCGGGTTCAGCCCGGCCATCGCCTGCGCCAGCCAGCCGCGCAGACGGGCGCGGTCATGCGCCGCCTCCACCTGTGCTTCGGCCTGCGGGGCGTCGTCGGGCAGAACTTCAATCCATTCGCGCCCCTCATCCTCGGCCTGCGTGGCATTGAGCGAGGCGTCCATTCCCGCCAGCCGCCCCTCCATCATCTGCACCTCGGCCAGCGTTACGCCGATCTCTGAAGCCACCTTTTCGCGCAACTGTGCCGCGTCCAGAACCTCGCCCCGCGCGTGCGCCTCGCGCTCAAGCTTGGCCTGCACCCGGCGCAGGTTGAAGAACAATGCCTTTTGCCCCGAGGTGGACCCGGTCCGCACCAGCGACCAGTTGCGCATCACATGATCCTGTATCCCGGCCTTGATCCACCACACGGCATAGGTGGAAAACCGCACCCCCCGGTCAGGGTCGAATTTCTCGGCAGCCTTCATCAGACCCAGCGCCGCCTCCTGCACAAGGTCGTTCATCGGCGCGCCATAGCGGCGAAACCGCGCCGCCGTCGCAATCGCCAGCCGCATATAGGCCGTCACCAGCCGGTGCAGCGCGGCGGTATCGCCGTGATCGCGCCAGGCGCGGGCCAGGGCCGCCTCGGTCTCGGCATCCAGAAGCTCTGCCGCCCGCGCTTGGCGCGACAGGGTTTGATCGCTATATCCGTCCAGCGCCATGACGCCCCCCGATTGGCAATCCCGCGGCCCTTTACCGGGCCAAACTTTCATACGGAAAACATCTTTGACCGGATCACCGCCCCCCGCCGATTTCCCGAAACTGACGCTGGTGACCGGCGGCGCGCGGTCGGGCAAATCGCGGTTGGCCGAACGTCTGGTGCGGGCCTCGGGCCTGCCGCTGACCTATATCGCCACCGCCGAAGCCTGGGATGATGAGATGCGTGCGCGGATCGCCGCGCACCGGCAGGACCGCGGCGCAGGCTGGACCACCATCGAGGCGCCGCGTGATGTGGCGGGGGCGCTGGCCGGGGCAGGGGGGGCGGTGCTGATCGACTGCGCCACCCTGTGGCTGACCAACACCCTGCTCGCCGGGGCGGAGCTCGAGGCCGAGATTGCGGCCCTGCTGGCGGCGCTTACCCAAGCTGCCGGCCCGGTGGTGGTCGTCTCGAACGAGGTCGGCTGGGGCATCGTGCCCGAAAATGCCCTTGCCCGTGCCTTTCGTGACGAACAGGGGCGGCTGAATCAGCGCCTCGCGGCAGAGGCCGAGCTGGTAGTGGGGGTCATGGCGGGGCTGCCGCTTGTTCTCAAAGGCAAATTGCCGGAGGGGATATGACGCGCCTCTGGTGGGTCCGCCACGGTCCGACCCATGCGCGAGCCTTTGCCGGCTGGCGCGACATTCCCGCCGACCTGTCCGACCATGCCGCCCTTGCCCGGCTGAACGCCCATCTGCCGCGTCCGGCGCTCTTGGTGTCCTCGGACCTGATCCGCGCCTCGGCCACGGCCGATGCACTTGGCCCTGGCCGCCGCCGCCTGCCCGATGACCCCGCCCTGCGGGAGTTTCACTTCGGCGACTGGGACGGATTGCCCTTCACCGAGGTCGCCACCCGCTGGCCCGACCTCTCGCGCCGCTATTGGGAGGAGCCGGGCCATATCGCCCCGCCGAACGGCGAAAGCTGGATCACCGCCGCCGCCCGGATAGACGCCGCGGCTGACGCGCTGGCCGCCGCCCACCCCGGGCAAGACATCATCGCCGTGGCTCATTTCGGCGCGATCCTGACCCAGGTTCAGCGCGCCGCCGCGATTTCCCCCTATGAGGCGCTGGCACAGGATATCGCCAACCTCTCGGTCACCTGCCTGCAACATGACGGCGGCGGCTGGCGCCTTCTCGGTGTCAATCACTGCCCGTGATGGGCCGCGCCACAAATCATCGCTTTTCAGGATGCAGCGTCCCCCCTAGCTTCGGCCCCGACAGGAAGGGAAGTGATGATGACCTATGACCTCGTGATCGGTGACAGGGCCTATTCAAGCTGGTCGCTGCGTGGCTGGCTGTTGTTCGACGCCTTCGGCATCCCGGTGAAGACCCGGCTCGCCCGGCTCTACTCCGACGAATTGCCGAATATGCTCAAAGAGTTCTTCCCCGGCAAAACCGCCCCCACCATGCGCACGCCGGATGGGGTGGTGGTGCCCGAAACCATCGCCATCGCCGAAGAACTGGCCAGCCGCCACCCCGAAGCCGGCCTCTGGCCTGCCGACCCCCGGGCGCGCGCCGTGGCACGGGTTCTGGCCGCCGAGATGCATGCAGGCTTTACCGCCCTGCGCAACCATTGCCCGATGAACCTGCGCGTCAGCTACACCACCTGCGAACCGCCTGCCGAGGTGCTGGCCGACCTCGCCCGGCTGGAAACGCTCTGGGGCTGGGCCTGGGACCAGACCGGCAACAACCCATGGCTTGCCGGCGCCTATTCGGCGGCAGATGCCTTCTTTGCCCCGGTGGCGACGCGGATCGCCACCTATAACCTGCCGGTGTCACCCCGGGCCATGGCCTATGTGCAGGCGCATCTTTCCCATCCCAGCTTCCGCCGCTGGCGGGCGATGGGGCTGGTCGATGGGGCCGACCAACCCTTCTACCGCCGCGACTGGCCGCGCCGCCCCTGGCCCGGCCCGGTGCCGCTGGCCGCCCGCGCCGTCGAGGGCACTGCTGCCGAAAACACCGCCTGCCCCTATTCGGGCAAGCCGGTGACCCATGTTCTGGAACTGGACGGCCGCCGCTTCGGCTTCTGCAACGCCTTTTGCCGCGACAAGACGGTGGCCGACCCCGAAGCCTGGGCGCCGTTCATGGCCCTGCGCGGCTGACCTTCATCTTGGCCCAAATATCCCCGCCGGAGGCGCAGGCATCCACCTGCATCCCCGCCGGGGCCTCCGGGCCAAAATTCTTCGCCGAAGAATTTTCCCGCGCCGGTCCTGTGCCGTTGTTAACCTTTGCTCAACCATTGCGCCCTACCGGTTAACCATTGGTAAGGAGCATCCCATGGTCGCACGGGCCTTTACAGTGGCCTTCGAAGGGGTCGAGGCGCGGCTGGTCGAGGTGCAATGTGCCGTCACCCCCGGCGTGCCGAATTTCGCGCTGGTGGGCCTGCCGGACAAGGCGGTTTCCGAGGCGCGCGAACGGGTTCGCGCCGCCATCGCCGCCCTGTCGATCGCGCTGCCCTCCAAGCGCATCACCGTCAACCTCTCCCCCGCCGATCTTCCGAAAGAGGGCAGCCATTTCGACCTGCCCATCGCGCTGGCCCTGCTGGCCGCGCTGGACATCCTGCCCAAGGAAGAGGTCGAACACACGCTGGCGCTGGGAGAATTGTCGCTGGATGGCCGGTTGATCCCGGTCACCGGGGCTTTGCCTGCGGCGATGGCCGCGGCGGAAGAGGACAAGACGCTGCTGTGCCCCAAGGGGTGCGGCGCCGAGGCGGCCTGGGTCGGTGCGGCCGAGGTTCTTGCCGCAGCTTCGCTCAACGATGTGGTGCGCCATTATACCGGCCAATCCGCCCTCAGCCCCGCCGATGCGGGTGAGGTCACCCCCTTGCCCAATGGCCGCGACCTGCGCGAGGTCAAGGGGCAGGAGCGTGCCAAGCGCGCGCTGGAAATCGCGGCGGCCGGGCGGCACCATCTGATGATGGTCGGCTCTCCCGGCTCGGGAAAGTCGATGCTGGCCGCCAGATTGCCCGGCATCCTGCCGCCGCTGGTCGCGCAAGAGGCGCTGGAAACCTCGATGATCCATTCGCTGGCCGGGTTGCTGAACGAAGGCGGCATCTCCCGCGCCCGTCCGTTCCGCGAACCGCATCACACCGCCTCGATGGCGGCCATCGTCGGGGGGGGAAAAGGCGCCAAGCCCGGGGAAATCTCGCTCGCCCATAATGGCGTGCTGTTCATGGACGAGTTTCCCGAGTTTTCCCGGGCGGTGCTGGAAACCCTGCGTCAGCCGATCGAGACCGGCGAGGTGGTCGTGGCCCGCGCGAATGCCCATATCCGCTATCCCTGCCGCTTTCTGCTGGTCGCGGCGGCAAATCCCTGCAAATGCGGCTATCTTACCGATCCCGCCCGGGCTTGCGCACGGGTGCCGCTCTGCGGTGACGACTACCTTGGCCGGATTTCGGGGCCGCTGATGGACCGCTTCGATCTGCGCGTGGAAGTGCCGCCGGTTGCCTTTACCGATCTTGATCTGCCCGCCTCCGGTGACAGTTCGGCCATTGTTGCCGCGCGGGTCGAGGCCGCGCGCGCGCACCAGAACGCCCGCTTTGCCGATCACCCGCGGGTGCGCGTCAATGCCGATATGGAGGGCCGCCTGCTCGACGAGGTGGCCGCACCCGATGCCGAAGGTCGCGCCCTGCTGAACCGCGTCGCCGAACGCTTCGGCCTCTCGGCCCGCGGCTATCACCGGGTGATGCGGGTGGCCCGCACGATTGCCGACCTTGAGGGCACCGCCGAAGTGCGCCTGCCCCATATCGCCGAAGCGGTCAGCTTCCGGCTGATCGCCGGGGCGAAGGCGCATGGCTGAAGCGCCCCTGCGCGGCGGGCGCAGATTGGTGCCTATGCCCGGCGCTTGGCCTCGATCACTTCCCAGATGCGGGCGGCGGCATTGGTGCCATCAAACCGCTCCAGCTCCTGCAATCCGGTGGGCGAGGTCACGTTGATCTCGGTCAGCCAATCGCCGATGACGTCGATCCCGACGAAGACCTGCCCCTTTTCGCGCAGAACCGGCCCGATGGTCCGGCAAATCTCCAGATCGCGCGCCGTCAGCCCGATCTTTTCGGGCCGCCCGCCGACATGCATGTTTGAACGGGTCTCTCCCGCCTGCGGCACCCGGTTGATGGCGCCGACCGGCTCGCCATCGACCAGAATCACCCGCTTGTCACCCTTGGCGACATCCGGCAGGAATTTTTGCACGATCAGCGGTTCCCGCGAGAAGCCGGTGAACAATTCATAAAGCGAGGAAAGGTTGCGGTCATTGGCATCCAGCCGGAACACGCCCGCACCGCCATTGCCATAGAGCGGCTTGAGGATGATATCGCCATGCCGCGCCTTGAAGGCGCGGATCGTCGCCAGATCGCGGGCAATCGCGGTCGGTGGCGTCAATTGCGGGAACCGCAGCACCAGAAGCTTCTCGGGATAGTTGCGCACCCAGAACGGATCATTCACCACCAGCGTCTTGGGGTGGATCATGTCCAGCAGATGGGTCGAGGTGATATAGCTCATGTCGAAGGGCGGATCCTGCCGCAGCCAGACCACATCGAAATCGGCCAGATCAACCTCGGTTTCCGGGCCATAGCTGACATGGTTGCCAATCTCGCGGCGCAGCTCGATGGGAAAACCCCGCGCCATGACGCGCCCTTCGACAAAGGCCAGTTTGTCCGGCGTGTAGAAGAACAGCGTATGGCCGCGCGCCTGCGCCTCAAGCGCGATGCGGAACGTTGAATCGCCATTGATATTGACCGAACCGATCGGGTCCATCTGCAGCGCGACCTTCAGGGCCATGTTCATCCTCCGGGGCTTGATTGCCCTTAGATGACCCAGACCGCGCCCGGATGCAATTCGTCACGCGGCAAAGGCATTCTCGAGAATCTCGATACGCCCCGCGCCATCGACAAGCGCCAGATCGAACCGCACCGGCGTCAACTGCCCGGCGGGTTCGCCGCCAATGAACTCGGACGCTGCGCCACATATGCGGGCGATCTGCCGTTCCGACAGATGCAGGGCCGCTTCGTCATGGGTCCGGCTCTGCTTGACCTCGATGAAGATCACTTCGGCACCGTCGCGTGCGATCAGGTCGATCTCGCCCGAAATGCCCCGCCAGCGCCGGGCGCAGACCATTCTGCCGGATCGGTTGTAAACCCGCTCCACCGCCTCTTCGGCGTGAAGACCTGCCCGATAGGATTGCAATCCGCTCATTTGTCCCCCCGGCCCAAGGCCATCCGATACACGTCTTTGCGCGGCAAACCGAACGCCTCGGCCACCGCTGCCGCCGCGTCTTTCACCGACATCTCCTGCAGGGCCCGCCCCAGCGCCTGATCGACGGTTTCCGCATCGGCCGCCCGCACTGCCGCCCGGTCGATCACCACGACGATTTCGCCCTTCACCTCCCGATCTGCATAGGCCGCCGCCAGATCGGCCAGCGTTCCCCGGCTGACCTCCTCGAATCGCTTGGTCAGTTCCCGGCAGACGGCCGCCTGTCGTTCTCCTCCCAGAATCTGCACCAAATCCCCTAACAATTGTTGAATGCGTTTCGGCGATTCATAAAGGATGAGGGTTGCCTGCATCGGCGCCAGTTCCCTGAGGAAGGTTTCGCGTGCGCCTTTGGCGGCCGGGGGGAAGCCTGCGAACAGAAAACGGTCCGAGGGCAGGCCCGAGACGGTCAGCGCGCACAGCACCGCCGAGGGGCCGGGGGCGGCCAGCACCGTCTGACCCGTTGCCACCGCCGCCCGCGCCAGTTCAAAGCCGGGGTCAGATACCAGCGGCGTTCCGGCCTCGGAGGCATATGCCACGCTCTTGCCCGCTGCCATTGCCGACAGCAGCCGGGGCAGGGCCTGTGGGGCGTTGTGTTCGTGATAGGCCACCAACGGGCGCCCGTTCAGCGCCACGCCGTGAATTTCCATCAGATGGCGCAGGGTGCGGGTGTCTTCCGCTGCCAGCACATCGGCCGAGGCCAGAATGTCCAGCGCGCGCAAGGTGATGTCGCGCGCCGCCCCGATCGGGGTCGAGATGAAATGCAGGCCCGCCGCAAGGGGCCGGGTCTCGGGCGTCAGTTTGCCGATTGTCACCGCGGCCTCTCTCTTTGGTTCAACGCAAGTTTACTTCCCCCGGCGATGGCCTTAGGCTTGCCTCCCAATTGCTGTGCCTTTGGGAGTGAGGATTTCCCCATGTTGTCCGTTTTGCGCCGCGCCCGCAAGTCGCTGGGTTCTCTTGCTCTTTCGCTTGCTGCGGTTGCCCTTGCGGCCTGCACGCCGGGCGCCGCTCCGGGGCCGACCTCGGGCAGCGGCAAGGTTCAGGTGGCTTTGCTGGTGCCCTCGGGTTCGGGTCAGGCCAGCGATGAGCTGCTGGCACGGTCGCTGCAGAATGCGGCGCGGATGGCGATTTCCGACCTGAACGGGGTGCAGATCGACCTGCGGGTCTACAACACCGCCGGCCAGCCGTCGCAGGCCGCCGCGATGGCGACCAAGGCGGTGGCCGAGGGCGCGCAGGTGATCCTTGGCCCGGTCTATGCGCAAGAGGCGAATGCGGCGGGGGTGGCGGTGGCCGCCAGCGGCGTGAACGTTCTGGCCTTCTCGAACAACACTGATATCGCGGGGAATAACGTCTTCGTGCTTGGCCCGACCTTCGACAACACCGCGCGCCGTCTGGCCTCTTATGCGGTGCGTCAGGGCAAGGGCAAGATCATGGTCGTGCATGACCGCAACACGGCCGGAAACCTTGGCCGTGGCGCGATCGAGCGGGGCGTGGCGGTTGCGGGCGGTTCGGTCGTGGCGGTCAGCAGCTATGAGTTTTCGCAGAATGGCGTGGTGCAGGCGGCTCCGGCCATTGTGCAGCAGGCCCGGTCCTCGGGGGCGCAGGCGCTGTTCCTGACCGCCGATACCGCAGGTGCTTTGCCGCTGATCAGCCAGATGCTGGCCGACAACGGCCTGCCGCCCACGACGACGCAGTTCATCGGCCTGACCCGCTGGGACATTCCTGCCGCCACGCTGTCGCTTCCGGGGGTGCAGGGCGGCTGGTTCGCGCTGCCCGATCCGGTTCTTTATGCCCAGTATCAAAGCCGCTATCAGGGCGCCTTCGGCGAGGGGCCGCATCCGATCTCGGGGCTGGCCTATGACGGGATTGCCGCAATCGGCGCGCTGATGAAATCGGGCATGACCGGGCCGGTCAGCAAATCGGCGCTGACCCAAGGTTCGGGTTTTGTCGGCGTGAACGGCATTTTCCGGCTGCGCGGCGACGGCACCAACGAACGCGGTCTGGCCATCGCCCGCATTTCGGGCGGGCAGTATCAGGTGATCGACCCTGCCCCGCGCAGCTTCGGCGGCGCCGGGTTCTGATCCGGCCCGGTCCGCAGGAGATGGGTGAGCTTCCCTCGGCCGCGGTTGCCGGGCCGTTTCTGCCCGGTGCCGAGCGGATTGACCCGGTCGCCGTTCTGGCCGCCATCGCTGCCGAGGCGCTGCCGATCCTCGCCCAAGGCGGTGAGCCGCGGGCGGCGCGGGCGGTTGCCGTGCGCCACCTGGCGGTGGCCAAGGCGGCGGCCAATGCGGCCCTTGCCGAAGCTTTTCGTGCCCGGCCCCGCGATGCCCGCCCGCTTGTCGCCGCGCAGGCGGCGCTGACCGATGCGCTGGTGGGGGTGGCCCTGCGGGTGGCGCGCGACCTTCTGCACCCTTTGGCCAACCCGACCGAGGCGGAGCGGATTGCCGTCCTTGCTGTCGGCGGCTATGGCCGGGCCGAGATGGCGCCGCATTCCGATGTGGACCTGCTGTTCCTGACGCCGTGGAAGATCACCCCCTGGGCGGAAAGCGTCATCGAATCGATGCTTTACATGCTCTGGGATCTCAAGCTGAAGGTGGGTCACGCCAGCCGCACGGTGAAGGACTGCCTGCGGCTGGGGCGTGAGGATATCACCATCCGCACCGCCCTGCTTGAACATCGCTTTGTCGCGGGCCATGCCCCCCTTGCCGCCGAATTGGGCGACCGGCTCTGGTCCGAGCTGTTCCGCAACACCGGGCCCGAATTCATCGAGGCCAAGCTCGCCGAACGGGCCGAGCGGCACCGCCGGCAGGGCGGGCAACGCTATGTGCTTGAGCCGAATGTCAAAGAGGCCAAGGGCGGGTTGCGCGACCTGCAAACGCTTTACTGGATTGGCAAATACCTCAACCGCGTGCCCTCGGCGGCGGGGCTGGTCGGGGCGGGGCTTTTCACGGCAGAGGAATTCGCCACCTTCCAGCGCGCCGAAGAGTTCCTCTGGGCCGCCCGCTGTCATATGCATTACATCACCGCCCGCGCCACCGATCAGTTGACCTTCGATTTGCAGGTCGAGGTGGCGGCCCGAATGGGCTACCGCGACAGCGGCGGTCGGCGGGCGGTCGAAATCTTCATGCAGGATTACTTCCGTCATGCCACCCGCGTCGGCGAGCTGACCCGTATCTTCCTGACCGAGCTTGAGGCCCGCCATGCCAAGCCCGAAGCGCGGCTGAAGGGCCTGTTCGGGCGCCACAAGGTGAAACCGGGATACAAACTGGTGCAGGGCCGCATCGACGTGGCCGATCCGGCGAAATTCCTGACCGACAAGCTGAACCTCTTGCGGGTGTTCGAAGAGGGGCTGCGCTCGGGCTATCTGCTGCATCCCAATGTCATGCGGCTGGTGGCGGGGCAGTTGCACCTGATTGACGATGACATGCGCGACAACCCCGAAGCGCAGCGCATCTTCCTTGACCTGATGCTGAAACACGGCAACCCGGAACGTTCGCTGCGGCGGATGAACGAATTGGGCGTTCTGTCAGCCTTCCTGCCCGAGTTTGAGCCGGTCGTGGCGATGATGCAGTTCAACGTCTATCACCATTACACGGTGGACGAGCATATCATCCAGACCATCTCTACCCTTGCCCAGATCGAGCGGGGGGAGCTGATCGAGGATCTGCCGCTGTCCTCCTCCATCCTCAAGGCGGGGGTGAACCGGCGGGTGCTGTATGTGGCGCTGCTGCTGCATGACATCGGCAAGGGTCGGCCCGAGGATCATTCCATCATCGGCGCGCAGATTGCGCGGCGGGTTGCGCCGCGGTTGGGCCTGAACGAGGAAGAAAGCGAAACCGTCGAATGGCTGGTGCGCTATCACCTGTTGATGTCCGACATGGCGCAGAAGCGTGACATCGGCGACCCGCGCACGGTGCGCGACTTTGCCAAGGCGGTGAAGACCCGCAAGCGGCTGGACCTTTTGACGGTGCTGACGGTCTGCGACATCCGCGGCGTGGGACCGGACACCTGGAACAACTGGAAGGCCATGCTGCTGCGCCAGCTTTACCGGCTGACCGCCGAGGCGCTGGAAGGCGGGCTGGAACATTACAACCGCGAAAAGCGCGAGGATGAGGCGAAGGCCGCCCTGCGCGCCCGGCTGGCCGATTGGACCGCGGAAGAGATCAACCGCGAATGCGGGCGGCACTATGCGCCCTATTGGCAGGGGCTGACCACCGACACGCAAGAGGTCTTCGCCCGGATGCTAAAGGGTCTGGGCGATGATGAAATCCGCATCGACCTGCACCCGGATTCCGGGCGCGATGCCACGCGGGCGGCCTTTGCCTTGGCCGATCATCCGGGCATCTTCTCGCGCCTTGCCGGGGCGCTGGCGCTGGTGGGGGCCAATGTGGTCGATGCGCGGACCTATACCTCAAAGGACGGCTATGCGACGCCGGTCTTCTGGGTGCAGGACCGCGAGGGCAAACCCTATGAGGTGGCGGGCCTGCCACGCCTGCGCCAGATGATCGAAAAGACCCTGCGCGGCGAGGTGGTGGCCCGGCAGGCGCTTGCCGGCCGTGACAAGGTGAAAAAGCGCGAGCGCGAGTTCCGCTTTCCCACCCATATCACCTTCGACAACGAGGGGTCGGAAATCTACACCATCATCGAGGTTGATACCCGCGACCGGCCCGGGCTGCTTTATGATCTGACCCGGACGCTGGCGGCCAACAACATCTATATCGCCAGCGCGGTGATTGCGACCTATGGGGCGCAAGTGGTGGACAGCTTCTATGTCAAGGACATGTTCGGGCTGAAGCTGCACGCCAAGGGCAAGCAGGAAAGCCTTGACCGCAAGCTGCGGCAGGCCATCACCGAGGGCGCCGAACGGGCGCAGACGCTTTGATGGATCTGATCCTCTGGCCCGGCGGAAAGGCGTCCCGATGAAACCCATCTCGCTCATGCGGTCGGTGGTGACGGTCGGCGGCTGGACCCTGCTGTCGCGCGGGGTGGGCTTTGCGCGTGACATGATGATTGCGGCCTATCTCGGCGCCGGGCCGGTGGCCGATGCCTTTAACGTCGCCTTCTCGCTGCCCAACATGTTCCGCCGCTTCTTTGCCGAGGGCGCCTTCAACATGGCCTTCGTGCCGATGTTCGCCAAAAAGCTGGAAGGCGGCGAGGATGCGCAACGCTTTGCCGAAGATGCCTTTACCGGCATGGCGGCGCTGCTGTTCGTCTTTTCGATCCTTGGCACGCTGGCCATGCCCTGGCTGGTCTGGGCGATGGCTTCGGGCTTTGCGGGCGATGCGCGGTTCGACCTTGCGGTGACCTATGGCGAGATCGGCTTCAACTATATCCTGTTCATCTCGCTGGTGGCGCTCTTATCGGGGGTGCTGAACGCCCACGGCCGCTTTACCGAGGCGGGGTTCGTGCCGGTGCTGCTGAACCTGATCTTCATTGCCGCCATGATGCTGGCGGCCTGGGCGGGTTGGGATATGGGGCTGACGCTGGCCTGGTGTGTGCCGGTGACGGGGGTGGTGCAACTGGCCTTCACCTGGATTTCGGCCTGGCGGATCGGGTTCCGGCTGCATCTGCGGCTGCCGCGTCTGACGCCCGATCTGCGGCGGTTGGCGGCGATTGCGGCGCCTGCCGTGCTGGCGGGCGGGGTGGTGCAGGTCAACCTTTTGGTGGGCCGTCAGGTGGCGAGCTATACCGAAGGGGCGGTCACATGGCTGGTGCTGGCGGACCGGCTTTACCAACTGCCGCTGGGGGTGGTGGGCATCGCCATCGGCACCGTCCTGTTGCCCGACCTGTCGCGCCGCCTGCGCGCAGGCGATGCGACAGGCGGGCGGGCCAGTTTCAACCGCGGCACCGAGTTTGGGCTGTTCCTGACCCTGCCTGCCGCCGTGGCGCTGATTGTGATCGCGCTGCCGCTGACGCAGGTGCTGTATCAGCGCGGCGCCTTCGGGGCGGCGGATACGGCGGCAACGGCACTGGCGCTGGCGATTTATGGCGCCGGTCTGCCGGCTTTCGTGCTGCACAAGGTTCTGCAACCTCTGTTCTATGCCCGGGAGGACAGCCGCAGCCCCTTCCGCTATGCGGTGATTTCCATGGTGGTGAATGCCGGGCTGGCGCTGGGTCTGATGCCGGTTCTGGGCTTTGCCGCTGCCGCCTGGGCCACGACGATTTCGGGCTGGATCATGGTGGCGCAGCTTTGGTGGGGTTCGCGCCGGATCGGGCCCGAGGCGCAACTGGACGACCGCCTGCGCCAGCGGCTACCACGGATTCTGGTGGCCTGTGCGGTCATGTCGGTCGTGCTGTGGTTCGGGGCGCGGCTTCTGGCCGAGGCGCTTGTCAGCCCCGGCTGGCGCTATGGCGCGCTGGCGCTCCTGGTGGGGGCGGGGATGGTCAGCTATTTCGGCACGGCGATGGCGCTGGGCGCCTTCCGCCTGTCCGACCTGCGCGGGATGCGGCGCAGGGGATAGGGTGGATGGGCAGATTGCCCATCCTGCCTTACCCCAACCGATAGCTCGACGCGGTGACGCCACCAAACAACCCGGTGTCGTGGTAGACCTGCCGCGCGGCTTCGCCCTCGGCGGCGCCGACCACCGCCCAGATCGGCGCAAAATGGTCCTCTTGCGCGTGGCAGACCCGGGCATAGGGCGCGCTTTCCCAATCCACCAAGGCGGCGCTCCGCGTGGCGGGATCGGCGGCCATCACCTTTGCCAGCCAGGCGTCGAAAGCTTCGGACGGCACCTTGGCGCCCGGCCCGAAGAGCCGCAGGTTATGATAGCTCAGGCCCGAGCCGACGATCAGCACGCCTTCATCGCGCAGGGGCGCAAGCGCGCGGCCAAGCGCAAGATGGGTTGCCGGATCATAGCCCTTCTGCAGCGAAATCTGGAACACCGGCACCGAGGCATCGGGATACATCACGAAGGCGGGCACGAAACAGCCGTGGTCAAAGCCTTGGCTGGCGTCCAGCCGCACCGGCAGCCCCGCCGCCGTGATCAGATCGGCCGCCTTGCGGGCCAGATCGGGGGCGCCGGGGGCGGGATATTTGATCTGAAACGTCTCGGGCGGAAAGCCGTGATAGTCATAGACCATCGGCGGGTTGGCCGAGGTCATCACCGCAAAACTCTCTTCCTCCCAATGGCCCGAGATCATCAGGATGGCCTTGGGCCGCTCGGGCAGATCCTTGACCATCTGCACGAAACTGGCTTCGAGGTTTTTGAACATGGCGCGCCAGTCGGGCATCCAGGGCCAGGGGCCGCCGCCGTGGCTGATGAAATAGGTGGGCATCCGGGTGGTCATTGCAGTCTCCGTTGCGGGGATGGCGCAAAGATGGGGCAGGGCAGCTTTGCGCGCAATGTAAAGAAAGGGGCCGCTATCGCGGCAAAGACGTGCAGGATTGCACAAGTTGGCGCCGATGCCTTGCACTTTCCCGTGGCGCCCTGTCATAGTCCGCCATCACTTCGTGACAGGGAGTCTCACATGAAAACCGCTGCCGCCCTTCTGGGCCAAGTTCTGGGCCTGACGCTTGCCTTTGCCCCCGCCGCCTTTGCCGAAACCCTGCCCGATCTGGCGGGCCGCGAAGTGGTGATCGTGACCGAGAATGCCTATCCGCCGCTGCAATTCCTCGATGCTTCGGGCGCGGCTGTGGGCTGGGAATATGATGCCGTGGCCGAGATTGCCAAGCGGCTGAACATCACCGTGAAATATGAGAATATCAGTTGGGACGCCATGATCCCCGCCGTCTCGGAAGGGCAGTATGACCTTGGCATGACCGGCATCACCATCCGCGACGACCGCAAGGAAAAGGTCGATTTCTCGGACAGCTACATGACTTCGGAAATGGTCATGCTGGTGCGCGGGGATGAGACCCGCTTTGCCGACAAGGCCGGCTTTGCCGCCAATCCCGAACTGCTGATGGCCGCGCAACCCGGCACCACGCCCTTCTATGTCGGCGTCTATGAGGTGCTGGACGGCAACGAAGCGAACCCGCGGATCAAGCTGTTTGAAACCTTCGGCGCCACGGTCGAGGCGCTGAAAGCGGGCGATGTGGACCTTGTGCTGACCGATGGCACGGCGGGCGCCGGCTATGTCGAGGCTTCGGGCGGCGGGCTGAAGATCGTCGGCGAAAAGCTGGGGACTGAGGATTTCGGTTTCATCTTCCCCAAAGGCTCCGACCTTGTGGCGCCTTTCAACGCCGCGATTGCCAGCCTGAAGGCCGATGGCACAATCGACGCGCTGAACAAGAAATGGTTCCTCGACTATAAGATGGGCCAATGACCTGAGCCCGGCGGCGGGCGCGAGGCAAGCCTCGCGCCCGCCGCCCCCTCGCGGATGACCCCGAATCCCAAACCCGACAGCGATTTTCCCTGGTGGCTGGTGATCCTTGCGGTCACCGGCGCCGTTTTGTTCTGGGAAGTGGCCACCAGCGATGTCTATGGTGCCGCGCTGCGGACGCTGGCCAAGGGCATTCTGGTGACGGTGATCGTTGCGGTGGTGGCTTATCTGGGGGCCTGTGCCCTTGGGCTTGGTCTTGCCGTCATGGGCCTGTCGCGCCACCTCTGGCTGCGCCAGACCGCGCGGCTTTACATCGAGGTGATGCGCGGCATCCCGATCATCGTTCTGCTGCTCTATGTCGCCTTCGTGCTGGCGCCGGGGCTGGTCTGGCTGGTCAATCAGGTGGCCGAGCCTTTGGGCCTGCCCCTGTGGAAGACCCGGGATTTCCCCCTGATCGCGCGGGCGGTGATCGCGCTGATGCTGGCCTATTCCGCCTTTCTGGCCGAGATTTTCCGCGCCGGATTGCAGGCGGTGGACAAGGGGCAGGTCGAGGCGGGGCAGGCGCTTGGCCTGACGGGTTGGCAGCGGTTCCGCCATATCGTCTTTCCGCAGGCGTTCCGCATGATCCTGCCGCCCTTGGGCAATGATTTCGTGGCCATGGTCAAGGATTCCTCGCTGGTCTCGGTGCTGGGGGTCAGCGACATCACGCAACTGGCCAAGGTGACGGCGGCGGGAAATTTCCGTTATTTCGAAACCTATAACGTCGCGGCGCTGCTCTATCTGACCATGACCATCGGGCTGTCGCTGATCCTGCGGCGGATCGAGGCACGGTTGCGGCAGCGCGAGCGCTGACTGCGGAAGGGCTGGCACTTGGCTGGGGCAGGGGCTAGCCTGCCTGCCAAAGGAGACCTGCCGATGAATGCCCTGCTGACCGACTGGACCGGCGACTTCGCCCTGCCGCCCTTTGCCGCGATCACCGATGCCGATTTCGCCCCCGCCTTCGATGCGGCGCTGGAACAGGCCCGGGCCAATATCGCGGCGATTGCCGGGAACCCCGAGGCGCCGGATTTCGCCAATACCATTGCCGCGCTGGAAGGGGCCGAGGCGCTGCTCGACCGGGTGTCGGGGGTGTTCTACAACCTTGCCGGGGCGGATTCCAATGACGCGCGCGAGGCGTTGCAGCGCGAGCTGGCGCCGAAAATGTCGGCCTTCGCGTCTGAGGTGACGAACAATGCCGCCCTCTTCGCCCGGATCGAGGCCCTGTGGCTGGGGCGCGACACGCTGGGCCTTGGCGCCGAGGAATTGCGGGTGCTGACGCTTTACCGGCAGATGTTCGTCCGCTCGGGCGCCTTGTTGCAGGGCGATCAGGCGGAACGGCTGACAGCGGTGAAGGCGCGGCTTGCGGTGCTGGGGACCGAGTTCAGCCAGAACCTTCTGGCCGAAGAGCGCGGCTGGTTCATGGTCCTGTCAGAGCCCGATCTTGAGGGGCTGCCCGATTTCGTGGTGGCTTCGGCCCGGGCTGCGGGCGTGGAGAAAGACGCGGGCGGGCCGGTTGTCACGCTGAACCGCTCGCTCATCGTGCCGTTCCTGCAATTCTCGCCGCGCCGGGCGCTGCGCGAGCGGGCCTATGCGGCCTGGGTGGCGCGCGGCGCCAATGGCAATGCCCATGACAACCGCGCCATCGCCGCCGAAATCCTCGCCCTGCGGCACGAGCGGGCGCAGCTTCTGGGCTATGCCAGCTTTGCCGATTACAAGCTGGAACCCGAGATGGCCAAGACGCCGCAGGCGGTGCGCGACCTGCTGATGCGGGTCTGGGAACCGGCCCGGGCCAAGGCGCTGGAAGATGCCGCTGTGCTGGAGGCGATGCTGCACGCCGATGGTATCGCCGGGCCGCTGGAGCCTTGGGACTGGCGTTACTACAGCGAAAAGCGCCGCAAGGCGGAACATGATCTGGATGAGGCGGCGCTGAAACCCTTCCTCAGCCTTGATGCCATGCTGGCGGCGCAGTTCGATTGTGCCAACCGCCTCTTCGGGCTGGAGTTCCGCGAACTGCCCGGTCCGTTCTATCATGCGGACGTGCGCGGCTGGGAGGTGACCCGCAAAGGCGCCCATGTCGCGGTCTTTCTGGGGGATTACTTCGCGCGCGGCTCGAAACGCTCGGGCGCATGGTGTTCCGCGATGCGCAGCCAGAAGAAACTGGGCGGCGAGGTGCGGCCCATCGTGGTGAATGTCTGCAACTTCGCCAAGGGCGAGCCTTGCCTTCTGTCCTATGACGATGCGCGGACGCTGTTCCACGAATTCGGCCATGCCCTGCATCAGATGCTGTCAGATGTGACCTATGGCTTCATCTCGGGCACCTCGGTTGCCCGCGATTTCGTCGAACTGCCCAGCCAGCTTTACGAACATTGGCTTGAGGTGCCGCAGGTGCTGGAACAGCACGCGCGGCACTGGCAGACGGGCGAGGCGATGCCCGCCGAAATGCTGCAACGGTTGCTGGCGGCGGGCACCTATGATCAGGGCTTCGCCACGGTCGAGTTCATTTCTTCGGCGCTGGTCGATCTTGCCTTCCACGAAGGCACGCCACCCGCCGATCCGATGCAGAAACAGGCCGAGGTGCTGGAGGCGATCGGGATGCCGCGCGCCATCAGGATGCGCCACGCCACGCCGCATTTCGCGCATGTCTTCTCGGGTGACGGCTATTCTTCGGGCTATTACAGCTACATGTGGTCCGAGGTGATGGACGCCGATGCCTTTGCCGCCTTTGAAGAGGCGGGCGACCCGTTCGATCCGGCCACGGCGGCGCGGCTGGAAACGTTCATCCTGTCGGCGGGCGGCTCGGAAGAGGCGGACGCGCTTTACACCAAGTTCCGCGGCCGGATGCCGGGGGTCGAGCCCTTGCTGAAAGGGCGCGGCCTGCTGGAAACGGCCTGAGCGGCCTGCGCCCGGCGGTTTCCCGCCGGGCGCCTGCGATTACAGTTTCAGCGCCGGGATGATCTGCTTCTTGCGGCTCATCACGCCGGGCAGCACCACCTGATCGCCGCTGACGGTCACGCCAAAGCTCGCTTCGGCCAGTTGGCGGACCAGATCGTTCGGCACCAGCAGCGTGGCCTCTTCGCGCAGGATATCCACCACGAACAGCAGCACCTGATCGGCGCCATCCTCGGCAGCAACGCCCGGCATGGCGGCCATCAGGCTGGCCTTGCGGTCCAGCACGACCGCGGGCGCGGTGGTTTCCAGAACCGAGACCCGCAGTTCCTTGCCCGCGACATTGTATTCCTTGGAATCCATCCGCAGGAGTTCGGCATCCGAAAAGGCCGACACATCGGATTTCGCGGCAAAAATCTCGGCGGCGAAGGCCGTGATGTCGAGGCCCAGATCGGCGGCCAGTGCCTCGGCCACCGCTTTGTCATGCGGGGTGGTGGTCGGGCTGCGGAAGGCCAGCGTATCGGACAGGATGCAGGACAGCATCACGCCCTTGATGGCGCGCGGTGCCTTTGCCAGATCGGCGCCGATGATGTCGTGCATCACGGTGGCGGTGCAGGCCAGCGGGCGGATGATCACATTGATCGGGGTCTTGGTCTTGAGCCCGCCCACCAGCATGTGGTGGTCGATGATCGCCTGCACCTTGGCCTCGTTGATCGAGGGGGGCAGTTCGGCGGGGTTGTTGGTATCGACGATCACCACGCTGTCTTCGGCGGTCACATCGGCAATGATCTCGGGTTGTTCAAAGCCCCAGTGACGCAGCACAAAGGCGGCTTCGGTGTTGGGCTGGCCCAGCAGCACCGCCTTGGCCGGGGTGTTGCGGATTTCGGACAGATACCAGGCCCAGATCAGCGGCGAGCCGGTCGAGTCGGTGTCGGGCGATTTGTGGCCAAGGACGAGGGTGGTCATCGGATATTCCTTCGCAAGGGGGTGCGGTGTTGGCCCCGGACTTACAGCAGTGCCCCCGGGTTTGTCACGGGGGCACCGCCGCCTGCGGCCATGCGGCGCGGGATTGCTGCATTGCGGCATCGGTTGACGGGGGGCGGGTGCGGCGGTAACCTGCGCGCCTCTGGATGGAGGGCGGATATCATGGACCTCACGCTCTGAGCCTGCGGGCAAGGAACCCCGGCTGTGGCAGGATGCTGCGGCCCTGACGGCGATCCGGCAGAGGAGTGCCCTGACAATGGACAAGACAGCCTGACCCTTTCGGGTGTCCGGCGCCGCGCGTGGCGTGGCGGTTTTGCAATTTTCAGACAGCGAGGCAGATCATGCCGAAGACGATCCGTTTCCCCGCCGTTCCGGTGGGCCTTTCCGCCATGGCGGAACCCCTTGCCCTCAAACCGGCCAAGCCCTTGGCGGGCAAGCCGCCGCATCTTGCCGTCAAGGGCAGGGCCCCGGGCAAGCACGCAGCCCCCGTGGCGCGGCGGCTTGAGGTGCCCGGCAAGGGCCGCGGGCGTTGAACCCGGCGCCGGGGCGGGGGCCTGCCCCCGCCCCGGCTGCCCTACTGGCCTGCCGGTCACCCGGTTCCGGCGCGGCCTTCCTGCCGGATATACCACAGCACCGCCCCCAGCACGACCGCGCCCCCCGCCAGCGTGGCCGCGTCCGGCGTTTCGGCAAAGACCAGCCAGACCCAGAGCGGCGTCATCGGCGTTTCCAGCGCCGACAATAGGGCGGTGCGCACCGCCGGCAGGTGGCGCGAGCCCAGAATGAACAGCGCCAGCGCCATCGTGGTGTTCACAAGACCAAAGGCCGCCAGCAGCCCCAGCATGGGGCCATCCAGCCCCTCCATCTGCGCGAAGGGCAGGCAGACCAGTGGCGCCCAGACCGCCGAAAGCGTGCCGGCCGCCAGCGTGGGCATCCCCGGATTGGCGCGGGCAATCCCCATCATCGCGGCCGCTGTCAGCATCATTCCCAACGCCATCAGGTCGCCCGTCCAGTGGCCGTCGCTGCCCAGCCCCACCATCGCCACCGCCCCCAGAAGGGCGAGGGCCGAGGCGATCATCGCCGCCCGCGACGGCACTTCGGACAGGAAAAGCCAGCCGACGGCAGCCGCGGCAAAGGGCACGGTGGCATAGATGATCGAGACATGCGCGACCGAGGTGTTTTGCAGCGCCCCGATGAAGAACAGCATCCCCAGCCCCGAGGCCAGCGCATAGCTGACCCCGGCCCAGCCCAGCCGGGCAAAGTCGCGCAGGCCCGCGACACCGCGCAGCGCCAGCAGCAGGATGAACAGCCCAGCCGCCCCGGAAAGCCCGCGAAACAGGATCATCGTGGCGGTATCGGTCTGGATCGCGCGGCTGAACAGGCCAGATGTGCTCCACCCAAGGGCCGAGCCGAAGACCATCAGCCCGGCAAGGCGGGCGGTTGCCGGCTGTGTCATGCGTGCAAACCCATGGGATGCGGTGCCTTGGGCAGGCCGGGCCATTGCGCCGGATCATGGCCATAGATCAGCCGGGCGCCCATCGCATCGCGCAGCGCAAACAGGCGCGCGGCAGAGCGGGCAGCCTCAACCGGGTCTTCGGCATCGGGAAAGCCTTCGTCCGGTTCGCTGGCGCGGTTGATGGCATCGGCGGTCAGGATCAGCGGCGGCTGATCCGGCAATTCCACCAGAACCGACAGATGGCCGGGCGTGTGGCCCGGTGTCGGGATCAGCGTCAGGCCATGGCAAAGCTGCGTCTGCGCGGTGACGGGCTGCATGCGCAGCGCGGCGGGCCATGCCCACGGGCTGCGCCCGTTCCACCAGATCGGCGCCGGAAGTGCCGCCTCGGCACCCCCCAGCCAGAGCGGGCAGGAGAGGAGCGGCAGGCCCCCGGCATGGTCGATATGGCCATGGGTCAGAATGCAGCCATGGATATCGCCGGGTGTCAGTCCCAGCAGCGCCAGTTGCCCCGGCAGGGTCCGCAGCGGCGAATGGCCGATCAGCCGCCCGAACCCCGCCAGCCCGTCGCGCGCCGCCGCCGCTTCGGGATCGGTCGCGTAAAGCGGGTCAAAGCCGGTGTCGATCAGCAGGTTCGCCCCGCCGTCGGTGCGGGCGAGAAAGCCGGGAATCCCGATCTGGCGCTTGCCCGGGCCGACATCGAACAGCCCGAAATCCAGCACGAAAAGCGCGCTCAGGCGATGGTCGGCGATGTGCTGCACGCTTGTCCCCGTGGTTCTGGTTAGGGTTTGGTCGGCGGTTTATGGCGCAAGCGGGGTGATGGCAAAGCCGCGTTTTGCCAACAGATTCAGCACCCCCGCCTCACCCGACAGATGCAGCGCCCCGAATGCGACCAGCACCGGCCCGCGCGCTGCCGCCTCTTCGATGATCGGCACCCAGGCCCGGTTGCGGCCGGAAATCATCGCCCTGTCCATCTGCGCAAACTCTTCGGCAACGGTTTCGGGCGTCTGGCCGGGCAGTTGCAGGCTTTGCACCTGCATGAATTCCCAGACCAGACGGCTTTCTCCGGCGAAATAGGCGGTGGCAAGGGTGGCGCCCATATCTTCGGATCGCGCCTCCATGGCGAGGGTGGAGGTGACCATTTCGATCTGATCGCCAGCGGACAGGTCGTCAAACAGCCGCAGCACGGTGTCATAGGGTTCCAGTGCCCGCACCGGCAGGCCGCGGTCGGCGGCGGCGTCGATCAGCATACCGTCCAGACCACGGCTGCCCTGCGTGGCCGCCTCAAGCGCGCAGACCGGAACCGAGAGCAGCAGCGTCAGATACCAAGGTTTCAGCTTGGCCCCCATGAAGGCAGGAATGCCGCGCGCTTGAAGCGCCTCTGACAGGGCCTGCCATTGCTCGGGTGGCAGGGTTTCGGGCAGGGTCGGGCCAGAGGTCTGCACCATCAGCCCGGGTTCTTTGGCCAGCCGGTGCTTGAGGGCTGCCTCTTCCTCGGGGCCGGCCTCGACCAGAAGGAGCGTGGCCTTGTCCAGCGCCGGGGCAAGCTGCGTCAGGGTTTCGGCGTGGCGCGGGTCGTCAAGATGATAGGTGCCGACCAGAATCACCTGTTGCCCGTCCCGGCTGGCCTGCCAGAGATTGCCCCGGGCAAAGGGCGCCGCATCAGCGCGGGCACGCAGCGCGGCCTGCTGGGTGACAGGTAGGGCGGCGATAAGGTCGTTGCCCACACAATCGGCAAGGCCAGGCAGCGGGGCAAGGCAAAGGGCGGCAAGGGCAAGAAGGCGGCGCATGGTCAGGTCATCCTGTATGAGGATGCAGCCTTGCACGCGCCGCCGCCCGGGCCAAGGGGGCAGGGCGGCCGATCGCCCCCGGTCTGCGCGGAAAAGAGCCTGCCGCAGCGGCGCAAACCCAAGGATTTTCGGCAGCCGGGTGTTGACTCGCGCCCGGTCCTTGCCTAGCTACAGCCTCGTTAGCACTCGCCTTGGCTGAGTGCTAATCGCAATCAAACCTGGAAACCTTAGGGAGTGTTACCAGATGGCTTTCAAACCGCTGCATGACCGCGTGCTGGTCAAGCGTGTCCAGTCCGAAGAAAAAACCAAGGGCGGGCTGATCATCCCGGAAACCGCCAAGGAAAAGCCCGCTGAAGGCGAGATCGTGGCCGTCGGTGAAGGCGCGCGCAAGGATTCGGGCGAGCTGATCGCACCGTCGGTCAAGGCCGGTGACCGCATCCTGTTCGGCAAATGGTCGGGCACCGAAGTCACCCTCGACGGTCAGGAACTGCTGATCATGAAGGAAAGCGACATTCTCGGCATCATCGCCTGAGGACGCCTTCCCGAACCGGGATGGGCAGATTGCCCATCCTATGCGAAACCCAATTCTGAGGAGTCTGCACTATGGGTGCGAAAGACGTTCGTTTTGATACCGATGCCCGCGACCGCATGCTGCGCGGCGTGAACATCCTTGCCGATGCCGTGAAGGTGACCCTGGGCCCGAAAGGCCGCAACGTGGTGATCGAAAAGTCCTTTGGCGCCCCGCGCATCACCAAGGACGGTGTGTCGGTTGCCAAGGAAATCGAACTGGCCGACAAGTTCGAGAACATGGGCGCCCAGATGGTGAAGGAAGTCGCTTCCCGCACCAATGACGAAGCGGGTGACGGCACCACCACCGCCACCGTTCTGGCGCAAGCCATCGTCAAGGAAGGCATGAAGGCGGTTGCCGCCGGCATGAACCCGATGGATCTGAAGCGCGGCATCGACCTGGCCACCACCAAGGTTGTCGCGGCCATCAAGGCCGCCGCCCGTCCGGTCAAGGACACCGCCGAAGTTGCACAAGTCGGCACCATCTCGGCCAATGGCGAGGCCGAAATCGGCCGCCAGATCGCCGATGCGATGCAGAAGGTCGGCAACGAGGGTGTGATCACCGTCGAAGAGAACAAGGGCCTGGAAACCACCACCGATGTGGTTGAAGGCATGCAGTTCGACCGCGGCTATCTGTCGCCCTATTTCGTCACCAATGCCGACAAGATGATTGCCGAGCTGGAAGACGCCTTCATCCTGCTGCACGAGAAGAAGCTCTCGTCGCTGCAGCCGATGGTTCCGCTGCTGGAAGCCGTGATCCAGTCGCAGCGCCCGCTGGTCATCGTGGCCGAAGACGTGGAAGGCGAGGCTCTGGCCACGCTGGTCGTCAACAAGCTGCGCGGCGGTCTGAAGATCGCTGCCGTCAAGGCTCCGGGCTTCGGCGACCGCCGCAAGGCCATGCTGCAAGACATCGCCATCCTGACCGGCGGTCAGGTGATCAGCGACGATCTGGGCATGAAGCTGGAATCGGTGACCATCGACATGCTGGGCCGCGCCAAGAAGATTTCGATCAACAAGGACAACACCACCATCGTCGACGGCGCTGGTGACAAGGCCGAGATCGAAGCCCGCGTTGGCCAGATCCGCGCGCAGATCGAGGAAACCACCTCGGACTACGACCGCGAAAAGCTGCAAGAGCGTGTGGCCAAGCTGGCAGGCGGCGTTGCCGTCATCCGCGTCGGCGGCATGACCGAAGTCGAAGTGAAAGAGCGTAAGGACCGCGTTGATGACGCGCTGAACGCCACCCGCGCTGCGGTTCAGGAAGGCATCGTCGTCGGCGGCGGCGTGGCCCTGATCCAGGCCGGCAAATCGCTCGACGGTCTGACCGGCGTCAACTCCGACCAGAATGCCGGTATCGCCATCGTGCGCCGCGCTCTGGAAGCGCCGCTGCGCCAGATCGCCCAGAACGCGGGCGTTGACGGGGCTGTGGTTGCCGGCAAGGTCCGCGAATCCTCGGACAAGTCCTTTGGCTTCAACGCGCAGACCGAAGAATATGGCGACATGTTCGCTTTCGGCGTGATCGACCCGGCCAAAGTGGTGCGCACCGCTCTGGAAGATGCGGCCTCGGTCGCCTCGCTCCTGATCACCACCGAAGCCATGATCGCCGACAAGCCGGCTGATAAAGCTGCTCCGGCGATGCCGGGCGGCGGCATGGGCGGCGGGATGGACTTCTGATCCAGCTTTTCCCTTACCGGAAAGACGAAAGGGGCCCCTTGCGGGCCCCTTTTGCATGGATCAGCCCTGCGGGCGGCGCAGCAGGCTGACGCCCACCAGCACCAGCCAGCCCGAAAAGCCCAGAAACCCCACCATCGCGGCAAGGCCAAAGAGGCTGCCGTCATGCCCGGTGGCCAGCATCAGCCCCTCGCCCGCGCCAAAGATCATCAGCGCCGCCGAGAGCCGGGCCAGTGCCGCCGCAATCCGCCCACCCGCAAGCGGCGCCATTGCAATCAGGAACCCTGCCGTCGCCAGCGCGCCGATATGTTCGCCAATCGCCACGCCGCCCCATTGGTTCAGCACGGCAAAGGTGGCCACATCCGCCTGCGGCAGCGCCGCCAGCGCCGGAACCGCAAAGACCCAGCGCAACAGGCCGATCGCCTGTGCCAGCCCGGCCAGGCTGCCCAGAATCGCCGCCGCCACCTGCCGCGGGTGCAGCGCCGCGCCCCGCAGCGCCAGCCCCAGCGCAATCGGCACCATGATCAGCGCCGAAGCCGCCAGCCCATACCAGTCCAGAATCAAGGCCGCCCCGCCTTCGGCAAAACGCGCCAGCACCTCTTCCGCCGGGCGGCGCAGGATATCGGGATAATCAAAGCGCGCCGCCAGCCGGGCGAAAGCAAGATTGAACAGCAGCGCCTCGCCGATGGTGGCAAGGCCAAGCAGGCGGATCTGAAGCGGGGTCATGGGGTGATTCCTTTGTCACTATACGGTGACTTGCATATGTCACTTATTGGTGACATTCGTCAAGCCTGTTATCACCAGCCGGTGACAAAGCCGAGACCCATGCCCGCAACCGACCGAACCGACCACCGGCGCGACCGTGACGCCACCGCCGCCCGGGTGATCGCCGCTGCGGCCACGATCCTTGCCCGCGACGGCGCGACGGCGCTGGGCGTCAACGCGCTGGCCAAAGAGGCGGGCTGCGACAAGCAATTGATCTACCGCTATTTCGACGGGCTCGACGGGGTGATGGCCGCCCTTGGCGAAGCCGTGGCCACCCGGCTGGCCAGCCGCCTTGCCGAGGCGCGCAACAGTCCGGCGCCCGACTGGCCCAGCTTCTCGCAAAGCCTCGCCCGCGGCCTTCTTGCCGCCTGCCGGGCCGATCCGCTGCTGGGCCGCATCCGCGCTGCCGAATTCGCCAGCCCGCCCGGTCGCCTTGCCCCCTTTGTCGCGGCGCGGGGCCGGGTCTTGCAGGATTGGGTCGTGCGCACCCGCCCGGCCCTGCCGCCCCCGGCGGGAGCCGATATTCCCGCGCTGCACGCCCTGCTGGCTGGCGCTATCGAGGCGGCCATCCTCTCTGCCGCCGCCAGTGGTGCATTGGTCGGCCTGCCGCTGCAAACCGACAGCGACTGGGCCCGGCTGGAACAGAACCTCATGGCTCTGATCGCCGCCGCCTATCGCGGGGCGGGCTGACCCATGCGCCGCGCCGCCCTGCTTTCATCTTGGCCCGAATATCCCGCGGGAGGTCCGGAGGGTGCGAAACCCTCCGGTCCCGCCCCGTCAGCCCGATCTGCCGCCCGAAGGACATGCGCATGACCCGCCCGCGCCTCTTGATGATCGCCCCCGCCCCGGCGGCGCAATTGCCCGATGGGCGCCTGCGGCTCGACGATAAATTCGTCGAAGGGATGCGGCTGCACGCCGCGCTCTGGGACGGGCCGGTGGAATGCCTGCTCTGGCAAGGGGGGGCGATCCCGTTCGGCAGCGATCACGCGCCCGGGGATTTGGGCTTTGGCCTGCGCCTCTTGCCGCCCGGCGCCGCGATTACGGCGGCAGAGTTGGCGGGGGCGGCGGTCATTGCCGCTTCGGCGGATATGCACCAGACGCTGGGGCTGGCGCCTCTGGCCCGGGTGGCGGGCGGGCGGCTGTGCTATGTGGTTGAATATACGCTGCAAACCCGCCTCGCCATCTTGCGGCTTGATCCGGGGCTGTCGGTGCCGCGTCGCCTGCGTTCGGCGCTTTGGCATCTGATGCAGGAGCGCCGCCGCAGGGCCGCCTTTCGCGCCGCCGATGCATTGCAGGTCAACGGCTATCCGGCCGAGGCCGCCTATGCCGGGCTGAACCGCAACTGCCTGCTCTACCTTGATGGCCGGATGAAAACCGCCATGCTGGCGCCCCCGGCGGCTATGGCGGCGCGGGCGGCGCATCTGACGGGGGGCGGGCCGCTGCGGCTGGTGCATTCCGGCCGGTTGGAGCCGCTGAAAGGCGCGCAGGATCTGGTGCCGGTGGTCCGCGCCCTGCAGGCGCGCGGGGTGGATTTCACGCTCGACATTTTCGGGGCGGGCAGCCTTGCCCCCGCCATTGCCCGGGGCATCGCCGAGGCGGGCCTGTCCGACCGCGTCCGCCTGCATGATCCGCTGCCCTTCGAAAGCGGGCTGGTGCCTTGGGTTACCGCCCATGCCGATCTGTTCCTGTCCTGTCACCGGCAGGCGGACCCGTCTTGCAGCTATCTTGAAAGCATGGGCTGCGGTGTGCCGGTTCTGGGTTATAACAATGCGATGTGGCGGCGTCTGGCGCAGGTTTCCGGCGCCGGCTGGGTGCGGCCGATGGCCCGGCCCGAGGCGCTGGCCGAAGCCGTGGCGGATCTGGCCAAGGACCGCGCAAACCTGATCGCCGCCGCCACCCGCGCCCGCGCCTTTGCCGCCGCCCATGATTTCGAAACCGAATTTGCCCGCCGCATGGCGCATCTGGCGGGCCTGATCACCTGACCGTGGGGGAGGGGCGCCTCGTCCGCCCTATGGGACAAGCGGTTTGGCCAGACGGTGCGCGATCCGCTTCACCCCGCCCAGTTCCACCTCGCGGTTGGCGACCTCCAGCCGGAATCCCTCCCGCTCCCAGAAGGCGCGGCCGCGTGGGTTGATCTCCAGCACCGCCAGCAGCAACCGCTCCATGCCGCGCCCACGGGCCAGCTCTTCAAGATGGCGCAGGAAGCGGGCGCCGTTTCCGTTGCCCCGCGCTGCGGGGTGCAGCAGCATCAGGCCCAGATAGGCGTCCCGTGGCTGCGGATAGCCGAAACCCATTTCGGCAATCGCCTGAAGACCGTCGTCGCCGAACATGCCCAGCCGGGCCGAAGCGGCGGGATCGCAGCCCGGTGGCGCGTCGTTGAAGAATTCGTCCAGCAACTCCGGCCCCGGCGCGCTGTCGCGTTCCAGCGCGATATAATCGGCCGCCGCCGCGAAGAACCCGGTCAGCAGCGCGGCATCGGCCAAGGGATCAAGCGGGCGGATCACCATGTCAGCCGCCTGCCTCTGCCGGATAGGCGATTGCAAGCACCTCAAGCCGCAGGTCGCCCGCCGGGCGGCGCCAGACCACCTCATCCCCCGGACCGGCACCCATCAGCGCCCGTGCCAGCGGCGATTGCGGGGCGATGCGGCCAAGGGCGGCATCCGCCTCGTCCTCGCCGACGATTTCATAGGTGGTTTCCTGACCGTCTCCGTCTGCCAACGTCACCCGCAGCCCGAAGGCCACTTCGCAGAGCGGTTGTGCCAAAGGGTCCACCGGGATCGCCGAGCGCAGCCGCGCCTCGAGATAGCGGATATCGCGCTCGGCAGCGGCTTCGGGCAGGCGGTCCAGCCGTTCGGTCCGGGCGCGCAGGCGGGTCAGTTCGGCCTGCGTTGCCGCCAGCCTTGCGCGCAGGCTGGCCAGACCACGCAGCGTGACGACATTGGGATGGGGCGAAAGCGGCAGGTCCGGCAGCGGCTCAAGCTCTGCGGTTCCCTCCTTGACGAAGGCGCGGCTCATCCTGATCCCCTTGCATCTGCCCCTTGGTGCAGAGTGGCGGCAATGCTGCGGCGGGGCAAGGGGCCTGCCTAACGCACGATCACCTCAAGCGGATCGTAAAGACAGCCCGTGCCCCAGGCGGCGGCGGGCAGGCTGTCGGGTTTGAAGCGCACCAGCCGCGCCTCAAGCTCGGCCCGGCTGAAAAAGCGTCGCTCGGTCACCACGCCTTCGGGATCGCGCCAGTTGGGCGAAAGCTGCCCTGCGACCAGCGTGCAACGAAAGAAGATGTCCACCTGATGAAAGCCGCTGCGCGGATCGTGAAATTCGTTGATCAGCGCCGGTGCGCCAACCGCCACCGTCAGGCCGGTTTCCTCATGCACTTCCCGCGCAAGATTGACCGGCAGCGAGGCGCCGCTTTCGGCGCCGCCGCCCGGCGCGCACCACAAGTTGGAGCGCCCGCCCGGATAGGCGTTGACCAGCAAAAGCCGGTCGTCTTGCAGGATCAAGGCCCGGGTCGCCACCCGGAGAGCGCGTCTGGCCATGGCCAAACCTGTGACGCAGCGGCGGTTTTGTCCATCCCTCCTTGCATCCGGGGGCGGGTCTGGCCATTTGCGGACCCATGTTCAGGGCATTTCTTCTGTGGGCGGCCATGGCGCTGCCGGTTTCGGCGGGCGATTGCGTGATCCTGCTGCATGGGCTGGCGCGGCAACCGATGTCGCTGGAGCCGATGGCGCAGGTGCTGCAGGCGCGCGGCTTTCAGGTGGTGAACGAGGGTTATGGCTCCACCTCGGCGCCGATTGCCGAACTGGCGCGGGTGCTGGAGGGGCAGGTCGCGCAATGCGCACCGGGCGCGCGGGTGCATTTCGTCACCCATTCGATGGGCGGGATCGTGCTGCGGCACTGGCTTGCCACCCATCCTGACGCGCCGGTGGGCCGGGTCGTCATGCTGGCGCCGCCCAATCAGGGTTCGGAACTGGTGGATGCCTTGGGTGATCTGGCACTGTTTGACTGGATCAACGGCCCGGCGGGGGCGGAACTGGGCACCGGGCCGGGTTCGGTGCCGCGCGGGCTGCCGGGGGCGGAAGGCTATGAATTGGGGGTGATTGCGGGCAATCTCTCGCTCAACCCCGCCTATTCCGAACTGATCCCGGGCGAGGATGACGGCAAGGTCTCGGTCGCTTCGACCCGGCTTGCCGGGATGCGCGCCCATCTGGTGCTGCCGGTGACGCATACGTTCCTGATGATCAATCCGCTGGTGATCGCCCAGGTGGCCAGCTTTCTGGAACAGGGGCGCTTTCAGCCGGAAATGACCACCCGAGCGGCGCTTGCGATGTTGTGGCGCGGCTGACCGGGGCTGTCAGCCCTGACCGGCGAAGAGGGTGCGCAGCGCCTCGGTGTCGATGGCGGGCAGGATTTCGCCCTCGGGTTTGACCTTGGCCACGGGTTCCCCTGCCACCATGGCATTGACCACCGCCTCTTCCACCGCCTCGGCCGCGGCGAGGTAGAGCGGGTCGATCCATTCGTTGTTCAGCTCCACCCGCGTCAGCAGGGCAGGGCTTTCCTGCGGCAGGGGGCCGATGTCGGCGGTGGAAAAGGCGATGAAGATGTCGCCCGAACTGTTGCCCCCCGGCGTGCCGCCCCGGGCAATGCCCATACCCGCCCGCCGCGCCAGATGCCGCAACGAGACCCGGCTCAACGGTGCATCGGTGGCGATCACCACGATGACCGAACCCATTTCCTTGACCTGAAACGCGCCCTTGGGCTGCAACTGCCCCACCGGCTGGCCCAGAATCCGCAGCCAGTCGCGCCGCCCGTGATTGGCCTGCACCAGAACGCCCAGCATGTAGTCCGCCCCGCCGATCCCGACCCGGCGCGAGGCGGTGCCGGTGCCGCCCTTGAACTCATAGGCGATCATGCCATTGCCGCCGCCGGTCGAGCCTTCGGCGACGGGACCGCCCTTTGCGCTTTGAATGGCGGCAATGGCATCTTCGGGGCGAACATGCAGGGCGTTGATATCGTTCAGGATGCCGTCATAGGTTTCGGCCACGACCGGCATGGCCCAGCCATGCTTGTGCCGGAAGAAATCGGCATAATGGTCGATCATCCAGCGGGTGGCGCCGTGATGCACGGCGCCGATGCCATGGGTGTTGGTGATGCAGACCGGGCCGATGAAATAGCCCGCATCCTCGATCCAATGCGTTCCCGTCATCTCGCCATTGCCGTTCAGCACGGCAACTCCGGCGCGGACCGGCAAGGGCTGTCCGGCATCGGGGCGGGGGCGGATGGCGGTGACGCCGGTGCGCATCTTGCGCGCCGGGTCGGTCAGCGTGGCAAAGCCCACCTGCACGCCTGCGACATCGGTGATGGCATTCAGCGGCCCGGGCGTGCCGGGAAAGGGCAGGCCAAGGTCACGGGCGCGGGGCTTGGGGTTGGAGGACATGATCACCACGGGTTTCAGGTTCGGATTTCAGCAGCAGGGCCAGCGCCAGCACCGTCAGCGCCACCCCGATCAGCACCACCGGCGGCGGCGCGCCATGGTTCAGCGCAATCTCCCACAGAATCACCCATGAGGGGACCAGATAGGTATAGGCCATTACCTTGGCCGCCGGCAGCCGCAGCACCGCATATTGCAACAGGACGAAGGTCATCGCTGATGCCGCGACCGAGACATAGACAAGGCAGATCCAGACGATCGGCGGCAGCGCGGCCCAGTCGGTTTCCAGCACCGCCCGCCAGCCCCAAAGGCACAAGAGCGCAAAACCCGCCAGCATCATGCCAAAGGTGAAGACCACCGCAGGCTCTCCGCGGTTCAGGCGGCGCACCATGGGGGCGTAAAGCGCATGGGCGACGCAGCCCCAGAAATAGATCACCTCGCCCCGGCCGACATGCAGCCCGACCGCCGCCCGCCAGTCGCCGCGAAAGATCACCCAAAGCGCGCCAAGCGCCCCTAGCGCCAGCGCAAGCGCCATGCGCCGCGTGGTGATCTGGCGCAGCACAAGCCAGCCAAAGCCGGCGGCAAGGATCGGCGTCAGGGTAAAGACCGCCGCCGCAGGCACCGCGGCGGCGGTGCGCAGCCCCTCGAACATCAGCACGAAATAGGCCGCCAGCAGCGCCCCCAGCACCAGATAGCGCCAGGGCGCCCGCGCCGCGCTGCGTGGCAGGCCAGTGGTGGCCAGCGCCGCCGCCCCCACCAGCGCGCCCGCCAGCGCAAAGCGTGCCACCGTCAGCGCCGCGGGCGAGACCAGCGGCGCCGCCATGGCGCCAAGGCTGAACGACCCGGCCACCAATGCCGAAAACGCCAGCATTGCCAAATGGCCACGGGCAGGGGGCGAAAGGCTCACACGCAGGCCCAGCCTGTCGCCGCCGTCTTGAGGCAGGCAAGAAAGCTTTGCACCTTGAGCGTGCGGTGCAGATCGACATGGGTGACGATCCAGAGCGGCGCCTCCCATTCGGGGATCGGCGCCATCACCTCGACCAGATCGGGGTGGGTCGAGGCATAGTGGCTGTTGCAGAAGCCCAGACCCATCCCGGCCTCAAGTGCGGCCAGATTGGCCGAGGGTTCGGTGATGCGCAGGGTGATGCGGTCCGCCGGAACCCTCTCACGCAGCCAGCGGTAGAAGGGGGCACGGCTGTCGGGCTGATCGGGACCGATAAAGCGGTGATGCGCCAGCTCCTCGACCGAGGCCGGCATCCCGTTGGCCGCGATATAGCTGCGCGCGGCATAAAGCCCGTTCTTCATCCGGCCCAGAGGCTGCACCACATTGTCGGGTTCCTGCGGGGTGTCGCCGGCGCGGATCGCCACATGCGCCTCGCCGTAGTCCAGCCGGAAGACCCGCATATCGGTCAGGAAACGGATCACCACCTTGGGATGCGCGGCCTGATAGGCGGCCAGAACCGGGGTCAACAGATCGGCGACGCCGGTGATGGCGGTCACCACCATTTCGCCCGCGACCTCTTCGCCCTGACCCTTGATGCGGCTGGCAAGCTGGCCGAACTGCTCTTCGGTGGTCTGCGCCACCGCCAACAGGTCACGCCCGGATTCGGTGGGGGTGTAGCCGCGCGCATGGCGCTGAAACAGCTTGGACCCCAGCCGCTTTTCCAGCGCATCGATATGGCGGATCACGGTGGCATGATGCACGCCCAGCACCTCGGCCGCGCCCGAAACGGTGCCCAGCCGGGCAACCTGATAGGCGGTTCGGATCTCGTCCCAGTTTTCCATGGCAAGCCCTTTGTGCGTCTGCGCACAGAAAAGGCGCAATATGGCCGCTTCGGCAAGAGGCTTTTGTTGCCAGACCCGCCCGACAGGCGCAGAATTCCCCAAGGGAGGCGCCCATGAAGATCACCGAATATTCCGCCACGCGGCTGCAATTGCGGGCCTTTCCATGGGGTCTGGCCCTCGGGTTGATCGCGGTCATGGCGGTGCCCTCGCTGATGGCTTTCGGCTATCTGCGGGCGCAGATGTGGCTGGCGGCGGCGGTGCTGGCGGGGATTGCGCTGATCCTGCTGGTCGGTTGCTTTGGCGTTTTCGTCAAGCGGCAGGTGATCACACTGGACCGGGGCACGGGGCAGGTGACGGTCGATCAGCGCGGCATTTTCGGCGCCGCGCGCAAGAGCTATGCCTTGCAGGGGCTGCGCGGTGCCTCGGTGCAGGCCACGCTGATGAAGGACGATCCGACACGGCGCGACCGGGTGAACGGGCGGTTGGCCAAGCGTCGGCCCGATGTGCGGGTGTTCCGTCCGGTGCTGGTCTGGCAAACCGGCCGCAGCGAGCCGCTGATCGAGATGTATTCCAGCGGCCCCGCCGCCGAGATCGTTGCCGCCGCCATCAACGGCTGGATGGAGGGCGATCCGGCGCCACGCCGCCCCATTAGTCTGCCCGAAAGCAAGGGCGGCGCTTGACTCGCGCGGCAGACCGGCGTATCCGCGCCTGAATTCCCCGGAGGCTTGCCGCTTCCGGTCCCTTGGCACATGCCGGGATCGCCACCTGTCAGCGCGTTGCGCCCACAGGTGCCGTTTCGCATTGGCCTTGGGAAATCCCCGCCGGTTCCCATATGGGGGCCAGACCGCAAGCAGGAGCGCCGCGATGTTTGAAAGCCTCTCAGAACGCCTTGGCAGCGTCTTCGACCGTCTGACCAAACAGGGCGCCCTGTCCGAAGCCGATGTCGATGCCGCGCTGCGCGAAGTGCGGGTCGCGTTGCTGGAGGCCGATGTTTCGCTGCCGGTGGCGCGTGATTTCGTGAAGGCGGTCAAGGGCAAGGCCACCGGGCAGGCGGTGACCCGTTCGGTCACCCCCGGTCAGCAGGTCGTCAAGATCGTGCATGACGAGCTGGTCCGCGTTCTGGCGGGCGAGGGCGAGCCGGATGCGCTGAAGATCGACAACCCGCCTGCGACGATCCTGATGGTCGGTCTGCAAGGCTCGGGCAAGACCACGACCACGGCCAAGCTGGCCAAGCGTCTGAAGGAAAAGAACGGCAAGCGGGTGCTTCTGGCCTCGCTCGACACCAACCGCCCGGCGGCGATGGAGCAGCTTGCCATTCTGGGCAGCCAGATCGGGGTGGACAGCCTGCCCATCGTCAAGGGCGAAAGCGCGGTGCAGATCGCCAAGCGGGCGAAGACGCAGGCCAATCTGGGCGGCTATGACGTGCTGTTCCTCGATACCGCCGGTCGTCTGCACATCGACGAAGTGCTGATGGACGAGGTTCAGGCGGTGCGCGACATCGCCGCCCCGCGCGAAACGCTGCTGGTGGTCGATGGCCTGACCGGGCAGGACGCCGTGAACGTGGCGACCGAGTTCAATGCCAAGGTCGGCATTTCCGGTGTGGTCCTGACCCGGATGGACGGCGACGGTCGCGGCGGTGCCGCCCTCTCAATGCGCGCCGTTACCGGCAAGCCGATCCGCTTTGTCGGCCTTGGCGAAAAGATGGACGCCATCGAGACCTTCGAGGCGGAGCGCGTCGCGGGCCGCATCTTGGGCATGGGCGATATCGTGGCCCTTGTGGAAAAGGCGCGCGAGACGTTCGAGGCCGAGCAGGCCGAGCGGATGGCCAAACGCTTCCAGAAGGGGTTGTTCAACATGAACGACCTGCGGATGCAGTTGGAACAGATGCTCAAGATGGGCGGGATGCAGGGCCTGATGGGGATGCTGCCCGGCATGGGCGGCATGGCCAAGAAGGCCGAAGAGGCGGGCTTCAACGACCGGATGCTGAAACGCCAGATCGCGCTGATCCAGTCGATGACCAAGAAAGAACGCGCCAACCCCGATCTTCTGGCCGCCAGCCGCAAAAAGCGGATTGCCGCCGGGGCGGGGCTGGATGTCGCCGATCTGAACAAGCTGCTGAAACAGCACAAGCAGATGGCCGACATGATGAAGAAGATGGGCAAGGGTGGCATGATGAAACAGGCCATCAAGCAGATGATGGGCAAGGGCGGTATGCCCGACATCTCCAAAATGTCGCCCGAAGAAATGGCCGAGGCCGCCAAGGGCGTGCAGCAGGGCATGGGCATGGGCGGCGGCTTCCCCGGAATGCCGCGCGGGATGAGCCTGCCTTCGGGCCTGTCGGGGCTGATGAAGAAGAAATGACCACCGCCCTGCGCCCGCAGTTGACCGGCCTGCCCGTTCTGGAAACAGAGCGGCTGGTTCTGCGTGCGCCTGTTGCGGCCGACTGGCCTGCATTCCGCGATTACCGCCTGTCGGAGCGCACGGTATTTACCGGCGGGCCCAAGAAGGAACGCGAGGCGGCAGAGCAATTCACCTCATTCTTTGGCCATTGGGTGCTGCGCGGCTTTGGCCGTCTGATCATCGAAGAGCGTGCGGCGGGGCTGCCCGTTGGCCACGTCGGCCCGATGCAATGGGAAGACGGCGCGCAGGCCGAACTGACATGGTCGCTCTGGACCGCTGCGGCCGAGGGCAGGGGCCTTGCCACCGAGGCGGCCACGGCGATGCAGGCTTGGGTCTTTGGCCCGCTGGGCCTGACTTCGGCGCGCGCCGAAGTGCATCGGGACAACGCCGCCTCCCATGCCATCGCCCGGCGTCTGGGTGGGCGGCTGGCGCCCGATATGCGCCCCGTCTGGATGGACGAAGGCGCGATTTACCTGTTTGACGGGGCCGCTGCATGATCCGCCGCCCCGACAGCATTGCCTTCCCCTCGGCGCCCGTTCTGACCACGGAACGCCTGACGTTGCGGATGCCGGTCTATGCCGATTTCGCGCATCGGCTGGCCTTCTACGCCTCGGACCGCGCGGTCTGGGAGGGCGGGCCGTTTGCCGCCGAACAGGCATGGCGCATCTTTGCTTCGGAAGTGGGGCAATGGCCGCTGATGGGGTTCGGCCCCTTCTCGATGGAGATGGGCGGCACTTACGTCGGCGAGGTCGGCATCTATCAGCCCGAGGGCTATCCTGAACCCGAACTCGGCTGGTTCGTGACCGATGCCGCCGAAGGGCAGGGCATCGCCGCTGAAGGCGCGCGGGCCGTGATGGCATGGGCGCGGGCAAGTTTCGGCTGGGACCACATCGACAATTACATCGACCCGGGCAATGTCCGCTCGATCGCTTTGGGCAAGCGGCTGGGCGGGGTGATCACCGATGCCCCCGGCGCCGACCCGACCGATGTGGTGATCCGCCATGACCTGCGGGGGCTGGCATGATCGAGCTTCGTGGCATTCCCCGGCTGGAAACCCCGCGCCTTGTGCTGCGCGCGCCCAAGTCGGGCGATTTCGAGACTTGGGCCGCCTGCGCCGGCAGCGACCGCGCCCGCTATATCGGCGGGCCGATCGACCGCAATCTGGCGTGGCGGGCCTTCTGCCATCTGACCGGCCATTGGGTGCATCGCGGCTATTCGATGTTCATCTTTGCCGACCGCGAGACGGATGCCCCCCTTGGCATGTGCGGTCCGTGGTTCCCCGAAGGCTGGCCCGAGCCGGAAATCGGCTGGACCGTCTGGGCGCCCGAGGCCGAGGGCAAGGGCTTTGCCTTTGAAGCGGCGACGGCGGCGCGCGACTGGGCCTATTCTGTGCTGGGCTGGACCACGGCGATCAGCCTGATTGCGGTCGGCAATGACCGTTCGGCGGCGCTGGCCAGGCGGATGGGCTGCACGCTGGAAGACGAATACACCCACGCGCAGCACGGCCCGATGCAGGTCTGGCGCCACCCGTCGCGGAGGGCCTTTGCCTGATGCCGTTCCCGATCCGCCCCGACACCCGGCGCCCCGCCGCCCAACCTGTGAGGACCGCATGACCGTTGACGCCGCCACCCGCGCCGCCGCGCTGCTCAAGGAACACCGCGAGTCGATCGACCGGCTGGACGCCATTCTGGTCTTCACCCTGGCGGAGCGGTTCAAGCACACGCAGGGCGTGGGCCGGCTCAAGGCCGAACACGGGCTGCCGCCCTCGGACCCGTCGCGGGAGGAACGTCAGATCGCCCGGCTGGAGCGGCTGGCGGAGGAGGCGAACCTTGACCCCGAGTTTGCCAAGAAATTCCTGAACTTCATCATCTCCGAAGTCATCAGGCATCACGAGAAACTACAGAAATGAAACCCCGTAGGATGGGCAATATTGCCCATCCTACATCTGCCATCCCAAGGAGAACCAAAATGGCAACGAAAATCCGTCTCGCCCGCGGTGGGTCCAAGAAGCGCCCGCACTACTCGATCGTCCTGTCGGACTCGCGGATGCCCCGCGATGGCCGTTTCCTGGAAAAGCTGGGCGTCTATGACCCGATGCTGGCCAAGGACGACGAAAAGCGCGTGGTGATGAACCTCGACCGCGTCAAGGAACTGCTGGCGCAGGGCGCCCAGCCGACCGACCGCGTTGCGCGTTTCCTGGAATCGGCCGGCGTTCTGGCCAAGAAGGTCCGCGCCAACACCAAGGCCGCCGTCCCCGGCAAGCAGATGGCCGAGCGCGCCGCCAAGAAGGCCGCCCGCGCTGCCGCTCCGGCTTCGGAATAATATCCCGTCAGAGGCGGCCCCCGTTTACGGTCAGGGCCGCCTCCACCCCCACAGCGGAGGGCCGTCATGGCTGCTGACAGCGACCGCATCTGCATCGGTTCCATCGCGGGCGCCTTTGGCGTTGGCGGCGAGGTGCGGCTGAAAAGCTTCTGCGCCGAGCCGACGGCGATTGCCGATTACGGCCCCGTCTTTACCGAAGACGGCAGCCGCAGCTTCAAGATTACCCTGACCCGCCCTGTCGCAGGCGGGCTTGGCGCGCGCCTGTCGGGCGTGAAGACCAAGGAAGAGGCCGATGCCCTGCGCGGTGCCGGGCTTTATGTGGACCGGACGCGGCTGCCCAAGCTGCCCGACGATGAATTCTACCACGCCGATCTGATCGGGCTTGAGGTGCGCGACACCGGCGGCGCCCTGCTGGGCCTGCTGCACGCGATCCACAACCACGGCGCGGGCGATATCCTTGAGGTGACGGGCAATGGCCGCAAGGTGGCGCTGATGATCCCCTTCACCCGCGCGGCGGTGCCGACGGTCGATCTGGCCGCGCGCCGGATCATCGCCGACCTGCCCGAGGGGCTGGACTAAAGCCGCATCCGCCGTCACCTTGCGCGGCAAAGGCGGGACAAACCATGCGTATCAGGATGTTGATGGCGGCGACGGCGCTGCTTTATCTCGGCCCGCTTCTGGCGGGGCTGGCCGGGTTCGGCTGGCCGATGGTCTATGCCTTTGCCACCATCTTCACCCTGTGGCTGATCACGATGCGGCCCGGCGACTGGCCGCGTGACCTGTCGGCTTGGGCCCGCCCCGAGGTGCCGGTACGGGCGTTGGGGCAGGTGGTGGTGCAGGTGCTGCTGGTGGCGCTGATGTTCGGCATCGGCCGGGGGATCGGCGGGGTCATGGGCTTTTTGCCGCCCCTGCCGGTGGCGCTGCCGCTGGGTCTCTCGCTGCTGTCGATTCCCGTGGCGCGGCTGGTCTGGAACCCGGTCAAGGCGGCGGAAATGGATGCCTTCCTGACCGGGGCGCTGGCGCAGATCGAGGGGCTGCCGCGAGAGGCGCCGCCGGATGGCGGCATGATCGACCGCTTTCTGGCCGAGCTTGACGCACTGCCCGACGATGCCCCCGCAGCGGTGGCCCGGCTGATGCATCGCGCCATCGAAGAGCTGGACCCCCGCGCCCTGCAAGAGCGGCTCTTGGCCCGCGTCGCCGGAACGCCGCGCCGGGCCGACTGGCAGGCGCTGATCCTGCACGCGACCGAGGGCAGTGCGGTGCATTTCGGCGGCGGCGATTATCCCACCCGCTGCCTGATGCTGTTGCCCGACGACCCCGCTTTGCTGACGCTTTATGCAACCGAACTGGTCCGCAGCCTGTCAGACGACCCCGGGCTTTGGGATGCCTGCCCCAGCCCGGAAACCCTGATGGCGCGGATCGACCGGGTGGCGGACAGCGCGGCCGAAATGCCGCTGCGCGACCTTATGGCGCTGACCATGGATCTGGCCCCCCGGGGATAGCCCATGCGCATCGTGCTGCACGCAGGGTTTCACAAGACGGGCACCAGCAGCGTGCAGGCCGCCCTCGCAGCCCATCGTGCCGCGCTTGGCCCGCGCTTTCTGGTGCAGACCGCCGCCCTGTCGCGCCCTTTGGCGGCGGCGGGCAGGGCGGCACTTGCCACCTCGGTTGAGCCGTCCGCCCTGCCGGATTTGCGCAACGCATTGGCGCTTTGGCTGGGCGGGTTGCGGTTGCGGCCGCATCAGGGCTTGCTGATCTCATGCGAGGATCTGGTGGGCCACATGCCCGGGCGCCTTGGCCGCATGGATTATGCCGCGGCAAGGTTCCTGCTGCCCGAGGTGGTGCAGGCGCTGCAAAGCCGCTTTCCCGCCGCCGAGGTCGAGGTGCTGTTGACGACGCGGGCCGGGCCGGACTGGCTGCGCTCGATCCACTGGCAATTGTCCAAACATCCCGACATGGTGCTGACCGCCCGCGCCTTTGCCCGCAACTATGCCGCCGCCGCCGATCCCGGCGCGATTCTGCGGGATCTGGTGCCGCTGCTGGCCCCGGCCCGATTGCATGAGGTGCCGCTTGAACTGCTGGCACCGCGCCGTCTTGGCCCGGTCGAGGCGCTGTATGATCTGATCCGCCTGCCCGATGCCCTGCGCAGCACCCTGTCCCGGGTGCCGCCGGTGGGGCGCAACACGCCGGTGGATCTTGCCGATACCTTCGTGCGGCTGAACCGGGCCGGGCTGGACCCCGACGAGCTTGACCGTATCAAGCATGAGATGGTCACGCTGGCCCGGCTGCTGGTCGAGGGCAAGCCGCCGCTTTCCAGCGGGCCGCCGATCGACTAGAACCCGGGCATGACTGACGAACCCGCACCCCAGCCGACGAAATCCCATGGCCGCCTGTCGATCCGCGCCAGCCTGAAACCGCGCGACCTGATGGAAGAGGCGCCCCGCTTGAAAGGCGCGTGGGAGGCACGGGTGATCACCCTTTTCCCCGAGGCGTTTCCGGGCACGCTGGGCCTGTCGCTGACCGGCAAGGCGCTGGATATCGGGCTCTGGCGGTTGCAGACCATCCATCTGCGACAATTCGGCGAAGGCAAGCATCGCAATGTCGATGACACGCCCGCGGGGGGCGGTGCAGGCATGGTGCTGCGCGCCGATGTGCTGGACCGCGCCCTGCGCCACGCGGCCGAGGATACGCCCGACCGCGCCCACTGGCCGGTGGTCTATCTGTCCCCGCGGGGCCGTCCGTTCGATCAGGCGGCGGCGCGGCGGCTGGCCGCCTGCGACGGCATGACCCTGCTCTGCGGCCGGTTCGAGGGGGTGGACCAGCGGCTTTTGGACCATTGGAATATCGAAGAGATTTCGCTGGGCGATTTCGTTCTGACCGGCGGCGAGATTGCGGCGCAGGCCGTGCTGGATGCCACCGTGCGGCTGTTGCCCGGCGTGCTGGGCAATCAGGCGTCAACCGAAGAGGAAAGTTTTTCCGAGGGGCTGCTGGAGCATCCGCAATATACGCGGCCGCAGGTCTGGGAAGGGCGCGAGATTCCGGCGGTGCTGACCAGCGGCAACCACGCCGAAATCGCCCGCTGGCGCCGGGCCGAGGCAGAGCGCATCACTGGCGAACGGCGGCCTGACCTGCTGGCGCGCCTGCCGCGCGGCTAGAGGTCTCGGCGCAGCACCAGCCCCATCAGCTCAACCCGCGCGCCCTCCGGTCCGCCGCTGCTGCTCTGCGGCACGCTGACCAAGGTGCCGAACTGTGGTGTAGCAGAGATCGACAGGGTGATCCGCCCTTCGGCATCCGGCAAAAGCGCCGGCACCGCCTTGACCCCGGCCAGAAAGCTGACCGCCAGCTTGGAATAGCGGGTCGTCAGAGGCATGGTCGCCGAAGTCTTGCCGCGCAAGTTCAGGAAACCCCAGGATTCGACCCGGTTCATGGCAAGCCCCGACAGGGCGTTTCCGGCACCGATATCGACCGTCAGGGTATCGCCCTCGCCCAGCACGTGGCTGGAAATGGTCATCAGCGAATTGGTGCGCACCAGCGGCTGATCCGTCAGGTCGCCAGCAAGGATCGTGCGGAAATCGTGGCCAAGCGAAACCGGCGACAGCGCGGCACCGTCAAGGCTTTTCATCTTGGCAATCGCCAGTTTGCCGACAATCCGTCCGATCGCGGGTTTGAGATGGGACTGGTCCTTGAAGAAACCGGCTGGCTTTTGCGGTTTGAACAGGGTGGCGGTGCGCACAAAATCGTAGCCGTCGATGTAGCCCGCCTGAAATTCCGCCGCGACCTGCCGGTGGATCACATCCGCAATGTTGCGCTTTCGCACGCCACCCAGCGTCGGCATGATCATGACCACGGGTTTGCACCCGGCGCTGACGGCCCTTGCACAGGCCCAACGCAGGTTGTCGCGGATCTGATCGGCACTCAGCACGCCCTTGGTGTATTGCAGCACATCGTTGATCGAGGTTTCGATCACCAGAAAGTCGAATTCGGCCAGATCCTCGTTCGCCAGAAAATACGGCAAGATGATCGAAGAGGACGCCCCCATCCCATGATATTTAAACCGGGTGACAGCGCTGTTGCTTTCAAACTCGGCGCGGTATCCGTCCTTGAAGATCGAGTTGGAGGTTCCAACCAGCATAACCCGCATGTGTGATATTCCTGGCACTTGGCCGGGGCAGGGGCCCCGCCTGTTTTGCACCATCAAGGCACAGTCAATGGGGCGGCGCAACCTGATCTGGCCGATTTGGGCAGACTGGGGCAGACATGGCCGGGCGACTGTGGCAGGCAATACGGCGCGCGGTGCCGATGCCGTCCCGCCGGGCAAATCCCTTGACCGTCGGCCCTGTCACCCCTATACGCGCCCTGTCCGGGGCCTTGGCCCGCCGGACCCGATTCCCATGGCCTTTGCCCTCATCCGCTTCGCCGGGGGTCAGCCCGGGGTCGGCCCCCAAAAGCAGGCCCCATCTCTGGCGGGCTTACCCGGAAAGGGTAGGGACCCGGTCGAAGACCAAGAGCGCTGGTGCGGCATCATCTTCGGGGCATTACCCCGAGCATCGAAAGGACTTGCGATGAACCTGATCGCACAGATCGAGGCGGAGCAGATCGCCGCCCTCGGCAAGACCATCCCGGATTTCAAGGCCGGTGACACCGTTCGCGTCGGCTACAAAGTGACCGAAGGCACCCGTTCGCGCGTGCAGAATTACGAAGGCGTCGTGATCGGCCGTAAGGGTGGCGCGACCATCTCGGCCTCGTTCACCGTCCGCAAGATCTCGTTCGGCGAAGGTGTCGAGCGCGTGTTCCCGCTCTACTCGACCAACATCGACAGCATCGAAGTGGTGCGTCGCGGCAAGGTCCGTCGCGCCAAGCTCTACTATCTGCGCTCGCGTCGCGGCAAATCGGCCCGGATCGCGGAAGTCACGAACTACAAAGCCAAAGACGAGTAAGGAGCGGACAGATGAAAAGCGGTATTCACCCCGATTATCACACGATCACCGTCAAGATGACGGATGGTTCGACCTACGAGACCCGCTCGACCTGGGGCAAGGAAGGCGACACTCTGGCGCTCGACATCGACCCGCTCGCGCATCCGGCCTGGACCGGCCAGTCGGCCAAGCTGATGGACACCGGCGGCCGCGTGTCGAAGTTCAAGAACAAGTATGCAGGTCTGGGCTTCTGAGCCTGACCCATGCAGCGATCAAGGCGCGTCCCCCGGGGCGCGCCTTTTCATTTGCGGGGGGCGGCGAAAGGCGACAGGGTTCGAGGATGATGCCGATTCGCCTTTTGTGCCTTGCCCTCGTGCTGGCCGCCGTGCCCTCCCGGGCCGATATCTTTGACGATCTGTCGGGCCGCTTCGGCGCAACCTCCAATCCCAACACCTGCGCGCGAAATCCCCATCGCGTGCGCTTTGATGCCGCCCGCAGCCGGGCTTTCTTTGTCTGGGACCACCCGATTACCGATTTTCGCGGCGAAGAGCGGCTGGAAGGCAGCTATGAGGTTCTGGGCCATGATGCCGACACGATCACGATGCGGATCGAAGGGGAAACCCGGCTGACCGAGGATGGTGCCCCGGCGGTCTGGATCATGCGGCGGGTGGCGGCACTGGACGGCTATTGCTGGGGCCGCACCGACTGGCCTGCGGGCCGCTGCGTGAATGTGACGATCCGCTGCCCTGAAGCGGCGCCGACCTCATAGCGCGTCGCGGAACGCTTCCCTTCGCGGCCCCGGCCCCTTATAGCGGAAGTCCGCCGAGATCGGCCGGTTCTGGGGAAGTCGCAGCATGGCGCATATCATCGTTGTCGGAAACGAAAAGGGTGGCTCGGGCAAATCGACCACCTCGATGCATGTGGCCACCGCGCTGGCGCGGCTGGGCCACCGGGTTGGGGCGCTGGACCTTGACCTGCGGCAGAAAAGCTTTGGCCGCTATGTCGAGAACCGCCGGGCCTATCTGGCGCGGCAGGGGCTTGATCTGCCGGTGCCCGATTACCGCGACCTGCCCGACCTTGCCCCGGCGCAAATTCCGGCGGGGGAAAACCCCTATGACGCGCGGCTGTCGGCCGCTGTCGCAGCACTGGAGCCGACAAGCGATTTCATCATCATCGACTGCCCCGGTAGCCATACACGGTTGAGCCAGGTGGCCCACAGCCTTGCCGACACGCTGATCACGCCGCTGAACGACAGTTTCGTCGATTTCGACCTGTTGGCGCGCGTCGATCCCGAGACGGGCAAGGTCAAGGGGCCGTCGATCTATTCCGAGATGGTGTGGAACGCGCGGCAGTTGCGGGCGCAGGCCGGGCTGAAGCCGATCGACTGGATCGTGTTGCGCAACCGGCTGGGGGCGCAGGCGATGCACAACAAGAAAAAGGTGGGGGCTGCGCTGGAAGACCTGTCGCGCCGCATCGGCTTCCGCGTGGCGCCCGGCTTTGCCGAGCGGGTGATCTTCCGCGAGCTTTTCCCGCGCGGGCTGACCGTGCTGGACCTGCGCGACACCGGGGTGGATGTGCTGAACCTGTCCAACGTGGCGGCCCGGCAGGAAGTGCGCGACCTGATGAAGGCGCTGAAACTGCCGGGCGTCGAGGTCAGTTTCTGAAAAGCTGATAGGGGCAGCCGCCGTCGCGCCGCCGCTCGCGGATGCCAATGCGGATCAGGCGGCCCTCGAACGGATCGGGGGCCTGCGCCTTGCGGGCGAAAAGGCCGATGCGGGCAAAGAGGGCGCGGACGCGGGTCATGTTGACCTCCCTTGGATGCGATGTCCGGATCAACCTGACGGTGAAGCGCGGCAGGAACATGACCGTCTTGCGGTCATTTCGCTCCCGTTCTGCGCGATCTGGCAACAATCGGTTTCCACCGGCTTGAGGACCGGCCTTCCCCCGTGCGAGAACGGCAGAGCCGAAGGAGCCGCCCCATGACGAACATGCTTTACGATGCCCTCTTCGCACCGCTTGCCGGGCGCCAGACCGTGCTGCTGAAACTGGCCTCGGGGGGCTCGATTTCCGGCGATGCCTTTTTGCGGATGGTGGCGCGGTTCGGTCATGCGCTGCGCGTAGCAGGGGTGCAGCCCGGCGACCGGGTGGCGGTGCAGGTCGCCAAATCGCCCGATGCGCTGGCGGTTTACGGCGCCACGGTGGCGGTGGGGGCGGTTTTCCTGCCGCTTAACACCGCCTACACGCCGGAAGAGGTCGGCTATTTCCTTGGCAATGCCACGCCGCGGGTGTTCCTGTGCGATCCGGTCCGGCAGGCGGCGCTGACGCCAGTTGCGGCACAGCATGGTGCGCGGCTTTTGACGCTGGGGGCGACAGGCGGCGGTGAATTGGCTGAATTGGCCGCCGGTCTGCCCGATACGCTAACCGTCGCGCCGCGCGGGCCAGAGGATCTGGCGGCGATCCTTTACACTTCGGGCACCACGGGGCGCTCGAAAGGGGCGATGCTCAGCCATGACAACCTGCTGTCCAACGCGCGGGTTCTGGCCGATCTCTGGCGCTTTACCGACAAGGATGTGCTGCTGCACGCGCTGCCGATCTTTCACACCCACGGGCTTTTCGTGGCCTCGAACCTCAGCCTGCTGACCGGCGGGTCGATGATCTTCCTGCCGGGGTTTGACGCCGATCAGGCGATCGGCCTTCTGCCGCAGGCGACGGCGATGATGGGTGTGCCGACCTTTTACACCCGGCTGCTGGACGATCCCCGGCTGGACCGGGCGCTGACCGGGCATATGCGGCTGTTCATCTCTGGCTCGGCGCCGCTCCTCGCCGAAACGCACCGCGCGTTTGAAGAGCGCACTGGCCTGCGGATTCTGGAACGTTATGGCATGACGGAAACCAACATGAACACTTCCAACCCCTACGACGGGGAGCGGCGGGCGGGCACGGTTGGCCTGCCCCTCCCGGGGGTGGAACTGCGCATCATGGGCGAGGCGGGTGAAGTGGCCCGGGGTGAGGTTGGCGTGATCGAGGTGCGCGGCCCGAATGTGTTCAAGGGCTACTGGCAGATGCCGGAAAAAACCCGCGAGGAACTGCGCGAGGATGGCTGGTTCATCACCGGCGATCTGGGCACGCAGGATGCCGACGGCTATGTCACCATCGTCGGGCGGGCGAAGGATCTGATCATCACCGGCGGTTACAACGTCTATCCCAAAGAGGTCGAGATGCTGCTGGACGAACAGTCCGGCGTGCTGGAAAGCGCGGTGATCGGCCTGCCGCATCCCGATTTCGGCGAGGCGGTCTTTGCCGTGCTGACGGCGCAGAAGGGCGTCACGCTTGATGCAGGCGCCGTGCTGGCGGGGCTGCGCGACCGGCTGGCGCGGTTCAAGCAGCCGAAGGGCGCGCTGGTGGTCGAAAGCCTGCCGCGCAACACCATGGGCAAGGTGCAGAAGAACCTGCTGCGCGCCGAATATGCCGGTTGGTTCAAGGGGTAACCCGGAAAAGTTCAGGCCGCCCCGTGATGGTGCCAGAGAACACCGGGGCGGCCTTGACCGAGCATGACCGGACGGGAAGGTCCGGTGCGGTTGGGGCTGCCCGAAGGTCTTACCATTCCCGTTTCCGCCATTTCACAGAGGGACGTCTGTAGGGCGGAAGATGGCGGAAACGCGACCCGCTGTCAAAATTAATCCTTAATTGATCAGGCTTTGAAACCGGCGCGGGGCGGATGGCGGGGATTGTTCTGCGCTGCGCGAACAATCCCGCAGGTTGTGACGCCGCCCCGCGATTCGCCGGGCCGAAAAATGACAAAAGGCCGGGAAGATCCCGGCCCTTCGGCGCGAATCAGAGGCAGGGTTAGCGCGCGGCGAGGGCGCGGCTTACCGGCTGCGCGATGGCAGGCTTCATCGCTTGCGGGCGGCGGCGGGCGCCCCGGGCCCAAGGCATCGCAACCTGCACCTCGGTCGAGGCGGCGAGGACCGACTTCATCCAGCGGCGTTCTTTTTTCATGGCGGGCTCCTGCGCGTGATCTGTTGGCTTGTTCAACCTTGAGGCCACTATCGCCCGGCTTTGCGGCGGCGTTTTGGCTGCAATTGTGGAATTTTCGCCCAAGTCAGGGGGCGGGGTGCCGCGATTGTGGCGGCGGCTTTCCTGTTCCAACCCGTTGTTATCTATCGGATAAACCAAGTTCAGGAAACAGTGCCGTGCGATTGTTTCCTGAATTGCGGCAAATCCGGGCCGTTTTCTGCCCTAAAGCCGGATCACCGAGATCAGACGGCCATAATCCACTTCACCGGCATGGGTAGTGCGGCGGTAGGAATAGAATCGCTCGGGGTCGCGGTAGGTGCAATGCCGGGTCCATTCGGCATGGCCCACCCCCGCCTGACGCAACCGCCAAAGCCCATAGGCGGGCAGGTCGAACAGCATCCGGTCGCCGTTGCCACCCGCGAAAAACCGGCGCGTCTCGGGGTCGTCGTCGGTGAAGGTCTCATAGAACTCCGGTCCGACCTCATAGGCGGCCTGGCTGATGCAGGGGCCGATCACGGCGGCGATGTTGGCACGCTTGGCCCCCAATGCCTCCATCGCGTCCAGAGTCGCCTCAAGCACACCGTCCTTTGCCCCGCGCCAGCCGGCATGGGCGGCCCCCACCACGCCCGCCGCAGCATCGGCGAACAGCACAGGCTGGCAATCGGCGGTCAGCACCGCCAGCGCCACGCCGGGCGTCGCGGTGACCATGGCATCGGCGCGCGGGCGGATCGGCTGGGCGGCGGTCACCGTCAGCACATCGGGCGAATGCACCTGATGCACCGTCATCATCTGATCCGGGGGGACACCCATCGCCTCGGCCACGCGGGCCCGGTTGATCGCCACGATCTCGGCCAGATCAGAGCTGCCGGTGCCGCAGTTCAGCCCGGCGAAAATGCCGGACGATGCCCCCCCCTTGCGGGTGAAGAAGCCATGCCTGACCGGCAGCGCGTCGGAGGTGATGAATTCCAGCATCAGTCGAATCCCGGCGGCGGCGGTGCGGTGGCGGGCAGAACCGCCAGCGCCTTGAACAACTCTCCCATTTCGGCGGGGTCGGTCAAGCGGCGTGTCGCGGCAAGATGCGCCTCAAGCGCCGCGCCGGTCAGCCCCTGTGCCAGCCGGGTCGCCCGCGCCTCGATCCCCAGCGCGCGCAGAAGGCGGCCTTGGGCGGTATAGCGGTGCGCCAGCCCGTCGGCCCCGGCGGCCAGTGCGGCGAAATCGACATGCGCGGTCAGGTCGGCCAGCCCGGGTTCTGCCAGCGGGTCTGCAAAGGCATGGTGGCGCAGCGCCTGCAGGGTGTCGCCCTTGGACTGCCAGCCGCCATAGTCGAGGATCAGTGCCAGCCCGCCATGATCCCGCAGGCGGCGGGCGATATGGGCCATATGCCGCTGCGCCTCGGGGCAGGTTTCCACCACGGTTCCGGGCGGATCGCCGGGGAAGGCGGCGGTCAGGTCGGGGCGCGACTGTGGCTCGGAGAGGCCAAAGCACAGGGCGCCGTCGCGCAGACCCACCAGACGCTCGCACCAGCCCCGCGCGTCGCGTTGGTATTGGTGGACCGGCAGGGCATCAAAGAATTCATTCGCCAGCAGGAACAGTGGCCGGTCGGGCAGATCGGCGGTGTCATCCAGCCAGAGCGGCGCGTGGGGTGCCAGCGTGGCCGCCTGCACGCCCCGCAGCCGGGGCGAGGCTTCGACCAGCACCACCTGCGCCGCGGCATGAAACCCGGGCACCCCGCGCGTGGCGCGCAGCACATCGGCCATCAGCGTGCCGCGCCCCGGGCCAAGCTCGGCCAGCGTGAAGGGCGCGGGGCGACCAAGGTCCAGCCAGTGTTGGGCAAGGCACAGGCCCAGCAATTCGCCGAACATCTGCGAGATTTCGGGGGCGGTGGTGAAATCGCCCTCGGCCCCGAAAGGCGGTCGGGTGGTGTAATAGCCATGCTGGGGGTGCAGCAGGCATTCGGCCATGTAATCGGCCAGGCTGATCGGCCCCGTTGCGGCGATCCGCGCCCGGAGGATATCGGCAAGCGCCGTCATGCGCGCCGGGCGCGCAGCATGAACCACAGGCCCGCCGCGATCATCGGCAGCGACAGAAGCTGCCCCATGGTCAGGCCCCAGCCCTGCACATGCACGGCAAGGCCAAGCGGATTGCCCAGCGTGACGAATTGCGCATCGGGCTGGCGGACAAATTCGACGAGGAAGCGCGACAGGCCATAGCCGGCAAAGAACAGCCCCGCGACCCGGCCCGGCCAGCGCAGCCAGCCCCAAAGCCAGATGGCTGCGGCCAGCAGCGCGAAGAGCACCACACCTTCAAGCGCCGCCTCATAAAGCTGGCTGGGATGGCGGGCACAAACGGTCAGCATGTCGGGGCAGGTCTGCGCCGCCTCGCCCGGGAAAGCCACTCCCCAGGGCAGGTGCGTCGGGCGGCCCCAAAGCTCGGCATTGATGAAATTGGCGATGCGCCCCAGAAACAGCCCGGCGGGCGTCGCAATGGCCATCAGGTCGGCCATGGTCAGCATCGGGATGCCTTCGCGGCGGCAGAACAGCACCCCCGCCGCGACCACGCCAAGGAACCCGCCGTGGAAAGACATCCCCCCCTCCCACACCCGGAAGATGTGGCTGGGGTTGGCGGCAAAGAAATCCCATTGGTAGAAGAACACATAGCCCAGCCGCCCGCCCAGGATCACCCCGGCGATGACCCATGTCAGCAGCCGCTCGATCTGGTCGGCGGTCACCGGCGGCGGGCCGGACCACAGCCGCGGCGTGGCCAGAATGCGGGTGATCAGCTTCCACCCCACGATCAGGCCGACGATATAGGCCAGCGCATACCAGCGCAGGGTCAGCGTCACCGGCCCCAGCGGGATCGAGAAGATGTCGGGCGAAATCTCGGGGAAGGGGATGTAGGACATGCGCTCCTCGGTCTCAGATGGCGCCTTGTTGGGCGAGGGGCGGGGCGATGTCAACGCCCGGGGGAGGCTGCGCACCGGCCACCCTTGCCCCGGACGGCCCAATCGCTAGAATGTGAGCAGCATTTCAGCCAAGGATAGCCCCATGACCACCTCTGCGCCGGAAACCCAAATCGTCACCCGCTGGAAAGTGGCCTGCGACGGGGGCGAAGGTGCGCTGGGCCATCCGCGCGTCTGGCTGACCATTCCCGAAGATACCGGCTTTGTCGAATGCGGCTATTGCGACAAACGCTATGTGATCGACCGCGACCACGCCCACGACGACCACTAGTGCCATGGGCCGCTGGCTTACCCGGCTGGCGGCGCTGGTGCTGGCGCTGCCGGTCCTCTATTTTCTGGCAGGTTTCGTCGGGGCGCTGATCCCCGGCGGCGGCGAGGGGGCCGAGGGGCCGGCGACGGTGCGGATCGGTTTGCTGCGCGGCCCGATACACTATGATTTCCTCTTGCCGGTGGATGAACGGACCCGCCCCGCCTTTGCCTTTGCCGAAGCGCAAAAGGGGGTGCCGGTGTCGCATCCGCAGGCGCGCTGGATCGTGCTGGGCTGGGGCAGCGCGGCGTTCTACACCACGGCGGGCAGCTATGCCGACATCACGGCGGGCGCCGTCTGGACCGCGGCCACCGGCGATGATGCCGTGATGCGGGTGGATGTGCTGGCGGCGTTTCCTGCCGGTGCCGAGGGGCCGCGCTGGCTGGACATCACGCCTGCCCAATATGCCCGGCTGCTGACCGGAATCGAAGCCAGCTTTGTCCGGGCGGACGATGGCCAGCCGCAGCCGCTGCCGGTTGCAGGGCTGACGGGCAGCGACGGGTTCTGGCGCGGCACCGGGCATTTCAGCCTGCTGCACCCCTGCAATGACTGGGTGGGCGAACAGTTGCGCGCGGCGGGTCTGCCCTTTGGCCGCTGGACGCCAACGCCGCAGGCGGTGACGCTGGCGCTCTGGTGGCACCTGCCTAACCCCGGCTGAGAAGCCGCCCCGCCAGACCCGCCAGCGCGCCAAGGATCGCCCCCGCCGGCATCCAGAAGAACACCACCCCCATCGCATAGGCCCCTTCGGCCTGCGAAACGCTGATGATCTTCGGCAAGGCCACGCCGATCCCCAGTGCCAGCCCGGCCCCCAGAGCAAACCCGCCGGCGATCCACAGAAAGGTCCGCATTCCTTCCCCCTCTCGCGGGTGGCAGCCCGCGCCGCTTCGTGCCAATACTGCATCCTGACACGAAAGGGAGCGCGGGCACATGGCATTCGGCAAGGGGCATCACCTTCACCTGATCGACGGCTCGGCTTTCATCTTTCGCGCCTATCACGCGCTGCCGCCGCTCACGCGCAAGTCTGACGGGCTGCCGGTGGGGGCGGTGGCAGGGTTCTGCAACCTGATCTGGAGCGAGATCACCGCGGGCGCCGCGGGCAAGGCCCATGCCACCCATATCGCCGTGGTGTTCGATGCCGGGTCCAAGACCTTTCGCAACGATCTTTATCCCGAATACAAGGCCAACCGCCCCGAACTGCCCGAAGACCTGCGGCCGCAATTCCCGCTGACCCGCGATGCCACCCGCGCCTTCAACATCGCCTGCATCGAGATGGAGGGGTTCGAGGCCGATGACATCATGGCCACGCTGGCGCTTCAGGCACAGGCAGCGGGCGGCGATTGCACCATCATCTCGTCCGACAAGGATCTGATGCAGCTCGTCGGGCCGGGGATCGGTATGTATGACCCGATGAAGCAAAAGGCGATCGGCCGCGACGAGGTGATCGAGAAATTCGGCGTCGGGCCAGAGCGGGTGGTGGATGTGCAGTCCCTCGCCGGGGATTCGGTGGACAACGTGCCGGGTGCGCCGGGGATCGGGTTGAAGACGGCGGCGCTCCTGATCAACGAATATGGCGATCTGGAAACCCTGCTCGCCCGCGCGGGCGAGATCAAGCAGCCCAAGCGGCGCGAGTCGCTGGTGGATAACGCCGCGAAAATCCGCCTGTCGCAGGAACTGGTCCGGCTGCGCATCGATGTCGAAGTGCCGGTGGCGCTGGACGATCTGTCGGTGCAGCCGCCCGAGCCGCAGACCTTGATCGACTTCCTTGCGCGGATGGAATTCCGCACGCTGGCCGCGCGGGTGGCCACCAAGCTGAAAATCGAGGCGCCCGTGATTGCCGAGGGCAAGGGATATGAGGTGGCCGGCGCGCATGAGGCGCCCGCCGCCGCCGAGCGCCTGCCCTTCGACCCCACCAGCTATGAAGCGGTCCGCGATCTGGCGGCGCTGCGCGGCTGGGTCGCGGCGGCACAAGAGGCGGGGGTTCTGGCGGTGGATACCGAAACCACCAGCCTTGATGAAATGCGTGCCGAACTGGTGGGCATTTCGCTTTCGGTGGAGGCGGGCAAGGCGTGCTATATTCCCCTTGGCCACAAACAGGGCGGTGGCGACCTTTTCGGCTCAAGCGATCTGGTCGATGGGCAAATTCCGCTGGATGAGGCGCTGGAGGTTCTGAAGCCGGTGCTGGAGGATGGGTCGATCCTGAAGATCGGCCAGAACATGAAATACGACTGGAAGATTTTTGCCCGCCACGGCATCCGCATCACCCCCTTCGACGACACGATGCTGATGAGCTATGCGATGCACGCGGGGCTGCACAATCACGGCATGGATTACCTGTCGGAACATTACCTTGACCACACGCCGATCCCGATCAAATCGCTGCTGGGGTCGGGCAAGACCCAGATCACCTTTGACCGTGTGGGCATCGATGATGCGGTGAAATATGCCGCCGAGGATGCCGATGTCACGCTGCGGCTCTGGCAGCTCTTCAAGCCGCAATTGCACAAGGCGCGGGTGACCACGGTTTACGAAACGCTTGAGCGCCCCTTGGTGCCCGTGCTGGCCGATATGGAAATGGCGGGCGTGCAGGTGGACCGTGACACCCTTAGCCGGATGTCCAACGCCTTTGCCCAGAAGATGGCGCAGCTTGAGGATGAGATTCAGACCCTCGCGGGCGAGAAATTCAACGTCGGCTCGCCCAAGCAACTGGGCGAAATCCTGTTCGACAAGATGGCGCTGCCGGGCGGCGAAAAGGGCAAGACCGGGGCCTATGGCACCGGCGCCGACATTCTGGAGGACTTGGCCACCGAACACGAACTGCCCGCCCGCGTGCTGGACTGGCGGCAGTTGGCCAAGCTGAAATCCACCTATACCGACGCCTTGCAAGACCACATCAACCCCGAAACCGGCCGGGTGCATACGTCCTACTCCATCGCCGGGGCGAACACCGGGCGCCTTGCCTCAACCGATCCGAACCTGCAAAACATCCCCGTCCGCTCTGAGGAAGGCCGCCGCATCCGCGAGGCGTTCGTGGCGCCCAAGGGGCGGGTGATCGTCAGCCTTGACTACAGCCAGATCGAGTTGCGGATTCTGGCGCATATCGCCGATATCCCGGCCTTGCAGCAGGCGTTCCGCGACGGCCTCGACATCCACGCCATGACGGCGAGCGAGATGTTCAACGTGCCGCTGGAGCAGATGACCTCCGACATCCGCCGCAAGGCCAAGGCAATCAACTTCGGGGTGATCTATGGCATTTCCGGCTTTGGCCTTGCCCGCAACCTGCGCATCCCGCGGGCCGAGGCGCAGGGCTTCATCGACCGTTACTTCGAGCGGTTCCCGGGCATCCGCGAATATATGGACGCCACGATTGCCTTTGCCAAAGAGAATGGCCATGTGCAGACCCTGTTCGGGCGCAAGATCCACACGCCCGAGATCAACGCCAAGGGTCCGGGTGCGGGCTTTGCCAAGCGTGCGGCGATCAACGCCCCGATCCAAGGCACGGCGGCCGATGTGATCCGCCGCGCCATGGTGCGGATGCCCGCCGCCATCGCAGGCATCGACGCGAAGATGCTGCTACAGGTCCATGACGAACTGCTGTTCGAGGTGGCCGAAGACGCCGTGGAGCCGCTGATCAAGGCCGCCCGCGACGTGATGGAAGGGGCGGCTGACCCTGCGGTGAAACTCAAGGTGCCGCTGGTGGTCGATGCGGGGCAGGGCCGGAACTGGGCCGAGGCGCATTGACCGGGGTCACCCCCGGTCGATCCTGAGCTGATAGCAGTTGTTGCGGGCGGACCGCACATGGACATAGGCCACGCGCGGATCGGTCAGCCGGGTTGCGGCCTCTTCCGCAATCCTGTCGGTCGGCACCACGGCGCCGGTGCCATAGACGATGCGGTGATCGGCGCCGTAACCCCGGACGATATAGTCGGGTGAGGCCAGCATCTCGGGCAGGGCCGCCCCGCCGCCCGGCGCGCAGGTATCGGCACACAGGAAGATCGGTCCCTGTTCGGCATAGGGCTGCGGCGCGGGGAAGGGGCGGTGCGACAGGATCAGCATTCCCGCACCTTTGGGGATCATCGCCAGGCAATGGCGGCAGGGGTTGCCGCCGCCGTCGCTGATGTGCCGCTCGGGCAACTGGCCATTGGCATCGGGTCCGCCGGCCTGCAGGGCGCGGGCGGTTTCGGTCGGGATCGGGGTAAAGCGGATCATAGGAACCTCCTGTTCAGTCTGGTTCCGTCCTAGGCCGCGCCGCCACCGCCGCGCGACCCGATCCTTGCTTATTCAGGCGGGGTCGATCAGCCGCCCCATCAGCCGCCCGCCAAGGATATGCAGGTGGTAATGCGGCACCTCCTGCATCCCGTCGCGGCCCGCATTGGTGATGCCGCGATAGCCTGTCTCACCGGCCAGCCCCAGATCGGCGATGACCTTGGCCACGGTGCGGTGAAAATCAACGATCTCTTCCGCCGAAGCTTCGGCGGCGAAATGGTCAAGGTTCACATAGGCGCCCTTGGGAATGGCCAGCACATGCACCGGCGCATGGGGGCGGATGTCGTGAAACACCAGCGTATGGGCGGTTTCCACCACGGTCTTGTTCGGGATTTCCCCGCGCAGGATGCGGGCGAAGATGTTCTGCGGGTCGTAGCTATAGGCCATGTCTCAGTCCACATAGAGATAGTCGGTGCCCGCGATTTCGCGCGCCTTATCGACCGGGATATCAAGGAACTCGGCCAGCGGCACGGTGTTTTCGTCAACCGAGGCGCTTTGCCGGATGCGGTGAAAGCCGGAGAAGCCGGCATCGCGGATGCGGTCGCTTTCAAAGCGCACATCATAGCGGATGGTCGGCAGCAGCCGGTCGATGGTTTCCTGCGGCGTGCGTTCGCCTGCCAGACCGACCCGCCGGGCATGGCCCAGCAGATAGTCATCGGTAAAGTCGCATTCGATTTCCAGAAGGCGGACCTTGGCCTTGTCGTTGTAGAAATCCTGCATCAGATCGACCATGGCCGGATCAATGCAGAAGATCAGCCGGTCGGTCTGCCAGTAGTCATACAGCATCCGCACCAGCGCCCGGCGGTGCCGCGTGCGCTTTTCCAGCGTGGACTGGATGCCGCCCAGATCGGGGATCGGGGTGGACGCCTCGTTGAAGAGGTAATCCACCGCCGGCATGTTGGTGACCTGCCGCACCCGTTCCACCAGACGTTTGGCCACATGCCATTTCTTGCAGGTCACCATCATCAGCGTCCGCTCGCGGCCAAGGCTCGCCTCGGTTTCCCAGAAGCGCGGGGCAAAGCGGCGGCCGATCCGGCCCCGGCCGGTCAGGAAGGTGAACAGGCTCCGCCCCTCGTTCGAGATGCCGAAGCGCACCCCCTTGGCGGCATAAAGCTTGCCCAGCCGTTCCTTCAGATCCTTGGCGTCGGGGCTGATCTTGCGGGCAAAGAGATAATCCTGCGACAAGAGCAGGTCATAGTGGTCGTTGTAGAAGGTGACCGGCATCCCGTAATCGGTGAACATCAGAAAGGTCAGGGTGCGGGTGCGGATTTCATGTTCGGGCACCAGATGGCGCACGATGGTCTGAAAAAAGGTCTCGTCGGGAATCCATGTGGTGCGAAAGAACCGCATCACATCCTTGCGCGACTTCACAAAGTCCAGCACCCATTCCACCGTGCGCCGCCGCAGGCACCACCACTGGCTGCCGATCTGCATGGCGATGTCCGAAGGCACCCCCCGCGCCAGCCCCAGCCGCTTCTGCCAGTCCATCGAGGCGTAGAACAACCGCTTGCTGGTGCGTTCGTTGAACCAGTGGCGGTAGATCAGCCGCTCTTCCTTGATGCCGGTCTTGATCCAGTCCGATTTGAAGAAATCGAAGCTTTCGATGTAATCGACCTCTTCGCGGTCAAGGAAGGTATGGGCGAACTCGGCCGATTTGATTGGCATACAGTCGCCCGACAGCATGTAGAAATGCGTGGCCCGGGGAAATTCCTCGACCGCGGCCTCGACCGCCAGAAGGGTGGCCTCGACCAGACTCCAGGCCCCCCAGCCGCATTTGATGCGCTTGCGGGTGAAGGTGACCGAGGGATTTGCGGCCAGACCGGCCCGGATCTTGTCAAACGCCTCTTTCGGGGCGCGGGCATCGAAGTGGATCGCCACGAAATCACCGGCCGCCGTCAGGCGCTGGGCCTGGGCGACGATGCCCTCGGGGTCTTTGTGGCACAGCAGGATGTAGGCTATTTTTGCCATTTCAGCGACAGTATGGGGTCCGACGGGTCATTGTTTCCTTAATTACCTCCAAGGGACATTGAAAAGACAGAGTTTGTTTGCTTTTTTGTCGCCGATTGAATGGTAGCTGCGCCTGTTGCGCATCTGCGCGCGTGGAGGTTGAAGACGATGGGGTTTCCCGGCACCTGGATGACGGAGAGCGAAAGCGTGGTTTACCGCGTGGTGCCGAAATGCGCCTGCTCGACGATCGGCCAGATCATGTATTACTCGGACCATGGGGTGTTCTTCGATGGGGATATTCACGATGCGACGGGCGGTATGCACAAATGGGCGTTGGAGGCCAGCCAGCCGCTGATCGAGCGCAACGTCAAGACCCACAAGTCTTATGCTTTTACCTGCGTGCGCAACCCCTATGCCCGGATTCTTTCGTCCTATTTCGACAAGATTTGCGGCATCCAGCGCAACGGCAAGCGCTATCGCGGCAATCTGGTGCCGCTCCTGATGCAGAAATACGGGGTTGAGACGGGCACGCCCGAGAACGGGTTCGATTTTGACCAGATCAAGAGCTTTCGCCGCTTCCTGTTGTTCGCGCGCGACACCATCCGCTTCCGCAAGCCGATGGAGCCGGACATCCACTGGTCGGCGATGTCGGGGCATATCTCGACCTTCATCGTCAACGGCGGGCGTTATGACAGCATCTTCCACACCGAGAAATTCGATGAAGGGATGCAGAAGGTCGTCAAGCGGATCAAGCCCAAGCACAAGATCGACCTCAAGAAGATCCCTCGCTTCAACGAAAGCGAAGGGCACGGGCCGAAGCGCGCCCATTCGGTCAGCGATTATTTCGACGATCTGTCGCGGCACCTGATCTGGGAAATCTACAAGAAGGATTTCCAGCTTTTCAAATATGACTTCGACGATCCCGACAACAAGATGCCGGTGGGTGAGGTCGACCTGGACGAGGTGCATCGCAAGTTGGGCGATTGAGGGATCGGCGGGATGGGCAAATTGCCCATCCTACGCGGGGTGCCGTCCGGTTGTGCGGGGCCATCACACGCGCTGGCGTAGGATGGGCAATCTGCCCATCCTAACCAACCTTCAACACGATCTTGCCGATATGCCCCGGGCTTTCGATGCGCCAATGCGCCTTGGCGGCCTCGGTCAGGGCAAATTCGCTGTCGATCACCGGACGCAGCGCGCCGCGTGCGATCAGCGGCCAGACATGGGTTTCCACCGCCTGCGCGATGCGGGCCTTGGCCTGATCTGATTGCGGCCGCAGGGTTGATCCGGTCAGGGTCAGGCGGCGGGTCATCATCTCGGCAAAGTTGACCTCGACCTTGGGGCCTTGCAGAAAGGCGATCTGCACCAGCCGCCCGTCATCGGCCAGCGCGCGGATATTGCGCGGCAGATAGGGGCCGCCCACCATGTCAAGGATCAGGTCCGCCCCGCCTTCGGCCTTGAGGATCGTGACGAAATCCTCGTCATGGTAATTTATGCCGCGCTCTGCCCCCAACTCCTCGCAGAAGCGGGCCTTTTCGTCGCTGCCGGCGGTGGCAAAGACCCGGGCGCCAAGGGCGCGGGCAATCTGGATGGCGGTGGTGCCGATGCCAGATGTGCCGCCATGGACCAAAAACCGCTCTCCGGCCTGCAAGCCGCCGCGCGTCACCATATTGGACCAGACGGTGAAACAGGTCTCCGGCAGGCAGGCGGCTTCGCGCAGGCTCATCCCGGCGGGGATCGGCAGGGCATGGGCCTCGGCGCAGGCGGCATATTCGGCATAGGCGCCGCCGGGAAACAGGGCGCAGACCTGATCGCCGATCTTCCAGCGGGTCACGCCGGGGCCAAGGTCAACCACGGTGCCCGCCCCTTCCAACCCCGGTAGGGGCGAGGCGGAGGGCGGCGGTGCATAGGCCCCGGCGCGTTGCAGCGCATCGGGCCGGTTCACCCCGGCATAGGCCAGCCGCACGATGATCTGGCCATGGCCGGGCACCGGCACCGGCACGGTGACGGGGTGCAGCACATCCGGCCCGCCGGGTTCGCTGATCGCAATGGCGGTCATGCTGTGGGAAAGCGTCATGGTCGATCCTTCGGTCGGGGGGGCTTCAGCGGGGCGTTTGGCCGGGCAGGTCACCCGTGCCCTGCGGCGCCTGCAGCCGGTCGAGAAAGGCCAGCGGCCCGTTCAGCAGCGCCTTGCCAAGGGGATTGGCGCGGAACCCCGCCTTGACCTTTTCGATCTGCATCACCGTCTCGATCCGGCGGTCCAGAAAGGCACGGGTATCGGCATCACCTTCAGAGGTGTCGCCCAGCCAGTAAAGCACAGTCGCCCCGTAAACCGCCGAAAGCGTGGCGCGCTTGCTATACCAGTTCACATCGCGCGAGGTGTCGCCCAGCGCGTTCCAGATTGCATCGGCGGTGCCCCAGATCAGGCCCGCCCCTTCGGCTGCGTGCTGTGGCAGCGCGAAAAGGGCCGAACCGCGCCGCACCAGTTCCCGTTCGGCGGCTTCAAGCCGGAGCATCACCGCCAGCGCCACCCGGTCGCGGTAGCGCAGGGACGGCAGATCGGCCAGCGCCAGCGCCTCGGCCATGCGGGCATCGCCGCGCCGGTGATAGGCCACGGCAAGGTCGATGCCGCCGCGCGGGTAAAGCGCACGGGCCAGCGCGGGGGCCACATCCGAATCGGTGATCGCCGCCGCCAGCGTGGCTTCGGACCAGCCGTCAAACGGCACATGGGCCAAAGCGGCCTCCAGAACCCGGTTCTTCGCCTGATCTGCGCTGTATTCCTGATCCATTTCGCCTCCGGCCCCAGCCCGCTGTAGACAGCGCGGCGCCCCTTTGATAAGTGGGCCGCGCCTGCACATCTAGTGCAACTCTAACTTAGGAAGGTGGTGACAACCACATGCAGGTCAGCGTCCGCGACAATAACGTCGAGCAAGCCCTCCGGGCCCTCAAGAAAAAGCTCCAGCGCGAAGGCGTGTTCCGCGAAATGAAGCTCAAGCAACATTTCGAGAAACCCTCCGTCAAAAAAGCGCGCGAGCAAGCCGAAGCGGTCCGCCGTGCGCGCAAACTGGCGCGCAAGAAGGCGCAACGCGAAGGCGCTCTCTAAGGCGTTCAAGCGACACTGGGGCAGCGATGCCCACCCGATCAACCCCCGGCTGGTCCGGGGGTTTTTCATTTCCGGCCGGTGGGGAGGATGGGCAATCTGCCCATCCCGCCCGGGATCACCCCCAGCCGATCACCACATCGGCCCGGCGCGAGCCCGCGATACAGCGGCTGATGTTGGGCAGATCGTTGCCGTCGATCCATGCGCGGGCCTGTTCGGGGGTCTTGCCGTAATGCGCCCAGCGGGCGACAAGGCGGCGGTCCAGCTCGGCCTCGGGCACGTCGATGAAGACGGTCAGGTCATAGCGGGCGGCGTTCCAGGGTGCTTCATCCAGCAACAGCCAGTTGCCTTCGACGACCAGCAAACGGTCTTCGGGGCTGACCACATCGGCCCCGGCCCGGGAAATCTCCAGATCGCGGTCAAAGAGGGGGATGGCCACCTCGTCCTCAACCCGCAGGCGCTGCAACAGATGCAGAAAGCCCGCCGCGTCAAAGGTCTCAGGCGCGCCCTTGCGGTCGCGCAGCCCGCGGCGGATCAGCAGGCCGTCGTCATAATGGAACCCATCCATCGGCACGGCGCGGGCACCTTCGCCCAAAGCCGTCACCAGCGCCGCCGCAAGGGTGGATTTGCCCGCGCCGGGCGGGCCGGCCAGGGCGGTCAGGAACCGCCCCGGGCCTTTTGCTTCCGCGCGCTGGCGGATCAGATCGGCCAGCGCCTGCGGGGTCATGCCGCCTCGCTCACACCTTCGGGCAGCTTGGCGCCCGTCATGAAGGCCACGGCATCCGACATCGAATAATCCTGCGGCCGGATCACGCAGAGCCTGCGGCCCAGACGGTGGATATGGATGCGGTCGGCAACTTCGAAGACATGCGGCATGTTGTGGCTGATCAGGATGATCGGAATCCCCCGCGCCCGCACATCGCGGATCAGCTCCAGCACCCGGCGGCTTTCCTTGACGCCCAGCGCGGCGGTGGGTTCGTCAAGGATCACCACCTTGGAGCCAAAGGCCGCCGCCCGTGCCACCGCAACCCCCTGCCGCTGGCCGCCCGAAAGCGTCTCCACCGCCTGGCTGATGTCCTGAATGGTCATCAGGCCCAGTTCGCTCAACTTGTCGCGGGCGAATTTCTCCATCCGCGGGCGGTCCATCTGGCGAAAGAGGCTGCCCATGATGCCGGGCTTGCGCCATTCGCGGCCCAGAAACATGTTGTCGGCAATCGACAGGGCTGGCGACATGGCAAGGTTCTGGTAGACCGTTTCGATCCCCAGCGCGCGGGCATCGTCGGGGCTGCGGAAGTGGACAGGCTGGCCGTCCAGCAGGATCTCGCCATGGTCGGGCGTCACGGCGCCCGACAGCGCCTTGATCAGCGTCGATTTGCCTGCGCCGTTGTCACCGATCACCGCGCAGATCTCGCCCGGCATCAGGTCAAAGTCGGCACCGTTCATGGCCACCACGGTGCCATAGCGCTTCATCAGGCCGGTGGCCTTCAGGACAGGTTGAACAGCAGTCATTGCGAAGCCCTCCGCAGCCATTGGTCCAGAGCGACGGCGACGATCACCAGGCAACCGGCGGCGAACATCTGCCAGTAGTCATCCACGCCGGCCAGAGACAGGCCGGTGTTGAACACCCCCACGATGAACGCACCCAGCACCGATCCGATGATCGAGCCGCGCCCGCCGAAGAGCGAGGTGCCCCCGATCACAACTGCGGTGATCGAGCCGAGGTTCACCGTGTCAAAGGCGATGGGCGAGATCGAGCCGACGCGGCCCACCGCAATCCATGCGGCAAAGCCGCAGATCACGCCCGCCACGCAATAGACCGAAATCAGCACCCGGTTCACCCGGATCCCCGAAAGCATCGCCGCATCCGGGTCGTCGCCGATGGCATGAACATGGCGGCCCCAGGCGGTATGGTTCAGCACATACCACAAGAGCGCCGCCAAGAGGATCAGGGTGATCCCGCCATAGCTGATCGAGGCGCCGCCAAGGTTGAACCCATTGCCGAACCACAGAAGACCGGGCGCCTTTTCGGTGATATCGACGTTGCGGATGGATTCCGACTGCGAATACCACAGTTTCAGCGCGTTGAAGATCGACAGCGTGCCCAGCGTCACGATGAACGGCGGCAGCTTGACCTTGGCCACCAGCACCCCGTTCAACAGGCCCATCAGCCCACCGAAGAACAGCCCGATCAGCACCGCCAGCAGCACCGGCACCCCGGAAAAGACAGCCAGATTGCCCATGATCAGCGAACAGATCACAAGGATGGCGCCCACCGAAAGGTCGATCCCCGCCGTCAGGATCACCAGCGTCTGCGCCAATGCGACAAAGCCGGTGACGGTGACCTGTTTCAGCACGGTCGAAAGCGCGCCGATCCCCAGAAAGCGCGGCGCGATGATGGAAAAGGCGGTGATCGAGATCAGCAGCACCAGGGCCGGGATCAACGTGGGGTTCTTGCGCAGATAACCCCGCGCGACGTGAACCAGTGTCTTGTCGTCCTTTTCAAAGGCGGCGACGGCGGAACTCGCCTTGGTCAGCACGGCCTCGTAATCGGAAATCGTCTTGGTCGGTGTGTCTTCTGCGCTCATCTCTGCGGTTCCCCCGTGATGGCCGACGGGGCAGGGCAGCCCCGGCTATGAAGAAGGGCGACTGTAAAGCCGCCCTTCATTTAATCAAGTCAGATGGAAGCCGGGATCAGCCCCAGCACAGCTCCGTGCCCTTGGTGGTGTCGATCGACTCGACGCCTTCGACCGGCTGGTCGGTGACAAGGTTCACGCCGGTGTTGAAGAAGGACAGACCTTCGGAAACCATCGGCTTGGTGCCGTCCTTGGCATAGGCGACGATCGCCTCGATGCCTTTGGATGCCATCAGCATCGGGTATTGCTGCGAGGTGGCGCCGATCACGCCCGACTTGACCGAGGCAACGCCCGGGCAGCCGCCGTCAACCGAAACGATGATCGCCTGACCTTCCTTGCCCGCAGCCTTCAGCGCCTGATAGGCACCTTCGGCGGCCGGTTCGTTGATGGTGTAGACCACGTTGATGTCGGGGTCTTTGGCCAGCAGGGTTTCCATTGCGCGCAGACCGCCTTCGGGGTTCGCGTCCGAGGTTTCATGCCCCACCACGCGCGGGTCGGTTTCCGAGGCCAGAACGGCAAGGTTCGGCACTTCGATGCCAAAGCCCACGAGGAAGCCGGTGTCGCGCGCCACGTCCACCGAGATGTTGTCCTTGTTGATGTCCAGCATGGCGATCTTGGCATTGGCCGCTTCGGCGCCCAGCTTGGCCGCGGCCCATTTGCCGATGCGCAGGCCCGCTTCGAAGTTGTCGGTCGCAAAGGTGATGTCCTGCGCTTCGGCATCGGCAAGCGGCGTGTCCAGCGCGATGACCAGAATGCCGGCAGCGCGGGCGTCTTTCAGGGCAGGCCCGACCGAGTCGTTCGAGGGCGTGATCAGGATGCCCTTGGCGCCGGCGGCGATGCAATTCTCGATGGCGGTGATCTGCGGGGCGGCGTCGCCGTCCTTCTCACCGGCATAGGCCTGGAAGTCCAGACCAGCGGCGGTGGCGGCGGCTTCGGCGCCGTCCTTCATCTTCACGAAGAAGGGGTTGGTGTTGTTCTTGGTGATCAGGCAGGCCAGATCGGCGGCCGAGGCGGTGCCTGCCATCAGGGCAAGCGCGGCTGCGCCCAACAGGGCTGTGGTTTTCAGTTTCATTGCAGTCCTCCCAAGGGTGGGGGTCATGCCCCCCGGTTTAGGCTTGGCGACAGGCTCCCGACCCGGCGTCGTCGCTCAGATGGCCTGATTCCCGGTCCTGCGTCAAGATAAATAAATCAGAGTGATTTAATATTGACAGGCCCGCCCTCGCCCCGCAATCTGCCTCTTCAAGCGCCATCGCGGCCCAAAGGTCGCGCAAAATGGCGGCAGTCCACAAACGGAGAGCCCCGATGCTGATCGGCATCCCTTCCATCCTTGGCCCGGAGTTGCTGGCCACCCTGCGCGCGATGGGGCATGGCGACGAAATCGCGCTGGTCGATGGCAATTACCCCGCGCAGGACCATGCGCGGCGGCTGGTGCGGGCCGATGGCCATGGCGTTCTGGCGCTGATGGCGGCGATCCTGCGGCTTTTGCCGCTGGACCGGGCGGTGCCGCAGGCGGTGTTCCGTGCCAGTCTGAACAATGACCCGGCACAGGCCGCCCCGATCCACCATGAAATCGACGCGCTTGCCGCCCGGATGGTGCCCGACTTTGCCGTGGTGCCGCTTTCCGGCGACGCTCTCTATCCCCGTATCCGCGCCGCGCACACAGTGGTTGCCACGGGCGAGCCCGCGCTTTACGGCAACGTGATCCTTCGCAAAGGTGTCATTTTCCCCGACGGGTCAAGCTGACCCGTTCAAACCGACAGGCCCGTCATGCAGGACGCCACTCCAGACCTTTCGCTTGCCGAGGCGACCGCGCTTCGCGGGACGAATCAGTCGGGGATGCGGGCGCATAACGAACGTCTGGTGCTGTCGCTGGTGCGGCAGAACGGGGCGCTGGCGAAATCCGATATTGCCCGGATCACCGGCCTGTCGGCGCAGACGGTTTCGGTGATCATGCGCGCGCTGGAACAAGAGGGGCTTTTGCAGCGCGGCGAGCCGGTGCGCGGGCGGATCGGCCAGCCTTCGGTGCCGATGTCGCTGAATGCCGAGGGGGCGTTCTTTGTCGGGCTGAAGGTGGGGCGGCGGTCGGCCGATCTGACGCTGATCGACTTTCTGGGGCGGGTCCGCAACACCCTGCGCCGCATTTACCGCTATCCCACCCCCGACCGCATTGTCGGTTTCGTGGCCGAGGCGCTGCCGGGCCTGCTCTCAGTGCTGCCCGAGGCGCTGCGCGACCGTATCGGCGGGCTGGGCGTGGCGATGCCCTTTCAACTGTGGAGTTGGGTCGAGGAACTGGGCGCGCCGCAGGCCGAAATGGACGCCTGGCGCGACCGCGACATTCAGGCGGAACTGACGGCGACCACCGGCATGGCCGTCTATGTGCAGAACGACGCCACCTCGGCCTGTGGGGCAGAGCTGATCTTCGGCACCGGCGAGCGGCCCAAGGATTTCCTCTATTTCTACTTCGGCACCTTCATCGGTGGCGGGCTTGTGCTGAACGGTCAGTTGTTTCTGGGCCGCACCGGCAATGCCGCCGGGGTGGGGCCGATGCCGGTGCCCGGCGGTGATGGCCGGATGCGGCGGCTGTTCGATGTCGCCTCGCTCTCGGTGCTGGCGGCAAGGATGGAGGCGGCGGGCGAAAGCGCCGATCACCTCTGGGAACAGCCCGATGGCTGGACCGTTTCGGCGCCGGTGCTGGACGGCTGGATGACGCTGGCCGCCGAGGGGCTGGCAGCGGCGGCCCTGTCGGCGGCGACGCTCTTGGAGCTTGAGGCGATCCTGATCGACGGCTGGATGCCCTCCGCCATCCGGGCCGAGGTCACCCGCCGCACCCATGCCGCGCTGCACCGGCTGGACCTTGCAGGGGTTTCCCCCCCGGCGATCCGCGAAGGCACGGTGGGCGCGCAGGCCCGCTCGCTGGGCGCTGCGGCCATTCCCCTGTCGCAGCGCTACCTGCTGGACCAGAACGCCGCGCTGCGCGAGGGGCTCGGGGCGCTGTAGCACCGCCCCGCGCCGCGGCCTGTCTGAAGCCCGGAAATGGGCCTGCCCGCGCTTTGCGGTGCGGTGGCTGGGTGGGTATTCGGTCGCATTTGCTTGAAACGGCGGCACTTAGGCGCCATCTTGCAGGAAATTCGCCGCGACGCATCCGCACCGCCTCGACGAAGGAAGGCCGCAAACATGACGCTTGCCCTGATTGCAGCGCTTCCCTTTCTGGGCGCGTTCCTGCCCGGTTTGGCCTTGCGGGCGGGGCGCGGGGCGGCGGCACTCGCGGCGGCTCTGGCAACGGCGCTGGCGCTTTATGGTGTGATGTCCCATGCCCCGGCAGTGCTGCGGGGGGAGGTGATCCGCTGGCAGGCGGGCTGGCTGCCCGAGGCGGGGCTGATGTTCAGCCTGCGGCTCGACGGGCTGGGCCTGCTCTTTGCCACGCTGATTCTGGGCATCGGGCTTTTGATCATCCTTTACGCCCGCTTTTATTTGGACGCCGCCGACCCGATGGGGCGGTTCCTGAGCTATCTGATGCTGTTTCAGTGGGCGATGCTGGGCGTCGTTCTGTCGGGCAACCTGTTGATGCTGGTGGTCTTCTGGGAGCTGACCTCGCTCACCTCCTTCCTCTTGATCGGCTGGTGGAGCGACCGGCCCGATGGGCGGCAGGGCGCGCGGATGGCACTGGCGGTGACGGGCGGCGGCGGGCTTGCCATGCTGGCGGGTGTGCTGCTTTTGGGCCGGATCGCGGGCGGGTTCGAGTTGGACACGGTCCTTGCCGCGCGCGACCAGATTCAGGCCAGCCCGCTGTATCTGCCGGCGCTGCTGCTGATCCTTTTGGGCGCCTTCACCAAATCGGCGCAGTTTCCGTTCCATTTCTGGCTGCCCCATGCCATGGCGGCGCCCACGCCGGTTTCCGCCTATCTGCATTCGGCAACCATGGTGAAGGCGGGGCTATTCCTGATGGGGCGGCTTTGGCCGGTGCTGGCGGGCACGCCGGAGTGGACGGCGCTGGTGGCCGGGGCGGGTCTGGTGACGCTGATCCTTGGCGCGGCGATTGCGCTGTTCAAGACCGACCTAAAGGCGATCCTCGCCTATTCCACGGTTAGCCATCTGGGTCTGATCACCTTCCTTCTGGGGCTGGGAACCGAAGCGGCCGCGGCGGCGGCGATGGTGCATATCCTTGCCCATGCCAGTTTCAAGGCGGCGCTTTTCATGCTGGCGGGGATCATCGACCATGCGGCGCATACCCGCGAGATTGACCGTCTGGGCGGCTTGCGGCGGCAGATGCCGCTGACCTTCGCGCTGGCGACGCTGGCGGCGGCGGCGATGGCCGGTTTGCCGCCCCTGAACGGTTTCCTGTCGAAAGAACTGATGCTTGAGGCCGCTGCCCATGCCGGGGGCTGGGTGGTGGTGGCAGCGGTGGCGGGTGCCGCCCTGTCGGTGGGCTATACGCTGCGGCTCTGGTCCGCGACGTTCCTTGGCCAGACGCGCGGCCCGCTGGACCATCCGCCGCATGATCCGGGGCCGGGCCTTTGGCTCGCGCCCGCGCTGCTGGTGGCGCTGGTTGTCGCCTCGGGGCTGGCGCCGATGCTGCTGCTGGCGCCCTTGGCGCAGGCGGCAGCGGGGGCGGTGACGGGCCATGCGCCGCATCTGCATCTGGCGCTCTGGCATGGGGCCGAAGTGCCCGCGCTCTGGCTGTCGCTGGGCGCTGTGGGGGCGGGGCTGGCGCTCTGGGGGCTGTGGCCGCGTCTGGCGACGCTGTGGCAGACCAGCCCGCGCCCCGACGCCAAGGCGATCTTTGAGGCGCTGGTGGCCGGCGCGCTGGCCCTGTCGCGGGCCGTTCTGGCCCGGGCGGACAGCGGGAGGCTGTCCGGGGCGTTGGCGATTGCGGTGGGCGCGATGCTGGCGGGCGGGCTTTGGGCCTTCCTGACCGGCAGTCATATGGCCGGCACAAGGCCGCCGGTGCCGATGGACCTTGCCGTGCTGGCGGCCACGGCGGTTCTGGCGGTGGCGAGCCTTGCGACGGTGGTCCTGCATCGCCAGCGGCTCTTGGCGCTTTTGTTCATCGGGGTGGTCGGCCTGCTGATCGCGCTGGGCTTTGCCTATCTTGCCGCGCCCGACCTTGCGCTGACCCAGATCACGGTCGAGGTGGTGACGGTGCTGCTGATGCTGCTGTCGCTGTCGTTCCTGCCGCGTGAGACGCCCGCCGAAAGCCGCCCATGGCGGCGTGCGCGCGATCTGGTGCTGGCAGCGGCGGCGGGGCTGGGCACGGCGGCGCTGGCCTTTGCACTTTTGTCGCGCGATGCCGCGTTCGCACCGATCTCGGCCTATCATCTGGCGCAGTCCAAGCCGGGGGCGGGCGGCACCAATGCGGTGAACACGATCATCGTCGATTTCCGCGGCTTTGATACATGGGGCGAGATCACTGTTCTGGGCATCGCGGCGCTGATCATCTTTGCGCTGGCAGATGCGCTGTTGTCACCCGGCCCGGCCAATGACCGGCTGCTGGCCCGGCGCGAAGACCCGGGCATCGCGGGCGACCGCCATCCGGTGATTCTGGTGATGGCGACGCGGCTCTTGCTGCCGGTCGCGCTGATGGTGGCCGCCTATATCTTCCTGCGGGGGCACAATATGCCGGGCGGCGGCTTTGTGGCCGGGCTGGTGGCGGCCATCGCGTTGATGCTGCAATACCTCGCCTCGGGCTATGGCTGGAGCGAGGCGCGGCGGCGGCTGGACGCGCATCTGCTGATCGGCGCCGGGGTTCTGGTGGCCAGTGCCACCGGCATTGGCGCGTGGTTTGCCGGGCGGCCCTTCCTGACCTCGGCCTATGGCTATCTTCACCCCTGGCCGCTGGAAGAGTTCGAATGGGCCACTGCTGCCGTGTTTGACCTTGGGGTTTTCCTTTGCGTGCTGGGGGCGGTGATGCTGGCGCTGGCGCAACTGTCCCGGCTGGCGCAGCGCGGGGGGGAGCGGGTGGCTTCGGCCCCGCATGACGTTCTGGCGCAGCGGGAGGATCGGCCATGAACCTGCTCATCGCCGTCACCATCGGGCTGCTGACCGCCTGCGGGGTCTATCTGATCCTGCGGCTGCGGACATTCCCGGTGATCCTCGGGCTGACCTTCCTGTCATATGCCGTCAACATCTTCATCTTCATTTCGGGCCGCCTTGCCCCCGGCCTGCCGCCGATCATCGACAAGGCCGCGCCCGGCTATACCGACCCGCTGCCGCAGGCGCTGGTGCTGACGGCCATAGTGATTTCCTTTGGCATGACGGCGGTGCTGGTGCTGATGGCGATTGGCGCCCATCTGGGGGCGGGCCATGACCGGGTGGACCTGCGCGATGATGCGGAGGCGGGGGAATGAGCCATCTTGTCATCGCGCCCATCCTGCTGCCTGCTGTTCTGGCGGGGCTGATCCTGCTGGTGGCGCGCGGGATCGTGCTGCAACGGCTGATCGCGCTGGCCGGGGCAGCGGGGTTTCTTGCGCTGCCGCTGCTGTTGGCGGGGCGGGGCGGAGCGCCTGTGGCCTATCACCTTGGCAACTGGCCGGCGCCTTTTGGCATCGTACTGATTGCCGACGGGCTGTCGGTGCTGATGCTTTTGCTGCTTGCGGTGGTGGCGCTGCCGGTGCTGCTTTACACCATGGCCAGCGGCTGGGACGCGCGGGGCAGGCATTTCCATGCGCTGTTCCTGTTCCTGCTGGCCGGTCTGGCCGGGGCCTTCCTGACTGCCGACGCCTTCAACCTCTTCGTGTTCTTCGAGCTGCTGCTGATCGCCTCATACGGGCTGATGGTGCATGGCGGCGGGGCAGGGCGACTGAGGGCGGGCATCCAGTATGTCGGCTTCAACCTTGTCGGCTCGACGCTGTTTCTCTTTGCTCTGGCGACGATCTATGCGGTGACCGGCACGCTGAACATGGCCGATCTGGCGGTCAAATGGCAGCTGCTGCCGCCCGCAGATCAGGCGCTGGCGCGGGTGGCGGCGGTGCTGCTGCTGATGGTCTTTGCGGTAAAGGGCGCGCTGGTGCCGCTGCAATTCTGGCTGCCGGGCACCTATGCCGCCGCCCCCGGGCCGGTGGCCGCTCTCTTCGCCATCATGACCAAGGTCGGCGCCTATGCGGCGCTGCGGCTGGGCTGGCTGGTGTTTGACGCCGGGCCGACGGCGGGGATGTGGGCCGAACTTCTGCAACCGGCGGCGCTGGCCACGCTGGTGCTGGGTGCCGTGGGTGTGCTGGGTAGCCGCGACCTGCCCCGGCAGGCGGCCTTTGCCGCCATCGGCTCGATGGGGCTGGTGTTTCTGGGTGTGGCGGCTGCCACGCCCGAGGCCACGGTGGCCGCCCTTTACTACCTGATCCATTCCACCCTTGCCGGGGCGGCGCTGTTCCTTGTCGCCGATCTGGCGGGGCGGCGGGGGGCCACTGGCCCGGTGGCGGCGCTGTTCATGGCCAGCGCGATTGCCGTGGCGGGCCTGCCGCCGCTGTCGGGCTTTCTGGGCAAGATCCTGCTGTTGCAGGCGCTTGAGGCGCAGGCGCTGCTGATCTGGAGCGCGGTTCTGCTGGCCAGTTTCCTGACCATCCTCGGCTTTGCCCTCACCGGCTCGGCCCGGTTCTGGAAGGCGCACGGCACCGCCCCCACGGCGGCAGAGCCGCTGGCCCTTGCCGCCACCGGCCTGCTGCTGGCGGGGCTGGTCGCCATGACCTTGCTCGCCGGGCCGCTGACCCTCTGGCTGCAAGGGGTGGCCGAAGGGCTGGCCGATCCGGCCCCCTATATCGCGGCCACCGCGCCGCAAAGCGGAGGCTGACCCATGCTGCGCCGCCTGTTTCCGCATCCGCTCCTCAGCCTGCTTCTGGTGATCTTCTGGTTGATGCTGGTTGGCCGCCCGGCGCTTGGCTCGCTGGTGATGGCGCTGATCCTCGCCACAGCGATCCCGCTTTTGACGACGCGCTACTGGCCGGGCCAGTCGCGTCTTTATCGGCCATGGCTGTTGCCGCCCTATCTGGGGCTGGTGCTGGTCGATGTGATCAAGGCGAATTTTCAGGTGGCGCGGATCGTGCTGTTCTGGCCGCCCGAACGCATCCGCTCGGCCTGGGTCGCGGTGCCCGTCACCCTGACCTCGCCCGAGGCGGTGTCGATCCTCGCGGGCACCATCACCATGACGCCGGGCACCCTGACCGCCGATATCTCGGCCGATGGCAAGGTGCTGCTGGTCCATGCCCTGCACGCCCCCGATCCCGACGCGCTGCGCGATGAGGTTGCCACCCGATACGAGGCCCGCCTGAAAAGGATCTTTGAACCATGATGGCCCTTGCCCTGACCTTTGCCTTCGGCTGCTTTGCCGTGGCGCTTCTGCTCAACCTGATCCACCTTTTGCGCGCGCCGACCCTGCCGGACCGCATCCTTGCGGTGGATACGATGGTGGTGAACACCATCGCGCTGATCGTGCTTTACGGGGTCAAGACCGCCTCGGGCCTGAATTTCGAGGCGGCGATGCTTTTGGCGATGACGGGGTTCGTTTCGACCGTGGCCTTCTGCAAATTCCTGCTGCGCGGCAGCATCATCGAATGAGGATGCCATGAGCCTGCTGATCGACATTGCCCTTGCCGCCCTGCTGATCCTCAGCGGCCTGTTCGGCCTGATCGGAAGCTGGGGGCTGCTTCGGCTGCGCGACCCGATGCAGCGGCTGCACGCCCCCACCAAGGCAACAACGGTGGGCGTCGGGGCGGCCATGCTGGCGGCGGCGCTGGCGCTGCCTTGGGCAAACGGCAGCTTCTCGCTGGGTGAGGTTCTGGTGGCGGCCTTCCTTTACCTGACCGCGCCGCTGACAGCGCTCTATCTGGCGCGCACCCATATGCACCGCACGGTGGACCGCCGCAGCCTGCCGCAGCCGGGCACCGGCGCCCGCTGGGCCTCGCAGGATGACACTCTGGACGATGCCTGAGGCTGGTCCCTGAATGGTCCGGTTTCGGTCCGATGCGGCGGCGCCACGAAAGCTGACCCGATAGTCAAATTCCTGCCGCTGCGCCGCCCGCCACCTTGCCAGCCTGCCGCGACCATGCCAGCCTGATCCCAAGATCACCACGCGGGGGGCCGGCAGGATGCAGACGACCGAGCAGACGCGCAGCCAGTTGCCGCAACTGACCCATGCGCGCAATCCGGGCATGACGCTTGACCTTGACTGGGTGGCCTCGGTGCAGGCCAACACCTCGGCGATCGAGCGGCGGGCGGCCACCTTGGGCGGGCGGCGCAGCGTCAAGAAAGACTATCAGGCGGCCTGGCTGCTCAAGGCGATTTCGCTGATCGACCTGACCACCCTTGCGGGCGACGATACGGCAGGCCGGGTGCAGCGCCTCTGCGCCAAGGCGCGCCAGCCGGTGCGGCCGGACCTTCTCGCCGCGCTGGGAATGGAGGGGCTGACCACCGGCGCGGTCTGCGTCTATCACGAGATGGTGGAAACCGCCGTCCGCGCGCTGGAAGGCTCTGGCATCCCGGTGGCGGCGGTGTCCACCGGCTTTCCGGCGGGGCTGTCGCCCTACCGGCTGCGGATTGCCGAAATCGGCGAAAGCGTGCGGGCCGGGGCCGCCGAGATCGACATCGTGATCTCCCGCCGCCATGTGCTGACCGGCAACTGGCAGGCGCTTTATGACGAGATGGCCGAGATGCGGGCGGCCTGTGGTGCGGCCCATGTCAAGGCGATCCTCGCCACGGGCGAGCTGGGCACGCTGCGCAACGTCGCCCGCGCCTCGCTGGTCTGCATGATGGCAGGGGCGGATTTCATCAAGACCTCGACCGGCAAAGAGACGGTGAACGCCACGCTGCCGGTCACGCTGACCATGATCCGCTGCATCCGCGACTATCAGGACCGCACCGGCATCAAGGTGGGCTACAAACCCGCAGGCGGGATTTCCAAGGCCAAGGATGCGCTGCTCTACCTCGCGCTGATGAAGGATGAACTGGGCCACCCCTGGCTGCAACCCGACCTCTTCCGCTTTGGCGCCTCGTCGCTTCTGGGCGATATCGAGCGGCAACTGGAACACCACCTGACCGGCCATTACTCGGCCGCCAACCGCCACGCGATGGGCTGACCATGGCCGCCAGGAAAGGGGCGTTGCCCCTCGCGGCTGCGCCGCTCACCCCAGGATATTTGGACCAAGATGAAAGGGCGGCGGGTTTTCATCTTGGCTTAAATATCCCTGCCGGAGGCGAAGGCCGGGCCGGGGCGTGCGGCTTGAATGTGAAGAATGCGAAAGGGGCAAGGCCATGACGATCAAGGATATCTTTGCCTCGATGGCCTATGGCCCGGCACCCGAGGGCAATGCCGAGGCGCTGGCCTGGATAGCCGGGCATCAGGGCCGGTTCGGCCATTGGATCGACGGTGCCTTCACCGCGCCGGGCGAGGGTTTTGCCACGAAGAACCCGGCGACGGGGCAGGTTCTGGCCGAGGTGACCGAGGGCAGCGCAGCCGATGTCGCGGCGGCGGTGGCGGCGGCCAAGCGGGCGCAGCCGAAATGGGCGCGGCTTTCGGGGCATGAGCGGGCGAAGTATCTTTATGCGCTGGCCCGGCTGGTGCAGAAGCATTCCCGCCTGCTGGCCGTGCTGGAGACGATGGACAACGGCAAGCCGATCCGCGAGGCGCGCGACATCGACGTGCCGCTGGTCGCGCGGCATTTCTATTATCACGCGGGCCTTGCGCAACTGGTCGAGGCCGAGCGTCCGGGCTTTGGCCCGCTGGGCGTCTGCGGGCAGGTGATCCCGTGGAACTTCCCGCTGCTCATGCTGGCGTGGAAGGTGGCTCCGGCGCTGGCGGCGGGCAATACGGTGGTGCTGAAACCCGCCGAATATACCCCGCTGACCGCGCTGCTCTTTGCCGAGATTAGCCGCGAGGCGGGCCTGCCCAAGGGCGTGCTGAACATCGTCACCGGCCATGGTGACACCGGGGCGGCGCTGGTGGCGCATCCCGATGTGGCCAAGGTGGCCTTCACCGGGTCAACCGAGGTGGGCCGCGCGATCCGCCGCGCCACGGCGGGCAGCGGCAAGGCGCTGACTTTGGAGCTGGGCGGCAAGTCGCCTTACATCGTGTTTGACGATGCCGATCTTGACAGCGCGGTCGAGGGGCTGGTGGATGCGATCTGGTTCAATCAGGGGCAGGTCTGCTGTGCGGGAAGCCGCCTGCTGGTGCAGGAAGGCGTTGCGGCGCGCTTCCACGACAAGCTGAAACGCCGGATGGACGGGCTGCGGCTGGGCGACCCGTTGGACAAGTGCATTGACGTGGGTGCGATTGTCGATCCGGTGCAGTTGGCCAATATCCGCGCGCTGGTCGAGGGCTGCCGCGACGGTGAGGTTTATCATGCCGCCTGCGCGGTGCCCGAGGGCTGCTTCTATCCGCCGACGCTGATTACCGGGCTGGGTTCGGCCTCGCCCCTGATGCAAGAGGAAATCTTTGGCCCGGTTCTGGTCAGCATGACCTTCCGCACCCCGGGCGAGGCGGTGGAACTGGCCAACAACAGCCGCTATGGACTTGCGGCGAGTGTCTGGACCGAGAATGTCAATCTGGCGCTGGACATGGCGCCCAAGCTGCGCGCCGGGGTGGTCTGGGTCAATGCCACCAACCTCTTTGACGCCGCGGCGGGTTTTGGCGGGATGCGCGAAAGCGGCTTTGGCCGCGAGGGCGGCTGGGAGGGGCTGGCGGCCTATCAGCGCCCGCTGGGGCGCGCTCAGGGCCTGAAACCGGCGCGGGCCGAGGCGCCCGCACTGGCCGAGGTTGCGGGGCTGGACCGCACCGCCAAGCTTTACATCGGCGGCAAGCAGGCGCGGCCTGATGGCGGCTATTCCCGCCCGGTGATCGGCGCGCGCGGGGCGCTGTTGGGTCATGTCGGCATCGGCAACCGCAAGGACATCCGCAATGCGGTCGAGGCGGCGCAGGCCGCCCGGGGCTGGGCCCGGCAGACCGCCCATGCCCGGGCGCAGGTGATCTATTTCATCGCCGAAAACCTCTCGGCCCGCGCCGATGAGTTTGCCGCCCGGCTGCGCGCCAGCACCGGCAAGCCCGGCGAGGCCGAGGTTGAGGCGGCGGTGCGGCGGTTGTTCACCTATGCCGCCTGGGCCGACAAATACGAAGGCGCGGTCAAGCCGGTGCCGATCCGTGGTGTCGCATTGGCGATGAACGAGCCGGTGGGGGTGATCGGCGCGCTGTGCCCGCAGGAGGCGCCGCTTCTGGGGCTGATCTCGGTGATGGCCCCGGCGATGGCGATGGGCAATCCGTGCGTTCTGGTGCCCTCGGAAGAGGCGCCCCTGCTGGCGACCGACTTCTATCAGGTGCTGGATACGTCGGACGTGCCGGGCGGTGTGGTCAACATCGTCACCGGCGCGCATGGCGAACTGGCCAAGCCGCTGGCGGGGCATATGGACCTTGATGCACTCTGGTCCTTCACCTCGGCGCCGGTTTCGGGCCTGATCGAGGCTGAGAGTGCCGGCAACCTCAAACGGACATGGGTGAACAACGGGCTGGCGCGCGACTGGTTCGGGGCTGCGGGTGAGGGGCGTGAGTTTCTGGCCCGCGCGACCGAGGTCAAGACCATCTGGGTGCCCTATGGCGAGTGACCATGCCTGCGGCTGGCGGCGATGCCTCCGGCGGGAGTATTTCGAAAGATGCAATTGCGGGTCGGCATGGCTGTAATTTCCCCGTGAAGTTCACGGCGTAATTGTGGCATGATCCGGGGGCCAAGCGTGAACAGGCGCGGGACATCTCAAGGGGAACAGTGGAATGTTGAACGAATTCAAGGCTTTTATCGCCAAGGGCAATGTGGTTGATCTGGCGGTAGGTATCATCATCGGCGCGGCCTTTACGGCCATCGTCAATTCGCTGGTGGGCGATCTGATCAACCCGATCATCGGTCTGATCACCGGCGGGATCGACTTCTCGAACCTCTTCATCGACCTGTCGGGGACCAATCCGGCCTCGCTCGCGGCAGCCAAGGAGGCGGGAGCGCCGGTCTTTGCCTATGGGGCTTTCCTGACGGCGGTCATCAACTTCCTGATCATCGCCTGGGTGGTGTTCCTGCTGGTCAAGGCAGTGAACAAGCTGAAAGCGGCGACGGCAAAGCAAGAGGCGGCCGAAGCGGCGGCGGCGGTTCCGGCCGGCCCGTCGGAAGTGGACCTGCTGAAGGACATTCTGGCGGCGCTGAAGAAGTAAGCCAGCAAAAGCAGCGGCCCGCAGGTTTCCCTGCGGGCCGCCCGTGGTTCAGGCCGCGGCGGGGCGCTGGGGGCGCTGCCGCAGGTTCCAGAACCACAACCGATAGGCCCAAAGCGCCAGAAGCGGGCCGAAATGCACCATCGCAGGGGCCCAGCCGCCCCAATCGTGCAGCGCGGCCCAATGGATCAGCACCAGCACCGCGGCGGGCCATGCCAGCCGCTGCACCTGTTTCCACCCTGTCCGCAGCCAGCGTTGCGCGGCATTGTTCGATGTGGCGGCCAGCGGCACGAACAGCAGCATCGCCAGCCAGCCCGTCCAGATGGTGGTTTCGGGCAGCGCGGCAAGAATCCGCTCCAGAGTGCCGCGGTCGATCACATAGACGATCGTGTGCAGCGCGGCATAGATAAAGGCCGCCACCTCGATGTCGCGGCGGTGATGCAACAGCCAGCGCGGCCAGCTTTGCCCGCGAAACAGCAGTACCAGCCCCGAGGCCATCATGCCGATGATCATGAGCCGCGCCGCCCATTCGCCGGTCGGATGCAGCAGGCCATGAAAGGCGCGGGCATCGGCGCCGAACAGCGCCCCGGCCATGGTCAGCGCGGGAAGGGCCATCACGGCCCAGAGGATATAGGTCGAACGTTGGTAGGAAAACATGGGGCACCCTGTGCAAGATGCCCCATATACGCCGCAGCGCGCGGCTTCCGTCGCTTACAGGGCCAAGGCTTCGGTCGGCGTGATCACCGGCAGACCCAGCGCGGCGCCCACCGCCGCATAGGTCAGCTTGCCCGCATGGGTGTTCAGCCCGGCCAGAAGGTGGCGGTCCTCGGCGCAGGCGCGTTTCCAGCCCTTGTCGGCCAAGGCCAGCAGGAAGGGTAGCGTCGCATTGCCAAGCGCCTGGGTCGAGGTGCGGGCCACCGCGCCCGGCATGTTGGCCACGCAGTAATGCATGATCCCGTCCACTTCATAGATCGGGTCTTGGTGAGTGGTGGCGCGCGACGTCTCAAAGCAGCCGCCCTGATCAATCGCCACATCGACCAGCGCCGCCCCGGGCTTCAGCTCGGACAGTTGCGCCCGGCTGATCAGCTTGGGCGCGGCGGCCCCGGGGATCAGCACGGCGCCGATGATCAGATCGGCTTCGCGCGCCAGCGCAATCGTGTTGCCGGCGCTCGCATAAGCGTTCTTGAACGAATGCCCGAACACATCGTCCAGATAGCGCAGCCGGTTCACCGAGCGGTCGATGACGGTCACATCCGCGCCCATCCCGGCGGCGACTTTGGCCGCATGGGTGCCCACCACCCCGCCGCCGATCACCAGAACCTTGGCCGGCAAAACGCCCGGTACCCCGCCCAGCAGCACACCGCGCCCGCCATTGGCCTTTTGCAGCGTCCAGGCCCCGACCTGCGGCGCAAGGCGCCCGGCCACCTCGGACATCGGCGCCAAGAGGGGCAGCCCGCCGCGGTCATCCGTCACCGTCTCATAGGCAATCGCGGTGACGCCCGAGGCCAGCAGGTCGGCGGTCTGCTCGGGGTCGGGCGCCAGATGCAGATAGGTGAACAGAAGCTGCCCGGCGCGCAGACGCTTGCGCTCAACCGGCTGGGGTTCTTTCACCTTCACCACCATTTCGGCGGCAGCAAAAACCTCTTCCGCCGTGGCGACGATCTTGGCGCCCACGGCCTGATAATCGGAATCGGAAAAGCCGGCACCCAGGCCGGCTTTGGTCTCGATCATCACCTCATGGCCATGTGCGATGGCCTCGCGTGCCGCGTCGGGAGTCATCCCGACGCGAAACTCCTGCGGTTTGATTTCTCTCGGGCAACCGATTTTCATGTTCTCTCTCCCTGTCGGACCTGATGTCCTTGCGGCAAAGCGTGACGCAGAATCGTTGCACGAGTTTTGAATTTCCTGTGGCGTCCGGGCGGTGGCGTGGTAGATTTTTCGCAGAAAAATCTAAATTGACGCAGAAAATCCCATGACGCCCCAGCTTGACGCAACCGACCGCCGCATCCTGACCGTGCTGCAAAAGGAAGGCCGCATCACCAATGCCGACCTGTCCGAGCGGGTGAACCTGTCGCCTTCGGCCTGCCATCGCCGGGTGCAGCGGCTTGAGGAAGAGGGGTTCATCGGCAAATACGTCGCCCTGCTCGACACCCGCAAGATCGGCAAGCCCACCACGGTTTTCGTCGAAATCACCCTGCAGGGGCAGGCGGATGAGCTGCTGGACGCCTTTGAGCGTGAGGTGGCCCGCATCCCCGACATTCTGGAATGCCATCTGATGGCGGGGCAGGCGGATTACCTGCTCAAGATCATGGCCGAAGACACCGAGGATTTTGCCCGCATCCACCGCCAGTATTTGTCCCGCCTGCCCGGCGTGCGGCAGATGCATTCCAGCTTTGCGCTGCGGACGGTGGTGCAGACCACGGCCCTGTCGGTCTGACGGCTATTCCGGCGGGCGATAGGGCCGGGTGAGGCGCTGACCGTTGAACGTATGGGTGCAACAGGCGCAGGTCGGTTCCAGATCATTGATCGTCAGCGTGGGATCAACCCGTTGCAGCCGGTTCTGATCGTCGATGCAAAGCCCGCTGTAGCGGCTGCTTTCGCCCAGCCAGACCACAGGCTGACGCGCCTCTTCGGTGCGGGCGACCAGCCAATAGATCGGATCGGGCCGGTCAAGGCGGGCAATGGCCTCTGCCTGTACGGCGTCCCAATCCTGCCCGACCTTCGAGAGAAGAAAGCGAAAGAGCGGCGTATAATCCAGACCGCGCCGCACCCCTTGCGCCATCTTGCCCCGGGTCAGCTCCGCATCGGTTTCGGCCTTTTCCGCCTTGGTGTTGCGCTGCCAGCGGGCTTCGCCGCCGCTTTGGTGGCGGACGCCGCGCGCAAGGGTGTTGACCTTGCGATAAAGCGGCTCCACCCGCCGCATGGGTCAGCGGCGGCGGTCGCGCCGCGCGCTCATCGGCTGGAAGGCGACGCCGACATGTGCCTCGCAATAGGGTTTGCCGGGCAGGCTGGGCAGGCCGCAGAACCAGAAGTCTTCGGTCGCCGGGTCGCCGATCGGCCATTTGCAGGTCCGCTCGGTCAGTTCCATCAGCGTGAGCTTGCGGGCGCGCTTTTCGACCTCGCGCACCGAAGCCAGCGCCTCGGGGCTGATCTCATTGGCCGAAGGTTGCGGCGGCAGCGGCTGACCGGCGGGGATGATCGCCTTGCGCACCGGCAGCGGGGTGACGGTGGCACCCGAGGCCGGGGCGGCTGCGGCCGGCTGCGGTGCCGGGCGTTCGGCCGCGGGGCGCGGGGCCGGGGTCGGTTCGGCCGCGCGGGGGGCGGGCTCGGGGGCCGGGCGGGGCGTTGGTTCGGGCCGCACCGCCGCAGCGGGTGCCGCCACCGGCGCTTCGGCCTCTTCGCCATGGGTCGCGCCATCGCCCGCCCGGTTCGACAGGCCCAGACGGTGGACCTTGCCGATCACCGCATTGCGCGTGACGCCGCCCAGCTCCTTGGCGATCTGGCTGGCGGACTGGCCTTCGGCCCACATGCGCTTGAGGGTCTCGACGCGCTCGTCGGTCCAGGACATGACATACTCCGGGGTTCGGGACTGGCCCGTTGGGTGGGGCCCATTCTAATGGGGACAGCACCGGATACAAGGCAAAGCACCGGGAATCAAGCGGGGCGGGGGCAAGGGCTGTGGATCGGGGGCCTTTCAGGGGGCTTGTCAGGGGCCTTGCTCTGGCGCAGGAACGGCAGACAGGCGCCAATCGGGGGCCGGGAGAGATGCCATGCATGATTATCGCGCCCAGCGGGCCGACACGTTCGAGACCTTCCGCCAGGTCGGCAAGGGCGTCAAACTGCCCGCCACCGCCGTCGTGGTTTTCATCTTCGTTGCCGAAGAGGTCGATACCAAATGGGCCGCCGTGGAAAAGGCACTGCGGGCCAAAGGCTTCAAGACCCGCAATGACGGCACCGTTCTTGAGGCGCGGGTCGGGCCCATCGCCATCGAGCCGGAGGCGATCTGGTATTGGGAAGAACGCGCCACGCGCGAGGTGCTGCCCTTTGATTTCTACCCCGATGGCTGGGAACTGGACGACTGACGGCAAGTAAATTGCGCCGCCCTTTCTTGCGAAACGGCGGCATATCTTTTTCTCGCCTCTGGCCTGCGGCCAACCGGCTCGGGTGAAGGGCCTCCGGCGGGAGTATTTGAAGAAGGGCAAATGCTGCGGTTCGGCACTTATGATTTGCCCTTCCTGAAATACTCCCGCCGGAGGCAGCTACACCGGACCGGAGCGGGCGGTCAGTAGATATAGCGGATCTGTTCCGTCCAGTAGCGTTCCATCCGTTTCAGCGACTGGTTCATGTTCTCCATCGCTTCGGCGTCGATCAGGCCGCGTTTCATCAGCCCCTCGGCATGGCGGGCGAAGAGTTCGGCCAGCATCCCACGCACGCGGCGGCCCTTTTCGGTCAGCCGGACGCGGACCGAGCGGCGGTCGATCTCGCTGCGCTGGTGGTGCATATAGCCCAGTTCCACCAGTTTCTTGAGATTGTAGCTGACATTCGAGCCCTGATAGTAGCCGCGGGTTTTCAATTCGCCTGCGGTCACCTCATTCTCGCCGATGTTGAAGAGCAAGAGCGCCTGCACCGAGTTGATTTCGAGAAGCGCCAGCCGTTCGAATTCATCCTTGATGACATCCAGCAGCAGCCGGTGCAGCCGTTCCAGCAGCGCAAGATTGTCGAGATAGCCCGCCATCAGGGCCTTTTGCGTGCCATCCAGCAAAGGGGCGTGCATCGTCATGGGTCACTCCGCAACAGCATCGGTTGCGGTCAGCCTCGGCACAAAAGGGAAACATTGCGTAAACTCCTGCCCGAAAATGCCGCAAATTTGCGCGATCAGCGGGGCTGCGGGGCAAGGCGACTGCGGGCGAAGGCGGCGATCTCGGCGATCAGCGCGGCATAGGGTGGCGGCGGCGGGGTTTGGCCCAGCACCCAGGGCAGCAGATCCTGGTCATTCTCGTGCAGCAGCGCGTCATAGAGGTCCAGCGTTTCGGGCGCCATCGCGGCAAGGCGGGCGTCGCCATAGGGGCCAAGGATCAGGTCCATCTCCTTGGTGCCGCGCCGCCAGCTTCGCATCGCCATCCGCTTCAGCCGCGCCTCTGCCGTCTCGCTCATGCCCGTCTTCCCCTGCTGCCTTGGCCTTGAACCGGACCGGGGGCGAGACTATGACAGCCCGCGCACCCTTACCAGCCCCGGAGCTTGTCATGGCCTTCCTCTCCGACACCCTTGCCCGCGTCAAACCGTCGCCCACCATCGCGGTGACCACCAAGGCGCAGGAGCTGAAAGCGGCGGGGCGCGATGTGATCGGGCTTGGCGCCGGAGAGCCGGATTTCGACACGCCCGCCAACATCCGCGAGGCGGCCAAGCGGGCGATTGACGCGGGCAAGACCCGTTACACCGCCGTGGACGGCATTCCCGAGCTGAAAAAGGCGATCTGCGCCAAATTCCTGAAGGAAAATGGCCTGACCTATGCGCCGAACCAGATCACCGTGGGCACCGGCGGCAAGCAGATTCTCTATAATGCGCTGATGGCCACCTGCAATCCGGGCGATGAGGTGATCATTCCCGCACCCTATTGGGTGTCCTATCCCGACATGGTTCTGCTGGCGGGCGGCACGCCGGTTCCCGTGGTGGCGGGGATCGAGACCGATTTCAAGCTGACCCCGGCGCAGCTTGAAGCGGCGATCACGCCGAAGACCAAGTGGTTCATCTTCAACAGCCCGTCGAACCCGACCGGCGCCGGCTATACCCGCGCCGAGTTGCGGGCGCTGTGTGATGTGCTGCTGCGCCATCCGCAGGTCTGGATCATGTCGGATGACATGTATGAGCATCTGGTGTTCGACGATTTCGAATTCACCACCCCGGCGCAGATCGAGCCCGCGCTTTATGACCGCACGCTGACCTGCAACGGCGTGTCGAAATCCTATGCGATGACCGGCTGGCGGATCGGCTATGCCGGGGGGCCGGTGCATCTGATCAAGGCGATGGGCACGATCCAGAGCCAGTCCACCTCGAACCCCTGTTCGGTGTCGCAATATGCCGCACTTGAGGCGCTGACCGGCCCGCAGGATTTCCTTGCCCCCAACCGCAAGCTGTTCGAGCGGCGGCGCGATCTCGTGGTGGCGATGCTGAACGCGGCAAAGGGCATCACCTGCCCGAAACCGGAGGGGGCGTTCTACGTCTACCCCGACATTTCGGGCTGCATCGGCAAGACCAGCGCCGGGGGCGCGAAGATCACCGATGATGAGGCTTTCGCCTCGGCCCTGTTGGAGGAAACCGGGGTGGCGGTGGTGTTCGGCGCTGCCTTCGGGCTTTCCCCGAACTTCCGCGTCAGCTACGCTACGGCGGACGAGGTGCTGGAAGAAGCCTGCCGCCGTATCCAGACCTTCTGCGCGGGCCTGATCTGAAGCGGAGAACCGATGGCCGACCGTATCACGGCAAATCTGCCCAGCCGGGATTTCGCTGCAACCGAGGCATTCTATCACCGCCTTGGGTTTCGCACCGATTTTCGTGATGACGGATGGATGATCCTGCGACGCGGCGCGCTGGAGCTGGAGTTCTTCCCGCATCCCGGGGTGGACAAATGGTCAAGCTGGTTCTCGGCCTGCATCCGTGTGGATGAGGTCGAGGCGCTTCTGGCCGAATGGCAGCAGGTCGGGTTGAGCGATGATCGCACCGCCATTCCGCGGCTGACGGGTATCTTCAAGTTGCAGGGCGCGCCGCGCATGTTCGCGCTGGTGGATGAGGACGGCTCGCTCTTGCGGGTGCTGGACAACAAGGACAGCTAAGATGGCGGGCGACCTTCCCGAGTTCTATTTCCGTATCCGTGAAAATGGCGCCGTCGTGTTCCGCGTCGATACCGAGAACCGCCAGCGCCGGATCGAGCTGGACGAAATTGCCACGGTCAATGTCAAGAATGGCAATGTGAAGCCGCATGGCGACCGCAAGCTGACACCCGACGAAATGGCGGTGATTCAGGACTGGATCGTGGCGCGGCAGGCCCTCTTGGCCGAGCGGGACGTGGACGACATCCTGCGCGCGGTCGATCACCTGAACCTGACGACGCAATGGGTGCAGGCGCGGGCGACCGAGGATCAGCTTGAGGCGGTGACGGATGTGCTGCTGTTGGCGATGCACGATCTGCGCACGGTTCTGGTGCGCAAGAAGGCTGACCGGCTGATGCGGGCCGAAGGCGGCAAGGACGCTGCGGAATAATCTGCCACGCCAAAGGTTTGCCCCGCAGGTGGGGCCTGCGGGGCTGGGGTGGGGTGGGTCGTGTTGCAAGCAGCGTCCCATCCGGCAAAGCCACCGGACAAGCCAAGGTCTAGGACGATTCTCGTTAAGGACAGGTTAAAGCCAGCCCGGCTCTTGCGGGCTTTCCAGTGCCCGGCGCAGCACGCGGTCCACGTCACGGCTCATCGGCAGGGCACCCGACAGCACCTGTGACACCGGAACCCATGCGGCATGGCTGGCATCATCCCCGGCCTGCGGGGCGCCGCCGCGATAGCGGCACAGGACCGCCACCAGAAAGAAATGATGCTCCAGCCGCCCGTCGGCATCCCGCAGGATGATGTCGAGGTTCGCCAGATATTCCAGCGGATCGGCCCGGACCGAGGTTTCCTCGGCCAGTTCACGCGCGGCGGCGGCCAGCGCCGTCTCGCCCGCCTCGACATGGCCACCCGGATAGCCCCAGAGCCCGGCATCGGGCGGATTGCGGCGGCGCACCAGCAACACCTGATCGCCGTGCAGGACCACGGCCAGAACCGCCAGTGCCGGGCGGCTCACAGCCCGTCAAAGGCGCAGAGGGCGTGAACCTCCATGCCCATCGCCTCAAGCCGCTTGCGCCCGCCCAGATCGGGCAGATCGACGACAAAGGCGCAACCTGCCACTTTGGCCCCCAGCCGCTCGATCAGCTTGATGCCCGCCTCGGCGGTGCCGCCGGTGGCCAGCAGGTCATCGACCAGCAGCACGGTTTCGCCCGGCTGCATCGCGTCTTCATGCACCTCGACCACCGCTTCGCCATATTCCAGCGTATAGGCTTGGGAAATCGTCTGACCCGGCAGCTTGCCCTTCTTGCGGATCGGCACGAAGCCGGTGGAGAGCTGATGCGCCACGGCCCCGCCCAGGATGAAACCCCGCGCCTCAAGCCCCACCACCTTGTCGATCCGCACCCCGACATAGGGCGCCAGAAGCTGATCGACACACATCCGAAACCCGCGCGGATCGGCGAACAGCGTGGTCACATCGCGGAACAGAATCCCCTCATGCGGGAAATCGACGATGGTGCGGATATAGTCGCGGACGGATTTCTTCATCGGTCTCTCCTCAGTCCAGAACCCGGCCCGCGATGACCCGCAGGGCGGCCAGCATCTCGGGGTCACGCTTGTCGGGGGCGGTCATCACGGCATGGTCCAAGGCGCGGTCGCAGCCATGCGGGCAGGGCGTGCGGTCGCCGCCCAGGCGGGCGGGCAGACCCTTGACCAATGTGCGGGCATGGGCGGCGTTGGCGGTCAGCGTGGCGATCACCTGCGCCACATCCACCGCGCCGTGGTCGGGGTGCCAGCAGTCATAATCGGTGACCATGGCGACGGAGGCATAGCAAAGCTCCGCCTCGCGGGCGAGCTTCGCTTCGGGCATCCCGGTCATGCCGATGACATCGGCGCCCCAAGAGCGGTAAAGGCGGCTTTCGGCTAGGGTCGAGAATTGCGGCCCCTCCATCGCCAGATAGACCGCACCCTCATGCACCGTCACGCCTGCGGCCCGCGCCGCCTCGGCCGCCGCCGCACCAAGGCGCGGGCAGGTCGGATGCGCCACGCTGACATGCGCCACGCAGCCCGGCCCGAAGAAGCTTTTCTCGCGCGCAAAGGTGCGGTCGATGAACTGATCCACAATCACGAAATCGCCCGGGGCATAGTCATTGCGCAGGCTGCCCACCGCCGACACCGCCACCAGATCGGTGCAGCCCAGCGATTTCAGCGCCGCGATATTGGCCCGGTAGGGCACCGAAGAGGGGCTGTGGACATGCCCCCGCCCGTGGCGCGGCAGGAAGGCCATCGGCACGCCGCCCAAGCGGCCCACCAGCACCTCGTCCGAGGGCCTGCCCCAGGGCGTTTTCACCTTGACCCAGGAGGCACCTTCCAGCCCGTCGATCTGATAGACCCCCGAACCGCCGATGACGCCGATCATGGTCTGCATGGGTCTTGCTCCGGGCTGTTGCCGGCGCATCCTACGCGGCACCAGCGGCGGGGCAAGGGGTTACGGCGCCTTGATCTTGTCCGCCGAATGGTTGCCCGATCGGTGGGCTGTGTCTTTCGGGCGGGGCGCAATTTCTAGACCGTCGGGCAATGACCGGGAGGATGGCACCGGGAGGATGGGCAGATTGCCCATCCTACGGGCGCTTCAGTGTGATCAGGTCGCGCACCGCCACATAGTCGCGGTAGCCAAGGCGGCCCATCGGGTGAAAGCGGCTGACGTCGAAGCGGCCAGCCACAAGGCAGTCGTCGCGCAGGTGGATGCCCACCACCTCGCCCAGAACCAGCGTGTTGTTGTCGCCCTTCAGCCGGCTGTGCGACAGGACGCGGCACTCCAGCGTGGCCGGGGCATCCGCGACCCGGGGGCAGGGGATGGTCGTGCATTCGGCCTTTGCCACGCCGCAGGCGGCAAATTCATCCACCCCGCGGGCAAAGCCGGCCGAGGTTGCATTCATTGCCGCCAGCGCCGCCTCTTCCACGATGTTCACCGCGAAAACCCCGCTTTCCAGCGCATTGGTCACGCTGTCGCTGGGGTCGCCCGAGAAGATCACCTGCGGCGGATCATAGGCCACCAGGTTGAAGAAGGAGTAGGGCGCCAGATTGTCGCCCATGCCCGCCCGTGTCGAAATCCAGGCGATTGGGCGCGGTGCTACCACGGCGCTGATGGGGTTGTGCGGCAGGCCGTGGCCGTCTTCGGGGCGGTAGAACATCGGCGCTTCTCCCACCGGGACGTTCGGGCATTTGATCCTGAGGTATCCGCATGTTACCCGCGTTGCCAGATGATTCTGCCAGGGGGCGCCGCCGGTGTATCAGCTTGAGGAAGAGGTCGAGGCGGACTGGTGGGAGGTGGAGGCGCTTTATGACCTTTGCTTCGCGCCGGGCCGAACCGCTTTGTCCAGCTACCGCCTGCGCGACGGCGTGCCGACGGTTGCGGCGCTCTGCCTGACGCTGCGCGATGATGACGGCATCATGGCCGCCGCGATCCGCTATTGGCCGGTCGAGGTGGGCGGGCAGGATGTGCTTTTGCTCGGTCCCGTGGCCGTTCACCCCACCCGGCAGGGCGAGGGGCTGGGCGGGCTTTTGATCAACGAAAGTCTGGGCGAGGCGCGGCGGTTGGGGTGGGAGCGGGTGATGCTGGTGGGCGATGCCCCGTATTACCGCCGCTTTGGCTTTGAAAAGCTGGAGGGCGTCGAAATGCCGCCGCCCACCAATCCCGACCGGGTGCTGGGGCTGGAGTTGAAAAAGGGCGCATGGGCCGGCGTGCGGGGTCGGGTGACCAAGGCGGCGGGGGCCACCGTCTGATCTCGATTCCAGTGGCAGAGACTTGCGCAGTGCCCGGCAAGGGGCCACATTCGCAGGATGAACCAGACCCTGCCCGCGCTGCCCGCGCCCGACCTTGACCGTGAGATCGACGAGCTGGCCCGTGCGCTGCGCCGGGCCAATGGGCCGCTGATGTCGGTGGTCAACCGGCTGGGCGGCGGGATTGAGGCACAGATGGCCCATCTGCCACCCCGGCTGCGCAGCGAGCTGGAGCGGGTGACGGCAGCCGCACTGGGCACGGCCTTTGGCGTCGGCGGTGCGGTGCCTGCCGTCGGGCGGCGAGGCACGCTGGCGGCGGCGATCCTGTCGGGGGCGGCGGGCGGTGCCGGGGGGCTTGCCACCTCGTTGGCCGAACTGCCGGTCACGGTGACGGTAATCCTCAAGGCGATCCGCGAAGAGGCCGAGGCGGCGGGCTTTGATCCGGCGGAGCCTTCGGTGCGGGCGGCCTGTCTGATGGTCTTTTCGGCGGGTTCGCCGCTCTCGGGCGATGACGGGGTGAACACCAGCTTTCTGTCGGCGCGCCTGACCCTGACCGGCCCGGCCCTGCAAAAGCTGATCGCCACGGTTGCGCCGAAACTGGCGGTGGCGCTGGGCCAGAAACTGGCGGCGCAGGCGGTGCCGGTGCTGGGGGCGATCAGCGGGGCCGGGCTGAATGCGGCCTATCTGAGCTATTACCGCGAGGTTGCCCGTATCCGCTTTGCCCTGATGCGGCTGGCGGTGCAGCACGGCGCCGAAGCGGTGACGCAGCGCTTTGCCGTCGCCAGTGAGGCACCCCGCCTGCGCAAGGCGTAACCAAATTCCTTGCAAGGAATTTGCAAATCTTTTGCAAAAGATTTGGGCCTGCGGCGGCGTCAGTTGCCGGTCTTTGGCGGCTCGTTGCCGTAGCGTTCGAAAAGCTTGCCCTGCGTCATGAAGAAGGCAAACAGCGCGGCCGTCAGGCCGAAGGTCTTGAAATTCACCCAAGCCTCGGTGGACATCAGGCGCCAGACCGCCTCATTCGCCACGGCCAGCGCAAAGAAGAAGGCCGTCAGGCGACGGGTCAGGATCATCCAGCCTTCGGGCTGCATCGGCAGCGCCTCGTCCATCACCAGCCGCAGATAGCTTTGACCGCGCAACAGGCCGAAGCCCAGAACGCCGCCGAAGGCCAGATACAAGAGCGTCGGCTTCATCTTGATAAAACGTTCGTCATTGAGCCAGACCGAAAGCCCGCCCATCACCACCACCAGAACCAGCGTCATCATCTGCATCCGCGAGAGCTTGCCCGTCAGCGCCCAGAGCAGGGCCGAGGTGGCGATGATCAGCAGCACGAAGGCGGCGGTGGTGACGATGAAGCCGGAATATTCCGCGCCGCCCAAGGTGAAGGTCCGGTCCTTGAGCCGCCCGAACATGACGAAGAACAGCACCACCGGCCCGAGTTCGAGAGCCAGTTTCAGGATCGGATTGATCTTCTTTTCGGCCATAAGCTGCGCTCCCCCGGGGTTCGCCCCGTTCTGGCGCGGAACGGCAGGGCGATCAAGGCGGCAAATCGCACGCGCGGGGATGTGATCAGGGATGTGATCGGCCCGCCTGTGGCCGCCCCCGGGGCCTTGCCCCGGACCCCAGGATATTTGTGCCAAGATGAAAGGGTGTCAGTCTTCGAGGCCGACGAGGGCGCGGGCGAAATCCTCGGGGTCGAAGGGAGCGAGGTCGTCGATCTGTTCGCCAAGGCCGATGGCATGGATCGGCAGGCCGAAGCGGTCGGCCAGGCTGACCAGCACGCCGCCCTTGGCGGTGCCGTCGAGTTTGGTCATCACCAGGCCCGAGACATCGGCGATCTTGCGGAAAATCTCGACCTGAAGCACGGCGTTCTGGCCGGTGGTGGCATCCAGCACCAGAAGGGTGTTGTGCGGGGCGGTCGGGTCTTTCTTGCGGATGACGCGGATGATCTTGGCCAGTTCCTCCATCAGGTCGGCGCGGTTCTGCAACCGGCCTGCGGTGTCGATCATCAGAAGATCGGCGCCGGTTTCCTGCGCGCGGGTCAGCGCGTCGAAGGCGAGGCTGGCCGGGTCGCTGCCTTCGGGGGCGGTCAGCACGGGCACGCCGGCGCGGGTGCCCCAGATCTGCAACTGTTCGACGGCGGCGGCGCGGAAGGTGTCGCCGGCGGCGATCACCACCGATTTTCCGGCCGCCTTGAACTGCGAGGCCAGCTTGCCGATCGTCGTGGTCTTGCCCGAGCCGTTGACGCCGACCACCAGCACCACCTGCGGTTTTTGCGGGTAAAGCGGCAGCGGGCGGGCCACGGGTTCCATGATGCGGCGGACCTCATCGGCGAGGGCGCGGCGCAGCTCGGGGGTGGAGATGCGTTTGCCGAACCGGCCTTCGGCGATATTGGCGGTGACGCGGGCCGCGGTATCGACGCCCATATCAGCGGCGATCAGCACCTCTTCGAGGCTTTCCAGCATCGCATCATCCAGCACCCGGCGCGGCTCGTCCCCCTGTCCGAAGAGGCGGCCGATAAGGCCCGGCTTCGCTTCGGGTGCCGGGGCTTCGGCTGTGCTGGCTGCGGGCTCCGTTTCGCTGACCAGCGCATCCAGCCCCTCGCCGATCTTGTCGGAGGAGCGGAGCATGCGGTCTTTGAGCTTCTTGAAGAAGGACATGGGCGGGCCTTTGGCTGCGGTCCCTTTCACCTAGTCAATAACGCCTGCCTTGGGAAGGGTTCAGCCCTTGGGGAAATCCCAGTAAAGCACTGCCCCGATCAGGATGAGGCTTTGGCCCAGCCAATAGCTTGGCCAGACGGCAAGGCTGAGGGCGCGCTGGCGCATCGGGGCGGTCACCACAAAGAGGCGCAGGGCAAGGAGCGTGTCTGACAAGAGGAAGAGCGCGGCGCCAAGCCCGAGGATTGTGTCGCCGCCATTCGCGGGCAAGAGGATGACGGTCATCGCCATCGCCCCGATGACCAGCCCATAGACCCGCACAGGCCAGCGCAGCGCCCCGGCGCGCGGGGCCAGCCAGAATTCGGTCGAGATCAGCAGCAGGGCGAGGAGCGCCAGCGCGGCGATCTGCCCCGGCCCGAAAGCCGGGCCGCCAAGCTCTGCCCCGCGCTGCCAGAAGGCCAGCGCATAGGCCAGATGCCCACCCGCAAAGGCGCCCATTCCGGCGAGAAAGGCGGTTTTCCCCGGGCGTGACAGCGCGAAATCGCCAAGCGCGCCAAGGGCAAGGCCCAGCGTGATCAGCCCCGGCGCCCCTGTGGCCAATCCATAAGCCGCGAGCGCCGCCGTGGCGGCGGTCTTGACGGATGAGCCGGTCCAGCTTTGCTGCCCTTCCGGGCGGGTGGCAAAGGCGTATTGGTAGGCCGTGGCGGCAAGGGTGGCGAGGGTCAGAAGCGCTGTCATGGTCCATCCGGGGGCTGTTCGGCGCAGCCTCACATGCTAGGTTTTCGCCATGCAAGACCTGACCCGACGTCCGCTTCCGCTGTTCCTGTTCGCTCTGGCTTCGGCCTGTCCGTTGCTGCTTTTCGCTTTGGGCCTTTGGCAGGGTGGCGGTTGGGCAGCGGCGGGGTTGCTTTACATGACGGTGCTGGCATTGGCGCTGGACCAGATCAGGGGCCTCTTCATGGGGGACGCGCCCGAAGGGGCGGAGTTTCCCGGGGCGGATTCCTTGCTGATCGGGCTGGCGGTTGGCCATCTCGTGGCGCTGCCCGCCGCAGTCTGGGGCGTGGCCGGGGCGAGCGGGTTGGGGCCGTGGGAGCGGCTGGCACTGTTTGTCGGGGCAGGACTGTGGTTCGGGCAGGTGTCGAACCCGATGGCGCATGAGCTGATCCACCGGGGCAGTCGCGGGCTTTATGGGCTGGGGGTGGCGGTTTACGGCAGCCTCCTCTTCGGCCATCACGCCAGCGCCCACCGGCTGGTGCATCACCGCCATGCGGCCAGTGCCGAAGACCCCAATTCGGCCCGGGCGGGCGAAGGGTTTTATCGCTTTTTCCTGCGGGCATGGGCGGGCAGCTTCCGGCAGGGGCTGCGGGCCGAACGGGAATTGACCGCCCGGGCGCCGGGGCGGCTGAACCCCTATGCGGTCTATCTGGGGCTGGCGGGGCTGGCGCTGGCGCTGGGCTGGGGGTTGGCCGGGGCGGCGGGGGGGCTGGTCTGGGCCGGGCTGGCGTTGCACGCGCAGGTGCAGTTGATGCTGTCGGATTATGTGCAGCATTACGGGCTGACGCGGGCGCTGCGCCCCGATGGGCGGCTTGAGCCGGTGGCGGCGCGCCATAGCTGGAACGCGCCGTTCTGGTTTTCCTCGGCGCTGATGCTGAATGCGCCGCGCCATTCCGACCATCACGCGCATCCGGCACGGCCCTATCCGGCGCTGCGGATGCCCGGCGCGGAAGAGGCGCCGACGCTGCCCTGGCCGCTGCCCATGGCCTGCACCATTGCGCTGTTCCCGCCGCTTTGGCGACGGTGGATCGCGCCGCATCTGGCCCGGTGGAGGGGATGAAATGAAGATGATCCTGGCGCTGATCCTGCTGACCGCGCCCGCTTGGGCCGAAACGCCCATGACCGCGGCCGAGTTCGAGGCGCGGGTGGTGGGCCGCACCATGACCTATGCCGACAGCGGCAAGGTTTGGGGGCGTGAGCAATATCTGCCCGGGCGCCGCGTGATCTGGGCCTTTGAAGGCCAAGAGTGCAAGCACGGTTACTGGTGGGAGGAGACAGGCGGTGCGATCTGCTTTGCCTATGACGATGGCGGCGCGCCGGATTGCTGGCTGCTTTACGACCGGGGGGACAGCATCGCGGCACAGGCGCTGGACGACCCGGATGGCACGCCGCTTTCGGTGGTCGAGCAAAGCGCCGAGCCGCTGATCTGTCCCGGCCCGCAGGTGGGTGTCTGAGGTTTTCCGACATTCCCGCCGAATGCCCGAAATCAGGGGTCTGACAGGAAACCCAACCTTTTGCGGGATCTGTGCAGCAAAGCTGCCACAGCCGCGCGGGACATTCCTTGTCCTTTCAGAACAGGCTGCCCTGTTGTGGCGGTTCCCCCGGCTTGCCCTTGCGTGCGGGCTTGCCGCCGGTGGTCAGGCGGCCATCGGCGAATTCGATCTCCAGCACGGTGGCCTTTTCCGCCGCCGCCCGGCCCGTCACCACATGGCCGTCGCCGCGCACGATGGCAAAGCCGCGCCGCAGGGTTTCGGCATGGCCCAGCGTCTGGCGCGTGCGGTCCAGCGCCTCAAGCCGCCGGGCCAGATCGGCCAGCCGTGTGGGCGGGGCCGCCTGCAGCCGCGCGTCCAGCGTGGCAAGCCGCGCCGCGCCCTCGGCCCGTTTGCGCGCCGCTTCGGTGATCAGCCGGTGCAGCGCCGGGGCCAGCCGGGCGGCCAGCGCCGCAGCCCGGTCGGCGGCCCGCTCGGCCCGGCGGGCCAGCGCCGCCTCAAGCCGCCCGGTCAGGGCCTGCCCTTGGTCGCGGCGCCGGGCGATCAGCGCCCGTAGCACCTCGGGCCGAAGCCGGGCCGCGCGTTCGAACCCGGCGCGTTTGCGGGCCGTCGCCATCCCCAGCGCGCCGGCCAGACGGCCCGACCACAGGTCCAGCCGCTGCGCCGCGCTGCCGGTCAGCGTCTCGGGCCGGGGCAGGGCGCGGCCAAGGTCGCGCAGCCGCTGGTCGCGGCGCTGCAATCCGGTGGTCAGCCCGCGCAAGAGCCGCGCCGAGAGGCTTTCCAGCGTGGCCAGCAATTCCAGCCGCACCGGCACGGCAAGCTCTGCCGCCGCGGTGGGGGTGGGCGCGCGCAGGTCGGCGGCATGGTCGATCAGAGTTGTGTCCGTCTCATGCCCCACGGCGGAAATCAGCGGAATGCGGCTGGCCGCCGCCGCCCGCACCACGATTTCCTCGTTGAAGCCCCAGAGGTCTTCGAGCGAACCGCCGCCCCGCGCCACGATCAGCACATCGGGCCGCGGGATCGGCCCGCCGGGGGCAATCGCGTTGAACCCCCGGATCGCGGCAGCAACCTCGGCGGCACAGTTCTGGCCCTGCACGGCGACGGGCCAGATCAGCACATGGCGCGGAAAACGGTCGCGCAGCCGGTGCAGGATATCGCGGATCACCGCGCCCGAAGGGGAGGTGACCACGCCGATCACCTGCGGCAGATAGGGGATCGGCTTCTTGCGGGCGGGGTCGAACAGCCCCTCGGCCTGCAAGGCCGCCCGCCGCTTTTCCAGCATCGCCATCAGCGCGCCCGCCCCGGCGGGGGCCACATCCTCGACGATCAACTGGTATTTCGACTGCCCGGGGAAGGTGGTCATGCGGCCGGTGGCGATGACCTCCATCCCCTCTTCCGGGCGGACCTGCATCTTGGCGACCTGCCCCTTCCACGAAATGGCGGCAATGACTGCGCGGTCATCCTTGAGGTCAAAGTAAAGATGCCCCGAGGCCGGGCGGCTGACACGCCCCACCTCGCCGCGCACGCGGACAAGGCCGAACTCCCCCTCAATCACCCGCTTCACCGCGCCGGAAAGTTCCGAGACGGTGTATTCAGGCTGATTGCCGGGGGCGGGGGCGGGGTCTTCGAACAGGTCACTCATATCGCGATCCTGCCACGGATCGGGGGGCAGGGAAAAGCCCCGGCCTTGCGCGGATGCCACAGCTGCAGGCAGAGTGCGGGCAGAGGTGCGCGATGCCGGGCAGTATTGACGACTATCTGAACGACCCCGAGACGACCGAGGCAGAAAAGGCGCTGATCGCGGCCTGCCAGGAGGGGAGGTCGTGCGTGCTGAACGGCGGGAAGTTGCCCGCCGAGGGGGCCACGGAGCCGAGTGTTCGGGCCGCGCTGATCCGCCTGCTGGCGCTGGAGGCAACCAGCCTGCATGACAGGGGTGTCTGGCTGGAAGGCGCGCTGATCACCGGCCATTTGGACCTGAGCTTTGCCAGATGCCGGGGCATGTTTGCTTTGATCAACTGCCGTTTTGCTGAAGAGCCGCACATGGCCCAGACAGAACTGGCACACCTTTCGTTTGATGGAAGCCATCTGCCGGGGCTGTTCGCGAAAGGCGCAAGGGTAACAGGAAGCTTTTTCCTGCGCGGCGTGACGGCGACAGGAACGGTAGATGTGAACGCCGCGCAGATCGGCGGGCAACTGTCCTGCAAAGGCGCGACGCTGAACGGCGGCGGGGGAATGTCACTGAACAGCCAGCTATTGAAGGTCACGGGAAGCATTTCCCTGTGTGGCGTGAGGGCGAACGGCGTAGTGAATGTAGGCGGCGCAGAAATCGGTGGGCAGCTTGATTGTGTGGGTGCTGATTTGAACGGCGGCGAGGGGGTAGCACTGTTCGCTCAAAGGGCGAAGGTGGCGCAGGGTATGTTTCTGAGCGGCGTAACCGCGATCGGAACAATGGCCTTTAGCGACGCACAAATCAGCGGAGAAATTGATTGCACAGGCGCAACGATGAATGGCGGAGGGGGCAAGGCACTGGACGGCCAATCCCTGCGGGTGGAAGGCACGTTCTTTTTCCGCCGGGTCAAGGCTGCCGCGGGGCGGGTCGATCTGAGTTCGGCAGCGATGCGCGTTCTGGTTGACGATGCGGAATCGTGGCGCAAGTGCAGCGAGCTGATCCTCGACGGTTTAACGTATGACCGGATTGCAGGCAGCAACGTACCCAAGACCTTTGCCGCGCGTAAGGCCTGGTTGGAAAAAGGCTCGCGCTTCAAAGACGAATTCCTCCCCCAACCCTACACCCAATTCGCCAAGGTGATGCGCGCGGCGGGGCATGTGGCCGAGGCGCGCAAAGCCTTGGTCGAGCGGGATCGCATTCTGTTTGCCGAGGCTGAAAAGGCGGATCGCGCAGCCTTGGGCGAGGCCTTGCAAGCCGATCAGGCGACGCGGGCGGATAGCGGGAAGATCTGGCTGCGGATGCAGGGGCGCCGGTTGTGGGCGGGGTTGTCGCACGGGGTGGTCGGTTACGGGCACAGGCCGGAACGGGCGCTGTTCTGGGTGCTCGGGTTCTGGCTGCTGGGCAGTTTGCTCTATTTCATCGCCTATCGCGCGGGGCTGATGGTGCCCAATTCCGATGTCATCATGGTTTCCGCCGAATGGCTGGAGGCGGTGAAGGCAGACCGCCTTGCCCCGACCGCTTTGTGGACTGGCGATGCGGTCCGCGCCTCGGCGCATTATGAGACGTTTTTTGCGGGCATCTATGCGCTGGACCTGTTTCTGCCGGTGGTCGATCTGGGGCAGGAAAAGACTTGGGCCGTAACCACACCCACGATCTTTGGCTGTGGGTGGTGGCTGCGGCTGGCAAGCTTTGTCTATCAGATCGCGGGATGGGTCGTCATCTCGATGGGGCTGGCGGCAGTGACGGGCTTTGTGCAGCGCAATGATCCGGAATGACATGGCGCTCCGCACAGGGTCTTGCCTTGTTGGACCGGCTTGCCTAAAGGCCGCTTAGATAACGGGGGCATCCATGAACATCCTCATTCTGGGCGGCGGCGGGCGGGAACATGCGCTGGCCTGGGCGGTCAAGCAGAACCCGAAATGCGACCGGCTGATCGTGGCGCCGGGCAATGCCGGGATCGCGGCTCTGGCGGAATGCGCCGATCTGGACATTCTGGACGGTGCCGCGGTGGTGAGCTTCTGCGAAGAGAACGCGGTTGATTTCGTGATCGTCGGCCCCGAGGCGCCCCTGGCCGCCGGTGTGGCCGATGCCACGCGGGCTGCCGGGCTCTTGACCTTTGGGCCGGGGGCCGCGGCGGCGCGGCTTGAGGCATCGAAAGCCTTCACCAAGGAAATCTGCGACGCCTGCGGCGCCCCGACCGCTGCCTATGCCCGCTTTACCGATGCCGCCGCCGCCCGCGCCTATGTGCAGGCGCAGGGTGCGCCTCTTGTCATCAAGGCCGATGGGCTGGCGGCGGGCAAGGGCGTGATCATGGGCATGACCGAGGCGGAGGCGCTGGCGGGCATCGACGAGATCTTTGGCGGCGCCTTTGGGGCGGCGGGGGCCGAAGTGGTGATCGAAGCGTTCATGGCGGGCGAAGAGGCGAGCTTCTTTGTCCTTTGCGACGGGGTGAATGCCCTGCCGATCGGCACGGCGCAGGATCACAAGCGGGTGGGCGACGGCGATACCGGCCCCAACACCGGCGGCATGGGCGCCTATTCCCCGGCGCCGGTGCTGACCGAAGCGATCCAGCAACAGGCGATGGAGGAGATCGTGCTGCCGACCATCGCCGAAATGGCGCGGCGCGGCACGCCCTATCAGGGGGTTCTGTATGCCGGGCTGATGATCGAGAACGGCCGGGCCCGGCTGGTGGAATACAATTGCCGCTTTGGCGACCCGGAAACGCAGGTGCTGATGCTGCGGCTGGGGGCGCAGGCGCTGGACCTGCTTTTGGCCTGCGCCGAGGGGCGGCTGGACCGCGCCCGGGTGAACTGGGCCGAGGATCATGCCCTGACGGTGGTGATGGCGGCCAAGGGCTATCCGGGGGCCTATCAGAAAGGCACGGTCATCCACGGGCTGGGCCGTCTGCCCGAAGACAGCCGCCACATGTGCTTTCACGCCGGGACGGCCGGCAAGGACGGGCAGATCGTGGCGAATGGCGGGCGGGTGCTGAACATCACCGCGCGGGGCGATACGCTGGCCGATGCCCGCAACCGCGCCTATGCGATGATCGACCATCTGCACTGGCCCGAAGGCTTCTGCCGCTCGGACATCGGCTGGCGCGCGCTCTGACCAAATTTCTTCGAAGAAGTTTGCAAAATCCTTCGAAGGATTTTGGCACCCTGCGCGACCGGATCGCCTCTTGCACGCGCGGGGGTTGCCGCATAAAGAGGCGCCGGTTTTCGAGGCATCCGGGGGATGATCCATGCCGGTTCTGGTGATGAAATTCGGCGGCACTTCGGTCGCCGACCTTGCGCGGATCGAGAATGCCGCGAAAAAGGTGCAGGCCGAGGTTGAGCGCGGCTATGACGTGATCGTCATTGTCAGTGCGATGTCGGGCAAGACCAACGAACTCGTCGGTTGGGTCGAAGGCACTTCCAAGCTTTACGATGCCCGCGAATATGACGCCGTGGTCGCTTCGGGTGAGAATGTCACCGCCGGTCTGATGGCGCTGCGGTTGCAGGAAATGGGCGTGCCCGCGCGGTCCTGGCAGGGCTGGCAGGTGCCGATCAACACCACCTCGGCCCATGGTTCGGCCCGCTTCGTGTCGATCCCGCGCGAGAATATCGACGCGAAATTCGCCGAAGGCTTCAAGGTCGCGGTCGTGGCGGGCTTTCAGGGTGTCAGCGCCGAAGGCCGCATCACCACGCTGGGCCGCGGCGGGTCGGACACCACCGCCGTTGCCTTTGCCGCCGCCTTTGCCGCCGAACGCTGTGACATCTATACCGATGTGGACGGCATCTATACCACCGACCCGCGCATCTGCGGCAAGGCGCGCAAGCTGGAAAAGATCGCCTTTGAAGAGATGCTGGAACTGGCCTCTCTGGGCGCGAAAGTGCTGCAAACCCGCTCGGTCGAGCTTGCCATGCGCTACAAGGTGCGGCTGCGGGTGCTGTCCTCGTTCGAGGATACCGACGAAACTTCTGGGACTCTGGTCTGCGACGAGGATGAAATCATGGAATCGAAAGTTGTTTCCGGCGTCGCCCATTCGCGCGACGAGGCCAAGATGACGCTGGTCAAGGTCGAGGACCGCCCCGGCATTGCCGGCGCGATCTTTGGCCCCTTGGCCGAGGCCGGGGTGAACGTGGATATGATCGTCCAGAACATCTCGGAGCTGGACGAGCCGGGCGACAAGCGCGCCTTTACCGACATGACCTTTTCCTGCCCGACCAATCAGGTCGCGCGCGCCCAGAAGGCCATCGAGGAGGCGCAGGCGGCGGGCAAGTTCACCTATAAGGAACTGGTGGTCGATACCGATGTGGCCAAGGTTTCGGTCGTGGGCATCGGGATGCGCAGCCATGCGGGTGTTGCCGCCAAGATGTTCAATGCGCTGGCCGCCGAGAACGTCAACATCAAGGTGATCGCCACTTCCGAGATCAAGATTTCGGTGCTGATCGACCGCAAGTATATGGAACTGGCGGTGCAGGCGCTGCACGACGTCTTCGCGCTGGACAAGGTATAAGCCGGGCGCGGCTTTTCCGCGCATCACCGGGCGAAAGCGGGGCGCCGCCAGACAAGTCTGGCGGCGCCCCGCCTTTACAGGAGATTTCCCCTCCCCATGGCGCCCCTTCCCGCCTATAGAGGGGGAAAGCGATTGATGGACGATATCCGATGCCCGAACGCAGCGAAGGCGACAGCCGCAAGCTCTTGCGCCGTTTGCGCGACGTGCTGGCAACGCCCGCCAAGGGGCAGGTCCGGCTGGACCGCATCACCCATCTGATCGCGGATTCGATGCGGACTGAGGTCTGCTCGATCTACCTTTTCCGCGATGCCGAAACGCTGGAGCTTTGCGCCACCGAGGGGTTGAAGAAGGCCGCCGTCCACAAGACCCGGATGAAGCTGGGCGAGGGGCTGGTGGGCCGCGTCGCCAAGTCTGGCCTGCCGGTGAACACCGCCGATGCGCCATCGGAAAAGGGTTTTCGCTATATGCCGGAAACCGGGGAAGAGCTGTATTCCAGCTTCCTTGGCGTGCCGATTCAGCGGGTGGGCGAAAAGCTGGGCGTGCTGGTGGTGCAGTCCAAATCCGCCCGCCGCTATTCCGAGGATGAAATCGAGGCGCTGGACGTCGTGGCCATGGTGCTGGCCGAGATGACCGAGCTGGGCGCCTTTGGCGGCGACGGTCTGGGGGCCTTGCACAAGCAGCCGGTGCTGTTTCGCGGCACCACCGGGCAGGAGGGCGCGGCCGAGGGCCGGGTCTGGCTGCACGAGCCGCGGGTGGTGGTCACCAATCCTGTCGCCGACGATCCGCTGACCGAGATCGACCGCATCCGCGCTGCGGTGGGGGTGCTGCGTGTTTCGGTCGATGACCTGCTGGAGGCCGAAAGCCTCGACAAGGACCAGAAGGCGGTGCTTGAAGCCTATCGGATGTTCGCCCATTCGCGCGGCTGGCTGCGCCGGATGGAAGAGGATATCCAGCGCGGCCTTTCTGCCGAAGCGGCGGTGGAGAAAGAACAATCCGCCGCCCGCAACCGGCTGGAACAGGTGCCCGACGCCTATCTGCGCGACCGTCTGCATGATCTGGACGACCTGTCGAACCGGCTGCTGCGCATCCTGACCGGGCAGGGCAAGGATACCGGCGCCACCATGCCGGAAAATCCGGTGCTGGTGGCGCGCAACATCGGCCCGGCGGAACTGCTGGACTATGGCCGCAAGCTGAAAGGCGTGGTGCTGGAAGAGGGGTCGGTGGGCAGCCATGCCGCCATCGTCGCCCGGGCGCTGGCCATTCCATTGGTGATTCATGCCGAACGCATCACGACCGAGGCGCTGAACGGCGATGCCATTCTGGTGGACGGCGATCAGGGCGTGGTGCATCTGCGTCCCGAGGAAACCGTCGCCCGCAGCTTCCGCGACAAGATTGCCATGCAGGCGGCGGCGCAGACCCGCTATGCCAGCCTGCGCGACCTGCCCGCCACCACCCGCGACGGGGTGACGGTGGCCCTGCACATGAATGCCGGTCTGATGGCCGATCTGCCCTCGCTTGTCGGCTCGGGGGCCGAGGGGGTGGGGCTTTTCCGCACCGAACTGCAATTCCTGATCCGCAACCAGATGCCCCGGCGGGATGAGCTGGCGCAGCTTTATTCCCGGGTGATGGATGCCGCGCAGGGCCGCCCCGTGGCCTTTCGCACGCTGGATATCGGCTCGGACAAGGTGCTGCCCTATATGAAGCCGCAGGACGAGCCGAACCCTGCGATGGGCTGGCGCGCGATCCGGGTGGGGCTGGACAAGCCGGGCGTGCTGCGGATGCAGTTGCAGGCGCTGATCCGCGCGGCCAAAGGGCGGCCGCTGACGGTGATGTTCCCTTTCATCACCGAATTCAGCGAATTTATCGAGGCCCGCAGCGCCACCTTGCGCGAATTGCACCGCGAAAAGTCGCTAGGCCATGCGGTTCCGGAGCGGCTGGAGATCGGCGCCATGCTGGAAACGCCCAGTCTGGCCTATGCGCCGCAGGCGTTTTTCGACATGACCGATTTCATCTCGATCGGCGGCAATGATCTCAAACAGTTCTTCTTCGCCGCCGATCGTGAGAATGAGCGGGTGCGCAAGCGCTATGACACGCTGAACCTGTCATTCTTGTCTTTCCTTGAGCAGATCGTCAGCCGCTGCGCCGCAAGCAACACCCGCCTGTCCTTCTGCGGCGAGGATGCGGGCCGCCCGGTTGAGGCGCTGGCCTTTGCCGCGATGGGTCTGCGGGTGTTGTCGATGCGGCCCGCCTCGATCGGGCCGGTCAAGGCGCTGTTGCGCCGGGTCGATCTGGGGCAGGCGCGTGCGGTGATCGAAGAGGCACGGGCGGCAGGCGACAGTTCGGTGCGGGCGCGGCTGATGGAATGGCTGGCGGCGCAACCCGCCAGTTGATCATTTCAGCGCCTTGACCACCGCCGCCACATCGACATTGACCGTGGCGCTCCAGTTCACCGTTCCGCCCGGGGCCTGCACGCTGACATCGCCGGTCACCGCCGGATGGCCAAGTGGGGCCTTCAGCCCGGCGCCGTTGTCCAGCACCCGGAAACTCCAGCCCGGCAGCAGGGGCAGGGGAATGTCCTTGCCCTTGATGGCGTCAAAGGCCAGCAGGCGGGTCGGCCGGTTGGCCAGAACCGGCGTGATCACCCCGGCGGCAAAAAGCGTGCCGACCGAGATCATGGTGACCTTCTCGGGCATCGGGGCGCCCTTCCACTCGGCTTTCAGCCGGTTCAGGTCGCGCATCAGCGCCTCTTGCGCGCGCTGGGCCAGATTCTGGACCGCGGGCACCTTGTAGAGAGCTTCCGCCACCTCTTTCATCTCGCCCGGGCGGGCCACGGCAGGACCGGCGCCGGGGGTGACAAGCGGCGCTGCGGGCGGTGGCGCCGGAAGGGCAAAGGGCCCGGGCTGCGGCGGGGCCATCAGCAGCGACTGAAAGAAATCCATCGACAGGTCCCAGCGCGGGTTCATCAGCCGGTCCAGCCAGTCACGCGCGGCGATCCGGGCCTGAATTTCGGCGATGGTGGCGGCGACCTGCGGGTCGAGCGTGAGCTTGCTGTCCAGCAGATGGATATGTTTGGGCTGATAGCCGAATTCGGGCATGACAAAGCCTTGATGAATGCAGGGTTCAATGCCGCCAGCATAGCACGGCTGCCGCCTTTGGCGGATGATTCCCTGCGGGCGCCTCAGGCCGGGGGCAAAGGTGCCGCCAACCGGGGCGCCACCAGCAGCGACCAGCGCCGCGCGGGCCGGTGGCGGGGCAGGGTGGCGGCAGGCAAGCTGCCGTCGATCAGCGCGCGGTAAAGCGCGAAAAGCCCGGGCCGCAGATAGGGCGACCAATGCGAGATGCGCCCGGGCGGTGCGGGCAAGGGGTAGCCCAGCCGCGCCAGCCCGGCCCGGCCCGCCGCATGGTCGATCCAGAGGTCGCGCCAGTTTTCAGGCGCCCGCGCACCCAGACCCTGCCCGATCGAGGTGCGACAACCGGCGTGGATCAGCCATTCATAAAGCGCGTCGAACAGGTCGTTTTCCCGGGTGCTGACATTGACCACCTGCGCCGCGCGGCCTGCGGGGCTGTCCAATGCGGCGCGGGCCGTGCTGCGCGCCTCGGCCCCGGCCAACAGGATCAGCCGCCGCAGATCACCGGCCGCCGCCCGTGGCAGCGCCGCCAGCGCCACCCGCGCACCCAGCGAATGGCCCACCACATCCAGCCGCCGCCGCGGGTCGATCCGGCGCACCAGCGCCGCCAGTTCCGCCAGCGCCGCCCCGGCACCAAGGGCGCGGCCATGCGCCTGCCAGAGGGTGCCCCGCGCGTTCCAGCCCAGGCCGATGGCCAGCCCCCGCACCCCGTCCAGCGCCAGATGGCGCGGCCAACTTATGGCCTTGCCGTCCCGCAGATCGGGGTCGAGCGACAGGATATGGCTGTGCGGGCACACCCCCGGCAGACCCGGGGCAAAGCTGAACCCATGCACCAGCGCCACCACCGGCGCCCCCTGCGGCAAGGCGGCCAATGCGCGGCTCAGGGCGGCAGCATCAATCGTCAGGCCCTTGGGGCCAAGGTCGGCGCGGATCGGGGGCAGGGCTTGGGGCATGGCGCTTGGGTCCGGGGCTGCACCTGTGATGCCCTGATGCTGCAACAGCCCGGTGAAGCGCGCGTTACGCCTGCGTGACGGTCCCGCGATAGGCGCCCCGCCTTTGCCCGGTTGACCTTTCGTCTTGGCGGGCGTATGCCGCCCCTTGTGGCGCTTTGTAACCGGATTGCGGGCCACGTTAAACAAACCGCTAAAAGGTTCCGGGCTCTCGCAGCGCCCCGGACCCTTGGGTATCCGGGGCTTTTTCATGGCCGGGAGCCAAAGACGATGACCAAGGACTGGAAGACCCGCACCACGCTGGTTCACGAAGGCACCCGGCGCAGCCAGTATGGCGAGATGGCCGAGGCGATCTTCCTGACGCAGGGCTTTGCCTATCCCGATGCCGAAGCGGCCGAGGCGCGCTTCATCAAGGCGGGCGAGGATGAGTTCATCTATGCCCGTTACGGCAACCCCACCACCCGCATGTTCGAAGAACGGATTGCCGCGCTGGAAGGCACCGAAGACGCCTTTGCCACCGCCAGCGGCATGGCGGCGGTGAACGGCGCGCTGGTGTCGATGCTGCGGGCGGGCGACCATGTGGTGTCGTCGCGGGCGCTGTTCGGTTCCTGCCTCTATATTCTGGAAGAGGTGCTGACGCGCTATGGCGTGAAGGTGACCTTCGTCGATGGCGCCGATCTGGCGCAATGGCGCGCGGCGGTCACGCCCGGCACCAAGGCGGTGTTCTTCGAATCGATGTCTAACCCGACGCTGGAACTGGTGGATATCCGGGCGGTGTCCGAGATTGCCCATGCCGTGGGCGCGCTGGTGGTGGTGGACAATGTGTTCGCCACGCCGATCTTTTCGCGTGCGGTGGAACAGGGCGCCGATGTGGTGGTCTATTCCACGACCAAACATGTCGATGGTCAGGGCCGCGCGCTGGGCGGGGTGATCTGCGGCACCAAGGATTTCATCCGCAAGGTGGCCGAACCCTATCTGAAACACACCGGCGCCGCGATGAGCCCGTTCACCGCATGGATCATGCTGAACGGTCTGGCCACGCTGGACCTGCGCTGCCGCGCCATGGCCGACAGCGCGGCCCGAATCGCCACGGCTCTGGAAGGGCACCCGAAGGTGACGAAGGTGATCTATCCGGCACTGGCCAGCCATCCGCAGCACGCGCTGGCGATGGAACAGATGGGGTCGGGCGGAACGCTGGTGACCTTCGAGGTGGCGGGCGGCAAAGAGGCGGCCTTCCGCTTTGTCAACGCGCTGCAGATCGCGCTGATCTCGAACAACCTCGGCGATGCCAAGACCATCGCCACCCATCCGGCGACCACCACCCACCAACGCCTGCCGCAGGAACAAAAGGATGCACTGGGCATCACCCCCGGGCTGATCCGCTTCTCGGTCGGGCTTGAGGATGCGGGCGACCTGATTGCCGATCTGATGCAGGCGCTGGACGCCGCCTGATCCGATGCAGGGGGCGCCCGCGCGGCAGCCCCCTGCATGCCGCTTCCGTCCCGATCGGGCGGAAAAACCTGATCCGATGTCGCCTTTCTGACGTAACCCTTCGGCAAGGCTTGGGTATGATGGTGCAATCGCCTATATTGGCGGTCTTGCGCCTTGCCATCGGGGAGCGACGCCATGAACATTCATATGCAGGACAGCGATCTGCGGCCCGGCCGTGCCGAGGCAGAGGCGGCACTTGCCACGCTGCGGCTTTGGGCCGCCCGCGCCAGCGAGGCCGAAATCGTGGCACTTGATCCGCAGGCGGGGGCGCTGGTGGGGCAGGGCTATCCCGTCCTGTCGCGCGACTATCCGCAGGATTTCCGTGCCGATGCCGCCTATAAGGACAGCCTGCCCGACCTGCAAAATGGCCCCTCCAGCCTGATCGTCGGCGAAAAGGCGGTGATCCAGCATGTCGGCATCTCGAACTTCCGGCTGCCGATCCACTACCGCACCCGCGACAACGGCCCGCTGACGCTGGAAACCTCGGTCACAGGCACGGTCAGCCTTGAGGCGGAAAAGAAGGGCATCAACATGAGCCGCATCATGCGGTCCTTCTATGCCCATGCCGAACGCGATTTCAGCTTTCAGGTGATCGAACACGCGCTGGACGATTACAAGCGCGATCTGGGCAGCTTTGACGCCCGGATTCAGATGCGGTTTTCCTTCCCGGTCAAGGTCGGCTCGCTGCGCTCGGGGCTGTCGGGCTGGCAGTATTACGACATCGCGCTGGAACTGGTCGATCAGGCCGGGGTGCGCAAACGGCTGATGCATCTGGATTTCGTCTATTCCAGCACCTGCCCCTGCTCGCTGGAACTCAGCGAACATGCCCGCATGACGCGCGGCCAACTGGCCACGCCGCATTCGCAACGCTCGGTCGCGCGCATCTCGGTCGAGGCGAAGGGCGACAAATGCCTGTGGTTCGAAGACCTGATCGAACTGGCCCGCGCCGCCGTGCCCACGGAAACGCAGGTCATGGTCAAGCGCGAGGATGAACAGGCGTTTGCCGAGCTGAATGCCGCCAATCCGATCTTTGTCGAGGATGCCGCCCGCAGTTTCTGTGAGGTGCTGCTTGCCGATGCCCGGGTCGGCGATTTCCGCATCGTCGCCAGCCATCAGGAAAGCCTGCACAGCCATGACGCGGTTTCGGTGCTGACCGAAGGCCCCACCTTTGCCGCCGAAAGTCTGGACCCGCGGCTATTCGCCAGCCTCTATCACGTCGGCTGATCCCCGGCCCAACTTCCCTCGGGCCTTCGCCTCCGGCGGGAGTATTTGAAGAAGGGCAAGCCCAGGTGCGGCGCCTGGCATTTGCACCTTTCGAAATACTCCCGCCGGAGGCCCCGATCTGCCACGGGCGTTCCCGCTGACGTCTGCGCAGTTTGACGCCGCCGCAGCAAACCCCTATCCCTTGGCGGCATGATCGACCTCAGGCCAATCGTCTATGTCGTCGGGCGCGTGCTGATCGTGCTGGCGATCCTCATGCTGGCTCCGGCCATCGTCGATTGGCGGGCGGGGCTTGAGAATGCGCGCGATTTCGTCGAGGCGGCGATCATCACCGCGTCGGTTGGCCTGCTCTTGTCGCTGGCGACGGCCAATGCGCTGGGCGGGGCGCTGAATGCGCGGCAGGCCTATCTGATGACCGTGGCGATCTGGGGCATCCTGCCGCTGTTCGGCGGTCTGCCCCTGATGCTGGGCGCGCCGCATCTGACCTTTGCGCAGGCGTATTTCGAGGCGGCTTCGGGCCTGACCACCACCGGCGCCACGGTGATTGTCGGGCTGGACGGATTGCCGCCGGGGATGAACCTGTGGCGGGGCATGCTGAACAGCTTCGGCGGGCTGGGCATCGCCTTTGTCGCCATGATCTTCCTGCCCGTCATGCGGGTGGGCGGGATGCAGTATTTCCGCACCGAGGGATTTGACACCTTCGGCAAGGCGCTGCCACGCGCCACCGATATCGCGCGGCAACTGGTGATCGTCTATTTCGGGCTGACGGTGATCTGCGGGCTGGTCTATCGCGCTTTGGGCATGGAGGCGCTGGATGCCGTGGTCTGCGCCATGGCGACCATCGCCACCGGAGGGTTCGCGCCGATGGACGCCTCGTTCGGCAAATATCCGGGCGCAATGGAATATGCCGGGGCGCTGTTCATGATCCTGGGCAGCCTGCCCTATATCCGCTTCGTGCAACTGATCAACGGCCAGTCCCGCCCGCTCTGGCAGGATGCACAGGCACGGGCCTATCTGCGCTGGATCGCCTGTGCCGTCGGTTCGGTCACCCTCTGGCGGGTGGCGGTTTCGGATCAGGGGCTGGAAAGCGCGTTCCGCGAGGCGTTGTTCAATCTGGTCTCGATCCAGTCTTCGACCGGCTTCTTCTCGGGCAGCTTCTCGACATGGGGTGGCTTTGCGCTGGTCGTGGCGCTGGTGATCGGGGTGATCGGCGGCTGCTCTGGCTCAAGTGCCGCGGGGCTGGGCGTGTTCCGGGCGCAGATCGCGGCGGCGGCGCTGATGGCCCAGATCCGCCAGATCGCCAGCCCCAGCCGGGTGGTCACCGTGAAATACGATGGCCGGATCGTGGAAGAGGACGTGATCAGCGGGCTGATCCTGTTCATCACCGGCTATGTCTTTCTGATGGGGGTGATGACGGTGGCGATGACGCTGGTCGGGGTTGATCCCATGTCAGCCTTCTGGTCGGTCTGGATGGGGATTGGCAATATCGGCTATGGTTTTGGCCCGCTGGTGGCGCGGACTGGCACCTTTGTCGATTTTCCGCTGGCGGGAATATGGATTCTGTCGGCGGCAATGCTGTTGGGTCGGCTGGGTTTGCTGGCCTTTCTGGTGCTGCTTCTGCCGCGGTTCTGGCGCGACTGAGGGCTTTGGGTGGGGGGCGCTGCCCCCCCACAGGGTGCCTTACTCCCAGCAGGAGACAAGAACCGTCATGCCCAGCCCGGCGGCGTTCAGGGCATCGGGGCTGGCGGGGGCGGCGCCCGTGGCCGTGGCGGTGGTGATCCCGGCCCCGGTCAGCAGCGTGCCGATGCTTGCCGCCGTGGCGATGAAGCTGACCCCGGCGGGAAGCACCTTGCCCGCCGGCCCGCCTGCGGGCAGCAGCATTCCCACCACCGCGCCCGTCGGGTCCAGCACCGGGCCACCGGCGTCGCCCGCCAGAACCGGTGCCGAAATCCGCGCGATGCCGGGTTCGCCTGCCAGACCCTGCGCCTCATCAAAGACGCCAAAGGTCAGCACCGGCGCGGGCAGCTTGTCTTCATAGCTGTAGCCGGCCACCGCCATTTCGGTTCCCGGGCGCGGCGTTGCCGCCGCAAAGCCCGCGACGGCGCGCGGCGCCAGCGGCGCCTTGGGCACGAGGACTGCCAGACCGCTGGCCGCATCGACCAGCTTCACCTCTGCGTCGGTGTCATGGTCCAGCGTCACACGCCCGCATTGCGCCACGGCCTCGGCGGTGGTCAGCACCGTCCCCGCGCCATCGACATAAAAGCCCGAGCGCGACAGCAGAGGGCGGCGCACGTCAAGGCCCGCCAGCATTCCGGCCCGCGCGGCATCCTCCATCGGCACCAGCCCGGGGTCGAGCGCCTTGCCCCCGACCATGCGGAAACTGGATTTCAGCACCGGCAGGATGCGGCCCATCCGTTCGGCATCGGCGGGCTTCCAGACCACCAGATAACCCTTCACCATGCCGTCGCGCGTTTCGGCATGGGCATAGCTTTCCACGCTGTCCGATTGTGCGGAGATGTCGAAGCTGTCGTCGGTGCGGCCCCGCTCCCCGGTCGCCGGAACCACTTCCAGCGTTTGCAGGATGTCATAGAGGCCGTGCAGCGCCTCGGTTCCGCCGGGTTCGGAAATCAGCATGATTTGCAGGCCCGATCCGTCCTTTTCCACAAAGCGCACGAAAGGCGGTTCATAGCCCTGAAAGGCCACCAGCGAGAGCGGCAGGGTAATCTCGATCCCGGCCTCGGCCTCGGTCACCGACTGAAAGCCGAATTCGGCCTGATCGGCCTGATGGTTCGCGGTCAGGGTGGCGCGCTGCATCGCGGTCAGGATGCCGGTCGGCTCATAGCCATTGGCCTCTTGCCACGCCGCCATCGAGGCGCGGGTGCCCTTGCCAAAGGCGCCGTCCAGCGCGCCCTGGTAAAAGCCATACCAGCCAAGCGCCGCTTGCAGGGCCATCCGTTCTTCGGGCAAGAGAAGCGCTTCCGAGGCGCGGGCCTCGGCCGGGGTTTCATCGGCGACGACAACCGGCTCCGGTTCTGCCACAGGTTCGGCGGTTGCTTCGGCGGGGGCTTCGACTGCCGGGGCGGCCGCGCCCGTGGGCCAGACCTGCGCCCCGAATGCGCTGCCATCGACGACATAGCTGTCGTCGGGGATCAGGTTCTCGCGCCGCAGCTCGGCCAGCTTGCCCGCCGCCTCTGCCGGCTCATAGGGCCCCAGCACAATGGCGTGCCAGCCGGTTCCGGTGCGATAGGCCGTCACATCGGCAAAGACGGCGGCATAGGCTTCGGCCCGTTCGACGGTATCGGTGACCGAGGGATGCGCCTCGACCTGAATCCAGGCGCGGTCCTGTGCCGAAGCCGCCGCGGCAAAACCAAGGGCGGCCAACAGCGCCACCACCAGACCCCAAACTCTCATTCCGTCCCAACCCTATCGTTTCGGACCACCGGCCCGCCAAAATTCCGCCGAGCCTAGCATGGCAGCCATCGGATGCACGCGCTTTCGCGCAAGGCCCAACCGCGCATTGACCCTTCACCGCCTCTTGCCTATGGAGGGGCAGCATTTCAAGAGGCAGCCCATGGCCGAAATCCGCAAAGCGCCCCGTTCCTTTCAGGAAATCATCCTGCGGCTTCAGAATTACTGGGGCGCACAGGGCTGCGCCGTCCTGCAACCCTATGATATGGAAGTGGGCGCGGGCACCTTTCACCCGGCAACAACCCTGCGTTCCTTGGGCACAAAACCCTGGGCCGCCGCCTACGTGCAGCCCTCGCGCCGCCCGACCGATGGCCGCTATGGCGAGAACCCGAACCGCCTGCAGCACTATTATCAATATCAGGTGATCATCAAACCCTCGCCGCCGAACCTGCAGGAGCTTTACCTCGGGTCGCTGGCGGAAATCGGGCTGGACCCGAACCTGCATGACATCCGCTTTGTCGAGGATGACTGGGAAAGCCCGACCCTGGGCGCCTGGGGCCTTGGCTGGGAAATCTGGTGCGACGGGATGGAAGTCTCGCAGTTCACCTATTTCCAGCAGGTCGGCGGCCATGATTGCCGCCCCGTCTCGGGCGAGCTGACCTATGGGCTGGAACGGCTGGCGATGTATGTCCTTGGCGTCGATCACGTCATGGACATGCCGTTCAACGATCCGCAATCGCCCATTCCGCTGACCTATGGCGACATCTTCCGCCAGACCGAAGAGGAATACAGCCGCCACAACTTCGACGGCGCCACCACCGAGATGCTGTTCCAGCATTTCAAGGATGCCGAGGCGGAATGCGAACGCCTGCTGGCGTTCGAGCCGCAAGACCCGAAATCCGGCAAGCGCATCATCATGGCGCATCCGGCCTATGACCAGACGATCAAGGCCAGCCATCTGTTCAATCTTCTGGACGCGCGCGGGGTGATTTCGGTCACCGAACGCCAAGCCTATATCGGCCGCGTCCGGGCGCTTGCCAAGAAATGCGCCGACGCTTTCCGGCTGACCGAAGCCGGGGCGGACGCATGACGGCGGGCAAACTGCTTGCGGGGGGGATTGTCGTGATTGCGCTGGTGGCCGGGATCGCCATGTATTGGTTGCAGGAATATGCCTATTACACCGAGGCGGCCTTTCGCCCCGGTGCCGAAATCCTGCTGACCCCGATCGAGGGCGGCACGCCCGAACCCATTCTGGCCGAAGCGGTCGAGGGCATCGACGCCACCTCTTCGCCGCTGCGGTTCCGCGCCTGCTTCCACACGCCGATGACGCAAGCCATGCTGACCGAAACCTATGTGGCCTACCCGTCGCCCGAGCCGCTGAACGCCCCCTCGTGGTTCGGCTGCTTTGACGCCACCGCCATCGGCACCGCGCTTGAAAAGGGCGAGGCGCTGGCCTTCCTGTCCCAGTCCCACATCGCCCCGCAGGTTGACCGCGTGGTCGCCGTCTTCCCCGATGGCCGCGCCTTCGCCTGGCACCAGATTTCCCCCGACGCTGAGAAGTGACCCCATGCCCGACCTTCTGATCGAACTCTTCTCGGAAGAAATCCCCGCCCGGATGCAGGCCCGCGCGCGTGAGGATCTGAAATCCATGGTCACCAATGGCCTTGTCGAGGCCGGGTTGACCTATGCCTCTGCCGGGGCCTTCTCCACCCCGCGCCGCCTGACCCTGACGATTGACGGCCTGACCGCCGAAAGCCGCCCGGTGCGTGAGGAGCGCAAGGGCCCCTCGGCCTCTGCCCCGCCCGCCGCCATCGAAGGCTTCCTGCGCTCCACCGGCCTGACGCTGGACCAGCTGGAACGCCGCGCCGACAAGAAGGGCGAAACCCTTTACGCCGTCATCGAAAAGCCCGGCCGCGCCGCGCCTGCGATCATCGCCGAAGTGCTTGAGGCGACGATCCGCAACTTCCCCTGGCCCAAGGCGATGCGCTGGGGCGCGGGCAACCTGCGCTGGGTGCGCCCTTTGCATTCCATCCTTTGCCTGCTGACCGACGAATCCGGCGCCCATGTCGTGCCGCTGACCGTCGATGGCATCACGGCAGGCAACACCACCGAAGGCCACCGCTTCCTTGGTCAGGGCCGCTTCGCCGTGCATTCCTTCGATGACTACGCGGTGAAACTGAAACGCGCCCATGTCGTGCTGGACAGCGCCGAGCGGGAAGCCGCGATCTGGCAGGGCGCCCAGAACCTAGCCTTCGCGGCGGGGCTTGAAGTGGTTGAGGATAAGGGCCTTCTGGCCGAGGTCGCCGGTCTGGTCGAATGGCCGGTGCCGCTGATGGGCCGCATTGGCGATGCCTTCCTGCACCTGCCGCCCGAGGTTCTGCAAACCTCGATGAAGGAACATCAGAAGTTCTTCTCGGTGAAAAACCCGCGCAATGGCCGGATCGAGGGCTTCATCACCGTCGCCAATACCGAAACCGCCGACCATGGTGCGACCATCCTGAAGGGCAACCAGAAGGTGCTGTCGGCCCGCCTGTCGGATGCGAAATTCTTCTGGGAGAATGACCTGCGCGTCGCCAAAGCGGGCATGGGCGAATGGCTGGACGGTCTGAAAACTGTCACCTTCCACAACAAACTGGGGTCGCAGGCCGACCGGATTGCGCGGATTGCCGCGCTGGCCAAGGAAATCGCCCCGCTGGTCGGCGCCGATGCCGACCTTGCCGAACAGGCCGCAAAGCTGGCCAAGGCTGACCTCCGCTCCGCCATGGTCGGCGAATTCCCCGAACTCCAAGGGCTTATGGGTATGTATTACGCCCGCGAAGCCGGCCTGCCCGAAGCGGTGGCCCTCGCCGCCCGCGACCACTATTCGCCGCTCGGCCCCTCGGATGCCGTGCCGACCGAGCCGGTCTCCGTCGCCGTGGCACTGGCCGACAAGATCGACACGCTGACGGGGTTCTGGGCTATTGATGAGAAACCCACGGGGTCGAAAGACCCCTTCGCCCTGCGCCGCGCCGCGCTCGGGGTGATCCGGCTGGTGCTGGGGAATGGGGTGAGGGTTGGTTGCCTTGGTCTGATTTCCTCGGCTTCTAGCCACACTGCCGGTCACAAAGAACTGGTTGTGGCCAGAAATGATGCGGCAAGGATGCGTGATGAATCGCTTGCAGACTCCATCGAATGGACCCGGAACAACTTTGCAGCTCTAGAGTTTGCGCGGCAGATCGAAATTTTCGAACGAGCATTGGCCTCGGACCTCCTCTCCTTCTTCCACGACCGCCTCAAAGTCTTCCTCAAAGACCAAGGCATCCGCCACGACCTCATCGACGCCTGCCTTGCCATGCCCGGCAATGACGACCTGACCCTGCTGGTTAAACGCGCCGAGGCCCTCGCCGCCTTCCTGAAAACCGAAGACGGCCCCAACCTCTTGCAGGGCTTCAAGCGCGCCAACACGATCCTCACCCAGGCCGAGGCCAAGGATGGCGTCGAATATTCCTTCGGCGCCGATCCCAAATTCGCCGAAACCGACGAGGAACGCGCCCTCTTCACCGCCCTCGACACCGCCGAAGCGCAGATCACCCCCGCCATGAAGGCCGAGGATTTCGTCGCTGCTATGGCCGCGATGGCCAGCCTGCGCGCGCCGATCGACGCCTTCTTTACCGCCGTGCAGGTCAACTCCGAAAACCCGATCACCCGCCGCAACCGGCTGAACCTGCTCCACCGCATCCGCGCCATCTGCTCGGGCGTGGCCGACCTGACGAAGATCGAAGGCTAACCTTTCATCTTGGCCCAAATATCCCGGGGGTCCGGGGGCTGGCCCCCGGTTCCACCGCAAGTCTTGCGCCCCGGCCCGGGGGGTGTATCCTCGCATCTGCAAACAAAGGTGCCGCGGTGCAGAAAACGCCCCTGATCCCCGATTATACCGCGGTCTCGCCCACCGCCGAGATTCGCACGCAGGCCCATGGCTGGCGGGCGAAATGCCTGCAGCGGCTGACGCGGCTTGATCTGCCGGTGCCGCCCACAGTGGCGCTGCCGGCGCAGACCGTGCGGGCCATCGCGGCGGGCCATCCGGTGGATACAAGGGCGATCCTTGCCCATTTCGGCCCGGCGCCGCTGATCTCCGTCCGCCCCAGCCCCGAAAATCCTGATTGGGGCGGGCCGGGCACCGTGCTGAACGTGGGCATGAATGCCGCCCGCCATGCCGCCCTTGTCCAGACCCATGGGCAAGAGGCGGCGGATGCCCTCTATGTCCGCTTCCTGCAATCCTATGCCACGCACGTTGCCCGGCTTGACCCCGATCTGTTCGAAATCGGCAAGCCGTCGGCCGAGGCGCTGAAAGAGGCGCTGCGCCAGTATGAGCGGGAGATGGACGAACCCTTCCCCGAAGACCCGGCGAAACAGCTTGCCGAAGTGCTGCGCTCGATGGCCCGCGCATGGGAGGGCACTTCGGCCCGCCTCTTGCGGCAGGCCAAGGGCGCGCCTGCCGAGGCGGCGCTGGGGCTGGTGGTGCAGGCCATGGCGCAGGGCATCGGACAGGGGATTTCCGGCTCGGGCGTGGTGCAGTTCGTCGATCCGGTCACCGGGCTGGCGCAGGTCACCGGGCGTTACCTTGGCCAAAGTCAGGGCCGCGATGCGCTGAAAAAGACCGAAGCCATCTACCTGACCCGCGACAAGCGCGGCCCCTCGCTGGAAGACCTCGCGCCCGAGATCTTTGCCGAACTGATCCGCCACGGTGCTGCCTGCCGCAAGCGGCTGCGCGAGGAAATGCAGATCGAATTCACCATCGAGGATGGCAAGCTTTCGGTCATCGACGCGGTGAAGGTGCAGCGGTCCGCCCGCGCCGGGCTGCGCATTGCCGTGGCTTTGGCTGAAGACGGGGTGATCCTGCCGGAAGAGGCGGTGCTGCGGGTGGAACCCCGGGCGCTGTCGGAACTGCTGCATCCGCAGGTCGATCCGCGCGGGCCGCGCGACGTGTTCGCCCGTGGCATTGCCGCCAGCCCCGGCGCTGCCGTGGGGCGGATCGTCTTCACCTCGGATGCGGCGCAGGCCAGCGCCTCGCGCGGGGAGCCTTGCGTGCTGGTCCGGCGGGAAACGGCGCCCGAGGATATCCGTGGCATGCATTCCGCCGCCGCCGTCCTGACCGAACGGGGCGGGGTGACCAGCCATGCCGCGGTGATCGCGCGCGGGCTGGGCGTGCCTTGCGTGGTGGGGGCCTCCGGCCTGCGGCTGGACCTGAAAGAGCGGCGGCTGACGGCGGGCGACGGCAGGGTCTTTGCCGAGGGCGATCTGATCACGCTGGACGGCACCACGGGCGAGGTTCTGGTGGGCGCCGCCGAAATGCTCGCCCCCGCGCTGGACGACAGTTTCCGCAAGCTGCTGGGCTGGGCCGATGAGGTGCGCGACATCGGCATCCGCGCCAATGCCGACACCCCTTCGGATGCCGCCACCGCCCGCCAGTTTCTGGCCGAGGGCATCGGGCTGTGCCGGACGGAGCATATGTTCTTTGACGAAGACCGGCTTGTGGTCATGCGCGAGATGATCTTTGCCGATACCTCCAAGGACCGTGCTGCTGCCCTTGTGCGGCTGTTGCCGATGCAGCGCGCCGATTTCGTGCAATTGTTCGAGATCATGGCGGGGCTGCCGGTCTGCATCCGTCTCTTCGATCCGCCGCTGCATGAATTCCTGCCGCATGACCGCGAAGGGATGCGCGAGCTCGCCGAGGCGCTGGACAAGCCCCTGTCCGAAGTCACCCGCCGCGCCGAGGCTCTGGCCGAGTTCAACCCGATGCTGGGGATGCGCGGGGTGCGGCTGGGCGTGGTCCTGCCGGAAATCTATGCCATGCAGGCGCAGGCGATCTTTGAGGCGACGGTGGAGGTCGCCCGTAAGGGCGCTCCGGTGGTGCCCGAAATCATGATCCCGCTGGTGTCGGCGCGGCGCGAGGTGGAGCTGGTCAAGACCCATATCGATGCCGTGGCGGCGGCGGTGCGGGTCAAGACCGGGGTGAATTTCGACTACAAGCTGGGGGTCATGGTGGAAACGCCGCGCGCCGCGCTGCGGGCCGGCGAGATTGCACAGCACGCGGCCTTTCTGTCTTTCGGCACCAATGACCTGACGCAGATGACCTATGGCCTGTCGCGCGACGATGCCGGGCGGTTCATGAATACCTATGTCCAGCAGGGGGTCTTCCCCGAAGATCCGTTCCATATTCTGGACGTGGACGGCGTGGGAGAGTTGCTTCAGATCGGTTCGGAACGCGGTCGCCAGACCCGGCCCGACCTGACCCTGAGCGTCTGCGGCGAGCATGGCGGCAATCCCGAATCAATCGCCTTTTGCCGCAAGCTGGGCCTGAATTATGTGTCCTGCAGCCCCTATCGGGTGCCCTTGGCGCGGCTTGCAGCGGCTCATCTGGCCCTTGCCGATCATGTGGATAATCCGAATTAAGACACAATATCATGATCTTCTGACTGTTTCCTAATGTGAAACATTAAAAGTTTCGGCAAGATTCCGCCGAAACGGGCCCAGAATCTGTAGCAATTCTGCAACATTGGTTTACAGGCCCCGGACCTCTCCGTTAGGCCCGGCCCTTGTCGCGCAGAAATCCGAGGTTTCGGGCCTGCCGGCAGGCGAAACAACCGGGACCACGACAGACAATGCGCTTGCACCAAATCGGAACCTCCGCGCTTATCGCGCTGGGTGTTCTAAGTGGAGCGGCCTTCGCCGAAGTGACGGTGAGCCAGTCCAACGACCCGACCGCTCTGATCGGTCAACAATTCGCCTCTCTGATGGGGGCCGAACATTCCGCCGTCGAGGCGCTGCCCGCTGCCAAGCTGAATGCGCTGGCGACCGGACCCAAGATCACGCCCAAGAAGGTGAAGCCGGGCCAGCCGGTGCTGATCGAATACAGCGCGGAATGGCTGATGAGCCTGCCCGCCCCCTCGGGCGACGCGCAATGGGAATGCCTGCGCAAGGCCCTTTACTTTGAGGCGCGCGGCGAAAGCATTGCCGGGCAGTTCGCCGTGGCCGAAGTGATCCTGAACCGGGTGGACAGCCCGGCCTATCCCAAATCGGTTTGCGCCGTGGTGGGGCAAGGCGGCGGCGGAAGCTGCCAGTTCTCTTATGTCTGCGACGGTGCCAGCGACGTGATGCGCGAAGCCTATCCGGCCGAAATCGCCAGCCGCATTGCCCGCGTCATGCTGGACGGCGCGCCGCGCACGCTGACATTTGGCGCCACGCATTTCCACACCCGGGCCGTGCGCCCGGGCTGGGCCGGGCGCTTTCCGCGCACCGCCGCCATCGGGGCGCATCTCTTCTATCGGCAGCCCTGAGGGCGTCGCCGGGGTTGGACATTCTGCCGCCTTCGCGCTAGGCGGAACACGGGGCAGGCAGTAGCCTGCCCCTGTTTCTTACCCGCCCCCGGAGGGCGTCATGACCAGCGACATCCGCCTTGCCTTCGCCCATCCCGAAGAGCGCAGCCTTGCCTCTGCCGGGGCTGCGCCGCGCGACCGTATCAGCCTGCGCGACCATCTGGTCGAAGTCGAGATCGGCGCCTTCCAGAAAGAGCGCGGCCACACCCAGCGCGTGCTGTTCAATGTGGTGGTCGAGGTGCGCCCGGCCCCGGCGCCGCTGGATGATGACGTGGACAAGATCCTGTCCTATGACCGCATCACCGAGGCGATTGCCGACGAACTCGCGGCCGAGCGGCTAAACCTCTTGGAAACCCTGGCCGAGCGGGTGGCCGAGCGTATTCTGGCCGAACCGCAGGCGATGCGGGTCTTCGTGCGGATCGAAAAGCTGGATGTCGGCCCCTACAAGCTGGGCGTTGAAATCGTCCGTTCGCGCGCCGAAACCGCGTTGCAGGTGGTGGGGCAGGATGGCGCCGAGGCGGCGCTGCACCCGCTGGTGGTCTTCCTCGACAATGCCGCCATCGCGGCGCCCGATCTGGCGGAACGGCTGGATGCGTTGCAGGCGCGCGGGCTGCCGGTGATCCTGACCGTGGGCCTGCCTGATATGGACCTGCCCCAGACCGGCCACCGGCCAACCCAGCGCCGGGTGGACATGCTGGCGATCGAGCAGAACGCCTGGGTTCTGGCGGCGCGCGATCCGCGCTGCGTGGTGGTGGCGACCCGGACCGAGATCGACTGGAACGTCAAGCGGGGCCAGATGATCGTCTGGGCGCCGTCGAAACTGGTGCTGGACGCGGTGGACGGCCCGCATTCGCGCGAGCCGGTGGCGCTGGCGCTGTGGCTGGCCGAGGTGATGGCGGCCGAACGGCTGATCGTTCACGGCAATGTAACGCTTCCGGCGGGAAGCCGCGTGGCAGTGGAACGCGCCTGATCCAGCCCCTTGCGAGGCGGCTTGGCGGGGCCTAATCGGTTCGGGGGCGCCTGTGCCCGGCCCCGGTGGACTTTGGTCCCCCGGACCCCCTGCAGGATATTTGAAGAGAGGATGAAGGCTTGGGCCTCTATCTGCGACCGATTGCGATGACCGATGCCGCGCGCCCTGCGGCGGCACTGACGCTGGCCGGCGGCTGGTGCTGGTTCGACCGGGTCGAGGTGCTGGAGCGCGGGCGCCCGGCGCGGCTTGTTCCGGTGGGGGAGCTTTCGGCAGAGGCGCTGGCGCCGCTGGTGGCCCCGCGCCCGGCCTTTGGCGGGCTGGCAATGGCGCAGCCGCGTGTCATGGGCATCCTGAATGTGACGCCCGACAGCTTTTCCGACGGCGGGTTGTTCCTGCGGCCCGAGGCGGCGGTGATGCAGGCGCGCAGGATGGCGGCGGGGGCCGATATCATCGACATCGGCGGCGAAAGCACCCGCCCCGGCGCGGCGGAAGTGGCCGAAGCCGATGAGATTGCCCGCACCGCCCCGGTGATTGCGGCGCTGCGGGCGGGGGGGCTTGACCTGCCCATTTCAATCGACACCCGCAAGGCGGCGGTGGCGCGGGCCGCTTTTGCCGCCGGGGCGAGCATCCTGAACGATGTGACGGCGCTGCAATTCGATCCGGCGATGGCCGGGGCGGCGGCGGCTCTGTCGGCGCCGGTGATCTTGATGCATTCCATTGCCACGCCCGAGACGATGCAGGACGACCCGCGCTATGACGATGTGCTGCTGGATGTCTATGACGCGCTGGCGGCAAGGCTGGACGAGGCGCAGGCGGCGGGCATCCCCCGCGACCGGCTGGCGGTGGACCCGGGCATCGGCTTTGGCAAGACGCTGGAGCATAACCTTGCGCTCTTGAACCGGCTGTCGCTGTTCCACGGGCTGGGCGTGCCGGTGCTGCTGGGCGCCAGCCGCAAGCGGTTCATCGGCACCATTGGCGCCGAGGCCGAGGCGGCGCGGCGGATGCCGGGCAGTCTTGCGGTGGCGCTGGCCGGGGTGGCGCAGGGGGTGCAGATGATCCGGGTGCATGATGTGGCCGAGACGCGGCAGGCGCTGTCGCTCTGGCAGGCGGTAACGAATGGGGTGGCGGGATGAGCCGGAAGCTTTTTGGAACCGATGGCGTGCGCGGGCGGGCCAACACCTATCCGATGACCGCCGAAATGGCCTTGAAGCTGGGGGCGGCGGCGGGCCGATTTTTCCGGCGGGCGGGCGGCGTGGGCAACCGCGTGGTGATCGGCAAGGACACCCGGCTGTCGGGCTATATGCTGGAAAACGCGCTGACGGCGGGGCTGACCTCGACGGGGATGAACGTGCTGCTTCTGGGTCCGTGCCCCACGCCTGCGGTGGGGTTCCTGACCCGCTCGATGCGGGCCGATCTGGGGGTGATGATTTCGGCCAGCCACAATCCGCACCATGACAACGGGATCAAGTTCTTTGGCCCCGATGGCTTCAAGCTCTCGGACGAATCCGAGGCCGAGATCGAGGCCATGCTGGAAGGCGAGATTGCGCCGGCCCCGGCCGAAGCCATCGGTCGCGCGCGCCGCATCGACGATGCCCTTGGCCGCTATGAGGAATATGCCAAGACCACCTTTCCGGCGGGTCTGCGCCTTGACGGGCTGAAGGTGGTGATCGACTGCGCCAATGGCGCCGCCTACAAGGCCGCGCCCGGGGTGCTTTGGGAACTCGGCGCCGAGGTGATCCCGGTCGGGGTTGCCCCGAACGGCACCAATATCAACGACCGCTGCGGCTCGACCTATCCGCAGACCGCGGCCGAGGCGGTGGTGGCGCATGGCGCCCATGTCGGCATCAGTCTGGACGGCGACGCCGACCGGGTGATGATCCTCGATGAGGCGGGCCGCGTGGCCGATGGCGACCAGATCATGGCGCTGCTGGCGGGCCGCTGGGCCGATGAGGGGCGGCTGCAGGGCGGCACGCTGGTGGCCACGGTGATGTCCAATCTGGGGCTTGAGCGGCATCTTGAGCGGCGCGGCCTGCATCTTGAGCGCACCGCCGTCGGTGACCGCTATGTGGTCGAGGCGATGCGCCGCGGCGGCTGGAACCTTGGCGGCGAACAATCGGGCCATATCGTGATGACCGATTATGCCACCACCGGCGACGGGCTGATCGCGGGCCTGCAGTTCCTTGCCGAAATGGCCCGCTCTGGCCGGCCCGCCAGCACGCTGGTCCGCCAGTTCGAAACCGTGCCGCAGATGCTGAAGAATGTCCGCTTCACCGCAGGCGCCCGGCCGCTGGAGGCGCCCGCGGTGCAGGCCGCCATTGCCGCGAACGAGGCGCGCATTCAGGGCAAGGGCCGGATTCTGATCCGCAAATCCGGCACCGAGCCGCTGATCCGCGTCATGGCCGAATGCGAAGACCCCGCCCTTCTGGCCGAGGTGGTGGGCGAGATCGTGCAGGCCGTCGAGGCCGCCGTCTGACCCAGCGTCAGGCTTGAAGCCCGGCCCGGCCTGCGGCAGCTTTCATCTGGCCCAAATATCCCACGGGGGTCCGGGGGTGTGAAACCCCCCGGCTTTTGCCGCCGGGCCGGAAAGCAGGTGCCGATGACTGATCCCGAGGCCCTTTTTGCCGCACAGCGCCGGCTTGCCCCGGCAAGGCGCAGCGGTTTTGACCGGGTGGCGCGGTTGGCCGCGCTCGACCGGCTGCGCGCGGCGGTCCTGGCGCATCGTGCAGAGATCGAGGCCGCGCTGCAGGCCGATTTCGGCAAACATCCGACCGAGACGCTTCTGACCGAGATTATCCCGGTCTTGCAGGAAATCTCCCATGCCCGCAGGCACTTGCGGGGGTGGATGCGGGTGCGGTGGGTCCGGCCCTCGCTGACCATGCTGGGCGCTTCGGGCCGGATCGTGCCGCAGCCCAAGGGTGTGGCCCTGATCATGGCGCCGTGGAACTTTCCGCTCAACCTCGCGCTTGGTCCCTTGGTCTCGGCGCTGGCGGCGGGCTGTTCGGTGGTGCTGAAACCTTCGGAGATGACGCCCGCCACGTCGGCCCTGCTGGCCCGGATGCTGGCCGAAACCTTCCCGCCCGATCTGGTCGCGGTGGTCGAGGGCGGGCCAGAGGTGGCGACGCGGCTGCTGGCGCTGCCTTTCGACCATATCTTCTTTACCGGCAGCCCGGCGGTGGGGCGGATTGTCATGGCCGCGGCGGCCAAGACGCTGGCATCGGTGACGCTGGAACTGGGCGGCAAATCGCCGGTGATCGTCGGGCCAGAGGCGAATATTGCCAAGGCGGCCAAATGGTTGGCCTGGGGCAAGTTCTTCAATGCCGGGCAGACCTGCATCGCGCCGGATCATGTGTTCGTCCATGGCTCGGTCGCGGCGGCGCTGGAAGAGGCGTTGCAGGCCGAGATCGCGCGGATGTATGGCGGCGATCCGGCCAGCTCGCCCGCTTTGGCGAAACTGGTCAGCCCCCGGCACTGGCAGCGGCTGCGCGGGTTGATCGACGGGGCGCTGGCAGGCGGGGCGGCGGTTGTGACGGGCGGCGGCGGGGATGAGGCTGCGCGCAGCATGGCGCCGGTGATCCTGACCGGCACGACGGATAACATGCAGATTTCAAAAGAGGAAATCTTTGGCCCGGTGCTGCCGCTGATCCCCTATGACGCGCTGGAGCCGGTGCTGGAGCGGATCAACGGCGGCGACAAGCCGCTGGCGCTTTATGTCTTTGGAAACAAGGCGCTGGCCGACAGGGTGACGGCGCAGACCGCCTCCGGCTCGGTCGGGGTGAACCTGACGGTGATGCCCTTCATCCACCCGAATCTGCCCTTTGGCGGCATCGGAAATTCCGGGCTTGGCGCCGCGCATGGGTATGAGGGTTTCCGCGCCTTCAGCCATGAAAAGCCGGTGCTGGTAAACCGCTTTCTGGCCATGCCGCTGTTGTTTCCGCCCTATGGGCCGCCGGTGCGGCGGCTGGCAGAGGTTTTGCTGCGGCTGGTGCGATAAGGGGCTGGGAACGCTGGATTAATCCGGCGAAATTGGCCGAAGGGCCTGTCGGGTTTGCGTAATTTATGCGTCGTTTATCTGTAGTTTTTGCGTATATACAGCCGGAGAGGCGGCGGCCGTTAACCCTGTGCCGCGACTCACTCCGGCGGCGGGACGTGGCGGCCCGGATATGTGCGGTTCTGCGGGAAGGGCCGCAGATGCGGAAAGGGCGGCAGCCAGCCTTCGCGGCGGATGGTCCAAAGCTCATAAGTCGGCCAGAAAGCGTCGGGTGTGTCGAAGGCGCCGAGGTTCACCCCGATCTCATCATCAAAGATCGCATAGACCGGCGAGCCGCAGCGCGGGCAGAAATAGCGGCTTTCATAGCTTTGCGGGGCGCCGCTGACCGTCACCGCCGCAACCGGGAAAATCGCCGAGCCATGGAAGAGGGCGCCATGGTTCTTGCGGCAGTCAAGGCAATGGCAAAGCCCGACGCGATAGGGTTCGCCGCTGGTGACAAGACGGATGTCGCCGCACAGGCAGCCGGCGGTGTGGGTGGTCATGGCGGGCCTCCATCGCAAGTCCGGGCGGACCCGTAGGATGGGCAATCTGCCCATCCCCCGCAACGAAAAAGGGCCGGAGGTTTCCCTCCGGCCCCGGTAGGTCGGGGTTAGCCCCGACCCACGATCAGTTCCGCGACTTGTCCACCATCTTGCCCTTGGAAATCCACGGCATCATGTCGCGCAGCTTCTTGCCGACCAGTTCGATCTGATGCTCGTCGTTCGAGCGGCGCGACGCCTTGATCGTCGGCTGGCCCACGGCGTTTTCCAGCATGAAGTCGCGCACGAACTTGCCGGTCTGGATGTCGGACAGAACCGCCTTCATGCGGGCCTTGGTCTCGTCATAGGGCAGGATGCGCGGGCCGGAGACGTATTGGCCATATTCGGCGGTGTTCGAGATCGAGTAATCCATGTTGGCGATGCCGCCTTCATAGATCAGGTCCACGATCAGCTTCACTTCGTGCAGGCATTCGAAATAGGCCATTTCCGGCTCATAGCCAGCCTCAACCAGCGTTTCAAAGCCCATGCGGATCAGCTCGACCAGACCGCCGCAGAGAACGGCCTGTTCGCCGAAGAGGTCGGTTTCGCATTCCTGACGGAAGTTGGTTTCGATGATGCCCGAGCGGCCGCCGCCGATGGCCGAGCAATAGGACAGGCCGATTTCCATGGCCTTGCCGGTCGCGTCCTGATGCACGGCGACAAGGCAGGGCACGCCGCCGCCCTTGGTGTATTCGCCGCGCACGGTGTGGCCGGGGCCCTTCGGCGCCATCATGATGACGTCCACGCCCGGCTTCGGCTCGATCAGGCCGAAATGCACGTTCAGGCCGTGGGCGAAGGCAATCGCGGCACCTTCGCGCAGGTTGTCATGGACGTATTTCTTGTAGGTCGCGGCCTGCAGCTCGTCGGGCATGGTGAACATGATCACGTCGCACCAGGCGGCAGCCTCGGCGATGCCCATGACCTTGAGGCCCTCTTTTTCGCATTTGGCGGCCGAGGGCGAGCCTTCGCGCAGCGCGATGACGACATTCTTGGCGCCCGAGTCGCGCAGGTTCAGCGCATGGGCATGGCCCTGCGAACCGTAGCCGAGAATGGCGACTTTCTTGTCCTTGATCAGGTTCACATCGCAGTCACGATCGTAATAGACGCGCATGGCGGTCTCCTTATGCTTAAGATGGGGGCACAATAGGGTTTTCCGCCCATAATCCCGTGCATTGTTTGACGGATTTTTGCAAGTATGCGAAAGATCATGCGCCAAAACACAATAGTGCGAATTTTTCATGTCCATCGACGATACCGACCGCCGTATCCTGCGCCACTGGCTGGCCGAGCCGGACCTGCCGCGCGCCGATCTGGCGGCGCGGGCCGGGGTGACCACGGCCACGCTCTGGCGGCGGCTGGACCGGCTGCGCGAAAGCGGGGTGATCCGGGCCGAGCGGGCGGTGATCGACTGGCGCCGTCTGGGATATGAGGTGGAGGTGTCGCTGCGCTTCACGCTGGACAAGACCTATCCGCGCGCCTTTGACGAATTTCTGGATCAGGCCCGCGAGGTGCCCGAGGTGGTGGGGGTCGAAACCTTCCTCGGCAGGGTCGATGTGCGGCTGAACGTCATCGCCCGCGACATGGCGCATTGGCAGGAGATTTACCGCGCCCGCATCCTGACCCTGCCGCATATCTCGGACATCGAGGCACTGATGCTGGTGTCCACCATCAAGGAGACCGAGGCTTTGCCGCTGTGATTGATCTGGACGATACCGACCGGGCGCTGCTGCGGGCGCTGGCGCTGGACGGCACCCTGTCGGCGGGGGAGTTGGGGCGGCGCTTTGGCCTGTCGCAACCCGCCGCATGGCGGCGGGTGCGGCGGCTGGAGGAGGCCGGAGTCTTTGCCGGGCGCCGGCCGGATGTGGATCGCGCGGCCTTGGGCTTTGGCGTGACGGTGTTTTTGGGGGTGAAGCTGGCCACCAAGGGGCGGGTTTCGCTGGAGGATTTCGAACGCGCGGTGACGGCCATTCCCGAAGTGCAGGTGGTGCAGCATGTGCTGGGGCTGTTCGACTATCGCCTGCGGGTGGTCGCCCGCGACATTGCCGATTTCGAGCGGGTCTTGCGGCGGCGGATCATGACGCTGCCGGGGGTGGGGAACCTTGAGGCCAATGTGCTGCTGACGGAAGAGCGGCGGCCGGGGCCGTTGGGGTGACAACCACAAGCGTAGGATGGGCAATATTGCCCATCCCGTCGTTTCGCGTCAGGGTGGGGCCAAGCAAGGGAGGCCCGCCATGAAATTGCCGCATGATCACATTGACCCCGAGGGTCTGGAAGAATTCTCGGTGGTGTTCACCGACCGCAGCCTGAACCATATGTCCGCACGGTTTCAGGGGGTTATGCGCGAGGTCTCGGGCCTCTTGAAAGAGGTTTACCACGGAACCGCCGTGGCGCTGGTGCCGGGGGGCGGCACCTATGCGATGGAGGCTGTGGCGCGGCAGTTCGGGCAGGGGCGGGTGCTGATCGTGCGCAACGGCTGGTTTAGCTATCGCTGGACGCAGATTTTCGATGCCTCGGGCGTGGCGGCGGAAACCACGGTGGTGATGGCGCGCACGGCGGGGAATGCGGCGCGGGCGCCCTTCGCGCCGCCGCCGATCGAAGAGGTCTGCGCCAAAATCCGTGAGGTGAAGCCCGAGGCGGTCTTTGCGCCGCATGTCGAAACTTCGTCCGGCATCATCCTGCCGGATGACTATATCGCGCAGATGGCCGCCGCCGCGCATGAGGTGGGGGCGGTGATGGTGCTGGATTGCATCGCCTCGGGCTGCATCTGGGTGGATATGGCGGCGACCGGGGTGGATGTGCTGATCTCGGCGCCGCAAAAGGGCTGGTCGGCTTCGCCCGCCGCCGGGATCGTCGTGCTGGGGCCGCGCGGGGAAGAGCGGCTGGCGGCGACGAAATCGTCAAGCTTCGCGCTGGATCTGGCGAAATGGCGGGCGATCATGGCGGCCTATGAGGGCGGCGGCCATGCCTATCATGCCACCATGCCGACCGATGCGATTGTGGGTCTGCGCGATGCGATGGCCGAAACCAAGGCCATGGGGTTTGAGGCGGCCAAGGCGGCGCAATGGGCGCTGGGCCGCGCGGTGCGGGCGCTGCTGGAAGGGCGGGGCGTGCCTTCGGTTGCGGCACCCGGCTTTCAGGCGCCGGGGGTCGTGGTCAGCTATACCGACGACCCGGATGTGCAGAACGGCAGCAAGTTCAAGGCGTTGGGAATGCAGATTGCCGCCGGTGTTCCGTTGCAGGTGGGCGAGGGCGAGGGCTTCCGCACCTTCCGGCTTGGCCTGTTCGGGCTGGACAAGCTGGCCGATGTCGAGGCCACCGTGACGCGGCTGCGGCGTGGGGTTGAGGCGGTTCTGTAACCTCAGGCCGCGAGCAGCACCCGCGCCTCGGGCCGGGTGAGGCTGCGGCGCGACAGGCGGGCGCGGGTCCAGGGGGCGGTGGGGAAGATCGCAGCAATCTCGGCCCGTGCCTCGGGGCTGAGGGCGCGCAGGCTTTGCTGGCCCAGATGCAGGCTTTCGGCGGGGGCGCCTTCGGCCAGAAGGATCTCGTGCCGGTCCAGCAGCAGGTGGAAATACTCGACCTCTTCTTGCGGCTGGCGGGTGACGCGGGCATCGTCCAGCAGGAATTTGGCGGGAACCAGAACCTCCGCCTCGCCAAACAGCACCTCGGCCTGCAAGCCGCACAGGAGCAGCCGGTGATTGGGCGAAACCCAGAGCGGGCGCAGATTGCCCAGATGCCCCGCCGCAATGCGGATGGGGGCCAGCGCGCCTTGGGCAGCCACCCGTGAAGAGCCGATCCAGCGGATCGGCTGCGGCCCGTGGTCCAGCGTGGTGACCAGATCGCCTTCGGCCAGATCCTCGATGGCGCGGGGGCCGGCAGGGGTGGTGATCCGCGTGCCGCGCAGAAAGCAGATGGCGGTGCCCGGGGTGGTGGTCAGATCGGGGATCGGTGCCGACTGGCCGTTGCCGGTATAGCTGGACTGGCCTTGCAGATAGTAAAGCGGCGTGCCTTCGGGCGGGGCCTGACCCAGGAATGTCACGCCGACGACAGTGGTGGTATAGCCCACGGTGATCGAAACGCCGACCATGGTATAGGCGGTTCCGGCGGCATCGAACAGGATGACATGGTATTCATCCTCGACCGTGACCGGCGGCGGATATTGCCAGCGGATCGTGCTGGAGGAGGGGGAATAGGTCTGGCCGTTGATGGTGACGGGCGCTGTCAGCCGCTGATCCACCACATTGGCATTGTTATAGGGATCGTCGGTCAGCACGCCGTTGGCATCGTCGAAATTCAACGTGACCACATTCGACGGCGACCCGAAGGTCAGCACAAGATTGTTCGGCACTTCCCAACTGAAGGCATCGCCCCAGAGGGCATTGGTCAGCGGATTGCCGTTGCGGACGGCGGTGCCATCGGTGTGCAAGACCGAGACGCCCGCGATCGCATGGACCGTGAGAGATGTCATTCCGATGTGCCTGCTCGTCTTTTCTTTTCGGGCAGACTAGCGGGTTTTCCTGCGGATTCATAGCCTTCTGGCCGTTTTGGTCCGGTTGGACCGTCGCGGTGCCGCTTTTTAGCGCAGGCCAAGCCCCGCCTTCATCAGCGTTTTGCGCACCGGAGCCAGCGAATAAAGCGCGTTCAGCGCCGCCGCCCGCAGGTCGCGCAGCGCCGGATCGCCCAGCATTGAGGCGCGGTTCAGGGCGTCAATTCCGGTGACGCGGGCCTGCACCTCAAAGTGGCGCTTGCGGTGATAGGCGTCGAGCATGGCGCGGCTGCCCAGATCGGCGGGGTTGGCTGTGGCAAGGTCCAAGAGCGCGGCAAGATCGGCCAGCGACATGTTCAGCCCCTGCGCGCCGATGGGCGGCACCACATGCGCCGCCTCGGCGATCAGGGCGACACGCTCGGCCGACATGCGGGCGGCGATCTGGCTGATGATCGGCCAGACCCCGCGTGGGGAAACCAGCGTCAGCGGGCCAAGGATGCCGCAGGAGCGGGCGTTGATTTCGGCTTCAAAGGCGGCAACGGGCAGGGTGGCAAGGCGCTGAACCTCGGGGCCGGTTTCCATCCAGACCACGGCGGAAGAGGGGCGCCCGTCGCGGTCTGGCAGCGGAACAAGGGTGAAGGGGCCGCCGGAGCGGTGAATCTCGGTCGAGACGTTCTGGTGCGGGATCGGATGGGTGGTGGCAAAGGCCAGCGCCTTTTGCCCGTAGCGGATGGTTTTCACGGCAATGCCCGCCGCCTCGCGCACAACCGAGGCGCGGCCATCGGCGGCCACAACCAGACGGGCGGCCACGGTGGTTCCGTCCGAAAGGGTGGCCAGCGCCTGCGCCTCGCGCGTCATCAGGCGGGCGGTGGCAAGCCCCGGCAGGAAGGTGACGCCGGGCAGTTCGGCCAGCCGCGCCACCATCTCGCGCCGCAAAAGCCAGTTGGGCAGGTTCCATCCAAAGGGTTGGTCCGAGATTTCGGCGGCGTCGAAATCCTTGGTGATGCGGGGTTCGGCGGTGGGGCCGCCCGCGTCGATGATCCGCATGATTTGCAGCGGGGCGGCGTGCCGTTCCAGCCGCTGCCAGAGGCCCGCAGCCTGCAGAACCGGGATCGAGGGGTGCAGGAAGGCGGTGGTGCGCTGATCGGCGCCGGCGGCGTCGCGTTCTGTCACCGGGGGGGTGGGGTCGGTGCAGATCACCCGGAACCCGGCGGAGGCAAAGGCGGCGGCTGCCGTCAGCCCCGCGACGCCGCCGCCGGAAATCAGAATGTCGGTGTCGATGCGCGCCATGATCCGCCTCCGTTTGCCGCCGATTTTAGGCCGCGGCGGGGGGAAAGCGAAGGGACAAAGCAGCGCAGCCCGTCACAGAGCCGTCAGGGGATGGTGACCCAGATCAGCATGACGAACATCACCGGCACGAAAGCCACCGCCGCCAGCGTCAGCGCGGCAAGGCCGATGGCCTTGACCGCCAGCACCAGCACGGTGAGGAGGATCACCAGCAGATAGAAGATCAGGTTGATGTCCTGCGACACGGCGCGCGCCAGCGGGCCATAGACGGGAATGCGGTCGGCAAAGCCGGAACGGGGGAGAGATTCGGAAAGCGACATCTGGGACTCCGTATTTTCCCGAGAGATGGCGCTTGTGCTGCGTTGCGGCGAGGTGGCAGGTTGCCGCAGTCAGCCCAAAGGTCAGCCCAACCCGGCCAGAAATCCGGCCAGATCGTCGGTATGGTGGTGGATATGGGCGGCGGGGGCCGCATGGGGCGCGACATGCACGGTGCGCATTCCCATGGCATGGGGGGCGGCAAGGTTGCGCGTGTCATCCTCGAACATCGCGGCGCGGGTCGGGTCCAGCCGGTCGGCGGCGAAGATCGCCTCAAACGCCTGTCGCTCGGGCTTGGGGTGGAAACCGGCGTGTTCCACGCCATAGACGGCATCGAACAGGCCCGAGAGACCCCGTGCCTCAAGCACGCGGCGGGCATAGGGTTCGCAGGCATTGGTATAGACGATGCGGCGCCCCGGCAGGTCGGCGATGCGGGCCGCAAGCTCGGGGTCGCGCGGCAGGACGGTGAAGTCGATGTCATGCACATCGGTCAGATAGGGGCCGGGGTCGATGCCGTGTTCGCGCATCAGCCCGGCAAGGGTGGTGCCGTAATGGTCCCAGTAATGCTGCCGCAGGCGGTTCGCTTCGTCCTGCGAGACGTTGAGGGCCTGCATCACCCAGGCGGTCATCCGCACCTCGATCTGGTCGAAGAGGCGATAGCGCGGCGGGTAAAGCGTGTTGTCCAGGTCGAAAACCCAGGTGGTGACGTGGCTGAAGTGCTGTTTGACCATGGCCGCAGGATAGGGCATGGCGCGGGGCAGGACAACGGGCCGGGTTGCGATGGCCGCGAAAGCGGCTAGTGTCGCGGCAGGGGCGGGATTTCCGGGGGAGATGACGTGCAGAAGGATGCCTACACGCTGATCCTCGAAGCGATCGAGCGGGGGGATTACAAGCCCGGCGACCGGCTGGTCGAATCGGAACTGGCCGAGCGGCTGGGCGTGTCGCGCACGCCGGTCCGTGAGGCGCTGCAGCGGCTGGAGACCCAAGGGATGCTGGCGCGCGACGGGCGCAGCCTGATCGTTGCTTCGCTGGACCATAACCAACTGGCCGAGCTTTACACCGTGCGCACCGAGCTTGAGGGGTTGGCGGCGCGGCTGGCGGCGCGTCATGCCACCGATGAGGAGGTGCGGGTGCTGCGCGGCATGGTCGAGGATGACCGCAAGCTTCTGGGCGGCGATCCGCGGGCGCTGAGCCGGGCGAACAAGCGGTTCCACCGGCTGATCCATCTGGCCAGCCACAACCGTTTTCTTGTGCAGCAGCTTGATCTGGTGAACCGCTCGATGGCGCTGATGGCGACGACCTCTTTTGCCGCCGAGGGGCGCGACGAGGTGGCATTGGCCGAACATGACGGCATCGTGCGGGCGATCGAGGCGAAGGATGCCGAAGGCGCCTGTCAGGCGCTGAAATCGCATATCTCGAAGGCGTTCGAGACGCGGCTGCGGGTGGATGCGGGCGAGTTGAAGACGCGCTGACCCGCGGGCACGTCAGCCGCCGAACTGGCCATGGCTGGTCTTGTCCCACCAGAAGGGTTTCGTCAGCATCTCACGCGCGGCCTTCCAGGCCGAGGCGGTGGCCATCGGGTGGTAAAGCGACAGGCTGGGCACCCAGAGCGGGTTGAAGCGATGGGCGGTGCGCGCCACCCCGGCGATGCCGAAGGCGATGGTCAGTCCCTCGGTCGCAAAGAAGGTCAGCCAGAGCAGCCGGAAGAGGTCAGGCCCAAGGATGCCCGCCACCGGATGCGGCACGCCGAAGGGCACCAGCCAGAAGGTCCAGAGCAGCGGCGCCGTCAGCGCCTGCATAACCGAGCCGAGGAGCAGCATCTGAAAGCCGAAGAACCGGCGCGGCCCCAATTCGCGCCAGAGCCGGACCGGGTCGCGCATATGGGTCAGCCATGTCATCATGAAGCCCTTGATCCAGCGCGAGCGTTGCTTGACCCAAGCGCGGCCGTGGCAGTTCGCCTCTTCATAGGTGGTGGTGTCCACCAGTTCGGTGCGATAGCCGTGCCGGGCCAGCCGCATGCCCAGATCGGCGTCTTCGGTGACATTGTGGGCGTCCCAGCGCCCCAGCCTGTCCAGCGCCGCGCGGCGGAAAAAGAGCGTGGTGCCCCCCAGCGGCACCGCCAGCCCCAGCCGTTCGATCCCCGGCAGGAACAGGCGGAACCAACTGGCATATTCCACGGTGAAACAGCGGGCGAGCCAGTTCTTGCGCGGGTTGTAAAAGTCGAGCCGGCCCTGAAGGCAGGCGACATCGGGGCCGCGGCGGGCGAAATGTTCCACCACCTTGCGGATTTGCGCCGGTTCGGGCGCATCCTCGGCATCATAGACGCCCACGATGGGGCCACGGCAATGGTCGAGCGCAAAGTTCAGCGCCCGCGGCTTCGTCCGCACCGTGCCGTCGGGCACCGCAACCACCCGCATCCAGGGTGGCAGGGTTTCGCGGGCAAGGGCGGCGCGGGTCATATCATCTTCCGCTTCGACCACCAGCAGCACGTCGAGCAATTCGCGCGGATAGTCGAGTTCGCCCAGCCGCTCGACAAGGCGGGCGGCGATGTCGCTTTCGCGGTAAAGCGCCACCATGACCGAGACGATGGGCAGATGGGCGATATGGACCGGGCCCCCCTCGGGCCGGGGCGGGCGGGTGGCGGCGATCCAGGCCGCGGCCTTGAGCCCGGTAAAGGACAGCATCGCCAGAACCGAGATCAGCGTCAGCCCCAGAACCGTCGCCGCAGGCGCAGCGAGCAGCAGTGCCAGAAGCCCAAGCGCCGCCAGCGCCACCGGCAGATGCATGGCCTGCGCGCTGTAGCTGCGGCAGCTTTCGCTGTCTGACACGCTGTTTTCCGCCGCGAGTGCGGCGGCATTGCCCCGTGCCGCCATCAGCGCCCCCTCAATCGCGCGGGCGGAGGCAAGGGCAAGGATCAGCGGACCGAACAGCGTTTCCAGATGCGCGCGATGGCGGTGAAAATCCTCGGGGTAGGGCGTGAGAATGACCGTGGCCCCGCCGCTGTGGCGCCAGGGCAAAAGCCCCTCGGCCAGACAGGTGGCCAGCCCCAGACGGTCCACCAGACGCGGATCGGGGGGCAGCGCCATGGGGTCGATCAGGCCAAGGCGCCAATGGGCCGCCTGCGCGTGGTGCAGCGCCGTCTCCGGCAGGAGGCCGCGCGCCAGCAGCGCATCGGCCAGCCGGGCGCGGCGGCGCGATTGCACGGCCAGAATTCCGATCACCTCTGCGGGCGGGATCAGGCCCTGATGCAAAAGCGCGCGGGCAAAGTTTTCGGCGGTCGGGTGGTCGGGCTGTCCGGCCGGCAGATCAGGTCCGGTGTCACCACCGGGCAGGACGTGCAGGATCGGGCGCAGTGCTGTGATGGACATTCTTCCTTCCCGGCCTCTGCCCGCATCATTTGCGGGAAGAGGTTAAGAAGGAATTAACCGCTAAGGTTGTCTTGCCGCCTTATGCGGCGCGGCGTGCCTGCATCGCGGCGGCAAAACGCTCGAACAGATAGAAGCTGTCTTGCGGGCCGGGGCTGGCTTCGGGGTGGTATTGCACCGAGAACACCGGCTTGCCGTCCAGCGCGATGCCGCAGTTCGAACCGTCGAACAGGCTGACATGGGTTTCGCTGACGCCCTTGGGCAGGGTCTGGCTGTCCACGGTAAAGCCGTGATTCATCGAGGTGATTTCCACCTTGCCGGTGGTGATGTCCTTGACCGGATGGTTCGCGCCGTGGTGGCCGTGGTTCATCTTGACCGTGTTCGCCCCCAGCGCCAGCGCCAGCATCTGATGCCCAAGGCAGATGCCGAAAAGCGGAAGGTCGGCGGCCAGAACGCCCTGAATCATCGGCACGGCATAGGCGCCCGTCGCGGCCGGATCGCCCGGGCCGTTGGAGAGGAACACGCCTTCGGGGTTCAGCGCCAGCACATCCTCGGCCGTGGCCGAAGCGGGCAGCACCGTTACATCACAGCCAACCGAGGCCAGGCAACGCAGGATGTTGCGCTTGGCACCATAGTCGATCGCCACGACCTTGAGGCCGGGGCCTTCGCGGCGGGTATAGCCCTCGGGCCAGGCCCAGCGTTTTTCATCCCAGCGGTAGCTTTGCGCGCAGGTGACATCCTTGGCCAGATCAAGCCCGACCAGACCTTTCCAGCCCCGGGCCAGCGCCACCAACCGCTCGATGTCGAACTTGCCTTCGGGATCATGGGCCAGCGCCACATGCGGCGCCCCCTGCTGCCGGATGGCGCGGGTCAGGCGGCGGGTGTCGATGCCGCCGATGCCGATGCGGCCGATCTTCACCAGCCAGTCGGTAAGCTCACCGACCGAACGCCAGTTCGACGGATCGGTCGGATCCCATTTCACCACCATGCCGGCAGCGGCGGGGGTGGCGGTTTCATCATCCTCGGGGGTGACGCCGGTGTTGCCGATGTGGGGGAAGGTGAAGGTCACGACCTGCCCGGCATAGCTGGGGTCGGTCATGATCTCTTGATAGCCGGTCATGGCGGTGTTGAAGACAAGCTCGGCCACCGTCTCGCCGCGGGCGCCAAAGCCCTTGCCGTAAAAGATCGTGCCATCGGCCAGCACAAGGCAGGCGGTGGGGTGGCTGGCGGTGGCGGTGGGCATGGCGCGACTCCCGGGCTGTCGGCAAATTGCGCGGAAACTAAGGGTTGGGGCGGGCAGGGTCAAGGCCAAGCGGGAAAAGGTTTTTCCTTGATAATCAATGCGTTGGTTATTTGGCGTCTGGTTGCCTTGGCGGGGGCTTCACGCTATGGTGGCGCCCGGACAAACCATGGGGATGACGATGTCTTTGCGCGAACGCCTGCAGGCCGCCCTGAAAGATGCGATGAAGGCCAAGGCGGCCGACCGTCTTTCGGCGCTGCGCCTGATCAACGCCGCCATCAAGGACCGCGAGATTGCCAGCCGGGGCGAAGGCAGCGACGGCGGCGTCAGCGACGCCGATCTGCTGGCGGTGCTGGGCAAGATGGTCAAGCAGCGTCAGGAATCGGCGCGGATCTATGAAGAGGGCGGGCGGCTGGAACTGGCGGAAAAGGAACTGGCCGAGATCAAGGTGATCGAGGAATTCCTGCCGCGTCAGTTGTCGGCCGGGGAAGTGGAGGCCGCGATTGCCGCCGCGGTGACCGAAGCCGGGGCCGGCAGCATCCGCGACATGGGCAAGGTCATGGCGGTGCTGAAGGCAAAATACACCGGCCAGATGGATTTCGGCGCGGTGGGGGCCGCGATCAAGGCACGGCTGGCGGGCTGATCGCGCTTTGCGGCGGGCGGATGTTGTGGCAGGATTTGTGGATTGATCTGTCCATTTTTCTGCCAGCGAGTCCGCCATGAAGCTTTTCACCGACCCTGCAATGAAGCATTTCTACTATAATCTGTCGTCCGATGTCGGCCCGGGCAAGCCCAACGCCGCCGATGATGTCGAATTCGTGCGGCTGGGCCTGCGCAACATGCGCAGCGCGCTTGAGCGGCGGGGCCGCTGGAACGATGCCGGGCTGGCCGAGTTTCGCGGCCTGCAAGAAACGCTCTCTACCACCGGCGGCTTTGATGACACGCTCGGGCGGGCGATCCGCAGCCTGCAAGAGGGCATGGGCGGGCGCGTCGCCGATGGCGTGTGCAGCGCGATGCCGCCGGGCCGGGTGCGGCTGGCCGATGGTAAGATGATGATGTGCGCCGGGTTGCAGACCGAGTTGCGCAACTCGAACGCGGCAATCTGGCCGCGGATGGACCGGATCACCGGCTGCGGCCCGGCCCTTGCCGCGACGGTGCGCGAGATGTTCGGGCTGAACCTGAATTAGGGTCTGCGCTGGCGCCGCAGGGCGGTGGTCAGCTCGTGGTGCAGGCGCTGGCGTTCGTCCGGGGTCAGGAAGGCGCCGAGTTCCACCACGCGCGAGCCGCCCGTCAGGGTGAGGTAGTGCGGCACCGGGCCGCCCATCGGGTGCAGCACCGCTTTCACCCAATGCGGGTTGGCCTCCCAATCCTGCCGCGCCCCCCGGGGGCCGTGGCGGGTCAGGGTGATGCGGTCGGGCGTCAGTGTGAGGTCTTCAAGGATTTCGCCGTCGCGGAAGCTGCGCTCCAGCGCCCACCAGATGCCCGCGACGGCGGCCAGCAGGAAGGGCAACAGGCCCCACAGCACCGGACTGCCCAGCACCCCCAGCAAGGGCACCGCAATCAGCCCCGCCGTGCCGCCGATGGCCCAGACCATCCCCCGCCGGGGCAGCGAGCGATAGGGCCAGAGGTGCAGGCGCTGCGTGGCGCCATCAGGGGGGAGCCATTGGTAAGGCATCAACGCAGGTTCTGTGGCAGGCCGTCAGCGATGTCATAGTAATCGCCCTGTTCGGCGGTAAAGATGTGTTTGGCCAGATGGGTGCCGCTGGGGCTGTCGAGCGCGCCCATGGCAACGGCGATGAAATCGCGCTGCACCGGGTCCCAGAACAGGCTTGAGCCGCAGGTGCCGCAGAAGCCGCGCCGCACCTTTTCGGACGAGGCGAACCAGCGCAGGGCGCCGCTGTCATCGGTCACCGTCAGCGCGGATTTGGCGATATCGGCCGAGGCGAGGTGATGGCCCGACCATTTGCGGCAGGCGCTGCAATGGCAGGCATCGGGCGCGCCGAGCGGACCCTCGATGGCAAAGCGGACGGCGCCGCAGAGGCAGGAACCTTTGATCATAGCAACCTCGGGCAGTCAGGTAGGATGGGCAATATTGCCCATCCTACGCAAAAGGCCCCGGGTTTCCCCGGGGCCTTTTGTCTGGTTCAGGTCTCAGTGCCCGCGGGCGTGATCCCAGTCGGACCGCTTGGGCAGCTGCTCGAACGTGTGTTCGGGCGGCGGGCAGGGCAGGGTCCATTCCAGGGTGTCGGCATATTCGTTCCAGTAGTTGTTCTCGGTGATCTTCTTGCCGAAGAACAGGGTGTAGAACACGATCCCGATGAAGAACACGAAGGACGCGGCCGAGATGAAGGCGCCGATCGACGACAGGTGGTTCCAGTAGGCAAAGGCCTCGGGGTAGTCGATGTAGCGGCGCGGCATGCCCTGACGGCCCAGGAAGTGCTGCGGGAAGAAGGTCAGGTTCGAGCCGATGAACATGGCAAAGAAGTGAACCTTGCCCGCCCATTCCGGGTATTGCCGCCCCGACATCTTGCCGATCCAGAAGTAGATGCCCGCGAAGATGCCAAACACGGCGCCCAGCGACATCACGTAGTGGAAGTGCGCCACGACGTAATAGGTGTCGTGATAGGCGCGGTCCACGGGGGCTTGGCTCAGGACGATGCCGGTCACGCCGCCCACGGTGAAGAGGAACAGGAAGCCGAAGGCCCAGAGCATCGGCGTCTTGAACTCGATCGAGCCGCCCCACATCGTGGCGATCCACGAGAACACCTTGATGCCGGTCGGCACCGCGATGACCATGGTGGCCAGCATGAAGTAGCTTTGCTGGGTCAGCGACATGCCGACCGTATACATGTGGTGCGCCCAGACGACGAAGCCCAGCACCCCGATGGCGACCATCGCATAGACCATCGGCAGGTAACCGAAGATCGGCTTGCGCGAGAAGGTCGAGATGACCTGGCTGATGATGCCGAAGGCCGGGATCACGATGATATACACTTCGGGGTGGCCGAAGAACCACAGGATGTGCTGATACAGGATCGGGTCACCGCCGCCCGAGGGCTGGAAGAAAGTGGTGCCGAAGTTGCGGTCGGTCAGGAGCATGGTGATGGCGCCGGCCAGCACGGGCAGCGACAGAAGGATCAGCCACGAGGTCACGAAGATCGACCAGCCGAACAGCGGCACCTTGTGCAGGGTCATGCCGGGGGCACGCATGTTCAGGAAGGTGGTGATCATGTTGATCGCGCCAAGGATCGACGAGGCACCCGACAGGTGAACTGCGAAGATCGCCAGGTCCATCGAATAGCCGGCCTCCGAGGTGGACAGCGGCGGATAGAGAACCCAGCCCACGCCCGACCCCAGTTGGTCATTGCCGCCCGGCGACACGACAGACGCCACGGCCAGCGAGGTGCCCGCGACATACATCCAGTAGGACAGGTTGTTCATGCGCGGGAAAGCCATGTCCGGCGCGCCGATCTGCAACGGCATGAAATAGTTGCCGAAGCCGCCGAAGAGCGCCGGAATGACCACGAAGAACATCATCAGGATGCCGTGGGCCGTCACCGTCACGTTCCAGACGTGGCCGTTGGGCGTGCACTCACGGGCCGCATCGGCCACAAGGCGCATCCCCTCGGCACACATGTATTGCACGCCGGGGTTCATCAGCTCCAGCCGCATGTAGACCGTGAAGATCACCGAGATCAGGCCGACAAGGCCCCCGGTGAACAGATAGAGGATCCCGATATCCTTGTGGTTCGTCGACATGAACCAGCGGGTAAAGAACCCTTTTTGGTCATGGTCGTGGCCATGGATGGCTGCGTCGGCCATTGGCGTCTCCCGTTACGTTGCATCCCATTGGGCGCGCCGGAATCTTTCCCGAGCGCGTCATTGCAGCCAGCTTTAAAGGGCGGGGCAGGGGCAGGCAATCATCTAGTTTGATCTGGATCAACAATTCGTGTCGCAGGGGGCAAGCGGATGCGCAACGAAAAGGGCGGCCCGAAGGCCGCCCCCGTTGCGGCATCTCTGCCGGTTACTTCTGCGTGGCAAGCCAGGCTGCGATCTCTTCGCCGTCCTTGGCCAGCTTGAAGGTCATTTTCGACTTGGCCCCTTCGCCGGCGCCATTGGCGGCCAGCCAGGCCGAGGGATCGGCGATATAGGTGACCAGCGATGCCTCGTCCCAGACCTTGCCCGAAGCGCCGACGGCCTTGATCGAGTCGCCATAGTCATAATCGGCAACCGAGGCCACCGGGCGGCCGATCACGCCGAACAGATTCGGGCCGGTCTTGCCGCCCTTGACGACCTCGGTGCCATCTGCGGCGATCACCGAGTGGCACGCCTTGCATTTGTTGAAGACCTTCTCGTCGGCCATGGCGGGGGCGGCGACGACGACAAGCAGGGCTGTCAGGGCTAGCTTCTTCATATCTTCCTCGATGATGTGCGACCCGCGAGTCGCGTCCAGCGCGTCTGACTTGGACAGTGACGGGCCTGATATGCAATATCAAGGCATCTGCGCGGCATGTTCAGCCCGGAAAGGCGCGGGAAAAGGTCGCGGCAAGGGCGGCGTCAAGATCGGCCATCGTGACAGGCAGGCCAAGGTCCACAAGGCTGGTCACCCCATGTTCGCGGATGCCGCAGGGCACGATGCCGCCGAAATGCGTCAGGTCCGGCTCGACGTTGATCGAGATGCCGTGGAACGACACCCAGCGGCGCAGCTTCACGCCGATGGCCGCGATCTTGTCTTCGCGCGGGGTGCCGTCGGGGTTGGGCGCCTTGTCGGGGCGCACCACCCAGACACCGACGCGGCCTGCCCGCCGCTCTCCCTTGACGTTGAATTCGGCCAGCGTCCAGATCACCCAGTTTTCCAGCGCGCAGACGAACTGGCGCACGTCGCGGCCGCGCTCGTTCAGGTTCAGCATGGTATAGGCGATGCGCTGGCCCGGGCCATGGTAGGTATATTGCCCGCCGCGCCCTGCCTCGAACACCGGAAAGCGGTCGGGATCGGTCAGGTCTTCGGCCCGCGCGCTGGTGCCGGCGGTGTAAAGCGGCGGATGTTCCAGCAGCCAGACCGCTTCGGGCGCGGTTCCGGCGGCGATGGCGGCGGCACGCGCCTCCATCGCGGCAAGGGTTTCGTCATAGGGCCGCAGCCCCGGCAGCACCTGCCATTCCACCTTGCCCATCGCGCGCCCCTGTCTGTTCGTCACCCCAGAGATGGCGCGGGCGGGGACGGAATGCAACGCCCCTGCGCGGCCCGCAAAAATCCCCCTTTTCTTCCCGCCGCGCAATCGCTACACAGCCGCCAGTCGGGGCAACCCGGCATCAGATGGGCGGATGTGGCGGAATTGGTAGACGCGCAGCGTTGAGGTCGCTGTTCCTTAACCGGAGTGAAAGTTCGAGTCTTTTCATCCGCACCACTTTGAAGAAAAGCCCCGGTCCTGCCGGGGCTTTTTCTTTTCTGCGATTGTCCGGCTCGCCGCGCGCATGGGCGAATCAGATTGTCCTCAGTTCGCCTGCGGCCCGCAGGCCCGGGCAAGGCTGTGCATCAGGCATTGCGTTTGCAGCCGCAAGGCGGGGTTCAGTGCCATCGGCCAGGTTGAAAGCTTGACGCCGACGAAATCGCGCGCCGGGTCGATGAAGATCATCTGGCCATAGACCCCAAGGGCGAGGGTGACGGGGCGGGCGGTATCCTCGATCCAGAACTGGTTGCGATAGGCCCCGTTCGGGCGGTCGGCGCGGTAGCGGGCGGGAAAGCGGCTGGCGTCACCCTGCCGGGTCTGCGCCACCCAATCCGCCGGAACGATCTGACGGCCATTGGCGGCGCCCTCCTGCGCGAAGATCAGGCCAAAACGGGCCAGATCGGGCAGCGTGGCCGACAGGGCGCCATCGGCGATGGTGGCGCCTTCGGGGTCAAGGCCAAAGCTGGCAGGGTGGGCGGCGCCCATCGGTTGCCAGATCAGGTCTGACACCAGTTGCGGCAGGGGCGCGCTGGCGGCGGCTTCGAGGCAGAAACCCAAGACCTCGGTCTCCATCGAGCGGTATTCGAATTCGGCGCCGTGGGGGCGGGTCTGGTGGCGTAGGCTGCGGATCAGGGTGCGCAGGCTGCGCGGGGCAGAGGTTCCGGGCGGGGCCGGTTTCCACCCCACGGCAATGTCCATCAGGCCGATGCCCGAGGCGGGGTCGGGTGCATCCTCGGGGAAGTCGACGCCGCTGGTCATGTCGAGCAACTGGCGGATCGTGACCGTGGCATAGGCGCTGCCGGCGAAATTGGGGACATAGGCGGCCACGCCGCGGTTCAGGTCCAGATCCCCCGCGCCATGCAACACGCCGGCCACCGCGCCGACGACCGATTTTGACACCGATTGCGTCAGATGCGGCGTGTCGGGGCGCAGGCCGTTTTCGTAGTGACTGCAAACCACCTGTCCGCGGTGCAGCGCGATCAGCCCGTCGGTCCAGGAACCGGCCAGAACCCGGGCGGCGGTGGGATTGCCCGGCAAGGGAAGGTTGACCTGATCAAGCGCGACTTGCGCGGGCGCCTCGGGCAGGGGCAGCGACGTGGCGGCGCAGGCGATGGGCGCCACTGGAACAATCTCGGCCAGATGCTGATAGGACCAGCGGTTGAAGGGCGGCCTGTCCCAGTTCGACAGGTCCAGCCCGGCGGGGCGGTCAGCTTGCATCGGCAAGAATCATGTCGGCGGCCTTTTCGGCGATCATCACCACGGCGGCATGGGTGTTGCCGCGCACGACCCGCGGCATGACCGAGGCATCGACCACCCGCAGCCCGGCCAGCCCGCGCAGCCGCAGCCGCGGGTCCAGCACCGCAGCGGCGTCGCCGCCCATCCGGCAGGTGCCCACGGCATGGATGTCGGACCCAGCCTTGTCGCGGATGAATTGCAGGATTTCATCGTCCGAGCGCACATCGGCGCCGGGCTGCAACTCGCTGGCGATATAGGGACGCAGCGCGGGTTGTTCGCAGATGCTGCGGATCAGACGGATACCGAAGGTCATGGCGCGGATGTCATAATCGGTCTGGAAGAAGTTGAAGCGAATCTCGGGTGGGCCATCCGGCGTGGTCAGCCGCACCGTGCCGCGTGCGTCGGGGTTCACATGTTCGGGGCTGAAGCTGAAGCCCGAAAACGGATGGGCGCGGGCGCCCGATGCCGAACGCTCCGCTACGCTCCATGCGGCAAGGGCCATCTGGATGTCCGGGCGGTCCTGCGTGGCATCGGATCGGGCAAAGCCGCCGACATAGATGCCGGTTTCCGAGAAATATCCCCGGCGGCCAAAGACATATTGCGCCCCGGCCCAGGCGCCGCGCAGCCAGTTGTTGGCAAGGTCGTTGACCGTAATCGGTCTGGTGCAGCGGAACATCAGTTGCACGCAGGTATGGTCCTGCAGATTGCGGCCCACCTCGGGCGCGTCCAGCACGGGCGCGATGCCAAGGGTGCGCAGCTCTTCCGCCGGGCCGATGCCCGATTGCAGCAGAAGCTGGGGCGAGGCGATGGCGCCTGCGGCCACAATCACCTCGCCCGCATGGGCAAGATGCGGCTGGCCCGCCCTGTCGAATGCAACGCCGGTGACGCGGCCTTCGCCGATGATCAGCCTGCGGGCGATGGCCTCGGTCAATATCCGCAGGTTGGGCCGGTTGCGGGCGGGCCAGAGATAGCCGCGCGCAGCACTCCAGCGTTGGCCCTTGTGGGTGTTCATCTGGTAATAGCCGAAGCCGTCCTGCGTGGCGCCGTTGAAATCGGGATTGTCGGGCAGCCCGGCCTGACGCGCGGCGGCACAGGCGGCCTCGGCCAGTTCGGGCCGGGATTGGTCGGACACTTTCAGCGGTCCGCCGATGCCATGCCATTGGTCGGCGCCACGGGCCTGATCCTCGGCCCTGCGGAAATAGGGCAGCACCTCGTCATAGGACCAGCCGGTGCAACCCTGCGCCGCCCAGTCGTCAAAGTCGCGGGCGTTGCCGCGCACATACATCATGCCGTTGATCGAGGAGGAGCCGCCCAGCACCTTGCCGCGCGGCTGATACAGGCTGCGCCCGTTCAGGGCCGGTTCGGGGGCGCTGTCATACATCCAGTTGTAGCGCGGATTGGCGTAGAGCTTGGCAAAGCCCATCGGCAGGCGGAACCACAGGCTGCTGTCGTCAGGCCCGGCTTCCAGCAGGAGGACGCTGTGGCGGCCGGATTCACTCAGCCGGGCAGCCAGCACGCTGCCGGCCGAGCCGGAGCCGATGACGATGAAATCATAGCGTCCGGCGTCGGTGGGTTCAGGGCGGGTGTTGGTCATGATGGTTCCTTGGCCGCAGAGGTCAGAGATACTTGCGCAGGTCGAGCAGGTCGAGCGTCAAGGCCCCCGCCGCCAGATCGCGGCGCAGCGCCTGTTCCTGCGCCAGTCTTGCTCGGGTTCCGGCCAGCACGCTGTCGATTTCGACGCGGGGCACGATGCAGATGCCGTCATCATCGGCCACCACCAGATCGCCCGGGCTGACCGGGCAGCCGCCGAATTGCACGGTCTGGCCCAGCGTGCCCGGGGCGGTCTTGGTGGCGCCGCGGATCGCCAATCCGCGCGACCAGACGGGAAAGCCCATGCGGCGCAACTCGGCGGCATCGCGGCAGAACCCGTCAATCACCACCCCGGCCAGCCCGCGTTGCAGCGCGGCCTCGGCCAGAATGTCGCCCAGATAGCCGCAAGCCTCGCCATGGCCGATGGCGACCAGAACCTGCCCGCCGCCCGGCTCGGCCTCGGCAATCGCGCGGTGGATGGCCAGATTGTCGCCCCGCGCGCAGATCGCGGTAAGGGCGGGGCCCGCCGCGGCCAGCCCGGGGCAGATGGCGCGGATGGCGGGGGAGACATCGCCCTTGCGGCCATAAGCCTCATGCACGGTGGCGCTTCCGGCGCGGCGGAAGGTTTCAAAGGCGGTCTCAGTCATCCTGTTGCTCCATCAACTCGATCCGGCAGCCGGGAAGGGGTTCAAAAAAGGCGATATCGCGGGTGCCGAAGCCGCCGCTGATGCGCTGTGGCGGGTGGATCAGCGCCCCGGCCCAGGCCGGGTTGGCCAGCATCGCGGCAAGATCGGGGACGCCATAGCTGGCATGAAGAAAGCCGGGCGCGGGGGGGCTGCCGGGCCGGTCATATAGGGCCACCTCAAAGAAGTTGACCTTCACGCCGCCGAATTCGGCTTCGAGAAAGCGGTCTTCGCCAATCTGGTGCATCGCCCGCCAGCGCCAGCCGGGGGTGTTGGCCACCATCGCTTCGGCCTCGGCAATGCGGGCCACCCGGAAGGCGAGGTTTACAAGTTTCATCGTGCGAGCGTCTCCGCGTTCTGCCTGCAACCGGAGTAACCGTGTGTGGCGGCTGGTTCAAGTGATATTGTTATATGAGGTACAAGTATTGTTTTATGTGATCAAAACCGGTTGACATCGACTGGAATCGGTCGCAGTCTCATTGCTGTGTTGCGAACTCAACAATAAACCGCGCTGAAAACCGGCGCATCGACATGGGAGACAGAGATGAGAACACTGGTTATGGCTGCCGGGCTTGTGGCCGCGGGCGGGGCCGTCTGGGCCGAGGGTGTCACGCTGACGCTGAACACCCCCGGCGGTGCGGTTCTGGAGGGCGGCAATGCCGTGCTATGGGGGCCGGCTGCGGCGGAACTGGGCTATGAGGTCAAGATCGAGACCTCGGACAACTCGCTGGATGCGCTGCGGTTGCAGGTGGGGGCGAATGCGGTGAACACCGATATCATCGTGATGAGCGGCTATCAGTCGGCCATCGCGGCGAATGAAGGGATGCTGGCGCCGCTCGACTACAACGTGATCGACGCCAAGGATTTTGTCGAAGGTGCCGCCACCCCCTATTGCATCGGCATCTATGGTTATGCCGCCGTGATGGCCTGGAACACCAAGACCTATCCCGACAAGGCCCCCGCCAGCTGGGCCGATTTCTGGGATACCGAGGCTTTCCCGGGCCGCCGGGCGATGCGGGCCGATGCCGAGGCGCAGGTGGAAATGGCGCTGCTGTCGCAGGGCGTGGCCCCGGCGGACCTCTATACCGTGCTGGCCACAGAAGAGGGGATGCAGCGCGCGATTGACCGGATTGCCGAGCTGAAGCCGGAAATCGCGGTCTGGTGGAATTCGGGCGCGCAGCATGGCCAGTTGATGCTGGACGGCGAGGTGGACATGACCACCGGCTGGAACGGGCGGTTCCAGACCGCCAAGGCCAACGGCGGCCCGGTGGAGTTCACCTATAATCAGGGCATTCTGGCCTATGACTGCTTTGCCATTCCGGCGGCCTCGCAGCACAAGGAAGAGGCGATGAAGCTGATCAACCTGATGTCGGCGGCCAAGGCGCAGGCGGCATTGACCGGCTATGTCGCCTATGGTCCGATGAACAAGGCGGCCTTCGACACCGGACTGATCGCGCCCGAGGTGGCGGCGGTGCTGCCGACCAGCCCGCAAAATTCCGGCTCGATGATCGTGCAGGACATCACCTGGTGGGCGGCCAACAATGACCGCATCCAGCAGATGTTCGAAGACATGATGACGCAATAAAGACTGCAGGACCAGATGACGGTAATCGCCCTTTCGACCGTAGCCCCGCCAGAGACTGGCGGGGCTAGAACCGCAGCCGTCGAGATCGAGGCGCTGTGCAAATCCTATGGCTCGTTCCGCGCGCTGGATGCTGTGGACCTGTCGGTGCGGCCCGGCGAGTTCATTGCCATTCTTGGCCCCTCCGGTTCGGGCAAAAGCACGCTTCTGATGGCCGTCGCGGGGTTCTCGCGGCCCGACAGCGGACGGATCGTCTTTGGCGGCCGCGATATCGTGCGGGAGCCTGCGGCCAAGCGCGGCTTTGGCGTGGTGTTTCAGAATTACGCCCTCTTTCCGCATATGACGGTGCTGGAAAATGTCGCCTTCCCCTTGCAGGTGCGCAAACTGCGCCCGGCAGAGGCGCGCGAGCGGGCCGAAGCGGCGCTGCGCACGGTCAAGCTTGACGGTTTCGGCGGGCGGCAGATCGGTGCCCTGTCGGGCGGGCAGCGGCAGCGCGTGGCGCTGGCCCGCGCCATCGTGTTCGAGCCGCAGATCCTTTTGATGGATGAGCCGCTTTCGGCGTTGGACAAATCGCTGCGCGAGGAAATGCAGATCGAAATCCGCGAGTTGCATGACAAGCTGCGGATCACCACGCTGTATGTGACCCATGATCAGCGCGAGGCGCTGACCATTGCCGACCGGATTGCGGTGATGGATCAGGGGCGGATCGTGCAGATCGACACGCCCGAGGTGATCTATCGCCGTCCGCAGACCTCTTTCGTCGCCCGCTTCATTGGTGAGGCGGCGATCCTGCCGGTGGGGGCGCTTGCCCCCGCGGCGGTGGTGGGCGCCCTGGCGGCGGGCAGGCCCCGGGCCGTGATCCGCAGCGAGGATTTCTGCCTGACCCCGCCCGGCGGTGATGCGGCACCTGTGCAGGTCTCCGGCAAGGTGCAGAATCTGGTGTTTCAGGGCGATAGCTGGCTGATCCGGGTGCGGCTGGCAGATGGCACGGCGATTGACGTGCGCGCCCAGCGGCAGTTCAGCGATCAGGTGGCACGGCTGGCGCCCGGGGCCGAAATTGCGCTTTGGCTGCCCGCCGACCGGCTGCATTTTCTGGCGGAGGAGGCATGAGCGCGGCCCTTCCCCTTGGCGAAAACCAGACCGAACTTGCCCGCGATGCGCGGGTGGAGCGGGCTTTGGCCTTTGCGCTGGCACTGCCCTGCCTGATCGTGGTGGCGCTATGTGTGCTGATACCCTGCGGCTGGCTGTTTTACCTGTCGGCCTTCGGCAATGACGGCAGCCTGAGCTGGGAGAATTACGAACGGGTGTCGTCGGGCGCGAGCTATGGCCGAATCTTTATCACTACGTTTGAAGTCAGCCTGCTGACCGTGCTGGCCTGCGTGGGGATCGGCGTGCCGTTCGCGGCCTTTGTCAACAGCCTGCCGCCGCGGGTGGCGGGGCTGTTCGTGGCGGCGGTGCTGCTGCCGTTCTGGACCTCGCTTCTGGTACGGGCCTATGCGTGGCTGGTGCTGTTGCAGCGCAACGGGCTGATCAACACCGCGCTGATCGACATGGGGCTGACCGAGGCGCCGCTGGATCTGGCGTTCAACTGGTTTTCCACTGTGCTGGGCATGACCCATATCATGCTGCCCATCTTCATCCTGCCGGTGCTGGGCGCGATGCGCAACATTGACCCCGGCATGATGCGGGCGGCGGCGAGCATGGGGGCAAGCTGGGGGCTGACGATGCGGCGGGTTTTCCTGCCGCTGGCGGCGCCGGGGATCATCGCGGGGGCGATCCTCGTCTTTGTGATGAGCCTTGGTTTCTATGTCACCCCGGCCATTCTGGGCGGCGGCAATGTGCAGGTGATCTCGATGCGGATTGCGCGGAGCCTGTCAAACTTCTCCAACTGGGGCGCGGCGAGTGCGCTGGGCGTGCTGTTACTGCTGTTCACCGGAGCCTTGCTGGTGCTGGGGCTGATGGCGCAGCGGCTGATCCTTGGCGCGCGGAAAGGGCAAGACCATGCTTGACGGATTTCAGCACAGCCCCCTGATGACCGGGCTTAAATGGGGGCTGGCCCTGCTCTTGGTGGCGTTTCTGGCGGCGCCGTCCTTTATCGTGGTGCCGATGTCGTTTTCGGCGGGCGAGTTCCTGCAATTCCCGCCGCAGGAGTATTCGCTGCGCTGGTATCGCAACTTTGCCGGGTCGATCACCTGGACCAGTGCGGCACGCGCCTCGGCCATTGCGGCGGTGCTGACGACGCTGATTGCGGTGCCGATCGGGGTGCTGGCGGCCTATGGGGTGATGCAGCTCGGCCGGCGGATGCGGATGCTGGTGGGCGGGCTGATCGTGCTGCCGGCGGTGATCCCGGCGATCCTGATTGCGGTCGGCATGTTCTTTGTGTTGGCGCGGGCGGGGATGCTGGGCACCATGGCGGGGCTGGTGCTGGGCCATGTGGCGCTGGCCATTCCGGTGGTCTTTGTGGTGATGACGGCGGCCTTCAGCCAGTTCGACTTTGCGCAGGAAAAGGCGGCGCGCAGTCTGGGCGCCAGCGGGGTGCAGGTCTGGGCGCGGGTGGTCATTCCGCAGTTGCGCGGGTCGATCATGGCCGCGGCCCTGCTGGCCTTTGTCACCTCGCTGGATGAGGTGGTGCTGTCGATGTTCGTCTCGGGCGGTGACAATGCCACGCTACCCAAGGTGATGTTCGCCTCGCTGCGCGACCAGATTGACCCGACGATTGCAGTGGTCTCGACGGTGATGCTGGCGGTGGCGACGCTGGCGGTGGTGGTGATGGTGCGGCGGGGCGCGGTGCGCTAGGTGGGCCGCAGCCGGAACACCCCCTCGATCTGAATGGGCGAGCCGAAGGGCAGCGCCGGGGCCGCCAGCGCAAGACGCGCATGGCGGCCCGTTTCGGTGCCAAGAATGGTGCAGATCAGGTCCGATGCCGGGTCGATCACCCGGGGGTGGTCGTGGAAATCCGCGGTGCAGGCCAGTGTGCAGGTCAGCCGGACACAGGCCGACACCCGGTCCAGATCGCCGTCGCAGGCATCGCGGACCATGGCCAGCAGGTTCAGCGCCGCCGCCCGCGCCGCGGCCCGCCCCTGATCAACCGAAACCGCGCGGCCAAGCTGCCCGGGGTGCAGGATTTCGCCCGCGTTCCAGGGCAGCGCGCCCGAGGTGTAAAGCCAGCCATCGACCAGCCGTGTCGCGCTGTAATGGCCGGCGGGGCGCGGTGCGGAGGGCAGGGTCAGCCCGCTCTGGCGCAGATTGGCTTCGGCTTGGGGTGCATGGTCCGGCATGGCGGCTCCTCTTGGGCGGGCCGGACGGGGAGATTTGACCCCCGCCCGGAAAACTGCTATTTCGTTGAGGAATGATCAAACGAATGGGTGACGTGATGGATGTGCAGGTGCCGGGAAATGACGGGGAAGCGCCGGCGGGCCATATCCAGAGTCTGGACAAGGGCCTGCGCATTCTGGGCGAGTTCATTGAATCGCCCGCGCCCCTGAAGCTGGCCGATATCTTCCGCAAGTTCGACATCGACCGCGCTTCGGCCTTTCGCTTTCTGCAAACGCTGGAATTTCGCGGCTTTCTGCGCAAAGACCCGGTGACCAAGGAATATGATGTCGGCGGGCGGATGTATTACTGGGCCGCCCGGCTGCGTGAGAAGACCAAGCTGATCGACGCCTTCCATGACCAGTTGCAGCGGCTGGCCGGGGTGACGCAGCAGACGGCGCATCTTGGCCTCTTCGTCAATGGCCGGGTGTTGCTGGCGGATTTCGCGCAGTCGGATTCGCTGATCTCGATCCGCCATGCCATCGGCGTGCTGGAGCCGCTGCACAGCTCGGCGGTGGGTAAGGCGATTCTGGCCTTTCTGCCGCCGGACCGTCAGGAAAAGCTGATCTCGGAGCTGACCTTCACCCGCTTCACCGACAACACCATCACCGATGCCGATACGCTGCGTGCCGAAATGGCGCTGACGCGGCAGCGCGGCTATGCGACGGATGTGAACGAAACGCATGAGGGGCTGACCTGTGTTGCTCGGCCCTTGTTCGACGCGATCGGGCAGCCCACCGCCTCGATCGGCATCACCAGCGTCACTGCGCTGATGAATGCCGTGCCGGGGCGGATGGAGTTTCTGATCCGCTCGGTTCTGGAGCTGGATACCCGCATCATCGCGCAGGATGAGCTTTAGGGCCTAGCGGCCCATGTGCAGCCCACCCGGCAAAAAGAGCGTGGCGGCCAGATGCTCGGCCGCCTGCGGCTGATCCTCGTCCAGACGGCGGGGGGCGGGGCTGAACTGCGACAGGTCCAGCGTGCTGGGCGCATCGGGGCAGTCGATTTCAAACAGATTGCCTGACGGGTCGCGGGCGAACATCTGCAATTCCCCCGAGGGGAGCAGCCAGAGGTCGGCGTAGCGGGTGCCCTCCTCGAACGCGCCGCGGGCCTTGAGCGCGCGGTATGCGGCGGCAAAATCGCTGACCGAGACGGCGAAATGCTGATAGGTCTGCACATCGGATTCAGGCCCGACCTGTTGCAGATGCAATTGCAACTCCCCCAGGGCCAGCCAGCAGACCGGAAAGCCGAAATTCGGCGCGGGCAGGCGGCGGCAGCCCAGAACCTCCTGAAAGAAGGCCGCGGATTCTTCAAGGTCGCGGGCCGGGATGCTGACATGGTTCAGGCGGGCACGTTGCGGTTGGGTGGACATGGCAAACTCCTTGTGGGTGGCGCGTGGCCTTGCATGATCATTTAAAACAACATATGTTGTGTTGAAGTCAACAATATTTGAGGCTGCGATGAAGCGCGCATTGATCGTCTCGGGCGGATATGCCCCGCATCAGCCGGAAACCTGCGGTGAAATCCTGCGCGGGCTGCTTGAGGCCGAGGGCATGACGGTGCGGCATCGCCTGACGCTGGATGCCTATGATGACGAAGATCTGGCGGGTTATGACCTGATCGTGCCGAACTGGACGGTGGGCGAAATTTCGGTGCCGACCGCCAAGCGGATCTGGGCAGCGGTCGCGGGCGGCGTGGGTCTTGGCGGCTTTCACGGCGGCATGATCGACGCCTTCCGCAACAGTGATCGCTTCCGCTTTATCGCGGGCGGCAGCTATGTGGCCGAGCCGGGGGCGATCTGCCGTTACAGGGTGACGATTGCCGCAGGGGGCGATCCGATCACCGAGGGGATCGGCGACTTCGACTATCAGTCGGAGCAGTATTACATGCATATGGACCCGGCCGTCACGGTTCTGGCCACGACCCGTTTCACCGCCGCGCCCTATCCGTGGCTGGAGGGGGTGGCAATGCCGGTGGTCTGGAAAAAGCCCTTCGGTCTGGGCCGGGTTTTTGTCAGTGCGCTGGGCCACGGGCCGCAGGAATTCGATCATCCCCAGATGCGCAGGATCCTGCTGCGCGGCTTGCTCTGGGCCTGCCGGTGACGGTCACCATTGGCAGGGGCTTTCGCCGCCTCGCGGCATGATTCTATCGGATTTCCGCCATGCATGGATGAAATCCGACTCTCCGTCTCTCAGTGCCGACCGCTGCACCGCAGCAAAATCCGTGATGATTCTTTCCGCGGATGCCGTTCTGGGCAGCAAATGCGGCGCAAAAAGCCCGATCCTGACGCTTTGTCCATGTGAACGATTCAAGACAGACAGCGGCATTGCCTTGACCTTCGGCATCCGCTTAAGTCTGCACCAAGGGCAGCGATCAACGACTGCCGCAACACAGGGAGAACGGCGTGGCATCAACGGGCCAGGACGACGCATTCGTCGCCTTCGAGCATGTTCAGAAAAGCTATGACGGCGTTTCGCTGGTCGTGAAGGATCTGAACCTGACCATCGGCAAGGGCGAGTTCCTGACGATGCTGGGGCCGTCCGGGTCTGGCAAGACCACCTGCCTGATGATGCTGGCCGGGTTCGAGACCGCCACCAACGGCGAAATCCGGCTGGATGGCCGCCCGATCAACCAGGTGCCGCCGCACAAGCGCGGCATCGGCATGGTGTTTCAGAATTACGCCCTGTTTCCCCATATGACCGTGGGTGAAAACCTTGCCTTCCCGCTGGAAGTGCGGGGCATGGGCAAGTCCGAGCGCGAGGCGAAGATCAAGCGCGCGCTGGACATGGTGCAGATGTATTCTTTCATCAACCGCCGCCCGGCGCAGCTTTCGGGTGGTCAGCAGCAGCGGATCGCGCTGGCCCGGGCGCTGGTGTTTGATCCCTCGCTGGTCTTGATGGACGAACCGCTTGGCGCGCTGGACAAGCAGTTGCGCGAACATATGCAGTTTGAAATCAAGCACCTGCATGAAAGCCTTGGCATCACGGTGGTCTATGTGACCCATGATCAGGGCGAAGCCCTTACCATGTCCGACCGGGTTGCGGTGTTCAACGATGGCCGCATCCAGCAGCTTGCCCCGCCTGCCGATCTGTATGAGCGGCCCGACAATTCCTTTGTCGCCCAGTTCATTGGCGAGAACAACAAGCTGCCCGGCGTGGTCGAAGAGCTGTCGGGCGACAAGGCGCTGGTGCGGCTGGCCACGGGCGAGCTGATCGACGCCACCCCGGTCAATATCCGCGAAAAAGGGCAGAAGACGCTGGTCTCGATCCGCCCCGAGCGGGTGGAGTTCAAGCCCGAGATGATGCCTGCGGGCATCCATACCATCGACGCGGAAGTCGTCGAGATCATCTACATGGGCGATATCCTGCGGGTCGTGCTGAAAGTGGCCGGTTCCAGCGATTTCGTGATGAAGATGCGCAATACCCTTGGCCAGACCCGGCTGGCTCAGGGACAGAAGATCAAGGTGGGCTGGCATCCGCTGGACGCCCGCGCACTCGATCCCATGTAAAACCCCGCAAGGGGGCCGCCCGTTCTGCAGAAGGGCGGCGGAAGACCGGAAGAACCAAACAGGGAGCTTATAATGAAAAAACTTCTCGTTCTGTCCACCGCGCTGGCGACCATGGGCTTTGCCGCCCAGGCCGACGTCACGGTGATGTCCTGGGGCGGCGCCTATGGCGAGGCCCAGACCGAAGCCTTCGTCAAGCCGTTCATGGCTGCGACCGGCATCAAGACCACGATGACCGACAGCGACAACCCCGCCCCGGCGATCAAGGCGATGGTCGAAGCCGGCAACGTCACGGTTGACGTCGCCTCGGTCGAATATGCCGACGGTATCCGCCTGTGCGACGAAGGCGTGCTGGAAACCATCGACATCGCCACGCTGCCTGCCGGCGCCGATGGCACTGCGGCTGCGGATGACTTCCTGCCCGGCGCCGTGACCGAATGCGCGGTTTCGACCGACATCTGGTCGAACGTCTTCGCCTATGACACCACCAAGTTCCCCGAAGGCCCGACCAAGGTCGCCGACTTCTTCGACCTGGAAAAGTTCCCCGGCAAGCGCGGCCTGAAGAAGGGCGCCAAGGCGGTTCTGGAACTGGCGCTGCTGGGTGACGGCGTGCCCGCTTCGGAAGTCTATGCCGTGCTGTCCACCCCCGAAGGTGTGGACCGTGCCTTTGCCAAGCTCGACACCATCAAGAAGGATGTCGTCTGGTGGGAAGCCGGTTCGCAGGCTCCGCAGCTTCTGGCCGATGGCGAAGTTGCCATGACCACCGCCTATAACGGCCGTATCTTTGCGGCGGCGATGAACGAAGGCAAACCCTTCCAGATCGTCTGGGACGGCCAGATCTATGAAAACGAAATGTTCGTCGTGCCGAAGGGCGCCCCGAACAAGGACGAGGCGATGCAATTCGTCGCCTATGCCACCTCGACCGAAGGGCTGCGCGCCTCGGCGCAGCAGATCTCCTATGGCCCGGCGCGCAAATCGTCGATGGCAACCGAGATCATCTTCAAGGACGGCAAGACCGTGATGGCGCCCCACCTGCCGACCGCGCCGGAAAACATGGGCAACGCTCTGGAAACCTCGTCTGACTTCTGGGTCGATCATGACGCGGAACTGAACGAGCGCTTCCAGGCCTGGCTGTCGCAATAATCGGACTTTGACCGATCACCGGGCGCGGGGGATATCCCTGCGCCCGGACTTCAAAAAGAGGGATGAGGGATGTCCGAGGCCGCCACCACCGCGATGCTGACCACCGCCGACGGTCGCCCGCTGAAAGAAGCCTTGGCCACGGCGCAGGCCCGAGCCCGCCGCAAGGCGTTCCTGCTGGTTCTGCCGCTGTTGCTGTTCGTGCTGCTGACCTTTCTGATCCCCATTGGCTACATGCTGAAACGTTCGGTCGAGCATGACGGGTTCTCCGCCTCGGCTCCCGAGCTTGACGCATGGTTCGCCGCCAACCCCGGTTTCGACTATGCCAACCCGCCGGAGGCGGCCTATGCCGCGCTGGTGAAGGATCTGGCGCGGATGCAGGTGGAAAAATCCACCGGCATCGCGGGCACCCGCATCAATTATACCGTTCCCGGCTCGATCAGCCTGTTCAAGGGCGGCGCCCGCGCCGCCAAGGATCTGGTCCCGCCCTATAAAGAGGCGTTGCTGGCCGTCGATGCCGCCTGGGGCGAGCCGCGGCTGTGGCGCGGCATGGAATCGGCCTCGTCGAAATACACCACCGAATTCTACAAGGTCGCCTCGGACCGCAAGCTGACCGATGACGGCTGGGCGCAGGGCGGCGACAAGGAACGGATCTATCTTTACCTGTTCTTCAAGACCTTCCTCGTCTCGGGCATAATCACGGTGATCTGCCTGCTCTTGGCCTTCCCGATCGCGCATCTTCTGGCCGTGCTGCCGATGTCGAAATCCTCGCTCTTGATGATCATGGTGCTGCTGCCGTTCTGGACCTCGCTTCTGGTGCGGACGACAAGCTGGATCGCGCTGTTGCAGGAGCAGGGGATACTGAACAACCTCTTGGTCTGGATGGGGATTATCAGCGACGACAGCCGGCTGCCGATGATGTATAACATGACCGGCACCATCGTTGCGATGACGCATGTGCTGCTGCCCTTCATGGTGCTGCCGCTTTATTCGGTGATGCGGGTCATCCCGCCCAGCTATGCCCGCGCCGCCCGCAGCCTTGGCGCCACAAGCTGGACCACCTTCCGCCGGGTCTATCTGCCGCAGACCCTGCCGGGGATCGCTGCCGGCTCGCTCTTGGTCTTCATTCTGGCGGTGGGCTACTACATCACCCCCGCGCTGGTCGGCGGGGCGGACGGGCAACTGATTTCCAACCTGATCAGCTTCCACATGTCGAAATCGAACTGGTCGCTGGCGGCGGCGCTGGCCGCGATGCTGCTGGCCGCCATCCTGCTGCTCTACTGGCTTTATGACCGCCTGATCGGCATCGACCGGCTGAAGCTGGGTTAAGGAGAACATCATGGCGCTTCCCACCTATGCCTCGCCGCTCGAGAAGGTCTGGCACTACACCTATCTGGTGATCTGCGGGCTGATCTTCATCTTCCTGATCGCGCCGATCCTTGTGGTCATTCCGCTGTCCTTCAACGCCGAGCCCTATTTCACCTTCACCGAGAAGATGCTGACCTTCGATCCCGAAGGCTATTCGCTGCGCTGGTATGACACGCTCTTGACGCTGGGGCATCCGGCGGCCGAGACCCCGCGTGACAGCACCTGGTGGGCGCTGGCCTGGGAAAACTCGACCTGGATTCAGGCGGCGAAGAACTCGTTCTGGGTGGGGCTTTGGGCGACCATTCTGGCCACCACGCTGGGCACCATTGCAGCACTTGGCCTGAGCCGGCCGGAAATGCCGGGCCGTCGCCTGATCATGGCGCTGCTGATTTCGCCGATGATCGTGCCGATCATCATCATCGCGGTGGGGATGAGCTTTTTCTACGCGCAGGCGTGCATTCCGCCGGATACCGCGCTTGGGTCTGTGGCCGGGCTGTTCCTGTCGAACAAGGGCTGTCTGGTGAATTCGCACCTTGGGGTGATCATCGCCCATGCAGTGCTGGGCATTCCCTTTGTCATCATCACGGTCACCGCCACGCTGTCGGGCTTTGACCAGTCGCTGATCCGGGCGGCGCATTCGTTGGGTGCCAATCCGCGGGTGACCTTCTTCAAGGTGGTCATGCCGCTGATCCTGCCGGGCATCATCTCGGGCGCGCTCTTTGCCTTTGTCACCTCGTTTGATGAGGTGGTGGCGGTGCTGTTCATCGCCGGACCCGAGCAGCAGACTATCCCGCGCCAGATGTTCAACGGCATCCGTGAGGCGATTTCTCCGGCCATCCTTGCCGTGGCGACGATTCTGGTGATCGTGTCGGTGCTGCTTCTGGCAACAGTCGAACTTTTGCGGCGCCGGTCGGAGCGGCTACGCGGCGTCACCCCGAGGTAACCATGGCCAACACCTATGACAGCGGGCGGCTGAACCTGCCGTTCGTCGGAATCGCGACCTTCGGCAAGCGGCCCTATGTGCAGGACTGGGACAAGATCGCCGCAGAAGTGGCGGTGCTGGGCGCGCCTTTTGACTTTGGCACCCAGTTCCGGGCGGGGGCCCGGTTCGGCCCGCGTTCGGTGCGCGAGGCGTCCACCCTGTTCAGCTTTGGCCATGCCGGGGCCTATGACCACGAGGACGACTGCACCTATCTGCCGGAATCAGTGCGGATCGTGGACATAGGCGATGCCGATATCGTCCATACCGACACCGCCAAAAGCCACGCCAATATCCGCAAGGGGGTAGAGGCGATCCTGAAGGCGGGCGCCCTGCCGGTGGTGATCGGCGGCGATCATTCGGTGAATATCCCCTGCATTCAGGCGTTTGAGGGGCAGGGGCCGATCCATATCCTACAGATCGACGCCCATCTGGATTTCGTCGATGAACGCCATGGCGTGAAGGTCGGCCATGGCAGCCCAATGCGCCGCGCGGCGGAAAAGGATTATGTGACCGGCATCACCGCTGTCGGCATCCGCAACGTTTCGTCCACCGCCAAGGACGGCTATGACGCCGCCCGGCGGATGGGCGATGATATCCTCTCGGTGCGCCAGTTCCGCGCTTTGGGCGCCGAAGGCGTGGCCAAGCGCATTCCGGCAGGCGCGCGGGTCTATGTGACCATCGACATCGACGGCTTCTGCCCCTCGATCGCGCCGGGCACCGGCACGCCAAGCCACGGCGGCTTCCTCTATTATGAGGTGCTGGAGCTGTTGCAGCATGTCGCCCGCGCGCATGAGGTGGTGGGCATGGATCTGGTCGAGGTGGCGCCGGACTATGACCCCTCGCAATCGACGCAGATTCTGGCGGCGCAGGTGCTGCTGAACTTCCTCGGCTTCATCTTCCACGCCAAGGGCTTTCGCTGACCCGTCAGGGCAGGATGTGCAGCCAGACCCAGATCGTGCCCATCGACAGCGCCGTGGCGATCAGCACGGCGCTGGCGTTCACCCGCTTGGCCACGCCGTAAAGATGCGCGAACATATAGGCATTGACCCCCGGCGCCATGGCCGCCGTCATCACCGATGACCGCAGCGAGGCGGTGTCGATGCCAAAGCCCCAGCGCCCCAGCACATAGGCCAGCCCCGGATGCAGGATCAGCGAGCAACCGCAGATCATCGCAATCGTCGCCCGGTCGCCCTCGGGCTTGTAGCGAAGCAGCACCCCGCCAAGGCCGAACAGCGCCGTGGGGATCGCCGCCCGCACCATCATATCAACCGCAGACATCACCGCACCGGGCAGCGGAATGCCCGACAGATTGACGATGAACCCCGCCGTCAGCCCCAGCACCAGCGGCTGCGAGAAGATGGCCCGCAGGATTTTCGCCCCCAGCGCCGGGGCCGACAGCCCATGGCCCCGCGCCCGCGCCCATTCCATCATCGCAATGCCAAAACCGTAGAAGATCGGTGAATGGATCGAGATGATCGCCAGATTGCCCGCCAGCGCCTCGGTGCCATAGGCGCGCTCGGTGATCGGCAGGCCCAAGAGCAGCGAGTTGGAAAACAGGCAGGCAAAGGCGATGGCGACGGCATCGGTCAGCGGGCGGCGAAAGATCAGCAGCGCCCCGGCAAGTCCGGCAAGGAAACTGGCAAAGGCCGCGATGTAAAAGCTCAAAAGCAGTCCGGCGTGATAGGCACCCGACAAATCCAGCGTGGCGATGGATTTGAACAAAAGCGTCGGCACCGCGAAATTCTGCGCAAAGCGCATGATGCCATCCACCGCAGAATCGGAAAACAGCCCGGCGCGGGCGGCCAGATAGCCAAAGCCGATCACCAGAAAGACCGGCAGGATAACGTCGATCAGCGCGCTCATGGCAGGTTGTCGAACTGCAAGACCATGCCGTCATGTGCGGGCTCGATGCCCTTGGCCAGCTCGCCCTGCAAGGTGGCGAAATCCATGTCCAGATGCATGTTGGTCAAGACCGCCCGCGCCGGACGCGCCCGCGCAATCCAGTCCAGCGTCATCGCCAGATGGGCATGGGTCGGATGCGGCTTGCGCCGCAGGGCATCGACGATCCAGCAGTCCAGCCCCGCCAGATGCGGCCAGCTTTCCTCGGGGATTGCTACGGCATCGGGCAGATAGGCCAGCCCGCCGATGCGGAAGCCCAAGGCATCCATTGATCCGTGATCGGCGCGGAACGGTTGAAAGGCAATCGGCCCCGCCGCCCCCGGCACCTCGAACGGCCCGTCGATGCTGCGCAGGTCAAGGATCGGCGGATAGGGGCTGCCCGCGGGCTGCACGAAGGCATAGCCAAAGCGGGAAATCAGCGCCTCTTGCGTCGGACCATCGGCCCAGACGGCCAGGCGCCGGCGCAGATTGAAGACGATCTGGCGCAGGTCGTCGATGCCATGCACATGATCGGCATGGGAATGGGTATAGACCACCCCGTCCAATTGCCCGACGCCGGCATCCAGCAACTGGTCGCGCATGTCGGGCGAGGTGTCGATCAGCACCCGCGTTACCGCCTCCCCCGCCAGACGCTCGACCAGAAGAGAGCAACGGCGGCGGCGGTTGCGCCGGTCGGTCGGGTCGCAATCGCCCCAATCGCCGCCCAGCCGCGGCACCCCGCCCGAGGAACCGCAGCCAAGGATGGTAAAGCGCAGGCTCGCCATCTCAGGCCGCCTCCGCCCTGCGCGCGGCCTTGGTGAACAGCCGGTCAAAATTCGCCGTGGTGGCGGCGGCGAATTCCGCCTCGGTCAGGCCATAAATCTGCGCGCCGGTCTTGGCGGTAAAGGCGGTATAGGCCGGCTCGTTGCGCTTGCCGCGATGGGGCACCGGCGCAAGATAGGGGCTGTCGGTTTCCAGCAGGATGCGGTCCAGCGGCGCCGCGGCGAAGATGTCGCGCAATTCCCCCGATTTGGGGAAGGTGGCGATGCCCGACATTGACAGATAGAACCCCATCTCCAGCGCCGCCTGCGCCAGCGCCGCACCCGAGGAAAAGCAATGCATGACACAGGTATAGGGCCGCACCGCCATGCCCTCGGCCAGAATGGCGGCCATGTCCTCATCCGCCGCGCGGGCATGGATGATCAGCGGCAGCCCGGTTTCCTGCGCCGCCTCGATATGCAGCCGCAGGCTGGTCTTCTGCACCGCCGCGCTTTCGGCGGTATAGTGATAGTCCAGCCCGGTCTCGCCGATGCCGACGAATTTCGGATGCCGCGCCAGCGCCACCAGTTCCGCCACGGTGATCGGCGGGCTGTCCGCCGCGCTCATCGGGTGGATGCCCGCAGCATAAAAGACGCCCTCATAGGCTTCGGCCAGCGCGCGGACCTTGGGTTCGTTGTGCATCCGGGTGCAGATCGTCACCATCCGGCGCACCCCGGCTGCGCGGGCGCGGGCGATGATCTCGCCAACCTGGCCTTCGAAATCCGGGAAATCCAGATGGCAGTGGCTGTCCACAATCTCGGGGGGCATGTCTTTCATCCGGTCCGGCACGACGCTCTTCCGCCCGCCCGTTCATCTTGGCCCAAATATCCCACGGGGGTCCGGGGGTGTGAAACCCCCGGCGGCGGGCAGGGGTGGGCGGGCTCAGGACCGGCGCGACAGCGCGTTTGCCGCCTCGTCGATCTTCAGAACCATATCCATGAGAAGGGCGGCAGGGTCAAGGTTCACCGCCTTGCCGCGCCGCGCCCGCAGCCCCAGATGCTGCGCCAGATCGGCCCAGCCGCGCGCCGCTGCCCAATCCGGCGCCAGCCGCGCGATCACTTCGCCCTCGCCCGGCGCCGCCTCGGGCGGCAATTGGCCAAGGGTGCCCGCCCGCGCCAGCCGGGCAAGGAACAGGTCGATCAGCGTCACGATCAGTTCGAACACCGGCTCGGCGCCGCGTCCGGCGCCTGTTTCGGCCAAAGCCAGCGCGCGGGGCCGGTCCAGCCGGGGCAGCGTCGCCATCAGCCCGACCAGCCGGGCATAAATCTCCAGCCCGCCGGTGTTGGTCATGCGGAACGCCTCGCCCACCGATCCGCCTGCCAATTCCGCCAGCGCCACCCGGTCTTCGGGCGCCACCTCTCCCCCCGCCTGCGTCAGCGCATCCGACAGATCGGCAGGCCCCAGCGGCGCCAGCCGCAACTCGCGGCAGCGTGAGCGGATGGTGGGCAACAGCCGCGCCGGTTGATGCGAGATCAAAAGCAGCGTCACCCGCGGCGGCGGTTCTTCCAGCAGTTTCAAGAGCGCATTGGCCGCCGAGGGGTTCATCTCGTCCACGGAATCGACGATGGCCACCCGGTGCCCGCCATCCGCCGCCGACAGCGCGAAGAAGCTTTTCAGCCGGCGCGTTTCATCGACCGAAATCACATCGGGCAGCTTTTCCTTCTTTTCGTCCCAAGCCCGCCGCAACAGGAAAAGCCGCGGCTCGGTCAGCGCGGCAACATGGCGCGCGACGGGATGGCTTTCGGCAATGTCCAGCGTTTCGGGCGGGGCAGGGGCGAACAGCCCGCCCTCCTGTGGCGGGGTGGCGAGTAGAAACCGCGCGATCTTCCAGGCCAGCGTTGCCTTGCCCACCCCGCGCGGCCCGGTGATCAGCCAGCCGTGATGCAGCCGCCCCGAAGACCACGCGTCAAGAAACGCCGCCTCGGCCGCCCCTTGCCCGATCAGCCGCGCGGTCTGGCGCGGATGGAGGGCGCCCTCGATCCGGTCGGGTTCGGGGATTTCGACCTCGCTCATAGCCGGGCCAGCGCCTGTTGCAGCACATCGGCGGCCACCGCCTCGGCCGGGCGGGCGCCTGCGATCACGCGAAAGCGGGCAGGGGAGGCGGCGGCAAGGGCCAGAAACCCCGCCCGGGCCTTTTCCTGCAGACCAAGGCCCATGCCCTCGAACCGCAGTTCCTTGCCGGGGCGGGCGGTGGCACGGGCCAGACCTTCGGCCGCGTCAATGTCGATCAGAAAGGTCAGGTCCGGTTCCGCCCCGATCATCAGCGCGTGCAGGCTGTCCACAGTCTGACGCAGGTCACCCCGGGTCAGGCCCTGATAAATCCGCGTGCTGTCGGCAAAACGGTCGCAGATCACCACGGCGCCGCGCGCCAGCGCCGGGCGGATGGTCTTTTCCAGATGGTCACGCCGCGCCGCGGTGAAAAGCAGCAGTTCCGTCTCGGTTGACCAGCGGTCGGTGGCGCCTTCCAGCACCAGACGGCGGATTTCCTCGGCCCCCGGGCTGCCGCCCGGTTCGCGCGTCAGCACCACCTCGCGGCCATGTCCCTGCAATGCCTCGGCCAAGAGCCGGGCCTGGGTGGATTTGCCCGAGCCGTCGATGCCTTCAAAGGACAGGAACCGCCCGGCCATCAGCTTGCCGGAGCCGTGCCGCCCAGATAGGTCGCGCGCAGATGGCCGATGGCGGTGGTCATCCGGGTCACGAAGCCGCCGCGCGGCACATCCGCTTCGGCCACCAGCGGAATGCGGTGTTCCGGCAGGCCCGGCAGGGTGATCACCAGTTCGGCCAGACGGGCGCCCTTGGCCACCGGCGCCGCGATCGGGCCGGTATAGGCCACCTCGGCCTTGAGTCCGTCCTGCACCAGCGCGGGGATCAGGATGCGGACATCCGCAGCGGGCACCAGACCCACGGTATCGGCGGCCCCCATGAACACCGCCGCCTCGGCAAGGCGGGTGTCAGCCTTGGCCACGGTCTTCAGCGCGAATTGGCGAAAGGCCCATGAGGCGATCCGCTCGGCCTCTTCGGCGCGTTCCTTGTCGCTGGCAAGGCCGGTCACCGCAAAGATGATCCGCCGCTCGCCCTGTTTGACGCTGCCGACAAGGCCATAGCCCGCCTCGCTCGTATGGCCGGTCTTCAGGCCATCGGCGCCGATCCCCAGTTTCAGCAGGGGGTTGCGGTTGTTGGCATTGGCGGGGGCGCGGTTTTTATAGTTGAATTCGGTCTGGGCAAAGACGGGGTAGTAATCGGGGAACTCCTCGATCAGCCGCTGCGCCAGAAGGCCAAGATCCTTCATGCTCATCCGGTGGCGCGGGTCTGGCCAGCCCGATGCATTGGCAAAGGTCGAATCCACCATGCCCAGCGCATGGGCGCGCTCTGTCATCTGGGCGGCAAAAGCCTCTTCGGTGCCCGCCAGCCCCTCGGCCACCACGACGCAGGCGTCATTGCCCGAGTTCACGATCATGCCGTGGATCAGCTCGTCCACCGTGGGCCGGTCGCCCTGTTGCAGATACATGGTCGAGCCGCCGTCCTTGGTCATCTGCACCGCGCGGGCCGAAACCGGAAAGGTGGTGTCCATCTGCACGCGGCCATCGCGCAGCGCCTCGAACAGCATGTTGATCGTCATCAGCTTGGACATCGAGGCGGGCGGCACCGCAACCGTGCCGTTCTTGTCCATCAGCACGGTGTGGGTGGTCACGTCATAGACCCAGGCCGCGGTGGCCCGCGTCTCGAAGGCGGCGGCGGGCAGCGCGGCCAACACAAGCGCGATCATGGCGAACAAGCGGAACATGGTCTCTCCGTTTCAGACAGGGGCCGGGGACTGCCCGGACTGCGGGCCTAGCCGCGTTTCAGGACATAGGCATCGGCAAAGCCGGCGGCCTTGACCTTGGCCAGAACCCCGGCGTCACCCGGTGCGGTGACCGACCAGAAGGTCTTGCCTTGGGCCTTTTCCTCGCGCACCTGAGCGGTGATGCCCGCCTTGGCCAGCGTGTCGGCGGCGCGTTTGGCATTGGCCTCGACCGAGAAGATGCCGATCTGGATCAGCCCGCCGCCAGCGGCGGGTTTTGCCGGGGCGGCAGGTTTCGCGGCCGGCTGGGCCGGAGCGACGGCAACCGGGGCGGCCCCTTTGACGGCCGGGGCCGTCGCGGCGGGCGCCTTGCCTGCGGGGGCCTTGCCGGTCGCGCGGTCAATCGCGGCGGCGGCGCCGGGCACCGGGTCAAGCGTTTCGGTCTCGACCGTTTCGGCGGCGTCCAGAATGGGTTTGGTGGCATCGGGGGCCGCGCTCGGCGCCTCTTCCCGCCGCAGCGCGGTCACCGAAATCTTGCCGGGCTGCCCGGCCAGAAGGCCAAGTGCCGCCGCCGCATCCGAGGAAATCTGCAAGGTCGGGCCGGGGTTGTCCCGCTCGCGCCGGAAGAGGGCACCGATCACGAATTTGCCATTGGCGGGGTTGCGCAGGATCACCCGCTCGGGGTCTTTGGCATCGGGTGACGCGACCCAGACCCCGCCCAGCGACGGGCGGCCATCCCAAAGCGCGGTGTCGGTGACCTGAAACACCTCGGGCGCCTCGACGTCGCGGTCCACCAGCTTGACCGATTTTGCCCCGGCGGGGGCCGCAGCCGCGGTGGTTCCCCCCTTGGGCGCCTTCGAGGCGAAGGGACCGCCGCCATCCTGGCAGCCCGCCAGAACCGCCGCTGCCGCCGCGAGGATGAGGAACCGCTTCACTGTTGCCTTGCCTGCCATCAAACCACCTCATGCGCGCGTTCTGCGACGCGCTTATCCCCGGGGCGCGGCCGGTCCGCAGCCCCGTTTGGCGCCATGATACAGAGCGATCCACCGACAGGGAAGGGCGCCAGCGCAGCCTTGGCGGAAAACACCGCGTGAAGAGGCCGCCCGCAGGCCGGGAACCGGGTCAGACCAGCCGCCCCCAAAGGTCGTATTCGCCGGCCTCTTCTACGGTCACCGTCACGATATCTCCGGGGGAGAGGTCTTCGAAGCCTTCGTCGATGAACAGGTTGCCGTCGATTTCCGGCGCATCGGCCTTGGTGCGGCAGGTGGCGCCGTCGCCGTCCACCTCATCCACGATAACCTGCATCACCTGACCCACCTTGGCGGCCAGCTTTGCCTCGGAAATCGCCTGCGCCTTGGCCATGAAACGGTCCCAGCGGTCTTGCTTGACCTCTTCCGGCACATGGTCGGGCAGGGCGTTCGAGCGCGCCCCGGCGACGTTTTCGTATTGGAAGCAGCCCACCCGGTCCAGTTGCGCCTCGTCCAGCCAGTCGAGCAGGGTCTGGAACTCGGCCTCGGTCTCGCCCGGATAGCCGACGATGAAGGTCGAGCGCAGGGTGATATCGGGGCAGGCGCGGCGCCATGCGGCAATCTCGTCCAGCGTCTTGGCCGCCGCCGCCGGGCGGGCCATGCGTTTGAGCGTGTCGGGATGGGCGTGCTGGAAGGGGATGTCCAGATAGGGCAGCACCAGCCCTTCTGCCATCAGGGGGATAAGGTCGCGGACATGCGGATAAGGGTAGACATAATGCAACCGCACCCAGGCGCCCAGCTTGCCCATCTCGCGGGCAAGGTCGGTGATATGCGCCCGCACCTCACCGCCCTTCCACGGGGACAGGTCATGCCGCCGGTCCAGCCCATAGGCCGAAGTATCCTGCGAAATCACCAGAAGCTCGCGCACCCCGGCCTCGACCAGCTTTTCCGCCTCACGCAGCACGGCATGGGCTGGGCGGGAGACCAGCTTGCCGCGCATGTCGGGGATGATGCAGAACTTGCAGGCGTGGTTGCAGCCTTCGGAAATCTTGAGATAGCTGTAATGGCGCGGCGTCAGGCGCACGCCCGTCGCCGGAAGCAGGTCGATAAAGGGGTCGGGCGCGGGCGGCACGGCGCCGTGGACGGCATCCAGAACCGCCTCATACTGATGCGGGCCGGTGACGGCCAGAACCTTGGGATGGGCGCCTGTGATGTATTCGGGTTCGGCGCCAAGGCAGCCGGTCACGATCACCCGGCCGTTTTCCTGCAACGCCTCGCCGATCGCCTCAAGGCTTTCGGCCTTGGCGGAATCGAGAAAACCGCAGGTGTTCACGATCACCGCATCGGCACCCTTGTAATCGGGGCTGATCGCATAGCCTTCGGCCCGCAGCCGGGTCAGAATCCGCTCGCTGTCCACCAATGCCTTGGGGCAGCCAAGCGAGACCATGCCGATGGTCGGCTGTCCTGAACGGCGCTCATCGGGAACCGTGGCGCGGGCGAGGTCGGGGCGGAGGAGCGGCGGATTTTGCGACATGCAGGCCGGTATAGCGGAAAGTGCCGGATGGGGCAAACGGGGTAGGTCGGGGTTCACCCCGACTCAGGCGTGGGTATCGGAGAGTCGGGGTGAACCCCGACCTACGGCAAAAGCCTGCCGCCGCACCGAGGCGATGCTTGTCTTGCCCCTAAGCTGGCGTAGACTCTGGGGAAGTGGTGTTCGGGAGGGGTGCGATGCGCTGGATTGTCCGGGGATTGGGCGGGGTGCTGGTGCTTGTCGTGCTGGCCTTCGGGGCGGTGGCGCTGATCCCGGCAGAGAAGATTGCCGGGCTGGCCGTGGCGCGGTTCGAGACGCTGACGGGGCGCAAGCTTACTCTGGAAGGTGCGGTCAGGCCCAGCATCTGGCCGGTGCTGGGGGTCAAGACCGGCCCTGTCACCATCGCCAATGCCGACTGGTCCGACGAGGGGCCGATGCTGCGGGCCGAGGCGCTGGACATCAGCGTGGACATGGCGGCCCTGATGGGCGGCGAGGTGCGCATCACCGGCGTCACGGCAGTCGGGCCGCAAATCGTGCTGGAGCGGGCAAAGGACGGGCGCGAAAACTGGGTGTTCGGCGGCGCCAATGGCGGCACGGTCACCACCGAAACGCCGGGGGTTGGCACGCCCTTCACCCTGCTCAAGGGCGTGGTGACCGGGGGCAGCCTGCGCTTTGTCGATCACCGGGCCGGGCGGCGCGAGGAGTTGACGGCGATGGACGGCGAACTGGCCATCCCCGATTACGAAGGCGCCGCCACGCTCCGGCTGACCGCCAGCCGCAACGGGCAGCCCTTTGCCGCCGATCTGACCATCGGCGCTTTCCGCAGTTTTCTGGATGGCAAGGTTGGCCCGCTGGAGGCCGAACTGACGGCTGGGGCGGCCGAGGCCAGTTTCAAGGGCCGCGCCGGATGGAACCCGGTCGCGGGCGAGGGCGATCTGGTGGCCGATCTGGCCGCGCTGAAGGAAGTGGCGGCGCTGGCAGGTGTGGCGGCCCCGGCGCTGCCGCAGGGTTTGGGCGGTGAAAGGGTGACGGTCGCGGGCAAGCTGACAGTCACCGACGCCGGTTCGGTTCACCTGCGCGGCGGCAAGATCGGGCTGGACGGCAGCACGCTGACCGCCGATGCAGACCTGACCACGGCGGGCGCGCGGCCCAAGCTGTCGGCCAAGGTGACGGCAGGGGCGCTGGACCTGCGCGGGCTGACCGGCGGGCATGGCGGCGGTTCGGATGGCGGGGCGGCTGCGGCAGGCTGGCCCACCGGGCGGCTTGATGCCTCGGGCCTTGGGGCGCTGGATGCCTCGGTCGCGCTGGTGGCCGACAGCGCCGATCTGGGGCTGGCGAAAACCGGCGCGCTGGAGGTGATGCTGACGATCGACCGGGCGCGGGCGGTTTTCGACATCCGCCGCATAGCCGCCTATGAGGGCGTCGTTTCGGGGCAATTCGTGGTGAACGGCCGCAAGGGCCTGTCGGTGGGCGGGGATCTGGGCTTTGCCGGCATCGCCCTGCAACCGATGCTGCGCGACTTTGGCGGTTATGAGCGGCTGATCGGCACCGGCGACCTGCGGGTGAAGTTCCTTGGTTCGGGCGCGTCGGTGGATGCGATCATGCACAGTCTGGAAGGGGCGGGGGCCCTTTCGCTTGGCAAGGGCGAGTTGCGGGGGCTCGACATCGCGGGGATGCTGCGGACGCTGGACACCGGCTTTGTCGGCGAGGGACAAAAGACGATCTTTGACAGTCTGGCAGGCACCTTCACTATGGCGGGCGGGGTGTTGCAGAACGATGACCTGCGGATGGTGTCGCCCTATGTCACCGCGGCAGGTTCGGGCAAGGTGGGTCTGGGCGCGCGCAATCTGGATTACCGGATCAAGGCAACCGCGCTGGCCGATGCCGAGGGGGCGGGCGGGGTGACGGCGCCGCTGATGATCACCGGCCCCTGGGCCAAACCGCGTTTTGCGCTGGATTTGCAGGCGCTGGCCGAACAGGAACTGGCCGACGAAAAGGCAGCCCTTGAGGCGGCGGCCAAGGCCAAGGCGGCAGCGCTGGAGGCCGAGGCGAAGGCCAAGCTCAAGGATGAGCTGGGCATCGAACAGCAGGAGGGCGAAAGCCTGGAAGATGCCGCGCGCCGCCGCGCCGAAGAGGCGCTGACCGACGAGGCGCGCAAGGCGCTTGAGGCGCTGCTCGGCGGCAACTGACCTGCCCTTGGCCCCGGGGGAGCCGTTTCCCCTCGCGCCCGGCCCTGCCAGAGGTGGCGAGGGGTGCTTGACGGGGCGAGGGGGATCGGCATTCTGGCGTCATGTTCCCGATCCGCGACCATAACCCCTCGGGCGGCAGGCCCTTTGTGACGCTGCTGCTGATCGCGGTGAATGTCGCCGTGTTTCTGGCCTATTGGCTGGGTCTGCCTTCGGAATGGGCGGTGCAGCGGTTTCTGTTCGACTGGGGGCTGGTGCCGCAGGTGGTGACCTCGGGCCGGCGGATCGAGACGCTGGTGACCTCGATGTTCCTGCATGGTGGCTGGATGCATCTGATCGGCAACATGTGGTTCCTCTGGCTGTTCGGCGACAATATGGAGGATCAGCTTGGCCATCTCCGCTTTGCCGGGTTCTATCTGCTGGCGGGGCTGGCGGCCGCCGCCTTGCAGATTGCCGCCGATCCGGGGTCGGGGCTGCCGATGGTGGGGGCCTCGGGGGCGATTGCCGGGGTGATGGGGGGGTATCTGCTGCTGTTCCCCAAGGCGCGGGTCGATGTGTTGTTCATCTTCCTGATCTTCTTCCGGGTCTTTCCCATTCCGGCATGGATCGTTCTGGGCTTCTGGTTCGGCGCGCAACTGGTCAGCGGTGCGGTTACCCCGTCGGATGCCGGGGGCGTGGCCTATTGGGCCCATGCCGGCGGCTTTCTGGGCGGGCTGGTGCTGACCCTGCCAGCCCTGATCGCCCGGGGCGGGCGCGGCTACTGGCAGCGCACGGCGGGGCACCCGGCCCATCCTGCGGCGGAATACAAGCTGAGCCGCTCGGCGATTCCGCGGGTGCCGCGAAGATAGGCGATTTCTGGGATCAAGGCTTGATTTTTAGGCATTAAAGGGTTTTTCTGAACGCCTCGGTCTCGTGGAGCAGTGGCGTGGCGCAGTTGATTTTCATCGGAACAGACGCGGATGGATTTACCGGCGGTGGCAAGCAAGAGCGTTTCATTCAGGTCGCCGCGCAGATCCTGCCCCGGATGGGGGTCGAGGTGCGGACGGTGCGGACCGTTGACGAGATTGCCGCCTTGAAGACGGGCGACAGAACGGTGGCGGCACTGGTCTACAGTGAGGGCAATGCCACGGCGGAAACCTACCTCGAACTGGAGGACAAGGCCGAGATTTGCCACGAAGTCTTTTCCGACCTGCGTCTGCTGCATCACCCCGATATCGGCCAGATCATCAAGAACAAGGCGGCCAGCGCCGATCTGTTTGAAAAGCACAAGGTGCCTACGCCACGCCGGATGGAAGGCAGCGCCAGCAGCGCCACCTTTTCGAACAGCGCCGACAGCAGTGGCGCGGCGGTGAGCGTTTTCGAGATCGGGGACGAACTTCCCGAGGGGCGTTTCAACACCGAATTTGTGGACACCCGCCACGAGTTCCGCGGAGCCTCCTATTATGTCAGTCTGAGAGCGGTGACGGTCGGCGGGAAATGTCTGGCGACCTATGTGCGGTGCCGCCCTGTCGAGGAGGGCAATCCTTCGGTTCATGCCAAGAATACACCGCGTCAGCCCGGGTTGATCAACTATCTGATGGCGAAAACCGTTCTGCCGAACCAAGAGGAAATCACCGAAGTCTGCGCGCGGCTGGGCACAGCCTTTGGGCCTGGCTTTTACGCCCATGACATTCTGCCGTCCTGCGATGGCAAGGGACTCTTCGTTTGCGAGACGGGCTTCAAATTCGATGAAAGCTCGCTTCGCCGCCGCTTGCGGGGGCTGGAGGACCGGGTGGCGATGCCCGAGCTTTTCAACGATATGGAAAGCATCAAGCGCGCCTATGCGATTGCCGCCGACCCGGATTTCTTCGGCGTCTAACCCGTGGCCGCGGCGTTAGGCGCCTTTTCCGCCAGCTTCACCATCACCCAAAGCGCGTTGTTGAGCGGCACCGGCAGGCCAAGGGCGGCGGCGCTGCGCACCACTGCGCCGTTCAGCGCGTCGATCTCGGTCGGTTTGCCGCGGCGCATGTCCTGTGCGGTCGAGGAATGCTGCCCTGCCATCTGCTCTGCCACGTCCAGCACCTTTTGCCAGAGATCGCCCGGCAGGGCGACGCCCGAGGCTGCGGCAACCGCGCGGCATTCCTCCATCACGGCGCGCATCATGTCCTGCGCGCCGGCTTGGGCATTGATCACGCCATAGGGCTGCCGGGTCAGCGCCGAAAGGGCGTTGTAACAACAGTTTATGGTCAGCTTGGTCCAGAGCGCCGCCTCTGCCGCAGGCGAAACCTCGGCCCGGATGCCCGCCGCCGACAGCCGCTGCGCGGCGGCTTCGGCCCCCGCGCCGGGCGTCAGGATCAACTCACCCCGCCCGTTGTGGCGCACATGGCCGGGACCGGCCATTTCTGCCGCGACATAGACCACGACCGCCCCCACCGGGCGCCCCAGCACCTGTGCGATAAGGTCGGCATTGCCGATGCCGTTCTGCAGGCTGAGGATCGTGGCCCCCGGCGCCAGATGTGGCGCGATGGCGCGGGCCGCCGCTTCGGTATCGCCGGATTTGACGCAGACCAGCACCAGATCGGCCCCGGCCACGCCCGCAGGATCGTCGGTGACATCGGGGTGGGCCATGCGGCGCTGGCCGCCCTCTTCCACGATCAGCCCCGATTGCCCGACCGCCTGCACCAGCGCAGGCCGCCCGATCAGTGTGACCGCCTGACCTGCCAGCGACAGCCGACCACCGTAATAACAGCCAACCGCCCCGGCCCCCATGACCGCAATCCTGCCCCGTTCCATTCTGCCCCCGCTGCTGCCCTGCCGCAGTCTAGCGGCAGGGCGGGGGCAGAGGCGAGGGGCTCAGAAGCCGATCGGCTCCAGCACCTCGGGCTCGATCACCTCCACCCCCGGCGGCAGGCCGGCTTTCAGCACGCTGGCATCCTGCGCCAGCAGGGGGAAGGTGCGGTAATGGCAGGGGATCACCCAGCGGAACTGGAAATATTTGCGCGCGGCAAAGGCGGCGCGGTCCATGTCCATGGTGAAATGCCCGCCGCAGGACAGGATGCCGATGTCCGGCTTGTGGTATTCCGCCATCCAGCCCATGTCGGCCATGATGTCGGTATCGCCCGAGACATAGACCGTGTGCCCCTCGCCGGCGATCATGAAACCGGCCTCGGACCCGGCATAGCGCGGCCCGTCCTCACCGCCCACGGACGAGGAATGACAGGCGTTGACCATGGTCACCCTGGCGCCGCCCAGATCGACCGTGCCGCCCTTGTTGAAGCCGATGCCCTTGACCCCGTCGCGCGCCTGATACCAGGAAATCAGGTCATAGATGCCGACCAGCGGCACATCCAGTTCACGCGCAAGGGCCAGCGCATCGCCGGCATGGTCGCCGTGGCCGTGGGTCAAAAGAACATGCGTCGCCCCGGCAATCGCCTCGGCCCGACGATCCGCCGGGAACATCGGGTTGCCGGTCAGCCAGGGATCGACTAGCAGAACGGCGCCCTCGACCTCGATGCGAAAGCCCGAATGGCCCAGCCAGGTGATCTTCATGCCGTTTCCTTCCTTGGTTGTCATGGTCACAATCTAGGGGACGAACACCGCCAGACCAGTCGTTTTGATGACAAAGGCGCACTTCAGGCGGGAAATGCCCCACAAGGGGCAGCATGGTGTCTTGCCCTGGCCGCGCCAATGATGGCGCGGGACGAAGAATTTTCGGACGAAAATTCTTCTGCGGGCGCCGGGGGCGGCCCGCAGGTGCCCGTTCATCTTGCGGGGCGGGGGGCAGACCGCTAAACGGGGCGCAATCAGAGTGGAGAGGCCCATGTCCATCGACATCGACACCGCCCGGAAGGTGGCCCATCTGGCCCGCATCCGGGTGCAGGAAGACGATCTGCCCGCGCTTGCGCGTGAACTCTCGGGCATTCTCGGCTTCATGGAGCAGTTGAACGAGGTGGATGTGACGGGGATCGAGCCGATGGTCTCGGTCACGCCGATGCGTCTGGCGCGGCGGGCCGATGTGGTGACCGACGGCAATATTCAGGAACAGGTGCTGAAGAATGCCCCGGATGCAAGGGAAGGCTTCTTTGCCGTGCCGAAGGTGGTAGAATGAGCGCGCCGATGTCGAATGCAAACACATGGACCATTGCCGCCGCGCGTGAGGCGCTGCGCAAGGGCGAGATTTCCGCCGTCGATCTGACGATGGCCTGCCTGACGGCGATCGACGCGGGCGACGGGCTGAACGCCTTTGTCCACAAGACGCCCGAGATTGCACTGGAACAGGCGCGGGCGGCGGATGCGCGGCTGGCCGCAGGGGATGCACCCTCGATGTGCGGCATTCCCTTGGGCATCAAGGATCTGTTCTGCACCAAGGGCGTGCCGTCGCAGGCGGCGTCCAACATTCTGCGCGGCTTCCGGCCGGAATACGAATCGACCGTCACCACGCGGCTGTTCGATGCCGGGGCGGTGATGCTGGGCAAGCTGAACATGGACGAATTCGCCATGGGCTCCAGCAACGAAACCTCGACCTATGGCAATGCGGTCAGCCCGTGGCGGCGCGGCAATGACACGACGGCGCTGACGCCCGGTGGCTCGTCTGGCGGGTCTGCGGCTGCGGTGGCGGCGGACCTTTGCCTTGCGGCGACGGGAACCGACACCGGCGGTTCGATCCGGCAACCGGCGGCCTTTACCGGCATCGTCGGCATCAAGCCGACCTATGGCCGCGTCAGCCGCTGGGGCATTGTCGCCTTCGCCTCGTCGCTGGATCAGGCCGGCCCGATGACCAAGACCGTCCGCGATGCGGCGATCTTCCTGCAGGCCATGGCGGGCCATGACCCCAAGGACAGCACCAGCGCCGACCTGCCAGTGCCCGATTTCGAGGCGGCGCTGACCGGCGACATCCGTGGTAAGAAGATCGGCATTCCGCGCGAATACCGGCTGGATGGCATCCCGGCGGAGATTGACGCGCTTTGGCAGCGCGGCATTGAAATGCTGCGCGATGCGGGCGCCGAGATTGTCGATATTTCGCTGCCGCATACGAAATATGCGCTGCCCGCCTATTACGTCATCGCCCCTGCCGAAGCCTCGTCCAACCTCGCGCGTTATGACGGGGTGCGCTATGGCCACCGCGCCACGCTGTCGGCGGGCGAAGGCATTGTCGATATGTATGAAAAGACCCGCGCCGAAGGCTTTGGCAAAGAGGTGCAGCGCCGGGTGATGATCGGCACCTATGTGCTGTCGGCGGGCTTCTATGACGCCTATTACAACCGTGCCCGCAAGGTCCGCGCCCTGATCAAGCGCGATTTCGAGCTGGCCTTTGCCGCCGGGATCGACTCGATCCTGACCCCGGCCACGCCTTCGGCCGCCTTCGGTCTGGGCGAGATGGCGAGCGCCGATCCGGTCGAGATGTATCTGAACGATGTGTTCACCGTGACGGTGAACCTCGCCGGTCTGCCCGGGATCTCGGTTCCGGTGGGGCTGGATGCCAAGGGGCTGCCGCTGGGTCTGCAACTTATCGGGCGGCCTTGGGAGGAGGGTGACCTTCTGAATCACGCCTATGTGCTGGAGCGCGCGGCGGGCTTTGTTTCCAAGCCCGCGAAATGGTGGTAAGGGGCGGCTGAATCAAGAAACGCCGAGGCAGTTCGAATGCGTGTGAAGGTTGCGGTCATGGCGGCCGCCATTGTGGCAGGTTGCGGCCCGCAGGTGCCCGATTCCGGGGCCGGCGTGGGCTTTAACGATTACAACAGCTATGTGCGGGGCGCGCAGCCCGCGCCGCAAACCCCCGCTCCGACGGCGGGCTTCGATCCGGCAGCGGCTTCGGCGGCGATCGACCGCGCCAGCGGCGTGACGCCTGCACCCGCACCTGCGGCCCCCGCGCCTGTGGCCGGCGTTTCGACCGACGACCGCCCGCGCGGCAATGCCCCGGCGGGGATTCAGGAAACCACCTCGGAAATGGGCTATGCCGCCAATGGCACCGTTTCGGATGAGCAGGATTTCCAAGCGGTTTCTGCCCGCGAAACCATCGAAAGCGACAAGGCCCGGATCGAACGCAACCGCGCGCAGTATCAGGTGGACCAGCCGACCGCCCTGCCGCAGCGCAGCGGCGACAGCGGCCCGAACATCGTGCAATTCGCCCTGTCCACCAGCCACCCGCCGGGCACGCAGATGTATGCCCGCTCGAAGATGGGGTTCACCAACCCCGACCGGGCTTGCGCCAAATTCCCCTCGCCCGATCTGGCGCAGGAAGCCTTCCTGGCGGCGGGCGGACCCGAGAAGGACCGCAAGGGCCTTGACCCGGATGGCGATGGCTATGCCTGCGCCTGGGACCCGCTGCCCTTCCGCACCGCGCTGAAGTGAACGCCTTCCCCTCGCCAAACTTCGGCGAGCGGCGGGGCGGGGCGCAGCCCTCGATCATCGTGCTGCATTACACGGCCATGGCGAGTTGCGCCGAGGCGCGGGCGCGGCTGTGCGACCCGGTGGCCGAGGTTTCGGCGCATTGGCTGATCTCGGAACGGGGTGAGGCCGAGGCGCTGGTGCCCGAAACGGCCCGGGCATGGCACGCGGGCGCCGGGGAATGGGCGGGCGTGACGGATGTGAATTCGCATTCCATCGGGATCGAGCTGGCCAATAACGGCAGTCAGCCCTTTGCCGCGCCGCAGATGACCGCGCTGGAGCGGCTTCTGGATGGCATTATGGCGCGCTGGGCGATCCCGCCGCATCGGGTGATCGCCCATTCCGACATGGCGCCAACCCGCAAGGGCGACCCCGGTGCGCGGTTCGACTGGCGGCGGCTGGCGCGGGCGGGCCTGTCGGTCTGGCCGGGGCAACGGCTTGCCGCTCCCGAAAGCTTTGCCGCCCATGCCCGCGCCTTCGGCTATCCCGAAGCGCCGGAGGCCGCACTTCTGGCCGCCTTTCGCCTGCGGTTCCGGCCTTGGGCCCGCGGGGCGGTGGATGGGGTGGACGCCGGGCTTGCCGCCGATCTGGCGGCGCGGTTCCCGGCAAGGTTCCCGGCGCGGGGCGGGGCCACATCGCCGTAATCCCTTCCCAGCGGAAGGTCAGGGACTGCGAACCGCCGGATCGCGCGCCAGATCCTTGGCCAGCCGTCGCAGCATGGCCCGCACGATCAGCCGGTGCGCCGGCGCGACCGGCAGCATATAGGCCCGCCCAAAGCCGTTATGTGTCACGACGGAGGACGTGATGGCCAGCCGCCCGCCCCCCGTGGTCAGGCAGGTCATCACATCCAGATGGCGGTCCCGCTCGGTCAGGGTCAGAACCTGTGGCTCGGCGCGCTCGACCAGAAAGAAGTCGAGGTGATCGCCGGGCTGCACCGATACCGCCCGCCGCCCGGAAAAACCGCCGATCCGTTTCACCCCGAACCGCGCCGAAATGGCATCGCGGATGCGGAAGGCCAGCGCCATCAGGGGCAGGGGCCGCGCCATTTGCAGGTTCCACGCCTCCAGTGCGGTAAGCGGGCGGGGCAGGGGAATGGACTGGCTGTCATAGAAGGCCAGTTGGGCGCGCGGGGCGACAAGATCGGCGGCAGGAGGCATGGGGCACCGCATGGGATGGGCAATATTGCCCATCCTACGCGATTTCCGCCACCGCCGCGATTGACGCGGTGTCGCGCCGGGGCTAATCCACGACCCGCGCGGATGGCTGGATGACCGCGGGGCGCAAGCTTCGAGGAAAGTCCGGACTCCATGAAGCAAGGGTGCCGGGTAACGCCCGGCGGGGGCAACCCCAGGGAAAGCGCCACAGAGAAGAGTCTGCCCTCGCGTCCGGCCTTGGCCAGACGCCGGGGGTGATGGTGAAACGGTGGGGTAAGAGCCCACCGCGGACCGGGCAACCGGGACGGCACGGCAAGCCCCACCCGGAGCAATGCCGAATAGGGGCCTCGCGCGGAAAGGTCTGCGACTGCCGAAAGGCGACAGCAGAGACCTCCGCAGGGACGCTTCAGCCCAGGGGCCCGGGTTGGCAGCTTGACCGCCGCGGTAACGCGCGCGGCAGAGGAATGGTCATCCAGAGGGCCCGTCGCAAGATGGGGCCTTGGACAGAATCCGGCTTACAGGCCATCCGCGCAGTTTCTGTTCCTGTAGGCACCACGCCGGCCCGGGGCCTCCGGCGGGAGTATTTGGCAAGGTGCAAATACCAGCCGGGCCAGATGCGGAAATCTGCCGCTTTGCTGTTGACTCTCCCCCTGCCATCGGTAAAAGGCGGGCTTCAAGGTTTTACCGGGGAGGCACCGCTTTCCCGATGCAGGAGAGACTATCATGGCCAAACCGGCGACGATCAAGATCCGTCTGAACTCGACGGCTGGCACCGGGCATTTCTATGTCACCAAGAAGAATGCCCGCACCATGACCGAGAAGATGGTCGTGAAGAAATACGATCCCGTGAAGCGGGAGCATGTCGAATACAAGGAAGGCAAGATCAAGTAAGATCTGCCTGTTCGGGCTTATGCCAAAGCCGCGCGGCAAGCGCGGCTTTTGTCATTTCCGGCCTGCTGCTGGGCTATAGGCGCGCAAAGAAAAAGGGCCGGGAAATCCCGGCCCTTTGCGTTTTTGTTCTGCGACTTACTCGCGGTTGCTGCCCAGGAATTGCAGCAGGAACATGAACAGGTTGATGAAGTCGAGATAGAGGCTCAGGGCGCCCATGATGGCGGCCTTGCCCAGCCATTCCTGATTGCCCATCGCGGCGTTCTGAACATAGGTGTTCTTGATGTTCTGCGTGTCATAGGCGGTCAGACCGGCGAAGATCAGCACGCCGATGGCCGAGATCGCAAAGGCCAGCGCCGAAGAGGCGAGGAAGATGTTCACGATCGAGGCGACGATCAGACCGATCAGACCCATCACCAGGAAGGTGCCAAAACCCGACAGGTCGCGCTTGGTGGTGTAGCCATAGAGCGACAGGCCCGCAAAGGCGATGGCGGTGATCAGGAAGGTCTGGGCAATCGAGGTGCCGGTGAACACAAGGAAGATCGACGACAGCGACACGCCCATGGCCAGCGCATAGACATAGAAGAACAGTTGCGCCGCGCCGACCGACAGCCGGTTGATCGCCGCGCTGAAGGCGAAGACCAGAACCAGCGGCAGGAACATCACCACCCATTTCAGCGGCGAGGCATAGAGCGTCTGGCCGAAGCTGGTCAGATACTCACCCGCGCCGATCTGTGCCACGCCCTGCGCGGCATCGGTGGTCACGGCAAGGCCGGAAATCGACCATGCGGCGGCGCCGGTGATCAGCATTGCCACGGACATCAGCCCGTAGACCTTGTTCATATGGGCGCGCAGGCCCGCGTCGATCTGGGCGCGGGCGCCAACGCCCACCGTCCCGATCGTGTCATATTGTGCCATCTGAAACCTCCGATTGTTCGAGGGCGCGGTTGGGCCGCGACGCCTTATGACGCAGATATCGGAAGGCCGGGTCGGGATTTCAAGGATTTCCGATGCGGAAATCCTGCATTCGGGCCACGGCTTTGGCTCAGGTTTGGCTCAGGCGCGCCAGCGCGCGGGAACGTCCCAAAGCGGGCGCTGCGCTTCGGCCAGGGCTTCGGCGCGGGTCAGGCCAAGGTCGGCCAGCAGGGCTTCCGGCAGGCGGGCCAGTTCGGCGCGCTGACGGCGCACGGCAAGGGCGGTCGAGATCCGGGCCAGCAGGCGGCGCGGAGTGCCACGCAGCGGCATGTGCCCGATGGCATAATCCGAAGTGTGGAGCGAGGCGAACATTGTCTTTCCTTTCGGGGGTCATTTGCGTCGGTGATCCTTCGGGGGAAACCCATCAGGACACTTGATCCTTTTACCCGAATCAGGTTCATTGCGAAAATGAATGCTTTTGACTTATGATATCAGGATTCGTGATATGGTGCGCAATCTCGACATGACTTCGCTGCGGTCTTTCGTGGCGATTGCCGATGCGGGCGGGGTGACGCGGGCGGCGGGGTTCCTCAATCTCACGCAATCGGCGGTCTCGATGCAGATCAAGCGGCTGGAAGAGATGCTGGATGTGCAACTGCTGGACCGTTCGGGCCGTCAGGTGGGCCTGACGGCGGCGGGAGAGCAGTTGCTGGGTTATGCTCGCCGGATGCTGGCCCTGAATGACGAAGCCTTTGGTCGCCTGACGCAGGATATGCATGAAGGCGAGGTGGTGCTGGGTGTGCCGCATGACATCGTTTATCCCGCCATTCCGCAGGTCTTGCAGCGCTTTGCCAAGGAATATCCGCGGATGCGGGTCACGCTTTTGTCCTCGTTCACGCGGGTTCTGAAGGCGCAGTTCGCGCGGGGCGAATGCGATGTGATCCTCAGCACCGAAGCCGATCTTGAGCCGGGAGGCGAGACGATCGCCGAACTGCCGCTGGTCTGGGTGGGGGCGCCGGGTGGGGTGGCATGGAAAAGCCGCCCGCTGCGGCTGGCCTATGAGCATAACTGCATCTTCCGGCAGGGGGTGCAGGCGGAACTGGACCGCGCCGGCATTCCTTGGGTGATGGCGGTGGAAAGCGACAGCACCCGCACGGTAGAGGCGTCGGTCAGTGCCGATCTTGCCGTGCATACCGTGCTGGCGGGGTCTGAGCCGCCCTATGTCGAACGGATCGCCCATGGCGGCGCCCTGCCGGAACTGGGCCGGATGAAGGTCAACCTCTACCGCGCCGAACCGGCGCATAGCCCCACCGTTCTGGCGCTGGCCGAGATGCTGCGCCGCGCCTATGCCCAGCGGCCCGGGCGGCTGTCGGTGGTGGCCGAGCGGGGCGAGGCTACAGCTGCAGGCTGATCACCAGCTTGCCGGTCGAGGCGCGGGCGGCAAGCCGGTCAAGCGCCTCGGGCAGGGCGGCAAAGGGCAGGGTATCGCTGACATGCGGGCGCAGGGCGCCTTCGGCATACCAGTCGAGCAACTGGCGCAGGCTGGCGTCCAGCACCTCGGGCGCGAAGTTGAGATAGCCGCCCCACCAGAGGCCGATCACCGAAAGGTTCTTGACCAGAAGGTGATTGGCCCTGATCTGCGGCACTTGACCCGAGGCAAAGCCGATGGCCAGAAAGCGCCCCTCGGGGCGCAGCGCCGACAGGGCCGCCTCACCCGCGGCGCCACCCACGGCATCATAGACCACATCGACGCCCCCCAGCGCCTTGAAGGCCGCCTTCAGGTCGGGGGTGTCACTGTCAATCGACAGGTGGGCACCCGCCGCCTCGGCCACGGCGCATTTCGCGGCGCCGCGCGCCACCGCCACCACCCGCGCACCCATCCGCCGCCCGATCTCGACCGCTGTCAGACCGACGCCCCCGGCAGCGCCCAGCACCAGCAGGGTTTCCCCGGGGGCCAGCGCCGCCTTGCGCCCAAGCGCCAGATGCGAGGTGCCATAGGCGATGGGAAAGGCGGCTGCATGATCAAAGGGCATCCCCTCGGGCAGCGGCAACAGTCGGGCCACCCGCACGCAGACCGCCTCGGCCAATGCGCCCATGCCCAGATAGGCCAGAACCCGCGTGCCGGGGGCGGGCCCGGTCGTGCCGGGGCCAAGAGCTTCGACCACACCGGCCATTTCCATGCCGGGGGTATAGGGGAAATCGGGGCGCACCTGATACTTGCCATCCCGCATCAGAAGATCGGCAAAGTTGAGCCCGACCGCCGCCACCCGCACCCGCGCCTCGCCCGGGGCGGGCAGCGGATCGGCCAAAGTCTCGAGGGTGAAGGCCCCTGCGGTTTCGGCGACACGCCAAGCTTTCATGCAATTGCCCTTTCCGATTGCGCTCTGGCCATCCTTTGACGGCTTCCGGGCGGGGTCAAGTCGGGTGTTTTCGCATTATGCAAAGTTCTGGTCGCAAGATTGTTGCATTTTGCATCGCATATTGGAATGCTCGCTTAAGGCGAGCGACACGCGAAGCGCAACCTCATAGCGCGCAAGGTCAAATCTGCGGCAGGTTTCTTGTCCGCTTGTATAATTGGACATATCCAAAAAGACAGGTTTTGACTGCCCTGAAAGAATTTTCGGGGATAAACCGCTCCCCCATCATTTTGGCAATAAACTTGCTTGTATATCTGTATAGGCAAAACATGCCTGCGTGTCATGAGTTTGTGATCAGGGAACGGAGAGACCAATGAAACACCCCGTCGATGCCCATGTTGGAAAGCGTATCCGGCACCGCCGCTGGATGATCGGGATGACCCAGCAACAACTGGCCGACAAGGTTGGAATCAAGTTCCAGCAGATCCAGAAATACGAAACCGGCATGAACCGGGTCAGCGCCTCGCGGCTCTGGGACATTGCCGACGCCATGGGCGTGACGATTGCCTTCTTCTTCGAAGGGCTGGCCGAGGGTGCCGAACTGGTGCAGGCCGCCGGTGCCGACCTGATGGCGGATAAAGAGGCGCTGGAACTCGTCCGCTCCTACTATGCCATTCCCGAGGCGCAGCGCCGCCGTCTCTTCGATCTGGCCCGCGTCCTGTCTGACGCCGCCTGAACCCTTAGCGAGTGACCTTGTGATTGACCTTGCGCCCCTGTGCCGATAGCCCGGCACGGGGGCGTCTCGTTTCGGGCGCCCGGGATTGCGGAGAGAGCCATGGCCCATCTGAGCGAAGCCGAGACAGCCGAACTGATCGCCACCGCCCATGCGCTGGCCGATGCGGCGCGCGAGGCGACGCTTTTGCATTTCCGCAAGCCGGACCTGACTGCCGATACCAAGGAAACCGAACGGTTCGATCCGGTCACGGTGGCCGACCGGCTGTCGGAAGAGCGGATGCGCGCGATCCTTGCCGCCCGCCGCCCGCAGGACGGCATTCTGGGCGAGGAATTCGGCCGGAGCGAAGGGACTTCCGGCCTGACCTGGGTGCTGGACCCGATCGACGGCACGCGCGGCTATCTTTCCGGCACGCCGACCTGGGGGGTGCTGATCTCGGTCCGCGACGCGAGCGGGCCGATTTATGGCATCATCGACCAGCCCTATATCCGCGAAAGGTTCGAAGGCGGCTTTGGCCGGGCCGAGGTCAACGGCCCGTCGGGGCATGCCAAGCTGGCGGTGCGTCCGGCGCGGCCCCTGTCGCAGGCAATCCTGTTCTCCACCTTCCCCGAGATCGGGACGCCCGCCGAAGGCGCGGCCTTCCGCCGGGTGGCAGCGCAGGCCAAACTGACGCGCTATGGCACGGATTGCTATGCCTATGCCCTGATCGCCGCCGGACAGATCGACATCGTGATCGAGGCCGGGCTGCAAGCCTATGACGTGCAGGCGCCGATTGCCGTGATTGAGGCGGCAGGTGGCATCGTGACCAACTGGCAAGGCGGCCCCTGCGCCGAGGGGGGGCAGATTCTGGCCTGCGCCAGCCGTGAAATCCATGCCGAGGCGCTGGCGTTGCTCAACCCGTAGGATGGGCAATATTGCCCATCCCCCCGGCTGACCGGCCGGGCCACGAAAATTTTTCGGCCGAAAAATTTTCGGTCCCCGCCGTTGCGCTTGGCGCAGGCGCCGCGGGGCGTTATCCTGACAGCGCAGCGCGAGTCCTTGATCCCCCTTCTGTCGCGCCCTGTTCCCGGCCCACCGAAGGGGGTGGACCCAAGGGGAACGTCATGTCCGAAATCCTGATCCGCAATGCCGCCGCCGTCGTGATGATGGATGCCGCACGCCGCGAAATCGCCGGGGGCGATGTGCTGATCCGCGGCGGCCAGATCGCCGCCGTGGGGCAGGGGATCGTCGCCCCCGCCGCGCAGGTGGTGCAGGCGGCGGGCTGTGTCGTCACCCCCGGCCTCGTCAACACCCACCACCACCTTTACCAGACCCTGACCCGTGCCGTTCCGGGCGGTCAGGATGCGCTGCTCTTCGGCTGGCTGAAAACGCTCTATCCGATCTGGTCGCGCTTTGGCCCCGAAGAGATGTTCGTCAGCGCGCAGATCGGTCTGGCGGAACTGGCGCTCTCGGGTTGCACGATGACCTCGGACCACCTCTATCTTTACCCCAACGGAGCGCGGCTGGACGATACCATTGCGGCGGCGGGCGAGGTGGGGCTGCGCTTTCACCCCACCCGCGGCGCGATGAGCATCGGCGAGAGTGCGGGCGGCCTGCCGCCCGACAGTCTGGTGGAACGGGAAGAGGCGATCCTGCGTGACATGATCCGCGTGGTCGATGCCTTCCACGATCCGCGTGAGGGGGCGATGGTGCGCGTCGGCCTTGCGCCCTGCTCACCCTTTTCCGTCAGCCGCGACCTGATGCGCGAGGCGGCGCTGCTGGCGCGCGACAAGAAGGTGATGCTGCACACCCATCTGGCCGAGAATGATGAAGATATCGCCTATTCTCTGGCGCAGTTCGGCTGTCGTCCCGGCCAATATGCCGAAGACCTTGGCTGGACCGGCGATGATGTCTGGCACGCCCATTGCGTGAAGCTGGATGCGGGCGAGATCGGCTTGTTTGCCCGGTCGGGCACCGGGGTTGCGCATTGCCCCTGCTCGAACTGCCGGCTGGGCTCGGGCATCACGCCGGTGCGGGCGATGCGCGATGCCGGGGTGAAGGTGGGGCTGGGCGTGGATGGCTCGGCCAGCAATGACGCCGGAAACCTTGTGGCCGAGGCGCGGCAAGCGCTGCTGTTGCAGCGTGTGGCGCGTGGCGCCGATGCGATGAGCGCGCGCGAGGCGCTGGAGATTGCAACTTTGGGCGGCGCGCGGGTGCTGGGCCGCCCCGATTGCGGCAGTCTGGAGCCGGGAAAGCGCGCCGATCTGGCGATCTGGGATGTGTCGGGAATCGAAGGGGCGGGTTCCTGGGATCCGGTGGCGAGCCTGATGCTCTGCGGCCCGACCCGGGTGCGCGACCTCTATGTCGAAGGGCGCGCGGTGGTGCGGGAGGGGCAGATGGTGACCATCGACCTGCCTCGCGCAATCGAAACCCAGAACCGCCTCGCAGCGCGGCTGATGGGCTGAGGGCTGCCCAGGATTTCGGCCCGGCCGCCCTTGGCTGACCCCGGAGGGGTTTTGCACCCCTCCGGACCACCCCGCAGGATATTTTCAGAGAGAGGATGGCAGGGGCGGGTTGCGGTTTTTGACAACGCATCCGCGCCCGAATCCGGGCCGTGCGCAGATTTTCCTTCCCTCCCCTCCGATGCCGCGCTATGAGCGGCCCATGATCGCGCAAAGCACCCTTCGCTTCCTGCCCCGACGCCGACGCGCCACCGCGTAAGCGCCCGATCCTGCTTGGCCTGCGCCCCGGCGCGATTGCCGCAACCCGCCTTCCATTGTTGACCTTTCCGCCCGGCCTTGGCACTCCTTGGCCTTCCATACGGGAGACTTCCATGATTTCCGCCGTCCTGCCCACCTATAACCGTGCCCCCATCGCCTTTACCCATGGCGAGGGAAGCTGGCTGACCGCCGAGGACGGCACGCGATATCTCGACCTTGGTGGCGGTATTGCGGTGAATGTGCTGGGCCATGCCCATCCGGCACTGGTGGCGGTGCTGACCGAACAGGCGGGCAAGCTCTGGCATGTCTCGAACGTCTACCGCATTCCGGAACAGGAGCGGCTGGCAGAGCTTCTGGTGGACAAGACCTTTGCCGATACGGTCTTCTTCACCAATTCAGGGACCGAGACGGCGGAACTGGCCATCAAGATGGCCCGCAAATACCATTCCGACAAAGGCACGCCGCGGGCTGAGATCCTTGCCTTCGAGGGCGCCTTCCATGGCCGCTCGACCGGCGCCATCGCGGCGGCCGGGTCGGAGAAGATGACCAAGGGCTTCGGCCCGCTGATGCCCGGTTTCCGGCAGTTGCCTTTCGGCGATCTTGACGCGCTGACCGCCGCCATCAGTGACCAGACCTGCGCCGTGATCGTCGAACCCATTCAGGGCGAAGGCGGCATCCGCAGCCTGTCGGACGCTTTTCTGCGGAAATTGCGCGACCTTTGCGACCAGCATGGTGCCCTGCTGATCTTTGACGAGGTGCAATGCGGCGTCGGGCGCACCGGCAAGCTTTTCGCCCATGAATGGGCGGGGGTTGCGCCGGATATCATGATGGTGGCCAAGGGGATCGGCGGCGGCTTTCCGCTGGGCGCCGTGCTGGCGACGGAAAATGCCGCTTCCGGCATGGTGGCGGGCACCCATGGCTCGACCTATGGCGGCAACCCCTTGGGTTGCGCGGTCGGGGCGAAGGTCATGCAGATCGTGGCCGATGACGCTTTCCTTGCCGATGTCAGCCGCAAGGGCGCGCAATTCGCCCAAGGGCTTGAAGGTCTGGTTGCGGCCCATCCCACCGTGTTCGAGGCGGTACGCGGGCAGGGGCTGATGCTGGGCCTGAAATGCAAGGTGACCAATACCGATGTGGTCAAGGCCGCCTATGGTCAGCACCTGCTGACCGTGGCCGCCGCCGACAATGTGATCCGCCTGCTGCCCGCGCTCAACATCCCCGAGGCCGATATCGCCGAGGCGCTGGCGCGGCTGGACGCCACCGCCCGCGCGCTGGAGGGCTGAGATGCTGGCCACCCGCGAACAGGCCGAGCGCAGCCGGCGACGAATGACAGGCACCGACCCCGCATTTGCCCTTCGCCAAATACTCCACGGGGGTCCGGGGGTGTGAAACCCCCGGCGCCTGCCGGCAAGACCGACGCCCAGAAAGCTCTGCCATGAAGCATTTCCTTGATATCCACAAAACCGACGCCGCCGATCTGCGGTCGATGATCGACAATGCGCAGGCGATGAAGACCGCCCGTCAGGGCCGCCCGCGCGGTGCGCCCGATGATGAACAGCCGCTTGCCGGTCGCATGGTGGCGCTGATCTTTGAAAAACCCTCGACCCGCACGCGCGTTTCCTTCGATGTCGGCGTGCGGCAGATGGGCGGGCAGACCATGGTTCTGTCCGGCAAGGAAATGCAGCTTGGCCATGGTGAGACGATTGCCGACACCGCCCGCGTCTTGTCGCGCTATGTCGACCTGATCATGATCCGGACGTTCGAAGAGGCGACGCTGCTGGAGATGGCGGAACATGCCACGGTGCCCGTGATCAACGGGCTGACCAACCGCACCCACCCCTGCCAGATCATGGCCGATGTGATGACCTATGAAGAGCATCGCGGCCCGATCGCGGGCAAGAAGGTGGTCTGGGCGGGCGACGGCAACAATGTCTGCGCCAGCTTCCTGCATGCGGCGGGGCAGTTCGGCTTTGACTTCACCTTCACCGGCCCGCAAACCCTTGACCCCGAGCCGGAATTTGTCGGTTTCGCCCGCGAGAAGGGCTCGAAGGTGCTGATCGAGCGCGACCCGTTCAAGGCGGTCGAGGGCGCCGATCTGGTGGTCACCGACACCTGGGTTTCCATGCATGACCCGGAAAGCGCCAAGGAGCGCCGCCACAACCAGCTGCGCGGCTATCAGGTGAACGAGGCGCTGATGGCCCGCGCCCGGCCCGACAGCCTGTTCATGCATTGCCTGCCCGCGCACCGCAATGACGAGGCGACCAGCGCCGTGATGGACGGCCCGCATTCGGTGATCTTTGACGAGGCCGAGAACCGCCTGCACGCGCAAAAGGCCGTCATGCGCTGGTCGCTCGGAGTCTGAAACTGGGGGGCTGAACATGTCGGCGCTGCCGCATCCGCAGCTTCGGGCGGTGCTGGAACCGGCCTATCGCCCCTGCGCGGGCTTCGGCACCTGTGCCGAAGCCGTATGGCGGCCCGAGTCGGGCCACGTTCCGCGCGGTTTTCTGGGTGCGACGGGCCGGCTGGACGAGGTGCGGGCGGTTCTGGTCTTTGCCGAGCCAGGCGGGGTCTATCCTGATGATTTCTATGACCCTAGCCAGCGCCCAGAGCAGTTTCTGGCGCAGGCGGTGGCGGAAACCGGGCGGATCATTGCGGCCGGAACCGACCTTTTCCACCGCAACATCCGCAGCTTCCTTGACATGATCCTGCCCGGACAGAGCCTGCCCGATCAGTTGCGGCAGGTCTGGCTGACCGAGGGGCGGTTGTGTTCGGTCGCGCAAGAGATCGGCGGGCGGCGTGACCGGCGCTGTTCGGAACTCTATCTGCGGGCGCAGATTGCGCTGATGCCGCAGGCGGTGGTGATCGCCTTTGGCGGCAAGGCGCAAGCCTATCTTGCGGCGCTGAAGCTGGAGCATGTGAAAGCGGTGGCGCTGTCGCCGCCCGGCGCCAACCATCGCGGTGCCCGGCCAAGCTGGGAGGCGGCGGCGGCCATGGTGCGGGCGCGGCACGGGTGAATCCGCCCCTTGCCTTTGGCTGATTTCCGGCGCCTCCTGCCGCCAGCGCAACAGGAGGCCGTCCATGCAATCGCCCGTCCCGTCCTTCACCCATTCCCTGACCGCCCTGTCGAAGATCCTTGCCAAGGCCGAGGCCTATGCCGAGGTCCGCAAGATCAAGCCGGACGTGATCCCGCAACTGCGGCTGTTCCCCGATATGCTGCCCTTCTGGCGGCAGGTCACCATCGCCTGCGACCATGCCAAAGGGGCGAGCGCCCGCCTTGCCGGGGTCGAGGTGCCGTCTTTCCCGGACACCGAAACCACTCTGGCCGAGTTGCAGGAGCGGATCGCAAAGACCATCGCCTTTATCCAGGCCCTGCCCGACAGCGCCTTTGACGGGGCCGAGGCGCGCATGATCACGGTCAAGGCCGGCCCGCGTGAGCTGAGCTTTCCGGCGGTGCAGTATCTGAACAGCTATGCCGTGCCGAATTTCTATTTCCACATGTCCACGGCCTATAACATCCTGCGTTCTGGTGGGCTCGAGATCGGCAAGGTCGATTTTCTGGGGGGCTGAGGGTGACCACCGCGCTTCTGATCATCGACATGCAGATGGGCATGGCCGAGCGGACTGCCGCAGGCCGCCCCCGTGCCAATCCACACGCCGAAGCGCATGTGGCGGCGCTGGTCGCGCTGTTCCGCGCGCGGGGGCTGCCGGTGGTGCATGTGCATCACGACGATGCCGACCCCGCCTCGCCCTTTCGTCGGGGGCAACCTTCTGGTGCGCCGATGCCCTGCGCCGAACCGGCGGCGGGCGAGGTGGTGTTCTGGAAATCCGGCTCATCGGCCTTTGCGGGCACCGGGCTGGACGCCCATCTGCGACGGCAGGGGATAGATCGGCTGGTGCTGGTGGGGGCGGTGGCGGCGTTCTGCGTCACCTCCACCTGCCGCGCGGCCAGCGATCTGGGCTTTCAGGTGGTCCTGCCGGGCGATGCGCTGATCGGTTTCGACATTCCTGCCCATGATGGCGGGCGGATTGATGCCGAAACCGTGCTGCGCGTCACCCTTTCGTTGCTGGGCGCGGATTTCGCCCGGCTGGTGACGGCGGATCAGGTGGCCGGGCTGGTCTGAGCCGGGGCGTGCAGCCGGTCGGCCGCCGCCACCCGCCCGGCCAGTGCAGCGACCACCAGCAGAAGAATGGCAACCGCGCCATAGGTCAGCCGGAACCCGGCATGTTCGGCGACCCAGCCGATCGAGGCGGGGGCAATCAGGATACCCGCATAGCCGACCATGGTGACGGTGGAAATCGCCTGCCCGGGCGGCAGGCCGACATGGTTGCCCGCCGCCGAAAACAGGATCGGCACCATATTGGCCACGCCGAAGCCGGCCAGTGCAAAGCTGGCGATGGCCAGCACATCCACCGGCGCCAGCGCACCGCCCAGCAGCCCCGCCGCGCCGATCAGCCCCGAAAACCGCAGCGTCTGCACCGCGCCGAAACGGCTGCGCAGCCCATCCCCGGCAAAGCGCATCACCGCCATGGTTCCGGCAAAGAAGGCGAATCCCAGACCCGAGCGGAACAGGTCTGCCCCCAGCTCCTTGGCCAGATACAGCGCCGCCCAGTCCAGGACCGCCCCTTCGGGCACCATGGAAAACAGCGCCATCGCCCCCAAGAGCCACAGCCCGGCATCGCGCGGAATCAGATGGCCGCGCCGTTGCGGGGCAGCCGCGTTGCGCCGGGCAGGCGGATCGGGCAGCAGGAAGGGCATGGCGCCAAAGACCAGCGCCGCCGCCCCGGCCGAAGCCAGCAGCGCCTGCCCCTCGGCCCCCAGATGTGCAATCACCCAAGCCCCGGCCGAACCGCCGACAAAGCCGCCAAGGCTCCAGAACCCGTGCGACGATGACATGATGGCACGGCCCAGCCGCCGCTCGATCGCCACGGCCTGCGCGTTCATCGCCACATCCATGCAGCCCGCCATGGCACCGAACAGCGCCATGGTCAGGGCCGTCAGCGGTAGGGAGTGGGAAAACACCACCGCAGGCAAAATCGGGATCACCGACAGCGCAAAACCCCGCAGCACGCTGCGCGAGCCATAGCGCGCAATCAGCCGCCCCGAGAACAGCATCGCCCCGACCGCGCCAAAGCCAAGGCCCAGAATCAGCAGCCCCAGCATGGTTTCGGTGATGCCCAGCCTTGGCAGGATCAGCGGGATCTGCGGCGCCCATGCCCCCATGGTCAAGCCGTTCGCGGCAAACATCGCCGCCACCGCCCAACGCGCGCGCCGCGCCGCGGTCTCCCGATTGCCCGTCATTGTCCTGCTCCGCCTCTAAGGCCCGTCGCCGCCGGTTCCTGTTAGCGCGAACGTTTATGCCCGGGTGCCGGGGAAGGGCAAGCCGGGCAGGCTGCACCTTTTGTTGCGATTGTTACAGCCGCGGGGTCTTGGCAAACCGCCATTCGGTGATCTGGCGCAGCGGGGCGCCGGGGGCTAGCCGGATCGGCGGGAAACCCGGCTTGTTCGGTGCGTCGGGCCAGCCTTGGGTTTCCACCGCGATCCCCTCGTAATATCCGCCGCCGGGGCGTTGCGCGCCGCGCCCGTCATAGACCTGCACGCCCGGCTCGGTCGTGGCGACCTCCATTTCCAGACCGCTTGCGCCGCGCAGCCACAGCACCGGGCGCAAGGCCACCTGCCCGGCACCAAGGCAGAAGCAATTGTCCAGCGGCGGTTCGCCCGGCGCAATCGCCCTTCCGGCGCGAAAGTCGAACGGGCTGCCCGCGACGGGCATGATCTCGCCCGTGGGGACAAAATCCTCATCCGTGGGCAGCATCGCCTCGGCGGCGACGCGCAGGTGCTGGCCGGTCCAGTCGGCGCCGCCATCCATCGTCCAGTAACTGTGGTTGGTGGCGTTGAAGAGGGTGGGCGCGTCAGTCTCGGCCGCAAGCTCAAGCCGCAGGGTGGCGGGCGCGGTGACAGAGAACCGCGCGATCAGGCGGCGGTTGCCCGGAAAGCCGCCCAGACCGTCGGGCATGTCCAGCGCAAGGGCGGCGTGATCTGCGCCCGCCTCGACAATCTCCCAGAGCTGGGCGTGGGCGCCGGTGCTGCCGGAATGCAGGTTGTGTCGCCCGTTGAAATTCGTCTCAAAGCGCAGGATGTGGCCATCCAGCAGTGCCTGTGCATTGGTGAGGCGGTTCACCACCGGGGCGATTATGGCCCCATGATAGCGCAAGTCGCCCTCGTAATCGGCAAGCCGGTCCGACCCGAGGGTCATGTCATGTGCCACCCCCGCCAGCCGCACCGATTGCAGCACGCCGCCCCAAGTCAGCAGGCTGACCGTCAGGTCGCCTGCCGCAAGGGTGATCTTGTCCACCTGCCGGCCATCTGCCGTTTTGCCGAATGCGCTGATCGTCATTGCCTTGCCTCCCGTTCGGGCGCCACAGTCGGCACCCGAGGGCGCGGCGTCAACCCTTCAGGCAGGTGGCCAGCGTGTCGGCGATGCCGCGCAGCAGGGTTTCATAGGCGGCTGGCCCCGGTTCCAGCGTGGACCCCACCGGGTCGAGCGCGCCGCCGATCCGCACGGTGCTGCCTTCGGCAAGCTGGGTCAGAAGGGCCGGGTCATGCTGCACTTCGGGAAACAGGCAGACGATACCGCCCGCCGCAATTCCGGCCTGCAATTCGGCAATATGCGCGGCGCCGGGCGCCGAAGCATCGCCCAACGCCAGATGGCCTGCCGCTTGCAGCCCGTAATGCGCGGTGAAATAGCCATAGGCATCGTGGAAGGCGACAAAGGGCTTGTCCGCGACCGGCGCCAGTTGCGTCTTGAGATCGGCATCAAGCATGGCGATCCGGGCACGCGCCGCTTCGGCATTGGCGGCATAGGTGGCGGCATTCTCCGGGTCGAGCCGCGTCAGTTCGGCGGCGATCAGCCCGGTCCAGATCAGCGCGTTCTGCGGGTCCAGCCAGGCATGGGGATCGGTGCCGGCATGGTCGTGGCCGGCCTCGTCATGTTCTTCCTGCGTATGTTCCTCCCCGTCTTGCGGGGCATAGCTGTGCCGCAGGGTGGGTGCGGCGTCCAGCAGCGGCAGTTGCGCGGCGGGGCTGCCTTGCAGGGCGCGCTCCAGCCACGGCGTCAGCTCCGGCCCGATCCAGACGGCAAGGTCGGCCTCGGCAATGCCCCGCATCTGGCTGGGCTTCAGGGCAAAGTCATGCTCATCGGCGCCCTTTTCCAGCAAAAGCTGCGGCTGGCCCAGATCGCCCATCACCTGCGCCACCAGGGCGTGGACCGGCGGAATGTCGGTGACAACCTTCGGCACCTCGGCAAAGGCGGGGCTGGTCAGCAGGCTGGCAAGGGCAAAGGATATGGTATAACGCATGATCTTCTCTTTCGCGGCTCTGCGGAAGGGGATACACTGTAATAGTATAACATTGCAAGGTGTCGCATGACCCATCTGCACGAAACCGCCTGCCCGGGCTGTGAAAGCCCCGATCTGGCCTTTGCCCGGCATGATCATGCCCATTGCGCCAGCGACGCGCTGACCCGGGCCGAGGCGCTGGCGGCTGCGCGCGGGGTGCGGCTGACGCCGGTGCGGCGCCGGGTGCTGGAGATACTGCTTGAGGAACACCGGGCGCTTGGCGCCTATGATGTGTTGAACCGGCTGGCCGCCGAAGGCTTTGGCAATCAGCCGCCGGTGGCCTATCGGGCGCTGGATTTCCTTGAGGAACAAGGCTTTGCCCACCGTGTTCGCCGCCTGAACGCCTTTGCCGCCTGTATGCATCCGGGCGAGGCGCATTCGCCCGCCTTCCTGATCTGCCGCGCCTGCGACAAGCTGGCCGAGGCGCCCGCCGCCCCGATCCGGGCGGCACTTGAGGCCGCCGGGGCCGAGATCGGCTTTACCGTGGAAGGATCGTCGGTCGAGGCGCTGGGGCTCTGCCCCGATTGCCGCGGGGCGGGAAAATGAGCCTGCTGGCCGCCGAAAATCTGGTGGTCCGCTTCGGCGCGACCGAGGCGCTGTCGGGTGTCTCGCTGGCGATCAAGCCGGGCGAGATCGTCACGATTCTGGGGCCGAACGGTTCGGGAAAGTCCACGCTGTTGCGCGCGCTTCTGGGCATCTTGCGGCCGGCATCCGGGCAGGTCATCCGGGCGGCGGGGCTGCGCATCGGCTATGTGCCGCAAAAGCTGGCGGTGGACCGGGCGATGCCGATGACCGTGCGCCGCTTTCTGTCGCTGCCGGTGCGGGTGGGGGACGGCGCCGCGCAGGCCGCTCTGAAGCGCGTGGGGCTGGAGGGGCTGGAGGGGCGGCAGATGTCGGCCCTGTCGGGCGGGCAGTTTCAGCGGTTGCTGCTGGCGCGGGCGCTGCTGGTTGAGCCGCAGATCCTGATCCTGGACGAGCCGACGCAGGGCCTTGATCAGCCGGGTGAGGCCGCCTTCTACCGGCTGATCGAAGAGGTCCGGCGCGAGACGGGGGCGGCGGTGCTGATGGTCAGCCACGATCTGCATGTGGTGATGGCGGCATCCGACCGGGTGATCTGCCTGAACCACCATATCTGCTGTGAAGGCACGCCGCGCGTGGTGTCCACCGCGCCGGAATACCGCGCGCTGTTCGGTCTGGGTACGCAAGGCGCTCTGGCGCTGTATCAGCATGTCCATGATCACGACCACCACGATCATTCCCACGATCACCACGACCATGACCATGACGGGCACCACCATGCTTGACGATTTCCTGACGCGGGCGGCGCTGGCCGGGGTGGGGCTGTCGCTGGCGACCGGGCCTTTGGGGTCTTTCGTGGTCTGGCGCCGGATGGCCTATTTCGGCGACGCCACCGCCCATGCCGCCATTCTGGGCGTGGCGCTGGCGCTGGCGAGCAACATGCCAGTGGGGGCGGGGGTGCTGGTGGTGGCGCTGGCCATGGCGCTGACGGTTTCGACGCTGGCGACGCGCGGCTGGGCGATGGATACCACTTTGGGCGTGATGGCGCATGGCGCGCTTGCCTTTGGTCTTGTGGCGATTTCCTTCGTGCCGGGGGTGCGCAGCGATCTGCAAAGCTGGCTCTTCGGCGACATCCTTGCGGTGACGCGGGGCGATCTGGCCTTCATCTGGGGGGGCGCGGCGCTGGTTCTGGCGCTGCTTGCGTGGCGCTGGCAGGCGCTGGTGACGGCGACGGTGAACGAGGAACTGGCCTGGGCCAGCGGCCTGAACCCGGATCGGGAGCGGCTGGTGCTGACGCTGGCCTTGGCGGTGGTGGTGGCGGTCGCGCTCAAGGTGGTGGGGGCGCTGCTGATTGCGGCCATGCTGATCATTCCGGCGGCGGCGGCGCGGGCCCTGTCGCGCACGCCCGAGGCGATGGCAGCGGCGGCGGCGGCCATCGGTGCGGTGGCGGCGCTGGGGGGGCTGGCGCTGTCGCTGTGGCAGGATACGCCAGCGGGGCCGTCGATCGTGACCGCCGCCGCGGTTCTGTTCGCGGCGGCGGCCCTGTTCGGGCGGGCGCGGCGGGGCTGAACCCGCCGCGCCCCGGCTTCACGACACCAGCCGTTTCAGCGGCGGGATGTTCAACAGGATCAGCACATCCAGCGCCAGCACCGCCAGAATCGTCAGCCCCAGCACGGGGAAGGCCAGCGACATAAGGCCGGCGATCAGCACCACGCCCTTGAGCTGCGGCAGATCGGCTGGCGCAGGCGGCGCTGCCAGACGCGGCGCGCCTACCGGGCGGCGCTTCCACCACAGCACCACGCCCGAGACCGGCAGGAAGATCATCGACAGGCAGAACAGCGTGTTCAGCGCGATGTTCCAAAGCCCCATGTCGCCTTCATGAAAGGCGATGCCCCAGGCCATGAATTTCGCATAGGGCGAATAGTCGGAATATTGCACATCGGCCAGAACATTGCCGGTATACTGGTCGATATGCAGCGTGCGGTCCGCAGCCGGGTTCGGCCCGTCATTCGACATGCTGTCATGGCTGATGGTCCAGACGCCTTCGGCCCCGTCCGGCAGGTTCACCTGATAGCGGCGGTCAAAGCCCAGCCCGTCGGCAAAGGCCGCCACGCTGTCGATGGTCACCGGCCCCTGAATGGCCGTCGCCCCGGCCAGCGAACCGGATTCCGGCATCGGCACCTTTTCAAGGTTCCATGGCACCTCTTTGGAGCCATTGTGGTTCATGCTGGCATGGGTCTTGTCCGACAAGGGAACGTTGTTCCACTTCTCGGCTGGGAAAGAGTTCCAGCCCTGAATCATCTTGTCGCCCCAGATGCCGGTCCAACTCAGCCCGGACACGAGGAAGGCCACCATCACCAGCGACATCCAGAAACCCAGAACGCCATGCAGCGATTTCCACAAGGCGCGGCCGCGCTTGGCCAGATCGGGAACCAGCGTGGATTTCAGCGTTCCGCCACTCCGCGGCCAATGCAGGTAAACCCCCGTCACCACCAGCAAGAGCGCAAGGCTCGCCGCAATCTCGATCAGCCGGTCGCCGGTATCGCCCAGCATCAGCGTGCCGTGGATCGTGTTGGCGAAATCATACCAGCCATCGCGCCATGGGAAGCTGTGCAGCACTTCGCCGGTGTAGGGGTTCAGGGTGACCCCCGCCTTGCCGGCATCGGTGGTAATGGCGAAGACCGCAACATGGTCGGGGCCGAGCGGGGCAACATATTGCGTCGCCCAGCCCCCCGGAACCGCCTGTTCCGCCGCCGCCTGCAGCGCGCTGACGGGCAGGGGGCTGCCTTGGGGGGTGACGGTCATCTTCTCATCCCCGAGGCCCGCCAGAACGCTGATCCAGAGCATGATCAGCCCGGTCACCGCCAGCATGAGAAGAAAGGGAACCACATAGAATCCGGCATAGAAATGCCAGCGCCATGCGGCGAAATACAGCTTTTGCCCACGCGCAGGGGCATTGGTCTCGATGCTTGCCATCGAAAGACTCCTTGATTGATTTCGAAAAAGGGTTCGGAAATCAGATCAGGGACGGGGGACCGCGGGCATAAAGCCCGCGCGGGTCATGCGCAGGCCGCCAGACCACCGAGGCGGTGGCAGGTGTCACCGCGCGGGCCAGCGGGGTGGGGGCCGAGAGGGTGAAGGGCTGCACCAGATCGGGCACGGCCTGCGCCATGGCCCAGCCACAGGCGGCGCGTTCGGCATCTGGGGCCTTGGGCCGCATCTCGCCGGTTTCAGGGTCCAGCACCATCTGCACCGTGCCCTGGCCCGCGCAGATCACCATGACCAGCCCGCCGTCATCGTTCTGGCGCGGCATGACCCCCGGCGGCAACACCGCCAGAACCACCAGCGCCAGAAGCACCGGCAGCCGCCACATGGCCGCGCGCAGGCGGCAAAGGGTTGGCCCTTGGGTCATGGCGCCGTTCTGCGCCCGGGCACCGCTGCCGGTCAAGTCCCCGTGATCGCCGCCGATGCCGCTTTCGGACAGCCATGTCGTTTTTCGCCGTCAGATGTCGGCCAGCCTTGCCCGTTTCCGCTGGCATCGGGCATTTATGATGGCAAATTTGCCCCTTGCGGAGTCGTCCCCCATGAAAACCCACGTCAAAGCTCTGGTCGTCGGCGGCGGTGCCGTTGGCAACGGCATTGCCTATCATCTGGCCAAGGCGGGTTGGGAGACCATGCTGGTCGAGCGGGATGAGCTGACTTCCGGCTCGACCTGGCACGCGGCGGGTCTGCTGCCCCTGTTCAACATGAGCTTTGCAACCACCCATATCCACAAATACTCGGTCGATTTCTACAAATCGCTGGAGGCTGAAACCGGCCTGAACGCCGGTTTTGCGGTGGTCGGCAACCTGCGGATGGCGCAGCGGCAAGAGCGCATGGATGAATACATGCTCTATTCCTCGGTGGCCGAAACCGCCGGGGTTTACCACGAATTCCTGACCCCCAAGGAGATGAAGGACCGTTGGCCGCTTCTGCGCACTGATGATCTGGTCGGCGCGCTTTATCACCCGCAGGATGGTTACATCAATCCGGCCGACGTGACCCAAGCCATGGCCAAGGGCGCCCGGCAGCGTGGCGTGACGATCGAGCGCAAGGTGCAGGTTGACGGTTATAAGTGGACCGGCAGCGAGTGGATCGTGTCCTGCACCCGGATGGTCGAGCAGGGCGGCAATCTGGTGCCTTCGGACGAAAAGTTCGAGATTCGTGCCGAGCATGTGGTGACGGCCACCGGCAACCACGCGCAGCGCACCGCGCGTCTGCTGGGGGTGAAGATTCCGGCCATTCCGGTGGAACATCAGTTCATCGTGACCGAGCCCGATCCGATGCTGGTGGAATACCGCAAGAACAACCCGGAACATCCGGTGCTGCGTGATGCCGACGCGAAATGGTATGTCCGCGAAGAGCGCGGTGGCTGGATCCTTGGGCCGTATGAAAAGGGCGCCCCGGCGCGGTTCGAATATTCGGTGCCCGACAGCTTCCGCGCCGACCTCTTCCCGCTGGACCTTGAGCGGATCGAGGCGGAATACATGTCGATGATCCACCGCCTGCCCTCGTCGGAAGTGGTTGGTCTGAAAGACGATTTCAACGGCCCGATCTGCTATACCCCCGATGGCAACCCGCTGGTCGGCCCGGTGCCGGGCCTGCGCAACATGTGGATCGCGGAAGGCTTCTCGTTCGGGATCACCGCGGCGGGCGGCACGGGCTATTATCTGGCGCAGATGATGGTGAACGGCGAAGCCGAGATCGACATGGCCAGCCTTGACCCGCGCCGTTACGGCAACTGGATGACCACCGAATATGCCGCGCGCAAGAACGAGGAGTGCTACGACCACGTCTTCATCCTGCACCACCCGGATGAAGAGCGTGAAGCCGCCCGCCCGCTGCGCACCGCCCCGGTCTATGACCGCCAGAAGGCGCTGGGCGCGCAGTTTGGCCAAGTGAACGGCTGGGAACGTCCGATCTACTACGGCCCGCTGAACGCACCGGAAGATTTCGACCATCACACCCGCAGTTTCCGCCGCGGCGGCTGGTGGCAATATGCGGTGGAAGAGGCCAAGGCGATCCGCGAGACGGCTGGCCTGATCGACGCCACCGCCTTCACCAAACACGTTGTCAAAGGCCCCGGTGCGACCGCGTTCCTCGACTGGTTCACCTGCAACGCGCTGCCGAAAGTGGGCCGGATCAACCTGACCTATGCGCTGACCCCCGCAGGCACCACGCGCACCGAATACACCATCGTCCGCAATGGCGAGAATGATTTCTACCTCGTCTCGGCGGGTGCCTGGACCGCCTATGACGCCGACTATCTGCGCAAATGTGCGGAAGATAAGGCGCCCGAGTTCGGCTATATCGAAATCCATGATGTGACGACCCAGTGGGGGGTTTTTGCGCTTGCTGGTCCGAATGCGCGGAAGATCCTCGCCGAGGTGATCAAGGACGAATTCCCCGAAACCGCTTTGTCGAACAAGCGCTTCCCTTGGCTGTCGGCGCGGCGGATTGAGTTGGGGATGTGCCCGGTCAATGCGATCCGGGTGGCCTATACCGGCGAATTGGGCTGGGAATTGCACCATCCGATCGAAATGCAGCGCTATCTTTGGGACTTGCTGCTGAAGGCGGGCGAAAAGCACGGGCTGAAGCTGGTCGGCGCGCGGGCGCAGAACTGGCTGCGGCAAGAGAAGTCATATCGCGCCTTCGGCAACGAGTTGGGCCGCGATGCGACGCCGCTTGAGGCGGCTTTGGACCGCTTCGTCGATCTGAAGAAGGATTTTCAGGGCAAAGAGGCGATGCTTGCCACCGGCATCCGCTCGAAATGCTGCACGCTGCTGATCGACGGGCCGTCGGACACCGATCCGTGGGGCAAAGAGGCGCTGCTGCTGGATGGCGTCAAGATCGGACGCCTGACCTCGGGCGGCTATTCGGTGGCCTTCGGCAAGCAGATCGGCATGGGCTATGTGCGGCCCGATCTGGCGGAAGTCGGGACAAAGCTGAAGGTGCGGATGAACCGCGAGCTTTGGGACGCCGTTGTGGTGGAAGACAGCCCGTTCGACCCGTCCAACGCGCGCATCCGCGTGGATGGTTGAGCGGTAGATCTTTCGCCGAAAAATCCAGGGCGGCCCCGCAGGGGGCCGCCTTTTCAATTCTGCGCCGCCAGCCAGGCGGCAAAGGCGCGGCGGTCGCCGGCAAAGGCGTTCAGATCGACCTTGCCCTTGATCCCCGGCACCAGCCCGGTGCCGGAATATTGCCAGATCAGCCAATGCTGCCCCGGATAGCGGTCTGACGGGTGGGCGGCGGTGGAGCGCAGCCAGAAATCGACGCCCTCCATCTCCCACAGCCGGTTTTCCTCATAGAAATCGACCGTGGTGTAGAGGATCGGGCGCTGGCCATAATGCGCCTCTACCGCGTTCAGAAAAATCCGCGCCTCGGCATGAACCTCGGCCACGGGGCGTTTGCCGGAGCAGGTGGGGGAATGCGGGTTCCACTCCATATCCAGCACCGGGGGCAGGGCGCCCGAGCGGCGCGGCACATGGGCGATGAACCAGCGCGCCTGCTCGATCGCGGGGCGGCAATGGTAGAAGAAATGATAGGCGCCGCGCGGCACGCCCGCCGCCGCCGTTTCGGCCCAGTTGCGGGCAAAGGCAGGGTCCACCCGGTCGCCGCCCTCGGTCGCCTTGAGGAAGGCGAAGTTTACGCCATGGGCGCGGGCGGTGGGCCAGTCGATCTCGCCCTGCCAGACCGAGGTGTCGATGCCGTGAACGCTGTGGCTGCGCGGGCTTTCGGCGCCCCAATCCACCGGGCGGGCATCGCCGAAATCCGGCGCGGTGACGTGAAAGGCGGGCGCTGCGCCTTTTGGCGCAGGCGGCCGAGGGGCACATGCGGCAAGGGTAAGCGCCAGAGACAGAAGAAGAATCGTACGGATCATGCCCCATGGTGGCAGGCGGCGCCGGGCCTGTCAGCCCTGCGCCGCCGTGCCGGGGGCTTTCCGCCGAAGGGGCGCTTCGGCGGTGCCGCTGCCCTCAGCGGCCAAAGTCCGCGGCGGTCACCTGACCGTCACCGTCGCGGTCCATCATCGCCAGCCAGTCCGCCGTGCGGCTGGTGAACTCCTCGCGGCTGACCATGCCGTCGCCATCGGCATCGTTGAAGCCGCGCATCATGCCGCCCTCTTCGGGCATTCCCTTGCCGTGGCCCATGCCCATACCGTGGCCCTTGCCCCCGCCCTGACCGTGGCCCTGACCTATTCCGGCGCCCATCTCTTCACGCATCATCTCCTGATCGGCGCTGCGCATTTCGTCAAAGGCGCTGTATTCCTCGGCGGACAGTTTGCCATCCTCGTCGGCGTCGAAGGAGGTGAACAGGTCGTTGCGCTTGGTCGTCGCCTCGTCCAGCGACACGATCCCGTCGCCATCCTGATCCCAGTTTTGCAGGAAATGCGCGCCCGGGCTCATGTCTTCGGCATAAGCGGCGGTGCCCATCAGCAGGGCAAGTGCGAGAAGCGGGGTATGGTGTTTCATGATATCTTCACATTCCTTAGTTTGCATGTGAGTTAAACGCAGCCCCCGACCGCTTCCGTCGCGTCATCCTGCCGCAGCCGTGAATTCGTCCCAGGCGGCCAGCGCATGGGCGGCATACATCAGCGCGGGACCGCCCCCCATCTGCACGCACATCGCCAGAACCGAGCCCAGTTCGGCGCGGCTGGCGCCGGCCTTCATCAGTGCCTCGACATGCAGGTTCACGCAGGGCTCGCAGCGCTGGGTCACGGCGATGGCAAGGGCGACGTATTCGCGCTGCTTCTTGTCCAGCGGACCATCGGCCATGGCCCCCGCAGACAATGCGCCAAAACCCTTGGCAGTTTCGGGGTTCAGCTTGTGCAGGCTGCGCAGTTCATTGCGGATTTCCCGGGTCTTTTCCTGATAGCTGGTCATGGCACACTCCTTCTGCGCCGCCGGAATGGCAGGCGCGGGACGCCGGGGCGTTGACGCAGATCAAATATATTCAGATATTTGAATTTATTTGCGACAAACCAGCATCAGATTGTTGGCTGGCATCGCACGCGGCTGCACCGACAGACCTGCCGTCTGCAATTGCGCGGTCACCCAGCCCAGATCCTTGTAGCCGATGGTGCTGTCCTGCGCGCGCAGGCTGGCATCGAAAGCGGCATCGCCCGGGCTGGTGGCCTGCCCATCGCGCAGGAAAGGGCCGTAGAGAAAGGCAACGCCTTGCGGGGCAAGGGCGCGGGAAATCTCGTGCAGCACAACGGCCGCAGCGGCCTGCGGGATCAGGTGCAGCAGATTGACCAGTAGCACCGCCGCACAGCCGGGCCAGTCCGCCGCCCAACCCGGCGATGTGGCGTCAAGCGGCCTTGGCGCAGCGATCCGGCCGGTCGAGGTTGCGGCCCAGGCCCGGATCGAGGCGAAGGTGCCGGGGTCGGCATCGGTCGGCTGCCAGTCCAATCCGGGCAGCGCCGCCGCAAACAGCGCGGCATGCAGCCCCGAACCCGAAGCGATTTCCAGCATAACACCGCGGGCGGGCGCTTCTTCCTGCAAGACTTGCAGGATCGGCGCGGCATTGCGGGCCGCCGAGGGCGCCATGCGCCGCCCGTCTGACAGCACCTCGGCGCCGGTATCGGGCAGCCGCAAGCTCATCCAAAACGCGCGGGCGAGAGGGCGGCGATCAGATCAGCCGAGAGCGCCGGGGCCCGCCCGCCGATCAGGTCCGCGGCCAACTGGCTGGCCGCGGGCGAGGATTGGAAGCCATAGCCGCCTTGCCCTGCCAGCCAGAAGAACGACGGCACCTGCGGGTCCGGCCCGATCACCAGCACCCGGTCGGGCGAGAAGGTCCGCAGGCCGGCCCAGTTCGACAAAAGCTTGGTCACTGGCTCGGTCACCATTTCCTCATACCGCGCCAGACCTTCGGCCAGCACCATGTCATCAGCCCAGGCATCTTGCGGCGGCATCGGATGTTCTTCGGCGGGCGAGACGATCAGCGCCCCGGCATCCGGCTTGGCATACCAGGTTTCGCCCACGCCAAAGAGCATGGGCCAGCCCGAAACGTCATGCCCGCCCGGTGCGGGTATCCGCGCCATGGAACGGCGGTTGGGCGTGAACCCCTTGGGCGCCACCCCGGCCAGCGCCGCAATCTCATCCACCCAGGCCCCGGCGGCATTGACGATCTGGCGGGCCGCAAATTCCCCCGCTGCCGAGGTCACATGCCAGCCGGCCCCATCACGGGCAATCGCGCTGACACGGGCGCTGGTCAGGATCTGGGCGCCATTGGCCTTGGCTTCACGCGCAAATCCCTGGATCAGCAGATCGGTGTCGATGTCCCAGGCGTGCATCGCCATGGCGGCATGGGCGACCTGATCGTTCAGGATCGGCACGATGGACCGCGCCTCATCCACCGAAATCACATCCAGCGCCATCAGGCGGCTTTCGGCGGCATGGGCCTCGGCCTCATCCGCCTTGCCAAGGATCATCATGCCGCGCGGTGCCAAGAGGTCGGGCACCGAGCGAAAGTAGTCACCCGAGGCCAGCGACAGTTCCACCACGGGTTTCAGCCCGTAATGCGGTTCATAAAGCGCGGCAGAGCGGCCCGAGGCGTGATAGGCCAGATGCGGCTCGGCTTCGAGCAGCACCACGCTGCCCAGATGCGACAGCCGTGCCGCCGCCGAAACCCCGGCGATCCCGCCGCCGATGATCAGAAAATCCGCCGTCATATGCCGTTCAACCCCGTGCCATTCCGGGCGTCAAGCTGCCACGGCGCGCGGAGAATGGAAACCCCGGCAGCGACGCGGGCGGTCGCCTTCGGCCCCCCACAACGGGAAACCGAAGGCGCCGGATGGGTCAGCCCTGTTTGGCTGCCTTCAGTTTGTCGATGCCAAGGGTCTTGAGCGCCAGCGTTTCATAGAAGGGTTCCGAAGTGCCCTTGCGCAGCTTGCGGATGAAGTATTTCTCGAAGCCGATCTTGGCCAGATGCACCCATTTGCCCGAGGACGACCAGTTGACGTTGCGCGGTGGAATCTGCGGCTGGGCGACAAAGGCCACACCCCCGTCGCCGAAATCGGCAAGGCAGACCGCGTTCCAGCTTCCGACCTGATCGGGCGCCTTGCCGCGCACGATGTTGCCAATGTTATGGGCGGTGGCCGTCACCATGCTTTCGATCATGAAGCCGGTTTTCGGCACGCCGCAGGGCACCGGGGTCGGCCCCATCGGCGGGATGGCGACGCAAACGCCGACGGCGAAGATGTTGGGATACTTCGGGTTCTGCTGGTGGTTGTCCACGATGGTAAAGCCGCGCGGGTTCGACAGCCCCTCGATGCCCGAGACCGCCTTGATGCCACGGAAGGCGGGCAGCATCATGGAAAAGGCGAAGGGCAGCTCGCGCGTGGCCTTGAGGCTGCCATCCTCGGCCATTTCCTCGACCGTCATCTTGCCGTCTTCGACCTTCTTCACCCGGGCCGAGGTGATCCATTTGATATGCTTGGCGCGCATTTCGCTTTCCAGAAGGCCCTTGGTGTCGCCCACACCGTCAAGGCCGAGATGGCCGATATAGGGTTCGGGGGTGACGAAGATCATCGGCACCTGGTCGCGGATCTTTGCCCGGCGCAGCGCGGTTTCAAGGATGAAGAGGAATTCATAGGCCGGGCCAAAGCAGCTTGCGCCCTGTGCCGCGCCGATGATCACCGGGCCGGGGTTCTTCAGTAACTGCTCGAACACCTCGCGGGCTTTCAGCGCGTGGTCGATATGGCAGACCGACTGGGTAAAACCGCCATGCGGGCCGAACCCCTCGATCTCGTCAAAGGCCAGTTCCGGCCCGGTGGCGATGACCAGATGGTCATAGGTCAGCGTGCTGCCATCGGCCAGCGTGATGCGGTTCTCCTCGGGGTGCAGCTTTTCGGCCGCCACCGCTTTGAAAGCGATGCCCTTCTTCGCCATAACCGGAGCCAGATCGACGGTGATATCCTCGCGCTCGCGCCAGCCGACGGCGATCCATGGGTTCGAGGGGACGAAGTGATAGGTCGGTTCTTTCGTGACCACGGTTATCGTGTCTTCCGCCCGCAACTGATCCCGCAATTCATAGGCCATGATCGACCCACCCAGACCTGCCCCCATCACGACCACATGTGCCATCACTGTTCCTCCCTCGGATGCCGATGGAGAATATACATTCGTATATGTGAATTTGAAATCACCCATTGCCCCTGCGACATGCTGCCGCAGGGGCAATGAAAAAGGCCCGCCGAAGCGGGCCTTTGACCGGATGCCTTGTGGTCAGGTCACTTCGGAATCTCGGCGGTGATGCCTTCGACGTAGAAGCCCATGCCCAACAGATCGCCATCCGGCGCGGTGGCGCCTTCGGCCAGCCAGGGCGAACCGTCCTGCTTGTTGATCGGGCCGGTGAACGGATGCAGCGTGCCGGCGGCGATGTCGTCGCGCACCTTTTCGGCCGCGGCTTTCACTTCGGCGGGAACGGCTTCGGTAATGTCGCCGATCAGCACTTCGCCATCGGCGATACCGGCCCAAGTGTCCGACTGCGCATAGGTGCCGTCCAGCAATTCGCCGACACGCTTGACGTAGTAGGGCGCCCAGTTGTCGATGATCGACGAAACACGCGGGCTGGGCTTGTAGGCTTCCATGTCAGAGGCCTGACCAAAGCCGATCACGCCGGGGGTCTTGGCAGCCTCGGCCAGGGGCGCGGTCGAATCGGTATGCGCCGCGATCACGTCAACGCCCTGGTCAATCAGGGCCTTGGCCGAGTCGGCCTCTTTCGCCGGATCGAACCAGGTGAAGGCCCAGACCACCGACAACTCGACGTTCGGGTTCACCTTCTTGGCGGCAAGGTAATAGGCGTTGATGCCGTTCATCACCTCGGGGATCGGGAACGAGCCGATGTAACCGATCTTGTTCGACTTGGTCATCATCCCCGCGATGGTGCCCTGCACCGCACGGCCTTCGTAGAAGCGGGCGTTATAGGTGCTGACATTGGCCGAGTCGCGCTTGAACCCGGTGGCATGTTCGAACTTCACATCCGGGAATTTGGCAGCGACCGCATTGGTCTGGTCCATATACCCGAACGAGGTGGTGAAGATGATGTTGCAGCCGCCCAGCGCCATCTGGGTCAGCACCCGCTCGGCATCGGCGCCTTCGGGCACGCTTTCCTGCCATTGCAGTTCGACCTTGTCGCCATAGGCTTCCTGCACCGCCAGCGCACCCTGATGGTGCTGATAGGTCCAGCCGCCATCGCCGATCGGGCCGACATAGACGAAGCAGGCCTTGACCTTGTCCATGCCCGCCGCCAGTGCGCCGCCCGCCGTCATCAGGCCCAATCCCAGAGCCGCAGTGGCCAGAAGGGTTCTTCTCAGCATCGGTAGTCTCCCGTTGGTGGGGCATGATCTGCCCCGGTTGGTGTTGGCCGCGCCTCAGCGCGCGGCGTGGAAGTTCTGCCCAAGGGCGGCGGGCGCGTTCAGCGCCGCCCGGCCCCGGCCCGAGGACATGATGACCAGCACAAGAATGGTTATCAGATACGGCGACATCGACAAGTATTCCACCGGGATGGCGCTTCCGGCTGCCTGCAGATTAAGCTGAAGCACCGAAATGCCGCCGAAAAGATAGGCGCCTATCAGCGCCCGCCACGGCTTCCAGCTGGCAAAGACCACGATGGCCAGCGCGATCCAGCCCGCCCCCGCGGTGATCCCGTCCACCCATTGCGGCACGCGCACAAGGCTCACATAGGCGCCGCCCGTCCCGGCCATCGCGCCGCCAAAGGCGATGGCGCCCAGCCGGATGCGGTTGACCTTGTAGCCCAGCGCATGGGCCGCCTCATGGCTTTCGCCCACCGCGCGGATGATCAGGCCCAGCCGCGTCGCCTTCAGCACCCACCACAGCAGCACGACCATGGCGACCGAGAAATAAACCACCCAGTCATGGCTGAACACGATCCGGCCCAGCACCGGAATGTCGCGCAAGGGGCCAAAGGGCACGGCCCCCGTCAGCGGCGGCTTGATGCCGTTGTAGTTCTGCCCCATCAGCGACGACAGCCCCAGCCCGAACAGTGTCAGCGCCAGCCCCGTTGCCACCTGATTGGCCAGAAGAACCTGCGTCAGGAAGGCAAAGACCAGACTAAGCACCATCCCCCCCAGCGCCCCGCCCAGAAAGCCCAAGAGCGGGCTGCCGGTGCCCACCGCGGTGATAAAGCCGCAGATGGCGCCCATGATCATCATGCCCTCGACGCCGAGGTTCAGCACCCCCGCCTTTTCCACCACCAGCTCGCCCAGCGCCGCCAGCAGGATCGGCACCGCCGCCACCATGAGCGAGGCGACCAGAACCACCAGATTGATACCGCCGATGTCCATTAACGGGCCCCCGTGGTGCTGCGCCCGATCAGGCTGCGAATGCGGAAGTTGGTCAGCACATCCACCCCCAGAAGGAAGAACAGAAGCATCCCCTGAAAGGCCTGAATGGCCGATGACGGCAGGCCCAGATTGGTCGAAGCCATCTCGCCCCCGATATAGGTCAGGGCCATCAGAAGGCCCCCCAGCAGAATGCCGACCGGGTTCAGCCGGCCCAGAAAGGCCACGATGATCGCGGTAAAGCCATAGCCCGAGTTGAAGTCGATGCTGATCTGCCCGGCGGGGCCCGTCACCTCGAACATTCCCGCCAGCCCGGCCAGCGCGCCGGAAATGCCCATGCACAGCACGACCAGCGTCGCCGGGTTCACCCCATGGAACCGCGCGGCGCGCGGCGCCTGCCCTGCCAGTTTGATCTGAAAGCCAAGGATGTGTTTTTGCAGCAGGACATAGGCCAGCACCACCACCGCCAGCGCCGCCACCCCGCCCCAATGCAGCCCGCTGCCCGCGATGAGTTCGGGGTTCTGCGCCGCCGGATAGCTGGAAAAGTTGCGGCTGCCGGGAAAACCCGCCCCTTCGGGGTTGCGCAGGAACCCGGTCGAGGCCATGGCAAGAATGGTCTGCGCCACATAGACCAGCATCAGCGAGACCAGAATTTCATTGGTGTTGAACCGGGTCTTCAGGATTGCCGGGATCATCGCCCAGACCCAGCCGCCGAAAGCTCCGGCAAGGACCATCAGCGGAAAGATCAGCCGGCTTTCGGTCGGATAGAAGGCCAGCCCCACCCCGGCGCCACAGATGGCGCCCATGATGTATTGCCCTTCGGCCCCGATGTTCCAGATGCCCGCCCGAAAGCCCAGCGACAGCCCCACCGCGATCAGCACCAGCGGCCCCGCCTTCACCAGCAACTGTCCCCGCAGATACCAAGCGAATTCTCCGAACAGCGGATCCCAGAAGATGGTGCGGATCACCTCGAACGGGTTCTTGCCAAGGGCCGCGAACATCAGCCCGCCCGCGATCATGGTCAACGCCACCGCCACGACCGGCGTGGCATAAAGCCAGAAGCGCGAGGGGTTGGGCCGTTTCTCAAGCCGGATCATGTGCTTGCGCCCCCTTTGTTTGCCAGATCAGACATGATGCGCCACCTCCATCCCGTGGGCGCCGCCCATCATCAGCCCGATCTCGTCCACCGTCAGCCCCTGCACCGGGCGCGGGGGCGTCAGCCGCCCGCCGTTCAGCACCGCAAAACGGTCCGAGATTTCCAGCAATTCATCGAGATCTTGCGAAATCACCACCACCGCCGCGCCTTCGGCGGCGCGGTCCAGAATTGCTTGCCGGATCGCCGCCGCCGCCGCCGCATCGACACCCCAGGTCGGCTGGTTGATCACGATGACCAGCGGTTCCTGGCTCAATTCCCGCCCGATGACGAATTTCTGCAGATTGCCGCCCGACAGCGCCCGCGCCGCCACATGAGAGCCCGGCGTGCGCACGTCATAGGCTTTGATCACCCGCTCGGCATAGTCGCGGGTCGCGGCCCAGTCGATGAAGCCGTTCTTGGTCAGTCCCTTGCGGATTGCCCCGGTCAGAAAGGCATTCTCGACAAGGCTCATGTCCGGGGCTGCCGCATGGCCCAGCCGGTCTTCGGGCGCGGCGACCAGCCCGGCACGGCGCCGCTCGCCCGGCCCCTTGTCGCCCATCGGCGCGGAATCGATCCGCACCCGGTCTGATGGCGCCGCAATCTCACCCGAGAGCGCCAGCAAAAGCTCGTCCTGCCCGTTGCCGGCCACCCCGGCGATGCCCAGAACCTCGCCCGCCGAAACGGTAAAGCTGACCTCTTTGAGCGAGGTGCCGAACGGAATGGGCGAAGCCACCGACAGGTCCGACACGCCCAAGAGGACGCGCCCCTTTTCCCGCCCATGCCGTTCGGGCGGGGTCAGGGTGGCGCCCACCATCGCCTCGGCCAGTTCGCGCGCGGATGAGGTCTTGGGGTCGGCCGTGCCCACCACCTTGCCCCGCCGCAGGATAGTCGCGGCATCGCACAGGCTGCGAATTTCTTCGAGCTTGTGGCTGATATAGAGGATTGCCGTGCCTTCGGCCGACAATTGCCGCAGGGTGCGGAACAGAATCTCCACCTCTTGCGGCGTCAGAACCGAAGTCGGCTCGTCCATGATCAAAAGCTTGGGGTCTTGCAGCAGGCAGCGGATAATCTCGACCCGCTGACGCTCCCCGGCAGAAAGATCGCCCACCATCCGGGCCGGATCCAGCGGCAGGCCGTATTCCTCGCTCACCGCGCGGATCTTGGCGGCCAGTTCCTTCATCGGCGGCGGGTTTTCCATGCCGAGGGCGACGTTTTCGGCCACGTTCAGCGCCTCGAACAGGCTGAAATGCTGAAACACCATCGCCACGCCGGTTGCCCGGGCCGCACGCGGCGCCGCCGGGGCATAATCCGCACCCTTCCAGACCATGCGCCCCTGATCCGGCTTGACCAGCCCGTAGATCATCTTGACCAGAGTCGATTTGCCCGCGCCGTTTTCGCCCAGAAGGGCGTGAACCTCGCCCTCGCCGATGGAAAAGGACACATCCGCATTGGCCACCACGCCCGGATAGGCTTTGGTGATGCCTTCGACCGCCAGAAGAACAGGCCGTTCGCTCATCCGATGCGCTCCTTCAGGGTTCGGGCCGGGCTGCGGCCCAGGATTTCGGCGGCGACCGATATTGCGATGGCCTGCGGATGCTTGCCTAGCGCGGGATTGCCGATCGGGCAAAGGATGGTTGCGATAATTTCGGGCGAATGCCCCAAAGCGTGCAACCGGCTGCGAAACCGTGCCCATTTCGTGGCCGAACCGATCAAGCCGCAAGCAGCAAAGCCATGGGCCAGCAGCCGGTGGCACAACTCAAGGTCCAGCGCATGGCTGAAGGTCAGCACCAGATGCTCCGCGTCCTGCGGCGCAAGGGCTACCGCCGCCGCCATATCGGGCGCGGGCAGGGCGCGCACCCCGGGCGGGACGCTGTCGGGAAACCGCTCTGGCGCCACGTCAACCCAGGTGATTGCGAGATCGGGCAGGGGCGCCAGCACCGAAACCAGCGCCCGCCCGACATGCCCCGCCCCCCAGATCCACAGCGCGCGGGCAGGCTGTGCCACAGGCTCGACCAGCCAGCCCTGAACCAGCGTGGTTGCAGGCCGCGCACCCTGCGCCCGTGCCCGGTCCAGAAGCCGTGCCACGGCGAGCGGGGGAGGTGAGCTGTCCAGCGCCCGCGCCACCAGCCCCGATTTCGCTTCGGGCAGGGTGGTGGCATCGTAAACCTCGCTCACCAGCGTCACCGCGCCGCCGCAGCATTGGCCGATGTTCGGACCCAGCGCGACGCGCTCAACCACCGTTCCGCCGGTGGCCAGCATCGCCCGCGCCCGCGTTGCCGCCTGATGTTCCAGCGCGCCGCCGCCGATCGTGCCCGATTGCCCCCCGTTCTGGCCCCCGGCCCAGACCAGCATCGCCGCCCCCGCCTCGCGCGGTGAGGAACCTTCGTGCGCCGCAATCACCACGCGGGCCACGCGGCCGTGCAGGGCAATCGCCGCACGCAGGGCCTCAAGATCAAACATCGGGGCCACCCGCCGAAGAATTTTCGTCCGAAAATTCTTCGCGCCCCTCCTGACGCCGCACGGCCATCAGCACCCGTTCCGCCGTGGCCGGGGCGTCCAGCGCCACATAGCGCGAGCCGTCGCCACAGGCCGCCACCGCGTCCGTCAGCGCATAAAGCGCCGAAATACCCAGCATGAAGGGCGGCTCACCCACCGCCTTGGACTTGCCCACACTGTCCTCGCGGTTGGGGCGGCCCCAGAGGGCGACATTGAACACCCGCGGACGGTCCGAGCAGGCCGGAATCTTGTAGGTGCTGGGCGCGTGGGTGGTCAGCCGCCCCTTGCCGTCCCAGACCAGTTCCTCGGTGGTCAGCCAGCCCGCGCCCTGCACATAGGCGCCTTCGATCTGCCCGATGTCGATGGCGGGGTTCAGCGAGGTGCCGGTGTCATGCAGGATATCGGTGCGCAGGATGCGGTTCTCGCCGGTCAGCCGGTCAATCACCACCTCGGTCACCGCCGCGCCATAGGCGAAGTAGAAGAACGGACGCCCCCGGCCCTTGACCCGGTCCCAGGTGATCTTGGGGGTGGCATAAAAGCCGGTGGATGACAGCGACACCCGCGCCTGATAGGCCCAGGCAGCGACGCGGGCAAAGTCATGCGCCTCACCCGCCACATGCACCAGCCCGCCCTCGAACCGCACCGAGGCGGCGGGCACGCCATGCTTGTCGGCGATGAAATCCGCCAGCCGCCCCCGCAGCGTCTCGCAGGCCGCCCTGACCGCCATGCCGTTCAGGTCCGACCCGGACGAGGCGGCGGTGGCGCTGGTATTGGGCACTTTCGCGGTATCGGTGGCGGTGATCTTGACCGCTCCGGTATCGACCCCGAACACCCCCGCCGCGACTTGGGCGACCTTCTGGAACAGGCCCTGTCCCATCTCGGTCCCGCCATGGTTCACGATGATCGAGCCATCCTGATAGACATGCACCAAGGCGCCCGCCTGATTGAGCCAGGTCAGGGTGAAGGAGATTCCGAACTTCACCGGGGTCAGGGCGATGCCGCGCTTCAGGATCGGGTTTTTCGCATTCCACGCGGCAATCTCGGCGCGTCGGGTCTGGTAATTGCTGGATTTCTCCAACTCGGCCACCAGCTCATGGCCGATGAAATCCTCGACCTCCATATGGTAGGGGGTGGTTTGCGGCGCGGAATTGACCGGCGAATGCGCCCCACCAAAGCGGTGGCCAGTGCCCGGGCCGGTCGGCCCGGCGGCACGGTAGAAGTTCGCCCGCCGCACCTCCAGCGGGTCGCGGCCCACGGCAAAGGCCACATGGTCCAGCACCCGCTCGATCCCGACCATGCCCTGCGGGCCGCCGAAACCGCGATAGGCGGTGGCGCTTTGGGTGTTGGTCTTGAGCCGGTGGCTTTCGATGCGGATGTCGGGCAGGTGATAGCAATTGTCGGCATGCAGCATCGCCCGGTCGGCCACCGGCAGCGACAGATCCTGTGACCAGCCGCAGCGGAAGAGATGGGTGAATTCCACCCCCAGAATCTTGCCGCTGGCATCATGGCCGACCCGGTAGCGGATGCGCAGGTCATGCCGCTTGCCGGTGATCATCATGTCATCGTCGCGGTCATAGCGCATCTTGCAGGCCCGGCCTGTCCGAGCCGCGATGACCGCGCAGGCGATGGCCAGCGCATTGCCCTGACTTTCCTTGCCGCCAAAGCCGCCGCCCATCCGCCGCACCTCGACGCGCACCGCGCTCATCGGCAGGTGCAGGGCATGGGCGACCTTGTGCTGAATCTCGCTGGGGTGCTGGGTGGAGGAATAGACATGCACCCCGTCTTCCAGCGGCAGGGCGGCGGCGACCTGACCTTCCAGATAGAAATGCTCCTGCCCGCCGACCTCGAACGTGCCTTCGACCAGATGGGGGGCTGCGGCAATCGCGCCCGCGGCATCGCCCTTGGCCCAGATCACCGGCCCCTGTTCAAAGCGGCTGTTCGCCGCAAGGGCGTCGTCCACCGTCAGGAGGGCAGGCAGGGGGGCGATGTCGAATTTCGCCAGCCGGGCGGCTTTGCGGGCGGCCAGATGGTTTTCGGCGGCCACCAGAAACACCGGCTGGCCGATATAATGCACCCGGCCCATCGCCAGCAGCGGCTCGTCATGGATCGAGGGGGAGCAGTCGGGCATCTCGGCAAAATCTTCGGCCGACAGCACGGCGACCACACCCGGCGCCGCGCGCACCGCCGACAGGTCCAGCCCCCGGATATCGCCATGGGCGACGGGCGAAGTGCCAAAGGCCAGATGCAGCGCGCCCGCCGGCAGCGGGATATCGTCGGTGTAACGGGCGGCGCCGCTGACCTGCAACGGTGCCGAGTCATGGGGCAGGGGAAGGCCGGCGCTCATGCCTCCACCTCCAGAACGCTGACAGTTTCGCCTGCCAGATCATGCAGATAGCGGCGCAGCATGTTCTGCGCCGTCTGCATCCGGTAGCCGGCAGAGGCGCGCATGTCGCTGAGGGGGGAAAAGTCGCCTGCCATCGCCTGCGCGGCCGCTTCGATTGTGGCCGCGCTCCAGCTTTGGCCCAGAAGCGCCGCCTCGGTGGCGGCGGCACGTTTGGGAATGCCCGCCATGCCGCCAAAGGCGATGCGGGCGCCGGTCACAAGGCCGCCCTCAACCGTCACATTGAAGGCGCCGCAGACGGCTGAGATATCCTGATCGAAGCGTTTGGACAGCTTGTAGACCCGCAGCGCCGGGGCGGTGGCGGGGATCGTCAGCGCCTCGACAAACTCGCCCGGGCGGCGGTCCTGCTTGCGGTAGTCGAGGAAGAATGCCTCCATCGGCATCTCGCGGCGGCTGTCGCCCTGCCGCAGATGCAGCGTTGCCCCCAAGGCGATCAGCGGCGGCGGCCCGTCGCCGATCGGCGAACCATTGGCGATATTGCCGCCGATGGTGGCGGCATTGCGGATTTGCAGGCTGGCATAGCGGCGCAGCATGGCCGCGAAAGAAGGGTGCAGCGGTGCAATCGCCTGCCGCAGCGCCTCGACCGTGACGCCAGCGCCGATGCGCAGGCTGTCGTCCTGACGGGTGATTTCCTGCATCTCGGCAATGCCGTTCAGGAAGGCGACCGGGGCAAGGTCGCGCAACTGCTTGGTCACCCAGAGGCCGACATCGGTGGCCCCGGCGATCAGCGTCGCATCGGGGTTGGCCTGATACCATGCCGCCAGTTCGTCGGCGGTGGTGGGGCGGAAAGCGCCGGGGGCGCTGCCCCCCGCGCCGATCGGTGCTTGAACCGATGGCGCACCAATCGGCGTCCCCTGGGGTATTTGGGCCAAGATGAAATCGCGGTCGGCTTTCAGGCTTTCGGGAACCGGCGCGCTTTCGGCGGCCTCGGCCGCGCGGATGATCGGGGCATAGCCGGTGCAGCGGCAGAGGTTGCCCGCCAGCACATCGTCATGGTCGCGCCGCCCGTTCAGATGGCCGACGGCCATCGAGACCACGAAACCGGGTGTGCAAAAGCCGCATTGGCTGCCGTGATGGGCGACCATGGCTGCCTGCACCGGATGCGGCGTGCCATCGGGGGCCGCCAGCCCTTCGACCGTGCGGACGGCCTTGCCGTGAAGTTGCGGCAGAAACAGGATGCAAGCGTTTAGCGCCCGCGCGCCCGCCTCATCGGTGACCATGACGGTGCAGGCCCCGCAATCGCCCTCGTTGCAGCCTTCCTTGGTGCCGGTCAGCCCGCGGCTTTCGCGCAGCCAGTCGAGAAGCGTGCGCGTCGCAGGTTCCCCCGCGATGCGCACCGGCGTTCCGTTCAGAAGAAACGCGACCTCGGTCATGCCTTTTCCTGCCGCGGTCTCCCCGTTCCCGGCCTTTTGCGTGCCCGCCCGATGCGGCGTAAAGCGGGCGCGCGGCCTGCCCGGCTTTTGCCGGGTCTTCATCCGATCAAGCCTGCCGCATCGGATTCTGGCAAGCATTACCTTTCGGGAAAAGCGGGAAGCAGTTTCGCGCGATGCCGAACAATCATGCGCCCTTTCGTCCGGGCTGCCGCTTGGCTAGGCTGGGACCATGCCGAATCCGCCCCGTTTCATCCATCTGCGCACCCATACCGAGCATTCCCTGTTGGAGGGTGCGATCCCGGTCAAGAAGCTGGTCAAGCTGTGCGCCGCCGCCGAGATGCCCGCCGTTGCGGTCACCGACAGCAACAACATGTTCTGCGCGCTGGAATTTTCCAGCCATGCCAAGGATGCCGGGCTGCAACCGATCATCGGGTGCCAGATCACGCTGGCCTATGACCCGGCCCAGCCGGGTGAAAAGCCGCGGCTTCCGGCGCCGCTGGTCCTGCTCGCACAGTCCGAAGCGGGTTACATGAACCTGATGAAGCTGAACTCCTGCCTGTATATCGACAAGGGCGGGCAGTTGCCGCAGGTCACGGTTGAGGAACTGGCGGCCCATTCCGCCGGGCTGATCTGTCTTTCGGGCGGGCCGGACGGGCCTTTGGGGCGGCTGCTGGCGGCGGGGCAGGCGGCCAAGGCCCGTGCGCTGGTGGAACGGCTGGCGGCGATCTATCCCGACCGGCTTTATGTCGAGTTGCAGCGCCACCCCGGTGAGGGCGGCAAGCTGCCCGAACCCGAAGCCAATTCCGAGCGCGGCCATCTGGACCTTGCCTATGAGCTGGGCCTGCCGATCGTCGCCACCAATGACGTCTATTTCCCCAAGCCGGACATGTATGAGGCGCATGACGCGCTGATCTGCATTGCCGAAGGCGCCTATGTCGATCAGCAGGAGCCGCGCCGCCGCCTGACGCCGCAGCACTACCTGAAATCCGAAGCCGAGATGGTGGCACTGTTCGCCGACCTGCCCGAGGCGATTGAAAACACCGTCGAAATTGCCCGCCGCTGCGCCTTCATGGCCTACAAGCGCAAGCCGATCCTGCCGGTCTTTGCCGAGGATGAGGTGGAGGAGTTGCGCCGACAGGCATGGGAGGGCCTTGAAAAGCGGCTGGCCGTCATTCCCCTTGCCGCCGAGCGCGCGGTTTATGAGGAACGCCTGCGGTTCGAACTGGGCATCATCGAGAAGATGGGGTTTCCCGGCTATTTCCTGATCGTGTCCGACTTCATCAAATGGGCCAAGGACCATGACATTCCGGTCGGGCCGGGCCGGGGGTCGGGCGCGGGCAGCCTTGTGGCCTATGTCCTCTTGATCACCGATCTTGACCCTTTGCGCTATGCCTTGCTGTTCGAGCGGTTCCTGAACCCCGAGCGGGTCTCGATGCCCGACTTCGACATCGACTTCTGCATGGACCGCCGCGAAGAGGTTATCCGCTATGTGCAGGGCAAATATGGCCGCGAGAAGGTGGCGCAGATCATCACCTTCGGCGCGCTGCTGTCCAAAGCGGCGGTGCGCGACGTGGGCCGGGTGTTGCAGATGTCCTATGGGCAGGTGGACCGGCTGTCCAAGATGATCCCGGTCGAAGGGGTCAAGCCGGTGTCGATCACCAAGGCGCTGGCCGACGAACCCCGCCTGCGCGAAGCGGCCAAGGAAGAGGTGGTGGGCCGCCTTCTGACCTATGCCGAACAGATTGAGGGGCTTTACCGCAACGCCAGCACCCACGCCGCTGGTGTGGTGATCGGCGACCGGCCGCTGGACGAGCTGGTGCCGCTCTATCAGGATCCCCGCTCGGACATGCCGGCGACTCAGTTCAACATGAAATGGGTCGAGGCGGCGGGGCTGGTGAAGTTCGACTTTCTGGGTCTGAAAACCCTGACGGTCATCCAGAACGCGCTGGACCTTCTGAAGTTGCGGGGCGTGACGCTGGATATCAGCCTGATCCCCTTGGACGACAAGCCGACCTATGAGCTTTACGCGGCGGCGAAAACCGTTGCGGTGTTTCAGGTGGAAAGCTCGGGCATGATGGATGCGCTGCGGCGGATGAAGCCCACCTGCATCGAGGATATCGTGGCGCTGGTGGCCCTCTACCGCCCCGGCCCGATGGAGAACATCCCGACCTATTGCGAGGTGAAGAACGGGCTGCGCGACCTTGAGTCGATCCACCCGACCATCGACCATATCCTGAAGGAAACCCAAGGCATCATCGTCTATCAGGAACAGGTGATGCAGATTGCGCAGGTCATGGCGGGATACAGCCTTGGCGGCGCCGACCTCTTGCGCCGCGCGATGGGCAAGAAGATTGCCGAGGAAATGGCCAAGGAACGGCCGAAGTTCATAGAAGGCTGCAAGGCAACCCACGGTATCGACGCGAAAAAGTCGGGTGAAGTCTTTGACCTGCTGGAGAAGTTCGCCAACTACGGCTTCAACAAGTCGCACGCCGCCGCCTATGCCGTGGTCAGCTATCAGACCGGCTATCTGAAGGCGAATTACCCGGTCGAATTCATGGCTGCGGTGATGAACTGCGATATCCACCTGACCGACAAGCTTGCCGTCTACAAGCGCGAGGTGGACAAGCTGGGCATCACCACGGTTGCGCCTTGCGTCAACGCCAGCCTTGCCACCTTCACGGTGCGTGACGGGCAGGTGGTTTATGCGCTGGGCGCGCTGAAGAATGTCGGGGTCGATGCGATGGGTCTGATCGTGTCGGCGCGGGGGCAAAAACCCTTTGCCACGCTTTTCGATTTTGCCCGGCGGGTGGACCTGAAACGGGTGGGCAAGCGCCCCTTGGAAATGCTGGCCCGCGCCGGGGCTTTTGACCAGCTTGACCCCAACCGCGCCCGGGTGTTCGAGGCGCTGGATGCGCTGGTGGCCTATTCGGCGGCGATCCATGAGGCGAAAACCTCAAGCCAGGTCAGCCTGTTCGGCGAGGCGGGGGCCGATCTGCCGGAGCCGCGCCTGCCCTACCGCGACGACTGGCTGCCGGTTGAGCGGCTGGCGCAGGAACATCAGGCGGTGGGCTTCTATCTGTCGGGCCATCCGCTGGACGATTATATGGGGCCACTGAAACGCAAGGATGTGAAAACCCTGGCCGAGATCATCCGCCTGTCCGAACGCGGCCCGCTGATTGCCAAGATCGCTGGTTCCGTCTCGGTCAAGCAGGAGCGGAAATCGGCCAAGGGCAACCGTTTTGCCTTCGTGTCGCTGTCGGACCCGACCGGGCTTTATGAGGTGACGGTGTTTTCGGACGTGCTGGAGGCGGCGCGCGACCATCTGGAGCCGGGCAAGAATGTGGTGCTGACGGTCAAGGTCGATCCCGACGGCGAGAATGTGAAGATGCTGGCCAATGCGGTGCAGCCGATTGATCAGGTCGCGGCAGAGGCCGGGGCAAGCGCCTTGCGCATCCACCTGAACCGGGCCGAAGCCATCCCCTCGCTGGCCGGTCTGTTTGCCAAGGTCGAAGGGCGCAACCGGGCGCAGATCACCCTCTGCCTGCCCGACGATCAGGGACGCGAAATCGACGTGACCTTGCCGCAGCCCTATCCGGTGACACCGCAGATCAAGGGCGCGATCAAGGCAATGCAGGGCGTGGTGCTGGTCGAGGAGATGTAGCGCACCGCCTTGTGACGCTGGGGTGGTTGTCTGGCGCTGCTGCTGTGGCTAGATTGCGCCGTGATGTCCGCGCTCCGTTGCCATTTGCCTGCCCTGTCCCGCTTTGGCGGGGTGTGTCTGGCCATGCTCGTGGCGCTGGCGCTGCTGATTCTGCCGCCGCCCGCGCTGCGCCTTGGCGGGGCTGAACAGGCGGTGGTTCTGGTGCAGGGTGCCGCTGCCGCCGCGCCGACCCGGCTCGCTGCCGTCAAGGCCCCCAAGGCAGAGCCCGAGGCCCTGCCGCCCCTGACCCCGGCCGAAGCGGCAGCGGGGCCGATGCGGCCTTGGGCGTTCAGCCGTCTTGTCAGCCTTCCCCCTCTGTCCAACGCGCCGCAGCGCCGTGCGCCGGGGCAGGGTGCCCGCGCACCGCCCGCGTTTTCCGACCGCTCAGTCTGACCTGCCGCGGGCCTTTGCCTTGCGGCATTCCTCTGATATCGCAAGGAAAACCCATGTCCAATCCTGATCTGATCCGGGGCGCCGAAGGCGTGCCCGTCCGCAAACGCAGCACCGCCCCGCGCCCGACGCATGACATGTCGCGCGGCCAGCTTCTGCTCAACTGGTTCATCTTTGTGGGCGGCGGAGGGTTGATCCTCCTCGGTGGCGCCCTGTTGCCCAGCCTGCTGGGAGGGGCGCCATGAAAAGCCCCGCTGTGAAGCTGGCCATCGGGCTGCTCTTGGCCGGGGCGATCCTTGGTGGGGATCTGATTGCCCTGATGGGGCATTAAAGCGGCGGGACGCGCGCTCAGGGCCGTCAAGCTTCAGGCCAGCCAGCGCGCCCCGATCCGCGCCACGGTCACCGACAGGATGATCCGGGCGACGTGATGCAGGGTGACGAAGATCACGCTCATCTTCAGGCTGAGGGCGATCAGCCCCATTTCGGCCAGCCCGCCCGGCGCGAAGGCCAGAAAGACCGCCGCCACCGGCTCTCCCACCGCCCAATGCAGGGCGGTGGCAAAGCCAAGGGCCAGACCCAGCGCCACCACACCGTTGAGCGCGGCCAGACGCCCGGCGCGGATCAGCATGGCATGGTCGATCCCGGCAAAGCGCGCGCCCAGACCGCAGCCCAAGACCACCTGTGTTGCCGCCACCAGCCAAGCCGGCGTTCCCCCCTCGACCAGCCCGAAACCATGCAGCGCCGCCGAGGCCGACAGTGGCCCCGTCATGATCCACGCCGGAAAGCGCAGCGCACGGCCGATGCCCACCCCGGCCAGCCCGGCCGCAATCAGGATCACCGCCTCGCCCGGCGTCAGCGCCACCCGCGACAGCGTGGCACCCGAGGCAGAACCGACAGCATGGCCGGTCAGCCCCCAGAACAGCATCGGGATGGCCACGATGGTGCCGATCAGCCGCAGGAAATGCAGCACGGTCAGCAGCCGCACATCTGCCCCCGCCTCTTCGCCCAACTGGATGCTTTCCAGCAAGCCGCCCGGCACCGAGCCGAAAAACGCCTCGGTCTTCGGCAGGCCGCCCCAGCGGAACAGGGCGTAACCCGCCAGATGCGCCAGCGGCACGAAGACGCAAAGTGCCGCCAGCGTCGGCCCCCAGCCCAGTGCCGCCTGCGCCACCTCGGGCGTGAAGGCGCCGCCGATCGACACACCGATCACCGGCACGAAAGAAAAACGCAGCCGGGCGGGCAGGGTCACCGGCTTGCCAAAGGGCCGCGCCCCCGACACCGCCAGCACTGCCGTCATCACCAGCGCGCCCAGCAGAAACCCCAGCGGCAGATGCAGCGCCCACGCCACCGCCCCACCCGCCGCCGCAATGGCCAGCGTCAGCGCCAGCGCGACCGGATCAACGCCGCGGATCACCGGGGCGCCCCGATCAGGCCCAGCAAGGCGAAAAGACCAGACACCCCAAGCAGCAAACTCGGTGAGAAGGCATCTCCCGGGGAGTCCCAGAGCGACAAAAGCGCCAACCCCACTCCGATCGCCGCCAGCCCCAGCGCCACCCGGCGCGGCCCGCGCTGACCAAAGCCGCCGCGCCAGAACCGCAGCACGACCCAGCCCATTGCCCCAGCCGCCGCCAGCATGGCCGCACACGCTAGCATCATCTCCGCAAGCTGTTCACCATAGTCGCGCCCAACGGCATAGACGACCAGCGTCATCCAGGCCAGCCCCAGCGCGCAAAGCGCCCCGGCCAGCAGCAGTATGGCCCGCAGGATCACCAATGCGGCGGCCTGACATTGGCGGCAGGGGCCTCGCCCTCGCTCGCCTCGCGTTCGGCTTCGCGCTGCATCAGCATGGCCACGCGGCGGGTCAGCAGGTCAATCTCGCGGCCCTGTCGGGCGACCATTTCTGACAGGTCGTCATTGGCGCGGATCAGGTGGCTGAGGCGTTCTTCAAGGGCGTCGATCCGGTCCATCGCGGGCGGTCCTTCAGAAAGGGGGCCTGCCCCCGTCCTAAAGCCAAGCGGCGGCGAACGGAAGGCCCCCCGCCCGCTTGCCGCCCGTGCCCCCATCCGCTAAGGCAGGCACGAATGCTCAAAGGGGTGCCGCCGATGTCCGAAGGCAAGATCCGCCGTCCGAAAGCCGAAACCCCCAAAGGGTTCCGCGATTACTTTGGCGCCGAAGTGACCGAGCGCAAGGCGATGCTGGACAAGATCGCCGAGGTCTATCACCGCTACGGCTTTGACCCCTTGGAAACCAGCGCCGTCGAAACGGTCGAGGCTTTGGGCAAGTTCCTTCCCGACGTGGACCGCCCGAACGAGGGCGTCTTCGCCTGGCAGGATGAGGACAAAGACTGGCTCGCGCTGCGCTATGACCTGACCGCACCCTTGGCCCGGGTGGCGGCGCAGTATCGCAACGATCTGCCCGCGCCCTACCGGCGCTATGCCATGGGTCCGGTCTGGCGCAACGAAAAGCCCGGCCCGGGCCGCTTCCGCCAGTTCTATCAATGCGATGCCGATACCGTCGGATCGGGCTCGGTGGCCGCCGATGCCGAGATTTGCGCCATGCTCTCGGATGCGCTGGAAACCGTGGGCATTCCGCGCGGCGACTATGTGGTCAAGGTCAACAACCGCAAAGTCCTGAACGGGGTGATGGAAGTCGCGGGTCTGTCGGGCGACGACAAGGAAGCCGAACGCGGCATCGTCCTGCGCGCCATCGACAAGATCGACCGACTGGGGCCTGACGGCGTGCGGGCGCTGCTGGGCGCTGGCCGCGAAGATGAAAGCGGAGACTTCACCAAGGGCGCGGGGCTGGAGCCATCGCAAATCGAAACTGTCATGCGGTTTGTCGAGGCGCCCAAGAAAGTATTAAGCGAACTCCTTAGATTGGCCCGCTTTCTCGAAGAAGATGGCGACCATAACCTAGCTTTTGAGTTTTCTAGAGCAGGGAAGCAATTGCTTTCTGACTATTACGCGGCGCCAGAGCCTGAGCACAACATGTTGCGAAGTGTGATGGCACTGGAGGTTTTGGGTGACATTGTCAGAGGGTCAGATCAAGGCCGAGAAGGAATTGCGGAACTGGACACGATGGTGTCGATCCTGCACGCGCAAGGTTACGGTCCAGATCGGATTTTGGTTGACCCTTCCGTCGTCCGAGGTCTTGCCTATTACACTGGCCCTGTTTTCGAAGCCGAACTGACCTTCGAAATCCTTGACGAAAAGGGCCGCAAGCGGTCGTTCGGCTCGGTCGCCGGCGGGGGGCGCTATGACGGTCTCGTCAAGCGCTTTACCGGGCAGGATGTGCCGGCGACGGGCGTTTCCATTGGGGTGGACCGGCTTTTGGCCGCCTTGCGGGCCAAGGGCCGCAGCACGGGCGACACGGCGGGGCCGGTGGTGGTGACCGTGATGGACCGTGACCGGATGGCGGATTACATGGAAATGGTGGGCGAGTTGCGCAGCGCGGGCATCCGGGCCGAGGTCTATCTGGGCAACCCCAAGAACTTTGGCAACCAGTTGAAATATGCCGACAAACGGCAATCGCCCATCGCGGTTATCCAGGGCGGGAATGAGGCCGACAAGGGCAGTGTGATCCTGAAAGACCTGATCCTTGGCGCGCAGATCGCGCAGAATGCCACGCTGGAGGAATGGAAAGACCGCCCGGCGCAGGTCGAGGTGCCGCGCGAGGGTCTCGTCGCCGCCGTGCGCAAGATGCTGGCGCCATGATCGCCAAACCCGCCATCCGCGCCGAGGCCGAGCGGCTGTTCGCAGCCTTCAAGGCGGCGGGCGCGCTGCCGGTGGATGCCGATATCCTGCAACCGGCGGGCACCCTTCTGGACCTTTACGGCGAGGATATCCGCGCCCGCGCCTATGTGACGGCTGACCCGCTGGTGGGCGAGATGATGCTGCGTCCCGATTTCACCGTGCCGGTGGTGCAGGCGCATATGGCCAGCCTTGCCGAGGAACCGGCGCGCTATTGCTATATGGGCGAGGTGTTCCGCAAACAGGAACACCTTGACGCCCGGGCCCGCGAATACCTTCAGGTCGGGTTCGAGATTTTCGACGGTGCCGCGCCGCCGCAGGCGGATGCCGAAGTTTTCGCGCTGTTTTCCGATCTGTTGCAAGGGCTTGGCCTGCGGGCGGTGACCGGCGACATCGGCATTCTGATGGCCGCCGTGCGCGGGCTTGACACCACGCCGCGCCGCAAGGCCGCCCTCTTGCGCCACATCTGGCGCCCGGCGCGGTTCCGCGCGCTGCTGGACCGCTTTGCAGGTCGCGCCCCGGTGCCGCCTGCGCGGGCGCAACTGCTGGAGACGCTGGCCGGGGGGGCGCCGCAGGCGCTGATCGCCGCCGCCGGGCCGCTGATCGGGCTGCGCAGCGAAGAGGATATCGCCGCCCGCGCCGCCGCTTTGCTGGAGGACGCTGCGGCAAAGCCCATCGCGGCGCCGGAAGCCGCGATGCTTTATGACCTTCTGGGCTTGCAGGCCCCGGCGCGGGCCGCGCTGGACCATCTGCGCGGCATCACGCCGCTGTTGCCCGCCATCGCCCCGGCGGTGGACCGCTTTGCCGCGCGGCTGGACGCGCTGGCCGCCCACGGGATTGACCCGGTGACGCTGCCCTTCGAGGCGAGCCTTGGACGCACCTCGATGGAATATTACGACGGCTTCACCTTTGCCTTCCTGACCGACGGCAACCGGCCCGCCGTTGCTTCGGGCGGGCGCTATGATGCGCTGACGGCGGTCCTGGGGCAGGGGCGGCAGATTCCGGCGATGGGCGGCGTGATCCGGCCCGCGATGGTGGCGGCTTTGCGGGGGGCGGTCTGATGCTCAAGATCGGGGTGCCCTCGAAAGGGCGGCTGATGGAGAAGACCTTCGACTGGTTCGGCGCGCGTGGCGTGACCATGCGCCAGACCGGCAACGAACGCGAATATTCCGGCGCGGTCGAAGGCGTGGCAGGGGTGGAACTGGTCCTGCTCTCGGCCGGAGAAATTCCGCGCGAATTGTCGGCGGGGCGCATCCACCTTGGCGTTACCGGCAGCGACCTTGTGCGCGACAAGCTGGCCGACTGGGCCGCACAGGTGGCCGAAGTGGCGCCGCTGGGCTTTGGCCATGCCGATCTGATCCTTGCGGTGCCCGCCTGCTGGATCGACGTGGATACGCTGGACGATCTGGACGCGGCGGCGGCGGCCTTTCGCGCGGCGCATGGCTTTCGGCTGCGCATCGCCACCAAATACCACCGCCTTGTGCGCGAATTCCTGACGGCGCAGGGCGTGGCGGATTATCAGTTGGTGGACAGTCAGGGCGCCACCGAAGGCACGGTCAAAAACCTGACCGCCGAGGCGATTGCCGACATCACCTCGACCGGCGAAACGCTGCGGGCCAACCACCTGAAAATCCTGTCGGACGGGCTGATCCACCAGAGTCAGGCCACGCTTTATGCGGCGCGGGGGGCGGATTGGGCGCAGGCGGCGGCGCCCTTGGCGGCGCTGGCGGCGCGGCTGGGCGTTGCGGTGCCGCAGGGCATCGGCTGATCGCGGGGCGCCAAGTTCCTTCCAAGGAACTTGCAAATTTCTTCGAAGAAATTTGGTCAGCGCCGGCTGGCCAGTGCCACGCCCAGACCCGCCAGCGCCATCCCGCCCCATGCCAGCGGTGGCATCGCCTCGCCCAGAAGCGGCCATGCGAAGAGGGCCGAAAGTGCCGGAACCAGATAGAACAGCGCCGAGACCCGGGCCACCTCGCCCATGCGGATCATGGCGAAGAGCAGGCTCATCGCCAGCAGCGAATTGGCGGCGACCAGATAGACCAGCACCCAGATCAGCTCGCCATCCCAGTTGACCGACGTCACATCCTCGGTGATGAGCGCCAGCGGGATCGTGAAAACCGCCCCCACCGCATATTGGATCAGGTTGGCGGCAACGGGATGGTGGCTCACCCCATGGCGTTTTTCCCATAAAGTGCCGCCGGAGATGCCGAAGAGCGCGCCAAAGGCCAGCGCCACGCCCAGCCCGCTTTCCGCCGCAACGGCCGAGCGCCCGAAGATCACCAGCGCGGCACCCGCCAGCCCCAGCGCCAACCCGGCCCAGACCCGCGGCCCGACCTCTTCACCGACAAAGCGCGGCGCGGCCAGCGCCACAAGGATCGGTTGCAGGCAGACGATGATCGCCACGCCCCCCGCCGAAACCCCCAGTTTGAACGCCTGATAGCAGAGCGCGAAATAGACCACCTGCACCAGAAACCCCACCAGCGCAACATGGCCCCAGGCCCGAAGGCCCTGCGGCATCGGCACGCGCAAGATCAGCGCCAGAGGCAGCAACACCAGCACCAGAATGCCATAGCGCAGCGCCAGAAGCGTCATCGGCGGGGCATGGTCCAGCCCCAGCTTTGCCACACCGAATCCGGCAGACCACAGGACCAGAAAGACGACGGGGGCAGCGCGCAGCCAGAACGGAGGTGTCATGCCGTCCTTGTCGCGCGCGAAGGCCGCCGGTGACCGCCCGGGCGCGACGCCCGGAGTCGCAATCAGCGTCGCAATCAGCGCAGGCCGATCTCGGCCAGCGCCTGCGCCAGCGCGGGCGGAAGGGCATCATCCAGCGCCCGGCCCTTGGGCAAGTCGCGCGGGCTTTCCTCGGGCGCCAGATAGCGCCAGCCCTGAAACGGGCGGCGCGGGGCGGCTTCGGTGCGGATCACTTCGGCATCCATCACCAGCGCACAGCGCGCAACGCCGTCGCTGCCGCGCCGCTCTTCCAGCGCCAGAATGCGCTGGCGGCACAGGATCGCACCCTTGACCACCCAGTAAAGCGAACCGCCGTCCAGCACTTCATCGGCGCGCTTGGGCCACATGCGGGTGACATGTTCTGCGGTGCCGGGCGCCCAGCGGTCGCGGTTCTGCGACTGCCAGTCCAGCAGATCCTCGACGCTTTCGGCGCCGACGCACAGCTTGATGATGTTCAGCGCCACCGGCTTCCCCCACAGGGCAAGGCCGCCCTGCGCCGGAAATTAACCCTTGCAGCGGCGACGGCAAGCCCGTCAGGCCAGACTTTGTGCCAGAAGCCGCCCTTCGCGTGGCCGCAGCATGGGATAATCCGCCCGCATCCGCTTCATCCGGCGATGCAGCTCGGGGAAGGCCTGCATCGCCTGCGTGACCGAGGAATGCTCTGGCGAACTGGGGGTGATGTCGCCCAGAAACAGGCTTTCGGCGGGCAGGCCATTGGCCAGAAGGATCACATGGCTGCGGCAGAGAACGTGGTAATATTGCACCCGGCGCAGGTGCCGTTCAAACGTCACGGTCTTGCCCACCATGGCCCGGGCCGGCACCAGCACGTCATGCGCCCCGAACAGGGTTTCGGCCCAATGCGAGGCCATCAGAAGCCGGTGCTGCTGCGAGAGGAGCAGATCGCGGCTTGGCAGGCCCTTGCCGAAAGCATCCTTCACGACCCGCACCGGCAGCCATTTGCTGAACCCTGAAATCAGCCCGATGGGCAGGTCCGTCTTGCCACCGCCGACCCAGAGAATCTCATGCTCGACGCCTTTCCAGTCGATCACGGTATCGCCGGGCAGCAGGCTTTCGACCGGGCGTTCGCCGATCGGAGTGGCGATGCGGGTGCCGCCGTGAAAGCAAACGGGGTCGGCCACCCGATAGGCCGCCGGGGTCAGGTTCAGGACCAGCGCCGTCGCGGACGTGGTTTTGGGCGGACCTTCGGGGAAATGGAAATAGATCGTGCCGCCAGCGCGAAAGACGGCGGTCGGCACCGCAGCCCCGACCGGCGTTACACCCCCGGTTAGCTTGCTGGCCGGCCGCACCGTGCCGCTGCCGATGTGGCTGATGGGCAGGCAGCGAAAGCTGCTGCTTGCGATGTCATCTGAACCGAACAGCCCGTCGCTGTCGTTCAGAATGCCGCTGACCGGCGCGCCGAACAGGTCGCAAGGCAGGCTGAGATGCCGCGTCAGCAATTCTGCGGCCGACAGCGTGCCAAGGTAAGGTGTGGCCGCGATTGTCGATTCTGCCATTGTGTCACTCCGGCCTTTGGGGTCTGGGATCGTTCACGCAGGGCGAAACACCCAGAGGTTGTTTTTCAAATGCGGCGAAAGCGTGCAATTTGAGTGAAACTTTCCGGGCGCCCGGTTTGGCGCAGTTTGCGGCCTACTACAGCCAGACCTTGCCGCCCGGGCCGTGCGGACATATTGTGTTCGCCTGCCCGCACCGAAGACAGCGACTTTGTGGCGATTTCGCGCGGGCCTTTGCAATGACAGGACGCGCCATGACCCGTTTCTCCGCCCCCATCGCCGAACAGATCTGGGACATGAAATACCGCTTCAAACAGGCGGACGGCACGCCCATCGACGGCACGATCGAGGATACCTGGCGCCGGATCGCCCGCGCGCTGGCCGAGGTCGAGGCGGACCCGACCCTGTGGGAGGACCGATTCTATGCGGCGCTTGAGGGGTTCAAATATCTGCCCGCCGGGCGCATCACGGCAGGGGCGGGCACCGGGCGGGCGGTGACGCTGTTCAACTGCTTTGTCATGGGCACGATTCCCGACAGCATGGCCGGTATCTTCGAAGCGCTAAAAGAGGCGGCGCTGACCATGCAGCAGGGCGGCGGCATCGGCTATGACTTCAGCCCGATCCGCCCGCGCGGCGCCGAGGTCAAGGGGGTCGCGGCAGATGCCTCGGGCCCGCTCAGCTTCATGGATGTCTGGGATGCGATGTGCCGCACGATCATGTCGGCGGGCAGCCGCCGCGGCGCCATGATGGCCACCATGCGCTGCGACCATCCCGATGTTGAGGCCTTTATCGAAGCCAAGAAAGACCCGGCCCGGCTGCGGATGTTCAATCTCTCGGTGCTGATCACCGACGCCTTCATGGAGGCGGTGAAATCCGATGGCATGTGGGAACTGGTCCACGGTGGCAAGGTCTATAAAACCCTTCCGGCGCGCGATCTGTGGAACCGGATCATGCGCAACACCTATGATTTCGCCGAGCCGGGGGTGATCTTCATCGACCGGATCAACAATGCCAACAACCTGAAATATGTCGAGACGATTGCCGCCACAAATCCCTGCGGTGAACAGCCGCTGCCGCCCTATGGCGCCTGCCTGCTGGGTTCGGTCAATCTTGCGGTGCTGGTGAAGGATGCCTTCACGCCGCAGGCGGTACTGGACCCGGCGGCGCTGGATGATCTGGTGCGGCTTTCGGTGCGGATGATGGACAATGTGGTGGATGCCAGCCGCTTCCCGCTGCCCGAACAGGCCGCCGAGGCGCAGGCCAAGCGGCGGATCGGGCTGGGCGTGACCGGGCTGGCCGATGCGCTGCTGATGCTGGGTCTGCGCTATGGCAGCGCCGAGGCGGCGGCCCAGACCGAAATCTGGATGAAGGCCATCGCGCGGGCGGCCTATCTGGCTTCGGTCGATCTGGCAAAAGAGAAGGGGCCGTTCCCGCTGTTTGACGCCGAGGGCTATCTGGCCTCGGGCAATATGCTGGCGATGGATGAGGACGTGCGCGAGGCGGTCCGCAAACATGGTATCCGCAATGCGCTGCTGACCTCGATTGCGCCGACCGGGACCATCAGCCTGTTTGCCGGCAATGTCAGTTCCGGTATCGAGCCGGTCTTTGCCTATGCCTATACCCGCAAGGTGCTGCAAAAGGACGGCAGCCGCACCGAAGAAGAGGTGGTGGACTATGCCGTGCGCCTCTGGCGGGAAACCCACGGCGATGCGCCCTTGCCCGACTACTTCGTCAACGCCCAGACCCTGCCGCCGCTGGACCATGTGCGGATGCAGGCCGCGGCGCAGAAATGGATCGACAGCAGCATATCGAAGACCATCAACTGCCCCGAAGACATCAGCTTTGACGATTTTGCGGGCGTCTATATGGCGGCCTGGGATCAGGGCTGCAAAGGCTGCACCACCTACCGGCCGAATGACGTGACCGGCTCGGTCCTGACGGTCAGCGAGGGCGCGGCCAGCCCGCCGTCCGAGGCGCCCGCGCAGATGCAGGGCGGCGAGGTGATTTACCTCTCCGAACCGCTGGACCGTCCGGCGGCGCTGGAAGGCCAGACCTACAAGGTCAAATGGCCGGGCAGCGAACATGCGCTGTATATCACCGTCAATGACATCGTGATCGCGGGCCACCGCCGCCCGTTCGAGGTGTTCATCAACTCCAAGAACATGGAGCATTTCGCCTGGACCGTGGCCCTGACCCGGATGATTTCGGCGGTCTTCCGGCGCGGTGGCGATATTTCCTTTGTGGTGGAGGAACTTAAGGCCGTGTTCGATCCGCGCGGCGGCGCCTGGATGGAGGGGCGCTATATCCCCTCGATCCTTGCGGCCATCGGCGGGGTGATCGAGCGGCACCTGATCGCCATCGGCTTTATCGAGGGCGAGGGGCTGGGCCTGAAATCTGACCCCAAGGCCGAGGTGATGGTGGTGGGCGAGAAGCCACACGGCAAGTCCTGCCCCTCCTGCGGCAGTTTCGATCTGCGGATGGTCGAAGGCTGCATGACCTGCGCCTCCTGCGGCCATTCGAAATGCGGCTGAGGGGATGAGCGTGCCGCCCTTTCCGCGCGGGCCGTTCCGCTTTTTCGCGCTGGATGTGGAAACGGCGAACGGCCAACGCGGCAGCATCTGCCAGATTGGCGTCGCCTGCGTTGCGCCGGACAATGCGGTGACGACCTGGGCCACCCATGTCGATCCGCAGACCGGCGACTGGTCCTGTTCCTGGGTGCATGGCATCACGGCGCAGGATGTGCGGGGCGCGCCGGTCTTTGCGCAGGTGATGCCCGTTCTGGCGCGGGCGCTGGCGGGGCGGCTGGTTTATCAGCATTCCGGCTTTGATCAGCGGGCCATGGCGGCGGCCTGCGCCCTTGCCGGGCTTGAGGCGCCGGATTGGCAATGGTCCAACAGCGTGATCGTCGCGCGCAAGGCTTGGCCCGAGCTGAAGGGCAAGGGCGGCCATGGGCTGGCCTCGCTGAAATCGCATCTGGGTCTGCAATTCCGGCACCATGACGCGGGCGAAGATGCCCGGGCGGCGGCAGAGGTTGTGCTGCACGCGGAACGGGCGGCGCTGGCCGCTTCGGCGGGCTGATCAGGCCCCGCTTCCCACATTCTCCTGCGCGACCGACACCGCCTTCAGCACGGCAAAGACCGGGCTGCCGGGCGCAAGGTTCAGCGCGGCGGCAGAGCGGCGGGTGATGCGGGCCAGTATCCTTTCGCCCCCGGTATCCAGTTGCACCAAGGCGCCGGGGCCATCGCCCAGCCGCAACTCCTGCACGACGGCGGGCAGGATGTTCAGGGCCGAAATCCCCTCGGGCCGGGTGGTGGCCAGCATCACATCCTGCGCCAGAATGCGCAGCCGCAGCGTGGTTCCCGGTGCCGCTGCGACACGGGGCAGCCAGAGCGGCCCCGCCGCCGTTTCAAGCCGGGTCAGGCCGTCCGGCTCTTGCGCGGCGACCCGCGCCGTCAGGATCGCCCCCGCCTCGCGCAGACCCAGTGCCGGGGCGGCGGCCGGATCGGCCAACAGGGTGGCTGCGGGGCCGGCGGCGGTCACTTGGCCCGCCTCGATCAGCACCAGCGTCGTCGCCAGCCGCGCCACTTCGGCCATCGAATGGCTGACATACAGGATCGGCAGCGCCACCTCGTCGCGCAGCCGTTCCAGATAGGGCAGGATTTCGGCCTTGCGCGCCTCGTCCAGCGCGGCAAGGGGCTCATCCATCAGCAAAATCCGCGGGTTCGACAGGATCGCGCGGCCCAGTGCCACGCGGCTGCGCTCTCCGCCCGACAATGCCCCGGGCTGGCGTGACAGAAGCGCGCCCAGCCCCAGAAGGTCAACGATCCGCTCCAGCGCCGGGCCGGGGCCGCGCGGGGCGAACCACCGCCCGTAAAGCAGGTTCTGCCCCACCGTCAGATGCGGGAAAAGCCGTGCGTCCTGAAAGACATAACCAACCCGGCGCCGATGCGGCGGCAGGTTGATCCGCGCCGCGGTGTCCAGAAGGACCACATCCCCCGCCACGATCCGCCCCGCTTCGGGCCGCAACAGTCCGGCCACCGCATTGACCACCGTTGTCTTGCCCGCGCCCGACCGGCCAAACAGCGCCGTCACCCCCGGCGGCGCCTGAAACGCCACATCCAGCGTCAGCCCGGCAAAGCGGTGCCGCAGGGTGACCGAAAGCGTCATGGCCCGGCGATCCGGCGGGCCACGGCGCGGCTGATCCACTCCGACAGCAAGAGCGCCGCCATGGCGATGGCGATGGCCACGGCCACCAGCCGCGCCGCCTGCGCCTCCCCTCCCGGCACCTGCATGAAGCTGTAGATGGCCGAAGGCAGCGTTTGCGTCTGGCCGGGGATGTTGGAGACAAAGGTGATGGTTGCCCCGAACTCTCCCATCGCCTTGGCGAAGGCGAGGATCACCCCAGCGATGATCCCCGGCAGGATCAGCGGCAACGTTACCGTTGCCAGAACCCACAGACGCGGTGCGCCCAAGGTGCCCGCCGCCTCTTCCAGCCTTGGGTCCACCGCCTCGATCGCCAGCCGGATTGCCCGCACCATCAGCGGAAAGGCCATCACCGCCGCCGCCAGCGCCGCCCCGGTCCAGCGGAAGGCAAAGACGATGCCGAACCATTCATCCAGCATCTGCCCGGCCCATCCCCGGCGCCCGAAGGTCAGGAGCAGCAGATACCCCGTCACCACCGGCGGCAGGATCAGCGGCAGATGCACCAGCCCGTTCAGCACTTGCTTGCCCGGAAACCGCCATCGGGCCAGTGCATAGGCCACGAATATCCCGAACGGCAGGCTGGCCAGCACCGCCCAGAACGACACGCGCAGCGACAGGGCCACTGCGCGCCATTCTTCGGGGGAAAGCCAGTCTGTCATGCCCTGCGGTTGCGCCCTATTTCAGGATGGCAAAGCCCTGTCCGGTGAACTTCGCATCCGCCGCGTCCGAGGACAATGCCTCATAAAACGCGGTGTCGGCAGCATCCGCCGCCCCGGTCAGCAGGGCCGCAGGATAGATGATCGGCTTGTGGCTGTCGGCGGGGAAGGTGGCAACCACCGTCACATTGTCATCGGCCACCGCATCCGAGGCATAGACGATGCCATAGGGCGCCTCGCCCGAGGAGACCAGTGCCAGCGCGGCGCGGACGTTTTCCGCCTGTGCCACATGGGCCTCGACGCCGGCCCAGAGGCCAAGGCTTTCCAGCGACGCCTTGCCATATTGCCCGGCAGGCACGGAATCGACCAGCGCCATCGACAGTTTGCCATCGCCCAAAAGACCCGCAAGATCGGTGCCCGGTCCGATTTCCACCGGCGCGGCGCCTTTGCCATGGGCGATCAGAACCAGCGTATTGCCCAAAAGGTCTTCGCGGCTGCCCGGCACCACCAGCCCGGCCTTTTCCACCTCGTCCATCCAGTTGACGGCGGCGGAAACGAAGATGTCGGCAGGCGCGCCTTCGATGATCTGCTTGGCCAGCGCATTTGAACCGGCATAGCTGATGGTCACGGTATGGCCGGTTGCCGCCTGAAAATCCGCCGCCACTGCATCCAGCGCGGTTTTCAGCGAGGCGGCGGCAAAAACCACCACCTCGTCGGCATGGGCCGCAGGGGCCGCGAGGGCAAGGGCAAGGCCAAGGAAAAGCGGACGCGACATGGAACCTCCATTATGTTTTGAGGAACATATCGCCCGGCAAGAATAGCAAGGCAAGCGATATTTTCCGCAGGAAATATCGCTTGCCTTGCCCCCGGTCGCGCTCAGGCCGAAATGAAGGACTGCACAAAGGCGCTGGCGGGCCGTGCGCGGATGTCTTGCGGCTTGCCGATCTGCTCGATCCGGCCCATCGACATCACCACCACCAGATCGGCCAGTTCCATCGCCTCTTCCTGATCATGGGTCACAAAAACCGTGGTCAGGCCGGTTTCGTCATGGATGTCGCGCAGGCCCTGCCGCAACTCCTTGCGGACCTTGGCATCCAGCGCGCCAAAGGGTTCGTCTAGCAAGAGCATCCGCGGCTCGATCGCCAGCGCCCGGGCCAGTGCCACGCGCTGCCGCTGGCCCCCCGAAAGCTGGCTGGGAAAGCGGCTGCCGATGTCGGGCAACTGGATCAGCTCCAGCAGCTTGGTCACCCGGCGGGTGATTTCGGCCTTGGGCGGGCGGCTGGCGCGGGGGCGGGCGGCAAGGCCATAGGCGATGTTGTCGAACACCGTCATATGGCGGAACAGGGCATAGCTCTGGAACACGAAACCCGCCCGCCGGTCCTGCACCGTCAGCCCCGTCGCATCCCGTCCGTCGAACAGCACCCGGCCCGAGGTGGGAAACTCAAGGCCCCCCAGAATGCGCAAAAGCGTGGTCTTGCCCGAACCCGAAGGCCCCAGCAGCGCCACCAGCGCGCCCGAAGGGATGGCCAGCGATACCGGATGCAGCGCCGCGGTGACGCCAAACTGCTTGGAAATCTCGTCGATCTCGATTCTCATGGCTTTCTCCTAGTGGCGGTGATTGGCGGCAAGTGCGTCGGCGTGGCGGACTTCCAGCGCGGTCTTCAGCAACAGGGTAACGAGGGCCAGCAGGGTCAGAACCGCCGCCATGCTGAAGGCCGCAACCGACAGGTATTCGTTATACAGCATCTCGATGGTGATCGGCATGGTCGCGGTCTGGCCCCGGATCTTGCCGGAAACCACGGCTACTGCGCCGAACTCGCCCATGGCGCGGGCGTTGCAGAGCAGCACGCCATAAAGCAGCGCCCAGCGGATGTTGGGCAGGGTCACGGTCCAGAACACCCGCCAGCCGCTGGCGCCCAGCGTCAGCGCCGCCTCTTCCTCGGCCCGGCCCTGTTCGATCATCACCGGGATCAGCTCGCGCGCAACGAAGGGGAAGGTCACGAACATCGTGGCAATCACGATGCCGGGCAGGGCAAAGACGATGGGATAGCCCTGCGCCACCAGCCAGCCACCGGCCAGCGAATTGGCCCCGAACATCAGCACGATGCAGAGCCCCGCCACCACCGGCGAGACCGAGAAGGGCAGGTCGATCAGCGTGATCAGGAAGGCTTTGCCGCGAAAATCGAACTTGGTGATGAACCATGCCGCCGCAATGCCGAAGGCGGCATTCAGCGGCACCGAAATCGCCGCAATCAGCAGCGTCAGCTTGATCGCAGACAGCGCGTCGCGGTTGCCAAGGCTGGCCATGGCGGCGCCGATGCCCTTGGCCAGCGCCTCAGCAAAGACGGCAATCAGCGGGGCGGCCACCAGAACGGCGATGCCCGCCACCGCAAGCCCCGTCAACACCCAGCGGGCGACGGGGGTTTCGGTGGTGACGGGGCGGAAGGTGGGGGCGATATCAGACATATCCGATCCTCCGGCGGCTCCAGACCTGAATGAGGTTGATGGCCAGCAACATGCCAAAGCTGATCAGAAGCATGGCAATGCCGATGGCGGCGGCGCCGTCATAATTGAACTCTTCAAGCTGGATCACGATCAGCAGCGGCGCGATTTCGGTCTTGAGCGGGATGTTCCCGGCGATGAAGATGACCGAACCGTATTCCCCCACCGCCCGCGCCAGCGCCAGCGCAAAGCCGGTCAGCGCGGCAGGCATCAGCATCGGCAGAACCACCCGCCGCAGCGTGTAAAGGCGGCTGGCGCCCAGCGTGGCAGAGGCCTCTTCCACCTCGCGCTCGATCTCTTCCACTACGGGCTGCACGGTGCGGGTGACGAAGGGCAGGCCGACAAAGATCAGCGCAATGAAGATGCCCCATTGGGTATAGGCGATCTTCAGGCCCAACTCTTTGGCGATGGCGCCAAAGGCGCCGTTCGGCGCGTAAAGGGCTGTCAGCGCGATCCCGGCCACCGCCGTCGGCAGGGCGAAGGGCAGGTCAACGGCGGCATCCAGCAGCCTGCGGCCCGGAAAGCGGTAGCGCACCAGAACCCAGGCCAGGATCACCCCGAACACCAGATTGAACAGCGCCGCAAAGAACGACAGCCGGAACGACAGGAAAAGCGCGGCCCAGACGCGCTCGCGGTTCACGGTGTCCCAGATGTTGCCAATGCCAAAAGTGGCGCCCTTCAAGAGAAGGGCGCCGATGGGCAGAAGCACGACAAGGGAAAGCATCGTGAGGGTGATCCCCATGGACAAGCCAAGGCCGGGCATGGGGGATCGGTGGATCAGGGGTCTGCCCATCAGGTCACCTTATTTGGGAACGTAGATCTGGTCGAAGATGCCGCCGTCGCCGAAGTGTTCGGGTTGAACCTTGGCCCAGCCGCCGAAGTGAGCGATGTCCACCAGTTCGATCTTCGGAAAGCGGGCCACATCCTCGGGGTTGGCCGCCGAAGCATCCCAGGCGCGGTAGAAGTTCTTGAAGGCGATGGCCTGACCTTCGGGGCTGTAGAGATAGTCCAGATAAGCGGTCGCAAGGGCGCGCTGCTCATCCGACTTGATGTTGCTTTCCACCAGAGCGACCGGCGGTTCGGCCAGAACCGAGACCGAGGGCACCACGATGTCGAACTGATCTTCGCCCAGTTCGGCCAGCGCCAGATAGGCTTCGTTTTCCCAGGCCAGCAGCACATCGCCGATGCCACGCTGGGCAAAGGTGGTGGTCGAACCGCGGGCACCGCTGTCCAGCACCGGCACATGCTTGAAGAGGTCGCCGACGAAGGTCTTGGGGTCTTGACCATTCTTTTCGGCCCAGGCCCAGGCGCCCAGATAGTTCCAGCGCGCGCCGCCCGAGGTTTTGGGGTTCGGCGTGATCACCTCAACCCCATCGCCGATCAGGTCGCCCCAATCCTTGATGCCCTTCGGATTGCCCTCCCGCACCAGAAACACGATGGTCGAGGTGTAGGGCGACGAGTTGTGCGGCAGCTTGGTCTGCCAGTCGGCGGGCAGTTTGCCCTCTTTGGCGATCTTGTCGATGTCCGAGGCAAGGGCCAGCGTGACCACCTGCGCCTCAAGCCCGTCGATCACCGCCCGCGCCTGGGCGCCGGAACCGCCGTGGCTGGCTTCGATGGTGGGGGCGGCATTGCCAAGCGATTCCCAATGTTTGGCGAAGGCTTCGTTGAATTCACGATAGAGTTCGCGGGTCGGGTCATAGCTGACATTCAGCAGGGTTTCGGCATGGGCCACCGGGGCCGCGCCGAAGGTGACCGCCGCCAGCGCCAGCGCCGAGAAGAGGCCGCGCAGGCTGCGGCGGCGCTGTTGCACGGGCCAGCCGGTCAGGTTGTGGCGGCCCGAGGCGATGGTGACGCGGCCGTCGGGCAGTTGGTTCAGCTCGATGCCGATTTCGGTGCTGCCGTTCGGAAGGGTGATGGTGCGGATCATGGGTGTCTCCGTTTGCAAGGGGGCATGGGTCAGGCGGCCTGCGGGCCAAGACGTTCGATGCGGGCCTCCCAGACCAGAGGGTCGCGGCCGTTGAGCAGATCGGCGGCGGCCTCTTCGGGGCGACGGGTGAAGATGACCAGCGGCGTGCCGTTGATGCGGTGGGCCGAACCCGTCCGCCGGTCGATCAGATGCACGGCACAGGTGCCCTGCAGACCCGTCTCGGTGCCGGCCATCCGGTTTGCGGCGCGGGCCTGTTGGATTTCGAAACCAGTTGCTGCGATCATCGTGATCTCCTTCGTCTTCATATCCTTAATAACGACAGGGATTGTCGAGTATTTCAACGGAATAATCTCGGCGATTTTTGTCGCCATTGGAGAAGATTATTCTACCGACTGGCGCAGCAGGCCGGCACGGCAGCACCGCCCGGCGGGGCCGGGGCTGCCAGAAATTCGTTGATTTTAGTGGGTTTTACGCCTGCGCCGTTCCCAGCACCTGCTCTGCGACGGCGCCGGAGCGGAGCATGTCTTCGAGCGTGAGCGAGTCGATGATGACGAGGTAGGACCAGAACACCTCGGCAAAGACCTTGCGGATGCGGCAGCTTGCCTCGTCCACGCAGTCCTCGCAGCGTTGGTAGGCGCGGCGTGACAGGCAGGGCAGCGGCGCGATCGGCCCGTCGATGGTGCGCAGGAGTTCGGAAATTGACACTTCGCCGGGCGCCTTGATCAGGCTGTAACCGCCCGAGCGGCCGCGGATCGAGGCGATGATCCCGGCATTACGCACTTCCAGCAGGATATGTTCAAGAAACCGCTTCGGCGTGCCGGAGCGCCGGGCGATCTCTTCGATCGTCAGCGGCTCGGGCCGCGGCTTGGCGGCCTCGTCGGCAAGGGTCAGCAGCGCCTTCAGCGCATATTTCATCTTCTGCGTGATCATTCCCGAACGCTAGGCGGTTAACAGCGCGGAATCAACGGAGGGAATAGAAAAAACCGCGCCCCCACGGTGGTTTGACCGCGTTACCGGCCGTCGAACACGCCTTGCTCATTCAGGTAGAACGCAACCCCGGCAACGACCAGCACCGCCAGCACCGCGAAGGTGATCTTCCACACGCTCCACGGCCGTTCGCCGCGGACCTCGCCCGTCTGGCCGTTGACCAGAAACTGATAGCTTTTGCCGCCATATTTATAGGCCGCCATCCAGACCGGCAGCAGGATATGCTTGAAGGTTTCGTCCTGCCAATCGGTGTCGATGCTGTCTACCCGCTGCTCGTCGCCGCCGATGTCCTGGCGCACATCCCCGTCGATCACCCGTTCCATATGGTCGCGGGCGCGGTCATGGCCATCGGCCAGCGCCAGCGTATAGCCCTCGGCCTGAAACCCGGCGAGGTAATCGGGGGAGTAGGGGGCAAGCCCCGCCAGATCCCAGTTCGACAGTGCGTTGCCCAGATGCTGCGGCACCCCGGTCGAGGCCATGACCAGCACATCGTCGAACCGCCGCGACACCCGGCCCGAGGCGCTGGACCAGCGGGTGTGGCGGACCTGTTCCTGCCGTTGCTGGCGCTTGCCGTTGACCGTCACGGTGACGGTGCGGGTTTCGTAATAGTAATCGCCGCGCTGGCCGCGATAGCGGCTGTCGGTATCGGCATCGAAGGTCCAGTAGGGCACATAAATGCCGTTCAGCGCCCGGCCCTTGCGGGTGAACTCCAGCAGGCGGTTGGGCGCGAACCACAGGCTGCCCAGCCATGCCGTCAGCCGGTCGCGCGCCTCTTCCTCTTTCAGCACGAAAGGCACCAGCGCTTGTGGTTTCAGCCGCCGGTGGCTGCCGGTGTCGATCACCACCGGCGTAGCGCAGAACGGGCATTCCGTGGCATGGGCGGCGCCCTTGAACTCCACCACCGCGCCGCATGAGGGGCAGGAGGTGGAGCGGACATCCTCTTGCGCGGCCTCGGGCAGATCGTCGTCCAGCCCGCGCGCCAGCGGGATTTCCCCCAGCGCACGGGTCTTTTTCGGGGCCGAAGCCGCCGGAATGGCCTGAACAAAGCCGCAATGATCACAGGTCAACTCGGTCTGACCGGGCGTAAAGCGCAGGTCGGCACCGCACTGGGCACAGGGCCAGCGGTGTTCCTCGGTGACCGGCATCTGTCAGACTCCGGGCGGCGGGGGCGGCGGAACCATGGCGAAAAGCCGCGCCAGTTCGGTTTCCCCTGCGGGTTTCCAGCCATCCTGCCCGGCGGCCCAGACCATGCTGGCCCGGGTCAGCGCGCCCGAAGCGGCCTGCGTGGCAAGATCGGCCTCGGTGAAGGGGCCCTTGGTCGCGCCATTCTCGGCCAGATGCCAAGCCTTGGCGGCGGCGGGCGGCGGCGGGGGGGGAGGCGCGGCGGCGGCGGCGGCCGGTGCGGCCCCCCAAGGGCCGATGTTCTGCGCCATGCCCGCGCCGATGCCCGCCGCCATGCCGGCGCCCATCATGCCGCCCGCGCCCGTGGCCGGATTGCCCAGCGCCTCGGCCGCGTTGAACTGCATGTATTTTCCCAGATCGCCCGCCACACCCATCGAGGTGCGCTTGTCGAGAACCTTTTCGACCTCTTCCGGCAGGCTGATGTTTTCAATATAGAATTCTGGTATGCCCAGGCCATAGTCGGCCACTTTGGGCGCAATCGCCTGCACGATGATGCGGCCCAGATCGGCGGTGTTGCCCGCCATGTCCAAGACCGGAATCCCCGATTTGGCCAGAACCTGCGACGCTTCCTGCACGATCACGTTGCGGATCTGGTTCGACACCTCGTCCGAGGTGAACTCGCCATCGGTGCCGACGATTTCCTTGAGGAATTTGCCCGGATCGGCGACCCGCATGGAATAGTTGCCAAAGGCCCGCAGCCGCACCGGCCCGAATTCGGGGTCGCGGCACATGATCGGGTTCTTGGTGCCCCATTTCTGATCGTTGAAGCGGGTGGTGTTGACGAAATAGATCTCGGACTGGAAGGGCGACTGAAAGCCGTGGTCCCAGTGCTGCAAGGTGGTCAGGATCGGCATGTTGTTGGTTTCAAGCATGTAAAGCCCGGGGCCGAACACATCGGCCAACTGCCCTTCATGCACGAAAACCGCCGCCTGCCCTTCACGCACGGTCAGCTTGGCGCCGTATTTGATGGCATTCCCGCGCCGCTCGAACCGCCAGACCATCGTGTCGCGCGTGTCATCCAGCCAAGAGATGACGTCGATGAATTCGCCTTTGAGAAAATCGAAGACCATGGGTTGCTCCTTCCCCGGATGGGGTCATGTTTCGCCGTCAACCAGCCGCGTTGCAAGCTCGGTGACGATGGGGCGGGCCTCTGCCTCGGTCATGCCGGGGCGCAGGGCGGGGTTGTAGAGGATGCGCAGCATCAGCTCGTCCATGCGGGTGAGCAGGGCAAACTCTTCGTCGTCGTTGAAGATCGAGGGGCGGGCCGAGGGGCTGTCATTCGGCAGGCCAAGGCCTTGGGCGATTTCCTCGTGCAGGCAGGACAGGCGCAAGAGGTCGGGATGCTCGGCCCGCACCACGGCAAAGGCGCGCTGATAGACGCCCGAACTGCCGCGCGACTGCGCCAGAACGATGCAATAGGTGGCACGGGGCAGATCGGTGATACCGGCCACATCCTGCGCCGACAGATCGGGCAGCGCCGCCCGCAGCGCCGGGCTAAGGCCGCGGCGTTCGTCCTCCGAGACGATATGGATCAGGAAATTCGGGTTGTTGTCATCCAGCCGGATCGGATGGCCGCTGGCCCGTGCCAGCCGCGCCAGATAGGAGCTGATCCGCGCGGTATCGGTTGCCCGCCGCTCGGCCGGAACCGAAGCGCCAAAGCGCAGGCCGACGCGGACCGGACCATCCCAGCGGCGCAGCTCGCCAGTGGTCGAACCGGCGCCGCCCCGGTCATACTCGTCATAAAGCGCGACCCGCAGGAAATTCTCGGTCAGCATCCGCGCGGTGAAGGGGGTATCCGGCCCGCCGCCATCGGTGCGCAACAGACCCTGCGACAGCAAGGCCTGCTGCACCTGCGCGTAATAGGCCCGGGCGGCGGCGCTGGCGGGCGTTTCCTCTGTCACCGGCGCCGGGGCTGCCGGGCGCGGAGGCGGCACAGGGCTGCGCCCGGGCGTGGTTGCCACGCAGGCCGACAGGGCCAGCGTAGCGACCAGCAGGGCAGAACGCGGGCGCAGTAGAGGGGGGATCATGCCTCGGTCGCGCCCCCGACGGCCTCGCCAAAGCCGGTCGAGCGGGCACGGGCCGCCGACAGCGTGTCGCGCAGCTCATGCTCCATCTTGATCAGGCTGTCCTCGGCGGCGGCGCGGCGGGCCTTGCCTTCGTCGGCGATGGCCAGGCTTTCCTCGATCGTAGCGATCAGGCTGCTGTTGGCCTGCTGCACTGCCTCGATGTCGAACACCCCGCGCTCCATTTCGGTGCGCACGATACGGTTGGCGTCCTGCAGGTTCTTGGCGTTGGAGGTCAGCAGTTCATTGGTCAGATCGTTGGCATCCTTGATCGCCTCGGCCGCCTCGCGGCTGCGCTGGATGGTGACCGCCTGCGCCAGCTGGGTTTCCCACAAGGGCACGGTGTTCACGAGGGTCGAGTTGATCTTGCCGACCAGCGACTTGTCATTCTCCTGCACCAGCCGGATCGAGGGCAGCGACTGCATGGTGACCTGCCGGGTCAGCTTAAGGTCATGCACCCGGCGTTCCAGATCGTCGCGGGCCGAGCGCAGGTCGCGCAGCTCCTGCGCCTTCTTCACCTGATCGGCCTCGGGCGCGGCCTTGACCTCGGCCTCTTTGGCCGGGATCACCGTGGCGTCGAGGTCTTTCAGCTTGGCCTCGCCCGCGGCGATGTAAAGCGCCAGCTCGTCATAGAAGCGCAGGGTCTTTTCATAGAGCAGATCCAGCGACTTGATGTCTTTCAAGAGCGTATGCTCATGCATCAGCAGGTTTTCTGTGATCTTGTCGATCTGGCCCTGCACCTCTTCATACCGCGCCATGAACTGCGCCAGCGGGGCTGCGGCGCCCGTCAGACGCTCCCACCAGCTCCGCTCGCGGTTCACGTCAAGCTCTTCGCCGGAAAAGCCCCGGATGGTGGAAACGATGTCGCGCAGACTGTCGCCCGCCGGGCCGACATCCTTGTTCTTCACGCCCGACAGCATTTCCTGGCTGATCACCTGCAATTCGGCCTGCGCACCGGCACCGAAAGAGATGATCGACTGGGTGTTGGTCATGTCGATCTCGGCCATCCGCTTGCGGATTTCCTCGGCCTGCGGGGCGCTGGCCTCTTCCAGCGGAACAAGGGCGGTGCCGGGTTCGGGCAGGATGACGGCGGTCACCTTTTCCACTTCGGCAAGGGCGGTGGCGGCTTGGTCGCGGATGGTATCGGTCATGGTCACTCTCACTATGGGTTTGCCCGCAGAGGGGATCAGGCTTCCAGTTTAAGGCGGTCGCGCAACACCTGAATTTCAACATCCAGATCACTGTGGCTGTTGGCCAGAAGCGCTGTCGAGCGTTCGGCGAAGGTGGTTTCAAGATCGGTCAGCAGCGCCTCGTAATCGGCGCGCACCTTGGCATCGCGGGTCTGGGCATAATGGTCGGCGAATTTCACCGTCGCATCGCGGGCGCCCATCAGATAGACCGACAGATACTTGCGGGCAGCCGTCAGATCGCCCGGATCGCCCTCGATCGTGCGGAACAACTGGCGGGCGGCCGTGGCAAAGCGGTCAACCCGGGCGTCGAGTGCGCGGTCACCCGCACGCAGGATGGCGTCCTTCATGGCCGACAGGTATTTCTCGGCCTCGTCCACCGCCCGCGCAACGCGGTCGGTCTGGAACTGGTCCACGCCTTCCAGCCCCTTGTCGCGCAGGGGGTCGGGTCCGAAGGCCAAGAGATGCAGCCCGATGCCCAAAATTGCGAAGAGCAGCGGGTAAAGCGGCCCGTTCTGCGACACCAGCCCCCCCAGCGCCAGCGCCACGCCGATCAGCACGGCGCCGAACAGCTTGCGCGGGATCGCCGGGCGGCGGGCGACGCGGCGGGCGTCATAGGCGTCATGGGCCTTGACCCCCTCTTGCGTCAGCCATGCCGCCAGCAGGATCAGCCCGCCCGCGACAAGCGACAGCACCATCTCGCGCGGGGTGCCGCGAAAGGCCGGGATCAGGAAGGCGAAGGCCGGAAAGAACAGGATGCGCGCCCGGCGTGCCGCACGGCTGGCAGGCACCGGGGGCGGTGCCGGGTGCGCCGCCGCCGAACCCGCAGCGGTATCCGGGGCGCCGGGGCTGTATTTGCCGCCAAAACGTTGTGCCATCATGCGCCTCCGCTGGCCGCGACATAAAGGATCAGCGCCAGCAGCAGAAAGAAAGAGACCGTGCGAAACCCGTTGGACGACATGGCACCTCCGCGCAAGACCGGCCGGACGGTTTGACTATAGGCAAGGGGCCACGGCCTTGCCAGAGCCACGGGGGGGAAATCGGCGGGAATATTCCCCCTGCCGGTTTTGATGCCCGGAACGGGGGCGCCCTTGGCCGATGGTGCTGCCTCCGGCGGGAGTATTTGGAAAGGTGCAAATGCGGGGAGTGCAGGGGGCCTGTCAGGCCAGCGCGGCCGCCTGCGGCAAGAGCCAGATGCCCTTGGGCGGCGCGGTGTTCACGCAAAGCCGGCAGCGGTAGGCCGAAGACAGCAGGGGGTCTGTCATCACCTCGGTCGGGCGGCCCGCCGCCACGATCCGCCCGCCGTCCATCAGCACCATGCGGTCGGCGTGCATGGCCGTCAGGTTCAGGTCATGCATCACCGCCACCACGCCGCCCCCCGCATCGGCAAAGCGGCGCAGCAGGGTCATCACCTGCAACTGATGGCCGATGTCCAGCGCCGCCACCGGCTCGTCCACGAAGAGCCACGAGGGGCGGCCATCGCGCATCGGCTCCCAGACCTGGGCGCGGACCCGGGCGAGGTGGCCGCGCGCTTGCTCGCCGCCCGACATGTCGTGAAAGAAGCCGTCGATCTTGCGCGAAAGACCCACTTCGGCCACGGCCTCGTCCACGATGCCGGGGCGGTGGGCGGCATGGCCCGCCTCATGCCCCATGCGGACGATCTCACGCAGCGTGAAGGGAAAGCCCACCGCCGTCGCCTGCGGCAGCACCGCGCGGCGCTGTGCCAAGGCGCGGGGCGCCATGGTGGCGGGCGTGTCGCCGTCAAGGCTGATCGCGCCTTGCCCCGCCAGATCGCCCGTCAGCATCCGCAAGAGCGTGGTCTTGCCCGAGCCGTTCGGCCCGACGATGGCGGTGATCTGGCCCGGCTGCGCCTCGAAAGCGACATCCGACAGCACCGGACGGCGGCCCAGCGATACGCTCAATCCGCTTGCCAGAAGCATGGCCTAAATCTCCATCGTGGCGCGGCGCGCCAGCAGAATCCACAGGAAGACCGGCGCCCCGATCAGCGCCATGATGATGCCGATGGGCAGTTCGGCGGGCGAGACCACCAGCCGCGACACCGTATCGGCGGCAATCAGCAGGGCCGCGCCGAACAGGGCGGCGGTGGGCAACAGGCTGCGGTGGTCCGGCCCGATCGCCAGCCGCAGGATATGCGGCACCACGATGCCGACAAAGCCGATGCCGCCCGAGACCGCGACCGAAGCCCCGGTCATCGCCGCCACGATCAGGATGGCGCCGCGTTTCACCCCTTCGACCGGCACGCCCAGATGCCGCGCGACGCCCTCACCCAAAGCCATCGCATTCAAGCCCCGTGCCAAGAGCGGCGACAGCGCAAGCCCGCCGATCAGGATGGGCGCCGCCGCCGCCAGTTTGGTCCAGTTCGCCCCGGCAAGCGAGCCGAGGCCCCAGAAGGTCAGGTCGCGCAACTGGTTGTCATCGGCCAGATAGACCAACACCCCCGTCGCCGCCCCGGCCAGCGCGCCCAGCACGATCCCGGCCAAGAGCATGGTGGCAATCGAGGTCTGCCCGCGCAGGCTGGCCACGCGGTAGAGGATCAGCGTTGTCGCCCAGCCGCCGAAAAAGGCGAAGAGCGGCACCAGATACATGCCCGTTGCGGCATGGATCGCGGCGGGCATGAGGCCACCCAGCACGATGGCCACCACCGCGCCCAGACCGGCGCCGGCACCCACCCCCACCAGCCCCGGATCGGCCAGCGGGTTGCGGAACAGCCCCTGCATCAGCGCCCCCGACACCGCAAGGCTTGCCCCCACCAGCGCGCCCAAGAGCAGCCGGGGCAGGCGGATGTCCAGAAGGATCGCGCGTTCCGCGGGGGAAAGGTCGCGGCTGAACAACTCCCACGGCAAAAGGCCCGAGGCGCCAAGGCTCAGGCTGGCCGCCGCCGTTGTCAGCAGGATCAGCGCAAGACCCGCCGTCACCGCACCCACCTTGAGGCGTGGGGCGGTGACGGCGGTTGCCGGGGCCGCGGCGGTTGCTGCGGTCGCCATGCTCAGTTGCCCTTGGCGTAAAGGGCGGCGTTCAGCGCAAGGATCGCTTCGGGCGTGCGCGGGCCAAAGCCCAAAAGGAACATCCCCGGCATCCGCACCACCCGTTTCGCCTGCCCGGCGGGTGTGGCCGCCAGCGCGGCATGGGCATAAAGCGGGTCGTCGCCCGGCATACCCGGGCCTTCGCTGCTTTCCATGGCCAGAATGATATCGGGGGCGGCGGCGGCCACCGCCTCATCCGTCAGGGCCTTGTAGCCGGCAAAGCCTTCGATGGCATTCACGCCCCCCGCAAGGGCGATCATCGCGGCGGCAGAGGTATCGCTGCCCGCGCCGGTCAGCCGCCCGCCCGAATTGCCAAGGACGAAAAGGACGCGCGGCTTCGGCCCCGGCTGCGCAGCAACCGTGGCCAGCGCCGCAGCCGTTTCGGCCTCGATCCGGGCGATGAGTTCGGCGCCTCTGGCCTCTTGGCCCAGCGCCGCAGCCACCGCCTGCACCTTGGCCAGCACGCCTTCGGGGCTGTCGGCGCCCGGGATGGTGACGATCTTCACGCCGGCGCCTTCCAGCGTGGCCAGCGTTTCGGCAGGCCCTGCGCCCGCCTCCATCAGGATCAGGTCGGGCGAGACCGACAGAACCCCTTCGGGAGAAAGGGCGCGCATATAGCCCACATCCGGCAGCGCCTCGACCGCGGCGGGATAGGTCGAGGTGGTGTCGCGCCCGACAAGCCGCCCCTCCTGTCCCAGCGCATAGACGATCTCGCTGACCGAACCGCCGATCGACAGCACCCGGTCCTGCGCGGCGGCGGTCAGTGGCAAGAGGGCCAGCGCCGTGGCAAGGAGCAGGCGGCTCACAATGCCACCTCTTCTTCCAGCGCGGGCAGGTCGGCCACCAGCGCGTTCCACGCCGCAGCCGCCTCTTCCCCGGCGCGCAAAACGCCGAAAATCTGCGCGATCAGCGCGCCGCGCCCGTCAAAGAACTCGACGGAATGGGCCGGGCCGCGCTGGGTGTTCTTCACCACATGGTAGATTTCGGCGATGTGGTCCATCCGCAGATGCAGGTCAAAGCCGGGGTCCAGCACGTTGATCCAAGGGCCCATCTCCACCACCCGCACAATCGGGCCGGTGTGAATTTCAATCGTGCCGGAATTGCCGACAAAGAACATGGTGGGCACGGCGGTTTCCGCCGCCCGCTTCATCAGCGTTTCCACCGAACCCGGCACCAGACGGCGCACGAAAGGCGCCCCGGCGATGCGATAGGCGCCCAGCCGGTTCATCTTGAGCCGCGCGGTCACGCGCATGAACTGATGGGTGTCGGTCATCTCTTGCCAGTCATGGCGCAGCTCTTCTGCACGGTCAGGGTTGCCCTTGGCGGCCTCGGGTGCGCGGCGCGGCTCGGTGATCAGGGTTTGCGACTGATCCTCCAGCGCCAACTCGGCCACCAGCGGGGCCCAGGGGGCCACGTCGCTGTCGGCCCGCAGATAGACCTTGTGAACCGCATCCCCCGCCGCGTCGAAAATCTGGAACGAGCGTTTCGGCCCGTTCGGACCCTCTTCCTCGACCGCGAAACCATGCTGCCAATGGCCGGGGAAAATCCGCAGGTCGATGGTTTCGTTCACCACCAGCGCGGCATGGGGGCCGGGACGATACTGGTCATAGACCCCGACTTTTTCGATCACACAGCTTTCGTTGCGGGTCAGTGCCATCACCGGGCCAAAGGCGGTCAGCCGCGGCAAAAGCCCGTCGGGATGGGCGGCGATGCGGGTCGCGCCATGGCCGACATGGGCGGCAACAAGGGCAGCCTCGGAAATGCCCAAGGTTTGGGCCAGATCGCGCGCACGCGCCTTGGGGTTTTCGGCGCGGGCGGCGCGGATGGCCTCGGGGAAGGTCTGGGTCATGGGGCTGCTCCTTGATGAGGGGGAAGGGGGGCGGGGGGCGATTTGCCCCCCGCCGCGTGTCAGAACTTCAGCGCACCGCCGATGGTGATGGTGCGGCCACGCCCGCCCAGATTGCCGGTCGTTTCGGTAAAGGCGGCATTGGCGGTCTGATAGAAGCTGTCGGTGACATTCTCGACATTGGCGTAAAGGTCGAAATTCTCACGCACTTTCCAGCTTGCATAAAGATCGACCACGGTGCTGGCGTCGATGCCGACCGGGGTTGCCGTGCCGGTCCAGACCTCGCCCGCGCCGGTGTGGCGAACGCGCAGTCCGGTCGTCACCTTCTCGTCGTTCCAGCGCATCCCGACATCCAGCGTCGCATAATCGTCCGGCAGCGTGCCCATGTCCGAGATCATCCCCGGATAGGTCGTCAGCGGCTTGTCGGTATTGGCCAGCGTCAGCGACAGGCTGGTATAGAAGCGCCCGGTGTCATAGCGGCCTTCCAGTTCCAGACCCGACAGCACCGTTTCGCCCGGCAGGTTCACCCAGCGCAGGTTGCCATCGGTCGGATCGGTGCTGTAGCCGATGTAATTCTCGATCTGGTTGCGGAACAAAGCCGCCGAACCCGAGAACGGGCCGGATTCATAGGCAAGGCCCAATTCGGCATTCAGCGCCTCTTCCGGCACCAGATCGGGGTTGTTGTTGATCGCGGTCGAAGTCACGTCGCTATGGGCAAAGACGGCGCCCGGATAGAACATCTCCGAGGCGGTCGGCGGCCGCATCGTGGTGGACAGCGCGCCGTAAAGGCTGGTGGTCTCGCTGGCCTGCCAATCCGCCCGCAGGCTGGGATTGAACTTGCCGCCCGACTTGCTGTCGATCGCAACCGGGGTGCCGTCGGCCAGGTAATCGGTCACGCCCTCGGTCCGCCAATGGTCATAACGCAGGCCGCCGGTCACCATGACCTGACCCAGCCCATAGCGGGCCTCGACGAAGACTCCCGATTTGGTCAGTGCGCCATCGGCATTGGCCCCTGCCTTGGCGTTGCCGTCATAATCGTCCTTCGACCAGCCCAGACCATAGCTGAGGTCCAGCGGATGGCCGCCCAGATCCAGCCGCGACACGTTGGAAACATCGAAGCCGGTGCCCAGATTGACCCCCTCGCGCCCGGCATAGACGCCGCCGGTGCCTGCCGAGTTGATCGGGAAGCGAATCTTGTTCTCGCTGACCCATGCGTTCAGCTTCAGCTCGTCGCGGCTGTAATTCAGCACAAGGTTGCGGGTGTCCACCTCCCAGACATAGCCCGAAGAGATCGGCGCACTGAATTCATTGCCATATTGCATGGCGCTGATCTTCAGTTTGCCGAAACCGGCCGCTTCATATTCCGCCTTCAGCAGGAAGGATTGCGGCTCTTGCCCCTTGGTCGCGGTGGTTTCCACCCCGTTGCCGTCCTTGTAGGGCGTTTCCTTGAAGCCAGAGATGGCCCCGACCAGCCCCAGCGTGCCCTCGCCAAAGCGATAGCGTTGGGCAAAGGCGGCGGTGGCGTTCCAGTCCTTGCCATTGGTGCCCGCGCCAAAGCGCAAGAGGGCGCCGCTGTCCCGCCCCTCGATCAGCACATCCGAAACGTCCAGCGTGCGGAAATTGGCCGAACCGCCCAGCGTGCCGATGCCTTCGGCGCCCGAAACCGTGCCGCGCGTCACCTCGACCCCGGCCAGCAGACCCGGATCGACAAAGACCAGCGTGTTCAGCGTGCCTGCATGGCCCGACATGTTGCGGGTGTTCTGCGGAATGCCGTCGATCATCGAATTGACCCGGCCAAAGCTTTGCAGGCCGCGGATGTTCACGGTGATGCCGGGGTTGTCGGGCGTCGAACGGGTATAGGTGCCCGCAAGATTGCGCAGCGCCGTGTCCAGATCACCGGCATTGACCTCGATCACGGCCGAGCCGCTGACGCTGCCGCGCCCGGGCTGCGTCGTGCTGCCCGCGCCCTGCACCAGAATCGGGTCAAGCACGGTGGTCGTCTGTTGCGCAGCCAATTCTGCGGCGGGCAGCAGGGACAGCGCGGTGGAACAAAAGAGAAGCGCGCCAAGGCGGCGGTCGGAACCGGACATGCGTAACCTCCAGAGGTGAAGCGGTTAGGAGCTTCGCTGGCGGGAGGCTGGCGGATGATCGCCGTCTGATGGATTAGATGAGTGTTATTGTCAAGATTGCCCCGGCGCTCTGGCCGGAAATTTCAGCGATTGGCGAAAGCCGCCTCGAAAAACGCTGCTGAACGGCGCAGATAGGTGGCCACATTGCTGCGGCGAAAGACACCGTGGCCTTCGTTTTCAAACAGCAGCACCTCATGCGGAATGCCTGCGGCGGTAAGTTCCCGCACCGCGGTATGGGTGTTTTCCGGGCCGACATTGCTGTCGGCCAGCCCATGCACGATCATCAGCCGCCCCTTGATTTGCTGAATGAAATTCCCGGGTGAGGCATTGGCGTATTTCTCGGGGAACTCTTCGGGCGTGCCGCCCATCATCTCTTCGCTATAGGCGCGGCCATGGGGCATTTCGGTTTCATGATAGTCGATGTCCAGCCGATACATGCCGCACATCGGAATGGCGGCATCCACAAGGTCGGCGTGGCGGGTGATTCCGGTCCAGCTTGAAAAGCCGCCATAGGAATTGCCCGCCATGCCGATGCGCCCGCGCCGGGCATGACCTGCGGCAATCGCCGCTTCGATCCCGGCGCGGATGTCGGTCTGTTCGCGCCCGCCCCAGCCGTCGTCCTTGACCGCCTCGCGGAAGGCCGCGCCAAAGCCGGTGGAGCCGCGATAGTTCGGGTCCAGCACGGCATAGCCCGATTGCACCCAGAACCCGATCTTGGGGTTCACCCAATCCTCGGAATGCCATGTCGGGCCGCCATGGACATAGGCGACAAAGCCGCGCGGCGGGCCTTCGGGCAGGTAAAGCCAGCCCTGCAAGGGCGTGCCGTCGGCGGCGGTCCAGCGGAAATCCTGCGGCGCGATATGGGCCCTTGCGGTTTCGGGCGGGGTGAAAAGCCGGGTGCAGGTGCCATCGGCGGCCACGGCCACCACCTCATGCGGGGCATCGCCGTCATAAGCCTCGGCCAGCCAGCCGCCGCCCGGCAATGCGTCATGCGGCAAGAGGCTGCGGCGGCCCGAAAGGTTGGGCAAGCGCGTGCCGCCGGGGAAGATCACCGCTTCGGTGTGGGACTGGCGGTGCGCGATACAGGCATAGCGCCCCTCGCTGCCTGCCACCACCGCATGGGGGTAAAGCGTGGGCTCGCCGCCCAGCCAGTCAAGCGCGCCGGTCGAGAGGGTCAGAACCCCCAGCCGGTCGCGCCCCTCATGGTCGCTGACCACGGCGATGCGGTCATCGTCCAGCCATTCGCCCCGGCTGTTGGCGGTTTCGCTGATCCGCAGCACCTCGCGCAGCGCGCTGCCATCGGTGTTCAGCACCCAAAGCTGCGTGGCGCCCGGCTTTGCCTCGTGCCGGTGCCACAGGATGCGGCTGCCATCGGGCGACAACTTTGGCCCGGTTTCAAACGGGCTGTCCGAGCGGGCAAGGCAGGTCCGCGCGCCGGTGGTCAAATCCTGCTGCCAGAGCCAGCCGCCCGCCGTGACCGTGCCGCTGTCATAGTCGAAATCCGCCAGAAACAGCACGGCATCCCCCGCCGCCGTGAAGACCCCGCCATACAGGTAATGGCTGTCCTGCACCGGGGTCAGCCGGGTCAGGACGCCACTGGCGCGTTCAAACAGCAGCAGGTGGTCATGTTCATTGGCATGAACCGACTGCGCGAGAATGACCCGCCCGCCATCGGGGGACACATCGCGCAGGCTCAAATGATCTTCGGTAAAGGTCAGTCGCGCAGCGGGGGCCGAATCATCGGTCGGCGCCCCCCAAAGCTCATCGGTTTCCGACAGCCCGCCGCAGGTCCAGAAGGCCCAAGTCCCGTCGCCCGAGGCCCGGACAGAGGTGATTGACGGCAGTTCGGCCCAAAGCGCGGCAAGATCGGTCATGGATTAGCCTTCGATGAAATGGCAGGCGGCGCTGCGACCGACGGGCAGGGCACGCAGCGCCGGACGCTCGGCATGGCAGAGCGGCTGCGCAAGCGGGCAGCGGCTGACAAAGACGCAGCCGGGCGGCGGGCGGGTGATCGAGGGCAATTCACCCTGCAAGGACTTGCCCCGGCGCAGACGCTCGGCCACCGGATCAGGCTCGGGCACCGCCGCTTTCAGCGCCTGCGCATAGGGGTGCAGCGGGCGGGCGTAAAAGGCATCGCGCGGCGCCTCTTCCACCACCCGGCCAAGGCACATCACCATGATGCGGTGGCTGATCTGCCGCACCACGGCCAGATTGTGCGAGATGAAGACCAGCGCCAGCCCCAGCTCGGCCTGAATATCCATCAGAAGGTTCACCACCTGCGCCTGAATCGAGACATCAAGGGCCGAGACCGGCTCGTCACAGATGATCACCTTGGGCTTGCCGATCAGGCCGCGGGCGATGCCCACCCGCTGCGCCTGACCGCCTGAAAGCTCATGCGGATAGCGGCGGGCGAAATCTTCGGAGAGGCCCACCAGCCGCAGTGCCTCGGCCACGCGGGCGCTGCGGTCGGCGCGGCTCAGGCCGGGTTCAAACGTGGCCAAGGGGCGCGAGACGATCTGGCCCAGCGTCATGCGCGGGTCGAGTGCGGCGATCGGGTCCTGAAAGATGATCTGCATTTCCGCCCGTCTGCGCCACAGGGCATCGCGCGACAGGCTGGCGGGATCGTCGCCGTTCCACAACACCTGCCCGCCGTCGCGCGGGATCAGATGCAGGAGCGCCCGGCCCAGCGTGGATTTGCCGCAACCGGATTCCCCCACGATGCCCAGGGTCTGCCCGGGTTCCAGCCGCAGGTTGATGTCATGCAGGATCGGCAGGCTGCGGCTGCGCGCCAGCAGGCCGCCGCTGATGCGGTAGCCGACCGACAGACCCTTCGCCTCAAGCACCGGGGTCATGGCTGCCCCCCGTAAAGATGGCAGGCCAGCCGCCCCGCGCCCTGCGGCACAAGCGCGGGCTGCACCCGGTCGCATTCCGCAATCCGCTCGGTGCAGCGCGGGGCAAAGGGGCAGCCGGGCAGCATCGCCCCGCCCGAGCGCGGGGTGCCCGGGATCGTCACCAGACGCGGCGGCATTTCGGCCTCCATCCGTGGCGTGGCCTGCAACAGGCCACGGCTATAGGGGTGGCTCGGCTGCGACAGCATGGTTTCGGCCGAACCCTCCTCCATGATCCGGCCGCCATAGAGGACCACCACCCGGTCACACAGCCGCGCCACCACTCCCAGGTCGTGCGTCACAAGGATGATCGCCGTTCCCGTTTCCCGCGCGATTTCCGACATCAGGTCCAGCACCTGCGCCTGAATGGTCACGTCCAGCGCGGTTGTCGGTTCATCCGCCAACAGGAGTTTCGGTTTTACCAGCAGGGCCATCGCAATCATCACCCGCTGCCGCATTCCGCCCGAAAACTCATGCGGATAGCGCAGGGCGGCGCGGGCGGCATCGGGGATGCGCACCCGGTCCAGCATGGCCACTGCCGCTGCATGGGCCGCCCGCCGTCCCATGCCCTGATGCACCACCAGCCCCTCGGCCAGTTGGTCGCCCACCCGCTGATAGGGGTTGAGCGAGGTCATCGGATCTTGAAAAATCATCGAGACCGAGACACCCCGCACCCGGTCCAGCGCGCGGGGCGACAGGGCCAGCAGGTTCTGCCCGCCGAACAGCGCCACCCCCTCGACCCGCGCATTTGCCGCCAGAAGCCCCATCAGCGAAAACAGAAGCTGGCTTTTGCCCGAGCCGCTTTCGCCCACAATCCCCAGCACTTCGCCCGGGGCAAGGTCCAGCGACACGCGGTCAAGCGCCGTTATCTCGCCGTCCGGCAGGCGGAAATGGACCGAAAGGTCTTTTATGGACAAAAGGCTATCTGTCATTCGGATCAAAGGCATCCCGCAGCCCGTCGGCGATGAAGTTGAGGCAGAACAGCACGATGGCCAGAAGCGAGGCCGGCAGCAGCAACAGCCGCAGGTCGGTCTGCATCTGACCGGTTCCGGCGGCGATCAGGTTGCCCCAGCTTGCCTGCGGCTCTTTGATGCCGATGCCAAGGAAGGACAGGAAGCTTTCCGACAGGATCACCTCGGGCACCAGAAGGCTGCCGTAGACGATCACAAGGCTGATGGTGTTGGGCACGATATGCTGCGTCACGATCTGCCAGCCGGTCATGCCGCCCGCCCGCGCCGCCTCGATAAACGGGCGGCGGGCCAGCGATTGCGCCTGTGCCCGCACGATCACCGCAGGCGTCAGCCAGAGGGTGAAGACGATGGCGACAAAGAGCGCAATGTTGCCGCCGCCGAACAGCAGACTGAGCAGGATCACAAGGATCACATAGGGAAAGCCATAAAGAATCTCGACCGCGCGCATCATCAGCCCGTCGGTGCGCCCGCCGACAAAACCCGAAACCGCGCCGTAAAGCACCCCGATCACCCCGGCGACAAAGGCCCCGGCAAAGCCGATCAGCAGCGAGACCTGCCCCCCCTCCATCACCCGCACCAGAAGGTCGCGGCCATAATCATCGGTGCCGAAGGGATGGGCAGAGAAGAGATCAATCCCGGCGCCGATATTGTCGAAATCGGCGTCCTCGCCGTTGAAGGGAAATGCCAGCGGGCCAAGAAAGCACAGGGCCACCACGGCCAACAGCACAAGGACCGACAGCATCGCCAGCCGGTTCTGGCGAAAGCGGCGGAATTGCAGGGCGGTGGTGCTGCGCGGGCTGTCAACTGTCATGGCGCACCCGTGGATCAAGCCAGCCGCGCAGAAGGTCGGTCAGAATGTTGAACACGATCAGAAAGGCGCCGTAGGTGATGGTGATGCCCATGACCAAGGGATAATCCCGGTTCAGCGCGGCATCGACGAAATGCCGCCCCACGCCGGGCACGGCAAACATCGTCTCGATCAGGATTGACCCGGTAATCAGCGCCGCCGCCGCCGGGCCAAGATAGGCCACCACCGGCAACAAGGCCCCCGTCAGCGCATGGCGCCACAGCACCCGCCAGCCGCCGATGCCCTTGGCGCGGGCGGTGCGGACGTGGTTTTCCCGCAAGCTCTCGATCAGCGATGATCGTGTCAGCCGCGAGATATAGGCGATGTTCGGCAGCGCCAGCACCACCACCGGCAGCACGACCGACCGCCAGCCGTTGTTCCAGCCGCCGACTGGAAACCAGCCCAGATGCAGCGAGAAATAAAGCTGCATCAGCGGCCCGATGATGAAGATCGGAATGGCAATGCCAATCACCCCCACGGTGCCCGCGACATAATCCGTCACCCCGTTGCGCCGCAGCGCCCCCGCTAGCCCCAGCGCAATCCCCACCAGCGCCGCAATCACGATGGCCCAGAAGCCGATGGTCAGCGAATAGGGCAGGCCCGAGGCGATCAGGTCATTCACCGAATAATCGCGGTGCCGCGTCGATGGCCCAAGGTCCAGCCGCAGGATGCCCCAGAGATAGCGCCCGAACTGCTGCCAGACCGGCTCGTCCAGATGGAAGGCGGCCTCGATATTGGCCTGCACTTCGGGGCTGATCTTGCGATTGCGCGAGAACGGACCCCCCGGCGTCAGCCGCATGACAAAGAAGGTCAGCGTTGCCAGTGCGGCCAGCGTGAGGAACCCGTTCCAGAGGCGTCTTGCGATAAAGGGAATCATGGCGCGGGGCGCATCACTCCAGCGTCATGTATTGCGAATTGTGATAGCCTGCGGCCGAAGCCTCGAACCCTTTCACATTGGGTTTGACCAGATGGCGATAGGGTTCAATCGCAAGGGGCGCAAAGATGTAGTCGTCGAGCAGGATCTTTTCTGCCGCCGCCAGCGCCTCATACCGGCTGGCCTTGTCGGGTTTGGTCGCGGCCACATCCATGGCGGCGTCATATTCCGGCTTCACCCAGTCATAGCCCGGCTCGGCCGAGGGGCGCATATAGGACAGGAAGGTTTCCGGCCCAGCGAAATCGCCCACGAGGTTGTCGGCAAACACGTCCCAGTCATCGGTATAGAACAGGTCCAGCCATGCCTTGCGTTCCTGCGCATTCACCACCGCATCGACGCCCAGCACCTTTTTCCACATCAGGGCAATGCCCTGCGCGCGGCGGGTGTTGATTTCGGCCACCGTGCTGGCGATCGACAGTTTGAGCGGATTGTCCGGCCCATAGCCCGCCTTGGCATAAAGCTCTTTCGCCAGCGCCTCACGCTCGGCCTGGGTCATGGCTGCTTCGGCAATGTCGGGGCCATGATATTCGGGGTCGAACCCGCCGGCATAGTTCAGCTTCGGCACCGCCTCGCCCTTGACGATCTTGCCTTCCAGCACCTCGCGGTCGATGGCCAGCGACAGCGCGCGGCGCAGGTCGATATTGGCCAATTCCGGCTTGGACAGGTTGAAGCTGTAATAGATCAGATAGGTCGAGGCGAAGGTCTTCACCTCATCCGGGATTTCGGCCTTGAGCTGTTCAAGCTGGCCAAGCGGAATGTCATAGGTCACGTCCAGTTCGCCCGCCTGATAGCGTTTCAGCTCGGTCGAGACATCTTCGGTGACGTGATATTTGACGAAGGGGATCTTCACATTGGCCGCGTCCCAGTAGTTCGGGTTCCGCTCCAAGAGGACATGGCTTTGCGGCACCACCTCCTTGATCACATAGGCGCCGTTCGACACCACCTTGCCCGGGTCGATGAAGCCCCGCCGCGCCATTGGCGGCAAAGCTGGCGCCGTGCAGCGGCGTCACCTGAAAACTGCCCATCAGGTCAAGGATATGCGGCGCGGGGGTGTCCATGGCGATGACAACGGTGCGCGCATCGGGCGCCGTGACGCCAAGGGTGGCGATGTCGGTCGTCTCGCCATTGGTAATCGCCTCGGCCCCGGTGACCTTGATCGTCGAATAGAAGTAATAGCCCTTTTCCGAAGCGGTCGCCGGGTTCAGCGTGCGGTAGATGCCGTCAACGAATTCCTGCGCCACCAACGGGTCGCCGTTGGACCATTTCAGCCCCTCGCGCAGATGGAAGGTATAGGTCTTGCCATCGGCACTCGCCTCCCAGCTTTCGGCGGCGCCCGGGATGATCTTGCCCATGGGATCGAAGGTCACCAGCCCCTCATAGACGTCGGATTGAATCCAGCCCGCCGCCGCGTCGAAATTCACATGCGGGTCAAGTGAGGACCATTCAGACCCGATGCCACGGTCCAGCGTGTCATCGGCGCGGGCCGGGGCGGCCAGCAGGGTGGCGGCCATCAGGCCCGCAGCCAAGAGAAGGCCGCGAAAGGTAAAGGGTGTCTTCAGTCGCATCGCAATCTCCCGGTTGGTTTGTTTTTATATGTCAGGCAGACAGAAGGTCTCCGCTGCGGCGGGGCTCCGCCCCCGCCACATGCGCCAGCCCCTGCCCACGCAGGCAGGACGGCCAGAGTTCGATACGAAACAACCGGCCCGCACAGGGCGCGGTAACGGGCAGGCGCAGACGGGTCATCGGGTCGGTCACATGGCCCAGAACCTGACCTTCGGTCACGGTATCGCCGGGGCGGGCAGCCCATGTCACCACGCCACCCTGCGGTGCAAAGACCTCAAGCGCGCCGGAGAGCGGCAGATGCCGGGCGTCGGGATGGGACAGGATTGCCTGCCCGGCCAGAACGCCGACGGCGGTCAGGTAATCCATCAGCCCCGCCGCATCGCGCGCCGCGGTGGCATCGTCCACATCCATCTGGCCGCGCAGCTCCAGGGTTGTGGCAAAACAGGCGGCAGGAATCGGAAAGCGGTCGCCAAAGCAGCGGCGCAGCAGCACCCATGACGCTGAATGCGCCTCGTCAAAGGCATGGCCGCCCGAGATTTCCTCGATCAGGGCCAGTTCCGCCCCCATCGCCCGGCACAGCGCGGCAGTATCGCCGGGCCGCGCGGGTGAGGCGTAAAGATGCAGCACCGCATGATGGTCACAGTGGATGTCCAGCACATGGTCGGCGTCATGTGACCAGCCCATCAGCGCCAGCCGAAGCGCCGCGCCCTGATCGGGCGCCGGGGCCGCCGCCAGCGCCCGGCCAAAAGCGGCGCGGATCGCCTGAACGTTCTGCGCCGGATCATCGCCCAGCCGCCCTTCCAGATCGTCACCCGCAAGCGCCGCCAGATCGGGAAAGCCGCGGTTGAAATTCTGCATCGTGCCAAGGTCTTGCCGCCCCTGCGGCTTGCCCTGCACCCATTGCGCAAAGCCGATGGGATTGGCCAGCGGCACCACCAGAACCTCCCCGGCGATCCGGCCTTCGGCCTCGGCGGTTTCAAGCAACGGGATAAGATGTTGCAAGGTCAGAACGCCCGGCATCTCATCGGCATGAAGACCGGCCTGCAGATAGGCTTTGGGCCGCGCCCCCGGGGCGCCAAAGCGCAGACAGGTCAGCGCAAGGCTGCTTCCGGGGCTGTCGGCGGCTAGGGGGCGGGTCTCGGTGATCACGGGGCGCGGATTGTCCTTGTTGAAGCGGTATTCAAAACCATTGGTGCGCGCCGCTGTGGGGTTCGTCTTGTCGGTTTCCGACATTGGCGGCGGCGCGAAACACCGATGCACCGGCAGGGCGCCCTGTCACCCGATTTCGCGCTTTGCCACCTTGTTGCCACAATTGCGGTCTTTCTGCCGCCATACTGCGGTTGCAGTCTTGCGGCGGACACGCCAGAAGGCGATCACAACAGCATTGGACAATCGGAGCGCGAAGCTTCGGGCCGGAGGCAGGCATGAGTGGGTATCGGGCGCTGAAAGCGGGCCTTGTGGGTCTGGCTTGTCTGGCGGGGCTTTGTGCGCCCGCGCGGGCCGAAGAGCGGGTGACCCTCGGCTGGGGCCGGATGTTCCACAATGACGCCATCGGCGACGGCAATGACCGCTGGCAAAGCGGCGGCTACAGCGTGAGCATGGTGCGCGGTGTGTCTTATGGCGGCACCTTGCCAGCCAGCCCGGGCGAGATTCTTGAATTCCGGCTGGCGGCCGACATCATGGCGCCCGCGAACCTGAGCAGCCCCGCTGCTGATGACCGCCGCTATGCCGGTGCCCTCAGCTTCGGGGTGCATACGCATTTCGACTGGAAGGGCACCGAAATCAGCCTTGGCGGCGATCTGGTGGCCACCGGGCCGCAAACCGGCATCGGCCGCTTCCAGAGCTGGGTTCATGAACGGCTGGACATGCCGGTGCCCGGCGCGCTGGACGATCAGATCGAAAATGGCATCCACCCCACGCTTCTGGCCGAGGCCGGGCGCAGCTATGCCCTTGGCAGCGGCGCGGCGCGGCCCTTCGTGCAGGTGCAGGCGGGCGCGGAAACGCTGGTGCGGCTGGGGGCCGACCTGACCTTCGGCGGCTTTGGCCAAGGTGACCTGATGCTGCGCGACGGCGCGACGGGCCTGCGCTATCGCGCGGTTGAAGGCGACCGCAAGGGCGGCATTTCTTTCGTGCTGGGCGGCGATGTGGCCCATGTCTTTGACAGCATCTATCTGCCCGAAGGTGGCGCGGTCACGCTGACGCCCGACCGGCTGCGGCTGCGCGCCGGCGTGCATTGGCAGGGTGTGCGCAATTCGGTCTTCTATGGCGTCAGCTATCTGTCGCCCGAGTTTGAAGAACAATCCTCGGGGCAGCTTGTGGGCGGACTTAGCGTCAACCTGAAGTTCTGATTGAAGTTCGGGCGCCAGCCGGCTGCAATGGAACAGAAATTCTGTTTCGTTGCACAAATGCAATAGCATCTTTCTGCCGCTATTGTTAACGTCTGCTCACAAACAAAAACAAAACGAGCAGGCAAACAGGCATGAAAACGGGCTCTCCGGGCACGTTCGTCATATCCTGGTCACAAACGGAAGTAGACGGCCTCAAGGCCGCGTCCTTGGATGTTCTTGCGGTCGGCACCACCTGGCGGTGGAGCGGGGCGGCGGTAAGGGTGGACGGACCGCAGGGGGTTCTGCTTCTGGAAGGGGCCGAGGGGGCAGCGGATATCCGCAAACGCGCGGCGCGCATGGTGCGTCGGCTGGTCGGAACGGCGGTGGGGACCGCCGTCACCGAAACGACCGAGGATGAGGCGCCGGAACTGCCGGACCAAAGTTTCATCGTCACCGACGGGCATCAGAGCTTTACCGTGACCATCATACCCGTTCCCGATACCGGGGCGCGTCTTTTGATGCTGGTGGGCGATTTGCCGCCACCGGATCAGGATTTGTGGGTGGTGCGCACGGCGATCGACCGCTCGCAGACGGCGGGCGGCGCGCGGGTGGCGGCCGGGGTGATCTGCTTTGCCCCCGATACGCGGCTGACCACGCCCTGGGGCGCCCGTGCCATTCAGGATCTGCGCCCCGGCGATCTGATCCAGACCCGCGACAATGGTGCCCAACCAATCCTGTGGACCGGCCATCGCCGGATGTCGGGCGCACGGCTTTACGCCATGCCGCACCTGCGCCCGATCCGCTTCAAGGCGGGTGCGCTGGGCATCGGGCGCCCGGACGACGACCTGCTGGTCTCGCCGCAGCACCGGATGCTGCTCCGCGGACCCGCGGCGCAGGCGCTGTTCAGCACGCCCGAGGTTCTGGTGGCCGCCGAAGACCTGATCAACGACAGCACGATCTGCGTCGATCATGCGCTGCGCGAAGTGACCTATATCCATGTCATGCTCGAAGCGCATAACGTGGTCTGGGCCAACGGGCTGGAAACCGAGAGCTTCCATCCGTCGAACACCGCGCTGGATATGCTCGACCCGGCGCAGCGCGATGTGCTGCTGGGGCTTCTGCCCGGCATTGCCGAGAATCCGCATTCCTATGGCGATTATGCCCGCCGCAACCTGTCGGCCTCAGAAGCGGCGATCCTGCGGCACGAATTGGCGGCATAAACTGCCGGCCGGCGGTTGACTCTGCTTTGACCGACTGTATAAGCCCCCCAAGTCCCGGATGAGAGTCCGGGGCTTTTCATTGGTGTTGGTGGACTTCGCAAGAAGAACCCTGTCAGGCCGCAAGGCCAAAGGACAACGCCCTTCGTAACGTCAGAAGGAGATCAGAGATGACCAAGCGCACCTCTGCCAAGTATAAGATTGACCGCCGTATGGGCGAAAACATCTGGGGCCGTCCGAAGTCCCCGGTGAACAAGCGCGAATACGGCCCCGGCCAGCACGGCCAGCGCCGCAAGAACAAGCTGTCGGATTTCGGCACCCAGCTGCGCGCCAAGCAGAAGCTGAAGGGCTACTACGGCGACCTGACCGAAAAGCAGTTCCGCAAGATCTACGGCGAGGCCGAGCGCGTCAAGGGCGACACCGGCGAGATGCTGATCGGTCTGCTGGAGCGTCGTCTGGATGCGGTTGTCTACCGCGCCAAGTTCGTTCCGACCATCTTCGCTGCCCGCCAGTTCGTGAACCACGGCCACGTCACCGTGAACGGCAAGCGCGTGAACATCGCTTCCTACAAAGTTTCGGAAGGCGACATCGTCGAAGTCCGCACCAAGTCCAAGCAACTGGCCCTCGTGCTGGAAGCTGTGGCGCTGACCGAGCGTGACGTTCCCGACTATCTGGAAGTCGACCACAACAAGATGACCGCCAAGTTCGTGCGCACCCCGGGCCTGGGCGATGTGCCCTATCCGGTGAAGATGGAGCCGAACCTGGTCGTCGAATACTACGCCAAGAACTGATCTGCCCCGACCGGCAGATGCAAAGGGCCCGCCGTTTGGCGGGCCCTTTCGTTTTGCGGTTCAGGCCGCCTTGGGCTTGGCAAAGACATTCAGCCCGGTTCCGGTTTCAAGGAAGCTCTTGAGGCTGGACAGAACGATCGGCCAGCCCTTGCTGACGCCCTGCTCCATGCCGCTGCCCTTGATCAGGTCATCATGGGTGACGATCAGCTTGGTCAGGCCGCCGTCATAGGGCAGGATGTCGAAGGTCACGCGGCTATAGGCCTCCGCATCGGCCTCTTGCGAGCGGTTGACCCAGCTGATCACCAGTTTCGACGGCGGGCTGTGTTCCACCACCTTGCCCACCAGTTCCACCGTCCCGCCCTCGTTGCGCACATGCTCCCAGCGCGAGCCGGGCTGCCAGTCCGAGACATTGGCATGGCCCCAGTAACGGCTCGAGAGATCGGCGCTGGTGATCGCCTCGAACACCTTTTCCGGTGCGGCGGCGATGAAGGTCACATAGACAAAGCTTGTTCTTTCGGCGGTCATTCCCGCTCTCCTTCCAATTCGCGTTTCAGATCGTGCAGCAGGGTCAGGCGCTGCATCTCGAATTTGCGGACCCAGCGTTCATAGATGTCGTGCAGCGGCACGGGATTGATGAAATGCAGCTTCTCGCGGCCCCGCCGGACCGTGCTGATCAGATTGGCCTCTTCAAGGATGCCGATATGCTGGGTGGCCGATTGCCGGGCCATGGCCAGATGCTCGCAGAGCTGGCCAAGGGTCTGGCCGTTCGTTTCGCACAGGAGATCCAGCACGCGCCTGCGGCTGGGGTCGCCCAATGCCTTGAAAACCTTGTCCGCATCCATGCGATTCCTCCTGCCTGTCATTATGCAGGCAAATGCCTGCATGTCAACGCCCGCCCCGCCCCCGGGACTAGGGTCTTTCCTTTTTGCCGGGCTTTGCCTATTGCGCAGGTGCAGCACAACGCAGGAGTCCGGCATGTCCAGCCAACGCAACAACCTCGAGACCAAGTTCGAGCGCGGCCTGTTCGCCAGCCGCTGGCTGATGGCGCCGATGTATCTGGGGCTGGTGATCAGCCTTGCGATGCTTCTGGTGATCTTTGTGCGCGAGCTGGCCTATTATGCCCCGCAGGCGCTGGCCATGACGGCGGATCAGGGCATTCTGGCGATCCTGACGCTGATCGACCTCAGCCTTGCGGCCAATCTGCTGCTGATCGTGCTGTTCTCGGGCTATGAGAATTTCGTCTCCAAGCTGGAGATCGGCGATACCGCCGACCGGCCCGAATGGATGGGCAAGGTCGATTTCTCGGGCCTGAAGATGAAGCTGATCGCCTCGATCGTGGCGATTTCGGGGATCCACCTGCTCAAGGTCTTCATGGCGCTGGGCAAGGGCGACCCCGCCCATTCGCCCAGCACCGACACGCTGAAATGGATGGTGGTCATCCACCTGACCTTCGTGTTGTCGGGTGTTCTGCTGGCCCTGATGGACTGGCTTGCCGCCAAGACCGACAAGCATTGACCCGACCGACCTGCCTTGAAAGGACTGCCGCTATGACCCATCCCGTCCATGCCCGGATCGAGGGCCCGCTGGTGATGATCGGCTTCGGTTCGATCGGGCGCGGCACCCTGCCGCTGATCGAGCGCCATATCGCCTTTGACCGCGACCAGTTCACCGTGATCGAACCTTCGGATGAGTTCGCGCATATCCTGAAGGATCACGGCATCCGCCATCTGCAGGTCGCCCTGACCGAGGCGAACTATGCGCAGGTGCTGCGCGGGCTGTTCCCGAACGGCAAGGGGTTCGTGGTGAACCTCTCGGTCGATGTGGATTCGGTGGAGCTGATGACGCTCTGCCAGGAACTGGGCGTGCAATATATCGACACCGTGGTCGAACCCTGGCCCGGTTTCTACTTCGGCTCGCCCCTGCCCAATGCCGAGCGGACGAATTACCCGCTGCGCGAACGGGTGCGCGAGCTGGGCAAATCCTATGTCGGCGGGCCGACGGCGGTGTCGTGCTGCGGCGCCAATCCGGGGATGGTGTCCTGGCTCTTCAAAGAGGCGCTGCTGCGGCTGGCGGCCGATACCGGCGTGACCGCCGACCCGCAAAGCCGGGAAGACTGGGCGCTTCTGGCGATGACGCTGGGGGTCAAGGGCGTGCATGTCGCCGAGCGGGATACGCAGATTTCGGCGCGGCCCAAACCGGCGGGGGTTTTCGTCAACACATGGTCGGTGGATGGTCTGCTGTCCGAAGGCTATCAGCCCGCCGAACTCGGCTGGGGCACGCATGAGAAAAAGCTGCCGCCCGAAGGTCACCGCTTTGACCATGGCCCCGGCTATGCGATCTGGATCGACCGGCCCGGCGCCGATACCCGCGTGCGGTCATGGTGCCCCGGGGTGGGGCCGCAATTCGGCTATGTGGTGACCCATAACGAGGCGCTGTCGATCCCCGATTACTATACCGTCTGGGATGGGCCGCAGGCGCTGTATCGCCCGACCTGCCATTACGCCTATCACCCCTGCAACGATGCGATCCTGTCCTTGCATGAAATCAACGGCGCGGGCCTGCTGCCGGAAGAAAAGCACATCCTGACGGCGGATGAGATCGTGGCGGGTGGCGACGATCTGGGCGTCTTCCTTTATGGCCATGCCAAGGGGGCGATGTGGTATGGCTCGCGGCTGACGATAGATCAGGCCCGCGCTTTGGCGCCCTATCAGAATGCCACCGGGATGCAGGTGACCTCTGCGGTGCTGGCGGCGATGGTCTGGGTTGCCGAAAATCCGCGGGCCGGCTTCGTCGAGGCCGACGAGATGGACCATGCCCGTTGCCTTGAGGTGCAGCGCCCCTATCTGGGCAGCGTCGAATGCCACTACACCGACTGGACGCCCTTGCAGAACCGCATCAACCGCTTTGCCGAAGACCGCGACGAGGATGACCCCTGGCAATTCACCAATTTCCTTGCGGTCTGATCCCCCAAAATGAATAGCGCCGCCGTTTCTTGCGAAACGGCGGCATTTTTCTTTTCTCGCCTCTGGCGTGCCGCCAACCGGCTCGGGCAGATGCCTTCGGCGGGGATATTTGCGCCAAGATGAATGGGGTGGATTTCATCTTGGCCTAAATATCCCGGGGGTCCGGGGGCTGGCCCCCGGTCCGGGGTCTCAGCCGCGCAGCGTCTTGCAGAAGGGCTCGAACAGGGCCTCATTGGCGGCGATCACGGCGCCCTTGCCAAGGATGTCTTCGCCCTCGCGCACCGGGCCGACCATGCCGCCCGCTTCCTTGACGAGGAGCAGGCCCGCCGCGATGTCCCAGGGTTGCAGCTCCCGTTCCCAATAGCCTTCGTAGCGGCCCGCGGCGACATAGGCGAGGTCGAGCGAGGCGGCGCCCCAGCGGCGCACGCCGGCGCAGGTGGGCATCAGCCGGGCAAGGTCTTGCAATGTGGCGGGCAGGGTCTTTTTCGCGGCGAAGGGAACGCCGGTGGCGAAGACCGCCTCGATCATCTGGCGGCGGCCCGAGACACGAATGCGGCGGCTGTCGTTCAGCCAGGCGCCGGCACCCTTCTCGGCCCAGAACATCTCGTCCTTGGCCGGGTCATAGACCACGGCCGAGACGATTTCGCCCTTGTGTTCCAGCGCGATCGAAATGGCCCAATGCGGCATCCCGTGCAGGAAGTTGGTGGTACCGTCGAGCGGATCGACGATCCAGCGGCGGGTGGGGTCTTGCCCCTCTTCGCCGCCGGTTTCCTCGCCCAGCCAGCCATAGGTGGGGCGGCCGCCCATCAGCTCTTCCTTGATCAGGCGTTCGGCCTCACGGTCGGCTTTCGACACGAAATCGCCCGGCCCTTTGGAAGAGACCTGAAGGTTTTCGACTTCGCGGAAGTCTTTGACCAGCGATTTGGCAGCCTTGCGGGCGGCCTTGATCATCAGGTTGAGGTTGGCGCTGCCTTGCATCGGGGACTCCTGCCGTTCAAGCGCCTTCCCCTACACGCGCAGGGGGCGGAAGGGAAGGGGGCGCGCATCAGCCGCCCCCCAGTTCGGCGGCCAGGAAGGGTTCCGGGCTGTCCACTTCGGTCAGTTGGCCGCGGCTGATCTGCCAGAACCGGGTGGCTGTGGCGCGCAGGAAGGCGCGGTCATGGCTGACCAGAAGGCAGGCGGCCTCTTGCCGGCGCAGCTCGGCTTCGAGCATCTCCTGCCCTTCCAGATCAAGATGGTTGGTCGGTTCGTCCAGCAGGTAGAGATGGGGCCGCTGCAACCGCAGCATCAGCAGGGCCAGTCTGGCCCGCTGCCCGCCGGAAAGCTGACCTGCCGGGCGGGTCTGGGCCTCGGGGCGGAGACCGGCGGCGGCCAGCGCGCTGCGGGTCTGGGCGTCGCCGGGGCCAAGGCGGCTGACCAGATCAAAGGGGGTAACCTCTGTCGGCACCTGCCGCAGAAGCTGGTCGGAATGGCCGATTGCCGCGCTGGGGGCGACGCGCAGCGACGTCTCTCCGGTGCGGGCCGCCGCCAGAACCGCCTTGATCAGCCGGGTCTTGCCGCTGCCATTGGCGCCAAGCAGAACCACCCGGTCGCCCGGCACGATCCATTTGCGTCCGGTGCGGAACAGCAGGCGCCCGTCGGGTGTCGTGATCGCGGCATCCTCAAGCGTCAGGAGGGCGCGGGCATGGCTGCCCGTGCCTTCCAGACGGATCGTCCCGGCGCCGGTCTCACGGTGGGCGGGGCGGGCGGCGGCCTCGATCCTTGCGGCGCGGTCGCCCAATTGGCGGGTCTTCAGCGTCAGCAGGTCCGAGCCGGAGTTGATGCCGATGTTCTTCAGCTTGGCCGCTTGTCGCCGCAACTGATCGGCCTTGGCCAGATCGTTGCGAAAGCGGCGGTCGTCGGCGGCATCGGCTTCGTGCAGGGCGGCGCGTGCCGCAGTGAAGGGCAGGGCGAAGAGGCGGCTGGCGGTTTCGCGCAGGAAAAGGCTGCGGCGGGTGACGGTATCAAGGAAGGCACGGTCATGGCTGGTGACGATCACCGCGGTCTGGCGCGGCAGGGTTTCGAGCCAGCGTTGCAGATGGCCGATCCGGGCAAGGTCGAGGTGGTTCGTCGGTTCGTCCAGCAGGTAGAGATCGGGGTCGCCCACCGCCGCGCGGGCCAGAAGCACGCTGCGCTGCCAGCCGCCCGAGAGTGTGGCAAGCGGCTGATCGCGCAGCGCCTGCGGGATGGCCAGATCGTCCAGCCCGATATCGACGCGCCATTCCTCGCTGGGGTCCGCAAGCCCGGTGGCCACGGCCTGCCGCAAGGGCAGCGGGGCAAGATCGGGCGGCAGATCCTGCGGCACGAAGGCCGTCTGCAGGCCGCGGGCACGGGTGATGTCGCCTGCGGTCGGGTCGATGCTGCCTGCAAGGCAGCGCAGCAGCGCGGTCTTGCCGCGCCCGTTGGCGGCAACAAGGCCAAGGCGGTCACCGGCGGCAAGGGTGAAGGAAAGGTCAGAGAAAAGCGGCTGGCCAAGGGTAAGCGCAAGGGCGCGGGCAGCAAGAAGGGTCATGGGACAGGTCCGGTCGATCAGGGCAGACGGGCGCAATTGCGCCGGGGGATCGGGCGGACCTTGGGAATGTGCCTTCGGTCAGCCCTGCGGGTTGCGCAGGGCCGAAACAGGCCCGGGTCGCCGGGCCTTATAGCAATGGGCTTTGGGTTGCAGCATCGACATGCGGCAATGATGCCGGATTGCCGTCCGCCGTCAAGCCTGACTGCGCTGCATCTTCACCGGCTCGGACCGGCAGAGGCGCAGGAAATGTGCCATGAAGGGTTTGCTGACATCTTCTTCGCGGGTGGCGGCGTAGAGGCGTTTGGTGATCTCGCCCGGGCCGAGGGGGCGGGTGAGGTAATCGTCATTGCCCTTCACCTCGCGCAGCACCCAGTCGGGCAGCACCGCCACCCCCCGCCCCGAGGCGACCAGCATCAGGATCACCGCCGTCAGTTCCGCCGTGCGCTGGGCGCGGGGTTCCACCTTGGCCGGCGTCAGAAGTTCGGTGAAAATGTCCAGCTTGTCGCGGCCCACCGGATAGGTGATCAGCACCTGCTCGCGGAAATCCTCGGCCTCGATGAAGGGTTTGGCGCAGTTGGGCGTGTTGGCGGCAGCAACGAAGGTGGGGTGGTAATCGAACAGCGGGTTGAAGGTGATGCCGGGCAGGGTGACCGGATCGGAGGAAATCACAAGATCGACCTCTTCGCGGTTCAGCGCGGGCATCGCGTCAAAGGCCAGACCGGCGCGGATATCGACATCAACCTCGGGCCAGGCGTGACGGAAGAGTTCCAGCACCGGGAACAGCCAATCAAAGCAGGCATGGCATTCGATGGCGATGTGCAGCCGCCCGGTCTTGCCCGAGCGCAGCGCGCGGAACTCTTCCTCCATCGCGTCGATTTCAGGCAGGATGCGTTCGGCGGCGCGCAGCATTCGGTGCCCCGCCGCCGAGAGCCGCATGGGTTTGGACCGGCGGACGAAAAGCTCCATCCCGGCCTGATCCTCAAGCCCGGCCACCTGATGCGACAGGGCGGATTGCGTCATGTTCAGCATCTCGGCGGCACGGGCAAGGCCGCCGGCCTGATGGATGGCGCGGATGGTGCGCAGGTGGCGGAGTTCGATATACATGCGGACAACCTCATAATGATCGTGAGGATTATGAATTGGCCTCACAATGCCGAATCTGCCACAAAGGGGCAAGTCCAAGGAGCAGACCATGACCCAGACCCCGCGCATCTCGTTCGAGTTTTTCCCGCCGCAATCGCTGGACGCTTCGTTCCGGCTTTGGGAAACGGTGCAGGCTCTGGCGCCGATGGGGCCGGATTTCGTCTCGGTCACCTATGGGGCGGGCGGCACCACCCGCAAGCTGACCCATGACGCGGTGGGCACGATCCACCGCAACTATGGGCTGAACGTGGCGGCGCATCTGACCTGCGTCGATGCGTCGAAGGCCGAAACGCTTGAGATTGCCGAAGCCTATCATGCCGCCGGTGTGCGCGAGATCGTGGCGCTGCGCGGCGATGCGCCGGCCGGTGCGGCCCGCTTCACGCCGCATCCCGAAGGCTTTGCCAATTCGGCCGAGCTGGTCGGGGCGCTGGCCAAGACCGGCAAGTTCAAGGTCCGCGTCGGTGCCTATCCCGAGCCGCACCCGGATGCGGCCGACACGGCGCAGGATGTCACCTGGCTGAAACGCAAGATCGACGCCGGGGCCTCGTCGGCCATCACCCAGTTCTTTTTTGATGCCGATACTTTCTTCCGCTTCCGCGATGCCTGCGCGAAGGCCGGGATAACGGCGCCGATCATCCCGGGCATCCTGCCGATTCAGGGCTGGGCGGGTGTCAAGAAATTCGCCGCCCGCTGCGGCGCCAAGGTTCCGACCCGGCTGGACGAGGCGTTCACCACCGCCGCCCGCGATGGCCGCGAAGACCTGCTGGCGCTGGCGCAATGCACCGCGCTCTGCGACCGGCTGATCGAAGGCGGCGTGGACGCCTTGCATTTCTACACGCTGAACCGTCCGGGTCTGACCCGCGAAGTGGTGCGCGCCCTTGGGCTGGTGCCCGAGGTCGCCCTGGAAAAGGTTGCCTGAGCCAGTCGTTCCCTGTCGGCTCGTCCCCATGAAGGCAACCTTTCGCGCGCGCCCTGCCGGGCGCGCGCCTTTTCATTCGCGTTGCGGCGGCTTTGCAGCCCGGCGGCGGATCGGCTAGTCTGGTACCGGATGTAAGGCCAGATGCAGGGGCCAGATGCAGGGGAATGCCGCCGTGACCAAGCCGATCTTCGTTCTGAACGGGCCGAACCTGAACCTTCTGGGCCAGCGCCAGCCGGAAATCTATGGCCGCGAGACGCTGGAAGACGTGGCGCAGGCGCTGTCGGAACTGTCCGAGGAGCTTGGCCTGTCGGTGCGCTGCCTGCAATCCAACCATGAAGGCCAGTTGATCGACTGGATTCAGCAGGCCCGGCGTGATGCGGCGGGCATCATCATCAACCCGGGCGCCTACAGCCACACATCGGTGGCCATTCTGGATGCGCTGAACGCCTTTGACGGGCCGGTGCTGGAGGTTCACATCTCGAACATCCACAAACGTGAGGCGTTCCGGCACCATTCCTTCGTCTCGGCCCGGGCCGAAGGGGTGATCGCGGGCTTCGGCACCGAAGGCTATCTTCTGGCGCTGCGCCGGATGGCGACGCTTGTCGCCGGGCGCTGACCTGACGCGCGGCGCGGGCGGCGATGTGGAAGCCTCCGGCGGGGATATTTTGGCCAAGACGAATGCAGGATTTCGCAGCCATCCTGCCGCCCGGCTGTTCGATGCCGGGGGCGAGGTGGCCTTGGCCCCTGTCGCGGGGCCTGCGGTGCTGGAGGACCGGCCCGGGGCGGCGGCGCTTCTGGTGGCGCTGGGCCGGGGGGCGGGGTTCCGCATCGGCGGCGCGGGGCCGGCGCCCGAGGGCGAGGGGGTGTTTGAAACCCTGACCTCCGGCTCGTCAGGCCAGCCGCGCCGCATCCGGCGGACGGTCACCTCGTGGCAGGCGAGTTTTGCGGTGAATGCGGGGCTCTTCGGCATTGGGCCGGGGCAGGCGGTGGCGGTTCTGGGGCGGCTTTCACATTCGCTGGCGCTTTACGGCGCGCTGGAGGGTCTGGCGCTGGGGGCGGCGGTGCATCTGCTGGACGGGTTGCGTCCCGACCGGCAGCGGGCGGCACTGGCGGCGCGGGGCGTGACGGTCATCCATGCCACGCCGGCGCAACTGCGCCTTCTGGTCGAGGCGGGCGGGCCGCTGCTGCCCGAGTTGCGGCTGGTGCTGGTGGGGGGATCGAAGCTCGACCCGGGCCTGAGGTCCGCGATGGCCGCGATGGCCCCGGGGGCGGCGCTGCGCGAGTTTTATGGCGCGGCGGAGGCGAGTTTCATCACCCTTGCCGATGCGGATACGCCTGCGGATTCGGTCGGTGCCCCCTATCCGGGGGTGGAGGTGCAGTTGCGCGGCGGGGAGCTGGGCGAAATCTGGGTGCGCAGCCCCTATTTGTTTCAGGGCTATGGCGACGACGATCCGGGCAGCGCGCGCTGGGATGCGGGCTGGCTTTCGGTGGGGGAGATGGGTTGGCTGCGGCAGGGCCATCTTTATCTGGCCGGGCGGGCCGGACGCATGGTGACGGTGGCCGATCAGAACGTCTTTCCCGAAGAGATCGAGGCGTTGATGCAGGGCCTGTCGGGCGTGGCCCGGGTGGCGGTGCTGCCGCGGCCCGACGGTTTGCGCGGGCAGGTTCTGATCGCGGTCTGTCAGGGCGATCCGGCGGCAGAGGCAGAGATTTTGCGCGCCGCGCGGCAGGTGCTTGGCCCGCTCAAGGCGCCGCGGGCGCTGATCTGGCGGCAGGATTGGCCGGTCCTCGCCTCGGGCAAGAGCGATCTGGAGCGGATCGACCGGGAGGCCGGGCCATGGCCGTGATCCTTGCCGCAAGGCGGACGGCTGTGGTGCCGCGCGGCGGGGCCTTTGCCCGGCTGTCGCTGGAAGAGCTGGCGGCGCCGGTGATTGCCGCGGTTCTGGCCGATGCCGGATTGCCCGCCGCGATGGTGGATGAGGTGATTGCCGCCAATGCCTTGGGGGCTGGGGGCAATCCGGCGCGGCGGCTGGCGCTGGCGGCGGGGTTGCCCGAACGGGTGGCGGGGCTGACGATCGACCGGCAATGCGTGGGCGGGCTGGATGCGATCCTGCTGGCGCGGGCGCTGGTGGACAGTGGGGCGGCGCGGATCGTGCTGGCCGGGGGTGTCGAGAGCTATTCCCGCCGGCCCTTGCGCCTTGCGACCGACCCGGACGGGGGGCCGCCGCTGCCCTATGATCAGCCGCCCTTTACGCCATGGCCCGGGCGCGACCCTGACATGACTGCGGCGGCGGCGGCACTGGCCGACCGGCTGGACCTGAGCCGCGCCGCGCAAGAGGATTGGGCCGCGGCAAGTCACGCCCGGGCGCTGCGCGCCGCGCCGCAGGGCATCGTGGCGCTGAACGGGCAGGAGCATGACCCCTTTGCCCGGGCCTTGCGCCCCGGCCTTCTGGCGCGTGCGCCGGTTCTGGCGGGCAGCATCACGGCGGCAACGGCGGCGGTGGCGGCGGATGCGGCGGCCTTCGTTCTGGTCGCGGGCGATGATCTGGCCCGCCCGGGGGCGTTGCGGCTTGGCCCCGGGCGCACGCTGGGCGCCGCGCCGGAAGAGCCGGGGCTGGCCCCGGTTCCGGCAATCCGCGCCGTGCTGGCCGAGGCGGGGCTGGTGCCCGCCGATCTGACGCAGGTCGCGTTGATGGAGGCTTATGCGGCGCAGGCGATGGCCTGTGCGCGGCTGGCGCTGGCGGGTCTCGACCCGGCGCGGATCAACCCGGACGGCGGTGCGCTGGCCCGGGGGCATCCGATTGGCGCCTCGGGCGCCGTTCTGGCGGTGGAGTTGTTCCACGGCTTGCGCGCCGGGCCCGGCGTTGCCGCCATTGCGGCGGCGGGGGGGCTGGGCAGCGCGCTGATCGTCAGGCGATAGGGCGGGGGTTCCCCCGCCCCGGCCGGTCAGGCCCGCGACAACAGCGAGGCGGGCCGCATCTTGGCCACGGTTGCCGTCACCGCCGCGGCGATCACCGCCTTGATGATATCGCCCGGCAGGAACAGCGCGCAAAGCGCCACCGGCAGCGGCAATTCGCGGTAGGCGGGCAGGTCGGCGAACATCTTGGCAAGGCTCTCCTCGCTCAGATGCGCGGCCATGACCGGCACGCCGATGGCGTAAAGCACGACGATCCCGCCCAGAACCGCGCCGACAAAGGCCGCAATCCCGACCCGCGCCCGCAGGTTCTGCACGACCAGCCCGGCAACAAAGGCCGCCACCGGAAAGCCGATCAGGAACCCGCCACGCGGGCCAAAGAACATGCCCAGGCCGCCAGCCCCGCCCGCCAGGAGCGGCAGACCCGCCGCGACCAGCGCGATGAACAAAAGTGCGGCAAGCCCGCCGCGTTTCGCCCCCAGCACCGTGCCGCAGAGCATGATGCCCAGCGACTGGCCGGAAATCGGCACTCCGGTTGCCAGCATCATCGACGGCATCAGCCCCAGCGCCGCGATCAGCGCGGCAAAAAGGGCGATATGGGTCAGGCTCTTTTCCATGGCAAAACTCCTGTTGCGCCAAGGGGCATTACCCTGCACCACCTCTTGCGCGCAAGGCTTCGGCAACGCGGTCTGCATCGTCCAGCGCCGCCATCGTCGCCGGCAGGATCACCCGCCAGCCCGGGCGCCGGGCCGAACGTGCCCGCCAGCTTTCGGCAATCTGGGCGCTGCGAAGCTGCATCACCGGCAGAAAGCGGATCACCAGCGCCACCGCAAGGCTGATCATCCGGGGCGAAAGACCAAGCCGGGCAAGGGGCCGCAACAGCCATTCGAACACTGCCAGCATATCGCTCAGTCGGGTGGTCATCGTCACGAAATTCGCGGCGGCAACGGCAGTGGCCATCCGCAACAGAATGACCAGCCCACCCGGGTCGCGCAGCCACAGATGCCAGAGTGCCACCAGCGCGACAAAGGGCCACAGCGGCCGCAGCATCCGCAGGCTGGTCCCGGCAAAGCGGCGCCCGCCGCTTGTGATCAGTGCCAGCACCGCCACAAGGGCGACCGTGAGGGGCAGGATGCCGTGCAGGCTGAACAACAGCAGCGTTCCGGCGCAAAGCAGCGCCAGCTTCACCCCGGCGGGCCAGCGATGCGCCCAGATCTCAACCGGCGAGGTGAGTGTCAGCATCCTGCTCTCCCAGACGGGCCATTTCGGCGCGGAAGGCGGGCAGCACTTCGCCCGGGGGGCCGTCGGCGCGCAACCGGCCCGCGTCAAGCCAGATCACCCGCTCGACCGTGGCGACGGCGGCGGGATCATGCGAGATGGTGATCAGCCGTTGCGGCAATGCGGCAAAGCGCCGGATCAGGCGCGCCTGCGTCGGCAGGTCCAGCCCGGCAAAGGGTTCGTCAAGAAGGATCGTCGCGGGCTGCATCATCAGCACCGCCATAAGGCAAAGATATTGCTTCTGCCCCTGGCTGAGGGTGTGGCAATGCGCGTCATGCCAATGGCCGCGCCCCTCGCCGGCAAGGGCGGCGCGCACGCGCTCGGCGGCTTCGGCGGCGGGCAGGCCCTGCTGGCGCAGGCCAAAGGCCAGTTCCTCGGCCACTGTGGGAAACAGGATCTGATGGTCGGGGTTCTGGAACAGGATGCCCAAGTGCCGAAGCATCGCCTTGCGGTCGCGGCAAGGGTCGATGCCGCCGACGCGCACCTGACCGCCGTCCGGCGCGATCAGCCCCGCCATCAGCCGCAAAAGCGTGGTCTTGCCCGAACCGTTGCGCCCGATGATGCCGATGCGCCCTTCGTCCAGATGCAGCGAGAGGTCCGACAGCACCGCACGCCCCGCAAGGCGGACCTGCACATCGGTCAGCACGATGCCAGAAGCGGAATGGGGCATGGCGGTCCTTCGGCTCTTTGCGGCGGGTTGTAGCCGCTGCGCCGCCGCGGGAAAAGCGGCAATCCTTGCCGCCTTGCGCCCCGGTCCGGTCCGCGTTCAGTCCAGCCGGGACAAGAGCCCGCCCGCCTGGCGCAGGATGCGCCCCTCAAGCTCCAGCGTGACAAGGGCCGGGGCCAGCGTCGCGGGGGGCAGCGCAAGGTCGCGCAGCAACTGATCCTCGGCCAGCGGGCTGGGCCCCAGTCGGGCAAGGATCAGGCTGTGGACCGCCGCAATCTCGTGCAGCGGGCGGGCGGCGGGTTGCGGGCCGGGCAGCGGCGGGGCTGGTTCGGCCGTCATGGCGGAGGCGGGCAGCGCCGCTTCGATCCCCAGCGCCTCAAGCACGTCTTGCGGGCCGCGCACCAGAACCGCCCCTTCGCGCAGAAGCTGGTTGCAGCCCGCCGCCCTTGCGTCAAACGGATGGCCTGGCACTGCCATCACCTCACGCCCCTGATCCAGCGCGTTTTTCGCGGTGATCAGGCTGCCCGAGCGGGTGGCCGCCTCGACCACCACAACGGCGCGGGCAAGGCCCGAGATGATCCGGTTGCGCTGCGGAAAATGCCGGGTCTGCGGTTGCAGGCCCATCGGATGTTCCGACACAAGGCAGCCGTTGCGGGCGATATCGGCGGCAAGACCGGCATGTTCTTCGGGGTAGGGCACATCCAGCCCGCCCGCCATCACGGCAACCGTGCCGGTCGCCAGCGCGGCGCGATGCGCCTCGGCGTCGATCCCGCGGGCGAGGCCCGAAACCACGACCTGCCCCGCCGCGCCCAACCCCTCGGCCAGCCGCCCCGCCATGCGCAGGCCAAGCGATGAGGCGTTGCGCGCTCCCACCATGGCCACCATGGGCCGGGCCAGCAGGCCCGGATCGCCCTTGGCCCAAAGGACCGGCGGCGCATCGGGCAGGTCCATCAGCGCCGCCGGATAGCCGGGCTGGCCGTGGATCAAGAGCCGGGCGCCCGCCAGCCGTCCCCCGGCCATTTCATGACGGGCCACCTCGGCGGGGCAGACATGATATTCCGTCAGTCCCGCCGCGCGGGCGATGCCGGGCAGGGCGGCAAGGGCCGCCCCGGCGCTGCCATGTTCGGCCAGCAGGCGATGATAGGTCACCGCCCCCACCCGGCGCGAGCGGATCAGTTGCAGGCAGGCCAGCGCCGCCTCTGCCCGCGCCGTGGCGCGGCCCGCGTCTAGGTCCATCGCAATCCCCCTCTGGTGCATCTGTGGTTCGGTGGCTGCCGTAGCAGATGTCGGCAGAGTGACTCGCCAAGGTTAACAACTGATGAATCCCGCCTTGGACCTAAAATCCTGCCAGACTGGACCTATGGAACGGTGCCATCGCGGTTGAAGCGGCGGCCAAAACTTGATCAAATGCGCGCAGCCGGGCGCGGTGTGACAAACCCGCCCCCAACCGCTTTTCCGCATATCCCGGAGGATACCGCCATGTTGAACGCCGATGTCGCCAAGCGCCGCACAGATGCCATTTCGCGCGGGGTGGGCATGCAGACCCAGATCTATGTCGATCGGGCGCTGAACTCGGAAGTCTGGGATATCGAGGGCAACCGCTATATCGACTTTGCCGCCGGCATCGCCGTGGTCAACACCGGCCATTGCCACCCCAAGGTGATGGACGCGGTGAGCAAGCAACTGTCGAAATTCACCCATACCTGCCATCAGGTGCTGCCTTATGAGCATTACATCCGTCTGGCCGAGCGTCTGAACGCGCTGGTTCCGGGGGAGGGGCCGAAGAAGACCGTTTTCGTCACCACCGGCGCCGAAGCGGTGGAGAATGCGATCAAGGTGGCACGTATCGCCACCGGCCGCAGCGCGATCATCGCCTTTGGCGGCGCGTTCCACGGCCGCACCTTTCTTGGCATGTCGCTGACCGGCAAGGTTGACCCCTACAAGAAGGGGTTCGGCGCGATGATGCCCGATGTCTGGCATGTGCCCTTCCCGCAGGAAGTTCACAACATCACCACCGAAGACGCGATGGCGGGGCTGACCAAGCTCTTCAAGGCCGATCTGGACCCGGCCCGCGTGGCGGCCATCATCTTTGAACCCGTGCAGGGCGAGGGCGGTTTCTATCCGGCGCCGAAGGATCTGGTGAAGGCCATCCGCAAGCTGTGTGACGATCATGGCATCGTGATGATCGCCGATGAGGTGCAGACCGGCTTTGCCCGCACCGGCACCGTCTTCTGCATGGAGCAATATGGCGTGGCGGCGGACATTACCACCATGGCCAAGGGTCTGGCGGGCGGGCTGCCGCTGGCGGCGCTGACCGGCAAGGCCAGCCTGATGGACGCGGCCCATCCCGGCGGTCTGGGCGGCACCTATGGCGGCAACCCGCTGGGCATCGCTGCTGCGAATGCCGTGCTGGACGTGATCGAGGAAGAGCAGCTTTGCGCCCGCGCCAATGAGCTGGGCAGCCGTCTGAAACAGCGGCTTGAGGCGATCCGCTCGGTCACGCCGGAAATCGTCGATATCCGGGGTCCGGGCTTTATGGTAGCGGTCGAATTCGCCAATCCGTCGAACCACGCGCCGGATGCCGATTTCACCAACCGCGTGAAGAACGAGGCGCAGAAGCGCGGGCTGATCCTGCTGACCTGCGGGGTTTACGGCAACGTCGTCCGCTTCTTGGCGCCGATCACCATTCAGGACGAGATCTTCAACGAAGCCATGGGCATTCTTGAGGAATCGGTCGCGGCAGCCCGTCAGGGCTGATCCCCTCCGTCAGCCAGTCATGCGGGGCCCTCCGGGGCCCCGTTTGCATTGGGCGTCCAGTGATAATGGGTGTCCAGCGCCTCGGCCTGTCCCGCCTGAAAGCCGCAGGACAGGTAAAAGCCGTTGGCGGGACTGCCGTTCAACGCCATCAGCCGCAGGGGAAGGGCCAGCGCGCGGGCCTCGTCCTGCACCTGCGCGACGATCTGCCGCCCGATGCCCTGCCCCTGAAACGCCTCCAACAGGTAGAGGTGATCCAGATAGAGATGATCGGGGCGCTGGCGCAGCACCAGCCCCCCGGCCAGCGTGCCGCCCACCCGCACCAGCCGCGTATCGGCTGCCAGATAGCCCGACAGGAAGCGGTCCCGTGCCCGTGTGGCATCGAACCGGCCCGCTGCCATCAGGCTGGGGCGCATTGCCTGCACCCGCAGTTCGGCAAGGGCAGGGGCGTCGCTGTCGGTGGCGGGATCAAGCCGCCAGATCGGGTCGGTCATGCGGGGCCTTTGGCTGGTTCGGGGCATCCTAGGCGGCACGGCGCGGAATGTCCCGTCTGCCGTAGGGTGCGTGCTTGCACGCACCCTACCTGGTGGCCGTCGTGGGCCTTGCCCTGCGCCCGGCTTCCTGCCCATTCTGCGGCAAACGGGGGATGGCATGACGGAGTTGAACTGGTTTTCGGCGGAAGAGATGGCGGCGGGGTTCCGCACAGGGGCGTTTTCGCCGGTCGAGGTGCTGCAGGACTGTCTGGCGCAGGCCGCCCGCTGGGAGGGGCGGCTGAATGCGCTGACCCTGACCGATGCCGAAGGGGCGCTGGCGCAGGCGACGGCGAGTGCGGCGCGCTGGGCGGCGGGGGTGCCACTTTCGTCGCTGGACGGGGTGCCGGTGCTGATTAAGGATCTGCTGCTGACGGCGGGGCAGCCCTGCCTGCGCGGCTCGTGGACGGTGGATGCCCGTGGCCCGTGGGAGCAGGATGCCCCCGCGGTCGCCCGGCTGCGTGCGGCGGGGGCGGTGCTGATGGCGCGCACCGCCACGCCGGAAATCGGCTGGAAAGGTGTCACCGACAGCCCGCGTCAGGGCATCACCCGCAATCCATGGGACATCACAAAGACCCCGGGCGGATCGTCCGGCGGGGCTTCGGCAGCGCTGGCGGCGGGCTATGCGCCGCTTGCGCTGGGCACTGATGGCGGCGGATCAATCCGCATTCCGGCGGGGTTTACCGGGACTTATGGGCTGAAACCTTCGTTCGGGCGGGTGCCGGCCTGGCCGCTGTCGCCTTTTGGCACGGTGGCCCATGTCGGCCCGATGACACGCACTGCCCGCGATGCGGCGCTGCTGCTGGATGTGATCAGCCGCCCCGATGCGCGGGACTGGCACGCGCTGCCGTATGACAGCGCCAGCCACCTGCCGGAACATCCCAGCCTGAAGGGCCTGCGCATTGCCTTCTCCCCCCGCCTTGGCCACGCCACGGTTGACCCCGAGGTGGCGGCGCTGGTGCGGGCCGCAGTGGGTGTGATGGAGGCGGCAGGCGCCATCGTGACCGAAACCGATCCGGGCTTCGCCGATCCGGTGGAATGTTTCCGCACGCTCTGGTGGGCGGGGGCAGGGGCCGCGCTGGCCCATGTGACGGACCGCAGCCGCCTTGACCCCGGCCTTGCCCGCGCGCTGGACGAAGCGGCGGAGATCACGCTGGAGACCTATCTTGCCGCCACGCGCGAGCGCGGCGCGCTGGGGGCACAGATGCGGGGCTTCATGCTGGATTATGACCTTCTGGTCACGCCCAGCCTGCCGATTGCCGCCTTTGCGGCGGGCGAACTGGCCCCGCCCGGCAGCGACCCGCGCCTTGCCTGGCTGCCCTGGACGCCGTTTTCCTATCCGTTCAACCTGACGCAGCAACCGGCCGCCTCGGTGCCTTGCGGATTCACCGCCGCCGGGCTGCCGGTGGGGGTGCAACTGGTGGGGCCGATGTTCGCCGACCGCGCGGTTCTGGCCGCCTCGGCAGCGCTGGAAACCGTGCTTGCCCTGCCGCTGCGGCGTCCGGCATAACAGCCAAAACGGGGGCAAGATGAGCTATCTGAGCGAGGCCAAGGACGCGGCCGGGGTGAATGTGATGGAACTGGGCGCCCAGGTGATGGCGCAGGGAGGTCCGGGGAGCTGGACGCAACTGCGCCAGATCCTGGGGCTCTGGCTGCGGCTGCGCGGGTTCAAGGCCGAGGAATACTATACCTATGGCCTTTGGCGGCGCGATCTGCCCGCGAATTTCCTGCGCGAGTTTCAAACGGCGGGTGTCCGCAAAGCCTTCAACGACGCCTTGGTGATGCCCGAGCGCGGTCACCCCAAGGAGGTGCTGAAAGACAAGGTGGCGACCGAGACCATCCTGCGCGCACGCGGCCTGCCGGTGACGCGCACGCTGGCGGCCTATGGCCCGGCCACGGATGATCCGGGCATCCGGCACCTGTCGGATGCCGCCGATATTGCCCGCTGGCTGAGTGATCCGGCCCATCTGCCCGCCTTCGGCAAACCCCGGTTTGACAGCTTTGCCCGGGGCGCCGCCGCCATAACGGGCAGCGACAGTGCGGGTAACCTGCATTTTCTGAACGGGCGCGAGGTGCCGGCACTGGCCTTGGGTGCCGAGATCGAGGCGGATTGGGCGCGCGGCTATCTGTTCCAGCCGTTCTACCGCTGCGACGCCGCGCTGCGGGCGCATGTCGGCGCGGCAATGGCCTCAATCCGCATCTGCACGCTGCGCACCGATCGCGGGATTGAACCTTGGTATGCGGTGATCCGCATTCCGGCGCAAAAGGCGATGCATGACGGCGATGCCAAGGGTCCGCGCATCTGGGGCCTGATCGACTGTGACAGCGGCCGCGTGCTGCGGCTGGCCGAGCTGCGCGACCCGATGGCGGGGCCGATCACCCATGTCTTCAACCCCGACACGCCCTTTCTTGGCACCACCCTGCCGCATTGGCCGCAGGCGATGGCAGCCTGTCTTGCCGGGCATGAGGCGTTCGAGGGGCATGGCATCATCGGCTGGGATGTGTTCCTGACCGAGGAGGGCGCGCTGCTGAATGAGGCGAATGACAATCCGGGCCATGTCTATCAGGTCGCGGCGGGACGGGGCCTGCGCAACCCCGATCTGGAACCGGCCTATCAGCGCGCGCTGGCCCATGCCCGGGCGATCAACGCGGCGGACGGGGTGTCGCAGCCGCGATGAGCGGCGGTTGACAAGCGCGCGCTCTGCCCCACATGGTGCCTCGCCATCGTTTCAGCCCTGCGAGAGAAGTTTTTCATGCCTGTCGTCGTTGTCGAATCTCCCGCCAAGGCCAAGACAATCAACAAATATCTTGGTTCGGACTATACGGTTCTGGCCTCATACGGCCATGTCCGCGACCTGCCCGCCAAGGATGGTTCGGTCGATACCGAGCATGATTTCGCCATGCTGTGGGAGGTTGCGCCCGAAAGCCGCAAGCATGTGAAGGCGATTGCCGAGGCGCTGAAAACCGATGATCAGCTTATCCTTGCCACCGACCCCGACCGCGAGGGGGAGGCGATTTCCTGGCACCTGCAAGAGGCGCTGGCCAGCAGCCTGAAGAAGGGCAAGACGGTCAGCCGTGTCACCTTCAACGCCATCACCAAAGAGGCGGTGACCGAGGCGATGAAGAAACCGCGTCAGGTGGATATACCCTTGGTCGAGGCTTATCTTGCCCGCCGCGCGCTGGACTATCTGGTGGGGTTCACCCTGTCGCCGGTCCTGTGGCGCAAGCTGCCGGGTGCCAAATCGGCGGGCCGGGTGCAGTCGGTCTGCCTGCGCCTGATCGTCGAGCGCGAAATGGAAATCGAAGCCTTCCGTCCGCGCGAATTCTGGACGGTGACGGCCACGCTGGAAACCCCGCGCGGCCAGCAATTCGATGCCCGGCTGATCAGCCTTGCCGGCAAGAAGCTGGACAAATTCGACATTCCCACCGCCGAAGCTGCCGAAATTGCGGTTCACGCTGTCAATTCCCGAACCTTGACGGTGCAAAGCGTTGAAGCGAAGCCGGCGGCGCGCAACCCCTATGCGCCCTTCATGACCTCAACCCTGCAACAAGAGGCCAGCCGCAAGTTCGGCATGGGCGCCAAGGTCTGCATGAATGCAGCACAGCGCCTCTATGAGGCGGGGCACATCACCTATATGCGGACTGACGGCATCGACATGGCCCCCGAGGCGGTGACCGCCGCCCGCGCCGAGATTGCCGAACGGTTTGGCGCGGCCTATGTCCCCGACGCCCCGCGCATCTACAAGAACAAGGCCAAGAACGCGCAGGAAGCGCATGAATGCATCCGCCCCACCGTGATGTCGGACGGGCCGGAAAAGCTGCGGCTGACCGATGCCGACCAGCGCCGGCTTTATGATCTGATCTGGAAGCGCACATTGGCCAGCCAGATGGCGGCGGCGCGGCTGGAACGGACCACGGTCGATGTGGCCAGCCCCGACGCGCAGGTGATCCTGCGCGCGACCGGGCAGGTCGTGCTATTTGACGGCTTCCTCAAGGTCTATGACGAGGGCCGCGACGATGACGAGGGCGATGACGCCCGCCTGCCGCAGATCATGGCAAATGAGGCCGTGGACAAGCGCAAGGTCGCGCCGGAACAGCATTTCACCCAAGCCCCGCCGCGCTATACCGAAGCGACACTGGTCAAGCGGATGGAGGAGTTGGGCATCGGGCGGCCCTCGACCTATGCCAGCGTCCTGACCACGATTCAGGACCGCGAATATGTCCGCAAGGACAAGAACCGCCTGTTCCCCGAGGACAAGGGGCGGCTGGTGACGGCCTTCCTGACCAACTATTTCCGCAAATATGTGGAATACGATTTCACCGCCGATCTTGAGACCGAGCTGGACGATGTTTCGGCGGGTGAGCGGGAATACAAGGATGTTCTGGCCCGCTTCTGGCGCGATTTTTCGGCGGCGGTGGCCGAGACTGCCGATTTGCGCATTTCCGAAGTGCTGGAAAAGATTGATGAGTTTCTGGCGCCGCATCTTTACCCGCTGCGCGCCGATGGGTCGGACCCGCGCATCTGCCCGACCTGCGGCACCGGGCGGCTGCATCTGAAAACCGCGCGCTCGGGCGGGGCCTTCATCGGCTGCGGCAATTATCCCGAATGCCGCTATACCCGTCCGATCTCTGTCGCCGAAGACAGCGGCGCGCTGTCTGCGGATGGCAAGATTCTGGGGCAGGACGAAGAGGGCAACCCGATTTCGGTGCGCGCGGGCCGGTTTGGCCCCTATGTGCAGCGCGGTGAGGCGACGGCGGAACAGCCCAAGCCCCCCCGCGCCAGCCTGCCCAAGGGCTGGGCGCCTGATGCCGTGACGCTGGAACGCGCGCTGGACCTGCTGAACCTGCCGCGCCGGATCGGCCGGCATCCCGAAACCGGCGAGATGGTGGAGGCGTCGATCGGCCGCTTTGGCCCCTATGTCAAACACGGCGCGACCTATGCCAACATCCCCGATGTCGAAGAGGTCTTCACCATCGGCATGAACCGCGCGGTTGAAGTTCTGGCGCAGAAGGCGGCGCGCGGGCCGGGGCGCTCCACAGCGCCCGCCGGGCCGCTCAAGGTGCTGGGCGAGCATCCCGAGGGCGGCGAGGTGCAGGTGATGCCGGGCCGCTATGGGCCTTATGTCAAATGGGGCAAGGTCAACGCCACGCTGCCGAAGGATATGGACCCCGAGGCGGTGACGCTGGACGAAGCTCTAGCGCTGGTGGCCGAAAAGGCCGGCAAGGGCGGCAAGGCGGCCAAGAAGGCCCCGGCCAAAAAGGCGGCCAAGCCCAAGGCGGAAACCGCAGCCAAACCGGCGAGCAAAGCCAAGGCCGCCGCCAAACCTGCGGAAAAGACCGCCACTAAGGCAAAGGCGGCGGCCAAGCCCAAAGCCGCGGTTGAAGGGTAAGATCATGAACCGGAGGGCGGCAGGTCTGATCATTGCAGGTCTGATGGCCGCGGGCGCCGCACGGGCCGATCCGATTGCCGAAGACGGCTGGCTGACAGCCTGCGATCTGGACGCGACCCCGGCCGGCTGCCTGATCGAAGCGGGCGGTTTTGCCCTTCTGGTGCAAGAGGGGCAGGGCACCCCGGATGCGCTGATCACCTATCTTGCCGGGCTGCCGCCGGTTTCGGCGATCCATTTCGAAGGCGAGATTGTGAACATGGGCGACAGCACCGCCGAACTGGTGCTGACCGCGGCGGCGCAGGTGGACAACATCCACGAAGGCAATCTGCAGGCGCTGCAAGGCGACTGGACCCCGGTGGGCGAGGCGACTCCGTTCCAGATCCGCATCTTCGGGCTGGAATGGCAGGAATGGCAGGGCGACGAACAGCAAGGCGCCTTTGCCATGGTTGTGGGCGATGCCTGCGGCGATGGCACGGTGCCCGGCGCGGGCACGGTGATCGGCCTTTACCGGCTGGGCGACGACCCTGCGGATGATGGCTGCTGGCAGCTCGAATATATTGACGACAGCCGCATGACCCTGCGCGATTTCAAAGGCGACCGGGGGCAGGTCGCCTTTACCCGGGTCCAGCCCTGATGCAATCGGGCGGGGGATGCCCCCGCCCGAACCCGCCCCTTCGGCTGGGGATTCAGCCAGCCCGGCCGCGCGGGTCGATCAGCTTGGACATCAGGCTTGCGGTGCGGATCAGGCCAAGGTTGCGGCCGCTGTCGGTGACGACCATCTCTGTCACGCCTTCTGACATCATCGCCATGATGTCGCGCACCGGGGTTTCCGCCGACAGGCTGCGCGCCCCGGCCCCGGCCTCGCCCTGTTCCATCACGTCCCGGGCGGTCAGCACTCCCAAGGGGTTCATATGCGCCACGAAATCGGCCACATATTCATTCACCGGATTGGCGATGATCTCGCGCGCGGTGCCGCATTGCACGATGCGGCCCCCCTCCATCAGCACGATGCGGTTGCCGATCTTGAACGCCTCATCCAGATCGTGGCTGACAAAGATGATCGTGCGTTTGAGCTTGGCCTGAAGGTCCAGCAATTCATCCTGAAGTTTCGAGCGGATCAGCGGGTCAAGCGCCGAAAACGGCTCGTCCATCAGCAGGATCGGCGCCTGGGTGACAAAGGCGCGGGCAAGGCCGACGCGCTGTTGCATCCCGCCCGACAATTCGCCCACCCTGCGGTCGGCCCATTGCGACAGGTTCACCAGCGCCAGTTGTTCATCCACCAGGGGACGGCGGTCCTCGGGCGTCATGCCTGCCAGTTCCAGCCCGAGGCCGACGTTGTCGCGGACCGAACGCCATGGCAGAAGGCCGAATTGCTGGAACACCATGGCGATGCGCGACAGGCGCAGTTTGCGCAGCGTCTCGGCGTCGGCCTTGGTGACCGACACCATCTTGTTGCCGTCATGGACGCGGACCTCGCCCCGCACCACGGGGTTCAGCGCATTCACCCCGCGCAACAGGGTGGATTTGCCCGACCCGCTGAGGCCCATCAGCACAAGGATCTCGCCCTCGGCCACACTCAGGCTGCAATCATGCACACCCAGAACCTGCCCGGTCTGGCTCTGCACATCGGCCCGGCTCAACCCGCGGTCCATCAAGGGCAGGGCGCGGTCGGGGTGGTCGCCGAAGACGATGGAAACGCGATCAAATTCAACGGCGGTGGTCATTTGCGCGTCACCCTCAGCGAGCGGTCAAGCAGGATGGCCACCACCACGATGATGAAGCCCGATTCGAAACCCAGCGCGGTGTTCACGCTGTTCAGCGCCCGCACCACCGGCACGCCAAGGCCGTTGGCGCCGACCAGCGCCGCGATCACCACCATCGACAGCGACAGCATGATGGTCTGGTTCAGCCCGGCCATGATCTGCGGGAAAGCATAGGGCAGTTCCACCTTCCACAGCCGCTGGCGCGGCGTGGCACCAAAGGCGGTTGCCGCCTCCAAGAGTGCGGTGGGGGTCGAGGCCACACCCAGATGGGTCAGCCGGATTGGCGCAGGAAGAACAAAGATCACCGTGGCGATCAGCCCGGGCACCATGCCAAGACCGAAAAAGACGATGGCCGGGATCAGATAGACAAAGGTCGGCAGCGTCTGCATCAGGTCCAGAACCGGCACCATGGCGGTGTAAAGCCGGGGCCGGTGGGCGGCGGCAATGCCGATCGGCACCCCCACCCCCATGCAGACCACGCAGGACGACAGGATCAGCGTCAGGCTCTCGGTGGTTTCCTCCCAATAGCCCTGATTGAGGATGAACAGGAAGCCAAGGAAGACCCCAAGGCAAACCTTCCAGTTGCGCTGCAAACCCCATGTCAGCGCCAGGAACAGCGCGATGATCACGAAGGGGTTGGGCGTCTGCAACAGCCACAGGATGCCGCCGATCAGCCACTCCATCACCGCCGAGATGGCATCGAACAGCCATCCCAGATTGTCCTTCATCCAGGTGAAGGCCACTTTCGAGACCTTGCCCACCGGAATCTTGTAGTCCGTCAGCCACTCCATGCTGCGCCCGCCCCTTCATCTGTCCCCAAATATCCCGCGGGGGTCCGGGGGCGCGAAGCCCCCGGGGATTCCGCAGGTGCGGCGGCTTATTGCAGCGCGGCGGTCACGGCGGCCTTGGCGTCGCCGCCGTCCTTGGTGGTCACGCCGTCCAGCCAGGGCTCCCAGACGCCGGGATTGGCGGCAAGCCAGGTCTTGGCGGCATCGGCGGGGTCGGCGCCGTCATTCAGGATGGCGCCCATGATCTCATTCTCCATCGGCAGCGAGAAGACGAGATTCGACAGCAGCTTGCCGGTGTTGGGGCATTCCGCTGACAGGCCCTTGCGGGTGTTGGTGTCCACCACGGCACCGCCGAAGTTGGGGCCGAAATAGTCATCGCCGCCGGAAAGATAGGTCATCTTGAAATTGGCGTTCATCGGGTGGGGTTCCCAGCCAAGGAAGACGATCGGCTTGGCGTCACCATCATGCTTGGCCACTTCGGCAAGCATCCCCTGCTCCGAGCTTTCCACCACTTCAAACCCGTCCAGTCCGAACGGCCCCGACGCGATCATGTCGATGATCAGGCGGTTGCCGTCATTGCCCGGCTCGATCCCGTAGATCTTGCCTTCCAGCGCGTCCTTGGCGGCGGCGATGTCCTTGAAATCCTTGATGCCGGCGGCAACGCCTGCTTCGTTGGTGGCAAGGGTGTATTTGGCGCCTTCAAGGTTGGTGCGGATCACCTCGACGGTGCCCGCATCGCGGTAGGCGGCCAGATCGGCCTCCATCGTGGGCATCCAGTTGCCAAGGAAAACGTCGATGTCGCCGCCGGCAAGGCCGGCATAGGTCACCGGCACCGACAGCACCTTGATTTCGGTTTCATAGCCCAGCGCCTGCAGCACCAGCGTGGTGGCGGCGGTGGTGGCGGTGATGTCGGTCCAGCCGACATCCGAGAAGATCACCTTGTCGCAGCCTTCGGCAAAGGCGGACCCGGCGAGGGCGAAGGTTACGGCGCTGCCCAGAAGGGCGGTGCGGAGGGTCATGGCGGGCTCCCTGTTTTTTGTTGATTGACGAGTCAATAAACTTCGGACAGGCTACAAAAAGCAAGAAGTTTTTTGCAGGTTTTCCCGAATGCCGAAGCTTGGAATGGAGCCTATCCGAAAGGCTGCCCTGGTCAAAGCCACGATCGTCGAGATCGGGCGGGTCGGGTCTCTGGATGTGACCGTCAGTCAGATCGCCAAGCGGGCCGGGATGTCTTCGGCGCTGGCGCATCATTATTTCGGCTCGAAAGAGGACATGTTTCTGGCCGCCATGCGCCATGTCCTGACGCTTTACGGCGCCGAAGTGCGCGGCGCGCTGGCGACGGCCGAGGGGGATGAGGCGCGGCTGCGTGCCATCCTGCGCGCCAGCTTCAGCCCCGGCAACTTCCGCCGCGAGGCGGTGGGGGCCTGGCTGAACTTCTGGGTGCTGGCCCAGACCGTGCCCGAAGCCAAGCGCCTGCTGGCGGTCTATCAGCGCCGGCTGCGTTCGAATCTGCTGGCCTGTCTGCGGCCACTTGCCGGGCCGCGGGCCGAAAGCGTGGCCGATGGTTTGGGCGCGATGATCGACGGGCTCTATCTGCGCGAGGTGCTGAAATCGGGGTCTCCCGATGGGGCTGCGGCGGTGCAGATGGCGCTCAACTACCTGAATTCGCAATTGAAAGGGGTTGAGCCATGAAGGCACAGCCAAAGGCCAGCCATTTTGTCGATGGGGCCTATCTGGAAGACACCGCAGGTGCCGTGATCGAGGTGATCTATCCCGCCACGGGTGAGGTGATTGCCCGCCTGCACGAAGCCACCCCGGCGGTGGTCGAGGCTGCGCTGGCCAGTGCCGCCCGTGCGCAGGGCGCATGGGCCGCCACCCGCCCGGTGGAGCGTGCCCGCATCCTGCGCCGCGCCGCCGATCTGATCCGCGAGCGGAACCCCGATCTCGCCCGGCTGGAGACGCTGGACACCGGCAAGCCCCTGCAGGAAACGCTGGTGGCCGACTGGCCCTCGGGCGCCGATGCGCTGGAATATTTCGCGGGGCTGGCGCCGACCATCACCGGCGAAACCATCCCGCTGGGCCGCGACTTCGTCTATACCATCCGCGAGGCGCTGGGCGTCTGTGTCGGCATCGGGGCGTGGAACTATCCCAGCCAGATCGCCTGCTGGAAATCGGCACCCGCGCTGGCGCTTGGCAATGCGATGGTGTTCAAACCGTCCGAAGTTACCCCGCTGGGCGCGCTGCAACTTGCCGAGATTTTCGTTGAAGCCGGTCTGCCTGCGGGCCTTTTCAACGTGGTGCAGGGGCGTGGCGCGGTGGGCGGCAGCCTTGTGACCGATCCGCGCGTGGCCAAGGTCTCGCTGACCGGCTCGGTGCCGACGGGGCAAAAGGTTTACGCGGCGGCGGCGGCGGGGGTGCGGCATGTCACGATGGAACTGGGCGGCAAGTCGCCGCTGATCGTGTTCGATGATGCCAGCCTTGAGGATGCGGTCGGTGCCGCCATGCTGGGGAATTTCTATTCCGCCGGACAGGTGTGCAGCAATGGCACCCGGGTTTTCGTGCAAAAGGGGCTGAAAGAGCGGTTCCTGTCGCGGCTGGCGGAGCGGACCGAAAAGATCGTGCTGGGCGATCCCTTGGATGAGGCAACGCAGATGGGTCCGCTGGTCTCGGCCAGCCAGCTCGACAAGGTGCTGGGCTATATCGAAACCGCCAAGGCCGAGGGCGCGCGGCTGATCACCGGCGGCGCCCGGGCCAGCCTGAACACGGGCTATTATGTGCAGCCCACGGTCTTTGCCGATGTGACCGATGCCATGACGCTGGCGCGCGAAGAGGTGTTCGGCCCGGTGATGGCCGTCCTCGATTTTGACAGCGAAGACGAGGCGATTGCCCGCGCCAATGCCACCGAATTCGGCCTTGCCGCAGGCGTCTTCACCGCCGATCTGACCCGGGCGCACCGCGTCATCGCGCAGCTTCAGGCCGGCACCACATGGATCAACGCCTATAACCTGACCCCGGTCGAGGCGCCGTTCGGCGGTTCCAAATCCTCGGGCGTCGGGCGCGAGAATGGTCATGCGGCGGTGGAGCATTATTCACAGGTGAAAAGCGTCTACGTCGGCCTTGGGCCCGTGGATGCACCTTACTGAGACGCGCCCCGGCACGCCCTGAATGGGGATGCGTGCCGGGCAAGAAGGGCCGCCCCATGCGGCAGGAGAGCAGAATGACGGCGGATTATGTGATCATCGGATCGGGTTCGGCAGGGTCGGCAATGGCCGCCCGGCTGGCCGAGGCAGGCAAATCGGTGGTGGTGATCGAAGAGGGCGGCAGCGATGCCGGCCCCTTCATCCAGATGCCGGCGGCGCTGTCTTATCCGATGAACATGAAGATCTACGACTGGGGCTTTCAGTCGGAGCCGGAACCGCATCTGGGCGGTCGCCGTCTTGCCACGCCGCGGGGGCGGGTGATCGGCGGATCGTCCTCGATCAACGGCATGGTCTATGTGCGCGGCCATGCCCGCGACTATGACACCTGGGACGAGATGGGGGCGCAGGGCTGGTCCTATGCCGATGTGCTGCCCTATTTCCAGCGGATGGAAAACTGGCATGGCGGCGCGGATGCCACTGGCGCCGACAGCGCCTTTCGCGGCCATTCCGGCCCGCTGCACATCACCCGCGGCCCGCGTCACAACCCGCTGTTCAACGCTTTCATCGAGGCGGGACGGCAGGCGGGCTATCCGGTGACGCCCGATTACAACGGGCAGGCCCAGGAAGGTTTCGGCGCCATGGAGGCGACGATCTGGAAAGGGCAGCGCTGGTCGGCGGCCAATGCCTATCTCAAACCGGCGATCAAGGCGGGCAAGGTGCGGCTCTTGCGCGCCTATGCCCGCCGCGTGGTGATCGAGAATGGCCGCGCCATCGGGGTCGAGGTGGAGCGCGGTGGCAAGATCGAGGTGATCCCGGCAGCGGCCGAGGTGATCGTCGCGGCCTCCTCGATCAACTCGCCCAAAATCCTGATGCTCTCGGGCATCGGGCCTGCCGCGCATCTGGCGGAACACGGGATTGCGCTGGTGGCCGACCGGCCCGGGGTGGGGGCCAATCTGCAGGACCATCTGGAAATCTACATGCAGTTTCAGGCCGCCCGGCCGATCACGCTTTACAAATACTGGAACCTTTGGGGCAAGGCGATGATCGGGGCGCAGTGGCTTTTCACCGGCAAGGGTCTGGGCGCCAGCAATCAGTTCGAAGCCTGCGGCTTCATCCGCTCAAAGGCCGGGGTGGAATATCCCGATATCCAGTATCACTTCCTGCCCATCGCCGTGCGCTATGACGGGCAGGCGGCGGCGGGCGGCCATGGTTTTCAAGTGCATACCGGCCCGATGCGGTCGAAATCGCGCGGCTCGGTCACCCTGCGCAGCGCCGACCCGCGCGAGGCCCCGGCGATCCGCTTCAACTATATGTCCGAGCCGTCGGACTGGGAGGATTTCCGCGCCGCGATCCGCCTGACCCGCGAGATTTTCGCACAGCCCGCCATGGCCGGCCATGTGAAGGCGGAAATCCAGCCTGGGCTCAACCTGCAATCGGATGACGAGCTGGACAGTTTCCTGCGCGAGCATGTCGAAAGCGCCTATCACCCCTGCGGCACCTGCCGGATGGGCGCGGCGAGCGATCCGATGGCGGTGGTTGACCCGGAATGCCGGGTGATCGGGGTCGAAGGGCTGCGGGTGGCCGATTCGTCGATCTTCCCGCAGGTGACCAATGGCAACCTCAACGGCCCCTCAATCATGACCGGCGAGAAGGCCGCCGATCATATCCTTGGCCGCAAACTGCCGAAGTCGAACCTGCAACCGGTGCTGAACCCCAACTGGCGCACGGCGCAACGCTAAACCGGCCTGCTGCGCTCGGCTTTCATCTTGGCCCAAATATCCCGGGGGCCGCCCCTAGGACCACGCCCGCAAGGCTTGCTCCACCCGCGCTTCAAACCGTGCCAGCCGCCCGGCCTCCATCGCTTCGGCCTGATAGAGCGACAGCATTGCGAACCGGGCCTGCGGCGCGCAGGGGCGCAGGATGCCGGTGCGCAGCACCCGTGCCACCGGCTGGCGCATCACCAGCCGGTCCACCCACCAGGGCGAGCCGAGCGTGGTCACCGCCAGCACATGGCGCAACCCGGTCAGCCGGGGCCGTATCAGCCCGCCACCCTCGGCATGGTCATAGGCAACGCCGGGCGCCCAGACCCGGTCGAACCAGCCCTTCATCTGCGCCGGAAAGCCGAACCACCAGGTGGGAAAGCACAGCACCAGCGTCTCGGCCGCGCGCAGCCGGGTGATCTGGGCGGCCGTCGCGCTGTCATCATAGGCGGGGGCGTAATAACTTTGCCGCTCTGCCGCCGTAAGACCCGCCGAAAAGCCGCCGCTGTAGAGGTCTTCGCGGATCACCTGATGGCCTGCGCCGGTCAGCACCCTGTCGGCCAGACCGGCCAGCCGGGTGTTCAGGCTGTTTTTCAGCGGATGGGCGGTGACCAGCAGGCAGTTCATCGGCGGCGCTCCTTTCCCGTCAGGATCGGCCAGAGCAGGGGCGTCGGCAAGATGTGTTTGATCCGTATCAATGTCTTGGCGGGAGAACGGCCTTAAACTTTGCAGCGTGAACAGAGAAGGAGAGACGGATGTCCAACACCCCGCACACATTGCAGGACGAATTCCCCGGCGAGATGGAGAAGATTCACGCGCTCAAGACCAGCGATGCCCATTTCGCCCGGCTGCTGCAGGAGTATGATGTGGCCAATGACGCGGTTCACCGCGCCGAAACCCGGGTCGATGCCGTCTCGTCCGAGCATGAATCGGACCTGCGCAAGACGCGCTCGCGCCTCAAGGACGAAATCGCCCGCGCGCTGCGCGCCTAAGCGGGCCAAAGCGCCCTTGGGCCGTCCGCCTTGCGGGCGGCCATTTCATTCCGCGATATCATAGGGCAGCAGGCCCCGCCGGTCGGGGTCCACCCGCAGCCGCCGCTCCAGCGGCGGGACCGAGCGTTGGTGGCAATCCTTGCGCTCGCAGATGCGGCAGGAAATGCCGATCGGCTCAAACCGGCCCTTCAGGTCAAGCCCGTCGGCATAGACCAGGCTGGCGGCATGGGTCACCTCGCAGCCAAGGCCGATGGCATAGCGCCGCACCGGCGCCAGAAACGCCCCTCCGGGTTTCGAGACATCGCGCGACAGGCAGAAATAACGCACCCCGTCGGGTGTTTCGGCCAGTTGCCGCAGGAAACGGCCCGGCGTTTCAAAGGCGCGGTGGACGTTCCACAGCGGGCAGGCGCCGCCAAAGCGGGCGAATTGCAACCGGGTCGCCGAATGCCGTTTGGTGATGGTGCCCGCCTGATCGACGCGGACAAAGAAGAAGGGAATGCCCTTGGCCCCCGGGCGTTGCAGGGTGGAGAGGCGATGCGCCACCTGTTCGATGCTGGCGCCGAAGATATCGGAAAGCCGCTCAAGATCATGGCGGGTCTTCTGCGCCGCCTCCAGAAAGGCGCGGTAGGGCATCAGCGCCGCCCCGGCAAAGTAATTGGCCAGCCCGATCTTGGCGATGTCGCGGGCTTCGGGCGTGGTGAAGCGGGCAAGGTCCAGCGTTGCCTCAAGCAGTTCGTTCTGGGTCTGCAAGGCCACCTGATACAGCAACTGGAACCGCTGTGTGGGGGCGGCCGCCCGCGCCGACAGGTCCAGCCGCCGCTCTTGCAGGTTGAAGGCGCGCAGCGGGCCATTGTCGGAAAACTGCACTTCGATCCCGCGTTTGCGCAGGGCCTCGGTCGCGGTGATAAGCGGGTCTTTTCCGATACCTGTGGAGGTTATGAAATGTTCCGCGGCCCGGTCGATGGCATCGACGTAATTGTCGCAATAGTGAAAGAAATCGCGCACCTCTTCCCAAGGGCTGGCGCGCAATCCGGCATCCTCGCGGCCCAGCGCCTCGTCCAGCGAGGCCAGCCTTTCGTGGCTTTGACGATAGGCGCGGTGCAGGTCGAGAAAGGCCCGCGCCAGTGCCGGCGCGTTTGAGGCCGCCAGCCGCAGATCGGCCAGGGGCGGGGCGGTCTTGGCAAAGACCGGATCGGCCAGCGCCTCGCGCATGTCGGACACCAGCCGCTCGCCTTCGCCCACCGTCAGCTCGGTCACATCCAGCCCGAACTCCTGCGCCAGCGCCAGCACGACGGCGGCCGAAACCGGGCGATGGTTGTTCTCCATCTGGTTCAGATAGGGCAGGGACACGCCCAGCTTGTCGGCAAAGACGCGTTGGGTCAGGCCAAGGCGCCCGCGCAATTCGCGCAGCTTGGCTCCGGCATAGAGTTTCTGGGTGGCCATCGGCGTCCTCGGTTTGCAAATCCAGTATTGGCTTTGCAAAGAGGTGGGGTCAAGCCTGCAAACCCAGCTCCCGGGCGCGGCGGATCACCCAGAGCGACGAGATCACCGAGGCCAACGAAGAGACCAGCATCAACAGCACCAGCGGCATCTCGCTTGACCCCGGGCCAAGAAGATGGCCGCTGAGTGCGGCCAGTGCCGCGCCGCCGCCGATGGTCAGCGCCCCGCCAAGGCCCGAGGCGCTGCCGGCAAGATTGGGCCGGGCCGAGATGATGCCGGCATTGGCATTGGGCAGGCTGACGCCATTGCCCATGCCAAGGGCCAGAGTGAAGGCAAAGAAGGTCACCGGCCCCGACAGCCCCGCCATGGTCAAAAGCGCAAGACCGCCAAGCCCCAGCGTGGTGGTGACGCTGCCCCACAGCATCATCCGGTTCATCCCCATCCGCACCGACAGCCGCCCGGCAAGGAAGTTGCCGGCGGCATAGCCCACCGCCGTCAGGGCAAACAGCATCCCCACGCGCGACGAACTCAGCCCGAAAACCTCGGTCCCGACATAGGGCGCGCCCCCCAAATAGGCAAAGAACGCGCCCGACCCGAAAGCCGCGGTCAGAGAATAGCCCCAGAACCGTTGCGAGCGCAGCAGCGAGGGATATTGCCCCAAGGTGGCCAGCAGGCTGGTGTCGCTGGGCTTCGCCGTCTCGCCCAGATCGGCCCAGACCAGTGCGGCAACCGCCAGACCCAGCACCAGCAGCAGGCCGAAATTGGCGTGCCAGCCGATGTATTCGTCAAGGAACCCGCCCAGAACCGGGCCGATCATCGGCACCAACGTCATGCCCATGGTGACATAACCGATCATCGAGGCCGCCTGATTGGCGTCTGACACCATGTCGCGCACGATGGCGCGTGACAGCACCATTCCGGCGGCAATCACCGCCTGCGCCATGCGGAAGACCAGAAACACCCCGGCATTGGGCGCCAGAAGCGTGCCCACCGTCGCCAAAAGGAACAGCGCCAGCGCGCCCAATACGACGGGCCTGCGGCCAAAACGGTCGGAAATCGGGCCGATGACGATTTGCAGCGCCGCCGAAAGCGCAAGATAGAGCGCGACCGAAAGCTGCATCAGCGCATAGGGCACCCCGAACCAAGCCGCCATTCCGGGCAGCGAGGGCAGGAAAATGTTCATCGTCAGCGCCGACAGCCCCGCCAGCAGCGTCAGCGTCAGGATCGTCGGCGGCGTGGCGCGATTCAGGAAAATGGGGGCAGGGCGGGTCATGCCCAAGGGCTATGCCTGCCTGCGCCCAGAGTCCAGCCTGCTACCATTTGTGAAAGATGAAGAAGCCCCCCGCCGCAATGAAGGCAAAACCGACGGCATGGTTCCACGAAAGCGGCTCTTTCAGGTAAAACACCGAAAAGATGGCGAAGACCGCAAGCGTGATGATCTCCTGCATCGTCTTCAGCTCGGCGGCTGAAAAATGCGTGTGGCCGATCCGGTTGGCGGGCACCTGCAGGATATATTCAAACAGCGCGATGCCCCAACTGATGGCGATCACGGTGACCAGCGGCGCGGTCTTGAATTTCAGGTGGCCATACCATGCGAAGGTCATGAAGATGTTCGAGGCGATGAGCAGGCCGATGGTGACGACGGGCACGGGCAGGCTGGGCATTTGCGGACTCCGGTTGCGCTAACGCCGTCTTAGCTTGGAGTGACGACGAGCGCCATATTTTGCAAATTTGCAATTTGCAAAATGACTTCCGCCAATCCTATGCAAATTTACGGGATTCCGCTTTGTGACAGCCCGCACCACCGTTATGTTGCGCGCAATTTCGGGGGAGAAAGTGCCATGAAGGACATCCTGCAACAGCTTGAAGACCGTCGTGAGGTGGCCCGTCAGGGCGGCGGGCAGCGCCGCATCGACGCCCAGCATTCCAAGGGCAAGCTGACCGCCCGTGAGCGGATCGAGCTTTTGCTGGACGAAGGCTCGTTCGAAGAGTTCGACATGTTCGTCGCCCACCGCTGCACCGATTTCGGCATGGAGGCCGAGCGGCCCTCCGGCGACGGGGTGGTCACCGGCTGGGGCACGGTGAACGGCCGGATGGTTTATGTCTTTTCGCAGGATTTTACGGTTTTTGGTGGTTCCCTTTCGGAAACCCATGCCCAGAAGATCTGCAAGATCATGGATATGGCGCTGCAGAACGGCGCCCCAGTGATCGGGCTGAACGATTCCGGCGGCGCGCGGATTCAGGAAGGCGTCGCCTCGCTGGCCGGTTATGCCGAAGTGTTCCAGCGCAACATCATGGCCTCGGGCGTGGTGCCGCAGATTTCCGTGATCATGGGGCCCTGTGCGGGCGGGGCGGTCTATTCGCCCGCGATGACCGACTTCATCTTCATGGTGAAGGACAGCTCCTACATGTTCGTCACCGGCCCCGATGTGGTCAAGACCGTAACGAATGAGGTGGTGACGGCCGAAGAGCTTGGCGGCGCCTCCACCCATACCAAGAAATCCAGCGTGGCCGACGGCGCCTTTGAAAACGATGTCGAGGCGCTGGCCGAAGTGCGGCGTCTGGTGGATTTCCTGCCGCTGAACAATCTGCAAAAGGCGCCGGTGCGGCCCTTCTTCGACGATCCGGCGCGGATCGAGGCCAGCCTTGATACGCTGATCCCCGATAACCCGAACCAGCCCTATGACATGAAAGAGCTGATCCAGAAGCTCGCCGACGAGGGGGATTTCTTCGAGATTCAAAAGGATTTCGCCGGCAATATCGTGATCGGCTTCATCCGCATCGAAGGTCAGTCGGTCGGCGTCGTGGCGAACCAGCCGATGGTGTTGGCGGGCTGTCTGGACATCGACAGCAGCCGCAAGGCGGCGCGCTTTGTCCGTTTCTGCGATGCATTTGAAATTCCGATCCTGACGCTGGTCGATGTGCCCGGCTTCCTGCCCGGCACCTCTCAGGAATATGGTGGTGTGATCAAGCATGGTGCCAAACTGCTCTTCGCCTATGGCGAGGCGACGGTGCCGAAGGTCACGGTCATCACCCGCAAAGCCTATGGCGGCGCCTATGACGTGATGGCGTCCAAACACCTGCGCGGCGATTTCAACTATGCTTGGCCCACCGCCGAAATCGCGGTGATGGGGGCCAAGGGCGCGGTGGAAATCCTCTATCGCAGCGAATTGGCCGACAAGGACAAGATCGCGGCGCGCACCAAGGATTACGAGGCGCGCTTTGCCAATCCCTTCGTTGCTGCCGAAAAGGGCTTTATCGACGAAGTGATCATGCCGCATTCGACCCGCCGCCGGATTGCGCGGGCCTTTGCATCCTTGCGCGGCAAGAAGCTGGCAAACCCCTGGAAGAAGCACGATAACATCCCGCTCTGAACCAAGCACGAGGAGGCGGGAATGCGCGCGGGTGTCACCAGGGGGAATTGGCCATGACGGGGCCGACCCAGATCGAGGCCGAAGGGGCAACTATCCTGCCCGGCGATCCGGCCGCCGTCAGCCTGCCCTCGGGGCAGGAGGTGACGCTGATCGACGTGGTGTGGAATGCCCCCGGCCCTGAAGGGCTGGCGGCGCGGTTCCGCTTCCTTGCGCCTGCCATTGCCCGCGAGGGCGGCACGGTGGGGTTCGAGGATGCCAGCGCCGATATGGCCTGGCTTTGCGAAAACTACGCGCTGTCGCGGATCGCCACGCTGGGGCCCGCCCCGGCGCAGATCATCATCTCGCTTTCGGACAGGCCCGTGCCCTTTGGCGAGGCCGACCCCGAAGCGACACAGTTCTTTGAAGCCTATCGCCTGGAAAACGGCGCCTGCATCTGGGAGGTGTTCTGATGCGTCCACAACATATAGCGCCTGCCACCCTGCCGCTGCGCGGCCATGATGCCCTGATGCCACAGGGCAGGGGATTGGGCGGAAATGCGTGTCAATTCCGTCTCTTGTCGGCTATTCTTCACGCAGGTCGAACCAATGCGGCCTTGCACAGTGAACGGGGGTGGTCCGCCGCCCCCCAAGAAAATAGGAGTCGAGGATGTCGAGCATCAAAGTTCTTGTCGCTCTTTGCCTGGTGGCTTTCGTTGCCGCCTGCGCCAAGAAGGCAGAAGAAGTCGTCTATGTGGATGAGCCGACCGTCACGGTCGAGCCGACCTACACCGGCAAATACAAGTAATTCGACAGGGCGGGCCAATGGGGCGTCTTCGCCCCGGTCCGCCCTTGTTTTTATTGAGAAAACTGGGGAATGGGCGCAGGCGGAACTTTGCTGCGCCGCGACATACCCGTTTGCTCTTCCCGCTGCCTCCTCCTATGGTGCGCGCAGTCGCACCTATTCGAACTGGAGGTTCTCATGCGGACTACTGCCCTCATTGCCATGCTGGCCCTTGCCACCGTCGCCGCCTGCGCCAAGCCCGCGCCCGAGCCGGAGCCCGCTCCGATCAGCGTTGAGCCGACCCAGACCGGCAAATACAAGTGATCTGACGGCGCGGGGCGCGCGTCAGGCACGCCCCGCCGCCTTTGGCTGCCTTCCGACCGGGGAGGTGCGGCCATGCTGAAGCACCGCGGTTTCCCCGGCCGCCTTCCCGGCACCGATTTCCAGTTCACCATCCGCCGCGCCAACGTCAAAGAGGGCGCGACCAAGCTTGTGAAGCGCGAGCGGTTCAAGGACCGCAAGCAGGTTGACCGCAAGGCCGACGAAGGCTTCATGGCCGCACTCTGGGCGCAATTCGGCGAAGACCCGTTCGAGCGTGGCAATCTGGATGCCGGGCGCCTGTCCTGGCTGTTCGGACGCGAAGTGGTGCCCGCCGAAGACCCGTTCGACCCCGCATCCTATGAGGCGCTGCTGCGCATCGACCTCAAACGTGCGCAGGCGGCCTTCCCGGCGGTCTTTGCGCCCGATGCCGCGCCCTTGGCGTTCGACGACTGGGACGATGAGGACGAGGACTAGGCATGTTTCCGCGCAAGCCCTTGTCTTTCCGGCAGCAATTCGCCCAAGCCTCTGGTCTGGGCAAAGCCGCGTTTGCACCGACTCGGGCCTTGTCGCAGGATGCCGGCATGGCGTGTGAGACCTGTTCCTCGGTTCTTGCCCACCTTGACTGTTACCCTTTCCCTTCCCCCTGGCCTGGCCCCTTGCGGGTCAGGCCATTTTTCGCAGCACGTCGGCAAAGCGATGCCGATGCCGTGAATGACGGGATTTTTCAGTGTTCTTTCCCGGCGGATTCGCTAGACTCGGTTGCAATAAAAACCAGCGACCGAGGCAGTCAAACATGCGTAAATCCATCCTTCTCCTTGCCCTTTTCACCCTGCCGCTTGCCGGCTGCATGCAAGACCCGGCTTCGCGCGGGCTTGCCGGTGCGGCGACCGGCGCGCTTGTCGCCGATGCGACCGGCGGCAGCGCCATCAATGGCGCGGTCATCGGCGGTCTGGCCGGTGTTGCCACCTGTGGCGTCAATCTGGGCCTGCCGCCCTGCTACAACCAATAACCTGACCGCCGCTTCGGCGGCGTCACCCGTTCGACAGGGGCCAACCGGGCAAACCGCCCGGTTGGCCCTTTTGCATTCCGCTATCCGGCCCCGGCCCGGCCACCACGAGGGAGAGAGCCATGTTCAAGAAAATCCTGATCGCTAACCGGGGCGAAATCGCCTGCCGCGTCATCAAATCGGCGCGCAAGATGGGTATTAAGACCGTTGCCGTCTATTCCGACGCCGACCGCAACGCGCTGCACGTCAAGATGGCGGATGAGGCGGTGCATATCGGCCCGCCGCCCGCGAACCAGTCTTATATCGTGATCGACAAGATCATGGAGGCCATCCGCCAGACCGGCGCCGAGGCGGTGCATCCGGGCTATGGCTTCCTGTCAGAAAACATGAACTTTGCCGCCGCGCTCGAAGCGGCGGGTGTGGTTTTCGTCGGCCCGCCGTCCCCCGCGATTGAGGCGATGGGCGACAAGATCACCTCGAAAAAGCTGGCGATGGAAGCCGGGGTTTCCACGGTTCCGGGCTATATGGGCCTGATCGCCGACGCCGATGAGGCGGTGAAAATCTCGGGCCAGATCGGCTATCCTGTGATGATCAAAGCCTCTGCCGGCGGCGGCGGCAAGGGGATGCGGATTGCCTGGAACGATCAGGAGGCCCGCGAAGGCTTTGAATCCTCCAAGAACGAGGCGGCCAACAGCTTTGGCGACGACCGGATTTTCATCGAGAAATTCGTGACGCAGCCCCGCCACATCGAAATTCAGGTGCTGGCCGACAAGCACGGCAATTGCGTCTACCTGCACGAACGCGAATGCTCGATCCAGCGGCGGAACCAGAAGGTCATCGAAGAGGCGCCCTCGCCCTTCCTTGACGCGGCGACCCGCAAGGCGATGGGCGAACAAGCCTGCGCGCTGGCCAAGGCGGTGGGCTATACCAGCGCGGGAACGGTGGAATTCATCGTCGATGGCAACCGCAACTTCTATTTCCTTGAAATGAACACCCGGTTGCAGGTGGAACATCCGGTGACCGAACTGATCACCGGCGTTGACCTTGTGGAGCAGATGATCCGCGTCGCCAATGGCGAGCCGCTGCCCTTCAAACAGGAAGACCTGAAAATCAACGGCTGGGCGATGGAAAGCCGCCTTTACGCCGAAGACCCCTATCGCAACTTCCTGCCCTCGATCGGCCGGCTGACCCGTTATCGCCCGCCGGTGGAAGGGGCGACCCCGCGCGGCGGCATCGTGCGCAACGATACCGGCGTGTTCGAAGGCGGCGAGATCAGCATGTTCTACGACCCGATGATCGCCAAGCTCTGCACATGGGGCGAAACCCGCGACAAGGCCATCGAAGAGATGCGGCTGGCGCTGGACACGTTCGAGGTTGAGGGCATCGGTCACAACCTGCCCTTCGTCGGCGCGGTGATGGACCATCCGCGTTTTGTCTCGGGCAATATCACCACCGCCTTCATTGCCGAGGAATATCCCGAAGGGTTCCAGGGTGCCGTTCTGGACGAGGCGACCCTGCGCAAGGTTGCGGCCTCTGCCGCTGCGATGAACCGGGTTGCCGAGATTCGCCGCACCCGGATTTCCGGCACGATGGACAACCATACGCGGCGTGTGGGCGATGACTGGGTGGTTGCGGTGCAGGGGCAGGCTTTTGCCGTGCGGATCGTGGCCGATGCGCAGGGTTCGACCGTGGTGTTCGAGGATGGCGCCAAGCTGCGGGTGGAAAGCGACTGGACCCCCGGTCAGCCGCTTGCCCGGCTGGGCGTGAATGGTGAGCCGGTGGTGATCAAGACCGCCAAGATCCCGATGGGCTTTCGGATGCGGCTGCGCGGCGCTGACCTCAAGGTTTTCGTCCGCACCCCCCGCGCCCATCAGCTTGCCGGTCTGATGCTGGAGAAGCTGCCGCCGGACACCTCGAAATACCTGCTTTGCCCGATGCCCGGTCTGGTGGTGAAGATCGCCGTCGAAGAGGGACAAGAGGTGCAGGAAGGTCAGGCGCTGGCCACGGTCGAGGCGATGAAGATGGAAAACATCCTCAAGGCCGAGCGCCGCGGCGTGGTCAAGGCCATCAAAGCCAGCCCCGGCGCCAGCCTGCGGGTGGACGATGTGATCATGGAGTTTGAATAACCCATGATGTGGCGGACCGGGGCAAGCGGCGGGATGACTGGACAAATGTTCCACATTTGTTCTAGACTCATGTCTCGCCCCTGCTGCCCCGAGTCGGCCCGCCATGACCCATCGTGTCTCAACCCTGTTCTTCGATATGAACAGTTTCTACGCCTCGGTCGCGCAGGCCGAGGAACCGGCGCTGATGGGCCGGCCGGTGGGCGTGCTGACGACGGATGCACCGAATGCCGCCTGTATCGCGGCCAGCTACGATGCCAAGCGCGCGGGTGTGGGCATGGGCACGCGGCAGGACGAGGCGCGGCGGCTATGCCCCGGCATCGTCTTTCGCGCGGTGAAGCACGATGTCTGCGTGCGCTATCACCATGCCATTCTGGCGGCGGTGGAAACCGTGGTGCCGGTGCATCGGGTCTGGTCGATCGACGAATGTTCCTGCCTGCTGATGGGCTCGGAACAGGACTTGCCCCGCGCGCTGGAGATTGGCCGTGCCTTGCAGGCGGCGGTTCTGGCGCAGGTCAACCCGGCCTTGCGCTGTTCTGTGGGGCTTGGGCCGACGCGGCTTTTGGCCAAGGTGGCGGCGGGGTTGCAAAAGCCGGGCGGGCTGCACTGGCTGCTGCCCGATATCCTGCCCGAGCGCATCGCGCATCTGGCGCTGGACGATCTGCCTGGCATCTCTTGGCGGATGAAGGCACGGCTGGAGGCGGCAGGAATTACCGACATTCGTGCCCTCTATGCACTGGACCCCAAGCGCGCGCGGGCGATCTGGGGCAGCGTTTCGGGCGAACGGTTCTTGCGCGAGTTGCGCGGCGAAACCGTGGTCTGGCCGGACACGAGGCGCGGCATGATCGGCCATGGTCAGGTGCTGACGGCGGGCAACAAGACGCCCGAGGGCGCGCGGCTGGTGGCGCGGCGTCTGCTGGTCAAGGCCGCGGCCCGTTTGCGGCGCGAGGGGTTCTTGGCGCGCAGTCTGCATGTGGGCCTGCGGCTGGACAATGGCGGGAGGCCGGGCGCCGAGGGGCAGATCAAGGCGACGCAGGACACGTTCTTTCTGCTGCAAACGCTGGACCGCTATTGGCGGGGGCTGGTCGTGCATCGGCCCAAGGCGGTGCATGTGGTTCTGGGCGGGCTGTTGCCGCTGGGGCAGGAAACCGGCGACCTGTTCGACCCGGCGCCGGAACCCTTGCCCCGGCGCACCGACCTGTGCCACAGCATCGACGCGCTGAACCAGCGCTTCGGTCAGGATACCGTGCGTTTCGGACAGTTGCCGCCGCATCGTGTGCCCTATACCGGCGCCAAGATCGCCTTTGGCCGCATTCCGGTGGCCGAGGATTTTCTGGAATAACCCCCGCCACCCGCGCCATCGGAGTTTTCAAAAACTCCGGCCCGGAGCCTTTGAAGGCTCCGATCCGATGTCTTCAAGGAAATCGGGCCTGCGGAACAGGCGCCGGGCGTAACACCGAACACAGCCAAACGCGTGCAGTCGGGAGTTCCTGCCGGAACTCCACGCGCCGTGCAGAACGGAGAAGAACATGACGGATGTGAAGGCATGGGAGGCGCTGGCCTCGAAGGAACTGAAGGGTAAAAACCCTGCAAGCCTGAACTGGCAGACGCTGGAAGGCATCACGGTCAAGCCGCTTTATACGGCGGCGGATACCGCTGGGCTGGCCCAGACCGCTGAACTGCCCGGCATCGCCCCCTTTACCCGCGGCGTGCGGGCGACGATGTATGCCGGCCGGCCCTGGACGATCCGGCAATATGCGGGCTTTTCCACCGCCGAAGAAAGCAATGCCTTCTACCGCAAGGCGCTGGCGGCGGGGCAGCAGGGCGTCTCGGTCGCCTTCGACCTTGCCACCCACCGCGGCTATGACAGCGACCATCCCCGCGTGGTGGGCGATGTCGGCAAGGCGGGCGTCGCCATCGACTCGGTCGAGGACATGAAGATCCTGTTCGACGGCATTCCTTTGGAAAAGATCAGCGTTTCCATGACGATGAACGGCGCGGTGATTCCGATTCTGGCGAATTTCATCGTTACCGGCGAAGAGCAGGGCGTGTCGCGGGCGGATCTTTCCGGCACCATCCAGAACGATATCCTCAAAGAATTCATGGTGCGGAACACCTATGTCTATCCGCCCGAACCCTCGATGCGGATCATTGCTGACATCATCGAATACACCTCCAAAGAGATGCCCAAGTTCAACAGCATTTCGATCTCCGGCTATCACATGCAGGAGGCGGGGGCGAACCTTGTGCAGGAACTGGCCTATACGCTGGCTGACGGGCGCGAATATGTCCGCGCCGCCATCGCGCGGGGGATGAACGTTGATGATTTCGCCGGAAGGCTGTCGTTCTTCTTCGCCATCGGCATGAATTTCTTCATGGAGGCGGCCAAGCTGCGCGCGGCGCGGCAGCTTTGGACGCGCATCATGCAGGAATTCAACCCCAAGAAATCGGGCAGCCTGATGCTGCGCACCCATTGCCAGACCTCGGGTGTGTCGCTGCAAGAGGCCGATCCCTATAACAACGTCATCCGCACCGCCTATGAGGCGATGGCGGCGGCGCTGGGCGGCACGCAGTCGCTGCACACCAATGCGCTGGATGAGGCGATTGCCCTGCCGACCGAGTTTTCGGCGCGGATCGCGCGGAACACTCAGCTTATCCTGCAAGAGGAAACCGGCATCACCCATGTCGTCGATCCGCTGGCTGGGTCGTATTACGTCGAAAGCCTGACGGCGGAACTGGCCGAAAAGGCATGGGCGCTGATCGAAGAGGTCGAGGCGATGGGCGGCATGACCAAGGCGGTCGCCACCGGAATGCCCAAACTGCGGATCGAGGAATCGGCGGCGCGGCGGCAGGCGCTGATCGACCGGGGCGAAGAAGTGATCGTTGGCGTCAACAAATACCGCAAGGCCAAGGAAGATCCGATCGACATTCTGGACATCGACAACGTCAAGGTGCGCGATGCGCAGATCGCGCGGCTGAACGCCACCCGCGCCGCCCGCGATGAGGCGGCCTGTCAGGCCGCCTTGGCGGAACTGTCGCGCCGTGCTGCCGAGGGCGGCAACCTGCTTGAGGGCGCGGTCGCCGCGGCCCGGGCCCGCGCCACTGTCGGAGAGATTTCGGACGCCATGGAAAAGGTCTTTGGCCGCCACCGTGCGGAAGTCAAAACCCTCGCCGGGGTTTACGGCGCCGCTTATGAGGGCGATGCCGGCTTTGAAGCCATCCAGAAGGATGTCGAAGCCTTTGCCGAGGAGGAAGGCCGCCGCCCCCGGATGCTGGTCGTCAAGATGGGGCAGGACGGGCATGACCGCGGTGCCAAGGTGATCGCCACCGCCTTTGCCGATATCGGCTTTGACGTGGACGTGGGGCCCTTGTTCCAGACACCCGAGGAAGCCGCGCAGGATGCCATCGACAATGACGTGCATGTCGTCGGCATCTCTTCGCAGGCGGCAGGACACAAGACGCTGGCGCCCAAGCTGATCGAGGCGCTGCGCGAACGGGGGGCCGGGGATATTCTGGTGATCTGCGGCGGCGTCATTCCGCAGCAGGATTACGATTTCCTGACGGCGGCGGGTGTGAAAGCAATCTTCGGGCCGGGCACCAACATTCCCGACGCGGCCAAGAACATCCTGACGCTGATCCGTCAGGCGCGCGGCTGATCCAAGGCCCCGGAGTTTTCAAAAACTCCGGGGCGATTTCTTTGAAGAAATCGCTTTCTGGTCAGAGTTCGGTTTCCGCAGGCGGCCCTTCCGGGGCCGCCTTTTCTGCCTCAAGCTCTTGGGCCGTCTTGCGGCGGATCAGGATATCGCCATTCGGCAGCTTTTCCGGGGCATGGTAGTTCTGGAAATCGTCGATCATGCCGATCAACTCCAGAATCTGCGGCTTCAACTCTTCAAGCTTCGGTCCCAGCGCCTCAAGCGCGCCCTGCATGTCGTGCAGGGTCGGTTCCATCTCGGACATCAGCCCGCGCAGAAACATCTTCGCCCCCTCTTCCATAAGCGAGGGGGCCTCGGCCTCGGGCGCCGGGGGCTCTTGCGCGGCAAGCGGGGTGGCGGCCAGCGCCACAAGAAGGGCGATGCGTTTCATTTCCCCAATATGGGGCAGTCCGGGCCGATTTTCAAAGGGCAAGGTCCAGCGTGACCGGAAAGTGATCCGAGGCGGTCAGCAGCGCGTCGCGCAGTTCCGGCACCGCCATGGCGCCCGGATCGTTGAACGGATGCCAGATACGCCAGTCCGCCCGGTCATTGGCCAGATCGGGCGAGACCATGATGAAATCCAGCAGCGCCTCGAAATAGCGTTTCTGCGGGGCCAGCCAGAAGCGGGCGGTGGTCGGCGCGATGCCGATACGGCTTTGCAGCGCCATTTCGGCATGGGGGTCATGCAGCCGCATGGCGGGGGGCTGGTCCAGCCCCAGCGCGATTTCCACCCCGGAATGGCCGAACAGCTTTTCATATTCGTCGATGCCGGGGCCGTCGTTAAAATCCCCCATCACGATCAGGCTTTCGCCGGCGGCCAGATGCCCCTCGATCCGGCGACGCAGCCAGAGGCATTCGGCCAGTTGCTTGCGCCGGTTCTCGATGGAAATGCGGGTGAATTCGGCGGGTGTGACCGCGCCATGCGGGGCCTTGGATTTGGCGTGAACCCCGATCAGCCGCAGCGCCCTTCCATCGGCGCGCAAGGCAATCTCAAGCGGCGGCTTGGAAAAGCGGATCAATTCCTCGACCCCGTCCTGATCCAGGTCGGCGCGCAGCCCGGTGTCAAAGCGTGGCGCCCCGGCGGCCCCTTGCGAGGGGGCGGGGGCGCCCTGCGGATCGTGGCGGGCCTCGATCCGGTCAGGGTCGTAAAGAAAGGCGATTTCCTGTTCGGTTTCCGAGGTGAAGCCGTGCAGCGCCTTGCGGCAGCGCAGCCCGTAATGCCGCGCGAAATTCTCCAGCGCTGTCACGGTTGACCGCTTCGTGCCCTGATCGGGGGCTTCGATGATCATGACCCCATCGGCATCCAGCGCGGTGAAGACGATTCCCAGCGCCGTCAGTTGCTCGGCGCGGCTGATCTTGTAGCGGGCTGAAAGCTGCAAATCCTCCAGCAGCCGCCCGCGATCGTCAAACAGTGCGTTGAACCATTCGACATTGAAACTGGCCAGCCGCAGCGGCCGCGGCCCGGGGGCGGCGGGCGTTGCGGGGGCGGTCATGCCGCCCGCCGCTGCTGCAATTCCTCCCAGGCGGCATTGATGGCGATGAGCCTGCGCTCGGCCAGCTTGGCCGCCTCGGGCGGCACGCCGCGGGCGATCATCGCATCGGGATGGTTTTCCTTGACCGCCTGCCGCCATGCCACGCGGATCTGGTCCAGCGGCGCGTCATGGGCCACGCCCAGCAGATCATAGGGGTCGCGCTGGGTGCCTTCAACCAGCCTTGCACGGATGGCCAGATAGCAGCGCCGGTCCAGCCCGAAAATCTCGGCGACATGGGCGAGGAAAGCCTCTTCATTCTCGTGCAGGATGTCATCGGCCAGCGCGATGTGAAACAACCCCTCGATCAGGTCGATGAAAAGGGCACGATTGTCGGGGTGGTCCTTGTCGCGGAACATCGCGGCAATCTTGCGGGCATAGGCATCAAATCCTGCCACATCCTGCCGGGCGAGATTGAAGACGCGGGCGGCATTCGCCTCTTCCTCGGGCGCCAGCGTGAAGACACGGCGGAAGGCCATCACCTCATCCCGCGTCACCGCGCCATCAGCCTTGGCCATCTTGGCCCCCAGCGCAATCACCGCGATGGTGAACCCGACCGAGCGTTCCGGTTCGGGCCGGCTGCGCAAAAGGTCAAAGACATGCGCCAAAGGCTCGCCCTGGGCGAGGGCGGCAAGCGCTTCGGTGATGCGGGTCCAGATCGACATGGGCGGCAGCATAGCGACCTTGCCGGGGGCTGTCAGGAGAGGATTTTCTGCATCAGCACAAGGTCGAGCCAGCGACCCCATTTGAACCCCGCCTCGCGCACGCGACCGCATTCTTTATAGCCGATTGCCGCGTGAAAGCTTTGCCCCGGCAGGTTTTCGCCCGACACTCCGGCGATCATCGTATGGGCGCCGGCGGCGCGGGCATGATCCTCAAGCGCGGTCATCAGGCCGCGGCCCAGCCCCTTGCCCCATGCGGGTGCGGCCAGATGCACCGAATGCTCCATCGCGCGGGCATAGCCGGGGCCGCCGCGAAACTGGCCATAGGTCGCATGGCCCGCGACGGCACCCGCCACCTCGGCCACCCACCAAGGGGTGCCCCGGGCGATCTGCGTGGCAATGTCGGCGGGGTCTTTCTCGACCGTGGTGAAGGTATGCGTCGTCTCGCGGATCAGGGCATTCCAGATTGCGGCGATGGCTTCGGCATCAGCGGGGGTTGCCGGGCGGATCATTCCAGAACCCGGGTGCCATGTGGGGTGGAAAAGCTGGCGCGCATCGCCTTTTCCGGCCCATCGACAAAGATCACCCGCGGGTCGTCGAACAACGGTGCCAGAACCGCGCGCAGGGCCGCCGCGCCCGGATGCGCCACCTCAAGCCGGATCAGGCGCAGACCGGCATCGGGCAGGGTCTGGGCCGGGTGCAGCGTGCCTTGCCAATGGATCAGCGCCGGAAAGCAACTGTCGAAGGGCAGGGTGCCATCGGCAGGCACCGCCATCTGCCAGCGGTAATCGCCGCGCTGCAACGAGACCGGCGTGCCGCAGCCGGGCGGCGCGGCGGCCAGCACGGCATCCAGATCATCGCAGCGGGCAATCCAGTTGGTCAGGCGCGGGCGGCCGGTGAAATTGTCCATGTCGAACCAGCGCGGCCATGTCGGGCGGGTTGCGTCCGGGTCGGCGGCAATCACCTCAAGGTAAAGGTCGCCAAGACCCAGAAGGCGGTTGTGCGTGGCCATATGCGGATGCTTGCCGCCGCCCGCCAGCGCCACGCCAAGCGCGGCCTCGACCGCCGCAACCCCTGCGTCCAGCGTTTCGGCCGTCACCGCCAGATGATCGAAAGTCAGCATCATGCCATTTCCTCAAGCCGCGTCGTGGCCTTGAGCGCGAGGGCCAGCGCGGTAAAGCGCGCCTGCGCCACCTCGCCGAACAATCCGCGGCCGTCTTCGGTCAGGTGCAGTTCCAGCACCCGCTTTTTCGGCTGCCAGACCAGCCGCCCGGCCCGCGCCGGATCGCCGACCGAGAACATCGCGCCAAAGCGCAGCGCCTTGCCCAGCACCTCTGCCTCTTGCAGCTCATCCTCGGTCAAAAGGGTGAACAGCCGCTCCATCCGGCTGCCGGCGCGGCTGTTTTTGTAGCGGTGCAGCAGCGCCAGCCCAAGGAAGACGCGCCCCGGATGGTCCAGACCGCCAAGGTTGGCGCGGGTGGCATTGTCAAAACAGGCTTCGGCCCGATAATCGGGGTGCGCGCGCCATGTGGTGTCATGCAACAGGCAGGCGGCCTTGATCAGCCGCAGCCGTTCATCGCTGACGCCCTTGAACAGGGGTTCGAGAAACTCGAACAGCTTCTTGCCAAAGCCGGGCATCCGCGATGAAAGCTGCTCGGCCATGCGGGCGGCCTCAATCAGCGGGTCGCGCTGGCGCAGGCGGTCGGGCATCTGTTCGTAAAGCAGGCCCTCGCGGATGCCATAGGCGGAAACGTCGATCTCGCTGGGCTTGAACATGGCGATTAGTTCGCGCAGCACTTCGCAGGCTTGCGGCACCAGTTCCATCCGTTCGGGGCTGGTGCCGGTGCGGGCACGCAGCACGGCAAGGTCGCTGGTGGCGATCCAGTCCAGTGTGTCGATCAGGCCCTTGGGCGTCATGCGATATTCGTGCAGCACGGTCAGCGGATAGTTCCGCCGTTCCATGTCCAGACGGGCGATCACCCGCCAGGAACCGCCGACCAGATAGATCCGCTCGCCCTCGGATTTCAGTTCGGCCTGACATTCCTTCAGGATGCGGTCGATATGGGTGGCGCGTTTCTTGGGCGTGTCGGCGACCTGTTGCAGGCGGAATGGCCCCAGAGGCGTGGACACCCGGCGCCCGACCTTGCCATCGCCGATCCGCGCCAGTTCCATCGAGTTGCCACCCATGTCGCAGACGATGCCGCGCGCCTCGGGCCAGCCCAACAACACGCCCTGCGCCGACAGCCGCGCCTCTTCGCCGCCGTCGATCACCCAGAGCTTCAGCCCGGTTTCGCGCAGCACCTGCAACTGAAACTCGGGGCCGTCCTCGGCCTCGCGCGTGGCGGCGGTGGCTACCACGGTCAGCGTCTCGATCCCCATGCCCTTGGCCAGAAGCGAGAAGCGTTTCAGCGCCGCTAGCGCCCGCCGCCGCCCATCGGGGTTCAGGCGCCCGGTTTCGGCCAGCCCCTTGCCCAGACCGCACATGATCTTTTCGTTGTAGAAATAGGCCGGGCTGCGGGCGGCGCCATCAAACACCACCATCCGCACCGAGTTGGACCCGACATCGACCACCCCCACCCGGCTCAGGGCGCGGGCAGAAGGATCATCGAACAGCGGCCTGCCGAAAGGGCCGTGGTCGTCGTCAGATGGGGTGGCAGCCATGGCGGCAGTCCTTTCAGGCAGGTCAGGCGATGCGGGCAACGTCCTTGTCTCCGGCCGTGCCACGGCCCGAGAGTGAGGGGTTTTCCATGAAGAAACGATGGCAGTTGAAGCCTTTACCCTGCATCGCGGCAAGGTCGCGCTGATAGCTGCCATCGGGGCGCAGGATCCAGCTCTGCTCGGTATCGGCAAGGTTGGCGGCCATGATCTGGCCGACGATCTGCGCCTTGACGGTGGGGTTCAGGATATCCACCATCGTCTCGACCCGCCGCGTCAGGTTGCGGCCCATCCAGTCGGCGGACGAGATGAAGACCCGCGCCGTCTTGCCCGGCAGACCGCCGCCATTGCCGAAACAGACGATCCGGCTGTGTTCCAGAAACCGCCCGACGATCGACTTGACGCGGATGTTCTCGGACAGGCCGCGGACCCCGGGGCGCAGGCCGCAGATGCCGCGCACGATCAGGTTGATCTTCACCCCGGCATTGCTGGCGGCATAAAGCGCGTCGATCACATCCGGGTCGATCAGGCTGTTGATCTTGGCCCAGATTTCCGCCGGGCGCCCCTCGCGGGCATGATCGGCCTCGGCTGCGATCATCTGCAACAGCCGGGGTTTCAGCGTGATCGGCGAAATCGCCAGATTCTCCAGCCCCTGCGGCTGCACATAGCCCGACAGGTAGTTGAAGACCTTGGTCGCATCGCGCCCCAGCGCGGCATCGCAGGTAAAGAACGACAGGTCGGTGTAAATTCGCGCGGTGATCGGGTGATAGTTGCCGGTGCCATAATGGGTATAGGTCACCAGATTGTCGCCCTCACGTCGGACGACGGTGCTGATCTTGGCATGGGTCTTGTAGTTGATGAAGCCGTAAACCACATGGGCGCCGGCCCGTTCCAGCCGCCGGCTTTGCCGGATGTTCGCCGCCTCGTCGAACCGGGCCTTCAGCTCCACCAACGCGGTGACAGACTTGCCCGCCTCGGCCGCCTCACAGAGGGCGCCGACGATGGGGCTGTCCCAGCTTGTGCGGTAAAGCGTCTGCTTGATGGCCAAAACGTTCGGATCGCGCGCCGCCTGTTCCAGAAAGCGGATCACCAGATCGAAGGTTTCGTAAGGATGATGCAGCAGCATATCCTTTTGCTTGATTGCCGCGAACATGTCGCCGCCGTGGTCCTGCACCCGTTCCGGCACGCGGGGGGTGAAGGGCGGCCACAGCAGATCGCCGCGCGACGACAGCACCAGTTCCTTGAGGTCGGCGATGCCCAGCATCCCGCGCACCTCGACCACCTCATCCTCGGTGACGCCGAGTTCCTCCATGATCAGCGCGCGCAGTTCCGGCGGGGCGCCCGCCGACATCTTCATGCGGATCACTTCGCCCCGGCGGCGGCGTTTCAGCGCGGTTTCAAATTCGCGCACCAGATCTTCGGCTTCGTCCTCGACTTCCAGATCGCTGTCGCGCAGCACGCGGAACAGGCAATGGCCCCGGCTGGAATAGCCCGGAAACAGCATGTCCAGATGCAGGAGAAGCAGTTCCTCCAGCGGAAGGAAGCGATTCTCGCCCGGCTTGGAGGGCAGGGCGACGAAACGGGCAATCTGCTGCGGGATCGGCAACAGCGCCTTGAGGGTGCGCAGGTCTGTCTCGCGCTCCAGTTCCAGCGCCAGCGAAAAGCCGGTGTTGGGAATGAAGGGGAAGGGATGCGCCGGGTCGATGGCCAGCGGCGACAGAACCGGAAAGACCTTGTTCAGGAAGTGGTCCTCAAGGAATTTCAGGTCGCGCGCCGTCAGCTTGGACCGGGTCAGAAGCTCGATCCCCGCGGCTTCCATCAGCCGTTTCAGCTTCTTGAACACGATCTGCTGCATCTGCATCAGCCGCCGGGCATCGGCATGGATCAGCGCCAGTTGCTGCGCCGGGGTGCAGCCGTCTTCCGATGGCATTGGATTGCCCGCCCGGGTCAGCGCCCGGATACCCGCGACGCGCACGGTATAGAATTCGTCCAGATTGGTGGCCGAGATCGACAGAAAGCGCAGCCGTTCCAGCAAGGGCACGGCGGGATTCGACGCTTCGTCCAGCACGCGCCAGTTGAAGGCCAGCCAACTGAGTTCGCGGTTGAAGAAGCGGCCCGGTCCGGTGACCTCGGCCTGCGGCAGGGTGACGGGGGCGGGATAGGCGGCTTTGAGGAAATCGGTGGGGATCATGGCGCGCTTGATAAGGGGCGGTTGTGACGGTTCGGTGACGGTCTTGCGACAGTGTTTCACTCGGGGTCGGGGCTGTCCAGCATCTCGGCGGCAAGGGCGCGGGTGACCGCCCGCCCGCCGGCCAGCGCACGGGCGTCCAGCGCCGCGACAAGCGCGCGGGCGGCGGCGATGGAACGCTCCATCCGCAGGACCAGATAGGGGATCAGGTTGGGCGGCACCACGATCTGGCGGTCGGAAAACAGTTTGACCAGCACCGCCGACAACAGGGCATCGTCGGGCGCCTCAAGCCGGGCCAACGGTGCCGCCTGCATCCGGCTGAGAAGGTCGGGCAGGCGCAGACCCCAGTCGCGCGGCGGAGTGGCGGCGGTGACCAGAAGGCGACCCGTTGGCAGGATCAGGTTGTGCAGGTGAAACAGCGCCTCTTCGCAGGCGGGCAGGCCCGCTGCGCTCTCGGCATCCTCGACGACCACGCGGGGGCCAAGATCGCGCAAGGAGGCGGTCTCAAGATCGCGGGCGGCAATCCGGGTCGCGCCGGCCTCTTCGGCCCAGATATGCGCCAGATGGGTCTTGCCCGCGCCCGGCGGCCCCGCCAGCACCAGCTTGCCCCCCGGCCAGTTCGCCCAATCCCCGACCGCGGCCAGCGCCGTGGCATTGGCAGGCGACACGAAGAACCCTTCGCGCCCATAGCGTTCCGCATGGGCGAGGTCGAAGGCCAGTTGCCGGGGTGTCACGCCTGATCCTCGTCCTCGGGGATGCGCCCCTCGATGCCGCGATAAAGCAGGCTGTCGTGATATTGCGACAGGGCAAAGCGTGTCAGCACCCCCAGCGAGGCCGCGACAGGCACCGCCACCAGCATTCCGGCAAAGCCGAAGACCGAACCGAAAGCCGAAAGCGCGAACAACAGCCAGACCGGATGTAGCCCGACCGAATTGCCCACCAGCTTGGGCGTCAGCACATTGCCCTCGAGGAACTGGCCCACGGCAAAGATCACCGCCACCGCGCCGATGGAAAACCAGTCGCCCCAGAACTGGAACAACGCGAGGCCGATGGCCAGCCCGCCGCCCACCAGCGCGCCGACATAGGGAATGAAGGTGATGGTTCCGGCAATCGCCCCCACCACAAGGCCGAATTGCAGCCCGGCGATCATCAGCGCGACCGAGTAATAGATGCCCAGCACCAGACAGACCGACAACTGCCCACGCACGAAGGCCGACAGCACCGCGTCAATCTCGCCCGCAAGGCGGCGGATCACCGGGGCATGGTCGCGCGGCAACAGGGTGTCGATGCGGGCAATCATATGGTCCCAGTCCATCAGCAGATAGAAGGCCACCACCGGCACCACCAGCAGGAAGACCGCCGCCGAAATCACCCCCATGACCGAGGCAAGCAGCCCTTCGGCCAGCTCGGCCCCTTTGGATTGCACTGTGGTCGCCAGTTTCGCCAGCGTCTGGCGCACGACCGAGGTGCTGTCGTTCAGCTCGGGAAACCGCTCGGTCAGGAAAGCCTGAAGCTTGCGCGCGATTTCGGGGGCGGCGTTGACCAATGCCGTCAACTGGTTCACCAGCGTCGGGATCACCGCCAGCACCAGCAGCACCACGATCAGCACGCCGACCACAGTGATCAGCGTGGTCGCGGCAATCCGGCCCAGTCCCGCCCGCTCCAGCCGGTCGGCAACCGGATCAAGGAAATAGGCCAGCGCCCCCCCCACCAGAAACGGGAGCAGGACCGAACCCAGAAACCACAGCATGACGAAGAACGCCGCCAGCGCGATGCTCCAGTATCTGACCTGATCGCGGATCGGTAATGCCATGCTCTGCCTTTGCCTTTCGTCAGAGATTGCCCATGCAGGCCGCAGTTTCAAGAGGCAGTCCAGCGGCGGTGCCCGCGCCTACCGCCGCTTGAGAAAGCCGGAATCGGGGCGCAGAAGCGTGATCGTGCCTGCCGGAAAGTTCCACAGGCTGGGTTGGGTCGCAAAGAACCCCGCACCCAGCCGCAGGAAATCCGACCCGGGATAGGGGCGCAGGTCCGCAGGTCCGCCCGCCTCGACCAGCCGCAAGGACAGATCGGCAAAGGGCGCCCCGCCAAGGTTCAGCGATTTCAGCACCACCCCGTCGCCGCTGGTTTGCAGCAGTCCCGCCGCCAGAAGGCGGGTGCGGGTTTCGGGGCGCAGATAGATCGTGCCATCGTCGCCGGTGTCCAGATCAATGGCGATGGGCATTTGCCCGATGAAACCCGCCGTGGTGGGCTGCTCTCCCGGCGCCATGGCAAAGCTCATCTCGGCCAGCACATCGGTCGCCGCAGGCGGGGCAATGGCAAGCGCTCCGGCAGGGTCGGTGCGCAGGATGGTCAGCATTGTCCGGTTGTAGTCCAGCAGGAAGGCCCATGGCTCGACCATGGGGGCGCCGATGAAGCCCATGAAATCGCTGCCGAATGCGACCTCGGCAAATCCGAAATCGCCGCTGGTGACCTTGGCCGGGGCGGCAAAGGGCAGGCCGGCGATTTCCACCTGCGGTGCATCGTGCAGATGCACGGTGATCTTCTGCCCCGAAGCGGCAAAGCCCTGCGCGGCATAGTTGCCTGCACCAAGTGCTGCCGCGTCGCGGTTGAAGAACAGCACCTCGGGCGTGCCGTTGTCGAACATCATCCGGCCCTTGGCACCGTTGACGGCCACCGTCAGCAGCGGCTTGCCTGCCACCACCTCGAAGGGCAGTTCGCGCCAGTTCTGGCCCTCGGGCAGGATCTGGGCGCCGGCGGGCAGCGCCAACAGGGCCACAAGGCCGGTCAGGACGGTCAGTTTCAGCATTGGCTCTCCGCAGGTTGCGCCCTGCCTAACAGGCATCGCCCCGCGCGGCAACGCCCGGCCCCGCTTGCGGGACCGCCCCCTTCCCGCTAGGAACGGCAAAACCCGTTCCCGATGAGGCCAAAAATGCGTCTGTCCCGCTATTTCCTGCCCGTGCTGAAGGAAAACCCCGCCGAGGCCCAGATCGTCTCGCACCGCTACATGCTGCGGGCGGGGATGATCAAGCAACAGGCGGCGGGCATCTATTCCTGGCTGCCGCTGGGCCTGCGGGTGCTGCGCCGGATCGAAGAGATCGTGAACCAGGAACAGATCCGGGCCGGGCATATCCCCTTGCTGATGCCCACGCTGCAACCGGCCGACCTCTGGCGCGAAAGCGGTCGCTATGACGATTACGGTCAGGAAATGCTGCGCATCACCGACCGGCAAAAGCGCGAAATGCTGTATGGGCCGACCAATGAGGAGATGATCACCGACATCTTCCGCGCCCATGTGAACAGCTACAAAGACCTGCCGCTGACACTCTACCATATCCAGTGGAAGTTCCGCGACGAGATGCGCCCCCGCTTCGGTGTGATGCGCGGACGCGAGTTCCTGATGAAGGACGGCTACAACTTCGACGTGGACAAAGAGGCGGCGCTGCACGCCTATAACCGCCACATGGTCAGCTATCTGCGCACCTATGAACGCATGGGCTTGACCGCTATCCCGATGCGGGCGGCCTCTGGCCCGATCGGCGGCGACAACACGCATGAATTCCTTGTGCTGGCCAATACGGGCGAGTCGGAGGTGTTCTATGACGACCGGGTGACCCAGTTGAAACTGGGCAACCGCGAGGTGGATTATGACGACCGCGCCGAGGTTGAAGGTGTGTGCCGCGAGTTCACCACGCTTTATGCCCGCACCGACGAAACCCATGACGCGGCGCTGTTCGACCAGATCCCGGAAGAACACCGCAAGGTAGGCCGTGGCATCGAGGTGGGGCAGATCTTCTACTTCGGCACCAAATATTCCGAAGCGATGGGGGCGACGGTGGTGACCAAGGACGGCGCCAAGGTGCCGGTCGAAATGGGCAGCCACGGCATCGGCGTGTCGCGTCTTCTGGGCGCGATCATCGAGGCCAGCCATGACGACAAGGGCATCATCTGGCCCGAGGGGGTCACGCCCTTCCCGGTGGGCATCGTGAACCTGAAACAGGGTGATGCGGCGGCGGATGCCGCCTGTGCCAGCCTTGAAAAGGCGCTGCTGGCCAAGGGGCTGGAGCCGCTTTACGACGACCGCGACGAACGGGCCGGGGCGAAATTCGCCACGATGGACCTGATCGGCCTGCCGTGGCGCATCACGGTCGGGCCGCGCGGGCTGGCGGCGGGCGTGGTCGAGCTGACCTCGCGCCGCACGGGGGAAAGCGAAGAGCTGTCGCCGGAGGCGGCGGTGGACCGCATCGCGCAAATCTACGCCGGGCGCTGAGGCGCGGGCGGCGGGATCGGGGGGCGGCAGCCCCCCGTTTCACATCACCACCACCAGATTGCCGGGCTTGTGAAAGGTTTCGGCAATCGCATGGGCTTGGGCCAGTTCGGCAAAGGGCAGGCACTGGCCCAATACCGGGCGATAGGCGCCCGCGGTGTAAAGCGCGATCAGCCGCTCCATCTTGGCACGGCCCTCGCCGGATGGCCCGGCAAAGACCCGGGGGCGCAGCAGCGCGCCCAGCGTGGCGGCCAGATCCCCGCTGATCAGCCCCAATCGTCCGCCCGGCGCAAGATGGGACTGCGGCGCGCGCAGCGTGCCGATCACGTCCAGAACCACATCGAACCTGCCGCCGATCTTCTGGCTGCGATAGTCGATCACCTCTGCCGCCCCCAGCCGCTGCGCCAGCGCGTGATTGCCCGCCGAGGCTACGGCGGTGACCGTGGCGCCCAGACGCCGCGCGATCTGCAGCGCGGCAGAGCCGACGGCCCCCGTCGCGCCGTTGATCAACAGCCGCTCTCCGGCCTGCAGCCTGCATTTGTCGATCAGATATTCCGCCGCCGTCAGCCCGCCAAAGAAAAAGGCCGCACCCTCTTCGAAACTCAGCCCGTCGGGCAGGGGCATCACCTGTTCGGCCCTGACGGCCAGATATTCGGCATGGGCGCCGCCCCTGACGCCCGCAATCCCGAACACCCGCTGCCCGCTGGCCGGATCAACCCCGGCAAAGGCCCAGCCGGGCGGGTTGCGCGGACGGCTCCACCCCAGTGCCAGCCGCATCAGCAGCCCGAAGCCGCGCGGCACCTTGCCCGAGCGCATCCGAGCATCGCCCGCCGTGACCGGCGCTGCGCGCACCTGCACCAGCACCTCGCCCGGGCCGGGCTGCGGCAGGGGCCGCTCCGCGATCACCACGGCATCCGGCCCGCCGTAATGGGTGATGCGGGCGGCTTTCATCAGGGCTGGCAGGGTCATATGGGCGGCCTACTTTGCGAAAGCAGGGAAATTGCCAGCCGGAAGGGAGCTTGGCGAGGCAGGAATTCCAGACTTTTCAAGCGGATTTTGCCCACTCACCGCGGGCGGCGGCCAGCAGCCAGTCCGGGGCCGTTTTGCGATAGGCGTTGCACAGCACCACCACCGCAAGAGTGGTGGAAAAGAGCCCGAAGAGGCTGAAGAACCCCTGCAACAGCCAGACGACAGGCAGCAGCGGCCAGCTTGACCAATCCGCGCCCGGCAAAAGGGCAAAACCTGCGATGACAGCGACGCCAACGGCGATGCCGGCAATCGAGAACAGGACCGGCCCGATCAGCAACCCGCCTAGAACCGGCAGGGCGGTGGCCCTGATCCGCCCGAAGGTCGCGCCAATGCCGAAACGGCCGCCCGCCACATAGGCGGGCATCGCGGTGCCGAACAGCACCAGAAGCAGGCCGTAGGTGAGCAAGGTAATCGGCACAAACAGCGACAAGAAGCTGGTCCGGCTGAATTGCTCCGGGCCGAGCGCAGAATATCCGACCACGCCCGCTGCCAAACTCAGGCCGAAGAAGACCTGCAACAGCAAGAAGAACTTGACGCCTCCCTGCGTCGTGCCCGCAAGCCGGGTTTCAAAGCCGTCGATCACCGAACGGCCGAGAAGGATGTGGCGATGCAGGCCGAAAACGAATGTGGAGTGCAAGGCGAGGAGCAGAAACAGACGAGCTGCCCTTGAGGAGAGGGGCAGTTGGTCACGCAGGACCAACAGCACAGCAAACAAAAGATAGAACCACAGATTGCCGCGCAGGCAGGTCCAGGATTGGCGGTAAAGGGAAATCATCAGGGCCTCGGGGGTGTGCCGCGCAACGCTGCAATGGCGGGGGGGGGGCGTCAAGGCTTTGCCGATGGCGGGGTGGCGGTCTCGACACCGGGCGGGGGGCGTGCGACTCTGGTGTCGAAGCGGAGGCGGAGGCGCGCATGTTGCGGATACTGGCACTGGCGGGCGGTGTGGCGGGGGCGGCCTCGCTGTCGCAGTTCCCGGAATTCTCGCAGCAATACCTTCAGCGGCTGGCGGGGCAAGTCGATGCGCTGACGCTGGTGGTGGCCGAGTTTGACGCGACCGCCGCCGCCAATGGCCTGACGCGGGACGCCGCGCTGCAAGAGGTGAAAGGCTCGGCCTTTCTCGACGACCGGCGCGACGACCTGACCCGCGCCTTTGCCCGACAGAGCCGCCTTGCCGACAACCTGACGGCCCTGCGTGCCGCCACCCCGTTGCAGCGGCTGACCATGCCGCAGCGTCTGGCCGATCCCGAGACGCTGCAGGCGACCTGGGCCGATTTCCGTCCGGCGGTGCCGGTGACGATGGACGGTGCCATCAGTGCGCTGGCGGGATATCTGGGCGGCTGGTTGGCCACGGCGGGGCTGTTGGCACTGCTCGCGGCGCCGTTCCGGCGACGGCGCCCCGCCTGAGCCGCGGAGCCGGTCGCGCTACAGCCGAAATCCCGGTAACATCGGCGTGCCCCGGGGCATAGTCCCGCCCCGCGACTTGACCCGGCCCCGTCCTGCGGCCACTCTGCGCCGCAAAACGAAAGAGCAGCACCGTGGCAACGACCGCACCCTTCTCCCGATTCGAATTTCTCATCGCCTGGCGCTATCTGCGCGCCAGACGGGCCGAGGGGGGCGTTTCGGTCATGACCTGGATCAGCCTTGTCGGCATCACGTTGGCGGTCTTCGCTCTGATCGCCACGCTGGCGGTGCGGGCGGGGTTCCGGGCGGAACTGGTGGACACGATATTGGGCGCCAATGCCCATGTGACGGTCTATTCCGTGGGCCACCCCAGCAGCAGCGGCGCGATGATCAAGGGGTTCGAGGATTATGATGCGATTGCCGGGCGGCTTCTGGCCATCCCGGGCGTGACGCGGGCCGCCCCGCTGATCAAGGGGCAGATCATGGTCACGGCGGGCGAGGGCGCCGTGGGGGCCGAGGTCTTTGGCATCTCGCAGGCCAATCTCGAGACGATCCCCCGCGTGGGCCTTGGCGCCGATGCCTATGGTGACATCACGCGGTTCGATCAGGGCATCGCCATCGGTTCGGGCATCGCGCGCGAGCTGGGGGTGACGGTGGGCGACAAGCTGCGGCTGATCGCGCCTTCGGGGGTGAAAACCGCCTTCGGGTCAAGCCCGCGCGTCAATGCCTATGAGGTGGTCTATGTCTTTACCGCCGGGCGCTATGACATCGACAAGACCCGCATTTACATGCCCTTTGCCGAGGCACAGGTGTTTTTCAACCGCGAGGGGCTGGCGGATGAATTCGAGGTGATGGTCAAAGACCCCGAGAATATCGACGCCTACACCCTGCCGGTGATGCAGGCGGGCGGGGCGCAGGCGCTGCTCTGGACCTGGCGCGACAGTTCGGGCAGCTATCTGCGGGCGCTGACGATCGAGGACAATGTGATGTTCATCATCATGTCCATTCTGGTGCTGATCGCGGCGCTGAACATCATTTCCGGGCTGATCATGCTGGTGAAGAACAAGGGCCGCGACATCGGCATCCTGCGGACCATGGGGCTGACCGAAGGGTCGGTGCTGCGGATCTTCTTCATCTGCGGCGCCTTCACCGGGCTGGTGGGCACGGTGATGGGGGTGGTGCTGGGCTGTCTTTTCGCCATCTACATCGACCCGATCTTTTCCTTCGTGAACTATGTGGCGGGCGGCGGGGTCTGGGACCCGTCGATCCGCGGCATCTACAGTCTGCCGGCGCGGTTGCAGGTGGGGGATGTGGTGTCGGCGGTGGCGCTGTCGCTGGGGCTGTCGTTCTTCGTGACGCTGTTTCCTGCGCGGCGGGCGGCGCGGATGAACCCGGTGGAGGCGCTGCGCTATGAGTGATTTCGCGCTGGAACTGGCGGGGCTGGAAAAGGTCTATAACCGGGGCCGCCCGGGCGAGGTGGCCGTGCTGCGCGGTGCCACGCTTGAGGTGAAGCGGGGCGAGGTTGTGGCGCTGGTCGCCCCCTCCGGCGCGGGCAAATCGACGCTTCTGCATATCGCAGGGCTGCTGGATACGCCCGACGAAGGCTCGGTCGCCTTGGGCGGGCGCAATATGGAGGGGCTGTCCGACAAGGCCCGCACCGAGGCGCGGCGCGGCGAGGTCGGCTTCATCTACCAGTTTCACCACCTGTTGCCCGAGTTTACCGCACTGGAAAACGTGGTGATCCCGCAACTGGCCAATGGCGTTGCCCCGGCGGCGGCCGAGGCGCGGGCGATGGACCTTCTGGCCCGCGTCGGCGTGGCCGAACGCGCCAGCCACCGCCCTGCGGCCCTGTCGGGCGGCGAGCAGCAGCGGGTGGCCTTTTGCCGGGCGCTGGCCAACCAGCCGCGGCTTTTGCTGGCCGATGAGCCGACCGGCAACCTTGACCCGGCCACCTCGGAGCAGGTGTTTTCGGCGCTGATGGGGCTGGTGCGCGACACCGGGCTTGCGGCGCTGATCGCCACCCATAACATGGAACTGGCCGCGCGGATGGACCGCGTGGTGCGGCTGGATCAGGGCCGGGTCGTCTGACCCCCACCGCCCGGACAACGACGGATTATGGAGAACCCGATGCGCAAGCCTTTGATCGCCCTTCTGTTTCTGGCGGCCTGCGTGCCGGGCGCCAAAGACGGCCCCGATGCGGCCCAAGACTATGCCGATTATTGCTCTGCCTGCCATGGCGCCACGGGCAAGGGCGACGGCATCGCGGCGGCGGGGCTGTCGAAAAAGCCCGCCGACCTGACCCGGCTTGCCGCCCGCAATGGCGGTGCATTTCCGACAACGCGGGTGATGGCGCAGATCTGGGGCTATGCCAAGGCCAAGGGCCGCGGCGTGATGCCCGATTTCGCCCCGATGATGACGGGCGATCTGGTGCCCTATGACGGCGGCGACGGCATCGAAACGCCCACGCCCGAGCGTCTTGTGGCCTTGGCCGAATACCTCAAGACCCTGCAGGCAGAGTGATCATTTCACGCCGATATAGCGGCGATCCTTGTCGGTAAGCGCGCGTGCGCAGAGGCCGCCCCGGTCCAGCGCATAGCGGCTGCCGTCCATCCCCTGATATTCGACGCAGAGCATCAGCCCGGCCAGCGCCGCATCGGCGGCCTTGGCATTGGCCGTCTTCCACGCCTCAGGCAGCACATCGCCCGCTGGGAAGCGGATCAGATCGGCGCCTTCGCCCACCGGAAAGACGGCGCCGGGCTGCGGCGGGGCGGCAAGGGCCGCAACCCCGGCAGGCAGGCCCTGATTGACATTCGGCAGGCCCAGAAAATCCCAGAGGTTCAGCGTGGCACTGTTGGCCGCATCGGGATAGCCCATCCATGTGACCGTGCCGTCCGGCGCCGCCAGCGCCATCCGCACCGCGATGATGACCGCAGGCCCCACCCCCTGATTGGATAGCCGCAACCCCGCACCGGGCCGCGCATCGGCCTGAAACACCAGCGCAGGCCGCACCGACAGCGCGGCGCCCGCCCGCACCTCATCCCGCGTCTTCAGCGCCAGCCATCCGGCCCCCGCCGCAGCGATCAGGGCCAGAAGCGAGAACAGGGCGGCAAGGCGTGAGGACAGGTTGGTCATGGAAAACTCCGCTTGAATGCGAATGGTGTGGCAGAGCCCGAGGCGCCGGGCAAGGTTTCACACATCCAGCTCTTCCACGAAGCGCGCGTTTTCCTGAATATACTGGAACCGCAGTTCCGGTTTCTTGCCCATCAGCCGCTCCACCAGATCGCCGGTTTCGCCCGGTGCGTCCTCGTCGATGCTGACCCGGATCAGCTTGCGGGTTTCGGGGTTCATCGTGGTGTCTTTCAGGTCTTTGGCGTCCATCTCGCCCAAGCCCTTGAAGCGCTGCACGTCGATCTTGCCGCGCCCGCCCAACCCCTTGGCCAGCCACGCCTCTTTCTCGGCATCATCCGCCACATACAGCCGCTGTGCCCCCTGCGTCAGCCGGTAGAGCGGCGGGCAGGCGAGGTAGAGGTGGCCCTTGTCGATCAGGGGCCGCATCTGGGAAAAGAAGAAGGTCATCAAGAGGCTGGCGATATGGGCGCCGTCCACGTCGGCGTCGGTCATGATGATGATCTTGTCATAGCGCAGGTCATCGACCTTGAACTTGGTCCCCATCTGCACGCCCAAAGCCTCGCAGATGTCGCGGATTTCCGAATTGTCGTTCAGCTTGTTCGAGGCCGCGCCCAGCACGTTCAGGATCTTGCCCTTGAGCGGCAACAGCGCCTGCGTCTCGCGGTTGCGGGCGGCTTTGGCCGAACCACCGGCCGAGTCGCCTTCGACGATGAAAAGCTCGGTCCCTTCGCGGTTCTTGGCGGAACAATCGGTCAGCTTGCCGGGCAGGCGCAGCTTTTTGGTCGCCGTCTTGCGGGCGGTTTCCTTTTCCTGCCGCCGCCGCAGCCGCTCTTCGGCGCGCAGCACGAGGAAATCGAGGATCGCCCCCGCCGATTTCGGGTCGGCGGCCAGCCAGTTGTCGAAATGGTCGCGCACCGCACCTTCGACGTAACGGGCGGCCTCTTCGGTCGCCAGCCGGTCTTTGGTCTGGCCCACGAATTGCGGCTCGCGGATGAAGCACGACACCAGAGCGCAGCCGCCCGAGGTCAGGTCGTCGCGGGTGATCTGGTCCACCTTGCGGTTCTTGGCCAATTCGCCATAGGCGCGGATGCCCTTCAGGATCGCTGTCCAGAAACCTGCCTCATGCGTGCCGCCTTCGGGCGTGGGCACCGTGTTGCAATAGGAATGGATGAACCCGTCGCGCACCGGCGTCCAGTTGATCGCCCATTCGACCGAGCCGGGGACGTTGTATTTCTCGGGGAAGCTGACCTTGCCGGCAAAGGGGCGGTCGGCATAGGTCGTGGTCTTCTCAAGCTGGTCCGACAGGTAATCGGCCAGCCCGCCCGGAAAGTGAAAGACCGCCTCCATCGGCGTGTCGCCATCGGGGATCGCGGTTTTCCAACGAATTTCAACGCCCGAGAACAGATAGGCTTTCGAGCGGACCATCCGCATGATCCGGCTTGGCTTGAAGGTCTGGCTGCCGAAAATCTCATGGTCGGGGTGAAAGGTCGTCGCGGTGCCGCGCCGGTTGGGGGCCGCACCCACCTTTTGCACCGGGCCCTTGGGGATGCCGCGCGAGAACTCCTGAACGAAAAGCTCCTTGTTGCGGGCCACTTCGACCCGCATCAGATCGGAGAGCGCATTGACAACCGAGGCGCCCACCCCGTGCAAGCCGCCCGAGGTGGCATAGGCATCGCCACCGAACTTGCCGCCCGCGTGCAGGGTGCAAAGGATCACCTCCAGCGCCGATTTGCCGGGGAATTTCGGATGGGGGTCAATCGGAATGCCGCGCCCGTTGTCGCGCACCGTCACCGAATTGTCGGCGTGCAACTCCACCTCGATCCGCGTGGCATGGCCTGCCACCGCCTCGTCCATCGAGTTGTCGAGGATCTCGGCCACCAGATGGTGCAGCGCCCGTTCATCGGTGCCGCCGATATACATGCCCGGCCGCTTGCGCACCGGCTCCAACCCTTCCAGCACCTCGATCGAGGAGGCGTCATAGGTCTGGCCGTTGCCGGAAAGAAGGTCGGAGGACATGGCTGCTCGATTCTTGTTATGGTCGGAATGCGCAGGCATTAGACCATCCCTGAGGGCAGGGGCGCAAGATGTGGGGTCAACTCAGGCCGGGCGGTGCGGCTCAGGACGCGGCAGCGGTGAAAGCCGCGGCATTCAGGCAGAAACCACAATCCTGCGGGCGCGACAGTTCCCCCCGCTCCAGCACAAGGGCGCAGGCGCCCCGGTCGCGGCAGGTGCCGCAGGTTTCCAGAAGTTCGACCCATGCGTTATGGTCGCGCTTCAACTCTTCGGCGCTGATGCCGAAAATTTCGCCCATGGCGACAACCCGGTCCGGCACGTCGGCGGGCATCCGCACAAAGCGTTCCACCTGATCGCGGGTCATGCCCAGATCGTCGAGTTCGCGGTCGCTGAGTGCCGAAACCTCGGCCAGATCGTGCCAGCGGTGCAGCAGGGTCTTGATACGTTGGAACATGGCAACCTCCCCTTGTCCTGCGGCTTTATGCCGGCAGGGCAGGGAAGGCGCCTTGATCTGGGTCAGGTTCAGGCGGCCTTTTCGCCACCTTCGGCCACGATCCGCGTGATGTCGAGCATGATGCGGTTCAGCTCGAAATCCTTGGGCGTATAGACGGCGGCCACCCCCATCGCGCGCAGGGCGCGGGCGTCTTCCTCGGGGATGATGCCGCCGACGATCACCGGCACCTCGGCCAGACCGGCGGCGCGCATCCGCTCCATCACCTCGCGGATCAGCGGCAGGTGGCTGCCCGACAGGATCGAGAGGCCCACGACATGGGCCTTTTCCTCACCCGCGCGGGCCACGATCTCGGCCGGGGTCAGGCGGATGCCCTCATAGGTGATGTCCATGCCGCAGTCGCGGGCGCGGGCGGCTATCTGTTCGGCGCCGTTGGAATGGCCGTCCAGCCCTGGCTTGCCGACAAGGAACTTGAGCCTGCGGCCAAGTTTGGTCGAGACCGCATCCACCGCCTCGCGGATCGGTTCCAGACCTTCGGTGCGGTTGGAGGGGCTGCGGCTGACGCCGGTGGGCCCGCGATACTGGCCGAATGCGGCGCGCACGGTGTCGCCCCATTCGCCGGTGGTGACGCCCGCCTTGGCGCAGGCGATGGAGGGGGGCATCAGGTTTTCGCCCGAGGTGCAGGCGTTGCGCAGCGCCTGCAGCGCCGCTGTCACCGCCGCCCCGTCACGGGCGCGGCGCCAGTCCTGCAGCCGGGCGATCTGATCCGCCTCGGCCTCGGGATCGGCCTGCATGATCGAGCCGTCCCCGGCGGTCAGCGGCGAGGGCGCCGCCTCGGTCCAGCGGTTGACGCCGACCACGGTGGTCTCTTTCCCCTCGATCTTGCCGATCCGCTCGGCATTGGCCTCGACCAGACGGGATTTCATATAGTCGATGGCCGCAACCGCGCCGCCCATCGCATCAATCTGCGCCAGTTCGGCCCGGGCACCTTCCTTCAGTGCGGCCACCTTGCGATCCACCGCCGGGTTGCCGTCGAACAGGTCGTCATATTCCAGAAGGTCGGTTTCATAGGCCACGATCTGCTGCATCCGCAGCGACCATTGCTGATCCCAGGGGCGGGGCAGGCCCAAAGCCTCATTCCAGGCCGGAAGCTGCACCGCCCGCGCCCGGGCCTTTTTCGACAGGGTAACGGCCAGCATTTCCAGCAAGATGCGGTAAACGTTGTTTTCCGGCTGCTGCTCGGTCAGGCCAAGGGAGTTCACCTGCACGCCATAGCGGAAGCGGCGATACTTCGCCTCGGTGATGCCATAGCGGGTTTCGCAAAGTTCATCCCAGAGATCGACAAAGGCGCGCATCTTGCACATCTCGGTCACGAAACGGATGCCGGCATTCACGAAAAAGCTGATCCGGCCCACCATATTGGGGAAATCGGCCGGGGAAACCTTGCCCTTCAAATCGTCCAGCACGGCGCAGGCGGTGGCCAGTGCGAAGGCCAGCTCCTGTTCCGGCGTCGCCCCCGCCTCTTGCAGGTGATAGGAGCAGACGTTCATCGGATTCCACTTGGGCAGAGCGGCCTGAGTATAGGCGGCAACGTCGGTGATCATCCGCAGGCTGGGTTTCGGCGGGCAGATATAGGTGCCGCGCGACAGATATTCCTTGATGATGTCATTCTGCACCGTGCCTTGCAGTTTCGTCACATCGGCGCCCTGTTCCTCGGCAACCGCGATATAAAGCGACAAGAGCCAGGGTGCCGTGGCGTTGATCGTCATCGAGGTGTTCATCTGTTCCAGCGGGATGTCCTTGAACAGCGCCCGCATGTCGCCCAGATGCGCCACCGGCACACCGACCTTGCCGACCTCACCCCGCGCAAGTTCATGGTCGCTGTCATAGCCGGTCTGGGTGGGCAGGTCGAAGGCCACCGAAAGCCCGGTCTGCCCGCGCGACAGGTTGTTGCGGTAAAGCGCGTTCGAGGCGGCAGCGGTGGAATGGCCCGCATAGGTGCGGAACAGCCACGGGGTTTCCTTCTGCGTCTGCATCGTCGGCACTCCTGAATCGCGTCGGCAATATTATTTCGCCGGATGCCAGATAGACGACATTTTCCGCGCCTGTCAATCGCTGCGCTGCGGCGTTGGCGGGGGATGGGCAGATTGCCCATCCTACGGGACGTTTGACGCGGTGACGGTTTTCGGCAAGCTTGCCTCATGTTCCGTGCCGTCGAGGTTCCTCTCTGGCTGCTTGTGCTGATCCTTGGCTTTGCCGGGGTGACCTTTGCCTCGCATTTCCTGTTCCCGTCGGTGCGCTGGTTCTTTCGCAAGCGCGCGGAACGGGCCTTGGCGCGGCTGAACGCCCGGCTGGACCGCCCGATCGAGCTGTTCAAGCTGGCCCGCCGTCAGGACATGATCGTGCGGCTGACCTATGACCCGAAGGTGCTTGAGGCGGTGACAGACCATGCTGCCGAGCAGGGCATTCCGGGCGCCGTCGCCTTTGAAGAGGCCCGCCGCTATGCGCGTGAGATCGTGCCCGGCTTTTCTGCCACGCTTTATTTCGGGGTGGCGATCCGGCTGGCGCGCTGGCTGTCGCGCGGGCTTTACCGGGTGCGGATCGGCAAGGTGGACAAGGCGCTTGAGCAGATTGACCCCAAGGCGACGGTGGTTTTCGTGATGAACCACCGGTCCAACATGGATTATGTGCTGATCACCTGGCTGGTGGCCAATCGTTCCGCCATTTCCTATGCGGTGGGCGAATGGGCGCGGGTCTGGCCCTTGTCGCGGCTGATCCGGGCGATGGGCGCCTATTTCATCCGCCGCCGGTCGCGCAACACGCTCTATCGGCGGGTTCTGGCCCGATACGTCCAGATGGCCACCGCCGAGGGCACTACGCAGGCGATCTTTCCTGAAGGCGGCCTGTCGCTGGATGGCCGCGTGGGCGAGGCGCGGATGGGCCTTCTGAGCTATATGGTGACCGGATGGGAGCCTGCGGGCCGCGATGTGGTCTTTGTGCCGGTGGGGCTGGGGTATGACCGGGTGCTGGAGGACCGTATCCTGTTGCAGGCGGCGGCCGAGGGCAGCCGGCAATTCCGTTCCCGCCCGATTGCCAGCAGTCTTTTTGCCTTGAAGGTGCTGTGGAAAATGCTGCGCGGGGTGTTCCCGGGCTTTGGCACGGCGGCGGCGGGCTTTGGCGCCCCGGTCTCGCTGGCCGCCTTTACGGCAGATCATCCGGGGGCCCCGGTCGAGGCGCTTGCGGCCCGGCTGATGGCCGACATTGCCCGCGTGGTGCCGGTGACGCCGGTGCCGCTGACCGCCGCAGCCCTTGCTGTGGGTCCGGCAGACCGCGCCGCCCTTCTGGCCGAGATGGAGCGTCTGGCCGAGGAATTGCGCCTGGCCGGGGCCGTTTTGCGCCTGCCGCCGCAGGGCATGGCGGCGGCGCTGGAGGAAGGGCTGACCCCGTTCTTGCGCCGGGATCTGGTGACGGGGGATTTGCGGCCCACGGCACAGGGGGCCGCTTTGCTGGACTTCTACGCGGCTCCGGTTCAGCAGCGGCTTGAGTTGGGCGATAACGCCGCAACGCAGCGGACATAAAATTACAAAATAGACTTTAAGACTATTGCAAAGTTGCGCGGCGCTTTCTATCCATTCTGCATCTGCACGCCGATTCTGCGGCGCGGCACAATGAACAGGAGGCCCAGATGGCTTTGGACACCGCCAGCCCGATCGCGCCCTATGAGGCGCCCGTGAAAGACCTCTATGAAGTCGGCGAGATGCCGCCCCTCGGCCATGTGCCCAAGCAGATGTATGCTTGGGCCATCCGCCGCGAACGCCATGGCGAACCGGCGACCGCGATGCAGGTCGAGGTGGTCGATACCTGGAAGATCGACAGCCACGAAGTGCTGGTTCTGGTGATGGCGGCGGGTGTGAACTACAACGGCGTCTGGGCCGCGCTGGGCGTGCCGATCAGCCCGTTCGACGGCCACAAGCAGCCGTTCCATGTGGCCGGTTCCGATGCCTCGGGCATCATCTGGGCGGTGGGCGACAAGGTGAAGCGCTGGAAGGTCGGCGATGAGGTGGTGATCCACTGCAATCAGGACGACGGCGACGATGAGGAATGCAACGGCGGCGATCCGATGTTCTCGCCCTCGCAGCGGATCTGGGGGTATGAAACCCCTGATGGTTCCTTCGCGCAGTTCACCCGGGTTCAGGCGCAGCAGCTGATGCCGCGCCCCCGCCATCTGAGCTGGGAAGAATCCGCCTGCTATACACTGACGCTGGCCACCGCCTACCGGATGCTGTTCGGCCACCCGCCGCATGACCTGCAACCGGGCCAGAACGTGCTGGTCTGGGGCGCCTCGGGGGGCTTGGGGTCTTTTGCGATCCAGTTGATCAATACCGCGGGCGCCAATGCCATCGGTGTGATCAGCGATGAGAGCAAGCGCGATTTCGTCATGGGGCTGGGCGCCAAGGGCGTGATCAACCGCAACGACTTCAAATGCTGGGGGCAACTGCCCACCGTCAATTCGGAAGAATACAACACTTGGCTGAAAGAGGCCCGCAAGTTCGGCAAGGCGATCTGGGACATCACCGGCAAGGGGGTGAACGTCGATATGGTCTTTGAACACCCGGGCGAGGCGACCTTCCCCGTCTCGTCGCTGGTGTGCAAGAAGGGCGGCATGGTGGTGATCTGCGCCGGGACCAGCGGCTTCAACTGCACCTTTGACGTGCGCTATATGTGGATGCACCAGAAGCGCCTTCAGGGTTCGCACTTCGCCCATCTCAAGCAGGCGTCGGCCGCCAACAAGCTGATGTGCGAGCGTCGGCTTGACCCCTCGATGTCCGAGGTCTTCCCTTGGGCCGAGATTCCGGCGGCCCATACGCTGATGCGCTCGAACAAGCACAAGCCGGGCAACATGGCCGTGCTGGTGCAGGCGCCGCACACCGGGCTGCGCACCTTCGACGACACGCTGGAAGCCAGCCGCAACCGCTGATCTTTTCACCAGTAAAGCCGCCGCATCTTAGGGTTGCGGCGGCTTTTTGCTGCCCTGTCTCTTTGGTGGATACGGTCTGTTGCCGATCGGGGCTATACTCTCTCCCTCGGGAAGAGTGGTATGGTTAAACGGTTGGTAATCGTGATCACCGGGGATTCCATGCGCCACGACTGGATCTTCGAAGTGTTGAGCGACCTCAGGGCCTATGCTCTGGCCAACAACCTGCCTGCCCTTGCCGCCAAGACCGAAGAGGCGTTGCGCACCGCCCGGATCGAGATTGCCGCCTCGGGCGAGGGTGGACCCGAAGGCAGCGTGCCGCCAAGCGGCCGGGCGCATTAGCCCCTCTGGCCCTTGGCCGGGGCTTGGCCTATGGTCGCCCCATGCTTCCCACCCTTACCTTCTCTGACGATCAGGCCGAAGCCTATGACCGGGTTGCCGCCGAACTCCTCTCCATGGGAATTGATCTGGAGGATGGCGGTCTGACGCCGCGCGCCGAGGGCCGCGCCTCGGTGCTGGCGGTGGTGGGCAAGGCGGGGTCGGGCAAGACCATGCTTTTGGGCGCGCTCTACAAGGCGATGCAGGCGGCAGGGGTCGATCTGGTTTCCGGCGATTACGAGGGGCGGCGACGCAAGGAGCGGCGGACGCTGGCCATTCTGGCGCCGACCAACAAGGCGGCTTCGGTCCTGCGGATGCGGGGCGTGCCTGCCACCACGATCCACCGCATCCTTTATACCCCGGTCTATGACCCGCAATATGAAAAGATCGCCGAATGGCTGACCGGGCAGGGGCCCCGGCCGGTGGTCGAAGGGCTGACCGAACAGGCGCTGGACCGTGCCCATGCCTTCTATCAGACGGTCGCCTCGATCCCGGGCGCGCTGGCGGCGGCGGGCCTGCGCGGCAGCGATTTCATCAAGGGCTGGAAGCGCCGGGAAGAGCCGCTGGACGTGGGCTTTGTCGATGAAAGCTCGATGCTGGATGAACGTCAGTTCGATGATCTGCGCGAGATATTCCCGACGCTGGTGCTGTTCGGCGATCCGGCACAGCTTGCCCCGGTTGGACAAAGCGGACAAATGGTGTTTGACCGGCTGGCCGAGGGGCGCACGTTAAACCTGCACCGCATCCATAGGCAAACGCAGGACAATCCGATCCTGGATCTTGCCCACGCGCTGTCGGATGACCGGCTTGGCTTTGACGATTTCGAACGGATGGTCGAAGAGACCGCCAAACGCGATGACCGCGTGGTCTGGGCCGAACGGGTGGATGCCGATCTGATGGCGCGCAGCCCGGTTCTGGTTTGGCGCAACGCCACCCGCATCCGGCTGATCACCGCCTTCCGCGCCGCCCATGGCGCCCCGCCCGATGACCTTCTGCCCGGAGAGCCGCTGATCTGCGACGGCATTGAACTGCCACTGAAACACCGCAAGAAGCGTATCGACCTTGAGGCGCGGGGCCTGATCAAGGGCGCGCAGGTGATCTACCTTGGTGCGGGCAACCGCCCCGGCTTTGCCAAACTGCATGTGATCGGCGCCGAAGAGCCGCAGCTTTCCGCCGCTTCGATCGTCAAGATCGAAAAGCCGGATGAGGAAGAGCCCTTCATCCCCCATGCCGCCACCATGGGCGCCGCCTTTCTGCACGGTGCCGCGGTGACGATCCACAAGGCGCAGGGCAGCCAGTGGGAAACCGTGCAGGTCTTCGCCCCTGATCTTTACGCCGCCGCCGCCGCAGGCCGCACCGAAGCGGGCATCCCGCTGTGGAAGCGTCTGGCCTATGTCGCCATCACCCGCGCCGAAAAACGGCTGATGTGGGTGGTGCGCAACCGGCTGGCGCGGCCACTGACGCCGCTGGGCATCGACGACCTGCGGGCCACTCCCGCGCCGGCGCTGATTCTGGAGTCCTCGCCCCAAGACGAGGTCTGAGCGGCTTTTGCACTCAATACTTAATGATTGACTTAAGTGATTCCCTCTGATTACTTAAGGGAATGATTAACAATGACCTCCCCCTCGACCGCATGTTTCAGGCGCTGGCAGATGGGCACCGCCGCCAGATGATCGACCGGCTGGCGGCGGGGCCGCTTACGGTCAGCGATCTGGCGCTGCCCATGGGCATCTCGCTGCCCGCTGTCATGCAGCACCTTTCGGTGCTGGAGGCGTGCGGTCTTGTGCAAAGCCACAAACAGGGCCGGGTGCGGACCTGTGCCCTGACACCGGACGCTCTGGCGCAGGCCGAAGCCTGGATCAGCGCGCGCCGGATGATGGTGGAGGCAAGATTGACCCGGCTGGAGCAGTTTCTGGCCACAGACAAGGAGGATGGCGCGTGACCGGCATATTGATTTCCCATGGAACATTTACCGTCAAGCGGCGGTTTGCCGTGACGGCAGAGCGGCTCTGGCGGGCCTGGACCCAGCCCGAGCAGATGCGCGAATGGGCGGCGCCTGCCGCCGATTGGAGCTTTGAGGTCGCCACGTTCGATTTCCGGCAGGGCGGCGTTGCCATCTGCCGCTTTGGCCCACCGGGTGAGGTGCCCTATCAGGATGTCTCGCGGTTTGACGATATCCTGCCGCAACGCCGGATCGTCTCGGCCTATGCCATTTCCAAGGGCGATGTGCGGATATCTTCTTCGATTTCCAGTGTTGAGTTCCTGCCGGACGGCGATGGCACCCTGCTGCGGATCACCGAACTCGGGGCCTATCTGGACGGGCGGGACTCGGCTTCGGGTCGGGAAGACGGGGTGCGCCAGCAACTGGAACATCTGGCACAGTTTCTGGTGCCGGCCTGAGCATGGGCGGGCTTTCCTTGCGCGGTGATGGACGTTAGCCTTGGCCACGACCCAGGAGACACCCCATGATCTGCGTATTCGTCCAGTTCCGCTGCACCCCCGGCAAGACCTATGAGGTCGCCGACGCGATTTATGACCGCGAGGTGGTCAGCGAGCTGTATTCCACCAGCGGCGAATATGACCTGATTGCCAAGGTCTATATCCCCGAGGGCGAGGATGTCGGCCATTACCTGTCGCAGCGGCTGTTCGACATTCCGCATATCGTGCGCACCCTGACGACGATGACCTTCAAGGCGTTCTGAATCCGCAGGATGGGCAATATTGCCCATCCTACCGAAGGATCGGCGGCCCGTCCTGCCGCGCGGCGCGGACAAAGGCGGCAATCTTTGCCGCGTCCTTGACCCCGGGCGCGCTTTCGACGCCGCTGGCCACGTCCACCTGCCGGGCATTGGTCAGCCGGACTGCCTCGGCGACATTCTCTGCCGTCAGCCCCCCGGCAAGCATCCATGGGCGCAGCCAGCGGCGCTGTGCCACCAGCCGCCAGTCGAAGGTCAGCCCGTTGCCGCCGGGCAGAACGGCATTCTTCGGCGGTTTGGCATCGACCAGAATCTGGTCCGCCACCAGCGAGTAATCGAACACCGCCGCCAGATCGCCCTCATCCGCAACCCCCACCGCCTTCATCACCGGCAGGCCATAGCGGGCGCGGATTTCGGCCACCCGGTCTGGGCTTTCCTTGCCGTGAAGCTGCAGCATGTCCAGCGGCAGCGCCTCGGTGAGTGCGTCCAGCATCGCATCATCGGCATCGACCACCAGCGCCACCTTGGCCAGCCCCGGCGGGGCCGCCAGCACCAGCGGCAGCGCCTCGGCCGGGGTCACGCTGCGCGGGCTTTTGGGGAAGAAGTTGAACCCGGCATAGGCCGCCCCCGCCGCCGCCACCGCCGCGACATCGGCAAGAGTCCGCAGACCGCAAATCTTGACACGGATATCTGGCATCTCAGCGCGCCTTGGGCCGGTCGAGCAGGGCCAGAACCTCGTCCTTGGGGGGCAGCGAGCTGGCGTCTTTCAGCACGGCCAGCTCCCGTTGCAGCCGCGTCACTTCGCGCGACTTGGTGCTGGCGACCGAGCGGTGCTTCATCTCGCGGAACCACTCCCAGACGAAGCCCAGCAGAAGGCCAGCCACAATGCCGCCGAAGATCACCAGAAAGAGCGGCAGTTCCATCTGCCAGTCGATCCCGAGCAGCGCCGCAAGATCGGGCGGCAGCAGTTTCACCACCACCGGCGCACGGTTGGCCAGCGCCACTGTCAGCAACAGCACCGCAAGGGCACCAAGGAAGAGATAACGCAGATACCGGATCATGCCGCCCGCCTTGCCAGTGCCTCTGGCCCCTATATCGGCCAGCAGGGGGCAGGGCGCAAGGCCGGGCTTACTTGCCGTTCAGCCGGTCGCGCAAAAGCTTGCCGGTCTTGAAGAAGGGAACCTTCTTGTCCTCGACCTGAACCGCCTCGCCGGTGCGGGGGTTGCGGCCGACACGGGCGTCGCGCGCCTTGACCGAGAAGGCGCCGAAGCCGCGCAATTCAACGCGGTCGCCCTTCGCCAATGCTTCGATGATCTCTTCGAAGACCGTGTTGACGATACGCTCGACATGGCGCTGCGTCAGATGCGGGTTCTCGTCCGCAATCTTCTGGATCAGTTCCGACCGGATCATCCGTTTCATCCCCTCGTGGCACTGCGGGCCTGTTCCGGCCCTTCGAGTGACATGCTGTTGTTGGCACGGGAACTATAGGCAAATTTCCCGGTCACACAAACGATTTCGGTGGCTTGCGGGGCGGATGGCAAAGGGCCCCGCCTTACGGCGGAGCCCTTTCGTCATTTTCCCTGACCAATCCCGAAGGATCAGTTGCGGTCGCCCTTCAGAGCGGCGCCGAGGATATCGCCCAGCGAGGCGCCCGAATCGGACGAACCATACTGTTCCACGGCTTCTTTCTCTTCGGCGATCTCGCGGGCCTTGATCGACAGACCCAGACGGCGGGTCTTGGGGTCGATGTTGGTCACGCGGACGTCCAGCTTGTCACCAACCTGGAAGCGCTCGGGGCGCTGGTCGGCACGGTCGCGCGACAGGTCCGAGCGGCGGATGAACGACTTGGCGCCGTTGTATTCCACTTCGATCCCGCCTTCCTCGATCGCGGTCACGGCAACCGTGACGATCGAGCCGCGCTTCACGCCGTCCACCGCATCGGTGAAGGTGTCGTCGCCCAGAGCCTTGATCGAGAGCGAAATCCGCTCTTTCTCGATATCCACTTCGGTGACGGCGGCCTTGACCGTGTCGCCCTTGCGGTAGTTCTGGATGGCGTCTTCGCCGCGCTGGTCCCAGGACAGGTCCGAGAGGTGAACCATGCCGTCGATGTCGTTGTCGAGGCCGACGAACAGACCGAATTCGGTGATGTTCTTGACTTCGCCTTCGATGGCCGAGCCCACGGGATGGGTTTCGGCGAAGACTTCCCACGGGTTGCGTTGGGTCTGCTTGAGGCCCAGCGACACGCGGCGCTTGGCGCTGTCGATTTCCAGCACCATCACGTCAACCTCTTGCGAGGTTGAGACGATCTTGCCGGGGTGGACGTTCTTCTTGGTCCAGCTCATTTCCGAGACGTGGACCAGACCTTCGACACCGGCTTCCAGTTCCACGAAGGCGCCGTAATCGGTGATGTTGGTCACGCGGCCCTTGTGGACGGTGCCGATGGCATAGGCACGCTCGACCGCATCCCACGGATCCGACTGCAACTGCTTCATGCCGAGGCTGATGCGGTGGGTTTCCTTGTTGATCTTGATGACCTGAACCTTGACGGTCTCGCCGATCGACAGGATTTCCGACGGGTGGTTGACGCGGCGCCAGGCCATGTCGGTGACGTGCAGCAGGCCGTCCACGCCGCCCAGATCAACAAACGCACCGTATTCGGTGATGTTCTTGACCACGCCGTCCACAACTTGACCTTCGGTCAGGTTGCCGATGACTTCGGCGCGCTGTTCGGCACGCGATTCTTCCAGAATGGCGCGGCGCGACACGACGATATTGCCGCGGCGACGGTCCATCTTCAGGATCTGGAAGGGCTGCTTCATGCCCATCAGCGGGCCGGCGTCGCGCACGGGGCGCACGTCAACCTGCGAACCCGGAAGGAATGCAACAGCGCCGCCCAGATCAACGGTGAAGCCACCCTTGACGCGGCCGAAGATCGCGCCATCGACGCGGGTTTCGGCGGCATAGGCTTTTTCCAGACGGTCCCAGGCTTCTTCGCGGCGGGCTTTCTCGCGCGAAATGACAGCTTCGCCACGGGCGTTTTCAACGCGGTCAAGGTAAACCTCGACTTCATCGCCAACCTTGATCGTGGGGGTCTCGCCCGGATTGGCGAATTCTTTCAGATCGACACGGCCTTCCATCTTGTAGCCGACGTCGATGATGGCCTGGCCGGATTCGATCGAGATAACCCGACCTTTGACGACGGTGCCTTCTTCGGGGGTGTCGATTTCGAAGCTTTCCTTCAGGAGGGCTTCAAAGTCTTCCATGGTAGCTTTGGCGCACATGTGCAGTTCAGTCCTTTTCATGGGTTTTCGGGCCTTGCGGTTGGCTCCGCCGGTCTTTGATGGTCCTAAATACGAAAATGACCTGCCCGAAGTGCGGGCAGGGCGGTTCCGTGCAGGATGGGCGGCCTATAGCGGGCGCGGCGCGATTAGGCAAGCAAAAGGCAGCTACAGGCCCAGCCGTTGCGGCGGAAAGCCGAACCGCGACAGATGATCGAGCAGTCGGGCCTCAAACCCCGGGCTTTCGATGTCGAGCGTGTGCCGGGTGAAATACCACCACAGGCCCGCGTCCATGTCTTGTGGCCGGGTCAGGGCACGACTCAGGGCGGCGGGGAAATCTTCCGGGCGAGTCACGGTTTCAACCAGATCGGCATGATCGGACTGGCCGAACAGGATTGCAGGCTTGCCGTGCAGCATCCCCTCCAGCGCCGCCGCGGAATTGATCGAGACGGTGGCGGCGCAGGCCGCCAGAAGATCATGCACATTTGCATCGGTCTGGATCAGCGGCAGCCCCGCAAGAATCAGCTCGCGGATCAGCGCCGCCCCCATATCAGCCTTCAGCGGATGCGGTTTGACCAGCACCGGACGGCCTTCGGCGCCATCGGCGACGGCGCGCAGCATCGCCTCGTTGCTCATATGGGCATGGCCGCGCCGATGCGGGGCAGGGCCTTGCAGAAAGACGGCAAGGGCGCCCGGGGGCAGCGTTTCGACCCGTTTCTTCTGGTGATAGCGCGAGTGGCGCGGGGTGACGAACCGCGCGCGCAGATCATCGGCAAAGGCACGGGCCGCCGCCGCCGGCACCTTGGCCGGATCAAAACGGTCGCCCCGGGCCGAACTTTCGGCCAGCACGCCCTGCGGGTCGAGGTGCCAGAAGCCGGGCAGATAGGCCAGCGCCGCGTTCAGCCAGCCCGGCCCCTGCACCCGCCCGCCTTCGGTCAGATGCAGATTGCCGTCACCCGGCCTTGTGCCCTGTCCATGGCTGCCCTGTCCGGTGTCCCCCTTGCCGCGCGCCACGATGCGCGGCACCCGGCCATGGCTGGCCAGAACCTGCGCAATGCGGGGATAAAGTGCCAGATGGGTCGGTTTCTGCCAGTCATCGAGATGACGTTCCGGCAGATGGAAAATCACCTCTGCCGGGCCAAAGCGGCGGGCCAGGGCCGTGCCGATCAGTGCGGTTGCCTCGGCAATCGCCTGTTCGACGCTGAGGCTCGACGTGTCGAGGATCGTGGCATCCCCGGCCGGGCGCAGGGGGGCATCGGCGCGGCCCATGTCGCGGGCATCACGCTCTTGCACTTCGGCCAGCACCTGCGCCGGATCGCCGCCCACCTCAAGCCAGCGGCGATGGGCGCGGACCTCGGCGCTGGCGGTGACGTAAAGCTTCACCTCGGCCTCGGGGCAGATCACCGTGCCGATGTCGCGCCCGTCCAGCACGGCGCCACCCTCGGCCCGGGCAAAGCGGCGCTGAAACTCCAAGAGCGCTGCGCGCACCTCGGGGATCACGGCAACGCGGCTGGCAGCCTGACCGGCGGCGAGCGTGCGCAGGTCGTCGCGGGCAAGGTCGGCCTCGGTCAGCCCCCGTGCCGCCGCAACCGGATCATCGCCCTTGGCGCCGACCGCCCGATACAGCAGCCCGGTATCCAGATGGCGAAATCCAAAACGCGCCGCGATGGCCCGGCTGATCGTGCCCTTGCCCGCTGCCGCAGGCCCGTCGATTGCCACCGTGAAGATCATCTGGCCCGCCTTGGTCCGCCTTTGGATGCCGCTGGTTTAGCGCGGGGGGAGGGGCAAGGAAACCCTGCGGTTGACCCCGCGGGCGCGGCTTGGCAGGCTTGCGGGGTGCTGCCCCGGGGTGCCCCTGTGAAGATTGCCCTTCTTAACCCGCCCCACCGTGCCATCGGGTCGCGCGTGCCGGGGGAGTTGCTGCCGCCCTTCGGCCTTCTGGCCATTGGCGGGCCGCTGATCGACGCGGGCCACGCGGTGCGGCTGGTGAATGCCGACATCGCGCCGATGACGCCGGCGCAGATCGTCGCGGCCCTGCTGGCGGACCCGCCCGATGCGGTGCTGATCGGGCATTCCGGTTCAACCTCCGCCCATCCGGTGGTGGCGCGGCTGGTGCCGGCGATCCGCGCCGCGCTGCCGGGGGTGCGGATCGTCTATGGCGGGGTCTTTCCCAGCTATCACTGGCAAACCGTGCTGCGCGACTGCCCCGAGATCGACGTGATCGTGCGGGGCGAGGGCGAGGAAACCGCGCCGCGCCTGATGGTCGCGCTTGCGACCGGGGCGGCGCTGGATACGGTGCCGGGCATCGCCTATCGCCGGGATGGCCAGCCCCATGCCACCGCGCCCGCGCCGATGCTACGCGACTTCGCGGTGGCGCGGATCGGGTGGGAGCTGATCAACTTCGCCGATCACAGCTACTGGGGCGGGCGGCGGGCGGTGATCCACCAGTTCTCGCGCGGCTGCCCGCATCCCTGCACCTATTGCGGCCAGCGCGGCTTCTGGACCCGCTGGCGCCACCGCGACCCGGTGGCATTTGCCCGCGAAATCGCTTGGCTGGTGCGGGAAAAGGGGGTGGAACTGATCAATCTGGCCGATGAAAACCCCACCTCGTCCCGCAAGGCGTGGGAGGCGTTTCTGCGCGCGCTGATCGCCGAGGATGTGAAGGTGACGATCATCGGATCAACCCGCGCCGATGATATCGTGCGTGATGCCGATATTCTGCATCTTTATAAACAGGCGGGTTGTCTGCGCTTTCTTCTGGGGCTTGAGGGCACCGATGAGGCCACGCTGACCGCCGTGCGCAAGGGCGGCTCGCGCCCCAAGGACCGCGAGGCGATCCGGCTGTTGCGGGCGCATGGCATGATCGGGCTTTGCACCTTTGCCGTGGGCTTTGCCGAGGAAACCGATGCCGATTACTGGCGGCTCTTGCGCCAGCTTCTGGCCTATGACCCCGATCAGGTGATGTCGGTCTATGCCACGCCGCACCGCTGGACGCCGTTCTTTGGTCAGTCGGCGGGGCGGAGGGTGGTGCAGCAGGATCTGGAGCTTTGGGATTACAAGCATCAGGTGCTTGAGGTGCCGGGCGTTCCGGCCTGGCGGGTGTTCCTGTGGGTCAAGCTGATCGAAGCCTGCCTGCAACTGCGCCCGCGCGCGCTGTGGCGCGCCTTTGCGCAGCCGGATGCCGAGCTGCGTCATGCGCAGCGCTGGTATACACGGATGGGGCGCGGCGTCTGGCTGCGCGAGATCGCCGATGCCTTCCGCTTTCGCCCGGTTCCGGGGCCGACGGTGGCCGAGTTCTGGGGAGGCGCGGATCAAATGGACGAGGCGGCGCTTGCCGTTACCCCGCGCCGCGCAGCCGCCGCAGGGCGCTGACCGCTACGGCCAGCGCGAAAGCCGTCAGCGCCAGCCCGTCCAGTGCCCATTTTGCCACCGTCGCCTGCGAGGCCGCGGCGGCCATCTCTGCCGTCACCTCGGGCGCGCGCAGTATTGCGGCGACACGGGCGTTTTCCAGCAGGTCCGCCCCGGCCCCTGCCATGGCGATGATGGCAAGACCAATGGCCGGAAGCCGCGGGTAAAGCACCACGAAGGACCATGTGAGAAACAGGCCCAGCAGCACCGGGAACAGCGTATCCAGCCGCATCTGCGCCTCAAGATACAGATCCCGCCCCGGGGCGCTGATCCTGCCCAGAAAGGTCTGCACCTCTGCCAGATCATAGCCGGTGATCCGCAGATCGAAGGGTGCCAACCCGCCAGCCGCCTTGCGGATGGCCGGGCCGGTGACCGTGACCATCAGCGCCCAAAGCGCCAGAACCACCGCCGCCAGCGCCAGATAGGTCAGGCGGCCCAGCATGGTCAGCCCCGCCGCAGGCTGGCGCCGAGGCCGGTCATCAGTTCCTCGAAGATCGGGAAAGAGGTCAGGATGGGCGAGGCATCATCCACCGCGATGTCCGCCTTGGCCGCCATGCCGGCGACAAGGAAGCTCATGGCGATGCGGTGGTCGAGATGGGTGGCGCAGGTGGCGCCCCCGGGCATCCCGCCCGCGCCCATGCCGTGGACGATCAGCGTATCCTCATCCTCTTCCACCCGCACGCCGCAGGCTTCCAGCCCGCGGGCCATGGCGTCGATCCGGTCGCTTTCCTTGACGCGGAGTTCCTTGACACCGCGCATCACCGTCTTGCCAACGGCAAAAGAGGCGACGACTGACAGGATGGGATATTCGTCGATCATCGACGGCGCGCGTTCCGGCGGCACCTCGATGCCCTTCATGTTGCCGCTGAAGCGGACGCGCAGATCGGCGACCGGCTCCCCCCCTTCTTCGCGCGGGTTGAGGAAGGCGATATCGGCGCCCATCTCGACCAGGGTGAGGTAAAGCCCGTTGCGCGTCAGGTTCTGGCTGACGCCGGGCACCAGAATGTCCGAGCCTTCGACGATCAGCGCGGCACAGACCGGGAAAGCGGCAGAGGAGGGGTCACGCGGCACGGCCACCGTCTGCGGGCGCAGTTCGGGGCGGCCCAGAAGGGTGATGACATGGCCCTCGGTGGTCTTTTCCACGTTCAGCGTGGCGCCGAAGCCCAGAAGCATCCGCTCGGAATGGTCGCGGGTGGGTTCCTTTTCGATCACCACCGTCTCGCCCGGGGCATTCAGCCCGGCCAGCAGCACGGCGGATTTCACCTGCGCCGAGGCGACCGGCAGGGCATAGCGCACCGGCACGGGGGCAGCGGCGCCCACCACGGTCATCGGCAGGCGACCGCCCTTGCGGCCATAGGCACGGGTGCCGAAGAGCGACAGGGGATCGGTCACGCGGCCCATCGGCCGCTTGCGGAGCGAGGCATCGCCGGTGAAGGTCGCGGTGATCGGCGTGGTCGCCATGGTGCCCATGATCAGCCGCACCCCGGTTCCCGAATTGCCGCAGTCGATCACATCCGCCGGTTCCTGAAACCCGCCGACGCCGACCCCGTTCACCGTCCAGTCGCCCAGGCCGTGGCGGGTGACCGTGGCGCCGAAAGCCTGCATCGCCTTGGCGGTGTCCAGCACGTCCTGCCCTTCCAGCAGGCCGGAAATCCGCGTCTCGCCCACGGCCATCGCCCCGAAGATCAGCGCCCGGTGGCTGATCGACTTGTCACCCGGCACCGATGCGGTGCCACTGAGCGGCCCCGACTTCGATGCGATCATCGGTTGTGCTTGGCCATGGCCGGACATGCGCATCTCCTCGTTTCGCCGCCCGCTGATAGCGCAAGCGCCCGGAGGGGTCCATCCCGTGATGGTGGTAGCGGTGATGGTGAAGCGGAGTCGGGGTGAACCCCGACCTACGGTTTGCGAGTGGGCCGCGGTTTGCCGCGGCATGTGGTTTGCGAGTGGGGCGGGGCAAACCCCGGCATGCGGGTTGCGGGTAGGTCGGGATTTGCCGCGGCATGCGGGTTGCTGGTAGGTCGGGGTTTACCCCGACTCTCCGGCGCCTACGCCCGCCGCAGGCGGATCACCACATCGACGCGGGCAATCTCGGTGCCCGGGGGCGCCTCCGGCAGGGTGGCGATGCGCAGTTCCGAGGCCGGGGCATCGGTCAGGCTGGCGCTGTCTTCCCAGTAGAAATGCGGATGGTCGTCCAGCCGCGTGTCGAAATAGCTGCGCGATCCGTCCACCACCACCTCGTTCACCAGACCCGCATCACAAAAGGCGCGCAGGGTGTTGTAGACGGTGGCAAGGCTGACTTTTTCGCCGGCATCCGCCGCGGCGGCATAAAGCCCTTCGGCAGTAACATGCCGGTCCTGCCCGTCGCCCACAAGCAAAGCCGCCAGCGCCAGACGCTGCCGCGTCGGGCGCAGGCCCCCCCGCTGCAGCCATGCAGATGTGCGGGTTTCGGCTTGAAGAGGGTCTGGCAGGCTCATGGCTTCATATAAAGGACATATCCGGTGCATTTCAATTGAAAAGCCGTCCGGCCCCGGCGACCCGCGTCTGCCCCCCGCCCTTGCTTCCCCTTCGCTGCCTCTGTTACACGGGGGGAAGCGGGCCGGGGCACGGGGTCAGGCCGGGGGGATCAGAGCAGGCATGGGCGGCTATCCGACGAGTTTCGACAAGGACGACCTTCTGAAATGCGCACGCGGCGAGCTGTTCGGGCCGGGCAATGCGCAGCTTCCGGCGCCGCCGATGCTGATGATGGACCGCATCACCGATATCTCCGAAGATCGCGGCGAGCATGGCAAGGGCCATGTCGTGGCCGAGTTCGACATCACGCCGGACCTGTGGTTCTTTGACTGCCATTTCCCGGGTAACCCGATCATGCCGGGCTGCCTTGGCCTTGATGGTCTCTGGCAATTGACCGGCTTCAACCTGGGCTGGCGCGGCTGGCAGGGGCGGGGCTATGCGCTGGGCGTCGGTGAAGTGAAGCTGACCGGCATGGTGCGGCCCGACCGCAAGAAGCTGACCTACTATGTCGATTTCACCAAGGCCATCCAGACCCGCCGCCTGACCATGGGCGTGGCCGATGGCCGCGTCGAGGCGGACGGCGAAACGATCTATCTCGTCAAGGACATGAAGGTCGCCCTGTCGGCAACCTGACACCCAAGGAGGAACGCCCATGCGTCGCGTCGTCATCACCGGGATCGGTATCGTCTCGTCCATCGGCAACGATGTGGCCGAGGTTGAGGCCAGCCTTCGCGCCGGGAAGTCCGGTATCGTCTTTGCGCCCGACTATGCCGAACGCGGGTTCCGCTGCCAGGTTCACGGCACGCCGAAGGTGGTGATCGAGGATCTGATCGACAAGCGCGACCTGCGGTTCATGGGGGACGGCGCGGCCTATACCTATATCTCGATGCGGCAGGCGATTGCCGATGCCGGCCTGACCGATGCCGACGTGTCGAACGACCGCACGGGGATCATCGTCGGTTCGGGCGGGCCCTCGACCAAGGCATTCTTCAAGGCGCATAACATCGTCCGCGAGACCGGCGCGCCGAAGCGGATCGGTCCGTTCTCTGTGACCAAGGGGATGTCCTCGACCGTTTCGGCCTGTCTTGCCACGCCGTTCAAGATCAAGGGCGTGAACTATTCGATCACCTCGGCCTGCTCGACATCCGCCCATTGCATCGGCAACGGGACGGAACTGATCCAGATGGGCAAGCAGGACATCGTCTTTGCCGGCGGGGGCGAGGAGCTGGACTGGACCCTGTCCTGCCTGTTCGACGCGATGGGGGCCATGTCGTCGAAATACAATGACGCGCCTGCCACGGCCAGCCGCACCTATGACGCGACCCGCGACGGGTTTGTCATCGCGGGCGGCGGCGGTGTTGTGGTTCTGGAAGAGCTGAACCACGCCCTTGCGCGTGGCGCCAAGATCTATGGCGAAGTCACCGGCTACGGCGCCACCTCCGACGGTCAGGACATGGTGGCCCCCAGCGGCGAGGGCGGCGAGCGCGCAATGCGGCTTGCGCTGTCCACCCTGCCTGCGGGGCGGCAGATCGACTATATCAACAGCCACGGAACCAGCACGCCGGTCGGCGATGTGGTCGAGGTCGAGGCGATCCGCCGCGTCTTTGGCAAGGGTGCCACGCCCCCCATCGCATCGACCAAATCGCTGACCGGGCATTGCCTTGGCGGCGCGGGCGTGTGGGAGGCGATCTATTCGCTGATCATGATGAACGGTGATTTCATCGCGGCTTCGGCCAATGTCACCACGCTGGACCCCGCGCTGGACCCCTCGGAAATCGTGACCGAACTGCGCGAGGGGGTGAAGCTGGATTCGGTTCTGTCCAACAGCTTCGGCTTTGGCGGCACCAATGCGACGCTGGTGATGAGCAAATACCTCGGCTGAGATTTCACAAAGTCATAGGGGAGACGCCGGATGGCCGATCTGATGAAGGGCAAGCGCGGCCTCGTGATGGGCGTCGCCAATGAACGCTCGATTGCCTGGGGCATTGCCCGTGCGCTGGCTGCCGAGGGTGCCGAACTGGCCTTTTCCTATCAGGGAGAGGCGTTCGGCAAGCGGGTGGAGCCGCTGGCGGCCTCGGTCGGGTCGGATTTTCTGGTCGATGTCGATGTGACCGACGACGCCAGTCTGGACGCCTGCTTTGGCGCGCTGAAGGACCGCTGGGGAACCATGGATTTTCTGGTCCATGCCATCGCCTTTTCCGACAAGAACGAGCTGACCGGGCGATTCATCAACACCAGCCGGGGGAACTTCACCAATTCGTTGGCGATTTCCTGTTTCTCCTTCATCGACGTGTCGCGCCGTGCGGCCGAGATGATGCCGAACGGTGGCAGCCTGATCACCCTGACCTATGCCGGGTCGAACCGGGTGACGCCGAATTACAACGTGATGGGCGTGGCCAAGGCGGCGCTGGAGTCGGCCACCCGTTATCTGGCCAATGATCTGGGGCCGCAGCAGGTGCGGGTCAATGCCATCTCGCCCGGCCCGATGAAGACGTTGGCCGGGGCCGCCATCGGCGGCGCGCGTGCCACTTTCCGCCACACCGAGGCGAATGCCCCGATGCGGTCAAACGCCACGCTGGAGGCGATCGGCGGCACGGCGGTCTGGCTGTGCTCCGATTACGGCGCCTGCACCACCGGCGAGGTGGTGCATGTCGACAGCGGCTATCATGTGCTGGGAATGCCGCAGCAGGAAAACCTCTGAGCCCTTGCAAAGGGGATCTGATTGCGCCGCCGTTTCTTGCGAAACGGCGGCATTCCTTTTTGTCGGCTGCGCGGCAGGGCCGCTTGCCTCCGGGGCCTCCGGCGGGGATATTTTGGTCAAGATGAAGGTGTATAGTTAGCATTTGTGCTAAGTTTCTGTTGCCCTGTGTCGCCGGTTGCGGCAGGATCGGGGGCAACAGGAGGTGGTGCCATGTCCCGCATGATCTTTGTCAATCTGCCCGTCAGCGACATTCCCCGGGCGCGGCGGTTTTATGAAAGCCTTGGCTTTGCCATCAACGAGCAGTTTTCCGGCCCGGATACTGCCTGTGTGGTGGTCTCGGAAACGATTTACCTGATGGTGCTGGCGCGTGACCGTTTCGCCGGATTCTGCGCCCTGCCGGTGGGCGATCCGGCGCGCGAGACGGCGGTTCTGCTGGCGCTGAGTTGCGAGGACAGGCCGGCGGTGGATGTGATGGCGGCGGCGGCGCTGGCCCATGGCGGGCGCGAGGTGCGTCCGGCCGAGGATCACGGGTTCATGTATCAGCGCTGCTTTGCCGATCCCGACGGCAATGTGTTCGAGCCGTTCTGGATGGACCCGGCGGCGGTTGCTGGCTGAGGGATTGGAGCGGGTGACGGGAATCGAACCCGTGTCTTTAGCTTGGAAGGCTAAGGTCTTACCATTACACAACACCCGCGCTGCGCCGACAGATAGCACCCCGCAGCGGCAGGCTCAAGCCATCCGCTGCGGGGCAGGGGCGATCAGTTGCCCAGCTTCTTGATCCGGCCTTCGGGGGCCAGGTTCACGGTGCCGAGTTTCTCGACATAGGCCATCACGTCATTGGCCACGAAGGCGCCGCCGCCGGTATCGGTCACCAGCCGCCCGCCGCCGAGGGCTGCATAACCATCGCCGCCGCCGAGGATGTAATCGTTGACCGCGACGGTATAAAGCTTGTCGGCTTCAAGCGGCGCACCCGCCACCATGACCTCGCTGACCCGGCTGCCCGCCGGGGCGGAAGCGTCAAACGCATAGCTCAGGCCCGAGACCTGTGCAAACCGGCCGGCACCCTTTTCGACCTGACTCACGCCGTTTTCCAGCGCCAGCAGCACCTGCGAACCCGGCAGTTCGGTGACCACGGTGACATTGCCGAAGGGCAGTTCGGTCAGGATGTCGCGGCGGGTCAGCTTGGTGCCTGCGTCATAGGTGCGGTCGCCCCGGATGCCGCCGCCGTTCATGATGGCGATATCCGCGCCGGTCTGGGCCCGCATCGCATCGGCGATCAGGTTGCCCATGGTCGTCTCTTCGCCGCGCACCATGTTGCGCCGCGAATCAAGCGGCGCCTCAAGCGTGCCGATCTCGACATTCAGCGCCGCATCCAGATCGGCGGTCAGCTTGTCGGCCAAGGCCTGGCTTTCGGGGTCGGGCTCGACCGTGGCGGTGTCGATGAAGCGGAAGGCGGGGGTCCATTTGACCGTGCGCTTGCCGTCCTTTTCGGTCACCTCGACCGTCAGGTCGATGGGCGACAGAAGCTGTGCATCCACCGAGGTTTCGACATAGGCCGTCACCCCGTCATAGGCGGTGGCATAGGAGTGGTCGTCACCCGACAGGATCACGTCGAAGGCGTGGCTGGCGATCAGGGCGCGGTCATTCTCCATATTGGTCTGCACCACGCCCACCACCAGATCGGCACCCTGATCACGGGCGTCCTTGGCGGCGGCAATGGCGCTGTCCACCGTGGGCAGGAATTTCAGGCTGCCGGTCGAAGAGACCTCGGGCGAGGTATCCTGCGCCACCGGGATCAGCGCGATCTTCAGCCCGGCCAGTTCCTTGACCATGACACCGCCCAAACCTTCGATCGGGCTGCCGTCATCCTTGGTGATATTGATGGCGGCCCAAGGGTATTTCGAGCCTTTCATCCGTTCCATGAACAGGTCTGGGCCGAAGTCGAATTCATGGTTGCCGGGCACCGCAAGGTCGAACGGCACCAGATTGGTGAAATCGACGGTGTTCTGCCCCTTGTCGAACCCCGAGGCGAGCGAGGGCGACAGCATGTCGCCGTTGAAAAGATAAAGCGTGTTGGGATTGGCGGCACGTTCGGCCTTGGCAACGGCATTCAGGCGGGCAAAGCCGCCGCGGCCATCCTCGTCCTGAAAATTATAGACATCGCCGACACCCAGCAGGGTGATCTTGACTGTTTCGGCGGCAAGCGGAGCGGCGCCGAGCGTGGCGAGAAGCGAGAGCGTGGAAAGACGGGTAAAACGACTCATCTGCGTAACCTCTTGGCTGCGTGGAGTGGGGCGATGGTCGGCCTTTGCCGTGCCACCTGTCAAAAGCTTTCGTCTGAAGGGGTGACAGGCCCGTGACGGGGCGGCGATGCCTTGCCCCCAGACGCCCTTGCCCATTGACCCGCAGGGCACAACGGGGCATCACCGCGCCATGCTGATCTACAAGATTTTCCGCCGCCCCGAATGGGATGCTTTCCGCGCCGCGGGCGAGACCGCCGGGGCGCCCGTCGATCTGGCCGACGGGTTCATCCATTTTTCCGCAGCGCCGCAACTGGCCGAGACGGCAGCCCGCCATTTTGCCACCGAAAGCGACCTTGTGCTGGTGGCCTGCGATGCTGCCCGTCTGGGGGCGGCCCTGAAATGGGAGCCGTCACGGGGTGGGGCGCTTTTCCCGCATCTCTTCCGCGTGTTGACCCTTGCCGATGTGGTCTGGGACAAGTCGCTGCCCCTGGGCGCCAGCGGCCATATTTTTCCCGAAGGTGTGTTTTGAGCCTGACCGAACGTCTGGGCCTTGCCCTGTTGCACCGGATCGACCCCGAGCGGGGGCATGGTCTGTCGCTGACGGCGCTGCGGTCGGGGTTGGTGCCCTTGCCGGGGGTGGTGACTTCGGCGCGGCTGGCCTGCACGCTGGCGGGGATGTCGCTGCCCAATCCGGTGGGGCTGGCGGCGGGATATGACAAGAATGCCACCGCGATTGCGCCGCTGACGCGGGCAGGCTTTGGTTTTGTCGAGGTGGGGGCCGCGACGCCGCGCCCGCAACCGGGCAATCCGCAGCCGCGTCTGTTCCGCCTGACCGAGGATCGGGCGGTGATCAACCGTTTCGGTTTCAACAACGAGGGCGCCGAGGCGATTGCGGCCCGGCTGGCCGCCCGTCCGCAGGGGCCGGTTCCGGTGGGGCTGAACCTTGGCGCCAACAAGGACAGTGCCGACCGTGCCGCCGATTTCGCCCGGGTGCTGGCCATCTGCGGCCCGCATGTCGATTTCGCCACCGTCAACGTCAGTTCCCCCAACACCGAACGGCTGCGCGACCTGCAGGGGCGGGCGGCGCTGTCGGCGCTCTTGGCGGGGGTGATGGAGGTGCGCAGCGGGTTGGCGCGGCGCATTCCGGTCTTTCTCAAAATCGCGCCCGATCTGGGCGGCGATGAGCTGGCCGAGATTGCCGAAGTGGCTTTGGCCTCCGGTCTGGATGCGATCATTGCCACCAACACCACGCTGTCGCGCGAAGGTTTGAAAAGTGTAAGCAAGGCCGAGGCTGGCGGCCTTTCCGGCGTGCCGTTGTTCGAAAAGTCTACCCGGGTTCTGGCGCAGCTTTCGCAACTGACCGAGGGAAAGCTGCCTTTGGTGGGTGTGGGCGGTATTTCGTCGGCCGAAGACGCCTATCAGAAGATCCGCGCCGGCGCCTCGGTGGTGCAGCTTTATTCGGCGATGGTCTATCAGGGCATGTCGCTGGTGCCGCGGGTGGCGCGGGGGCTGGATGCGGCGCTGGCGCGCGGCGGTTTCGCCACGGTTGCGGCGGCGGTGGGCACGGGGCGCGGCGCATGGCTGTGACCTTTCGCCTTGCCCGGCGCGGCGATGTGCCGGCTTTGGTGGCGATGCTGGCCGATGATCCACTGGGTGCGGCCCGCGAAACGGCTGACATGGCGCCCTATCTTGCCGCCTTTGACGCGATTGCCGCCAGCCCGGCGCAGCATCTGATCGTGGGGGAGCAGGCGGGCCGGATCGTGGCCACCTGTCAATTGACCCTGCTGCCCGGCCTGTCGCGGCAGGGCGCCACCCGCGCGCTGGTCGAGGCGGTGCGCGTCGCGGCAGACCTGCGGTCTTCTGGCGTCGGGGCGCTGTTGATGGCCGAGGCCGAGGCGCGCGCCCGCGCCGCCGGGGCGGTGCTGATCCAGTTGACCACCGACAAGAGCCGCCACCGCGCCCATGCCTTTTATGACCGGCTGGGCTATGAGCAAAGCCATCTGGGCTACAAGAAGGCGCTGTGATCCGCCCATGCGGCGGCCTGCCGCTTGCCGTGGCGCAGCACAAAGGATAGGGCGCGGCCATGGAACCGCTGGTTGATATCGTCATCGAGGATGACCGCTGGGAGGCGCTGGGGCTTGAGCCACTGGCAACCCGCGCGGTTGTGGCGGCGCTTGAGGAACTGGGCCTTGGGCAGGCGGGCTTCACCCTCTGCCTGATGGGCTGCGACGATGCCCGCATTGCCGAACTCAACGCCGATTTTCGCGGCAAGCCGCAGCCGACCAATGTGCTGTCCTGGCCCAGCGAGGAGCGTGCGGCAGAAACCCCCGGCACCGCGCCCGACCTGCCCGAGCCGGGCGACCCCGATGACCCCGAGGAGTTGGGCGATATCGCGCTGGCTTATGAAACCTGCGCGGCAGAGGCCGCTGCGGCGGGCAAGCCGATGGCGGATCATGTCACCCATCTGGTGGTGCATGGGTTTCTGCATCTGCTGGGCTATGACCATGTTGACCCCGCCGACGGCGATCTGATGGAAGCAACCGAGGTGGCGATACTTGCGCGCCTTGGCCTTTCTGACCCATATTCATAACTGCGCCCCCGGACGGGCGCCTTCGGACCAAGGACCAATGGGCAGTACGAACGAAGACTCTTCTGTAGCGCCGCGCGTGGCAGACAGAAGCGAGGGCGAAGAGCCTCCGACACGCGGATTTTTCGGGCGTCTGCTTGACGCGCTTTCTCCACAGGATGCAGAGCGGTCGGCGCAAGGGGCCGCGGCGGGCGGCGGCGGAACCGCGTTGCACCCGGGTCTGGGCAATCTGCGCCGGATGCGGGTGGATGATGTGGCCATCCCCAAGGTGGAAATCGTCGCGGTGCCGCTGGACATCGGCAAGGATGAGCTGGTCGAGGTGTTCCGCAAACATGGCTTCAGCCGCCTGCCGGTCTACAAGGGCACGCTGGACCATCCGCAGGGGCTGGTTCTGCTGAAGGATCTGGCGTTGCAGCATGGCTTTGGCGCTTCGGCGCGGTTCAGCCTCAAGCGGCTGTTGCGCCCGGTGCTGTTCGCGCCGCCGTCGATGCCTGCGGGCACGCTCTTGCAGAAGATGCAGCGCGACCGGGTGCATATGGCGCTGGTGATCGACGAATATGGCGGGGTGGACGGTCTGGTCACCATCGAAGACCTGATCGAAACCGTGATCGGCGAGATCGAGGACGAACATGACGAGGCCGAGGGCGCCCTCTGGAAAGAGGAAAAGCCGGGGGTCTATGTCGCGCAGGCGCTGACCCCGCTGGAAGAGTTCGAGGCGGCCATCGGCCTGCGCCTGCGTCAGGACGAGGATGACAGCGAGATCGACACTTTGGGCGGGCTGGTCTTTCTGCGCACTGGCCGGGTGCCCGCGCGGGGCGAGATCGTGACCCATGAAAGCGGCGTGGAGTTCGAGGTGATCGACGCCGACGCCCGCCGGATCAAGCGGCTGCGGGTGCGCCTGCCCGGGGTTGCCCCTGCCGAAACCCCGGCTGCCGTGGCTGAATGAGATGAAGGCACTGCGCGCAGGCTGGCCGGGGCTGCGGCCCGTGGCCCTTGCCGCAGCGGCGGGCGCTGTGGCTGCGCTGGGGCAAGAGCCGCTGGGCTGGTGGCCTGCCGCGCTTGTCGGCTTTGCGGCGCTGATCCGGCTGCTGCTGCAGGCACCGCGGGGCGCGGGTTGGCTCGCGCTGTTCGGCGGGGCGGGGCATTTTGCCGTCGCGCTGAACTGGATTGTCGAGCCTTTCATGGTCGAGCCGGAGACCTACGGCTGGATGGCACCCTTTGCCGTGGTCGGGCTGGCCTTCGGGCTGGCGTTGTTCTGGGCCGGGGCGGCGGCGCTGGCGCGGCGGTTCGTGCCGGGCGCGTTGGGGCTGGTTGCCGCGCTGACCCTTGCCGAGATGCTGCGCGGCCATGTGCTGACCGGGTTTCCATGGGCCTTGCCGGGCCATGTCTGGTTTCACACGCCGGTTTTGCAGGGGGCGGCGCTGTTTGGCGGCTATGGGCTGACACTGCTGACGCTTTTGGCGGCGGCGGGGCTGGCCAGCCTGCGCTGGCCCGGGGCGCTGATGGCGGCGGCGCAGGTGGCGGCGGGCTGGGGCTGGGGGCTGATTGCCCTGTCGCAGCCTGATCCGGCGGCGCCGGGTGTAACCCTGCGGTTGGTGCAGCCCAATGCGGAACAGCGGCTGAAATGGGATCCCGACCTTGCCGCGACGCATTTCGACCGGCTTTTGCGGCTGTCGGCGCCGCAAGGGGCCGTGCCAGATCTGGTGGTCTGGCCGGAAACTGCGCTGCCCTATCTTCTGGACCGCCACCCCGAGATTGCCGGCATGATCGCGGCTGCTGCGGGTGGCGCGCCGGTGGCGCTGGGGTTGCAGCGGGTTGCGGGTGAGCAGGCGTGGAACAGCCTGACGGTCATCGCCCCGGACGGCACCGAAATCGCGCGCTATGACAAGGCGCATCTGGTGCCCTTTGGCGAGTATATTCCTGCGGGCGATCTGGCCTATCGGCTGTTCGGGCTGCGCGCCTTCGCCTCGCAGGCGGGGGCGGGCTATACGGCTGGTCCCGGCCCCCAAATTATGGATCTGGGGGGCAAACTGGGCGAGATTTTGCCGCTGATCTGCTATGAGGCGGTCTTTCCGCAGGACATCCGCGCCGCCGCCAGCCGCCCCGGCTGGCTGTTGCAGGTGACCAATGACGCCTGGTTCGGCACCCTGACCGGCCCGTTTCAACACGCGGCCCTTGCCCGGCTGCGCGCGGTGGAGTTCGGGCTGCCATTGGCACGGGCGGCCAATACCGGGGTCACCGCCGTTTATGACGCACGCGGGCGGCAGGTTGCCGCCTTGCCCTTCGGCACCGAAGGCGCGCTGGATGTGGCGCTTCCGGGTGCGCTGTCTGCCACGCCCTATGCCCGTTTTGGCGAAATTCCGGTGCTTTTGTTGCTGGCGGGTCTGCTGGGGCTGGCCATCTGGCGCCGCCGCCACAGCCTTGCTTGACCCTGCGCCGCAAAGCGCCTAGGCAGCTTGCGATCCGCCTCAACGGCTTCCTGGCGAGGCGGAATGATCCCAATGGAGCGCTTCCCATGAGCCGTCAGAACTATGTTTTCACCTCGGAATCGGTTTCCGAGGGCCATCCCGACAAGGTTTGCGACCGTATTTCCGATGCGGTGCTGGATGCTTTCCTGACCGAAGAGCCGAACGCCCGCGTCGCCTGCGAGACCTTTGCCACCACAAACCGGGTGGTTGTCGGCGGCGAGGTGGGGCTGTCTACCAAGGAAAAGACCCGCGAGATGGTGGGCCGGGTCGAGGCCATCGTGCGCGATGCCGTGCGCGACATCGGTTATGAACAGAAGAAATTCCACTGGGAAAAGATCAAGGTTCACAACTATCTGCACGAACAATCGGCCCATATCGCCCAAGGCGTGGACCGCGACGGCGCCGGCGATCAGGGCATCATGTTCGGCTATGCCACCCGTGAGACGCCCGAGTTCATGCCGGCGCCGATCCAATATGCCCATGCCATCCTGCGCCGCTTGGCCGAGGTGCGCAAATCGGGTGCCGAGCCGACACTGGGCCCGGATGCCAAAAGCCAGCTCACCCTGCGCTATGAAGGTGGCAAGCCGGTCGAGGTGACTTCGATCGTGCTGTCCACCCAGCACACGTCGAAGCGGCAGACCTCCAAGGTGATCCGCGGCATCGTGGAGCCCTATATCCGCGAGATTCTGCCCGAAGGCTGGCTGACCAGGAAGACCGAATGGCACGTCAACCCGACCGGAACCTTTGTCATCGGCGGGCCGGATGGCGATGCGGGCCTGACGGGCCGCAAGATCATCGTTGATACCTATGGCGGGGCCGCCCCGCATGGCGGCGGCGCCTTCAGCGGCAAAGACCCGACCAAGGTTGACCGTTCGGCGGCCTATGCCGCGCGCTATCTGGCCAAGAACGTGGTGGCCGCCGGGCTGGCGGACCGCTGCACGCTGCAAGTGTCCTATGCCATCGGCGTGGCCAAGCCGCTGTCGATCTATGTCGATACCCATGGCACCGGGCAGGTGGATGCCGCCCAGATCGAAAAGGCCGTGGCCGAGGTCATGGACCTGACCCCGCGCGGCATCCGCGAGCATCTGCAACTGAACCGTCCGATCTATGCCCGCACCAGCGCCTATGGCCATTTCGGCCGCGCACCCGAGGCGGATGGTGGCTTCTCCTGGGAGAAGACCGATCTGGTCGAGGCGCTGACAAAAGCGGTCTGACCGCTTTTGTCGCTGCAAACCGGGCGCGCCCTTGCCAGAGGGCGCGCCTTTGCATTAGCCATGGGCAGCACTTCAAACGGTTGTACCATGATCTTTTCGCGCCTTCTGCCCGCCTTTGGCACCTTTGCCCTTCTGACCGCCTGCGTTCCCGCCGATCTGCCCACCGCTGCGCGCACGCTGCCCGCCAACAGCCGGGAATGCCCGGTGGGTGCGGGGGCAGGGTGTTACTTCCGCAACTCGCCAGTGAAATTGCAGCCGGAAAAGGTCGAGATTGCAGGCCGGCCCTATGTGTTCCACCCCACGGCGCGCAGCCTTGAATTTGTCGATGGCGAAGGCCGGGGCTGGACGGCACCCACCGGCACGCTGACCGATGGCGCCTCGATCCCGCAGATTTTCGTGCCCATAGTCGGCAATCCGCGCAGCCGCGAGTTTGCCAATGCCGCCGCGATGCATGACGCATGGTGCGGCATCGGCAACGAGGATGGCCCGGTTTATCACAAGGCGACATGGCAGGAAGTCCACCGCATGTTCTATGACAGCCTGATCGTGGGCGGCACCGATGATGTCCGGGCCAAGGTCATGTTCGCCGCCGTCTGGCTGGGTGGCCCGCGCTGGTCGCCGATCAGCCGGGCGCCGGATACAAGACTGGAGCGGCTGCCTGCCGAACTGCGGCGTGACGCGATGCGCCGCGCCAAGACCTATATCGAGCGGGAAAATCCGCCGATCCGCCTGCTGATTCCCTATCTGCACGAGGTGGAGCGCGGAATGTTTCAGGCGGTGGCGCGCGAAGGGGCTGACGGGCAGGACGGCACCGATCCCAACGAAGGCTATGAAGGTTATCCGCCGGTGGCGGGGGCGCCCGGTCCGGTTGGCGCCGTGCAGCAATAGCCGCGGCGCCCCGCCCTTGACCCGCGCCCCCGCGCCTGCGAAGAGGCCGCCGCGACCCGGAGGGACAGATGGACAGCACGGCAGGGCAGGGTGAACGGCGGAATTTCTATGGCCGCGTGCATGGCAAGACCCTGCGCGCCAGCCAGAAGGACTATCTGGAAACCGATCTTGAGGTGCTGCGCCTGAAGGGCGTGACCCCGGCTGAAAACCCCGGGCGAACCTCTTTGCCGCTGGATTTCACCGGCGGGCGGCCTTTGTGGCTTGAGGTCGGCTTTGGCGGCGGCGAGCATCTGGTGCATATGGCGGCGGCCAATCCGCAGGTCTTCCTGATCGGGGCCGAGCCTTTCGTGAACGGCATTGCCATGCTTTTGGGCAAGATCCGCAAGGCCGGGGTGCAGAACCTTGCGCTGCATCCTGGCGATGTGCGCGACCTCTTCGATGTGCTGCCCGCTGCCAGTGTGAGCAAGGTTTTCCTGAATTACCCCGACCCCTGGCCCAAGGCCCGCCACCATCGCCGCCGTTTTGTGACGCCGGGCTATCTGGCGCTCTTGGCGCGGGTGATGGCGCCGGGGGCCGAATTCCGGGTGGCCACCGACATTCCCGATTATGTCCGCCAGACGCTGGAAGAGGTGCCGCAGGCCGGTTTCGGCCTGATCGCAGAGGCGGGGTTGGGCGGGGCATGGGCCGACTGGTATTCCACCCGCTATGAACAAAAGGCACTGCGCGAGGGGCGCGAACCGCATTACCTGACCTTCCGGCGGCAGGGCTAGGCGGGGGCGGGCAAGGCGGGCGTCAGAACCACTGGCCCGGCTCCATCAGGCCAAGGTCCATCAGTTGCTGGCTGTGCCACTGGAACGGCACCGAATTGTGCCAACTGAAATCATGGATGTCGAACATCGATCCGGCGTTGCTGCGCAGGGCCTTGGCGGTGCGGAAGCTGGCAATGGCGGTGGTGATGTTGTGGTGCCACGCGCAGGCGTAGGTATTATATTCCTCGTCCGAAAAGGTGTAATCGCCGCGCAGCACCAGCCCGGGCGCGGTCTTGAACAGCGCGATCCGGTCGATCTTGCGGCGGATCACCGGCACATGCTCTTCAAACCGCCAGCGCAATCCGCCAAAGAAATCCAGTTGCCGCTCCTTGGGGTAATTGTGGTTGGCCGGATCGGGCCGGGCCAGCGCGTAATAACCCGACCTGTCCAGATGCGCCCGTTCAAGCGAGACGGCATTGGGATGTTGCCCCAGATCGTCGGCATAAAGATCAATGACATAGGACAGCATCGCCGTCCGCCGCTCTTCAACGTGAAAGGCGATCAGTTCGCGCACGTTGCGCGTTTCGCAAAAGGGGTGGAACAGGTATTCGGCGTTATAGCAGTAATAGAGCCAAATCTCCGGCGCGGCGGCGATCACCGCGTTGATGGCATCGAACACCGCATTCTCGCGGTGGACATCCAGCATCACGCGATGCACCAGCGCCTCAAGCGCGGGCGGAACCTCGATGCCTTCGGGGGCCAACAGGGCGACATGGGGAAAGCCCGCGGCCAGATGGTGGCGCAGGGTGGTGTCCACCTCGACCGGGTCTTCGGCGAAGATCAGGGCCAGCGGCCCCTTGGCAAAGGCCGCCTTGCCTTGTTCAAGAAAGGCGGAAAGGGATGCGTATCTCATGCGGTGTCCTGAGCCGGTCTTTGGCCATCTGGCACAGAATCGGTGAAGGCTGCGTGCATTGCAAGCCTGCCGCGTTGCGAAAGGTGCGATCTTGGCTTATGCCGTCCGCTTGCCGGAGGATGCCATGACCGAACCCAGAAAGCTCTTCATCAAGACCTATGGCTGTCAGATGAATGTCTATGACAGTGAGCGTATGGCCGAAGCCATGGGCGGTGAGGGCTATGTTCTGACCGATCAGGCCGAAGGCGCCGATATGGTGCTGCTGAACACCTGCCATATCCGCGAGAAAGCGTCGGAAAAGCTTTACTCCGACCTTGGCCGCCTGCGGCCGCTGAAGGCGGCCAATCCGAACCTCAAGATCGGGGTGGCGGGTTGTGTGGCGCAGGCCGAGGGCGACGAGATTCTGCGGCGGATGCCGCTGGTCGATCTGGTGGTGGGACCGCAAGCCTATCACCGGCTGCCGGAAATGGCGCGGGCCGGGCGCCAGCAGGTCGATACCGAATTCCCGGTCGAGGACAAGTTCGACCTGCTTCCCGCCCGCAAGGCGCCGCGCGGCCCGACCGCCTTCCTGACCGTGCAGGAGGGGTGTGACAAGTTCTGTGCCTTTTGCGTGGTGCCCTATACCCGCGGCGCCGAAGTCAGCCGCCCCGCCGCCCGCATTCTGGAGGAGGCGGCAAAGCTGGTGGAACGCGGCGTGCGCGAGATTACCCTTCTGGGTCAGAACGTGAATGCCTATCACGGCGCGGGCGAGGGCGGTGACTGGACCCTTGCCCGGCTGATCCGGGCACTGGCGGCCATCCCGGGGCTGGAGCGGCTGCGCTATACCACCAGCCATCCCAATGACATGGAGGATGACCTGATTGCCGCCCATGGCGATCTGCCGGCGCTGATGCCCTATCTGCATCTGCCGGTGCAATCGGGCAGCGACCGCATCCTCAAGGCGATGAACCGCAAACATACCGCCGAGCAATATCTGCGGCTGGTCGAGCGTATCCGCGCCGCGCGCCCGGATATCCTGCTGTCGTCCGATTTCATCGTGGGTTTCCCGGGCGAGACCGACCGTGATTTTGAAGACACGATGGAACTGATCCGCGCCGTGGGCTTCGGTTCGGCCTTCAGTTTCAAATATTCCGCCCGCCCGGGCACCCCCGCCGCCGAGAAACCGCCGGTCGAAGAGGCATTGGCCGATGACCGGCTGCAGACCTTGCAGGCGCTGATCACGGCGCAGCAGCGCGCCGCGCAAGAGGCAATGGTGGGCCGCGAGGTGGGGGTGCTTTACGAAAAGCCGGGCCGCCTTGCCGGGCAGATGGTGGGCAAGTCCGATCACCTGCACGCCGTCCATGTCGAAGACCCGCAAGGCCGGGTCGGAGAGCTGGTTCGCGTGCGCGTCTCAGCTTCGGCGTCCAACTCTTTGGCGGCTGTAAGAATTCCCTGACGGCCTTTGCGGACTCCGCCACCACCTTGGGCCGAACCGCCGCCGGTGACGCAACAATTAGATGTTAAGCCCCGAGATTGTCTATATTTTGCTTGCGTTCGCCGGGGCAGGTCGGCAAGGCTAATCCCCAGTTTGGCGTAAAGATCGCAATATCGGGGGACTGCGGCGATGGCATTTCTGTCCAGAGCGTTCCGTTTGGCAATGGGGGGGGCCGTGCTTGCGGCCGGTCTTGCTGGGGCGTCCGCCACGCTCGCGCAGGGCGCCCCGGATGTCTACGGCAAGATCGAATGGGGCGTCTGGGTGGACGACGACGGCTGTATGCATTGGTGGGCGGATGGCGGTGTCGAAGGCTATATGCTGGACCGCGTCAATCCCAAGACCGGCAAGCCGGTTTGCCTCAAGCGCAATACCTGCCTTGTCGAGAATACCGATACGCTCTTTGCCACCGACAGCCACAAGTTGACTGCCTCGGGCCGCAAGCGGCTTGAGGATTTCTTCCGCAAGTCCGGCGCCTTTGGTTATGCCATCTACGGCCACACTGACAGCCGCGCCTCGGATGCCCATAACGACCGCTTGTCACAGCGCCGCGCGGCGGCGGTGGCGGCGGTGGCCCGGTCGGTCGGCGCCGTGGTCGAACGCGAAATCGGTTATGGCGAACGCCGCCCGGTCGCCAGCAACGCCACGGCTGCCGGGATGCAGAAGAACCGTCGCGTTGAAGTTGTCTGCTACCGCTGGTGATGAAAATGGCAAAAACCTCGTTTCTTGTTCTGGGGCTTGCGGGCCTGACACTGGTGGCGGGCTGCACCGATGGCCTGACGCCCTATACCAAAAGCGCCGATACGGTGATCGCCACGGCATCGGATTCGGGCGGTGACAAGATCGGCCTGCGCGAGGGCGAGGCCGCCATCGCCTATGATCCCGACGGCTGTCAGGGCTGGATCATCGACGATGGCGCCGAAGGCTATTCGGGCCGCCGCTATGACCCGGTTTCGGGGCTGCCGGTCTGCAACAATCTCTATCCGCCGGGAACGGTGGTGGGCAATTACCAGACGGATTCCGCGCCGGTCAAAGATTATGTTCCGGGGCGCCGGAACTGATTTCCGGGCAATTCTACCACCAGATCGGGGGCCGCAGCGGTGCTGCGGCCCTTTCTCTTGTGGCGTGCCGGCGGTGTTGCCTGAAAAAACGTCACCGGGATGTCACGAAACGGGCAGAGGCTGGCCCGGCGTCGAAACGGGACTTGCCTGATCGGCGCTGCGGACGCAGACTTGACCTACGGCCCTTTTACAGAAGGAGACCCCTTTGGGCATCAGCGCGCTGACCCCCCCGACCCGTACCGAAGACCTCGTGGAAACCGTTCTCGAATTCCCCGACAACCGGCTGCTTATCGACCTCTGCGGCGAGTATGACCGGAACCTCGCCCAGATCGAACACCAGATGGGGGTGCATGTCCTGCGACGCGGCAATCGCCTGTCAGTGATCGGCGACAAGGGGGCGCGCGAACAGGCTGCGGCGGTGCTGCGCGCGCTTTATGCCCGGCTTGAGGCCGGGCGCGGCCTTGCCGCGGGCGATATCGACGGCGCGATCCGCATGGGCCGCCCGATGCCCGCCACGCCCCGCGCCGAAGGCGAGCAGATCGAGATGTTCAATGCCTCTGGCATCGAGATCCGCACCCGCAAGAAACCGATCGAGCCGCGGACCGAAGCGCAGAAGACCTATGTGGCCAATCTTTTCGCCAATGAGCTGGGCTTTGGCATCGGGCCGGCCGGCACCGGCAAGACCTATCTGGCGGTGGCGGTGGGGGTGACCATGTTCATCTCTGGCGCGGTGGAAAAGATCATCCTGTCGCGTCCCGCGGTCGAGGCCGGTGAGCGGCTTGGCTTTCTTCCCGGCGACATGAAGGAAAAAGTCGATCCCTACATGCAGCCGCTTTATGATGCGCTGAACGATTTCCTGCCCGCCAAGCAGGTGCAGAAGCTGATGGAGGAGAAGCGGATCGAGATTGCGCCGCTGGCCTTCATGCGCGGCCGCACCCTGTCGAATGCCTTCGTGGTGCTGGACGAGGCGCAGAATGCCACGACCATGCAGATGAAGATGTTCCTGACCCGTCTGGGCGAGGGCAGCCGCATGGTCATCACCGGCGACCGCACCCAGATCGACCTGCCGCGCGGCGTGCCCTCGGGGCTTCAGGATGCCGAGCGCATTCTGAAAGGGGTGAAGGGGGTCAGCTTCAACTACTTCACCTCGAAGGATGTGGTGCGCCACCCGCTGGTCGCCCGCGTGATCGAAGCCTATGAGGCGGATGAGGCCAAGGGCGCCTGACCCCTTGCATTGAAGACTATTGCGCCGCCGTTTCTTGCGAAACGGCGGCATTTCTTTTTCTCGCCTCTGGCCTGCGGCCAACCGGCTCGGGCGTGCCTCCGGCGGGGATATTTGGGCCAAGATGAACGGGCGGGCTTTCATCTTGGTCCAAATATCCCGGGGGAGAGCCCGGAACGGGCGAGGGGGCAGCGCCCCCCTTTTCCCCGGGCGTCAAGGGCGCTACACCCTGATCAGCAGCATCGGGGAGTGGGCCATGGCCGAGGACGGGTTGAACAGTTTCATGACGGGGCCGGACGAAGCCGGGCGTTTCGGCATCTTCGGCGGGCGCTTCGTTTCGGAAACGCTGATGCCGCTGATCCTCGATCTGGAAGAGCGCTATGAATATGCCAAGACCGACCCGAGTTTCTGGGCGGAAATGGACGATCTGTGGAAGCATTATGTCGGCCGCCCCAGCCCGCTCTATTTCGCGCCGCGGCTGACCGCGCATCTGGGCGGTGCCAAGGTCTATATGAAACGCGACGAACTGAACCACACCGGCGCGCACAAGATCAACAATGTGCTGGGTCAGATCATCCTTGCCCGCCGCATGGGCAAGACCCGGATCATCGCCGAAACCGGCGCCGGGCAGCATGGGGTGGCGACGGCAACGGTCTGTGCCAAGTTCGGGCTGAAATGCGTGGTCTACATGGGTGCGCATGATGTCGAGCGGCAGGCGCCGAACGTGTTCCGCATGAAGTTGCTGGGGGCCGAGGTGATTCCGGTGACCTCGGGTCGCGGCACGCTGAAGGATGCGATGAACGATGCCTTGCGCGATTGGGTGACCAATGTGCGCGACACCTTCTATTGCATCGGCACGGTGGCGGGGCCGCATCCCTATCCGGCGATGGTGCGCGATTTCCAGTCGATCATCGGCAAGGAAGTGCGCTGGCAATTGGCCGAGCAGGAGGGCGAGGGGCGGTTGCCCGATACCGTCGTGGCGGCGATCGGCGGCGGCTCGAACGCGATGGGGCTGTTCTTCCCCTTCCTGGACGATCCTTCGGTGAACATCATCGGGGTCGAGGCGGGCGGCAAGGGGGTGGATGACCGGATGCAACATTGCGCCAGCCTGACCGGCGGGCGCCCCGGTGTGCTGCATGGCAACCGCACCTATCTGTTGCAGGACGGCGACGGGCAGATTCTGGAAGGGTTTTCGATTTCGGCGGGGCTCGACTATCCGGGGATCGGGCCGGAGCATAGCTGGCTGCATGACGTCGGCCGGGCGAGCTATGTCTCGATCACCGATGCCGAGGCGCTGGAGGCGTTCCAGCTTTGCTGCAAGCTGGAGGGAATCATCCCGGCGCTAGAGCCTTCCCATGCGCTGGCGCATGTGATGAAGATCGCGCCGACCCTGCCCAAGGACCATATCATCGTGATGAACATGTGTGGCCGGGGCGACAAGGACATCTTCACGGTTGCCAAGCATCTGGGCGTGCAGATGGCTGTCTGAGGTCAGCGCAATCCGAAGGTCGGGCCGCCCTTGGGGCGGCCCATTTCGTTTTCGCGGCATAAACTGCGGTTTATGGCCCTATTTCTTGGGGATCAGGGGGCCGAAGCTAAACCCCCGGTCAATAGCCGGCGCCTGATCTGCCGTGTTTCCTGCTGTCATGCCGGGGGGATGTTCCGTCCGGTGCCATAGACAGGAAAAGGACAGGACATGAAAACGAAGTTCCTCCATGCCGCGGCCATGCTGATGATGAGCGCCACGCTCTCGAATGCGGCAATCACCAGCGATGATCTGGTCGCGCAGTATCAGGCCCAGGGCTATACGCGCATCGAGATCAAGGTGGGGCCAACCCTGGCCAAGGTCGAGGCGATCAAGGACGGCCAGAAGGTGGAAGTGCTGTATGATCTGGTCACCGGCGCCATTCTGAAAACCGAAACCGAACAGGTTCAGGCCGGCGACGACGTGAGTCCGGGTGTCGAAGTGCGCACTGTCAGCGATGAGAAGCTGGATGACGGCAAGGGGCGTGGCCGCAGTGACGGTGAGGATGACGACGATAGCAACGATGACAATGACGACGACAGCGGTGATGATGACAGCGGTGACGACGATGGCGGCGACGACGACAGCGGTGATGACGACAGCGGCGATGATGACGGCGGTGACGATGACGGCGACGACGGCGATGATGATTGAGCTTGCGTGCTGAGATGCGGCTCGATTGACTGCAACGGGCGGTTCGGCCTTGCCGGACCGCCTCATCTGGTTGAGAAGGGGGCCGAAATCATCGGTCTGAAGCTATGAAACGTCGCCAGTTCCTGTTTGTCGGGGCAGCCGCCGCGCTTTTGCCAAGCGTCGCTTTTGCGGCCGATTTCGCCGACAAGATCATCCGTCGCCTGCGCAAGCAGGGCTATACCGATATCACCACTTCGCGGACCTTGCTGGGCCGGGTGCGCATCCTTGCGTGGCGGGGCGGCGAATCGCGCGAGATCATCCTCAATCCCCATACCGGAGAGATTTTGCGCGATGTCTGGACGGCGGCGGATGGCCGGCTGGTTCCGGGCACACTGGAGGGCGATGACAGCGACGACGACAAGGATGATGACAAAGACGACGACGAGGAAGACGACGACGAGGAAGACGATGGGGGGGACGACGACAACAGCGGATCAGGCGGCGGCGATGACGACGAAGACTGACCGGGCGCGTCCATGAAGCGCCCGTGGGCCATCCTTGCCATTCTGATCGTGCAGGCGTTGAGCGCCTTCTTCTTCATTGCCGATATCCTGTCGTCCTATGTTCCGCTGTGGTCGCGGCCTCTTGCCTGGCAATACCGCGAGTTGCTGGAAATTCTGTCGGCGCTGGGGCTGTTTCTGGGCGTGGTTCTGGGGGCGCTGTCGCTTTGGCGGGCGCAGCGCGAACGGCATCTGGCCGAAGAGCGGCTGCGCCGTGCCTCGGGTGCCTTCATGGATCTGTTGCAGGAACGGTTCGGCGAATGGGCCCTGACCAAGGCCGAGGCGGATGTGGCGCTTTTCGCCATCAAGGGGCTGTCCACCGCCGAAATCGCGGTGCTGCGGCAAACCTCGGAAGGCACCGTCAAGGCGCAGACCAATGCGATCTATCGCAAGGCGGGTGTCTCGGGGCGGTCACAGCTTTTGTCGGTGTTCATCGAGGATCTGATGCGGGATGAGGGCACGCTGCGCCCGGGTGCCGCGCGGGCGGCGGCGGAATAGGTCAATCCGCCGCGTATTGCTCCAGCACTTCCAGCGGCACGATGTGCAGGGTATTGGCATGGGTGGCGTTCAGGCGGACCAGCGGCGCCGCCCCTTCGTCATGCGCCTGCAGGAACCGCCCGGCGCAGAGGCACCAGCGATCCCCCGGTTTCAGCCCGGCAAAGCCATATTCCGGGCGGGGCGTGGACAGATCATTGCCAAGGTATTTCGACAGGGCCAGAAACTCGGCCGTCATCAGGGCGCAGACCGTGTGCAGCCCCCGGTCCTGCGGGCCGGTATTGCAGCAGCCGTCACGGAAAAATCCGGTGAGCGGTGCGGTTGAGCAGGGTTCAAGCGTGCCGCCCCGGACGTTGATCGACGGTTCTTTCATCGGCGCCTCCTGACACTTGTGATGGTAGCCTCTGGCAGCCGCTTGTCCAGCCTCAGCGCCCGAGCGGCGGCATGAGATCGCCCGAGACCAGCGCCGTCAGCAGATGCCGCACCCCCGGCAGGCGCGACAGCGGCGCCAGAAGATGGTCACGGATCAGCGGCAGGGCACGGCTGTCGGACTGATACATCGGGGTGAAGGCGGCACTCATCGCCTGATAGGCGGCAACGTGTGTGCGGCGCATCCGGGCCTGCCGCTCGGCTGCGGTATCGGCAGGGCCTTGCCGCAGCGCCTGTGCCAGTGCCATGGCATCAAGCAGCGCCATATTCGCCCCTTGGCCAAGTTGCGGGCTGGCACGGTGGGCGGCATCGCCCAGATGCAGCAGCCGGGGCGCAAAGGGACGGCGCAGCGTGCCATGGGAATAACGGGCCGGGGTCATGTCGGCGGTGCCGGTCAGGGGCACAAGGAAGGGCGCCATCTCGGGCCAGAAGGCCGCGACCTCGGCTTTCCAAGCGGCAAGGTTGGTCTTGGCCCAACGGTCAAGTGCCGGGCGGGGCAGCGACCAGAAGACGGCGGCCCTTGTGCCGGGATCATCCGGCAGGCGCCCGATGGGCAGCACGCCGGCCATCCGGTGTGCGCCCAGATAGCGCTGCGTCAGCCGGTCCTGCGGCAGCGCCGCATCGTCGGGCCAGGGCACATGACCCCAGATCGCGCCAAAGGGCAGGGCACGCGCCTGCAGGGGCGACAGCGTCGATCCGGCCCCGCCCGCATCGACCACCAGATCGAAAGGGCCAAGCGGCGGCGGCCCTTCGCGCAGGATCAGGCGCCCGGCGCCCCCGGGCCGCAGCGGGGCATCCGTTACCGCCGCCCCGGTTTCCACCGTGACACCGGCCCGTGCGGCGGCCTGCCAAAGCAGGTGAAACAGCGCCGCGCGGTGCATCGCCAGCCCCGGCGCGGCGGGGCGATAACGCACATCCAGCACCACCCGCTTTCCGGCATGGCCCAACATTCGCGCAATGGGCTGGCCAAGGGCGCGGGCACCGTCGCCCGCCCCAAGCGCATCCAGCACCGCCAGCCCCACCGGCTGCACCACCAGCCCCGAACCCAGCGGGCGGGGGGTGGCAAAACGCTCGGCAATGGTCACGCGGTGGCCGTCCTGCGCCAGCAGGGCCGCTGCCGCCAGACCGCCAATTCCCGCCCCCACGATTCCGATGTTCAGGCTTGCCATGGCGCGACAGTGGCGCGGCACGGCTGTGGGCACAATGGCGCGCGCAAAGGGGGTGGGAATTCCGCACTGGCCACGCGCCGGGTGGCAGCTTAGGCTGCCGCCTCAGGTTTGATCGGGGGCATTGCGATGGATGGTATTCTGGCGCTGCTGGTTTTGGCCGTTTTGGCAATCCCGGTGTCGATCATCGTGCTTTTCGCCGGGCAATCCGGGCTGAAACGCCGGATCGCCGCGCTGGAGGCCCAGCTTGCCGCCCGCCCGATTCCGGTGCCCGCGCCGGCTGCACCCGCAACAGCCCCGGCGGCGGCTGAACCCGCCGCCGATGCGCCGCCCATGCCGGACGAGGTGGCGGCTGACACCCCGGCGCCCGCCGACCCCCCCGCCGAAGCTCTCGCCGAAACGCCATGGGACCGCGCCGCGCGGGCGGTGCGCCCGGACCTGCGGCGCACTCCGACGGGCGAGCCCGCTTCCGCAGCCCCACCGCCACCCAAAGGCCCGGGCCCGGCGGACCGGCTGATGGTCTGGTTGCGCGACAACTGGGTTTATGCGGTATCGGCGGCCTCTCTGGCGCTGGCCGGGGTGTTCTTCGTGCAATATGGCATCGAGAACGGGCTTCTGCCGCCCGCCGCCCGGGTTGCGGCGGCGCTGCTGTTCGGTCTCGTGCTGATCGGCGCCGGGGAGTGGCTGCGCCGCCGCCATGGCGATGGCGAGCAGAGTTCGACGGCCTATCTGCCTTCGGTCTTCAGCGGCGCCGGGATCGTGTCGATTTTCGCGGGCATCGTGGCGGCGCGGCAGCTTTACGGGCTGATCGGCCCCGAGACCGCGTTTGGCGGGCTGATGGTCTCTGCGGCGGGTGCGGTGGCGCTGGGCTGGTTTTCCGGGCCGCTTCTGGTGGTGGTGGGGCTGGTCGGTGCCGCGTTGACGCCGTTTGTTGCCGGCGATGGCAGCGGCGCGGCGCCATGGCTTTACGGCCATTACGGGCTGATCGCCGCGGCGGGGCTGGCGGTGGACAAGGTGCGCGGCTGGCGCTGGCTGTCGGTTCTGGCGCTGGTTTTGGGTTTTGGCGGCGGCTGGCTGATGCTGCTTGGCGGAGCAGGGGTGCCGGGGATGGCGGCCCTTTTGCTGCTGCTGCCGCTGGCCACGCTGGTTCTGGCGGGCTTTGCCCTGATCCCGCAGTTGGATGGCCCGCCGCTCTGGCGTCTGGCGATGGGGACCGTCGGTCGGCCCGCTTTTGCGGTGACGCTGGCCCATGGCGCCACGCTCGCGGCCAGTCTGGGGCTGGTGGCGGTGCCGGGAGCCGAAGGGGAGGCGATGCTGGCCTTTGCCGCGCTGGCGGTGTTGGCGGTGCTGCTGCTGCTCTGGGCCGACCGGGGCGAGGGGGCAGAGGATCTGGCGCTTTGGCCCGCGCTGGGCTTCCTGATGCGGCTGGTGGCCGAGCCGATGTCCTGGGGCGGCGCCTATGCCGCCTTCCGCGGGCAGGAGATTGCGCTGCGGGCGCCGGAAACTGCAGCTCCGCTGACGGTGAGCCTGCTTCTGGGGCTGGGCCTGGCGATTTCGGCGGCGGCGGCGTTCCGCGCGCTGCGTCCGCAGATCGGGCCTTTGTCCGGTCTTGGCTTTGGCCTTGCGGCGGTGCTGGTGGCGCCGCTGACGGCGGCGGGGCTGGAGCTGCTCTGGAACCCTTCGCCGGTGCTGGGCGCCTACCCTTGGGCGTTGCAGGTGATCGCGCTGGCCGCAGTCATGGTGGCGCTGGCCCTGCGCTTTGCCAAGGCCGATGGCGAGGATCGCCGCCGCGCCGCCCATGCCACGCTGTCGGCGCTGGCGCTGATCGCGTTGGCGCTGTTCCTGATCACCACCAAGACGGCGCTGACCCTTGCGCTGGCTGTGCTGGCGCTGGTGGCGGCGGCGCTGGACCGCCGCTTGCGCCTGCCCGAAATGGGGCTTTTCGTGCAGGTCGCGGTGGCGGTGCTGTCTTGGCGGCTGTTGGTGGACCCGGGGCTGGATTGGGCAATGTGGGCGCCGCTGGGGCAGGTTCTCTTGGCCTTTGGCGGCACGATTGCCGGGCTGACGGCGGCCTGGCTCGTGCTGCGCCCGATGGCGCGGACGCTTACGCTGGGTGTGCTGGAAAGCGCGGTTGCGGGCCATGCGGCGGTGCTGGTGAACCTGTTGCTCACCCGCTGGCTGACCGGGATGGCGCAGCCAGGCATGACCGAAGCCTATTGGTCGTTGACGTTGCAAGCGCTGCCTTGGGCGGTGCTGGCGGCGGTGCAGGTCTATCGCGCGGGGTTTGGCGGCTGGCTGCGCCGGTTGCGGCTGGCCTTGGCTGGGCTGGCGGGTGTGATCGCGGCGGGGCTGATCCTTGTGTCGTTGACCTATGCCAATCCCCTGATCGACAGCTATGGCCCCCATGCGGCAAGTCTGGTTCTGGGGCCGCAGCCTTTTGACACGCTGCTCTTGGCCTATGGTCTGCCGGGCGCGCTCATGCTGGCCTTGGCCTTGCGGTTGCGGCCGCTTGCGGTCTGGCCCCGGCTGCGCTTGGGGGTGTTGTGTGCCGGGGCCGGGCTTCTGGCCTTCTGGATCGCGCTGGAAATCCGGCGCTTCTGGCAGGGCGACTGGCTGGCGGTGCCGGGGGTGCGGCAGGAAGAGCTTTACAGCTATACCGTCGCGCTGATCCTGCTGGGCGCCGGGCTGCTCTATCAGGCCATCGCCAGCCGCTCGGTCGGATTGCGGCGGGTGGCGATGGCGGTGATCGGGCTGACGGCGGCCAAGGTGTTTCTGATCGACGCGGCGGGGCTGAGTGGCCTGACGCGGGTGTTGAGCTTCCTTGGTCTTGGCCTGTCGCTGGCGGGGCTGGCTTGGCTGAACCGCTGGGCGGCGGGGCGCCAGCCCTAGACGGGGGTCCCCCGGCCCGGCCCCGGAGGGGTTTTGCACCCCTCCGGACCACCCCGCAGGATATTTGCGGAGAGAGGATGGGGGGCAGGGGTCAGCCCCAGTCCGGTTCGCGGCGCTCCAGCCAGGCCGCCAGCCCCTCGGCGGTATCGGCGCTGCCAGCGACGCGGGCGAACTGGTCACCTTCCAGCGCCAGCCCCTCGGCGATGGGCAGGTTCAGCCCGCGCGTGACCGCCGCGATGATGCGTGCCACCACGGGCGGGGCGTTGCGGGTGATGGCGGCGGCCAGCGTCAGGGCGGCGGGCATCAGATCGCCGGGGGGAACCACTCGGTTTATCAGACCCATCGCCAGCGCCTGTTCGGCGCCAAAGCTGTCGCCGGTCAGCAGATGCTCTAGCGCCCGTTTGCGCCCGGCCAGCCGCGGCAGGCGCTGGGTGCCGCCAAAGGTGGGCGGGATGCCGATGCGCACCTCGGGCTTGGCAAAGCGGGCGGTGGTGACGGCGACGGCCAGATGCGCCGCCTCGGTGATCTCGCAACCGCCGCCATAGGCCAGCCCGTTGACCGCCACGATCACCGGCTTGGGGAAAGCTTCCAGCCTTGCAGTAAGGCGTTGGCCCCGAGCTACAAATTCACGACTGGCCAAATCTCCGCCCGCGCGGATCGAGGCGGCGAATTCGGGAATGTCACCTCCTGCCGAAAAGGCCCGCCCGGCGCCGGTCAGCACCACCGCCCGCAAGGCGGGATCGGTCTCGATCCGGTCCAGCAGTGCCAGCAGCCGGTCGTTCAGCGCATAGTTCAGCGCATTCAGCTTTTCGGGGCGGTTCAGGGTCAGGACCGCAACGTTTCCTTTGGTTTCCATCAGCACAAGTTCGGGCATCAGAGCCTCCTTTCGATTGACGGCAGAATGCCCGGATGGCAGGCTGATATAAACTCACTGGTCAGTATAGATGAATACCGAAACACCCCCCGATACCCGCAGCCAGATTCTGCTTCGCGCGGCCGAACTTTTCTATGGCGAGGGCATCCGCGCCATTAGCATGGACCGCATCGCCGAGGCGGTGGGGGTGACGAAGAAGACACTCTATTACCACTTCCGGTCCAAGGATGACCTGATCGAAGCCTATCTGGTGGCGCGCGATGGGCCGAACCTCGCGGCATTTGCCCGTTGGTATGACAGGGCCGATGGCCCGGTGCCCGACCGTATCGCGGCGCTGTTTCATGGGTTGGCGCGGCAGGCGCGCAGCCCGCGCTGGCGCGGTTGCGGCTTTCTGCGGACGGCGGCGGAACTGGCCAACATGCCGGGTCACCCGGCCGTCAAGGCCGGGGCCGCCCATAAGAAAAAGCTGGAAAGCTGGCTCGCCCGCACGTTGGCCGGGGAAGGTGCGGCCGAGCCGGAGCTTGTGGCGCGGCAGGTTGCCCTGCTGATCGAGGGGCTGTTCAGCACGCTGCTGTTCCACCGCGACCCGGCCTATGCCGAAGCCGCCGCCAGTGCCGCCCGGGCGCTGACGGCGGCCGCGCTTCAGCGCAACATCGGCACACCATCGGCGGATTTGCCCGGCTCGACCAGCCCATAGCGCAGGCCCTGTCCGATCCGGTGCGCCAGAGCCGACCAGGATGCCGCCTGTTCGGGCCGCAATTCGCGCCTCAGGACCGAGTCGAAAAGGCCAAGCCAGACCTCGAACATGCCGGGGCGCACATTGCCCGCCGCTTTGTGGACCGCCATCGGATTGCCGTCATAGCCGCGCTCCAGAAGGATCGCATTGCGCCAGAAGGCGGCAATCTTGGCCTCATGCGCGGGCCAGTCGGTGACATGGGCGGCAAAGACCGGGCCAAGGCCGGGATGGCTGCGGATCGCGGCATAGAATTTTGCCACGACACGGGCGATTTCCTCGGCAGTGATCGGGAAACGGGGGGGCAGGGCGCTGGACATGGGCCATTCTTGCCCCGGTGACGGCGCTCTGCAAGGCGGTGCGCCGCCGCACCCCTTTACCACCGCCTGCCCCAACCCTATAAGGCCCGGCATGAGCCGTCACTTCGCGCCCTCGCGTCGAATTATCGGCCCGGCGTCCTGAAGGGGCGCCGGGACATTGGCGCTGCGTTTCGCCGCCAGACCTGCCTGATATCCCCCTTCGATAGGACCGCATCCGATGTGCGCCGACACGCCCGACTACCGCGACACCGTTTTCCTGCCCGAAACCGAATTTCCCATGCGCGCAGGCCTGCCGCAGCGCGAGCCTGACTGGCTGGCCCGTTGGGAAAAGATCGGCGTCTATGACCGCCTGCGCGAGAAATCCGGCCGTCCGGCCTTTACCCTGCATGACGGCCCGCCCTACGCCAACGGCCACCTGCACATCGGCCATGCGCTGAACAAGGTGCTGAAGGATATGGTTGTCCGCTCGCAGCAGATGATGGGCAAGGATGCCCGCTATGTGCCGGGATGGGACTGCCACGGTCTGCCGATCGAATGGAAGATCGAAGAGCAATACCGCGCCAAGGGGCTGAACAAGGACGATGTGGATGTGGTGGCCTTCCGTCAGGAATGCCGCAAGTTCGCCGAAGGCTGGATCGACGTGCAGCGCGAAGAGTTCAAGCGTCTGGGCGTCACCGGCAACTGGCCGAACCCCTATCTGACGATGGATTTCCACGCCGAGGCGGTGATCGCCGACGAATTCATGAAGTTCCTGATGAACGGTTCGCTCTATCAGGGGTCCAAGCCCGTGATGTGGTCGCCGGTCGAAAAGACCGCGCTGGCCGAGGCGGAGGTGGAGTATCACGACCATACCTCGCACACGATCTGGGTGCGGTTCCGGCCCCTTGACGGTAAACTGGATGGTGCTTCGGTGGTGATCTGGACCACCACGCCCTGGACCATCCCGCAGAACCGCGCTGTGGCGTTCAATCCTGCCATCGCCTATGGCGCCTACCGCGTTGATAACTTGGGCGAAAATGCGCAGGCGCAGGTGGGTGAGGTTCTGGTGCTGGCCGATGCACTGGCCGAAGCGGTGCTGAAATCGGCGCGTGTCGAGGGGTTCACCCGCCTGCGGGATGTGAGTGCTGCGGAAATGCAGGGCGTTTTCCTCTCCCACCCCTACCGGGGCATCGAGGGCGGCAATGGCGAGTGGGACTTCGACGTTCCCCTCCTTCCCGGTGACCATGTGACCGACGATGCAGGCACCGGCTTTGTCCATACCGCGCCCAGCCATGGCGATGACGACTATCAGATGGGGCTGAAGTTCAAGCTTCCGATGACCTACAATGTCGAGCCGGATGGCAGCTATCGCGCCGATCTGCCGCTGTTCGGCGGGCAGACCATCATCACGCCCGAGGGCAAGGAAGGCCCGGCCAACGTCAGCAATATCAAGGCGCTGGCGGCGCAAGGCGCGCTCCTCGCCAAGGGCAAGCTGAAGCACTCCTATCCGCACTCGTGGCGGTCCAAGGCGCCGCTGATCTACCGCAACACGCCGCAGTGGTTCGTTGCCATCGACCGCAAGCTGGACGATGGCATGTCGACCTATGGCGACACGATCCGCGCCCGCGCGCTGAACTCGATCAACCAACTGGTCGAATGGACGCCGCAAACCGGCCGCAACCGCCTGCATTCGATGATCGAGGCGCGGCCGGACTGGGTGCTGTCGCGGCAGCGCGCCTGGGGTGTGCCGCTGACCTGCTTCACCAAGAAGGGTGCCAAGCCCACCGATGCCGATTTCCTGCTGCGCGATCCGCGCGTGAATGCCCGCATCACCGCCGCCTTTGAGGCCGAGGGCGCCGATGTCTGGTATGTGCAAGGATTCAAGGAAAAGATGCTGGATGGCATCGTTGATCCGTCGGATTATCAACAGGTGTTCGACGTGCTGGATGTGTGGTTCGACTCCGGTTCGACCCATGCCTTCGTGCTGCGCGACCGCGCGGACGGGTCGGAAGACGGCATCGCCGACCTCTACCTTGAAGGCACCGACCAGCATCGCGGCTGGTTCCATTCCTCGATGCTGCAAGCCTGCGGCACCAAGGGGCGGGCCCCTTACCGGGGCGTGCTGACCCACGGCTTCACGCTGGACGAGAAGGGCATGAAGATGTCCAAATCGCTGGGCAACACCGTGGCGCCGCAGCAGGTGATTGGCGAATACGGCGCCGATATCCTGCGGCTTTGGGTGGCGCAGTCGGATTACACGACCGACCTGCGGATCGGGAAGGAAATCCTGAAAGGCGTGGCAGACAGCTATCGCCGCCTGCGCAACACGCTGCGCTTCCTTCTGGGCAACCTTGCCGGGTTCACCGAGGCCGAAAAGGTGGCCCCGGCGGATATGCCGGAACTGGAACGCTGGGTGCTGCACCGGGTTGCCGAACTGGATGCAGAGGTGCGCCAGGGCTATGCCAAGTATGATTTCCAGGGCGTGTTCCAGAAGCTGTTCACCTTTGCGACGACCGATCTGTCGGCAGTCTACTTCGACATTCGTAAAGACAGTCTTTACTGCGATGCGCCGGGCAGCGCCCGGCGGCGGTCGGCGCGGACGGTGCTGGATATCCTCTTCCACCGGCTGACCACCTGGCTGGCGCCGATTCTGGTCTTTACCATGGAAGAGGTCTGGCTGTGCCGTTTCCCGGGCGAAAGCTCGTCGGTGCATCTGGTGGATATGCCGGAAACCCCCGCCGACTGGCTGAATCCGGCGCTGGCCGCGAAGTGGGAGGGCATCCGCGCCGCCCGCCGCGTGGTGACAGGGGCCTTGGAGGTGCAGCGCACGGCCAAGGTGATCGGCGCCAGTCTTGAGGCGGCGCCGGTGGTGCATGTGGCCGATACGGCGATTCTGGCGGCGCTGAAATCGGTCAACTTCGCCGATCTCTGCATCACCAGCGGCATCCAGCTTACCGCCGACCCCGAGCCGCAAGAGGCGTTCCGCCTGCCCGAAGTGCCGGGCATCGGCGTGGTGTTTGAGGGCGCGATGGGCGAGAAATGCCAGCGTTGCTGGCAGATCCTGCCCGATGTCGGCAGCCACAAGCACCCCGGCACCTGCAAGCGTTGCAACGACGCGCTGGGGTAGGATGGGCAATCTTGCCCATCCAGCGAATGGGCGGGCCTGAGGAGGGAACATGCCGCGGCTGCGGGACTTGGGCTATGGCATCGGCCAGTATCCGACTGGCCCGCTGAATGCGATTACCGATGTGGCGGGGGTGACCGTGGGCCATGTCACCCTGATTGAGGGCGCACGCACCCGCACGGGGGCCACGGCCATCCTCGCCCATCCCGCCAATCTCTTTCAGGACAAGCGCCCCGCGGCGCTTGCCGTTCTGAACGGCTTTGGCAAGTTCGCGGGGGCCACGCAACTGGCCGAGCTGGGCCAGTTGGAAACGCCGATCCTCTTGACCAATACGCTGGCCGTGGGCCGGGCGGTTGAGGCGATCAACCGCCATGTGCTGGACCAGCCGGGCAATGAGCGGGTGACTTCGCTGAATGCGGTGGTGGGCGAAACCAATGACAGCCGGCTGAACGATATCCGTGCCGCACGCCCGACGGTGGCCGAATTGCGGGCGGCGATAGATGCCGCACGGGGCGGGCCGGTGGCCGAGGGCGCCGTGGGGGCGGGCACCGGAACGGTGGCCTTCGGGCTGAAGGGCGGCATCGGCACCGCCTCGCGGCTGGTCGGGGGCCATGTGCTGGGTGTGCTGGTGCAGGCCAATTTCGGCGGCCATCTGCGGGTGGACGGGGTGCCGGTGCAGAACCTTGCGGCGCATGATGCCGATGGCTCCATCGTGATCGTGCTGGCGACCGATGCGGCGCTGGATGCCGCCGGTCTGCGGCGGCTGGCCACCCGCGCCTTTGGCGGGCTGGCGCGCACGGGGGCGGCGCTGTCGCATGGCTCGGGCGATTATGCGCTGGCGTTTTCGACGCAGGCCCGGCCCGAGACGCAGGCGCCCGCGCAGCTTTCCGCCCTGTTCGAAGCCGCCATCGAGGCGAGTGAAGAGGCGATCCTGAATGCCCTGACCATGGCCGAGGATATGGCGGGCTATGACGCGGGGACCGGGCAGGCCAGCCGCTTTGCCGCGCTGCGGCTGCTGCGCAAAACTTGAACAAGCTTCGCGGAGGGAAAAAGCCCCTCCGCGAAGAGTTCCTCAGGCGCGGACAGGGTGTACGCGCTGGGGGAGTGAGTGGAAGCGGGCCGCATCCGACAGCATCCGACCACGATCCAGCCCCAGATGCATCGCCGCCAGATCGTCGCGGTTCATCCCGATGTCGGCCAGCAGGTGGTCATCCTGTCGCGCCAGCAGGAACGCGGTCGAATGGCGCAACTGCAGAAGGGAAAGGATGTGGCGGAACATGACGGGTCTCCTATGTCAGGCCCCGGTTTTGCCATGGGCGTTGACATTTCACAAACGAATAGGTTTCATGGGTGGCATCAGGAATATTCATGGCAAACCGATGATCGCGCCGCCCGACAGCGACCTCTTGCGCAGCTTTCTTGCGGTGGCCGATACCGGATCGGTCACGGCCGCCGCCGACCGGCTGGGGCGCACGCAATCTGCCGTCAGCCTCCAGATCAAGCGGCTGGAAGACAGCCTTGGCCAGCCCCTGTTTGAAAGGTTACCGCGCGGCGTGGCACTGACCCCCCGGGGGGCGCAACTGATGCCCTATGCGCGGCGGATCACGGCCCTTCTGGAGGAGGCGGCTCTGGCCCTGCGGGTCAAACCGCTGGTGGGGCCTGTGCGGGTGGGCATTCCCGATGAATATTCCGGCACCGTCCTGCCCCGGGCCCTGTCGGCCTTTGCCGAGCGCCACCCCGAGGTGGAGGTTTCGGTGCGCTGCGACCATTCCGAGCCGCAGTTGCAGGCGATGGATTCCGACGACATCGACCTCGCCGTGATCTATGACTGGAGCTATGTCGGCGAGGGCGAGGTTCTGTGCATCGACCCGACGGTCTGGGCCACCTCGGTCACCCATCAGCAGCATCTGCGGCGGCCGCTGCCGGCGGCGGTCTTCATGCGGTCGGACTGGTGCCGCGATTTCGCTGAACGCTCGCTGGATCAGCAGGGGCTGCCATGGCGGGTGGCTTTTGAATGCGACGATGCCGGGGCGATGCGGATGGCGGTGCAGAACGGGCTGGCGATTGCGCCGATTTCCCGTTCGACCATCCCGGTCGGATGCCGCGAGCTGACGGCGGCGGATGGTTTTCCCATCATCGATAGTTCGCGCGTATTGCTGCGGCGCAATCCGCGCGGCACCTCCGAGGCGATCGAGGGCATGGCGACCATGCTGCGCGAGGCATTCCGCCCGCTGGCGGAACGTGTGGCGGTGTGACAGTCTGGGGCAAATCCAGCCAGATCAGCCGGAGTGCCCGATGCGCCTGACCGCCCCCCTCGCCCTGATTGCCTTGACCTGCGGCACCGCCGCCCGCGCCGATCAGGCGGCGGCGGTTGCGGCCTTTACCGGCGCGTTTTCCAGCTATTGCAGCGCGGCTTTCCTTGAGGATGGCAGTCTGGTCGATCCGCCGCTTCGCCATGACATGACATCGCCCGTGACATGGGGCGGCGATCCGGTGCCGGTGACCCTGTGGGAGTTTCGCTGCAACATCGGCGCCTATAATGTGCAGACCGTATTTTTCAGCGACAGCGAGAGCAGCGGTCTGATGCCGCTGTCCTTTGCGCGGCCCGATCTGGACGTGGTGCTGGAAGACCCCGACAACTACGAGGGCCCGGTGAAAGAGGTCCGCATCGCGGGGTATTCGGCCAGTTCCTATGTGGTGAATGCCAGTGTCGATGCCGCTGCGGGCACGATCAGCGAATATTCGGCTTGGCGCGGTATTGGCGATGCCTCGTCCGCCGCGGTCTGGACGCTGGTGGATGAGGCGTTCCGCCTGACCCGTTTTGACGTTGACCCGAGTTATGATGGCGAGGTGACGCCGAAAACGCTGGTCAGTTTCCCGTGACGCTGCGCGCGGCCCTGCTGACGCCCCTTGGCCGGCTGGTCGTGGGCGAGACGGAGGGGGTGATCACCTCGCTGCGCTGGTCCGATGAGGGGGCTGCGGATGATAGCCCGCTGTTGCGGCAGGCTCTGGCGCAATTGGCCGGGTATTTCGCCGCGGAACGCCAGACCTTCGATCTGCCGCTGGATTGGGGCGAGGGGCTTCATGCAAGGGTGCGGCGGGCGATGGCCGCCATCCCCTTCGGCCAAACCCGCAGCTATGGCGAGATTGCCCGCGCAGTCGGTGCCCCGGCGCAGGCGGTGGGGCAGGCGTGCGGGGCCAATCCGGTGCCGGTGATCATTCCCTGCCACCGGGTGCTGGGTGCCGCCGGTCTGGGCGGTTTTTCGGCGCGGGGCGGGGTTGAAACCAAGGCGGCCCTCTTGCGGCACGAAGGCACGCTGCTGCTCTAGCCTCTCAGGGTGATTCCAGAGGGCGGGCACCGGCCAGTCCAGAACCGCGCGGCCTTGCCCTGCCGCGCAAGGCTTTGTAACGGTTCCATGACGGGCAAGGGCCAGCGGGGCCGACGGGCAGGCGGGGTATCGGGTGAGCTTCTGGGTCATGGCGGCGGTCCTTGGATCGGCCTTCCTGCATGCGCTGTGGAATTCGCTGATCAAGGTCGGAACCTCGCGCCTTGGCGCCATGGTGATCCTGTCCATCGGCGAGGTGCCGATCGGGCTGGCTGTGCTGGCGACTCGCCCGGCGCTGGAATGGAACGTGGCGCCTTGGGTTCTGGCGGCGGGTTGCGCGCATTTCTTCTACAAGTTCTTCCTGACCTATGCCTATGAGCGGGGCGACCTCAGCCGGGTCTATCCCATTGCGCGCGGCACGGCGCCCTTGGTGGTGGGGCTGGTGTCGGGGGTGTTCCTGAAAGATGTGATCACGCCAATGGAATATGCCGGTATCGCCATTTTGGGCGCCGGTATCCTGTTGATGGCGCAGGGAGTTTTTGCCAGCGGTGAGAACCGCAAGCTCTTGCCCTATGCGCTGGGCTCTGCCTGTGCCACGGCAACCTACACGCTGATCGACGGTTCGGGTGCGCGGGTGGCGGGCGATGCGGTGGCCTATGTCGCCTGGGTCTTTGTGGTGGACGGGCTGTTCTTCGCGCTGGGAATGCTGGCATGGAAGGGTATCGACGTGCTGCCGCGCCAGCGCAAGGCATGGGGCGTGGGCTTCATCGCCTCGGCGGCCAGCTATGGCGCCTATGGCGTTTCGGTCTGGGCCATGACCATCGCGCCCATTGCCCTAGTTGCGGCGCTGCGCGAAACCTCGATCCTGTTTGCCGTGCTGATCGGCTGGCTGGCCTTTGGCGAGCGGATGACGCGGGGCAAGGCGCTGGCGGCGCTGGTAATCGTCGGTGGCGTGATGGTGACGCGGCTTTAGGGCGCGGGGTCAGCTTATGCGGCGGACCTTGGCCGGAAAGACCTGCTGCGCGATCCCGGCGAGGCAGAGGTAAAGCGAGCTCGCCACCAGCCCCCAATGCGCGACCGAGCCTTCGGCGAAATCCACCCAAGCCGCCCAGGCGGCAAAAACCACCCAAGCCAGCGACACTGGCAGCGTGACCTCGCGCCAGCGTTTGGTGCGGGTGGGGTGGACGAATTTCAGGTTCAGGAACATCGCCACCGTCAGGAAGCTGACCACGACAAGGATCGTCGTCGGATTGGGGTCCAGCGCGAACAGCACCAGAACCACCATGTTCCAGCAGGCCGGAAAGCCGGAAAAGCTCTTGTCCTTGGTCTTCATCCGCGTATCGGCGAAATAGATGACCGAGCCGTAGCAGATCACAATGATGGCAAACCAGCCGGTCCAGCCATCCAGCATCCCCGATTTGAACAGCGCATAGGCGGGGATGAAGACATAGGTCAGGTAATCGACGATCAGGTCCATCAGCACGCCGTCATAGGTCGGCCAGTTGCGCGGCGTGTCCCAGCGCCGGGCCAGCGGCCCGTCGATCCCGTCCACCAGAAGCGCCACCACCAGCCAGAGGAACATCAGGCTCCACTTCTCTTCGACGGCGGCCAGCATGGCAAACATCGACAGAACTGCGCCCGAAGCGGTCAGCAGGTGGACGGAGAGGGCTTTGAGACGGATATCCATGGCATTTCTTCGCGCAAAATCGGGTGTCCCGCAAGGAGTCAGGCAAGGTTTCACGCCCGGGGGTGGGCCTTTTCATAGACCTCCATCAGCCGCGCCGCATCCACAGCGGTATAGGCTTGAGTGGTGGAGAGCGAGGCATGGCCGAGCAATTCCTGAATGGCGCGCAGATCGCCGCCCGCCGACAGAAGGTGCGTGGCAAAGCTGTGGCGCATGGCATGGGGCGTGGCACTGGCCGGCAAGCCCAGTTGCATCCGCGCCTTCTCCATCACCAGTTGCACCAGCCGCGGGTTCAGCGCCCCGCCCCGCGCGCCGCGAAACAGCGGCCCGTCGCGGTCCAGCGCATAGGGGCAGAGCGCAGCATAGCGGGCAATCGCCGCCTGCGCCGCGGGCAGGGTGGGCACCAACCGCTCCTTGCCGCCCTTGCCGATGATGCGCAGCACCTCGGGCAGCGGATGGGCCGCGCCGGTCAGCCCCAGCGCCTCGGAGATCCGCAGGCCCGAACCGTAAAGCAGGGTGACCACCGCCGCGTCGCGCGCCGCGATCCAGTCCACGCGCGCCTGATCGGCCACGGCGCCGATCAGATCGACGGCGGCCTCTTCCGACACCGGGCGGGGCAGGCGGCGGCGATACTTCGGGCCGCGCGCCGCCAGAAGGGCAGAGACATCGCCGCCGTCATGGTCATTCACCCAGGCAAGGAAACCCTTCACCGCCGAAAGCCCCCGCGCCCGCGAACGGGCAGACAGGCCGCGCTTGGTCTCGGCCGCCATCCAGCTCCGCAGATCGGTGGCAGGCAGGGCACAAAGTGCGCCGCGTCCGGCAGCCGCGCCGTGATGCCGCGCCAGAAAGCCCAGAAACCCGCCGACATCCCGGGCATAGGCATCAAGCGTATTCTTCGCCGCCCCGTCCAGCGCGCGCAGATGGTCCAGCCAGTCCGACAACGCCTGTCGCCAGGCGGGTGACAGCGCAAGGCTGTCCGCGGTCACGACAGCCAGCGGCGCATGGTCCGCTCAAAAATGCCCGCGAAAAAGCCCAGAAGGTCGGTGCCATGGGTCGGTTTGAACTGATGCGGGTCTTCGGCCCCCAGCGCCAGCATCCCGGGCAACCGGCCCTTGCCGAAATCCAGCTTCATCAGCGCCTCGGAGCGGACCCAGCCCGCCCGCTCGCCATAAAGCGCATCCGATTGCGGCAAGACCTGCCGCAACACGACGGGGCGCAGCGGCACGTTTCGCCCGCCCGAGACATAATCCTGCACAAAGCCCGGCTCGGCGACATACAACACGTCGCCCAGACGGCGCAGCGCCGGGTCTTCGGCATCCTGCACCGATTCCAGCACCAGCCGCACGCAATCCACCCGCAGCGTCTGCGCCACATCCCCCGCCAGCGCCTTGAGGAAATCCTCGAAACTCAAAGGGTCCAGCAGTTGCAGAATGGCGCGATGCACCTGATTGGTGCCGGCAAGGTTTTCATAAGCCGCCGCGATCACCGTGCGGTGGGTATCCTCCAGCCGGTCCAGCCGCGATTCCAGCCGTTCCATTGCAATGCCGCGCAGATCGACGATGTTCGACCCCATCAGCCGCTCGTTCGCGCCGATCAGGGCGTTCATCACATCGCGGTCTTCGAGTAAAGCATCGGGCTCCGCAAGAATGCGGTCCCGCAAATCCTGGTCGATCATGCTGCCCCTGACGGTTCTTGCTGTTGGGCGCATGATAGCAGGGCCGCGCCCGCTGCGCCTCATTTTTCTGCATGTGCCCCGCCCCGGCTTCGGATGCCTCCGGCGGGGATATTTGGGCCAAGATGAATGCACGGCGATTTCATCTTGGCGATAAATATCCCCCGCGGAGCGTCCGGCGGCCGGGGCAGATGCTGTCTTTACAGGATCTTCTGGCCGGTCTTGGCCCAATCCTTCATGAACTGCTCCAGCCCCTTGTCGGTCAGGGGATGGCTGGCCAGCGCCTTGATCACCGAAGGCGGCGCGGTCATCACATCGGCGCCGACCAGCGCGCATTGCGTGACATGGTTGGCCGAGCGGACAGAGGCGGCGAGGATCTGGGTTTCAAAGCCATAATTGTCATAGACCTGACGGATGTCCGAGATCAGCTCCATCCCGTCGAGGTTGATGTCATCCAGCCGCCCGATGAAGGGCGAGATGAAGGTGGCGCCGGCCTTGGCCGCGATCAGCGCCTGATTTGCCGAGAAGCACAGGGTAACGTTGACCATCTTGCCTTCGCCCGACAGCACCTTGCAGGTTTTCAGCCCGTCCCAGGTCAGCGGCACCTTGACCGCGATGTTCGGCGCGATTTCGGCCAGCTTGCGGCCTTCGGCAATCATCTCGTCTGCGGTCAGCGCCACGACTTCGGCCGAGACGGGGCCGGAGACGAAGCTGCAGATTTCCTTGGTGACTTCGAGAATGTCGCGGCCCGATTTCAGGATCAGCGAGGGGTTGGTGGTCACGCCGTCCACCATGCCCAGATGGTGCAGTTCGCGGATGGCATCGACGTCGGCGGTATCGACAAAGAACTTCATGGGGCGGTCTCCGGCAGGTTGGGAATGGGGGTTGGAATGCGGTTGCGGGGGGTTTACCTGAAACCACGCGGGGGCGAAAGCCTTGTGGTAACGCTAACGGAGGTGCCGTGGTCGAGCGGGTCTATGAGGCGGGCGAACTGGTGGGCGTTCTCACCACCGAACCGCTGGGCCGGGTGCTGGATTACAAGGCGCCCGAGGGCGGTTGTGGCGACGGCGATTTCGTCGAGGTGCCCTTGGGGCCGCGCCGGGTGCTGGGCGTGGTCTGGGGTCCAGGCGAGGGTAAGTTCGATCCTGCCCGCATCCGTCCGGTGCATCGGGTGCTGGAGGCGGCACCGATGCGGGCCGAGCTGCGCAGCTTTCTGGCCCGGGCTGCCGATTACACGCTGACGCCGTTGCCCGCCATGCTGCGGCTGGCCACGCGGGCGCCGGGGTTGGGCGATCCGGCTTCGACCAAGCGGGTCTACCGGCTGGGCGGCACGGTGCCCAACCAGATGACCGAGGCGCGGTTTCGTGTGGTCGAGGCGCTGCGGTCGTTCCGCGAGGCGCCGGTGACGTTGGGCGAGTTGGCCGAGGCGGCGGGCTGCGGCGCCTCGGTGGTCAAGGGACTGGTCAAGCTGGGCGTGGTGCTGGAGGAAGATGCGCCGCGCGATCTGCCCTATCCGCCGATGGCACCCAAGGGGGCTGCGCGGCTGGTGGGCGACCAGGTCACGGCGGGCGATGCGCTGGTGGCGGCGGTCGCGGCGGGGGCGTTTTCGGCCACCTTGCTGAAGGGGGTTACGGGCTCGGGCAAGACCGAGGTTTACCTTGAGGCGGTGGCGGAATGTCTGCGTGCCGGGCGGCAGGCACTGGTCCTGCTACCGGAAATCGCACTGACGGCGGATTTTCTGGCCCGGGTCGAGGCGCGCTTTGGCGCAAGGCCGGCCGAATGGCATTCCGGTGTCACCCAGACCGAGCGGCGGCGGCTGTGGCGGATGGTGGGGCAGGGGGGGGCGCAATTCGTCGTTGGTGCGCGGTCGGCGCTGTTCCTGCCGTTCCGCGATCTGGGGCTGATCGTGGTCGATGAAGAGCATGACACCAGCTACAAGCAGGAAGAGGGCGTGATGTATAACGCCCGCGATATGGCCGTGTTGCGGGCAAGCATCGTCGGGGCGCCGGTGGTTCTGGCCTCGGCCACGCCCTGCCTTGAGACCTGGGCCAATGTCGAGGCGGGCAAATATGGCCGCATCGACCTTGGCGCGCGGTTCGGAACGGCGGAATTGCCCGAGATGCGCGCCATCGACATGCGGGGCGAAAGCCTGTCGGCGGATCAGTGGATTTCGGCCCGGCTGGCCGGGGAGGTTCAGGCGCGGATTGCGAAGGGGGAACAGTCGCTCCTGTTCCTGAACCGCCGCGGCTATGCGCCGGTCACGCTTTGCCGGGCCTGCGGGGCGCAGGTGGGATGCGAGCATTGCGACGCCCGGATGGTCGAGCATCGTTTTCTCAAACGGCTGGTCTGCCATCAATGCGGCGCCACCAAGCCGGTGCCCGAGGCCTGCCCGTCCTGTGGGGTTGAGGGCAAGATGGCGGCGGTCGGCCCGGGGGTGGAGCGGCTGGCCGAAGAGGTGACGGCGCGCTTTCCGCAGGCGCGGCTGGCGGTGCTGTCCTCGGACCTCTTCGGATCGGCCCGGGCGCTGAAAGAGGCGATTGTGGGGATTGCCGAGGGGGCGGCGGATATTATCATCGGCACGCAGATCGTGGCCAAGGGGCACAACTTTCCCCTGCTGACGCTGGTGGGGGTAATCGACGCTGACCTTGGCCTGCAAGGGTCCGACCTGCGGGCGGCCGAGCGGACGTTTCAACTGATACGACAGGTGACGGGCCGGGCGGGGCGGGCGGAAAAGCGCGGGGTGGCCTATCTGCAAACCCACCAGCCCGAGCATCCGGTGATCCGCGCCATCCTTGGCGGCGATGAAGAGGCGTTCCTGCGGGCCGAGGCCGAGGAACGGCGGGCGGCGGGTGTGCCGCCCTATGGCCGGATGGTGGGGATTATCCTGTCTTCGCCCGATGTGGCACAGGCGTTTGACGTGGGCGCCGAACTCGCCCGCCGGGACGATCCGCTGCGCCGGGTGGGTGCGCAGGTCTATGGCCCGGCCCCGGCGCCGGTCGCCCGGGTGCGCGGGCGCCACCGGGTGCGCCTGTTGGTCAAGGCGGCCAAGGGCGTGCCCATTCAGGCGGCGGTTGCCGAATGGATCGGCCAGATCAGATTGCCCAGCCAGTTGCGGCTGGTGGTGGATATCGACCCGCAGAGTTTTTACTAGATCGTCGCGCAAAGCCGAGGCGTGCATCGCCGGGACCGACATTTCCCCCAAAGGGTGTCGCGGCCCGCTTGGCGGAGGGGTCGGGGGCTTTGCCAGCTATGCCTGCCGCCAGAGCTGCACCGGGGCCTTGTCATGGCGGACGATCACCCCCTTGGCCTCAAGGTCAAGCTGGACGCATTTCACCCACCAGCCTGCCGTCGCGCCCCCCGGAAACAGTCCGGGGTCCAGCCGGGGGCGGACGGTTTCGATCAGGTCGGCCACCTTCAGGCCCGGCGCCTTGTCGGGCAGCGCCTCCAGCACTCTGGCCCGCATCTCCGTATATTTGGCGGCATCGACCTGATAGGTCTTGCCGGGCTGGCCGACGTTCTGAACGGTGATCTTCTCGGCTGCCATGGCGCTCTCCCTTTCGTGTCAGTCTGCCTTGGCGGCATGGCTGGTCGCAACCGTCTTGCCGCTCTATATTGCAGGCTCAGGCAAAAGGAGGCCCCCATGTTCTTCGTTGACCGCCGCAAGATGCAGATGGTGGACCCAGCCGACGCGCTGCCGGGTCGCCCCGACCCGCTGCCCACCGCCGAGGTGCATTTCCTCTCGGGTCTGCCGCTGAAATCGCCGGTGCCTGCGGGCATGGAAGAGGCGATGTTCGGCATGGGCTGTTTCTGGGGTGTGGAGCGCAAGTTCTGGGCGGTGCCGGGGGTCTGGCTGACCATGGTCGGCTATGCCGGGGGCTATACGCCGAACCCGACCTACAAAGAGACCTGCACCCAATTGACCGGCCATAACGAGGTGCTGCGGGTGATCTTCGATCCCGCGGTCGTCAGCTATGAAGCCTTGCTCAAATTGTTCTGGGAGGGGCACAACCCCACGCAGGGGATGCGGCAGGGCAATGACATCGGCTCCACCTATCGCTCGGGCATCTATACCTATTCCGAAGCGCAGGCCGCGGCGGCCCATGCCTCGAAAGCGGTGTATCAGGCGGCGCTGAATGCGCAGGGGCTGGGGGAAATCACCACCGAAATCCTGCCGGCGCCGGTGTTCTATTTTGCCGAGGATTATCACCAGCAATATCTGGCCAAGAACCCCGACGGCTATTGCGGCATCGGCGGAACCGGCGTGACCTGCCCGATCGGCACGGGGGTTGCGGCCCGCTGAGGCCCCCTGCGCTTGACCCGGAAGGGCCAAGCGCCTAAGCCGCGGGGCAGGACAGCAACCGGGGGTTCCGATGCCGCTTTATCTCGCAAGTTCGCTGGTCGAAGGCGATGATGCCGCTTTCGCGCTTGCCGAGGCGCTGGAACGGATGAGCCCGGCCCCGCTGGATGCCGAATGCTATGATGCCGAGGGGATGCCCGGCATGGTCGAGGTGCTGGCCACCTTCCAGTTCGCCCCCGATGCGACGCTGCTGGATGTGGTTGCCGCGGCCTTTGGCGCCACCCCCTTCACGGTAAGCGAGCAGCATCAGAACACCTTCTCCGCCCTGACCACCCTGCCCGGGGAGGCTGCCGCCCGCGCGCTGGCCGAGGCGCTTGAGGCGCTGGACCCCGCCCCCTATGGCGTGGGCGCCTTCGAGATCGAGGATGGCTCGGGTCTGTGGGAGGTGGGCAGCTATTTCCACGACGCGCCGGATGCGGCGGTGCTGAACGGTCTGGGTGCCAAACATGGTGCGCGGCCCTTTGCCATTTCCGAAGTGCCCGATGTCGATTGGGTCGCCAAGGTGCGCCGCGAGTTGAGCCCGGTCGAGGCGGGGCGCTTCTTTGTCTATGGCAGCCACGATGCCGACAAGGTGCCGACGGCCCCGGGGCGCGTGGCCTTGCAGATCGAGGCGACCGTGGCCTTTGGCACCGGCCACCATGGCACCACGCTGGGTTGCCTGCGCGCCTTCGACCGGCTGTTCGACGCCGGGCTTCGTCCGGGCAAGGTGGCCGATATCGGCTGCGGCACGGCGGTTCTGGCCATGGCGGCGGCGGCGGTGTTGCCCGATGCGCTGGTCATTGCCAGCGACATTGATCAGGTCGCGGTGGATGTGGCCGAGGCGAATGTGGCGATCAACGGATTGGACGGGCGGGTGGAATGCCTTGAGGCGGCGGGCTTTGCCCATCCCCGCCTGCATCAGGCCGGCCCCTATGATCTGGTCTTCGCCAACATCCTGAAAGGGCCGCTGATCGAGCTGGCACCCGATATGGCCCGCCATACCGCGCCGGGCGGGCTTGTCATCCTGTCCGGTCTTCTGGTGGTGCAGGCCGAGGCGGTGACGGCGGCCTATGTGGCGGCCGGTTTCACCCCCGAAGCGCGTGAGGATCTGGGGGAGTGGTCGGCATTGGTGCTGAAACGGAACTAGACCGTTTCGGGCTTTCCCGGGGCAGGACCGGGCCATCTGCCCCAATCTCGCCACATTCCCGACCTAGTTTTACCTTGGGTGGGCGAGTGTATGTGGGATTTCAGGTATGGCCGATCCGAATCTTGTCGATTTCTATGACCGCGTGTCGCGCTTTGAACGGGCCCGGGCGCATGGTTGGGCGCATCAGACCGGCGGTATGCCGGAACCGCGCCGCATCCGGGGCACACGCCGCCGCCGTTCCTTCCTGATGCCGCTGCTGCTGGTCGCCTTTGCCATCTTTGCGATGAAGGGGGCGATCCTGTATTCCGTCGGCGCCTCGGCCTATCAGGACCGTGTGGCGCGGCTTGAGGCGGGCGAGGGGTTTGACCGGCTGGGTGCATGGATGATGCAGGCCGATCCGCTGACCCAGTTCATGGCGGGGCAGATCGCCCATGCCATGCTGCAAATCCAGAAATGATCCCGGAAATGCAAAAGGCCGGCGTTCTTGCGAACGACGGCCCAGCATCTTGAAGCCCTGATTGCGGGCTCGGCTTCGGCCTCAGCGGCCGATCAGCTCGATGTCGCCCCGGCACAGGCCGATGTCTTCCAGCTCACGGTCCGACAGTTTGGTGAGCGCCTTGCGGGTCACACGGGCGTCGTTCCAGGCAGAGAAGCGGGCGGTCACTTCGGTCAGCGACTGAACGAAGCGGAAGATCGAGATGGCGCCGAACGGCGCCGTGCGGGTCGTTTCATAGGCGGCCATGGCGGTATCCTTTCACAAACTGCTCACGGGGGAGGCAGCTTCCCGCCTCCGATGACGGCTAAATAGTCATGCTGCGTATGCAAAGCAATGAGAGTGCGGACATGCCTGCAATGCGTGTCCTGCATGGCTTGTCGCCACATTTTCGCCATGTTTTTCAGGGTGGGTGCCCCGAACTGGCGGCCAATGTCGGGTTTCGGACCGCGATTGTCGCCTTTGCTGCATGTGCATAATGCCCGACCCGCACGGCGACAAGTCTGCAATTGATCTTGGCGGATGTTCTCTTTTCGTGCTAACCCTTGGAAAAGACCGAAAAGGGGCAGGCATGCGCGTTCTGGGGATTGACCCGGGCTTGCGGAATCTGGGTTGGGGGGTGATCGACGTGGCCGGCGCCCGCATCACCCATGTCGCCAATGGCATCTGCCATTCGGACGGCGCCGAGGGCAGCCTTGCCCAGCGGTTGCGCAGCCTGCACGCCCAACTGACCGAGGTTCTGCGGGCCTATGCGCCCGATGCCGCGGCGGTGGAGCATACCTTCGTCAACAAGGACGCAGTGGCCACGCTGAAATTGGGGCAGGCGCGCGGGATTGCCCTGCTGGTTCCGGCGCAGGCCGGGATCGAGGTGGGCGAATACGCCCCCAATGCGGTAAAGAAGACCGTGGTTGGCGTCGGCCATGCCGCCAAGGTGCAGGTGGACCATATGGTGCGGCTGCACCTGCCGGGGGTGGCCATCGCCGGGCCGGATGCGGCGGATGCGCTGGCGGTGGCGATCTGCCACGCACACCATCTGCAAAGCTCGACCCGGTTGCAGGATGCGCTGCGGAGGGCGGCAGGATGATTGGCAAGATTTCCGGGCGGCTGGACTGGCGCGGCAGCGATCAGGTGCTGATTGACGTGCGCGGGGTGGGCTATATCGTGCATGTGTCCGAGCGCACGCTGGCCGGCCTGCCCGGCGTAGGCGAGGCGGTGTCGCTTTATACCGAACTGATGGTGCGCGAAGACCTGCTGCAACTTTTCGGCTTTCCCACCATGCTGGAGAAAGAGTGGCACAAACTCCTGACCACCGTGCAGGGCGTGGGCGCCAAGGCGGCCATGGCAATTCTGGGCACGCTGGGCGCCGAGGGCACCGCGCGCGCGATCACGCTGGGCGATGCCCGTGCCGTGCAGGCCGCGCCGGGGGTGGGGCCGAAACTGGCGCAACGGGTGATCCTTGAGCTGAAATACAAGGCGCCGGGTGTCATGGCGATGGGCGTCAGCCTTGCCGCCACCGCCAGCGCCGAAGATGTGGTGATCGAGCCTGCGGCGGTGGCGCCAAAGCGCGCCAAGGCGCCGCCTCCGCCGCCCCGCGCTGCCTTTACCGCCGACGCGCTCTCGGCGCTGATCAACCTTGGTTATTCGCAGGGTGACGCGGCGCAGGCCGTGGCCACCGTCGCCGGCGAAACGCCCGAGGCCGACACCGCCGCCCTGATCCGCGCCAGCCTGAAACTGCTGGCACCCCGGGGATAAGCCATGCAATCCGACCCGGCCCTGCGCCCCGACCGCCAGCCCGAAGACAATGACCGTGCGCTTCGCCCGCAGGGGCTGGACGAATTCATCGGCCAGCACGAGGCGCGTGCCAATCTGCGCGTCTTCATCGAAAGCGCCAAGATGCGGGGCGAGGCGATGGACCACACGCTGTTCCACGGCCCGCCCGGTCTGGGCAAGACCACTCTGGCGCAGATCATGGCGCGCGAATTGGGGGTCGGCTTTCGCATGACCTCGGGGCCGGTTCTGGCCAAGCCGGGCGACCTTGCGGCGATCCTGACCAATCTCGAACCCCGCGATGTGCTGTTCATCGACGAGATTCACCGTCTGTCGCCGGTGGTGGAAGAGGTGTTGTATCCTGCGCTGGAAGATTTCGCGCTGGATCTGGTGATCGGCGAAGGCCCGGCGGCGCGGACCGTGCGGATTGACCTGCAACCCTTCACGCTGGTCGGCGCCACGACGCGGCTGGGCCTGCTGACCACGCCGCTGCGCGACCGTTTCGGCATTCCGACCCGGCTGCAATTCTATACCGAAGACGAACTGGACCTGATCGTGACCCGTGGCGCGCGGCTGCTGGGCATTGCCAGCGATCCCGACGGCACGCGCGAGATTGCCCGCCGCGCCCGGGGCACGCCGCGCATTGCCGGGCGTCTTCTGCGCCGGGTGGTCGATTTCGTCACGGTCGAGGGGGATGGCCGCCTGACGCGCGACATCGCCGACCGTGCGCTGACCCGGCTGGGGGTGGATCACCTTGGCCTCGATGGTGCGGACCGGCGCTATATGTTGCTCCTCGCCGAAAACTATGGCGGTGGGCCGGTGGGGGTGGAAACCCTCTCGGCCGCGCTGTCGGAAAGCCGCGATGCCATCGAAGAGGTGATCGAGCCTTACCTCTTGCAACAGGGTCTGATCCAGCGCACCCCGCGTGGCCGGATGCTGGCCGCGAAGGCATGGCGCCACCTTGGTCTCGATGCCCCACGCGCCCCGGGGCAGAGCGATCTCTTCGACGGCTGATGTCTCGCGGTGGCGGGGCCGGGTGCCCGGCCCGCAAGGGTCAGACGGCGCGGTCCAGCCGGGTGGAGAGGTGGATCAGGCTTTCCGAGCTTTTCACCCCGGTCATCGCGCCGATCTGATCCAGCACCGAATCAAGCACCTGGGTGTTCGGCGCCGCGATTTGCAGCAAAAGGTCGAAACGGCCCGAGGTGGTGAAGACCCGCTCCACTTCCGGCACCGATTTCAGCCGGGTCAGGATGGCGGCCTGGCTGCGCGGCTCGATTGTCAGCAGGACCGAGGCGCGCAACCGCCCCTGCCGTGCCGCCTCGCCCAGTTTCAGCGTGTATCCGGCGATGATGCCGCCGGTCTCCAGCCGCTCCAGCCTGGCCTGAATGGTCGAGCGGGCGACCTTCAGGCGGCGGGCCAGCGTGGCCACCGACATCCGTGCGTCGGCCCCCAGAAGGGTCAGAATGTTACGATCGAGGTCATCCATGCAATTTGTCCGGCGGTTTCGTCATTCTGACGGTGATTCACGCCAGATATATAGTTTTGTCCGGTGGGAATGTCACCCATATGCGGCATCCTCAGTTGCAGGAAAAGGGCGGCTCATACGCACCTGGCCTGGTTGGAAAAACCTCGCAGGTGCCCGGGCCCGTATCAGGCAACGGAAGGGGACTTGCATCTTGTTGGCAGAAAGGATCACGCCGATGGGACTGTCCAAAACGATCTGGACCAATCCGACCGAATTCCTCCGCAACCAGCAGCCGGAGAACCCGGTGCTGTTCTTTGCGCCTTCGGTCGTTCAGGCCATGGCGCGCCGTTTTCTTGACGGATTTCCGGGGCTGGTGACCTATGCGGTCAAGTCTAACCCGGGCGAAGAGATGGTGGAAAACCTCATCGCGGCAGGCGTGAAAGGGTTCGACTGCGCCTCGCCGTTCGAGATTGACCTGATCCGCCGTCTGGCCCCCGATGCGGCCATCCACTACAACAACCCGGTGCGCTCGCGGGCCGAGATCGTCCATGCCGTGGCGCGGGGCATCAAAAGCTATTCCGTTGATTCGGCTTCGGAACTGGCCAAGCTGATCGAGATGGTTCCGGCGGAGGGCACCGAGATTTCGGTGCGCTTCAAGCTGCCGGTGGCGGGCGCCGCCTATAACTTTGGCGCCAAGTTCGGTGCGACTGAGGAACTGGCGGTCGAACTCCTCAAGACCGTGGCGGCGGCGGGCTTTGTGCCGTCGATCACCTTCCATCCGGGCACGCAATGCACCGACCCGAACGCCTGGGCCAGCTATATCCGCGAGGCGGCGGTGATCGCGCGCCGCGCTGGGGTGAAGATTCGTCGGCTGAATGTCGGCGGCGGTTTTCCGAACCACCGGGCGACCGGCGTGGTGCCGCAGCTTGACGCCACGTTTGAGACCATCGGCCGTGTCGCGCGTGAGGCGTTCGGCGCCGATCTGCCGGAACTGGTCTGCGAGCCGGGCCGCGCGCTTTGCGGCGATGCCTTCACTTTGGCGGCGCGGGTCAAGGCGGTGCGCGACGATCTGCATGTCTTCCTGAACGACGGCCTTTACGGCAGCCTGTTCGAGCTGGGCCAGATCGGCATCATCGACCGGATAGAAGTGCTGGACCCGCAGGGCACGCGCCGCAGCGGCGCCGTGCATGGCCGCATCTGCTTTGGCCCGACCTGCGATTCGGTGGACCGGCTGCCGGGCGATGTGCCCTTCCCCGACGATATCGCCGAGGGCGATTTCGTGGTGGTCCACGGCATGGGCGCCTATTCGACGGTGACCAACAGCCGTTTCAACGGTTTTGGCGAGCTGCAACTGGTGACGGTGCTGTCGCTCAAGCTCTGAGCGCAGGGAATTAACCTTGCGTTCGGGCAAATTCGGCTAAACTCGGGGCAGGGCCCGCCGGTTGCGGCGGGCCTTTTGCCTGAACGGGGGCCGGATGACCATTCTGCAACGCCTGACGCGCTGGTGGCGCGGTGCGCCGGTTGTGGCGAGCGAGCCTGCCGCGCCGCCCGCGCCGGGGCGGGTGCGGGGTGTTGTCGATCATGTGATCATTCTGGACGGCACGCTGTCGTCGCTGGAGCCGGGGCAGGAAAGCAACGCCGGGCTGTTGTTCAAGCTGTTGCAGGAGAACCGTCCCGGCCAGCACCGCCGCCTGTATTACGAGCCGGGCCTGCAATGGGAGGGGTGGCGCCATGCCTCGGGCTTCCTGCAGGGGCGGGGGATCAGCCGGCAGATCAGCCGCGCCTATGGCTGGCTTGCCAGCCAGTATCGGGAAGGGGACCGGATTTTCCTTTTCGGTTACTCGCGGGGCGCTTATGCGGTGCGCTCGCTGGCGGGGGTGATCGACCGGATCGGCCTTTTGCGGCGCGAAGAGGCGACAGAGCGGGCGGTGCGGCAGGTCTGGCGGCATTACCGGCAGGCCCCGGCCTCGCCCGCCGCCCGCGCCTTTGCGACACGCTATTGCCACCGCCACGCGCCGATCGAGGTGGTGGGAGTCTGGGATACGGTCAAGGCGCTGGGCCTGCGGCTGCCGCTCCTCTGGATGCTGACCGAAAAGCGCACGGCCTTTCACAGCCCCTATCTCGGCCGCTCGATCCGTCATGGTTTTCACGCGCTGGCCCTGAACGAAACCCGTGCCGTGTTTGAACCCGTGATGTGGGTCAGCCCGCCGGACTGGACCGGCAACGTCGAACAGGTCTGGTTTCGCGGCGGCCATGCCGATGTGGGCGGGCAGGTGGGGCATTTTCCCGTCGCCCGACCGCTGGCCAATATCCCGCTGGTCTGGATGGTCGAGCGGGCCGAGGCGGTGGGGCTGGCGATGCCGCTCGATTGGGCGGCCCGGTTTCCCTGCGATGCCTCGGTGCCCATGGTGGGCACCACGCGGGGCTGGTCCAAGGTCTTCCTCTTGCGCCGCCCGCGGGCTGTGGGGCGCGATCCGTCTGAGGCGATCCATCCCAGCGCCATTGGTGTGCGGCCTTTCAGTTGGACGCCCTGGCCACTGACCAAATTGTTCTGAACTGCGCCGTTTGCGACCATGGAAATGTCGGAGCGGGGGTTTCAACCCCCCCGAGCCATTGGTTACTTGAACCAATGGCGTTACCAATGGCTCACCCCGTGGGATATTGGGGCCAAGATGAAAGCAGGGGGAGTCTTTCTATGCGTTCCGTCACAGTCGCGGCCACCCAGTTCGCCTGTTCCTGGGATTTGCCCAGCAATGCCGACCGGGCCGAGGCATTGGTGCGGCAGGCTGCGGGGCAGGGCGCCAATGTGGTGCTGGTGCAGGAACTCTTCGCGGCGCCCTATTTCTGCATCGAGGAGCGGGCGGAGTATTTCGCCTTGGCCCAACCGATGGCAGGCCACCCCCTGATCGCGCGGTTTTCGGCGCTGGCGAAAGAGTTGGGGGTGGTGCTGCCCTGTTCCTATTTTGAGAGGGCGGGGCAGGCGCATTTCAACTCGGTTGCGATGATTGATGCCGACGGGCGGGTCTTGGGCAATTACCGCAAGAGCCATATTCCGCAGGGGCCGGGCTATGAGGAGAAGTATTATTTCTCGCCCGGCGATACCGGCTATCGGGTCTGGGATACTGCCTTTGCCCGGATCGGGGTGGGTATCTGCTGGGATCAGTGGTTCCCCGAATGCGCGCGGTCGATGGCGCTGATGGGGGCAGAGATGCTGCTTTACCCCACCGCCATCGGATCGGAACCGCCCAGCCCCGGCTATGACAGCCAGCCACATTGGGAAATGACGATGCGGGGACATGCGGCGGCCAATATAATGCCGGTGGTGGCCGCGAACCGGGTGGGAACCGAGGTGGCGCCGGGCGGGACAGAGGTGACTTTCTACGGGTCAAGCTTCATCGCCGACCAGACCGGCGCGCTGATGGCCAAGGCCCCGCGCGAGGGGGAGGCGGTGTTGCTGCACCGCTTTGACCTTGCGGCGATTGCCGCCCTGCGCGCCAGTTGGGGCCTGTTCCGCGACCGCCGCCCCGAAACCTATGGGGCGATGGCCACGCTGGATGGCGGGCTTTAGCGCCCGAACTTGCCTTTCAGCGCATCGCTGAAGGCATTGCCGCCCGATCCGCCCTGCGGTGCCGCGCTGGAGGGGCCGGGGCGGCCCTTGGCGGGCGGGCGGGGTGTGTCGCGTTCGCGGCTGGTCTCGCGCGCTTCGGCGGAAGAGGATTTCATCGTCAGCCCGATGCGCTTGCGTGGCACATCCACCTCGACCACCCGGACCTTGACCACATCGCCGGCCTTGACCACCTCATGCGGGTCACGGACGAATTTGTCGGCCAACTGGCTGACATGGACCAGCCCGTCCTGATGCACCCCGATATCGACGAAGGCGCCGAAGGCGGCCACGTTGGTGACGGTGCCTTCCAGCAGCATCCCCGGCTTCAGATCTTTGATATCATTCACGCCCTCGGTAAAGGTCGCAGTGCGGAAACTGGGGCGTGGGTCGCGGCCCGGCTTTTCCAGTTCGGCCAGAATGTCGCGCACCGTAGGCAGACCAAAGCGGTCATCGACAAAGGCGCGCGGGTCCACCTGTTTCAGCGCAGCACTGTCGCCCATCAGCACGCGGATGTCGCGGCCACAGGCGGCCACGATCTTGCGCGCCACGTCATAAGCTTCCGGGTGGACCGAGGAGGCATCTAGCGGCTCTTTCCCGCCGCTGATCCGCAAGAAGCCTGCGGCCTGCTCAAACGCTTTCGGTCCCAGCCGCGCCACTTTCAGCAGGTCGCGTCGGGTGGCGAAGGGGCCGTTGGCATCGCGGTGCGAAACGATGGCCTGCGCCAGCCCCGGACCCACGCCCGAAACCCGTGCCAGCAAGGGCGCCGAGGCGGTGTTGAGGTCCACCCCCACCGCGTTCACCGCATCCTCGACGACCGCCTCGAGGCTGCGGCCAAGACGGCTCTGGTCAACGTCATGCTGATACTGGCCGACGCCGATGCTTTTCGGCTCGATCTTGACCAACTCGGCCAGCGGGTCCTGCAGGCGGCGGGCAATCGAGACCGCGCCGCGCAAGGACACATCCATATCGGGAAATTCCCGCGCCGCCAGTTCCGAGGCGGAATAGACCGAGGCTCCAGCCTCGCTGACGATCACCTTTACCGGCTTTTCCGTGCCCGGCAGCACGGCCAGCAGATCGGCGACCATCTTTTCCGTCTCGCGGCTGGCGGTGCCGTTGCCGATGGCGATCAGCTTGACGCCATGGCGGGCAATCAGTTGCGCGATGGCCACCTGTGCGCCGCGCAGGTCATTCTTGGGCTGGAACGGGTAGACGGTTTCGGTCGCCAGCACCTTGCCCGTGGCATCCACCACCGCCACCTTGCAGCCGGTGCGGATGCCCGGGTCAAGCCCCATGGTGGCCTTGCCACCGGCAGGCGCCGCCAGCAGCAAATCCTTGAGATTGCGGGCGAAGACATTGATCGCCTCGGTCTCGGCCCGCTCGCGCAGCTCGCCCATCAGATCCAGCGTCAGCGAGGTCTTCAACTTGACCCGCCAGGCCCAGGCAGCGGCCTCGCGCAGCCAGGTATCGCCCGCGCCGTGCCCCGTGGCCGACAGCATGGCACCACAGGCCCGCTCGGCCGGGCTTTCGCCCTTGGCTGCATCCGGGTCCACCGCAAGGTCAAGCGTCAGGAAACCCTCATTCTGACCGCGCAGCATGGCCAAAACCCGGTGGCCGGGGGCACTGGACCACGGCTCATTATGGTCGAAGTAATCCGAGAATTTGGCGCCTTCGGTCTCTTTGCCCGTCACGACCTTGGCCGCCAGCCGCCCGGCCTGTTTCATATGGCTGCGCAGGCGGCCCAACAGTTCGGCGCTTTCCGACAGGCTTTCGGCGATGATGTCGCGGGCGCCTTCCAGCGCGGCCTTGGTGTCGGGCACCGCCTCGGTCACATAGGCAGCGGCCAGCGCCTGCGGATCGGCGGCGCGGTCGGCCAGAATGGCCTCGGCCAAGGGGCCAAGGCCATTCTCGCGGGCGATCATCGCACGGGTGCGGCGCTTGGGCTTGTAGGGCAGATAGATGTCTTCGATCTCGGCCTTGGTGGCGGCCTGCATCAGCGACAGCGCGAGCGCATCCGTCATCTTGCCCTGCTCGGTGATCGAGGCGATCACGGCGGCCCGCCGCGTCTCCATCTCGCGCAGATAGACCAGCCGTTCGGCCAGCGTGCGCAGTTGCGAATCGTCCAGTCCGCCGGTGACCTCTTTGCGATAACGGGCGATGAAGGGCACCGTGGCGCCGCCGTCCAGAAGCTCTATCGCGGCGGCAACCTGCCGGGCTTCGGCATTGATTTCGCGGGCGATCACAAGGGGAATGCGGCGGATGGCGTCGGTCATGCGAATCCTCGGGTCAAGGGGAGGGCGACCATAGCCGGATGTGCCCGGGTGGCAAGACCCGGCAGGAACGGCAGGTTTCGGGGGGATGGTACCGCCTCCCCGGCTCGAACGGGGGACCCCCAGATCCACAATCTGGTGCTCTAACCAACTGAGCTAAGGCGGCACTTGGGGGCCATTTACCGTCGCGCGCCGGCGATTGCAAGCGCCAGTTTCGCGGCTCAGGGCAGGTCGCGCTGCCATGTCTGGTCGATCACCTCGCAGCCAAAGGCGCGCGCCGGAGACGAGGCGACAAGGGCGAATCCGCTGCGGGCGTAAAGCCTGCCTGCGGCCCGATGGCTTTCATGGGTCCAGAGCCGCATCTGGCGATAACCGGCCGCTGCGGCAAAGCCAAGGCAGGCTTCGATCATGCGCTGGGCAAGGCCGGTGCCGCGTGCCTCCGGCTCGATCAGGAACAGCCGCAGCCGGGCAATCTGCGGGGCTTCTGGCCCCTCGGCCATGCAAAAGATGCTGCCCAGCATCCGCCCGCTGGGGCTTTGCGCGATCCAGCCACGCTCGCGGGCGGTGTCGTTGCGGGTCAGGAAGGCGGCAAGGATTTCGGCCACCAGCGCCTCGAAGCTTTGGTCATAGCCTTCGTCGCGGGCATAAAGCGCGGCATGGCGGGCAATGACCTGTCCGGCATCGCCGGGCAGAAGACCGCGCAGCAGGGGCGGTTGTGGCGGTCTCAGCAGGTCTGACGCCTGATCCAGCACCCGGGCCAGCGCGGCAAGCCCGGCAGCGCCAAGCGGAGCCGTCGCCTCGGCAATGGCCGTGCGCGACGCAAGGCGCAGCACCTCAAGCTGCGCGCGGCCCGCTTCGGTCAGGTGCAGCGGACGTTGGCGCGAGTCGGCCTCATCCCGCGCACGCCGGATCCAGCCGCGCCGGGCAAAACCGGCGAGAATGCGGCTGGTCTGCCCCTCGTCCAGCCCAAGCCCCTGCGCCAATTCCCGCGCCTTGACCGGCCCCGGTCTGTCGAGGTCATGCAGCAGCCGTGCCTCGCTCAGGGCCAGACCGCTGCCCAGATAGCTCTTCGACAACAGGCCGAGCCGATGGGTGTAGGTTCGGCTGAAATTGCGGATCAGGTCGATGTCGTCCATGGCGGGGTGGTTCCGTCTGCAATACTTGATTTTGTCAAGTATTGCAGACTTGCAGGCAAAAGCGCAATCCACTACGCCAGTTCAGGCAAAGGAGACCGCCATGGGCATCGACAAGCAAAGCGACATCGCCGCCAATATCCAGATCGGCCCGACCGATCAGGGCATGGTGCGAATTTACATCGAGGCCGATGGCGGCATCGAGCTGCCGCTGGATTTCGACCCGGAAGAGGCCGAGGAAATCGCCGAAGAATTGCGCGCCGCCGCCGAGGCCGCCCGTGATATCGGCGCCGGTGGCAAGCCCAAGCCGAAACCCAAGCGCCGCTGACCGCCGCAGCCCGTCAGATATTGACCAGCGCCGCCACGCCGGGATCGCGCCAGCCCTGCAAGCGCAGCGCGGCGTGACGGGCGAATTTCTGCACCATCACCTTGCGCCGCGCCGGGGCCAGCGGCGTCTCGGGCGCCATCCGCACGATTTCGGCATCATAGGCATCGGCAAGGATCAGCCCGCTTTCCTGTGGCAGCAGGCCGGTCGGAAAATCGCCGTCCACCGCCCAGAAGAAGCGGTCGCACCATTCCAGATAGCCCTGCCACTTGCGGTCGGCGCGGAAATCGGCGGTGCCCGACTTGCACTCAATCACCCAGATTTCGCCCTTGGGCCCCAGCGCCATGACATCCACCCGCAATCCGGGGGCGGGCACCAGCTCTTCAACCGTCACGAAACCATGGCTCAACAGATGCCGGCAAACCCCCCGGGCCAGCCGCTGACCGGGCATGGCAGGCAGGGGATCGGGGGCAAGATCGGGCGGGCGCAGCGTCATGGCACAATGGTGAACCAAAAGTGAACATCGCGCAAGCCTTGCGGTGGTGCGGCGGTGCCCCTATCTTGGGCAGTGGCGGGTGCTGCTCTTCGCGTGTGAGGCAACTTTTCCAGTGGCCGATAAGCAAGCGAACGGGGGCTGGCTCTGGCAGGATCCTGGTCCTGCTACCTGGCGCCCACCTGAGACCTCTGGCTCTCGGGAAAACCCAGTCTCCACGGCCGCTGCGGGCCCGCCACCCTTCACCACAGGAAAAAGGGGCGGGTTTCCCCGCCCCTTTCCTTCAGAACCCCATGACCAGCGAGACGCCCAACTTGTTGTCCGAACGGATCGCCCGGCTGTCGTTGTATTCGGTCAGATAGCTGACCCGGGTCGAAAGCGTGTCGGTCATCTTGTAGTTCACGCCGATGTCATTGTTGATCCGCAGTGCCGAATCCGACTTCAGGATGTCGGTGTCATTGGTCAGGAACACGGTCGGGCTGATGCCATAGAACAGCCGCGACGAGGCGATGGCGGCCGCCTCGGTGTCGCTGTCGCCGGTGCCATCCTCAAGATAGCTGACGCCGACGCCGGCCTGCACGCGCCATGTCAGGTCGGGATTGTTGATCACGCGCCAGCCGGGGCCGACGCCGACGAAAGCATCGGTCTTGACCTGACCTGCCGTGCTGGCAAGGCCATCGGTTTCCACCCGGCCCAGCACGAAGGCATAGAACTGGTCGTTGAAGTAGTAATTCGCGTCATAGACCGCGAAAACGTCTTCCTTGGTCGAGGTGCCTGCCGATTCGGCATAGTCCAGCGCGACACCGATCGTCTGCACGAAAGCGCCGCTGGCATAGCGCAGCCGGGCCCCCACGCTCAACTCCTGCGAGTCGTTGTTGCCGGTTTTGCCGGAATAGCCAAGCGAAGCCGAGCCGGACAGGCCGGGGCGGAACTCGGGGTTGCCAAAGCGCGCGGCATCTTCCGAACGGGCCAGATCATCGGCGACCGCCTGATCAACGTCGTCGATCCGGTCGTTCAACGCCTGCGTGCCCGTCAGCGTGGTCTGCGCAAAGGCGGCGCTGCCGCCCGCCAGAGCAAGGGCCAGAGTGGAGGCGCCCAGAAGGCGAAGGGTCTTGGTCATGCCGTTTCCTTTCAAGTCACACACAGGAACATCCCGGCGGTTTTCATGCGCCGTGAGAGGGACTTGGGGGCGGAAAAGGGTCAGACAAGGTTTGCGCAAAAGGGGCGCGGCGCTGCGGCGGCATCTCGCCGGAAACGCCCGCATGGCCAAGCGAATGCTTGCCGATCAAGGGCTTGGCAGGTGCTTTCGGGCCGGTTCTGACGTGGGGTCAGCCTGCGACTGTGCCCCGGATGCAAGACCGGGGTTAACGGGCGCTGCGGATGCGGACAGGCTGCAATTCACCCGGCCGGGCCACCGGCGCGCGGGTTCCGCCGCGCGGGCCGTCATCCGCCTCGGCCAGTTTCATCACCGCGATGGCGAATTGCACCCCGGCGAAAACCACGCCGTTGAAGACCCACAGCATTGCAGCCGCGACCAGCCCCATCGACGATCCGAAGATCAGCCCGCGCAACCCTGCGATATCAAGCCACAGCACCCCGCCCAGAAACACCGCCGCCAAGGCAAAGCCGATGGCGACAGAGCGGATGTAAAGCGCGACGAGTTTCGGCATGGCAACCTCCGGTTTGCTCCAGCCTAGCACGGTGCGGGCGCAAGGAAAGCGCGCTGTTGCCGCAGCCTAGTCCAGCGGGCGGCGGAAGATCAGGCTGTGGCCCGCACCCGACAGATGCAACTCGCGCTCCGAATGGGTCAGCCGGTCCACGCCCTGCAGCAGGGTGAAATAGGCGTCTTCCTCGGCCATCGCAGCGCAGGCCATGCGGGTTGATCCCATCGCCTCGGGCCGGAACTCGGGCAGGGTGCCGGTGAAGCCCGCGAAATAGCGATTGCAGGGCGCCCGGCCCGTCAGCCGCCCCTCGGCATCGACCGAAAGCGTCGCGGTGTAGCCAGCCGGCTGGCCGTCCACCTCGGCCAGCGTCCATTCCAGCGCGAGAACCGGCGGAATGGCCTGTTGCGCCTCTGCGGCGGCAGGGAGGCTCAGCAGAAGGGCAAGGGCGATAGGGCGGATCATGGCAGGCACTCCTTCACGGGGATGATGCCTGTTTGACGTGCCCGCGCAACCGATCCTTGGGCAATGGTGCAGAAATCAGCCCTTGAAGGCGTCGGGCCGCGCCTCACGCGCCATGTGGTCCAGCACGGCATTGACGAATTTCGGCTCTTTGCCATCAGGGAAAAAGGCTTTGGCCACATCGACATATTCGTTGATCGCCACTTTCGGCGGGGTGACCATATCCACCATCTCGGCACCCGCCGCGCGGAACAGCGCGCGCAGCACCGGGTCGATCCGGTCGATCGGCCATTTCGCCACCAGCGCGCGGTCGGTCATCTGGTCGATCTTGGCCTGCCAGTTGACCGCCTTTTCGATGATCTCGCGAAAATGGTCCACATCGCCTTCGGCCAGTTCGCCCGTGCCTTCGGCATCCTCATAGGTGGCGCCAAAGCGATGCACTTCAAACTCACGGCTGACGGCCCGGGCCGTCTGGCCCGAGACCTCCATCTGAAACAACGCCTGCACGGCATAGAACCGGGCGGCGGATTTCATCTGTTTCTTGTCAGGCCCGGTCATGCGCGAAACCCGATGCCCTTGGCGTCGCCCGCCCAGTTGCGCGACAGCGCAATCAGATGCAGCGCCGCCGCCGCCGCGCCGCCGCCTTTGTTCTGCCCGGCGGGATCGGCGCGGACCTCGGCCTGTGGGCGGTTTTCTACTGTCAGGATACCATTGCCGATACAGGCACCCTGCAGGCCCAGCAGGCTGATCGCGCGCGAACTGTCGTTGCAGACGGTATCGTAATGCGTCGTCTCGCCGCGGATGACGCAGCCAAGGGCGACATAGCCGTCATATTGCGCCAGCCGCTCGGCCAGCGCGATGGCGGTTGGCACTTCCAGCGCGCCCGGCACCTCGACCAGATCCGCCTCGGCGCCGCAGGCGGCAGCGGCGGCGCGGGCGCCGGCCACCAGATTGTCGGCGATGTCCTTGTAATAGGGCGCCACCACGATCAAGAGCTTCACCGGCTTGTCAAAGACCGGCAGCGGCAGGGTATAGTGTTGTTCGTGTCCGGCCATGGCCTTAGTCCTTGATCGCACGGGTGCCGCAGATCGACAGCCCATAGGCTTCGAGCCCGACAACGCGGGGGGCGGCGGAATTGGTGACAAGCGTGATCTTCGTCAGGCCCAGCGCCGACAGGATCTGCGCGCCCAGCCCGTATTGCCGCAGCGTCTGCGGCGAAGCTTCGCCTTCCTCTACCATCTTCATGGTCGTGTCGCGCAACAGAACCACCGCGCCGCGCCCTTCGGCGGCGATGATGCGCATGGCGCCCTGCAGGTCGCCGACATGGCCGCCACCGATGCCCAGCACATCCTCCATCGGGTTCAGCGCATGGACACGCGCCAGAACCGGCGCATCGCCGCCAAGGTCGCCCTTGGTCAGCACAATATGCTCGGCCCCCTGCGTCTCATCGGCGAAGACCCGCATCAGCCAGTCGCCGCCATGGGTGGAATGCACCCGCTTGACCGCCCGTTCACGCACCAGATTGTCGTGACGGCGGCGATAGGCGATCAGGTCGCTGATGGTGCCGATCTTCAGCCCATGCTTCTGGGCAAAGCCGATCAGGTCGGGCAGGCGGGCCATGGTGCCGTCGTCATTCATGATCTCGCAGATCACGCCCGAGGGGTTCAGCCCGGCAAGGCGGCTGACATCCACCGCCGCTTCGGTATGGCCCGCGCGCACAAGAACGCCGCCATCGCGCGCGCGCAGCGGGAAGACGTGACCGGGGGTGGCAATATCGGCAGCGCCCTTGCTGGGGTCGATGGCCACCGAAACGGTGCGGGCGCGGTCAGCCGCCGAGATGCCGGTGGACACGCCTTCGCGCGCCTCGATCGACAGGGTGAAGGCGGTTTCGTGGCGAGACGAGTTTTTCGGGCTCATCAGCGGCAGGCCAAGCTGCTCGATCCGCGCGGCGGGCATCGCAAGGCAGATCAGGCCGCGGCCATGCGTCGCCATGAAGTTGATCGCCTGCGGCGTACACATCTGCGCCGGGATCACAAGGTCGCCCTCGTTCTCGCGGTCCTCGTGATCGACAAGAATGAACATCCGCCCGTTGCGGGCGTCTTCGATGATCTCTTCGACCGAAGAGATGGCATCGGAAAAATCGGTCTTGGTTCCGCTCATGGGTCTGGTCCCCCCGCAACTGGCTTCCCTGCCTCTAGCCTTCCCCGGGGCAAAACGCCAGAGGCGGCGCGGCCCGATGGAGGCGCAATGCCGCAGGTTCCCTGTGCGCCGCGTGGGGGTGGGGGGTGGGAGGGTCCGAGGTCTCCCCGCGATCACCTTATTCCCACCACGGATCAACCGCCGCGATGTCATCGTCGGACCAGCCAAAGTGATGCGCCAGTTCGTGGATCATCACATGCGTCACCAGTTCGGCAATCGAGACATCGCCCCGCTCGACCCACTCATCCAGGATCGGCTTGCGGAACAGCCAGATCATGTCGGGCTGGGTCGGCTGGTCGCCCACCGATTTTTCGGTCAGCGGCGTGCCTTCATACAGCCCGGTAAGGTCATAGGGGCTGTCCACCCCCATCGCCTCAAGAATGCCCTCGGGTGCGAAATCCTCGACCCGCAGCGCGACAAGGGTTGCGGCGGCGCGGAACGGTTCGGGCAGGGCGATGACCGCCTCGCGGGCAAGCTGCTCGATCATCAGAAGGTCGGGGGCAATGGCGGCGGGGGAGGGGCGTGTCATGGCGGCAGTCTATCCCTGCAACCGGGCGCTGGAAAGCCGCAAGCGGTTTTCCAGCGCCCGGGCGGCGGAGAGCGCGGATTTTGCGATGCCCTGTCGGGGGTGGTTCCTCGGCGCCGAAGATGGGTTCGCGGCAAGGGGTTTTTCCGCAGGGCGGCGCTTGGGATGGGCAATCTGCCCATCCTGCAAGGCGGCCTGCCGTCCAACTGGACAATCCGCCCCCCTTGTGACAGGGAAGGGCGGTTCAAGGAGCCGCTCCCATGTCCCTGCCCACCGTCACCCGTTTCGCCCCCTCGCCGACCGGCTATATCCATGTCGGCAACCTGCGCACCGCGCTGATGAATTTCCTGATCGCCCGCAAGGCGGGGGGAACCTTCATCCTGCGGCTGGACGACACCGATCAGGAGCGGTCCAAACAGGAATATATCGACGGGCTTTTCGCCGATCTGGAATGGCTGGGCCTGCATTACGACCGGGTGGAGCAGCAGTCCAAACGGATGGACCGCTATGCCGAGGCGGCGGATCAGTTGCGTGCGGCGGGGCGGTTCTATGAGTGCTTTGAAAGCCCGGTGGAACTGGACCTCAAGCGCAAGAAGCTCCTGAACATGGGCCGCCCGCCGGTCTATGACCGTGCTTCGCTGACCCTGACCGAAGATCAGAAGGCCGCCTATCGCGCCGAGGGGCGCGAGGGCTATTGGCGCTTCCGGCTGGATCTGGAGCGGATCGAATGGGCCGATGGCATCATCGGCGACATCTCGATCGACGCGGCAAGCGTCTCGGACCCGGTGCTGATCAAGGCCGACGGACAGGTGCTTTATACCTTCGCCTCGTCGGTGGATGATGTGGATATGGGTGTCACGCATATCGTGCGCGGTGCCGACCATGTGACCAACACAGCGACCCAGATCCAGATCATGAAGGCGCTGGGTGGCACGCCGCCGACCTTTGCCCACCATTCGCTGCTGACCGGCGCCAAGGGCGAGGAACTGTCCAAGCGGCTGGGCGTGCTGTCGCTGCGCGACCTGCGGGCGCGGGGGGTGGAGCCGATGGCGCTTCTGTCGCTGATGGCGCGGCTGGGCTCGTCAAAGCCGGTGGAGCTTGCCAGCTCGATGCAGGAGCTGATCGACGGGTTCGACGTGGGCAGTTTCGGCGCGGCGCCGACCAAATTCGATGCCGAAGACCTGTTCCCGCTGACCCGGAGCCATGTGCAGGGCCTGCCCTTCGCCACCGTGCAGGCGCGCATCGCAGCACTGAGCGTGCCCGCCGACAAGGCCGAAGCCTTCTGGGCCGTCGCCAAGGGCAACATCACCGTTCTGGCCGATCTGGAAGGCTGGTGGCATCTCTTCCGCGACGGCGCCGAGCCGCTGGTGGAAGAGGCCGACCGTGATTTCGTGCGGGCGGCGCTGGCGATGCTGCCCGCACAACCCTGGACCACGGCGACCTGGGGCGAATGGACCGGGGCCGTCAAGGCCGCGACGGGCCGCAAGGGCAAGGATCTGTTCATGCCGCTGCGCAAGGCGCTGACCGGGCGGGCGAACGGGCCGGAAATGGCCGATGTGCTGCCGCTGTTGCAGAAACTGCCGGTGATCTGACGGGCTGAGGCGCCCGGGGGGCCAGCCCCCCGGACCCCCGGAGTATTTCGAGAAGGGCAAATGCAGGGCGTTTGCGGGGGTTGGCATGGCTGAAGCGGTCCGGCAGGCAAAATTCGTCGAAGGCAATCTGTTGAAACATATCGCGGTGATGTCGCTGACATCCTCCGTGGGGTTGATGGCGATCTTTGCCGTCGATCTGATCAACATGGTCTATATCTCGTGGTTGCAGGATGCGGCCAAGTCGGCGGCGGTGGGCTATGCCGGGGCGGTGATGTTCTTTACCACCGCCTTCGGCATCGGCGTGGCGATTGCCGTTTCGGCGCTGGTGGCGCGCGAGATCGGGATGCGCAACCTTGCCGCCGCCCGGGCGCGGGCGACCAGCGGCATGGTGCTGGGCCTTGGTGTGGGCGTGGTGTTTTCGGCGGTGATCTGGCTTTTCGTGCCGCAGATCGCCGGCCTTCTGGGTGCCACGGGCGAGACACATACCCAGACGGTGATCTTCCTGCGCTGGTATACGCCGTCGCAGCCCCTGCTGATGGCGGGGATCATCGGCGGCGCGATCCTGCGCAGCCACGGTGATGCCCGCCGCTCGATGATGACAACGGTCTGGGGCGCGGTGGCGCTGGCGGCGCTGGACCCGGTCTTCATCCTCTGGGCCGATTGGGGGCTGGAGGGGGCGGCGCTGGCCGGGGGCGTTTCGCGTGTGGTCATCGCGGTTTTCGCCATCCTGCCGATCTTGCGCCACCATGGCGGGTTCGATCCGATCCGGCTTGACGAGTTGCGGGCCGATACGGCGGCACTGGCGGCGATTGCCGGGCCGGCCATCCTGACCCAGCTTGCAACCCCGGTGGGCCAAGCCATCGTCACGCGGATGGTGGCGGGTTATGGCGAGGGCGCGGTGGCCGGAATGGCGGTGGCCGGGCGGCTGACGCCGGTGGCCTTCGGCATCATCTTTGCCATGTCAGGGGCGCTGGGGCCGATCATCGGGCAGAATTATGGGGCGGGCCGGATCGACCGGGTGCGGCGGGCCTTTCTCGATTCGCTGATCTTTTCGGGGGCGGTGATCCTTGGCATGTCGCTGCTGCTGTTCATCTGCCGCGGCTGGATTGCCAATGTCTTCCACGCTCAGGGCATGATGCGCGATCTGATCTATCTGTTCTGTGGGCCACTCAGCCTTTTGTTCTTCTTCAACGGCGCGATCTTTTCGGCCAATGCCCTGTGCAACAATCTGGGCGCGCCGATGCAATCGACCGTGGTGAACTGGGGCCGCCATACCTTGGGCACCGTGCCGCCCGCGCTGTGGCTGGGGGCGATCTGGGGCGCGCAGGGCGTGCTGATCGGGCAGGCGCTGGGCGGGGTGATCTTCGGGCTTGTGGCGGTCTGGCTTGGGCTGCGGGTGGTGGGGCGCGTCGCCCGCGCCGCCTGATCCGTCGCATTCCGGCGTTTTTGCGCTTGCCAGCCGGGGCCATGCCGGGCTAGCTAAAGGCGTCAGGATCGGGAGAATCCGGCTTCGCGCCGGTGCCGAAGGAGCAACCGCCCCGGTAAACTCTCAGGCAAACGGACCGTTCTGGCAAAGAGACTCTGGAGAGTGGCGCGGATGCGCCCGCCGAAGGGATAACGATCTCAGGCGCCCGGAAGGGTAAGGACAGAGGGGGCATCGGGGGCAGGGATGGCCTGCCCGACGGTGCCGGTATGCGACCATTCCGGCGAGTTGGAGGAACGGCCTTGGCCGATGAGCTTCTGCGTCTGGGTCTGCATGACCTGCATGTTTCCCTTGGCGGCAAGATGGTGCCCTTCGCGGGCTATGAAATGGCGGTGCAATATCCTGCCGGGGTGATGAAAGAGCATCTGCACACCCGTGCCGCTGCCGGGCTGTTCGATGTCAGCCACATGGGGCAGGTCATCCTGCGGTCCAAGACGGGGATGGAGGCGCTGGCCCTGGCACTTGAGGCGCTGATGCCGGTGGATGTGCTGGGTCTGGCGCCGGGGCGGCAGCGCTATGGGCTGCTGCTGACGGCGGCGGGCGGGATCATTGATGATCTGATGTTCGCCAACCGCGGGGATCACTTTCTCTTCGTGGTCAATGCCTCGCGCAAGGCGGTGGACATCGCCCATCTGACCGAAAAGCTGGCCGGCGCGGCCGAGGTGGTGCCGGTGACCGACCGCGCCCTTCTGGCATTGCAGGGGCCGCAGGCCGAGGCAGCGCTGGCGGCGCATGTGCCGGTGGCGGCGATGCGCTTCATGGATGTGGCGGTGCTGCCTTCGGCCTTTGGCGAATTGTGGATCAGCCGCTCGGGCTATACCGGCGAGGACGGGTTTGAGATTTCGGTGCCCGCCGCCGGGGCCGAGGCGCTGGCCCGGGCCCTCTTGGCCGATGAACGGGTGCTGCCCGTGGGGCTGGGCGCGCGTGACAGCCTGCGGCTGGAGGCGGGGCTTTGCCTGTATGGGCACGATATGGATGAAACCGTTGCCCCGGTCGAGGCCGGCCTTGGCTGGGCCATCCCCAAGCTGCGCCGCAGCGGCGGCGCCCGCGCGGCCGGTTTTCCGGGCTGGGAATCGGTTCTTGGGGATTTCGAGGGCCATCTGCACGAAACCATCGTCGGCCTGCGCCCCGAAGGCCGGGCGCCGATGCGCGAAGAGACCCACATCTATGACGGCGACCGTTTCGTCGGCAAGGTTACCTCCGGCGGCTTTGGCCCCTCTGTCGGTGCGCCGATTGCCATGGCGCGTCTCAAGGTCGATGTGACCGCGCCGGGCACGCAACTGACGGGCGAGGTGCGGGGCAAGCGCCTGCCGGTGACTGTGTGCAAGCTTCCCTTCCACCCCACCTCCTACAAACGCTGAGGCAGAGACGATGAAATACACCAAGGAACACGAATGGCTGCGCGTCGAGGGCGATCTGGTTGTCGTCGGCATCACCGAACATGCGGCCACGGCGCTGGGCGATGTGGTCTTTGTCGAACTGCCCGAGCCGGAAACCATGGTTTCGGCCGGCGATGAGGTCTGCGTGATTGAAAGCGTCAAGGCCGCGTCCGACATCCTCGCCCCGGTCGATGGCGAGATCGTCGCGGTGAACGAGGCGCTGGTCGATACCCCTGCACTGGTCAACGAAGACCCGCTGGGGGCCGCGTGGTTCTTCAAGATGAAGCTGGATGATCTGAGCGTCCTCGACGATCTGATGGATGAAGACGAATACAACGAGATGATCGGCTGACGTTGCGCGCCCGGAGTTTTTCAAAACTCCGGGCAATTTTCTTCGAAGAAAATTGCAAATTCCTTCGAAGGAATTTGTCGGGCGCCGGTGGCGCCCGGCTTTCCCGAAACCTGAGGGCAGGGCCATGACCTTTACGCCAACCGACTATAACCCTTACGATTTTGCCAATCGCCGCCACATCGGCCCTTCGCCCGCCGAGATGGACGAGATGCTCAAGGTGGTGGGGGTTGCTTCGCTGGGGGATCTGATCGCCCAGACCGTGCCGCAGTCGATCCGCCAGCCGATCCCGCTGGGCTGGGCGCCCCTGTCAGAGCATGAGCTTCTGGCGCGGATGCGGGCGGTGGCCGCGCGCAACAAGGTGATGACCAGCCTGATCGGGCAGGGCTATTACGGCACGGTGACCCCGCCCGCGATCCAGCGCAACATCCTGGAAAACCCGGCCTGGTATACCGCCTATACCCCCTATCAGCCGGAAATCGCCCAAGGCCGGCTTGAGGCGCTGTTGAACTTTCAGACCATGGTGGCCGATCTGACCGGCCTGCCGGTCGCCAATGCCAGCCTGCTGGACGAGGCCACGGCGGCGGCGGAAGCCATGACCATGGCCGAGCGGGTGGCGAAGTCGAAGGCCAAGGCGTTCTTTGTCGATGAAAGCTGCCATCCGCAGACCATTGCCGTGATCAAGACCCGCGCCCTGCCTTTGGGGATCGAGGTGGTGGTGGGTGACCCGGCCAAGCTGAAGCCGGAAACCGTGTTTGCCGCGATCTTCCAGTATCCCGGCACCTGGGGCCATGTGCGCGACCTGACACCGTGGATCGAGGCGCTGCATGGTGCCAAGGCGGTTGCGGTGGTGGCGACCGACCTGCTGGCGCTGACCATGCTGAAAGAACCGGGCGCGATGGGCGCCGATATCGCGGTGGGTTCGGCGCAGCGTTTTGGCGTGCCCTTGGGCTATGGTGGCCCGCACGCGGCCTTCTTCGCCTGCAAGGATGAGCATAAACGCTCGATGCCCGGGCGGATCGTGGGGGTTTCCATCGACGCGCGGGGCAACAAGGCATATCGCCTTGCCCTGCAAACGCGTGAGCAGCATATCCGGCGCGAGAAAGCCACCAGCAACATCTGCACCGCGCAGGCGCTGCTGGCCGTCATGGCCTCGATGTATGCGGTGTTCCACGGGCCGAAGGGGCTGCGCGCGATTGCCGAACGGGTGCATTCCCTGACCGTGCGTCTGGCCAAGGCGTTGCGCGATGCGGGGGCCACCCTGCCGCCCAAGGCGTTCTTCGACACGATCACGGTCGAGGTGGGCGTGGGGCAGGCGGGCATTCTGGCGGCCGCCCGGCTGGAGGGGCTGAACTTCCGCAAGGTTGGCACCGATCATGTCGGCATCTCTCTGGACGAGACCAGCAATGAAGACGTGCTGCGCCGGGTGCTGCGCGCCTTTGGCATTTCCGAGGCGCCGCCGCCCAAGGCCGAAATCGGCTTTCCCGAAGCCATGTTGCGCAAGACCGACTATCTGACCCACCCGGTTTTCCACATGAACCGGGCGGAATCCGAGATGATGCGCTACATGCGCCGTCTGTCGGACCGAGACCTTGCGCTGGACCGGGCGATGATCCCGCTGGGCTCCTGCACGATGAAGCTGAATGCCGCGGCCGAAATGATGCCGATCACCTGGCCCGAGTTTGGCAGCCTGCATCCCTTTGCCCCCGCCGATCAGGCGCTGGGTTACCGCGAGGCCATCGAAGACTTGCAGGCCAAGCTGTGTGAGATCACCGGCTATGACGCCTTTTCGATGCAACCCAATTCGGGGGCGCAGGGGGAATATGCCGGGCTGTTGACGATTCAGGCTTGGCACCGGGGCCGGGGGGACACCGGGCGCACCGTTTGCCTGATCCCGGTTTCGGCCCATGGCACCAACCCGGCCTCGGCCCAGATGGTGGGGATGGAGGTGGTGGTGGTCAAGGCGGCGCCCAATGGCGACGTGGACCTTGACGATTTCCGCGCCAAGGCGGCGGCGGCGGGTGACCGGCTGGCGGCCTGCATGATCACCTATCCCAGCACGCATGGCGTGTTCGAAGAAACCGTGCGCGAGGTCTGCAAGATCACGCATGATTACGGCGGGCAGGTCTATATCGACGGCGCGAACATGAACGCGCTGGTCGGGCTGGTGAAGCCGGGCGAGATCGGCGGCGATGTCAGCCACCTCAACCTGCACAAGACCTTTGCCATTCCGCATGGCGGCGGCGGGCCGGGCATGGGGCCGATTGGTGTCAAGGCGCATCTGGCGCCTTTCCTGCCGGGCCATCCCGAGACGGGCGGCACCGAGGGGCCGGTTTCGGCGGCGCCCTATGGGTCGGCGTCGATCCTGCTGATCTCTTGGGCCTATTGCCTGATGATGGGGGGCGAGGGGCTGACGCAGGCGACGCGGGTGGCGATCCTGAACGCCAACTACATCGCCAGCCGGCTGAAGGGGGCCTATCCGATCCTGTTCATGGGCAACAAGGGGCGGGTCGCGCATGAATGCATCCTTGACACCCGGCCCTTTGCCGAGGTGGGCGTGACGGTGGACGACATCGCCAAGCGGCTGATCGACAACGGTTTCCACGCCCCGACCATGAGCTGGCCGGTGGCCGGCACGCTGATGGTGGAACCCACCGAAAGCGAGACCAAGGCCGAGATCGACCGCTTCATCACCGCCCTGCTGGCCATCCGCGCCGAGATTGCGGCGGTTGAGGCCGGGGAGATTTCGGCCGAGGACAGCCCGCTGCGCCACGCGCCCCACACGGTCAACGATCTGGTTGCCGACTGGGACCGCAAATACAGCCGCGAGCAGGGCTGCTTCCCGCCCGGCGCCTTCCGGGTGGATAAATACTGGCCCCCCGTGGGCCGGGTGGACAATGTCTGGGGTGACCGCAACCTGACCTGCATCTGCCCGCCGGTGGAAAGCTATATGCAGGCGGCGGAATAGGGGGCCAAGGGGGCAGGGGGCGCTGCCCCCCTGCGCCTGCGGCGCATTCCCCCCGGGATATTTGAGGAGAGAGGATGGGGCGGGCTTGTTCCTGCCCCCTGCCTCTGGCAGCTTGCCGGTCCGATGAGCGAATCCCGTCCCTCGACCTTTGGTCATGGCCTTTTGGCTGCGCTGCCCATTGCGCTGGGCTATTTCCCCATCGCCTTCGCCTTTGGCGTTGCCGCCACTGGGCAGGGCCTGACGGCTGTCGAGGCGGTGGCGCTGTCGCTGATCATCTATGCCGGGGCGGCGCAGTTTCTGGCGCTGGCGCTGATCACCGGCGGGGCGCCTCTGGTGGTGGCGGCCTTCACCCTGATTGCGATGAACCTGCGCCACCTGCTTTATGGTCCGGCCCTGATGAAACGGGCCGGTCCCGGTGCCCGCCGCCGCCATGCCTGGGCCTGGGCCTTTGGCCTGACGGATGAGGTGTTCGGTGCCGCGCTGGGCCAACTGGCCCGGGGCCGCAGCTTTTCCGAACCCTTCATGTTCGGCCTTGGTCTGGGCGCCTATGCCGCTTGGGTTTCAGGCACGGCGCTGGGCGCATGGGCCGGGGGCGGGGCGCTGGCGGGCTATCCGGCCATCGAGGCGGGGCTTGGGTTTTTGCTGCCGGCGCTGTTTCTGGCGCTTTTGCTGTCGATCCTGACCCGGGTGCAATTGCCGGTGATCGCGGTGGCCGCGGCGGCGACGGTTGCCGTCACGCTCTTGTGGTCGGGCACGGCGGGCATTCTGGCCGGGATGGTGGCGGGGGCACTGGCCGGGGTTGCGGGGCTTGGGGGGCGCGGCGATGCGCGCTGACCTCCTGATCCTTGCGCTGGTGGTCGGTGCCTGCACCTGGGCCTTCCGCTTCTTTCCGACCCGGGCCGATCTGTCGGCGCTGCCGGCGGGCGGCTGGCTGTCGCGGTTTCTGGCCGCGACCGGCCCGGCGGCGATTGCCACGCTGTTCACCGCTTCGGCGCTGCCGTTGCTGCAAGGCGGGGCACCTCTGCAACTGGCGGCAGGCACGGCGACGGTGGTGGGGCTCTTCCTTGCAACCCGCTCGGTCGTGATGGCGACTTTGGCCGGTGGGCTGGTCTATGGGCTTGTCTTCGCCGCAATAAAGGTGATGGTATGACGCCTGCCAGCGGCCCACGGAACCGGAGGAAACCATGATCGAAATCGCCCCCGCCAGCGTGGTGCATGTCATCTTTCAGGCCCGCGAAGGCGATATGGCCGCGGCCGAACTGCGTGAATTCATCGCGGCGCTGAACGACGATGAAAAGGCGCATCTGACCGCCATTGCATGGGTCGGCCGCGGCGCCTTCGAGCCCGAGGATTATGCCGAGGCCGTCGCCACCGCCTTTGCCGAAGCAACCACCCCGACCGAGGATTACCTGACCGGAATGCCGCATCTGGCCGAGAACCTTGAAGCCGGGCTTGAGGCGCTTGGCATCGACGTGACGGGCGAGGAAGAGGATTTCCTGTAACCTCTTGCGGCAGTGCGTGTCGCCTCCCATCTATTCCATAACGGGAATATGAGGTTGTCATGGCGGACGCCATCAAGCTTTGCTGCACGACCTGCGGCCAGATGAACCGGATCGCGGCCGAACGTTTGCAGGCCGGGCCGAAATGCGGCGCCTGTGGCGAGCCGCTTTTGGGCGGGCGGGTGCTGGAACTGGACGCTCTCACGCATGACAAGGCGGTGCGCGGGGATGGGCTGCCGCTCTTGGTGGATTACTGGGCGCCGTGGTGTGGGCCCTGCCGGATGATGGCGCCGGAATTTGCCAAGGCGGCCAAGGCCCTGAGCCCCGCGGTTCGCCTGGCCAAGCTCAACACCGAGGATCAGCCGGAAATCGCCGCGCGTGCCCGCATTCAGGGCATCCCGGCGCTGATCCTGTATCGCAACGGGCGCGAGCTGGCCCGGCTTGCCGGTGCAAGGCCCGCCCGCGACATCGAAGCCTTTACGCGCGAGGCGCTGCGCGCGGGCTGACCTGCCCCGGACGTAAAGCCGCAGGAAAATCCCGCGGCATCGCTTGACATTCGCCGCCCTTTCGGCGAAATCACGCCTCGGTCGAGGGGCAGTAGCTCAGTTGGGAGAGCGCGTCGTTCGCAATGACGAGGTCAGGGGTTCGATCCCCCTCTGCTCCACCATCGACCCAATTTCCACCTAAGATCGCGCAGGACTGCCACCCGTTTTCGCGGGGGGGCTGCGGTTTGCATTGTCGTGGCGCGGTGCTTTGGCACCACCCGTAGGCCGTGGAGAGCGGTCGCGCGCGTCAAGGGCGGCTCTTCTTCTGATTTCAGTCATTTTGCCGGGGCAGCATCGGCAACGCTGCGATGCGGCGCAAATTTGAAGGCGCTTTGGTTCGGCACCCCTCGGGCATTTGCAGCGGGCTTCCAAAGCGCGACGAGTCCCGTTTGAATTTGGAATGCCATACTCTGGCTGTGTTTTCTCTTGGAATGTTTGTTCCGCTGGTCACATCTGCCTTGAATATCAATCCCAACCGAAGGGCGCTTGCCGGGCTGGCTGCGCCGCAGCAAAGGTCGTGGTCCGGTGCTGCTGCATGGGGGCGGCTCAAGTTTGAAAGCGCTTTGGCCTTAGAATCGTTGACACAGCGCGAATGTTTGCGCTAAACGTCCGTCAACGCTTCGGGAGGCCGGTCCGCGCGGATCGGAAAAGGGGCGTCAAAATGGGGCGCCGAGGTGCCCCCAATCTTCAAGGGAGGAAATCCATGTCCTATGGAGTCAAGGGCCGTGCCCTGCGCTCTGCCGCCTGCGCGGCCATTCTTGCCGCGTTCGGGGCCCCCGTTCTGGCGGACGAGATTTTTTATGTGTCGGGCGCTGTCGGCAAGGCCGTCGAAAACTTCGGCGCTCTGGTGAAGCCCTGGGAAGAGGCGACCGGCCACAAGGTGACGCTGGTGCCGATGCCGGCCTCGACCAGCGACCAGTTCGGGCAATATCGCCTCTGGCTTGCTGCGGGTGCCACCGATATCGACCTTTATCAGACCGACGTGATCTGGGCGCCGCAGCTTGCCAATCACTTCGTTGACCTGACCGAGGCCGCCAAGGATCTGGCGCCGTCGCATTTCCCCTCGATCATCGAATCGCAGACTGTTGACGGCAAGCTGGTTGCGCTGCCGATCTTCACCGATGCGCCGGCCCTCTACTACCGCAAGGATCTCTTGGAAAAGCACGGCAAATCCGTGCCCAAGACCTGGGCCGAACTGACTGAAACCGCCCAGGCCATCCAGGATGCCGAGCGGGCCGAGGGCAAGGCCGACCTCTGGGGCTTTGTCTGGCAGGGCAATGCCTATGAAGGTCTGACCTGCGACGCGCTGGAATGGGTCAAGAGCTTTGGCGGCGGCCAGATCGTCGAGCCGGATGGCTCGATCTCGATCAACAACGAAAACGCGATCAAGGCGCTGGAAACCGCCAAGGGCTGGGTCGGCACGATCTCTCCCGATGGAGTTCTGGCCTATCAGGAAGAAGAGGCCCGCGGCCTCTGGCAGACCGGCAATGCCGTGTTCATGCGCAACTGGCCCTATGCCTATGGTCTGGGCAATGGCGATGACTCGGCCGTGAAGGGGCTGTTCGACGTGGCGCCGCTGCCCTCGGGCACCGATGGCGGACCTTCGGCGGCGACGCTGGGCGGCTGGAACGTGGCGGTGTCGAAATATTCGACCCATCAGGAGGCCGCGATTTCGCTGGCGCTCTACCTCGCCGGGCCGGAGGCGCAAAAGGCCCGCGCCCTGAGCGAAAGCAACCTGCCGACGATCGTGGCGCTTTACGACGATCCCGATATCGCCGCGCAGCAGCCGATCATCCCGCGCTGGAAGGATGTGTTCCTGCAGGCGGTTCCGCGTCCTTCGGCGCCGACCAAGGGCAAGTATAACGAAGTGTCGTCCAAGTTCTGGTCGGCGGTTCACAACACGCTGTCGGGTTCCGGTTCGGCGGCTGAAAACCTCGAGCTTCTGGCGGTCGAGCTGGAAGACATCAAGGGCGCTGGCTGGCAATAATCCCGCCCGCCGGATGACGACAGGAGGGGCGGCGGACACCGCCGCCCCTCTGCGTTTGCGCGACCTCGGGAGGAGGGCCGCGCGAAAGGGGGGATCATGACACAAACTGCCCAAGGACCGGGACGCGATCTTTCGCTGCAACAGCAGCGCCAGCGCGCCGCCTTCTGGTTCATCGCGCCCATGCTGGCGGCGCTGTTTCTGGTGGCGGCCTGGCCGCTTCTGCGCACGATCTGGTTTTCGTTCACCGATACGTCGCTGGACAACCTCTATGGCGGCCAATGGGTCGGCTTTGACAATTACCTGAAGATCCGCACGCTGGAATCCGGTCGCGTCCTCTACAAGGGCACGCTGGTCGATCCGGCATGGTGGAATGCGGTGTGGAACACCGTCAAATTCTCGGTCGTCTCGGTGATCTGCGAGACGGTGCTGGGCCTGATCGTGGCGCTGGTGCTGAATGCCGAGTTCAAGGGCCGCGGCTTTGTCCGCGCCGCCATCCTGATCCCCTGGGCGATCCCGACCATCGTGTCGGCCAAGATGTGGGCCTGGATGCTGAACGACCAGTTCGGGATCATCAACGATATCATGCTCAACCTTGGCCTGATCAGCCAGAAAATCGCCTGGACCGCCTCGACCGATACGGCGATGATGGCGGTGCTGATGGTCGATGTCTGGAAGACCACGCCCTTCATGGCGCTGCTGATCCTTGCCGGGTTGCAGATGGTGCCGCGCGACATCTACGAAGCGGCCAAAATCGACGGCATCCACCCGGTGAAAGTGTTCTTCAAGGTGACGCTGCCCCTGATCCGGCCCGCGCTGATGGTGGCGGTGATCTTCCGTATGCTGGACGCGCTGCGGATCTTCGACCTGATCTATGTGCTGACCCCCAATTCCAAGGCGACCAAGACCATGTCGGTGATCAGCCGTGAAAACATGATCGACTTCAACAACTTCGCCTATGGGGCCGCACAATCGACGCTGCTCTTTGCCATGATCGCGCTGTTCGTGTCGGCGTATATCTGGCTGGGCAAGGTCGATCTCGGCGGGGAGAGCGGCAAATGAACAGCAAACTTCTGAGCAACACCGGCTTCTACCTCTTGGTCGCGGCGGTGGTGATCTTTTCGGTCTTCCCGTTCTACTATGCGATCATCACCTCTTTTGCGACGGGAACGGCGCTGTTCGAGGTGAACTACTGGCCCAAGCATTTCGACCTGTCGAACTACAAGACGGTTCTGGGCGGCAGCACCTTTGGCCGGTCGATCGTCAACTCGGTCTTCATCGCCTCGACCACGGTGATCATGGCGCTGTTTCTGGCCGTGACCGCCTCTTACGCCTTGGCGCGGGTGCGGTTCCGCGGGCGGGGTCTGCTGCTCATGTCGATCCTTGCGGTGTCGATGTTTCCGCAAATCGCCGTGCTGGCGGGCCTGATCGAGCTGATCAAGTTCCTGGGCCTGTTCAACACGCCCTTTGCCATGATCCTCAGCTATACGATCTTCACGCTGCCGTTCACGGTGTGGGTGTTGACCACCTTCATGCGCGATCTGCCGGTGGAAATCGAAGAGGCGGCCATTGTCGATGGCGCCACCCCTTGGGTGATCATCACGCAGGTCTTCCTGCCGCTTTTGTGGCCGGCGCTGGTGACGACCGGGCTTCTGGCCTTTATCGGCGCGTGGAACGAGTTCCTCTTCGCGCTGACCTTCACCCTGTCCGAGGCGCAACGCACCACACCCGTCGCCATTGCGATGCTGTCGGGTGCCTCGCAGCAGGAAATCCCCTGGGGGCCGATCATGGCGGCTTCGGTGATCGTCACCGTTCCGCTGATCGTCCTCGTTCTCATCTTCCAACGCAAGATCGTGGCGGGCCTGACCGCCGGCGGCGTGAAGGGCTAATCACATGGCAAAGATCGAACTCAAGAACGTCAAGAAGTCCTATGGCGCGGTGGATGTCATCAAGGGCATCGACCTGACCATCGAGAAGGGCGAATTCATGGTCTTCGTCGGCCCCTCGGGTTGCGGCAAGTCTACGCTTCTGCGCCTGATCTCGGGGCTGGAGGAAATCACCAGCGGCGACATGCTGTTCGACGGGACGCGGGTGAACAACCTTGTCCCCTCGGACCGCGGCATCGCCATGGTGTTCCAGAGCTATGCGCTTTACCCGCATATGAAGGTCTACGACAACATGGCCTTCGGGATGAAGCTGGCAAAATCCTCGAAGGAGGAGATTGAAAAGCGGGTGCGCGATGCGGCGAAGATGCTGCAGATAGAACATCTGCTGGACCGTCTGCCGAAACAGCTTTCGGGTGGCCAGCGGCAGCGGGTGGCCATCGGCCGCGCCATCGTGCGCGATCCGCGGGTCTTCCTGTTCGACGAACCGCTGTCGAACCTGGATGCCGCGCTGCGGGTGCAGACCCGTCTGGAAATCGCCAAGCTGCACCATTCGATGAATCAGGTGACGATGATCTATGTCACCCATGATCAGGTGGAGGCGATGACGCTGGCCGACCGCATCTGCGTGCTGCGCGACGGGCGGCTGGAACAGGTGGGCAGCCCGGCAGAGCTTTACGAACGGCCGAACTCGATCTTTGTCGCAGGCTTCATCGGCAGCCCGAAGATGAATTTCCTGACCGGGAAATTCGCCGCGGACGAAGGCTGCACCACGCTGGGCGTGCGGTCGGAACATATTGATCTGGTTGAGGCCGGCGGCAAATGGTCGGGCGAGGTCATCCACACCGAAGACCTTGGTTCGGACAATTACCTGTTCGTCGAGATCGGCGCCGAAGAGCCGCTGATCGTGCGTCAGGACGGCAAGCTTAAGGTGGCACTGGGGGCCACGGTCAATCTGCAGCCGAAACCGGGGATGCTGTATCGGTTTGACGAAAGCGGTCGGCCGATCCGCTGAGACAGGCGGCGGACCGGGGGTTTCACACCCCCGGACCCCCGTGGGATATTTGGGAACAGATGAAAGGGCAGGCGCCTTTTCATCACGAAAGAGGAACGCGCATGAACATCCGGGTCACAGTCTGGGGCGAAAACGTCCATGAACAGATCAACAAGGTCGTTGCCGAGGTCTATCCCAAGACCATGCATGGCACGATCGCCGAATTCCTGAACCGTGAGGCGGGGATCGCCGCGACCACGGTGACCCTGCAGGATGCCGAGCATGGGTTGACGGCCGAAAAGCTGGCCGAAACCGATGTGCTGATCTGGTGGGGCCATCAGGCCCATGGTCAGGTGGCCGATGCCGTGGTCGAGCGGGTGGCCGAGGCGGTCTGGGGCGGCATGGGGATCATCTTCCTGCATTCGGCGCATTTCTCGAAACCGTTCAAGCGGCTGATGGGCACGCCCTGCAACCTGTCCTGGCGCGAGGCGGGTGAGCGGGAGCGGCTTTGGGTTACCAGCCGTCAGCACCCGATTGCGCGCGGCCTGCCGGACCATTTCGAGCTGGAATATGAAGAAATGTATGGCGAGCCCTTCGGCGTGCCGGAGCCGCTGGAGACCGTTTTCGTCAGCTGGTTCGCCGGGGGCGAGGTGTTCCGCTCGGGTCTGACCTATCGGCGCGGGGCGGGCAATGTGTTCTACTTCCGCCCGGGGCATGAAACCTATCCGACCTATCACGACGCCAATGTGCAGAAGGTGATCGGCAATGCCGTGCGCTGGGCCTATAGCCCCTTGCCGCGCATTATGGACGCCACCGACGCGCCGAACCGTCCGGTGGACAAGGCGCTGGAGCCGATCACTGAGCGCGGGCCACGGCTGCACCATGACGGCGAGGCGGGGTATCGCTGATGGCCGCGCCCGTCCGCATCCTGATCCTGGGCACCGGCGGCATGGCCAACAACCATGCCGAGAAATTCGCCGAGATCGAGGGCGTCTCGCTGGTTGCCGGGGTGGATACCCGCCCCGGACCGCTGGCCGATTTCTGTGCCCGACACCACATCCCCAACGGTTTCGCCTCGGTTGACGAGGCGCTGGCCTGGGGGGAGTTTGACGCGGTGACCAATGTCACCCCCGACGCCGCGCATTACCCGACCACGCTGCCTTTCCTGAAGGCGGGCAAGCATGTTCTGTGCGAAAAGCCCCTTGCCACGAATGAGGCCGATGCCTCCGCCATGGTGGCTGCTGCCAAGGCGGCAGGGGTGGTGAACATGGTCAACCTCAGCTACCGCAATGTCGCCGCCCTGCAGCAGGCGGCGAAGATGGTGCGTGACGGCGCCATCGGCAATGTTCGCCATTTCGAGGCGAGCTATCTGCAAAGCTGGCTGACCCAGCCTGCCTGGGGCCATTGGGACCGCGAGAGCCAGTGGCTGTGGCGTCTGTCCACGCAGCACGGCTCGAAGGGCGTGCTGGGCGATGTGGGCATCCACATTCTGGACTATGCGCTGTTCATCGCCGGTCTGGACGCGACCGAAGTGTCCTGCCGTCTGGCGACCTTCCACAAGGCGCCGGGTGACCGGATCGGGGAATATCCGCTGGACGCCAATGACAGCGCCACGATGCAGCTTGTGCTGTCGAACGGTGCTTTGGGCACGGTGGCGGCAACGCGCTTTGCCTCTGGCCATCTGAACGACCTGCGGCTGCGGCTTTATGGCGACAAGGGCGGGCTTGAGGTCAGCTTCGAGAACCAGATCAGCCGCCTGCGCGCCTGTCTGGAACCCGATCTGCAGGCGGCCCATTGGCATGAGGTCGAGGCGCCGGTGCTGCCGAACATCTATCAGCGTTTCATCGCAGCCATTCGCGGCGAAGGCGCACCTGATCCCGACTTTGCGCGCGGCGCCATGTTGCAGCGCCTGCTGGACCGGGCCGAGCAATCGGCCGGACAGGGCGGCCTGAGCCTTTCGGTCTGAAAGGCAAGGCCGCTTGGCCGGGGCGTCCCCAGCGCCCCGGCTTTCATATCTGGAAATTGGCATCTGTTTGATGCGGATCAAGGTGCGGCGGCGCCGGGTCGGTCATGGTCAGGGCAAGCGCGCTTGCCTTACGGAGGTTGCCATGGCCCGGCTGATGATGATTCTGTTCTCGATGATCTCGACCACGCTGATGGGGGTGGGGGTGATCATCGCGCTGGTCTCGGGAAATGACACGCTGACCCCGATCCTGATCGCGGCGGCCTGTGGCTTTGTGCTGGCGCTGCCGGTCAGTTGGCTGGTGGCGCGGCAGTTGGCCTGATCCGCGGCCCTGACCCTCAGGCGTTGAGGAAGACGCGCACCGTCTCTTCAAAGGCGCGCGGCTGGTCGGCGTGCAGCCAATGGCCCGCGCCCGGCAGCTTGGCAAACCGGGCATGGGGGAAAAGCGCCCGGATCGTCTCGCGGTGTTCGGGGCGGACGTAATGGCTTTCGGCGCCGGTCAGGAACAGGGTCGGCCCGTCAAAATGGCCTTCGGTGCCGGGCCAGCCGACAATTTTCGGCATTTCCGCCTCAAGCACCGGCAGGTTCAGCCGCCATTGCGGCGGATGGACCTTGAGGTCAAGCGATTGCAGGAAAAAGGCCCGCAATCCGGCATCCTCGATCAGCGCCGACAGCCGCCGGTCCGCCTCTCCGCGTGAGGTCAGGCCGGACAGGTCCAGCGCCTGCATGGCGCGGGCATGATGGCTTTGGTCATGGGAATAGGCCACCGGGGCGATGTCGGCCACCACCAGCTTGCGGATCAGGGAGCCTTGGGTCAGGGCAAGCTGCATCGCCGTCTTGCCGCCCATCGAATGGCCCAGAATATCCACCTTGCCGCCCAGCGTGGCAATCACCTCGGCCAGATCGGCCGCCATTTCCGGGTAGCTCTGGCTGGTAGCGCGCGGGCTGGTGCCATGGTTGCGCATGTCCACCGCCACCACATCGCGCCGGTCGGCCAACCGCCGCGCGATCACCCCCCAATTGCGCCCCGAGCCGTAAAGCCCATGCGCGATGATCAGGGGAAGCGCGCCGTCCGGCGCGGTCGCGGGGTGCAGGATCGTGGTCAGCATGGCCCTTCCTAACGCGGCACGCATTCCGGGGCCAGAGGTGTTGAAGCATGGCATGGCAGCGTTTAATGTGAAGCCGAGCAGGAGTGGGTTCATGGCAGGCGCCAGCATTCAACAGATGGCCGACCGGGTGGCGCAATTGCTGGAAGAGCGGTTGCGTTTGCGCGGCAAGGGGCTGGCGGAAAAGCTGCGGCGCGGCGGGCGGCTTTTGCCCAAGAAGGTGCGCGCGGCGGGCGAGGTTCTGGTGCAAGCTTCCAACATGGCGCAGAATCCGCGGCTTCTGATGCAGATCGACCATGGGCAGGTGGCCGAAGCCTATGACCTGTGCCTGACCCATCTGGGCAAGGTCAATGCGGGAGAGCGGCGCAAGACGGCGCTGATCGGCGTTCTCGCATCGGTGGCGTTTTCGCTTTTGGCGGTGGGGCTTCTGGTGCTGGCGGTGGTCTATCTGCGCGGGCTGATCTGAGGCGGCGACAGCGCCCCGCGTGACACCAGCGTCACGGTGACGAAGGCCACCCACAGCAGCAGATACCACGAGCCGAGCTTGGCAAAGCTCACCCAATGGTCGGGCCGCTGACCGGAGTAGAGCCATGTCCCGGTGGCGGTTCCGACATTCTCGGCAATCCAGAGCGCCAGCGCCGAGAGGAGGGCGGCAAGCGGCATCGGCATCCAGAGGTGGCGGCTGGAAATGCGGAACCAGACGCGGGTCCGGGCGAACATCAGCAGGGTCGCGGCAAACAGGGCCAGCCGGATATCGGGCAGAAAATGGTGGGCAAAGAAGTTGCCATAGATCGCCAGCGCAAGGGCCAGCGCGGCCCAGAACGGTGGAAAAGGGTTGAAATGCATATCGAAAATGCGGATCACCCGGGCAATGTAGCTGCCGACAGAAGCATACATGAAGCCCGAAAACAGCGGCACGCCCATCAGCTTGAAAAGCGCGGGTTCAGGATAGGCCCATGATCCGGCGCCGACCTTGAACCATTCCATCGCCGTGCCGGTGAGGTGAAAGAGCAGGATCACCCGCGCCTCCTCCCATGTCTCAAGCCCGCGCCAGAGGAAGACAGCTTGGGTGGAAATGGCGAAAAGGAAGAGGAAATCATAGCGGTGCAGCGGCCAGCCCGGCTGCCATATCAGCTTGCTGGCAATGATCGCCGCCAGCAGCAGCCCGCCGAACAGGCAGGCCCAGCCCTGCTTCAGCCCGAACATGACAAACTCGGCCAGCGCATAGGGCAGCCGCGCCCGGGCCCAGTCGCCAAGGCGCCGTTCAAGGCGGGGTGTGGTCTGGGGGATCATGCGGTCCTGCGCGGTGGTTTCGGCGGATGTGACAGGCAGGTTTGGGGCAGGTCAAGTAGGGCGGCACGGCAGAGGCACTTGCCGGTCATGGCGACTTGTCCGAGGATATGTTGAGATGATCGGGAGCGGGAACAGGTTCGCAATGACGGTTTGTCCGGATGACGCATTGACGGCATCCCAGCGCGAAGTGCAGCGACTGCTGGGACTGTGTCTGCTGCGGCTCCAAGCCTATGAACGTCTTATCAAGACGCTCGTGGCGGAACACGAATTCTCTGGATTGGCGCTTGATCTGGAAGCTGTTCGGCGCGCGCAGGTGGAAGGCGTTTCGCGCAATACGCTTGGGCAGATGGCAGGTATTTTTCTTCGATCCTATCTCGTCGCCGGGGACGACAACACGGCGCCCGACCCAGAACTCGCCAGTGCCGAAAGCCTTCCGCATGTCGGCTTCAAGTTTCGGGTAGAATTGACAGAGGCAGACTACGCGCAGGCTGAAAGCGACATCAGGGAATTGGTCCAATTGCGCAACACGCTGGTTCACCACTTCATCGAGCAACAGGACTTCGACAGCCTCGACGGTTGCCGGCACGCAGAAGAAGCGTTGATCGCGGCATCTGACCTAATTGGTCAAAGCTATGAACGCCTTCGGGAATGGGCGGAAGACATGGGGAAAGCGCTGGAGGCCATGCAGTCGGATCAGTTCCGCACGACCATGATCAAAGAGATCGTCGTGGCGCCACGCGGGCGCAACCGCCGCCATTAAGCTCCGGTCTGTTGATGCCGCAGGTGGGCAGATTGCCCACCCTACGGGTTTGGCCTTGGCTTTTATGCAATGAAGAACCCCGCCGGGGCGGGGTTTTCGAGGCCGCGAAGGAATGGGCAGATTGCCCATCCTACGGGGTGACGGTTTGGTTTCAGAGCCCCGGATAGAGCGGGAATTTGGCGCACAGCGCCTCGACCTTGGCTTTCACCGCTGCCTCGACCTCGGCATTGCCATCTTCGCCGTTCGCCGCAAGGCCATCGACCACTTCGACGATCCATTGGGCGATCAGGCGGAACTCGGCCTCGGCAAAGCCGCGGGTGGTGCCTGCGGGGGTGCCAAGGCGGACGCCCGACGTGATGGTGGGCTTTTCCGGGTCAAACGGGATGCCGTTCTTGTTGCAGGTGATATGGGCGCGGCCCAGCGCCTTTTCGGTGGCATTGCCCTTCACGCCCTTGGGACGCAGGTCCACCAGCATGACATGGGTATCGGTGCCGCCGGTCACGATGTCGAGCCCGCCCTTCATCAGCTCATCCGCCAGCGCCTGCGCGTTCAGCACGACTTGCTTGGCGTAATCCTTGAACTCGGGCCGCAGCGCCTCGCCGAAGGCGACGGCCTTGGCGGCGATCACATGCATCAGGGGGCCGCCCTGAATGCCCGGGAAGATGGCCGAATTGACCTTCTTGGCGATCTCTTCGTTGTTCGTCAGGATCATGCCGCCGCGGGGGCCACGCAGGGTCTTGTGCGTCGTGGTGGTCGCCACATCGGCATAGGGGAAGGGCGAGGGGTGCTGGCCACCGGCGACCAGACCGGCGAAATGCGCCATGTCCACCATCAGCAAGGCGCCGACCTTGTCGGCAATGGCGCGGAAGCGGGCAAAGTCGATCTGGCGCGGCACGGCGGAACCGCCCGCGATGATCAGCTTGGGCTGGGATTCGACGGCCAGACGTTCCACCTCGTCATAGTCGATGCGGCTGTCCTGCTGGCGCACGCCATATTGCACAGCATGGAACCACTTGCCCGACTGGTTCGGCGCCGCGCCATGGGTCAGGTGGCCGCCCGAAGCAAGGTTCATGCCCAGAATGGTGTCGCCCGGCTTCAGCAGCGCGTTGAACACGCCCTGATTGGCCTGCGAGCCAGAGTTGGGCTGCACATTGGCAAAGCCGCAGCCGAACAACTCCTTGGCGCGGTCGATCGCCAGATTTTCGGCCACGTCCACCCATTGGCAGCCGCCGTAATAGCGCTTGCCCGGGTAACCTTCGGCATATTTGTTCGTCATCACCGAACCCTGCGCCTCCATCACGGCGCGGCTGACGATGTTTTCCGAGGCGATCAGCTCGATCTCGTCGCGCTGGCGACCGAGTTCGTTGGTGATCGAACCGAACAGTTCCGGGTCGCGGGTGGCAAGGCTTTCGGTGAAGAAACCGGGGGTCACGGACATGGGGCGCTCCTGTGGCTGGTCGCGGGTTGTTTACGACACGGCACCCGGGGGAGGAAGGGACGAAAACGACGCTTTGCCGGAGAGGGACGAAAAAAGTTTCCGATCGGAAACATGCGGGGCCGATGCAAAACCCCGCGTGAGGGGTTGAGTTTGCCGGCCGGGCGGCGAAGACTGCCGGGAAATGGGAGGATGCCTTGGCCCTGAACCGGATCGCTTTCTGCGCCAGCACCGCGCCTGCGGCACAAGAGGCTTTTGCGGCGCTGGTGGCGCTGCATGGCCAGACCCCGCTGGAGGCGGCGGATGTGGTGGTGGCGCTGGGCGGCGATGGCTTCATGTTGCAGACGCTGCATGACAGTCAGGCGTCGGGCCTGCCGGTTTACGGCATGAACTGCGGCACCATCGGCTTTCTGATGAACACCTATTCCGCCGAAGACCTGCCCGCACGGCTCGCGGCGGCGGAAGAGGCGGTGATCAACCCCCTGGCCATGCGGGCGGTGGCCGCGGATGGCAAGGTGACCGAGGCGCTGGCGATCAACGAAGTCTCGCTGCTGCGCGCGGGGCCGCAGGCGGCCAAGCTGCGCATCAGCATCGACGGGCGGCAAAGGATGGACGAACTGGTCTGCGACGGGGCGCTGGTGGCGACGCCGGCCGGGTCCACGGCCTACAACTATTCGGCGCATGGACCGATCCTGCCCATCGGGGCGGATGTGCTGGCGCTGACGGCGATGGCGGCGTTCCGGCCGCGGCGCTGGCGCGGGGCGCTGTTGCCCAAGGCGGCGGTGGTGCGGTTCGACGTGCTGGAACATGACAAACGCCCGGTGCGGGCCGATGCCGACAGCCGCCCGGTGCCCGATGTGGTGATGGTCGAGGTGCGGTCAGAGCCGCGCATCGCCCACCGCATCCTGTTTGACCCCGGGCACGGGCTCGAAGAGCGGCTGATCGTCGAGCAATTCGTCTGAGGCAAGGCGCCTGCCCGCCGGCGCCTGTCGCGGGCGCGGCCTAGCGGGCGCTGCCCCAGCCTTCCAACTTGCGGTAGAGGGTGGAGGGCGACAGTTCCAACGTGCGCGCGGCCTTGGGCACCGAGCCGCCGTGACGGGTCAGGACCGCCTCGATCACCATACGCTCGATCTCGGCCAGCGGGCGGTTCAGCAGCGTTTCGGGCAGCGCGGTCTGGTCAGCGGGCGATTGCGGCGCCACCGGGGCCGGGCGGGGTTCGTCCTGGGCGAAGAGGTTTTCCGGCAGCATCCCCGGCGTGACCAGCCCGCCCGGATGCAGCACCACCACATTGCGGATCACATTCAGCACCTGACGCACATTGCCCGGCCAGGGCAGGCGGCGGAACAGCGCCAGCACCTCGGGCGAGAGGCCGTCAAAGCTGCGACCCTCTTCCTCGGCAAAGCGGGCAAGGGCGGTTTCGGCAATCTCGATCACGTCATCGGCGCGGTCGCGCAGCGGGGGCATATGGATCGGCACCACGAAGAGCCGGTAGAACAGATCCTCGCGGAACTGGCCGCGGCGGACGGCATCCATCGGGTCGCGGTTGGTGGCGCAGACGATGCGGACATTGACCTTGCGCGGCTTGGTGGCGCCGACCGGCACCACGGTCGAGGTTTGCAGGAACCGCAAGAGCTTGGTTTGCAGCGCCGGCGCCATCTCGCAGATTTCGTCCAGAAACAGCGTGCCGCCATCGGCGGCCTGCGCGGCGCCTGGCTTGTCGGAAATCGCGCCGGTGAAGCTGCCCTTCATATGGCCGAAGACTTCGGATTCCAGCAGATCCTGCGGGATGGCGCCGCAGTTCAGTGCAATGAAGGGGCCATTGGCGCGGGCCGAAGCGCCATGCACCGCCAGCGCTGCCAGTTCCTTGCCGGTGCCGCTTTCGCCGGTGATGAAGACCGTGGCCATCGACCCGGCAACCGAGGTGATCTTGCCCTGAATCCGCAGCATCGCCTCGGAGGAACCGATGAACGACCCCGACGGCGCTGCGGCGGGGGCCGTGTCGGCACTGCTGACCGTTGCTGCGGGGCGTGGGGCCACCGGTGCGGCGGCATTGGCCAGCGCCGCCAGCAGCCGCGCCTCTTCGACCGGCTTCACCAGAAATTCATGGGCGCCGGCGCGCATCGCCTCGACCGCCTTGCCGACCGAGCCATGGGCGGTCAGCACGATGACCTGCGTGCCCGGCCGGATCGCCAGAATGTCGCGCATCAGATGCAGTCCCTCGCGGTCGGGCAGCACAAGGTCCAGCAGCACGGTGCGCATGGTGCCGGCGCGGAACATGGCCAACCCTTCGGCGGCGCTGGCCGCCACTTCAACCGGGTGGCCGGCGGCGGTCAGGATGGTCCGATAAACCAGCCGCAGCGAGGCGGTATCCTCGATCACCAGAACCGGCGGTGCGGTGCGGCGGCTCATGTCGGGCCCGTTTCGTCCAGCAGCGCGGCGCAGAGCAGCGAGACCCCGCTGATCAGCGCGCGGGCCTGGGTCAGCGCCTCATCCGGGGCGGTGGTGATGCCTTCGACCATCTGATGCAGCCGTTCGGCCAGTGTGCAAAGCGCCGTGGCGCCCACGGTGCCGCAAAGCGCGATCAGCACATGCGCGGCGCGGTGCAACCCGGCACCGTCGCGCAGCGAAAGCGCATCGCCCAGACCGTCACAGGCCGAATGCAGATCGGCGCGCAGATGATGCAGGATTTCGGCCGCAGCCTCGGGCCCAGCCAGACCCAGAAGGCGGCGCAGCGCGCTGCGGTCCCAAACGCCATCCCAATGATCCTGCGGGGGGAATTCCCCCTCGGCAAGTTGCGGGGCGCTGTGGGGCGGCGGTTCTGCGGGCAGGTCGCTCATACCATCAAAGCTAGGCGAAACGGCGGCTTTGTCCAGCCGCCGTTTCGCAGAATGCAATCAATCTTTGCCTTTTGCGTAGCCAAGGCTTTGCAAAGCAGCGGTGATCTCGTCCAGAATCGCGGGATCGTCGATGGTGGCAGGCATTTTCCAGTCGGAGCCGTCGGCGATCTTGACCATGGTGCCGCGCAGGATCTTGCCCGAGCGGGTCTTGGGCAGGCGGTCCACCACCACGGCGCGCTTGAAATCGGCGACCGGGCCGATCTTTTCCCGCATCAGCTTGACGCATTCGGCCACGACCTCGGCAGCGGCGCGGTTGGCGCCTTTGTTCAGGCAGAGGAAGCCGACAGGCGATTGCCCCTTCAGGTCATCGGCCACGCCGATCACGGCGCATTCGGCGACATCCTTGTGCCCGGCCAGAACCTCTTCCATCGCGCCGGTTGACAGGCGGTGGCCCGCGACGTTGATCACGTCATCGGTGCGCGCCATGATGTAAAGATAGCCGTCCTCGTCGATATAGCCCGCGTCGCCGGTTTCATAATGGCCGGGGAAATGCGTGAGATAGCTTTTCTTGAAGCGCTCTTCGGCATTCCACAGCGTCGGCAGCGTGCCGGGCGGCAAGGGCAGTTTCACCGCGATGGCGCCCAATTGCCCGGGGGCAACGGCATGGCCGCCCTCATCCAGCACCTGAACGTCGAAACCGGGCATCGGCACCGAAGGGCTGCCGATCTTGACCGGCAGATGTTCAATCCCCATCGGGTTGGCGGCAATGGCCCAGCCGGTTTCGGTCTGCCACCAATGGTCGATCACCGGCACATTCAGATGGCGCTGCGCCCAAAGGATGGTGTCGGGGTCGGCCCGCTCCCCGGCCAGATACAGCGTTTTAAGCTGCTTCATGGCATAGTCTTTCACCAGCTCGCCCTCAGGATCGTCGCGCTTGATGGCGCGCAGGGCGGTGGGGGCGGTGAAGAAGGATTTCACCTTGTTCTCGGCAATGACGCGCCAGAAGGTGCCCGCATCCGGGGTGCCGACCGGCTTGCCTTCAAAGACAATGGTGGTGCAGCCCGCAATCAGTGGCGCATAGCAGATATAGCTGTGGCCGACGACCCAACCCACGTCCGAAGCCGCCCAGAACACATCGCCCGGGCCGCAGTCGTAAATCGCCCGCATGGTCCAGTTCAGCGCCACCAGATGGCCCGCCGTCGGGCGCACCACGCCCTTGGGCGCGCCGGTGGTGCCCGAGGTATAGAGGATATAGGCCGGATGGTCGCCCGAGACCGGCACGCATTCCGCCGGTTTCACCCCATACTGAAAGGTGTGCCAGGCCACGTCACGGCCTTCGACCAGCTTGGCAACCTCTTGTTCGCGCTGGAAGATCACGCAGAAATTCGGCTTGTGGGTGGCCATGTTGATGGCAGCATCCAAGAGCGGCTTGTAATGCACGATCCGGTTCGGCTCGATCCCGCAACTGGCCGCGATGATCGCCTTGGGGGTGCAGTCGTCAATCCGCACCGCCAGTTCATTGGCCGCAAAGCCACCGAACACCACCGAATGGATCGCCCCCAGCCGGGCGCAGGCCAGCATCGCCTCCAGCGCCTCGGGCACCATCGGCATATAGATGATCACCCGGTCGCCCTTGCCCACGCCCTTGTCGCGCAGCGCCCCGGCAAGGCTGGCCACGCGGGTCTGCAATTCCTTATAGGTGATGCCCTTGCGCAGATGGGTCACCGGGCTTTCGTGGATGATGGCCAGTTGATTGCCCCGGCCCGCCTCGACATGGCGGTCCACCGCGTTCCAGCAGGTGTTCACAGTGGCGTCGGTGAACCATTCATAGAGGGGAGCGCGGCTGTCATTCAGCGCACGGGTCGGCGGCTGAACCCAGTCGATGCCCTGAGCCGCGTCCATCCAAAACCCCTCCGGGTCGGCCTTCCAACCGGCATAGACCTCACGGTATCCCATGGTATGCATCCTCCTCCCAAAGTTAGGGCCTGTTAGCCACCCTGACCTGAGTCGCGCAACAGATGCGACAGGACTGCGACAATAAGTTTGCATATCTGCCGGGGTTTGCGCCGCAAAGCTTTGCAAACTGCGCCATATTGCCAAATTTTCCGCGAATGCGGCCAAAATTTGCAAAGTTTGCCCCGCCGGATTGCGAAGCCTTGGCCCGCTGTCCCCATGCAGAATTGCGCAGGCAGCGCAGGGGGCGGGCTTGACTTCGGCCATGGGGCGGGGTGTATCGGGCCAAACCCGCCAAAGCCTCGTGAAGGGGAAGATGATGCATGCCTATCGCAGCCATACCTGCGCCGATCTGAACAAAGCCCATGTCGGCCATGAGGTGCGCCTTGCCGGCTGGGTCCACCGTGTGCGCGACCATGGCGGGGTGCTGTTCATCGACCTGCGCGACCATTACGGCATCACGCAGGTTCTGGCCGACAGCGACAGCCCGGCCTTTGCCGCCATTGAAAAGGTCCGCGCCGAATGGGTGGTGCGGATCGACGGGCGGGTGAAGGGCCGCGACGCCAGCCTTGTGAACCCCAAGCTGCCGACCGGCGAGATTGAGGTTTACGCCACCGGCCTGACCGTGCTGGGCGAGGCGGCCGAGCTGCCGATGCCGGTCTTTGGCGAGGTGGACTACCCCGAGGAAACCCGGCTGACCTACCGCTTCCTCGACCTGCGGCGGGAAAAGCTGCACAAGAACATGATGTTGCGCTCCAACGTCGTGCGGCACCTGCGCGGCGCGATGTGGGATCAGGGCTTTAACGAGTTCCAGACGCCGATCATCACCGCCTCGTCGCCCGAAGGCGCGCGTGACTTTCTGGTGCCGTCGCGGCTGCATCCGGGCAAGTTCTATGCCCTGCCGCAGGCGCCGCAGCAGTTCAAGCAGTTGATCATGGTGGCGGGCTTTGACCGCTATTTCCAGATTGCCCCCTGCTTCCGCGACGAAGACCCGCGCGCCGACCGTTCCCCGACCGACTTCTACCAGTTGGATGTGGAGATGTCCTTCGTCGAGCAGGAAGACGTTTTCGCCGCTGTGCAGCCCGTAATTCAGGGCCTGTTCGAGAAATTCCGCCCCGATTGCACGGTGCCCGCTGAATGGCCGCGCATCGCCTATCGGGATTCGCTTCTGTGGTATGGGTCGGACAAGCCCGACCTGCGCAACCCGATCAAGATGCAGATCGTCAGCGAGCATTTCCGCGGTTCGGGCTTTGCGGTTTTCGCCAAACTGCTGGAGAATGAGGGCACCGAAGTCCGCGCCATTCCCGCGCCCAAGGGCGGCAGCCGCAAGTTCTGCGACCGGATGAACGCCTTCGCCCAGAAAGAGGGCCTGCCGGGCATGGGCTATATCTTCTGGCGCGAGGCCGAGGATGGGTCGGGCATGGAGGCCGCCGGGCCGCTGGCCAAGAACATCGGCCCCGAGCGGACCGAGGCGATCCGCCAGCAGCTTGGCCTTGGGCTTGGTGATGCGGCGTTCTTCCTCGGCGGCAAGCCGGAAGCGTTTGAATCGGTCGCGGGCCGGGCGCGCAACGAGATTGGCCGCGAGTTGGGGCTGGCCGAGACGGACACCTTCCGTTTCGCTTGGATCGTCGATTTCCCGATGTATGAGAAGACCGACGACGGCAAGATCGACTTCAGCCACAACCCCTTCTCGATGCCGCAGGGCGGGCTTGAGGCGCTGTCGGGCGATCCGCTGAATGTCTATGCCTATCAGTATGATCTGGCCTGCAACGGTTATGAGCTGATCTCGGGCGGCATCCGCAACCACAAGCCGGAAATCATGTATCGTGCCTTTGAACTGGCGGGTTACCCGAACAGCGAAGTGGACAAGCGCTTCGGCGGCATGGTCAAGGCGTTCAAATACGGCGCCCCGCCCCACGGCGGCTGTGCCATGGGGATCGACCGGGCGGTGATGCTCTTGGCGGATGAAATGAACATCCGTGAAGTGATCATGTTCCCGATGAACCAGCGCGCCGAAGATTTGCTGATGGGCGCGCCCAGCGAACCCTTGAACGAGCAGCTCCGCGAATTGCGGCTGCGCGTGGTGCCCAAAGACGCATGACCGCGCTTTATGCCGCCTCGGTGCCCGTGTTCGGGCATTACCTGAACCGTCTGTCGGCCATGGTCGGGCGGACGGCGGGGCAGGAGCATCTGTTGCAGGGCCGCCTTGCGCCCGACATGCTGACGGCGGCGCAGCAGGTGGCGACGGCGGCCAGCTTTGCGCTGCGGGTGACCTATCCCTTGGCCGGGCGGCCGGTGGCGCTGGCCGAGGATCACGGGCTCGACCGCATCGGCCTTGGCCGCCGCATTGCCGCGGCGCAGACCGGGCTGGCCGATCTGCGCCCCGAGGAATTTTCCGGCGCCGATAGCCGCCGCATCCGGCACCGCGCGGGCTTCGCCGAGTTGGACCAGACCGGCGCCGAGTTCCTGCATCTCTTCGGGATGCCGAACTTCATCTTCCACACCTCGATGGCCTTTGCCGTGCTGCGGCAGGCCGGGCTTGAGATTGGCAAGGCCGATTTCGACGGATTGCACGATTATCCGCCGGGCTTCCGCTTCTGACGGAAATCCGCCGGGGCAGCGGGCCGGGGCTGGCGGTGGGGCGCGTCATGCCTATCTATGGGGCTGCACCCCTTTGGAGGCGCCGATGCCGCTGACCCCGGAACTTGCCGCGATCCGCTTTGGCTATGGCCTGCCCGTGGCCGAGGGCAGCCCGCGCACGGCGGCGGCGATGATCACTTTCCTTGCGGGCCCGGATGAGATGGCGGCAGCCTGGCCCATCGCCGGAATGGAGGTGTTGGGCCCCCTGCTGCGCGACAATGCCGAGGCCCGGCGCATCGCCGGAAAAGACCCCAGCCAGCGCCACCTTTACGAGGTGATCGAGGCAAAGCTGGCCGCCATTGCCGAGGCGGGCGCCCGCGCCACGCTTGCCCGGGCGCTGGATGCCCGCGACGCCCTGCGCGAACGGCTGGTCACCTTCTGGGCCGATCATTTTACCGTGGTGGCCCCCGCGCCCCGGGATGCCGCCCGCCCCGCCGCGATGATCGAGGATGCCATTCGCCCCAATCTGACCGGCCCCTTTGCCGAGATGCTGATTGCCGTTTCCTTGCATCCGGCCATGCTGATCTATCTGGATCAGGCGCAGTCAATCGGCCCCAACTCACCGCAGGGGCAACGGCAGGGGCGCGGGCTGAACGAGAATTTCGCGCGTGAAGTCATGGAGTTGCACACGCTAGGCGCCGGCGCCCCCTATAGTCAGGACGATGTGCGCCAACTGGCCGAGGCGCTGACCGGGCTGACCTATGATCCCAAACGCGGCGTGAAATACGACACGCGCCGGGCCGAACCCGGGGCGGAAACGGTGCTGGGCACCACCTATGAAGGCGAAAGCCCCGAGACCGTGCGCCGTGTGCTGTCCGATCTGGCCGCCCGGCCCGAGACGGCGGCCCATCTGGCGCGCAAGCTGGCGGTGCATTTCGTCTCGGACAGCCCCGACCCCGCGCTGGTTTCGGCGCTGGAGGCCGCCTGGCTGCAAGGCAAGGGCGCGCTTTTGCCGGTCTATGAGGTGTTGCTGACCCATCCCGCGGCGACGGGGCGCACCCTGGCAAAGGCACGCCAGCCTTGGGACTATCTGGTGGCCGCGCTGCGGGCGCTGGGGGTGCGCGGCGCCGATGTGATGGTCTGGCCCGAGAAGAAACTGCGCGAAGTGGTCTGGACGCCGATGCGCAGCATGGGGCAATTCTGGCGCCGTCCGCGCGGCCCCGACGGCTGGCGCGAAGAGGCTGCCGCCTGGATCACGCCACAGGCGCTTGCGGCGCGGATCGACTGGGCAATGAACCAGCCGCAACGGCTGGCCCGGCCCTTGCCCGACCCGGCAGACCTTGCCCGCCGCGCCTTGGGCGATCTTGTGCCCGAGGTGGTGATCTGGGCCGCAACCCGCGCCGAAAAGCGCAGCGACGGGGTGGGGATCGTCTTCGCCTCGGCCGAATTCAACCGAAGATAGGGCGGTACAGGGCGATGATTGCACGCAGACAGCTTTTGCGCGGTGCCGCGGCCTTTGCCTGTTCGGCAGCGGCGCATCCGTTCCTGACCACGGTGACGCTGGCCGGATCGGACGGCGGCAACCCCTTGGGCGATCACCGGCTGGTGGTGATCATCCTGCGCGGGGCGATGGACGGGCTGGATGTTGTTCTGCCCAAGGGAGATGCCGATTTCGCCCGGCTGCGCCCGACGCTGAACCGGCCGGATGCGCTTGATCTGGATGGGTTCTTTGCGATGAATGCCGGGCTTGGCGGGCTGATGCCGCTGTGGCAGGCGGGGCAGTTGGGTTTTGTGCAGGCGGTGGCCACCCCCTATCGCGACAAGCGCAGCCATTTCTCGGGGCAGGATCAGCTTGAGGCAGGAACCGGCATGGATGTGCCGCTGACGCAGGTGCGCGACGGCTGGCTGAACCGGATGTTGCAGGCGGTGCCGGGCCTGCGCGCCGAAACCGCCTATGCCGTGGGGCGTGAGGAGCTGCGGGTGCTGGCCGGTGCCGCGCCGGTGCATGAATGGGCGCCCGAGACCTTGCTGGAGCTTTCGCCGCAGGCCGCGCTGCTGCTGGAACAGGTCTACCACGACGACCCGTTGTTTCTGGCCGCCGCCTCGGAAGCGATCGAGCTGGGCGCGCCCGAGATGATGGAAGACATGGCCGGGGCGGGCGGGCTGAAAGGCGTCAAGCTGGACGATGTGGACAAGCTCGTGCGCTTTGCCGCCGGGCGGCTGCGCGAGGAAACGCGGATTGCCGCCTTTTCCCTGTCGGGGTGGGATACGCACAAGTCGCAGGCGCGGGGAATGGGGCGGGCGCTGATGCGGCTGGAGCGGGCGATCCTGCAATTGCAACAGGGGCTTGGCGCCGATGTCTGGGGCAAGACCACCGTGCTGGCCATGACCGAATTCGGCCGCACCGCCGCCGAAAACGGCTCGGGCGGGACGGACCATGGCACCGGCGGCGCGATGCTGGTGGCCGGGGGGGCGGTGCGGGGCGGCCGGGTGTTCGGCGATTGGCCGGGGCTGGCAGAGGCGGCGCTGTATCAGCGCCGCGATCTGATGCCCACCTCGGATGTGCGGGCCTGGGCGGCCCATGCGATGCAGGGCATGTATGGCTTTGACCGGGCAGTGCTGGAGGGCGCGGTATTCCCGGGGCTGCAGATGGGCGGCAATCCGGGGCTGATCCTGTAGGCTTGCGCAGTCTTCCCGCCCCGAAGGGCTGCCCTCCGGTCGGTTCTGACGCCGTTGTATAGGCGGCTTTCCCGTTGCGCAGACGCCGGGCGCGCCGCATAACAGCCAAAACGGAGGGCAGGTCATGGCGGAGGCAAAGAAATTTGGAGCGCCGGTTCCGGGCTGGACGCCGCCGCCCCGCCCGCTGGGCGAGGTGCTGGACGGCACCTGGGCCCGGCTCGAGCCGCTTGAGGCCGATGCCCATGCCGCCGATCTGCACCGTGCCTATTCCGGCCATGACGGTTTGTGGGATTACATGCCCTATGGCCCCTTCAACTCGGCCGCCGCCTATCACCGCTGGGTGAAGGAAACCGCTGTCAGCGACGATCCGTTTTTCTACACCATCCGCGACAAGGCGAGCGGCCATTGCGGTGGTGTGGCAAGCTATCTGCGGGTGACGCCGGTTATGGGGTCGATCGAGGTGGGCCATATCTGCCTTGCCCCCGAGATTGCCCGGGGCCGGATCTGGACCGAGGCGATGTTTCTGATGATGGACTGGGCCTTTCGCGCCGGATACCGCCGCTATGAGTGGAAATGCGACGCGCTGAACCTGCCCTCGCGCCGGGCGGCGCAGCGGCTTGGCTTCAGCTATGAGGGGATTTTCCGGCAGGCGGCGGTGGTCAAGGGCCGCAACCGCGATACCGCCTGGTTTGCCATCATCGACGCCGAATGGCCGGCGCTACGCGAAGCCTTCACCGCCTGGCTTGCCCCGGCGAATTTCGATGCCAATGGCCGCCAGCGCGAGCGGCTGTCCGACCTGACCCGGCTGGTGCGGCCCGGGTCCGACCCGGCGCTGGCCGGCTAGGCTATCCCTCGGCCGATTTTCGGCGGGAGGTAAAGGCGGCGGGCAGGGAAAGCCGGTCGCCAATCATTTGTTGCAGCATGGTCAGGTCGCCTGCGGCCCGGTCGGGGCTGCGGTCGGGCAGGGTGGCGGCGTTGGCGGCAGCGGCAAGGGCCGCGTCATGGTCCTGCCCGGCGATCCCGGCCAGAAACCCCGCCACATAACGCCCTGCGCCGCCGGGGGCGGCCAACAGGGCTGCGGCGCGGCTCAGATCATCGCGCAGCGCCAGCGGGTCGGGTTCAACCCGGTCTTCGACGCCGGGGGGCGGGCTTACGTCAAGGTCAGGCAAATGGCGGCGCAGGGTCTGGCAGAAGGCGGCAAGGCTTTCGAACGGCTTGTCCAGAAAGCCGTCCGCCCCCGCGGCTAGCGCCGCACGGCACCCGCCTTCGGCCCCCGACGTGCCGAGGATCACCGAGGGCCGACGCGCCGACAGCACAAGGTCGCGGATCAGCGCCTCGCCCCGGCCATCGGGCAGGCCAAGATCGACGATCACCACATCGGGCCGGTAGGTGCGCAGATGGGCCCGGGCGGCGTCGAGCGTTTCGGCACGGCGCAACCGCGCGCCTGCCCGCTGGCACATCAGGCGCAGGGCATCGCTGGCAAAGCGGCTGTCCTCGACGGCAAGCACGGTCAGCCCCTGCAGGGGCAACGCCGCGCGCAGATGCGGCGGCAGCGACAAAAGCGGCGCGGGAACCGGGCTGGCAGGCAGGTTGGGCATCGGGCACCTCGGGAGGACAGGGGCGAGTCGGCGTTTGGACCCAGTTCAGCACGGCTTTGGCTAATGCGCGGTAAACGGCAGCCGACCCACAGGCATTTTCCCGCGGTTTTCGCGGGGCTGCGACCCTTGCACCCCTTGCGGCACGACCTTGGGCTGCCCATAACCGCCGCAACCCGTGCGAAGGAGTTGCCCATGATCGGCCGTCTGAACCATGTCGCCATTGCCGTGCCCGACCTTGAGGCAGCCTCGGCACAGTATCGCAACACCTTGGGCGCGCAGGTCGGCGCCCCGCAGGATGAGCCGGACCATGGCGTGACCGTGGTCTTCATCGAACTGCCCAACACCAAGATCGAGCTGCTTTACCCCTTGGGCGAAAACTCTCCGATCAACGGGTTTCTGGAAAAGAACCCCTCGGGCGGCATCCATCATATCTGCTATGAGGTGGATGACATCCTTGCGGCGCGCGACCATCTGAAAGCGTCGGGGGCGCGGGTGCTTGGCTCGGGCGAGCCAAAGATCGGCGCCCATGGCAAGCCGGTGCTGTTCCTGCACCCCAAGGATTTCAACGGCTGTCTGGTGGAGCTTGAACAGGCATGACGATCACCGCCGCGCTGATCCTGTTTTCGGTCACCTGGTTCATGGTGCTGTTCTGCGTGCTGCCGGTGCGCTTTGAAAGTCAGGGCGACCGCGGACAGGTGACCCCGGGCACCCCGGCCTCGGCGCCCGAAGATGCGATGATCGGCAAGAAGGCAAAGATCACCACCGTCATCGCCACGGTCATCTTTGCCATCACCTATGGCATCATCACCTCGGGTTGGGTGACGGTGGCCGATATGGACATCTTCGGGATGCTGCCGAAGAACTGAACGGCGGGGCAGGGGGCGGAGTTTTTCATAAACTCCGCTGCGCCGCCGGGCGCGGCGCGGCCAGCCGGTGGAACATATGGGTGAAGGTTGCCACCCCCAGCACCGGAATTGCCAGATTGATCAGCGGCACCGACAGCGGCACCGCCATCAGCGTGCCCGCCAGCCAGATTTGCAGCCAGTGCTGGCCGCGCAGTTGCTTGGCCGCCGGACGGCCCAGCCGCCGCGCCGCGACAAGGGTGAAATATTCCCGCCCCAGCAAAAGCCCGTTCAGTGCCCAGAAGGCCAGCGGAATGAAGGGGCCGGTGAAGATATAGATGAAAAGCGCCACCACGTTCACCGCCACCAGAAGGCCGATGAAATTGGCCGTCTCGACCAGCGTATCGGCAAGCCGCGCCGGGGGCACCGGCGGCAGGGCGGGATAGTGGCGATCCTCGACCGCCTGCGCCACGTCTTCCAGAAACAGGCCCGAAAAGGCCGATGCGGCGGGCACCATCAGAAACACCGAAAGCCCCAGCATCAGGAAGAACGACCCCCAACTCAGCAGGGTGTCGATACCGCCCACCGGCCCGATCAGCGGAATCTCTATGCTGCCGGGGGCCCAGCTTTCAATCAGCCAGAGAAACAGCGCATAGACCGCGACCAGCAGCGCCAGCGCCAGCGCCACGCCAAAAAGGACCACGCGCAAAAAGCGTCCGTCGCCAAGCTGCCCCAGTGCGCGGAAGAAATCGGCGAAGATCATTCCAGCCCCCAGCGCACCACCCGGCCAAGGTCCGGGCGCGGGCGGTCGGGGGCGACAGGGCCGCGGCCGCCGATATGCACGATGCCTGCAACCGTCTCTTCGCCGCTGCACCCAAAGGCGCGGGCGGTGAAGGTGGCGTCATGGGCGGGCCAGCCGGTGAGCCAGGCCGCGCCCCAGCCTGCCGCCGTGGCCGCGTTGACAAGGTTCATGCACAACGCGCCAGCCGACAGCCGCTGTTCGGCCAGCGGCACCTTTTCGGCGGCGACGGGGGCAGAGATGACCACCACCGCAAGGTGACCATTGTCATATTGACCGCGGCCCTTGGCGATCTTTTCGGCATCGCCACCCATCTCGCGCGCCCGCACCTCGGCCAGATCGGCCAGCCGCGCCATATCGGGGCGGGTCAGCACGATCAGCCGCCAGGGTTCCAGCTTGCCGTGGTCGGGCACGCGCAGGGCGGTGGTCAGGATCGGCTCCAGCTCGGCGCGCGCCGGTGTGGCGCCGGTCATCGCTTTCATCGGATAGGATTGGCGGGCGGCGAGAAAGGCAAAGGCTTGGGCGTCGGCAACGGGCATCGGAAGTCTCCTTTCGGGCAAGCTAGGGGAAGGGCGGGGGCTTGCCAAGGTGCGGGCGGGGCGCGAAGTCTGGTGCGGCTGACGGGAGGCGCGGATGAAGCGGGGGGCATGGGCCGAGCTGGCCGTGACGGGGCGGGAGTTCCATCTAAAAGTGACGCCCGGCGCAAGGCGGCAGGCGCTGGAACAGGCGGGTGAAGGGTTCCGCGCTCATGTCACCGCCGCGCCCGAGGATGGCAAGGCCAATGCCGCAGTGGCCGAACTGCTGGCGCAGGCGCTGGGGGTGGCCAAGTCGCGGCTGACGCTGCTGCGGGGGGCGACATCGCGCGACAAGGTGTTCCGGCTGGACTGACGGGCCTACCCCTCCTCCCCCCGCTCGGGCAGGTGCGGCGGATCAGCCCGCCGGTTTGGCGCTGCGCTCGATCCGGTAGCTGCCTTCGGGCAGGTCCAGCGCCGCGGCAAGGTCGTGCAATTGCGCGATGGACAGGGTGATCGTCACCGGCTCATCCGTCATCTGATCCACCTGACGGATCACCACGCATTCCTCGAATGCCTCGATGATCACATCCTCCTGCAAGGGGGATGTGCTGTCGTCACCCTCATCGACGAGGGTGATCACGGTGGCGTCGAAATCGTGTTCGATGGTGAACATGGCACCAGTTTAGGGCCGCGGCCGGGCAGGCTCAACCCCCTTCGACCGCCGAAGCGGGGCATAGGGACTGGCGGGGTGGGGGGCGGAGTTGCTATGCAGGGCAAAACCCCGGACAGCGGGCAGACAGAGGCGGAGCGACGGCATGGCAGGCAAAATCGGTATGGCGATACGGGGCGGGGCGCTGCTGGCGCTTTTGGGCGGCTGCGTGATGCCTGCGACCTATACCCTGCCGGGCGAAGACGGCGGCGCGCCGGTGGTGCAGCCTTCGCGCCCCGCGGCGCTGCCCGACACCGCCGGTTTCGCCGCAGTCGTCGCCCGGATGGAGCCGGTGGCCGAAAGCTATTGCCGCCAGATGCGCCGGGTCAGCAACTGCGATTTCCGCATCGTGATCGATGATCGCCCGGGCCAGCCGGCCAATGCGCTGCAAACGCTCGATTCGGCGGGGCGCCCGATTCTGGCCTTCACCTCGGCGCTGCTGGCCGATGCCCGCAATGCCGACGAACTGGCCTTTGTCCTCGGCCATGAGGCGGCTCATCATATTGCGGGCCACATCCCGCAAAGCCGGCAGAATGCAATGGCGGGGGCGCTGCTTGCCGGGATCATGGCCTCGGCGGCGGGTGCATCACAGGCCGATCTGGACGCGGCAGAGCGGATGGGGGCGGCCATGGCCGCGCGGGCCTATTCCAAGGATTTCGAGCTTGAGGCCGATGGGCTTGGCGCCGAAATCGCCTGGCGGGCGGGGTTCGATCCGGTGCGCGGCACCGCGTTCTTTGACCGCCTTCCCGATCCGGGCGACCGCTTCCTTGGTTCCCATCCCGCCAATGCACAGCGCAAGGCCGTGGTGGCCCAGACCATTGCCCGGCTGAAAGCGGGCGGCTGACCCCGGCTTGATCTGCATCAAGGCGGCCCCGGGGCGATGGGCGCAGCCTTGAGGCGGAACGATGCGAAAGGGATCAGCAATGATCGGGTATGTCGAGGCGCCGATGGCTTGGGGCCACACCCATGGCATGGCGCGGCTGTTGGGTGTTGATCTGGCGGGGGCGGTGGTTGATGGCTGGCTGCAGCGCGGGGAACTGGCCGCGCTGGTGGCCACCTGCCAAAGCTGCGGCGCCACGCCCTGTTGCAGCGACTGGCTGGCACAGACGGGGGCTGCGGAGGCGGTGCCCGGCTTTTGCCCCAACGGTCCGGCGCTGACGGCGCTGGTGCCCTGAACCGCCGCCCCGAACCGTCGCCTTGCGGCGCACCGGGGCGGGCGATAGCCTGCGCTCATGTTGCAGATCGAAGATGTTCTGCGCGACCGTGGATCGCGCTATGCGGTGTCGGGCGGCCCGGTGCAGGGCCGCGCCGGCGCCGAAGCCTTTCTGGCAGACCTCAAACGCATCAAGAAATTCGCCAAGGCCACCCACAATAGCTGGGCTGTGGTGCTGTCGGACGCAGGGGCCGTGCGCAATGATGACGGCGAAAGCGGCGCCGGGGCGGTGATCCTGAAGATGATCGAGCGGGCGGGCCTGCAGGACCACATCATCGTGGTCACCCGCTGGTATGGCGGGGTGCATCTGGGCGGCGACCGCTTTGCCCATGTGGTGACCGCAGTGCGCGCCTATCTTGAGGCGCTGGCAGTGGACAAGGCCCGCGCCTTGCGCTGAAATGCCCCAAGGGCAGGCCCCCGCCAAGAGGGGCCGCGCCGCGGGAGGGACAAGCGATGAAAGCGATGCTGGCCGCCGAGGCGCGGCGGTTCTGGAACACCTGCCTCTGGTCGCTGGACGGCTGGCGCGCGGCATGGGCCAGCGAAAAGACGCTGCGGCAATGGACGGTGGTCAATGTGCTGTCGGCGGCGCTGGCCTTTTCGCTGGACCTGACGACGGCCGAGCGGGCGCTGGTGCTGGCGCTGGGGCTTCTGGTGCTGGCGATGGAGCTGATGAACACCGGGCTGGAAGAGGTGGTCGATTACCTCTCGCGTGACATCGACCCGCGCGCCAAGAAGGCCAAGGATTGCGGCTCGGCCGCGGTGGCGCTGACGGCGCTGGCGGGGGGCGTGGCTTGGATGGTGATTCTTCTGGGCTGAGGCGGGCGGCGCGGTCGTTCAGGACCGCGCAGCCCGCCGGGCAAGAGCCGTCAGCGGCTCTTGCCGAAAAGGTTCACGGCCCAGAGCAGCGCCCCCAGCAGAATCGCAATTTCGGCCACCGGGAAGATCGGCCCGATCACCGCGCCATCGACCCGCCCCGACATCAGCAGGAAAAGCCCGGCCAAAAGGACCAGTGCCCCCACCTGATGCAGCCAGAAATGCGCCTTTGGCATCCAGCCTTCGGCGAGCCCCGGCAGCAGCCGATAGGCCAGCCCGAACACCGTCATCAGCGTGAAACCCAAGAGGTTGATATGGGCATGAACCGGCGCTAGCGAATGGTCGCCCGATCCGCCCATGTAACTGCCAAGCCCGATGCCGACGAGAAGATAAAGCGAACCGATAACCAGAAAACCGCGCGAAACATCCATGGTGCTGTTCCTTGTCAGACGGGCCGCAACCTGGCCCGCGCCGCCACAGTATCACGGGTCCGTGATCGTGTAGCGGGAAAAGATGCAAAGGATACTCGCCATTCCCGTGCCGGGCGCCGCATTTTCATCGGCGCAGCCAAGTCGATGAGGCAAAACGAAAAAGGCGCCCGAAGGCGCCTTGTTCCGTCTGGATGATTGGTGGAGCCAGGGAGGATCGAACTCCCGACCTCTTGAATGCCATTCAAGCGCTCTCCCATCTGAGCTATGACCCCGTTCCAATCGTCTGGCGCGTGGGGCGCGCCGGATGGCCGCTGTTTAGGTTAGGGCGCGGGGGGGTGCAAGAGGAAAAATGCACCTTTTTCGCGCCCGCCCCAAAGCGTCAGACTTCTTCCTCGTCGCCGGCCACATCGGCCAGTTCGTCGAGCGACACATTGTCGTCGGCGTCGTCTTCCAGCAGCTCGTCGTCCATCTCGGTATCGTCCGAAACACCGCCGACCAGCAGTTCGTCATCGGCTTCCAGATCATCGACCAGAACGTCATCGTCCTTCTCGGGCACCGCACGGCTGATCACGGCGGCGGCCATCTTGCGGCGTGCCGATTCGATGTCCACCACTTCGCCGGTATAGGGCGAAACGACGGGCACGCGGTTCAGGTCGTAAAAACGCTTCCCGGTGGTGGGGCAAATGCGCTTGGTGCCCCATTCTTGCTTGGGCATGGTCTTCCCTTTTCAGGTTCATTGTCCAGAGTCGCGCTCGCTTGCCACAAGCCCGGGCCACTGTCAAAGCCTTTGTAGGCCCTTGGGCGGGTGGTTGCGGCTGCGGTGCAGATGGCTATTCTGGCAGCCCGCTGCAAGAGGCCCCATGCCCGTCCTTCCCGGCCCCCCCGCGCTTGAGATCACGCTGCGCCGATCGGCGCGGGCGCGGCGCTTTTCCCTTCGGGTTTCGGCGCTGGATGGCCGTGTCACCCTGACCCTGCCGCCCCGCGCCCGCGAGGCCGAGGCGATGGCCTTTGCTCGCAGTCAGGAAGACTGGCTGCGCCGGGCGCTGACCCGGATTGCGCCGGGGGAGGCGGTGGGCATCGGCAGCGATTTGCCCTTTGAGGGCCGGCTGCTGCGCCTTGTTGCGGGCACGGGCCGCGCCCTGCGGATCGAAGGGGATCAGCTTTTCGTGCCGGGCGATCCGGCGCAGGCCGGGGCGCGGGTTGCGGCCTGGGCCAAGGCACGGGCGCGCGACCGTCTGGTTGCCGCTTCTGACCACTACGCCGCGCAGATCGGCCGCAAGGTGACGCAGATCGCGCTGCGCGACACCCGCTCGCGCTGGGGCTCCTGCACCGCCGAAGGGCGGCTGATGTATTCCTGGAGGCTGATTCTGGCGCCGCCCCGGGTGCTGGACTATGTGGCGGCGCATGAGGTGGCGCATCTGGTCGAGATGAACCACTCCCCGGCCTTTTGGGCGGTGGTCGGGCGGCTGTATCCCGGCTGGCAGGCCGAGCGCGCCTGGCTGCGCGGGCAGGGCAGCCAGTTGCACAGCTATCGGTTCTAATGCTTGACCCCGCCCGCCTGCCCTGATTGGCTTGCCCCATGGTCACCACGATCCGCCCCACCGATCCCAACGCCGCTGCGCATGAACGGGTCTACCGCAGCCTGCGCCAGCAGGTCATGCATGGCGAGTTGTCGCCCGGACAGGCGCTGACCCTGCGCGGGGTGGCGCAAAGCTTTGGCGTGTCGATGACCCCCGCGCGTGAGGCGATGCGGCGGCTGGCGGCCGAAGGGGCGCTGACCATTTCCAACTCGGGGCGGATTTCCACCCCGGAACTCACGCCCGAGCGGATCGAGGAACTGGCGCAGGTCCGCGCCCTGCTGGAACCGGAAATGGCCGCCCGGGCCTTGCCCCGGGTGCATTTCGCGCTGATCGACCGGCTTGCGGCGATCAACTCGGCCAATCAGGAGGCGGTGATGAATCAGGATGCGGTGGCCTATGTCCGCTCTAACCTGGAGTTTCACCGCACACTGTATCTGCGCGCCCAGACCCCGGCGATGCTTGCGATGATCGAGACGGTCTGGCTGCAACTTGGCCCGACGATGCGCGCACTTTACCAAAAGATCCGCCGCCGCGACCTGCCGCAGCACCACCGCCACATCCTTGCCGCGCTCAAGGCCGGGGACGAGCCGGGCCTGCGACTGGCGGTGCGCACCGATGTCACACAGGGGCTGCGGCACCTGATTTCCTGACGCCGCGACGGAACGCCTGTCTCCGGGCGTTTGCAGCCCGAACCTAGACAGGCCCGACGCAAGAAGGGTCCGACCCAAGACAGGACAGCCGATGCCCGCCCTTACCACGCTTGACCGCCGCACCCTTTTGCGCGCGCTGACCTTTGCCCCGGTCGCTGCCGCCCTGCCGCAAACCATTCTGGCCGAGGTGGCGGGGGCCGGGCTGATCACCACCGACGTCTGCCTGTTGCAGGCCGAGGTGACCGAGGGCCCCTTCTACATCGACCCGCATCTTTTGCGCGCCGACATCACCGAGGGGCGCCCCGGACTGCCGATGCAACTGCGTCTGCAGGTGGTCACCGCCGACTGCACGCCTGTCGCCGGCGCACGGGTGGATGTCTGGCATTGCGATGCGCTGGGCGTCTATTCCGGGGTCGAGAATCTGGGCGGCGGGGAGGACACGGTTGGCCAGACCTTCCTGCGCGGTACGCAACTCACGGATTCGGAAGGAATTTCGACGTTCCAGACCATCTTCCCCGGCTGGTATCGCGGCCGCACCACCCATATCCATTACAAGGTGTTTCTGGATGAGACGACCGTTCTGACCAGCCAGATCTTCTTTGACGAGACGGTCAATCAGGCGATTTATGACGACCATGACGCCTATGAACGCCCCGAAGCGCGCGACATGCTGAATGCCGCCGACAGCATCGCCGCCGAGGCCGGGCAGGGTGCCTATGCCACGGTGCGGATGACCGAACCGGATGGCGCGATGGAGGCGGCGCTGGTGGTGGGCATCAAACCCGAGGGCGGATCGGCCGGGCTGCTCGACTGGCTGTGGAAGCGCGGATAAGCCGCCCGGCAGAGGTTGCCCCGGGGCTATTGGCCCCGGGGATGAAAGGTCAGGCGTGGATTGCGCCCAGACCGCAGGCGAGGGCAGCTTCGCGGACCGCTTCGCTATAGGTGGGGTGCGCGTGGCAGGTCAGCGCGAGGTCTTGTGCCGAGGCGCCGAATTCCATCGCCACGCAGACCTCGTGGATCAGGTCGCCAGCGCCGGGGCCGATGATGTGGCAACCCAGAATCCGGTCGGTTTCCTTGTCGGCCAGCAGTTTCACGAACCCTTCGGCCTGAAAGACCGCCTTGGCGCGGGCGTTGCCCATGAAGGGGAATTTGCCGACCTTGTAGGCGCGACCTTCCTCTTTCAGTTGCTCTTCGGTCTTGCCCACGCTGGCCACCTCCGGGGTGGTGTATATCACGCCCGGGATTACCTCGTAGTTAACGTGACCGTGCTTGCCGGCGATCACTTCGGCCACGGCCATGCCCTCATCCTCGGCCTTGTGGGCCAGCATCGGGCCGGGGACGGCATCACCGATGGCGTAGATGCCCTTGATATTGGTGGCAAAATGGCTGTCGATCTTGATCTGGCCCCGCGGCAGCATCTCAACCCCCAGCGCCTCAAGCCCGAGGCCCGCGGTGAAGGGTTTGCGGCCGGTGGCGACCAGCACGACATCGGCGTCAAGGCTGGCCTCGCTGTCGTTCTTGCGCAGTTTCCAGGTGACCTTGGCGCCGGTTTCGGACGCCTCAACCTTCTGCACCGCCGCGCCAAGGACGAACTTAAGTCCCTGTTTAGCAAGGATTCTCTGGAAGGATTTCGCCACTTCGCCGTCCATGCCGGGGGTGATCGCCTCAAGATACTCAACCACCGTCACCTGCGCGCCCAGCCGGGCATAGACCGAGCCCATCTCAAGCCCGATCACGCCGGCGCCGATCACCACCATGGTTTTCGGGATGGCAGGCAGGGTCAGGGCGCCGGTGGAGGTGACGACGACCTTTTCGTCCACCGTCACGCCGGGCAGGCTGGATGCCTCGGAACCCGTTGCAATCACGATGTTTTTCGCTTCATGCACCTCGTCGCCGACCTTGACCTTGCCCGGCTCGGGGATAGAGCCCCAGCCTTTCAGCCAGGTGACCTTGTTCTTCTTGAACAGGAATTCGATGCCCTTGGTGTTGCCGTTGACCACGTCCTGCTTGTAGTCCTTCATCTTGGACCAATCGACGGTGGGCGCGCCACCCATCAGGCCCATTTTCTCAAAGTTTTCATGGACTTCGTGCAGGTGATGCGTGGCGTTCAAGAGGGCCTTGGAGGGGATGCAGCCGACGTTCAGGCAGGTGCCGCCCAGCGTCTCGCGCCCCTCGACACAGGCCACGTTCAGGCCCAGTTGTGCGGCGTGGATGGCGCAGACATAGCCGCCGGGGCCGCCGCCGATCACGATGAGGTCAAAGCTTGCCATGGGAAGATTCCTTCGGAAGAGGCGTATTCTTTGCGTAACTTTTGCGTCGTTCTTCTGTAGTTATTTCGTAGCTACAGCAGTTCAGATCAAGGCCGCGACCAGCAGGGTCAGCGTGGCGAAGAACCCCACCCCCCAGATCGCCGAGCGGCCGGGACGCCAGCCAAGGTAATAGGCCGGGACATAGAGGATGCGGGCGCCGAGATAGACCCAGGCGGCGGTCTGCGTGACGATGGAGGATTGACCGGACAGGGTGATGACGACCACGCCGAGGGTGAAGAGGATCAGCCCTTCGAAATGGTTGTTCATCGCCCGCTGCAACCGCCCGGTGCCGGTGGACAACTGCCGCGAGGGCGGGGTGTCACGGGCGGAGGAGGTATAGCCCACCCCAAGCTCCCGGTTGGCCGGGACGGCGAAGAGCAGGAACTGCAGGCATTGCAGCAGACCGGCGAGGGTGAGGGCGGTGAGTTCGGGGGTCATGGGGCGGCCTTAGAACGGAGTTTCGCCGTCAAGATCGGCGCTATTGCGAAGATCTTGTAGTTGAAGTGGCTCCTTTTCCGCTTGGAGCAAACGATGTTCTTCCTCTTCAACCTCTTTTGCTTCGCCAACAATCGCGGTGATAGTGGCAAGGGCCTCCGGTGCATCTGCTAAGAATGCCGTCGTCCCTCCAAGGCCAAAGGCAATATGAGCAACAACTGCCATCAGTTTCGCATAGTCAGTACGCGGAGAGACAACGATCCCATGAAGCTCATCCAATTTGGAAAAGAGTTTCTTCTTTTGCTTTTCCGTAAGATCAGAGTTGGTGACTAGCTGCCGAAGTCGCTCGATCTGAGCATATAACTTGGATTTGGTTGTGCGTGGTAACGCTACAGAAAGCGCATGGTTGCTTCCTGAAGCTTTGAGACGCAAGCGCGTTGAAACGCGTGTTACGGCCATCAAGAAAAGATCAAAATCCCCATCGACTCGGGGTAGCTCAATGCCTGAAATGCCCAGTTCCTCTGCTGCCGAGGCAACCATGTTCATGTATTGCAAGCGCAAGATACTATCTGTGCTTGCATCAGTCGTATGGGTGATGAGCTCGTTCAGACTCCTTCTGCATGCGTTTTCGAATGCAAGCCACTTTTCAGTGGGCTCCATAGGAAAAGAGGCAAACTGTTCGTCTGAAACGAGCTCGTAGTGCATTTGATCAAAGATCCATCAGCAACCGGCGCGGATCCTCAAGCGCTTCCTTGACGCGGACGAGGAAGGTCACGGCGCCTTTGCCGTCGACGATGCGGTGGTCGTAGCTGAGGGCGAGGTACATCATCGGGCGGATGACGATCTGGCCGTTCACCACGACGGGGCGGTCCTGGATCTTGTGCATGCCGAGGATGCCCGATTGCGGCGGGTTCAGGATCGGCGAGGACATCAGCGAGCCGTAGACGCCGCCGTTCGAGATGGTGAAGCTGCCGCCCTGCATTTCGGCCATCGACAGCTTGCCGTCGCGGGCGCGCAGGCCCAGTTCGGCGATCTTCTTCTCGATGGCGGCAAAGCCCATCTGGTCGGCGTCACGCACCACCGGAACCACGAGGCCCGAGGGGGTGCCGACGGCGACGCCCATGTGGACATAGTTCTTGTAGACCACATCCTGACCGTCGATCTCGGCGTTGACTTCCGGGACTTCTTTCAGGGCGTGGATACAGGCCTTCACGAAGAAGGACATGAAGCCCAGCTTGACGCCGTGCTTTTTCTCGAACTGGTCCTTGTAGGCGTTGCGCAGGTCCATGATGCCGGACATATCCACCTCGTTATAGGTGGTCAGCATGGCGGCGGTGTTCTGCGCGTCCTTCAGGCGGCGGGCGATGGTGGCGCGCAGCCGGGTCATCTTCACCCGCTCTTCACGGGCGGCATCGTCGGCCGGGACGGGCGCGCGCGGGATGGCGGCGGGCGCGGGGGCCGCCGTCACCGGGGCGGCTGCGGCGGCGCGCGCCACGTCTTCCTTCATCACGCGGCCATCGCGGCCGGTGCCCTGCACCTGATCGGGCGAGAGGCCCGCTTCGGCCATGGCTTTCTTGGCTGAGGGGGCGTTTTCGATGTCCTTGGCCGCCGGGGCGGGGGCCGGGGCGGCTTTCGGCTCTTCGGCCTTGGGCGCGGCCGGGGCGGTGCCCACGGCGCCTTCGGTCACGATGGCGAGCCGGGCCGAGGCGGCGACGGTCGTGCCTTCGGGCGCGAGGATTTCGGCCAGAACGCCGGACACCGGGCTGGGCACTTCGACCGAGACCTTGTCGGTCTCAAGCTCGCACAGCATTTCGTCCTGTTTCACCGTGTCGCCCACCTTCTTGAACCAGGTGGATACGGTTGCCTCGGACACGCTTTCGCCCAGGGCGGGCACCATAACGTCGGTCATGTTACTCTCCTCTCTCCGGGCCTCAGCCCAGAGCCTCCTTCACGAGGGTTTCCTGTTCATATTTGTGGCGGCTGGCCAGACCCGTGGCGGGCGAGGCCGAAGCCTTGCGACCGGCATAGGCAAAGCGGGTCTTCTTCGCGCCGATATCGGTCAGAAGGGCCTCAAGCTCGGGCTCGATGAAGCTCCAGGCGCCCTGATTCTTCGGTTCTTCCTGGCACCAGACCCATTCTGCGCCCTTGAAGCGGCTGAGTTCGGCGGTCAGCGACTTTTTCGGCACCGGATAGATCTGTTCCAGACGCATCAGATAGGTGTCGTCCTGGCCCCGCGCATCGCGTTCGGCCAGCAGGTCGTAATAGACCTTGCCCGAGCAGAGGACGACGCGCTTGATCTTGTCATCAGCCTTCAGTTTCAGCGTCGAATTGCCCTTCTCGGCATCGTCCCACAGCACGCGGTGGAAGGTGGAACCGTCAAGGAAATCCTCGGCATTCGAGACGCACATCGGATGGCGCAAGAGCGATTTCGGCGTCATCAGGATCAGCGGCTTGCGGAAGTCGCGGTGCAACTGGCGGCGCAAGATGTGGAAGTAGTTGGCGGGCGTCGAGCAATTCGCCACGATCCAGTTTTCTTCCGCGCTGAGTTGCAGGAAGCGTTCCAGACGGGCCGAGGAATGTTCCGGTCCCTGACCTTCAAAGCCATGCGGCAACAGCACCACGAGCCCCGACATCCGCAGCCATTTCGATTCGCCCGAGTTCACGAACTGGTCGAACATGATCTGTGCGCCGTTGGCGAAATCGCCGAACTGGCCTTCCCAAAGGGTCAGCGTGTTGGGTTCCGACAGCGAATAGCCGTATTCAAAGCCCAGCACCGCATATTCCGACAGCATCGAGTCGATCACCTCATACCGCGCCTGTCCGGGGCGGATGTGGTTCAGCGGGTAGTAGCGTTCCTCGGTGGTCTGATCGACCCAGCCGGAATGGCGTTGGCTGAAGGTGCCGCGGGTGCAGTCCTGCCCGGCCAGACGCACCGGGAAGCCTTCGGTTTGCAACGTGCCAAAGGCCAGCGCCTCGGCCGTGGCCCAGTCGAAGCCCTTGCCGGTTTCAAACATCTTGGCCTTGGCGTCCAACTGGCGCGTCACGGTCTTGTGGATGTCGAAGCCTTCGGGAATGCGGGTCAGGGCGGCGCCCACCTCGTCAAAGGTTTCGCGTTTGACCCAGGTTTCGCCGCGCTGGTAATTCTCCAGATCCTTGGGCGTCATGTTCTTCCAGCGCCCGTCCAGCCAGTCGGCCTTGTTGGGTTTGAAGTTCTTGCCGGCCTCATGCTCTTCGTTCAGGCGGGCCTGGAAGGCGGCCTTCATGTCTTCGATTTCGCCTTCGGGGATCAGGCCGTCTTTCACCAGACGCTCGGTATAAAGTTGCAGCGTCGTCTTCTGCTTGCGGATGCGATTATACATCGCCGGGTTGGTGAACATCGGCTCGTCGCCTTCGTTGTGACCGAAGCGGCGATAGCAGAAGATGTCCAGAACCACGTCCTTGTGGAACTTCTGGCGGAATTCGGTGGCCAGCTTGGCGGCATGAACTACCGCCTCGGGATCGTCGCCGTTGACGTGGAAGATCGGCGCTTCGACCATCAGGGCGATGTCGGTGGGGTAGGGGCTGCTGCGCGAGTAGGAGGGCGCCGTGGTGAAGCCGATCTGGTTGTTCACGATGATATGGATGGTGCCGCCGGTGCGGTGGCCTTTCAGCCCCGAGAGGCCAAAGCATTCCGCCACAACGCCTTGTCCGGCAAAGGCAGCATCGCCGTGCAGCAGGACGGGCAGAACGGCAATCCGCTCGGCCGTGTCGCCATACTGGTCCTGCTTGGCGCGGACCTTGCCCAGAACCACGGGGTTCACCGCCTCGAGGTGCGAGGGGTTGGCGGTCAGCGACAGGTGAACGGTGTTGCCGTCAAAGGTGCGGTCCGACGAGGCGCCGAGGTGATATTTCACGTCGCCCGAGCCGTCCACGTCTTCGGGCTTGTAGGAGCCGCCCTGGAATTCGTGGAAGATCGCCTTGTAGGGCTTCTGCATCACATTGGCGAGGATGTTCAGGCGGCCGCGGTGCGGCATGCCGATGACGATTTCCTTGACGCCCAGGGCGCCGCCGACCTTGATCATCGCCTCCATGGCGGGGATCAGGGCTTCGCCGCCGTCCAGACCGAAACGCTTGGTCCCCATGTATTTGACATGCAGGAACTTTTCATAGCCTTCGGCTTCGACCAGCTTGTTCAGGATGGCGCGGCGGCCTTCGCGCGTGAACTGGATTTCCTTGCCGTAGCCCTCGATCCGTTCCTTGAGCCAGGCGGCCTGTTCCGGGTCGGAGATATGCATGTATTGCAGGGCGAAGGTGCCGCAATAGGTGCGCTTCACGATGTCGACGATCTCGCGCATCGAGGCATGGGTCAGGCCCAGCACATTGTCGATGAAGATCGGGCGGTCCATGTCGGCTTCGGTAAAGCCGTAGGAGGCCGGGTCCAGCTCGGGGTGGCTGCCGGTGGGGGTCAGGCCCAGCGGGTCAAGATCGGCGGCCAGATGGCCCCGGATCCGGTAGGCGCGGATCAGCATGATGGCGCGGATCGAGTCGAGGACGGCGCGCTGGATCTGCTCTTCGGTCAGGGTCACGCCCTTTTCGGCGGCCTTCTCGACGATCTTCTTGCCCGCACCCTTCGCTTCGGGGGCAGCGGGCCATTCGCCGGTGAGGGCGGCGGTCAGATCATCGGCGGGAACCGGCGGCCAGTCGGCACGGGCCCAGGTGGGGCCAGCGGCGGCGCGCTTGGTGTCCAGCTCGCTTTCGCCGAGCGAGCGGAAGAAATCGGCCCATTGGGCATCGACCGAGGCCGGGTCATTGGCGAAGCGCGCGGCAAGCTGGTCGATGTAATCGGCATTCGCCCCCTGCAGGAAGGAAGAGGCGTGGAATTGGCTGTTGGGGGACTGTTCGGTCATCTCTCGTTTCCTCCCGGGGGGCTTTGGCACAAAGGCCGGGGCGGCGGGGTTTCCCCCGCCGCCGCTCAGTTCAGGATGCTGACCAGCGTGGTCAGCACAGGGTTGGTTTCGGCAAGGCCAAGCGAGATCACGAAGCCGGCCAGAAGCGTTGCAAGCAGAAGGGTGAAGGACAGGATGGCCCGGTCCTCCGTCAGGTCGTCGGGCATGTCGTCGGGCTGGCGGGCTGTCGGGTGGGGTTCCCCCTGCCCGGCGCCAAGGCGGGGTGAACCCCGCCCTACGACGACCCGCTTCATTTCCCCAGCGCCTTCATTACGGCTTCGCCCAGATGGGCGGGGCTTTCGGCCACGACGATCCCGGCGCTCAACATCGCCTCGATCTTCGATTCCGCGTCACCCTTGCCCCCGGCCACGATGGCCCCGGCATGGCCCATGCGGCGGCCCTTCGGCGCGGTGCGGCCTGCGATGAAACCGGCGGTCGGCTTCCAGCGGCCGCGCTTTTTCTCATCGGCGAGGAATTGCGCGGCTTCTTCTTCGGCCGAGCCGCCGATTTCGCCGATCATGATGATCGAGGTGGTTTCCGGGTCGGCGAGGAACATTTCCAGCACGTCGATATGCTCGGTACCCTTGATCGGGTCGCCGCCGATGCCCACAGCCGAGGATTGGCCAAGGCCGAGGTCGGTGGTCTGCTTGACCGCCTCATAGGTCAGGGTGCCCGAGCGGCTGACGACGCCGACCGAGCCGCGCTTGTGGATATGGCCGGGCATGATGCCGATCTTGCAGGCGCCGGGGGTGATCACGCCGGGGCAGTTCGGCCCGATGAGGCGGGTCTTGGAATTGATGAGGGCGCGCTTGACCTTCATCATGTCCAGAACCGGAATGCCTTCGGTGATGCAGACCACCAGCGGGATTTCGGCGTCGATGGCTTCCAGGATCGAGTCGGCGGCGAAGGGCGGCGGGACATAGATCACGCTCGCATCGGCGCCGGTTTTGGCCACGGCTTCGTGGACCGAGTCGAAGACCGGCAGGCCCAGATGCTCGGTGCCGCCTTTGCCGGGCGTCACGCCGCCGACCATCTTGGTGCCATAGGCAATGGCCTGTTCGGAGTGGAAAGTGCCCTGCGAGCCGGTGAAGCCCTGGCAGATGACTTTGGTGTTTTCGTTGACGAGGACGGACATGGGCTTCGACCTTTTCAATCGTTTTGTTGTGATGGTGAGACGGCTTTCGTCTCTTCGATCAAAGTGCGGCGATCCTGGTCAGAAAGCTGAACCAGTTCATCATGCGCTGCTTTGGTGGCGACTTGGGAACCAGTCCCCTCGCCGATAAGGCGCATCGCGCCAGACTCGTATGCGAGAAGGAAGTAAAAGGGATGGGCGGCGCTTTGAGGGGTGGAAACGAAGACGAGGCTTTCGCCGTCGCCGCAACTGTAAATCTGCCAATCGTTTCCACCGAAGGCCCTGTGCAAAGGGCCAACCTCACACGTCAAGGATTGCGCGCTGGCACTGCTAGCGTGTAGCAGCCAGAAAACTGCGCCAAAAGCGAGCGAGGCTGACGGTCTCACCCCTTCACCGCCTTGACGATCTTCTGTGCCGCATCGGCGAGGTTGTCGCCCGCGATCACGTTCAGGCCCGAGTTGCGGATGATGTCCTTGCCCAGTTCGACGTTGGTGCCTTCAAGGCGCACCACCAGCGGAACCTGCAGGCCGACTTCCTTGACCGCGGCGATCACGCCTTCGGCGATCACGTCGCAGCGCATGATGCCGCCGAAGATGTTGACGAGGATGCCTTTGACGTTCGGGTCAGAGGTGATGATTTTGAACGCCTCGGTCACCTTTTCCTTGGTGGCGCCGCCGCCCACGTCAAGGAAGTTGGCCGGTTCGGCGCCGTAAAGCTTGATGATGTCCATGGTGGCCATCGCCAGACCCGCGCCGTTCACCATGCAGCCGATGTCGCCATCCAGCGCCACATAGTTCAGGTCGAATTTCTGCGCGGCGAGTTCCTTGGGGTCTTCCTCGGTCTCGTCTTTCAGCGACAGGATATCGGCGTGGCGGTAGAGCGCGTTGCCGTCAAAGCCCATCTTGGCGTCGAGCAGCTTGAGGTTGCCGTCCTTCAGCACGACCAGCGGGTTGATCTCCAGCATGTCCATGTCTTTCTCGACAAAGAGCTTGTAGAGATTGCGCACGATGCCGACGCATTGCTTGACCTGACCGCCGGTCAGGCCAAGGCCGAAGGCCACGCGGCGGCCGTGGAAATCCTGAAAGCCGGTGGCCGGGTCGATCGAGAAGGACAGGATCTTTTCCGGTGTGTCATGCGCCACGTCTTCGATCGACATGCCGCCTTCGGTCGAGGAGACGACCGAGATGCGGCTGGTCTGACGGTCGATCAGCAGGGCAAGATACAGTTCACGCTCGATGTCGCTGCCGTCTTCGATGTAGATGCGGTTCACCTGCTTGCCCGCTTCGCCGGTCTGCACGGTGACAAGGGTGCGGCCCAGCATCTGGCGGGCAAATTCGGCGGCTTCGCCGACCGAGCGGGCAAGGCGGACGCCGCCCTTTTCCCCGGCTTCGGGTTCTTTGAAATGGCCCTTGCCGCGACCGCCGGCATGGATCTGCGCCTTGACCACCCAGAGCGGTCCGTCAAGCTCGCCCGCGGCGGTCTTGGCGTCTTCGGCCTTGAGCACGACCCGGCCGTCGGAAACCGGGATGCCATAAGAGCGCAACAGCGCCTTGGCCTGATATTCATGGATGTTCATGGGTGGGCCCCCGTCATGATGAATTTGGGGCGTGATGGCATGAATTTCAGCTGCCGCAAAACGGGATTTGTCGTGGATGCGAAGAAATATCTGCTTTGTGATCACAGAAATTTTTCCTGTGATCACAAAGCGCGGATGTTAGCGGAAACCCGCCCGCATCAGTTGAACCAGAGCGCCAGCAGCATCGGCTCGCCGCCCGCGAGGGATTCGAAACGGCTCCAGTTTTCGGCACTCACCAGCGGGCCTGCCTCAAGATAGGGCAGCGCGGCCCAGCCCTGCACCCATCCGGCCAGTGGGGCGGGGCGTGGTTCGGAGAAGAGTTTCGCAATGTTGATGCCGCCGCCCGCCCCGGCCCGCCAGTAGGGGGCCAGCTTTTCACCCTTCAGCAGCGCCTCGCCATCGGCCAGCACCGCCTGCCAGCTTTCCGCCGTGCCTTCGGGCAGAGCCAGCCCGAGGGCCGATGTCTGCCGGGCATTGGGCAGCCATTCGGCGGCATTGTCGGTCTCGGCCGCCACCCGCGCCCAGAAATCGCGGTTGGCGGCGATGGCGGACATAAGGTGGTCGCGCGCCACGGCCATGCGGGCGGCGTCGGGCTGTTGCTCCAGCGTGGCAAGGATCAGGGCGATCAGGTCGATGGTGCCAAGGCCATCGCTCTCCATCCCCAGATAGGCGTCAAGCGGCAGGGGGCCGTATTGCTCCAGAGCGGCCCGCGTGGTCAGAATGCGGGTCAGGGGTTCGGTCGGGTCATAGGCCAGAACCATCTGGCTGACGGCCTGCAACGCATGGGAATAGGCGGTCAGCCATGCGGCATCGGCGGCGTCAAAGCGGATCACCGGGGCGGGGGTGTCTGCCGGACGCTCCTCCCAGCGCCAGCCCATGAGGGCAGGCCCGGCGATGTCCAGCAGGTCTTCGCCGGGGTCGCGGGTGGTATTGCTGTTGATGTCGAACCAGAGGTCGCCAAGGTTGACCTCAAGCCCGAACGCTGAGGTGGCGGCAATCGGGTCCAGCGCGGCGCGGGCGGCTTCAAGCCGGGCATCGGCGGCGGTGAAGATGGCGGCGACGGCGCCCGGATCAAACGGCTGCGGCGCGGGATTGTCGGGCACGGTCAGCCGCAGGAAGGGCAGCAGTCCGGTGCGGTCGGTCATGCCGTTCTGCCAGCGGATCTGAAAGCTTTGCTCAAGGGCCGACAGAAACCGCAACCCGCCAAGGGCAAAGCGTTCGTCGTCGGCAGGGGCGGGCAGGGCGGCCAGCCGCGCCTCGGTGGCGGCAATCCCCGCGCGGCCGATCTCGGCGGACAGGGTTTCGCCAGCGGCAGGCGTGGCCAGCATCAGGGCAAGCAGGGCAGCGCGCATCGGGGCCTCCGGTTTTGGCCGCAGGGTGCGCGCGCCGTGGCGTTTTGGCAAGCGGGCAGGGTTTTCTCTGGCATCAGGCCGACTTATGGTCACCCCATGCGCCATATCATCAGCCTCACCACCATCCCGCCCCGTTTCGCCAGCCTTGGCCCGTTGTTGCAGGCGCTGCGCGACCAATCCTCGCGCCCCGAGGCGGTGGAGCTGTGGTTGCCGCGCCGTTATCGCCGCTTTCCCGGCTATGGCGGTGCCTTGCCCGACCTGCCCGAAGGCATCACCCTGCGCCTGACGGACGAGGATCTGGGTCCGGCGACCAAGGTGCTGCCCGCTGCCCGCGCCAGACGGGGCGAGGCGGTGGAGATACTGTTCTGCGACGATGACCATATCTATGGCCCGCGCTGGGCGGCGGGCCTCTTGGCTGCGCGCGCGCGCCACCCCGAGGCGGCGGTGGCGGCGGCGGCCACCACGCTGGCCGCGATGGGGCGGCCCTGGAATGCGCCCGGCCCGCTGCCGCGGGCGAAAATGGCGGTGCCCCATACGGAACAGCGCCTGTTCCGGCTGCGCCGCGGCCTTCTGGCGCTGCGCCATGGCGGGCGGGCGCGCATTCCGCTGATGGCGCCCTTCCGCACGGTGGACCGGGCCGGCTATGCCGACTTCTTTGAAGGGTATGGCGGGGTCGCTCTGGCGCCCGACATGCTGGACGATGCCGCCTTCGACATTCCGCCGGTCCTGTGGTCGGTGGATGATGTCTGGCTGTCGGGCCATCTGGCGCGGCGCGGCATTCCGATCTGGACCGAGCCGGGGCTGCACCGGGCGCGGGCACAGCATGGCGTCTCGCGCACCGATCCGCTGTATGCGGCGATCATTCAGGGCAAGGGGCGGCGCGATGCCAACCGCGCCTGCATCGACCATTTCCGCCAGACTTATGGCATCTGGGGTGGCAGCGACGCAGGTTCGGCCAGCCAAAGCACCTGACCGCGCGGCAGGCGGGTGTCCAGCGGGCGGGCGTCAAAGCCTGCGGCGCGGGCCATCGCGGCAACCTGCGCCGGGGGCACATGCCATGGCGGGCGGCTGGCATGGGTCACCACGCCGTCGCGCTGGCGCAGGCTTTCCACCCCTTCGGGCGCCTGAAACACGGTGAAAAGCAGCCGCTTCAGCCGGGGAAACCGCGCGCCGATCCGGGCCAGCGCGGCTTCGGTCATACCGGGGGGCAGATGGGTGAAGACGGCGAAACAGATGGCAAGGTCAAAGTCGTCGGGCAGGCCCGGAAAGGCGAAATCGCCATCTTCCACCAGATGGTGCAGCGGCAGGCGGCTTTTGTCGGCCAGTTCCTCCTCCCAGCCGCGCCGCATCAGCGCGCCGGACAGGTCGGTCGCCCAGTAATTCCCCGCTTCAAGCCAGGGCACCAGCAGGCAGCCCAGCCGCAGCGACCCCGCCCCGATGTCCAGCACCCGGTGGCCCGGCTGTAATCCGGCCTCGATGAGCAGGCGCATCTGCGCCTCACCCGTCTCTTCCCAGCGGCCGCCCACGATGTCGCGGTGCCGCCCCTCGGCCAGCGCGCGGTCATAAAACCCGGGCATCAGATAGGGCGAGACCGGCCCCGAGGCGCGCGGTTTTACCATTTCATCTTGGTCCAAATATCCATGCGACGCCTGCCTAGGGATCAGCGGGCGGCCTTTTGCACCAGCCCAAGGCACAACTGCGTGGCAAGGGCCATGTCCTGAACCGATATCCATTCCAGCGGGCCGTGGATTTCCTGCATCCCGGTGAAGAGGTTGGGGCAGGGCACGCCCATCTCTGTCAGGCGTGAGCCGTCGGTGCCACCGCGGATCGGCACCGAGACCGGCTCGATCCCCAGATCGCGGGCGGCAGAGCGGGCGAGTTCGACCGGCGTCATGTCATTTTCCAGCCAATAGCGCATGTTGCGGTATTGCGGGGTGATGGTGCAGGTGATCTCGGCGCGGGGTTCGGTCGCCTGAACGGCGGCGCAGACTTGTTGCAGCAGCGCGCCCTTGGCGGCGAGACCGTCCCGCTCAAAGTCGCGCAGGATGAATTTCAGGGTCATTTCCGACGAGCCGCCAGTCATCGAGGTGGCGTGGATGAAGCCTTCGCGGCCTTCGGTCACTTCCGGTGTCAGGGTGGTCTGCGGCAGGGTGGCGATGATCTTGGCGGCAAGGTGAATGGCGTTGACCATCTTGCCCTTGGCCAGCCCCGGATGGATCGACACGCCCTTGACGGTGACCACCGCGCCATCGGCGGAGAAGCTTTCATACTCGATTTCGCCCACGGCGCCGCCGTCGAACGTATAGGCGAAATCCACGCCCAGATCGGCCGGAAGGCGTTTGTCCACGCCGCGACCGATTTCCTCATCCGGGGTGAAGGCAAGGCGCAGGGTGGGGCGGGCGATGGCGGGAGTGGCCAGCAGATGGCGCGCCGCGGTCATCAGCACCGCCACCCCGGCCTTGTCATCGGCGCCCAGAAGCGTGGTGCCAGAGGCGGTCACGATGTCATGCCCCAGCTTTTCGGCCAGATGCGGCGAGGTTTCGGGCGAGAGGGTCAGTGTCGGGTCATCGGGATAGCTGATCGCCCCGCCGTTCCAGCCCCGGATCACCCGGGGCTTCACGCCGGTCGCGTTGAACTGCGGCGCGGTGTCGACATGGGCCAGAAAGCCGATCACCGGGCCGGGCGCGGTGCCGGGAATGGTGGCCAGCACGGTGCCATAGTCGGTGATCCGCACATCGGCGGCGCCCATCTCGCGCAGTTCGGTTTCCAGAAGCCGCGCCATATCCAGCTGTCGCGCGGTTGAGGGCTGCGCCGGGCTGTCCTCGTCGCTCTGGCTGTCGATGGCGCAATAGCGCAGGAGGCGGGATTCAAGCTCGGCGTCGAAGGTGGTCATCGCAGGCTCCTGGCGGGCGGCAGGTTCAGCCGTTCTTCTTGGCTTCGGCGGCGGCCTTCATGCGGGCGAGCAGGGCGGCCTTCTTCTCGGCCTCGGCGCCCTTGGTTTTCGGCGCGCCGTGGCGGTTCAGGTCCAGCGCGTGGTGGCTGTCCTTGGCATTCTTGGGATTGCCGGATTTCGAATAGTCCATGGGTCTCTCCGGTGCGGGCTCGGGATGGGTTCTGCCCCCGGGATGCACCAAAGCGCGCCCGGGGGCAAGGTGGCAGCGGCTGTGCATGCAAAAGGGCGCCCGGAGGCGCCCTTTGTCAGAGGTCTGTGCAGGTTGCTCAGGCCAGCGTCGGGTCGATGGTCTTGCAGGCGGCGACGAGGCCCTTCACGGCGTCGACCGACTTCTGGAACATCGCCTGTTCGGCGTCGTCCATCTGGATTTCCACCAGACGCTCGACACCGCCCGCACCGATGATCACCGGCACGCCGACGTACATGCCGTCGAGGCCGAAAGCGTCCTTGACATAGGCCGCGACCGGCAACAGGCGCTTCTGGTCCTTGAGATAGGCTTCCGCCATCTCAATCGCCGAAGCGGCGGGCGCGTAGAAGGCCGAGCCGGTCTTCAGCAGGCCGACAATCTCGGCGCCGCCGTCGCGGGTGCGCTGGATGATGCTGTCCAGTTTTTCCTGCGTGGTCCAGCCCATCTTGACCAGATCGGGCAGCGGGATACCGGCAACGGTCGAGTAGCGGGCCAAGGGCACCATCGTATCGCCATGGCCGCCCAGCACGAAGGCGGTAACGTCCTTCATCGAGACGTTGAATTCCGTGGCGAGGAAGTGACGGAAGCGGCCGGCATCCAGCACGCCCGCCATGCCCACCACCTTGTTGTGCGGCAGGCCGGAGAATTCGCGCAGCGCCCAGACCATCGCGTCAAGCGGGTTGGTGATGCAGATCACGAAGGCGTTCGGGGCATGTTCCTTCAGACCCTCACCCACGGCCTTCATGACCTTGAGGTTGATGCCCAGAAGGTCGTCGCGGCTCATCCCCGGCTTGCGCGGCACGCCGGCGGTGACGATGCAGACATCGGCGCCCGCGATGTCGGCATAGGAATTGGCGCCCTTGAGCGTCGCATCAAAGCCTTCGATCGGGCCGGACTGGGCAATGTCCAGCGCCTTGCCCTGGGGGGTGCCTTCGGCGATGTCGAACAGAATGACGTCGCCGAGTTCCTTGATGGCCGCGAGATGGGCGAGCGTGCCGCCGATCTGGCCTGCGCCGATGAGCGCGATCTTGGGTCGTGCCATGGTGAATCCCCCCTTCGGGTTTGCTGACTGACGCGGGGTTCGTAAGCCCAAAACGCCGCCTGACGCAAGCCTGCCGCGCTGCGGCAAAGTGGGTTTGTCTGGTGGAGGGCCCTGGATTGCGCTAACAGGGCCGCGATGCAGCGAGGGGGGCCGTGGGTCCGGCATGGGCGGTTGGGAATTCTGGGCTGTGGCTCTGGTCGCGGCGGTGATGACGGGCATGGGCAAGGGCGGGCTGCCGGTGGTGGGCGCACTGGTGGTGCCCTTGCTGTCGCTGGTGATTTCGCCGGTGCTGGCAGCGGGGCTGATGCTGCCGGTCTATGTGCTGTCGGATATGTTCGGGCTTTACGCCTATCGCCGGGAGTTTGATGCGCGGGTGCTGGCGATTGCCGCCCTTGGCATGACGGCGGGGGTGGGCTTGGGCTGGGCGACGGCAAGCATGGTGTCCGAAGCCTGGGTCACTGTGCTGGTGGGGGTCATTTCGGTCGCCTTCGCGCTGAACCAGATCCTGCGGCGGGTGGCGGTGGCCGCGCCGCGCCGGGCCGAGGTGGCGCCGGGTCTGTTCTGGTGCAGCATCGCGGGTTTCACCAGTTTCGTCAGCCATACCGGCGGGCCGCCCTATCAGGTCTGGACCCTGCCCTTGGGGATGCGCAAAGCCGTGTTCGCGGGCACCTCGACCATTGCATTTGCTTATGTCAACGCGCTGAAACTGATCCCCTATTACTTTCTGGGTCAGTTGAATCTTGCCAACCTGAAGGTGGCGGCGATGCTGATGCCCATTGCGGCGGTTTCGGTGTTCTTCGGGGTCTGGCTGGTCAAGGTGCTGCCGGAAAAGCTGTTTTTCCGCATCGTCACCTGGTCGCTTTTGCTGATCGGGGTGGAACTGGTATGGAAGGGGCTGCGCGCCGCGCTGGCATAAGGCGCAACAGGGCGCCCGAAGGCGCCCTGCAACCGGAAGGTGGGCCGGTCAGAGTTTGTCGGTCTGTTTCTTGACCGCATCCGCCACGTTCTTGACCGCATCCTTGGCTTTGGCGACGGCCTGTTGCGCCTCGCCCTTGGCTTCCTGAACCGCGCCCTCGGCGCGCAGCCTGTCATTCCCGGTGGCCTTGCCGACGGCCTGTTTGGCATTGCCCATCGCCTCGTTGGCAAGGCCCTTGATCTTGTCGGTGGTGCTGCTCATCACGAACTCCTTCGTTACGGGTGCATGTCCGGCACAAGAGGCCGATGCGCCTTGATCGCGCATGACAGCGAAGTGGGGCCGTCTGCCGCCAGATCAACGGCAGCCGGGCGGATTGGCCGGAAGCGGGCGGAAACCGGCGGAAAGCTGCGGAGAAGGGCCTTTATGGCACGCCGGAACCCGCCGAAATGCGGCGGTCAATCCCCGGAAGGCTTGACGCTCAGGGCAGAAACCCGGCCCAGCCGGCCTGCGTGGCAAGGATCATTCCGCCAAAACCGAGCGAAAGGGCGAAGAGGGTCTTTTCCATGCGGCGTCCTGAAGATCTGACTGTCCGGTGCAGTCTGGCCGCCGCCATGCAACCAATCCGTTAAGGCGGCGCGCGCAATTTCTGCGATGCGGCATTTCTGCCCTTGCCGAAAATGCCAAAATGGTCAGTCTGTCCGCAAGATTATTGCCCGGAGAGAATCATGTCCTCGCGCCCCTACCGTTCGGTCCTTTACATTCCCGGCTCGAAAGAGCGGGCGCTGGAAAAGGCCATGGGCCTTGCGACCGATGCCATCATCTTCGATCTGGAAGACGCCGTGGCGCCCGAGGAAAAGCCCGTGGCGCGCGATCTTCTGGCGCGGGTGCTGACCGATTGGGATTTCGGCGCCCGGGCGCGGATCGTGCGGATCAACGGCTTTGACACCGAATGGGGCCGCGCCGATGCCGATGCGATGGACCGCGCGATTGCGGGCGGCGCAAAGATCGACGCCATCCTGATCCCCAAGGTCAACCGCGCCGCCGATCTGGATGCCGTGGCCGAAGCGGTGCCGGGCGCCGACCTCTGGGCGATGATGGAAACCGGCCTCGGGATGCTGAACGCAGGCGAGATTGCCGCGCACCGGCGGCTGAAGGGCATGGTGATGGGCACCAATGACCTTGCCAAAGAGCTGGGCGGCCGCTTTCGTGCCGACCGTCTGCCGTTGCAGGCCGGGCTGGGCCTCTGCCTGCTGGCGGCGCGTGCCCATGGCAAGGTGATCGTGGACGGCGTCTATAATGCCTTCAAGGATGATGAGGGGTTGCGCGCCGAATGCGAGCAGGGCCGCGACATGGGCTTTGACGGCAAGACGCTGATCCATCCGGCGCAGCTTGAGATTGCCAATGCCGCCTTTGCCCCTTCCGAGGCGGAACTGGCGCTGGCCCATCGCCAGATCGAAGCCTATGAGGCGGCCAAGGCGGCGGGGCAGGGTGTGGCGGTGGTCGATGGCAAGATCGTGGAAAATCTCCACATCGTGACGGCCAATGCCCTGATTGCCAAGGCGCGCGCCATTGCGGCGCTGGCGGGTTGACGGCAAGGTAGCCGCCGAAACCTGCCAGGAGTGCCCAGCATGCTGCTTTTGTCCCTCGGCCTGATCCTGTGGATCGCGCCCCATCTGTTGAAACGCCTTGCCCCGGGCCTGCGTGAAAGTCTGGGCGACAGGGGCAAGGGTCTGGTCGCGCTGTTGATCGTGGCGGGCGTGGTGCTGATGGTGGTCGGCTATCGCAGCGCCGAATTCGTGCCGCTTTATGATCCGCTGCCGGGCATAGGCCATGCGAACAACACGCTGATGCTGATTTCGGTCTTCCTGTTCGGCGTCGGCGGCACCAAGGGCACGCTCTACACCAAGATGCGGCATCCGATGCTGACGGGTCAGATCCTCTGGGCGGTCGCGCATTTGCTGGTGAACGGTGATCTGGCCTCGGTCGTGCTGTTCGGCGGCATCGGGCTTTGGGCGCTGGTGCAGATGGTGCTGATCAATCTGGCCGGCCCCTGGGCGCGGCCGACGGGCGGACGCGGCCTGAAGGGCGATGCGATGAACCTTGTCGGCACGCTGGCCCTGTTCGGGGTGATTGCGCTTATTCACCAATGGCTTGGCCATCCGGTCTTTCTGGGGAACTACTGATGAAACTTTATCGCTTTCTGTCCGAGGATGACACATCGGCCTTTTGCCACAAGGTCACGGCGGCGCTGAACAAGGGCTGGGAATTGCAGGGCAGCCCGACCTATGCCTTTGACGCCGCGCGCGGGGTGATGCGCTGCGGGCAGGCGGTGGTGAAAGAGGTGCCGGGCACCTATACGCCCGAGGTGAAACTGGGCGAGCAATAACGGCGGTGCGTGCAAGCACGCACCCTGCCCAAGAACCGTAGGGTGCGTGTTTACACGCACCATGGAGGACAGATGAAAACCAATCCGGGCCGCTTCTTTGAGGATTATCGCATCGGCGAGGTGATCGCCCATGCCGTGCCGCGCACCGTTTCGGGGGGGGAGCGGGCGCTCTATCATGCACTCTATCCCGCACGCGGGGCATTGTATTCCTCGGATGAATTTGCCCGCGCCTGCGGTCTGCCGGCCAGTCCGCTGGATGATCTGATCGCCTTCCACACGGTCTTTGGCAAGACGGTGCCCGATATCAGCCTGAACGCCGTGGCCAATCTTGGCTATGCCGAGGGGCGCTGGCACCGGCCGGTCTGGCCGGGCGACACCCTGCGCGCGCAGTCCGAAGTGATCGGGCTGAAGGAGAATTCCAACGGCAAATCCGGCGTGGTCTGGGTGCGGACGCGGGGGCTGAACCAGCGGGACGAGGTGGTCTTGGACTATGTGCGCTGGGTCATGGTGCGCAAGAACCGCGAAACCCCGCCGCCGGAGCCGGTTGTTCCAAAACTGCAAGCCGTGGTGCCTGCGGATGCCTTGGTGACTCCCGAAGGGTTGGATTTCTCCAACTACGATTTCACCCTTGCCGGAGAGCCGCACCGCTGGGGCGACTATGAAACCGGCGAGAAAATCGACCATGTCGATGGCGTGACCATCGAAGAGGCCGAGCATATGCCGGCCACCCGCCTTTGGCAGAACACCGCCAAGGTGCATTTCGACGCCACCTTCCGCGAGGATGGCAAGCGGCTGATCTATGGCGGCCATGTGATCAGTCTGGCCCGGGCGCTGTCGTTCAACGGCCTTGCCAATGCGCAGATGATCGTGGCGCTGAACGGCGGCGCCCATGCCAACCCCTGTTTTGCGGGCGATACGGTGAAATGCTGGTCCGAGGTGCTGGACAAGGCGGAAACCGCAGCGCCCGGTGTCGGGGCGATCCGGTTGCGGCTGGTGGCGGTGAAGCAGGGGGCAGAGCCCTTTGCGCTGAAAGACGCGGCGGGCAAATACCGGCCCGAAGTGCTGCTGGACCTCGATTATTGGGCATTGATGCCACTTTAGGCCCCTCCGGAGCAGGGCAGGCGCAGGAAGGGATTCCCAAACGCGGCATTTGCGTTATTCTGACCGGGTATTCAGAATGAGGCAGAGCCATGATCCGTTCCCTTCCCGTCGCGCTGGTCCTGTCCGGGCTGGCCCTTCCCGTTGCCGCGCAAGAGCTGACGCTTTACGGCGGCGCGGCGCTGCAGTTCCACGCCTATCCTGATGCCGAGACGAAATCGGACCTGAACGGCTATCTCGAACTGGAGGTCAGCGGGTTTTACGGCGGCGTCTGGGCGGAAACCTCAAGCGATTCGGCCGCGAACGAGGTGGACCTCTACCTTGGCTATCGCGGTGAGGCGGGGGCGCTGTCCTATGACGTGAACTACACCCGCTATTTCTATCCCAATGACGGCGGCGATTGCTGCGGCGAAATCGGGCTGGTGCTGGGCTATGCGGTGAACGATCAGGTCACGCTGGGCACCGAATTCTATGTCGATCCGGCCAATGACACCAACAGCGCCTATCTGACCTTCGATGTCGCCGCGACGGACAAGTTGAGCATTTCGGGCAGCGCGGGCACCTATGATGCGGGTTTTGGCCGGTTCAGCGAATGGGATGTCGGCGCGGGCTATGCGCTGGGCGAGGAAACTTCGCTGGAGCTGCGTTATTACAAGGGTGAGGAATATGACGGCTATGTCCGGCTGCAACTGGCCTGGGACACCACCATCCTGCCGCGCTGAGGCGGGGCGCCGCTTACGGGGCCGGTTGACGGGGCCGGTCCTGCCTGGCCGCACAGATGTTGTGATCACAGCCTGAAAATCTGTGATCACAAATCTGGAAAAATCATGCTGATAGCGAAAACATGACCCATTCGCGGCACTGTCAGGCGTGACAGGCGCAAAAATCGCGCTATTGAAGAAGCCAAAGACAGCTTTGCGTGCGGGGCAGGCTCCCCTCGCGCCGCCAGCGACAAGGGACAAGAGATGGCAGACGTCAAACGGGTCGAACGGCCCCTTTCCCCGCATCTGCAGATTTATCGCAAGCAGCTTACGGCGGTGACCTCGATCCTGACGCGGATCACCGGCAACGGGCTGATCGTGGCGGTGGTTCTGGCGGTCTGGTGGCTTCTGGCGGCGGCGACCGGCCCGGAGTATTTCGCCCTTGCCAATGCGGTCGTCACAAGCTGGTTCGGCGACCTGATCTTCGCCGGCTCGGCCTGGGCGGTGTGGTATCACTACCTTGCGGGGCTGCGGCACCTCTACTTCGATGCGGGCAAGGGGCTCGACATCGAAACCGCCCAGAAGCTGGGCTGGGGGATCATCATCGGTTCGGTCGTGCTGACCGTGATCACCATTCTTCTGGTTCAGTGAGGCCGACATGCGTTACCTGACCGCCCGCAAACGCGCCGAGGGCAAAGGCGCCTCCCATACCGGAACCGAGCATCACTGGCACATGACCGTCAGCGCCGTCGCGCTGGCTTTCCTTGTGCCAAGCTGGCTTTACATTTTTGGCAAGACCCTTGGCCAAAGCCAGGAGGTGGTTCTGGCCACCTTCTCCCGCCCCTTCCCGGCGATCCTGACGGCGCTGGTTCTGGTGGTGGGGATGCGCCATTTCGCCAAGGGCGCCCAGATGATGATCGAGGATTACGCCCGCGGCACCGCCCGCAAGATGGCGGTGATCTTTGTCTATTCGCTGTCCGCGGTGATCGTGGCGACCGGGCTTTTCGCCCTGATCAAGATCGCGCTCTGAGGTTCGATGATGTCCAAAGCTTATCCTTATGAAGTGCACGACTATGACGTGGTGGTGGTCGGCGCCGGTGGCGCGGGCCTGCGCGCCACGCTGGGCATGGCCGAACAGGGCCTGCGCACCGCCTGCGTGACCAAGGTGTTCCCGACCCGCTCGCATACCGTGGCGGCGCAGGGCGGCATTGCGGCCAGCCTTGGCAACATGGGGCCGGATAGCTGGCAGTGGCACATGTATGACACGGTGAAGGGCAGCGACTGGCTGGGCGACACCGATGCGATGGAATACCTCGCGCGTGAGGCGCCCAAGGCGGTTTACGAGCTGGAGCATTACGGCGTTCCCTTCAGCCGCACCGAAGAGGGCAAGATCTATCAGCGCCCCTTTGGCGGCCATACGACCGAGTTCGGCGAAGGCCCGCCGGTGCAGCGCACCTGTGCTGCCGCCGACCGCACCGGCCACGCCATTTTGCACACGCTTTATGGCCAGAGCCTGAAGAACAATGCCGAGTTCTTCATCGAATATTTCGCCATTGACCTGATCATCACCGATGGCCGCTGCACCGGCGTCGTCGCGTGGAAGCTGGACGATGGCACGATCCATGTCTTCAACGCCAAGATGACGGTGCTGGCCACCGGCGGCTATGGCCGGGCCTATTTTTCGGCGACCAGCGCCCATACCTGCACCGGCGACGGCGGCGGCATGGTGGCGCGGGCGGGCCTGCCGTTGCAGGACATGGAATTCGTGCAATTCCACCCGACCGGCATCTATGGCTCGGGCTGCCTGATCACCGAAGGCGCGCGGGGCGAGGGTGGTTACCTGACCAACTCGAACGGCGAACGGTTCATGGAGCGTTATGCGCCCCATTACAAAGACCTTGCGCCGCGCGACTATGTTTCGCGCTGCATGACCATCGAAATCCGCGAAGGGCGCGGGGTGGGGGCCAATGGCGACCACATCCACCTGCACCTGAACCACCTGCCCAAGGAAACGCTGGACTTGCGCCTGCCGGGGATTTCGGAATCGGCGCGGATTTTTGCCGGGGTGGACCTGACCAAGGAACCGATCCCGGTTCTGCCCACGGTTCACTACAACATGGGTGGCATTCCGACGAACTATTGGGGTGAGGTTCTGAACCCCACCGCCGAAAGCCCCGACGCGGTGTTCCCCGGCCTGATGGCCGTGGGTGAGGCGGGCTGCGCCTCGGTCCATGGCGCGAACCGGCTGGGCTCGAACTCGCTGATCGACCTTGTGGTGTTTGGCCGGGCCGCGGCGATCCGCGCCGGGGAAATCGTGAACCCCAAGGAACGCAACGCCCCGGTCAACGCCGCCGAAGTGGACAAGGCGCTGACCCGCTTTGACGCTACCCGCAATGCCAGCGGCGCCATCCCGACCGCCGATCTGCGGCTGGAAATGCAGCGCACCATGCAGGCCGATGCGGCGGTGTTCCGCACCGACAAGACGCTGGCCGAGGGCGTGCAGAAGATGACGGCGATTGCCGGCAAGATGGGCGACCTCAAGGTCACCGACCGCAGCCTTGTCTGGAACAGCGACCTGATGGAAACGCTGGAACTGCAAAACCTGATGCCCAACGCGCTGGCCACGATCTATGGCGCCCATGCCCGCACCGAAAGCCGCGGCGCCCATGCGCATGAGGATTATCCGACCCGCGATGATGCCAACTGGCGCAAGCACTCGCTGGCTTGGGTCGAGGGCAACAAGGTGACGCTGGATTACCGCGCCGTCCATACCGCGCCGCTGACCACCGAAGCCGAGGGGGGCATCAGCCTCAAGAAGATCGCCCCGGCAGAGCGGAAGTTCTGATGTCAGCCCGCCGCGCCCTTGCTGCCGGTCTTGTGGCCCTGCTTGCCCTGGTGCCCCCTACGGGGGCCAGGGCGCAGGATCCGCACGAGACTGCGCTGTTTGACGCGCAGCTATACGATCTGGTCGAGGCGCGGCTGGAGGAACATCTGGGGCCGGCGCCCAATGTGTTCCACGAACTCGTGTCCGACACCGTGCATCGTGACCTTCTCCCCTTCGTGCCCGCGGCCGGACGCGACTTCTGGGTCGTCTCGACCATCGGGATGAGCTTTCGCGACATGGCGGTGCCTGCCGACGTGCCCGACGGCTGGTTCTGGAAACGTGCCGAACTGATGATCGCGCTGCCCGCCGATTGGCCGGGGCTCGATCCGGTTGAAGGGGTGATTGGCGGGGATAGCTATTTCCATCCCCTGTCGGTCCTGAAGGAGGTTGCGCGCTATCCGCATCTGGCGGACACGGCAATCGCCCCGTTCCACACCATTGCCTTCGATTGGCCGCTGGGCCCGGATACCACTATGTCTGCCGTCCTGATCTGGTGGCCCGACTTTCTGCCGGAAGATGCGACCACAATCGCGGTTGACCCGGAACGCGTGGTAAACCTCTTTCAGATCATCCCGATCTACCCTGTTGAGCGGGACTTCGCCGTTTCCGAGGGTTCGGAGGCGCTTTACGATTTGTTGAAGGGCGCCGGCGCCACCCGTTTCTATGATCTGCAGCGCAAACCAGTTGTGAGCGGACCATGAAACATATTCCGATGCTTGCCTGCGGCCTGTTGCTGCTGGCCGCCTGCGATCCGGCCGAGATGGCTGACAAGGCGGTGCGCCGCACGGCGGAATCCGTGGTGCAGCCGGTTCTGGCGCGCGAATTGCCCGGGCCGGTGGCCGATGCTGCCACGCAATGCGTGCTGGATGCCGCCACACCCGAAGAGATGCGGGCGCTGGCGCGGGATGTGGGGGTCGAGGCGGGCAGCCAGACCATCCTGAACATCCGCAATCTGGCCTCCCGCCCCTCTGCCACCGCCTGTTTCGCGGCGCGCGGCGTGCCGCCGCTGAAAGGATGACCATGCGCAGCACCCTTGCCCTTGTCGCCCTGTTGCCGATCCTGTCCGCCTGCGGCCCGGTTTCCGTGGAAGAGGCCGAACGCTCTTGTGTCGAGCGCGCCAATCTTGCCCTGCATCCGCGCGGGCAGGTCGGCGTCGGCGTCACCTCCGAAGGCAAGGCGGCGGCCAATTTCGAGGTCAATGTGTCGTCCGACTATCTGATGGGTCGCGATCCGGCGGCTGTGTTCAATTCCTGCGTCAAGCAACGCTCGGGGCAATTCCCCAGCCGCCCGCTTTACGACCAACCCGGCTGGCGCGGCTGATGCCGCGCTGCCCCCGTTTCCTGCCAGCGCCCCCGGCGCAGCCCGCCCTGATCTGAGAAGGCAAGCCAAATGGTCCAGTTCACGCTTCCCAAGAACTCGAAAATCCGCACCGGCAAGACCTGGCCGAAGCCCGAGGGCAAGAATGTGCGCAAGTTCCAGATTTACCGCTGGAACCCCGATGACGGGAAGAACCCGCAGGTCGATACCTATTTCCTCGACATGGATAAATGCGGCCCGATGGTTCTGGACGCGCTGATCAAGATCAAGAACGAGATCGACCCGACGCTGACCTTCCGCCGGTCCTGCCGCGAGGGGATTTGCGGTTCCTGCGCCATGAACATCGACGGGATCAACACGCTGGCCTGTATCTATGGGCTGGATGAGGTGCGCGGCGATGTGAAGATCTATCCGCTGCCGCATATGCCGGTGATCAAGGATCTGATCCCCGACCTGACGCATTTCTATGCCCAGCACGCCAGCATCATGCCGTGGCTGGAGACCAAGACCAACCGCCCCGCCAAGGAATGGCGCCAGTCGATCGAAGACCGGAAAAAGCTGGACGGGCTCTATGAATGCGTGATGTGCGCCTCGTGCAGCACCTCTTGCCCCAGCTATTGGTGGAACGGCGACAAATACCTTGGGCCGGCGGCGCTGCTGCATGCCTATCGCTGGATCATCGACAGCCGCGATGAGGCGACGGGGGAGCGTCTGGATGCGCTGGAAGACCCGTTCAAGCTGTATCGCTGCCACACGATCATGAACTGCACCAAGACCTGCCCCAAGGGGCTGAACCCGGCCAAGGCGATTGCCGAGATCAAGAAGATGATGGTGGACCGGGTGGTGTAAGCCGCCCTTTAGCCCCGTCTTGTCCAAGGCGCGCCCCGGGGCGCGCCTTTGTCATTTCGCGCGGCCGCCGAAGATCAGCCCATAAAGCGCCGCCGTGATCACCGCCATGCTGGCAATCTGATAGGGCGCAACCGGCGTTGCCAGCAGAAGCGCGCTGACCCCCATGGTGACCGCCGGCGCCGGCACGGTGAGGGAAGAGCCCAGCGACACGTCGATATGGCGGATGGCGTTGAACCACAGGATCAGCTCCAGATAATAGGCCAGCCCCATCGCCGCCGCCGCCATCTGAAACCCCGGATCGCCCAGCGCACGAATCAGCGCCCCCGGTTCCCCGAACAGCGCCGCCAGCACCAGAAGCAGCGCGCCGGAAATCACCAGCCGGGTGACCGTCACTTCGGACGGGGTGACGGTGGTCGTGGTCAGCACCTGTTTCAGCATCAGATGCGCCGCACTCCACAAGACCGGCACGCCCAGAGTGAAGACCACCCAGACCGAAATATGCGCCGCCGACAGGTTGCCGCCGGTGATCAGCCAGACCAGAGCCGCCGCCATGATCAGGGCGCAGGCGATTTCCCTGCGGCTGCGCGGTTTGCGCAGGATCAGCGCCTCCATCGCCATGGCGATGAACGGATAGGCTTGCAACGCAATGGCCATATCCACCGGCCCGGCGCGGTCGGCGGCCACCACATACATCAGCGTGGAGATGCCGAACATCAGGCCGGTCAGCAGGGCGATGGCCAGCGTTCTGCGCCCCGGGGCGGCGCGGGCGGGCCGGACCTGCCGCCGCTCGGCCAGAAACAGCGGCAGTGCGAAGAGAAGCTGCCAGAGCGTCAGCGCCAACGCGAAGGTCAGCCCGTCTGACCCGGCCGGACGATGCGCGGAAATCAGCGGCATGACGCCCAGCAGCAGCAGGCAACACAGGGCCAGCACAATGCCGGTGCTGCGGCGGGGGATCGGGGGCATGGCGGACCTGCGCAAGGGGCTTCGCCGCAGGTTTGGGCCGCAAGGACCACCGGGCAACCGCAGATTTGTTGCGGTTACAATTTGATCAAATTGCATTGCCCTAGCGCAACGGCCTTAGCCCAAGGCGCGCAAAGCCTCGAGCGTTTCGGCGTTGCAATGTTCGATGCCCTCGGTTGCAGCGTGGATTTCGACAACGATTTCGGCCAGTTCGGCGCGCTCTTCATCGCTGAACGGCCCGGTCGAGCGGGTCAGCCCGGAAATCGTGCGGCTGTTGGCCGGACCGACGCCATGGGTCAGCCCGTTGAACAGGCCATGCGCTGCGGCATCGGCGATCACCCCCGCCTCATCCTGCGCGGCCAGATCGGCCCAATCCACCGCCCCGACATGGGTCAATCCCCAATGCACCACCGGATCGGTGAGCATGAAGCCCTTTTCGCTGTAATGGTCGATCCAGCCCTGCGCATAGGTGCGGTAGAGCAGCGAAGGCCGGGTATAGCGGATATGGATGGCCAGTGCGAAGCCGGTGTCGCAATAGGCCCGAAGCCGGTCCAGAAGGCCGGCCACCCTGTTGACCCGAATGTTATCGACACCCATTGAACGCTCCGGGTTGTCAGGTGTTGCAGAAAACGCGTTGAACGGGCACAACAGACGAAGCGGAAGCTAAAGCCGCCGCGCAGTTTCGGCAACTGTTTTGAGTAGATGACCTTTCCGCAAGCCCTGACGGATCAATTCGGCCTGATCGCCCCGGCGGGATACTATGTCGCGCTCCGGGTTGGCTTTTCCTTTCCCGAAGAAGAGCTGAACCATCTGCCGGAACCCTGGGTTGAATTCTATACCGCGCATGGGCTTGTGGTGCAGGATCCGGCGCTGCGCTGGGTCTATGGCCAGACCGGCGCCATCCGCTTTTCGGAAATGGCGCTGCCCGACCCCCAGCAGGTGCGCGCCCAGGGCGCGCTGTTCGGACTGGTGTTCGGAGCGGCGGTTTCGGTCAGCGCGGTGGCGGATCGCGGGCGGCGCAGCTATGGCCAGTTCTTCCGCAGCGACCGGGATTTCGACGCGGGCGAGCTGGAGGCGCTGCTGCGGATCGTCACGATTCTGCATTCGGGCCGCGAAGAGGAACCCAGCCTGACCAATGCCGAGATCGAGGCGCTGAAATTGCAGGCCGAAGGGTTGCGGCTCAAGCAGATTGCGGTACGGCTGGGGATTTCCGAAAGCGCGGTGAAGGCCCGGCTGAACAATGTGAAGCGCAAACTGGGCGCGCGCACGCAGTCGCAGGCGGCCTCCATTGCGGCGGCGCGGCGGATTCTTTGAGGCGACAAAGCGACAATCGCGCACTCATTGGTTGAAATCGCAAGCCTTTCGGGCGCAGGCGGATTATTCTGGCCATGTCAAGATGGCCAAATGAGGACGCCCAAATGAACAACGCGCGCTTTGATTTCTCGACCCTGCACCGGCATGGAACTGCTTTCTGGGAGTTTCTGGCCCTGCGCAAACAGGTCTTCGTCGATGAACTGCACTGGGACATCCCCCACAATGCCGAGGTGGAGATGGATCAGTATGACACGCCCGTCGCCCAGTATTCGCTGGTGCTGAAGGACGGGCATGTGGTGGGCGGTGCCCGGGCCATGGCGACGACGGCGGTCTGGGGCACCCATACTTATATGCTGCGCGATGCGCTGTCGGGCAAGCTGCCGCATATCCCGCCGCATGTGATGAGTGTGGACATCGCCACGCCCAATGTCTGGGAATGCACCCGGCTGGTGATTTCCGAGAAGCTGACCACACAGGCCGAACGCAGCGCCTGTCTGGAGCTGATCGTGGACGGTCTGGTCGAGACGGCACGGGCGCAGGGGGCCGAAGAGCTGATCTGCCTGTCGTCGCTGGCGTTGATGCGGGCGCTGCGGCTGCTAGGGTATGGCGTGCGGCAGTTGGGCCCGTCTTACCGCAACGGCGAGGACGGGCGGTCCTATGCGGTGCTGGCGATGCCGGCCGATTATTCGCGCAGCCGCAAGGAACGGTCGCGGCCGATTCCCTTTACCCCGCGCCGCGCGCTGGGCGATTTGCCGGCCATCGCCTGAGGGGGCTTGGGCGGGGCCGGGTCTTTCCCCGGGCGGGCGTCCGTGGGATAAGCGCGCATGATCCTGCTTCTGCCTTTGCTCCTGTTGTCGGTGCTGCTGTATCTCTGGCTTGCCCGGCGCGGCTCGACCCTGACACGGGCCTGCCGCTGGCGTCTGGACCGCCGTCTTGGCCCTTCGGTCCAGCGCTGCGCAGCCTGCGGGGCAACCTGCGACCCCGGCCCGGGGCGGGCCGCGCGGCACTGTCTGCGGCCGCGCGCCTGACCCGGCCGGGGCGGGGGCATTCTGCCCCCACGGCGCGTTCCGCGCCTCCCCCTGAGGATATTTAGGCCAAGATGAACTAGCAGTAGCGTTCGATTGCCAGAAGCTGGTGGTCGCCATAACGGTCGCCCTCGGCCCAGCCGGGGGGCAGGAGGCGGTCGATTTCGGCGCGATCTTCGGCGGTGAAGCGGATGGTTGCCGCCTGCGCCCATTGCCGCAGATGGGTGGCGTGGCGGGTGCCCGGGATCGGGATCAGGTGGTCGCCCTGTTGCAGCACCCAAGCCAGCGCAGCGGCTGCCGTGGTCCAGCCCCGGGCGGCGCAGAAGGCGCGGAAGGGTGCGATGCGGGCGAGGTTGGCCGAGAAATTCGGCTCGGTAAAGCGGGGATTGCTGCCGCGGAACCCGTCGTCGGGCCGGGGCAGCGGTGTGTCGCCCAGCATCCCGCGCGCCAGGGGGGAGAAGGGGATGAAGGCGATGCCCAGCCGCGCGCAATCCTGGATCACGCCCAGTTCGGGTTGCCGGGTCCAGAGCGAATATTCGTTCTGCACCGCCCGGCAGGGATGGAGCGCATGGGCGGCGCGGATGGTATAGGGCGCCACCTCGGACAGGCCATAGCCGCCGATTTTGCCCTCTTCGATCAGGCGCGACAGCGTGCCCACCACCTCGTCAAGCGGGCGGTCGTGTTCGCGGCGGTGGATGTAGAACAGTTCGACATGATCGCGGCCAAGGCGGCGCAGCGAGGCGTCGAGTTCGGCGCGCAGATGGGGTTCCGAATTGTCGATCCGGCGGGGCGGGCCGGCGACAAAGCTGGCCTTGGTGGCGATGGTCACCTCCGGGCGGCGGCTGCGCAGCCATGCGCCGATCACCGTTTCAGAGATGCCCATGCCGTAGATATTGGCGGTGTCGATGAAGGTGATGCCTTCCTCCAGCATGGCATCGAGGCAGGCGAAGCTTTCGCCTTCATCGGTGGGGCCGAAGATGCCACCGAAGGACATGGCGCCAAGGCCGATGGCAGAAACCATCGGCCCGCCGGTTCCGAGTTGGCGTTCAAACATGATGCGGTCTCCTGCAGGGGGATCGCATCTGACGCCCGCGAATCGGATTGTTCAAGCCCGGATGTAATGCAGCCCGGTGAATTTCTGCCGCAGCGCAGCGGTGCGGGGGGCGAGTGTCTCGGGCGCGTTCGAGCGCAGGGCTTCGGCGATCAGCGCGGCAAGGGCCGGGGCATCGGCGGGGGTGACGCCGCGGCGCACCAGTTCGGGCGTCCCAATCCGCAACCCGTTGAGGTCGCCCGCCACCTCGGCAATTGGCAGACCGATGCCGCAGGCAAGGAAGCCCGCCTTGCGCAGGGTTTTCGAGGCGGCCTGACCGCCGCCGAAACCTGCCGCCGCGATGGCGAACTGATGGCTTTGGGTGCCGCCCCGTTCGGAGGCAAAGACCGGCAGGCCAAGCGCCGACAGCTCCTGCGCCAGCGCCTGCGACAGCGCGACCATCGCCCGGGCATAGGCCGGGCCATGGTCGCGCCAGTCCAAGAGGCTGATGGCCAGCGCTGCCGATTTCGCCGCGTCGAAATTGGCGGTCATGCCGGGGAAGGCGATGGCGTCCAGCCGTTCGGCAATCGCGGCGTCATTGGTCACGATCAGCCCGCTCGCCGGGCCGCCCAGCGATTTATAGGTGGACATCGTCATCAGATGCGCGCCTTCGGTTAGGGGGTTGGCCCAGACCCCGCCCGCGATGATGCCGCATTGATGCGCCGCGTCGAAGAGCACCTTGGCGCCGACGGAATCGGTGATGGCGCGGATTTCGCGCACCGGATGTGGGAAAAGGTTCAGGCTGCCGCCAATGGTGATCAGCTTGGGCCGCACCCGCGCGGCCAGTTCGGCAAGGGCTGCAAGATCAACGGTATAGCCATCGGCATTGACCGGGGCGGGGTGGGTGACCAGCCCGTAAAGCCCGGCGCAGCCTGCGGCGTGATGGGTGACATGGCCGCCCACCGCCGGGGGCGGGGCGATGATGGCATCGCCGGGTTTCGTCAGCGCCATGAAGCCATAAAGGTTGGCCAGCGCGCCAGAGGCCACGCGAATCTCGGCGTATTTCGCGCCAAAGACCTCGGCGGCAAGTTCGGCGGCGATGACCTCGATTTCCTCGATCGCCTCCAGCCCCATTTCATATTTGTCGCCCGGATAGCCAAGGCTGGGGCGGCTGCCAAGGCCGCGTGCCAGCGCTGCCTCGGCAGCGGGGTTCATCACATTGGTCGCCGGGTTGAGGTTGAAGCATTCGGCGTCATGGATGGCGGTGTTGCGGGTGATCAGCGCCTCGATCCGGGCCGCGACCGCGCCCGACGGGGCGGCGGTTTCGGTGGCAAGGCGCTGGATATAGCTCTCGCAGGCGGCGGGAACCCAGGGGCGGGCGGCAAGATGGGGCATGGCGATCTCCTTTCCGGCAGTCTGACCTGCGCCGGGGCTTGCGGGCAAATCAGATTTGCGAAAATCTAGGGTCAGAAAAGGTAAGTCATGTCCGTCGCCCCACCCCGCCCGAAAGACCTGCCGCTGAATGCCCTGCGTGCATTCGAGGCGGCGGCACGGCTGGGCGGTTTCGCGGCAGCAGCGGCAGAGCTGGGGGTGACGCCGGGGGCGGTGACGGCCCATGTCAAGGCGCTGGAGGACCGGCTGGGCGCGGCATTGTTCTTGCGCGATGCGCGGGGGGTTCGGCTGACGGCTCTGGGCGCGCGGGTGCTGCCGGATTTCGTTGCGGCCTTCGATGCGCTGGGGCAGGCGCAGCATCTGTTGCGCGCCGAAGCGGCACCGCGCGCCGTCCACATCGCCACCTTGCCGGCGATTGCGCAATTGTGGCTGTCGCCCCGGTTGCCCGCGCTGCGGGCGGCGATGCCCGAACTGGCGATTTCGGTGACGGCGCTTGAAGCGCCGCCCAACCTGAAACGCGCGCCTTATGATCTGTCGCTTTTCCCCGGTGATCAGGGGCAACTGGTTGCCGAGGATGAGATTTTCCCGGTCTGCTCCCCGGCGTTGGCGGCGCGGATCACCTGTGCCGATGATCTGCGCGGGCTGCCCTGCCTGATCGATTCCGCATGGGCTGGTGATTGGGCGCTCTGGGCTGCGGCGGTGTTGCCGGGGTTCGAGGCGCGGGGGCCGGTCTTTTCCCTTTATGCGCTGGCGGTGGAAGAGGCGGCGGGCGGGGCTGGGGTGCTGATGGCGCATGGTGCGCTGGTCGCCGGGCATCTGGCGCGCGGGGCGCTGGTGGCGCCCCTGCCACAGCGCGTGCGGCTGCCCCATGCGCTGCGCCTCTGGCCCGCGCGACCGCTGCGCGCGGGAAGCCCGGTGGCGCAGGTGGCGCGGGCCCTGTTGCCCTAGGGTTCAGGCGAAGGCGGCCTCCAGCGCCACCTCGACCATCGCACCAAAGCTGGTTTCGCGCTGATCGGCGGGCAGCGCCTCATGCGTGAGGATATGGTCCGAGATGGTCAGCACCGCCAGCGCCCGGCGGCCATAACGGGCGGCAAGGTGATACAGTTCCGCCGCCTCCATTTCCACGCAAAGCGTGCCATGGCGCTGCAACTGCTCCGACAGGTCAGGGCGTTCGTCATAGAAGGTGTCCGAGGAATAGATGCCGCCGACATGCACCGGCACGCCGATCTTCTGCGCCGCGACATGGGCCGCGGCCAGCAGGCCGAAATCGGCCACCGGCGCAAAGTTCAGCTCGCGGAAGATCGACCGCGACGGATTGCCAAGGCTTGAGGCCGCCTGCGCCAGCACGACATCGCGCACCTTCACATGATGCTGAAGCGCCCCGGCCGATCCAATGCGGATCAGGGTTTGCGCCCCATAATCCTTCATCAGTTCATTAGCATAGATCGACAGCGACGGCATCCCCATGCCCGAACCGTGGATGGTCACCCGGTGGCCGCGCCATGTGCCGGTATAGCCCAGCATCCCGCGCACTTCGTTCACCAGCACCGGGTTTTCCAGATATTTCTGCGCGGCCCAGCGGGCGCGATAGGGGTCGCCCGGCAAAAGAACGGTTTCGGCGATCTCGCCGGCTTTGGCGCCAATGTGAAAGGTCATATGTCCCCCTGCGGGTCGTTAGCGGTGGTCTGGGATGCTGCGCGGATTGCCCTGTCGGCTCAGGCCGGTTCGACCAGCCGGGCCGCCCACATAGCCTGAAACGCCGGGCGGGCCTGACAGCGTTCAAGCCATGCCTTCACCGCCGGAAACTCGCCCAGCAGGCTGGGATGGCCCTGAGCATAGCGCAGGCATTCGGCGGTGTTGATGTCGGCCACGGTGAAACGGTCGCCCACCAGCCAGTCATGCGCGGCCAGATGCCCCTGCAACCGGGCCAGCGGGCGGCGCAGCTTTTCGGCATTCACCGCGATCAGCGCCTGCCCCTCGGGGGTTTTGTCGCCGCCATCACCTTGGGTATAAAGGATTTCCAGCGCCGGCGCCTCGACCCCCGTTGCGGCGAACAGCGCCCATTGTTCCATCAGCGCCGCCTCGGCATCGCTGGTCGGGCCAAGGCTGCCGCCATAGCGCCGCGCCAGATGCAGGGTGATGGCCAGCGACTCGGTCAGGACCAGCCCGTCTTCGACCAGCGCGGGTATCTGGGCCTGCGGGTTCACCGCCAGAAAGGCGGGCGAGGCGGTGTGCAGCGGCGCATCGGCAGCCTTGGGATCGGCAAGGCGATAGGACTGGATCACCGGAACATGGGTGAAAGGCGTTCCCGTTTCGGCCAGAAGCCAGAGCGGGCGCGACGCGCGCGAGCGGTAGACGCCATAAAGCGTGATCATCGGGGCCTCCTTGCCTTGGTCGCGCCGATCCTAGGGCGGCGGCGGCGCGGGGGAAAGCCCCCGGCGGGGAGGAATGTTAGCGATATCCGGTGCGCGGCAGCAGGGATTTGCCGCCGGGTGCGGGGCGGGCGTGACGCTTTTGTAACAGAAAGCCGCAAAGACGCATCGCCGCCACGGGATTTTGACGCGGATCAAGGCGGCGCGCAAAGCCACCCGTGACAAGCGCCGGATGTGATCTGTCAGGAGAGTGCCCATGGAAGAAGCCGCCGAAACGCTTGCCCGCCAAACCGCGCCCGAAACAGGTGCCGAAGCCGCTGCACCCGCCGCTGCCGCGCCGTCCGGCAGCGACCATCTGACCGGCCCGCGCCAGTTTCCCGCCGTTGACCCCGATACCATCCGGCAGGCTTTTGAATCCGGGCGCTATCCCTATGCCCGGCTGATGGGCCGCGTCGCCTATGAGGCTGAGAAGGCCCGGTTGCAGGCCGAACTTCTGAAGGTGCAGATCTGGGCGCAGGAGACCGGGCAGAAATTCGTCATCCTGATGGAGGGGCGCGATGCTGCAGGCAAGGGCGGCACGATCAAACGCTTCATGGAGCATCTGAACCCGCGCTATGCCCGCACCGTGGCGCTCTCCAAGCCCAGCGACAAGGAAAAGGGCGAGTGGTTCTTTCAGCGCTATGTCCAGCATCTGCCCACCACCGGCGAAATCGTGTTCTTCGACCGCAGTTGGTATAACCGCGCCGGGGTGGAGCGGGTGATGGGCTTTTGCAGCCCGTCGGAATATCTGGAATTCATGCGCCAGGCGCCGGAACTGGAGCGGATGCTGGTCCGCTCGGGCATCAGGCTTTACAAATACTGGTTTTCGGTGACGCGCGAAGAACAGCGGGCGCGGTTCACCGCCCGCGAGACCGATCCGCTGAAAATGTGGAAACTCTCCCCGATCGACAAGGCCAGCCTCGACAAATGGGAGGATTATACCGAGGCGAAAGAGGCGATGTTCTTTTACACCGACACCGCCGATGCGCCTTGGGTCATCGTCAAGTCGAATGACAAGAAACGGGCGCGGCTGAATGCGATGCGCCATTTCCTGTCCACCATCGACTATCCGGGCAAGGATGCTGCGGTGGTGGGCACGCCCGATCCGCTGATCGTGGGGCGGGCCAGTCAGGTTCTGAACGGGGCGGGCCATATTCTGGACACCGCCACGCACCCGGCCGTCCGCCGGGCCGAAGGGGACGCCTGAAAGCGGGCGCGCGGCGGCTTGAAAGCCCCCGCGCGCCCGATCTGGCCACCGCCGGGCTTTGCGGCGGAAGACCGCCGAGCCTGCTGTCGGGCGGGCTGGCCCCGTGGCGCGGGCCGCGATAGGCTGCGCGCGACAGGTGGGAGCGGCGGCGATGTGGGCAGGCGGTGCGGCGGCGGGGATTGTGCTGGCGGGGGCGGTTGCCCCGGCCCACGCCCATCCGCATATTTTCATCGACGCCGGGATCGAGGTGCTGCTGGACGAGCAGAACCGCGCGACCGGCGTGCGGATCAGTTGGACCTATGATGACCTGACCTCGCTGGCGCTGATCGCCGACCGCGGGCTGGACGAGGATTTCGACGGCGTGCTGACGCCCGAGGAACATGCCGCCATCGCCGGCTTTGACATGGCCTGGGAGCCGGGCTTTGCCGGTGACAGTTATGCCCTGCTGGGCGAGGTGCCGCTGGACTGGACCGGCCCGACCGAGGTGACGGCCTCTTATGCCGATGCGCGGTTGACCTCGACCCATCTGCGCCGCTTTGCCGAGCCGGTGGTGCTGGGCGACCAGCCGCTGGTGGTGCAGAGCTATGACCCGGGCTATTACACCGCCTATGCGGTGAAAACCGCGACGGTCAGCGGTGGACAGGGCTGCCGGGCGGAGATTTTCGTGCCCGATCCTTCGGCTGCGGATGAGGTGATGAAGGCAGCGCTGTCCGAGCTTGCCCCCAGCGCGGATGCCGAAATCCAGTTCCCCGCGGTTGGCGCGGCCTTTGCCGAAGAGGCCCGGATCACATGCGCCGCCGGTTGACGATTCTTGGTCTTGGGCTGGCGGCTCTGGCGCTGGCGCTTTGGGCCAGCGGTGCCTTGGCTGGCTTGGAGGGCTGGATCGCTGCCGCCCAGCGGGAGGCGCAGACGGTGCTGGCCGGGGCCGTGCGCGCAATCCGCAGCGGTGAGCCGGGGGCACTGGCGGGGCTTTTGGCGGTGACCTTCGGCTATGGCGTGCTGCATGCGGCGGGGCCGGGCCATGGCAAGCTGGTGATCGGCGCCTATGGCATGGGGCGCCGGGTTCCGGTGGCGCGGCTTCTGGGGCTGGCACTGGCGGCCAGTCTGGCGCAGGCGGCGGTCGCAGTGGCCATTGTCTATGCCGGGGTGGCCCTGCTGGGCTGGGGCCGCGACCAGACAGAGGACTGGGCCGCGCGGGTCGCGGCGCCCATCGGCACGGCGGCCATCGGGGCGGTGGGCCTCTGGCTGATGCTGCGCGGAATGCGCGGGCTGTGGCGACAGGCGGCTGCGGGCGGGCATCAAGGGCAGGATCAGACCCATGTTCACGACCATCACGGCGGGCATTCACACGACCATGACCACCATGATCACGCCCATCCCGAACCTGCGGTCTGCGAAAGTTGCGGCCATGCCCACGGCCCCAGTTTGGCGCAGGTCGCGGCGCTGCGCGGCTGGCGCGACGGGCTGGCGCTGATCGCGGGAATTGCGCTGCGGCCCTGTTCGGGGGCGCTGTTCCTTCTGATCCTGACATGGCAACTGGGCATCGGCGCGGCGGGGGTGGCGGGGGCCTTTGCCATGGGGCTTGGCACGGCCACGGTGACGGCGGCGGTGGCACTGGCCGCGGTCTGGGCGCGCGAGGGGGCGCTGGCCAGCCTGCCGGGCACCCATGCCGCCGCCCGCGCGCTGCCGTGGATCGAGGCGGTGGCCGGGGCGGTGGTGGTTCTGGCCGCGCTGGCCCTGCTGGGGCGCAGCCTGTAGCCTTGGATGCCGCCGGTTCCGGGCGTCCGAACTGTCACTTTCCCGAATCTTGCCGTCATATTAACCTTTTTGACATGGGGGGGTGATCAGGGGGCAGGTTCCCCCCCGATCAGCTTTGAACCTGATTTTCAGTTAGGACAGAGCCATGCAAATCGTATTGACCAATTCCACCGGCGGCCTTGATTTTCTGAGCTTCGCTTTCGACGCTGGCGGCGGAGCGCTGCAATTCCAGACCTTTTCACCCACCAGCATCACCGCGCTGAACCCGGCAACCGGGGCGGTGACGGTGTTTACCGGAACCGGCTTTACCGGCTCGGTTCAGACCGGGCTGACGGGAGGCACGCTGACCGGCTGGACCACCGAAACCGCGGGCGGCGATGTGGTGACCACGGTGACCGGCATAAGCTGGAGCGCGGCCGCCTATCAACTGGCACTGGCCGAACTGGTCAACAATGACAACGGCACCCCGCTGGATGCGCTGCTGTCGCTGCAGGATATCGTGGTGGATGCGCGGCTGTCGCTGGACCCGCTGATCGGGCTGGACCCGACGGGCATCACCTCGGATCTGACGGTGTTCGGCTCACCTCAGGGCGACGGGCTTCTGGGGGGGCAGGGCAATGACACCATCAACCCCGGCGGTGCCGACAATGACCCCTTCGGCACTGGCGACACCATCCTGTCGTCGCCGGGCAGCAATACTTATGTCTTCACCGATGTCGTGACCACCGATACCTGGACCGAGCTGGTCTATGCGCTGCATGGCTCTGCCATTCAGGCCACGCTGAATGGCGCCACCAATACCGGCAGCATCCAGCACGGCAGCGGCACCGATACATTGACCGATATCGCCACGGCGCTGACCTCGGGTGAGTTCGGGTTGTTCGGCAGCACCCTGTCCGACAGTTTCACCCTTACCGCGACAGCGGGGCAATGGATGTATCTGAACGGCGGCAAAGGCGCTGACAGCTATAACCTGACCCTGAACGGCGGGTCCGTGCGGCTGATTTTCGCGGGCGAGTTCGGCAATTCCAATGGCGCGACGCAGGGCCTGCAACTGAACATCGCCACGGGGGTCATCGCCAATGACGGCTATGGCAATGCCGAAACCCTGACGCTGGTATCAGGCGGCGGTGTGCTTGAAATCGCGGCCACAAATCTGGCGGACAGCATTACCGGCGGCAATGGCCGCGAGGTCTACATCCTGCAGGGCGGCAATGACACGCTGAACGGCGGCGGCGGTTTTGATCTGGTGCGGTTTGACCGCAACCAGATGACCAGCGGCGTGGTCGTGGATTTGCAGGCCCAAACCGCGACGGGCAACTGGGCGGCCGTGGCCTTTACCCAGCAGTTGACCAATGTCGAGGATATCCGGGGCACCAACACCTTCGGCGATACGCTGCGCGGGGCGGGTGCGGACGAACGGCTGGACGGGCGTGGCGGCAATGACCTGCTCGAAGGGCGCGGCGGCAACGATACGCTTTTGGGCCGGGATGGCAGCGACACGATCGACGGCGGCGCCGGCGATGACGAAATCGACGCCGGCAGCTCTGAGGCGGGCGGCGGCGATGACATCTTCGGGTCGGCGGGCAATGACGACATCATCTATTCCGGCGTCGGCACCGGCGGCGGCTGGAGCAACCTGAGCTTTTCGCGTCTGGGTGCCGCCGTCAGCGTGACGATTGACGGCACGGCCAATACCGGCACCGCCACCAGCACTCTGGGCACGACGACCCTGATCGACGTGCAGAGTGTGCTGGCCGACGTGAACAACGGTTTCAATATTTTCGGCAGCGAGTTCGGCGACAGCTTTGTCATAAGCCCCGGGGCGGGCGAGACATGGGTGCAGGTGTTCGGCGGGCGCGGTGTTGACAGCTATACCATCAACCTGACCGGCAGCGTCCGGCTGAACTTTTCCGGCGATTATGACGATTTGAACGGCGCCACACAGGGTCTGGTCGCCAATCTTGCAACCGGCGTGATCAGCAATGACGGCTATGGCAATGCCGAAACCATCACCGTGATCCAAGGCGGCGCCCGGCTGGAGATCAACGGAACGGATTGGGCTGACAATGTGATCGGCTCTGCCGGAGGCGAAATCTTCCTGATGCAGGGCGGCAATGACACCGTGGACGGCGGTGGCGGCTTTGACCGGATCAACTATGGCCGCCCCGGAATGACCTCGGCCGTCGTGGTGGACCTAGTGGCGGGCACGGCCACCGGCAGTTGGAACGGCGTGGCCTTCACCCAGTTCCTGAGCAATATCGAAGAGGTGCGCGGGACCAGCAATTATGGTGACCTCTTGCGCGGCGCGGCTGGTGACGAGGCGCTGGACGGGCGCGGCGGCAATGACACGCTGGAGGGTGGTCTTGGAAATGACACGCTGCTGGGCCGTCAGGGCAACGATGTCCTGCGCGGCGGCATTGGCGAGGATATTGCCGCATATTTCGACCTGAGCGAGGCCGATGCCGGTTTCACCCTGAACCCCGATGGCAGTCTTCAGGTCACACTGCCCGACGGGGTTGATACGGTGAATTTCGACGTGGAAGCCCTCGCTTTCGGTGATCTGTGGCTGAGTTTCGCCGATGCGGTTGCCCGGGTGGCAGGGGTCAATGTGATCGAGGGCACCCCGGTCGGCAACAACATGCTGGCGACAGCGGGTGCCGCCCTTTACCTCGGGCGCGAGGGCGGGGACTGGATCACCCCGGGCACCGGCCCCGATACGGTCGATGGCGGCGACGGAATCGACATGGCCAGTTTTGTCGATGCCGGCAGCCGCGCTGTGATCGACCTGTCGCTGCGCACGGTCGTCATCGGCGGCACCACCACGGTTCTGTTCAACATCGAGAATCTGACCGGCACGATCTTTGGCGACCTGATCACCGGCGACAGCGGCGCCAACCGCATCCGGGCCTTGGGCGACTATGACTGGATGGTCGGCTCGGGCGGCAATGACACGTTCGAGGGCGGCACCGGGCGCGATACTGTCGCCTATTCCGCCGCGACATCGGGCGTCATCGCCAGCCTTCTGACCGATACCGGCACCGGCGGGCAGGCGGCGGGCGACAGCTATATCGACGTCGAGAACCTCACCGGCTCCAGTTTCGGCGACCGGCTGACCGGCGACAATGACCGCAACACTTTGCGCGGTCTGGCGGGGGATGATTTCATCTTCGGGCTGGGTGGCGCCGACACGATCGACGGCGGCGCCGGACGCGACAGCATCGAAGGGGGCCTGGGCAACGACCGCATCACCGGCGGGCGCGGCAATGACACGATTGTCGGCGGCGCGGGCTGGGATACGGCCCTCTATACCGGCACAAGGGCGCAATACACCATAACAACGCTGCCCAACGGCACGGTATCTGTCCTGAACCTCGGCGGGGGGATCGACGGCCTCGACATCGTTTCGGGCATAGAGGTGCTGGAATTCTCGGACGGTCGGATTTACCTCTGACCTTCGGAGGCGGGTGAGCGGGCGGACGGCGCCCGCTTGTTTCGCGGCACGGCCCGGGCCATATCTTGCAAAAGATATGGGGTTCGCATGGCATTCCGGTTCGACAACAGTTGGCGGCGTGATCTGCCGGGCAGCTATCTGGACGAGGTGCCCGATCCGGCCCCGGCGCCGGTGCTTCTGGCCTTCAACGCGCCGCTGGCCGCCGCGCTGGGGCTTGATCCGGCGGCGGTGCAGGACCATGCCGCCGCATGGTTTTCCGGTGCCAGCCTGCCACCCGGGGCCGAGCCGGTGGCGCTTGCCTATGCCGGGCATCAGTTCGGCGGCTTTTCACCGCAACTGGGCGACGGGCGGGCGCATCTTTTGGGCGAACATCTCGACCCGCAGGGGCGGCGCTGGGACATTCAGCTCAAAGGCTCGGGTCGCACCCCGTTTTCGCGCGGCGGCGATGGCAAGGCGGCGGTCGGCCCCATGCTTCGCGAATTCCTGATTTCCGAGGCGATGGCGGCCATGGGCGTGCCCACCACCCGGTCGCTTGCCGTGGTGGCGACGGGCGAGACGATCCGGCGTGATGGCGGGATGCTGCCCGGCGCGGTGCTGGCGCGGGTGGCGGCCAGCCATATCCGGGTGGGCAGCTTTCAGTTCTGGGCGGCGCGCGGCGATGGCGACAGGCTGCGGGCGCTCTTGGACTACACCATCGCGCGGCATTTTCCCGAACTGGCGCCGGGCGATGGCCTTGGCCTGTTCGACGCGCTGGCGGCGCGGCAGGCGCGGCTGATCGCGCAATGGATGGGGCTTGGCTTTGTCCATGGCGTGATGAACACCGACAATATGGCGCTGTCGGGGGAGACCATCGACTATGGCCCCTGCGCCTTCATGGAAGCCTATGCGCCGGGCACGGTGTTTTCCTCGATCGACCGGCAGGGGCGCTATGCTTATGCCAATCAGCCGCTGATCCTGGGCTGGAATCTGGCGCGGCTGGCGGAATGCCTGCTGCCGTTCTTCGATGCCGATGAGGACAGGGCGCTGGAACTGGCCAACGGGCGGTTGCAGGGGATTGCCGGGCTTTATGCCGCCGAATGGGCGGTGGTGATGCAGGCCAAGCTGGGGCTTTCGGCGCCGGATGCGGCGCTGGCCACGGGGTTTCTGGCGGCGATGGAGGGGCAGGGGGTGGACTGGACCCTTGCCTTTCGGCGGCTTTCGGGCGCCGTGACAGATGCCGGGGCGCTCCGCGCGCTGTTCGCCCGGCCAGAGGCGCTGGACGACTGGCTGCCGCGCTGGCGGGCGGCGCTGGCGCCTGATGCTGCGGCGCGGATGGCCATGGCCAATCCGGCGGTGATTCCGCGCAACCATCTGGTGGAAGAGGCGTTGGGTGCGGCGACCGGCGGCGACCTGGAGCCGTTCCGCACCCTTCTGGCCGAGGTGACGCGCCCCTTCGCGCCCGAGGCCGGGCGCGAGCGTTTTGCCCTGCCGGCCCCGTCCGGTTTCGGGGACTATGTGACCTTCTGCGGGACGTAGGATGGGCAATATTGACCATCCTACAGTTGACGCCCCGCCGATTGGGGTCTTAGCTGCGGGACATGAATCCGCGCTCCGACATCCATGACCGGCTCGCCGCGTCGCTCCGCGAGGCGCGCAAGGCGCGCGGCCTCAGCCTTGACGCCGTTGCCAAGCTTTCGGGCGTGTCGCGCTCGATGGTCAGCCAGATCGAGCGGGGCGAATCCTCGCCCACCGTGGCGACGCTGTGGAACCTGACGCAGGCGTTGCAGGTGGATTTCGCCGGGTTGCTGGAAGGCCGGGCCGAACCGGGCATCGTGGTGATCCGCGCCGCCGCGGCCCCCGTCATCCATGGCCGAGGCAAGGGCGTGTCGATCCGCATTCTGTCGCCCGCCGAAGCGGTGGGCGAGCATGAGGTTTATGACCTGAGTTTCGCCCCCGGGGGCGCGCTGGAAAGCGAGCCGCATTCGCCCGGCTGCCGCGAGCATCTGACGGTGATCGAGGGCGCCTTGCGGGTGGTCTCGGGCGAGGAGGACAGCCTGCTCGGCCCCGGCGATACCGCGCGCTATCCCGCCGACCGGCCCCATGCGATCCGGGCCGAGGGCGGGGCGCGGGCGCTTTTGATCGTGCAGGATAGCTGAACCGGCGGACCGGGGGTTTCACACCCCCGGACCCCCGTGGGATATTTGGGGAGAGAGGATGGGATTTCCGTTATAAAGGACGGAAATCCGCTATCTTGACCGCTGCACTGATCTGCGTGATATATCCGCTAAACCGGAGGAGATTCCGCCATGACAGATTCCTGCTTCCTGACGCACCTGAAAGACACCCTTGCCGGCATCGAGGCCGAGGGGTTGATGAAGCGCGAGCGGCTGATCGAGGGGGCGCAGGGGGCGCATGTCACGATCGGCGGGCGGCGGATGCTGAACCTTTGCGCCAACAACTATCTGGGGCTGGCCGATGATCCGCGGCTGGCGGCGGCGGCCAAGGCGGCGATGGACAGCCATGGCTATGGCATGGCCTCGGTCCGCTTCATCTGCGGCACGCAGGATTTGCACCGGCAGTTGGAGACGCGGCTTGCGGCCTTCCTTGGGACCGAGGATGCCATCCTGTTCGCCGCCTGTTTCGACGCCAATGGCGGTTTGTTCGAGCCTTTGCTGGGGCCGGAGGATGCCATCGTTTCCGACAGCCTCAACCATGCCTCGATCATCGACGGGGTGCGGTTGAGCAAGGCCAAGCGCTATCGCTATGCCAACAATGACATGGCCGATCTGGAAGTGCAGGTGCTGACTGCGATCAAGGAGGGCGCGCGGTTTGTGATGATTGCCACCGATGGCGTGTTTTCGATGGACGGCTATCTGGCGAACCTGAAAGAAATCCGGCGGATTGCCGATGAATATGGCTGTCTGGTGATGGTGGATGATTGCCATGCCACCGGCTTCATGGGGCCGCAGGGCAGGGGCACCCCCGCCCATGCCGGGGTCAAGGCCGATATCCTGACCGGCACCTTGGGCAAGGCTTTGGGCGGGGCGCTGGGCGGTTATATCGCCGGGCCGCAGCCGGTGGTGGACCTGCTGCGGCAGCGGGCGCGGCCCTATCTCTTTTCCAATGCGCTGCCGCCTGCGGTGGTGGGGGCGGCGCTGGCAGCGCTGGATATCGTGGAAGGGGCCGACGATCTGCGGCGGCAGTTGTTCCACAATGCAGCCTATTGGCGGGCCGGGCTGGAAAGCGCGGGCTTCCGCCTGTTGCCCGGGGAACATCCGATCATTCCGGTGATGCTGGGCGATGCGCCTTTGGCGCAACGGTTCGCCGCCGAGCTGGATGCGCGGGGGGTGATGGTGTCTGCCTTCTTCTTCCCGGTGGTGCCGCGCGGCGGCGCGCGCATCCGCACGCAGATGAATGCGCGGCTGACCATGGACGATCTGGATCAGGCCCTGACGGCGTTCGAGGACGCGGGCCGCAAGGTGGGGGCATTGAAATGAAGGCGCTGGTCAAGGCGAAGGCCGAAGTCGGTCTCTGGCAAGAGGAACGTCCGGTGCCCGAGATCGGGCCGGAGGATGTGCTGATCAAGGTGAAGAAGACGGGCATCTGCGGCACCGATATCCATATCTGGAACTGGGACGAATGGGCGGCGCGCACGGTGCCGGTGGGTCTGGTGACGGGCCATGAGTTTGCCGGGGAAATCGTGGCCAAGGGTGCGCAGGTGCAGGGGCTGGAGATCGGCCAGCGCTGTTCGGGCGAGGGGCATCTGATCGGCAAGCTTTCCCGCCAGAGCCGGGCGGGGAAATTCCATCTGGACCCGGCGACGCGGGGGATCGGGGTGAATGAGCCGGGCGCCTTTGCCGAATACCTGCGGCTGCCTGCCTTCAACGTGGTGCCCTTGCCCGACAGCATTGATGACGAGATCGGCGCCATCCTCGACCCGCTGGGCAATGCCGTGCATACGGCGTTGAGCTTTGATCTGGTGGGCGAGGATGTGCTGATCACCGGGGCGGGGCCAATCGGTATCATGGCGGGGGCCGTGGCGCGGCATGTCGGCGCGCGGCATGTGGTGATCACCGATGTCAACCCGGCGCGGCTGGCGCTGGCGGCAGAGGTGGCGGATGTCACGCCGGTCAACGTGGCGCAGGAGGATTTGCGCGATGTGATGGCGCGGCTGAAGATCGTGCAGGGCTTCGATGTCGGCATGGAGATGAGCGGCAATCAACAGGCGCTTGACCAGATGGTCGAGGCGCTGGTGATGGGCGGGCGCATCGCCATGCTGGGCATCCCGCCGGGCAAAAGCCCGGTGGACTGGAGCCGGATCGTCTTCAAGGCCATCACCATCAAGGGCGTCTATGGCCGCGAGATTTTTGAAACCTGGTACAAGATGATCGCCATGCTGGAAAACGGGCTGGATGTGCGCAAGGTGATCACCCATCGCTTCAAGGCGGGGGATTTCACCACCGGGTTCGAAACCATGCGTTCGGGTCTTTCCGGCAAGGTTGTTCTCGACTGGTCGTAGGATGGGCAATCTGCCCATCCCGCGAAACGAATCACTTAAATGGGAAATCATGGGAAAACCGGGGCCATCTGCCCCGGTTTTTCGTGTTCTGGCGGTCTGGCAGGCAATTTCCACGCCCGGAAGGCGGTGTTGGCTGGGTTACGCGCAAAAAACTTGGGAAATCATGGGCGGCGGATGGGCCGGTCTGGGAAAGCCATATCTAGCGGTAACGGCGCTGTGTCTGCCTAGTGATTGACGAGACTTCCGCGGATTCCCTGCCGGATGCCCGATTTCCTCCGGTTTGGCGGCCAAATCCTCCCGTTGCCTCCCAAAAATTTCCATTGCTTCCCATGAAATCCCGTGCCATCCCTTGTTCACGGAAGATGAAGCGGGCAACAAGACGCTGGGGCAGCGAAGACCCCGAACAAGGCGAAAAGACAGGCTCATACAGGCACCCGCCTTCATCCGACAACAGAGATCCGGCGCGCAAGCGAGCAGACATCTCCCCCAGGTGGCAAGCGCAGCTGGACGCCCAGCGATGGGAAAGACGGCGGGTCGAGCAGTGGCAGCAGCTCGGCCCGCCATTTCTATTTCAGGCCCCCGCGGGGGCGCAGAGGATAAGGCCAAAGGCCCATGGCGGCAGAGGCGTTCAGAGGCGAGTTCTACCAGAAGGTAGACAGCAAGGCGCGGGTCTCGATCCCGGCGGCCTTCCGCCGCATTCTGGAAGCCGAAGACACCGTCACCGAAGACAGCCCCCGCCCGCGCGTCTACATGGTCTATGGCGGCAAGAACCGCCGTTTCGTCGAATGCTATTCCCGGGCGGGCGCCGATGCGCTGGCCGCCCGGATCGAGGCGATGGAACTGGGCAGCCCCGAACGCGACCGCGCCGAGCGTGACCTGATCAGCCGTTCCGTGATGATCGAGGTTGAACCCGATGGCCGCATCGTCCTGCCGCCCAAGGTGCGCGAGAAGATGGGCTTTGCCGGCGACAGCCTGACCGGCGGCGGCGAAGCTGCCTTTGCCGGTTTCACCAACCGTTTCAAGCTTTACCGCCGCGAAGTCTATGAAGCCGAACTGGCCGAAGAGGATGACGGTGATGGCGTCGATCCGCTTGCCCTTGTCGGCAGGGCCGCGCGGGTCGGGTAAGGCGATGGCCGGACCTGCCCCCCATATCCCCGTCCTTCTGACCCCGCTTCTGGCCGCCGTGGCGCCGGTGTCGGGTGTCTGGCTGGATGGCACGTTCGGCGCGGGCGGCTATGCGCGCGGGCTGCTGGCCGCTGGTGCGGCGCGGGTGATCGGGGTGGACCGCGATCCTTTGGCGTTTCAGATGGCCGCGGCCTGGGCCGGGGATTATGGCGACCGGCTGCGGCTGGTGGCGGGCACGTTTTCCGACCTTGATACGCTGGCGGGGGAGCCCCTGGACGGTGTGGTGCTGGACCTTGGCGTGTCGTCGATGCAGCTTGATCAGGCCGAGCGGGGATTTTCCTTCATGAAGGACGGTCCGCTGGACATGCGGATGAGCCAGGACGGCCCTTCGGCAGCCGATCTGGTGGCGACGGCTTCGGAAAGCGAACTGGCCGATATCATCTATCTTTACGGCGAGGATCACGCTTCGCGCCGCATCGCCCATGCGATTGTCGAGGCGCGGGGCCGCGCGCCGATCACCACCACCCTGCAACTGGCTGAAATCGTGGCCCGCGTGCTGCCGCGCCCCAAGCCCGGGCAAAGCCATCCGGCGACGCGCGCCTTTCAGGCGATCCGCATTGCGGTGAACACCGAGTTTTCCGAACTGGCCGAAGGTCTGGCCGCCGCCGAGCGGGCGCTCAAACCGGGCGGCATGCTGGCCGTGGTCACCTTCCACAGTCTTGAGGACCGCATCGTCAAACGCTTTTTGCAACTCGCTTCGGGGCACGAGGCAAATGCCAACCGCTATGCTCCGCAGCGCGCCGATACAACCGCGCGGTTCGAGCTGGTCACCCGCCGCGCCGTCGGCCCGGATGAGGACGAGCTTGCCGCCAATCCGCGCGCCCGTTCGGCCAAGCTGCGGGTCGCGCGGCGCACCGCCGCCCCGGCCCTGCCGCTGCCGCCCGAAGCTTTGGGCGTGCCGCAATTCCCCAAGACCCAAAAGAAAGGACGCCGCTGACCGATGCGCCCCGTGCTTTATGTCCTGTCCTTTCTGGCCGTGATGGCGCTGGGCTTCTGGGCCTACCGCGAGAATTATGCCACGCAGGCCGCACAGCGGCAGATGGCGGCCTTGCAGGACCAGATCGCCGGGCTGCGCGAAAGCCTTGAGATTCAAAAGGCGGAATGGGCCTATCTTAACCGTCCTGACCGGCTGCGCGAACTGGCGACGCTGAACTTTTCCCGGCTGGGTCTGATGCCGATGCAGCCGCTGCAATTCGGCACGGGAACCGAGGTGGCCTATCCGCCGCCGCCGGTGGCCGCCGATCTGGTGCCGGGCGCGCTGGCCATCGACGGGCCGATCGACGTGCAAGGCGTGTTGCCCGCCGACCCCGAGGAGCAGACGCCATGACGACCCGCACCCCGCTTCGCCCGCTGGCCCGTATCCTCAACGCCCGCGCCCGGGGAGAAAACCCCGATGCCATCGAGCGCGAGAACCTGCGCCTGCGGCACGAGGCGATCCGCGACCGTGCGCGGGGGCGGGCGCAATTGCGCCTGCTGTTCCTGTCGCTGTGCTTCTTTTCCGCCTTCACCGTGATCGGCGCCCGGATGGGAATGCTGGCCGCGACCGAACCGATGGAGCCGCGTTCCGCCTCTTCCTCGGCCGACATCACGGCGGGCAGGGCCGAGATTCAGGATCGCAACGGCCATGTTCTGGCCACCAATATGATGACCCATGCGCTCTATGTGCAGACCAAGGATCTGATCGACCCGGCTCATGTCGCCCATGAACTGGCGCGGATTTTCCCCGAGGATATGGACGAGGCCAGCCTTTACAAACGCTTCACCGACGGGCGCAGCTTCCTGTGGGTGCGCAAGGTGCTGTCGCCCGAACAGATGCAGCAGGTGCATGAGATCGGCGACCCGGGCCTTCTGTTCGGCCCGCGCGAGATGCGGCTTTACCCCAATGGCCAGTTGGCGGCCCATGTGCTGGGCGGGGCCAGCTTTGGCGCCGAAGGGGTGGACAGCGCCGAGGTGATCGGCGTGGCGGGCATCGAAAAGGCCATGGACGCGCGGTTGCGCGACCCAAGCCAGGCCGGGGTGCCGGTGCAACTGTCGCTGGACCTCACCATTCAATCCGCCATCGAAGACGTGCTGGGCACCGGCATGGCGATGATGAATGCCAAGGGGGCTGCCGCCGTCCTGATGGATGTGCAGACCGGCGAGATTGTCAGCCTTGCCTCGCTGCCGGCGTTCGATCCCAACGACCGCCCGAACCCGGTGCTGCCCAAGGGTGCGGAGCCGGGCGACAGCCCGCTTTTCAACCGTGCGGTGCAGGGGGTTTACGAGCTTGGCTCGGCCTTCAAGATCTTTGCCGCGGCGCAGGCGATGGAGCTGGGTCTGGTCGGCCCGGAAACCATGGTCGATGCCAATGCGCCGATGGTCTGGGGCAAGTTCAAGATCAAGGAATTTGAAAATCACAATTACGGCCCGCTTCTGTCGGTGTCGGATGTGATCGCCAAATCCTCGAACGTCGGCACAGCGCATATCGCGCTGATGATCGGCGGCGAACGGCAGCAGGCATTCCTCAAGGAAATGGGCCTGTTCGACCCCTCGCCAGTGGAACTGATCGAGGCGCCCTATGCCAAGCCGATCGTGCCGAAACGCTGGCCCGACATCACCACGATCACCGTGAGCTACGGCCATGGCATCGCGGCAAGCCCGCTGTCGCTGGCCACGGCCTATGCCACCATCGCCAATGGCGGCATCAAGGTGACGCCGACGCTGCTCAAACGGACCGAGCCGATGGAAGGCGCCCGGGTGATGCGCCCCGAAACCGCCGCCGAAGCGGTCAAGATGCTGCGCCGCGTGGTGACCGAGGGCACCGCCTCGCTGGGCGAGGTGCCGGGTTACAATGTGGCGGGCAAGACCGGAACGGCGGAAAAGCCCAACCCGCAGGGCGGCTATTACAGCGACCGGGTGGTCAACACCTTTGCCGCGGTTTTTCCGGCCGACAACCCGCGCTATGTGCTGACCGTGACGCTGGACGAGCCGGTGGAAACCACCGGGCCGAAGCCGCGCCGCACCGCAGGCTGGACGGCGGTTCCGGTGGCGGCCGAGATCATTCGCCGCGCGGCGCCGCTTCTGGGGCTCAAGCCGCAGGTTGATCCTGTGCCGCCGGATGGGCTAACAGCCGTATCGAACTAGGCGCCCCCGGCCTCTTTGGTTCCGTCGCGGAACCACCGGGCGGCGGGTGCAGCAGCGGACGGCAAGGGGACGGCGGGCCGATGTGCGGCCTGTCTGTCGGGGGCGAAGATGGGCGACAGGACACTCAACGAACTGGGGCTGCGGGCGCGGGGCGGGGCCAATCCGCGGCTGGCCGGGCTGACCGTGGACAGCCGCGCGGTGCGCGAAGGCTTCCTTTTTGCGGCGCTGCCGGGCAGCACGGTGCATGGCGCGGCCTTCATCGGCAAGGCGCTGGCGCAGGGGGCGTCGGCGGTGCTGACCGATCCGGCAGGGGCGGTGCTGGCCGCCGAGGCGCTGGCCGGCGCCAATGTTGCGCTGGTCCTTGCCGAAGATGCGCGTGAGGCGCTGGCCTATGCGGCGGCGCTGTGGTTCGGGGCGCAGCCCGCCACCATGGTTGCGGTCACCGGCACCAATGGCAAGACCTCGGTCGCCACCTTTACCCGTCAAATCTGGTCGGCGCTGGGCCATGCGGCCATCAACATCGGCACCACCGGGGTTGAAGGCGCATGGGCCGCCCCCTCGAGCCACACCACGCCCGACCCCATCACCCTGCACGCGATGCTGGCAGCGGCGGCGGCAGCCGGGGTGACCCATGCCGCGATGGAGGCATCGTCGCATGGCATCGACCAGCGGCGGCTTGACGGGGTGCGGCTGGCGGCGGCGGGATTTACCAACCTGACGCAGGACCATCTCGACTATCACGGCACGATGGAGGCGTATTTCACCGCCAAATCCGAACTCTTCACCCGGCTTCTGCCCGAGGGCGGCACGGCGGTGATCAATGCCGAAGGGGCGCGCGGCCCCGAAATGCTGGGTCTGGCACAGGCGCGGGGCCTGCGGACCCTGACCATCGGGCGGCGTGAGGGGGCGGACCTGCGGCTTCTGGGGCAGCGGTTCGATGCCACCGGGCAGGAGTTGCGCTTTGACTGGAAGGGTGCGGCCCAGCAGGTGCGGCTGAACCTGATCGGCGGCTTTCAGGCCGAGAATGTGCTTCTGGCGGCGGGGCTGGTCATCGCGGCGGGGGCGCCGCCCGGCGATGTCTTTGCCGTGCTGCCGCAACTGACGGGGGTGCGGGGCCGGATGCAACTGGCCGCGACCCGGCGCAACGGCGCGGCGGTCTATGTCGATTATGCCCATACGCCCGATGCCATCGCCACCGCCCTGCGCGCCCTGCGACCGCATGTGATGGGCCGGCTGGTCATCGTCTTCGGCGCGGGTGGCGACCGCGACACCACCAAGCGGCCTCTGATGGGGGCGGCGGCGCGTGAGAATGCCGATGTGCTTTATGTTACCGACGACAACCCGCGCAGCGAAGACCCGGCCGCCATCCGCGCCGCCATCCGCGCTGCCTGTCCCGAGGCGAATGAGGTGGGCGACAGGGCCGAGGCGATCCTGCGCGGCGTTGATGCGTTGCAGCCGGGCGATGCGCTGCTCATCGCGGGCAAGGGGCATGAGACGGGGCAGGTGATCAAGGGCGAGGTTTTCCCCTTTGACGATGTGGAACAGGCCAGTATCGCGGTGGCGGCACTGGATGGGGTGATCTGACATGGCTTTGTGGACCGCAGCCGAAGCGGCCGCCGCGACGGGCGGGCAGGCAACGGGCGATTGGCAGGTGACGGGCGTGTCGATCGACACCCGCACGCTGCAACCGGGCGATCTTTTCGTGGCGCTGAAGGATGTGCGCGACGGGCATGAGTTTGTGGCGCAGGCGCTGGCCAAAGGTGCTGCCGCGGCGCTGGTCAGCCGTATTCCCGAAGGCGTCTCCTCGGGCGCTCCGCTTCTCGTCGTCGCGGATGTGCTGCAGGCGCTGGAGCGGATGGGCGCCGCCGCACGGGCCCGCACCCGGGCCAAGGTGGTGGGGGTGACCGGCTCTGTCGGCAAGACCTCGACCAAGGAAATGCTGCGGATGGTGCTGGGCGGGCAGGGCCGCGTCCATGCCGCCGAGGCGAGCTATAACAACCATTGGGGCGTGCCGCTGACGCTGGCGCGTATGCCCGCCGACACCGATTTTGCGGTGATCGAGATTGGCATGAACCACCCCGGAGAGATTGCGCCGCTGGCCCGTCTGGCCCGGCCCGATGTGGCGGTGATCACAATTGTCGCCCCGGCGCATCTTGAGGCTTTCCCCTCGCTCGCGGCAATCGCCGCCGAAAAGGCCGCCATCTTTGAAGGGCTGGTGCCGGAGGGTGTCGCGGTGATCAACGCCGACCTGCCGGTGACGCCGATCCTGCTGGACGGGGCGCGGGCGGCGGGCGCGCGGATCGTCACCTTCGGTGCCGCCGAAGGCGCCGACTGGCAGCTTGGCACGGCGCAGGTCGGCAATCTGGCAACCGTGGTGCGCGCCAGCCACCACGGCCAGCCGGTGCTTTACAAGGTGATGTCGCCGGGCCGCCATTTCGCGCTGAACGGGCTTTCCGCGCTGGCCGTGGCCGAGGCACTGGGGCTGGACGGCGCTATTGCCGCCGCCGATCTGGGCCGCTGGGCGCCGCCGCCCGGGCGCGGCACGCGTGAGCGGATCGTGCTGGACGTGGTGGAGGAAACCGCCTTCGACCTGATCGACGATGCCTTCAACGCCAATCCCGCCTCGATGGCGGCCAGCCTTGACGTGCTGATCGCCGCCACGCCCGAGGATGGGCCGGGCCGCGTCGCGCGGGGTCGCCGGCTGGCCATTTTGGGCGACATGCTGGAACTTGGCCCGACCGAACTGGACCTGCACGCGGCGATTGCCGACCAGCCGGGGCTTGAGGCGATTGCCACCATCCATTGCGTCGGCCCGCGGATGCGGGTGCTGCACGCCCGCCTGCCGCGCGCCCAGCGGGGCGAATGGGTGGAAACCGCGGATGAGCTGCTGCCGCGCCTGCGCAGCCTGATCGACGCGGGGGATATCGTGCTGGTCAAGGGCTCCAAAGGGGTCAAGGTTTCGCGCCTCGTTGACGGGCTGCGGAAATTGGGGCAACAGGCGGCGCCCGGCAAAGGAGAGGCGTAATGTTGTATTGGCTCACCGAGTTCTCGGATGGCGGGGACTTCTTCAACCTCTTCCGTTACATCACCTTCCGCGCCGGCATGGCCTTTGTCACCGCGCTGATCTTCGGCTTTATCTTCGGCCGGCCGCTGATCGACCTGTTGCGCCGCAAGCAGGGCAAGGGGCAGCCGATCCGCGACGACGGCCCGCAGGGCCATTTCGTCAAGGCGGGCACGCCCACCATGGGGGGCCTGCTGATCCTGTCGGCGCTGATGGTTTCCACCCTTATGTGGGCGCGGCTGGACAGCCCCTATGTCTGGATCGTGGTGCTGGTGACGCTGGCCTTTGGCCTGATCGGTTTTGCCGATGATTATGCCAAGGTGACCAAGCAGAACACCAAGGGCGTCTCGTCGCGGGTGCGCTTCCTGTCGGGGCTGGCGATTGCGGGGCTGGCCTCTTATGCCGCCGCACAGTTCCATCCGGCGGCGCTGACCTATCAGTTGGCCGTGCCGCTTTTCAAGAATGTGCTGGTCAACCTCGGCATCTTCTTCGTGCCCTTCGGCATGATCGTGATTGTGGGTGCCGCCAATGCGGTGAACCTGACCGACGGGCTGGACGGGCTGGCCATCATGCCGGTGATGATCGCGGCGGCGACCCTGGGCATCATTTCCTATGTCGTAGGCCATGCCAATTTCGCCGATTACCTTGGCGTGCATCTGGTGCCCGGCACCGGGGAATTGCTGATCTTCACGGCGGCGCTCTTTGGCGGGGGGCTTGGGTTCCTCTGGTATAATGCCCCGCCCGCGGCGGTCTTCATGGGCGATACCGGATCGCTCGCGCTTGGCGGCGCATTGGGCGCCATCGCCGTCTGCATCAAGCATGAAATCGTTCTGGCCATTGTCGGCGGCCTTTTCGTGGTCGAGGCGCTCTCGGTCATCATTCAGGTCGCCTATTACAAGCGCACCAAGAAACGCATCTTCCTGATGGCCCCGATCCACCACCATTTCGAGAAAAAGGGCTGGGCCGAACCGCAAATCGTGATCCGCTTCTGGATCATCTCGCTGATCCTCGCTCTTCTGGGTCTGGCCACGCTGAAGGTGCGCTGAGGGGAGAGGGGCGCGCAGCCACCCCTCGCTGCCCGATTGCGCAGCAGTCGCGCGCGCCGGTCCCGTGCCGCGTTTCCTTTGCCCCAAAATCTCTGGACAGGCGAAGGAACCCCGGCCATCACTGCGCAATGAACGCAGGAAAAGGCGCGATGGCACGTCGCGCCAAGGGACAGGAAAGAACCGTTTCATGAGGTTGACCAAGACACTTGCCGTTGCCGTTGCCGCGGCATGTTTTCTGACGGGCTCCGCCAGCGCGACCCCCAAGCACAAGGCGGGCGACGACGCGACAACTGAACCTGCCGCCATAAAATATTGCGACGACATGGGCGAAACGGTGTCGAAGGCAGAGTATACCTCGGCATCAACGATCTCGGTCACATGCACGAGGCGGCCGACCAAGGGCCGCTACAAGTCCCTCAATGACGTGCCCGAAGGCGCAGAATTCGTTATCGTGCAAGCCACAAGCACGACCTATGAATACGAGTGGACCTTGCCCGTGGTCCTTTTCGCGGTGACGCTGACCCTTCTCGGAAGCGGTGACAGCACCAGCGGCACCAACTGAGGCGGGGCGCATGGCCCTGGCCCGCCCGGGCCGGTTGGCCACACGCATGGGCGGCGCCGAAGCGCCGCTGACGGCGGAAGAGGGCGCCGACACGCCGGTCTGGCGGGCGCTCTTGCCCGCGGACGGGCCGACAGGCGGCATTTTCCGGGGCCGTCAGCCGACTGGCTGCCAGCGGCGCGCCCCTGCCCGGCCCCGGAGGGCTTATGACCTGTCTGGACCTCTCCGCAGGATATTTTTTGTGGAGGGAGGATGGGCCCCGGGCCTTTGGGTGCGTGACCCGCCCACTTTCGCCCTGCCAGGATTTCCCCTATCCCTCGGCGCAGATCATGTGAGGGCAGGCGATGATTCCGGTGCAGGGATATTCGGGGCAGAAGGTTGCCGTTCTGGGGCTTGGCCGCTCGGGCCTCGCCACGGCGCGGGCGTTGCAGGCGGGCGGGGCTGTGCCGCTGCTCTGGGACGACAGCCCCGAGGCGCGCGCCAAGGCCGAGGCAGAGGGCTTCACCTGCACCGACCTCACGCGCAATGCCGCGTTTGAGGGGGTGGCCTGCCTTGTCACCTCGCCCGGCATTCCGCATCTTTACCCCCATCCGAACAAGGTGATCGCCCGCGCGCTGGAGCTGGGCGTGCCGGTGGACAATGACATCGGCCTGTTCTTCCGCAGCTTTGCCACGCCCGGCTGGGATGATTTCGAAACCGCGCCGCGGGTGATCTGCGTCACCGGCTCGAACGGGAAATCCACCACGACGGCGCTGATCCATCATATCCTTCAGGTTGCGGGCCGCCCGACGCAGATGGCGGGCAACATCGGGCGCGGTGTGCTGGACATCGACCCGGCGCAGGACGGCGAGGTGATCGTGCTGGAACTTTCCAGCTATCAGACCGACCTTGCCCGCCACCTGACGCCGGATGTGGCGGTTTTCACCAATCTGTCGCCCGACCATCTGGACCGCCACAACGGCATGGGTGGCTATTTCGCCGCCAAGCGCCGGCTTTTCGCCGAGGGCGGCCCCGACCGCGCCGTGGTGGGCGTGGATGAGGTGGAGGGCCGCTTTCTGGCCAATCAACTGGGCGAGGGGCCGCAGGATGACCGGGTGATCCGCATTTCCTCGGGGCAGAAGCTGGACGAATTCGGCTGGTCGGTCTTTGCCCGCAAGGGATTTCTGGCTGAATGGCGCAAGGGGCGGCAGATTGCCTCGATCGACCTGCGGGCGATTGCGGGGCTGCCGGGCGCGCATAACCACCAGAATGCCTGCGCCGCCTATGCTGCGACCCGCAGCCTTGGCCTTGCGCCGAAACTTATCGAGCAGGCGCTGCACAGCTTTGCCGGGCTGCCCCATCGCAGCCAGTTGGTGGCCGAGCGGGGCGGCGTGCGCTTTGTCAATGACAGCAAGGCGACCAATGTGGACAGCGCCGCCAAAGCCTTGCAGGCGTTCGGCAAGATCCGCTGGATCGCGGGCGGTATGGGCAAGGACGGCGGCATTGCCGCGTTGGCGCCCTTCCTTGGTTCGGTGGTGAAAGCCTATCTGATCGGCCATTCGGCGCGCGATTTCGCCCTGCAACTGGGCGATACCCCGCATGAGATTTGCGAGACGATGGAGCGCGCCGTCGCCCGCGCCGCCGCCGAAGCGCAGGCGGGAGAGGTGGTGCTGCTGGCCCCCGCCGCCGCCAGTTTCGACCAATACCCGAACTTTGAAAAGCGCGGCGAGGATTTCACCGCGCGGGTGCGGGCGCTGGCGGGCGGATGACCGATCCCGGTCACCGCGCCACCTATGACCGTTCCGCAGCGGATTGGCACGCCACCCGCGCCGGAACCTACCCCGAGCGGCCCTGGATCGACCTTGTGGCAGGGCCACTTCACCCCGGGGCGCGGGTGCTGGACTTTGGCTGCGGCTCCGGCCATCCGGTGGCCGCCGACCTTCTGGCGCGCGGTTTTGCGGTGACGGGGCTGGATTTCTCAGATGCGATGCTGGCCATTGCCCGTGCCACGCTGCCCCTTGGCGACTGGATTGCGGGGGACATGCGCGACCTGCCGGTGGACGGCCCGTTTGAGGCGGTCATCGCCTGGGACAGTTTCTTTCACCTGACCGGGGAGGAGCAGCGCGCGCTGATCCCCCGCATCGCCGCGTGTATTTCTCCGGGCGGGTGGTTCCTTTTCACCGCCGGCCCGGCAGAGGGGGAGGTTTGGGGCGCGGTTTCGGGCGGGCCGGTCTGGCATGCCAGCCTGTCGCCCGCCGGTTATGCGGCCGCGCTGCAAGAGGCCGGGCTGCATCTGCGCCGCTTCATCGCTGAAAACCCGGCCACGGCGGGCCGGACTGTGGTTCTGGCCCGCCGCGGCAGCGCCTGATTGCGCCACGACCGGCTGAAAGCCGCCATGCCACGCCACGGAATTGACTGGCCTTTGCGGGGGTTCTTGGCTAAGATTCCTCAACCGACCCGGGACCAACCCGGGCGGGCGAGCAGGCGACAATACAGGCGGTTTTTCCATGACTGAGATGGTCTATGGCTCCATGCCCTCACGGGTGGCCGAGCCGGTGCTTCCCCGCTGGTGGCGGACGATCGACAAATGGACGCTGACGGCCATTCTGGTGCTGTTCGGCATCGGGCTGCTTCTGGGCCTTGCAGCCTCGGTGCCGCTGGCGCAGCGCAACGAGCTGGACCCCTATTACTATGTGCAGCGGCAGGCGGCCTTTGGCGGCATGGCGATTTTCGTGATGGTCGCCATTTCGATGATGTCGCCCGAGATGGTGCGGCGGCTGGGGGTGCTGGGCTTTGGCCTCGCCTTCATGGCGCTGGCGCTGCTGCCGGTCTTCGGCACCGATTTCGGCAAGGGCGCGGTGCGCTGGTTCAGCTTTGGCTTTGCCTCGGTCCAGCCGTCGGAATTCCTCAAGCCCGGTTTCATCATCGTTTCGGCATGGCTTGTGGCCGCCTCGGGCGATCTGAACGGCCCGCCGGGCAAGGCGCTGTCCTTTGCCCTTGCCGTGACCATCGTGCTGTTTCTGGCGCTGCAACCCGACTTCGGGCAGGCGATGCTGGTGCTGTTCGGCTGGGGCGTGATCTATTTCGTGGCAGGCGCCCCGATGCTGCTGATCGGTACCATCCTTGGGCTGACCGGGGCAGGTGGCTTCATCGCCTATAACTCGTCGGAGCATTTTGCGCGCCGGATCAATGGCTTCCTGACCTCGGAAGTCGATCCGCGCAGCCAGATCGGTTATGCCACCAATGCCATTCAGGAGGGCGGCTTCTTTGGCGTCGGCGTGGGCGAGGGGCAGGTGAAATGGACGCTTCCCGATGCCCATACCGATTTCATCATCGCCGTCGCGGCCGAGGAATACGGGCTTGTCCTCGTTCTGGTGATCCTTGCGCTTTATGCCACCATCACCGTCCGCTCGCTCTACCGCCTGACGCGCGAGCGTGATCCTTTCACCCGGCTGGCGGGCACCGGGCTGGCCTGCATCTTCGGCGTGCAGGCGATGATCAACATGGGCGTGGCGGTGCGTCTCTTGCCCGCCAAGGGCATGACGCTGCCTTTCGTCAGCTATGGCGGCTCGTCCGTCATCGCGGCGGGCATCACGGTGGGGATGCTGCTGGCCATGACCCGTTCGCGCCCGCAAAGCCAGATGAGCGAGATTCTCGCCCGGGGGCGGCGGTGACGGCGCCTCTGGCCCTGATCGCGGCGGGTGGCACCGGCGGCCACATGTTCCCCGCGCAGGCGCTGGCCGAGGCGTTGATCGCGCGCGGCTGGCGGGTGAAACTGTCCACCGATGCCCGCGGCGCGCGCTATGCCGGGGGCTTTCCCGCCGAAGTGCAGGTGGTGGTGACCGACAGCGCGACTTTCGCCCGGGGCGGGGTTCTGGCGAAACTGGCGGTGCCCTTCCGCATTGCGGGCGGTGTGCTGGCTGCGACGGCCCGCATGGTGGCGGACCGGCCCGCCGTCGTGGTGGGTTTCGGCGGTTATCCAACGATCCCAGCCCTTTCTGCGGCCTTCCTCACCCGCAGGCCGCGGCTTATCCATGAACAGAATGGCGTCCTTGGACGGGTGAACAAGATCTTTGCCCGCCACGTCGCCCTTGTCGCCTGCGGCACTTGGCCCACGGCGTTGCCGCCGGGCGTGCAGGGCAACCACACCGGCAACCCGGTGCGGGCCGCCGTGCTGGAACGCGCCGGCGCCCCCTATATCCCGCCCGGCGACTATCCGATGAGCCTTGTGGTCATCGGCGGCAGTCAGGGCGCGCGCATCCTTTCTGATGTGGTGCCACAGGCCGTCGCCCGCCTGCCCGAAGAGTTGCGTCGCCACCTGCGCGTGGCGCAGCAGGCCCGGCCCGAAGACCTTGACGGCGTGGTCGCCGCCTATGAGGCGGCCGGGCTGGTGGCCGAGGTGGCGCCCTTCTTTGCCGATATTCCCCGCCGCCTCTCCGAGGCGCAGCTTGTCATCAGCCGCTCGGGCGCCTCATCTGTGGCCGATATCGCGGTGATCGGACGCCCCGCCATCCTGATCCCCTTTGCCGCGGCGATGGACGACCATCAGACGGCGAATGCGCAGGGGCTGGTTCAGGCGCAGGCGGCGGTGCTGATCCCCGAGAAGGCGCTTGACGCCGCCACCCTGTCGGACCACATGGCGGCGGTTCTGGGCCAGCCCGAAGCGGCGGCCCGAATGGCGACAGCGGCGCTGTCGCAGGGACGGCCGGATGCGACCGAACGGCTGGTCGCGCTGGTCGAAGGTCTGGTGAAGAAAGGGTAACGCGATGAACGCCACGAAACTGCCGATGGAATTGGGACCGATCCACTTTGTGGGCATCGGCGGCATCGGCATGTCGGGCATCGCCGAAGTGTTGATGACGTTGGGCTACCGGGTGCAAGGGTCGGATTCCAAGGCATCCAAGATCACCGACCGGCTGGTGTCGCTGGGCGCGGTGTTCCACGAAGGCCAGCGCGCCGAAAACATCGGCGAGGCGGCCGTGGTCGTGGTGTCTTCGGCCATCAAGAAGGGCAATCCCGAGCTGGAAGAAGCGCGGCGGAAAAAGCTGCCCGTGGTCCGCAGGGCCGAGATGCTGGCCGAACTGATGCGGCTGCGCTCGAACATCGCCATCGCGGGCACCCATGGCAAGACCACGACGACGACCATGGTTGCCACGCTTCTGGACAAGGGCGGGTTTGACCCGACCGTGATCAACGGCGGGGTGATCCACGCCTATGGCTCGAATGCGCGGGCCGGGGCCGGGGAATGGATGGTGGTCGAGGCGGATGAAAGCGACGGGTCGTTCAACCGTCTGCCCGCGACCATTGCCATCGTCACCAACATCGACCCCGAGCATATGGAGCATTGGGGCAGTTTTGACGCGCTGCGCAAAGGCTTCTACGATTTCGTCTCGAACGTGCCGTTTTATGGTCTGGCCGTCTGTTGCACCGATCATCCTGAGGTTCAGGCGCTGGTCGGCAAGGTCACCGACCGCCGCATCGTGACCTTTGGCTTCAACGCGCAGGCTGATGTGCGGGCGGTGAATCTGACGTTCGAAAATGGCATAGCGCACTTCGATATCCTGCTTCAGAATGAAGGCGAAGGTTCGAAAATTGAAGGTTGCACCTTGCCGATGCCTGGGGACCACAACGTCTCCAACGCGCTGTCGGCGGTGGCGGTGGCCCGGCATCTGGGCATGAAGCGTGATGAAATCCGCGAGGCGCTGGCCGGGTTCGCCGGAGTCAACCGCCGCTTCACCAAGGTCGGCGAAGTGGGCGGCGTGACCATCATCGACGACTATGGCCACCACCCGGTCGAGATTGCCGCCGTGCTGAAAGCCGCCCGTCAGGCCACCAAGGGCCGGGTGATCGCCGTGCATCAGCCGCACCGCTATACCCGTTTGTCCAGTCTTTTCGAGGACTTCTGCACCTGCTTCAACGAAGCCGATGTGGTCGCCATCGCCGAAGTCTATGCCGCGGGCGAAGACCCGATCCCCGGCGCCAGCCGCGACGATCTGGTGGCAGGTCTTATCGCCCATGGCCACCGTCACGCCCGCGCCCTGCTGGACGAGGGCGACCTGCTGCGGCTGGTCAAGGAGCAGGCCCGTCCGGGCGATATGGTGGTCTGCCTGGGCGCCGGGACGATCTCGGCCTGGGCCAATGCGTTGCCCGCCAAGCTTGTGGGACATACCGCATGAGGATTCTGGGAAAAGGAAACTCTTTCAAAGAGCTGCGGGTGGTTTCTGAAGGAATTGCACAAATGTGCAATCGGGTTTGTGCATGAGTTACCCACTCATCCTCGGCTGTCTTTGGGTGGTCGCGGCGGCGGGCGTGTCGTTCCTGCCGATGCGCGCCCAATTCGCGCCGGGGCTGGCCCTGCTGATCGCCGCCCCGTTGCTGATCGTCTGGCTGGGACTGGCGCATGGCTGGTTTCTGGCGGGCATCGGCAGCTTTGCCTTCCTGTCGATGTTCCGCAAGCCGCTCTGGTATCTCACCCGCCGCGCCCTTGGACGAAAGGTCGCCGAATGACCGCCGCCCTGATTGCCGCCTTCCTCTGGCTGATCGCCGCCAATGTGATCGCCATGTTCCCCAGCCGCGACCAGCATTGGACCAACGCCTATATCCTGATCGCCATCGGCGTGCCGATCCTTGGCTGGGTCACCTTCACCGGCGGCCCGCTCTGGGGCTTTGCCGTGCTGGTCGGCGGGGCGAGCGTGCTGCGCTGGCCGCTGGTCTATCTCTGGCGCTGGACGCGGCGACAGGTGCAGGGGCTGCGGCCATGAGCGGGCTGCCCGACGTGCGCGGCACGCTCACGCCGCAGCGTGCGCTTGCCGATCTCACCTGGTTGCGGGTCGGCGGCCCGGCTGACTGGCTGTTTCAGCCCGCGGATGAGGCGGACCTTGCCGCTTTCCTTGCCGCGCTGGACCCGGCCATTGCCGTCTTCCCGATGGGGGTCGGCAGCAATCTGATCGTGCGCGACGGCGGTATCCGCGCCGTGGTGATCCGGCTGGGGCGCGGCTTCAATGCCATTGAAACCACAGGGGAAACCGTAACCGCAGGCGCGGCCGCGCTGGACGCCCATGTGGCGCGCAAGGCAGCCGAGGCGGGGCTGGACCTGACCTTCCTGCGCACCATTCCCGGCAGCATCGGCGGTGCTGTGCGGATGAATGCGGGCTGCTATGGGTCATATGTGGCGGACAATCTGGTGTCGGTCCGCGTCGTCACCCGTCAGGGCGCGGCGCGCGACATTCCCGCTGCCGACCTGAACCTGCGCTATCGCCAGTCCGACCTGCCGGAAGGTTGGGTCATCACCGCCGCCACTTTCCGCGCCGCCAAGGGCGATCCGGTGGAGCTTGAGGCGCGGATGGCCGACCAGATTGCCAAGCGCGACGCCAGCCAGCCCACCAAAGACCGCAGCGCAGGGTCCACCTTCCGCAACCCGGTGGGCCATTCCAGCACCGGCCGCTCCGATGACAGCCACGAGCTGAAGGCGTGGAAGGTGATCGACGATACCGGGATGCGGGGCGCCACCAAGGGCGGCGCGCAGATGAGCCCGAAGCATTCCAACTTCCTGATCAACGCGGGTGGGGCCTCTGCCGCCGATCTCGAGGATTTGGGCGAAGAGGTGCGAAAAAGGGTTTTCCAACAGAGCGGTATCACGCTAGAGTGGGAAATCATGCGGGTCGGCGAACGCCCCGCGAAATGACAAGACCAAAATAACAAGACCACGGGCAAAAAGCCCGGGCAGAGGCAGTAAATGGCGGGCACATCGAGCGGGATGGCCCCCCGAGTGGCGGTGTTGATGGGTGGACTTTCCGCAGAGCGGGAGGTTTCCTTGTCGTCCGGGCGTGAATGCGCCGCGGCCCTTCGGGTGGCAGGGTATCAGGTGATCGAGGTCGATTGCGGCCCCGACCTGCCCGCACGGCTGGCCGAAATCAAACCCGATGTCGCCTTCAATGCCCTGCATGGCCGCTGGGGCGAGGATGGCTGCGTGCAGGGCCTCTTGGAATGGCTGCGCATTCCTTATACCCATTCGGGCGTGCTGGCCTCGTCGCTGGCGATGGACAAGGCGCGCGCCAAAGAGGTTTACATCGCCGCCGGTCTGCCCACCGTGACCAGCCGTCTGGCCTGCCGCGAAGAGGTTGAGGCGCATCACGTCCTGCCGCCACCCTATGTGGTGAAACCGAACAACGAAGGCTCGTCCGTCGGCGTCTATATCGTGCGCGAGGGGGCGAATGCCCCGCGTCTGGCAGCGACGATGCCGGAAGTGGTGATGGTGGAAACCTATGCCCCGGGACGCGAATTGACGACCGCCGTGATGGGGGACCGGGCGCTTTGCGTGACGGATATCATCACCAGCGGCTGGTATGACTACGATGCGAAATACACCACCGGCGGTTCGCGCCATGTGATCCCGGCTGACCTGCCGCAGGAGATTACCGACGCCTGCCTGGACTATGCCCTGCGCGCCCACCGCGCCCTGGGCTGCCGGGGTGTCAGCCGCACCGATTTCCGCTGGGATGAAACGCGCGGTCTGGCGGGGCTGATCCTGCTCGAGACCAACACCCAGCCCGGCATGACGCCGACCTCGCTTGCGCCCGAGCAGGCGGGCCATTGCGGCATTTCCTTTCCCGAGCTTTGCCGCTGGATGGTCGAGGACGCCTCATGCAATCGCTAGCCCGCATTCCCCTGCGCCGCGATCCGGCGCCCAGCCGCTGGTCCTACCGGATGCAGCGGCTGTGGCTGACGCCGCTGTTCCGCCTGCTGTGCCGGGTGGGGCTGCCGGGGTTGGTCGTGGTGCTGGTTGCCGCATTGGTGCTGATGGATCAGGGGCGCCGCGCGGCCATCACGGGCGTCTTTTCCCACCTGACCGAACAGTTTCAGGCCCGCCCCGAGTTTCGCGTCAACCTGATGTCGGTCGAGGGGGCTTCGCCGGAACTTGCCGATGCCGTCCGCGCGCGGCTGGGGGTCAAGCTGCCGGTGTCGTCGTTCGATCTGGATCTCTTGGCGCTGCGGGCCAAGGCCGAAGCGATGGATGCCGTGGCTGCCGCCGAATTGCGCGTCCGCTCCGGCGGGGTGTTGCAGGTCACGATTACCGAGCGCGAGCCGATGCTGGTCTGGCGCAAGGATGATGCGCGGATCGAGATGCTGGATGCCTCGGGTCACCGGGTGGCGGCGCTGGCCGAGCGGGCCGACCGCCCTGACCTGCCGCTGATCGCGGGCGAGGGCGCCGATGCCGCCGCGGTCGAGGCGCTGGCGCTGATCGACGCCGCGGGGCCGCTTTTGCCGCGGATGCGCGGGCTGGTGCGGATGGGGCAGCGGCGTTGGGACATGGTTCTGGACCGCGACCAGCGCATTCTGTTGCCCGCAGAAAACCCGGTTCCGGCGCTTGAGGCGCTTCTGGCGCTGAACACCGCCGACGACCTGCTGGCGCGCGACCTGACGGCGATTGATTTGCGCGACCCGGCGCGGCTGGTGCTGCGCCTGTCCCCCCATGCCCTGACCGAAGCCCGCCGCGCGCGTGGCATCATAGACAAGACCGCGAAGACGGAGAGCAGCCTATGACCGATCTTTACCAGACCCAGCGCGCCATGCGCACCCTGCGCCGCACCGCTATTCAGCGCGGGGTGGTGGCCATTCTGGACGTGGGCACCTCGAAGATCGCCTGTCTGGTGCTGCGCTTTGACGGATACGAAAGTCAGGCTGACAGCGACGGCGTGGGGCCGATGGCCGGGCAATCCACTTTCCGCGTGATCGGCGCTGCCACCACCCGCTCGCGCGGGGTGCGCTTTGGCGAAATCGCGGTGATGAATGAAACCGAACGCGCCATCCGCACCGCGGTTCAGGCGGCGCAGAAGATGGCGAATGTCCGTGTCGATCACGTCATCGCCTGTTTCTCGGGGGCCGAGCCGCGCAGCTATGGTCTGGCGGGCGAATGGGAATTGCAGGATTCGGTGGTCAGCGAACAGGATGTGGCCCGCGTGCTGGCCGCCTGCGACGTGCCCCCCTTGGGAGAGGCGCGCGAGGTGCTGCACGCCCAGCCGGTGAACTTCGCGCTGGACCACCGCACCGGGCTTGGCGACCCGCGCGGCCAGATCGGCAACCGGCTGGCCTGCGACATGCACCTGTTGTCGGTCGATGCCAGCGTGATCCAGAACCTTCTTTACTGCATCAACCGCTGTGACCTTGAACTCGCCGGGGTGGCGTCCTCGTCCTATGTTTCGGGCGTGGCCAGTCTGGTTGAGGATGAACAGGAACTGGGTGCTGCCTGCATCGACATGGGCGGCGGGTCCACCGGCATTTCGATCTTCATGAAGAAGCACATGATCTTTGCCGATGCGGTGCGCATGGGCGGCGACCATGTGACCTCGGACATCTCCAAGGGTCTGCAAGTGCCGCTGGCCGTGGCCGAGCGGATCAAGACCAAGCATGGCGGCGTTCACGCCACCGGCATGGATGACCGCGAGATGATCGAGATGGGCGGAGATTCCGGCGATTGGGAGAAAGACCGCCGTCAGGTCAGCCGCACGGAACTTATCGGCATCATGCGGCCGCGGGTCGAGGAAATCCTTGAAGAGGTGCGCGGCCGTCTGGACGCGGCGGGGTTCGACACTTTGCCCAGCCAGCAGATCGTTCTGACGGGCGGCGCCAGCCAGATCCCGGGGCTTGACGGGCTGGCCAGCCGCATTCTGGGCAGCCGGGTGCGGATGGGCCGCCCCCTGCGGGTGCAGGGCCTGCCGCAGGCCGCCACCGGCGCGGCCTTTTCGGCGGCGGTGGGGCTTTGCCTCTTTGCGGCACATCCGCAGGATGAATGGTGGGACTTCGACATTCCGACCGAACGCTATCCGGCACGCTCGATCAAGAGGGCCCTGCGGTGGTTCAAGGACAACTGGTAACCCGCTATATCCTGCGCCTCTGGCGAAATGCCGCTGATACGGGCGGCATTCCTCCCAGATTTTGTAGGAACACTGTGTTTTTCTCGTGACCTCCGGTTTCCTTGTGGATAGATTGGGGGATAAGTCGGCATTCCGGGCCTCGGGGACGGGTTCGGACAGACCGGCAGCTTAACCGGCGCGGCAGCAAGCCAGCACAAGAACAGGCGGACAGACCATGGCATTGAACCTGATCATGACCAATCAGCGCGAAGAGCTGAAGCCGCGCATCACCGTTTTCGGCGTGGGCGGGGCTGGCGGCAACGCCGTCAACAACATGATCGACAAATCCCTTGAGGGGGTCGAGTTCGTGGTCGCCAACACCGATGCGCAGGCGCTGCAGCAATCCAAGGCCGAAGCCCGCATCCAGATGGGCCTGAAGGTGACCGAAGGTCTGGGCGCCGGCGCGCGTCCCACGGTTGGCGCCGCCGCCGCCGAAGAGACCATCGAGGAAATTGTTGACCATCTGGCCGGCGCCCATATGTGCTTCATCACCGCCGGGATGGGCGGCGGCACCGGCACCGGCGCGGCCCCGATCATCGCGCAGGCCGCGCGTGAGTTGGGTGTGCTGACCGTCGGCGTCGTGACCAAGCCCTTCCAGTTCGAGGGCAACAAGCGGATGAAGCAGGCCGAAGAGGGCATCGCTGCCCTGCAAAAGGTCGTCGATACGCTGATCATCATTCCGAACCAGAACCTCTTCCGTTTGGCGAACGAGCGCACCACCTTCACCGAAGCCTTCGCCATGGCCGATGACGTGCTGTATCAGGGCGTCAAGGGCGTGACCGATCTGATGGTGCGCCCCGGCCTGATCAACCTCGACTTTGCCGATGTCCGCGCCGTGATGGACGAGATGGGCAAGGCGATGATGGGCACCGGCGAAGCCTCGGGCGATGACCGTGCGGTTCAGGCCGCCGAAAAGGCCATCGCCAACCCGCTGCTCGACGAAATCAGCCTGCACGGCGCCAAGGGTGTGCTGATCAATATCACCGGCGGCACCGACCTGACCCTGTTCGAACTGGACGAAGCCGCCAATATTATCCGCGAAAAGGTCGATCCTGACGCCAATATCATCGTGGGCAGCACGCTTGACCCGTCGATGCAGGGCGCGATCCGGGTTTCGGTCGTCGCCACCGGCATTGATGTGAGCCAGGCCAAGGCCGATGTGCCCGTCGCCCGCCGCTCGATGGCCGAGCCGCTGAAGCCCGTGCAACCGGCACCCGAGCCGCGCCGTGAAGCGCCGATGACGCTGACCGCGCCCGCCGCGCCGCAAAGCTATGCCCCGGCGCCGACCCTGTTTGACGAGGTTCCCGCCGCCGCCTTCCAACCGGCGCCCGAGCCGGAAGACGTGATTGCCGCCGCCGACGATCTGCCGCCGCCGGTCTATCGCGCCCCCGCCGCGCAACAGCAACCGGCGCCGCGTCCGGCGCCCGCCGCCGCCGCTGCCCATGATGCTGACGCGGCCAGCTTTGTCGCGCCGCGTCCGCGCGCCCCCGGCACCCCATCGCCCGAGGCGCTGGCCCGTCTGCAGGCAGCCGTGTCGAAAAGCCCTGCCGCTGCCGCGCAGCGCCCGGCGGCAGCCGCCGCTCCGGCCCGCGCCCCTGTGGCGCAGCCCGCGGCCAAGCCCGCCGCCGAGGCCCGCCCGCGCTTTGGAATCGGCGGTCTGATCAGCCGGATGGCCGGCGGTCACCCCGAAACCGCCGAGCGTCCGGCCGCCCGGAACCAGCCGCCCGTCACCTCTTATGACGACGAGCAGGACATGGGCGCCGATCAGGAACGGATCGAGATTCCCGCCTTCCTGCGGCGGCAGGCCAACTGACGAAAGGTTGCAATCGTTGCAAAGGCCCGGCCAAGCGCCGGGCTTTTTTATTTATATCAATGACTTGCTGCGTTGCGGCGCTGTCACATTCGGTTACAAAGAGTGAGTTGAGATCACAACCCAAGCGCCCTAGGTAGGTCTCGCCGGGACAAGACCGGCGCTTGAACGGGTTCGGGATCAACAGCCGTGCAAAACACGCTTGCCACCTCTGCCACCTTCCGGGGCCTTGGCCTTCACTCCGGCGCGCCGGTCACCATGACCGTGCATCCGGCCGAGGCGGGTCATGGCATCTGGTTCCGGCGGATCGATCTGGCCGCGGGCGATACCCGTGTGGCCGCCCGCTGGGATACCGTCGTTCCCTCGAAACTCTGCACCCTGATCGCCAATGCGGCGGGCGCTTCGGTTTCGACCATCGAACATGTGATGGCCGCGCTGGCCGGTTCGGCCATCCACAATGCGCTGATCGACATTGACGGGCCGGAAGTGCCGATTCTCGACGGTTCGGCGGCGCCTTTCGTGGCGGGCTTCCTTGCGGCGGGCATCGTGGCGCAGGATGCGCCGGTGCGGGCGCTGCGGGTGCTGAAAACGGTGGAAGTGCGCGAGGGTGAGGCCGTCGCGCGTCTGGAACCGGCCGAAATGCTGGAAATCGACTTCGAGATCGACTTTACCGATGCCGCCATCGGCCGTCAGGAAAAGCACCTGAATCTGGCCAACGGCGCCTTCGTGCGCGAACTCTCTGACAGCCGCACCTTCTGCCGCAATGCCGAAGTGGTGGCGATGCGCGAACGCGGGCTGGCCTTGGGCGGCACGCTGGAAAATGCCGTGGTGTTCGAGGGTGACCGCGTGCTGTCGCCCGGCGGGCTGCGCCATGCTGACGAACCCGTGCGTCACAAGATGCTGGATGCGGTGGGCGACCTTGCCCTTGCCGGAGGGCCGATCCTGGGCCGCTATACCGGCGTGCGCGCCGGCCATGCGATGACCAACCGTCTGCTGCGCGCGCTTTTCGCCACGCCGGGCGCCTGGCGCTGGCAAGATTGCACCGAACTGACCGGCGCCAAACTGCCGGGTGTGGGCGTGCATTCCGCCGATCTGCCCCGCTCTCTGGCTGCTGTTGCCTGATAAGCGGCGGCGCGGCATAAACCCGTTTTGCGCCCCGGATTTTTCTGTGCTACGAGGGGCCAACACGGGCAGAACCCGCCTCTGGGCCGGGACGCACGAGGCAACGGGATAGGCGGAAGATGGCAGGCGGACAGTCGGGTGCGGTGCGGCAGGCTCTTGGCGCCGCCCTCCTTATGACGATGTTGCTGACGGGCTGCGGCACGCTCGGCTGGGGCAAGCCGAAAGAGCGGGCCCTTGACACCTATACCCCCGAAGAACTCTACCAGATGGGCGAGTATCAGCTTGAAACCGCCAAGAAACCCGAAGCGGCCCTGCTGTATTTTCAGGAAGTCGAGCGGATCTATCCCTATACCGAATGGGCCAAGCGCGGGCTGATCATGCAGGCCTTCACCCTGCACAAGAACAAGGAATACGAGCAGGCCCGCGACGCGGCGCAGCGCTTCCTTGATTTCTACCCGGGGGATGAGGATGCGGCCTATGCGCAATACCTCATGGCGCTGTCCTATTATGATGAAATTGACGAGGTGGGCCGGGATCAGGGCCTGACCTTCCAGGCGCTGCAATCGCTGCGCGTGGTGATCGAACAATATCCCGACAGCGAATATGCCAAATCGGCGATGATGAAATTCGATCTGGCCTTTGACCATCTGGCGGCCAAGGAAATGGAAATCGGGCGCTACTACCTCAAGCGCAAGAATTACGCCGCCGCGATCAACCGCTTCCGCACTGTGGTTCAGGACTTCCAGACCACCACCCACACCGCCGAGGCGCTGCACCGGCTGGTGGAATGCTACCTTGCCCTTGGGTTCGAGGAAGAGGCGCAGACGGCGGCGGCGATCCTTGGCCACAACTATCAGTCCTCGCCCTTCTATGATGACAGTTTCCGCCTGCTGAAGGGCAAGGGCCTGTCGCCCGAAGCCAAGGGCACAAGCTGGCTGGCGACGGTTTACCGCCAGATGATCCGGGGCGAATGGCTGTAAGGGGGATGGGCAGATTGCCCATCCTACGGGGATGCTATGCTTCGCTCGCTTGAAATCCGCGATGTGCTGATCATCGACCGGCTGTCGCTGGCCCTCGGGCCGGGACTGAACGTGCTGACTGGCGAGACGGGGGCAGGCAAGTCGATTCTGCTCGACGCGCTGGGATTCGTGCTGGGCTGGCGGGGCAGGGCGGAACTGGTCCGTCAGGGCGCCGCGCAGGGCGAGGTGGAGGCGGTTTTCGACCTTCCCGCCGGCCATGCCGCCCGCGCCGTTCTGGCCGAGGCCGGGATCGGCGGCGAGGATGAGCTGATCCTGCGCCGCGTGAACACCGCCGATGGCCGCAAGACCGCCTGGGTCAATGACCGCCGCGTGTCGGGCGAGGTGTTGCGCGACCTCTCCGAAACGCTGGTGGAACTGCATGGCCAGCACGATGACCGCGGCCTGTTGAACCCGCGCGGCCACCGGCAGCTGCTCGACGCCTTCGGCGGCATCGACAGCGGGGCGGCAAGGGCCGCATGGCGGGCGCGGGCCGAGGCGCGGGCGGCGCTCGACGCCGCGCAGGCCAGCCTCGCCCGGGCACAGGCCGAAGAGGATTTCCTGCGCCATGCCGTGGCCGAACTCGACAAACTGGCGCCGAAACCCGGCGAAGAGGCCGAACTCGACACCCGCCGCCGCATGATGCAGGGCGCCGAGCGTATCCGCGCCGACATCACCCGCGCCCACAGCGCCCTGTCCGAGGGCGCCACAGGGGCGATGCGCGACGCGCTGCGCTGGCTTGAAGGCGCCTCCGGCCGGGCCGAGGGGCGGCTGGACGGCGCGCTTGCCGCGCTGAACCGCGCGCTTCTGGAGCTTTCCGATGCCGAAGCCGGGGTGGAAGACGCCCTGCGCAGCCTCGACTTCAACCCGTCCGAGCTTGAGGCGCTGGAGGAACGGCTCTTCGCCATCCGCGCGCTGGCCCGCAAGCATTCGGTGCTGGCCGATGATCTGGCCACGCTGGCCGCCGATCTTTCCGCCCGGCTGGCGGCGATCGACGGCGGCATGGCGGGGCTGGCGCGGCTGGAGCAGGCGGTCAGCGCCGCCGATGCCGCCTATACCGCCGCTGCCACCGCCCTGACACGCGCGCGCCGCGCTGCGGCCCAGCGGCTTGATACCGAGATGGCCGCCGAACTGGCCCCGCTGAAGATGGAGCGGGCGGTCTTCGTCACCGAAATCGGCGCCGCCGATCCGGGACCCGAGGGGATGGATGCCGTCACCTTCACCGTCGCCACCAACCCCGGCGCCCCGGCAGGCGCCCTGAACCGCATCGCCTCGGGCGGCGAACTCAGCCGCTTTCTGCTGGCGCTGAAGGTTTGCCTGCATGGCGACACCCCCGGTATGACCCTGATCTTCGACGAGATTGACCGGGGCGTCGGCGGCGCCACCGCCGATGCCGTGGGTCGTCGGCTGAAATCGTTGGCAGATACAGCGCAGGTGCTGGTCGTGACCCATTCGCCGCAGGTGGCGGCCTTTGGCGGCCATCACTGGCGCGTGGCCAAGCGGGTGGAAGGCGGCCAGACCCTCTCCACCGTCACCGCGCTTTCCGCGCCCGAACTGGTCGAGGAAATCGCGCGGATGCTGGCGGGCGATACCGTCACCGACGCCGCCCGCGCCGCTGCGCAGGCGCTGCTGGCGCCCTGAGGCTGGTTCTGCAACTGCCCCGGGCAGGTCACGGCGCAACCGGACAGTGCCCGGAAATCGCGCAGCAAGCCAGTCACCAGGCGCATAACCGCTTTACCCAATGCAGGGCTTACATGCTGCGATGCAGCAAACTATCTTCGGGACAGGTTACAAGGAAAGGAGCCTGTCATGGTCTCTTCGCTCAAATCTCTCTTCGCCGCCCTGCGCGTTCCCAGCCGTTCGCAGCTTGAACGGGCTTATCTGGAAGGCTCCGTCTCGCGGATCGACCTTGAACGTCGTGAGCGTGAAATCGAACAGGGCATGTTCGCCCGCTACTACTGATCAGTCCACCGCGCTGAAGGCGAGGCTCTCGGCCTCTTGCCCCATGTCGCTGCACCGCAGCACGGCGGTCAGCATCGCACCAAAGCGCGGCACCTCGGCGCCGCTGGCATCGCGGGCGCCCGTCACGACAAACCGCTGCCGCAGCAGGCTTACCCCGGGGCCCAGCGGCAGGATGCTACCGCGCCCGGTGACCAGACGCGCCCGGGCCAGCGCGCCCTGTGCCTCGGCGGCAAAGGCGGCCTCGGCGGCGGCCCGCCCCTCGGCCCAGACCCCGGTGAGCGTCAACGCCGTGCCCTCGGGCGCCAGAAGCCGCGACAGCGCCCCGCCATCGCCTTCGGCAAAGGCCAGCGCAAAGGCGCGGCTGAAATCCTCGGGCGTCATGCGCCGGCCACCAGCTTGCCGGGGTTCATCAGCCCCTTCGGGTCCAGCGCCCGCTTGATTGCCCCCATCACCGCCCACCCCTCACCATGTTCCGCCGCCATCAGCGGCAGCTTGCCAAAACCCACACCATGCTCGCCGGTGATGGTGCCGCCAAGCGCCAGCGCCCGCGCCGCCATCCGCGCCGCAAGGCCCTTGGCCACGGCGATTTCCGCCGGATCATCGGGGTTCACCAGCAGGATCGCATGGAAATTCCCGTCGCCGACATGGCCCAGGATCGGCCCCGGGATCGGGCTGGCGGCAATATCGGCTCGCGTTTCCTCCACCGCCTGCGCCAGCCGGGAAATCGGCACGCAGACATCGGTGATGATCGCCCGCGCCCCCGGCCGGCTGGCCAGAATCGCCGGATAGGCGTTGTGGCGCATCTTCCACAGCCGGTTGCGGTCTTCCTGCCGCTCGGCCCAAAGGAAATCGGCGGCGCCAAACCCCGCCGCAATCTCACCAAACCGTTCCGCCTGTTCCGCCACCGCCGCGGGCGAGCCGTGAAATTCCACCAGCAACAGCGGCGCCAGCGGCAGATCGGTCTTTGAGTAAGCATTGCAGGCCGCCACCGTGGCCGTATCCAGCACCTCGATCCGCGCCATCGGTATGCCGGTCTGGATCGTGGCAATCACGCAATCCACCGCCTCGGCAATGCCCGGAAAGGCGCAGGTCGCCGCCGAAACCGCCTCGGGCTGGCCCTGCAGCCGCAGGGTGATTTCGGTGATCAGCCCCAGCGTTCCTTCGGACCCCACCATAAGCGCCGTCAGGTCATAGCCCGCCGAAGACTTGGGCGCGCCCGATCCGGTGCGGATCAGCCGCCCGTCGGACAGCACCACCTCAAGCCCCAGCACCGCGTCGCGCATCGTGCCATAGCGCACCGCCGCCGTGCCGCTGGCCCGGGTTGCCGTCATGCCGCCGATGCTGGCATTCGCCCCCGGGTCCACCGGAAAGAACAGACCCGTCGCGCGCAGTTCCGCATTCAGCGCCTCACGCGTGATGCCGGGCTGCACGCGCACCAGCATATCCTCGGCCCGCACCTCCAGCACCGCCGCCATCTCGCGGAAATCCACCGTCACCCCGCCGTGCCGCGCCAAGGCGTGTCCTTCCAGAGAGGTGCCCGCGCCCCAGCCGATCATCGGCACGCCATGGGCCGCGCAGATTTTCACCAGCGCGGCCACTTCCGCGGTCGAGCGGGGGAAGGCCACCGCATCGGGTGGCGCCGCCGAAACAAGGCTCTCGCTCTGGCCATGCTGGGCCAGAACGGCGGTGGCGGTGGACAGGCGGTCCCCCAGAAGGGCGCACAATTCGGCAAGGGCAGAGGAAAGCGACATGACAGGAGTTTAGGCAGGCGGGCCGCCAAAGCAAAGGCGCGCCCGAAGGCGCGCCGCAAGATTTTTCGAAAAATCTTGCAAATTCCTTCCAAGGAATTTGCCGGTTCCTTGCAGGAACCGCTCCCTAGAAAAACGCCTGCAACCCGGTGATCGCCCGGCCGAGGATCAGCGCATGAACGTCATGCGTGCCTTCATAGGTGTTCACGGTTTCCAGGTTCACCATATGGCGCATGATCTGGAAATCTTCCTGAATGCCGTTGCCGCCATGCATGTCGCGCGCCCAGCGGGCCGCGTCCAGCGCCTTGCCGCAATTGTTGCGCTTGACGATGGAAATCATCTCGGGCGCCGCATTCGCCTCGTCCAGCAGCCGGCCGACGCGCAGGCTCGCCTGCATCCCCAGCGAGATTTCGGTCAGCATATTGGCCAGCTTCAACTGGTAAAGCTGGGTCTGCGCCAGCGGCCGGTTGAACTGCTTGCGATCCAGCCCATATTGCCGCGCGGCGCCCATGCAGAACTCCGCCGCACCCAGCACGCCCCACGAGATGCCATAGCGCGCCCGGTTGAGGCAGCCGAACGGACCCTTCAGCCCCTCGACATGCGGCAGAAGGGCGTCTTCGCCGACTTCCACCCCGTTCAGCACGATTTCCCCGGTGATCGAGGCGCGCAAGGACAGTTTGCCGCCCACTTTCGGCGCCGAAAGCCCCTTTATGCCCTTTTCCAGCACGAAACCCTTGATCTTGCCGCCATGCGCCTCGGACTTGGCCCAGACCACGAACACATCGGCGATCGGCGCGTTGGAAATCCACATCTTGGCGCCGTTCAGCACATAGCCATTGGCGGTCTTCTTCGCCGTGGTCTTCATCCCCGCCGGGTCCGACCCGGCATCCGGCTCGGTCAGGCCGAAACAGCCGATCCACTCACCCGAGGCCAGTTTCGGCAGGTATTTCTTGCGCTGTTCCTCGGTGCCATAGGCATAGATCGGATACATCACCAGACTGGATTGCACCGACATCATCGAGCGATAGCCGGAATCCACCCGCTCCACTTCCCGCGCGATCAGGCCATAGGCGACGTAAGAGGCGCCCAACCCGCCGTATTCCTCGGGCACGGTCACGCCCAGCAGGCCCATCTCGCCCATCTCGCGGAAAATCGCCGGATCGGTGGTTTCTTCACGATAGGCGGCAATAACGCGCGGTTGCAGCTTTTCCTGCGCATAGGCGCGGGCCGCGTCGCGCAGCATCCGCTCTTCCTCGGTCAACTGGTCATTCAGACGGAAGGGATCTTCCCAGTCGAAACGGCCCAGATCGGGGGCATCCTTGGCCTTGAGTTTGGGTTTGTCGGTCATCCTGTCCTCCAGCGCGGAAAACTCATGCTTCCGCAGAAATCCTGTCGCCTTCTGCCACGAATCCGCGCAGAATGCCACCGAAACCGCCTCAGTCCACCATGAGGGAAACTCATGTTCGCGCGCCGTTACCTGCCCTCGCTCCCCTCGCTTCTGGCGCTTGAAGCGGTGGCGCGTCTGGGCACTGCCTCGGCTGCGGCGGAGGAGCTGAACCTGACCCAAGGCGCCATCAGCCGCCAGTTGCAGGTGCTTGAGGGGCAGTTGGGGGTGGCCCTGATCATCCGCGACAAGCACCGCCTGCGCCTGACCCCCGCCGCGCAGGATTTCGTGGCCGAGGCGCGGCGGGCGCTGACCACGCTGTCGCGCGCCTCGTTGGCCTTGCGGGCCAATCCGACCGGCGGCAGCCTGAACCTTGCGATCCTGCCCGCCTTCGGGATGCACTGGCTGGCGCCGCGTCTGGCGCGCTTTGCCACCCAGCACCCCGAGGTGACGGTGAACCTCTCTACCCGTTTGAAACCCTTTGACTTTTCCGCGACCGCCTTCGATGCCGCCATCCATTACGGGCGGCAGGACTGGCCGGGGGTGGATTACCTCAAACTGATGGACGAAGACCTGCTGGCGGTCGCCGCCCCGGGCCTGCCGCCCATGGCCCGGGCCGAAGACATTCTGACCCAGCCGTTGTTGCAACTGGAAAGCCGCCCCGGCGACTGGGGCCGCTGGCTGGCCCATCAGGGCGCGGCCAATGAGAGGCCGCCGGCGATGCTGTTCGACCAGTTCGCCACCATGACTCAGGCCGCGATCCACGGCCTTGGCCTTGCCTTGCTGCCGCTGTTCCTGATCCGCCGCGATCTGGAGGAGGGGCGGCTGGTGCCCGCCTTTGGCCAAGCCGTGCCTGCCTTGGGCAGCTATTATCTTGTCTGGCCGAAAGACACGCCGCCCCGCGCGCCGCTGACCTCGTTCCGGCGCTGGCTGACCTCGGAACTGCCGCACGTTCATCTTGGCTGAAATATCCCGGGGGAGGCGCGGCACGCGCCGGGGGCAGCGCCCCCTCCTGTCGGCTACCGCAGCGCGCCCCTTGCCTTTGATCAAATCCCGCAGCACCATCGCGCCAAATCCGCGAGGCCGCCATGCAACCCAAGACCATCGGTGACGTTTCCTTCTGGTATGCCGATATCGGCCTGCCGCAAACCCGCCGACCGGCCCTGCACGGCGATACCACTGCCGATGTCGCCATCATCGGGGCGGGCTTTACCGGGCTCTGGACCGCCTGGTATCTGAAACAGGCCAAGCCTGACCTCAATGTGCTGGTTCTGGAAAAGGAGTTTGCCGGTTTCGGCGCTTCGGGCCGCAACGGAGGCTGGTGCATGGGCACCTTCGCCTGGAAACATGAGGCTTATGAGAAGGACAGCTCGCGTGTGGCGGTGCTGGAGATGGTCCGCCATCTGGAAGGGGCCGTGCCGGAAATCGCCCGTATCTGCGCCGAACAGGGGATCGACGCCGATATCATCCCGACCGAAGAGATGATGGTGGCCACCAACCCGGCGCAACTGACCCGGATGCGCGGCGAGATTGCCCATCGTCAGCATTGGGGCGACGGCCACCGCGTGCGCGAACTGTCACCGCAAGAGGTGGCACAGCGGGTCAACATTCCGAATGTGCTGGGGGCGATGGTGGTTTCGGGCATGGCGCGCATCCAGCCCGCGAAGCTGGTGCGCGGCCTTGCCGACGCTTGCGAGCGGGCCGGGGTGCGCATTGCCGAAGGCACCGAGGTTCTCGATTACGCGCGGGGACTGGTGACCACCGATCACGGCAAGGTCCGCGCGCGCATCATTCTGCGCTGCACCGAAGGCTTCACCGCCACCCTGCCGGGGCGCAAGCGGGAATGGGTGCCGCTGAACTCGGCCCAGATCGCCACCGTTCCCCTGCCGCCCGAGGTCTGGGCCAAGATCGGCTGGGACGGGCACGAGCTGATCGGCGACATGATGAACGCCTATTGCTATTGCCAGCGCACGCGCGAGGGGCGGATTACGGTTGGGGCGCGCGGGGTGCCCTATAAATTCGGCTCGAAGATGGACAAGAACGGCGCGCCCGACCCCGAAACCATCCGCCGCCTGACCGAAGTGCTGCACCGCCATTTCCCCGAAGCCGCAGCCTATCCCATCGACCATGCCTGGTGCGGCGTGATCGGCGTGCCGCGCGACTGGTGCGCGACGGTGGGGCTTGACCGGGAAACGGGTCTGGGCTGGGCGGGGGGGTATGTCGGCACCGGGGTGTCCACCGCCAACCTTGCGGGCCGCACGCTGGCCGATCTGGCCTTGGGCCGCGATAGCGAGATCACCCGGCTGCCCTGGGTCAACCGCCGCCCCCGGCAATGGGAGCCGGAACCCTTCCGCTGGCTGGGTATCCATATGATGTATAAGCTTTTCGCCATTGCCGACCGGCGCGAGGAGCGCCTTGGCATCCCGCCGTCCCTGTTCGCGCGCTTCGGTAACTGGATCACCGGGCGGCATTGATCAGGATGGGGGCAGGATGGGCAGATTGCCCATCCTACGGGCGCCTGTAGGATGGGCGATCTGCCCATCCCGCCTTACCCGAGGTTGGCCTTGAAAAAGGCCAATGTCCGCTCCCATGCCAGATTGGCCGCAGCCTCGTCATAGCGCGGCGTGCTGTCATTGTGGAAACCGTGATTGACGCCCTCATAGATATGGGCCTCATACCGCGTTCCCGCCGCCTTGAGCGCCGCCTCATACTCCGGCCAGCCGGCATTCACCCGCTCATCAAGGCCCGCATAATGGATCAGAAGCGGTGCTTTGATCTTCGCCACATCCGCCGCCGCCGGTTGCCGCCCATAGAACGGCACTGCGCCGCCCAGTTCGGGATAGGCCACCGCCGCCGCATTGGCGACGCCCCCGCCATAGCAAAAGCCGGTGATGCCGACCTTGCCCGTCGTCGCCTCATGCGCCATCAGCCATTCGATGGCGGCAAAGAAGTCGTTCATCAGCTTTTCGGGGTCCACCTTCGACTGCAATTCGCGCCCGGCTTCGTCATTTCCCGGATAGCCCCCGACCGAAGTCAGCCCGTCCGGCGCCAGCGCGATGAACCCCGCCTTTGCCAGCCGCCGCGCGACATCCTCGATATAGGGGTTCAGCCCGCGGTTCTCATGCACCACCACGACAACGGGCAGTTTGCCGGTCGCCGCCGCGGGCCGCACCAGATAGCCGCGCACCTCGCCATGGCCATTGGGCGAGGGATACATCACATATTCCCCGACAATGTCGGGATCGTTGAACGAAACCTGCTCGGCCAGCGCATAATTCGGCCCCATCATCCCCAGAATGGCCATGGCCGTCACGCCTCCCACCGCGAATTTGCCGGCGCGGTCGAGAAACTCGCGCTTGGTGATCCGCCCATGGGCATAAAAATCATACAGCTCCAGCAATTCGGGGCTGAAGTCCTTTGCCGTCATCCGTGTCATCGCGCCCTCCCGTGGTTCAAGCCGGAAAGGGTAGGGCGGTTTTCCCCGCTGTCGCCTCACAACCCGGTGAAGGGGCGACACTCTGCCCACTGGCGGCGCGGGCGGGTTTCGGGCAGGCTTGACCCATCATGCGGACCGCCGACCTTCCCGAACCGTTGGCCAGTGCCCTGATGGGGCGCAACCTGATCGTGTTTGACGGGGAATGCGTGTTCTGCTCCTCATTTTTCCGCTTCATGCTGGCGCGCGACCGGGCGGCGCGGTTTCACTACGCCACGGCGCAAAGCCCGCTGGGGCAGGCGCTTTACGCCGCGCTGAACCTGCCGCTTGTGGCGTTCGAAACCAATCTGGTGATCACGAATGGCGTGATCTATCAGCGGCTTGATGCCTTTGCCGCAGCCATGGCCGAATTGCCGCTGCCGTGGCGGGCGCTGGCGGCGGTGCGGTATCTGCCCGACTGGCTGAAGGACGAGCTTTACAAGCCCCTTGCCCGCAACCGCTATCGCATATTCGGACGCTATGAGACCTGCCTGATCCCCGATGCCGCCCTGCGGGCCCGCTTTCTGCCGGGCGGGGGATGAGCCTGTTCCGCACCACGCTCGGCGCAGATTTTGCGCGCTTGCCGCCCGGTTTGCAAAAGCTGCACGACCAGCCCGGACGCTGGACAGGCCGGGCCGAGGTGACGCGGGGCACCTCATGGCTCGCGCGTCTGCTGACCCGGCTGGCCGGGTTTCCGCCTGGGGGGCAGGTGCCGCTGACCTTCACCATAACGGCCACCGACGCGGGCGAGGTCTGGACCCGCGACTTCGGCCGCCACCGCACCCGCTCGACCCTGTGCGCCGGGCCGGGCGGGACGTTGTGCGAGGTCTTCGGCCCCTTCCGGGTAACGATGCGCCCCGCAGTCACCCTCGGCGGGCTTGCCCTGACCGTCACCGCGCTGCATTTTTTGGGCCTGCCCTGCCCGAAATTCCTTCTGCCGCGCGAGGCTTCGACCGAGGTTGCGCTGCCGGGAGGGGCGGTGGGGTTTGACATCCGTGCCAGCCTGCCGGGCCTTGGCCTGCTGATCCGCTACCGGGGCGAGATGGCGCCGACCTGAGTCCTGCCCGCCACAGTTGGCCGCTATATGCAGGGGCTATGCTGCGCGGCCTAGGCGAACCATGGGGTTTGGCGCTAGCGTCTGTGGATAACTCGGGAAGATACCCGGGGCATGAGGCAGTAACCTAATGACAAGCAAGGAGGGGGCCCATGCGCTGCCCATTCTGCGGTAATATCGACACGCAAGTGAAGGACAGCCGCCCGGCCGAAGATCACGTCTCGATCCGCCGCCGCCGCTTTTGCCCGGCCTGCGGTGGCCGCTTCACCACCTATGAGCGGGTGCAGTTGCGCGACCTCGTGGTGATCAAATCCAGCGGCAAGCGCGAGGATTTCGACCGCAGCAAGCTGGAACGTTCAATCCGCATCGCCATGCAGAAACGCCCGATCGACCCGGAACGGATCGACCAGATGATTTCCGGCATCGTGCGGCGGCTGGAAAGCCTTGGCGATACCGACATTTCCTCGAAGGTGATCGGCGAGATCGTCATGGAAAGTCTGGCGCGGATCGACACCGTGGCCTATGTGCGTTTCGCAAGCGTTTACAAGAACTTCCAGGCGGCGGATGACTTTGACCGCTTCGTCAGCGAGTTGCGTCCCGGCGCGACCCCCGACGAGTGAGCGACAAGGCCACAGACGAAGCCCGCATGGCCCATGCCCTGCGCCTTGCGGCGCGGGGCATGGGCAATGTCTGGCCCAATCCGGCGGTGGGCTGTGTGATCCTTCAGGGCGACCGGGTGGTCGGGCGCGGCTGGACGCAGCCCGGTGGCCGCCCCCATGCCGAGCGTCGTGCGCTGGATCAGGCCGGGGCGGCGGCGCGCGGGGCCACGGCCTTTGTCACGCTGGAACCCTGCGCCCATCACGGCCATACCCCGCCCTGCGCCGAAGGGCTGATTGCGGCGGGCGTGGCGCGGGTGGTGACGGCGCTGACCGACCCCGATCCGCGGGTCGCGGGCCGGGGCCACGCCATGCTGCGCGCCGCCGGAATTGCGGTGACCGAGGGCGTGTTGCAAGCCGAAGCGACCCGCCTGAACGCCGGATTCCTGCGCCGGGTGACCGAGGGGCTGCCCTTTGTCACCCTCAAACTGGCGACCTCGCTGGATGGCCGGATTGCCACCGCTTCGGGCGAAAGCCGCTGGATCACCGGGGCGCAGGCCCGCACCCATGTCCATATGCTGCGGATGACCCATGATGCGGTGATGGTCGGCGCCGGCACCGCACTGGCCGATGACCCAGACCTGACGGTGCGCGGCCTTGGCGCGCGGCATCAGCCGGTGCGCATCGTGCTGGACAGCCGGTTGCGCCTTCCGGTGGGCAGCCGGCTTGGCCGCAGCGCGGGCGACAGCCCGGTCTGGATGGTGCATGGGCCCGATGCCCCCGCTGCCGCCCGCAGCGCATGGGCCGCCACCGGCGCCACCTTGATCGAGGCCGAGGCGCCGGGCGGCAGCCTTGCCACCCGCCCCGCTTTGGCGGCACTGGCGGCGCGCGGCCTGACCCGGATCCTCTGCGAAGGCGGCGGCACGCTGGCCGCCAGCCTGCTGAATGACCGGCTTGCGGGCGATCTGGCGCTTTACACCGCCGGGCTTGCGCTGGGTGCCGAGGGGCGGGCGGCGCTGGGGGCGCTCAAGCTCGCCCGGCTGGCCGATGCCCCGCGCCTGATCCTGCGCGAAAGCCAGACTTTGGGTGCCGACAGCTATACGCTCTGGTCCCTGGCCTGATACCCGCCCTTTGCCCTTCGCCAAATACTCCCGCCGGAGGCGCCGGGCGGCAAGAGGCGGAACGGCCGCCGTGCAAAGCCCCGGCCGTTCCGCCAAGGCGGGCGCTGCGGAGGCTTCAGCCTCCGCAGCGCCCGCTTTACCAGGATCCGGTATTGCCCATGCTGATCCAGGGTTCCGCCGGGGTTAGGGCCGCGCCCTTTTGCAGAAGCTCGATCGACACATTGTCGGGGCTGCGGACAAAGGCCATCCGCCCGTCGCGCGGCGGCCGGTTGATCAGCACGCCATTGGCCTGCAGATGGGCGCAGGTGGCGTGGATATCGTCCACCTCATAGGCCAGATGGCCGAAATGGCGGCTGTCGGACGGCAGGCCCGCATCGCCATCCCAGTTATAGGTCAGTTCCACCGGGCAGTCCGGCTGGCCGGGCGGCGCCATGAAGACCAGCGTGAACCGCCCGCCCTCATTGTCATAACGCCGGGTCTCTTCCAGCCCCAGAAGGCGGTAGAAGGCCATGGATTTCTCAAGGTCCAGCACGCGGACCATGGTGTGAAGATAGCGGATCGTCATGGGAAGCCTCCTGTTTGCTGCGGCAAACCTAGGATGGGCCGCGCACAAAGGGTAGGGGGCTCAGAATGTCGATTTCACGCCCAGCCGCAGCTCGGCCTTTCGGGTCGTCATGGCCGTGATGTTTGAGTCCGTCTGGCTGAACGTCACCCCGACCTCGGGTGCAAAGCCCAGATAGTCGAGCTTGACCAGAACCGCCGAAAGGCCAAGTTGCGCTGTCACGTCCCGCCGTGCGTCCGCGATGTAGAGCGGCCGGTCATAAAGCTTCAGGCCAATGCTGGCGAAAGCGGACAGTTCCGCACCCAGAAGCGGCTGCGCGTCCTGCCAATCCAGCCGCAGCTCGGCCTCGCGCCGGGCGACCGAGGCCGCACCGGACGCCACCCGCCCTATGGACAGCCCCAAGGCCCAGCCATCGGCGTCCGGGGCGCCCCAGGACCAGCCCAGATCGACCGCAGATCGCAGGGACGAGCGCAGCGCCGTATCATGGCGGTCGGTATCAGTAAGGCTGAAGCCCAGGTTCAGCCGCCGGTCTTCCGCAAAAGCCCGACCATAGCCGAGCCGCAACTGCCGCCAATCGGCAAGGGTGGCACCGGCCTGCCAGTCGCGCCCGCCCTGCACTGTGACACTAAGCTGGGTCGGCCCGTCCTGCCGCGCCCAGCCGATCGAGGCCGAAAGACCCGCCTTGCCGAAATCCGAGGCCCGCGCCGACGGAACCGCCGCCCGTGCCGCGTCAGACAGCCGGTATTCGGTCACATTCCCTGCGAGCCCCAGCACGATCCGGGAGGTTGGACCCAGTTCCCAATGGCGCTGCAGATCGGCCGCCGCCGACAGGCCAAACCCCGAGAGCGGCACCGCATCGGGGTTGCTGAACTCGATCCCGCCGATGACGATGGTATTGGTGACCGGGCCGTCATTGACGTTCGAGGACGGAAAAGCGCCGAAGTCAAAGGTCGCCCGCCAAGGGTTGCGGCTTTTGACATAGGCAAAGTCGCGCACGGCAACCATGCGGTGGCGCGCGTCAGGGGCCACCTCGGCCGCGCGGCGCAGCCAGAGTTGCGCCGCGCCGTGACGCCCGTGCGAGGCCAGTGCCTGTGCCATCGCCAGGGCTGCCGAAAAGCGATCCTTGTCCGTTTGTGCGATCCGAAAGGCGCGGCGGGCTGCGGCCTCGGCGGGACGGTAGTCGCCCAGATCCCGTGCGGCCCGGCTCAGGACGATCAGAGCAACGACATCGTTCGGATCGTGCCGCAACAGCGCCAGGGCCGCCGCCCGCGCGGCCAGAGGCTGTCCCGATTGCACAAGCTGCACCGCGAATTGCCGCGCCTGTGGCAAGCTCAGCCGCGTCTCTGCGGCAACCGGGGCCTGAAGCAGCGCCAGAACGAGAAAGGCGCAGCGCAGGAGCCAGGCCCGCCTCATGTCAGCGCAATGCGATGAAGACGCCGGTTTCGCGGACATTCCCGGGCGTGCTGCCATCGGGCGGCGTGTCATTGGCCAGCCCTTCCAGCACCACGATCCCGGCGATTTCGGTGCCGTTCGGCCCGCCCAGAATGGCGGTCCATTGGCCCGAAGTCAGCTCTTCAGCCGTGTTGCCCGAGACGCCGACCGCCGTTTCGGCCGCGACGACGCCGGTGCTGCGGTCGATCTCGGACATCGCAAGCGAGACGAAATCGTCCATCGGGCCCAGTGCCGTGCCGTTCACATCGAAAAGCTGGCGGTTGGAGATGACGCCGACGATCGCCCCCACCTCATCGAAATCGCCGAAGTCCATCTCGATCTGGACGGCGCCGGTCACATATTGCGGCTGGTTCGGCATTCCGGCGGCGTTTTCAAACACGCGCACCGCCGCATATTCGCCGGTGAAGGAATATTCGCCCGAAGCGGGAAGGTTGACTGTTTCGGTATTGCGCTGCGCGCTGGCCCCGCCGATACCGAAGTCGATATAGCCCGAGGTGGCAAAGGCCCCGGCCTGGGTGGCGCCACTGGTCGAGCGGCGGAAGACGGCGTAATAGGCCAGTTTGCCCGCCGTATCCTCATAGCGCGAGAACGAGGTCGCACCGACCGCTCCGGTTCGGGCATAAAGCGCCTGACCGTTGGGCGCATTTGCGCCATCGAAGGGTATGTTGTTGACGATCAGCTCGCCCGTCTCGGAATCGTAGACCATGCTGTCCATAGTCAACTGCTCGTCAAGATCGGTGGCATAGATCGACCCACCGAAGACGTCGGGCTCTGCCCCATCCTCCTCGACCCAGGGATTTCCGCCGCAAGCCGCCAACGCCAGCAGCGACACGACCGCCGCGCATTTCACCCACATCTGCCTGCCCCATGCGTTATCTTTGCGCGAAGAATGCCGTGAAAGCGGTTGAAAGTCAAAGCGGATTCGGGTCGTCCACAGGCTTGTCCACCGCCTGTCACCGCCCTGCATCACACCGGGTTTGGCGGTTTCGCCATGGCAATCCGAAAGATATAGTTGAAGGCGACTCATCCAGAAAGGCCCGCCCATGTCCCTTACGCCCGAGCAGCAGTCCCAGATCGAGGCTGCCCGCGCCACGCCGCGCCCCACGCTGCGCGCGGTGTCCGAAGGGATGGAGGCGCGGCTTTACCATGCTGCGCCGGTTCTCGACCACGGTTTCGTGCGGGTGATCGACTATATGGGCGATGATGCGGCCATCGTGCAGGCCGCCCGGGTGTCTTACGGCGCCGGCACCAAACATGTGCAGAACGACGAGGGGCTGATCCGCTATCTGATGCGGCACTGGCATTCGACGCCGTTCGAGATGTGCGAAGTCAAGCTGCACGTCAAGCTGCCGGTCTTCGTGGCCCGCCAGTGGATCCGCCACCGCACCGCCAATGTGAACGAATATTCCGCACGCTATTCGATCCTCGACCGGGAGTTCTACATTCCCGAGCCGGGGCAACTGGCGGCGCAATCGACGGTGAACAATCAGGGCCGCGGCGCGGTTCTGGAAGGGGCCGAGGCGGCGCGGGTGCTGGAGATGCTGAAATCCGACGCCGGCCGCAGCTATGACCATTACGAGGCGATGTTGAGCCAGGAGGGCCAGCAAGGATTGGCCCGCGAATTGGCGCGGATGAACCTGCCGATGAACATCTATACCCAATGGTATTGGAAGACCGATCTGCACAACCTGTTCCACTTCCTGCGCCTGCGCGCCGATGCCCATGCCCAGTATGAAATCCGCGTCTATGCCGAGGCGATTGCCGAAGCCGTGCGCGACTGGGTGCCGCTCGCCTTTGCCGCCTTCGAGGATTACCGGATGGGCGGCGTGACCCTGTCGGGCAAGGCGATTGCCGTGTTGAAACGGCGGCTGGCCGGCGAGGCGGTGACGCAGGAGGATTCGGGCATGAGTAAGGGCGAATGGCGCGAGTTTATGGAGGTTTGGGGTGTTTGAAGCTAAATTCATTCATTATTATTTGCTGCCAATGCTGGCGGCGGCGAGTTTGGGATTTTCAGAACCAGTTGCTGCACAGGCAGTCGATAAGTGCGATGAATTGGCTTCAAACGCCGATGATCCAGGCTCGGTTGCCCCCGGGGTTTCGATGGAGGCCATGAAGGGCGAAGAGGCTAGGGATGCCTGCCTGCGATCAGTATACAAGATGCCGGAGGTGCCCCGCTTCAAATACCAATTGGGGCGGGCATATTACAAGCTGCAGAACTGGAATCAGGCCAGGCTGAATTTCCAGTTTGCTGCCAATGAAGGCTATGCCATGGCGCATTATGCGCTTGGGGTTGTTGATTACGATGCGACCTTCTTCGATAAGGCAGCCAAGCATTTCCAGAAGGCACAGGAGCTTGGTATTACGGTCGCCGACGAATATGCGCAGAACCTCGTCTTCGACGCGTCGATCTTTTCTGACCCTATCTTCTTCACCGGCCTCTACGAAGGCAAGCTTGAAGGGGGCGGAAAGCCGGCGCTCTCCTATATCGTGCAATTCACCGAATACCTTTCGATAGCGGGTTGCGAGCCGGCGATGTCGATTCACATGCAGGCGGGAAACCGCGCGACGGTTATACATCTTTCCGATGTCGGTGATCTTCTGGAAAGCCCATATCAAGGGCTCGGTGCGGATATCGCGGCATATGCGGATATGTCCGCGCAATGGGCAACGACGAGTCAGAACGTTTCAGCGGACGCGGCCGCGATGATTTCGCGCTATCAATGCACCGGTCCGGTCAACAAGGCGTTGCTTGTGGGGCTTTCCGCCTGGTTGAATACTCTGTGACGGGAGGGCCCGTGTGTCGGGGTGAACCCCGACCTACAGCAGCGCCTCGTTTCCGTCGCGGTGCCATGAGGAATAAGGCCAATCCTTTGGATGGCTGACCAGCCCGTGTTTCACCGGGTTCAGCCAGCAATAGCGCAGATGAGCGGTGAAATCGCCCTCGTCGCGGATGTGATGTTCCCAGAACCGCTTTTGCCAGATCGGGGCCTCGTCCTTCCGTAGGTCGGGGTTCACCCCGACTCGCCGGGCGGTGCCCGCGCGCTCCCGCCCGCCCTTGGCGCCAAAGGGATTGTCCGCCGGAGTCGGGGTGAACCCCGACCTACGCAAATCGCGTGAGAAGCGGGCCTTGATCGCGCCGATGCGGGTGGCATAATCGCTGTCGCCCTCTGGCAGGGTCCAGAGGCAGTGCATATGGTCGGGCAGGATCACCCAGGCGTCGATGCCGAAAGGGCGCTGCATCAGGGTCAGCCTTGCGGCCTGTCGCAGCGCCTCGATCTCGCGCAGCAAAAGGTCGCTGCCGGGCCTGGCGAGGGCGACGGTCATGAAGAGGGTGGCGCCGGGGCGCCCGGGGGCGGCGGTATCTGGACATGGCCGCAGTTTCGCAGGGTCTGGTTAACAAAACCTTGCGGCGCGCAGCGGCTTGACCCCGGCCTCCCATCGCGTAGACACGGGCGCAGCGGTAAAAAAGGGGGCGGCAGAATGATCGTTTACGGCATTTCCACCTGTGACACGACCAAGAAGGCCGTGAAGGCGATCGAGCGGGCTGGGTTGCCGGTGACCTTCCGCGATATCCGGGCCAATCCGCTGACCCGGGACGAGATCGACGCCATCGTGACCGAATTCGGCAGCCGGGCGGTGAACAAGCAATCCACCACCTATCGCAGCTTTTCTGATTTCCTGCGCGAAAGCGAGCCGGAAGCGCAGATTGCTGCCCAGCCGACGGTGATGAAGCGCCCGGTAATCCAGACCGAAACCGGCTGGCATCTGGGCTGGGACGCCGAAGTTGAGGCAGCGCTTCTGGGGTGACCCGGCCCGCCGCAGCGGGCCCGATCAAATCTCAGAACCGGATCAGAGCAGACGCAGCTCGCCCGCCGATTGCTTGCCATCGCGGCCCGACAGCAGCTCGTATCCGACTTTCTGGTTGTCGTTCAGCCCCTTGAGGCCGGCCCGCTCCACCGCAGAGATGTGGACGAACACATCCTTGCCGCCATCATCAGGCGCAATGAAGCCATAGCCTTTGGTGCTGTTGAACCATTTCACGGTGCCGGTCGGCATTCCGCTTCTCCCCTTCCGATCCTCCCGCGGCGGAATTGCCGCGGGCCGTGCGCCAATCTTCCGGGCCTTCGATCAGAGGGCAGTCAGAAAGTCTGTCGTCACAGGCAAAATCATGCCAAAGCTTAAGTGAAAATCAAGCGCGGAATCGGAGCAGCGAGTCGCGCAGGCAAAGCCTTGAAAACAGGGGATATTCATGCGGAACGCAGCCTTGGTGCTGGGCATCATCGGCGGAATCTGGGCGATGATCGTCGGCTTTTTCGGCTATGGCTATGTCACATGGGTCGCCGAATATGGCGAAACCGGGCTGACGGAACAGGTCAATCACCCCTTGGTGATTCAGGTTGCCAGCTTCCTTGCGCCCATTCTGGCGATTGCCGGGGCGGCCATGGCGCGGTCGCAGAACCTGCCTGCCGGGGTCTTGCTGCTGGCGTCGAGTGCGGCAATCTGGGTGGCCTTCGGCTTCAACGTCTTCACCATGTTCCCCATCGCCATGTGCGGTCTGGGTGGCATCCTGGCCTTGGCCGCGCGTCAGCCCGACGCGCATTAGGATTCCCCGGCGGTGTCATGGTGCGGGTGCGCGCATTGGCCATGATCGCCCAGCACTTCGATCACCCGGCAGTCTGAAATCGCGCCATGGGCGCATTGCGTGACCATCCGCTCCAGTTCCATCTCCAGTGCCTTCAGGCGCGAGAGACGGGCGCGCACGGCCTGTAGCTGGGCCTTGGCGATGGCATCGGCGGCGGTGCAGGGCTGATCCGGTTTGTCGGAGAGGGAAAGCAGGTCGCGGATCGCCTCCAGCGGAAAGCCGAGTTCCCGGGCGTGCCGGATGAAGGCCAGCCGGTCCAGCGCCGCGCGGGGATAAAGCCGCTGGTTGCCTATGCTGCGTTCCGGCTCGGGCAAAAGGCCGATCTGTTCATAGTAACGGACGGTCGGCACCTTGACCCCGGCGGCCTGTCCCAGTTTTCCGATGGTCAGCATCAGATTCCCCTTGAACCTATAGTTGCTAGAGACATTAGCTTGCTGACTCGATCCGGTCCAGTGCCGGGAAAGCGAGGATAAGATGAACGAAGGCGAACGCTGCGAATGGGCGGTGACAGGGATGGATTGCGCCGCCTGCGCAACCAAGATCCGCGATGCGGTGGGCCGGTTGCCGGGCGTCAGCGATGTCAGTGTCACGGTGATGGGCGAGAGGCTGAAACTGACACTGGCGCCGGGCGGAGCGGGCAGGGATGAGGTCGCGGCGGTGGTGACTGCGCTTGGCTATGGGCTTGGCCCCGGCAAGGGCGCGTCGCGGCCAAAGGGTTTTGTCCTGCCGGAGAAGGCCCCTCATGACCATGACCACGCGGCCCCGGGCCACGTCCATGACGATCCGGCGGACCGGGGCAAGGGCTGGTATCAGACGGCCAAGGGGCGGCTGGTGATCTTTACCGCGCTGCTTCTGGCGGGGGCATGGGGTGTCGGGCTTCTGTTTCCCGGTCAGGCCGGCACCTGGGCCTTTGTTGCGGCCTGCCTGATCGGTGTGGCGCCGGTGGCGCAGCGGGCCTTTGCGGCGCTGCGGTTGGGTCAGCCCTTTACCATCGAAAGCCTGATGACCTTGGCCGCCATCGGCGCCCTGTTCATCGGGGCGGCGGAAGAGGCGGCGCTGGTCGTGTTCCTTTTCGCCGTGGGCGAAGTGCTGGAAGGGGTGGCTGCGAACAAGGCCCGCGACGGCATCCGCGCGCTGGCCAATCTGGTGCCCAAGACCGCGCTTCTGGACGAAGGTGGCAATCCGCGCGAAGTTGCGGCTGACACGCTGATCCCCGGGCAGCGGGTGCTGGTCCGCCCCGGCGACCGCATTCCGGCGGATGGCGAGATCGTCGAAGGCATCTCGGGCATCGACGAAAGCCCGGTCACCGGCGAGAGCGTGCCGAAAAGCCGTGGCCCCGGCGAGCCGGTCTTTGCCGGGGCGATCAACACCGAGGCGGCGCTGCGCATCCGGGTGATCAAGGCTGCGGCGGACAACACCATTTCCCGCATCATCCGGCTGGTCGAGGAGGCGGAAGAGGGCCGCGCCCCGACCGAGCGGTTCATCGACCGCTTCAGCCGCTGGTATATGCCGCTGATCACCGGGCTGGCGGCGCTGGTGGTGCTGGTGCCGCCGCTGGGCTTTGGCAGCGACTGGGACACATGGATCTATCGCGGCCTTGCGCTGCTGCTGATCGGTTGCCCCTGTGCGCTGGTCATTTCGGTTCCGGCGTCGATTGCCTCAGCTCTGGCTTCGGGGGCGAAGCGCGGCTTGCTGATGAAAGGCGGCGCGGTGATCGAGGCGGCGGCCAAGGTGACGCAGGTTGCCTTTGACAAGACCGGCACGCTGACCCATGGCCGCCCGGTGGTGACCGACCTTGTGGCGCTGAACCTGCCCGAAGCCGAGGTGCTGCGCCTTGCTGCGGCGGTCGAGGCGGGGTCGGGCCATCCGCTGGCGCGGGCCATCTTGCGCAAGGCCGAAGGTGTGGCGCTGCCCGAGGCGACCGGGGCGCGGACGATTGCGGGCAAAGGGGTTTCGGCCAGTGTCGAGGGCCGGGTGCTGACCATCGCCAGCCCGCGCTTTGCCGCCGAACAGGGCGCGCTGACGGCAGAGGGCGCGGCTGAGGCGCGCGCGCTGGAAGAGGCCGGCAAGACGGTGGCGGTGCTGTTCGGCGGCGGTGCGGCGCTGGGCCTGATCGCGCTGCGGGACGAACCCCGCGCCGATGCGAGCGAGGCAGTTCAGCAACTGCGCGCGTTGGGCCTGACGCCGACGATCCTGACCGGCGACAATCCCCGCACCGCAGCCGCCATCGCCGCCAGCCTTGGCACCGGGTTCCGCGCCGAGATGCTGCCGGAAGACAAACTGGTGGCGATCCGCGAGATGGCGGCGCAGGGCGGCGTGATGATGGTGGGCGACGGCATCAACGACGCGCCGGCGCTGAAACAGGCCAATGTCGGGGTGGCGATGGGATCGGGCACCGATGTGGCGCTTGAAACCGCCGATGCCGCCATTCTGCGCGACCGGGTGACGGACATTGCCGCCACGATCCGGCTGGCCCGGGCGACGATGGGCAACATCCGCCAGAACGTGACCTTGGCTCTGGGGCTGAAGGCGGTGTTCCTTGTCACCTCGGTTCTGGGGATGACCGGGCTGTGGATTGCCATTCTGGCCGATACCGGGGCGACGGTTCTGGTGACGCTGAATGCGCTGCGGCTGTTGCGATATGACCCCGAGCGGGGCTGAGAAAGGGGCACGCCGGAGCGCGCCCCTGTTCCGTCAGGCCGAAGGCGGCAGGCTTTCCAACCCGAAGGTGGCGATGGCCTGATCAAGGCTGATCGTTTCGGTCCGCGTCTCGCCCAGACGACGGACGGAGACCGTGCGCTCTTCGACTTCCTTCATGCCGATGGCAAGGATCACCGGAACCTTGCCCACCGAATGCTCGCGCACCTTGTAGTTGATCTTCTCGTTCCTAGTATCGGCTTCGGCGCGGACACCGGCCTTTTGCAGCGCTTCCACCACTTCGGCCACGAAAGGATCGGCGTCCGAGACGATCGAGGCCACCACCACCTGACGCGGCGCCAGCCAGAACGGCAGCTTGCCGGCGTAGTTTTCGATCAGGATGCCGATGAAGCGTTCGAAACTGCCCAGAATGGCGCGGTGCAGCATCACCGGGCGGTGTTTCATGCCGTCTTCACCGACGAATTCGGCATCCAGCCGGTTCGGCAGGTTGAAGTCGCACTGGAAGGTGCCGCATTGCCATTCGCGCCCGATGGCGTCGGTCAGCTTGAAATCCAGCTTCGGGCCATAGAAGGCGCCATCGCCGGGGTTCACCTCATAAGGCAGGCCCAGCTTTTCGATGGCCTGTTGCAGGGCGCTTTCGGCCTTGTCCCAGACCTCATCCGACCCGACCCGCACATCGGGGCGGGTGGACAGCTTGATGTCGAACTTCTCGAACCCAAGGTCGCGGTAGACGCCCGAAAGCAGTGCGATGAAGCCCGCGCATTCGCTTTCGATCTGGTCTTCGGTGCAGAAGATATGGGCATCGTCCTGCGTAAAGCCGCGCACCCGCATCAGACCGTGCATCGAGCCGGAAGACTCATAGCGATGGCACGAACCAAACTCGGCCAGACGCAAGGGCAGGTCGCGGTAGCTTTTCAGCCCCTGATTATACACCTGCACATGGCAGGGGCAGTTCATCGGCTTCAGCGCGTTGATGCGCTTTTCCTTGGCGCCTTCCTCGTCCACCTCGACGATGAACATGTTCTCGCGGTAGGCTTCCCAATGGCCGGACTTCTCCCACAGGATGCGGTCCACCACCTGCGGCGTGCGGATTTCCTTGTAACCAGCCTTGCGCAACCGGCCGCGCATGAAATCCTCAAGGCCCCGCCAGATCTGCCAGCCGTTGGGGTGCCAGAACACCATGCCCGGCGCCTCTTCCTGCAGGTGGAACAGGTCCATCTCGCGGCCCAGCTTGCGGTGGTCGCGCTTGGCCGCCTCTTCCAGCATCGTCAGATGCGCCTTGAGGTCGTCGCGGTTCCTGAACGCCACGCCATAGATGCGTTGCAGCATCGGGCGGCTGGCATCGCCCAGCCAATAGGCGCCCGCAACATGCGTCAGCTTGAAGGCATCGGCAGGCACCTGCCCGGTGTGTTGCAGATGCGGGCCGCGGCACAGATCCTGCCAATCCCCATGCCAATACATGCGGATGTCCTGATCTTCGGGAATGCGGTCGAGCAGTTCGAGTTTGAACGGCTCGCCCTTGCCGCGGTAGTATTCCACCGCGCGGGCACGTTCCCAAAGCTCGGTCTTCACCGGCTCACGCGCGTTGATGATCTGCTTCATCCGCGCCTCGATGGCGCCGAGGTCTTCGGGCGTGAAGGGTTCCGCCCGGTCGAAATCATAGAACCAGCCATGGTCGCGGACGGGGCCGATGGTGACCTTCACATCCGGCCACAGCTCTTGCACGGCGCGGGCCATGATATGGGCGAGGTCGTGGCGGATCAGTTCCAGCGCCTGCGCGCTGTCGGCCATCGTGTGGATGGCGATGCTGGCATCGGCGGGGATCGGCCATTGCAGGTCGAAATGCGCGCCATTCACCGTGGCGCTGATCGCCTTTTTCGCCAGCGAGGGGCTGATGGCGGCGGCCACTTCGGCAGGCGTCACGCCTGCAGGAAAGCTGCGCGCATTGCCATCGGGAAAGGTGAGGGAAATCTGGGCCATTCGGGCCTCCTCGTCATTTTGGCGCCTACGACACGCCCGGTTGCGGGTTATGGTGGCGGTGTTCTGGCGCCGGGTTGCGCGAAAGTCAAGCCGGGGCGCGGGTGGAAAGCTGCGCCTCCGGCGGGGATATTTGGGCCAAGATGAATGGCTTGGCGGGGAGAAGACATGCGCAGTTTTGCGGAGATTCTAGAGCTGGCCGTGGCGCGGCGCGGCAACGAGGCGGCGGTGCTGGAGGGGGCGATGGTGCCGCTGGCGCCCGCAGCGCTGGCGGCGATCCCCGATGACCGCTGGCTGGGGGCGATGGCGCGGGGGATCTTTCAGGCCGGGATAAGCTGGAAGGTGGTCGAGGCGAAATGGCCCGGGATCGAGCTGGCCTTTGGCGGGTTCGATCCGGGTTTCGTGGCGATGATCGAAGGCGAGCGGCTTGAGGCGCTGTTGGGCGATGCCCGGGTGATCCGTTCCGGTGCCAAGATCGTGGCGATCCGCGACAATGCGGTGATGGTGCGCGCAAGCGGCGGGTTTGGCCGCAAGGTTGCGGAATGGCCGGAGGAAGATTTCGCGGGGCTTCTGGCTTGGCTCGGCCGCGAAGGCAGCCGGCTCGGCGGCACCACCGGGCAATACATGCTGCGCCAGATGGGCAAGGACAGCTATATCCTGACGCGGGATGTGGTGGCGCGGTTGCAGGAGGAAGGGGTGATCGCGGCTGCCCCGGGATCGGCCAGGGCCATGGCGGCGGTGCAGGCGGCCTTCAACCGCTGGCGTGCGGAAAGCGGGCGGAGTTTCAACGAGATCAGCCGGGTTCTGGCGCGCAGCATTGGGCCGGTTGGCATCGGGCCGGGGGATTGATAGGGTTGGCCCAGCCGCGAAGGAGCCTGATTTGACCGAATTTCTGACCACCCCGCAGGGCCGCCGCCTTGCCTATGAGCGCCGCGCGGGCCGGGGGCCGGGGGTGGTGTTTCTGGGCGGGTTCAAATCGGACATGCAGGGCACCAAGGCGTTTTACCTGCAGGATTGGGCGGCGCGGACCGGCCGGGCCTTTCTGCGCTTCGATTATTCCGGCCATGGCCAGTCTTCGGGCGATTTTCTGGACGGCGCCATCGGCGACTGGTTCGAGGATGCGCGGGCGGCGGTGCAGGCGCTGACAGAAGGGCCGCAGGTTCTGGTCGGTTCGTCCATGGGCGGCTGGATTTCGCTCTTGCTGGCCCGGGCGCTGCCCGCGCGGGTGGCGGGGCTGATCGGGATCGCCGCCGCGCCGGATTTTACCGAAGACAGCATGTGGGCGGGGTTTACCCCGGCGCAGCGTGCGGCGTTGGCGGACGAGGGCCGGGTGGTGCTGCCATCGGACTATGATCCGGCGGGCTATGTGATCACAAGGCGGCTGATCGAAGAGGGGCGGGGGCGGCTGGTGCTGCGCGACCCGCTGCCGCTGCCCTTTCCGGTGCGGCTGTTGCAGGGGACGGCGGATAGCGATGTGCCGCCTGCGGTGGCTTTGCGGCTTTTGGACCATGCCACAGGGCCGGATATCCGGCTGACGCTGGTCAAGGGGGCCGATCACCGCTTTTCCACGCCGGAATGTCTGGCGCTGATCGAGGCGGCCATCGCAGAGGTTTTGCACCATGCGTAGGCTGGGGCGGGCGCTGGGCCGGATTCTGGTTGCCCTGCTCGTGGTTGGCGGCGTGCTTTGGGCCACCGATCCGCCCGATCAGGTGGGCGGGCCGATCGCCTTTGATCCGGCCAGCCTGCCCGCTGACCTGCCCGCATGGCTGGCGGCGCGCGAGGCGGCGGTGCCTGACCTGCGGGCGGGAGAGGAAAAGCGCATTGTCTGGGCCGGGCAGGCCGGGGTGAAGACGCCGCTGGCGGTGGTTTATCTGCATGGCTTCTCGGCCAGTTCCGAGGAAATCCGCCCGGTGCCGGATCAGGTGGCGCGGGCCCTGGAGGCGAACCTGTTCTTCACCCGGCTGGCGGGCCATGGCCGGAACGGGGCGGCAATGGCCGAGCCCACGGCGCAGGACTGGATCGAAGACACCGCCGAGGCGCTGGCCATCGGGCAGCGGCTCGGCGACCGGGTGCTGGTGATCGCCACCTCGACCGGCGGCACGCTGGCGGCCATGGCGGCGCGGGACGGGCGCCTGAACGGCGTGCTGGCGGGGGTGGTGCTGATCTCGCCCAATTTCGGGCTGCGGCCTTGGGTGGGCAAGATTCTGGACCTGCCTTGGGCCGAGGTCTGGGGGCCGGTCGTCGCCGGGGCCGAGCGCAGCTTTGCGCCGCAGAATGCTGCCCATGCGGCGCATTGGACCACAACCTATCCGACCGCCGCCCTGTTCCCGATGGCGGCGCTGGTGCGTCATGCGCGTGCGCAGGATTACAGCACGGCCAAGGCGCCGCTGCTTTTGATCCAGAGTCCGGATGATCAGGTGGTCAGCCCTGCCGCGGCGCAGGATGTGCTGGCGGGCTGGGGCGGGCCGGTCCGGCGGGAGGCGCGGCAGATGGGGCCGGGGGATGACCGCTATTCCCATGTGATCGCGGGCGACACGCTGTCGCCCGGGCAGACGGCGGGCACGGTGGCGCTGATCCTTGATTGGGCGGCGGGGTTGTGATGGCCGAACCGCTGGTGCTGATTCCGGGGCTGATGGCCGATGCGCGGCTGTTCCTGCCGCAGATGGTCCAACTGGGGGGCAGCCGGGCCATGCTGGTCAGCCTGCCGACGCGAGGCGACACGGTGGAGCAGATGTCAGAGGCGATGCTGCCCGATCTGCCGGCGAAATTCGCGCTCTTGGGCCATGGTCTTGGCGGTGATGTCGCGCTGGACCTGATCCGCCGGGTGCCCGAGCGGGTGACGCGGGTCGTCCTGATGGCGACCGATCCGCTGGCCGAGGCGCCGCAGGCGGCGGTGGCGCGCGAAACGCGGATGGTGGCCGCCCGCGCGGGCCGTCTGGTCGAGGCGATGCGCGAGGAAATCCCGGCGGCGGCGATTGCCGACAGCCCGTGGCGCGATGAGGTCATGGCGCTGGTCAAGGATATGGCGCTGGGTCTGGGCGAGGGGGTTTTTCTGCGCCAGAGCCGCGCCCTCCAGCGCCGCCCGGATCAGCAGAAGACCATGCGCAAGGTCAAGCTGCCCGCGCTGGTGATCGCCGGGGCTGTCGATACGCTGGTGCCGATGCGGCGGCAGGAGTTCACGGCCAACCTGATGCCCTTCGGCAAGTTGCAGGTGATCCCCGACGCTGGCCACCTCGCCCCGCTGGAGCAACCCGAAGCGGTGAGCGAGGCGCTGGTAGCCTTTCTGGCCGGGCCGGTCCTGTTGCGGTGACCCCGCCTGCTCAGACCGCCTGAAGTTTGGGTTTGGCGGGGGCGGGCACCGGGGCCGCCGAATTGGCGTCGATGAAGTTCAGGACCAGCGGGCGGATGTTCAGGCGCCAGCTCTTGCCGGCGAAGATGCCGTAATGGCCGGCTTCGGGTTCAAGGTGGCTGGCCTTCTTCGATTCCGGCAGGCCGGTGCAAAGCTTGAGCGCCGCCACGCATTGGCCGGGGGCGGAAATGTCGTCCTTCTCGCCTTCAACCGTCTTCACCGCGACCTGGGTGATGGCGCCGATATCCACCTTCTTGCCGGCCACCACGAATTCGTTCCGGGCGATTTCGCGGTTCTTGAAGATGCGCTCGACGGTGGAGAGATAGAATTCTGCCGTCATGTCCATCACGGCAAGATATTCGTCGTAGAAGCGGTTGTGGGCATCATGATCAGACGCTTCGCCGCGGGCGACGCGCATGATCTGCTCGGCGAAAGCTTTGGAGTGACGCTCGGCATTCATCGACATGAAGCTTTGCAGTTGCAGCAATCCCGGATAGACCAGACGGCCCACGCCCTTGTATTTGAAGCCCACCCGCTGGATGGCGATCTGCTCCAATTGCCCCATGGTGATTCGGCGTCCGAAGTCGGTCACCTCGGTCGCGGCGGCGTCCGGGTCGATCGGACCGCCGATCAGCGTCAGGCTGCGCGGCTGGGCGGCGGGGTCTTCCCCGGCCAGATAGGCGGTGGCGGCAAGGGTCAGCGGCGCGGGCTGACAGATGGCGATGACATGGGTATCGGGGCCGAGGTGCCGCATGAACTCGACCAGATAGAGCGTGTAATCCTCGACATCGAACTTGCCCGCCGACACCGGAATGTCGCGGGCATTGTGCCAGTCGGTCACATAGATATCGGCATCGGGCAGCAAGCTTGAGACGGTCGAACGCAGAAGCGTGGCGTAATGGCCCGACATCGGCGCCACCAGCAGGATCTTGCGAGCCATGGGCGCACGGCGGCGCACGAAAAACTGCACCAGATTGCCAAAGGGCTTTTCGACCACCGATTTCACATCGACGAGGTGATCCTGCCCGTCGGGCCCGGGGATCGAACGGATGCCCCAGTCGGGCTTGGCGACCATGCGGGAAAAGCTGCGTTCGGTCACTTCGCCCCATGCGGCGGCGAGTTGCAGCATCGGACTCATGGTCAGGGCGAAGGCCGGGTAAGAGGCCATGGCGCGTGCTGTTGCACCCAGCCACTCATTGGTATTACGGGCGCTTTCCATCAGGTCGTAGGTGGCCATATACTTCACGGGCGTCTCCTTGGCCGATGCGTCGCATCGCCTGTTGGGCAAAGCGTTGCTATGCTGCGTAGCAGCGAGAATAGGGTCGAAAAGATATCATGACAACTGATGAATATGACGCAGGACCAAAGTTGGAGAAACTGACCGAGAACCTTGCCAAGGTCGAGGCCCTGTCCGAGCGGCTGATGGGCGCTTTGGCCCGCTACAAGCCGCATGACCCTTCGCTGAACGGCCCTTCGCAAGAGGTGTTCATGAAGGCGGCCCAAGCCTATCTGGCGGCGATGATGCAGAACCCGGCCAAGGTGCTGGAGCATCAGGTCGGCTATTGGACCAAAAGCCTGAAGCATTACATCGAGGCGCAGCAGGCCCTTGCCACGGGCGAGTTCAAGGCCCCCGCCGACCCGGGGCCCAAGGACCGCCGCTTTGCCAATCCGCTGTGGGAGACCCACCCGGCGTTCAACTATCTCAAGCAGCAATATCTGATCAACTCGGATGCCGTCAGCACCGCCATCGCCGATATGGAAGGCATCGAGCCGGGCGAGCGGCAGCGGGTGGAATATTTCACCAAGCAGATCGTCGATATGCTGTCGCCGACCAATTTTCTGGGCACCAACCCCGATGCGCTGGAAAAGGCCATCGCCACCGATGGCGAAAGTCTGGTGAAGGGGCTGGAAAACCTGATCTCCGATATCGAGGCCAACAACGGCGAGCTTCTGGTGACGCTTGCCGACCGCGAGGCATTCGAGATCGGGCGCAACATTGCGACCACCCCCGGCTCGGTCGTGTTTCGCAACCGGATGCTGGAGCTGATCCAGTATGCGCCCACGACCGAGACGGTCCATGCCACGCCGCTGCTGATCTTTCCGCCCTGGATCAACAAATTCTATGTGATGGACCTCAAGCCGCAAAACAGCTTGATCAAGTGGATCGTCGATCAGGGCTTTACCTTGTTCGTGGTCAGTTGGGTGAACCCGGATGCCGGCTATGCCGATGTGGGCATGGATGATTACATCCGCGAGGGCTATCTGACCGCCATGGCCGAGGTGCGCCGCATCACCGGCGAGAAACAGATCAACTGCGTCGGCTATTGCATTGCGGGCACCACTCTGGGCCTGACGCTGGCGCATCTGGAGCGGGCAGGCGACCCTTCGGTCAAATCGGCGACCTTCTTTACCACGCTGGCCGATTTCTCGGACCCGGGTGAGGTGGGGGTGTTCCTCAACGACGATTTCGTCGATGGGATTCAGCGGCAAAGCGAATCCGACGGCATCCTGTCGCGGTTCTTCATGAGCCGAACCTTCTCGTTCCTGCGCTCGAACGACCTGATCTATACCCCCGCCATCAAAAGCTACATGCTGGGCGAGGCGCCGCCCGCCTTTGACCTGCTTTACTGGAACGGCGACGGCACCAACCTGCCCGCCAAGATGGCCATCGAATATCTGCGCGGCCTCTGCCAGCAGGACGGCTTTGCCAAGGGCGAATTCCCGGTCTTCGGCAAGCCGGTCAGCCTTGAGGGCGTGAAGGTGCCGCTTTGTGCCATCGCCTGCGAGACCGATCACATCGCGCATTGGAAGGGCAGCTTCAACAGCGTGCGGCAGATGGGGTCGGACGACAAGACCTTCATCCTGTCGCAGTCGGGCCATATCGCGGGCATCATCAATCCGCCGTCCAAGGGCAAATATGGCCATTACACCAACGATGGTCCGATGGCTGCGCCCGAGGACTGGCTGGCAGGCGCCACCTTCCATCAAGGGAGCTGGTGGCCGCGCTGGGGCGCCTGGCTGGCCGGGCGGTCGGGCGGGCAAGTGAAGGCCAGAATTCCGGGCGATTCGGGGGCGCCGGTGCTGTGCCCGGCCCCGGGAACCTATGTGTTGCCCAAGCCAAGCCATTGATCCTTGGAAGATTTCCCCTGCGTCAACCGGGCGCGGGGGAAGAAATGCTGCATTGCAGAAATTTACTTGAAATGCTGCGATGCAGCATGTATATATGGCTCATCAGAAAACGGGATGACCCGGATTTTCAGGAGCAAATGAAATGACCAAGACCCCCGACTTCACCAAAGCCTTCCAAGACATCTTCGCTTCGCTTCCGGTTGACGCCACCGCGTTCCAGAACGCCTTCAAGACCCAAGCCGCTTTCGGCGAAAAGCTGTCGGCCGTTGCACTGGCCGCCGCTGAAAAATCGACCGAAATCTCGTCCAAATGGGCTAAGGACTCGATCGCCAAGCTGGCGACCGCTGCCAAGGCCAAGGCCGAGCCGGTTGAATACGGCAAAGCCGTGAGCGATCTGGCCACCGCCACCGCCGAACTGGCTGCCGAGAACCTGGCCGCCTTCGCTGAAGTTGCCAAGAAGGTGCAGATCGAAACCGTCGAACTGATCCTGGCTGCCGGCAAGGACGTTTCGGAAGAAGCCACCTCGGCCGTGAAGAAAGCCACCGCCGACGTGACCGCCGCTGCCAAAAAGGCCGCGACCGCCGCGACCGCTGCCAAGTGATCTGACGATCCAGAGCTTCCCTTTCCTCCCTGAGGGAAGCCGGAGGGCGGGCCATGAGCCCGCCCTTTCTTTTTTTCTGCGCCTCGCCTAAGCTTCTCTGCAAACGCATAAAGCACAGGGAGACAAGACCATGGCCGAGACCGCAAAGCCCCTGCTGATCAAGCGATACGCCAGCCGCCGCCTCTACAACACCGAGACGTCGGATTATGTGACGCTTGAGGATATTGCGAGCTTTATCCGCGCCGGCCGCGAGGTGCAGATCGTCGATCTGAAATCGGGCGATGACCTGACCCGGCAGTATCTGTTGCAGATCGTGGCCGAGCATGAATCCAAGGGTGACACCGTGCTGCCGACCAATGTGCTGACCGATCTGGTGCGCAGCTATACCACCAATGTGCAGTCGGTGGTGCCGCAATTCCTTGCCGCCAGTTTCGAGATGCTGCGCGAGGGGCAGTCGAAGGTGATGGAAAACCTTTCCGCGCTGCCCAACCCGATGGCCGCCATGCCCGGGTTCGAGGCGATGCGCAAAAGCCAGGAAGCCTTCATGAAAACCATGATGGGTGGCATTCCCGGCTGGAACGCCGGCAGCACCGGACCCGGCGAAGAGGCGCCGGCCCCCGGTTCGGCCGAAGAACTGGCGGAGATCAAGAAGCAGTTTGCCGAGCTTCAGAAGAAGCTCTCAAAGCTCTGAGCCATGCCCGAGACCTCGGGCCGCGTCACGCTCTGGGCCATCGAGGTCTTTCTGGCGGTGGCCGAAGAGCGGGCCATTTCAGCGGCGGCGCGGCGGCTGGGCGTATCGCCTTCGGCCATTTCACAGCAGTTGACCGGGCTTGAGGCGGCGCTGGGGGCGGCGCTTCTGGACCGCACCGCACGGCCGATGGCGCTGACCCCCGCCGGGGCGATGTTCCGCCGCCATGCCCAGACCATCCTGAATGCCGAAGCCGAGGCGCGGGCCGAACTGGCGATGGCCGACCTGTCGGGCCTGACCACGCTGCGCCTTGGCATGATCGAGGATTTCGACGCCGAGGTGACGCCGCGCCTTCTGTCCGCGCTGGCCGCAGAATTGCGCGGCTGCCGCTTTCTTCTGGAGACCGGCGCCAGCCACCGCCTGCTGGACCAGCTTGACGCGCGGGCGCTGGATATCGCCGTGACCGCCGATCTGGGGCAGGCGGGCAGCGATGAGGGTTGGCGCGAGGTGCATCCGCTGCTGGCCGAGCCTTTCGTTGCCGTGACACCCAAGGGGCGGGCGTGGGACAGCCTGCCGCTGATCCAATATACCGCGCGGCATCTGATGGGGCGGCAGATTGCAGCACATCTGGCGCGGCAGAACTTGCGGCTGGCGCATCGGCTGGAACTTGACAGCTATCACGCCATTCTGGCCATGGTCGCGGGCGGCGAGGGATGGACCATCCTGACGCCGCTTGCCCTGCACCATGCCGCCCGGTTCCGCGCGGCGGTCGAGGTGGCGCCCTTGCCCTTTGCCGCGCTGGAGCGCACCCTGTCGCTTTCGGCGCGGTCGGGGGTGTTGCAGGACATGCCGGGGCAGATTGCCGGGCGGCTGCGTGGGCTGATCGGCGATCTGGTGGTGGCGCCCGCACTGGCCGAATGGCCATGGATGGCGGGGGATTTGCGGGTTCTCTGACCCTTTCTTTCCGGGCCCGCAGGGCGTAGGGGAGGGGCAACCAAGGAGCCCCCGATGATCCCTTCCGCCCTTCTGACCCGCTCTGGCGGGGTTTGCGAATTTTGTGGCGCCGCCGAGGCGCTGAGTGCCGTGCCCGTGCCGCCGGGGGGCGAGATCGTGCTGTGCGCGCTGTGCCGCGAGGATGCGCCTGCCCCTGCCAGCCATTGGCGCGCGCTGGAAGGGGCCGCATGGTCCGAGGTGCCCGAGGTGCAGCTTGCGGTCTGGCGCAAGCTCGGCCAATTGGGCGAGGCATGGGCGACCGAGGTGCGCGACGGTATGGTGCTGGGCGATCAGGCGCAGAGCTGGGCCGACATGCCCGCCGCGCTGGAACACCGCGACAGCAATGGCGTGCTGCTGGCGCGGGGCGACGATGTGGTGCTGATCAAGGATCTGCCGGTCAAGGGCGCCGGTTTTACCGCCAAGCGCGGAACGGCGGTGCGCGGCATCTCGCTGGTGGCCGACAACGCGGCCCATATCGAGGGCCGCGTCGAAGGCCAGCGCATCGTGATCCTGACCGAGTTCGTCAAGAAGAAGTGAGTTTGGGGGATGGGCAGATTGCCCATCCTACGGGTCATGTAGGATGGGCAATCTGCCCATCCTTGCCAAAGACCTACTCCAGTTCGATCAGCAGATCCTTCGCCTCGATCTGGCTGCCAGCCTGAACATGCAGCGCTTTGACCGTCGCGGCGCGGTCGGCGTGCAGGCCGGTTTCCATCTTCATCGCCTCGATGGTCAGCAAGAGGTCGCCCGCATTCACCTTCTGGCCCACGGTCACCGCCACCGAAGCGACCGAGCCGGGCATCGGCGCGCCGATATGGGCGGGGTTGCCATCGGCGGCCTTCGGCCGTGCGGCGGTGCGGGCCTTGATCGCGCGGTTTGCCACGCGGATCACCCGGGGCTGGCCGTTCAGCTCGAAGAACACCTTCACCTCGCCGTCATCGGTGGTCTCGCCCACCGCCTGCAACCGCAGTTCCAGTGTCTTGCCGGGGTCGATTTCGGCCGTGATCTCTTCGCCCGGCTGCATTCCGTAAAAGAAGGTCCGCGTCGGCAGGGTGCGCACCGGGCCATAGGACTTGTGGCGGCCCATATAGTCGAGGAAGACCTTGGGATACATCAGATATCCGTTCAGATCCTCGTCATCCACCGGATAGCCGTTCAGCTCGGCCGACAGACGCGCCCGCTCGCCTTCCAGATCGACGGGCGGCAGCGATTTGCCGGGCCGGTCGGCCAGCGGCGCCTCGCCTTTCAGCACCTTCTTCTGGATGCCGGCAGGCCAGCCGCCATGCGGCTGACCAAGATTGCCCTTCATCATGTCCACGACCGAGTCCGGGAAGGCCACGTCATGGCCCGGGTCTTCGACCTGCGCCCGGGTCAGCCCCTGCGCCACCATCATCAGCGCCATATCGCCCACCACCTTGGACGAGGGGGTGACCTTCACGATGTCGCCGAACATCCGGTTGGCATCGGCATAGGCTTGCGCCACCTCGGGCCAGCGTCCTTCCAGACCCAGCGACCGGGCCTGCGCCTTGAGGTTGGTGAACTGGCCGCCGGGCATTTCGTGCAGGTAAACCTCGCTCGCCGGGGCCGGCAGGCCGGATTCAAAGGCGGCATATTGCGCGCGGACATGTTCCCAATAGTTGGAAATCTCGCGGATGGCGGCGATATCAAGGCCGGTATCGCGCTCGGTATGGCGCAGCGCCTCGACGATCGAGCCAAGGCAGGGCTGCGAGGTGCCGCCCGAAAACGCATCCATCGCCGCATCCACCGCATCCACCCCGGCATCGCAGGCAGCCAGAATGGTGGCCGCCGCAGCACCCGAGGTGTCATGCGTATGGAAATGGATCGGCAGGCCGATTTCCTGTTTCAGCGCCTTGACCAGTTGCCGCGCGGCAGCGGGCTTCAACAGCCCCGCCATGTCCTTCAGCCCCAGCACATGGGCGCCGGCAGACTTCAGCTCTTTCGCGCGCTCCACATAATATTTCAGGTCATACTTGGCGCGGGCCGGGTCCAGCATGTCGCCGGTATAGCAGATGGTGCCTTCGCAGACCTTGCCAGCCTCGACCACCGCATCCATGGCGACGCGCATGTTTTCCACCCAGTTCAGGCTGTCGAACACGCGGAACACATCCACCCCGGTTTTCGCGGCCTGCGCCACGAAAGCCTGCACCACATTGTCGGGGTAATTGGTATAGCCGACCCCGTTCGAGGCGCGCAGCAGCATCTGCGTCATCACATTGGGCATCGCCGCGCGCAGGTCGCGCAGCCGCTGCCACGGGCATTCCTGCAAGAAGCGGTAGGCCACGTCAAAGGTTGCCCCGCCCCAGCATTCGACGCTGAAAAGCTGCGGCAGGTTGGCGGCATAGGCGGGCGCCACGGTGATCATGTCGATCGACCGCATCCGCGTGGCCAAGAGGCTCTGGTGCCCGTCGCGCATGGTGGTGTCGGTGATCAGCACCTTGGTCTGCGCCTTCATCCAGTCGGCCACCGCCTGCGGACCCTTCTGCTCCAGAAGGTTGCGGGTGCCCATCGCCGGTTCGGCGCGGGCCTTGGGCGGTTTCGGCGCCTTGGCCTCGGCATGGGGTTTCGGGCGGCCCGCCGTCTCGGGGTGCCCGTTCACCGTGATGTCGGCGATATAGGTCAGGATCTTGGTCGCCCGGTCGCGCCGCTTCTTGAAGGCAAAGAGGGCAGGGGTCGTGTCGATAAATTTGGTCGTATAGCTGTAGTCAAGGAAGGTCGGGTGCTTCAGCAGGTTGATGACGAATTCGATATTCGTCGCCACGCCGCGGATGCGGAACTCGCGCAACGCCCGGTCCATTCGTGCAATCGCCTTTTCCGGCGTTTGGGCATGGGCCGTCACCTTGACCAGCAGGCTGTCGTAATAGCGGGTGATCACCCCGCCGGCATAAGCGGTGCCGCCATCCAGACGAATGCCGTTGCCGGTAGCGCTGCGATAGGCGGTCAGGCGGCCATAGTCGGGGATGAAATTGTTCAGCGGGTCTTCGGTCGTCACCCGGCATTGCACGGCATGGCCGTTCAGCCTGACCTCGGCCTGAGAGGCGACGCCGGTCGCTTCGGTCAGGGTCTTGCCTTCCTCGATCAGGATCTGAGCCTGCACGATGTCGATGCCGGTCACCTCTTCGGTGACGGTATGTTCGACCTGCACGCGGGGGTTCACCTCGATGAAGTAGAACTTCTGGCTGTCCATATCCATCAGGAATTCGACGGTGCCGGCGCATTCGTAATCCACATGCGCACAGATTTTCCGTGCCATTTCGCAGACTTCGGCACGCTGCTCCTCGGTCAGATAGGGGGCGGGGGCACGCTCCACCACCTTCTGGTTGCGGCGCTGCACGGTGCAGTCGCGCTCCCACAGGTGCCAGACATTGCCCTGCTTGTCGCCCAGGATCTGCACCTCGACATGGCGGGCGCGCAGGATCATCTTTTCAAGATAACCTTCGCCATTGCCAAAGGCCGCCTCGGCTTCGCGCCGACCTTCGCGCACCTTGGCCTCAAGCTCGTCTTCGGACAGGATCGGGCGCATCCCGCGCCCGCCGCCGCCCCAGCTTGCCTTGAGCATCAAGGGATAGCCCACTTCGGCCGCCTGTTTCTTGACCAGCGCCATGTCGTCGCCCAGCACCTCGGTCGCGGGGATCACCGGCACGCCCGCCTCGATCGCCACCCGGCGGGCGCTGGCCTTGTCGCCCAGGGCGCGCATGGTTTCGGCCCGCGGCCCGATGAAGGTGATGCCCGCCTGATCGCAGGCTTCGACGAAATCGGGGTTTTCCGACAGAAGACCATATCCGGGGTGGATCGCATCCGCCCCCGCCATCTTGGCCACACGGATGATCTCGGGGATCGAGAGATAGGCCCCCACCGGCGAAAGCCCCTGACCGATCAGATAGGCTTCATCCGCCTTGAAGCGGTGCAGCGACAGCTTGTCTTCCTCGGCATAGACGGCAACCGTCTTCTTGCCCATCTCATTGGCGGCGCGCATCACCCGAATGGCGATTTCGCCCCGGTTTGCGATCAGGATTTTCTTGAACTCGGTCATCGGCAGCACTCCGGGCAGGCAATTGGGCGGGGGGGTTGCGCAAACTGCGGTCACTCTACGGTCGCTGCGGTGCAGCGCAAGGGCGCGCTGTCACGAAACTGCAAAGTTTGCGAAATATGCAGGGCAGGGTTTGCAAGTGCAAATTGTGCTGCCCGGCTTGCACCCGACTTGCCTTGCCGTCACCCGATCCCTAGGCTTGGGCATGGGCATTGCATCCGGTTCCGATCCTGCAAAATCGCGTCTTGGCATTCTTGGCGGCACCGGCTGGCTGGGGCAGGGGCTTGGCCTGAACCTGTTGCGCAAGGGGCTTTGGCCGGCGGCCGATCTGGTGATCCTGAACCGCTCGGGCAAGGCGGGGGGCTATGAGGCGCATCCGGGCGTGATCATGGCGCGCGACATGGCCGAGTTGCAGGCGCTGTGCGACACCATCGTCCTGTCGGTCCGGCCCGAGGATTTCCCGGTGCCGGGGTTTGCGCCGGGCAATCGGCTGCTGATCTCGTTCATGGCTGCGGTTCCAATGGACCGTCTGGTCGCGTTGGCGCCCGAGGCAAGGATCGTGCGCGCGATGCCCAATGGCGGGGCGACCACCGGCACCTCCTATACGCCGTGGTTTGCCGAGGGGCGGGCGGCGGCGGATATCGCGCTGACCCGGCGCATTCTGGCGGCGATGGGCGGCGAGGACCGGGTGGAAAGTGAAGACCATCTCGACATCCTCACCGCCTTCTCCGGCTCGGGCCCGGCCTATCCGGCGCTGATGGCGCGCGGTCTGCTGGCGCAGGCGCTGGCCTTTGGCTTGCCGCAGCCCATTGCCGAGCGTGCGGTGGCGGCGGTGGTTTGTGGATCGGCGGCCGGGTTGCAGGTGGAGCAGGCCGAGGAGGTGATCGCAGCGATGATGTCCTATCGCGGCATCACCGCTGCCGGATTGCAGGCGGCGCAGGAGGCGGGATTTGAGGCGGCACTCGCGGCGGCCATGACCGCCGCCGTCGCCCGCGCTCGCGCGATGGGCCGCGATGAGGTATGAAGCAGCGGCCTGCCCGACCGCAGAACATTCCTTGAACATGCGGCCTTGCGGCGCTAGATTCATCCAATGAACTCTTGGGACGAATCCGAAGCTTTTGCGGCCGCCGCCATACCGCTGTCGCAACTTGCGCTGGGGGCCCGCGCCCCGCGTGAGGCCGATACGCGCTATCTCGACGATCTGAACCCCGCGCAACGCGCCGCGGTTCTGGCGCTGGATGGCCCGGTCCTGATGCTGGCCGGGGCGGGCACCGGCAAGACCAAGGCGCTGACCTCGCGCATCGTGCATCTGTTGCGGACGGGGCGGGCGCGTCCGAATGAAATCCTGTCGGTGACCTTCACCAACAAGGCCGCACGCGAGATGAAAAATCGCGTCGGCAGCCTTCTGGGCGAGGTGGTCGAAGGGATGCCTTGGCTGGGCACTTTCCACTCGCTTTCGGTGAAAATCCTGCGCCGCCATGCCGAACTGGTCGGGCTAAAATCGAACTTCACCATTCTGGATACCGATGATCAGTTGCGGTTGCTCAAGCAACTGGTGCAGGCCGCCAATATCGACGACAAACGCTGGCCGCCGCGCCTCTTGGCCGGGATCATCGACGGCTGGAAGAACCGCGCGCTGACGCCCGACCGCGTGCCCGCGTCTGAGGCTTCGGCCTTCAACAACCGCGGGACCGAGCTTTATGAACAGTATCAGGAGCGTCTGCGCAGCCTGAACGCCACCGATTTCGGTGACCTTCTGTTGCATTGCGTGGTGATCTTCCAGAAGCACCCCGATGTGCTGGCCCAGTATCAGCGCTGGTTCCGCTATATTCTGGTGGACGAGTATCAGGATACCAACGTTTGCCAGTATCTCTGGCTGCGGCTTCTGGCGCAGGCGCACAAGAACATCTGCTGCGTCGGCGACGACGATCAGTCGATCTATGGCTGGCGCGGCGCCGAGGTGGGCAACATCCTGCGGTTCGAGAAGGATTTTCCGGGCGCGCAGGTGATCCGGCTGGAACAGAACTACCGCTCCACCCCGCATATCCTCGCGGCGGCTTCGGGTATTATCGCCCGCAATGAGGGACGGCTGGGCAAGACGCTGTGGACCGAGGAACAGCAGGGCGAAAAGGTCCGCCTGATCGGCCATTGGGACGGCGAGGAAGAGGCGCGCTGGGTCGGGGAGGAACTGGAAGGGCTGCAACGTGGTCGCGGTCGGCTGGAGTCGCACAGTCTGGACGACATGGCCATCCTCGTGCGCGCCTCCCATCAGATGCGGGCGTTTGAGGACCGTTTTCTGACCATCGGCCTGCCTTATCGCGTGATCGGCGGGCCGCGGTTCTATGAACGGCAGGAAATCCGCGATGCGATGGCCTATTTCCGGCTGGCGGTCAGCCCCGATGACGATCTGGCTTTTGAGCGGGTGGTGAACCTGCCCAAGCGGGGACTGGGCGAGAAGGCGCAGCAGGACATCCAGCGCGCCGCGCGGGCGGCAGAGGTGCCCCTTCTGGGCGGCGCGCGGGCGCTTCTGGCGCAGGGCGGCATCGGCGGCAAGGGGGCGGGGCAGTTGCGCGCCTTTGTCGAAGGCATCGACCGCTGGCATACCGCAATCACGCAAACGCGCGCCACCCAGCCCGAAGACAGTCTGGTCGAGCCGCTCTTGCCCGACACGCCGCAGGGTGGTCTGGACCATGTGCGGCTGGCCGAGGTGATCCTTGAGGAATCCGGCTATACCGCGATGTGGCAGAACGACAAGACGCCCGAGGCGCCGGGGCGGCTGGAAAACCTCAAGGAACTGGTTAAGGCGCTGGAACAGTTCGACAGCCTGCAAGGCTTTCTCGAACATGTCGCGCTGATTATGGACAATGACAGTGAGGCGGCCGAAGAAAAGGTCACCCTGATGACGTTGCACGCGGCCAAGGGTCTGGAATTCCCCGTGGTTTTCCTGCCGGGGTGGGAGGATGGCCTGTTTCCCAGCCAGCGCAGCATGGACGAAAGTGGCCAGAAGGGCATCGAAGAGGAACGCCGTCTGGCCTATGTCGGCATCACCCGCGCCGAAGAGCTTTGCACGATTTCCTTCGCCTCGAACCGCCGGGTCTATGGCCAGTGGCAAAGCCAGCTTCCTAGCCGTTTCATCGACGAATTGCCGCGTGAGCATGTCGAGGTGCTGACGGTGCCCGGCCTGATGGGCGGCGGTTATGGCGCGGCGGCCCCGGCCTTTGGCGGGCTGGAAGACCGGGTGGCCAAGGCCGATGTCTACAATTCCCCCGGCTGGCGGCGCATGTCGGAACGAAACACGGCCCGCCCGGTGTCGCAGCCGCGTGAGGCCCGGCATATGACGATAGATGCCACGGCGGTCAGTGCCTATGTCATCGGTGACCGCGTGTTCCACCAGAAATTCGGCTATGGCGAGATCATGGGGATCGAGGGCGACAAACTCGAGATCGAGTTTGACCATGCCGGGACCAAGAACATCGTCGCCCGTTGGGTGGTGCCCGCGCATCAGGTGGATGATGTGCCTTTCTAGGCGGTTTTAGGCGGTTCTTAAACTCTGGCGCCTAGCCTTGGGGGGAATCATTGCCGAGTGCCCGCCATGCATGGTCTTTTCAACCGCGCCATCCAGTGTTTTCTGCGGGATACCTATGGTCCGGCGCTGTGGCTCGCGGTCACGCGCCGGGCGCAACTGGGGTTTGAGGGGTTTGAAACCATGCTGACCTATGACCCGTCTCTGACAGAGGCGGTCCTTGCCGCCGCCGCGACCGAGCTGAACCGCCCGCGCGATACGGTGCTTGAGGATCTGGGCACCTATCTGGTCTCGCATCCCAATGTCGAGGCGTTGCGGCGCCTGCTGCGGTTCGGCGGCGCCAGCTTTGTCGATTTTCTCTATTCGCTGGAAGACCTTCCTGACCGTGCCCGGCTGGCGCTGCCGGAACTGGAACTGCCCGCGCTGGAATTCGCCGATCTGGGAGAAGGGCATTTCCGCCTGCGCTGCCGGGGCCATGTCCGTGGTATCGGCCATGTGGTCGTGGGGCTCTTGCGGGCGATGGCCGATGATTACGGCGCGCTGGTGCTGCTGGATCATGCCGGTTCCGATTCCGGGGGGGAGGTGGTGACCATCGACCTGCTGGATCACAGCCATGCTAGCGGGCGCCGCTTTCACCTGTCGGCCGACCTGGGATGAGGGCGCCGGGCCCCGATATCGGCCTCGGCCCCGAGGCGCTGGACCGGCTGATGCCGCTGCATCTGGCCTGCGATGCGCGCGGGCATGTGGTCTCGGTCGGCCCGACTTTGGCCAAGCTTTCCGGGCGCCGCCGCCTGATCGGCGCGCAGGTGCAGGAGATTCTGGCGCTGCGCCGCCCCGCCGCCCCCGCCACGGTCGAGGCGCTGCGCCTGCGTGCGGGCACGCTGGCACTGGCGCTGGCGACCGATCCGGCGGTCACCTTCCGCGGTCTTGCAGTGCCTTCGGCGGGGGGGGGGCTGTTCCTGAACCTGTCCTTCGGCATCGGCGTGACCGAGGCCGTCCGCCGCCACAGCCTGACCGTGGAGGATTTTGCGGCCACCGACCTGACCGTCGAAATGCTCTATCTGGTCGAGGCGAAATCGGCCGTCATGGATGAATTGCGCAGCCTGAACCAGCGTTTGCAGGGCGCGCGCGAAGCGGCCGAGGAACGGGCGCTGACCGATCAGTTGACGGGCCTGCGCAACCGCCGCGCGCTTGATTTGCAGATGAAGGCGCTGATAGGGCAGGGTATGGTCTTTGGCCTGATGCATATCGACCTCGATTTCTTCAAGCAGGTCAATGACACCCACGGCCATGCCGCAGGCGACCATGTGCTGCGGGAGGTGGCTCGCGTGCTGCGCGAGGAGACCCGCGCCTCGGATCTTGCTGCACGGGTGGGCGGGGATGAATTTGTTCTGGTCTTCCCCGGCCTTGCCGATGCGGCGCGGCTGATCCGCATTGCCCGCCGCATCATCGCGCGACTGAGCCGCCCGATTGACTATGAGGGCCGCGCCTGCCGGATTTCGGCCTCGATTGGTGTCACGCTGTCCGCCTATTACGACCGGCCCGAGGCGGAGCGGATGTTGTTTGACGCCGATGCCGCGCTTTATGCCAGCAAACGCGCCGGCCGGGCGCAGGTGCAGCTTTTCGCCCGCTCCGATGGCGACGCCGATGGCGCTCTGGCCGGGCGCGATATCGCCTGATCCCGGCGCCCTTTTCCTTGTGGATGCGCGGGGGGCGGAGGGATGGCCAATCCGTGCCTTACGCCTTGTCTCGCACGATCACCGCATTGTTCGGCCCGGCCTTCACCTCAAACCGCGAAATCTTGCGCAACAGGTCCGAGAGTTTGGCCGACCCATAGCTGCGCGGATCGAAGTCGGGATGAAGCTGCGTCATCGCCTGCCCGATCGGCCCCAGCGAATACCAGTCCTGATCCGGGTCGATCTTGCGCATGGCATCCAGAACCAGCGGCATCGCCTTTTCCGGCGCCATCTTGACCGGCGGCGTGTCGGCCTTGCGGGGCTCTTTCGCCTCGGTCTGGGCGGGGGCCACCTCTTCGGCGCCGGCGATATTCTCGATCAGAAGGAAGCGGTTGCAGACCTTGCGCAGGGATTCGGGCGTCTTGGCCTCACCGATGCCGATGACCTGCAACCCATCCTCGCGGATGCGGCTGGCCAGCCGGGTGAAATCGCTGTCCGACGAGACGAGGACAAAGCCATCCACCTTGCCCGCGTGCAGAATGTCCATCGCGTCGATCACAAGGCCGATGTCGCTGGCGTTCTTGCCCTTGGTATTGGCCGATTGCTGATGCATCACAAGGCCAAGGTTGCGCGCCTGCTCTTTCCATTGGGTCAGGGCTTGGCTCGACCAGTCGCCATAGACGCGGCGCAGGCTCGGCTCGCCAAAGGCCGCGACTTCGCCAAGGATGGCTTCGGCATGACGGGCCGGAATGTTGTCGGCGTCGATCAGCACGGCCAGAAACGGCGCGCGGCCGGGGTGGGGGTCACTGGGCATGGGGCCTCACTTTCACCGGCGATCCTGCCCGAAACCGGCGGCAAGCGCAAACCGGCAGGGGGAGTCGGGGTAAACCCCGACCTACCGGCCCGTAGGTCGGGGTTCACCCCGACTCCGATAGGCTCAGCCCTTGACCCGGGCATTCGCCGGATCATAGGGCGCTTGCAGCGCGATCCGCGCCGGGACCACCTCATTGGCGATCACCAGCTCATAGCGCCCGCCCGTCAGGAACCCGTCGCTGACGCCCTCGGCATTGCGGACATAGCCATAGCCGATGGGCCGCCCGACCGTATAGCCAAAGCCGCCCGAGGTCAGATAGCCGACCGGCACCCCGTCGCGCAGGATGGTTTCCCGCCCGACCAGAACTGCCGACGGATCATCCACCACAAAGCCCGCCAGCCGTTTTACCAGCGGCCCCGCCGCCTCCAGCGCGGCACGGCCAAGGAAATCCATCCCCTTGCCCAGTTTCACCGCCCAGCCCAGCCCCGCCTCGAACGGGGTGTCATTGGGCGTGATATCGGCCGACCAGGCACGATAACCCTTTTCCAGCCGCAGCGATTCAATCGCGCGGTAGCCGAGCGGGCGGATGCCCTCGCGCTCCCCCGCCGACATCAGCGCATCGAACACCGCGCCGGTGGCGGCCAGCGGCACATGCAGCTCCCAGCCCAGCTCGCCGACATAAGTCACCCGCAGCGCCCGGCAGATTGCCCCGGCAATCGGGATTTCCCGCACATGGCCAAAGGGGAACCCGGCGTTCGAGACATCCGCCGAAGTCACTCGCGCCAGCACCTCACGCGCCTTCGGCCCCATCAGCGACAGCGTACCCCAATCTTCGGTGATGTCGGTCAGGGTCACATCGCCCTGCGGCAGATGGTCGGCGATCCAACCGAAGTCATGGTTGCGGAACCCGGTGCCGGTGACGATATAGAAATGATCCTCGGCCAGCCGCGCCACGGTCAGATCGGCCTCGATCCCGCCGCGTGAGTTCAGAAGCTGGGTATAGGTCAGCCGTCCCGGCGCCTTGGTCACATGGTTGGCGCAGATGTAATCCAACGCCCGGGCGGCATCCTTGCCCGTCAGTTCATATTTGGCGAAAGAGGATTGGTCGAAAATCCCCACCGCCTCGCGGCAATGGCGATGTTCCTCGCCCACCGCATCGAACCAGTTCTGCCGGCCCATCGAGTAGATGTCCTGCGCCTCGACCCCTGCGGGGGCGAACCAGTTCGGCCGCTCCCAGCCGAGTTTCGATCCGAAAACCGCACGATGGCCCTTCAGCCGGTCATACAGCGGCGAGACGATCCGGGGGCGCCCGCTTTCATATTCCTCATGCGGAAAGCCGATGGTGTAGTGTTTGCCATAGGCTTCGCAGGTGCGCGCATCCACCCAGGCGCGGTCCTGATGCAGGCCGGAAAAGCGCCGGATATCGACCGACCAGAGGTCAAGCGGCTGCTCGCCCGTCATCACCCATTCCGCCAGAACCCAGCCCGCCCCGCCGCCCGAGGCGATGCCGAAGGCGTTGAACCCCGCACCCACATACATGTTCGCGCAGTCATTCGCCCGGCCCAGAATGAAATTCCCGTCGGGGGTAAAGCTTTCTGCGCCGTTGATCATCTGCTTGACGCCGGTGGTCTCCAGCGCCGGAATGCGGGCGATGGCCTGCTCCAGATGCTGGGCGAAATGGTCATAATCATCATCGAACAGGCGGAATTCCCAGTTTTTCGGAATATCGCCAGTGGTCCAGCTTTGCGGGTTCGGCTCATAGCCGCCAATCACCAGCCCGCCGACCTCTTCCTTGAAATAGGTGCGCCGGTCGGGGTCGCGCAGGGTGGGGGCGTCGGCGGCAAGGCCCGCAATCTTCTCGGTCACGATATACTGATGCTTGATCGGTTGCAGCGGCACGGTGATGCCCGCCATGGCGCCGACCTCGCGCGCCCACATGCCGGCGCAGTTCACCACCTTGTCGCAGGCAATGCGGCCCTGATCGGTGAGGACGGCCAGAATCCGGCCCCCGTCCATCTCAAAGCCGGTGACGGTCACGCCCTCATGAATTTTCGCGCCATGCATCCGCGCGCCCTTGGCCAGCGATTGGGTGATGTCCGCCGGGCTGGCCTGCCCGTCGGTGGGCAGCCAGCTTGCCCCCACCAGATCGGAAACATCCATCAGCGGCCACATCCGCTTCACCTCGTCGGGCGAGATCAGATGCATCTCCATGCCAAAGCTTTTCGCCGTGGTCGCCAGCCGCTTGTATTCCGTCCAGCGGTCGGCATTGGTGGCCAGCCGCAGGCAGCCGGTCATCTTCCAGCCGGTCTCAAGCCCCGTCTCTGCCGCCAGCCCCTTGTAAAGCTCGACCGAGTATTTCAGCACCCGGGTGATCGAGGCGGAAGAGCGCAACTGCCCCACCAGCCCCGCCGCGTGCCAGGTGCTGCCCGAGGTCAGCCTGCCCTGTTCGATCAGCAGCACATCCGCCTTGTGGTCGCGGGCCAGGTGATAGGCGGTGGAACAGCCGATGATGCCGCCACCGATGACGACGATCTGGGCATGAGAGGGCAGGGACATGGGGCCTCCGGGGTGTTGGCTGGGAATCGCTTGTGGATTTTCGTGGATATTGCGCCAGAAATCCGCAATTCTCCACAATAATCCAAGGAGACCCAATGACCCCGCGCCAGACCGCCCTTATCGCCCTTCTGGAAGCCGAGGGCAGCCAGCCGATTTCCCGGCTGGCGGCGCGGCTGGCTGTGTCGGATGAAACGGCGCGGCGCGATGTGGCGCAGCTTGCCGCGGCGGGGCGGCTGGTGCGGGTGCATGGCGCGGTGGGGCTGGCGGGCGCGCTGGGCGAGGCGCCCTATGCCCGCCGGATGCGCGAGAATGCGGCGGCCAAGCGCGCCATTGCGGCGGCGGCGGCGGCGATGATCGCCGATGGCGCGACGCTGATGCTCGACACCGGCACCACCACGGCATGGCTGGCGCGCGCGCTGGCCCGGCATCGGCGGCTGACGGTGGTGACCAATTCCACCGACATCGCGCGGCTTCTGGCGGCGGGGGAGGGCAACCGCGTGCATCTGGCAGGCGGTGCCCTGCACCCCGACAGCGCCGCCGCCTTCGGGGCCGAGGCGCTGGGGTTTCTGGCGCGCTTTCGGGTCGGGCTGACGGTGATTTCCGCGGCGGCACTGGATGCCGGCGGCGTGCTGGACGCCGAGCCGGATGAGGCCGATCTGGCCCGGGTCATGCTGGACGCGGGGGAGCGCCGCATGGTGGTGGCCGATGCCAGCAAATTCCTGCGCCCGGCGCTGGCGCGGGTGGCGGGCTTTGACCGGATCGGCGATCTGGTCACCGATGCCGCCCCGCCGCCTGCCATCGCCGCCGCTATGGCCGCCGGAGGCACTGTGCTGACGCTGGCCTGAGCGTCAGCAAATACGCGGCAATTGCTCGCCCACCAGCATATCGACAATGCGGGCGCCGCCAAAGGCGGTGCGCATCGTCACCCGCCCGGCCGCCCCGGCCATCGCCCGCCCGATCCCCACCGAACCCGCGCCTTCGGGCAGCGCGCGCATCGCGGCCAAGGCCGCCTCGGCCTGATCCGGCGGGCAGAACAGCACCAGCCGCCCCTCGTTTGCCAGATAAAGCGGGTCCAGCCCAAGGATTTCGCAGACCCCTCGCACCTCGTCGCGCAGGGGCAGCGCCGCCTCGTCAATCTCCACCGCCAGCCCCGCCTCACCCGCCATCTCGTTCAGCGCAGAAGCCAGCCCGCCCCGGGTGCAGTCGCGCGCCGCCCTGATCCCGGGCGCCGCCGCCAGCGCCGCCTGCATCAGATGCCCCAGCCCCGCGCAGTCCGAGGCGATGTCCGACGACAGCGCCAGATCGCCCCGCGCCGCAAGGATCGTCGCCCCATGGTCGCCCAGCACGCCGTTGACGATCACCACATCCCCCGCCGCAATCCGCGCAGCACCCAGATCGACCCCCGGCGCAATCACACCAATTCCGGCGGTGGTGATGAAGACGCCATCGCCCTTGCCCCGCTCGACCACCTTGGTATCGCCGGTCACGATCCGCACGCCCGCCTTCGCCGCCTCTTCCGCCATCGTCGCCACGATCCGGCGGAGCAGCGCCACCTCGCAGCCTTCCTCGATGATGAAGGCCGCCGAGAGCCAGAGCGGCCGCGCGCCGCCCACCGCCAGATCGTTCACCGTGCCGCAGACCGCCAGCTTGCCGATGTCGCCGCCGGGAAACTCCAGCGGCGTCACCACGAAACTGTCGGTGGTAAAGGCCAGCCGCGCCCCCGGCACCTGCAAGGCATCGGCCATCAGCCGCGCCTGATCCTCTGACCCCGGCGGCTGAAAGACCGAGGTAAAGACCTCTTCGATCAGATCGCGCATCGCCCGGCCACCGCCGCCATGCGCCATCGTCACCCGCTTGTCGCGCAACGCCATGATTTGCACCTTTCGAAATACTCCGGCGGGAGCCCGGGACGGGCCGGGGGGCGGCGCCCCCCGAAAATCCTTTCTTCAAGGATTTTCCTAAGCGGCGGCCACCCGCGCCCCGGCATATTGCCAATAGGCCGCACAGGCCCCCTCGGACGACACCATCAGCGCCCCCAGCGGCATCTCCGGCGTGCAGCCGGTGCCGAATTGCGGGCATTGGGTGGGTTTCAGCTTGCCCGTCATCACCGCGCCACAGGCGCAGCCGGGGATTTCCGGCACGTTGCGGCTGGCCGCGGCATAGCCGATGCCGAATTTCTCTTCCGCATCGAAGGCCGCATATTTCCCCCGAATGCGCAGGCCCGAGGCGTCGATCTCCCCCAGCCCCCGCCATTCAAAGCTGGGCCGCCGCTCATAGACATCGGCAATGGCGGCAAGGCTGACCGGGTTGCCATGTTCGGGCACCACGCGGCCATATTGGTTTTCCACCGCCGCCCGGCCTTCTGCGATCTGGGTCAGCACCATCAGCACCGATTGCAAGAGGTCGGTCGGCTCGAACCCGGCCACCACCAGCGGCTTGCCATAGTCGGCTGCAATGAAATCATAGGGATGCACGCCGATCACCATGCTCACATGGCCCGGCCCGACAAAGCCGTCCAGCATCATCTCGGGATCATCCAGCAGCGCCTTGATCGGTTCGGGCACGGTGATGTGGTTGCAGAAGACACTGAAATTCCCTAGCCCCTCGCGTGCTGCCTGTTGGATCGACAGCGCCGTCGAAGGCGTCGTCGTCTCAAACCCCAGACCAAAGAACACCACCTCGCGGTCGGGATTGCGCCGCGCCAGTTCCAGCGCGTCCAAGGGCGAATAGACCATGCGGATGTCGGCGCCGTCGGCCTTGGCCTGCATCAGCGATTTGCGATGCCCGGGCACCCGCATCGCATCGCCGAAGGTGGTGAAGATCACCCCCGGCTGCTCGGCAATCTCGACACATTCATCAACACGCGCCATCGGCAGCACGCAAACGGGGCAGCCGGGGCCATGAATGAACTCGACCCCTTCATGGATCAGCTTGTCGAGGCCGTAGCGAAAGATCGAATGGGTATGGCCGCCGCAGATTTCCATGATGTGGACGGGCTTGGCGCGGGTGGCGCCGATCTCGTCAGCCTTGCGGGCGATGGCGGCAAGCAGGCCCTTGGCCGCCGCCGGATCGCGGAATTCGGATGCAAATTTCATGCCAAAGCCTCCTCAGAGCGGGCCATCTGTTCCAGCGTCTCTTGCGCCTCGCCCAGATCGCGCAGCGCCTCCAGCGTCTTGGCGGCCTCGTCCTCGTCGATCAGGCTCATGGCAAAGCCGACATGGATCAGCGCCCATTGCCCGACCAGCGCCGACAGGTCATTGCCCGCCACACAAGCCACATTGACCGCGCGGCGCACGCCCGAAACCTCGGCCATGGCCATCAGCCGGTCTTCGTCCACGATGGCGGTGATCCGCCCCGGAATGCCCAGACACATCAGTCGTCCTCCTCTTCGGCTGCCAGCCGCCCCGAGGGGTCGGCAATGCCATAACGGTCCAGCTTGGCGCGCAGACCGACCCGGGACAGGCCCAGTTCGGCCGCGGCGCGCGATTTGTTCCAGCGGTGGCGCGTCAGCGTTTCGCGCAAAATCCGCATCTCGATCAGTTCCACCCGGTCTTTCAGCGTGCCGTCGGCCACCAGCACCGCCTCGGCCGAACGGTCGGCCCCCGCCTCATGCGGGGCGGCTTGCAGGATCGGGCGGCTGATCAGCTCGGCCCCCAGAAGCGGGGATTGCGCAAAGATCAGCATCCGCGTCACCTCATTCGCCAATTCGCGCAGATTGCCGGGCCAGTCGTAATTCTCAAGAAATTCAAGGGCGGCGGGGGCAAAGCCATGGGCCGCCTTGCCATGCTGCGCCGCCAGATCCATCAGGAAATGCTGCGCCAGCAGGGCCACATCGCCCCGCCGGGCGCGCAGCGGCGGCAGCGCCAGTTCCCCCACCGCTAGCGCATAGTAAAGGTCGGGGCGGAAGGCGCCATCGGCCACCCGCCGCGCCAGTTCGCCCCCCGAAGCCGCAATCAGCCGCAGGTTGGTCGTCAGCACTTCCTGCCCGCCGACGGGCGAGAAACTGCCCTCTTCCACCAGCCGCCACAGCGCCAGTTGCAGCGCGGGTCCGGCATGTTCCAGCCCGGCCAGAAACAGCGTGCCCCGATCCGCCTTTTGCGCCAGCCCGATGCGGTTGACCCCGCCGGGCAGGATGCCGCGCTTTGCCCCGAAAAGCTCTATCGCCGCCAGCTCCTCGGGCATCCCCGCAAGGTTCAGCGCGTGGAATGGTTTGTCCGAGCGCAAGCTGCCGAAATGCATTGCGCGGGCCAGCCGCGCCTTGCCGGTGCCGGGTTCGCCCACAATAAGGACCGGCACGTCGAAACTGGCGTAATGCCGTGCCGCCTCGATCAGGGCATTCATCGGGCTGGCGGGCGCGCGCAGCAGGGTTTCAAACCCCAGCCCTTCACGTAGCGCCGCCCGCCGCTTTTCCAGCTTGGTCTGCGCAGTGGAGGCGAGAAAGCGCATCTCCAGCGCCATCCGCTCATTCTCGCGCGCCAGTTGGAACAGCCGGGCGCCGTTGCGCGCGGCCATCAAGAGTTGATCCGGGTGCCAGGGTTTGGTCAGGAATTGCTGGATGCCGGCGGCGTTGATCGCCTGCGCCATGGCGCCGGGGTCGGTGTAGCCGGTGATCAGCAGGCGCACCGTGTCGGGCCAGCGGTCGCGCAGATCGGTCAGGAATTCAACTCCGGTCTTGCCCGGCATCCGCTGGTCGCAGATCACCACCTGCACCCATTCTTCCTCCATCAGCCGCAGTGCCGCCTCGGCATCGCCCGCCGTCAGGCAGTCGAATTCATCCTCAAGCGCCATCCGCATCGCCGACAGCGAATGCGGCTCGTCATCGACCAGAAGGACGGCGGGGCGCGGGCTGGGCATCAGGCTTTCTCCGCCAGCCGGGCGCGCAGCCAGTCCAGCCATTGCGCCATGCCCTCGCCGGTGCGGGCCGAGACGCGCAGGATTTCGATGGCCGGATTGACCCGGCGCAGGTTCGCTTCATAGGCGTCAAGATCGGCGTCGCAATGCGGGGCCAGATCGCATTTGTTCAGGATGGCCAGCCGCGCAGCGGTGAACATATCGGGGTATTTCAGTGGCTTATCCTCGCCCTCGGTCACCGACAGGATGGCCACCTTGGCATCTTCGCCCAGATCGAAGCCGGCAGGGCAGACCAGATTGCCGACATTCTCGATGAAAAGGTAAGACCGGGGCGCAGGCCGCAGATCGTCCAGCGCGTGGCCCACCATATGGGCATCAAGGTGACAGCCCTTGCCGGTGTTGATCTGGATTGCCCGGGCGCCGGTGGCGCGGATGCGGTCGGCATCGGCGCTGGTCTGCTGATCGCCCTCGATCACGGCAAGCGGGGCATCGCCAAGCGCCTGAATGGTCTTGCACAGAAGGGTGGTCTTGCCCGACCCGGGGCTTGAGACAAGGTTCAGCGCCAGAACCCCCAGCGCCCGCAGCACCCGGCGGTTGCCCTCGGCCAGCGCGTCATTCTTGGCAAGGATGGAGGTTTCCACTTCGATCAGCCGGGCCTGCGACATGCCGGGCACCGAAACCCCCGCCGCACCAAGGCCGTAGTGGTGGCCGTGGTCATGGTGATGCCCGTGGGAATGGTTGTGCGCCGCAGGCGCCTTGGCCAGCACATGGGGAAAGGGCAGGGGTTTTTCCGCAGGCTTCGGCCCCGCGTCAAACGTCACCTCGCCATGGCATCCGCAAACGCTACACATCAGACCACCTCCATATCCCTGATCCGCATTTCATCGCCGCCTTCGGGCAACAGCCGGCCACCGCCACACAGGGGGCAGGGCGCCAGCCGGTCGTCGATCTGCACCGTCACCCGGCAATCATAGCAAAGCGCCTGCCCGGGCAGGTCGATGATTTCCAGCCGCGCGCCTTCGGCGGGACTGCCGCGCATCACCACGTCAAAGGCGAATTCCAGCGCCGGTTTCTCGACCCCGGCAAAGCGCCCGATTTCCAGCCGCAGCACGGTCACGGCGGTAAAGCCATGGGCGCGGGCCTGATCCAGCACGATGCTGCGGATGCCTTCGGCAAGGCTCATCTCATGCATGGGCCACCTCTTTCACCGTGACCGGCACACAAGGATCATGCAGCGCGATGATCAGCGGGGCAAGGGCGGGGCGGCAGGTGGCCAGCGCCTGCTCCAGCGCGCCGCCGGGGGCAAGCAGGTGGTCGGTCGGCGTGCGGCGCTGCAACCCGGTCACCCGCCCGCCCGCCGTGTCGATCCGCAGCGCATATTGGCCACGGGCTGCGGGGGCAATCGCCACGCCGTTCTTCACCCGAACCTCCGGCAAATCACCCGCCAGCACCGCTTCGGCATCCGCCAGACGGCCCAGCAGCCGCCACAGCGGCCCACGGCCATGGGTGCCCTCGACCGCGCGCAACAAGGGATGGTCCGCCCGGCGTCCGGCGGCAGAATTTTCCCAGAGGCCGGGCGCGAAGGGGGCGGGGGGCAGGGGGAGGGGGGCAATGACCCCCTCCCCCGGTTGCAGCGCGTCCCGCAGGGCGGCAACCAGCGGCGCACATCCCGCGCCCTGCGCCAGCCACTCCGCCAACCCGTTCAGCCCCTTGGGCAGACCCCGTCCAAAAAGCATCCCCGCCACGTCGCCCGCAGGCAGCCGCCCCGGTGCCCGGCACAGCAAAGGCGGCAGCGTCACGCAGAGCGCCACCAGATGCTCGCGCAGCACCTCGGCCCGCAGATCGGCGTCGGAAACTTCGGGCGCCAGCCCCAGCGCCGCCCGCGCTGCCACCCCCTGCGCCATGCGGCACAGGTTGAAGAGGCGGGGCAACATCGCCGCCGCCTCTGCCGCAGGGCGCCCGGCCAGCAGCGCCGCCAGCGGCAGCGCCGCCCCGGGCTGAACCCGCGCCCGTCCCGGCGACAGATGAACGACGGCCCCCTGCATCCTCAGCCCGCCAGCCCGCCCGAGATCAGCTTGCGCCGCGATGGCGTCGCCTCAACCTCTGGCGCGGGGGGCGCCAGTTCCGCTTCGCGCGCGGCTCGGATATCGGCGGCGCGGTCGGTCTCGGCGCGGTTCTCACTGCGGAAAAGTTCGGCCATCACCGCGCGGGCCACGTCAACCGCCTGCAACTGGCTGGTGAAATCCCCCATCGGCGAGAAGAGCGAACAGGCCAGATAGGGCCCCACCATCTCGCGTGCATTGTGCAGGAATTCATATTCGCCCGAGGGGAAGGCGATCACCTCTTTTTCCCCGGCGCCCAGAACCGGGCGGGTTTCGGCGGGCAACAGCACAAGGTTCATGAACCAGGGCGCCACCAGCACACCCAGAAAGCCACCTTCCCAAGGCTGAAACCCCACCGCCGCCACATGCAGCGCGTGGTTCACCATCGGCACATCGCGCATCTTGGCGTTGAAAATCTCGCGGAAGTCGGCCTCAAGTGCAGCCACCCGCCGCGCCATCTCTTCCATCACCGCAGCGCTTTCGGCGCCGGGGTCTTCGCGGACCAGAAACTGCGCCTTGGGGGCCGAACAGCCGGGGCAGGTCCAGTCTTCCGGCAGGTCCAGAAACGGCGTGCCGGGCAGAACCTGCCTTGTGTCATCGCCTTCGGCCGGGTCATAGGGCGTCCAGCAGATCTTGCATTCCATGATCGCTTTGGCGCTGATCTTGTCGGATGCGCCGAGATAGCTGCCCTCAAACCCGCTCATCGCGTCGCCTCCACCACTTCGCGGATGCGGGCCGCACTGTCCTGCAGGTCTTCCAGCGCCGCCAGCGCCACCTCGGGCATGGCCGCCACCTCATAGGTGTCAAGGATCAGCTGATCGGTCGAGTTGTAGAACTGCACCCGCCAGACATGGGGCTGGGCGCAGGCGGTGATCCGGCAATTGCCATAGCCGCGCGACAGCACGGTGACGGCACCTTCACCCAAAGCCTCGGCCAGCCAGTCAAGGTCTTCGGGGGTATGGGGCAGCAGGGTCAGGTTCACCACATGCGCCATGACGCCGGGGCGGAAGCTGGCGGATTTGTCCAGAAGCTCGGCCAGAATGGCCGGGGCGTTCACCACCCCCGGCACCTTCCGCGCCAGCACCCCCAGCGCGGGCCGGTGCGGCAGATGCGCCCGCGCAACGGCCAGCGCAGGCACCGGGCCGACCTCCAGCCGGTCCACCCCGGCGGCGGCAAGCATCCACACCCCGGCAAAGACGCTTTCCTGCACCATCACGGCAGGAATGCCGCGCAGCTTCATCGACACTTCGCCCTGACCCAGACAATCGGCCATCACCTTGCGCGCTGCGGGCGGCAGGCTGGCCAGATCGAATTCGGCCCCCCCGCCGCCGGCCGCCGCCGCATCACAGGCATCGGCCACCTGCAACAGCATGGCCAGCGCGGGCGACAAGGCGGCAGGGTCGTCAGCCTCGGGCAGATGGGGCGAATAGGTCCGCATCCCCGAGGGCATCGACATGTATTGCAACTCGCCATCGGCGTCGGGCTGCGAGCCGGGGCCAAAACCCGAGGGCGGAAGGGTGAAGGGCGAAGCCATGGGAACCTCTCAGACCGAAGGACGTTGCAGGATATGGGTGATGCGGTCGAGGTAATCGGACCAGTCGCGCACCTTCTCGATGGCACCCAGAAAGCGCCCCTCGCGGTAGAAGAGCAGCCCCGGCGTCTTCAGCGCCCGGGTCTCTTCGCGCAAGCCCGCCTCGATGCCGTCGCCCACCAGCGCGCAGTCAAAGGCGTGCTGAAAGGCCACCCGCAATTCCGGCAGGATCACCGCCGCATCGGCGGTCTCCAGATTGCGCCGGGGATCGCCGGGGATGAACAGGCAATGCGCGCCGGGCCTTGCGGTGAATTCGGTCACGTCATGGCGGCTGTTCAGGCTGGGCCAGCCGAACTCGACCTCAAGCCGGGTCAGGAGGGGGTGGGGCGCCGCCGGAGTGGCGTGGTCGTCATGGGGGGCGTGATCGTGCATCGGCTATCCTGTGGGCTGGCCCGCGTCGAGCGCGGCTTGCAGATGGGGGGGCAGGGTGGGGGTGCGGGCATCCAGATCGGCAAAGGCATCGCCCAGATCGCCGCCCGCCATCAGCGACCGCAGCCCGTCCAGCGCGGCGGAAATCTGTGCGGCAGTCTCGGGCGTCAGCACCTCACGCGCGGCGCCAAGGAAGACCAGGACCCAGTCGCCCGGCCCGGCCTCGGGCACCAGCGACAGGTCAACCAATGTGCCGTCGGTCATGTGGCCCGCGATGCCGGTCACGCTGGCAATCTGCATCGGCACGCCCAGACACATCACGGCACCTGCGGGAAAAAGCGGGCATCGCCGATACGGCAGGCGTCATCCTCGGACGGGCGACCGGCTTCATAGGCGTCGCGCAACAGCGGCGCCTGTGCTAGCCCCTCGGCGCGCGAGCGGCCTTCGGTCACGGTGACGCCCCAATCGGCCAGCGTGGCCCGGGCAATCTCCAGCGCCTGCGGAATGCGCGCGGCAACGGTGGGGCGCAGGCCACCGCCGAAATCCTCAAGCTCCACCGGCTGGCAGCCGATCAGCACCATCCTGGCCGGGCGGTAGCCCATCAGCGTGGCGGTGGCGATGACATCCTGAAAGCCGGTCTGATGCAGGCTCATCTTCTTGGCGCCCATGAAGGCGGGCACCTCGTCATCACGCACGATCTTCATGGTGCCGGGGGGGAGGCCATAGTCGATGGCGTCAAACACGATCAGCGCATCGGCGGCTTCGAGAAACGGCAAGAGATACAGCCCCTGCGTGCCGCCATCCAGAAGGGTGACGCCCTCGGGCAGGGCATAGCTTTGCGCCATCGCCTCGACGCAGCGGACGCCAAAGCCCTCGTCAGCCCACAGCAAATTGCCGATCCCCAGGATCAGAACCCTGTCCGTCATGCGCCTCTCCTCCCGGTCCGGCTCTGGTCGCGGGGTTATCGCCCCCGCCTTGCAAGTGAGAGTATGCTTTGCAGATGCCCCGGTCAGAGAGTTTTTGCATGACGCGGAAATTTCCGGCAACCGGCTGAAAAGCGGGAAGAATATGGCATATAATGGGGGCTGGCCGCCTTGCATATCGGAAAGATACTTTCCGATGTGTCTGGTTATTCGCAAGCTCCCCTTCCAAACGAATAAGGCGGGCCCGAAGGCCCGCCGGTCACTCGCCTGCAAAGCGGCCTATTCCGGCCGGTCGTCCTTGAAGGTGCGGTGGCCCGAGATCATCGTGGACACCATGCTTTGACGGCTCATGATGTCTTCGCGGATCGCGGCATAGATGTGGATGATCATGAAGACGATGATCGCCCACATCCCCAGATGGTGCAGCGTGTGCAGCCGCTGGCTGTTGCCGACCAGACCCAGAAGCCAGCCCATCGCCAGATCGGGCAGGCTGCCTTGCCCGGCACCTTCGGCATAAAGCGCCCAGCCCGTCAGCAGCATGAAGGTGATGCCCACCGTCATGAAGAAGAACATCGCGGCCTGTGCCAAGGGGTTGTGGCCGACGTATTTCTTCGGCTCGGCCTCAAGGAACAGATACCAGCGCAGTTCGAAGAACACTTCCTGCCACCAGACCTTTTTGAAGATCGGGATGTAGAACATCTGCTTGGCGTGGTGGTTGCCGACGAAGGCCCAGTAGATGCGGCCAAAGAACCCCACGGTCAGCAGTTGCGCCGCCGCGAAATGGGCAAAGCGGATATAGCCGAAGACGAATTGCTGCGTCGCCTCGCCGATCTGCATCGAGGGCAGCGGGGCGCCGATGAAATAGCCGGTGACGATCAGCACCAGAATGGCCGCCGCATTCAGCCAGTGCCAGAGGCGCACCGGCGCCTCATAGACATAGACCGAGGTGCGTTTGCGCAGGGTTTCAAGGTCTTGCGCGGTGGCATCGCCGGTCAGCCGCGCCGCCTCAAATCCCGGGGGGTGGGGGGTGATGTCGGTCATGGCATCAGCCCGCCATCATCAGCAGGCCGCTGCCGGCAATCCCCAGACCCAGCCCGCGTTGCATGATCCGCGCCGCCCGGCCATTGGCCACCACACGGGCAAGGCCAATGCCCGCCAGATGCAGGCTTGCCGTGGCAATCAGGAAGCCGGCAAGATAGCCAAAGGCATTGCCCGTCGCCTCGCTGGCATGGGCATGGCCATGGGCCGAGGCGAAGACCCCGATCATTGCCAGCGAAGCCAGCGTCAGGCTCTGCGCCTGCCTGGGTTTCGACACCACCACCAGCAGGCCAAAGACCACGACCGAGGTCAGGATCACCTGTTCGACCATCGGATAGCCGATGCCCGCCCAACTGATCGCGGCCCCCGCCGCCATGGCCGCCATGAACGTCGCGGCGCCCAGCCAGAAGCGGTGGGGCAGGGCAAAACCCGACCAGAGGCCGACCGCCAGCATGGCCAACAGGTGATCGGGGCCAAAGACCGGGTGCGACATGCCCGCCACAAAACCCGAGGTGTCGCCATGCCCGGTATGGGCCAAAGCCGGGGCGGCCACGGCCATCAGAACCGCCGAAAGTGCAAGTTTCTTCATCGCTTCCTCCTCTCAGCGAATCTTGACCCGGGCCATTTCCTGACCTTCGGGCGACATCACATGGGTGGAACAGGCAAGGCACGGGTCAAATGAATGCAGCGTGCGCAGGATTTCCACCGGCTCTTCCGGGCGCTCCATCTTGGTGTCCATCAGGCTGGCCTCAAAGGCGCCGATATTGCCGGCGGTGTCGCGGGGCGATCCGTTCCAGGTGGTCGGCACCACGCATTGATAGTTTTCGATCCGGCCATCCTTGATGCGCACCCAATGGCCAAGGGCACCCCGCGGCGCCTCGGTTGCGCCCACGCCCTTGGCTTCCTTGGGCCAGGTCGAGGGATCCCATTTCGTGACATTGGCGGTGCTTTCGTCGCCGTTCTTGATGTTCTGCACCAGCTTGTCGAAGAAGTGCTTCTGCAGCCGTCCGCAATATTCGCTTTCCAGCGCCCGGGCTGCGGTGCGCCCAAGGGTCGAGAAGATCGCGGTCAGCGGCAGTTTCATGGTGCCCAGAAGGCCATCGACCTGATTCTTGATATCCTCATGCCCGCTGGCATAGCCGACGACATAGCGGGCCAGCGGCCCCACCTCCATCGCATTGCCTTTCCAGCGCGGCGCCTTGATCCAGCTATACTTCGCCGCTTCGTCCAACTGCTCGATATTGGTGCGGCTGCCCTTGGCATTCGGGCCAAGCTCATACTTCGGCTTGGTTTCGCCATCCCAAGGGTGCAGACCCTTGCCGGCTTCGGCATATTCATACCACGAGTGATCGACGAATTCCTGAATCTGCTCGGGGTCGCGCTGATCGACGTCATGCACCTCGTTCAGGTTGCCGTTGATGATGGCGCCGCGCGGTAGATGCAGTTGCGCGGGGCTGAAATCATTGGCGTTTTCGGGAATGTCGCCATAGGCCAGCACCGATTTGCCCGACAGCCCGCCGCCATACAGCCAATTCTTGTAGAAGCCGCCGATCGCCACAACGTCGGGCAGATAGACGTTGCGGTTGAACTCTATGCATTTGTCGATGATCGAGGAGACGAGGTTCAGCCGCTCCATGTTGATCGCACCCACGGCGCCGGTGGAATGCACGTTGATCGGGCAGGGCACGCCCCCCACCAGCCAGTTCGGATGCGGGTTCTTGCCGCCGAAGATCGTGTGGATCTTCACGATCTCTTTTTGCAGATCAAGCGCTTCCAGATAATGGGTGGTCGCCATCAGATCGGCTTCGGGCGGCAAGAGATAGGCCGGATTGTCCCAATAGCCGTTCTTGAACAGCCCCAACTGCCCGCTTTCGACAAAGGCTTTCAGCCGGTTCTGCACATCGCGGAAATATCCGGGGCTGGACAGCGGATGGTTCGGGCTGACCGCCTGCTGCAACTCGGAGGTGGCCTTGGGGTCGGCGCGCAGCGCGTTGACCGGGTTGACCCAATCCAGCGCGTGCAGGTGGTAGAAGTGAACCACATGGTCATGGATCTGCAGGTTCAACTGCATGATGTTGCGGATGGAATTGGCATTGTCGGGAATGGTGATGCCAAGTGCATCCTCCACCGCCCGCACCGAGGTCAGGGCGTGGGTGCCGGTGCAGACGCCGCAAATCCGCTCGGTAAAGGCCCAGGCATCGCGCGGATCGCGGCCCTTGAGGATCACCTCAAGCCCGCGCCACATGGTGCCGGTGCTGACCGCGTTGCGGATGATGCCCTGATCATCCACGTTCACCTCGCAGCGCATATGGCCTTCGATCCGGGTGACCGGATCGACCACAATGCGCTTGCCGCTGTTGTCGAGGTTGAAGCCGTTCGGCGTTGTGATCCCCATGGCTTAACCCTCTACCTTGTCTTGATTTTTCTTCTGGGCGCGTTTCAGCGCCGAAATGGCGGCATGAACCGCCACGGCCCCGCCCACTGCACCGGCAGCCCCCATGCCGATGGTGTCGGCATTCGCTTCGATCCCGAATTGCTTGATGTTGGTCAGCCGGTCATAGAATGACCCCTGATCCCAGAACCCGTCCTCGGAGCAGCCGATGCAGCCATGGCCGGACTGGATCGGGAAGCTGGTTCCCTCATTCCAGCGCACGGTGGAGCAGGCGTTATAGGTGGTCGGCCCCTTGCAGCCCATCTTGTAGAGGCAATAGCCCTTGCGGGCGTTCTCGTCGTCCCAAGCCTCAACAAACTGGCCGGCGTCGAAATGCGGGCGGCGATAGCATTTGTCATGGATGCGCTGGCCATAGAACATCGCCGGGCGGCCCTGACGGTCCAGTTCCGGCAGCCGGTCGAAGGTCAGCATATAGGTGATCACCCCGGTCATCACCTCGGCAATCGGCGGGCAGCCGGGCACCTTGATGATCGGCTTGTCGGTGATGACCTTATGCACCGGCGTCGCCCGTGTCGGGTTCGGCGCCGCCGCCTGCACGCAACCGTAAGAGGCGCAGGCGCCCCAAGAGATGATCGCCTTGGCCCCCGCCGCGGCATGGCGGAGCTGCTCGACAAAGGGTTTGCCGCCGACGATGCAGAACATGCCGTCTTCGTTCAGCGGCGGGTTGCCCTCGACCGCAAGGATGTAGTTGCCCTTGTATTTCTCCAGCGTTTCTTCCAGCGCCGCTTCGGCATGGTGCCCCGCCGCCGCCATCAGCGTGTGCTGATAGTCCAGGCTGATCATCGACAAGACCACGTCCTTGGCCAAGGGATGCGCGCCGCGGATGAAGCTTTCCGAACAACAGGTGCATTCCAGCCCGTTCACCCAGACCACCGGCGTGCGCGGCTTGGTCTCCATCGCATGGGCGATCTTCGGCACGAAGGCCGGGCCAAGGCCCAGCGCGCTGGCCGTGAGCGAGCAGTATTTCATGAAGCTGCGCCGGGTGATCCCCTGACGGCGCATGACTTCGTAAAAGGTTTCGATCTCAGACATGGTTCCTCCCTTGCCCCTCGTCGCTGGGTTGGCCGGACAGAGTCACGGCTCCAAGGGCAGAGTGCAGGCGGGCAGAGGGAGGCGCCAAAGGTTTCAGGCGGCGCGGAAAACTCTCTGAAAGCCGTTTCAGGTCAGAGAGTTGGGGCAGATATGCCTCGGGTGTGCCGCGTGATGCGCGGCAAGGCGCTGACCAGTTCGGCGCGGGGGGCGGTCAGGCGGTTTCCATGCGATTTCGCGCAGGATGGGCAGATTACCCATCCTACATCTGCGCCAGCGCCACCAGTGCCTGCCCGAAGGCCAGCCCGCCGTCATTGGCCGGAACCTCGCGGTGAACCAGCACCGGCAGACCCTCCAGCGCGGCCTGCATGGCTGTCAGCAGCCGAGCATTCTGGAAACAACCGCCCGACAGCGCCACCGCCTGCGCGCGGCCTGTCACCACCAGCGCCCGCGCCTCTGCCGCAAAGGCCGCCGCCAGCCCGTCATGGAACCGCGCCGCGATGGTCGCAGGCGCGACATCCGCCGCAAGGTCATCCATCAGGCTGCGGATCATCGGCGCCGGGTCCAGCCCCGGCCCCATGGCATAGCCTGGTCCCGGCGGCCCGGCCAGCGCCTCAAGCCGCATCGCGGCCTCACCCTCATAGCTCATCGCCCCGGGGCAGAGCCCCAGCAGCGCCGCCACCGCATCGAAGAGCCGCCCCGCCGAGGAGGACATCGGCGCATTCACCCCCGCCGCCACCGCCGCCCGCAAAACCCCGCGCGGCTGGCCGGGGAAGAGCCTGTCCGCTTCCGCCTCCAGACCCGCCTGATCCAGCCGCACCAGCGCATTGCGCCAGGGCTGGCGACTGGCGGCATCGCCCCCGGCCAAGGGGGCGGGGCGCAGATGCGCCACCCGCTCAAACCTCCGGTAATCGCCCAGCAGCACCTCGCCGCCCCAGATCGTGCCATCGGCCCCCAGACCCAGTCCGTCCAGCACGATCCCCGCCACCGGCCCGCCGTCCTGCGGCCACAGGTTTTCGCCCAGACAGGCCGCCAGATGGGCATGATGGTGCTGCACCTTCACCATGGGCAGGCCCATCGCCCCGGCCTCGCGGGTGGCGCGGTAGCCGTCATGCAGGTCGCAGGCCACCGCTTCGGGCCGGTGATCGAACAGCGCCGAACAATCGGCAATCGCGCGGGAAAACTCCTCGACCGTCAGCGCATCGTCCAGATCGCCCAGATGGTGCGACAGCATCACCTGCCCGTTCTTGATCAGACAGATCGCCGCCTTCATCTGCCCGCCCACCGCCAGCACCTGCGCCCCGCCAAATCCCGGCGGCAGGGGCAGGGTGCCCGGCACCCGCCCGCGCGCCCGGCGCAGCACCATCCGGGGGGTGGCCCGCTCGACACTGTCATCCAGCCGCCGCGCGATGTCGCGGTCATGGCACAGGAAGCCGTCGGCGAAGCCTGCCAGCTTCTCGCGCGCCTCGTCATTGCCGATCACCTGCGGCTCGCCCGAGAGATTGCCCGAGGTCATCACCAGCACGCCGCCGAACGCCTCCAGCAGCAGATGGTGCAGGGGCGTATAGGGCAGCATCACCCCCAGATCGGCCATGCCCGGCGCCACGCCTTCCGGCAAGACCCCGCGCGACGGCACCAGAACCACCGGCGCCGCCGGATCGCGGAGCAGCTCCAGCGCCGCCTCCTCCAGCACCGCCACCGCCGCCAGATCCGCCTCGCGCCCCATCAGGGCAAAGGGTTTGGCCGGCCGCCGCTTGCGCGCGCGCAGCAGCGCCAGCGCAGCCGAATTGGCCGCATCGCAGGCCAGATGGAACCCGCCCAACCCCTTGACCGCCACCACGCCACCCGCCCGCAGACAGGTCACCGCCGCCGAAATCGGCTCGCCCGGCCCGCCCTCATACCACAGCCGCGGGCCACAATCCGGGCAGGCCACCGGCTGGGCATGAAACCTGCGGTCGGCAGGGTTTTCATATTCGGCCCGACAGGCGGGGCACAAAGCAAAGCCCGCCATGGTGGTCATCGCCCGGTCATAGGGCAACCCCTTCAGGATGGTAAAACGCGGTCCGCAATGGGTGCAGTTGGTAAAGGCATAACCGCGCCGCCGCTCGTCGCCGAACACCTCCTCCACACAATCGGCACAGGTCGCCGCATCCGGCACCACCCGGGTTTCCGCGCCGCGCCCCTGCGAGGCGGCAATGATGAACCCCTCCGGCTCCACGTCGAAGGGATGCCCGGCAACCTCCACCACATCCACCCGCGCCAGTTTCGGCGCACGCGGCGCGATGGCGGCGGCAAATTCCTCAAGCCGCGTGCCGCAGGCCCGGATCAGCACCCCTTCGGGATCGTTCAGCACTTCGCCGCGCAGCCCGAATTCCTGCGCCAATTGCCAGATGAAGGGGCGGAACCCCACCCCCTGCACCTGCCCGCGCACCCGGATCACAGCCCCCTTCACGGCGCCCCCCATTCATCTTGGCCCAAATATCCTCGGGGGGAGAGGCCGAAGGCCGAGGGGGGCAGACGGCCCCCCGCGCCGCCAGGGCAGGGTGCGCGGCCCATCAATGCACCGTGCAGACCATGCAGGGGTCAAAACTGCGCACCACATGCTGCACCGCCAAGGGCACCGCCTCGCCTTCGCCCGCGGCCACGCCCTCCAGTGCCGCCTCCAGCGGTCCGGGCAGACCGGCGCTGTCGCGGGGGGAAAAGTTCCATGTCGTCGGTGCCACGATCTGATAGCCGGCGATCCGGCCCTTTTCGATCCGTATCCAATGGCCCAGCGCGCCGCGTGCCGCTTCGACCAGCCCTTCGCCAGCGCCCTCGCGCGGCAGGGTTCCCTGCGCCATGAACAGCGCACCCGGCTGGATATCCGCCACCAGACGCTCCATCACGCCCTGCGTGCGGGCCAGTTCCAGAAGCCGCCCCGCCACCCGCGCCAGCACCCCGCCGTCCCGCGCCAGCGACAGGGCCAGCGGGTGGCCATCCACCACCTGCCGCGCCAAAGCGCCGACCTCCACCGGGCGGCCCGCCAGCCGCGGCGCCTTGCACCAGCTATAGGCGGTCTCGCGCATCGCTTCGTCCGGCTCGGTCCGGCCACGGGCGGGATGGGCCGCCCCGCCCAGCATCCAGGAATGGCTGACATCCTCAAGGATCGCGCCAGTGTCGAGCGGCTGCGTCCCGCCCTCCCACAATCCGCGGGCAAAGACCGGGCCTTCGGCCAAAGGATAGGCGCCAAAGCTCATATAGCGCCCGGCGCCCCGGCCCAGCGTCGCAAGGTCAAGATTGGCGGCAATCTCAAGAAACAGCCCGGCATCACCGCGGGTCCAGTGCATCAGCGCCGTCGCATCGGGCAAGGCGGCGAAATCCTCCAGCGGGGCACCGAACAGATCGGTCTCAAGATAGCGGCGGAAGGCGCGCAGGCTGGCTTGCAGGCGCAGCTTTTCGCGCAGGCCGGGTGCGCGGGTCACGCCGCCCGGCTGAATGGCCAAGGTATGCGGCCATTTGCCCGCCATCAGCCCCATGATGTGCAAAAGCTCGGCCCGCGCCTGCACCGCCGCGCGCAGGGCGCCACCCTCAACTGCCGTGAAGCGGGCGACCGCCCGGTCATGCCAGCCGCGCCCGGCATAGGCGGGGCGGGCGAAATCGGGCATGAAGAACAGGTGAAAATGCGTCAGATGGTCGGCCACATTCTCGACCGCATGGATCAGCGCCGCCATCGCCGCACCTTCGGGCGTGGGTGCCAGCCCCATGGCCGCCCCCAAGGCCCGCGCCGCCGCCGCCGACTGGCTGATCGAGCAGATGCCACAAATCCGCGGCGTGATGGTCAGCGCGTCGCGCGGGTCGCGCCCCTCGAGCATCCGTTCAAACCCGCGGTAGAGCGGCGCATTGACCCGCGCGCTCCGCACCCGGCCTTCGGCCACGTCCAGCGTCACCTCAAGATCGCCTTCCACCCGGTTGAACGGGCCGACCACCAGCCGGGTGATGTCTTGGGTCACCGGGGTTTCCTCAAGGTCGGCGGCACCACCACATGGTCGGAAACCGCATTGACCCCCAACCGTTCCGGCGTCGCCGCCTTGGACAGTGAGGCCAGCGCCATGAACCATGCCTTGGGCATATCGGTTGGCAGGCCCACCGGGATGCCGGCGATCTTGGGCGTTTCGGTAAAGGGATGGCGCGGGTCTTCAAATTCCGGCGCGGTGCAGTTGATGCAGGGATAGCCGCCCTTGGTGCAGCTGCCCTCGCCGTTCCACGGCCTTGTGTTGCAATCGCCCACCGCCTGCGTGCCGATGCAGCCAAGGTTCTCCATCATGCAGCCCAGTTGCGACAGCTCGCGCGCCGAAGCCTTGTATTCGTAGAATTCATTCTTCGGGCAGCCGTGATGCACCAGATGATCGGCGTAAAACCGGGGCCGCTGATAGCCGTCCAGCGCCACCGCCTCGCCCGCGGCCAGCATCATCAGCGTCTCGGTGACCCAGCCGGGATGGGTCGGACAGCCCGCGACGTTGATCACCGCCCCGCCCGCCCCGCCGCGCCATCCCGCAGGCAGCAGGCCGCCCGGATGCGCGCCCTCATATTGCAGCCCCACCGCGTCCGAAGGGTTGCCGCCCGCCGCCGTCACCCCGCCATAGGCCGCGCAACTGCCCACCGCCACCACATGCGCCGCCCTTGGCGCAAGGCTTGCCACCCAATCCATCAGGCTGCGGCCGGTGCCCGACAGCATCTGATACCGCCCGGTGCCGCGCGGGCCGCGCGCAATCGCACCCTCGACGCAGAGGATATCCAGCGGCTGTTGCCCGCTCTCGATCCGCTCCAAGAGAGCCCGCGCCTCGGCCCCGGTTTCCACCGACAGGGCCGGATGCCAGAGCAATTCGATCCCGGCATCGGCCAGAAGGTCTGCCAGACCGGGGTTTTCGGCGCAAAGCAGCGACATCGTGCAGCCGCCGCACCCCGAAGCCTGCAACCACAGCAGCGTCGTCATTCCGGCCCTCCCGGCAGCTCCAGCCGGAAGGTCGCCCCCGGCCCGCCCTCGGCCAGCATCAGCCGCCCGCCATGTTCCTCGGCAATCTTGTGGCTGATCGACAGGCCAAGGCCGGTGCCGCGCCCGACCGGCTTGGTCGTGAAGAACGGGTCAAAGATCGCCGCCGCCAGATCGGGCGAAATCCCCGGTCCGTTGTCGGCCACCGTCAGCACCGCCCGCCCGTTCTTGGCCCGCGCGGTAAGGGTGACCGAAGCCCCGGCACAGCCCTCCAGCGCGTCAACGGCATTCTGCACCAGATTCATCACGATCTGCTGGATATGGCCGGGCCGGCCAAAGGCCATGACCTGCGGCTCTCCGGCAAAGGTCAGGGCGACCGGCTGTTTCATCCCGCGCAACACCCAATTGGCCGCGATCCGGGCGCAATCGACCAGATCGAACGCCAGCCGCTCCCCCGAGCCGTCCGAGGAAAGCCGCCGCAGATCCTCGACAATATCGCGCACGCGCTCTGACCCGTCGCGGGCCCCCTCAATCGCGGTGCGCAGATTGCCGATCTCGCGGTCCAGCCGCAGACTGGCGCGCAGGGCCACCAGTTCCTCGCGGCTGGCGCCCTCTTGCACGCGCTGAAAATAGGTTTCGAACTTGGTCAGATAGCGGTCGAGCGCATGGGTATTGGCATAGACAAAGCTGATCGGGTTGTTCAGCTCATGCGCCACCCCGGCCAGCAGACGGCCCAGCGAGGCCAGCTTTTCATTGCGCACAAGCTGCGCCTGCGCCGCCTTCAGCGCGTCATGGCTGGCCGAAAGTTCCGCATAGGCCAGCCGCAATTCGCCCAGGGGCCGCCCGGTCAGCACAAATCCCGCGGCCCGGCCCCGGTCATCCAGCCGGGGCGCGATGGACAGTTCCAGCGGGCTCGGCCCCTCGGGCGTCAGCAGGCCCAGTTCCAGCACCACCGAACGGCGGCTGTCGCGCGCCTCTGCCAGACCGGCCTGCAACCGGGCATGATCGGCCGGGTCGATCAATTCGCGCAGATCGCCGCCCTCGATCGCCGCCCGCCCCGTGCGCGCCATGAGCGAGGCCGAAGCCTGTTCCACCAGCCCGCCGCGCGACACCACGATCAGCACATCCGACACCGAGCCGAGGATCGAGGTCAGAAAGGCCCGCATCCCCTGCAATTCGGCATTCTGCCGCTCCAGCCGCTCCTGATAGCCGACCAGATCGGCATAGGTGCGGTCCACCGCCGACAGCACGTCAATCCAGGCGTCATCCGAAAAGGATGCCGGGCGCGGCAGAGGATCGTCAGGGCGCAGGGTGGCCATGCGGGCAGGATAGGGGCAAGCGGCGATGCGGCGCAAGCGGCTGCGGCCGGCAGGCTGCGTGCTTGCACGCACCTTTGCGAACCCGACGGAAGGCGCGGTCAGCCCTGCAAGGCCACCACCTCGCGCCGGAAGGGCAGGGCATCGCCGATCTCCGCCATGTCCACCTCGCGCGCATAGCGGTGCCCGGCATAGGTGGCCCAGGCAATCGGCCCCGGCGCCGCCGCATCGCCGATCACCTTGACCGAACGGATGCCCGCATCGGCCCAGTCCGCCTGCCGTGCCATAAGCCCCTGATAAAGCGCATCGTCCGAAGTCCGGCTGGCCACCATCACCACCGCATCCGCCTCCAGCCGCGCCTCTGCGCCGGTATAGGCGCAGGCGGTCACCACCGCCCCCGCCTCCAGCGCCGCAATCCCGGTGTTCAGCACGATCTTCACCCCCGCCGCCGCCAGCCGCCGGTGGATCGCCCCCTGTTCCAGCGTGTTGCGGCTCCAGTCCGAGACGAAGGCGGCGGGGGTGACCAGCGTCACCTCGCAGCCCTGCCGCGCGCAAAGCTCGGCCAGCACGCCGCCCATGTAGTAATGGTCATCGTCAAACAGCACGACCCGCCCTTTGGGCAGTCGCCCCGCCATCAGGTCATCCGGCGTCAGCACCGACATTCCGGCATTGGGAATGGGCGCGACATGCATCCGCGCCACGCCATCGGCCCGCCACTGCGACCCGGTGGCGATGCAGACATTCTGAAACCCAAAGGACAGGATATCCTCCACCGTCAGGCGGCTTTGCAGATAGGTCTCTACATTCGCCCGCTGCGACAACTGGTAAATCCGGTAATCCGCCACCCGGCCCCAGGCCGACAGCCCCGGCAGCAGCCGCTCCCGCGCCACCCGTCCGCCCAGGGCATCACCCGCCTCGGCCAGCGCCACATCGTAACCGCGCAAGGACAGCGCCCGCGCCGCCTCAAGCCCGGCAGGCCCGGCGCCGACTACCAGCACCGACTGGCTGTCGCCCTTGGCGTTCATCCGCTCCGGGTGCCAGCCCTTGCGCCATTCTTCCATGAAGCTGGGGTTCTGGGTGCAGCGGCTGATGCCGCCGGTCATGTCACCCGACACGCAGATGTTGCAGCCGATGCATTCGCGGATATCCTCGCTGCGGCCTTCCTGCACCTTCACCGGCAGGAACGGATCGGCAATCGAAGGCCGCGCACAGCCGATGAAATCCAGCGTGCCCTGCCGCACCAGCCGCGCCATCACATCGGGGCTGGTAAAACGGCCCACCCCCACCACCGGGCGGCTCGTCAACTCACGGATACCGCGCACCAATTCCTCTTGCGCGGCCTCCTCCTTGAAGCGCGAGGGGCCGGAACACTCCTCCCACGTCCCATGCGCCAGATCCCAAAGGTCGGGCAGGTCGCCGTTCATCGCAATGAAATCGCGCAGCTCCGCATTGGAAAAGCCAAGATCGCCAATGGTTTCGTCCAAGGACACCCGCAGCGTCAGCGCCATGCAATCGCCCACCGCGTCGCGCATATCGCCGATCACCTCACGCACGAAACGAGAGCGGTTTTCCAGACTGCCGCCATATTCATCGCCGCGCTGATTGGTGGCCCGGCTCAGGAAATGCTGAAAGATGCCAAAGCCATGCGCGCCATACAGGCAAATCAGGTCGAACCCCGCCAGCTTGGACCGCCTTGCCGCATTCACGAACCAGCGCCGCAGGTTGCGGATGTCGGTCTTGTCCAGCGCGCGGGCCTGCACCGGGTCATTGGTGAAGGTGCGGATCGGGCCGGGGCTGACCGCCATCGGCACCTCACGGCTGTAGAAATTCGGCCCGTTGATGCCGGAATAGGCCAGTTGAATGCCCGCCAGCGCGCCATGGGTCTTCATCGCCTCCGACATCTTGCGCAGGGCAGGAATGTCCTGATCCTCCCACAGCCGCTGCTCGATGAAGGGGGTGATTTCCGAGGAATGGTGCATCTCGGTCTGTTCGGTAAAGATCACGCCCCAGCCGCCCTCGGCCTTCACCCCGCGCATTGCCGCCACGGCAGAAGGGTCGCGGTAGCCGCCACCATTGCAATGCGGCACCTGATAAAAGCGGTTCTTGGCAACATGCGGCCCGATGGCCAGCGGGGTGAACAGGATCTCGTGGCGCGGGTCGGTCATTGCGGTGGTTCCTGGCGGGTAAGGGGCTGGGCGGTCTGGATTGATATTCTGATTCGGACTTCACTAAGCTGTGCCGGGGGTCAGCGTGGCGCGGGCGTGATCGACAAAAGCCTGCACTGTCAGCGCCAGCCCCGCCCCCGCCATCACCGCCAGCCCCAGCTGCAGGGGCCGCACCGGCCCGGCCAGCGGCACATGCGCCAGCCGCCCGCCATCGGGCGCCTGATCGGTGACCGGGCGGATATTGGCGATGGAATAGCCAAAGCCATTGGCCACCATGGCGCGCATCACCCCCATGTCGCGGGTCCGTTCGACAATGCGCGGTCGCAGCCCGGCGCGGGTGAAGACCGACAGGAAATAATCGGTCGAAAACGGCAGGTCCAGCAGCACCATCGGCAAAGGCGCAAGATCGGCCGGGCTGACACTCGTCTGCCGGGCGAGCGGATGATCGGCCTGCAAAACCGCATAGGGTGGCAGGGTGATCAGTGGCAGAAAGAAGATATCCGACGGAATATCAAGATCATAGATCAATGCGACATCCAGCGTCGCCCCGCGCAGCCCCTCGAATATCTCGGTCTGGTTCAATTCGGCCTGCCGGAATTCGACCTGCGGAAATGCATCGACAAAACCGCGCCGAAGCTGCGGCAACAGCACCTGCGCGAAGGTCTGCAGACAGCCGACCGACAGGGGGCCGCGCACCTGCCCGGTGATCTCGCCCGCCAGATCGTTCAGCCGCGCCGCCTCGGCCAGCACCGCCTTGGCCTGCGCCATGAACTGCCTTCCCCCTTGGGTCAGCGTCAGGCCATGGGCATGTTTGCGCACGAAAAGCGCAAGGCCGAACTCGGCCTCAAGCTGTGCAATTGCCGCCGAAATCGACGGGGAAGAGATATTCACCCGCTCGGAGGCCAGCGCAATCGATCCCGCCTCGCCAACAGCGACCAGGTATTCCAACTGACGAAGCGTAAAGCGCAGCGGCATCGGCGATCTCCTCACAGATTAGGACAAGGCTATGCCAGGCGTTGACATTGCCAAGTCTATTCGTCACCCAGAACCCCGTAGGACGGCGCCTGCGTCGGATCTTCGGCGCGCTGGACATAGGCGGCCATCTGCGGGCGATAGACCGTCCACGCCTCGGCCAGCATCCCGATCGGATCGTCGGCCCAGTCGATCCGCAGATCGGCCAGCGGCCATGACAGCCGGTCCGCGATCTTCAGCCCGGCCGAGCGGACCGGCCCCGCCTCGCCCCCGGCGGCCAGCCCGGCCTGCAAAGCGGCGATCAGACGGTCGCCCAAATGGCCGCCCCCAGCCTCAAAAGCCGCAACCATCTGGGCCGGAATATCATTTCTGGCCAGAAGGTTGCCGCCCGAAGCGCAGTCTTTCCCCCGCGCCTCGCCCCAAAGGCCCAATACGTTTGTCCCAGAATGAATCGCCACCCCGCCCGACCCGTCCACCACCAGCAATTGGCGGTAACCGATATGCGTCCGACCCGCCGTCACCGCCTGCAACGCCGCCCCGGCCGAAGCACCTGCCTCCAGCGCATCCAGCAGCAAGGGGCCGAGCGCCGGGTCGGTCACGTTCTGGCTCGCCACGGCGCCCACACCGGCGCGGACGTGGGAACATCGCGCCGCAACTGCCGGCGAAGATGAGGAAATCACCACGCCGAACTGGCCGGTTTTTGCGCAGCGCGCGACAAGGGAAAAGGTCATATGGTCCTCATGGTGCCGGCCGCCGGGGGCGTTTCGCCCCCCGGGCCCCCAGAGAGTATTTCGCGAGGTGCAAATCGGAAGAGCGGTCTTGCCATTGCACCTTTTCAAATACTCCACGGGGGTTCGCGGGTGTGAAACCCCCGACTTTTTTGCGGGTCAGTCAGGAATGACGGCGGTTGCGTCGATCTCGACCAGCCAGTCGGGGCGGGCCAGCGCCACCACGGTCAGGCCGGTGCAGACCGGATGCACGCCTTTGATGTATTCGCCCATGGTGCGGTAGACCGGCTCGCGGTGGCGGACATCGGTGAGATAGACCACCAGCTTGACCAGATGTTCCATCCGGCCGCCGGCCTCTTCGATCAACTGCTTGATATTGCTCATCACCTTATGGGTCTGCTCTACCGGATCATGGCTGCCGAGGTTGACGGCGGTGTCCAGATCCTGCGGGCAGGCGCCGCGGAACCAGAGCGTGGTGCCGCCCCGGGTGGCGACGAGGTGGCAGAGGTCGTTGTCGAGGTTCTGTTCGGGGTAGGTGACTTTGGTGTTGAACTTGCGGTAGCGGGTGATGGTCATCGGGGGCTCTTTCGCGCTGTCGTTTTCGTGTCGGGTTTCTGTAGGGTTTGCGTCGTTTTTCCGGAGCTACATCGCGGGCGTGCCCGGGCCGTCATAGGCGAGATAGCTGCGCTGGATGGCGATATGGTCGGCGACCAGCTTCGCATCATGCCAGACGCCCCAGATGAAGGACGATCCGCGCCGTGTCTGATAGGGCTGGCCAAGGAAATAGATCCCCGGCTCGGCGCCGATGCCGCGCAGGTGGCGGGGGCGGCCGTCCGCATCGACGGCATCGGTCTTCAGCCAGGAGAAATCGACGGCAAAGCCGGTGGCCCAGATGATTGTGGTGATGCCCGCGTCGGCGAGGTTGAGCGACAGGATCGGGTTGGTCACGCAGGCGGGGTCGGGGCCGATCACCCGGGCCGACGGTTCTTCCGGCAGGGTCAGGCCGTTGCGGGCGACCCAGGCATCGGCCTCATCCAGCACCGAGAGGTAGTTGGCATCGCCCTGGGCGATATTGGCGGCAAGGTCGGCGGCGAAGGTCAGGCGGCCGTCGGCGAAGGTTTCGGTGCGGCCGACCAGCGTCATCCCCTCGGAGGCAAAGCGGCGGAAATCGACGGTGCGGCCCCCCTTGGCGCCCGAAACGGCGATGGTAGTGTGTTCGGCACCCGGCGTCGCCTCGCTGTCCCATTTGTTGAGGACGCCCAGCCACCAGACAAAATCGCGGCCCCGGTAGGCGCGGGGCGGGCGGCCGTGCGGGCCGACCGAGAGCCAGACCTTGCGGCCCGACTGCCGGAGTTCCTCGGCGATCTGCGCGCCGGACGATCCGGCGCCGACCACCAGCACCCCGCCCGGCGTCAGCGCGCCCGGGTTGCGGTAGGCGGTGGAATGCATCTGGGTCAGGCCGGGGGTTTCGGGGATCAGCGCCGGGATCACCGGCTTTTGAAACGGGCCGGTGGCGGCGATGACGCGGGCGGCCTCGATGGTGCCTTGCGAGGTTTCCACCACGAAGCCGGGGCCCTCGGGGTTGCGGGTGACCGAGGTCACCTCGACCCCGGTGCGGATCGGGGCGTTGAATTTCGCGGCATAGTCAACGAAGTAATCGGCCACGCCCTCTTTGCCGACAAAGGCATCGGGGTCGCCCGCAAAGGTCATGCCGGGGAAGCGGTCATGCCAGGCGGGGCCGTTGGCGACCAGCGAATCCCAGCGTTCCGAGCGCCAGCGTTCGGCGATGCGGGCGCGTTCCAGAACGAGGTGTGGCACGCCCTGGCGGGTCAGATGCTCGCTGGCCGCGACCCCGGCCTGCCCTGCGCCGACGACGAGCGTATCAACCTTTTCGACAGACATCCTGCGGCCCTTTCCCGGTGGTGATGCCGGCAGGATGCGATAACATGAATTTGGGATAAAGTAATTGGTTCCGCAGATTGGATTAGGTTTAGCCTAATCCGCGGGCCGCGACAACGTAGGATGGGCAATCTGCCCATCCTGTGAGGAAGGGATGGGCAGATTGCCCATCCTACGCGACAAGGGCGCGTTGTTCGGGCAGCGCCATCGAGATCAGAAAGGGGGCTTCCGCCTGCGACCGCTGGAAATCGGCCTTGTCGCCCATGCCTTTCCAGCCCGCCAGGATCAGCGATTGCGCCACCGCCCCGCCCAGCGTGGTGCCCGGGCCGGGGATGATGAAATAGTCCGGGGCGAACTCGCGGGCCGCTGTGCGGATGGCAGCGGTGAAGTCATAAGCCTCGGTCACCTGATGGCCGAGCGTGTAGTCGCGCAAGGTGGCTGTGGTGGCGGTGCCGGGCCACCAGATATGGCCGCGCCCGTCGATCAGCGGCAGCTTGGGCTGGGCGAACAGGGTTTCGGGCAGGCGGGCGCGGCCCTCTGCGGCGACAGGGGCCTGAAGGGCGGTGTGGAAGGCGGCGTGATTGGACAGGCGCAGGGGGAAGCGGCCCTGCGCGGAGGGCACGGCGGCCTCAAACGCCTTCAGCCCGGTCTCGTTCCCTGCCAGAACCAGCAGCCCGCCAAGGTCGATCGAGAGGGAAAGGGTGTGGTCGGGGCGGGTGGCGATTTCGGCCACCAGCGCGAGGAGGTGGGATTTGCGGGCCGGGTCGGGGCGCCAGTCGTCACCCATATGGGGGTAGACGAGTTGCCCGCCGATCAGGCTTTGCTGCATCAGCGTGCCCATGGTGTTGACCACGGTGAAGCCGTTGTCGGGCGTCAGCGCCCCGGCGCAGGCCAGCGCCGAATACCAGCCCATCGAATTGCCGGTGACGGCGACGAGGTTGATGCCGTTCAGCGCCAGCCGGTCGCCCAGCGTGCAGGCATAGATCAGCGCGCTGGCATTGTCGCCGCGCGAGTGTTTGGCCACCGAATAGGTTGTAGCGGTGTCGAGGGCGGTCAGGGTTTCCTGCCCCAGCGCCTGCCGCGCGGCATCGAAGCGGGCCAGCAGGGCGGGGTCGGGGAAGCTGCGGGTCAGGCTGCCCAGTTCGGTTTTGGTATAGGTGCCACGGCCGGGGCAGATCAGGACGGCGGTTTTCATTGCACCAGACCTTTCGCAGCTTGGGTGATCTGTGTGGCAGAGGGCATGGTGGCGGCATAGGCCGGGCCGGTGGCGATGAAGCTGTCTTCGGCGGTCAGCCGGGCCAGTTTCGCGCCGGGTGCCGTTTCGTGGAAATGCGCCATCAGCGCCTCGGCCACGCCGCCGGAATGGCGGGTTTCATCGACGATCAGGATGTGTTTGCAGCCCCGGACGGCTTCGGTCAGCGCCTCTTTCGGCAGGGGAGAGAGCCAGCGGGTGTCGATGATGCGGGTCTTGATGCCGACGGCGTCGAGAGCGGGAAGAGCCTGATGCGACAGGTAAACCCCGTTGCCGAAGGTCACGATGGCAAGGTCAGTGCCGGTGCCCTCAACGCCGACCTGACCGAAGGGGATCACCTGCGACGGGTCGGGATAGCGGCGCATCCATGCGCCATCCTTGTCGGAATGCAGATCGCGCATCGGGTAAAGCGCGATGGGTTCGAGGAAAACCACCAGCCGCTGTTCCTCACGCGCAAGGCGGACGCATTCGCGCAGCATCATCGCGGCATCGGCGCCGTTGGACGGCACGGCGAGGATGAGGCCCGGAATGTCGCGCAGCACGGCGACGGAATTGTCATTGTGGAAATGGCCGCCGAAGCCCTTCTGATAGCCAAGGCCCGCGATGCGCAGCACCATCGGGTTGGTGTATTGGCCATTGGAGAAGAAGGGCAGGGTCGCCGCCTCGCCCCGCAACTGGTCTTCGGCATTGTGCAGATAGGCGAGGAACTGGATTTCCGGCAGGGGAACGAAGCCGTTCTGCGCCATGCCGATGGCAAGGCCGAGGATCGACTGTTCATCCAGCAGCGTGTCGATCATCCGGTCGGGGCCGAACCGCTGTTGCAGCTTTTGCGTGACGCCATAGACGCCGCCCTTGCGGCCGACATCCTCGCCCATCATCACCAGCTCGCGGTGGGTGAGCATCAGGTCGGTCAGCGCCCAGTTGATCAGGCGCGACATGATCTGCGGCTCGTCCATCGCCTTCATATCGCCGCCAAAGGCCGCGGCGCGGGCTTCGGGTGCCGGGCCATTGGTGGGGGCGCAGGGGCGTTTGGGCGGGAGGATCGAGGCCATGACCTGATCGGCGGTTTTCAGTCGGGGGCGGGTGATGGCCTGATCGGCAACGCGGACCACGCGGGCGTTGGTTTCGGTGTAGATCGCCAGCGCCTGATCGGGGGTCAGCACCCCGGCCTGATCCAGAAGGCGGACCGAATGCAGCAGCGGATCGTTCGCCTCTTCTGCCTCCACCTCTTCGCGGGGCAGGTAGGTGGTGGGCACATCGGCCCCGGCATGGCCGTAAAGCCGAATGGTGCGGATATGCAGGAAGGCGGGTTTGCGGCGGTCGCGGACATAGGCAGCCGCCTCCGACGCCACGCGGAAGGTGTCGTAGAGGTCCAGACCATCGGCCTTGAAATATTTCAGGCCGGGGCGGGCGCTGAACGTGGCCTCGATCCAGCCCTTTGGCGTTTTGGTGGAAATGCCGATGCCGTTGTCTTCGCAGACGAACAGCAGGGGCAGGGGGATCGATTGATAGCTGGTCCATTGTGCGGTGTTGAAGGCGCCCTGCGCGGTGGAATGGTTCGCGCTGGCATCGCCGAAGCTGCAATAGACGATGGAATCATCCGGCAGAATCTGATGTTCCGGCTTGTGCCGCCGGGCGGCGCCGACGGAATAGGCCGCCCCGACCGCCTTGGGCAGGTGGCTGGCGATGGTCGAGGTTTGCGGCGGGATGAAGAGGTCCCGCGACCCCAGAACCTTGTGCCGCCCGCCCGAAATCGGGTCTTCGGAGGAGGAGGCGAAGGACAAAAGCATGTCCCATGCCGGATTTTGCCCCGGAACCTGTCCGGCCCGTGCAATCTGAAAAGCGGCATCGCGGTAATGCAGGAAGGCCATGTCGGTGGGGCGGAGCGCAAGGGCGACCGCCGCCAGCCCCTCATGCCCCGACGACCCGATGGTGTAGAAGCCTTGGCCCGCGCGCTGCATGGCGCGGGATTGGCGGTCGAGCGCGCGGGTCAACACCCCGGCGCGGAACGCCTGCAGCGCGGTTTCCGTCGCCATCTGGCCAGCCGGGGGGCGACCTGCGGGCAGGTCGCGGGCGGCGACGCGGGCGAGGAAGTTTTCGTGGACGATGGCGGCGCGGTCCATGGGACGGTCCTTTGACGGGATTTTGGGCGGCAACCCCCGGGGGTTTCACACCCCCGGACCCCCGTGGAGTATTTCGCAAGGTGCAAATCGCAAGGGTGGTTTTGCTTAGGCCATTGTCGTGCCGGGCGGAACCGATATTCTTGGGGCAATATATGAGTGGAGTGCATAGATGGAGCGGCGCGACCTGCCTTCGATGAGCCAGCTTGCCGCCTTTGATGCGCTGTGCCGGTTGGGATCAACCGTGATGGCGGCGCGGGAACTGGGGATGACGCAGGGGGCGGTGTCGCGGCTGGTGGCGGCGCTGGAGGCGCGGCTGGGCGTGGCTTTGGTGCGGCGGGTCGGGCGGCATCTGCTGCCGACCCCGGCGGCGGCGGTCTGGGCGGCCGATCTGGGCGGCGCGCTGGAGCGGATTGCCGGGGGTGCGGCGCGGCTGCGTGCGGGGGCGGGGGTGATGCTGGCGGTGCTGCCGGGCTTTGGCGCGAATTGGCTGGCGCCGCGGCTGGCGGGGTTCCGGGCGGCGCATCCGGGGGTGGCGGTGCATCTGGCGACGCGGCTGGAGCCGTTTGACCTGACTGCAGAGGGTTTTAATGCCGCCGTGCATTTCGGTGCGGCGGATTGGCCGGGCGCGGCGCATATGAAGCTTTGGGAGGAGCGGGTGCTGCCCTGCGCCGCGCCGGGGGCGGATCTGCACGACACGGCTTTGCTGGGCTTGCAGACGCGGCCCGACGCCTGGGCGCGCTGGTTTGCGGCGCGCAGCGAAGCGGGCCGGGCGCCTGCGGTGGTGTTCGACCAGTTTGCGCCGATGATTGCGGCGGCGGTGCATGGGCTGGGCGTGGCGCTGTTGCCGGAGTTTCTGGCCGAGGCAGAGCTGGCTGCCGGGCGGCTGGTGGCGCTGGCGCCGGCACAGGCGGCGGAGGGCGCCTATTGGCTGGTCTGGCCCAAGGGGGCAGAGAGCCCGGCGCTGACGGCGTTCCGGGGCTGGCTGTCGGCGCAGGTCGGCTGATCAGAGGCCGAGACGCGGAATTTCGATGGCCGGGCAGCGGTTCATCGCCACCTCAGCCCCGGCGGCGCGGGCGCGGGCGGCGGCGGCCTCATCCTCGACGCCAAGCTGCATCCAGATGACGCGGGCCCCTAGCGCCACGGCCTCATCCGCCACCGCCCCGGCCTCTGCCGAGCGGCGGAAGACATCGACCATGTCCACTGGCCCCACCTCTGCCAGCGTGGCGCGGACCGGCTCGCCCCAGGGCGACAGGCTGCCCGCCTGACCGGGGTTGACCGGGATCACGCGGTAGCCGCGTGCGGCCAGAAAGCGCGCCACGCCATGGCTGGGCCGGTCGGGCCGGGGCGACCAGCCGACGACGGCGATGGTTTTGACCGAAGTCAGGATGCGGGCAATGTCGGCGTCGGTCAGATGGTCGGTCATGGGCGGTTCCTGGCAGAAAAAGGCGCCCGTGCCGCAGGGGCCGGGCGCCAAGGTGTGGAACGAGGGACAGTGAAAGAAGGGAACGGGGGTTCCAGACCCGGCCTCTGCACTGTGACATAAGTGTCTTTCCGCCCGGTAAAAGAGCGGGTCGCGTATTCGTGAAAAAGCCGTGAGTCAGCGCGTCGCGGCGGCATAAAGCCCCACGGCGGCGGCGTTGGAGACGTTGAGGCTGCCGAAGGCCCCGGCAAAGGGGATGCGGGCGATCATGTCGCAGGTCTCGCGGGTGCGTTCGCGCAGCCCGGGGCCTTCGGCGCCAAGGACAAGGCCCACGGCACGGGGGCCGGCGGTGGCCAGCGCCTCGGCCAGGGTTACCGTGCCGTCGCCGTCCAGCCCGATCAGGACATAGCCCATGTCGCGCAGCTCCTGCATCGTGTCGCCCAGATTGGTGACGCGCAGATAGGGCTGGCGTTCCAGCGCGCCCGAGGCGGTTTTGGCCAGCGCGCCGGTTTCGGGCGCTGAATGGTGGCGGGGGGCGATCACCGCGCGGGCGCCGAACACTTCGGCCGAGCGCAGCACGGCGCCGACATTGTGCGGATCGGTCACCCGGTCAAGCAGCACCAGAAGCGGCGCCCCGTTGCCCGAAATCGCCACATCGGCCAGCTTGCCCCAGTTCAGCGGGCGCACCTCCATCGCGGCGCCCTGATGGACCGAGCCTTCGTCGATCGGCACGTCGAATTTGCGCGGATCGGCCAGTTCGGGTTCGATCCCGGCAAAGGCCACCGCCTCTTCCAGCTTGTCCAGCGCGTTTTTCGTCACCACCAGCCGCAGCTTTTCGCGGGCGGGGTTCATCAGCGCGTCGCGCACCGCATGAAGGCCAAAGAGCCAGACGGTCTCTTTCGCTTCGGCCTTGCGGCCGCGTTCCTTGTCCACCACCCAGCTCGGTTTCTTGGTCATGCGCGTCTCCTCGTGCAAGGCCACCTGTGGCAAGACAGCCCCGGCTTGGCAAGCCGCATTTCACCCAAATCGGCCCTTGACGCCCCGGGGGGGCTTGGGTAAACCCCGCCTCCAGTGGGCGATATGCTACAAGGTGTGGCAGCGGACTGTAACTCCGCCGAGGCGACTCATGCCTGGTTCGATTCCAGGATCGCCCACCATTCTTCCGATATGTGATGGAATGTCAGGGGCTTGGCCCCTATCCCGCGCGGTTGCCTGCGGCGATGGTTTTCCACAGAAGCCCGGCAAGGGCAGCATCGGCGACGGCCAGTGCCGCGGCAAAGGCCAGCGTGTTTTCTTGCCCGATGGTGGTGATCAGCAGGGCGCCGACGGTGGGGGCCATCGCCTGCGCCAGAAGGAAGGGCCGCGCAAGCCGCCCCATCACCGGGGCATAGCGGTCGGTGCCGAAGAGGGTCAGCGGCAGCGCGCCCCGTGCGATGGAGAAAATTCCGTTTCCGGCGCCGTAAAGGACGATGGCCGCCCCGATGATTGGCAGGCCAGAAGCCAGCAGGATCAGCCCGACCGCGCCAAGCCCGGTGGCGGCGGCCATGGTGCGGATCGGGTGGTGCCTTGCGCCGCTGGCCATCTCAAAGAGCCGGGCTGCAACCTGCGCCGGGCCGAGGAGGGCGCCCAGCCAGACCGTTTCGGCGGTGGTCAGGCCGCGCCCCTGCAGGATGGTCAGCAGATGGACAGAGACGATGGTGACCGACAGACCTGAAAGCACCATGATCGCCATGAGGATGCGGCTGGCGTGCCGCTCGTCCGGCGAAAGGTGGAGCGGGGCGGCCTGACCGGCGGTGGTATCCGTGGCCGGGCGCTGCCTCGGCAGGGCGAAGAGGATCAGCGGCAGGCAAATCCCGATCTCGATGGCGGCATAGGTCGCGCAGGACCAGCGCCAGCCCAGGTGATCCAACAGAAAGGCCGAAAGCGGCCAGCAAAGGGTGCTGGCAAAGCCGCCCAGAAGGGTGAGAGAGGTGATCGCCGAGCGGGCCGCGTGCCCGTAGATGCCGCCCAGCGTGGCAAAGGCCGCATCGTAAAGCCCCGCCCCCATGCCAAGGCCGATCACCGCCCAGCCCGCGATGAAGACCGGCAGCGCCGGCGCCGTGGCAAGGATCAGCAGCCCCGCGGCCAGAAGCAGCGCCGACAGCGCCAGCACCGGCTTGCCGCCATGCAGCCGGATCGCCTGACCGACACGCGGCGAGGCAAGCCCGGCGACGAACAGGCCCAGCGACAGGCCGCCGACGATCCAGGACAGCGGCCAGCCGGTGTCGGCGGCGATGGGGGCCGCGAAGACCGCCAGAAGGTAATAGGAACAGCCCCAGGCAAAGATCTGGACAATGCCAAGGGCAGAGATCACCGGCCATCGCCGCGCGGGTATGGCCGTGCTGGGGGTCATCCGGCCGGTGCCTGACCGGATTGTGCGGTGCCGGTGGGAAACCACCTTGCGCCAAGGCGCAGCGCGACATGCACCAGCAGGATCAGCACCGGCACCTCGACCAGCGGGCCGATCACCGCCGCGAAGGCCACCGGCGAGGCAAGGCCGAAGGCGGCGATGGCCACCGCGATGGCCAGCTCAAAATTGTTGCCTGCGGCGGTGAAGGCGATGGCCGTGGTCCGCGGGTAATCCGCCGCCATCAGCCGCCCCATGGCAAAGCTGAGAACGAACTGGATCAGGAAATACAGCGCCAGCGGCAGGGCAATGCGGGCAGCATCCCCCGGCAGGCGCAGCACATCGCCGCCTTTCAGGCTGAACATGGCGACGATGGTGAAGAGCAGCGCCGCCAGCGTGACCGGACCGATGCGGGGCAGGAAGGCGGTCTGATACCACTCTTCCCCCCGCCGTGCGATCAGGACGCGCCGGGTCAGGAAGCCCGCCGCAAAGGGCAGGCCGAGAAAAATCAGCACCGCTTTGGTGATGGTCCAGAACCCCACGTCGATCACGCTGCCCTGCAGCCCGAAAAGCGGCGGCAGGACCGAGAGAAAGATCCAGGCATAGGTCGAGAAGAACAGGATCTGGAAAACCGAGTTGAAAGCCACCAGTGCCGCCACATACTGACCGTCTCCGCGCGCAAGCTGGTTCCAGACCAGCACCATGGCGATGCAGCGCGCAAGCCCGATCAGGATCAGCCCGGTCATATATTCCGGCTGATCGCGCAGAAAGATCACCGCAAGGGCGAACATCAGCACCGGCCCGATGATCCAGTTCTGCACCAGCGACAGGGCCAGCACCCGGCGGTCGGCAAAGACGCGGGGAAGTTCTTCGTATTTCACCCGGGCCAGCGGCGGATACATCATCAGGATCAGGCCGATGGCGATGGGAATATTGGTGTCGCCGACCGAGAGTGCGTCAAGCGCACCCGCAAGGCCGGGCAAGCCTGCGCCGAGCGCGATGCCAAGCGCCATGGCGGCGAATATCCACAAGGTCAGCCAGCGGTCGAGGAAAGACAGCCGGGCAGGGGGCTCAGGGGGCGTCATGGTGGGGGCTCCGGTCAGGATGCTGCGGGGGTGACGGGGCGGCCATCGGCGCCTGTCACGGCTTGGCCGTCCTCTTTCGAGAAGGCGCCTTTCTGCGGTGGCAGCAGGTCCAGCACCATCTCGGACGGGCGGCAGAGCCGCACGCCTTTGGGGCTGATCACAAGGGGGCGGTTGATCAGCACGGGATGCGCCATCATGGAATCCAGAAGCTGATCCTCGGTCAGGGCCGGGTCGCCAAGGCCAAGGTCGGCATAGGGCGTTCCCTTTTCGCGCAGCAGGTCGCGGGCGGAAATGCCCATGCGTGCAATCAGTTGCACCAGCATTTCGCGTGAGGGTGGGGATTTCAGATATTCCACCACATGCGGTTCAACCCCGGCATTGCGGATCAGCCCAAGCGTGTTGCGAGACGTGCCGCAGTCGGGATTGTGGTAGATCACAACATCCATGCCTTGCCCCTGTGCCGCGTCCGGGCGCTGCGGCGTTGCGCCCGCAGACTGGCCAATCTCCCGCAGACGGGTCGCAAGGCTGGCGCGGTCAAGGGAGGCAACCGGAAGTGCGGTAAACGCGGCAATCCGCGCCTTCATCTGGCGCAGGGCATTTATGAAGGCCATTTCCTGTGTCAGGGCGGTGCCGGTGGCGGCAGCAGGGTCTTCGATGCCCCAATGCGCTGTCATCGGCTGGCCTGGCCAGAACGGGCAGACCTCTCCGGCGGCGTTGTCGCAAACGGTAAAGACAAAATCCATCACCGGGGCATTCGGCCCGGCAAACTCATCCCAGCTTTTCGAGCGCAGATCGCCGGTCGGATAATGGAAGTTTTCCAGAACCCGCAGGGCGGTCGGATGCACCTCGCCTTTCGGCTGGCTGCCCGCCGAGAAAGCGCGGAAGCGGCCGGCACCGTCCTGCCGCAGGATGCTTTCGGCAAGGATGGACCGCGCGGAATTGCCGGTGCAAAGGAAAAGCACGTTGAAGATGCGGGTGGTTTTCTCGGACATCGCCATCACCCGCAGCAGGGCTTGGCGCCGGGCGCGGCAGAGCAGGTGCTGCGTTCCTGCAACCAGCGGTCGCGCGGCTTGCAGCTTGCCGGGCGGGGCGACAGATTGACCCGGACCACGCCGCCTTCGACGCGCGGCAGGGCCGCGCGGTAAAGCTGCATCGGGCGCGCGCCATCGCTGACCTCGAAGGTCAGTTTTGCGGTCTGGTCCAGCGCAACATGCGCGATCACTTTGCCGATGATCTTGAAGAACCGGCCCGCAGGCATGTGGCTGCGATCCTCGTTCACGTCCCAAAGCTGGATGAAGATTTCGGTCCAGCTTTCCGGGTTCGCGCCGCAGTCCAGCGCCTCGAACCGGCCCGCTTTCACCTCGGTAACGTGATAGCCGGGCTGCACATCCTGCCCGTCATAGCTGAAGACCAACGGCAGGTCGGCGGCGCCGTCCAGCGCGGACAAAAGCCCGCCGATGGAAATATCATCCGGGTCGGTTGCGCCGGCCGGCGCACCGATGTTGCCTTGAAGCGTCATTTGCGTTACCTTTCGATTCGACATTTTTAGGAATATCAAAATATGGAAGAACGTCAAGCCATCGCCGCCTTCGGGGCCCTGTCGCAGGAAACGCGGCTGCGGATCCTGCGGCTTCTGATCGTTGCGGGGCCCGAGGGGATGGCGGCGGGCGTGATTGCCGAACGGGCGGGGGTTTCTGCCTCGAATGTCAGTTTCCATGCCAAGGAGCTGGAGCGCAGCGGTCTGGTGGTGTCGCAGCGCGAAAGCCGCTCGATCATCTACCGCGCCGATATGGCGGCGCTGGACGGTCTTCTGCGATTCCTGATGGAGGATTGCTGCGGCGGACAGACGCCGCTTTGTGCCGGGGTGCCCGCCTGCGCGGCGGATTGACGGGTTTTGTCGGTGCGCGCGCCGGGCGATGCTTGCCCGTCGGGGCGCGGGGCGCTACGGCTTGGGCAGCAGGAGGCCCGCCGATGTCCGACACATCCTTTCGTTTCAGCTATGCCATCACGCGGCGGCCATCCGGCTCGATCACCGCGGGGCTGCGCGCGGTGGATACCGGGGCGCCGGATCTGGACGTGATGCTGGGCCATCATGCCGATTATGTGGCGGCGCTGCGCGGCACGGGGGCGACGGTGATCGAGCTGGCGCCGCTGGACGCCTATCCCGACAGCGTTTTCGTCGAGGATACCGCCCTTTGCCTGCCGCAGGGCGCGGTGGTGATGCGCCCGGGCGCGCCCAGCCGGTTGGGCGAGGCGGCAGAGATGGCGCCGCATCTGGCGGCGCTTTATGGCGATGTGCGGCAGGTCACGGGCGCCGACAGCTATATCGAGGGCGGCGACATTCTGGTGACGGAGAGCGAGATTCTGGTGGGCCGCTCGGCGCGCACCAATGCGGCGGGGGTGGCAGAGCTGGCGCGGCTGGTGGCCGACTGGGGCCGCCCGCTGCGCGAGGTGTTCACGCCGCCGGGGGTGCTGCATTTCAAGACCGATTGCTCGTTGCTGGATGGTGAGACGGTGCTGGCAACCAACCGACTTGCCGCCTCGGGCTGTTTTGCGGGCTACCGGGTGGTGCCGGTGGCGGCGGGGGAAGAGGCGGCGGCCAATGCCATTCGCTTCAACGACCGGGTGATCATGGCGGCGGGTTTCCCGCGCACCCGCGATGCGGTGCTGGCGGCGGGATATTCGGTGACCGAGATCGGCAATTCGGAATGCGCCAAGCTTGACGGCGGCATGTCCTGCCTGTCGCTGCGCTTCACGCCGAAGCCCTGACGAAAGGGCGGCGGGTGAGCGGGTTCAACATCGTCGCCGTGGTGCAGGAGGGGCGGCTGGCCTATGAGGCGCTGCTTCTGGTGGCCAGCCTGCGGCGGATGAGCCCCGGCTTCACCGGCCGCCTGATTCTGGCCGAACCGCATGGCCCGCGCTGGCGGGCCGATCCGCGGTTGCAGGACGGGGCGATCCGCGCCGCTTTCGAGGCGCTGGGGGCCGAATTCCTGCCCTTCGAGAACATCGCCTTCGGCAGTTCCTATCCGCATGGCAACAAGATCGAGGCGCTGATGGCGCTGCCGGAAGAGCCGTTCCTGTTTCTGGACAGCGATACGCTGGTGACGGGCGATCTGGCGGCGGTGCCATTCGACTTCACCCGGCCCTCGGCTTCGATGCGGCGCGAGGGGTCATGGCCGGATGTGCCGGTCTATTCTACGCATGAGGCGATCTGGGGCGCTCTCTATGATCGGTTCGGGCTGGACATGGCGCAGACGCTGGACCTGTCGCAGCCGCAGGATTACTGGCAGCGGTTCCTCTACTTCAACGCAGGCTGGTTCTTTGGCGCCAATCCGCGGGCGTTCGGGGCACGCTGGGCCAGCTATGCGCGGTCGGTGCGCGATGACACGCCGCCGGCGCTGGCGGCGCAGTCGCTGAACCCCTGGCTGGACCAGATCACCCTGCCGCTGGTGGTGCATTCCTTCGGCGGCGGGCGGCCGGGGCCGGAGCTTTGGGGGATGGACGGCGATGTGACCTGCCACTACCGGCTGCTGCCGCTGCTTTACGCCCGCGAAAGCGACCTTGTGGTCGAGGTGCTTGAGGCGGTGGCGGGGCGGCAGGAGCTGCGGCGGCTGCTGCGCGACTGGGAACCGGCGCGCGAGATGATCTATCTGAATCGCGGTGCGAAGGTGCGGGCGATGTTCGACCGTGCCGACCTGCCGCGGCGCGAACAGGCGATCCGGTCGCGGTTGAAGGCCGAAGGGTTGTGGTTGCGGTGATATGGGAGGAGAGTCGGGGTTTACCCCGACCTACGGGCGATGCCGCTGCCGCGAAGGTCGGGGTTCACCTCGCCCCCCCCAACATCCGCCGAAACACCTTGCCGAACGGCGTAGGTCGGGGTTCGCCCCGACTCTCGCTAACCAAACACCGACCATCCCGTCGCGCGCACCAGCCGCTCCAGCGCCAGCGTGCCAAGTCGGGAATTGCCCTGCGCGTTCAGGCCCGGCGACCAGACGGCGATACTGGCCCTGCCCGGCGCGATGGCCAGAATGCCGCCGCCGACCCCCGACTTGCCCGGCAGGCCGACGCGGTAGGCGAATTCGCCCGAGCCGTCGTAATGGCCGCAGGTCATCATCAGCGCATTGATCCGCCGGGCGCGGGCGGGCGAGACCAGCCGCGGGCAGCCCGGCGCCCCCACCAGAAACCGCCCGGCGCGGGCAAGTTGGGCCGTGGTCATTTCCACCGCGCATTGGTGGACATAGGTGCCGATGGTCAGGGCCGAGGGATTGCGCAGATTGCCATGGGCCGCCATGAATTCGGCCAGAGCGATGTTGCGGTGGGCGGTGTCCTGTTCCGAACGGGCCACGGCCTTGTTGATGTGGATATCCTCATCCCCGGCGGCGGCGCGGATGAAGGCCAAGAGTTCGGCCAGCACCACCTTGGGCGCGTGTCCGGCCAGGATGGCATCGGTGACCACGATGGCCCCGGCATTGACGAAAGGGTTGCGCGGGATGCCCGCCTCATTCTCAAGCTGCAGGATCGAGTTGAAAGCCAGACCCGAAGGCTCGCGCCCGACCCGGTTCCACAGGCTGTCACCCAACCGGCCAAGGGCGATGGCAAGGGTGAAGACCTTTGACACCGACTGGATCGAGAAGGGCGTGGCGGCGTCACCGGCGCTGATCACCTGACCCGAGGGCAGGGCGACGGCAAGGGCGAACTGGCCCGGATCGACCTTGGCCAGCTCGGGGATGTAATCGGCGACGGCGCCCCGCTCCGCCTCCTCCGCCATATCGGCGGCGATCTGCGCGACGATGGCGGCAAGGTCGGTCACGGCGTCCAGCGCAGGAAATTGGCGATCAGGCGCAGCCCGGTGGCCTGCGACTTCTCGGGGTGGAACTGGGTGCCGACCATATTGCCCGCACCGATGATGGCGGTGATGTCGCCGGCATAATCGACATGGGCCAGACGCTCATCCGGGGTGGTGACGCGGAAATGGTAGGAATGGACGAAATAGGCGTGGTCGCCGGTCTTCACCCCCTCAAGCACCGGGTGGGGATGGTCAATCACCAGATCGTTCCAGCCCATATGCGGCACTTTCAGGCCCGGCGCGCCGGGGGTGATCTTCACCACCTCGCCGCCGATCCAGCCGAACCCGGGGGTGTCGCGGTATTCGCGGCCCCAGTCGGCCATCATCTGCATACCGACGCAGATGCCGAGGAAGGGGCGGCCCTTGACGCGCACCGCCTCTTCAATCGCCTCGAAGAGGCCGCCGTAATCGCCAAGGGCGGCGCGGCAGGCCGGAAAGGCGCCATCGCCGGGCAGCACGATGCGGTCGGCGCGGGCGACATCCTCGGGGCGGGAGGTGACCAGCACATCCCCGGCGCCGGTTTCCAGCGCCATGCGCTGAAACGCTTTTTCGGCAGAGTGCAGGTTGCCGGAATCATAATCGACAAGGACGGTCAGGGGCATGGGGCTTCCCTCTGCGCGGGCAAGAATTTTGGAAAATTCTTGCCCGGATTTTTCGAAAAATCCGGCAAATTCCTTGCAAGGAATTTGCGGCGGTTAGAGCGCACCCTTGGTCGAGGGCAGGGCATCGCCAAGGCGCGGGTCGGGTTCGACCGCCTCGCGCAGGGCGCGGGCCACCGCCTTGAAGGCGGCTTCGGCGATGTGGTGGCTGTTCAGCCCGTGGATCAGGTCAACATGCAGCGTGATGCCGCCATGGGTCGCCAGCGCCTGAAAGAATTCGCGCACCAGTTCGGTGTCGAATGTGCCGATCTTGGGCGCGGTGAAGGGGAGGTTCCACACCAGATAGGGCCGCGCCGACAGGTCCAGCGCGCAGGCGACCTGCGTGTCATCCATCGCCAGCCGGAAATGGCCATAGCGGCGGATGCCGCGCTTGTCACCCAAGGCCCGGGCCAGCGCCTGACCCAGCGCGATGCCGCAATCTTCGACCGTGTGGTGGTCGTCGATGTGCAGATCACCCTTGGCGTTCAGCGTGATGTCGATCAGCGAATGGCGGGCCAACTGGTCGAGCATGTGATCGAAGAAACCGACGCCGGTCTGGCAGGCGCTTTTGCCGGTGCCGTCCAGATTGATCGCCACGGCGATGGCGGTTTCATTGGTCTTGCGGGTGATCTCGGCCTGACGCATGGGGCCCTCCTTAGGCTTGTGGCCTTATAGGCAAGGGGGAGGCAAAGGCCAAGCCTCAGGACAAGAGCGCGTCGATTTCGCTGCGGGCGGGCATTGCGGCAGCGGCACCGGGGCGGGTCACGGAAATCCCGGCGGTGGCAGAGGCAAAGCGCAGGGCCTCGGCCACCGGGCGGCCCTCGGCCAGCGCCACGGCAAAGCCGCCGTTGAAGGCATCGCCGGCGCCGGTGGTGTCGGTGACCGGCCCGGCGGCAAGGGCGGGGCTGTGCAGGGACTGGCTGCGGTCGCGGTAAAGCGCGCCATTGGCGCCCAGCGTCATCACCACCGCGCCCACGCCGCGCGTCAGCAGGGCATCCGCCGCCGCCTCGGCCTCGGCCAGCGTGGTCACCGGCAGGCCGGTCAGCAGTTCGGCCTCGGTCTCGTTCGGGGTGATATAATCGCAAAGCGCCAGCATCCCATCGGGCAGGGTGGTGGCGGGGGCGGGGTTGAGGATGGTGGTCACCCCCGCCGCCCGGGCCATCTCAAGCCCGCGCCGGGCGGCTTCGACCGGCTGTTCCAACTGGGTCATGAAGATCGCGGCGCCTTCGATCAGCGCGGCACGCGCCTCGAGATCGGCGGGCGAAAGGCGGGCGGCGGCGCCGGGCGTGACGATGATGGCATTGTTGCCCGATCCCGCCTCGACCATGATTGCAGCGGCGCCGGTGAAGCTTGTCGCGTCCACCGTCACTTCGGGGATCACCCCGGCGCGGGCCCAGACACCGCGGGCGAGGGCGGCGAAATCATCCTCTCCCAGCCGGGTGATGAAATGCACCTCTCCGCCGGCCATGGCCGAGGCCACCGACTGGTTTGAGCCTTTGCCGCCCGGGCCAAGGGCAAAGCCCTGACCCAGAAGCGTCTCGCCGATCCGGGGCAGGCGCGGGGTGCGGAAGGAACAATCGGCGCAGAAGATGCCGAGATTGACGATATAGGCCATGGGGTCGCGCTTTCGCAGGGGTTTTGCGGCAGGTTGGCCCGGATTTGACCCTTTGGTCAACGGGCGGATGGATCAGCCGTCGGGCAGTTCCTGAAACCGGCCATGGGCATAGATCAGCGCGCCCGCGCCGTCGGTGCAGCGGATGGCGCGGACCCGGCCGATCAGGATGGTGTGGGTGGCGCGGTCGATCATCTCTTCCACGGTGCAGTCAAAGGCGGCGGGGGCGCCGACAAGCAGCGGCGCGCCAGTCACGGCGGTCTCCCAATCGGCGCCTTCATAGCGGGCGGCGCCGCGGATGCCGCCCTTGCCGGCGAACCGTTCGGCCACGGGACGGTGGGCGGCGCCAAGGGTGGACCAGCCAAAGCAGCCGAATTCCGCAAAAAGCGCATGGGATGAGGCGTTGCGGTTGACGCAGGCCAGAACCAGCGGCGGTTCGGTGGACAGCGAAATGCCGGAGGTCACGACAAGGCCCGAGGCCCGCGCGCCGCTGCCCACGGTCAAGAGGCTGCAATGGCCGTGGACGCCGCGCATGGCGGTGCGGAATTCCTCGGGGGTGGGGTCGTCCGTGCTGTGGTCGGGCATCTGGCGCCTTTCGGATCGGGGCCGTGGTTTCAGGCCAGTACCTCGGCAAGGGCGGCCAGCAGGGTTTCTGTCCCCGCCTCGGTCGTCAGAATGCCGGGGGAAAGGCGCAGCGTCTGGCCGCGGCTGTCGCTGGTCACGCCGCGGGCGCGCAGGGCGGCGACGGTTGCGGCCCCGGGGTGGCGGTCGGGCAGGCGCAGCATGACAGAGCCGCCGCGCTTGCCCTCGGGTTCGGGCGTGATCAGCGGCAGGTTCAGCGCCTTGGCTCCGGCGATGATCCGCGCGGTCAGGCGGCGGTTATGCGCCAGCAGGGCGGCATGATCCTGCCCCGCGTGCCAGTCGAGCGCGGCCAGCGAGGCCACCGCCGACATCACCGCCGGGGTTCCGGCATCGAAGCGGCGGATGTCGGGGGCGAATGCAAAGCGGGTGATGTCCCAGTTGAACGGATTTTCCTGACTGAACCAGCCACGCAGGACGGGCTGGCAGCGGGCAATCAGCTCGGGTGCCACATGCAGGATTCCGGCGCCGGGGGTGCCGCACATCCATTTCAGGCTGGTCGAGACGGTGAAATCCACAGCGGGCGCGGTCACGTCAAACGGCAAAAGACCCGCGCCTTGGGTAATGTCGACGCCGATCAGGCTGCCCATCTGCCGGCCATGGGCGACAAGGCGCTCAAGGTCGATCCGGTGAGAGGAGGTGGACGAGACCCAGGTCAGCAGGGCAAGGCCGACTTCGGGTGTCCATGCCTCAAGAAAATCGTCATCCTCGACATGGGCGGCGCCTTGCCGCAGCGGCACCGTTTTCAGCGTAAAGCCAAGGCGGGGGGCAAGGCCCTGCAACAGGAAATGGTTCGACGGGAAGCAATCGGCCCCCACCAGAACCTGCCGCCCGCGCAGCACGTCTTCGGGCAGCGCGGTGAGCAGGGCATGGGTGGCGGCGGTCACGCTTTCGGCATGGGTCAGGCTGCCTTCGGGCGCGTTCAGGATCGCACGCCAGCGGGCAAGGAAGCTTTGGCAGAGCGGCAGCACCGCGCCCCATTGGCTGTCATCCGGGCGGCCCCAGATGGCGGCAAATTCGGCCAGCGCCCGGGCAAGGTCGGCCTCCTTGCCGGGATACATCCCGATCGAGTGGTAAAGGAAATAGCTGTCGCCCATGTTGCCCATGCTGCGGCCCCCCATGCTCTGGCCCCGTCGCGTCCTGCCGGGGTTGTTCCACGGCAGGGGGCGGCTGGCAAGGGTCCGAGGCAGGGGGCAGAACGAAGGCGGGGCATCAGTGCAGCGCGGTGCCGTCGCGGCGGATCGGCCAGCCGGGGCGGACGGGCGGCAGGGGGACGGGCAGCGGGAGGCAGCGCAACACCTGCACGCACCGCTCGCGCCGATATTGCGGATCGTTCAGGATCGGTTCGGGCAGAAGGGACGGGGCAAACCGGCTTTGCCGCAACGTGATCAGTTCAACCCGGGTCCAGCGGCCCTGTGCCGCCAGATCGGGACGTTGCAGCAGAAGCTGGCGCAAGGCCGCCTCCCGCGTCTTGAGCCGGGCGATTTCTGCCCGAATATCAGCGAGTTCATCGGCAGGGTGGAGTTTGTGCAAGGCGGCCTCCGGTGCAGGATGGGGCGGATCGGGCCAGCCTTGCGCAAGAGGGTTAACGAATCCCCCAACAGGCCCTGCGACATCGCGGGCATTGGCGATGACGGTTGCATCTTGACAGCCGCCACATATCACATTCACTTAAGGGAATATATTCGGCTGGGCACCTGCCAGTTTTTGCACCCGTCTGTGACGAAAAACCCGCAGCCCGGCGTATCAGCCCTTGCAGGACAGGTTGCCCCGCCCTTCCTTATGTGGCAAGACGGATGCAGGAATAACTAGACCGATGAGTTCAGAGATGAGCGATTACACCGCCCGCCGCGTGATGATGGTCGATACCCAGGTCCGCCCCTCGGATGTGACCAAGTTTCCCATCATCGAAGCCATGCTCTCGGTCCCGCGTGAGGCATTCGTGCCCGCAGACCGCAGCGAGGCGGCCTATGTCGGCGAGAATGTGCCGCTGGCGCCGGGCAGGGTCGTGCTTGAGGCGCGCACTCTGGCCAAGATGCTGGACGCGCTGGACATTCAGCCGGGCGAGCTGGTGCTGGATATCGGTTGCGGCCTTGGCTATTCGGCGGCGGTGATCGCACGCATGGCCGAGGCGGTCGTCGCGGTGGAAGAGGATGAGACGCTGGCCGCCGGTGCGACCGCCGCGCTGACGGCGCAGGGCGTGGACAATGCGGTGGTGATGGTGGCCGCCCTTGCCGCCGGGGCGCCCAAGCACGGCCCTTATGATGCGATCACCCTGCAGGGTGGTGTGGAAACCCTGCCCGAGGCGCTTCTGGCGCAGCTCAAGGAAGGCGGGCGGATCGGTGCCGTCTTCATGGAGGGCGCGCTGGGCAAGGTGAAGATCGGATACAAGGAAGGCGGCCGGATCACCTGGCGCTTTGCCTTCAACGCGACGGCCCCGGTTCTGCCGGGCTTTGCCGTTGCACGGAGCTTCGCGCTCTGACAGGCCGGGCCGCTGGCGCGGTCCCGCCCCGGAATTGGCAGGTCCGGTCCCAAGGGTCCGGGCGAAGGACAGGGAACGTGCGGATGCGGAAGATCGTAAGGGTTCTGGGGCTGGTGGCAGGCATGGCCACCGCGCCGGTGATGGCCGGGGCCGAGACGCTGGCCGATGCACTGGTGGCGGCCTATACCAATTCGAACCTCTTGGACCAGAACCAGGCCGTGCTGCGCGCAGCGGACGAGGATGCGGCGATTGCCGTCGCCAGCCTGCGCCCGGTGGTGAATTTCGTGGCTCAGGCGGGCTGGCGGAAATATGACAATGACACCGCCAGCGGTTCGTTGCCGCGCGCGAATTTCGAGACCACCTCGTCCTCGCTGTCGCTGACGGCGCAGATGGTGCTTTGGGCCGGCGGGCGCGGGCAGTTGCGCGCCGATGCGGCCCGCGAGGCGGTGCTGGCCACGCGCTCGGCCCTTGTCTCGGTCGAGCAGGAGGTGCTGTTGAATGCGGTGGCCGCCTATGTGCGCTATGGACTTGCGGCCGAAATCGTCGGGCTGCGCGAATCCAACGTGCGGGTGATCACCAAGGAACTGCGCGCCGCCAAGGACCGTTTCGATGTGGGCGAAATCACCCAGACCGACGTGTCGCAGGCCGAAGCGGCGCTGGCGCTGGCGCAGGCCAATCTCGCCGCGGCGCAGGGTGACCTGATGATCGCGCGCGAGAATTACAAGGCCGCGACCGGCCATTATCCGGGCCGCCTTTCGGGCCTGCCGAAACCGCCCGCCACCGCCAAATCGCTGGAAGAGGCCAAGGCCGTGGCGCAACGCGGCCATCCGGCGGTGATCCAGGTGCAGCATCAGGCCAAGGCCGCCGAACTGGGTGTGCAGATTGCCAAGACCGTGCTGGGGCCGACGGTTTCCGGCGAAGTTTCGGTCGGCAAGGATCTGGACACCGGGATCGGCAATGTCGGCGCTGGCCTGTCCTTCAACCAGACGCTTTATGCGGGGGGCGGCAATTCGGCCAGCTACCGGCAGGCACTTGCCAACAAGGATGCGGCGCGGGCCGGTCTGTTGCAGACCGTGGTCGGGGTCGAACAATCGGTCGGCACCGCCTGGGCGAACCTTGCTGTGGCCAATGCCTCGATCGACGCCAGCCGCAAGCAGATTGCCGCGGCACAGCGCGCCTTTGACGGCGTGCGCGAAGAGGCGACGCTGGGCGCGCGCACCACGCTGGACGTGCTGAACGCCGAGCAGGATCTGCTGTCGGCCCGCGCGGCCCGGCTTGAGGCCGAGGCGAACCGCTATATCGGTATCTACAACCTTCTGGCGACGATGGGCCTGCTGACGGCTGAACATCTGAAGCTGGGCGTGCCGACCTATGACCCGGAAGCCTATTACAACGCCGTCAAGGATGCCCCGGCGATGAGCGCGCAGGGCAAGGCGCTGGACCGGATCCTGAAAAAGATCGGCAATTGAGGTGCTTCCCGGCCCCGTTGCGGGGCCGGGGCATTCTTGTCTTGACGGTCCTTCGCGGCTAGACTGCGATGAGAATGCAATAATTCAGCCGAGGCGGGCATGTCCGAACCCCTGAGCGCGGTCGAGATCGAGGATGTTCTGTCGTCGATCCGGCGACTGGTTTCCGATGATCTGCGCCCCGCCGCCCGGCCCATGGCCGACCCGGATGCCGGCAAGCTGATCCTGACGCCCGCCCTGCGCGTGGTGCAAGAGACGCCGCCCCGTGCGCCGGATGCCGCCATCGAAAGCGTTGTCGCGGGGCTGGGGGCTGCGGTCGATGCCCGTGCCGAGGATTGGGAATCTGAAACCGGCGATCCCGCCCCGGCGGCTGCGGCGGTCAGTGCCGACAGTGATTGGGACATTCCGCCAGGCCCGGAAACCGCGGATGAGGCCGGGTTTGAGGCCGAAGCCGAAGCCGAAGTGGATGAGGCCGAGGTTCTGGCGGTGCAGTTCCACGCCCGCCCGCGCAGCACATTGCAACCCGCCGAGGTGATCCCGGCGCCGGTGGCCGAGCCGGTTCCCGGCTGGGCGCAGGAGGGCGAGGACGAGGCACCCGAGCCGCCGCGCTGGGCCGCTGCCACCATCGAACCCGATGCCGCCTGGGCCGACGAGGCCGAAGCGCAGGTTCTGGAAGAACTCTCGGACGAGATTGCCGCCGCTGCCCCGCTTGACCGGATGGCCGAGGCGGCGGAAGCGGCCGGTTATGACGCCTATGAGGATGAGGCGCTGCGCGAACTGGTGCGCGACCTGATCGTCGAGGAATTGCAGGGGCCGCTGGGCGCCCGCATCACCCGCAACATCCGCAAGCTGGTGCGGGCAGAGATCGCCCGCGCGCTGGCCGCCGAACAGCTTTACTGAGGCGGAACATGCAAAAGCAAAACGCGCATCCCACGGGATGCGCGTTTTGCTTTGCCTGCGGAAGGGCAGGGATCAGGCGGCCTCGGCCTGTTCCAGTTCCAGCGCGTGACGACGCTCGGATTCCTCGCGGCTGAGAGCGACCGAGGTGCGCACGCCTTTCGAGACGAATTCCATCAGCCCCTTGACCACCCGTTCGTTCGGGTCGATCCCGGCGCATGACAGCACTTCACGCCCGTCGCGCGACCGCGCCCAGCGGGCGATCTGATCGGGGCCGTTGCCGTATTTTTTATCATCCGCAATGGCATCATCCAATGCGGCAAGCACAACCGCCGCAAAAAGCTTGCGTGCGCGCTGGCCTTGTTCGAAGTTGAAGGCTGTGCTGTCGATCGTATCGAGCATCACCTGGTCCTTTTATTCTTGCTCTTGTATTCGTTCGCGTCCTGCGCTTGTAACGATTTGAATACGATTCGGGGGCTCATCTTTCTCATAGCAGCTATGCAGGCACTGCATGGCTTGCGGAGTCACCTCACCGTATCTAGTCGGCTTGCGCCAGACCGACCGCCCAGATATAGGGGCGCGCAGGATCAGATCAAGCTTTAGCCAAGGTTTTGCCACTATGCCGAAGATCAACGGTAACGAAATCCGCCCTGGGGCGATCATCGAGCATGACAACGGGCTTTGGGCGGCGGTCAAGGTGAACCACGTCAAGCCGGGCAAGGGCGGCGCCTTTGCCCAGGTCGAGCTGAAGAACCTGCGCGACGGTCGCAAGCTGAACGAACGCTTCCGCTCGGAAGACAAGGTCGATCAGGTGCAGCTTGAGATGAAGGATCAGCAGTTCCTGTATGAAACCGATGGCCGTCTGGTGTTCATGGACACTGAAAGCTATGAGCAGATCGAGCTGGACTCGGATCTTCTGGGCGACCGCCGTCCCTTCCTGCAGGACGGCATGACGGTTTCGGTGCAGTATTACGGCGAAGAGCCGCTGAACGTGACCATCCCGCAAAAGGTGCTGTGCAAGGTGGTGGAAACCGAGCCGGTGCAGAACGGCCAGACCGCCTCGAAATCCTACAAGCCGGCGCTTCTGGATAATGGCGTGCGCATCATGGTGCCGCCGTTCATCAATGCCGATGAAGACATCATCGTGCATACCGAACTGATGGAATATTCCGAACGCGCCTGAGCTGCCCGCAAGACTGACATAAGGCCGTCCGGTGTTCCGCCGGGCGGCCTTTTGCATGGCTGGCCGCTGCCCATGGCCCGGCGTGATTCGGGATGAGCGCCCGCGACGCACAGGGTTTTGGCGGGCGGAGGGCATCCTTCTGTGCGGAATGTCCTGAACAGGGCAACTGTTCCGGCCGCGTGCCCCGGGGTGGCACAAGCCATCTGTTCGGCCGGTTTCCATGGGGTGCTGCTGCACCGCAAGGGGGTGGCGGGCGAGAATGATCTTTCCCAGATATGGCGTTCCGCGCCCCGGTTGCGGCTCCCGGACGGGCCAGAAAAGAACGCCCATCCGCTTGCGCCTGACAGTTTAATCTACTGAATTGATCGTGATTAAATTGACGCCACCAGCCGCAGGATCTGCCTATGCCCTATGCCATCAGCCTTCTGGACAAGAGCCCCGTTGCCGAAGGCACCAGTGCGGCCGAGGCGCTGCAAACCTCGGTCGCTTTCGCGCAGGCGGCAGAGCGGCTGGGCTATCACCGCATCTGGCTGGCCGAGCATCACGGCACGCCGCAACTGGCCAGTTCGGCGCCCGAGATCGTGGTGGCCCATCTGCTGGCGGCGACGCGGCGCATCCGCATCGGCACCGGCGGGGTTCTGTTGCAGCATTACAGCCCCTTCAAGGTGGCCGAGGTTTTCGGCCTGCTGGCTTCGCTGGCGCCGGGGCGGGTCGATCTGGGCATCGGCAAGGCACCGGGCGGCTTGCCCTATGGCACAAAGGCCCTGCAATCAGAGCATGGGTCGCCCCGCCGCAGCTTTGAGGCCAAGCTGGAAGAGCTGGAGCATTTCCTGAGCGACAGCCTGCCGGAAAGCCATCCGCTGCATGGTGCCCGGGCCTTGCCGCGCCCGCCGGTGCAGCCGGAGAAATTTCTGCTGGGCGCCTCGCCCGAGAGCGCGGCACTGGCCGCCCAGCTGGGCTGGGGCTTCAGCTATGCCGGCCACCATGACGGCAATCCGCAGGCGGTGGCCCGCGCGCTGGACACCTATGCCGCGGCAACGGGGCGCAAGCCGTCGCTGGCACTGGCGGCGATCATCGCCCCGACCCGCGCCGAGGCCGAGGCACAGGGGGCTGAACATCGCATCTTCAAGGTGACGCTGGCCGATGGCCATGCGGTCAACCTGCCGAATGAAGAGGCGGCGGCGGAATATGCCCGGCAGGCGGGAGGCCAGCCCTACAGCATCGAAGAGCGCCGCCCCTCGGTGCTGATCGGCACCGGGGCCGAGGTGCGGGCAGAGCTGGACGCGCTGCACCAGAGCTTCGGCGTGACCGAATTCATCCTCGACATTCCCACCGCCGACCGGGCGCAGCGTCTGGCGGCCATCGAACTCTTGGCGGCCGCCGGCCTGCGCCGCGCCGCCTGAAAGGACAGACCATGACCCAGAGCATTCCCTTCGGCATCATGCTGCACGGCGCAGGCGGCCATATGAATGCGTGGAAGCATCCTTCGGGGCCGGCCGATGCCTCGGTCAACCTTGCATTCTACATAGACATCGCCCGCAAGGCCGAGGCGGCGGGCATTGCCTTTGCCTTTGTGGCGGACGGGCTTTTCATCAATGAAAAGTCGATCCCGCATTTCCTGAACAGGTTCGAGCCGCTGACCATCCTGTCGGCGCTGGCAACGGCGACCGGCAAGATCGGCCTCGCCGGCACCGTCTCGACCAGCTATTCCGACCCGTTCACCGTGGCCCGGCAATTCGCCTCGCTTGATCTGATTTCGGGCGGGCGGGCCGGGTGGAACGTGGTCACGACCCCGCTTGAGGGCAGCGCGAAGAATTACAACCGCAGCCATCCCGACCATGCGCTGCGCTATGAGATTGCCGACGAATACCTTGCCGTGACGCAGGGGCTTTGGGATAGCTGGGACGAAGGCGCGGTGCTGCGTGACCGGGAAACCGGGCAGTTCTTTGACCCCGCCGGGTTGCACAGGCTGAACCACAAGGGGCGCTTCTTCCAGATCGAGGGGCCGCTGAACATCGGGCGCAGTCCGCAGGGGCAGCCGGTGATCTTTCAGGCCGGATCGTCGGGCGCGGGCATCGCGCTGGCGGGCAAATATGCCGATGCGGTCTTTACCAATGTCGATACGCTGGAGGGCACGGCGGCCTTCACCCGTAAGGTGAAGGATGCGGCACAGGCCCATGGCCGGGCGCGCGGGGATGTGAAAATCTTCCCCGGCATCTCGCCCATCGTCGGCCGCACCCACGCCGAGGCCGAAGCGAAATACGAGGCGATCCGCAACTTGTCGGGCATCGACGAGGCGCTGGCCTATCTGGGCCGCTACTTCGATCACCACGATTTCACGCAATACGATCTGGACGCGGCCTTTCCCGATCTGGGCGAGATCGGGCGCAACAGCTTTCAATCCACCACTGACCGGATCAAGGCCGATGCGGCCCGTCTGGGCAAGACGCTGCGGCAGGTCGCGCTGGAAGAGACCACGCCGCGCCCGACCTTCCTTGGCACCGGGGCGGAGGTGGCCGAAGAGATCATCCGCTGGATCGACGCCGGGGCTGCGGACGGGTTCATCCTGGGCTTTGCGGTGCAGGCCGAGGGGCTGGCGGATTTCCTGAACCTTGTGGTGCCCGAGCTTGAGGCGCGCAGCCGCTACAGCCGCGACCTGCCGGGCAAGACGCTGCGCGACCATCTGGGCCTGCCCTTCAAGGTCAGCCGCCACCGGACGGCACAGCGCCACGACACGGCGGCGGAATAGCATGGCGCGGCCCCAATCTGACCCATTGCCGGCAATCGCGGCGGGGATCGGCGCCTTTGTGGCGCTGCGGCAGGATTTGCACCGCCACCCCGAATTGTCGCGGCAAGAGTTTCGCACGGCGGGCATCGTTGCGGGCATGTTGCGCGGCTGGGGCTATGAGGTGACCGAGGGTATCGGCGGCACCGGCGTTGTCGCCAGGTTGCAGGCGGGCAAGGGTGCCCGCGCGCTGGGCCTGCGCGCCGATATGGATGCGCTGCCGATTGCCGAGGCGACGGGGCTGCCCTATGCCTCGGTCGCGGCGGGGGTGATGCACGCCTGCGGCCATGACGGGCACACGGCGATCCTGTTGGCGGCAGCGGAATATCTGGCGCGGACCCGCCGCTTTGACGGGCGGCTCGTGCTGATCTTCCAGCCCGCCGAAGAGATCGGCCATGGCGCGCAGGCGATGCTGCACGACGGGCTGTTCGACCGCTTTGCGGTGGATGCGGTCTTTGGACTGCACAACTGGCCCGGCCTGCCTGCGGGGCAATGGGGCATCCTGCCCGGCGCGGTGATGGCGGGCATTGATCAGGTGCAGCTGACCGTGCAGGGCAGGGGGGGCCATGGTGCGGCGCCCCATGAAACGGTGGACCCGGTGGTGACCGCCGCCCATGCCATTGCCGCGTTGCAGACCGTCGTATCGCGCAATGTCGATCCGCAAGAGGCGGCGGTGGTCACAGTCGGCGCGCTTCATGGCGGCGAGGCGTCGAACGTCATTCCCGATACGGTCGAGGCCCGGCTGACCCTGCGCTATTTTTCAGCCGCCACCCAAGCGGTGCTGGAGACGCGGGTTCCGGCCCTGCTGCGCGGTGTGATCGAGGCTTTCGGTGCCGGGGCCGATCTGACCTATGCCCGCGGCTTTCCCCCGGTGATCAACCATGCGGCCGAGGCCGCCCTTGCCCGCCGCGTGGTTGAGGAGGGCTTCGGCCCCGCCGCCCTGATCGAAGGGTTCCGCCCCCGCACCGCCAGCGAGGATTTCGCCTATTTCCTGCTAGAGCGCCCCGGCGCCTTCCTGATCCTTGGCGCGGGCGACGGCGCCCCGCTGCACAGCCCCCGCTACCGCTTCAACGACGACATTCTGGCGCCCGCGGCGGCGCTTTGGGTGCGTCTGGCCGAAGCCTTTCTGACCGGAGACGCGCAATGACCGACCTGATTGTGGAAAGCCACCCCCTTGCCCCCGAGGCCCAGCCCTTGGTCGAGGATCTGATCCGCGAATATGACAGCCGCTACGGCACCCGCTTCAACCCCGAAGGGGCGCGGGCCGAGGTGTTCCGCTATCCGCCGGAAACCTTTGCGCCGCCGCATGGCAATTTCGTTCTGTTGCAGCGGGGCGGGCAGACCATCGGCGGTGGCGCCTTCATGCGCTATGACGATCAGACCGCCGAATTCAAGCGGATCTGGACCCATGCCGATCTGCGCCGTCAGGGGCTTGCCCGCAAAGTGGTGCTGGCGCTTGAGGAAAAGGCCGCCGCGCAGGGGTATACCCGGGTCTATCTGACCACCGGCTTTCGGCAGCCCGAGGCGGTGGGCCTGTATCTGGGCCTTGGCTATCGGCCGCTGTTCGATCCAGCACTTGACCCTGAACTTTACCTGACCCTGCCGTTTGAAAAGCATATCGGAGTCGAGGCGGGCAGGCCGGGCATTACCCCGCTGAAGGTGCCGGGGGTCTATCCGCCCGAACTGGCCCATGCCGCGCCCGGCCTGCCGCTGCGGGCGCAGGGCCATGCCGGGCTTAGTCAGGTGCGGTTCGGGGGGGCATTGTCATGAGCCTGACCGCCGATATCACCCCCCGCCTGCCGGCGGCGCCTGTGGCATCCGCCGATTACAGCCGCCACCGCATCGTGCCCGCGCGCCATTATGGCCGCACGGCTGGCACGGTGGCGGCGGTTCTCATCCTGGCCGCGCTGCTGCAATCGGTCTTGGCCAATCCGCGCTGGGGCTGGGATGTCTTTGCCCGCTGGTTCTTTGACGCCAGCGTGCTGGCCGGGTTGGGCCAGACCCTGCTTCTGACGGCGCTGGGGGCTTTGTTCGGCTTTGCGCTGGGCACGGTTCTGGCGCTGGCGCGGGTCTCCTCCTCGCCGCTGCTGGTGGCGTTGAGCTGGGGGTTCATCTGGCTTTTCCGCTCGATCCCGCTGGTGGTGCTGCTCTTGCTCATCAACAACCTTGGCTATCTTTACGAGCATATCGTGATCGGGGTGCCTTTCACCGAGATCACCTTCCTGTCGCTGCCCACCACCCAGTCGATCACGCCGTTTCTGGCGGCGGTGCTGGGGCTGACGCTGAACATGGGGGCCTTTTCGGCCGAGATGATCCGCGGCGGCATCCTGTCGGTGGATCAGGGCCAGCACGAGGCGGCGGCAGCCCTTGGCCTGCCCAAGGGGCGGCAGGCGCGGCGGATCGTGCTGCCACAGGCGATGCGGGCGATCCTGCCCACAGCATTCAATGAAATCATCGGTTTGGCCAAGGGCACCTCGATGGTTTACATCCTCGCGCTGCCGGAATTGTTCTACACCATCCAGATCATCTATCGCCGCAATCTCGAGGTGATCCCGCTCCTGATGGTGGCGACCGTCTGGTATGTGGTGATCCTGTCGGTCCTGTCGGTGATCCAGTATTACATCGAGCGGCACTATGCCCGCGGCGCCCTGCGCAGCCCGCCGCCGGATATTTTCCGCGCCGCCGCCGCCCGGCTTGGCCTGTTCCGCCCGGTTGCGGCCCCGCCCGCCCCGCCGCGCCGCGATGTGGTGGTGCCTTCGGGAAGCTGGTCGGAAAGCCTGCCCCGGGGCGGGGCGGTGACGATCCAGAACGTCTCGAAAAGCTTTGCCCAGCTCAAGGTGCTGGATGACGTGTCGCTGACGATCCCCTCGGGCAGCGTGACGGCGATCCTTGGGCAGTCCGGGTCCGGCAAATCGACGCTCTTGCGCACGATCAACCATCTGGAGCGGGTGGATGCGGGCTTTATCGCCATCGACGGTGAACTGGTGGGCTACCGGCAAAGCGGCCATACGCTTTATGAGCTGAAAGAGGCCGATATCCGCCGCCGCCGCACCGATGTCGGCATGGTGTTCCAAAGCTTCAACCTGTTCCCGCATCTGACGGTTCTGGAAAACCTGATCGAAGCCCCGCTTGCCGTGCGCGGCCTGAGCCGGGCCGAGGCAGAGGATCTGGCGCGTGGCCTTCTGGCGCGCGTGGGTCTGGCGGACAAGGCAAATGCCTATCCCCGGCAGCTATCGGGTGGTCAGCAACAGCGGGTGGCGATTGCACGCACGCTTGCGCTGAAACCCAAGGTGCTGCTGTTCGACGAACCCACTTCGGCGCTGGACCCCGAACTGGTGAACGAGGTGCTGGACGTGATCAAGGAACTGGCCCGCTCGGGCACAACCCTGATCATCGTCACCCATGAAATCGGCTTTGCCCGTGAAGTCGCCGATACGATCGTCTTCATGGAACAGGGCCGGATCCTTGAGGTTGGCACACCGGAAAAGGTGTTCAACCGCCCGGATCATCCCCGGACGGCAGAGTTTCTGGCCAAGGTGCTGTAATCCTTCCGACCCCCACGACACCGCCCCAAACCACCGGCGCGCCGCTCCCGCGCGACCGGACCGGGGGCGGCAACCCTGAAACCCAAAGGAAATGCCATGACAAACCCCCTTCGTTCCGCCGTCTTCGGGCTGGTTGCCGGCCTGATGGCCTTGCCCGCGCTGGCCGCCGAGCCGGACCTTTCGCCCGAACAGCCCGGCCGTATCCGTGCCGAAAAGGTGCAGGCGGCCATCGACCTGATCCCCAAGGATTACGCCTTTGTCACCCCGGGCAAGCTGACCGTGGCCACCAGCCCGTGGCAACTGCCCTTCGGCGTCTATGCCACCGACAACAAGACCGCCGTCGGCGCCGAGCCGGATGTGGCGCAGCTTGTGGCCGACAGCCTTGGGCTTGAGCTTGAGCTGATCCCGGTGGCCTGGGCCGACTGGCCGCTGGGCGTCTCGTCGGGCAAATATGACGTGGTGATCTCGAACGTCACCGTCACCGAAGAGCGCAAGGATAAGTTCGATTTCTCGACCTACCGTCAGGATCTTCTGGGCTTTTACGCCCCCAAGGATAGCAAGCTGGCCAAGATCGAGGGCGCCAAGGACATCGCGGGGCTGAAGGTGATCGTCGGTTCCGGCACCAATCAGGAGCAAATCCTGCTGGCCTGGATCGAGGAGAACAAGACCGCCGGTCTGCCCGCGACCGAACTGGTCTATTTCGTTGACGAGGCGGCGCGCGACCTTGCGCTGTTCTCGGGCCGTGCGGATGCCTATTTCGGGCCGAATGCCGCCGAAGCCTACAAGAACGCGCTGAAAGATGACCGCAAGTTGCTGGGCCAGTTCTCGGGCGGCTATCCGCTGACCGCCGAAATCGCCGTGGTCACGCCCAAGGGCGCCGGTCTGGCCGATGCCATCACCGCCGCGCTGAACGGCCAGATCGCCAATGGGACCTATGGCAAGGTGCTGGACCTTTGGGGCATCGGCACCGAGGCCGTGACGCAATCGCGCACCAATCCGCCAGGCCTGCCCAAGTCGTAAGCCCGCGGTCGCCGGCGGCGGTGTCCTCCTCCTGCGCTGCCGCCGGTTTTCCCCTTTTTTGCAGAAAGAGAAACCATGCTCCCCTCGCTCTCCCGCCGTCATGGTCTGGCCTTCGGGCTTGCCGCCCTTATCGCGGCGCTTGCGCCGGCACAGGCCGGCTTTGCCGCCGAAACCGCCCTTGCGCCCGAGGTTCTTGCCCTGAGCCCCGATCAGCCCGGCGCACCGCATACTGCGGCCAATGCCGCCGCGATTGCCGCCCTGCCCAAGGATTTCGCCTTTGTTACACCCGGCAAGCTGACCGTCGCCGTTTCCGCCTTTGCCCCGCCGCTGGCGGTGCAGGCCAGCGATGCCCGCACGCTGATCGGGGCCGATCCCGAAATCGCCCGTCTGGTGGCCGAGGCGCTGGGGCTGGAACTGGAGTTGATCGCCGTGGCCTGGCCCGATTGGCCGCTGGGGGTCACCTCGGGCAAATATGATGCGGTGATCTCGAATGTCGGCGTCACCGAAGAGCGCAAGGAGAAATATGATTTCGCCACCTACCGGCAAGGTGTCCATGGCTTTTATGTGCCGCTGGACAGCCCGATTCAATCGCTGGCCGAACCCAAGGACATTGCCGGGCTGAAGATCATCACCGGCTCGGGTGCCATTCAGGAGCGTATTCTGCTGGAGTGGAACCGGCTGAACACCGAGGCGGGGCTGGCCCCGGCGGAACTCTTGTTCTTTGACGATGATGCAGCCGAGACGCTGGCGCTGCTATCGGGGCGGGCGGATGCCAATTTCAACCCCAACGGCACGCAGGCGTGGAATGCGACCGTCACCGGCAAGACCCGCCGTGTCGGCCTGATCAGCGCAGGCTGGCCCAATCTGGCCGAGGTGGGGGTGGTGACGAAAAAGGGCAATGGCCTGTCGCCCGCGCTGGTGATCGCGCTGAACGGCATCATCGCCGACGGCAGCTATGCGCAGGTTCTGACCCGCTGGGGCCTGACAGAAGAGGCGGTGCCCGAAAGCCGCGAAAATCCCCCCGGATTGCCGAAGTTCTGAGCGGGCCATGGGCATTTCCTTTACGCAGGTCGGCTTCCTGATCCCCGGCAATTTTTCCGAGGATGATCCGCTGACCGGCCTTGAACAGACGCTGGACATCATCGCCCGGGGCGAGGCGCTGGGCTATGATTCCGCCTGGGTTCGGCAGCGGCATCTGGAACGGGGAGTCTCGTCGGCGGCGACCTTTCTTGCGGCGGCAACCCAGCGGACGCATCGCATCGGGCTGGGCACCGCCGTCATTCCCCTTGGCTATGAAAACCCGTTCCGGCTGGCCGAGGATCTGGCGACGGTGGATGTGCTGTCGCGCGGGCGGCTGAATGTCGGCGTTTCGGCCAATCCGCCGCAGTTCGGGGCGCTGTTGGGCGACCTGCTTTATGACGGCGATCCGGCGCAGGCCGATTATGGCCATGGCCGGGCCGAGCGGCTGGCGCGCGCCCTGCGCTCCGAACCGCTGGCCGAGGAGGCGGTTGCGGGCAATGCCGCCGGGGCGCAGGTGCCCCGGTTGCAGCCGATTGCCGAAGGGCTGACCGAAAGGCTCTGGTATGGTGGCGGGTCGCTCAAATCGGCGGAATGGTCGGGGCGCAACGGCTGGCACATGCTGACCGGCAACATCGTGACCGGCGAGACCACCGACGATTTCCTGACGGCGCAGGCCGGGCTGATTGCGCGGTTTCTGGCCAACTGGCGCGGCCCTGTTGCGCCCCGCATCGCGCTGGGCCGGGTGATCCTGCCGCTGGACAGTGCCACGCCGGCGCAGCGGCGGCGCTACCGCGACTATGTGGCCAGCCGCCACGCGCGGACGCTGGCACCGCAGGGGCCGAAACGCACGCTGTTCGGCGCCGATATCATCGGCACGCTGGACGAGATTGCAGCGGCCCTTGCCCGCGATCCCATCGCGCAACGGGTGTCCGAGTTCCGGCTGGAGCTGCCCTATGAATTCCCGCACGAGGATTATGTCCAGATCGTCGAGGATTTCGCCCGGCTGCTGCCGCAGATCCGCCCGGTCCCGCTGCGCCGCACCGGCTCCTGAGCGTGCGGCCCCCGGCGGGTGATGTGCTGCCGGGGGCCGTGGAGAGAGGAAAATCCTTTCTCCGACGCATGAAAAAAACACGTCCTGTTTTATCGTCTTTTTATCTGTCCCGTGTCATCCTGCCATCACAAGACCGCCGTTTGCCCCAGAGGATGCCATGACCCATCACGACCTGACCCTGATCGAGCGGCTTTCCGGCATTATGGCCGACAGTGCGGCGACCAATGCCGCGGCGCGGGCCTTTCGTGCCCGGCCCGAGGCGCGGGTGGGGGCCGAGCAAAGCTATCGCCTGCTGCTGCATCCGCAGACCCCCAGGGCCGTGTCGCTGGTCGAGCGGCGGGCGGTGGCGGCCTTCGTTGCCGTGCTGCATGGCGAGGAACGCAGCCGGGCGCATTTTCTGGACCTGTTGCGGCAGACCGGGGCCGATGGCGCGCGGCTTGCCCCACTGGTTGCGGTCGAGGCCGAAGGTGCCTCGCAGATTGGTCGCTATGGCCGGTTTCCGGCGGGGCCGGTGACCCTGGGCGATCTGGACGGGCCGGCTTACCGGGTGGACCCGGCGCTGCGCCCCGCGTTCGGCGGGCGGCTGGCTGCGGCGCTGGAACAGGCGCATCTTCTGGCATTGCATCCGGCCGATGACGGCCCGCAGGCACAGGCGGCACTGCGGCGGGCGGGGTGGAACGCGGCGGGCATTGCCACGCTGGCGCAACTGGTGGCGTTTCTGGGCGTGCAGGTGCGGCTGGTGGCGGCCTTGCGCGGCCATGCCGCGGCATCCGCCCCTCCCGCAGGCTGAGGCTGCGATGCTGACCTTTCACATTGCCGCGCCGCCCGACAGCGCCGTCGCGCAGCGGGTGCAGCTTGCCCTTGCGTTGCATGGTGTCGGCGTAACAGTCGGGCCCGCCGCGACGCGCCCGCACCTGACGGTGGGCTGCGCGGGCCGGGGCAAGCTGGTGCTGGGCGACAGTCTGGCGATGCTGGAGTTGATCGACCGGCTGTTCGCGCCCCGATCCGCGGGTAATCCGGCCGGGCGCGCGGCGCGGCGCCAGATCGTCGATCAGGTTCTGCTGGCCGAGGACCGTCTTGCGGCGGTCATCGCCGCGCGGGATGGCCGCGACCTTGACCTCGCGGTCTATCACCTGCGCGAATCCCTGCGCCGGATCGAAAACGGCCTTGCCGCGCTGCCGCCCACGGCCCCGGCCGGTCCGGGCCTGCTTGACTGCGCGTTGGCGCCGTTGCTCTGGCGGTTGCAGGTGCTGGACCGGCGTTTTGCCGCGCGGCTGGGGGTGGGGCTGCCGGGGTTGCATGCCCTTGCTGTCCGGTTGCTGGCGCTGCCGCAGGTTGCGGCGGTCTTGAACCGTGCAGCGGCCGACCGGCTGGTGTCGCATCTGCGCGACAGCGGGGCTGCACTGGCCGATGCCGAGGTCTGGACCATCTGGGACCGCGCCTTTGCGCCGCAAAGGGCCGAAAACAAAGTTCTCTTTGCCGGCCAAAGAACGAAAGTTCCATCCATTGGCAGGTCCGGGGCTTTCCGCTAGCGATCAGGCATAGGCAGCCTCCGGCAAGGAACGGTCCCAGAATGGATGGAGCGCAGGAGAGCGTGGCAAACGAAAGCCGCATCCCGATGGAGATTGCCGCCTTGGCCGAGCGGTTGCGCCTGATCCGCACCGTGTCGCAGCAGCGGCGCTATCACGGCCGCCCGACGCCGCATCTGCCGTCGAAAGCGGTGATCATCGAGGTGCTGAACGATGTGATCGGTGCGCTTTACCCGCGCCATTTCGGCCCCCCCGAGCTGCGTCCGCAAGATACCGATGCCCATGTCGCCCGCAGCCTGACACTGGCGCGGCAACGGCTGTCGCGGCAGATCGAGCTTGAGCTTTTGTTGGCCGATGATGCCGACGCCGATGCCTGCCAACTTTATGCCGAGGATGCCGCGGGGCAGTTTCTGGCCCGGCTGATCCGGGTGCGCGACCTGCATGACACCGATATCGCCGCCGCCTATGCCGGCGACCCTTCGGCCAAAAGTCTGGATGAGATCGTCTTCTGCTTTCCCGGTGTGGCGGCCATCCTGCGGCACCGGCTGGCGCATGAGCTTTACGGGCTGGGCGCCACGATGATCGCGCGGATCATGGCGGAATATTCGCATTCCCTGACCGGCATCGACATCAATCCCGGGGCGCGGATCGGCCCGGCCTTCTTTGTCGATCACGGCACCGGCGTGGTGATCGGCGAGACGGCGGTGATCGGGCGCAATGTGCGGCTGTATCAGCATGTTACCCTAGGCGCCAAACGGTTCGAAGAGGATGACGAAGGCAATCTGGTCAAGGGCCAACCCCGCCATCCGGTGATCGAGGATGACGTGGTGATCTATGCCGGGGCCACGATTCTGGGCCGCATCACCATCGGGCGCGGTTCGGTGATCGGCGGCGGGGTCTGGCTGACGCGCAGCCTGCCGCCGGGCAGCGCCGTCACGCAGGCGACGCCGGAACTGGCGGTCGCGCCGGTGCGGGCGGGATAGGCGGGGAATAATCCTCTCTTTTCGGGCGGGTATCTGCGGATTTCTTCCACGGGCAGAGATGGCTTTGGAATGGCCTCTGGCACGGTCTGACGGCAGATTGCGCATCAACGACTAAACGAGTCGTGTAAAGCGGTTTGCCCGCAACAGCATTCAGGAGACCAAGATGAAACGCCTTGCCGGCCTTGCTGCCGCAGCCCTTTTTGCCGCCACGCCGATGGCGCAGGCCGAAGTGACGGAAATCACCGTCGCCTATTTCCTCGAATGGCCGCTGCCGTTCGAAAAGGCCAAGGTCGAGGGCGCCTTCGATGCCGCGCTGGGCGTCACGGTGAACTGGCGCAGCTTTGACACCGGGGTTGCGATGTCGGCGGCGGCTGCGGCGGGCGATGTGCAATTCCTGATCAGTCAGGGCGTACCGCCCTTCGTGACCGCCACTTCGGCGGGGCAGGATCTGAAGGCAATCGACATTGCCGTCAGCTATTCCGACAATGACAATTGCGTCGCCCGCAAAGACCTTGAAATCACCAAGGAAAACGCCGCGACCGAATTGGTCGGCAAGAAGGTGGGCGTGCCGCTGGGCACCGCCGCGCATTACGGGTTCCTGAAACAGATCGAGCATTTCGGCCTGACCGCCGCGCAGTTGCAGGTGGTGGACCTGACCCCGCCCGATGCCGCCGCGGCCATTGCGCAGGGCAATATCGACGTGTTCTGCGGCTGGGGCGGCTCGCTTGCCCGGGCGAAGGAATATGGCAATATCCTGCTGACCGGCGCCGAGAAGGAAGAGCTTGGCATCCGCATCTTTGACGTGATTTCGGCGCCCGGTGCCTTTGCCGCCGAAAACCCCGATCTGGTGGCGAAATTCCTGAAGGTGGTGAACGATCAGAATGCCGCCTATGCCGCCGATCCCGCGGATTTTGTTCCGGTGCTGGCCAAGGATGCCGGGCTGGACGAGGCGGGCACCAAAGACCAGCTTGCCGGCTTCACCCTGCCGACGGTCGAGGAAAAACTGTCGGACAAATGGCTGGGCGGCGGGCTGCAAGCCTATCTGAAAAGCGTCGCCGATTTCTTTGTGACCACCGGCAACATTCCGGCGGCGCTCGACAGCTATGACGGCGTGGTGGACGCCTCCTATCTGGAAGCGGCCGCAAAGCTCTGATCCCTGGCAGGGGCTTGCAACGGCGGCGCGGGGGAAACCCGCGCCGCCTGTTCTGTTGAAAGGAAAGCGAAATGGCCGGCCTGAACATCGCGGCGCTGTCGATGCAATTCACCCCGCCCGGAGGCGCGCCGACCCGCGCCTTGCAGGATGTGTCGCTGAACATTGAAAAGGGGGAACTGGTGTCGGTCCTTGGCCCCTCGGGCTGCGGCAAGACCACGCTTCTGAACATTCTGGCCGGGTTTCTGGTGCCCAGTGCCGGGCAGGTCACGCTCGACGGGCGCCCGGTGCGGGGGCCGGGGCCGGACCGGGGCATGGTGTTTCAGCAGGGCGCGCTGTTTGAATGGATGGATGTGCGGCGCAATGTGGATTTCGGCCCGCGCATGAAAGGCGTGCCCCGGGCCGAGCGGGACCGGATCACCGACCGGCTTCTGGGGCTGACGGGGCTTGCGGGCTTTGCCGACAAGCCGGTTTACGAGCTTTCGGGCGGGATGCAGCAGCGGGTGGCGTTGGCGCGCTGCCTTGCCAATGACCCCGAGGTGATCCTGATGGACGAACCCCTTGGCGCGCTGGACGCGCTGACGCGGGAAAAGATGCAGGGGCTGGTGCTGAAACTCTGGAAGGAAACCGGCAAGACCGTGATCCTGATCACCCATTCGGTGGAAGAGGCGCTGCTTCTGGGCGCGCGGCTGATCGTGATGGCGCCGCGGCCGGGGCGGATCTTCCGCGAATACCGGCTGCCCTTTGCCGAGGCGGGGGTGAATGCCGATCTGCGCGCGGTCAAGAAACGCCCCGATTTCGCGGCGGTGCGCGATGAAATCCTGTCGCTGATCTGGGGCATGGAGGATGAGATCATGGGCCGGGCCGAGGTGGCGGAATGATCGTTCTGGCCGCCTATCTTGCCATCTTTGCCGCCGCATGGGGCCTTGGCCGGTTCTGGAACCGCAAGGCGCCGCCCGCGACCTTTGGCGATGCGGCGGCGATCCGGCCCAGCCGGCTTGCCTCGGTGCTGTCGGTGCTGTCGATCTTTGTGATCTGGGGCGCCTTTACCAATTCGGCGCTGGTGCCGTTGCATGTGCCGGGCCCGTTCGTGGGCGATACCCGGTTCACCTATACCGCGCAGGACGGCGCCGGGCAGCGGGGCGAGGCCGAGGTGACCATCCGCGTCACCCGGCCCGGCGACAAGGCCGAAGCGCCGCCGGCCACCGGCGGCAGCGGCATTGCGCAGGACGACGCCGCGACCACCCCCGCCTGGCGCAGCGCGCTGATCAAGCCGGGCGAGAATGACGGCGCAGGCGCGCAGGTGGTTGCGGTGAACGGCCAGCCGATTGCCCCGGGCCAGCCCGTTCGCGTGGCCGATGGCACGGTGGTTCTGACGCCCAAGGGCTCGCTTTCCTTCACGCCGGATGCGGGCTGGCAGATGGAGCCGATCTGGCTGCCCGCGCCCGAAGCGGTGGCGGCGCGGCTGGCCGAAATCGCGGTCAACGGCTATCAGAACCATTCCTTGTGGGAACACTTGGGCTATTCGCTGTGGCGGGTGCTGGCGGGGCTGGTGCTGGGGGCGCTGGTTGGCATTCCCCTTGGCTATGCGATGGGGCTGTCGGGCTGGCTGCGCGGCTGGTTCGACCCGATCGTGGAGTTCATGCGGCCGGTGCCGCCCTTGGCGCTGATCCCGCTGATCATCATCTGGTTCGGCATCTGGGAGACGGGCAAGATCATCCTGCTGTTTCTGGCCGCGCTCTGGATCATGGTCATCGCCGCGCGCACCGGGGTCACGGGTGGCAAACTGTCAAAGGTTCATGCGGCTTACAGCCTTGGCGCGTCCAAGGCACAGGTGCTGTGGCACGTGATCATCCCCAACTCGCTGCCCGACATCTTTACCGGGCTGCGGGTGGCGCTGGGGGTCTGCTGGGGCACGGTGGTCGCGGCAGAGCTGGTGGCGGCGGAAAAGGGGGCGGGAATGATGATCCTTGTCGCCTCGAAGTTCCAGCTTACCGATATCGTGGTCATGGGGATCATCCTGATCGGGGTGATCGGCTATGGCATCGACATCCTGATGCGCCGGGCCGAGCGGGCGCTGATCCCGTGGCGGGGCAGGGGATAGGGTCCGGGCGCCTTTCGGCGCCCGGCGGGGTCAGCTTCGCCCGGCGACGCTGGCCTGATACCCGGCGAGGGCCGAAGACAGCGCCTGCCCGGTGGGCAGATCGGCGCGGGCGCAAAGCTCGGCCCAGACGGCACCGAAGGGCAGGTCTTTCGCCTCTTCCGTCAGGATCAGCCGGGCGCTGAAATCCAGCGCGGCCTCGGTCGCCTTCAACTGCGCCTGCGGCATCAGGAAGGCGCGCAGAAGCGCCTTTTGCATGTTGCGCGTGCCGATCACCCATGCGGCGGTGCGGCTGATCGTGGCATCGAAGAAATCCAGCCCGATGCTGGTCTTGCCCAGAAGATCGGCAAAGACCAGTTCCTGCGCCAGCGCCATCAGATCATCATTCAGCAAGACCACATGGTCGCTGTCCCAGCGCATCGGGCGGCTGACGTGCAACAGGATATGGTCCAGCGACAGGGCCACGGCAGAAAGCTTGTCGGCCACACTTTCGGTGGGGTGGAAATGCCCCATGTCGAGACAAAGCGCGATGGCCTTGCGGATGGCATAGCCCATGTAAAACTCATGGCTGCCGACCGTCATCGATTCCACGCCGATGCCGAACAGCTTGGATTCCACCGCGTCGATCAGATGGGCCTTGGGGTAGGGATCGGCCAGCATGGCATCCAGCGAGGCTTGCAGCCGCCGCCGCGCCGCCATGCGGTCCACGGGGATATCCTTCGACCCGTCGGGCACCCAGATGTTGTTCACAACCGGGCTGCCCAGTTCGGCGCCGATGCGCGCGGCAATCTCGCGGCAGCGGCGGCCATGTTCGATCCAGAAGGCGCGGATACCGGCATCGGGATGCGACAGGGTCAGGTTGTCGTCGGCCTTGGCATGGGCAAAGAAGGTGGGGTTGAAGTCGAGCCCCAGCCCCTGATCGCGCGCCCAATCCACCCAAGGGGCGAAATGGCGGTATTCCAGCGCGTCACGTTCGGGGCTTTCGGCAGTGTCCAGATAGCAGGCGTGCAGGTTCAGCCGGTGCTTGCCCGGGATCAGCCCATAGGCAAATTCCAGATCGGCGCGCAGCTCGTCAGGCGTGCGCGCCCGGCCCGGATGGTTGCCGGTGGCCTGAATGCCGCCGCCGGCGCTGCCGGATTTCTTCTCGAACCCGCCGACATCATCGCCTTGCCAGCAATGGACCGAGATCGGCACGGCAAGGGTGGCGGCGATGGCGGCTTCGGCATCAATGCCCCAATCGGCGAATTGCGCGCGGGCGCTGTCATAGATTGTCATGGCATCCCCCTAGCGCGTGAAAGCCTGAACATTGCCGGCGTCCACGTTCAGGATGTTCCCGGTGGATTTGGCCGACAGGTCGGACGCAAAGAAATAGGCCCCCTCGGCGATATCCTCGGGCAGGACCGAGCGTTTCAGCATCGAGCGGTTGCGATACATCTCTTCCAGCCCCTCCTTGTCGGTCTTGTAAGTGCTGGCGCGCTGATCCAGCCATTCGCCCGACCAGATCTTGGACCCGCGCAGCACGGCATCGGGGTTGACCACATTCACGCGGATGCCCGCCTCGGCCCCTTCCAGCGCAAGGCAGCGCGCCAGATGAATCTCGGCGGCCTTGGCGGTGCAATAGGCGCTGGCATTCGGGCTGGCCGCCAGCCCGTTCTTCGAGGCGATGAAGATGACCGAACCGCCGACGCCCTGCTGACGCAGCACCTTGAACGCCTCGCGGCTGACAAGGAAATAGCCGGTGGAGAGGATATCCATGTTCTTGTTCCACAGGGCGAGGCTGGTTTCCTCGACCGGGGCGGAAGAGGCGATCCCGGCGTTCGATACCAGAATATCGAGCCCGCCGAATTCCACCGCCGTATTGGCATAGGCGGCGATCACCTGCGCCTCGTCCGTGACGTTCATCTGCACGGCGCGGACCACATCGCGGCCAAAGACCTTTGCCATGCCCGCCACAACATCCTCGACCGCCTTGCCGTCGATATCGGCCAGCACCACGCAGGCGCCGTCCTTGAGGAGCCGTTCGGCGGTGGCCGAACCGATGCCGCCCGCGCCGCCGGTGACCAGCGCCACGCGGCCCGCCAGCGCCTTGGGCTTGGGCATCCGTTGCAGCTTGGCCTCTTCCAGCAGCCAGTATTCGATGTCGAACGCCTCCTGCTCGGGCAGGCCCTGATAGGTGGAAACGGCGCTGGCGCCGCGCATCACATTGATGGCGTTCACATAGAACTCACCCGAAATCCGGGCGGTGGCCTTGTCCAGCGCGAAGGTGATCATGCCGACGCCGGGAACCAGCCAGACCACAGCATTCGGGTCGCGCAAGGCGGGGCTGTCGGGGTGTTTGCAGCGGTCGTAATAGGCGGCATAGTCCTGCCGGTAGGCTTCGGCAGCAGCGGGAAGGCTGGCCAGAACCGCCTCAAGATCTGGGTTCGCCGGGTCGAAATCCACCACCAGCGGGCGGATCTTGGTGCGCAGGAAATGGTCGGGGCAAGAGGTGCCCATCGGCGCCAGCGTATCCAGCGCCTGCGAGCCGACAAACTCCAGCACCGTAGGCTGATCGTCGAAATGGCCGACCTTGTGGCGGTCTTTCGAGATCAGGCCGCGGATGGCCGGCATCAGCCGGGCAGCAATCGCGCGGCGTTCGTCCGCGGGCAGGGTTGCAACCTTGGCGCCGCCGAAGGCCGGCTTGCCCGCCGTGCGCGCGCCAAGCCAGTCCGCCGCCTTGTTGATGATTTCCAGCGTGGTCAGATAGCAGTCCTTGGCATCATCGGCCCATGTGAAAAGCCCGTGGCTTTCCAGCACCGCGCCGCGCATTCCGGGGTTTTCCGTGGCCAGCTTTTCCAGCCAAAGGCCAAGCTCATAGCCCGGCTTCTTCCACGGCAGCCAGCCGATCTCGCCTCCGAAAATCTCTTCCGTCAGGGCGCGGGAATTGACCGAGGCGGCAATGGCGATGATCGCATCGGAATGGACGTGATCGACATGCTTGCGCGGCACATAGGCGTGCAGCGGCGTGTCGATCGAGGCGGCGCGCGGGTTCAGGTTGAAGGTGCAATGGGGCAGGTAGCCCACCATTTCGTCTTCATGGGCCAGACCGCGATACTTGCCCTTCAGGGCGCGCAGCTTGTCCATATAGAGGGTTGAAAACCCGTCCATCTTCATCGAGCCGATATCGCCGCCCGAGCCCTTGACCCACAACACCTCGGCCAGATCGCCAGTCAGCGGATCGGTCTCCATCACCTTGGCGCTGGTGTTGCCGCCGCCGAAATTCGTCACGCGCTTGTCCGAGCCCAAGAGATTCGAGCGGTAAAGCAGCTTTTCCGATTCGCTCATCGCTGCGGCGCGGGCGTCATCCCACAGGTTTTCAAGCCGGTTGGCGGCTGCGGTCATGGCCATGCTGTCCTCCATCTGCGCGGGAAATCTGCCGCGCCTCCTGAGCATGAAAGATGCCAGCCTGCGACGGAATGTCAATCAGTTTCGATCATTTTCAATCATTGTGCAGGTGCAGAAACGGTTTCTGCGATTGAACATGATTGACAATGATCGAATCGCACCGCAATCTGACCAGCGAGGGAGGACCAGATGCACGAAACCGAACGCCATCGCATCATTCTGTCCGCCGTGCAGGAGCGGCCCGTCGTCACGGTGCCGGACCTGTGCCAGTTGACCGACGCCTCCGAGGCGACGATCCGGCGCGACATCGCGCAACTGCATGTCCAGAAAAAGCTGCGCCGGGTGCGCGGCGGGGCCGAGGCCATTGCGCCGCCCAGCTATGTCGGCATCAACGCGCGACCCTTTGCGGTGCAGGAATCGCTGCACGCCGCCGAAAAGCGCGCCATTGCCAAGGCGGCGGTCGAACTTTGCCAGGATGGTGATGCCATCATCATCAACGGCGGCACCACCACCTTCCAGATGGTCCATCCGCTGACGACGCGGCGCTTGCAGGTCTTTACCAACAGCTTTCCGATTGCCGAGCATCTGCTGAAGCACACCAAGAACACCGTTCTGCTGCCCGCGGGCGCCATCTACCGCGAGCAGAACATCATCCTGTCGCCGTTCCATGATGACGGCAGCCGCCACTACTATGCCAACCGCATGTTCATGGGCTGTCGCGGCCTTGGCCCCTTGGGCCTGATGGAGGGCGACCCGCTTCTGATCCAGGCTGAGCAGAAGCTGATCGGGCAGGCGGATGAGCTGATCGTGCTGGCCGACAGTTCCAAGTTCGCCCAGCGGTCGAGCCTGCTGCTCTGCCCGCTTGGCCGCATTCACACCGTCATCACCGATGACCGCATCGACGACCGTTCCGCCGCCATGCTGGAGGCGGCCGAGGTCCGGCTGATTGTTGCCGAGGTTGCCGCATCGGACCGCAAGACCCGCGCGCAGGAGGACTGACGCGCCCAACCAACGCCCCTTGAGGAGGGGGCAAACGCTCAGGGAGGATCACATGAGCATTCTGAGGAAGGCACTGACCACCGTGGCCTTGGCCACCGCGCTGATGGCCACCGGCGCCCATGCCGAGACCAAGCGCATCGCCATCGTCGTCAAGGCGCTGGGCATCGGCTTCTTTGAAGCGGCTGCCAAGGGCGCCGAAGAAGCGGCCAAGGAACTGGGCGATGTGGAAATCATCTACACCGGCCCGACCGACACCACCGCCGAAGGCCAGATCGAGGTGATCAACAGCCTGATCGCGCAGAAGGTGGATGCCATTGCCGTTTCGGCCAATGACACCGACGCGCTGGTGCCGACGCTGCAAAAGGCGATGGAGCGCGGCATCACCGTGATCTCGTGGGATTCGGGCGTGGCCAAGGAAGGCCGCCTGATGCACCTGAACCCCTCGTCCAGCGCGCTGATCGGCAATACGATCATCAAGCTGGCCGCCGATCACCTGCCCGAAGGTGGCGATGTGGCCATCCTGTCGGCCACCACCACCTCGACCAACCAGAACGTCTGGATCGAAGAGGCCAAGAAGGTGCTGCCGAACTATCCGGGCATCAACATCGTGGCGACCGTTTACGGCGATGACCTTGCCGACAAATCCTATCGGGAAACCCAAGGGTTGCTGCAAACCTATCCGAACCTGAAAGCCATCATCGCGCCGACCTCGGTCGGTATCGTGGCGGCGGCGCAGGCGGTGACGGATGCGGGCAAGGTCGGTCAGGTCAATGTCACGGGCCTTGGCCTGCCGTCGGAAATGGCTGGTCATGTGAAGTCGGGTGCCTCGCAGTCCTTTGCCATCTGGAACCCGATTGATCTGGGCTATTCGGCCACGATGATCGCCTATCACCTGTCCAAGGGCGACGCCAAGGCCGAGCCGGGCGCCGAAATCTCCATCGGCCGCATGGGCAGCGTCAAGCTGGACGAGAATGGCGAAGCCGCGATGGCCGACCCCTTCACCTATGATGCGTCCAACATCGACCAGTTCTCGTCGATCTTCTGATCACGGAACCTGTCGGGCCCGGCTCCATCGGACCGGGCCCTTCATTTTCGGGGGGAATATCATGCAGACCGACCAGTCCGCCGGCGCCGATCCGGTGCTGCGCCTTCGTGGCATCTCGAAAAGCTTTCCCGGGGTGCGGGCGCTGAACGGTGTGCAGCTTGACCTCTATCCCGGTCAGGTCACCGCCCTTGTGGGCGAGAATGGCGCGGGAAAATCCACCATCGTCAAAATATTGACCGGCATCTATCAGCCCGACGAAGGCAGCATCACCGTGGACGGGCACGAGATGCGCTTTGCCACCGCCGATGCGGCGGCACGGGCCGGGGTGACGGCGATCCATCAGGAAACCGTGCTGTTCGACGAACTGACGGTGGCCGAGAATATCTTCATCGGCCATGCGCCGCGGGGCCGCTTCGGCCTGATCGACACCCGCAGGATGCGGGATGAGGCACAGCGCCTTTTGGACCAGATCGGCGCCGGCATTGCGGCAGACATCCGGTTACGCGATCTGGGCATCGCCTCGCGCCATCTGGTGGCCATCGCGCGCGCCCTGTCGATTGACGCCCGCGTGGTGATCATGGACGAGCCGACCGCCGCCCTGTCGCACAAGGAAATCCACGAGCTTTATGAGCTGGTGGAAAAGCTCAAGGCGCAGGGCAAGGCGATCCTGTTTATCTCCCACAAGTTCGACGAGATTTTCCGCATTGCCGACCGCTGGACCGTGTTCCGTGATGGCCAGTTCGTGGGGACTGGTGCCATGGCCGAGGTGACCGAGGCCGCGCTGGTGCAGATGATGGTGGGCCGGTCGGTGGACCAGATTTACCCCAAGCGCCCGGCGGACATCGGCGCGCCGGTGCTGACCGTGGCGGGCTATTGCCACCCGACCGAGTTTGACGACATCGGTTTTACCCTGCACCGGGGCGAGATTCTGGGCTTTTACGGTCTGGTCGGCGCCGGGCGGTCCGAGGTGATGCAGGCGCTGTTCGGCATCACCCGCCCGTCAAAAGGCGCCTGCAAGATCGACGGTCAGGTCCGCGTCATCCGCTCGACCGCCGAGGCGGTGGAGGCGGGCATCGTCTATGTCCCCGAGGATCGCGGCAAGCAGGGTGCGGTCAAGGGTCTGCCGATCTTTCAGAACATCACGCTGCCTTCGCTGACCCGCACCAGCCGGGCGGGCTTTCTGCGGTTGGCCGAAGAGTTCAGACTGGCGCGCGAATATACCGCGCGGCTGGACCTGCGGGCGGCCAGCCTTGATCAGGATGTGGGCCTCTTGTCAGGCGGCAACCAGCAAAAGGTGGTGATCGCCAAATGGCTGGCCACGAAACCCCGGGTGATCATTCTGGATGAACCGACCAAGGGCATCGACATCGGATCGAAGGCGGCGGTGCATGATTTCATGTCGGAACTCGCGGCCGAGGGGCTGGCGGTGATCATGGTCTCAAGTGAAATCCCCGAGGTTCTGGGCATGGCCGACCGGGTGATCGTCATGCGCGAGGGCCGGATCGCGGCCGACTTCGCCGGGCAGGCGATGACGCCGGAAAACCTTGTCCGCGCCGCCGTCGGCATCGAGGAGGCCGCATAAGATGCTGAAATCGCGTGAAACCATTCTGGCGCTGGCCATTCTGGTGCTGCTGGGCGGCATCGCCCTGCGCTTTGCCGCCTTCATTGCCCCCGCCAATCTGGCGGCGGTCTTTACCGATACTTCGCCGCTGATCATTCTGGCGCTGGGCCAGATGGCGGTGATCGTGACCAAATGCATCGACCTGTCGGTGGCGGCCAATCTGGCGCTCTGCGGCATGATCGCGGCGATGCTGAACGGGGCAGGGGTGCCCCTGCCGCTGATCCTCTTGGCGGTGGTGGCGCTGGGGGCGGCGCTGGGCGCGGTAAACGGCCTTCTGGTCTGGCGGCTGGGCATTCCGTCGATCGTGGTCACGCTGGGCACCATGACGATCTTTCGCGGCATCATCTTTCTGCTGACGGCGGGAAAATGGATCAACGCGCATCAGATGACCGAAGGGTTCAAGGCTTTCCCCCGGGCGCAGTTTCTGGGCCTGCCGGTGATGGCCTGGATTGCGGTGGCGGTGATCGCGGGCTTTGCCCTGTTCATCCGGCGCAGCCCGCTGGGCCGGGCGCTCTTTGCGGTGGGCGGCAATCCCCATGCGGCGGTCTATGCCGGTATCGACGTGGGCCGGACGCAATTTGCCGCCTTCGTGATCTCGGGTGCGCTGGCGGGGCTGACGGGCTATCTCTGGGTCGCGCGCTATGCGGTGGCCTATGTCGATATCGCGGGCGGGTTCGAGCTTGACGTGGTGGCGGCCTGCGTGATCGGCGGCATCGCCATTGCGGGCGGCGCCGGGTCGGTCGCGGGCGCGGTGATGGGCGCGCTGTTTCTGGGCATCATCAAGAACGCGCTGCCGGTCGTCGGCATCTCGCCCTTCTGGCAGATGGCGATTTCGGGCACCGCCATTCTGGTCGCGGTTGCCGTCAACAGCCGGGGGCAGGGCCGTCAGGGCCGCCTCATCCTGAAACAAGCGGAGCATCGGGCATGAGCAACGCCACCACCCCCCAACAGGCACCGGGCCGCCATATTCCCGACCGGCTGCAATCGCCGCTGGTCCGTGGGCTGAAAAGCTGGGAGGCGCTGTTGGCCGTCGTGGCCGTGGCGATATTCGTGGCGAATGCCTTTGCCTCTCCCTATTTCCTTGATCCGTGGAACCTGTCGGATGCCAGTTTCAACTTTACCGAAAAGGCGCTGATTGCCTTTGCCATGGCCATGCTGATCATCGCGGGCGAGATCGACCTGTCGGTCGCCTCGATCATCGCGCTCTGTTCGACGGTGATGGGGGTGGCGATGGTGGCCGGGGCGCCGGTCTGGCTTTTGGTGGTGTTGGGCCTTGGCACCGGGCTGGCTTGCGGGGCGTTCAACGGGCTTCTGGTGGCGGGGTTCGGCCTGCCCTCGATCGTGGTGACCATCGGCACGATGAGCCTGTTTCGCGGCATCAGCTATATCGTGTTGGGCGACGGGGCCTTTACCGGCTATCCGGCCGATTTCGGCTGGTTCGGGCAGGGCTATGTCTGGTGGGTGTTCAGCGTGGAACTGGTGTTGTTTGCGGTGATGGCGGTGGTTTTCGGACTGCTGCTGCACCGCACCAACTTTGGCCGGATGGTCTATGTGATCGGCAACAATGCCACCGCCGCGCGGTTTTCCGGCGTGCGGGTGGACCGGGTGCGGTTCATCCTGTTCCTCTTGACCGGGGTGATGAGCGGGCTTGCCGCCGTCTGCCTGACATCGCGCCTCGGCTCCACCCGGCCGTCGATTGCGACGGGGTTCGAGCTTGAGGTGGTGACCATGGTCGTGCTTGGCGGGGTCAGCATTCTGGGCGGATCGGGCAGCATTCCGGGCGTGGTGATCGCCGCGCTGGTGATGGGGCTGGTCACCTTTGGTCTGGGCCTTTTGAACGTGCCGGGTATCGTCATGTCGATCATCGTCGGCGCCTTGCTGATCGGGGTGATCGCCCTGCCGCGCCTGTGGGCGATGTGGAGGAAATGATGGAGAAATACGCCTTCCGCATGATGCTGAACCCAGGCATGGAGGACGAATACCGTTGCCGCCATGATGCGATCTGGCCGGAACTGGTGGCGCTGCTGAAAGAGGCGGGCGTGCAGGATTATTCGATCCACCTTGACCGCGAAACCAATGCACTCTTCGGCGTGCTGTGGCGGCGCACTGATCATGGCATGGATGATCTGCCGAACCATCCGGTGATGCAGCGCTGGTGGGCGCATATGGCCGATCTGATGGCGACCCATCCGGGCAATGAACCCGTCGCGGTGCCACTGGTGCCGATGTTCCACCTGCCATGAGGCACGCCGCCGTGAAGCATGTGGCCGTTATCGACATCGGCAAGACCAATGCCAAGCTGGCGCTGGTCGAGGCCGGAACCCTGCGCGAGGTGGCGGTGGTCACCCGGCCCAACACCGTGCGCCCCGGCCCGCCCTGGCCGCATTTCGATGTCGAGGGGCATTGGGATTTCTTCCTGCACCACCTTGCCGCCTTTCATGCGGCGCATGGGGTGGATGCCATTTCGGTGACCACCCATGGCGCCTCGGCGGTGCTGCTGGATGCCGCGGGGGGCCTCGCCGCGCCGATGCTGGATTACGAATATCCCGGCCCCGATGATCTGGCCGCCGATTTTGCCGCGATCCGCCCGGCCTTTGCCGAAACCGGCTCAGCCCGGTTGCCGGGGGGGCTGAACCTTGGGGCGCAACTCTTCTGGCTTCTGCGGACCGATCCCGGCCTGCGGGACCGGGTGGCGCAGGTGCTGACCTATCCGGGCTATTGGGGCTGGCGGCTGACCGGGCAGATGGCCTGCGATGTCACCTCGCTGGGCTGCCACACCGACCTGTGGGAACCGGCGACGGGCCGGTTTTCCGCACTGGTGGCGCGGTTGGGCCTGACGGACAAGATGGCGCCGCCCCGCCGCCCGGGCGAGGTTCTGGGCCGCCTGCGCCCCGAAGTGGCGGCGCGGACCGGGCTTGCCGCCGATACCCCGGTGACGGTGGGCATCCATGATTCCAATGCCTCGCTCTTGCCGCATGTGCTGGGGCGCAGCGCGCCGTTTTCGGTGGTTTCCACCGGCACATGGGTTGTGGCCATGGCGATGGGCGCCGATCCGGTCACGCTGGACCCGGCGCGCGATGTGCTGGTCAATGTCAACGCGCTGGGCCAGCCGGTGCCTTCGGCCCGGTTCATGGGCGGGCGCGAGTTCGAGATGATCGCGCAGGGCGACACCACCGCCCCCACCGCACAGGACCGGGCAGAGGTGCTGGCGCAAGGCGTGGCGCTGCTTCCGGCGGTTGAGCCGGGGTCCGGCCCGTTCCGTGGGCGGGTGCATCGCTGGACGGTGCCGCCCGAAGGGGCGGGGCAGCGGATGCTGGCGCTGTCGTGGTATCTGGCGATGATGACCGACACCTGCCTGCGGCTGATCGGCGCGCGGGGCCCGGTGATCGTCGAAGGCCCCTTCGCGCGCAACCCGGATTATCTGGAGATGCTGGCCACCCTGCGGCTCGAAGGGGTGGAAATCGCCGCCTCGGCCACCGGCACTTCGACCGGGGCCGCTCTTCTCAGCCTTGGGGCCGGGACGCCGCCCGAGACGCGGGCTGTTGCCCTTCCGGCCTTTTCCGGCAATCTTGCCGCCTATGCCGCCCGGTGGCGGGACCAGATCTGAAAGACCGACATGCGCCTGACCGATTGCCACAACTTCCACGACTTTCGCCGCCTTGCCCAACGCCGCCTGCCGTCGCCGATCTTCAACTATATCGACGGCGGCGCCGATGATGAGGTGACGCTGCGGCGCAATACCACCGCTTTCGAAAGCTGCGATCTGGTGCCTTCGGTCCTGCGCGGGGTCGAAGAGGTGGATATGTCGGTCACGGTGATGGGGCAGAAGCTGGCGCTGCCGGTTTATCTGTCGCCCACCGCGCTGCAACGCCTCTTCCACCATCAGGGTGAACGCGCCACGGCCGCTGCGGCCGACAAGTTCGGCACCATGTTCGGCGTGTCCTCGCTCGGCACGGTGTCGATGGCCGAGCTGGCGAAAAAGCACAGCAATCCGCAATGCTATCAGTTCTATTTCCACAAGGACCGCGGGCTGAACCGCGCCATGATGCAATCGGCCAAAGAGGCGGGCATCAAGGTGATGATGCTGACAGTGGACAGCATCACCGGCGGCAACCGCGAGCGTGACCTGCGCACCGGCTTTTCCATTCCCTTCCGGCTGACGCTGGGCGGCATGACGCAATTCGCCATCAAACCGATGTGGGGCATCAACTATGTCACGCATGAAAAGTTCAGCCTGCCGCAACTGGATGCCCATATCGACATGAAGGGCGACAGCCTGACCATCGGGCGCTATTTCACCGAAATGCTCGATCCGTCGATGACATGGGATGATGTGGCGCAGATGGTGGCCGACTGGGGCGGCGAGTTCTGCCTGAAAGGCGTGATCAGCGTCGAGGATGCCCGCCGCGCCGCCGAGATCGGCTGCACCGGGATCGTGCTGTCGAACCATGGCGGGCGGCAGCTTGACGGCTCGCGCAGCGGTTTTGACCAGTTGGACGAGATTGTTCAGGCGGTGGGCGACCGTCTGGATGTGATGATCGACGGCGGCGTGCAGCGCGGCACCCATGTGCTGAAGGCGCTGTCGCTGGGGGCCAAGGCGGTGGGGCTGGGACGGTTCTACCTTTATGCGCTGGCCGCCGCGGGACAGCCGGGGATCGAGCGGGCGCTGGGGCAGCTCAAGGCGGAAATCCTGCGCGATATGCGGCTGATGGGGGCGAAATCGGTCGCCGATCTGGGCCGCGCCAACCTGCGGTTCAGATAGCCGCCGCGCCGCGCCGGAAGCGGCCCGGCGGCAGGCCCGTGTGGCGGCTGAAAGCCGTGCTGAAGGTGCTGGCCGATCCATAGCCGATGCGCTGGGCCACCTCGTCGAGCGTCAGGCGCCCGTCGCGCAACAGGCCGCGCGCCAGGGCCATGCGCCACCCCATCAGATATTCCATCGGCCGCAGCCCCACCCGGCCGGTGAAACGGTCGAAAAAGGCCGAACGCGACATCCCCGCCGCCCGGGCCAGATCGGGCAGGGTCCAGCCGCGGTCGGGGGCGCCATGCATTGCGCGCAGCGCCGCGGCAAGGCGCGGATCGGCAAGGCCGCAAAGCAGCCCCGGCGCGGCCCCGGGCGCGGGGGCCACGCGCAGCGCCTCGATCAGCAGGATTTCCACCAGCCGCTCAAGGATCGGCTCACGCCCGATGTCATCGCGCGCCGCCTCATCGCCCAGAAACCGCACCAGTTCGGCCAGCCGCGCCAGGCCGCGAATATGGATCATCCGCGGCAGCAGCCCGACCAGAAGCCCCGCCTCGGGTGCCTCGAAGGTGAACCAGCCACCCAGTTGTTCCACCTCGGGCGGGCCATCCTGCCGCCCGTGCCGCACCGGATGCGCCACGCTCTGCGACGGATCGAGCAGCAGGGGAACGGCGGGTTCAAACCCCGACATGGTAAAGGCGGGCGTGGCGGGCAGCAGCACGAAATCCCCGGCCTCAAGCGTGACCGGCTCTTCCCCCTCTACCGCAAGGCGGCAGCGCCCCGAGGTCACCGCGCAAAAGCCCGGATGGCCGAACGCGCTGTAACGCACCGCCCAGCGGCCTGCGCCGCTGATGCCCTTGGACACCACGGCGCGCGGCTGCAAAAGCTGGATCACTTGGGCAAGTGGGTCGGTCATTTCGGACTATCTCGAATGAAAACTGGATCAATGATTGATGATCGTCCTGATCATGCCGGCTAAAACCAGATGGTCAACCGCAAAACAGGAGAAAGACATGAACACCGTCCTCATCACCGGCACCTCTTCGGGCTATGGTCTGGAAACCGCCCGTCTGTTTCAGGCCCAAGGCTGGAATGTGATTGCCACCATGCGCCAGCCGCGCCCCGGCCTCTTGCCCGAGGGGGTTCGGATGCTCCCGCTTGATGTGACCGATGCAGACAGCATTGCGGCGGCCATCGCGGCGGCGGGGCCGGTGGATGTGCTGGTCAACAATGCCGGGATCGGCGTGGTCGGCGCCTTCGAGGCGACGCCGATGGCCCATATCCGCAAGGTGTTCGAGACGAATACCTTTGGCACCATGGCCATGGTGCAGGCCGTCATTCCCCAGATGCGGGCGCGGCGCTCGGGGGTGATCGTCAATGTCACCTCCAGCGTGACGCTGGCGCCGATGCCGCTTGCCGCCGCCTATACCGCCAGCAAACAGGCGATCGAGGGCTTCACCGGCTCGCTCGCGCATGAAATGGCGGCTTTCGGCGTGCGGGTGAAACTGGTGGAGCCGGGCTATGCGCCGACCACCCGCTTTGCCGCCAATACCGACATTCCGGTCGCCGATCTGATTCCGGCGGAATATGCCGATTTCGCGGGCCCGATCTTTGCGGCCTTCGCCAACCCGCCGCTGACCACCAAGGAAAGCGATGTGGCCGAAGCCGTGCTGCGCGCCGCAACCGCGCCGGGCGACCAACTGCGCCATCCGGCTGGCCCGGACGCACTGGCGCTGGCAGCGGCGTGAGCCGAAATCACCACAGCCGCGGCGGTCGTCGGAAGATTGCAAGCGAGGGGAGAGTGGAGGCGGGTACCGGAATCGAACCGGTCTTCACGGATTTGCAATCCGCTGCGTAACCTCTCCGCCAACCCGCCGGAGGTGGGCTGTGATTAGGGGCTTCCGGGGCGGGCGTCAAGGCGAATTGGTGTCGGGGCCGGACCGGGGCCGGGGCAGGGTGGGATGGCGAAAACTTGCAAGGTGATGGCGGAAATGCGCAGGGTTTGCGGCCCGTCCCGGCGCAGTATGCCGCCAACAGCAAGAGGGGATGCGAGAGCATGCGCTATTCCGGGTTCCGGGTGATTGCCGAGGCTCTGACGGGCCACAAAGGGTGGAAACCCGTCTGGCGCGACCCCGCGCCGCAGGCAGAGTATGACTATATCATCGTCGGCGGTGGCGGGCATGGGCTGGCCACTGCCTATTACCTTGCCAAGGAATTCGGGCAGGCGCGGATTGCCGTGCTGGAAAAGGGCTATCTGGGCGGCGGCAACGTCGGGCGGAACACCACGATTATCCGCTCGAACTACCTCTTGGACGGCAACGAGCCGTTTTATGAATTCAGTCTCAAGCTCTGGGAAGGGTTGGAGCAGGATTTCAACTACAATGCGATGGTGTCGCAGCGCGGCATCATCAACCTGATCCACACCGATGCGCAGCGCGATGCCTTCACCCGGCGCGGCAATGGCATGATCCTGAACGGCGCGGATGCCGAGATGTTGAGCCGTGATCAGGTCAAGGCGATGTATCCGTTCCTGAATTTCGACAATGCCCGCTTCCCGATCAAGGGGGCGCTGATGCAGCGGCGCGGCGGCACGGTGCGGCATGATGCGGTGGCCTGGGGCTATGCCCGCGGGGCGGATATGCGGGGCGTAGATCTGATCCAGAATTGCGAAGTCACCGGAATGCGGATCGAGAATGGCCGTATTCTGGGCGTCGAAACTTCACGCGGGTTCATTGGGGCCAAGAAGGTGGGCGTCGCGGTGGCAGGCTCGTCCAGCAAGGTGATGGCCCATGCTGGAATGCGCCTGCCGATGGAAAGCCATGTTCTGCAAGCCTTTGTTTCCGAAGGGCTGAAGCCGTTCATCGACGGGGTGATGACCTTTGGCGCCGGGCATTTCTATGTCAGCCAGTCCGATAAGGGCGGCCTTGTGTTCGGCGGCGACATTGACGGCTATAACTCCTACGCCCAACGCGGCAACCTGCCGGTGATCGAGGATGTGGCCGAAGGCGGCATGGCGCTGATGCCGGCGATTGGGCGGGCGCGGCTCTTGCGCACCTGGGGCGGGATCATGGACATGTCGATGGACGGCAGCCCAATCATCGACAAGACCCATGTGGACGGGCTCTATTTCAACGGCGGCTGGTGTTATGGCGGCTTCAAGGCCACCCCCGCCTCGGGCTGGTGCTTTGCCCATCTTCTGGCCAAGGACGAGCCGCACAAGACCGCCACGGCCTATCGGTTCGATCGCTTCCTCAAGGGGCTGATGATCGACGAAAAGGGCCAGGGCGCCCAGCCGAACCTGCACTAGGAGCATGAAATGATTATCAATCATCCCATCCTGGGGCCGCGTGATGCGCAGGAATTCGTCTATCTGGGCGATGCCAGTCTGATCGACCGGCCCGATGGCATGACTGCCGGGATCGAGGCGTTTCACGACTATCTCTACAACCGCGACAACCCCGCCGGGCTGCACCGCGAACTTTGGTATCACGAGCAGGGCGACCGGTCCTGGCTGGTGGTGACGCGCGATACCGTCAGCCATGAAATCACATCGGTCGAACTGGCCCGCGACGTGGCCCGCGCGCGGGGGCGCAGCAAATGAGCCAGTCCAATCGCATTCAGGGCGGGTTGATCGACCGCAGCCAGACCTTCCGTTTCAGCTTTGACGGGGTGGGTTATCAGGGGCACCCGGGCGATACGCTGGCTTCGGCGCTTCTGGCCAATGGGGTGCGCCTGATGGGGCGCAGCTTCAAGTATCACCGCCCGCGCGGGCCGCTTTCGGCGGGCTCGGAAGAGCCGAACGCGCTGGTGCAACTGCGCACGGGCGCGCGGCAAGAGCCGAACACACGGGCCACCGTGGCCGAACTCTTTGACGGGCTGGAGGCGACCAGCCAGAACGCTTGGCCCAGCCTGCGGTTTGATGCGCTGGCGATCAATGACCGGCTGAACACCTTCTTCACGGCGGGCTTCTATTACAAGACGTTCATGTGGCCGGCGGCCTTCTGGGAGAAGGTCTATGAGCCGATCATCCGCCGCGCGGCGGGTCTGGGCAGCCTGACGAAACAGGAAGACCCGGATGATTATGACAAGGGCTTCCTGCATTGCGATGTGCTGGTCATTGGCGGCGGGCCTGCGGGCCTGATGGCCGCGCTGGTGGCGGGGCGCGCCGGGGCGCGGGTGATCCTGGCCGATGAGGATTTCCGGCTGGGCGGGCGGCTGAATGCGGAAACCTTTGCGGTGGGTGATCAGGCCGGGGCCGATTGGGCGGCGGGGGTGGCGGCGGAACTGGCCAGCCTGCCGAATGTCCGGCTGATGCCACGCACCACCGTTGTCGGTGCCTTTGATCATGGCATCTATGCCGCCGTGGAACGGGTCAGCGACCATCTGGCGGTGCCCGCAGCGGGCAAGCCGCGCCAGACGCTGTGGCGCATCTACTCCAAACGCGCAATTTTGGCGGGCGGGGCGACCGAGCGGCCCATCGCCTTTGAAAACAACGACCGGCCCGGCATCATGCTGGCGGGCAGCTTGCGCGCCTATGCCAACCGCTGGGGCGTGGCGGTGGGCGACCGGGTGGCGGTCTTCACCAACAACGACGATGGCCTGCGCACTGCGCGCGACCTGAAGGGGCGTGGCGTGGATGTGGTGGCGGTGATCGACAGCCGCCCGGGGGGCGATCTCTTGCCCGGTATCCGCCATTTGCAGGGCGCCGAGGTGATCGACAGCGCCGGGCGTCTGGGCCTGACCTCGATCACCGTGCGGCAGGCCAATGGCAAGACCGAGGTGATCAGCGCCAATGCCCTTGCCGTCTCGGGCGGCTGGAACCCGAACGTCAACATCACCTCGCACCACCGCTCGCGCCCGGAATGGCGCGACGATATCGCGGCTTTCGTGCCCGGCGCCGGTGGCCCGGCCCATCTGACGGCGGCAGGGGCGGCGGCGGGGGATCTCTCCACCCATGGCGCTCTGCGCGGCGGGGCCGAGGCAGCGCGCGAGGCGTTGGAAACGCTGGGGATGCAGGCGCCCTATTCCCTGCCGCAGGCCGAGGATGCGCCCATCGCCATCACGCCGCTCTGGTATGTGAACGGGGGCAAGGGCCGGGCCTGGATCGACCCGCAGAACGATGTGACGGTCAAAGATGTGAAGCTGGCCCATAAGGAGAATTTCTCCTCGGTCGAGCATCTGAAACGCTATACCACGCTGGGCATGGCCACCGATCAGGGTAAGACCGGCAATGTCCTTGGCCTTGCCATCATGGCCGAACTGACCGGCCAATCCATTCCGGCCACTGGCACCACGATCTACCGCCCGCCCTATACGCCCGTTGCCATGGGCACGCTGGCCGGGCGGTCGCGGGGCAAAGAGTTCAAGCCCTTCCGCCTGACGCCCAGCCACAAATGGGCCGAAGAGCAGGGCGGCATCTTTGTCGAGGTCGGCAACTGGCTCCGCCTGCAATGGCTGCCGAAACCCGGCGAGACGACATGGCGCGAAAGCGTGGACCGCGAGGTTCTGGCGACGCGGAAATCGGTCGGCATCTGTGACGTGACCACCTTGGGCAAGATCGACATTCAGGGCACCGATGCCGGGGCATTCTTGGACAAGGTCTATGCCAATACCTTCGGCACGCTGGCGGTGGGAAAATGCCGTTACGGGCTGATGCTGCGCGAAGACGGCATGGTGTTTGACGACGGCACCACGGCGCGGATGGGGCCGAACGAATATGTGATGACCACCACCACCGCCAATGCGGTGACGGTGTTCCGCCATCTGGAATATGTCCGCCAGTGCCTGTTCCCCGATATGGATGTGCAGCTGATCTCGACGACCGAGGCTTGGGCGCAATATTCCGTCGCCGGGCCCAACGCCCGCAAGCTTTTGCAAAAGCTGGTGGATCAGGACATTTCCGATGCCGCCTTCCCCTATATGGGGGCAGGCAACATCACCATCGGCGGCCTTAGGGCGCGGCTCTTCCGCATCTCGTTCTCGGGCGAACTGGCCTATGAAGTCGCCGTTCCCACCCGCTATGGCGATGCGCTGATCCGGGCGCTGACCGAAGCCGGGCGCGAGTTTGATGCCGTGGTTTACGGCACCGAGGCGCTGGGCGTCATGCGGATCGAAAAGGGCCATGTGGCGGGAGGCGAGTTGAACGGCCAGTCCACCGCGCTGAACATGGGTCTTGGCAAGATGGTGTCGAAAAAGAAGGATTCCATCGGCATGGTCCTGTCGCAGCGCGAGGGGATGAACCGCGCCGAAGGCTATCGCCTTGTCGGCGTGAAGCCGGTCGATCCCAAGGGCGTGTTGCAGGCGGGCAGCCATTTCCTTGAAATCGGTGCGGCGCCAGTGCTGGAAAGCGATGGCGGCTGGCTGACCTCCAAGGTCTATTCGCCGCATCTGGGCTGCGATATCGCGCTGGGCTATCTCAAGGCGGGCGATCAGAAGATCGGGCGGCGGATGCGCGCGGTCAACTTCCTGACCAAGACCGACACCGAGGTTGAAATCGTCAGCCCGCATTTCTTTGATCCCGAAGGAGAACGTCTCCGTGGCTGACATGCTCAAACCCCTTACCGCGCTGGGCCACGGGGCACCGGAAACCGTGCAGATCGGCCCGCTGCGGATCACCGAGCGTTTCGATGTGGCGCTGGCCTCGCTGGCACAGCGGCGCGGGCAGGAGGCGGCTTTTGCCAAGGCCGCTGCCAGTCTGGGCCTGCCCTTGCCCGGTGCTGCCCGGGCCGAAGCCGGGCCGGTTCTGGCCGCCTTCTGGGTGGCGCCCGAGATGTGGTTCGTCGAGGCGCCCTTTGCCAGCCACGAAGACATCGTGGCCGCCCTCAAACCCGCCTTCGGCGAGGCGGCCTCGCTGACCGAACAGACCGACGCCTGGGTGCGCTTTGACCTGTCGGCGCCCGACCTTGGGCCGCTGCTGGAGCGGCTGACCAATATCGACTGGCCGCAGGCGCCGGTGGGCTATGCCAGCCGCACGGTGATCGAACATCTGGGCGTCTACCTGATCCGCCGGGGCGCGGGCGAGGCCACGCTTTACGGCCCGCGCTCTTCGGCGGCCAGCCTGCTGCACGCGCTGGAGGTGACGGCGCGATCGCTGTGACCCGCCGCGACGGCAAACTTGTGCGGCGCGATGTTTCCCGGTAGTGAAAAGACAGACGTCCTTTCACACCGGATCGCCTCATGGATCAAACCGCCCCCGCTCTGCCGCGTGGCAAGCCTGCCTTCGATCAGGATCCGCACCGCGTCCGCGAAATCACCGAGCGCAACCTCGAAGCTGCCATCGGCCGCGAGGTGCGCAACTTCCGCCGCCAGCAGGGCATGACCGTGGCCGATCTTGCGGCGGTGACCGGGCTTTCCATCGGGATGCTGTCCAAGATCGAGAACGGCAATACCTCGCCTTCTCTGACCACCTTGCAGGTGCTGTCCCATGCCTTTTCGGTGCCGGTGACGGCGTTTTTCCGCAGCTATGAGGAACGCCGCGAGGCGCAGCATGTGAAATCCGGCGAACATGTCGAGATTGAACGGCGCGGCACCCGGGCCGGCCATCAGTATAACCTGCTTGGCCACATCGGCTCGAACTCGTCGGGCGTGGTGGTGGAACCCTATATCATCACCCTGACCACCGAGAGCGACACCTTCCCCGCCTTTCAGCACGAGGGGCTGGAACTGCTCTACATGCTCGAAGGCGAGGTGGATTACCGACACGGCGAACAGATCTATCCGCTGAAACCTGGCGACAGCCTGTTTTTCGATGCCGATGCGCCGCATGGCCCGGAAACACTGGTGAAACTGCCCGCCCGCTATCTTTCGGTCATCGCCTATCCGCAGGGGTGAACCACCCGGAATTTGCACCTTTTGAAATACTCCCGCCGGAGGCCCCGGCCCGCCGCGGGCGAGCCCCTTGGTCATCCGCTCCGATGCTGCCAGATGGTGTAGCGGATGCGGGCGGTGCGGTAGGCGTCCATCGCGGCCATGGCCCAGACGAACAGCCCGCCCGCGAATTTTCCCACCACCGAGACATCCGGCGCGGCGGTTTTCAGGGTGAACCCACCCAGCAGCACGACGAAGCACACGAAGATCAGCCCGCGCACCGGCTGGCGGTTCATCACCTGCCCGACGCCCGGCAACAGAAGCCCGGTCGCCAGCACAAGCCGGGGATGGGGTGGTTTGTTCATGTGCTTTCCTCGCTCACAAGATCATCGCGCAGGGCGCGCAGCGCGTCCAACAGCGGCAAGAGACGCGCCGGGGCCAGCGGCTGTTGCCCGACCTCGCCGTCGCGGAAGATAAGGTAGCGGCCACGGTCGGCCTCGTCGCCCAAAATCACCAGCCGCAGCCCCTTGGGCGAGATCAGCAGTTCCTTCACCTTCGGATCGGCAAAGATCGCCAGATGCGGCGCCAGCAGCGCGGCCGCCGGCACGCCGGCGGCGTCGTCGCTGCGGATGCCGGTGCCGGGGGGCAGGCTGTCGGGGCAGGGCAGCGATTGCGGCAACTGGCTGAAATGCGAAAACAGTTCCTGCCCGGTGGGGCGGGCCATGATGTCAAGCGTGGCCTGCACCGGCATGGGCTGTGGCAGGGTCACCATCACCCAGAGCGCGGGCAGTTTGCGGAAGGTCAGCCCGTCGGGCACCGCCTGCAGGTCAAATCCGTCGGGGCCGATATGTCCGGTCATCCGGGCAAAGCCGCTGGGCGCGATCCGCGTCACCTGCCGGTCAAAGAGCGGGGCCACGGCGGTGAAGTAACCCGCCCGTGCCGCGTTTCGGGTGCGGGCGGCCATCCATGTTGCGCGCGCAAGCCAGAGCAGCAGAACGGCAAAAGCGGCCGCGAGGAGGGGGGGCAGGGCGGTCATGGCATCTTTCGGGGGCAATTCGGCCCGCCCGGGGGATCGGGCGGGCCGTCAGGTCGCAGGGTCCGTCCGGCAGGATCAGTATCCCTGCGGTTTCGGCCAGGGCATGGTGAACTGCGCCCCCCGGTTCACAAAGCGGTAGCGCCAGAAGTGGAACCACAGCGACACCACGATGTAGAAGCCGATCATCGCCACCAGTTGCGTGCCATAGCCCAGGAACACCGCAAAGAAGGTGATGCCGCAGAGGCAAAGCAGCACGATGGCGGGCAGCGGGTGGAACGGATGTTCATAACCGCGCTTGATCGACCCCATCGGCCATTTCTTGCGGAACAGGATGATGTTCAGCGGCATGAAGGTGTATTCCAGAAGCCCCGACAGGATCGAGAAGGTGATCACCTGATCCAGCGGCGCCCCCAGCGCGAAGATCAGCGCGATGGGCACCAGAAACACGATCGAACGGTAGGGCGTGCGATACTTCGGATGCACCGCTCCGAACCAGCCCGGCAGGTATTTGTCGCGTCCCATGGCGAACCATGCCCGGCTGGCATCGTTGATGCAGCCATTGGCGGATGCCAGCGTGGCAAAGAGCGTGCCGATGCCCAGAAGCCAGACCAGCGCGTTAGACCCCGAAAGCCGCGCCGTGTCGAAGAGCGGCGCCACCGAGCCGTTCACCCCATCGCCGAGGAACTCCCAAGGCAGCACGCCGGAACAGGTATACCATGTCAGCGTCGCGGCAATCAGCAGCGTCATGATCCCGGCCAGCGTGCCGAAGGGCAGGGCGCGGGCGGGGGAACGGACCTCTTCGGCGGCCTGTGTGGTGCCTTCGATGCCAAGGTAATACCACAGGCCAAAGTGCATCGCCGCCAGCACGCCGATCCAGCCATAGGGCAGCTCGTGCCCCTCGAACAGGGCCGCATGCTGCACGATGCCGGTGCCGATGATGCCCGAGGTGGACACGAACAGCACCAGAATCGCCACAAAGGCGATGGCGGTGATCACAAGGTTGAAGGTCAGCGTCGCCAGAACCCCGCGATAGTTCAGCCATGCCAGAAACAGGATGGACAGGATGATGAAGGGCCGCTGGTCCAAGGCGCCCTCATATCCCGTCATCGTGGCCACGACCGAGATCAGGTAACCGGCGGTAATCGCATTGGCCGCCTCCAGCATCGTATAGGCGAAGGTCAGGTAAAGCCCGACGTTGAAGGCCATCAGCGGCCCCACGATATGCTTGGCTTGCGTATACTGGCCCCCGGCGGCGGCCACGGTTGAGGTGACCTCGCTGTCGATCATGGCCACGCAGGTGTAAAGGATGCCCGCGAACCAGCAGGCGATCAGCGCGGCATAGGCACCGCCCTTGCCCACGGCAAAGTTCCAGCCCATGTATTCGCCCACAAGCACGATGCCCACGCCCAAGGCCCAGACATGGGCCGGACCAAGCACCCGCAACAGGCCGACCTTGGTGCCATGCGGGCCCATGCCGTCCATCGTTTTCGATGTGATGTCGATATCTGCCATGATGCGCCCCTAAGCCTTGTGTTCTTCTTCGGTCAGCGCCTCAAGCTCGCCTTCGCGCGAGGAGGTGAGGACATCCTCGGAATAGCTCGTATCGGTGCGGAACCAGTCCACCAGCATGTAAAGGCCGAAAAGGGCCGACAGCCCCCATGCGGCATATTCGATGTAATTCCAGGTCTGCATGATGGGTTCCTATTTCTCGCCGAATTTTTCCGCGATCACTTCGCGGTATTCGGATTCGGAAAAGCGCAGCAGCAGGACGTAATACAGCACCACCACCACGATCATGGCGATCAGCGCCCCGGCGGTGAAGCTGTAGTCGAACCGCGCAAGGATCAGGTCATGCGCCGAGGCCGGGTCATACCCCAGCGCCTCGTATTGTGCGGCCTGCGCGGCGTTCTGGCCAAGCGCCTCCCATGTGGGCGCTTCGGCGGGATTCGAGACGGTCTTGGTCGATCCGGCCATGCCCAGCCAGAGCGGCACAAAGAGCGCCCCCACCGTCAGGGCAACAAGAACGATCACGTCGATCAGCTGGCTGGCCTTGCCCTGCTTCGGGGCCGAATAATGCGCCATCTCAGCCCCTCCGCCCGCGGGCTTCGTCAAGGAAGCGGATGTCGAGCCCATAGATGAAGTCGCGGTCTTCGCGGTAATGGCGCAGCATGGCGATGATGGCGGCGGTGTTGAACAACAGCACGACCGCCCCGGCACAGAGCAGCATGATCCGCGCCACGCCATTGGGCGCCAGAGACCACGTTGCCAGCGCCACGAAGATCACCGCAAACCAGAGGCCGATGACGAACGCCCATGCCACAAGCACGTCGCGTCGATGCATCGCCCCAATCCGTTGATCGAGGTCAGACACTATTCCCTCCCTAAGGCCCTTTGACAGCCGGTTTGGACGGGGCCGCGGCGTCCTTTTCTCTCCGGCAAATTTGTTTTCTGAAGGGAAAGCCGGGTGCGGCATTCTGTCAAGCAAAACCTGCCCAAATTCTGGGCGCTGCGCGAATTTTCCCGACAGGTGAAAAAAGTTTCTTCGCAGTTGATTAGCGGAAGAATTCGGTGCTAGCCTTCGGTCAGAGAATGGAAGGAGACGAATCCATGTGTGGCATCGTTGGGCTGTTCCTGAAGGACCCCAAGCTTGAACCTCAACTGGGCGCGCTGTTGACCGACATGCTGATCACGATGACCGATCGTGGCCCGGATTCGGCAGGCATCGCCATTTATGTCCGTCCCGAAGAGGGGCACGCCAAGCTGACCGTGCAATCGGCCAATGCGGCAGCCGACTTCAAGGGGCTGGACGCCGATCTGTCCGCCGCCATCGGCGGCCCGGTGACGGCCGACGTCAAGGATACCCATGTGGTTCTGGATGTTCCGGCCGACAAGCTGGACGCGGCCCGCAGCGCCGTGACCACCCTGCGCCCCGGCGTCAAGGTGATGAGCGCGGGCGAAGCCATCGAGATCTTCAAGGAGGTCGGCCTGCCCAAGGATGTCGCCGCCCGCTTTGGCGTGTCGAAGATGTCGGGCACCCATGGCATCGGCCATACCCGGATGGCGACCGAATCGGCCGTCACCACGATGGGCGCGCACCCGTTCTCGACCGGGCCGGACCAGTGCCTTGTCCACAACGGCAGCCTGTCCAACCACAACGGGTTGCGGCGCGAACTGATCCGCAAGGGCATGAGCTTCGAGACCCAGAACGACACCGAGGTCGCCGCCGCCTATGTCAGCCAGAAGCTGAAAGAGGGCGAGGATCTGGGCACCGCTCTGGAATCGGGGCTGGACGATCTGGACGGGTTCTTCACCTTCGTCGTCGGCACCCACAACGGTTTTGGCGTGGTGCGTGATCCCATCGCCTGCAAACCCGCCGTGATGGCCGAAACCGATCAATATGTGGCCTTCGGGTCGGAATACCGCGCGCTGGTCAACCTGCCGGGCATCGAAACCGCCCGCGTCTGGGAACCCGAGCCCGCCACCGTCTACTTCTGGGAGCGTTGAGAGAATGCAGACCTTCGACCTTGGCGCAGAGGGGCTGCGCGCGCTCAATTCGTCGCTGCACGCCCTCAAGGGCCAGACCAACATGACCGCCTGGGAAGTGATCAACCCCAAGGGCGCCCATGCCATCGCCGCCGGGGTGGATGCCCCGGTGGACATCACCGTGCGCGGTTCGACCGGCTATTACTGCGCGGGGATGAACAAGCAGGCCACCATCCGCATCAAGGGCAGCGCCGGTCCGGGCGTTGCCGAAAACATGATGTCGGGCACCGTGATCATCGACGGCAATGCCAGCCAATATGCCGGGGCGACCGGGCGCGGCGGCTTGCTGGTGGTCAAGGGCAATGCTTCGTCGCGCTGCGGCGTGTCGATGAAGGGCATCGACATCGTGGTGCATGGCAGTATCGGCCACATGTCGGCCTTCATGGCGCAGTCGGGCAATCTGGTGGTCCTGGGCGATGCCGGCGACGCGCTGGGCGACAGCCTCTATGAAGCCCGGCTTTTCGTGCGCGGCTCGGTCAAATCGCTGGGCGCCGATTGCATCGAAAAGGAAATGCGGCCCGAACATCTGGCCCTGCTGGCCGATCTACTCAAGCGCGGCGAGGCCGAGCATCTGGCCAAGCCGGAAGAGTTCAAGCGCTATGGCTCTGCCCGCAAACTCTACAATTTCAACATCGACAATGCGTCGGCCTACTGAGGCATCCCATGAGCGATTTTCCCCATACCCCGCCCCGCTTCTCGGCCACCTTCACCCCGGCGGTGAATGCCGAAATCCGTCGCGCGGCGGCCTCCGGCATCTATGACATCCGCGGCGGCGGCACCAAGCGGCACCTGCCGCATTTCGATGACCTGTTGTTCCTTGGCGCCTCGATTTCCCGCTATCCGCTGGAAGGCTACCGCGAGAAATGCGCCACCGATGTCTGGCTGGGCACCCGTTTCGCCAAGAAGCCGATCCATCTGGAAATTCCGGTGACCATCGCGGGCATGTCGTTCGGCGCGCTGTCGGGCCCCGCGAAAGAGGCGCTGGGGCGCGGCGCCAGCGCTGCGGGCACCTCCACCACCACCGGCGACGGCGGCATGACCGAGGAAGAGCGCGGCCATTCGCGCACCCTCGTCTATCAATACCTGCCCAGCCGCTATGGCATGAACCCCGATGACCTGCGTCGCTGCGACGCGATTGAGGTTGTCGTGGGGCAGGGTGCCAAGCCGGGTGGCGGCGGGATGCTCTTGGGCCAGAAAATCTCTGATCGCGTGGCCAATATGCGCAACCTGCCCAAGGGCATTGACCAGCGTTCGGCCTGCCGTCACCCCGACTGGACCGGGCCGGATGATCTGGAAATCAAGATCATGGAACTGCGCGAAATCACCGATTGGGAAAAGCCGATCTATGTGAAGGTCGGCGGCGCGCGCCCCTATTACGACACCGCGCTGGCCGTGAAGGCGGGCGCCGATGTGGTGGTGCTGGACGGCATGCAGGGCGGCACGGCTGCGACGCAGGACGTGTTCATTGAACATGTGGGGATGCCGATTCTGGCCTGTATCCCGCAGGCGGTGAAGGCGTTGCAAGACCTTGGTATGCACCGCAAGGTTCAGCTCATCGTCTCGGGCGGTATCCGCACCGGCGCCGATGTGGCCAAGGCGATGGCGCTGGGCGCCGATGCGGTGGCCATCGGCACCGCCGCGCTGATCGCGCTGGGCGACAATGACCCGAAATGGGAAAGCGAATACCAGAAGCTTGGCACCACCGCCGATGCCTATGACGACTGGCACGAAGGCCGCGACCCGGCCGGGATCACCACCCAAGACCCCGAACTGTCCAAGCGGTTCGACCCGATCCTGGGCGGGCGGCGCTTGAAAAACTACCTCAAGGTGATGACGCTGGAAGCGCAGACCATCGCGCGGGCCTGCGGCAAGAATCACCTGCACAATCTGGAACCCGAAGACCTCTGCTCGCTGACGATCGAGGCTGCGGCCATGGCAGGCGTTCCGCTGGCCGGCACCAACTGGATCCCCGGGCGCACCGGCGGGTTCTGAAAAACATAAAGACGACAGGGAGCTACACCTATGACGAAAGACCTTGCCAAATGGGCCAAGGAAAAGGGCGTCAAGTATTTCATGGTCTCTTACACGGACCTCTTCGGAGGGCAGCGGGCCAAGCTCGTTCCGGCGCAGGCGATCAATGACATGGTTCAGGACGGGGCCGGTTTTGCCGGCTTCGCCACCTGGCTGGACCTGACCCCCGCCCACCCCGACATGATGGCGGTGCCCGACCCGGAAACCGCGATCCAACTGCCGTGGAAACCGGAAGTGGCCTGGCTCGCCTCCAACTGCGTGATGGAGGGGCAGCCGGTGGCGCAGGCCCCGCGCAACGTGCTGCGCAAACTTGTGGACGAGGCCGCGAAAGAGGGGCTGCGCGTCAAGACCGGGGTGGAGCCGGAATTCTTCCTGCTGACGCCTGCGGGCGACCGTGTGGCCGACCCTTACGACAATGCCGAAAAGCCCTGCTATGACCAGCAGGCGGTGATGCGACAGTATGATGTGATTGCCGAAGTCTGCGATTACATGCTCGACCTCGGCTGGGAAGCCTACCAGAACGACCACGAAGACGCGACCGGCCAGTTCGAGATGAACTGGAAGTATGACGACGTGCTGCAAACCGCCGACAAGCACAGCTTCTTCAAGTTCATGCTGAAATCGGTGGCCGAAAAGCACGGGCTGCGGGCAACCTTCATGCCCAAGCCGTTCAAGGGGCTGACCGGCTCGGGCTGCCACGCGCATATCTCGGTCTGGTCGCTGGATGGCAAGAAGAACGCCTTTGCCGACAATTCCAAAGAGTTGGGCCTGTCGGATCAGGGCCGCCACTTCCTGGGCGGGATCATGAAGCACGCTTCGGCGCTGGCCGCGATCTGCAACCCGACGGTGAACAGCTACAAGCGGATCAACGCGCCGCGCACCTCGTCGGGGGCAACATGGGCGCCGAACTCGGTCACCTGGACCGGCAACAACCGCACCCATATGGTGCGCGTCCCCGGTCCGGGCCGGTTCGAACTGCGCCTGCCCGATGGCGCGGCCAACCCCTATCTGATGCAGGCGGTCATTCTGGCGGCCGGTCTGGACGGCGTGCGTTCCAAGGCCGATCCCGGCCCGCGCCACGACATCGACATGTATCAGATGGGCCATACGGTGAAGAACGCGCCCAAGCTGCCCTTGAACCTGCTGGACGCGCTGCGCGCCTATGACAAGGACAAGGTGCTGAAATCGGTGATGGGCGATGAATTCTCGGCGGCGTTCCTGAAGCTGAAACACAAGGAATGGGACAGCTACGCCTCGCATTTCTCGGTCTGGGAGACCGAGAATACCTTGGATATCTAAGCCCCTTCCCCATGGGCTTCGCCTGCGGCCCCGGTTGCGACCGGGGCCTTTTTTCTTGGGCCTCAGCCCTTGTTGCGGGCGGCATCCGCCGCTGCGAAATGGTCAAGCTGATCCTGCCGCGCCTTGACGAAGGCCGGGCGGTCGCAGAGCCGCCCGAGATAGGCCCGCAGCGCCGGATGATCGGCCAGCGCCCCCAGATCACCCGGCAGGCGCAACACCTCGGCCATGGCGATATCGGCCACCGTAAAACGCCCGTCGGCCAGCCAGTCACGCCCGTTCAGCACTGCCTCAAGCCGGGAAAATCGCTGCTGCATCCAGCCTGCCAGCGGGTTTTCGGCGGGCTTTTTCAGGCCGATGAACCACCATGGAACAGTGACCATCTCGACCGAGTTCAGCGCGGCGAAAAGCCATTGCAGGGTTTCCGCCCGCCCCGCCGGGTCGCGGGGCATCAGAACCTCGCTTTTCTCGGCCAGATGCAAAAGGCAGGCGCCGCTTTCAAACAGCCGGATGTCGCCATCCTCAAGGAAAGGCACCTGCCCGAAGGGTTGCCGCGCCAGATGTTCCGGCCCGCGAACACCGGCCGGAACCGTGGCCACATTGTAGGCAAGCCCCGCCTCTTCTGCGGCCCACCGCAGCCGAATGTCGCGCACATAGCCGCGCGGCATTTGCGGCACCCAGTCATAGGTCCAGATGGTCAGGGCCATGGTGCGGGTTCCCTTATTCCACCGAAATCTCGGGTCCGGCGATATGCACCGCCAGAAGACAGCCGTTTGGGGTATAGGAATTATGTTCCGACCCGTCGCGGTAGAACACCAGATCGCCGGCCTTCAGGATGGTGCCGTCGCTTTCGTGCAACTCGCCTTCAAGGATCAGGAATTGCTCATGCCCGTTGTGGCGGTGGCCGCGTGTCGTCATGCCCGCGGGCATCCGGTAGACGTGAAAGCCGGTGCCCAGCTCGCGCCCCTTGTCCAGTTGCAGCACGGTATCGCCCAGAGCCAGCCCGTCGGGATAGACAAAGGGGGTAAAGGCGGCGTCATGGATGTTGGCGACCTGACGGTCTTCGGCGGTGATCGGTTTCATGGTGGCTCCCGGCAGGATTTTGCCTTTGGGTGAACGTTTTTTGATACACGTCAAGGCGGTTTGCTCAGAATGAGGGCTTCCTGTGCCGCAGGTCAACTGTGAGCAAGGAGCGACCGCCATGAGCAAGAAGATTCTCTGTCCCACCGATGGCAGCGACCATGCAACCCTGGGCGTGATCCGCGCCGCCGAGATTGCCCGGCAAAGCGGGGCGGAACTGACGCTTTGCGTCGTGAACATCGCCCATGGCGGGGCACGTGGCCCGACCATCAACCATTGGCGCGAAGAAGAGGTGGCCAGCCTGCTGGAGGGGGCGGTGGCCGCTGCCAAGGCCGCCGGGGCCGAAGCCGCCGATACGGCAGAGCTTGTCGCGCGTGAGCCGGGGGCGGCCATCATCGCCTATGCCGAGCAGCATGGCTATGACCAGATCGTCATGGGCACCGGCGACAAGCGCGGGGTCAAGCGGCTGGTTCTGGGCTCGGTCGCCGCCGAGGTGGCGGGGCAGGCGCATTGCACCGTGACGGTGGCGCGCTGAAGGCGCAGGGCAGCCCGTTTTCTCATCGCTCCGGCCTGGGATGCCGGGGCGATGTGTTTACCATGGGGAAGAAGATTTGACACACACGCAACTTCTCTTCTAGGTTCGGATGCAAGGCAGCGCGCGAAATCAACTGCCAAGAACAGCCAGCATCCGGAGGTGTCCATGAAGAAGAGAGTAGCGGTGATCGGTGCCGGTCCGTCAGGACTGGCGCAGCTTCGCGCATTCCAGTCGGCCAAGGCCAAGGGGGCCGAAATCCCCGAAGTTGTGTGCTTTGAAAAGCAGTCCAACTGGGGCGGCTTGTGGAATTACACTTGGCGCACCGGCCTTGATGAACATGGCGAGCCGGTCCACTGCTCGATGTATCGCTATCTCTGGTCGAATGGCCCGAAGGAAGGTCTTGAATTCGCGGACTATTCCTTTGAAGAGCATTTCGGCAAGCAGATCGCCAGCTATCCGCCGCGCGCCGTGTTGTTCGACTATATCGAAGGCCGCGTGAACAAGGCGGGCGTGCGCGACTGGATCCGGTTCAGCAGCACGATCCGCATGGTCCGCTATAATGCGGACAAGGGCAATTTCACCGTCACCGTGCATGACCTCAAGAATGACCGGATGTATGACGAGGATTTCGACAATGTGATCGTCGCTTCTGGCCATTTCTCGGTGCCGAACGTGCCGGAATATCCGGGGTTCGACAAGTTCAACGGCCGCGTCCTGCACGCCCATGACTTCCGCGATGCGCGCGAGTTTGCAGGCAAGGATCTCTTGCTGCTCGGCTCGTCCTATTCGGCCGAGGATATCGGCAGCCAGTGCTGGAAATACGGCGCCAATTCGATCACCGTCGCCTATCGCAACGCGCCGATGGGCTTCAACTGGCCCGACAACTGGAAGGAAGTGCCCGCGCTCGACCACATGGACGAGGATACCGCCTACTTCAAGGACGGCACCTCGAAGAAGGTTGATGCGGTGATCCTCTGCACCGGCTACAAGCACCATTTCCCCTTCCTGCCCGACGATCTGCGGCTGAAAACCGCGAACCGGCTGGCGACGGCGGACCTCTACAAGGGCGTGGCCTGGGTGCATAACCCCAAGCTCTTCTATGTCGGAATGCAGGACCAGTGGTTCACCTTCAACATGTTCGACGCGCAAGCCTGGTGGGTGCGCGACGCGATCATGGGGCGGATTGCGATTCCCGCCGATAAGGCCGCGCTGATCAAGGATGTCGAAGACCGCGTTGCGGGCGAGGATGCCGGGCAGGACGCACATGACGCCATCCATTATCAGGGCGACTATGTGAAGGAACTGATCGCGGAAACCGATTACCCGTCCTTCGACGTGGACGGCGCCTGCGAAGCGTTCTTCGAGTGGAAGGACCATAAGAAGGAAGACATCATGGGCTTCCGCAACCACGCCTACAAATCTGTCATCACCGGCACCATGGCGCCGATCCACCACACGCCTTGGAAAGACGCGCTGGAGGATTCGATGGAAAGCTATCTGCGCAACTGACCGCACCGCGCTGCAAACCAAGGCCCCGACCCCGTGTCGGGGCCTTTTTGCGTCCGGTTTTTGGGCAAGCCGGGGTTGGACCCGATTCTCAGGAAACAAACTTTCGGGAAAATGAAAATTTTCTCGCCATGGCGGCGGTCCCGTGCTTTTCTTTGGCCATCGGGACGGCGCCTTGCGCGGTCCGGTGCCGCCGGGGAAACGCGGGAACAAGGAGACCACGGAAGACCGCCGGGCGTGCTGCCCCAAGGCGGATCGTTCGGAAATGAAGGCGCGGAAGGACGGGGCCAACCCCGAACCCTCCGCCGGGTTCAACAGGAGAGAGGGATATGACGGATAAATCAGGCTCGGGCGAAATGGTCCGGGCATTGGATTGGAGAGGCGCCTTCTGGGTCGCGGCGGGTGTGCCGCCCTTGGTGCTGTTCTCGATCGGCGGGATTGCGGGGACGACGGGCAAGCTGGCCTTCCTCGTCTGGATCCTGTCGATGATCATGGGCTTTCTGCAAAGCTTCACCTATGCCGAAATGGCGGGCATGTTCGGCAACAAGTCGGGCGGCACCTCGGTTTACGGCGCCACGGCCTGGCTGCGCTATTCCAAGCTGATCGCGCCCTTGTCGGTCTGGTGCAACTGGTTCGCCTGGTCGCCGGTGCTGTCCTTGGGCTGCGCCATCGCGGCGGGCTATATCCTGAACGCGCTGTTCCCGATCCCGCTGGCTGAAAGCCAGCAGGTGGTGGATTGGGTGGCGGCGAACCTTGCCAGCTATACGGCGGAAACCCCTGCGGTGGTCGAATATCTGGCCGCCAATGCCGGAAGCACCGCTGCCGATGCCATCACCGCTGTTGCCACCGCCGATGGCGTGAATGCCCTGACGCCGTGGTTCCGCGGCTACGAGGCGTTCAACATCGCCATCCCGGGGCTTGGCACGCTGCATTTCAACTCGACCTTCATCATCGGCGTGGCGCTGATGCTGATCATTCTGGCGATCCAGCACCGCGGCGTAGCGCAGACCGCCAGCGCGCAGAAATGGCTGGCGATCATCGTTCTGGTGCCGCTGCTGCTCGTCGGTCTCGTGCCGATCCTGACCGGCGCCATCAACACGATGAACGTCACCAACCTGCTGCCGCCCACCGCCGCCTATTCCGGCGTGGACGGAGAGTGGAACATCGGCGGCTGGACCCTGTTCCTGGGCGGTATGTATATCGCCGCATGGTCCACCTACGGCTTTGAAACCGCCGTCTGCTATACGCGAGAGCTGAAAGACCCCAAGACCGACACCTTCCGCGCGATCTTCTATTCGGGCCTGCTTTGCGCGGTGTTCTTCTTCCTGATCCCCTTCGCCTTTCAGGGCGTTCTCGGGCAGGAGGGGATGCTGGCGGCTGGTATCGTCGATGGCACAGGCGTCGGCGAGGCGCTTGGCAACATGATCGGCGGCGGGCCGGTGATCACCCAGATCTTCGTGATCCTGATGATCATGGCGCTGTTTCTGGCGATCATGACGGCGATGGCCGGTTCGTCGCGCACGCTCTATCAGGGCTCGCGCGATGGCTGGCTGCCCAAGTATCTGGGCGAAGTGAACAGCCACGGCGCCCCGCACAAGGCGATGTGGACCGACGTGGCCTTCAACGTCATCCTGCTCGCGCTGGCCTCGGATGTGGCTGGCTATTTCTATGTGCTGGCGATCTCGAACGTCGGCTACATCATGTTCAACTTCCTGAACCTGAATGCCGGCTGGATCCACCGCATCGATTCGGCGCATATGGAGCGCCCGTGGAAGGCGCCGACATGGCTGATCGGCATCAACACCGTTCTGGCCTTTGTGAACGCGCTGTTCCTGGGCGCGGGGGCCAAGGTCTGGGGTTACGAGAATGCGCTGTGGTCGGGTCTGGTCTTTGCCGCCTTCATCTTCCCGGTGTTCTGGTATCGCCATTACATCGTCGATGGCGGCAAGTTCCCGAAAGAAGCCTATGACGATCTGGGCCTGAAAGAAGGCGATCTGGGCGAACGCAAGGCCGGGATGCTGCCCTATCTGGCGCTGGTCGCCGGGGCGGCGGTGGTGCTTTGGGCCAACTGGTTCTTCGTGCTGCCGGCCTGAGTGCCTGTTTTCTGACGCTTAGGGAAAGGGGGCCGCGCAAGCGGCCCTTTTTTCATGCAATGTTTTCTGCGAAGAAAAATACTTGCATTTCATTATTGATTTTCGTCGCAGACCCTAACAGACTTGGCGAAAATCAGACCAATTCAGGGAGACCGCAGATGACCAATTCCTGGCGTTTTTCGACGCTGATCGACCGCCACCGCGCGCTTGGCTCGAATCTGGAAGACTGGAGCGGGATGGGCACCGCCTGGTCCTATTCCAAGGGCGACCCAGATGCCGAATACATGGCGATCCGCACCAAGGCCGGGCTGATGGATGTCTCGGGTCTGAAGAAGGTCCATATCACCGGCCATGCCGCCAGCCATGTGATCGAGCGGGCAACCACCCGTAATGTCGAAAAGCTGATGCCGGGCCGCGCGGTTTACGCCTGTATGCTGAACGACGCGGGCAAGTTCGTCGATGACTGCGTGATCTACCGGATGGGGCCGAACAGCTTCATGGTGGTGCATGGCTCGGGTGCCGGGCATGAACAACTGACCATGGCGGCGACCGGCCGCGATGTGTCGATCCGCTTTGACGACAACCTGCATGATCTGTCGCTGCAAGGGCCGCTGGCGGTGGATTATCTGGAAAAGCACATTCCGGGCGTCCGCCAGCTTGGCTATTTCAGCCACATGCCGACCAGCCTCTTCGGCAAGCCGATCACCCTGTCGCGCACCGGCTACACCGGCGAGCGCGGCTATGAGATTTTCTGCCGCGGGCAGGATGCCGTGATGATCTGGGACCGGATTCTGGAGGAGGGCGCTTCCATGGGGATCATCCCCTGCCGGTTCACCACGCTGGATATGCTGCGCACCGAAAGCTATCTGCTGTTCTTCCCCTTCGACAATTCGGAAATGTATCCGTTCGAGAATGAGGGCCCTGGCGATACTTTGTGGGAGCTTGGCCTCGATTTCACCGTCTCGCCCGGCAAGGTGGGCTTCCGTGGCGCGGAAGAGCATTACCGGCTGAAGGGCAAGGAACGCTTCAAGATCTGGGGGCTGAAGCTGGAAGGCAAGAATGTGCCCGGCAACGGCGCGCCGGTGTTCCGGGGCGATACGCAGGTCGGTGTGGTGACGCAGGCGATGTATTCGCCGCTGAACGACTGGACCGTGGCCATCGCCCGCCTGCCGGTCGATTGCGCCAACAACGGCACCGATCTGGTGGTGAAATGCGGCACCCATGGCCCGATCAAGGCCAAGACCCATTCGCTGCCCTTCTATGACATCGAGAAGAAGCGCCGCACGGCCAAGGACTGATCCTGCCTGAACCCGGTCGGGGGCCTGTCGGCGCGGACAGGGGCCCCCGGCCGGGTGCAAATCCACAAACGGACGGCCACAAACGGACGGAATGCATGACACAGACCCCCCTTTCCACAACAATCAAAAGTCGCCCGGTCTATGCGACGCTCGCGCCGCGCCCGGGCCGTCTGCATCTGATCGTGGCCGATGGCGAAGGCGCCGAAGCCGTGGTTGACCTGATTGCCCGCGCGCCCGACCGCGCCGCGATGCTGGCTGCGGCGCATATCCTTTACACACCCGGCCCGAACGGCACCGACCAATGGGACAGCCTGCAAGCCTTGGGGGCCGCGCAGGTGTTCCGCGCGCCGACCATCCCCACGCTGTTGCCGCGTCTGGCCAAGGTTCTGGCCGATGCCCATATGGGCACCCAGTTCTACCTTGCCGGAACCGAGGGGCTCATCGGGCAGGCCGAGCGCGACATCATGGCGACCGGCGTGCCCTTTGTGGCGATCCAGAAGGAGCATCGCGGATCAACGGTGCGGCGCGTGCAATGCGTGCATTGCAAGGGCATCACAGAAAACGTCGCCACCGATCCGTTCCGGTGCAGCCATTGCGGCCTGAACCTCTTTGTGCGCGACCATTATTCGCGCCGGCTGGCGGCGTTTCAGGGGGTGAACATTGATGCGGAAGACCCGGGTCAGGTGCCCGAAGCGGTGGCGAGGTTCCAATGAGCGGCGGCGCAAAACTCCACGTCCGCGTGGCCGAGGTGGTGCAGGTCAATGACCTGATCAAACGTTTCCGCTTTGTGGCGCGTGATGGCGGCGCGCTTCCCGCCTTTTCCGGCGGCGCCCATACCGTGGTGGAAATGGACGATCACGGCACAAGGCGGCTGAACCCCTATTCGCTGATGTCCGACCCCGAGGATGGCTCGGGCTATGAAATCTCGGTGCGGCGGGATGATGCCGGGCGGGGTGGCTCGCTTTACATGCACAGTCACGTCGTGCCGGGGATGGAGATGGTGATCTCGCATCCCGTGAACCTGTTCGCGCTGGATAACCGGGCGAAGAAGCATCTGATGATCGCGGGCGGCATCGGCATCACGCCGTTTCTGGCGCAGATCGCGCAGCTTTCGCATTTCGGCGGCAAGTTCGAGCTGCATTACGCCGCGCGCAATCCGGCGCTGGGGGCCTATATGGACCGTCTGACGGCGGCGCATCCCGACCGGGTGCATTGCTATTTTGACGATCTTGGCCAGTCGATCGACCTTGGCCGCATCCTGTCGATGCAGCCCCTTGGCACGCATCTTTATGTCTGCGGCCCCAAGGGGATGATTGCCTGGGTTCTGAAAACCGCCGAAGCCATGGGCTGGCCCGCCCGCGCGCTGCATCACGAGGAATTTCTTGCCCCCGGCACCGGATTGCCGTTCGCCGTGGAGCTTGCCACCTCGGGCAAGACGATCACCGTCGGCCAGACCCAATCCCTGCTTGAGGCGATGGAGGCGGCGGGCGTCGATGCCCCCTATCTCTGCCGTGGTGGGGCCTGCGGGCAATGCGAAACCCATGTGATTCGCTGTGAAGGCACCATCCTGCACCGCGACCATTGGCTGTCGCCCGAAGAGATGGCGGCAGGGCAGAAGATCATGCCCTGCGTTTCCCGTTTTGAGGGCAAGACCCTCGTCATCGACCGATAGGAGCCGCCCCATGAGCCTTGATTTCAAACCCGGCGCGTTCAACGACTTCTTCCGCGACGAGACCTTCCGCGATGACTTCACCTATCGCAACTCGCCGCAGAACATCCGCCGCTTTCCCTTCCCGTTCGACCGCGACGACTACATGTATTCGGTCAATATGGAGCCGCATGTGCCGGGGCGAAAAGGCTCGGTCTTCGAGCATGAGTTCGATGTGGACGAGCATTATGTCTCGGAAATGATCGACCGCGCCAAGGTGCTGGCCGACGATCCGCTGCGCTGTCAGTCGCTGCCGCATATGACGCTGGCGGGCTGGGACTTGCTGGAACTGATCATGGTGTCCAAGGCGCGCGACTATCCGCAATGGTTCAGCCTGACCCGCGACGGCAACCGCTGGCATTGGATCAACCGGCCCTTGGGCATCGACCACACCTTTACTTTCCTTGACGAAAGCACGCTGCCCTACGTGCCGTTCGAATACATCACCCGCCAGACGCAGGGCGATTTCAGCCTTCAGGACGAACGCGACAACGATCTGTGGATGGATGCCGGCATGATCACCAGCCAGGCGGACTGGTCGCTGGATTTCGACATCGGGATGAGCTTCATGGAATGGCACGCGCCGGTGCCGCTGGCGCATGACATGGGCGTGTTCGACCGGGCGCTGAAATTCCTGCTGAAGTTGCAGCACGGCGCCCCGGTGCGCCGCTTCAACTGGACGATGACGGTCAATCCCCTGCTCGACACCGCGCCGGAAACCTATCCGAAATGGGGGCCGTCAAAGACCACGCTGACGCAGGAGAACCTTGGCAACAAGCAGCATCTGCGAGTCGAATTGCAGACGCTGTATCGTCTGCCCCGCTCGAATGCGATTGCCTTCGACATCCGCTGCTATCTTGGCAAGTTCGAAGAGCTGGTGACGGTGCCGAAATGGGCCCGCCGCCTGCACCGTGTTGTGCGCGACCTGCACCCGGACCTTGCAACCTACAAGGGCTTTATCCGCAACCGGCCGGCCATGGTGGAATGGCTGTCGAAATATGATGACGGTGCGCCCACCTCGCCCGGCTGGTGGCCCGAGGACTGATGATGGCGACGCTTGCCCCGCTTCGGCTTGGCTTCCTGATGTTCCCGGGCTTCCCGATGGCCTGCCTGACTTCGGCGATCGAGCCTTTGCGGGCGGCCAATGAAATCTCGGGCCGGCGGCAGTTCGAATGGCGGCTGGTGGCCGAAAGCCATGCCCCGGTGCGCTCTTCGGCCGAGGTGCGGTTTGAGCCGGATGTGACCCTGGCCGAATGCGAGGGGCTGGACCATCTTTACATCCTGTCGCCGCCCACCGGCGCCTTTGCCGATCCGCGCCACGGGCAGGCGCGGCTGCGCTGGCTGGAGCGGACGGGCGTGGTGCTGGGCGCCTTTTCCGGCGGCATCTTCCCCTTGGCCCGGGCCGGTCTGATGGAGGGCAAGGGCTGTTCGGTGCATTGGTGCTATGAGGCGGCCTTCAAGGCCGAATTTCCCAAGGTCGAGGCGTCAGAGGCGGTGATCCTGCGCGACGGGCGGCGGATTACGGCTTCGGGCGCGGGGGCGGTTTTCGACCTGATGCTGCGCCTGATCGAAGAACGGCTGGGCCGCCAATGCATGACCGAGGTGGCCTGCTGGTTCCAGCATCCCTTCGTGCGCGATGAGGATGCCAGCCAGAAAGTGCCCGTCGCCCGCACCGCCAGCACGGCAGACCGCCTGCCGCCCGCGATCCGCGAGGCGATCCGGCTGTTTGAAACCCATGTCGAAGACCCGCTGCGCATTCCCGATGTGGCGGCGGCGGTGGATATGTCGGGCCGCCATTTCGAGCGGCTGTTCAAGCGCGAAACCGGGCAAAGCCCGCTGCGCTATTACCGCCACCTGCGGCTGGCCAAGGCGCGGCAGCGGGTTCTCTATTCCAACGACAGCCTGTCGCAGATTGCGGTGTCGGTGGGCTATCCCACCTCCGGCCCGATGGCGCGGCATTATGCCGAGCTTTACGGCGTCAGCCCCAAGGATGAGCGTCGCCTGATGTCAGGGCTTGGGGCGGCGCAGGCGGCGGAATAGCTATCCCTGCACCGACAGCACGGCGATTCCGGCGAAAACCGTGGCGATGCCCGCCCATTGCACTGGGCGCACCGCTTCGGCCAAGAGGCGCCATGCCAGAAGGATCGTCAGCACCCCGAACAGGGCCGAGGCGACGGCGGCATATTCGGGGTGCGGCAGGCTGCCCGAGGCCAGAACCAGCCCCAGCGCCAGGGCGTCCAGCACCCCCATCGCGGCCAGCGTGCCGCGCTGGCTGCGCGGCGGCAGCAGGGGCGCGCGCAGCGCCAGCGCCAGAACCGCGATCAGCCCCAGCGTGACAAGCCGCGCGGTCAGGGTGGCGGGCAGGTCGCCCATCAGCCGCGCCGCCTCTTGCCCCAGCGCAAAGGTGCTGGCAAAGCCCACAGCCCCCAGACCGGCCCAGAGCAGCGCGGGCAGAACCGGGCCGCTGCCGGCGGTTTCCTCGCGTCCCGTCACGGCGACCACGGCGATGCCCAGAACAATGGCCGCCACCGCCGCCCATTCCAGCGGTGCAATCGCCCGGCCCTGCAGACCGGCGATTCCCAGCGACAGCATCGGATAGGCGCCCAGAATCGGCGCCACCAGCCGCACCGGCGCCACGCTCAACGCCCGATACAGCCCGCCCATGCCCAAAGCATAGGCAAAACCCGCCAGCGCCGACACGCCCAGCCCGGCAAGGCTGACCGTCCCCCAATCCGCCCAGATCAGCACGGGGACCAGCAAGGCCACGCTCCCGGCGGCCAGAACCGTCAGCATCATCGGCAAAAGGGCCGCCCCCTGCGCCAGTTTGCGCACCAGAAGGTCATGCAGCGCCCAGGCAAAGGCCGCCGCGATCCCAAGGCTTAGTGCCAGCATTTTCGGGCCACTCCCTCACGCAATGCTTGTGCCACGCGAAACCCGTGGTTATTCTTCCTGATGAACAAGTTTTATCCTCATTAAAGAGAGGCGCAAGGGAAAGCCATGCTCGACACGCCCTATCCCCAGATCATCCCCGGCCCGCCGCGCCCCTCGCGCATCCTGACACCGCAGGCGCTGCAACGCCACCCGGGGCGCGAACGGCATGTCGTGCCGGGCGCCGGGGCGGTGATGCTGCGGCTGGGGCAGGGCGACCGGCTGACCCTGATCAATGACGAGGGCGGCCAGCCCGCCGAACTGATTGCGGTGGCGCCGGACGGGCGGATCGACGCGGCGGTGCTGGGCCTTGCGCCCAACGGTCAGGCCGAGGGGCTGAAGGCGTTGCTCGCCGGGGGCGGTTCGGGGATGGCGGCGCTGCGGCGGGGAATTGCGGCGCGGGGGATTGATCTGGCGTCAGCGGGTTCGGTTCGGCTTTTTGCACCCGACACGCCTGCCGGAGCGCGGGCCGAGATGACTGCGCTGGACGATGGCTGGCTGATCCTTGCCGCGCCGGGCCTGCCGATGGCCCCCGAGGCGCAGGATACTGCCACACCGCTGACCCTGCTGGTGCAGCGTTCCAAGCCTACGCTGATCGGCAAACACGATCTGCCTGATCCGCTGGCGGACCCGGTGCTGGACCTGCGGGTGAAATCCGCCACCGCCGAAAGCTATTTCGTCAAGGCGGGCGACTATATTCAGATCCTTGATGTCGATGGCCGCCAATGCACGGATTTTCAATGCTTTGATGCGCGCAAGCTGGACCGGGGCATTGAACATGCGCTGGACGTGACCACCTCGCGCACGCTGATGGGCCACGCCTATTCGATGCCCGGCCTGCATTCGAAATACTTCGATCAGGATTGGGTGCCGCTGGTTGAGGTGGTGCAGGATACCGTGGGCCGCCATGACGCCTTTGCCATGGCCTGCGCCAGCAAATACTATGACGACATCGGCTATCCGGGCCATGTGAACTGTTCGGACAATTTCAACGCCGCGCTGAAGGACCGCGGCGTGACGGCCCGTCCGGGCTGGATGGCCGTCAACATGTTCTTCAACACCAATATCGACGCCCATGGCGTGCTGATCAGCGATGAGCCGTGGAGCCGCCCGGGCGACTATGTGCTGCTGCGGGCGCTGACCGATATCGTCTGCGTCAACTCTGCCTGCCCGGACGATACCTCACCGGCCAATGGCTGGTATCTGTCCGACATCCATGTGCGCACCTATTCGGGTGCCGAAAAGTTCAGCCGCGCCATCGCCTGGCGTCCTACCCCAGATTCGGAGCCGAAGATGACCAAGGAAACCGCCTTCCACGACCGCATCTCGGCGCGCACCCGTAATGTTGTGGAATACAAGGGCTATTGGCTGCCCCAGACCTATTCGCAGAACGGCGCGATCGAGGAATACTGGGCCTGCCGCGAAAAGGCGGTGGTGCTGGACCTGTCCCCGCTGCGCAAGTTCGAGGTGACCGGCCCGGATGCCGAGGCGCTGATGCAATGGGTGGTGACCCGCGACATGAAGAAGCTGTCGGCGGGGCAGGTGGTCTATTCCGCGATGTGCTATGAACATGGCGGCATGATCGACGATGGCACGGTGTTCCGGCTGGGCAAGGACCAGTTCCGCTGGATCGGCGGCGACGATTATTCCGGCATCTGGATTCGGGAACAGGCGGAAAAGCTGGGCCTGCGCGCCATGGTCCGTTCATCCACCGATCAGATGCACAATCTGGCGGTGCAGGGGCCGAACAGCCGCGAGATTCTGCGCCGCATGGTCTGGACCGCGCCGCATCAGCCGACGATTGACGAATTGGGCTGGTTCCGCTTCACCGTGGCCCGTCTGGGCGGGCCGTCCGGGGCGCCCTTGGTGGTGTCGCGGACCGGCTATACCGGCGAGTTGGGCTTTGAAATCTTCTGCCACCCCAAGGATGGTTCTGCGGTTTATGATGCCGTCTGGGAACATGGCGGCGATCTGGGACTGAAACCGATGGGCCTTGCCGCGCTGGACATGGTGCGGATCGAAGCGGGGCTGATCTTTGCCGGCTATGATTTCAGCGACCAGACCGACCCGTTCGAGGCGGGCATCGGCTTTACCGTGCCGCTGAAATCCAAGACCGACGATTTTATCGGGCGCGAGGCGCTGATCCGCCGCAAGGATACCCCCAGCCGCAAGTTCGTCGGGCTTGAGATCGACAGCAATGTCGATGCCCACCACGGCGATTGCCTGCACATCGGCCGCGCGCAGGTGGGGGAGGTGACCTCTTCCATGCGCTCGCCGCTGCTGGGCAAGAACATTGCGCTGGCGCGGGTGGATGTGGCCCATGCCGCCGTCGGCACCGCGATCGAGGTGGGCAAGCTGGACGGGCAGCAAAAGCGGCTTCCGGCGGTGATCGTGCCCTTGTCGCATTACGACCCGAAGAAGACCCGTCCGCAGGGCTGATGCCATGGAACCGATGATCGACCGGATCGGCGGCGAAGCGGCGGTTCACCTGTTGGTGGACCGCTTCTATGACCTGATCGAGACCCTGCCGCAGGGCGCCGCGATCATGGACATGCATCTGCGCGGCCACGGTCTGAGCCATGTGCGGCCCGAGCAGTTCGCCTTCCTCTGCGGTTTTTTCGGCGGGCGGCGCTATTACCACGAACGCCACGGCCATATGAACCTGCGCGAGATTCACGCCCATGTCGAAATCCGGGCGCAGGATGCCGAGGATTGGCTGGCTGTGATGGACCGTGCCATGGACGAAACCGGCGTCGCCGAACCGATGCGCGGCCAGATTGCGGCAACCTTCCGCCGGGCGGCGCAGATGCTGGTGAACCGCGCCTGAATTGGTGCCTTGCCCTATTGACCCCGGCCCGCCAATCCCCCACCTGAGGCGTAGAAACCGGAGTATAGCCATGCGCCTTGCCCTTCTGACGACCCTTGTCCTTGCCGCGGCGCCCGCCGCCGCATACACCACCCGGCTTGGCGAAAGGGTCGAGGCGCGCGGAGAGGGGCAGTTCGAGGTGCTGGCCTCGGCCGGGCAGGGGGCCGCGGCAAGCTGGTGTGCCGCAGGGGATTATGTGCTGCACCGTCTGGGTCTGCCGCCCGAAACCCGGATCTGGCGGCTGTCCGCCCCGCCGCGCGCCGCCGGGCAGGGCGTGACCTTCGGCCTTTCGGCGGCGGGTGCGCAGGGCAGCGGCCTGTTCAATTTCGGCTTCAAACCGGGTGCGGATACTGGGCTGACCGCCGCTTTTGCTGAAAACCTGTGCTTTGGCCTTGGGCCAATGCGGGCCCACCCCGAGAGCTGATCGGGCAAAACCATGGCCGGGCAACGAACTCTCCCTATGGGCGAGTTTCTGGCCTTATGGCTTTGTCTTAACTGGCCTCACAGCAATTTGTTGACACCGTCCCCCTGCGCGCGAGTAAGCTTGCCTTACTGACCGCGCAAAGGGGCGGTTTGTCGTGGTTTTGTCACGGATCGCCCCCCAGCCTGTGTCTGTCAAAAAGGGCAGCCTGCCTGCCTTACAAATCCGCGTCAGCGGAACAACTCAGGGAGCATCTACCGTGTCGAATTCCTCTTCGATCAGCCGCCGCGGCTTTCTCAAGCGGTCTGCTGCCGTGGGCGCGGGCGCATTGGCTGCGCCGGCCCTCATCTCGTCCAAGGCGCTGGCCTCGTCGGGCGAGCTGAACTTCGTGGGCTGGGCCGGGTATCCGGCGCTGGCCGAAAAGGTCTTTCCGGCCTTCACCGCCGCCACCGGCATCACCGTGAACTTCAAGGAACTGCCCGATCAGGACACCATGTTCGCCGAAGGCAAGGTGGCCCTTGAGGCGGGCGGCATCGACGTGATGGAGCCGACCATCGACCGCGTCGGCGCCTGGAACTCGAACGGGCTGCTGGGCGCGTTTGACGAATCCAAGCTGGCGATGGACAATTATCTGCCGGGTCTGGCCGATGGCGCCGCGGGCGAGCGCAGCCGCAAGGATGGCGCGCTGCTTTATGTGCCGTCGAACTGGGGCACCGAGGCGCTGGTGGTGAACGAAGCCGAGGCCAAGGTCACCGGCTCGCTGGGCGATCTGTTCAGCGCCGACAATCAGGTCACCCTGCGCCCCCATTCGGCGCTGGCTGCGATGGGCCGCTGGCTGGATGCCACGGGCAAGCTGCCGCGTCCGTGGATGGATGGCTACACCGACATGGCCGCCATGGCCGAGCTGTGGGATATCGCGCTGGCCGAGGCGATCAAGGCCAAGGGCAATGTGGTGCAATGGTGGTCGGGCGAGAACGAGGCGAATGCCGGCTTTACCGCCAATGGCGCCACGGTCGGCCTGTGCTGGGATTCGACCGGCTTCAACCTGCGCAATGACGGCTACAAATATGTCGCCCCCAGCGAAGGTGCCTTTGCATGGCATCAGGGCTTTGTCCTGATGAAGAATGCGGCCAACGTCGAACAGGCGCATGAGTTCGTCAAATACGTCTCCACCGCCGAGGGCGCTGCGGGCTGGGCCACGGCCTTCTCGTCGAACCCGGTGGGCAAGGGCGCGGCGGACCTGATGAACCCCGATGTCTCGGCCTATTACAACGGCACCTTCAACGACGAGGCTCTGTCCAAGCTGTGGTGGTGGCCCGATCAGTCGGCAGAATTCCTCGCCAAGCGCGCCGAATACGCCGACAAATACAAGGCCGCCTGATCAAGGGGCCAACCCTATCCGCGCCGGGTTCCGCAAGGAGCCCGGCGTGCGTGTTTTCGGGCAGAAGCCACCGGCGCTGGACCAATCCGACAGGCCAATCTGGCTATAGCCATTGCAGGGTAATGGCGGCCTGCTAGGCTGCAACAAAGGCCATAACAAAAGACCAACAGGGGGAAGACGATCCAATGAGCGCAGGGATTGATCTTGATGACGTGTGTTGCGATTTCGGCAGCTTTCGCGCGGTGGACCATGCCAATGTCGCCATCAAGCCGGGAGAGTTCTTTTCCTTTCTGGGTCCGTCGGGCTGTGGCAAGACCACCATCCTGCGGATGATCTCGGGCTTTACCGAGCCGACGCAGGGCGCCATTCGCATCGGTGGCAAGGACATGAAGGGCCAGCGGCCAAACCAGCGGCCGACGGCGCTGATCTTTCAGAACCTCGCGCTGTTTCCGCTGATGTCGATCTGGGAGAACATCTCGTTCGGGCTTGAGGTGCGGGGCGTGGACAAGGCGACCCGCCGCGCCAAGGCCGAAGAGCTGCTGCGGCTGGTCGATCTGCCCGGTGCGGCCGACAAGATGGTCAGCCAGCTTTCGGGCGGCCAGAAGCAGCGGGTGGCGATTGCCCGGGCGCTGGCGGTGGAACCGGCGGTGATGCTCCTGGACGAACCCTTGTCGGCGCTGGACCTGAAACTGCGCCAGCATATGCGGGCCGAGTTGCGCGCCATCCAGAAACGCACCGGCGTCACCTTCATCTACATCACCCACGATCAGGGCGAGGCGCTGGCGATGTCCGACCGGGTGGGCGTCATGTCCCAGGGCCGCATCCAGCAGATCGCCGACCCGCGCGACATCTACAACAACCCGGTGAACGGGTTCGTCGCCAGCTTCGTCGGTGAAAACAACATCTTCGAGGGCACGGTCGGCCCCGCCGCCGAAGGTATGGCCGCGTTCTCGGGCCCGCATGGCGCTTTCCGCGCCCGGGTTTCGCCCGAAGCACAGGGCAAGGCGCTGAAGCTCTATGTCCGCCCCGAACATACCCGGCTGACCCCGACCGCCGCGGCGGAAAACTCTGTTGAGATCGAAGTGACCGAATTGGCCTTTGAGGGTGCCTTCATCTCGGTCCACGGGGCCGCCGCGGGAGGCAAGCGCCTGTCAGCCGAAGTGAAGAACGACGGCGTGACCCAGGTGCCGGAGGTCGGCGCCAAGGTCTTCGCGACCTTCGACCCAGCTCGCGCCCTGCTGCTTCCCGACGCGAATGTAAGGGGCTGAGCCATGCAGGATCTCATCCGCCGCTACGGAACCGGGCTGACCGCGGTCTTTTGCCTGTTGGTCGCCTTCTGGCTTTTGGTTCTGGTGATCCTGCCGAACTTCTCGATGCTGTTCGAAAGCTTCTACCCCTATCTGCCGGTCGCCGAACTGGGCGGGCCGAAGGATGTCTTCACGCTGCAGAACTATGAAAAGATCCTGGCCAACCCGATCGACACCAACTGGTTCGGGATCCCGATAACGCTGCCTATTCACATCAGCACCTTCCTTGACACGGTGTTCTTCTCGGCGACGGTCACCCTGTTCACGCTGATCCTGGCCTATCCGCTGGCCTATTTCCTGGCCAAGATCGCCCATCCGAAATCGATCCCGACGCTGCTCTTGCTGCTGTTCGTCCCGATGTGGGTCAGCGAGGCGCTGCGGGCATTTGCCTGGTACATCATCCTGACCTTCAACGGCCCGCTGAACACGCTGCTGAAGGCGCTCGGGATCATCGACCAAGGAGTGCGCTGGCAGAACGGGGTGGTCACCTCCTACGACGCCATCGTGATCGTGCTGACCTATTGCTACGTCCTGTTCATGCTGTTTCCGATCTATACCGCCATCACCTCGCTGGACACCAACCAGATTGAGGCGGCCGAGGATCTGGGCTCGCCTTGGTGGCGGACGCACTGGCGGGTGGTGATCCCCCATGCCAAACCGGGCATCGCATCGGGCTGCGTGATGGTCTTCATGCTGTCGGCAGGGTCGCTTCTGGTGCCGACCGTGGTCGGATCGACCAAGGCCAACTGGTTCCCGCAGACGATCTACACCTGGTTCAACGACGCGCTCGACTGGAACACGGGGGCGGCCTATTCGATGGTCTTTCTCCTGGTCTGCATCCTGTTCGTGATCCTTGCGATGCGCGCCTTCAAGGTCAAACTGTCGGATATCGCCAAATGAGCCGGAACCGCGCACTCCTCGGGCAGTTCTATTTCGCCCTGTTCATCCTGTATCTGCTGATCCCGCTGGTCGTCATGGCAGGGGCAGCCTTCAACGACAGCAAGCTTCCCACCGTGGCGCCGTGGAAGGGCTTCACCTGGGCCTGGTTCGGCGAACTTATTGCCGATGAAACCATGTGGGGCGCCTTCCTGAACTCGATTCTCGTCGCCCTGGCCGTCGTGGCCCTGGCCGTGCCGATCGGAACGGCGGCGGCCATCGTGCTGAGTTCGATCTCGGGCAAGTACCGCGCGACGCTCTATGGCATCATGGTCGCGCCGGTTCTGGCGCCGGGGCTGGTGATCGGCATCTCGACCGTGCTGTTCTGGAACCAGCTTGGCCACGCGACCGGGGCGGATGACTTTGCGTTCTTTGGGCGCGGCCTGCATCTGTCGGCGCTGGGACAGGTCAGCTATATCGCGGCCTATGTGATGCTGCTGGTGCTGGCGCGGCTGCAAAGCTTCGATCCGGGCCTGGAAGAGGCGGCGCTGGACCTGGGCGCGAATCACGGCCAGGTGCTGCGGCGCATCCTGCTGCCGCATCTCTATCCGGCCGTTGCGGCTTCGGCGGCCATCGCCTTCTTCCAGTCGATCGAGAACTTCAACGTCACCCTGTTCACCAAGGCGAACGCGACGACGCTGACAGTCTATGTCTTCAGCCAGGTCCGCTCGGGTATCACGCCGAAGATCAACGCGCTGGCCTTCCTGCTGATCCTGCTGACCCTGCTGCTGGCGCTGGTCTATGAAATGAACCGCCGCCGTCTGGCACGGATCGAGGCCGCGCGCGAAGCAGAAGCCCGCCGCGCCGCCTTCGCGGAAGAACTGTAACGAACCGGGGGGGCGCCCTGACCTGCGCCCCCATCCTCTCTCCAGAAATATCCCGGGGGTGCGGGGGCTGGCCCCCGCTCCGCGGCTTCACCCCTGTGCGGCATCCGCCATGAAGCCCGCCAGATCGCCATAGCCGGTAAAGCGCCGCTCATAGGCCAGACCCAGCCGCGCGGCACAGTCGCGCGCCCGGGCATCGAGCGCAGGGTCGTCGATCTGCGCCTGATAGACCAGCTTGGTGTAATTGCCGAAATACATGTCGCGCAGCTCGGGGTGGCGGTCCAGCCCCATCGGCTTCCAGACAAAGGCATCGAACTGCCGCACCAGAAAATCGGTCAGGTAGAAGGCGGTGAACTCGCTGTCGGCATGGGCGGCAAAGGTATCGTTGCCCTCAAAGAAGCTATAGCAATGCGGTCCGGCGATCATCTCGACCCCCAGACGGTCGCAGGCGGCCTGCAACTGGCCGCCGGTGCCGCAATCGGCGTAAAGCACATGGATGGCGTCATATTCGCCGCGCCGCGCCTCGACCTCGCGGACCACCTCTTCGGTGATCTTCTCGGGGTAGAGGTGCAGTTTCGCGGGCAGGCATTGCAGGTCCAGATGGTTCCAGCCGTTCAGCCGCTTCAGCGCCAGCACCTCATGCGCCAAGGCACCGCAAGCCAAAAGCAGCACACGCCCGGCCGCCTCGGGCGAAGGTCCGACCGCCAGCCCGCTTTCGGTCAGGCTGTCGTCATCCGGCGCCTTGTCCCCGGTCAGCGCCACGCAAGTCCCCGGACGGCGGCGGCCAGCACAAGGGCGCCAAGCGCCGCCCAGATCAGCGGCAGGTCCAGCGCCTGCACGGCCCAGAGCGTGGCTCCGGCGGCGGCGATCACGGCAAGGACAATGGCAAGAAAATGGGGCAGGGGCATCGCAATCTCCTCTGCAACAAAGATGGACCCGCGCGGCGCCTTTGCCAAGAGCCCGCCCCTCAGGCCGGCATCATATAGCCGCCGCGCACCACCATTTTCGGCCCGTTTTTGGTGAACAGCCGGCGCCCCTCGAACACCGTCCGGTAAAGCCAGGCGATTTCCTCGCCGGTTTCGCAATAGCCGATTTCGCCATCGGCAAAGAAGATGTCGATCTTCTCGTCGCCATGTTCGTCGGAATAGGTTTCCTGCGCGCCATGCAGGATCATCGGCACCCCGCAGCGGCGGTTGATGAAGGTCTGCACATCCAGAAATTCGGGGCTGCGGGAATGCGCCTCTCCCAGCCGCTCTTCAAAGACGGCGATGTTGCGGCCCGGGTCCGAGGCCGGAACGATGCCGTAAAGATCGAAGTCGCCGTGAATGTATTTGCCCGCCAGAAGATGGCTGCTGGACGAGAATTTCAGGCAGCCATAGCGTTTGCTCGCCGGGTCAAGATCGACGAAATACTGCTTGCCGCCCGGCACATAGGTCAGGCTTTGCTGATCTTCCCATGTGCGGACCTTCTCGTGGATCTGGGCCTGCGAAAAGCTGCCCCAGATGTCCAGCGCCTTTTGGTATTTCTTGTCGGTCTCATAGGCGGCGGGGCCGGTGACCGTGGGGTCCACCACCAGCCCGGCACAGTCGATCTGGCCCGCCACCGGATGGGCATAGGGGTTGTTCGCCGTCTTGGCCTTGCAGTCCAGCCGCTTGGCCACGCAATCCTTGTCGCCGATGAAGCGCAGCGACATCAGATTGGTCCGCCGCACCAGAATGGTGACGTTGAACAGCTTTGCCGCATCCTGAAAGACGCGCTTGTGTTCGGGGGACATGGCAACTTCGGGCATGACGGACCTTCGGGGGCAAAGCATCGGCTGAAATGCCGACAGATTGCCATACTGCGCGCCCCGGGCAAGTCAAAAGGCCCCGCAGATCGCGCTGCGGGGCCTTTCCATACCTTGCGGGCGGTCTCAGCCGTTCATCTGGTTGTGCTTGCGCGCAACCCAGGTCTTGGCGGTTTCCACCGCGACGGCCGCATCGCGGCAATAGGCATCGGCGCCGATCGCCTTGCCGAACTCTTCGTTCAGCGGCGCACCGCCGACGAGGATGATGTAATCCTCGCGCAGGCCCTTTTCCTTCATCGTGTCGATCACGACCTTCATATAGGGCATGGTGGTGGTCAGCAGGGCCGACATGCCAAGGATATCGGGCTGTTCGGTTTCCAGCGCCTCGAGATATTTCTCGACGCTGTTGTTGATGCCCAGGTCCTTCACCTCAAAGCCGGCGCCTTCCATCATCATGGCGACAAGGTTCTTGCCGATGTCGTGGATGTCGCCCTTGACGGTGCCGATCACCATCTTGCCCATGCGCGGCGCGCCGGTTTCGGCCAGAAGCGGCTTGAGGATGGCCATGCCCGCCTTCATCGCATTGGCGGCGAGCAGCACTTCGGGAACGAAGAGGATACCGTCGCGGAAGTCGGCGCCGACAATCGTCATGCCCGCGACCAGCGCCTTGGTCAGGACGTCATAGGGCGTCCAGCCGCGTTCCAAGAGGATGTTGACGCCTTCCTCGATCTCTTCCTTCAGACCGTCGTAAAGGTCGTCATGCATCTGCAGGACAAGTTCGTCATCGGAAAGTTCGGACAGGATGATTTCGTCGTCGGCCATCTGGGCGCTCCTTCGGGCAGTTGCCATGTGTCTGGGGCCAAAGCCCGGCTGGCACTTTTCGGTTTACGACATGGCCGAAGTCAAAGCCGACAGCAAGGGGTCGCAGGCGGGAAAAGACTTGGGAATGTTCCCGTAATGTTCTATCATGCCGCCATGACCAGAACCGACCGCACCCTTTTGCCCGGAAGCCGGGTCCGTGCCCGGGGCACGGCCGACAATGCCGCCGGCCGGTATGAGCCGACAGCCCGTATCGCCTTTGACGATGGCTGGGATATCGAAGAGACCGACCGGCTCTTGAAAACCGAGGTGCGGGCAGAGGTTCCGCGCTCGGCTCTTACGTTCAACCGCTCTCCCGACCTGCCGTTTGATCGCTCGATCAATCCCTATCGCGGCTGCGAACATGGCTGCATCTATTGCTTTGCCCGGCCAAGTCATGCCTATCTCAACCTCTCGCCGGGTCTCGATTTTGAGACCCGGCTGATCGCCCGCCCCGGCATCGGCGCCGTGCTTGAGCGGGAGTTGCGGGCGAAGTCCTACACGGTGGCGCCGGTGGCGTTGGGCACCAATACCGACCCCTATCAGCCTTGCGAAGCCGAATGGCGGGTCATGCGCGAGGTGGTCGTTGTGCTGGCGGCCTTTCGCCATCCGCTGGCCATCACCACCAAGGGCACGCTGATCGAACGCGACCTTGACCTGCTGGCACCGATGGCGGCGCAGGGGCTCTTGCGGGTGGGGATTTCGGTCACCACGCTGGACCCCGGCCTGTCGCGGCGGATGGAACCGCGGGCCGCAGCACCCGCGAGGCGGCTTGAGGTGATCCGGCGGCTGACGGCGGCGGGTGTGCCGGTGCGGGCCATGGTGGCGCCGGTGGTGCCCGGCCTGACCGACCACGAGCTTGAGCCGATCCTTGCAGCGGTGAAGCAGGCGGGGGCGGTGGCCGCCAGCTATATCGCGCTGCGCCTGCCCGGCGAGGTGGCGCCGCTGTTTCGGGACTGGCTGGCAAGCCATGTGCCCGACCGCGCGGCCAAGGTCATGGCCCGGGTGCGCGACATGCACGGCGGGCGCGACTATGACCCGGAATGGGGCCGGCGGATGAAGGGGCAGGGGCTTTGGGCGGAACTTCTGGCGCAGCGTTTCGCCAAGGCAGTGAAGCGGCTGGATCTGGTGCGCGACATGCCGGGGCTGCGCTGCGACCTGTTTGCACCACCGCCCCGGGCAGGGGATCAGATGAGCCTCTTCTGAGGCTCATCCAAATTTCTTCGAAGAAATTTGCAAATTCGTTCGAACGAATTTGGCCCGGCCCTAGCCGCGGCGCCCGCGCCGTTCGCGCTTCGGCTCGCCCGAGGTGTCGCCGGTGCCGTCCGAGGCCGAAGAGAAGCCACCCAGCTTGGCCGAAACATCCTCAAGCGTCGGCTTCGGGCCGCGCGGCCGGGTTTCCAGCGCCGCGCGCATCGCCACCAGATGTTCGGCCATGGTGCCGCAGCAGCCGCCGATGATCTTCACCCCGGCATCGCGCGCCAGCACGGCATATTCCGCCATCAATTCCGGGGTGCCGTCATAATGGATATGGCCGTCGTGATATTTCGGGATGCCGGCATTGCCCTTGGCGATCACCGGAAAATGGGCGCCATGGGCGATGAAGCCCATGACTGTGCGCATCAGGTCGCTGGCGCCGACGCCGCAATTGGCACCGAAGGCCAGCGGCGGATAGGGCAGGGTATCGACCAGATCGGACAGCCCGGCCGAAGTGACGCCCATCATCGTGCGCCCGGCGGTGTCAAAGCTCATCGTGCCGCACCACGGCATTCCGGCAAGCCGGGCCGCCTCGGCGGCGGCCTTGTATTCCTCGGGCGCGGAAATGGTCTCGATCCACAGCACATCGGCGCCGCCTTCCTTCAGGCCCTCGGCCTGTTCGTGGAAGATTTCGACGGCGGTGGCATGGGTCATGGTGCCCATCGGTTCAAAGATCTCGCCGGTCGGACCGACCGAGCCGGCGACGATCACGGTGCGGCCCGAGGCATCGGCGATTTCGCGGCCCAGTGCTGCGCCGACGCGGTTCAGCTCGCGCACACGGCCTTGCGCATTGTGCAGCTTCAGCCGGGCGGCATTGCCGCCGAAGGTGTTGGTCAGGAAGATGTCCGACCCGGCTTGAACCGAGCCGCGATAAAGGCTGCGGATATTCTCGGGCTTGTCGGTGTTCCAAAGCTCCGGCGGTTCTCCTGCCGTCAGACCCATGTTGAACAGGTTGGTTCCGGTGGCGCCATCGGCCATCAGCCAGTCGCGGGTGGACAGGAGCTGCGAGAGTTTATCGAGGGACATGATCCGCCTTCGGTCCTTGGGGCTTTGCCTTCTCCTGCCATGGGCAGGGGGCGTTGGCAAATTCATAATCCGCATGATGATGTTCGACGCGGCGCGGGGCAATTGCGCAGGCCCCCGGTGCGGCAGGGGGGCAAAAAGCAGGGGCCGGACGCCGTCCTGCGGTGCCCGGCCCCCTGAACCGCCTGAAGCGGGATCAGAATTCGTTCATCAACTGCGCCTTGGCGACCGGCAGCAATTCGGCCAGTTTGGCGCGAATCTCGTCGGCGCTGGCCTTGCTCCCCAGATCGGCCGCCAGCTTGCGCACCACGTCTTCGTCGCCGGCCTCTTCGAAATCGGCGGCGACCACGCTCATCGCATATTCGGCGGCGGCATCGCCCTCTTTGCCCAGAAGCCCGGCGGCCCAGAGACCCGTCAGCTTGTTGCGGCGCGCCTCGGCGCGGAACTGCATCTCCGAGTCATGGGCGAACTTGTTTTCGAAGGCATTCTCGCGGTCGTCGAACGTGGTCATGGGCTGGCCCTCCGGGGTCATGGATGCGTCATGGATGCTTTCTTCCCATATGCCCAAGCCGGGGCATCGCTTCAAGCCCCTGCAAGCTGCGGCTGATGCGCCCGGGGTCAATCGGGGGTCAATCCGGGGTCAATCGGGGGCAGATGCCAGCGGCAGGCGGTCATCCGGGCCGAAACCGCACAGGACTTCGTATCGCGCCAACCCGCCGCCCGCATCCGGGTGCGCAGGACGGGCTCGGGCAGGGGGGGGCCTCTGCCCTTTGGGGTTACCGTCCAGAGCGGCAGACCGGGATGGTCCGCCATCACCAAGAGCGCCGCCTCCAGTGCAGCAAGGTCGGGCAATTCGGCAACGGCCAGCACGGGCGACCCGGCCCCATCCCCATCCCCGACCCCGGCAAGGGCCTCCAGCAGCGCGGCATCGGTCACCGGACCCAGCCGCAGCACGGCCCTGTCCGGGCCGATGCCCAGCTTTTCGGCCAGCCCCGGCGGCGGTTTGGCCAGCGCGCGGACCCAGGCTGCGGCCTCCCGCGCGCCAAGATCGGCTTCGATCACGCCCGGCCGGGTCTCGATCCGCAGGGTATCGCCCGCGGCGGCAAAGCCGGTGACCTCGCCCCGCGCGATCCGCGCCCGCACCGCGCCGCGCAGGATCAGTCCTTCGGCCTCAAGCAACAGCTTGCCGGGGCCTGCCTTGCCGTCAAACCGGATTTCGCCCGCCGCTTCGCGCCCCATCACACCCTCCATGGCTGCGTCTGAGCCTGCCAGAGCAGGCCGGATTCGTCACGCCCGGGTTGCGTCTGGGCTGAGGGTTGCTTATAGCCGCAGCCAAAGGGAGGGGTGGCCAGCGCCGCCCCGTTTCCCATTGGAACAGAGGCATCCATGGCGCGCAGGAAAAAGGTCTACGAGGGCAAGGCGAAGATCCTTTACGAAGGGCCGGAGCCGGGCACCCTGATCCAGTATTTCAAGGATGATTCCGCCCCGTCGCAAACCGAAGCCGCCCCGGCGGCGGTCGATGGCAAGGGCGTTCTGAACAACCGGCTGTCGGAATTTTTCATGGCCGGGCTGAACTCGATCGGTGTGCCGACCCATTTCATCCGCCGCCTGAACATGCGCGAGCAACTGGTGCGGATGGCCGAAATCATCCCGCTGGAGGTGGTGATCCGCAACTTTGCCGCGGGCGATCTGTCGTCGCGGCTGGGCATCCCCGAGGGCACGCCGCTGCCGCGCCCGATTGTGGAATATTACTACAAGGACGAACGGCTGAACAATCCGATGGTGGCCGAAGAGCATATCGTGGCCTTCGGCTGGGCCAACCAGCAGGATCTGGACGATATCGTGGCGCTGGCGCTGCGGGTGAATGACTTTCTGTCGGGCGTGATGATGGGCGTGGGCATCCGGCTGGCCGATTTCCGGCTGGAAGTAGGCCGGGTCTGGGAGGGCGATTTCATGCGCCTGATCGTGGCGGATGAGATCAGCCCCGACAGTTGCCGTCTCTGGGATATCCGCGCCGCCGCCGAGCGCGAGGCGGCCGGCGCGCAGGGGACCGAACCCGGGCCGCTGGCGGATGTCTATTCGGAACTCGCCCGGCGTCTGGGGGTGCTGCCCTCGAACGTCACGCATACCACCAAGCCGACGCTGATCAACTGAGCCGCACTTGCCTCTTGCCGCCCGGCGATGCGGGCGGTAAGGGGCGCCATAGCCTGAAACCAGCCTGCAACCTTCGGAGAATGCCATGAAAGCCCGTGTCACCGTGATGCTGAAAACCGGCGTTCTGGATGTTCAGGGCGAAGCGGTGCGCCATGCGCTGGGTACGCTCGGCTTTGCCGGGGTGCAGGGGGTGCGGCAGGGCAAGGTGATCGAGCTGGACCTGGCCGAAACCGATGCCGTCGCCGCCGAAGCCGCCGTCAAGGCGATGTGCGACAAGCTGCTGGCCAATACCGTGATCGAAAGCTACCGCGTCGAACTGCTGTAAGCGCCACGCAAATTCCTTCGAAGGAATTTGCAAATCTTTTCGAAAAGATTTGCGTTGCGCGACCGGAAACGTCGCGCCCGGGCAGGACGCCGTGCAGCGTCGCCGCCGTAATGCGGTGAGCTTTCGGAGAGTTTGCCATGCGTGCCGCCGTCATTCGTGCCTATAACGCCGACCTCGGCCTTGAGACCGTCGCCGATCCGGTTTGCGAGGCCGATGGCGTGGTGCTGAAGGTGCTGTCCTGCGGCATCTGCCGCAGCGACTGGCATGGCTGGGTCGGCGAGCATCCCAAGGTCAAGCCCGGCGCTATCCCGGGCCATGAATATTGCGGTGAGGTGGTCGAGGCCGGGTCTTTGTCGGGCTGGAAGCCGGGCGACCGGGTGATTGCGCCCTTCATCCTGTCTTGCGGGCAATGCCCGGAATGCCGCTCGGGCCACAGCACCACCTGCCGGGCGCAGCGGGTGCCGGGCTTTGGTGAGCCGGGGGCCTGGGCGGAATATGTCAGCGCGCCACATGCCCACAATCTGGCCCGGCTGCCCGAAAGCCTGTCGCCCGCGCTGGCGGCGGGGCTGGGCTGCCGCGTCACGACCGCCTGGCACGCGCTGACCGGGCGGGCGGCCTTGCAGGCGGGTGAATGGCTGGCGGTGCATGGCACCGGCGGGGTGGGGCTGTCGCTCTTGCTTCTGGGCCGGGCGCTGGGGGCGCGGGTAGTGGTGGTCGATGTGGTGCCCGAACGGCTGGCCCATGCGCTGTCGCTCGGGGCGGAACTGGCCTTCGATGCGCGCGAGGGCGATGTGGCGGCGCGGATCGTCGAGGCGACCGGGGGCGGCGCCCATGTCAGCGTCGAGGCGCTGGGGATTGAGGCGACCGCCAATGGCTCGATCGAATGTCTGCGGCCCTTGGGGCGGCATGTGCAGGTGGGGCTGCCGGTGGGCCATACCGCGACCATGCAGATCAACATGAACGCGGTCTACATGAAGCAACTGGCGCTTTACGGCTCGCGCGGGATGCCTTCCTGGCGCTATCCCTCGCTTCTGACGATGATCGAGACCGGGCGGGTCGATGTGCGGCCCATCGTGGCGCGTGAGGTGCCCTTGTCGGCGACCAGTGCCGAGTTGCGCGCCTTTGGCGGGCCGATGCCGCCCGGTGTGGCGGTGATCACCGATTTCACCGGGTAAAAGGGGCGCTGCCCCTCGGCCCCCGATGGGGGCCTCACCCCGGGATATTTTCGCCAAGATGAAAGCCGGGGCCGGATTGGCTCTGGATGCCGCGGCTGCATTGCGCTAAGGCCGGGCCATCCCCAGACAGAGGATTTCCGCGATGAAAGCTGCCGTCGTTACCTTCCCCGGGTCGAATTGTGACCGCGATCTTGCCGTCGCCTTCGAGCGGGCGGGCTATCAGGTGGCGCGGGTCTGGCACAAGGACAGCGCCCTGCCCGAAGGGGTAGATGTGGTGGGCGTGCCGGGCGGCTTTTCCTTTGGCGATTATCTGCGTTGCGGGGCCATCGCCGCGCAATCGCCCATTGCGGCGGCGATCCGGGCCCATGCGGCGCGCGGCGGCTATGTGCTGGGCATCTGCAACGGCTTTCAGGTTCTGACCGAGATGCAGCTTCTGCCGGGCGCGCTGATGCGCAATGCCGGGCTGAAATTCGTCTGCAAGCCGGTGGGCCTGCGGGTGGAGACCACCGACAGCGCCTTTACCGCCGGTTATGGCAAGGGTTCGGTCATCACCGTGCCGGTGGCGCATCACGATGGCAATTACACCATTGATGCCGAGGGACTGGCCGCGTTGCAGGCCGAAGACCGCATCGCCTTCCGCTATACCCAGACGCCCAATGGCGCGATGGATGACATTGCCGGGGTGCTGTCGGCCAACCGCCGCGTGCTGGGCATGATGCCCCACCCCGAGCGGGTGGTGGACCCGGCCCATGGCGGGGCCGATGGGGCGGCGTTGTTTGCCAGCCTGATGGGCGGGATGGCGCTGGCCTGAGCGGGCCTGCCTTGAGGGCCGGCAGGGGGGCGCCTAAACTGGCGCCATGCAGGACGTGAACGATCCGACCCAAAGCGGCGATTCCGCCCCCGCCGCCGTTTCCTGGCGGATGCGTCTGGCTGTGGGCCTGCTGCTGGTCGTGGCGGCGGGCACGGTTCTGACCACCAACCGCTGGCTGTCCGAGCGGTTTACCGAAACCACGCGAAACCGGGCCGAGCTGCGGCTGGCCTTGTATTCCGGTAACGTTATCAGCGAGTTGCAGCGCACCTCGGTTGTGCCCTTGCTGTTGACGGATGATCCCGCGATCCGCGATGCGCTGGTGCGCGACAGCTTTCCCGACACCACCCTGCGCCTGATGCAGGTGCAGGAGGAAATCGGCGTCGCCTCGATCATGCTCTTGGACAAGGACGGGCGCACTGTGGGGGCGACGGACCGCAACCTTCTGGGCACTTCGCACCGCGACCGCAGCTATTTCTTCGAGGCGCAGCGCAGCCGCGACACGGTCTTTGCCGCCGCTCCGCGCGAAGGGGGCGGGTTCGACTTTACCTATTCGCGCGGCATCACCGCCGAGGGGCGGGTGCTGGGTGTGATCGTGGTCGGCGTGGACCTGATGAAGCATGAACGCGCCTGGGCGGGCCTGCAGGACGAGGTGGTGGTGGCCGACAGCGAGGGCACCGTCCTTTTGGCGACCGAGCCGGTCTGGCGCGGCAAGTCGGTGGAACAGGCGCTGATCTCGCCCGAGGCGCCCTCGGCCTTTGGCCGGGCGCTGAAAGGGGCGGCGGATTGGGCGCAGAACCCGCCCGATGCCTATGTCTCGGGCGAGGCGGTGCTGCGGACCGAGGCGCGGGTGCCGTTCCGCGGCTGGAAGATGATCACCTTTACTGAATATGATTCGGTGCGCGAACGGGTGAACGGCGTGATCGCGCTGGAGATCATGGGCTTTGCCATTCTGGCGGCGCTGACATTCTACATGCTGTCGCGGCGGGCCTGGTCGCAATCGCAAAGCTTCCGGCGCGAGTCGGCGGAGTTGCGTCTGCTGAATGCCCGGCTCAGCCGCGAAATCGCCGAGCGCGAGAAGGTGCAGAAGAACCTTGAGGTTGCCGAACTGACCCTTGCACAATCGTCCAAGCTGGCCGCGCTGGGGGAAATGTCAGCGGCGGTCAGCCATGAGCTGAACCAGCCATTGGCGGCGATGAAGACCTATCTGGCGGGCGCGAGGCTGTTGTTGCAGCGCAAGCGGCCGGAAGAGGCGCTGTCGTCGTTCCAGCGCATTGACGATCTGATCGAGCGGATGGGCGCCATCACCCGGCAGCTCAAATCCTATGCACGCAAGGGCGGCGAGGCGTTCGAGCCGGTGGATTTGCGCAATGCGCTGTCGTCCGCGCTGTCGATGATGGAGCCGCAGTTGAAGGCGCGGGTGGTGCGCATCACCCGCACCCTGCCGCGCCAGCCGGTCATGGTGATGGCCGACCGCATTCGGCTGGAGCAGGTGATCATCAACCTGTTGCGCAACGCGCTGGATGCCACCAAGGATGTGGCGGCGCCGCAGATCGACCTGCTGCTCTCGGCGGGTGAGTTGGCCACGTTGCGGGTGCGCGACAATGGCCACGGCATTCAGGAACTCGATAACATCTTCGAGCCCTTCTACACGACGAAGAAACCCGGCGAGGGCGTTGGACTGGGGCTGGCGATTTCGTCCGGCATCGTGACCGACCTTGGCGGACGGCTGACAGCCCATAACGCCGAAGGCGGCGGGGCGGTTTTTGAAATGCAATTGCCGGTTCTCGGCAAGGAAGCGGAAGCAGCGGAGTAACGCATGGCACGAGCGATGAAAGTGGCGATCGTGGATGACGAGGCCGACATGCGGGCCTCGATCAGCCAGTGGCTGGCGCTGTCGGGCTTTGACACCGAAACCTATGCCAGCGCCGAAGAGGCGCTGAAGGTGATCGGCCCGGAATGGCCCGGTGTGGTCGTCAGCGACATCAAGATGCCGGGGATGGATGGCATGGCCTTCCTGAAGCGGCTGATGGGGATGGATTCCGGCCTGCCGGTGATCCTGATCACCGGGCACGGCGATGTGCCGATGGCGGTCGAGGCGATGCGGGTGGGCGCCTATGATTTCCTGGAAAAACCCTTCAACCCCGACCGGATGACCGAACTGGCCAAGCGCGCCACGCAGGCGCGGCGTCTGACGCTGGACAACCGGGCGCTGCGCCGCGAACTGGCCGATGGTTCGGTCCTGATGAAGAAGCTGATCGGCGGTTCCCCGGCGATGGAGCGGCTGCGCGAGGATATCCTTGATCTGGGGCAGGCCGACAGCCACGTCCTGATCGACGGCGAGACGGGAACCGGCAAGACGCTGGTGGCCCATGCGCTGCACGCAGTGGGGCCGCGGGCCTCGAAGAAATTCGTCACGGTGTCCTGCGCGGCATGGGGCGAGGATCAGCTTGCGGCCAAGCTCTTTGGCCCGTCCGAGGACGGCAACCTGCCGCTGATCGAAGAGGCGCGGGGTGGCACGCTTTGCCTTGAGGATATCGAAAGCCTGTCGCACCCGTTGCAGGCGCGGCTCTTGACGCTGATCAACGAACAGGGCACCCCACCGGAAACCCGGATCATCGCCATCTGCAACGAACACGCCCCCGACCGCACGCTGGAAGATGCGCTGCGGCCCGACCTGTTCTATCGGCTGGGCGCCATGACCATCATCTGCCCGCCGCTGCGGGCGCGGGGCGAGGATATCCTGACGCTGTTCGCCCGCGCTTCGGAGCAGTTTTCCGAGGAATATGGCTGCGACGCGCCGCAGGTGACGGCGCAGGAGGCCGCGCAACTCTTGCAGGCGCCCTGGCCGGGCAATGTGCGCCAGTTGGTGAATATCGCCGAGCGGGCGGTGTTGCAGAACCGGCGCGGCTCGGGCTCGATCGCCTCGCTTCTGATGGCCGACAACGAGAACTCCGGCCCGGCGATGACGACCGAGGGCAAGCCGCTCAAGGAATATGTCGAAAGCTTCGAGAAGATGCTGATCGACAATACCATGCGCCGCCACAAGGGCAGCATCACCGCCGTCATGGACGAATTGTGCCTGCCGCGCCGGACGCTGAACGAGAAGATGGCGAAATACGGGTTGCAGCGGCAGGATTACGTCTGACGGGGCGGCTTGGCGGGCGGTGCGTGCAAGCACGCACCCTACCGCGGGGCTGCCCCGACGAATCCCCATTGTCATTCGCCGGTTTTTGCCCATAGGGTCGTCTTGCGCGTGTCATGGACACGTCACGGAATTCTCCCCTTCCGCTCTGGCGCGTTACCCGCACCGAAAAGAAGGGGTCGGATCGGCCCGGCAACGGGCTGCTAGCTTGCCCGCAAGTCATTGACGAAACGGGCTTTTTCAGGTGGGCGGCGCAAGCCGCTCTGGTGAGACCCGCAATGGAGCGTGCGTTCAACAGGCTGACAGGCGAGGGGTGCCCACAGGGCACAGCCCGCCCGCAAGCCATGCGCGCCCTAGCCCGAACAAGACGCCTCAACCCGATTGCCCTTGACGCCGGACCTGGGTCCGGCCCGGGGGCATCGACCGGGCGCAAGAGAAATACATGTCACGCAAAATGCTCATCGACGCCACCCATTCCGAGGAAACTCGGGTGGTCGTGGTGGACGGAAACAAGGTTGAAGAATTCGACTTTGAAACCGTAAACAAGCGCCAGCTTGCCGGAAACATCTATCTGGCCAAGGTGACGCGGGTCGAACCCTCGTTGCAGGCGGCCTTTGTGGATTATGGCGGAAACCGCCATGGCTTCTTGGCCTTTGCCGAAATCCACCCTGATTATTACCAGATCCCGGTGGCCGACCGCAAAGCCCTGCTGGAAGAAGAGCGCGCCTACAACCGCGCGCAAGAGGAAGAGGACAACCGCCGCCAGCGCGCCCGTCCGCCCCGTCCCGCCCCCAAGGCCGAAACCGCCGCAACCGGCGATGAGGTCAGCATCGGCGGCATGGATGTGGTCGATCTGGGCGAGGAAACCGGCGCCGATGCGCTGGTCGAGGCGGCGGCCCCCGCCGATCATGCCCATACCCACCACGTCGCTTCGGTCGATGCCGAAGACGGCGAGGCGCCCTATCGCTCGATCGACCACGCATCCGACACCGATGACGAGATCGAATCGATCGCCGAAGAGGATGTGGCCGAAGAAATCAGCGCCCCGCGCAAGCCGCGTCCGCGCCGCTACAAGATTCAGGAAGTGATCAAGGTCCGCCAGATCATGCTGGTGCAGGTGGTCAAGGAAGAGCGGGGCAACAAGGGCGCCGCGTTGACCACCTATCTGTCGCTGGCCGGTCGGTATTGCGTTCTGATGCCCAACACGGCACGCGGCGGCGGCATCAGCCGCAAGATCACCAATGCGGTGGACCGCAAGAAGCTGAAGGAAATCGCGCAAGAGATCGAGGTGCCCGATGGCGCCGGTCTGATCATCCGCACCGCTGGCGCCAAGCGCACCAAGCCCGAGATCAAGCGAGACTGCGAATATCTCATGCGGCTCTGGGAAGAGATCCGCGAGCTGACCCTGCGCTCCATCGCGCCGGCCCAGATCTATGAGGAAGGCAACCTGATCAAGCGCACGATCCGCGACCTTTACTCGAAAGAGATCGAGGAAGTGCTGGTCGAGGGCGAGGCGGGTTACCGCACCGCCAAGGACTTCATGCGGATGATCCTGCCGGCCAATGCCCGCGATGTGAAACGCTATGACGAACAGATGCCGCTTTTCGCCCGCTATCAGGTGGAAAGCTATCTGGGCGGCATGTTCAACCCGGTGGTGCAACTGAAATCCGGCGGTTACATCGTCATCGGCATCACCGAGGCTTTGGTTGCCATCGACGTGAACTCGGGGCGCGCCACGAAAGAGGGGTCGATCGAGGAAACCGCGCTCAAGACCAACCTTGAAGCCGCCGAAGAGGTCGCCCGCCAGTTGCGCCTGCGCGATCTGGCCGGTCTGATCGTGATCGACTTCATCGACATGGAAGAGCGGCGCAACAACGCCGCCGTCGAAAAGCGCCTCAAGGACAAGCTGAAGACCGACCGCGCGCGGATTCAGGTTGGCCGCATCTCGGGCTTTGGCCTGATGGAGATGAGCCGCCAGCGCCTGCGCCCGGGGATGCTGGAAAGCACCACCCAGCCTTGCCCGCATTGCCATGGCACCGGGCTGATCCGCTCGGATGACAGCATGGCGTTGCAGGTGCTGCGCGCGCTGGAAGAAGAGGGCACGCGCAAACGGTCGAAGGAAGTGCTGCTCAAGGCGCCGGTCGGCATCGTGAACTTCCTGATCAACAACAAGCGCGAGCATATCGCGCTGATCGAGGCGCGCTATGGCATGTCGGTGCGGATCGAGGCCGATCCTTCGCTGATCAGCCCCGATTATGTGATTGAGAAGTTCAAGACCGCCACCCGCGTCGTGCCCGAGCCGGGCGCGGTGATTTCCGGCAATGCCAGCCTGATGGGCGCTCCGGTGGCCGAAGAGGATGAAGCCGACGATCTGGTCGAAGAAGAGATCGTCGAAGAGGCCGAGGATGAGGCGGTTGAAACCGCCGAAGCTCCGGCTGCTGCCGAAGGGGCCGCTGGCGGCACCAAGAAGCGCCGCCGTCGGCGTCGTCGGCGGAAACCGGGCGCTCCGGGGCAGACGGATGCCGCGGGCAGCGAAGGCGATGACGACGGCGAAGAGGATGACGGCGAAGATGGCGATGCCGCCGAAGCTGTCGTCGAGGTGGTTGAGGTCGTGGCCGAGGTTGCGGTTGTTGCCGAAGCCGTGGCTGCGCCGGTTGCTGAAGTTGTCGTCGCTGACGTGGCTGCTCCTGCTGCCGAAGCCGTGGCCGAAGGGGCTGAACCCGCACCCAAGCGCACCGTGACCCGCACCCGCCGCGCCGCTGCCCCCAAGGTGGCCGCTGCCGAGGCGGAACCGGCCGCGCCGAAGACCACCCGCAGCCGCGCTCCGGCCAAGCCCAAGGCCGCCCCGGTCGAGGCGCCCGTCGAAGCTGCCGATGCGGCAGTCAAGCCGAAGACCACCCGCAGCCGCAAACCGGCGGCCCCCAAGGCCGCACCGGAAGCCGCGGCCGAAACCCCGGCCGAAGCCGCCGCTCCGGTTGCGGAACCGGCCGCCGAACTTCCGGCGCTGCAACCCGATCCCGGTCTGGCCACCGTGGCCGCCGAAGGTCCGGTTCCCGATCCGCAAGAGGCGGCGGCGCCCGAACCTGCGGGCGACAAGCCCCGGCGCAAGGGCTGGTGGTCGCGCTGATCACAAGAGAGGGCGGCAGGTGATCCTGCCGCCCTTCGTCTTTCAGCCGCCGCGCCGGATCAGATAGAGACCAAGGCCCCCCTCCTGCCGCCCCTCCAGAAAGTCATGCCCCGCTTCGGCGCAGAAATGCGGCAGGTCCACCGCCGCCATGCCGTCAGTCGCCCGCACCCGCAGCACCGCACCCGGCGCCATCGCCATCAGCCGCTTGCGCGCCCGCAGCACGGGCAGCGGGCAAAGCAGCCCCTCGCAATCAAGCTCTTCATCCCATTCCATGGCCGGCTCTTTCATTCTGGCCTTTCATCTTGGCCCAAATATCCCCGCCGGAGGCTCCTGCGCCAGCCCCCAATGCACCCCACGCAGGCGTGACCGCCCGCCGCAGGCCAGAGGGGTGCCAAGGGGGTGACGCCGCGCGCCGCCCGCGCTACACCCTTGACCAAAGGAGCCCCCATGTTCGGCATCGACCTTTTCGACGCGGCGCTGATCCCGGCCATGACGGTGGCCGCCCTTGCGGGCGTGCTGTCGTTTCTCAGCCCCTGCGTGCTGCCCATCGTGCCGCCCTATCTGGCCTATATGTCGGGCATTTCGGTGGGCGAGATGAAACAGGGCCGGTCGCCCCTGCTGGCGGCGCTGTTCTTTGTTCTGGGGCTTTCGACGGTCTTTCTGCTCCTCGGGGCTGCCGCCTCGGCCTTTGGGGCGTTCTTCCTTGGCAATGCCGATCTGTTCTCGACTGCTGCCGGGATCGTCGTCATGATCTTCGGGGCGCATTTCCTGGGGGTGATCCGCATTCCGCTTCTGGACCGCGAAATGCGGATGGATGCGGGCCAACAGGGCGGCTCGGCCTTTGGCGCCTATGTGCTGGGGCTGGCCTTCGCCTTTGGCTGGACCCCCTGCATCGGGCCGCAACTGGGCGCCATCCTGTCGCTGGCGGCGCAAGAGGGCAGCGTGGGCCGCGGCATGGCGCTTTTGGCCGTCTACGCCGCCGGGCTGGGCCTGCCCTTCCTGCTGGTCGCGGCCTTCTTCGCGCGGCTCTCGCCTTTGGTGACTTTCCTCAAGCGTCACGCCCAAAGGATCGAGCGGATCATGGGGCTGCTGTTGTGGACCATTGGCCTTCTGATGCTGACGGGGGGCTTTTCGGCCTTTTCCTTCTGGCTGCTGGATACCTTCCCGAGCTTGGCCGAACTGGGCTAGCCTGACCAAGATTCGCCCCATTCTGCCGCCAGAGTGGCGCCGGAAGGGAAGACCGGATGAGGATGGACAGACCACAGGCAGACAGCGCACGCTTGGCGGAAACCCGCGTCTTCCGGCGGAGGGTGTTCTATATTCCGGGCTATGATCCGTTCCACCCCCGCCGCTACCGCGAGCTTTACCGCAAGGAGGGGCAGGCTCAGGCGCAGGTTTCCGGCTATGAACTGGGCTTGCGCCCGCGCCGGGGCAGCGGCCCCTATGGCTGGAGCGCGACCGCCACCATGGACGGCGCCCGCGCCGAAGCCGAGGTCGAGGTGCTGGTCTGGGCCGATATCGTCAAAGGCTCGATGTCGGCGGGGATTGCCGCCACCTATCTGCAACTGATCCGCACCGCCTGGGCCTATATCGGGTCGGGCGCGCTGTTCCGGCTGATGCGGCTGCGCAAGGGGCCTATGATCGCGGCGCTTTATCCCATCGTCTTTCTGCTGGCGCAGCTTGCTGTGGCGATTCTGGCGGGGTGGGGCATCGGGCGGCTGGCGGGGTTGATCCATCCCCTGGCGGGCTGGGCGGTGGGGCCGGCGCTGGTCTGGCTGGTGCTGCGCGGCTTTCGCCGCTGGGACAACAAGGTCTTTGCCTGGTATCTGATGCATGATTACGCCTATTCGGCGCAGGACGGCGGCGCCAACCCGCCCGAGCTTGAGGCGCGGATGGTCGCCTTTCGCCAGCAGATCGCGGCGGCGCTGGCCGAGGATGTCGATGAGGTTCTGGTGGTCGGTCATTCCTCGGGCGCGCATCTGGGCGTGTCGATTCTGGCCGACCTGATCCGCGCCGGCCTGCCCGAACGGCGCCCGGCGCTGGGCTTTCTGACGCTGGGGCAGGTGGTGCCGATGGTGTCCTTCCTGCCCAAGGCGCGGCGGCTGCGGGGTGATCTGGCCTATCTTTCGGCGCGTGATGAGCTGACATGGGTGGATGTGACCGCCCCCGGCGACGGCTGCGCCTTTGCGCTTTGCGACCCGGTGGCGGTGACCGGCGTGGCGCCCGAGGGCAAGCGTTGGCCGCTGGTGATTTCGGCGGCGTTTACCCAGACACTCAGCCCCGCCCGGTGGAAAGAATTGCGCTGGCGGTTTTTCCGGCTGCATTTCCAGTATCTTTGCGCCTTCGACCGCCCGGGGGATTACGATTATTTCCGCCTCACCGCCGGGCCGCAGACGCTGGCCGCGCGCTATGCTGGCAGGGCAGCGTCGAAAAGCCGGATCGAAACCCCGCTTTCGGGGTATAGAACCACCGGATGAGACCGCCGAAACCCGAACCCCGCCCTGATCGCGTCTCGCTCTGGCGCCATCTGCGGCTGTTCCGGCAGGATATCCTGTCGGCCCAGCCCGCCCGGCTTTACCGCGCATGGATGGCCGAGTTCCGCACGCCGTTCTTCCGCAGCTATCTGTGCAACGATCCGGCGCTGGTCGCCCGGGTTCTGGTCGAGCGGCCCGACGATTTCCCGAAATCCAACCGCATCCGTGAGGGTCTGGCGCCGCTCTTGGGCAATTCGGTTTTTGTGACCAATGGCGCGGTCTGGAAGCGGCAGCGCCGCATCATCGACCCGGCGTTTGAGGGGGGGCGGTTGCGTGACACCTTTCCGGCCATGGTTGCGGCGGGGCAGGGCGCGGTGGCCCGCCTGCCCGAAGGTGTGGTCGAGGTCGAAGAAGAGATGAGCCATGCCGCGGCGGATGTGATCTTCCGCACGCTGTTCTCCATTCCGATCGAGCATGAACTGGCCACGGCGGTCTTCCATGAATTCCGCGCCTATCAGCGCAGCCAGCCGATCCTCAACCTTGCCGCCTTTCTGCCGCTGCCGCGTTGGGTTCCGCGCTTTCACCGGCGGGCCACCAAGCGCGCGGCTGCCGCGATCCGCGCGCTGATCACCCGGCTGTGCGAGGCGCGGGCGGCCGAGATTGCGGCGGGAACGGCGCCCGACGATCTGGCCACCAAGATCATGTCCACGCCCGACCCCTTATCGGGAGAGCGGTTCACCACGACCGAGATGGTCGATCAGGTGGCGATCTTTTTCCTTGCAGGGCATGAAACCAGCGCCTCGGCCCTTGCATGGGCGCTGTATCTGTTGGCGCTGCATCCGCAGGTGCAGGAGCGGGTGGCGGCCGAAGGGGCGACCTTGGGCGAAAGCCCCGAATTTTCCGCCATTAGCCGCCTGAAATACACCCGCGATGTCTTCCGCGAGGTGCTGCGGCTCTATCCGCCGGTGCCGATGATGGTGCGCGAAAACACCTGCCCCGAGGGGATGCGCGACCGCCCCGTCGCGCCCGGGGCGCAGATCGTGCTGTCGCCCTGGCATCTACACCGGCATGAACGCATCTGGGACAGGCCGGATGATTTCGACCCCGACCGTTGGCAGACCGAGGGAAACCGTGCCTGCGCCCGCGATGCCTTCATCCCCTTTTCGGCAGGGCCACGGGTCTGCACCGGGGCGGGGTTCGCCATGGTCGAGGGGCCGCTCTTGCTGGCGCAACTTGCTGCCGCCTTCCGCTTTGAACTGGCGGGCGAAGACCCGGTTCCGGTGGCGCATCTGACGGTGCGGGCGCGCGACGGCATCCGCCTGCGGGTCACCCGGCGTTAGGGCAGGGTGTCAACATCCTGCGGCACTTCCAGACCTTGCCCCCGGTCGGCGGGCGGTCGCCGCTCGATCGCGGCCATCACCGCATGGGCCAGAAAATCGCCGGCGCGGCTGACATCCTCGTGGATCACGATGATTTCCTTGCGGAACCGCTTGAGAAAGCGGATCGCCTCCTTGGCCACCAGATCGAAATCGACGCCGATATCATAGCCCGCCGCCTCTGCCCCCGCGACCGCCGCCATTGCGGCCGTGGTTGAAGCCGAGACCATCCCGTCCGGCGCCGGCAGTTGCGAAAAGCGGGCGTTGCAGGCGGCTTCGACCGCATCGGCGCCGCTGTCGGAATCGAAGATTTCGGCGATTTCGCCGATCACACCATGTTGCGCACAGGCATCGAGAAAGCCGTTGCGCATATGCAGTCCATAGTTCTGCGCCCGGGGCGGCGGGATCAGATACAGCCGCTGCCGCCCCCGCTGTGCCAGCGCGTGCACCGCAACCCGGGCAAACGCCTCGTTGTCGAAATCGAAATAGGGATGGTCCAGCCCCATCGCCGTGCGGCCATGGGTGGCAAAGGGAAAGCCGTGCTGCGCCATATAGGCCACGCGCGGATCGTCGGGCCGGGTCTGGTTCAGGATGATGGCATCGGCACTTTCGGTCTCGACCACATAGCGGACCGGCTCCATCGGGTCTTGATCGGGGAAATAGGGCATCACCACCAGATGATAGGCCGTGCCGCGCAGCGCATTGGCGATCGAATAGATCAGCCGCGAGGTGTGGTTCATGATGTCGGCTTCGGTGGACAGGATCAGCGCGATCACATTGGTCTTGCCGGTGCGCAGGCGCACGCCGGCGCGGTTGGGCCGGTAACCCAGCCGCAGCGCGGTTTCGCGCACCCGCTTCTTGGTTTCCTCGCCGATGTCGGGGGCATCTTTCAGGGCCCGGCTGACGGTGGCGATGGCAAGGCCCGTCGCGCCGGCGATAGTCTTCAGCGTCGGGCGTTCATGGGCGCCTGCCTCGGCAAGGATGCTCGGGGTCGGGCCTGCCGGTGATTCTGTCATGCCCCATCTCCTGCGGGAAACCGTCCCGCGGCAGTTACCATTATGTGCCCCCGAACAGGGCGATTCGCCTTGTCCCTGCGGCGCGCCAAGCCGCCGTGACCGTCCGTCAAACCCCGTAATCCCAAGGCTATAGCACGGGAGGCGGGGCATGGCAGCAGGGCAGCCAACGCCGATTCAGACTTGTAATGAAGGCCCGAAAATTACCGGACCACAAGCGAAAAGATTGCTTGATCGGTGAAACTATAACGTTATAGCTACGGACTATAACGTTATAGAAACCGGGAGGACGACAATGAAGAACTGGAAACTGGCCGCTGGGCTTCTGGCTTCGGTGGCATTGCCGCAGGGCGCCTTGGCCACCGATCTTGAGGTCACCCATTGGTGGACCTCGGGCGGCGAGGCGGCTGCGGTCAAGGTCTTTGCCGATGCGGTCAATGCCGCCGGGCTGACATGGGTTGATGGCGCGATTGCCGGGGGGGACAATGCGCGGTCAATCATCATCAGCCGGATCTCGGGCGGCGACCCGATGGAGGCGACCCAGCTCAACACCGGGCGCGACGCCGAAGATCTGGTGAAGGCCGGTCTGATGACCGATCTGACCGAACTGGCCGAAAAGGAAGGCTGGAAGGACATCATCCGCCCGGCCAAACTGCTGGACGCCTGCACTTATGACGGCAAGATCTACTGCGTGCCGGTCAATATCCATTCGTTCCAGTGGATGTGGCTGAACCGCGGCGTCTATGAAAGCAACGGTCTGGCCGTGCCGACCAATTGGGAAGAATTCATCGCCTCGGCGCCCGCGCTGAAGGAAAAGGGTGTCACCCCGCTGGCCGTGGGTGGCGAGAACTGGCAGATCAACGGCATGGCCGGGGTCTTCACCGTCGCGCTGGGCGGGCTTGACCTGTATAAAGCAATCAACATCGACAAATCCGCCGAGGCCGCCGCCTCGCCCGAAATGACCAAGGTGTTCGACGCCATGGCACAGGCGCGCGGGCTGGTGGATGACGGCTATGTCGGCCGGGCCTGGAACGATGCCACCAATATGGTGATCACCGGCAAGGCGGGCGCGCAGATCATGGGCGACTGGGCGCAGGGCGAATTCTCGGTCGCGGGGCAGACCGCTGGCAAGGAATATGACTGCCTGCCGGGCCTTGGCGTGCATCCGGTGCTGGATACCGGCGGCGATGCCTTCTATTTCCCCAAGCCCGTCGGCGACAATCCCGAGATCGTCGCGGCGCAGATGCAGATGGCCTCGCTGCTGGTCTCGCCCAAGGTTCAGGTGGATTTCAACCTCAAGAAAGGCTCGCTGCCGATCCGCGCCGACATCGACATGAGCGCGGCCAACGCCTGTATGCAGAAGGGGATCGAGATTCTGAACAACCCCGACAACGTGCTGCCCTCGGGCGAACAGGCATGGACGCCGGATACGCAAGGCCAGTTTGAAGACCTCTGGGTCGAGTTCTTCAACTCGCCCGACATGAGCGTGGCCGATGCGCAGGCCCGCTATGTCGAGATCGTGGCCTCGGCCGACTGATCCCGTTTGACCTGATCCTGTCGGGCGCCCACCAAGGCGCCCGACGCTTCATCTGCACCGGGAGGCAGCATGGCCCACGCGGGAAAACCCAATCCGCTCTTTCGCAACCTGACGGCCAAGGTCGCCACCCTGCCGATGGTGGTCACGGCGCTGGTGGTCTTTGTCGGCTGCTCGCTTTGGACGGTGGTCTATTCCTTCACCGCCTCGCGGTCGTTGCCGGTGAACGATTTCGTCGGCTTCAAGCAATATGACCGGCTGTTTTCCACCTCGCGCTGGGATCAGGCGGTCGGCAACCTGCTGATCTACGGCATTCTGGCGCTGATCATCTCTTTCGTGGTGGGCTTCGTGCTGGCCGCGTTTCTGGACCAGAAAATCCGGTGGGAGGACACGTTCCGCACCATCTACCTTTACCCCTTTGCCCTGTCGTTCATCGTGACCGGCGTTGTCTGGCAATGGATCCTTGATCCGGGCCTTGGGTTGCAGTCTGCCGTGCGCAGCCTTGGCTGGGACAGTTTCACCTTCAACCTGATCGCCAGCCCCAAGACGGTGATCTATGCCCTGCTGATCGCGGGCATCTGGCAGGGCACCGGCTTTGTCATGGTGTTGATGCTGGCGGGTCTGCGCGGCATCGACGAGGATATCTGGAAGGCCGCGCGGGTGGATGGCATCCCGGCCTGGAAGACCTACCTCATGATCATCGTGCCGATGATGCGGGGGGTTATGGTCACCGCGCTGGTGATCGTCGCTTCGGGCATCGTGCGGCTTTACGATCTGGTCGTGGCGCTGACCGATGGCGGCCCCGGCTTTGCCTCGGACGTGCCGGCCAAATATGTCTTCGACCACCTCTTTGCGCGGGCCAATCTCGGGCAGGCATTGGCCGGTTCGACCATGATGCTGCTGTCGGTGCTGATCATCGTGGTTCCCTGGGCCTATCTGGAATTCGGCCGGAAGAAGGGGCGCTGAGATGACCGTGCAAATGAATACGGCGCAAAACCCGCGCGGCCCGCGCCCCCGCCGCATCCTGAACCCGACCCGGCTGATGATCTATGGCGTGCTGATCGTGGCGGCGCTTTACTACATCATGCCGCTTTGGGTCATGGTTATGACCTCGCTCAAGGGGATGCCGGAAATCCGGCTGGGCAATATCTTTTCGCCGCCGATGGAAGTGACGTTCGAGGCTTGGGGCAAGGCATGGAACACCGCCTGCACCGGCCTGCAATGCGAGGGGCTGAAGGTCGGCTTCTGGAACTCGGTGCAGATCACGGTGCCCTCGGTGGTGATCTCGATCATCATCGCCTCGGTCTCGGGCTATGCGCTGTCCTTCTGGAAGTTCAAAGGCTCCGAGACCTACTTCACCATCCTGATCTTCGGATCGTTCATCCCCTATCAGGTGATGCTTTTCCCGCTGGTGATGATCTGCCGCGAGCTGGGGATCTATGGCACGCTGTCGGCGGTGATCCTTGTGCATACCATCTTCGGAATGCCGATCCTGACGCTTCTCTTCCGCAACTACTTTGCCAGCCTGCCGGAAGAGCTGTTCAAGGCCGCCCGCGTTGATGGCGCGGGGTTCTGGGGCATCTTCTTCAAGGTGTTGGTGCCGATGTCCACGCCGATCTTTGTCGTGGCGGTGATCCTGCAGGTCACCGGCATCTGGAACGACTTCCTCTTTGGCGTGGTCTTTGCCGGCACCAAGAACTGGCCGATGACGGTGCAGCTCAACAACATCGTCAACGCCACGCAGGGGGTCAAGGAATACAACCTGAACATGGCCGCCACGATCCTCACCGGGCTGGTGCCGCTGACCATCTATTTCATCTCCGGCAAACTCTTCGTCCGCGGCATCGCCGCCGGTGCCGTGAAAGGCTGACGCATGACATATTCGATCCAGGTCAAGGATTTGACGCTGAACTTCGGGGCGGTTTCCGTTCTGAAAACCATGAACCTCGACGTGACCGAGGGAGAATTCATCGTGCTGCTGGGGCCATCGGGCTGCGGCAAGTCCACGCTCCTGAACTGCCTTGCGGGCCTGCTGGAGCCGTCGGACGGCGAAATCTGGATCAAGGGCAAGAATGTCACTTGGGCCGAACCGAACGAACGGGGCATCGGCATGGTGTTCCAGTCCTATGCGCTTTACCCGCAGATGACGGTGCGCGGAAACCTGTCCTTTGGCCTGCGCAATGCCCGGATGCCCAAGGACGAGATTGACAAGCGTGTCGCCCGCGCCTCGGAAATCCTGCAAATCGGGCCCTTGCTCGACCGCAAGCCGGGGGCGCTGTCGGGCGGGCAGCGGCAGCGCGTGGCGATCGGCCGGGCGCTGGTGCGCGATGTCGATGTCTTCCTGTTTGACGAGCCGCTCTCGAACCTCGACGCGAAGCTGCGCAGCGAATTGCGGGTGGAAATCAAGCGTCTGCATTCGCGCCTGAAAAACACCATGGTCTATGTCACCCATGACCAGATCGAGGCGCTGACCCTGGCCGACCGCATTGCGGTGATGAAGGGCGGGGTGATCCAGCAGCTTGCTGCGCCGCAGGAAATCTACAACCGGCCGGCGAACCTGTTCGTGGCGGGGTTCATCGGCAGCCCCTCGATGAACTTCCTGCCGGGCCAGACGCTGGACGGCGGGCGGAGTTTTGACTTTGCCGGCACGCGGATTAACCTTGAAGGCTATGAGGGGGGGGCGGTCGGCACCCGGTCCAAGGCCATTCTTGGCCTGCGGCCCGAACATCTTCTGATCCAGACGCAGCCCGAGCCGGGCCGGACGATCCCCGCCACGGTGGAAATCGACGAGCCGATGGGCGCGGATTCGCTGGTCTGGCTGCGGGCGGGCGATCTGGCGATGTCGGTGCGGGTTCCGGTGGAGCAGCGCCCGCAGCCGGGGCAGGCGGTGCATCTGCGGGTCGATATCCGCCACGCCTCGGTCTTTGACAGCGAGACGGAGGCGCGGGTCTGAACCATGCAGGATCTGGGCGGAGTTTGGACGCTTTCCGATGAAAGCGGGCAGTATCGCGTTGCGATGCGGCTGCCGGGCGACGGCATCAGCGCCCTGCATCAGGCGGGGGTGATCCCCGACCCCTATCACGGTCGCAACGAATATGGGTTGCGCTGGATTTGTGAGCGAGAATGGACGGTTACGCGCGACTTCTCACATGATGGCGGCGCGGCGGAGCTGTGCCTTGAAGGGCTGGATACGCTGGCCACCGTCACCCTGAACGGCGCCGAGGTGTTGCGCGCTGCGAATGCCCATCGCCGCTGGCGGGTGGATGTGTCGGGCGTTCTGAAGGCGGGGCGGAACGAGATTGCCCTGACCTTCCATGCCGCCCCGCAGGCGGCAGCGGCGACGCAGGCCGGTTTGCCCTTCCCGGTGCCTTATCATCAGCCGAATTGCCCCATTCCCAACGGCAATATGCTGCGCAAACCGCAATGTGATTTCGGCTGGGACTGGAATATTGCGCTGGCGCCTTTCGGGGTCTGGGGCGGTATCCGGCTTGAACCGAAGGCGCCGCGGATCTGCGACGTGATCGTGACGCAGAGCCATGTTCCGGGGCTGGCGCGGGTCAGTCTTCTGCTTCATGCGGAAGGTGAAGAGATTTCGGCAAACATTTGCGGTATAGCGAAATATGCAAAAATTATCGCCGGTGTCGCGCGGCTGGAACTGGCCATTCCGAACCCCGAACTCTGGTGGCCCGCCGGGCAAGGCGCGCAGGTGCTGCATGACCTGACCCTGACCATGGGCGAGGTGACCGAGACCCGCCGCATCGGCCTGCGCGATTTGAAACTGATCAGCCAGCCCGACGCCGCGGGCCGCAGCTTCGGTTTCCGTGTCAATGGCCGCGATGTCTTTGCCAAGGGCGCCAACTGGATCCCCGCCGATGCTTTGCACGGTCGTACAAGCCGCGACGCGACCCGCGATCTGCTGCAATCGGCGGTGGACGCCCATATGAACATGATCCGGGTCTGGGGCGGCGGGCGGTATGAGCCGGACTGGTTCTATGATCTCTGCGACGAGATGGGGCTGATGGTCTGGCAGGACTTCATGTTCGCCTGCCATCTCTACCCCTCAACCCCCGAATTTCTGGCCGAGGTGGATGCCGAGGTGCGCGATGTGGTGGCACGGCTGAACCACCACGCCTGCCTTGCGCTCTGGTGTGGCGATAACGAGCTGATCGGCGCATTGGGCTGGTTCGAGGAAAGCCGCCGCGACCGCGACCGCTATCTGGTCAGCTATGACCGGCTGAACCGCACGATCGAGGCGGCGCTGCACGCGACGCTGCCTGCGCCCAACTGGTGGCCCTCATCGCCCAGCCCGGGGCCGATGGCCTTTGGCGATGCCTGGCATGATGACAGTTCGGGCGACATGCATTTCTGGTCGGTCTGGCATGAGGGCCGCGACTTTGACCATTACCGCGATGTCAGCCCGCGCTTCTGTTCCGAGTTCGGCTTTCAGTCCTATCCCTCGCTTGAGGTGATCCGCCGTTTCGCCGCGCCGGACGATTTCAACATCGCCAGCCCGGTGATGGAAAGCCATCAGAAGAACACCGGCGGCAATGCCCGGATTGCCGAGACGATGTTTCGCTATTTCCGCTTTCCGGTGGGGTTTGCGAATTTCGTCTATCTGAGCCAGGTGCAGCAGGGGTTGGCGATCAAGACCGCGGTGACCCATTGGCGCAGTCTCAAGCCGCATTGCATGGGCACGCTCTATTGGCAGTTGAACGATACATGGCCGGTCTGTTCATGGTCCAGCCTTGACCATGGCGGCGGCTGGAAACTGTTGCATCACATGGCCCGCGCCTTCTATGCGCCGGTCTTGGTGAGCGTGGTGCCCGTTACCGAAGGGCTGGAACTGCGGGCGGTGAATGACCGGCCCGAGGCGGTTGATCTGACCGTGGCGGCGGTGGCCGTGACGATGGATGGCCGCACCCGGTCCCTGTCGCAGGCCAAGGTCACCGTCGGCCCCGATGCCGCGGTGCCGGTGCTGACTATTGCCGCCGATGCGCTGGCGCCGCAAGAGATGCTGGCCCATGTCTGGCTGGACGGGCATGGCAACTGGCTGGGCGGCGATATTCATGCGCCCCGACCCTACAAAAGCTATGACCTGCAGCCGCCGGGCCTTGCCCTGACGGTGGCAGAGGCGCCCGGCGGCTGGAGCCTGACGATCACCGCCACGGCCCTTGCCCTCTTCGTCGCGGTCGAGGCCGACCGGCCCGGACGGTTCAGCGCGAATGCGATGACGCTGTTTCCCGGCCATGCCGCCACGCTCACCTTCACCCCCGAAACCCCCGGACCTGCGCCGCAATTCACGCTGCGCGATCTTTACTCCGCCACCTGTGGCACCGCCTGAAAGGATACCCGATGTTCAGCTATCAGCTTTATTCCTCCCGCAACTTCCCGCCGCTGGGCGATACTCTGGCCATGCTGGCCGAGGCGGGCTACGACGGGGTCGAACCCTTTGGCGGGCTTTACGCCGACCGCGCCGGGCTTGACGCGCTGGCATCGGGGGTCAAGGCCGCGGGGCTGGCGGTGAAGACCGGGCATTTCAGCATCGAACAGGTGGAGGACACCCCCGATTGGGTGATCGAGGTTGCCCGGACGCTGGGGATGGCGAAGGTGATCGTGCCGTGGCTGCATCCCGACCACCGGCCCACCGATGCCGCGGGCTGGCGGGCGCTGGGGGCGCGGCTGCAAAAGGCCGGGGCGCCGATCCGGGCGGCGGGTTTCGGCTTTGGCTGGCACAACCATGATTTTGAGTTCTTTCCCTTCGCCGACGGCAGCCTGCCGATCACCGCGCTGTTCGAAGGCGGCCCCGATCTGGAATGGGAGATCGACGTGGCCTGGGTGGTGCGCGGCGGGCATGACCCGCTGCACTGGATCGCGGCCGAAAAGGGCCGCATCACCATCGCCCATGTCAAGGACATCGCCCCGGCGGGCGAGGCCGAAGATGAGGGCGGCTGGGCCGATGTCGGCCATGGCGTGGTGGACTGGCCCGCAATCCTGCCGGCGCTGCGGGCGAATGGCGTGACGTATTTCATCATGGAACATGACAACCCCTCGGACCACCGCCGCTTTGCGACCCGGGCGCTGACCGCTGCGAAAGGCTTCTGATCATGGCGAAAACCGGCATCGGCATCATCGGCTGCGGCAATATCTCGACCGCCTATCTGCGGCTGGCCCCGCTGTTCAAGGGCATGGAGGTGCGGGCGGTCGCCGACATGAACCTGGCCGCGGCTCAGGCGCGGGGGGCAGAATTCGGCGTGCGGGCGCAGTCGGTCGAAGACCTTCTGGCCAACCCGGAGGTGGAGGTGGTGATCAACCTGACCATCCCGGCGGCGCATTTCGCGGTGACGCGGGCCATTCTTGAGGCGGGCAAACATGCCTATTCGGAAAAGCCGCTGGTCCTGACGCTGGATGAGGGGCTGGAGCTGCGCGATCTTGCGGCGGCGCGGGGGCTGTCGGTGGGCTGTGCGCCCGATACCTTCCTTGGCGGCGCACATCAGCAGGCCCGCGCTCTGATCGACGAAGGGCGGCTGGGCCGGATCACCGCAGGCGGGGCGGCCGTGATGGGCCACGGCATGGAGCATTGGCACCCGAACCCGGATTTCTTCTTCCTGCCCGGCGGCGGGCCGATCCTGGATATGGGGCCCTATTACATTGCCAATCTGATCAATCTGATCGGCCCGGTCAAACGGGTCGGCGCGCTGACCTCGATGGCGGAGACCGAGCGGACGATTTCCTCGCAGCCCCGGGCGGGGGAGAAGATTCCGGTCAAGACGCCGACCAACATTCACGCCCTTCTGGAATTCCACAACGGCGCCACGGTCAACCTCTCGGCAAGCTGGGATGTCTGGCACCACCGCCGCAGCCATATGGAGCTTTATGGCACCGAGGGCACGCTTTACCTGCCCGATCCGAACTTCTTCGGCGGCACGGTGGAGATTGCGGGCCGCGATGGCGAGGTGTCGGAAGTCGCGCCTTGGGAGCATCCGTTCGGCGTGACGAATTTCGAGGGCGGGCGGGCGAATTACCGCACCGCCGGGCTGGCCGATATGGTGGCGGCGCTGCGCGACGGGCGCGATGCGCGCTGCTCGCTGGCGCGCACCCTGCACGGGGTCGAGGTGATGACCGCCTGCCTGAAATCGGGCGAGACGGGCGGGTTTGTCACGCTGGGCACCACCTGCACCCGGCCGGCCGCGCTTGGCCCCGAAGAGGCGCGCGCACTTCTGGCCTGAGGGCTGCTCCTCGTCGGCCTTCGGCCGCTCGTCGTAGGGCGCCACGACGAGCGGCCGAAGGCCGACGAGGAGGTTCGTGAAAGGAATTCCCGTGATGCAAAATCCGGTTCTGCGCGGCTTCAACCCCGATCCCAGCTTTTGCCGGGTGGGCGAGGATTACTTCCTCGCCACCTCGACCTTTGAATGGTTTCCGGGGGTGCAGATTTTCCACTCGCGCGATCTGGCGAACTGGCGGCTGGTGGCCCGGCCGCTGCGGCGGGCCAGCCAGTTGGACATGCGCGGCAATCCCGACAGTTGCGGCGTCTGGGCGCCCTGCCTCAGCCATGCCGACGGGCGGTTCTGGCTGGTCTATACCGATGTGAAGCGGTTCGACGGCGCCTTCAAGGATGCGCATAACTATGTCGTGACCTGCGAGACGATCGACGGCGACTGGTCCGATCCTGAATATGTCACCTCCTCGGGCTTTGACCCTTCGCTGTTCCATGATGTGGACGGGCGGAAGTATTTCCTGAACATGCGCTGGAACCACCGGGGGGCGGGCAGCGGGCTCAACCCCGCGCATGACAGTTTCGACGGGATCGAGGTGCAGGAATGGCAGCCGGGCAGGGGGCTGATCGGCGATCCGGTGACGATCCACACCGGCACCGCGCTGGGTATGACCGAGGCGCCGCATCTCTTCCGCCGGGATGGCTGGTATTACCTGACCATGGCCGAGGGCGGCACCGGCTATGACCATGCCGTGACGATGGCCCGCGCCCGCGACATCCGCGGCCCCTATGAAGACCACCCGGCACAGCACCTGCTGACCGCCCGTTTCGCCCCGGGCAGCCCGTTGCAGCGCGTCGGCCATGGCCAATATGTCGAGGGCCATGATGGACGGCATTGGCACAGCTTCCTCTGCGGCCGCCCGCAACTGGGGCCGCGCGGGCCCTTCTGCGCCATGGGCCGGGAAACCGGGCTGGCCGAGGTGGAATGGCGCGACGGCTGGCTTTGGCTGAAAGGCGGCGGGCAGGTGCCGCCGGTTGATCTGGCCTTGCCCGAGAGGGCACCGCGCGGGCCGGTCGGCTACGTCTTTGACGGCCCCGACCTGCCGCAGGATTTCCAGTGGCTGCGCAGCCCGCAACCCGAACGGCTCTTCACGCTGACCGGCCGTGCCCTGCGCCTGACCGGGCGCGAAAGCCTCGGCGCGTGGTTTGAGCAATCGCTGGTGGCGCGGCGGCAGGAAGACCCGGCCTGCCGTGTCGAAACCGAGCTTCTGGCCGATCCGCCGAACTGGCAGCGCGCGGCAGGGCTGATCCACTATTACAACCGCCACAAGTTTCACGCAGCCCTGCTGACGCAGGAACCGGGCCTTGGCCGGTGTCTGCGGGTGGTCTCCTGCCCCGGCGACCCGACCGAGGCGCTGGTTCTGTCGCCGCCGGTCCCGGTGCCCGGCGGGCCGTTGCGGCTGGGCCTGACCATCGACGGTGCCGCCGCGCAATTCGACTGGGCGCAGCCCGGGGCCAATTGGCAGCCGCTTGGCCCGGTTCTGGATGCCAGCGTGATTTCCGATGAAGGCGGGCGGGGCGAACATGCCAGCTTTACCGGCGCCTTCCTTGGCGTGGTCGCGCATGACCTGACCGGGCAGGGCTGGACGGCGGATTTCACACGCTTTTCCTATTCCCCGCAGCCCTTGGGCAAGGCGGGCTTGCATGTGGGCCACAGCCCGGCATAACTCTACCTCCGAGTTTGGCCGAGCGAACCCCGATGACCGCAGAAGACCGCAAGATACCAAGCCATGAGCTGACCTATGCGCGGCTGCGCGACATGGTGCTGTATGGCCATCTCGAACCCGGCCAGCCGGTGACGATTCAGGGGCTGGTCGGCGATCTGGACGCCGGCATGACCCCGGTGCGCGAGGCGCTGCGCCGCCTGACCGCCGAGGGCGCGCTGGAGCCGCAGGGCAACCGCCGCGTGACGGTGCCCCGCCTGACCCCGGCCATTCTGGAACAGGTGGCCTTCGCCCGACTGACGATCGAACCGCGTCTGGCCGAGCTTGCCGCCGCCCAACTGACCCCGGCGCTGATCGAGACGCTGGCCGCGCTGGACGAACGGGTGAACGAGGCGCTGCGGGCCGGCGATGTTCCGGCCTATCTGGAAAGCAATCACGCCTTCCACTTCGCGCTCTATGAGGCGTCGGGGGCGGGGGTGTTGCTGGATATGGCCCGCTCGCTCTGGCTGCGCTTCGGGCCTTCGCTGCGGGTGGTCAGCAGCCTGTCGGGGATCGAAGGGCTGCCCGATGGCCATGTCGAGGCGCTGGCGGCGATGCGCGCCGGCGATGCCGGGGCGCTGGCCATGGCCATCCGCAACGATATCGCACAAGGCGTCGAACATGTGCGCGACGCGCTGGCGCGCGGCGCGGTCTGATCCGTCGGGGCCGGGCGCCAAATTTCTTCGAAGAAATTTGCAAAATCCTTGGAAGGATTTTGGCCCGCCCTGCCGCCGGGGTTATTGCAGATAGGGCATCGGATCGACGCTGTCCACGCCGCGCCGCACCTCGAAATGCAGGAAGGCCGGGTTGCCCGAGCGGACCACCGCAATCGCCTGACCGCGGGCCACCTTGTCGCCCTTGGCGACCTTGAGCTGATCGACCCCGGCATAGACCGTCAAGAGATCGCCCGCATGGCGGATCACCACGATGGGCGTGCCGGTGGTGTCCTTGGTCACCGCTGCCACGGTGCCGGCATCGGCGGCCTTCACCGCGGTTCCGGCGGCTGCGGAAATGTCGATCCCGTCGTTCTTCTTCTTCTGATAGGTGCGGATGATCTTGCCCGCGACCGGCATCACCAGCTTGGTCGCCGTGGCGCCGGTCCGCTGGCTGCCCATGTCGGGCGAGGCCGGGGTTTCCTTGGCCTTTTCAGCGGCAGGGGCGGTCTTTTCATCCGGCAGCGGTTTCTTGGCCGAGGGCGGGGTGGGCGTCGGGCTGCCCTGACCCGGGACCGTCGCCACATCCTGCGGCGCAATCGGCGCCGAAGCGGCGGTCGGGATGATCAGGAACTGCCCCTCGCGCACGGCAAGGTCGCTGCCCAGCCCGTTCCAGTCGGCCAGCGCCTTGGCCGAGACGTTGTAGGCCCGGGCGATGGTATAGGCGGTTTCGCCGCGCTGCACCTTGTGGCGCACCGGCTCGCCGCCCGCAGGCGCCTTGGGCGCGGCAGGGGCGGGCGTGGTCGATCCGGCCCGGTCAATCGCATTGCCCGCGATGGTGGTGACATCAATCGCCCCGCCCGAGGCGGAGGGCGGCGTGCCCGAACCGATCACCCCGCCGGTGACGGCACCGCCCGGCGCAGCAGGGGCTGCCCCGCCTGCCACCCGGCCCGGCAGGGCCAGAACCTCACCGTCGCGCAGGGCGTCGCTCGGGCGCAGCGCGTTGTAGCGGGCCAGTTCGGCGGCATCCATGCCGATGCGGCCCGCGACCGTGGCCACGGTATCGCCGCGCCGCGCCACCGCCACCTGATAGCCGGGATAGGAAATCACCCCGCGGCTGTCGGCATTGGGGCGCGGATTGGTCGCGGCCCGCGCCGCATCCGAGGTGTCAAACCCCGCTCCGCCGCGCAGATCCCAGTCAAGCCCGCCGCCGCCGCCGACACAGGCCGACAACAGCAGCATGGCCGTCAGGCCGGTTACAGGTCCACGCGACAGGTTCATGCTCGCCCCTCACTCCATCGTGCCCGGTTGGCCCGGGTCACATCACGTCTTCACTCGTTGCCCAAGCCTTCGACCAGCGGCACGAAACGCACCGGGCGCAGCTCTTCATACTCATAGCCGGTGGTCAGGCGCGTCACCTTGATCAGGCTTTGCACTGCATCCGACTGCCCCACCGGCAGCACCATGATACCGCCGATCTTGAGCTGCGCCAAGAGCGGCCCGGGCGGGTCTTCGGCTGCCGCAGTCACGAGGATGCGATCAAACGGCGCCTGATCGGGCAGGCCGAAACTGCCATCCGCCGTCATGGCGACGATATTCACCAGTCCCATGCTGCGGAACAGGTCGCCCGCCTCTTTCACCAGCCGCCGGTGGCGGTCCACGGTATAGACCCGCCGCGCCAGAAGGCTGAGGATGGCCGCCTGATAACCCGATCCGGTCCCCACCTCCAGCACGGTATCGCGCGGCTGCACGTTCAGCGCCTGCGTCATCAACCCCACCACCGAGGGTTGGCTGATGGTCTGGCCGCAGGCGATGGGCAGGGGCATATCCTCATAGGCGCGCTCGGCGAACAGGCCACGCACGAACTGGCCGCGATCCACCCGCTCCATCGCGGTCAGAACCCTGCCATCGGTTACCCCACGGGACCGCAGCGCAAAGAGAAACCGCATCTTCCGTTCGGCCGCCGTCGCATCGTCGGGCAGGCCGTCCTCGCTCATGCCAGCCGCGCCTCAAGGTCGGCCAGCACATCATGCGCCGTCAGATCGGCGCGCAGCGGGGTGACCGAAATATAACCCTCGACATTGGCGGTCACATCGGTGCCGGGCAGGGTGGCCCCGTGCTGCGGACCGCCCTTGATCCAGAGGAACCGTCGCCCGGTGGGCGAAAGCTGCGCCTCGACCGAGAAAGAGGTGTAGCGGCGGAACCCTTGGGCGGCGACCTTGGTGCCCTTGACGCCCGTTGCGGCGGTCGGCGGGAAATTCACGTTGTAAAACAGCCGGTAATCGCCTTCGTCCCAGCGCCCCTTGTCCAGCAGGCGGCGCAGAAGGGCCGGGCCATGCACCCGGGCCGCCTCGAACGGGTCGTCCAGACCATCGGTTTCGCGGCCCATGAACTGCGACAGGGCAATCGCGGGGATGCCCTGCAACGCCGCCTCCATCGCGCCGCCGATGGTGCCGGAATAGAGAACATTCTCGCCCGAGTTGTTGCCCCGGTTCACCCCCGACAGCACCAGATCGGGCTTGGCACCCTCCAGCACGTCATGGATGCCCGCCAGCACGCAATCCGCCGGGCTGCCCTCGGCGGCAAAGCGGCGGGGGCCAAGCTGGGCGATCATCGTGGGGTGGGTGTAGCTGATGCAATGGCCGACGCCCGATTGTTCAAAGGCGGGGGCCACGGTCCAGACCTCTCCCTCGGGTCCGGCAAGCGCGGTGGCAATCTCGTGCAGCACCTCAAGCCCCGGAGCGTTGATGCCGTCGTCATTGGTGATCAAAATGCGCATGAAACCCTCTCGTTCCCCCCTGATTAGACGAGCCGCCCCGCTGCGGCAAGCACCGAGCGGGCCGCATTGCGCCGCCGCCCGACAAAGGCCCGCGGCCCGGCATTTGCACCTTTCGAAATACTCCCGCCGGAGGCATCCGACGCGGGCAAGGGGTGGCTCATTCGGTGGCTTCGTCCTCGCCTTCCGGGCGGATGTCCACGGAATGGCTGCCTTCCTGCGCACCGTCCAGCCGCAGCATTCCGATCACCGGCGCCACGTCGCCATAATCGCGGCCATGGCCGACGACGATATGGTCCTCGGCCACGAAACAGGCATTGGTTGGGTCATAGTCGATCCAGCCGGTTTCGGCGCCGCACCAAGCCCGCACCCAGGCGTGCATCGCATCCGCCCCTTCCAGCCGGGGCTTGCCCGGCGGCGGATGGGTGCGCAGATAACCCGCCACATAGGCGGCGGGAATGCCATGGGCGCGCAGCCCCGCAATCATGATCTGGGCAAAATCCTGACAGACGCCGTGGCGCCCGGCAAAGGCCGCCTCGACGGGGGTGTCCACCTCGGTCGCCTCGGCGTCAAAGGTCATCGCGGCGTGCAGCGCCTCTCCCAGCGCCTGCACCGCCTGCCGGGTGGTGCCCGCAGGGTCGATCACCCCGGTGGCAAATTCGGTGATGGCCGCGATGCGCGGCAATCGGGGCGAGGGCGGCAGGAAATGATGCGGCGCCGAACGTCCGACATCGCGGATCAGGGCGATTTCCCCGGTCAGATCGGCAAGGCTCGCGGAAATGTCGAACTCGGCTGCGGTGGCATGGCGGATCACCTCGGCCTGCATTTCGACCGCGACGGCGGTCAGGCCAGGGGGCATGACCGCCTCGATCACCCGGGTTCCGAAGAAATCGGTATAATCCAGCATTTCAACGGGTTCCGGCGTGATATTCACCGTTTCGGCGGCCACGGTCTGCATGCCCGGCAGGGCGGCGGGCAGGACGCGGAACTGCTGGCGCCCAGCGCCGGTGGGGCGGGCGAAACGGTAGTCGATACACAGGCGGATCCGGTAGAGCATCAGCGCAGGAAAGCCTCTGTCAGATGGTCGGACAGCCCGGCGATCCGCCCCCGCAATTCCCACAGCGCCTCGGTCGTCAGGTCTTCGGGACGGTCGGTCACCAGATCGGTGTGCAGCCGCAGCATGGCGCGGCCAAGCTCCGACATCCGGCCCGGGTCATCCTCGCCCGGCAGAAGGCGGATCTGCCCGGCCAGACCGTCAAGCTGATAGCGGATGGCGCGGGGGTTCATCTCGTCCAGCGCCAGAAGGTCGATCACCGTGGCCCGGCTGGTGGACAGGCTGAAGCGGCGGCGGTGCGACATCACGCTGTCGCCCACCTCGACCGCAAGGTCGAGCGCACCCTGCGGCGCATCGGGATCGGCCAGCGTGGCCAGCGTGGCGGCCATGCCCATGGCGCGTTCATGATGGCGCCCGATGGTCAGGAAGCGCCAGCCCAGGAAGCGATACATGTTTTCATGCACCAGCCCCGAAAACCCCGTCAGCTTGCGCAGAAGGGCCGAAAGAGCGCGGGCGGCATCGTCGCCCGGTGTCACCGTGGCGGCCATCCGCCGCGCGGTCTTTTCAAGGTCGATCAGCGCCGACCATGCATCGGGCGAGAAACGGTCGCGCACCTGCCCGGCGCTGGCGATGGCGGCGGCCAGCGTGGCCAGAAGCCCGGGCGGAACCCCGCCCTCCGGCTCGGCACCAAGGCTTTCCAAGAGGGGGTCAAGCGCGGCGATCAGCGGCGCTGCCGCCTCTCCGGCTTCGGCTAGCCGCACGTTGCGGGCGCGCAGCAGGCGCATGATGCCCTCGGTCCGTTCGACATAGCGGCCCAGCCAGAACAGGTTGTCGGCGGCGCGCGAGGGCAGGGCGCCGGGCGTCGTGCGCCGGTAGGGGCCGGGGCTGGCGGGCACCATCGTATCGCTGGCCACCGGCCGCGGCGAGACGATCCAGACATCCGCCGCCGAACCGCCATGCTGCATCGCCAGCGCCTTGGGGTCGGGCGAGGCGCCGATCCGGGCAAAGCCGCCGGGCATCACCTGCCAGCCGGTTTCGGTGCGCGCCAGAAACACCCGCAGCGACAGTGGGCGCGGTTGCAGCCGCCCGTCCACCAGCGCGGGGGTGGTGGAAAGGGTCACCGCCTCTTGCGCCACCAGCGCCCCCCCCTCGGCTTCAAGCCGGGCGGCGAGTTCGGCGCGCGACAGGCGGGCGGCCGGGAAAGCGTCCGAGGTGCCGTCAAAGGGCGATCCGGTGGCAAGCGCCCGGCTCATCACCATGCGGCCCTGTGCGGCCAGAACCTCGGCCCGCTCGGGCGCACCGCCGCACCACCATGTGGCGATGTTGGGCATCTTCAGCGGTTCATGCAGCAGATGCGGCGCCAGTTTCGGCAGAAAGGCCATCAGCGCCCGCGTTTCCAGCACGCCGGACCCCAGCGCATTGACCAGCGTGACCCCCTGCGCCCGCAGCGCCGAGACAAGGCCGGGCGTGCCGATCCGGCTTTGCGGGTTCAGTTCCAGCGGGTCGGCGAAATCGCCGTCCAGCCGCCGCCACAGCACATCCACCGGCCGCAGCCCCGAAACGGTGCGGACCAGCAGGTGGCCTTTCTCGACCGTCAGATCCTCACCCTGAACCAGGGTGAAGCCCAGATAGCGGGCGATCCAGGCGTGTTCGTAATAGGTTTCGTTCAGCGGCCCGGGTGTCAGGATGGCCACCCGCGCCTCGCGGTCGTCGCGCAGCGCCAAGAGGCGGTCGCGGAAATCGCGGAAGAAACCGGCCAGCCGGTGGACGTTCATCCCGGCATAGACCTCGGAAAAGGCGCGCGAGGTGGCGACGCGGTTTTCCAGCGCATAGCCCGCGCCCGAAGGCGCCTGCGTGCGGTCGGCCAGCACCCACCACTTGCCATCCGGGCCGCGCCCGATTTCAAAGGCGACGAAATGCAGGTAATGGCCGTCGCGCGGGCGCACCCCCACCAGCGGGCGCAGCCATTCGGGATTGCCCGCCACCAGTTGCGCCGGCAGCATCCCCGAGGCCACCAGCCGGTTGGAGCCGTAAAGATCGGCCATCACCGCTTCGAGAAGGTCGGCACGCTGGGTCAGGGCGGCGGTCAGCCCGGCCCAGTCCGCCTCGTCGATCAGCACCGGCACATGGGCCAGGGGCCAGGGCCGCTCAACCGACTGGCCGGTGCCGTATTGGCGATAGAAGACGCCGGAATCCATCAGATACTGGTCGCCGCGCGCCAGCCGCCGCGTCCGCTCTTCCTCGGGCAGGCCAAGGAAATGCGACAGGAACCCGCGCCAGACCGGGCGCACAACGCCCGCGCCATCGACCAGCTCATCCGGCACCGTGGCCAGCGGGCGATAGCCCGCCAGCCCCGTGGCGAGGGTCTGCTCTGCGTCGTCGGCGCGTGTCATGCGTTCTTAGACCCCGAGCGGGCGGCGCAGGTCAAGCGTGAAGGGAAATTCGGGGGCGCGCCGCTCGGTCGCCATGCGGTGAAAGCCGGGACGGTGGCCATGCGGGAAGAACCGCGCCAGCCGCCGCGCCTCGGCCTCGTTGCCGTTGACCGGGAAGGTGTCATAGTTGCGCCCGCCCGGATGGGCGACGTTATAGACACAGCCGCCGATCGCACGCCCCGACCAGCGGTCATGGATGTCGAAGGTCAGCGGCGCATCAACCGGCAGCACCGGATGGATGGCCGAGGCGGGCTGCCACGCCTTGAACCGCACCCCGGCCACCGCCACGCCATTCGCCACCTGCGTCAGCGGCAATTCGCGCCCGTTGCAGGTGACGGTATAGCGGCTGGGGTCGGCGGTGGTCAGTCTCACCTGCAACCGTTCGGTGGAACTGTCGGTATAGCGCACCGTGCCGCCGATGGCGCCGGTTTCGCCCAGCACATGCCAAGGTTCCAGCGCCTGCCGCAGCTCCAGATGGGTGCCTTCGTATTCCACCTCGCCGCAGAAGGGGAAGCGGAACTCGCCCTGCGCGGTGAACCAGTCTTCCTGCATGGCAAAGCCGTTCTGCCGCAGATCGGCCAGCACGTCGCGGAAATCTTCCCAGACGAAATGCGGCAGCATGAAGCGGTCATGCAGGGCGGTGCCCCAGCGCGTCAGGTCGCCTTGCGCCGGATTGGCCCAGAACCGCGCGATCAGGGCGCGGATGAGGAGTTGCTGCGCAAGACTCATCCGCGCATCCGGCGGCATCTCGAAGCCCCGGAACTCAACCAGACCCAGCCGTCCGGTGGGGCCATCGGGGGAATACAGCTTGTCGATGCAGATCTCGGCCCGGTGGGTGTTGCCGGTGACATCGGTCAGCATGTTGCGCAACAGCCGGTCGGTCAGCCAAGGCAGCGGCTGCACGCCTTGGCCCGGCGCCGGAATCTGGCTGAGGGCGATTTCCATTTCGTAAAGCGCGTCATGCCGGGCTTCGTCGATCCGGGGCGCTTGGCTGGTCGGGCCGATGAACAGACCCGAGAAGAGGTAAGACAGGCTCGGATGCCGGTTCCAGTGCAGGATCAGCGATTTGAGCAGATCGGGCCGCCGCAGGAAGGGGCTGTCATTGGTGTTGGCACCGCCCACCACCACATGGTTGCCGCCGCCGGTGCCGGTATGCTTGCCGTCGATCATGAACTTTTCGGCGCCAAGGCGCGACTGGCGGGCCTCTTCATAGACCGCCTGCGTGATGGCAACGCAGTCGTCCCAGCTATGGGCGGGGTGGATGTTCACCTCGATCACCCCCGGATCGGGGGCAACGCGGATCACGTTCAGGCGCGGATCATGCGGCGGCGCGTAACCTTCGATATGCACCGGCAGGTTCAGCCGCTTGGCAGCCGCCTCGGCGGCGTGGAGCAGATCAAGGTAATCCTCAAGGCTGACCACCGGCGGCATGAAGACGCAAAGCCGCCCGTCACGCGGCTCGACCGACAGGGCGGTGCGGATATAGCCGTCCACCTCGGCCACCGGGCTGCCCTGCGGAATCTGGTCGCCTTGCGGGCTGTGGGCGACAAAACTGGCCCGCGCCTGCGATTTGCGCTCCGCTTCGGGCGGGGTGAAATCGGGCAGGGGGGGGCGTTCGACGGTGGGGTCGGCGGGGTTGATATAGGGATACTGGCTGGCCGGGATCCAGGGCAACGATTCCAGCGGCAGGCGATAGCCGACCGGGCTGTCGCCCGGCACAAGAAACATGAAGCCGCGCCGCAGCCGCCATTTCTCGGTCCGCCAGCGGCGATCTGTCGCCCGGCCCTGCCAGCTTTGCACCGGCAGGATGAAGCCCGAAGGTTCGGTCAGGCCGCGGTTGAAGACGGTTGCCAGACGGTGCCGCGCCTCGGGGTCTTTCAGTTCCGAATTGGCGGGGGTGACATTGGCCGGCAAATTCGCCTCTTTCACCAGCCATTCGGCGGGGTCTTCATAGGCGGGCAGGATGCAATCTTCTTCAACCTCAAGCTCTGCCGCGATTTCGCGCAGCAGTTCTTGCGCGTCGAGCGTGGTCACGCCGGTATCGCGCCCCTCGGCGGCGATCAGAGCCGGGTCGGACCAGACCGGCTGGCCATCGGTGCGCCAGTAAAGCGAGAAGGTCCAGCGCGGCAGGCTTTCGCCCGGATACCATTTGCCCTGCCCGTAATGCAGAAAACCGCCGGGCGCGAAACGGTCGCGCAGGCGGCGGATCAAGGTATCGGCCAGCGTCCGCTTGGTCGGTCCGACGGCGGCGGTGTTCCATTCATCCGCCTCGAAATCGTCGATCGACACGAAGGTCGGCTCGCCCCCCATGGTCAGGCGGACATCGCCTGCGGCAAGGGCGGCATCCACCTGATGGCCAAGGGCGTTCAGATCGTCCCAGGCTTCGTCGCTGAAGGGTTTGGTGATGCGCGGGTGTTCGGCCACGCGCCGCACCTGCATATCAAAGTCGAAATCGACCTCGGCATAGCTCGCCATGCCCGAGATTGGCGCGGCGTTGCGGTAATGCGGCGTGGCCGCCAGCGGGATATGGCTTTCTCCGGTCAGCAGGCCGCTGGTCGGGTCCAGCCCGATCCAGCCGGCGCCGGGCAGGTAAACCTCGCACCAGGCATGAAGATCGGTGAAATCCACCTCGGTTCCCGAGGGGCCGTCCAGCGCCTTGAGATCGGGCTTGAGTTGGATCAGATAGCCCGAGACGAAGCGCGCGGCAAAACCCAGATGCCGCAGCATGTTGACCAAGAGCCAAGAGGAATCGCGGCACGAACCCGAAGCCTTGGCCAGCGTTTCATCCGGGGTCTGCACCCCCGGCTCCAGCCGGATCAAATAGTTGATGTCGCGCGACAACTGCATGTTCAGCCCGACGACGAAATCGACCGTGCCGGTCGGGTCGCGCGGGATGCGCGCTAGATAGGCCATCAGCTCGGGGCCCACTTCCTCGGCCCGGCGGTAAATCTCCAGATCGTCCAAGAGGTCGGCAGGGTATTCGAAGGGCCAGGTCTGGGCGCTTTCCTCGACGAAGAAGTCGAAGGGGTTATAGACGGTCATGTCCGCGACCAGATCGACCTCGATCTTCAGTTCGGTCACCGGCTCGGGGAAGACGAAGCGGGCCAGCCAGTTGCCGAACGGGTCTTGCTGGTGGTTCACGAAATGCCCGCCGGGCGAAACCTTGAGCGAATGCGAGATCACATGCGTCCGGCTGTGCGGCGCGGGGCGCAGCCGGATGACCTGCGGGCCAAGGATCACCGGGCGGTCATATTTGTAATGGGTCAGGTGGTGGATGCTGGCCTTGATCGACATTCGGTGTTCCGCGCTTTGACTGGCCACAGATCAGGGCCTTGGCTGCCATCCTGCAAGCAAACCGCGACGGGTTCCAGCCTGCGACACAAGGGGCGGAAATATCGCCGGGTTTTGCGGCAGATGTGCCTAAAATGCGGGCGTTGGTCTGCGGGGTGGGCCCCGGAGGGTTTCACACCCTCCCGCGCCGTTCGGTTCTCGAACCGATGGCGCACCGAACGGCGCACTCCCGTGGGATATTTAGGGACAGATGAATGTCAGGCCCAGAAGATCAGGCGCTGACGGGCAGGGCAGTCAGGCCGTGGAAATGGTAGACATCGCCGTAGCGCGGTTTCGCGGCGAGGCGCAGGCCGGGCAGGCGTTCGAACAGGATGGGCAGGGCGGTGACCAGTTCCAGCCTTGCCAGAGGGGCGCCGACGCAGAAATGCAGGCCCGCGCCGAAGGTGGCATTGGGCTTGACCGGGCGGGCCGGGCGGAACTTTGCCGGGCTGTCCCAGACGCCCGGATCGCGGTTGGCGGCGGCCAGCAAAAGCGCGACCTGATCGCCGCGCTTGAAGTGGTGACCCATCACCTCGATATCGTCATAGGCCCAGCGGGTGAACATATGCAGCGCCGGGTCAAAGCGCAGGATTTCCTCGACCGTGCCTTCGGCGGCCTCGGGCGCAAGGGCTGAATGAGGGGTTTTCGTCTCCAGCAGGGTTTTCACCCCGTTGCCGATGGTGTGAACCGTCGCCTCATGCCCGGCATTCAGCAGCAGGATGCAGGTGGTGATCAGCTCATCCGTGGTCAGACGCTCGCCTTCGCTTTCGGCGGCGATCAGGCTGGTGATCAGATCGTCGCGCGGATCGTTGCGGCGGGCCTCGACATAGCCGCGCATGAAGGCGACGAAAGCCTCGGTCGCGGCGACAGCGCGGTCTTCGGTTTCGCGGGTGCGGCCGGCCATATACATGCCGACCATGGCATTGGACCAGCGCAGGAGGTCGTCCGACATCTCTTCGGGCACGCCGAGCAGCCGGGCGATGATGATGACCGGCAGCTTTTGCCCGAAATGTTTCAGCAGATCGAACTCGCCGGCGGGCAGCGCGTCGATCAGCTCATGCGTCAGCGTGGCGATTTCGGGTTGCAGCGCGGCGATGCGGCGCGAGGTGAAGGCGCGCAGCACAAGGGAGCGCAGCCGGGTGTGGCGGGGCGGTTCCAGCTCCAGCATAGAATGCGCCTCGACCGCGTAGAAGGGGCGGAGGTGGTCGGGGATGGCCGGGGCCAGTTCGGCGGGCACCTCGCGGCCGAAGCGGCGGTCGCGGAAGATGGCATTCACCGCCGCCGCATTGCCGGTGCAGGTCATGCGGTAATCGGCCCAGTGGAAGAACGGGCCATGCGCGCGGGCGGCCTCATAAAACGGATAGGGGTTCTGCACGAAACCCGGCTCGGTCGGTGATTGATGCAGCGTGATCATCGCCGCAGCCCCAAGGGGATGATCCCCTGCGCCACCAGCACCCCCAGCGCGACCAGCCCCGCCGCCGCCGCCTGACCCCAATCCCAAAGCCCGCCCATCGCAAAGAGAATGATCATCACATAGAAGGGCGCCGCGTTGATGTGCAGCGACGACAGGCCGATGCCCAGCCGTTCAACCGACATGATCCACATAAGCTGACTGATCCCCAGCGAGCCGACCGAGAAGGCCAGCAGCGCCAGCACCTCACGCAGGCCCCAGGGGGTGAAATCGGGCAGGGGGGCGCCAAGGCCGATCTGACCCAAGGCAACGATGCCCGTCGCAATCGCGGCGCCCGAAATGGTCAGCGCCGTGCGCCCTATGGGCGAGAGCGCCGGAAAGGCGGTGACGGTCAGCCGCGATCCCAGCGCAAAGGCCAGCACCGAGCAGAAGCATAGCGCCGCGCCAAGGCCCAGCGACAGCCCGCCCGCGCGGAAATCCAGCGCCATCATGCCGCCGACCAGCGACAGCACCAGCCCGATGATCAGCGCGGCGGTCAGCTTGCGCCCGTCCAGCGCCACTTCAAGCGCGATACCGACCACCGGCAGGGTGGCCGAAATCACCGCCGCCGTCACCGCACCGCCCCGCGCCTGACCCAGAATCAGAAACCACGCGCCCAGCCCGATCAGGCTGCCCACCGCGATGCCCTTCAGCCAGTTGACCCGCGCCATCGCCCCCGGCCCCTCCATCAGCGCCCAGATCGGCAACAGCGACAGGGCGGCCAGCGTCATGCGCAGCGCGGTCAGTTGTTCGGCCGGCAAAAGCGGGATGATGAAATCGGCGGCGGGCAGGCCGGCGGCCCAGATCAGCATGGAGGCCATGCAGATCAGGTTCGCGGCCAAAAGGCCCCGGGCGGGAGCGGGGGAGGTGAGTTCGGCGGTCATGGTGCTATCTTGCAGATTGGCCGGTCGCGGACTGTTCCAGCCGCGACCTTGTGCCGCTGTCAGGCGGCGGAAAGTGCTGCAACAATGGCGCCGAAATCGGCGGCCTTCAGGCTGGCCCCGCCGACCAAGGCGCCATCGACATGCGGCACGGCAAATATCTCGCCCGCGTTTGCGGGTTTGACCGAACCGCCATAGAGCAGCCGCACGCCCGCCGCCTCGGCGCCGATCCGCGCCGTCAGACGGTCGCGCAGGAAGGCGTGAACCTCGGCAATCTGCTCCAGCGTCGGGGTGCGGCCGGTGCCGATGGCCCAGACCGGCTCATAGGCCAGCACCAGCGTGGCGGCGGTCGAGGCGGCGGGAACCGAACCGTCAAGCTGCGCGCCGATCACCGCCAGCGTTTCGCCCGCGTCGCGTTGGGCTTCGGTCTCGCCGACACAGACCACAGGCACAAGGCCCGCCGCCACCGCGGCTTCGGCCTTGGCTTGGACCAGCGCATCGGTTTCGCCATGGTCGGCGCGGCGTTCGGAATGGCCGAGGATGACATAGGCCGCCCCGGCATCCTTCAGCATCGCTGCGGAAATGTCGCCGGTATGGGCGCCCGAAGCCTTGGCATGGCAATCCTGCCCGCCCAAAGCCAGAACCGAGCCGCGCGCCGCCCAGTTGGCCTGTGCGATCAGCGTGGCGGGCGGGCAAAGCAGCATCTCGCAGCCGGGGGCCGGATGGGCGGCAATCAGCGCCTGCACCTCGGCCAGCGATGCCGCCGTGCCGTTCATCTTCCAGTTTCCAGCCGCCAGTTTCCGCATCGCATCCTCCCGTTTCCCTGCCCGACAGGGTTAGCGGCAACAGCCGCCTTGCGGAAGGGGCCAATCTGCCGCGTGGCAGAAATGAAAGACCCGCAGGGCAAAACCTGCGGGCGAACTGGTTACTCTCGCGCGTTCTTCGGGGGGATCAGGCAGGCTGATCCTTGAACTTGATGGATTCGCCGCAGCCACAGGCTTCGGCCACATTGGGGTTGCGGAACTTGAAGCCGGCCTGCAGCAGATCGACCTCATAGTCGATCTCGGTGCCGATCAGGAACATCTGCGCCATGGGGGCGATCAGCACGCGGGCACCGTCCTGTTCCACCACCTCGTCCAGCGGGTTCACCTCGGCCACATAATCCATGGTGTATTCCATGCCCGCACAGCCGCCTTTCTTGACGCCGATGCGCAGCCCTTTGGAGGACTGTTTCTCCATCAGCCGGGCGATCTGCTTCGCCGCGATGGGGGTCAGGGTGACGGCGGCCTTGCCGGGAATGCCGAACATGGGATTCTCCTTTGCTGTCAATCTAGGGTGTCGCGGGCGAAATTCCAAGCGGTGGCAGCAGGGCCATCAGTGCAACCGTGCCATAGCCTGCCAGCATGGCCCAGCCGAACGAGGCCAGCGTGCCGATGATGACATATTCCGACAGCGCCCGGTCATCCTTGACCGCCCCGAACCGCAAGATCGACTTGGCCGCCATCAGAAGGCCCACGCCCTCGGGCTGGCCGAGGAGGATAAGGCCGAAGATCAGCCCCCGTTCTAGGAGCCCGATGATCCGCCCGGCGCCTTGCAGCCCCTCGACCGGGACAGTCAGCGCGAAAGGCGCCATCAACAGGCCGATGGCAAAGCCGCCCGCCCGTGTGGCCAGAAGAAAGCCCGCCAGCAGGGTGAAAAGTCCAGGCAGCGCGGCGATCCCGCCCCAGAGCCCTTGGCCATAAAGCCCGGGCTGCCACAGCGCCAATGCCGCAAGGGCCGCCAGATGCGCCGCCTGATCGGCCAGAAACCCCGAAAGGCCGCGCCCGACCCGCGCCTTCACCGCATCCACCGCCAGATGCAGCGCCGTCAGCCAGATCAGCGACAGCGTGACCTGCCCGGTCGTGACCACGGCGCAAGCCAACACCACCGCCCCATGCGTCGCCAGCCCCGCCACCCGCCGCTTGTTCGCCACCATCCAGCCAGTCTGAAGCACGAAATCGGCAAGGACATGGGCAAGGAGGAGGGCGGCGAGGGTTTCAGGCATGAGAGGCTCCTGCAAGTTCGCGTTCGATGACTTCTTCCCAAAGGCGGAGCGTTGTTCGCAACTCGTTGGCCCCGCCGCCTCCCAGCCTATAGTTCACCGCCTGCGGGCTGATGCCAAGTTCCGTTGCAAGTTCGGCAAGCGTCGGGTGGTCGGGCTGCAAGTAAAGTGCCATCGCCTCAGCCTGTGGCATGGTCCAGCGACTTGCGCGCTCAAACATCAGTCTGGCGATGATCTTGTCGCGGTGGCCTATCATGCTGCCGGAGAAGGCAATCCTCTGGCTGCGCGCCATCTCGTCCAGCCCCCTGCCAGACAGCACGAAAGCTTCGCCATTGGCGTCGCTCAGGTCAGTCGTCCCTGAACTGTCAATCTTACCCAGACCGATCGAAATCCGACTGGAAAGGTCGGTGCCGCCGCTGCGCAGCCTTGCCAGCAGGACAAGGGCCGCACGAAGTGCAAGCCACGGGTCTTTCAGCAGAACTTGCCAACCATCGCCACGGAACCGGGTGAAGCGCAGGTCGGCGTGGCTTTGCCACACGGCAATGGTATGCGCCGTTGCTTCGAGTTGAGCCATGGCCTGATCGACAACTTCGGATGATTTCTCTTCCGAATTGACAAGATCGCCCGTCAAGACAGCAACGATAGGGAGTTCCACTTAAGCCACCAGACTTGAATTCTGTGAAATCAAGTCTTGGGGCTTTATTTCGTGAAAATCAACCCCTCAGGCTTGCCCTACATGAAGCCCAGTTCCAGACGGGCCTCGTCCGACATCATCTCCATCCCCCAGGGCGGGTCGAAGGTCATGGCGACGTCGACCTGTTTCACGCCGGGAACCGAGTTCACCGCATCGGCGACCCAGCCGGGCATTTCGCCGGCTACGGGGCAGCCGGGGGCGGTCAGGGTCATGGCGATGTTCACCGCGTTTTCGGCGTCGATGGCCACGGTATAGACCAGCCCCAGATCATAGATGTTCACCGGAATTTCCGGGTCGAACACGGTGCGGCAGGCTTCCACCACCTGATCATAGAGCGGGTGGTCGGTGCTGGACGGGGCGATCAGGGGGGCGCCCTCGATCTTGGGTTGAACCTCGGTCATATCGGTCTCGCGCGTTGTTGAGTGATTATATAGGAAATGCGCGCGGCAAGGTCCAGTGTCACAAAAGCCGCCGCGACAACCCGCTGCGGATCAACCCCCAGGTCACCGCGACCGAGCCGGTGACCGCCAGCCAGAAGATCCAGAAACTGCCCAGATCGGTATAGCGGAACCCGATGACACAGAAGGCGACATGGATGAAATAAATGCCGCTGGAATAGGTGCCTAGAACCTTGCTCGCACTCTGGCGCGGGAATTTCAGCGCCAGAAGCAGCAGGGCCGGGCTGGCCAGACCCAGCGCCAGCAGGTTGTCGTGGCCCGCGCCCTTGGGGGCCAGCCGGTCCAGCGCCAGACTTTCCCCCATCACCAGCGCCACGCCCAGCACCGCAACCGCCACCAGCACCGGCAGGCCAAGCCGCTGGTCGAACTGATGTCGTCGGATAAGGAAGCCGGCCAGCACGAAGGGCAGCCCCATGAACAGCCCGTTGCGATGCAGGATCGTCGCATCGCCGATCAGCGCCTTGTTCGGGTGGATCAGATCGAAGGCGATGCCATAGACAATCGCCACCCCGGCCAGAAAGCTGCCCGCCATGACCGCGACCAGCCGGGGCGTGGTCCAGTCGCGGACAAGGGCCACCAGCGCCGCCGCCAGCGCCAGCCCCGGCAGATACCAAAGCTGCCACCAGCCGACCAGCAGCATCCGCAGGGGCGGCCAGGCCGCGCCGCCTTTCAGCACACCATACCAGGCGGGCAGGTAAAGCAGCGTCCAGAGCGCATACAGCACCAGAAGCCGCCGCACATAGCGCGCCGCTCCGCCGCCTTGCAGCACCGGGCCAAGGAAATAGCCATTGATGACGAAGAACACCGGCACGGCCAGCCGGTAAACCCCGCCGCCCGACAGCATGATCGCATCATGGCCAAGGGGTTTCAGCGGATTGGCATGAATCCCCACCACCATCACGGCCATGAGGATTTTCAGGATATCGACGGAAAGTTTGCGGTCCATGGCGCGAAGGCAGCCGCCCCTCCCCAGGCGGCCGCGCTGCCTTTGCTGTCAGGGGTCAGAAGGGAATTTCATCGTCCAGATCGGGGCGTGAGCCGCCGCCGCCCGACCCGCCGCCATAGCCGCCACCGCTGCGCCCGCCCGAACCACCGCCCGAGGACGCGCCGCCGCCCTGGCTGCCGTAATTGTCATAACCGCCCCGGTCGTCATAGCCGCCCCGATCCCCACCGCCACCGCCGCCCGAGCCGCCGCCATCCCGGCCGCCCAGCAGCGTCAGCTCACCGCGGAACTGCCGCAGCACGATTTCGGTGGTATAGCGGTCGGCACCGGATTGATCCTGCCATTTGCGGGTCTCAAGCTGGCCCTCGATATAGACGGTGGAACCTTTGCGCAGATATTGCTCGGCGATCTTGGCAAGATTTTCGTTGAAGATGGCCACCGAATGCCATTCCGTCCGCTCCTTGCGCTCGCCGCTTTGCTTGTCGCGCCAGGTTTCCGAGGTGGCGATGCGCAGGTTCACCACCTTGCCGCCATTCGGGAAAGACCGCACCTCGGGGTCGCGGCCGAGATTGCCGACGATGATGACCTTGTTGACCGACCCTGCCATGAGACTCCCCTGATTCCGTTCTGATTCCGGTTGTGGCCGCAGTTTGACGGCCATCTGGTTAACGAAACCTATAGACGCCCCCCCGGCGCCCTGCAACCGGGCCGGGCTTTGATGCATCCGGCCGAAATCCGCCGGGGCAGAGGCGGGCGGGCGGGATGCGGCAGCTTTCCCAATCTGTCGCGCCGGGTTAGAACGGCCGGGCCGGGCGCTTGCCCCGCTTTGCGCGATGAGCCCCGATGCCCCTGTCCGCCCGCCTGACCCCCTTCCTTGCGCCGGCCCTTCTGCCCGGTCTGCTGTTCGGGCTGATCCTGTTTCAGAGCGTCTGCGCCACCTTCTTCGTGATCGACGTCGCCGCCGACCTTGAAGCCGTCTGGCCGGATGTTCTGGGCAGCGGGCATCTGATGCCGGAACTCGGGGCGACGCTGGGGCTGCTGCTGGGCATCGGCTGCGAGGCGCTGGTGCTTTGGCGCCTTCTGCGACGGCAGGCACGGCTGCAACAGGGCATGAGCGTGGCCGCCGGGGCATTGGCCGAGGTGATGGAGGGCTTCTTTGCCGAATGGGCGCTGACCCCCGCCGAGGCGGATGTCGCGCGCTTTACCGTCAAGGGCTATGCCATTGCGGAAATCGCGGGCTTTCGCGGCTCGGCCGAGGCGACGGTAAAGACCCATCTGAACGCGATCTACCGCAAGGCCGGGGTGGCGGGCCGGGCGCAGCTTGTCAGCTTGCTGGTCGAAGACCTGCTGCGCGCACCGCTGGTTTCGGTGGCGGCCGAAGGTGCCCGCGCGGTGCCGGATCGGGGTTGATCCGCGGCCGGTGGCGGCTTTATGCCTGCGGGCTGGAATTCCTGCCCCACATGGTATATCTGACGGCAAGGACAAGACGGACCCTGTGATGCGCCCTGTGACCTCTGTGCTGCGTGCAACCCTCGCCCTGGCGGTTGCCTTGAGTGTTGGTTTGCCCGGTTCCGCCGGGGCCGAGGGGCTGGTGATCAGCAAATCCAAGAAGAACCGCAATGCGCTGTTCAAGTCGCAGACAGCGCTTCTGGATGGGCGGCTGGCCAAGCAATACGATTACTCCGCCCGCCTGAAACCCAATGCGCCCAAAGAGGGCGCGGGCGACAGCGCCGCCACCACGGTGCGCTACAAGGGCAGCTACAAGGGCGAATATCTGGAACTGGCCAAGGCCGCCGCGCGCAAACATGGCGTGCCGGAAGAGATGTTCCTCAAGCTGGTGCATCAGGAATCCGGCTGGAATCCGGGTGCCGTCTCGCCCAAGGGGGCGACGGGGCTGGCGCAACTGATGCCGGGCACCGCGGACCATCTGGGGGTCGATATCTCCGACCCGGTGCAGAACCTTGATGGCGGCGCGCGTTACCTGCGGATGATGTATGACCGCTTCGGCGATTGGCGGCTGGCGCTGGCGGCGTATAATGCCGGGCCTCTGGCGGTCGAAAAGCACAAGGGCGTGCCGCCCTATGCCGAGACGGAAAACTACGTCAAGGCGATCCTGGGCTGAGGAATAGTTGTCCGATTTCTTTAAAGAAATCGGCTGTTGTGCGTTTTACCCCGCGATGCGCCCGGCCAGAAACGCAAAGCGGCCCCCGCAGGGGCCGCCAAATTCGTTGGAACGAATTTGCAAATTTCTTCGAAGAAATTTGCCGAAGGCGCTTCAGAGAAGCGCCTTCGCCGCCGCCACCGCCGCTTCGGCGGTGATGCCGAACTCTTTATACAGCCGGTCATAGGGGGCAGAGGCGCCGAAGGACGACATGCCGATGAAGGCCGCCTTGCCATCCCGTCCGCGCTCGCCCAAGAGCCAGTGGTCCCAGCCCTGCCGCACCCCGGCCTCGATTGCCACGCGCACGGGCCCCGCTGGCAGAACCTTCTTGCGCCAAGCTTCATCCTGCGCCGCGAAAAGCTCCATCGACGGCATCGAGACGACGCGGGTGCCGATGCCTTCGGCCTCCAGCGCCTCGCGCGCCTTCAGCGCAATCTCAACTTCCGAGCCGGTGGCAATCAGGATCACCTGCCGCTTGCCCGTCGCCTCGGCCAGCACATAGGCGCCCTTGGCCGACAGGTTCTGATTGGTGTGGGTCTTGCGTGCCGGGATCAGGTTCTGACGGCTCAGCGCCATGACCGAAGGCGTCGCCGATTGCGTCAGCGCCACTTCCCAGCATTCGGCCACTTCCACCAGATCGGCCGGCCGCAGCACCAGCGTGTTCGGCGTGGCGCGGCTGATGGCCAGATGCTCCACCGGCTGGTGGGTCGGGCCGTCTTCGCCAAGGCCGATGCTGTCATGGGTCATGACATAGACCACCGGCAGCCCCATCAGCGCCGAAAGCCGCATCGAGGGACGGGCGTAATCGGTGAAGGCCATGAAGGTGCCGGAATACGGCCGTACGCCGCCATGCAGCGCCATGCCGTTCATCGCGGCGGCCATGCCATGTTCGCGGATGCCCCAATACATGTAGCGGCCCTTGCGGTCTTCCGGCGTGAACACGCCCAGATCGCCGGTCTTGGTGTTGTTCGAGCCGGTCAGGTCGGCCGAACCGCCGAAGGTCTCGGTCATGATCGGGTTGACGGCGTTCAGCACCTTTTCGCTTGCGGTGCGGGTGGCGAGCTTGGCGCCTTCGGTCACCGCGGCTTTCTTGACGGCGCGGATGGCACCGGCCAGACGGGCAGGGGCCTCATCGCTGAAAATCCGGCGCAGTTCGGCCTGACGCGCAGGCGACAGGGCTTCGACGCGCCCGACCCATGTGGCATGGGCGGCGGCACCGCGGGCGCCCATCGCCTCCCATTCCGATTTCACCTTCGCGGGCACGTCGAACGGACCGCCGGTCCAGCCATAGCCTTCCTTGGCGGCGGCAAGCTGCGCCTTGTCGGTCAGTGCGCCATGGCCCTTGGAGGTGTCCTGCGCCGCATGGCCGAGCGCGATATGCGTCTTGCAGGCCACCAGCGCCGGGCGGGGCGAGGCTTTGGCGGCGGTCAGCGCGCGGTCGATATCCTCGGGGTCATGGCCGTCACAAGAGAAGACATCCCAGCCAGAGGCAGCAAAACGCGCCTTCTGGTCGGTCACATCCGAGAGTGAGACCTTGCCGTCGATGGTGATGCCATTGTCATCCCACAGCACGATCAGCCGCGACAACTGCTGCTTGCCCGCGATGCCGATGGCCTCCTGGCTGACGCCCTCCATCAGGCAGCCGTCGCCCGCGATGACCCAGGTGTAATGGTCCTGCACCTTGGCGCCCCAGCGGGCGCGCAGATGCTCTTCGGCCATGGCAAAGCCCACGGCATTGGAAATCCCCTGACCCAGCGGGCCGGTCGTGGTTTCCACCCCCGAAACATGGCCGAATTCCGGGTGGCCGGCGGTGATCGCGCCCCACTGGCGGAAATTCTTGATCTGGTCCAGCGTCACATCCTCATACCCCGTCAGGTAGAGCAGCGAATAGATCAGCATCGAGCCATGGCCCGCCGACAGGATGAAACGGTCACGGTCCGGCCAGCGCGGCGCCTTGGGATCGAACTTCAGATGTTTTTCGAACAGCACGGTCGCCACATCGGCCATGCCCATCGGCATCCCCGAATGGCCCGAATTGGCGGCGGCCACCGCGTCCAGCGTCAGGGTGCGGATGGCGCAGGCGCGCATCCAGTGATCGGGATGGCGGGCGCGAAGCGTTGCGATGTCCAAGGCCGGACTCCTGTTTTCAAGGGGTTTGGGCGTCAATAGCAGGCATGGCGGCAAGTTCAAGCGTGGCCCGCAAGGCCTTGAGCCAAAAGGGGCGACCTTGCGCCCCGGCTTCGGCTATGATTGCCCTTGACGGGCCCCGCCGCGATTCGCGCCGCGTGCAGGGTGACGGAAATACGAAAGGGATCTACCCCTCATGCAGGATATCGCAGAGCTGGAACGGCGCATCAGCGCGGCCTTGGCCCGGATCGACCGCGGGATCGAGGGGCTTGCAACCCCCGCCGAGGCGCCCGAACCCGGCCCCGATGCCGGAGCCGAGGCGGAAATCGCCCGCCTCTCCGAGGCGCTGGACGAAGAGCGGATGGCCAATGTGCAGCTTGCCGAGCGGCTGCGCGTTGTCAAATCCCGAGAGGTCGAGGCGCGGGCCGCACTCGAAGCCAAGCTGGCCGAGGTGACGGCAGAGCTTGCGACCCTGCGTGCCGCCCGCGCCGAAGAAGCGGCCGAGGTGGCCGCCATCATCGCCGCCCTTGCCCCCATCGTCGAAGAGGCCAGCCCCCATGCCTGAGGTCGAGATCAAGATCGGCGGCCGCGCCTTCACCGTCGCCTGCCAGCCGGGCGAAGAACATTTCCTGCGCACCGCTGCCGCCATGCTCGATGGCGAGGCGCAGCCGCTCATCGCCCAGCTTGGCCGCATTCCCGAAGCGCGGATGCTGCTGATGTCGGGTCTGATGCTGGCCGACCGCACCGCGGCGGTCGAGGATGAGAACCGCCTGCTCAAGGCAAAACTGGCCGAGCTTGAGGCGCGGCCCCTGCCCGAACCCGCCCGCATCGAAGTGCCGGTGATCCCGCCGCAAGTCACGGAAACCCTTGCCGAAATCGCCGCCCGGGCCGAGGCGCTGGCCGCCCGCATCGAAGAACGGAGCCCGGCATGAGGGCGCTGCTGCTGGCGGGGCTGGCCGCCCTGGCCCCTGCAGCGGCACAGGCGGAATTGCAGCCCCTCGCGGTCCGCTATTCCTGCGACCGCGGCGTCGAATTGCCGGTGGTCTTCGTCAATGAAACGGGGGGCGACAGCCTTGCCGTGCTGTATATCGAAGGCCGCCAGAACCTGCTGTTTCAGGAACAAAGCGCCTCAGGCGCCCGCTATGGCTGGCCCTCCGACGGCTCGGCCTATGTGCTTTGGACCAAAGGGCCAGAGGCGACCGTCTTCTGGCGCGATGGTGAGACGGGCACTGAAACCGTTCTTTACACCTGCACGCAAGCCGACTGACGGCATTTCTTTGCGGTATGTCTTGCGGTATGTTTCATGCGCATACCGCAGGAGATTTCGATGACCGCCACCCGCCGCGCCACCAGCCTGACACTGGATGCCAAGCTTCTGGATGAGGCCAAAACCTTGGGTCTAAATCTGTCGCGCGCCGCGGAGGAGGGGCTGCTGGCCGCGATCAAGGCCGAACGCAAGCGGAAATGGACCGAGGAGAATGCGGAAGCCATTGCCGAATACAATGCCTGGATCGAGGAAAACGGCATTCCGAACACGGACATAAGGGTTACGGCGCTTTGAGCGCGCAGTTCGATCTTTATATGGCGCCTGACCGTGGCCTGATCGTCGTGCTTCAGAACGACCAGATAGAGATGCTGAACACCCGCGTCTTCGCGCCCTGTCTGCCGGTCGGGACAGGGGGCATCGACTTTCCGCGACTCACGCCGGGTTTCTATCATGCCGAGCGCCATTATCGGGTGATGACGCATCTGCTGGGCGTCACCCGGTTGCGCCAGCTTGGCACCCGCGTCGGCAGCATCGCCCATCTGCGCGACGAGATCACCCGCGCGATGGACCTGCTGATGACCGGGTTCTGAAAGCCGAAAGGCCCGCCGGGGCGGGCCTGTGGCGCGGTCTTGTCCGGTTCAGGCGTTGGCTTCGCGGATCTTGTCAGCGGCGTCCTTGTCAAAGGCAACGCCCTTGGCCTCGAACAGCGCGTCCAGCTCGCCCGAAAGGGTCATTTCGGTGACGATGTCGCAGCCGCCGACGAATTCGCCCTTCACATAAAGCTGCGGGATGGTCGGCCAGTCCGAGAAGTCCTTGATCCCCTGACGGATTTCGGCGTCGGCCAGCACATTCACATCGGTAAACTCGACACCCATATAGTTCAGCACCCCCGCCACGCGGGACGAAAACCCGCATTGCGGCATCATCTTGGTGCCCTTCATATACAGCACCACGTCGTTCTTTTCGATCGTCTCGCGGATTTGGTCGGCTGCTGCGGTCATTCTGCTTGTCCTTTGTCTTTCGTTTCTGGAACGAAAATCTTTGCGTATTCTATCGGGTCTTTCGGGACGGTGTAGCGGTTGTTGACCATACCACCCAGAAAATCCCGGCCAGTTTGAGGATAGTCACTGCCCAGAACATGCACAGCGGGCTGCGGGGCAAGGGCTGGCTGCCACTTGTCGTGATTGGCGTGAACAGCATGACGGCGCCTGATCCATGCCAACACCACGGCCATCAGTCCCACCGGAACGAGGATCGCCACAAGCGCGGGAAGGTTGAGAGTCACGGTCATCTTGCGGTTTCCTTCAGGAACCTCCAGCGTTCGATGCGGCGCGTTCTTGTCCAATATCCCGGTCCATGCCGCAGAAACCCCCGGATATCTGCGCACCAGAAAAAGGCGCCGAGGATATCGAGGACGGCCTGCATGGCCTAATCCGGCGCCTTCGTGGTCAGCGCCAGCGCATGCAACTCGCCATGGGCGCCGTCCATCTTGCCCTTCAGGCTGGCATAGACAGCCCGCTGTTGCTGCACCCGGTTCATGCCCTTGAAGCTTTCGTCGATCACCTCGGCAGCCCAATGGTTGCGGTCGCCTACGGTGTCCACCACCTTGATCTGCGCCTTTGGAAAGGCGGCGCGGATCAGCGCCTCGATGTCTTCGGCTTCCATGGCCATGCTCGGCTCCTTCACGTCTTGCTGCAAATGTAGGGCGCCGACCGCAGGGCCGCAAGCCACCCCGTAGGATGGGCAATCTGCCCATCCTCACTCAAGGCCGGGATGGGCAGATTGCCCATCCTACGGGCGGTCCTCGCGCAACAGGCCATAGAGCATCAGATCCACCGCCCGCCCCAGCGCCGGGCGCCACCAATGGCGCCGCAACCGGCCCTCCAGCGTGAAGCCCAGCGATTCGTAGAGATGCTGCGCCCGCAGGTTTTCGCCCGAGGCATCCAGCCAGAGACGCTCCGCCCCCAGCTTGTCAAACCCATGATCCACCAGCGCGCCAACAAAGGCCCGGCCGCGCCCGCCGCCGGGCTGATCCAGCGCAAGGCGGCGCAGTTCCACCGTCCCCGCCTTGTCCATCCGCCCACAGAACAGCGCATAGCCCTGCGCCCCCTCGGCCTGCCAGACCACCAGAGCGGCGTCCGGGCTGTCGAGATAGCCTTGCAGGGCCGTTTCATCCTCATCGGTGATGAAAGGCGCATTCTCGGGGCGCTGTGCCAGAGCCCGGATGAAGGCAAAATCGGCGGCGGTGGCGGGGCGCAGGGTCATGGCTTCCATTCCCGGTCAAGCATCGACAGAAAGACGCAATCCACCCAATCGCCCGAGGGGCGCAGCCAGCATTCGCGCCACACCCCTTCGCGGACGAAACCCGCCTGCGTGAAGAAGCGCAGGGCACGGGCATTGTCGGCGGTGATGTCCAGCCCCACGCGATGGGCGCCGCGCGGGCCGAACATCTCTGCCAGAACGGCGGCCAGAAAAGCGCGGCCAAGGCCCGGGCGGGTGGTGGCAAACTCGCGCAGCGACCAGATGCCGTGCATCCATTGCGTGAGGCAGGCAAAGCCTGCCGGACCCCCGGCATCCCAGATCAGCAGATTGCCCGCGGCAATGGCGCCGTCGATCTGCCCGTCCTCCGGCGGGTCCAGCCAAAGGGTGTTTTGCGGCGCGGTCCAGAGGGCATGGACAAAGCCCGCCTCATCGGCCCGCGCCGGTCGCAGCATCAGGCAACGGCCTTGGCAAAGGCGCTGCGGTAAAGGTCCGACAGCGCGGCCAGAGAGGCGGTTTCGCTGCCGAAAGTCACCGCGTCGCCGCCGAAGCTGCCCACGCGGATCACCTCGACCCCGGCCGTCAGCGCGGCGGCTTCCAGTGCCTGAGCCCCCGCCTCGGAGGCCGCAACCAGATAGCGGGCCTGATCCTCGCCAAAGAGCGTCGGAATATCGCCGGGAACCAGCGCCAGCCCAAGCCCCGCGCCTTCGGCCATCTCGAAGGCCGCCAGCGCAAGGCCGCCGTCGCCAAGGTCGGTGGCGGCGCGCACGGCCTTGCGATGGGCGCGCAGGAAGTCGCCGTTCTTCTTTTCCGCATCCAGATCGACCGGCGGCGCATCGCCCGCCTCGATCCCGAAGGCTTCGGCCAGAAGGGCCGACTGGCCCAGATGGCCAAAGGTTTCGCCGATGACCAGCGCCACGTCGCCCGCCTGCGGTTTGCCCGCGATCAGCTCATCAAGGCTGTTCAGGATGCCCACGGCGCCGATGGTCGGCGTCGGCAGGATCGGCTGGCCATCGGTTTCGTTGTAAAGCGAGACGTTGCCCGAGACGATCGGCATGTCCAGTGCCGCCACAGCCGCGCCGATGCCTTTGATCGCGCCGACGAATTGCCCCATGATCTCGGGCTTTTCAGGGTTGCCGAAGTTCAGGTTGTCGGTGGTGGCGAGCGGGGTCGCGCCCACGGCGGTCAGGTTGCGATAGGCTTCGGCCACCGCCTGCTTGCCGCCCTCGAACGGGTTGGCGCGGACATAGCGGGGGGTCACGTCGCTGGTAAAGGCCAGCGCCTTGCCCGTGCCATGCACCCGCACCACACCGGCGGGCAGGCCGGGGGTGACAAGGGTATCGGCGCCGACCTGACAGTCATATTGCTCATAGACCCAGGATTTCTGGGCATAGGAGGGGCTGCCGATCAGGGCGCGCAGCCCGTCGATGGCGCCAATCGCCGGAACCGGACCCAAGGGCGCAGCTTTCGGCGTCTCCACCCATGGCCGGTCATATTCCGGGGCGCTGGAGGAGAGTTTCGACAGCGGCAGATCGGCCTTCACTTCATTGCCATGCAGGATCAGGAAGCGGTCTTCGGGAATGGTCTCGCCCACGATGGCGAAATCCAGATCCCATTTGACGAAGATCGCCCGCGCCACCTCCTCAAGCTCGGGCTTGAGGACCATGAGCATCCGTTCCTGAGATTCCGACAGCATCATTTCATAGGCCGTCATATTGGCTTCGCGCTGCGGCACGTCATCGAGTTGCAGCTTGATGCCAAGGCCGCCCTTGTCGCCCATTTCCACGGCGGAACAGGTCAGGCCGGCAGCGCCCATGTCCTGAATGGAGATCACCGCACCCGAGGCCATCAGCTCAAGACAGGCTTCCAGGAGGCGCTTTTCGGTGAAGGGGTCGCCGACCTGAACGGTGGGGCGCTTTTCCTCGATGGTCTCGTCGAATTCGGCGGAGGCCATCGTGGCGCCGCCGACGCCATCGCGGCCGGTCTTGGCGCCGAGGTAGACTACCGGCATCCCCACGCCCGAGGCGACCGAGTAGAAGATCTTGTCGGCATCGGCCAGACCGGCGGCAAAGGCGTTCACAAGGCAGTTGCCATTATAGCTGCGGTGGAACCGCACCTCGCCGCCGACGGTGGGCACGCCAAAGGCGTTGCCATAGCCGCCGATCCCCTCGACCACGCCCTTGACCAGATAGGCGGTCTTGGGGTGGCTTGGCTCGCCAAAGGACAGCGCGTTCATCGCGGCAATTGGGCGGGCGCCCATGGTGAACACGTCGCGCAGGATGCCGCCGACGCCGGTGCCGGCGCCCTGATGCGGCTCGATATAGGAGGGGTGGTTGTGGCTTTCCATCTTGAAGATGACGGCCTGACCATCGCCGATATCGACCACGCCCGCATTCTCGCCCGGTCCGCAGATCACCTGCGGCCCGGTGGTGGGCAGGGTGCGCAGCCATTTCTTCGACGATTTGTAAGAGCAATGCTCGTTCCACATCGCCGAGAAGATGCCCAGCTCGGTGAAGGTCGGTTCGCGCCCGATGATGCCCAGCAGGCGCTGGTATTCGTCGGGCTTCAGCCCGTGCGAAGCGATCAGGTCCGGCGTGATGGCGGGTTCGGTCATGGCGCGTCCTCTGGCAGGGATTGCGCGCGTCTTAGGCCATGGGACGGTTTTGCGAAAGGCGCTCGGGCGCGGCAGCGAAAATTTTTCGGCGAAAAATTTTCGGCGCCCCGGGGGCCGATGTCGAATCTTGCCTCGGCGTGGCGTCCTTGGCTTAGGATCATCGGGCAATCCCGCCCGTGACCCGCAGGAGACGAGACATGAAGTATATGGCACTGATCTATGAAGACGGCCGCAAGGCGCCGGGTCCGGACAGCCCCGAGTTCGCGGCTTTCATGGGCGGCTACGTCGCTCTGGCCCGTAAACTGCAAGAGGACGGCAACTGGATTTCGGGTGAGGGGCTGAAGGGGCCCGAAACCGCGACCTGTCTGCGCCGTCGTGGCGGCAAGGTGGAAACCATGGACGGCCCCTTTGCCGAAACCCGTGAGCATCTGGGCGGCTTCTATCTGTTCGAGGCGCGCGATCTGGATCAGGCGCTGGCCTATGCGGCGATGATCCCCTCGGTTGATTGGGGCACGGTCGAGATTCGTCCGGTGATGGATTATTCGTGACCGCAGTTGCTGCGGCGCTGACGGCGCTGATGCATCAGGACCGGGGGCGGCTCTTGGCCGCCATCATCGCGCGGACCGGGGATTTTTCCGGCGCCGAGGAAGCCTTGCAGGAGGCTGCCGAGGCGGCGCTCTTGCATTGGGGGCGCTCGGGCCTGCCTGATCATCCGCAGGGCTGGCTCTTGCGGGTGGCGCTGCGCAAGTCGATCGACGGCTATCGCCGCAGCGCGCGGGCCGAGGCGCATCTGGCGCTGATCCGGCAATTGGGCGCCGAAGAGGCGGTCATGGCAGAGGGGCAGGAGATTGCCGATGAGCGCCTGCGCCTGATTTTCACCTGTTGCCACCCCGCACTGGAACCCAAGACGCGGGTTGCGCTGACGCTGCGGACGGTTTGTGGCCTGACCACCGCCGATATTGCCGCGGTCTTTCTGGACGGCGAGCCGACCATGGCGCAGCGCCTGTCGCGGGCCAGAGCCAAGATCGCCGCCGCCCGCATTCCTTATGTGGTGCCAGGGGCCGAGGACTGGGCCGCCCGGCTGGAGACGGTTCTGACGGTGGTCTATCTGATCTTCACGGTCGGTTATACGGCGGGCGCGGGCCATGGTCTTTGCGGCGAGGCCATCTTTCTGGCGCGTCTGCTGCAAGACCTGCGTCCGGGCGATGCCGAGGTTGAGGGTTGTCTGGCGCTTTTGCTGCTGACCGATGCCCGGCGCGCCGCGCGCGTTGACAGCCGTGGCCATGCCGTGCCGCCGGGCGCACAGGACGCCGCCCTGTGGGATGGGCAGGCGCAGGCCGAGGGGCTGGCGCTGCTGGAACGGGCGATGGAGCGGCGGGCGGCGGGGCCATTTCAGATCAAGGCGGCAATTTCGGCCTGCCAGATGATGCGGCCCGGGCCGGACTGGCCGCAGATCCGGCTGCTTTATGACCGCCTGATCGGGTTCGAGCCGACGCCGGTGGTGCGGCTGAACCGCGCCGTGGCGTTGATGGAATGCGCCGATCTGGCGGCGGCAGGGCAAGAGATTGCGGCCTTGGCGGTGGAACTGGCCGATTATCAGCCGTTCCATGCCGCCCGGGCGGAATGGCTGGCCCGCAGCGGATGCCGGGCCGAGGCGATTGCGGCCTTTGACGCGGCGCTGCGGGGCGCCGGTCCTGCCGAAACCGCCTATCTGCAGGCAAGGCGGGCGGATCTGGCGGGGTGATTCTGCGCGGGCGCGCTTTGCCGGCTGCGCGAACTCCGGGCGCCGGGCGGATTTTTGGCCCAATCGGCAGGCAATTGCCGTCTGGCGAAAAAAAAGGCCGAGCAGAAGCTCGGCCCAAGTCCAACAGGGAGGTATGAGGTGCAAGAGCGAACTCAACTGCGCCTCGAGGAGTTATCTAGGCGTGGGACATGATTCCTGCAATCGGCAATTTGCTGCATGTGCAGCATTGCCGCTATGCGTCATGCGCATGGCTAGCGTTATCATGCGGCTGAATTGCATGGCAAATGGGCGCCGCGCGCCTTTGATTTCAGCATCTTGGCGGTTTGGGCGGTGAAACTGCGGCGTCTATTCCTGATGCCGCTTGCGATAGGCGAAAATCTCGTCCGTCACGAATTCGCGGAAGGCCGCCACCCGTTTTGAATGCCGCAGCTCTTCGGGATAGGCCAAAAACACCGGAACCTCGTCAGATTCCACCTCGGGCAGCACGCGCACCAGATGGGGGAAATCCTCGGTGATGTAATCGGGCAGCACGCCGATGCCCAGATGGTTCAAGACCCCCTGCAACACGCCGAAATAGTTGTTCACCGTCAGGGTGGAAGAGATGTTCTGGCTCATCAGTTCGGCGACCAGCGTGGCACCGGCGGCCACCTGTGCGGCGCCGGCATGTTGGCAGATCAGGCGGTGATGGCTGAAATCCTCCATCTTTTCAGGGGTGCCCCGCGCGGCAAGGTATTCCGGCGTGGCATACATCCGCATCCTGATCTGCATCAGGCGTTTGCGGATCAGGTCGGCCTGACTGGGTTCCTTCATGCGGATGGCGACGTCCGCCTCGCGCATGGGCAGGTCCAGCACCCGCTCTTCCAGCATGAGGTCGATCTTCAGTTCGGGGTATTTGGCATAAAGATTGGCCAGCCGCGGCGCGAGCCAGAGCGTGCCGAAGCCTGTGGTGGTGGTCACCCGCAATTCGCCGAACACCTCATCCTCGGCGTCGCGGATGCGGGCAGCGGTTGCATCCAGCCGCTTGACCATCTGCTGGGTGGCGTCGAACAGCAACTCGCCCGGCTCGGTCAGGATCAGGCCGCGGGCGTGGCGGTGGAACAGGGTGACGTTCAGGCTTTCCTCAAGCGCGCGAATCTGGCGGCTGACGGCGGATTGCGACAGGTGCAGCACCTCACCGGCATGGGTCAGGCTGCCCTTTTCGGCCACCGCGTGGAAAATCCGCAGCTTGTCCCAATCCATTTCGCAAAACCTTCCCGAAGACGCGCGGACGCTAACACGTTGGCGCCTGTGTAGGCAGAAAAATCCGGGTGTAAATGCGCTTTGGGCGGAATAATTCCCCGGAAGGGGCAGAAATGCTGCATTGCAGCACGTCACGCGCCTGTCATGTGAATGCCGCATCAGGGGCATGAAGCCCTGTCGGGAAGTCCCGTCGGGAAGCCCTGTGCCGAGGATGCCATGCGCCCGTCCGACTCCAACCGCCCGATGACCCGCGACATCACCTATGCGACGGCGGCGCAAAGCCGGGCGGGGCGGCTGGTGATCCGCGCGATGGAGAATGCGACGGGCCGTCTTGGCCTGATCCGCCGCGCGCAGGGCTATGAGGCCGAACTGGGGCAGGGCCGCAGCTTCTGGCAGGTGATCCCCGAACGGCTGGGCCTGACGCTGGATGTGACGGCGGGCAGTCTGGACGATCTGCCGCGGCATGGGCCGCTGGTGGTGATTGCGAACCATCCGTTCGGCATTCTCGACGGGCTGATGCTGGGCCATATGCTCGACCAGGCCCGGCAGGGCGAGTTCCGCATTCTGGCCAATGCCGTCTTTCGCCGGGCGCGCGAGCTGGACCGCATTCTTCTGCCGATCTCGTTCGAGGAAAGCCGTGCGGCGGTGGCGCTGAACCTGCAAACCCGGGCGGCGGCGTTGGCGCATCTGGGGCAGGGCGGCGCCATCGGGGTGTTTCCGGGCGGCACGGTGTCCACCTCGGCCCGGGCGTTTTCGCATCCGATGGACCCGGGCTGGCGCAATTTCACCGCCAAGATGATCGCCAGATCCGGAGCAACCGTGGTGCCGGTCTATTTCGACGGCCACAACTCGCGCCTGTTCCAGATCGCCAGCCGCCTGCACACCAACCTGCGGCTTGGTCTCTTGATCCGCGAGCTGAAACGGCGGGTGGATGAACCTGTGCGGGTGGTGATCGGCAAGCCGATTGCGCCGGGCGCGCTGGCCGGTCTGCAATCCGACCCGAATGCGCTGATGCAGCATCTGCGCCGCGCCACCTATGCGCTTTCCCCCGTGCCGCTTCGGTCGTATGATCCGGGCTACGAGTTCGAGGCGAAATACAAATCCCGCTGAGGTGCCCCGCGCGTGCCCCGGCAGAAAAGGGGGGCAGCATGGCGGTTGGCGTGTTCGATTCGGGCCTTGGCGGTCTGACGGTGCTGGATGCGGTGTCACGGCGGTTGCCCGATGTGCCCTTCGTCTATTTCGGCGACAACGCCCATGCGCCCTATGGCGTGCGGACCCATGACGACATCTTCAACCTGACCTGCGCGGCGGTGGAGCGGCTTTGGGCCGAGGGCTGCGACCTGGTCATTCTGGCCTGCAACACGGCGTCGGCGGCGGCGCTGAAGCGGATGCAGGAAACCTGGGTGCCGAAGGACAAGCGGGTGCTGGGCGTCTTCGTGCCGCTGATCGAGGCGCTGACCGAACGGCAATGGGGCGACAATTCGCCGCCGCGCGAAGTGGCGGTCAAGCATGTCGCGCTGTTTGCCACGCCGGCCACCGTCGCCAGTCGCGCCTTTCAGCGGGAACTGGCCTTCCGCGCCATCGGCGTGGATGTCGAGGCGCAGCCCTGCGGCGGGGTGGTGGATGCCATCGAACAGGGCGATGAGATTCTGGCCGAGGCGCTGGTGCGCTCCCATGTCGAGGCGCTCAAGCGCCGTATGCCGACACCTGAGGCCGCCATTCTGGGCTGCACCCATTACCCCTTGATGGAAAAGACCTTTCAGGAGGCGCTGGGCGCCGGGGTCAGGGTCTATTCGCAGGCCAATCTGGTGGCGGAATCGCTGGCCGATTACCTTATCCGCCGCCCTGAGATGCTGGGCACAGGCACCCAGTCGAAATTCCTGACCACCGGCGATCCGGCCAATGTCTCGAACAAGGCGACGCAATTCCTGCGGCGGCGGATTGTGTTCGAGGCGGCCTGACCGGGGGGATGGGCAGATTGCCCATCCTACGCCAGCACCACCCAGACCACCCGCAGCGCCATACCCATCACCATCAGCGAGCCAAGCGTCCACAGGGTCGCGCGCAGGTCATGGGTCTGTGCCGTGACATAAGCCGCAAAATGCAGCAGGCGGCTGACCACATAGCCGTAAAGCAAGACCTGCGCCCAGATCAGCGGCGGCTCTGTCAGCACGAAAAGAAATCCGGCGGCCAGAAAGAACGGCACATTCTCCAGATCGTTCATATGAATGCGGCGCATCCGCTCCACCCGTTCGTCGGGGGCGAGCTGTGCGGGGTCAGGTGTGCGGTTCAGCAGGGTGCGGCGCAGGTCTTCGGGCGCGCGGTAGCCGCCCTTGACCTGCATCATCCGCCAGACCGTCAGCCAGCCCATTGCCATGGTCTTGAGGATCATCAGGCTGGCGGCAAGGGCATAGGTGGCCAGCAGCGGGTCTTGCAGCGACAGGGTCATCGGCACCTCCGGGCTTTGCGCCATGCTACGCCCGCAAGCGCGCACCGCGCAACGGCTGCCCCTTTCCAAGCCCCGAACTCCGGTGCAGTCTGCCCGCAAAGGAGACCGATCATGCAAGCCTTTGACGACTGGAAGGCCGACCGTCTTGCCGCGCTGACGGCACCGGATGGCTGGCTGAACCTGACCGACCGGGTCGAGATTGCGCCCGGCAACCGCTATGCGGTCGGGCGGGGGGCGGAGAACGGCTTGCGGATTTCGGCAGGGCCCGAGCATCTGGGCATCCTGACGCTGGCGCCCGACGGGCAGGCCAGCCTGACCACGGCCGAGGGGCAGGAACTGCCCTTCGGGCCGGTACCGGGGGCGCCGCCGCGGCTTTCGGTCGGCAATCTGATCCTTGAAATCCACACGGCCGAGGGCCAGCCGGCCCTGCGGGTGCGCCGCATCGACCATCCGCGCCGCCTGCGCGACCCCGGCCTGCGCTATTTCCCGACCGCGCCGCATTGGGTGATCCCTGCGCGCTGGCACCCCCTGAGTGTGCCGCAGCAGGCGCGGATCGACATGGTGGGCGGGCGCAGCGAGACGGTATCGCTGACCCATCAGGCGGTGTTTGACCATGAGGGGCAGCGCGTGACCCTGTTGCCCACCCATTGGAAGGCGGGCGCGCCGATGTTCGTGATCCGCGACCTGACGGCAGGGGGGGAAACCTATCCCGCCGCGCGGTTCCTGATCGGCGAGGATGTGACGGAAGACAGCATCACCCTCGACTTCAACAAGGCGCATACGCCCCCCTGCGGCTTTACCGAATTTGCCGTCTGTCCCTTGCCGCCGCGCGAGAATGTGCTGCCCTTCCGCATCGAGGCGGGCGAGTTGCGGCCGGATTGAACCTTCACGGCCTTTCGTCTTGCAAAACTGTCGCTGCGGACGCAAACAAGGCGCGTTTCATAAGGGGAGACCGCCATGACCCAACGCATCGCCATTCTGGGCGCCTCGGGCTATACCGGGGCGGAGCTGGTCCGCCTGATTGCGACCCATCCCGATATGAAGATCGTGGCACTTTCGGCGGATCGCAAGGCGGGCATGACCATGGATCAGGTCTTTCCCTTCCTGCGCCATCTGGACCTGCCGCCCTTGGTGAAGATCGACGAGATCGACTTTTCCGGCGTCGATCTGTGCTTCTGCGCGTTGCCCCATGCCACGACGCAACTGGTGGTCAAGGCGCTGCCGCGCGACCTGAAGATCGTCGATCTGTCGGCGGATTTCCGGCTGCGTGACCCGGCGGATTATGAAAAATGGTATGGTGCCCCCCATGCGGCGGTCGAGCTGCAGGCCGAGGCGGTCTATGGCCTGACCGAGTTCTACCGCGCGGCAATCCGCGCCGCCCGGCTGGTGGCGGGCACCGGCTGCAACGCGGCCACCGGGCAATATGCGCTGCGGCCGCTGATCTCGGCGGGGGTGATCGACCTTGACGACATCGCCATCGACCTCAAGGCCGGGGTCTCGGGGGCGGGGCGCAGCCTGAAGGAAAACCTGCTGCACGCCGAATTGTCGGGCGGCACCCACAGCTATTCGGCGGGCGGCAAGCACCGCCATCTGGGCGAGTTCGATCAGGAATTCTCCAAACTCGCCGGGCGCCCGGTGCTGGTGCAGTTCACGCCGCACCTCTTGCCGATGAACCGGGGCATTCTGGAAACCGTCTACGTCAAGGGCGACCCGAAGGTGGTTCACGCCACGCTGGCCGCCGCCTATGCCGACGAACCCTTCCTCAAGGTGCTGCCTTTTGGCGCACTCCCCTCGACACGCGACATTGCTGGCTCCAACTTCTGTCATCTGGGGGTGGTCGGTGACCGTATCCCGGGGCGGGCGGTGATCGTGGCGGTGCTGGACAACCTGACCAAGGGTTCCTCCGGTCAGGCGATCCAGAACGCCAACCTGATGCTGGGGCTGGAAGAGACTGCGGGGCTGATGCTGGCGCCGGTCTTCCCCTGAGCGGCGGGGCCTTGATCAAGGTCAAGGCAGAGCAGGCACGGCGGGCGCACAAGGGCGGCGCGGCGACAGGGGGCGACGATGGAAGCGACGGCAAGACCGGAATTTCGCGGCATGAAGGGGCTGAAAAAGCGCCGCCGCGTGCAGATCATCCTCTTGACCTTTCTGGGCCTGATCCTGTCGGTCGTCCTGATCGGCTATGCCATGCGTGACGGCATCAATTTCTTCCGCGCCCCCGCGCAGGTGATGAGCGACCCGCCCGCCCCGGGCGAGGTATTCCGCCTTGGCGGGCTGGTTGAAGAAGGCAGCGTCACGCGCGGTCAGGGCGAAACCGTCAGCTTCCGCATCACCGACACGGCCGAGGTGATCCCCGTCACCTTCACAGGCGTCCTGCCCGACCTTTTTGCCGAAGGCCAGGGCGTCGTCGCCACCGGCCAGATGCAGGACGGCACCTTTGTCGCCAGTGAAATCCTTGCCAAGCATGACGAAACCTACATGCCCAAGGAAGTCATCGACAGCCTGAAAGAGCAGGGCGTCTACGTCGAACCGGCCAAGAACTGAGGGCTTTCATCTTGGTCCAAATATCCCCCGCGGAGCGTCCGCGGTTGATGCCGGAGCCTCCGGCGGGGATATTTATCGCCAAGATGAAAGGGCGGGCGCTGCGTTAGCGGCGGTTAACCCGGCATCAGGCAGTTTTCCCGTGGGGAGCCATGGGGAAAGCGATGAAATCCGTCAAAGACCTTGCAACCGAGATCGTCGCCCGCGAGGGCGGCTTTGTGAATGACCCGGATGATCCGGGCGGGGCGACCAACCATGGCGTGACGCTGGGCACGCTGCGGCGGCTGGGGCTGGACCTAACCGGGGAGGGGCGCATTGATGTGGCCGATGTGCGGCGGCTGACGGCGGCGCAGGCGGTTGACATCTACGTCGAGCATTACTTCACCCGCACCGGCATCGCGGCGCTGCCCGAGGTGCTGCAGCCTTCGGTGTTCGACATGTATGTCAATGCCGGGGGCAATGCGGTGAAGGTGTTGCAGCGGCTCTTGGGCGATATGGGCTTCCCTTGCGATGCCGATGGCCAGATCGGGCCGCAGACCATTCGCGCGGCACAGATGGCCTATGAGGCGGCGCCGTCGCATCTGGCCGACGCCTATGGCATTGCCCGGCGCAATTACTATTACGCGCTGGCCGACGCCCGCCCCGCCAGCCGCAAATATGCCCGCCGCCGCGATGGCGGCAAGGGCGGCTGGATCACCCGGGCCGAAGAGTTCATCGCGCCGCGCTATCACCTGAGCGAGGCGCAGCACCGGGCGCGGGTGGCAGCATGGGGGTGATCGGCGCCATACTGGGCAATCCGGGCACCGTGGCCGCGGTGGGTGAGGCGGCCAAGGGCGTGGCCGAGGTCTTTACCCCCTCTGCCACCCGTCGGATGGAGCTTTCGGCAGAGGCGCAGATGGCGGCGCTGCGCGAATACGGGGCCGAGTTCGGCATCGCGCCCGATGGGTGGTTTGACCGCTTTGTCAACGGGCTGAACCGTTTGCCGCGGCCGATGCTGGCCTTTGGCACCATTGGCCTTTTTGTCTATGCCATGATCGACCCGCGCGATTTTGCCGACCGGATGCTGGGGCTGAATGCGGTGCCCGAGCCGCTCTGGTGGCTCTTGGGGGCGGTGGTGGCGTTCTACTTCGGGGCGCGCGAGACGCATTACTTTCGCAGCCGCCCCGGCGCGGCGGTGACGCCTGCGGCAGCGGCGGCTAGCGGCGAGGACAATCCTGCGCTGGCCGACTGGCGCGCGGAACGCGGCTGACCCCGGCCCCGGCGGAATTTTCGTCGGGGCTTGGAATATTTGTTCCATGCTGCTAGCCTCACGTTCCGGGCAACGGGAAGGGCCGCCATGGACGAGATCAGCACAGCGCCCGCGAGCATTGAGGAATTCCGCGCCCGGCTGGCCGGGGTGATCGACGGCCTGCCGCGCCGGTTGCGGCAATGCGCCGACCATATCGCGGCCAATTCCGACCGCATCGCGGTTTCGACGGTGGCTGAACTGGCGGCGGGGGCGGATGTGCCGCCTTCGGCTGTCATGCGTTTTTGCCAGATCCTTGGCTTTTCGGGCTTTTCCGAGATGCAGCGCCTGTTCCGCGAGGCTTATGCCCCCGGCTGGCCCGATTATTCCACCCGGCTGCGCAATCTGAAAGACGGCGGCGCGGGCAGCCCGCAGGCGCTGTTGGGGGAATTCATCGAAGCCGGGCGGCTGTCGCTGGAAGCCTTGGCCAAGGGGGTGGACGAGGCGGCGCTGGCGCAAGCGGTGGCGGTGCTGGCGGCGGCGGAAACCGTGCATGTGGTGGGGCTGCGCCGGGCCTATCCTGTGGCCAGCTATCTGGCCTATGTCTTTGACAAGATGGAGGTTCCGGCGATGCTGCACGATGGCGTGGGCAAGCTGGACCACCGTTTTGCCCTGCGCCCCGGCGATGCGGTTCTGGCGGTGACCTTTGCCCCCTATTCCGAGGAAACGCTGTCGCTGGCGGCAGATGCGCGGCAACGCGGCCTGCCGGTGGTGGGGCTGACCGATCTGCTGACCAGCCCGCTGGCCCGGCTTGCCGATGCCGTCCTGACGGTGCCCGAGGTGGATTTCGGGGCCTTCCGCTCTCTCTCGGCCACGCTTGCACTGGCGATGGCGCTGGCGGTCGCGGTGGGCTCGGCGCGGGAGGGCTGAAAAAACTCTTCCGTTGTGGCGAGAAATAGAATATTTGTTCCAAAGCCGCTGCGGGTCCGAATCCTGTCCGGCGCAGATGGGGGACGCATGAAAAGCCTTGATATCATCACCATCGGTCGGGCCTCGGTCGATCTTTACGGCGCGCAGGTGGGCGGGCGGCTTGAGGATATGGGGTCGTTCCAGAAATACATCGGCGGCAGCCCCTGCAACATGGCGGCGGGCACGGCGCGGCTGGGGCTGCGTTCGGCGCTGATCACCCGGGTCGGGGATGAGCATATGGGCCGCTTTATCCGCGAGGAGCTGGCGCGCGAAGGCGTGGATGTGCGGGGGGTCAGGACCGATCCGCAACGGCTGACGGCGCTGGTCCTGCTGGGCATCCGCGACGAACACCAGTTTCCGCTGATCTTCTACCGCGAAAACTGCGCCGACATGGCGCTGTGCGAAGACGATATCGACGAAAGCTTTATTGCCGAGGCGCGGGCGGTGGTGGCGACGGGCACCCATCTGAGCCATCCGCGCACCGAGGCGGCGGTGCTGAAGGCACTGCATCTGGCGCGGCAGCATGGTGCGCGCACCGCACTCGACATCGACTATCGCCCCAACCTCTGGGGGCTGGCGGGGCATGGCGACGGTGAAAGCCGCTTTATCGAAAGCGCCGCCGTCACCGCCAAGCTGCAAACCACGCTGCATCTGTTCGACCTGATCGTCGGCACCGAGGAAGAGTTCCACATCGCTGGCGGCACCACCGACACCATCGCGGCGCTGCGGGCGGTGCGGGCGGTTTCGGGGGCCACGCTGGTCTGCAAGCGCGGGCCGATGGGGGCGGTCGCCTTCACCGGCGCCATTCCCGATACGCTGGACGAAGGTCAGGCTGGCCCGGGCTTTCCGATTGAGGTGTTCAATGTTCTGGGCGCCGGGGATGGGTTCATGTCCGGCCTGCTCAAGGGCTGGATGGATGACGAAAGCTGGCCGGTGGCGCTGACCTATGCCAATGCCTGCGGGGCTTTCGCGGTGTCGCGCCACGGTTGCACCCCGGCCTATCCCAGTTGGGCCGAGTTGCAGTTTTTCCTGAACCGGGGGGTGAAGGAAAAGGCGCTGCGCAAGGATGCCGAACTGGAGCAGATGCATTGGGCGACCAACCGGCATGACGATTGGTCCACCATGCGGGTGTTCGCCTTTGACCACCGGATGCAGCTTGAGGCGATGGAAGGGGCCACGCCGGAAAAGATCGGCGCCTTCAAGGGCCTCTGCCTGAAGGCGGCGCTGCGGGTGGCGGATGGCAAGCCCGGGCACGGCATCCTGTGCGACAGCCGTCTGGGGCGCGAGGCGCTTTATGCCGCCGCGGGCACCGGCCTTTGGATTGGCCGCCCGGTGGAATGGCCCGGATCGCGCCCCCTGACGCTGGAGCCGGAAATCGGGCCGGATTTCGGCGGGCTTTCCGAATGGCCCTTGGGCCATGTCGTGAAGGTTCTGTGCTTCTATCACCCTGATGACGATGCCGCGACGCGGGCGGATCAGGAGGCGACGGTGACGCGCCTCTTCCACGCCTGCCGCCGCAACCGTCTGGAAATGCTGCTGGAAATCATCCCATCCAAGGTGGCGGCGGTGGATGAGGACACTTCGGCCAGGGTGATCCGCCGCTTCTATGATATCGGGGTCTACCCCGACTGGTGGAAGCTGGAACCCTTTGCCACCGATGCCGCCTATGAAAAAGCCTGCACCGCCATCACCGACCGCGACCCGCATGTGCGCGGCGTGGTGGTGCTGGGGCTGGACGCGGGCGAGGCCGAGCTTGCCGCCTCGCTGGCACTGGCGGCGCGGCACGATCTGGTCAAGGGTTTCGCCGTCGGCCGCACGATCTTTGCCGATGCCGCCCGCGGCTGGCTGGCCGGCACGATGACGGATGAGGCGGCCATCGACATGATGGCCGGACGCTATGCGCGGCTGTGCGGCATCTGGGATGCGGCGCGCGCCGGGCTGAATACGGGGGAGGGGATTTCGGCATGACGACCATTCGTCTTACAGCGGCGCAAGCCATGATGCGCTGGCTTGCGGTGCAGATGACCGAAGAGGGCGAGCGTTTCATCGACGGCGTCTGGGCGATCTTCGGCCATGGCAATGTGGCGGGCATCGGTGAGGCGCTTTATTCCGTGCGCGACCGGCTGCCCACATGGCGCGGCCAGAACGAACAGACCATGGCCCATGCCGCCATCGCCTATGCCAAGACGATGAAGCGGCGCCGGGCGATGGCCGTCACCTCGTCCATCGGGCCGGGGGCGACGAATATGGTCACCGCGGCGGCGCTGGCGCATGTCAACCGGCTGCCGGTGCTGTTCATCACCGGCGATGTCTTTGCCAGCCGCGCGCCCGATCCGGTCTTGCAGCAGATCGAGGATTTCGACGATTCCACGGTCAGCGCGAATGACTGTTTCCGCCCGGTGGTGCGCTATTTCGACCGCATCAGCCGTCCCGAGCACATCCTGTCGGCCCTGCCGCGGGCGCTGCGGGTGATGACCGATCCGGCCAATTGCGGCCCGGTCTGCCTTGCCTTCTGTCAGGACACGCAAGCCGAAGCCTGGGATTACCCGGTGGAATTCTTTGAGCCGCGCGTCTGGCACATCCGCCGCCCGGAACCCGATGCCCGTGAACTGGCGGCGGCGGTGGCGGCGATCAAGGCCGCCAAGCGCCCGCTGATCGTGACGGGGGGCGGGGTGATCTATTCCGGTGCCGAAGCGACGCTGCGCAGCTTTGCCCGCAAGCACAATATTCCGATGGTGGAAACGCAGGCTGGCAAGGGCGCGGTCGATTGGGAAGAACCGCTGCATTTCGGCTCTCCGGGGGTGACGGGCACCGGCTGCGGCAACGAACTGGCGGCGACAGCCGATCTGGTGATCGGCATCGGCACGCGGTTTCAGGATTTCACCACCGGCTCGTGGACGGTATTTTCCGCACCGGGGCGCAAGCTCTTGTCCATCAACATCCATGGCCATGATGCCGCCAAGCGCGGCGCGCAATCGCTGGTCAGCGATGCCAAGGTGGCGCTTGAAAAGATCGGTGCGGCATTGGGCGACCATGCCTTTGCCGACCCCGATTTCGCGGCGCGCGAGGCGTGGTTCCGCACCACCGACCGGCTGATGGCGCCGCCCATGGACAGCAATGCGCTGCCCTCGGATGCGCAGGTGATCGGCGCGGTGCAGCGGCAATGCGGCAAGAATTCCATCGTCATGTGCGCGGCGGGCACCATGCCGGGCGCCTTGCAGGTGCTGTGGCGCGCGGCGCGGGGCGGTTATCACATGGAATATGGTTATTCCTGCATGGGCTATGAAATCGCCGGGGCCATGGGCATCAAGATGGCCGCACCGCAGGCCGATGTGGTCTGCATGGTGGGCGATGGCAGCTATATGATGGCCAACAGCGAGCTGGCGACGGCGGTGATGATGGGCGTGCCCTTTACCGTCGTTCTGACCGACAACCGCGGCTATGGCTGCATCAACCGTCTGCAAAAGGCGACGGGCGGGGCGCCCTTCAACAACCTCTTGGACGACAGCCACCATGTGAACCCGGCGCATATCGACTTTGTGGCCCATGCGCGTTCGATGGGGGCCGATGTGGTGCGGGCGGGCGGGATCGTCGCGCTCGAATCCGCCATGGCGGCGGCCAAGGGGGCCAGCATTCCCACCGTGATCGTGATCGACACCGATCCGATGCCGGGCACCGGCGCCGGCGGAAGCTGGTGGGAAGTGGCTGTGCCGGCCGTTTCGGACCGCGCCGAAGTGCAGGCCGCCCGCCACGACTATGAAGCAAACACCGCCCGGCAATGGCTGGGCAATTGAGGCAACCATGATCCTTTTCGGAACCAATCCCATCGCCTGGGCCAATGACGACGACCAGAGCATCGGCGCCGATATTCCGACCGCCCGTATTCTGGACGAGACGGGCCGCCAGATCGGCTTTGACGGGATCGAGAACGGCCACCGCTGGCCGGATGACCCCGAAGAATTGCGCGCCCTTCTGGCGTCTTACGGGCTGAAGTTCATCTCGGGCTGGTATTCTACCAATCTTCTGGTGCAATCGGTCGAGGATGAGATTGCGGCGGTGCAGCCCCATCTGGCCAAGCTTCGGCACAACGGCTGCAAGGTCTGCATCGTCTGCGAAACCTCCAACGCGATTCATGGCGATGCGGGCCGTCCGGTGAACGACCGGCCGACCCTGAGCGCTGCCGAAATGGTGGCCTTCGGCGCCAAGCTTGAGGTGTTCGCCGCCTATCTTGCCGGGCAGGGGGTGACGCTGGTTTACCACCACCATATGGGCACCATCGTCGAAAGCCCCGAAGAGATTGACGCGCTGATGGCCGCGACCGGGCCGCACACGCATCTTCTATTCGATGCCGGCCATTGCACCTTTGGCGGCGGCGATCCGGTGGCGGTGCTGACGCGCCATGCCGCGCGGGTGAAGCATTTCCACGCCAAGAACATCCGCCCCGCCATCACCGCCAAGGTGCGGGCCGAGGGATGGTCCTTCCTGCAAGGGGTGGTGGGCGGTGCTTTTACCGTGCCGGGCGATCAGGAAGGCGGCGTCGATTTCGCGCCGCTGCTGAAGATCCTTGCCGGTGCGGGCTATGACGGCTGGATCGTGATCGAGGCCGAGCAGGATCCGAAGGTGCGCAATCCGCTTTTGTATCAGACGCTCGGTCTGGCGACGCTGAAGCGGCTTTCGCGCGAGGCGGGCCTGATCTGAGCGGCGGCGGAGAACCGGGGGTTTCACACCCCCGGACCCCCGTGGGATATTTGGGCCAAGATGAAAGCCTTGGCGGGAGGAAATGCGATGGCCGATCTCTTGCGGAAACCCTCGGGCATGCGGGGCAAGGTGCATGACATCACGCCGGAAAGCGCGGGCTGGGGGCATGTGGGCTTTGGCCTGTATCGGCTTGAGGCGGGGGACCGGGCGGCGGAAGTCACCGGCGGGCGCGAGGTGATCCTTGTGCTGGTCGAGGGCAAGGCGCAGGTCACCGCCGCCGGGCAGGATTGGGGCGAGATGGGCGACCGGATGGATGTGTTCGAGAAGACGCCGCCGCATTGCCTTTATGTGCCGGGCGGCGAAAGCTGGGAGGCGGTGGCGACAACGCCTTGCGTGCTGGCGGTCTGTTCGGCGCCCGCAAAGGGCGGCCACAAGGCGCAGCGGTTGGGGCCGGAGGGCATCACGCTCACCCCGCGCGGGCAGGGGGCCAACACCCGCCACATCAACAACATCGCCATGGAGGCGCGCGAGGTCTGCGACAACCTTCTGGTGACCGAGGTGTTCACGCCGTCCGGCAACTGGTCAAGCTATCCCAGCCACCGCCATGACGAGGACGATTATCCGCGCATGACCTATCTGGAGGAAAGCTATTACCACCGGCTGAACCCGGCGCAGGGCTTTGGCGTGCAGCGGGTCTATACCGAGGATGGCTCTCTGGACGAGACCATGGCGGTGAAGAACCATGATGTGGTTCTGGTGCCGAAGGGGCATCATCCCTGCGGCGCGCCCTATGGCTATGAGATGTATTATCTGAACGTCATGGCCGGGCCTTTGCGCAAATGGCGGTTCCAGAACGATCCCGACCATGACTGGATTTACCGCCGCGACAATCCGGGGGCGTGAACCAACTGGCCAGACTGCCGCCTAGCCGTTAGGAACGGGGCAGGCGGTCTGGGGGCGGCGATGGTTGGTTCGGTGGCAGAGATTCTGGCGGGCATCCCGATGCCGGTGGTGCTGATCGGTGCAGACGAGCGGGTGGCCGAGGCCAATCCGGCGGCGCAGGCTTTGTTCGGCGCCGGGTTGGTGGGGCGGCACCACGGGTTGGGTTTCCGGCAGCCGGACCTTCTGGCGGCCATCGTGCAGGCGCGGCAGGGCCGGGCCGGGCGGGTGCGGCTGGTCAGCCCCGGATTGCCAAATGACCGGGTGCATGAGGTGACGGTGACGCCGGTTTCGGGCGGGGTTCTGCTGGCCTTCGAAGACCTGTCGGCGCTGGCGCAGATGGATCAGATGCGCCGCGATTTCGTGGCCAATGTCAGCCATGAGCTGCGCACGCCCCTGACCGCGATGATCGGTTTCATCGAGACCTTGCAGGGCCCGGCCCGCAACGATGCAACGGCGCGCGAGCGGTTCCTTGGCATCATGGCGCGCGAGGCCGAGCGGATGAACCGCCTTGTGCGTGACCTCTTGCATCTGAGCCGGGTGGAAAGCGAAGAGCGCCAGCGCCCGGCAGAAGAGGTGGATATTGCCGCCCTTGCCCGCGCTTCGGTGGCGGCGCTGCGGCCTTTGGCCGAGCGGGGCGGGGTGGCGCTGCGGCTGGAGGGGGCCGAGGCGCCGGTGCCCTTGCGTGCCGATGCCGACCAGATGACGCAGGTCTTGTCGAACCTGATCGAGAATGCGGTGAAATACGGCAGTCCGCAGGGGGCGGAGGTGCTGGTGAAACTGGCGCGGGAAGAGGGGCCGCGCGGCCCGCAGCTCCGCCTGTCGGTGTCAGATCAGGGTGAGGGCATCGAATCGCAGCACCTGCCGCGCCTGACCGAGCGGTTCTACCGCGTCGATGGCCACCGCTCGCGCGAGAAGGGCGGGACCGGGCTGGGTCTGGCCATCGTCAAGCACATCGTTAACCGCCACCGGGGTCGCCTGATCATCGAAAGCGAGCCGGGCAAGGGCAGCCGGTTTTCGGCGCTGCTGCCGCTGGAATGATCGCCCGGAAGGGGCGTCATGCAACTGTTACACAACTGTCGCAAAAGCGTGGCCAAGCGGCCCTAGACGGGGCGGCGACGAAGGGGCATCCGGCCCCCTCGCAAGACAGACGGAGCGACAGATGTCCCTTTCCAAGATTTCCGTTTCGACGCTGGCGATTCTCGCCGCCTCGACCCTGGCCGCCTCGGCCCGCGATCAGTTGCAGATTGCCGGCTCCTCGACCGTGCTGCCCTATGCGACCATCGTTGCCGAAGCCTTCGGTGAAAACTTCGACTTCCCGACCCCGGTCGTGGAAGGCGGCGGTTCGGGTGCGGGCCGCAAGAAGCTGTGCGAAGGCGTGGGCGAAGGCACCATCGACATCGCCAATTCCTCCAGCCGTATCAAGCAATCGGACATCGACCTTTGCGCCACCAATGGCGTGAACGAGATCATGGAAGTGCGCATCGGCTATGACGGGATCGTCTTTGCCAGCGACATCGCCGGTGCCGATTTCGCCCTGACCCCCGCCGATGTCTGGGGCGCTCTGGCGGCCGAAACCGTCAAGGACGGCGCCGCTGCCGCCAACACCGCCAAGACTTGGGCCGATGTGAACCCGGCTCTGCCCGCGCAAGACATCCTGGCCTTCATCCCGGGCACCAAGCACGGCACCCGTGAAGTGTTCGATCTGAACGTGATCGAAAAGGGCTGCAAGGACGCTGGCGCCTATGACGTCTACCTCGCCGCCTCGACCGGCGCCGATGAGGATGCCAAGAAGAAGGAAGCCGCCGAGAAGTGCCTCGCCCTGCGCACCGATGGCGTTTCGGTGGACATCGACGGCGACTATACCGAAACCCTGTCGCGCATCGCGGCAAACAAGACCGCCATCGGCGTCTTCGGTCTGTCCTTCTACGAAAACAACACCGACAAGCTGAAGGTTGCCACCGTGAACGGCGTGGTTCCCTCGGTCGAGACCATCTCGAAGGGCGAATACCCGGTGTCGCGTCCGCTGTTCTTCTACGTCAAGAAGGCGCATATCGGCGTGATCCCCGGCCTGAAGGAATATATCGAGTTCTTCGTGTCCGACGACATGGCTGGCCCGGATGGCGCGCTGGCCGCCTACGGTCTGGTTCCCGACCCGGAGCTGGCCGCGACCCAGGCTGCGGTGGCCGCTGAAACCCCGATGGGCCCGCTGCAATAAGCTTCCGATCAAGGGCGGCGCGGGTGATCGCGCCGCCCCCACCCATTTCGCAGGAACGCCATGAGCATCGGACTCCTCTTGTTGATCATCCTCGGCCTTGGCCTTGCAGGATGGCTGGTTGGGCGGCAGCGCGCCGTCGCATCCGTCGCGGGCGATATCCGCAAGCTGCATTCGCTGCCCGGCTACTACGGGCATACCGTTTTTCTGATGACCACCGTCCCGGCCTTCCTGCTGATGATCGCCTGGAGCCTGGCGCAACCCGTGGTGATCGAGAGCCGCATCGCGGACATGATCGCCACTTCCGACATTCCTGAAGGCAGCTCGCGCGGTCTGGTGATGGCCGATGTGCGGCGCATCGCGGACGGGCTGGATGCCGTTGTCGCGCGGGGCGAGGGCGATGCCACCCTTGCCGCCGTGGGTGTCGAAGGCGCCGATATCCGCGCCCGGCTGGCCGAAGCCGGCGTCGCCGTGGGCGGCGAAGTGAAGCCTTCGGTTCTGGCGGCGGCCCTTGAATACCGCGCCCTGTCGGGCACCGCACTGACCGCGCTGGCGGCGGTGGCGCTGATCCTGGCGCTGGCCGGGCTGGGCTGGTCGATCTCGCGCATTCAGGGCGAATACCGCGCCCGAAACGCCACCGAAGCCTTTGTCATGTGGCTGCTGATCGGCTGTTCGCTGATCGCGGTGCTGACGACCGTGGGCATCATCGCCTCGCTGGTGTTCGAGACGGCGCATTTCTTCCGCCTCTATCCGGCGGCAGATTTCTTCTTCTCTGCCACCTGGAACCCGAAATTCGGAGGCGGTTCGTCGCTGGGCATCTGGCCGCTGGTCTGGGGCACGCTTTACGTCTCGGCGATTTCGCTGGTGGTGGCGGTGCCGGTCGGGCTGATGAGTGCGATCTATCTGGCCGAATATGCCAGCAAGCGCACCCGGTCCTGGGTGAAACCGGCCATCGAGATTTTGGCGGGCATCCCCACCATCGTCTATGGCCTTTTCGCGCTGATCACCGTGGGGCCCCTGCTGCGTGACTGGTTCGCCCAGCCTCTGGGACTGGGCAGCAGTTCGTCCTCGGTGATGACGGCGGGGCTGGTCATGGGGATCATGGTCATTCCCTTCGTCTCGTCGCTGTCCGACGACATCATCAACGCGGTGCCGCAGAGCTTGCGCGACGGCTCGCTGGGCCTTGGTGCCACGTCTTCGGAAACCGTGCGGCAGGTGGTGTTGCCCGCCGCATTGCCGGGCATCGTCGGCGCCGTCCTTCTGGCTGCCAGCCGTGCCATCGGCGAAACCATGATCGTGGTCATGGGCGCGGGGGCCGCTGCCAAGCTGTCGCTGAACCCGTTCGAGGCGATGACGACCGTTACCGTCAAGATCGTCAGCCAGTTGACCGGCGATACCGAATTTGCCAGCCCCGAAACGCTGGTGGCCTTTGCCCTCGGGCTGACGCTGTTCACGCTGACGCTGGGGCTGAACATCCTCGCCCTCTACATCGTCCGCAAATACCGGGAGCAATACGAATGAGCGGCTCGCTTCTGACGCAGGATCCGCGCACCAAGGCGCGCAATGCCGCCGAGCGCCGGTTCCGCGGTTGCGGTCTGACGGCCATCGTGGTGGCGCTGCTGGCGCTTGTCTGGCTGTTGATCTCGATTTTTTCGGCGGGGCTGCCGGCCTTTCGGCAGACCTTCCTGACCTTCCCGGTCACGCTGGACGAAAAGGTGCTGGACAAATCGGGCACCCGCGACATTGCGGTGATGTCCAAGGTCACCACCGTTGCCTATGCCAAGCTGCTGTCGCAGTCGATCGAGGCGGAAATCACCGCCCGCGGCATCGACCTTGGCGGTGCATCGGCCAAGGATGTGACCAAGCTCGTTTCCGAGGAATCTGCGGCAACGCTGCGCCGGATGGTGCTGGCCGATCCCGCGCTGGTGGGCACCACCATCGAGTTCACCGCACTGGCGACTGGCCGGATCGACGGCTATTACAAAGGCCGCGTGACGATGGAAAGCGCTGCGCTGGACAAGAACACCTCGCCCGAGCAACTGGTTCTGGCCGACAAGCTGAAAGAGGCGGGTATCCTTGGCACGCGCCTCAACAGCGGTTTCCTGACCATGCCCGACGCTTCGGACAAACGCCCCGAGGCCGCCGGTCTGGGGATTGCCGTGGTCGGTTCCTTCCTGATGATGGTGGTGGTTCTGGTGCTGTCGCTGCCCATCGGGGTGGCCGCCTCGGTCTATCTTGAGGAGTTTGCGCCGAAGAACTGGCTGACCGACCTGATCGAGGTGAACATCGCCAATCTGGCCGCTGTGCCTTCGATCGTCTACGGTATCCTCGGCCTTGCGATCTTCATCAACTTTGCCGGGCTGCCGCAATCGGCGCCCATCGTCGGCGGCCTTGTGCTGACGCTGATGACGCTGCCGCGGATCATCATTCCGACCCGCGCCGCGCTGAAAGCCGTGCCGCCCAGCATCCGCGATGCGGCGCTGGGGGTGGGGGCGTCCAAGCTGCAAACCGTGCTGCACCATGTCCTGCCGCTGGCAATGCCGGGCATCCTGACCGGCATGATCATCGGCCTGGCGCAGGCGCTGGGCGAAACCGCGCCGCTCCTTCTGATCGGCATGGTGGCCTTCGTGCGCGACTTCCCCGGTGGTCTCTTTGACCCCGCCGCGGCCCTGCCGGTGCAGGTCTATAACTGGACCCAGCGCGGCGACCCCGGCTTTGTCGAGCGGGCCTCGGGTGCCATCATCGTTCTTCTTCTCTTCCTCATCGTGATGAACACTGTGGCCATCATCCTGCGCCGCAAGTTCGAGCGCCGCTGGTAAGGTGCCAAAATGAAAGACCTCGTTATGGAGACTCGCGTGGACGTTCAGACCGTCAAGATCGAAGCCCGCAAGGCGCAGGTGTTCTACGGCACCAACCATGCGATCAAGGATGTCGATGTCGATATCCTCGACAAGACGGTGACCGCCTTCATCGGCCCGTCGGGCTGCGGCAAATCCACCTTCCTGCGCTGCCTGAACCGGATGAACGACACGATTGCCTCGTGCCGCGTCGAAGGCAAGATCACGCTGGAGGGCGAAGACATCTATGACCCCCGCGTCGATCCGGTGCAGTTGCGCGCCAAGATCGGCATGGTGTTCCAGAAGCCGAACCCCTTCCCCAAGTCGATCTATGACAATGTGGCCTATGGCCCCAAGATCCACGGTCTGACCCGCAACAAGGCGGAACTGGATCAGGTCGTGGAAAGCTGCCTGCGCAAGGCGGCGCTCTGGAACGAGGTGAAGGACCGTCTGCACGCGCCGGGCACCGGCCTGTCGGGTGGCCAGCAACAACGCCTCTGCATCGCCCGCGCCATTGCCACCAGCCCCGAAGTCCTCTTGATGGACGAACCCTGCTCGGCCCTTGACCCCATCGCCACGGCGCAGGTCGAAGAGCTGATCGACGAGCTGCGCAGCCAGTTCTCGGTGGTGATCGTCACCCATTCGATGCAGCAGGCCGCCCGGGTCAGCCAGAAGACCGCTTTCTTCCACCTCGGCAATCTGGTGGAGTTCGGCGAGACCTCGCAGATTTTCACCAATCCGCGCGACCCGCGGACGGAATCCTATATCACTGGCCGGATCGGCTGACGGAGGCGAACATGCTCAATGACCAGCACATCCTGCGGGCCTTCGACCGCGATCTTGAATCCGTTCAGGCGATGATCATGAAGATGGGCGGCCTTGTCGAAGCCGCCCTTGCCGATGCCGCCAAGGCGCTGGAAACGCAGGACGAGGCGCTTGCCGAACAGGTGCGTCGTGGCGATGCGGCGATTGATGCGCTGGAAAGCGACGTCAACACCGAATGCGCCCGGCTTATCGCGCTGCGCGGCCCCATCGCGGGCGATCTGCGCACCGTGCTGACGGTGATGAAGATTGCCTCCAGCCTTGAACGCTGCGGCGACTATGCCAAGAATCTGGCCAAACGCTCGCTCCTCCTTGGCACCATGACGCCGATCCCGGGGGCGGCCGGTTCCATCCGCCGTCTGGCGCGGCAGGTGGGGCTTCTGCTCAAAGACGCGTTGGATGCCTTCATCGCCCGCGATCCGGGTCTGGCCGAGGATGTGCGCCAGCGCGACCATGAAGTGGACCAGATGTATAACGCGCTGTTCCGCGAATTCCTGACCTTCATGCTGGAAGATCCGCGCAACATTTCCGCCTGTATGCACCTGCATTTCATCGCCAAGAACATCGAGCGGGTGGGCGACCATGCCACCACCATCGCCGAACAGGTGATCTATCTGACCACCGGCGCCCTGCCGGGCGAGGCGCGGCCCAAGGCCGACCTCACGCAGGACGGGCTTTCGACGGGCGGGCAGGGCTGAGATGGCCGATCCGCGTCCGCTTGTGCTGCTGGTCGAGGATGAGCCCGCCCAACGCGAGGTTCTGGCCTACAATCTGGAGGCCGAGGGTTTCGAGGTGGCGCAGGCTTCCAACGGCGAAGAGGCACTTGAGGCGGTGGCCGATACCCCGCCCGACCTGATCCTGCTGGACTGGATGATGCCGCATGTCTCGGGGCTTGAGGTGTGCCGCCGCCTGAAACTGCGCCCCGAGACGCGCAACATTCCGGTGATCATGCTGTCGGCCCGGTCCGAAGAGGTGGACAAGGTCCGCGGCCTGGAAACCGGCGCCGATGATTATGTAATCAAGCCCTATTCCGTGGTTGAACTGATGGCGCGGCTCAAGGCGCATCTGCGCCGGGTGCGGCCCTCGACCATCGGGATCGTGCTGGAATGGGGCGATATCCGGCTGGACCCGGAAACCCACCGCGTCACGCGCGGGGCGTCGCAGCTCAAGCTGGGCCCGACCGAGTTCCGGCTGCTGGCGACCTTCTTGGAAAAGCCCGGCCGGGTGTTTTCGCGCGATCAGTTGCTGGATCGGGTCTGGGGGCGCGACATTTATGTCGATACCCGCACGGTGGACGTGCATATCGGGCGGCTGCGCAAGGCGCTGATGGCGCAGGGCGGCGATGACCCGCTGCGCACGGTGCGCGGCGCGGGTTACGCGCTGGGCTGAACGCCGCTGCGAAAATACATCTTTTTCAAACCTCTATTCCCCGCATAGGCTTTGCCGAAAAGGGAGGACAGGATGGAAACACGCGCGGCGGACAGGCCCGAGATTCTGCATGTCGAATGGTCCGACATCACCCATGCGCTGCGCGAAGGCTGGCGGGATTTCCTGAGGGCACCGCATTACGGGCTGTTCTTCGCCTGTTTCTATGTCGCGGGCGGCTGGCTGGTGACCTGGGCCATCATGGCCAAGGGGCAGCTTTGGTGGACCTTGCCCGCCGGGGCGGGGTTTCCCATTCTTGGCCCGTTCATCGCCTGCGGCCTTTACGAAGTGTCGCGGCGGCTGGAGCAGGGCATTCCCCTGAACCGGCATGAGATTTTCGGCGTGATCTTTCGACAGAAGGACCGGCAGATCCCCTCGATGGCAGCCATTGTGGTGGTGTTCTTCCTGTTCTGGAATTTTCTGGCCCATATGATCTTTGCGCTGTTTCTGGGCAATGCGACGCTGACCAATGTCACCTCGTCGCTGGCGGTCTTCACCTCGTCTCAGGGGCTGACCATGCTGGCGGTGGGCAGCGTTGTGGGGGCAGGTTTTGCCACGCTTTTGTTCAGCCTGACCGTGGTCAGCCTGCCGATGCTTCTGGACCGCGAGGTGGATTTCGTCACCGCCATGCTGACCTCGTTCGGGGTGGTCAGGGAAAGTCCGGTGGTGATGCTGGGCTGGGGGCTGGTGATTGCGGTGATGCTCTTTGCCGGGATGGCGACGCTGTTCTTCGGCCTCTTTGCCGCGCTGCCCATTCTGGGCCATGCCAGTTGGCACCTCTATCGCCGCGCGATCGGCTGGGAAAGCTAGAGCCGGACCCCGGGTAGGCGGCTGGCCTGAAGAATCCAATCCGTCAGCAGCGCCTCGTCCAGCGGTTCCCCTTCGTGGATGTCGAAATAGCGCACCTCGGGCTGGCGCGAGGGGCCCGGCGGCACCGGCATCAGGGCCGCACCGCGAAAGAAGGCAAGGTTGACCCGGCGGGTATAGCAGCGAAAGGACAGGAACCATTCCCTGTCATTCAGGCCATAAAGCGGGTTGTTCCATTTGACGGCCTTGTGCAGCCCCGGCACCGTGGCCGTGATCAGCGCATCCAGCCGCTGCCCGACATCGCTTTTCCAGCCGGGCATGGCGGCGATATAGGCGCGCACCGGCGCCTCGCCATGACCCTTGGCAATCTGCGGGTTCCCCCCGGACAGAAGCACGGGTGGCGTCTCGGCTGGGGTGGTCATGCGGCATCCTCCGTGATCTGACGATGCCGGGGTGGGATGGGGCGGTCAAGCCGCCATGAAAAAGGGCGCCCATGGGGCGCCCGTTTCATCAGCCGAAGACGCTTTGCCTCAGGGTTCTTCACCGGCGACGGCCGGGGCCACGACACGGCCTGCGGCCGGCGGAACGGCGGTGCGGCCGGTGGCAAGCGGGTCGTCCTGACGCTGCACCGAGCCTTCGAAATGCGCGCCCGATTCAATGGCGATGGTCTTGTGGATGATGTCGCCTTCGACCTTGGCGGTCGAGGTCAGCCGCACCTTCAGCCCGCGCACCCGACCGATCACCCGGCCGTTGACCACGATGTCATCTGCCACGATCTCGCCCCGGATGGTGGCGGTTTCGCCCACGGTCAAGAGATGGGCGCGGATGTCACCCTCGACGGTGCCCTCCACCTGAATGTCGCCGGTGGTGCGCAGATTGCCCACCACGGTCAGGTCGGCCGACAGGACCGAAGCCGCGACCTTGCCCTTGGGGGCGGCAGAGGTGAAATCCATCGTCGGTTTGCTCGTCACGCCGCCAGCCTCCGGGGTCTTGGGTTTGTCGGTTTCGCCCTGCTTGGGACCGGGTTCGTTGATGCGGCTCTTAGAAAACATTGTTCGCTGCCTTTATGAAGGTCATCGGATTGACGGCGGCCCCGCCGATGCGGACCTCGTAGTGAAGATGTGTGCCGGTCGAGCGGCCCGAATTGCCCATATCACCGATCCGCTCGCCGCGCGAGACCCTTTGGCCCACCTCGACCCTGATCTGCGAAAGATGGCCGTAGCGGGTTTCAAGGCCGAAGGCGTGCTGAATCTTGATCAGCCGACCATAGCCGTTTTCCCATCCGGCATGGGTCACAACCCCGTCAGCGGTGGCATAGATCGGGGCACCATAGCTGCCGGCCATATCGACACCCTCATGCTTGCGGGTGCCCGCGCCCTTGGGGTCATTGCGATAGCCAAAGCCGGAAGTCCAGCGGAAGGCGGTCTTCACCGGCATGGCAAAGGGCGTCTTGAAGGCGGCGATGCGGTAAAGGTTCATCTCGTCCAGACCCTTGAGGATGGCATTGGCGCGCATCTCTTCAAGGCTGGGCGGCTGGCCCTTGGTTGAAAGCGTGATCGGCGTCAAAGGCCCGCCCTGCCCGGAATAGCCTTTGCGGACCGAAGTCAGAAGGTCGTCGGGCGACAGGCCCGCATCGCGGAACATCTTTTCCAACGGCTCGACCGAAACCGTCAGCGCCTCTTCCAACTGGGTGAAGATCACCACATTACGCTGTTCCAGTGCCTTCTTGTCGGCGGCGATAATGTCGGCGCGTTCGGCGGCCTTCATCGCGGCGCCTTCCATCAGGTCGCGCTCTTCGGCGGTGGAGCCCAGACGTTCGGTCAGGAAATCGACGGTGGCGGCGGCGTCGCGGGCGCGGCCCGCCTCGGTCACGCCGGTTCCGGCGCTGGCCAGCACCGCCGAAGCTTCGGCCCGGGCCTGATCGCGCTCCTGAATGGTGCGGCGCAGGGTGGACTGGATCACGTCGATGCCGGTCTCAAGCTCGCGCCGGCGGTCTTCCGAGGCGAGAAGCCGGGCCTGCATCGCGCTGACCTGCGCAAGGGCAAGGTTGAAGCGTTCCTGCGCGCTGACCGCCTCTTCCACCCGGGCGTCGCGGTCTTCGGACAGGGCCGTCAGCCGCTGTTCATAAAGCGCCTGCTGGCGCGCGACCTGATCGCGCGAGGTGCCTGCCGAGATCGAGTCGAACATCAGGATGGCGGTGGCAAGGATGGTCCAGGCCAGCGCAAGCCCACCCACCACCACGGCAATCGCCTGGGTCGCGGGGCGCAGCCGGATGAAGCGCGTTTCGGTATCGGATTTCAGGAAAAGCCGCTGTTCGGGAAAATACCGCTCAAGCGTGGCATGGATCCGATAGGCGATGCGGGTCAGCACGAGGCGCGGTTCCGGTCTGTGAGTGGCTGGACGACCCTTCCCCGGGGCCGCCCATTGCTTACGGTGCGGTCGGAGCGGCTGCAACAAATTTGAAGAATGGGCTGGCAAAGCCCCGCCGGAACCGGGGGGTATCGGCGGGAATCTGCCGAAAATGGCGGGTTCACCCCGGAAATCCGTTTCCGCCGGATCAGCCGTCCTGCGGGGCACCATCGGCCAGCGGCCAGTAGAAATCGGGCGGCAGACCGGCCTCGGCGCGCTTCTCTTCGTTGAAGGGCGGTTTCAGGGCGCCATGGAAATAGCGTCGGACAAGCGTGTGGAACGCCTCCTTGGGGTCATCGCCTGCCCGGCCGCAAAGCCAGTTGAACCATTTTGAACCATAGGCGACATGGGCCACCTCTTCGGCATAGATCACCTGCAACGCGGCAAGGGCGCCGGTCTCTCCGGCCTTGGCGAAAATCTCGATCATGCCCGGGGTCACGTCGAGGCCCCGCGCCTCAAGCACCATCGGCACCACGGCAAGACGCCCGGGAAGGTCATCCACCGTATCCTCGGCGGCGCGCCACATGCCGGCATGGGCGGGCAGGGCGCCATAATGGCTGCCCATCGCCTCAAGACAGTCGCACATCAGGTTGAAATGCTTGGCCTCGTCATCGGCGGCCTTCACCCAGTCGTCGTAAAAGCCCAAAGGCATCGGATGATCGGTGAAGCGCGCGATGATGTCCCAGTGCAGATCGACGGCGTTCAGCTCGATATGGGCGACGGCGTGCAAGAGGGCGATGCGGCCCTGCGGGCTGCCGGGGCGGCGGCGCGGCACGTCGCGCGGCGACAGGAGTTCGGGCTGGTCCGGCCGCGCCGGGTGCAGCGGCGGCATGGCCCGCCCGATGGGCAGCGGTGCGCCCGCCGCACGCGCCGCAAACCATGCGGCGGCATGGGCCCGGCCCAAGGCGGTCTTGGCGCGGCCATCGGCGGTGGTCAGCACCTCGACCGCCATCTCTGCAAGTGTCTTCATGCCGCCCTCCGGGACGCGCCACAATTTTCCTGGAAGGAACTTGGCCTTAACCTGCCAGCGCCGAAAGAACCTCGGCGGCATGGCCCTTGACCTTGTCCACCTTCCAGATTTTCCGCACAATCCCGTCGCCGCCGATCAGGAAGGTCGTGCGCAGCACGCCCGTCACCATCTTGCCGAAGAACAGCTTTTCGCCATGGGCGCCCCATTGCTCCATCACGCTGCCGCCATGGTCGGACAAAAGCGGCAGGGTGATGCCCTGTTTGGCGATGAAACGGTCATGCGTTTTCACCGGGTCTTTCGACAGGCCCAGCACCACCGCGCCCGCGGCGCGGAAGGCATCGGCCAGCGCATTGAACTCCATCACCTCATTCGTGCAGGTGGGGGTGCCATCCTTGCCATAGGTGAAGAGGACCACCGGCTGCGGCCGCAGCGACGACAGGGTGACAGTGCCGCCGCCATCGCGGGGCAGGGTGAAATCGGGGGTGGGCTGACCTTCGGCGATCATGGGCGGCTCCTTGCCTTGGGGTGGGTGACCCTTGGCGATCTAGTTGCCTTTCGGCAAAGATAAAGGCAAGCCCGCGCCAGAGCTTGGCGCGGGCAAAGCGGAAGGATGCATGGAAGACGGCAGCACAGGGCAGGAGGCGGCGGCAAGGCCGCCGCAAGCGGCGGCCGAGGCCCCCGCGCCCATGCCGCGCAGGCACCGGCGCCGGCGGGGCACCGGGCTGGCCGGGCGGCTGGTTCTTCTGACGCTGGCGCTTCTGGTCGCGGTCGGGGTCTATGGCCTGTCGGGACGTCCGATTGCCCTGCCGATCTGGGCGGTGGCCGAGGTCGAGGCGCGGCTGAACCGGGCGCTGGAACCGGCGATGCCGGGGGTTTCGCTGTCGATCGGCGGGCTGGATGTGGTGGTCGATGCCGATTGGGTGCCGCGGCTGGCGCTGGAGGATCTGCGGCTCCTGAAGGCGGACGGTTCGGCGCTGGTCTCGCTGCCCGATCTCAGGATGGAGCTGGACCCGGGCGCGCTTCTGCGGGCGCGGCTGGGGGTGCGGGCGCTGACGCTTTCCGGCGCGCGGCTGGCGATCCGGCGCGACCGGCAGGGCAATTACGACTTTGCCTTCGGCGGCGAGGCGGCGATGCCGCGGATCGAGAGTTTCGCGCAGCTTTTCGACATGGCCGATGCCCTCTTGGCGCAGCCCGCCGCCGCCAGCCTGACCCGGATCGAGGCCGAGGCCCTGACCCTCAGCCTGACGGATGAGCGCAGCGGCCGCACCTGGGAGGTGGGCGACGGTCGCCTGACGGTGGAAAACCGCCCCGATGCATTGGCCGCCGATCTGAGCCTGACCCTGCTTGGCGGGGTGCCGGGGCAGGCGGGCCGGGTGGGAGTGCTGGCCATTTCGCAAAAGGCGACCGACAGCGCGCGGATCACGGCAACGGTCGATGGCGTGGCGGCGCAGGATCTGGCGGTGCAGGCGCCGCTGCTGGCGCCGCTGGGCATTCTGGACGCGGCGATTTCCGGCCGGTTCTCGGCAGAGCTGGGCACCGAAGGGGTGCGCGGGCTGGAGGCGGCGTTGCAGATCGGGCAGGGCGCGTTGCGTCCCACCCCCGCCGCCGCCCCCATCGCCTTTGACCGCGCCACGCTGGCGATGAATTATGATGCCGCCAGCGGCCGGGTCATCCTGAGCGATCTGGCGGTGCAAAGCCCCTCTCTGAGGCTGACCGCCGAGGGACAGACCTATCTGATGGCCGCCGATGGTCAGCGGATGGCCGGGCCACTGGGCGGGACGCTGCCGGAAAGCTTTCTGACGCAGATCCGCTTCCGCGAGGTCACCATTGACCCCGAGGGGCTGTTTCAGGAGCCGGTGCGCTTTTCCGACGGGGCGCTGGACCTGCGGCTGCGGCTGAATCCGTTCAGCGTGGAAATCGGCCAGTTGTCGCTGGCCGAAGCGGCGCAGCGGCTGACCGCGACAGGGCGGGTCGGCGCCGATGCCAAGGGCTGGAGCGCGGCGGTCGATCTGCGCCTGAACCAGATCGCGCATGACCGGCTGGTGGCGCTTTGGCCGGTCACGCTCTTGCCGCGCACCCGCGACTGGGTGGCGAAGAACATCCTGAAGGGCAAGCTCTTTGACGTCGAGGCGGCGCTGCGCATCAATCCGGGGCAAGAGCCGCGGCTGCATCTGGGCTACAGCTTTGAACAGACCGAGGTGCGCTTTATCCCCACCCTGCCGCCGATCCATGACGGCTATGGCTATTCCACCATCGACGGGTTGGTCTACACCGTGGTTCTGTCGCGCGGCCGGGTGACGCCGCCCGAGGGTGGGCAGATCGACGTTTCCGGCTCGGTCATGCGGGTGCCCGACATCACGCAGAAACCGGCGCGCGGCGAAATCACCCTGACCACGCAATCCAGCCTGACGGCGGCGCTGTCGCTGTTGGACCAGCCGCCCTTCACCTTCATGACCAAGGCCGACCGCCCGGTCGATCTGGGCGAGGGCGAGGCGCGGATCAAGACGCGGCTGTCGCTGCCGCTGCAAAAGAAGATCCTGCTGTCGGATGTCGATTATGACGTGGCGGGCACCGTCAGCGCCTTTCGCTCTGACAAGCTGGTCACGGGCCGCATCGTCACCGCGCCCCTGCTGACGGTGGCGGCCAATCCCGAAGGGCTGACGATTTCCGGGCCGGGCCTTTTGGGCAATGTGCCCTTCGATGCCACCTACAGCCAGAGCTTTGCGCCGGATCAGAAGGGCAAGGCGCGGATCGAGGGGCAGGTGGCCCTGTCGCAGGCGGTGGCCGAGGAATTCGGGTTGGGCCTGCCCTCCGGCATGGTTTCGGGTCAGGGGCAGGCGCAGGTCGGGATTGATCTGGTCAAGGGCCAGCCGGGGCGGTTGCGGCTGGTGTCGGACCTGAACCGGGTCGGGCTGTCGCTGCCCGATCTGGGCTGGTCGAAACCGGCAGCCAGCACCGGCCGCCTTGAAGCGCAGGTGCTGCTTGCCACGCCGCCCCGGGTCGAAAGCCTGTCACTGGCCGCAGCGGGGCTGAAGGCGCAGGGCACCGTATCGCTGCGGCAGGGGGGCGGGCTGGACCTTGCACGGTTTGAAACGGTGACCTTGAACGACTGGCTGCAAGGCGCGGTTGAAATCCGCGGTCGCGGTGCGGGCCGCCCGGTGGAGCTGGCAATGACCAGCGGCCGGGTGGACATGCGGCGGATGCCGCCCGCTTCGGCCCGCAAGGGCTCGGGCGTGGGGGGCGGGCCGCTGTCGCTGACGCTGGACCGGCTGACGGTGGCCGATACGGTGGCGCTGACGGGGTTTCGCGGCACATTCCAGATGGCGCGCGGCATGAAGGGCGATTTCACCGCCCGGGTGAATGGTGGTGCTGCGGTGCGCGGCTCGGTCGCGCCGGCGCCCCGGGGAACCGCGGTGCGCCTGACCTCGGACGAGGCCGGGGCGGTGCTGCGCGATGCCGGCGTCTTTGCCAGCGCCGTCGGCGGCAAGCTTTCGGTGCTGCTGGTGCCGCGCGACGACAAGGGCAGCTATGACGGGCAGGCGCGCATTCAGTCGGTGCGGGTGCGCGGCACCAATGTTCTGGCCGAGATGCTGAACGCGATCAGCGTGGTCGGCCTTCTGGAACAGTTGAGCGGCGAAGGCATCGTCTTCAACGAGGTGGATGGCGAGTTCCTGCTGACCCCCGGGGCGGTGCAGATCAGCCGCGGCTCGGCCATCGGCGCCTCGCTGGGCGTGTCGATGGCGGGGGTCTATCAGACCGGCTCGGGCAAGCTGGCGATGGAGGGGGTGATTTCCCCGATCTACATGCTGAACGGCATTGGCGCGCTCCTGACCAAACGGGGCGAGGGCGTGTTCGGCTTCAACTTTTCACTGCGCGGCACCTCGAATGACCCTGAGGTCGATGTGAACCCGCTGTCGATCCTGACCCCCGGCATGTTCCGCGAGATTTTCCGCCGCCCGCCGCCGGTTCTGGGAGAACCCAAGCCATGAAACTGTCCGACTTCGACTTTGACCTGCCCGAGGCGCTGATCGCCACAAGGCCCGCCAAGCCCCGCAGCGCCGCAAGGCTGCTTCTGGCCGAGGGTGACAGCATCCGCGACCTGCATGTGCGCGACCTGGTCGATGTGTTCCGGCCCGGCGACCGGCTGGTGCTGAACAATACCCGGGTGATCCCGGCGCGGCTCTTTGGCAGCCGGGCGCGAGGCGAAGCGGTGGCAAAGGTGGAAATCACCCTGCTGGAACCCGCTGCCGCCGGCTGGCGTGCCTTGGCCAAGCCGCTGCGCAAGGTCAACCCGGGCGAGGCGATCGTCTTCTCCGATCAGCTTTCCGCCACGGTCATAGCCAAATCCGAAACCGACCTGCATCTGGAGTTCAACCTGAGCGGCCCCGATTTCGACGCGGCGCTGAATGCGGCGGGGGCGATGCCGCTGCCGCCCTATATCGCCGCCAAACGCCCGGCGGACGAGGCGGACAAGACCGATTACCAGACCGTCTTTGCCCGCCATGCCGGGGCTGTTGCGGCGCCCACCGCCTCGCTTCACTTCGATGCCGAATTGCTGGCGGCGCTGGCCGCCAAGGGCGTGCAGTTTACCGAAGTCACCCTGCATGTCGGCGCGGGCACTTTCCTGCCGGTCAAGGTCGAGGATGTGACCACCCACCGGATGCACGCCGAATGGGGCCATGTCAGCCCGCGTGCCGCCGAAGAGATCAACGCCACCCGCGCCGCAGGCGGAAGGGTGATCCCGGTCGGCACCACCGCGCTGCGGCTGATCGAGACTGCGGCCCGTTCCGGCCGAGCCGAAGCCTGGGAGGGACCGACGGATATCTTCATCTACCCCGGCTTCCGCTTCCATGTCACCGATGCGCTGATGACCAATTTCCACCTGCCGAAATCGACGCTGCTGATGCTGGTCTCGGCGCTGATGGGCAAGGATCGGATGGACAGGATTTATGCCCATGCCATTGCGGAAGGCTACCGCTTCTTTTCCTATGGCGACGCCTCGCTGCTGATCCCCTGACGCCGCGCGGCGGAAAGGTCGGCAGCCTCCGGCGGGAGTATTTCGAAAGGTGCAAATGCAAGTGCGGCGGTCCTGCATTTGCACCTTTTGAAATACTCCGGGGTCCGGGGCTGGCCCCGGTCCGCCGCCGGGGCAGGGCGTGCAAATCGGCCTTCGGTCGCAATCGGTCTGGGCAGGTTGCGCGGGCATTGCTACGATGCGCGAAAACGAATGAGGACCGCAGGATGCTGAAAGTTCTGGCCCAATCCTGGCCCCTGTTGCTGGGGGTCATGCTGTTGATGGTGGGCAACGGGGTGCAGGGCTCGCTTCTGGGGGTGCGGGGCGCGCATGAGGGCTTCACCACCTTCGAGCTGTCGGTGATCATGTCCTCGTATTTCGTGGGCTTCCTCGGCGGCTCGCGCCTTGCACCCGAGATGATCCGGCGGGTCGGCCATGTGCGGGTGTTCTCGGCGCTCGGCTCGATGATCTCGGCGGTGCTGATCCTGTTTCCGATGGTGCTGGATGTTTATGCCTGGTCGATCTTCCGGGTGCTGATCGGCTTCTGCTTTTCGGGCATCTATGTGACGGCCGAAAGCTGGCTGAACAACACGGCCAGCAATGAAACCCGGGGGCGGGCGCTGTCGGCCTATATGATCGTGCAGATGCTGGGGATCATCGCCAGTCAGGGGCTGTTGTCGCTGGGCGATCCCACGGGATACGGGCTTTTCATCATCCCGTCGGTTCTGGTCTCGCTGGCCTTCATGCCGCTGCTCTTGGCCGATACTCCGGCGCCGACCTTTGACAGCATCAAGGCGATGAGCTTTCGCCGCCTTTTCATCATCTCGCCGCTTGGCTGCGTGGGGATGCTGCTGACGGGCGGGATCTTTGCCGCGATGTTCGGCATGGCCTCGGTCTGGGGCGCCAAGAGCGGTCTCAGCATCGGCCAGATCGCGGCCTTTGGGGCGGCGCTCTATATCGGCGGGCTGATGCTGCAATACCCCGTGGGCTGGATGTCGGACCGGATGGACCGCCGCGCGCTGGTGATGTGGCTTTCGGCGCTGGCGGCGGTGGTGGTGCTGACGGCGGGGGCGATCAAGTTTCCCTTCCCGGTCGAGCTGGTGGTGGCGCTGGTGCTGGGCGGGATCATCAACCCGCTTTATTCGCTGCTGATTGCCCATACCAATGACTATCTGAGCAAAGAACAGATGCCCGCAGCCAGTGCCGGGCTGATCTTCCTCAACGGCTTTGGCGCAATCTTTGGGCCGCTGGTCACCGGCTGGCTGATGGGCGAGGTGGGCGCGCGGGGCTATTTCCTGTTCATCGGGGCGCTGTTTGCGCTGCTGGCGGGCTACGCGGCCTGGCGTATGACGCGGCGGCGGGCGCCGAAATCGACCGGCAGCTTTACCGGGCTGTCGCCCAATGCCTCGTCCCTTGCCGTGGGGGCGGTGATGGACAAGGAATGATTGCGGTAACGGGGCGAACCTGCCACGTTGCCCTGAATGCGTGGAGGTGGCGATGTCTGACCCGGTAGAGGTTCTGGATTTCTGGCTGGGCGAGGTTGGCCCCGAAGGCTGGTATGCCGGGGGCGAGGTGCTGGATCTGGAATGCCAGACCCGGTTCGGGCCGATCTGGCAGGCCGCCCATGCCGGCGGGATCGAGCATTGGGTCGATGGGCCGGCGGGCACGCTGGCCTATCTGGTGATCTGCGACCAGTTGGCGCGCAACATGCACCGGGGAAGCGCGCTGGCCTTTGCCACCGATGTGCGGGCGCGGGCGGCGGCGCGGGTGGCTGTGGCCGAGGGTTGGGACATGGAGGCGCCCGAGCCGGAGCGGCAGTTCTTCTACATGCCCTTCGAGCATTCCGAAGACCCCGCCGATCAGGCCCTTGCGGTGCAGCTTTTGTCCGAGCGGGTGCCCTCGCTGCCCGAAATGGCGCTGCATGCCCGGGCGCATCAGGCGGTCATCGCCCGTTTTGGCCGTTTCCCGGGCCGCAACGCTGCCCTTGGTCGTGATGACACGCCGCAAGAGGCGGAATGGCTGGCGGCAGGTGGCTACCCTGCCGAGGTGGAGGCGCTGAAATCCAGCCATGCAAACGGTGCATAGGGGCGCGGCGACAAGACTGTTGCTGGATTGAATGAGATAGTTTAACGCCAAACTACTTTCTTGAGGGAGGAAAACATGGCGCAGAATTTCGATGTGGTGGTGATCGGGGCCGGTCCCGGGGGCTATGTGGCGGCGATCCGCGCCAGCCAGTTGGGCCAGAAGGTGGCCATCGTGGAACGTGAACATCTGGGTGGCATCTGCCTGAACTGGGGGTGTATCCCGACCAAGGCCCTGCTGCGCAGCGCCGAAGTGTTCCACCTTATGCACCGCGCCAAGGAATTCGGCCTTAAGGTGGAAGGCGCCAGCTTCGATCTGGATGCCGTCGTCGCCCGCTCGCGCGGGGTGGCCAAGCAGCTTTCGGGCGGCATCGGCCATCTGATGAAGAAGAACAAGGTTACCGTCTTCATGGGCGCGGCCACGCTGCCCAAGCAGGGCGTGGTCAGTGTCAAGACCGACAAGGGGACCGAGGAACTGACCGCCAAGGCGATCATTCTGGCGACCGGCGCCCGCGCCCGCGAACTGCCGGGGCTTGAGGCCGATGGCGATCTGGTCTGGACCTACAAGCACGCGCTGCAACCCAAGCGGATGCCGAAAAAGCTGCTGGTCATCGGCTCGGGTGCCATCGGCATCGAATTTGCCAGCTTCTTCAACACGCTGGGCGCCGATACCACCGTGGTTGAAGTGATGGACCGCGTGCTGCCGGTCGAAGATGCCGAGGTTTCGGCCTTTGCCAAGAAGGCTTTCGTCAAGCAGGGGATGAAGATCCTCGAAAAGACCACGGTCAAGAAGCTGGACCGCAGCCCGGGCAAGGTGGTGGCGCATCTCGAAGATGCCAAGGGCACCACGACGCAGGAATTTGATACGGTGATTTCCGCCGTGGGCATCGTCGGCAATGTCGAAGGGCTGGGGTTGGAGGCGCTGGGCGTCAAGATCGACCGCACCCATGTCATCACCGACGAATATTGCCGCACCGGGGTTCCGGGGCTTTACGCCATCGGCGACATCGCCGGGGCGCCTTGGTTGGCCCACAAGGCCAGCCATGAAGGCGTGATGGTGGCCGAGCATATCGCGGGCGGCCATCCGCACCCGATCAAGCCGGGCAGCATTGCCGGTTGCACCTATTGCCACCCGCAGGTGGCCTCGGTCGGCATGACCGAAGCCAAGGCCAAGGAGGCCGGGTTCACGGTCAAGGTCGGCCGCTTCCCCTTCATCGGCAACGGCAAGGCGATTGCGCTGGGCGAGGCTGAGGGTTTCATCAAGACGGTGTTCGACGCCAAGACCGGCGAGCTGCTGGGCGCCCATATGATCGGGGCCGAAGTGACCGAGCTGATTCAGGGCTATGTCGTTGGCCGCGCTCTGGAAACCACCGAGGAAGATTTGATGAACACGGTCTTCCCGCACCCGACGCTCTCGGAAATGATGCACGAAGCGGTGCTGGACGCTTACGGCCGCGCGCTGCATATCTGACGCAGCCGGGGGCCTGCCGCCCCCGGACCCCCGCTGCGGCGGGACAGCGCAAAAGGGGCGGCGATGAAGGCGGGTCTGACGATTGTGGCGCTCTGGCTGGCAGGCTTGGGCGCCGCAGCACAATTTGGCAAGATTTCCGTGGCTTACCCGTCGCTCGGCGCGGCCTATGCCGGTTATGAAGGCGTCTGGCTGGGGCTGATGGTGTCGGTCGTCGGCATGGTGGGGCTGATCTTCGGCACCACGGCGGGGCTTCTGGTGGCCCGGATCGGGCCACGGCGGGCGATTCTGGCGGCGCTGGTTCTGGGGGCTGCCGTTTCGCTGGTGCAGTCGGTTTTCCCGCCCTATCCGGTGATGATGCTGACGCGGGTGTTGGAGGGCGTCTCGCATCTGGCGATTGTCGTGGTGGGGCCGACGGCGATTGCCGCCACCGCCCCGCCGGCGCGGCAGGGGGCGGCGATGACGCTGTGGTCAAGCTTCTTCGGGCTGACCTATGCGGTTCTGTTCTGGCTGGGGCCGAAACTGATCGAAGCCGCAGGGGCGGGCGCGCTGTTTCAGGCCCATGCGCTGTGGATGCTGGGCTGTGCGGCACTGCTGGCCACGCTGATGCCCACAGACCGGCGCGCGACGGCGCAACCGGGGCAGGGCGGGCTTCTGGCGCAGCATGTTGCCATCTATGCCTCGCCCTTTACCGCCGCGCCGGCCATGGGATTTGTCTGCTATACGGTGACTTATGTCGCGGTGCTGACGCTGCTGCCGGGGCTGGCCAGCCCGGGGTGGGGCGGCTTCATAGGCGTGGCGATGCCGCTGGTCTCTATCGCGGTGTCGCTGACGCTGGGGGTCTGGCTGTTGGGGCGGATGCCTGCGGTGCGGCTGGTGCAGGCGGGGTTCGCGCTGGCGGTGCTGGGGGCGCTGGGCCTCTGGCTGGCCTGGGGGCAGGGGGCGGCCGAGGCGGGTTTTGCGCTGGTGGTCGCGGCGGCGTTGGGCATCGTGCAGGGGGCAAGTTTCGCCTCGATCCCGCAACTGAACCCCCGGCCCGAGGATCGCGCCGGCGCCGCCGGGGCGATTGCGCAACTGGGCAATCTGGGCACCACGACGGGCACGCCGCTGCTTGCTTTTCTGGTGGAGCAGGCGGGGGCCTCGGGGCTGGCGCTGTTTGTGCTGGGCTTTTCCGGGCTGGGCATTGCCATTCACGCGCTGCAGGCCCGCCGCCGCGCTAGCGCGTAACGGGGCCGCCCGCCGCGCACCAATCGCCGAAACCGCCGATGTTATGCGCGGTATAGCCCAGCCGTTGCAGCACCTGCACCGCCATGCCCGACCGCCCGCCCGAAGCGCAGAACACCGCCACCGGACGCGCCGGATCAAGCCGCGCATCATGGTCGGGGCCCTTCGGATCGGCCTTGAGCGCGATCAGCGCCAGCGGCAGATGCAGCCCGCCTTCTGCGGTGCCCGAGGCCCGCAGCTCATTGGCTTCGCGGCAGTCGATCACGGTAATCGCGCCGCTGGCAAGTCCGGCTACCGCATCGGCAGCGGTCAGGCGCGGTTTGGCGGCACCGAAGAGGTTGAACATGGCTGGCTCCGTTGTTCGGGTGCGGCCTATATATTCCTAAGTGTGAATTTGTAAAGCCCGGACGCCGCGGATCGCAGCAATTTCCGCACAAGACTGCGAATGTTCACTCTTGGTTCACATTTTCTGGTTGGAGACTCGGCCCAACCGCCCTAAATCTGGCTTCCAGTGCGGGGGTAACCATGGCCGAACACAAGTTCATCGAGGTGCGCGGGGCGCGCGAGCATAATCTGAAGGGCGTGGATGTCGATATTCCGCGCGATCAGTTCGTGGTCATCACCGGGCTTTCAGGCTCGGGCAAGTCCAGCCTTGCCTTTGACACCATCTATGCCGAGGGCCAGCGCCGCTATGTCGAAAGCCTGTCGGCCTATGCCCGGCAGTTCCTCGACATGATGGGCAAGCCGGATGTGGACCATATCTCGGGCCTGTCTCCGGCGATTTCGATTGAACAGAAGACGACATCGAAGAACCCCCGCTCGACCGTGGGCACGGTGACCGAGATTTACGACTATCTGCGGCTGCTCTTTGCCCGCGTTGGCACGCCCTATTCCCCCGCCACCGGCCTGCCGATCACCGCGATGCAGGTGCAGGACATGGTCGATGCCGTGATGGCGATGGAAGAGGGGACGCGGGCCTATCTGCTGGCCCCCATCGTCCGCGACCGCAAGGGCGAATACAAGAAAGAGTTCCTCGACCTGCGCAAGCAGGGGTTTCAGCGCGTCAAGGTCAACGGCGCCTTCCACGATCTGGAAGAGCCGCCGGTGCTGGACAAGAAATTCCGCCACAACATCGACGTGGTGGTGGACCGCATCGTGGTGCGCCCGGGCCTTGAAACCCGGCTGGCCGACAGTTTCCGCACCGCGCTGAACCTGGCCGACGGCATCGCCATCATCGAGACGGCCCCGGCCGAGGGCGAGGGTGCCCGCATCACCTATTCCGAGAATTTCGCCTGCCCCGTCTCGGGCTTTACCATTCCTGAAATCGAGCCACGGCTGTTTTCCTTCAACGCCCCCTTCGGCGCCTGCCCGGTCTGCGACGGGCTGGGGATGGAGTTGTTCTTTGACGAACGGCTGGTTGTGCCCGATCAGGGCCTGACCCTGCTGCAAGGCGCCATCGCCCCCTGGGCCAAGTCGAAAAGCCCCTATTTCACCCAGACCATCGAGGCGCTGTCCAAGCATTATGCCTTTGACAAGAAAGCGAAATGGGTGGACCTGCCCGAGAAGGTGAAGGATCTGTTCCTTTACGGGTCCAAAGGCGAAGAGATCACCTTCCGCTATGATGAGGGCGGGCGGATCTATCAGGTGGCCCGGGTGTTCGAAGGCGTGATCCCGAATATGGAGCGCCGCTACCGCGAGACGGACAGCGCCTGGAGCCGCGAGGATATGGAGCGGTTCCAGAACAACCGCCCCTGCGGCAGTTGCGGAGGCTTCCGTCTGCGCCCCGAGGCGCTGGCGGTCAAGATTGCCGGGCTGCATGTCGGCCATGTGGTGCAAATGTCGATCCGCGAGGCGCATGACTGGATCGGCTCGGTGCCCGACAGCCTGACCAACCAGAAGAACGAAATCGCCCGGGCCATCCTGAAGGAAATCCGTGAACGCCTTGGATTCCTTGTGAATGTCGGTCTCGACTATCTGACGATGAGCCGCAATGCCGGCACGCTTTCGGGCGGCGAAAGCCAGCGTATCCGGCTGGCCAGCCAGATCGGTTCCGGCCTGACCGGCGTGCTTTATGTGCTGGACGAGCCGAGCATCGGCCTGCATCAGCGCGACAATGACCGGCTCTTGACCACGCTGAAGAACCTGCGCGACCAAGGCAATTCGGTGCTGGTGGTCGAGCATGACGAGGATGCCATCCGCGAGGCGGATTATGTGTTCGACATGGGACCGGGGGCGGGGGTGCATGGCGGGCAGGTGGTTTCCCATGGCACACCGGCGCAGGTCGCCGCCGATCCGGCCAGCCTGACCGGGCAATACCTGTCGGGTGCCCGGGCGATTGCGGTGCCGAAGACCCGGCGCAAGGGCAATGGCAAGAAGCTGGTGGTGGTCAAGGCCACCGGCAACAACCTGAAAAACGTGACGGCCGAGTTTCCCTTGGGCAAGTTCGTCTGCGTCACCGGCGTTTCGGGCGGCGGCAAATCGACCCTGACCATCGAGACCCTGTTCAAGACCGCCGCGACCCGGCTGAACGGCGCGCATGAAACGCCCGCGCCCTGCGAGACGATCAAAGGGTTCGAGCATCTGGACAAAGTGATCGACATTGACCAGCGGCCCATCGGGCGGACCCCGCGCTCGAATCCGGCCACCTACACCGGCGCCTTCACCCATATCCGCGACTGGTTCGCCGGCCTGCCCGAAGCCAAGGCGCGCGGCTATGCCTCGGGCAGATTCAGCTTCAACGTCAAGGGCGGGCGGTGTGAGGCGTGTCAGGGCGATGGCGTCATCAAGATCGAGATGCACTTCCTGCCCGATGTCTATGTGACCTGCGAAACCTGCAAGGGCCACCGCTATAACCGCGAAACGCTGGAGGTGAAGTTCAAGGACCGCAGCATCGCCGATGTGCTGGACATGACCTGCGAAGATGCGCGCGACTTCTTTCAGGCGGTGCCCAGCATCCGCGAGAAGATGGACGCCCTTTGCGAGGTGGGCCTTGGCTATATCAAGGTGGGTCAGCAGGCGACCACGCTTTCGGGCGGCGAGGCGCAGCGGGTGAAGCTGTCCAAGGAACTCAGCCGCCGCGCGACGGGGCGAACGCTGTATATCCTGGATGAACCGACGACGGGCCTGCATTTCGAAGATGTCCGCAAGCTGTTGGAAGTGCTGCATTCTCTGGTCGATCAGGGCAATACAGTGGTGGTGATCGAACACAACCTTGACGTGGTGAAGACCGCCGACTGGATCATCGACATCGGCCCCGAGGGGGGCGATGGCGGCGGTGAGATTGTCGCGGTCGGCACGCCCGAGGATGTCGCCAAGGTCGAGCGCAGCCACACCGGGCGCTACCTGAAAGACATGCTGAAGCCTCGGCGGGTGGCGGCGGAGTAATCATTCCTCCTCCTGCACGAGGATCAGCTCGCCCGCGCCTTCCAACTGCCGCACGGCCATGACCACGGTGGACATCGCCTCTTCCGCGTCTTTCTCGCGCACCTTGCCACGGGCGGCCATCTCTTCGCGCAGGCCCTGCGCCATGCGCTGCGACATGTTTGCCAGCAGGAATTCGGCGGTGCGGGCCTGCGCCTCATGGTGCTGTGCGGCGGTCAGGGCGGTGACCAGAACCGGCTGTTCGACGATGCGGATGATCTTGGGCACGTCACGCGGCTGCACCCGGGCGGGGATATGGACGAAGGTGAAGATCGCCTTGCGCACCAGTTCGGCAAAGTCGCGGTCCTCAAGCTCCAGCCCTTTCAGGACATCCTCGCGCGTCAGGGCGGGTGAGACGTTGAGGATCGCCCCCACCCGTTCCACCGGGCCGGAGTCAAAGGCACGGGGCGGCTGCGCATCCAGTTGCGCGGCCAGCGACAGCCCGATCCGCCGCACCGTTTCAGGATCGACATTGCCGGTCATCGACACGGCATAGGCCACCCGCCGCGCCCGGTCTCCCGGTAATTTCCCCAAGAGTTCCGCAGATTTGGCCACCGGAAGCTTGGACAGCATCACCGCCGCCACCTCGGCGCTTTCCTCTTCCAGAACCGGCAGCAACCGTTCGGCGGGCAAAGATGTCAGCCTGTCCCAAGGGTCCACCTTGGCCGATGCCCCGGCAAGGCGGCGCAACCGGCTGGCGGCGGTGGCCGAGATATGGCCATCCATCACCTGCAAGGCACCTTCGATGCCGCCCGGAAAGGCCAGCCCGACCTGCTCCAGCTCGTTCAGGAATTCATCCACCACCTGCCCCAGCGTGGCGCGGTCCACCAGCCGCATATGGGCCATCTGTTCGGTCAGCGCGGCCTGCATGTGGTCGGGCAGCTTCGACAGCGGGATCTGTGCCCCCTCGGCCAGCAGAAACCGCACGATGACCGCCGCCTTTTCCCGCGCGGTCAGCCCGCGCTTGGCAGGGGGCGGGGGCAGGGCCGCCACCGCCCGCTTTGCCGGGCTGATCCGTGCCAAAGCCTGTTCGCCTGCCATTGCCGCCTCCGATTCTTCCGAAGGTCAGACTGTCAGGGCGGGGTTAACAGCACCTTAGCTCGACACCGGCTCGCAGGTCTTGGTGCCGGGATTATAGAGCGTGCCGGTGGCACAGGTCGGCGTCTCGCAATCGCTGCCGCGCGGGGTCGATTGCTCTTGCGCCGTGGCAGAGAGCGGCAGCAGCAAGAGGGCAAGGGCAATCCGTTGCATCGGGGCCTCCATCGCATCTGGCATCAGCCTAGCAGCGATGGCGGCAATCCGATGCTCACAGACCCGTGATCAGGCGCCGAACACCCGGGCAAAGATCGTATCGACATGCTTGGTGTGATAGCCAAGGTCGAACTTCTCCTCGATCTCGGCGGGCGACAGGGCGGCGGTCACCTCCGGGTCGGCCAGAAGCTCGGTCTTGAAATCGGCGCCCTTCTCCCAGACCTTCATCGCGTTGCGCTGCACAAGGCGATAGCTGTCTTCGCGGCTGACACCGGCCTGGGTCAGCGCCAGAAGCACCCGCTGCGACATGACCAGCCCTTTGAACTTGTTCATGTTCTTCAACATGTTCTCGGGGTAGATCACCAACTTTTCCACCACACCCGCCAGTCGGTGCAGCGCGAAATCCAGCGTGATCGTGGTGTCCGGCCCGATGGCACGCTCGACCGAGGAATGGCTGATATCGCGCTCATGCCAAAGCGCCACATTCTCCAGCGCCGGGGTGACCGACATGCGCACCAGCCGGGCGAGCCCGGTCAGGTTTTCGGTCAGCACCGGGTTGCGCTTGTGCGGCATGGCCGAAGACCCCTTCTGCCCGGGGCTGAAGAATTCTTCCGCCTCAAGCACTTCGGTCCGCTGCATGTGGCGGATTTCGATGGCGATATTCTCGATGCTCGAGGCGATCACCCCCAGCGTGGCAAAGAACATCGCATGACGGTCGCGCGGAATGACCTGCGTGCTGATCGGCTCGGGCGTCAGGCCCAGCATCTTGCAGACATGCTCTTCGACGGCGGGGTCGATATTGGCAAAGGTGCCGACGGCGCCGGAAATCGCCCCGGTGGCAATCTCGGCCCGGGCATTGACCAGACGGGCCCGGCCCCGCGCCATTTCGGCATAGAAGCGGGCAAAGGTCAGGCCCATCGTGGTCGGCTCGGCATGGATGCCATGGCTGCGGCCGATGCGGACGGTGTCCTTATGCTCATAGGCACGGGTCTTGAGCGCAGCCAGAACCCGGTCCATCGCGGCCAGCAAAAGGTCACAGGCTCGGACAAGCTGAATGTTCAGCGTGGTGTCCAGCACATCGGAAGAGGTCATGCCCTGATGGACAAAGCGGGCGTCATCGGCGCCGATATGCTCGGCCAGATGGGTGAGGAAGGCGATGACGTCATGCTTGGTGACGGCCTCGATCTCATCAATCCGGGCCACGTCAAAGGTGACATCCTTCGCCCGCCAGACCGCTTCGGCATTGGCCTTGGGGATCACGCCAAGAGCCGCCTGCGCATCACAGGCATGGGCCTCGATCTCGAACCAGATGCGGAAGCGGGCCTCGGGCGACCAGAGGGCAACCATCTCGGGGCGGGAATAGCGCGGGATCATCGGGACCTCTGACTTGTCGGGCGTTGGTGCCCCCCTTAGACTGCACGTCGCTGCGCTGCAAGAGTTGAGGCAACTGCGTGCCCAGCAGGTGCCATCAGGCGAATTGACACAGAGATACAAGGGTCAGGTGGCGATGACGGTCGCAAGATGGGGACTGGGGTTGACCGGGCTGACCCTGTTGCTGGCTCTGGTGGCGGGGTTCCTTGGGGCGTTGCACCCGGCGGGGGACTCTCTTGCGGTGTTCCGCGCCCAGGTCACGGCGCTGTTGGCGCTGGTTGCGGTGCTTGGTCTGGCCCTTGGCGCGCGCCGTTCAGGGGCGGTGGGGCTGATCGCGGCGCTGGCGGCAGGGGCACCGCTGCTTGCGGCCTATCAGTTGCCAGCCACCCCGGGTGCGTTGCGGCTTTATCAGAAGAACATGCTGTTTCGCAACGATGCCCTGCCTGCGCTGGTGGCCGATATCCGCGCTGCCGTGCCCGATGTGGTGACCTTGCAAGAGGTGTCTGCGCCGAACCGGGTGGTGTTGGCCGATCTGGCCGATATCTTGCCGCATCAGGTGATGTGCCCGGTGTCAACGGTGGGTGGTCTGGCCGTGCTGACGCGGCTGCCGCCGGTTCCGGGCACCGAGACTTGCGCCAAGGGTCTGGCCGCCCTGCAGGTGCAGGCGCCGCAGGGGCGCATCTGGCTGGTGTCGGTGCATCTGAGCTGGCCATGGCCCTATGGTCAGGCGGCACATCTGGCGGTCGTGCTTCCGGTGATCAAGGCGCTGGAAGGCCCCGTGGCGATCGCGGGTGATTTCAACATGGTGCCATGGTCGCATGCCTTGGCCGAGGTGAGGCGCGCAGCCCGGGTCACTGCCGCCGGTCCGGTCCGTGGCAGCTTTCCCGAGTTTGGCCGACTTCTGACCCTGCCGATTGACCATGTCATGGCCCCCGGCGGCGGTGCCGTTGCATTGCGCCCGCACCTTGGTTCGGACCATCTGGGCCTTTTGGCCGATTTGACTGTCTGGACTGCAGACTGACCGGCCCGGTTACCCCATCAGCCGGGGGTCAAACGGATAGCGCGTCAGGTTCTCAAACCCCGTTTCGGTGATCAGCACCTGATCCTCCAGCTTGATCGAGAAATCGCCACCCTCGGGCGAAACCAGCGCCTCGACGCAGAGGACCATGCCCGGCTGCAACGCCACCTCGAAGGCGCCGTCCACCCAGGCGTCAGGATAGGGCACGAAGGGCCATTCGTCGCACAGCCCCACCCCATGCATCTTGCAGGAATATTTCTGCTTCCAATATTGCGCGTCCAACTGGTGGCCGCCATGGGTCAGTTCGCGGATCGTGACGCCCGGTTTCAGCATGGCCATATTGGTGTCGATATGGTCGCGGGCGTGATGCATGGCCGAGATCATCGCATTGGTCGGCCGCCCGTCGCCCACCCACCATGTTCGGCTGATGTCGATGCAGATGCCGTAGCAGCCGATCAGGTCGGTATCGAAGGCCACGATCTCGTTGTTCTGCACGATCCTTGGCCCGCATTCCTGAAACCATGGATTGGTGCGGGGGCCGCTGGCCAGCAGCCGGGTCTCGATCCATTCGCCGCCGCGGCGGATGTTGCCCTTGTGCAGTTCGGCCCAGATGTCATCCTCGCTGACGCCGCCGCCCGGCACTTCGGCGCGGGTAAAGGCCTCCATTTCCGCAATTGCGGCCTCGCAGGCGTGGTGGGCGGCCTTCATCGCCAGAATCTCGTCTGGCCCTTTGATAGCGCGGGTCCGTTCGGTCACCACCTCGCCCTCCAGCACTTCGAACCCCGCCCGTTCCAGCGCACGCAGGCCGTGGACCATGATCTTGTCCACCGCCAGCCGTTTGTTGATCCCCGCATGGGCCGCCATCACCTCGGTCACCTGCGCGGCAAAGGCGCGGGCGTCCTGCGCGGTGGCATCGCCGCAGACATTGTAGAAGAACGACGCGCCCGAGCGCAGTTCGGCCACCAAAGGGTTGAACGTCACCAGAAAGGGCGAGTTCTTGTATTCCCACATCACCATATGGCCGTCGGCGCAGAGCAGGCAGGCGCGGAACGGGTTGTGGCTGTTCCAGAGCTGCATATTGGTGGTGTCGGTGGCATAGCGGATGTTCAGCGGGTCGAACATCAAAAGCCCGCCGATATCGCGCTCGACCAGCGCCGCGGTCAGCCGCTGCCAGCGATAGCGCCGCATCCGGTCAAGGTCGGGCAGCGCCAGACCCGCCGCCGCCCATTCGGCAAAGGCAAGCTGGGTCGGGCCGATCTCCACCCGGTCATTGTCATTGGGGGTTCCGTCGCCCAGACGGTCGCCCCGGGCGGGGTCGATCTTGCGGCGGGTCTGGGCATAGGGGTCCATCGGCATCCTCCGGGGCTGTTGCCGCAGCTTCGCCGCCCGGCGCGCGGGAGCTTGCCTTGCCGCGACATCCGCTGTCGCGCCCGGGCTTTCATCTTGGCCCAAATATCCCCGCCGGAGGCCCCGGCCAGCCCCTTGCGTGCCGGGCGGCCTTCGGAGAGAAACGGGCCATGACCGATCCGATCCTGCAAACCCGCCTGCCTTTCGCCATCTGGATGGACCCGCGCACGGCGCGCCTTCCCGGCATTCAGCCCGTGCAGGGCGATGACTGGCTGCGGCTGGATGAGGCTTACGCGCGCCAGATGGCCGAGCGTGACCGGCTGATCGCCAGCCGCCCCGAAATTGTCCATGCCCTGATGGAGCGGGGGCGTCCGGCGGCGGATGAGCTTTATGCCGCCGTGCTGGACTGGACCGCCCGCACCCCCGGTTTTGTGCGCAAGGGGGAGGCTGTCCGGCGCCCGGATGGCGTTCTGGTGCCGCTGGACCCGGAGCAGCCGCTCATGACGCTCGGGCGGCTGGTGCAGGAAGACCTGTGCCTGCTCGAGGCCGAGGGAGAGGAGCATGTGCTGACCGGCGCCATCCTGTGCTTTCCGGCAAGCTGGTGGCTGACGGAAAAGCTCGGTCGGCCTCTGACCGGCATTCATGTGCCGGTGCCCGCCTATGATGGCGATCTCGCGCGCCGGGTGCAGCGGCTGTTCGATGCGATCCGGGTGGGTCAGCCGCTCTGGCGGGGCAATGCGCTGATCTACCGCGACCCCACCTTGCACCAGCCCCGGCGCGAGGCCGATCCGCGCACCGACCGCACCGGCGGCAGCTATGTGCGCAGCGAGCGGCAGGTGCTGATGCGGCTGCCGCAGAGTCAGGCGGTGGTGTTTTCGATCCATACCTGGGTAGTATCGGTTCAGGCGCTTGAGCCTGCCGAGCTGGCCGCCTTGCGGGCGGCGGCGCATTAAGCGGCGTCAGGTGCCGACAAAGGCCGCCATGGTCTGGCCCAGCGGCGTCTGCACCATCATCGAAATGCTGCCCGTCAGCATGAGAAGCCGCGCCGACAGCTTCATGTCCTCGCCTTTCAGCAGGGCATAGGTCATCACCGCAGCTCCCAGCGGGGCATAGACCACGATCAGCGTGGCATTCATCGCATGGACCGCAAGCCGCATCTGGGACGAGGGCACTTCCGGCACCTCGGCGGGCTGCGGTTCGTAAAGGGCGGCGCGCAGCCGGGCCAGTTCCGGGTCGCGCGACCGCGGCAGGTCAGGCCGGTCGTTCGCCATTTCGGTGCGGCTGGCCGCCTGTGCGGCAGAGCGGCGCAGGTGCGGCGCGCGGCGCGATTTGACCGGCTTTTCGGCCGGGGCTTGGGCGGTTTCAGGTGCGGCAGGGGGCGGCTCCGGCGCCACGGGGGCGGGCCCGGCAGTTTGCGGCTCTGCCGGTTTCACGGCGACTTCGGCATCGGCCATCTCGGCCAGATCGGTTGCCAGATTGTCCAGCCGGGGCAGGGCTTCGATCAGGGCATCAATGGTTTCAGCGGTGACGACGCCTTCGACCTGATGCCAGACCACCGCTTCGGGCGCCAGCCGCGGCTGCACCCGTTCCACCAGCCGAACACAGAGCGCGTCATGGCCATCGTCGCGCGCCCCGGGAACCCGGGCCCGCGGCGAGGGGCCGACGCCGACGCTGAGGCAGGCATTGCCGCGCCCGGTCTGTTCCGACCAGCCCAGCAGAATGCGCGTTCCGGGCAAATCGAAGATCGCCACATCCTCGCAATCCCAGGTCAATTGCCTCTGGGTGTCGCCAAAGCGGGACAGAACCGCATCCAGATCGCCCACCATGCGGGCGAAGTTGACGGGCGTTTCCGGGCAGCACACGAGCTGGGCAATCGTACTGAGAGACGCGTAAGACATGGCAACCCTCCGTTGCAGGCCCGTCCAATCTCTCGCCCGAATGTGATGGGAAGCGGGAATGATTGTGGTCTTAAGATGAAATTAACCTTGGGTTGTGTTCGGTTTCCGCCACATTGGGTAATCGCCGGGCGACCCGCCGCTTTGTTTCCGCGACGCCGCGTCAAACGCAAAAGGCCGCCCGGGGGCGGCCTTTCGATTGTCATGATCGCTGGCTCAGCAGGAGTAATACATCGCGTATTCGATCGGGTGGGGCGTATGCTCATAGGCATAGACCTCTTCCCATTTCAGCGCCATGTAGGCTTCGAGTTGGCCTTTTTCGAAGACACCGCCAACCAGCAGGAAGTCCATGTCCTTCTCCAGCTCTTCCAGCGCTTCGCGCAAGGAGCCGCAGACGGTCGGGATTTCGGCCAGTTCTTCCGGCGGCAGATCGTAGAGATCCTTGTCCGAAGCCGGGCCCGGGTCGATCTTGTTGCGGATGCCGTCCAGGCCAGCCATCAGCAGGGCCGAGAAGGCCAGATAGGGGTTCGCCGCCGGATCGGGGAAGCGGGCCTCGACGCGCTTGGCCTTCGGGCTTTCGGTCCACGGAATACGGACGCAGCCCGAGCGGTTGCGGGCCGAATAGGCGCGCAGCACCGGCGCTTCAAAGCCCGGGATCAGGCGCTTGTAGCTGTTGGTGGACGGGTTGGTCAGGGCGTTCAGCGCCTTGGCATGGGTCAGGATGCCGCCGATGAACCACAGGGCTTCCTGGCTCAGGTCAGCATATTTGTCACCGGCGAAGAGCGGCTTGCCGTCCTTCCAGATCGACATGTTGACGTGCATCCCCGAGCCGTTGTCGCCCTTCATGGGCTTGGGCATGAAGGTCACGGTCTTGCCATAGGCGGCCGCGACGTTGTGGATGACGTATTTGTATTTCTGGATGTTGTCGGCCTGTTCGACCAGCCCACCGAAGATCATGCCCAGTTCGTGCTGGCAGGTCGCCACTTCGTGGTGGTGCTTGTCCACCTTGATGCCCATGCGCTTCATGGTCGAGAGCATCTCGCCGCGCAGATCCTGGGCTTCGTCCACCGGGTTCACCGGGAAATAGCCGCCCTTGTGGGCCGCGCGGTGCGCCTGGTTGCCCGAGTCATATTCGGTATCGGTGTTCCAGGCCGCCGCATGGGCGTCGATCTGGTAAGACACCTTCTGCGGCGTGATCGAATAGCGCACGTCGTCGAAGATGAAGAATTCGGCTTCCGGCCCGCAGTAGAACGCATCGCCGATGCCCGAGGATTTCAGGAAGGCTTCGGCCTTCTTGGCAATCTGGCGCGGGCAGCGGTCATAGGCTTCGCCGGTGTCCGGCTCGACCACGTCGCAATGCACGCAGAGCGTCTTTTCGGCATAGAACGGGTCGATATAGACCGAACCGGCATCGGGGATCAGCTTCATGTCGGACTGGTCGATCGACTTCCAGCCGGCAATCGACGAACCGTCGAACATGAAGCCTTCTTCAAAGAAGTCTTCATCAACGAGGTCGGCGATCAGCGTGACGTGCTGGAGTTTGCCTTTCGGGTCGGTGAAGCGGACGTCGACGTATTCGACCTCTTCGTCCTTCATCAGCTTCAGAGCTTTTGCAACTGCGCTCATCTGACTGCCTTTCGGTTGTGGTTGGAATTAGGGCCGCAAAGCCCGGTGTCACACGGCATCATCACCGGATTCCCCGGTGCGGATGCGGATGGCCTGTTCGACGGGAGAGACGAAGATCTTGCCGTCGCCGATCTTGTCGGTGCGCGCGGCGCCGATGATCGCTTCGATGGCGGTGTCCACCATGTCGTCGGTCAGGACGACCTCGATCTTCACCTTGGGCAGGAAATCCACCACATATTCGGCACCACGATAGAGTTCGGTATGGCCCTTCTGGCGCCCGAACCCTTTGACTTCCGTGACCGAAAGGCCCTGAATCCCGGCTTCCTGAAGGGCTTCCTTCACCTCATCCAGCTTGAACGGCTTGATGATTGCCTCGATCTTCTTCATGGGCCGACTCCCCCCGATTTCGCTCTGCAACCGTCTGACCACTTCCGCCGGGCAGGGACAATTGGCTAGGGTAGGGGAGGCGCGATCCGCCGCGGGATTCCGATTGTGACGCCTAAAAAGCGTGCTGTGCGATGAAATATTGTGCCGTTTGAAAACTTGATGGGCAAAGCCATGACCGAACTCCTCACTGCCGCCCAAATGCGGGCCCTCGAACAGGCCGCGATTGCCTCCGGTCAGGTCACCGGACTGGAGTTGATGGAGCGCGCCGGGCAGGGCGTGGTGAACGCGATCTTCGAGGTATGGCCGGAATTGGCCAAGGCCCCGAGCCGCGCCGTGGTCCTCTGCGGGCCGGGCAACAACGGCGGCGATGGGTTTGTGGTGGCGCGGTTGTTGAAGGGTCAGGGCTGGCAGGTGGAGGTGTTCCTGTACGGGGATGCCGAGCGGTTGCCGCCGGATGCGCGGGTGAATTATGAGCGGTGGGGGGAGGTGGGGGAGGTGCGGCCGCTTTCCGCCTTGAATGCGGAAGTGGGCGCGGCGCCGGGCTTGACCTTTGACATTGTCGTGGACGCGCTTTTCGGCATCGGGTTGGGTCGCAGCCTGCCCGATGATGTTGTCCGGACGCTATGCAATCTGTTCCGCGGCGACCTCTGGGGACCCGTGGTTTCTGTCGACCTGCCCACGGGCCTTTGTGCCGATAGCGGCAAGCCGCTCTTGCCGCGAGGATATGCGAAAGGCACAAACGATTGCTCAGGTTGGCCGGCACTGGATGGCCTCGTGGCCGAGGCTGCGCTTACGGTGACGTTCCACCGCAAGAAACTTGGGCATGTCTTGGATGTTGGGCCGCGTCACTGTTGCCGGGTCGTGGTCGTCGATATTGGTCTTGTCCCGGTGATCGCCACGCGGGTTTGCAGAGATGTCGGCATGGTCAGGAAGGATCTTTTGCGCTTTCTGGCGAAAGGTCGCGAAGACCACAAATACTCCCACGGCCACGCCCTCATCCTTTCCGGCCCCTCTGGCCACGGCGGGGCGGCCCGACTTGCAGCGCGGGGGGCGCTGCGGATCGGGGCGGGGGTGGTGACGGTGGGGTGTCCGCCGGATGCCCTCCCCGAGAACGCTGCGCGGCTGGATGCGGTGATGCTGCGCGGGGTGCCGGATGCCGCCACTTTGGCCGAAGTCTTGACGGACAAGCGGATCAACGCGCTGTGCCTTGGCCCGGGGCTGGGCCTTGGGGCCTTGCAGGCAGGGCTGGTGCGGGAAGCGTTGGCGGCGGTGCGCCAAGGCGCACCCCACGGTGAGGGCCGCCGTGGCGCGGTGCTGGACGCTGACGCCCTTACCCTGATCGCCCGCGACCCCGCCCTCTTCGCCGCCCTGTCGCCCAACTGCATCCTGACCCCGCATGCGGGCGAGTTCGCCCGCCTTTTCCCCGACATTGCCGCGAAACTGGCCGAACCCGCCACCAAAGGCCCGGCCTATTCCAAGGTCGATGCCACCCGCGAAGCCGCCGCCCGCGCCGGTTGCGTGGTGCTTTACAAAGGCCCCGACACGGTGATCGCCGCCCCCGATGGCCGCTGCGCCATCAATGCCGCCGTTTATGACCGTGCCGCGCCTTGGCTGGCCACGGCAGGATCGGGCGATGTGCTGGCGGGGTTCATCACCGGGCTTCTGGCGCGGGGTTTCAGCCCTTTCGATGCCGCCTGCACCGGGGCATGGTTGCATGTCGAATGCGCCCGCAGCTTTGGCCCCGGCCTGATCGCCGAAGACCTGCCCGAGGAATTGCCCAAGGTTTTCCGTGCCCTTGGCCTGTGATGGGCAATATTGCCCATCCTACGCGTCCAGCTCGATCCAGACCGGAACGTGATCCGAGGGCTTGGTGCCGCCGCGCGTGGCTTTGTCGATCTGGCAATCCAGAAGCAGGTCGGCGGCCTGCGGTGACAGCAACAGGTGGTCGATGCGAATGCCGTTGTTCCGCTCCCATGCGCCCGCCTGATAATCCCAGAAGGAATAATGCCCCGGTGCCGGCTGCACCGCCCGGAACGCCTCGGTCAGGCCCAGCGCCAGCAGGCGGCGGAAGGCGGCGCGCGAGGCGGGCAGGTAAAGCGCATCGGTGACCCAGGCTTCGGGTTTGGCGGCGTCTTTCGCCTCGGAGATCACATTGTAATCGCCGCAGAACACCAGCGGCTCTTCCAGCGGCAGAAGGGCGCGCACCCGCGCCTCCATCCGCGCCATCCAGGCCAGCTTGTAATCGTATTTCGGCCCCGGCGCCGGGTTGCCGTTGGGAAGGTAAAGGCCACAGACCCGCACCGCGCGCTTGCCTACCACCGTCGCCTCGATCCAGCGCGCCTGCGGGTCGTCCTCGTCCCCCGGCAGGCCGCGCGTCACATCCTCAAGCGGCAGCCGCGACAGGATCGCCACGCCGTTGAAGCTTTTCTGGCCATGGGTTTCCACGTTATACCCCATCGCTTCGAAGATCTCGCGCGGGAAGGCTTCGTCCACCGATTTGATTTCCTGCAGGCAGACCACATCGGGCCGCGCGCTTTCCAGCCATTCCGGCAGCGCCTCGATCCGGGCCTTGATGCCGTTGATGTTGAAGGTGGCGATCTTCATGGGGGCCTCCGGGCTTTCCCCCGTTCTAAGGCCCCACCTCAGCCGCAGCAAGCCAGAGCGCATCCAGCGCGTCGATCTCGGTGGGGTCAAAGCGGTGGGCCTCTTCCCAGTAGCGGCCCGAGGGGACGTGATAGCCAAGGGCGGCTTCGCGGGCGAGGGCGGCTTCGGCAAGGCTGTGGTCAAAAGGCTGCGGGCGAAGGTCAGTCAGCTCTGTCCGCGTGGCGCGCGGCCAGACCAGCCGCGACGGCCCGTCGGAAAGGTTCACGCAGGCGCAGCCCGCCATTGCCGCCAGCACCATCAGCCGCGCCGATTTCGCCTCGAGCGAGCGCAGGGTGATATCGGCGCGCAGCGGGTCGGGCGTGCCCGTGCCATAGAAATGCGTGGCCCCGGTCGCCGGGTAATGCATGTCACAGCCGAAAGCCGCCAGCACCCGCGGCCGCAGCGCCGCCAGTGCCCAATAGGCAGCGGTAAAGGCCATGGTGCCGCCGGCATAGACGAACCCGCCAAAGCCGTTCTGCGCCGGAACGAATGCCTCCTGCGTGATCAGGCGCTGACCCGGGCCGGGGACGGGGCGGCGGGCCTCGGGAAAGTCCCAGGGGTGGATCATGTCATCCCAATCGGCCCGGATGGCATGGGCATTGTTGATCGCCACGATCCGGTCAAAGGGCGCGCGGGGCCAACCCGCCGCCGCAACCGCCATCGGGGCCGAGCCCAGCATCAGAACGATCGTCATGCACACCTCCCCCCTGCCGGCCGGGACATAGCATGGAATGACGCGGGATCAGCCCCCGCAGAGGGCAAATTCGTTTGGGGAATGCCGCAGGCTGAGGCATTCTGCCTGCAACCGGGCGTTGTTGTTGGTGCAGGGGGCCTGCGATGAAAAAGCAACTGATCGTTGTGGTGCATGGCGTAGGCGTCCGCGAGGCGGGGGTCAGCACGGCGCAGGTGACGGCCTGCCTGCATTCGGGCAGCGGCCGCAGTTGGCGCGCCCAATCCAGCGACGACATCCACCTGCCGGAATATGCCCGCTATGGCCGGGGCGGACTTTTCGGCACCTTCCACGCCCAGTTGCGCCGCTTTCGCCTGTATCGCCGCGATGATCCTGAGGCGATCGAGGCCGAGCGCGTGGTGGCCGATTTCTATTGGGGCGATGTTTCGGGCACCGGGCAAAGCCTGCTTCTGGTGATTTCCGGCTTTCTGCGCGTGGTGCTGGGACTGGCCCATGCGGTGCGTGAAAACGCCCGCTCCTGCTGGCCCGACCAGACGCCGGGCGACCGGCTGCGCCGCAGGCTGGCCTCTTGCGCGGCGTTGGCCATTCACGGGCCGGTGGTGGCGCTCAATCTGGTGATCCTGGCGGGGCTGGTGCTGGCTTGGGCTGCGCGCAGCCTGCTGTCCCTTGGCCTCTGGGGGGTGACGGCGGATCAGCTTGCGGGCTGGCTTCTGGGCTTTGGCGCGCTGGCGGTGGGCTATGGCACCTTGCGGATGGCCCGGGTCTATCTGGTGCGCCATCTGGCCGATTGGGTGATCTGGAGCGGGGTTCTGGTGCTTGCCTTGTGCCTGCTGGGCGTTGCCGGGACTGATGCCCTGCCGGGCCGGCTGGGGGGGCTTGATGCACAGCTCGCAATCTCGTCCTGCGCCGGATCGGCGGTGGTGGAGACCTGTCAGTCGGAATATCGCGGGATCGAGCGTCTGGGGCTCTGGCTGATGGCGGCGATGATGCTGGTCTGGTCGCTGGTCATCCTTTGCACGCTGGCGCTGGCCGGGATGAGCCGTTTGCGCAGGGGGGCGACGGGCGCGCGCAATTTCGTCATTCCCGCGCTGTCGCTGATGATGCTTCTGTGGTTTCTGACCATGACGGCGGTCTGGGCGGCGGTGATGAACCTGCCGGGCGGGCTGGTGCGCAATCCCGACCATGTGGCGGGGGCGTTGCGTCTGGTGGTGCCTGCGGCGGCGGCGCTGGTGCTGATCGCGCTGGCAGGGGGCTTTGTCCATCTGCGCAAAGGGCGGGAAATGGCGGCCTTGCCTCCGGCCGACTATCTCGCGCAGCGTGATACGCTGGCCGAGCGGCACCGGCTGATCGTGGCGCCCGCGCTGCTTTGGGTGTTGCGGCTGTTTCTGGTGGTGGTGGCCGGTCTGGGGCTTTGGGGCGCTGTCGGGGCCGGTGGGCCGCTGGTCCTGTCGCACAAGGCGGTGAACTGGGCCATCGCCGGGATCGGGCTGGGCGGCGTGGCTCTGACCGGCTTTGCCCGGGGCGCTTTTGCCATGGGGATCGGGATTCTGGCCGATGTGGTGGTCTATCTCAATGATTACTCATGGAAATCGCAAGAGATCGACCGGGCAACCGGCCACCCCTTCGGCACCCATACCCGCACCCCGATGGAGCGGGCGCTGGGCCTGCGGAAGCTGGCGCCATCCGAAAGCGTGATGCCGCAGGGCTATTGGCTGCGCCGCCGGATCGGCGACCGGCTGGATGTGCTGATGCAGCGCCTGATCCGGGCCGAGCGGCCGGATGCGATCTGCGTCATCTCGCACAGTCAGGGCACGGTGATCGCCCTGGACCTGCTGGCCGAGCGGGGCGCGCATTGGCGCGACGCGGCGGGGCGGCCGGTGCCCTTGGTGCTGGTCACGATGGGGTCGCCCTATACCCATCTTTACAACACCTATTTCCCTGCCAGCTTTGTCCCCGCCCACAGCCGCAGGGGCCTGCTGCCCGAGACGCAGGGCGGCAATCTGGCGGCCTGGACCAATATCTTCCGCACCGATGATTTCGTCGGCACCCATATCGATACCACCCGCGACGACGGGATGCCGAATGTGGGCAGAGGCTGGCCCGAAGAGCGCCCGGTGCCGCCGAACGGGCATACCGGCTATTGGCTGGACCGCAAGGTCATCCCGATCCTGCGTAAGGCCATTGAGTTCTGAAACAAGACCGGCCCGGAAGCCGTCAGATCGAGAACGAGGTGCCGCAGCCGCAAGAGGCGGTGGCGTTGGGATTCTCCACCACGAAACGCGCGCCGATCAGCTCTTCGGTAAAGTCGATGGTGGCATTGGCAAGGAAGGGCAGGCTGATGCCGTCGATCAGCACCTTCTGGCCGTCCTTTTCCAGCACCAGATCATCCACCGCCGGATCGTCCAGCCGGATGTCATACTGAAACCCCGAACAGCCGCCGCCCTCAACCGCGATGCGCAGCGCCTTTTGCGCGCCCGTCAGTTCGGCAATCTCGGCCAGACGGGCAAAGGCCCGGTCGGTTACGCGGGGAGGAAGCGTCAGGGTCATGGTTTGTTCGCATATCCATGGGGGGCTACAGCCAATATAAGGCGCCACACGGCTTTCAACAAGCCAAGTGCCTGACCGAAGAACGAGGCTTTCATGCTCGCCCCCTTTGCCTGCCTGCCCGACGCCTCGCGCGGCAGGCTCTACCCCGAGCGGATGTCGTCCTTTCGCAGCCCGTTCCAACGCGACCGCGACCGGATCATCCACTCCAGCGCCTTCCGGCGGCTGAAGCACAAGACGCAGGTCTTCGTCGAACATGAGGGCGATTATTACCGCACCCGCCTGACCCATTCGATCGAAGTGGCGCAGGTGGCGCGCACGATTTCCGGCGTCTTGCGCTTGAATACCGATCTGGCCGAGGCGATTGCGCTGGCGCATGACCTTGGCCACACCCCCTTTGGCCATACCGGCGAAGATGCGATGGAGGCGCTTATGGCGCCCTATGGCGGGTTTGACCACAATGCGCAGGCGCTGCGGATCGTTACCCGGCTGGAACGGCATTATGCCGATTTCGACGGGCTGAACCTGACATGGGAGTCGCTGGAAGGCATAGCCAAGCACAACGGCCCGGTGACTGGCCCCAATGCCGACAAGAAACATGACGGCCCCTTGCCCTATGCGTTGGCCGAGGTGAATGCGCTGTGGGATCTGGAACTGGACACCCATGCCAGCGCCGAGGCGCAGGTGGCGGCGATTGCCGATGACGTGGCCTATTCGCACCATGATCTGCATGACGGGTTGCGCTCGGGCCTGTTCAGTGAAGACGACCTGATGGAACTGCCGGTCACCGGCCCGGCCTTTGACGAGGTGGACCGGCTTTACCCCGGCCTTGAAAAGATGCGCCGCCGGCATGAGGCGCTGCGCCGCGTCTTCGGCCGCATGGTCGAAGATGTGATTGCCGTGGCGCAGAACCGGCTGGCTTCGGCGCAGCCGCAATCGGTGGACGACATCCGCCATCTGGGAACCACGGTGATCCGCTTTTCCAAGCCGCTTTATCAGGAGCTGAAGGCGATCCGGTCTTTCCTGTTCCACCGGATGTATCGCGCGCCCTCGGTCATGGCCGAACGGGCGCGGGTGACGCAGGTGATCAACGGTCTTTTCCCGCTGTTCCTGACCCGGCCCGAACTTTTGCCGCAGGAATGGCGTGCCGATATCGAGGCGGCGGCAAGCGAGACGGAACTGGCGCGGATCGTGGCCGATTACGTCGCGGGCATGACCGACCGCTTTGCCTTGCAAGAGGGGCAGCGGCTGTTGGGCTAGGCCGGGATGGGCAGATTGCCCATCCTACATTGGCGCAGCCGTCGTCTGGTAGGATGGGCAATCTGCCCATCCTCCGGTTCAGTCGCGCCGCGATGCCAGCAGCCAGATCCCGGTCAGCAGCAGCGACAGGATCACGTTCCAGCCCGGCATCGAAATGCCCATGAACATCCATGCGATCTTGTCGCAGGCGGCGGGGGCGCCCACACTGATGTCGGTGTTCAGCAGATCGGCGCCCGACAGGCCCTGCATCGTGTTCACGGTGCAGGTGGCCAGCCCTTCCCACCATTGCTGTTCGACGCCGACATGGAACAGCCCGATGGCCGCCGAGGCCAGTGTCGCCAGCGCCCCCAGCACCGGCAGGAACCGCCCGCCGAAGGCCAGCGCCACCAGACCCAGCGCTACCGCCGCCGCATGGGGCCAGCGTTGCCACAGGCACAGCACACAGGGCGCCAGCCCGCCCAGATACTGAAAGGCGAAAGCCCCCAGCAGCAGGGCGAGTGACCCCCCGGCCGCGAGCAGGATCAGCAGATTTCGCGCCGACATCTCAATCCTCATGTAAAGCGCCAGACCATCCAGCCCAACGCACAGACCGCCGCCAGCCCGCCCGCGATCCAGCCAAAGCGGCGGGCGACAAATTCGGCCATCGCCGCACCATGCCGCCGCAACAGCCAGGCCAGCAGGAAGAACCGCCCGCCCCGCGCCACAATCGCCGAAACCACGAACCAGGTCAGATCAAAACCGACCAATCCCGACAGGATCGTGACGACCTTCATCGGTGGCAAGTGCGAGAATCCGGACGTGACAAGCATCAGCAGCACCGCCTCGTTCCCGGCGCCGACGCGCAGGGTCTCAAACGCCTCACGCTTGCCATAGAAGTCCAGCAGCGGTGCCGCGATCAGGTCGAAGGCGTAAAAGCCGATCATCCAGCCGAAAACCCCGCCCAGAACCGAGGTGACGGTGGCCATCAGCGCATAGCGCATCGCGGCATCCGGCCGGGCCAGACACATCGGGATGAAGAGGACATCGGCAGGAATGGGAAAGACCGAGCTTTCGACGAAGCTCACGGCGCCCAACGCCTTGGGCGCATGGCGCGAAGCCGCCCAGCGCAGCGTCCAGTCATAGAGCCTGCGGAACATCCGGTCTCCTCATGGCCGTGCGGTTGCGCGGCCTTTACCCGGCTCCCTTTTGCGCGCACGGGCGCCAAGGTCAAGCAGGCTGGTTGCACGGCTTCGTGAGCGGGCTATAGACTGCCGATTGCAGGGTATCGGTATCGGTCGGGAGGGTCACCATGGAATGGCGCGGACGCAAGGGCAGCAGCAATATCGAGGACCGCCGCCGCGCCTCGGGCGGCGCACGCGCCGGCAGCATCGGCGGGGTCGGGCTTCTGGCGGTGCTGGCGATCGGCTGGTTCCTGGGAATCGATGTCACGCCCTTGCTGAACGATCCGGGCCTGACGGGCGGGCAGGGCGAGCAAGAGACCGAACTGACCGAAGCCGACAAGACCGCGGGTTCCTTCGTTTCGGTCACCCTGGCCTATACCGAGGCGATCTGGGCCAGTGAATTCCGCAAGCAACTGGGCGAGACCTACAAGCCGGTGACGCTGGTGCTGTATAAGGGCGTCACCCCCTCGGCCTGCGGCAGCGCCTCGGGGGCGACGGGGCCGTTCTACTGCCCGGGCGACAAGAAGATCTATCTCGACACCGATTTCTTTGCGACCATGCAGAACCAATTGGGCGCCGGCGGCGATTTCGCCATGGCCTATGTGGTCGCGCATGAGGTGGCCCACCATGTGCAGGACGAATTGGGCATCCTGGCCGAGGCCAATCAGGTGCGCGCCCGTGTCAGCGAGGCGGAATCCAATGCCATTTCGGTGCGGATCGAATTGCAGGCCGATTGCCTGTCGGGCATCTGGGCGCGCGGTGTCGCGCAGCAGTTGGGCGCCATCCACGAGGGCGATTTCGAAGAGGCGCTGAATGCCGCCCGCCAGATCGGCGATGACACGTTGCAGCGCAACGCGGGCCAGGTGCCGATGCCGCATACCTTTACCCACGGCACCTCGCAGCAGCGCGCCCGCTGGTTCGAGATCGGCCGCGCCTCGGGGCGGATGGCCGATTGCGATACCTTCGCCGCGCGCAAGCTTTAGCTGCGTTGACGCGGCGCGGCGCAACGGCTAAACCACCGCGCAGACGGAACCTTGGGCAATGTCGGGCACCCTTGCGGTGCTTTGCCTTGGGGGCCGGGCCGGAGGAAGCAGGTGCTTCCGCCCGGCAACAGGGTGACCGCAGCCGGGTTTTCCTCCGGCTCTACCATGCGGGCGCCGGAATGTGCGGGTGTGGCGGAATGGTAGACGCGACAGACTCAAACTCTGTTTCCGCAAGGAGTGTCGGTTCGAGTCCGACCACCCGTACCACCTCCCAATATGGTTTATTTTGTGGCGAGGCGCCTTCCGGCGCGCGCCTGATTCGGCCTTTGCCAAGATTAACAGTGGCTTGGGTTGAAATGATGATCTCCCAATCGCAGGATTGGCCACGACCGGGGAACAGCGCGCCGAAAATGTGGCGGCCAAACGGCAGGAAGATGAAGCAGGGTTAACACAATTCGGCCGACGCCGTTTGCGTCTATGCGCGAAACGATCACGGGGGCGGCCATACCACCTTGGGATGAACTCTTCGGGATTTCCTGCGGTTGTCGGGCAAAGGTGATGCAGTCTGTTTCCGGTATTGCAACAATTCATGCCAGATCAACGGCTTGCGAGGTGTTCCTTGGTCGCCTTGCTGCCGCCGCCTTGCCGCAATCCTGACTTTTTTTACTTTCCGTAAGGCTTAACAAAGTCTACTTAGAAGCTGTCTCTTCGGAGATATGCAGGCCGTGGGGGCGGTCGTTTGAAGGTGCGCGTCGCAAGACGCGAGGAGTGTGAAGTTACTGTTGCCAGACACATGAACCGCTGCGGTCATGTGAACGCCCTGAAAATCAGGACTATGTGAACCGGATCGTTTTCCGGGGCTGGTCACGTCTGCTTCCTCGACCTTCGACGACAGGCCGCGATGGCGCAGGGCCGGGATACCCCGGCACGGCGCCGATCCGAGGGTGCCTTTGGCACCGCGGGCACTGGGATCGGTTGGGCCTTTCGGGGCCGCTGCAGGAACGAGGAACGGACTATGCCGGTTTACGCGCTTTACAATTTCGATGACACCGACGGCATCGCAATGGACAGCGCGCTCGGCAATGGCAACCAGTTCGGCTATTACCTGAACGGGGCGACCGCTGCGGCGGGTCAGGTCGTGCTGGATGGCCAGAATGATCTGGTCAAGATCACCCCCGATGCCGCCTTCCAGATGGATCGCGGCACCCTCGACATCAGTTTCAGCCTGAACGACAGCCCGCTGACCGCCGGCCAGACCGTGCTGTCGCGTGACAGCGCCGGCCTGACCGATGGTGCCTTTCGGGTGGAGATCGCCGCCGATGGTTCGGTCGTGATCACCCATGAAAGCGCCGGGGCCGCGACGACCTATCAAACCGTGCCGGGCTTTGCCAATCCGGGCGACCAGATCAGCCTGAGCTATTCCTGGGATCAGGGCGGCGCGGGCGGGGCCCTGATCCTGAACAACACCACCACGGGCGCCAGCTTTGCCGAGGGTGTGCCCAACACGCTGACCATGGATCAGGGCAGCCTGAACCAGCCTTGGGTGATCGGCGCGGGCCAAGCCAGCGGCACGGCGCAGTTCGATCAGAATTTCGGCGGCGCGGTAAAGGTGTTCCAGCTTTCCGACAGCGTGGACAATGATGGCCCGCTGCGCGATGGCATCATCTTCGGCACCGCGGGCGCGGACCTGATCGACGTGGATTACACCGGCGACTTTGATGGCGACCGCATCGACGGCCATGATGCCGTGCTGCCCGGCGCCTTGCCCGATGACGACCGCATCTATGCCGGCGAGGGCAATGACACCCTTCTGTCGGGCAATGGCGCGGATCTGGCCTATGGCGGACCGGGCGATGATGTGATCGACACCGGCACGCAGGGCGCCGCGCCGCTGCCCGACCGTGGCTATCCCGGGCTTTATGCGGCGGACGCCGATCCGATGGACGACCGCGACACCGTGTTCGGCGGCGTCGGCAATGACACCATCCGCACCGGCGACGATGCCGATGAGGTTCACGGCGGCACCGGCGACGATTCCATCGACGGCGGTTTCGACGATGACACGATCTTTGGCGACGACGGCAATGACACGATCCTTGGCGCCGAGGGTTCGGACGAGATTTATGGCGGCGAAGGCGACGATCTGATCTATGGCGGCTACGCGCCCGGCACCCCCGATGCCGTGAACCTCCGCGACGATCAGGGCGATCTGCGTGCCGACAATGGCCGCGATTTCATCGTGGGCGGCAATGGCGACGACACGATCTTCGGCATGGACGATGCCGACACCCTCTATGGCGGCGAGGGCAACGATTCCCTCGACGGCGGCATCGACAATGACGAGGTTTATGGCGGCGCCGGCAATGATCCGCTGGCGGGTGGTCAGGGCAATGACACGATCGATGGCGACTTCGGCAATGACGTGATCCTGGGCGGTGCCGGGGCCGACATGCTTTATGGCGGCGACGATGCCGATATCTTTGTGGTCGGTTCGGCGGCGGATGGCGCGGGCGACACGATCAACGGCGGTCTGGGCGGCAATGACTATGACACGCTGGACCTGCGCGGCACGGCGCCGTTCCGCCTGACCGGGGTCGTCACCGATATCGACGGCAACGGCATCGACGGCACGGTCGAGTTTCTGGACAGCGACGGCAATGTCACGGGCGCTCTCTCTTTCACCAATATCGAAGAGATCATCCCCTGCTTTACCCCCGGCACGCTGATTGCGACGCCCCGCGGCGAGGTGCCGGTGGAAAACCTCAAGGCCGGGGATCGGGTCATCACCCGCGACAACGGCATTCAGGAAATCCGCTGGCTGGGGCACAAGGCGCTGAACTGGTATGATCTGGCGGCGAACCCGCATCTCAAGCCGGTGCTGATCCGTCAGGGCAGCCTTGGCAACGGCCTGCCCGAGCGGGACATGATGGTGTCGCCCAATCACCGGATGCTGGTCGCCAACGACCGCACCTCGCTTTACTTCGACGAGCATGAGGTGCTGGTCGCGGCCAAGCATCTGGTGGCTGCCAATGGCATCGGCGCGGTGGATGCGGCGGGGGCGACCTATATCCATTTCATGTGCGACCGCCATGAGGTGGTGCTGTCGAACGGCGCCTGGACCGAAAGCTTCCAGCCCGGCGACTACACGCTCAAGGGCATGGGCAATGCCCAGCGGACCGAAATCTACGATCTTTTCCCCGAGCTGAAGACCACAGCCGGGCGCGACAGCTATCAGGCGGCCCGCCGGGTGCTGAAGCGGCACGAGGCGATGCTTCTGGTCAAGTAAGGTTATGCAGCGCAGGCGGGGTGGCCCCATGGCCCCCGGCAGGCAGGGAAAGGGGTGCCGCAGGGCGCCCCTTTTTCTTTTGTTTCGCCGCGAAGACGCATTGTTGCCAATCCTGCAACCATTGGCGGATAAGCCAAAGATTTTATTGATATTTTAGGGATTTTCGCCGGGTTTTCGCCGCAATCCGCCGCAGCACTTCCGCAATCCTCGCATCCTTCCGCCCCATTGGCCTGCCATATCTGCCGGCCGGGAGCCTGCTGTTGCGGGGGCATTCCCGGTGCAGCGTGCATGAGTGGGTGGACGAAATGGCGATTGCCAACGAGCTGACGATCAATACCAGTGCGACGGCGCTGGACATGGCCAATGCGATCTTTGGCGATGGCATCACCGTGGTTTCGGCCAGCTATACGGGCGCGACGGTCGGTTCGGGCATCTACTCGGGGGCGAACACCACCACGCCGGGCATTTCACCCACGGATTCGGGCGTGATCCTGTCTACCGGGCGGGTGACGGATTTCACCAATTCCAGCGGCACGACCGACACCAACACCGCGACCGGCACGGGCACTGATGCGACCGGCGGGGTCGATGGCGACAGCCAGTTGAACGCCATTGCCGGGGCGACGACCTATGACGGCGCCATCCTGAACGCCAGTTTCATTCCCGACGGCAACATCATCACGATGCAGTTCGTCTTTTCGTCCGAAGAATATCCCGAATACGTCAACGGCGGCTATAACGATGCCTTCGGCGTCTGGGTGAACGGCACCTTTGTTCCCGTGACCGTTGCGACGGGCGGGCAGGTGTCAATCGACACGGTGAACCCGCTGTCGAACCCGAACCTCTATCATTCGAACGCCAATGACACCTACAACACCGAGATGGACGGCTTTACCGTCGTTCTGTCGTTCAAGGCGCCGGTAAATCCGGGGCAGGTGAACACGATCAAGATCGGCATCGCCGATGCGGGCGATGCGGTCTATGATTCCAACCTGATGATCATGGGCGGCAGCATCCAGACCTATGCGCTGGCCTATGACGATACGATCCAGCTTACCGCCAATTCGACCCGCACCTTCGACATTCTGGCCAATGACCGCGACGATACCGGCGCCGGACTGACCATCACCAAGATCAACGGCACCGCCGTGGTGCCGGGTCAGACGGTGACCCTCTCTACCGGCGAGAAGGTGACGCTGAACGCCAACGGCACGGTGACGGTGCAATCCGATGGCGATATCGGCAGCAACACCCTGACCTATGAGATCGTCGATTCCGACGGCAATACCGATGTCGGCTATATCACCGTCAAGACGGTGGGCACCGCGGGGCCCGACGGCATCGTGCAGGGCACGGGCGGCGATGATCTGATCGACACCAGCTATCTGGGCGACCCGGACGGCGACCGGATCGACAACAGTGACGGCCGCGGCATTGAAGGCACTGTCGGCAACGACGACCTGATCCTGGCCGGTGCGGGCCATGACACGGTGAATGCCGGTGCGGGCAATGATGTCATCTATGGCGGTTCGGGCAACGATCAGGTTTCGGGCGGGGCGGGCAATGACCGGGCCCATCTGGGCGCGGGCGATGACAGTTTCGGAACCGCCGCCGACGATGCCGGCAATGACACCGTTTACGGCGACGGCGGCAATGACACGATTTCCACTGGCACGGGCAATGACGCGGCCTATGGCGGTGCGGGCAATGATGTGCTGACCGGCGGCAGCGGTGCCGACTATCTTGCGGGCGATGACGATGCCGACACCTTCTATGGCGGCGGCGGCGACACGATTATCGGCGGCGAGGGCGGCACGGACAACGACCGGCTGATCGCAACCGGCGTGACGAATGTGCTGTTCACCCCCGGCAATACCGAAGCGGGGACGGTGACCTTCAGCGACGGTTCGACCCTGACCTTTACCGAGATCGAGCAATTCACCCTGAACGGCGGCAACCGGGACGGTTTCGTTCAGGGCACCGCCGGGGCCGATTACATGCCGGTGGGTTATGTCGATGCGCAGGGCGACATCATCGACGGCGGCGACAGCATCTTTCCCGATGCGCAGCCGGATGATGACGGCATCATCGCGGGCGCGGGCAATGACACGGTCGATGGCGGCGCGGGCAAGGATTTCATCTATGGCGGCACCGGCGAAGACAGCCTGCTGGGCGGCGCCGGTGACGACACCATGCAGGGCGACGAAGACAACGACATCCTGCATGGCGGCGAAGGCGACGATTATGTGCGCGGCGATGCAGGCAATGACATCGTTTACGGCGACGCGGGCAATGACTCGGTCTATGGCGGGCTGAACGACGACATCGTCTATGGCGGCGCGGGCAATGACTTTGGCTATGGCGGCTATGGCAATGACATCGTTTACGGCGGCATCGGCGACGACACGCTGACCGGCTCGGACGGCGATGATGCGGTTTATGGCGACGAGGGCAACGACTCGCTCCTCGGCTCGATCGGCAATGACACGTTCTACGGCGGCACCGGCAATGACCTGATGCAGGGCGAGGCCGATGCCGATGTGTTCTATGGCGGCGGCGGCGATACCGTCATCGGCGGCGAGACGGTGACGACGGGCACCGACAATGACACGCTCTATGTGACCAACGTGGACCGGGTGGAATTTGCCGGTGACGATCCCGAAAACGGCGTGGTCTATTTTCTGGACGGCACCCGGCTCGACTTCTTCCAGATCGAGCGGGTCGTGGTGGACGGGGTTCCGGTCGTCACGCCGAACTATGTTGTCGAGGGCACCGCTGCGGGCGAAGTGATCGACACTGCCTATACCGGCGATCCGGGCGGCGACCGGATCGACGCCAGCGACAATGCCGGTGGCAACAATGACGATCTGGTCATGGCGGGCGGCGGCAATGACACCGTGCGCGCAGGCGATGGCGCCGATACCCTTCACGGCGAGGCGGGCGACGATCTGTTGCAGGGCGGTGTCGGCGCCGATGAGCTTTATGGCGACGCGGGCAACGATCAGTTGCAGGGCGAAGAGGGTGCCGACCGGCTTTATGGCGGCGCGGGCAACGACGCGTTGCAGGGCGGCGCGGGCAATGACACGCTGGACGGCGGCAGCGGCGACGATACGGCCGATGGCGGCGCCGGGGATGACAGTTTTCATCTGTCCACCGGCTTGGGCAACGGCAGCATCACCGGCGGCGAGACGGGCGAAACCGCGGGCGATACGCTGGATCTGACCGGCCTTTCGGGCGTGGTCAGCGTGAACCTCACGGCGGCCAATCCCGAAACCGGCAGCGTCAGCCAAGGCGGCAACACCACCACCTTCACCGAAATCGAGACGATCCAGCTTGGTGCTGCGACCGAAACGCTGGTGCTGGCCGATGGGTCGGGGGCCGATGTGGTGCGCGGCTTTACCGCGCCGGTGCAGAACCCCGATGGCAGTTATAGCGGGGTTGACCGGCTGAATGTCGCGGCGCTGCATGACGGCGAGGGCAATCCGGTCAATGCGCTGGATGTGGTGGTCGGCAACGATGGTAACGGCAATGCCGTGCTGACCTTCCCCAATGGCGAGACGCTGACCCTGATCGGCGTGGCACCCGCGGCGGTGACCGATCCTGCGGCGCTGGTCGCCATGGGCATCCCGCTGGGACAGGATTACATTGTCGAGGGCACAGCGGGCGGCGATCTGATCGACGCGGGCTATGCGGGCGATCCCGAGGGCGACCGGGTGGATGCGGCCGATAACCAGACCGGCACCGATGACGACGTGATCGAGGCTTATGGCGGCAATGACACGGTTCATGCCGGGGCGGGCAATGACCATGTCGATGGCGGCACCGGCGATGACGACCTGCACGGCGGCGCGGGGGCGGATACGCTTCTGGGGGGCGACGGGGTTGATTATCTTTGGGGCGAGGCCGGCAACGACAGCCTTGATGGCGGCGCGGGCGACGATGTTCTTCTGGGCGGCGATGGCGATGACAGCGCCGATGGCGGCGCGGGGGGCGACATCCTCACCGGCGATGCGGGCAATGACACGCTGTCGGGCGGCGCCGGGGTGGACACACTTTATGCCGGGGCCGACGATGACCAGGTATCGGGCGGTGGCGACGGCGACCTGATTTATGGCGAGGCGGGCCGGGACAGCCTTTATGGCGGCGACGGTGATGACACGATCTATGCCGGAACCGAGGACGATCTGGTCGAGGGCGGCGGTGGCGCGGATTCGGTCGATGCCGATGTCGGCAACGATACGGTTGACGGCGGCGAGGGCGATGACACCCTCTTCGGGCGCGGCGGCGATGACAGCCTGATCGGCGGCAGCGGCGACGATCAGGTCTATGGCGGCGAAGGCGACGATACCCTGTCCGGCGATGCCGGCAATGACGTCGTGGACGGTGACACCGGCAATGACATGCTGTCGGGCGGCACCGGCGACGATACCCTTGCCGGAGACGAGGGCGACGATGCGCTTGCCGGGGGCGAGGGCGCCGACGAGCTTTACGGCGGCATCGGCAATGACACGCTTTACGGCGACGAGGCGGCGGACGGCCCGGGCGGCAATGATCAGCTTTACACCGGCGCCGGGGACGATCTGGCCTTTGGCGGTGCCGGCGACGACCTGATCTATGGCGAGGGTGGCAATGACACCCTGACCGGCGGCACCGGCAATGACACGATGGCGGGTGGCGACGACCGCGACACCTTCTATGGCGGCGCGGGCGATGTGATCGACGGCGGCGAGGGCGGCGACGATTATGACATCCTTGACCTGACCGGCTGGGGCCATACCGCGACCGAGGTTGATTATGACCCGCTCAACCCCGAAAACGGCACGGTCCGTTTCCTCGATGCCGATGGCAACCTGACCGGCACCCTCAGCTTCAGCAATATCGAGAAGGTGATCGCCTGTTTCACGCCGGGCAGCCGGATTCTGACCGAAGCGGGCGAAAGGGCGATCGAGGATCTGGGGCTGGGCGACCGCATCCTGACCCGCGACAGCGGCTGGCAGGATATCCGCTGGATCGGGCGGCGTGACCTGACCGCGGCCGAGGTTGCAGCCGAGCCGCGTTTTGCCCCGGTCTGCATCGCCAAGGGGGCGCTGGGTAGCGGCCTGCCCGAGCGTGACATGAAGGTCAGCCCGCAGCACCGGTTGCTCTTTGCCGGGCCGCGCGCCGAATTGCTGTTCGGCGAGCATGAGGTGCTGGTGGCGGCCATCCATCTGGTGGGTCAGCCCGGCATCACCCGGGCCGATCCGGGGGCGGTCAGCTATATCCACCTGCTGTTTGAACGGCACGAAATCGTGCTGGCGGACGGGGCCTGGTCGGAAAGCTTCCAGCCGGGGCAGGCAACGCTGGACGGGCTTGAGGCCGCGCAGCGCGATGAGCTTCTGGCATTGTTTCCGAATCTCGCGGAATGGAACGCCTATCCGGCGGCCCGTCTGGCGCTCAAGGCGCGGGAGGTTCAGGTGCTGCTGGCCGCCTGATTGTGGCAAAGCCGCGGTTAATCGCGCGATTTGCCTTGAATTGATCGTATTTGGCAGGGGGCGGGTCCGGCAATTGCCGGATTCGCGCCCCGCTTTGTTCACCTCCGCCCGGTAATTTCGAGCCATCGGAAACGGGTGGCGCGATGTCTTCTGCGGATTTCAGACGGATTGCCAAAGGCCAGCGCCCCGTTGCCGGGATCGAAACGGTGCGGGGGTAAGCCATGGCGACGATGAACAGCGGCTTGGGCGGCAGCACCGGCTACGGCGAAAATTCGTTCAAGGCGTCCAGCTATTCCGGCAACCTTGATGACGGTTCGGTCAGCGTCAACATCTCGTCGGTGTTCGGCCCGGCGGGGATGAACGTCTACGGCACCTCCTACAGCTCGATCTACATCAACACCAACGGGCTGGTGACCTTTGCCAGCTCGAACCACACCTATACGCCCTCGACCGCGCTGACCGCGATGGGGCAACCGTCGATTGCCGCCTATTGGACCGATATCGACATTTCCAAGGGCGGCGACATCATCTGGGATCTCGACCCGACTTCGGGCAAGGTCACCATCACCTGGCTGAACGTCGCGCCCTATACCGGCAGCGGCACCAACAGCTTCCAGATGGTGCTGACCGCGACCGGCGGCGGCGATTTCGATGTTGAGTTCATCTATGGCAGCATCGGCTTCACCAACGGCTATACCGGGCAGGCCACAGTCGGCATGTCCAACGGTACCAACAGCCAGATTCTGGCCGAAGGTTCCAGCAATGCGGCGATGCTGGCCACCTATGCCCACAATGATTTCGACACCAACGATCCGCTTGGCGTCTTCTCGCTGAGTTCCGAAGGCGGTGTTCCCGCGGCGCTGGATGGCATCGTCGATGGCACGGCCGGAAACGACCTGATCGACACCAGCTATACCGGCGACGCCAATGGCGACCGCGTGGATAACGGCGACGCCACGGGCTATGCTGGCACATCGGGCAACGGCGATTATATCCGCGCCGGGGCCGGCAATGACACGGTTCATGCCGGTCTTGGCAATGATCAGGTGTTCGGCGGCTCGGGCGCAGACAGCATCACCGGCGGCTATGGCAATGACACCATTGACGGTGGCAGCGAGAACGACACGATCGACGGCGGCTCGGGCCATGACAGCATCGAGGGCGGCACCGGCGACGATGTGCTTTACGGCGGCGCGGCGGGCGCGGGCATCAGCTATACCGCCTCTTACACCGAGGTCACGGCGGCGACGCAATCGGTTGCGGGCACCTCGGGGCGGCCGAACTTCACCGTCCAGACGGTTTCGGGCGACAACAACCTGACGGCGGGCACCTCGGGCACGGTTTCGGGCTGGCGGATCGGCAACGGCGACTCGACCGAGACGCATACCCATACGATGTCGTCGCAGGTGGCGGGGGCACAACTGCTCGTCACCGGCTTTGACGCCAACGAACAGATGACCCTGATCATCGATGGCGTGACGCTGAACCTGACCACGGCGATTGCCAATGGCACCGTCAGTCTTGCCGGGACCGGCTATACCATCGACGGCTCCGGGCGGCTGGTGCGCACATCGGGCGCTTCGGGCAATGTCGGCACCATCACCATCAACGTGCCCTTTTCGTCGCTGACCGTCAGCGCCACCGGCAGCAACACCAACAACAGCACTTCGGGCTTTTATTACGAGCTATATGTCAACACCGTGCCAGTGCCGCAGGCGGCCGAGGGGGCGGGCAATGACACGCTTTCGGGCGGCGCCGGCAATGACCAGCTTTACGGCGGCGACGGCAATGACAGCCTGTCGGGCGGGGCCGACAGCGACACGCTTTATGGTGGCAACGGCAGCGACACGCTCTACGGCGATGCCGGGGCGGATTCGCTTTACGGTGATGCGGGGACCGATCTGCTGAACGGCGGCGACGGCGCCGACCAACTGTTCGGCGGCGCGGATAATGACACGCTGAACGGCGATCTGGGCGACGACACGCTTTACGGCGGCGACGGCAATGACAGCCTGTCGGGTGGTGACGGCAACGACCGTCTGTTCGGCGAGGCCGGGGACGACACGCTTTACGGCGATGCCGGGGATGACAGCCTTGTGGGCGGCGACGGCAATGACCGGCTGTTCGGCGGCGACGGCACCGATACGCTCTTGGGCGATGGCGGCAATGACAGCCTTGATGGCGGTGCCGGGGCCGACAGCCTGTTCGGCGGCATCGGTGACGACACGCTCTTGGGCGGCACCGGCAATGACACCCTCATGGGCGGCGACGGCACCGACCTGATCTATGGCGGCGACAATGACGATCTTTTGTCGGGCGAAGCCGGGAGCGACACGCTCTACGGTGATCTTGGCAATGATGTCCTGTCGGGCGGCAACGATGCCGACAGCCTGTTCGGGGACGAGGGCGACGACACGCTGCGTGGCGACGGCGGGCATGACACGCTGGACGGTGGTGCCGGAAATGACCTGCTCGAAGGTGGCGACGGCAATGACAGCCTTGTGGGGGGGGATGGCGATGGCCGGCTGTTCGGCGGCATCGGCGATGACCGGCTGTTCGGCGGGGCGGGCAACGATTCGCTCGATGGCTCTTCGGGGGCCGACAGTCTGGTGGGCGGCGGCGGCAATGACACCCTCAGCGGCGGCGACGACAATGACACGATCAGCGGCGATGACGGCGACGACCTGATCTATGGCGGTGCGGGCGCCGACAACCTGTCGGGCGGCACGGGCAGCGATACCATCACCGGCGGCGCCGGGGCCGATCTGATCTCGGGCGGCGCCGGGCAGGATTATGCCGATTACAGCACTTCGGGCGCCGGGGTGACGGTGGATCTTGCCGCCGGAACCGGGTCGGGCGGCGATGCGCAGGGCGATACCCTCAGCGGGATCGACGGCATCTATGGCTCGGCCTGGGATGATGTGCTGCTGGGCTATGACGGGCAGGGCTCCACGCCGGGCGATCTTTTCACCAATGTTTTCTACGGCGGTGCGGGCAATGACAGCCTTGACGGCCGTGGCGGCGATGACCTGCTTTACGGCGGTGCCGACAATGACACCCTGCGCGGCGGTGCGGGCAATGATACGCTTTACGGCGATGCCGGCAATGACCTGATCGAGGGCGGGACGGGGGCCGACCTGATCTATGGCGGCATTGGCAATGACACGATCATCGGCGGCCCGGGCGACACGGTGGATGGCGGCGAGAATGCCGGCGACAATGATGTGCTGGACCTGTCGGCCTGGGGCTGGTCGCTGACCAACATCACCTATGACCCGCTGAACGGCGAAAACGGCACGGTGGAATTTCTGGATGCCGCAGGCGCTGTCATCGGCACCATGGCCTTCAGCAATATCGAGAAGGTCATTCCCTGCTTTACCCCCGGCACGCGCATCGTGACCGACCGGGGCGAGGTGGCGGTTGAGGATCTGGTGGCGGGCGATCTGGTGCTGACGCGCGACAACGGTTTGCAGCCGCTGCGCTGGGTCGGGCAGCGCAGGCTCAGTCTGGCCGATCTGATCGTGCAGCCGAAACTGCGCCCGGTGCGCATCGCGCAGGGCGCGCTGGGGCAGGGATTGCCCCAGCGTGAGATGAAGGTTTCGCCGCAGCACCGGATGCTGATGGAAGGCTGGCAGGCCGAGATGCTGTTCGGCGAGGGCGAGGTTCTGGTGGCCGCCACCCATCTGACCGGGCTGCCGGGGGTGGAGCAGGTGCTGACCGGCGGGGTCACCTATGTTCACATCATGTTCGACCGGCATGAAATCGTGCTGGCCGACGGCGCATGGAGCGAAAGCTTCCAGCCGGCGCAGCGGATGCTGGACGGGATGGGCGGCGAGGCGAGCGAGGAAATCCTGACGCTGTTCCCCGAACTTGCCGCGATGGATGTGGCCTTCCCCTCGGCGCGGCTGACGCTCAAGGCGCATGAGGCGCGGGTGCTACTCGCCGCGTAGGGCGCGCCATTCGGCCCAGGCTTCGGGTGTGTCGAGGTCGGTCGTGGCATGGGCGCCGGGCAGGGCGGTCAGCCGCAGGCGGTCTGCGTGGTGGCGGATCATCGCGCGCGCGCCCTGATCGCCTTCAAGGCGCAGCAATTCCGGCCGCGTCCAGCCGGGAAAGATCACCGGATGGCCGGGTGTGCCGTCTGCGGCGGTGCCGCGGTGGATCAGTTCGGGGGCGTCCTGATGGGCGCGGACCATCTGGATCAGATCGTCGGCGGTGATCTCCGGCAGATCGGCCAGGAGCAGCATCACCGGCCCCGCAGGCATCGCCCGCAGCCCGGCAACCAGACTGGCCGCCATACCGGGGCCGGGGTCCGGCACGGTAACCGCGCGCAGGTTCAACCCTGCCAATGCCGCAGCCCGGCCCGGACGGTCGGGCGGCAGCGCCACCGTTACCGGCCAGCCGGTTGCCAGCGCCGCCCGCGCGATCCGCGTCAGAAGCGCTTCGCCGTCAATGAGTTCCAAGAGCTTGTCGCCACCGCGCATCCGTGTGGCGGCCCCGGCAGCAAGGATCAGAATGGCGGGTTCCGGCATGGGCCTCTCCTTTTGCATCAGCCTAGGGTGCCCCGCCGGCCAAGGGAACCGTGATCACCAATTGTATCATATGGGTCATTATCATTGACCTATCTGCCCGCCGTGGCAGGTTGCCATCAGGAGGTGACCCATGCGTGACGATCTGATTGTGGCCTTTGAGGTGCAGGCCCGGGCCTGCGACGGGCTTGGTTCGCCCTTTACCGCGCGGCTGATGCGGCTGTTGCCGGGGCTGGTTGCCGATGAGAGCGGACTGGGGCGGCTGATGGCGGGGTGGCTGGGCGACCCCGGCCCATCCGGTGCCTCGCTGCCGCTGCGCTTGGCGGGCGGGTTGCATCATCTGGTGCTGACCGGGCAGGTGGCTGATCTTGCTGCCTGCTATCCGCCGCAGGAGGCGCCGGGGATCGCCGCGGCACTGGCCCGGGTCTTGCGCGCCGAAGAGGGGTTTCTGACCGGCTGGATGGCCAATACCCCGCAAACCAATGAGGTGGGGCGCAGCGCCGTCCTGCTTGCCGGGGCGGCTGCGGTGGCGCATTGGTCGGGGCTGCCGTTGCAGGTGTCGGAACTGGGGGCGAGTGCCGGGCTGAACCTGAACTTTGCGCGCTATCGGCTTGATGTGGCGGGCGTTTCTCTGGGTGATCCCGATGCCGCGCTGGTGCTTGAGCCCGATTGGCGCGGGGTGCCGCCGGTGCCGGGTGGGGTTGCGGTGGCCGAGGCGCGGGGCGTCGATCTGAATCCGCTGGACCCGGGCGCGGACGGGTTGCGGCTGATGTCCTATGTCTGGCCCGATCAGGCTGCGCGGCTGGCCCGGCTGCGGCAGGCGCTGGATGTGGCGGCGGTGGCCCCGCCGCAGGTGGACAGGGGCGAAGCGGCGGATTGGCTTGAGTCGCGGCTGGCGGCGCCGCCGGAAGGGCGCTGCCATCTGGTGTGCCACACCATCGCGCATCAGTATTTTCCGGCGGCTTCGCAGAACCGCATCGCCGCCGCGATGGCAAAGGCAGGCAGCCGGGCCACGCCTGCGGCGCCACTGGCCTGGTTGGCGATGGAGGCGGATGCCACCCCGGGCAGCGCTGCCGTCACCCTGCGGCTCTGGCCGGGTAACCGGCAGGTCGCCCTTGGCCGCGCCGGGTTTCATGGCCAATGGCTGGAATGGCGCGGGCTTTGAAGCTTGCCCGTGCCCGCTGCGTGTCTGTCCCGGTTTGCCTCCAATCTGATTCAGATTGAAGGCAAACCGCCTTAGCCCCGCATCCGTCCGCCATCATCCCAGAGCGGCGCGAGGTGGACGGTGGCGCGGCGCCGTTCGCCCAGAATTTCGATCTCGCAGGCCAGCCCGTCCTGCACCTTGTCCGCGGGCAGAAAGCCCATGGCCACCGATTTGCCCGTGCCATGGCTGAACCCGCCCGAGGTGCAGAAGCCGACCACCGCGCCCTCCAGCCAGATCGGCTCCCAGGCCACCACGTCGGCGTCCTTGGCATCGACGACAAAGCTGACCAGCCGCCGCTTTGGCCCGGCGGCCTTTTCCGCCGTGGCGGCGGCCTTGCCGATCCAGTCCGCCTCTTTGTTCCAGCGGATGAAACGGTCCAGACCCGTCTCGCAGGGGGTGTAGTCAGGGCTGAACTCGCGGCCCCAGCTTCCGAACCATTTGTCCAGACGCAGGGACATCATCGCGCGCATCCCGAAGGGGCGCAGGCCCAGATCGACGCCCGCCGCAGTAAGAGTGTCCCACAGGTGGCGCACTGACATATGGTCACAGAAGATTTCATAGCCCAGATCGGCGGTATAGCTGACGCGCTGCACGATGCATTTCGCCATGCCGACGGTGATCTGCTTCACATCCATGAACCGGAACGCCTCGGCCGAAACATCGGCGCGGGTCACCCGCGACAACAGCTCGCGCGCCTTCGGCCCGGCAATCTGGAAGCCGCTGCGGGCGTCCGAGACGTTTTCCACCGTCACGCCGTCCATCGCGTTCTGCTCGAACCAGCGATAGTGCCAGCCCTGCGCGCCATAGCTGGCGGTCAGTTGGAACTCGGTTTCCGACAGGCAAGACACGGTGAAATCGCCGATGATCTTGCCGGAATGGGCCAGCATCGGCGTCAGCGACAGACGCCCGACCTTCGGAATCGTCCCGGCCATGATGCGGTCCAGCCAGACCCGCGCATTCGGGCCTTTGACGATATATTTGCCGAAATTCTGCAATTCGTTGATGCCGACGCCCTCGCGCACCGCCATCACTTCCTGACGGGTGGCCTCCCATGCGTTCGAGCGTTTGAAGGTCGGAGTTTCATAGGTCGGCTCACCAGGCAGGGCATAGTAGTTCACCACTTCCAGCCCGTATTGCTGACCCCAGACAGCGCGGAGCGCGGTGTTGGTGTCATACATCGGCGTGGTGCGGAAGGGCCGGGCAGCCGGACGTTCCTCGTTCGGATAGCCGACCGAGAAGCGCATCTGATAATTCTCGATCACCTTGGGCACGGTATAACCCGGCGTCGTCCAGGTGCCGAAACGGCTGACATCAAAGCCGCGTGGATCGCGTTCGACCTCACCCTCGATCATCCATTGCGCCAGCGCCAGACCCATGCCGCCGCCTTGGCTGAACCCGGCCATGACGGCACAGGCGGACCAGTAGTTCTTCAGCCCCTGCACCGGGCCGATCAGCGGGTTGCCGTCGGGGGCAAAGGTGAAGGGGCCGTGGATCACGCGCTTCACGCCCGTGCGCTCCAGCACCGGGAAGCGGCGATAGGCGAAGTTGACCGAGTCTTCGATCTTGTCGAACTGCTCGTTCAGAAGCTCGTGGCCAAAGCCCCAGGGCGTGCCGTCAACCGACCACGGTTCGCAGGGCTTTTCGTAAAAGCCGATGCACAGGCCCCGGCCTTCCTGCCGCAGGTAGGATTCACCACCGGGGTCCATCACATGAGGAAACTCGCGGCCGGATTTCAGGATGTCCATGATCTCGGGGATATCATCGGTGACCAGATACTGGTGCGCCATCGGCAAAAGCGGCAGGTAAACCCCCGCCATCGCGCCGATTTCGCGCGCCCAAAGGCCGCCTGCATTCACCAGATGCTCGCAGTAAACGGTGCCCTTTTCGGTCACCACTTCCCAGCCCTCGGCGGTCGGGTTGGTCTCCAGCACGCGGTTGTGCAGAACGATTTCCGCGCCGCCCATCCGCGCGGCCTTGGCATAGGCATGGGTGGTGCCCGAGGGGTCAAGGTGGCCGTCCAGTGGGTCATAAAGCGCGCCGATGATCCCGTTCAGGTTCACCATGCCATCGGTGAATTTCTCGATTTCAGCCGGCCCGAGGATTTCGGTGTCCAGACCCATATAGCGGTGCTTGGCGCGCTCGGCCTTCAACTGGTCAAAGCGTTCCTGATTGTCGGCAAGGGTGATACCGCCGACGTGATGCAGCCCGCAGGACATGCCGGTGATCGCCTCAAGCTCTTTATAGAGCCGGATGGTATAGCCCTGAAGCGCCGCCATGTTGGTGTCGCCGTTGAGCGTGTGAAAGCCGCCCGCCGCGTGCCAGGTGGAACCAGAGGTCAGTTCCGACCGTTCGATCAGCATGACATCCGACCAGCCGAGTTTGGTCAGGTGATAGAGAACCGAACAGCCAACGACACCGCCGCCGATCACGACAACGCGGGTATGGGTTTTCATGGGGCAAACCTTCCGATTGGGGCGTCTTGGCGCCGCTTTGGTTCTGAATATCGGCTTTTGACGGTATCGTCGGCACATCTGCGACTGTATTTTGTCGCTTTTGAAATTCGGGCAGGGGCCGAGAAAAAGAAAAACCCCCGGCGCCAAGGGCACCGGGGGTTTATGAGGCGTGGCAAAGGCGCCTATTTCTCGGGGATCAGCCCCCTTGGCGCAAAGCGCAGCACCACCAGCAGGACCACCCCCAGCGTGATCAGCCGCAGATGGGCGGCGCTGTCGATCAGGTGGGTCTTCAACTCACCCGCCGGCAGCGGCGCCGTCAGATAGCCCATGAAGACCGGCCCGGCATTTTCGACGATCAGCCAGAGCCAGCCGATCAGCAACCCGCCCAGCACCGACCCCCAGTTGTTGCCCGAACCGCCCACGATCACCATGACCCAGATCAGGAAGGTAAACCGCAGCGGGGTGTAGGCGGTGGGGGTCAACTGCCCCTCCATCGAGGTCATCATCGCCCCCGCCAGACCCACCACGGCCGAGCCGATGATGAAGATCTGCAAATGTCGCTTGGTGACGTTCTTGCCCATGGCGGCGGCGGCAATTTCATTGTCGCGGATGGCGCGCATCATGCGGCCCCAGGGGCTGTTGAGCGCCCGTTCGGACAGCCAGATGATCGCCAGAAGCACGGCCCCGAACAAAAGGGCATAAAGCAGCTTGACCAGAATGCTCGAAGTGGTGACCGGATCGACCCCCCAATTCGCCGCCGCTTCAAGATAGGCGGGGTTTACCTGCAGATCGACTTCCTTCGGCACCGGCCAGGGACGGGGCAGGTCGATCAGGTTCTTCACCCCGCGCGCCAGCCAATCCTCGTTCTTCATCACCGCCAGAACGATTTCGGCAATGCCCAGCGTGGCCACCGCAAGGTAGTCCGAGCGCAGCCCCAAAGCCACCTTGCCGATCACCCAGGCGGCGGCGGCGGCCATCAGCGCCCCCACCGGCCACGCCAGAAGCGAGGGCCAGCCCAGACCGCCGATGTTGCCGGCAAGGGCGGGGTTGTTCGCCTCGACCGCCATGACAGCCGGGTCCAGCAGCGCGCGGTAGATGAAGAAGGCCGCGACCAGCAGCGCCGACAGCACCAGCGTCCGCGCGGTGCCCTTGGCCATCTTCCGCCAGGTGAAAATCGACAGCAGAATGGCCGTCGCCGCAAAGACCAGCGCCAGCACGATGCGCGGCCCGCCCGCTTCCCAACCGGCGGGAACCGGCTTGCTGGACACCAGCACCACCGCCAGCCCGCCAAGGGCGACCGAGCCCATGATCCCGGTCGAGAACAGCCCGGCATAGCCCCATTGCATGTTCACGCCCAAGGCCATGATGGCCGAGAGCAGCCCCATGTTCAGGATTTGCAGCGACAGGTTCCAGCTTTGGGCAAAGCCGGTGATGACGAACAGCAGCCCCACCGCGCCGAACAGAACCAGATTGCGATATTGCTGCATGTCATTTCCCCTTGAAGAGGCCGGTCGGCATGACCAGCAGCACGATGATCAGGATCGAGAAGCTGACGGCCACCTTGTAATCGGTGGAAAGCGCCTGCAACAGCCCGTCGCCCAGCCATTCCGGCGGCAAGAGATAGGTCGCCACCTTCTTCCAGGCATAGGTCACGATCACCTCGGAAAAGGCGATGATATAGCCGCCCGCGATGGCACCCAGCGGGCTGCCCAGCCCGCCCACGATGGCCGCCGCGAACATCGGCAGCAGGAGACCGAAGTAGATGAAGGGGCGAAAGCTTTTGTCCAGTCCGTAAAGCGTGCCCGCAATCACCGCCAGCGCCGCCGCGATGATCCAGGTCACCTGCACCACCCGGTCGGGGTTGATGCCCGAGAGCAGCGCCAGATCCTCGTTATCGGAAAAGGCGCGCATCGACTTGCCGGTGCGGGTCTTTTGCAGGAACCAGAAGAGGGCCGCCACGCAGATCACCGCCACCACAACCGTCACCGCCGCCGTGGTCTTGATCGCCAGCGGTTCTGCCAGGCCGGTGATGTCCTTGAAGGTCTTGGGGTCAAGGAGAAAGCGCGAGCCGTCGGCAAAGTTGCGCTCCTCCACACCGATCAGGATGCGGACAAGGCCGTTCATCACGAACATCACGCCCGCCGAAACGATCACCAGAATGATCGGTGCTGCCTTTTGCTTGCGGTAAAAGCGATAGACCACGCGGTCGGTGCCCAGCACGAAAAGCGCGGTCACGATGATGCCGAAGGGCAGGGCCAGCAGGGCCGTGGGCAGCGGCCCGGCAGAGATGCCCCAGGACTGGAAGAGCCAAGTGAACAGGATCACAAAGGCAGTGCCGAAGGCCATGGTATCGCCATGGGCGAAGTTGGAAAACCGCAGCACGCCAAAGATCAGCGTCACACCCAGCGCGCCCAGCGCCAACTGGCTGCCATAGGCAAGGCCCGGCACGAAGACGAAGTTCAGAAAGGCCACGAAGGCGTTGAGAATGTCCATCAGTTGCCCCCCAGGAACGAGCGGCGGACCTCTGGGTCGGCCATCAGGGCTTTGCCGGTATCGGTAAAGCGGTTGGCGCCCTGCACAAGGACATAGCCCTTGTCGGCAATCTCAAGCGCCTGCCGGGCATTCTGTTCCACCATCAGGATGGAAATGCCCGTCCGGGCAATCTCGATGATGCGGTCGAACAACTCGTCCATCACGATGGGCGAGACCCCGGCGGTGGGTTCGTCCAGCATCAGAACCTTGGGCTGCGTCATCAGCGCACGGCCCACGGCCACCTGTTGCCGCTGGCCGCCCGACAGTTCGCCTGCGGCCTGATGGCGCTTTTGCTTGAGGATCGGGAACAGGTCATAGACCTGCGCCATGGTGTCGGCGATGTCATCCTCGCGGATGAAGGCGCCCATTTCCAGATTTTCCTCCACCGTCATGGAGGTAAAGATGTTGTGGGTCTGCGGCACAAAGCCCATGCCCTTGCGCACCCGGGCCTGCGGCGTGAGCTTGGTGATGTCTTCCCCCGCCAGCTTCACACGGCCGCCGCGCAGGTTCAGCATTCCGAAGACGGCCTTCATCGCGGTGGATTTTCCGGCGCCATTCGGGCCGACGATCACCGCAATCTGGCCTTTCTCGACCGAGATGGTGCAGGCGTGCAGGATATCGACCGGGCCGTAACCCCCCGTCATCGCCTCGCCGATCAGGAAGGGTTCAGCCATGGGCGGCCTCCTCTTTGACCTTGTTCTTCAGGCCGGTGCCCAGATAGGCCTCGATCACCCGTTCGTCATTCTTGACCTCGTCCACCGTGCCCTGGGCCAGAACCTTGCCCTCGGCCATGCAGATCACCGGGTCGCAAAGCCGGGCGATGAAATCCATGTCATGTTCGATCACGCAGAAGGTGTAACCGCGTTCCTTGTTCAGCCGGATGATCGCGTCGCCGATGGTGTTCAAGAGCGTGCGGTTCACCCCGGCCCCCACCTCGTCCAGAAAGACGATCTTGGCATCGACCATCATGGTGCGGCCCAGCTCCAGAAGCTTCTTCTGCCCGCCCGAGATATTTGCGGCGCGCTGATCGGCCAGATGGCTGATCGTCAGGAAATCCAGCACCTCATCCGCCTTGTCGCGGATGCGCTTTTCTTCGTCGGCAACGGCGCCACGGCGGAACATCGCGTTCAGCAGGCTTTCGCCCGATTGGCGGTCAGGCACCATCATCAGGTTTTCGCGCACGGTCATCGAGCCGAATTCATGGGCGATCTGGAAGGTCCGCAGCAGACCCTTGCCGAACAGCTCATGCGGGGCAAGGCCGGTGATATCCTCGCCCGCCATGCTGACACGGCCCGAGGTGGGCGGCAGCCGCCCGGCGATCACGTTGAAGAGCGTCGTCTTGCCCGCGCCATTCGGGCCGATCAGCCCGGTGATCGAACCGGCGCGGATCTCCAGCGAGGCACCGTCAACGGCACGAAAGCCGCCGAAATGCCTGTGAAGGTTTTCGACCTTGATCATTTTACCCCCTGTTCGGCGCCAGGCGCCATCCGGGCTTTGCCCGCGTCGGGGCCGCCTCTTGGCGGGCGGCCTTACATGTTGAGACGGCCCGGGGTCAACCCCGGGCCGTGCCCTGCACTGATTGGATCAGCCGATCAACGGAACTGCACGGTTTCGTATTTGCCGCCCTTGATCTCGAACTGGCGATAGCGGCCAGCGGATTCGCCCGGCCCGATCAGCGTCACGCCCGAGGCGCCGTCATAGTCGATGGCGGTGCCTGCAGCGATCAGCTCAAGCGCCTTGCCGATTTCGCCGGGAAGGATCTTGACGCCCGAACCGTCGGCCGGACCGTTGGCGATCTCAAGGATCTTGTCCTTGTAGACCTTCGGGTCGGTCGTGCCGGCAGCCTGCATCGCCAGCATGATCAGCGCGGCGGCGTCATAGGACTCCATCGAGTAGGGCGAGGTGGCGTCGAACGGCGTCGCGGCCGTCTTGCCGATTTCGGTCAGGGTCGCGGCGCCGGGGCTGTCCGACTGGGCGACCTGGCCGTAGGAACCGTCCAGAGCCGGGCCGATGGCTGCGGGCAGGCTGTCGCCGACCATGCCGCCGGGCAGACCGAACTGCGAGAAGGCGCCCGAGTCGAGCGAAGCCTGGATGATGCCCTTGCCGCCCTGATCGAGATAGCCCGCGACGACCAGAAGGTCACCGCCGGCCGAGGCCAGCGCCGCGACTTCGGCCGAATAGTCGGCCTTGCCGTCGTCATGGCTGGCGTTGATCGTCACGGTGCCGCCCCTGGCGGTGAAGGCCGAAGCGATGGCTTCGGCCAGACCCTTGCCGTAGTCGGTGTTGGAATAGGACAGCGCGATCGACTTGACACCCTTTTCCATCAGGATGTCGGCCATCACTTCGCCTTCGCGGGCGTCCGAGGGGGCGGTGCGGAAGAAGAGGCCGTCATCGGGGTCGGCCGACAGCGCGGGCGAGGTGGCCGAGGGCGACACCATCACGATGCCGTTGGGCATGGCAACGTTGGTCAGCACGGCACGGGTCACGCCCGAGCAGTCGCCGCCGATGATGCCCTTCACGCCTTCAGCGGTGATCAGGCGTTCCGCAGCGGCGGTCGCCGCAGCCGAATCGGCGCAGGTCGAGTCGCCGCGCACGGAAACGAAGTTCCAGCCGTTCAGCGCCTTGCCCGAGGCATTCGCTTCGGACATGGCCAGTTCTGCGGCAGCGGCCATGTGGCCGGTAAGGGATTCGATCGGCCCGGTGAAGCCGATCAGGATGCCGAGCTTGACGTCTTCAGCCGAAGCAGCGCCGACCATCGCCAGCGTGGCTGCCGAGGCCATGAGCATTTTTTTCATTGGTAGTCTCCCTGTTTGGATCGTGATCCTGAGGCGAGCCTAGTGCGGCCCGAAACAAAAGGAAAGGGTGTGGCAGGGGCCGGAAAACGGGTTGCGGAAGGCGGCGGCGCCTTCCCTGGCGTCACCTTTGGGGCGGGCCATGCTGGACGATGCGGCCATCCGTCGGCACAATTGCGCCATTGCCAAAGCGGAGGAGCCGATGCGCTTTGCCCTTGTTACCGTTCTTGGCCTTTTGCCGGGCCCGCTTGCCGCGACCGTGGTCGAAACCTCGGCCGGGCCGATGCAGATCACGCCGCTGCTGACCGGGCTGGAAGAGCCTTGGGCGGTGGATGTCCTGCCTGATGGCCGGTTTCTGGTGACCGAGCGTGATGCCGCGCGGCTGTGGCTGATCACGGGTGCGGCGCGGCAGCCGGTGTCCGGCCTGCCTGCGGTCTTTGTCGGCGGGCAGGGCGGGTTGCTCGATGTGATGGTGCCGCGCGACTTTGCCAGCAGCCGCGTGATCTGGCTGGGCTATGCGGCCTCACTTGGGATCGGGGCGGAATCGGCCTTTGGTTTTGGGCACTTGTCCCCGGACGGCACCCGGCTGGAAGGGTTCAGGCAGGTCTTTGCCGGCGGGCCGATGCCCGGCACCCGGCATTTCGGTCTGCGTCTGGTCGAGGCGCCTGATGGCACGGTCTTCGCCGGTTTTGGTGAGCGGGGGACCGGACCCGGCGGAATGCAGGCGCAATACCCGAACCGGGCCGAGGGCAAGGTGATCCATGTCCGTCCCGATGGCAGCCCGGCCACCGAATTGCCGGGCGCTCTGCCGGGGGTGTTCTCGCTGGGCCACCGCAACCCGCAGGGGGCGGCGCTGGCGCCCGATGGCACGCTTTTGCTGGTCGAACATGGGCCGCAGGGCGGCGATGAGCTGAACCGGGTGGAAGCGGGCCGCAACTATGGCTGGCCGGTGATCACCTGGGGCGAGCAATATGGCGGCGGCCCCATTGGCGAGGGTGGCACCAAAGCGGGCATGGAGCAGCCGCTGCATTACTGGGTGCCCTCGATCGCGCCTTCGGGGTTGATGGTCTATTCCGGGCGTCTGGTGCCGGACTGGGCGGGGGATATCTTTACCGGCTCGCTGAAAAGCGATTTCATCTCACGGCTGGACCCGGACATCCCCGCCCCGACCGGCTATGCCGAGGAACGCATCGTGGCGCCGGAAACCGGCCGGGTGCGCGATGTGATCGAGGCGCCGGACGGCGCGATCTGGTTCCTCTCGGTCGAGGATGGCACGCTGTATCGGATGGCGCCGGAAGGGCATTAGCGCACCGGGAAATCCTGCGGCGGGGCGGCAGGCGTGGCGATATGGCGGAAGTGCCACCATTCTGCCTGATAGCCGGCAAAGCCCTCTGCCTCCATGGCGCGGGTCAGGGTGGCGCAGTTGGCGCTGGCTTCGGCGCCGACATCGGCGCCAAGGGCCGAAAGCGGCGAGAAACAGTCAAAGCTGGTGCCCATGTCCAGCGGGCTTTCCGCCGGGCGGCTGGCAAGCGGACCATCGCAGCGCAATCCGGGGCGGGCCTGCGGCGGGGGCGGCGCGGAACCCGCAGGGATCAGGCCCAGATCCACCGTATTGCCCCGCGAATGGCCCGAGCGCCGGGCGATATAACCCTGCGGGATCAGTGCGTTGCGGGGCAGGCCGGGGTGAAAGGCCGCCGACAGGTCGGGGCCTTGCCCGCCCTCAGCCCAATCGGCAAAACGGTCAACCGCAGAGGTGGGCCGGTAGCAATCCCAGACGATCAGGCCCAGACCCTCTGCCGCCAGTCGTTCCTGAACCCGGACCAGCGCCTCAGCCACCGGGGTCAGCAGCAGGCATTCGGCGGCCTCATAGCCCGGCAGCGGCGCGCCGGTAAAGTTGAAGGCGCGGGCATAGCGGATGTCCTGCGCGATGCCGGGGGCAAGGTCGGACAGCCTGCTCCAGCCCTCGGGCAGGGCTGCCGCCGGAGAGGCCAGCAACAGAGACAGAACCGCCGCTTTCATTCCCGGGCGATGCCGTTGGATGAAACCCAGCCCTGTTGCCCGTCGATCTGCACCAGACACCAGTCGTATTTGCCGCCGCCGGGATCGGGCGGGCGGCACTCGGCCACCTGCAAGCCGCCGGTGCCCGCCGGGATGCGGAACAGGATGGTGTGCATGGTGCCGGGGCCGGAGCGGGCATTGACATAGCCGTCCGACACGCCGCGCTTGACCGCCCAGAGCGGCACCTTGGGCACCAGCGACAATTGCTGTTGCTGTGCCGCGGGGGCGGCGGGGGCCGCGCCTTCAAGTCGCTCCGCCTCGGCAAGGGCCGCATGTTGCAGCGGCACGCAGGCGGCATGGGTTTCCGCAAAGGCCCGCAGCGCCGCGGCGTTGCCCAGCGACGAGACCGGCCCCCAATCGGCTGCCGCCGCCGCACAGGCGGGGTTGCCCTTGGGCGCCACGACCGCATCATCCAGCGGCGCCGCACTGCGGGTAGCGGTGATCGCCAGCGCGTAATCCCCTGTCAGTTCGTCATAATAGGCCGGGCGCTGTTTGTGGCCGATGGCCGAAGCCGTCGCCTCGACCTCGCCACGCAACAGCCGCGCCACCTCGGGCAGCGTCAGGTCAGGCCGCGCCAGCAAGGGCAGCAGCGCCCGGGTAAAGACCGAATTGGGGTTGCTGTCGCCCGCCCCCAGCCCATCCAGCGCAGTTTGCCCCGCACCTGCCGAAAACAGGATGAAAGCCCCCTCGGGTGCCGCAATCGGCGCCAGCCCGCGCGCCGACCCCGCCGAACGGGTGCCCTCGGCCGGAAAGGGATTGTCGCGGCAGGCATCCAGAATCATCACCGAAATCGTGGCACCCCGCCCTTGCAGCGTGGCCAGCACATCATCGGCGGCAAGGCTTTCGGCGGTCAGGAACGCCTCATCCCCCGGTTTTGCGGCGGGGGCATCGGCGGGCAGCAGGTAATTGCGGCCGGCAATCTCGACGCCGTGGCCCGCGAAATAGAACAGCGCCTCATCCCCCGGGGTAATCCGCGCTGCCATGTCTGAGACGGCCCGTGTCATGTCACGCCGTCCGGCATCGGTCAGCAAGGTTACCTGAAAGCCCTGCGCCGTCAGTGCCGCCGACACCGCCTGCGCATCGTTGCGGGCCTTTTGCAGGCCGGGCAAGCTTTCATAAGCATCATTGCCGACGACCAGCGCCCAACGCTCGGCTGCGGCAGGGCCGGCCAGCATCAGCAACAGAAGTGCAACAATCCGACCCATGACCGCCCCTTTTGGTCAGCCTAGCACCGGGCCGCCGGCAGGCAAGCCAGATCGGCAACCGCCGGGGACATCGGTCCTCAACGGCAAACCCTGCCGGACAGGCCAGTGTAGACAGGGGGGCGGGTCAGGCGTAGGTTTGGGGCACTGCACAAAAACGAGGGACACAAGATGACCGCAGTTGACGCAGTTAAATCCGCCTATCGCAACTACATCACCTTCTCGGGCCGGGCGATCCGATCCGAGTATTGGTGGTTCATGCTGTTCCAGATCGTTGTTTCGATCCTCATCGCCGTGCTTGAGGGCGGCGGTTCGGGCCATATGGGGGGCGGCGAGATGGGGTATTCCTATAACGCCGGACCGATCGGGATTGTCTGGTCGCTGGTCAATCTGCTGCCCGGCATCGGTCTGGGCATTCGTCGCCTGCACGATCTGGACAAATCGGGCTGGTGGCTCTTGATTGCGCTGGTGCCGCTGATCGGGGCCATCGTGCTGATCGTGTGGTTCGCAACCAAGGGCACCACCGGGCCGAACCGCTTCGGCGCCGACAAACTTGCCTGAGAAGGCTGGCCCGAAAGATCAGATCGACAGCCGCACCCCGATACCCGGGCCGGGCACCCCTTGGGTGCCCCGCTCGCGGTAGGGCGTGGTGTTGTAATGGCTGCGGTAGCATTTCGAGAAATGCGACGGGCTGGCAAAGCCGCAGGCCAAGGCGACGTTGATCACGCTCATATCGGTCTGCATCAACAGGTTGCGCGCCTTTTGCAGCCGCAGTTCCATGTAATAGCGCTTGGGGCTGCGGTTCAGATAGCGGCGGAACAGCCGTTCAAGCTGCCGGGTGGACATGCCCACCTCTTCGGCCAGATCGGCGGGCGACATCGGATCTTCGATGTTGCCCTCCATCATCTGGATGACCTGGCTCAACTTCGGATGCCGCACTCCGATCCGGGTCGGGATCGACAGGCGCTGGGTGTCCTGATCGGTGCGGATCGAGGAATAGATCAACTGGTCGGCGACGGTGTTGGCGGTATCCTCGCCCTGATCGGCGGCAATCACCTTGAGCATCAGGTCCAAAGACGAGGTGCCCCCCGCGCTGGACCAGCGGTTGCCGTCCATCACGAAAACTGATTTCGTCAGCTTGACCTTCTCGAATTCCTCCAGAAAGCCGTCCTGATTTTCCCAGTGGATCGTGGCCTTCTTGCCGTCGAGAAGCCCGGCCTTGGCCACCGCATAGGCCCCGGTGCAAAGCCCGCCGATGGTGACCCCGCGCCGCGCCTCGCGCCGCAGCCAGTTCAGCACACCCCGGGTGGTGGATTTCTGCACGTCGATGCCGCCGCAGACCAGCACGGTGTCGTCGCGCTCGATTTCTTCCAGCCCGATGTCCAGCTTGAACGAGGCGCCGTTGGAACAGGTGACATACCCGCCCGTGCCGCCCTCACCGGCCAGCACCCAGCGGTAGACATCCTTGCCGGCGACCCGGTTTGCGATGCGCAACGGCTCGACCGCGCCGGCAAAGGACAGCATGGTAAAGCGGTCCAAGAGCAGGAAGACAAAGCGGCGGGAGGTGGCGGCCTTGGCCGTTTGAATGGCCTTGGGCGAGGGGCTGGACATCTTGCGACCTGATTGTGTCGGATTTGGCGGATGGAAACAGGAAAAATTCCCCTCCGCAAGGGGCGCAAGCGGCAAAATGCGTCCTTTCGCCCTTTGCTTTCCGACACCGTTTCCGTATATCGCCCTGCGATACCGCTAACGCAGGGGAGGAACCCATGACCAAGGGTTGGACGAAGTCGGACTGGCGCGCGAAACCGCGGGTGCAGATGCCCGACTATCCCGATACCGCCGCTTTGAGCGCCGTTGAGGCGCAACTGGCCAAGTATCCGCCGCTGGTCTTTGCCGGCGAGGCGCGCAAGCTGAAAAAACACCTCGCGCTGGCGGGCGAGGGCAAGGCATTTCTTCTGCAGGGCGGCGACTGCGCCGAGAGCTTTGCCGAGTTCAGCGCCGACAACATCCGCGACACCTTCCGGGTGATGCTGCAGATGGCGGTGGTGTTGACCTATGGCGCCAAGGTGCCGGTGATCAAGGTTGGCCGGATGGCCGGGCAATTCGCCAAGCCACGCAGCGCGCCCATCGAGATGATCGGCGGCGTGGAATATCCCAGCTACCGTGGTGACATCATCAACGGGTTCGAGGCCACGACCGAAGCCCGCATTCCCGATCCGCAGCGGATGCTGCAAGCCTATACGCAGGCTGCGGCATCGCTCAACTTGTTGCGCGCCTTCTCGACCGGCGGCTTTGCCGATATCCACCGGGTCCACGCCTGGACGCTGGGCTTTGCCGAACATGACAAGGCCGAACGCTACCGCGAGATTTCCAACCGGATTTCCGACGCGCTGGACTTCATGAACGCCGCCGGGATCAATTCCGACACCGCGCACAGCCTGTCCCAGGTCGAGTTTTACACCAGCCATGAGGCGCTGCTTCTGGAGTATGAAGAGGCGCTTGCCCGGGTCGATTCGATCACCGGCCAGAATGTGGCAGGCTCCGGTCATATGATCTGGATCGGCGACCGCACCCGTCAGGTGGACGGCGCCCATGTCGAATTCTGCCGCGGCGTGCTGAACCCGATCGGGCTGAAATGTGGGCCGACGACGACGGTGGACGACCTCAAGCAGTTGATGGCCAAGCTGAACCCGGCCAATGAGGCGGGCCGCCTGACCCTGATCGCCCGCTTCGGCGCGGGCAAGGTCGGCGACAACCTGCCGCGGCTGATCAAGGCGGTGCAGGAGGAAGGCGCCAATGTCGTCTGGTCCTGCGACCCGATGCACGGCAACACGATCAAGGCGGCCTCCGGCTACAAGACCCGTCCGTTTGAATCGGTGCTGCGCGAGGTGCGCGAGTTCTTCGCCATCCACAAGGCCGAAGGCACCATCCCCGGCGGCGTGCATTTCGAGATGACCGGGCAGGATGTGACCGAATGCACCGGCGGCCTGCGGGCGGTATCGGACGAAAACCTTGCCGACCGTTACCACACGGCCTGCGACCCGCGGCTGAATGCCAGCCAGTCGCTGGAACTGGCGTTTCTGGTGGCCGAAGAGCTGCAATCGCAGCGCGAAGAGGCCCGCCGCGTCGCCTTGTAAGCGGCCCGGACAGGAAAAGGGCGGCCCTTGGGCCGCCCTTTTCCTTTGCAACGCCCGGGAAAGAAAATTCTTCGCCGAAGAATTTTCGGTCCCGCCGGTCAATCGCGCGAATGGACCAGCCGCAGATGCGGCACCTGCCGGGGCGGTGGCGGCAGGTAGGGGGCGGCGGGTTCGGCAAGCTGCGGTTCGGGCCGGGCAGCCGGGGCGGCCCCCGCGACCATCAGCGCCTCACGCACCAGCCCGGCAATGGCAAAGCGGCGCGGCCCGCGTCCGATGGTGCCGTGCGTCTGCAGACAGCCCAGCGCCAGCGACGGCTCATCCCGCGATCCGGTCACCGGCAGCAGGATCAGCCGCCCGGTCAGCGGCGGCTTGCCGATGCCCCGCTCGGCCTCAAGCCAAAGCTCCAGCACCGAAGGCACGGTGAACACCGCTTCCAACGCGTCGGACAGCCGGCGTCGCGCGGCCGGTTCGAAGAGCGCGGACAGCGGCATTCCCCGCACCTCCATGCCCATCAGGTCCAGGAAGTGCATTCCCGCCAGCCGGAACCGCGCCATCCCCGGCGCGATCCGCTCGATCAGGAACACCTCTTCCAGCGCGCCCGAAAGACCGCGCGGGTCGATCTCTTCGCGGCGGGGCAGGCGACCGTCGCGGCGCAGCGCCTCCCAATAGGCGCGGGTCTGGGCCAGATGGGGAAAGGACGGGGGCATCGACTTGCGCTCCGAGCCAAGGAATGTCAGGTCCATTGCGTCCTCCTTCTGTTTGCCGGGTGCCGCGGACGGTCCCCGGGATGCGGGAGGGCCGAAGACTGGTTAACTCTGCCGCAACACCTGTTACCAACTTCTTAAGGCTACACCCGATGCCGCCGATTTGGCGGAGAATCTTGACAAATGGTAAACATCCTGGGGGATCACCCATGACCATCTCGATGACCGGATTTGCCGCCCGCAAGGGGCAGGGGGCGGGCCATTCCTGGGCCTGGGACATCCGCAGCGTGAACGGCAAGGGGCTGGACCTGCGGCTGCGGGTGCCGGACTGGATCGACGGGCTGGAACTGGCGCTGCGCGGCGAACTGGGCCGTGCCCTGCAGCGTGGCAATGTCAGCCTGACGCTGAAGGTGGCGCGCGATGGCGCGGGCGAGGGCGCCGAGGGGCTGCGGGTGAACGTGCCGACACTGGCTTCGGTTCTGGCGGCGCTGGCCGAAGTCGAGGCGGCGGCGATGATGGCAGGGGTGACGCTGGCGCAGGCGACGGCGGCGGATGTGCTGGCGGTGCGCGGCGTGCTGGACAGCGCCGCGACCGAGACCGACACCGCCCCGCTGCGCGCCGCCATCCTTGCCGATCTGCCGCTGCTGCTGGCCGATTTCGCCGCGATGCGTGCGACCGAGGGCGCCGCCCTGAACGCGGTGATCGCGGGCCAGCTTGACCAGATCGCCGACCTGACCGCACAGGCCGCCACCGAAGCCGCCGCCCGCCGCGAGACCGCCTCGGCCACGCTGCGCGAGGCGCTTGCGCGCGTGCTGGCCCATGCCGACGGCGTGGACGAGGCGCGTGTCGCGCAGGAACTGGCGCTGATCGCGGTCAAGAACGACGTGCAGGAAGAGCTGGACCGGCTGGCAGCCCATGTCAGTGCCGCCCGCGCCCTTCTGGCCGAAGCGGGCCCGGTGGGCCGCAAGTTCGATTTCCTGATGCAGGAATTCATGCGCGAGGCCAACACGCTCTGTGCCAAGGCGCAGTCGCTGGCGCTGACCCGGATCGGGCTTGACCTGAAAACGGTCATAGATCAGATGCGCGAACAGGTTCAGAACGTGGAATGACCATGGCCCAAGATCAGACCCGCCGCGGGCTTCTTCTTATCCTTTCCTCGCCGTCCGGCGCGGGCAAATCGACGCTGGCCCGGCGGCTGATGGGATGGGATGCCACCTTGCGCTTTTCGGTTTCGGCCACCACCCGCAGCCCGCGCCCGGGCGAGGAAGACGGGCGGGAATATTACTTCAAAAGCCGCGAAGCCTTTGAGGACATGGTGAAAACCGGCCAGATGCTGGAACATGCCGAGGTCTTTGGCAATTATTACGGCAGCCCCCGCGGCCCGGTCGAGGCGGCGATGAAGGCCGGGCGCGATACGTTGTTCGACATCGACTGGCAGGGCGGGCAGCAGATCAAGCAGCATATGCGCGACGATGTGGTGTCGGTCTTCGTGCTGCCGCCCTCGATTGCCGAACTGGAGCGCCGCCTGCGCAGCCGGGCGCAGGACAGCGATGAGGTGATCGCCGGGCGCATGGCGAAATCGCAGGCCGAGATCAGCCATTGGGCCGAATATGATTATGTGATCGTGAACCGCGACATCGACAGCGCCTTTGCCGAACTGGTCACCATCCTGCAGGCCGAGCGGCTGCGGCGCGACCGTCAGCCCGCGCTGGCCGATTTCGTGCGCAACCTGAACCGGGAGTTTGACGCCAGATGATCTGTGAACTGGACGGCATCACGCCGCAAATCCACCCCACGGCCTGGATCGCCCCCACCGCCGTTCTGATCGGGCGCGTGGTGGTCGAGGCGGGGGCGAACATCTGGTTCGGCGTGGTGATCCGCGGCGACAATGAGGAAATCCGCATCGGCGCCGGTTCGAACGTGCAGGAAAACTGCGTGCTGCACACCGATATCGGGGCGCCGCTGACCATCGGGGCGAATTGCACCATCGGCCACAAGGCGATGCTGCACGGCTGCACCATCGAAGAGGGCAGTCTGATCGGCATGGGGGCGACGGTGCTGAACCATGCGGTGATCGGCGCCGGCTCGCTGGTGGGGGCCGCTGCGCTGGTGACCGAGGGCAAGACGATCCCACCGGGTTCGCTGGTGATGGGCGCGCCGGGCAAGGTGGTGCGTGCGCTGGATGACACGGCGAAGGCGCGGCTGATCGCCTCTGCGACCGGCTATCAGGCCAATGCGCGGCGATTTTCGGCTGGCATGAAGATTGTCGGCTGACAGAAGAATTTTCGGACGAAAATTCTTCGGCGCCCGGAAATGAAAAGGGGGCCAACTGGCCCCCGTGTCGTCGCACAGTCTTTGGGCCTCAGCCCCAGACGGCCTTGCGCGCCATCAGGGCGGCGTCCTCGGGGAAGATGCCGAGGTCAAGCGCGATGTGGCGCGGCATCGCAGCGATCTCGTCGCGGGTGCGACGGTAGAGGGCGCGCTTTTCGGCTTCTTCACGGATCTGGGCAAACAGGGATTTCATAGCGTTTCCTTTCATCGGCGAGCGGGAGGCCCGGATGGCTTGTCCCCTTCGCATATGCAGAATATGGGAAACATGATGGCGCTAACAATGGCCGATCTCGCCCCGACGCCATGCGTCTATCGCATAGGTCATGCAAAAACGGGCGCCCTGCGGCGCCCGTTTGCCCGGCCCGAAGGCGCGGTTCAGATCAGCTTGCCCATCGCCACGGCGGTATCGGCCATCCGGTTCGAGAAGCCCCATTCGTTGTCATACCACGACAGCACCGAGACAAAGGTTCCGTCCATCACCTTGGTCTGATCCATGTGGAAGACGCTGGAATGCGGGTCGTGGTTGAAGTCGGACGAGACATTCTTGAACTCGGTATAGCCCAGAATGCCCTTCAGCGGCCCGGATTCGGCGGCGGCCTTGATCGCGGCATTCACCTCTTCCACCGTGGTCGGGCGCTTGGCGATGAACTTCAGGTCCACGACCGAGACATTCGGCGTCGGTACGCGGATGGCGAAACCGTCCAGCTTGCCCTTCAGCTCGGGCAGCACCAGACCCACGGCCTTGGCGGCGCCGGTCGAGGTCGGAATCATCGACAGCGCCGCGGCACGGGCGCGGTAAAGATCCTTGTGCATGGTGTCCAGCGTCGGCTGGTCGCCGGTATAGCTGTGGATCGTGGTCATCATGCCTTTTTCGATGCCGATGGCATCGTTCAGCACCTTGGCGAAGGGCGACAGGCAGTTGGTGGTGCAGGAGGCATTCGACACCACGATATCGTCGCGGGTCAGGGTGCCATGGTTCACGCCGTAAACAATGGTCTTGTCCGCGCCTTCGCCGGGGGCCGAGATCAGCACCCGCTTCGAGCCGTTCTCCAGATGCGCCGCGCATTTTTCCTTGGAGGTGAAGATGCCGGTGCATTCCATGACGATATCGACATCCGACCACGGCAGATCGGCGGGGTTCTTCAACGCCGTCACCCGGATCGGGCCGCGGCCCACGTCGATCCAGTCCGGCCCGGTGGTCACCGTGGCGGGGAAACGGCCATGCACCGAATCAAAGCGCAGCAGATGGGCATTGGTTTCCACCGGCCCCAGATCGTTGATGGCGATGACTTCAATATCGGTGCGGCCCGATTCGATGATCGCCCGCAGCACATTGCGGCCAATCCGGCCAAATCCGTTGATGGCAACTTTGACGGCCATGAAACCCTCCTGTCTTCGGCGCGACTCGCGCGCGATGATGCTAGCGCTAACATCACGAAAAAAGCGTGACGATCAACGACAGACTGCACCTGTCAGCGCCAGAAGGACAGATATTCCACGAAGTCGGCAAATTTCCGCAGCGCGAAGACTAGTCCCGCGCTGCCGTTCAGGGCGATATCGCCAAGGATGAGGGCCACGATCAGCGCGGCAAGGACGAAAGCGATGCGGTCGGTCAAGACCCCTCCGGTTACTGGAGGAGCCGCCCCATCACGCCCGCCACATCGGCCATGCGGCAGGAGAAGCCCCACTCATTGTCATACCAGGCCAGAACGCGGACGGTGCGACCGCCGACGACCTTGGTCTGATCCGGGGCGAAGATAGACGAATGCGGCGTGTGATTGAAGTCGATCGAGACTTTGGGCTCGGGGTCATAGGCGAGAACCATGCCCATATAGCCGGCAGCCGCCTCGCGCACGATTTCGTTCACGTCATGGACGGTCACATCCTTGCCCGCGACAAAGGTCAGATCCACCGCCGAAACGTTCGGCGTGGGCACACGGATGGCCGAACCGTCCAGCTTGCCCGCCAGTTCCGGCAGCACTTCGCCAATCGCCTTGCCGGCGCCGGTCGAGGTGGGGATCATCGCCATGGCGGCAGCACGGGCGCGATACAGATCCTTGTGGCGGCGGTCCAGCGTCGGCTGGTCGCCGGTATAGCTGTGGATCGTGGTCATGATGCCCGATTCGATGCCGATGGCGTCGTTCAGCACCTTGGCTAGCGGGGCAAGGCAGTTGGTGGTGCAGGAGGCGTTCGAGACGACCAGATGCTCCAGCCCCAGCTGCCGGTGGTTCACACCGTAAACCACGGTCTTGTCGGCCCGCTTGGCGGGGGCCGAAACCAGAACCCGCTTGGCGCCACGGCCAAGGTGGACGGCGGCCTTGTCGCGGTCATTGAATTTGCCGGTGCATTCCAGCACGACATCAATGCCTTCCCAATCCAGCTCTTCGGGATTGTAGGTGGACATCACGCGGATCGGGCCGCGGCCAAGGTCCAGCACATTGTCCTGCACCCGCACCACGCCCGGGAACCGGCCATGCACCGAATCGTATTTGAGCAGGTGGGCGTTGGTTTCGATCGGCCCGGTGGCGTTGATGGCGACGACCTGCACATCGTTGCGGTTCGATTCCGCGATATGCGCCAGCGTGCAGCGCCCGATGCGGCCGAAACCGTTGATCCCGATGGTGATGGTCATTGCCGATGGCCTCCGTCCTGATCCAAGCGGGTCTTAACCCGGAATGCTGCACAGGCAAAGAGCGAATTTCCCTTATTTTCATGGTGTTAGCGCGAACACGGCAGGTTTGCGCTAACATCGCGCTTGGCCTTGCCGCAGGCTTGCCCCTATCTTGGGCGCAGGTTTTGCGAGGTGGATGATGAGCGGACTTCTGGCCCTGCTGGATGATGTGGCGGCGATTGCCAAGGTGGCGGCGGCCTCGGTGGATGATATCGCCGGGGCGGCGGCCAAAGCGGGGGCCAAGGCCGCCGGGGTGGTGATCGACGATGCGGCGGTGACGCCGAAATATGTGCATGGGTTTGAGGCAAAGCGCGAACTGCCGATCATTCGCAAGATCGCGCTGGGATCGCTGAAGAACAAGCTGGTGCTGCTGCTGCCCGCAGCGTTGCTCTTGTCGAATTTCGCGCCCTGGGCCATCACGCCGCTGCTGGCGCTGGGGGGGGGCTATCTGTGCTTTGAGGGCGCCGAGAAGGTGTTCCACATCCTCTTTCCCCATGGCGATGCCGAGGTGGAGGAAGATTTCGACACCAAGGAGCCGGGCCATCTGGAAGAGGAAAAGGTGGCCGGTGCCATCAAGACCGATTTCATTCTGTCGGCCGAGATCATGACCATCGCCCTTGCCGCCATTCCAGAAAGCAATTTCTGGATGGAGGCGGTGACGCTGGCCATTGTCGGCATCGTGATCACCGTGGGGGTCTATGGCTCGGTCGCGCTGATCGTGAAGATGGACGATATCGGGCTGCATCTGGCGGCTAAGGCCCGGCTCGCGGCCACGCGGGCGCTGGGGCGGGGGCTGGTTCTGGCCATGCCGAAGGCGATGGCGTTTCTCTCCACGGTGGGGACGGCGGCCATGCTCTGGGTTGGCGGGTCCATTGTGATCCACGGGCTGGAAGAAAATGGCTTTGGCTGGCTGGGCCATCACATCCACGACTGGGCCGCAGCGATTGGCCATGCCGTGCCCGAGGGGCTGACCGGCATCGTCGAATGGCTGGCCAAGGCCGGGATGGACGGGCTGTTTGGCCTCGCGCTGGGAATGCTGCTGATCCCGGTGGCAACCCGGGTGATCGGGCCGCTGCTGGCGCGGGTGACGGGGAAATCCGCGACGCATTGACGGGCGCCTCTGGCCCGGAGCCTTTGAAGGCTCCGGGCCAGAGGCGCCAAATTCGTTCCAACGAATTTGCAAAATTCTTCGAAGAATTTTGTGCCGCGCCCTCAGCCAGACGGGGCTTGCAATTCCGTGTTCACCCGGCAGCCAAAACGCGTCTCGATATCGGCACGCAGGGCTTTGACGGCAGTCAGGTAATCTGCCTTGTAATCGGTCAGGCCCGAAAGGTCGCCCGTGCTGTTGGCTTTGTCCATGGCCGCCTGCACCTGTGCCGCAGCCGCTTCGGCCAGCGGCTGAAGACCGGCGAGAAAGGCGGCATGGGCCGCCTTGGCGCGACCCTCGGCCTCATCGCGGGTCGAGGTCAGGCTGCACGCATAGCTGACATCACCCTTGCCCGCGACGGGCAGGCGAAAGCTGGCCTCGGACGGGGGCAGGGCAAACCATAGCCCGCCCGCCGCAAGGGCCAGCCCCGCGGCAATCCAGATGCCGCGACGCATTGCTATTCTGCGGCGACCTTGATGACAGGCTCCATCGTGGCCAGCATTTCGGACGAGAGGTGGCACTTGATCTGATGGCCTCCCTCCAGCATCTGGACCGGCGGCATTTCCCGCTCGCAGAGCCCGCCCGGAACCTGCGATTTCCAGCGGCACCGGGTCTGGAACGGACAGCCGGGCGGCGGGTTCATCGCCGAAGGAATATCCCCCTCCAGCACGATCCGCTTGCGGGTGACATGGGTGTCGGCAATCGGCACCGCCGACAAAAGCGCCTCGGTATAGGGGTGATAGGGCGGGCTGAAGACCTGATCGGTGGTGCCCATCTCGACCACATGGCCAAGATACATCACCATCACCCGGTCAGACAGGTAGCGCACGATCGACAGATCGTGGCTGATGAACAGCAGGGTCGTGCGGTTCTCGCGCTGAATATCCATCAGCAGGTCGGTCACCGCCGCCTGCACCGACACGTCGAGCGCCGAGACGGGTTCATCCGCCACCACCACCTTGGCCCCACCGGCAAAGGCGCGGGCGATGCCGACGCGCTGCTTCTGCCCGCCTGACAACTGGCGCGGCATCCGGTCGGCAAAGGCGCGGGGCAGCTTCACCAGATCGAGCAGTTCCAGCATCCGGTCCTGCCGCTCCTGATCGGAGGCGCCGAAGCGGAAGATCTCCAGCGCCCGGATGATCTGACGGCCCACCGACATTGACGGGTTCAGCGTGTCAAACGGGTTCTGGAACACCATCTGCACCGAAGACACCGTGTCGGTGTTGCGCTGTTGGATCGGGGTTGATTGCACATTCTCATCAAACAGCAGGATCGAGCCGGAGGTCGCAGTCTCCAGCCCCATCAGCACCTTGGCAAAGGTGGATTTGCCGCAGCCGGATTCGCCGACGATGGCCAGCGTCTCGCCCTCGCGCGCCTCGAAGCTCAGGGTCTCGTTGGCCTTGACCACCTTCTTGGCGCCGCCGCCAAAGGCACCGCCCGAGACAGAATAGTATTTCTTGAGGTCTTCCATCTTGAGGACGACCTTGCCCACCGGGGTCTTTTCCTTGGCAATCCGGGCGGCGGGCGGGGCGGTCCAGTCGATTTCTTCCCATTTCACACAGCGGCTGGCATGGCGGTCGCCGCCGGGGATTCCGCGCATCTCCACCTCGGCGGCATTGCAGCGGCCTTCGGTGAAATAGTCGCAGCGCGGGCCAAAGTTGCAGCCCTTGGGCCGTTCATGCGGCAGGGGAAAGTTGCCGGGGATCGAGATCAGCGGCCGTGCATTCTTGTCGGCGCCGGGCAGCGGGATGGAGCGGAACAGCGCCTGCGTATAGGGGTGGCGCATTTCGTCAAAGACCTGATGCACATTGCCGGTCTCCACCGCCTCGCCGGAATACATCACGCAGAGCCGGTCGCAGACATCCATGATCAGGCCGAGGTTGTGCGAGATGAACAGCATCGAGGTGCCGTATTTTTCGCCCAGCGCCTTGACCAGATCGACGATGCCCGCTTCGACCGTCACATCCAGCGCGGTGGTGGGTTCATCAAGGATCAGAAGGGCGGGTTTCGACATCAGCGCCATGGCGATGACGATGCGCTGCTGCTGGCCGCCCGAAAGCTGGTGCGGATAGGCGTTGATGATGCGGTCGGGGTCGGGCAAGCGGACATCGGCGACGATCTGCCGGGCGAGCGCCCAGGCATCGGCTTTCGACATGCCCTGATGGATCATCGGCACTTCGGCCAGTTGCGCACCGATCTTCATGGCCGGGTTCAGCGAGGCCATCGGTTCCTGATAGATCATGGCGATTTCGGAGCCGCGGATCTGGCGCAGTTCCTCATCATCCATCGTCGTCAGGTCACGGCCCTTGAACAGAATGCGCCCGCCGGTGATGCGGCCGTTCTTGCCAAGGTCGCGCATGACGGCCAGCGCCACGGTGGATTTGCCGCAACCGCTTTCACCGACAAGGCCCATCGCCTCGCCGGCCATGACACTGCAGGAAAAATCCATCACCGCCGGAATCTCGCGCAGGCGGGTGAAGAAGGAGATCGAGAGGTTCTCGATTTCGAGGATCGGTTTGCTGGGATCCCAGTCGGACATTTCGGGCCTCGCGCGGGGTGAAATTGCGGGACCGGGGGCCAGCCCCCGGACCCCCGGGATATTTAGAGAGAGAGGATGGGGGCAGAGCGGCGCATCAGTCCCTCAGGCTTTCTTCGCGCAAGCCGTCGGCCAAGAGGTTCAGGCCGAGAACAAGGCTCATCAGCGCCAGAGCGGGCACGAGGGCAGGGTGGGGGAAGATGTTCAGAAGGCGGCGGCCATCGTCGATGGTCGAACCCCAGTCCGGGCTTTCGGGCGAAACGCCAAGGCCGAAGAAGCCCAGCGTGCCGAGCAGGATGGTGGTGTATCCGATCCGCAGGCAGAAATCGACGATCAGCGGCCCCCGGGCATTGGGCAGGATTTCCCACAGCATGATATACCAAGGTCCTTCGCCGCGGGTCTGGCCCGCCGCCACATAGTCGCGCGCCTTGATGTCCATCACCATGCCGCGCACGATGCGGAACACCCCGGGCGAGTTCACGAAGACCACCGAGACGAAGACGTTCAGCAGGTTCGGGTCCATCGACCAGACCCCGGTGGGATCAAGGTTGAAGGCCAGCCCCGAATAGGCCCAGAGCCCGATCACCAGCGTGGCCCCGACATAGAGGTTGCGCTGCCGCGGGTTGGTGAAGAAGCGGCTGTTGAACAGCACCGTCAGGAACAGGATCGGGAACAGGAACAGCACGGCGGCGAACCAGATCGGGATGCCGGTCTGCACGATTTCCGGGGTGACCAGCAGGTAGAACAGCAGGATCACCGGGAAGGCCAGCACGAGGTTGGCAATGAAGGACAGCACGGTGTCGAGCTTGCCGCCGAAATAACCCGCCGGCAGGCCCAGCGAGATGCCGACCATGAAGGCGAACAGCGTGGCGGCGGGGGCGATCTGCAACACCCGGCGGGCACCCATCACCATGCGGCTGAACACGTCGCGGGCGAGATGGTCACCCCCGAAGAGATACCACGGGTATGCCCCCTCGACCGGCTGTTTCAGGGGTGAGCCGGGGACGGCGTTCTTCAGCCCCGAGAGTTGCGCCAGAGGGTCATGGGTGATGATCATATCGGCGAAAAGCGCGGTGAAGACCCAGAACATAACCAGCGCAAAGCCCATCATGCCCACCGGGCTGTCAAACAGTTTGCCGTAAAGGCCCAGCCGCCGCTTGAAGCGGAAGGAGACCAGAAACAGGGCGACAAGTGCGATCCAGACCGGCCAGAACTGGCCGATCACGCGCAGAAAGATGGAGCCCCAAGAGAGTTCTTCCATGGTTCTGACCTCAGCTCAGACGGATGCGGGGATTGAGGAAGACATAACCGATGTCGGAAATCAGCTGTGTCACGAGAACGACGAAGACCGCCACGACCGAACAGGCCAAGAGCATGTTGATGTCGTTGTTTCCGGCGGCCTGCACCAGCGTCCAGCCGAAGCCCTTGTAGTTGAACAGGGTTTCGACAATGACCACGCCGTTCAGCAGCCAGGGGAATTGCAGCATGATCACCGTGAAGGGCGCGATCAGCGCGTTGCGCAGCGCGTGTTTCATCACCACGTTGCGGAAGCTGACGCCCTTGAGCCTTGCGGTGCGGATATATTGCTGGGTCATCACCTCGGTCATGCTCGCACGGGTCATGCGGGCGATATAGCCGATGCCGTAAAGGGCAATCGTCATCACCGGTAGCGAGAAGTTCCAGAAGGTGATGTCATCCATGGCACTTGTGGCGGTGCCAAGGAACAGGGTCTTGCCCTCGATCCAGCCCCATTGGTTCAAAAGCGGCGACAGCCCCGCCGTGGCCGAGCCGAAGAGTGCCACGAAAATCACGCCCGAGACATATTCCGGCGTGGCCGTGGTGGCGATGGCAAAGGCCGACAGCACCCGGTCGGTGCGTGAGCCTTCGCGCATCCCTGACAGCACGCCGAGCAGCAGCGAGGTCGGCACCATCACCAGCATCACCGCCAGCATCAGCCAGCCGGTATGGCCCAGCGAGCGGGCAAGAACCGTGGTCACCGGCGATTTGGCAAAGGTGGAAAAGCCCCAATTGCCCTGCAGGATGCCGCAATAGCGCGGGGCGGCCTCGGCGGGCACTTCGGCACTGATGCAGCGGCCGCGGGTCACACCCTTGTCGTCGGTATAGGTCCAGCCGGGCACCACGCCCAGCCATTGGCCATAGCGCGTCACCATCGAGCCGCCATGACCGTTCTGCACGATCCAGTTGGCGATCGATTCATCGGTCATGCGGACCGAGCCTTCGCTGCGGGCCAGCTTTTCAAGGTTGGGTTGCAGGTTCGTCAGGCAGAACACCGCAAAGGTCAGAACAAGGGCCATCAGCAGCATCAGCCCGAGCCGACGCAGGACGAAAAGGGACATGGCAGGCTCGCTTTCGCCAGATATGGAAAGTCAGATTGGCTGGCCGGTCCGAAAGGGAACAGCGAAAGGGGGGCGCCCGCTTGGGGCGCCCCGCGGGTCAGGTCAGGCGACCGACCACTTGTAATGGTGATGCTCGAACGACGGGTGCATCTCCAGGTTCACGCCTTCCTTGGCGTGGCGGAACAGCGAGCGCCAGTAGGGCTGGATGATATAGCCTTCGTCCTGCAGGATCGTTTCCAGCGTGACCATCACTTCACGGCGGGCGTCGGCATTGTCGAGCGCCAGCGCCTTGGTCATGGCGGCGTCGAAATCGGCATTGGCCATGCCGGTCTCGTTCCACGACCCGGTGGAGGTATAGGCCAGCGACATGTTCTGCACCGCCAGCGGGCGGTGGTTCCAGGTCGTCGAGGAGAAGGGATACTTCTGCCAGTCGTTCCAGAAGGTCGAACCCGGCATCACCGTGCGCTTCACCGTCGCCCCGGCGTCGCGCAACTGGGCAGCAACGGCGTCGGTGGTGGCGGCTTCGAAGCCGTCATCCAGCGAGATGATCTCGAACTCGGCGGCAGCCAGACCGGCGGCCTCAAGCGCGGGCTTCAGCCCGGCCGGGTCGATGACCTGCGCCGGGATCGAGGCATATTCCGGGTGAACCGGGCAGGCGTGGTGGTTTTCGGCGGTGGTGCCCAGACCATTGTAGCCGAGTTCCAGCACGACCTTGGGATCGACCGCCTTCTGGATCGCCTGACGGACCGACTTTTCCTTGTAAAGGTCGCCGTTGGCCGAGTTCATCCGCACCACGATGGTCGAAGCGGTGACCGCCTCAAGCTTCTTCCAGCCAAGGGCGTCGAGCTGCTCGATATAGTCGCCGGTGGTTTCATAATTGGCGTCGATGCCGTCTTCCGCCGCCAGCGACAGCATGGCCGAAGGGTCGGTGCCGAAGTCGATGTAGTGGATTTCGTCCAGCGGCGCGGTGCCGCCCCACCAGGTATGGTTCGGCGCCCGCGCAAGGATCACGCGCTGGCCGACGATCACTTCGGTCGGCACATAGGGGCCGGTGCCGATCGGGGCGGCCGAAGGATCGGCGCCATCGACATAGGACGAATGCACCACGGCGGCCGGATAGTCGGCAAGGTTCGGCACCACCGCAATGTCCGAAGCGGTCATCGACAGCTTGACGGTAGCCTCATCCACCTTGGTGACGGCGCCTTCGCGCAGCGACTTGGTCGCCTCATCCACCAGACCCGGGAAGCGCGAGGCCATGGCATTGCCTTCGACCGAACCATCGGTCCAGCGGGCGAACATCCGCACCACATCATCGGCGGTAAAGGCGTCGCCGTTGTTCCATTTCACGCCCTGACGCACCTTGAGGGTGTATTCGGTCGCGTCGGCATTCGCCTCCCAGCTTTCCAGCAGGCGGCCCTCAAAGGTGCCGTCGGCGTTATACTGGATCAGATATTCCAGCCAGCCGCGATAGATGTTGGCGATCTGCGGCCAGTCGGCGGTGCGCGGGTCTTTCTGCGCCTTCACTTCCATGGCGCAGCGCACGATGCCGCCAACCTTGGCTTCCTGGGCGCGGGCCGGGGCCTCAAGGCCCAGAAGGCCATAGGCCGCCGCAGCCGAAACGCCCAGCGCGGTCGAACGCACGAGGAATTCGCGGCGGCTCAGTTTGCCGGCGCGCACTTCCTCGGCAAGCATGTGGGCTGCCGGGTGCAGCGCACGATCTTCGTTGATACGGGTCATTCGTAGTCTCCCTGTCAGGCTTGGCCTTGTTGTTGGCAGTTTACCCGGGGCTGTATCGGCGTCTTTCCCCCGCAGCATCCGCTCTCCCCATAAGAAACGGCTCTGCGAGGGCGACCGAACTGCCGATCCCCACGCCGGTATTCGGCACCTTTTCCGCCCTTGCGTCAACGCCCGGATTCGCTGCTTGATGGTCCGTTTGCGACATTGCGGCGACGGATTTCTTCTTCTCGACACAGATGTCACGTTTGGAAATCACGGTGTACCAAGGGGCACCGACAGGTCGGGGATTTCCGCCCAAAAAGAAGGCGTCTCCGCTAAGACGGACGAATCGCCGCAGCCGGCTCTTGCGCGCGGCGAAAGGCGCTGGGGGTCAGGCCGGTCAGATGCTGAAACGCCCGGGTGAAATAGGCCGCCGAGGCAAAGCCCAGGCTTTCACCGACCCGCCCGACCGGCAGGCTTGTCTCTGCCAGAAGCCGCCGCGCCTCGAAAATGCGCCGGTCCTGCAACAGGTCGATGGCCGACCGCCCGCAGGCCGCCCGGCAGCAGCGCGTCAGATGGGTCGGCGTCACGCCCAGCGCCGCCGCCATCTCGCCCACGCCCGCGCCCTTGCGGAATTCGGTCTCCATCAGGGTGGTGAACCGCGCCACCAGCCGCCGCGCCGCATCGGGCTTGACCTGATCGCCCGCCGCCTTGACCGCCTGCCGTTCAAGCCAGACCCCGAGCAGGCCGAGATAGGCTTGCGTGGCGCGGTCATGCGCCGGGGTGCCGGCATCCATCTCGCGCTGGATCATGTCCAGCGTGCCGTTCAGCTCTTGCTGGGCATGAACCTCGCGGATGCGCAGATGCAGCGGGCTGGCGGGCAGGGTCACGCTGCTGCCCTTGCCAAAGAAGATCGCGGTGCCGAACACCTGCGGACCCACCTCGAAGCCATGCATCACACCGGCGGGAATGAAGATCGCATTATGGGCAGTATAGCCGCGGGTCTGCCCGGCCACGGTGATCCGTCCCTGACCCTTGGTGAACCACAGGAAACAGGGTTCGGAAAGGGTCCGCATCGCCTCCACCCGCCAGCGGCCCCCCGCCGCCAGCCGTGGAATCGCCAGAAGTCGCATTTGCGTCGGTTCGTTGAGGGAGGTCATTGCCGCCTGCCTGTTTCTGCTCTGCTTTCACTTAATCAACCAATGCCGTGCAACCCAAGCGAAAAAACGGCCCCCGGGGGGCAGAGTGGGCCCGGCCCGCGGAAAGCTGTGGACAAACCTGTGGACAGCTAGGGCAGCTCGACGCCCCGCCACTCTGCCATACGCGACCGGAACCAGGTCCGCTGCCGCTTGGCATAGCGCCGACTGGCCAGAACCGCTGCGAGCTTTGCCTCGTAAAGCGTTGTTTCGCCGCGCAGATGGGCAATCAGCTCCGGTGCCCCGATCGCCTTGGCCGAGGGCAGCGCGGGTTGCCAGTGCGGCAATTCGGCCCGCACCTCCTCCAGCGCCCCCTGGGTCAGCATCTGGTCAAAGCGCAGGGCGATTCGGGCATCCAGCCATGCAACCTGCGGGCGCAGCACCACAGGTTCGACCTGTGCAAGCGGCAAGAGCGGCGGCGGCGTGTCGGCCTGCCAGTCGGCAAGCCCGCGCCCGGTGGCGCGCAGCACCTCCCAGGCGCGCTGCACCCGGGCGCCGTTCTGCCGGTCGATCCGCGCCGCCGTGGCTGCATCCACCCCCGCCAGCAGCGCCGCGACCCCGCCGTCGCGGAACAGCGCATCCGCCTCGGCCCGCACCGCCACAGGCACCGCCGGCACCTCCGCCAGCCCCCGGGTCAGCGCCGTGAAGTACAGCCCGGTGCCACCGACGATCACCAGAGGCCGCTCAAGCAGCCCCGCCACCTCGCGCAGCCAGGCCCCCACGGAATAGTCCCCGTCCCGCGCCACATGACCATAAAGCGCATGGGGCAGCGCCGCCTCTTCCGCTGCCGAGGGCCGCGCCGTCAACACCCGCCAGTTGCCATAGACCTGCAAGGCATCGGCATTGACGATCAGTCGCCCGTCGCGCGCCGCAAGCTCCATCGCCAGCGCCGATTTGCCGCTGGCCGTCGGCCCCGCGATCAACACCGGCGCTTCGCGCGAAATGGTCGGCAAAATGGCGCTGAACTTCATCTTGGCTCAAATATCCCGGGGGTGCGGGGGCTGGCCCCCGCTCCGCGCTTTACACTGGTTGATCCCGCCGCCGTTTTGCGACATTTTGCGGCGCAGTCAAATTCCAAACCGAAATGCGGGGGCTCCCATGTCGATAACCACCACCGGGCCGGGGGTCAAATACAGCCGCGTGATGCTGAAGATCTCGGGTGAGGCGCTGATGGGCGATCAGGGTTACGGCCTGCACCCGCCGACCGTGCAGCGCATCGCCGAAGAGGTGAAATCGGTGCGCGACCTGGGCGTCGAGATCTGCATGGTGATCGGCGGCGGCAACATCTTCCGCGGCCTCGCCGGTTCGGCGCAGGGGATGGAGCGGACTACGGCCGATTACATGGGGATGCTGGCGACGGTGATGAACGCGCTGGCCATGCAATCGGCGCTGGAACAGATCGGCGTCTTCACCCGGGTCATTTCCGCCATCCCGATGGATCAGGTCTGCGAACCCTATATCCGCCGCCGCGCCGTGCGCCACCTAGAAAAGAAGCGGGTCTGCATCTTCGCTGCTGGCACCGGCAACCCCTATTTCACCACCGATACCGCAGCGACCCTGCGCGCCAACGAGATGTCCTGCCAGGCGATCTTCAAGGGCACCAAGGTGGACGGGGTCTATGACAAGGACCCCAAGAAACACCCCGATGCCAAACGCTACACCCATGTCACCTATGACGAGGTGCTGCAAAAGCATCTGGGCGTGATGGATGCCAGCGCCATCGCGCTGGCCCGCGACAACCACCTGCCGATCATCGTCTTCTCGCTGGACGAGCCGGGCGGCTTCCGTGGCATCCTCGCCGGGCAGGGCACCTATACCCGGGTCGAAGGGTAGGTCGGGGTTCACCCCGACTCTGCAACCGAAGCCGGGGTGAACCCCGGCCTACGGGCTAGCCCTGTCAGTCCCTTTCGCCTATAGAACGGCAAACGCAGGCCCCGGGCCGCAACTGCAAGGAAGATCCCATGTCGAACGACGATCTCGAAATCGACACCGATGCCATCCAGCGCCGCATGGATGGCGCGATGAATGCGCTCAAGACCGAATTCGCCTCGCTGCGCACCGGCCGTGCCTCGGCCTCGATCGTCGAGCCGATCATGGTCGATGCCTATGGCCAGATGACGCCGATCAACCAGCTTGGCACGGTCAACGTGCCCGAGCCGCGCATGGTGGTGATCAACGTCTGGGACAAGGGCATGATCTCCAAGGTGGAAAAGGCCATCCGCGAAAGCGGCATCGGCATCAATCCGGTCACCGACGGCCCGCTGATCCGCCTGCCGATCCCCGAACTGAACGAAGAGCGCCGCAAGCAACTGGTCAAGGTCGCCGCCGGCTATGCCGAAAGCGCCAAGGTCGCCATCCGCAACGTGCGCCGCGACGGGATGGACCAGATCAAGAAGGCCAAATCCGCCGGTATGTCGGAAGACGACCAGAAGATGTGGCAGGACGAGGTGCAGGAATTGACCGACAAGGCGATTGCCGCCGTGGACAAGGCGCTTGAAGTCAAGCAAGCCGAGATCATGCAGGTCTGACGACCGGCGCCCCCTCCGGGGCCTCCCGGGGGGCGCCAAAAATTTTCGGCGAAAATTTTTTCTGCCCGGGCGGCCCGGGCGCAGCGAGGATGCCAAGTTGGGTTCAGGCGAGACATCCGGCCAGAAGGGCGCCCGCGTTGCGGAGCATGTCGCCATCATCATGGATGGCAATGGCCGCTGGGCGACCAACAGGGGCTGGCCGCGTCTGGTCGGCCATCGCCGCGGTGCCGAGCGCGTGCGCGAAATCGTGCAAGCCTGCCCCGCCCTTGGGGTGCGTTGGCTGACGGTCTATGCCTTTTCGACCGAGAACTGGAAACGCTCGACCGAAGAAGTCCTTGGTCTGATGTCGATTTTCGCCCGCTATATCGAGCGGGAGGCCGACAAGCTCGCCGTGGGCGGCGTGCGGCTGCGCTTCATCGGCGACCGCTCGCGTCTGGATGCCAAGTTGCAGCGCCTGATGGCCGGGATCGAGGCGCGCACCGCCCCCTTCAGCACGCTGAATTTTACCATCGCCATCAACTATGGCGGCCGCGACGAGATCACCCGCGCGGCGCGGGCGCTGGCGCTGGATGTGGCGGCGGGGCGGCTGGCGCCCGAGGCGGTGACGGATGCCGAATTCGCCGCCCGGCTCGACACCGGCGGGTTGCCCGACCCCGATCTTGTGATTCGCACCAGCGGCGAAACGCGGACCTCGAACTTCCTGCCCTGGCAGGCGGCTTATGCCGAATATGAATTCACCCCCACGCTCTGGCCCGATTTTTCGGCCGGTGAACTGGCTGAAATCCTGACCCGCTTCGGCAACCGCGAGCGCCGCTTTGGCGGGGTGGTTTCGGCATGAGCGCGCCGGCAGACAGATGGGCCGACCTGCGGCCGCGGCTGATGTCGGCGGCGGTGATGCTGGCGGTGGGTGTGGTCGAGATCTGGCTGGGCGGCTGGCCCTTCCTTGCGCTGGCGGTGGCGCTGGTTTCGGTGATGATCTGGGAACTGGCGGCGATGACCGGCGGGACCGCCGGGCGGCGCATGGCGCTGATCCTTGCTGGGCTGGCGGCGCTGGCCTTCTTTGCTGATGAGGGCTGGCCCTCGGTGCCGTCCTGGTGGGTCATTCCGCCGGTGATGCTGGCCATCGGGCTGACGCCGCGGCTGCATCCCCTGGCTTCGGCGCTGATGGCCGGGGCGATCATGGTGGCCGGGCACGGGCTTTTCGTGCTGCGCGACGAGGCGGGAACGGCGGCGATCCTCTGGCTGATCGGGGTGGTGATTGCTTCGGACGTGATGGGCTATTTCGCGGGCCGCATCCTGGGCGGGCCGAAATTCTGGCCGGCGATCAGCCCGAAGAAAACATGGTCGGGCACGATTGCCGGCTGGCTTGGCGCCACGGCGGTCGGGGTGGGCTTTGTGCTGGCCGGTCAGGGGGAGCCGCTGCTGATCCTGCTGTCGCCCTTCGTGGCCTTTGCCGGGCAGATGGGCGACATCGCCGAAAGCTGGATCAAGCGGCGCACCGGGGTCAAGGACAGCTCGCATCTGATCCCGGGCCACGGCGGGGTGATGGATCGGTTCGACGCGCTTTGCGGGGCGATGGTGGCGGTGATGGTGCTTGGCCGGATCATCGAACTGCCCGTCGGCTTCGGGGGCTGACGGGTGCGGCGGATCTCGATTTTCGGCGCGACGGGTTCGGTCGGGGAAAGCACCTATGACCTGATCCTGCGGGCAGGCGGCGCCGAGGCGTTCCAGACCGTCGCGCTGACCGGAGGGCGCAACACCGCACGGCTGGCCGATATGGCGCTGGCCTTGCGGGCCGAGGTGGCGGTGACCGCCCATGACGATTGCCTGCCCGATCTGGCCGCCCGGCTGGCGGGCAGCGGCATTGCGGTGGCGGCAGGTCCGGCGGCGATTGCCGAGGCCGCCAGCCGCCCCGCCGATTGGGTGATGAGCGCCATCGTCGGTGCCGCGGGCCTTGTGCCCGGAATGCAGGCGCTGAAGACCGGCGCCACGCTGGCGCTGGCCAACAAGGAAAGTCTGGTGACGGCGGGGCAGCTTCTGCTGTCCACCGCCGCGCGGCACGGCGCCACAATCCTGCCGGTGGACAGCGAGCATTCGGCGATCTTCCAGGCCTTGATCGGCGAGGATATGTCGGCGGTCGAGCGCATTATCCTGACCGCCTCGGGCGGGGCATTGCGCGATTGGCCGATGGAGCGGCTGGCCAGCGCCACGGTGACCGAGGCGCTGGCCCATCCCAACTGGGCGATGGGGCCGCGCATCACCATCGATTCCGCCTCGATGTTCAACAAGGCGCTTGAGGTAATCGAAACGCGCGAATTCTTCGGCGTCGATCCCGCACAGATCGAGGTGATCATCCACCCCGAATCCATCGTGCATTCGATGGTGGCCTTCCATGACGGCGGGGTGATCGCGCATCTGGGCGCGCCGGACATGCGCCATCCGATCGGTTTCGCGCTGAACTGGCCGGCCCGTGCGGCGCTGCCGGTGGCGCGGCTGGACCTTGCCCGGCTGGGCAGCCTGACCTTCCGCGCGCCCGATCTGCGGCGCTGGCCCGCGCTGCGGCTGGCGGGTGAGGTGATGGCAGTGCGCGGCCTTGCCGGGGCTGCCTTCAACGCCGCCAAAGAGATTGCGCTGGACCGTTTCATCGCCGGGCAGCTTGGCTTCATGGCGATGGCCGGGGTGGTCGAAGACACGCTCGCCCGGCTTTCGGCAGAAACAAGCCTTGGAAATGCCGCCTCGGGGCTTGAGGATGTGCTGGCGATGGACCATCTCGCAAGGATCAGGGCCGCAGAGGCGGCGGACAACAGGGCAGGGGGCTGAACGGGTGCTGAGTGACCTTCTTTCGGGTGTGGGCGGAACCGCCTGGACCGTCCTGTTCTTTCTGGTCTCGCTCTCGATCATCGTCGCGGTCCATGAATATGGCCATTACATCGTGGGCCGCTGGTCGGGCATCCATGCCGAGGTCTTTTCGCTGGGCTTTGGTCCGGTCCTGATCTCGCGGGTGGACCGGCGCGGCACGCGCTGGCAGCTGGCGGCCATCCCCTTGGGCGGTTTCGTGAAATTCCTTGGCGACAGCAACGCCGCCTCGGGCAAGGACGCCGAAGCCCTGTCGGGCCTGTCTGCGCAAGAGCGGCGCCATACGATGCACGGCGCCCCCCTCTGGGCGCGGGCGGCGACGGTGGCGGCGGGGCCGGTGTTCAACTTCGTGCTGGCGCTGGTGGTTTACGGCGCGATGATCACCTGGCAGGGCGTGGCGACGGGCACCCCGACGGTGGGTGAAATGCGTCCCTATCCCTTTGCCGGGGCAACCTTGCAGGCGGGGGACCGCATCCTGTCGGTCAACGGCACCGAAACGCCTGATCTGGCAGGGTTTCTTGATGTGGTGGCCGAACTTCCCCCCGCCGCTGCGGTGACCTACCGTGTCGAGCGGGCCGGTTCGGTGACCGAGGTGCAGGGCCCCCATCCGATGCCGCCGGTGGTCATTTCGGTGCATCCGACCTCGGCTGCGATGCGGGCGGGCATTCAGGCGGGCGATGCGATCCTGTCGGCCAATGGCCAGCACGTGACCGCCTTTTCCGAACTGCCCCCGATTGTCGAGGCTTCGGGCGGGGCGCCGGTTGACCTTGTGGTCTGGCGGGCCGGACAGGAGATGGACCTGACCCTGACCCCCGAGCGGCGCGATATTCCGCTGGCCGATGGCGGGTTTGAAACCCGCTGGCTGATCGGCCTGTCGGGCGGGTTGCTGTTTGAACCCGAACTGCGCCGCGCCGGGCCGCTGGAAACGGTCGAACTTGCCTTCGATCAAAGCTGGTTCGTGGCGAAATCCTCGCTCTCGGGCCTGTGGCATGTCGTCACGGGCGGGATCAGCAGTTGCAACATCTCTGGCCCCATCGGCATGGCCGAGGTGATGGGCGATGCCGCGCGTTCCGGGCCGGAGACCTTCTTGGCCATGCTGGCGGCGCTGTCGCTGGGCATCGGCCTTTTGAACCTGTTCCCGATCCCCGTGCTGGACGGCGGCCATCTGGTGTTCCATGTCTGGGAGGCCGCGACCGGCCATCCCCCCTCGGACCGCGCGCTGGCGGTGCTGATGACGGCGGGGCTGGCGCTGGTGCTGTCCTTCATGGCCTTTGCCCTGACCAACGACCTTTTCTGCTGACGGGCCATACTGCGGCCACATTTTTTGCATAACCCTCAGGGCGGGCGCAGGAGGGCGCCGGTTCTGAAGGAGATCGTCATGCAACTGGTGATGGACGGCTATCGTGGGCTTTCGCTCTTGGTCCGGCTGAACTGGGATACGCTCTTCACCGTCGGAACCGTGATCGTCGGGCTGCTGGCCGGGGCGTTTCTGGGCAGCGCAATCGTGCATCCCTGAGCGGGGCCAATCGGCTTTGCCCGATTTATCCACAGTTTGATGGGGCGGAAGCCGCCACGCAGCACACGGATCGCCCTCAGCCTTTTGACAAGCCCTATCGTTCCGGCTAGTCAGGAACACAGGATTTTGTGAGGACCGGGGGCTGGTTATGCGGAACGATACAGGCGCGACCAAGCTGCGGCGCAAAGGGGCGGCTCACCGCCTTGTGCGCCCGGCGCTTGTGGCGATTCTGCTTTCCGGCACGGTGCTTTCCACGCCTTTCCTCATGCCCGCCTTTGCGCAAAGCTACAGCTTCAGCAATGTCGTCGTCGAAGGAAACGTCAGCGTCGATGCCGCCACCATCCTGGCCTATGCGGGAATCGGGCGGGGCCAGTCGGTCAGCGGCGGCGAGTTGAATGACGCCTATCAGCGCATCGTCGGTTCGGGCCTGTTTGAATCGGTTGAACTGATTCCGCAGGGTGGCACGCTCAAGATCGTCGTGAAGGAATTCCCGATGGTCAACGTCGTGGATTTCGAGGGCAACAAGCGCCTGAAGGACGAGGCGCTTTCGGAAATCGCCAAGTCGAAGTCGCGCCGCGTCTATTCCCCCACCCAGGCCGAGGCGGATGCCGCCGCCATTGCCGAAGCCTACCGCGTGCAGGGCCGCCTTGCCGCCACGGTCGAGCCGAAGATCATCCGCCGCTCGGGTGAGCGGGTGGATCTGGTGTTCGAAATCACCGAAGGCAAGGTGGTCGAGGTGGAGCGTCTGAGCTTCGTCGGCAACCGCGCCTTCAGCGACCGCCGCCTGCGGCAGGTGTTGCAGACCAAACAGGCGGGTTTCCTGCGGCAGGTGATCAAAGGCGACACCTTCCTGCCCGAGCGTCTGGATCTGGACAAGCAGCTTCTCAAGGATTTCTACCTGTCGCGCGGCTATATCGACGTGCAGGTTCTGGATGCCACCGGCGATCTGGCGCGCGAGCGTGATGCCGGTTTCGTCACCTTCACCGTGCGCGAGGGCCGCAGCTTCCGCATTGGTCAGGTTTCGGCGGTTTCGGCCATCGAGGGCGTGGATGCCGCCGATTTTCAGGCGGTGATGCGCCTGCGTCCGGGCGTGACCTATTCGCCCGCCATCATCGACAACAACGTCACCCGGATGGAAGAGCTGGCCCTGCGCAAGGGGCTGAACTTCGTCCGGGTCGAGCCGAAGGTCACCCGCAACGATGCCGATGGCACGCTGGACATCCAGTTCGTGATCTCGCGCGGTGACCGGGTTTTTGTCGAGCGGATCGACATTGAAGGCAATACCACCACGCTGGATCAGGTGATCCGGCGTCAGTTCAAGACCGGCGAAGGCGACCCCTTCAACCCGCGCGAAATCCGTCAGGCCGCCGAGCGCATTCGCGCACTGGGCTTCTTCAAGGATGCCAAAGTCGATGCGCAGCAGGGTTCCGCCGCCGATCAGGTGGTGGTGAACGTCGATGTCGAAGAGGCGCCGACCGGCTCGCTGACCTTCGGGGCAAGCTATGGCGTGAACTCGGGGGCCGGTCTGAACATCGGCTTTTCCGAGACCAACTTCCTTGGCCGCGGCCAGTCTCTTTCGGTCAATATCACCACCGGGACCGATACGGTTGACAGCTCGATTTCCTTTGTCGAGCCGGCCTTCCTTGGCCGCGATGTCGCGCTGAAATTCTCGGCCGGCTATCAGACGACCAACTATTCCGAGACTGCCTACAACACCCGCAGCATCTGGATTTCGCCCTCGGTCGAATTCCCGCTGTCGGACCGCAGCCGTCTGGAACTGCGCTATCGCGTGTTCGAGGATGCGATTACCGATGTCGCCGGCGACGGCGATGACGCGGATACTGTTGCCGATTCCTCGGCCATCCTGCACCGCGAAGAGGCGATGGGCGGGCTGCTCGGTTCGGCCTTGGGCTATACCTATTCCTACGACACCCGCGGCAAGAGCATTCAGCCGGGCGCAGGCGTGGTCTTCCGCTTCAGCCAGGATTTTGCCGGTCTGGGCGGCGATGTGAATTATGTCTCGACCTCGGTGCAGGCCCTGGCAGAGCGGCGCGTCTTCAAGGAAGAGGTCACGATCCGCGCCATCTTTGAAGGCGGCATGATCGCCACCTTCGGCGATTATGACAGCCGTATCACCGACCGCTTCAGCGGCAATGGCAAGATTCGCGGCTTTGCCCGCAACGGCTTTGGCCCGCGTGACCTGACCGCGACCAATCAGGATGCGCTGGGCGGCAATTACTATGCCGTTGCCCGGTTCGAGGCCGATTTCCCGCTGGGTCTGCCCGAGGAATATGGCATCAAGGGCGGCGCTTTCCTTGATGTGGGTTCGGTCTGGGGTCTGGACGACACGGCAGGCACCGCAGGTCCGGTGGACGATTCCATGCATCTGCGCTCGTCCATCGGTCTGTCGATGTTCTGGGATACGCCGATCGGCCCGCTGCGCTTCAACTTTGCCCATGCGCTGGCCAAGGAAGACTATGACGAGGATCAGGTCTTTGACCTGACGATCTCGACCAAGTTCTGATGATGCGCCGTCGCGTCCTTGGGGTGATCGTGGCCGGGGTTCTGGCCGCGATGCCTGTCTTGGCTCTGGCCCAGCAAGCTGCAACGCAGGCGCCGCTTCTGACGCTGGATGAAGAGCGGCTCTTTGCCGAGTCCCGCTTTGGCAAGGCGCTGATTGCGGCGCAAGAGGCCGATACCCAGGCGCTGATCGCCGAGAACCGCGAGATCGAGGCCGGGCTGGAAGCCGAAGAGCGCGACCTGACCGACCGCCGTGCCGGCATGGCCAAGGCGGCCTTCGACCCCTTGGCGCAGGCGTTCAACGACAAGGTGGAAAGCATCCGCAAGGCGCAGAAGGCCAAGTCCGATGTGCTGACCCGCCGCTTCGAGGATGAGCGGCGGCGGTTCTTTGAAACCGCAAGCCCGGTTCTGGCCCAGATCCTGACCGAGCGGGGTGCGGTTGCGATCATCTCGAAACGGGCTGTCATCGCCGGGTTCGACAATATCGACATCACCGAGGCGGCGATTGCCCGGCTGGATCAGGTGCTGGGCGATGGCGGGGTGCGCCCGCCGCAGCCGGTTCCGGCTACGCCCTAGCGCGCCGCTTGTTTCATTGCCCCGGCCTTGCTAGTCAGTCAGAAGGCCCCGAAAAGAGGGCTTCACGAGGAGACACCATGACCGAAGCCGCCGAACCGCTGCACGCCGACCTGTCGCTGATCCAGCGCATCATTCCGCATCGTTACCCTTTCCTGCTGGTGGACAAGGTGCGCGACATCCATGTCGGCAAATCCTGCATCGGCATCAAGAATGTCACCTTCAACGAACCGCAGTTTCAGGGCCATTTCCCGGGGATGCCGATTTTCCCCGGCGTGATGATCATCGAGGCGATGGCGCAGACCTCGGGCATTCTTGTGGGTCTGACGATGGATCTGGTGGACAAGAACGCCAATGTCTTCTTCATGGGCGTCGATGCCGTGAAATTCCGCCGCAAGGTGGTGCCGGGGGACGTGCTGGAGCTGCATGTGACGGCGCTGCGCGGCGGCGGGCGGGTGTGGAAATTCGCCGGTCGTGCCATGGTTGGCGACGAGCTGGCCTGCGAGGCCGAGTTCATGGCCATGTTCGACGTGCCCAAGGCATGAGCGTCGATTCCACAGCCCGCATCCACCCCTCGGCCGTGGTCGAGCCGGGCGCCGTGATTGGGGCGGGCTGTCAGATCGGCCCCTTCGCCCTGATCGGGCCCGAGGTGGTTCTGGGCGCGGGCGTGGTGGTGAAATCCCATGCGGTGGTGACCGGCTGGACCTCGGTCGGCGACGACACGGTGATCTTCCCCTTCGCCTGCGTCGGCGAGGTGCCGCAGGATCTGAAGTTCAAGGGCGAGCGGACCCGGCTGGTGGTCGGCGCCCGCTGCCGCATCCGCGAAGGGGCCACGCTGAACACCGGAACCGAAGGCGGCGGCGGGCTGACGCAGATCGGCGACGACTGCCTGCTGATGACCGGCGCCCATATCGGCCATGACGCCATCGTTGGCAACCGGGTGATCCTTGCCAATCAGGTCGCCATCGCCGGCCATTGCCAGATCGGCGACGATGTGATCGTCGGCGGTCTTTCCGGCATCCACCAATGGGTGCGGGTCGGGCGCGGCGCGATCATCGGCGCGGTGACCATGGTCACCAATGACGTGCTGCCCTATGGTCTGGTGCAGGGTCCGCGCGGCGAGTTGGACGGGCTGAACCTCGTCGGGCTGAAACGCCGCGGGGTGGAGCGGGCCGACATCACCGCCATGCGCGCGGGCTATCAGATGCTGGCGCAGGGCGAAGGCTCGTTCCTCGAACGCGCCCGGCGCCTGCAGGACGAAACCGAAAGCGCCTATGTCCGCGAGATGTGCGATTTCATCCTGTCGCAATCCGACCGCAGTTTCCTGACCCCGAAATGAGCAGGCTCGCCATCATCGCCGGGCGTGGCGGGCTGCCCGCCGCGCTGGTCGCGGCGCTGCCCGAGCGGCCCTTGGTCTGCGCGCTGGATGGTTTCCTGCCCGAGGGGCTGGTGCCCGATCAGGTGTTCCGGGTGGAGCGTTTGGCGCTGTTCCTGCGTGCGCTGGAAGATCAGGGCGTGACCCGCGTTACCTTTGCCGGAGCGGTGCAGCGCCCCCGGCTGGACCCGGCGCTGTTCGATCCGCAAACCGCGACCATGGTGCCGCGCCTGCTGGCTGCGATGCAGGCGGGCGATGATGCCACGCTGCGCGAGGTGCTGGCGATTTTTGAAGAATCCGGGTTTGAGGTTCTGGGCACCGCCGAAATCGCCCCGCATCTGGTGCCGGGCGCGGGTGTGCTGGCGGGGCAGGTGACCCCGGCGGATGAACGCGACGCGGCGCGGGCCGAGGCGATTGTCGCCGCACTGGGCGCGGCCGACGTCGGGCAGGGCTGCGTGGTGGCGGCGGGCCTTTGTCTGGCGGTCGAGGCGCTGCCGGGCACCGATGCCATGCTGGCGCAGGTGGCCGCGCTGGGGGCGCCGCTGCGGCCAGGTAAGGGGCTGTTCTACAAAGCGCCGAAGCCGGGGCAGGATGCCCGCGTCGATCTGCCCGCGCTGGGGGTGCAGACAGTGGTGAATGCCGCTGCCGCCGGTCTGGCGGGGATCTGCTGGCAGGCGGGCGGGGTGATCTGTCTGGACTTGCCCGCGATGATCGCCGAAGCGCAGGCGCGGGGCCTGTTCCTGTGGGCGCGTTAAGGTTTTTCCTGATCGCCGGAGAGCCTTCGGGCGACCGTCTTGGCGCGGCGCTGATGGCGGGGCTGCGGCAACTGGCGCCGGGGGTGGAGTTCGCCGGGGTGGGTGGCCCGCTGATGCAGGCCGAAGGGCTGCAAAGCCTGTTCCCGATGGAGGAACTCTCCATCATGGGTCTGGTCGAGGTGCTACCGAAGTATTTTCCCCTGAAACGCCGCATCGCGCAGACGGCAGAGGCGGCTCTGGCCGCCCAGCCCGCCGCGCTCATCACCATCGACAGCCCGGATTTCTGCCTGCGGGTGGCCGGGATCGTCAAGGCGGCGCGGCCCGACCTGCGCACCATCCATTATGTCGCGCCCTCGGTCTGGGCCTGGCGCCCCGGGCGGGCGGCGAAGATGGCCAAGGTGATCGACCATGTGCTGGCGCTCTTGCCCTTCGAGCCGCCCTATATGACCGCCGCCGGAATGAGTTGCGATTTCGTCGGTCATCCGGTGGTGGCCGAAGCGCTGGCCACGCCGGCCGAAGCCGCAATGATGCAGGGCGAGGGGCCGCTTGTCCTGACGCTGCCCGGCTCGCGCCGGGGCGAGGTGGCGCGGCTGGTGCCGGTGATCGGCGCCACGCTGGCGCGGGTGAAGGCGGTGCATCCGCAGGCGCGGGTGGTGCTTCCGACCGTGCGCGGGGTTGAGGGGCTGGTGCGCGAGTTGTCCACGGATTGGCCGATCCCCGCCGAGATCATCACCGACCCGGCGCGGAAACGGGCTGCCTTTGCCGCAGCCGATGTGGCGCTGGCGGCCTCGGGCACCGTCTCGCTGGAACTGGCGGCGAACGGCTGCCCGATGGTGATTGCCTATGACATGCACCCGCTGACGCTCTGGCTGATGCGGCGGGCGGCGCTGATCGACACGGTGACGCTGGTCAATCTGGTGTCTGACAGCCGGGCGGTGCCCGAATTCATCGGCGAGAAATGCCGGGCGGACCTGATCGCCCCGGCGCTGCTCGATCTGTTGGCGCATCCCGGCGCGCAGGATCAGGCGATGCGCCTGACGATGGAGCGGCTGGGCAAGGGCGGAGAGCCGCCCGGGCTGCGGGCGGCGCGGTCGGTCCTGTCGGTCTTGGGGGATGGGCAGCGTGCCCGTCCTGCGGGGTCCGGTTCTTAGGATGGGCAATCTGCCCATCCCCGCCCTGTGGTTATTGGTCAGATGGGCAAATTGCCCATCCTACGGGTGCAATGGGTAGGATGGGCAGATTGCCCATCCTGATCATCCTTCAGCCGAACTGCTTCTCCAGCCACTTTTCCAGCCAGTGGATGTTGTAATCGCCGTTCTGGATGTCCGGCTCGGCCAGAAGCGCGTCAAACAGCGGCACGGTGGTTTCCACCCCGTCCACGATCAGCTCACCCAGCGCGCGGCGCAGGCGGGCCAGCGCCTCGGGCCGGTCGCGGCCATGCACGATCAGCTTGCCGATCAGGCTGTCGTAATAGGGCGGGATCGAATAGCCGCCATAAAGCGCCGAATCCATCCGCACGCCCAAGCCCCCCGGCGCATGGAACACCCGCACCTTGCCGGGGCAGGGGGCAAAGTTCGGCAGCCGCTCGGCGTTGATCCGCACCTCGATGGCATGGCCGTTGATCTCAAGCTCATCCTGGCTGAACGACATCGGCAGGCCGGCGGCCACGCGGATCTGCTCGCGCACGAGGTCAACGCCGAAGATGCCTTCGGTCACCGGATGCTCCACCTGAAGCCGGGTGTTCATCTCGATGAAATAGAATTCGCCGTCCTCATACAGGAACTCGATGGTCCCGGCGCCGATATAGTTGATCTTGGCCACGGCATCGGCGCAGGTCTTGCCGATCTCGGCCCGCAGCGCCGGGGTGATCACCGGGCCGGGCGCCTCTTCGAAGACCTTCTGGTGGCGGCGTTGCAGGCTGCAATCGCGCTCGCCCAGATGCACCGCCTTGCCCTTGCCGTCACCGAAGACCTGAATTTCGATGTGGCGGGGCTTTTGCAGATATTTCTCGATATAGACTTCATCATTGCCGAAAGCGGCCTTCGCCTCGCTCCGCGCGGTGCGGAAGGCGATCTCCAGCTCTTCGGCATTCTTGGCCACCTTCATGCCGCGCCCGCCGCCGCCGGCCGTCGCCTTGATGATCACCGGAAAGCCGATGGCCGCCGCCACACCGATGGCGGTCTCAAAATCGGGCACGCCGCCGTCGGACCCCGGCACCACCGGAATCCCCAGCGCCTTGGCGGTTTCCTTGGCGGTGATCTTGTCACCCATGATGCGGATATGTTCCGCAGAAGGGCCGATGAAGGTCAGGCCGTGATCTTCCAGCGCCTGCGCAAAGCTGGCGTTTTCCGACAGAAAGCCATAGCCCGGATGCACCGCCTGCGCGCCGGTGATCTCACAGGCCGAGATGATGGCCGATTTCTTCAGATAGCTTTCGCCCGAAGGCGCCGGGCCGATGCAGACGCTTTCGTCGGCCATTCGCACGTGCATGGCGTCGGCATCCGCCGTCGAATGCACGGCGACCGATTTGATCCCCATTTCACGGCAGGCGCGGATCACGCGAAGGGCGATTTCGCCCCGGTTGGCGATCAGGATTTTCTCGAACATGGGCCTACTCGATGATCAGGAGCGGCGCGCCGTATTCCACCGGGTGGCCGTCAGTGACGAGGATGCGCTTGACCACACCGGCGCGCGGGGCCGGAATGTGGTTCATCGTCTTCATCGCCTCGATGATCAGCACGGTCTGGCCTTCGGTCACGGCGGCGCCCACGGTCACGAAGGGCGCAGCGCCCGGTTCGGCCGACAGATAGCAGGTGCCCACCATGGGCGAGGTCACGGCACCCGGATGCTGGGCCGGGTCTTCCGGCGCGGCCGGAGTGGCGGCGGCAGCCGGGGCAGCGGCGGCGGCGATGGCCGGAGCGGGCGCGTATTGCACGGCGGGGGCGGCGGCAACCTGCACGATATTCGCCTGTTTGACGACGCGCACTTCCAGGCTGTCATCCTCGCCATATTCGCGCTTGACCGACAGCTCGGTCAGGTCGTTCTTGTTCAGCAGCTCTGCAAGCGCCGAGATGAAGGCCACATCCGCTTCGGAACTATGTTTGCTCATGCCGTCCTCTGTTGGGTCGTTCGCGGCGGTTTGGCCTGTGCCTCCGCCTTCGGGTCGCCCACATATACGGCAGCGGGGGGCCGGACAAAAGCCCCGAAGCGGTTTCAACCCCGATTCAACCCTGGCAGCGGGCAAAAACCCTGATTTTATAAAATTTACCGTTTGATAAAAAAATGGACCTGTGCCAGCCTGATCTCAACAAGAAGCCAGCAGAATGCTCGCCACGGAGGTATGATGACCAACAGCCCGCTGACCCCCGGTGTCGTGCCGGGGCGCCTGCCTGCGCAGGCCTACCACGACAATTTCACCGATCACGAGCCGCCGCTGGACGGGCATGAGGCGCGGGTGGCGGCGGACCGCTGCTACTTCTGCCATGATGCGCCCTGCATGACGGCCTGCCCGACCTCAATCGACATTCCGCTGTTCATCCGCCAGATCGCCACCGGCACGCCCGAGGCGGCGGCCAAGACGATCTTTGCGCAGAACATCCTTGGCGGCATGTGTGCCCGGGTCTGCCCGACCGAGACGCTTTGCGAAGAGGTCTGCGTGCGTGAGGTGGCCGAGGGCAAGCCGGTGGAAATCGGCCGGTTGCAGCGCTTTGCCACCGATACGCTGATGGCCAAAGGCGTGCAGCCCTTCACCCGCGCCAAGGCGACGGGCAAGACGGTGGCCGTTGTCGGTGCCGGGCCTGCGGGCCTTTCTGCCGCGCACCGTCTGGCGATGAAGGGCCATGACGTGGTGGTGTTTGATGCCCGGCCCAAGGCGGGCGGGCTGAATGAATTCGGCCTCGCCGCCTACAAGACCACGGGCGGCTTTGCGCAAAGGGAGGTCGATTGGCTCTTGCAGATTGGCGGCATCCGCATTGAGACCGGCAAGGCGCTTGGCCGGGATCTGTCGCTGGCCGAGTTGCAAAAGCAATATGATGCGGTGTTCCTGTCAATCGGTCTGGCCGGGGTGAATGCGCTGCGCGCGCCCGGCGAGGAGATGGCCCATGTCCGCCCCGCCGTCGATTTCATCGCCGAATTGCGCCAGTCGGCGGACCTTTCCTCCCTGCCGGTCGGGCGGGATGTGGTGGTCATCGGCGGTGGGATGACCGCCGTCGATGCCGCCGTCCAATCGCGGCTGCTGGGCGCCGAGACGGTCACCATCGTCTACCGGCGCGGGCAGGAGAAAATGGCCGCCTCGGGCTATGAACAGGACCATGCCACCAGCGCGGGGGTGCGGATCGTCACCCATGCCGCGCCGGTGGCGGTTCTGGCCTCGGGCGAGGTGGAGTTCGCCTATACCGCCGATACGCCCGACGGGCTGAAACAGACCGGCGAGACCTTCCGTCTGAAGGCCGATCAGGTGCTGAAGGCCATCGGGCAGACATTGACTGGCGTGCCGGAGGGGCTGGTGCTGACGGGCGGCAAGATTGCCGTCGATGCCGCCGGACGCACCTCGGTCACGGGCGTCTGGGCCGGGGGCGACTGTGCGGCAGGGGGCGAGGATCTGACGGTCACCGCCGTCGCGCAGGGGCGCGATGCGGCAGAAGATATTCATGCGGCATTGGTGGGGGCGTGATATGGCAAATCTGACTTCGAATTTCATCGGCATCAAATCCCCCAACCCGTTCTGGCTGGCTTCGGCGCCGCCGACCGACAAGAAATACAATGTCGAGCGCGCGTTTGAGGCGGGCTGGGGCGGGGTGGTGTGGAAAACCCTCGGCTCGGAAGGGCCGCCCGTCGTCAACGTTTCCGGCCCGCGCTATGGCGCGATCTGGGGGGCGGACCGCCGCCTGCTGGGCCTGAACAACATCGAGCTGATCACCGATCGCCCGCTGGAGGTGAACCTTCAGGAGATCAAGGAGGTCAAGCGCAAGTGGCGTGACCGGGCCCTGATCATTTCGCTGATGGTGCCCTGCGACGAGGATAGCTGGAAGGATATCCTGAACCGCATCGAGGATACCGAGGCGGATGGGGTGGAGCTGAACTTCGGCTGCCCGCATGGCATGGCAGAACGCGGCATGGGATCTGCCGTGGGGCAGGTGCCGGAATATATCGAGATGGTCACCCGCTGGGTGAAAAAACACAGCCGGATGCCCTGCATCGTCAAGCTGACGCCGAACATCACCGATGTCCGCAAACCGGCCGAAGCGGCCAAGCGCGGCGGCGCCGATGCGGTGTCGCTGATCAACACCATCAACTCGATCACCTCGGTCAATCTGGATGACTTCAGCCCCGAACCGATGATCGACGGCAAGGGCACCCACGGCGGCTATTGCGGCCCGGCGGTGAAACCCATCGCGCTGAACATGGTGGCCGAGATTGCGCGGTCGGCGGAAACCCGGGGCATCCCGATTTCCGGCATCGGTGGCGTCACCACATGGCGCGACGCCGCAGAGTTCATGGCGCTGGGGGCCGGCAATGTGCAGGTCTGCACCGCCGCCATGACCTATGGCTTCAAGGTGGTGCAGGAGATGATCTCGGGCCTGTCGGAATATATGGACAGCAAAGGCATGACCTCGACCGCCGATCTGGTGGGCCGGGCGGTGCCCAATGTCACCGACTGGCAGTTCCTGAACCTGAACTATGTGACCAAGGCCCAGATCGACCCGGATGCCTGCATCAAATGCGGCCGCTGCTATGCCGCCTGTGAAGACACCAGCCATCAGGCCATTGCCATGTCGCCCGACCGGGTGTTCAGCGTGAAAGACGACGAATGCGTCGCCTGCAACCTCTGCGTCAACGTCTGCCCGGTGGACAATTGCATCACCATGCGCACCCTGCCCAAAGGCGCCGTGGACGAGCGGACCGGGCGCAAGGTGGGCGATTATGCCAACTGGACGACCCATCCGAACAATCCTTCGGTGAAGGCCGCGGAATAGGCGGCGGGCCGGGGGAAACCCCGGCCCCGTCTGGCGCGCGAAGAATTTTCGTCCGAAAATTCTTCTGGTTGAAAATTCTCGGACGAAGAATTTTCGGGCGCCCCGGTCAGCAGTGAAGCTGCAATTGACCGGGGTTGCAGATCAGGATGAACTGGCCGCCACATTCGATCAGATGAAATCCGCGTCGCCGCACCTCGCGCAGGAAGGCGTCGCGTCCGACCTCCCGCTCGACATCGCGCACGGCGCGGCGGATGATCCCGCCTTCGGCGACGGCCCTTGCCGAGAAGGCGGCGTCGATCCAGCCGGAATGTCGGGTCAGGGGGCGATAGTGCTGCATAGGCCAAGCCTCGCCGCGAATCGGTTAATTCCGGGTTAACGCCCTTCCGCTTGGCCGGTGTCATGCCTAGATTGCGCCCATGGAATATTCGCTGCTTGATCTGTCACCGATCCCCGAAGGTGGCACCGCCGCCGATGCCCTGGCCAACACGCTGGACCTTGCCCGCCACGCCGAGGGCTGGGGCTATCGTCGCTTCTGGCTGGCCGAACATCACAACATGCCCGGGATTGCCAGCGCCGCAACCGCGCTGGTGATCGGCCATGTTGCGGCGGGCACAAGGACAATCCGGGTGGGGGCAGGGGGGATCATGCTGCCCAACCATGCCCCCTTGCAGGTGGCCGAGGCTTTCGGGACGCTGGCCACGCTTTACCCCGGGCGGATCGACCTGGGCCTTGGCCGGGCGCCGGGCACCGACATGGCCACGGCGCGGGCGCTGCGGCGGCATATGCAGGCATCGGACCGTTTCCCCGAGGATGTGCTGGAGCTGATCGGCTACCTCGATCAGCCCGAGCCCGAGGCGCGGGTGCGCGCCGTTCCGGGCGAGGGGACGCAGGTTCCGGTCTGGATTCTGGGCTCAAGCCTTTATGGCGCGCAGCTTGCCGCCTATCTGGGCCTGCCCTATGCCTTTGCCAGCCATTTCGCGCCCGACCATCTTGAGGAAGCCGCCGAGAGCTATCGCGCGACCTTCCGCCCCTCGCAATGGCTGGCGCGGCCGCATTTCATGATGGCGGTCGGCGTCTGTGCCGCGGAAACCGATGAAGAGGCGGTGTTCCTGCGGTCGTCGCAGATCCTGGCTTTTGCCCGGCTGCGGCTGGGCAATCCCGGCAAACTGCCGCAGCCGACCCATGACCTGTCCGAGGTGCCGCCGCAGATGCTGCTTGAGGTCGGCCATGTGCTGGGCTGTTCGGCGGTCGGCAGCCCCGCGACGGTGCGCGACCGGCTCGCGGCCCTGATCGCGCGCTTTCGCCCGGATGAGGTGATGGTGACCGGCATGATCCATGATCACGCCAAACGGCTGGAAAGCCACCGCATCGCCGCCGAAGTGCTGAAAACGCTGACCTGACCCCGTAGGATGGGCAATCTGCCCATCCCTAGATGGTCAATTGCTGGCCCAGTTCGATCACCCGGTTCGTCGGCAGTCGGTAGAAATGCGTGGCATCCGCTGCCGAGCGTGACAACATGCGGAAGATGTTCTCTTGCCAAAGCGGCAGCCCGCCTTTGGACGCCGATTTGAACGACCGGCGGTTCAGGAAGAACGAGGTCGTCATGATGTCGTATTTGATGCCCTTCTTGCGCGCGAGCGCGAGGGCCTTGGGCACGTTCGGCTCTTCCATATAGCCGAAGTTCAGGTCAACCCGGGTGAAACGGTCGGAAATCGGGGTGATTTCCAGCCGGTCGGCATCCTCGACATAGGGGCGCGTCACCATGTTCACCCCGACAATCAGGTTCTGCGCATGCAGCACCTGATTGTGCTTGATGTTATGGGTCAGGGCGGCGGGGGCCATTTCCGGGTCCGAGGTCAGGAACACGGCGGTTCCGGGCACATTCACCAGCCGCGACGATTTGGCCAGCATCGCGGCCAGTTGCTCGATCGTCACCGCGCCGCGCCGCGCCTGTGTCAGCACATGGGCCGAGCCGCGCAGCCAGCTCCACATCAGCACAACCATCGTGCTGGCGATCAGGATGGGGATATAGCCGCCGTCGAACACCTTGAGGGCATTGGCCCCAAGAAAGACCAGTTCCAGCGCCATCAGCGGCCCGACCACCGCAATCGCCAGGGCCAGCGGCCATTTCCACGCCCGCAGGAACAGCATGAAGGCCAGCGCCGAGGTGATCACCATATCCCCCGTCACCGCGATGCCATAGGCCGATGCCAGTTCCGAGGAGGAGCCGAACAGGACGACCAGAATGACCACCCCGATGCAGAGGATCATGTTCACCTTGGGCAGGTAGATCTGGCCATATTGGCTTTCCGAGGTGTGCAGGATTTCCAGCCGGGGCAGAAGACCCATCCGCACCGCCTGTTTCATCATCGAGAAGGCGCCCGAGATCACCGCCTGGCTGGCAATCACCGTGGCGGCGGTGGCAAGGATCACCAGCGGCAAAAGCCCCCAGTCCGGCGCCATCAGGAAGAACGGGTTCGATGCCTTGGCCGGATCGGCCAACACCAGCGCGCCTTGCCCCAGATAGCTGAGGGTCAGCGCCGGAAACACCAGCGCCCCCCAGGCAATACGGATCGGCAGCCGGCCGAAATGGCCCATGTCGGCATAAAGCGCCTCGCCCCCGGTCACCGCCAGAAAGACCGAGCCCAGCACGATCAGCGAGGCCCAGCCGTTGGTGATCAGGAATTGCCCGGCATGGACAGGGTTCAGCGCGGTCAGGATTGTCCAGTCATCGCCGAGATGCATCAGCCCCATGGCGCCCATCGCCAGAAACCAGACCACCATGATCGGGCCGAACAGGATCGACACGGTTTCGGTGCCGTGGCGCTGCACGACAAACAGCGCGATGATGATGCCCAGCGTCACCGGCACGACGTAATCGTCGAAATCGGGCGCGACCAGTTCCATCCCCTCGACCGCCGAGAGAACCGACATGGCCGGCGTGATGATCGCATCGCCGAAAAACAGCGAAATTCCGATCATCCCCAACCCCAGAAGCCAGCCGGGCCGTTTGTTCAGCGCCTGTTGCACCAGCGCCACCAGAGACAGCGTGCCACCTTCGCCATTGTTGTCGGCGCGCATGATCAGCACGACATATTTGAGCGTCACGATCAGCGTCAGCGTCCAGATCAGGAGCGAGATCACCCCGATCACATCGTCCCGCGTCAGCCCGTCATGGGCGGCGGCGTGCAGGCTTTCGCGCATCGCGTAGAGCGGGCTGGTGCCGATATCGCCATAGACAACGCCGATACAGCCCAGCGTCAACAGGCCGAGACTGCTTTTGCCGTGCTGACCGGCCCCCGCATGGGCGGCGTCCGGAACGTCGGAATCAGTCACGGCTGGACCTCCAAGGATCTGCGATCTGCCTACCCCCGCGCTCCGCGGAACGCAAGGTGATGCTCAGAGTGCGTCGAGGATGCGGCGCGCTTCGGCGCGCGGCTCGGTCAGGGGGCTGCGGTCCTCGCCGGGGAAAAAGCGGGCGCGGGTCGCGGTGGGCATCGGCGCCGGGGCGGCGATCACCACCCGCGGCCCGGTGCGCCGGGTTTCGGCCTGCCAGCTTTGCGCCAGGGCGATCTGCGCCGCCTTGGTCGCGCCATAGGCGCCAAAGAACGCCGTGCCGCCGCGCGGATCGTCAAAGAACAGCGCGGTGCCGTCATGGGCGCGCAGCAGCGGCTCGACCATCGGAATCAGGCTGCCGGTGGCGCGCAGGTTGGTGGCGATCGACTTGTCGAGATCCTTGCCATCCACCGACGAGGCCGGAGCCAGCGGCGCCACATGCACCGCCGGATGCGCCCAGAGGCCGACGCCGCCCCAGCGGTCATGGACCGAACGGCAAAGGTGGCGCATGGCGTCTTCGTTGGTGATGTCCATGGGGGCCAGCGTCAGGCTGCCCGCGCCGGGCAGGCCCAGCGCCTTGACCCGGTCGTCCAGCTCTTCCAGCGCGCCCACGGTGCGGGCGACCGCCACCACATGCCAGCCGCGGGCCGCCAGTTGCTCGGCCAAAGCCGCGCCAAGGCCGCGCGAGGCGCCGGTGATCAGGGCGATCTTCTGGGACATCGGGTTGCTCCTTGGCCAGCCGCGACGGGGGCGCAGCACCCCCGGACCCCTGCGGGATATTGGGGAACAAGTGAAAGGGCAAGGGGGCGGAGGCTAGCCGCGGCGGCCATAGCCTGCGGCCAATTCGTCTTGCCGGACCGCCACGATGCGCGCGATGAGGCTGGCGGGCAGGGGCCGCTCCGGCGTGAAGAGGACGCCGGATTTTGAGGTTTTGAACGGGGTGCAGTCGATCTGCGGGATCACGCTGCCCGAATGCGGGTAAAGGCCAAGATGGCGGGCAAAGGCGGCATAGCCCGCCACCATCTTGCCCTTGGGCCCCGGCTGGCGAAAGCCGGGCATGGCGTAGCTGAGGCATTCGATATGGTCGGGCAGCAGCGCGCGCAGGGTGGCGCGCAGGTCGGTCAGGGCGCGGTGCTGATCCTCGGGCAGGGTGGCAAGATAGGCGTCAACCTCGGCGGACATCGGGGCAACCTCGGGATGGGCAGATTGCCCATCCTACGCGGGCCACCGGGCGCCGTATAGGGTGGATGGGCAATCTGCCCATGCCCCGCGATGCCTACTCCGCCGCCTTCATCTCGAAGCCTTCTTCGATCTTGTCCGAGGGGGCCACCGGGTAGTCGCCCGAGAAACAGGCGTCGCAGAACTTCGGCGCCTTGGGGTCGCGGCCCGCTGCCTCGCCCGCGGCGCGGTAAAGCCCGTCCAGCGAGATGAACTTCAGGCTGTCCACCCCGATCCAGTCGCGCATTTCCTCTTCCGACATGGTGGCGGCCAGAAGCTTGGCCCGCTCGGGCGTGTCCACGCCATAGAAACACGGCCAAGCGGTGGGCGGCGAGGCGATGCGGAAGTGAACTTCGGCCGCGCCCGCCTCAAGGATCATGTCCTTGATCTTGCGGCTGGTGGTGCCGCGCACTACCGAATCGTCCACCAGAATCACCCGCTTGCCCTTGATCAGCGCGCGGTTGACGTTCAGCTTCAGCCGCACCCCCATGTTGCGGATGCTCTCGGTCGGTTCGATGAAGGTGCGGCCCATATACTGGTTGCGGATGATCCCCATGGCATAGGGAATGCCGCTTTCCTGACTGAAACCGATGGCGGCAGGCGTGCCCGAATCCGGCACCGGGCAGACCAGATCGGCCTCGACCGGGGCTTCGCGGGCCAGTTCCACACCAATCTGGCGGCGGGTTTCATAGACCGAACGGCCGCCGATGATGCTGTCGGGGCGCGAGAAATAGACCTGCTCGAAGATGCAGAACCGGCTGGCGGCGGGGGCGAAGGGGCGCGAGGAATTGACCTTGCCATCCTCGATCACCACCATCTCGCCCGGCTCGATCTCGCGGACGAATTCGGCGCCGATGATGTCCAGCGCGCAGGTTTCAGACGACAGCGCCCAGGCATTGTCGCCCAGACGGCCCAGAACCAGCGGCCGCACGCCCAAGGGGTCGCGCACGCCAATCAGCTTGGTCCGCGTCATGGCCACGATGGAGAAGGCGCCTTCGACCCGGCGCAGCGCATCCTTGATCCGCTCGGCGATGCTCTTCTGGATCGAACGCGCCATCAGATGGATGATGCATTCGCTGTCGGAAGAGGATTGGAAGATGCTGCCGCGTTCGATCAGCTCGCGGCGCAGGGCGGCGGCATTGGTCAGGTTGCCGTTATGGGCGATGGCCGCACCGCCCATGGAAAACTCGCCAAAGAACGGCTGCACGTCGCGGATGGCGGTGGCGCCCTTGGAGCCTGCGGTGGAATAGCGGACATGGCCGATGGCCAGCGGGCCGGGCAGGTCTTTCATCACCTCGGCCTTGGTGAAATTGTCACGCACATAGCCAAAGCGGCGCGCCGAGTTGAAGCCGTGGTCGGGATCATGGGCGACGATGCCGCCCGCCTCCTGGCCGCGATGTTGCAGCGCGTGCAGGCCGAGTGCCACGAAATTGGCCGCGTCCTTGACACCGAGGACGCCGAAGATGCCGCATTCCTCCTTCAGCTCGTCTCCGTCGTCGAGGGGGGCGAAGGGGTGGGCGGGGAAGCGGCGCATGGGCTCTCCGAATCCTGAAGGGGGTATGCGCCCCCCTTTAGGCCGATTGCCCGGCGCTGTCACCCCCAAGAAACCCCCCACGCCGCGCTGCGGCGCAGGGGGGCTGTGCGGCGATGCCGAGTTCCGGTTCAGTTCGAGGCGGGTGCCGGGGCCGGCGTGGCCGCGGTGCCGGCGCAGGCGGCGGTCAGGTCATTATAGCGGGTCACGATCCAGCCCGGCGCATCATCGGGCACGGCAGCGTCGATATTGGCCTGGAACGAGGCGAAAATCTTGGCCGAACGGCTGTCGTCCACCATCGGCACCGTATTGGCGGCGACGGCACGGTCATAGACGAGGAAGGCCACGCCAACCAGAACGATGCCGCGCAGCACACCAAAGAGGAAGCCCAGCCCCTGATCCAGCCCCCCCAGCGCCGAGCGCTGCACCACCGAGGAAAACAGCGGCGTAAAGAGCGAAGCCAGGATCAGCCCCACGGCAAAGACCGCCGCAAAGGCCGCGATGATCGACAATTCGCAGCTATCGCCCAGAAAATCGCCCAGCACCGGGATTTCCTTGACCAGCGGCTGCGCCGTGGGCGCAAAGATGAAGGCCAGAATGGCCGCCCCCACCCAGCCGGCAATCGCCATAGCCTCGCGCACGAAACCGCGCGAATAGGCCAGCACCGCCGAGAGAACGATGATCACCGCAACGCCCGCGTCGATCAGGGTAAAACCTTCCATCAGTCGCCTCCGACGGGTCTCAGCCCGCTCCGAACATCTCACCAGTAAAGGCGGTCAGGTCGGGCATTTCCCGCACCGTCATGCCCTCGACCCGCACCAGCTTGGACCGGCTGGGCGCGATTGCCTGTGAGAAACCAAGTTTCGCCGCTTCTTTCAACCTGTTTTCGGTCTGGCCTACCGGGCGCAGGGCGCCCGAGAGGCTGATTTCGCCGAAAAGGACTGTTTCCGGCGGGATGGCCACATCCTCGCGGGCCGAGAGCAGGGCGGCCGCCACCGCCAGATCGGCGGCGGGTTCGGTCACCCGCATTCCACCCGCGACGTTCAGGAACACATCCAGACCCGCGAAAGGAATGCCGCAGCGCGCCTCAAGCACGGCCAGAATCGTCGAAAGCCGCCCAGAGTCCAGCCCGACCACCGTGCGCCGCGGCGTGCCGAGGGGGGAGGGGGCCACCAGCGCCTGAATCTCGGTCAGCACGGGCCGCGTGCCCTCGATCCCGGCGAAAACCGCACTTCCGGGGCAGGCCTGCCCGCGTTCCGACAGGAACAGCGCCGAAGGGTTGGTGACCTGCGACAGGCCATTGCCCGTCATCTCGAACACGCCGATCTCATCCGCTGGGCCAAAGCGGTTCTTCACCGCGCGCAGGATGCGGAACTGATGGCCGCGCTCACCCTCGAAATAGAGAACCGTATCCACCATATGCTCGACCACCCGGGGCCCGGCGATCTGGCCCTCTTTGGTGACATGGCCGACAAGGATCACCGCCACGCCGCGCCGCTTGGCGAAGGTCACCAGCTCATGCGCCGCGGCGCGCACCTGACTGACCGAGCCGGGCGCAGCCTCGACCGTGTCCAGCCACATGGTCTGGATAGAATCGATGATGGCCAGCGCCGGGCGCTCGGCATCCAACGTGGTCAGGATGTCGCGCAGATTGGTTTCGGCGCCCAGCCGCACTGGCGCATCGGCAAGGCCCAGCCGCTGCGCCCGCATCCGCACCTGTGCCGATGCCTCCTCGCCCGAGAAGTAAAGGCAGCTTACCCCGCGCCGCGCGAAACTGGCGGCGGCCTGTAACAGCAGCGTCGATTTGCCGATACCCGGATCGCCCCCCACCAGAATGGCGCTTGCCGGAACCAGACCGCCGCCCAGCACGCGGTCAAGCTCATCAATGCCGGAACCGGCGCGGGGCGGGGCGGCCTCTTCGGTGGCCAGATCGGTCAGCGGCACCGAACGGCCCTTGGCGCCCAGCGCCTTGGGCCCGGCCGAAAGCGGCGCCTCTTCGATGATCGAATTCCAGGCGCCGCACGCCTCGCAGCGGCCGGCCCATTTGCGCGCGGTGGCACCGCAGGCGGTGCAGGTAAAGGCGGGGGCGGATTTGCTCATGCCTCCGTTGTGACGGCAAAGCACGCGGGGCTCAATCCCCTGCGGTGGCCCGCTCTGTCCGCCACGACACCCAGAGCGAGGCCAGGATGCAGCCAGTGAACAGCCACAGCCCCCAGGCGGTTTCCACCGTCACCATCCCCGCCCCCTTGGCCAGCACGACATAAAGCGACAACAGGAACACATCCGCCATCGCCAGCTTGCCCAGAACCGACAGCACCGGCAGGGCGGCAGGCTTGAGCAGGTCGTAATGGATCAGCGCCAACCCCACCGTCTTGGCAAAGGGCGCAAAGACCGCAAGGAAAGTCACCAAGAGCGCCAGCGCCGCATCGCTGCCCCAGAGCGACTGCAACCCGGTGACCACCGAAATCTCGTCCATCCCGAACAAGGGCAACAACGCCGCCCGCATCAGCGGCGCGAACCACGACAGCGGGAACAGGATCAACAGGCACAGGTTCAGTTGGCGCATCGGATCAGTGGGCCAGGCCCACCCCATAACGGTCTGCCAAGTCCCAGAACCAATCGACATTCAGATCAAGCGTCTGGTCCACTATTCCAACCTCTCGCGAGCAACGGTCAAACAGGGCATAGCAGATTTCGGCATCGTCGTGGCGCGCGCGATAGGCAATGCCGTCAAACCTTTCGGTATGGTCATGGAGTGCGGCTGACCAGCTTTGCGGTGCATCATACGGCAGACCGCCATGGGTGACCTCCGCCGTCGCGCCCAGTATGGCCAGCCCGGGCCCGGTCAGGAGCGCCAGCTTCAAGTCGCGTGCTGCTTGCAAGGTGGCATTCGCCTTCAGGGCAAGCATGGCACGATCTATGGTCTGGTTGCCCGGATGACGCAAAAAGCTTTCCGCAAAGGCTCCGGCGCGGCTTTGGGCGGTATAAAGCACCCCATATCGTGCATCCGGGGCGTTCAGCCGACCCGAGCGGCTGGTGTCGAAAAAGATCGGGCCGTGCCTTGCTGCGCCATATGTATGGAACCGATGGAGCGGTTGCCCCTTGGCGATGATATATCGTTCCGGGGTTCGGCTGGCTATGTTGGGCGGAGGCAGGGGGGCGGTCACGATCCTTGCGCACCCAACCTTTCGGCTGCCGCAATCACCAAGGCAAGATCACCGTCTTTCAGCACGTCAAGAGGCGTCCGACCACCCAAGTCAGCATGAGGCTGCATCAGAAACAGGAACGCAGACCACGGACCGCGCACTGGAAGCGCAGCTTGAAGCTCTTTCATCCCCTTGACCAGACTGCCATCCGCTAGAAACTGGCAGACCGGAAAGCGTCGCACGCCGTTAGGACCGGGAACCGACAGTAGGCTGCCCTCGCGCACGCGCTTGTCGATGGCCTGCCGGGAAATACCGGAAAGGGCGGTCTGGACCTGCTCTTGCGAGAAGGTGCCCCCAGCGTCAGCCAGCAGAGTTTCGAGGTGCTCGCGGCCGCGCAAAAGAGCACGTCCGCGCGCGCCAGTGGCGAAAGCTGATGCTGTGAGCGCAGCGCGAGTCTTTTCAGATGCTGCGACTATTGGTCCGTCATCGATGAAGGATTCGTTTGCAATAATGTCTGAAATCGCTTTTTTTAGAATAGCTTGTTTTAGAATAGCTTGCGCGAGTTTTTGCAAGAATTCGTCCGAAATTGCGTTGAGGCTTAGCCGATCGCTTGCGTGTGTGCCACGATCCTTGGGTTTATATGTCTTAGGAGCTAACAACACCCTAGAAGCAATAGATTTACGTTCGCCGAGCGCACTGCGGGCAGCGGCCCAGTGCCCTTGTTTGCTCGTCTCCTTCTTCGCTGCGCTCAGATCAATTCTGACATTTGCCCTCGATGAACCGGCTTTCGCTTCGCAATACCGACCACCAGATTTTGCTTGGTTCTTCATCGCCTGCCCGCTTGTACTAGCTATCAATATGGCGCCGGCAGGCAACCATGTCAACTTGCGCTACTTCCCCGGCTTCGGCAGGGCCACCACATTGGCGTCGCGGATCTCTTCGTGATCAAAGTCATAGCCAAGACCGGGCAGGATCTCTTTCAGATCGGCCTCAAGCCGTCGCAGCTGAATCTGCGCCTGCCGTTCATCCGCCTCGATATCGGTCAGCCAGCGGCGCAGCTCGTCACAGGTGCGCCGGGCGAGGGTCAGGCGCTCGGTCAGGGCCTGCACCTCCTGCTGGCGCTGTTCCAGAAAGGTGCGGGCGCGCGCCACCCGCTCATCCGAATAGGTGCGGGCAAGCTCGCGGGTCTCATGGCTCATCTGGGCGGCCAATTGCAGCAGTTCCGGCTCCAGATGGGCAAGGTCGGGGTGCTTGCGCAGATGTTCCAGCCGCGCCCGCATCGCATCGAATTCGGACGAAAGGGCGAAAACCCCGGCGCGGTCGGCGGCATGGGCGTGGCGATAGGCGCGGGCCACATCCTCCATCCCCATGGCGAAAGAACGGTGGCTGCGTTCCAGCCGGGCCATCCGCAGGTTGGCGGGCAGAAAGAACAGGAGCATCAGCATCAGCGCCGTCAGACCCAGTTGCAGCCACATCCCCGCCTGCGGCACGGCCTGCCCGCCGAAGAACAGCGCCACCTGCGGCCATGGCAACCAGCCGAAAGCCGCCGCGACCGAAGCCAGAACCAGCCCCGCCGCCACCAGCCCGATCAGCCCCTGTGCCACGGATTGCACCGCGCCCCGCGCCGAACCCAGCGCCGCGCCCAGACGACCTGTCATCACCCACCCCAAAACAACCCCGGGGTCAAGATTCCGCAAGTTGGTGAAAATGCAAAGCATTTCCGTGGTTCGGTGCCGGAATCAGGTGCAGAATCGGGGGGATAACCGGCACTGTCCCCTATAGCGAAACAGTGCAGCAACCTTTGGTTGCGTCGCGCGGCGACTCACCTGACGGCGGCGATCGGCCCCTCGGCCCGGCCATGGATGAATTGCTGCACATAGGGGTCGGGCGTGGCATCCATTTCGGCCACCGGGCCGGTCCACTGGATCACGCCTTCATGCAGCATCGCCACCCGGTCGGCGATGGCGCGGACCGAAGACATGTCATGGGTGATGGTCATGGCCGTCACCCCCATTTCCACCACAATCTCGCGGATCAGATCGTTGATGACCCCGGCCATGATCGGGTCCAGCCCGGTGGTCGGCTCGTCAAAAAAGATGATCTCGGGTGCTGCGGCAATGGCGCGGGCCAGACCCACGCGCTTTTGCATGCCCCCCGACAGCTCGGCGGGGAAAAGATCGGCGGTTTCGGGCTTCAGACCCACCCGGCGCAGCTTTTCAATGGCAATCTCGCGTGCTTCGGCCTTGGGCCGCTTCAGCGGGCCGCGCAGCAGGCGGAAGGCGACATTCTCCCAGACCTTGAGCGAATCGAAGAGGGCCCCGCCCTGAAACAGCATCCCGAACCGGGCGAGGAAAGCATCCCGCTCGGCCCGCAGGGCATCCTCGCCCTCCACCGTGATGCTGCCGGCATCGGGCCGCACCAGCCCCAGAATGCATTTCAGCAGCACCGATTTCCCGGTGCCCGAGCCGCCGATCACCACCATCGACTGCCCCTTGGGCAGCGCCAGATCGACGCCGCGCAACACGCGGTTCGGGCCGAAGGATTTATGAACGCCGCGGAGTTCGATCATGCCGAGAAGAACACCTCTGTCAGCACATAATTGGCCGCAAGGATCATCACCGAAGCGGCCACCACGGCGGCCTTGGTGGCCGCCCCCACACCCTGCGCCCCGCGCCCCGAGGTCATGCCCATATAGCAGCCCATCAGCGCCACGATGAAACCGAACACCGCGCCCTTGACCAGACCGGAACCGACATCCCAGAATTCCAGAAAATCCAGCGTGTTCTTGAGGTAAGCGGCCGAATTGAAGTCCAGCCGCGACACCGCCACCAGCCAGCCCCCGGCAATGCCGATGCTGTCGCCCACGGCCACCAGAACCGGCACCGCCAGTGTGGCGGCCAGCACGCGCGGCACCACAAGGTATTTCATCGGATTGGTCGAGAGCGTGGTCAGGGCATCAATCTGCTCGGTCACCTTCATGGTGCCGATCTCGGCGGCGATGGAACTGGCGACCCGCGCCGCCACCATCAGCCCGCCCAGAACCGGACCCAGCTCGCGCGTCATGCCAATGGCGACGATCGAGGGCACCACCGCCTCGGCATTGAAGCGCGCGCCCCCGGCATAGATCTGCAATGCCAGCGCGCCGCCGGTGAAGATCGCAGTCAGCCCGACAACCGGCAACGACAGCCAGCCAATCTGCACCAGCGCATGAACGAACTCGCGGCCATAGAAGGGCGGGCGCAGCAGATGGCCCAGCACCTGCCCGGCATAAAGCGAGACGCGGCCCAAGGCCGCCAGCCCCGCCAGAACCGGCCGTCCCAGCGCCGCAAGGGCGCTCGCAACGCTCATGCGCCGCCTTCCAGATAGCGGCGCGCATAGCGCGCGCCAAGCCCGGTCATCATCTCATAGCCGATGGTGCCCGCCGCATCGGCCAGATCATCCGGCCCCTGATGCGGGCCTAGAATGTCCAGATGGCGCGGCACCTCGTGCAGATGGCTGATGTCCACCGTGATCAGGTCCATCGAGACCCGCCCGATCAGCGGGCAGGGCGTGTCGCCATCCCACAGCACCGAATTGTTCGACAGCCCGCGCAACAGCCCGTCGGCATAGCCGCCCTGCACCGTGGCCACCAGCGAGGGCGCTTCCGCCTCCCAGCCGCAGGAATAGCCGACAAACTCACCGGGGCCGACCTCGCGGGTCTGGATCACCGGCAAGGACAGGCTGACCACGCGCAGCGCCCCCTCATAGGGCCGCCCGCCATAAAGCCCGATCCCGGGCCGGGTCAGGTCGAAATGATAGCGCGGCCCCAGCAGGATACCGCCCGTCGCCGCCAGCGACCGCGGCACGCCGGTGCCATCGGTCATGGCATGAAAGGCCGCAAGCTGCGCCTCGTTCATCGGATGGTCCGGCTCGTCGGCGCAGGCCAGATGCGACATCAGCAATTCAGGGCCAGCGTCCAGCACGAAAGGCGCCGCCGCCTCCCATTCCGCCTCTTCCATGCCCAGCCGGTTCATGCCGGTGTCCAACTGCACGCCAAAGGCATGGCCGGGCAGCGATTCCAGATGGCGCGTGACCTGTTCAAGGCTGTTGAGCATCGGTGTCAGGTCCAGATCGCCGATCATCTCGGTATCGCCCGCCATATGGCCGGACAGGATGCAGATTTGCGGCCCCGGTCCCAAAGCCTGCCGCACTGCCGCGCCCTCTTCCGAGGCGGCAACGAAAAATCGCCGCGCCCCGGCCCGCGCCAGCGCCCGCGCCACGCGGCCCGCGCCCAAGCCATAGGCATCCGCCTTCACCACCCCCGCCGTCTGCACGCCGGAGGCCGAAGCCTTGTCGAGCGCGCGCCAGTTGGCCGCGATCGCGTCGAGATCAATTGTCAGGGTTCCAGTAGCCATGCCCGGGTTTTGACAGCCCCGTGCGCGGGGTCAAGGGGAAATCCTCAGAGCGGGGCGGGCTTGAGGGGCATCGAGCCCCCCAAGCCCGCGCTGCCGCGGAAAACCGCCGGGCCGTGGTGCGGGCGGTCGCTCCGCCGGGAGTATTTTGCAAGGTGCAAATGCCATGAGGTGGCCTCTTTGCGCCCGGTCCTGATTTGCACCTTTTGAAATACTCCGGGGTCCGGGGCGGCGCCCCGGGGGTGGGCGTCAGCGCGCCGCTCAGAACCCCACGTCGCCGCCGCCGCCCTGCCAGGGTTTGGCGAGGTTGCCGAAGCGGGTGAAGCGGCCTTCGAAGCTGAGTTCGACCGAGCCGATCGGGCCGTGGCGCTGCTTGCCGATGATGACCTCGGCCTTGCCATGGACCTGTTCCATGGTGGCTTGCCAGGCCGCCATCTTTTCCAGCTCGTGATCGCCGGGTTTTTCGCGTTCCTTGTAGTATTCGTCGCGGTAGACGAACATCACCACATCGGCGTCCTGTTCGATGGAGCCGGATTCCCGCAGGTCGCTGAGTTGCGGGCGCTTGTCTTCGCGGCTTTCGACCTGACGGGAGAGCTGCGACAGGGCGATGACCGGGATGTTCAGCTCCTTGGCGATGGCCTTCAGCCCTTGGGTGATTTCCGAAACCTCTTGCACCCGGTTCTGTTCGCTGCCCTTGGACGAGCCTTTCAGCAGTTGCAGATAGTCGATCACCAGAAGGTCAAGCCCCTGCGTCCGTTTCAGCCGCCGCGCCCGGGCGGCGACCTGGCTGATCGGCAGGGCGGGGGTGTCGTCGATATAGAGCGGGCAGTTTTCCAGCGCCTTGGCGGCTTCGACGAAGCGGCGGAACTCGCCCTCGGTCATGTCGCCGCGCCGGATTTGTTCGGACGGCACTTCCGAGGCTTCCGACAGGATCCGGGCGGCCAGTTGTTCGGCGCTCATTTCAAGGCTGAAGAAGCCGACCGCGCCGCCTTCGACCGCGCCTTCGCTGCCATCGGGCTTGCGACCGCGGCGATAGGCTTTGGCGACATTGAAGGCGATGTTGGTGGCCAGCGAGGTCTTGCCCATCGAGGGGCGCCCGGCCAGGATCAGCAGGTCGCTTTCATGCAGGCCGCCCAGCTTCTTGTCGAGATCGACAAGCCCGGTCGAAATCCCGGCAAGGCCGCCGCCGCGCTGATAGGCGGCATTCGCCACATTCACAGCGTCGGTTACCGCCTTGAGAAAGCTTTGAAATCCACGTTCGGCCACACCCTGTTCGCCCAGCTTGTAAAGCTTCTGCTCGGCTTCGGTGATCTGTTCCTTCGGTTCGTTGGCCACATCCACCTTGGCGGCCTTCGCGGCGATGTCGCGGCCAAGCGCGATCAGTTCCCGCCGCACCGCCAAATCATAGATCATCTGGGCATAGTCGCGCGCCGCAAAGGCGGAAATCGCCGCCCCCGCCAGTCGCACCAGATAGGCCGGGCCGCCGAGTTCGCGCAGCCCCTCATCCTCTTCGAAGAAGGGTTTCAGCGTGACAGGGCTGGCCAGCGCATTCTTGAGGATGCGCGCGGCGGCCTTCTGAAAGATGCGCTGATGCACCGGGTCAAAGAAATGCTCGGCCTTCACCAGCGAGGAGATGCGGTCATAGACATCGTTATTGGTCAGGATTGCGCCCAGAAGCTGCTGCTCTGCCTCGATATTATGGGGCAGAACCTCGGCTTCGGCGGCGGGCGCCGCAGCAGCGGTCGTGGCGGGGGCCAGAGGCAGGGCAGGGCGCAGCGTGGCAATCTCGGTCATCTGATCCTCCGTCGGAAGCCGTGGGATTAGCCTCTGGTCAGGGCGCCATGCAATGGCGAACAAAGCTGTGGACAAGGCCGGGAGGCGGGATCGTCCCCTGCATCTTTGCGGCCTCAGCCTACCACATCTTGCGGGCGGCGGGCGGCATATATCCAGCGCAGCGATTCGGACGGCGGGTTATCCCCAAACCGTCCACAGCCGCTTCCCCGGTTATTTTGCGCCGGTTATTTGGCGCGGGCCGCCTGCCAGGCGCGGGGATCGGTCAGGAACTTCTCCACCTCGTTCAGGGTGGCCGCGTCAAAGGCGCCGGATTGGCGGGCCTCGGCCAGAACGTCCCACCAGGTGCAAAGATGCAGAAGCTGCACGCCATGCGCCGCCAGCCGGTCGGTCGTCTCGGGGAAGATGCCGTAGTAGAAGATCACGGCCGTATGGCCGCAGGTGGCGCCGGTTTCGCGGATCGCATCGACGAAAGACAGTTTCGAGCCGCCATCGGTCGTCAGATCCTCGACCAGCAGCACGCGCTGGCCTTCGGTCATCGCCCCTTCGATGCGGGCATTGCGGCCATAACCCTTGGGCTTCTTGCGCACATAGGTCATCGGCAGGGCCAGACGTTCGGCCACAAGGGCGGCAAAGGGGATGCCCGCCGTCTCGCCCCCGGCGATATTGTCAAAGGCTTCCATCCCTGCGTCGCGCATCACGGTGACGGCCAGAAAATCCATCAAGGTCGAGCGGATGCGCGGGTAAGAGATCAGCTTGCGGCAGTCGATATAGGTCGGGCTGGGCAGCCCCGAAGCCAGCGTGAACGGCGTTTCGGCGTTGAAATGCACCGCCTTGATTTCCAGCAGGGCGCGGGCGGTCAGGCGGGCGATTTCCTCACGCGGGGGGAAGGTCGAGGGGATCATGGCAACTCTCTTTCGCTTGGCGGTTTCATCTTGGCCCAAATATCCCCGCCGGAGGCTTCTGCGGCGGATGCCGGACGCTCCGCGGGGGATATTTTTGCCAAGATGAAATCAGCTTTCCACATGCCAATGCACCGGAAAGCCGGGGTTGAAGACGGTGACGGGCCCCGCCTCGGTGAAGATCTTTTCGGGAAAGCTTTGCGGCTGTTCATGCTTGACCAGCCGCAGACGGGTTTCATTCGCGGGCAGCCGGTAGAAGGCCGGGCCGTTGAGGCTGGCAAAAGCTTCCAGCCGGTCGAGCGCGCCTTCTTCCTCGAACACATGTGCCAGAAGGGGCAGGGTGTTGGTGGCGGTAAAGCAACCGGCGCAGCCGCAGGCATGTTCCTTGAGCGCATCGACATGCGGCGCGGAATCGGTGCCGAGGAAATAGGCCGGGTGGCCCGAGGTGGCGGCGCGGCGCAGCGCAAGCCGGTGCTTTTCCCGCTTGGCCACCGGCAGGCAGTAGTAGTGCGGCTTGATCCCGCCGACGAGGATATGGTTGCGGTTGATGATCAGGTGATGGGTGGTGATCGTCGCGGCCAGATGGGCGCCACCGGCGGCGGCATAGGCCACGCCTTCCTCGGTGGTGATATGTTCCATCACCACGCGCAAGTCCGGCAGGCGGCGGCGGAGCGGGTCCAGCACGGTGTCGATGAAGACCGCCTCGCGGTCGAAGATATCAACCTCGGGGGTGACCACTTCGCCATGGGTGCAGAGCGGCAGGCCGATTTCGGCCATTTTCTCCAGAACCGGCATCACGCGGTCCAGATCGCGCACGCCGCCGTGGCTGTTGGTGGTGGCGCCCGCCGGGTAAAGCTTGACGGCCTTGACCAGACCGCTCGCCGCGGCGGCGGCGACATCGGCGGGGTCGGTGTCTTCGGTCAGGTAAAGCGTCATCAGCGGCTCGAACCGGGCGCCTTCGGGCATGGCGGCCAGGATGCGGTCGCGGTAGGCGGCGGCCTGCGCGCCGGTGACGACCGGCGGCACCAGATTGGGCATGATGATGGCGCGGGCAAAATGGCGGGCCGTTTCCGGCAGCACCCCTTGCAGCATCGCGCCGTCGCGCAGGTGCAGGTGCCAGTCATCGGGGCGGCGGAGGGTGATTTTCTGGGTCATGCCCAGCCCCTAGCGCAGCTTTGCCCGCTTTTCCAGATGGCAGGCGGGGGATGGCGCGGAATCCTCGCGGGGACGCAAAGTTTGTTTGCTGCAATGGTCGCACTGGCGCCCGCCGCGACGACCTGCGTAAGCTTGGCCCTGAACAGGCACCGGACAGGCCCGGAACAGGACGGAGAAATTGATGCGCATTCCCGATATGCAGGACATGTTCCTGCCCGCGATGGAGGCCGGGCTGATGCTGGCCGAGGCGCAGGTGGTCATCGCCCTGCGGCTGGCGGGGCTGGCCGGACTTTGGCCGGTCGATCAGGATGAAGGCTTGATCATGGTGGCCGAAAAGGTCGAGGCGGGCCATGCCTCGGCCGCCGCAGCGCTTTGGGCCGGGATGGGCGGGGCCACGGCGGGCGAGGTGGCGCTGGCCGCCATCGCCCCCCTGCGCGACCGCACCCGCGCCAATGCTCGCCGCCTGATGGGGGAATGAGCTATGCGGGCAGCGGTCCTGTTGCTGTTTCTGGCCTTGCCGGCAGGCGCGCAGGAGGTGGATTGCACCAATGCGATGGCCCAGCAGGAGATGAATTTCTGCGCCGAGCAGGACTATCTCGAAGCGGATGCCGCGCTGAATGACGCCTATAAACAGGCCCGTGCCGCGATGAAGGCGCTGGACGCCGATCTGCCTGCCGGGGATCAGGGGGCCGAAGCGGCGCTTTTGGCGGCGCAGCGGGCCTGGCTGCCCTATCGGGATGCCGCCTGCGCCAGCGAAGGCTGGATGATGCATGGCGGCAGCGCCGAACCCTTGGTGGTTTACGGCTGCCTTGCCACGCTGACGCGGCAGCGCACGCAGGATCTGCTTTATCTGGTGGAAGGGTTCTGACGCCTGCTCAGAGGCTTTGCTGCCCGACCGGAGCCCCGGCCTGAACCCCGTCTTCGGCCTTGCGCAGCAGTTTCTCCAGCCGCCGGGCAAAACGCGGGGCGCGCAGCCGCCGGGTGACCGACCGGCAGACCGAAATCGCAAGGCCGCGCCGCCCCTTATCTTCGGCCCGGTCAAGAATGGCCTGCAGATAGGGCGCGAAATCGCGGCGGCGGCGCCAGAGGCGGGCAAAGCTGAACCGGCCCAGCTTGCCCTGCATCGCCAGATCGACCAGCTCGGGCAGCACCCCCATATGGGCCAGCGCCCATTCGATCCGCCCGCCCATCAGCGGCGCCTTGAGAACGGTCACCCAAGGCGCGCGGAACAGGGCGGCGTGCATCGCCTCTTCGCTGACCATGGGGTCGTGGATCAGCACCACATGCCCCGCACCTTCGGTCATCTCGGGCGCATAGCCATAACGTGAGGTGAAATCGAGCCGCCGCGCGCTGCGGTGCCGCTTGTCCCAACCCGCCTGTGCCGGGTCGAGCGTGGCGCAGGGGCTGATCGCCAGAACCTGCGCACCGGGGGCGGTGACGGCAAAGGCGCAGGCGGCATGGGCGCCCATGCCGGCGCCGTAAAACAGCACGCGGTCGAAATCCTCAAAGAAAGCCTCATCGACCAGCCGGTCGAAAAAGGCATAGACCGCCGGGTCGCGGAACCATGTCTCCCCCTCGGCGAGAAGCGACAGATGCGACCAGCCCTGCGCCTGCGCCAGGGGTTGGCCCAGCGGCATCTGGCCGGGGCGGGCGCGGGCGGAACCGATGGTTTCAAAACTCACCAGCAGGGTGGTGCCGGCATCGGTGAAAAAGGCGTAATGGTCGGGCCCCAGCGGTTCGACATAGCCTTCCTCTGCCGTCATCGCCTCAAGTGCGGCGATCCAGGTGCGGCGATCGGTTGCTTGGGATGCCAGAAAGGCGGGATCGGTCCGGGTCTGGACCGGCGCATCATGATCGGACATCAGGCAACCTTTGGCACAAAAACGTCAGGAGGGGCGGGCGGGAACTGTCTGTTAGTTTCGTCGCAGCCGCAGAGTCGGACAAGCGAAATTGTGTCGCAAAAGTGTCCCGCGCTGCGGACAGTCCGGCTGGATTGTTTCAGAAAATCCCGAATTGGCACAACTTTGATATGAATTTTTTGGATTGCGGATCGACTCTCTGGCGAAAATGTGGCGGCGCATTGCAGAAAAAGACAGGTTTAAGGAAGACGCTTCTACCTATGCGTGCGGTCGCGGCAGGGCGCCGGATGGTGCGCACGGGGTGGGGCGGGGCCTCTGGCCGAGGCCTCCGGCGGGAGTATTTGGCAAGGTGCAGATGCCGGGTCATGCTGCTTAGGTCGCAGAGGGCGCGGCCGGGATTGACCCTGCGCGGCGGCCCGGCCAGCATGGCGCAGCCTGAGGAGGAGGCCCCGCCGTGACAGTTCTTCCCGATACGATTGACGCCGTCGAGGCACTTCTGGCGCGTGAAGGCTATGTGGCGGCGCGCTCGCTGGCTTGCGTGGTGTTTCTGGCGCTGCGTCTGGGCAAGCCGCTGTTTCTTGAGGGCGAGGCCGGGGTGGGCAAGACCGAGATCGCCAAGGTTCTGGCGCAGGCTCTGGGCCGCCGCCTGATCCGGCTGCAATGCCATGAGGGGCTGGATGCGGCGAGCGCGGTGGCGGAATGGAATTTTGCCGCGCAGATGATCGCCATCCGTGCCGGCGAGGCGGCAGGCATGGCGGAGGGGCGGGCGAGCCTTTTCACCGAGGACTATCTGATTGAGCGGCCCCTGCTGGCCGCGATGCGACCGCAGCCGGGCGGGGCGCCGGTGCTGCTGATCGACGAGCTGGACCGCACGGATGAACCCTTTGAGGCGTTTCTGCTGGAGGCGCTTTCCGAGTTTCAGGTGACCATTCCCGAGCTTGGCACCATCCGCGCGCCCGAGCCGCCCATCGTGATCCTGACGTCGAACCGCACGCGCGAGGTGCATGACGCGCTCAAGCGGCGGTGTCTGTATCATTGGGTGGATTATCCGGGCTATGAGCGCGAGCTGGAGATCCTGAACGCGAGGGTGCCGCAGGCGGCGGCGGAATTGTCGCGGCAGGTGGTGGCCTTCGTGCAGCGGCTGCGCGGCGAGGATCTGTTCAAGAAGCCGGGCGTGGCCGAGACCATCGACTGGGCGAAATGCCTGCTGGCGCTGGATGTGGTCACCCTCTCGCCCGAGGTGATTGCCGATACTTTGGGGGCGCTTCTGAAATATCAGGACGATATCCAGAAAATCTCGGGCCATGAGGCGGGCCGCCTGCTGGACGAGGTCCGCAAGGGGCTGGCGGCATGACCCCGGGGCTGACCGTTCTTGAGGTGGAGCCGGGGATACTGGCCTTCTGGCAGGGGCGGGACGGCCTTCGTTTTGCCGAAGGGGAGAATTGGGTGGATGACGGGGCGCTGTCGCTGGGCATCGCCTCTTATGCGCTGACGGCGGGGGATCGGGGAATCGTCTATGACACTCATGTCAGCCCCGCCCATGGCCGCGCCATCCGGGCCGAACTGGAGCGGCGGGGGGTGCGGCACATGACGGTGGTGCTGTCGCATTGGCATCTGGACCATGTGGCGGGGACCGAAGCCTTTGCCGATTGCGAGATCATCGCCAATCCGCGCACCCTTGCCCATTTGCAGGCCCATAAGGCCGGGATCGAGGATGGCAGCTTTCACGGTGCGCCGGCGATCTGCCCGCTGATCCTGCCGGAGCGGATCTTTGACGGGCGGCTGGTGCTGGAGCTGGGCGGCGCGCGGGTGGAATTGCTGACCGCCAACATCCACAGCGACGATGCCACGGTGATCTGGCTGCCGGAACGGCGGGTGCTGCTGGCGGGCGATACGGTGGAGGATTGCGTGACATGGGTCAGCGAACCGGAGGGGTTCGCGGCCCATCTGGCCGACCTCGCCCGGCTGGCGGCGCTGGGGCCGGATCGGGTGTTGCCCAACCATGGCAGCCCCGAGGTGATTGCCGCAGGAGGCTATGGCCCCGGCCTGCTGACGGCCACCGCCGACTACATCCGCCGCCTGCAAGCTTCGGGCGGTGATCCGGCCCTGACGATGGCCGAAGCCATGGCGCCGCATCTGGACAACGGCACCCTGCGCTGGTTCGACCCCTACCTTGCGGTCCATGCGCAGAATCTGGCCCGGGTCGCCGCGCTGACATGACGGTGGCCGACCTGCCTGCCGAGGGCAAGCTTGCCCGCAACATCACCCATTTCGCCCGCGCCCTGCGCCGCGCCGGGCTGCCCATCGGGCCGGGCCGGGTGATCGAGGCGGTGCGGGCGGTAGAGGTAGCGGGCTTCACCGAACGCGAGGATTTCTACTGGACGCTGCACGCCGTCTTCGTCTCGCGTCCCGAAGAGCGGGCGGTGTTCCGGCAGGTGTTCCGGCTTTACTGGCGCGATCCGCAGTTTCTGGAGCAGATGATGTCCTTCCTGCTGCCGCAGGTCCGCGGCAGCCAGCCCGAACGTGCCGCCGATGCCGCCGAGAAACGCGCGGCCGAGGCGCTCTTGGACGGGGCCGGGCCGGAACCGCCGCCCTTGCCCGAAGGGATGGAGCAAGACGACGCGCAGATCGAGATCGACGCCACCGCCACCGCCAGCGCCGAAGAGCGGCTGAAGACGCTGGATTTCGAACTGATGTCGGTGGCCGAGATGGCCGAGGCGAAGCAGATGCTGGCGCGGCTCGCGCTGCCGGTGGCGCCCCTGACCACGCGGCGGCTGGCCGCCACCGCGCGGGGGCGGCTGATCGACGCGCGCGGCTCGATGCGGGCGGCGCTGCGTTCGGGCGGCGAGATGCTGACGCTCAAACACCTCAAACGGCGGCAGCGCTGGCCCAATCTGGTGGTGATCTGCGACATTTCCGGCAGCATGAGCCAGTATTCCCGCATGGTGCTGCATTTCATCCATGCCGTGGCCAACCGCAAGGGGCAGGGCTGGGCGCGGGTCCATGCCTTTACCTTCGGCACAAGGCTGACCAACATCACCCGGCATCTGCGGGCGCGCGACGTGGACCTTGCGCTGAAAGCGGCGGGGGCAGAGGCGCAGGACTGGTCCGGCGGCACGCGGATCGGCGCCTGCCTGCACGCCTTCAACCGCGACTGGTCGCGCCGGGTGCTGGGGCAGGGCGCCGTCGTGCTGCTGATCACCGACGGGCTGGACCGTGACGATGCGGCGCTTCTGGCGCGCGAGGCCGAGCGGCTGCACCTGTCGGCGCGGCGGCTGGTCTGGATCAACCCCTTGCTGCGTTGGGACGGGTTTGCGCCCCGGGCGGCGGGAATCCGCGCGCTCTTGCCCCATGTGGACAGTTTCCGCGCCGGCCATTCCGTTGCCTCGCTCGAAGGGTTGGGGCGGGTGATCTCCGACCCCGGCGATGGCGGCGAAAAAGCCCGGCTGATGCGGTTGATGGGCGATAACCGGGCCGGATCAATCGGAGTTTAGCCGCTGATATGGCATAACAGGGCCGATCGGTTCTTTACCTTGCGCCGAAGCCCCGTGCATTTTGCATGTCATGGAATCGGCGGGGCCTGTCGGGAACCGGAAAGGAATTTCGATGCGTAAACTTCTCACTTCGACGGCGGCATTGTCGCTGGCTTTCTCTGGCGTGCAGCCTTGGCCCCTTCTGGCCCAGACCCTGACCGGCGACGGCAGCGTGGTTGCGGCAGACGGCACCGTGCTTTGCACCCCCACCGCCGAGGCGGCTTGCGATCCGGCCGATTACCACGATCAGGCCATGGCGATCGAAGATGCGATGCGCGCCGCCGAAGAGGCCGCCGCTGCCGAGGCGGCGGCTGCGGAACAAGCCGCTGCCGAGGCTGCCGCTGCCGAACAAGCTGCCGCTGAACAAGCCGCGGCGGAGGCTGCTGCCGCTGAACAGGCCGCAGCGGAAGCTGCCGCTGCCGAGCAGGCCGCCGCCGAACAAGCTGCTGCCGAAGCTGCGGCTGCGGAACAGGCCGCCGCCGAACAGGCCGCTGCGGAAGCTGCGGCTGCGGAACAGGCCGCCGCCGAACAAGCCGCTGCGGAAGCTGCCGCCGCCGAACAAGCTGCCGCCGAGCAGGCTGCGGCTGAGGCAGCCGCTGCTGAACAAGCCGCCGCCGATCAGGCCGCTGCGGAAGCTGCCGCTGCGGAACAAGCCGCCGCCGAGCAAGCCGCGGCAGAGGCTGCCGCCGCACAGGCCGAAGCCGATGCCAAGGCTGCGGCAGAGGCCGCACCCGAAGAGGCCACCACCGAAGAACCGGCCCCCGAGGCGGTAACCGAGGAACCGGCGCCGGAAGCCGCGACCGAAGAACCCGCGCCCGAGGTGACCACCGAGGAGCCCGCCCCCGAAACGGCGACCGAAGCCGCCCCGGAGGCTGCCGTCGAGGAAGTCGTGCCGGAAGTGACCCCCGAGGTGGCCCCCGAGGCCGACGCGCAGGCCACGACGGAAACCACCGCCGAAACCACCCCTGAAACCGCCGCCGAAACCCCGGCAGAGCCGGTGGCCGAGCCGACCCTGACCCTGCCCGATCCGGCCGTTGTCGAACCCGATCCGGCCGCCGGCCTGCGCGTGGCCGATCCGGTCCCCGCCGAAGAGGCCACCCCGGTCGATGCCCCGGTTCCGACCGAGGCCGAGGTCGAGACCCTTTCGACCATCCTTGCCGAACCCGGCGCGCTTGACCCCACCGCGCTTGAGGCTTCGGCGGCCTTTGCCGCCCCCAGCTCGGACGCCCATCAGGCGACTTCCGGCGCCGAGGCCGCGGCCACGACCGAGACCGACCCGAACGCCGCCACCCATCCGACGCCCGAGGTCCGCACCCTTGGCAGCGTTCTGGTGGAAACCGTCGGTGAAGACGGCACCCGCCGCTCGGATCAGGAATTCACCGCGCCGCCGGTGGCCTTGGCCGATGGCAAGAAATCCGGCCTGTCGAACCTTGAAAAGGTCGGCCTTGTCGCGCTGGGCGCGCTGGTGGTCGGTGCCATCATCAACGAAGGCCGCAAGGATGAACGCCGCGTGGTCTCGAACACCGGCGACCGGATTGTGGTGCTGAAACCCGATGGCACCTATCAGGTCTACAAGGACGATGACGCCACGCTGCGCCGCCCCGGCTCGACCGTGCGGACCGAAACCTACCGTGACGGTTCGACCCGCACCATCGTCGAACGCGCCGACGGCACGCAGATCGTGACGATCCGCGATGCCTCGGGCCGGGTGCTGCGCCGGGCGCAATATGACAGCCGGGGCCGCGAACTGGTGCTGATCGACGATTTCTGGGAAGAAGAGCCGGTCGTCGTCTCGAAACTGCCGCGTCCGAAGAAAGAGCGGGTGACCATCTCGGCCAAGGACGAGAATGCCGCGCTCAAGGCGGCGCTTGCCGCGAAAGAGGCCAAGAAGGCCGGCCGCAGCTTTACCCTGCGCCAGATCCGCGAAATCCCCGAAGTGCGCGCCCTTGCCGCCACGATCGACGTGGAGCGGATCACCTTCGACAGCGGCTCTTCCGCGATCAAGGCCGGTGAGGCCGAGAATCTGGCCGAACTGGGCAGCCTGATGCAGGATCTGCTGGATGCCAACCCCGGCGAGGTCTTCCTGATCGAAGGCCACACCGATGCCGTGGGCAATGCCGCGATGAACCTTGCGCTGTCGGACCGCCGGGCGGAATCGGTGGCGCTGGCCCTGACCGAATATTTCGACATCCCGCCGGAAAACATGGTGGTGCAGGGCTATGGTGAGGCGGAATTGCTGATCGACACGCAAAAGGACGAACGCCGCAACCGCCGCGTCGCCGTGCGGGTGATCACGCCCCTGATGAAGGTGGCCAAGGGCGGCTGAGACCGTTTGACAGACCAGACGCCCGCAGAGGAAACTCTGCGGGCGTTGTCATGTCTGCCCGACCTTTGGACAGTGGTCAGCCCACCCGCAATCGGGCAGGATGGCCGTGAATGGGGGGAGCCATGGAACAGGACCGCATTGCCGAAATTGCGCTGGACTGGCACCGGCAGGGCCGGGGGGCCGTGCTGGCGACCGTGGTGGAAACCTGGGGGTCCGCCCCGCGCCAGCCGGGCAGCCAGCTTGTGGTGTCGGGCGACGGGCAGATGATGGGCTCGGTCTCGGGCGGCTGTGTCGAGGGCGCGGTGGTGACCGAAGCCGGTGAGGCGCTGGCCGACGGGCAAAGCCGCCTTTTGACCTTCGGGGTCAGCGACGAGACCGCCTTTGCCGTGGGGCTGGCTTGCGGCGGCACCATCCGGGTGCTGGTGGAGCCTGTGGGCGCGGCTTTGCCCGAACCGCTTCTCGCCGAACTTGTCGTCGCGCGGGCGGCACGGCGCCCGGTGGCCTATGCCGTGAACCTGACCGACTGGTCGCGTGCGCTGCTGGCGCCCGGGCAGGACGGTGCCGCAGATGCCCGGCTGCGCAGCGACAAGGCCGGACCGGAAGAGGATGGCCGCTTCATCGCGCCGCACAACCCGCCCTTGCGGCTGGTGGTGGTGGGGGCGGTGCATATCGCGCAGGCGCTCTTGCCGATGGCGCGGGCCTGCGGCTATGACCCGGTGCTGATCGACCCCCGCGGCGCCTTCGGCTCGGCCGAGCGGTTCCCGGGGGAGGTCATTCTTGAGGATTGGCCGGATGAGGCGCTGGCGGCGCTGGCGCCCGATCCGCGCATGGCGGTGGTTACGCTGACCCATGACCCCAAGCTTGACGATCCGGCGCTGCGGATCGCCCTGCGCTCGCCCGCCTTCTATATCGGCTGCCTCGGCTCGACCCGCACCCATGCCAAACGGCTGGACCGGCTGCGCGCCGAAGGGTTTACCGAGGCGGAGCTGGCGCGCATCCATGCCCCGGTCGGGCTGGATATCGGCGCCAAATCTCCCGCGGAAATCGCGCTCTCGGTGATGGCAGAGGTGACGCGGGTGCTGAGGAAGGGCGCATGATCTTCGGCGCTGTGCCGCTGGAGCGGGCGCTGGGCGCCATTCTGGCGCATTCGCTGCCGCTCGCGGGTGGGCGGCTGCGCAAGGGGGCGCTGCTGGGGGCCGAGGATCTGGCGCTGTTGCGCGCCGAAGGGGTGAGCCACGTCACCGTGGCGCAACTGGAGCCCGGCGATCTGGCCGAGGATGTGGCGGCGGCGCGGCTGGCGGCGGCGCTGGTGCCCGATCCGGCGGGGCAGGGGCTGCGGATCGGCCCGGCGGCCACCGGCCGGGTGAACCTGAACGCCGAAGGCCCCGGCGTGGTCGAGGTGGATGCCGATGCGGTGCTGCGGCTGAACCGCATTCATCCGGCCATCACCCTTGCCACCCTCGCGCCGCTGACCCGGGTGACGGCGGGGACGCTGGCCGGAACCGTCAAAATCATCGCCTATGCCGTGCCTGAGGCGGCGCTGGCCGCCGCCTGTGACGCCGCCCGGGGCGCCTTGCGCCTGCGTCCGGTGCAGATGCAGACGGCGGGGCTGATCCTGACCGAAGTGCCCGGGCAGGAGGCAAAGCTGACCGCCAAGGGCCGCCGCGCGGTGGAGGCGCGGCTTTCCGCCTTGGGGATGGGTCTGGCCGGGGTCGCCGTGGTGCCGCATGACAGCGCCGCCATCGCCGATGCGCTGCAAAGCCTGCCCGGCGACATCGCGCTGATCCTGACCGGCTCGGCCACCTCGGACCTTTACGACACGGCGCCGCAGGCGGTGCGGGCGGCGGGCGGCACTGTGGCGCGCTTTGGAATGCCGGTTGATCCGGGCAATCTGTTGTTTCTGGGCGCGCAGGGCGGCCGTCCGGTGATCGGCCTGCCCGGTTGCGCCCGCAGCCCGGCGCTGAACGGCGCCGATTGGGTGCTGGAGCGGCTGGCCTGCGGGCTGGCGGTCGGCGATGACGACATCGCGGCAATGGGGGTGGGCGGGTTGCTCAAGGAAATCCCGACCCGCCCACAGCTGCGCGAACCGCGGCGTTAATGCCGGGCGCGCGCCTGCCGGATCAGCGACCAGGTGTAGATCACCAGCGCCGCCCAGATCATCGGAAAGGCAATCGCCCGGGCGCGGCCGAACGGCTCGCCAAACAGGAAGACCGCCGTCAGAAAGATCATCGTCGGCGCGATATATTGCATGATCCCTATGGTCGAAAGCCGCAAGAGCTTGGCCCCGTTGGCATAAAGCATCAGGGGCACCGCCGTCACCACGCCGCAGCCCGCCAAGAGCGCCGTCACGCCAGCCCCGCCGCCAAAGCTGCTCTGCCCGGTCGCCACCAGCCAGCCGCAATAGCCGATGGCCAGCGGCAGCAACAGCATCACCTCCAGCGTAAAGCCCTGATTGGGCCCCAGCGGCAGCGATTTCTTGAAATAGGCATAAAAGCCCCAAGTCAGCGTCAGGCTCAGGGCGACGAGGGGCAGGCGCCCCTGTTCCCATGTCAGCATCGCCACCGCCACGGCGGCCAGCCCGATGGCCGCCCATTGCGCCGGGCGCAGCTTTTCGCCCAAAAGGACCGCGCCCAGAAACACGCTGAACAAAGGGTTGATGTAATAGCCCAGCGCCGCCTCAAGCGCATGGCCGGTCTGGATCGCCCAGACATAGATCGCCCAATTGACCGAGATCAGCGCCGCCGTAATCGCCGCCATCCCCAGAAGGCGCGGGTTGCGCAGGGCCGCGCGCAGATCGTCGGTGCGCCCCAGCCAGACCAGAATCGCCAGCGCCACCGGCACCGACCACAGGATGCGGTGGGCCAGCACCTCCAGCGTCGGCACATCGGCCAGCGCCTTCATGTAAAGGGGCAGAAAGCCCCAAAGCAGATAGGCGGCCAAGGCATAGCCAAAGCCCTTCAGGCTGTCGCCGCTGTCAGGAGAGGAAGGTTGCGTCATGCCGCCTGCCTATCCGCTGGACCTGCCGCTTTCCAATGCAAAGTTGTGACCCGAACAATGCCGGTTCGTCATGCATCGGGCAGCGACCACCCCGGCGGGGCCAGGTCAAACCCGGCAAACCGGAACCCCGGCGAGACGGTGCAGGACACCAGCGTATAGGCGCCCAGCGGCCGCGCGGCCTGCCAATGGCCGGCGGGCACCACAATCTGCGGCGCCTCGCCCGCCAGAACATCGGGGCCAAGGCGGTGATGCCGGGCTGCTGTCTGACCCAGCGACAGGATCAGCGGCGCCCCGGCGTGCCAGAGCCAGATTTCATCGGCATCGACGCGGTGCCAATGGCTGACCTCGCCCGCCCGCAGCAGGAACAGAATGGCGGTGCCGCTGGCCCGGCCCGCCACCTCGGGGCCGACCCAGGTCTGCCGATACCAGCCGCCCTCGGGATGCGGCCGCAAGTCCAGCCGCGCGATGATCTCTTCTGCCCGGTCCATCCGGTCCCCTTCCGTTTGCCGCGCCAGAATGGCAGCATCGCCCCCCATGACAAGTGCGCAAACCATTCTGATCCTTGGTGCCGGGCTGATCGGTGCCACCCTCGCCTGGCGGCTGGCCCGGGCGGGCCATGCCGTGACCGTGCTTGAGGCGGGCCTGCCCGCCGGGGCCGCCTCGGGCCGCAGTTTCGGCTGGATCAACGCCAGCTATTTCGCCTCCGAAGCGCATTTTCACCTGCGCCACCGGGCGATGCAGGCGCATCACCGGATGGCGATTGATTTGGGAGAGACCGGCCACCGCTGGACCGGCTGCCTGTGGTGGGAGGAAGAGGGGGCGGCACTGGACCGCGCGGCAGAGGGGCTGACCGCGCTGGGCTATCCGCTGCAACGCCTGACCCGGGCCGAGGTGGCGGCGCGCGTGCCCGCGCTGGCCGCACCGCCCGAAGCGGCGCTGTGGTTTCCCGGCGAAGGCGCCGTCGATGCCGCCGCGCTGACCCGGCGGCTGTTGCAGGCGGCGGCGGATCACGGCGCGCGGCTCTGGTCCGGTTGCGCCGCGCGGCGGCTGATCGTCCGGGGCGGGCGTCTGGCGGGGGCGATGACGGATCAGGGGCCGGTCATGGCCGATCAGGTGGTGCTTTGCACCGGCACCGCCACGCCGGAACTGTTGGCCCCGCTGGGCCTGACCTTCCCCATGCTGCGCCGCCCCGGCCTGATCCTGCGCAGCCGCCCGGTGGCCGCCCGCATCGGCCCGATCCTTGCCAGCCCGGGGCAGGAACTGCGGCAGGATGGGGCGGGCCGCCTGCTCGCCCCCGCCAGTGCGGCGCATCAGGCCGACAGCGCTGAGAGGATCGCCGACCTGCCCGGCGCGTTGGCCGAAGCGACCTTGACCCGCCTGCGCGCCCTGCTGCCCGGCCTGGGGATCGAGCCGGAAGAGGTGATTGCCGCCGACCGCCCGGTGCCGGGCGACGGGCTGCCCGCGCTGGGACCGCTGCCCGGGCTGGAGGGCGGCTGGCTGGCGGTGCTGCATTCGGGGGTGACACTGGCGCCTTTGGTGGGCGAGTTGCTGGCGGGCGACATCGCGGGGCAACAGGCCGCCGAACTCGCGCCCTTCCGTCCGGCCCGGCTGATGTGAAAGGGGCGCCCGCAGGCGCCCCCAAAATTCTTCGAGTAATTTTGCAAGGATTTTGGAAAATCCTTGGCCCTTCCGTCAGCCCTTCAGGATGCTGCGGCCGGCGTATTCCGCCGTCTCGCCCAGCATTTCCTCAATGCGGATCAGTTGGTTATATTTCGCCAGCCGGTCCGACCGCGACAGCGAGCCGGTCTTGATCTGGCCGCAGTTGGTGGCGACCGCCAGATCGGCAATCGTGCTGTCTTCCGTCTCGCCCGAGCGATGCGACATCACATTGGTATAGCGGGCACGGTGGGCCATATCCACGGCTTGCAGGGTTTCGGTCAGGGTGCCGATCTGGTTGACCTTGACCAGCATCGAGTTTGCAACGCCCTTGCGGATGCCCTCGGCCAGACGGCGCGGGTTGGTTACGAAAAGGTCGTCGCCCACCAGTTGCACCTTGCCGCCCAGACGGTCGGTGAGCAGCTTCCACCCCTCCCAATCGTCTTCCGAGCAGCCGTCTTCGATCGAGATGATCGGGTAATCCGCCGCCAGCGCGGCAAGGAAATCGACATTCTGTTCGATGGTCAGCGACTTGCCTTCGCCCTTCATCTCATACTTGCCGCCGCGGAAATATTCGGTCGCGGCGCAGTCGAGCGCGAGGTAGATATCCTCGCCGGGTTTGTAACCGGCCTTTTCGATGGATTTCAGAATGAAATCAAGCGCGTCTCGGGCAGAGTTCAGGTTGGGGGCAAAGCCGCCCTCATCACCGATGCCGGTGTTATGGCCCGCCGCCTGAAGCTCTTTCTTCAGGGTATGGAACACTTCGGACCCCATGCGCACCGCCTCGCGGATGTCTTGCGCACCCACCGGCATGATCATGAATTCCTGAATGTCGATCGGGTTGTCGGCATGTTCGCCGCCGTTGATGATGTTCATCATCGGCACCGGCAGAACCCGGGCCGAAGTGCCGCCGACATAGCGGTAGAGCGGCTGGTTCGAGAATTCCGCCGCCGCCTTGGCCACCGCCAGCGAGATGCCAAGGATGGCATTGGCACCCAGACGCGATTTGTTCGGCGTGCCGTCCATCTCGATCATGGTGCGGTCGATGCCGACCTGTTCGGTCGCGTCATAGCCGACCAGCTCTTCGGCCAGCTCGCCGTTCACCGCTTCGACCGCCGCCAGCACGCCCTTGCCCTTGTAGCGCGCCTTGTCGCCGTCGCGCTTTTCCACAGCCTCATGCGCGCCGGTCGAGGCGCCCGAGGGCACCGCGGCCCGGCCCATGGCGCCGCTTTCCAGAACCACATCCACCTCGACGGTGGGGTTGCCCCGGCTGTCGAGGATTTCGCGGGCGTGAATGTCGATGATCGTGCTCATGGGGGCTCTCCCGATCCAAAGGTCCGTTGCCCCCCGTTTAGCGGCTGAAAGACGCAAGGGAAAGGGCAAGCTGGGTCGCAGGCATGTTAGCGCCAACATATGGCGCTGGTGCAAGGATTGCAGGCTAACCGGCGCAGAAGACAGCAGCGTGACGGATCAGGGCCGGCCGGCCTCTTTCAGCCGCCGTGCGCGCTCGCGCGCAAAGGCGTAAAGACCCGATCCCACGACGATGGCGGCCCCGATCAGCGTGGTCAGGCTTGGCCGTTCGCCAAGGAAGATCATGGCGACCAGCAGCGCAAAGACCAGCCTTGTATAGCGGAAGGGGGCGACCACCGAAACCTCGCCCAGCCGCATCGCGGCCACCACCGCGTAATAGCCGAAAAGCCCCATCACCAGCGCCCCCGACAGGCCCAGCCATTGGCCCGGCGTCGGCACCACGAAGGACTGGCCCATCACGGCCATCAGCCCGGCCCCCGCAGGCACCAGCGCCAGATAGGCCCAGGTTGCCACCTGGAACGTGCCGATCCGCGCGGGCATGGCGCGGGTGGCAAGGTCGCGCGCCGCCAGCACCACCACGCAGGCCACGGTAAAAAGCCCGGTCGGATCAAAGGCGGCATCCCAGGGCGACAGGATGACCATGACCCCGGCGAACCCTGCAAGGATCGAGGCCCAGCGTCGCCAGCCCACGGTTTCGCCCAGAAACAGCGCCGCCCCGGCGGTGACCACCAGCGGCGATGCCTGCAACAGCGCCGAGGTCATCGACAGGGGCGCAAAGGCCAGCGCGACGATATACAGCACCGCCGCCGCCGCTTCGGAGAGGTTGCGCAGCAAAGGCACACCGTGCAGCGCGTCAAGGCTGAGGATGGCCTGCCGCCGCGAGGCCGCCAGAATCCAGAACACCACCGCGCCGAACCCGCCGGTCAGCATCAGCACCTCGCCCGGCGGCAAGGCTTCGGCGGCGCGTTTCAGGAACAGGTCTTCGACGGCGAAAAACGCCATCGAGCCAGTCATCAGGGCGGCGGCGCGGGTGTTTTCGCGGCTGGTTTCGGCGGATGTCACGCCTTGTCCGCCTTGCTCAACGGCACCGCCAGCAGTTCAAGCCGGTGCCCGATAAGCCGGTAACCCAGACGGGCGGCAATCTTTTCCTGCAGCGCCTCGATCTCGGGATCGACAAATTCGATCACGGCGCCAGTGGACACGTCGATGAGGTGGTCATGGTGGTCGCGCTCGGCATCTTCATAGCGCGCACGGCCATCGCCGAATTCCAGCTTTTCCAGAATTCCCGCCTCTTCCAGCAGCTTGACCGTGCGGTAGACGGTCGCCAGCGAGATGCGCGGGTCCACGGCGCTGGCGCGGGCATACAGTTCTTCCACGTCGGGGTGGTCGTCGGCCTCGCCGATGACGCGGGCCAGCACGCGGCGCTGGTCGGTCATGCGCAGGCCCTTGGCTTCGCAGCGGCCGATGATGTCGGTCATGTCTGGCCCCCTTGTCGTCGCCTGCCCCTTGCGCCCCCTTAGCCCAAGCCGGGGCGGCAGGGCCAGCGGTTTTCGCGCCCCGACTTCACGGTGTCTTCACGGCTTGACAGTCCCGGGGGGCGGGCAAAGGGTGGCGCCGGATCGCGGGACAGGCGGGCAGGAACGGCGGGCAGGGGACGGCAATGCGCAAGGATCGGCTGGACGGCACAGGGTTTGCGGCCCTTCTGGGGGTGACGCTGTTGCTGGCCGTGAACCAGATCATCGTGAAAGAGGTCAATCAGGGCCTGCAGCCGGTGTTCTTTGCCGGGGCGCGGTCGGCGCTGGCCACGATCTTTGTCTGGGCCTGGCTGCGCCACCGCGGGCTCTGGGGGCGGGTGACCCTAGCCGACCTTGGCCCCGGGCTGGCGATCGGGGCGGTCTTTGCGGTCGAGTTCATGGCGCTGTTTCTGGCGCTGGACCTGACGGCGGTGGGCCGCGCCTCGGTGATCTTCTATTCCATGCCGGTCTGGATGGGCATTCTGGGCCATTTCTGGCTGCCGGGCGAACGGCTGACCCCGATCCGCGCGCTGGGCCTTCTTCTGGCCTTTGCCGGCACAGCATGGGCCATCCTGTCGCGCAATCCGCAGGGTCAGGGCAATCTCTGGGGCGATCTTTGTGCGCTGGCGGGGGCGATGGGCTGGGCCGGCACCGCCTTTCTGGCCCGCAAGACCCGGCTGCGCGAAGCCGGGCCCGAGGTGCAACTGTTCTGGATGGTCCTTGTCTCGGCGCCGCTGATGCTGCTGGCGGCCCCGTTTTTTGGGCCTTTGCTGCGCGAGGTGACGCCGATGCATTGGGTCTGGCTGGTGTTTCAGGCTTCGGTCGTGGTGGCCGGAGGCTTCATCTCTTGGCTCTGGCTGCTGTCGGTTTACCCCACAACGACGGTGGCCAGCTTTTCCTTCCTGACGCCGCTCTTCGCCATCGCCCTTGGCCATCTGGTGTTTGGCGAGGCGCTGGTGCCCGGGCTTTTTGGGGCTGCGATTCTGGTGGGGGCGGGGATCGCCCTGATCAACCGCCGCGTGTAGGCGGGCAGATTCGCGGCGCCGCAGGCCACGGGTACTTCATGCGCCACCGCAGCCAAGCCCCGCAAATCTGCCGCTTCCATGGCAAATTGGCGCGGTTTGCCGCCGCGCATCCTGTCGCTTGCCCCTGCGTCACCCTCACGGCGGCGTTACACAGCCCGTAGACCGGCCTGCTGCGTCAAGCACAAAATCTGGTGGGTAAGTCTAAAAAAACCGTTGATGCCGTCCGCGCTTTGCGACAGTTTGACGAAGCAGGCCGAAACCCCACAAGATATAGTATGGCCGGGAGAGCAGACCACATCGCAACAGCGGCACCGGGCAACAGGTGCAAACCCCCGAGGGCGAAGGCTGTCGGGTGGCTGGCATGTGTCTGTCCTGCAAGGGGATTTTGATATCGGACGGGGCACAGATCCCCGCCGCAACCAAACGGAGACGGGGCAGATGAAGATCGAGCGCAAGTTCACCACCGAAGCTGCGGGCGCCTATGGCGCCATGGAATTCACCCGCACCACCTCGGAAATCCGCAACCCCGATGGCAAGGTGGTGTTCAAGAACGATGCCGTCGAAGTGCCCGCGGGCTGGAGCCAGGTGGCCTCGGATGTGCTGGCACAGAAATACTTCCGCAAGGCGGGCGTCCCGGCCCGGCTGAAGCGCGTGCGTGAAGACGGCGTGCCGAAATTCCTCTGGCGCTCGGTCCCCGACAAGCAGGCGCTGCACGAACTGCCCGCCGAAGAGCGTTTCGTGGGCGAGACCAGCGCCAAGCAGGTGTTCGACCGTCTGGCAGGTGCCTGGGCCTATTGGGGCTGGAAGGGCGGCTATTTCTCGACCGAGGCCGATGCCCGCGCCTATTACGACGAAATGCGCTTCATGCTGGCCCGGCAGATGGCCGCCCCGAACTCGCCCCAGTGGTTCAACACCGGGCTGCATTGGGCTTACGGCGTCGATGGCCCGGCGCAGGGGCATTACTATGTGGATCACAAGACCGGCACGCTGACCAAATCCGACAGCGCCTATGAACATCCGCAGCCGCACGCCTGCTTCATCCAGTCGGTCTCGGACGATCTGGTGAACGAGGGCGGCATCATGGACCTCTGGGTGCGTGAAGCGCGCCTCTTCAAATACGGCTCGGGCACCGGCACCAACTTCTCCTCGCTGCGCGGCGAAGGGGAGAAGCTGTCGGGCGGGGGCAAGTCGTCGGGCCTGATGGGCTTCCTGAAAATCGGCGACCGTGCGGCGGGCGCCATCAAATCGGGCGGCACCACGCGGCGCGCAGCGAAAATGGTGATCTGCGACATGGATCACCCCGATATCGAACAGTTCATCAACTGGAAGGTGATCGAAGAACAGAAGGTCGCCAGCCTTGTCGCCGGGTCCAAGGCGCATGAAGCCCGACTGAACGACATCTTCGCCGCGATCCGCCAATGGGACGGTTCGTCGGAAGCCTCGGTTGATCCGGCAAAGAACCCGGCGCTGAAATCCGCGATCAAGGCCGCCAAGAAGGCGCTGATCCCCGACACCTATACCAACCGCGTGCTGCAATATGCGCGGCAGGGCTTCACCTCGATCGAATTCCCCACCTATGACACCGATTGGGATTCCGAAGCCTATATCACCGTCTCGGGCCAGAACTCGAACAACTCGGTCCGCGTGACCGACGCCTTCCTGCGCGCCGTCAAGGAAGACCTGCCGTGGGAGCTGATCCGCCGCACCGACGGCAAGGTGGCGAAAACCGTTTCCGCGCGTGAGCTGTGGGACCAGATCGGCCATGCCGCCTGGGCCTGCGCCGATCCGGGCATCCAGTTCCACGACACGGTGAACGCCTGGCACACCTGCCCGGAAGACGGGCCGATCCGCGGCTCGAACCCCTGCTCGGAATACATGTTCCTCGATGACACGGCCTGCAACCTGGCCTCGATGAACCTTCTGACCTTCTTCCACGGCGGCAAGTTCGATGCCGAAGCCTATATCCATGCCTCGCGCCTCTGGACGGTGACGCTGGAAATCTCGGTGATGATGGCGCAATTCCCGTCCAAGGAAATCGCGCAACTTTCCTATGACTTCCGCACCCTTGGCCTTGGCTATGCCAATATCGGCGGCCTGCTGATGAACATGGGGCTGGGCTATGACAGCCGCGAAGGCCGTGCCCTTTGCGGTGCGCTGACCGCGATCATGACCGGGGTTGCCTATGCCACTTCGGCCGAAATGGCGCGCGAGCTGGGCGCCTTCCCGGGGTATGAGCGCAACGCGGCCCATATGCTGCGCGTAATCCGCAACCACCGCGCCGCGGCCTGGAGCCGCGATTCCTATGAAGAGGTGAACGTCAATCCGGTGGCGCTGGATGCCGCTGCCTGCCCGGACCAGACGCTGGTCACGCTGGCCCGTTCCGCCTGGGACGAGGCGCTGGAGTTGGGGCAGCAACACGGCTTCCGCAACGCCCAGACCACGGTGATCGCGCCGACCGGCACCATCGGCCTTGTGATGGATTGCGACACCACCGGGATCGAACCCGATTTCGCACTGGTGAAGTTCAAGAAGCTGGCCGGTGGCGGCTACTTCAAGATCATCAACCAATCGGTTCCGGCGGCACTGGAAAAGCTGGGCTATTCCACTGCCCAAGCCGCGGAAATCGTGGCCTATGCCGTGGGCCACGGCTCGATCGGCAATTGCCCGGGGATCAACACCACCTCGCTGGTCGGCCACGGCTTTGGCGCCCGCGAGTTGGAAAAGATCGAGGCGGCGCTGCCCTCGGCCTTCGACATCCGCTTTGTCTTCAACCAGTGGACGCTGGGCGAGGATTTCTGCAAGGGCAGCCTCGGCATCCCGGCGGACAAGCTGGCCGATCCGACCTTTGACCTTCTGCGCCACCTTGGGTTCACCAAGGCCCAGATCGACGCGGCGAATGACCATGTTTGCGGCACGATGACGCTGGAAGGCGCGCCCTTCCTGAAGAAGGAACATTATTCGGTCTTCGATTGCGCCAATCCCTGCGGCAAGACCGGCAAGCGCTTCCTCTCTGTGGACAGCCACATTTATATGATGGCGGCGGCGCAGTCGTTCATTTCGGGCGCGATTTCCAAGACGATCAACATGCCGAACTCGGCCAGCATCGAAGAAACGCTGGCGGCCTATGAACTGTCGCATTCGCTGGGCATCAAGGCCAATGCGCTCTACCGCGACGGCTCGAAACTGTCGCAGCCGCTGGCTTCGGCGCTGATCGAGGATGATGAAGAGGCCGAAGAGATCCTCGCCACCGGCTCCGCGCAGGAAAAGGCGGCGGTGATTGCCGAAAAGATCGTCGAGAAGATCATCATCAAGGAAGTCATCCGCACCAACCGGGAAAAACTGCCGGAACGCCGCAAGGGCTATACGCAAAAGGCCATCGTCGGCGGTCACAAGGTTTACCTGCGCACCGGCGAATATGGCGACGGACGGCTGGGCGAGATCTTCATCGACATGCACAAGGAAGGTGCGGGCTTCCGCGCCATGATGAACAACTTCGCCATCGCCATCTCGGTCGGCCTGCAATACGGCGTGCCGCTGGAAGAATATGTCGAGGCTTTCACCTTCACCCGCTTTGAACCGGCTGGCATGGTGCAGGGCAATGACAGCATCAAGAATGCCACCTCGATCCTTGACTATATCTTCCGCGAACTGGCGATTTCCTATCTGGACCGCACCGATCTGGCCCATGTCAAACCACAGGGCGCGGCCTTCGACGATCTGGGTCGCGGCGACAATGAGGGCAAGCGCAACTTTGGCGAGGTGAGCGAGGCCGCGGCGTCCAAGGGGCTGGAAATGCTCAAGTCGATCTCTTCGACCGGCTATCTGCGCAAGCGTCTGCCGCAGGAACTCGTGGTGCTGCAAGGCGGCATGGGCGCCTCGGCGCTGGCCGGGGGTGGATTGGCCGGGGCGCCGGTGTCCGGCTTCTCCGAAGCCGCCCTCAGCTACAGCGCCACGGCAATTGCCACCGGCACCGTGTCGATGGACGCCCGCACCAAGGCCAAGATGCAGGGCTATGAAGGCGACCCCTGCGGCGAATGCGGCAACTACACGCTGGTCCGCAACGGCACCTGCATGAAGTGCAACACCTGCGGCGGCACGAGCGGCTGTTCGTGAGCCGGACCTGAACGAAACGCGAGGGGCGGCCTTCCGGGCCGCCCTTTTTCTGCCCGCCGGGCAGCGGAGCTTTCAAAAACTCCGCGCCAGAGCCTTCGAAGGCTCCGGCCCGATTTCTTCGAAGAAATCGGTCTTACCCCAGCCGCAGCTTGGCGAAGGTGACGCAGCCGTCGATCGCCGCCTTCACCGCCTCGGCGTCGCCGCGCCGCGCCCAGTCGAGCCAGAGCCCGTCCAGCGTGGCAAGGATCAGATTGGCGACCTGCGGAATGCGGTCGGCCTTCCACGGGTCGCACATCCGTTCCAGCAGTTCCGAGACCCGCGCCCGCCAGACCGCGTTCAGCGCCCGTTCGGTCTCGGCCAGCACCGGATTGCCCAAGGCCGCCGCCCAAAGGTCGATCCGCACCCGCAAGAGTTCCGGCGTCAGGCTTTCCGGCGCGAAGGCGGCGCGCAGAAAGGCATCCAGCCGCTCGGCATGGGTGGCGCCGGGCAGGTTCAGCCGCGCCTCGGCCTGTTCCTGCATCCGCGTCATGGCAAGGCGGAAGGCTGCGGCAAGAACCTCGTCCATGCCGCTGAAATTATAGGTGATATGGCCCAATGACATCTGCGCCTCGGCCGCCACCCGCCGCGCCGTCAGCCCGGCATGGCCATGCCGCTCAAGACAGCGCAGGGCCGCTTCGGTGATCTCGCGGCGGCGGGCTTCGGTGCCCCGGGGCGGTGGCGTTTCGATCACGGGCGCGGCCCCCGTGTCTGAACCGCCCCTGCTGTGCCCGCCATCCGCATCCTGCCCCCCGTGCCTGATCCGACAAGACCAGAGCGCGACGGCCTTGCCAAGCCCCCAGTCACCCCCTTGGCAAAGCCCGGACCCGCAGGCATTAGGGTGCGGTTCCGCAACGGCGAAGGAGGGTGCAAAAATGGGCGCGACATTCGGCTTCACGCTGCAAGCCACCGACGGGCTGGCGCGCAAGGGCGTGATCCACACCCCCCGGGGCGAGATTCGCACCCCCGCCTTCATGCCCGTGGGCACCGCCGCCACGGTCAAGGCGATGCTGCCGGATTCGGTGCGGGCTACCGGCGCCGACATCCTCTTGGGCAACACCTATCACCTGATGCTGCGCCCCACCGCCGAACGGGTGGCACGTCTGGGCGGTCTGCACAGGTTCATGAACTGGCAGCGCCCGATCCTGACCGATTCCGGCGGCTTTCAGGTGATGAGCCTTGGCCCCCTGCGCAAGCTGACCGAAGAGGGCGTGCGCTTTTCCAGCCATATCGACGGCTCGAAACACATGCTGACACCCGAGCGCAGCATGGAAATCCAGCGCCTTCTGGGCAGCGATATCGTGATGTGTTTCGACGAATGCCCGGCCTTGCCTGCCACCGATGAGGTGGTGGCGAAATCCATGCGGCTGTCGATGCGCTGGGCGCAGCGGTCGCGCGATGCCTTTGGCGACCGGCCGGGCCAGGCCCTCTTCGGCATCATGCAGGGCGGGGTGAACCGCGAGTTGCGTGAGGAATCGGCCAAGGCGCTGCAAGGCATCGGGTTCGACGGTTACGCTGTGGGCGGCCTTGCGGTGGGCGAGGGGCAGGAGGCGATGTTCTCCGTCCTCGACTATGCGCCGGGGTTTCTGCCCGAAGACAAGCCCCGCTATCTGATGGGCGTGGGCAAGCCCGATGACATCGTCGGCGCGGTGGAACGCGGCATCGACATGATGGACTGCGTGCTGCCCTCCCGCTCGGGCCGCACCGGGCAGGCATGGACGCGGCGCGGGCAGGTCAACATCAAGAACCAGCGCCATCAGGACGACCCGCGCCCGCTGGATGAAAATTGCACCTGCCCCTGCTGCACCGGCTATAGCCGCGCCTATCTGCACCATGTCTTCAAGGCGCAGGAAATCATCGCCTCGATGCTGATCACATGGCACAATCTGCATTATTATCAGGAGCTGATGCAGGGCCTGCGCGACGCCATCGGGGCAGGGCAGCTTTCTGCCTTCGTCGCGGCCTTCCACGCCCTGCGCGCCGAAGGCGATATCGAGCCGCTGTAGCCATGTTCACCCCGCGCCCCGTGGTCTGGTCCTGCGATGCGCCGCTGCCCGAGGCGGAGCTGGCGGGCTATGCTTGGGACGGGGCCGATCTGGTGATCGGGACGGGCGGGGCGCAGGCGGCGGGACGGGTGCCGCCCTTGGGCGCCGACGGCTGTCATCTGACCTGCCGCAAGACCGCCACGGGCCATCTGATTGCCGCCGATTCGCGTGGGCAGGCGCGGCTGTTCCTTTATGCCGACCGGGGGCGCTGGGCGGTGGCCAACGGCTTTGCGCCCTTGGTGCGGGCGGTGGCGGCGCGCGGCTGGCGGCTGCGGGTGCGGCCTTGGGCGCTGGCGGCATGGTCTGCGCCGCAGACCGCCTTTGACCAATTGCCATGGACCGCCACCGCTGCCGCCGAAATCCGGCTGGTGCCGGCCTGGGCCGGGGTGGCCGTCACCGCAGGGCGGGCGCAGGTGGTGACCCTGCCGCGCCCGGTCCCGGCGACGCTGGACGAAGCGCTGCGTCCGTGGCTTTCGCGGCTGGTGACGCTGCTGCGCCGGCCGGGGCTGCGGCTGGCGATGGACCTGACCGGGGGGCTCGACAGCCGCTGCACCCTCGCCATGGCGCTTTACCTGCGCGAGAGCGGGCAATTGCCCGACCTTGATGCGCTGCGCTTTGTCTCGGCCCGGCATCAGGCGGGCGATCTGGCCGTGGCGGGCGATCTGGCGGCCCGTTACGGCCTGCGGCTGAACGTCGGGCAAGAGGGCGCGCTGCGCCCCCGCAGCCTGAGCGACCGCTTCGCCCTTTGGCAGGATGTCTCGCTCGGCAGTTTCGCGGGCCCCTATCTGCCGCTGGCGCAGGAAGAGGCGGGGCTGGTCACCGTGGGCGGGCAGGGCGGGGAATATCTGCGCAGCCTCGACTGGGTAAGCGAACTGGCCCCCCTTCAGGCCGAGGCGCCGCGCGGCTTTCTCGCCCGCCGTGCCTTTCGCGCCGAACTGGCCCAGGCCTGGGACATGGCGCAGGGCGCGCTTTTGCCCGGGGCGCCGCAGGCAACGCAATACCGCTGGGCCTTCCGGCTGCGGGCGCTGGCGGGGCATCATTGCCAGATGGGGCTGCGGCTGACGCCGCTGGCAGGGGCGGGCTTCGCGGGCTGGGCGGCAACGCGGCCCCCCGCCGCGCTGCAGGGCGGGCGCCTGCCGTTCGAGATTCTGCACCGCCTTGCGCCCGAACTGGTGGGCCTGCCGTTCCTTGACCCCACGCGCTGCGCCCCGCCCGATCTGGGAACCGCCGCCGCCAGCCTGCCGCCGCCGCTGATTGCCGAGCCGGGGCAGGTCTGGGCAGAGGCGCCCACCACTGCGCCGCCGCCCGAAGCCGCCGATCCCACACCGCCCGCCACTGCCTTTGCCCATGCGCTGGACGCCGCCGAGGCGGCAGGGGCGGCGCGGCTGATCGGCCCGGCGCCGCTGAAAGCCGCCCGCGCCGCGCTGGCCGCGGCGCCCGCGGCGGGCCTGCCCGACCGGCTGGCCTTCCGCCCGGTTCACCTTGGCCTGCTTGCCGGGCTTTTGGCCGGGGCGGCGCAATCGTGAACATCAGGTTGCCACAGCGCCGCCAATTCTTCGGGAAAGCCGCTTGCCCCCCGCAAGCCCCCGGCGCATGATCGGCCCGAACCACCGGAGCCCAGGTTGACACGCCGCGACCGCGCCCCCAGATAAACACTCCGATGGAGAGGGCCGTCGTGCTGCCGATATCCGGGGCCCGTGCCTTCCTGCCGATCAAGGAAACGCTGATGACGAACATTTCCCCCCAAAGCTATCCGGTGCTGCCGCTGCGCGACATCGTGGTTTTCCCGCATATGATCGTGCCGCTGTTCGTGGGCCGCGAGAAATCGGTGAAGGCGCTGGAAGAGGTGATGGCCGACGACAAGCAGATTCTGCTCTCGTCGCAGATCGACCCTTCCGTGGATGATCCGGCCACCGATGGCATCTACCGCATTGGCGTGCTGGCCAATGTGCTGCAACTGCTCAAACTGCCCGATGGCACCGTCAAGGTGCTGGTCGAAGGCAAGGCGCGGGTCAAGATCACCGAATTCCTGCCCAACCCCGCCTTCTTTGAAGCGCGGGCCGAAGCGTTGAACGAAACCCCCGGCGACAAGGACGCGGTGGAGGCGCTGCTGCGCGGCGTGTCCGACGAGTTTGAGCGTTACGCCAAGGTCAAGAAGAACATCCCCGAAGAGGCGCTTTCGGCGGTGTCCGAAACCCGCGAACCGGCCCGTCTGGCCGATCTGGTCGCGGGTCATCTGGGCATCGACGTGGCGCAGAAGCAGGATCTTCTGGAAACCCTCGACGTCGCGGTGCGGCTTGAGAAGGTCTATGGCCAGATGCAGGGCGAAATGTCCGTGCTTCAGGTCGAGAAGAAGATCAAATCCCGCGTCAAGACCCAGATGGAGAAGACGCAGCGCGAGTATTACCTGAATGAGCAGATGAAGGCCATTCAGAAGGAGCTTGGCGACGGCGAGGATGGCCAGAACGAGCTGAAAGAGCTGGAAGAGCGGATCAAGAAGACCCAGTTCTCCAAAGAGGCCCGCGACAAGGCCGAGGCCGAGCTGAAAAAACTGAAGTCGATGAGCCCGATGAGCGCCGAGGCGACCGTCGTGCGCAACTATCTCGACTGGCTGCTGGGCGTGCCGTGGGGGGCGAAAAGCCGCGTCAAGAAAGACCTTGATGCCGCGCAAAAGGTGCTGGACGCTGACCACTATGGCCTCGACAAGGTCAAGGAACGCATCGTCGAATATCTGGCCGTGCAGGCCCGTTCGGCCAAGCTGAAAGGCCCGATCCTCTGCCTCGTCGGCCCGCCCGGCGTGGGGAAAACCTCGCTTGGCCGCTCGGTCGCCAAGGCCACGGGGCGCGAGTTCATCCGCATCTCGCTGGGCGGCGTGCGCGATGAAAGCGAAATCCGCGGCCACCGGCGCACCTATATCGGCTCGATGCCCGGCAAGATCATTCAGGCGCTGAAAAAGGCGAAAACCACCAACCCGCTGATCCTGCTCGATGAAATCGACAAGATGGGGCAGGATTTCCGCGGTGACCCGGCAAGCGCGATGCTCGAGGTGCTGGACCCCGAACAGAACGCGACCTTCGTCGACCACTATCTTGAAGTGGAATACGACCTCAGCAACGTGATGTTCATCACGACCGCGAACTCCTACAACATGCCCGGGCCGCTTCTGGACCGGATGGAGATCATTTCGGTCGCCGGCTATACCGAGGATGAAAAGCGCGAGATTGCCAAGCAGCACCTCCTGCCCAAGCAGGTCGCGGCTAATGGTCTGAAAAAGGGGGAGTTTGCCGTTGCAGATGACGCCCTGACCCACGTCATCCGCTATTACACCCGCGAAGCCGGCGTGCGGAACCTTGAGCGTGAGATTGCCAAGCTGGCCCGCAAGGCGGTGACGGATATCCTCAAGAAAAAGGCCAAGGCGGTTTCGGTCGATCCCGCCAAGGTCGAGGAATATCTGGGCGTGCAGCGGCACCGCTATGGTCTGGCCGAGAAGGAAGATCAGGTCGGCGTGGTGACCGGCCTCGCCTGGACCAGCGTCGGCGGCGATCTGTTGCAGATCGAGGCTTTGCGCCTGCCGGGCAAGGGCCGGATGAAGACCACCGGCAAGCTGGGCGATGTGATGAAGGAATCGATCGAGGCGGCCTCCTCCTATGTCCGATCGATCAGTCCGCAACTTGGCGTCAAGCCGCCGAAGTTCGAGGCGATGGACATTCACGTCCACGTTCCCGACGGCGCCACGCCCAAGGACGGGCCTTCGGCAGGGCTTGCGATGGTCACCGCCATCGTTTCGGTCCTCACCGGCATTCCGGTCCGCAAGGACATCGCCATGACCGGCGAGGTCACCCTGCGCGGCAATGCCAGTGCCATCGGCGGCTTGAAGGAGAAACTGCTGGCAGCCCTTCGGGGCGGCATCAAGACCGTGTTCATCCCCGAAGAGAACGCCAAGGATCTGACCGAGATCCCCGAGAACGTGAAGGCGGGGCTGACCATCATTCCGGTCACCCATGTCAGCGAGGTTCTCGCACAGGCGCTGGTCCGTCAGCCCGAGCCGGTCGAATGGGATGAGGCGGCCGAAGAGGCGGCTGCGGCGGCCCGCCGCGCCGGGGCCGATGCGGCGCCCAGCCAGACCGCCCACTAAGGGCGATCCGAACCCGGAAAAGGCGCGCTTCGGCGCGCCTTTTCTTTTGTGCGGGCGTTGGCGCAAGAATCGTCGCCAAACTCGCTACGCGGCAGCGCATTTTGTAGATTTGTTTCCACTTCGGGGATAATCATGGGCCAAACCGCTTGCAGAGGCACCCATGACAACCGCTCCCTCGAAAAAGACCACAACCAAGACCACCACTCCCAAGGCCGCAAAACCTGCCAAAGCTGCCAAGCCGGTTCTGGTCGCCGCCACCGAAGCTGTCGAGGGGGCCGAAGCCGCGCTGGTGATGAAGCTCAAGGATCTTGTCGCCCGCGTCGCCGAGGCGACCGGCGCCAAGAAGCCGCAGGTCAAGGAAATCGTCGAGGCGGCGCTGACCCAGATCGGCAAGGCGCTGGATGGCGGCGAAACCGTGCATCTGCCGGCCTTGGGCAAGCTCAAGGTCAACCGCACCCGCGCGCTGGAACAGGGCGCCATCCTGTCGATGAAGCTCAAGCGCGGAACCGCCGGAAAGGCCACCAAAAAATCTGCACCCGAAGCCCTTGCAGAGGACGGCGAAGACAGCTAAACCCCCCGCCATCGGGAGATTAGCTCAGCGGTAGAGCGCTTCGTTCACATCGAAGATGTCAGGGGTTCAAATCCCTTATCTCCCACCATTTTTTCACGCAAAATCCGTGGCTTAGGCTGCGGATTTTGTCTTTTGCGAAGTGGTTGCCGGTTCATTGAACCTTGCGCAGCTTCGTGAAGTCCAGAACATCGGCGGCGGCGCGCAGGTGATCCGGTGCAAACCTTGCATAGACCCGCTCCGTCACGGCAATGGATGAGTGGCCGAGATACTGGCTGACCTGCGCCATGGGAACACCTGCGGCCACCATATGGACGGCGGCGGTGTGGCGGATCGTGTGCGGGCTGACATCTTCCAACCCGGCGCGGTCGCAGGCTGCGGCGAATCCCTTCTTGATCGAGCCGACCCGTTCCCCTGCCCACTCGACCACATAGTCACTCAGCGCGGCCTCTCGTGCAGCGGATAGGGCGGATCGCAGCATCCCGTTCATCGGCACAATGGCGCGGCCCTTGCGCGGGCCTGCCATGTCTTCGCGCAGATTGATCTGCCCCCGCTCCATATCGACCCGATCCCATGTCAGGCCAAGCACGGCACCGATCCGGCCAGCGGTGCCCAGCATCAGCATGGTAGCCAGCCGAAGGTGTGGTTGCGTCATGGCCTCTATCAGCCGATTGATTTCCGGTTCGGTCAGGAATCGCTCTTGCGGCGCTGGCTTTTGTGGCCTGTCGATGTAGGGCGCGCGGGAAATCTTCCCGCTTTTCTCAGCCCATGTGAGGCAGGATCGCAGGTGCCCGAGTTCGGTCCATGTCGATCCGGTCTTGATGCCAGCCTTGGTGCGCGCCGCCATATAGGCGCGGCAATGATCCGTTGTGATCTGGTCCGGGCGCAGCGCGCCGAAGTGGGGCAGGATGGCCTTGCCGGTGTAGCCCATCGTCACGCCTGCGGGCCGGTCGCCAAGGTGCTTGCGATAGGTAGCCCATAGCCCGTCAACCGTCAGATCGTCGCGCGGCGGGTTCTCGCGTCGGATGACATCTATTGCCTCTGCCTCTGCTTCCTTGGCCGTGAGTGCGTCAAGACGATAGCGGCGGCGGGTTCCGGCATCGTCGCGCCAAGTGATGACAAACCGGCCCTTGAGCCGTCCGATGCGATAGTCTGTTGGCACGCCTCATACTCCTCGACTGCTTGGATCGGGATTCTGATCATGCGGCCAACCCGAAAATGGCGCAACGCCCCGCGGTGGCAAAGCTGCCGCACCGCCTCGGCAGAACAATCCCAACGCTCGGCCAGAAGTCCAGGGGTGAGGGGGCGGGCTGGGGTGGTCATCACTCACCCCCTATCCATTACGGCATCCCGCCGCCGCTCATATTCATAGTCGCCGTCAGGTTCTTCCGGCTCGGCCTTAACTTCGCCGTATCCGCCGCATTCGGGGCAGTCTTCGGCGCCATGATCAAACATCACAAACCCGTTGCCGTGGCAGCACTCGCACGTCACCATGACAGGCTCAGGCTCTTCCGGTGGGCCTTGCAGCCGCCATGCGTCATAGCCGGGTATGGTCATTTGGCGGCCTTCTCGAAGTGAAAAACAATAGGCGCCTCGGTCACAGTGATAATTCCGAACCGAACTGCCGCCCGGAAAATCGACTTCTCCCTAGCAACTATCTGCGCCGATCTGGACAATAGGTCGCGCCATCCCTCAAGCGTGTATCCGCCCTTGCTAAGATTGCAGGCTGCGCAAGCTGGCATAATGTTCGAAACAGTATTTCGCTCTGGCTTTACCATCCGGCATTCAGCGGCAGGCAGTGGCTTACCCCAAGCGTCAGTTGTAACGCGGATAACTGGTTGAATATGGTCAGCGTGCATCTTGTCCATTACTTGGCCGCAATATCCGCAGCGACCGCCGAACCGATCTCGCAGCGCGGCCTTCTGGCGCCTTGATCCGGTCCAGATTTCATCACCCGCCATTGGTCGCGTCCCTCTCAATCTCGGCGGCGCGGACGAGGATGGCGTCACGCATAGCGTTTTGCCCTGCCACAAGACCGCGCTGCCAATCAGATAGGTAATTGGGGGCTGTGTCCGAAACATCTCTGCCGCTCGCCCAGTCTATCCCCGCCGCCTCTCGCATTCCCCGCGCGATCATGGCTGCATCGCGCGCCGCAAGGGCTGCGGTGGCGTCGGCGGGGGTGAGGGCGCGGATGAGGTGCAATAGCCAATCCTCCACGGTTGCACCTTGGCATCCGCACATATGACCGCTGCAGCAAATGCGCTGGCCGAGTGCCTCTGTTGCCGAGCTATCCCCTTGAGTTGCCCCAGTCTGCGCCGCCGCCTCATACGCCGCCGCAATCAGCGCCTGCACCTCGGGCAGAGCGGCAAGGACGGCGGGGTCGCGGCGGATGACATCTATTGCCTCGGCCTCGGCGTCCTTGGCCGTGAGTGCGTCAAGACGATAGCGGCGGCGGGTTCCGGCATCGTCGCGCCAGGTGATGACAAACCGGCCCTTGAGCCGTCCGATGCGGTAGTCTGTTGGCACGCTTCATACTCCTCGACGGCTGGGATCGGGATTCGGATCATGCGGCCAACCCGAAAATGTCGCAACGCCCCGCGGTGGCAAAGCTGCCGCACCGTCTCAGCGGAACAATCCCAGCGTTCGGCTAGAAGTTCAGGGGTGAGGGGGCGGGCTGGGCTGGTCATTCGACATTTGCCTCAAATAGATAGCTGTCGCCAACTTCGGTTGACCGAAATATCATCCTCGAAAACCAAGCGTTCTCGGCAAACCCTATTTCAACGAGCCTGTCGCAGACCTCTGCATCGGCGCAACTCAGGCGCATATATTCGCCAGTTGCGCACAGTCGGCAGAGCAAGTCATGTTCTCGACGGGAGATGGTAATGCTCGTCACTCCCCACACCCCCGATAATGCCCGCCCGAATAGCGGGGCCAGTCGGTCGCGTGGCCCTGCCTGACCAGTTCGCAGGCCGGGTCGCGGCCATCGGGGAGGGTGCAGCGGATCACCGGGCGGCGCTGGATGAAAGAGGTCGAGGCATTGCCTGATTCCCAGACCAGCATCACCGCCCTGCGGAATTGTTCTTCTTGCTCAGTCATCACACCGTCCTCACATTGATACCGTGCCGAACCGACAGCTCATCCTCTTTCTGGTCGGCCTCTCTTTCCGCTGAATCCGCGACAGCCGCGATGTATTCCTCAAGCGTGAAAACGCCTTTGGCGATCAGCAGAGTTGCCAGACCCGCCGCGTCAGCCTTGGACATATCAATCCCGGTGCGCAGGTCTTTGTATTGGTCGCGCGGGCGATCCGGGTTGAACGCGATGGCCGTTTGAACCCGATGGGCTGCGCGCTCGTAACGTTCCACGTCCTTTGCTTTCTTGCCTTCGTCAGACATCATCCCTCTCCCCTTCAATTGAGATAATTGACTCCGCTGGTGTCATCGGATGCCCCAGAGGCGATAGGACTGGCCGTTGAGCTTGATCGTGTCGCCGTCGATGGTGAGGGCGCCGATCAGGGTGAGGATGAGGGTAAATGGGGTCATTTGGCGTCCTTCTTCGGCGGGCAGATGCCGTTCACGCCGTCACCCTCGTCAAGCAGCCTCAGGATCATGGCGATGGCCTGCACGGACTCGCCCTCGACGTCAGACCATTGGCCCCGGCCCTCGCCGTAATGCACCGCTGCCTTGATCACCTCACCAGATTCTTCCGCAACCTTGAGAAGGGTGTAGTTTGGCGCCGGGTATCGTTCTTGCGCAATGGTCATCGCCCGGGTCGCGCGGCCCAGAATGCCGGTCAGGTATTTGGATGCGCCCATGATGTCGATGGTGTCGGCAAAGACCACTGCGCGGCCAACCGCCTTTTTCGACCGCGCATGATCCACCACCTGATCGCAGGCCGCGATCACGCAATCAGAGCAGATTGCCACCGCAACAGGCCCCGCCAGCATTACTCGGACCTCGTGCTGGGTCTTCCCGCAGAATGAGCAATAGGTATTTGCACCATCAGAACGGTAGTTCATCGTCGGTCTCCTTTTCTGCGGCAGTTACCGTGATATCGGCGGGCGAGTTGACGGTGGCGGCCTTCCCGCCGACCATTTTCAGGACAAAAAACACCGCGCCCGGATTGCGAGCGGCAAGGCGCTCCGCTTCGGTGTCCGCGCTTGCCCGGCTGTCGTGCCGGTAGGTCGGCGCCCGACCGTGCGGGTTCCAGACCATCCAGAAGCGATTGGCTTTCAGTTCTTTGCTCATTTGGCTTCCCTCCCTGCGAAAAACTGGGCCAGCGCCTTGGCGATGACTTCGCACATTGCCTGTTGCAGCGACTTGTCGCGCAGCGTTTCGGTCTGGCACATAATGGCAATCTGCCCAGCGAACCGCCCATCTGGTTCATGCAGGTGGACGCCAGCACCGACAACGCTGGAATATTCCCCGATCTTCACCCTGAGTTCCGGCACCTTGCTCATCCCTCAACCCTCTCCATCAGCCCAACCCGGTCGATAAAATCCCGCCACGCGGCGAGAAGCGCATTCTTGGCGGCCAGTTCGGTCTTGGACCGGCCATCGGTGTGGACGGTTGACCCGTTGAGCCAGAGCCGCCACGTCCACGGCAGGCGGTCACGGGGCAGCCCCTGCGGCGGGAACACCGCGCCCACGTCCACCGCGCCAGAGCGCAGCAGGATGCGGCCTGCGGGGTAGTCGGCGACGATGAAGCGGGCGGTCATGGGGTTGCCTCTGGGTCGCTGTCAGCTTTGCGGATGCGCCGCGCAATCTCACGGCCTACCGTGCTCGGCCAAGCGCAAGCAGCCCAAAATCCATATCCTGCCTCCATGAACCCGCTGGCTACGAGGATGTAAATAAAGGCCATCATCCCGCCACCCCCGGCATCTGGTCCCATGTGCGACCGTCCAGCAGGCGGCCAGTCGTCGGGCATCTACGTCCCTCGTTGTGAAGCCGGTTATGGTCTGCCCTCGTCATTAGGCGCAGGTTCTCAATCCGGTTGTCGGTCTTGTCCTCGTTGATGTGGTGCAGCACCTCGCCTTTGCCGGGTCTGGCATTACCGGCGGAAACCCAGATGACGATATGCTAGTAGGCCCAGCCGTTCGGATCGGCGAGTGAATGCCCCTTACCGACGCGCACCTTGACGTGGCCAGTGCTTCCGACGCGACTTCCCGGCTTCCAGCGGTGCTGGTTCGATGCCTTGGGGTGGTTCTGATGCTTACCGCGCATTCGGGAACTCCCTGGTCATCAGATCATCCGGGATGGGCGGCATGGCAGATTTCCGCGCCCCAGCCATCTGCTTCATGAAGAAAGCAACACCAGCGTTGCGGCACTGGTCGCGCAAGCTGCGGCAGGCGCCTTCGAATCCCTGCCAGACCCGCGCGCCGGGGCCGCTTTCGCCGCCGACGATCACGAGGTCGAGGCCGTCAAGAATGCCGCCGCCTATGTCCTGCCTCTCGTGGCCATCCTGATCTTCGTGCGTTGACGCGCCAGGAATATATGGCTGAGTGCCGATCCACCGCGTCAAATCCACGGGCCCCAGCAGCGGTTCCATGCTCAGAAACCGCACCGCCGCAGGCACCGCCAGCAGCTTCGGAATATCGCGGTCGGCCTCGGCCTGATTTACCACGGTGCAGCCCAGCCAGACGTTCGCATAGCCATCGCCCCAATCAGGCGGAAGCATCTTGGCGATGTTGCCGGGCCGTTTGGTCAGCAGCAGCCAGTCCAAATGCGGGGTCGCCTTGATCAGCGCGAACAGTCGCTCACGGATTCCCGGAGGCCAGGCATTGTCGAACACGTCTGCCAGGCTGGCGCAGAATACCCGGCGCCGCTCTCCTGCAGCTGCGGCTTCCCGGTCCCATTTCAGCGGCTGCTTCCAGTAGGCATCGCTGGTGACCCGCCGGGCTTCACCGGCGCCCCATTTGACCAGCCCAGACCGCTTCGCCCAGCCTTCGGCATAGCAATTGTCGCAGCCTTTACCGACTTTCTGGCACCCTAGAACCGGGTTGAACGTGTGGTGGGTCCATTCGATTTTGCTGTTTTCAGCCATTGACGGCCTCCGGCAGGTTCTTGCGCCAGCCGAAGAAACCGAGCGACCCTTTGACCGGGATAAACTCGACCGGGCGGGCGTTGCGCAGGACAAATCCGAAGCGCCCGAAGAACCACTTGCTCTCGCTGTCCTCGACGCAATCCACGATTTCGGCCACGCCGATGATGCCGCCCAGAAGCGGCTGCGCCACCTCCAGCTTTGTCCCGGTGTTCCGCTCGATGAAGTCAAGATCGGCCTTTTCGGCCCTGCCCCATGCCTTCGCGGCGTGAATGCATACCGGCCCGCGAAAGTCTGTGCGCCAGTCGCGGTTCTCGATGTCCTTGCCGTGCCAGATGATCGCATCGGCCCACGGCTGGCGGATCGACAGGGCATAGCGCGGAAGGGTTGTGCGGTCAGCCATTTTCGCCTCCGATCTGGTCGATATTCCCGCGCTGGACGTTGAACGTCAGCGCCACCACCCACGGGTTTGCATCCCATGCGCCGGGGCCGTGCAGGCTATTCCAGAGGCGGCAGAAGCCCTGCCGCGCCGTGCTGGTCCACTCGCCAAAACGGACAGCCGCATGCGAAACGGTAGGGTCATAGAACCCGCGCCCAGATTTCAGACGCTCAATCCCCTCGGCAACCGCGTCCAACTCGCTGATATCCTGCAGCCGCTGCACCCGAACATCGGTGACGGTCAGGGTCAGGCGGCTTGCCCAGCGGGGCATGTGGATCGAGGGGCGCCAGCGACTTACCTCGCCGGTCTCGCGTTTCTCTGCCAGGTCGTCATTGTCAGCCCGATACCGCCAGCCCCAGCCAGAAACCCAGCACACCGTCTCCCGCACCCAAAGCCGGTCGCCGATGGCGTAGGGAAGGCGCAGCGGAATGTCTCGCTCCCGCTCCGGCTCATAGTTGCCAAGTCTTTGGCTGTAGACCCAATCCGTCGCTGTCTGGACCCACCGGCCTTCGTCGTCTTCGTGGGGCCGAGACATGCGCCCCAGGAGAAAATATGGCTGCGGCTTCAGAACCCGCCGCGTCTGCGATTTGCGACCAGCCAAAAGAGCCTGCACCATCGGCCCGCTGAAAATGATCGGACGATCAGCCATTTGCGGAATCCTCATAGTCGTCGGGGTAAAGCCAACCCGTGCCGTCGCAGTTGTCGCAGGGTTCGTCGTCAAAGCCGCAGATGCAGTCGCCCGGCCAGCAATCGCAGCGCAGGGCGCCACGCCCCCGGCAGATGGGGCACCGCTTGGCAGGTGGGTGTTCTGTCGCGTGCGTGGTGCGGTCAGCCATTGACGGCCTCCATTGTCTCGTTGTTGCTGGTCCGATGTGGACCAAACGGCGAACACTCTTTGACGGCGGGACTGCCCCCGAGGACTGGACCGTGTATCGCAACGGCCAGCCGGTGGGGCGGGTTTGCCGGGTGCATCCGCATTCGCCGGTCTCGCTGATCCGCTGGGCCGCGTGGGTTGACCCCTGCGGCAACGGGATCGTGGAGGACCATGGCGCGGCGCTGGACGCCCTGCGGCGCTGCATCCGCACGCGCTGGCCCGATGGGCCGGGATGGCTGCCCGAGGCGGGGCGGGTGGGGTAGGTCAGGCATGGCCAACCATCCGCAGGAAGATGGCCATGGCCATCATGAACGCCGCCCGATCATAGAGGCCCCTTGAGGATTGCCAAATCGCGGCAACCCCGCAGACCAAGGAAATTGCAAGGGAGGCAACCTTCATTAATTCAAGCGCCTCACTCACGATACAGCCCCTCCCACCGCTTGAGGTCTTCCGGTGTCACCCCGTGCCGCCGCGCCACGCGCTTGCGCAGGCCGTCGAGGTCATGCTCCAGCAGCACGCCGCCGGGCGTATGGCGCGCGGCTTCGGCCTTGGCGGCGTCGAGGTCGGCGAGGATCGGCTTGAGGATGGTGGCGGCGGTCATGGCTCAGTCCTTCCCCGCCGCGTAATAGACCTTCGGTTCCGGCAGGCGCCCATCCACGATCATGCGCTCCAGCAGGAAGCGAGCGGCCTCTGCGTCTGCCATGGCGTCGTGGGCATTGGCGTTGACGAACCCGAACCACTCGCAGGCCACCGACAGCTTGACGAAGCCGCGCATGATGCAAAGTCCGTCGGCGCCGTAAGGGTGCAGGCCGCGCATGGCGCAGATGGTCCGGGTTTGCTCGAACAGGTCAGGCCGACCGGCGCGGCGCAGCTCGGCACGCATCATCTTGGTGTCGAACTGGCTGTTGAAGGCCACCACGATCCGGCCAGATTCGACGTGTCCGGTATAGGCGTCCAGGACATCGGCCACGGGCACGCCATTGCTGGCAAGAAACTCAGTGGTCAGGCCATTCACCCGGCCCGCCTCTTCGCCCATCTCCCAGCCATCCGGCGCGACATAGAATTTCTGGCGCGACAGTTCCCGGCCCGCCTCGTCGCACAGGATAAAGGCGGCCGAGGCAAGGCGGGGCTGCGCCGGATCGTCGGCGGGCAGCTTGAAGTTGAATAGGCCCGTCGTTTCGGTGTCGAACACCAGATAGGTCGGGGCCTTGATGTTTTCCCCATCGCCTTCAATGGCGTCGGTGATAACGGCTGCGGCTTCCATCAGTTTTACCTTCCGTTCGGTTGAGATTGGTCGGGGTGGCGGGATTTGAACCCGCGACCTGCGGCACCCAAAGCCGCCGCGCTGCCTACTGCGCTACGCCCAGATGTCAGCCTTCGGATTGCGCCCCGTAACTCATCATGGCGGCGTAGAGTTCCGGGTCATTCTGCTCGGCCGATTGCAGTTCGCCGCCGTCGTCCCAGAGCGATTTCGCGCCATCAAAGCCGATGGAATCCACGTCTGCCGCCCACTGCCGATACAGGCCCATCTTGGTGACATCGCGGGTCGGCCGCTCATCGTCGTCAGCATGGGATTGACCGTCATGGTCGGGCTCATCACGCCGCTTCTGGTCCTCTTCGGCGGGCGGCTTGGCCCGGCGCCGCGTGGCGCGACTTTCGTCTTCCTGAAGAATGACCGGCGCGGCCCTGCGCCGATCACGGCCAGCATCGACAGAAACGTCGGTGGTCTGTTCGATCTGACGCTGATCGACCTGAGTTTCCTCGACCTCGCCATCTTCCGCGTCAGCGTCGATGGTCATGCCGCCTGTCGGGTCCATGGCGAAGCCCCGGAAGTCGGCCTTGGCCTCGTCAACCTGCATCGCCTCCATGAACTCGATCGACATCGGCAGTTCGCCGCGGTTCGCCAGCGCGCGCACCACTGTCTTGATCGCCATAGCCTCGAACTGCGGGTTCTTCTCGTTCCACGGGCTGTCGTCTGTGTTGTTATACTTCACAGCCGTCTTCCAGCCTTGGGAATGCTGGTTCCGATGGGCGATAATTTCCTCGATGGACATGAAGCGATGTCCTTCGGCGGTGATGCCTTCACCGAGGTTCAGCTTCACATGGCAGTATGCGCCAAGTCGTTTGCCTTTGCGCAGGCCGGGCCGGTGCCGAAGGTGCTGGTTGCTGCCGTATTCATGGCTCCAGACCTCATCATCGGAATAGACGACATCACCGTGGATAGACGCCAGTTGCCCAGAGCGGCGCGCAAGGTCAATGAAACCCTTGTAGCCGATCACCACCTGAACCTCGGTGATCTTGCGCTCATCCTTTTTGCCGCGGTTCAGGGTTCGGTCGAAAGGGATCAGGTAAGCATGGCCGAGAGGCGTGTTCGGCTCCAAGCCCATCGACGCGCAGTGCATCAGGGCACCGAGGAATGACATTGGCTCGCAATTCTGGAGCTTTGGCGTGGTGCGGATGGCATTGGCAACGACCCGCATCATGCGCTCCGGGTTCATGTGCTTTGCGGCAACCATGGCGAGCTGGTTTCGCGCGCCATCGTTCATCAGCAGTTCTTTGACCGACTGGACTTGCCGCAGCGGGGTTTTCTGGAGGGCGCCGCTCATGCTGCCACCCGCTCGGTCTTGACCGTGAGAATCTTCGAGTCGAACTCGACACCGCTGCGGATCGCCGCATTGGCCTTGCTCTGCAGAAGAGCGCGCACGTCCGGGTCTTCGCGGAAGTGCATGTAGACCGCATTGAAGCTGTGGATTTCGGCGGTGCGAACCGTGCGCAGCGCCATCGCCCGCCCGCCGCCCGAGGCAGAGCCAGCTTTCGCCGAAGTGGGCCGAGCCGCCGCCTTAACCTCCTTGGCGGCATCCTTCGCCAGTCGTTCGGCCTCGACCTCGCCCGCAACATCATTGCGCGCAGCAGCCTCGGCCGCGAGACGCGCAGCCTCTTCGGCTTTTTCGCTCGCAATCCGGGCGGCCTCGGCCTTCTCGGCGTCGATCCGATCCTGTTCGCGCTTGAGCCAGTCGGCCTGAAGCGGCTTCACGGTTTCGATGGCGCGGGTCATCACGTCCATCAGACCGACATATGCTTTCTGCACCTCGGCGCCCTTGGCGTCCCAGATGCCCTTTTCGGCCTTGCGGTTCTCTTCGATCTGCTTGGCGATACCACGCGCGCCACTGATGAAGTCGGTCAGTTTTTCTGCCTGCTCGGCAGTCTGGATCACCTTGAGGTCACGCCATTTGCCGCAGGCATCGGCAAAGGCGTCAACGCGCAACTTGAAGGCCGTGTGAATGGTCAGATCGTAGGGCGGCAACACACGGGGTTTCAGGCTTTCGACAGCGGTCGAGACCGCTTCGGCTGCGGGCTCCGGCGGAAGCACCGGCAGCAGTTCGGGCGGCATGTTGTGTCCGCGATCAGGCAGTTGGTCGGTCATGGGATTGCTGGCTCCTTTGTCAAATCGACGGCGGCATGGGTTGCCGCCATGGTCATGTCCGAGTGCCGGGCCTCTTCCAGGCGCTCGTATTCTTCGCGGGTGATGGCGGTCAGAAAGGTCCAGATGCGGGACGGGTCGCGCGCTTCGCCGCCTACAACCGCCCGGAAGGTTTCCGGCCCCAGAAGTTCGCCGGACTCGGGCTCAATCTGCCGATCGACATAGATCCTGACCGAGACCCACGGGCCGCCCTTGACCAGCCGAACCTTATACCAGCCGCATTGCGGCAGGCCGTCATGGATCGGCGGGCCCCCACCGGCCAAGCTTTCGCGCCAGTAGGACAGCAACACAGCGGCAGGGGTTGGCTGGCGGATCACAGCCGCCCCTCCATGAACCGGATCGCGCCAAGGATGGCGTCCTGCCCATCCGGTGCGATGGTGCCGCGCTGCTGGATTTCCCGCAGCTTGAGCAGCACGCCGTGCCAGTCGAACACGCTGGGCGCCTCAGCTGCCTCGAACTCGGGCAGGTGGACAGGGATGAAACGCTGCGTGGTCATTTTGCACCACGCAGTTTTCTGATGGCGTTGTCGGCCCTGAAGTAGGTCACGGCGGGCAGGTCCGGCAGCGCGGTCAGGCCGGTAAGGTTGAAGGCCCAGAAGTAGGTCACGGCGGGCAGGTCCGGCAGCGCGGTCAGGCCGGGAAGGTTGTCGGCCCAGAAGTCGGTCACGGCGGGCAGGTCCGGCAGCGCGGTCAGGCCGGGAAGGTTGAAGGCCCTGAAGTGCGTGATTCTGCCCAGATCGGGATTCGACGCCAGCCAGGCGTCATACTTTGCCTGCGAATAGAATTCGACGCGCGTTTGGGGAACTTGTTTGGCTGCCATCGCAGGCTCCTTTTCAATGTGAGTTGAGATTTCAGAGGTGGTCATGCCGCCACCCCTTCCACGATCTGGTCAGTGTCGAGCGCGATGCGCCGCAGCGCGTCGGCGCTGGGGTGATCCTCGCCCCGCGCCAGCTCCGCAGCCAGATAGGCCGCATCGTTCAGCGCCTTGATGGCCTCCTGCGCCGTGGCCGGGCCGCGATTCACCAGTTCGATGGCCCGCGACCGGGCGGCCATTCGCCTGATGTGACCACGCTCTTCGAGAGTGGAGATCATCCCATGCACCACGGATTTCGAGTTGATCGACAGGGCCTCGGCCATTTCCTGAAAGGAGGGCGCGATGCCGGTTTCGCCGATCCGCCGGCGGATGAACGCCAGCAGATCGGACTGGCGCTGCGTGAGACCCATGGCCATCACAGCACCGCCAGCGCGGCGGTGAATATCCCCAACAGCGTGAGCGCGGCGAGGCAAAGGGTGGCCCGCCAGAGCGCGCGCGCCTCGCGGTAGAGGCGTTCGGCGCGGCGCAGGGTCAATTCGGCCTCGCAGCGGTCCATCACGACACCCACGACAGCAGGCTCACCCCGACCGCCAGACCGCAGAGGGCGCAAAGCCCGTGCGTCACGATCAGCAGCAGCGGGCGTTCCATGGCGCGGAGCAGCGCGTTGATATCGTCGGGCTGCATCACGCCACCTCCGCCTTGTCGATCATCGCGGGGGTCAGCACGCGATTGCGCCAGCACTCATCGGCCATCGCAACGGGCAGGCGGACAATGATGCCGTCGCGCCCGGCCCAGCGTTTGGCGCCGATGATGTCGTGAATAACCGCCGTCACCTTCCAGTAGGGTTGACCGTCCGGGCAAGACGGATGGTCCGCGATGAGGTTGGCGCAGACATAGGCTTCGGCGTCATCAGCGACGGAAGCGGGCTGACTGGTCGGGATGGATTCGAGGGGGGAGTGGAACATTGAAGCCTCCTGTTGAGGATGCTTCTTTGTATTTGGCCATATGGCCAACTGTCAACTATAAAATTGCCAAATGGCCAATATGCGCGCGCAGCAAGGCCAGCCGCCATGGATCGCGGGCAGAATCAGCCGGTTATATGGCCCACCAGACCGCGACAGGGAGTGATGTGATGGCGCAGAGTGTTCCGATGTTCATGGCGGCGCGCCCAAGGATTCTTGCGCCTGCATGGTTGACTCCAAAAGCGCACGCAAGCGAGATGATGGAGCATCCAACGGCCAGCGCCGGAACCCACCACAGGGGCAAACCGTGGACGAGGCCGAACCCAGCCATTCCCGCCAAAGCCACGCGCAGCAGCCAAGCCATCAGCATTGCGGGGGCGGACTAATGGCAGTGTTCGAAGCCAAGCTTCTTGTCCATGTGGCAGCACTGATTGGGAACCAGTGTTTTCTTGCACCCTCCGCCGTGCGCGAAGGCCTGAAAGCCCGCAAGTGAAGAGCTAAGAACGACCGCAGCAAACAGGAAGGATTTCATGCTATAACTCCTTTAAAGTTCTAAACCTTTCGTCCAACCCAAAGGACCCGCCCGATCACGTCGAGGTCTTCCTTTGGCATATCCAGGTCGCGGTAGGAGGGATGATCGGAAATCACCATGACATTCCCGCGCTGGGCCGACCTGCCGATCCTCTTGATGTGAAGAACGTCATCGAAGCGGATCACAAACAGCCCGTCGAAGCTCAGGTTGTTCTTGGTGCGGTCCACCAAAACATGATCGTCATCCAGAAGTGTGGGCTCCATCGAGTGCCCCTTGACGCGAATAATCGCCAGATCGGCTGGCTTTGCATCGGTCATGCGGCGAAGGAAGGATGCGTCGAAGGCCATATTGCAGAGAACTTGCTCCTGCTCGACCACGGCGCCATGCCCTGCGCTGGCGGCGACGTCGTAAACCGCCACCAGCCCGGCGTCTGCTTGCCTCAAGCCATCGGCCTCGACCATCGGACTGATGCCAAGAGCGCGCGACAGGGCCGCTGCATTCTCGGCGCTCGTGGATGAGTCCTCTCGCCGTTTCAACTTGTTGATGACGTCGTAGCTCACGCCTGAAACTCTGGAGAGTTCGGCCATGCTGATGCCGGCCTCTGCCATGGTTTCCAGAATCTGGTCGCGAAATGTCTTCTTGCTCATGGGCATAAGCATGTCCCTCTGGGCGCTGCAGTCTACTGGCCAATTGGCCTTGACTTAATCTGGACAATTGGCCAGTATCCGGGCCATGGCACAGGAAACCATCATCACCGAAGTCGAGGACTATTGCAGGAAGGCTGGCATCAGCCCTTCCACGCTTACGGTCCGTGTTCTTGGCAACTCGCGCTTCCTTGAGCGGATCAAGCGCAAGCTGGAGAAGGCCGACGAAGATGCGCAAAAGCTGCGCGCCTTCATGCAGCAGAACCCGCCGGGTGATCTTAGTCAGGTCGGGGGGCAACAGCATGTCTGACATTGATCGCCCCGCTTTCGCTGAGGACGATGCGCCGCGCTTGCGTGCAAGGTCTTGCCGGAATGTCGTGTCGCCACAGGATGCCGAGCGGGAGTGGATCGCGCGGATGCTGTGGAAGGCTTTCCCCGAGTCCAGATCGGAAAATGAACTGGCCGATCTTGTTGCGGCACATTTCGCGGGCCGGGGCAGGGAGGTTTCGGCCCGCACGGTGCGCTACTGGCTGCGCCGCGAGACCACGCCGCACTGGCGCTATGTGGTCGAGCTGCTGGCGCTGGCCGGGGCGGAGCGGGCCTTCGAGCTGATCTTCGGGACGGGTGGCAGCAAATGAGCTTCATCTCGCGCCTGATCGAGCGGTTCCGTTTTCATCGCCGTCTTGCAGCGGAGCGGCGCTTTGTCGCTGCGCCGCGCCGGGAAAAGTTTTGCCAGCGCCACAATCGCGATGGTGGCCGGAAATGACCGCCAGAACCAACACCATCGGGGCGATCCCTGTCGCCTCGTTTCGCAGCCGCGCCTCGATGACTGCTCTCGGCGCGGCCAACTTCCCCGGCGGCCTAAGACGGCAAACTCCAGACCGCGCCGCCGGGGATTTTTCAGAACGCTGGGCTGCGGCGGACCTCGCCTATGGCTCTCCATACCGGGGGGCCGTGGAGGCCCGCAAAGCGTGGCCCCCGCTCCTCCCAGCGGCGCGCAGTTCTCCTCCTCCCTTTCTGCGCGCCGCTTCGGAATGCACGATCTGACATAGGAGGCCCAAGGTGGCTCACGACGATGAAGACCGGCTCGACCCCGAGACCGGTGAAATTTTTCCGCCATCGACTCTGGATGATGTGGAAGACGAGGGCGAAGACGGCGACGACGAGGCCGATGGCGAGTTCGCTGGTGAGCATGAAGCGCCGGTGCTGCTTTCGCTCGACACACTGATGGGCGATGTGCGCGATGCGCTGCTTGGGCGCCTGCGCACAGCCCCGCGGGTCTGGGCTCAAATGTCCGAACAAGAGCAACGCGATACGGTCGAGGCTTGCTCCCAGACCGCGCGGCACGTTGTGCGGGGCGCGGTCGGGCTGATCACCAACTACGAGTTTCCGCGCGCAATCGTGACGCTGGGGCAGGTGACGCTCAAGGACCGCAAGACTATCGAGGCGAAGATTTCCACCCAGAACATCGAGGAATACCGCTCGGTTCTGGGTGAGCATGTCGGAACGGACGTGATCGTGCTGGCCATCGACAGCGAGACCTTCATGGCCGCGCGGGCAGAGGCCCGCATCGACAAGGATCAGCCCAACCTCCCGCTGGAAGATTGATCCATGCTGGCCCTTGAGCGCCCCGCCTACATCGTGATGCCCGGCCCGATCAGCACGAACAACCTGCATCGGAACATTGCCGGGGCGGGGCGTGTCACGACGGGCAACTATCGGTCATGGCAGAAGGCGGCGGGCGAATGCCTTGCCGCCCAAGCCCCACTGCCGCGGTTCGGGCTGCCGGTCGAGGTGACGTTCTTCGTGGGCGAGAAGGGCGTCGGCATGATGGACAGCGACAACGTGGCCAAAGCCTATCTGGATGCTCTGGTGAAGGCCAAAGTCATTCACGACGACAACCGGAAGTGGGTCAGGTCATCACGCCCGGTCTGGGTTCCCGGTTTGGCCGGGTGCGTGGTCGAGATCAGGCCCGCGCGTCCAGCGCCAACTCCAACCGAAATCATGGCTCGCGTCCCTCTGGGGCTGCGCGAGCTGCTGCGCTGAGGGAGGTCTGACAATGGGCGAGCCCCGCCGCTTCAACCGTGAAATCTTCGCTGTCCTGTGGAACAACCACCGCGTCCCGACGGCGCGGATCGCCGAGACCATGGGCGTCACGCGGCAGGCCGTAAGCTGGCACGCCCACCACATGGGGCTTCCGGGGCGCACGAAGCTCCGCAAGCGCAAGTCAGACCCGGCGCTATTGAGCGAGATGTGGTTGGCCGGGGTCCGGGCGGCTGACATCGCGCGGCACTTTGGCTTGGCGCACCACTCCTGCGCCGTCACCGCCGCCAAGAAGCTGGGGCTTCCGGGCCGCAAGCGCGGCGCCTCGGGCCGGATGAACGGCGGCTGGGAGCCGAACATCACGCTGGAAGAATTTCTGGAGGCCAGACTTGGCGCGCGCATGGCGGAGGCGGCGCGGATCGAGCGCGGCGCCCTGATCAATGCCGAGATGGTGGATCAGATCGGGCGCGGCCTGATCAAGCGCGTGGGGGTGGTGCGGTGAGCAAGCGAACCCCCGGCCTTCCCCAGCGCCCGCGCGGATTCTGGGAAACCCCGCGCGAGGCGGTCGCGCCGTTGGTGCCGTATCTGCCTAAGCAGGCGGCCTATGGCGAGCCATGCGCCGGAGGCTTCAAGCTGATCAACGGACTGTCCGAACTCTGGCCCGGCGGGCGCATGGTCTGGGCCTCCGACATTGAGCCGCAGGTGCCCGGGATCGAGCAGCAAGACGCCATGGAGATCACCGCAGATCAGGCCGGGCATGTCGGGCTGTGGATCACCAATCCGCCGTGGCCCATGGGCGGCAAGCGCGGCGCCCCAGCGCTGCCGATCATCGCCCACCTCTGCGCCATTGCCCCGGTCTGGGCGCTGTTGCCGTGGGATTTTGCGGCCAACGACTATTTCGGGCGCATCGCCAAGTCCTGCAGCGACATCGTGCCGATCGGTCGCGTCTCGTGGATGGGCAACGGCCAGCCCGGCAAGGACAACGCCGCGTGGTTCAGGTTCTGCGCGACGAACCGGCATCCGCCGATGGTCGCGGCAAGGGGGGCAGCATGGCATCCACCCGCACAGATCACGAAATCCTGCACTCAGCCGCCCGCTCGCTGGGCCGGGTGGGTATCGGCGGCCCGCGCGCCGTGACGATGCTGAGCCTCAACCAGATCGAGGATCTGCTGTTGGCGCTGGTGATCATGGGCCTGCCCGCGCTGCAGCCGGGCCAAGTGCTGGACTTCCGGCAGCTGGATCAGCGCGCGGACGGAAAGGCGGGTGTGGTGTGACCAGTCCTCAGCACATCGTCAACGTCAGCGGCGGCAAGGACAGCACGGCCTGTTACCTGCTGGCTTTGCAGAGCGGAAGGCCCTTTCGGGCGGTGATGTCCGACACCGGGAATGAACACCCAGACACGATCGCCTATGCGATGTCGCTGGGCGACCGAACCGGCGGTCCGCAGGTCGAAATCTATCGGGCAGACTTCACGGAGAGGTTGGCGCGGAAGGCGCTGTATGTCGCCCAGCACTGGCCAGCCGATGGCGTGCCGCAGGCGATGGTTGATAAGGCAGTCGCAGCCCTCAAGCCGACAGGAATCCCGTTCCTAGACCTCTGCCTGTGGAAAGGCCGCTTCCCGAGTCGGAAGGCGCAGTTCTGCACCGAGTTCCTGAAATCCGAGGTGATCGGATCGCACGTGGTCGAGCCTGCGCGCAGGACTGGCCCTGTGGTGCAGTGGCTGGGGGTCAGGCGGGCCGAAAGCCTCGCCAGACGGCACAGCCCCATGTGGCAGACCGTCAGGACGCCCGGCCTGCACGCCATGCGGTTCTATCGACCGCTGATCCACTGGACCGCCCAGAATGTGTTCGGGTTCGCCGCTGCGTTCGGCGTCGATCCGAACCCGCTCTACCTGCAGGGCATGGGCCGGGTCGGGTGTTTCCCCTGCATCAATGCCGCAAAGGACGAAATTCGCGCTATCTCGCTGCGCTTCCCCGAGGCTATCGACCGGATCGAAGAATGGGAGGCGATCTGCGCCGCAGCGTCAAAGCGGGGCGTTGGCACCTTCTTTGCCGCCGATGTGACGCCAGAAGGGGCGGCACTTGGCAGGATGATCAAAGCCATTCCCGACCCTGAAGAACGCCGTCGCGCATCCGCCGCAGCCCCATGGCCCAATGCCCGCGCCGTGGCTGAATGGGCGCGCACGGATCGGGGAGGAAAGCAGTTCAACTGGCTGATGGACACCGAAGACAACGGACTGTCCTGCTCCTCGCAATATGGACTATGTGAATGACCGCCCCCTTCAACGCCAAAGCCGCCCGCGCCAAGCGGCCTTGCCCCCTCTGGGTCGATGCCTTCCAGCGCGACACGCAGCACCTCGGGGCGGATGAGGTCGGGGCCTACATGCTCATCCTTATGGCGATGTGGACGCGGGAATCCTGCGACTTTCCAGACGATGACCGCAGGCTCGCGCAGGTGGCGCGCGTGTCGCTGCGCCTGTGGAGCAGCCGTATTGGTCCGGTGGTCAAGGCCTTCTTCAAATCCGCAGACGGGGTGGTGATCTCGAAGCGCCTGCGCGAGGAAGCGACCTATGTCGAACGTGAGGTTCAGAACCAGTCCGACAGAAAAAGAGGCACTTACGCAAAACCTACGGTTTCGTCCGTTGCTTCCAAAGAAAACGACGAAAATTCCGATAAGTCTCTGAAATATAACGATCAGGCATCAACCGTGGATGATCCGCAGCAGGTTCCATGGCACTATCCTTCCCAACAACCCAACATATACGGAGGCGGCGGAGTAGCGCGTGCGAGCGAGCACGAGGCCGATCCGCCGCAGGCCGATGACCTGATCTGGCGCATCCTGCACGTCATCGGGTTCGACCGGGGGCAGATCATCCCGAAATACTGGACCGCCCCGGATGCCCCGCTCATCGTCCAGCGATGGCGCGACGATCTGGGATTGACGGATGACCAGATCGTTGAGGTTTCCCGCCTCAACGCGGTCCAGCACAGCGAACCGGCCAGGGGGCCGAAGATCCTTGTCCCGGCCATGCAGGCCTATGCCGCTGCGCTCCAAGCGCCCCGGCTTGATCCATCGACACCGAACCCCGGAGGGAAAAATGACCGATCATCGGAGCGGCGCGCTTTCGATTCCGCCATCAACCAGCTTGCCGACGGCCTCGCTGCGGGAACAATCGACATCGACACTCGCAGCCGCGATCCGTGGGAATACGCAAGACGCCGCCTCGAAGGCGGAAATCCTGCGGATGGCGAACACGACGCTGGCCCTGTATTTCGACCCTGACCTTGACCCGGAAACCAAGGCTGGCATTCGGCAAGCCTTCGTCGTGGCCCTGTGCGACCGCCCCCTCTGGGCCGTGACGCGGGCCTTTGACGCTTGGGTCAAGACCATGCAGCGGCGGCCATCTCCGGGTGAGATCGGCATCTTGGCCGACCGCGAATTGCGGCCCATGACGGACGAGCTGGCCCGGCGCGAGCGGGATCAGCGCGAGCGGGACGAGGCGGAGCGGCAGCGCCGGGACGCCGTGGTCAGCAAGGAGGCTGCGGCGCGGATCATGGAGCGGGCCGGGTTCACGCCGGCCCGCGTGGCGGCTGTGGCCCGCGCCCCGATGGCGCTGACCTTTGCCGATGCGGAGAGGATTTCGGACGAGCCGCCCGCCCAGCACTGGACCGAGACCGCAGACCCTGACGGGCCGGAAATGGCCGCCCTGCGCCGGGCCCGTGATGCGAACCCGCATGTGATCGAGGCTCGCAAGGCTCAGGCCGCTGCGCTGGCCCGGATGGCCGAGCGTGAGGCTGGGGGGGCGGCATGAGCAACAAGGCAGGGATCACCAAGGCCCTTGATCTGGTCCCGGGCCGGTGCTGGTCGCGCGCCGCCGCATGGCTCTGGATCACAGGGCTGGCCGATGGGCAGGGCAGGGCAGAGGTTTCGTCCCGCAAACTCGCGGCCCAATTCGGCTGGACCCGTGCCAAGACCCGCAGATTCCTCGACCGCCTCACCGATTGCGGCCTGATCCAGCGGGAAAATCGACAAACCGGCCCATCAAGTTCCGTCGCAACGATCTGTTTCGGCAAAGATTTTCCGGCCTCTGATGAAGTTTCCGGCCCATCGCCAGTGGAGCAGGTGCCGGTGCATCGCACGATTCGCGCCCCATCGGCCCCGGACAAGCGCCTCGCCTTCTTCGCCGCCATGGTGAATGGCGCCGAGCCCGTGCCGCCTGGTGTGATCAGCCCGATCATGGCGCAGGCGCTGGTCGCGGCCGGCGCTGTCTCGATCGAGGCCTTGCGCCGGAAGGGGGTCAGCACATGATTATTCGGGAAGAGCGCATCGGAGATTGCCGCCTGATCCTTGGAGACTGCAGCACGATTCTTGAGCAGATCGCGGCTGACAGCGTGGTGACCGATCCACCTTATGGAATGTCATACGAAAGCGGTTTCGCGACCGATGATCTTTGGGGTTCAGAAAGAAGAATACGGGGAGACGCTGACACGGACCTAAGAGATCACGTTGCGTCGTGGGGAGGTGGGCGCCCGTGTTTGATGTTCGGCACATGGAAGATCGCGCGCCCACATGGAACTCGGCAGGTGCTGATATGGGATAAGGGCGGCGCCTTGGGGATGGGCGCGCTGGACATTCCATGGAAGCCAGATCACGAGGAAATCTATGTGATTGGCAAAGGATTTATTGGCACGAGGGATTGCGGTTCTGTTCTCAGGTGTCCACCCGTCCAAAGCATGGCCAGAAACGGTCGGGTTCATCCGAATGAAAAGCCTGTCGATCTGATGGGCAGATTGATTTCAAAGGTTCCCGGCGTCATCTGCGACCCATTCATGGGGTCTGGTTCAACATTGGTTGCCGCAGCCAAGGCGGGCCGAACCGCGATCGGCATAGAGATACACGAAACCCATTTTGCAACAGCATGTTGGCGCGTGGAGCAAGCCTATAGGCAAGGCGATCTATTCATAGGTGGAGTGCCAACGTGACCGTTGCCGCGTTCCGCAAAACCGTCGCTGACACCGCCCATTTCTGCCAGTGGGCCGCTGCGGCTCCGCCCGGCGACTTCGTGGTGTATCACATCGGCAATCTGGGCAAGGACCGCATCGGCAACGCCGCGCTGCATGAGCTGGCCGACACGGTTCTCTTGCTGTCCGAGGCGGGCTTCGTGATGGGCACCCAATATCCGATCCATTTGGCCGGAATCGCCGGGGCTTCCTACGCCGCGACCCGAACCGGCAGGGGTTGGGCGCCTCAATCCATCCTCCACCGCCGCCTCACAGCCCAGACGTGGAGAGCCCTCAATGCCGTGCATCACCGCGATAGCTGGATGTCGGCGCAGCGATCCATCCGCGACACCCTGTCCTGCCCCGATGGCATCGCCGCAGATATTCTGTGCGCCCTGTATTCCGAGGGGTGGGTGATCGACGCCCCCGGCAAGGGGTGGTGCCTCAGCCCGACAGGGCTGCGAATGCTGACGTGATTGGGCGGTCTGATGTCAAACAACAAAGCATCATTCCTCGCGCTGATCGGCCAGCCCCCGGGAGAACGGGGCCGAGCCCTCAAGTATGATGCCGATCTGCACTGCCAGATGGTGCGCGATCTGGCGCAGAAGGGTGATTTCCCCGAGTCCTGGGCAGCAGAGATCGGAATCACGATTTCCACCATGCGGCGCTGGGTGCAGGAGCATGAGGAGTTCCGCGAGGCCATCATCATCGCGCGGCACCTGCTGCAGTCCTTCTGGACCCGCGACATTGCCAAAAACCGCACCAACCCTGACTCCAAGCCGGGGCTCTACAACCTCATCGCACGGCGGTTTCCCGAGCTGTATGGCCGGGAGCCGGTCGATCTGTTCGCGTGGCTCCAGACGCCGGATGCGGTCGGAACCGAAGGCCTGACCCAACCCGGACAGGCCCCCATGATCAATCCACTGACCGGTACACCAGCGACAGAGGCCGACATTCTGGCCCGGCTGGAGGCGCTGCGGCGGCGCCGGGAAGAGGAGGGCGGGGCATGAACACAATCCCGACCAACTCCCATTTCTGCCAGCGCGCCCGGGAGCGGGCCGGGGTCGAAGACCCTGAGGCGCTGCTTCTGGCCCTGTGCCGCGCGCTTGAGCAGCAACGGCATGATGTGATCGAGCATTGCTTTGACGTGCCCGGCCCAGCGGCCCCTGATGGCCGCCCGATCCGCGCGATATGGCGCTTCCGCATCGCAAGCGGGGAGGTGTTCTATGCCGTCGTATCGCGCCTAATCATGCGCCCCATAACGGTCCTGACCCATGAGCAGGTCAGGTTCTACCGCGAGAAAAAGCGGCTCCAGAAGCCGAAGGGGCGCAAGGGTCGCCGCGTGTGTAAAACATGAGCGCCCGCGCCACCCTTTCCGCTGATGGCGGCACAGTGACCCACAGCAAGGGCGCATGGTCAGAAAGCTATCCTGTCGCAAAGCTGGCTGCGCATCTGGAGTTCTATCGCGCCATGCGGGACCGCCTTGCGCCGCATGACCGTTCGGGCCGGGCGACCGGGCCGGGCCCTTATGCCTCGTCCTATGCGGATGACGTGCTGGCGCTGGAGCGGGTCGAGAAGATGGCAAGGGTGTTGGGCACGATCTGATGAAGATGGACCCGATCATTCTGGAAGAGCTTCAGCTTCTCGAAGAGCTGGACCGCCTCCGGGCCCGGGATTCCTTTCTGGCCTTCTACATGCGGATGACGGGGTATTACCCTCCGCGCCACCTCCGGGTGATTGCACGGTTTCTGGAGGCGATGGAGAATGACCTGATCGACCGCGGCATGTTGTTCGCACCGCCGCGACACATCAAGAGCCTCAGCGCCTCAATCCTGTTCCCGGCATGGATCATGGGGCGGCACCCCTCGACCAAGATCATGTCGGTGGTCCACACCCAGAACTATGCCGGCAAGATCGGCCGCAACGTCCGAAACCTGTTGCGCCGCCGCGATTGGCCCTTTGATGGTGCGCAGCTCGCCGCCGATAGTCAGGCCCGCGACCAGTGGGCCACGCTTCAGGGGGGCGAATACAACGCCTTCGGCATCATCGGGGGCAATCAGCACGGCAACCCCGCCGAGTGGCTGTTCATGGATGACATCGTGAAGGGGCGGCAGATCGCCATGTCGCCCCATATGCGCGAAGAGGTCTGGGAGACCTACAAGGCCGACCTCACGTCCCGCCTGCAGGGGCGGCGCAAGCAGCTCATGGTCTTCACGCGCTGGCACGAGGATGATCCTGCCGGGCGCATCCTGCCCGACAATTACGATGGCCGCACGGGCTGGTATGCCGACCGTGAGACGGGCGAGAAATGGTATGTCCTCAGCCTGCCCGCCATGGCCGAGCATGAGGATGATCCGTTGGGCCGTGATCTTGGCGAGTGCCTGTGGCCGGAACAGTTCGGTGAAGCCTTCATGGGGCCGAAGCGCAAGCGCGGGGGCTGGATATGGTCCGCGCTCTATCAGCAGCGCCCCAGCCCGCAGGAAGGGCTGATGTTCACCGACGCGCACGTCATGCGCTTCGATCTGGGCGCAATCGACCTGACCCGCCTGCAAATCTACATCTCCAGCGACTATGCCGTGACCGAAGAGGGCGGCGGCGGTGATCCAGATTGGACCGTGCATCAGGTATGGGGCGTGGATCACGACCAGAACATCTTCTTGCTGGATATGTGGCGCGGGCGCACCCAGCCCGACGAATGGGTCAGGCACTGGATCAGGCTGGTGAAGAAGTGGAACCCGCTGCGCGCCTTTGAGGAAAACGGTCAGATCATCAAGTCGGTCGGCCCGATCATCCGCGCCATGATGCGACAGGAGCGCGCCTTTGTGGACCGGGTGCAGATGTCCAGCACGACCGACAAGCCAAGCCGGGCGCAATCCCTTCTGGGCTGGGCCGCCATGGGCAAGATGTTCCTGCCCCGGCGCGACACAGTTCCGGCTTCATGGCTCCCCCACCTCGACGCTTTCGAGCTGGAGCTGAAGCAATTCCCTGCCGGCAAGAAGGACGACACCGTGGATGCCGCCACGCTCTTTGCCCGCGGGCTGGACCGGATCATCGCGGGCCAGCATCCCGGCAAGGCCCGCTCGCCGCACGGCGATACCCTTGATGACCTATGGGAGAGGAACGAGGGCGGCAGATAAGGGCCAGGCATGGGCATTTCAGACATCATCCAGCCCGGGGCGCTGGGTCGGGACGGCGACGACGCCATGCCATGGCAACCCGTCTCGGAGCTTGCCCCCGACGTGCCGGAGAGCGATTCCGAGGCCGAAGGCAAGGGCCCGGATGAAAACTGGCGCTTCTGGCAGGAGCAAATCACCACAGCCCTGATGCACGAACGGCGCTGGCGCAAGGAGGCGCTGCACGCCGAGGGCCTGTATTTCGGCCCGGACGAGGACAGCGGCACGGGCGAAAGTAGTGGGGCGCCGAAGGAAAACCGGATCACCGACGAAACCGGTCTGATCCATTCCAATATCGAGGTGTTGAAGCCTCTGGTGTTCAGTGAAACCCCCACCCCTATCGTGCAGCGGCGCTGGCGTGGCGATGGCCAGGCCGACGAAACCGACCTGATGGCGGCCGAGGCGGGGCAGCGCATCGCCACATGGATGCTCACCACCACCGATTTCAACGGCGCGATGGAGCGGGCCCGCGATGACTGGCTCATTGCCGGTCGCGGGGCGGCCCGTGTCCTCTACCGCGCCGAGTTCGGGCAAGAGCAGGCCACCAACCCCCTGACGGGCGAACCCATCGTTGAGGATGTGAAGCTCAATGAGGAAGTGCTGATCCGGGGCAACGAGTGGCGCCGCCTTGTGCTGGCCCCCGCCGCGGGCTGGGACCAGATGCCGTGGATCGCGTTCGAGGTGCCCATGACGCGGGCCAAGATCGAGAAGCGGTTCCCGGAACACAAGGACAGGTTTGCCTACGTCAATAAGGGCATGAGGGGCAGGGCGCGCGCCTTTGGCGACGAGGACCGCGAGGACCGGGCCCTGTCCAGCCAGATCGACCGCACCGGAGAGCCGGTCATCAGTCCGTTTGACACCGCCACGGTCTGGGAGGTCTGGAACCGGGAAACCCGAGCCGTGATCTGGGTGTCCCCGGACTGCAAGGACGTGGTGCTGGACAAGCAGGACGATCCGCTGGGGCTGGAGTATTTCTTCCCCATGCCCAAGCCGCTTTTGGCCACGACCCGGGGCGACAGCATGAATCCGCGCCCCGATATCGCCTATTACGCCGAGCGGGCCAAGGAAATCGACCTGGCCACGCGCAAGATGCACGAGCTTCTGAAGGTGCTGGCCGTCGCGGGCCTGTTCCCCGGTGCCATGGCCGATCAGGTCAAGGCGCTGATGGAGGGCAAGAACCAGCTCATACCGGTGCAAAGCTGGATCAGCCTCATGGAGAAGGGCGGATCATCGAACATCATCCAGTGGCTTCCTCTGGAGGCCATCATCACCTGCCTCAACGCGCTGCAGATGATGCGCGAGGCAGCAAAGCAGGCCATGTTCGAGGCCTCCGGCGTCTCCGACATCATGCGGGCTCAGGGCAACCCGAACGAGACGGCGACGGCGCAGCAGATCAAGGGCCGCTACGCCGGTCTGCGCCTTGCGGCAAAGCAACGTCAGATGGCGGTCTTTGCCCGTGACAGTCTGCGGATCATGGTCGAGATTGCGCTTGAGCTGTTCGACGCTGCCCGCCTGTTCGATCTGGTCGGGCTGAACATCCCGGCGACCGAGGCGGAACGGCAAATGAAGCTGGCCGAGATCGAAGCCGGAAAGCAGCAGTTCGCGCAAGCCGTGGCGCAGTATCAGGCGCTGCAACAGGCGGTGCAGGTCATGCAGCAGCAGGGCCAGCCCGTGCCACAACTCCCGCCGCCGCCCCAAGAGCCGAAGTTTGACCGGGTGCCGGAAACCTCTTGGGAGTTGGTCCACGCCCGCCTGCGCCGCGATATGTCGCGCAAGATCACGATTCAGATCGAGACGGACAGCACGGTCCTTGCCGATGAGCAGGCCGACAAGGAGGCCCGCATCGAGTTCCTGGGTGCCTTCTCAACCTTCGTGCAGCAGCTCGCCCCGCTCATGGCCTCGGGCCAGTTCGATATGAAGACGGTCAAGGAGTTGCTGTTGTTCGGCGTGCGGGCCTTCCCGAAGAGCCGCACGCTGGAAGGCATGATTTCGCAGATGCCGGATGAGCCGCAGGGCGAGCCGAAGGAAGATACCCAAGTCATTGTCGCCAAGATCAGGGCCGAGACCGACAAGCTCGTGGCCGAGATGGAGATGGCCGACAAGGAGAAGGACCGGCAGCACGACATGCGGATGAAGGGCGCCGATCTGTTGGCCAAGGCGGCAGATACAGCCGCAAAACCAGCCTCGCCGCAACCGATCGGGCGCGCGTGATAGCTGGGGCAGCACGCTAAACAGCCAAGGAGCTGCCCCAGATGACCAGTCTCGAATCCGGCGATGCCCTCGCCGCCGCCGTCCAGAAAACACCGCACCGCGTGACGCTGGACAGCCTCAAGGCCAAGATCGTGGCCGCCGATTTCTTCCATCCCAGCTTTGCCCCGCATGTGACCGTCGCGGTTCTCCAGACCGAGAACGGCTTCACGCTGGTTGGCAAGTCGGCCCCGGCCGATCCGGCCAACTTTGACGCAGAGGCGGGGCGGACTTTTGCGCATGACGATGCCATCCGGCAGCTCTGGGCGCTGGAGGGGTATCTTTTGCGCGAGCGTCTTCGGCAGGCGGAGGGCTGACCGATGGATTTCGGCGATGCAATCCGCGCCCTGAAGCAGGGCAGGCGCGTGGCCCGTGCGGGCTGGAACGGCAAGGGCATGTGGCTGGCATTGTCGCCCGGGCATGTGAACCTATCTGCCGAAAAGTTCTGGGCTGGCCCGAACCGTGACTACGCCGAGGCTCAGGGCGGCACGGCGCATGTTCTCCCCTGCATCACCATGAAGACCGCCACCGGCGAAATCCTCATGGGCTGGCTCGCATCCCAAACAGATATGCTGGCCGAGGACTGGGGTTTGGTCGAGGACGCGCCGAAGGCTGCTCCCGCACCGTCAGCACCCGCCGTTCTTTCCCGCGCCGCCCTCACGGTGATCTCTGAAGCGGTGCAGGCCTATCTTGCCCAGCTTGAAAACCGCGAACCTCCCCCGGATCAAAGCCCGGTGGACGTGATCGAATCCGCCAGCCAGCACGTCATGGCACAGCGCGGTATCGCGGCCCCGGCCGATCTGCGCGAGGTCTGCACGCAGGTCTTGCAGCACTATCTGCGCAAGGAGGTGCGGTGATGCCATTCTTCCGTAAAAAGCCGGTGGTGATCGAGGCGCGGCAGATGCCGGAAGCGGCCGCGTGGTTTGCGCTATTGGGTGAGCTTCAGGATATTTCCCGCGGGCAAATGCCTCCCGGCCTTTCTCGCGTGGTAGATTCCGCGAGAGGCATTGCGGCATGGTGTGGCGGCCAGTTCACCTGTGACGCCCTTGGCCCGTCCATCCTGATCGACACGCTGAAAGGCCAGATGCGCGCCGATCCGGGCGACTGGATCATCAGGGGCGTGAAAGGCGAGTTTTACCCCTGCAAGCCAGACATCTTCGACGCGACCTATGAGGCAGCGGAATGAGCTGGCTCCTCATCATCGTCCTCGTCGCTGATGGCGCACGAACCGAGGCGCCGGTGGGCCTGATGATCGACCGGCGGGCCTGCAATATTGCCGGTTTCGGCATGGGGGCCGTGCTGTCGCAGGCTAATCCCGGCGTTGATGTGGGGTGGCGCTGCGAAAAGCAGGTCGCGGCATGACCGCATCCGAACACGCCCGCATCTTCGGCTCGCGTGAACCTGCCGCCCCGGGCCGGTCCCGCCTGTGCAAGACCTGTGGTGACTGGCACCGGCTGGATAAGCCTTGGCCGCACAACTGCCGCCCGCCCGCGCCGCCGCGATCCGTTCTGCCCGCCCCGATGCTGGCCCCGAAGTTTCAGGAGTTCGTCGCGGGTGATGTGTTCAACCCGGTCCCGATCGGTGATCCGTCGGCCAAGCGCGAATACATGGAGCGCAACGGCTTGGTGGAGTGGGACGCTGGCGTGAAGCCGGATCGGGAACCGACCGAACGGGAATGGGAGCGCGACCTCGCCATGGACCTGAAGCGCGAGGCCGAGATTGACCCGCTGAACCGCCCGCCCGTCGATGTGGTGGGGCGCACCGATCTGGATGGCGCAGCCGAAATCGACACGACCGACATGGAGGTTTTCAAGTGAAGTCCGAGCCGTTGCCGACCCTGATCCCTGCGCGACCCCATGAAGCCGACGAAGAGCAGCGCCTGCGCGAGGCCATCAACCGGCTGTGCGGTCAGGCGCTGGCCGCTCTGGATGCCGCCATCAAGTTTCGCACCGCCCCGCATGAAGCGCAGCGTGCCCGCCATCTGGCGCGCGGCCATCTGGTCGATTTCAGCCTGAAGGCGATGCACGCCCTCACACTGACCGCCGCCGAAAAGAAACAGACCGAGGAGTAATCCCCCATGCCCGCCGACATCGACAATGACGCCGACATCGACCGCACCGACCTGATCGAAGAGGATGAGGACGATTCCGCAGTCCTTGAGGTCATCCGCAAGGCGCTGGAAGAGGGCGCCGACGATTCCGCCCCTGTCGGTCGCGCCTTCCCCGAACTGGACGAGGATGGCCGCGACGAGATGGTCACCCTTGAAAAGGGGTTGGAGCTGATCGACAAGGCCGCCGTTCCGGCGCAGCGCAAGCCGAAGGGCGATGACCCGGACGCGGAAGGCAAGAAACCGGGCGAAACCGGCGTTGACCCGAAGGCGGAGGATGACGCCGAAGCGGAGGCACAGCCCGCCGATGGTGCGGCACAATCCGACGCCGCCGACCCCTATGCCGAGCTTCTGGCCGGGATCGACGGTGACCGGCGCGAGACCCTTACGGGCCGCCTGCGGCAAGCCGACGACATGCTGTCGATCTTCGCCGGGCATGAGGCCGAGATGCAGGCGCACGGCATCACGCCGGTTCAGCACATGCGCAGTCTGGCCCAGATCGACCAGTTCGCCCGCAAGAACCCCGAGAAGTATCTGGCATGGGCCGCGACCGAGATCGGCAAGGACAAGGCCGAAGACCTGATCACCAAGGCCGCCGAGCTGCTTGGTCTCAAGGTCACGCGCGACGATGATGGCGACCCCTTCGAGGATGAGGGTGTCAAGAAACTGCGCGAAGAGAACCGCGCGCTCAAGGCGCAGAGCCGCAATCTGGGGTTCAGCCCGTTTGAGGCCGCACCGCCCACCGCCACGGACCTTGCGGCATGGGTCGAGGAGAAGGCGCCGGATGGTTCGCTCAAGCGCCCGCTGTTCCGCGACCTTGAAGCGGGTATTTCCCGCATGGCGCAGGAGCATCGCACCAAGACCGGCAGGGCCGTCACCTTCGCCGATCTGGACGGGTTCTACACCGCCCTGACCGCGCGCCTCGGGGGGCAGCAACAGCCGCCGTCCGCACAGACGCCTGCGCCGCAAGTGGTTCCCGCCGCACAGGCGCAACCCGCTGTGACAGGTGGGGTTCAGAAAGCGGCGGCACCGGGCAGCGTGGAACGCGCCAAGGCCGCCAGCAAGAATCTCGACGGATCGGGCCATGGAGCCAGTCGTCGCCCCGCGCTGTCTGCGGATGCTGATCTTGATGCCACGCTGCGCCATTTCATGGGCGGCTGAAGCAGGGAAAGGCTCTGACGGTGCGCGGGACCGCTGATGAGGCAACATCATGGCGAACCCGAACTGGGGTGAAGTGGTGACGGCGACCCTCGCGCACCGTCGCAAGAAGATGGCCGACGCCATCTCGAAGAACAACGTCCTCTACTACGAGATGCGCCGCCGTGGCCGTGACAAGACGGTCCCCGGCGGTCGCACCATCACCGCGCCGATCATGGTCGGTGAGGAAAACGTGAACTTCCAGTGGTATGTGGGCCGTGAAGGGCTCAACATCGCGGGTCAGGAAGTCCTGACCTCGGCGGAGTTCCCGTGGAAGCAATACGCCTGCGGCGTGTCGATCAGCGGCCTTGAGATGCTGATGAACGACGGGCCGGAGCAAATCCACAACATGATGAAGGCGCGGATCGCCCACGCCGAGAAGACCATCACCAACCAGCTTCACCGCTCCGCGCATGGTGACGGCACGGCCAACGGTGGCAAGGAGTTCGGCGGTCTCGCGCTGCTCGTCTCCGAAACCGCCGGCGCGACCGTTGCCGGGATCAACTCCGGCGTTGCGACCTGGTGGGACAACCAGCGCCGCGCAACCGGCGCCGCGCCCGACAAGGACACCATCTTCGGTGAAATGCTGGCCCTGTGGCTGGAAACCTCGCGCGGCGCCGACAAGGTGAACCTGATCGTGTCGGACAACACCTGGTATTCGGTGTTCGTCAACTCGTTGCAGGCCCAGCAACGGTTCATGGACCGCAAGCTGGCCGGGGCCGGGTTCGACAACGTGATGTTCCAGTCCACCCCCGTCACGCCGGACGGCGGCATGGGCGGCTATGCGCCCGAGGGAATGCGCTTCCTGAACCTCGATACCATCGAGATCAACATGCACGCCAAGCGCAACAACGTGGTTCTGGGCGGCCCGCGCCGCCCCCTGACCGAAGACAGCGACACTGTGATCATCGCCGGGATGGGCAACTGGACCATCGACAACCGGATGCTCAACGGCGTGCTGACCGAGTGATCGGGTCGGGCCGGGTTCAACGCCCGGCCCGCTCTCCATCCTGAAACCGCCAAGGAGCAATCATCAGATGTATCCCAACATGCAGCAGGCGCCGGGTAACCCCGCGATTTCCCGCAACCTGACCGACAGCGACCTGTCCAGCCATCTGGGGCCGGTGGCCGGGTCCGGTGGCCTTCATGTCCAGTTCTTCTATTCCAAGGTGCGGATCGCCTCGACCAATCCTGCCCTCAACGGCAAATGGTCCACCCGGCTTTGCGTGGCGAAGATTCCGCGCGGCGACCGCCTGACCATCGCCTGCCGCTACATTTCGGAAGACGAGGCGATGCGCCAGTTCCCGCGCGAGTTCGCCATGTTCAAGCAGTATGACGCGGTGCCCACCTCCGGCACGCCGCTGCATGACCTGCCCGGCATCTCGCAATCCCAGATCGCCTATCTGACGATCCACAACCTGCGCTCCATCGAAGACCTCCTCTCCATGCAGCCCGAGCAGATCAATGGCATGGGTATGGAAGTGGTGCAGGCCTATGCCGTGGCAAAGCGCTGGATGGCCGCCAAGACCGACGCTGGCGCCATGCTCAGCGCCGCGCAGACCGATGCAACCATGTCGGTCGAGAACCAAGCGATGCGCGAAAAGCTGGCAGCGATCGAGCGGCGCAATGCCGAACTGGAAGCGCAGCTCACGGTCCTCAACCGCCTTGCCCCCCAGCAGGGCGCGGCACAGCCCGCAGCCATGCTTACGGGCGATGTGGCCCCGTATCAGGTGCAGGCCGCGCGTGACGCCGACCCGGTTGATGATCTGCCCGACGCGATGTCGCGCGAAAGCAACCTGTTCAGCGGCGGCATGGTTGATGGCAATGATGATCTGATCGACAGCCCGTCCCCGGAAAACCCGCTGGGCCTCAAGCCGCGCGCCAAGCGGGGCTGAACGGGATGGCGCGGACCATCCTTGAGATCGCCGTAGAGGCAGCGGAGCGGGACGCCACGGCGCCCGCCCCAACAACCCTGTTCGGCACCAACAACCGCGTGTCGAAGATCCTGCGCACCGCCGCCTTCGACACCATGCGCGAGGTCATGGCCAAGACCGACTGGATCGGCCTGTCGGAACTGCATTCGACATGGGCCTTCTCGACCCGCCCGGGCCGCTACGCCTATCCGCTGCCGCCTGACTTCCTGCGCCTTGTTCCAAACACGGAACACCGCGGCGGCTGGCCCATGGGAATGGTGGGTCCGGCCTCGCCGCAGTCGTGGGCGCACTGGCTTTTCGGGGGCGCCGCAACCCCGGTCCAGATGGGTTGGCGGATCAGGAACAACGTGCTGTGGATCGAACCCACGCCGCAGGCCTATGAGCTGATCACCATCGACTATGTGTCGCGTTTCCCCGTGGTGTCCAACATCGCAGAGGGTGACTATGACTTCACCCAATCCCCGCCGTCCTGCTACGCGCCCTTCGTGCCGCGCGATGGTCACCTTGATCTGGCAACCCTTGATGTGGCCGATCTGGTGGAGGGCGAGGGCGAGTATGATGGGGCGCCCGGCTGGGACATCGCCATATTCGGGGAGGAAACCTTCGAGGCTCTGCGCCGCCTCAGCCCGGTTTCGGCCGCAGCGCCATTGCCGCAGGTGCGCCGGCCCACCTTTACCGCAGATACGGACCTGCCAGCCTTCGATGATGATCACCTGCTTTCGCTTGGCATGACGTTCAGGCTGCGCCGAGCCATAGGCAAGGACTATGCGGAGGTCGCGGGAGAGTATGAAGAGCAGCTTGAGATGAAGCTGGGGTCGGATGCGGGCGGCGCCCGGACGCTGCGCCTCGGGGCTTGTGACGATGTGGCGCAAACCGTGCCGCTGGGCGGCGGTCGCTGGATGGTGTCGTAATGCCGCAAATCTCCCTGCCAAGCTACAGCCCGAGCCGCACCAAGACCCGCACCTATGACGTGAAGGCAGACCCCGCTACCGTCATTGCAGCGCTTCTGCAGCTTGTGGCTCCGACCGGCTCCCTTGTTCCGACCCTTTCCGAATCCGAGCCCGGCGATGGCTGGAAGCTCTGCAACGGTCAATCGCTCCTGAAGTTCGAATACCCCGACCTTTTCTCCGCTATCGGCGGGACGTGGGGCGAAACGGCAGATACCTTTGCCCTGCCTGACTTCCGTGGCAGGCTTCCGATTGGCGCCGGTGGCAGCGCCGGGCTCACGCTCAAGGCCGCCGGCGGCGCCCATCAGATTGTGCTGACCCAAGACCAGATGCCGCCCCATGCCCATGATCTGACCGATCCGGGCCACACCCACAACTTCACCGGCGCGCCGCACACGCATGGTGTCACCGACCCGGGCCACACCCACACCGCGGCGGTTGTCGCCGCTGGCACCGCAACCTCTGGCCCATCCGCTGACGGCGCCACGACGGGCAGCACGTCCAGCGAGATGACCGGCGTCACGGTCGATGCGGCGACGGCGGGCGGGACCAACGCGACATCTGCAACCGGAATCGTGGTGCAAAGCGCGGGCGCTGGATCGCCCGTCAGCATTCTGCCGCCCGTCATCGCGGTAAACTGGTTGGTGCGGACATGAAGCGGCAAAAAGACAGGGCGCGGCGGCGGGCGACGGCAGGAAGCCGGTCATCGCGCGAAATCACCCTTCCGCTGCCGCTGCGCGGCCTGTTCGTGGAGGCAAAATCGGCGCAGGTCTCGAACCTCTTTGCCGCAGAGCTGCACAATTGGCGGTCCAACGGGGTTTCGCTCGTTCCCCGGCCCGGTGTTGTGTGGCAGGGCGAGCCGAGCGGGGTGATCCAGCGCGTGCCCTATGAGTTCGGGCGCAACCCGCGCTGGATTGAGATCACGGCTTCTGGTGCGTCTTGTGGTGCGGCGGAGATCACGCGCCTGTTCGGCGGCAACGCGATGGTGGCCGAGATCAGTTCCAACATCATCTTGGCGGATGGCTTCGGCGCGCCGGTCCGCTTCAATGGCACAGAGTTTCAGGAATCCACCTTCTCGACCGTGACGGGCGCAAACCCGGCGCGCTTCGATGGCGTGATCAGCCATCACGACCGGCTCTATTTCTGGCGCTCCGGCGATGCGCTGGAGTTCTACTATGGCGATGTGGGCGCGGTGGGGGGCGGATTGGCGCGCTTCCCGCTCGACCGGCTGGGCAATATAACGGGCTCCATCGCGGCCATGGTCAGTCTGACCGTGGACGCGGGGCACGGCATGAACGACATGCTGTGTATCGTCACGACCACGGGCCACCTCGTCCTCTATGAGGGCCTTGACCCGGGAGATGCCTCGGACTGGCGCCTGACGGGGCGCGTCAGGGCTGCGGCGCCTATCGGCCCGCTTGCCTTCGCGGAGGTTGGCTCCGACGCCTGGATGATGACGGCGCAGGGCGTGGTCTCCATCGGGGAGTCGATCCGCAGTTCGGTTCTGGCGCTGGTATCTGACATCACCGCCCCGATTTCGGATGAGATCACCGCTGCGGTTGACGAAGGAACGGGCGTGTGGCGCATGTTCACCTCGCCAGATGGCGCCATGGTCCTGATCAGCCGGGCGGTTGGCCTTGAGGCGCGCCAGTGGGTTTTTTACACCAAGAGCAAGTCGTGGGCCACGGCGGACCTTCCGGCCCGCGACTGGCACGCCTTCAACGGCAAGCCCTTCATCACCGGGTTTGATGGCCGTCTTGGCACCATTGCCAGCCGCGATTCCGGCGAGGTGATCACGTCTCGCTGGGTCAGCAGTTGGTTCGAGGCGCCGGGAGTTTCCGGCGTGGCCTATCTGGTCCCGACCATCCGCGCCCAAGGTCCGCTTACGGTCAGGGTCACGCTCCTGTCGGACACGCGCGACAGCGCCGCCGACATCGCAGAGGCAGAGCAAACCGTCACCCTCGAACCCGAAGAGGATGATGGCGGAATCGTCACCCTCTCGGACGAGATCGTGACCGATGCCGAAGGCTCGCGGTTTCAAATCATCATCGAGGTCACATCGGCATGGTCCGAACTCATCAGCCTGAAGGCCGCCGTCGTATAGCCCGCCTTGGCGCCGTGGTTTTCGGCGCTGATGCAGAGGTGGCGAATTGGGTGGCGCGATCCATCCCCGGATATATCGCCAGCCCGGACGCCAAGGCTCTTGGCGTGGTCAAGGGCGGCAGGCTATTGGCCGGCGTGGTGTTCGAGCGATGGAACGGGGTTCACGTCGAGGCGTCGATTGCGGCGCGGCCCAAGTCGCGCTGGGCCGACCGGCGCACCCTATTCGCACTGTTTCATTACCCATTTGTCACCTTGGGGTGCCGCGCGATCAGCGTGACGGTGCCGGGGTCAAACCTTCTCTCTCTCAACCTCTCCACGAAGCTGGGATTCGAGCCGAAGGCCATCATCCCGTTCGCCGCACGTGACGGCGGGCCGCTGATAGTCCTGCAGCAGTATAGCGAAACTTGCAGATGGATCGGTGATCATGGGAAAAGGCGGACGCGCACCGGAGGCCCCTGACGCCTATGAAACCGCCTCCGCGGAGGCGCAGTTCAACCGGCTTGACACCTACTCCCCCTCGGGAAGCGGCACGCGCTACGGCTATACCGATGCGAACGGAAACTTCGTGCAGGGCGTGGCGCCGCAAGGCTCGCAATCTGCGGTCCAGACCGTTGAGAGTCCGTGGGAGCGCGCCATCCGTGAGGCGCTGCAACCCGCTTCGACCAACCTTGTCAACCGGATGGTCTCGGACAACATCACCAATATGCCGGATGCGGCCCGGCCCCGGGACACCTCAGCGTTGGCGCAGCAGATTTTCGACGCGGGATATTCCCGCATGGCGCCGCAGTTCCAGCAGGAGAACAGCCGCCTCCTGACCAACCTTCAGGCGCGCGGAATCCCGGTTGGCGCGGAGGCGTTCAGCGAGGCAAGTGCGGCGCAGCAGCAGCAGGTCAATGATGCGATGCAGCAGCTCACGCTTGGCGCCCAAGAGCAGGCCGCCGGGGAGCAAAGCCGCCAGTTCGCACTGGACAGCGCGGCGCGGCAAAACTCGATTTCCGAAATCGTGGCGGCGATGGGTGGCAGCTACAACCCGCCCAATGCCAGCGCCAGCGGCAATGCTGCGGGCGTGAACTATTCCGGCCTTGTGGGCCAGCAATACCAGAACGAGCTGGCGCAGTATAATGCCCAGCAGCAGCAGCGTGCCCAGACAGCAGGGACGATTGGCAGCATCGGCGCCGGTCTTCTGATGAAATGCTCGCGCGACTTCAAGAATGTCGGGCCGGAAATCACCGAAGGCGCCGACGGCCCTGTCATTTCGATTGCCGACCTGTCGGATGCGGTGTGCCACATGCCGCTGCATGTCTGGGCCTACCGCCCGGATCACGCCCCGGCTGGCGATGGAGAGGTGACGCATATCGGGCCGATGGCGGAGGATTTCCACCGCCTGACCGGAATTGGTGATGCCAAGACCATTTCCGTCATTGATGCCTTCGGGGTGGTGTTCGGGGCGTTGAAGGACGCTCTGACCCGAGTGGCTGTCCTTGAGCGCCGCATGGGCGGCGAGGCGGTGCATTGATGGCAAAGTTCGGGTTCGGTGCGGGGCAAGGTGCTTCGACGGGGGCGACAACGGGGCAGGGTGCCGGGGGCTTCTTCGGCGCGCCCGGGTCGCAGCAGCGGTATGACATGACCATGCAGATGGTCCAGAACGCGATGGCGCAGTCGCAGGGCACCAACAGCCCCCTTCTTGCCCTTCTTGCTCCCATGGCTGGGGCCGCTATCGGCGCGCGGGCCACCAAGCAGTATGAGGATGCCAGGGCAGCGGAGGCGACGAGCCAGACCGAGGCATTGCTTGGCCCCGTCGCTTCGTCACCCAAGGGCCGGGCCGCGCTGGACGTGCTGAATGACCCGGACGCCCCGGATTACCTCAAGAGTATCGCCGCCTCGATGATGAAGGATGTTCCGGTCGGCGGCGGTTCCGCACCAAGCGGGCGCAGCGGTTCGCGCCGCTCCACGCCGTCGGCTGCGAAGACCCGCATCTACGGCGAATACGAGGTGGACGGGATGCTCTATGGCCGTGACGCCTATGGCAAGATGGTGCCCTACTTGGACGCAAACGGGAATCCTATTCCGGCCAAGGGAAAGAAGGCCGCTGCGCCAGCGCCAGCCGCCCCGCCTCTGCCGCAAGACCCGGTTCTGCCCAGCGACCCCGCTGCGCCCGCCTCCCTTCCGACACCGGGCAGCAACGGGCTGACCGATGATGAACTTCTGCTCAAGTATCTCGGGGCAAGATAATGGCGACCTTTGAAGAACTGATGGCCGCTCTCCGCAAGGCTGACGCGGCGGGCGACACCGAGGGCGCGGCGCGCATTGCGCAGATGGCCAGCAAGATCAAGGGGGCGCAACCCGCGCCGTCGCATGGCGCATCGGCTGTCCCGCAGGACGCCCCCTCGCCGGTTCTGCCGCAAGACCCGGTGACGCCGGGCGGGTTTGACCAGCAGATCATCAGCCTGATGCAGCCCGCCGGTGGCCCGCCGGTCTCGGCTCTTTCGGCCCAGGCGCCCGCGCCCCGCGTTGCGCCGAACATGGCAGGGCCGATCCGGGCCACCATGACGCCACGGGTCGCAATGCCGGTCGAAGACCCGCTTCTTGCCGCTCTGCGCGGTGAGGACGTGCAGGCCAATGGTGCCCCCGTGACTTATGGCGCAAGCCGGGATGCCAATGACCAGCGCCCGCCTTCCGATCCATTCGAGGGCGAGGGGTTCAAGCCGCTGGCCAAGCGGCGCGGCCAGCAGTTCGTGCGCGGCGCGACTGAGGTTGTGGCGTCTGTGCCGGAATCGGTGGCGATCACGGGGGAGATGGCGGACAGGACGCGCTCCGCAGGCGCGGTGCAGGGCGCTGATTTCCGCGCGCAGTTGATCACAGATATTGACGCTCGCCTTGCCGACCCGGCCACGCCAGCCAATGAGCGCGCCATCCTTGAGCGCAACAAGGCTGACATGACTCAGGGCATCGACACCCTGCGCGGCGAGGCGGCGCAACCAATCGTTCCGGCGCAGGACCGCCCCGTCTTCGCGGCGGGCGACCAAATCCGCGGCGCCGTGACGGATACCGTCGGCGCCCCTGATCCGCGCGATGTCGGGTTCTGGGCGCAGGCCGCAGAGGGCAGCGGCAACATGGCCGGCATGATTGCGGCCAGCACCGCCGGGGGCCTTGTCGGCGGCCCGGCTGGCAGTCTGGCTGTGGGCGGCATGACCGGCTCGACCATGAACCAGTCGCAGGTTTTCAAGGAGGCTCTGGACGCCGGGGCGGATCAGGAAACCGCGCTGCAAGCCTCGAAATGGGCCGCCGTAATTGGCGCTGGCGAAATCATCCCGATCAACCGCGCCCTGAAGATCCTTCCGCCCCGCCTCCGCGGTGAGCTGGCGACCGGGTTCATGCGCAAGTTTGTCGATCTGGCGCAAGCATCTGGCGAAGAGGCGGCTCAGGAATACCTGTCGCAGGTGGCGAACAACATCGCGGCCCAGAAGCTCTATGACCCGGAACGCGGCTGGACTGAGGGGGCGACAGACGCCGCGCTTGTCGGTGCGGTCCTTGGTGCGGGTGTTGGCGGCATCGGCTTGGCTCTGGAAGGCAAGCCTGCGGCGCAGAACGTGACGGCCCCGCCGCGCCGGGAAGAACCGCCAGCCGACCCGCTCAGCCAGATCACCGCCGCCATGCAACCGCCCGCGCCGGATCAGGCACCGAAGACCCCGGCGCCGGAACAGCCCGCACCGCAAGCCACCGCAAATCAGACCCAGCCCCAACCGTCGCAGGGCGATGCGGGCCGCTACGAGATTCTGGACGAGATCGAAAACGGCCCCGACGGGCAGCGCGTCCCGACCGGGCGCAAGGTCCGGTATGACCGGCAGACCGGCACGGTTGAACCGATCAGCCCGGACCAGATCGACGCAGAAGTGAAGTCAGAAGCCCCGCCACCTGCGGAAATGCGTAAATCCGCAGATGCGGAACCGGCGCCAGAGGGTCAGCCAAGCCCGACCGCAGGCCCGGCGCCCCAAGCTGATGTGGTGCAGGCCGCAGGCGGAACCGTGCCCCCGGCGCCTATTCCGAACCAGCCCCGCAATTTCGAGTTTATCGACGCGGCAGGTGTGGCCAAAATCGGCACCGAACCCGGCGTGATGCAATACAAGGCCGGTGGTGATGCGGAAGGCGTGACGGATCGGCTCAAGGGCGTGACCGAGTGGCGGCCGGAACGCGCTGGCATGTCGATCATCTATGAGTATGCCGACGGGCGCCGCGTAATCGCTGATGGTCACCAGCGCCTTGGGCTGGCCAAGCGGCTTGCCGGGCAGGGCAAGGCGATCCAGATGCCCGCCATGATCCTGCGGCAGGCCGATGGCGTGACCCCGGAAGAGGCGCGCGTGACGGCGGCCCTGAAGAACATCGCGGAAGGCTCTGGCACAGCGCTGGACGCGGCCAAGGTGTTGCGCGGCACCGACAAGACGCCGGATCAGTTGGGCCTTCCCCCGTCATCCGCCATCGTGCGGGACGCCATGGGGATGCGCAACCTGTCGGAGCAGGCCTTCGGCATGGTGATCAACGGCGTGTCGAGCGAGCGCGACGGCGGAATCGTCGGGCGGGCGGTGACCGACAAAGCGGCGCAGGCCAACATTCTGGCGCTTCTGGCGCGGATGCAGAAGGAACGCCCCATCACCGCGTTTCAGGCCGAAAGCGTGGCGCGGCAGGCCGCTGCGGATACCGTCGTGGAGACGCAGGACAGCCTGTTCGGCCCGGAAGACGACACCAAGAATCTCTATCTTGAGCGGGCGAAGATCCTCGAAGCCGCCTCGAAGATGAAGCGCGAGGAGCAAAGCGCGTTCAGGAACGTCATCGCCAATGCCGACCGGCTTGCCGCCGCTGGCAACCAACTTGACGCAGAGGGCAACCAGACCCGACTGGACAGCGCAGCCGCGATGCGGGACTATCTGGGCCGCGAAGCCAACACCAAGGGAGCGATCAGTGAAGCCCTCACAGCAGCAGCACGCGCCCTCAACGGTGGCGCAACAGTCGCCGCCGCAACCCGGCAGTTCCTCGATGCCGTCGAACGTGAATTGGGAGCGCGCGGCCAGCAACGCGCAGACGGCAATCAAGGAGGGGCAGCGCCTGTCCCAGAACGCCAGCCGGAACCTGAACCGCAAGCCGTAGGCGGGAAGGGGGGGGAAGTTGATCCTCCCCAGGGCGACAAGCGGGACGAAAACGCCGCGGATAGTGATCTGTTCGGCGGGCCCGCACCGGCGGCGCCCGATCCGCAAGCCGACATTCTGGCCGCCATGACCGGGCGAAAGCCGAAGGGGTCAGAGGCGAAACCACCGGCAGCACCCGAGTCAGACGCTACTGTCGGCGATGCGATCCGCGCCGCTTTCGATGCCTTGCCGTCGGTCCAGATCGGGCGCCAGCATTGGTATCCATTGACGGTTACGGCGCGCGGCAAAACCCGGCATTTCCTTGCCTCGCAATGGCAGGTGGACAGCACGGGACGCAAGCGCCCCGCGATCCACCTGCTAAACATCATGCAGGTCAGGATGATCCGCGCAGCCACGCCCGAACCGCGCTTTGTCCGGTATCGCCTCAATGCCAAGAACGAACTTGTGGAAGACGGCTTGCCGGTTGCGCTGACCGAAGGCGACCTGTTGCAGCGGTGGGCGGGTGCCGGGCTTCCCTTGCCGGAAGGCGTCAAGGCGCCCGGCGCCGACCCTACGCCTGCAGCACCACCCCCCGCCGACCCCTTCGCCCCGGCCCAGACCGGAAAATCCCCTGCCCAGATCAAGGCCGAAGCCGAGGCCGCCGTGCGCGCCCAGCAATCCAAGCTGCGCAAACCGGATGGAAACTCTGGTGACGCCGGGCCGCTCTTCAACCCTGATCAGGATTTGTTCGACCCGCCGAAGGCTGATCCGAAGCCTAAGCCGCAGTCACCGACCGACAAGCTGGCGGATGAAATCCGGGCGCGACAGGCCGCAGTTGAGGCGATGCAGGCCGAACGCCGCGCGATCCTCGCGCGCTACACGGTCGATGGTGACGAGGCCGTAAACAAGGCCAACGGCTCCTTCGACATCGCGGAAACGCCTACCGGCGAAACGCTCATGGCCAAGCTGATTGAGGCCAAGACCTTCGCCGAGAAGAAGGCCGTGGCCGATGCCTTCGTGTTGGACGAGGGAAAGCGGAGCGGGGTCGAACACCTCGTTGTCCTGACAGAGGACGGCATCCCGCTGGCGATCACGTCAGGCCACAAAAGCGGCGTGTCGTTCCCGGCTGCGGTCTGGCGGGCGGGTTCGCGTGATGAGGCGGCCTATTCTGTCCACAACCACCCGAGCAGCAACGGTTTCAGCGGGTCCGATCTGGCCATTCTGGCCATTTGGCCAAAGCACACACTCGCGGTCATCGGGCACAACGGGGACCGGCACGAAGTCCGCGCCACGCGCGACTTCGACATGGTGGATGACGTAACCCTGCGCGATCCGATGAACCGTCAGGCGAAACTGAACGTGGCGCTGACCGAGGCGCGGGACGCGGCCCTGTGGCGCATCAACCAGCACATGCTGGAAAAGGGTGAGGCAAACGCTGCAGGTGAGGCAAGATACCTAGCAGCCACGCGACCCTTCTTCCAACTCGTGCTGGAAGAAATGGGCCTGATCATCTACACTGATCGGGCGAAATGGCGGGCGCAGTTCGAGGCGCAGGGCTTCAACTTCGAGGACTTCTATGGACAGGTTTCAGGCGCTGTCGCTGATCGGCTTGGACGGGCCGGATTCATCATCCCCGAGGGCGGAAATACAGGCGGAAATCGACCGGCTGACGAAAGCCCCCAAGCCGCATCACCCGGAGCTGACGGCGCGGCTGGAAAGCCTGCAGCAGATGGCGCAAAAGGCGACGGAAGAGGGCGGGTTCCGGCGCAACCCGTAGGCCCGGCCAAGACTGGCAACGCCGCTCTCGACGGCGCCCTTGATGACATTTTCGGAGACGAAGCAGATGTTCCAAGCCCCGGCCAGCGTGTGGAACGCGATAGCGGAAACCCAGACCCTGCGGACGGCATGGGCGGAACAGATGTTCCCGCTGCCGCAGGACGAGATGGACGTGGCGGTGAAGGGCGAACTGGACCGGGTGGAAGCCCAGACAGGGAGCAAAGTGCTGGCGGCGGCCTACCTGGTGGTGATGCCCCTCCTGTGGGAAGCGGAAGCGATCCGGGCGTGGACAGCGCAGAACGGCCCGCTCGCAAGCCTGCCTCCGGTCGAAAGCGTGGCACAGGCGATGGCAATCGCGCAGGGGGACTATCTCCTGACGCAGGACGAGGCGCAGACCCTGCGGGCAATGCTTCTGGCGCCACCCCCGGAAAGCTGACGCCCGCGCAGCAGCTCGCTGCGATCCGGGGGATTTTCAAGGAAGACGTGATTGATTTCGTGGCCGGGCCTGAGCGGCGCCGGACGGATTCCGATGCTTTCCGCAAGTGGTTCGGAAACAGCAAGGTTGTGGATGCGGATGGCAAGCCGCTGGTTCTTTACCATGGCACTGATGCCGATTTCCAAGGGTTTGGCGTTGAACATCTCGGGTCTGCCACAGATGCCAACTCCGCGAAGATGGGCTTTTTCTTTTCTGACAGAAGTAAAACGGCAGAATATTACAGCACCCTGAGCAATAAAGAGCGCGAGTTTCAGAAAAAAATTGCTCGGATTACCGGGCGGGATTTTGTCGACTCCGGGGCGAATGTAATTCCCGTCTACCTCTCTCTGAAAAATCCTCTGGTTCACGATTTTAAGGGGAGGGTGCATCGGAGCACGGCCTACTATGACCTGTTGCGCAAAGCGCAAGCTGAGGGGCGAGACGGAGCCATCTTCCGCCGAACCTATGATGCAGGTGAATACGGACGCTTTGATGCCATAATGCGGGGTCGGTTGAAATCGGAGACGGTTTTCGTCGCCTTCCGACCTGAGCAGATAAAATCCATCTTCAACCAAGGCACATGGGACGCCAGCAGCCCCTATATGCTGCGCGAGGATGCGGCAAATCCTATTGACCCGCGCAAGGCCGAGGCTCTGGAGTCGATCTTCGTCGGCGCGCTGGATGGCGTGAACGTCAAGGCGGCGACTGACCGCGACCTGTTCCGCAGCATCATCCTGCCGCTGCGCGATGCCGGCATGACGCGGGAAGAGGTGGCGGAGATGACGCCCTATCTCGAATCCTTCCTCGCCAATCTGCGCGCAGGGCGGGTGGGGCTGGCCACTGAACCTGCGCCGCGCGCCATCGAGGCCGATGACCGTGCCGCGGTGCAGGCCAAGGCCGACCGGATCAAGCCGGTTGCGGCGGACGAGGCGAATATCCGGGCCACGCTGCCGCTTCTGCTTCCCGAGCAGCAAGACGACGTGCTGAAGGTGGAACGCCGCTTCTCCAAGCCCGACGGGCACGGCATGATGATCACCAACGGCACCGGCACGGGCAAGACCTTCTCCGGGGGCGGGGTGATCAAGCGCTTCGTCCAGATGGGCAAGGGGGATATCCTGATCGTCGCCCCGTCGGAGGCGGTCATCGCCGGATGGACCAAGGCCCTTTCCGCGCTGGACGTTCCCGTGAACCAGTTGCGCGACACCAAGGACGCCGGTCAGGCGGTGACCATCACCACCTATGCCAACCTGCGCGACAACGATGCCTTGGCTTCCCGGTCCTTCGATCTGGTCGTGACGGACGAGTCGCAGAACCTCATGTCCTCGCAAGACGGGGCGGTCACTGGTGCGCTCCAGAACCTGCGCGCCATCACGCACCGGCCCGCCGATCTGTGGCGCAAGTCGCGGATGCGTCACGCCAAGGAGTGGGAAGCCTACAAGGCCATGAGGGACGGCGAGGCCAAGACGGCGGTGTATCGCCGCCTCAAGTCGCGCGAAGAGGCGGAGGTGGCGCGCTGGGCGCAGGAACCGCGCTCCAAGGTCTTGTTCCTCTCCGCCACGCCCTTCGCCTATGACAAGGCGGTGGACTATGCCGAGGGCTATCTCTTCGACTATCCCAAGGATGGCCATGTCGGGCGCAGCCGCCAGAGCGGCCAGAACCTGTTCATGGTTCAGCACTTTGGCTATCGCATCCGGTATCACAAGCTGACCAAGCCCGAGGCGGCGGTGGATAGCGCCGTGTTTGAGCGTGAGTTCCATGAAAAGCTGAAGCGCGATGGGGTGCTGTCCGGGCGCAGCCTTCAGGTCGATGTGGACTATGACCGCAAGTTCGTTCTGGCCGCCGACGGATTGGGAACCCAGATCGACGCCGTTCTGAAGCATGTGTTCGAGGGGCGCAGGAACGCGGACAAGGCGATTGCCGACGGCTATCAGACGCTGGAACGGGAGATCAGCCAGAAGTTCAACTACCTCAAGCGGATGCAGCTTCTTGAGGCGATCAAGGCGCGCGCCGCAATCCCTGACATCGAAAAGCACCTCGCTCTGGGCCGGAAGGTCGTGGTGTTCCATGACTACAACGTCGGCGGCGGGTTCAACCCGTTCTCCAACATCGCACCGGCAAATGATGCCAATGCCATCGCGGCGGCGGCCGATCTGATGGCGGCTTTCCCCGACCTCAATCGCATGAAGTTCGCCAGCTATGCCGCGCCGGTTGATGCCCTGCTCTCGGCCCTTGGCAAGCGGGCCCGCGCCTTCAACGGCACAGTGCCCCAGAAGAAGCGCCTCCAGAATCTGGCCGACTTCAACACCGACGGCAGCGGCGCCGACGTTCTGGTGGTTCAGTCCGACGCGGGAGGGGCTGGGATTTCGATGCACGATCTTACCGGCACCCACCAGCGCGTGCTGATCAATCTCGGGATGCCGACAAAGCCGACCACCACCTTGCAGGAAGAGGGGCGCATCCTTCGCGTGGGCACCGTCACCAATGCCCCGTTCCGGTATTACACCATTGGCACCGCATGGGAGCGCCGCGCCTTCGCAACCCGCATCGCGGAGCGCAGCGGCACGGTCGAGAACCTTGCGCTGGGCAATGAGGCGCGCGACCTCCTGACCGGCTTCATCGAGGCATACGAGGCAGCGGAAGCCCTTGAACCCGGCCCGGATGATGGCAAGGGGGGCAAGGAGCGGGACCGCAAGGCCAATGTCACCAGCCCGTTCGAGAAGGCCAAGACCCACTATTTCGGGCGCACCAAGACCACCGGGCGCCGTGATCAGCGCGACGGCATCGACTTCTACCCGACGCCGGAACCGCTTGCCCTCAAGATGGTCGAATGGGCCGGTATCCGCCCGAATGAGCGCGTCCTTGAGCCTTCCGCCGGGGATGGTGCCATCGCGCGCTATGTGCCGGATTTCGCCGATCTGACGATGGTCGAGCCATCCTCTGACCTGTCCAGCCGGGCCTTGCTCAAGGCACCACATGGCAAGACGGTGGAAAGCACGTTCGAAAGCTACCACCTGGTCAACAAGGCGCATGTGATCGTGATGAACCCGCCCTTTGGCTCGGGCGGCGCAACCGCGATGCAGCATCTTGCCAAGGCGGCGAAGCACCTGCGGGCCGGGGGGAGGATCGTGGCTCTGATCCCGACCGGCCCCAGCGCGGACAAGCGCTTTGATGCGTGGTGGGAGGGTGATGACGCGAAAGGTCTGAGCCTTTCCGCAGAGGTGGCGCTTCCGGCTGTTGCCTTCGAGCGGGCCGGAACCAGTGTGATGACGCGCGTGGTGGTCATCGACAAGCCCGCCGAGGGGCAAGAGGTGGCGCCGGATACCCAGCGGCTCAACTTCGCTGGCGCCCGGTCGATCAACGAGTTCTTCGACCGGCTGGAGCAATACGATGTGCGCCGCCGCCCCGATCCGGTTCGCGATGTGGTCGAGGAGATGGAGGCCGAAGGTCAGGACGCCACGGCGCCGATGCCGCAGCCTGTGCAGGGCCCGCCGCTGGCGGCCAAGGCTGATGCCTTCAAACTGGCACAGGTGAAGCACGCCAAGACGGGCGCTGACCTGTTTGTCGCCACGATCCGCGACAAGGTGGAGCGGGAGGAATACGCCGCCGTCCTGGCCGTCGCCAAACAGCACGGCGGCTATTATTCCAGCTTCCGGGGCAACGGCGCAGTCCCGGGCTTTCAGTTCAAGAGTGAGGCGGATCGTCAGGCATTCCTTGATGATATGCAGAAGCCGACGGCGGGTTTTGCGGAGACCGCCTATCATGGGACGCCGCATGACTTTGACCGGTTCAGCCTTGATGCCATGGGCACGGGCGAGGGCGCGCAAGCCTATGGCTGGGGCCTGTATTTCGCGGGCAAGCGCGCGGTTTCGGAGTGGTATCGGGACAAGCTGTCCCGGGTATCTCTGCGGATCGACGGCGAGGAAATCCCGCCGTTCCTGTATGGTCCGCAGTCCAGCGACATCATGCAGCGCACGCAAGAGTATCTTGCGGACAAGCCCCCATCGCGCCCGGAAGGGGTTTCTGAAGAGGCGTGGCGTGACGGTGCCGTTCTATTCCGCATCTCCCTTAGAGCCGTGATCGGCAATCTGCGTGACAAGATCAACTCCACACCGGGCGACGACGTTCAGGATCGCCTGCGCGTCTATCGGGAAACCAAGCTGGCGCAATACAAGGCTGCGGAACAACGAGCATTCCCGCCTGACATGGCGGAATACGCTGCACATCTGGCCGCCATCGACTGGCTGGCGGCGCGTGTCACCAAGGTCAATCCGGGCCGCCTCTTCACCGTAGACATTCCCGGCCAGGAAAGCCTTCTGGATTGGGATGCGCCGCTGTCGGAGCAACCCGCAGCGGTTCAGGCTATCATTGGCGCCATGGACGCCGCGCCGGACAAATCGGTGTGGGATGCCACTACGGGGCAAGACTTCATTGACCAACTGACCGTCGATGCGATGGGCGATGCTGCCTTCATGCAAAGCACCCGCGAACGGGCGGCGGCGAAAGCAGAGGCGCGGCGCATGGCATCCGAGGCCCTGCGTGCCGCAGGAATCCCAGGCCACCGCTACCTTGACGGCTCCAGCCGCAACGCTGGCGAAGGGTCTTACAACTACGTCATCTACGATGACCAAGCCATCACGATCCTTGAAAAGCAGCAACGCGCCCAGATGGTCCGCGAGGCCGCCACCTCAACCGAGGAAATCATCCGCCTCATGCCGCGCCTGCGGGCCGAGCTGGACCGTCTCGACCTGAAGCGCGTGCGTCTGGTGGCGGATTCTGATGCCCGCGACTGGCAGGGCATGTTCCATGTCACGGGCGACGGCGCGCTTGAAATCGTGATCGGTGCCTCCATGGACCCGATGGGCACGCTGCACCACGAGGTGATCCACGCCCTGCGCACCATGAACCTGTTCACGCCGGAAGAGTGGCGCGCGCTGGAGCTGGCCGCAGAGCGCGGCTGGGTCGCCAAGCACGACATTGCGGCGCGCTATCCCGACCTTCTGCCGCATGAGCAGATCGAAGAGGCGATTGCGGAGGAGTTCAGCGAGGCGCTGGCGGCCCGGAAGTCGCCAAAGGGTTCGGCGCTGGTCACGGCGTTCAACAAGATCGCCCGGCTGCTTCGCGCGCTGCGCAATGTGCTGAACGGGGCGGGCTATCAGACCGCAGAGGACATCTTCGGGCGCATTCTGGCGGGGGAGATCAGCAAGCGGCAGGCTGGGAATACCGGTATGCGGGCGAGCAAGTTGGCGCAGGCGCCAAAACCAAACGTCGATGCGTTCGAGGCGGCCTTGAAGCATGACCTTGGGCTGCGGTCCCTGTCGCTTTTTGTCACCCGAAGCGGTGACTTGAAGCTGAACATGCTTGCGGTGGGCAAGGATGAGCAGGGCCAAGGTATCGGCACCAAAGCAATGTCGCGGATCGCGGAATTTGCCGACCAGAACGGGTTCCGCCTGATCTTGTCGCCGGGGCTGCGCGACGATGGGTTTGGAACTACGTCGCGCGACCGACTGGTGAATTTTTACAAGCGGTTCGGCTTTGTGGAAAACAAGGGGCGCCGCAAGGACTTTAGCATCAGTGAGGGCATGTATCGCGATCCGGCCCGCAACCGCTTCCAGCGCCCGCAGGCCGTCCGCCCCCTGTCGGCGCAGGCCCGCGCCCATCGCAACACCGGCATGGGCGGGGCGCTGTTCATTCCCGACCGCCGCGTCTGGGAGGAACTGACTCGCGCCACGGCGCCAATCTGGGCGCGGCTGCGCAACGGCGCGGGCGGCATGAGCGATGGTATCGACCGTGCCCGCGTCTACATTCAGGATCGCTTCCTTCCCGTCCTGCGGGCTCAGGAGGCTATTGAGCGGGCCACGGGCAGGCGCCTGCCGCCGGAGCAACGCGCCTACACCGCTGAAACCACCTTCAGCGGCAAGGTCGGGCGCCATCTGTTCGAGGTCGATGAGGATTTCGTCAAGCCGATCATCCGCCTTATCGCGGCCAGCAAGGGCCGCCTTACCGCAGAGGCAGTCGGGGAATGGCTCTATGCCAGGCACGCCATCGAACGCAACGCGAAGATTGCCAGCATCAACCCGGCCATGCCGGATGGCGGTTCCGGCATGACCAACGCCGAAGCCAAACAGATCCTTGCCGACGCGGCGGCCAGCCCTGATGCAGCGCGACTGGTCGAGATTGGAAGCCTGATCGACAAGCTGCGCGAGCGGACCCTTTCCCTGCGCGAAGATGCCGGGCTGATCACGCACGACGAGGCCAGCGACTGGCGTAAGATGTATCGCCACTACGTTCCCTTGAAGGGATTTGCCGAGACCGATCATGCAGAGGCCGTGCTGGACATCACCGGCATCGGCAAGCGGTTCAACGTTCGGGGCGGGGAAAGCCGCCGCGCGCTGGGGCGCAAGTCCGAGGCATTCAACCCGTTGCAGGCCGCTTTTACGCAGGCGCAGGAAGTGGCGATCCGCGCCGAAAAGAACCGGGTTGGCCAGAGCCTGCACGAATTGGCAAAGGATTACCCATCGAAGGCGCTATGGGAGGTGAAGAAACCGGCCCAGAAGCGGTATTTCAACCGCTCCACGGGGCTGGTCGAAACCCGTGTGGAAGACCCCGTTTCCATGATCCTTGCCCCGAACGAAATGGCTGTGAAGATCAGCGGTGAGGAACACCGGATCATCTTCCATGACGAGCGGCTTGCGCGTGCGGCCGGAACCGTCGGGGCGGATCAGATGGGCCAAATCACCCGCCTGCTGTCGATGTTCTCGCGCTTCTGGTCCATGACTCGGACCATGCTGAACCCGGAATTTGCGGTGGCCAACGCCTTCCGTGACTTCCAGACCGCGCAGTTCAACATTCAGGCCTTCGGGGAGGGTGACAAGGGCGCCATCGCCAAGGCCATGCTGCGCGACTGGCGCAAGGCCTTGTCCGGGTCGTGGCGCGCGCAGGGCAACCGATATGATTCCGTCTGGGCCAAGCACTACCGCGAGTTCCAGAAGGCCGGGGCGCAGGTCTCGTTCTGGACCATCGAGCAACCCGAAACCGCCAAGGAAGACCTCGACCGGCGCGTGCGTCTTGCCAGCGGCACCATGGCGGCCCGCGCCTTGAAGCGTCTCACGTCGCCCCGGGCCATCCTGTCAATGCGTGACAACCCTGCCTTGGCCATGATCGAGCGGGCCAACATTGCGGTGGACAACGCCATTCGCCTTGCCGCCTTTGTCGAGGCCCGCAAGCGTGGCTGGGCGGTCGAAGATGCGGCATTCCTTGCGAAGGAGCTGACCGTCAACTTCAACCGTCGCGGGGAAGTGGGGGCGAACATGAACGCGCTCTACCCGTTCTTCAATGCCGCGGTTCAAGGCTCGGTTCGGACCATCAAGGCCCTGACCTCGCGCCGCGTGGCGCTGATGGCGCTTACCTCCATCGCCGCCGGGATGCTGAACGATCTGCTGAATGCCTGGCTGTCTGACGAGGACGACGACGGCCAGCTTTTCTATGACAAGGTGCCGGAATACCGCAACGAGCGGAACTTCCACATCGTCGGCTGGGGCACGGGGCAGAACCCGGCTGCGGTGCCAATGCCCTACGGTTACAACATCTTCCCCTATGCCGGACAGAACCTTGGCAAGGTGGTGCGGGGCGTGAAGTCGCCATCTGAGGCGATGGGCGATGTCGCGGCGGCGCTGTTCAATGCGTTCTCCCCGGTCAACGGGGGTAGTAGCACGACGTTTGTGTCGCCGTTCTTCACTGACCCACTGATTGAGATGGGTGAAAATGCCGACTGGACCGGGACGCCGATCTATCCCCGTTATCCCGCTGTCGGCGCCCCGGATTCCGAGGTGTATTTCGCCGGGGCCTCCGAGGCATCCAAGGCCATCGCGTCTTTCCTGAACTCGGCAACGGGCGGTGATTTCCGCGAAGCGGGATGGATCAGCGTTTCCCCCGAAACGATTGACCACCTGTCTGCCTTCGTGACTGGCAGCGCCGGGGCGTTTGTGGGGCGCACCTCCGATCTTCTCGCCAAGACCCTCAAAGGTGATGTGGCCGATATCGGGATGAGGGACATTCCGATCCTGCGCACGCTCACGTCTCCGGTCGGCCCTTGGATTGATCGGGATCAGTTCTATTCCGCCAAGGCAGCGGTTCAGGATGCAAATGCCGACGTGAAAGCCTATGCTGGCGCTGGTCAGGCCATCCCCCCCGAGAAGCAAGCCATGGCAGACCTTTATGACGACATGCTGGAGGCGGAACGGGAAATGAACGGCAAGGGCGATTGGAACCAGAGCAAAGCGGGGGCCATCCCGCAACGCCCCGATGCGGTGGTGATGAAAGAGTTCAACCGGAAGTATCTCGTGGTGATTGGCAAGGTGAAGCCATGACGGGCGTCTATTGGTCCCTCGGCGGGATGCTGGCTGCGCTCATCGCGGGGTATACCGTCGGCTGGCAGCACGGGCATGACAAGGCATCCCTTGCGGTCAGGGCCGCAACGCAGGTCGTGGTCGAACCGTATCCATTCGCTAACGTCTGTTCCGAGATGCTGGAGGCGGCCTGGTCTGTCCAGCCCGCGCCATCGCCGCACGACTGAGGCGACTTGCGCCATGTTCCGGCCTGCGTAGCGGGCCGCCTCAGCCCGCGCTTTTGATCAAGCACGGGAGAAACCCAAATGGCGACCCAACACGATACCGTGTCCGTCACCCTGTCCGCCACCACCGGCACGGGCGGCACCTTCACCGCGTCCTACCCCTCGGCCCGCAGCGCCGAAGATTATCTCGGCTCGGTGAACCACGAAATCCATTCCACGGCCTATCGCTCTCTGTTCGCCAAGGCAGGCGATTTTTCCGTGACCTTCGGCGCGTCCAACATCACCGTTTCGATCCTGACCGGGATTTCTCTGGTGATCGGCAGCGTGCTGACCCTCCTGCTGGACCGGGCCCAGATCGACGCCGGCAAAGGTGAGGTCGTGACGCTGGCCAACGATGGCAAGATGTCCCTGCAAACCCTGACGAAGATCCATCTCGGCACTCCGGCAACGGCGGATGCTGACGGCTTCGTCGCTTCGCAGAACCTGACCGCTGCGGGCGTCTTCTCGGTCAACACCACCTTTGCCGCGGCGAAGGCGGCGGCGGCCCTCAATGGCTCCGCCGATGTGCCCCGTAACGTCGTGGCGGCATGGACCGGAACGGCTGTTCTGACCGTCACCGGCACGGATGAGTATGGCAATGTTGTGCGTGAATCCTCGGCCAGCGGCACGACATTCACGGGCAAGAAGGCGTTCAAGACCGTGACGGCCGTTTCGGTCTCGGCCGATGTGACCGCGCTGACGGTCGGGACCGGCACTGTTCTTGGCCTGCCGGTCTATCTGGCTGACGCGAGCGATGTTCTGAAAGAGATCATGGATGATGTCGCGGCCACGGCCGGCACGCTCGCGGCGGGCATCCTGACCACCCCCAGCGCGACCACGGGCGACGTGCGCGGCACCTATGCTCCGAACTCGGCACCGAACGGGTCGCGGAAATATGAACTGATCGCGGCGCTGCGTGATCCGTCGTTCAAGGGCATCGCGCAATTCGCGGGCTAAGGCCGGAAGCCTCGCGCTGCGCTGAAAGGGTCGGGGGAAGCTCCGGCCCTTTTTCTTTTGTCGCCGCACAGCGGTTCGGCCCTGCGGCAGACATGGCCCGGGGCGATATTAAGGCGAGGCTGCGGACATGCCATTCAACAAGAACACGGGGCGGTTCGAGCGGTTGTGGAATTTCGTTGATCAGCGGGAGGCTGGCGACGACATCACGCGGTCCGATCTTGACGTGATGGCCAACGATCTGGCGGCCGGAATCACCGAGGCGGCGGCGCAGACGCTCAACTACGTCGGGGAGTGGAACCCGGAAATCGCCAGCTTTCCGGCTTCCCGCCCGAGCGGTGGGCGGATCATGGCGCGCGATGCCTTCGTTTGCCTTGGCGATGGAACGGTTGGCGGGATCACCTTCGAGGCTGGCGAAACCCTTGTTGCTCTGGTCCCTGACCCGGGGCAGGCCTATGCCACTCGCTGGCTGAAGCTGCCGTTCCTTTCGCTGGCCGCGATGATGTCGATTGCGGACGCGGCGCAGGGGAATGCTGCGGCCGCGCAGCAGATCGCTGCCGATTTTGGCGACCTTGCGGGCGCACAGGCGGGCATCGACGCTGCTGTCGATCTTGCCGAAGCATATGCCCAGACGCCAGAGGACACCGAGGTTCCGGGCGGGGCCGGGTATTCGGCGCTGCACTATGCGGCCAAGGCGGGCGCAGATACCGCCACCACGATTGCCGCGAAAGACGCGGCCATTGCCGCGCGGGATGTGGCGATGGCATCGCGCGGCATTTTCGCCAGCACGGCGGCGGGGCTGTCAAAGGGCGTCGTCAACATCGCCTCTCTGGTCGGCGGGTCTGGCGGCGCTGACGGCACCTTCGCGCTTGCCTTTTCGGGCGGCGCGGGCGCGGGCGCGGCTGGCGACTTTGTGGTGGCTGGCGGGGCTGTGGTGCAGGTGAACATCACCAACCCCGGCACGGGATACACGAGCGCCCCGACCATCAGCTTCGCGGCATCCTCGGGCCTGACAGGGGCGTCGGCAACGGCAGTCATCGACTTCCGCAATCCGGTCGGCACCTATTTCAGTGTGCCAGCAAGCGGCAACAGTAGCCTGATCCTCTACAGCGTAGATACTGGGCCGGTGGCTACTGAGGTGGCGCGCTACCCGGCGTCCGGCAAGACGCTTCAGGCGATGATGGTGGCGGGTGTCGGGGTGTCGTCTAGCCAAGTCACGCTTGGCTCAGGCTCGATCACGCCGTCGATCTATCGGGCTATCACTCCGGCATCTGGCACAACCTACGAAGCGGTTGCCGTAGCCAGAGATGGCGATTTGCCTATCCTGCAACTGTATGCCAGCAGCCCGACCATTTCGATCAATGCGATTTTTGACCTGACCGCTGGGACATGCGCAGCTACCGCAGGCACCGCATCCATGCGCTACATGGGCGGCGGGTTCTGGGAATGCAAAGCCGTCGCCACTGCCACGGGCACCACTGCCACGAATATTCAGGCCCGTCCGTCTTTGACGGGGACGTTGCCGTTTACCGCAGCAGGTGAAACCATTTGGCTGTATTCGTTCGAGGCGCGTGTGGCGGGCGGGTCGAACATCTGGGCCAGCAACAACCCTGCGGATGCAATTTTTACGAAGGCAAGCTGCACTGTCGCATCGGCGGTGGCGCCAGAAGACCTCCTGTCAGAGGAGCTATTGGAGGCAACTTCGGCGATCAATGCGCTTGATCTGCTGCTCAATGGGGCTTTGACCGGGTGGGCACTGACGGAGGAGGCGGGCTCCGTAACGCCGAGCCTGTATCGCTCCAGAACATGGGTATCTGGGCAAGCCTTTGAACTTGTCGGCGTCTTCAAGGCAGGCGCGCGTTCTCGGGTCAACCTGTTCTGCAACACTGGGGCTGTGTTCAACGGCACGTTCAACCTGGACACCGGAACTTGCACTGGGACGGGCGCCGCCATGTCCTACATTGGCAATGGCTGGTATGAGTGCCGGATCACCGGCACGGCATCTGCCAACGCAAGCGGCAACGTGCAGTCTCGCATCTATCCGGCATCCGGGGGGCAACCTTATACCGGTGATGGGGCAAGCGGAATTTTCGTGCAGGAAATCACCCTGTCCATCGCTGGCGGCAGCAACGTATTCACTTTTTCAAATGACTTCTCGAATGCGGCATGGACAAAACGGGACTGCTCGGTGACATCCGGGCAGGCGCTGTATGTTGGCATTGCCTCTGATTTGGCTGGATCAACGGACGATAGTTCTGCGGCCTACAGTGGCGCAAAATGGGCTGCACTAGGGACGTCGATCACCGCTCAGAACCAGTATGTCCCTGTGGTGGCAGAATTTCTTGGCATGACGGCGCAGAACCTTGGCGTCAGCGGCGGGTCATTGGCGTCTGGGTCTGACGCTGGCTCTCTGGCAATCTACAATGCCATTTCGAGTATTGCCGTTGACTCCGATCTTGTGACTCTAGAAGCGGGCATAAACGATTTCGGAAAATCAAATTCCAACATCGGCGCGCTCGGTGACACCACGACCGCGACGTTTTACGGGGCGATCCATGCCGCCATCGTGGCTATCATGGCGCGGGCACCGTCTGCCAAGATTGTCTTTCTGACGCCATATGGTGGCGATGGCGTCACATACCCGGCCTACTACCCATATACCGCCAACGCCAAGGGCCTGACGCTGCGCCAGTTTACGACGGCGATCCGCGATGTCTGCGGATCATTGGGTGTCCCTGTCATCGACGTAGGGGAGGCGGCTGGCATCGGCCCGCTGACCGCGCCGACATACATGTCGGACGGGCTGCATATCAATGCGACTGGCGGGGCGCGCTATGGATCATATGTGGCCGATGGTCTGTTGCGTCTGGCGCGGGCCGGGATGTTGGGGACATGACCGACCTGCTGCGTGATATCCTAACCCCAAGCCCCGGCGCGACACCGTATCAGGCCGGGGTCATGGCGATGGCGCACGCGCTGCTGGGGGCGCTGGAAAGCTACGCCATGGCCGCGTTTATCACCTCCTGATCCGAGGACTGAGATGTTTCAAAAGCCGCTGGAATACTGGGCCGTCCTGATCGGGATGGCGCTTTACGCTGCCTCGCGCGATGCCGAGCGGGAGGCATTGATCAAGCGGGTGGTCAAGACGCTGGCGAGTGCCTTTCTGGCGGTCGGCCTGACCAGCAAGCCCCGCGATCCGTTTGCGCGCAATTTCACGGCGCGGCAGGAAGCCGCCCAGGTCCCCGCCGCACAAAGGCGGGGCGATGGCGCAGAGGTTTGAAAACCTCGGAGAAGCCCCATGCCTATCGACCCCGATTCCGGCACATTCGCCCGCATCTGGCAGTTCGTTGATCAGTTCGCGCAGGGCGACGACATCAACCGCTCCGATCTGGATGCCGCGCTGGATGACTTTGTTCCTGCCATCAATGCCGCCCTCCTGGTCGTGGCCAGCGCGGCGGCCAGCGCGGCGGCAGCGGCAGCATCGGCAACGGCGGCAAGCACGATAGGCGGCACGGCTGGGGCGGCTGCTGGAGCGGCGGCGGCAGAGGCGGCGGCGGCGGTTCACATCGCGGCCATGGCCGCAGCGGTCAGCGCGGTTGAGGACATTCTGGAGGCCGTTGAGGGCATTGCCGAAGACCTGAACCCGGAAGGGTTCCTCTCGCTGAGCCAGACCACGGCTTACACGGGTGATCTGAACAGTCTGGCCGCGACCGGCCTTCAGAAGCTGGGGAGCGGCGTGACCAACGGGCCGTCCGGGGCCGGGGTGGGCGATTTCGTTCTGACCGTCTATCACGACGCCAATACCGCAACGCAGCTCGCGCTCAACAACGGGGCCACGGCGCTGCTTTCCATCCGCGCCCGGACCAGCGGGACTTGGGGGGCATGGGTTGATGCGGTCCTGACTGCGGGTGATCAGACCGTGGCGGGAAGCAAGACCTTCAGCGCGGCGACAACCTTCAGCGCTGACCTGTCCCTCAAGGGCGCGGCATCGGCCAGCGTGGATGATGGCACGCTGTCGAGCGGCACCTACACCCCGTCACCCGTCGGCGGCAACTTCCGCCACATCATCAACGGCGGGGCCTTCACGCTGGCACCTCCTGCGGCATCAGGCGCATATACGCTGGTGATCGAGATGGTGAACGGGGCATCGGCGGGCGCACTGACCACCTCCGCATTCCTGCGCGTGACGGGCGATCCGCTGACCACGACCAACGGGCACAAGTTCCAGATGGTCATCGTGAAGAGCCCTGCCGGTTCCACGCTCAACGTGACCGCGCTGCAATGATCGGGGTCATGCCGAACCCTTCCGCCTATCGTCGGGCCATTGTCTCCTATATCGGCACCACGCTCGACACCTCCGCGCTGGCAACCGTCACGCTGACTGGTGTTGCGATTGGCCCCCCGGCGCCGGACAGGTTGGTTGTCGCTGTCGTTCTGGGGCGGGATTCCAACGCACGGACCATTTCCAGCGTGACAATCGGCGGTGTTGCTGCGACGGCGGCGGTCACTTCGCCCAGCCAGAACAACCCGACCGGCATCTACTACGCTCGGGTTCCGGCCGGGGCGACGGCGGATATTGTCGTCACCTTCTCTGCGGCGACAACCCGAATGGCGGTCGCGGTCTACACCCTGACCGGCTATCGCAATGCGGCCCCGGCTGCGGTCGATCAGGACTATGACACCACCACAACGCTGTCTGCGACCTTGGCCAGACCGCGCGATGCTGTCGTTATCGCCGGATCAATCACGTCCTCCACCGGCACCTTCACATGGACCGGCGCGACCGAGGATGCCGACACGGCGCATAGCGGAAACAGGGCCTCAACGGCCAGCGCCACCTTTGGCGCGGCTGATCCCGCAATGGCTATTTCCTTCGTGAACACCTCATCCGGCGCCGCTTCACTCTGCGCCGCGACATGGACCTGACACCATGTCCGCGCATCGCCGCACAGGGCCGGGCCTTCTTGGCATCGGTAGTGTCACGTCACGAACGCGCTTCCCGAGGTGCCCATGAGCGATGAACCGACATTCTGGAACGACGTGCTGCGAAGCGTGCTGTTCAGCAGCGCAGTCACGGCGGCAGGCTGGGGCGCCTTGGGCGGCGCGACATCGGCCCTCACAGTCCGGGTCACGCCCAAGGCCATGATCCGGCAAGTCGTGTTGGGCGCGCTGGTCTCTGGCGGTATCGGGACAATGGCCATGGCACTGGTTGCCAAGCTGTTTGGGCTGTCTCCCGAATTGATTCCCATCGTCGGGGCCAGCGCCAGCGCCTCCTATCTCGTGGGGATCTTCGGGCCTGCCATCATCGAGGTCTTGCTGTCGCGCATCCGGGCCGGTCGCCTGCCGGGGGAGGGTGGCGGCGATGGCTGAGGTCAAGCGCATCATCACCGAGACATTGCGGCGCGAGAGCCGCGGTTGTGGCGCCGACTTTCTGCAGCGCATCCGCGCCGGGCTGATCGGCTTTGGCATCATCATCATTCTGTCCGGGGGGCTGAAATGGCTGGGAAGCTGACAAGGATTCACCTGCACTGGACCGCCGGAGCCGATGGGGTCAATGCGGAAGAGAAGGACCATTACCATTTCATCGTTGGGCGCGACGGCGGCGTAACGCTGGGCGATCTGCCGCCCGAGGCCAATGCAGCGCCGATCCGTGGCGCCTACGCGGCCCACACGCTCAATGCCAATGGTGGCGCTATCGGGGTGTCTCTGGACGCGATGGCGGGCGCGGTAGAGCGGCCCTTCTCGCCGGGAAAATACCCGATCACCGAGGCGCAGCTTGATGCCATGGCGCGACTGGTCGCCGGGCTGTGCCGGAAATACGGCATCCCCGTAACCCGCAAAACCGTGCTGACCCATGCCGAAGTGCAGCCCACCTTGGGTATCGCGCAGAAGCAGAAATGGGACATCACCTGGTTGCCCGGTATGGACCGGCCCGGCGATGCTGTGGCTGTCGGCGACGTTCTGCGCGCCAAGATCAGCAAGGCGATGGCGGGATGATCGGTTTTGCCCTGCGCTGGTGGCGCCCCCTCGCCATTCTGGCCCTCGCTATCGGCCTCTGGTGGCACGGCTACAGCACCGGGGCAGGGCGGTGCGAAACAGCACATGAGCTGGCCGAGGCGCGGGCCAATGCCCGGGCAGCGCAGGCCCTGTCCGATCTGGCCGCCGCCGAACAGCGCAATCGCCTCATGGCGCTCGAATTGGAGGATGCCGCCCGTGCTGAACCTGTGCAAAGCCCTGCTTGCCTGCCTCGTTCTCGCGTCCTGCGACTCAACAGCCGATAGGAAGGCGCCCGCGCCGCCGCCCTGTGATGAGCCAGCCGAGTTGCCAGACCGCGCGCTGAACGATCAGGAGATCGAGGTGTTCTGGGGTCGTGACCGGTCAGCTCTGCGCGAGTGTGGCGGGCGGTTGGAGGTCGCGGTAGGGCCAAGGTAGTTCGGCAGCGTGCGAAGCGCTCTTTGGTTCGCTGGACCTGTGCGAACCGATCTTGATTGGCCAAACCGTGAACGGGCGGCCTGTAAAAAGGGCTCCCCTGACCAAACATCAATAGCTTGGCTGGTGAAGCCTTTCTTCACATCGAAGATGTCAGGGGTTCAAATCCCTTATCTCCCACCATCACAGCGAAAGCGCGCCACAACGGCGCGCTTTTTGCATTCCGGCCCGGGCGGGGCGGCACTCGGCGGAACCCAAGGAAAACCCGGTGCTTGCACCGGGCGCATCACTCGCGCTAGAAGGCGCGGGTCGGGTGGTTAGCTCAGTTGGTAGAGCGTCTCGTTTACACCGAGAATGTCGGGGGTTCGAGTCCCTCACCACCCACCATCAGCGTTTGACCACCGGAATGCAGGGCAGATCGAAGCCCGCCATCAGCTCGCCGCACAACCGGCGTGCGGCTTCGGGGGTGTCAAAGCCGGTGAGCCGCAGCCGGTAGAACCGCCGCCCGTCGCTCTTCGCTTCGATCACCAGAGCCGGCTTGTCCGCCACCAGAGCGCCCGCCTGTGCCTGAACCGCGGCCAAATGCGCCTGAGCGTCCGCGGCACTGTCATAGGCGCCCAGTTGCACCATCACCGTGCCCGGCGGGATATCCGCCTCGGTCAGCGTCCCGCGCCGCTGCCAAAGCAGCCAGACCGCCAGCCCAACCATCAGAATCACCGCCGCGTAGCGCATCGCCCACCTCTCAGGGTGCCAGTCTCTGGCGGTGCCCCGTCAAGCGCAACTGTTTGGTGCAGCCACGCACAGTATCTGCGTTTCAATCGGCGTTTTGTGCGGCCGGTTTTGGGCTACATTACTCCCAACCACAGGAGGCCAAGATGAGCTGGAACCCCGCACTCGATCCTTCGATCCCCATGGGCGACGAAGTGGACAGCATCGAAGCGGTCATCGTGCCGCGCGCCCGCGACCTTGGCGGGTTCGAGGTGCGCCGCGCGCTGCCCTCGGCGCAGCGGCAGATGGTCGGCCCCTTCATCTTCTTTGACCAGATGGGCCCGGCCGAGTTCCTGACCGGGCAGGGGGTGGACGTCCGCCCGCATCCCCATATCGGGCTGGCCACCGTCACCTATCTGCTGCGCGGCAAGATGCACCACCGCGACAGCCTCGGCACCGATGCCTGGATTGCGCCGGGCGAGGTCAACCTGATGGTCGCCGGACATGGCATCACCCATTCCGAGCGGATGGACGGCCCCGCGCGTCAGGCGCCGCAAAGCCTGTTCGGCCTGCAAACCTGGCTCGCCCTGCCGAAAGCGCATGAGGATGATCCCGCCGCCTTCCACAACGCCCCCGCCGCCGCCCTGCCCGAGCTGGAGGGCGAGGGCAAGCACCTGCGCCTGATCCTCGGCCATGGCTGGGGCGAACGCGCGCCGGTGCCGCTCCACAGCGAGACCCTCTACGCCGATGCCACGCTGGCGCCCCATGCCGCCCTGCCGCTGCCCGACGACCATGAGGATCGCGGCATCTACATCCTGAAGGGCGAGGTGACGGTGGCCGGTCAGACCTTCCCCACCGGCCAGATGCTGGTCTTCCGCCCGGGGGACCGGGTGTCGGTCAAGGCCGGGGCCGAGGGGGCGCGGCTGATGATCCTTGGCGGTGCCACGATGGACGGGCCGCGCCATATCTGGTGGAACTTCGTCGCCTCGTCGAAAGAGCGGATCGAGGCCGCGAAAGAGGCCTGGCGGGCGGGCGACTGGGCCCATGGCCGCTTTCACCTGCCGCCCAATGACAACGCCGAATTCATCCCGGCACCCGAGCGTTAGGCCGGGGCAGGGGGCGGCAGGGGCGGCGGCGGGGGCGGTGAAAAACCCGCAGCTTTTTGCACGCCCCCCGCTTGACGTCCCCCGCGAAGCCCCGTAAACCCCCGTCACGCCCGGGCAACCGGGATGCGAAGCGCGGTGGTAGCTCAGTTGGTTAGAGTACCGGCCTGTCACGCCGGGGGTCGCGGGTTCGAGCCCCGTCCACCGCGCCAGTCGCACCAGAGGCCGCCCGGGAGGGCGGCCTTTTGCGTTGGGTCAGTCGGTGTCGCCTCGGCGTTTGCGGGGCAGGGCCACCGTGCCCGATGAAAGCGCTTCCCGAGCAATACCTGTGGCCAGTTGGTATTCGGCGTTGAAGTTGGACAACACCGTCTGCGCCCAAAAGAGGACGTCTGATCCCATGGTTCCGGCGAGTGCGAGGAGCGCCGGACTGTAACTCAATGCAAAGGTTGTGATTAACGAGCCTGTAATTCCAGCGCCGATCGGGTCATTGCGAAAGAACTTCAGGACCGCAATCAGGCTGTTCCTCGAAAGTATCCCCCGCGTCGCCGTCAGCCTGTCGTCGTGGCCCTGCTCCAGAATGACCTTCGCGGCGTCCTTCACCTCATCGGCAAACGGCGCATCATCAGACTGCACGGCCATCAGCATACCGGCCTCGGCCGCTACCTTTTCAGGGTTGGTCCCCGCCAGCCGTTCGGCCTCTTGCCGCTGAATCAGCTTCTCGACCCCGGGGTCTGCCAACGTAACTCCGGGTAGAATTTCCAGCACGCTGCCCAGCACCCCAACGGTCTCATCGTCAAAGGCTTCCACCCGGCTGCCGCGCGACTGGTAAAGCCGCCGCAGCTTCTGATAGCTCAGATGCAGCTTGACCATATGCAGGTCAGCGATGGGGCCCGACGACCGTTCCTGCATCTCGCCTGCCAGCCTATATAAATCATCGTGGCGATTGCCCTTACGCCGCAGGTCTTCCAGAAGGGTGCGCAGGTCATCCAGCGCCGCCTCTGTGACCGGATCGCTGTCGATGCTCCGAGCCAAGAAAGCAAAGCCCTTCTCCCCCCAAACCAGCGGTAAGGCAGGGTCTTGTTCGAGTGGAGGAGGGTTGGCAGGTGTCTCATTCCAAGGCAAAGGCTCCGGCCATGGCGGCAGGGTTTTCAGATAGGCCAGCGTCTCCCGGGTGCGCCGCTCGACTACCCCAATCTGCGAAAGCCGCTTCAGTTCGGGGTCATTTTCTGTCGCGGGTATGTCGCGAAACCTCACGCCGGATAGGTGTTGCTCGAAAAGCGAAAAACTAAGACTAGCTATTGGCCGGAGGTCGTTAACGGCGGTCCGGTTGAGCCAAAGCGTCCGCAGCGCAGTCATTTCCCGCAGCGGGGAAATGTCGCTGACCTGAGTGTTGGTGAGCGAGAGATGCTGTAGCGCAGTCGCATCTCGTAGGGGGTCGAGGCTACTGACCTTTGTATGATCTAGTTCTAAGCTGGTTAGCCGCGAAATCGTTGCCACCTCGGGCGGAATGCTGTCGAGATCGACAAACACCTCTCCAGACAGGATCAACTCTGTCCCCCCCTCTGACCTGACCCGTTCAATCTCCCGCAGCGCCGCCTCATAGGCCTTCTCTGCTGCCGTTCTCTCCGCCATCACTGCCCCGATCCAAGCCCATTCTGCAGCTTGGGCGGGGCACCGGCACTGCGTCAAGCAAGCTGCGGGTGTATATACGGGAAATATACGCAAACATGACGCAGACTTGACGCGGAAATGACGGGGTGAAAGCGGGGAAAACCGCTGCTTTCCGCTTGACGCCCCGGGCGTGATCCTCTACCCAGCCGCCATCGCGCGGTGGTAGCTCAGTTGGTTAGAGTACCGGCCTGTCACGCCGGGGGTCGCGGGTTCGAGCCCCGTCCACCGCGCCACTTTCCCCCTTTCGGAAAATCCTGTGCCCACCTGGAAAATCCAGCCTTTCCGGGCCTTTGGGCGTTCATGGCCGCCGCCTCGCGCCGGGGTGAAGCACGCCGCCTCACCGCCGCTCAAACCGCGGTGAGCCCGGCTATGCGGCGCGTGGCGGCGGGTGTATCACCTTCTCAGCGCGGTCAGACGCTGCCGGGCGGGACATCCCCCGCCGACGCGACAGAGCCGGCGAACCGCGCCATCGGGGATGCCCAAGGGCCCCCAAACCGGAGTGACGCAAGATGCGTTCCCATTTCCTTCCCGTTCTGTTTGTGGCCGCCATCGGCCTTGGCTCTGCCGCGATGGCGGCCGGTTATACCGCGACCGGCACCATCAAGGCGCTGGACGCCGCCACGCATGAGGTGACGCTGCAGGACGGCACGGTCTACACCCTGCCCAAGACCTTCAACCTCGATGCGTTCAAGGTCGGTGAAAAGGTCAACCTGACCTGGGCGATGAACGGCAAGCTGCATGAGGCCAGCACCATGACCGCCGCCGGGTGAGCCGCTCGTGCAACAAGACAAACGGGGGCCGTATGGCCCCCGTTTTCATTCCGCCATGCTGCGGCGATAGCGGATATGGTTATCGCTGGGCGCAAGGCTGTCATACAGCCGGCGCGCCGTGGCATTGTCCTGATCGGTCAGCCAATAGACCCGGTGCCAGCCCTTGGCCCGCGCCAGCGCATAGAGATCTTCGATCAGCGCCCGGCCCAGACCGCGGCCCCGCCCCGCGGGGGAGACGAAAAGGTCTTCCAGATAGGCGTCTTCGCCCAGAACCCAGGTGGAGGGGTGGTGCAGGTGGATGGCAAAGCCCATGACCTGCCCGTCCTCCTCGGCCAGCCGGACCTTGACGGGGCTTGCCGGGTCCATCAGCCGGGCCCAGGTGGCGGCGGTGACCTCATCCGGCAGGGCCACCTCGTAAAAGGCGAGGTAGCCGGTCCAAAGCTGCCGCCAGGCGGCCTCATCTGCGGGGGTTGCGTCGCGGATCGCCATCAGGCCAGCCGCGCCAGAACCCGTGCCCAAGAGCGGATGCCCTTGTGGAAGCACTCAAGGTCGTATTTCTCGTTCGGCGAATGGATCTGGTCATCGTCGCGGCCAAAGCCGATCAGCATGGCATCCATGCCCAGTTCGGTCTTGAAATAGCCCGCAATCGGGATCGAGCCGCCGCAGCCGATATAGGCCGCAGGCACGCCCCATTCCTCACCCAGGGCCAGCCGGGCCGCCTCGAATGCCGGGTCTTCGATCGCCATGACGCCTGCGGGCGAGGTCCCGTGGCCTTTCCATGTCACCGTGACATCGGCGGGAAGCTGATCCTCGACCCATTTGCGGAAGTTCACACGGATCGCCTCGGGGTCTTGCGCCCCCACCAGCCGGAACGAAATCTTGGCATGCGCCTCGGCGGGCAGCACGGTCTTGAAGCCATCGCCGGTATAGCCGCCCCAGATGCCGTTCACCTCGGCCGTGGGCCGTGACCAGAGCATTTCCAGCGGCGTGCGGTCCTGTTCGCCCGCAGGAACCGAGAGGCCGACATCGCCGAGGAATTTCGCATGGTCAAAGGACAGCGACTGCCATTGCGCGCGGATGGCGTCGGGCAATTCGCCTACACCGTCATAAAAGCCCGGCACCTGAATGCGCCCGCTGCCGTCATGCAGGCCCGCCAGAATTTTGGACAGCACCCGGATCGGGTTGATCGCGGCACCACCATAGCTGCCGGAATGAAGATCCTTGTCGGCGGCGTGGATCGTCAGTTCTTCGCCCAGCAGGCCGCGCAGCATGGTGGTGATGGCGGGGGTCTGGTCGTCGAACAGGCCGGTGTCGCAGATCAGCGCGATATCGGCGTGCAGTTCGGCGGCATTCTCGCGCATGAAGGGGATCAGGCTGGGTGAGCCGCTTTCCTCTTCGCCTTCCAGAAAGATCGTCAGCTTGCCGGGCAGGCTGCCATGGACGGCCTTCCACGCGCGGCACGCCTCAAGGAAGGTCATCAACTGGCCCTTGTCGTCGGCAGAGCCGCGGCCGCGGATCACCTTGCCGCGGGCGGTGTCCTGCACCTGCGGGTCAAAGGGGTCGCGGTCCCAGAGGGTCAGCGGGTCCACCGGCTGCACGTCATAATGGCCATAGAACAGCAGGTGCCGCCCTGCACCGCCCGCGCCGCTGCCGCTGCCATGGCCCACCACCATCGGATGGCCGGGCGTGGGGCGGCTGGCGGCTGCAAACCCCAGATCCTGAAGGTCGCGCACCAGCCAGTCGGCGGCGCGGGCGCAATCGGCGGCATAGGCCGGATCGGTCGAGATCGAGGGGATTCGCAAAAGCTCCAGCAGACGGTCCAGCGCCTGCGGCAGGGTTTCGTCGATCCGGGCCAGCACGGCATCAAGGCTCATCTTCTTCATCCTAACGTGAACGGCGGCGGCAAGCCTATCAGGCGCAAGGGGACTGTCCAGAGCCGGTCGCTTGCGCTATGCGCATCGCGTGAAAAGGAGATTGCCATGTTGAGAACCCTTTGCCTTGCCGCTGGTCTGGGTCTTGCCGCGCTGCCGGTGCTGGCGCAGGACGTGCCGGTCGAGACGGCGAAACTCGGCAAGTCCGGCGTGACGCTGCATGTTCATCCCTTCCTGACGGAAGAGGAACTGGCGACGTTGCGGCTGGTGATGACCAACAAGGACGCGCTGGCGGTCTTCGTTCCGGGCAAGCCGGGCAGCTATGCCGCGCTGGCGATGTCGCCCGACGAAGGCTTCATCCGCGACGGGCAGCCGGTGGCTTCGGCCATGGCGCTGGCCGATTTCCCCGATGCCGCGACGGCGGCGGCAGAGGCGGCCGCCGCCTGCGATGCCGCCCGCAAGCCCAAGTCCAAGGCGCCCTGCGTCGTCGTGCTTGAGGTCGGCCCGGCCAGGTAACTTGCCGGGGCGGCGATTTGCCCACTTTACAGGCACCCCCCGCTTGACCCAAGTCAATGCAGTCCAAGCTCATCCGGGCCACAAGGCCCGGGCGAACGCCAGGAGAAACGCGATGAACTATGAAGCCGGGCTGGATACCGCCCTGAACCGCCTGCATGACGAAGGCCGCTACCGCACCTTCATCGACATCGAGCGGCGCAAGGGCCATTTCCCGCAAGCCATCTGGCGCCGCCCCGACGGGACCGAGCGCGAGATCACCGTCTGGTGCGGCAACGATTACCTTGGCATGGGGCAGAACCCGCAGGTTCTGGCCGCGATGCACGAGGCGCTGGATGCCACCGGCGCCGGTTCGGGCGGCACGCGCAACATTTCCGGCACCACGGTTTACCACAAGCGGCTTGAGGCCGAACTGGCCGACCTGCATGGCAAAGATGCAGCACTGGTGTTTTCCTCGGCCTATATCGCCAATGACGCTACGCTTTCCACGCTGCGCACGCTGTTTCCCGGCCTGATCATCTATTCCGACGCGCTGAACCATGCCTCGATGATCGAGGGCGTGCGGCGTGGCGGCGGCGAGAAGCGGATTTTCCGGCACAATGACGTGGCCCATCTGCGCACCCTGCTGGAAGCGGATGATCCCAAGGCGCCCAAGCTGATTGCCTTTGAATCGATCTATTCGATGGACGGCGATTTCGGCCCGATCCGCGAGATTTGCGATCTGGCCGAAGAGTTCAACGCGCTGACCTATCTGGACGAGGTGCACGCCGTCGGCATGTATGGGCCGCGCGGGGCAGGGGTCGCGGAACGCGATGGCCAGATGGCCCGCGTGGACATCATCAACGCCACACTGGGCAAGGCTTATGGCGTGTTCGGCGGCTATATTGCTGCATCTGCGAAGATGGTGGACGCGGTGCGCAGCTATGCCCCGGGCTTCATCTTCACCACCTCTCTGCCGCCCGTCGTGGCGGCCGGTGCGGCCACCTCGGTTCGGGTCTTGAAGACCGCCCAGCACCTGCGCGACGCCCAGCAACTCAACGCCCGTATCCTGAAGATGCGGCTGCGGGGTTTGGGCCTGCCGATCATCGACCACGGGTCGCATATTGTGCCCGTGCATGTCGGCAACCCCATCCATTGCAAGATGCTGTCGGACATGCTGCTGGAAGATCACGGTATCTATGTGCAGCCGATCAATTTTCCGACCGTGCCGCGTGGCACGGAACGGCTGCGCTTTACCCCCTCGCCGGTGCATGACGCGGGTCAGATCGACCGGCTGGTGAAGGCGATGGACAGCCTGTGGAAGCACTGTGCGCTGAATCGCGCCGAGGCTTCGGCCTGAGGTCGGTTCTGCACATGCAGAATCGCTTGCCCTGTGTTACGGAATGCTCAATACGAAGCAGGAGAGTCGCAGGGGCGCGGCTCTTGGCAAGAAAATACGGGACACGGGGACAGGTTGCATGATCGGGCGGAGGTTCAGGGCTCCCGCGCCAGAGGTCGATAAGCCAAAGGGCTTTGACGACTTCGAGTTGCGCCTCGGTGATCTGATGCGGGGCGAGCGGGCGACGCTCGGCAAATCCCTGCTTGATGTCCAGCGCGAGCTGAAGATCAAGGCGACCTATATCGCCGCCATCGAAAATGCCGATGTCGCGGCCTTTGAAACCCCCGGTTTCATTTCCGGCTATGTCCGCAGCTATTCGCGCTATCTGGGGATGGACCCGGATTGGGCCTTTGCCAAGTTCTGCCGCGAGGCGAATTTCGAGGTGGCGCATGGCATGTCCGCCGCCGCCTCTTCGGTCAGCATGGCCGCCAAGCGCGCCCGCAAGGTGGACAGCGACAATCGTGACCCGATTGCCAGCCCTTCCGTTTCCTTCACGCCCTTGGGCGAAAGCTTTCTGTCGCGGGTGGAGCCCGGGGCGGTCGGCTCGCTCGCCGTGCTGGTCGCGCTGATCGGGGCCATCGGCTATGGCGGCTGGTCGGTGCTGCAAGAGGTGCAGCGCGTGCAACTGGCGCCGATTGATCAGGCCCCCGCCGTGGTGGCCGAGATCGACCCGCTTGGCAACGTCAAGGCCGATGCGCCGCTGGTCCGTTCGGCCCCCGAAGTGGGCGAGCAGGTGGCGGCAGGCGGGACCACGCCCGATCCGCTGGACCGGCTTTATCAGCCGCAGGCGCTGGATGTGCCGGTGCTGACCGCCCGCGACGGCCCGATTGCGGCGATTGACCCGCGCCAGAACGGCGCAATGGCCTCGGCGGTGGAAGGGGCGGTCGCCTCGGCCATGGGCGAGGAAACGGTTCAGGTGGTCGCCAATGTGACCCCGGGGGTTGAGGTTTTGGCGGTGCGTCCGGCTTGGGTGCAGGTCAAGGCCGCCGATGGCACCGTGCTGTTCGAGAAGATCCTCGACGCGGGCGAACGCTATGCCGTGCCGCCGCTGGAAGAGGCCGCTTCGCTGCGCTCGGGCAATTCGGGATCGGTCTATTTCGTGGTCAACGGCCAGACCATCGGCCCGGCGGCGCCCGGCGCCAATGTGGTGAAGAACGTGAACCTTGGCGCCGAGGCGCTGATGGCCTCGTATCAACCGGCCGATCCGGGCAAGGATACCGCGCTGGCGCAGTTCGTGGCCGATGCCGGTTCGGTTCTGCCGACCCCGGTCACCGAGTAAGCCTTGCCGGATCACGAAAGGCCCCGGCGGCATTGCCCCGGGGCTTTTGCACGTCTATCTAGGCGCTGACCCGTGCAGGAGCCCGCCATGACCCACAATCCGATCCGCCCCTGGCGCAATATCGAACGGCGGGTCAGCCGCCAGATCCGGGTGGGCAAGGTTCTGGTCGGGGGCGATGCGCCGATCTCGGTGCAGACCATGACCAACACGCTGACGCATGATGTGAAGGCCACTCTGGAACAGGTGCAGCGCGCCGCCATTGCCGGAGCCGATATCGTGCGGGTGTCCACGCCCGACGTGGAAAGCACGGCGGCGCTGCGCGAGATTTGCCGCGAAAGCCCGGTGCCCATCGTGGCGGACATCCATTTCCACTACAAACGCGCCATCGAGGCGGCCGAGGCGGGGGCCGCCTGCCTTCGGATCAACCCCGGCAACATCGGGGACGCGAAGCGGGTGGCCGAGGTGGTGAAGGCGGCCAAGGATCACGGCTGTTCCATTCGTATCGGGGTGAATGCCGGGTCGCTGGAAAAGCACCTGTTGGACAAATATGGCGAGCCTTGCCCGGACGCGATGGTGGAATCCGGGCTGGACCATATCAAGCTGTTGCAGGACAACGATTTTCACGAATACAAGATTTCGGTGAAAGCGTCCGATGTCTTCATGGCCGCCGCCGCCTATCAGCAGCTTGCCACCGCCACCGACGCGCCGATCCATCTGGGCATCACCGAGGCGGGGGGGATGATTTCCGGCACGGTGAAATCGGCCATCGGGCTGGGCAGCCTCTTGTGGTTCGGCATCGGCGACACGATCCGCGTCTCGCTTTCTGCCGATCCGGTGGAAGAGGTGAAGGTCGGCTTTGAAATCCTGAAATCCCTTGGCCTGCGCACGCGCGGGGTGCAGATCATCTCCTGCCCCTCCTGCGCGCGGCAGGGCTTTGACGTGATCAAGACGGTCGAGGCGCTGGAAAAGCGGCTGGAGCATATCAAGACGCCGATTTCGCTGTCGATCATCGGTTGCGTGGTCAACGGCCCGGGCGAGGCGCTGATGACCGATATCGGCTTTACCGGCGGCGGGGCGGGGTCGGGCATGGTCTATCTGGCGGGCAAGCAGGACCACAAGCTGGGCAATGACCGGATGGTGGACCATATCGTGGAACTGGTCGAGGCGCGGGCGGCCGAGATTGCCGCGCGCGAGGCGGAATAGTCAACGCGCGTCGGGCGCCATGGCGGCGGCAAGATGTTCGATGAACAGCCGCAGCCGCGCGGTCACTGACTGCGCCGAAGGATAGACGAAATAAAGCTCTTTGCGGCGGGTGGTCCAGCCGGGCAGCACCCGCACCAGCCGCCCCGCTTCCAGCTCTGGCAGGGCGATGAGGGTGGGCAGCGCGGCGATGCCCGCGCCTGCCAGCGCCGCATCGCGCACCGCCAGTTGCGAGCCAAGCCGCAAGGGCGGGTCCACCGACAGGTCCAGTTGCTCGTCGCCGTTTTCCAGCGGCCAGCCCCCGGGCCAGGGCATGGCCAGCCCGATCAGCGGCATGGCCAGCAGATCTTGCGGATGCGTCAGCCGCGACAGCCCGGGCAGGTCGGGATGGGCCACCAGCAGGGCGAGCCCATGGCTTAACCGCCGCGCGACCTGCGTGCTGTCCTCCAGCGGGCCAAGGCGCACGCAGCCGTCGAACCCTTCCTCCAGCAGGTCGGGCGCGCGGTCGAGGAAATGGATTTCCAGCGTCACCTCGGGGTGCAGGCGGCGGAAATCGGCGGCGATCCGGCCCATCACCAGATTGCCCAGCACCTGCGGCATGGCCAGCCGCAAATGGCCCTTGGGCTGCCCGCCCGATTCGCCCAGCACCCGGCGGATATCCTCGGCCGCCTCCAGGAGCCGGTCGGCCCGGCTGGCCAGCACCTCCCCCTCGCGCGTGGGGCGCAGATGGCGGGTGGTGCGTTCGATCAGCCGCACGCCAAGCTGCGCCTCAAGATCGGCCAAGCGTTTGGAAAGCGTGGATTTCGGCACCCGCAGCGCCAGCGCGGCCGCAGCAAAAGACCCTTCCCGCAGGACCGAGCGAAAGGCGCGCAGGGCGGCAAGGTCAAGCTCTTTGTCCATTTATCTGCACATACCATCCATTTATTGCCATCTTGTCCAAAAATCTGGATGAGCGCAAGAGTAGCGCCAGAAACGCGAGTAACAAGATGCAAGAAAACACCGGCCCCGGACGCGGGGCAACGCTGGCCGTGTTGTTCATGGCCTCGATGACCATCATGGCCAATACCACCATCGTCTCGTCGCTGCCGGGGCTGCGCAGCCATTTCGCCGGGGTGGAGGGGATCGACACGCTGGCCGGGCTGATCGTGACGCTGCCCTCGCTGGCGGTGGTGATCGCGGCGGGCGCCTCGGGTTGGCTGATCGACCGGGCGAACCGGCAGGTTCTGCTGATCGCTGCGGCGCTGCTTTATGCGGTGGGCGGGACGACCGGGCTTTGGGCCGACGGCCTGCCGGCGATTCTGCTCGGGCGGCTCTGCCTTGGCTTTGGCGTGGCGCTGACCATGACGCTGGCCATGACATGGAGCGCCGATCTCTGGCAGGGGGCGGCGCGGGCGCGGTTTCTGGGCATTCAGGGTGCCGCGATGTCGGCAGGGGGCGTGGTCTTCATGCTGTTGGGCGGCACGCTGTCCAGCCTGCATTGGCGCGGAGCCTTTGCGGTTTACGCGCTGGTGATCCCGGTGGCCATTCTGGCGCTGGTCGCACTGGCCCCGCATGGCCGCGAGATTGCCCGGCGCAAGGCCGAGGCCGCCGCGCGTCCGCGCAGCCGTGCCGAAGCGGGCTTTCCCTGGGCTGCCTATGCCTTTGTCGGGCCGCTGGCCTTTGTCTTCATGGTGACCTTCTATGTCACGCCGACCCGTCTGCCCTTCCTTCTGGAAGGCATGGGCGTGACCAGCCCGGTTGCGGTGGCGGCAATCATGGCGACGCTGACGCTGGTGTCGATGCCGACCGCGCTGATGTATGGCCGCATCCGCCGCCATGTTTCGGCAATCGGGGTGTTTGCCGGCAGTTTCGTGCTGATGGGCGCGGGGCTTTTGTGCCATGCCTATGCCACAAGCTGGGAATGGGTGCTGGCCGGGTCAGTGTTGGCGGGGCTGGGCATGGGACCGTCGATGCCGAACTACACCACATGGTTCATGGCGCGGGTGCCCGAAACGCAGCGCGGCCGGGCCTCGGGCCTGCTGACGACAGCGTTCTTTCTGGGGCAATTCGTGTCGCCGCTGGTCTCGGCGCCGCTGGTTGCGGGATTCGGCCTTTCGGGCGCCTTCGGGGTGCTGGGGCTGGCGCTGATCGTGCTGGGCTTTGGTCTTGTGGTGCTGGCGCGGCGCGAAACTCGCGCCGCAGCCGTGGTGGCGGGCTGATCCTCAGCCCGCCCGCTCGTCTTCGACCAACTGGCGCATCGCATCCAGCGGCACATAGCCGCGCAAGAGCTGGTCGCCCAGAACGAAGGTCGGCGTGCCGGTGATCTGCAACTTGTCGGCCATCGCATGGTTGGCGGCGATCACCGCCGTCACCTCATCGGCATTCATCCGCGCGATGATCGGCCCGGCCTCAAGCCCGAGATCAACCGCCAGCGCGCCCAGCGTGGCCGCATCGGGGCTGCCGCGCAGGGTGATCAGCGCGTCATGCGCCTTCTTGTAGGCGTCGTCGCCATGCAACTGCCGCACCGCGATGGCAAAGCGCGACGAGATCATCGACTCTTCGCCCAGAATCGGGAACTCCTTGAGGACAAAGCGGATATTGCCGTCGGATTTCACCAGCTCCTCGACCTCGGCAAAAGCCTTGCGACAATAGCCGCAGCGGTAATCGGTGAATTCGACAATGGTGATGTCGCCCTGGGGGTTGCCGCCCACCCATGAGGCCGGGTCGTTCAGCAGCGCCTCCTTGTTGTCGGCCAGCATCTGCACGTCGCGGGCGGCGGCGGTTTCCGCCTCACGCGATTGCAGGACATCCATCGCCTCGATCAGCACCTCGGGGTTTTCCAGCAGATAGGCCCGCACCTCGGCCCGGAAGGCGGCCCGCTCGGCCTCGGTCATCGGGGCGGCGCCTTCGGCAAGGGCGCTGGTCCCCATAAGCGACAGGGCAAGGGGCAGGGCGGCAAGGATGGGACGCATCGGAACTCCGGCAGGGCTGGCGCGGGCTTGACCTTCCGGCCCGTCGCGGGAACATGGGCGCGACAATAGGGGCGGGGCGATGCGAAGATCAAGGCGGGGTGAGGTCGATCCCTTCATCGTGATGGATGTGGTCGAAGCGGCGCGGCGGCTTGAGGCGGCCGGGCGGCGGATCATCCATATGGAGGTGGGCCAGCCCGGCACGGCTGCCCCCGCAGGCGCGCGGGCCGCGCTGGCGGCGGCGCTGGAGCAGCCTTTGGGCTATACCACCTCGCTGGGCCTGCCCGCGCTGCGCGCGGGCATCGCCGCGCTGTATCACCGCTGGTATGGCGTCGATCTGAACCCCGACCGCGTGGTGGTGACCTCGGGATCTTCTGGCGCCTTCCTGCTGACCTTCGCCGCGCTGTTCGACGCGGGTGACCGGGTGGGGCTGGGCGAGCCGGGCTATCCCAGCTATCGCCAGATCCTGCGCGCGATGAGCCTGACACCTGTGGGCCTGCCCGCCAGCCCTGAAAACCGGCTGCAGCCGGTGCCGGGCGATCTGGAGGGGCATGATTTGCAGGGGCTGATCGTCGCCTCCCCCGGCAATCCCAGCGGCACCATGCTGGACCGCGCGGCGCTGTCGGCGCTGATCGGGTATTGCGATCAGCGGGGGGTCAGCTTTGTCTCGGATGAAATCTATCACGGGCTGCATTACGGGGGCCGTGCGGTCTCGGCGCTGGAGATCAGCGACAATTGCTATGTGATCAATTCCTTCTCGAAGTATTTCAGCATGACCGGCTGGCGGATCGGCTGGATGGTGGTGCCCGAGGACCACATCCGCACGGTGGAGCGGCTGGCGCAGAACCTGTTCATCTGCCCGCCCCATGCCAGCCAGGTCGCGGCCCTTGCCGCGCTGGATTGTGTGGAGGAACTGGAGGCGAACCGCGCCACCTATGCCGAAAACCGCCGCCTGATGCTGGAAGGGCTGCCTGCTGCGGGTTTCACCCGCATCGCGCCGCCGGACGGGGCCTTCTACATCTATGCCGACATCTCCGAGCTGACCGACAACAGTCTGGCGTTCGCCGAGGAGATCCTGCACGGGGCCGGCGTGGCGGTGACGCCGGGGCTGGATTTCGACCCCCGTCGCGGGGCGCATTGGCTGCGGTTTTCCTATGCCGGGGCGACGGCGGATATCGTCGAGGGTCTGGCACGGCTGAAGGCCCATATGGCCGGGCGCGGCGCCCGTGGCTAGGGTCGGAGCCTCCGGCGGGGATATTTGGGCCAAGATGAAAGCGCTGGTCGCAGTGCTGCTCGGGGTGCTGGGCCTGTGCTGCGCCGGGCCTGTGGCGGCGCAGGAGCTGTCGGCGCTGGCGCGGCTGGAGGCGGCGGGGTCGGCCATTACCGGGGGGGCGGGCGGGATCGACCTTGATCTTGCCCTGTCGCAGCCGGTGCCCTGGCGGGTGCGGGTGAAAGCGGACCCGCCGCGGCTGGTGCTGGACCTGCGCGAGGTGGACTGGAGCGGGCTGGACAGCGTGGCGCGGCCCAAGGGGGTGGTGCTGCGGGCGGGGGTGTTCCGGCCCGGCTGGTCGCGGCTGGTGATGGAATTGCCCGGCCCGATGCTGGTGACCCGCTCCGAAATGGTGACCGCGGGGGCGGTGCGGCTGCGGCTGCATCTTGCCCCGGCGGCAGCGGCGGATTTCGTGGCGGCGGCGGCCCAGCCCGAGCCGCCGGAATGGGCGGTGCCCCGGCCCGCCGATCTGGCCCCCCTGCCGCGGCAGGGGGCGGGGCCGCTGGTCGTGGTGCTGGACCCCGGACATGGCGGCATTGACCCCGGGGCCGAACGCGACGGCGCGAAAGAGGCGCAACTGATGCTGACCTTCGCGCGCGAGCTGAAGGAGCTTTTGCTGCGCGATGGCCGCTTCAGCGTGGTGATGACGCGCGAGGGCGATGTCTTTGTGCCGCTGGAGACGCGGATTTCCATTGCGCGGGCGGCGGGGGCCTCGGTCTTTGTCTCGCTTCATGCCGATGCGATTGCCGAGGGCGAGGCGGTGGGGGCCACGATCTATACCCTGTCGGAAGAGGCGACCGATGCCGCCTCGGAAACGCTTGCGGCGCGGCATGACCGTGACGACCTGTTGGCGGGGGTGGACCTGACGCAGCAGGACGACCTTGTGGCGCAGGTGCTGATGGATATGGCCCGGGCCGAGACCAGCCCGCGCACCGACCGGCTTGCGCTGGCGCTGGAGGCGGCGATCAAGGCCGCCGATCTGCGGATGCACCGCCATCCCCGCCAGCAGGCCGGGTTTTCGGTGCTGAAATCGCCTGACATCCCCTCGGTTCTGGTGGAGTTGGGCTTCATGTCTTCGGCGCGCGACCTCAAGCGGCTGACCGACCCGGAATGGCGGTCGCGCATGGCGCTGGCGCTGCGCGACGGGCTCTTGGCCTGGGCGGCGGAAGACCGAGTTCTGGGGGCTTCGGCCGCGCCCTGAGACCCCGTGGCGAAAGCCGCGCATTCGGCGCCGGATCGCGGCCTGTTGCTTTGACCTTGTGGCCAAGCCTGTATAGAAGACGCGGGCGCAGACAGGTGGGCGGGGTTTCAGGGCGTGGTCAGGTTCATCGGCTCCTTTTTCGGGGCGCTTTTCACGGCGATCACGCTGGGGCTTCTGTTCGGGGCCCTGTCGGTCGGCGCGATTTTCTACATCTACTCCGCCGATCTGCCCAGCCATGAGAGCCTGGCGCAATACACCCCGCCGACCATCAGCCGCATCTATTCCGGCGAAGGCCGCATCATCGACGAATTCGCACAAGAGCGCCGGCTGTTCGTCGCCATCGAGGACATGCCCAAGCTGGTGAAGGATGCCTTCATCTCGGCCGAGGACAAGCATTTCTACACCCACAAGGGCTATGACGTGACCGGGATGCTGGCCGCCTTCCGCGATGCCGTCATCTCGCGCGGGCAGAACCTGCGCGGCGCCTCGACCATCACGCAGCAGGTGATGAAGAACTTCCTTCTCGACGGCTCGCGCAGCATCGAGCGCAAGATCAAGGAAATCATCCTCGCCTCGCGGCTGGAGGAGACGCTGTCCAAGGACAAGATCCTTGAGCTGTATCTGAACGAGATTTTCCTTGGCCAGAACTCCTATGGGGTGGCGGCGGCGGCGCAGACCTATTTCAACAAGACGCTGGATCAGCTTTCTCCGGCCGAGGCGGCCACGCTGGCCTCGCTGCCCAAGGCGCCGTCGGATTTCCACCCGGTGCGCAACAAGGACCGGCTTGTGGAACGGCGCAACTATGTGCTGAACGAGATGGCGCAGAACGGCTATCTGGACCCGGCGGTCGCCAAGGCGGCGGCGGCAGAGCCGCTCTTGACGGTGCAGAACGGCGATTTCCCGGCCTTCCGCACCGCCCTGCCGCCGCGCGACTACTTCACTGACGAAATCCGCCGTCAGTTGTCGGGCACCTTCGGGCAGGAGGAATTCTTTGGCGGCGGCCTCTCGATCCGCGCCACCATGGACCCCGAGTTGCAGGAACTCGCCGCCCGCGCCCTGCGCCGGGGGCTTGAGAAATACGACCGCAATCAGGGCGTCTGGCGCGGCACCGGCAAGGCGCTGCCGATCGAGAAACTGTCCGACTGGCGCCCGGCACTGGCCGAAGTCACCGAACTGCCCCGCGATGTCGAAGGCTGGAAGGCCGCCGTCGTGCTGGAACTGGGCGAAAAGACCGCCACCGTCGGGATCGAGGGGGAGGCGGATACCGGCACCATCCCGGCCGAAGACGTGACCTGGGCGCGCAAGCGGCTGGCAGATGGCAAGCTGGCCAAGAAGGCCCGGGTGCCCGCCGATCTGGTCGAGGTGGGCGATGTGGTCATGGTGCGCGCCGTCACCTCGGACGAGGATGGCAGCTTTGTGCGCTGGTCCCTGCGGCAGGTGCCCGAGGTGCAGGGCGGCTTCATGGCGATGGACGTGAACACCGGCCGGGTGATGGCGATTCAGGGTGGCTTCAGCTATCAGGCTTCGGTCTTCAACCGCGCCACGCAGGCGACGCGGCAGCCCGGTTCCTCGTTCAAGCCCTTTGTCTATGCGGCGGCACTGGATTCGGGCTTTACCCCGGCGACGATCGTGGTCGATGCCCCGATCGAGATTGAAACGCCGCAGGGCCTGTGGACGCCCAAGAACGCCTCGAACAAGTTCTATGGCCCGACGCCGCTGCGCACCGGGATCGAGCAGAGCCGGAACCTGATGACGGTGCGGATCGCGCAGGAAATCGGCATGGACACGGTGGCGGGCTATGCCGAACGCTTTGGCGTCTATTCCCGGCTGCAACCCTTGCTGGCCAATTCGCTTGGCGCGCAGGAAACCACGCTGTTCAAGATGGTGGCGGCCTATGCCATGTTCGCCAATGGCGGCGAGCGGGTAGAGCCGACGCTGGTGGACCGCGTGCAGGACCGCCGGGGCAAGACCATCTACCGTCATGACCAGCGCCAATGCACCGATTGCGGCGATGACAGCCTGCCCTCGGGCGAGGGCGTGCAGATCACCTCCAACCGCGAGCGGGTGATGGATGCCATCACCGCCTATCAACTGACCTCGATGATGCAGGGCGTGATCCAGCGCGGCTCGGGAACCGGCGTGCGGCTGCCGGTGCCGGTGGCGGGCAAGACCGGCACCACCAATGACGCCAAGGATGTCTGGTTCATCGGCTATACCTCGAACATCGTGGCGGGCTGCTACCTTGGCTTTGACCAGCCGCGCAGCCTTGGCCCGGGTGCCTTCGGCGGCACGCTCTGCGTTCCGATCTTTCAGGAATTCATGTCTGAAGCCGTCAAACGCTTTGGCGGCACCGAGTTCAAGGTGCCTCCGGGCGGCTATTTCCAGAAGATCGACCGTTTCACGGGGGCCAAGCTTAGCCCCGATGCCTCGGGCCCCAACGTGATCTCGGAATATTTCCGCGAAGGCGAAGAGGTTCTCTTCGGCCTTGACGCGATGGTGGACGGCGGTTTCGCCATGGGTTCGAACCTGCCGCTCTTCGCCTATGGCGAGACCGACAGCGGCAGCGAACAGGTCGATACCGTCACCACCTCGGACGGCCAGCAGAAGGCGGTGCCGAAAAAGGCCGATTTCGGCACGCTCAGTTCCGGTGGGCTTTACTGACCCTCCATTTCATCTTGGCGATAAATATCCCCGCCGGAGGCTCCCGCCGCCTGCCGCGGACGCTCCGCGGGGGATATTTGGACCAAGATGAAGGGCGGCTCCCTTGCTCCGTGGCTTGGGCCGCGCTATCACCGCGCCGAATTTGGAAGGAACCGCCATGCGCGCCGAGACGCTGAACCATATCGAGCAGATCGAGAAATCGCTGAAGCTTCTGGCGCAGCGGCTGGATTGGGAAACCGCGCCGCACCGGCTGGAAGAGTTCGACGCGCTGATCGAGGCGCCCGATCTGTGGAACGACCCGGCCAAGGCGCAAAAGCTGATGCGCGAGCGGCAGGCGCTGATCGACGCGATGGGCACCTACAAGCGGCTTGCGGCGGGGCTGAAGGACAATGTCGAGTTGATCGAGCTGGGCGAGATGGAGGACGACGCCGAAATCGTGACCGAGGCCGAAGGTTCGCTGCGCGCCCTTGTCGAAGAGGCGGCGCAGAAAGAGCTTGAGGCGCTTCTGGACGGTGAGGCCGACGGCAACGACACTTTCCTTGAAATCAATGCCGGCGCAGGCGGCACCGAAAGCCAGGACTGGGCCGAGATGCTGGCGCGGATGTATGTCCGCTGGGCCGAGCGCAAGGGCTATCAGGTGGAAATGCTGTCCGAGACCCCCGGCGAAGAGGCGGGGATCAAATCGGTCGCCTACAAGGTGTCGGGGCGCAATGCCTATGGCTGGCTGAAATCCGAATCCGGGGTGCACCGGCTGGTGCGGATCAGCCCCTTCGGTTCGGGCGACAAGCGGCAGACCTCTTTCGCCAGCGTCTGGGTCTATCCGGTGGTGGATGACAATATCGAGATCGAGGTGCTGGACAAGGACATCCGCATCGACACCTTCCGGTCGTCCGGCGCCGGTGGTCAGCACGTGAACAAGACCGACTCGGCGGTGCGGATCACCCACTTCCCGACCAATATCGTCGTGACCTCCTCGCTGAAATCGCAGCACCAGAACCGCGAGATTGCGATGAATGCGCTGAAGGCGCGGCTTTATCAGATGGAACTGGACAAGCGGAACGCCGCGATCAACGACGCCCATGAAAGCAAGGGCGACGCCGGCTGGGGCAACCAGATCCGCTCTTATGTGCTGCAACCCTATCAGATGGTCAAAGACCTGCGCACCAATCACGAAACCAGCGACACCCAGGGCGTGCTGGACGGCGACCTTGACCGCTTCATGGCGGCGACGCTGGCGATGGGCGTGGCAGGCAAGGGCCGCGCCGATGCGATGGCCGATGACTGACCCCGGCTGCCGGACATGAAAAAGGCGGCAGGGTGACCTGCCGCCTTTTTGTTTGCCGAGAGGGCGGGGCTTACTTCGGCCCGACCATCATCACCATCTGGCGGCCTTCCAGCTTGGGCATCGACTCGATCTTGCCCTTGTCGCCGACATCGGCGGCCACGCGCTGCAACAGTTCCAGACCCAACTCCTGGTGGGCCATTTCGCGGCCACGGAAGCGCAGGGTGACCTTCACCTTGTCGCCCTCATCCAGGAATTTCAGCACCGAGCGCATCTTGACCTGATAATCATGGTCATCGGTCCCGGGGCGGAACTTGATTTCCTTGATCTCGATGATGTGCTGCTTCTTGCGGGCCTCGGCCTCACGCTTTTGAGTTTCGTATTTGAACTTGCCGAAGTCCATGATCTTGCAGACCGGCGGTTCGGCATTGGGCGAGATCTCGACCAGATCCAGACCGGCTTCCTCGGCCAGCATCAGCGCACGCGAAGGGGTGACAACCCCGATGTTTTCCCCGTCGGCGCCGATCAGGCGGATTTCCGGGGAACGGATGCGATCATTGATGCGCGGTCCGGTGTCGCGTTGCGGCGGGGCATTGTGGGGGCGGCGGGCCAGGGTGGTCGTCCTTCTCGTGGTTGCTTATGCGCGCGCAATCTAATGCCCGCGCGCAGCGGCTTCAACCGCAATCGCGCGGGCCATTTGCTGGCCCTGACCTGCCGTGGCGGCGCTGCCGCAGGCGGGCCTTTCCAAGCGGGGCGGTTTCTGTCATACCCCACGCGACCTAAACTATGTCGGTCATGGGAGAATGTGACATGAACAAGAACATCGTGATCGGGCTCGTGGTGATCCTGCTTGCCGCCGGTGGCTACTATCAGTTCAGCTACAAGCCCGCGCAGGAAGCTGCGCAAAAGGCCGCTGATGAGGCTGCTGCCGCCAAGAAAGCGGCCGATGACGCCGCCGCCAAGGCCGCCGAAGAGGCCGCCGCCGCTGCCAAGAAGGCCGAGGAAGAGGCTGCCGCCATTGCCAAGGCTGCCGAAGATGCCGCCGCCGCCGCCGCGACCGAGGCGGCTGGCGCTGCCACCACCGCCGTCGAAGGCGCTGCCGATGCCGCCACCGAAGCTGCTGGCGATGCCGCTGCCGCCGCGACCGATGCCGCGACGCAGGCCGCGACCGATGCCGCCGCCATCCTTGACCCGGCGAATTTCGATGCCGCCAAGGTCAACGCGCTGATCGACGCTTCGGCGCTGGACGCCGCGACCAAGACCACGCTGAAATCGGGTGTCGATGCGGCGGCTTCGAATGCCGCGCTGGTTCCCGGCGCCATCGAAGCGGTGAAGAAGGCCCTCGGTCTCTGATCGCCTGACCTTTCCGAAAGGGCCGCCGGAGCAATCTGGCGGCCCTTTTGCTTTGCGGCGGCCTTGCCGTTTTCGGGGGGGGCTGCTAGGGAATTACCCGATGAATTCACTCGGAAACCATGCCGCTCCGGCGGCCCCGCGGCTGATGGTCCGCTCGCTCTCGCGCGCCTTTGACGGGCGCGGCGTGGTGCAGGATGTCTGTCTGAGCGTAGCGGCGGGGCAGGTGACCTGCCTTCTTGGCCCTTCGGGCTGCGGCAAATCGACCACCCTGCGGATGATTGCGGGGGTCGAACGCCCCGATGCCGGGGAAATCGTGATTGACGGGCGCCCGGTGTTCGGCCCCGGTGTGAACCTGCCGCCCGAGGCGCGGGGAGTGGGCCTGATGTTTCAGGATTTCGCGCTGTTTCCGCATCTGACGGTGGCAGGCAATGTCGCCTTCGGCCTGACTGGCGACAAGGCGGCGCGGCAGGCCCGGGTGGATGAACTCCTCGAGCGGGTGAACCTGACCGGCTTTGGCCCCAAACATCCGCATGAGCTTTCGGGCGGCGAGCAGCAGCGCGTGGCGCTGGCGCGGGCGCTGGCGCCGCGTCCGCGTGTGATGCTGATGGACGAGCCGTTTTCGGGGCTGGACAACCGGCTGCGCGACGGCATCCGCGACGCCACGCTGGCGGTGCTGAAAGAGGAAGGCGCGGCCGTTCTTCTGGTCACGCATGAGCCGGACGAGGCGATGCGCATGGCCGATGAAATCGCGCTGATGCGGGCCGGTGTCGTGGTGCAGCGCGGCGCGCCCTATAACATCTACAACGCGCCGGTGGACCGGGCGGCGGCGGCCTTTTTCAGCGATATCAACGTGATCAGGGGCTTCTCGCGCGGGGCGCTGACCGCTACGCCCTTTGGCGACTTCCTGACGCCGGGCCATGGCGATGGCGCGCCGGTTGAAATCGTGATCCGGCCGCAGCATCTGAAGATCGACTTTGACCGCGCCGGACGCGGCCCCAACCCCACCGCGCAAGAGGGCACCCCGGCGCGCGGCACGGTGCAGCGGGCGCGCTATCTGGGCCGCGAAAGCCTTGTCGAGTTCCGCATGGATTTCGACGGTTCCATCCTGACCGCTTCGGTTCCGGGGGTGTTCCTGCCGCGGGCGGGCACCGCGCTCTGGCTGATGATCCGGCGCGACCGCTGTTTCGTCTTTCCCGCCGGAGGTCAGCCATGACGCAGGCCCACCGCCTTTCCGTCGCGCCGATGATGGACTGGACCGACCGGCATTGCAGGTATTTCCACCGCCAGATGACGCGCCGCGCGATGCTCTATACCGAGATGGTGACGGCGCCTGCGGTGATCCACGGGCCGAAGCCGCGACTGCTGGACTTCAGCGCGGCAGAGCATCCGGTGGCGCTGCAACTGGGCGGGTCCGATCCGGCAGAACTGGCGCAGGCCACGCGGATCGCGCGGGACTGGCGCTATGACGAGGTGAACCTGAATGTCGGCTGCCCGTCAGACCGGGTGCAGTCGGGCTGCTTCGGTGCAGTCCTGATGCTGCGGCCCGGGCTGGTTGCCGATTGCGTCAAGGCGATGCAGGATCAGGCGGAGGTGCCGGTGACGGTGAAATGCCGCATCGGCGTGGATGATCAGGAACCGGCCAAAGTGCTGCCGCCCTTTCTGGAAACCATGGCCGGGGCGGGGGTGACCCATGTGATCATCCATGCCCGCAAGGCGTGGTTGCAGGGCCTGTCGCCCAAGGAAAACCGCGAGATTCCGCCGCTGGACTATCCGCTTGTTCTGGAGATGAAGCGGCAGTTCCCGCAGATGACGCTCTGCCTGAACGGTGGCGTCACCTCGCTGGATCAGGTGCGCGGCTTCCTGGAGGCCGGGCTGGACGGGGTGATGCTGGGCCGGGCCGCCTATCACGACCCGGCTGCGGTGCTGATCGGGGCCGATGCGCTCTGGGGTGAGGATTTCGCGCCCGATCCGGCGGCGGTGGTCGCGGCGATGCTGCCTTATGTCGAGGCGCATCTGGCGCAGGGCGGGCGGCTGCATTCCATCACCCGCCACATGCTGGGCCTGTTCCATGGCCGCCCCGGTGCGCGCGGCTGGCGCCGGGTGCTGTCGGAAGGCGCCAGCAAGCCCGGCGCCGGGCCGGAGTTGCTGCAAGCCGCGCTTGGCGCGGTGGCCGAGGCGGCTCAGGCCGCCTGAGCCCCCGCGACGCCGGCCTTCACCACCCGGCTCAGGGCAAAGGCCGCCACGCCGCAAACCGCAATCGCCCCCAGCATCGGCAGCGGCGTGCCGTCAAAGAACGGCCCGGCAAGGGCCACCATCACACCGCCCGTCAGCATTTGCAGAGTGCCGCCCAGCGAGGAGGCCAGCCCCGCCTCTTCGCCGTGATCTTCCAGCGCCAGCACCATGGCGGTGGGAATCACCAGACCCAGCCCCGCATTGGCCAGAAACAGCCCGCCGATCACCAGGATCAGCGGCTGAATGCCCGCCAGCGCAAGGCCAAAGGTGCCCAGTGTCGCCACGGCAAACAGCGCCGCCGCCGCCGCCATCACCGGCCGCGCGCCAAAGCGCATTCCCAGCGGCCCCGCCACCTGCGAGGCGCCGAAGAACCCCAGCGCATTGACCGCAAAGGCCAGCGAAAAGCCGGTCGGCGACAGGCCGTAATGTTCCGTATAGACGAAGGCGGCCGAGGCGATGAAGACGAAGAAACTGGCCATCCCGAAGCCGCCAAGGAAGGTCAGCGCCAGAAAGCCTTTGTCGCGCAAGAGCTTGCCCGCCGCTGCCCGGGTTTCGGCAAAGCGGAACGGGTGGCGGTGTTCGGGCGCCAGCGTTTCCGGCTGCAAAAGCGTCAGCACGGCAAGGCTGACCGCCGCCGCGACCAGAAGGGCTGCGAAGATCGCCCGCCACCCGGCCAGTGCCATCAGCCCGGCCCCCGCCAGCGGCGCCAGCATCGGTGAGACCGAGATCACCAGCATCACCGCGGCCATCAGTTGCGTGGCGCGCGGCCCGGTGTAAAGGTCGCGGATGATGGCGCGCGGCACCACCATCATCGCCGCCCCGCCAAGGCCCTGCACCGCGCGGCCCGCGATCAGCACCTCGGCATTCGGGGCAAAGGTGCAGATGGCGGAACCGATGGCGAAAATCCCGATCCCGGCATAAAGCGGCGGCTTGCGCCCGGCCTGATCGGCCCAGGGGCCATAGGCCAGTTGGGCAAGGCCGAAGGCGATGAAATAGGCGGTGATGGTCCATTGCATTTCGGCCACGCCGGTGTTCAGCGCCGCCGCGATCTGCGGCATCGCGGGCAGGAACATGTCGATGGCAAAGGGGCCAATGCAGGAAAGAAGCCCCAGCACAAGCGCGGGGCGCAACAAACGTTCGGACATCGGAGGAGGAGCCTCTAAAGGAAAAGGAGGAAAGCCGAGCCGCAAACTAGGCATTTCGCCGCAGCGGCGCAAGCCCGGCTGTTCCCGGCTCTGGCCCTTGCCCCTGTGGCGGGTTATGCCTGTTGCAAAGCACAAGCCGGAGACCGCCCATGCCCGAACTTGCAACCCTTTTGCCGCTGGCGGCGCTTCTGGTGGTGATCGGCGCGGTGGCCGGGGTGATCGGCGGTTTGCTGGGGGTGGGTGGCGGCATCGTTTTGGTGCCCGCCTTCTTTTATGCCTTTCAGGCGCTGGGATATGGCGGCGACCATCTGATGCAGATCTGCGTTGCCACCTCGCTGGCGACGATCGTGGTCACCTCGATCCGCTCGGGCGCCGGGCACAACCGCAAGGGCGCGCTGGATTGGGGCGTGCTGCGCCGTTGGGGGCCGGGGCTGGTGATCGGCGCGGCGCTGGGGGTGCTGGTGGCCGCGCAGGTGAAATCGGTGGTGTTGCAGGCGGTGTTCGGCGGGCTTGCCGGGCTTGCCGGGCTTTACATGGCCTTTGGCCGCGACAGCTGGCGGCTGGGGCAGACGATGCCGGGGCCGGTCGGGGCAGGGGGGCTTTCCGGCGCGGTCGGCTTCTTTTCGGCGCTGATGGGCATTGGCGGCGGCACTTTCGGCGTGCCGCTGATGACGCTTTACAACATGCCGATCCACCGGGCGGTCGGCACCGCCTCTGGCTTTGGCGTGCTGATTGCGGTTCCGGCAGTGCTGGGCTTTCTGCTGCTGGATGTGGCGGATGCTCCGCCCTATACCATCGGCGCCGTCAGCATTCCGGCTTTTCTGATCGTGATCGGCTCAACACTGGTGACCACGCCTCTGGGCGTGCGGCTGGCCCATGCGATGAACCCCAAGCCGCTGAAACGCGCCTTTGCGATCTTCCTGACGCTGGTGGCGCTGAACATGTTGCGCAAGGTCTTCGGATGGTAGGGGCGGCGGGCTGGCGCCGGGTCGGCCCCGATCCGGCGATTGCCCGCTGGGCCGCGGCGGCGCTGCCCCTTGCGCAACAGGCGCTGGCGACAACGGATCAGCCGCTGCGCTGTGGCGGCACTTGGGCGGTGGGGCTGGACCTGTTGCCGAATGATGCCGCCGGGACTGTTGCAGGGGTGCCCCTGCCGTGGGAGGTGCTGGGCCTGCCGCCCGAACCGCTGCACCGGGCGCAGCTTTCCACCACCCATCCCGGTTATCCGCAGCCGTCGCCCGATGAGTCCGAACCTGCCTTCCGCTTTCGGCTCAACCGCGATGCCGCGCATCTGGACGGGCTGCTGCCCGTCGGAGCCGACCGGCAACGGATGGTCAAGGAGCCGCATGGCTGGATTCTGGGCCTGCCATTGACCCAAGCGGACCCGGGAGCCAGCCCGCTGGTGGTCTGGGAGGGCAGCCATGAGATTTTGCGCGCGGCGCTGCGGCAGACGCTGGCGCCGCATCCTCCCGAAAACTGGGGGAATGTGGATGTGACCGCCGCCTATGCCGCAGCCCGGCGCGAGGTGTTCCAGACCTGCCGCCGGGTCACGCTTCCGGCCCGCCCGGGCGAGGCGATGCTGATGCACCGGCTGACGCTGCATGGCGTGGCGCCTTGGGCGGCAGGCGCGCAGGCCGCGCCCGAAGGCCGGATCATCGCCTATTTCCGCCCGCAACTGCCCGATGTGGCAAGCTGGCTGACCCGGCCCTGAGGCGCGCCAGCCGCAGGATCAGCCCTGCGGCGCGATCCGCCCCATGCGCCCGCCGCGCCGTTGCTTCAAAAGTCCGGCCCGCCCAGGCAGCTCGGCCATCACCGCGCGCCTTTCTTCTGCGCTCATCCGCGACCAGCCGCCGATTTCGTCGATGCGGCGCAGACAGCCGATGCAGATGCGGGCTTCGGGATGCACGACGCAGATCTTGACGCAGGGGCTTTCGATCTCGGCGCGTTTCCAGATCTCGTCGTTCATTCCGACCCCCTGCCCAGATACGCCAGCCGGTCCAGCGCCCCTTGCAGGATATATCCGGCGGCGACCTGATCAATCACCTCCCTGCGACGCTTGCGTGACGTATCCGCCTCTAACAGCGCGCGCTCGGCGGCCACGGTGGACAGACGCTCGTCCCAGAAGGTGATGGGCAGCGGCGTCAGCCGTTCGAGGTTGCGGGCAAAGGCGCGGGTCGATTGCACTCGCGGCCCTTCGCTGCCATCCATGTTCAGGGGCAGGCCAAGGATCAGCCCCGCCACCTGCCGCTCCTCCGCCAGCCGCAGAAGCTCGGCGGCATCCAAAGTGAATTTCACCCGGCGGATGATGGTGATGGGCGTGGCGACCGATCGGCGCAGGTCCGAGGTGGCAATGCCGATCGTTTTGTCGCCAAGGTCCAGCCCGAAGATCGCCCGGCCGGGCGGCAGAAGGGCGGCGAAATCGGCCAGTTCGGTGCAGATCATGGCGCGGCCCCCGCAGCCGCCCCCGCCGCAGCGCGCAACCGCTCCAGCGCCGCCGGATCGGCGGCAAAGGCGGTTTCTGCCGCCTTCAGCGCCGCCGCCACCCGCTCGGGCTGGCCCAGCACCGACAGCGCGTTGAAAAGCTTCTGCCATTCCTCTTCCGGCCCGCCATCGGACATCAGCCGCCCCTCAAGCTGCGCCACCATGCCTTCGATCATCGCCTGACGGTCTTCGGCGCTCATCTCCCCGGCCGCAGCTACGGCAGCGGCATCGGGGCCCTTGGCATCAGGCGGGGTGTAGCGCAGCCCGGCCCGTTCGGCGACATCGGGCAGCGCGGCGCGGATCGGGGCGATCCAGGGCGCATCGGCCGGGCCTTCGGCCAGAAGGGGTTCCCAGAATTCAAAGGTGCGGTCGGGACGGCCCACCTGCGCGAACATCAGCCCGGCATAATACCGCGCCAGTTTGTTGCGCGGATCGGTCGTCAGCACCCGGGTCAGATGCGCCTCAGCCTGTGGCGAGACATAGCCGCCCGCGGCCACCACCAGATATTCCAGCGCCGTCAGATGCTGTTCGACCGTGGCCTGATCACCCAGCAGGGCCACCAGATGCTCCTGCGCGCGGGCGGCCTCGATGTTGCGGCCCAAAAGCGCCTCGTTGCGCGCCAGCAATTCCAGCCCGCGCAGGTCGTCGGGCCGGGCGGCAACGGCTGCCCGCAGCTTGACCATCAGATCGGCGAACTGGGCATCCGGCGTGACCGGCGCCGGCGCAGGGGCCTGCGCCTCTGCCTCGGCCTGGGAAGGGCGGGTGCGGTAGAGCGTGTCCGAAGCCGCCAGCCGCGCCGCAAGCGGCATGTCTGGATATCCGGGCGCGCCAAGATGCCAGTAAATCCCGGCCCCCCCCGCCAGCAGCACCGCCACCACCCCCGCCACCGGCAGCAGGGGCAGGGCACGCGCCGCTGCCGCGCCTTGCAGCGCGCGGTCGGCCTCCAGCAGCCGGCGCGACACCTCGACCCGCAGCCGTGCGGCCTCATCGGCGCCGATCACGCCGCGCGCAAGGTCGCGCTCCACTTCCGCCAACTGATCGCGGTAGACCTTGAGGTCGGGATGCGCCGCCTGCCCCTCGGGCGGGCGCGACAGGGCGCGCAGCATCAGGGCGGCCACCGCCACCACAAGGCCGCCCGCCACCGCCCAGAAGCCGAAATTCTCCATCGCCGCACCCCATCTCTGCGCCGCTGACATAGGGCTTTTGCGGCACGGGCAAAAGGGGCCGCGGCGCCGCAGCCGCCGACCTTGCGGCAGAACCGACATGATGTCGCAATTTTCCCGATTGTGCCGCTGACGAAGGCGGCGGATGGTCGGCCCCGGATCACAAACGATCATCGGCCCATCGCCGCCATCCACCGCCCTCGGAGGGACGCCCATGAAACGCTATTCGGTCTTTGCCATCGCGCGTGAGGCGATGTCCTACCATCTGGGATGGGAACGCGCCTGGGCCGCCCCGCAGCCGAAAAAGGAATATGACGCCATCATCATCGGCGCCGGGGGGCATGGCCTTGCCACCGCCTATTACCTTGGCAAGAACCACGGCATCCGCAATGTGGCGATCATCGAAAAGGGCTGGCTGGGCGGCGGCAACACCGGGCGCAATACCACCATCATCCGGTCAAACTACCTGCAAGACCCTTCGGCGGCGATCTATGACAAGGCGCTGAAACTCTATGAGGATCTGAGCCAGGATCTGAACTACAACGTGATGTTCAGCCCCCGCGGTCTTCTGATGCTGGCGCAGACCCATCATGAGGTGCGCGGCTATCTGCGCACCGTTCACGCCAACACGCTGCAAGGCGTGGCGACGGAATGGATCAGCCCGGCCCGCGTCAAGGAGCTGGTGCCGATCATCAACATCGACGGGCCGCGTTATCCGATCCTCGGCGCGCTCTATCAGGCGCGCGGCGGCACGGCACGGCATGATGCGGTGGCCTGGGGCTATGCCCGCGCCTGCTCGGCGATGGGGATGGACATTATCCAGCAGTGCGAAGTGACGGGCGTCCGCTCGGAAAACGGGGTGGTGAAGGGGGTCGAGACCACCAAGGGCTATATCGGCACCAAGAAGCTGGGTATCGTGGTGGCGGGCCATTCGGGCCAGGTCGCCGACATGGCCGGCTTCCGCCTGCCGATTGAGGCGGTGGCCTTGCAGGCGTTGGTTTCCGAGCCGATCAAGCCCTGCATGGATGTGGTCGTCATGGCCAACACCGTGCATGGCTATATGAGCCAGTCCGACAAGGGTGAAATGGTGATCGGCGGCGGCACCGACGGCTTCAACAACTTCACCCAGCGCGGCTCTTTCCACCATATCGAGGAAACCCTGCGGGCGCTGGTCGAGACCTTCCCGATGATCAGCCGCCTGAAGATGCTGCGGCAATGGGGCGGCATCGTGGACATGACGGGCGACCGTTCGCCGATCATCTCGAAGACGCCGCTTGGCAATTGCTTCATCAACTGCGGCTGGGGGACGGGCGGCTTCAAGGCCATTCCGGGTTCCGGCTGGGCGATGGCCGACCTGATGGCGCGCGGTGAACCCGGGCCGCTGGCCGCCGATTTCAACATGTGGCGCTTCCGCGAAGGCCAGTTCATCGACGAAAGCGTCGCCGCAGGGGTGGCGCATTGATGTCCGCAATCACCACGCAAATTTCTTCGAAGAAATTTGCAAAAGTTTTTGAAAACTTTTGCGGCGCGGCCGCGGAAATGGAGCGCTTCCATGCTCATCCTTGAATGCCCCTACTGCGGCGTCAAAGCCGAGGAAACCGAACTCGCCCCGGGCTATGAGGCGCATCTGAAGCGGTTCGGCCCCGGGTCGTCCGATGACGAATTCAACGACTACATGTTCGCCCGCAAGAACCCCAAGGGCGTGCATTTTGAACGCTGGCGCCATGCCTATGGCTGCGGCAAGTGGTTCCTTGCCGCCCGCTGCACCGCCACGCTGGAGGTGTTCGGCACCTATCCCGCGCAATCCGCTGAACCGCCCGCCGACCTCGTGGCGAAGATCAAGGCCAAGCGCCCCGACTGGAGTGGTTACAAATGAGTACCCGGCTTGCTAAAGGCGGTCGTCTGATCGACCGCACCAAGACCCAAGGCTTCTCCTTCAACGGCAAGCGGATGACCGGCTTTGCCGGTGATACGCTGGCGGCGGCCCTTCTGGCCAATGACCAGATGTTGGTCGGTCGCAGCTTCAAATATCACCGCCCGCGCGGCATTGTCGCCAGCGGTGCGGAAGAGCCGAATGCGCTGGTCAACCTTGGTTCCGGCAGCCGTCTGGAGCCGAACCAGCGGACCACGACGACCGAGCTTTTCGCCGGGCTGGAGGCCGCCAGCCAGAACCACTGGCCGAGCCTTGAGTTCGATGTGGGCGTGGCGAACAACTATGTCGCCCGTTTCCTGCCTGCGGGCTTCTATTACAAGACCTTCATCCATCCGCGCGCCGCGTGGAAACATGTGTTTGAGCCGATCATCCGGCAATCCGCCGGTCTGGGCAAAGCCCCGAAGGACCGTGATGCCGATCGTTACGAACAAGCCTATGCCTTCTGCGATCTGCTGGTCGTGGGCGGCGGCATTGCGGGCTTGCAGGCCGCGCTGGTTGCGGGGCGCTCGGGTGCCCGGGTGATCCTGATGGAACAGACCGCCCATTGGGGCGGCCGCGCGCCGGTGGACGGCGATGTGATCGACGGAAAACCTGCCGAGGCTTGGGTGAAGGACGCGCTGCAAGCCCTTGGCGAAATGCAGAATGTCACGATCCGCAACCGCTGCATGGCCGCCGGGGTCTATGACCACGGCTATGTGCTGGCGGATGAGAAGGTGGCCGACCACACCCCCGGCGACGGGCGGCCGAAGCATCGGCTCTGGCGCATCCGCACCGGGCGGATCATCACCGCCACCGGCGCCTTGGAGCGGCCTCTGTCCTTTGCGGGCAATGATCTGCCGGGCGTGATGCTGGCCGGGGCGGTGCGCGACTATGCGGTGAATTTCGCCGTCTCGCCGGGTGACCGCACGGTGGTTGTCACCAACAATGACGACGCTTACCGCACGGCGATTGCGCTGAAAGAGGCGGGGCTTGAGGTTCCGGCGATCATCGACGCCCGCGCATCGGTGACGGGCGCGCTGCCCGCCAAGGCGCGTGCCATGGGCATCCGGGTTGAAGCGGGCCGGGCCGTGGTCAAGGTCAAGGGCGGCAAACGGGTGACCGGCGTTGCCATCGGCTTGCAGGCCGGCGAAGGCGCGGTTCTGGAAGAGATCGGCTGCGATGCGGTGGCCATGTCGGGCGGCTGGTCGCCGGTGGTCCATTTGTGGAGCCATTGCGGCGGCAAGCTGATCTGGGACGAGGCGCAGGCGCATTTCCGCCCCGACCCCAAGCGCCCGCCGACCAACCATGACGGTTCGGCCATGGTCACCGTGGTCGGTGCCGCCAATGGCGCGCTGACGGCGGCGGCGGCGCTGGCCGATGTCGCGGCCCAGATGGGCGGCGAGGCCAAGGCCGAGGCAGTGGAAGAAGCCGCGATGGAGCCGGTCTGGATCATGCCGCAGGGTGCCGGTCCGGCGCTGAAGATGAAGATGTGGCTGGACTATCAGAATGACGTGAAGGTGTCCGACGTGCAGCTTGCGGCGCGCGAGGGCTATACATCGGTCGAACACACCAAGCGCTATACCACGCTGGGCATGGCGACGGACCAGGGGAAACTCAGCAATATCAACGGCCTTGCCGTGCTTGCTCAGTCGCTGAATGAAGGTATTCCGCAGGTCGGCACCACCACCTTCCGCCCGCCTTACACGCCCGTCACGCTGGGCGCGCTGGCGGGCGAGGCCCGCGACGAGATATTCCAGCCGCTGCGCCGCAGCCCGATCCACGCCTGGCACGAAGCGCAGGGCGCCTATATGGAGCCGGTCGGCCTCTGGCGGCGGCCCTATTGCTATCCCAAATCGGGCGAAAGCCACGAGCAGGCGGTCCACCGCGAAATCCTCAACACCCGCAAGGCGGTGGGGATGCTGGACGCCTCGACCCTTGGCAAGATCATCGTCAAGGGGCCGGACGCGGGCCGCTTCCTCGACATGCTTTACACCAATGTCATGTCCACCCTGCCGGTGGGCAAGTGCCGCTATGGTCTGATGTGCAACGAGCAGGGCTTCCTGTCAGATGACGGCGTGGTCGTGCGTCTGACCGAGGATAGCTGGCTTTGCCACACCACCTCGGGCGGGGCGGACCGCATCCATGGCTGGATGGAAGACTGGCTGCAATGCGAATGGTGGGATTGGCAGGTCTATACCGCCAATGTGACCGAGCAATATGCCCAGATCGCCGTGGCCGGCCCCAATGCCCGCAAGGTGCTGGAAAAGCTGGGCGGGATGGATGTTTCCAAAGAAACGCTGCCCTTCATGGCCTTTGTTGAGGGCCATCTGGGCGGGCTTCCGGCACGGGTGCATCGCATCAGCTTCTCGGGCGAACTCAGCTATGAAATCGCGGTTCCGGCCAGCCATGGCCTTCCCCTCTGGCAGGCGCTGATCGCGGCGGGGGCCGAGTTCGGGGTGCAGCCCTATGGCACCGAGGCGATGCACGTCATGCGCGCCGAAAAGGGCTTCATCATGATCGGCGATGAAACCGATGGCACGGTGATCCCGCAAGACCTCAACCTCGGCTGGGCGATTTCCAAGAAGAAGGCGGATTATCTGGGCAAGCGCGGGCAGGAGCGGGTTTATCTCGCCCGGGCCGACCGCTGGAAACTGGCGGGGTTTGAAACGCTGGACGGGTCCGTCATTCCCGACGGCGCCTATATCCCGGCTGCGGGGCACAACCCCAACGGCCAGCGCAACACCCAAGGCCGCGTCACTTCGACCTATCACAGCCCGACTTTGGGCAAGGGCATTGCCATGGGCCTGATCCGCGGCGGTCTGGACCGGATCGGCGAGGTGGTGGAGTTCACCAAGATGGGCGGCGGCACGGTGCAGGCCCGGGTCTGTGATCCGGTCTTCTATGACAAGGAAGGGGAGAAGGGGAATGGCTGATCCGGTTTCGGCGCTTTCGGGCGCAAGCTATGACGGTTTTGCCAGCATCCGCGAAATCGGCCCCCTTGGCATGATCACGCTGCGGGCCAAGCCCGATGCGGCGGGGCTTGCGGCGGCCATCGGCGCGGCCACCGGCTGCGCGGTTCCGGCCGCGCGCCGCGTGGTGATCAACGGCGACCGCGCGGCGGGCTGGATGAGCCCGGACGAATATCTGCTGGTGCTGCCCTATGATCAGGTGGCGGCGGCGCTGGCGGCGATTGCCGCGGCAATGACGGGGACACACCACCTTGCCGCGGATGTCTCGGACGCGCGGGCGGTGTTCCGGGTGAAAGGCGACAAGGCAACGCAGGTTCTGGCCAAGCTGATGCCGGTGGACTTTGCCACGCTGGAACCCGGCGAACTCCGCCGGTCGCGTGCGGCACAGGTGGCGGCGGCGGTCTGGGCGCAGGATGGCGGCTTTACGCTGGTCTGTTTCCGCTCGGTCGCGGGCTATGTGATGGGGCTCCTGACCCATTCGGCCATGCCGGGCAGCGAGTTGCACGCCTGATCTGTTGACAGGGCCGACAGAGCTGACCCACTCTCCCCCTCGGGGGTGGGTGGGTCGTCTGTTTTCCGGCGCCCCCCGTTCTGGTGTTTTCAGGCAGGGGGATTGCGATGAACTACGGATGGATTCTGGGCGCGCTGTCTGGTGCGGCCCTTTTGGCGCAGCCCGCCTTGGCCGAGGTTCATCACTGCAAGATTGCGGTGAAGGCTGCGGATGGCGGGTTCATCGCTTCGGATGTCTTCATCGAACACAAGAAGGGCGAAAGCACCGCGCTTGTCCTTGACCCGCTGATCAACAATTACAACGGCCGCAGACCCCTCACGGCCGAGGTGGTCGCCGACAGCAAGACCAAGATCAGCTATGCCTGGAAGCTCAAGGTCACCCATGTCGGAACCAATGCCACCGTGAAATACCGGCTGACCCGGCAAAAGGCGGATGGTGCGGCGACGATTTCGGCACAGGCGCTGGGATATACCAACCACTACACCTCGACCGGGACATGCAAGATCGCCAAATGACCGGCGGGCAGGGTATGAGCCGCGCCGCGTGGCACTTCGCCTGAAAAGTCATGCGCGCCGCCCCCTTGCGCGCAGCACAGGCTTGAAAATGCGTGCCGTCCTGCCAGTCTTCGGAAACGGGGGATTCGGGGCAAGTGCAAGGGGTGGGCGTGATGATGGCAAGGTTCGGCGGGCTTGTCGGCCTGTGGATGGCGATTGCGGGGGATACACCGGCGCAGGCCACCGTGATCCAGCTTGATTGCAAGGTCGGCGCGCGGATGAACAGCTATTTTCAGCCAAGCCGGATCAAGGTTGAACTGGATACCGACAGCGGCATTGCCCAAATCCGCGACGATCTGACGGCCAAGGTCACCGACGGGCCGATCAAGGGCAAGATCGAGACTTTCAACGATATCCGGCTGACGATCCTGTGGCGCGTCAAATCGCTGCCGCGCGATCCGAAACTGTCCTATAGCCCCACCACCGCCAATGAGCTGACACAGCGCTTGACGGTGCGCGAAGGCGGCGGCGGCACGCTGGTTTCGCTGACAGCGGGGCAATATATGAACAACCTGCGGGAATTCCGCGCCGATGTCGTCTGCTCCACCGGCAAATGAGTGGCCTCAGGGCGCGAGCAGCCGCGTGAACAGCACCTCCAGAAACCCTTCCGCCTCGGCGAAAGGGTCATGGTCGGGGCCAAGGACGGCGCGGACCTGCACGTCGAAATCGGCATAATGCTGCGTCAGGGCCCAGATCGAGAAGATCAGGTGATGCGGCGGCAGGCGGGCAATGCGCCCCTCATCCATCCAGCGGGTAAGAAGCAGGCTGCGGGCATCGACCAGCGCCTTCAGCTCGCCCTCGATGGCGGGCAGGATCCGCGGCGCGCCTTGCAGGATCTCATTGGCGAATAGCCGGCTTTCGCGGGGGAAATCGCGCGACAATTGCAGTTTGCGCCGGACATAGCCCAGGATTTCCGCCACCGGCTCCCCTTCGGGGTTCATCGCGCGCAAAGGGTCGAGCCAGGTCGTCAGCAGCCGCGACAAGAGCGCGCCATGCACCGCCTCTTTGGAGGGGAAGTAATACAGCAGGTTCGGCTTGGACAGCCCCGCCACCTCGGCGATCTGGTCCAGCGTGGCACCGCGAAAGCCGTGCTGCGAAAACACGTCAAGCGCCGCGTCAAGAATGGTGGCCGAGTTGCGGGCCTGAATGCGGGTGCGGGGTTTGGTCATGGGTCCGTCTTGCTGCCTCTGGCGGGGCAGATTGGCCGAAAGCCGGGCAGGTTGCAAACGGCAAGGGGCAGGTGCGGGCGGCAGAAAATTCTTCGGCGAAGAATTTTCGGGCGCGCGTCCCGGATCAGCCTTGCGTCCGCATGGCGCGCAGCGCCTGCACCACCAGCGCGTGATCCTCGCGCGAGGGCAGGCCCGAAACGGTCGCCACCGCCACGACGCCGGTGCCCGCAACACGGATCGGCACCGCGCCGCCATGGTCGGCATGATCCGCCGGGTCCAGCCCGTTCTGCGCCAGCGTGTCGCCCTTGGCGCGCAGCATCAGCCCGACCAGCAGCGAGCTTTGCTGATAGACCAGCGCCGTCGCACTCTTGCGCCGGGCCCAGAGGTCGTTCAGCGGGGCCGAGCCGGGCAGGGCGGCGTGAAACAGCGTGCGGTCGGGCGTGCGAATGTCGATCACCACCGGCAAGGCCCCGGCGCGGGCCAGCGCCAGCAGCCGCGCGCCCAGATCCAGCGCCGCCGCCTCGTCAAAGGCGGGCAGCACCAGTTCGGCGGCCTCGGCCTTTAGGGTGCTGATTTCATCCATTCCGGTCTTCCTCCCTGTGCCTCAGTCCCTGTCTTGCAGGAAGGCGGCGATGCCCGCAAGGATGTCGGGGTCTTCGTAGATCGTCTGATGGATAAAGCGGGTGCGGCGCAACAGGCGGTTGGCCGTGGCGACCGTGACCTCGGTCGTGGGGGGCGGCAGGCCGGTGTTGCGTTGCTGGCTGGAAAGTTGAAAGCGGAAGGTGCCCGAAAAGGGCACGCTGTCGGCATGAACCGAAAGCCCGCGCGTCAGCCGCGGCAGATCGATGCCGAACACCATCCGCGCCGCCCAATCGGCCAGCGCAATCGCCTTGAACAGGAGATAGAGCAACAGGGTCAGCCCGATCATCCAGCGGAAATCGACCGGCAGGTAGCCGAGGTTCAGGAACATCACCGCCAGAAACAGCAGATAGGCCCCGATCATCAGGGTCGGCGCCAGCCGCAGCGGCAGCGAGCCGATCAGCGACAGGATCAGCCGCAAGAGCGAAGCCGCCCCGAACAGCGCGCCCACCTCATCCCCCGGATGCCGCAGGATCAAGAGCCGCGGCCCCGGCACCGGCGCCAGATTCAGCCGCCCGGCATTCTCTTCGGCCACGGCCAGCGGCAGGGTCTGGTTGGCAGCGGCCCCGACAAGGGCGCCAAAAGCCCCGATCATGCCGATCCAGGCGCTGACATCCAGCCAAAGTGCCATGCCATGCGAGAAAATCATGCAAAGCACAGCAACGGCAAGGAAATTCACGAAAGCGTCCAGCAGGTGATGCTGCGGAGAGCCTTCAAAATGCAGGAAGGGCGCGGCCATAAGCACCACCCGGCCCACCCTTGCGGCGGCCGCCGGATCTTCCAGCGCCTTCAGTGCGACAAAGCCGCCGTGGCTGTGCGCCAGCAGCGTGATGTCGCGCGCCGGTTCGGTAAGAATGACGCGCCGCAACTCTTCGGCGGCGGCAATCCGCGCGGACATCCGGTTCTGCCCCGACCAGCCGAAACGGCGCAGCTCACCGCCCGGGCCGATGGCGGCAAGCACCTGCCCGGCCAGAGCCGAGCCTGCGTCGAGAAAGGGGGCAGCCCCGCCCCATGTGCCGTGGATCATCAGCACCAGAGCGCCCGGCACGTCCTGCGGGCCGGGCGCAGCTTCGCCCTGCATCAGGCGGCGCCGATCCCGCGCAGCAGGATGGCCTTCACGCTGTCGGTCGCCGCGCGCCATTCGGCATCGCTCAACGGCCTGCCGCCGTTCAACGTTTCGATCTGATGGCCGAAATCGGCGTAATGCTGTGTCGTGGCCCAGAGCATATAAAGCAGATGCTGCGGGTCCACCGGGGCCATCTTGCCTTCGTCGATCCAGTTCTGGATCAGGGCGGCGCGGCCCGCCGTCCAGTCGCGCAGCGTGGTTTCCAGATAGTCCTGGATCACCGGGGCGCCATGCATCACCTCGGACGCCCAGACCTTGGAGCCGTTGGGGTGGCGGCGCGAAATTTCCATCTTGGCCTCGACATAGGCGCCGATCGCCTCGACCGGGCCGGCGGCATTGTCAAAGCAATCCGCCGCATGCAGCCAGATTTCAAAGATGTTCTGCACCACCCGGCGGTAAAGGTCTTCCTTGGTGGCAAAATAGTAATGCAGGTTGGCCTTGGGCAATCCCGCCATATCGGCGATCAACTGCATCGTGGCGCCACCAAAGCCCGCCTCGGCAAAGACCGTTTCGGCCGCCTGCAAAATGAGCGTTTCATTCTGCTGACGAATTTCGTTGCGGCGAAGGGGGCGGGCGGGTTCGGCCATGCGTCCTTTCCGGGCAAGATTTGTGTTGACCGTATGGTCAGGTTGTGGTGCGCTTCACCTGACCATACGGTCAGGAAAAGATTCGCCGCAAGGGGCTTTCAAGACCCCGCCGGCATCAGGGAGAACGACGATGGCCGCGCCCGGGGAAAACCTCCGCATCAATTCCGCACGTCTTTGGGACAGCCTCGAAGAGATGGCGCTGATCGGTCCGGGCATCGCCGGGGGCTGCAACCGCCAGACCCTGACCGATGCCGACAATGAGGGCCGCCACCTGTTCAAGGGCTGGTGCGAGGCGGCGGGGATGACCATGGGCGTCGATACCATGGGCAATATGTTCTTCACCCGGCCCGGCACCGATCCGGCGGCGCTGCCGGTCTATATGGGCAGCCATCTGGATACCCAGCCCACGGGCGGCAAATATGACGGCGTGCTGGGGGTTCTGGGCGCGCTGGAAGTGGTGCGGGCGATGAACGATGCCGGGATCAAGACCCGCCATCCCATCGTGGTGACCAACTGGACGAATGAAGAGGGCGCGCGTTTCGCGCCTGCGATGCTAGCCTCGGGTGTTTTTGCCGGTATCCATACCGAAGACTATGCCAAGGCCCGCCGCGACCTTGACGGGCTGGTGTTCGGGGCCGAACTGGCCCGCATCGGCTGGGTCGGCGATGAGGTGACAGGTGCCCGCAAGATGCACGCCATGTTCGAACTGCATATCGAGCAGGGCCCGATTCTGGAGGCCGAGGGCAAGGATATCGGCGTGGTTACCCATGGGCAGGGCCTGTGGTGGCTGGAGATTACCCTGACCGGCAAGGATGCCCATACCGGCTCCACGCCCATGAACATGCGGGTCAACGCGGGGCTTGGCATGGCGCGCATCACCGAACGGGTGCATCAGATCGCCATGGCGCATCAGCCCAACGCGGTGGGCGCGGTGGGGCAGGTCAAGGTCTTCCCCAATTCGCGCAACGTGATCCCGGGCAAGGTGGTGTTTACCGTGGACATCCGCAGCCCCGAGCAGGGCAAGCTGGACGCCATGAAAGCCGAGGTGATCCGCGCGGCCCATGCGGTGGCGCGCGAATTGGGCCTTGGCTGCGCCATCGAAGAGGTCGGCCATTTCGACCCGGTGACCTTTGACCCGGCGCTGGTCAAGACCGTGCGCGCCAGTGCCGAGCGGCTGGGGCTGAGCCATATGGATATCGTCTCGGGCGCCGGGCACGATGCCTGCTGGATCAACCGGGTGGCGCCGACGGTGATGATCATGTGCCCCTGTGTGGACGGCCTCAGCCATAACGAGGCCGAGAAGATCACCCCGGAATGGGCGGCGGCGGGAACCGATGTTCTGTTCCATGCCGTGCTGGAAACCGCCGAAGTCGTTGCCTGACATGTCGCAGCCCCGCGCCCTGCCGCTTGATCCCACCACGCCGCTTGCCGGGCGGTGGCGGATTGTCGAAGGCGCGGTTCTGGTGCCACCCATGGGACCGGAGCGCCCGCAGCCCTGCGGCGCCTTCGCGGATGCGGGGTTTGTCGAGGACAGCCTGTGTTTTGGCGGCTCTGCCACGGTTCTCGTCACCTCTGCGCCCGAGGTTGCGGTGCCGGTGCAGGAGCTGGCGGGGCTGTGGCTCTTCGGCGGCGTGATCTCGGGCCATTTCGGCCATATGCTGTGTGAGGCGACCGGGCGGCTTTGGGCGCTGGCCGAGACGGAATTGGCGGGGCAAGAGGTGGCGGGCGTGGTGTTCTTCGCCCGGCCCTTCGACAAGGTGCGGCATGTGCAGAAAGCCTTCGCGCAACTGGCCGAGCTTCTGGGCCTGCCGCCGGTGCTGGTGCTTGAAGCACCCGCGCGGGCCGAGCGGCTTTTGCTGGCCGAACAGGGGCTTGGCTCGGGCGAGTTGCTGAATGGCCGCCCCGAGGCGCGGGCCTTCCTGCGCGACCGTCTGGCACAGGGGACGCCCGAGGGCGCGGGGCGGCGCTTCTATATCACCCGCACCGGCCAGCCTGCGCGGCGGGGCCGCGTGCTGGATGAAGAGGGGTTGGAGGCACTGTTCGCCGCCGCCGGATATGAGGTGATCCGGCCCGAAGAGTTCAAACTGGCCCAGCAGGTGGCGATGTTCCGCGCCGCCACCCATGTGGTGGCAACCGAGGGCAGCCCATTGCACCTCTTGTCCTTTGCCGCGCCGACGGGCTGCAATGTCGCAGTAATCCAGCGCCGCCGCAGCCCGACCTTCGGTCATATCTGCGACAGCCTGCGCTGGTTTCTGGGCAAGGCGCCGCTGCGGCTGACCGAGATTGTGTCGGTCCATGCGCCGAAGAAAACCCGCAATGCGAATTTCATCTATCTGGAGCCGTCCCGCCCCGCGCTGCGCGCCGGGCTGGTGGCCGGGGGCTTCCTTGCTGACGACACCTCCGACTGGCCCGACCTGACGCCCGAGGCGCGGGCGGCGGCGGTCAAGCGGCTGGCGGACGAGACCGAACAACGCCTGCGCCCGATGGCGGTGGAAGACCTGCCCGAGGACGACGGCGACGAGGAAAGGGACGCGGCATGACGGGCTGCGCCTGTGGCCGGTGGCGGAGCGGGGGCCAGCCCCGCGCCGATTGGTTCTCGAACCAATGGCGCACCAATCGGCGCCCCGGGATATTTGAGCCAAGATGAACAGGGGAGCGGAGTCATGAGCAGCACGGTCATCAAGGGCGGCACGGTCGTCACTGCCGATCTGAGCTATGTCGCGGATGTTCTGGTGGAGGGTGGGGTGATCACCGCCATCGGGCCGAACCTTGCGGGGGACAGGGTTCTGGATGCGGCCGGCTGCTACATCATGCCGGGCGGGATTGATCCGCATACCCATCTGGAGATGCCCTTCATGGGCACCTATTCGGCCGATGATTTCGAATCCGGCACCCGCGCTGCGCTGGCGGGCGGCACGACGATGGTGGTCGATTTCGTGCTGCCGGGGCAGGGGCAGGGGCTGATGGATGCCGCGCAGATGTGGCACAACAAGTCAGGCCGGGCGCATTGCGATTACAGCTTCCACATGGCGGTGACCTGGTGGGGGCAGAAGGTCTTTGATGACATGGAAGCCTCGGTCAAGGCCGGGATCACCAGCTTCAAGCATTTCATGGCCTACAAGGGCGCGCTGATGGTGAATGATGACGAGCTGTTCTCGTCGTTCCGCCGGGTGGGGGACTTGGGCGGGCTGGCCATGGTTCATGCCGAAAACGGCGATGTGGTGGCCGAACTGACCGCCAAGCTGATTGCCGAGGGCAACACCGGCCCCGAGGCCCATGCCTATTCCCGCCCGCCGCAGGTGGAGGGCGAGGCGACCAACCGGGCCATCATGATTGCCGACATGGCGGGGGTGCCTTTGTATGTGGTCCATACCTCTTGCGAGGATGCCCATGAGGCCATCCGCCGGGCGCGTCAGGCGGGCAAGCGGGTCTGGGGGGAGCCGCTGATCCAGCATCTGACGCTGGATGAAAGCGAGTATTTCCACCCCGACTGGGATCATGCCGCGCGCCGGGTGATGTCGCCGCCCTTCCGCAACAAGGCGCATCAGGCCAGCCTCTGGGCCGGGCTGCAATCGGGGTCGCTTTCTTGCGTGGCGACCGACCATTGCGCCTTTACCACCGAGCAGAAACGCTTCGGGCTGAAATCTTTCGCGCAGATCCCCAATGGCACCGGCGGGCTGGAGGACCGGCTGCCGATGCTCTGGACCCATGGGGTGGGCACCGGGCGGCTGACGCCGAATGAGTTTGTGGCGGTCACCTCGACCAATATCGCCAAGATCCTGAACCTTTACCCCAAGAAGGGCGCGGTTCTGGTGGGGGCGGATGCCGATCTGGTGGTCTGGGATCCGGCGGCGGAAAAGACCATTTCGGCGGGCAGCCAGCAGTCGGCTATCGACTACAACGTCTTTGAAGGGCAGGCGGTGAAGGGCCTGCCGCGATTCACTCTGACCCGGGGCCGCGTGGCGGTGACCGAGGGCAAGGTGGCCGCACAGGAAGGCTGGGGCCAGTTCGTGGGCCGCGAGGCGCGGCCTGCGGTCAACCGGGCGCTGACGGCCTGGAAAGACCTCACCGCGCCGCGCCCGGTGGTCCGCAGCGGCATTCCGGCGACGGGTGTGTGATGACCCGCCGCCCGCTCTCTGCGTCAGGCCGGTTCCGCCTCTTGGGTGGCGGGTTGCGGCGTGGCAGCAGCGACCGGAGCCGGGCGGCTGTCGTCATCGGCATGGGCGGCGCCGACCGGGTCAAAATAGAACTCGGACAGGTCGGCGGCGGTGGGCGCAAAGGCGGTGGTCATGGGCATCGGCACGCTCCTGCAACGGGGGGTGGTGGCCAGCCTGCCACCGGCCTGCAACAGGCGTGTGACGTGGGGTCAGCCCGGCACCAACCCCTCCAACTCCGGCAGCAACACCACGCTTTCCTGTTCATGCGGGTCGGTGCGGGCGATGACGGCGCTGGCCGGGCCGGGGCCGGGGTTGAAGGGCAGATGCGGCGTGTCGGCGGGAATGTAGAGCAGATCGCCCGCCGTAACCTCGATCCGGTGTTCCAGCCGGTCGCCCCAATACATCACCGTCACACCTTCGGTCATGTAGATGGCGGTTTCATGGGTGGCGTGTTTGTGGGCCTTGGCGCGGCCGCCGGGCGGGATGGTCAGCAGATGCATGCAGATGGCCTGCGAACCGGCCGTCTCGCGGGCGATGCCTTCAAAATAGGAGAAGCCCTGCTTGCCGGTATAGGTCTGGGCAGAGCTGGGGCGCAGTTTGATACAGTCGGGCATGGGCATCTCCTTATTGCGGATCGCCCGAGCATAGCAGATGGCCGCGCTGCGGCAGGAGATTCGATATGACGAAAGTGGCACTGATCACCGCCGGGGGCAGCGGCATGGGTGCAGGCGCGGCGCGGGCGCTGGCGGCGGATGGCTTTGCCGTGGGCATCCTGTCGTCCTCGGGCAAGGGCGAAGCGCTGGCGGCGGAACTGGGCGGCGTGGGGGTGACCGGATCGAACCAGTCCAAGCCCGATCTGCAACGGCTGGTCGATGCGGCGATGGCGAAATGGGGCCGGGTGGACGTGCTGGTCAACAGCGCCGGGCATGGCCCGCGCGCCCCCATTCTGGAGATTACCGACGAAGACTGGCACAAGGGGCTGGAGGTCTATTTCCTGAACGTGGTGCGGCCCACCCGGCTGGTGACGCCGATCATGCAGGCGCAGGGCGGCGGGGCGATCATCAACATTTCCACCGCCTGGGCCTTTGAGCCGTCGGAGATGTTCCCGACCTCGGCCATGGCGCGGTCGGGGCTGGCGGCCTTTACCAAGATTTTCGCCGACCGTTATGCCGCCGAAAACATCCGCATGAACAACGTTCTGCCCGGCTGGATCGACAGCCTGCCGAAAACCGATGCCCGCGCCGCTTCGGTTCCGATGGGGCGCTATGGCACGGTCGAGGAGATTGGCCGGACGGTGGCCTTTCTGGCCTCGGACGGGGCGGGATATATCACCGGCCAGAACCTGCGGGTCGATGGCGGCGTGACACGGTCAATCTGAGGGGCGCATGAAAGACAACCTGAACATTTCCGCGCCGGTGATCGAGGCCAAGGGCCTCAATCTGGTGTTCCAGACCAGCGACGGCCCGGTTCACGCCCTGAAAGATGTGAATCTGACCATCAACAAGGGCGATTTCGTTTCCTTCATCGGGCCTTCGGGCTGCGGCAAGACCACCTTCCTGCGGTCCATTGCGGCACTGGAGCATCCGACCGGCGGCACGCTGACGGTGAACGGGATGAGCCCGGATGAGGCGCGGCGCAAGCGGGCCTATGGCTATGTGTTTCAGGCGGCGGGGCTTTACCCGTGGCGCACGATTGCCGGCAATATCAAGCTGCCGCTGGAGATCATGGGATTTTCCCGGGCCGAGCAGGAAGAGCGCGTTGCGCGGGTGCTGGAACTGGTGGAGCTGGCGGGCTTTGGCAAGAAATTCCCCTGGCAATTGTCGGGCGGGATGCAGCAACGGGCGAGCATCGCCCGGGCGCTGGCCTTTGACGCCGATATCCTTCTGATGGACGAACCCTTTGGCGCGCTGGATGAAATCGTCCGCGACCGGCTGAATGAAGAGGTGCTGAAGCTTTGGGCGCGCACCGGCAAGACCATCGGCTTCGTGACCCATTCCATCCCCGAAGCGGTCTACCTTTCGACCAAGATCGTGGTGATGTCGCCCCGCCCGGGCCGGATCACCGATGTCATCGACAGCCCTTTGCCGAAGGAGCGCCCGCTGGACATCCGTGACAGCCGCGAATTCATCGAGATTGCCCACCGCGTGCGCGAGGGGCTGCGGGCGGGCCATGCCGATGACTGAGCCCCTGATCCGCCGCGCCGGGGGGCTGTCTGCCCCCCACGGCCTTCGGCATCCCCCCGAGGATATTTCGGCCAAGATGAAGGGGGCCCGGGCATGAGGAGCATTCTTCCGGTCCTGACGGTCGTTCTGATCATCGTGGCGCTGTGGTATGCGGCGGCGGTGCGGCTGAATGCGCCTTGGGTTTATGATCAGGCCGAGCGGGCGGGGGCGCCGGCGCCGGGTTTTGGCCAGTTGCTGGGCGAGACGATGAATCAGGAGCGGCCGGTGTTGCCGACGCCGCATCAGGTGGTGACAGAGCTGGTCAAATCGACCTTCGGCTTGGCGGTGAGTTCCAAGCGCAGTCTGGTTTACCACGGCTGGGTGACGATTTCGGCCACGCTTCTGGGCTTTGCCATGGGGACGGGCTTGGGCATTCTGCTGGCGGTGGGGATCATCCACAACCGGGCGATGGACCTGTCGGTGATGCCTTGGGCGATTGCCAGCCAGACGATTCCCATTCTGGCCATCGCGCCGATGATCATTGTGGTTCTCAACTCCATCGGGGTGCAGGGGCTGATCCCCAAGGCGATCATCTCGGCCTTTCTGTCGTTCTTCCCGGTGCTGGTGGGCATGGTGAAGGGGCTGCGCAGCCCCGACCAGATGCAGCTTGACCTTCTGGCCACCTATGGCGCGAGCAAGGGGGAAACCTTCTGGAAGCTGCGGCTGCCGTCCTCGATGCCCTATCTTTTCACCTCGCTCAAGGTGGGGATCGCGGCCTCGCTGGTGGGGGCTATTGTGGGTGAATTGCCGACGGGGGCGGTGGCAGGCTTGGGTGCGCGGCTGTTGTCGGGCAGCTATTACGGCCAGACGGTGCAGATCTGGGCGGCGCTCTTTGCCGCGGCGCTGGTGGCGGCGGTGCTGGTGATGCTGGTCGGCGTGATCGAGGGCCGGGTGCTGCGGCGGATGGGGATGGTGCGATGACGCTGGTGATCCTGTCCTTGATGTTCTGGGCCGGGGCTTGGGCATTGAATGTCGGCCTGTCGCAATCGCCGGTGGTGCAGAGCCGGGCCGGGCGGCTGCTGGTTCCGGCGATCTTTGGCATCACGCTGCTGGTTGTTTGGGAGGGCTTGGTGCGCGGGCTGAATGTGCCGGGGGTGATCCTGCCGCCGCCTTCGGCCATCGGCGCGCGCATCGCCGCCAGCCTGCCCACCCTCTGGGCCGATTTCCGGCAGACCTTCGTCAAGGGCGCCTTGTCGGGCTATGTCCTCGGCTGTTCGGCGGCTTTCCTGACGGCGGTGCTGATCGACCGCAGCCCCTTCCTGCAGCGCGGGCTGTTGCCGGTGGGCAATTTCGTGGCCGCCCTGCCCATCGTCGGCATCGCGCCGATTCTGGTGATGTGGTTCGGTTTTGACTGGCAGTCGAAGGCGGCGGTCGTCGTCGTCATGGTGTTCTTCCCGGTGCTGGTGAACACGGTGGCGGGGCTGGCCGCCACAGACCGGATGCAGCGCGACCTGATGGCGACCTACAGCGCCAGCTATCTGCAGACGCTGCTCAAACTGCGGCTGCCCGCCGCGATGCCCTTCGTCTTCAATGGGCTGAAGATCGCAACGACTCTGGCGCTGATCGGCGCCATCGTGGCAGAGTTCTTCGGCAGCCCGATCGTGGGCATGGGGTTCCGCATCACCGCCGAAGTGGGGCGGCTGGGTCTGGACATGGTCTGGGCCGAGATCGCGGTGGCGGCGCTGGCGGGATCGGCCTTTTATGGGCTGGTCGCGCTGATCGAACGGGGGGTGACCTTCTGGCACCCGTCGCAACGGCATTAACAAGGCCCCGAGAGCGGGCCACAACTTGGAGGTTGAAATGAAGAAGTTCCTTACCGGCGCGCTTCTGGCGGCAATGGCAGGCAGCGCGCAGGCGGCGGACGATGTGACGCTGCAACTGAAATGGGTCACCCAAGCCCAGTTCGCGGGCTATTATGTGGCCGCGGCCAAGGGCTTTTACGAGGAAGAGGGGCTGAACGTCACCATCCTGCCGGGCGGCCCCGATGTGGCGCCGACGCAGGTGATCGCCGGGGGCGGCGCCGATGTGGTGGTGGACTGGATGCCGTCGGCGCTGGCCGCACGCGAAAAGGGTCTGGCGCTGGTCAACATCGCCCAGCCGTTCAAATCCTCGGGCATGATGCTCACCTGCCTCAAGGAATCCGGCGTGGCGACCCCGGCCGATTTCAAGGGCAAGACGCTGGGCGTCTGGTTCGGCGGCAATGAATACCCGTTCCTGAACTGGATGAACAAGCTGGGCCTCAAGACCGACGGCACCGATGTCACCGTGTTGAAACAGGGTTTCAACGTGGATCCGCTCTTGCAAAAGCAGGCCGCCTGCGTTTCGACCATGACCTATAACGAATACTGGCAGGTGATCGACGCCGGCGTGAAGCCCGAGGATCTGGTGGTCTTCAAATATGAAGACGAAGGCGTGGCGACGCTGGAAGACGGTCTTTATGTGATGGAAGACAAGCTGGCGGACCCGGCCTTTGAAGACAAGATGGTGCGGTTCGTGCGGGCCTCGATGAAGGGCTGGAAATACGCCGAAGCCAATTCGGACGAAGCTGCGATGATCGTGCTGGAGAATGACGCCACCGGCGCCCAGACCGAAGCGCATCAGAAGCGGATGATGGGCGAGATTGCCAAGCTGACCGCCGGTTCGAATGGCGCGCTGGACCCCGCCGACTATGACCGCACCGTTGCGGCGCTGATGTCGGGCGGTTCGGACCCGGTGATCACCAAGGCCCCGGAAGGCGCCTGGACCCATGTCATCACCGACAAGGCCCTGCAATAAGATCGCGCCGCAAGGCATTGCCTGAAAACGACAAAGGCCGCACCTTCGGGTGCGGCCTTTTGCTTTCGCGGTGGGTGGGGTCAGCTTTCGGCGCTGGCTTCGGCCTCATCCTCAACCGGGGTGGCGGTCAGGCGGAAGCTGCGCAGGATGAAGTCCGGCACATGGTCGCCCATGCCGACAACGCGGGCGTCGTCGCGCGGCCCGCCCCGGCTTTGGTCGCGGCGGTCGCTGCGGCGGTCCCCCGTGGGGCGGTCCGCCGGGGCACGCTCCGTTGCACGCTCTGCCGCGCGGTCGCTGCTGCGCTCCGCGCTGCGTTCGGCATAGCGTTCGCGCTGCGGCGCGGGGCGGGGCGCACGTTCGGTCTCCACCGGCTCTGCCTCGGTCGGGGCGGCAGCCTCGACGGCAGGCTTGGCCACCGGCGCCTCTTCGCGCGGCGGGCGGCTGTCGCTCCGGCCGCGGCTGCGGCTGCGCGACGAGGAGCTGCGGTCTTCGCGTGGCCGCTCGGGGCGGTCCGAAGCATCGTCCAGCGCGCCTTCGGGCAAGTCGCCGCGCGGGATTTCCAGTTTGATCAGGCTTTCGATCGCGGCCAGATATTTGGCATCCGCCGGCACGCCGATGGAATAAGCCTTGCCCAGACGCCCGGCCCGGCCGGTGCGGCCGATGCGGTGGACGTAATCTTCGGGATGCGACGGCAGGTCGAAGTTGAAGACATGGCTGACGGCGGGAATATCAAGGCCCCGGGCCGCCACATCCGAAGCGACCAGCAGGTGCAGCGAGCCGTCGCGGAACGAATCCAGCGTCTTGGTCCGCACGCTCTGGTCAAGGTCGCCATGGATCGGCGCGGCATTCAGCCCGTGCGATTTCAGCGACTTGGCCACCACATCGACATCCATCTTGCGGTTGCAGAAGATGATGGCATTGGTGCAAGCCTCGCCCTCTGCCCGGATCAGCGCCCGCAGCGCGGCGCGCTTTTCGGTGAAAGAGCGGTCCTTGCGGCTGGGCGTGAACTGGAAAAGCTTCTGCTCGATCGTGGTCGAGGCGGTGGCCTGTCGCGCCACTTCGATCTTTTCGGGCGATTTGAGGAAGGTCTTGGTGATCCGCTCGATCTCGGGCGCCATGGTGGCGCTGAAGAACAGGGTCTGCCGCGCGGGCGGCGTCATTTGGAAAATCCGCTCGATATCGGGGATGAAGCCCATGTCCAGCATCCGGTCGGCCTCATCGACCACCATGATCTGCACGCCGGTCAACAGAAGCTTGCCGCGTTCGAAATGGTCAAGCAGCCGGCCGGGCGTGGCGATCAGCACATCGACGCCGCGGTCGATCAGCTTGTCCTGTTCGCCAAAGGAAACGCCGCCGATCAAGAGCGCCTTGGTCAGCTTGGTGTGCTTGGCATAAACATCGAAGTTTTCCGCAACCTGTGCGGCCAGTTCCCGGGTCGGCGCCAGAACGAGGCTGCGCGGCATCCGGGCGCGGGCACGGCCCTGACCCAGAAGGGTGATCATCGGCAGGGTGAAGCTGGCGGTTTTGCCGGTGCCGGTCTGGGCAATGCCCAGCACGTCGCGCCCCTGCAGGGCGGGCGGGATCGCCTGCGCCTGAATCGGGGTGGGGGTTTCATATCCGGCTTCCGCCACGGCCTGAAGCACGCGGGGGTCCAGCGCAAGGTCAGAGAATTTGGTCATCAGCGTCCTGGGTGATGCGGGATCGGCCCGCAAATTAGGGGTGGGACGCGATCTTACCGGGCGCCCCGGCGTCATGGGGCGTTCTCGCCCTGTCGCGCGGATAACGGAAAAGCGTTGCGGGGTCAAGCAAGGGGCATCGGGCAGGGCCGGGGTCGGGAATTCCTGACTTTGCCGGATTTGCGCAAAAGAGTAGGGTGATGACAGTGAACGGTTCGTGGTTGCCTGTGATTGAAAGCAGACATTGCCCCAAGCCATTTGCCTTTGTCATAGATCCCCCGCAGGGCTTCGGCCCAGGCGCATTTGCCCCAAGACCCGGCCGTCGTCTTCCCCAGACGACGGCCTTTTTCATGGCGAAAGGGCCGCCGTCCGGTTTGGACGGCGGCCCTTCATTCTGCGCGAGAACCCTTTTCAGAGATCGAAGGTCACGCCCTGCGCCAGCGGCAGTGTGGTGCCATAGTTGATGGTGTTGGTCGCGCGCCGCATATAGGCTTTCCACGCATCCGAGCCGCTTTCGCGGCCGCCGCCGGTTTCCTTTTCCCCGCCGAAAGCGCCGCCGATCTCGGCGCCCGAGGGGCCGATGTTCACATTGGCAATGCCGCAATCGGAACCGCGCGCCGAAAGAAAGGCTTCGGCTTCGCGCAGGTCATTGGTGAAGATCGACGAAGACAGACCCTGCGGCACGGCATTATGCGCCTCAAGAACATCATCGAAGTTCTTGTATTTCATCACATAAAGGATGGGCGCAAAGCATTCGTGCAGCACCGGGCCGCATTGTTCTGGCATCTCGACCAGCGCGGGGCGGGCATAGCTGCCGCCCGGGCCGTCTACCGGCTGACCGCCATGCACGGTGCCGCCTGCCGCCCGGGCCGCCTCAAGTGCGGCCTGCATCGCGGCACCTGCGCCCGCGTCGATCAGCGGGCCGACCAGCACGCCCTGCTCCAGCGGATTGCCGACGGTGACACTGGCATAGGCCGCCTTCAGCCGCGGCAGGAAGGCGTCATAGAGGCTTTCATGCAGGAAAAGGCGGCGCAGCGTGGTGCAACGCTGCCCGGCGGTGCCCATCGCGGCAAAGGCCACGCCGCGCAACGTCAGGTCCAGATCGGCCGAGGGGGTGACGATGGCGGCATTGTTGCCGCCGAGTTCCAGCAGGCTGCGGCCAAAGCGGGCGGCCACCTTGGGCCCCACCTCGCGCCCCATCCGGGTCGAGCCGGTGGCGGAAACTAGCGCCACCGCCGGACTGTCCACCAGCGCCTCGCCCGCCGCGCGGGCCCCGACGACCAGCGTTGCCAGCCCGGCCGGGGCCGCGCCGCCTTCGGCGTTGAAGCGGGCAATCGCCCGGTCCAGCATCGCCTGCGCCGCAAGAGCCGAGAGCGGCGCCTTTTCCGACGGTTTCCAGACCACCGCATTGCCGCAGACCAGCGCCAGCGCCGTGTTCCACGACCAGACCGCCACCGGGAAGTTGAAGGCGGAAATCACGCCCACGACGCCAATCGGATGCCAGGTTTCCATCATCCGGTGGCTGGGGCGCTCGGACGCGATGGTATAGCCGTAAAGCTGCCGCGAGAGGCCGACGGCGAAATCGCAGATGTCGATCATCTCCTGCACTTCGCCCAGACCCTCGGAGGTGACCTTGCCGACCTCGATCGACACCAGGCGGCCCAGATCGGCCTTGTGGTTGCGCAGCTCTTCGGCCCAGAGGCGGACCAGCTCGCCCCGCTTGGGCGCGGGCACCACGCGCCAGTCGCGGAAGGCGCGGGCGGCGGCGGCGATGGCGGCCTCTGCCTCGGCCCGGCCCGCTTCGGGCAGGCTGGCCAGCACCTCGCCGGTGATCGGGCTGCGGGCGGGCATCGAACCTTCGGTCAGGGTGACGCCCAGCCGGGACAGAAGCGCAAGGGTTTCGGATTTCAGCGACATCGGGGGCCTCATCTTGCGGGGGTTTTCCGCAGTAAGACCGGCTGGGATGGCGCAGCAAGAGGGGGGATTTTCCGCGCAATCCGCCAGAAGCGCTGAATTTCAGGCGAAGTGTTGCAAGCTGTGGGTGAAATGACTGGCATCATCCGGCAAATCGCCATCTTCTGCCATTGCGCAAGGGCAAGCTGCAGGATGTGAAAATTTTCCCCCGTCCGGGCCGGAAATCACGCCTCTGCCGAAGGATGCAGCATGGGGCGCCAGCCTGCGGCCATCACGGCCACCAGCGGCGCCGGCGTCAGCACCTCCAGCATTCCCTGCGGACGGGGCCGGGGCGGGCCATAGCCCGCCGGGCTGTGCGGATGCAGGCCGCGGGTCGTCACCAGATGCGGGCGGTCTTGCCAGCTCACAAAGGCGCCTTCGGGCAGGGTTTCGGCGGCGGCCATGTGGCGGCGTTGCTGGCGGTCGGGCGTCAGGCGGGCCTTGTGCAGCGCGCGGTCGATACTCGCGGCATCGGCGGGGCCGTAAATCCCGCTCCAGAGGGCGCGGAACCGCAGCCAATCGGCGCGGCGGCATTCAGCGCAGGGGCGGTGCCCGGCGGCAGCGGCCACTGCCTCATCCAGAAAGAACAGCTCGGTATAGCGTCCCGGCGCCATCAGCGGCCTTTGGCGCCCTTTGAACGCCGTCAGGCAGGTGATCCAATGCGGATGCCGCCAGCGCGCCCGGCCAAGTTGCCCGGCATCGTCATGCAGGATGCCGCGATTGCCCATGAACATGCCCCGCGCGGGGTGGGCGATGATCTGGCCATCGGGCTGCACCCGGTTCTGCCGCGGCATGAGCTACCTCAGGAAGATCAAGGCCAGCCCCGCCACCGCCAACAGCGCGCCGGTCAGGCTGATCAGCGTGGGTCGTTGCCCGGTGCGCAGCCACAGAAGCGGCAGGATCATCACCGGCGAGGTGGCGGAAAGCGTGGCGATGATCCCGGTTTTCGACCCTTCCAGCGCGTAAAGGAATAGCGTCATGCCGAGGAGAAGGCCGATCACCGCGGTTATCGCAGTCAGCGCCAGCACCCGCAGGCTGGCCGTGCCTTCGGCGCGCGGCGCCAGCGGCGTGGCCGCCAGAAGCCCCATCGCCAGCCCCGAAGCCCCGACCCGGATCAGCGAGGCGAGCCAGGGGTCGATCCCCGCCACCATCACCGGCCGCGCGATCAGGCTGCCCGTCGCCTGACCCAGCGCGGCGCCCAGACCGAACATCAGGCCAATGGCCAGCGTGCCGCGCGTCTGCTCGAACCTGTGGGCATCGGCGCGCGGGCGGCCAAGGATGGCCACCGCCACGCCAAGCGCGGTCAGCGCGATGCCCGCCACGGCCTGCAGCGACAGGGTTTCGCCCAGCAAGGCCCAGCCCAGAATGGCCGCCATCGGCGCATTGGTGGCAAAAACCGCGCCCGCCCGGCGCGGGCCAAGCCGCGCCACGGCGGCAAAGTTGAACGTATCGCCGAGAAGGATGCCGACCACGCCCGAGACCGCCAGCACCAGAACCGTCGCCGGGTCCAGCCCGGCAAAGCTGCCGCCCGCCCAGACGATCAGCGCCAGCAACACCGCCACGAACACCTGCCGGTAGAGGTTGAAATGGAACGCCCCCAGCACCCGCACCGCATCGGCGGCAAGGATGCCGGTCATTGCCCAGCAGGTGGCCGTGCCGAGGGCGGCAAGTTCGTGAAGGGGCAGGGGCATGGATGGCCTGACGGGATATCCGGGGCATTGTAGAGGATGGGCAATCTGCCCATCCCGTCGATGGTTCAAACCATCATCTCTTTGGTCGCGGTCAGCCGCAGCTCGGGGTAGTCGCGTTCGATCCGGTCGATGTCCCATTTCAGGCGGGTCAGGAACACCGTGTCACCGTCGTTGTCGATGGCGATGTGGCCCTTGTTGACGTTGACGAACTTTTCCATCTCGGCCTTGGGTCCGTTGACCCAGCGGGCCGAGGTGAAGTTCGACGGCTCGAACCGCACCGGCAGGGAATATTCCTGCTCGATCCGGCTGGCCAGAACCTCAAACTGCAACTGGCCGACGACGCCGACGATAAAGCCGGAACCGATCATCGGCTTGAACACCTTGGCCGCGCCTTCTTCGGCGAATTGCATCAGCGCCTTTTCCAGATGCTTGGCCTTCATCGGGTCCAGCGCCCGCACGCCGGACAGGAGTTCCGGGGCAAAGCTGGGAATCCCGGTGAAATGCAGCGCCTCCCCTTCGGTCAGCGCGTCACCGATGCGCAACTGCCCGTGGTTCGGAATGCCGATGATGTCGCCCGCCCATGCCTCTTCCGCCAGTTCGCGGTCGGCGGCGAGGAACATCACCGGGTTGGCAATCGCCATGGGTTTCTTGGACCGGACGTGCAGCAGCTTCATGCCGCGTTCAAAATGGCCCGAGGCAAGGCGGACAAAGGCCACGCGGTCGCGGTGCTTGGCATCCATATTGGCCTGCACCTTGAAGACAAAGCCGGTCACCGGCGTCTCTTCGGCGGAAATCTGACGCTCGGCGGCCTTTTGCGGCTGCGGTTCGGGGCCGAATTCGCCCATGCCGTCCATCAGTTCCTTGACGCCAAAGGAATTGATGGCCGAGCCGAACCAGATCGGCGTCATATGGCCTTCCAGCACCGACTGACGGTTGAAGGCGGGCAAAAGCTCGCGCGCCATTTCAATCTCTTCGCGGAACTTGGCCAGCAGGTCGGCGGGAACGTGGTCGGCCAGTTTCGGATCGTCCAGCCCCGAAATCTGGATCGATTCCGCCACCTTGTTGCGGTCAGCGCGGTCCATGATCTCCAGCCGGTCGTGCAACAGATCATAGGCGCCAATGAACTCGCGCCCCATGCCGATGGGCCAGCTTGCCGGGGTGACGTCGATCGCTAGATTCTCCTGAATCTCGTCGATGATGTCGAAGGTGTCGCGGCTTTCGCGGTCCATCTTGTTGCAGAAGGTCAGGATCGGCAGATCGCGCAACCGGCAAACCTCAAAGAGCTTGCGGGTCTGGCTTTCCACGCCTTTCGCCCCGTCGATCACCATGATCGCGGCATCCACCGCCGTCAGCGTGCGGTAGGTGTCTTCGGAAAAATCGCTGTGGCCGGGGGTGTCCACCAGATTGAAGCGGTAATGGCGGAAGTCAAAACTCATGGCCGAGGCCGAGACCGAAATCCCGCGGTCCGCCTCGATCTTCATGAAGTCGGACCGCGTGCGCCGCGCCTCGCCCTTGGCGCGGACCTGTCCGGCCATCTGGATGGCGCCGCCGAACAAGAGGAACTTTTCGGTCAGCGTGGTCTTGCCGGCGTCGGGGTGCGAGATGATCGCAAAGGTCCGGCGGCGGGCGATTTCGGGCGGAAGGGTGGGGCGATTGTCCAGCATGGCCGCCGATTAGCCCAAAACGCGCCAGCCGTCCACGGGGGCGTTGCGGCCGAAGGGGCAGGGGGCCGCCTGCCCCCTCTGCGCGTGCCGCGCATTCACCCCCGAGGATATTTGGAGAGAGAGGATGGGTTCAGGGCTTTTCGGGTTTGCGCCGTGGTTTCTGGAACAGCGCATCGGGGCCGAGGGCTTCGAGAAAGGCGCGGCCGGCTTCGGTGCCGAAATGCTGGTTCTGCGACAGGCCGGGAAAGCGGGCGCGGACCTCTTCGGAAAACTCGGGCGGCAGGCGGTTCACCGTGGTTTCGTTGACCATCAGGCTTTCGGCGGGCACGCCCTCGGCATAGATGATTTCATGCCGGTCGAAGACCAGACTGAAGTAATCGGCAAAGCCGCCCTCGCGGATGAAGATGTTCTCGCCATCCACCAGATGGCGGGCCTGCACGAGGATTTCCGAGGTGGGCAGCCCCGCCACCCGCTCGCGCTGATAGAGGAACATGCGGTGATGCTGGCTGACGATCAGGTCACCGGCATTGCCCAGCGTGCCCTTGGCAATCACCACCGGCGCAAAGGGGCCGACGGCCTTGAGGGTGGCCTTGCCGACCCAACGCAGCGGCTGGCCGCCATGGTCGCGCGTCAGCACCCGGTCGCCGGGGCGCAGATCCTCGATGGCGCGCTGGGCGCCGGTGGCCAGCGTGATCATCGTGCCACGCAGGAACGAGACGCAGAGGAGATCGGCCAGCCCGGCGGCCTCGGGCGCGGCCTCGACCTTGACCAAGGTGTAATCGGTGCCGACGGCCATCGGCGACAGCGGAAGCACCACCCGCGCAGTGCCGACCGACAGGAGCAACAGCTCCACCCGTTCGCCGCTGTCACCCATCAGGTCATAGCGGGCCTCAAGTCCGATGGTCTGGCCCGGGGTGCCGATGGCGCTGCCGGGGCCGACCTGCTGCCCCCCCGTGCCCTGCTGCACCACCAGACGCAGCGGCTGATGGCCGGGGTCGATCTGGTAAAGGTCGCCGGGGCAGACCTCATCTGGGCCGCCCAGGCCATCGCCCTGATTGACACCGAGACTGACGAACAGATCACCCGCCGCCAGCACCTGACAGGCCTGATCCGGGCGGCTGTCTGCGGGAAGGGCGTTCTGCGGCATCGGGTTTCCTGGCATCCTGTGCCTCTCAGTTAGGCAAAAGGCGGTGGTCCCTCAAGGGGAATTTCCGTGCCGCGGCGGCTTGAGAAGGCTGCCGCGCGGCTGTTAGTCTGGCCCGGCACAGGACAGGAGCGGGATGATGGATCTGGGGATCAGGGGCAAGCGGGCGCTGGTGACGGCGGGCTCGAAAGGTCTGGGGCGCGGCTGCGCCGAGGCGCTGGCGGCGGCGGGGGTGGACCTTGTGCTGAATGCGCGCGGGGCCGAGGCGCTGGAGGCCACGGCAGCGGCGATCCGCGCCGCCCATGGCGTGCGGGTGGTGACGGTGGCGGGCGATATCGCCACCGAGGCCGGGCGTGCGGCGGTTCTGGCCGAGGCGGCGGGGGCCGACATTCTGGTGACCAATGCCGGCGGGCCGCCGCCCGGCCTCTGGAGCGACTGGAGCCGCGAGGATTTCATCAAGGCGCTGGATGCCAACATGCTGACGCCCATCGCGCTGATGCAGGCGCTGATGCCGGGAATGATGGCGCGGGGCTGGGGCCGGGTGGTCAACATCACCAGCCAGTCGGTCAAGGCGCCCATCGCGCAGCTTGGCCTGTCGAATGCGGCGCGCACCGGGCTGACCGGCTTTGTCGCGGGGACCGCCCGGCAGGTGGCGCCGCAGGGGGTGACAATCAACAACCTGCTTCCCGGTATCCATGACACCGATCGCGCCACCTCGCTGGACAGCGGGGTGGTCAAGGCCAAGGGCATCACGATGGACGCGGCGCGGGCCGAGCGGATGGCGACGATCCCCGCCCGCCGCTATGGCACGGCGGCAGAGTTCGGGGCGGCCTGCGCCTTTCTTTGCTCGGTTCACGCCGGGTTCATCGTGGGCCAGAACATCCTGCTGGACGGGGGCGCCACGCTCGCCACGATCTGAGGTCAGAGCGGGGTTGTGACGATATCGGCGGGGCGCAACTGCGCCGCCCCGCTGCCCACCACCCGGGCGACGACATAGCCGTCAAGCAACACCAGTGCGGCCTGTTCGTCATCCTCAAGGGTATGCTCCACGCGGATGTCGGGCGGCAGCGGCGCGCCCGTGGCATCGGTGGCGGGCTGATAGGCAATCTCGATCTGCTCGGCGCCGGGGGTGAAGGCTTCGATCAGCACCGGGTCTTCGGGGGCGGCCTCGTCGGGGTCGGTCGCCGTCTCCGCGTCATGCGGTGCCGGGCCGTCCTCTGCAGACGGGTCTTCGGGCAAAAGGCTGATCTGCTCCGGGGTCAGGTCGGGCAGGTCATCAAACCGCGCCACTTCCAGCCCGTCCAGCCAGACCACAGACCCCGTGCCGTCTTCGGTCGGATGCACCGTCAGCTCGGGCACCAGAGGCTCTCCGGTGTCGGGGTCAAGCGCGGGCAGATAGGCCAGTTCGATGCTGGTCGCGGCGGGGGCGGGCTCTGCCGGTTCGGCGGCCAGGTCATCTGCCGGATCATGCAGAGCTTCGGCAAGGTCATCCTCGGGGGCCACGGCCTCTGGCGCCGCCGCATCTTCGTCCGGCGCCTTGTCGGCCAGGTCCGGTTCCGGCGTTGCTGCCGGCGCATCGGACGGCGCTTCAGGTGGCGGCAGCATGGCGAAACTGTTCGAGGGCAGTTGATCGAACACCACTTCGCCCGAGGTCAGGAACCAGGCAAGGTTGTCGCGGTCGGCGGCAAGGCTGTCTTCGTCGTCATGGTGACTGCCATCAGACAGCAAATGTGCTGCGTTCTGGTCCGCAGCGCCACTGTCGGCGCGGTTTTCATCGTCGTCGTCGCTGCTGCCACCGCTGTCCAGCGCAAAGGTGACGCCCATGGCGCCCAGAAACAGCAAGAGATTGGTGACCAGTGCGAAGTCCATCAGGCAAATTCCGGCGCGTTGTTCCGCAAAAGCAGACAATCGGTCTAATTCCATATAATTGCGGTGCAATCATGGCGCGAACGGGGCTTGTGCCGCCATGCCTGACCCCTGGCAAGGGCGGCAAAAGGTGCGGCGGGCGGGTGCCGCTTGGTGCGGGGCTTGGCAAGGCGCGCCCCGCGCGTGTAAGACAGGGGCAAACATGGAGAGCCGGCTTTGAGCAATACCGACAGCTTCATCGACGAGGTCACCGAAGAGGTGCGCCGCGACCGGCTTTTCGCGGCTTTCCGCAAATATGGCTGGATCGGCATTCTGGCCGTGGCGCTGGTCGTGGGCGGTGCCGCGTGGAACGAATGGCAGAAATCGCGGGCCGAGGCGCGGGCCGAAGCCTTTGGCGACAGCCTTCTGGATGCGCTTGACCTTGGCGGCCCGGCCGAACGCCGCGCCGCGATCGAGGCGGTTCCGGCCGATGGCGGGCAGGCGGCGCTCAAGGCGCTGATGCTGGCCTCGGACCCGACCGAGGACAAGGCGGGCACGCTGGCGGCGCTCGACAGCCTGCTGGCCGATTCGACGCAGCCGCAGCTTTACCGCGACATTGCCGCGCTGCGCCGTGTTCTGGCGGCGGGCAGCGACATGGCGCTGGCTGACCGGCGCAGCCTGCTTGCCGGCATTGCGGCACCGGGCCGTGCCCTGCGTGTGCTGGCCGAAGAGCAGCTTGCCTATCTCATGATCGAAGAAGGCAAGAAGGACGAGGCGATTGCGGCCCTTGCCGCGCTGATGCAGGATCAGGAGGCGCCTTCGGCCCTGCGCGCACGCGCGGGGCAGGTGATCACCGCGCTGGGCGGCACGCCGCCTGAGGTGAAGACGCCGGGGCAGGATCAGGGCTGAAAGGCCGAATGACGGATCGGGAAGGGAGCCACCTGTTGGGCAACTGGTCGAAAAGGCTTGGGATCGCGGCGCTGCTGGCGGGCACGGCTCTGGCCGGTTGCGAGAAGGACGTGATCCTTGAGGGCGAGCGTTTCCCGGTGCGCGCACCGCTGGAAGACTCGGTCGCGGTCGAGGGGCAACCTGCGCCGGTCGCCGCCGATCCGAAGGCGGGCTATGGTTCGGCGCCGATCTCGCTTCCGGGGCAACAGGCCAATGCCGACTGGCCGCAGCGTGGCGGCAATGCCGCCCATACCGGCCTGCATGGTGCGCTGTCGGCGGCGCCGGTGCGGGTCTGGTCGGCTTCGGTCGGCGCGGGCAATGCCAAGCGCGCCCGGGTGACGGCGGCGCCGGTGGTCGCGGGTGGCCGGGTCTTTGCGATGGATGCGGGCAAGCGGGTGGTCGCCCTTGGCCTTGGTGGCGCCCTGCAATGGGAAGCTTCGCTGCTGCCCGAGTTTGACAGCGGCAGCGACGTGGTCGGCGGCGGGCTTGCGGCGGCGGGTGGCAGCGTTTTTGCCAGCACCGCCTATGGCGAGGTGATCGCCTTTGACGCCGGCACGGGCGCGGTGAAATGGCGCCAGCGGCTGGACGGGCCGGTGGCGGGCGCCCCCTCGGTTGAGGGTGGCACGGTTTATGTCGTGGCGCGCGACGGCACCGGCACGGCGCTGGACGCTGCCAATGGCAAGATCCGTTGGCAGGTGACGGGCGTGCGCTCCGGCTCGGGTGTGATCAGCCCGGCGGCGCCTGCGGTGACGGGCGATGCGGTGATCATTCCCTTTGCCTCGGGTCAGGTGATGGCGGTTGCGCGCGAAGATGGCGCGCGGCAATGGCTGGGCGCCGTGGCCGGGCAACGCAACGGGCGCGCCTATGCCGGCGTCGGCGACGTGACGGGCGATCCGGTGATTGCGGGCGGCGTGGCCTATGTCGGCTCCGCCTCGGGGCGGACGGTGGCGATTGATGTCGCCGATGGCAAGCGGATCTGGACCGCGACCGAAGGCGCGATGAACCCGCCTCTGGTGGTGGGCGGCTCGGTCTTTGTCGTGAATGACGAGGCGCGGCTGGTGCGGATGGATGCCGCCACGGGCGATGTGATCTGGGCCACCGACATGCCCTATTACGACAAGGAAAAGGTCAAGAACCACAAGGCGATCACAGCGCATTACGGCCCGGTTCTGGCGGGTGGGCGGCTGGCGGTGGTGTCGTCGGACGGGCAGTTGCGGCTGTTCAGCCCGGTGGATGGCAGCCTGATCGGCGGCGCGGAAATCCCGGGTGGCGCGGCTTCGGCCCCGGCGCTGGCGGGGGGGATGCTGCTGGTGATGGGCGGCAACGGTCAGATTCACGCTTTCCGCTAGGCGCGTTCCGCTGTAAGGGGGGCGCTTGCCTTCCCCCGCCCGGGGGCAGGCCCAAGTGACGGATCAAGAAGATGAGCTTTACCCTTGCCATCGTGGGGCGCCCCAATGTGGGCAAATCCACCCTGTTCAACCGGCTGGTGGGCCGCAAGCTGGCGCTGGTCGATGACCAGCCCGGCGTGACGCGCGACCTGCGCGAGGGCGATGCCAAGCTGTTCGATCTGCGCTTTACCGTGATCGACACGGCGGGCTTGGAAGATGTCACCGACGACAGCCTTCAGGGCCGGATGCGGCGGCTGACCGAGCGTGCGGTGGAAATGGCCGATGCCTGCCTGTTCGTGATCGACGGCCGTGCCGGTGTCACGGCGGCGGATGAGGTTTTTGCCGATATCCTGCGCAAGAAGAATGCCCGGGTCTTCCTTGCGGTGAACAAGGCCGAGGGCAAGGCGGGCGACAGCGGTGCGCTGGAAGCCTATTCGCTGGGGCTGGGCGAGCCGATCCGGATTTCCGCCGAACATGGCGAGGGGATGGACGACCTTTACCGCGAACTGAAACCGCTGGAAGGGGAGTTCGCCGCGCGCGAGGCCGAGAATACGCCGGAAACCGACCTCGACATCTCCGAGGAAGAGGCCGAGCTTGAGGCCGATGAAGAGGCGCACAAGCCCACCGCGAAAAAACCGCTGCAAATCGCGGTGATAGGGCGGCCCAATGCCGGAAAATCGACGCTGATCAACAAGATCATCGGCGAGGACCGCCTGCTGACCGGCCCCGAGGCGGGCATCACCCGCGACGCCATCTCGGTCCGGTCGGACTGGATGGGAACGCCGGTGCGGATTTTCGACACTGCGGGGATGCGCAAGAAGGCCAAGGTCACCGAAAAGCTGGAAAAGCTGTCAGTGGCCGATGGCTTGCGCGCCGTGCGCTTTGCCGAGGTGGTGGTGGTCCTTCTGGACGTCGAAATTCCGTTTGAGGTGCAGGATCTGCGCATCGCCGATTTCGCCGAGACCGAGGGGCGTGCGGTCGTCGTCGCGGTGAACAAATGGGATCTGGAAGACGAAAAGCAGGAAAAGCTGGCCGAGCTGAAAGAGATGTTCGAGCGTCTCTTGCCGCAGTTGCGCGGGGCGCCGCTGATCACCGTATCAGCCAAGACCGGCCGCGGTCTTGACCGGCTGCATGATGCGATCCGCAAGGCGCATGACGTGTGGAACCGCCGGGTGGCGACGGCGCGGCTGAACTCTTGGCTGGGTGCCATGACCGAGGCGCACCCGCCGCCGGCGCCGGGCGGCCACCGCATCAAGCTGCGCTATATCACCCAAGCCAAGACCCGGCCGCCGGGATTTGTCATCAAATGCTCGCGCCCCGAGGAGTTGCCGGAAAGCTACAAGCGTTATCTGGTGAACGGGTTGCGCGAACATTTCGACATGCCGGGCACGCCGATCCGGTTGTTCTTCCGCAGCCAGGGCAACGAAAACCCGTGGAAGGAGCGCAAGTTCCACACGCCCTCGCGCCTGCGCAAGCACAAGGAAAAGAACACGGGCGAATAGCAGGGCCGGTCAGCGCCGCAGCGCCAGAACCGCCAGCACCAAAGCTGCGGCAAGGGCGGCGCCGGTGACAAGGGGCAGGGTGCCGCCGTTGGCCACGGCGATGCCGGTCAGCGCCCAGATCACGGCGCCGCTGTAAAGCGGCTGGCGCGGGGTCTGGCCTTGCACCCATCCGGCAACGGCAAGGGCCACCGCGATCATTGTCAGCGCCGCGGCACTGTTGGACAACAGGCCATAGCCCGCCAGCATCACGCCGACCGAAACCGCGCTTGCCGCCGTCAGCCAGCCGGCAAACAGCGCCAAAGGCGCCGACAGCAGCCAGAAATCCTGCGCCGGCCTCGCGCGCAGCAAGGCCAGAACCGCCGCTGCCGCCATCAACAGGATCACCCCCGTCGCCACGAGCGGCTGAAACAGCGCCAGCGCGATCCAGCCGCTGCCCAGAACCAGCGCCGCGATCAGGGGCAGGCGCGGGCGCTGCCAGTCCGGGTGATCGGCGCGGGCGGTCAGGCCAAAGGCGGCATGGCCGATCAGGCCCAGATAGATCAGCCCCCAGATGGCAAAGGCATAGCCGGCGGGCTGCACCGCCGGCCGGTCAATCTGCACCGGAAAGGCTGCGGGATCAAAGCCGGTGAACGGCGCCGAAACATAGGGCGCCACGGCAAAGGCCAGAGTGGCCAGCAAAAGAAGGAATGCGGTTTTCATGCCCCTTCTACGCGCACCGACGCTTGCCGGATCAGTCGCGGGCGGGGGGGGCGGGGGCGGCAGCCCCCGGTTTGCGGGTTTACTCCAGCACGCCTGCCGCCGAAATCCGGGTCTTGCCGCCCAGATAGGGGTGCAGCACCGCAGGCAGATCAACCGAGCCGTCGGCCTGTTGCCCGTTCTCCAGCACCGCGATCAGGCAGCGGCCCACCGCAAGGCCCGAGCCGTTCAGCGTGGCCACGAACTCCGGCTTGCCGCCGCCCGCAGGGCGGAACCGGGCGTTCATCCGGCGGGCCTGAAACTGGCCGCAGGTCGAGACGCTGGAAATCTCGCGGTATTTGTTCTGGCCGGGCAGCCATGCCTCAAGATCATGGGTCTTCTGCGCGCCAAAGCCCATGTCGCCGGTGCAAAGCACGATGGTCCGGTAAGGGATGCCCAGCTTTTGCAGGATGGCCTCGGCACAGACCGTCATCCGCTCATGTTCTTCCAGCGCGGTTTCGGGGGTGCAGATCGTCACCATTTCGACCTTTTCGAACTGGTGCTGACGCAGCATTCCCGAAGTGTCCTTGCCCGCCGACCCCGCTTCGGAGCGGAAGCATTGGGTATGTGCCGTCATGCGGATCGGCAGGGCCGCCGCCTCAAGCACGTCGCCCGCGACCGAATTGGTCAGGGTGACTTCCGAAGTCGGGATCAGCCACCAGCCATTGGTGGTCTGATAGCTGTCTTCGGCGAATTTCGGCAGTTGGTTGGTGCCATACATCGCCTCTTCCTTGACCAGAACCGGGGTCCAGGTTTCGGTCAGGGCATGGTCCTCGATATGGGTGTCGAGCATGAACTGCGCCAGCGCGCGGTGAACGCGGATCACGGCACCTTTCAGCACCACGAAACGGCTGCCAGAAAGCTTGGCTGCGGTTTCGAAATCCATCCCCGGTTTCACGCCCGCGATGTCGAAATGTTCGCGTGGGGTGAAGTCGAAGTTGCGCGGGCTGCCCCAGCGGCGGATCTCCACATTGTCGTCTTCGTCGCGGCCATCGGGCACCTGATCCAGCGGCAGGTTCGGAATGGTCATCAGAAGGTCACGCAGGCGCGCATCCTCATCGCCCGCTTCGGCGGTCAGCCGGGCAACCTCGGCCTTCTTCTCGGCCACAAGGGCGCGCAGGCGTTCAAACTCGGCCTCATTGCCGCTGGCCTTGGCGGCGCCCACCTCTTTCGAGGCGGCATTCTGCGCGGCTTGTGCGGTTTCGGCGGCCAGAATCCGGGCACGGCGGCTTTCGTCGATCGCCAGCACCTCGGCGGCGACACCCGACAGACCGCGGCGCGAGAGAGCCGCCTCAAAGGCGGCGGGGTTGTCGCGGATCGTGCGGATATCGTGCATCATTGCCTCCGGTCTTCGGTTTCGCGGGCGTTATGCCGCATTTGCCCGCCCGGGAAAAGACCAGACGCAAACGGGCGCCCGAAAGCCGGGCGCCCGATTGTCCGTGAGTGGAGACGGCGATTACGGCGTCACGCTGGCCAGATACAGGCTGGTCAGTTCGGCCAGCGAATAATCCGCTGCATTCACCCGCAACGAGGCCGCCAGTTGCGCCTTGCCCTCGCTCGCTTCGCCGACGCCGCCGCGGATGTCGCGGTTGCGGCCCGAAGTGTAGAAGGCGGCCACATCGGCATTCTTCGCCTTGCGGGCGCTGTCGATGATCGACAGTTCGGTCAGGCTGTATTTCGCCGGATCAAGCCCCAGATTGGCGGCAAGCTGGGCGCTGCCCGGGGTCACGCTGTCGGCCAGGGCCACGCGGTTGCCGCCCTTGACATAGAGGTTGACGGTGTTGGCGTCGCCGTCGCGCAGCGCTTGGTCGATGATGTTCAGTTCGGTCACGCTGTAGGCATCGGCGTTCAGGCCCAGCTTGGCGGCCAGTTGTTCGGCGGCGGGGCTGGCGGCATGGGCGGCCAGAGCAGAGGTGCCAAGGGCCAGAGCGGCAGCGGCAAAAGTAAAGCGGTTCATTGTTCTTGTCCTTTTCGGTTTCAACTCTCGGCGGGTTTCCTGCGCCGGATGAGAGGGAAATGGACCTGACAAGCCCCGGACATAAGCCGCGTTTTGCCGAACGGATCGTTCGATGGGATCGAACCACTTCTTGCGACGGAAGTCTTGACTTCATCCGTATGAACGCACAATTCGCGCGTATGGGCATCGGGAGTGTGCGTCAGTGGACATATCTGTCATGCAGAGTTTCGTGGCCGTGGTCGAGGAAGGCAGCTTTTCGGCGGCGGCACGGCGGCTGGGCCTGTCGAAAAGTCTGACCAGCAAGCGCATCTCGGATCTTGAGGCGCTGTTGGGCGTGCGGCTTCTGACCCGCTCGACCCGCTCGGTTTCGGCCACGGGGGCGGGCAGCGATTATTACCAGCGGCTCAAGGGCATTCTGGGCGATCTGGAGGCGGCGCATCAGGCGGTGCGCCAGCAGGGCGACCGGCCGGTGGGCCATCTGAAGCTGACGGCGCCCGTCACCTATACCCGCCGCGTTCTGCAACCGGCGCTGACCCGCTTCATGCGGGAATATCCCGAAGTCATGCTTGAAGTGGTGCTGGACGACGGCCACCGCAATCTGGTCGAGGAAGGGTTCGATGTGGCGGTGGTCGGCGGCGTGCTGGAGGATTCCAGCCTTTACGCCCGCCGGCTGCGCGGCTCGCGGGTGCATATCGTGGCGGCGCCCGACTATCTGGCGCGGATGGGCACGCCGCAAACCCCGGCTGATCTGACGGGCCACCGCATCCTGCATTACACCAATCTGCGTCGGGGTCAGTCCTGGCCCTTTTCCTGCGGCAAGGAAATCCACCACCAGAAGATCGAGCCGGCCTTTGCCGCCAACAATGGCGACATCATCCATGCGACGGCGGTGGACGGCTTTGGCATCGCCTTCCTGCCCGAGTTCCTGATCGAGGACGATCTGGCTTCGGGGGCGCTGGTGCCGGTGCTGGCGCCCTTCACCCTGCCGGAATTGCCGATGCATCTGGTCTATCCGCACCGCAAACATGCCAGCGCCGCGCTGCGGGCCTTTCTGGACCTGATCGCAACCGAAATGGCGCCCTGAAGGTCACTCCGCCGCGCGGGCCGCCTGCCGCGCCTGCCGCCGCGCCAGCCCCTGCCGGTCGGCGGCCAGAAGGCGGGCAGTGTCCGCCATGGCGGACAGACGGGCGCCAAAGAGGGCGCGGCAGGTGGCCATCGCGGCCGCAACCGGCGGGTGCGACAGCGCCGTGTCCATCACGGCGCGCAGGGCGGGCAGATGGCGCAGAATGCGGCTGTCTTCGCGTTCGTTGCGGTTATAGCGGTTGAGATAGACCTCACCCAGCCTTGCATTGGCGCCATCAGCGCGCATCCCGTCGCCGCGCTGCCGTTTCAGCGCCACCCGGTCCAGCGCCTTGGTGGCATAATGGTTGACCTGCGCCAGATCATGCGCCGCCATCCCCTCGGGCAGTTCATATTCCGGCTCGCCATTGCGGGAGCGGCCATGGGTAAAGCTTGCCGGCAGCGGCACGCCGCCGCCGTTGAGCAGCAGGACCGGCGGCGCCTTCTGGTTGGGCTTCCAGACTGGGCGGTGGATGTAAAGGCTTTCGATCCGTTCATCCATGCGGAACAACGTCTTGACCGTGCGGTGCTGCGCATAGGCGAGGCCGGCGGCGCGGGTGAAACTCTCGGTCACCAGCCCCGGCGGGCTGAGGTCATGGCCGCTGTCGCCGAAGATGCGCCAGCTTGCCGCCATGCCCGCCGCCCCTTGCGCCGTCAGAATCCTGGTCAGATCCTGCACGCGGGCTGTCGGGCTGTGGACCAGCAGAAATTCGTCGGCATCCAGCCACATCACCCAATCGGCCTTGCGGACCGCGGGGCAGGTGAAGGCCAGATTGCCGGCCCATGTCTGTGGCGCCACGCCGGGCGGCGGGCTGTGGCGGTGATGCGTCAGCCAGCCGATGCCCTCCAGCGCGTCGAGCAGCCCGTCCGAGCCGTCGCTGCAATCGTTGGAAAAGATCACGATGCGGTCGAAACCGATCATCCGGTGCCAAGCCAGCCATTCCAGCAGGTCGGGCCCCTCGTTCTTGACGGCCGACAGCAGGCAATGCGCGCTCATCCCGCCTGCCGCAGCTCTTGCAGATCGGCCAGATGGGTGACCCATGCCCCCACTTCGGCCAGACGGGCGGCCTGCCGGGCGGCGGTGGCCTGCCAGAGGGCGGCAAGCGGGCGATCATCCAGCGCCTCGGCCATGACATCGCGCAGCGCGGGCAGGTGGCGGGCGGCGCTGTGGTCTTCCTCTTCGTTGCGGTCGAACCAGCCCAGATAATCGGCGCCAAAGCGGTCTGCCGTTGCCCCGGGTATCAACCCGTTGCCGCGCGCCCGTTTCAGCGCCAGCCGGTCCAGCGCCTTGACGGCATAATGGTTGACCTGCGCCAGATGCCAGCCTTGCTGCCCCTGTCCCAGCATGTCGCGCGGGCGGCCGTTCTTCTTGGGCGAGAACAGGAACCGGCTGTTGAGCGGCCGGCCCCGGCTGCCCAGCACCCGCGGCTCTGACCCCGGCTGCCAGAGCGGGCGGTGAATGCCCAAGGCGGCGATCTGCGGCCCGTTGCGATAGAGCGTTTTCACCGTGCGCGAAAAGGTATCCTCAAGCGGGGCGCAGCGGCGGAAACGGTCCACTGCCAGTTGCCCCTGCCGGGTCTGGCGGAACCCCGAAGAGCCGAACACACGCCAGTTCACGGCTATGCCCACCGCCCGGCCCATATTGGCCAGAAGATCGGCCAGACCGCCGCGCCCCGGATGCACCACTAGAAACTCGTCGGCATCCAGCCACATCGCCCAACTGGCCCCGGCGCGTTGCGGGTCTTGCAGCGCCAGACGGGCCACGTTGTCTTGCGCCGACAGGCCCGCCGGTGGGGTATGGCGGTGATGCGTCAGCCAGCCCATGGCCGCCAGCCGGTCCAGCATCAGGTCCGAGCCGTCGCTGCAATCGTTGGACCAGACCACGATACGGCCAAAGCCGATCATCCGGTGCCACGCCAGCCATTCCAGCAGGTCGGGGCCTTCGTCCTTGACCGCTGTCATCAGACAGGCATCGGGCACGACATCGGGCAGGGGCATCCGGCGTATCCTTGTTAATGTTGATGAAACATTAACGCGGGCCGTGCCGCATTGCATCCCCGGCGGCGACAATCGCTGCAAAGTGGGGCAATCGAGTCACGCCTGCCGGCCAGACGGACGCGCACAACCGCGTGATCTGGCCGGTAAGGACAGGGGGCAATCCCGTGGCCGGGTCGCCGTGCCTTGCCTATCCGGCGCAGCGCCTATAGTGTCCGCGCCGGATTCAGGGGCCAGAGGGCCCCCTCGCAGAGAGGTTGCCCATGCTCATCACTCCCGCCTTCGCCCAGACCGCAGGTGCCGCTTCCGGTGCCGGATCGGCCTTTGCCTCGTTCATGCCGCTGGTTCTGATCTTTGCAATCATGTATTTCCTTCTGATCCGCCCGCAGCAGAAGAAGATGAAGGATCTCAAGGCCATGGTCGAGGCGCTGCGCCGCGGGGATCAGGTTCTGACCGCTGGCGGCATCATCGGCAAGGTGAACAAGGTCAACGAAGACGGCACGGTCGAGGTGGAAATCGCCGACGGCGTGCGCGTCAAGGTGATGAAGCACACCATCTCTCAGGTTCTGAACAAGACCGAACCGGCCGTCGCGGCCTGATCCCCGGAACACCACCATGCAGCAGATGCCGCTCTGGAAGCGCCTTGTCATTCTGGTCCTGTGCGGCTGGGGTGCCCTTGCCGCGCTGCCGAATGCCTTTTACACCGATGTCGAGCGTCACAATGACGCCGCCAAGGAAATTGCGGCGGCTGGGGTGGCCACCGAGGAACAAAGCGCCGATCTGGCGCTCTGGCCCGAAATCCTGCCCTCGGCACTGATGAACCTTGGCCTTGACCTGCGGGGCGGGGCGCATCTTCTGGCCGAAGTGCAGGTGGGCGATGTCTATGCCCAGCGGATCGACGCGCTCTGGCCCGAGGTGCGCGACGCGCTGCGCGACCTGCGTGACGAGGTTGGTTCGGTCCGCCGTCAGCCTTCGGTGCCCGGCGTGCTGCGGGTGGCAATCTCCAAGCCCGAGGGCATGGCCGCCGCCTTGGCCAAGGTCAAGGCGCTGGCGCAGCCAGTGGTTTCGCTGACCGGGGTCGGTTCCACCGATATCGAGGTGCTGGCAGAGGGCGACGAACTGGTCGTGCAACTGTCCGAAGCCGAACGCGCCGCGACCGATACCCGCACCATGCAGCAATCGCTGGAAATCATCCGCCGCCGCGTGGATGAGGTGGGCACCCGCGAACCGACGATTCAGCGGCAGGGCGCCGACCGCATCCTCATTCAGGTGCCGGGCATCGGTTCGGCTGCCGAACTCAAGGATCTGATCGGCACCACCGCCAAGCTGACCTTCAACGCCGTGATCCGCTCCACCACCGATGCCGCCGCCCAGCCCGGCGCGCGTCAGCGGCTGGTTTCGGACATGGAGGAGAAGGGGCTTTACTACATCATCGAAGATACCGCCGTGGTGACGGGCGAAGAGCTGACCGATGCGCAGCCCGCCTTTGACCAGAACGGCAAACCTTCGGTCAACTTCCGTTTCAACCCCACCGGCGCGCGCAAGTTCGGCGATTATACCGCCGAAAACATCGGCAAGCCCTTTGCCATCGTGCTGGATGATCAGGTGATTTCCGCCCCGGTGATCCAGAGCCACATTCCCGGCGGTTCTGGCCAGATAACCGGCAATTTCACCGTGGAAAGCTCGACCAACCTTGCGGTTCTGCTGCGGGCGGGCGCGCTGCCCGCCAAGATGACCTTCCTTGAAGAACGCACCATCGGCCCCGAACTGGGGCAGGATTCGATCGACGCCGGCAAGACCGCCGCCTTGGTCGGCATGGTTCTGGTCGTGGCCTATATGATTGCCTCTTACGGCTGGTTCGGCACCATGGCGGTGATCGCGCTGACCATCAACCTGATGTTGCTGATTGCCATCCTGTCTACCATCGGCGCCACGCTCACCCTGCCGGGGATCGCGGGGATCGTGCTGACCATGGGGATGGCGGTGGATGCCAACGTGCTGATCTACGAACGCATCCGCGAGGAACTGCGCGAAGGCAAATCGCCCGGCCGCTCCATCGAGCTTGGCTTCGAGCGGGCCTTCTCCGCCATCATGGACTCGAACGTGACGGCGGTGATCACCGGCCTGATCATGTTCTTCATCGGCTCGGGCCCGGTGCGGGGCTTTGCGGTGACGCTGCTGATCGGCATCATCACCTCGATGTTCACCGCCGTCTATGTGACCCGCTTCATCGTCGAAACCTGGATGGCCTGGCGCCGTCCCAAGGACATCGTGGTCTGAGGAGTAACCGTCATGGCATGGCGTCTGCGGCTGGTCCCGGAAAAGACCAACATCGACTTCTTCAAACTTCAGTTCATCACCTTCGGCGTCTCGGCGCTGGCGGTGGTGGTCTCGCTTCTGGCGGTGGCCATTCTTGGGCTGAACTTCGGCATCGACTTCAAGGGCGGCACCACGATCCGCACCGAAAGCACGCAGGCAGTGGACATCGGCGTCTACCGCGATGCGATGTCAACGCTCGAGCTGGGCGATGTCTCGATCACCGAGGTGTTTGACCCAAGCTTCCGCGCCGACCAACATGTCGCGATGATCCGCATCCAGGCCCAGGAAGGCGCCGAAGCAGTCACGCCGGAAACCATCGGCGTGATCGAGGCAGCGCTCAAGGCGGTTGACCCGGCGATCACCTTTCCTTCGGTGGAATCGGTGGGGCCCAAGGTCTCGTCCGAGCTGATCTGGTCGGCCCTATTGGCGGTGGCGGCCGGCGCGGCGGGAATCTGGGTCTATGTCTGGATCCGTTTCGAGTGGCAGTTCGCGGTGGGCACGGTCGCGGCGCTGATCCACGACGTCGTGGTGACGGTCGGGGTTTTTGCCATCTTCGGTCTGAAATTCGATCTGACCATCGTGGCGGCGCTGCTGACCATTCTGGGCTATTCGGTCAACGATACCGTGGTGATCTTTGACCGGCTGCGCGAGAATCTGGCGAAATACAAGACCATGCCGCTGCGCGAGATGATGAACCTGACGGCGAATGAAACCCTCAGCCGCACCATCATGACCGCGACCACCACCATGCTGTCGCTGATCGCGCTGATCGTCTTCGGCGGCGATGTGATCCGCGGCTTCGTCTTTGCGATGCTGTTCGGGGTGATCATCGGCACCTATTCGACGCTTTATGTCGCCAAGAATATCGTGTTGTTCCTTGGCCTTGACCGCAGCGACAAGCCGAAGGGCGGCAAGCCCGCAAGCCACGAATTCGCCAATATCGACGCCTGAGCCATGCGCCTGACCGAGATCAGCTATGGCTCTGCCCAGCCGATCGAGGGCTATGGCCCGGGCTTCTTCCGGCTGGGCACCCATGTGCTGCGCGGCGCCTGCCTGATCACGCCATGGGATGCCGGGCCATGGGGCGGGCTCGACGATCTGGCGACGCCTCTGGCCATGGCGGGGCGGATCGACGTGCTGCTGCTGGGCCTTGGCGCCGATATTGCGCCGGTGCCCCGCGCCTTCCGCGAGGCGCTGGAGGCCGAAGGGATCGGGGTGGAGCCGATGAATTCGCCCGCCGCCTGCCGCACCTATAACGTGCTGCTGGGCGAGGGCCGCCGGATTGCGGCGGCCCTGCTTCCGGTGGGGTGACGCAAATTTCTTCGAAGAAATTTGCAAAATCCTTCGAAGGATTTTGGCATCACCAGAGGTGATGCACTTCGGGCCGGATGAGCCGGTCATAAACTTCCCGCGCGACCTGCATCACCTTGGGCGGGAGCGGCGGCAGATTGGCCGCTTCGGCATTGGCGCGGGCCTGTGCGGGGGATTTGGCGCCGGGGATCACCACGCTGACCGCCGGCTCCATAAGAATCCAGCGCAGGGCGAAGGCCGCCATGGCCTGCCCCTGCGGCACCAGCGGGCGCAGCGCCTCGACCGCTTCCAGCGCGAGGTCATAGGGCACGCCCGAGAAGGTCTCGCCCTTGTCGAAGGCCTCGCCGTTGCGGTTGAAACTGCGGTGGTCATCGGCGGCAAAGGCGGTGTCGCGGGCCATCTTGCCGGTCAGGAGCCCCGAGGCCAAGGGCACCCGGGCGATGACGGCGACATTGGCCGCCTCCGCCTCGCGGAAGAAGACCTCGGCGGGGCGCTGGCGGAAGAGGTTGTAGATGATCTGGACCGAGACCACGCCGGGCCAGCGAATGGCCCGCCGCGCCTCTTCCACGGTTTCGACCGAGACGCCGTAATCGGCAATCTTGCCCTTGGCCTTGATCGCATCAAGGGCCGCGAACATCGCCGGGTCGGAATAGACCGGGGTGGGCGGGCAGTGCAGTTGCACAAGGTCCAGCCGCTCAACCCCCAGATTGGTCAGCGAGCGGTCGATGAACGCCTCGATCGCGGCGCCGGTATAGGCGCTGGCCACATGCGGGTTCAGCCGCCGCCCGGCCTTGGTGGCGACGAAGGGGCGGAGGCCGCCGCGTTCGGCCAGAACCTCGCGGATGATTCGTTCGGACCGGCCGTCGCCATAGACATCCGCCGTGTCGATGAAGGTGACCCCGGCATCCAGCGCGGCGTGCAGCGCGGCCTTGGCTTCGTCCAGCGTCACTTCGCCCCAGGTGCCGCCGATGGCCCAGGCGCCAAAGCCGAGGCGGGTCACGGTCTGGCCGGTGCGGCCGAAGGGATTGGTCTGCATCTGTCGCTCCTGTTGCCGGTGCCGGAGGGCTTCGCACCCTCCGGACCTCCCGCGGGATATTTGGCGAGAGAGGATGAGAAGGGCAAGACCACGCGGGCGGCGATGGCCCTTTTCGTGGCGGCGGGCATCGGGTAGGGCTGGGGCATGACGCTGTTGTCCGTAAAAGATCTTGCTGTGGCGCGCGGCGATCTGCCGGTGCTGGAAGGGGTGGGCTTTGCCCTTGCCCCGGGCGAGGCGTTGGTGCTGCGGGGGCCGAATGGCATCGGCAAGACCACGCTTTTGCGCACGGTGGCGGGGTTGCAGCCGCCGCTGGCGGGGCAGGTCGTGGCGGCGCCCGAGGCGGTGGCCTATGCCGCCCATGCCGACGGGGTGAAGGCGGTGCTGACGGTGGCCGAGAATCTGGGCTTCTGGGCCGGGGTTTTCGGTCAGGACCGGGTTGCGGAGGCGCTTGACCGGATGAACCTGCGCGCGCTGGCCGACCGGCGGGCGGCCAATCTTTCGGCGGGGCAGAAGCGGCGGCTGGGGCTGGCTCGGCTGCTGGTGACGGGTCGCCCGGTCTGGGTGATGGATGAGCCGACGGTCTCGCTCGATGCGGCATCGGTGGCGCTTTTCGCGCAGGCGGTGGCACGGCATCTGGCGGCGGGCGGCGCGGCGCTGATCGCCACCCATATCGACCTTGGCCTTGCCACGGCGCGGGTGCTGGACCTGACCCCCTTCAAGGCCCGCCCGCCCGAGGATGGCGGACGGCGCGGCGCCTTTGACGAGGCTTTCGCATGATCGGCCTCTTGATCCGCGACCTGCGGCTGGCGGTGCGGGCCGGGGGCGGCTTTGGCCTGGGGCTGGCGTTTTTCCTGCTGGTGGCGGTGATCGTGCCTTTGGGCGTGGGGCCGGAGGCCGCAACGCTGGCCAAGATCGCGCCGGGCATCCTGTGGGTGGGGGCGCTCCTCTCCTGCCTGTTGTCGCTGGACCGGATCTTTGCGCTGGATTTCGAGGATGGCTCGCTGGACCTCTTGGCCACCTCGCCCATTCCGCTGGAGGGGGTGGCGGCGGTCAAGGCTCTGGCGCATTGGCTGGTCACCGGGCTGCCGCTGGTGGCGGTTTCGCCGGTGCTGGGGCTGCTTTTGAACCTGCCGGGGCCGAGCTATCTCTGGCTGGTGCTGGCACTGGCGCTGGGAACCCCGGCGCTGTCGGTGATCGGGGCCTTTGGCGCGGCGCTGACGGTGGGGCTGAAGCGGGGCGGGCTGTTGATGAGCCTGCTGGTGCTGCCGCTCTATATCCCGACCTTGATCTTTGGCGCCGAGGTGGTCAAACGGGGGGCGGCGGGGCTGTCGGTGGGCACGCCGCTGGCGCTTTTGGCCGGGATCACCGCCGGGTCGCTGGCGCTGTTGCCCTTTGCGGCGGCTGCGGCAATCCGCGTCAACCTCCGTTAGCGCCCGATGTGGTAGGAAGAGCCGTAACCGTGGGACGAGCCATGTCGATCTGGGAATATGCCAACCCCAAGCGCTTCATGCAGACCTCGGGCCTGCTTTTGCCCTGGGTCAGCGGGGCGGCGGCGCTGTGCCTGATGGCGGGGCTGGTCTGGGGCTTTTTCTTCACGCCGGTCGCCGACAAGTTCGGCGCGACGGTCAAGATCATTTATCTGCATGTGCCGGCGGCGATGATGGCCACCTCGGCCTGGGCGATGATGCTGGTCACCTCGCTGATCTGGCTGGTGCGGCGGCATCATGTGTCGGCGCTGTCGGCCAAGGCGGCGGCGCCGGTGGGGCTGGTCTTTACCGTGATCGGGCTGATCACCGGGGCGATCTGGGGGCAGCCGATGTGGGGCACCTGGTGGGCCTGGGATCCGCGGCTGACGGCCTTTCTGATCCTGTCGCTGTTCTATCTGGGCTATATCGCGCTTTGGGCGGCGGTGGAGAACCCCGATACCGCGGCTGACCTGACTTCGGTGCTGTGCATCGTCGGCTCGGTCTTTGCCTTCCTGTCGCGCTATGCGGTGCTGTTCTGGAATCAGGGGCTGCATCAGGGGGCGACGCTGTCGCTGGACAAGGAAGAGAACATTTCGGATGTCTACTGGTTCCCGCTTTTGCTGTGCATTGCGGGGTTTGTGCTGTTGTTCGTGGCGCTGGTGCTGCTGCGCACCCGGACCGAAATCCGGGCGCGGCGGCTGGCGGCGCTGATGGCGCGGGAGAGGCTGGCATGATGCCGGAGCTGGGGAAATATGCGGGCGTGGTGCTGTGGTCCTATGCGGCCACGATCGCGCTTCTGGTGCTGCTGGTGGGCTGGTCGCTGTGGCGGGGGGCGCAGGTGAAGCGGCAGTTGCGCGAGGTTGAGGCACGGCAGGGCAAGAACCATGGGTAGGATTTTGATGGCGCTGCCGCCGCTGTTGTTTCTGGCGCTGGCGGCGATGTTCTGGTGGGGCATGGGGCGCGAGAATGTGGGCCAACTGCCCTCGACCTTCATTGGTCAGCCGGCGCCGCCTTTGGGAAGCGGGGTTCTGCCCGGCATTCCGGGGGTGACTTCGGCCGATCTGGCAGGCGGCAAGGTGACCATCGTCAATTTCTGGGCAAGCTGGTGCCCGCCCTGCCGGGCCGAGCATCCGACGCTCAAGGCGCTGTCCGAAGAAGGGCTGCATGTAGTCGGCGTCAACATGATGGACCGTGAGGCCGATGCGCTGGCCTTTCTGGGGGAGGCGGGCAATCCCTTTGCCGGCGTGGTGTTCGATCCACGCGGCAAGACAAGGCTGGATTGGGGCGTCACCGCCCCGCCCGAGACCTTCATCCTGAACGGCGATGGTACGGTGGCCTATCGCTTCATCGGGCCGATGGTGGGCGATGATTACCAGCAACGCTTCCGCCCCGAGCTGGAAAAGGCGCTGGCGGCGCAGTAGGGCGCAAGTTTCTTGCAAGGAATTTGGCGCGGAAGGTTGTCCGCGTGCCCGTGGCGGGCCGGGCAGGGGGGCTGTCTGCCCCCCACCGGCGCCTGCAGGCGCCGCTCCCCGAGGATATTGGGGCCAAGATGAAGGTCAGAAGACCGCAATCACCAGAGCAAGGGCCGACAGCAGCGCCATGGCGGTGAGATCGGCCCAGAGCGGGCTGGTCCGGGTTTCGGTTCTGGCGGTGGGGCGCATTTCTGTCTCCTCTTGTCCTGAAGGCAGGATGCGCGCGGCGGGTTAACAAAGCACAAAGGCCCGGAGGTTTCCCTCCGGGCCTTGTTTGCCGGTCTTGCCGGATCAGGAGGCGGCGAGGTTGCGCAGGACGTAATGCAGGACGCCGCCGTGTTCGACGTATTCGATCTCGATTTCGGTATCGATCCGGCACTTGATCTGGATCGTCTTCACCGTGCCGTCGCCGTAGGTGATGGTGCAGGGCACCAGCGACAGCGGCTTCAGATCGCCGGCGAGGCCCGCGATGCTGACCACTTCATCGCCCTTGAGGCCCAGCGACTTGCGGGTGTCGCCATTGGTGAACTCGAACGGGATCACGCCCATGCCGACGAGGTTGGAGCGGTGGATACGCTCGAACGACTCGGCGATGACCGCCTTGACGCCCAGAAGTGCTGTGCCCTTGGCGGCCCAGTCGCGCGAAGACCCGGCGCCGTATTCGATGCCGCCGAAGATCACCAGCGGGGTGCCCTGTTGCTGATAGGCCATCGAGGCGTCGAAGATCGAGGTCTGCACCCCGTCCGGCCCCTTGGTGTAGCCGCCTTCGACACCGTCCAGCATCTCGTTCTTGATACGGATATTGGCGAAGGTGCCACGCATCATCACCTCATGGTTGCCGCGACGGGCGCCATAGGAGTTGAACTCGGAGACCGGAACCTGACGCTCGGTCAGATACTTGCCCGCCGGAGTGGTGGGCTTGAACGAACCTGCGGGCGAGATGTGGTCGGTGGTGATCATGTCGCCCAGAAGCGCCAGAACCCGGGCGCCCGAGATATCGGCGATGGTGCCCGGCGTTTTGGCCATGCCTTTGAAATAGGGCGGGTTCTGGATATAGGTCGAGGTCGGCGGCCAGTCATAGGTCTCAGAGTCGGTGGTTTCGACCGCCTGCCATTTGGCATCGCCCTTGAACACATCGGCGTATTTTTTCAGGAAGGCTTCGCGGGTGACGACTTCGTTCACCAGATCGGCGATTTCCTTGTTGGTCGGCCAGATGTCTTTCAGGAACACCGGCTTGCCGTCTTTCGAGGTGCCGAGCGGTTCCTTGGTCAGGTCGATGTTCATGTCGCCGGCCAGCGCATAGGCCACGACCAAGGGCGGCGAGGCGAGGTAGTTGGCGCGGACGTCGGGCGAGATGCGGCCTTCGAAGTTGCGGTTGCCCGAGAGGACGGCGGTGGCGACCAGATCGCCCTCGTTGATCGCCTTGGAAATCTCGGGCTGAAGGGGCCCCGAGTTGCCGATGCAGGTGGTGCAGCCATAGCCGACCAGGTTGAAGCCGACGGCATCAAGGTCTTCCTGCAAGCCCGCAGCGTTCAGGTATTCCGACACCACTTGCGAGCCGGGGGCGAGTGAGGTTTTCACCCAAGGCTTGCGGTTCAGACCCAGCGCGCGGGCCTTGCGCGCCACAAGGCCGGCGCCGATCAGCACATAGGGGTTGGAGGTGTTGGTGCAGGAGGTGATCGAGGCAATCACCACCTTGCCCGAGGACATGGTGTAATCTTCACCCTCAACCGCGACTTCGACGCCCATCGGGCGCTTGAACGACGCGTCCATTTCCTTGGCGAAAGAGGTCTTGGCATCGGTCAGCGGCAGATAGTCCTGCGGGCGCTTCGGGCCGGAGATCGCCGGAACGATGGTCCCCATATCCAGATGCAGGGTCGAGGTGTAGACCGGATCGTAGGCTTCATCCCGCCACATGCCGTTGGCCTTGGCATAGGCTTCGACCAGCGCGATGCGGCCCTCATCGCGGCCGGTGCCGCGCAGGTAGCGCAGGGTTTCATTGTCGATCGGGAAGAAGCCGCAGGTGGCGCCGTATTCCGGCGCCATGTTGGCGATGGTCGCCCGGTCGGCCAGCGGCAGGCGGTCAAGACCCTCGCCGTAGAATTCGACGAACTTGTTCACCACGCCATGCTTGCGCAGCATCTGCACGACCTTCAGCACGAGGTCGGTCGCCGTGGTGCCTTCCATCATCTCGCCGGTCAGCTTGAAGCCGACGACTTCGGGGATCAGCATGGAGACCGGCTGGCCCAGCATCGCGGCTTCCGCCTCGATCCCGCCCACGCCCCAGCCCAGAACGGCAAGGCCGTTGACCATGGTGGTGTGGCTGTCGGTGCCGACCAGCGTGTCGGGGTAGGCCACAAGGTTGCCGTCCTGATCGGTGTCGGTCCAGACGGTCTGGGCCAGATATTCAAGGTTCACCTGATGGCAGATGCCGGTGCCCGGCGGCACCACGCGGAAGTTGTTGAACGCCTTCTGGCCCCATTTCAGGAAGACATAACGCTCCATGTTCCGCTCATATTCGCGGTCCACGTTGGCCTGAAAGGCGCGAGGGGTGCCGAATTCGTCGATCATGACCGAGTGGTCGATGACCAGATCGACCGGGTTCAGCGGGTTGATCTTCTGCGCGTCACCGCCAAGGCCAAGGATGCCGTCGCGCATCGCGGCAAGGTCCACCACCGCCGGAACGCCGGTGAAGTCCTGCATCAGCACGCGGGCCGGGCGATAGGCGATTTCGCGCGGGTTCTTGCCACCCAGCTTGCCCCAGTCGGAAAAGGCGCGGATGTCATCGACCGAAACGGTCTTGCCATCCTCGAACCGCAGCATGTTTTCCAGCACCACTTTCAGAGCGGCGGGAAGCTTGGCGAACTCGCCCAGACCGGCGGCTTCAGCGGCGGGGATCGAATAATAGGAGACGGTCTGGCCGCCTGCAGTCAGGCTCTTGCGGGTCTTCTGGCTGTCGTGTCCAACGGTGACGGTCATGCGGGCCTCCTCATGGCTGGCGTCCTTGCGGGGTTGATGCCGAAGAGGGCGGCACGACGCAAGGGAATCGTAGGGGTCGGGTGGCATTGTATGCAATTGTATGCCGAAATGCCAGCCCCTCTTTTCGATCTTTCCGATGCAGAAGCCCGGCCTTGGCGCCTCGCAAAACCTTGATTGGCGCGCCGCTTCGGGCTTTTGTAGAAGGAAGGGGCCTGACGGGGAACGGAACCAAGCCATGATGCGACAGATTGTCAGTGCCGCCTGCGGCCTTGGGTTTTGTCTGACCGCGCCGCAGCTTGCCGGGGCCGAGGGCGTTTCGGAGCCCGGCGTGGTGGTGGAACTTTACACTTCGCAGGGCTGTTCCTCTTGCCCGCCTGCCGATGCGCTGATGGAAGAGCTGGTGCGCCAGCCGGGGGTGATCGCCCTGTCGCTGCATGTCGATTACTGGGATTACATTGGCTGGCAGGATACTTTCGGCAATGCCCGTTTTACGGCACGGCAAAAAGCCTATGCCCATGCGGCGGGCGAAAAGATGATCTATACGCCGCAGATCATCGTCGCCGGGGGCGAACGTCTGGTCGGCAACGAAGGGGCCGCGGTCGCCAGCGCGGTGCAGCGCGGCGCCGGGCGTCAGGGGGGGGTGGCGCTGACCCTGACCCGCGAAGGCGATCTGGTGCGGATCGACGCGCAGGCGGCACAGCCGCTGCCCGCGCCGGTGCGGGTGCAACTGGTGCGCTACCTGCCGCAGCAGACGGTCGAGATTGCCGGCGGCGAGAATGCCGGCCAGATCGTGACCTATTCCAACATCGTGACCGATTGGCAGATCGTCGGCGAATGGGCCGGGCAAGAGCCGCTGGCCCTGACCGTGCCCGCCGCGGGCAGCGCGCCCGTGGTGGTGATCCTCCAAAACGAAGGCCCCTCTGACATCATCGCGGCGGCCCGCCTTCGGTAAGATGGGCAATATTGCCCATCCTACGCGCGTCCTACGCGCGGTCGTCCTTGGGGCTGCCCATCACCACAAAGGTTGTGATCGCCTGCACCTGCGGCAGCACGCCCAGAACCTCGGTGTGCCAGTGTTTGTAGGCGGCAAGGTCGGCCACCTCCACCCGCAACAGATATTCGATGGTGCCGGTCACATTGTGACACTCACGCACCTGCGGCGCGCGGGCCACGGCGCGCTCGAACGCCTCTTGCGCCGCCTTGGTGTGGCTGTTCAGCCCCACCGTGACATAGGCGACAAAGCCCACCCCCAGCGCCACCGGGTCCAGCACGGCGCGGTAGCCCTTGATCACGCCCGAACGCTCCAGCTCCTGCACCCGGCGCAGGCAGGCAGAGGGCGAGAGACCCACCCGATCGGCCAGTTCCAGATTGGGCTGGCGGCCGTCGCGTGACAGCTCTTGCAATATCCGTTCGTTGATTGCATCCATCTTCGCCATGAATTGCAGAAATAGCTGATGTGGCGCCATCTTTGCAATCCCATGCCGCAGGATTTCACCGATCCTTGCGCCATGACATATGATCTCCTCCTTGCGCTCCTCGGCTTTGCCTTCGTCACCTCGGTCACGCCGGGGCCGAACAACCTGATGCTGATGGCCTCGGGCGCCAATTTCGGCTTTCGCCGGACGCTGCCGCATATGCTGGGCATCTCGCTGGGCTTTGCCGTGCTGGCGGGCGCGGTGGGGCTTGGGCTGGCCGGGCTCTTGCACGGCTTTCCACTCGCGATGCTCGCGCTCAAGGCGCTTGCCGTGGGTTATATGCTGTGGCTCGCGTGGAAGATCGCCCATGCCGCCGCCCCGGGCGAGGGCAGGGCGGGCGGCAGACCGATGAGCCTGCTGCAAGCGGCCCTCTTCCAATGGGTCAATCCCAAGGCTTGGGCCATGGCCCTTGGCGCCATCGCGGTCTATGCGCCGGGCGGGCGCATCGCGGAAATCGCCCTTGTCGCCGCGATTTTCTCGCTGGTGAACCTGCCCACCGTCGGCCTCTGGGCCTGGGTGGGCGAGGCTTTGCGCCACTGGCTGTCGGATGCGCGGCGGCTGCGGGTCTTTAACCTGACGATGGCGGCGGCGCTGGTCGCCTCGCTCTGGCCGGTCCTGAAAATGTGAAGGGCGCCCGAAGGCGCCCCCCCCCCCGTTACTTCACCCGCGTCCAGGTGCCGCCATCGCGGCAGATGCCCAGCACACAGCCTCTGACCGCCAGCGAGTTGCCCGAAAGCTGCATGTCCGAGCTATAGGTCTTGTCGCGGTCCGGCGACCAGATCTTGCCGTCGTCATAAAGACCGTCGGGATAGGCCACCATGTCCCAGACGATCTTCTTGCCGACATTGGGGCTGTCGATTTCCTTGCCCGAGCCGTCGAACGCCTTGATCAGCGTGCCGCAAAAGGCCGGGCCGCAGGGCTTGATCTGGACATAGCCGAAATTGCCATTGTCGTCGGGCTTGGTCTTCCAGGTGCCTTCCACCGGGTCTGCCGCAAAGGCCGCCCCGGCGCCGACCGACAGCACCGCCGCGAGAATCAGTTTCTTCAGCATGGGTTCCTCCTCCCAAAGTTCCTTGCGTCGATCATCCGCGACAGGATGCCCGGCAGGCAAGCATGACGTGAGGTCGCGCCCCGCTTGGCAATCCGCGCGGCCCGTGCCAAAGGAAGTGCCACCGCAAAACCGGAGTGCCCGATGATCCTCTATCCCGCCATCGACCTGAAAGACGGCCAATGTGTGCGCCTCCTGCGCGGTGAGATGTCGGCGGCCACGGTCTTCGGCGACGATCCGGCGGCGCAGGCGCTGAAGTTTCAGGCGGCGGGCTGCGAATGGCTGCATCTGGTGGACCTGAACGGCGCCTTCGCCGGTGCGCCGGTGAACGCCGCCGCGGTCGAGGCGATCCTGAAAGCGGTGAAGGTTCCCGCCCAGCTTGGCGGCGGCATCCGCGACATGGCGACGATTGCGATGTGGCTGGACAAGGGCCTGTCGCGGGTGATCCTCGGCACCGTGGCGGTGGAAAACCCGGCGCTGGTGCGCGAGGCGGCCCGCGCCTTCCCCGGAAAGGTCGCGGTGGGGATCGACGCCCGCAAGGGCTTTGTCGCCACCAAGGGCTGGGCGGAAGAAACCACCGTGCAGGCGACCGACCTCGCCCGCAGCTTCGAAGATGCCGGGGTGGCCGCGATCATTTACACCGACATCGACCGCGACGGCGCGATGCAGGGCCCCAACATCGAAGCGACCGAGGCGCTGGCCCGCGCCGTCACCATCCCGGTCATCGCCTCAGGCGGCGTCTCGCGCATGGAAGACCTGCTCGCCCTGCGCGACACCGGCGTGATCGCGGGCGCCATCTCGGGCCGTGCCCTCTATGACGGGGCGATTGATCTGGCGGCCGCCCTCACCGCCCTGCGCGGCTGATTTCATCTGTTCCCAAATATCCTCGGGGGGTGAATGCCCCGCAGGGGCAGAGGGGGGCAGACGGCCCCCCTTTCTTCCTTCGTTGCCACAGGCTAGAACCTTGCCATGCTGAAAACCCGCATCATCCCCTGCCTTGATGTCGCCGATGGCCGCGTGGTCAAGGGCGTCAATTTCGTCAACCTGATCGACGCCGGTGATCCGGTCGAAGCGGCCCGCGCCTATGACGCGGCGGGGGCGGATGAGCTGTGTTTCCTCGACATCCACGCCACCCATGAAAACCGCGGCACGATGTTCGATCTGGTCACCCGGACTGCCGAACAGTGCTTCATGCCGCTGACCGTGGGCGGCGGGGTGCGCACGCATCAGGATGTGCGCGCGCTGCTCTTGGCCGGGGCCGACAAGGTGTCGTTCAACTCCGCCGCCGTGGCCAACCCCGATGTGGTCGCCGAAGCCGCTGACCGCTTCGGTTCCCAGTGCATCGTGGTGGCGATCGACGCCAAGACCGTCGCCCCCGGTAAATGGGAGATTTTCACCCATGGCGGCCGCAAGCCGACCGGCATCGACGCGGTGGAATTTGCCCGCACCGTGGCGGCCAAAGGCGCGGGCGAAATCCTGCTGACCTCGATGGACCGCGACGGCACCAAGGGCGGCTACAACCTGCCGCTCACCCGTGCCATCGCCGATGCCGTCGATGTGCCGGTGATCGCAAGCGGCGGGGTCGGCACGCTGGACCACCTTGTCGAGGGCGTCACCGAGGGCCATGCGAGCGCCGTCCTCGCCGCCTCGATCTTCCACTTCGGCACCTATACCATCGGCCAGGCCAAGGCCCATATGGCCGCGGCGGGCATTCCGATGAGGCTGACATGACCACCCTTGACCGCCTCTATGCCACCATCGCCGCCCGCAAGGGCGCCGATCCCGAAACCTCGTGGACGGCCAAGCTGTTCGCCAAGGGCCCGGAGAAATGCGCCGAGAAATTCGGCGAAGAGGCCATTGAGGCGATCATCGAGGCGGTGAAAGGGGATCGGGAGCGGCTGACCTCCGAGGCGGCGGATGTGCTGTATCACCTGCTCGTCATGCTTGCCGCCCGCGATGTGACGCTCGACATGGTTCTGGCCGAGCTTGACCGGCGCGAGGGAACCTCGGGGATTGCCGAGAAGGCTGCGCGGTAGCCTTCTGGCCAAGCGGGGCGCCTCTGCCCGGCCCCGGAGGGGTTTTGCACCCCTCCGGACCACCCCGCAGGATATTTTCAGAGAGAGGATGGGGGCAGGCGGGCAGGTGCCCGCTATACCTCCAGATCGTAGACCACGATCCCGTCATAGCCGCCCGCGCACAGGTCACACAGCCGCGCACCTGCGGCCTGATGCAGGGGGTGGGCGTCATAGGCCAGATGGGCGGCGCGGTCGGCGAAGGTTACCACGAAGCCCTCGCCATGGGCGGGCGATTTGTTTTCGTAATCGCGGTTCGGGCCGGACTGGAACGACAGCATCCCCGGCACCACCCCGACCAGCGATGCGAAATCGGCATAGACCGCCGCCAGATCGGCCCGCGGGGCATCGGGGCGGATGTTGCAGAAGACGCAATGGATCAGCATGGGGTTACTCCGCCAAAGGGGGCGCCTCGATCAGGATGGCGCGGAAATCGTTGACATTGGTCAGGGTCGGCCCGGTGATCACCTGATCGCCAAGCGCCGCGAAAAAGCTGTGGGCGTCGTTCCGGGCCAGCGCCTCGGCGGCGTCGCGGCGGCTGCGGGCCAGCGTGTCGGGCGTCACCAGCGCCCCGGCCACCTCGGCGGCACCATCCACCCCGTCGGTGTCGCAGGCCAAGGCGTGGATCCGCTCATAGCCATGCAGATGCAGCGCCAGCGCCAGACAGAATTCGGCATTCGGCCCGCCCACGCCATTGCCGCGCCGCGTCACGGTCAATTCACCGCCCGAAAGCAGCACCACCGGCGCCGCGCCGCGCGCCAGCGTCGCGGCAATGGCACGGGCGCCCGCGGCCTGCTGGGCGGCCACCTCGCGCGCCTCGCCCTCCAGCGCGTCGCCCAGAAGATGCACCTGACAGCCCGCCGCCTCGGCCAGCACCTGCGCCGCCGCCAGCGATTGCGAGGGGGCGGCGATGATGCGGTTTTCCACCGTTGCCAGCCGCGGATCGTCGGGGCGCAGCACGCCCGATCCGGCCGCCAGCGCCGTCGTCACCGAAGCGGGCACCGTCACCTGCCAGCGCGCGAGCAGCGCCAGCGCCTCTTCGGGCGTGCTGGCATCGCCCACCGTCGGGCCGGAACCGATCAGCGCCATCTCGTCACCCGGAATGTCCGAGATCATCAGCGCCAGCATCCGCGCCGGATGGGCCGCCGCCGCCAATTGCCCGCCCTTGACCAAGGACAGATGCTTGCGCACCACATTCATCGCCGAAATCGGCGCGCCCGAGGCCAGCAGCGCCGCATTCACCGCCTGCTTTTCCGCCAGCGTCACCCCCGGAACCGGCGCGCAAAGGAGCGCCGAAGCGCCACCCGAAATCAGCGCCAGCACGAAATCCTGCGGCCCCAGCCCCCCGAGCAGGTCCAGCATCCGCACGGTCGCTGCCGCGCCTGCCGCATCGGGCACCGGATGCGCCGCCTCGACCAGTTCGATGCCCTGCAGGGGGCGGCCATAGCCATAGCGGGTGATCACCAGCCCCTCGCAGGGGCCCCAGGCCGCCTCGACCGCCTCGGCCATGCGGGCACTGGCCTTGCCGGCGCCGATCACCACCACCCGGCCCGCCGGGCGCGGCGGCAGATGGGCGGCCAGTGACCGCATCGGATCGGCCACTTCGACGGCGCGGTCGAACATCTGGCGGAGAAGGTCAGGAGCATTCATGGCGATGGTTCACTTCTGGCGGTGGGGGGGCGCAGAGGGGCGGGGCGCCCCTCTGCGCTTGGGTTCAGGGCAGCCCGAGGGATGAGGCGCGCGCCACCAGTTCCACCGGCGCCCGGGTTTCGGCGGGCGGGCGCTGGCCGGTCTCCAGCCAGTCGAGCAGGGTCGCGGCAACATCCCGGCCAAAGCGGTCGATGGTGCATCGCACCGACGAAAGCTGTGGCCAGACCTGCGCGCATTCCTCGATATCGTCAAAGCCGACCAGACGAAAGCCCGCACCGACCGGGTGGCCGAGTTCGGCAAAGCCTGCCATCGCCCCCAGCGCCACCAGATCGTTGAAGCAGAGCGCCGCATCCGCCCCCGCCGCAATCAGTTCTGTCGCCGCCCCGCGGCCAAAGGCGCGCGAGGGGCGGCCGGGCAGGGTCAGCGGCGCCAGCCCCGCCTCGGCCATCACCGCCAGATAGCCCGCCATCCGCTCGCGCGTGATGGGGCGGTCGGGAAGGCCGCCCAGAAAGGCCACCCGCCGCGCGCCCTGCGCGATCAGATGTTCGGTCGCCAGCCTGCCGCCGCGCGCATAGTCCAGCGAGGCGAAGGGGAAGGCGGCGGTATCTTCGGCCACCCGGCGCAGCACCTGCATCGCGGGGATGCCCGCCCGCGCCAATGGCCCAAAACTCGCCGCCTCGCCGCCATAGGTGGGCGAGATCACCAGCGCCGAAACCCCGTGTTCGATCATCGAGCCGATGACCTGCGCCTGAAGTGCCGGGTCTTCGTCGGTATTGGCGATCACCGTGGCAAAGCCTGCCGCCGAAAAGGCCATCTGCGCCGAGGTGGCGAATTCGGTGAAGAACGGGTTGCGCAGGTCGTTGATCACCAGCCCGATCAGCCCGGCATTGGAGGAGCGCAGGTTGGCGGCGCTGCGGTTGTAGACATAGCCAAGGTCTTCCATCGCCCGGCGCACGGCAACGCGGGTTTCATCGCGCACGGCGGGGCTGTCTTGCAGCACAAGGCTGACCGTCGATTTCGACACGCCCGCCTTTGCTGCCACGTCGATAATGGTCGGTCGTCTGTTCACCTCAACCCAATCCGTGCAGGTCCAGAAGCGTCTTCATCCGCGCTTCGGCCAGATTCGGATGTGCCAGAAGCCGGGCCTGATCGGCAAGCCGATAAACGGCGGCATAATGGGTAATATCGCGCGCCGACTGGAACCCGGCGGGCATGATGAAATGCCTCTGGCTGCCGTTCAGCCACGAGAGAAAGGCGATGCCCGCCTTGTAGAACCGGGTGGGCGCGCGGAAAATCTCGCGCGACAGGGGCACGGTGGGCGCCAGAAGCGCGTCAAAACCGGGTCGGTCGCCCATCGCCAAAGCTTCCAGAGCCTGCGATGCCGCGGGGGCTATGGCGGCAAAAATGCCCAGCAGGGCATGGGAATGATGCGTGCCGTCGCCCGCGATCAGCGGCGCATAGTTGAAATCATCGCCGGTATAAAGCCGCACACCCGCAGGCAGCCTTGCGCGGAACGCCTCTTCATGGGCGAGGTCCAGCAAGGAAATCTTGATGCCATCCACCTTGGCGGGATTCTCGGCAATCAGGTCCAGCACGAAATCGCTGGCCTCCTCGACCGATGAACAGCCCCAATAGCCCGCCAGCGCCGGGTCGAACATCTCGCCCAGCCAATGCAGGATCACCGGCTGCGCGGCGCCGTCGATCAGGCGGCGATAGACGGCGCGGTAGCTGTCGCGCCCCGCCTCCAGCGCCGTGAACGCCCGGCTGGCCATCAGGATCAACTGCCCGCCAGCCGCCTCAATCGCCTCGGCCTGTTCTTCATAGGCGGCGGCGATGGCATCGGGGGTTGCCATTTCGGGCAGCGTCCGGTGATCGGTGCCCGCGCCGCAGGCCACGCGCGGGCGCTGCGGATGGGCGCGGGCGGCGGCCATGGTCCGCCGGATCAGCTCCAGCGCCGTGTCCCAATCCACCCCCATGCCGCGCTGCGCGGTGTCCATCGCCTCGGCCAGCCCCAGCCCCTGATCCCAAAGCCCGGTGCGAAAGGCCAGCGTGGCGTCCCAATCCACCGCCGGGCGCCCGTCCCAAGGGCTGCGCGCCGCCAGCGGATCGGAAATCACATGGGCGGCGGCAAAGGCGGTGCGGGTCAGCGCAACCTTGGGCGCGCGGGGCCGCAGCGGTTCGCCCTGCAGGGCATAGGGGGCAAGGGTGCCGTCATAGGTGGGCAGGGTCAGCATCGGCTTGGCCTTTCGCGTCGGTTACAGGCGGTGGTCGGCCTTGATCATGTCGGCGGCCTTTTCGGCGATCATGATGGTCGGCGCATTGGTGTTGGACGAAACCAGCGTCGGCATGACCGAGGCATCGGCCACCCGCAGCCCGGCGATGCCGTTCAGCCGCAGGCGGGTGTCCACCACCGCGCCCGGGTCGCTGCCCATCCGGCAGGTGCCTGCGGGGTGATGGTCGGTCTTGGAGTGCTTTTGGGCATAGGCGATGTAATCGGCATCGGTCTTTACCCCCGGGCCGGGCAGGCGCTCGGCCAGAACAAAGGGTTTCAGCGCCGGTTGCGCCATGATCTCCTGCGCCAGTTTCAGCCCGCGGATCGACATGTCGCGGTCATGCGGGTCGGCCCAATAGTTCGGGTCGATCAGCGGTGCTGCGGCGGGATCGGCGCTGGCCAGCCGCACCGTGCCGCGTGACCGTGGCCGCAGGTAGGCCGAGTTCAGCGTGACCCCGCCCTGCGGCATCGCCGCCACCCCCGCCTCGATCCCCGAGCCAAGGCCAAGGTGGAACTGGATATCCGGGCTGCGCGCCGCCGGGTCGGCATACCAGAACCCCCCGGTTTCAAAGAGGGAACTGGCCACCGGGCCGGTCTTGGTCAGCAGATATTGCAGCCCCGCGAAGGCCGACCACAGCGGTTTGGCAAAGCGGTCATAGGTATGCGGTCCGGTGCATTCGGCGATCACGAACAGGTCAAGATGGTCTTGCAGGTTTGACCCCACCCCCGGCTGATCAAGATGGGTGGGGATCCCGAGGCTGCCCAGATGCTCCCCCGGCCCGATGCCCGACAGCATAAGAAGACGCGGCGAGCCGATGGCGCCGGAAGACAGGATCACCTCGGACCCGGCCTCAAACAGCGTGCCGTCCATCAGCTCAACCCCGGTTGCCCGGCCCGCCGTCACCACGATGCGGCGCACCTGCGCCCCGGTCCGCACCGTCAGATTGGCCCGCCCCCGGTTGGGCGCGAGGTAAGCCATCGCCGCCGAAGACCGGCGCGCGTTGCGCTGGGTCAGTTGGTAGTAGCCCACCCCGTCCTGCACCGCGCCCGTCATGTCCATGTTGCGCGGAATGCCCAACTGGGCGGCGGCGGCGAAGTAAGCCTCGCAGATCGGCAGCGGCGCGCGGGGCTGCGATACGCCCAAAGGCCCGCCCTTGCCGTGATAGCGGTCGTCGTGGGTGTCGTTATCCTCGGCCTTGCGGAAATAGGGCAGGACATCCTCATAGCCCCAGCCGTCACAGCCCATCTGCCGCCACTCGTCATAGTCGAGCGCATTGCCCCGCGTGTAGATTTGCGCGTTGATGGTCGAGCCGCCGCCGATCACCCGCGCCTGCGTATAGCGGATCTGCATGCCGCCCATGTGGCGCTGCGGTACGGTCTGCCAGCCCCATGACCCGATGCCCTTGGTCATCTTCGCAAACCCGGCGGGCAGATGGTAGAACGGATGGCGGTCGCGGCCCCCGGCCTCGAGCAGCAGCACCCGCGCGGCGGGGTTTTCCGACAGCCGCGCGGCCAGCACCGATCCGGCAGAGCCGCCGCCGACGATGATGAAATCATAACCCATGTTCAAAGCCTTGGTATGGAAAGACCGCCATCCAGCGGGATCGCGGCGCCAGTGGCAAAGCCCATCTGGCCGGTGACAAGCGGCAGCACGGCGCCGCCGATATCGGCAGGCTGGCCCCAGCGGTTGGCGGGCACCAGCCCTTCGGCGATGCGCGCGTCATAGCGGTCGCGGACGCCTGCGGTCATCGGCGTGGCGATGATGCCGGGGCGCAACTCGAACACCCCGATGTTCAGCGGCGCCAGACGCAGCGCGAAATTCCGCGCCATCATCGAGGCGCCCGCCTTCGAGATGCAGTATTCCGCGCGGTCGGGGCTGGCCATCTCGGCCGAAACCGAGGTGATGAAGATCAGGCTGCGATAATGCGGGCTGTGCCGCGCCACCATTCGCCGCGCGACTGCCTGCGCCAGAAAGAAGCTGCCGCGCAGGTTGATCGCATGGCAGCGGTCAAAGCTTTCCGCCGTCATCTCCAGCAGGTCGCCGCGCTGCATCGCGGGCACCCCGGCGTTGGAGATCAGCGTCGTCAGCGGGCCATCGGCCTCCACCTGTTCCAGCAGGGCCGGGATGGCGGCAAGGTCGGCGATGTCATGGCGAAGGTAGCGGGTGCCCTCGGGCAGTTGCGCCAGCCCCTCGCGCACCGCGCCAGAGTTTTCAGGCTGTTCGGCGGCAAGCGTCAGGTGAAACCCCGCCCCGGCCAGTGCCCGGGCGATGCCAAGGCCGATGCCTTGCTGGCCGCCTGTGATCAGGGCGCGCGGGGTCATGCCGCAGTCCTTTCGGCAATATGCTGCCCGGCCCGCAGCGCCAGTGCGGCGATGGTCAGCGAGGGGTTGACGGCGGCCGAAGTCGGCAGGACCGAGGCATCGACGATGAAAAGATTATCCAGATCATGCGCGCGGCAGTCGGCATTCACCACGCTTTGCCCCGGGTCGGCCCCCATCCGCGCCGTGCCGCATTGATGGCTGGGGGTGCGCTTTTCAAAGGCGCGCGCCAGGACAACCGGCCAGCCCGCCGTCTTCAGCGCCGCCTTCAGGCGGGCGACCAATGCCAGATGGGCCGCCCAATTGCTGCGCTCCCATTTCAGCACAATCTGGCCATCGCGCAGCAGGACGCGGCTTTCGGGGTTCGGCAGGTCTTCCGACATCGCCAAAAGATGCACCGAGCGGTCCGCGATCCAGCGCGCCAGCGGGCGCGGCAACCCGCTTTCGGCGGCAAGGATCGGCCCGGTGATCCGGCCCAGCATCTGGATATTGCCCAAGGGTTCGCCCTGCGGCCCGCCCGTCAGATACCAGTCGTTCAACTGGAGGGTCTTTTCATAAACGCAGGTGTTGCGCCGCAAGGGGTGCAGGCCCAGAACCGCCGAAAGATTGTGGTTCATGAAATTGCGCCCGACCTGATCCGAACCATTGGCAAGGCCGCGCGGGTTCCCGGCATCCGCCGAAGCCAGCAGCAAGGCCGCCGTCACCACCGCCCCGGTGCACAGGCACACCACGGGGGCCGACAGGGTTTCGGCCCGGCCCGCTCGGGTAAACTCCACCCCCGTCACGCGGCGCCCTTCGGCCCGCAGCCGCGTCACCCGCGCGCCGGTCAGCAGCGTCACATTCGGATGCTGCAGCGCCGCCGCCAGCGCCACCGTCTCGGCATCCATCTTGCCGCCGCAGGTGTTGGGGAAGGCATCCCAGGTGGTGGCGCCATGGGCCAGCCAGCGCTCCAGATCGACACCAAGGGGCAGGGGGCCGGGGTGCAGCCCCTGCGCCGCAAGCCGCCGCCGCAGATCGGCGATAAAGGGCTCATCCGGCACCGGCGGAAAGGGATAGGCGCCGGAATGTGGCGGCTCGGTCGGGTCATCGCCCAAGGCGCCCCGCACACGGTAGAGGGTTTCCGCCGCCTGATACCACGGCTCCAATACGACATAGCCGATGGGCCAGCCGGGCGTCGTGCCCTCGATATGATGCAGCGGCGCGAAATCTTCGGCCCGATAGCGCATCAGCACCGCACCGTAGAATTTCGAATTGCCGCCGGGGTGATAGTAGTTGCCGGGGTTGAACGCCCCGCCCTCGGCATCCAGCCACATCTCATCCGGGCGGAAATGGCCCCGGCGAAAGATCGCCTCGGGGTCGCGGTCGGCGGGGCTTGGGGTCAAGGCCTCGCCCCGCTCAAGGATCACGATCCGCCGACCTGTGGGGGCAAGGGCGGCGGCCAGCGTGGCGCCCCCCATGCCGGCACCAAGGATGAGGATATCGGGCGCGGTCATGCGGGAATGCGGGCCTCGGTTTCGGGATCAAAGGCCACGGCCTTGTCCATGTTGATGGCGAAATCAAACACCTCGCCCGGCGCCACCATGGCATCGGCGCGCATCCGGGCAATCACATCCTTGCCCGACAGCGTCATGGTGACAAAGGTATCCGACCCGGCAGGCTCGGTCACCGTCACCCGGTTGGCAAAGGGCTGCACATTGGTCGATTTGCGGTCGGCCCCCTCGGGATCGGTGATCGCCTCGGGCCGGATGCCCAGCAGGATCGGCTTGCCCGCCCAAGCTGCCAGATTGCCCTGCGAGAAGCGCAGCAGACGCCGCGCGCCATCCGCATCGGTGATTGCGGCATGGGGCTGGCCCCCGTCCATCACCACGGTCGCAGGCAGGATGTTCATCGCCGGGCTGCCCATGAAGGTGGCCACGAACAGGTTGGCGGGGGTATCGTAAATCTCTTTCGGCGTGCCCAACTGCTGGACATAGCCCTTGTTCATCACTGCGATGCGGGTTGAAAGGGTCATCGCCTCGATCTGGTCGTGGGTGACATAGACGATCGTGGTTTTCAGCTTCTGGTGCAGCTTCTTGATTTCCGTCCGCATGTCGACGCGGAGTTTCGCATCAAGGTTCGAGAGCGGCTCGTCAAACAGGAACACATCGGGGTTGCGCACCAGCGCCCGACCCATCGCCACCCGCTGCCGCTGCCCGCCCGACAATTGCCCCGGCTTGCGGTCCAAGAGATGGTCGATCTGCAGAAGCTTCGCCACATCGGCCAGCGCGCGGTCCCGCTCGGGCTTGGGAACGCCATGCATTTCAAGGCCGAAGGTCATGTTCTGGCCCACGGTCATGTTGGGGTAAAGCGCATAGCTTTGGAACACCATGGCGATGTTGCGCTTGCTGGGATGCACCCCGTTGATCACCCGTCCCTTGATGGCGATATCGCCCGAGGAAATCGCCTCAAGCCCGGCAATCATGTTCAGCAGGGTGGATTTGCCGCAGCCGGATGGGCCGACAAGGACAAGGAACTCGCCCTCCTGCACGGCGATATCGACCTCGTGCAGCACCTGCACGGACCCGTAGGATTTGGTGACGTGGGATATGTCGAGAAAGCCCATGGATCAGCTCCGGACGGTGGGGGTGAAGCCAAGAATTTTCGAAAATTCTTGGCAAAATTCTTCGAAGAATTTTGCGGCGCGACGGATCATCCCTTGACGCTCCCCGCCATCAGGCCGCGCACAAAGTAGCGCCCGGCGACGATATAGACGAAAAGGGTTGGCAAGGCGGCAAGGATCGCCCCGGCGAAATGGACGTTGTATTCCTTCACCCCGGTCGAGGATTGCACGAGGTTGTTGAGCGCCACTGTCATCGGCTGCGAGGTGCCGCCAAAGCTGGCCCCGAACAGGAAGTCATTCCAGATATTGGTGAATTGCCAGATGACCGAGACCACCGTGATCGGCCCCGAGACCGGCAGCATGATCCGCCAGAAGATCTGGAAGAAGCCGGCGCCATCCATCATCGCCGCCCGCACCAGTTCGGTCGGGAAGCTGGCATAGTAGTTGCGATAGTAAAGCGTGGTGAAACCGATGCCGTAGACCACATGCACCATGACCAGCCCCGGAACCGAGCCCGCCAGACCCAGCTTGCCCAGAACCAGCGCCATCGGGATCAGCACGATCTGAAACGGGATGAAGCAGGAAAACAGCATCAGGCCGAAGACGATCGTATCCCCCCGGAACCGCCATTTGGTCAGCACATAGCCGTTCAGCGCCCCAAGCACGGTGGAAATGGCGACAGCGGGCACCACCATCAGGATCGAGTTCAGGAAATAGGGCCGCAGCCCGGTCGGCTCGATCCCGATCTGGGCGGTGGACCATGCGGCGCGCCATGGCTCCAGCGTCCAGACCCGGGGCAGGGCCATCATGTTGCCGCCGGTGATTTCGGCCAGCGGTTTGACCGAATTCACCCCCATCACATAAAGCGGCAACAGGTAGAAGAGCGCGAAGACCCCCAGCACGACATAAAGGAAAGTGCGGGTGACGCGGCCGGTGGAAACGGCGGTGTCCTGCGTTACGGCGGCCATCACGGCTTCTCCTTCAGCTCGGAGTAGAGATAGGGCACCATGATCGCCGCAATGGTCATCAGCATGATCACGGCGGAAGAGGCGCCGATGCCCATCTGGTTGCGGGTGAAGGTGTAGGAATACATGAAGGTCGCGGGCAGTTCGGTGGCCCGCCCCGGGCCGCCGCCGGTCAGCGCGACCACAAGGTCATAGCTCTTGATCGCCAGATGGAACAGGATCACGAAGGCCGACAGGAAGGCCGGGCGCAGCATCGGGATCACGATCCGCCGGTAAAGCTGCCAGTTCGACGCGCCGTCGATCTGCGCCGCTTTCAGGATTTCATTGTCGATGCCGCGCAGCCCGGCCAGAAACATCGCCATCACGAAACCCGAGGTCTGCCAGACCGCCGCGATGACGATGGTATAGATCGCCATGTCGCTGTCCTTGATCCATGTGAAGTGGAACGATTCCCAGCCCCAGAGATGCATGGTCTTTTCCAGCCCGATCCCCGGATCGAGAAACCATTTCCACGCCGTGCCGGTGACGATGAACGAGAGTGCCATCGGGTAAAGGTAGAGCGGCCGCAACAGCCCCTCGCCGCGGATTTTCTGGTCAAGGAAGATCGCAAGCATCAGGCCGACCGCCATGGAAATGGCGATGTAAAGCGTGGCGAAGATCGCCAGATTGACCACCGCCGTTGTCCAGTGCTGCAAGGCAAAGAGTTTGGCGTAATTGGTGAAGCCGATGAAATCGAACTTCGGCAGCATCTTGGAGCCGGTGAAGGACAGCACGACCGTAAAGGCGATGAAGCCGTAGACGAACAGCAGGATCACCGCGAAAGAGGGTGCAAGCACCACCTTGGGCAGCCAGTCCTGCAAACGGGTGCGGAAATCCGCTGTGGTGGATGTGGACATCGGGCCCTCCCGGCCGGGTGCAGCAAAAGTTTTCGAAAACTTTTGCAAATTCCTTCGAAGGAATTTGCGGCAAGGCGGGCGCGGGCGCCGCCTTGCCGCGGGGCGCTTACTGGGCGGCGGCGACCGCTTCGGCCAGCGCCGTTGCGGCGGCGGCGCCATCGGCATATTCGCCGTTGAAGGCCGCCGTCACCACGTCATAGAGCGCGTTCTTGACCGCAGCCGGGGCGGCATGGCCATGGGCCATCGAGCCGAAGAGCTTGCCATTGGTATTGGCTTCGGCGAGGTCCGCCATACCCTTCTTGCCGCAATCGTCGAAGGCGTCGTTCGGCACATCGGTGCGCGCCGGAACCGAGCCCTTGACCACGTTGAAGGCCGACTGGAAGGTCGGGTTCAGGATGGCCGAGGCCATGGCGGCCTGCGCGGCCACCTTGTCTTCGCCTTCGATGCCGAACATGGCGAACTGGTCGCTGTTGAAGGTCACGGCCCCTTGGGTGCCCGGGAAGCGGATGCAGACGAAATCGGTGCCCGGCACCTTGCCCGCCTTCAGGAACTCGCCCTTGGCCCAGTCGCCCATCATCTGCATCCCGGCTTCGCCGTTGATCACCATGGCCGAAGCCAGGTTCCAGTCGCGGCCCGAGAAGTTGTCATCGACATAAGAGCGCAGCTTGATCAGCCGGTTGAAGGCTTCGGCCATCTGTTCGCCGCCGAGCGCCGCCGGATCAAGGTCGATCAGCGCCGCCTTGTAGAAATCGGTGCCGAGCGACAGCACAACGCCGTCGAACACCGTGGCATCCTGCCAGGGCTGGCCGCCATGCGCCAGCGGCGTGATGCCATTGGCCTTCATCGCGTCCAGAAGGGCCACCAGCTCTTCCCAGGTTTCCGGCGCCTTGCCGCCGGCGGCGTCGAGGGCGGCTTTGGAAATCCAGACCCAGTTGGTCGAATGCACGTTCACCGGGGCGGCAATCCAGTGGCCGTCATATTTCGAGAACGCCTGCAAGGCGGTGGGCACCACGGCATCCCAGCCTTCGGCGGCGGCGGTGGCATCAAGGTTGCCCAAGGCGCCTTCGGCGGCCCAATCCTGAATGTCAAAGCCCAGCATCTGCACGGCGGTCGGCGGGTCGCCTGCGGTCACCCGGGCCCGCAGCGCGGTCATCGCCGCTTCGCCGCCGCCGCCCGCCACCGGCATGTCCACCCAGCCGATACCCTTGGAGGCGAGGTCTTCCTTCAGCACGTTCAGAGCCGCCGCCTCGCCGCCCGAGGTCCACCAGTGCAGCACCTCGACATCTGCCGCCTGTGCGGCCGCACTCATCCCCACCGTCAGCGCCAAAGCCGAGGCAAAGCCCTTCATCATGGTCTTGGTCATTCGTCTTCCTCCCAGAAGTGGCGCCTTCATGCGCCGTTGATGGCCGGTTTCGCTGTCCGGGGGCGCCTTCAGGGGCGCACCCACAGCGCGCGGGTCCGGCCGACCCGCATGCACAGCGTCTTGATCTCGAGAAATTCCTCCAACCCGTAGCGCCCGATCTCGCGCCCGCTGCCCGACTGTTTGAAGCCGCCGAAGGTCAGTTCGGGGAAACCGTCCATCCAGGTGTTGGTCCAGACGGTGCCGGCGCGCAGACGGCGCGCGAGGTCAAGGCAGGTGTGGACATTCTCGCTCCACACCCCCGCCGAAAGGCCGTAGTCGCTGGCATTGGCCAGCGCCACCGCCTCATCCGCCGTGCGGAAGGTCAGGACCGACAGCACCGGGCCGAACACCTCGTCGCGGGCGATGGCCATATCAGCCGTCACCCCTGTCACCACGGTCGGCTGATAGAACTCGCCCGCCAGCCCCGGCACCTGCAACGGGGCACCACCCAGCGCCACCGTGGCGCCAGCCGCCTGCGCGGCCTGCACATAGCCGTCGATCTTGTCCTGATGCGCCGGGGTCACGATGGCGCCGACTTGTGTGTCGGGGTGCAGGGGGTCGCCGAACACCACCTTGCGCGACAGGGCGACGACGCGGGCGGTGAAATCCGCCGCGATATCCTCATGCACCAGAATCCGGCTGCCGGAATTGCAGCATTCCCCGGCGTTGAAATAGATGCCGAAGGTCACCGCATCGGCGGCCTGATCGAGATCGGCATCGGGGAAGATGATCTGCGGGTTCTTGCCGCCAAGCTCCAGCGCCACCTTCTTCAGCGTGCCGCTCGCCGCCGCCGTGATGCCCTTGCCCACGGCGGTCGATCCGGTGAAGGTCACCATGTCCACCTCCGGGTGGCTGGCCATGCGGGCGCCGACCGGCTGGCCATAGCCCAGCACGATGTTGACCACGCCCTTGGGCAGGCCCGCCTCCAGCAGCAATTCGCCCAGCATAACGGTGGAAGAGGGCGTCATCTCCGACGGCTTCACCACACAGGTGCAACCGGCGGCCAGCGCGAAGGGCAGTTTCTGCGACAGAATCCAGAAGGGGAAATTCCACGGCGTGATGATCGACACCACGCCGATCGGTTCCTTGACGACCACGCCCAGAATATCGGCGCCCAGCGTGTTGTGGCTGTCGCCGTGCAGGGTGCGGGCGAGGGAGGCCGCATAGCGCCAAAGGTCGGCGGCCCCCGAAACCTCGCCCAGCGACTGGCTGATCGGTTTGCCGGTTTCAAGGGTTTCCAGCAGGGCGATGCGCTCGACATTCGCCTCGATCAGATCGGCAACGCGGGTCAGGAAGGCGGCGCGGGTCTTGGCCGGGGCGCGGCTCCAGCCGCCCTCCTCGAACGCGGCACGGGCGGCGGCGATGGCGGCATCGGTGTCCGCCTCGGTCCCTTGGGCCGAGACCGAAACGGTGACGCCGTGTGAGGGCGAACGGCGGGGGAAAGTCTGCGCGCTGTCGCACCATTGGTTGCCGATCAGATGGCGGCCCCGGAAGGGCGCATCGGGAAGGGCGGTGCCGGTGGCGGCAAGAATGGTCAGGTCCAGCATCTTACTCCCCGGGGAATTCAGGTTTGCGTTTGGCGCGGAAGGCGGCGACGCCTTCGGCCCTGTCGGCGGTTGCGGCGGTCATGCCTGCGGCCAGCGCCTCGATCAGCGCGGGGGCATCTTCGCCTGCGCCGGCGTGGATCATGTATTTCGCCACCTCGGTCGCGCGGGGGCTGATGGTGGTCAGCCGGGCGGCGATGGCATCGGCGGCGGCGCGGGGGCTGTCCGAGATTTCCGCCACGAAGCCAAGGGCATGGGCGCGCTCCGCGCTCAGACGGCGGCCGAACAGGGCCATCTCCTTGACCACGGGTTCCGGCAGCAGGCGGCGCAGCCGCTGGGTGCCCGACCATCCGGGCACGATCCCCACCCCGGTTTCCGGCAGGGCCAGCGTTGCGGCAGGCGCCATCACCCGCAGATCGCAGGCGGCGGCCAGTTCCAGCCCGCCGCCAAAGCAATGCCCCTGCAAGACGGCAATCGTGGGCACCTGCAACCGCGCCAGCCGGTCAAACAGGCGGTGCCCGCCCCGCACCCAATCCCGGGCGAATTCGGCGGGCGACAGATCGCCCCATGCGGTAATGTCGGCGCCGGTGCAAAAGGCTTTCTCGCCCGCCGCACAGAGGATCACGGCGCGCAAGGTGCCGTCCTGCTCCAGCAGCTCAAGATGCCGCGCCAGATCGGCCAGCATCGCCAATGTCAGCGCGTTCAGCTTGGCGGGATTGTCGAGTTTCAACTCGGCAATCCCGCCGCTGACGGTCAGGTGAACCGCGCTCACAGCCGCAACCCCATCGGACCCTGCGACAAGAGCGACAGGGGCATGAGCCGGGCATCCTCGGCCAGCCGAACCCGGCCGCCGCTGGCCGCCACGATGTCGCGGGCGGGGTCGATGCCCGGCATCACCTCAACCGCGACAAGGCCGGCCTCGGTGGCGCGCATCACGCAGCGCTCTGTAATGTATAGCACATCCTGCCCTAGCGCGCGGCCACGGGCGCCGGAATAGGTCACATGTTCCACCGCGGGCACCATCTTGGTGAACTTGCCGGGCTTCACCACCGTCAGGCCGGTATCGCTCAACGCGATTTCCGCCCCCGCCTCGAACCAGCCGGAAAACACGATCCGCCGCGCCTGCGAGGTGATGTCAACGAAGCCGCCGCAACCCGCCGTGAGGTAGGGTTTCTTGCCCAGTTTCGAGACGTTGACATTGCCTTCCACATCCACCTCGAGAAAGGACAGGAAGGACACATCGAAGCCGCCGCCCTGAAAATAGGTGAATTGCTGGGGGGAGGGGACATAGGCATCGGCATTGCTGGCGCAGCCAAAGGCAAATCCGGTCAGGGGCATTCCGCCCACCGCGCCCTGTTCGATGGCCCAGGTCACCGCCTGCGCCTGTCCCTCTTCCAGCAGCACACGCGGCACCATGGCCGAGATGCCAAATCCAAGGTTCGCCGTCTGCCCCGCCCGCAATTCCATTGCGGCCCGGCGGGCGATGACCTTTTCCACCCCATGTTCGGCCAGCCGGAAACTGGCCCACGGCCGCATGACCTCGCCGGAAATCGCCGGATCATGGGGCGTTTCGGTGGTCTGTTTCTGATCGGGGTCCAGCACGATCAGGTCCACCAGATGGCCCGGCACCCGCACGTCATGGGGGCGCAGCGAACCGCGCGCCGTCATGCGTTTTACCTGCGCGATGACCAGCCCGCCATGGTTGCGGGTGGCAATCGCCTGATCCAGCCCGCCCAGATAGGCGCCCTCATGTTCATAGGTCAGGTTGCCATGCTCATCGGCGGTGGTGGCGCGCAGGACGCAGACATCGGGGGTGATATTGGGGAAATGCAGCCAGGTCTCGCCGCCGAACTCAACCCGGAAAACAATGGGTTGCGCGGCGCCCTTCGCGTTCATTGCGCAAGCCTCGCGCACCGGATCGACGAAGGTTTCAAGCCCGACCTTGGTCAGCACCCCCGGCTTGCGCGCGGCCACGTCGCGGTGCATGTCAAAGAGGATGCCCGAGGGCACGTTATAGGCCGGAATGCGGTCTTCGGTGACCATCTTCCAAATTTCCGGCATCGGCAGGTTCGACCCGCCCGAGGGGTAAGACCCGGCAATCACCCGGCCCAGAAGCCCGTCCAGCGCGATATGGTCGATGCCCTTGACGCCATACATATCCCCCGCCGCGATCGGGTGGATCGTGGTCAGCCCGCGCGGGGCGCCGGTCGCGCGGAACCGGGCACCCAGCGCCTCAAGCACCTTGTCCGGGCAGCCCAGGGCGGAAGAGGAGGACACGGTGACGACGGCACCATCGGCAATGCGGGCGGCCGCCTGCTCGGGGGTGACAAGCTTGCCCATCTCAGGCCCCCGAAACCGGCGACGACACCACGCTCTGCCGCGTGCCGGTCAAGGCCGCCGCCCGCACCGTCAGCGCCACCGCCAAGGACCGCAACCCGTCCCAGCCATCGGCCGCCGGACGGCCCTTGCCCGCAACGGCGGCCAGAAACTGTTCAATCCCGCGGACATAGAGGTTATGGGCCGGGAAGGGCACCACCTCGGCCCCCGCTGCCGTGACCAAAGTGATTTCGCCCAAGGGCCGCTGCGTCATCACGCCCCGCGCAAAGATTGACCCTTCGGTGCCATGCACCTCGATCCCCGAACCGGCGAAGGCATGGGTAAAGCTTTCATGGGCAAAGACCTGCACGCCCGAGGGCATCGACCAGACCGACATCACCGAATCCTCGACCCCCGCGCCAAGGCCCGAGGCGGCGGCCATTGCCACGATCTCTTCGGGGTCTTCATCCAGATGAAAACGCACGGTGTCGGCGTCATGCACGGTGATATCCGGGATCACGCCACCGCCCGCCGCAGGGTCATTGATCCGCCAGCCTTGCAGATGCGGCGGCAGCATCACCGCATGATGCACCCGCATCGACAGCACCCGCCCGATCCGGCCTGCGCGGATCAGCTCGCGGATGGTCAGATGGCTGCCCGCATTGCGCAGATGGTGATTGGTGGCAAAGACCACGCCCGCCGCCGCGGCCGCCTCGACCATCCCTTCGGCATCCGCGAGCGTCAGGGCCAGCGGCTTTTCGCACAAGACATGCTTGCCCGCCGCAATGGCCGCCAGCGCCTGTGCGCGGTGCTTGTCATTCGTGGACGAGATATAGACCGCGCCGATGGCCGGATCGGCCAGCATGGCGCCCAGATCGCTGCCATGGCCAGCGATGCCATGGGCCTGCGCATAGGTCGCCGCATGGGCCGGATTGCCCGAGACGACATGCGCCACCACCCCGCCCGTGGCCCGGATCGCACCGATCATATGTTCGGCGGCAATCGTGCTGGCCCCGATCAGGCCCCATTGCAGGGAACCGTGCTGTGGCTGGGTCATCTGGCTCTCCTGAGTCATATGGAACGTTCCAATCTAATAATCGGAACGTTCCAATTTCGTCAAGCACGTTTTTCAACCCGGCGGGTCCGGCTGGATATATCGGCGTGCTTTGTCTGGTCCTAAACAAGCGCGGCGCGATCCGTGATGATGGCGCCAGAGGCAGGAGGCGGCGCAGAGGGTGCCGCCCGGTCCGCATGAATGAGGTTCGGCCATGGAAGGCTATGCATCCGTCAACGACATCAGCGAAGTCGTCGCCGCCGACAAGAAACACGTCTGGCACCACCTGATCAACCATCGCATGTTCGAAACTGTCGATCCCCGCGTGATCGTCGAGGGCAAGGGCCTGCGCGTCTGGGATGCCAAGGGCAAGGAATATATCGACGCGGTTTCCGGCGCGGTCTGGACCGTCAACGTCGGCTATGGCCGCGAGAGCATCGCCAATGTGGTGCGCGACCAGTTGATCAAGATGAACTATTTCGCCGGGGTTGGCGGCTCGATCCCCGGTGCGCTCTTCGCCGAAAAGCTGATTTCCAAGATGCCGGGGATGAGCCGGGTCTATTATTCCAACTCGGGTTCGGAAGCGAACGAGAAGGTCTACAAGATGGTGCGTCAGATCTCGCACCGTCACCACAAGGGCAAGAAGTGGAAGATCCTGTATCGCGAGCGGGACTACCACGGCACCACCATCGGCGCGCTGGCGACCTCCGGTCAGGCGGAACGGGCGGCGATGTATGGGCCTTACCCGGATGGCTTCGTGATGGTGCCGCACTGCCTTGAGTATCGCAAGCAGTGGGATGTCGAGAATTACGGCGAGCGAGCAGCGGATGCCATCGAAGAGGTGATCCTGCGCGAAGGCCCCGATACCGTCGGCGCCATCGTGCTTGAGCCGGTGACGGCGGGCGGCGGCGTGATCGTTCCGCCGGTCGGCTATTGGGAGCGGGTTCAGGAAATCTGCAAGAAATACAACATCCTCTTGCACATTGATGAAGTGGTTTGTGGCGTGGGCCGCACCGGCACCTGGTTCGGCTATCAGCATTACGGCATCCAGCCGGATTTCGTGACCATGGCCAAGGGCGTTGCCTCGGGCTATGCCGCTATCTCCTGCACGGTCACCACCGAAGCGGTGTTCGACCTGTTCAAGGATGACGCCGATCCGATGAGCTATTTCCGCGACATCTCGACCTTCGGTGGCTGCACCTCGGGTCCGGCGGCGGCGCTGGAAAACATGCGGATCATCGAGGATGAGAATCTGCTCGACAACACCCTGCGTATGGGTGACCGGGTGGTGTCGAACCTCAACGCGCTGATGGAAAAGCATAAGGTCATCGGCGATGTGCGCGGCAAGGGCCTGTTCTGCGGTGCCGAACTGGTGGCCGACCGCCAGACGCGCGAGCCGATGGACGAAAAGAAGGTGGCGCAGGTGGTCTCCGAGTGCAACGCGCAGGGCGTGATCATCGGCATGACCAACCGCAGCTTGCCGGGGCTGAACAACACGCTCTGCCTGTCGCCGGCGCTGATCTGCACGCCGGATGATGTGGACCAGATCACCGGGGCGATCGACGTGGCGCTGACCCGCGTCTTTGGCTGAAACCTGTGCGGTTCTGAAAACGGGGGCGCCTGCGGTTGCGGGCGCCCTTTGTCATGCGGGGGTCTGGCGGAACCCCCGGGGCGCTGCCCCGGACCCAGGGATATTTGAGCCAAGATGAAATCCATTGACCTTTGCGCGGCGCAGCGCACTGATAGGTCCAGAAATCCAAGCCGATGGTGCCAGAATGACGATCCCCGCCGAAGCCTTCGTGCTGCCCCCTGCCGGGCGGGGATCTTTGCAGCAGCGCATCCGGCAGATGGTCACCGAGGGGATTCTGGCGGGCCGCTTCCGTTCGGGGCAGCGGATGCCATCGTCGCGCGGGCTGGCGGCACATCTGGGGATCAGCCGGATCACCGTCACCCTGTCTTATGCCGAGCTGGTGAGTTCGGATTACCTGACGGCCCGGGGACGGTCGGGCTATTTCGTGTCCGAGAATGCACCCCGCGCGCCGGACATGCCCGCCCGGGGGCCGCGCGCCGAAAGCCCGGATTTCGCCCGGCTGATGGCGGGACGGACCCTTGGCGCGGCGCAAGTGGAGCGGCCTGCGGATTGGGAAAGCTATGCCTATTCCTTCATCTATGGGCAGGCGGACCCGACGCTGTTCGACCATCAGAACTGGCGGCTTTGCGCGGTGCGGGCGCTGGGGCGGCGCGATTTCGGCGCGCTGACGCAGGACTACTATGACCGCGACGACCCCTTGCTGATCGAGCATGTGCTGCGCTCGATCCTGCCGCGCCGCGGGATTGCCGCGGAGCCGGAGGAGGTGCTGCTGACGCTGGGGGCGCAGAATGCGCTCTGGATCGCGGCGCAGGTGCTGCTTGGCCCCGGGCGGCGGGCGGCGGTGGAGAACCCCGGCTATTCCGGGCAGCGCGGCGTTCTGGTCTCGACCGGGACCGAGGTTCTGCCGGTGGATGTCGATGCCGATGGCCTGCCGCCCGAGGCCATTCCGCCGGGGGTGGATGTGGTTTTCACCACGGCCAGCCACCAATGCCCGACCAATGCCACCATGCCGCTGGAGCGGCGGCTGGCGCTGCTCGAGGCGGCGGGGCGCGAGGGGTTTGTCATTGTCGAGGATGATTACGAATTCGAGATGTCCTTTCTGAAACCCGTCTCGCCTGCGCTGAAATCGCTCGATAGCGAGGGGCGGGTGGTCTATGCCGGGTCGTTCTCGAAGAGTGTGTTTCCGGGGATGCGGCTGGGCTATCTGGTGGGGCCGGCCAGTTTCATCCGGGCGGCGCGGGCGCTGCGGCTGTCGATGCTGCGCCATCCGCCGGGCCATATCCAACGCACGATCGCCTATTTCCTGTCGCTTGGCCATTATGATGCGCTAATCAACCGGATGCGGGTGGCCTATCGGCGGCGGCGGCAGGTGATGGAAGAGGCGATCCGCGACAACGGGCTGATGGTGGCGGGGCAAGGCGGCTTTGGCGGCTCCAGCTTCTGGATGCGGGCGCCCGATGGCTGCGACACCGAGGTTCTGGCCGAACGGCTGCGCGCCGAGGGCGTGCTGATCGAGCCGGGGCGGGCGTTTTTCGACCCCGCCCGGGCGCCGCGCAATTTCTACCGGCTGGCCTATTCCTCCTCCCCGCCGGTGCGCATTCCCGAAGGCATCGCCCGGATTGCCAAGGCGATCCGCATGGGGGCGGGCTAGGGGCGAAAACTGGCCTTACAGGGCCGTGGGCACTGGCCCTAAGGCGGGCCGGGGCAGAGGGCTATCAATCTTGCAGAACCGCCAACCCGCGAGGAGACCGCCATGAAAATGACCACCGAGGAAGCCTTTGTCAAAGTGCTGCAGATGCATGGCATCGAACATGCCTTTGGGATCATCGGTTCGGCCTTCATGCCGATTTCCGACCTGTTTCCCAAGGCGGGGATCACCTTCTGGGACTGCGCCCATGAAGGTTCGGGCGGGATGATGGCGGATGGTTTTACCCGCGCCAGCGGCAAGATGAGCATGATGATCGCGCAGAACGGCCCCGGCATCACCAATTTCGTGACGGCGGTGAAGACGGCTTACTGGAACCACACGCCCTTGCTGCTGGTCACGCCGCAGGCGGCGAACAAGACCATCGGGCAGGGCGGCTTTCAGGAAGTCGAGCAGATGGCGCTGTTCAAGGATATGGTCTGCTATCAGGAAGAGGTGCGCGACCCCTCGCGCGTGGCCGAGGTGCTGAACCGGGTGATTAGCCAGGCGCGGCGGCAATCGGCCCCGGCGCAGATCAACTTCCCGCGGGATTTCTTCACCCAGGTCATCGACATCGACCTGCCGGTGACCGTCGAATTCGAGCGTCCGGCGGGCGGCGCGGCGGCGATTGCGGCGGCGGCAGACCTCTTGTCGCAGGCGAAATTCCCGGTGATCCTGAACGGCGCGGGCGTGGTGCTGGGCGGGGCGATCCCGGCGAGCATGGCGCTGGCCGAGCGGCTGGATGCGCCGGTCTGTGTGGGATATCAGCACAATGATGCCTTCCCGGGCTCGCATCCGCTGTTTGCCGGGCCCTTGGGCTATAACGGGTCCAAGGCGGCAATGGAGTTGATTTCGCAGGCCGATGTGGTATTCTGTTTGGGTACCCGGCTGAACCCGTTTTCAACACTCCCCGGATACGCGCTGGACTATTGGCCGAAGACGGCCAAAATCATCCAAGTTGACATCAACCCGGATCGGATCGGGCTGACGAAGAAGGTCACGGTTGGCATTGTCGGCGACGCGAAAAAGGTCGCCGAGGCGGTTTTGGCGCGTTTGGCCTCTACCGCAGGTGACCATGCGCGCAGCGAACGCAAGGCCCTGATTGCGCAGACCAAATCCGCCTGGGCGCAGCAGCTTTCCTCGATGGATCACGAACAGGACGATCCCGGCACCTCGTGGAATCAGCGTGCCCGCGACGCCAAGCCGGACTGGATGAGCCCGCGCATGGCGTGGCGCGCGATTCAATCGGCCCTGCCGCGTGAGGCGATCATTTCCAGCGACATCGGCAACAACTGTGCGATCGGCAATGCCTATCCCAGCTTTGAGGCCGGGCGGAAATATCTGGCGCCGGGGCTGTTCGGGCCCTGCGGCTATGGCCTGCCCTCGATCGTCGGCGCCAAGATTGCCTGCCCGGACGTGCCGGTGGTGGGCTTCTCGGGCGACGGGGCCTTTGGCATCGCGGTGACGGAACTGACCGCGATTGGCCGCCCGGAATGGCCGGCGGTGACGATGGTGGTGTTCCGCAACTACCAATGGGGTGCTGAAAAGCGCAACTCGACGCTGTGGTATGACGACAATTTCGTCGGCACCGAACTGGACACCCAGGTGTCCTATGCCGGGATTGCCCGGGCTTGCGGGTTGCAGGGGGTGCAAGCCTATACGATGGACGAATTGCGCGCGGCGCTGACGCAGGCGGTTGCCGATCAGATGGCCGGAAAGACCACGCTGATCGAGGCGATGATCAATCAGGAACTGGGCGAGCCGTTCCGCCGTGACGCGATGAAAAAGCCGGTGGCGGTGGCGGGGATTTCCAAAGCCGACATGCGGCCGCAGGCATGACCCTGCCCTTTGACATGGGGCCGGGGGCCGCCGCCTTCATGGCGTTGGCCATCCTTGGCTCGGCCTTCGTGCGGGGCTATTCCGGTTTCGGCTTTTCGGCGCTGGTGATTGCCGCTTCGGGGATTGTCACCAACCCGCTGCATTTCGTGGCGGTGGTGGTGATCTGCGAAACGGTGATGAGCCTGCAATCCTGGCGCGGCGTCTGGCGCGATGTGGATTGGCGCCGGGTGGTGCCCCTGATGATCGGCGCGGCGGTGGGGCTGCCCCTGGGCCTTTGGGCGCTGACGGCGATTTCCGAGAATGCGGCGCGGGCGGTGATCTCGGGTTATGTGCTGATCATGTGCGGCGTGCTGATGGTCGGCTGGCGGATGCAGCGGCAGGCGGGGCTGCCGGGCAATCTGGCGGCGGGGGTGGTGTCGGGTCTGGCCAATGCGCCGGGGATGGGGGGGCTGCCTGTGGTGGCCTTTTTCGCGACACAGGCGGTGCCTGCGACGGTGTTCCGGGCAACGCTGGTGGCCTATTTCCCGCTCTTGGACCTCTATTCGGCACCGCTTTACTGGTATTCCGGGCTGGTCAGCATGGATACGCTTTGGGCTTCGCTTCTGACGCTGCCGATGGTGTTCTTGGGCAACTGGCTGGGCGGACGGCATTTCCTGAACACCGATCCGCAGGATTTCCGTAAGTTTGCCATTGGCTTGCTGGCGTTTCTGGCCACGGTGGGCCTGCTGAAATCGGTGCTGTAGATGCTGTTGGTCGTCAATGCCGGGTCATCCTCGATAAAGCTGGCGGTGTTCGATGCTGCGCTGGTGCAGGTGGCCTGGGCGCGGGTGACCGAGATCGGGGCTGCCGCGCTGCTGGAGGGGGCCGGGCAGCGCGAGACGCGGGCGCTGCCCGACCATACCGTGGCGATGGCGGCGGCGCTTGAGGTGTTGGGCCTGCCACTCTCGGCGCTGCGGGGGGCGGCGCATCGGGTGGTGCATGGCGGCGCCGCATTGGTGGCGCCCTGCCGTATCACCCCGGCGGTCGAGGCGGCGATTGCCGACTGCATTCCGCTGGCGCCCCTGCACAATCCGGCGAACCTGACCGGCATCCGCGCGGTGACGGCCCTTGCGCCCGACCTGCCGCAATACGCCAGTTTCGACACCGCCTTTCACGCCTCCAACCCCGAACTGGCCACCGCCTATGCCCTGCCTGCGGCCGAGCGGGCGCGCGGAATCCGCCGCTATGGCTTTCATGGGTTGAGCTATGCTGCGCTGGTCAACCATCTGGGGCCGCTGGCAAAGGGGCGGCTGCTGGCCTGCCATCTGGGCAATGGCGCCTCGCTTTGTGCAATCCGCGATGGCGTTTCGCTGGCCACCACCATGGGCTATTCGCCCTTGGACGGTCTGACCATGGGCACGCGCACCGGCAGCATTGACGGCAACGCGGTGCTGCGGCTGGCGGAACTGCACGGGATCGACGGCGCGGCGCGCATCCTGAACCGGGAAAGCGGGCTCTTGGCGCTGGGTGGCGCGTCCGACATGCGGGCGCTGCGGGCGGCGGGGGCCGATTTCGCACTCGACCATTTCGCCTATTGGGCGGTGCGCCATGCCGGCAGCATGGTGGCCGCGATGGGCGGCCTTGATGCCATCGCCTTCACCGGCGGCATTGGTGAGCATGACGCCGCCATGCGCGCCGCCATCGTGCAGGGTCTGGGTTTTCTGGGCGCCGCACTCGACCCTGATGCAAATGCGGCCCATGCCAAAGACTTGACGGCGCCGGGTGCCCGTGTCGCAATCTGGACAGTGCCCGCCGAAGAGGAACGCCAGATTGCCCGTGAAGCCATGGGCCTGATCGCCCGCAAGGAATCTGCATGAGCCAGCCGCAGTTGAACCTGTCGCCCGCCGTCTCGGATGAAATCCGCAAGACCACCTGCTACATGTGCGCCTGCCGCTGCGGCATCAACGTGCATCTGAAGTCTGGAAAAGTCAGCTACATCGAGGGCAACCGCGACCATCCGGTGAACAAGGGGGTTCTGTGCGCCAAGGGGGCGAGCGGGATCATGCAGGTCACGGCGCCCAGCCGCCTGCGCGCGCCGCTGCGGCGGGTCGGCCCGCGCGGCTCGGGTGCGTTCGAGGAAATCTCGTGGGAAGAGGCGCTGCAAACCGCCGTAGGCTGGCTGAAACCCCTGCGTGAGACGGCGCCGGAAAAGCTGGCCTTCTTCACCGGCCGCGACCAAAGCCAGAGCTTCACCGGCTGGTGGGCGCAGGCATTCGGCACGCCGAATTACGCGGCGCATGGCGGGTTCTGCTCGGTCAACATGGCGGCGGGGGGTATTTACACCATCGGCGGCGCCTTCTGGGAGTTCGGCCAGCCCGATTGGGAGCGTACCAAGCTGTTTGTGATGTTCGGTGTCGCCGAAGACCATGACAGCAATCCGATCAAGATCGGTCTGGGCAAGCTGAAGGCGCGCGGGGCGCGGGTGATCGGGGTGAACCCGATCCGCTCGGGCTATAATGCGGTGGCTGACGATTGGTATGGCATCACGCCGGGCACCGACGGCTTGCTGATCCTGTCGCTGATCCATTGCCTGTTCGAGGCGGGCAAGATCGACCTTGAGTATCTGGCACGCTGGACCAATGCGCCTTTGCTGGTCAACGAAACCGAAGGCCCCGAAAAGGGCCTGATCCTTAAGAACGCCGAAAGCCAGCCCTTCGTGATCGACCGCCGCACCGGCGCCCCCGCGCCTTGGGACGGCAAGGGGGTGCAGCCCGATCTGGGCGCCACATGGCAAGGTCACCGCACGGTGTTCCAGCATATGGCGGAGCGGTATCTTGCGCCCGAATATGCGCCCGAGGCGGTGGCGGACCGCTGCGGCATTCCGGCGGCGCGCATTCGCGGCCTTGCGGCGGAACTGGCCCGCGTGGCCTTTGATCAGGCGATCGAACTGCCCATCGCCTGGACCGATTTTCGCGGCGATGCCCATACTTCGATGCCGGGCCGTCCGGTGTCCTTCCACGCCATGCGCGGGATTTCGGCGCATTCCAACGGCTTTCAGACCGCCCGCGCCCTGCATCTGTTGCAGATCGTGCTGGGCACGGTCGAGGTGCCGGGCGGTTACCGCTTCAAGCCGCCATACCCCAAGCCGGTCGAAGCCCATCCGACGCCGCATTTCGGCGTGGTGCCGGGCAAGGCGCTGAACGGCCCGCATCTGGGCTATGTGCGCGGGCCGGAGCAACTGGCGCTGAACGCGGATGGCAGCGCGGTGCGGATCGACAAGGGCTTCACCTGGGAAAATCCCTTCTCGGCCCATGGCATGATGCACATGCTGATCCCCAATGCCCATGCGGGCGACCCTTACCGCATCGACACGATGTTCCTCTACATGGCCAACATGGCGTGGAACTCGTCGATGAACACGGCGAAGGTGATGGAGATGCTGACCGACAAGGGCGAAGACGGCGAATATGTCATCCCCCGCATCATCTATTCCGACGCCTATGCCTCCGAGATGGTGGCCTATGCCGACCTGATCCTGCCCGACACCACCTATCTGGAGCGGCATGACTGCATTTCCCTGCTGGACCGGCCCATCAGTGAACCCGATGCCGCAGGCGACAGCATCCGCTGGCCGGTGGTGGAACCCGACCGCCCCGGACATGCAGGGGTGCGCGGTTTTCAGTCGGTGCTGCTGGACCTTGGGGCGCGGCTGGGCCTTGCGCCGATGGTGAAAGAGGATGGCACGCCCCGTTACGCCGATTATGCCGATTACATCGTCAACCACATCCGCCGCCCCGGTGTCGGCCCGCTGATCGGCTTTCGCGGCGATGGCACGCAAGAGGGGCGCGGGCCGGCAAACCCCGATCAGATGGCGGCCTATATGGCCAATGGCGGCTTTTATCAGGCGCATGTGCCCGAAGAGGCCAGTTTCTACAAACCCTGGAATGCCGGCTATCAGGATTGGGCGGTGGCCACGAGTTTCTATGAAAGCCCGCAGCCCTATCTCTTCTCGATCTGGTCCGAGCCGATGCGCAAGTTTCAGCTTGCCGCCGAGGGTCATGGCGCCATCCAGCCACCGGACGCCCTGCGCGCGCGCCTGCAACAGGCGATGGACCCGTTGCCGCGCTGGTATCCGCCCTTTGGCGATGCCGGGGCTGAGGGGTTCCCGGTTCACGCGCTGACGCAGCGTCCGATGGACATGTATCACTCCTGGGGCAGCCAGAACGCCTGGCTGCGGCAGATCCGGGGCAGGAATTTCCTCTATCTGCCGACCAAGATCTGGGAGGGGCAGGGGTTTCAGGACGGCGATTATGCCCGCGTCACCTCGCCCAACGGGGAAATCACCGTGCCGGTGGCCCATATGGCGGCGCTGAACGAAAACACCATCTGGACCTGGAATGCCATCGGCAAGCGCAAGGGCGCTTGGGCGCTGGACGAGGGCGCGCCCGAGGCGAAGGAGGGGTTCCTGCTGAACCATCTGATTTCCGAACTGCTGCCGGAACAGGCCGATGGCCAACGCTGGAGCAATTCCGATCCCGTCACCGGGCAGGCGGCTTGGTTCGACCTGCGGGTGACGGTGGAGCGGGTCGGGCCGCGCGACCATGCGGAACCGGCCTTTCCGGCCATTCCGCGGGTGGTGGCCAAAGGGGAGGGCCGGGCGTGATCCAATTTTCTTCGAAGAAAATTGCAAATTCCTTCGAAGGAATTTGGCGCGCCCGAACGGGCGCCGGCGGTGTTTTTGAAAACTCCGCGCCGCACCATCGGAGGGCCCGCGCATGACGATGCTGCCCGGACCGACCCCGAAAAAGCTTGGCCTCGCCATCGACCTTGACACCTGCGTCGGCTGTCAGGCTTGTGTGACCGCCTGCAAGGGCTGGAACGATCAGGGCTATGGTGCGCCCCTTTCGGACCAGAACCCCTATGGCGCCGATCCGTCCGGCACCTTCCTCAACCGGGTTCACAGCTATGAGGTGCAGCCTGCGGATGCCCCGGCGCAACTGGTGAACTTTCCCCGGTCCTGCCTGCATTGCGAGGCGGCGCCCTGCGTCACCGTCTGCCCGACCGGCGCGAGCTACAAGCGGGCCGAGGATGGCATTGTTCTGGTGAACGAGGATGCCTGCATTGGCTGTGGCCTGTGCGCCTGGGCCTGCCCCTATGGTGCGCGCGAACTCGACCCCGCGGCGGGGGTGATGAAGAAATGCACCCTCTGCGTGGACCGCATCTATAACGATAACCTGCCGGAAGAAGACCGCGAGCCTGCTTGCGTGCGCACCTGCCCCACCAATGCCCGCCATTTCGGCGATTTCGCCGACCCTGACAGCAAGGTCAGCCGTCTCGCGGCCGAGCGGGGCGGCTTTGCCCTGATGCCCGATCTGGGCACCAAGCCGGTCAACCGCTATCTGCCGCCGCGCCGCAAGGGCGCCGCCGAGGCCAGCCCGCTGGCGCCGCTTCTGGACATCAAGGCGACGGGGCTTGCCGGATGGCTGGACCGTGTGTTGGGGAAGATCTGATGCATCCGGCACCCTCCGTCATTGTCTTTACCGTGCTGTCGGGCCTTGGTTTCGGTTTTCTGGCCTTTCTGGGCCTTGGCGCGCTGCCGGGGCACGGGCCCTGGCATTTCGCGCTTTGGGTGCTGGGCTATGCGCTGGCGGTGGGCGGGCTTCTGGCCTCGACCTTCCATCTTGGCAATCCGCAGCGGGCCTGGCGGGCCTTCAGCCAGTGGCGCACAAGCTGGCTGAGCCGTGAGGGCTGTGCGGCGGTTGCCACGCTGATCCTGCTGGCGCCGGTGGCGCTGGGCGATCTTCTGCCTTTGGGCGATCTGCGGCTGCTGGGCCTGCTGGGGGCGGCGATGTCTCTGGTCACCATCTTCACCACCTCGATGATCTATGCGCAGTTGAAAACCGTGCCGCGCTGGAACCATCCGGTCACCCCGCTTCTGTTTCTCAGCTATGCCATCGCCGGAGGTTCGATCCTGTCGGGCGAGGGGCGGATTGCCGTGGTGGCCTGCCTCATCCTGTTTCTGGTGCTGGCGGCAAGCTGGCGGATCGGCGACCGCCGCTTTGCCGAGGTGGGGCAGAGCATCGGCAGCGCCACCGGGTTTGGCGATCTGGGCAAGGTGCGGGTGTTCGAGCGGGGGCACACGGCGGGCAATTACCTCTTGCACGAGATGATGTTTGTCGTCGGCCGCAAACATGCCGACCGGCTGCGGATCATCGCGCTGGCTTTTTCGACGCTGGTTCCGGCGGCGCTGGTGGTGTTGGGCGGGCCGCATTGGCCGGTGGTGGCGCTGGCCACGCTGTGCCACATTCTGGGGGCGCTGGCGCAGCGCTGGCTGTTCTTCGCGCAGGCCGAGCATGTGGTCGGGCTGTATTACGGGATGCGTTAGGGCATGGAACGGATCGAAGACCGCGTGCGCCGCCTGCCGCTCTGGCAGGGTGAGGTGACAATCGCGCCGCTGGGCGGCGGCATGACCAATGTCAACCTTCTGGTCTCTGACGGCACCCGCCGCGCGGTGGTGCGGATCGGCGACGATATTCCGGTGCATCAGGTGATGCGCTTCAACGAACTGGCCGCCAGCCGGGCCGCCCATGCGGCAGGCATCTCGCCGCAGGTGCTGTATCACGAGCCGGGGGTGCTGGTGATCGACTTTGTCGAAGGCCGCACCCTGACCGCCGAAGACCTGCGCCAGCCCGATCAGCTTGCCGAGGCGCTGGCCCTGTTGTCGCGCGCCCACCGCGAGATGCCGCACCATCTGCGGGGGCCTGCGCTGGCCTTTTGGGTGTTCCATGTGGTGCGCGACTATGCCGCCACCCTGCGCGACGGGCAAAGCCCGCATCTGGCCGCGCTGCCCGCCCTGATGGAGGAGGCGGTGGTGCTTGAGGCGGCGGTGGGGCCGATCACGCTGACCTTCTGCCACAACGACCTTTTGCCGGGCAATTTCCTGCATGACGGCGCGCGGATGTGGCTGATCGACTGGGATTATGCCGGCTTTGGTTCGGCCCATTTCGATCTGGGCGGGCTTGCGGCCAATGCCGGGCTGGACCCGGCGCAGGAACGCTGGATGCTGGAGCGGTATTTCGCGGCACCCGTAACCGCCGACCTCTGGCGGCGGCATCTGGCGATGAAGGCGGCGGCGGCGCTGCGCGAAATGCTGTGGAGCATGGTGTCGGAACTGCATTCCGGCCTCGATTTCGACTTTGCCGCCTATACCGCGACGACCACCGCCAATTGGCAGGCGGCTCTGGCCGCCTTTCGCGAGGTTTGACGGGACAGGCGGCCCGGCCCGTGCGAAAAGGCGTTGAGGAATCTGCGGGCCTGCGCTACTGCCCGCCCTCCGCTTCGGGCTGCAAAGGATCGCCGCCATGACGACCACCGACACCCGCCTGATCCGCCTTGCCATCGGCAGTCTGTTCGTCGGCCTTTTCGTGCTGGGCCTCAAGGCGCTGGCGTGGAAGATGACCGGCTCGGTCGCGCTGCTGTCGGATGCGCTGGAAAGTCTGGTGAACGTGGCCACGGCGATTGCCGCGCTGGTGGCCATCCGCATTGCCGCCCGCCCGGCGGATGCCAACCACCCCTACGGCCACCACAAGGCCGAGTTCTTCAGCGCGATTCTGGAAGGGGTGATGATCATCCTTGCCGCTCTGGCGATCCTGCACAGCGCCTGGGGCGCGATGCAGGCGCCCAAGGCGCTGGAGGCGCCGCTTGAGGGGCTTCTGGTCAACGGTCTGGCCAGTGTGATCAACGCCGGCTGGTGCTGGGTGCTGATCCATCAGGGGCGGCGCCTGCGCTCGCCCGCGCTGGTGGCGGATGGCAAGCATCTGTTGTCGGATGTGGTCTCGTCCGTTGGCGTGACCTTTGGTGTCGGCGTGGCGATTGTGTCGGGCTGGCCGATCCTTGATCCGCTGATGGCGGCGCTGGTGGCGGTGAACATCCTGTGGTCCGGCTGGAAGGTGATGTCGGCCTCGATGAGCGGCCTTCTGGACGAAGCCGTGCCCGATGACGTGATGGCCCGCCTGCGCGAAACCATCGCGCGCGAAGCCGAAGGCGCGGTCGAGGCGCATGACCTGCGCACCCGCCATGCCGGACGCGCGACCTTTATCGAGTTCCATCTGGTGGTGCCGGGCGATCTGAGCGTGCGTGACGCACATGACCTGTGCGACCGGGTCGAGGCCGGGCTGAAGGCGGTGGTGCCCGATTGTCTGGTCACCATCCATGTCGAGCCGGAACACAAGGCCAAGCACAGCGGCGTTCTGGTTCTGTAAAGCCCCGACAGCGGGCGGGCGTCAGAAGTCGAGATCATCGGCATCGTCCTCGTCCGGCGGGGCGATGCTTTCGGGTCTGTCGTGCTGGGCGCGGTAATCGGCCAGCGTCCGGCCCGGCTCTTGCGGAAAGGTTTCGCCGGTGGGGGTGACCGACAGGATGCGGTCGATGCGAAAGGCGCGAAAGCCGCGCTGTGCCTCGCACCAGGCGGCGAGCGACCACACCTTGCCCCAGAATTCCAGCGCCAGCGGGCGGATGTCGCGGTGGCTTTCGGCACCCTGCGGGTCGATATAGCTGATGGCCAGCCGCTCTGCCTTGCGGATCGCGGCACGGATCATCGGCAGATGCGCCGCCGCGCGCCGCGCCTGCGCGCCGGTATAGGTGAACAGCGCGTCCGGTTCGGGGCCTTGCTGCGGGGCAGGGGCCACGGCGCCGATCTTGGCCGCCAGCATCCGCGCCGCCCGGGCCAGCACCGGATCGTCCCCCTCGGCCACCAGCCGCACGCCCTGGCGCAGCGCCTCCATCTCACCGGCGTTCAGCATCAGCGGCGGCAGGGTGATCGGCGCGCGCAGGATATAGCCCACCCCCCGCTCCCCCTCTATCGGTAGACCCGAGGCCATCAGCGTGGCCATGTCGCGCCAGAGTGTGCGGGTCGAAACCCCAAGCCGTTCGGCCATGTCGCCGGCGCGGTGCAGCCGCCCGTCGCGCAGGATCTGGATCACGTCGAACAGGCGGTCGGTGCGTCGCATGGGCCAAGGCTGGCGCCGCGCGCCGCCAGCGTCAAGGGCAACTGACAAATTACTGTCAGTTTTGCCGCCTGCCGCTGTGGATTGGGGCTACCCCCCGCCGGGGCGCGGGCCTAGCCTTGGGCAAATTCAACACCAAGCCGCGGGATGCGGCCTTATGGAGTGCGAAACATGCTCAACAATATCGGTCTTCCGGGTCTTCTCCTTATCGCCGTCGTGGTGCTGGTCCTGTTCGGCAAGGGCAAGGTCTCATCCCTGATGGGCGAAGTGGGCAAGGGCATCACCGCCTTCAAGAAGGGCGTGTCCGACGGCACCAAGGAAATCGAAACCGCCAATGCCGACGCCGCCCGCGACGTGACCCCGGCCGAGAAAGACAAGGTCTGAGACCGCAGGACGAACAGCGGCGGAGGGCCCCGTGGAACTAGGTATGTCCGAGCTTCTGGTCATCGGGATCGTGGCGCTTGTCGTCATCGGCCCGCGCGACCTGCCCGAGATGTTTCGCCAGCTTGGCCGCCTGACCGCCAAGCTGCGCGCCATGTCGCGCGAATTCAGCCGCGCCATGGAACAGGCGGCGAACGAGGCCGGGGTCAAGGATGTGGCCAAGGATCTGAACGCCATCGCCAATCCCAAGGCCATGGGGTTGAATGCCGTCAAGGATGCGGTGGACAAGTTCGAGAAATGGGATCCGATCAAGAACGCCGCCAAGCCGACGGTGGCGCCTGCTTCGGGCACCATCAAGGGGCCGGTCCTGCCCGAAGGCTCGATCCCGCCCAGCCCGCCGCCGGTTGCTGCGGCACCCGCCGCCGTGGCCGAGGTGCCCTCCGCCGCAGTTGGGGCCGAGACACAGGCGCTTTATGACCGCAAGGCGGCGCGCAAGGCGATCCTTGAGGAAAGCACCGCCAAGCTGAAGGCGCTGGATGCCGCCGATGCGGCTGCCGCCGCCCCGGTCAAGCCTGCCCGCCGCAAGAAGCCCGCGATTGCCCCAGCGGAGGCCGAGGTTCCGGCGCCCGCCGCCAAGCCTGCCCGCAAGAAGAAGGCCGCCGAGCAATGAGCAAGTCCGACGACATCGACGCCAGCGCCGCGCCGCTGATCGAGCATCTGATCGAGCTGCGCAACCGGCTGATCTGGGCCGTGGTCGCCTATATCGTGGGCATCTGCGTGGCCTTCGTGGTGGCCGAACCGATCCTCGACTTCATGTTGCAGCCGATCGAAGAGGCGATGCGCGGCCTCGGCAACCCCAATCCGGTGATGCAATATACCGCCCCGCAAGAGTATTTCTTTACCCTCGTGCGGATTTCCATGGTGGGCGGTTTCGCGTTGGCTTTCCCGGTGATCGGCTATCAGCTTTGGCGGTTCATCGCGCCGGGGCTCTACAAATCCGAAAAATCGGCCTTCCTGCCCTTTCTGATTGCCTCGCCGCTGTTGTTCATCGCCGGGGCGGCGTTTTCGCAATACATCGTCACACCGATGGCGATGACCTTCTTTCTGGGCTTTGCCGATGCCACCTCGATCCTGTCGGCGCTGGTGCCCGATCTGGGCGAAGGGTCTGCCCTGCCTGCGGCCAGCCACAAGGGCATAGAGTTCGTCTTCCAAGGCAAGGTGAACGAGACGCTGGACATCTCGCTCAAGCTGATCGTGGCCTTCGGGATGTGCTTCCAGCTTCCGGTGCTGCTGACGCTGATGGGCAAGGCGGGGCTGGTGTCGTCCAAGGGGCTGGCCGCGACCCGGCGTTATGCCATCGTGATCATCCTGATCGTGGCCGCCATCGTGACCCCGCCCGATTTCATGAGCCAGCTCATCCTCTTCGCCGCCGTCTATCCCTTGTATGAAATCTCGATCTTCCTGATCCGGCGCATCGAGAAAAAGCGCGAGGCGGAACTGCGGGCCGAGGGCCTTTGGGACGAAGACGACGAAACCGGCGAGGACACCCCCAAGGCATGACTGACGCGCTGACCCGTATCGCCGAGGCGCTGGAGCGGCTGGCTCCGGCGCCCGCCCCGGCCCCCGACTTCACCGCCGAAGCCTTTGCCTGGCACACCGCCCCCGACCGGCTTGAGCCCGTGGCGCGGGTGAGCCGGGTGGATATCGGCCTCTTGGTGGGGGTGGACCGGGCGCGTGAGACGCTTTTGGAAAACACCCGCCATTTCGCCGCTGGGCTGCCGGCCAACAACGCGCTCCTCTGGGGCGCGCGGGGCATGGGGAAATCTTCGCTGGTCAAGGCGGTTCATGCCGCCGTGCGGGCCGAGGGGTTTGACCTGAAGGTGGTGGAACTGGCGCGCGACGATCTGCCTTCGGTGCAGCGCCTGCTGGCGCATCTGCGCGCCGCGCCGCACAGGTTCCTTCTGTTCTGCGATGACCTGTCTTTCAGCCATGATGACCAGCATTACAAAAGCCTCAAGGCGGTGCTGGATGGCGGCATTGCCGGGCGGCCCGAGAATGTGCTGCTTTACGCCACCTCGAACCGCCGCCATCTGATGCCGCGCGACATGATCGAGAATGAACGCTCCACCGCGATTTCCCCTTCGGAAGCGGTGGAGGAAAAGGTCTCGCTCTCGGACCGTTTCGGGCTGTGGCTGGGGTTCCATCCCTGCGATCAGGACGCCTATCTGGCCATGATCCGCGGCTATTGCGATGCCCATGGCGTTCCGATCGGCGACGACGAGCTGCGGGCAGGGGCCGTGGAATGGCAGGCGACGCGGGGGGCGCGGTCGGGCCGGGTGGCTTGGCAATTCTTCTGCGACCTTGCCGCGCGCAAGGGCGTGAAGGTGGCGTGAATTCCGGTGATTGACCCCTTGCCATTGCCGCGCACAGGCCCGATCTTGCGGCCATGCTGACAGAAATCCTTATCGTGCTTGCCCTGATCGGATTGAACGGGGTGCTGGCCATGTCGGAACTGGCCATCGTTTCGGCCCGTCCGGCCCGTCTGAAACCGCTGGAAGGCAAGAGCCGGGGCGCCAGTGCCGCGCTGCGTCTGGCCGAACAGCCGGGGCGCTTCCTTTCGACTGTACAGATCGGCATCACGCTGGTCGGCGTGTTGTCGGGTGCCTTTTCCGGCGCCACGCTGGGCACGCGTTTTGCCGCCTTCCTTGCGGCGCAGGGGGTGCCGGCTGATTGGGCCGCGACCCTGGGGGTGGGCGGTGTGGTGGTGGTGCTGACCTATGTCTCGCTGATCGTGGGGGAATTGGTGCCCAAGCAACTGGCACTGAAAAACCCTGAAGCCGTGGCGATCCGCATGGCGCCGGCCATGCTGATCCTGTCCAAGATCGGGGCGCCGCTGGTCTGGCTCCTCGACCGTTCGGGGCGGCTTCTGCTCTGGCTTTTGGGCCAGCGCGACGATGGCGGCAACCGGGTGACCGAGGAGGAGGTTCACACCATCCTGACCGAAGCCCATGAAGGCGGCGTGATCGAGGCCGAAGAGCGCGAGATGATCACCGGCGTCATGCGCTTTTCCGACCGCAGCGCCAAGGCACTGATGACGCCGCGCCGCGATGTGGAAATGATTGATCTGGAAATGACCTCGGCCGAAGCCGTGGCGGCGCTGCGTCGGATCGGCCGCCCGCGCATTCCGGTGCAAAGCCGCGAGACGGGCGAGGTGGTGGGCATCATCACGCTGGCCGATGCCTTCAACGCCGTGTCGCGGCGCGAGGCGCTGGACGTGAAGGCGCTGTTGCAGGATGTGCCGGTTGTCAGCGACCGCACCGATGCGCTGGACGTGCTGGAAGTGCTGCGCAAGGGCGAGCATTCGACGGCGCTCGTCTATGACGAATACGGCCATTTCGAAGGCATCATCACCAGCGGAGACGTGCTTGAGGCGATCACCGGCGCGATGGACACCGGCGAAGATGAAGAGCCGGCGATGGTCACCCGCGAAGATGGCTCGATGCTGGTAGCGGGCTGGATGGCGGCGGATGAATTCTGCGACCGTCTGGGATTGGCGCGCGAACTGGCCGGGGATTATGACACCGTGGCGGGTCTGGTGCTGCACCAGATGCGCCGCCTGCCGCAATTGGGCGAAAGCTTCACCGTGGCGGGCCATCGGTTCGAGGTGCTGGACCTTGACGGCTTGCGGATCGACAAGGTGCTGGTTTCGGTGGTCTGATCCGGGCCAAGGCGGCGCGCGGCTCTGCCAGCAGAGCCGCGCGCCGCCGGGTTCAGGACATCGCCTGCCCTGTCAGCTTTGCTTCATCGGGCAGGTGGACAGGCCCAGCAGGGTGTAAAGCGGGCAGGTGGACATAAGCCCGGTCATCAGCGGCACCACGCCGATCAGCTTGGCCCAGTGCCAGAAGCCGGTGCCCTGATCGACGAAGAACCAGCCCAGCAGCACCAGCCCGGTCACGATGCGCAGAATCCGGTCCGCGCCGCCCACATTGGTTTTCAGCATGTCAGCCTCCTTTTGCCGCCCTCTTGCGGTTGGCGGAGAGTCTAGGCGCCGGCCGCCGCTCTGTCTGTGATCTGGTTACATCAGTGCTGCGGCGAGCTGCCGCAGCGCCCCCCTGTCGCGCAGCCGCACCGCGCCGCGGTCGGTTTCCACCCAGCCGGCGCGGGCAAAGCCGTCAAGCCGGCGCGAGATCACTTCCCGCGCCGAGCCGATCCGTGCCGCAAGTTCGGCCTGCGTCGCCTGCACCAACCCGCCGTTTTCCAGTTCCAGCAGCGCCTGCGCCAGCCGGGCCTCTATCCGCCCGAAGGCCACCCGCTCCAGCAGCCGGGTGACATCGGCCATCCGCCGCGCGAAAGCCTGCATCACGAAGCTGCGAAAGCCCGGCTCGTCCTCCATCAGCTGCAGGAAGGTCGCGCGCGGGATCAGCACCAGCTCTGATGCGGCGGCGGTCACCGCCTCGCCGGAATAGGGTTCCCCGGCCATCAGGCCGAGGGTGGACTGGATGCAGGACTGCCCCGGTTCGACGGCATAAAGCAGGATTTCGCGTCCCGAGGGGCCGGTCAGGAACACCTCGATCCGGCCCGAGAGCAGCACGACGAACCCCACCGCCGTATCGCCCGCGTGAAACAGCGGGCTGCCCGGCGGCAGGTTGTGCCGGGGCAGGGCGGCCAGCACCCGCTCCGCTGCGGGCGACAGGGCGGCAAGGGAGGTGATCCATGACATGGCCGCAGGATGGAGCGCGCCCGGGAAGGGGGCAAGCAAAAAGGCCGCCCGGGAGCGGGGCGGCCTTTCAGGGAGTGTCGGGGTGAACCCCGACCTACGCATGCGTGTCCGGTTCGATCGGTCTGCGTCAAGGGGCCCCGGACAGGCTTTAGTCCATCTGCTTGAAGTTCAGGCTTGCGCCTTCCTTGATGCCCGAGGGCCAGCGCGAGGTGATGGTCTTGGTCCGGGTGTAGAAGCGGAAGGCGTCCGGCCCATGCTGGTTCAGGTCACCAAAGGCCGATTTCTTCCAGCCGCCGAAGGTGTGATAGGCCAGCGGCACCGGGATCGGCACGTTGATGCCGATCATGCCGACGTTGACGCGGTTGGCGAAATCGCGCGCCGTATCGCCGTCGCGGGTGAAGATCGCGGTGCCATTGCCGTATTCGTGGTCCATGGCATGGCCAAGCGCCTCTTCATAGGTCTTGCAGCGCACGGTGGACAGGACCGGCCCGAAAATCTCTTTCCGGTAGATGTCCATGTCGGTCGTCACATGGTCAAAGAGATGCGGGCCGACGAAGAAACCGTCCTCATAGCCCTGCAGCGCGAAATTGCGGCCATCAACCACCAGTTTCGCGCCCTGTGCCACGCCGCTTTCCACCAGCCGCAGGATATTGGCCTTGGCTGCGGCGGTCACCACCGGGCCGTAGTCCACATCATTGCCGGCGGTGTAGGGGCCGACCTTCAGCTTTTCGATCCGCGGGATCAGCTTTTCGATCAGGAGGTCAGCGGTCTTTTCGCCCACCGGCAGCGCCACCGAAATCGCCATGCAGCGTTCGCCCGCCGCGCCATAGCCTGCGCCCACCAGAGCATCCGCCGCCTGATCCATGTCGGCGTCGGGCATGATGATCATGTGGTTCTTGGCGCCGCCAAAGCACTGCACCCGCTTGCCGTTCGAGCAGCCGCGGCCATAGATATACTCTGCAATCGGGGTGGAACCGACAAAGCCGATGCCGGAAATGATCGGGTTATCCAAGATCGCGTCCACCGAATCCTTGTCGCCGTTGATCACCTGCAACACGCCATCGGGCAGCCCCGCCTCTTGGAAGAGTTCCGCCAGCATCAGCGGCACCGAGGGGTCACGCTCGGACGGCTTGAGGATGAAGGCATTGCCGCAGGCCAGCGCCGGGCCCATTTTCCACAAGGGGATCATGGCGGGGAAGTTGAAGGGCGTGATGCCCGCCGCGACGCCGATCGGCTGGCGCATGGAATACATGTCGATGCCCGGACCGGCGCTGTCGGTGAACTCGCCCTTCAGCATCTGCGGCGCGCCGATGCAGAATTCGACCACTTCCAGACCGCGCTGGATGTCGCCCTTGGCGTCAGGAATGGTCTTGCCATGCTCGCGCGACAGGACTTCGGCCAGCTTGTCCATGTCGCGATTGATCAGGCGGACCATCTCCATCATCACCCGGGCGCGGCGCTGCGGGTTGGTGGCGCCCCATTTCACCTGAGCCTTTGCGGCATCGGCGGTGGCGGCGTCCAGCTCGGCCTTGGTGGCAAGGGCGACACGCGCCTGCACCTCGCCGGTGGCGGGGTTGAAGACATCGGCAAAGCGGCCGGACGTGCCGGGAACATGCTTGCCGTTGATCCAGTGACCGATCTCTTTCATGGGGGCCTCCTCATAGGTTGGGGGCAGTTTATCCTTGCACAAACGCCAGACAAAGCGGCAATATTCCAAAAGGGTTTTGCGAATTTGCAAAGGGGGATGGGCAGTATTGCCCATCCTGCGGGGGCCGGATGGATTGGGACGATCTGCGCATCTTTCTGGCGGTGGCCCGCAGCGAAAGCCTGTCGGGCGCCGGGCGGCGGCTCAAGATCGACCCGGCCACGGTGGGCCGCCGCATTGCGCGGCTGGAAGAGGCGGTCGCGGCGCGGCTGTTCGTGAAAAGCCCGCAAGGCTACGGCCTGACCGAGGCGGGGGGGCGGCTGATCGCCCATGCCGAACGCGCCGAGGCGGCGCTTGAGGGCGCGACCGAGGCGCTGGACGGGCCCGAGGGGCTGACCGGGCTGATCCGGCTGGGCGCGCCGGACGGCTGCGCCAATTACCTCTTGCCACAGGTGCTGGCCGGGATCTGCGATGCCAACCCGGGGCTTGAGGTGCAGGTGGTGGCGCTGCCCCGGGTCTTCAACCTGTCGCGGCGCGAGGCGGATATGGCCATCGGCGTCAGCCGCCCCGAGGCGGGCCGCCTGACGGTGCAGAAGCTGACCGATTACCGGCTGCATCTGGCCGCCAGCCGCCAGTATCTGGAACGCCATCCGATCCAGAGCCGTGCCGATCTGGGGGGGCACCGCTTTGTCGGCTATATCCCCGATATGATCTTTGACAAGGAGCTGGACTATCTGGCCGAAATCGGCGCCCCGGCGGCGGCGCTGACCTCGAACTCGGTTTCGGTGCAGCTCAATTTCCTGCGGGCCGGGGCGGGGGTGGGGGTGGTGCATGACTTTGCCCTGCCCGCCGCGCCCGACCTTGTGCGGGTGATCCCCGACGAGATCAGCCTGACCCGGGCCTTCTGGCTGATCCGCCATGCCGATGACGGGCGCGTGGCCCGGCTGAACCGCTTTGCCGATCAGTTGGTGCGCCGCGCACGGGCCGAAATGGCACGGCTGGAGGCGGGGCCGGTCTGACCCATCCGGCAATTAGTGGAAAGAAGCCAAAGCATTGCTTGACAGAATCTTTCCTGCCGTGTCCGCTTACAAGGACAAACACGGACATAGGAGGTGCCCATGCTTGTCAGCCAAATTCTCAAGACGAAATCCGATGACGGGGTGGTGACGGTCGCCCCCGGAACCACCGTGGCCAAGGCGGCCGAGGTCTTGTCCGCGCGCAAGATCGGGGCGGTGGTGGTGTCGGCCGATGGCAAGCACATGGCGGGGATCGTGTCGGAGCGCGATGTGGTGCGCGAACTGGGCCGCCGCGGCCCAACCTGCCTGAGCGATACGGTGGACAGCATCATGACCGCCCGCGTCGTCACCTGCACCCGGGCAGAACGCGCTGACGATGTGTTGCAGAAGATGACCGATGGCCGTTTCCGCCATATCCCGGTGGTTGAGGGCGATGAAATGGTCGGCCTGATCTCGATCGGCGACGTGGTGAAGGCCCGGCTGGCCGAACTGGCGATGGAAAAGGACGCGCTGGAAGGCATGATCAAGGGGTTCTGAGCGCCGCCCTGCGGCACATTCGCCCTTGCAAGACGCCACGCAATATTGTTGCGTGGCGCCGCAATTCCCAGCGGAGCCTCGCCCATGCGCATCGGTCTTTACCCCGGAACCTTTGACCCGGTGACGCTGGGCCATGTCGATATCATCCAGCGCGCCATGGCGCTGGTGGACCGGCTGGTGATCGGCGTGGCGATCAACCGCGACAAGGGGCCGCTTTTCCCGCTGGAAGAGCGGGTGGCCATGGTTCAGGCCGAATGCGCCGCCATCGTGGCCCGGACCGGCGGCGAGATTGTGGTGCATCCCTTCGAAAACCTGCTGATCGACTGCGCCCGCGATGTCGGCGCGGGGGTGATCGTGCGCGGCCTGCGCGCCGTGGCGGATTTCGAATATGAATTCCAGATGGTGGGCATGAACCGCGCGCTGGATGCCTCGATCGAGACGGTTTTCCTGATGGCCGATGCGCGGCGGCAGGCCATCGCCTCGAAACTGGTGAAGGAAATTGCCCGGCTGGGCGGCGATGTGTCGAAATTCGTCACCCCCGCGGTGGATGAGGCGCTGCGCCTGCGCTTTGCCTGAGGCGCATGCGGCGGGTCAAATACTCCCGCCGGAGGCATCCTCTGCCGGGCAGGGGCGTTCCGGGTGCGGCGGACTTGACCCGACCCTTGGGCTCTGGCAATGCCGGGGCAACAGAGGAAACGTGATCAAATGAACCTGTTCGCCGAAATCCGTCTTGCCGTGACCGAGGCTCTGGCCGCTCTTGCCGAAGAGGGTGCGCTGCCCAAGGGGCTGGACCTGACCGCCGTTTCTGTCGAGCCGCCGCGCGATCCGGCGCATGGCGACATGGCAACCAATGCCGCGATGGTGCTGGCCAAGCCTGCGGGGCTGGCGCCGCGGGCGATTGCCGAGGCGCTGGCGGCGCGGCTGATGGCCGATCCGCGCATTGCCGGGGCCGATGTGGCCGGGCCGGGATTTCTGAACCTGCGGCTGGCGCCGGCGCTCTGGCATGGGGTGCTGCGGTCGGTTCTGCAATCGGGCACCGATTTCGGCCGCTCCGAGTTGGGCGCCGGGCAGAAGGTGAATGTCGAATTCGTTTCGGCCAATCCGACCGGGCCGATGCATGTCGGCCATGTGCGCGGCGCGGTGGTGGGCGATGCGCTGTCGAACCTCTTGGCCTTTGCCGGCTGGAACGTGACGCGCGAATATTACATCAACGACGGCGGCGCGCAGGTGAATGTGCTGGCCCGTTCCGCCTATGAACGCTACCGCGAGGCCAACGGGCTGGAACCGGCCATCGTCGAGGGGCTGTATCCGGGCGATTACCTGATCCCGGTGGGCGAGGCGCTGAAGAAGAAATACGGCACCAGCCTGCTGGATCAGCCCGAAGAGGTCTGGCTGGCCGATATCCGCGATTTCGCCACCGGCATGATGATGGACGAAATCCGCGCCGATCTGAAACAGCTTGGCGTGACGATGGATGTCTATTCCAGCGAAAAGGCGCTGTATGGCACGGGCGAGATCGAGGCCGCGATCCAGACCCTGCGCGGCATGGATCTGATCTATGAAGGCGTGCTGGAACCGCCGAAGGGCAAGGAGCCTGACGATTGGGAGCCGCGGGTGCAGACCCTGTTCCGCTCGACGGCGCATGGCGATGACGTGGACCGCCCGGTGATGAAATCCGACGGAAGCTGGACCTATTTCGCGCCCGATATAGCCTATCATTACAACAAGGTGCGGCGCGGCTTCGATGCGCTGATCGACATTTTCGGCGCCGACCATGGCGGCTATGTCAAGCGGATGAAGGCGGCGGTTTCGGCGCTCTCGGGCGGGCGGGTGCCCTTGGACATCAAGCTGATCCAGCTTGTGAAGCTCTGGAAGGGCGGTGAGCCGTTCAAGATGTCGAAACGGGCCGGAACCTTTGTGACGCTGCGCGATGTGGTGGATCAGGCGGGCGCCGATGTGACCCGCTTCATCATGCTGACGCGCAAGAATGACGTGGCCTTGGATTTCGATTTCGACAAGGTGCTGGAGCAGTCGAAGGACAATCCGGTCTTCTATGTGCAATACGCCAATGCGCGGGTGAATTCGATCCTGCGCAAGGCGCGGGACGCCGGGATTGCCTGTGATGATCCCAGTCTGCTGGCCGCCGATCTGACCGGGGTGACCCATGAGGCGGAACTGGCCATGATGCGCAAGATCGCCGAATGGCCGCGTCTTGTCGAGATCGCCGCGCGCGGGAACGAGCCGCACCGGATTGCCTTCTACCTTTATGAATTGGCGTCGGAATTCCACGGCCTGTGGAACCGCGGCAATGACGAACCGGCGCTGCGCTTCATCCAAGAGGGCAATGCAGCAACATCTGTCGCAAAAATCACCCTTGCGCGGGCCACGGGCGTTGTGATCGCGGCAGGCTTGGGTATCTTGGGCGTTACTCCGGTTGAGGAAATGCGCTGATCAAGGCGCCCCGCCGGGTCGAGCAGGCAGCAACAGACCGGGGGGGCATGTATCGCCCCGGCAGGCGAGGCGAAAGATGGCGGGCGTGGATTTCGATTCCTACGAGGGCGGTTTTGCGCGGGGCGCACGGCTGGGGCGGACGGTCAACCTGATTGGCGGGGCCTGCTCGGTCGCGCTGATCCTGGGTTTGGGTGTCTGGGGCTACAAGCTGGCGCTGCGCGATGTGACGGGGATTCCGGTGTTCCGCGCCGTCGAAGGGCCGCTGCGGATCGCGCCCAAAGACCCGGGCGGGTCGGTCACCATGCATCAGGGCCTGTCGGTGAATGCGGTGGCCGCGGCGGGCACCGCGCTGCCGCTGCCCGAAACGCTGACCCTTGCGCCGCGCGGGGTGGAGCTGGACCCGAGCGATGCGGCGGGGCTGGCCGATCTGCCGATGGAGGCGGGCAGCACGCCCTCGCTGGACCCGATGATCGACGCGGCCCTGTTGGCGCCGCAAGAGGGGGGTATGGCCCCGGTCGAAACCGAGACCGATGCCGTTGCCGCCGCCTTGGCCGAGGCATTGGCCGATGGTGCCGAGCCGCTGGCAGAACCCGCCCCGGCGGAGGATCTGGCGATGGTTGAACCCGCGCCGACCGAAGCCGCGCCGGTTGCCGACCTCAAACGCCCCCGCGCGCGGCCCGAAACGCTGGCAGCGGTTACGGCCCCCGTGCCTGTTGCGGCTTCGACCGCGCCCGCGCCTGCCGAAGTGGACCCGGCGGCGGTTCCGGCGGGAACCGCCATGGTGCAGTTGGGCGCCTTTGACGATCAGGATGCGGCGCGGGGTGAATGGACACGGCTGGCCACCAAGTTCGGCGATCTGATGGCGGGCAAGTCGCTTGTGGTGCAGGCGGCGCAATCGGGCGGGCGCACCTTCTACCGGCTGCGCGCCATGGGCTTTGCCAGCGAAGAGGACAGCCGCCTGTTCTGCACCGCCATGCTCAAGGGCAATGCCACCTGCATTCCGGTCTTGCAGCGATGATCCCTCTGGGCCGGATGGCGGCCGTTTTCGGCTGTGCCGGGCCGGTTCTGCTGCCCGATGAACGCGCGTTTTTCCGTGACGCCGACCCTTTGGGCTTTATCCTCTTTGCCCGCAATGTCGAAGACCCGGGGCAGCTTGCCCGGCTGACCGCCGATCTGCGCGAGGCGGTGGGCCGCGATGCGCCGGTGCTGGTCGATCAGGAGGGCGGACGGGTGCAGCGGCTGCGCGGGCCGCATTGGCGCGAATGGCAGCCGCCTTTGGATACCGTCGCCGCCCTTGGCCCGCAGGCGCCGCGGGCGCTGTATCTGCGGGCGCAACTGATCGCCGCCGAATTGCGGGCGGTGGGCATCGACTGCAACTGCGCGCCGGTGGCCGATATCGCCGCGCCGCAGACCCATCCCTTCCTGCGCAACCGCTGCCATGGCGAGGATGTCGCCACCGTCATCACCAACGCCCGCGCGGTGGCTGACGGCCATCTGGCAGCGGGGGTGTTGCCGGTGATGAAGCATCTGCCCGGCCATGGCCGCGCCAGCGCCGACACCCATCACGACCTGCCCACGGTGACCGCCCACGCCGAAGAGCTTGCGGCATGGGATTTCGCCCCGTTCCGTGCGCTGGCCGATCTGCCGATGGCGATGACGGCGCATATCGTCTTTGCCGCCTATGACCGCCGTCCCGCCACCCAGTCGCCCGAGATGATCCGGGTGATCCGCGACGAGATCGGCTTTGCCGGGCTTTTGCTGACCGACGATCTGAACATGCAGGCGCTGGCGGGCACGCTGGCCGAGCGGACGGCGCGGGCAATGGCGGCGGGTTGCGATATCGCGCTGCATTGCAAGGGCGATCTGGCCGAGATGTTGCAGGTCGCCTCGACTGCCGGAGAAATGGGCAATGCCACCCGCAGCCGCGCCGCCGCGGCACTGGCCCGCCGCCGCCCTGACGCGCCGGTTGACATCGCGGGCCTGGAGGCCGAGCTTGCGGCTATCCGCCCCGCGAGGCTGCATGGCTGACCCCGAACCCGAAGACTGGACCGCCACCGAACGCCTGACCCCCGCCGACCGGCTGCAGGCCGAGGCGCTGATCGTCGATGTCACCGGCTTTGAAGGGCCGCTGGACCTGCTGCTCACCCTGTCGCGGACGCAAAAGGTCGATCTGCGGCGGATTTCAGTGCTGCAGCTGGCCGAGCAATATCTGGGCTTTGTCACCAAGGCCCGCGATCTGCGGATCGAGCTTGCGGCAGATTATCTGGTGATGGCGGCCTGGCTGGCCTTCCTCAAATCGCGGCTCTTGTTGCCGCCCGAACCGGGCGAGGCGGGGCCAAGCGCCGAAGACCTTGCCGCCCATCTGGCCTTTCAGCTTGAACGCCTTTCGGCGATGCGTGAGGCGGCGGCGCGGCTGATGGCGCGCGATCAGTTGGGCCGCGATTTCTTTGCCCGGGGCCGTCCCGAAGCGATCTCGACCCGCACCGATGTCACCTATGAGGCGACGCTGCTGGATCTGATGCGCGCCTATGCGCGGCTGCGCACGCGGGATGAATTCCGACCCTATGCCTTTGACCGCCATGATGTTTTCACCATGGAGCAGGCGCTTGACCGGATGCGCGGGCTCTTGGGCTATGCCGGGGAATGGGCCGAGTTGACGCAGTTCCTGCCCGAAGGCTGGGACAGCAACCCGGCGCGGCGCCGTTCCGCCACTGCGGCACATTTCGCGGCCATTCTGGAGATGGCCAAGCGGGGCCAAGTGAAAATCCGTCAGGGTGAGGTCTTTGCGCCGATCCAGATTCGCCGGGCCGAGCCATGAGCGGCGAGCCCATCGAACGCAGCCTGTTCGAAGCGCCGCCCATGGGCGAGCAGGAGCGGATGGTCGAAGCCATTCTCTTTGCCAGCGCCGAGCCGGTGACGCTGGCCGAGCTGATTGCGCGGATGCCGCATGGCTGTGATCCGGCCGAGGCGCTGGTCACCTTGCGCCGCCGCTATGAAGGGCGCGGGGTGCAGTTGCAAAAGGTGGGGGAGGCATGGGCCTTTCGCACCGCGCCCGACCTTGGCGCGCTGATGCACAAGGAGCAGGCCGAGACCCGCAAGCTTTCCCGTGCGGCGATAGAAACGCTGGCGATTGTCGCCTATCACCAGCCGGTCACCCGCACGGAAATCGAGGAAATCCGCGGGGTTGCGGTTTCCCGGGGCACGATTGACCAGTTGATGGAGCTGGAATGGATCCGGCTGGGGCGGCGGCGGATGACGCCGGGGCGCCCGGTGACTTTTGTTGTGACGCAGGGATTTCTGGACCATTTCGGGCTGGAATCGGCCCGCGATCTGCCGGGGATCAAGGAATTGCGGGCGGCGGGCTTGCTCGACAGCCGCCCGTTGCCGGGCGCATCCGCGCCAGATGAGGAAGAGGCCCAGACCGGCCAGAGCGAACTTTTCGAGGATTGAGCATGGACCTGAACCGACTGATCAACATGATCATCAACAAGCTGATGGGCCGCGTGGTGAATACGGCCATCGACAAGGGCTTCGATCTGGCATCGAACCGGGGCAGGCCGTCGGTTGCGGCCTCTGCGGAGGCGGCCCCGGTGGATGAAAGGACGCCTGCCGAGCGGAAACAGGCGCAAGATGCCAAGAAGCTGGCGCAGCGCGCGAAAAAGGCCCAACGCGCCGCACGCAAGCTGATGTGACAGCGCCTTCGGCCCGGCAGGGCCGAAGGCGGGGGCCTTAGCCGCGGCCGCGGCGGCCGCCGCGACGGCCACCGGCGGCTTGGCTCGCCGCAGCCGAGGCTTCGGCGAAGGTAGCGCCACCTTCGACCGCTTCCAGCACTTTGGCAAAACGGATCCATTCGCCGCCATTGGCATCATGGTTCATCAGGAAGTTGGCGGCGCGGATCGCCTCCATCTCCTGCTGGCGCACCGGGTTCATGATCGCCGAGGTCATGCCGGCGCCAATCGCCATGGGCAGGAAGGCGCCGTTGATGCCATGGCGGTGCGGCAGACCGAACGAGATGTTCGAGGCGCCGCAGGTGGTGTTCACGCCCAGCTCTTCGCGCAAACGGCGCACCAGGGCGAACACCTGCTGACCCGCCGAAGCCATCGCGCCGACCGGCATCACCAGCGGATCGACCACGATGTCATGTGCCGGAATGCCGAAATCGGCGGCGCGCTGCACGATCTTCTTGGCCACGGCAAAACGCACATCGGGATCGGGCGAAATGCCGGTGTCGTCGTTGGAAATCGCCACGACCGGCACGTTGTATTTCTTGACCAGCGGCAGCACGAGTTCCAGCCGCTCCTCCTCCCCCGTGACCGAGTTCAGGAGGGGGCGACCCTCGCAGGCCATCAGCCCCGCTTCAAGCGCGCCGGGAACCGAGCTGTCGATGCACAGAGGCACGTCCACCGTCTGCTGAATGATCTCGATCAGCGCCTTCATCAGCGGTGGCTCGACAAAGTTGTTGTCGGCATAGCGCGGGTCTTCGGCCATCTTGTTGGTAAAGACGGCGCCCGAGTTCACGTCAAGGATGGTGGCGCCGCAGGCAACCTGCTCCAGCGCGTCCTTGATCACGGTTTCGAAATTGCCGGCCTCCAGTTCCGCGGCGAGTTTCTTGCGCCCGGTGGGATTGATCCGCTCACCGATCACGGCGAAGGGTTCGTCAAAACCGATGATCACGGTTTTCGTTTTGGATTCAACGACGGTGCGGGTCATTCTTCAACCTTTTTCTTAGGCGTTTGCAGGGCGGCCCGAGGCGCCGCCATTGTCGGTTACCCATTGGGCATTGGTCTTGATCCCGCCCAGCGGGAAGAAATGCACCTGTTCGATGCCAAAGCCGGGGTTGGCGGCCTTGTGCGTGGCAAGGGCTGCGATCACATCGGTCGGCTCATAGGGCAAAAGCAGCTTGGTCACATCCATTGCACGCTTTTGCAGCACCTTTAGCGAGGGGCCGACACCGCAGGCGATGGCGAATTTGATCAGGGTTTGCAGCTTGGCCGGACCGGCGACGCCGATATGCACCGGCAGCTTGACGCCTTCGGCAGCCAGACGATCCACCCAAGCAATCACAGGGGCGGCGTCAAAGCAGAACTGGGTGGCCATGGCAATTTTCGCATCGGTGCGCTCGGCAAAGGCGGATTTCCAGCGCGCGGCCTCCATCACCATCTTGTCCGAACCATCGGGGTCGATGTCCTTGTTGCCTTCCGGGTGGCCGGCGACATGCAGGCGGGAAAAGCCGTCAAAGGCGCCCGATTCCAGAAGCTGCATCGAGGTTGCGAAATCGCCGACCGGCTGCGCCACGCCGCCAGCCAGCAACAGGCCCTGCCGCACGCCGACATCCTTGTAACGGCTGACCCATTCGCCCAGCGTGGCGCGGTCCTTGATGATGCGGGCCGGGAAATGCGGCATCACATCGTAGCCCTCGGCGCCGATGCGTTTGGCGGTGGCCACCATGTCGTCAATCGGGGTGCCTTCGATATGGGCGATGTAGACGCGGGTGCCGCGCGGCAGCAGGGTGCGGAAATCCTCGACCTTCTCGGCGGTGCGCGGCATCACCTCGATCGAATAACCTTTCAGGAAGGCTTCCACCTGCGCGGGGTTGCCGGTGGCGGCGTGGGTGCTGTCCTTGCGGAAGAAACTCAGGGCCATGTCGTTCTCCTCGTCAGGCTTGCGCCCAACCCTCGGCGTTGATCAGCGCCTTCAGGCGCTCGGTGTCATATTCGGCTTCGAGCCGGGCGGCTTCGGCGGCGGCGACGGCATCCTGCTCGCCCTCGACCTCATAGGGATCGGCCTTGCGCCATTCGGCAAGGTAGGCGTCGGCATCCTTGGCGCCGATCTTCATGGCGCAACGGTCGATTGCCTGTTCAAATCGTTCGCTCAACTGCACCTTCGATCCGCGCCGTCCCTTGCCCACGATGACCTGGGCCGGGATGTCGCGCCAGTAGACTATGATGACGTCCGGCATCTGCCCTGATTCCCTTGCTGTTCCCGTGTTCCGTTCTAGCGCCTGCCTGCGACAGCAAGGGTCGGTTTTCGACATGGCCCGTGTCGCTTGCGACCCAAACGACCGCCGCCTGCGACCCATGCTCTGCGCTGGTGTTTCCTGAAATGCGCCGGCGGGCAGGGCCACCCCCGGAAGCGGCCCCGGCCAAGAGAAGTTTTCATGTATTACATGAACATCTTTGGAATGCGGCGGTGCGGCGGGGGCAGGGTGCTTGCAAGCGCCCCGTCGCGGGGTTACCTTGGGGATAACCACAGATGGAGGGCGGTTATGACGCCCGAGCGTCCCCGAGGGGCGGACGCGAAAGAGCTTGCGGTCGAGGTTCCGAGAGGGGCTTCCCGCCGGACCGAGTCTGCCCCTCAAGACCCCGGGTCCGGGCGGCTTTATGCCGCCGTGGACCTTGGCACGAATTCGTGCCGTATGCTGATTGCCCAACCCCGGGGCAGTCAGTTTCATGTCGTGGACAGTTTTTCCAAGACTGTCCAGCTTGGCGCCGGGCTTGAAGCTTCGGGCCGGTTGTCGCGCGCCTCGATGGGGCGCACGATGCAGGCTTTGCGCATCTGCCAGAAAAAGATCGAAAGCCATGGCATCACCCGGATGCGGCTGGTGGCGACCGAAGCCTGCCGCCGCGCCCGCAACGCCAAGGATTTCATGCGGCAGGTGCGGCGGGAAACCGGGCTGAACGTGGAAATCATCGCGGCCGAGGAAGAGGCGCGGCTGGCGGTGATCTCCTGCGCGCCGCTGGTGACCGCGCGGACCGAGCAATTGCTGGTGGTCGATATCGGCGGCGGTTCGACCGAACTGGTCTGGATCGACCTGTCCGATGTGCCGCCCGAAGACCGCGCCCGCGCCATCATGCGGCTGCACCGTGGCTTTCATGGCCAGCCGTTGGGCAGCGCCCGGGTGGTGGACTGGATTTCGGTGCCGCTTGGTGTGGCGACGCTGAAGGACCAGTTTCAGGATGTTGAGGATGACGGTGCGCGTTTCGCGCTGATGAGCTGGTTTTTCGAGGAAAACCTTGCCTCTTTCAGCCCCTATAACGCCCAGAACCCGCGCGAGGGGTTCCAGATCATCGGCACCTCGGGCACGGTCACCACGGTTGCGGCCAGCTATCTGGGTCTGCGCCGCTATGACCGGACCAAGGTGGACGGGCTGGAGATGACCAGCGACCAGATCGACTTTGTGATCCGCGACTATCTGGCGCTTGGCCCCGAGGGCCGCCGCACCGATCCGCGGATCGGGCGCGACCGCCATACGCTGATCATGTCGGGCGCGGCGATCCTTCAGGCGCTGATGCGGGTCTGGCCGACCGACCGGCTTTCGGTGGCCGACCGCGGGCTGCGCGAGGGGCTTTTATATGCACAGATGAGCGCGGATGGCGTTCTGGAAGACGGACCTTACCTATGACCGAGAAAAACACCTCTGGCCGCGGCCAGCGCGAGTTGCGCGTGCGGGTCAAGACCGCCAAGGGGCGCAAACTGTCCTCTACCCTCTGGCTGGAGCGGCAGTTGAACGACCCCTATGTGATCCGGGCCCGGAAAGAGGGCTATCGGGGCAGGGCGGCCTACAAGATTCTGGAGCTGGACGACAAATACGGCTTTCTCAAACCCGGCGCCCGGGTGGTGGACCTTGGCTGCGCGCCGGGCGGCTGGTGCCAGGTTGCGGTGGAGCGGGTCAATGCGCTGGGGCAAAATCCGAAAAAGCCGGTCGGCACCGTTCTGGGCGTCGATCTGCAAGAGGTGGAGCCGATTGCCGGGGCCGATATCCATGTGCTGGATTTCCTCTCGGACGAGGCGGACGGGCTGGTCAAGGGCTGGCTGGGCGGGCGCGCCGATGTGGTGATGTCCGACATGGCGGCGGCGGCAAGCGGCCACAAGGGCACCGACCACTTGCGCATCGTGGCACTGGTCGAGGCGGCGCTGGCCTTTGCCTTTGACGTGCTGGAAGAGGGCGGAACCTTCGTGGCCAAGGTGCTGGCGGGCGGGGCGGAAATCCAGATGCAGACCATGCTCAAGCAGAATTTCCGCAAGGTGGCGAATGTAAAGCCGCCGGCCAGCCGCTCGGACAGTTCCGAGAAATTCGTCGTGGCGCAGGGGTTCCGGGGCCGTGAACGGCTGGCCGAGACCGAAGACTGACCGCGCCGGGGGAACATCCGCCCCCCGGCCCACCCTAGCCTGGCGCTGCATTGATCACGGGCGGTCAACAAACCGGCAGCCATAAAATGACGAAGGGCACCCGAGGGTGCCCTGATCGTTCAAATTGCCGTCAATTTCCTCAGGCGCCCCAGGTGCGGACCGGGCCGCAATCCATATGCACGAAGTTCGAGCGCGAATAGGTGCCGACACCGCCGCCCGAGCAAGCCTTGGCCGCCTTGGCCATCTGCCCGACCGACCGCGACTTGAGCCGCAGGTCAGCCGCCTGCCCCTTCATGTGCAGCGAGTTCTTCGCCACGCCGCGCGAGTTGGAACGCAGCATCGCATTGGTGGCCGGGCTGCGGTAACCCGAGAGCAGCATGTAAGGCTCGCTCACATCCATCAGGCGGTGCGCGGCTGCCATCACGTCAAAATTGCGCGGGTCCATCTTCAGCGTGTCATCCGTGCGCCAGTCACGCATGAAGTGATTGATTTCTTTCAGAACCTCGGGGATATACTCGCCTTCGATCCAGTAGATCGTGTCGATGCTTTCCCCGGTGCGGCCCGAATACATGCGGATGCGGCGGATATCGCCGGCGCCTTTCAGCAGCCCGAATGCGTTGGAATAGGTGGGGGCGGCCACAACCGCCGTTGCTGCGAACACACCCAAAAGGCCGCGCCGCGTGATCCCGTTCTTGCCTGTCATCGCCATTCTGTGCGCCTGTCCCGTCGCTGGTCTTCGACCGCCTGTATCGGCGGCTCTTTCGCACTTCATCCCCAAGTGCCCGATCCTTATGTCACAGACGGGGCGGGGACCAAAGGGCAGAATGGCCGCTGCGACTCACCTTGACGGCAATCGGCAAAAAATTGCTGAAAGCGGCTCTGGCAAGGTGGGGAATTCCGCAGGGGGGTGTTTGCGGTTTTTCTGTCAACAATCGTGGCGCGGCTGCATCACCGCCGCGTGAGGCCGCGCCAAGCCCGGTTTACACTATCGCAGTTTTGATCGAAACTTGAAGAAATTCAGGGGGGATGCGGGGCGATCTGGCACCACTCTCTCCACCCGCGAGAGGATGTGCCGTGAAGAAATCAGTCGCCCGTGCCCTTCGCCTGCCTTTGCGGTCACATCTGGCGGCGGTGGCACTGGGGGTGACTCTGGGGCTGACCTTTTCCGGCGGCGCGGCAGCGCAAAGCACCTCTTTCACCCGTGCCTTGGCCGAAGCGGCGTCGCAAAGCGACTCGATTGCCGCTTTCTACCGTCTGCGCGGGTATCAGACGCTGTGGACCGGGCCGGAAGATGCCACGCGGCGCGAGGCGTTCCTGACCGCGCTGGACGGTGCGGCGGTGCAGGGCCTGCCCGCGGCGCGCTATGGCCGGGCCGATCTGGTGGCGGCTTTCCGCTCGGCGGTGACCGAAGGCGACCGCGGCCGGCTGGAAGTGGCGATGAGCCGGGCCTTTGTCGCCTGGGCCACCGATATCGAAAGCGGCGCCATCGACCCCAAGAAGGTGGACAAGACCATTCTGCGCGAGATCCTGCGGCCCGAACCGGGGCAGCTTCTGGCCGCCCTCGCCGGATCGGAGCCGCGCAGCTATCTGGCAAGCCTTGGTCCGCGCACCCCCGAATATGCCCGGCTGGTGAAGGAAAAGCTGCGGCTTGAGGGGGTGATCGCGGCGGGCGGCTGGGGCGCCGATCTGCCCGGCACGCTGAAACCCGGCGCGGTGGGGCCGGACGCCGTGGCGCTGCGCGAGAGGCTGGTGGCGCTGGGATATCTGCCGCCCTCGTCGGCGGGCAGCTATGACAAGACGCTGGTGCGGGCGGTGCAGCGGTTCCAGACCGATCAGGGGATCGCGGCCGATGGCGTTGTCGGCGACAGCACGCTGGCGGCGCTGAACACGGCACCGGAAGAGCGGCTGAAGGCGGTGGTCGTGGCGCTGGAGCGGCTACGCTGGATGGGCGATGCCCCGCGCGGCAGCCGGCATATCTGGGTGAACCAGCCCGATTTCACCGCGCGCATCGTTGATGACGGCCGGGTCACCTTCCAGACCCGCGCGGTGATCGGCAAGAACGTTCCCGATCAGCGCACGCCGGAATTTTCCGACGAGATGGAATATATGGTGGTGAACCCGAGCTGGGGGGTGCCGCGCTCGATCATCGTCAAGGAATATCTGCCGCTGTTGCAGCGCAACCCCAACGCCGTCAGCCATTTGCAGGTGGTCGATGGCCGGGGCCGGGTGGTGCCGCGCGGGGCGGTGAACTTTGCGGCCTATTCGGCGCGCTCTTTCCCCTTCGGCCTGCGTCAGCCGCCGTCGGATGGCAATGCGCTTGGGAAGGTGAAGTTCATGTTCCCCAATGAGAACAACATCTATCTGCATGATACGCCTGCGAAAAACCTGTTTTCGCATGAGGTGCGGGCCTATAGCCACGGCTGCATCCGGCTGGGCGACCCCTTTGACTTTGCCTATACATTGCTGGCGGCGCAGACCGATGATCCCAAGGGTGTTTTCAAGCATGAGCTGGACAGCAACAGGGAATCCAACCTTGCGCTGCAACAGCATGTTCCGGTGCATCTGGTCTATTTCACCGCCTGGCCCACGGCGCGCGGCACCATTGGGTATCGCAATGACATCTACGGTCGTGACGCCGCGATTTTCGAGGCGCTGACCGAGGCCGGGGTGGTCTTGCCGGGCGTTCAGGGCTAATCCAGACCGGCAAACCGCCCGGAGGACGCCATGACCCATACCATCCGTGACATCGCGCAGGCCATCGGGGCCGAGGCGGCGGGCGATCTGGAGCTGACCGTCTCGGGCGCGGCGGAACCCGCCCTGGCGCGGGCCGACCAACTGGCGCTGGCGATGGACCCGAAATATGCGCCCGGTCTGGCCAAGGGGCAGGCGCGGGTGGCCATGCTCTGGCCCGGGGCCGACTGGCAGGCGATGGGCTTGCAGGCGGCAATCTTTGCGCCGCGCGGGCGGCTGGCGATGGCGGGGCTGTCGCGGATGCTGGATGCGGGGCCCGCGATTGCCCCCGGCATCCATCCGATGACGGTGATCGACCCAAGCGCCGAGATCGGTGAAGGTGCCGCCATCGGCCCCTTCGTGACCATCGGCGCCGGGGTGCGGCTGGGCGCGCGGGCGCGGGTGGCCTCGCATGTGTCAATCGCCGAAGGGGCGGTGATCGGGGCCGATGCGCTGATCTGTCAGGGGGCGCGGATCGGGGCGCGGGTGGTGATCGGCGACCGCTTCATCTGCCAGCCGGGCGCGGTGATCGGCGCGGACGGGTTTTCCTTTGTCACGCCCGAGAAATCGGGGGTTGAGGAAATCCGCCAAACCCTTGGACAACGCGAGGAAATCCGGGCGCAAAGCTGGACGCGGATTCACTCGCTGGGCGCAGTGACCATCGGCGATGATGTCGAGGTGGGCGCCAATGCCACCATCGACCGCGGCACGATCCGCGACACCGTGATCGGCTCTGGGACCAAGCTGGATAACCTTGTTCACGTCGGCCATAACGTGCAGGTCGGGCGCGATTGCCTGCTCTGCGGGCAGGTCGGCATTGCCGGGTCCAGCCGGATCGGCGACCGGGTGGTGCTGGCCGGGCAATGCGGCGTCAATGACAATATCTTTGTCGGCGATGATGTGATCTGCGGCGGCGGCACCAAGATTTTCACCAATGCTCCGGCGGGCCGGGTGCTGCTGGGCTATCCGGCGGTGAAGATGGAAACCCATCTGGAAATGCAAAAGGCGCTGCGTCGCCTGCCGCGCCTTGCCGCGCGGGTGGCCGAGATGGAAAAGGTCATTGCACCGTCATCTGACCGTGACTGAACCGTCATGTTCTGATGACTTAAGTCACGCCGGATCAGGGGGCCAAGTATGACCGCATTCATTTCCGACCGGGTAATCGCCATCATCGCGGAACAGGCGGTGCTGGACATCTCGGACGTTCATCTGTCTTCGACGCTGGAAAGCCTTGGGATCGACAGTCTGGGGCTGGTGGAAGCGATCTTCGCCATCGAAGAGGCGTTCGACATCTCGGTGCCCTTCAACGCCAATGAACCGGGCAAAAGCGCCTTTGACATCTCTTCGGTGGGGGCCATCGTCGGCGCCGTCGAGGCGCTGATCGCGGCGAAATGAGGCGGGTCGTCATCACCGGGGCGGGCACGGTCAACCCCTTGGGCACCGATCTGGCCGCAACCTGGGCCGCGATGGCCGCGGGGCGGGTTGCGATTGGCCCACTCGACATCCGCGACCGGGAACGGCTTTCGGTGCAGATCGGGGCGCAGGTGCAGGGGTTTGACCCTGAGGTGCATTTCGACAGGGCGCAACTGGGGATGCTGGACCGTTTCGCGCAATTCGCGCTGGTGGCGGCGCGGCAGGCGGTTGCACAGGCGGGGGTGGATTTCGCGGGCGATCTGGGGCTGCGGGCCGGGGTGGTGATGGGCACCGCCGGGGGCGGGCTGACCACGTCGGACGACAGCTATCGCACGGTTTACGAAGAGGGCAAGGCGCGGGTGCATCCCTTCACCGTGCCGCGGCTGATGAACAATGCGGCGGCAAGCCATGTGTCCATGGAATTCGGGCTGCGCGGACCCACATTCAGCGTGGCGACCGCCTGCGCCTCGTCGAATCACGCGATGGGGCTGGCGTTTCAGATGGTCCGCGCCGGGGCGGCGCCGGTCATGCTGGCGGGTGGCTCCGAAGCGATGCTGTGTTTCGGCGGCATCAAGGCTTGGGAGGGGCTGCGCGTGATGGCGCGTGATGCCTGCCGCCCGTTTTCCGCCGACCGCTCTGGCATGGTGCAGGGCGAGGGGGCGGCGGTTTTCGTCTTTGAGGACCGCGACCATGCCCTTGCCCGCGGCGCCGAAATTCTGGCCGAAGTGGCGGGCTTTGCCATGACCTCGGATGCCGCCGATATCGTCATGCCCTCGGCCGATGGCGCCGGACGGGCGATGGCGGGGGCGCTGGCCGATGCCGGGATCGCGCCCGAGGCGGTGGATTACATCAACGCCCATGGCACCGGCACGGCGGCCAATGACCGCACCGAATGCGCCGCCATCGCGCAGGTGTTCGGGGATCATGCGCGGCGGCTGATGGTGTCCTCCACCAAGTCGATGCATGGTCATCTGATCGGTGGCACTGGGGCGGTGGAGCTGCTGGCCTGCCTGATGGCGCTGCGGCAGGGGGTGGTGGCACCGACCATGGGCCACACCACGGCAGACCCCGATTGCCCGCTGGATGTGGTGCCGAACGTGGCGCGGCAGGCGCGGGTCGAAGTGGCGCTGTCCAACGCCTTTGCCTTTGGCGGGCTGAACGCGGTGCTGGCGCTGCGGCGGGCTTGAGAAACCGGGCATGAAAAAGCCCCGCCGAAGCGGGGCTTGATGGTCTTGTTCGAAGATCAGTTCGCGGGCTTGGGCGCGGTGGCCTTAACCGCATCGAACCCGGCGGTGAACCCCTTGAGCGAGATGTCCAGCGTCACCTTCTGATCGGGGGCGGCGGCGGGAACAATGGTCATCACCGCCTTGGCGCCCTTCTTGAACTGGCCGACCTCTTCGGCGGTAAAGCCGATGCGGGCGATGCAGCCGATCTGGGTGCAGAAGGTGAAGGGGTAAATCTTGGGCGCCGTGCCGTCGATGGCAATGGTCAGATTGCCGGTCAGCAGGGTTTCCAGGGGCACGATCACCGTGGCACCCGCCACGGCCTGACCACCCTCGGGCAGGGCGAACATGCTGATTTCGGCCACCGAATTGCCCGAGCCATCCTTGAGAAGCTGATAAAGCTGGCAAGGATCGGCGCCATCGGCCGTCTTGACGCAGCGCTGCTCCCAGATTTCGAAAGCCTTTGCCATATAGGTCTCACCCACATTGGCCTGTTCCTGCGTCAGCGGCCCGGCCTGGGCGGGGGTGCCCATCGACAGGCCGGGGGTCTCGGTCGCCACGGCGGGCGGCGTGGCCGCTTCCTGGGCGAAAGCACCCGCGCTGCCAAGCATGAGGCCAAGGCCGGCGGCCAGACCGAGCAGACGGGAAAATTGGGGCTTCGACATCGCTGTCACTTCCTTCGTTGAACGGTGCTGCACTAGCACGCAGAGGCCCGGAAGTCAGGGGGAAAACATCCGCGTGCGCAAAGCTTTGGGCAAGAAGATGCCGAAGCTGAAATGAAGAAAAGGGCCGGAAGACCGGCCCTTTTGCGGTGGCATTTTTTGCTCCCTGTCGGACTGGCCGACTTCATGGGGCAGACGCTATTGCGGTTTTGCTGAACCGTCAACTGGGTTTTTTACAGACATGTTTGATCTGCGCCCCCGGCCGAAACAGTAAAAAAGCCGCGCCTTTTCAAAGGCGCGGCCAGTCTGACAGGGAGGAAGTCACGCCAGCGGGAAAAGCCCCGCCCCGGCAAGATCAAGGCTGGCATGGAAAGGTTAAGGATGTATTTTACCCCCGGGCGCCCCGGCGGCGCGGGCGATGTGAGGGGTTGCGATGGGCGAGACGATCTTTGTCGGCGGCGGGGGCGAGGGCTATGGCGCGGCGCAGAATCTGCTCCTGAAATATGGCAACCGCCACGGGCTGATTGCGGGGGCCACCGGCACCGGCAAAACCGTCACCCTGCAGATTCTGGCCGAAGGGTTTTCGGCCGAAGGCGTGCCGGTCTTCATGGCCGATGTGAAGGGCGATCTGGCGGGCATTGCCGCCCCCGGCTCGGCTGCGGGCAAGTTGCATGAAGCCTTCACCAAACGCGCCGCCACCATCGGCTATGACCTGCAATATCGCGCCTTTCCGGTGACCTTCTGGGATCTTTTCGGGGATCAGGGCCACCCGATCCGCGCCACAGTGGCGGATATGGGGCCCTTGCTGCTGTCGCGGCTTCTGGAGTTGAGCGAACCGCAGGAGGGCGTGCTGAACGTCGCCTTCCGCCTTGCCGATGATGAAGAACTGCCGCTCTTGGACCTCAAGGATTTGCAGGCGCTGCTGACCTTCATCGCCGAGAATGGCGATGCGGTTTCGGCACGCTATGGGCTGGTGTCGTCAACCTCGGTGGGGGCGATCCAGCGCCGGTTGCTGGTCTTGGAAAATCAGGGTGCCACGGCGATGTTCGGCGAACCGGCGCTGGAACTGGCCGATCTGATGCGGACCGATGCCGCGGGCATGGGCATGGTCAATGTGCTGGCGGCGGACAAGCTGATGCAATCGCCCCGGCTTTACGCCACCTTCCTGCTCTGGCTTTTGTCGGAACTGTTCGAGAACCTGCCCGAGGTGGGCGACCCCGAGAAACCCAAGCTGGTCTTTTTCTTTGACGAGGCGCATCTTCTTTTCACCGACGCGCCCAAGGCGCTGATTTCCAAGGTGGAACAGGTGGCGCGGCTGATCCGGTCGAAAGGGGTCGGGGTCTATTTCATCACCCAGAATCCGGCGGATGTGCCCGAGGTCATTCTGGGGCAACTGGGCAACCGGGTGCAGCATGGCTTGCGCGCCTTCACCGCCAAGGACCAGAAGGATCTGGCCAAGGCGGCGGAAACCTATCGCCCGAACCCGCGCTTTGCCATCGAAGAGGCGATCCGCGATGTCGGCACGGGTGAGGCGGTCACCTCGTTCCTTGAGGCGAAGGGCATTCCGGGTATTGCCGAGCGCACGCTGATCCGTCCGCCCGCCAGCCAGCTTGGCCCGATCGAACCGAGCCTGCGGGCGGCTGTCATGGCGGGGTCGGGGCTGGGCGCGAAATACACCACGCCGATCGACCGTGACAGCGCCTGGGAACGGCTGCGCGCCCGTGCCGCCAAAGCCGCCCGCGAAGCCGAAGCCGAAGCAGTGCCGGAAGCCGAAGAAGACCGTGAGTTTTCCCGCGCCCGCCGCTATGACGGCGGCCCGACCGCCCGCAAGGCGCCGGAAGAACCGGCACCCCGCCGCAAATCCACCTCCAGCCGATCCGATTCGGTGGGCGAGGTGCTGGCGAAAAGCTTTGCCCGCCAGTTGGGCACCAAGGGCGGTCAGGCGGTGGTGCGCGGCATTCTGGGCACGTTCTTCGGCAAGCGTTAGGACGGCGCTACAGCGGCCGCATCCGCAATCTGGTCAGCCGGTTCTCGCGCCGTTCGACCACTTCGAACCGCAGCCCGTGAAAGCGGAAGGCTTGGCCTTCGGCGGGAATCATCTGCGCTTCGTGAATGACCAGACCGGCGATGGTGTTGGCCTCATCATCGGGCAGCGCCCAGTCGAGCGCGCGGTTCAGGTCGCGGATCGTCATGGCGCCGTCCACCAGCCAAGCCCCGCTTTCATCGCGCTTGAGACCCGCTTCGCGCGCCACCACGTCGAATTCATCGGTGATCTCGCCGACGATTTCCTCAAGGATGTCTTCCAGCGTGATCAGCCCCTGAAGCGCGCCATATTCATCGACCACCAGCGCGAAATGGGTGCGCCGCTTGAGAAATTCGCGCATCTGTTCGTCAAGGCTGGTGGTGTCGGGGATGAAATAGGGCTTCATCGCCGCCTTGACGATATCAAGCCCCGCCAACCCCTCGGGCTCGCGCGAGAGGCGGTCGGTTTCGCGCCAGAGATCCTTGACGTGGATCACGCCCAGAATGTTCTCTTCATCGCCGCGAAACACCGGCAGCCGGGAATAGGGCGAGCCGAGAACCCGGCGCAGTATCACCTCCGGGGCGGCATCGGCGTCGATCATCTCGATCTGCCGGCGGTGGCGCATGATCTCGCTGACGGCGCGGTCCGACAGGTCAAGCGCGCCCAGAAGCCGGTCGCGCGCCTCTTTCTGCATCGCACCGCCGGAATGGCCAAGCGCGATGGCGCCCGCGATATCCTCGCGCAGTGCCTCATGCGCGCGGTCGGGGTCGTTGCCACCGGGGCGGCGGCGGAACGGGGCGAGAAGGCGGGCAAAGCGGCTCATGCCGTTCTTTGACGGCAAAGCGGCGGGCGGGTCAAGCTTTGGCCTGATGGCGCCTCACGTCTTGCGGCGGGCCAGCGGATGGCGGGTCAGCACCAGATCCTTGAGCTGATCGTCCAGCACATGGGTATAGATTTCGGTGGTGGCCACATCGGCATGGCCCAGCAGCGTCTGGATCACCCGCAGATCGGCGCCGCCGGCCAGAAGATGGGTGGCAAAGGCATGGCGCAGGGTATGGGGGGTCACCTTGGACGGGTCCACGCCGCCCAGCACGGCGATATCCTTGATCAAAAGGTAGAAATGCTGCCGCGTCAGATGGCCGTCGGCCCCCGGCCCGGGGAAGAGGGCGCGGGCGGCGGGCCTGCCCGCCTTGCGCGCCCGCTCATCCTCGCCGTCGCGCAGGTGCAGCCAGTCGGCAAGGGCCACCCGGGCGGGGGGGGAAAGGGGCACCATCCGCTCCTTGCCGCCCTTGCCCTTGACCAGGATCATCTTCGGATCGCCGCGCGCCGCCGCCACCGGCAGGCCGACAAGTTCCGAAACCCGCATTCCCGTTGCGTAAAGCAGTTCCACCAGCGCGCGGTTGCGCAGCCTTTCGCCCTCGCTGCGGCCCTTGCTGCGGGCGGCGTCCAGCAGGCGCTCCACTTCGGCAAGGCTGAGGGTCTGGGGCAGGTGGCGGCTGGCGCCGGGGCCCTTGATGCGGATGGCGGGATTGTCGGGGCGCCAGCCTTCGTCCAGCGCAAAGCGGTAAAGCTGCCGGATCGCCGAGAGGCGGCGGGCGCGCGTCGCCTGCGACAGGCCCTGCGCTTCGCAATAGACGATATAGGCTTCGACCTCTTCACGGCTGGCGGCGGCAAAATCGCGGCCCCGCGCCGCCAGCCAGCCCGCGAAATCCTTCAGGTCGCGGCCATAGGCCAGTTGCGTGTTGCGTGCGGCATCGAGTTCGGCCGCCTGCGCCTCGAGAAAGGTGGCGATCCAGCGCTCCATGCCCGCGGGTGCCGCCATCAGCCGCGCCGCTCCAACAGCATCAGGTCCAGCGCGGTGCGCCGCGCGGCATCCTCAAGCCCCAGCGCCCGCAACAGCGAAAGCCCCTCGGCGACCTTGACCAGTTCGCCCTGAAGCCCGGTCTCGATCAGCCGGATCGCCAGCAACAGCGCCTCGCCGATGCGGCCCTGTGCGATCAGCGCGGCCCCGGCTTCGGGGGCTGCGGCGGCCTCGCCTTGGAAGGCGGGGGCGATGGCGCGCGCCATGCTGTCGGGCGCAGCCAACCCGGCCACGCTGCCGCCCGCAAGCCCGGCGAGGAATTTCGCCCGCGTGTCGCCCGGCGACAGAGGTGAGGCGGCAAGGCGGCGGTAGTCGGGCGACAGCAGGCCCATTTCCCAGGCGATGCGCGCGGCATCCCCGGTCAGGGCCATGCGCGAAAGCGGCATGGCGAAGAGTTCGGCAAAGGGCACCTCCGCCTCGACATCGGCCATGCGGGCAAAGGCCAGCGGCAGGCGCTGCTCCACCGCCCCCAGATCGCCGCCGGTCAGCGCGGCATCGAACCGCTGAAAGGCATCCACCCGGTCCCAGACCCCGCCCGAGGCGGCGGGCTGGCGCTGCGTATATAGGCCCAGAAGCTGGTTCGCGGTGATCACCCCGGCCCGCGCCAGCCGCTCGGCCGCTTCAAGCTGCGCCTTCCAGCCCGCGCGTTCGGAGAGCTCGGCATGGGCAAAGGCCAGCGGCAAGGTGGTGGTGGAAAGCGGCTCGCCGATGGCCTCATAAATCCGCCAGATCAGCGGCGTCACCGGCTTGGGCGGGTCGGGCACCTCTTCGCCCTCGAAAAGGTCGGGGTCAAGGAAGCGCGACAAGAGGGCATCCTCGACCCCAGTCACATGGCCCAGCGCCTGCGCGGTGCGCAGCGTCAGCGCGGCGGCATTCCAGTCGCCCGAGCGGGCAAGGCAGAAGACCCGCGTCGTCAGCGTGGGCGCCAGTTCCGGCGCCCCCGCCATCACCTCGCAGGCGGCATCCTCGCCGCCCGTCAGCAGGGCCACGTCAAAGCTGCGGCGGAACACTTCGGCATTGGTGGCGGTGCCTGCCTCGGCCAGAAGGGCTTCGGCCTGTTCCAGCGCACCCAGCTCCAACAGCTTGTCCACCCGCGCGATCAGAAGCCGCCCGTCGCCGCCGGCATCGGCCGGGGGGCTGGCCTGGGCGATCAGCAGCGTCACCAGCAGCTTCTGCAACTCGGGCAGGCCCTCGGCCCGGGCGCCGGCGATGGCTTCGGTCACTTCGGACAGCTTGCCAAGGCCCCAGAGATTATGCGGAAAGCCGGTGGTTTCGGGTGGCAGCAACCCCGCGGCATCCGGGCTGGGCCCGCCGATGACCGAGACGGCCACCGCCTCGGGCAGGGCGCCCTGCGCGCTGACGGCGGGTTCGTCGGCCGGGGCGGGCAGCGTGACAGAACCATTGCCGGAACCGCTGGCCGGAGCCGGTTCAGAGACCGATTGCGACAGCCAGTCGATGGCCGAAAGCGGCGCCTCGGCGCGCAGCGGGCTGCCAAGCCCCGCCAGAAGGCCGATCAGCGCCAGCGGAAGGCGGCGCTCAACCGGCATCCAGCACCACCGGCTGGCGGATCTCACGGGCGGGCGGGGTCATGTCGGCCAGATAGGCATAGGCCGTTAGTCCCAGAAATCCCAGCACCGCCAGCCCCAGCACCAGCTTGATCAAACGCCCCATCGCCTTGCCTCTCGTCATCGCCGGTTGATCCGGCGGGTTATCTGCCTTGCCGCGCGGCCTTTCGGCGGCGGTCCTGTTGCGAATATATATGGCATTCGCGCCGAGTTCACGCCATTCAGGGAAGAATATTCGGTATCGGCAGCGGCCCGCCCAGAAGCGCCGCGCCGCAAGGCATATGGGGATGGAACGGTGCTTCTGAAAAAGACCGTTGTGATGGTGGGAATGATGGGGGCGGGCAAGACGGCGGTGGGCACGGCCCTGGCCCGTCTCGTGGGGGTGCCCTTCCTCGATTCGGATGAAGAGATCGTCAAGGCCGCCGACCGCTCGATCGCGGAAATCTTCGAACGCGACGGCGAGGCGTTCTTTCGCGCCCGCGAAACCGAGGTTCTGGCGCGGCTGTTGCGGGGCGCGCCTTGCATCTTGTCCACGGGCGGCGGTGCCTTTCTGGCCGAAGGAAACCGCCGGTTGATTGCCGGGCAGGGGGTTTCGGTCTGGTTGCGCGCCGATCTGGATGTGCTGTGGAACCGGGTGCGCCACAAGGCGACACGGCCGCTTTTGCGCACCGCCAACCCGCGTGAGACGTTGCGCGCGCTTTACGAGGCGCGGCTGCCCTTTTACCAGATGGCGGAAATCACCGTCGATTCCACCGCCGACTGTTCGGTCGAGGATATGGCGCGGCGGGTGGTGGCGGCGCTGGCGGCGCGGCCGGATGTTCTGGAAGGAAACTGAAATGACGGTCGATGTGGTTCCGGTCGCGCTCGGGGCGCGCAGCTATGAGGTGCGCATCGGCGCTGGCCTGATCGAGCGGGCGGGGGCAGAGATCGGCCCCTTGCTGCACCGGCGCAAGGCGGCGGTGATCACCGATGATTCGGTGGCGGCGCTGCACCTGATGCGGCTGGCCCGCGCCTTCGAGGCCGAGGGCATCACCGTGACCGCGCTGACCATTCCGCCGGGCGAGGCGTCGAAAGGCTGGGCGCAATATGCCCGCGTCTCGGAATGGCTCTTGGAGCAGAAGATCGAGCGGCGCGATATCGTCGTGGCCTTTGGCGGCGGTGTGGTGGGCGATCTTGTGGGCTTTGCCGCAGCCACCCTGCGGCGCGGCGTGCGTTTCGTGCAGATCCCGACCACGCTTCTGGCGCAGGTGGACAGTTCCGTCGGCGGCAAGACCGGCATCAACACCGCCCAAGGCAAGAACCTGATCGGCGCCTTCCATCAGCCCAGCCTTGTTCTGGCCGATATCGGCATTCTGGAAAGCCTGCCCGCGCGGGATTTTCTGGCCGGTTATGGCGAAGTGGTGAAATACGGGCTCTTGGGCGATGCCGCGTTCTTTGACTGGCTTGAGGTCAATGGCCCGCTGCTGGCGGCAGATGCGGAGAAGCGGCAATATGCCGTCCGCCGCTCGGTCGAGATGAAGGCCGGGATCGTCGCCCGGGATGAAACGGAAGAGGGCGAGCGTGCCCTGCTGAACCTTGGCCATACCTTCTGCCATGCGCTGGAAAAGGCCACCGGCTATTCCGACCGGCTGTTGCACGGCGAAGGCGTGGCGATCGGCTGTGCCTTGGCCTTTGAACTCAGCCAGCGGTTGGGCCTGTGTGCGCAAGAGGCGCCCAGCCGGGTGCGGGCGCATCTGCGGGCGATGGGCATGAAGGTGGATATCGCCGATATCCCGGGCGACCTGCCGGATGCCGCCGCGCTTCTGCGGCTGATGGGGCAGGACAAGAAGGTGGTGGACGGCAAGCTGCGCTTCATCCTTGCACGCGGCATCGGCGATGCCTTTGTCGCCGATGACGTGTCGCCCGCTCTGGTGAAAACCCTGCTGGAAGAGGCGCTGGCGGGGCGTTAACCGCCCGAGTGCGCCAGCTCCACCTGCACCACATCGCTGCGGCCGGTGGCAAAGGTCGCTGCACAGCTTTGCAGATAGAATTGCCAGTTGCGCAGGAAATCCTCGCCATAGCCCAGACGGCGGATGCGCGGCGCCTCGGCCAGCATCCGTTCGGCCCAGAGGCGGCAGGTGCGGGCGTAATCCTGCCCGAAGGCAAAGCTTTCCTTCACCTGCAAGCCTGCCGCCGCCGCCTGCTCTGCCAGAACCGCATTGCAGGGCAGCATTCCGCCCGGAAAGGTATGCTGGCGGATGAAATCCGACCTTTTGCGATAGGCGGGAAATTCGGCATCCGACACGGTGATCGCCTGCAACATGGCGCGGCCGCCCTCGGCCAGCCGTGCCTTGATCGTGCCGAAATAGACCGGCCAATAGCGTTCGCCCACCGCCTCGATCATCTCGACCGAGACGATATTGTCGAACCGCCCTTGCGTCGCGCGGTAGTCCTGCAGCCGGATCTCCGCCCGCCCGTCCAGCCGGGCATCGGCATAACCCTTTTGCGCCGGGGAAAGCGTCAGCCCCGTTACATGCCGCCCATGGTCTGCCGCGCGCTCGGCAAAGCCGCCCCAGCCGCAGCCGATTTCCAATATCCGCTCGCCCCCCGCCAACCGCGACAGGATGCGGTCATTCTTGCGGTCCTGCGCGCGGGCGAGGTCATCGTCCCCCGGCGTGAAAATCGCTGCGGAATAGGTCATCCCCGGGTCCAGCCAAAGCTGATAGAACTCGTTCCCGACATCGTAATGCGCCCGGATGTTGCGCGCCGCACCCCGCAGCGAATTGGCGCGCAGCACCCGGTCCACCAGTTGCATCACCACCCGCGCCAGCGGCCCCGGCTCGGAATAGCGTTGCAGCCGGTCAATGTTGCTTAAGCCCAGCGTGATCAGCGGTTCCAGCGCCGAGGTGGTCCAGAGCCCGGCAATCCATGTCTCACCAAGACCGACATCGCCGCGGGTAACAAGGGCCGACAGCACGGCCCAGTCGCGGATCTGCATGTCCACCTCTGGCCCCGCGGCGCCGAAATGCAGCAGGGTGCCCTCGGGCGTGGTCAGGGTCAGCCGGCCGCCCTCGATGCCCTCAAGCGCGGCAAAGAAGCGGGATTTCATCAGGCGGGTCACGGGAAGGCGCATTCAGCTTATCTCCTGATCGGGCGGGGCGGGCAGCGGGCGGTAGGCCGCGCCTTTGAGTTTCAGGCGCAGCGCGTGCCAGTAGATCAGCGCCACCACCCGCAGCGCACCGCCGGGCCGGCGCAGCGCCGCAGCAAGAAGTGCAGCATTGGTCAGCGGGCGCAGCGGCCCGGTCATCGCGGCGCGCAACCCCTCGGCTCCGTCGAACTGGCCGATGCGAATGGCGATGCGGTCGGGCTGCACCGCGAAACGGAAGAGGTAACGCCCCGACACATCCTGAAACGGCGAGACGTGGAAAAGCTTTTCGGCGGCAATCTCATCCCCGGCGGTCAGGGGCGCATGGCCGGGCAGGGCGCAGAGATAGCTGTGGCGCTGGCCAAAGGTGTTGTTGACCTCGGCAATGGCGGCAAGGGTGCGGTCGCCCTCGATCAGCAGCCAGAAACTGACCGGGCTGAACCAATGGCCCAGAAATCGCGGCTGCGTCAGCAGCGCCATCACCCGGCCCGGGCCGGGGGCAAACCCGGCCTCGGCCAGCCGCGCCCATGCCCAGGCGGCGCCCTGCCCGGCACCGCGCAGCCCGCCATGATCCCGGTCGAAATAGGCCATCAGATTGAAACGGTTGCGCGACATCAACGCCGGGGGCGCCATGTGATCGGGCGCAAAAAGCAGGTAATCCACGCAGTAGCGAAAGCCATGGGCAATGGCGCCGCGCCGCCCATGGGCAACCTCGGCGGGCATATGCAGCACCTCTCCGGCCCTCAGCCGCGTGGCCAGCGGGGCCATGGTCACACCCGCTCGGGCAGGACGCGGCGGGCAATACGCAGGGCGCTGGCAAAACCGTCTTCGTGAAAGCCGTTGCGCAGCCATGCCCCGGCGAACCAGCTTCGCCGCTGGCCCTGCATCGCGGCAATCGCCGCCTGCGCCGCCAGCGCAGGGCCGTCAAACACCGGATGGCGGAAGGTGGTTTCGTCATAAATCGCCCGGGGATCAATCGGCGCCTGCGGATTGAGGCTGACGAAGAGCGGATCGCTTTCGGGAATGTTCTGGAGCCGGTTCATCCAATAGGTCACGCCGACCGGGCTTTCGGGCGGCGTATCGGCTTCGGTGCGGTAGACCCATGCGCTCCAGCAGCGGCGGCGGCGCGGCATCAGGCCGGGGTCGCGGTGCAGCACCATGCGGTTGTCCTGAAAGCGCACGGCACCCAGATGCGCACGCTCGTCTGCGCTGGGATCGGTCATCAGTGCCAGCGCCTGATCGGCATGGCAGGCGAAAATCACCTGATCAAAGCGTTCCGCCTCGGCGCCCGCCGCCCGCAGGTCCACACCCTCTTCGCTGCGCGTCACGCTGCGCACCGGCGTTGCGGGCCGCAGATCAACGCCCCGCCGCTCCAGTGCCGCCACCAGCCGCGACACATAGGAAATGCTGCCGCCAGAGACCGTCCACCATTGATGCTGCCCCGCAGCCGACATCAACGCATGGTTGCGCATGAAGCGCAGCAGCGCCTCGGCCGGAAAGGCGCCGATTCCTTGCGCCGGGGTGGACCAGATCGCGCCGCAGATCGGATACAGGTAATGGTCGCGGAACCGCCGCCCCAGAGCCATGACGCGCAGCAGATCGTCAATGCTCTGCCCCGGACGGGCCGCCGCCTCGGCCCCGGCGTTGAAGCGCAGCACGTCGCGGATCATCGCCAGAAACCCCGGGTTCAAGAGGTTCCGCCGCTGCCCGAACAAGGCATCGCCCGATCGCAGCGCATATTCCAGCCGCCCGCCGTTCAGCGAGACGCCAAAGCTCATCTCGCTGCGTTCAACCGGCACGTCCAGATCGCGGAAAAGTCCGGTCAGATGGGGATAATTGGCATAGTTGAACACGATAAAGCCGGTATCCACCGGCTGATCGCCCCGCAGCCCCGCCGTGACCGTGCGCGCATGGCCGCCCAGCCTTGGGGCCGCCTCGAACAAGGTCACCTGATGCTGCCCGGCCAGCGCCCAGGCCGCGGCCAGTCCCGCTATGCCGCCGCCGATGATGGCCACACGCTGCGGCGCGCCACGGGTAAGGTCGAACGGCATGAAATCCCCCTGATCGGTTCGGCTTTTCATGCAGTTACGCAAGGGACGCGCCGCCGGATCACTCTGCCGCGCCAAGGGCAAGGTTTTTCTGCCCCGGGGTGATCCTGAAATGGCAGCCCGCCGTATTGAGAGGACAGCAAGGAGGCAGAGCCATGGGTGCATTTACCGGAAAGCGCATCTGGATCATCGGCGCCAGTGACGGCATCGGTGCCGCTTTGGCACGGGCCTTTGCCGCCGAAGGGGCGCGTCTGATCCTCTCGGCCCGCAATGCCGCCGCGCTGCGGGCTCTGGTCCAGGACATTGGCGGAGAGGCGGTGCCCCTCGATCTTGCCCGGCGCGAAACGCTTGCGGCTGCGGTGGCGGCAATGCAGCCCGGCACGCTGGACGCGGTGATCTGCACCGCCGCCCTTTATGACCCGGCCCGCGTCGCCGATCTGGACCCGGCCCGCGCCGAAGACCTCGTGCGGGTGAACCTTCTGGGCACGCTGGATGTGGCCCGCCTGACGCCGCCCCTGATCCGCGACGGCGGGCAACTGGTGCTGTTCGGCTCGGTCGCGGGCTATATCGGCCTGCCCGGCGGGCAGGTCTATTCCGCCACCAAGGCCGCGGTCAACAATCTGGCCGAGACGCTGCGGATCGAACTGGCGCCCCGGCTGGATGTGCGTCTGGTTTGCCCCGGCTTCGTGCGCAGCCGCCTGACGGCGAAGAACGATTTCCCGATGCCCGCGATGATCGAACCGGAAGAGGCGGCGGCGGCGGTTCTAGCGGGGCTGCGCAGCCGCGCCTTCGAGATCCATTTCCCGAAACGCTTCACCTATGCGATGAAGCTTCTGCGGGCACTGCCCTATTGGCTGTCGCTGCGTCTGACGGGGCGCTTGCGCTGATCAGGCCAGTTTGCCCGTCAGCAAGGCCACCCCAGCCCAGGCGGCAAAGCCGGTCAGAGCGGTGCCCCAAAGCCCGTCCACCACCACCTGCTGCAACGACCAGTCGGCAAGCGTGGCATAATTCGTCATTTCATAAGTGCCATAGGCGATGAAGCCCAGAATCGCTCCGCCGATCAGCGCCTGCACCGGCGCCCCGGCCTTGAGCGCGGGCAGTGAGACGAACCACAAGAGCCCCGCGACATAGAAGAGGTAAAACACCGCCGCCGGACCCAGCCGCAGCGGATCGGCCAGAAGATGCCCGACATGGCGCTCAAACACCGGGCGGATCAGATAGCGGATGCCGAGCATGTCCAGCCCCAGAAACACCCCCGTCGTCACCATATAAAGCAGCCCCGTCTGCATCCCCGTCCCCTCCGCGCGGCACCGATGCAAGCAATACGGCCCCCGCAGCGCATCGGATCAGTCAAGCAGACCGAAAGGGTCAAGCCCTTGGCGTTGCGGGTTTATTTCTGTCTGGGAAGGTTGGCTGGGGCGCTAGGATTCGAACCTAGGTATGGCGGTACCAAAAACCGCTGCCTTACCACTTGGCGACGCCCCAACCGTGCGGCGGTGTTTAGCGAAGGGTCGGGCGGGGTGCAAGGGGGGTGAGGGGAAAAAATCGCAGCCGCGTGAGGCCGGTTGCGGCAGGTCCGGGCGCGGGATAAGCGGGCGGGATGGAACGGGTGGATGTCGTCATTCTGGGGGCCGGTGCGGCGGGGCTGATGGCCGCGATCGAGGCGGCACGGCGCGGGCGCCGGGTGCTGGTGATCGACCATGCCAAGGCCGCGGGCGAGAAGATCCGCATCTCGGGCGGCGGGCGCTGCAACTTTACCAATACCGGCATCGCGCCAGAGCGGTTTCTGTCGCAGAATCCGCGCTTTGCTCTGTCGTCGCTGAAGCGCTTCACCCAATGGGATTTCATCGCGCGGATGGATTCGGCGGGCATCGCCTGGCACGAAAAGACGCTGGGGCAGCTCTTCTGCGACGGGTCGGCCATGCAGGTTGTGGCGATGCTGCTGGAGGATCTGGCACGGGCGGGCGGGCAGCTCTGGCTGGGCTGTGCGCTTGGCGCGGTGCGGCAGGTGCCGGGTGGCTTTACCGTGGAAACCGCGCGGGGCGTGGTGCAGGCGGCGGCGGTTGTGGTCGCCACCGGGGGCAAGTCGATCCCCAAGATGGGGGCGACGGGGTATGGCTATAAACTCGCCGAAAGCTTTGGTCTGCCGCTGGTGGAAACGCGGCCCGCGCTGGTGCCGCTGACCTTTGCCGAGCAGGATCTGGCGCGGTTGGCGCCCTTGGCCGGGGTCGCGGTGCCGGGGCGGGTCTCTTGCGGCAAGACCGGGTTCGACGAGGCGGTGCTGTTCACCCATCGCGGCCTCTCCGGCCCGGCGGTGCTGCAAATCTCAAGCTATTGGCGCGAAGGACAGGGGATCGAGGTGAATCTGTGTCCCGGGCGCGATGTGGCGGGCGAGCTGGCAGCGGCGAAGAAGACCAGCGGCAAGGCGGCGCTGCGGACCGTGCTGACGCGGCTCTTGCCGGAACGCCTTGCACGGCAGATCGAAGAGGAATTGGGGCTGACGGCGCCGATGGCCGAATTGCCCGCCGCCGCGCTGGAGCGGGTGGCGGCGCGGGTGGCCCGCTGGCAAATCACCCCGGTCGGCAGCGAAGGCTACCGCACCGCCGAGGTGACGCTGGGCGGGGTGGATACCACGGCGCTGGACGGGCGCACGATGCAGGCGCGCGGGGTGCCCGGCCTCTATTTCGTGGGCGAGGTGGTGGATGTCACCGGCTGGCTGGGCGGCTATAACTTCCAGTGGGCTTGGTCCTCGGGCTGGGCGGCGGGGCAGGTGGCGTAACGGGGCCCCCGATGCGACGCAATTTTCTTCGAAGAAAATTGCAAATTCCTTGGAAGGAATTTGGGGCGCGGGTTTAACCGCGCCCGCCCGCCGCCAGATGGGCGGCGCAGCCGGTGAGGGCGGCGAAATCATCCTCGACCACGGTGACCGAGAAATTCTCCATGAATTCGGCAAATCGGCCCTTGTCGCGGAAATGCGCCGTCAGGCCCATCTCGTCCAGATAGGGGGTCATCGCCCGCGCCACGCCGCCGATCAGGAACAGCCCGCCGAAGGGCAGATGGGTCAGCGCCAGATTGCCCAGAACCTGTCCCAGGATATGCACCCAAAGCTGTGCCGTGTGCCGCGCCACGGGATCGCCCGCGGCGAGGGCCGCCATGATTTCGGCTGCCTTGCGCTCTTGCAGGGCGCCCGCCTCGTGGCTGACAAAGGCGTGGACCCGTTCCAGCCCGCGGCCCGCCAGAACATCCTCGACCCCGGTAAAGCCATGGGCGCTGGCGCCATGGCTTTCGCCAAAGCGCATCAGGCGGTAATCCTCATCGCTGCGCACCGGCATCGAGACATGGCCGCATTCCGAGGCGGCCACCAGCCGCCCCTCGGGCGTGTCATGCACCGGAGCGGCGTTCATGCCGGTGCCGACGCCGACCACCAGCATCGTCTCGCCCGGGCGATGGCCGCCTGCAATCACCGGGCGCAGGAATTGCGGCGCGATATGGCCCAGCGCATGGCCCTGCGCCTGCAGGTCGTTCAGGATCGCCACCCGCCCCGCGCCGGTGGCTTCGGTCAGGCCGGCGCCGGTGATGGTCCAGTCAAGATTGGTCATCACCGCAACGCCGTCGCGCACCGGCCCCGCCGCCGCCACGCAGGCGCCCGCGACCGAAGCCAGCCCGGCATCGGCCAGATAGGCGCGCAGCACCGGCTCAAGCCCCGGATATTCGGCGTTGGAATAGCGCCGGATGCTGTCGGCGCGCACCTGCGTTCCTTCGGCCAGTGCGACGCGGGTATTGGTGCCGCCGATATCGGCAACGAGGGCGAGGGTTTGGGCTTGGGTCATGTCTGGCTCCTGTCGGGCAACGGGGCGCTGCGGGGCCAACGCAGGGCGGTAAGGTCGGGCATCGGTCAGCCCCGCTGCGGGGCGGGCCCGGTGGATTGACCCAGGATCAGGTCAGCCTCCAGCAGGCGCTGCGGCAGGGGTTCGTCGGGATGGGCGATGATGTGCAACAGCATCTCGGCGGCATAGCGTCCGGCATCGCGCACCGAGGACCGGGTCGCGGTGAAGAGCGGCAGCCCCTCGCCATTGCGCAGATAGCTGAGTTCGTCGTCAAAGATGATGACCGACACATCCCGGCCCATCTTCAGCCCCCGCGCCTCGATCGCGCGGCGCACGCCCATGCCCGACAGCATCGAGGCGGCCAGAAAGGCGGTGGGCGGATTGTCCTGCCCCAGCATCCGTTCGGCGGCGATAAAGCCCGAAAGCTCGGTCATCTCGCCCGAAGTCATCAGGGCGGGGTCTCCGGTCAGGCCACGCGCGGCAAGGGCATCCAGATAGCCGGTGCGGCGGCGCATGGCGAAATCCATCTCGTCCACGCCATTGACCAGCGCGATGCGGCGGTGGCCAAGGTCCAGCAGGAATTCGGTCGCGCGCAGAAAGGCGCGGCGGTTGTTCACATCGACCCAGGCATATTCGCCCGTCTCGCCGGTCGAGCGGCCATGCACCACGAAGGGCAGGCCGATCTCGCGCAGCGCGGCAAGGCGCGGGTCGCCGATGCGCACGGCATGGATGATCACCCCATCCACCGCGCCGCGCGATTTCAGATCGCGGTAGGCGTCCAGTTCCGCCTCGTCCGGCACAACGGACAAGAGCATGTCATAGCCGTTCTGGCTGTAGACCTCGCCCGCGCCGGCGATGAAGTCGGCGAAAATCGGGTTCATGATTTCGTTGCGGGTGGCCATCGGCAGGACGTGGCCCACCGCCATCGCCCGCCCCTTGGCCAGCCGGATCGCCCGCGCATTCGGCCTGTAGTTATAGCGCCGCGCCGCCGCCATGACCTTGTCGCGCGTGGCCTCGTTGACCTCGGGATAGCCGTTCAGCGCCCGGCTGACAGTGGTGGGCGAAAGGCCGAGTTTCTGGGCCAGTTCCTTGAGGTTCATCGGCGCGTTGCAGTTCCGTTGGGGGAGTGTTCCAACCTCTTATCCTGTGCCGCCGCCGTGGTCAAAGCCATTCAACCGGGTTCGGTCAAGGCTTGGGCGTTAACGTTTGAGATATGGGAAAAATGCGGTCCGGTCCGGGTCAAAGCGATTTGGCGAAGATCGAGGAAAGTTGCCTTGTCTCATCCGAATCAAGCCGGGCCGAAGGCGGCATCCAGAAGCCCGGCCAGCAGCCCCGGCAGCGGGGCTGTGGCGGCAGGCAGCGGGCTTGCCGCCAAATGGGCCAGCACCACCGCCTCGGTTCCGGCATCGGTCAGCGGGCGGGTGACGAAGGGCCTGCCGTCCTGTGACAGCCTTGGCGCGGGATTGGTATAGGACAGGCCCACCCCCAGCCCATGGGCGGCATAGCCCCGCATGATATCCAGCGTGGGCGTGCGGTGGGCGATGCGGGCGTCAAGGCCGGTGCGGGCGAAGAGGGCGCGCAGATGGGCAAGGCTTGGCCCCTGATCGGCCAGCACCAGCGGCTGATCGGCCAGATCGTTCAGCCGCAGGCTGTCGCGGGCGGCCAGCGGATGGTCGGGCGCCAGAACGGCATGGGGCGGCACCTGCCGCAGCACCTGCCGCGCAATGCCGGTGCCCAAGCCAAGATCCCAGGTCAGCGCCAGATCGCAGCTTGCCGCGCGCAGGCCATCGGACAACGGCTCGAACCCCATGGCCTGCGGGTGCAGGGCAAGGCCCGGCAAGGCGGCGGGGGCGGCGGCCACCAGCGGCGGCAGCAGGATGGCCGCCAGATCCTCGAACAGCGCCAGCCGCAGCGGCAGCACCGCCAAAGCCGCCGGATCGGCCAGCCGGGCCAGCCCCGCCGCCATCCGCCCGGCCTCCTCCAGCCAGACCCGGCCAAAGGCGGTGGGCAGCACCCGCCCGCCGGGGCGGCGCAGGAACAGCGGCTGACCCAGATGCGCCTCAAGCGTTTGCAGCGCGACCGACAGCGCGGGCTGGCTGACATGCAGCATTTCGGCGGCCCGCGTGATGCCGCCATGGCGCGCAACGGCAAGGGCATAATCCAGTTGGCGCAGGGTGAGGGATAGCATGTGACTATGGCTTATATTGAAAGATATGATTTGAAACTATGGCATCGCTGCCGCACCCTGCCAAGAGCGAAACAGGAGTGTGCAATGGCAGTCGTGGTCACAGATGAGATGGTTCAGACGTTTCAGCGCGACGGGGTGGTGCTGATCAAGGGGCTCTGGGCCGATTGGGTGGAGCAGCTTCGGGCGGGTATCGCCCGCAACATGGCCGAACCGGGGCCTTATGCCGCCGAAAACCTCAACACCGGCGAGGGCGGGCGGTTCTTCGACGATTACTGCAACTGGGAGCGGATACCGGAATTTGCCGAGGTGATCCGCAAATCCGAAGTGGCCGATGTCGCGGCGCGTCTGATGAGCTCGAACCGGGTGCAATTGTTCCATGATCATGTGCTGGTGAAAGAGCCGGGCACCTCCAAGCCGACGCCCTGGCATCAGGACGGGCCCTATTACTTTGTCGGCGGGCGGCAGACCGTCAGCTTCTGGTCGCCGCTGGACCCGGTGAAAGAGGCGTCGCTGCGTTGTGTCGCAGGCAGCCACCGCTGGCCGAAAGAGGTGCTGCCCAAGCGCTGGCTGTCGGACACATCATTCTATCCCAACCCCGAGAAATACATGCCCGTGCCGGACCCGGATGCCGAAGGTATGCCGGTGATGGAATGGCAGATGGAGCCGGGCGATGCGGTGGCCTTCGACTATCTGACGCTGCACGGTGCGCGGGGGAACGAGGCGGCGACGCGGCGCCGGGCGTTTTCGCTGCGGCTTCTGGGCGATGATGCGCGCTATGTCGAGCGCCCGGGCCGCACCTCGCCACCCTATCCGGGGCATGGGATGCAGGCCGGGCAGGTGCTGCGGGAAGACTGGTTCCCCTTCCTGCGCTGACCGGAGCGGGGGTGCTTCGCCCCCCCGCACCCCCCGAGGATATTTGGGGAGAGAGGATGGGGCAGCCGCTGCGGCACGGCGGCCTCTGGACATTGCGGGCGATCCGGCGTGCGATGGCCGCAAGGAGAGTGCCATGACCCAAGCCCCCGTGTTCCGAGACCGCCGCCCGAAATCCTTTCCGCCGCCCGAGTTTCCGCCGCGCCGGCCGGCGCTGTTCGCCCGCACGCCGCCGGCGGCATTTCCGGTGATCCTTGGCCTTTTGGGCCTTGGTCTGGCGCTGAGGCGGGCGCTGGCGGCGCTGCAACTGCCCGGCGGGCTGGTTGAGGCGGCGCTGGGGGCGCTTCTGGTGCTGTGGGCCTTTGGCTGGCTGGCGCTGGCGGTGAAGATCCTGCGCCGTCCGGGCGTGCTGGCCGAGGATATGCGGGTCTTGCCGGGCCGGGCCGGTCTGGCCGCGGCGAGCATGACCGGGATGCTGGCCGCGGCGGTGCTGCTGCCCTATGCGCCGGGGGTGGCGCTGGGGCTGGCGCTGCTGTCGCTGGTGCTGCATGCGGCGCTGGCGGTGCTGCTGGTGGCGGTGCTGCTGCGGCTGCCGCCCGAGGCGCGGGCGGTGAACCCGGGCTGGCATCTGGCCTTTGTCGGCTTTGTCGTGGCGGCGGTGCCGTTGGCGCAACTGGGGTGGAGCGGGCTGGCCTCGGGCATCCTGTGGGGCACGATGGCGGCGGCGGCGGCGATCTGGGCCGCTTCGGCGGTGCAGCTCGTGCGGCGGGTGCCGCCCGCGCCGCTGCGGCCCTTGCTGGCGATCCATCTGGCACCGGCGGCGCTGTTGTCGAGCGTGGCGGGGCTGCTGGGCCATGGGGCGCTGGCGCAGGGCTTTGCCCTGCTGGGCGCAGCGATCCTTTTGGCGCTGCTGGCTGCCGGGCGCTGGATTGCCGAGGCCGGATTCTCGCCGCTCTGGGGCGCCTTCACCTTTCCGCTGGCAGCCTATGGCTCGTCGCTGATCCTGCTTGGCGGCGGGTATGAGATTGCGGGGCTGGCGGTGGTGCTGGTTGCCTTGGGCGCGGTGCCTGCCATCGCCTGGCAGGTGCTGAAGCTTTGGCCCGGCGGCAGGTTGGCCGCGCGGACCAATGCCGCAGAGGCGTAAGATGGGCAGGATTGCCCATCCTACCTGTGCGACCAATCCTGCCCATCCATCCGGTCAGACCAGTGCCACCCAGGCGCGGGCAATGGCAAGGCCGTGGGCATCGGCTGCGGCGCCCCGGCTGGCCGCTTCGTCCGCGTGGCGGTCATGCCAGCCGGGCGACATCCGTTCCATCACCTGCGGAAACTCGCGCGCCCAATCGGCAGCCACGGCGCGCGACGCCTCGAAATGGAACTGCGTGCCATAGCCGGCCCGGCCATAGCGATAGCCTTGCACCGACGCCACCGCATTGCCCGCCAGATGCACCGCGCCGGGCGGCAGGGTGAAGGTGTCGGAATGCCACTGAAAGATCGGGAAATCCCGGGGCAGGGCGCCCAGCACGGCATCCTCCTGCCCCTGCGGGGTAAGGGTGACATCGCACCAGCCGAACTCATGCGCCTGACCCAGCCGGTTTTCGGCGCCCAGCCCCCGGGCGAAAAGCTGCGAGCCAAGGCAGATGCCCAGCACCGCCTTGCCTTCCGCCGCCGCCGCCGCCATCCGGGCGGCGAGCAGGGGCAGATAGGGATGGCTGGCATCGTCGCAGGCCGATTGCTCGCCGCCGAACACCACCAGCCCGTCATAGGCGCCGGTCTCGGGCAGCACGCCGTCGCGCCAGGGCTTGTAAAGCCCGATCCGCGCCCCCGCCTCATGCAGGGCGACGCCGACCTGTCCGTGATGGGTGACGGCGGTGTTCTCGACGATGGCGATGCGCATACGGGCCTCCTGCAACTGGCGGCACATTGCAAAAGCCACCCGGCGCCCGCAAGGGGCGAAAGCCTCTTGCACTTCCCGCCGCCCCGTGAAAAGGGGAGCCGTCAAACGAACACTCCCCGCCCAACACCCAGGAGGCCCAGATGGAGATTCGCGAGGCACTTACCTTTGACGACGTGCTTCTTGTGCCGGCCGCATCTTCGGTGCTGCCGTCGGATGCCGACACTTCGACCTATGTGACCAAGGCGATCCGCATGAACATCCCGCTGCTTTCCAGCGCGATGGACACGGTGACCGAGGCGCGCATGGCCATCGCCATGGCGCAATCGGGCGGCATCGGCGTGATCCACCGCAATCTGGATACCGAAGCGCAGGCGCGCGAGGTGTCCCGGGTCAAGCGGTTCGAAAGCGGCGTGGTCTATGCGCCCATCACCCTGACCCCGGAACAGACGCTGGCCGATGCCAAGCTGTTGATGGAACGCTACAACATCACCGGCTTTCCGGTGGTTGATGCATCGGGCCGCGTGGTGGGCATCGTGACCAACCGCGACATGCGCTTTGCCAGCGATGACAAGACGCCGGTTTCGGTGATGATGACCTCGGACAATCTGGCGCTGTTGAAAGAGCCGGTGGACCGGGATGCCGCGATTTCGCTGATGAAGGCGCGGCGGATTGAAAAGCTCTTGGTCACCGATGGCGCGGGCAAGCTGACCGGGCTGCTGACGCTGAAGGATACCGAGAAATCGGTCCTCAACCCCCATGCCTGCAAGGATGAGATGGGCCGGCTGCGTGTGGCCGCCGCCTCGACCGTGGGCGACGCCGGGTTTGAACGCAGCCAGGCGCTGATCGACGCCGGGGTGGATATGGTGGTGATCGACACTGCCCATGGCCATTCCGAGGGCGTGGCCCGCGCGGTGGAGCGGATCAAGAAGCTGTCGAACAAAGTGCAGGTGGTGGCCGGCAACGTCGCCACCGCCGAGGCGACCCGGGCGCTGATCGGTGCCGGGGCGGATGCGGTCAAGGTCGGCATCGGCCCTGGCAGCATCTGCACCACGCGGATTGTCGCGGGCGTGGGTGTGCCGCAACTGACCGCGATCATGGATTCCGCGCGGGCGGCGGGGGATATTCCGATCATCGCCGACGGCGGGATCAAATATTCCGGCGATTTCGCCAAGGCGATTGCGGCGGGGGCAAGCTGTGCCATGGTGGGCAGCGCGATTGCGGGCACCGATGAAAGCCCGGGCGAGCTGATCCTGTGGAACGGCCGGTCCTACAAATCCTATCGCGGCATGGGCAGCCTTGGCGCCATGGCACGCGGCAGCGCCGACCGCTATTTCCAGAAGGATGCCGCCAGCGACAAGCTGGTTCCCGAAGGCATCGAAGGTCAGGTGCCCTACAAGGGCACGGCGGCGCAGGTCATCCACCAGATGGTCGGCGGCTTGCGGGCGGCCATGGGCTATACCGGCAACCGGACGGTGGCCGAAATGCGCACCAACTGCCAGTTCGTCAAGATCACCGGCGCGGGGCTGAAGGAAAGCCACGTCCATGACGTGCAGATCACCCGCGAAAGCCCGAACTACCGGATCGGCTGATATGGCAGGCGGCGGGGAGACCCGCCGCCGCCCGGTCTCTCAGGCGACACGCCGCATTTGCAGGCCAAGGCGGCCGTAATCGACCCCCATCCAGCCGGACGCGCTGTGCCGGACCGCTTCGGGATAAAGGTTGGCCACATCCTGCGCCATCACCCCCTCGAACACCGCAGCGTGGCCGCGGTAGCGATAGCGGTAAAGCGGCAACCCGTTCTTCGCCATGCCGATCCAGGCGATGTCGGTCTTGAGCCGGCGGTCGCTGGGCTGGGGGCCGCCATCGCCTGAACTGCTGGCCGCCGCCGCCAGCACCAGAAGCAACAGCAGAGGCACGATCAGCCCCCCCGAAGAAGACGAACCCGCGGCCGGAATGACTTCCGGTTCCGGCGAAGGCTCGACCGTGCCACCACCATAGGCCGCCGTAGCCCCAAGAAGGGCGGCGCTGGCCGTGCAGCTCAGAAGAAACTTGTGCATCACTTCCTCCATTCTGACCTCATCCTTGCGGCCAGCATAGCCGCGGCGGACGGGTTTCCCAGAGGATTAATTCAGCCCGAACGCCCCCAGAACCACGAAAAGCGCGCTTTTCAGCACCGCCCACAGCACGAAAACCACCACCGCAGATGCCAGCGTTCCGGTAACGGCGCCGATCACCACCCAAAGCCCGTCTTCCTCCATCAGCCCCAGTGCCGCAAAGATGATGGCCAGCGCCGGCAGCATGTTGCCGAACGGGATGGGCAGCATGATCATGACCGCCAGCACCACCGCGCAGATGCCGACCCAGCGCTCGGCCCAAGGGCCCGTCAGGCCGCGCAGCCGCGGTTTCAGGTAACGCTCGCCCCGCTGCAACCAGGGCTGCGCCCGCTCCAGCACCGAGGCCAGCGCCTCGCGCCCGACCGAGCGGCGCGCGATGAAGCCCGGCAGCCAGGGCGCACGCCCCAGCGCCAGTTGCAGCGTCAGATACAGAAGCGGCACCCCCAGCACCGCCGAGGTGCCGGGAATCCCCGGCAAGGTATTGGGCAGCGCAAACAGGATCAGCAGCGTGTAATGCGCCCGCTCGCCGATCCGGGCGAAAAGATCGCCGATCGTCACCCGCTCGGTTTCGGTTTCGGCCACGACGCGGGCCAATGCCTGCGACATCCGCTCGGGTGCCGGTTCGTCTTTGGTCATGGCCCTCTCCCTGTCGGGCGCAACATGGCGATGCCGGGCCGGGATTGCCAGAGGCGCCGCCCGGTTTCGCCGGGTGTTTCCCTTGGCCGCGCCGCGCGCTAGGTAGGGGCAGAACACGGGGGATCGCATGGCAGCGCGGGCATTGATCACGGGGGCAGGGGCGCCGGGCGGCATCGGCATGGCCTGTGCCCGGGCGCTGGGACAGGCGGGATTTGCCTTGGCCATCACCGCCACCTCGGGCCGCATCCATGCCCGCGCCGCCGAACTGATGGCTGAGGGGTTCAGCGTCACCGCGCATCAGGGCGACCTGACCGACCCGGTTGCGGTGGCCCGCCTGCACGAGGCGGTGGGGCCGGTCGATGTGCTGGTGAACAATGCCGGGATGGGCTCGGTCGGTGCGCCTGCTGCAACGGGGACGTTCCTTGACCTTTCCCCCGACGACTGGCGGCGGGCCTTGGATGCCTCGCTGACCACGGCGGTTCTGACGACGCGGGCCTTTCTGCCGGGCATGGTGGCGCGGGGCGCGGGCCGGGTGGTGATGATGGCCTCGGTCACCGGACCGATGGTGTCCTCTCCGGGCGAGTCAGCCTATTCCACCGCCAAGGCGGCGATGGTGGGCCTGACCCATGCGCTGGCGCTTGAGGTAGCGGCGCGCGGCGTGACGGTGAACGCGGTGGCACCGGGCTGGATCGCCACCGAAGCCCTGACCTCCGCGGAGTTGCACGCCGCCCGCGCCACGCCGCAGGGCCGCGCCGGACGGCCCGACGAGGTGGCGGCGGTTGTGGCCTTCCTCGCCTCGCCCGGGGCCTCTTATGTCAACGGCGCCGTGCTGGTGGTCGATGGCGGCAATATCCTTCAGGAGCGCAAGGCATGACCCCCGCCGCCCGCCACGCCGCCGCGATCGAGGTGCTGGACCGCATCCTGTCGGGCACCCCTGCCGAACAGGCGCTGACCAATTGGGGCCGCGCCAGCCGCTTTGCCGGTTCGGGCGACCGTGCCGCGCTGCGCGATCTGGTGTTTCAGGCGCTGCGCTGCCGGCGCTCTTATGCGGCACTTGGCGGGGGGGAGACGGGGCGCGGCCTGATCCTTGGCAGCTTGCGCGCCGAAGGGATTGATCCGGCTCCGGTTTTCACGGGTGAGGGGCACGCCCCCGCCGCAATCGGCGATGAGCCGGGCCATGCGCCCGAGGGGCTTGAGGCGCTGGATTGTCCCGACTGGCTGGCGCCGCAGTTGCAGGCCAGTCTTGGCGCCGATTTCGCCCCGGTGATGCAGGCGCTGCGCCACCGCGCGCCGGTCTTCCTGCGGGTGAACCTTGCCCGGCTGTCGCGGGAGGAGGCGCTGGCGCAACTTGCTGCCGAGGGGATTGGTGCAGAGTTCCACCATCTTGCAAGCTCCGCTTTGGAAGTGACTTCAAACGCACGGAAAATCCAGAATGCGGCGGCCTATCTCGACGGGCTGGTCGAATTGCAGGACGCCGCCTCGCAGGCGGTGGTCGCGGCGCTGCCGCTGCGCGACGGAATGCGGGTGCTGGATCATTGCGCGGGCGGTGGGGGCAAGACGCTCGCCATGGCGGCGCGCGCCCGGCTCAAGCTTTACGCCCATGACGCCAGCCCGGGGCGGATGCGCGACCTGACGGCACGGGCCACCCGGGCCGGGGTGAAGGTTGCTCTGACGGATAACCCTGAAAAAACAAAATACTACGACCTTATCCTGACAGATGTTCCCTGCTCCGGCTCGGGTTCGTGGCGGCGCGATCCGCAGGGCAAATGGGCGCTGGATGCCGCCCGGTTGGCGCAGATTCAGCAGGTGCAGGCGCAGATCATGGACCGTGCCGCGCCGATGGTGGCGCCCGGCGGCGTGCTGGCCTATGCGACCTGCTCGCTGCTGGACAGCGAGAATGCGGCACAGGTTGCGGCGTTTCTGGCCCGGCACAGCGGCTGGCGCCAGACCGGAGAGTTGCGTCTGACGCCCTTGCAGGGGGCTGATGGATTCTACCTTGCATTGTTGACGCGCGCCTGAGCGGCCCCTACACAACCAGAAGGAGTTTTCGCGTTTTATCCCCCGGGGTTAAGGGCGGCTTAACGATTTGACCGCCCAATGGCCTGCAGGCGATTCCCCCGGACGGAGGGTCAGGTGACCGGAAACGAGATCAGCGTGGCGACGATCTTCGCCCGGCGGGCGCGGCCCGTGGCAGGCGGCTGGATGATCGTGGCGGTGGCCGTGATGGTGCTGGCGGTGGCGCTTGCCTCGCCGCAACCCTTGCTGCGCTGGCCGGCGCTGGTTTCGGGGGCCACGCTGCTTGGCCTTGTCGGAGCGCTGGTGGCACTGGCGCAATGGCGCCGCCACCGAGCAGGGCAGTTGGACCGGCGGCTGGCCAGCCTGATGGCGCAGGATGCCGCCCCCTGTTTCACCACTGATTCCCTTGGTGAAATCGGCTTCCGCAATTCGGCCGCGACCGCGCGGTTTCCGACGGGCGCGGCGACATTGGTTGCCACCTTGGCCGAGCATTTTGCAGCCCCCTCCTCGGTGCTGTTCCGGTTGCAGACGCGCGCCGCGGCGCAAGGTGCCGCGCGTGAGGATGTCGTCACCCGCCGCGGCCATACCCGCCTGTCGGTGCATCGGCTGGAACGCGGGCAGTTCCTCTGGCGGCTGGAAGAGTTTCAGGATCGCGGCAGCACCGGCCGCGGTTCCGACGGGCTGTCGCTGCCGATGCTGACGGCGAACAAACAGGGCGTGGTCCTTTTCACCAATGAGGCGATGCGCCGGCTCTTGGGCGGGCGGCCCAAGCGGCTGGACCGGGTCTTCACCGCGCCGCTGTTGCATTCCGGCGAAGAGGTGGAGGTGACCGGCGCCGATGGCCCGGTGCGCGCCATTCTGGCCGAGGTGGAAGGCATGGCTGAACGGCGTGAGATTTATCTCCTGCCGGTATCAAACCGGGCCGATGCCCGCGCCGCCAGCACCGATTTCGAACAGGTGCCGGTGCCCCTGCTCAGTTTCGCGCCCGATGGCGCGCTGCGGCAGGCCAACCGCGCCGCCCGCGATCTGCTGCATCTCGCAGCCGAGGCGCTGCCGCCGGTCCATGATCTGTTCGACGGGCTTGGCCGCCCGGTGGGCGATTGGCTGGCCGATGTGGCCGCAGAACGGCTGCCGGGCGGCGCGCAGGTGCTGAATGCCCGCAGCCTTGGGCCCGAGGTTTTCGTGCAGGTCACTTTGAAGCGCACGGCCGAGGGTGGGCGCCCGGGGGTTCTGGCGGTGCTGCAGGATGCCACCGCGCTGAAAACGCTTGAGGCGCAGATGGCGCAAAGCCAGAAGATGCAGGCGATCGGCCAGCTTGCCGGCGGCGTGGCCCATGATTTCAACAATCTGCTGACGGCGATCTCGGGTCATTGTGACCTTCTGCTGCTGCGCCATGACAGTTCGGACCCGGATTATGCCGACCTGATCCAGATCCATCAGAATGCCAACCGCGCCGCGGCACTGGTCGGGCAGTTGCTGGCCTTTTCGCGCAAGCAGACGCTGAAGCCCGAGCGGCTTGATTTGCAGGATCTCCTCTCGGACCTCACCCATCTGCTCAACCGGCTGGTGGGCGAGAAGGTCAAGCTGCGGCTGGCCCATGCGCCCGACCTTGGCCCGATCCGTGCCGACCGGCGCAAGCTGGAACAGGTGATCCTGAACCTTGTCGTCAACGCGCGCGACGCCATGGCCGAAGGCGGCACCATCCGTATCGAGACAGAGGCGGTCGAACTGCACGCGGAAATGCGCCGCGACCGTGCCGTGGTGCCGCCGGGCGATTATGCCGTGGTGCGGGTCTCCGATACCGGCTGCGGCATTCCTGAGGACCGGCTGCAAAAGATCTTCGAGCCGTTCTTCACCACGAAAAAGGTGGGCGAGGGCACCGGGCTGGGCCTGTCGATGGCCTATGGCATCGTCAAACAGTCGGGCGGCTTTATCTTCGTCGATTCGACCGAAGGCGAGGGCACGGTCTTCAGCCTCTGGTTCCCGATCCATGCCGCGCCCGAGGCCGCCCTTCCGGCTGAGGCGCCGCGACCCATGGTGATGCGCCCGGGCGAAGGCGTGGTCCTGCTGGTCGAAGACGAGGCGCCGGTGCGCGCCTTTGCCAGCCGGGCCCTGCGGATGCGCGGCTATACCGTGCTTGAGGCCGAGAATGCCGAAGAGGCGCTGAAGACGCTGGAAGATCCGGCGCTGGCTGTCGATGTCTTCGTCACCGATGTGGTGATGCCGGGGATGGACGGGCCAAGCTGGGTCAAGCGCGCGCTGGAGGACCGGCCCAACGTGCGGGTGATTTTCGTTTCGGGTTACGCCGAGGATTCGCTGGCCGAAATGCAGTCGCGCATTCCGAACTCGGTCTTCCTGCCGAAACCCTTCTCGCTGTCAGACCTGACGGCAACGGTGCAGGGGCAGCTTCATTGACGGGCATTCATTGAGGGTCAAGCAGGCAGCAGGCTTTCATAAAGCGCATAATCATCGGCAAGGGTCTGCCGCAGCAGGGCCGCGGTTTCCGCCGAAAGCTCGGTCTGCCCTGCGGGAGAGACGTTGAGGCGCGGCAGGGTGATGACGCAATCCAGCCGGTCTTCGAGGAATTCGACGAAATCCTCCATCCGCTCATAGCGGAACAGGTGCTGCACCCGGCCGCCGTCGCGGGTGCGTAGGCAGTTCGACTGGTTGCCGACATTGGCAAATTCCAGCCGCTCGGTCTGGCAATAGGCGCGGACGAACTCTTCAAAGCTCATGTTCCGGGTCGAGCGGGCGGGCGGCACGCCGTCGCGCTGCCGGTAGCGATACCAGCTTCCCAGCCAGTCGGTTGGCTCGCGCATCAGGGCGCAAAGCTCAAAGCTGCCACCGTTGGCGACGGCAAGATAGGGGGCAAGGAAGCGGTTGAAGCGGTTGGCCGTGGTGTGTTTCAGCTCGGGCGGGTTGGTGACGGCCAGCGAGGCCAGACTGCCCAGCGCCACTTCGATCGCGGTCGAACCCGCCTTGGGCGTGGCCAGAAACACCAGCCGCGGCTTCCAGAATACCAGCATCGTCCGTCACACTCCCTCGGCTTCGTCGCGCGATAACTATTCCTTAATCCTTGGCGATTAAAGCTTGGTTTACGAAAATTCGATTGATCTGTTCCCGTTTTGTCTGCATAAACGCAAACAAACGGGGAACAAACCCGCAATTGCCGCCCCCCGGCGGCCATGACATAAGGGCGATGACAATGGCGGCGGTGGCGAACCTCCTCGATCTGAACGGGAAGCGGGACATGGACAAGGCGAAGGCGCTGGAAAGCGCGCTGGCTCAGATCGAGCGGCAGTTCGGCAAGGGCTCGATCATGAAACTGGGCGCCAACAGCCCGGCGATGGAGATTGAGGCGACCTCGACCGGCAGCCTTGGCCTTGACATCGCGCTGGGGATCGGCGGCTTGCCGCAGGGCCGCATCATCGAGATTTACGGGCCGGAAAGCTCGGGCAAGACGACACTGACGCTGCATGTGGTGGCCGAAGCGCAGAAAAAGGGCGGTGTCTGCGCCTTTGTCGATGCCGAACATGCGCTGGACCCGCAATATGCCAAGAAGCTGGGCGTCAATCTGGACGAACTCCTGATCTCGCAGCCCGACACCGGCGAACAGGCGCTGGAGATTGTCGATACGCTGGTGCGCTCGGGCGCGGTCAGCCTGATCGTGGTCGACTCGGTCGCGGCGCTGGTGCCGAAATCGGAAATCGAAGGCGATATGGGTGACATGCAGATGGGCAGCCAGGCCCGCCTGATGAGCCAGGCCATGCGCAAGCTGACCGCCAGCATCGGACGCTCCAACTGCATGGTGATCTTCATCAACCAGATCCGCATGAAGATCGGCGTGATGTTCGGCAGCCCGGAAACCACCACCGGGGGCAATGCGCTCAAATTCTATGCTTCGGTGCGTCTCGACATCCGCCGCACGGGGGCGATCAAGGACCGTGATGAGGTGATCGGCAACTCGACCCGGGTGAAGGTGGTCAAGAACAAGGTCTCGCCGCCGTTCAAAGAGGTGGAATTCGACATCATGTATGGCGAAGGCATCTCGAAAGTGGGCGAGCTGGTGGATATCGGCGTCAAGGCCGGCGTGGTCGAGAAATCCGGGAGCTGGTATTCCTACAAGGATGAGCGGATCGGTCAGGGCCGTGAGAATGCCAAGACCTTCCTCAAGCAGAACCCCTCGGTCGCCATGGACATCGAGGACAAGATCCGTGCCGCCAACGGGCTCGATTTCTCGGTAGCGCCGGGGGATGACGTTCTCGACGACTGACCGGAAATTTGATCAGAAAACACAGGGCCGGGCATTGTCCCGGCCCTGTGTTTTCCGCAGCGAGTTGACGGGTGAATTGGCCGTGGACAGGGCGGGCGCCGGGGGCTAAACGGGCTTTCGACAAGCGTTTCCCGAAGGGTTTCCCATGGCGTCCTTGAACGACATCCGCTCCACCTACCTCGATTTCTTTGAGCGCAACGGCCACCGCCGGGTGGACAGCAGCCCACTGGTGCCGCGCAACGACCCGACGCTGATGTTCGCCAATTCGGGCATGGTGCAGTTCAAGAACCTGTTCACCGGGGTCGAGACGCGGGATTACAAGCGCGCCACCACTGCGCAGAAATGCGTCCGCGCGGGCGGCAAGCACAATGACCTTGACAATGTGGGCTATACCGCGCGCCACCATACCTTCTTTGAAATGCTGGGCAATTTCAGCTTTGGCGACTATTTCAAGGATCAGGCCATCGCCTTTGCCTGGGAATTGCTGACCAAGGATTTCGGCCTGAACAAGGACCGGCTTCTGGTCACCGTCTATCACACCGATGATGAGGCGGCGGGCATCTGGAAGAAGGTGGCGGGCCTGCCCGACAGCCGGATCATCCGCATTCCCACCGATGACAACTTCTGGCGGATGGGGCCGACCGGCCCCTGCGGCCCCTGCACCGAGATTTTCTATGACCACGGGCCGAGCATCTGGGGCGGCCCGCCCGGTTCGGCGGAAGAGGACGGCGACCGTTTCATCGAAATCTGGAACAACGTTTTCATGCAGAACGAGCAGTTCGCGGATGGCACGATGCGCCCGCTTGACATGCAGTCGATCGACACCGGCATGGGGCTTGAGCGGATCGGCGCCCTGTTGCAGGGCAAGCATGACAATTACGACACCGACCTGATGCGCAGCCTGATCGAGGCTTCGGCGCACGCGACCAACACCGACCCGGACGGGCCGGGCAAGACCAGCCACCGGGTGATCGCTGACCATCTGCGTTCGACCTCGTTCCTGATCGCCGACGGGGTGACGCCTTCGAACGAAGGGCGCGGCTATGTGCTGCGCCGGATCATGCGGCGCGCGATGCGCCATGCCCATATGCTGGGCGCGCAAGAGCCGGTGATGCACAAGCTGGTGGCGGCGCTGGTGCGGCAGATGGGGGCGGCCTATCCCGAACTGGTCCGCGCGCAAAGCCTGATCGAAGAAACCCAGCGGCTGGAAGAGACCCGGTTCAAGACCACGCTGGACCGGGGCCTGCGCCTCCTCAATGACGAGTTGGACCGGCTGCCCGAGGGCGGCGCGCTGCCGGGTTCGGTGGCCTTCAAGCTTTATGACACCTATGGTTTCCCGCTGGACCTGACGCAGGATGTGCTGCGCGAAAAGGACCGCGCTGTGGACTTGCAGGGTTTCGATGCCGCGATGGAAGAGCAGAAGGCAAAGGCGCGGGCAAGCTGGTCGGGCGCGGGCGGTGCTGCCGATGCCAAGGTCTGGTATGAAATCGCCGAAGCCCATGGCGTGACCGAGTTCCTCGGGTATGACCTTGAGGCGGCCGAGGGCCAGATTCAGGCGCTGGTGCGCGATGGGGCGCAGGTCGGTTCGGCCGAGACCGGGACTTCGGTGCAGATCGTGGTGAACCAGACGCCGTTCTATGCCGAAAGCGGCGGGCAGGTGGGCGACCACGGCTTTATCCGCACCGCGACCGGCACCGCCGAGGTGACCGACACCCGCAAGACGGCGGGCGTCTTCCAGCACATCGCCACGGTGACCGAGGGCAGCATCCTGCGCGGCCAGCCGGCCAAGCTGGAGGTCAGCCATGGCCGCCGCAGCGCGATCCGCGCCAACCATTCGGCCACCCACCTGCTGCATGAGGCGTTGCGCCGTGCGCTGGGGGATCATGTGGCGCAGAAGGGCAGCCTGAACGCGCCCGACCGTCTGCGGTTCGACTTCAGCCATTCCAAGGGCCTGACCCCGGACGAGCTGAAATCGGTGCAGGCCGAGGTGAATGCCTTCGTGCGGCAGAACAGCCCGGTGGACACCCGCATCATGACGCCCGACGATGCCCGGGCGCTGGGGGCGCAGGCGCTGTTTGGCGAGAAATATGGCGAAGAGGTGCGCGTGGTTTCGATGGGCGTGCTGGAGGGCAGCGCCAAGGGGGCCGATGGCAACACCTACAGCCTTGAGCTTTGCGGCGGCACCCATGTGGCGCGGACCGGCGACATCGGCGCGTTCTTTATCCTTGGCGATTCCGCCTCTTCGGCGGGCGTGCGGCGGATCGAGGCGCTGACGGGTGCGGCGGCGATTGACCATCTGGAGCGGGCGTCGGACGATCTGCACGGGCTCTTGGCCCGACTGAAATCGCCCAATGCGGCCGAGGCGCTGCAAAAGCTGGACAACATGCAGGCCGAGACCCGCGCGCTGCAAAACGAAGTGGCGCAACTGCGCCGCGAGGTGGCGATGGGCGGCAAGGGCGGTGGCCCGGAAGCCCGCGACATCAACGGTGTGAAGTTCGTGGCGCAGGTGCTGTCGGGCGTCTCGGGCAAGGATCTTCCGGGGCTGATCGACGTGCTCAAGGCGCAGATCGGTTCCGGCGCGGTGCTGCTGATCGCCGATACCGGGGCCAAACCAGCGGTGGCCGTGGGGGTGACCGACGACCTCACCGGACGGATTTCTGCGGTGACGCTGGCCAAGGCGGCGGTCGAGGCGCTTGGCGGCAAGGGCGGCGGCGGGCGGCCCGACATGGCGCAGGGCGGCGGCGCGGATATCGCGCTGGCCGAGGCGGCCATCAAGGCGGCCGAAGCCGCATTGGGGGCGTAACATGGCAACCGCGCTCTGGATCGCCCATGTCCATGTGACCGATGCCGAAGCCTATGGCCGTTACGCCAAGGAAGCCGGCCCGGCGATTGCTGCCCATGGCGGGGTCTTCCTTGCCCGGGGTGGGCGCTATGTGCAGCTTGAGGGCAATGACCGCGCCCGCAATGTCGTTGCGCGCTTTCCCAGTCTGGAAAAGGCGGTCGAGTGTTACAACTCGGCGGCCTATCAGGCGGCGCTGGCCCATGCCAAAGGTGCCTCAGTCCGCGACCTGATGGTGGTGGAAGAGGTCGAATAACGGGCAGGGCGCGGAAATCGCGCCCTTTTTCCTGAAATTCCCCGTGAGATGTGACGTTTTCATGATATCTTCAGGAAAACGACCGAGGCTTGAGCAGATGTCATCGGAACATGAGGGGGCACGCTGATGTGCCGCTGGGCCGCCTACAGCGGGGCGCCGATCTTTCTTGAAGAGATCGTCAGCCGCCCCGGTCACTCGCTGATCCACCAAAGCCATTGCGCCACGCAATGCCATACCGCGATCAATGCCGACGGGTTCGGCGTGGCCTGGTATGGTGAGCGGCCCGAGCCGGGGCTTTACCGTGATGTGATGCCCGCCTGGTCGGACCCCAATCTGAAAAGCCTTGTCGCGCAGGTGAAATCGGGGCTGTTTCTGGCCCATGTCCGGGCCAGCACCGGCACCGCGACCAGCCGCAACAACTGCCACCCCTTCGTGCATGGCCGCTGGAGCTTCATGCACAACGGGCAGGTCGGCGGCTATGACAGCTTTCGCCGCGATGCCGACATGATGATTCCCGACAGCCTCTATCCACACCGCAAAGGCGCCACCGACAGCGAGGCGCTGTTTCTGGCCGCAATTGCCGAGGGGCTGGACGCAGATCCCTGCGGCGCGCTGGAGCGGGCGGCGGCCAAATTCATCCGGCTGGCGCAGGCCAAGGGCGCGCTGCCGCATCTGCGACTGACGGCGGCGCTGTCGGACGGGCAGCGGCTTTATGCCGTGCGCTATGCCACGGATGACAAGGCGCCGACGCTTTATTACCGCTGGTCGGACAGCCGGCAGGGCATGGCCGTGGTTTCGGAACCTTTGGAGGATGAAGAGGGCGATTGGGCCGAGGTGCCGCCTGCCAGCTTCTGCACCTTCGACGGGGCAAAGGTCACCGTGGCGCCGTTCCTGCCCTGCAGGCTTGCCGCAGCCGCCTGATCTGGCAGGATGGCGGGGCCCTTAGCCCCGGAGGTTGCCATGAAAATCCTGTTTGCCGCCCTTGGCCTTGCCTGTGCCAGCCCGGCGCTGGCCGAGGATCTGATCTGGTTCCGCGCCCCCTCGAACAACATCCACTGTGTGATCGACACCGGCTGGTCGCTGGCACGGTGCGACATCCTTGAGGTGACAAAGCAGAGCTTTCGCACACCCCCTGCGGATTGCGACCTGGACTGGGGCCATGCCTTTGAAATCACTGCCACCGGCCGCAAAGGCAGCCCCGCCTGTGCCGGCGATACCGTGGCCAACCCCGATGCCATGGTGCTGAACTATGGTCAGGAGGTGAGCCTTGGCGGCCTGACCTGCCAGTCGGAAAAGACCGGGATGACCTGCCTGAACCCGGCCGGTCATGGCTTTACCATCGCCAAGGGCGGCCAGAAGATCTTTTGATCAAAGCACTGGCATTTGGGCGCGGCTGTGCTAGATTGGTTTCATTGAATGGAGATTCAAAATGACAGCCGCCGCCCAGCCGATCCTGCCGAACGAAGCCCTGTGGGAGATGGACCGCGCCCACGCCCTGCATCCCTGGACCAATTTCGGCCCGTTCGAAAAGGACGGCGCACTGGTGATCACCCGCGGCGAGGGGGCCTGGCTTTGGGATGCCTCGGGGCGGCGTTATCTGGATGCGGTGGGAGGCATGTGGTGTACCAACATCGGGCTGGGCCGCAAGGAAATGGCCGATGCCATCGCCGATCAGGCGCAGCGTCTGGCCTTTGCCAATTACTTTGTCGATATGACCAATGACCCCGCCGCGCGGCTGGCCGCCAAGCTGGCCGAGCTGGCGCCCGGCGACCTGAACCGGGTGCATTTCACCACCGGCGGCTCGACCGCGGTGGATACGGCGGTGCGGATGGTCAGCTTTTACCACCACGCACGGGGCAATCCGGGCAAAAGCGGGATCGTGGCGCGGGAAAACTCCTATCACGGCTCCACCTATCTCACCCAGTCGGTGGGCAAGCGCAACGGCGACCGGATCGACGAATTCCGCTACAAGGAAGAGGGCATCTGGCATCTGACCTGCCCGAACCCCTACCGCCGCCCCGACTGGATGACCGAGGCGCAGTTCACCGATCATCTGGTCGCCGAGTTCGAGGCGCTGATCGCCCGCGTCGGGGCCGACCGCATCGGCGGCTTCATCGCCGAGCCGATCCAGGCGTCGGGCGGCATCATCATTCCGCCAGAGGGCTATCTGCGCCGGATGTGGCAGGTCTGCCAGCGTCACGATATCCTGTTCATCGCCGACGAGGTGGTGACGGCCTTTGGCCGTGTAGGCCACTGGTTCGCCAGCCTGTCGGAATTCGGCGTGCAGCCCGATATGATCACCACGGCCAAGGGCCTGACCTCGGGCTATGTGCCACTGGGGGCGCTGATATTCTCGGATCGTATCTGGGCGGCGATGGCCGAGGGCGGGCAGCGCTGGTTCACCTCTGGCCTGACCTATTCCGGCCATCCGGTGTCTTGCGCCGCCGCGCTGAAGAACATCGAGATTATCGAGCGCGAGGGGCTGCTGGACCATGCCAGCAAGATCGGAAGCTATTTCGAGGCGCGGATGAAACCGCTTGAGGCGCTGCCGCTGGTGGGCAATGTGCGGGGCCGCAAGCTGATGCTCTGCGTGGAAAGCGTGGCCGACAAGGCGACCAAGGCGCTGTTGCCGGATGCCGCGAACGAATCCAAGCGCATCTCGGACGTGGCCGAGGCGATGGGCCTCATCGTCCGCCCGATCGGCCATCTGAACGTGATGTCGCCGCCCTTGATCCTGACCGAGGGGCAGGTGGATTTCATCGCCGAGACGCTGGAAAAGGCGATTACCCGCGTGACGGATGATCTGGTGCGCGAAGGCTTCCGCATCGCGTAGGATGGGCAATCTGCCCATCCCGATATGCCGCCGGATGGATGGGCAGATTGCCCATCCTACGGGTTTCCCGTGCGTTTGATCAAATCTCTTGACAGGCCCGGCCGGCTTTGCTTCCTTGCTCGCACCCGGATCCGCGACGTCTCCGGTCCTGAGGACGGCGCGGACAATTCCCGAGAACATCATGGCCCTGGAAGATGCCAAATCGCAGGTTGATACCGCCTTCACCCGCAAGGGGCTGCGCGGCTATGCCTTTGAAAATGCCTTCGGCGGCGCAACCTCATTCCTGCGCCGCACCTACAGCAAAGACCTGACCGGGGTGGACCTTGCCATCACCGGCGTGCCCTTCGATCAGGCGGTGACGCACCGGACTGGCACCCGCTTTGGCCCCCGCGCGATACGAGAGGCTTCGGCGCTGCAACCCTACGATCCGCCCTATGGTTGGCCGACCAACCCGCTGGAAGAGCTGTCGGTGATCGACTATGGCGATCTGGCCTTCGACTATGCCAAGGTCTCGGACTTTCCCGAGGCGCTGACGGCCCATATCCGCACCATTCTGGCGGCGGGGGCGGGCACGGTGACATTGGGCGGCGATCACTACATCACCTTCCCGATCCTGCGCGCCTATGCCGAGAAATTCGGCCCCCTTGGCGTGATCCATTTCGATGCCCATTCCGACCTCTGGCCCGATGACGACCTGAGCCGCATCGACCACGGCACGATGATGTATAAGGCGGTGAAGCAGGGTTATGTTGACCCCGAACGCTCGGTCCAGATCGGCATCCGCACCACGACCGAGGATTATCTGGGCGTCCATGTCATCGACGCGCGTGAGGTGCATGAAAAGGGCGTCGCGGCGGCGGTGGCCAAGGCCCGCGACATCGTGGGCGACCGGCCGACCTATGTGACCTTCGACATCGACGCGCTGGACCCGGCCTTTGCCCCCGGCACCGGCACGCCGGTCTGGGGCGGGCTGGCAAGCTGGCAGGCGGCGGCCATGCTGCGCGATCTGGCCGGCATCAACATGGTCGGCGGCGATATTGTCGAGGTTTCGCCCCCCTATGACACCACCGGCGCCACCGCCATCGCCGGCGCCCATGTCGCCTATGAGCTGATCTGCCTTTACCATTGGGCGCGGACGCAGCGGTGATGCGCCTGCTTCTTGCGGCGCTGGCGCTGCTGATTGCGGGCGGGGCGGGTTATATCCGCCTTGCCCCGTCGGACCCGGCGCGCTGGCATGTGGCGCCCCGCCTTGCCGCCCTTGAAAAGGGCGGCCCGTCTGGTCAGGTGCTGACGGTCGAGGGCGGCGCGGCGGTGCAACTGGCCAGCGCCGATCCGGCCGCGCTGCTGGCCCGGCTTGACCGCATCGCCCTTGCCACCCCCCGCACGCAGCGCCTTGCGGGCAGCGTGGCAGAGGGCCGCATCACCTGGATCAGCCGCAGCCTTTTCTGGGGCTTTCCCGATTATACCACGGCGCAGGTCACGCCCGAGGGGCTGGTGATCCATGCCCGCCAGCGGTTCGGCTCAAATGATTGGGGGGTGAATGCCGCAAGGCTGGAGATCTGGCTCACGCGGCTTTCCCGATCCTAGCCTCCATCCTCTCTCTCCAAATATCCCACGGGGGGGCCGGGGGGTGTGAAACCCCCCGGGGGCTGCCGCCCGCGCCCCCTTGACCGCAAGGGGCCCATCCGCCAAACCCGGCCCATGGTTCCCTTCGACAAACTTGCCCAGATCACCCAGCGTTTCGAGTTTCTCGAGGCGCAGTTGCACGCCGGCGCTGCCCCCGCCGAAATCGCCAGGATCAGCCGCGAATATTCCGATCTGAAGCCGGTGGCCGATCAGATTGCCGCCTATGCCCGCGCGCTTGACGATCTGGCCGAGGCCGAGGCGATGCTCGCCGATCCCGAGATGAAGGCACTGGCCGAGGATGAGATCCCCGCGCTGAAGGCCCGCATCCCGGAGATGGAACAGGCGCTGCGCCTTGCGCTTCTGCCCAAGGATGCCGCCGACGCCCGCCCGGCCATTCTGGAAATCCGCCCCGGCACCGGCGGCGAAGAGGCGAGCCTTTTCGCGGGCGATCTGGCGCGGATGTATCAACGCTATGCCGAACGGATGGGCTGGCGGTTCGAGGTCTTGGAAAGCAGCGCCTCCGACCTTGGCGGGATCAAGGAGTTCACCGCCCATATCACGGGTGAGGGGGTTTATGCCCGGCTGAAATACGAATCCGGCGTCCACCGCGTGCAGCGCGTGCCGGAAACCGAGGCGCAGGGCCGCATCCACACGTCTGCCGCCACCGTCGCCGTGCTGCCCGAGGCGGAAGAGGTCGATATCGACATTCCCACCTCTGACATCCGCATCGACACCATGCGCAGTTCCGGCGCCGGGGGCCAGCATGTGAACACGACCGACTCGGCGGTGCGCATCACCCATTTGCCGACCGGGATCATCGTTACCTCTTCCGAGAAATCGCAGCATCGCAACCGCGAGATTGCCATGCAGGTGCTGCGCGCCCGCCTGTTCGAGGCCGAGCGCGAGCGGCTGGCCAATGCCCGCGCCGCCGACCGCAAGGCGCAGATCGGCTCGGGCGACCGCAGCGAACGCATCCGCACCTATAATTTCCCGCAGGGTCGGATGACCGACCACCGCATCAACCTGACGCTTTACGCCCTGCCGCAGATCATGGCCGGCGATCTGGGCGAGATCATTGATGCCCTGACCGCCCATGATCAGGCCGCCCGCCTTGCCGAGATGGAGGGATGACGGCGGCCGAGGCCCTGCGCGCGGCCACCGCCCGCCTGCGCGCCGGCGGGATCGAGGATGCCGCCCGCGATGCCCGCGCGCTGCTCGCCCATGCCATGGGCCTTGCGCCCGAACGGCTGGGCCTGCACCTGCCTGACGTTCTGGAGGATGGGGCGCAACACAGCTATGAGGCGGCCATCACCGCCCGCCTGCGGCGTCAGCCGGTGGCACAGATCACCGGGCGGCGGCTGTTCTGGGGCCGGGCCTTCCGCGTCACTCCCGACACGCTTGACCCCCGCCCGGAGACCGAGGTGCTGGTGGCCGAGGCGCTGTCGCGCCCCTTCCTCAAGATGGCCGATCTTGGCACCGGCACCGGCTGTATCCTGATTTCATGCCTGCTCGACATGCCGATGGCGTCGGGGCTGGGGGCCGATCTTTCGCCGGCCGCGCTGAAGGTGGCCGCGGAAAATGCCGCCGCGCATGGCCTTGGCCCCCGCGCCCGGTTCGTGCAATCCGACTGGTTTTCGGCGATCCCGGGCCGCTATGACCTGATCGTCTCGAACCCGCCCTATATTGCCGCCGATGAAATGGCGGCCCTTGCCCCCGAGGTCCGCGACCACGAGCCGCACCTCGCGCTGACCCCGGGCGGCGACGGGCTGGACGCCTACCGGGCCATCGCGCGCGGGGCAGGGGCGCGGCTGCTGACAGGGGGGCGGCTGTTGCTTGAGATCGGGCCGACGCAGGGGGCGGCGGTCGGCGCGCTCCTTGCGGCGCAGGGCTTTGCCGATCTGCGCATCCTGCCCGACCTTGACGGGCGCGACCGGGTTGTCGCCGCCGTGCAGCCCGGGGATGCCGGGCGTTGCGGCGCCACCTGAGCGGCGGCCTTTCCCCGCGCGTTCCCAAGAATCTCCTTGTCTCTGCCGCGCCCATGTGGTTAGTCGGTCAGGCACGAGGGGCGGTTGACCGCCCTCCTGCTAATGCCAGTCACTCCCGCCTTGTATTTTTCCGCCCCGGATGGGCGGCGGCGCGGGGTCAAAGCCATCAAAGGACAAGATGCGCTCCTCCAAGTCCCGCTCGCGTTCCAAGCAGAACCGCCCGCGCACGCTCGGCAACATCATCAACCGCGTCTTCGACAGCTCCGGCCCCGAAGGCAAGGTGCGTGGCACGCCGCAGCAGATCATCGAAAAATACCAGATGCTCGCCCGCGATGCGCAGCTCTCGAATGACCGCGTGGCGGCCGAGAATTTCCTGCAACACGCCGAGCATTACACCCGCCTTCTGGCCGAAGCCCAGCGTGAGATGGCCGCCGAGCAGGAGGCCCGGCAGCAATATCACCAGCAGAACGGCCAGAACCAGAACGGCTATCAGAACGGCAACCGCGACCGCTCGCAGGGCGAGCGCGACACGCGTCCCGAACGCTCCGAACGTGGCGATTATCGCGGCGACCGGGCAGAGCAGCCGGAAGCCGCGTTCGGCGCCGCCCCCGATGCCTTTGAGGTGGTCGGCGGCGAGGAAGAGGCCGGTCTGGTCGATCTGCCCGAAGCCCCCCGCGTGCCGCAGCACAACAACCGCCGCCCCGATAATGCCCGTTCCGAAGGGCGCCCGCCGCGCGATGCGCAGCCGCCCCGCCGCGACGAGGGCTATCGCCGGGAAGACCGCCCCGCACAAGAACCGTCCCGCCGCCGCGAAACCCCGCGCAACGAGGTCCAGACCATCGAGATCGCGGTAAATCCCGAAGCTGCCCCGGTGGTTGCCGCTGCGGTGGCTCCGGTCGCCGAAGCGCCCGCGCCCGAGGTGGCCTCCGCCGAAGTCAAGGCGCCGCGCACCCGCACCCGCCGCCCGGCCACCCCCAAGGCGGCAGCCGAAACCGGCGGAACCCCGGACAAGCCCGAAGCGGCAGAATGAATTCAGGCCCGCCTTCCGGCGGGCCTTTTCATTTCGCCAGTTCCCGCGCCAGCGCGCAAAATCCTTCGAGCGGGATTTCCTCCGCCCGCGCCGTCGGCTCCAGCCCGGCCGCAACGATCTTCGCCTCGATCTCCGGCCCCAGCCCCTTCAGCGACGAGCGCAGCATCTTGCGCCGCTGGTTGAAGGCCGCCGCCGTGAGCCGCATCAGCACCGCCTCATCCGCCGGATAGCGCGGCGCGGGCAGGCGGGTCAGATGCACCACCGCCGAATGCACCTTGGGCGCGGGGGTAAAGGCTTCGGGCGGCAGGGTCAGCACGATCTTCGCGTCACAGCGCCACTGGGCCAGAAGCGCCAGCCGCCCGTAATGTTCGGTCCGGGTCTTGGCCACGATCCGCTCTGCCACTTCCTTTTGGAACATCAGGGTCAGACTGTCCCAGAAGGGCGGCCAGTTTTTCGGCGTCAGCCAGCGGATCAGAAGTTCGGTGCCGACGTTATAGGGCAGGTTGGCCACCACCCGCACCGGCGGCATCAGATGGGCCAGCACATCCACCTCAAGCGCGTCGCCGCAGATCACCTCCAGCCGCCCGGGGTAAGCCGCTGCGATTTCCTCCAGTGCCGGCAGGCAGCGGGGGTCTTTCTCGACCGCCAGCACCCGCCGCGCCCCTTCGGCCAAAAGGCCGCGCGTCAGCCCCCCCGGCCCGGGTCCGACCTCCAGAACGTCGCAAGCCGACAGATCCCCCGCTGCCCGCGCAATCCGTGCCGTCAGGTTCAGGTCCAGCAGGAAGTTCTGCCCCAACTGCTTCTTGGCCACCAGATCATGCGCCCGGATCACCTCGCGCAGCGGTGGCAGACCGTCAATCGTTGCCATGCGCGCCTCCGGTCAGAAGAATTTTCGTCCGAAAATTCTTCGGGTCCGAAAAATCTTCGGACGAAGATTTTTCTGGGTGGCGCGCAGCAGCCATCCTGGCCGCCATCCGCAAGGCCGCGACCAGGCTGTCGGGCCGCGCGATGCCCTGGCCCGCGATGTCGAAAGCGGTGCCATGGTCGGGCGAGGTGCGGATGAAGGGCAGGCCCAGCGTCACATTCACCCCTTCGTCAAAGGCCAGCGTCTTGATCGGGATCAGCGCCTGATCGTGATACATGCAGACCGCCGCATCATAGCCCGCCCGGGCGCGGGCATGGAACATCGTGTCGGCGGGCAAGGGGCCGCGCAGGCACAGACCCTCGGCCCCCAGCCGGGCCAGCAGCGGGGCGATCCAGTCCAGCTCTTCATGCCCCATGGCGCCGCCTTCGCCGGCATGGGGGTTCAGCCCGGCCACGGCGATGCGGGGCATGGCTATGCCGAAGTCGCGGATCAGCCCGGCATGGGTCAGGCGGATTACCTCTTCCAGCAGGGCGGGGGTCAACGCTTTCGGCACTTCCGACAGGGCGATATGGATGGTGGCGGGCACCACGCGCAGGGTGTCGCTGGCCAGCAACATCACTACCGGCACATCACCGGCCAGATGGGCCAGATATTCGGTATGGCCAGGAAAGGCGAAACCGGCGCCATCCTTGAGCGCTTTCTTGTGGATCGGTGCGGTGCAAAGCGCCGCCGCCTCGCCCGCCTGAACCAGCGCCACCGCGCGGGCGATCACCGCAATCACGCCGGCCGCATTGGCCGGATCGGGTTGTCCCGGGGTTGCGGTGCCGGCAAAGCGGTGGGGCAGCACCGGCAAGAGATGACCGGGCAGGTCATTGGCCTCGGCCGGGCGGGCGATTTCGGCAAAGGCGGTTCCGGCGGGCAGGTGGCGCGGGTCGCCGATCCAGAAAAACGGCAGGGCCGTGCCCAACACCGCCCGCGCCGCCACGGCCAGTTCGGGGCCGATGCCCGCAGGCTCGCCACAGGTCAATGCGATGGGGGCGGGCGGGGTCACGGCTGCCGGATGATGGCTTCCGAGCGCAGCTCTTCCAGATAGATGTCGGCCTGCGCCCCAAGGCGCTGGTTCATCAACTGGGTCCGGGCATCCTCGCGTGAGGGCATCAGCGCCTTGTCCACCCCGCGGCGGCAAAGCATCAGGAACACCCGCCAGCCGCCGCGCGTGACCGTGGCCGAGGTTTCGCCGGGGTCAAGCAGGGTCAGCGCCCCGGCGATATCGGCAGGCACCGCGCCCGGGGCTTTTGTTTCCCGCGTGAGCCGGTCGGCGGGCAGGCCCTTGGCCACTTCATAAAGGTCGTCGCAGGTATCCACCCGGCGGCGGATCTTTGCCGCCTCGTCCAGCGCGCCCGGGCCATCGGGGATCAGGAATGCGGCATATTCGACCAGAACCGCCATTTCCGCCGCGCTCAACCCTTCTTCGGCGCGGTCCAGCACCATGTAAAGCGCGATGCTGTCATCGTTTTGCACGACTTCCGAGACGCGGCCCGGCTGGGTGCGCAGCAGGGCAAGGCGCGTCTTGTCGTCGAAATCGGTCAGCCGCTGCCAGTCGCGGTTGCCGCCGCCGCCCGCCGTCTCGCCCTTGGAATAGCTGCGGGCCGCCGCATGGAAATCCGCCTCTTCGACGATCTGTTGTCGCAGGCGGCGGGCCAGCGCCAGCGAGGCCGAACGTTCGGCGCCGGTGCCCGGCAGGACGATTTCGGCATAGCGGATGGTGGGCACCTGTTCGGGCCGGTATTCGGCCATGGCACGGTCGATCTCGGCATCGGTGATGCTGGTGACCGCGGAATAGCGGGCGCGGATCGCCTCGCGCCAGACCATCCCCGCCTCGACGAAATCGCGGAAGCTTTGCGGATCGACCCCACCCTGACCGATGGCCTTGAGGAATTCCTCGGTCGAGAGATTGGCGCGCGAAGCGAATTCGGCCATCCCCGCCTCGACCATTTCGGGCGTGGCCTTGATGCCCAGTTGTGCCGCCTCATAAAGGCGCAGGCGGTCGTCGATCAGGCTGTCCAGCGCCACCTGTTCTATATCGCCGGGCTGGCGCAGCAGCGTCATGAAGGCGATGCGCTGTTCCAACTCGTAATGCGAGATCACCCGTTCGTTCACGAACAGCGCCGGCGAAAACGGGCTCGATTGGGCCAGAGCCGGGGCTGCCAGCAGCAGTGCCGCCGCAATCCCGCCCGTCAGCCGCCGCAGTGCCGCGACCCCGTTCATTCCTGCCGTCATCCGCGCCTGTGCCATCGCCTGCCGTCGTCCGTTCCTGCCCGCCTGTCGCGGCTATTGCCACGCGCGGGCCTTGCCCCATTCCCTGAGGGTCAGCCGCGGCATTGCCGCTGCGCCCCGCCGTCCGACCCGCCGCCAAAGCCAAGAAGCTCGACCGAAAGGCCAAATTCCGTTGTCGGCGTCACACTAGTCGAGGACGTGAAGCGACGCGAGAGAGAAAGATCGACCGCTAGGCATTCGTTGCGGAACACCAGCCCCGCCGCGGCCCGGCTGGCGCGGTCCTCGACCAGATCATAGCGGTTCGACAGTTGCGCCGACCAGCCGCGCGACAGTTTCACCGTCGAGTCAAACACCAGTTCCTCGGTCCGTTCGGGGCGGTTTTCCGCCAGATCGGCCTGCACATAGACATAGCCCGCCGAAAGCGTCAGCCGTTCTGCCGTCAGGCCCAGCCGCAATTCGCCCTTGGTCAGATCGAACCCGTCATCCAGCAACACCCGGTTGGTCAGCGACAGGCCCCAGGGGGCGGTCAGCGACCAGGCCGCCAGCCAGTCGGAATGCACCCCGTCCAGACCGGAGGCGGTGGTAAACTGGCCCAGATCCTCGGCCCGGAACACCCGGCCTGCGGTGATGCCCAGCGTCCAGCCCGAAGGGTCATGGCGCAGGTAATTCAGCCCGATATTGGCGCGGGCGCCGCGTTCGACGGCATCAGAGCCGGGATAGCGGTTCAGGGCGAAAAGGTTGCCCTCGTCAAACTCGACAAGGGCCGAGTCTTCATTTGTCAGGCTGTCGCTGCCGGCGGGCGCCAGCACCAGTTGCACCACCGGCTCGATCACATGCGCGACACCGTTCTTGCCGGGCTTGACCCAGGGCCAGCGCAATTCGGCCGCCAGCGCGCCATGCAACCGCGCCTCGGTGCCGGCTTCGGCCGCATCCTGGCTGATGGCGTAAAGATCGGCCCGGCCTTCGCCCAGAAGACCCGCGACCATGCCATTGCCCAACACCCAGTCGCGCCGCCAGTCCGCCTTGATCGAACCGCGCGCCAGATCGCGGCCATCGGCAATGCCGTCGCCATCGCCATCCGCCGTCAGCGTCGAGGTGCGGCTGTGGCTGTGCAACTGAAAGCTCAGGCCACCCTCGCCGCCGAAACTGCCCAGCGAAAAGCGGCGGTGCCAGGTGAAATCGGCCACGATCGAGGGGATGGTCGCGTTGCTTTCCGTCTCGCGCAGGGTTTGAAAGCCGATCAGCCGGCCGACAAGATATTCGTTCCGCCGGGTGCGGGTCAGGTTGATATGGCTGCGCAGAAGGTCGGCCTCGGGCAGGCCATAGTCGAGAAGATAGCCCTTGTCGCTGACACGTTCGGCGCGGATGTCCATGGTCAGGCCGCGCGGCAGGGCGAATTGCCCTTCGGCCAGAAGATAGCCGCGGATGTCGCCCGTAAGGATATCGTCTCGCGAGAGATGCAGGCCCAGCTCCACATCGCCGGTGCGGAAGGCTTCGCGGTAGCGCAGCGCCACCGTGCGCGACCCGGCAGGCGACAGGAAGGGCGTCACCGTCAGGTCACGGCTTTGGCCAAGGGTGATGAAATAGGGCAGCCAGAGGCCGGTGCCGATCTTGGACGAGGTGGTGGCGCGCGGCATCAGAAAGCCGGTGGCGCGTTTCAGCGTCGGGTCGGGCATCCGCAGCCGGGGAATGTAGAACACCGGCAGGCCCGCCATGCGCAGTTGCGCATTGTCGAAATAAAGCTGCTGTTCGGCCTGATCATGGGTGACCTGGCTGGCCCGCAATTCCCAGAGCGGCGTGTCGTCGCCCGCGCAGATCCGGCAGGACGAGGCGGCAACCCGCTTCATCGTGGTATAGCGCCCGTCCAGCCGATGCACCTCGGCGGCGGCGATCTGCAATTGCTGGTCCAGAACCACCCGGGCCGACAGAAGGATGCCTTCGGTCAGGTCGGCCTTCAGGCTGGCCTGATCCGCCACGATCACGGTTTTCTGGCCATCGGTCAGGGTGATGGGGCCGGTGATCTCCAGCCGGTCGGCCTTGCGGTCATAGACCACGCGGGCGGCGGTCAGCCGCTGTCCCTTGTAGAAAATCTCGACATTGCCTTCGGCAATCAGCACCTGATCGCCGGCAATGCGCAGCCCGTCGGCCACCAGCGTTGCCCGCTCTTGCGCAAGGGCGGGCAGGGCGGTCAGCCACAGCAGAAGGGCGCAGATCAGGCCGCGCATCTCAGCCGTCCTCCAGATGCAGAAGCAGGCTCAACGCCATCAGGGCGGCGGCGACCGGCGGACTCCATGCGGCGACCAGCACGGGGATCTGGCCGTTCTCGCCCAGAACCTGCGCGAAGTTGCGCAGGAAGAACAGGAAAAACCCGCAAGCCAGCGCCATCAGCACCATCTGCCCGGTGCGCCCCGCGCGGCTGTGGCGCATGGTAAAGCCGGCCGCCACAAGGACCATGGTGCAAAGCAGCAAGGGGAAGGCCAGTTCCATCTGCATCCAGACCTGATAGTTGCGGGCCGAAAACCCCGCCCGTTCCAGATTGCGGATATAGCCCGGCAAATCCCAGAAGGCGATGGCCGAAGGCGCCCCGAACCCCTCGCGGATGCGGGCCGCGGTCAGGTCGGTGGCCAGCGTCAGCCCCGTTGCCGCAAGGCTGGCGCCCGCCTCGGGGTTGGGCTGGGTCAGATCCCAGCGTTTGGCATCGCGCAGCATCCAGTTGCCCGGCTCAAGCACCGCTTCGGCGGCCTCGATCCGGGCCTGCGGCGCCCCGTCGGGGGCGTAAAGGTAGAAGGTCACCTCTTGCAGTCGCGTGCCATCAGGGGCCACCCGCCCGGCGCGGATCACCGTCTGGCCGCTGCCGTCGCCCTGCCGCAGCCAAAGCCCCTCGGACGAGACCGACAGGATCGACCCGCCCGAGCCGCGCAGCGCCGAAAGCCGGTCGTATTCCTTGGACGTGGCCGCCACCAGCGGGTTCATCACCGCCACGGCCAGAAGGCCGATGGCCAGCGCAGCACCCACCGGCGCCATCAGGAACCGCAGCCCCGACCGCCCCGCCGCCCGCACCACCACCAGTTCGGACGATCGTGCAAGCCCCAGGAATAGCCCGATCGCCGACAGGATCATCACCAGAGGCAGAATGCGATACAGGCTTTCGGGCGCATTCAGCAGCGCCATGTAGAACGCTTCGGACACGGTGATGCCGCTGGCAGCATGGCGGCGCAACTGATCAATCCCGTCGATCAGCAGCATGATGCCCAGAAACACCCCGAACACCCGCAGGAACATGCCGACAAAGCGGCGCGCGATATAGAGGCTGAGGATCATGCTGCCGCCACCCGCCGCCGCCTGCGTGGCCGCGCCGCCAGCCAGAGCAGCCCCGTCGCCTGCGCAAACCCCACCAAAGGCGCGGCATAGGCCCAAAGCCAGCCTCCCGGCGCCGTCAGCGCAAGATCGGTCGAAACCGTGACAATCGCTTGCAACACCACCAGCATCGCCACCGAAATCGCAATCTGCCGCCAAAGGCCGAACCGGCTGAAGGCACCGATCAAAAGCCCGGCAAAGCCGATCACCGCCGTCGCCGCCGCGATCAGCGGCTGGGCAAAGCGGGAATGGCCGTCGAACAGGAAAGCTTCGGCACTTTCCCCGGTTTCGGCCAGAAGTGCCGGCGTCGGCGACAGCAATTCGGCGGTGCCAAGCTCATCGACCGACCGCTTGCCACGGTCGCCCGTCTCGATCATCCCCGAGAAATCATAGGTAAAATCGGCAAACCGCGTCAGCGACAGGCTGCGCCCTGATCCATCCAGCGTCTGCGCCATGCCGTCGAACATCAAAAGCTTGGGCCCCGTCTCGGTCCGCGCAAACAGCGCCTTGCGCGCGGTATAGGTGACACGCCGCGCCGGGTCGCGCTCATCGGCAAGGAACATGTCCAGAAGCTCGCCCGTGGGCGCCAACTCGCGGATATAGAAGGTCAGCCCGGCGGAAGGATGGGTGAACTGCCCCTCGGTCAGGAACCGCGCGGTGACGTTCTGGCTGATTTCGGCCGTGCGTTCCGCTAGGGCGCCCCGGCTGGCGGGCACCAGAACATGCATCAGAATGGCCATCATCCCCGCCACGATCAGGCCAAAGACCAGAACCGGCCGCGCCATCCGCCAGGGCGAAAAGCCGGTGGCCTGCATCACCACCAGCTCGCTTTCCTGCGTGAGCCGGTTGGCGACATAGACCGAAGCCACAAAGGCCGAAATCGGCAGCACCAGCCGGATGACATTCGGCAGCGTCAGCATCGAGAATTCAAGGAAGACCAGCGAGGATTGCCCGTCGCCGATCAACTGGTCGAACAGACGCACGGCCCGGTTCACCCAATAGACCGCCACCATCACCAGCGAGAAGAAGCCAAAGACCCCCAGAAGCTGTGACAGAAGATATCGGTCGAATCTTGGCAACCGCAGCAACCCCTTGTGCAATGCAATGGCCGGGACGCTAGCGGAAAAGCCCGGCAAGGAAAACTCATATCTGGCCTTCGGCGGGGGGCTTCGCTAGCCTTGGGCAGAACCCCGCGCGTGTCGCGCATTCCCGAACCAGAAGCCGCCAGAAAGCCGCCATGACCCATCCCGTCGCCCTGCAGTTCCAGCCTGTCTCGCTTGACGATATCGCCGCGGCGCCGGGCCGCATCGCCCTTCTGGCGGCGGGCGAAGCGCCCGCAACCCCCGCCGCCCGCCGCCTTGACCGGCTGACGCGCGGCGGCGTCAAGCGCGCGCTGGCCTCGGAGGCATGGGCGCGGCTCAAGGCGGGCGAGGGGCTTGAGCTGACTTTCCCCGGCGGGCTTCAGGCCGAGGTGTTGCATCTGGTCAAACTGCCGCGCCGCGCCACTCTGGCCGAGGCGCGCAAGGCCGGTTCGACACTGGCCCGGGGCCTGAACGACAAGCCCACGCTGGTTCTGGCCGAGGGTCATGCCCGCGCGGCGGATGTGTCCTTTGGTCTGGCGATGCGCGCCTATGACTTCACCCCGCACAAGACCGGCGAGGCGCGGACAATCGGCGCGGTCACCTTCGCCGTGACCGCGCCGGAAGAGGTTGCGGCCAAGGCCGGCCCGCTGGCGGCGCTGGTGGAAGGTGTGTTTTTCACCCGCGATCTGGTGAACGAACCGGCCAATATCCTGACCACCGATGATTTCGCCGCCCGCCTTGCCGCGATGCAGGAACTGGGCCTTGAGGTCGAAATCCTTGAGGAAGAGCAACTGACCCGCCTTGGCATGGGCGCGCTTCTGGGCGTGGGGCAGGGGTCGGAAAGCCCCTCCAAGGTGGTGGTGATGCGCTGGAACGGCGGCGGGGACGCGGCGCCGCTGGCCCTTGTCGGCAAGGGCGTGGTGTTCGACACCGGCGGCATTTCCATCAAGCCCGCCGGCGGCATGGAAGAGATGACGATGGACATGGGCGGCGCCGCCGTGGTGGCGGGCGTGATGCGCACCCTGGCCCTGCGCAAGGCGCCGGCCAATGTCGTGGGTCTGGTCGGGCTGGTGGAAAACATGCCCGATGGCCGCGCCCAGCGGCCCGGTGACGTGGTGCGCTCGATGAAGGGCGACACGATCGAGGTGATCAACACCGATGCCGAAGGCCGGCTCGTGCTGGCCGATGTGCTGTGGTATGCGCAGGAACGCTTCAAACCCGCCGGCGTGATCGACCTTGCCACCCTGACCGGCGCCATCATCATCGCGCTGGGGCATGAACATACCGGCGTCTTCTCGAACGATGATGCCTTCTGCGATGCCTTCCTTGCCGCGGCCAAGGCCGAAGGCGAAGGCGCCTGGCGGATGCCGATGGGCGAAGCCTATGATGCCAAACTGAAATCGCGCATCGCCGATATGATGAATGTGGGCGGGCGCGATGGCGGGGCGATCACCGCCGCGCAATTCCTCAAACGCTTCATCCAGGAGGGCACGCCTTGGTGCCACCTCGACATCGCGGGCACGGCGCTCTTGAAAGCCGACAGCACGCTGGCGCCCAAAGGGGCCACCGGCTGGGGCGTGCTGGCGCTGAACCGGCTGATCCGCGACCGTTATGAAGTGAAATGAGCGACAAGCCGTTTCATCTTGGCCCAAATATCCACGCCCGGCCCGCCCCGGGCGCCGGGGCCTGACCCTTGGGCACCGCGGTTTTCTATCACCTGATCCGCTCTTCCGCCGAAGAGACGCTGGCCACGATCCTGCCCCGCGCCTTGGGGCAGGGCTGGCGGGTGATGATCCGCAGCCCCGACCGCGCCCGCCTTGAACGGCTGGACGCAAGGCTCTGGCTGGAGCCGGAAGAGGGGTTCCTGCCGCATGGGCTGGAAGGCGGGCCGCAGGATGCGGCGCAGCCGGTGCTGCTGGGCGCCGGACCGGCGCGCAACGGCGCGCAGGGCGTCGCGCTGATCGACGGGGCGGAACCCTTGCCCGGCGAAGAGGCGATGGAGCGGCTCTGGGTGCTGTTCGACGGCAATGACGAGGACGCTGTTCAGGCGGCGCGCGGCCTTTGGACCCGGCTGACCGGCCTTGGCATGGCCGCGCAATACTGGTCCGAGGAAAGCGGGCGCTGGCAGATGAAGACCGAACGCAAGCCCCAGTAGAAAGGCGGCGGGTTTCCCCGCCGCCCAAATTTCTTCGAAGAAATTTGCGCCCGGCCTCAGCCGACCAGTTCGAGGCCCGAGAAGAAGAAGGCGATTTCGCGCGCAGCCGAGGCTTCGGAATCCGAACCGTGGACCGAGTTTTCGCCCTTGGACAGCGCGAATTCCTTGCGGATGGTGCCTTCGGCAGCCTGGGCCGGATCGGTCGCACCCATGACTTCGCGGTTCTTCAGGATGGCGCCTTCGCCTTCCAGAACCTGCACCACGACCGGCTCGGATGCCATATAGGCCACCAGCTCGTCATAAAAACCGCGACCGGCATGTTCGGCATAGAAGGCGCCGGCGGTGGCGGGCGACAGGTGGATGCGCTTGGAGGCGACGACGCGCAGGCCCGCGTCTTCGAATTTGGCGACGATCTTGCCGGTCAGGTTGCGCTTGGTGGCATCGGGCTTGATGATCGAGAGGGTGCGTTCGGTGGCCATGAGGCTCTCCATGAAAGGGGGGCCGCTTTGGCCCGTTCGGATGGCCGCGCTGCTAGCATGGGGATATGACAAAAGGAAGAGGGGCGCTGCCCCGGGCGCCGGGGGGCGCCCTCCCCGGGATATTTTTGCCAAGATGAAGGCCGGGCGGCATTGCAGCCGTTGACGCGCCGGGGCGGGTAAGGCAAGCGGCGGGGATGCTGAAGATATCCGAGATCACCTATTCCGTCGAAGGCCGCCCCCTGTTCGAGGCGGCCTCTGCCACCATTCCCACCGGCCACAAGGTGGGCCTTGTCGGGCGCAACGGCGCGGGCAAGACCACGCTCTTTCGCCTGATCAAGGGCGAGCTGGCGCTGGAAAGCGGCGAGATCAGCCTGCCCGCGCGGGCGCGAATCGGCGGGGTGGCGCAGGAGGTGCCGTCCTCTGCGACCTCGCTGCTCGACACGGTGCTGGCCGCCGATACCGAGCGGGCGGCCCTGATGGCCGAGGCGGAGACCGCCCATGATCCGCACCGGATTGCCGAAATTCAGGCGCGGCTGGCCGATATCGACGCCTGGAGCGCCGAGGGCCGGGCCAGCGCCATCCTGCGCGGTCTGGGGTTCGATGCCGAGGCGCAACTGCGGCCCTGTTCCGATTTCTCGGGCGGCTGGCGGATGCGGGTGGCGCTGGCCGGGGTGCTGTTCGCGCAGCCGGATTATCTCTTGCTGGACGAGCCGACCAACTATCTTGACCTTGAGGGCGCTCTCTGGCTGGAAAGCTATCTGGCGAAATATCCCCATACCGTCATCATCATCAGCCATGACCGCGGCCTGCTGAACCGCGCCGTGACCGGTATTCTGCATCTGGACCAGAAGAAGCTGACCTATTGGAGCGGCCCCTACGACCAGTTCGCCCGCCAGATGGCCGAGCGGCGTGCCGTCTTGCAGGCCGAGGCCAAGAAGGTCGAGGCGCGGCGGGCCCATCTGCAAAGTTTCGTGGACCGTTTCAAGGCCAAGGCATCGAAGGCGGTGCAGGCGCAAAGCCGCGTGAAGATGCTGGAAAAGCTGACGCCGATCACCGCGCCGGAAGAGGCCAAGAAGGTGGTCTTCACCTTCCCCGCGCCCGAAGAGTTGTCGCCGCCGATCATCAACATGGACGGCGCGGCGGTGGGCTATGGCGGCCCGCCGATCCTGCGCAAGCTCTCGCTGCGGATTGATCAGGACGACCGGATCGCCCTATTGGGCCGCAATGGTGAGGGGAAATCGACGCTCTCCAAGCTGCTCGCCGGCAAGCTAGAGGCATCCGAGGGCCGCATCACCCGGTCCTCCAAGCTGCGCATCGGCTATTTCGCGCAGCATCAGGTGGATGAGCTGCACATCGACGAAACCCCCTTGCAGCATGTCATGCGCCAGCGCCCGGGCGAGGGGCAGCCGAAACTGCGCGCAAGGCTGGCGGGGTTCGGTCTGATGGCGGATCAGGCGGAAACCGTGGTGGGGCGGCTTTCGGGCGGGCAGAAGGCGCGGCTGTCGCTCTTGCTCGCCACGCTTGACGCGCCGCATCTCCTGATCCTGGACGAGCCGACCAACCACCTCGACATCGAAAGCCGCGAGGCACTGGTCGAGGCGCTGACGGAATATTCCGGCGCCGTGGTGCTGGTCAGCCATGACATGCACCTTCTGTCGCTGGTGGCCGACCGGCTCTGGCTGGTCAAGGGCGGGGCGGTGGTGCCCTATACCGAAGACCTTGACGCCTATCGCGCCATGCTGCTGGCGGGCGATGAACCGGCCAAGCCCGCCAAGGCGGAAAAGCCGCGCAAACAGGCCAGCCGGGATGAGGTGTTGGCCATGCGCGCCGAGGTGCGCAAATGCGAAGAGCGTCTGGGCAAGCTGAACGAGATGCGCGACAAGCTGGCCACCAAGCTGGCCGATCCGGCGCTCTATGAAGACGCCCGCAAGGGCGAGCTTGAGGTCTGGAACCGCAAGTATGCCGAGGTGATGGAGGGGCTCGACCGTGCCGAGGCGCTCTGGCTCACCGCGCAGGAAAAGCTGGAAAGCGCCACCGCCTAGAAAGGGTCTGCCATGCCGATGCCCTGGACCTATCGTCAGGCCACGCGGGAATGGCAGGCGTTTCTGGCCGATGCGCAGGACGCGATGGGGCTTTCGACCGACCACAGCACCTTTACCGCCGTGGAAGGCGTGCTGCGGGCGTTCCGCGCCCGGCTGACACCCGCCGAGGCCATTGCCTTTGCGCAGGTTCTGCCGGCCGTGCTGCGGGCGCTTTTCGTGGCCGACTGGGATATCACCCTGCCGCCCAAAGCCCCCGGCAGCCGCGCCGACTGGACGGCAGAGGCGCAGGCCCTGCGCCGCCACCACAATATTGCGCCCGCCCATTGCGTGGCAGCCACCGCCCTTGCCCTGCGCAAGGCGGTGCTGCGCGAAGACCTTGACCGGGCGCTGGCCGCCTTGCCGCCCTTTGCTGCCGAATTCTGGTCGGTCCCCGGCACCGATCCGGCCAACCTCGGACCCCGCATCGTCTGAAACACCTTGTCGCGGGGCTGGGCTGCGGGCTAGCCTGCCGCGATGGAAAGCGCCTTCCTCATCACCGCCTTCGCCACGCTTTTCGTGGTGATCGACCCGCCGGGGCTGGTGCCGCTGTTCATTGCCCTGACCCGGGGCATGGCGCCTGACCGCCGCCGCGCGATGGCGCGCCGCGCCTGCGGGATCGCGGCCTTCCTTCTGGCGGTCTTTGCCATTGCCGGAGAATCCATCCTTGGCTTTGTCGGCATTTCGATGCCCGCATTCCGCATCGCGGGCGGCATCCTGTTGTTCCTGACGGCGCTCGATATGCTCTTCGAACGCCGCACCCAGCGCCGCGAAGGCCAGCAGGCCGAGCCGGACCATGACCCTTCGGTCTTTCCGCTGGCCACGCCGCTGATCGCGGGGCCGGGGGCCATCGCCTCGATGATCCTTCTGGTCGGGCAGGCGGGGCCGGGCTGGCTTGGCACGGTGACGGTGATCGGCCTCATGCTCGCCATGATGGCGGTGACCTGGGCCTTCCTGCTCGCCTCGCCGCCGATCGAGCGGCTTTTGGGCCGCACCGGGACCATCGTCATCACCCGGCTCTTGGGGATGCTGCTGGCGGCGTTGTCGGTGCAATTCGTGATCGACGGCGTGCGCGGCACCGGGCTGATCTGAACCCGCCGCTTTGCACCTTTCGAAATACTCCCCCCGGAGGGTCTGCCGCTGCAACCGCGCCGCCGCCCGGCCTGTTGTGCCACAGGTCTGCGCGCCCTATCTCTGACAGGGACAGGACAAGGATGGCCCTTTGGACGCTGAACAACTCGGACGGGCAACCTATCTGGTGCTGCTGCTGATCGCGGTGGGCGGCTGGGTGATGGTGGAATACCGCACCCGGATCGGACAGGCGCTGCGGGTGGCGCTGGCTTGGGGGATGATCTTTCTGGGGGTCGCGGCGGGCTATGGTCTGTGGCAGGACATCCGCCACGACATCATTCCGCGCCAGATGGTGACCGAGACCGGCACGGTCGAAATTCCGCGCGCCGCCGACGGGCATTACTATCTGCAACTGGAGATCGGCGGCCAGGCGGTGATGTTTCTGGCCGATACCGGCGCCACCAATGTCGTGCTGTCACCCGAGGATGCCCGGCGTCTGGGGATCGACCCGGCGGGGCTGACCTATACCGGGCAGGCGATGACGGCCAATGGCATGGTGCGCACGGCGCGGGTGCGGCTGAACGATGTGCAGCTTGGCCCGTTCCGCGATGACAGCCTTGCCGTCTGGGTGAACGAGGCCGAGATGGACGGCTCGCTTCTGGGTATGGATTACCTTGGCCGTTTCCGCATCGAGATTGCCCGCGACCGGATGGTGCTGCGCCGGTAGGATGGGCAATATTGCCCATCCTGAGTGAACCGATTGCAGAATGGGCAGATTGCCCATCCTACGGTCTGTCGCGGATCTTGTCGGCCCGCACGACGCCCAGGGTCTCCAGCGCCGCCTCGATCTCGTGGCTGATGCCTGCCGCGCTGGCCCGGCTTTCCGCCTTGATCGCGTCAAAGCGCAGGCGCAGCCGGTCTTTTTCCTCGCCCCGGCAATCGTTCCACGGGCGGCCCTGCAACCCCATCACCAGCGCGTAATAGCCGATGAAATGCGCCGGCAAGCCGGCCAGAAGCCAGCGGCGATAGGCTTCATCCGCGCCCATCGCCCGCAGCTCTTCGGCACTGGTGATCCCGGCCCGGGCGAATTGCTCTTCCGTGGCGGGGCCGAGGTTGGGGATGGTCGAGACGGGCGAGGGCATGGCGCACCGGATGCAGGGCAGGGGCGGAAAAGACAAAGACCAGCCTTGCGGCTGGCCCTGCATTGGTCAAGTCCGGTTCCGCGCGGGTTGCCTCAGATCGAGGCCCAGTCGCGGATGATCGGCTGGCGTGTGGTGCTGCCCTGCTGCTGGGTCGTGCCACCGGCCTGCTGGCTTTGGCCCTGCTGGGGGGCCGGGGTGCTGCTGCCGCCCTGCTGGGCGGGCGAAGAGATCGACATCTGACTGCTCCGGTTCGATGCGCTGGCGTTCTGCCTGTTGTTCATCCTGCGCCCGCTTCGCGGCCCTTTCGGGACGCTTCCGGGGAGGAATCCCGGCTATCTAGTGGCAGTCCCGAATCTCCGCAAGCCGGGGAATATCACGCTGCGGTGACAACCGACGCCGGAAAGCCGATTTCCGCCAATGCCTTCACCAAAGCCTCGGGGGCGGTGTCGCCGCCGACCGTGACCTGACGCAGGGTCAGGTCCACCGCAACCGGGGCGGCGGCGGGCAGGGCGGCCAGTGCCGCCTCGACCGAGGCTTTGCAATGGCCGCAGTTCATGTCGGGAACGGAAAGCAGGGTCATGGGAGTTCTCCTTTGCTGGCCGCAAGATGGGGCCTTCCCGCGGGGGAAGGTCAAGCCCCAAGGGCGACCTCTTGCAAGGCGATTTTGACGCAGCGGGTTTTTCCGGCAAGCCCCTTGACCTTCCCATCACGGGAAACCCCATATGTCAGGGCGAAGGAGCTTTCCCATGACAACCGCCCTGCGCTTTCACCTTGATGGCATGACCTGCGCTTCTTGCGTTGCCCGGGCCGAGCGGGTGCTGCTGGCCCAGCCCGGCGTGACCGCGGCCAGCGTAAACCTTGGCACCGAAACCGCCGATCTGCGCTTTGACTCCCCCGCCACGCCCGATGCGCTGGCCGGAGCCTTGGCCAAGGCCGGTTACCCGGCCCGGCAATCCAGCGTGACGCTGGCGGTCGAGGGGATGACCTGCGCCGCCTGCACCGGCCGGGTTGAACGGGTGCTGCGGGCGCAGCCGGGTGTTGCATCGGCGGTGGCCAATCTGGCCACCCGTCAGGCACAGGTGACGCTCTGGGACGAGACCGACCCCGAGGCGCTGGCCGCCGCCGTGACCCGCGCGGGATATGAGGCGCATCCGCTGGCCGATGCCAGCCCACGCGATCCGCAGGCGGGCGAGCGGCATCTCTGGCGGCAAACCCTGTTGGCCGCCGTGCTGACCCTGCCGGTCTTCGTGGCCGAGATGGGCGGGCACCTGTTCCCGGCGTTCCACCACTGGCTGCATATGACGGTGGGCCTGCCTCTGCTCTGGCAGATCGAGATGGGGCTGGCCACGCTGGTTCTGGCGCTGCCAGGGCGGGGGTTCTTCCTGAAAGGTCTGCCCGCGCTGGCACGGCTTTCGCCCGATATGAACAGCCTTGTCGCGGTGGGCACGCTGGCGGCCTGGGCCTATTCCACGCTGGTCGTGCTGGCGCCGCAGCTCTTCCCCGAAGCTGCCCGCGCGGTTTATTTCGAAGCGGCGGCGGTGATCGTTGTGCTGATCCTCTTGGGCCGCAGTCTTGAGGCGCGGGCGCGGGGGCGGGCGGGGGCGGCAATCTCGCGCCTTGTCGGCTTGCAGCCGCGGGTGGCGCTGAAGCTGGTGGAGGGCACCCCGCAAGAGGTGCCGGTGGCCAGCCTTCTGCCCGGCGATCTGGTGCAGATCCGCCCGGGCGAGCGTCTGCCGGTTGACGGCACGGTGACCGAAGGCCGCTCGGCGGTGGACGAATCCATGCTGACCGGAGAGCCTTTGCCGGTGGAAAAGGCGCCCGGTGCGACGGTGACCGGCGGCACGGTGAACGGCGCGGGCGCGCTGGTGATGCAGGTCACGGCGGTCGGGGCCGCGACGGTGCTGTCGCGGATCATCGCGCTGGTGGCCGAGGCGCAGGGCGGCAAGCTGCCGGTGCAGGCGCTGGTGGACCGGGTGACCTTGTGGTTCGTGCCGGTGGTGATGGCGCTGGCGGCGGTGACGGTGGCGGTCTGGCTGGCGCTTGGCCCCGGTCTGGCCGAGGCGCTTGTGGCGGGGGTTTCGGTGCTGATCATCGCCTGTCCCTGCGCCATGGGTCTGGCCACGCCGGTTTCGATCCTTGTCGGCACCGGGCGGGCGGCGGAACTGGGCGTTCTCTTCCGCAAGGGCGAGGCGCTGCAACGGCTGGAAACCGTCGCCCGCGTCGCCTTTGACAAGACCGGCACCCTGACCGAGGGCAAGCCGCGCGTGGTTGCGGTCCTGCCGGACCTGCCGCAGGTGATCGAGGTGGCCGCGGCGGTCGAGGCGTTCAGCGAACATCCCCTTGCCGGGGCGGTTCTGGCCGAAGCCGCGGCGCGCGGCCTGCATCCGCCCGTCGCCGAAGGGTTTCAGGCGGTGCCGGGCAAGGGCGCCACGGCGCGGCTGAACGGGGTTGCGGTGGCGGTCGGTTCGGCCCGGCTTTTTGCCGAAGTGCCGCCGGCGCTGGCCGAAATGGCGGCGGCGGCGCAGTCCCGGGGGCAGGGCGTGCTGTTCGTGGGGAAGGAGGGGGCGGTGACGGGCCTGATCGCCGTGGCCGATCAGCCGCGCGCCACCTCTGCCCCGGCGCTGGAGGCGCTGCGCTGGATGGGGGTGCAGGCCACCATGATCACCGGCGATGCCGAGGCCACCGCCCGCGCCGTGGCGCAGGGGCTTGGCATCACCGACATTCGAGCCGGCATCCTGCCCGAGGGCAAGGCCGAAGCGATCCGCGCCCTTGGCCCCGGCACCGCCTTTGTCGGCGATGGCATCAATGACGCGCCTGCGCTGGCCGTGGCCGATGTCGGCATCGCCATGGGCACCGGAACCGATGTGGCGATCGAGGCGGGGGATGTGGTGCTGATGCGCGGCGATCCGATGGGGGTGGCCGATGCCATCGGCCTTGCCCGGGCGGTGATGCGCAACATCCGGCAGAACCTGTTCTGGGCCTTCGGCTATAACGCGCTCCTGATCCCGGTGGCGGCGGGGGTGCTGGTGCCGTTTGGCGGGCCGCAACTGTCGCCGATGCTGGGGGCGGGGGCGATGGCGCTGTCTTCGGTCTTTGTGTTGTCGAATGCGCTGCGGCTGCGGCGGTGGAGGCGGGCATGAACATCAAAGAGGTTGCCGCCCGGGCCGGTCTGCCCGCCAAGACCATCCGCTACTACGAAGAGATCGGCCTGATCCGCCCGCTGCGCGCCGCCAACGGCTATCGCAGCTTCCGCGAGAGTGACCTGCACAAGCTGGCCTTTCTGGCCCGCGCCCGCGGGCTTGGCTTTTCCATCGAGGATTGCCGCGCGCTTCTGGCGCTTTATGAGGACCGTGCGCGGGCCAGCAGCGATGTCAAGGCGCTGGCCGAAAGCCATCTGGCGCGGATTGCCGAAAAGATCGCGGAACTGCGCGGGATGGAGGCAACGCTGGGCGCACTGGTGCGGGCCTGCGCGGGCGACGCGCGGCCCGATTGCCCGATCCTGACCGGGATCGCAGGCAAGGATTGCTGCGGCTGAACCCTCGCAGGTCGGGGTTAACCCCGACCTACCCTCATGCCAGCTTCAGCAACCCCTGCAATTCGTCATTGCCTGCGTAGGTCGGGGTTAACCCCGACCCAACCTCACGCCACCCTCAAAAGACCCTGCAATTCGTCATTACCTTGCACCAGATCGGTCAGGGTGACGGCATCAAGCCGGGCATAGAATGCCTCCAGCGCCTCGGCCAGCACGCATTTCAGCCGGCAGGCCCCGACCAGCGGACAGGTGGCGGCGGTCTCTTCGGTGCATTCGGTAAAGGGCAGCACGCTTTCAAAGGTGCGGAACACCTCGCCCACCCGGATCGAGCCGGCCGGGCGGCCCAGCATCAGCCCGCCCGCGCGGCCGCGCTGGGTTTTCAGATAGCCCTTGCGGGCCAGAAGGTGAATCACCTGCGCCAGATGGTTTTCCGAGGCGCCGCAGCTTTCGGCCACCTCGTGCTTGCGCACGATCCGGTCGGGGTTCACGGCGCAGAACATCAGGGTGCGCATGGCAAGGTTGGTGCGTGTGGTCAGCCGCATCGGGGCCTCCGGCAGGGGGAATCGCTGATTGACCCTAGGGGAGGTGGGGGCGGAGCGAATTGATTCAGATCAGAAACGCCATAGCGCACGCAACTATTCCCGCAGGGGAGCGTTCCCCGCCGCCGCGACCGAAAACGATTGAGAATTGAGGGTTTGGCCCCGTTGCATCTGCAACCGCTTTGGATCGGCAAGCTGCTGAAAATCTGTGCGGATTTTGCGTGATTTTTTACAATGTTTGCGGTAACAGTGGGCAGCCGATCTCCGACGACGGAACCTTGGGCCCTGCGCCTTGACGGTTCCTGCCCCGGGTCTAGGCTGGGCGCGATGCCCAAAGAGAACGGACAAGAAACGTGACCATGCCCTTGCTTTCGACGGATGTCCTGCGCGCCGATGTGCTGCGCCACCTGACCTTCACCTTGGGCAAGGATACGCCCAACGCCAGCCGCTATGACTGGCGCATGGCCCTCTCCTATGCGATCCGCGACCGGATCGTGGCGCCATGGTTCGCCTCGACCCGCCGGACATGGGCCGAAGACCGCAAGCGGGTCTATTACCTGTCGATGGAATTTCTGATCGGCCGCATTCTTGAGGATGCCACGGTCAATCTGGGCCTGCGCGATGCCGCCGAAGCGGTGATGCAGGCCGAAGGCCAGAATTTCCGCGCCATCATTGAGGATGAGCCGGACGCCGCCCTTGGCAATGGCGGGCTGGGCCGTTTGGCCGCCTGTTTCATGGAAAGCATGGCGACGGTGGGTTGCCCGGCCTATGGCTATGGCATCCGCTATGAACATGGCCTGTTCCGTCAGCGGTTTCAGGGCGGCCAGCAGGTGGAAACGCCCGAGGATTGGCTGAAGCAGGCCCATCCGTGGGAATTTGCTCGCCCCGAAAGCGCCTATACCATTCCCTTCAAGGGCGAGGTCATCACCCGCGACGGGCGTGAGGTCTGGCAGCCGGGCGAAACCGTGATCGCCAGCGCCCATGACACCCCGGTTGTCGGCTGGCAAGGCAAATGGGCCAATACCCTGCGCCTGTGGGAGGCGCAGCCCACGACCATGTTCGACCTCGAACGCTTCAACCGCGGCGACTATGCGGCGGCGGCAGAGCCCGAGGCGCTGGCGCGCACGCTTTCCCGCGTTCTCTATCCCGACGACACCACCTATCAGGGCAAGGAACTGCGGCTGAAGCAGGAGTTTTTCCTGACCTCCGCCGCGCTGCAAGACATCCTGCGGCGGTTCAAAAAGGCGCATACAGACCTGCGCGACCTGCCGAAACATGTCGCCATCCAGATGAACGACACCCATCCGGCAATCGCCGGGCCGGAGCTGATCCGGCTTCTGACCGATGAAAACGGCATGGGCTTTGACGATGCGCTGGACACCGCCCGCGCCTGCCTTGGCTATACCAACCACACCCTGTTGCCCGAGGCGCTGGAACGCTGGGCGACCTTCACCTTCGGCACCGTCCTGCCGCGTCACATGCAGATCGTCGAGCGGATCGACAGTTGGCACCGCCGCACCTACAACCCGCCGCATTACATCGGCGTGGTCAAGCACCACGAAGTGCGGATGGGCGAGCTGGCCTTTGTCATGGCGCATAAGGTCAACGGCGTCTCGGCGCTGCATTCCGATCTGGTCAAGCAGAACCTTTTCCCCGAACTGCACCGTCTGCACCCCGGCCGCATCGTGAACCAGACCAATGGCGTGACACCGCGCCGCTGGCTCAAGATGGCGAACCGTCCGCTGGCGGGGCTGATTACCGACACCATCGGGAGCGGTTGGGAAGATGATCTCGACCGGCTGAAAGGGCTTGAAGCGCATGTCGGCGACAAGGGCTTCCGCGACCACTTCGACGCCGCCAAGCGGGCGAACAAGGTGGCGCTGGCGGGCTGGATCAAGGCGGAATGCGGCGTGACGGTGAATCCGGACGCGCTGTTTGACGTGCAGGTCAAGCGCATCCATGAATACAAGCGCCAGCTTCTGAACATTCTGGAAACCATCGCCCATTGGCATGCCATCCGTGAAAATCCCACGGGCAACTGGGTGCCGCGGGTCAAGATCTTTGGCGGCAAATCGGCGCCGGGCTATGCCGTGGCCAAGGAAATCATCCATCTGATCAATGATGTGGCCGCCACGATCAACGCCGATCCGGTAACGGGCGATTTGCTGAAAGTGGTCTATCCGGCGAATTACAACGTCTCGATGGCCGAACGGCTGATCCCGGCTTCGGACCTGTCCGAGCAGATCAGCACGGCGGGCAAAGAGGCGTCGGGCACCGGCAACATGAAGTTCATGATGAACGGCGCGCCGACCATCGGCACGCTGGACGGTGCCAATGTCGAAATTCTGCAAGAGGTGGGGGCCGAGAACTTCTTCCTCTTCGGCATGACCACCGAAGAGGCGATGGCGCGGCGGCAAGACCCCGACCACAGCCGCAAGGCGATCGAGGCGAGCCAGCCCTTGCAGGACGTGTTGCAGATGATTGCCGAGGGCCTGTTCTCTCCGGGGCAGAAAGACCGTTATCACGGGCTGGTGCATCGGGTCTGGCACCATGATTATTTCCTCGTCGCCTCGGATTTCGACACCTATCATGCGGCGCAGGGCCGGGTGGATGCCGCCTATGCCGACCGTGATATCTGGGTGAAGATGGCGGCGCTGAACACCGCCCGTTCCGGCTTCTTCTCGTCCGACCGCACGATCCGCAGCTATATGGCGGAGATCTGGGATATTCCATCAGCCTTGTGATCAGCCTTGTGAGGGCAACATGACCGTCACCATCGACCAAGCCACCGCCGAAGCCATTGTCGAAGGCCGCCACGGCGATCCTTTCGCGGTTCTGGGGCCGCACAAGGGGGCGGCAGGCTGGCAGGTGACGGTCTTTGCTCCGGGCGCCGAGACGGTCTGGCTTTTGACCGGCAAGAAGGGCAAGCCGGTCGAGACAACGGCGGTTCCGGGGTATCCGGGGCTGTTCCAGAGCGTGCCGGGCAAGAAGACCGAATATCGCCTGCGGGCCACGGGCGGCGGTGCCGACTGGGAATGGGAAGACCCGTTCCGTTTTGGTCCCGTGCTGGGCGAGATGGACGAATATCTGTTGGGCGAGGGCACCCACCATCAGTTGTGGAAGGTGCTGGGCGCCCATCCGATCACGCATGAGGGCGTGGAGGGCACGCATTTCGCCGTCTGGGCGCCGAATGCGGGCCGCGTCTCGGTCGTGGGGGATTTCAACATCTGGGACGGGCGGCGCCACCCGATGCGGCGGCGGGGCGCAACCGGCGTCTGGGAAACCTTCATCCCCGGTCTGGGCGAGGGCGCGGCCTATAAATACGAAATCCGCGGCCCGCATGGCGCGGTCTTGCCGCTCAAGGCCGATCCGGTGGGGTTCGGCTCGGAACATCCGCCCGCCAATGCCAGCGTGGTGCGCGACATCCGCGAGAGCCATTGGCAGGACGGCGACTGGATGGCGACCCGCCAGACCCGCCAGAACATCGAGGCGCCGATTTCGGTCTATGAGGTGCATCTGGGCTCGTGGCGGCGGGCGCCGGGCAACCGGATGCTGTCCTATCTCGAATTGGCCGAACAACTGGTCATTTATGCCGCCGACATGGGCTTTACCCATATCGAGCTGATGCCGATATCCGAATATCCGTTCGATGGCTCATGGGGCTATCAGCCGGTGGGCCTGTTTGCCCCCACCATCCGCCATGGCACGCCGCAGGAATTCCGCGCCTTTGTCGATGCCGCGCACCGCCATGGGCTCGGCGTGCTGCTCGATTGGGTGCCGGGGCATTTCCCGACCGATGCCCATGGCCTTGGCCAGTTCGACGGCACCCCGCTTTACGAACATGCTGACCCGCGCGAGGGGTTCCATCAGGACTGGAACACGCTGATCTACAACTATGGCCGGACCGAGGTGAAGAATTACCTCACCTCTAACGGTCTGTATTGGTTGCAGGAATACCACCTTGACGGGTTGCGGGTGGATGCGGTCGCCTCGATGCTTTACCGCGATTATTCCCGCAGCGAGGGGCAATGGGTGCCCAACAAGGACGGCGGACGTGAGAATTACGAAGCCATCGCCGTGCTGCGCGAAACCAATATCGCGGCCTATGGCGCCTGCCCGGGCATCATGACCGTGGCCGAAGAAAGCACCGCCTTTCCCGGCGTGTCGCGGCCGGCCAATTGGGGGGGGCTGGGGTTCGGGTTCAAATGGAACATGGGGTGGATGAATGACACCCTGAGTTACATGCAGAAAGATCCGGTCTACCGCCGCCACCATCACCACCAGATGACCTTTGGCCTGCATTACGCCTGGTCGGAAAACTACATCCTGCCGATCAGCCATGACGAGGTTGTGCATGGCAAAGGCTCGATGCTGGGCAAGATGCCGGGCGATGGTGAACAGAAGTTCGCAAATCTGCGCGCCTATTACGGTTTCATGTGGGGGCATCCGGGCAAGAAGCTGCTATTCATGGGGCAGGAGTTTGCGCAGGGCGCCGAATGGAACCACAATCAAAGCCTTGACTGGCATCAGTTGGACCATCCGCTTCATGCCGGGATGCAGGCGCTGGTGCGCGATCTGAACCGGGTCTATCGCGCCACGCCCGCGCTGCACGTCAACGACACCCGGCCCGAAGGGTTCCAATGGCTGGAATCGAATGACGCCGAGGGGTCAACCTATGCCTGGCTGCGCAAAGGCCGCGTCAGCGACCCGACGGTGGCCATCGCGCTGAACATGACGCCCATTGAGCGGCGCCAGCGGATCGGCCTGCCCGCGCCGGGCCAGTGGGATGAAGTGCTGAACACCGATGCGGCGGTCTATGGCGGGGGGAACCGGGGGAATCTGGGCGGGGTCACCGCCGAGGCCACGCCCTGGCAGGGCCAGAGATATTCCGCACTTGTCACGCTGCCACCCTTGTCGGCAGTCTATCTTCAACAGGCCGCAGGGCCGATGTCGTCCGAGGAGGGGGCAACATGAAAGCCAGACCGAACCAGAGGCTCTCGTCACAGGCGATGGCTTTCGTTCTTGCCGGGGGGCGGGGCAGCCGTCTCAAAGAATTGACCGACCTGCGGGCGAAACCCGCGGTCTATTTCGGCGGCAAGACCCGGATCATCGACTTTGCCCTGTCCAACGCGCTGAACTCGGGCATCCGCAAGATGGCGATTGCCACGCAATACAAGGCCCACAGCCTGATCCGCCACATGCAGCGCGGCTGGGGCTTCTTCCGGGCGGAACGGAACGAATATCTGGACATCCTGCCGGCCAGCCAGCGGGTGGATGAAAACAAGTGGTATCTGGGCACCGCCGATGCGGTGACGCAGAACATCGACATCGTGGACAGCTATGGCATCAAATATGTCGTCGTTCTGGCGGGCGACCATGTCTACAAGATGGACTACGAAATCATGCTGCAGCAGCATGTGGAAACCGGCGCCGATGTGACCATCGGCTGTCTGACGGTGCCACGGATGGAGGCCACGGCCTTTGGCGTGATGCATGTCGATGCCGCGATGCGGATCACCCAGTTTCTGGAAAAGCCGAAAGACCCGCCCTCGATCCCGGGCGACCCGGACAATGCGCTGGCCTCGATGGGGATTTACGTCTTCAACTGGGATCTCTTGCGCGATCTTCTGATCCGCGATGCAGAAGACCCCAATTCCAGCCACGATTTCGGCAATGACATCATCCCGCAGATCGTCAAGAACGGCAAGGCGGTGGCCCATAAGTTCGCCGATAGCTGCGTGACGAGCGGGCTTGAGGAAGAACCCTATTGGCGCGATGTCGGCACGATCGACGCTTTCTGGCAGGCCAATATCGACCTGACCGATTTCGTGCCCAAGCTGGATATCTATGACCAGAGCTGGCCGATCTGGACCTATGCCGAGATCGTGCCGCCGGCCAAGTTCATCCATGACGAAGACGGACGGCGCGGCATGGCGGTGTCGTCGCTGGTCTCGGGCGATTGCATCGTCTCGGGTTCGGCGGTGTCCAACAGCCTTCTCTTCACCGGCTGCCGCACCCACAGCTTTTCCAGCCTTGAATATGTCGTGGCCCTGCCGCAAGTGGTGGTCAACCGCAAGGCGGAGCTGAAGAATTGCGTGATCGACCGCGGCGTGGTCATTCCCGAGGGGCTGGTGGTCGGGCAGGATCCGGTGGAGGATGCCAAGTGGTTCCGGCGGACCGATTCCGGCATTGTGCTGATCACGCAGACCATGCTGGACCTGCGGGCGAAAGCGAAGTCCTGAACCCGGGCGCAGGTTGCGGCGGCGGACCGGGGGCCAGCCCCCGGACCCCCGGGATATTTGGGCCAAGATGAAGGGGCCAGCATGAGGGGTCCGGTGATGAAAGTTCGGGGACGGGTGCTGTCGGTGGCCTCGGAATGCGTGCCACTGGTCAAGACCGGCGGGCTGGCCGATGTTGTGGGGGCCTTGCCCGGGGCGCTGGCGCCTTTGGGCTGGGAGATGCGGGTCTTGCTGCCCGCCTACCGGGCCTTGCGGGCGCGGGTGGCGGATTGGCCCGAGGTCTGGCGCGACGAGGGGCTTTGGGGCGGGCCGGGCGTGGTGCGGATGGGGCAGGTGGACGGGATCACCGTTCTGGCACTGGACGCGCCGCATCTTTATGACCGCGAGGGCGGGCCCTATTCCGGCCCGCATGGCGATTGGTGGGACAATCCGCAGCGCTTTGCCGCGCTGTCCTGGGTGGCGGCGCGGATCGCGCGGGAAGGGTTGCCCGGCTGGAAACCCGACGTGCTGCACGCCCATGACTGGCAGGCGGGGCTGGCCCCGGCCTATCTGGCTTATGGCGGCAAGGCGGGGGTGGGGTCTGTTCTGACCATTCACAACATCGCCTTTCAGGGCATCGCACCGGCCAGCCTGCTGGGCGAGTTGCGCTTGCCGGGGGCCGAGTTTTATCCCGGGGGCCTGGAATATTACGGCGGGATTTCCACGCTGAAGGCCGGGCTGGTAACGGCGGACCGCATAACCACGGTTTCGCCCTCTTACGCCGATGAGCTGATGCGGCCCGAGTTCGGCATGGGGTTGCAGGGCGTCATCGCGGCGCGGGCCGGGGTGGTATCCGGCATCCTGAACGGGGTGGACACCGGCATCTGGGCGCCCGGGGCGGCGGCGGTGCCCTATGGCGCGGCGGATATGGCGGGCAAGGCGGCCAACCGGGCCGCCCTTTGTGCCGAATTCGGGCTTGAGGTGCCGGGACCGCTGGCGATTCTGGTCAGCCGGTTGACCGACCAGAAGGGGATTGACCTGTTGCCGGGGGCGATGCCCGGTTTCATCGAGGGTGGCGGCGGGTTGCTGGTGCTGGGCTCGGGCGATCCGGCGCTGGAGGCGGCGATGCGCGGGCTTGAGGCGCAGTTCCCCGGCCGGGTCGCGGTGCGGATCGGTTATGATGAGGGGCTCAGTCGCCGGATGTTCGCGGGCGGCGATGCCGTTCTGGTGCCCAGCCGGTTCGAGCCTTGCGGGCTGACGCAGATGTATGGGCTGCGTTTCGGCACCTTGCCCGTGGTTTCGGCGGTGGGGGGCTTGGGCGATACCGTCATCAACGCCTCGCCCGCCGCGCTGGCAGCGGGGGCGGCGACGGGGGTGGTGTTCCATCCGGTGGACGGTCTGGCCTTTGGTCAGGCGCTGCGGCGGCTTCTGGCGCTGCACGCCTCGCCCGATTGGGCGGCGGTGCAGGCGGCGGCGATGCGCCAGCCGGTCGGCTGGGAAAGCTCTGCCGCGGCCTATGCCACGCTTTACGCCGGGTTGCGGGTGTGATCAGCGCGGCGGGAGCAGGGCGGGCCTGGCCGATGGGGGCCAGTCTGGTGCCGGGCGGGGTGAATTTCGCCGTGTTCTCGGCCCATGCCACCGCGCTGGACCTGTGCCTTTATGCCCCCGACGGGCGCCGCGAGACGGCGCGGCTGCCCTTTGCCAACCGCAGCGGCGACATCTGGCATATGGAAGTCACCGGGATCGGCCCGGGGCAGGCTTACGGCTTTCGCGCCCATGGGCCCTATGAGCCGGAGCGCGGCCACCGCTTCAACCCGCACAAGCTGCTGTTGGACCCCTATGCGCGGGGGCTGGCGGGGCGGTTGCGCTGGTCGGATGCGGTGATGGGCTACAAGATCGGCGCGGCGCGGGGCGATCTGTCGTTCGATGGCCGCGACAGCGGCTTTGCGGTGCCGAAATCCTTGGTGGTGGATACCGCTTTCGACTGGGAGGGGGACCGCCCGCCGCTGACCCCATGGGGCGATACCGTGATCTATGAGGCGCATGTGCGCGCCCTGACCATGTGCCACCCCGGCCTGCCGCCCGCGCTGCGCGGCACCTATGGCGCGCTGGGTCATCCGCTGATCACCGGGCATCTGCGCCGCCTTGGCGTGACCGCGATCGAGCTTTTGCCGATACAAGCCTATTTCGACGACCGTTTCCTGATGGCCAAGGGGCTGCGCAACCATTGGGGCTATAACACCATCGGCTTTTTCGCGCCCGAGCCGCGCCATGGCCTCCGCGATCCGCTGGCCGAGCTGAAAGGCGCGGTCAAGGCGCTGCACCGCGCCGGGATCGAGGTCATTCTGGATGTGGTCTACAACCACACCGGCGAGGGCGATGAATGGGGGCCGACCTTCGGCTTTCGCGGGCTGGACAATGCCAGCTATTACCGGACCATCCATGGCGGGCGCTATTACGCCAATGATGCGGGCACCGGCAACACGCTGGACCTGACCCATCCGGCGGTGTTGCGGATGGTGATGGATTCGTTGCGCTATTGGGTTGAAGAGGTGCATATCGACGGCTTCCGCTTTGACCTTGCCACGGTTCTGGGGCGCGAGGCGCATGGCTTTGACCCGCAGGGCGGGTTCTTTGATGCCATAAGGCAAGACCCGGTTCTTGCGCCGGTGAAGCTGATTGCCGAACCTTGGGACATCGGACCGGGCGGCTATCAGCTTGGTGCCTATCCGGCCCCCTTTGCCGAATGGAACGACCGCTTCCGCGACGGGGTGCGGCGGTTCTGGCGCGGCGATTCCGGGCAGGCACCGGAACTGGCGCGGCGGCTTCTGGGCAGCGCCGAGAAGTTTGATCATTCGCGGCGGCCCGCCACCTCATCGGTGAATTTCATCACCTCGCATGACGGGTTCACGCTCGAGGATCTGGTCAGTTTCACCGTCAAGCGCAACTTTGCCAATGGCGAGGACAACCGCGACGGCCATGACGACAACCACGCCGACAACATGGGGGTGGAAGGGCCGAGCGACGATCCCGCCATCCGGGCCGCCCGCGATCTGCGCAAGCGCAACCTCTTGGCGGTGCTGATGCTGTCGCAGGGCACGCCGATGCTGCTTTCGGGCGATGAGATCGGCCACAGTCAGGGCGGCAACAACAATGCCTATGCGCAGGACAATGATACCACCCGGTTGAACTGGCAGCATGATGGCGCGCTGGTGGATTTTGTCGCCCGGCTGACGGCGCTGCGGCGGGCGCATCCGGTCTTGCGGCAGGCGCGCTTCCTGCACGCCCGCCCGCGCGCCGCCGATGGGCTGCCCGATGTGATCTGGCGCCGTGCCGACGGGGCGGCGCCGTCGCCCGAGGATTGGCACAACCCGGGCTTCCGCTGTCTGGGGGTCGAGTTGCGGATGGCCGCCGAAGGCCCCGATGCCGCCGATGCGGTGTTCCTCATGATCAACGGCGGCGGGGCGCAACGCGTGACGTTGCCCGATACCGCCGCGCGCTGGTGGCATGTGCTTGACACCACCCGCCCCGACATTTTTGAGCCCGGGGCGGTTCCCGCCGCGCTTGCCGGGGGGCTCGACCTTCCGGCGCAATCGGTTCACCTTTTCCAGGCCACCGCGCCCATCCTGTCACCGGAGAAACGGCCATGACCATTCTGACCATCGCCACCCAACCCATCGCCGGGCAAAAGCCGGGCACCTCTGGCCTGCGCAAAAAGACGCGGGTCTTCATGGGGCCGCATTACCTTGAGAATTTCGTGCAGGCGGTGTTCGATGTGGTCGGCTGTCAGGGCAAGACCTTCGTGCTGGGCGGCGACGGGCGCTATTTCAACGACCGCGCGGCGCAGGTCATCCTGCGGATGGCGGCGGCGCAGGGCGCGGCACGGGTGATCGTGGGGCAGGGGGCTCTGCTTTCTACCCCTGCCGCCAGCCATCTGATCCGCCTGAATGCGACCGATGGCGGGCTGATCATGTCGGCCAGCCACAACCCCGGCGGCCCGGATGAGGATTTCGGCATCAAGTTCAACATGCCGAACGGCGGCCCGGCCCCCGAAGCGGTGACCGAGGCGATGTTCGCCCGCACCGCCACCCTGAGCGAATACCGCATTCTTGAGGCGCAGGACGTCGATCTGGGCAGCATCGGGCGCAAGACATTGGGCGGTATGATCGTCGATGTCGTCGATCCGGTGAGCGATTATGCTGCACTGATGGAAAGCCTTTTCGACTTCGCGGCGATCCGCGCCATGTTCGCGGGCGGCTTTCGGATGCGGATGGACTCCATGTGCGCCATCACCGGCCCCTATGCCCGGGAAATCCTTGAAAACCGACTGGGTGCTGCGCCCGGAACCGTGGTGAACGGCACGCCGCTGCCGGATTTTGGCGGAATGCATCCTGACCCCAACCCGACCTGGGCCAAGGCACTGATGGATGAGATGTTCGGCGCCGATGCCCCCGATTTCGGCGCGGCGTCCGATGGCGACGGCGACCGCAACATGGTGGTGGGGCGCGGCATCTATGTCTCGCCCTCGGACAGTCTGGCGGTGCTGGCGGCCAATGCCCATCTCGCGCCCGGCTATGCCAAGGGGCTGGCGGGGGTGGCGCGGTCCATGCCCACGTCGGCGGCGGCGGACCGGGTGGCGGCGGCGCTGGGGATTGCCAGCTTTGAAACGCCAACCGGCTGGAAATTCTTCGGCAACCTGCTGGATGCGGGCAAAGCCACGCTTTGCGGCGAGGAATCTTTCGGCACAGGCAGCGACCATGTCCGCGAAAAGGACGGTCTTTGGGCGGTGCTGCTGTGGCTGAACATCCTTGCCGTTCGCAAGCAAAGCGTGCGCGAGATTCTCGAGGCGCATTGGGCGCAGTTTGGCCGCAACTATTACAGCCGCCACGATTTCGAGGCGATCCCGACCGACAAGGCCGATGCCATGATGGCCGCCCTGCGCGGCAAGCTTGCCAGCCTGCCGGGCACCGCGGTTGAGGGGATGCTGGTCGAGGCGGCGGACGATTTCGCCTATACCGATCCGGTCGATGGCTCGGTCAGCCTCAAACAGGGGGTGCGGGTGCTGTTTCAGGGCGGCTCGCGCTTTGTGATGCGGCTGTCGGGCACGGGAACCGAAGGCGCCACGCTGCGGCTTTACCTTGAGCGTTATGCGCCGGGGCCAAAGGGTTTGGGCGAAGACCCGCAGGCGGCGTTGGCCCCGATCATCCGCGCAGCGCATGAGATTGCCGGCATTGAAGGCTTCACCGGGCGCAATGCCCCCGATGTGGTGACCTGACCGCCCCGCCCGGGAGGCAATGCGCCCCCCGACCCCTGCCTTTCGCGCATCATGGTTCGCTTGCGACATTCTCTCTGTCGCATTTCTGTCAGAAAGCCCGCGCCGGTCGGGCAAACTTGACAGAAGTGTCGAGAGTTGGGAGGAGCCAGCGATGAGCGAGCCGAAGCGCAGCGGGCGGCAGGCCCGGCAGGCCGAACGCAGCCAAAAGGGGGCGGGCGTTGGCCGCCCCTATATCACGCGCGGCATTCCGACCTATGACATTCTGAGCGAGGAAAACCTGCGCCGGATCGAGGCGGCGGCAGACCGCATCCTTGCCGAAACCGGGATCGAGTTCCGCGACGATCCGCAGGCGCTGGAGCTGTGGCGTGCTGCCGGGGCCAAGGTGGACGGGCTTTTGGTGAAATTCGAGCCGGGCCTTCTGCGCGACATCCTGCGCAGCGCGCCTGCCGAGTTCACCCAGCACGCCCGCAACCCGGCCAATTCGGTGCGGATCGGCGGCAAGAACGTGGTTTTTGCCCCCGCCTACGGCAGCCCCTTCGTGATGGATCTCGACAAGGGCCGCCGCTTTGGCACGATCGAGGATTTCCGCAACTTCATCAAACTGGCCCAGTCCAGCCCGAATTTCCACCACTCCGGCGGCACCATCTGCGAGCCGACGGATGTGGCGGTGAACAAGCGCCACCTTGATATGGTGATGGCGCATATCGAACTCAGCGACCGGCCCTTCATGGGCTCGGTCACCGCCGAAGAGCGCAGCGAAGACAGTATCGAGATGTGCCGCATCCTGTTCGGGGCGGATTTCGTGGACCAGAACTGCGTCATTCTGGGCAATGTCAACGTGAACTCGCCGCTGGTCTGGGACGGCACGATGACGAAATCGCTGCGCGCCTATGCGCGGGCCAATCAGGCGGCGGTGATCGTGCCCTTCATTTTGGGCGGGGCGATGGGGCCGGTGACCAATGCCGGGGCCATCGCGCAGGCGCTGGCCGAAACCATGGCGGGCTGCGCCCTGACCCAGTTGGAGCGGCCCGGCGCCCCGGTGATCTTCGGCAATTTCCTGTCTTCGATGAGCTTGCGGTCGGGCAGCCCGACCTTCGGCACGCCGGAGCCGGCGATTGGCAGCATGGTGATCGGCCAGCTTGCCCGGCGGCTGAACCTGCCTTTGCGCTGCGCGGGCAACTTCACCACCTCGAAACTGCCCGACGCGCAGGCGATGATGGAAGGCACGATGTCGATGCTCTCCGCCATCCATTGTGGCGCCAATTTCATCCTGCATTCGGCCGGGTTCCTCGACGGGCTTCTGAGCATGTCTTACGAGAAATTCATGCTGGACGCCGATCTCTGCGGTGCGCTGCACAGCTATCTCGACGGGGTGAAGATCGACGACAACCAGTTGGCCGTCGATGCCTTTGCCGAAGTGGGGCCGGGCAACCATTTCTTCGGCTGCGCCCATACCATGGCGAATTACGAAACCGCCTTCTGGGACAGCGAGTTGTCCGACAACGAGCCGTTCGAGAAATGGGAGGCGGCGGGCAGCGAGGATGCCGCAACCCGCGCCAACCGGCTGTGGAAGAAACGGCTCGCGGAATACGAGGCGCCCAAGCTGGACGAAGGGGTCCGCGAGGGGCTGGCCGATTTCGTCGCCCTGCGCAAAGAGGGGATGGCCGACGCCTGGTATTAAGGGCCAAAATCCTTCGAAGGATTTTGCAAATTTCTTCGAAGAAATTGGGTCTCAGGCCCGAAGGCCGGTTTCCTTCAGCAGACCCATGCGCTTGGCTTCATAGTAATAGCCTTTGGCATACCACATCACCGCGCGGTCCTGATTGCCGCGCGAGACAAGCCAGGCGCCGCGCAGGTATTTGCCGGCATAGTGCAGGTTGGTCTCGGCATCGAGCAGCCCTTCGTCGGGGCCGCGATAGCCCATGGTGCGGGCGGTCTGCGGCAGGATCTGCATCAGCCCGTAATAGGGCCCGTTGCGGGCGGCGGGATTATAGCCGCTTTCGCGCTGGATTACCCGGTGCAGCAGGCTTTCGGGAATGTCATGGAACCGCGCCCATTTTGCCACCAGCCGCTGCATTTCCGGCGTATTGCCCGGTGCCATCTGCCCGCGGGAGGTTTCTCGGCGCCCGCCACCACAGGCGGCAAGCGGCAAAGCGGCAAGGGCGACAAGCAGGGCGCGGCGGGCGATCATGGGCAACCTCGGATCACGGGATCTGTGGACGCGGTTCTAGCTTGCCCGGGCGGGCGCGAAAAGGGGCCATGCCCTGATCGGCGCGGCGGCGGGCGGATTGCGACCTAAGACGGGGTGGCGGCGCGGCGCGGGCGTGCTAGGCTGGCCTCCTATCCGAGGAACGGCCTGCCGATGACCCTTGCCCCCCTTTCCGCCGAACCGGAGCAGCGCCAGATGGCGCGGGCGCTGATCGTGGACGATCACCCGCTGTTCTGCGATGCCCTGTCGATGACGCTCAAGGTGGTCGCGGGCCTGAGCCAGGTCGAGACGGTGGGCCGGCTGGACGAGGCGGTGGCACGGCTGGACGCCGCCCCGCATCCCGATCTGGTGGTGCTTGACCTGAACCTGCCGGATGTCGATGGCTTGGACGGGCTGGTGCGGCTGCGGCTGGCGGCGCCCGAGGTAGCGGTGCTGGTGGTCTCGTCGCTGGCCGATCCGCGGGTGATCGGGGCGGCGTTGCAGGCGGGCGCCCTTGGCTTTGTGCCCAAGCATTCGCACCGCGATGTCTACCGCGCCGCCGTGGATGCCCTGCGCGCCGGTCGCCACTGGCTGCCCGAGGGGTTTGAGCCGACCGCGCCCGGCGCCAGCGCCGGGGAGGCAGCGGTGGCGCGGCTGGGCCTTCTGACCCGGCAGCAGGCGCGCATTCTGCAACTGATCTGCGAGGGCAAGCTGAACAAGCAGATCGCCTATGACCTCAACATCGCCGAAACCACGGTCAAGGCGCATGTCACCGCGATCATGCGCAAGCTTGGGGTTCTCAGCCGGACGCAGGCGGTGCTGATTGCCAAAGAGGCGCGCTTTGCCTCGCTGATGCCCGAAAGCGGTTAAGGCGCCCGGCGCCGGGGCAAAACCAATCCTGACTTTGGGAGGAGACGGGATGCAGGACGATCCGCCAGCGGGCCATGCCCTGCCAGCCAGCATTGCCGCGTCCGATCTGTTGCGGCGGGCCGCTGTCCCCGCACGCCACCCCGACCCGGCAGCGGCCCTTGCCGCCGCCCTGGGCGATGTGCCCTTGGCCGTGCTGTTCCTTTTCGTCTCGCCCGAGGCCGATCTGGCGGCGCTGGCGGCGCGGCTGCCTGCGGTCTTTGGCGCGCTGCCGGTGATCGGCTGCACCACGGCGGGCGAGATTTCGGCGCAGGGCTATAGCGAGGGCGAGATTGTCGCCGTCGGCCTGCCTGCCGCGCTTTACGCCGCCACGCCGCTGTTGATCCCCGATCTGGGGCAGATCGAACCCGATGTGCTGATCGGCCAATTGATCCGGGCACGGCAGGCGCTGATGCGGGCCCAGCCGGGCTGGGAGGGGGAGTTTGCCTTTCTCCTCGTCGATGGGCTTTCGGTGCGCGAGGATGAACTGGCGGCCGCCCTTGCCCGGGGCTTGGGGCCGGTGCCGCTCTTCGGCGGCTCGGCCGGCGATGGCACGCGGTTTCAGGCGACGCATGTGCTGGCGGGTGGGCGGATCTTGCGCAATGCGGCGGTAGTGACGCTGGTGCGCACGGCGGCGCGGGTCAAGGTGTTCAGCCTTGACCATCTGCGCCCGACCGAACGCCGCATGGTGGTGACCGAGGCCGACCCGGCCCGCCGCATCGTGCGGCGGATCAATGCCGAACCGGCGGCGCAGGAATATGCACGGCTTCTGGGCAAAGACCCCGGCCAGTTGGACACCTTTACCTTTGCCGCCCATCCGGTGGTGGTGCGGATCGGCGGCACCCATCATGTGCGCGCCATCCAGCAGGTGCATCCCAACGGTGATCTGGTGTTCTTTTCGGCGATCGACGAAGGCGTCGTGCTGACGCTGGCCGAACCTTCCGACATGGTGACCCATCTGTCGGATGCCTTCAGCGCGCTTGCGGGGCAGGGTGCCGCCCCGGCCATTCTGGCCTGCGACTGCATCCTGCGCCGGCTTGAGGCGCAGGAAAAACAGCAGGTCGGTGCGGTTTCGGCGCTGTTGCGGCGCCATGGCGTGGTGGGCTTCTCCACCTATGGCGAGCAGTTGAACGCGATGCATGTCAACCATACCATGACCGGCGTGGCGCTTTATCCGCCAGAGGAAGGGCCATGACCGTCAGGACCGCCGCGCCATGATCGAAAGCCTGATCAACCCCGCCGATCCCCCCGAACGGCGGCAGGAAAAGCTCTTGGAGATCATCCGGGTGCTGATGCGGCGGGTCGAGCAGATCACCGATGACGGCGGCGCGGCCTATGCCCAGTTTCAGCGCGCCGCCCTCTTGGAAGATCAGGTGCGCGAGCGGACCCGCGACCTGATCAGCACGCTGGACCTGCTCAACGCCTCCAACGCCGCGCTGGAAGAGGCCCACCGCGAAACGGAACGGGCACGCCAGAACCTCGCCAATGCGATCGAGACGGTGCAGGAAGGCTTTGCGCTCTTCGATCCGGGCGATGTTCTGGTGATGTGCAATTCGCGTTTCGGAATGCACATGGCCGATATCCGGCACGCGCTGCGCCCCGGCCTGCGCTTTGCTGCCTATGTCGGGCTGGTCAGCCGTTCGCCCCGGCTTGCGCTGCCGGCGGGCGAGACGCCCGAAGCCTGGGCGGTGGCCCGGATGCGCCGCCATGCCGAGCGGCATGTGATCTTCAACGTCGCGCTGACCGGCGATCACTGGATGCAGGTCAGCGAGCATCGCACCGCCGATGGCGGCACGGTGATCCTGCAAACCGATGTGACCGACCTGATCCGCATGGAACGGCGCGAGATGGGCCGGATTCTGGACGATCAGGAACGGCTGTTGCGCGCCACGCTGGACCATATCAGCCAGGGCGTGGCGATCTTTGACAAGGCGGCGCGGCTGGTGGGCTGGAATCAGCGGCTGGGGGCGCTTCTGGCGATTCCGGCGGCGCTGTTGCGGCTGGGCGCGGGGTTCGAGGCGATCCTTCAGCATTTCGGCACCGGCTTTCGCATGGGCGAGGGGATGACAGCGGCCCGGCTGCGCGACTGGGCGGGCGATACCGCGCGTCCGGCGCTGAGTTTCGAACTGGTGCAGCCGGGCGGGCCGATTCTGGCGGTTCATGCGCAGGAAATGCCCGACCGCGGTTTCGTGATGAGCTTCACCGACATCACCGCCGAACGGGTGGCGCTGGCCGGGCTGTCGGCGGCCAAGGACACGCTCGAGGTGCGGGTGGTCGAACGCACGCTGGATCTGGAAGACGCGCTTGGCCGGGCCGAACGCGCCAATGCCAGCCGCACCCGTTTTGTGGCGGCGGCCAGCCATGATCTGTTGCAACCGCTGTCTGCGGCCAAGCTGTTCCTGTCGTCGATCCCCGAAGAAACCGTGGCGCCCGATGTGGCGCAGACGCTGGGCAAGGCGCAGAATGCGCTGATGTCGGTCGAGGCGATCCTTGCCGCGCTGCTGGACATTTCCAAACTGGAAAGCGGCAAGGTCGCGGTCACCGTGGCGCCGTTGCGGCTGGACCGGCTGATGGCGCAACTGGCCGAAGAATTTGCGCCGATGGCCGCGGCCAAGGGGCTGCGGCTGCGGGTGCGGCTGTCGGATGCGCTGGTGATGTCGGATGCCGGCTATCTGCGGCGGATCTTGCAGAACCTGATCGGCAATGCGATCCGCTATACTGAACGCGGCGGGGTTCTGGTGACGGCGCGGATGCGGCGCGGCGGGCGGGGCCTGCGGCTTGAGGTCTGGGATAGCGGGCCGGGCATTCCCGAAGAAGAACAGGACAACATCTTCAAAGAGTTCCACCGCATCGCCGCCCGGGCTTCGGCGTCTGAGGGGCTGGGGCTGGGGCTGGCCATTGTCGAGCGGGCCTGCGCGCTTTTGGGTCATCCTCTGGCGCTTTGGTCGCGGATGGGGCGGGGGACGGTCTTCATGCTTGAGGTGCCGCTGGCCGAGGCGGCGCCAGAGGCCGCACCGCCCCTTGCCCCGCCGCCGCGCCCGGCGGAAATCGCGGGGCGGATTGTCCTCTTGGTGGAAAACGATGCCGATTTGCGCCGCGCGCTGGTTCTGGTGATGGAACGCTGGGGTGCCGAGGTGATCGAGGCCGCTTCGGCCGCCGAGGCGATGGCGCTGATCGCCGATCTGGGCATCCTGCCCGATGCGCTGGTGGTGGACCATCAGCTTGACGCGGGCGAAACCGGGTTGGACCTGATCGGGCGGCTTGCGGCGCGGGCCGGGCCCTTGCCCGCCCGGCTGATCACCGCCAGCCGCGACCCGGCACTTCGGCAATCCGCCGCCGAGGCGGGGGTGGTGGTGATGGAAAAACCCGTGGCACCGGCGGCGCTGCGGGCCTTTCTGGCGGGCCTGCCGCCTGCGGCCCCTGCACCCCCGGCAGCACCTACGACCAAGGGACCATAGCGGCGCGGCCTCTGCCTGACCTAAGGTCGGTCGGGATGGAGGAGACCACTATGCAACTGACCGACAGCCGTGACATCAAGGCTGCGCCCGAAGCCGTCTGGGCCGCAATCCTGAATCCCGAGGTTCTGAAAGACTGCGTGCCCGGCTGCGAAAGCATGACCGGCAGCGTCGAGGCGGGGTTCGAGGCCGCCGTGGTGCAGAAGGTCGGGCCGGTCAAGGCGCGCTTTACCGGCGTCGTGACCTTTTCCGATATCGCACCGGGCCGCGCCCTGACCCTGACGGGCGAGGGCAAGGGCGGCGCCGCCGGCTTTGCCAAGGGCAGCGCCAAGGTCACGATGGAGCCGATCCCCGAAGGCACCCGCCTCACCTATGAGGTGCAGGCCAATGTCGGCGGCAAGATCGCCCAACTGGGCAGCCGCATCATCGACGGTTTTGCCAAGAAGATGGCGGATGAATTCTTTGCCCGCTTCCAGCAGACGGTCGAAGGGCCGCCCCCCGCCGAAGAAGCGGACGGCGCAGACCCCGAGACCGCCGGTGAGGCGGGCGAGGCTTCGGGCGAAAAGAAAGGCTGGTTCCGCCGTCTGATCGGCTGAACCCATTGACCCACAGACGACCCAGGGAAATCCAAGGGAGGAAACTATGACGAAAGTCTCGATGACCGTGAACGGCAAAGCCGTCTCGGCCGAGGCAGAGGGCCGCACGCTGCTTTCTGCCTATCTGCGCGAGGGGCTGGGCCTGACCGGCACCCATGTCGGCTGCGACACCTCGCAATGCGGCGCCTGCGTGGTGCATGTCGATGGCAAGGCCGTCAAATCCTGCACCGTCTTTGCCATGGATGTGGCGGGGGCTTCGGTCACCACCATCGAAGGCATGGCCAACCCGGATGGCAGCCTTGGCGTGATCCAGCAGGCGTTTCAGGACCATCACGGCCTGCAATGCGGCTTCTGCACGCCCGGCATGGTGATGTCGTCGGCCGCCCTTCTGGCCGCCAACCCGCATCCGACCGAAGCCGAGGTGCGCCACGGGCTGGAAGGCAATATCTGCCGCTGCACCGGCTATCACAACATCGTCAAGGCGGTGCTGGCTGCGTCCGGCCAGACCGTCGCCGCGGAATAGGGGAATCAGATGCCGAAGGATCACGGAATTGGCGCCTCGTCCAAGCGCCGCGAAGATGTGCGCTTCCTGACCGGGAAGGGCGTCTATACCGACGACCTCGCGCTGCATGGCCAGACCTATGCGGTCTTTGTCCGCTCGACCGTCGCCCATGGCCGCATCAAGGCCATCAACACCGCCAATGCCGCCGCCATGCCCGGCGTGCTGGCGGTTTTCACGGGCGAGGATTTCAAGGATGTCGGCGGCAACCCGGCGGGCTGGCTGATCAACAGCCGCGACGGCACCCCGATGCGCGAGCCGAAACGCCCGGTTCTGGCCCATGGCAAGGTGCGTCATGTTGGTGATGCCTATGCCGCCGTGGTGGCCGAAACCTATAATCAGGCCAAGGACGCCGCCCAGCAACTGGCCGACGATAGCGACATTGAAGAACTGCCCGCCATCATCGACATGAAGGCGGCTGCAGCAGATGCCTCCAACCGCGTGCATGACGAAATCCCCGACAACCTCTGCTTTGACTGGGGCTGGATCGAGGACAACCGCGCCAAGGTGGAAGAGGTCTTCAGGACCGCACCGCATGTCACCACGCTGGAACTGGTGAACAACCGTCTTGTGCCGAACGCCATGGAACCGCGCGCCAGCATCGGCGAATATTTCCCGGGCACCGGCGATTACAAGCTGACCACCACCAGCCAGAACCCGCACCTGACGCGGCTTCTGGTCGCGGCTTTCGTGATGGGCATTCCCGAAAACAAGCTGACCGTGGTGGCGCCCGATGTGGGCGGCGGCTTTGGCTCGAAGATCTACCATTACGGCGAAGAGGCGCTGGTTCTGGCGGCGGCGAAAAAGCTGGCCCGCCCGGTGCGCTGGACGGCGGAACGGTCGGAAAGCTTCCTGTCGGACGCCCATGGCCGCGACCATGTGACCAAGATCGAGCTTGCTTGTGAAAAGGACGGCACCTTCCTCGCCTTCCGCACGGAAACCTATGCCAATGTTGGCGCCTATCTGTCGAACTTCTCGACCGCGACGCCGACCTTCCTGCATGGCACGCTGATGGCTGGCCCCTACAAGGTGCCGAATGTCTATGTGAACGTGAAGACCGTCTTCACCAACACCGCACCCGTTGACGCCTATCGCGGCGCGGGCCGCCCCGAGGCGACCTTCAGCCTGGAGCGGGTGATCGACAAGATGTGCCGTGAGCTGGGGCTGGATGCCTTCGAGGTGCGGCGCAAGAACTTCCTGACGCCGGATCAGTTCCCCTATACCACCCCGGTCGGGCTGGTCTATGACACCGGCAACTATCAGGCAACGCTGGAAAAAGCCATCGAGATGGCCGATGTCGCGGGCTTTGACGCGCGGGTCGCGGCCTCCAAGGCGCGGGGCAAGCTGCGCGGGCTTGGGCTTTCCACCTGGATCGAGGCTTGCGGCATCGCGCCCTCGCATCTGGTGGGGGTGCTGGGCAGCCGGGTCGGGCTTTACGATGCGGCGACGGTGCGGGTGAATGCCACCGGCAATATCAGTGTGATGGTCGGCGCCCACAGCCACGGGCAGGGGCACGAGACGGTCTTTGCCCAGATCGTGGCGGAAAAGCTGGGCATCCCCGAATCCTCGGTGGAAATCGTCCATGGCGACACGTCCAAGATCCCGTTCGGCATGGGCTCTTACGGCTCGCGCAGCCTTGCCGTCTGCGGCACGGCCATGACCAAGGCCGTGGACAAGATCGTGGCCAAGGGCAAGAAGATCGCGGCCCATATGCTTGAGGCGTCCGAAGGCGACATCACCTTTGAGGATGGCAAGTTCAGCGTGGCGGGCACCGACAAGGCGAAAACCTTCGGCGAAATCGCCTTCTCGGCCTATGTGCCGCACAACTATCCGCTGGAAACGCTGGAGCCGGGGCTGGAGGAGACGGCCTTCTACGATCCGGCCAACTTCACCTATCCCGCCGGCGCCTATCTGTGCGAGGTCGAGGTGGACGAAGGCACCGGCAAGGTGGATGTCGTCGCCTTCCACTGTGCCGACGACTTCGGCAATGTGATGAACCCGATGATCGTCGAAGGTCAGGTTCATGGCGGCGTGGGGCAGGGCATCGGGCAGGCTTTGTGCGAAAGCACCACCTATGACGAAACGGGGCAGCTTCTGACCGGCTCGTATATGGATTACGCCATGCCGCGCGCCGATGACGTGCCCTTCTACAATGTGGACTATTCCTGCCAGACGCCCTGCACCCACAACCCCTTGGGCGTGAAAGGCTGCGGCGAGGCGGGGGCCATCGGCTCGCCCCCCGCTGTGGTCAATGCGGTGATCGACGCGCTGCACCGCGGCGGCCACACCCACGTCACGCATATCGACATGCCAGTCTCGCCCAACCGGGTGTGGCAGGCGATCAACGGATAGGGAGGCAGCCATGCACAATTTCGACTTCGTGAAACCCGCCTCGCTGGATGAAGCGGTCAAGGCCCTGTCGGCCGAGGGGGCGCAGGCCCTGTCGGGCGGCCAGACCCTGATGCCGACCATGAAACAGCGGCTTGCCGCGCCGGATGTTCTGGTCTCGCTGACCGGGATTGCCGCGCTCAAGGGCGTCTCGGGCCGTGCCGGGGCCAGCGTCACGGTGGGGGCGGCCACGCCCCATGCCGTGGTCGCGGCCGAGGCGCGGGCCTTCTATCCCGCGCTGGCGGCGCTGGCGGGCGGCATCGGCGACCCGGCGGTGCGCAACCGCGGCACCATCGGCGGCAGCTTGGCCAACAATGACCCGGCTGCCTGCTATCCCGCCGCCGTGCTGGCTTCGGGGGCGACGATCACCACCAGCCGGCGCGATATTGCGGCGGACGACTATTTCCAGGGTCTGTTCTCGACCGCACTGGAAGAGGGTGAGATCATCACCGGCGTCACCTTCCCCATCCCGCAGAAGGCCGCCTATGTGAAGTTCAACCAGCCCGCCAGCCGCTTTGCCCTGACCGGGGTTTTCGTGGCGAAATATGCCGATGGCGTGCGGGTGGCGGTTACCGGCGCCTCGAACAATGGCGTCTTCCGCTGGTCGGATGCCGAAGCGGCGCTGAGTGCCGATTTCAGCGCTGGCGCCCTTGCGGGCCTGACCGTGGATGACAGCGAGATGATTGCCGATCTGCACGGATCGGCGGCCTACCGCGCCAATCTGGTCAAGGTTCTGACCGGGCGGGCCGTCGCCGCTGCCTGAGAATGCGACAAAAGGCAAAGGCCCCGGGGCAATCCGGGGCCTTTGTCATTGACCCGTCACCCGAATCCGCCATCCTGTCAAAGATGCAGGGGCTTGCCAGCGCGCGATCCCCAGATATAGTCAGCGCATCGGGGCGGCCCCCGCCCTGATGCCATCGGCAGCGGGCGAAGGCGAGGTTTCGAGCGGTATGGACGGCGATTTCAGAACCCATTTCGTGCGCGATCCCGCGGCGCTGAAGCAATTCCCCGCGCTGGTGCTGAATGCGGATTACCGCCCGCTCAGTTACTATCCGCTCAGTCTCTGGCCCTGGCAGGAGGCGATCAAGGCGGCGGTGCTGGACAGGGTGCAGATCGTCGCGGAATACGACCATGTGGTGCGCAGCCAGAGGCAAGAGTTCCGCATACCCTCGGTCGTCGTGCTGAAAGATTACGTCAAACCCCAGAAGCGCGTGGCTTTCACGCGCTTCAATCTTTTTCTGCGCGACGAATTCTGCTGCCAATATTGCGGCTCGCGCGGGGATCTGACCTTTGACCATGTGCTGCCCCGGGCGCGGGGCGGCATCACATCCTGGGAAAACGTGGTGGCGGCCTGTTCGCCCTGCAACCTGCGCAAAGGCTCCAAGACGCTGCGGCAGGCCGGGATGCACCTTGCCCGCCCGCCCCGCACACCCTCGGCCGAAGAGATGCAGGCGCATGGCCGCCGCTTCCCGCCGAACCATCTGCATGAAAGCTGGATGGACTACCTTTACTGGGACGCCGAACTCGACGCCTGACGCCGCTCAGGGCGCCTTCGGCAGGTCCACCTTCACCTCTTGCAAGAGCCGTCCGTCGGCGGTCAGGAAGATCAGGATGCGGTTGTCTTCGGTGACCACCGCAACCCACCCCGTGCCCAGCGTCACCGCCGCCGGAACCGCGCCTTCGGGCAGGGCCAGCCCCTCGGGCAGGCGGGGGGCGGCGTTCGGGTCGGGCAGGCGGGTGACAAGCAGCGTCACGACCGCTATGAGGCCCGCAATCATGGTGATCATCAGGATGATGACCAGAGCTTTGAGAAAGCGCAGCGCGGGCGGCAATCCCTCTGCGTCGGGGGTATCGGACATGGCGGGGCCTGTAGTTGACGAGGACTTGGCAGATGACGAAGGCGGGGCCTTTGGCAGCGCGGGGGCGGTGATCCGCGTCACGCTGGGCGAGGATGCCCCCGCCCGCCTTGATAAGGCGCTTGCGGCGGCGGTGCCAGAGGAAGCGGCACTGTCACGCTCGCGTCTGATGCGGATGATCGCCGAAGGCGCGGTTTCGCTGGCCGGGGTTGCGGTGACCGACCCCAAGGCGCGCGCGCTGCCGAGCGAGGTTTATGATCTGCGCCTCGCCCCCGCCGCCGAGGTAGAGACGCTGGCCGAAGACATTCCCCTTTCGGTGATCTGGGAGGATGGCGACCTGATCGTCATCGACAAGCCTGCGGGCATGGTGGTGCATCCAGCGCCCGGCAGCCCGCGCGGCACACTGGTGAATGCGCTGCTGGCCCATTGCGGCGACACGCTTTCGGGGATCGGCGGCGAACGGCGGCCGGGCATCGTTCACCGCATCGACAAGGACACCACCGGCCTTCTGGTGGTGGCGAAATCCGACCGGGCGCATCATGGGCTGGCCGCCCAGTTCGAGGCGCATTCGGTGGACCGCCATTACCTTGCGCTGGTCCATGGCGTGCCCTCGGCGCATGACCCCCGCCTGCGCGGGTTGCGCGGCATCAGCTTTGAAGCGGCGGGGCTGATCCGCATTGCAACCAACCTTGCCCGCCACAAGACCGACCGTCAGCGGCAGGCCGTGATCTGGGAGGCCGGGCGCCATGCCGTGACGCGGGCGAAGGTGCTGGAAAGCTATGCCGGGGCGGCGGCGCTGGTGGAATGCCGTCTGGAAACCGGACGGACGCATCAGATCCGGGTGCATATGGCCTATGCCGGGCATGGGTTGATCGGGGATCAGACCTATGGCGGCAAGCGGCGGCTGGCCGACAAGCTGCTGGGGCCGGCCGCGGCCTTGGGCAATGACTTTCCCCGGCAGGCCCTGCACGCGGCCAGCCTTGGGTTCGACCATCCGGTCACCGGGGAGCGGCTGGAGTTTCAGGCGCCGCTGCCTGCCGACATGGCGGCGCTGGTGGCGGCGCTGCGCGCGGTCTGACCGCGCGTTTGCGTGGGGTTTTTCGGCTGCACACGATGTTTCTGCGCGATCACGCACAGCCACAGTGCCGTGATCGCGCTGACATAGGGCTTTCCCTGCGACGGAACCCGGTTCATCCTTCGTTTACGGCAGTATGATAGCGCCACCACTTGAACACCGGCGCCGTGATACATAGCTGAACCGTTCTTCCCGGGGGCCGCTGACGGACCCGGGATCATGAAAAGGGGGCGAAATTGAGCACCTATGCAAATCTGCCTGCACCCAGCCCAGAACAGGGGCTGAACCGTTACATGCAGGAAATCCGCAAGTTCCCGCTGTTGGAACCGGAAGAGGAATACATGCTGGCCAAGGCTTGGGCCGACCGGCAGGACAGCAAGGCGGCGCACCGTCTGGTGACCAGCCACCTGCGTCTGGCGGCCAAGATTGCCATGGGCTATCGCGGCTATGGCCTGCCGCAGGCCGAGGTGATTTCCGAAGCGAACGTCGGCCTGATGCAGGCGGTCAAGCGGTTTGACCCGGAAAAGGGTTTCCGGCTGGCCACCTATGCGATGTGGTGGATCCGCGCGAGCATTCAGGAATATATCCTGCGCTCGTGGTCCTTGGTGAAGCTGGGCACCACTTCGGCCCAGAAAAAGCTGTTCTTCAACCTGCGCAAGGCAAAGGCCAAGGTCGGCGCGCTGGAAGAGGGCGATCTGCGGCCCGAGAATGTCGCCCGCATCGCCAAGGATCTTTCGGTGACCGAACAGGAGGTCATCGACATGAACCGCCGTCTGGCCGGTTCCGATGCCTCGCTGAACGCCACCGTCGGCAGCGACGGCGAAGGGGCGACGCAATGGCAGGATTGGCTGGAAGACGAAGACAGCGATCAGGCCGGTGATTATGAAGCCCGGGATGAGTTCGAGACCCGCCACGCCCTGCTGGTGCAGGCGATGGCCGTGCTGAACGACCGCGAGAAGGATGTGCTGGCCAAGCGCCGTCTGGCCGATGAGCCGGTGACGCTGGAGGACCTGTCGGCGAGCTATGGCGTCAGCCGCGAACGGATTCGCCAGATCGAGGTGCGGGCCTTTGAAAAGCTGCAGGAACGGATGCGCGAACTTGCCAAGGGCAAGGGGCTGGCGGTTCCGGCCTGATCTGACGGGTTTTGTCATTTGCCCTTGGGGCAGGGGGGCGGCAGGGTGATCCTGCCGCCCTTTGCATTCGGTGCCCCATGTCTCGCGCCCCTTATCGCCCCTCATACCGCCTTCTGCCGCTGCTTCTCCTGCTTGCTGCCTGTGTCGGCAATGCCGGTGCCGCCCGCATCCCCGATCTGCTCTCGGGCCGCACGGTGATCTTCGGGCCCGAGGGTTCGACCCGCGACGACACCTTCTGGCAAAGCTGGAGCGCTGACGGGCGCACCCAAACCGGCGGGCCGGGGTTGTTTCACGAAAAAACCGGGCGCTGGCAGGTGCAGGATGGCCGCTATTGCGAGATTTTCGGCGTTTCCACCGAATGGAGCTGCTGGCGCATCACCCTGACCGAGGGAGGCCAGCATATAAGGTTCTGGGAAATTCCGGGCGATGTCGGTGATCTTATCCTCTTTCACAAGGATATGGAGGGCTTCTTCGCCCCCTGATCCCGCCTCCACGGCCTTTTCATTTGCCCCGCCCCGGCCTTCCCGCTAGGACCAGCGAAAACAACCCGGGGGCGCGACGCCGATGACCATGCTTGGAACATTCCTCAAACCGATGCACCCCGAGGGCTGGCGCTTTGTCGGCGTCTTTGCGGCGGCGACGGTGGTTCTGTTCCTGATCTGGGCGCCTTTGGGCTGGCTGGGCGTCGGGTTGACCGTCTGGTGCTATTACTTCTTCCGCGACCCCAAACGCTCGGTGCCGCTGACGCCGGGGCTGGTGGTTTCGCCGGCCGATGGCGTGGTTTCGCTGATCGAACGCGCGGTGCCGCCGCAGGAGCTGGGCCTTGGTCCGGCGGCGCTGACGCGGGTTTCGGTCTTCATGTCGGTGTTCAACTGCCATGTGAACCGCCTGCCCGCCGAGGGCCGGATCACCGCCGTCGCCTACCGGCCCGGCAAGTTCCTGAACGCGTCGCTCGACAAGGCCAGCGTGGACAACGAACGCAACGCGCTGGCCATCGAGCTGGTGGACGGGCGCCAGATTGCCGTGGTGCAGATCGCGGGCCTCGTGGCGCGGCGCATCCTGTGCTGGGCCAAGCCGGGGCAGGAAATGCGCCGGGGCGAACGGTTCGGCCTGATCCGCTTCGGCTCGCGGCTTGACGTCTATCTGCCCGAAGGGGTGGAGCCGCAGGTTGCCCTTGGTCAGACGATGATCGCCGGCGAAACCGTGCTGGCGCGGCTGGACGATACCGGGCCGGTCTGGCTCGCGCGGACGGAGTAGGCGATGGACGCGCCAGACCCGCAAAGCCCCGAACCGCAGGACGGTGCCGAACCGCAGACCCGCCCCGCCCGTGCCCGCTGGGCCATGGCGCCGCGCCGCGATATGCCGCTGGTGCAGCTTTTGCCCAATCTGATGACGGTGGCCGCGCTTTGTGCCGGGCTTCTGGCCATCCGTCTGGCGGCGCGCGGCGATTATGCCAATGCGGTGGCGCTGATCATCGTGGCGGCGGTGCTGGACGGGCTGGACGGGCGGCTTGCGCGGTTCCTGAAAAGCGAAAGCCCGATCGGGGCCGAACTCGACTCGCTGGCGGATTTCCTGAACTTCGGCGTGGCGCCGGGGCTGATCATCTCGTTCTGGGCCTTTCCGGCGGCGGCCGATCTGGGCTGGGGTGCGGCAATGATCTATGTCGTCTGCTGCGTGCTGCGGCTGGCCCGGTTCAATGTCGGCAATGAGGTGGCGGCAGGTCTGGCGCGTCTGGGCAAGTTTCAGGGCGTGCCCTCGCCCGCGGGGGCCATGCTGGTGATGCTGCCGCTTTATGTCGCCTTTCTCTGGCCCGACGCGCCGCGCCTGCCGGAAATCGCGCTGTCGCTCTGGCTGGTGGGTGTCGGGTTCCTGATGATCAGCCGGATGGCGACGCCCTCGCTCAAATCGGTGCGCGTCCCGACCGAGCGTGCGTCGTTCGTGCTGGTGGCGGGGGTGGCGCTGGTGGTGATCCTCTTGCGCTATCCATGGGCGGCGCTGACCACGATCAGCCTGGCCTATCTGGCGGTGCTGGCGGTCACCGGCTTTGCCCAGTTGCGGCGGTCGCGCGGTTGACCCTTCGCGCGGCGGGGCCTAAGGTCTTGTTTGCGCTATCATCAGGGGGAATGCCATGAAGCCGGTCAAATGGGGTGTGCTGGGGGCCGCCAATTTCGCACGTCATCACATGGCGCCCGCCATCCACGCCGCCAAGGGGGCCGAGCTTTATGCGCTGGCGACGTCAGACCAGGAAAAGGCGAAGGGGTTCAAAGACTTCTGCCCGGGCCTGAAGCTGCATTCCAGCTATGACGCCCTGCTGGCCGACCCGGAAGTGGAGGCGGTCTATGTGCCGCTGCCCAACCATCTGCATGTGGAATGGAGCCTGAAGGCCCTTGCGGCGGGCAAGCATGTGCTGACGGAAAAGCCCGTCGCCCTGCATGCGCCCGAGGTGGATGCCCTGATCGCGGCGCGCGACAAGGCCGGGCGTTTTGCCACCGAAGCCTTCATGATCGTGCAGCACCCGCAATGGCAAAAGGCGCGTGACTGGCTTGCCATGGGCGAGATCGGCACGCTGCGCCATGTCGATGCGCAATTCTCGTTCCACCTGACCGACATGGACAATATCCGCAACCGCCCCGAGACCGGCGGCGGCAGCCTGTATGACATTGGCGTCTATACCTTTGGCTCTGCCCGCTGGGTGACCGGCGCCGAACCCGAGGTGTTGCAGGCACAAATCCGGCGCGAAAACGGGGTGGAGGTTTTCGCACAGGTTTCCGGCGTGATGGCCGGGGGCGGCCACCGCTTTACCTATGCTTCGATGACCTCGATGCGGCTTTACAACCGGCAATGCGTGACCTTCCAGGGCGACAAGGGGATGATCCGGCTGGAGGGCGGCTGCTTCAACGCCAATGTGAACGACATGGCCGAGGTGGAACTGCATCGCGGTGGCCATGCCGTGCTGACCGAACGCTACCCGGCGGCCAACCACTATGTCTTGCAGGTCGAGGCGTTTGGCCGCCATATCCGCGAGGGCGCCGCCTATCCTTGGACGCTGGAAGATGCGCGCAGCTCGCTGGCGATGATCGACGCGGCCTATGCCGCTGCCACCGAGATCGCCATTTGAACGGAGCCGTCACGCTGCATATCCCCGGTTCGGTTCTGGCCGATGCCGGGGCGATGCGGCGGCTCTGGGGACCTTTGCGCGACGGGCTGGCGGCGCTGGGTCTGCGGGTCGAGGCCCGGGTGCATCGGCGCGAGGCGGTGCCGGCGCAGATCGCGGCGGATGGCGGCTTTCACCTGATCGACCATGGCGGCCAGCCGCATCCGCGGGCGCTGATCCTCGGGTCCGCCTATATCGCGCCGTGGCATTACTGCGACCCGCGCGGCATCCGGGCGATTTCCACCATAGGCGACCTTGCCTTTGATCCGGAAACGGTGCCCGAGGCCCGGGCAGCGGCCTTTCGGGCCGAGCTTTACAGTAATCTCGTCATCCGCCGCCGCTCGCGCTATTTTCAGCCGGAAGAGCGGATGGAGGTGCCCTCCGGCTGCATCGCCGTCTTTTTGCAGACCGAGGCACATCGCGGTGTGGCCGAAACCTGCTATCTGCGGCTGCGCCCGATGATCAAGGCGCTTCTGGCGCGCGACGATCCGCGGCCCATCGTGGTCAAACCGCATCCGCGCGATACCGATATCGACACTTTCGACTGGCTGGCGCGCAAGGCGCGGCGCGACGGGCGGTTGCGGATCATCCCCGCCAATATCCACGACATTCTGGCGGCCTGCGCCGTGGTGGTCACTATCAATTCCGCCGTCGGGATCGAGGCGATGGTGCATGGCAAGCCGGTGGTCCTGTGCGGTCATGCCGATTTCCACCACGCCTGCGTCACGGTCCGCCAGGCGGATGAAATGGATGCGGCGATTGCCCATGCGCAGGCGGCAGACTGGCCCCATGCGCGCTATCTGTCGTGGTTCTATCAGGACCATTGCCTTGACCCGCGCCGGCCCGATCTGGCGCAGGCGGTTCTCGCCCGGATCGCCGCGACCGGATATGACCTGCGGCATCTCGGCGTGTAAGCTGCACTTGTGCGCAGGGCTGCCTCGCCCCATGTTCAGGGTCCGCACTGCATCAGGAGGCCAGAAATGTCTGATCAATCCGCCCCAAGCCCCAGCCGCAAGCCGATCTGGCTGCGCGGGCTCTGGATGCTGGTCATGGCGGTTCTGGCCGGTTTCGCCCTGACCGTGCTGCATGTGGTGACGCTGTTGCAGTTCATCCTGATGCTGACCGATGGCGGCAAGCCCAATCCGCAGATCGCCGCCTTCGGCCGCTCGCTGGCCGGTTGGCTGGCCAAGGCCGCCCGGTTCCAGACCGGCGATACCGAGGACAAGCCCTGGCCCTGGTCGCCGCTCGACTGATCAGGGCAGGGTTTCGCCCAGATAGCGCATCATGTTGCCGCCCATCACGGCGGCAATGGTGGTCTCGGGCAGGCCCTTGTCCATCAGGGCCTGCGTCAGGCTGGCAAGCTGGCTGGAATCGAGCGGCGTGGTCACCGCGCCGTCGAAATCGGACCCAAGGCTGACCGCATCGGGGCCCAGCAGGGCAACCGCCGCCGCAATGCTGTCGGCGATGGCGGCAACGCTGGTGCCGCAGGTCACCTCTTCCCAATAGCCGATGCCGACCACGCCGCCCTTGGCCGCCACCGCCTGCAGGATGTCATCGGCAAAGTTGCGCTGCGTGGCGCAATGCGAATGCACGCCGGTATGGCTGACGATGGGCCGGGCGCCGGGCGTGGCCAGCACCTCGCGCGCCATTGCCGGCGAGGCATGGGCAAGGTCGATGATCATGTGCCGCGCAATCATCTCCTTCACCGTCTGCCGCCCGAAATCGGTCAGGCCGGCACCTTCGGTTCCCGCCTCGCCATGCAGACTGCCGCCCAGCTCGTTGTCAAAGAAATGCGTCAGCCCGATCAGGCGGAACCCGGCGTCATACATCCGGTCCAGATTGGCCAGATCGCCTTCAAAGGCATGGCCGCCCTCGGCGCCAAGGATGCCGCCCACCACCATGGCCCCCGCCGCCCGGTCGGCCAGCAACTGCGCCAGATCGTCCCGGGTCAGGATCAGGCGCAACTCCTCCGGCGCCGCCTCGGCCGTGGCGCGCAACCGCGCCGCCTGATCCAGCGCGCGTTCGGTCAGGCTGAACCATGTGCGGGGCGGACGTGCCTCGGCCAGCATCAGCAAGGTGATGTCATCCGAAGCCTCGGCCGAGTTGTGTTCGTAATTCAGCCCGGAGGGGGATTTGGTGACGGTGGTGAACACCTGCACCGCCACATTGCCCTCACGCAGCCGGGGCAGATCGACATGGCCGCGGTCGGACCGCTGCCGCAGGTCGCGGTCCCAGAGCAGCGCATCCGAATGCCAGTCGCCGATCACCAGCCCCTTGTGCAGCGCCAGCGCCGCCGCCGATGGTGCGGGCGCACCGGGCAGGGTGGTGTTCTGGCCCTTCTCGACGATTCCGGGCGCAAGGGAAAAGAACCCCGTCGCCGCAGCCGCCAGAACCACCACCGCCCCGATTGCCGTCTTGCGCTTCCAGCCCATGATACCCCCCGCTTTGCCACAGGCTAGCCGTCCGGCCCGAGCGCCGCAAAGCCTGACCTAACGTCACGCCCGGCCCCGGCGGCGGGCGCTCCGCGGGGGATATTTAAGACCAAGATGAAATGCCGCATTCATCTTGGCCCAAATATCCCCGCCGGAGGCTTCCGAACTCTCCGCCCGCGCGGCGGTCAGTCTTCCATCGCCTCCAGCTCGTCGATGAAGCCGGCGATCATCGACAGGCCCTTGTCCCAGAATTTCGGGTCGCTGGCGTCAAGGCCGAAGGGGGCCAGAAGTTCCTTGTGGTGCTTCGATCCGCCGGCCTTGAGCATGTCGAAATACTTGGTCTGGAAGTCGGGCAGGCCACCCTCATAGGCGGCATAAAGCGCGTTCACCAGACCGTCGCCGAAGGCATAGGCATAGACGTAGAAGGGCGAGTGGACGAAGTGGGGGATATAGGCCCAGAAGGTTTCATAGCCGTCCATGAAGTCGAAAGCGTCGCCAAGGCTTTGCGCCTGCACGCTCATCCAAAGGGCGTTGATGTCGTCGGGCGTGAGTTCCCCTTCGCGCCGCGCGGCGTGGAGTTTGCATTCGAAATCGTAGAAAGCGATCTGGCGGACGACGGTGTTGATCATGTCCTCGACCTTGCCCGCGAGCAGGGTCTTTTTCTCGGCCGGGGTCTTGGCCTGATCCAAGAGGCGGCGGAAGGTCAGCATCTCACCGAAAACGCTCGCGGTTTCGGCCAGCGTCAGCGGGGTGGAGGACAAGAGTTCCCCTTGCCCCGCCGCCAGAACCTGATGCACGCCATGGCCGAGTTCATGCGCCAAAGTCATCACATCGCGCGGTTTGCCAAGGTAGTTCAGCATGACATAGGGGTGAACCGTGGTGACGGTCGGGTGGGCAAAGGCGCCCGGCGCCTTGCCGGGTTTCACACCCGCGTCGATCCAGCCATCGGTGAAGAAGGGTTTGGCGATCCGGGCCATTTCGGGATCAAAGGCGGCATAGGCGCCCAGAACCGTCTCGGTTGCTTCGTCCCAGCCGACCACCTTGGGCACCTCAAGCGCCAGGGGCGCGTTGCGGTCCCAGACCTGAAGCCGGTCCAGCCCCATCCATTTCGCCTTGAGCCGATAATAGCGATGCGAGAGCTTGGGGTAGGCCGCCACCACCGCGTTGCGCAGCGCCTCGACCACTTCGGGTTCGACATGGTTCGACAGGTGGCGGGCGTGCTGGGCCGAGGGCATCTTGCGCCAGCGGTCGTCGATTTCCTTCTCTTTCGCCAACGTGTTGTGAACCCGGGCGAACAGCTTGATGTTCTTGTCGAACACCGCTGCCAGCGCCCGCGCCGCCGCCTCGCGTTTCGTGCGGTCGGGGTCGGTCAGCAGGTTCAGCGTGGATTCGAGGTTCAGCTCTTCCTCTTCGCCCGCGACGGTGAACATCAGCCCCGCCATGGTTTCATCGAAAAGCTTGTTCCAGGCCGAGGCGCCGACCACCGATGCGTCGTGCAGATAGGTTTCCATCTCATCCGACAATTGGTGCGGGCGCATGGCGCGCATCCGGTCGAACACGGGTTTGTAGCGCGCCAGATCGGCGTTTTCGGCGTAAAGCCGGGTCAGGTGGTCTTCGTCCAGCCGGTTGAACTCAAGGCTGAAGAACACCATCGGCGTGGTCGCATTGGTGATGCGGTCCTGCATGTCGGCCATGAACTTGGCGCGTTCGCTGTCCATGGTGTTCTGGTAATAGCGCAGCCCGGCATAGGACATCAGGCGGCCCGCCGTGGTCTCGATCATCTCATAGCTGCGCACGCAGGCCAGCAGGCCCTTGGCATCCAGGGTGGCAAGCTGATCCTTGTAGATCGCCTCGAAATTGGCGCCCGAGGTTTCGACATAATCAAGGTCCACCGCCAGCGCCTTGGCGTCGGGGCTTTCGTAAAGGTCGGTCAGATCCCATTCCGGCAGGTTGCCGAAGGAATTGCCGCCGATGCGGGCATCGAACAGCGGGCGGGCGGAAAGCGAACGGGGGAAGGGCATCTCGGAACCTCATGGCTTTTGCAGCATCTAGGGGGTTGGCGGGGGGGGCTGCAAGGGCCGGGGCGTCTTTGCATAAATTCTGTGCAACTGCCCGAAAAGCGTTGTCCTTGCACGGGTCGTCCCTTTACCTTGTCCAAACCGCTTCGTTTACTGGCAGATGAAACGGAAGGGGGGCGGCCGAATGACCACCTATTTCAACGAGATGTATGACGGGGCATCGGTGCGCGCGCCCTATGCGCGGCTGGGGGACTGGACGGCGGCGATGCCCGCCGATCGCAGGCTGGAAAAGCAGGCCGAGGCCGAGGCGCTGTTCCGCCGCATCGGCATCACCTTTGCGGTTTATGGCGAGGGGGGCGACCCCGACCGGCTGATCCCCTTCGACATGTTTCCGCGGGTGTTCACCAACAGCGAATGGGGTAAGCTTGAGCGCGGCATCAAGCAGCGAGCGCGGGCGCTGAATGCGTTCCTCGTCGATGTCTATGGCCGGGCCGAGATCGTGCGTGCGGGCCGCATTCCGGCGAAACTGGTGTTCCAGAATGAGGCATATGAGCGGGCGGTGGCCGGGTTCATCCCGCCCAAGGGGGTGTATTCCCATATCGTCGGCATCGACATCGTGCGCACCGGGCCGACCGATTTCTTCGTGCTTGAGGACAATTGCCGCACCCCTTCGGGCGTGTCCTATATGCTGGAAAGCCGCGAGATGATGATGCGGATGTTCCCTGAACTCTTCCGCGAAAACCGGATCGAGCCGGTGGACCGCTACCCCGAGGTGCTGCGCCGCACGCTGGCCTCGGTCGCCCCGGCCAAATGCGACCGCGAGCCGACGGTGGTGATCCTGACGCCCGGGCATTTCAACAGCGCCTATTACGAACACAGCTTCCTGGCCGATCTGATGGGGGTGGAGCTGGTCGAAGGGGCCGACCTCTTCGTCGATGGCGGTTTCGTCTGGATGCGCACCACCGAGGGGCCGAAGCGGGTGGATGTGATATACCGGCGGATCGACGACGCCTTCATTGATCCTTTGTGCTTCCGCCCGGATTCCATGCTGGGCGTGCCGGGGCTGATGGATGTCTACCGCTCGGGCGGGGTCAGCATCTGTTCGGCGCCGGGGGCCGGGGTGGCCGATGACAAGGCGATCTATACCTATGTGCCGGAAATGGTGCGGTTTTATCTGGGTGAAGAGCCGATCCTGCAAAATGTGCCCACATGGAAATGCGGGGCCGCGGATGACCTGAAACATGTTCTGGCGAACCTTGGCGATCTGGTGGTGAAAGAGGTCCATGGCTCGGGCGGCTATGGCATGTTGGTCGGCCCGAAATCCACCAAGGCCGAGATCGAGGAATTCCGCGAACGGATCAAGGCCGACCCCGAGAATTACATCGCCCAGCCGACGCTGGCCCTGTCCACCACGCCGACCTTTGTCGAAGAGGGCATCGCGCCCCGCCATGTGGACTTGCGGCCCTACTGCCTTGTGGGTGAGCGGATCGAACTGGTGCCCGGCGGGCTGACGCGGGTGGCGCTGCGCGAAGGCAGCCTTGTGGTGAACTCGTCGCAGGGCGGGGGCGTCAAGGATACCTGGGTTCTGGCGGAGTAACGGACATGCTTTCAAGAACCGCCGACAACCTTTACTGGATCGCCCGCTATATGGAGCGGGCCGAAACCGCTGCCCGGCTGCTGGAAGTGGGGGCGCGGATTTCGCTTCTGCCCTCTGCCTCGGGCTATCGCAGCGATTGGGACAGCCTGTTGCGCGCTTCGGGCAACGGGGTGGGCTATACCGATAAATATGGCGTGCCCGATCAGAAGAACATCGAAAGCTGGTTCTTCTTTGACCGCGACAATCCCAATTCCGTCGCCTCCTGCATCACGGCGGCGCGCGAGAATGGGCGGATCGTGCGGACCGCGCTCACGACGCAGGTCTGGGACGCGCTGAACACCGCCTTTCAGGAATTGCGCCAGATCGAGGCGCGGCGCGGCGTGCAGGAACTGTCGCGGCTGACCGATTGGGTCATGCGGCATTCGGCCATGGTGCGCGGCTCGATCGACGCGACGCTGTTGCGCAACGATGGTTATAACTTCCTGAATATCGGCTATTATCTGGAACGCGGCGACAGCACCGCCCGGCTGATGGATGTGAAATACTATGTCCTGTTGCCGCAGGTTGATTTCGTCGGCTCGGGGCTGGACAATGACCAATGGTCGATGCTCTTGCGCGCGCTCGGCTCGCATCGGGCGTTCCATTGGGCCTATGGCGGCGAGATTACCGCGGCCAAGATCGCGCATTTCCTGATCCTGAACCCGCAATCGCCGCGTGCGCTGATCACCTGCGTTGCGGGCATGGCCAACCATATGGGGCGGCTGGCCAAATATTACGGCCGTGAAACTCCGGCACAGGCGGCGGCGCAGGCCCTGCTTTCCGAGATCGAACGCCAGACGGTCGAGACGATTTTCGACGAGGGGCTGCACGAGTTCCTGTTGCGTTTCGTCGGGATCAGCGCCCGGCTGGGCGCGATCATCCATGACAGCTATCTTTCGGGGGACATGTGATGCGCCTTACGGTCGATCACGTCACACGCTACCACTACGACGCGCCGGTGCGCGGCGTGGTGCAAAGCCACCGTCTCACCCCCTCGCGCTTTGACGGCCAGAAGGTGATTTCCTGGGAAGTCACGGTGACCGGCGGCGAAAAGGGCGGCGCTTTCCGCGACGGCGCGGGCGATTGGGTGCAGGCCTGGACGGTGAAAGGCCCGGTGACCGAGATCGAGGTGCGGGTGAAGGGCGAGGTGGAAACCGCCGATCTGGCCGGCATCCTGCGCGGCCACCGTGAAACCGTCCCGCCCGAAGCCTGGTGCCGCGAAACCCCGGCCACCGAAGCCGATGAGGCGCTGCGGGCGCTGGCCGAAAGTGCGCGCCATGACGAGCCTTTGTCCTTTGCCCATGCGCTGGCCTTTGCCGTGGCCGGGGCCATCGAATACACCCCCGGCGCCACCCATGAACACACCACCGCCGCCGAGGCGCTGGCCGCCGGAGCCGGCGTCTGTCAGGACCATGCCCATGCGCTGATCGCCTGCGCGCGGACGGTGGGGTTCCCGGCGCGCTATGTCTCGGGCTACCTCTTTGCCGGGGAAGGCGAGACCCCGCATGAGGCCGCCCATGCCTGGGCCGAGCTTTGGGTGCCGGGTTTTGGCTGGATCGGCTTTGATCCCGCCAACCGTTGCTGCCCGGACGAACGCTATATCCGGCTGGGCGCGGGGCTTGATGCGCGCGAGGCGGCGCCGATCCGCGGCATCGCCCGGGGGGCGGCCACCGACAGTGAAAGCCTTGAGGTCGCGGTTTCCGTCGCCCAGCCGGTTGCGGTTCAGTCACAGGCGCAATAGCTTTCCTGCGGGGAAAAACCGTTTGCGAGTCGGGAGGGATGGATGACCTATTGCGTGGGCCTTCTGTTGAACGAGGGCATGGTGTGTCTGTCCGATACCCGCACCAATGCCGGGCTCGACAATATCGCCACCTATCGCAAGATGTTCCACTTCGTCGATGAAGGTGAGCGGGTCATCACCATCATGACCGCCGGGTCGCTTTCGGTGACGCAGACCACCATCGCCCGGCTGCGCGAGGCGGTGGATGATGCCGATGCGACCGAAGCCACCTCGATCATGAAAGCACCGACGCTGCTCAAGGTCGCTTCGATCATCGGCGAGACGCTGGCGGCGGTGCGGCTGGAGGTGAACGAAAAGCTCTCGGCGGCACAGGCCAGCGCCTCGGCCTCGATGATCATGGCCGGGCAGCGCAAGGGCGGCGCGATGCGTCTGTTCCTGATCTACCCGGAAGGCAATTTCATCGAGGCGACCGAGGACACGCCCTTTCTGCAGATCGGCGAACACAAATACGGCAAGCCGATCCTTGACCGGGTGGTGAAGCCGAACACCTCGCTGGCCGATGCCGAAAAGGCGGTGCTTTTGTCGATGGATTCGACGCTGCGGTCAAACCTGTCGGTGGGGATGCCCCTGGATCTGTGCATCATCGAGCGCGACGCCTGCAAGGTCAGCCGCACAAGGCGGATCGAACCGGGCGACGCCGCCTTCCGCGCCATGTCGGAAGGCTGGTCCAAGGCGCTGCGCGACGGGTTCCTTCAGATCACCCTGTAAGCGATTTCAGCACGAACACCCGGATCGCCGAAGCCAGCCCGACCTCGGCTGCGCGGGACTGGTCGATTTCGGCGGCCAGTGCATTCACGCTCTGCCCGCGTTGAAGCGCCAGCTTGCGGAACGCGTCCCAGAAGGCCGCCTCCATCGAGACGCTGGTGCGATGGCCGCGCAGGGTCAGCGAATGTTTTTCGGGGCGTTCGGACATGGGGGGAGGATAGCGGCGCTTGCCGGGTCAGGCCAGCCGGAGTTTTTGAAAACTCCGGCCCGGACCCTTCGAAGGGTCCGGTGCGATTTCTTCGAAGAAATCGCTTCACAGAATCCGACGCAGCGGTTCGCGGTTGCAGAAGATCACGAATTGCCCCGCATTCTCAACCACGGCAAATCCCCTCCTGTGCATCTCGGCCAGAAAGGCGTCGCGTCCGACGAAGCGTTCGATGTCACGGGTCTTGCGGCGGATCACACCGCCCTCTTGCGCCGCCTGCGACGAGAACAGGTGGCGAAGCCAGGTATCGGGGCTAAGAAACTGCGGTACGGCTGTCATGAGGCACCTCCTCGGCAGGGGGTGCCGCAACAGGGTTAAAGCCGGGTTAATCCGGTTCCCGCCGGTGCGAGTCGAGGTCGCGCTCTGCTTTGGCAGTCCGAGCCTCTTGCAATTCCCGCTCGGCCTTGCTGCGGCCGAATTTCACGGCATTCTCGTCACCCTTGGCGCGGGCGGCCTTGCGGGCCGCCTGCTTTTTCACGCTGCGAAGGTTGATCACCTCGGCCATGTCAGCCTTTCGGGCTGATCATGTCTTCGGGACGCACCACGCGGTCGAAGGTTTCGCCATCGACATAGCCCAGCGCAATCGCCTCTTCGCGCAGCGTCGTGCCGTTCTTGTGCGCGGTCTTGGCAACCTTGGTGGCGGCGTCGTAGCCGATGGTGGGGGCCAGAGCCGTCACCAGCATCAGGCTTTCCTTCATCAGCTTGTCGATCCGCACGGTGTTCGCTTGAGTGCCCACCACCATATTGTCGGTGAACGAGCCCGCCGCATCGCCCAGAAGCTGCATCGACTGCAACACGTTGTAGGACATCATCGGATTGTAGACGTTCAGCTCGAAATGGCCCTGCGATCCGGCAAAGCCCACCGCCGCGTCATTGCCCATGACATGGGCGCAGACCATGGTCAGCGCTTCGGCCTGCGTCGGGTTCACCTTGCCCGGCATGATCGAGGAGCCCGGCTCATTTTCCGGCAGGATCAGTTCGCCCAGACCCGAACGGGGGCCCGAGCCCAGCAAGCGCAGGTCGTTGGCAATCTTGAAGAGCGCCGCCGCCACCGTCTTCAGCGCGCCCGAGAACATGACCATCGCATCATGGGCCGCCAGCGCCTCGAACTTGTTCGGGGCGGTGACGAAGGGCAGGCCAGTGATGCCGGCAATCGCCGCCGCCACGCGGGTATCCCAGCCGACCCGGGTGTTCAGGCCGGTGCCGACCGCGGTGCCGCCTTGCGCCAGTTCATAGATGTCGGGCAGGCAGGCTTTCACCCGGGCAATGCCCTTGTCCACCTGCGTCGCATAGCCGGAGAACTCCTGCCCCAGCGTCAGGGGCGTGGCATCCTGGGTATGGGTGCGGCCGATCTTGATGATGTCCTTGAACTCGGCCGATTTGGCCCAAAGCGCGTTCGACAGCTTCGTCAGGCCCGGCAGCAGCACGTCGCGCGCCATCATGCCGATGGCGACATGCATTGCGGTGGGGAAGGTGTCGTTGGACGATTGTCCCATGTTCACATGGTCATTCGGATGCACCGGCTTTTTCGAGCCTTTGACGCCGCCCAGCATCTCGATCGCGCGGTTCGAGATCACCTCGTTCGCATTCATGTTCGATTGCGTGCCCGAGCCGGTCTGCCAGACCACCAGCGGGAAGTTGTCGTCGAACTTGCCGTCGATCACCTCGGTCGCGGCGGCGGCGATGGCATTGCCCAGTTCTGCCGAAATGTCGCCCTGCGCGATGTTCACTTCGGCGCAGGCTTTCTTGATCACCCCCAGCGCGCGGATGATGGCGACGGGCTGCCGTTCCCATCCGATGGGGAAGTTGATGATCGAGCGCTGCGTCTGCGCGCCCCAATACTTGTCGGCGGGAACCTCCAGCGGGCCAAAGCTGTCGGTTTCGGTTCTGGTTGCGGTCATGGCAGGCTCCTGCAAATGCTCGCGTCCCTCTTAGGGGGCACGGGGGCAAAAATCAATTGGCATACCGTCGCATACCGCGCCGCAGGCGCAGCCCGACCTCAGGCCGCGCGGCTGTAGTGATAGACGCGGGCGGGGGGCAGATTGGCCCAGACCCGGCGCCCGGGCCGGATGCGCAGCCTCATGGCAGCGGCCTGTTCGGGCGGAAAGGGCGGGTTCGGCCCATAGGTGAACTGCACATATTCGCCGCCCGGGGCCAGCACGTCGAAGGCGGCGCCGACGATGGCCGCCCGCAGCGCCGGCGGCATCGACAGCAAAGGCAGCCCAGAGACCACCCGCGCCACGCCGGGCAGCACCGTTTGCGAGGCCATCTGCGCCGGTCCATGCACCACTTCGACGCCGGGAAAACGCCGCCGAAGGTGCTGCACGAAATCCTCATTCATCTCGAACAGCGTCAGGTCGCGCGGCGCCACCCCGGCGGCAAGAATCGCCTCAGTCAGCCGCCCGGTGCCCGGCCCGAATTCCACCACCCGGCCCGAATGCGGGCCAAGCCCCTCGGCCATGGCGCGGGCCAGCCGGGGGGAAGAGGGGGCAATGGCGGAAATCTGCCGGGGATTGTTCAGAAGCTGTCGCAGGAAAAGCTGCGCTTCATTGGTCATCGCGGAACTCCTGCGGCCGGCGGCCCGTCAGCTTTTGCGGAAACGGTCAAGTTGCACGATCTGCGCATCATGCGGCGGCTCGGGCGGATCGTCCTCGGGGTCGGGGTCGTCCTCATCCTCGTCGTCGTCATCCTCGTCATGGGTTTCAAACCGCAGGCCGAATTCGACCGAGGGGTCGATGAAGGTGCGGATGGCATCGAACGGGATCACCAGAGGTTCGGGCGCATTGCCGAAATTCAGCGTGACGGTAAAGCCTTCGTCGGTGACCACCAGATTTTCGAACCAGTGCTGGATCACCACGGTCATTTCCGAAGGGTAGCGGGCGCGCAGCCAATCGGCGATCTGCACATCGGGATGGGTGGTGTCCAGCGTGATGAAGAAGTGATGGGCGCCGGGCAGTCCGTTCTTCGCAACATCCTCCAGCACGGTCTGGATCAGACCCCGCATGGCGCGGTGCATCAGGGTGCCGTAATCAATCGACTTTGCCATATCCGCCCCTTTCTGCAATGCGGCTAGCATAGGGGATTTGGACCCGAAGGGAAGGGGGCGAGGGGCTTGCGTCAACTTCGGCGGCGGCGGGAGAGTGGCGTGGCAACATACTGTTATATAAGGACAAAGAGGAATTTCTACGCTGAAAATTCTCCCGGTACAGCCAGATTTTGCCCAAGGCTGACCCCGCAGAAATGCCTGTCGCGGCCCCGGATTGTCGTCGCATCCGCATTGATTCCCCCGGCCCTAGAGCGTCTGGGCCACCAACGAAACCGCCGCCGAAACCCCCGCCGCCAGGGCCAGCACCCGAGGCAGGCTCCAGTGCCGCCGCAGCAAGAGCCAACCCGCCCCCAGCGCAATCGCCAGGGGCAAAAGCCGCAGGCTCCCCGGCTCGGGCACCAGCAGCGACAGCGGGCCTGCCTCGAACCGCCATGTGACCGAGAACAGCACATGCAGCGCGAACCACAGCGACAGATGTGCGATCACCCCCACCACGGCGGCGGTGATGGCGGCAAGCGCACCCGACAGGCGGGGCGCTGCCGTCAGCCGGGCAATCCAGGGCGCCCCGGCAAAGATCCACAGGAAACAGGGGGCAAAGGTCATCCACAGCGCCACCACCGCCCCGGCCAGCCCCGCCGCCATGCCCCCGGTCTTGAAGGCCGCCAGAAAACCCACGAATTCGGTGACCAGAATAAGCGGCCCCGGCGTGGTTTCGGCCAGCCCCAGCCCGTCCATCATCTGGGTCAGCGTCAGCCAGCCTTTGGCCTGCACCACGTCCTGCGCCATCCAGGCCAGCACCGCATAGGCGCCGCCAAAGGTCAGCAGGGCCAGCTTGGAGAAGAAAATCCCGATCTCGGCCAGTATCCCGCCCTGAACCAGCAGCAAGCCCAGCGGGATCAGCCAGACAGCCCCCCAGACCACCAATGCCCGCAGCGAGACCCGCCAGGGCGCCGGTCCGCTTGGCGCAACCGTCGCGCCGCGCGCCGTGGCAAGTCCCCAAAGCGCCGCCGTCAGGATGATCACCGGAAAGGGCATGGCAAAGCCCGCCAGCCCCAGAAAGGACAAGACGGCAATCACCCGTGCCTGCCGCGATTTCAGCGCCCGCTTCGAGACGCGCAACAGCGCCTCGACCACCACGGCGATCACCGCCGCCTGCACCCCGGCAAAAAGGGCGGCGACAAGGGGAACCGTGCCGAAGGCGGCATAGATGACCGCCAGCGCCCCCACGATCAGCGCCCCGGGCAGCACGAACAGCCCGCCCGCAATCAGCCCGCCGCGCCAGCCATGGCTGCGCCAGCCGATCCAGGTGGCAAGCTGCATCGCCTCGGGCCCGGGCAACAACATGCAGAACGAGAGGGCCGAGAGATAGTCGCGCTCCTCCACCCAGCCGCGTTCGTCCACGATCTCGCGGTGCATCATGGCGATCTGGGCTGCGGGGCCGCCAAAGGACATCAGCCCGATGCGGGCAAAGCAGCGGGTCAGTTCGGAAAGGGTCGGGCTCATGCGCGGCGCCCCGCGGGCCAGTCATGCCCCTCGTCAAACCCGTCGCGCGCCCAGCGATAAAGCGCGTCATACATCGCCATTCCCGCCTCAAGTTGTTGCAGGTCGTCACGGTATTGCCGCGACAGGCCGACCGACAGGGCTAGCAACCCCGCCGCCTGTGGCGACAGGTCGTGGCGGTCGGTGTCGGCGGCGCGGACAACCAGCGCCAGCCGATCCAGCGCCGGGGTGGCAAGCCCGAAATCTTCGATCAGCGCGTCAAAGCTGCAGGCGTCGCCGCGGTGGCTGAAGGTCACGCCCTCGATGTCGAACGGGGTGGCGGCAAAGCGTTCTGCCACGGCGGGCACCTCGGACGGGGTGACGAACAGAAAACGGGCCGCAGGGTTGATGAAGCGGCGGATCAGCCAGGGGCAGGCGATGCGGTCGATCTTGGGGCGGTGCCGGGTGACCCAGAGCGCGGTCTGCGGCAGAAGGGCGGCGGGGATCAGCGGCAGGCCCGCGGCGCGCCAACCCTCTTGCCCGCCCTCCAGCACCTCGGCCGGAGTGCCGTGGGCGCGCAAGAGGGCGGCGGCCCCTTCGGACAGTTTGGCGCCGCGAGCGCAGATCACCACCGCCGGGCGCCCGGCGGCAAGGCGGGCCACCTCCTGCGCCGGGCAGGCCACGGCGGTGGGCAGCAGGAACGGGTCGGCGGCGGCGTCTTCGGCCAGCCGCACGTCGATCAGCAGGGGGGCGTCTGGCGTGCCGATCAGGCGCGCGAGTTGGGCGGCGGAAATGCTGTTGGGTCCGGGCATCAGGGCATCCGATCAGGTTGAGGGGATGCAATGCTTTCGGCTGGCGCCTCACGAGGCGCACGCGGGCCCCATGGCGGGAGTATGCCGCAACCCGGGGGGCCGGGGCAACCCCGGTCTTTGGCGGGGATGGGCAGATTGCCCATCCTACGCAGAACCCCCCGTAGGATGGGCAATCTGCCCATCCCGCCACAGGGGACGCAAGAAAAGGGAAGGTGCAGGTTTCTGTTGCCAGGTACCTGCGAACCCCGCCTTACGCGGCTAAGCGCAAGGGCTTAAGTTTCGGCGTTCGAGCTGCTTACGCAGCCAGAGCCACCGGAGCGCGGTTGTCATTGGCAACTACACTTGTGGTCCGATAACGGTGGTGCCTACCGGGTGAAAGCTGGCCTCTTTAGACGTTCGTCGATCCTGTTTCGGCCCCTCGCCCCCGCAATGCCGGGTGTGATGGTGGAGCCGCCGGGTACCGCCCCCGGGTCCGAGCCGTTTATTACAGGTGCGTTTATCACCATAGTCCGGGTTGCCCCGGACAGGGCGAATATAGGCGGCGCGCGCAGGGGCTGCAAGGGCCGTTCGGACCCTTTGCGGTGCGGGGCAGACCGGGTAGCAAGGCGGTATCAGAGGGAGGGCAGGCAGATGGAACGGGTGGAAATCGCAGGCGGGGTCACGCTGTCGCGGCTGGTCTATGGGCTTTGGCGGCTGGGTGAGGAGGCCGATACCACGGCGGGCCATATCCGGGCCAAGGTGGCGGCCTGCCTCGATCAGGGCATCACCACGATGGACCATGCCGACATCTATGGCGGTTATGCCGGCGAGGCTTTGTTCGGGGCCGCGCTGCGCGGATCGGGTCTGCGCGAGCGGATCGAGATTGTCACCAAATGCGGCATCGTGGCACCGATGGGGGAATATGCCCATGTGCCGGTGAAGCACTACGATACCTCGGCGCGGCATGTGACCGCTTCGGTCGAGCGGTCGCTGCGGGCGCTGGGAACCGAGTGGATCGACCTCTTGCTGATCCACCGGCCCGATCCGTTCATGGATTTCGCCGAAACGGGGGCGGCGCTGGACGCGCTTGTGGCCTCGGGCAAGGTGCGGGCGGTGGGGGTGTCGAACTTTCGCCCCTGGGATGTCGCGGCCTTGCAGGCGACGATGGCGAACCGGCTGGCCACCAACCAGATCGAGCTGGGTCTGCACGCGCTGGAGCCTTTCACCAATGGCGATCTGACCGAGATGCAGCGTCTTGGGATGCCGCCGATGGCCTGGTCGCCCTTGGGCGGCGGGCGGCTGATGACCGATACCGGGCCTTTGGGCAGCCTGATGGACCGGATGGCGACCGAGGCCGGGGTGGACCGGGCGGCGCTGGCGGTGGGCTGGCTTCTGGCGCATCCGGCGCGGGTGCTGCCGGTTCTGGGCACCAACAGCCTGCCGCGCATCGCCCGTCTGGCCGAGGCGCTGCGCGCGGTGCCGGGGCGGGTGGATTGGTTCCGGCTGTATCAGGCGGCGCTGGGGCGCGAAGTGGCCTGATCGGGGGGCGTGTGTCGGGGGACCAGAGTCGGGGTGAACCCCGACCTACGGGTGAAACGAAACCGCCCGGAGCTTGGCTCCGGGCGGGGTCGGCTTTCTGGACGGGATCAGAAGCCCGACTTGATCAGCTCGAACTCTTCCAGCATCCGCTGGCGCAGACCCTGATCCAGCGGCACCTGGGCAAGCTGGATGCCGTCCACCGGGGTCATTTCCGCCCGCGCCAGATCCTCGGGGCTGATGGTGGCCAGGGCGGCGCCGTTGGTGGTGGCATAGCCGATATTGTCCAGCAGCGGCTTGGCCGACCCTTCCGACAGGAAGGCGTTCACATAATCATAGGCTTTCTCTTCGCTGCCCGGCCCGTCCTTCATGTTGATATAGCCGCAGAAGAAGGTCGAGGCGCCCTCCTTGGCCTGCCGCTGGAAGCCGATGGGGAAGTCTTCGCCCTTGAGCAGCATGACGGTATCGTTCCAGGTCCAGGACACCAGAACCTCGCCCGTGGTCATCAGCGCGGCCAGTTCCGCCGGGTCCGACCAATAGACGCGCACATTGGCATGGGCCTCGCGCAGCCAGGCGGCGGCGGCGGCGAATTGTGCGTCATCGACCTTGGTCCAGTCCGAAACGCCGGTGGCCAGCAGGGCCAGCGCCCAGACGTCATCGGTGTTGTCGGGCAGCGCGATGCGACCGGCATATTTCGGATTGCGGAACACCTCCAGCGAGGCGACATCCTCGGCCGGGACTTCCTTGGTGTTGTAACCGATGGCGGTATAGCCGTAGTCGATCGGCAGGAACCACAGCCCGCCGTCATCCTTGATCACCGGCGAAGCGGTGAAGGCAGGGTCCATGCTGGCAAAGGCCGGGATTTTCGAGGTGTCCCAGGGTTCGATCAGCCCGGCGTCACGGTATTTGCCCACCATCTGCGAGCAGGGCTGCGTCAGGTCCACCTTGAAGCCGGTGGTCAGCTTCTGGAACGCCTCGTCATCGTCGCCGAAGAAGGCGAAGGTCGGCTTGTCGCCGTATTTGTCGATATAGGGCTGATAAAACTCGGGCAGACCGAAGCCCGCCCAGTCAAAGACAGTCAGTTCGGCATCGTCGGCGCGCGCGGCGGCGGACGACAGGGCCAGGGCGGTGGCGGCGCTGGCAAGCAAAAGGCCGGTGCGGATCATAGGGGCTCCTGTTGCAGATGGGCCGGGCCGCGGGGTGGCGGCGCCGGTCGGATAGGGCCGCCTTGGCGGCGGTCCCCGGTTGATGGACGTGAGTTTGGCGATTGTCGGCCCGGATGCAAGGGGTTGCTGCATGTTCTTGCGGCAGAAACGGGTGCAAAGGCGGGCATTCGCCTGTGATTGCGGCAGGGGAGGGTCTTTACAAATCCGCAGAGGCCCGGCTAGGTTTCCGGCGATGCCTGTGGTTCCGCTTGCGGGGCCTTGGCCTCTGCCGCCGGGCTTGCCCTGCGGCTGGCTGGAAGACCTGCCACGATCCGGGCGCGATCCGTGGTGACATCCTGATGGCAGCCGCCACCCCCCCGGGTCGTCCGCAACCTGAACCCTGAGGACCGATCCTTATGACCACGCTTGACCTGAACTTCGTGCGCGCCCAGTTTCCGGCCTTTGCCTCGCCGGTGCTGTCTTCCCATGCCTTTTTCGAGAATGCTGGCGGCAGCTTTCCCTGCCGTCCCGTGGTCGAGCGGCTGACCCGCTTTTACACCGACCGCAAGGTGCAGCCCTATGCCCCCTATCCGGGCGCGCAGGCCGGCGGTGCCGAGATGGACGAGGCGCGGACCCGGCTGGCGGCCCTGATGGGCGTGGCGCGCGAAGAGGTCAGCTTTGGCCCCTCGACCAGTGCGAACACCTTCGTTTTGGCCAATTCGGTGCGGATATGGCTGCGCGATGCGGAGGCGGCGATCGTGGTGACCGATCAGGACCACGAGGCGAATTCCGGCGTCTGGCGCCGTCTGGCCGATGAAGGCGTCGAGGTCCGTGAATGGAAGATCGACCCGCAGACCGGCCTTCTGGACCTTGCCGGGCTCAAGGCACTGCTGGCCGATGGCAAGGTGCGGCTCGTGGCCTTTCCGCATTGCTCGAACGTGGTGGCCGCATTGAACCCGGTGGCCGAGATCTGCGCGCTGGCGCGGGCGGCGGGCGCGCGGACGGTGGTGGACGGTGTCAGCTATGCGCCGCACGGGCTGCCGGATGTGCCGGAGCTGGGCTGCGACGTTTACCTCTTTTCCGCCTACAAGACCTATGGCCCGCATCAGGGCATCATGGTGATCGGGGCGGAGTTTGGCGCCGAACTGCCGGCGCAGGGCCATTGGTTCAACGCGGGCAGCCTTTACAAGCGGTTCACCCCCGCCGGGCCGGACCATGCCCAGATCGCCGCCTGCGCCGGGATGGCCGATTACATCGACAGCCTGCATGACCATCATTTCGGCGCCGAAGCTTCGGCGCGCAGCCGCAATAACCGGGTGCATGGACTGATGCGGGCGGCGGAAGTGGCCAGGGTGGCGCCGCTGCTGGATTATCTTGCGGCGCGCAATGACCTGCGGCTGATCGGGCCGCGTGCGCCCGAGGATCGCGCCCCGACGGTGGCCGTGGCGCTGGACCGCGCCGCCCAGCCGGTCTCCGAGGCGCTGGGGCGCGAGGGGATCGCCTGCTGGGGGGGCGACTTCTATGCGGTGCGGCCGCTGACGGCGATGGGGGTGGACCTTGACAAGGGTGTGCTTCGGATGAGCCTGACGCATTACACCAGCGCCGAAGATGTGGCGCGGCTGATCGCGGCGCTGGACCGGGTGCTGTAAGCGCCGCCTGAGGTGATCCGGCCGGGCGGGGCGGGCGTAAAGCGAAAAAGGATTGCGCATGACCGCCCCCCTGATCCTGTGGTTTCGCCGTGACCTGCGGCTGGACGATCACCCGATGCTGGCCGCCGCGCTGGCTTCGGGGCGTCCGCTGCTGCCGGTTTTCATCCTTGACCCCGAAACGCGGGCGCTGGGGGCGGCCTCGCTCTTGCGGCTGGAACTGGCGCTGACGGCTTTTGCGGCGCGGCTGACGGCGGCGGGCAGCCGGTTGATCCTGCGGCAGGGTCCGGCGCTGGCGGTGCTGGAGCGGCTGGCAGAGGAAACGGGGGCGGCGGGCGTCCTCTGGTCGCGCCTTTATGACCCGGTTGCCAAAAGCCGCGACAGCACGGTCAAGGCGGCACTGAAGGCGCGGGGGCTGCGGGCCGAAAGCGCCCCGGGGTTTTTGCTGCATGAGCCTTGGGCGGTGCAGACCGGGCAGGGCGGCCCCTACCGCGTCTTCACCCCGTTCTGGAAGGCGGTGCGCGGGCTGCCGGTGGCCCCGGCCTTGCCGGCGCCGGCCCGGTTGCCCGCGCCGGGCCTCTGGCCCGCCTCTGACACCCTTGCCGATTGGCGCCTTTCAGCCGCCATGCGGCGCGGGGCGGCGGTGGTGGCCGCACATCAATCCCCGGGTGAGGCGGCGGCGCTGGCGCGGCTGGCGGATTTCGCCGATGGCCCGATGGGCGCCTATGCCGAGCGCCGCGATTTTCTGGCCGAACCGGCCACCTCGGGCCTGTCCGAGAATCTGACATGGGGCGAAATCTCGCCCCGGCGCATCTGGCATCGCGGTTGGCGCGGCGTGGAAGAGGGCAATGCAGGCGCTGAAACCTTCCTCAAGGAACTGGTCTGGCGCGAATTTGCCTGGCACCTGATGCACCATTATCCGCAGATGGCGACCCAGAACTGGAAGCCCGACTGGGACGCTTTCCCCTGGCGTGGCGACAGCGCCGAGGCCGAGCGCTGGCGCCGGGGCCAGACCGGCGAGCCGGTCGTCGATGCCGCCCTGCGCGAGATGTATGTGACCGGCCGGATGCACAACCGGGCGCGGATGATCGCGGCCTCTTACCTGACCAAGCATCTTCTGACCGACTGGCGCGTCGGGCTGCACTGGTTCGCCGAATGCCTGACCGACTGGGACCCGGCGGCCAATGCGATGGGCTGGCAGTGGGTGGCGGGGTCTGGCCCCGATGCCGCACCGTTCTTTCGCATCTTCAACCCGGCCACGCAGGCCGAGAAATTCGACCCCGAGGCGCGCTATCGCCGCCGCTGGCTGGCGGAACTCACGCGCCAGCCGGGGGAGGAGGCGCTGTCCTACTTCGCGGCGGCACCGCTTTCCTGGCGGCTTGACCCGGCGAGACCCTATCCGATGCCCATGATCGGGCTTTCCGAGGGGCGCGAACGGGCGCTGGCGGCGCTGGCGCAAGGAAAGGCTTGAGCGGCGGGGCGAAGACGTGATTTGATACCGCTATCAAGAACCCTTGGGGAGGGGTGATGGATGGTGGTTCTGACGGATACCAAGGGTCAGGCGGATCTGCCGCGCTATTTCACTGCCGTTTTCGACATCGCCCAGCGGCTTGAACGCGGGCGGCTGGATTTCGTTCTGCCCGACGGGCGCCGCTTCCGCGCCGAAGGCCGCGCGCCGGGGCTGGCGGCCGAACTGGTGGTGCATGACCCGGATGTCTTCTCCCGGCTGATCCGCGAAGGCGATCTGGGCTTTTGCGAAGCCTATCTGGATGGCCAATGGTCCAGTCCCGACCTTCAGGCGTTTCTCGACCTGATGCAGGGTGGCAATGAAGGCGTCTATGACGGCTTTCCGGGGCTTGGCCTTGTGCGGGCATGGGAGCGGCTGCGCTTCTGGCTGCATGGCAACAGCAAACGGCAGGCCCGGCGCAACATTGCGCATCATTATGACCTGGGGAATGATTTCTACCGGCTCTGGCTGGACCGCAGCATGACCTATTCCTCGGCCCTGTTCGACACCGGGCAGGAAAGCCTTGAGGCGGCGCAGCGGCGCAAATACGCCTCGATGGTGGATCAGATGGGCGCGCAGCCGGGGGATCATGTGCTGGAGATCGGCTGCGGCTGGGGCGGGTTCGCCGAATATGCCGCTGCCGAACGCGGCCTGCGGGTGACCGGCCTGACCATCAGCCGCGCCCAGCACGACTATGCCGTGGAGCGGATGGCCAAGGCGGGCCTTGCCGACCGGGTGCAGATCCGCCTGCAGGATTACCGCGACGAAACCGGCCGTTACGACGGCATCGCCAGCATCGAGATGTTCGAGGCGGTGGGCGAACGTTACTGGCCGGTCTATTTCGACCGGCTGCGCGCCTGCCTGAACCCCGGACGCTCGGCCACGATCCAGACCATCACCATCGCCGACAAGCGATTCGAACTTTACCGCCGGCAGGTGGATTTCATCCAGAAATACATCTTCCCCGGCGGGATGCTGCCCTCGCCCTCCGCTCTGCGGGCCGAGATCGCGCGGGCGGGGCTGACGCTGAAAGGCTCGGTCGAATTCGGGCAAAGCTATAGCCTGACGCTGCGTCGCTGGCATGAAACCTTCAACGCCCGCTGGGCCGAGGTTGCGGCACAGGGATTTGACGAGCGGTTCCGGCGGATGTGGAATTTCTACCTGACCTCTTGTGCGGGCGCCTTTGGCGGCGGAAACTGCGACGTGACGCAGATCACCGTGACCCGCCCATAAGGACGCCCGATGCCCACAGCCTCGAAACTTGCCGCCGCCGTGGCCTTTGCCCTTGTCGCGGCGCTGGCGGCGCATCTCTTCATCCCGGCGCTGCCCGAGGGCACGCAAACCCGCTGGTTCCGCGAAACCTCGGCCTTTGTCGGGCTGATGTGCGGCTGGTGGGTGATGGGCAACCGCACCGGGCGCGGCTATGGCGATGCGGCGGGGTCGGGCATCCTCACCTCGGGGATCATCCTGTTCTGGGTGTTGCTGATCTTCGCCATCGTGGTGATGGTCCGCCGGTCAACCAAGATGCTCTATGACGGGCCGATGGAGGCGGTGCTGGCCGTCTTCCAGTTGATGATGGATTACGGGCGGCTTCTGGTGGAACCGGCAACGCCGGTGGCGCTGGTAGTGGGCGGCATCCTGGGCGGCTGGATCGCCGAATGGGCCGGGCGGCGCTGGTCTTGACCGCGGTTTTCCTGTGGGGCCCGCTGGCCGACCCGGATTTGCGGGCGCTGGTGCTGGGGCAAGAGATTGCGGCAGAGGCGGTGCTGTTGCCGGACCATGCCCTGCGGGCCGATGCCGGGGCGGCGCACCTTCTGCCAGAGCCCGGGGCCGAGGCGCCCGGCCTGCTCCTGCGCGACCTTACGGAGGAGGCTCTGACGCGGCTGGAGTTCTATGCCGCCGCTCTGGGCCTTGCCCAGGCGATGGCCGAATTGCGGGCTGGCACCCCGCTGCAAGCCCGCCTGCACCTTGGCAAGGCCACGCCGCAGGGCGCCGAGGCGCGGGCCACCGCAGGCGATATCATGGCGCTTTACGGGGTGAAGCCCGCCGCCGCCGTGGCCGCGCGGCTGCCGCAGATGCAGGTGCGCGGCGCGGCCCGCGTCCGCGCGGGGCAGGCCGTCCCGGTGGGTCTGCGCCGCCCCGCCGCCCCGGGCGATGTGGCACCTCTGGCCCGGCGCGAGCCCTATGCCTTTTTCTTCGCCGTCGAGGAGCACGATCTGCGCTTTCGCCGCTTCGATGGCAGCCTCAGCCCGCAGGTCACCCGCGCCGCCTTCCTCTCGGGTGATGCGGTGACGGTGCTGCCCTATGATCCCACCCGCGACCGGGTTCTGCTGGTCGAACAGTTCCGCGCCGGCCCCTTCGCGCGCGGCGACCGCCAGCCCTGGCAGCTTGAGGCGATTGCCGGACGGATCGACCCCGGCGAAACCCCCGAAGACGCCGCCCGGCGCGAGGCGGTGGAAGAGGCGGGGCTGACCCTTGGTGCCCTCCTGCCAGTGGCGGGTTATTATCCCAGCCCCGGCATCTGCGCCGAATATCTCTATTCCTATGTCGCGCTCTGCGACCTGCCCGATGGCGCCGCCGGTGTTTTCGGGGTCGAGGGCGAGGCCGAGGATATCCGCGGCCACCTGATCGGTTTTGACGATCTGATGACGCTGGTGGCCACGGGCGAAGCGGGCAATGCGCCGCTGCTGCTGACCGCGCTTTGGCTGCAACGCGAACGCCCCCGGCTGCGCCGCGAAACCCCCTGACGGCCGTTTTCATCTTGGCAAAAATATCCCCGCCGGAGGCATCCGAAGCCGGGGCAGGGCGCGCCGTTCAGCGATGCACCCCAAAGAGCGTGCAGGCGCTGTCAAAGAACCGCGCCCGGTGGGCGGCGCGTTCCATCAGCACTTCATGCTCGGCCCCGGCATAAAGGTCGAGCTTGCCTGCGGGCCAAAGTGCCATGCGGGCATGGATCGGGCCGGTGTCCACAATCCGCTCTTGCGTGCCCAGCGCCACCAGCGCGGGCAGGGCGGGGGCGGGCATCTGCGCCAGCGCATGGCATTCATGCAGTGCCGCCTTCAGCCAGCCAAGGCTGGGACCGCCCAGCGTCAGTTCCGGGTGGGCGCGGGCCTGATCGCGCATATAGCCCCACATCTCGGCATCCGAGGTCAGGGTATTGCCGGCAAAGGGCGCCTCAAGCACATAGGTCCGCGGCCCGGTGCCGGGGGCATAGCGGTGGTCAAAGGCGAAATATTTCGACGCGGTGGACAGCGCCACCGCCAGCGGCCGCATCCAGGCGGCAATCAGGATGCCCCACATCGGCGCGGTAAAGGCAGCGGCCTGCACCGGCACCCCGCGCATCAGCCCGCGCAGCCCGATGCAGCCCCCCATCGAATGGGCCATCAGGTAATAGGGTTCCGGCAGCCCCGTGGCCCGGGCAAAGGCGAAAACCGCGTCCAGATCGCGCTGATAGGCGTCGAAATCATCGACATGGCCCGACATGCGGTCATCCTGCAAGCGGTCGGCGAGACCCTGCCCGCGCCAGTCCACCGCCAGCGTGGCATAGCCGCGCGCCGCAAGGTCGGCGGCGCTGCGGCCATATTTCTCGACATATTCGGTGCGGCCGGGCAAGAGGATCACGGTGCCGTTCGGCGCCCCTTCCGCCCAGAGCCCCACCCGAATGCGCACCCCGTCCGATGCCGAAAGCCAGACCGCGCGGCCCCCGGCGGGGCCATCGGCAATTTCGGCATGGAAGGGGGCGGCGTTTGCGCTCACGACAGGGCGGCGCCCAGTTGCATGGCAAGGCCCATGTTGCCATCGACCGTCAGCTTGCCCGACATGAAGGCCATGGTCGGGTTCATCTCGCCTTCGAGAATCGCGCGGAACACCTCGGCCTCGGCGGTCAGGGTGACATCGGTCTCCTCATCGCCCGCGCGCACGCCCGTGCTGTCGGCGACGATGGCGCCTTCGCCCGGAATAACGAATTTGGCGCTGCCCGCCGCAAAGCCGTCGGCCAGTTTGGCCTGCAGGGCGGTTACCGCCGTCGTGATCACATCGCTCATCCGTCTCTCCTCATCCGTCGCTGTCTCGTGATGGTCCCGGGCTGGCATTTCCTGCCCGATAGGTTACCTTACCGTTATGAGGGCACGGGCATCGTTACACAATCTTGTCGTTGCGGCATTTCTGCCGCTTCTTTTCCTGTGTCTGCCCGCCTTTGGCCAGACGGCCAAGCTGGACGATCTGTTCACGCGGCTCAAATCCGCCGATGCCGAGGCGGCGCTGCGGATCGAGCAGGAAATCTGGATCGAATGGTCGAAATCCGGCTCGCCTTCGATGGACCTGTTGCTGGAGCGCGGCCGGCAGGCGATGAACGAAGGCGCGACCGACCTTGCCATCGAACATTTCACCGCACTGATCGACCATGCCCCGGGTTTCGCCGAAGGCTGGAACGCGCGGGCCACGGCCTATTGGGCGGCGGGCGATCTGGGGCCGGCGGTGTCGGACATCGGCCATGCGCTTCAGCTGAACCCGCGGCATTTCGGGGCGCTCTCGGGTCTTGGCATGATCTTCGAGGAATTGCGCCGGCCGCAAAAGGCGCTTGAAGTCTACCGCATGGTTCTGACACTCAATCCCCATGCCGAGGGCGTGCCCGAAGCGGTGGAGCGGCTGGAAGCCGAGTTGTTGGGTCAGGAACTCTAAACGGATGGCACAGGCAGGCGGCCCGGCCCGGGCGCCGGTCACGGCGGTTCTGGGACCGACCAACACCGGCAAGACCCATTATGCCATCGAACGGATGCTGGCGCACCGCACCGGGGTGATCGGGCTGCCGCTGCGCCTGCTTGCGCGTGAGGTTTACGACCGCATCGTGGCCCTGCGCGGCCCTTCGGTGGTGGCGCTGGTCACCGGCGAAGAGCGGATCGTGCCGGAACGCGCCCAATGGTGGGTCTGCACGGTCGAGGCGATGCCGCTGGAAATCGGTGCCGATTTCGTCGCGGTGGACGAGATCCAGCTTTGCGCCGACCCCGAGCGGGGCCATGTCTTTACCGACCGGCTGCTGCGGGCGCGGGGCCTGCATGAAACGCTGTTTCTGGGCGCCGAATCCATGCGGCAGGTGATCGCCAATCTGGTGCCGGGGGTGACCTTCCTGAAGCGGGACCGCTTTTCGGAACTGTCTTATACCGGATCGAAGAAGATCAGCCGGATGCCGCCGCGTTCGGCCATCGTCGGGTTTTCGGTGGATAACGTCTATGCCATCGCCGAACTGATCCGCCGCACCAAGGGCGGTTGCGCGGTGGTGATGGGCGCCCTCAGCCCGCGGACGCGCAATGCGCAGGTGGCCCTCTATCAGAACGGCGATGTCGATTATCTGGTGGCGACCGATGCTATCGGCATGGGGTTGAACCTTGACATCAAGCATGTGGCCTTTTCCGCCACGGCGAAATTCGACGGGCGGCGGATGCGCGGGCTTTATCCGCAGGAACTGGCGCAGATTGCGGGCCGCGCGGGCCGTCATACCGAGAACGGCACCTTCGGCGTGACCGGCGAGGCGCGGCCCTTTGACGAAGACGTGGTGGAGGCTATCGAGAATCACCGCTTTACCCCGGTGCGCAAACTGCACTGGCGCAACCATGACCTTGATTTCGGCAGCGCCGAGCGGCTGATCCGCAGCCTTGAGGCGCCGACCAGCAACGAATGGCTGACCCGCGCCCGCGATGCCGACGACCTTCTGGCGCTCAAGGCGCTCACAGCGATGCCCGAGGTTCAGGACAAGCTGACCGGGCCGAAACGGGTGCAACTGCTCTGGGATGTCTGCCGGATTCCCGATTTTCGAGGGGCTTCGGAAACCGAGCATGTCTCGCTTCTCGCCCGGATTTTCGACTTTCTGGTCGGGCGTGGCCTTGGTGGCGGCAAAGTGCCCTCGGACTGGCTGAAAAAGGCCATCGAACGGATCGACAAACCGGGTGGCGATATTGATACCATCTCGAAACGGCTGGCCTATATCCGCACCTGGACCTATGTGGCGCAACGCAAAGGCTGGTGCGAAGACGAAAGCCATTGGCGGCAAGAGACGCGCGCTGTAGAAGACCGCCTGTCGGATGCGCTGCATCAGGCGCTGACCCAGAGATTTGTTGACCGGCGGACGAGCGTTCTCCTCCGGCGGTTGAAGCAGAAGGAGACCCTCGTGGCCGAGGTGAATGACAAGGGCGAAGTGACGGTCGAAGGCGAATTCGTCGGGCGTCTTGAGGGGTTCCGTTTCGCGCAGGACGCGTCGGGCAGCCCGGATGAGGCGCGCACGCTGCGCGCGGCGGCCTATCAGGCGCTGAAACCCGAGTTCAGCCTGCGGGCGGACCGTTTCTATAACGCGCCCGATACCGAGATGGATTTCACCGAACAGGGCGGCCTGATGTGGGGCAACTCGGCGGTGGGCAAGCTGGTGAAGGGCGCCGAGGCGCTGAAACCCGCAGTCGAAGCTTTCGTCGATGAGGAAGCCGGGCCGGAGGTGGCCGAAAAGGTCCGCCGCCGCCTGCAGCATTTCATCGACCGCAAGGTGGCCGCCCTTTATGAGCCGCTGGCGGCCATGGGCCGGGATGAGACGTTGCAGGGTCTGGCGCGCGGCTTTGCCTATCGGCTGGCCGAAGGTCTGGGCGTGGTGCCGCGCGATGCCGTGGCGGCCGAGGTCAAGGAGCTGGATCAGGACGCCCGCTCGGCGCTGCGCAAGCATGGCGTGCGGTTCGGGCAATACACCGTCTTCCTGCCGATCCTGCTGAAGCCTGCGGCCACCCGGCTGCGGCTGGTGCTGTGGTCGCTGTGGAACGGGCTGGCCGAGTTTCCCGAAAGCCCGCCGCCCGGTCTGGTGACGATCCCGAACATCCCCGATGTGCCCAAGGTGCATTACACGCTGGCGGGCTATCATCCGGCGGGCGTGCGGGCCATCCGCATCGACATGCTGGAACGTCTGGCCGATATCCTGCGCCAGAAAGACAGCCGCGCCGGGTTCGAGGCGGTGCCCGAGATGCTGTCGATCACCGGCATGACGCTGGAACAGTTCAGCGATCTGATGGGCGGTTTGGGCTACAAGGCCGAAAAGGGCGAACGGGTGAAGGTCAAGGCGGTGGCCGAGCCGGTGCCGGTGGTGATCGACCCCGAAGCGCCGGTGAACCCGATTCCCGAAGAGGAATCGGCCTTCGTGCAGCCGGAACCCGAAGCGGAAGCGGCCGCGCCCGAGATGGAGACCTACTACACCTTCACCTGGGCGCCCAAGCCGCGCTTTCAGCGGCCGGAACGCGGCCCCCGCCCGGAGCGTGCCCCGCGCCCCGAGGGCGAAGCCCCGCGTGGCGAGCGTCCGCCCCGCGGCGACCGCGCCCCGCGCGGCGACCGTGGACCCAAGCCGGAAGGCGAGGCCCGCCCGCCGCGCCCCGAGGGCGAGCGTCGCCATGGCAAGCCCGAGGGCGGCAAGCCGCGTGACGACCGCAAGGGTGGGGCCAAGTTCGACCGCAACAAGGACCGCGGTGACAGCAAACCGAAGAGCTTTGAGGCCCGCCCGCCGCGCGCCGAAAAGCCGATCGACCCCGACAACCCCTTTGCCGCGCTGCTGGCGCTGAAGGGCAAGGTCTGAGGGCGCGCTGCCGCAGCCGGTCCGGCGGCGGCAGACCCTTCGGGAGAGGGCGATGGCAGGTCCAGGCGCAAAACAGAATCCGCAATCCCAGCCGAAGCTTCGGCTGGACAAATGGCTGTTTCAGGCACGGTTCTTCAAGACCCGCGAATTGTCGGCCGAGGTGGCGGGCGGCGGCAGTCTGCGGCTGAACGGCCAGCATTGCGTGAAGGCCGCGCATGGCGTGGCGGTGGGCGATGTGCTGACCTTTCCGCAGGCCGGCCGCATCCGGGTGATCCGCGTCACGGCCCTTGGCGTGCGGCGCGGCCCGGTGGACGAGGCGCAGAAGCTTTACGACGACCTCGACCCGCCGCCTGCCCCCGCGCCGTCGGCGCTTGAATGATCCGGCCCGCTCGGCTAGGGATGCGGCCAAGCTAACGAAGGGGCTGTCCCATGACCTATGTGGTGACCGACAACTGCATCGCCTGCAAATACACCGACTGCGTGGAAGTCTGCCCGGTGGACTGCTTCTACGAGGGCGAGAATACGCTGGTGATTCACCCCGACGAATGCATTGACTGCGGTGTATGCGAACCGGAATGCCCCGCCGATGCCATCCGCCCGGATACCGAGCCGGACATGGACAAATGGGTGACCTTCAACCGCAAATATGCCCTGCTCTGGCCGGTGATCACCACCAAGCGCGACCCGCTGCCGGGCTATGAAGAGCGCGACGGCGAAACCGGCAAGCTTGAGAAATACTTCTCCGAGGCACCGGGCGAGGGCGGCTGAGGACCGATTCGGGAACGCAGCGTTCACGATTCGGCGTCAGAGATGATTTTCTAGCGAATCCAAGGGATTGGTAATGCCGCGCTGCCGCGCGCGGCAGTTGGAATCGTGACGATTCTGTGTTATACACTTGTCCACATACAAACAAGGACGCCTGACCGCACCCCCGGACTGCTCGCCAGAGGTGCCTTTCCGCAACAGAACCGATCCGCAAGGCAGGGGAAACCCTGTCAGGGCGGCTTTGTCGCGGTCTCAGGGGTCAACCAAGGAAGCGACCGAATGACCAAAGGCAAGAAACCCGAATTCCGCCCCAACGAATTCGTGGTCTATCCCGCCCATGGCGTGGGCAAGATCATGTCCATCGAAGAGCAAGAGATTGCCGGCTTCAAGCTGGAACTCTTCGTCATCACCTTCGAGAAGGACAAGATGACCCTGCGCGTGCCGACGCACAAGGCGCTGGATATCGGGATGCGTCAGCTTTCCGCCCCCGATGTCGTGGCCAAGGCGCTGGACACGCTCAAGGGCAAGGCCAAGGTCAAGCGGGCCATGTGGTCGCGCCGGGCACAGGAATATGAACAGAAGATCAACTCGGGCGATCTGATGGCGATTGCCGAAGTGGTCCGCGACCTGCACCGCAATGATGATCAGCGCGAGCAGAGCTATTCCGAGCGTCAGCTTTACGAAGCCGCACTTGAGCGTCTGACCCGCGAAGTCGCCGCCGTTTCCGGCGTCGATGAGGCCGGGGCGCAGCGCAAGGTGGATGACGTCCTGACTTCGCGCGCTGCCTAAGATTTCGGAATTATCGTGAAACGGCGGCCCTTTGGCCGCCGTTTTTCATTCAGGCAAAGGCCAGCCCGGCGACCAGCGCCATCTGTTGCACCGCGCCCAGAACATCGCCAGTCTGGCCGCCGATCTTGGCCTTGGCCAGCGCCGCCACGGCCCCGGTTGCCACCGCCATGGCCAGTGCCATCGGCAACACCGGCGCCCCGCAGATCAGCCCCGCAAGCAGCGCCACCCCCACCGCCTGCGCCGCCACCATGGCCGAAGGCGCGCCGTGGCTGGCCGACAACCCGCTGCCGCGCGCATTGGGCAGGGCCGCCATCAGCACCGCCATCGGCGCCCGGCTCATCGCCGCCGCCGCGATGATCACGCCCCATTGCCCGGTCCCGATCAGCGTCGTCAGTGCCGCCCAGCGGGCCAGCAGCACGATGCCCAAAGCCAGAACGCCATAGCTGCCCACACGGCTGTCCTTCATGATCTCAAGCCGCCGCGCCTTGTCGCGCCCACCCCAGAAGCCGTCGGCGCAATCGGCAAGCCCGTCTTCATGCAGGCCGCCCGTCGCCGCCGCCTCGATGGCCAGCACCAGCGCCGCCACCACCCCCGGCACAAGGCCGAGCCAGAGGCCCAAGGCGCCGCCCCCTGCCGCCAGAAGCCCCACCAGCAGCCCCGCCAGCGGCCAGGCCCAGGCAGCGCGTGGCGCGGGGGCCTCGGTCAGGTTCACCGGAAAGCGGGTGAGCAGGCCCAGAGCCGACAGGATATCGCGGATCAGGTCGCGTGCGGGCATCGGGTGGTCCTTTCCGGGCTGGCCAAGGGCGGCGCTCTTGGATAGCCAAGGGCCCGCAGCCTTTCAACGGATCACGCCATGCCCGCTTTCACAACCCTTGCCGAATTTGCCGCCTTGTTGCGCGCTGCCCCCGGGGCAGATGCCGCGGCCCGCGCCGGGGCGCAGGCCCGCAACGGGCAATTGACCAAACCGCCGGGCGCGCTTGGCCGGCTGGAGGATCTGGCGATCTGGGTGGCGGGCTGGCAGGGGCGGGCAGAGCCGCGGGGCGACCGGCCGCAGGTTCTGATCTTTGCGGGAAATCATGGAGTTGTGGCGCAGGGCGTGTCCGCCTTCCCGGCAGAGGTCACGGTGCAGATGGTGGCCAATTTCCGCCATGGCGGTGCTGCGATCAACCAGCTTTCCCGCCTGCATGGCGCCGATATGGCGGTTCACGCGCTGGAGCTTGACCGCCCGACCGCCGATTTCACCCAAGGCCCCGCGATGAGCGAGGCCGATACCGTGGCCGCGCTGGCGGTTGGCTGGGAGGCGGTGGACCCTTCGGCGGATATGCTGGTGGTGGGGGAAATGGGCATCGGCAACACCACGGTTGCGGCGGCACTGGCGGCCAAGCTGTTTGGTGGTGCGGGCGCTGATTGGGTTGGGCGTGGCACCGGGGTGGATGATGCCGGCCTTGCGCGCAAGGCGGCGGTGGTCGATGCCGGGCTCGCGCGGCACGCGACGGTGAGCGATCCGTTGCAGGTGCTGGCGGCCCTTGGCGGGCGCGAGATTGCCGCGATGGCGGGCGCCATGGCGCGGGCGCGGGTGGAGCGGGTGCCGCTGGTGCTGGACGGGTTCATCACCTGTGCCGCGGCGGCGGTGCTGGCCGCTGTCAGCCCCGCTGCGCTGGACCATGCCGTCGCCGGGCATCTGAGCGCGGAGGGCGCCCATGGCCGCCTGCTGACGGCACTGGGCAAAGAGCCGCTGTTGTCGCTGGGGCTGCGCTTGGGCGAAGGCTCGGGGGCGGCGCTGGCGCTGGGGGTGCTGCGCGGCGCCATCGCCTGTCATTCCGGCATGGCGACCTTTGCCGAAGCCGGGGTTTCGGGCGGCTGACCCGGGCCTTCGGGCTCGGGCGTCGCTTCGGCGGCCATCACCTTGGTCTCGTAAAGCGTGTCCACCAGCGCGGTTTCCAGATCGCGTTCAAGCTGCTGGGCGCGGGCGACATAGGCCGCGTTCTGATGCACCGGCTGGCCGGGCACCCAAAGCTCGGCCAGCTCGCGCATGGCGCCGCGGTCCACCCGCCAGAAGGCTTGCGACATCTTCGACGCTTCGTATTCCGAGAATCCCATGTTTTCCAGCACATAGCGCCCGGCCCGCACGGATGAGTCGAAGGTTTCGCGCACGGTGTCATTGGCGCCTGCCTGAAACAGTTCATAAACATGCACCCGGTCGCGGGCGCGGGCGACGATATGGATGTCGGGACGGACCGAGCGGGCATAGCGCACGATGCGCACCGCCACCTCTGGCCTGTCCACCGCGACGACCAGCACCTGCGCCTCCGACAGCCCCGCCGCCTGCAAGAGTTCGGGGCGCGACGGGTCACCGAAGAACCCTTTCACGCCAAAGCGGCGCAGGTTTTCGATGGTGGCCATGTCGCTGTCCAGAACCACGGTCGGCACACCCGAATGGCGCACCATGCGGTTGACGACCTGACCGAAGCGGCCAATCCCCGCGATGATCACCGCACCCTTTTCGTCAATCGTATCGGGCGCCCGCACCGGCGCGCGGGATTTCAGCCGCTTTTCCACCTGATCATAGACGATGAACAGCAGGGGCGAGAGCAGCATCGACAGGCTGATCACCAGAAGCGCCATCTGCCCGGCGGCAAGCGGCAGCACATCGGCGTTGCGCGCGAAGGAGACGATGAGAAAGCCGAACTCGCCGCCCTGCGCCAGCGCCAGCCCAAAGAGCCAACGGTCATGGCCGCGCAGCCGGAACGGCACCGAGATGGCCAGCAGCACCGCCAGCTTCAGCGCCATCAGGCCAAGGGTCAGGCCGATCACCGTCAGCGGCTCGCGCAGGAAGACCGCAAAGTTGATGCCGACGCCGACCGTCATGAAGAACAGGCCCAGAAGCAGGCCCTTGAACGGCTTCAGATCCGCCTCAAGCTGATGGCGGAACTCCGAGTTGGCCAGAACCACTCCGGCAAGGAAGGTGCCAAGCGCGGGCGACAACCCGACCAGTGTCATCAGAAAGGCCGTGCCCAGCACCATGAGGAGAGAGATGAAGGTGGACATCTCGGGCAGCTTGGCGGCATGGACAAAGCGGAAGATCGGGCGCGACAGGTAATGCCCGGCCAGCACGATTCCCGCCACGATGGCCAGCGTCAGCAGCGTGGTGGCCCAGCCCGGCAGTTGCTGCACCAGCGTCACGATGGGCACCGCCTGTTCGGCATGGTCCACCACCGCCTCGGGGTTCGACACGCCGAAGACGGCTGGATTGACCGTGGCGGTCAGGTCGGGCAGCGCCAGCAGCGGGATCACCGCCAGCATCGGGATCACCGCGATATCCTGCGTCAGCAGCACCGAAAACCCGGCCCGCCCCCCCGGGCTGCGCATCAGGTTCTTTTCCGACAGGGTTTGCAGCACAATGGCGGTGGACGACATCGAGCCGAGCAGTCCCAGCGTCAGCGCCACATTCAGGTTTTGCCCCAGCGCCACCAGCGCCGCGGTCAGCACCAGTGTCGTGACCGCGACCTGCGCCCCGCCCAAGCCAAGCAGCTTGTGCCGCATTTCCCATAAGGCGCGTGGCTCCAGCTCCAGCCCGATCAGGAACAGCATCAGCACCACGCCAAATTCGGCAAAATGGTGCAGGTCGCCGGTTTCCGCCCCGGTCAGGCCCAGAACCGGCCCCATCAGGATGCCCGCTCCTAAGTAGCCCAGCACCGAGCCAAGCCCGGCGCGCACCGAGAGCGGCACCACCAGAACGGCGGCACCCAGATAGATCGAGGCGAGCAGCAGGAAGCTTTCCATCGGAACTCAGGTTGGCAGGGGGGCGTCGGCCTTGAGCTGGTCCATGACGATCTGGCTCTGAACCCGCGCAACCGCCGGATGCGGCAGAAGGCGTTGATGAATCAGGCGGTTCAGGGCGGGCAGATCGGCACACCAGACGCGCAACAGATAGTCCGCCTCGCCGGTCAATGTCCATGCCGAGATCACCTCGGGCAGGGTGGAAATCAGGCTGCCGAAACTTTTGGCGGTATCGGGCGAATGTGCCGTCATCTGCACCTGCACAAAGGCCTGCACCGTCAGGCCCAGCCGGGCCGGGTCCAGCCTTGCGGCATAGCCGGTGATCAGGCCCGCCGCCTCAAGCCTTGCGCGGCGGCGGGCGGCCTGACTGGCGGACAGGCCCAGACGCTCGCCCAGTTCCTGCGCGGTCAGCATGGCATTGCGTTGCAGGGCGGCCAGAAGCTGCGAATCGGTTTCATCAATCATGCGGGTTTCTCGCGCTTGGGTCGTGATTTTCGATATTATCGCGCGTTCCACAGTCAAATGATACGGTCCCATGCGCACCCCGCGCAAAACCCATGCGCTAGACTTAGGTTATCCAGACTGGGAGGTCATCATGGGTCCGTTTCCGCATTCCGCCCCGCGCGCCGTGATTGGTCCGCAAAATCCCGCCGGCACCGATGGGTTCGAGTTTGTCGAATTCGCCCATCCCGAGCCGCAGGCGCTGCGCGATCTTTTTGCCCGCATGGGCTTTACCCTGACCGCGCGGCACCCGGAGCGGGCGGTGGAGCTGTGGCAGCAAGGCGATATCACCTATATTCTGAACGACGAACCCGGCAGCCATGGCCGCCGTTTTGTCGAGGAACACGGGCCCTGCGCCCCCTCGATGGGCTGGCGGGTGGTGGATGCCGCCCATGCCTTTGCCCATGCCGTCGCCAATGGCGCCACGCCCTATGAGGGGCCGGGCAAGCTTCTGGACTGGCCGGCGATTGTCGGCATCGGCGGCAGCCTGATCTATTTCACCGATGACTATGGCCCCGGGATCAATCCCTATGACGGGTTCGATTTCGTCACGGCGGCAAAACCGGCCGGTGTGGGGTTCCACTATCTCGACCACCTGACCCACAATGTTCACAAGGGCAATATGGACCTGTGGTTCGGCTTTTATCAGCGGCTGTTCGGCTTTCGCCAGATCCGGTTCTTCGACATCGAGGGCAAGTATACCGGGCTTTATTCCCGCGCGCTGACCAGCCCCTGCGGCCGTATCCGCATTCCGATCAACGAGGATCGCGGCGAGACGGGGCAGATCGTGGAATACCTGCGCCGCTACAACGGCGAGGGCATCCAGCATATCGCCGTGGGCACGGATGATCTTTACACCGCGACCGATGAGATTGCCGCGCGAGGGCTGAAATTCATGCCCAAGCCGCCGATGGCCTATTACGAGTTGTCGAAAACCCGGGTCATCGGCCATGAGGAGCCGCTGGAGCGCATGGCGCAACACGGCATCCTGATCGACGGCGAAGGCGTGGTGGACGGCGGTGAGACGCGGATTTTGTTGCAGATTTTCTCGAAAACCGTGATCGGGCCGATCTTCTTCGAATTCATCCAGCGCAAGGGCGATGATGGCTTTGGCGAGGGCAATTTCCGCGCCCTGTTTGAAAGCATCGAGGCGGATCAGATTGAGCGGGGCGTGTTGCAGGGGGCGTAGAACCGTTTCATATGATATGACAACGTATTGATTGCACTTGCAAAAGTCGCATTTTCGGAAACGGTCTTTCCCGGAACTGCGGCAATTGCTGTCCGATTTCCGCCACATTTCGGCCCCAATCTGGCAAGGCTTTTTGAAAGGTTCTGCCATGGGTCCGTTCCCGCATTCTGCGCCGCTTGCCACCATCAGCCCCGAAAATCCGGCGGGCACCGACGGGATGGAGTTCATCGAATTCGCTCATCCCGAGCCGGACAAGCTGCGCGAGGTGTTTCACCGCATGGGCTTTGCCCTTGTGGCGCGGCACCGCAGCCGGGCGATCGAGCTGTGGCAGCAGGGCGACGTGACCTATATTCTGAACGACGATCCCGAAAGCCATGCCCGCCGCTTCGTGCAGGATCATGGGCCCTGCGCGCCGTCGATGGGCTGGCGGGTGGTCGATGCGGCGGCGGCGCTGGCCCATGCGGTGGTGCAGGGGGCGGTGGAATACACCGGCCCGGGCAAGGCGCTGGACCTGCCTGCGGTGGTGGGGATCGGCGGCAGCCTGATCTATTTCACCGATGCCTATGCGGCGCGGGGCACCGGCCATCCCTATGGTGATTTCGACTGGCTGGACGTGGCGAAACCGGCGGGGGTGGGGTTCCACTATCTCGACCATCTGACCCATAACGTCCACAAGGGCAACACCGGGAAATGGGCGGCTTTCTATGAAAAGCTGTTCAACTTCAAACAGATCACCTTCTTTGACATTGACGGAAAATACACCGGCTTCCGCAGCCAGGCGATGCAGTCGCCCTGTGGCCGCATCCGCATTCCGATCAACGAGGACAAGGGCGAGACAGGCCAGATCATCGAATACCTGCGCCGCTACAACGGCGAGGGCATTCAGCATATCGCGGTCGGCACCGAAGGCATCTATGACGCCGCTGACGAAATCCACGCCCGCGGCCTGCGCTTTATGCCCAAGCCGAACTGGGCCTATTACGAGATGAGCCGCGAGCGGGTCGCAGGCCATGACGAGCCGCTGGAGCGGATGGCCAAACATGGCATCCTGATCGACGGCGAAGGCGTGGTGGGCGGCGGTGAGACCAAGGTGCTGTTGCAGATCTTCTCGAAAACCGTGATCGGGCCGATCTTCTTTGAATTCATCCAGCGCAAGGGCGATCAGGGCTTTGGCGAGGGCAATTTCAAGGCACTGTTCGAGTCGATCGAGCGCGACCAGATCGAGCGCGGGGTGCTGGCGGCGGAGTGACCGCCTCAGCCCTTGGGCAGTTTCAGCACCACAAGGCGTGAGCCTTTCTGATAGCGCAGCTCGTTGTCGGTGATGGCGGCCACCTTGCCGCCGTCGATCCGGTCGCCGACCCGGACCTTTTTGTAAGAGCCGTTGGAACTGCGCACCAGCGCATAGCGTTTCGACTGCGTGCCATAGACGCCGATCAGGTTGGTCTTGCCCAGATCAATGGCATTGCTGAACGTGGCCTGTTTCGCCACCGAAGCCTTGGTCGGGATCGAGGGGGCAGCCGAAGCGATTTCCGGCTCGTCATCCGCTTCATGCGCGGGTTCCGTGGCCTTGGACGAGGATTTCGCGGCGGTCTTCACCGGCTCGGGTTCCGGTTCGGGCTTGGCGGCGGGCCGGGTCGCCTCGGCCACCGCCGCCTCGACCGAGCGCGACAGATCGGCGGGGCGCGAAACGGGTTTGCGCGAAATGGCGACGGCCAGCGGGCTGATCCCGGCACTGGCCTCTTGCGCCGCAATCTCGGACTGCGCCGCGAGTGAGGCGCTGGCCGAAGCCTGCCGCGCCGCCTGCCCGGCGGCCAGCACGGATTCGGGCCGCAGCCGGGGGCGCAGACTGGCAAAGCGGCTGTCGGCTGCGGGGGCAAGCGAGGTGCCGTCGTCAGGATTGGCGGCAGGCGGGGTCAGCCCCACAGGGCGGGCGCGCGGACGAAAGCCGGCAAGGGCGGGATCAGCGGCGGGTGTCGCCTCGGGCGTTTCTGCGGCTGTTTCGGTCGTGGCAGGGGCCGCGGCTGTCGTCAGCGCCTCGGGCCGGGCGGGCGGCACGCGGGGCGGCTTGCCCGCGATCAGGGTGACGCCTTCGGGGGTAACGATGCCTTCGGGTGTCGGCTTGATCAGACCCTGATCGTCGAACTGATAGACGGTGCCAAAGGGCGGGGGGGCAGCCTGCGCCGTGGGCAGGCTGTCGCCGCGCCCTTCGGGCGAAGGCAGGGTCAGAGGATCGGCGGGCGCCGGGGGGGCGTCCATCGTGGCAAGAAAGATTTCGTCCTGCGTGCCCGAGGCGGGCGGCGGCGCAGCCTCCATCTCGCTGGTCTGTGGTGCCGGGGTGGCGGGGGCATCGGCGGCAGGCAGGTCGGCTGCGGCGACCTCTTCTGCCGGGGCGGGTTCAGCGGTGGTTTCGGCGAAATCGGCCGGATCCTGCATGTCGGCCAGCATTTCATCCGCAGGATCGGGGATGTCGCCGGCCTGATCCGCCGCAAGATCGGTCGGCGCCGCAACGGAGGTATCGGTCGCGGCGCTTTGCACCGCGTCCGGGGTTTCCCCCTGCATCGAGGACAGGGTGATCGAGGACCAGGCCGCCACCACGGCAAGGAACAAGAGCAGCAAGCCGACAAGGATCAGCCCCAGATGACGCGGCTTGCCGCGCACCGGGTCGGGGCGTCCGCCAAGGCCGCCGAAGGCCGAGGGGCGCGCCGGGCTTGCCGCTGCGGCGGGTCTGGCGGTGGTGGGCGCAGCCTCGGTTCCCACGGCAACGGCTGCCGCGGCGGGAAGGGTCGGCTTTTTCTTGCCCTTGCCGGCAAGGCCCGGGGCGGTCACCAGCGCGCCCAGCCCCTTGCCCGCCTTGCCATCGCGCGGGGCGGGGGCCACGGCGGGGCGGGGCGGCTTAGGGGCGGCGCCAAGGGCGGGGCGGTCGCCACGCGGTGGTGCGCTTGGCAGCGGACGCGCCGCTGCGGGGCGTTCCACCGCCGGGGCCTTGGCTGCCGATGGCTTGCCTGCCGTCCCCGCCGTCTCGGCGGCGCGGCGGCTGGCAAAGGCCATGGCCGGGGTCCAGGCCGGCATCGGCGGCGTGTCATCCTCGATCCCGGGGGCGGTCACGCTGGAGGCGGGACGCGGCGGTTCGGCCTCGTCATCGACATCCAGCGCCATCGGCGCCTCTTCGGCAGGCTCTGCCGGGGCGGGGTCAAAGGCGGGTTCGGGGGCGGGTTCGGGCGCCGCAACCTCTGCCGGGGCCGTGAACATCGCCATCGGGTTCAGGTCGGGATCGGCGGCCAGAAGCTCTTCCGGTTCCGGCTCTGGTCGGGGCGCGGTGGTCTGACGGGTGAAGAACCCTTGCGGCGCAAGATCTTCGTCCGGCAGATCGGCGGGTTCCGCGGGCAGGACGGGCGCGGGCGGTTCTGCTGGCAGAACCGCTTCGACCGGCTCGGGGGCGGGCGGCGCCATCACCGGCGGATTGATCGACAGCGCCGGGCCAGGGGCAGGTGCCATGGCTGGCGGTTCGGGCACAAAGGCAGGCTCGGGCGCGACGGGTTCGGGCAGCGGCTCCGGTTCGGTCACAGCTTCGACAGGGACTTCGGCCACCGGCTCTGCCATCGGCTCCGGCACGGGCTCAGGTTCCGGTGCGGGTTCCGGTTCGGGTGTGGGCAGAACCCGGGCGGTGACGGCGATCGGCTCTGCATCCCGCTCAACGCTGTCGCCCTGCGGCAAAAGGGTCGCGGCAAGGCTGCTGGGGCCGAACCACGGCTCTCCGGCAAAGGCGCCCGGCGCGGGTGCTGCCACAAAACCGATGGGGTTGAAGCGATGCTCGGCGGCGAACCCCTCGGCCTCGGCCAGGGTTTCGCGGGCGATCACGGCAACCTGCACCTCATCGCCGCGGCCGGACCAGTCGAACACCAGTTCGTCCACCTCATAAGGCGTGCGCCCAGCCAGGGCGGCCCGAATCTGCGCCGCCTTTTCCGCCGGATCGGCGGCGGGGGCCGAGACCGTGGTATAAAGGATCTGGTCGTTCGGGATCACCAGTTTGGTGGCGATGCCGCGGGGCGACAGGCCCAGCGCCGTCGCACGCAGATAGGCAAGCGCCGCAGGCAGGTCGGGTTCGTCGATGGGAACGCTGCCCACCTGATGCCAGCCGTTGCCGGTGCGATGCAGGAGAGCGATGGCGTTGTCCCGGAAGTCGAGGGCAAAAGCTGGTTTCATTCCACGGGTCTAGCATATTGTCCGGGGACGCGGGAACGCGCCCCGGTGGGGTTTCTGCTAACTACAGCAGCTTTTCGCCGAAGGAAAGAAAAACGCCCCCCGCCGCCAAGGATCGGCCAAGGATGGGCTTGCGCCGTGCGTTTCATGATCACAGCTTGAACGCGACGACCTTGAAGGAGGCAAAGATGCGGAAACTGAAAACACTGATGCTGACGACGGTGCTGGCCTTGCCGCTGGCGGGAACGGCCATGGCGCAACAGGCGCCGGTGCCGCAGATCACCGTGACGGGTGAGGCATCGGTGCAGGCGGTGCCGGATATGGCGACGGTCTCGCTCGGGGTCACCACGGTTGCAGCCACCGCAGCCGAGGCGATGGCGGCCAATACCGCCGCACTGGCGCAGGTGATCGAGCGGCTGAAAGCGGCGGGGATCGAGCCGCGCGATCTGCAGACGGCAAGCCTGTCGCTGAACCCCAACTGGACCGGCTATGACAGCAGCAGCAACCAGCCGCAGACCATCACCGGCTATACCGCCTCGAACCAGTTGAGCGTGCGGGTGCGCGAAGTGGGCAAGCTGGGCGCGGTTCTGGATGCTGCGATCACCGATGGGGCCAATACGCTGAATGGCATCAGCTTTGAGCTGGCCTCGCCGCGCCCGGTGCTGGATCAGGCGCGCAAGGCGGCCACCGAAGACGCCCGCGCCCGGGCCGAACTGCTCGCCGCGGCGGCGGGGGTGAAGCTGGGCCGCGTGCTGTCGATCAGCGAAGGCGGCGGCTATGGCGGCCCGATGCCGATGTTCAAGGCCGACGCTGCCGCGGCCCCGGTGCCGGTTGAGGCCGGCGAGATCGGGTTGAGCGCGGCGGTGACGGTGACGTTCGAGATCGTGCAGTAAGCCTGCCGGGCGTTGCGTAGGATGGGCAATATTGCCCATCCTACCGTATCCCTTACCCCACGGCCTTGGTCAGCGCCTGATTCAGATCGGCGATGATGTCGGCGGGGTCTTCGATGCCGATGGAGACGCGGACCACATTGGGCGCGGCGCCGGCGCGGATTTGCGCCTCTTCCTCCAACTGGCGATGGGTGGTCGAGGCGGGGTGGATGATCAGGCTGCGGGTGTCGCCGAGGTTGGCGACATGGGAGAACAGCTTGAGGCTGTCCACCAGTTTCACGCAAGCCTCATACCCGCCCTTGACCGCGAAGGTGAAAAGCGCCCCGGCCCCCTTGGGCACGATCATTTCCGCGCGCTTGCGATAGGGCGAGGAGTGCAGCCCGGCATAGGTCACAAACTCGACGCGGGGGTCTTGCTCCAGCCATTCGGCGACAATGGCGGCATTCTCGACGTGGCGCTGCATCCGCAGGCCCAGCGTCTCGATCCCCATCAGGGTGTAATGGGCGCCTTGCGGGTTCATCGTCATGCCCAGATCGCGCAGGCCGACGGCGATGGAGTGGAAGGTGAAGGCCATCGCCCCAAGGGCCGGGTGGAAGGCCAGCCCGTGATAGGCGGGTTCCGGTTCCGACAGCGAAGGGAACTTGCCCGAGGCGGACCAGTCGAACTTGCCCGAATCCACCACCACGCCGCCCGTCACCGTTCCGTTGCCGGTCAGATATTTGGTGGCGGAATGGACGACCAGCGTCGCGCCATGCTCGATGGGTTTGCACAGATAGGGGGTGGCGGTGGTGTTGTCCACGATCAGCGGGACGCCCGCCCGATCGGCGATGCGGGCCAGCGCATCAAGGTCGCTGACATAGCCGCCGGGGTTGGCGATGGTTTCGCAGAAGATCGCCCGGGTGTTCTCGTCGATGGCATGTTCGACGGCCAGAAGATCGTCGGTATCGACAAACTTGGCCGACCAGCCAAAGCGTTTGATCGTCTGGGAAAACTGGGTGATCGTGCCGCCGTACAGCCGCGACGAGGCGACGATGTTCTTGCCCGGACCCATCAGCGGGAAGAGCGCCATGATCTGCGCCGCATGGCCGGAAGAGCAGCAGATCGCCCCCGCGCCACCCTCAAGCGCGCAGACCCGGTTGGCCAGCGCCGAAACCGTCGGGTTGGTCAGCCGCGAGTAGATATAGCCGACCTCTTGCAGGTTGAAGAGCTTGGCGGCGTGATCGGCGTCGCGGAACACATAGGCCGTGGTCTGATAGATCGGCACCTGGCGCGCGCCGGTGGCCGGATCGGGGGCCGTGCCCGCGTGAATGGCGAGCGTGTCGAAGCCCAAAGGTCTGTCGGTCATGGATGCCTCCCAGCAGTTATGGTGCGCAGGCTAGGCGCCGGGCGCGAGCTTGTGAAGGGGGAGGCGCGGCTTTCGGCCGAAGACTGCCCTGCGGCAATTGAGGCGGACCAAGGGGGGCGAGCCAAATTCGTTGCAACGAATTTGCAAATTTCTTGGAAGAAATTTGGGGCCTTACTTCCAGCGGCGGTGAATCCAGAGCCATTGTTCGGGGTAGCGGCGCACCAGCGCCTCAAGGCTGTCGTTCAGGGCCTGGGTCATGGCTTCGGGCGGGCCGGGGGGGATCGGCGGTTCCACCACGATCTGGAACGAAAGCCCGTCCGGCTGACGGATGCCATAGGTCGGGATCACCAGGGCGTCATATTTCAGGGCCAGTTCCGCGGCCGACAGGGCCGTCAGCGCGCGGTGGCCGAAAAAGGTCAGTTCGGCGCCGTGGCGCATGTGCTGGTCGATCAGCAGGCCCAGCATCCCGCCGCCGCGCAGATGGCGCACCATTTCGGCAAGGCCACGCTTGCCCCGGGGGAAAAGCGGCGTGCCGATGGCCGAGATCGCCGCAACATAATGGCGGTTGAAGGCGCGGTTCTTCATCGGGTTATAGAGCGCGCCCACACGGAAACCGCGGGCGATAAGGGCCGCCCGGCTGGCGTCGTAATTGCCGAAATGGCCGGTGACCAGCACCACCGGGCGGCCTTCGCGGTGGGCAGCCTCCAGTATGCCCACCCCGGCGCCGGTCAGCGGCAGGCCGGCGGCGCGGGCGGTGAAGGCCGGGCCGGAGTAAATCTCGATCAGGGTGCGGCCCACATTGTCGGGCACGGCGCGGGTGATGCGGGCGACCTCGGCCTTGGGCAGGTCCGGCAGGATCAGCGCCAGATTGGCGCGGATGCGGCGGCGGTAACCGGCCACCGGCGCTACCAGATGCGCCATGACCCAGCCGCAGAGCGGCACCCGCCAGCGATAGGGCAAGAGCAAAAGCCCCCGGATCAGGCCAAGGATCACGGCATTCTCAAGCCGGTCGCGCAGCGAAAGGGGGGCTGTGTCGTCCATGGTTTCGGCTGAACTCCCGGCTCAACGCTCGGCGCGGCGGGTGGCCACGGTTTCGCGGTGCCAAACGTAAAGACCCGCCGTCACGATCACAAGCGCGCCGATCACCGTCCAGAAATCCGGCCATTCGCCATAAAGCACGATGCCCCAGAAGGTGGCGCAGAGGATGCCGGCATAGGCGAAGGGCGCCACAACCGAGGCTTCGGCCAGCGAGAAGGACCGGATGATGCAAAGCTGCGCGCCCGACCCCAGAAGGCCGATCACGGCAAAACGGATCAGGTCCAGCCCGGTGATCGGCTGCCAGACAAAGGGCAACGCCAGCCCCGCCGCCACCGTGCCGAACAGGGCGGCGTGCAGAAGCGAGGTCCATGGCGGTTCGCGGCTGCCGATATGGCGGGTCAGAAGGGCGTTGCCGGTATAGCAGACCGCGCAGGCCAGCGGCAGCAGGGCGGCCGGACTGAACACGCCCGCGCCGGGACGGATCACGATCAGCGCCCCGATCAGCGCCGCGATCACCCCCAGAAGCCGCCGCGGCCCCAGACGCTCGCCCAGAAACAGCGCGGCGCCAAGCGTGATCAGCACCGGGTTGATATCGGTCAGGGCGGTCGCCTCGGCCAGCCCGATATAGCCCAGCGAGACGAAGAAGAACGAGGTCGCCCCGAACTGGCAGGCCGAGCGGACAAGATGGGCCCAGGGGTGCTGCGTGCGCAGCGCGGGCATCACCCGGCGCGGCCCCAAGAGCAGCGCCACCACCAGCGCCTGCCCGGCAAAGCGGGCCCAGATCACCTGCGGCGCCGGATAGCGCGCGATCAGCCCCTTGGCCAGAGCATCCATCGCGGTGAAAAGGACGATGGCGGCGAGCATCAGAAGGATGCCCCGGCGGGTGTTGGCCGCCGATAGCGGTGCAGAAGCAAGGGTCATGTCGGGCCTTGAAGCGGGCGCTGAATTGCACCGATGGCAAAATGCGGCGGGGCGCGGCGCCCTTCATGGCGCCGCGCCCCGCCGGGTGCAAGCGGTTACTCGGCGGCGCGCAGGTCGCCCGGACCGGCGAGCGGACCATTGCCCGGGGCCAGCCGCGCCCGCAGGTCGGACTGGTCGGCGGCCAGAAGCGCGATCCGTTCCGCCAGAACCGAGGCTGCGGGTTCGTCGGGTTCTTCCTCTTTCTGGCCGACCACGCGGCTGAAGATCAGCCCCAGAAGCCGCGAGAAATCGTCCATGATCAGGTAGAAGGACGGCACGATCACCAGCGACAGAACGGTGGACACGATGATGCCGCCGATCACGGCCGTGGCCATCGGTGCGCGGAAGGCGCCGCCTTCGCCCACCCCCAGCGCCGAGGGCAGCATCCCCGCCGACATGGCGATCGAGGTCATCACGATGGGCTGGGCGCGCTTGTGGCCGGCCTCGATCACCGATTTCACCCGGTCCATGCCGCGCGCCCGCATCTCGATGGCAAAGTCGATCAGCAGGATGGCGTTCTTGGTCACAATGCCCATCAGCATCAGAATACCGATCAGCACCGGCATCGACAGCGCCGAATTGGTCAAGAGCAGCGCCGCCGCCACCCCGCCGATGGCCAGCGGCAGCGAGAACAGGATGGTGAAAGGCTGGATCACCGAACCGAAGAGCAGGATCAGCACCGTCAGCACCAGAAGCAGGCCCAGAAGCATCGCCTGACCGAAGCTGGCGAAAAGTTCGGCCTGAATTTCGGCATCGCCCGATTCCTGCAACCGGGCAGAGGCGGGCAGTTTCACTGTCTCGGCCACTTTCTTGAAGTTTTCAGAAGCGGTGCCAAGGGCGACGCCCACCGGCAGGTTGGCGCCGATGGTGGCGCGGCGTTCCTTGTTCAGCCGCTTCACCGTCGAGGGGCCTTCGCCGATGCGCACATCGGCCACCGTCGAAAGCGGCACCTGCGCGCCGGTGGCGGTGGTCAGTTTCAGGTTGGAGATGCGCGACAGGTTTTCGCGGCTGGCATCATCCAGCCGGACCCGCATCGGGATCAGCCGGCTGTCGATCGAGATTTTGGCCAGTTGGGCATCGACATCGCCGATGGTGGCGACGCGGACCACCGAAGCGATCTGTTCGGTGGTGATGCCCAGCCGGGCCGCTTCGTCCATACGCGGCACGATCTGGATTTCGGGGCGGGGCAGGGCGCCTTCCGAGGCGACATCGGCCAGGGTGGGTTCCTTGCGCAGCGCCTCTTCCATCGCGGCCACGGCGCCATTCAGGTCGGCCTCGTTTGCGGCTAGGATCGAATAGGAGATGTCCCGCTCGCCCCGGTCGTTGAGCTTAAAGGCGCGGATGTCGGGGATCACCGCGAGGCGGCGGAAAATCTCGGCCTCGATCAGGTTCTGCGGCACCGTGCGGCCCTTGTTCTCGACCACGGGAACCAGCGCGCCGATCAGGGGAATGCGGCGGCCCAGCTCGGACAGTTTCAGCGTCAGCCGCGGGTCCAGCTTGACCAGCGAAACGGTGATGGCGGCACGGCGGGTGTCAAGGTCGCCGGTGGGCGAGGTGCCGCCAAGGACGAAGATGTTCTCGATCCCTTCGATGTCGCGGATCACCTTGACCATTTCCTGCGTGGTGCGGTCGGTTTCCTCGAGTGTCGAGCCGGGGGGTAGTTCGACCGAGACGGAAATGCGGCTGACATCCTCGGGCGGCATGAAGCTGCCGGGAACCTGCAGCATGGCGCCGACCGAGATGATCACCACCACCACCGCGACGACGAGGGTGACATAGTAGCGGCCCAGCCGGATCGGCAGCCGCCGCCCGGCGAGCGGGATCGAGCCGAAGCGCCAGGTGCCGGTGGTGGCCTTCACGAAAGCCATATAGCCGCGCATGAAGCGCCCGTCGCGGTGGCCATGTTCGGTGCCGGCGTCCTTGGCGCTCATCAGATAGGCGGCCATCATGGGCGTGATGAGACGCGCGACCAGCAGCGAGAACATCACGGCGATGGCCACGGTCAGGCCGAATTGCCGGAAATACTGGCCCGGAATGCCGGGCATGAACGACACCGGGACGAAGACCGCGATGATGGTGAAGGTGGTGGCGATCACCGCAAGGCCGATCTCGTCCGCGGCGTCGATGGCGGCGCGGTAGGGGGTTTTGCCCATGCGGATGTGGCGGGTGATGTTCTCGATCTCCACGATGGCATCATCCACCAGAATGCCGGTGGCCAGCGTCATCGCAAGGAAGGACACGAGGTTGAGCGAGAAGCCGATCATGTCCATCACCCAGAAGGTGGGGATGGCCGAGAGCGGCAGCGCCACGGCGGAAATCAGCGTGGCTCGCCAGTTGCGCAGGAAGGCCAGCACCACCAGAACCGCCAGCAGCGCGCCTTCCAGCAGGGTGTGGATGGCGGCCTCGTAGTTGCCATAGGTGTAGAACACGGTTTCATCGACCAGATTGATCGACACCCCGGGGTTCTTGGCGCGCAGGTCGTCCAGCACCTTGTTGACCGTTTCGGCCACCGACACCTCAGAGGCGCCCTTGGCGCGGAAGACGGCAAAAGTCACCACCTGTTCGCCGTTCAGCCGCGAGAAAGAGCGCAACTCCTCGTAGCTGTCCACCACCTGACCGAGTTCGGACAGTTTGACAAAGCGGCCCGAGGGCAAAGCGATGGTGGTGGCGGCCAGTTTCGCCACCGTTTCGGCATCGCCGAGGGTGCGGATGGCCTGTTCGCCCTCGCCCAGTTCCGACCGGCCCGCGCCCATGTTCGTGTTCGTCGCGCGCAGTTGCGCGTTAACGGTCGAGGCGGTGATGCCGTGGCTTTCCAGCTTGACCGGGTCGAGCAGGATCTGAATCTCGCGGTCGGCCCCGCCATAGCGTTCGACCTTGCCCACCCCGGCGCGGCCCTGAAGCGCGCGTTTCACGGTGTCATCGACGAACCACGACAATTCTTCAAAGGTCATGGCGGGGGCGGTCACGGCAAAGCTCATGATCGCCTGCCCCTCAACGTCGATGCGGGTCACGCTGGGGGTTTCGACATCGGCAGGCAGATCGCCCGCGATGCCGTCGATGGCGTCCTTGACGTCCTGGACCGCCTTGTCGGTGGTGACCTCCATACGGAATTCGATGGCGGTGGTCGAAACCCCGTCAGAGATGGTCGAGACGATGTTCTTGACGCCGGTGATGCCGGAAACGGCATCCTCGACCTCTTTGGTGACCTGAGTTTCCATCTCGGCGGGGGCGGCGCCCGATTGCACCACGGTCACGGCGACCAGAGGCACGTCGATGTTGGGAAACCGGGTGATCGGCAGCGAGTTGAAGCTTTGCCAGCCCAGAACGAGCAGCATCACGAAGGCCAGCAGCGGCGCGACCGGATTGCGGATGGACCATGCGGAGAAGTTCATCGCGGTTGCCTCAGTTGCTGGCGGCGGGAACGGGGTTGATGCGGTCGCCGTTGCGCACGAAGGCCCCGGCCTTGGTCACGATCTGGTCGCCTTCGGACAGGCCAGACACGATTTCCACCCAGCCGCCATCGCGGATGCCGGAGGTGATCTCGACCCGGGCCACGGTATCGCCATTGACCTTCATCACGGTGGTCATGCCATCGGTGGCGCCGACGGCGGTGACGGGCACGGCCAGCGCCTCATGCTCGGCGATGGTGATGGCGGCTTCGGCGAACATGCCGGCGCGGACAGTCTCGGACGCGTCCACCACGATGCGGACCCGGCCAAGCCGCGAGGCGGTGTCGATGGTCGGCTCGACCAGCCGCACGGTGCCGGTCAGCGGTGCGGCGGCTCCCGAGAGGGTCAGCGTCGCCTTTTGGCCGGGTGCGAGGCGCAGAAGGTCGCGCTCGGCCACATCAGCCTGCATTTCCAGCGCGCCGTCACGGATCAGGGTGAACATCGGCTGGCCTGCCGCCGAAGCGATGGCGCCGATACGGGCGTTGCGGGCGGTGATTACGCCGGCCACCGGGGCGGTGACCTCGGTGCGCGACAGTTGCAACTCAGTGTTGGCGGCCTGCGCCTCGGCCAGGGTCTGGTTGGCGCGGGCGCTTTCCAGTGCCTGACGCGCCACAGCCACGCCGGCATCGGCGGAAGTCGCAGCAGCGGCGGCCTGATCGGCGGCGGCCTGGCTGGTGGTGCCCTGCGCCTGCAACTTGGCGGTGCGGTCGGCCACGCGGCGGGCTTCGGCGGCGGTGCTTTCGCTTTCGATCAGGCCCGCCTCGGCCTGGGCCACGGCGGCCTTGGCGGCGGCAACGGTGGCGGCCAACTGGCTGCGTTGCAGCTCAAGGGTGGACACCGACAGCCGGGCCAGAACCTGACCTGCGGTGACCGTATCGCCCACATCGGCCAGAAGCGCCTCGATCTGCTGGCCTTCGATCAGGGGCGCAACCTGCACCTCTTCGATGGGCGCGATCAGGCCGGAAGCCAGGACGATATCGGTCAGATGCCGCTTGCCCACGGTTGAAACGGTGATGGCGGGCAGAACCTCGGCCACGGTGGCGGGTGCGGCTTCGGAGGCTTCGGCAAAAAGGGCGGTGGGGGCGGCGCCAAGCAAAAGGGCGGCGAGGGCGGGAAGAACGGCAATGCGCATCACGTCATGACTTTCGGTCTGGAGGCGGAAATCTCGTCAAGGGTCTGGTCGATACTACGCAGGATCAGCTCTGTCAGATGACCATGCAGGCGCGGATTGCCGGGTGCGATCATGCTGGAGGATTTGAACAGAACGATAATGAAGGCGGCATGGGCGCCGAATTGCTCATGCGAGGCTTTGGGTTCAAGGCCGGTTTCGGCGGCGAAAACCTGTGTCAGGTAGGACAGGATTTCGGCCTCCATGCGGCAGGATGCCTCGCCGATCTCGGGTTTGCGTTGGGCGGCGGCGGTGATTTCCGCCCAAAGTTTGCCGTCGTTGCAGTTCTGATGCTCGGGGATGCGGAGGTGCAACAGGCGGCGCAGCGCCTCGAGCGGGCGGGGGGCCGCGATGACGGCGGCAAAATCCCGCTCCATCTCGGCAAGGTCATGGGCGATCAGCGCTGCGACAATGGCCGCCTTGGAGGGGAAATAGCGGTAGAAGTTGCCCACGCTCATCCCGGCGGCGCGGGCGAGATCCTGCATGGATGCGCCATCGAACCCCTTTTCGGCAAAGGCGGTGCGGACAGAGGCAAGGATTTCGCTGCTGCGCTGTTCGGCAGCGGGGGGTGTGGCGGGGATATGAAGCATGGGGGATGTGGGAATGAACGTTCATTCACAGGCATGGCAAAGCCTGACCCCAAGGTCAAGCGTCATCTGTGGCGTCATCTGTGGCGGTGGGGCCATCTGATGCCGCAATGCCGCATCGGCGGGCAGAAGGCGGAATCGGGCGGCGCGGACGGGGCAAGGTTGCGTGGCCCTTGGGGGCCGTGTATCACGCGCAAATATGGACAGCGGCGGCTTTGGAGGCAACATGCGTCGGGTTGTGGTGACGGGTCTGGGGATGGTCACGCCATTGGCTTGCGGCGTCGAGGAAACCTGGAGCCGCCTTCTGGCGGGGCAGTCGGGCGCGGGGCCGATCACGCGGTTCGATGCGTCCAATGTGGTGACGCAATATGCCTGCGAAATCCCGATGGGCGATGGCAGCGACGGCACCTTCAACGCCGATGACTGGATGGAGCCGAAGGACCGCCGCAAGGTGGATGATTTCATCCTTTACGGCATGGCGGCGGCCACGCAGGCGGTGCGCGATTCCGGCTGGGAGCCGCAGGACGAAGAAAGCCGCCAGCGGACCGGCGTGATGATCGGTTCCGGCATCGGCGGGTTGACGACGATTGCGGAAACCGCGGTGCTGATCAAGGAAAAGGGGCCGAAGCGGGTTTCCCCCTTCTTCATTCCGGGCAGCCTGATCAACCTTATCTCGGGTCAGGTTTCCATCCGGTTCGGTTTCAAGGGCCCGAACCATGCGGTGGTGACGGCCTGTTCCACCGGCGCCCATGCTATTGGCGATGCGGCGCGGCTGATCATGCTGGGCGATGCCGATGTGATGGTGGCGGGTGGCGCCGAAAGCCCGATTTCCGAGATTGGCATTGCCGGGTTCAACGCCTGCAAGGCTTTGTCCACCAAGCGCGCCGACGAGCCGCAGAAGGCCAGCCGCCCCTATGACGCCGACCGCGACGGCTTCGTTATGGGCGAGGGTGCCGGTGTGGTGGTGCTGGAAGAATATGAACACGCCAAGGCGCGTGGGGCGAAGATTTACGCCGAGGTGCTGGGCTATGGCCTGTCGGGCGACGCCTATCACATCACCGCACCATCGGAAGATGGCGACGGCGGGTTCCGCAGCATGGCGGCGGCGCTGAAGCGGGCGGGGCTGGAACCGGCGGATGTGGATTACATCAACGCCCATGGCACCAGCACAATGGCCGACACGATCGAGCTGGGCGCGGTTGAACGGCTGATGGGCGATGCGGCGGCCAAGGCCACGATGTCTTCGACGAAATCGAGCATCGGGCACCTTCTGGGCGCGGCGGGCGCGGTGGAGGCGATTTTCTGCGTTCTGGCCATTCGTGACCAGATCGCGCCGCCGACGATCAACCTCGACACTCCGGCGGTGCAGCCGAAGCTGGATCTGGCGCCGAACAAGGCGGTCAAGCGCAAGATTGACGTGGCGCTGTCGAACTCGTTCGGTTTTGGCGGGACCAATGCCAGTCTTGTGCTGGGCAAGGTGCGCTGAGGATGTGGCGGGCCATCGCCTCGAATGCGCTGACGCTGTTCATCGTCGGGCTGATCGTGTTGGCGGGGATTCTGGCCTGGGGGCGGCAGCAATACAGCGGGCCGGGGCCCTTGGCCGAGGCGATCTGCTTCAAGGTGGAAAAGGGCGCCAGCCTGAGCCAGGTCAGCCGCGCGCTGGCCGAGCAGGGCGCGGTCAGCGATGCGCGGATTTTCCGTATCGGGGCGGATTATTCGGAAAAGGCCGGCAGCCTGAAATTCGGCTCTTACCTGATCGCGCCGGGCTCTTCGATGGCGCAGGTGCTGGACAGTCTGACGGTGGGCGGGCAATCGACCTGTGGTCGTGAGGTGAATTTCCGCATCGGGGTGGCGGCGGCGGATGTGGTGCTGCGCGAGCTGGACCCGGCAACGAACCGCTATGTCGAAGTGGTGAAATTCGCCCCGGCGACCGAGGCGGCGCCGACCGAATATCTGGATGCCGCACAGGCGCCCGACCTGCGCTGGCGGATCACGCTGGCCGAGGGGGTGACCTCTTGGCAGGTGGTCGATGCACTGAAACGGGCGGATTTCCTGACGGGAGAGGTCAAGGCAGTGCCCGCCGAGGGCACGCTGGCCCCTGACAGCTATGAGGTGGAAAAGGGCAGCGACCGGGCGGCGCTGCTGGCCGAAATGGCGCGGCGGCAAGAGGTGATCCTGGCCGATCTTTGGGCGGCGCGGGTGGACGGCCTGCCCTATGAGACGCCGCAAGAGGCGCTGATCATGGCCTCGATCGTGGAAAAGGAAACCGGCGTCGCGGAAGAGCGGCGCAAGGTGGCCAGCGTCTTCCTGAACCGGCTGGCGCAGCGGATGCGGTTGCAGACCGACCCGACGGTGATCTATGGCATCACCAAGGGCGAGGGCGTTCTGGGCCGGGGCCTGCGGCAGAGCGAATTGCGCCGCGAGACACCTTATAACACCTATGTCATCGACGGGCTGCCGCCGGGGCCGATTGCCAATCCGGGGCGGTTGAGCATCGAGGCGGCGCTGAACCCCGAAACCACGGATTACCTCTACTTCGTGGCCGATGGCAGCGGCGGCCATGCCTTTGCCACCACGCTGGAGGCGCATAACGAAAACGTCGCCAAATGGCGCGCGATCGAGGCGGCACGAGGCGAAGAGCAGACCGGCGTTCAGGGCAACTGACCCCGCGCTGTCCCCGGCATCGGGGGCAGGTTTTCCATTCCTTGACCCGTAGCAGCGCGGGGGCTAGCCTTCGGTCATTGAAGGTATGAGGATTGGGATGCCCGGATTTCCGGCCGCACGTCTGACGGACATGCACACCTGTCCGATCTGCATGGGGGCCACCCTGCCGATTGCGGGTGTGGGTGCGTTCACCGTGCTGATCGGCGGGCTTCCGGCGGCGCGGATGGGCGATTTCTGTGCCTGTGTGCCGCCGCCCATTCCGCCGGTCGATCCGATCATCATGGGGATTCCGACCATCCTGACCATGGGTCAGCCGCAGACCTTCATGGGGGCGCCGACGGCCAAGGGCGGGGTGATCCTGCCGCCCTGCTGTCCGACGGTGCTGGTGGGCTTTGTCGGGATGCCGCCGACGGTGCTGCCGGGGGGCATCATCGTGCAGGATGTGATGCTGCCCGACGGCTCGGTCGTGACCAAGGTCGGCGATGGCATCACGATCAAGGGCAGCGACGCCTTCCGCGCCAAGGTGGTGAATGACATCACGAAACTGGCGGGCACGCCGACCGGGCAGGGGCTGTTGCAGTCGCTGGGATCGTCGGGCAAGACGCTGACCATTCAGCAGGGCTCCCCGCCGGTGACGAGCTATGACGCGCCGATGGACCGCTTCAAGAAGGCCGATGGCAGTTCGGGGCCGGGCACCAATGCGACCATCACCATCACCGGCAATTCGGAAACGCTGGAAGACGGGTCGGAACCGTGGATGAACACCCCGTCCGAGGTGGTGCTGGGCCATGAGATGGTTCATGCCGAGCAGGCGCAGCGCGGCAACATCACGCCCGGCGTCACGAATGGGGTGAACAACCGCGAAGCCGAGGCGGTGGGACTGCCGCCCTATGAAAACAACCCCTATACCGAAAACAAGATCCGGCGCGATCTGGGCTATCCCAAGCGGGAACGCTATTGATGGGGGAATGGATGTGGCAGCGATCACGCGGCGCGGTGTTCTGGCGGGCTTGCTGGTTGGCCTTGGGTCTGCGCGGGCGGCGGGGGGCGGCATGAACGGCGCGGATGCAAGGCTTGAGGTGCAATGGTCGCAGGAGGCGGGGGCGCTGATGCTGCGCTACCGGGTGGCCAATCCGGGCGCCGGGCGGCTGGTGGTGTTTGACCGGGTTGCCCTGCGTGATGAGGCGGGGCGGCGGGTGCCGGACCCGACCAGCGCCTGGGTCACCTTTGCGCCCGAAGGGGGGGCGGTGGTGGACAAGCTGGTGCCGGAAATCCCCGAAAGCATTGACGTGATGAGCCCGGAAATGCCCTATGCCCGGCTGCTGCGCGCCGGGGAGGTGCTGGAAGGCCGTGCGGTGTTGCGTCTGCCGTTGCAGGAGCGCACGCCCTATGGGCTGCATGGCGCCGCGCCGGGGGCGCAGACCGCATGGGTGCAGGCCCGGATCGGCTTTGCCGCCTTGCCCGACCGCTGGGACGGCGAGCCGCAGGGCAAGGAGATGCAACTGCCCTGGGGGGAGCCGGCCTGGCTGATGCGCCATGCCTGGGCGCGGATGAACCAGCGGGTTCTGGTCAGCCCGCGGCAGGCGCTTGAGGTCAACGTTCTGCAACCCTGACGGGAGTTCTTGACTTTCCGCGCGCTTTGCGGTAGATATTTGCCATGCTGGAAGAGATGGGCGAACGGCTCGGGGGCGCACCCCGCAGCCGTTTTTTCATTTCTCTCGTGCGGAGCAGGCATGAGGGCGGGTCAAGCAGGACATGACGATCAATTTCTCCACGGGAGAAGAGCCGCCAGACGCAGTTCTGGCGGAAACCGAAGGCTGGCTGGATGAAGCCGCGCAATCCATCGCCCTGACCTTGCGGGCCATCCGCTTGGGCGAGTTCGGACAGATCAAGGACGCCAAGGCGCATGTCCAGAATCTGCGCGCGGCACTTGATCTTTACATTGGGGAAAGGAACCGGGTTGAAAAACTCCGCAAACAGGTTGCCGGGGCTGTCGGAGCCTCCGGTCTCGACTTTGACGCCGCACGGGATGAGATCGGGCGCCGCCTGGCTCGCCTCCGCGACGCCGGAGAAGGTGGATGAGTTTCTGGGCGGGCTGGGGGATAACGCGCTGCTGGCGCTGCCCTGGCTGTTCGAGTTCTGGGCGCTGCCGCATCAGTTGCCGCCCGAGGGGGCCTGGAAAACATGGGTGATCATGGGCGGGCGCGGCGCGGGCAAGACCCGGGCCGGGGCCGAATGGGTGCGCGCCGAAGTGGAGGGCGCGACGGCCGAGGCGCCCGGACGGTCGCGCCGGGTGGCGCTGGTGGGCGAGACGGTGGATCAGGTGCGCGAGGTGATGATCATGGGGGAGAGCGGCATCCTTGCCTGCTCCCCTCCCGACCGCAAGCCGGAGTGGCAGGCGACGCGCAAGCGGCTGGTCTGGCCGAATGGCGCGGTGGCGCAGGTCTATTCCGCCTTTGACCCCGAGAGCCTGCGGGGGCCGCAGTTCGATGCCGCCTGGGTGGATGAGCTGGCGAAATGGCCCAAGGCGCAGGAAACCTGGGATCAGTTGCAATTCGCGCTGCGGCTGGGGGAGAATCCGCGGCAGGTGGTGACGACCACCCCCGCCAATGTGGCGGTGCTGAAGGCCATTCTGAAGAACCCCTCCACCGTCTCCACCCATGCGCCGACCGAGGCGAACCGGGCGCATCTGGCGGCCAGTTTCCTTGACGAGGTGCAGGCAAGGTTCGGCGGCACCCGCAAGGGGCGGCAGGAATTGATGGGGGAACTGGTCGAGGATGTCGAAGGCGCGCTCTGGACCAGCGAGATGCTGGAACGGGGGCGGTTGGACCATCTGCCGGCCTTTGACCGCGTGGTGGTGGCGGTCGATCCGGCGGTGGGGGGCGCCGACGAATGCGGCATCGTGGTGGTGGGGGCCGTCACCAAGGGGCCGCCGCAGCATTGGAAGGCGGTGGTGCTGGAAGATGCCAGCGTTGCGCGGGGGGCGCCCGAGGTCTGGGCGCGGGCGGCACTGGCGGCGATGGAGCGGCACAAGGCCGACCGGCTGATCGCCGAAGCCAATCAGGGCGGCAAGCTGGTGGAATCCCTTATCCGCAATATCGACGCGCTGGTGCCCCTGCGGCTGGTCCATGCCGCCGTGGGCAAGGGCGCGCGGGCCGAGCCGGTGGCGGGGCTGTATGAGCAGGGCCGGGTGGGCCATGTGCGCGGGCTTCATGCGCTGGAAGAGCAGATGTGCCGGATGACGGCGCAGGGCTATCTCGGGCCGGGCAGCCCGGACCGGCTGGATGCGCTGGTCTGGGCACTGAACGAGCTGATCCTTGAGCCGTCGCGCGGCTGGCGGGCGCCGCAGGTGCGGGGGTTGTAGGATGGCGGATCGGGGGATGGGCAGATTGCCCATCCTACGGGGCCGCCAGAACGTAGGATGGGCAATCTGCCCATCCCGCTGGGGTGTTGCGTGTTGGCGTGGGGCAGCGTGCGCCCGGTTTACGCGGATTAGGGAACTGATCTCGTAGGGTGCCTTCATCAAGGCCGGGGACGGGTCCGGCGGCGGGAGACGCCGCTGCCGGACCCGCAGGATGGAGAGCGGAGCATGGTGTTTGACTTCCTGAAACGCGCGGCCTCGGTGCCGGAAGCGCCCGAGAAAAAGGCGTCGGCCACGGGGCGGGTGGTGGCCTGGGGAACCTCGGGCCGGGTGGCGTGGAGCCCGCGCGATGCGGTCAGCCTGGCGCGGACCGGCTTTCAGGGCAATCCGATCGGCTTTCGGGTGGTCAAGCTGATCGCCGAAGCCGCCGCCGCGTTGCCGCTGATCCTGCAGGACCATGAGCGGCGCTATGAACAGCATCCGGTGCTGGACCTGATCCGCCGTCCGAATGGCGCGCAGGGGCGGGCCGAATTGTTCGAGGCGGTCTATGGCCACCTGCTGCTCTCGGGGAATGCCTATCTTGAGGCGGTGCCGGGTGCGGGCAAGCTGCCGGGGGAATTGCATGTCTTGCGCGCCGACCGCATGGCGTTGGTGCCGGGCGCCGATGGCTGGCCGGTGGCCTATGACTATTCGGTCGGCGGGCGGACCCACCGTTTCGATATGACGGCGGGTCTGCCGCCGATCTGCCATATCAAGACCTTTCACCCGCAGGATGACCATTACGGCTTTTCGCCGTTGCAGGCGGCGGCGGTGGCGATTGATGTGCATTCCAGTGCCAGCGCCTGGTCCAAGGCTTTGCTCGACAATGCCGCCCGGCCTTCGGGGGCCATCGTTTACAAGGGCGCCGACGGGCAGGGGCAGTTGACCGAAGATCAGTATGACCGGCTGGTCGGCGAGATGGAGGCACATCATCAGGGCGCGCGCAATGCCGGGCGTCCGATGCTGCTGGAAGGCGGGCTGGACTGGAAGCCGATGGGGTTCAGCCCCAGCGACATGGAGTTCCAGAAGACCAAGGAATCCGCGGCGCGCGAAATTGCCATCGCTTTTGGCGTGCCGCCGATGCTGATGGGGATTCCCGGGGATGCGACTTATGCCAATTATCAGGAGGCGAACCGGGCGTTCTACCGGCTGACGGTGCTGCCGCTGGTGCAGCGGGTCACGGCGGCGGTGTCGCACTGGCTGTCGGTCTTTTCCGATGAGGCGGTGGAGCTGCGGCCCGATCTGGACCAGATCCCGGCGCTGGCGGCGGAACGCGATCAGCAATGGGCGCGGGTGGGGGCGGCCGATTTCCTGACTCCGGCCGAAAAGCGGGTGCTGCTGGGCCTGCCGCGGCTGTCGGAGGAGGAATGAGCGTCAAGCGTCCCCCGGGGAGCGGGTCGCGCTTCCTTTTCGACAGTTTCGATGCGGCGGCGGCGCGGATCGAGGCCAATGAGCGGGTGGCCGAGGAACGCTGGAGCGCGCTGGACTGGCGTCTGGCGCAGATCGACGCGGTGCTGGAACGGCTGGAAAAGCGCATCTGGCTGGGCGTTTACGGGGTGGCGGCCTTTCTTTTGGCCCAGATGGCCGAGGCTTTGCTATCGGCGACGATGAGGTGATGACGATGCAGTGGAAGATGCAGGGCGCCCCCGAGCGCAAGTTTCATCAGCCCGAGGCGGGGCTGGTGCTGGCCGAAGGGCATGTGGTTTCGGGCTATGCCAGCCTGTTCGGCAAGCGCGATCAGGGCGGCGATGTCGTGCAGCCCGGCGCCTATGCCCAGAGCCTGAAGCGGCTGGCGGGGGCGGGGCGGGCGGTCAAGATGCTGTGGCAGCATGACCCGGCGCAACCCATCGGCGTTTGGGACGAGGTGCGCGAGGATGCGCAGGGCCTTTGGGTCAAGGGGCGCATTCTGGCGCAGGTGGACAAGGGCCGCGAGGCGGCGGCCCTCTTGACGGCGGGGGCGATTGACGGGCTGTCGATCGGTTACCGCACGGTCAGGGCGGAACGCGACGGCAAGGGGCAGCGCCTTTTGCAGGAGCTGGAGCTTTGGGAGGTGTCGTTGGTGACCTTTCCGATGCTTCCCGAGGCGCGGGTGGCGGCAAAGGCGAACACGCTGGAAGCCGACGTCTGGCGCAGTCTGGCGCAGGTCTTTGACGAGGCCCGCCGGGCATGGGCCGGGCCCGCGTAAGCGGCGGCCAATCACGATCAGGCACGAAGGAAGAGGATGATGACCGAGATGCAGTCTCGGGCCGGGGAAGCTTTGGCCCCTGCCCAAGAGCCGGGGGTCGAGGCAAAGGCCGCCATGACCGGATTTCTGAGCGCCTTCAACGGCTTTCAGACGGAAATGAAGAAATCGCTGCAACATCAGGAAGAGCGACTGAACATGCTGGACCGCAAGACCACGACCTATGCCCGCCCCGCGCTTTCGGGCGCTGCCGAGCGGGATGTTCCCCACAAGAAAGCCTTTGGCGCCTATCTGCGCTCGGGTGATGATGACGGGCTGCGCGGCCTTGTGCTGGAGGGCAAGGCGATGTCCACCGCGGTTGCCGCTGATGGCGGCTATCTGGTGGACCCGCAGACGGCAGACAGCATCCGCTCGCTCTTGCTGTCCACGGCCAGCCTGCGGGCGGCGGCCAATGTGGTGCAGGTGGAGGCGGTGTCCTTCGATGTGCTGATCGACCGGAGCGAGGTCGGCTCGGGCTGGGCGACCGAAACCGGGGCGGCGGCGGAAACCGCGACGCCGACGATTGAGCGCATTTCGATCAAGCTGCACGAGCTGTCGGCGATGCCCAAGGCCAGCCAGCGCCTGCTGGACGATTCTGCCTTTGACGTCGAGGGCTGGCTTGCTGGCAAGATCGCCACCCGCTTCACCCGGGCGGAAGCCGGGGCATTCGTGAACGGGGATGGTGTGGACAAGCCCAAGGGTATCCTCCTGCCGGCCAAGGTGGCGAATGCGTCCTGGACCTGGGGCAATCTGGGCTATGTGCCCACGGGGGCCGCTGCCGATTTCGCCACCAGCAATGCCAGCGATTGCATCGTGAACCTGGTCTATGCGCTGGGGGCCGATTACCGCGCCAATGGCACCTTCCTGATGAACTCGAAGACGGCCGGTGCGGTTCGCAAGATGAAGGATGCCGATGGCCGCTTCATGTGGGGTGACAGCCTGCAGGCGGGGGAACCGGCGCGGCTGATGGGCTATCCGGTGCTCATCCTTGAAGACATGCCGGATGTGGGGGCCAACACCTATCCCATCGCCTTCGGGGATTTTGCCGCCGGCTATACCATTGCCGAACGTCCGGATCTGCGCATCCTGCGTGACCCGTTCTCGGCCAAGCCGCATGTGCTGTTCTATGCCTCCAAGCGTGTGGGCGGCGATGTGACCGACTATGCGGCGATCAAGCTCTTGAAGGTCGCGGTCTCGTAAGGGACCGGGATGCCCGGCCTTGCGGGGCCGGGCAATGGGCGCGCGCCGGCCTTGCCGCGCCGTCTAGCTGCTCCCCTCCGTCCGAGCGGCGCGGGGCGCGCGTCCATGATGGGGCGATTGGAAAAGGATCAGGACATGATGCTGACGGAACTGACTTCGGTGCCCGGTGCGGCCCTGCCGGTGCAGGCGTTGAAGGACCATTTGCGGCTGGGCTCGGGGTTCACCGATGATGCCCTTCAGGATGGGCTGATCGAGAGCTATCTGCGGGCCGCGATGGCGGCGATTGAGGGGCGTATCGGCAAGGCGCTGATTGCACGGTCGTACAGGCTGACGCTGGAGGACTGGCGGCAGGGCAATGAACAGCCGCTGCCGGTGGCGCCGGTCACGGCGATTGCTTCGGTGACGGTTTTTGATGCGGCCAATGCGGCGACGGTGGTTGCGGCGGACCGCTGGCGGCTGGTGGCCGATCTGGCACGGCCCAAGCTGGCGGCGGTGGGCGTGTTGCTGCCGGTGGTGCCGACCGATGGGCGGGCCGAGGTGGTGTTCACCGCCGGGTTCGGCGCGGCCTGGGCGGCGGTGCCGGCCGATCTGGCGCAGGCGGTGCTGCTCTTGGCGGCGCAGTATTACGAGAACCGGCATGATGACGGGCGGGGCAATGCGGGGCTTCCCCATGCGGTGCAGGTGCTGATCGAACGCTGGCGCACGGTGCGGGTGCTGGGCGGGGGGGCGGCATGAGCGGCTATCGTCTGACGCGGGCGCTGGTGCTGGAAGACCCGCAGGAAGTGGCCGATGGCGCGGGCGGTTTCGGTGTGACCTGGGTCGCACTGGGAACGCTTTGGGCCGAGGTCAGGCCGGGGGCGGGGCGGGAAGCGGCGGGGGAAGAGGTGCTGGTTGCGACCACGCTGACCCGCATCTTCGTGCGGGGGGCGCCGGAAGGCACGCCCCGCAGGCCCCGCCCCGAACAGCGGTTCCGCGAAGGGGACCGGATATTCACCATTCTGGCGGTGGCCGAAGCTGACCCGGAGGGGCGGCATCTGGTCTGCCACAGCCGCGAGGAGGCGCAGCCATGAGCTATCACGCGGCGGCGGCCTTGCAGGCGGCGGTCTATCAGCGGCTGACGGGCTGGCCAGCGCTGGCGGGGGTGCAGGTGGTGGATGCGCTGCCTGCGGGCAACCGGCCAGCAACCTTTGTGCTGCTGGGGCCGGAGGTGGTTCTGGACCGCTCGGACAAGACCGGAAGCGGGGCCGAGCATCGCTTTGACATCAGCGTGATCAGCACGCAGGCGGGGTTTCTGGGGGCCAAGGAGGTGGCGGGCACGGTGTTTCTGGCGCTGGACGCGGCACCTTTGGGCCTGGGCACGGGGGTTCTGGTGGCGCTGGAGTTCCAGCGGGCCACGGCGCGGCGGCTGGGGGAAGGTGCCGCGCGGCGGATCGACCTGACCTTCCGCGCAAGGATTGATTTCTGAACAGAGAGGAGACGGCCATGGCTGTGCAGAACGGCAAGGATCTGCTGATCAAGGTGGACATGATCGGCGACGGGCAGTTTGAAACCATCGCGGGGTTGCGGGCCACGCGGCTGAGTTTCAATGCCGAGACGGTGGATGTCACCAGTCTGGAAAGTGCGGGCGGCTGGCGCGAGTTGCTGGGCGGCGCCGGGGTGAAATCGGCCTCGATTTCCGGCTCGGGCGTGTTCCGCGATGCGGCGACGGATGAACGGGCGCGGCAGATTTTCTTTGATGCCGAGATGCCGGATTTTCAGGTGGTGGTGCCCGATTTCGGCGTGGTCGAAGGGCCGTTCCAGATCACCGCCATCGAGTATTCCGGCAGCCATCACGGCGAGGCGAGCTATGAGATGACGCTGGCCTCGGCGGGGGCGCTGACCTTCGTGGCGCTCTGATGGCGAACCCTTATGCCGGGGAGGTGGCGCTGTGGCTGGATGGCCAGCGCCATGTGGCGCGGCTGACGCTGGGGGCGCTGGCGGAACTGGAGTCGGCGCTGGAGGCGGGATCGCTGATCGAACTGGTGGAACGGTTCGAGGGGCGGCGGTTTTCCACCCGCGACGTGCTGGCGCTGATCGTGGCGGGGTTGCGCGGCGGCGGCTGGAAAGGCGGCGCGGAGGATCTGCGCACGGCGGAAATCCGCGGTGGCCCGGTTGAGGCGGCGCGGGTGGCGGCGGAACTCTTGGCGCGGGCCTTTGCCTTGCCGGGCGAGGGATGAGCGGGCGGATCGACTGGCCGGGGCTGATGCGGGCGGGGCTTTGCCAGCTTGGCCTTGCGCCCGAGGCGTTCTGGCGTCTGACGCCGGTGGAATTGCGGATCATGCTGGGGGCGGAGGCGGCAGCGCCGCCCCTGACGCGGGCGCGGCTGGAAGAGCTGGCGGCGGCCTACCCGGACATCAGGAAGGATCGGGCGGATGGCGGAGATCGAAGAGATTCAGGACCAGATCGCGGCCCTTGAGGCGACACTGGGCGGCACTTCGGCGGTGGTCGGGGCGTTCGAGGGCGAATTGGCCCGGATGCGCGACAGTCTGGTCTTCACCGGGCGCGAGGTGAACGCGCTGTCGAGCGGCATCGGTGGCGGGCTGCGGCGGGCGTTCGACGGGCTGGTGTTTGACGGGATGAAACTGTCGGACGCGCTGAAGCGGGTGGCGCAGACGATGATCGACATGGTTTACAACGTGGCGATGCGCCCGATGCAGAATGCGGTGGGCGGGGCGGTGGCGCAGGGGTTGGCCGGGCTTCTGGGGGGGCTGATGCCCTTTGCCAAGGGCGGCGCCTTTTCGCAGGGGCGGGTGATGCCCTTTGCCAAGGGGGGCGTGGTGTCGGCCCCCATGGCCTTTCCGATGCGGGGTGCGACGGGTCTGATGGGCGAGGCGGGGCCGGAGGCGATCATGCCACTGGCGCGCGGGGCTGATGGTCGTCTGGGCGTGCAGGCCAGCAGTGGCGCGCGGCCGGTGACGGTGGTGATGAACATTCATACCCCCGATGTGCAGGGCTTTCAGCGCAGTCAGAGCCAGATTGCCGCGCAGGCGCAGCGGATGCTGGCGCGCGGCCAGAGAAACCGCTGAGGGAGCGACAAGATGGCCTTTCACGATATCCGCTTTCCCGCCAGCCTGAGTTTTGGGGCAGCCGGCGGGCCCGAGCGGCGGACCGAGATTGTCACGCTCGCCAATGGCTTTGAAGAGCGCAACACGCCCTGGGCGCATTCCCGGCGGCGCTATGATGCCGGTCTGGGCCTGCGCCGCCCGGATGACCTGGAACAGGTGCTGGCGTTTTTCGAGGCGCGGCGCGGGCAGTTGCACGCCTTCCGCTGGAAGGATTGGGCGGACTGGCGGTCGTGCCGCCCGTCGCAGGCGATCGAAGCTTTCGATCAGCGGATCGGGGTGGGGGATGGGGTGACGCGGGTGTTTCAGTTGTCCAAACGGTATCGTTCCGGCGACGACAGCTATCTGCGCCCGATTGCCAAGCCTGTGGCGGGCACCGTTCTGGTGGCGATTGCCGATGACCCCAAGGTTGAAGGGCAGGAATTCAGCGTCGATCCGGCCACCGGGTTGGTGACGTTCACTGCGGCGCCGGACATCGGCGCGGTCATCACGGCGGGGTTCGAGTTTGACGTGCCGGTGCGGTTTGATACCGACCGGATCGTGATTTCGATGGCCTCGTTCAAGGCGGGGGAAATCCCGTCGATCCCGGTGGTGGAGGTGCGGCTGTGAGCGCGGATCGCGCGGGACTGCTGGCGCATCTGGGCAGCGCGGCCACCTCGGTTTGCCGGTGCTGGGCCGTGGTGCGGCGGGATGGTGAGAGCTATGGTTTTACCGACCACGATCTGGACCTGAGCTTTGACGGCATGGTGTTTCGGGCCGCCTCGGGCATGACGGCGCGGGCGTTTCAGCAAACGACCGGGCTTGCCGTGGACAATTCCGAAGCGGTCGGCGCCTTGAGCGACGTGGCGCTGTCCGAGACCGATCTGGCGGCGGGCCGGTTTGACGGCGCCGAGGTGCGCTGCTGGCAGGTGAACTGGGCCGATCCGGTGCAACGGATGATGCTGTTTCGCGGTCATTTCGGCGAGGTGACGCGCGCTGCGGGCAGTTTCCGGGTCGAGTTGCGAGGGTTGGCCGATGCGTTCAACCAGCCGCAGGGCCGGGTGTTCCAGACCGGCTGTTCGGCGGTGCTGGGCGATGCGCGCTGCGGGTTCCTGCTGAACCAGCCGGGATATACCGAAGAGGTGACACTGGCCGGGGTCTCGTCCGAGGGCGTTTTGCGGGTCGAGGGGGTGCAGGCGCTGGCGGCAGGCTGGTTCGAGCGGGGGCGGCTTGAGCTTCTGGACGGGCCGGGGGCGGGGCTGGTGGCGACGATCCGCCTTGACCGGGTCGCGGCGGGTGGGCGGCTGATCGAGCTGTGGCAGGCGCCGGGGGTGGCGCCGGTGGCCGGGCAGCGCGTGCGGCTGATGGCGGGCTGCGACCGGGCCGCCGCCACCTGCCGCAGCAAGTTTGCCAATTTCGTGAACTTCCGCGGTTTTCCCCATATTCCGGGCGAGGATTGGCTGACCTCTTATCCCGTCGCGGGCAAGGTCAATGATGGCGGGAGCCGTCACGGATGATAACGGGGGCCGAGATTGTTGCCGCCGCACGCGGTTGGTTGGGCACGCCCTATCTGCATCAGGCGTCATGCCGGGGGGGGCGGCACCGATTGCCTTGGGCTGTTGCGCGGCGTCTGGCGTGAGGTTCTGGGCACCGAACCGGCGCCCATTCCGGCCTATACCGCCGACTGGTCTGAGGCCGAGGGGCGTGAGGATCTGCGGCGGCGGCGCGGCTTTGGCTGTTGCCCGCCGGTGATCCTGCTGCAGGCGACGTCTTGCTGTTTCGGATGCGGGCCGGGGCGGTGGCCAAGCATCTGGGCATTGCGAGCGATACCGGCGATGCCCCCCGGTTCATCCATGCCTATTCCGGCCATGCCGTGGTGGAAACCGCGCTGTCAGAGCCGTGGCGCCGCCGCATTGCGGCGCGGTTCCGTTTTCCTGAAAGGGCCTGAGTGATGGCGACGATACTGCTTTCGGCGGCGGGGGCCGCCTTGGGTGCCGGAATGGGCGGCACGGTTCTGGGCCTGTCGGGCGCGGTGATCGGGCGGGCGGTGGGCGCCACGCTGGGCCGGGTGATTGACCAGCGGGTGATGGGCGCGGGGTCTGACCCGGTGGAGGTTGGCCGGGTTGACCGCTTTCGCCTGATGGGCGCCTCGGAAGGGGGGGCGGTGCCGCGTGTCTGGGGCCGGGTGCGGCTGGGCGGGCAGGTGATCTGGGCCTCGCGGTTCGAGGAAAGCGTGACACGGCAGGGCGGCGGCAAGGGTATGGGCGGGCCGCGCAGTGAAACCTTCAGCTATCGGGTCAGCCTGGCCATTGCGCTTTGCGAGGGGGTGGTGACGCGGGTCGGCCGCGTCTGGGCCGATGGCAATGAGATTGCGCCGGCCAGTCTGGAAATGCGGCTTTACCCCGGCAGCGAAGACCAGATGCCGGATGCCAAGATCGAGGCGGTCGAGGGCGCCGACATGGCCCCGGCCTATCGCGGCATTGCCTATGTGGTGATCGAGAATCTCGATCTGGGCCGGTTCGGCAACCGGGTGCCGCAGTTTTCCTTTGAGGTGGTCCGCCCGGCGCGCGGGCCTGCCGCCGATCGCTGGCCCGATCTGGGGCGCACGGTTCCGGGTGTCTGTCTGATCCCGGGCACCGGGGAATATGCGCTGGCGACAACGCCGGTGCATTATGCGCTTGGCCCGGGGATCACCCGTTCGGCCAATGTCCACAATGCCAGCGAGGAGACCGACTTTGCCGCCTCGCTGCGGCAGTTGTGCGAGGAATTGCCGGAAAGCCGCGCGGCCTCGCTGGTGGTGAGCTGGTTCGGCGATGATCTGCGCTGCGGCAGTTGCACCATTGCGCCCAAGGTCGAGCAGCGGGTGAATGACGGCGAAGGAATGCCCTGGCAGGTGAATGGCGTGGCGCGGGCGGCAGCGCCGGAGGTGCCGAAAGCGGCGGGGCGTTCGGTTTATGGTGGCACGCCCGCCGATGCGGCGGTGCTGGAGGCGATTGCGGCGCTGAAAGCAGCGGGCAAGGAGATTACCTTTTATCCCTTCATCCTGATGGATCAGCTCGCGGACAACGGGCGGGCCGATCCGTGGTCGGATGCGGCGGATCAGCCGGTGCTGCCTTGGCGCGGGCGGATCACCAGCAGCATCGCGGCCGGGCGTCCGGGCAGCCCGGATGGCACGGCGGCTGCGGCGGCCGAGGTGGCGGCCTTTTTCGGCACCGCCAGCCCGGCGCATTTCGGCGTTTCCGGCGGGCAGGTGACCTATTCCGGCCCGGCCGAATGGCGCTATCGCCGGTTCATCCTGCATTATGCCAGGCTTTGCGCGCTGGCCGGTGGTGTGGATGCCTTCTGCATCGGCTCGGAGATGCGGGGGCTGACGGCGATCCGCGGCGCGGGTGGCAGCTTTCCGGCTGTGGCGGCGCTGCGGCAGCTTGCGGCGGATGTGCGTGCGATCCTCGGGCCTGCGGTGAAGATCAGCTATGCGGCGGACTGGAGCGAATATTCCGGTCTGCGCAACGGCGCCGAAGTGCTGTTCCACCTTGATCCGCTTTGGGCCGACAGCAACATCGACTTCGTCGGCATCGACAATTACATGCCTTTGGCCGATTGGCGCGAGGGCGAGACCCATGCCGATGCGGCATGGGGCAGCATCCACAATCCCGACTATCTGCGCGCCAATATTGCGGGCGGCGAGGGGTTCGAATGGTATTATGACGACCCGAATGGCGTGGCGGCCCAGCGCCGTCTGCCGATTGCCGATGCGGCGGAATCCGAAGATTGGGTCTTTCGCATCAAGGATCTGGTCGGCTGGTGGTCCAGCCCGCACCATGACCGCCCGGGCGGTCTGCGCGCGGCAAGCCCCACCGCCTGGGTGCCCTATTCCAAGCCCTTCCGTTTTACCGAGTTCGGCTGCGCCGCCGTGGACAAGGGCGCGAATGAGCCGAACCGGTTTCTCGACCCCAAATCTTCGGAATCCGGTTTGCCGCGCTATTCCAGCGGGCGGCGCGACGACCTGATGCAACTGGCCTATTTTCAGGCGATGCAGCGGCATTGGACCGATCCGGTCACCAACCCGCTTTCGCCGGTCTATGGCGGGCCGATGGTGGATTATGGCCGCTCGCTGGCCTGGGCCTGGGACGCGCGGCCGTTTCCGGCCTTTCCGGCCGATGGCGCCCTGTGGGACGATACGGTGAATTACGAGGCCGGGCATTGGCTGAACGGGCGGGCGGCGGGGCAGGCGCTGGCTGCGGTGGCGGGTGAGATTTGCGGTGCGGCGGGGGTGGCCCAAACCGACCTGAGCGGCGCCGAAGGTGTGGTGCGGGGTTACATCCTGACCGATGCGGGAACGGCGCGGGCGGCGTTGCAGCCGCTCCTGCTGGCGCATTCGGTCGAGGTGGCCGAGCGGGAGGGAACCTTACGCTTTTCACGGCGCGATGGCGGCCACGCCCAGCCGCTCGATCCGGCCCGCTTCGCGCGGTCGCCGGACCTTGAGGCGGCGCTTGAACGCAGCCGCGCTTCGGAGGCCGAACAGGTGGACCGGGTGCGGATCACCTATGTCGAGGCCGAGGGCGATTTTGCGGTGCGTGTGGCCGATGCCGAACAGGCTGTCAGCGGGGCCGAACGGATCAGCGACAGCGAACTGGCACTGGCCCTGACCCGGGCCGAGGCGGTGGATATCGCCGAACGCTGGATTGCCGAGGCGCGGATTGGCCGCGACACCGCGCGCTTTGCCCTGCCGCCCTCGCTTGCGGCACTGGGTGCGGGGGATATCGTGCGGTTTGATGGCGAAAGCTATCGGATCGACCGGATCGAGCAGGGCGATCTGCGGTTGGTCGAGGCGGTGCGGGTGGCCCCCGGCAGCTATCGGCCCGGAATGGCGGTGGCGAGCGGGCGCCTCTGGTCGCCCTATGTGGCGCAGGGGCCGGTCTTCCCGATGTTTCTGGACCTGCCGCTGCTTTCGGGGGCGGAGGTGCCGCACGCGCCGCATGTCGGCGTCACGGCAAGCCCGTGGCCCGGAACCGTGGCGGTCTGGTCTTCGGCCACGGGCGATGGTTTCGCGCTGAACCGCAGCCTTGAGGCGCCTATGGTGGTTGGGGTGACGGAAACCGATCTTGCCGCCGCGCCCGCGGGCCTGTGGGACCGTGGCCCGGCCCTGCGCCTGCGGATCGAGCGGGGGGCGCTGTCTTCGGCCAGCGAGGCGGCGGTGCTGGCAGGCGCCAATCTCGCCGCCATCGGTGATGGCAGCGCCGCCAATTGGGAGGTCTTCCAGTTCGCGCAGGCCGTGCTGGTCGGCCCCGCAACATGGGAGGTTTCGCTGCGTCTGCGCGGACAGGCGGGCAGCGACGGGGTGATGCCGGCGGTCTGGCCTGCGGGCAGTTCTGTCGTGCTGCTGGACGCGGCACTGGGGCAGATTGACCTGCCGCTGGCGGCGCGGGGTCTGACACGCAATTACCGGATCGGTGCTGCGGCGCGTGGCTATGATGCGCCTGCGGTCGTCGCCCGGGCCGAGACGTTTGACGGCATCGGGCTGCGGCCCTACCGGGTGGCCCATCTGCGCCGCAGCGGCGATTTCGGCGGCGATGTCACGCTGGGCTGGACCCGCCGCAGCCGGATCGACGGTGACAATTGGCAATCGCTGGACGTGCCCTTGGGCGAAGACAGAGAAGCCTATCTGCTGCGTATCCGGCAGGGTGGCACCGTGCTGCGTGAGGTGACGGTCACCAGCCCCGGCTGGACATGGACCCCTGCCATGCAGGCCGCCGATGCTCCGCTGCCCGGCACGGCGCAGGTTGAGGTTGCCCAGCTCTCGCAGCGCTTCGGCCCGGGGCCTTTCGCCACGCTGGATTTGGCGGTCTGACCGGCGATGCGGCGCTGTCTGATCGGCGATCTTCTGGTGGCGGCCGATCATGTGGCCGGGATGGCGGGGGCCGAGCGCACCCGCCATCTTGCCCGACTTTTCACCGAGGCCCATGCCGCACACCGCTATGCCCGCCGCTTTGGCCGGCCGCATCCCCTTTGGGGCGATGGCAGCCTGATGGCGCGGGTGCGGGCGGAGCGCCCTCTGCCCAAGGGCCCGCTTGACCTTGCGGCCTTGGCCGCCGTCGCCACCAGCCTCTTGCAGTTCCGCGACGAAAGGCGGGTCTCGCGCACTCTGGTCGGGCCGCCGAGCGCGTGCTAGATTGCGGATATCTTGCGGAGGAACTGCCATGGCCGAACTCAAAGCCCGTCTGTCGCCTGTCGATCCGGTCTGGTCGCGCGTCTGTGACGAGGCGTTTGAAATGGTGCGGGCCGAACCGCTTCTGGGCGGGCTGGCGCATAACAGCCTCTTGCACCATCCGACGATGGAACGCGCGCTCGCCTATCGCTTTTCGCTGAAACTGGCGAGCGGCGAGATGAGCGAGCAGATCCTGCGCGAAATCGCCGATGAAGCCTATTCCAGCGATCCCGAACTGGGCCAGTCGGCGCGGTCCGACGTGATGGCGGTGTTCGACCGCGACCCGGCCTGCCAGAGCTATCTGCAGCCGATGCTGTTCTTCAAAGGCTATCAGGCGGTGCAGGCCTATCGGGTGGGCCACTGGCTCTGGCAGAACGGGCGGCGCGAAATGGCGTGGTTCGTGCAGATGCGGGTGTCGGAAGTGTTCGGTGTCGATATCCACCCCGCCGCGCGGATCGGCAAGGGCATCATGATCGACCACGCCCATTCCATCGTGATCGGTGAAACCGCGGTGGTGGGTGACAATGTTTCGATGCTGCATTCGGTGACGTTGGGCGGCACCGGCAAAGAGGATGGCGACCGTCACCCGAAAATCGGCGATGGCGTGCTGATCGGCGCCGGAGCCAAGGTGCTGGGCAACATCACCGTGGGCAAATGCAGCCGCATCGCCGCCGGTTCGGTGGTGTTGCAGGACGTGCCGCCCTGCTCGACCGTGGCCGGGGTTCCGGCGCGGGTGGTGGGCGAGGCCGGTTGCCCGCAACCTGCCGTGAACATGGACCAGATCCTGCGCGAAGCCTGAGCGCAAGGGTCATCCTCTCTCCCCAAATATCCCGGGGGTCCGGGGGCGGTGCCCCCGACTACCGTAAAGGAAAAGGCCCGGAGGTTTCCCTCCGGGCCTTTTCCTTTGCGACCTGCGGCTCAGGCCAGCATGGAAATCGGATTTTCCAGCGCCTCGACAACCACCTTGAGGAATTCGGCCCCCAAGGCGCCGTCGATCACCCGGTGATCCACCGACAGCGTCATCGACATCACTGTCGCCACACCAAGGCTGCCATCCTTCAGCACCACCGGCTTCTTGATGCCCGCGCCCACCGCCAGAATGGCGCCATGCGGCGGGTTGATCACGGCGTCGAAATTCTCGATCCCCATCATACCAAGGTTCGAGATGGCAAAGCTGCCGCCCTGATATTCATGCGGGGCCAGCTTCTTGGTCTTCGCCCGTGTCGCCAGATCCTTCATCTCCGCCGACAACACCGACAACGTCTTCTTGTCGGCATCGCGCAGGACGGGGGTGAAAAGCCCGCCCTCGATCGCCACCGCCACCGCCACATCCGAGGGCTTCAGCTTCAGAATCCGGTCGCCCGCCCAGACGGCATTGGCATCCGGCACCGCCTGCAACGCCAAGGCGCAGGCTTTGATGATGAAGTCATTGACCGACAGTTTCACGCCGCGGCTTTCCAGCCCCTTGTTCAACTGCTCACGGAAGGCCATCAGCGCATCCAGCCGCACCTCGCGGCGCAGGTAGAAATGCGGGATGGTCTGCTTGGCTTCGGTCAGGCGGGCCGCGATGGTGCGGCGCATCCCGTCCAGCGGCACCTCGGTAAAGGCGCGGTCGGCGTAGATCTTCATCACGGTTTCCGCCGACATGCCTGCCGGAGCCGCCGCCTTGGCCGCTGCCGGGGCAGGGGTAGCCGCCGGAGCCGCCGCAGCGGGTGCTGCCTTGGGTGCGGCAACCGCGCCTTCGACATCGGCGCGCACGATGCGGCCATGCGGACCCGAGCCTGCGATCTTGCTCAGGTCCAGACCCTTTTCCGTGGCGATCCGCCGCGCCAGAGGCGAGGCGAACACCCGTGCCCCCGCAGCCACAGGGGCGGCAACCGGCGCCGAAACCACCGGCGTCGCCACCGCCGTAGGTCGGGGTTCACCCCGACTCTCCGCCACAGGCGCCGCCGCTTTCGGCGCGTCCGACAGGCTTTCGCCGTCTTCCAGCAACACCGCAATCGGCGTGTTCACCTTCACGCCCGCCGTGCCCTCGGCGATCAGGATTTTCCCGACGGTGCCTTCATCGACCGCCTCGAACTCCATCGTCGCCTTGTCAGTCTCGATCTCGGCGAGGATCTGGCCCGATTTGACCACATCCCCCTCTTTGACCAGCCATTTCGCCAGCGTCCCTTCCTCCATCGTCGGAGAGAGGGCCGGCATCAGGATTTCAACAGCCATTTTTCCCTCCTCAGCGGTAGCAGACGGATTTGACGGCAGCGACCACTTCGGCGGTCGTCACCAGCGCGTGCTTTTCAAGGTTCGCCGCATAGGGCATCGGCACGTCTTTCCCCGTGCAGGTCACCACCGGCGCGTCGAGATAGTCGAAGGCGCGCTGCATGATCGTCGAGGCCAGATGGTCACCGATCGACCCCACCGGGAATCCCTCTTCCACCGTCACGCAACGGTTGGTCTTCTGCACCGAAGCCAGCACCGTATCATAGTCGATGGGCCGCAGGGTGCGCAGGTCGATCACCTCGGCGGAAATGCCATCTTTGGCAAGCAGATCAGCCGCTTCCAGCGCATATCTCATGCCGATGCCGAAGGACACGATGGTCACGTCGCTGCCTTCACGCCAGATGCGGGCCTTGCCGAAGGGAATGGTGAAATCCGGCAGATCGGGCACTTCGAAGGACTGCCCGTAGAGGATTTCATTCTCAAGGAAGACCACCGGGTTCGGATCGCGGATTGCCTGTTTCAAGAGGCCCTTCGCATCCGATGCCGAATAGGGCATCACCACCCGCAGGCCGGGAATGGCGGCATACCATGCCGCATAATCCTGAGAGTGCTGCGCGCCCACGCGGGCCGCTGCGCCATTGGCGCCGCGGAAGACGATGGGGCAGCCCAACTGGCCGCCCGACATGTAATTGGTCTTCGCCGCCGAGTTGATGATGTGGTCAATCGACTGCATGGCGAAGTTGAAGGTCATGAACTCGACAATCGGGTTCAGCCCGCCCCAGGCCGCGCCCACCGCGATGCCGGTAAAGCCCGCTTCGGTGATCGGCGTGTCGATCACCCGCTTCGGCCCGAATTCGTCCAGCAGACCTTGGGAGATCTTGTAGGCGCCCTGATATTCGCCCACCTCTTCGCCCATCAGAAGGACGTTGGGATTGGCGCGCATCTCTTCGGCCATCGCCTCGCGCAGCGCCTCGCGCACGGTCATCGTCTTCATCGGCGTGCCTGGCGCCCAGTCGGCGCTGGCCTTGGAGACGACTGCGACCGGCGCTGCCGCAACCGGCGCTGCCGCAACCGGAGCCGCCACAGGCGCCGCAGCGGCAGGTGCCGCAGCCGGGGCAGGGGCCGCGCCGACCGCTTCGCCCTCTTCCACCAGCACCGCGATGGGCGTGTTCACCTTCACGCCCGCCGTGCCTTCGGCGATCAGGATCTTGCCGACGATGCCCTCATCGACGGCTTCGAACTCCATCGTCGCCTTGTCGGTCTCGATCTCGGCCAGAATCTGGCCGGACTTCACCGTGTCACCCTCTTTCACCAGCCATTTGGCCAGCGTGCCCTCTTCCATCGTCGGCGAGAGGGCCGGCATCAATACTTCGGTTGCCATGGTCTTCCTCCCTCAGGCGTAGATGTCGGTCCAAAGCTCGTCCAGCGACGGCTCGGGACTGGCTTTGGCGAATTCGGCGCTGTCGTTGACGATCTCTTTGATTTCCTTGTCGATCGCCTTCAGTTCCTCTTCCGAGGCAAGGCCGCCCTGCGTCAGCAGATCGCGCACATGTTCGATGGCATCCTTTTCGGATTTCATCTTTTCCACCTCTTCGCGGGTCCGGTATTTCGCCGGGTCCGACATCGAGTGGCCGCGATAGCGGTAGGTCATCATTTCCAGAATGTAGGGACCATTGCCCGCCCGGCAATGCGCCACGGCCTTTTCGCCCGCGGCCTTGACCGCCAGCACATCCATGCCGTCCACCTGTTCGCCCGGGATGCCGTAAGCCAGACCGCGCCCGAAGAGCGTCGCCGATTTGGTGGATCGCTTCATCGAGGTGCCCATGGCATATTGGTTGTTTTCAATCACGAAAACCACCGGCAGGCCCCAAAGCTCGGCCATGTTGTAGGTCTCATAGACCTGGCCCTGGTTGGCCGCGCCATCGCCGAAATAGGCGAAGGTCACGTTGTCATTGCCCTTATACCAGTCCGACATCGCCAGACCCGCGCCCAAGGGAACCTGCGCGCCGACAATGCCATGCCCGCCGTAGAAATGCTTCTCTTTCGAGAACATGTGCATCGAGCCGCCCTTGCCCTTGGAGTAGCCCCCTTCGCGCCCGGTCAGTTCCGCCATCACCCCCTTGGCATCCATGCCGCAGGCCAGCATATGGCCATGGTCGCGGTAGCTGGTGATGCGCTTGTCGCCGTCCTTGGTGCTGGCCTCAAGACCCACCACGACCGCCTCTTGCCCGATATACAGGTGGCAGAACCCCCCGATCAGACCCATGCCGTAAAGCTGGCCGGCCTTCTCCTCGAATCGCCGGATCAGCAGCATTTCGCGGTAGTATTTCAGCAATTCGTCCTTGGAGACGTTGGATTTCTCTGGCGCCTTTTTCGCGGCCACGGTGCGTCCTCCCGACCTGGAATGGTTCAACGTTAAACCATCCATACAACATCGGCAAAACAACGCCAAATGAAAAGATCACGCTGCGGTGCAGCGTGATATCCGGTCGAAAATCGGGGTTCAGTTGACGACCAGTTCCTCGGCGCGCATATAGCCCAGCACCAGCCGCGCCCGCTCGTCCAAGAGGTCAAGGTCAAGATAATCGTCCGACAGCCGCTTGGTCAGGTTGGTCAGTTGCGCCAGTTCCTGCGCAAGGGCCGCCTTTTCTTCCTGTAGCGTCTCGATCTCGGCATGGATCTGTACCCGGCGGAACACGCCGTAATCGCCCTGCACCGCGGCAAAGGTGAAATAGCAGCCCAGCGTGAAGGCCAGCACCATATAAAGAATGCCGCCAAGCGCGGGGCGTGTTTGCAGGTGGTTCATCTCGGGCCTCTGGCGTCCGCCCCTCATCACCGGGGGCAGTTCGTCGGCCAACATTGCCATATCCGCCGGGCTTTGGGAATCCCCCGGATGAAAAAAGCGCGCGGCGATTGCCACGCGCCTTCAAGCCTTTGCGGGCGGTGCTTACGGCGCGACCGGAACTTCGCTGCCCATTTGCACCTCGGTGTCAAACCGCAGCGCGATATCCTTGCAGGACTTGAAGAGCCAGCCCTTCGGGCAGACCCGCGCCGACACCCGCCCCGTGACATGGCGCAGATAGCTGTCGGGCTCTTTCGGTCCGATGCTCTCGATGACCACCTCGACCGGCTGACCTTCCGATGTCAGGCGCGGCCCGTCGGTGTCGGCCCCTTTCAGCACCTCGACCAGCGGCGCTTCTGCTGCGCCGGTATGGAACACCGTGCCGAAATCGCCGGTCACATGCAGCCGGAACCGCATGTCCTCCGGTTCGCCCGGAGCGTAGCCCATCAGGTGAAAACTCACGACCTTGCTGGTCCAGTCGCTGTCCACCCAGGCCGAGGCATCAAACGCCCCGATCGAGAAGTCGAAAAACTCCCACATCACCGGCTTGTCGCCCAGCGTGCCCTTGGCTGCGCCCAAAAGCGGCGGATAGCCGGGCGGTGGCTGTTCCGGCATCACCACAACTTCATCGGCAAGGGCGGCCCCCGCCCAGAGCATCAGCGCAAGGGCAGGGGCGAAACGCATCAGGCTTTGCCCTTGTAGATGTCCACCAGCTTGCCCAGCATTTCCAGCGCATCCTCGCGGCTCCGCTGGAACGAGTTGCGCCCGATGATCGAGCCGTTGCCGCCGCCGTCGCGGATGGCGCGGGCATCGTCGAACACCGCATCCGCCCCCTTGGCCGCCCCGCCCGAGAAGACGATCAGACGCCGCCCGGCGAAAGAGGCATCGACGCAATGCTTCACCCGCGCCGCCTGGGTGGCGATGTCGATCTTTTCCTTCTCATAGACCTTCTTCGCCTCACCCAACATCAGGTGATCGGTCGAAAGCTTGATCTTGATGATATGGGCACCCAGCAGCGCCGCGATATGCGCCGCATAGGCCGCCACGTCGATCGCCGTCTCGCCGTCCTTTGTGATCGCCTCGCCGCGCGGATAGGACCAGATCACGGTGGCCACGCCCTTGGCAGCGGCCTCCTTGCGCATCTCGACGATCTCTTCGAACATGTCCAGCGCCATGTCCGAACCCGGATAGATGGTAAAGCCGATGGCAGCACAGCCCAGCCGCAGCGCATCATCGACCGAAGCCGTCACCGCCTGATTCTTGCCCGCCGTATCCGACATCAGCGAATTGGCCGAGTTCACCTTCAGAATGGTCGGGATCTGCCCGGCAAAGGTATCGGCCCCCGCCTCCAGCGGGCCAAGCGGCGCGGCATAGGCCGACAGACCGGCGTCAATCGCCAGTTGGTAGTGATAATGCGGGTCATAGCCCGCCGGATTGGGCGCAAAGGACCGCGCCGGACCATGTTCGAACCCTTGGTCCACCGGCAGAATGATCATCTTGCCGGTGCCGCCCAGCTTGCCCTGCATCAGCATCTGGCACAGCTTGCCCTTCACGCCGGGGGTCTCGCCCTCATAGTTGGACAGGATTTTCTGAACGATCCGGGTCGCGCGCATGATATCTCCTCGCGGGGTGAAAGGGCTTTGCCTCAGGCTCTAGAATCCCCGCGCCGCAGTTGCAAACCTGTTGGCGCTAACAGGGGCAGATGACAGCGCTTTTCACCCGACAGCTTTCATCTTGGCCCAAATATCCCACGGGTGCCGATTGGTCCGCCATTGGTTCGAGAACCAATCGGCGCGGGGGTGTGAAACCCCCGGTCCGCCGCCGGGCAAACCCGCAACCTAGGCCATAAGCGCCGCGACACCGGGCAATTCCTTGCCCTCCATCCACTCAAGGAACGCCCCGCCCGCGGTGGAGATGAAGGTGAAATCCCCCGCCGCGCCGGCCTGATTGAGCGCGGCCACCGTATCGCCGCCACCCGCAACCGAGATCAGCTTGCCCGCTCGGGTCAGCGCCGCCGCGGCACGCGCCGCCGCATTGGTCGCGGCATTGAAGGGGGCAATTTCAAAGGCGCCCAGCGGGCCGTTCCAGATCAGCGTCTTCGAGGCCTCAAACACCGCCGTCACCGCCCGCACCGTCGCAGGCCCGGCATCCAGAATCATCGCATCCGCCGGGCAGGCACCCACCTCCACGGTTTCATTCGCGGCACCCGCCTTGAATTCACGCGCGACGACCACATCCACCGGCAGATGGATGGTGCAGCCCGCGGCCTTGGCCTTGGCCAGAATTTCCAGCGCGGTCGGCGCCATGTCGCGCTCGGCCAGCGACTTACCCACCTCGATGCCCTGCGCCACAAGGAAGGTGTTGGCCATGCCGCCGCCGATCACCAGATGATCGACCTTGCCCACCAGATTGCCCAGAAGCTCCAGCTTGGTTGAAACCTTGGCCCCGCCCACAACGGCCACCACCGGTCGCTGCGGCGACCCCAGCGCCGCCTCAAGCGCGCGCAGCTCGGCCTCCATCAGCCGCCCCGCCGCCGATGGCAACAGCCGCGCGATCCCTTCGGTCGAGGCGTGGGCGCGGTGCGCGGCCGAAAAGGCATCATTGACAAACACATCGCCCAAGGCCGCCAGTTCTGCCGCCAGCACCGGATCGTTCTTTTCCTCGCCGGGCTGAAAGCGGGTGTTTTCCAGCAGGACCACATCGCCCTGCGCCGCCGCCGCAATCGCCTCACGCGCCGGGGCGCCGATGCAATCGGAACCGAATACCACCTTGCGGCCCAGCGACGCCTCAAGTGCTGCCTTCAGATGGCCAAGGCTCATCTCGGGCACCACCTTGCCCTTGGGCCGGTCGAAATGCGCCAGCAGCACCACCTTGCCGCCGCGGGCGATGATATCGCCCACCGTCGGGCCGATCTTGTCGATCCGGGTGGTGTCGGTGACGACGCCCCCCTCCATCGGCACATTGATGTCAACGCGGGTCAGCACGACCTTTCCCGCAAGCGCCACGTCGTCCAGCGTGTTCCAGCCCATGAAGACCTCCATCTTTGCATCCTCTTTCCGCCCATCGCGCGCTTTCGTCAACCGTCAGCCCTTCCCCTTCCGCCCCCGCGACATTAGGTTCCGCCCCAGTCCAAAGGGAGACCCGCCGAGATGGCCGAAATCAAAGACCCCGAAAACACCATCATCCTGACCCTGAAAGACGGCGAAGTGGTGATCGAACTGCTCTCTGCCGTGGCGCCGAAACATGCCGAACGGATGAAGGTGCTGGCCCGGGCGAAAGCCTATGACAATGTCGCCTTCCACCGCGTGATCGAGGGTTTCATGGCCCAGACCGGCGATGTGGCCAATGGCAACATGGAAAAAGACTTCAACCTGCGCCGCGCGGGCACCGGCGGCTCGGACCTGCCCGACCTGCCGGCAGAATTCTCCAAACTGCCGCATGACCGGGGCACGCTGGGCGCTGCACGTTCGTCCAACCCGAATTCGGCCAACAGCCAGTTTTTCATCAACTTCGGCGACAACCACTTCCTGAACGGGCAGTATACCGTTTATGGCCGGGTGATTTCCGGCATGGAACATGTGGACAAGATCACCCGGGGCGAGCCGCCGGCCAATCCCGACCGCATGATCACCGTCCGGGTGGCCGCCGATGTGGCGTAAGGCCCTGATCGCGCTGGCGCTTTGCGCCAGCCCCGCCCTTGCGCAAGAGGGGACCGACGGGCCGGGTCCAAACCTTGTGATCGAGGTCTCCGGTCAGACCTCGGGCCAGATCGTGATTGATCTCTTGCCCGATGTCGCGCCGAAACATGTGGCGCAGATCGTGGCGCTGGCGAAATCCGGCGCCTATGACGGCGTGGTCTTTCACCGGGTGATCGACGGTTTCATGGCGCAAACCGGCGATGTGCAGTTCGGCAAGGCCGGCGGCGATCTGTCGATGGCGGGGATGGGCGGCTCGGACATGGCCGATATCCCGCTCGAAGCTTCGGACCTGTCGTTTGAACGGGGCGTGGTCGGCATGGCGCGCTCGAACGATCCGAACTCGGCCAACAGCCAGTTCTTCATCATGTTCGCGCCCTCGCCGAACCTGAACGGCGCCTATACCGTCTTTGGCCGGGTGATCTCGGGCATGGAGGTGGTTGATGCCATCAAGCGCGGCGAAGGCCGCAACGGCGAGGTGACCGACCCCGACGTGATGGCGAAGGTCACGGTGCAGGATTGAAAGGAAAGAGCCCCGGGATCGGGGCTCTTTCTTTCCAGCTCCCGATGTGTGATCCTGCCAAACAGAGGTAGTTCAGGATCACTCATGCTCGATATCAGCGATGATGTACTAAAGCAGATCAAATGCAAGTATGGGTGCTATGGAAGCTGGGCAATATGGGCGAAAAGGGGGGGGGAGGCCGATGTCGAATATTGGCGACATTTCTGTCCTTAACTTTGAAGAAAACCCAACAAGCAGGAATGCAATTCATGCTAGGTACATCCTTGTTGCACTCAACATGCCGGCGAAGAATGGCAGGGAGATTTTCCGTAATTTCCACGCGGAGGGCGGGCGTGCACGCGACTATAAATTGCGCACTGCTTTCCTTGGGACTGAAATTTGGGGCGCATACATGACGGATATCCTGAAGGATTTTCCAGGGGTCAACGCCAACGCGGTTCGAGCAAACGTTATAGGCAACCCTGAGGCGTTAAAAGAGAGCTTCAAGAAATTCAATGAGGAGGTCAGCATCCTAGGCGCCCAAGAATCTAAATTTATTGCATTTGGCGGCCTAACTGCGCAGTTGTTGCGCCAAGCGCTTCCGGCAGATGCAAAGATAAAGAAAGTTCTTCACTATTCATACTTCATTGGTGAGGAAGACTATAGAGAGCGTGTTCTAGCAGAAATTGGTATCAATTAGAATACAAGCTGCTTTAAACAGGGTCGCCCCATTTCACAACTGCGTCCTGTGCAAAGCCCAATGGGCTCTACCACCTATTCCGCGCAACCTGACAGGCGGAACTGATCCCAGGGTTCGTCCCCCGGACCCTCCATCACGGCATAGCGCAACTGGCGGCCAAGGTCGCTCAGGATCAGGCTTTCCGGCGCCTTCTCCGTGTCAAAGGGCAGCGGCGAAACGATGCCGTCCTGCAAGGCATAGACAACGCCGTTCCAGACCCGGCATTCGGCAATCTGCGCCTCGTCCAGCGGGGCATCATCGGGGCCGGGGCGGTTGCAGCCGGAAAACAGGTGCCCCTCATCGCGCGAGGTGCCCATGTTGCTGGTGATCATGCCCCACAGCACCCGGCCATCGGGCAGGGCAAGCTCCATCACATGGCTGGTCATGCCGCCCAGTTCCCAAGGCTGACCGGCGCGAAAGCGCAGCTCCGCCCCGGTGGCGGTATCGGCATAAAGCGCCAGCGTCATCGGGCAGGCATCGGCGACGCCCGGCAGAAGCGCGACGGCAAGCGCCAGCCGCCGCATCAGTCCAGCACCACCAGCGCATGGCGCTTGCGCCCCGCCGTCAAGCGCAGCGGTTCGGCCAGATGGCCCGCGCCCAGACGCAGCGCGGCATCGGTGACAATCTCGTCATTCATCCGCGCGCCACCTTCGGCGATCAGCCGCTTGGCGTCCTTGCCGCTGGCCGCCAGCCCCGCCCGCACGAAAAGCTGCACGATGCCCAGCCCCTCGGCCACCTCGGCGGCGGTCACGGTGACGGTGGGCAGATCCTCACCCACGCCGCCCCGCTCGAACACCTCGCGGGCGGTGGCTTCGGCGGCAGCGGCCGCCTCGGCACCATGCAGCAGGGTGGTCGCCAGATTGGCCAGCAGGATCTTCGCCCCGTTGATCTCTGCTCCCTGAAGCGCGCCCAGACGGTCGCATTCCTCGACCGGCAATTCGGTGAAGATCTTCAGGAACTTGCCGACATCGGCATCGGTCGTGTTGCGCCAGAACTGCCAGAACTCATAGGGCGACAGCATGTCGCCATTCAGCCAGACCGCGCCATTGGCCGATTTGCCCATCTTGCGCCCGTCGCTGGTGGTCAGAAGCGGCGTGGTCAGCCCGTAAATCTCATGGTCCACCACCCGGCGCGTCAGGTCGATGCCGTTGATGATATTGCCCCATTGATCCGAGCCGCCCATCTGCAACAGACAGCCATACCGACGGTTGATTTCAAGGAAATCATAGGCTTGCAGGATCATGTAGTTGAATTCGAGGAAGGACAGAGACTGCTCCCGGTCCAGCCGCGATTTCACGCTTTCGAACGACAGCATCCGGTTGACCGAGAAATGCCGCCCGATATCGCGCAGGAAATCAAGGTAGTTCAGCCCGTCCAGCCATTCGGCATTGTTGAGCATGATGGCATCGGACGGCCCGTCGCCATAGGTCAGGTATTTCGCAAAGACCTTTTTCAGCCCCGCGATGTTTTCGTCGATCTTGGCAGGCGTCAGCAGCGGGCGTTCCTCGCTGCGGAAACTGGGATCGCCCACCTTGGTCGTGCCGCCGCCCATCAGGGTGATCGGCTTATGCCCGGTCTTTTGCAGCCAGCGCAGCACCATGATGTTCATGAGGTGCCCGACATGCAAGCTTGCCGCCGTGGCGTCATAGCCGATATAGGCCGGCACGACCCCCTTCACCAAAGCCTCGTCAAGCGCCTGATAATCCGTGCAATCGGCCACAAAGCCGCGCTCGAACATCACACGCAGGAAGTCGGATTTCGGATGGTAGGTCATGGCTCGCTCGTGCATTAATCCGAAGGCGGTATAACGGGGCCGGGGGGCAAGGGAAAGATGAAAGGCGGGGCGATCTGGGCCTTGGGGGCCATGTCCGGCACCTCGCTTGACGGGGTGGATGCGGCGATGCTGCGGACCGATGGCGAAACCGTGCAGGAGTTCGGCCCGCACGCCTTCCGCCCCTATACCGAGGGCGAGCAGGCGGTGCTGCGCGCGGCCCTTGGCCAATGGCCCCGCGACCCGGATGTGGCGGCGGCGGCAGAGGTGGTGGAAAATGCCCATGCCGAGCTGCTGTCGCGGTTCTCCGGCGTCGATCTGGTGGGGTTTCATGGCCAGACGCTGGCCCATGACCCGGCGGGGCGCGGCACGCATCAGGCGGGGAATGGCGGGCTGCTGGCGGCGGCGCTGGGGCTGCCGGTGGTCTGGGATTTCCGCAGCTCGGATGTGGCGATGGGCGGGCAGGGCGCGCCTCTGGTGCCGTTTTATCACCATGCGCTGGCGCGGCGGATTGGCGCAGATGCGCCGCTGGCCTTTCTCAACCTTGGCGGGGTCGGCAACCTGACCTGGACCGACCCGCGCGTGGTGGAGCCGCAGGCGGCCTGCCTGGCTTTCGACACCGGTCCGGCCAATGCGCCCGTGAACGATCTGATGCGCGCAAGGCGGGGGCTGGATCGGGATGAAGGGGGTGCATTGGCCGCGGCGGGCACGGCGGATGCGGCGGTGGTGGAGCGGTTCCTGACGCATCCCTATTTCCACAAAATTCCGCCAAAATCATTGGACCGCAATGCGTTCCATGGTCTTCTTGAGTCTGTGCGCGAACTTTCAGACGCCGATGCTGCCCGCAGCCTGACCGCCTGTGCCGCCGCCGCCGTGGCGCGGGGCACCGAACATTTCCCCGAACCTGTCAGCCGCCTTCTGGTTGCGGGCGGCGGGCGGCTGAATGCCACCCTGATGGCCGAACTCGCAGCCCGGCTGCCGGGTATCCCGGTGGAGCCGGTTGAGGCGGTGGGTCTGGATGGGGATATGCTTGAGGCGCAGGCGTTCGCCTATCTGGCGGTGCGGGTGGCACGGGGGATGGCCACCTCTTGCCCGACCACCACCGGCGTTGCGGCGGCAGTGGGGGGCGGCCAGATCAGCCGCCCCTGACGTGGAAGATGGGCAGATTGCCCATCCTACAGGCGCGCCAACCGCTCGGTCAGAAGGGCAAAGAAGCCGTCAGCATCGACCGATCCGATGAACAGCGCATTAGCGGGCCGGTCGGTCACGCCCCACCAATCGGCCACGGTCATGCCGCGGGTCAGGTCCGATTGCACCTCTATCTCGACATTGCAATGGCGGCCTTTGAAAAGCCCGGGTTGCAGCAGATAGGCGATCACGGTCGGGTCATGCAGCGGGGCGCCCTCTGACCCGTATTTCTCCATATCGAACCGCTCAAAGAAATCAGCCCATTCGGCGCAGACCCGGCCCACCTCGGTTCCCAGTGCGCGGAAACCCTCCACCCGGGCGCGGGTGGTCAGCACCTTATGCGTGACATCCAGCGGCATCACCACAACAGGCGCGCCTGATTTCATCACAATATCAGCCGCTTCCGGGTCAACGTAAATGTTGAACTCTGCCGCCGGGGTGATGTTGCCCACCTCGAAATAAGCGCCGCCCATCAGCACGATCTGCTCCACCCGGCCCGCCACATCAGGCGCACGGCGGAACGCCTCGGCGATATTGGTCAGGGGGCCCAGCGGGCAGAGCGTGACGGTATGCGCCGGCTCGCGCCGCAGGGTTTCGATGATGAAATCCACGCCATGCTGCGCCTCAAGCGGCATCGTCGGTTCCACCATGGCCGGGCCGTCAAGGCCGGTCTTGCCATGCACATGCTCCGCCGTCACAAGAACCCGCGACAAGGGTCTGTCACAGCCCGCAAAAACGCGGATGTCGGGCCGCCCGGCCAGCTCGCAGATGATGCGCGCATTGCGTTCGGTCAGCGCCAGTGGCACGTTGCCCGCCACCGCCGTCAGCCCCAGAACCTCCAGTTCAGGCGAGGCGAGCGCCAGAAGGATCGCAAAGGCGTCATCCTGGCCCGGATCAGTGTCGATGATGATCTTGCGCCGCATGAGGCCGCTCCTTGTATCGCCGTGGCCCGAAGTCTGTGTCAAAGCCTTGCCGCTTTGCACTGTTGGCACCGCAGTAAACAAACAGCATCGCGGCTGATTTGTCCATCCGGTCAAGAAAAAAGGTGCATCCGGAGATGCACCTTTTAAGTTTATTACTTCGCAGATGGTTAGCCGTCGAAGTTCACTTCCTCGATCAACTTCAGCGCATCCGCCCGCAGCTTTGCCACATCGGCAAGCCCAAGGCTGTCGGGCGTGAAATCGCCCCAGCTCTTGACCAGATCCGAGCGTTCCACACCCGGCTTGACCGGGAATTCGTGGTTGGTTTCGGCATAGATGTGCTGCGCCTCATCCGAAGAGAGCCATTCCATCAGCTTCAGCGCGGCTTCCTTGTTCGGGGCCGATTTGGTCATCGCCACACCCGAGATGTTCATATGGGTGCCGCCGCCGACGAAGGTCGGGAACACGATGTTCACCGCATTCGCCCACTCCTTCTGCTCGGGATCGGCCAGCATCTGCCCCATGTAATAGGTGTTGCCGATGGCGATATCGCATTCGCCGGCCCAGATCGCCTTGACCTGATCGCGGTCGCCGCCATCGGGCTTGCGGGCGAGATTGGCCTTGAGCCCTTCGAGCCAACCCTTGGTGAAGGCGGCGTCGTGATGCGCCAGCACCGCGGCGGTCAGCGCGACGTTGTAATCATTGGTGCCCGAACGGGTGCAGATGCGGCCCTTCCACTTGGGATCGGCCAGATCCTCATAGGTGGTCACCTCGCCAGCCGTCACGCGGTCCTTGGCGGCATAGACGATGCGGGCGCGGGCGGTGAGGCCGAACCATTGGTCGCCCGGATCGCGGTATTCGGCGGGGATATTCGCCTCAAGCACAGCGGAATCGACCGGCTGCGTCACGCCGGCATTCACCACTTCGGTCAGCCGCGCGATATCCACCGTCATCACCAGATCGGCGGGCGAACGGTCACCCTCGGCCACCAGACGCTCTGTCATGCCCTTGTCCACGAAGGCCACGTTCACGGTGATCCCGGTCTCTGCGGTGAAAGCGTCGATCAGCGGTTGCAGCAGCGCGGGCTGGCGGTGCGAGTAGATGTTCACTTCCTCGGCCAGCGCGGGAAGGGCGGTGCCGCAAAGGGCGAGGGCGAAAGCGGTCAGACGCATGGAAACCTCCGTTTGGTTGCCGGGCTTAAACCTGACAATTTCACTTTGGTCAATATCCCGAGTGAAAGTCTCGGTCATTTTTCGCACAGCTTGTCTCCCCTCAACTTGTCCTCGGCCCGCACCCGGTTCCACAGCGCGTCCATCTCGGCCAGATTGCTCTCGGCAGGGGTCTTGCCCGCCTCGGCCAGCCAGTCTTCGATCCGGGCAAAACGGCGGGTGAACTTGGCATTGGCGCCGCGCAGGGCCGCTTCCGGGTCGATGTTCATATGCCGGGCGAGATTGGCCATCACGAACAGCAGATCGCCAAATTCCTCAAGGATTTCAGCCTCTCCCAGCGTGTTTCTCGCCTCGGTCAGCTCCTCCATCTCTTCACGCAGCTTGGCCAGAACCTCGTCGGTGGAGGGCCAGTCGAACCCCACCCGTGCCGCCCGTTTTTGCAGCTTGACCGCCCGGGTCAGCGCGGGCAGACCCAGCGCCACCCCGTCCAGCACCCGCGCCGGGCCGCGCTCGGCCGCCTTGATCTTCTCCCAGTCCACCGTCTGTTGCTCGGGCGTCTTGTCGCGGCTCTCGTTGCCGAAGACATGCGGATGGCGGGCGACCATCTTGTCGGCAATCGCGCGGACCACATCGTCAAAGCCGAACATCCCCTGATCGCGGGCCATCTGGGCATGGAACACCACCTGAAACAGCAGGTCGCCCAACTCTCCCGGCAACTCATCCCAAGCCTGCCGCGCAATGGCATCGGCCACCTCATGCGCCTCTTCCAGCGTATAGGGGGCGATGCTGGCGAAATCCTGCTCGATGTCCCAGGGGCAGCCCGTTGCCGGGTCGCGCAGCCGCCGCATGATCTCCAAAAGGCGCGGCATTCCGCCATCCGGGTCGTGAACAAGACGGTCAGAGTCGGTCGGGGGCATTGCCGTTCCCTCGGTTTTGCGATTTGATCAAAGGGCAAAACAGGAGCCCGCCATGCCCGTCCTCAACCGTATCGCAGCCTATGCCGAAGAAATGAAGGGCTGGCGTCGCCATCTGCATCAGCATCCCGAACTGGCCTTTGACTGCCACCAGACGGCAGACTGGATCGTGGCCCGGCTGAACGAGATTGGCGTAGATGAAGTGCATCCGGGCATCGCCAAGACCGGGATCGTCGCCATCATCAACGGCGCGCGGCCCGGGCCCACCATCGGCCTGCGCGCCGATATGGATGCCCTGCCGATCGAGGAGCTGACCGGCGCCGACTATGCCTCGAAAGTGCCGGGCAAGATGCACGCCTGCGGCCATGACGGCCATGTCACCATGCTGCTGGGTGCCGCCAAATACCTGGCTGAGACGCGGAATTTCGCGGGCCGGGTGGCGCTCTTGTTCCAACCGGCGGAAGAGGATGGCGGCGGCGGTCAGGTGATGGTGCAGGAAGGCGTGATGGACCGCTTCGGCATCGGGCAGGTCTACGGCATTCACAATGCGCCGAACATTCCCTTTGGCCATTTCCTGACCAATCCCGGCGCACTGATGGCCTCGGTGGACACCGCCTTCGTCTATCTGACGGGGCGGGGTGGCCATGGCGCGACGCCGCATGAATGCGTCGATCCGGTGGTGGCGGTGGTCGGCATGGTCAGTGCCATCCAGACCATCATCCCGCGCAACGTCTATGCGCTGGATGAAGCGGTGGTGTCCGTGACGCAGATCCACACCGGCACCGCCAGCAACATCATCCCCGAAGAGGCGATGTTCTGCGCCACGATCCGCTGCTTCAAGCCTGATGTCCGGGCGCTTCTGAAGAAACGCTTCTACGAGATCGTTGAAGGTCATGCCGCGGCCTACGGCGTGCAGGCGCGGATCGACTATGACTGGGGCTACCCGGCCACGATCAACCACCCTGATGAGGCCGCCTTTGCCGCCGAAGTGGCGCGCGAGATTTCCGGTGCCGATGCGGTGAACGACAATTCCGTGCGCGAAATGGGGTCCGAGGATTTCAGCTATATGCTCGAAGCCCGCCCCGGCGCCTATCTGTTCCTTGGCACCGGGCCGGGGGCAGGGCTGCACCATGCCGCCTATGACTTCAACGACGAGGCCGCCCCGGTCGGCGCCAGCTTCTTCGCCCGTCTGGTCGAACGCGCGCAGCCGCTGGCCTAAGCCGGGGGCGCTTCGCCCCCCGGACCCCCAGAGAGTATTTCCAGAAGGGCAAATGCAAGAAGGGCAAACCCGCCAAGGATTTGCCCTTCTTCAAATACTCCGGGGTAAGGCCCGGAACGGGCCGAGGGGCAGCGCCCCCGAGCCTTATCCGCGGCCCTGCCGTTTGCGCTCATGCGGATCGAGGATGCGCTTGCGCAGGCGGATGATCTTGGGCGTCACTTCCACCAGCTCGTCATCGTCGATATAGGCAATCGCCTCTTCCAGCGACATGCGGATATGCGGTGTCAGACGCACGGCTTCGTCGGTGCCCGAGGCCCGCACGTTGGTCAGCTTCTTGCCCTTGAGCGGGTTGACCTCAAGGTCATTGTCGCGGCTGTGTTCGCCGATCAGCATGCCCTCATAGACGTTTTCCTGCGGCCCGATGAACATGCGGCCACGGTCTTCAAGGTTCCACAGCGCATAGGCCACCGAAACGCCGTTCTCCATCGAGATCAGCACGCCCTGACGGCGGCCCTGGATCGGGCCCTTGTGCGGGGTCCAGCCGTGGAAGATGCGGTTCAGAACGCCGGTGCCGCGGGTGTCGGTCAGGAACTGACCGTGATAGCCGATCAGCCCGCGCGACGGCACATGCGCGATGATTCGGGTCTTGCCGACGCCGGCCGGTTTCATCTCGACCAGATCGCCCTTGCGCTCGCCGGTCAGCTTGTCGATCACCGCGCCGGAATATTCGTCGTCCACGTCAACGATGACTTCCTCGACCGGCTCCATCTTCACGCCGTCTTCGTCCTTGAAGATCACGCGCGGGCGGCTGATCGACAACTCGAAGCCCTCGCGGCGCATGTTCTCGATCAGGACGCCCATCTGGAGTTCGCCGCGGCCCGAAACCTCGAACGCTTCGCCGCCGGGGGTGTCGGCGATCTTGATGGCGACGTTGACTTCGGCTTCCTTGTTCAGCCGGTCGCGGATCACGCGGCTTTGCACCTTGTTGCCGTCGCGGCCGGCAAGGGGCGAGTCGTTGATGCCGAAGGTCACGGTGATGGTCGGCGGGTCGATCGGCTGGGCGGGCAGGGCGGTGTCGATGTCCAGCGCGCAAAGCGTATCGGCCACGGTGGCCTTGGTCATGCCGGCCAGCGTCACGATATCGCCCGCCACCGCCTCTTCAATCGCGGTCTGGGTCAGGCCGCGGAAGGCCAGAACCTTGGTGACGCGGAACTGCTCGATGCGTTCACCGGTGCGGGTCAGCGCCTTGAGGCTCTCGCCCACCTTCACCGTGCCGCTTTCGACGCGGCCGGTCAGGATGCGGCCGATGAACGGGTCGGCCGACAGCGTGGTCGCCAACATGCGGAAGGGTTCGGCCTGTTTGGCGATCTGCTTCGGCGCGGGCACATGTTTCACGATCAGGTCGAACAGCGCCGTCAGATCCTTGCGCGGCCCGTCCAGCTCCAGATCGGCCCAGCCCGAACGGCCCGAGGCATAGACATGCGGGAAATCAAGCTGTTCGTCATTGGCGCCCAGATTGGCGAAGAGGTCGAACACCTCGTTCAGCGCGCGGTCCGGTTCGGCATCGGGCTTGTCCACCTTGTTCAGCACCACGATGGGCCGCAGGCCAAGCGCCAGCGCCTTGGAGGTCACGAACTTGGTTTGCGGCATCGGGCCTTCGGCGGCGTCCACCAGCAGGCACACGCCATCGACCATGTTCAGGATCCGCTCCACCTCGCCGCCGAAATCGGCGTGGCCGGGGGTATCGACGATGTTGATGCGCACGCCGTTGTGTTCCACCGAGGTGCATTTGGCCAGAATGGTGATGCCGCGCTCGCGCTCGATATCGTTGCTGTCCATGGCGCGTTCGGAAACCGCCTGATTGTCGCGGAACGACCCGGACTGTTTGAGAAGCTCGTCAACGAGCGTGGTCTTGCCATGATCAACGTGCGCGATGATGGCGATGTTGCGAAGCTCCATCGGGAGGGGTCACTTTCAATTGTGCATTTGCAGCGCCGCTTACCGCGTTTCGCGGTCCGTGGCTAGGGGGGCCATCAGGTGGCGACGTAGCGGTCGCGGCGATGGTTGACGGCGATCACCAGATTGACGACGGCCGAGCCGAGGAAAGACAGCGCCACGGTGCGCAGCGGCAGGAAGGTCAGCGCCGCCGCGAACAGGGCGGCGTCAAAGGCAAGCTGCGTCCAGCCCGCGCGAAAGCCGGTGCGGTCCTGCAGGATCAGCGCCAGAATGCCGATGCCGCCAAGGCTTGCCCCATGGCGGAACAGCGCCAGCAGGGCCGAGCCGGAAATCGCCCCGAACAGCACCGCGCCCACCACCGGGTTCAGCGCCTGAAACTGCACCCAGCCCGGAAAGATCAGCGTCAGCCCCGACAGAAGCGCCACCGCGACAAAGGTCTTGATGGTGAACGCCAGCCCCATGCGGCGGTATCCCAGCCAGTAGAACGGAATGTTCACCGCAAAGAACACCGCGCCAAAGGGCAGGGCGGTGGCATAGGATATCAGCACCGCCAGCCCCGCCGTCTGCCCGGTGAAGAGGCCGAGATGCGTCAGGATGGTGATGGCGAAACCCGCCATTCCGGCGCCATAGGCCAGACCTTGGGCATCTTCAAAGACGGTGTGGCGGGTGGTTTCGGGCAAGGCGGGGGGCATCGGGTCTCTCAGGTGGCGATATAGCGGTCTTTGCGGTGGTTTATCGCAAGGAACAGGTTGAAGACCAGCGCACCGAGGAAAGACCAGCCCAGCGTCGCGGGCGCAATGAAAAAGGCTGACAGCCCGAACAGCGCCGCATCGAAGATCAGTTGCGCATAGCCGGCGCGAAAGCCGGTGCGGTCCTGTAACATCAGCCACAGGATCGACACCCCGCCGAAGCTGCCGCCATGGCGCACCACCGCCAGCGCGGCAATGCCGAAGAGTGAGCCGAACAGGATAGCCGCGAAACCCGGCGCGATGTGGTCAAAGCTGATCCAGCGCGGCAAGAGGGCGGTCAGCAGCGACAGCGCCGCAACCGTGGCCAGCGTCTTGAGCGCAAAGCCCGCCCCCATCCGCCGCCAGCCAAAGACCAGAAACGGCGCCGAAACTGCGAAATAGACCGCCGGAAAGCTCCATCCGGTGACATGGGCAATCAGGGCGGCGATGCCGGGGGTCTGGCCCGCGACAAAGCCCATATAGGACAGCACATGCATCCCCACCGCCCCCATGCAGACGCCAAAGGCGATGCCCTGGGCATCTTCGATGGCGGAATGATGGGTCGGGTCGGACATGGGGGCAGCCTAGCAGAGGTGGCTATAATGTCAATAATGCTGACCCTATTTCTGCACGCGCAGCCTGTGGCGCCAAAACCGCAGGGGCGAAAATCCGGGCAAAGGGGGGCTTTACAGCCCGGTGCCCGCTGCGGCACGAGAGCGGCATCCGCCAACACGAAGGGAGGCTGCGATGAATATCACCCGCTCGACCTTCGCAATTGGCGGAGCGTATCAGGCTTACGGACTGCGCCGGTCAAACCGACCGATCTGACGCCGCCGCCCGTTTCACGGCCTGATCCTTTCCCAAGCCGATGCTGACCTGCCATCCCTTCGGATGGTCTGTCCGTTCCGGCTTTCCCACATCCAAACTCCAGAGGCCGCCCGGGCAAATCCCGGCGGGAATCCCGATGATCCAGACCCATATTGACCCGTCTGCCACACCTGTCGCCGCGCTGTCCGAACTGATCCGCCTGCATGGCGGGCGCCGTGTTCTGGTGACGCTGTTGCGGCTGATGCTGCGCGCAAGGCGGCCAAGGCCAGCCCATCCGCCGGACCTGATCGCCCGGCTCAGTCCGCATCTCCTGCGCGATATCGGGCTTGAGCCGGAACCACCGGCGCCCCCGCTGCCCGGCCTTCTGGCGCCGGGACGGGCAGCCTGTTGACGGGCAAGAAAAAAGGATGGGCAGATTGCCCATCCTACGCGGCCCAGCGGGCCATCAGGTGTAGGATGGGCAATCTGCCCATCCCGCCATTCAGCCGGCCAGCGCCTTGTTCAGATATTCATCGACCTTTTCCAGATAGCCGATCGTGGTCAGCCATTTCTGATCCGGGCCGACCAGCAGCGCCAGATCCTTGGTCATCCAGCCGTCTTCGACGGTGTCCACGGTGACCTTTTCCAGCGTGGTGGCAAAGCGCATCAGTTGTTCGTTGCCGTCCAGCTTGGCGCGGTGCTTCAGCCCGCCGGTCCAGGCGAAGATCGAGGCGATCGAGTTGGTCGAAGTCGCCTTGCCCTTCTGATGCTCGCGGTAGTGGCGGGTCACGGTGCCGTGGGCCGCTTCGGCCTCAACGATCTTGCCATCGGGCGTCATCAGCACCGAGGTCATCAGACCCAGCGAGCCAAAGCCCTGCGCCACGGTGTCCGACTGCACGTCGCCGTCATAGTTCTTGCAGGCCCAGACATAGCCGCCCGACCATTTCATCGCCGAAGCGACCATATCGTCGATCAGGCGGTGCTCGTAATGGATGCCCTTGGCCTTGAACTGCTCTTCGAATTCTTCGGCATAGATCTTGGCGAAGATATCCTTGAAGCGGCCGTCATAGGCCTTGAGGATGGTGTTCTTGGTCGAGAGATAGACCGGCCAGCCCTTGAGCAGACCATAGTTGAAGGACGAGCGGGCGAAATCGCCGATGCTGTCATCCAGGTTATACATGCCCATGAACACGCCCGAGGAGGGCGCGCTGTAAACGTCTTTCTCGATCACGGTGCCGTCTTCGCCGACGAATTTCATAGTCAGCTTGCCCGCGCCGGGGAAACGGAAATCGGTGGCGCGATACTGGTCGCCAAAGGCGTGGCGGCCGACCACGATGGGCTGGGTCCAGCCGGGCACCAGACGGGGGACGTTCTTGCAGATGATCGGCTCGCGGAAGATCACGCCGCCAAGGATGTTGCGGATGGTGCCGTTGGGCGACTTCCACATCTGTTTCAGGTTGAACTCTTCCACCCGCTGCTCATCGGGGGTGATGGTCGCGCATTTGACGCCGACACCGTATTTCTTGATCGCCTCGGCAGAGTCGATGGTGATCTGGTCATTGGTGCGGTCCCGCTCCTCGATGCCGAGGTCGTAATACTTCAGGTCGATGTCGAGGTAGGGCAGGATCAGCTTTTGCTTGATGAAGTCCCAGATGATCCGGGTCATCTCGTCGCCGTCAAGCTCGACGACGGGGTTGGCTACCTTGATTTTGGTCATCTTGGGCCTCTTGGCTGTGGGGATTCGGATGGGGGCTGCATAGCGGAAAAGCGGCGCGCGGGGAAGATGGTATGCGACGGTATACAGAATTGTCGCAGCCTGTCGTCGGGCGGGATGCTTGCGGCGGGATGGGCATATTGCCCATCCTACGCGAACCAGAGGCGCGCCTTGGCCCTGACCCACTCCCACAGTTGCGGTGCGCCGTGCGCCACCTTGACGCCAACCCGGCTCTCCAACTGGTCATAGGTCACATCATAGGTAACCCAAGTCCCGCCGCCCGATTGCAGGTTGGCCATCACCGGCTGCACGCGATCCAGCGATTTGGCGAAGACCGCATCGGGGGTTTCGGCTGCCTCGAACTCATCCCAGAGCGCGCGGAAGGCCACGGCCTGATCCGGCGGCAGCAGGCCGAAGATCCGGTCGGCGGCGCGTTGTTCGGCGGCCATCGTATCGGCGCTGGCATGGGCAAGGCCATTGGCCGAATGGATCGGCACATCGCCCACGTCGATTTCCACCAGATCGTGGATCAGGAGCATTCGGATAACGCGGTTGATGTCCACGCCCGGCGCCGCCTGACCCTCCAGCACCATGGCATAAAGCGCCAGATGCCACGAATGCTCACCCGAGTTTTCCCGCCGCGACCCGTCGCACAGCGTCGTGGCGCGCAGCACCGATTTCAGCCGGTCTGCCTCGTTCAGAAAGGCGAATTGGGCGTCAAGATCGGCGCTCATGTTGCGGCCTCGTGTTTGGTGTTCCAAAGGGCCATGCCGATGGCCAGCAGCCCAAGCGGCAGCAGCAGGAGGACAAGCCACCCGCCCTGCATCCCCTTTCTGTCACAATGATGCAGCCCCTCAACCGGCAGCAGCGTGGCAAGGCACAGCGTGGCAAGGGCGGCCCAGATCAGGAATGTCCGGGTCTTTCGCGTGCGCCGCAGCCAGAGGGCAGCAAGAACGGCAAAGGGTGTGAGGGCCAGCGCAACGTTGAGCAGCGTGACCTGAGATTTCAGGGTCGCCGCATAGCCGAAGGGCGTTTCATAATAGCATTCGCGCCAGGATTGTTCGGCGCGCGCCAGAAGGGCAAGAAGTGCCACCGGCGGCAGGATCGCCATGCCGGTGGCGGCCAGAGCCCGCCCCGATGTCCGGCTCAATGCCCCACCGAATCGCGCGGCGCCTGCGGGGCGGCGGCGCCGGTGCGCTTGGCCTTCAGGCTGCCTTCAAGGAACTTGCGCGCCCGCCGCTCGGCCAGGATCACCCGCACCGCCGTCATGAAGGCTTCCTGCGTGGTGGGTGAGGCATCGAGCAGGATCTTCGAGACCTTTTCATAGAAACGGTCGTCGCCCAGCTCGTCCTGCGCGTCCAGCACGTCCTTGGCCAAAGCCTCGGTCAGATCCTGAAGGATGGCCATCTCAGCGGCTGACCTCGCCCAGACGACGCTTCACATAGGTCGAAACCGTGTCGATCATCGGCTTCATGTGATGTTCGTCATCCTTGAAGAAGTGATCGGCGCCTTCGATCTGTTCATGGGTGATGGTGATGCCCTTCTGCTCGTGCAGCTTGTTCACCAGACTGACGGTATCCTTCGGCGGCGCCACCTTGTCGGCGGTGCCGTTGATGATCAGACCCGACGAGGGGCAGGGGGCAAGGAAGCTGAAATCATAGAGGTTCGCCGGCGGCGCCACCGAGATGAAGCCGGTGATCTCGGGCCGCCGCATCAGAAGCTGCATCCCGATCCAGGCGCCAAAGCTGAAGCCAGCGACCCAGCAATGCTTGGCGTTCTGGTTCATGCTTTGCAGATAGTCGAGCGCCGAGGCCGCATCGGACAATTCGCCGATGCCCATGTCATATTCGCCCTGAGAACGCCCGACGCCGCGGAAGTTGAACCGCATCACGGTGAAGCCAAGATTATAGAAGGCGTAGTGCAGGTTATACACCACCTTGTTGTTCATCGTGCCGCCATATTGCGGATGCGGATGCAGCACGATCGCAATCGGTGCGTCGCGGTCCTTCTGCGGGTGGTAACGGCCTTCCAGACGGCCCTCGGGGCCGGCAAAAATCACTTCGGGCATTCGATCCGCCTCTTGCGCGAGGGATTTCTTGACGGAATCCCTCGGATAACTTAGAACCATTCCAAGAGTGAAGCCCATGGATGGCATTGCCTTTTGCAGGTAATGTCCGGGGGCTTTGGCGTCAATGGATTTGCAGGTGCAGGCATGAAACTCTCGACCAAGGGGCGCTATGCGATGGTGGCGCTGGCCGATCTGGCGCTGGCCGAGGCGCGGGCGGGCGGCGATGAGCTGATGTCGCTGGCCGCGATTTCCAAGCGGCAGGACATCTCGCTGCCCTATCTGGAGCAGCTTTTCGTCAAACTGCGCCGTGCCGGTCTGGTCGAGGCGGTGCGCGGCCCGGGCGGCGGTTACCGTCTGGCGCGGCCGCCGGCCGATATCCGCGTCAGCGAGGTGATGGAGGCGGTGGAAGAGACCGTGGACGCGCTGCACACCGGGGCGGGGGCCAGTGGCGGCGTCTCGGGCACACGGGCGCAGAGCATGACCAACCGGCTGTGGGAGGGGCTTTCGGCGCAGGTCTATGTCTTCCTGCATCAGACCCGCCTTTCGGATGTGATCGGCAATCAGATGAAGCCCTGCCCGGCGGTGCCCGCGCTGTTTCAGGTGGTGGACGAGTGAGGCGCAGCTATCTCGACTGGAACGCCACCACCCCGCTGCGCCCCGAGGCGAAGGCGGCGATGGTTGCGGCGATGGAGGTGGTGGGCAACCCCTCATCGGTTCATGCCGAAGGCCGGGCGGCCAAGGCGCTGATCGAGAAGGCGCGGGCGCAGGTGGCGGCGGCCTTGGGCGCGGAAGGGGCGGATATCGTCTTTACCTCAGGCGCAACCGAGGCGGCGGCGCTGGCCTGCGCCGGGCGGGGGCTGGCTTGCGCAGCGGTGGAGCATGAGGCGGTGGCCGCCTGGTGTGATGGTGTGCTGCCGGTGGATGCGCAGGGCAGGGTGGCGGTGACCGATCCGGCCCGCACGGCGCTGCAACTGGCCAATTCGGAAACCGGGGTGGTGCAGGATCTGCCGCAGGGGCTGGCGGTGTCAGACCTGACGCAGGGCTTCGGCAAGCTGCCGCTCGCCTTCAACTGGCTGGGCTGTGACATGGGTCTTGTCGCCGCGCACAAGCTGGGCGGGCCGAAGGGCGTAGGTGCGCTGGTGCTGCGCCGCGGGCTGGATGTGTCGCCGCAGCTCAAGGGTGGCGGGCAAGAGATGGGGCGCCGTGCGGGCACCGAAAACCTGATTGGCATTGCGGGTTTTGGCGCGGCTGCTGCGGCGGCTGCGCGCGATCTGGCCGATGGGGTGTGGGAGCAGGTGGCGGAGATTAGAAATATTCTAGACTCAGCATTGTCTGCCCAGGGATTTGAGACTATTTCAGTCGGAAAATCGGTGCCGCGCCTGCCCAACACGCTGTGCCTCATCGCGCCCGGCTGGAAGGGTGAGACGCAGGTGATGGCGATGGACCTTGCCGGCTTTGCCGTTTCGGCAGGCTCGGCCTGTTCCAGCGGCAAGGTGCGCGCCAGCCGCGTGCTGCGGGCGATGGGCTATGACGAGGGGCAGGCCGCACAGGCCATCCGCATCTCGATCGGCCCTTCGACCACCGAGGAGGAGGTTCTGCGCTTCGCCGAAGCCTGGAGCCGCGACTACCGGCGCATCCGTTCGCGCGCCGCATGAATGACGGGGGGTAACCCCTTATGAGGAAAGGACAAGCCATGGCGGCTTTGGAAACTGAAGTGCGGGATGGCGTCGATCGGGAAACCATCGAAACCGTTCAGGCCATGGCGGGCAAATACAAATACGGCTGGGAAACCGAGATTGAAACCGAATATGCCCCCAAGGGCCTGTCGGAGGATATCGTGAGGCTGATTTCCGAAAAGAACGGCGAACCGGCATGGATGCTGGACTGGCGCCTTGCCGCCTATCGCCGCTGGTTGCAGATGGAAGAGCCGCGTTGGGCCATGCTGCATTACCCGGAAATCGACTATCAGGACCAATATTACTACGCCAAGCCCAAGAGCATGGGCGTGAAGCCCAAATCGCTGGACGAGGTGGACCCGAAACTGCTGGCCACCTATGCGAAACTCGGGATTCCGCTGAAGGAACAGGCGCTTCTGGCCGGTGTCGAAGCGCCCGAGGGGGAACGCAAGGTGGCCGTGGATGCCGTCTTCGATTCGGTTTCGGTCGGCACCACCTTCAAGGCGGAACTGGCCAAGGCCGGGGTGATCTTCTGCTCGATCTCCGAAGCGGTGCGCGAACATCCCGAACTGGTGCAGAAATATCTGGGCTCGGTCGTGCCGCAGTCGGACAATTTCTTTGCCACGCTGAATTCCGCCGTGTTTTCAGATGGTTCCTTTGTCTACATCCCGCCGGGCACCAAATGCCCGATGGAGCTTTCGACCTATTTCCGCATCAATGCCGAAAACACCGGCCAGTTTGAGCGGACGCTGATCATTGCCGACAAGGGCGCCTATGTGTCCTATCTGGAAGGTTGCACCGCGCCGAAAAGGGACACCCACCAACTTCATGCCGCCGTTGTGGAAATCGTCATTCTGGAAGACGCGGAAGTGAAATATTCCACCGTCCAGAACTGGTATCCGGGCGATGAGAACGGCAAGGGCGGCATCTACAACTTTGTGACCAAGCGCGCCGATTGCCGGGGCGACCGGGCCAAGGTGATGTGGACCCAAGTGGAAACCGGCTCGGCGATCACATGGAAATATCCGTCCTGCATCCTGCGCGGCAATGACAGCCAAGGCGAGTTCTACTCCATCGCCATCGCCAACAATGCCCAACAGGCCGACACCGGCACCAAGATGATCCATCTGGGCAAGCGCACCAAGTCGCGCATCGTCTCCAAGGGCATCTCGGCGGGCCGGGCGCAGAACACCTATCGCGGGCTGGTGTCGATGCACCCCAAGGCCACCGACAGCCGCAACTACACCCAATGCGACAGCCTGCTGATCGGCGACAAATGCGGCGCCCATACGGTTCCCTATATCGAGGTGAAGAACAACTCCTCGCGCGTCGAGCATGAGGCGACCACCTCGAAGGTGGACGACGATCAACTCTTCTACTGCCGCAGCCGTGGCATGGATGAAGAAGAGGCGGTGGCGCTGGTGGTGAACGGCTTCTGCAAGGAAGTGCTGCAAGCCCTGCCGATGGAGTTTGCCATGGAGGCGCAAAGCCTTGTGGCGATCAGCCTTGAGGGTTCTGTGGGCTGATGGCGGAGCGGGCGCGCCAGATTGCCACAGGAGGCCGCCTCTGGCGCGGTGCGGCCTTGGCCGTTCTGGGCGGCGGAATCGGCGTTGCACTCTGGCGTGATCCGGCGCTGCTGGAGCGGCGCGAGGTGACGCTGCCGCTCGCGCTGGCCTTTGCGGCGCTGTGGATGGTGCCGCATCTGCGGGCGCGACGGGCGGCAGCCGGTTCAGCCGACGCGGCGGTGCAGCCAATCCGCGACCCGGGGGCAGACCGCGCGGCCATCGACCTCACGCTGGGCGGCGTTGCCGGGCTGATGTCGGGTGCTTTGTTCCTGTCCTTTGCCGGTTCGGCGGCGCTGCTGACACGGGGGCCGCATGTGGTGGACTGGGCTTTTGACCATCTGGAGACCAAGGGCCTTTGGGCGGTGATCGCAGCGGCGCTGATGGCCGTGGTGTTGTGGCGGCTGATCAGCCTTGCCCTCATGGGGGCCATAAGGACCAGCCGGTTTCTGATGGGGTTTGTGATGGGCTTGTTCCTTTGGCTGCCGTTCCACGGCGCCTTTCAGGCCGGGCTCGCAAACCTCGGGTTTGAGTTGCCGGGTCTGATGACCCCCGAAAGCGGAGCAAACGGATGATCGTCACCACCACCCCCTCGATCGAAGGCCGTGCCATCACCGGCTATCTGGGCATCGTCACCGGCGAGGCCATTCTGGGCGCCAACATCTTCCGCGACCTCTTCGCGGGCATCCGTGACATCGTGGGTGGCCGCTCGGCCGCCTATGAACAGGAACTTGGCAAAGCCCGCGAAACCGCGCTGCGCGAGATGCAGGAGAAGGCCGCCTCCCTGGGCGCGCAGGCCATTGTCGGGGTGGACCTCGACTATGAGGTGATCAACAACATGCTGATGGTCTCGGCCTCGGGAACGGCGGTGCGTCTTGGCTGAGACCGAGGTCTCGACACTTGCGGCACATCTGGCGCTGTTGCGCGCCGAACTGCCTTTCGCGCGCCTGACGCGGGTGGTGGATGTCGGTGCCAACCCGCTGCTGGACGCGGCGCCTTATGCGGCCTTGCTGCGGCTGGGCGGATGCGACGTGGTGGGATTCGAGCCGCAGGACAAAGCATTTGCCGCTCTCATGCGCGACAAGGGCCCGAACGAGACCTATTTTCCCCATGCCGTCGGCGATGGCAGTGCGCAGATCCTGCATCTTTACACCTCGCAGGGCTTCGCCTCGGTCTTTCCGCCCAATCCCGAAGCCCGTATCCTTGCCACCGGTGACTGGCAGGAAATCACTGCCAAAGTGCCGTTCCAGACCGTCCGGCTGGACGATCTCGATACGCTGGGCGCGGTTGACCTGATCAAGATCGACATTCAGGGTGGCGAAGCGGCGGTGCTGGCCCATGCCCTCGGCGCCTTGGGCGAAGCCGTGGTCGTGATCACCGAACAGCGCTATTTCCGCCTTTATGAAGGCGAGCCGATGGCGGCTGGCGTGGATGCCGTGCTGACGGCACAGGGCTTTGCCATCCACAAGCTGCTGTCGATCAACAGTTTTCAACTGAACTCGTCGCGGCGCAAGTTTCTGGCGCGTGAGGCGACGGCCGATCAGGCGGTTGATGGCGATGTGGCCTATATCCGCAACCCTGCCGGGATCGCCGGATGGAGTGACCAGCAGGTTCTGCATCTGACGCTGCTGGCGTCTTTGGTCCTCGAAAGTCACAGTCTTGTGCTGTATTGTCTGGACGAGGCGGTGCGCCGCGGGCTGGCCCGGCGCAATCTGGCCGATGCCTATCTGCGGCTTTTGCCCGATCATCTCTTGTCCCCCAAATTCAAGGCCGTCAAATGAGTGTCCCGCCCGCAGACACGGCACCCATACTGACCCTGCCGCCCGATGAGGCGGCGGCGGTGGCGGCGGCCTATGCGGCCGGGCGGGTGATCCTGGAATATGGCTCGGGCGGCTCGACCGTGCTGGCGGCCGAGATGGCGGGCAAGACCGTGACCTCGGTTGAAAGCGACCGGGCCTGGGCGCAGCGGATGCGCGACTGGTTCACGGCGCATCCCCCGGCCTCGCCGGTGACGGTCCATCATGCGGATATCGGCACGACCCGCGATTGGGGCTATCCGAAATATCTGCGCAGCCACATGAAATGGGCCGGTTATCCCATTGGAATCTGGGACGAACCCGGGTTCGTTGCGCCGGATGTCGTCTTGGTTGACGGGCGGTTCCGCATCGCCTGTTTCCTGACCGTGATGCTGAAGACGCCGCATCCGGTCACCGTGCTTTGGGACGATTACGACGATCGCCCGCATTATCACCGTGTCGAAACTCTGGTGCAGCCGGTGGCAAAGGCCGGCCGGCTGGCGCGGTTCGAACTCACCCCCACAGCCCTGTCGCCTGCGGCATTGCGGCTGCTGGCCGACAGCTATCTGGACCCGCGCTGACGGGGCCGTCAAAAGTAGAATGAGGATAAAATGCTGGAAATCAACAACCTGCATGTGAAGCTTGAAGACGAGGACAAGGTGATCCTGCGCGGTGTCGATCTGAAGATCGGGCCGGGCGAGGTTCACGCCATCATGGGGCCGAACGGCTCGGGCAAGTCCACGTTGTCCTATGTGCTGTCGGGCCGCGATGGCTATGAAGTGACCGAGGGTTCCGCCACGCTGGAAGGGCAGGAACTTCTGGAGATGGAGCCGGAAGAGCGGGCGGCGGCGGGCCTGTTCCTTGCCTTCCAATATCCCGTGGAAATTCCGGGGGTTGGCAATATGACCTTCCTGCGCACCGCGCTGAATGCGCAGCGCAAGACCCGCGGCGAAGAGGAACTCTCGGCCGGGGATTTCCTGAAACTGGTGCGGGCCAAGGCCAAGACGCTGAAGATCGACGCGGAAATGCTGAAACGTCCGGTCAATGTCGGTTTTTCGGGCGGCGAGAAGAAGCGCAACGAAATCCTGCAAATGGCCATGCTGGAACCCAAGATGTGCATTCTGGACGAGACCGATTCCGGCCTTGACGTGGATGCGATGAAGCTGGTGGCCGATGGCGTGAACGCGCTGCGCGATGCCGGGCGGTCTTTCCTTGTCATCACGCATTATCAACGGCTTCTGGACCATATCAAACCCGACGTGGTGCATATCATGGCCGCAGGCCGGATCATCAAGTCGGGTGGGCCGGAGCTGGCGCTTGAGGTTGAGAACAACGGTTACGCCGATCTTCTGGCCGAGGTGGCGCAATGAACCTTCCCAAGGCGAAACAGGATGCGCTGACGGCGCGGCTTGCGGGCCTGTCATTTGACGCCCGTGGCTGGCTGGGTGCGGCGCGGTCCGAGGCGCTGGCGCGGCTGGGCGCGATGGGCCTGCCGGGCAAGCGCGATGAATACTGGCGCTATACCGATCCGACCAGCCTGACCACGCCCGAGCCGCCGCCCGCCGCCGCCTTTGACGCCGGCGATGAGACGCCGGTGTTCGACGGTATCGACCGGGTGAAGCTGGTCTTCACCGATGGCGTGTTCGATGCGGACGCTTCGGACGATCTGACGCTGGCCGGGGTCGAGATCGAACGGCTTGCCGAGGCTGGCGGGGCCGATATCCACTGGGCGCAGGGCCTTTATGGCGTGCTGGAGGCTCGGGGGCAAAATCCGGTGCAACGCCCGCTGGCGGCGCTGGCCAGCGCCTTTGCCACGGACGGCGTGCTGATCCGGGTGACGGGCCGGGCGGCCAAGCCGGTTTCCCTGATTTATCGCCATGTGTCAGAGACTTCCGATGCAATCCTGCACCATTGCGTAAAGCTTGAGCCGGGTGCCGAACTGACGCTCTTGGAAAACGGCCCCGCTGCCGCGCGCTTTACCAAGGTGCTGGAGGTCGAGGTGGGGACGGGCGCCCGCTTCCACCACATCCGTGCGCAGGGTCGTGACCACGCCCGCCGCGCGGCGACCCATGTCTTTGCCCGGATCGGGGCAGGGGCGCTGTTCAAATCCTTCACCCTGACCGCCAATGGCCGCCTGACGCGCAACGATGCGGTGCTGGAACTGGTGGGCGATGATGCCGTGGCCCATGTCGCGGGTGCCTCGATGGGCGACGGCGATTTCCACCATGACGACACCGTTTTCATCACCCATGAGGGCGAGCGTTGCGAAAGCCGTCAGGTTTTCAAGAAGGTGCTGAAGAATGGCGCCGTCGGCGTGTTTCAGGGCAAGATCCTGGTGAAGCCCGGCGCGCAAAAGACGGATGGCTATCAGATTTCCCAAAGCCTGCTTCTGGACGGCGACAGCCAGTTTCTGGCCAAGCCGGAACTGGAAATCTACGCCGATGACGTGAAATGCAGCCATGGCAGCACCTCGGGCGCGATCGACGATACCGCGCTTTACTACCTGCGCTCGCGTGGGGTGCCGCTGCGGCAGGCGCAATCGCTTTTGGTGCTGGCCTTCCTGGCCGAAGCGATTGGCGAGATCGAGGATGAGGCGATTGCCGAAGACATCCGCAGCCGTCTGGAGGGCTGGCTTCACCGCCACGCGCATTGAATGGCCGTCTCGACCGATATGCTGCGGGCATGGCGGCACCCAAGGGCGCTGATCCGCGAGAAGCTGGGGCAGGGGCCGCGCGAAGACCGCGCCCTTGCGCTGTTGATGGCGGCCTGCGGGCTGTTGTTCGTGGCGCAATGGCCGGTTCATGCCCGCGCCGCCTATCTGGACCCCACCACCCCGCTTGACGCGCGGCTGGGCGGGGCGCTTTTGGGCAGCCTGTTTCTGCTGCCGCTGCTGGCCTATGCCGTCGCGGGTCTCAGTCATCTGGTGGCCCGGGCGGTCGGCGGCAAGGGGCAGGGGTTCGGGGCGCGTCTGGCGTTCTTCTGGGCGCTTCTGGCGGTGGCACCTGTGGCGCTTTTGCAGGGTCTGGTGGCCGGGATGATCGGGCCCAGCCCGGGGCTGATCGCGGTGCAACTGCTTGCCGGGGGCGGATTTTTGTGGATCTGGCTTTCAATGCTGGTCGAGGCGGAGCGCGGCTGATGCTGGAAGGTCTAGTGCTTGCGGCCCGCGATACGGTGATTGACGCGCGGGCGGGCGCGCAGCGGGTGATCGCGCTGCGGCTGCCGTTGGGCACGGCGGTTCTGGCGCTTCTGCTCACCTCGGTTCTGGCGGCCGTGCTGGCGGCGCTGACATTCCTCGCCTCGGGGATGGGCGACGATCCGGCGATGGCCGCGGTCTTTGGCAGCCCCTTCGGCCTTGCGCTGATGCAGGTCGCCGTGCAAGGCGTTGCGGCCTTTCTGATTTTCTTCATCGGACGGTTGTTCGGCGGCCGCGGGGCGCTGTCGGATGCAGTGGCGCTGATGGCCTGGCTTGAGGCGGTGCTGCTCCTGGCGCAACTGGCGCAGCTTGTGCTGATCCTGGCGCTGCCGCTTCTGGCCGAACTGCTGGGGCTGATGGCGATGGGGCTGTTCCTGTGGCTGCTGACGGTCTTTACCGCCGAGCTGCATGGCTTTCGCCGGCTGGGGATGGTGTTTCTGGGCATTCTGGCCACCGCGCTGGCGGTGGGCGTGCTGTTTGTCGGGATTTTGGGCATCAGCCCGGGAGGTTAAGCCATGTATGACGTGAACCGCATCCGCGCCGATTTCCCGATCCTGTCGCGGCAGGTGAACGGCAAGCCGCTGATCTATCTCGACAACGGGGCTTCGGCGCAAAAGCCGCAGGTGGTGATTGATGCGGTCACGCGGGCCTATTCGATGGAATATGCCAATGTTCACCGTGGCTTGCACTATCTCTCCAATCTTGCGACCGAAAAGTATGAAGCGGTGCGCGGCATTGTTGCGCGCTTTCTGAATGCCGGGTCGGAAGAGGAGATCGTCTTCACCTCGGGCACGACCGAGGGGATCAATCTGGTGTCCTATGCCTGGGCCGCGCCGCGCCTTCAGCCGGGCGACGAGATTGTTCTGTCGGTGCTTGAGCATCACGCCAATATCGTTCCGTGGCATTTTCTGCGGGAACGTCAAGGGGTTGTGCTGAAATGGGTGGATTGCGACGACAAGGGCGATCTTGACCCGCAGGCGGTGATCGACGCCATCGGGCCGAAAACCCGACTGGTCGCCGTGACCCAAATGTCGAATGTCACCGGAACCGTGGTGGATGTTGTCGCGATCTGCGCCGCCGCCCGGGCGCGTGGCGTGCCGGTGCTGGTCGATGGCAGTCAGGGCGCGGTGCATATGCCGGTGGACGTGCAGGCGATGGGCTGCGATTTCTATGCGATCACCGGACATAAGCTTTACGGGCCAAGCGGTTCCGGCGCGATATTCATTCGCCATGAGAGGATGGCCGAGATGCGGCCGTTCCTTGGCGGCGGCGATATGATCCGCGAGGTGACACGCGACACGGTGACCTACAACGACCCGCCGATGAAGTTTGAGGCCGGAACGCCCGGCATCGTGCAGCAGATCGGCATGGGTGTGGCGCTTAACTATCTGATGGCGCTTGGCATGGCCAATATCGGCGCGCATGAGCGGGCCTTGCGCGACTATGCCCAAGCGCGGTTTTCGGGCCTCAACTGGTTGCAGATACAGGGAAATTCGGCCGATAAGGGTGCGATCTTCTCCTTCACGCTGCAAGGGGCCGCCCATGCGCATGACATCTCGACCGTGCTGGACAAGCGCGGCATTGCCGTGCGTGCCGGCACCCATTGCGCCATGCCGCTGATGGAGCGGATGGGCCAGCACGCGACCTGTCGCGCGTCCTTCGGTCTGTATAACACCACCGAGGAAGTCGATGCGCTGATCTCGGCGCTGGAACTGTGTCACGAGCTTTTTGCCTGAACTTCCCGGCGGTTTCGCGTTGCACCGCCGGGCGTGTCAGGCTATAGCAGCGCCACAAGGCACCCATAGCTCAGCTGGATAGAGCGTTGCCCTCCGAAGGCAAAGGTCGCACGTTCGAATCGTGCTGGGTGCGCCAAACCTCCGACAGATGATTGTTCGCTGCCTTGACGGTTTGTCAGGCATTTCAGGGCTGTATCGGCATGGGCGGCGGAAGCTTATAATGACATAATATAGATTATGCGTTAATTGACCGTGCGGTGGGGGCCGCCCTGAGGCGGCCCTTTTCACACCACGGCGGCTTCGCGGAAGGCTTTGCCATGCAGAACGCGGTCTATCGAAAGATCTGACAGATCAATGCTTTGCCAGCCGCCGTGCAGGATGTGTTCGGCCAGGCCGCGCCCGATGGCCGGCGATTGCTGCAGACCGTGGCCGGAGAAGCCGTTCATGAAGAAAAGGCTCGGCAGTTCCGGGTGCGGACCCAGAATCGCGTTCTGGTCCAAGGTGTTATAGGCGTAATGTCCCACCCAGTGGCGCACCACCTTCACCGCGTCAAAGCCCGGCGCGCGGTTCCAGAGCTGTTCCCAGATCACCTCTTCGAACAGGTTCAGGTCCGGCTCGAAATCGTCGGCATCACAGGGGCCGTCGTTCTGCGGCACGGTGGCGGTAATCCACTGGCCCTGCTCGGGGCGCAGGTAAAATCCGGTATCCACCAGCAAGGGAGCATCGGGGTGGCGCGCGTTCGGGGCGTCGATCACGAAGACCGTGCGTTTGCGCGGCTCGACCGGCAGCGCAAGCCCGGCCCAGCCGGCGACCACGGCCGCACGGGTGCCGGCGGCATTCACCGCAGCGGTGCAGGCGATCAGCCCGCCCTTGGCCAGATGCACGCCTGTCACCTTGCCGCCGGTGATTTCCAGCCCCACCGCCTCATCCGTCACAAACCGCGCGCCCTGCGCCTTGGCTGCGGCGCGGAAACCGGCCAAAAGGCCCATATTGTCGAACCAGCCTTCGTCCCGGGTGCCGAAACTGCCTGCAGACAGATCTTCGACATTCAGCCACGGAAAGCGGGCCTGCACCTGCGCCGGGGTCCAGACCTCGGTCGCGGCGCCGTGGCTGCGCTGCATGGCGGCCAGCTCTTCCAAAAGCGTGGCCCCCTCGGCGGTATGCGACAGGAAGAGATAGCCGTTTTCTTTCAGACCCAGGCTCCCTACCCCGGCCTCAATCCCAAGTCGCTCTGGGAAATTCCGAATGAAATCAACGCCGAACCGCGAGATTTCCACATTCACCGCCGTCGAGAATTGCGAGCGGATCGAGGCGACTGACAGCGCGGTCGAGGCTTTGGCAAAGCTGATGTCACGCTCGGCCACCAGCACCCGCAGGCCGGGCTGCATCCGGGTCAGCCAATAGGCGCAAGAGGCGCCCATCACCGCCCCGCCAATGATCACCACATCCACGCCTTCGGTCATCTCGCCTTCTCCGCCGTTGAACGGTCTCGACAGACCGTTGCGCGAAGGCATAGACTTCGGTCGGGGAAAGGACAAGCCGGGCGAATTACCGCAACCGCTTGTCGCAAAATGGGGAAAGCCGACGTGACAGAAATACTGTCGCTTTTGACACGCATTGCCGAGGCCAAGGCGATGGCCGAGGTCTGGTCGCTGGCAACCTCGCATCTGGCTGCGATGGGGTTTTCGCGGGTGAATTACGGTTTCACCCTGTTTCGCGGCAAACGGTCGGTCGGTGACCCGGATGATGCGCTGTTTCTGACCACGGCGGACCCGGTCTATGCGCAATTCTACTTCCGCAACGGATTTTTCGCCAAGACGCCCGCCTTTCGCTGGACGCTGAACAATGTCGGCGCCTGCACCTGGTCCTGGGTGCGCGAGGCGTTTCTGGCGGGCCGCCTGACGCCGGAAGAGGCCGAAACTGTGCGCCAGAACCTTGCCATGGGGATCGTGGCCGGCATCACGGTGAGTTTCCCCGAAAGCTCGACCCGGGCCAAGGGCGCGATGGGGCTGATCGCCGATCCGGGGCTGGACCCGCCCACGGTTGACCGCATCTTCGAGACGCGACGGGACGAGATTCTGGCGTTGTGCCACATGATGCACCTGAAGCTGACGCACCTGCCCTTCCCAACCGCCCGCCGCCCGCTGACCCAGCGGCAGCGCGAGGCGCTGGAATGGGTGGCCGATGGCAAGACCACACAGGATGTGGCGCTGTTGATGGAGATTTCACCGGCCATGGTGGAAAAGCACCTGCGCCTGACGCGCGAGGCGTTGAGCGTGGACACCACGGCGCAGGCAGTGGCCAAGGCGGCGCTGATGAACCTGATCTTCACCCCCGACCCCGAGCCGGAACCGCTGGTCGCGGCGAGGTAGGGAATCCCTGACTTTCGTCAAGCCTGCCAAAATGGGACGTTTTCCGCGTTCCGTGAGTGATGGCTTCGGCCAGGAACAGCAGACGGGGATGGATTGCATTTTCAGTCCTGACCCGTCTGCAACGGCTGGCCGCGCTTCCCCGGCGTGGCTTCTCCCTGTCTGGGGCCGGTTCTTTGCCGGCTGGCCCTGCTTGGCCCTGCCCTCTGCCCGCATCCCCTGGGCATGGCGCGCGGTGCAGTCCGATGGGCTGCACCGCTTTTTCATGGGCTACAGGAACAGGGCAAAAAGGAAAGGGCACCGGGTTGCCCCGATGCCCCTGCCCTGCAATCTGCGGGATGGATCAGCCCTGAACCATCTTGGCGACTTCGGCTGCGAAGTCTTCTTCCTTCTTCTCAACGCCTTCGCCCACCATCACGCGGGCATAGCCGGTGATTTCGACGCCGGCTTCCTTGGCGGCGGCTTCCACCGTCACGTCGGGGTTGATCACGAAAGCCTGGCCCAGCAGCGTGTTTTCCGACAGGAAGCGCTTCATGCGGCCCGGGATGATGTTGTTGTGGATCACGGCATCCGGCTTCGGCTTGGCCGAGGAGGCGTTTTCTTCCAGCGCCTTGGAGGTTTGCACCGCCAGTTCACGCTCGACGATCACCGGGTCCAGCGTCGCTTCGGAGAGCGACAGCGGGTTGGTGGCGGCGATGTGCATGGCGAATTGCTTGCCGATGGCCTGCGCCTTGTCGGCCGGGCCGTTCAGCGCGACCAGCACGCCGATCTTGCCCATGCCTTCGGTGGCGGCGTTGTGGACATAGGACACAACGGTTTCGCCTTCCAGAATGTGCATCCGGCGGAAGGTCATGTTTTCGCCGATCCGGGCGATCGATTCCTGGATCACCTCGTCAACGGTCTTGCCATTGAGGTCGGCAGCCCGCACCACTTCAACCGACTCGCCGGTTTGCAGCGCCACCTTGGCCACTTCACGCACCAGCGACTGGAAGTCGGCGTTCTTGGCAACAAAGTCGGTTTCCGAGTTGATTTCCACGGCAACGCCGCGGCCATCGGTCACGGCGACGCCCACCAGACCTTCGGCGGCAACGCGGTCGGCCTTCTTGGCGGCCTTGGCAAGGCCCTTGGTGCGCAGCCAGTCAACGGCGGCTTCCATGTCGCCATTGGTCTCGGTCAGCGCCTTCTTGGCGTCCATCATGCCTGCGCCGGTCGAATCGCGCAGTTCCTTCACCATCGCTGCGGTGATTGTCATGTCAGTCTCCTGAAAACGGATATGGCCCGGCGGCTAACACCGCCGGGTATCAAGCATGTGACGGGGCTCAGGCCTCGACAGCGACGTCTTCTTCGGGCGCCGCTTCCAGCGCGCCAAGGTCAACGCCGGCGGCGCCCAATTGGGCCGACATGCCGTCCAGCGCCGCACGGGCCACCAGTTCGCAGTAAAGCGAGATGGCGCGGGCCGCGTCGTCATTGCCGGGGATGATATAGTCCACGCCCTTGGGCGAGCAGTTGGTGTCAACCACGGCCACAACCGGAATGCCCAGCTTCTGCGCTTCCAGAATGGCGAGGTCTTCCTTGCCAACGTCGATGATGAAGATCAGGTCCGGGGTGCCGCCCATTTCACGGATGCCGCCCAGCGAAGCCTGCAGCTTCGCCTGATCGCGTTCCATGTTCAGACGCTCTTTCTTGGTCAGGCCCTCGGCGCCCGAAGCCAGAACTTCGTCGATCTGCTTCAGACGGTTGATCGACAGCGAGATGGTCTTCCAGTTGGTGAGCGTGCCGCCCAGCCAGCGGTGGTTCATGTAGAATTGCGCGCAACGCTCGGCTGCTTCGGCGATCGGCTTTTGCGCCTGACGCTTGGTGCCGACGAACAGGATCCGGCCGCCCTTGGCGACGGTGTCGCGCACGACCTTGAGCGCTGCGTCCAGCATCGGGACGGTCTGCGTCAGGTCAAGAATGTGGATGCCGTTGCGGTCCCCATAGATGAACTCGCCCATCTTGGGGTTCCAGCGTGCGGTCTGGTGGCCGTAGTGAACGCCAGCTTCCAAAAGCTGACGCATGGTGAACTCGGGAAGAGCCATGTCCGTATCCTTTCCGGTTTTGCCCTTGGCAGGTGATCTCAGGGTTTCCCCCAACCGGTGGACCCTGCGGGATTTCTCCCCGCAAAGGCCCGCACCTGCCTGTGAAGTGCGCGCCCTTTACGCTGGCCGGATCAGGAACGCAAGCCGAAAGACCGGATCAGCGGCATTTGTGGCCGATGGCCGCGACATGGCGCAGATCGGTGCCGCAACAGCCGCCCAGCACCCGCAGCCCCGGCAGATGGCGGCGCAGCGCGGCATAGTCCGCCGCCAGCGCCTGCGGGTCGCCCGCGTCCAGCTCGGTCGCCTCATCCAGCTCGGCATGGCTGAGGCGCGAGGCATTGGCCCGGATCGCACCGATCCGCCCGGCCCAGCCGCCGCGCAACTGGTCGGCGAAATGCGACGGGTGGGCGCAGTTGATGCCATACCACGCCGGGTAACCGTCGGTGGCGGCATCGACAATGGCCGTCGCCTCTTGCAGGGTCTGGCCGCCGATCAGCCGCCCGTCGGTTTCCACCGTGAAAGACAGCGCCACCGGCACCCCCATATCCTGCGCCGCCTCGGCAATGCCGATCGCCTCGCCGGTGGAGGAGATCGTGACCGCCGTCACCATATCCACGCCCGCGTCGGCCAGAACGGCCACCTGCCGGTGGTGATAGTCAAAGGCTTCGTCCGGGCCCAGCACGCTGTCGGGCCGGTAGGCATCGCCATGCGGGCCGATCACTCCGTTGATGATGGCTGCACCGCGGCCGTGGCCATCGCGCAGACCCTGGGCAAAGGCCACCGCCGCCCGGTTGGCGCGGTCGATCGCGCCCGGGGCAAGGCCCATCACCTCGCCCCAGCCTTCGCTTGCCCGCCATGTGGCGGTGTCCAGCACAAATCCCATATCCAAGGCCGCCGCCTGATCGAGAAAGCCGGTGAAATAGCGTTCCAGCGCCGCCCTGCCCGCGGGATCGTCCAGCAGGGGAAAGGCCGCGAATTGCGGCAGTTCCAGCCCCTCAAGAAAGATCATCGCGGTTTCCAGCCCGCCATCCGTCAGATGCAGCCCGCCGCCCATTCGGGACAAAAGCGCTACGGTGGCCTCGCGTGACATCCTGCCCTCCCCGGCCCCGCGCCCAAGCGCCGCAGCCGCGGGGGACCACCCGGCTGCGGTCCGCCCCCCCCCCCGCAAGGGGAAGGCCCTGCCCCGCCATCCTAGCATGAAATTGCCGCCGCTGCGACGGTTGCGACCCCCCTTGCGCCTCTGGCGATGGCGGGCGATGAAAGGGCCATGACACCGGATATCCTCTGCATCGGCTCTGTCCTGTGGGACATCATCGGGCGTTCGCCCTCCTCCATGCGGCTGGGCGCCGATGTGCCCGGGCGCATCACCCGGCTGCCCGGCGGGGTGGCGATGAACATTGCCATGACGCTGGCCCGCTTTGGCCTGACCCCCGCCATCCTGACCGCCATCGGCCGCGACGCCGAAGGGGATGAACTGATCGCCGCCTGTGCCCGTCTGGGCCTGCGGGTCGATCATGCCTATCGCTCGGATGACCTGCCGACCGACCGCTATATGGCGGTCGAAGGCGCCAATGGCCTGATCGCGGCCATTGCCGATGCCCATTCGCTTGAAGCGGCGGGGGACAAGATCCTTGCCCCGCTGGCCGATGGCGCCTTGGGAACGGTTGCGGCGCCCTGGCCCGGCCTGATCGCGCTGGACGGCAACCTGACCGAGGCGCTGCTGTCGCGCATCGCCGACAGCCCGCTGTTCGCCGCCGCCGACCTGCGCGTCGCTCCCGCCAGCCCCGGCAAGGCCGAGCGTCTGCGCCCGCTGATGCGCCATCCCCGCGCCACGCTGTATGTGAACCTCGAAGAGGCCAACCTGCTGACGCAGGGCTGCGCCGAAACCGCCGCCGAGGCCGCCGAGGCGCTTTTGCTGCGCGGGGCCGCCCGGGTGCTGGTCACCCATGGCGGCCAGCCCTGCGCCGAGGGCACGCAAGGCGCGGGTGTGATCACCGCCACGCCGCCGCAGGTCATGGTCGCCCGCGTCACCGGCGCCGGCGACACCTTCATGGCGGCCCATATCGTGGCCGAACGTCAGAGTGCCCCGCGGGCCGAGGCCCTTGCCCGCGCCATCCACGCCGCCGCAATCTATGTATCCGGAGACATCGGCACATGAGCCTTCCCCTCACCTTCGCCCCCGAAGTGGCCGCCGCCCGTGCTGCTGGCACCCCCATCGTGGCGCTGGAATCCACCATCATCACCCATGGGATGCCCTTCCCACAAAACGTAGAAGCCGCCCGCGCCGTCGAGGCCGAGGTGCGCGCCCATGGCGCCACCCCCGCAACGATTGCCATCATGGACGGCCAGATTCACATCGGCCTGACCGATGCCCTTCTGGACCGTCTTGGACAGGCGTCCCATGTTGCCAAACTGTCGCGCGCCGATCTGGCGGCCTGTCTTGCGACTGGCGGCATGGGGGCAACCACGGTTGCCGCCACGATGATCTGTGCGCAACTGGCCGGGATCGAGGTTTTTGCCACCGGCGGCATCGGCGGCGTGCATCGCGGCGCCGAAACCTCGTTCGACATTTCGGCCGACCTGCCGGAACTCGCCGCAACGGCGGTGACCGTGGTGGCGGCGGGGGCCAAGGCCATTCTCGATCTGCCCAAGACGCTGGAATATCTGGAAACCGCCGGGGTGCCGGTGATCGCCTTCGGGCAGGATGATTTCCCCGCCTTCTGGTCGCGCTCCTCCGGTTTGAAGGCCCCCCTGCGGATGGACAGCGCCGAGGCCATCGCCGCCGCTCACCGGATGCGCGGGCGGCTGGGCCTGCCGGGCGGGCAACTGGTGGCCAACCCGATCCCGGTCGAGGCCGAGATTGCCCGCGCCGAAATCACCCCCGCCATCGAAACCGCGCTGGCCGAGGCCGAGGCGCAGGGCATTGCCGCCAAAGAGGTGACGCCCTTCCTTCTGGACCGCATCCTTGCCCTGACCGAGGGGCGCTCGCTGACCTCGAACATCGCCCTTGTTCTGAACAATGCGCGGCTGGGGGCGGCAATTGCGCGGGCTTTGACGCGCTGACGCATTGTGCCCGGCGGGCCGGCTGCCTAGATTGGGAACGCTTGCAGGAGGCCCCATGTCCGAACCCGATCACCCCGCGCGCCGTTCCCTTCTCGGGGCGCTGCGTTCCTCTTTCCTGACCGGGCTTGTCGTGGTGCTGCCGGTCGGCCTGACGATCTATGTCGTCTGGGGCGTGATCGGCTGGATCGACGGCTGGATCTTGCCGCTGATCCCCTCGCATCTGCAACCCGATGCCCTGATGCGCCGCTATTTCGGCCCCGAGGCGAATTTCCCGGTGCGCGGCGTGGGGGTGTTGGTCTTCCTTGTCTTCACCGCGCTGATGGGCTGGCTGGCGCGCGGGCTGATCGGGCGCACCCTGATGCGGCAGGCCGAAGGGATTGTGGACCGGGTTCCCTTGGTGCGTTCGATCTATTCCGGGGTGAAACAGGTCACCGAGACCTTCTTTGCCAAATCCGAGAAAAGCTTTGACCGCACCTGTCTGGTGGAATTTCCCCGCCCCGGAAGCTGGGCCGTGGGCATGGTCTCGGCCGCGCCCAAGGGCGAAATCGCGGCCAAGCTGCCCGAAGGCGAAGAGATGGTCTCGGTCTTTCTCGGCCTGACGCCGCTGACCTCGGGGATGTTGCTGTTCGTGCCTGCGCGCGAGGTGATCTTCCTCGACATGAAGGCGGATGAGGCGATCCGGCTGATCGTTTCGGCCGGTCTGGTCTATCCGGTGACCAAGGAACAGGCGCAGGCGGCCATCGCCGCCCGCTGATCCGTTCACGACAGCAGGCTGGCGATGTCCAGCGTCGCCTCATGGCCCAGCTTGGCGCGGCCCGCGCGCAGGAATTTCGACGCCGCCCGCCGCCCCGCCTGATGCAGGCTTTCGATCAGCCGCGGATTGGGCAACAGCTTGGACCCCGCCGAAAGCGCGGTCATCGTGGCATCGTCGGCAATCAGATGCAGCCGCACATCCTTCATCCGCCCCCGCTCGACCCGGCCCTCCGCGATCAGGCGGCGGACAAAGCCGATGGCCCGCAACTCCCCCAACAGGGCGGCGTTGAAGCTGATTTCATTGATGCGGTCCTGTATTTCCATCGGCGTCACCGGCAGGCCCGGCCGCTCCATCGGGTTGATCGACACGATCAGCACATCATCCGGCAGATCGGGCGCAAACAGCGGAAACAGCGCCGGATTTCCAGAGTAACCGCCATCCCAATAGGGCTCGCCTTCAATCTCCATCGCCTGAAACACCGTCGGCAGACAGGCCGAGGCCAGCAGCACCGCCGGGGTGATCTCTTCGCCCGAAAACACCCGGATGCGCCCGCTTTTGACCCGGGTCGCCCCGATGAAAAGCTGCGGCCCCCGGGCGGCACAGACGCCGGCAAAATCCAGCCGCCGCACCACCGGCTCGAGCGGATTGCTCCAGCCGGGCCCCCAGGCATAGGGGGTGACCAGTTGCGCCGCGATCCCCGCCGGTGAGACCGGCATGGTCGAGGTCACGAAATCCGCCACCGCCGCCGCCTGCGGCCAGAGCGCCTTGAGCCAGGGCGCCAGCCGCAGGTCGCCCACCCCCGCGACATCCGACCAGAGCTGCGCCAGACTGGCCCGCGCCCCCGCCGCCCCATCGGCAAGCCAGCCGGCCTTCAGCGCCGCCGCATTCAGCGCCCCCGCCGAGGTGCCCGAAATGGCGGCAATCTCCAGCCCCTCTTCCTCCAGCAGCCGGTCCAGAACGCCCCAGGTAAAGGCGCCATGCGCGCCGCCACCCTGCAAGGCCAGGTTGATCCGTGTCATCGCTTCTCCTGATCTGCCGGCACGGGTGACGCCTCCGGCGGGAGTATTTGGCAAGGTGCAAATCCTGCGATGCCTTGCCATTTGCACCTTTTGAAATACTCCCCCCGGAGGGGCGACGCTGGCCGCCTGCGCTGCCGTCCGGCCTTAGAGCGCCGTCCAGCCGCCATCGACCGAGATTGTCGTGCCGGTCACCTGATCGGCATGGGGGCTGCACAGGTAAACCACGGTGCCGCCGATCTGTTCCACCGTGGCGAACTGGCGCGAGGGCTGGCGTTGCAGCATCACCTCGCGGATTACGGTCTCGCGGTCCATGTTGTATTGCTTCATCGTGTCGGGGATCTGCGCTTCGACCAGCGGGGTCAGCACATAGCCCGGGCAGACCGCGTTGCAGGTGATGCCCTTGCCTGCCACTTCCAGCGCCACAGTCTTCGACAGGCCGACCACGCCATGCTTGGCCGCGACATAGGCCGATTTGAACGGGCTGGCGGTCAGGCCATGGGCCGAGGCGATGTTGACCAGCCGGCCCCAGCCCTTGGCCTTCATCCCCGGCAGGGCGGCGGCGGTGGTGTGGAAGGCGGAGGACAGGTTGATCGCCAGAATCTGGTTCCACTTGTCCACCGGGAATTCATCGACCGCCGCCACGAACTGAATGCCCGCGTTGTTCACCAGAATGTCGCAGCCGCCAGCCTTTTCGATCAGGGCGCGGCACTCTTCCCCCTTGGACATATCGGCGGCGATGTAGCGGGCGCTCACCGCATGGCGGGCGCCCAGCGCCTCGGCCAGCGCGTGATCCTCGGGGCGGTCGGTGAAGCTGTTCAACACCACATCGGCGCCCGCCCGCGCCAGTTCCTCGGCCACGCCAAGGCCGATGCCCGAGTTGGAGCCGGTGATGATGGCGGTCTTGCCGCGGAGCAGGGCCATGGGAGCCTCCTTTTCTGGTTCGGCGCCAGCCTACATGCTGCACCTGCAAAGGAAAGCCACGAGCCCGTGTGCAATGCCAAAAAAAACGCCGGCGCGAGGCCGGCGTTAAGTCATTGAGGCAGGTTTCATACAGGCAAGAAACCTATCGAGCAGTAAGCATCTTATACGCCGCCTTTCTGAGCTATCCAAGCTAAAAGTTTGAATTGGCTGGCAAGCCGTCTTAGGCTGGCGGTCAAGAAAACCACGCGGCGGAGGATTGTTGCCGGAATGAAACAGGATTTTTTCACACCCTTGCGCCTTGGCCTGCGGGCGCTCGGGGCTGCGGCGATTCTCGGTCTGGCGGCTGCGGCGGCAGGGGCCGAACCGCGCCACGGCATAGCTATGTATGGCGAACCGGCGCTTCCACCCGATTTTGTGTCGCTGCCGCAGGCGAACCCCGATGCCCCGCAGGGCGGCCGCATCGTGCTGGGCGAGGCGGGCAGCTATGATTCGCTCAATCCCTTCATCGTCAAGGGTTCGCCCGCCACCGGCATCGCCGCGCTGACGGTCGAAACGCTGATGGGCCGCAACTATGACGAACCCTTCACGCTTTACGGCCTTCTGGCCGAATCGGTCGAGACGGATGCGGCCCGGACGTGGGTGGAATTCACCCTGCGGGAGGGCGCCCGATTCTCGGACGGCAGCCCGGTGACGGTTGAGGATGTGATCTGGTCTTTCGAAAAGCTGGGGGTCGATGGCCATACCCGCTATGCCGCCGCCTGGAAGAAGATCGCCAAATCCGAACAGACCGGCCCGCGCAGCGTGCGCTTTACCTTCAACACCGAAGACCGCGAATTGCCGCTGATCCTCGGCCTGCGGCCGATCCTGAAAAAGGCCCAGTGGGAGGGCAAGGATTTCACAGTGGCCGGCCTTGAGGCACCGATCGGTTCCGGTCCCTATGTGATCGACAGCTTCGAGCCGGGCCGCGCGATTGCCTACAAGAAGAACCCCGACTGGTGGGGCAAGGATCTGCCGTTCAACCGCGGTCTCTATAACATCGGCGAAATCCGCTATGAGTATTTCGGCGACAGTCTGGTGGTGTTCGAGGCGTTCAAGGCCGGCGACATCATGAGCTACCGCGAGACGAACCCGGCGAAATGGGCCGCGAACTATGATTTTCCGGCGATTGCCTCGGGCGATGTGATCAAGGCGGAAATCCCGCATTCCCGCCCCTCGGGGATCGAGGGCTTTGCCTTCAACATGCGCAAGCCGGTTTTTGCCGACTGGCGCGTGCGCGAGGCGCTGATTCAGGCTTTCAACTTTGAACTGGTGAACCAGACGCTGAATGCGGGCGCCCTGCCCCGGATCAGCTCGTATTTCGGCAATTCGGTTCTGGCGGGCGATGTGACCAATCCGGCCGCCGGGCCGGTTCTGGCGCTGCTGGAGCCTTACAAGGACAGCCTGCTGCCCGGCGCGCTGGAGGGGTATTCCCTGCCGGTCAGCGATGGCAGCGTGACCAACCGCGCCGGGCTGCGCAAGGCGACGGCCCTGCTGGAAGAGGCGGGCTGGACGGTGCAGAACGGCGTGCTGGCGAATGCGGCGGGCGAGCCTTTCGCCTTTGAAATCCTGTTGCAGATCGGCGCCGACGACAGCATCGCCACGGCAAACATCTATGTCGAGGCGCTGAAGGCCCTTGGCATCGCCGCCAAGGTGACCGTGGTTGATTCGGCGCAATACAAGGAACGCACCACCGGCTTTGACTTCGACATGACGCATTACATCCGGTCGCTGTCGCTGTCGCCCGGCAATGAGCAGACGCTCTACTGGGGTTCGAGCGGGGTGAACGAGCCGGGGTCGCGCAACTGGATGGGGGTCAATTCGCCCGCCGTGGACGGGCTGATTGCCACCATGCTGACCGCGGACACGCCGGAGACCTTTACCCATACGGTGCAGGCGCTGGACCGGGTGCTGATTTCGGGGCGTTATGTGGTGCCGTTCGGTTATTCGCCGGTCTCGCGTCTGGCCTATGCCAAGAGCCTGCATTATCCTGACCATGTGCCGCTTTACGGCGATTGGCTGGGCTTTCAGCCCGATGTCTGGTGGGTTCAGGAATGAAGAAACTTGCGCTCTTGGCGCTGATCACCTTGGGCGCCTGCAACACGATTGCAGGCGCGGGCGAAGATGTCTCGGGCGGCGCGCGCACCGTTCAGGGCTGGTTCAACTGAGGGGCCGGGCACCGATGTCTTCGAAGACCTTGGACCGGAGCCTTTGAAGGCTCCGCAGCGGAGTTTTCGAAAACTCCGCCTCCCCCCGGGGTATCAGGCGGCGTCTGCTGTGCGGGCGCCGTCCTTCAGCCGGATTACGGTGACCGAGCAATGCGCCTCGGCCACCACCCGCGCCGAGACGGAACCGAGAAAGCGCCGCGTCGTGGAATGGCCACGCGCGCCCATCATCAGGTGGTCGGCCTGCACCGCTTCGGCATGGTCGAGGATCGCGCTGGCCGGATCGGTGTTTTCCAGAATGGTATAGGTCAGCCGGTCATCGGGCAGTTCGATCCCCTCGGCCCAGCCGCGCAGCGCCACAAGCCGCGAGACATGCAGGTGGTTGCCGTCATCATCCGTCGTCTGGTCGATGCCCAGCCGCGCCGTCTTGATGACATTGACGCAAGCCACCCGCGCCTCGGGCGTGATCACCAGCATCCGCTTGACCGAGGAAAAGAGGGCCGCCGACAGCGCCTCCATTTCCGGCGCCAGATCGACGGCCACCAGCAGGATCGGCGCCCGCTCTCCGACGGCGGCGGTCGAGACCGGGGCGCCAAAGCCCTTCACCCCCTTCATCGCCCGTTTGCGGCGCCAGACCGTCCAGAACCCGTCCTGCGCCAGTTTGTGGCCGCGCTCGGTGATCTTGACCTGCCGCGGATGGGTCAGGTCAAAGATCATCTGCGCCGCCGACTGATAGCGGCGGGCCGGGTCCACCTCCAGCGCGCGCAGGATGATCTCTTGCAGCCATTCGGGAATTTCCGTGCGCAGCGCCCGCGGTGGCACCGGATCGCGCCAGAGCCTTGCCCGCACCTGTGACAGCTTTTCCGGCTCGCCAAAGGGCAGTTTGCCGGTGGCCATCTGATAGATCATCGCCCCCAGCGCATAAAGATCGCTGCGCAGATCGCCGCGCTGGCGCAGATATTGTTCGGGCGCGATATAGGGGAAGGTGCCCATCGGAATGGTGAATTCCTCGGCCAGAAGGTCGGGCAACTGATCATGCCGCGACAGGCCGTAATCGACCAGCACCATCTCGCCGGTTTCGCGTTGCAGGAAGTTGTCGGGTTTCAGGTCAAGGTGGATCACATGCTGGCGGTGCAGGTCGGCCACCGCCTGCGCCATGCGCGCCGCCGCCTCAATCACCTCGTCCAGCGGCAGCGGCGCGCGCTTGACCAATTGGTGCATCGAGCCGCCGGGGATGCGTTCGGTCACGATATAGGCCATGCGCGAAAAATCGCCCTCGCCCATCACGCGCGGCACATGCGGGCCGGTCAGGCGGGGCATGATCATCTGCTCCACCTCGAAGCCCACAATCGTCGGGCCGTCGTAGCCGTCCAGAATGGTAGGAATCTTCATCACCATCGGCGTGCGGTAGAGCGGATGCGTCACCTCCCAGACCGTGGCGAAGCCGCCCTTGTGCAATTGCTCGCCCAAGGTGAAGCCGTCAATCTCAAGGCCCGGTTGCGGCTTGATCTGCTGCATCGGTCATTCCCCCTTGATCAGCCGAGAGGCCAGCGCCTCGGGCAGGCCCGCCGCCCGCACCTTGCGCGCGGTGGTGGCCGCGTCATAGGGCACCCGGCGAAAGGTCAGTTCGTTCTTGTCGGTATCGAGCATGGCATAGCCCGCCAGCGCCGCCCCGTCGCGCGGCTGCCCGACCGAGCCCACCACCGCCAGCCAGCGGCGCGAGCGGATCAGCGGCACCGCCTGCCCCTGCACCACCGGATGACCCATCACCCGGCCCGTAAGATCGCAACTGTAAAGCTGCGGCCGGTGGACATGGCCGACAAGGATCACCCGGGCGTCAGAGACGCGAAAGCTGGGCATCGCCTTGGCCTCGCCGGTGACATAGATCCAGTCCTGCGGATCATTGGCGCTGGCATGGACGAAGAGGACATCGCCTTCGGTCGCGGTCAGCGGCAGGTCTTCCAGAAACAGCTTCTGCGGTGCGGTCAGCCGGTTCACCGTCCAGTCGATCACCCGGCGGGCATTGGCGTTCAGCGCGCCATCGGCGACACCGACGGCGCGGTCATGGTTGCCACGCACCGCAAGGGCGCCCTGCGCCACCAGCGCCGCCACCTTGTCCACACACCAGCCCGGATCGGGACCATAGCCGACCAGATCGCCCAGAAACACGATGCGGTCGGGCTTGCGCAGGGTCAGATCGGCCAGCACGGCCTCGAAAGCCTCGCGGTTGGCGTGGATATCGGTCAGGATGGCCAGACGCATTCACTCTCCCCCTCCGACGCAGCACCGCGGCATCGTCCCCGGGCCAGCCTAGGCGCTCTGCGGCGGCGCGTCACCGCGACGCTATGTCCCGCTGACGCAGGGTTTTTCAGGTCAGCGATGTCACCCAGAGGATCGTCGCATCATCATCGGAAACCGAAACCACGTTATGGCCCATCGAGGCATCGTAATAGGCGCTGTCACCGCGGCGCAACTCGACCGGCTCGTAAAATTCGGTGTAAAGCCGGATCACCCCGGTCAGCACGAAGAGGAATTCTTCGCCGTCATGGCGCACCCAGCCGTCGAATTCCTCCATGCTGCGGGCGCGGATCGTGGCGCGGTAGGGCAGCATCTGCTTTTTCGTCAGCGCGCCGGCAAGGAGTTCATGTTCATAGGTGGTGGTGGCATGGGCCATCCCCTCACCCGATTTCGTCACCGAAATGCGGCCCGAGACCTGCGCCTTGGAGGGAGGGGTGAAAAGCTGCGGCACGGACATATCCATGCCCTGCGCCAGCTTCTTCAGCGCCTCATAGGTGGGCGACATCTGGCCGTTCTCGATCTTGGAGAGGGTCGAGCGCGCCAGCCCCGCCTGCGCCGCCGCCTGTTCCAGCGTCCAGCCCTTGGCCTTGCGCAATTCACGCACACGCGGGCCAAGGTCCATCGGCTCGACCGAAGGGGCCGGGCCGGTCTCGCGGGCAATGCGGATCAGGCGTTTGGGATCGCTGGACATGGGCCTATGCCTTAGCAGAACCTTGCCTTGTTGCAAGCGGCTGAGGGGAGCGCCCGGGGCGGGCCGGGGCCTCCGGCGGGAGTATTTGAAGAAGGGCAAATGCACGGAGTTGCGGCAGGTTTGTGCGCGGGCGGCGCTTGCCGGGGGCCGGGCGGGGCGGTAACGGGGGGCATGGACCGCTTTCCGCCCTGCCCCGCGCCGTTCAATCTGGCCGCCCATGCCTTGGCGCGGGCCGGGGCGCTGGCCGACAAATCGGCCTTGCAGGTGATCCGGCCGCAGGGGGCCGAACGCTGGAGCTATGGCCGGCTTGAGTCGGCGGTGCGCGGCTTTGGCAGTGCGCTTCTGGCGCGGGGGTTGCTGCCGGGCGAGCGGGTGCTGCTGCGTCTGGGCAATTCGGCGGCCTTTCCGGTGGGGTTTCTGGGGGCCATCGCGGCGGGTCTGGTGCCGGTTCCGACCTCTGCCGCGCTGACCGGGCCGGAAGTGACGCGGCTTGCGGCGCGGATCGCCCCGGCGCTGGTGCTGGCCGAGGCGGGTGTGGCGCTGCCGGATCATCCGGCGTCGGTCATGACGGCGGCCGAGGTTCTGGCGGCCGAGGCTTTGCCGCCCTGTGACTGGGCGATGGGCGACCCAGACCGACTGGCCTATATCGTCTTCACGTCTGGCAGCACGGGGGCGCCGCTGGCCGTGGCCCATGCCCACCGTGCGCTGTGGGCGCGGGGGATGATGCATCAGGGCTGGGAGGGTTTGGGCGAGGGTGACCGGCTGCTGCACGCCGGGGCCTTCAACTGGACCTTCACGCTGGGCACCGGCCTTTTGGACCCTTGGGTGAACGGTGCCACGGCGCTGATCCCGGGGCCGGGGGTGATGCCGGCGCAACTGCCTTTGCTGATGAAGCGGTTCGATGCCACGATCCTTGCCGCCGCCCCGGGGGTGATCCGGCAGATGCTGAAGGCACCCGTGCCCGCCCTGCCCCGGCTGCGCCATGGCCTTGTGGCGGGCGAGGCGCTGGCGCACGGCTTGCGCGACCAGTGGCGCCGGGCGACCGGCACCGACCTGCACGAGGCGCTGGGGATGTCGGAATGCTCGACCTATCTGTCGGGCAGTCCGGCGCGTCCGGCGCCCGAAGGGTTCACCGGCTATCCGCAGCCCGGACGGCAGTTGCGGCTGATCGACGGCCAGATCGCCCTGCACCGCAGCGACCCCGGTCTGATGCTGGGCTATCTCGATGCGCCCGAGGCGACGGCGGCACGGTTTGACGGCGACTGGTTCCTGACCGGCGATCTGGCCGAAGCGGGGCCGGAGGGCGCCCTGCGCTTTCTTGGCCGCGCCGATGACATGATGAACCCCGGCGGCTTTCGCGTTTCGCCGCTTGAGGTGGAGGGCGCGCTGGCCGGGGCCGAAGGTGTCACCGATTTGGCCGTCTGCGAGATCGCGCTGCGCTCCGGCGTCAGCGTGATCGCCTGCGCCTATGTCGCCGCTGCCGATCTGGAGCCCGCGCTGATCGCGCGTGCCGATCAGAGCCTTGCCCGCTGGAAACAGCCCCGGCTTTACCGCCGCCTGCCCGCCCTGCCCCGCAATGCCAATGCCAAGCTCAACCGCCGCGCCCTGCGCGCGGAACTGGAGTCCGCCGATGATCCGTCTTGATATCTTTTCCGATCCCGTCTGCCCCTGGTGCTATCTGGGCAAGGCCAATCTCGACCGCGCGCTTGAGGCGGCGCCGGAGCATCCCTTCCGCATTGAATGGCATCCGTTCCAGCTCAACCCCGACATGCCCGCGGCGGGGGTGGACAAGCGCCAGTATCTGGCCGACCGTTTCGGCGGCGCCGACAAGGTGGACGGTGTGCATCAGCGGTTGCGCGATATCGCCCGCCAGAATGGTGTGGACCTTGACCCGGACGTGCCCAAGCGCATTCCGAACACGCTGGACGCCCACCGGCTGATCCATTGGGCGGGGCTTGAGGGGCGGCAGACGCCGCTGGTTTCGGCCCTGTTCCGCGCCTATTGGAAAGAAGGCCGCGACATCGGCAACCTCGCCGTGTTGGCCGACATCGCGGCGGCGGCGGGGATGGACCGAGCCGTCACCCTGCGGCTGCTGGAAAGCGAAGCCGATGCCGATGACATCCGCGCCCGCGATCAGGACGCCCGCAAGAAGGGGGTCAGCGCCGTTCCCACCTTCCTGATCGCCCAGCAATATGTCGTCTCGGGCGCGCAGCCGCCCGAGGTCTGGGGCAAGGTGATTGCAGAACTGGCGGAGAAGCAGGGCTGATCCCTTCGCATCTTCGACCCATTGGAAAGATCTGACATGCCCCAGACCCTGCCCTCGCGGACCGAGTTCACCATCCTCATCGCCATGCTCTTCGCCACCGTGGCGCTGTCGATTGACGCGATGCTGCCCGCGCTGCCCGAAATCGCCGCCACCATGAGCCCCGGCGCCCCGAACCGGGCGCAACTGGTTGTCACCAGCTTCGTGCTGGGCATGGGGATCGGCACGCTGTTTGCCGGGCCGCTGTCGGACCGTTTCGGGCGGCGTCGGGTGCTGCTGGCGGGCGGTGCGCTTTATGCGCTGGCGGCACTGGCCTGCTGGGCGGCGCCTTCGCTGGAGATGCTGCTGATCGCCCGGGTCGTTCAGGGTATCGGCGCCGCCGGGCCGCGCACCGTGACGCTGGCCATCGTGCGCGACCTCTATTCCGGGCGCGAGATGGCCAAGATCGTGTCCGTCGCCATGTCGATCTTTTCGCTGGTGCCCGCCGTCGCGCCGCTGATGGGTCAGGCGGTGATGGGCTTTGGCCCCTGGCAGGGGATTTTCATTGCCTTTCTGGTCTTTTCGGCCCTGACCATGGGCTGGTTCGCCCTGCGTCAGCCCGAAACCCTGCCGCCCGAGCGGCGCAAGCCGCTGGAGCCCGCCGCCCTCTGGGCCGCCACGCGCGAGGTGCTGTCGCTGCGCGTGGTGCGGCTGTCCATCCTTGTGCAGGCGCTGGTGTCGGGGATGCTGTTCGGCGTGCTGTCCTCGATGCAGGGGATATTCGATCTGCGCTTTGGCCGGGCCGAAAGCTTCCCCTTGTGGTTCGCGCTGATTGCCGTGGTGTCGATGTGGGGTTCGATCGTGAATGCGCGGGTGGTGGTGCGGCTGGGGATGCGGCGTGTGCTGAACCTGACCTTCGCGGCGCAGATCGCGGTGACGGGCGGGCTCTGGTTCCTGAACGTGGCCGGCCTCATGCCCGAGAGTCTCGCCTTTCCGGCGCATATCCTGTGGACCATCTGCATCTTTGCCATGATGGGGCTGACGCTGGGCAATCTGAACGCCATGGCGATGGAGCCCTTGGGCCATGTCGCGGGGCTGGCCGCCTCGGTGATCTCGTCCTTGGGCACCATCGGCTCGGTCTTGCTGGCGGTGCCGCTGGGGCTGCTGTTTGACGGCACGGCATTGCCGCTGATGGCGGGGGTGTTGGCCTATGCCATTCTCTGTCTGGGTCTGATGCGCTTGGCGCGTTAGGCCGGGCGAAAATTCTTCGGACGAAGAATTTTCTACTTGGCCCGGGCTTTTTCGGCCAAGTCGCGGGCAATGGCGAAGGCGCCCTTGATGCGGTCGGCTTCCGACTTCATCTCGCCCTGCAACACGATCTTGTTGCCCTGCACCTTGGCTGCGGCGCCCTGTTCGCGGATGAATTCCACCAGACCCGCCGGATTGGCGAATTTGTCGTTGTGGAACTGCACCGTGGCGCCTTTCGGCCCGGCGTCGATGCGGCTGATACCGGCGCGTTTGCACATCGCCTTGATCCGCACGATCAGCATCAGCGTGTTGACCTCTTTCGGCAGCGGTCCGAAACGGTCGATCATTTCCGCAGCAAACCCCTCAAGCTCCACCTTGGTCGCCAGCGACGACAGGCGGCGATAGAGGCCAAGGCGGATGTCCAGATCGGGAATATAGGTCTCGGGGATCATCACCGGCACGCCAAGGTTGATCTGCGGCGACCATTGGTCGTCAATCGCACTCAGCCCGCCGATCTCGCCGGATTTGATCTTGGCAATCGTCTCTTCCAGCATCTGCTGGTAAAGCTCATAGCCGACTTCCTTGATATGGCCCGACTGTTCCTCGCCCAAGAGGTTGCCCGCCCCGCGCAAATCAAGGTCATGGCTGGCAAGGTTGAAGCCCGCTCCCAGATTGTCGAGACTGCCCAGAAGCCGCAGCCGTTTCTGCGCCTGCGGCGTCAGCGGGCTGCGCGGTTTCGTCGTGAGGAAGCAATAGGCCCGCGTCTTTGACCGCCCGACCCGGCCCCGGATCTGATAAAGCTGGCTAAGGCCGAACATATCGGCGCGATGCACGATCATCGTGTTGGCGGTGGGAATATCCAGACCCGATTCAACAATGGTGGTGGCCAACAGCACATCCGCCTTGCCGTCGTAGAAATCATTCATCCGCTGATCCAGATCGCCCGCCGCCATCTGGCCATGCGCCACCAGATAGCTGATCTCCGGCACATGGGTTTTCAGGAACTCCTCGATCTCGGGCAGGTCCGACAGGCGCGGCACCACATAGAAGCTTTGCCCGCCGCGGTAATGCTCACGCAAGAGCGCCTCGCGGATGGTGATGGTGTCGAATTCGCTGACATAGGTGCGGATGGCCAGACGGTCCACCGGCGGCGTGGCGATCAGCGACAGGTCACGCACCCCCGTCAGCGACAGTTGCAGCGTGCGCGGAATCGGCGTCGCGGTCAGCGTCAGGACGTGGATTTCCGAGCGCATTTCCTTCAGCCGTTCCTTGTGGGTCACGCCGAAATGCTGTTCCTCGTCGATGATCAGCAGGCCAAGGTTCTTGAAGCGCACGCCCTTGGCCAAAAGCGCATGGGTGCCCACCACGATATCGACCTGCCCTTCGGCCATGGCGGCGCGGGTGGCATTCGCCTCTTTGGCAGAAACGAAACGCGACAGGGGCTTGACCGAAATCGGAAAGCCGCGGAACCTTTCGGCAAAGCTGCGATAATGCTGCCGGGCCAGCAGCGTCGTCGGGCAGATCACCGCCACCTGCATTCCCGACATGGCGGCGACAAAGGCCGCGCGCATCGCCACCTCGGTTTTGCCGAAGCCGACATCACCGACGACCAAGCGGTCCATCGGGCTGCCCTTTTCCAGATCGGCCACCACATCGGCAATCGCCGCAAGCTGGTCATCGGTTTCCTGATAGGGGAAGCGGGCGGCAAAAGCCTCCCATATGGAATGCGGCGCCTCCAGAATGGGCGCATGGCGCAGGGCACGCTCGGCGGCAATCCGCATCAGCCGGTCGGCAATCTCCTTGATGCGTTCCTTGAGCTTGGCCTTCTTGGCCTGCCATGCCCCGCCGCCCAGACGGTCCAGCAGCCCCTCTTCATGACCGTAACGGCTGAGCAGCTCGATATTCTCGACCGGCAGGTAAAGCTTGGCATTGTCGGCATATTCCAGAGCAACGCAGGCATGGGGCGCCCCCAGCGCGGTGATGGTTTCAAGGCCAAGGTAACGGCCCACCCCATGCTCGACATGCACCACCAGATCGCCGGGTGACAGGCTTTCGGCATCGCGCAGGAAGTTTTCGGCCTTGCGCTTGCGCCGGGGTTTGGCGGCCAGACGGTCGCCCAGAATGTCCTGTTCGGAAATCACCGCAAGGCCGGGCGCGGTGAACCCAGCCTCCAGCGCCCAGATCATCAGGAACAACCCGCCTTTGCCTTCGGGCACGTCGCGGAAGTCCTTCACAAGGGCGGCGCCCTTGACCTTCTGATCGTCCAAAAGCCCCTTCAGCCGTTCCCGCGCGCCTTCGGACCATGAGGCGATCACCACCTGCCGGTCTTGGCGCAACTCCTGAAGATGGTCGGCCAAGGCACCGAACAGGCTGATGCTTTCCTGTTGCCGCTCGGGCGCGAAGTTGCGGCCGATCCGCCCGCCGGAATCCAGAACCCCCGGCCCCGGCGCCTGCGCCAAGGGCGAAAGCTGCACCACGCGCAGGGGCGCCAGTGCGGCCTCCCACGCGGCATCGTCCAGATAGAGCAGCCCCGGTGCGCAGGGTTTGTAGACAGAATCCAGCCGCCCGCGCGCATTCATCGCCTCGCGCCTTGCGTCATAGGCGTCGGCGATGCCTTCCCAGCGGGAAAGGCGGGCGGGCGTCACCTGATCGTCCAGCATGACCGAGGCATCGGGCAGATGGTCGAACAGCGTCTCAAGCCGCTCGTGGAAGAAGGGCAGCCAATGCTCCATCCCCTGATGCTTGCGACCCGCCGAAACGGCTTCATAAAGCGGGTCATCCTGCCCGCCTGCGCCGAACTCGATCCGGTAGGTCTGGCGGAAGCGGGTGATCGCGGCCTCGTCCAGAATGATTTCCGACATCGGGGCGAATTCGACGGCTGACAGCTTTTCGGTGGTGCGCTGGGTCACCGGATCAAAGCGGCGGGCACCGTCAAGCTGATCGCCGAAGAAATCCAGCCGGATTGGCCCGCCCTTGCCCGGTGGCCAAAGGTCAACGATGCCGCCGCGAATGGCGAAATCGCCCGGCTCGGCCACGGTGGAGACCGGCGAAAAGCCCATCCGCGCCAGAAAGCCGCGCAGGTGCCTTTCATCCACCCTGTCGCCCACCCGGGCGGCAAAGCTGGCGCCGCGCAGCACCTCGCGCGCCGGTATCCGCTGCGTCGCCGCCGCCAGTGTGGTCAGCAGCACGAAGGCACCGTTCAGCCCTGCCGCCAGCGTGGCCAGCGTGGCCATCCGCCGCGCCGAAATCGTGGGATTGGGCGACACCCTGTCATAGGGCAGACAGTCCCATGCCGGAAATTCCAGCACCACGGTTCCGGGCGCCATGACGGCGAGGGCGGCGCGCATCGCCTCCATCCGCTTGTCATCGCGCGCGACATGGATCACCGGCTGGCCGCGGCCCAGTTCGCGGATCAGCAGCCGGGCGTCAAAGCCCTCGGGCGCGCCGCCCGAGATGATGCGCTCGGCCGCCATTTAATGCGGAAAGCCGATCTGCATGTTCTGCCACATGCCGAACAGCGAAGTGACGAAGATGGCCACCATGCCCAGAAGCTGGGTGCCAAAACGGTGGCGGCGCAGCCGTTGATACAGCGCCTCGCCGCTGCCCGCCCCGGCCTCGATCAGCCGGGCCTGCCGCAGCGACAGCGCAAAGAGCAGCATCAGCGGAAAAAGCAGCAGCAGCAACGCCTGCGCAAATTCGATCCCATACCAAAACCCAAGGATCGACAGGACCGACAGCAGGAAACACACCATGCCGACCAGCCAGAGCCCGGCCTGACGCGAGATATATAGCATCCTCTGGGTGTTGATCCGCACCAGCGCCTCAAGATCCTGTTCGGCCTGTCCGCTATCGCGGCGGGCACGCTGGATCATGTCGAAGGGCACGCCCAGAACCCAGTGGCTGGCCATCGACCAGACCACCCCCAGCATGATCCAGTACCAAAGGTTCGAGAAGGACCGCAGGTCGATCAGCTCGAAAACGATCTTGTACCAGTCCAATGCCCGCGCGCCCCGTTCTGCCACACCGCCCCACCCGCGCCGAATTGACCGCTTGTGGACCTTGCGCTTTCCATGGCAGGCAAGGCGCATAATCGCAAGCCCCTTCGCCCGCGAGGTTCCCATGCACCCCATCGTTCCATCCGGTCACCGCCTGCGCCGCCTGCGCCGCTCGGCCCCGTTGCGGGTGCTGGTTCAGGAAAACACCCTGACCGTGGCTGACCTCATCTGGCCGATCTTTGTCCGCGAGGGCGTGAATCTGCGCGAGCCTATTGCCTCGATGCCCGGGGTAGACCGGCTTTCGGTCGATCTGGCGGTGAAGGCGGCGGAAGAGGCAGCGGGTTTGGGCATTCCGGTGATTTGCCTGTTCCCCTATACCGACCCGGCGGTGAAGACCCTCACCTGCGAAGAGGCGTGGAATCCCGAGAACCTGACCAACCGTGCCATCCGCGCCATCAAGGCTGCCGTGCCGGATATCGCGGTGATGACGGATGTGGCGCTGGACCCCTATAACGTGCTTGGCCATGACGGGCTTGTGGTGGATGGGGTGATCCTGAACGACGAATCCGTCGAGGCTCTGGTCAAAATGGCGCTGGTGCAGGCCGAGGCAGGGGCGGATATCCTTGGCCCCTCGGACATGATGGACGGCCGGATCGGTGCAATCCGCAACGCGCTGGAGGGGGCCGGTCATCAGGGCGTGGCGATCATGTCCTATGCTGCAAAATATGTTTCGGCCTTCTACGGTCCGTTCCGCGATGCGGTGGGCGCCTCGGGCGCGCTCAAGGGCGACAAGAAGACCTATCAGATGAACTGCGCCAACAGCGACGAGGCGCTGCGCCTTGTCGCCCGCGATCTGGCCGAAGGGGCAGATATGGTGATGGTGAAACCGGGGATGCCCTATCTCGACATCTGCCGCCGGGTGAAGGACACTTACGGCGTGCCGACCTTCGCCTATCAGGTGTCGGGCGAATATGCGATGATCAAGGCGGCGGCGCTGAACGGCTGGATCGACGGCGAAAAGGCGATGCTCGAAAGCCTGATGGGATTCAAGCGCGCGGGCTGCGACGGCATCCTGACCTATTTTGCGCCAGAGGCCGCCCGGCTGATCCGCGCCGGTCTGTGATGCGACCAGATGACAGCGCCGCAAAGACCGGATAACCTTCTGTCAACAAAGGGCGGGTAAGCCCTGACGGGCGAGGAGGCGGCAGTATGGCGACCAAGGTTTCAAGACGGATTTTTCTGGCATCGGGCGGCGCGCTGGTGCTGTCGGCCTGTGTGACGGGCAATGGCATCGGCTCGCGCGGGGCGGCGCAGATCGACGCGCGGGTGGATGCGACGCGCGACTATCTCTTTGGCCGCTATCCGGGCACGCGCGACCTTGCTTCGCGCGCGCTGGGGGTGCTTTATATGCCCCTGGTGACCGAGGCGGGGTTCGGCATCGGCGGCGGCTATGGCCGGGGCGCCTTGCGGATCAACGGGGTGACGGTGGATTATTATTCCGCCGCCCGGGCCACCATCGGCTTTCAGATCGGGGCGCAGCAATATGCCCATGCCCTGTTCTTCATGACCGACGCCGCGTTGCAGGGCTTCCGGCGGTCCAATGGCTGGGCGGCGGGCGCCGATGTGCGCTATGCCACGCCGGAACAGGGCGCCAGCCTTGGCAAGGAAACCACCGAGATGGACCCGGTGATCGGCCTTGTCTTCGGTCAGCAGGGGTTGATCGCGGGGGCGACGCTGGCGGGCGTGAAGTATAGCCGCATCATTCCGTAATCCTTTGTGAGGATGGGCAGATTGCCCATCCCACCTGCGGTTCGGGCGCTTCGTAGGATGGGCAATCTGCCCATCCTCCCCGTCAGCCCAACCGGCGGATCAGGCTGGAGGTGTCGTTCCGCCCGCCGCCCATTTGCTGCACATCCTTGTAGAACTGGTCGATCAGCGCCGTCACCGGCAGGGCCGCGCCGATCTGATCGGCGGTTTCCAGACAGATCTTCAGATCCTTGCGCATCCAGTCCACGGCAAAGCCGTAGTCGAACTTGCCTTCCAGCATGGTCTTATGGCGGTTGACCATCTGCCAGCTTCCGGCAGCACCCTGCGCGATCACCTCGACCACCGCCGCCCCGTCCAGCCCGGCCTTCTGGCCAAAGGCCAGCGCCTCGGACAGGCCCTGCATCAGGCCCGCGATGCAGATCTGGTTCATCATCTTGGCCAGTTGCCCGGCGCCGCTGCCGCCCAGACGGCGGCAAATGCGGGCATAGGCGGCCATCACCGGCTCGGCCGCGGCGTAATCGGCTTCGGTGCCGCCGCACATGATCGACAGCACGCCATTTTCCGCCCCCGCCTGACCGCCGGAAACCGGCGCATCGACGAAACCGATGCCGCGTTCGGCCGCCACCGCCGCCAGTTCGCGGGTGACCTGCGCCGAAACCGTGGTGTGATCGACCAGAACCGCGCCGGGCGCCATGCCGGCAAAGGCGCCATCAGCGCCAAGGCAGACCTGCCGCAGGTCATCGTCATTGCCGACGCAGGCCATCACGAAATCGGCGCCCGCCGCCGCCTCGCGCGCCGTCAGGGCGCGGGCGCCGCCATGGCGGGCAACCCAGGTTTCGGCCTTGGCCGGGCTGCGGTTCCAGACCGTCACCTGATGGCCCTTGGCCGCCAGATGCCCCGCCATCGGAAAGCCCATCACCCCAAGGCCCAGAAACGCCAGTTTCGCCATCGTGCAGATCCCCTTGCATTGCCGCCCATCCGGCTTTGGACTAGGAAGGCATCGCGTCATTCCCGTCAAGGACAGTCCCCCCGATGATCGTCGCCTTCCGCTGGCTTTTGCGTGCCCTTGCCGCCCTGATCGGGCTGGGTCTGGTGGTGGTCTTGCTGGCCTATTACATCCTTGGCCGGTCCCTGCCCGATTATGACGAGGATTTCACCCTGCCCGGCATCACCCAGCAGGTGGATATCGTCCGCAACAACAACAATGTGCCACATATCTTTGCCCGCGATGAGGCGGATGCCTTTTATGCCTTGGGCTTCGTTCATGCGCAGGACCGGCTCTGGCAGATGACCATGCTGCGGCGCACCGCCCAAGGCCGCCTGTCCGAGATTTTCGGCGCCCGCACCGCCAAGATTGACGAGCTGTTGCGGCGGCTGGACATCTACACCCTCGCGCAAAGCTCGGTCGAGGTGCAGGACGACCGCACCAAGGCGGCGCTGACGGCCTATTCCGCCGGGGTGAATGCCTGGATCGCGCAGGTCAACGCCGGGGCGCGCGGCCGGGGCGCGCCCGAGTTCTTCTTCTTTTCCAATGAGATTGCCGCATGGTCGCCGGCTGACTCGCTGGCCATCCTGAAACTGATGGCGCTGCAACTGTCGGCGCATCTGGAGAATGAGGTGCAGCGCGCCCAGCTTTCGCTGGTTCTGGCACCCGAGCGTCTGGCCGATATCCTGGCCGATGATCCGAACCCCGCCGTGGCCGCCCTGCCCGAGTATTCCGGCCTGATGCCCGGCCCCTTCCCGCTGCCGCAGCCGAAGATGGCCTATCTGGACGATCCGCTGTCGCCCTTCCACAGCCGCGACTTCGCCGGCGCCTCGAACGCCTGGGCGGCGATGCCGGGCAAGTCGGCGGCGGGGGGCAGTCTTTTGGCCAATGACCCGCATCTGGGGCTGACGGCGCCGTCGATCTGGTATCTGGCGCGGCTGCAACTGCCCACGGGCGGGGTGATCGGCGGCACGATTCCAGGGATGCCGCTGGTTCTGGTCGGGCGGTCGGAAAAGCTGGGCTGGGGCCTGACCTCCTCCTATCTCGACGATCAGGACGTGGTGATCGAACGGGTGAACCCCGAGAACCCCGAGGAATATCTGACGCCCGAGGGGCCGAAACCCTTCATCACCCGCCGCACCATCATCACCATCAAGGATGCCGCCCCGGTCACCATCACCCAGCGCTGGACCGAAAGCGGCCCGGTGCTGCCCGGCAGCCATTACGACCTTGCCTCGGTCACGCCGCAGGGCCATGTCGCGGCGCTGGAATGGACGGCGCTTTCCGGCGCCGACACCTCGATGACGGCGGCGGTGCGGCTGATGACCTCGGCTTCGGTGGAGGAGGCGATCGAGGCGGGGCGGCTTTTCATCGCCCCGGCACAGAATCTGATGCTGGCCGATGAAAACGGCATCGCCATGCAACTGATCGGCGCCATGCCCGCGCGTGACGCCAGCCACCGCACCAGGGGCCGGATGCCCGCCCCCGGATGGGAGGGGGCAAACCGCTGGACCGGGATGCTGCCCTATGAGGGCAATCCGCGCTTTGTGAACCCGGTGGGCGGCCTTCTGGGTAATACCAACAACAAGACGGTGGACCGCCCCTTCCCCAACCATGTGTCCTTCGACTGGGGGGACACCCAGCGGATTCAACGCTGGCTGGCGCTGATGAAGACCCGCGCCGTCCACACCCGCGAAAGCTTCATCGAGGCGCAGCTTGATACGGTTTCCCCCACGGCGCGCAGTCTGCTGCCGCTGATCGGCGCCGATCTGTGGTTCACCGGCGAACCCGCCCCCGATGGCACGCCCGAGCGCCTGCGCCAGCGCGCGCTGACCTTGCTGGCCGAGTGGAACGGGGAGATGAACGAACATCTGCCCGAACCGCTGATCGCCGAAGCCTGGCTGCGTGCGTTGCAGGAACGGCTGACGCGGGATGAGCTTGGCCCCCTGGCCGATGAGTTTGTCCACCCCGAGCCGCTGTTCATCGAGCGGGTCTACCGCAACACCGCAGGCGCCTCGATCTGGTGCGACGTGATCCAGTCGGCGGCGGTGGAAACCTGCACCGACATTGCCCGTTTGGCGCTGGACGATGCGCTGCTGCAACTGTCGGAACGCTATGGCACCAATCTGGAAAGCTGGCGCTGGGGCGATGCCCATGTGGCGGCGCATGACCATCCGGTGCTGGGCGAGGTGCCGGTGCTGCGCTATTTCGTGAACATCCGGCAGTCGAGTTCCGGCGGCGATACCACGCTGATGCGGGGGCGCACGCGCGGCACAGGGCCTGATCCCTATACCAATGTCCATGCCGGTGCTTACCGTGGGGTCTATGACTTTGCCGATCCCGACAGTTCGGTCTTCATCATCTCCACCGGGCAGTCGGGCCATCCGCTGTCGCGCTTCTATGATGACCTGTCCGAGCTGTGGCGGCGCGGCGAATATATCCCGATGAGCCTGGACCCCGCCCTTGCCATCGCAGCCGCCGTCGGCACCACCACGCTGACCCCGGAAGGCAAATGAAGCCCGAGATCATCGAAACCCCGCGGCTGATCCTGCGCAAGGCGCGGCCCGAAGATGCGGTCGATCTGCATGACGCGATGTCGCGGCCCGAAGCGATGCGCTACTGGACCCGCCCCGCGCATGAACGGCTGGACGAGACCGAAGGCTTTGTCGCGCGGATGATCGTGGGCGAGGTCGGCGGCAAGGCCGATGATTTCGTGATCGTGTCCCGCGATCAGGGCCGGGTGATCGGCAAGGCCGGCGCCTGGAACCTGCCCGAGGTCGGTTTCCTGCTGCATCCCGGTTTCTGGGGCATGGGTCTGGCGCATGAGGCGATGGCGGCGGTGGTGGACCATCTTTTCCGCTGGCACGGGCCGGAGCATCTGACGGCCGAGGCCGATCCGCGCAATGCTGGCTCGCTGCGGCTGCTGGCGCGGCTGGGCTTCCGCGAAACCCACCGGGCCGAACGCACGCTGCTCTGGGGCGAGGAATGGTGCGATTCGGTCTATCTGGCGCTGCCGCGCGGGGATTGGGGCGGCAGGCCGGGCGCGTAGGATGGGCAATCTGCCCATCCTCTGATCGGCAAGATGGGCAGATTGCCCATCCTACAGGTCGCGGAAGCGCTTTTCCTGCCGGGCGGTCCAGCGCACGTCAATCTGCCAGCCGTCTTCGCCCTGCACCTCGGCCAGAACCACGCCTTCGGCGTGCAGCCAGGCATGGCGCCGGCCATCGGCAAAGGGCAGGGTCAGGTGCCGATCGGTCTTTTCCTCGTCAAAGGCGGCGGATACCGCATCGAGCAGCGTCGCCACCCCTTCACCCGTCACCGCCGAGATCGGGAACAGGCGGTCACGGTTGGCCGCCTGCACCGCCAGCGCCTCACGCGCCGAAGGATCGACCAGATCCAGCTTGTTCCAGACCTCGATCAGCGGTGTCGCCGCATTCACGCCCAGCGAGGCGAGGATATCGGTCACATCCGCCGCCTGTTCCGCCGTTTCGGGGTGGCTGATGTCGCGGACGTGCAGGATCAGATCCGCCTCAAGCACCTCTTCCAGCGTGGCGCGGAAGGCGGCGACAAGCTGCGTCGGCAGGTCAGAAATGAACCCCACCGTGTCGGACGCGATGATCTTGCGGCCCGAAGGCAGGGTGATCCCCCGCATCGTCGGGTCCAGCGTGGCAAAGAGCATGTCCTTGGCCAGCACATCGGCCCCGGTCATCCGGTTGAACAGGGTGGACTTGCCCGCATTGGTATAGCCGACCAGCGCCACCACCGGGAAAGGCACCTTGCGGCGGGCGGCGCGGTGCAGCTCACGGGTTTTCACCACGCGGTCAAGCTGCCGTTTCAGCCGGATCACCTGATCGTCGATCGCGCGGCGGTCGGCCTCGATCTGCGTCTCACCGGGGCCGCCGACGAAACCGAAACCGCCGCGCTGCCGCTCAAGGTGGGTCCAGGCCCGCACAAGGCGCGAGCGTTGATAGCTGAGAGCCGCCAGTTCCACCTGCAACACGCCTTCGCGGGTGCGGGCACGGTCGGCGAAAATCTCAAGGATCAGGCTGGTGCGGTCCAACAGTTTGACCGACCATTCCTTTTCCAGATTGCGCTGCTGCACTGGCGACACCGGGCCATCGACCAGCACCAGTTCCACCCCCAGAGCCTTGAACCGGGTGCCCAGCTCTTCGACCTTGCCGGCGCCGAACAACATGCCGGGATGCAGCTTGGCCAGCCGCACCACCTCGGCGCCCTTGACCTCAAGCCCCGGCAGGGCGGCGGCAAGGCTGACCGCCTCGGCCAGCCCATGTTCGGGCAGGCGGCGGGAGCGCGCGCTTTTCAGATCGGGATGCAGGATGAAGGCCCGGGTCGGACGGGCTGCGGTTTCATAGGCGTCGATCCCGCCGTCTTCCGACAGCGGGTCAAACTCCTCGTCTTCCTCGGGAAGATCGGAAATCAGTCTTCACCCTCATAGAGATTGACCGGCCCGCCGGGCATGATGGTCGAGATCGCGTGTTTGTAGACAAGCTGCGACTGGCCATCGCGGCGCAACAGCACACAGAAATTGTCAAACCAGGTGATCACGCCCTGCAGCTTGACCCCGTTGATCAGAAAAATGGTGACCGGAACCTTGGATTTCCGGACATGGTTAAGAAAGGCATCCTGCAAATTCTGCTTATCGGCGGCCATCGGTTTCTTGTCCTTGTTGTTCAGTCGCACGCAGTGGTCCCCCTGACGGACCACCTCGGGCGCAGTATTGCGCGCGTTCGCGGCAGATTCCAGCCCCAAATCAGCGATTTACCGCCGCCAGAGTCAGCTTTTCCAGCCCTCTGGCAACAGAAGCGCCAGTATGGCCAGGGTTTCCAGCCGTCCGACCACCATCGCAGCGCCCAGGATCACCCGGGCCGGGCCGTCCACCTCGGCCCAGGGGGCGGGGATTTCCACCATCTGCGCCGCCAGCGGTCCGGTGTTGGTCAGGGCCGAAATCGCCAGAACCAGCGCCGATTCAAAGGGTTCCGCCGTCAGCGTCAAAAGCCCCGTCACCGCGACGATGGTGCAGGCAAAGAGCATGAAGAACACCCAAGCCAGATAGGTGCCGCCCCGCGCGATCTGCCGCCCGCCCATGGTTCCGGCCACCGCATTGGGGTGGATCACCTGATCAAGTTCCTGCGTGGCGTGGCGGAAAAGCCCCGCCACCCGCAAAAGCTTGACCCCGCCCGCTGTGGTAGCGATGCCGCCGCCGACGATGGCCAGCCCCCACAGCACCATCCCCGCCGGCGAAAGCCCGGTCCAGAGCGTGGTGCGCAGCCAGTGTTCGCTTTCAAAGCCCGAGGTGGTGAGGAAGGACAGCGCCATGAAGAGATTGCCCCAAAGCGCGCCCAACGCCGCGCCCAGATCCTCGCCCTGCCCCAGCCGCCAGGCCGCCGCCCATTGCCGCATCAGCAAAAGCCCCACGACCAGCGCCAGAATCACCGCGGCGGTGCGCAATTCGGCATCGCGGGTCAGCGGCCGGCTGCCCTGCCCTTGCCCCGGCGACAACAGCCGCCGCGACAGCGCGAAGAGCAGGAACAGCGCCACCAACCCCTCGCCCGCAAGGCCCGCCTGTCCGCCCTGCAAGCCGCCCACCGGGGAAATCCCGCTGGTCGCCAGCGTGGACATCGCATGGCACAAAGCCACCAGCGAGGCATCGCCGGCAAAGATCAGCAACAGCCACAACAGCAGCGTCAGCCCGCCATAGGCCGGCAGGAGTTGCAGCGCAAACCGGGCCATGCGCTGCCGGATGCCCGCCACCTCGACAATCTGCACGCCGCCCTGACTGCGCCCGGGGGTGCGGCCGGAAACCACCTCCATCCCGCCAAGGTTCAAGGGTGCCAGCACCGCCAGCGCCACGACCAGCGAATAGAACCCGCCCAGCCAGCCGACGAAGGCCCGCCACAGATGCACCGTCGCCGTCAGATCATCCGGGGCGTAAAGCGTGGCGCCCGTGGTGGTCAGCGCCGAAAGCATCTCGAACCAGGCATCGCCAAAGCGCAGCCCGCCACCCTCATCCGGCAAGAGCGGCAGCGCCAGCAGCGGCGGCAGCACCAGATAGACCGCCGCAACCGTGGCCAACTGCCCGCGCGCCGTGGGGCGGAACCGCCGCCCCGCCAGTGCCAGCGCCAGCATGACGCACAGAACGGCCACCATCAGCGCCGCATAAAGAAAGGCCCGCGCCAGCGCGTGGTCGCGCAGAATGGCGGCATGGCCTGCCGGCAACAGCATCGCCGCCCCCGCCAAGGCCATCAGCAGGATCAGAAGCGGCGTATCGCGCAGCCGCGCCATTCAGAAGAACTCGACCGAGACCTGCAAGAGACGCTCGACCTCGCGCACGTCCTTGGACAGCGCGAAAAGCGCCACCACATCGCCGGTATCCACCCGCAGATCGCCGGTCGGCTTCATCACCTTGTCGCCCTTCATCACGCCGCCAACCAGCACGCCTTCGGGAAAGTCGATGTCGCGGATCAGCTTGCCCGCCATGGGCGAGGTTGTCAGCACCTGCGCCTCGATCAGCTCGGCCTCGCCATCGCCCAAGGAATAGATCGCCCGCACCTTGCCGTGCCGGATATGGCGCAGGATCGAGGAAACGGTGGTTGCGCGCGGGTTGATATAGGCGTCAATCTCAAGCGGGCCCATCAGGGGGGCAAGCGTGGGATCATTGACCAGCGCAATCGCCATCGGGCAACCGGCCTGTTTCGCCCGCACCGCCACCAGAAGGTTGGTCTTGTCGTCATCGGTCACCGCCAGAACGGCATCGGCGCGCTCCACCGCGGCCTCGGTCAGCAGATCGATGTCCATGCCGTCGCCATGCAGCACGATGGTCCGCGTCAGCCCGTCGGCGGCCAGTTCGGCCCGGGCGCGGCTTTTCTCGATGATCTTGGCGCGCACGCGGTCGGTGCGCGCCTCAAGCGCGCGGGCCACGGCAAGGCCCACGTTGCCACCGCCGACGATCACCACCCGTTCCTGCTTTTTGGTCTTCTTGCCAAAGACTTCCAGCGTCCGGTTCACATCATCGACATGGGTGAAGACATAGATCTGATCCCCCGGCAGCAGGAAATCGCGCGGTTCGGGCGCGAAAAGACTGCCGCCGCGCCGCACCCCCACCACGATGGCGCGCAGGCTGGGAAACAGCTCGTTCAACTGCCGCAGCGGTGTCATCAGCACCGGGCAATCCTCGTTCAATTGGATGCCCAGAAGCTGCGCCTTGCCGGCCATGAAGCTTTCGGTGTCAAAGGCGGCGGGGGCGGCCAGACGCTGCAAGGCGGCCTCGGCCACCTCGCGCTCGGGCGAAATCACCACGTCGATCGGCAGATGGTCGCGGCGGTAAAGATCGGCATAGATCGCATCCTGATAGGATTGCGCCCTGAGCCGCGCCACCTTGCGCGGCACCGAAAAGATCGAATGGGCGACCTGACAGATCACCATGTTCACCTCGTCGGAATAGGTCGCGGCGATGACCATATCGGCATCGCGCGCCCCGGCCCGCTCCAGAATGTCGGGATGGCTGGCAAAGCCATGCACGCCCTGCACATCCAGCGTCTCGGTCGCCCGGCGCACGAGGTCGGCGTTCTGATCGACGATGGTCACGTCGTTCTTTTCACCCGAGAGGTGGCGGGCAATCTGCCAGCCCACCTGCCCGGCGCCGCAGATGATGACTTTCATCGCTTAATCCTCATCGCCGTCATCCTCGTCGGCGCGGCCCTGACCCTTGGTGGTGGTGACCACGCCCAGCGATTTCAGCTTGCGGTGCAGGGCAGAGCGTTCCATGCCGACAAAGCCCGCCGTCCGGCTGATGTTGCCGCCGAAACGGTTGATCTGGGTCAGCAGATATTCCCGCTCGAACACCTCGCGGGCCTCGCGCAGTGGCAGGGTGGCCATGGTGCCGCCCAGCACCAGCCGCGCCCCGCTGTCGCCCGTGGCCTCTTGTCCGGGCAGTTCGCGCGGCTCGATTGCGCCAGAGCTGTCGCCCAGGATCAGCACCCGCTCGATCACATTGCGCAATTGGCGGACGTTGCCGGGCCAGGACATGGTTTGCAGCATCGCCTCGGCCTCGGGCGTCAGGCTGCGGTTGGGCAGGCCCTGACTGCGGTGAAAGAGGTCGATGAAATGCCGGGTCAGTTCGGGAATATCCTCGCGCCGCTCTTCCAGCGAGGGCACGGCGATCGGCACCACGTTGAGACGGTCGTACAACTCCTGCCGGAAGCGGCCTGCCGCGATTTCCGCCCGCAGGTCGCGCGTGGTCGAGGAGATCACCCGCAGATCGACGCGCACCTTGTCGGTGCCGCCGACCCGCATGAACTGCTGTTCGGTCAGCACGCGCAGAATTTTCGACTGGGTGCCCAGCGGCATATCTGCCACCTCGTCGAAATAGACCACACCGCCATGCGCCTGTTCCAGAAGGCCCTTTTCCACCCCCCGTTCGGCGGTTTCGCGGCCGAACAGCACCTCTTCCATGCGGTCCGGCTCGACCGTGGCCGACGAGACCGACACGAAGGGTGCTCCGGCGCGGTTGGAATGGGTGTGGATGAAGCGGGCGGCCATTTCCTTGCCCGAACCGGCGGGCCCGGCCAGCATCACCCGGCCATTGGATTTCGTCACCTTCTCAAGCTGCGCCTTCAGCGCGCGGAACGCGGTCGAGGAACCCAGCATTTCGGCCGAAGCGCCATCGCGCCGCCGGAGGTCGGCGTTTTCGCGGCGCAGGCGGCTGGCCTCCATCGCGCGGGACACCACCACCATCAACTGGTCGATGTTGAAGGGTTTCTCGATGAAGTCATAGGCGCCCTGCTTGATCGCGGCCACGGCGATTTCGATGTTGCCATGGCCCGAGATGATCACCACCGGAATATCCGGGTTGTCGCGCTTGACGGTTTTCAGAATGTCGATCCCGTCCATCCGGCTGTCTTTCAGCCAGATATCCAGGATCATCAGCGCCGGCGGCTCGGCGTTGATCTCGGCCATGCATTCGTCGGAATTGGCAGCCAGACGCACCACATAGCCTTCGTCCTTCAGAATATCCCCGATCAGTTCGCGGATGTCCTTTTCGTCGTCGGTGATCAGAATGCTGGTCATCATCCCCCCTGGCCGGAAACCGCGGCCGCTTTCTTGCCCGCCCGCCGGATGCGGGGGGCGCGGGGCAGTCGGATGACTGCCATCGCGCCCGCATGGGCGTTACCTTCAAACAGCGGCGCATCCTCAAGCGTCAGCGTCCCGCCATGTTCTTCAATGATCTTCTTCACAATCGGCAGGCCAAGGCCGGTGCCTTTTTCGCGTGTGGTCACATAGGGCTCGAACAGGCGCGCACGATCAAGCGGCAGACCGATGCCATTGTCCATCACGCGGATTTCCGCCGCCGTCTCATCGGTGGTCAGGGTCACGCGGATTTCCGGCGAAAACGGCTGAGGTGCGCCTTTTTCCTGCAACGATTCAATGGCTTCCCCGGCATTCTTGATCAGGTTTGTCAAGGCTTGCCCGATCATCGTGGCGTCCAGCTCCATCACCACCGGCTGATCCGGCACAGAGCGGCGGAAGGTGGTGCCGGGCTGGCCGTTTTCCTGCAACATCACGGCGGCGCGCAAAAGCGCGGTCAGGTCATTCTCGCGCCGGTCGGGTTCGGGCATCCGGGCGAACTTGGAAAACTCATCCACAATGCGGCGCAAGTCATTGGTCTGGCGCACGATCACATCGGCAAGCTGTTCCAGCTCCTCCGGCTCTGCCACCTCGCGGCGGAACTTGCGCTTGATGCGTTCCGCCGAAAGCTGGATCGGGGTCAGCGGATTCTTGATCTCATGCGCGATGCGGCGGGCAACATCGCCCCAGGCCGCCATCCGCTGGGCGCTGACCAGATCGGTAACGTCATCGAAGGCCACCACGAAACCTTCAAGCCGCCCGCCCTCGCTCTCGCGCACGGACATCCGCACCAGCAGGCTTTCCAGCTTGCCGCGCCGGGTCAGCCGGACCTCTTCCTGCACGGCGGCGCCGTCGCTCTCGTGCAGACGGTCAAACAGGGGCGCGAATTCGGGCACGGCAAGCGCCAGCGCGGTATCGGCGCCTTCGGGCAGGTCCAGCAGACGCTCGGCGGCGCGGTTGGAAAAGTCGATCCGCCCTTCGGCATTCAGCCCGATCACCCCGGCGGTGACATTGGACAGGACGGAATCGAACAGCCGCCGCCGCTCTTCGGTCTGGCGGTGGTTTTCCACCAGCGCCTCGCGCTGGCCTTTCAACTGCCGGGTCATCTGGTTGAAGATGCGGCCCAGCATGGCGATTTCGTCGTCGCCCTCTTCCTCGATCACCCGCACGTCCAGATCGCCCGCGCCAACCCGCCCCGCCGCCGAAGCCAGCCGCCCCACCGGACGCGACAGGCGTTCGGCAAACCACAGGCCCAGCCAGACGGCGGCCAGCACAAGGATCAGCGCGAAACCCAGATAAAGCAGGCCAAAGTTGAACAGAACCGTGCCCCGCTCCGCCTCAAGCTGCTGATAAAGGGCGACGGTCTGCTTGGTATCATCCAGAAGCGACAACAGCCGCCCGTCCACCGTGCGCGAGACGTAAAGATAGCGGTCGGCAAAAGCCTCAAGATGCACCAGCGCGCGGAATTCGTCATTGGGCCAGTCTTCGATGATCACCGTCTCACCGGCCTTGGCCTTGGCGATATCGGCGGCATCGGGCATGTCGAAATCAAAGAGGAATGATCGCTCGCCCCGGGTTTTCAGCGTGCCCGACCCGTCGATCAGGAAGACCTCTTTCAACCCGCGCTGGATGGCCGCCTGCCCTTGGGTCAGGACCGGGCGCACCTGCCCGTCGTCAAGGAAGAACTGCGACTGTTTGGCCACGTTCAGATAGGCCGCCAGCTTGCCCGCATCTTCGGAAAGCGCGGTGCGGTGTTCATCCTCATACGCCTGCGCCGCAGCGAGGGAGGAGCCGACCACGTTGCGCACCCGGTCGGAAAACCAGCCCTCCAGCCCGATGTTCAGGTTCAGAACGGCAAAGACCGCGACCAGAATCGTCGGCACGAGGGCCACAAAGGCGAACACCCCGGTCAGCCGCAAGTGCAGCCGCGAGCCGGCCGACTGGCTGCGGCGGTCGGCGATCATCCGCACCACCCGCGCCAGAACCAGCGCCGCCACCAGCAGCACATAGACCAGATCGGCCAGCAGGATCAGCCGCAGCGTGTTGGACGAAGCGCCAAGGTCATAAGGCCCCAGCGCAAGGAAGGTCAACACGGCAAGCACCGGCCCCAGCAGCACCAGCGCAAAGGTAAAGGCCGTCTGCACCCGGCGTTGACGGCGCAACCGTGTCAGCCGCAGCCAGGTGCCGCCTCTTGCGCCGGTAACCGCCACACCCGTCCCCCAAAACGGCGGGGGGCTGTGCCCATCCCGCAACATCGCCTGTTCCTGAAAGCCGGGGCTTTCTGGACACGCTTCATGTTGCGCTTTTACATCAGCTTGCGCCGCCGTGTCACGCGGATATCGAGATCGGTGATCTTCTTGCGCAAGGTATTGCGGTTGATGCCCAGAAGGTCCGCACATCTGGCCTGATTGCCGCCGGTGGCATCCAGTGCAATTTCGATCAGCGGAATCTCCATTTCATGCAGGATGCGGTCATAGACCCCCGCCGGCGGCAATTGCCCGCCATGCAGATCGAAATAGCGTTTCAGGTGGCGTGCAATCGAGGCAGAGAGTTTTTCCCCCTCCATCCCGCCCTTGACCGGCATGGTCGGGGCGGCGGCGCCAAGGGCCGCTTCGACTTCGGCCTTGGAAATCTCGGGCTCGGTGGCGGTCACCAGCAGGCGGCGCAGCATGTTTTCCAACTGACGCACATTGCCCGGCCAGGGATGGGCGCGCACCAGCGCCATGGCCTCGGCCGACAGGCGCCGGGTGGCGCCCATCTCACGCTCACCCTTGGCAAGGACGTGTTCGGCCAGCAGCGGAATATCCTCGACCCGCTCGCGCAGCGGGGGCACGGAAATCGTGACGCCGCCAAGGCGATAGTAGAGGTCTTTGCGGAACTTGCCCGCCTCCATCCGCTGCGCCAGATCGGCCTGACTGGTGGCCATGATCCGCGGCCCCTGTTCGCCCATGATGTCGAGCATCCGCACCAGACGGGCCTGCGCGTCTTCGTCGAAGTCGGCCACCTCGTCCAGCACCAGAGAGCCGCCCTTGGCGCGCGACAAAAGCGTGGAAATCCCGTCCACCCCGGCCAGATCGGCGGCCTGCGCCACGACAAAGGGCTGCCCCCTGCGGTCGCTGAAATCATGGATCGCGCGGGCGATCAGGCTTTTGCCGGTGCCCGATTCGCCGGTGATCAGCACGGCGAGGTCCACGTTCATCACCCGCGCCACCAGCCGGTAAAGCGCCTGCATCGCGGGCGTGCGCCCCACCAGCGGCAGATCGTCGCCCGCCTCGCGCGGCTGCGGCGCCACTTTCGGCGCGTGGCGCTTCATCTCCAGCGCGCGGGCCGAACGCTTCATCAGGTCGGGCAGGTCGAAGGGTTTCGGCAGATAGTCGAACGCCTCCGCCTCGGCGGCCTGAATGGCGGTCATGATGGTGTTCTGCGCGGAAATCACGATCACCGGCAGGCCGGGCCGCATCCGGGCAATCTGCGGCAGCGCCTGAAGGCCGTTGCCGTCGGGCATGATCACGTCGGAGATCACCAGATCGCCCTTGCCCTCTTCGACCCAGCGCATCAGCGTCATCAGGCTGGAGGTCGCGTGAACCTTGCAACCCGCCCGGGTCAGCGCCTGCGTCAGCACCGTGCGGATGGTGCGGTCGTCATCTGCGACCAGAATTGTGCCATCCATCTAGCGGCTCTCCTTCTTTACTTTGGGAACGACGGGCAGCGAAACGCGGAACACGGTGCGCCCGGGCACCGAATCCACCGAGATCCAGCCCTCATGGTCGGATATGATCTTGGAGATCAGCGCGAGACCCAGCCCCGTGCCGTTCTCGCGCCCCGAGACGAAGGGTTCAAAGATGTCGGCGGCAATCTCGGGCGGAATGCCCGGGCCGTCGTCGATCACCTCGATCGTCAGGGGCAATATCGCGCCGGTGCCGTCCTTGCGGCGCAGGCGCAGCGACTGGTCATAGCGGGTGTGCAGCCGGATCGTGCCGCGCTTGCTGCCCGCAGCCTCGGCCGCATTCTTGATCAGGTTCAGGAAGACCTGCATCAACTGATCGCTGTCGGCCAGCGTCAGCGGCAGCGAGGGGTCGTAATCCTCGATGATCTGCATATGGGCGGCAAAGCCCATCTGCGCCGATTTGCGCGCCCGGTCCAGCGCGTCATGGATATTGACCGGCTTGCGGTCCGGCGGGCGCAGGTTGCCGAATTGCTCCACCTGCTCCAGCAGTTTCACGATCCGCCGGGTTTCCTCGACGATCAGGTCGGTCAGCTCGCGGTCTTCGGGCGACAGGCCCATCGACAGAAGCTGTGCGGCGCCGGAAATGCCGGCCAGCGGGTTCTTGATTTCATGGGCCAGCATCTCGGCCATGCCGATGGCCGATTTCGCCGCCGATTTCACCTGCATCGCCCGGCCCAGACGGTCGGCCAGATCGCGGGGCGACATCAGGATCATCACATAATCGGCATTGTCATGCATCGGAGCGATCTGGATGTTGCATTGCACCGGCGGGCGTTCCCCGGTGGTCACATCCACATCGTTGATGAAAAGCGCGGCATGATTGGCGCGGGCACGGGCCAGCGCCTCGTCCATCGGGGCGTCGATCAGCAGGCGGTCAAAGACCGGCTGCCCTTTCAGCATCCGCGACGAGGCGTTGAGGAAGGTTTCGCCCGCCGGGTTCACCTCGGCGATCAGCCCCTCGCGGTCGATCAGCACGGTGGGCACGGGCAGCGAGGCCCAGATCACCCCCGGAACCGGATAGGGCAGCCGATAAGCACTCATGCGGCCACCCCGGGGATTTCGGCGGCAGGTTCGGCAAACGCCTGCGGCAAAAGGCGCAGAACGGTGGCCGGATCGTCGCTGGTCAGGATGGCGCCGCGCAGGGCGGTGGCGCCCGCCGCCTCAAGATACCAGCCCAGATGCTTGCGCGCGACCTTGAGGCCCAGTTCGGTGCCGTAAAAGGCCAGAACCGCCTCGTAATGTTCGGCCACCAGATCGGCCAGTGCGGCGCCCTGCGGCACCTGCGGCGCGGGGTGCCCGTGCAGCGCATGGGCGATTTCCGCCAGAACCCACGGCCGCCCCTGCGCGCCGCGCCCAACCATCACGCCCGCCGCCCCGGATTGCGCCCGCGCCTGCCGGGCGGTGGCGGCATCCACAATGTCGCCATTGGCGATCACCGGCACGGCCACGGCATCGACCACGGCGCGGATGGCGGCCCAATCGGCCTGCCCCTTGTAGAACTGGCACCGGGTGCGGCCGTGGATGGTGACCATCTTCACCCCCGCCCCCACCGCCGCCCGCGCCAGAACCGGCGCGTTCAGGTCGCTTTCATCCCAGCCCAGCCGGGTTTTCAGCGTGACCGGCACCGAAACCGCGCCCACCACCGCCTCGATCAGCCGCAGCGCCAGCGCCGGTTCGCGCATCAGCGCCGAACCGCAGGCCCCCGCCCCGCCCGAGGCCGTGACCCGTTTCGCCGGGCAACCCATGTTGATGTCGATGACCTGCGCGCCCTGCGCCTCAAGATAGCGGGCCGCCTCGGCCATCCAATAGGGGTCGCGCCCGGCAAGCTGCACCGAGGTCGCCGCCTCGCCAAAGCCAAGCTCGGCCTTGGCGCGCGCAAGGGGGCGGTCGTTCATCACATCCTGCGAGGCGATCATCTCGGACACCACCAGCCCGGCACCAAAGCGCGCCACGATCCGCCGGAACGGCAGATCGGTGATCCCGGCCATCGGGGCCAGAAGCACGGGCGGGGTCAGGGCAAGGGCGTTGATCACGGGCGACATGCGGGTTTCCTTCACGGGCGATCCTGCGCCTTCGGCGGCGCCGGGCCAAGGGATGGCAGCGATTGATATGCCGTCTTTTCGGGCAATGCGCAAATTTTGTGCAATCACGCCCGTTTTCGCGGCCAGATTGTCATGGCCGCCGCCTTGGCATAGCAAGACCGCAAGGAGAGCGCCATGACCGAGGTTTCCAGAACTGCCCCCGATACTGCCGCCATCATCGTTGCCGCCGGGCGCGGCACAAGGGCTGGCGGTGCGCTGCCCAAGCAGTGGCAGATGCTGGCCGGAAAACCCGTTCTGGCCCATACGCTTGCCGCCTTTGCCGGTTTTGCCCGGGTTCTGGTGATCCACCCCGACGACCGCGCCCGGGCCGAGGCGATTGCCGGAGATGCGCAGATCGTGGAAGGCGGGGCGACGCGCGATGCCTCGGTCCGTGCGGCGCTTGAGGCGCTTGCGGGTCAAGGGATTGCCCGCGTTCTGATCCATGATGGCGCCCGTCCGCTGATTTCAAAGGCGGTTATCGCCCGCGTTCTGGCCGCGCTTGACCACCATCCCGGCGTCGCCCCGGCGCTGGCGGTGACAGATGCCTTGTGGACGGGCGCAGGCGGGCTGGTCTCGGGCACCCGCGACCGGGCCGGGCTTTACCGGGCGCAGACGCCGCAGGGGTTTCGTTTTGCCGAAATTCTCGCCGCCCACCGCTCCCATCCGGGCGGCGCGGCCGATGATGTCGAGGTCGCCCGCGCGGCAGGTCTTGACGTGGCCATCGTCGAGGGGGACGAAGACAATCTCAAACTGACCTTCCCCGGCGATTTCGCCCGGGCCGGGGCGCTGTTGCAGAGGCGGAAGATGGATATACGATTGGGCAACGGCTTTGACGTTCACGCCTTCTGCGAGGGCGATCACGTCTGGCTGTGCGGGGTCAAGGTGCCGCATGGCCGGGGCCTCTTGGGCCATTCCGATGCCGATGTCGGGATGCACGCGCTGACCGATGCCATCTATGGCGCGCTGGCCGAGGGTGACATCGGCCGCCATTTTCCGCCCAGCGATCCGCAATGGAAAGGCGCCGCCAGCCATATCTTCCTGACCCATGCGGCAGAACTGGCCCGCGCCCGGGGGTTCACGATTTCCAACTGCGACGTGACGCTGATCTGCGAGCGGCCCAAGATCGGCCCCCATGCGGCGGCGATGCAGGCGGCGCTGGCCGCCATTCTGGCGATTGATCCGGGCCGCGTCTCGGTCAAGGCCACCACATCTGAAGGCTTGGGCTTTACCGGGCGCGAAGAGGGGATTGCGGCGATTGCCACCGCAACGCTGGTGGCGGCATGACCCGGCTTCTGGCGATCTGGTTCGGTGTCGGCCTGCTGCGGCCTGCGCCGGGCACATGGGGCAGTCTGGTGGCGGTGCTGCTGGGCTGGGCCATTGACCGCTATCTTGGCTTTCCCGCGCTGGTGGCGGCGACGGTTCTGGTCACGCTCCTGGGCTTCTGGGCGGTGGGGGTCGAGCTGCGCGACCGGCCCGGCGATGATCCGGGCGAATTCGTGATTGACGAGGTGGCGGGCCAGTGGATTGCCCTCCTCCTGCCCGCCGCCGCCTTTTGGGCGCGCGGCTGGGAGGGCTGGCTGCCCTGGCCCGCGCCGCTGGCGGCCTTCCTGTTCTTCCGTGTTTTCGACATCCGCAAACCCTGGCTGGTGGGCCGGGCCGACCGGCGCGGCGATGCGGCGGGGGTGATGCTGGATGACCTTTGGGCCGGACTGTTCGCCGGCATCGCAACGATTCTGGCCGCCGCTGCCTGGCACCTGCCGCTGATCCTGATGAGGTGAGCATGAAACCCGCCGATATCCTGCAAGCGGCCCGCTATTGGGGCCACCGCATCGCCACCGCAGAAAGCTGCACCGGCGGCATGGTTTCGGCGGCGCTGACGGATGTGGCGGGGTCGTCGGATGTGTTCGAGCGCGGTTTCGTGACCTATTCCAACGCGGCCAAGCAAGAGATGCTGGGCGTCTTGCCCGAAACACTGGCGGCCCATGGCGCGGTCTCGGAACAGGTGGCGCGCGAAATGGCCGAAGGCGCGCTGCGCCATTCCGCCGCCGATCTGGCGGTATCAATCACCGGCATCGCCGGGCCGGGCGGGTCCGAGTTCAAGCCCGAAGGCCGGGTCTGCTTCGGGCTGGCCCGGCGCGGGCAGCCGACGCAGGTGGAAACCGTCGAGTTCGGCGCGAAGGGCCGCGACAAGGTGCGCCGCGCCGCGCGCGACCATGCGCTGTCGCTTCTGGCAAGGGCGCTCGGCTGATCGCCGGGGCCGAAGATTCTTCGGACGAAAAATCTTCTGGCGCTAGCCGTAAAGCACGTTCGCCCGCGACTCGAAGGCGCGCACCACGCGCTGCATGGCTTCGTTGAAGACCAGCCCGATGATGCCTGCCAGAATGGCGTTGCGAAATTCGAAATCCACTTCGAAGCCCACATCGCAGCCGCCCTCGGGCCGGTCGGCAAAGGTCCAGACCGATTTCAGATGCTTGAACGGCCCGTCGATATATTCGGTCAGGATGCGGTTCTGCCCGGGCAATAGGGTCACCCGGCTGCCGAACCGCTCGCGGAAGACCTTGAAGGAAATCACCAGATCCGCCTCCATCATCTCGCCCCCCTCCACCGGCTTGCGGCTGCGGATGCGGGCGGCGGCGGTCCAGGGCAGGAATTCGGGATAGCGGGCGACATCGGCCACCAGCGCGAACATCTGATCGGCGCGGTAGGGCAGCGTCTTGGTTTCGGCGTGGCGGGGCATGAAGGGCCTTGGGTCGTCGGGGGGCAGGGTTTTGCCTGATCTCCCAATCCCGGGACCAAAGTGCAAGGGGGCGCGACCGATGGGCGCGCAAAAGGGCTTTGCAGCGCGGCAAAGCTGGCGCAAAACCGCAAGGCAAGCCGCCGGAAAGGACCGCGATGCCCGAACGCCCCTATGTGATCGACCAGATGATCAGCGCCAAATCCATCGCCGCCCGGGTCGAGGCGCTGGCGGCCACAATCACCGCCCATTACGCGGGCACCGACAAGCTGGTGGTGGTGGGCCTCTTGCGCGGTTCCTTCGTCTTCATCGCCGACCTCGTGCGCGAGATCGCCCTGCCGGTCGAGGTGGATTTCCTTGAGGCGAGTTCTTATGGCGATGCGATGCATTCCTCGCGCGAGGTGCGCATTCTGAAAGACCTGCGGGGCGAGATTGCCGGCCGCGACGTGCTGGTGGTCGAGGATATCGTCGATACCGGCTTCACCCTGTCCCACGTCAAGCGGCTGTTGCAGAGCCGCGAACCGCGGCGGCTGGAGATTTGCGCCTTGCTCGACAAGCCTTCGCGGCGCGAGGTGGATATCCGCGCCACATGGACCGGATTTGAAATCCCCGACGAATTCGTCGTCGGCTATGGCATCGACTTTGCCCAGCGCAACCGCAACCTGCCCTTCATCGGCAAGGTGCGGTTCACCTGAATGCTGCCCGACCACCTTGCGCCGGGGCTGCGGGTGCTGTTTTGCGGCACGGCGGCGGGCACCGCCTCGGCCGCGCGGGGGCATTACTATGCCGGGCCGGGCAATCGGTTCTGGGGGCTGCTGGCCACGACCGGGCTGACGCCGCGGCAGCTTGCGCCGGAAGAGGACCATCTGCTGCCGGGATTCGGGCTGGGTCTGACCGATTTGGCCAAGGGCGTCGCGGGCATGGACCGCGAGATTCCTGCGGGCGCCTATGACCCGGCCCGGCTGGCGGCGCTGGTGGCGGAATGGCAGCCGGGGGTTGTGGCCTTTACCAGCCTGACAGCCGCCCGGCTGGCGCTGGGGGACAAGGGGCTGAATGCCGGACCGCAGCCCGGCGACTTTGCGGGCAGCGCGGTCTGGGCCCTGCCCTCGCCCTCGCGCGCCAACGGGCATTTTTCGCCCGGGGTCTGGCAGGCGCTGGCCGATCATGTCAGGCTGCGGCCATGAACATGAATTTCCTTCTGCGCATGGCGCGACTTGTGCGCAACCCGCCTTCGCCCCGCATGGCGGCGCTGATGGCGGCGGTGATCGTGGCCTGTTTCGCCCTTTGGGGGATTGAGCAATTTTGGGGCTGGCCGGACTGGCTGACGGTGAACCGGCGGCGCTGATCCGCGCGGCGGCAGACCTGACGAAAAAGTCAACTTTCCCTCTGGTTGTGATAGTCTAGGGTGTCGGCGGTCAAACCAACGGTCCTGCCTCATGAAACGCCTTGCCTTTGCCCTTGCCGGGGCTGCCCTGATCGGCCTTGCCGCCTTCCTTCTGGTGACCGCCCCCCGGATGAGTCCGGTCGAGGCGCTGGCGGGGCTGAATGCCGATGCGGCGCGGGGGCAGGCGGTGTTCACCGCTGCCGGTTGCGCCTCGTGCCACATGGCGCCGGGGGGCACGGGCGACCAGCGGCTGGTGCTGGCGGGGGGGCAGGAATTTGCCTCGCCTTTCGGGACATTCCTTGCACCCAACATCTCGCCAGACCCGGCAGAGGGCATTGGCGGCTGGACGCTTGAACAATTCGCCGGGGCGATCCGCGACGGGGTTTCACCCGAGGGGAGCCATTACTACCCTGCCCTGCCCTATGCCGCCTATGCGAAGATGACCGACACCGATCTGGTCGATCTCTGGGCCTATCTTCAGACGCTGCCGCCCTCGGCCACGCCGTCGCAGCCGCACCGGGTGGGCTTTCCGTTCAACATCCGGCGCAGTCTGGGCGGATGGAAGCTGTTGTTCCAGACGCGCGGCTGGGTTCTGGACACCGCCGCCACGCCCGAGCTTGAGCGCGGCCGCTACATTGTCGAGGCGCTGGCCCATTGTGGCGAATGCCATACCCCGCGCAATGTCTTTGGCGGGCTGAAGACCGGCCAATGGCTGGGCGGGGCGCCGGACCCTTCGGGCAAGGGGCGCATCCCCAACATCACCCCCGGCGGGCTCAACTGGTCCGAGGCGGAAATCGTGGAATATCTGACTACAGGCTTCACGCCCGAGTTCGATTCGGTCGGTGGCCATATGGCGCATGTGGTGGACAATATGGCCGCCCTGCCCGAGAGTGACCGCAAGGCCGTTGCGGCTTATCTCAAGGCGATTCCGGCGGTAACCAGCGAATGATCACCCTGATCGGTCAATATGACAGCCCCTTCGTGCGCCGTGTCGGCATCGCGCTGCGGCTTTACGGCCTGCCCTTTGCGCATCGCCCGTTGTCGGTGTTCGGCGATGGCGAGGCGGTGCGCGCGCTCAACCCGCTGATGCGGGTGCCGGTGCTGCTGCTTGAAGATGGCACGGCGCTGGTGGACAGCCATATGATTCTGGACCATCTGGATGGCCGGGCCGACGTGCCACTGTTCCCGCGTTCGGAACCCGGGCGGACGGCGGCCTTGCGGGTGGCGGCGCTGGCCTGCGGGCTGGCGGAAAAGGCGGTGAGCCTGTTCTACGAACGCCGCCTGCATGAGGTGACCTCGCCGGTCTGGGAGGCGCGCTGCGCGGCGCAGATCGGCTCGGTCCTGACCGCGCTTGAGGCAGAGCGGGCGGCACGGCCCGGGCCGTGGTGGTTCGGCGCGCAACTGGGCCATGCCGATATTGCACTGGCCTGCGCCCTGCGCTTTGCCAGCGATGCACACCCCGGCCTGATCACACTGGCCGATTACCCGACCCTTGCCGCCCATTCCGCCGCCGCCGAGGCGATGGCGGTCTTTGCCGAGATTTCGCAGCCCTTCGTCGCCCCCGCCTGAGGGTCAGCCGATCAGCGGGCCGGAGCGGCCATAGGTTTCGTCATAATGCCGCCGCAGGCGTTGCAGCGCGATGCGCAGCACGATCTTGCCCGAACGCGCCGCCCAGCCCATCCGCCGCTCGGCCGTCTCGATGCCTTCCAGAAAGCAGCAGACCCGCAGCGCCACATCGCCCAGACCCGGCCCCAGATCGCGCAGCGCCAGCGCCACGCGGTCGCGGGCATCGCGCGGGCCTTCGGCGCGATTGTCGGCGCGATAGCTGCCCCGGTCGCCGCCGGTCAGGAACCGCTCCCAGTTCTGCGCCACTTTCGGCCCCATCTGGGCCAGCTCGAAATCCTCGCGCAGCCGCTCTGCCGCCTCGACAAGCTCTTCCTCCAGAAACGGTTTGCCGTCCTTGTCGCGGCGGCGGCCCAGCACGGCCACCGGGCTTTCGGCCAGATTGTGCCGTACCCGGCGCGGGCCGTCTTCCTCGGCCACATCCCGCTCGCCCCAGATGCGGTGCTGATCGGCAAAGGCCATCGGCGCCTCGGCCAGACCCGAGGCGAGTTTCGCCCGGTCGTCGGCGTCGATCATCCGTATCAGCGCGGCCCGGCCCGCCGTGGTGATCTCATAGCTCGACACCCGCCCCGCCTTGCGGCAGGTGATCCAGTCCTTCAGCGCGAAAGCCTGCGCGATGGCGCGCTCCATCACCCCGGTCCGCGCCGAACGGCCATCGGGAAATTCCCGCATCACCACCGCCTTTTCCAGATCGGGCGCGATGGCCAGCACCGCCCCCGGCTCTGCCAGACGGCGCAGAATGCGGCGGCCCTCGCGTTCCAGCGTGGCTTCATCGGCAACAAGGGTATGCGGGGCAACGGTCTGGGGACGGATCGGGGCTGACATCGGCGGCGTGTCCTTTTGCTGAGGGGAACCCGCAACGCCCGTTGCCGGTGCCAGCGCCGCCAGCGCCTCGTCCAGCAAAGGGTCATCGCGGCGCCTCTCGTAACGCCGCACCAGACGCATCACCGTCGAGGCATGGCGCCCGTCGCGCCGGGCCAGTGCCCGCAGCGACAGCCCCTCTTCGGTATGGTCCAGATACAGCTTCACCGCATCGGGCAACCAGCCGGGCAGACCCGCAACCGGGCCAAGATCGCTCTGCATCCTCGCGCTCCGTTCCATCGCAGCGGGTGTCCCCGTCAGGTCTTGGACTTTCGCAACCGTGAGTGGCATTGGTTACCTAAGGGTTAATTTCTGAGGCAACTCCGATAATTGTTTCCATTTCCTAAACATTCCAGAAACCTCCGCGCGGTCGAAAACGTCAAAATGCAACGCCGGGTTGCGTTGAGTTACTGTGACTCATCCCACTCAGGAGGCTTCCATGACCGATTTCCGCGCTTTCCTTGAAAACCTCAGCCGCCCGCGCCTTCTGGTCCGCGCCGCGCGTTTCGGAATCGGCGACTATCGCCGCGAACGTGACCTGCGCCGGCTGGTCCCACAGCCGCTGCCACCCTCGCGGGCCGTGCCCTGCCTGATCGACGAAGAGGAACGCATGGAGACCTTCCGCCGCGAGGGCCGCGCCGATTACTCGGTCGCCCGCCATATCGAGGTGCTGATCGCGCTGATGGCCGAAGTGCGCCTGTTGCCGCGCGGACCGCAGGCCGTCTGAAACGAAAAGGCCCGCGGCCTTGCGGCTGCGGGCCTGTCCGGCGCCGGGGCGCTTACATGCCGGGGCGCTTACATGAAGGCGTCGGGCATTTCCGATTTGCGCCGCGCGACATAGGCGTCAATCGCCTCGCGCACGCCCTCGTCGATCGCGGGCGCCTGATAGTCGCCCAGCATCTTCTTGACGCGGATATTGGCCAGCGTCTGGGTGTCGCGGGCGCCCTCTTCGTCCCAGGTTTCAAAGGGCTTGTAGTCCAGCAGGTCAGACCGCCAGAAGGCCGATTTGAAATTCGCCTGGGTATGGGCGCAGCCAAGGTAGTGACCGCCCGGACCAACCTCGCGGATCGCATCCATCGCCTGCGCATTGGCATCCAGCGAAATGCCCTTGGCCAGATGGTGCAGCGTGCCCAACTGGTCGGCATCCATCACGAATTTCTCGTAAGACGAGACCAGCCCGCCCTCCAGCCAGCCACAGGCGTGCAACATGAAGTTCACGCCGGCCAGCAGCGCCATGTTCAGGCTGTTCGCCGTCTCATAGGCCGCCTGCGCATCGGGCAGCTTCGAGCCACAGAACGACCCGCCCGAACGATACGGCAGCCCCAGACGGCGGGCGAGTTGCCCGGCGCCATAGGTGATATGCGCGGCCTCGGGCGTGCCAAAGGTCGGCGCACCGCTGTTCATGTCGATCGAGGTCACGAAGGCGCCAAAGATCACCGGCGCGCCGGGGCGCACCAACTGGCTATAGGCCACCCCCGCCAGAACCTCGGCCAGCACCTGCGTCAGCGTGCCCGCCACCGTCACCGGCGCCATGGCCCCGCCCACGATGAAGGGCGAGATGATCGCCGCCTGGTTGGCGCGGGCAAAAACCTCAAGCGCGCCCATCATGATGCCGTCAAAGGTCATCGGGCTGTTGATGTTGATCAGGCTGGTCATCACCGTGTTCTGGTCAACGAAACTGTCGCCGAACAGGATCTTGGCCATCTCCACCGAATCCGCCGCCCGGCTGGGTTCGGTCACCGACCCCATAAAGGGCTTGTCCGACAGCACCATATGGGCGCGCAGCATATCCAGATGGCGCTTGTTCACCGGGATGTCGGTCGGCTCGCAGACCGTGCCGCCGGAATGGTGCAGCCATTTCGACATATAGCCCAGTTTCACGAAATTCTCGAAATCGGCCATGGTGGCATAGCGCCGCCCGCCTTCCATGTCGCGCACGAAGGGCGGGCCATAGACCGGCGCCAGCACAAGGTTACGCCCGCCGATCTCGACATTGCGCTCGGGGTTGCGGGCGTGCTGGGTAAAGGTGCGGGGCGCGGTGGAACAGAGCTTGCGCGCAAGGCCGCGCGGAATATGCACCCGCTCGCCGCGCACATCGGCGCCCGCTGCGCGCCAGAGGTCCAGCGCGGCAGGATTCTCGACGAAATTCACGCCGATCTCTTCCAGCACCACCTCGGCATTATGCTCGATGATCTGCAGGGCTTCTTCGTTCAGAATCTCGAAATTCGGGATGTTGCGCTCGATGAACCGCGCCGTCTCGAACGAGACCGCCGTCCGTTCCGCCCGCCGGCTCGCCCCGCCGCCGCCCCGTGCCCGCCGTCCGCCTGCCACTTCGTTCATCTTCGCCTCCAACTCCGTTTGCCGCCCTTATGCCCCCAAGCGCCGCGCCGCCGTCCCCAAAATACGCCGCTTGGCCCCCAAAAGCGACATCCGCCCCCCTCGAAAACGACCCTTTCAGCTTGGCACAAATATCCTCCGGGGGTCCGGGGGTGGAAAACCCCCGGCGGCCCGCCCCAAGCGCCCCCCTTGCGATTCTCGCGCCCTTGTCTTACGCGGGCGCATGACCCAGCATGATCGCCTCCTCATCATCGACTTCGGCAGTCAAGTCACCCAGCTCATCGCGCGCCGCCTGCGCGAGCTGAATGTCTACTGCGAAATCCACCCCTACAACAAAATCGACAGCGCCTTTCTGAAGGACTTCGCCCCGCGTGCGGTGATCTTCTCGGGCGGGCCGGCCTCGGTTTACTGGGAAGGCGCGCCGATGCCGCCCGCGGGGGTTTTTGACCTTGGCGTGCCGATCCTCGGCATCTGCTATGGCCAGCAGGTGATGATGCATTGCCTAGGCGGCCGTGTCGAAGGCGGTCATGGCACCGCTGAATTCGGCAAAGCCTTCGTGACCCCCAGCGACGACCGCCTGCCGCTTCTGGACGGCTGGTTCGAGGCGGGCAATGAACAGGTCTGGATGAGCCACGGCGACCATGTGTCGAAAATCGCGCCGGGCTTCCGCGTCTATGGCACCTCGCCCAACGCGCCCTTCGCCATCACCGCCGATGTTGCGCGCAATTTCTATGCCGTGCAGTTCCACCCCGAGGTGCATCACACCCCCAAGGGTGCGAAACTCTACGAGAATTTCGTGAAGCTGGCCGGGTTCAAGGGCGACTGGACCATGGGCGCCTACCGCGAAGAGGCGATCCGCAAGATCCGCGAACAGGTGGGTGACGCCAAGGTGATCTGCGGCCTGTCGGGCGGGGTGGATTCCTCGGTCGCCGCCGTGCTGATCCATGAGGCGATCGGCGACCAGCTTACCTGCGTCTTCGTGGACCACGGGCTGCTCCGGCTGGGCGAGGCGGAACAGGTCGTGACCATGTTCCGCGACCATTACAACATGCCGCTGATCCACGCCGATGAATCGGCCCTGTTCCTCGGCGCGCTGGAAGGGGTCTCCGACCCCGAGGTGAAGCGCAAGACCATTGGCAAGCTCTTCATCGACGTGTTCCAGAAACATGCCAATGAGGTGGGCGGGGCAAAGTTTCTGGCGCAGGGCACGCTTTACCCCGATGTCATCGAATCGGTGTCGTTCAGCGGCGGCCCTTCGGTCACCATCAAATCGCACCACAATGTCGGCGGTCTGCCGGAAAAGATGGGGCTGAAACTGGTCGAACCCCTGCGCGAGTTGTTCAAGGACGAGGTGCGCGCCCTTGGCCGCGAACTCGGCCTGCCCGCCAGCTTCATCGGCCGCCACCCCTTCCCCGGCCCCGGCCTTGCCATCCGCTGCCCGGGTGAAATCACCGGCGAAAAGCTCGACATCCTGCGCCGGGCCGATGCGGTCTATATCGACCAGATCCGCAAGCACGGGCTTTATGACGAGATCTGGCAGGCTTTCGCGGCCATCCTGCCGATGCGCACCGTGGGCGTGATGGGCGACGGGCGCACTTATGATTACGCGCTGGCGCTGCGCGCGGTGACCTCGGTCGATGGGATGACGGCGGATTATTACCCCTTCACCCATGATTTCCTTGGCGAAACCGCGACGCGGATCATCAATGAGGTGAAGGGCGTGAACCGGGTGTTCTACGACTGCACCTCGAAACCGCCGGGGACGATCGAACTGGAATGATCCGGCTGCGCGGTCAACTGGTCTGCCTTGCGGCAGAGGAAGCGGCGGCGGTGCAGACGCACCGGCCCGCGCATGAGGCGCTGACCCGGGCCGAGCCGGGTTGCCTCGGCTTCGAGATTGCCGATACCGAGGACCCACTGGTCTTTGAGGTGATGGAGACGTTCCGCGACCGCGCCGCCTTTGACGCCCATCAGGCGCGCACCCGCGACAGCGACTGGTTCGCCGCCACCCGCGGCATCCTGCGCCGCTTTCAGATCGAGGAAATCGGCGACTGACGGCGCCCCGGCGGGGCGCCGGGGCCACAGGATCAGGCGGGGAATTTGCCGTGGCCGGCAAGCGCGCTCAGCGGCAGGCGCTGGCTGGGCACTTCGCGGGCGCGCAGCGCCTCGGGCAGGCTGGCGGGGTCGCCGATGCGGCCGATGGCGACGATGGCATGGATCACATGGTCCTCGGGCAGATCAAGCGCCTTGGCAGCCGCCTCCGCGTCGAAGCCGCCCATGCCATGCGCCGCCCAGCCCGCCAGATGGGCCTGAAGCGCAAGGCTGACCCAAGCCGCCCCGGCGTCGAACGCATGGGAGGGGTTGGCCACTTCGCTGCCGTCCGAAGCCGTGCGCGTGGTCTTCGAGGCCACGGCCACCAGCGCCGCCGCCTCTTTCGCCCAGCCGTTGAACGGCACCAGCGCGCCGGAAATCGCGGCAAAACCGGCATCGCCGCGCAGCCCCCAGGCAAAGCGCCAGGGCTGCACATTCACCGCCGAAGGCGCCCAGCGGGCCGCTTCGAGCAGGGTCAGCAGGGCCTCTTCCGACATGGTTTCCGCCGTGAAGGCGCGCGGCGACCAGCGGCCGGTGAATTGCGCATCGACCAAATGATCGGGAACGCGGGGGGATTTGAGAGCGACGGTCATAGCAAGTCCTGCGGTAACGGCTTTGACGGCAATCTAGGGCCTGCCGCGCTGCGGCACAACGCGCGCTGATGCAGGGGCTGCCCTTCGGCTGCGCACAGATTGGCGGCGCCCTCTGGACATCCGGCGCCGCGCGCGTCAGCAAAGGCGGCCCGCATGACCGCCGCGAACCCCAAGGAAGAACCGATGCCCGACGCCCGCCCCAATGCCGCGCTGCGCGCCGCCCTGTGGATGACCGGCGCCATTGCGGCCTTTTCCGCCATGGCGATTGCCGGGCGCCAGATTGGTGGTGCCCATGACACATTCGAGATCATGGGCGCGCGTTCCGCGGTCGGTCTGGTGCTGGTGCTGGTGATCGGCGGTGCGCGCGGACAGTTGGGCCAGCTTTCCACCCGCCGCCTGCCCGGCCATGTGCTGCGCAACATCGTGCATTTCACCGGGCAGAACCTGTGGTTCTGGGCGCTGACCATGATCCCGCTTGCCCAGCTCTTCGCGCTGGAATTCACCATGCCGATCTGGGTGCTGCTGCTGGCGCCCCTGCTTTTGGGCGAGCGGATGACGCGTCCCCGCGCCCTTGCCGCCGCTTTGGGATTTGCGGGCATCCTGATCGTGGCGCGGCCCGACCCTTCGGCGCTGAACCCCGGGGTGCTGGCCGCGGCGGCGAGCGCGGTCTGCTTCGCGCTGACCTCGATCCTGACCAAGCGGCTGACGGTGGATGAGCCGGTGATCGGGATTCTGTTCTGGCTGACGCTGTTGCAGATGGCATTCGGCTTTGCCGGTGCGGCGCTGGACGGGCATGTGACATGGCCGACGGCGGCCACCGCACCCTGGCTGGCGCTGATCGGGGCCTCGGGGGTGCTGGCGCATCTGTCGCTGACCTCGGCCTTGCGGCTGGCGCCGGCAAGTTTCGTGGTGCCGATCGACTTCACCCGGCTGCCGCTGATCGCGGTGCTGGCGGCGCTGTTCTATGACGAGCCGCTGGACCCTTGGGTGCTGCTGGGCGGGGCGGTGGTTTTCGCCGGAATCTGGATCAACCTGCGGGCCGAGCTACGCCCGAAAGGCCACAGTCCGGCGGTCACAAAACCGTGACGTCGCGTCATGAATTGACCCATCGCCCAATGCCGCCTTACCCTTTCTTCATGTTCGGCCTGCATGAGGGGATCACGTCAAGATGATCGGGGACGCGGGCGACGTTAAGGGATGAGGACCATGAAAAAGACACTGACAACGCTCGGGGCGCTGGCCCTGACCACCGCTGCCGCCCATGCCGGCGGGATCGACCGCTCGGGCCAGTCGGTGCTGGCGATCTTCGAGAAGGGCAATTATGCCGAGCTGTCCTTTGGCCGCGTGGCCCCGGATGTCTCGGGCGTGGCAACGGCGCCCTACGGCGGCTTTGCCTCGGGCGATATGGCCGGCGATTACAACCAGATCGGCATGGCGGTGAAGACCGACCTTGGCAAGAACCTGTCCTTCGCGCTGATCATGGATCAGCCCTTTGGCGCCAATGTGAGCTATCCGGTTCTGGCGGTTCCGCCGGCAGTCTATTACGCCGCAGGGTCCACCGCAACGCTTTCGACGACGGCGGTGACCGGGGTGCTGAAATACACCACCGAATCGAACGTCTCGGTCTATGGCGGTCTGCGCTATGAAACCATGCGCGCCGAAGCTTCGGTGCCCTTCGTAGCCAGCTACCGTGTGTCCTCCGATACGTCGGGCGCCGCGGGCTATCTGGTGGGTGTGGCCTATGAAAAGCCGGAAATCGCCCTGCGCGTCGCGCTGACCTACAATTCCAAGATCAGCCATGATTTCAACACGGTGGAAGCCAGCCTGCTGACCGGCGGCCTCGACGTGGCCTCGACCACCACGGTGAATTCGCCGCAGAGCGTCAACCTCGACTTCCAGTCGGGCGTGGCCAAGGATACGCTGGTCTTCGGTTCGATCCGCTGGGTCGATTGGTCGTCCTTTGTGATCAACCCGACGAACTATCCGCCGGCCTCGGCTCTGGTGTCTTATGACAGCGACACCGTGACCTACAGCATCGGCATCGGCCGCCGCTTCAACGAGAATTGGGCCGGCGCCATCTCGCTGGGCTATGAGGGCAAGTCGGGCGGTTTCGCCTCGAACCTCGGGCCGACCGATGGCAAGAAGAGCATCACCATCGGCGCAACCTATACCAAGGACAACTGGAAGGTGTCGGGCGGTGTGTCTTATGTGATGATCGGCGATGCGCAAACCACGCTGAACGGCACCACCGCCTCGGCCAATTTCACCGACAATTCGGCGGTGGGTGTGGGTCTGCGGATCGGCTACAGCTTCTGATCACCGCGTGACGATGGTCTTGATCCCCGTGCCGATGGCGCGGGGATCTTCTTTTGGAATTGTCTTCATCACAAGAAACGGGTCGCGGTCTGCCGTGCCGCCGCTTAGGGTCGCGGCATGAATAAGAAGACACTCCCCCACCGCATTTCCCCCCTGGGCTGGCTTTTGATGGCGGCGCTGGCGTTGATCTGGGGCGGGTCTTTCGTGGCCAACCGTCAGGCGCTGACCGGGCTGCCGGTGCTGACCATCGTGGCCATCCGCGTTGGCGGCGGGGCACTGGCGCTCTGGCTCTGGATCGCGGTCCGGGGGCTGCCGGTGCCGCGTGGGGCGCGCTGGCTGGCGGCCTGCGCGGGGATGGGGATGTTCAACAACATCCTGCCCTTCACGCTGATCGTCTGGGGGCAGCAGCAGATTCCGGCCGGGCTTGCGGGCATCCTCAACGCCTCGACCGCGGTGTTCGGCGTGCTGGTGGCGGCGGCGGTCTTTGCCGATGAGCGGCTGACCCTGCCCCGGCTGGTGGGCGTGGTGCTGGGCCTTGCCGGGGTGGTGGTGGCGATCGGCCCGGCGGCGCTGGCCGGGTTCGACCTGCGTTCGGCGGCACAACTGGCCTGCCTTGGCGCGGCGCTGTCCTATGCGGTGTCGGGCGCCTTTGGCCGGATCATGCTGCAAGGCGTGCGCCCCGAGGTGAGCGCGGCGGGAATGCTGACCGCAGCCAGCCTTGTGCTGGTGCCAGCGGCGCTGATGGTGGACGGACTGCCCGCCGCCCTGCCCGATGCCGCCACATTGGCCGCGCTGGCCTATCTGGCGCTGGCGGCTTCGGCGGTGGCCTATATCCTGTTCTATGCTGTTCTCACGCTGGCCGGCGCCGGCAATCTGGGGCTGGTCACGCTTCTGGTGGCGCCGGTCGCCATCGTGCTGGGCGCGCTCCTGTTCGGGGAACGTCTTTCGGCGGGCGCGCTGGCCGGGTTCGGCCTGATCGCGCTGGGGCTGGCGGTGCTGGACGGGCGCATCCCGCTGCCCAAACGATTTTCCGCGTGAAATCAGCGGCGGGCCGCGCTATCGGTGACCGGAGAGTCTGGGGCTGGCCCCGGGGCGCTGCCCCGGACCCCGGGATATTTGGGCCAAGATGAAATCCGGGGCACGGGACGGCGCGATGATCTACAGTTCGGGCAGCGATTATCTGGCGGCGCCGCGCAAGCGGGTGCTGCTCTTCGGCATGTCGGGGCTGGGCAAGACCTATCTGGCCAATCTGATGCGGGCGGCGGGGGGGTGGTTCCACTACTCGGTCGATTACCGGATCGGCACGCGCTATATGGGCGAATTCATCGCCGACAATTTTAAGCGCGAGGCAATGAAGGTGCCCCTGCTGCGCGAATTGCTGATGAGCGATTCCGTCTATATCGCCTCCAACATCACCTTCGACAATCTGGCGCCGCTTTCGACCTATCTCGGCAAGCCCGGCGATCCGGCGCGCGGCGGCCTGCCCTTTGCCGAATATCAGCACCGGCAGGCGCAGCATGCGCAGGCGGAAGTGGCGGCGATGCTGGACACCACCCGCTTCATGGCGCGGGCGGAAGAGATTTATGGCTATCCGCATTTCCTCTGCGACACCTCCGGTTCCATCTGCGAGGTGGTCGAGGCGGATGACCCGAAAGACCCGGTGATGACCGAGCTTGCGGCGCATCACCTTCTGGTCTGGATCAAGGGCAGCGACGACCACAAAGCCAAGCTCTGCGCCCGCTTCGATCAGGCGCCGAAGCCGATGTATTACCGGCCGGCCTTTCTGGCGCAGGTCTGGGGCGAGTATCTGGCACAGGAAGGCCGCGCCCCCGATCAGGTGGACCCGGACGCTTTCCTGCGCTTTGGCTATGCGCGGCTGCTCGACAGCCGCCAGCCGCGCTATGCCGCGATGGCGCGCTGGGGGGTGACGGTGACGGCGGAAGAGGTGGAGGCGGTGCGAATGCCCGGCGATTTTGACGCGCTGATTGCGCGCGCCATCGACCGCGAGGCGTGAAGGGGCTTCAGGGGCAGGCTTCGGCCAGCGCCTTGTCCGCGCCATTCATCTTGACCCACAGCAATTGATACCCCGCTGTCAGGGCCAGCGATAATTCGCCCGCTTTGGCCAGAACCTGGATCTCCAGCCCACCAGAGGGCAGCGCGGCGCGAAGATACTCGCCTTCCGGCCGGAACTTCAGAAGGAACCCGAGGTCCACCATCGACACGGCCAGACTTGCCGCAGGCGAGCGCGGCCCCTTGACCGCAAAGGACCGCTCCGCGCCATCGACCGGGCACCAGACCGAGAATTCGTTGCCGGAAGTGGGATCGGTCACGGCGGCAATTCTGACCTTGCCGTCGTCGGAGGTCCGCACTGTCCAGAGGGGTGACGGCACCGGATAGTCCATCTGCGGAACCGAGATGGCGACGCTGCGCGCCAGATCGGGACCATCGGTAAAGCCGTATTCACTGTCGCAATGCTCCAGCACGCAGCTGTGGTATTCGATGCTGTTCGTGCCGGGGGTCAGATCGGCGCAAGAGGCCGTGCAGGCCGGAATGTCGGCGGCTTGCCAGGGCATCGGTCCGGCGGGCACGGCACCGGGCGCGTTGGTTGTGGCGGCCGGATCCTCTGCCGAGCCCAGAATTGAAGAGACGCGGTCCTCGCTGCAGTTGCGGGCCGTGCAGGCGCCGAACTCGGCACTGGCCGCGCCGGAGGAAAGATTCAGGCAGGCCAGGACGCATTGCTCGGCCATTATGTCAGAGGTGAGCCCGGCGTAGGCGGGTCTCAGGCCCGAGCCGCCTGCAGCAGCCGGGACAGGGCCAGGCTCCGCAGCGCCGTCCGCAGCGCCGTCGGTGGCCGTATCTTGCGCCGGATCGGTCGCGGCTTCGGCCGGGGCCGCCGCGGCAAGGTCACCGCAGGCGGCATCAATCGCGGCGGATGAACCGGCAAGCGACGCAGAGAAGACCGAATAGCCCGGCTCATTCAGCAGCGCGACGGAATTGCCGGCTTTCAGCGCCGCGATCTCGGCATAGGGCGGCAGAAGATCGGCCCGCCCGCGCCCGCCCGTGTCCTTGAACAACAGCGGGAAAATCGCGGTCCCGTCGATGTTGAGTTGCAGGACCGCATCCGGCCCCTCGGCGCCGCGAATCTCGATCGTGCGCTCCCCTCCGTCCGGTCCGCAGATCACCCACAGGGCGGTGCCCATATTGCCATCTTCGGCGACAGCCGCCTTTCCGCGCCCCTCTTCGACCTCTTCAACGCGCCAGACCGCAGGGCGTGGCGTCGACTGCAACGGCGCCTCACCACATTCGTTGGTCACGCAGGATTGATAGGCTTCGCTGCCCGCCCCGGCGGTCTTGCGCTCGCATGACCAGACGCAGCGCTGAACCTCCATCACGTCCTCGGAAAGCGCTTGGGCAAGCGCCGCAGCACCAGCGGTCAGTGAACAAACAACACCTGCCAATGCTCCCCACCGCTTAAGCATTTCTCTCCCGCCCCTTGTTACCACCCACACGGTAATCTAATTACAGCGAGCATCTTCGGACAAGTGAAACCATGCCGATCACCCTGCCATCGACCCTGCCCGCCTTTGACGTTCTGCGGAACGAGGGCGTCATGGTCATGTCGCCCGAACGCGCCGCCTCGCAGGAAATCCGCCCGATCCGCATCGGCCTTCTGAACCTGATGCCGAAGAAGATTCAGACGGAAAACCAGTTCGCCCGGCTGATCGGTGCCACGCCCTTGCAGATCGACTTCCAGTTGATCCGCATGACCGAGCATCTGACCAAGAACACCGCCGCCGAACATATGGAAACCTTCTATCGCCCCTTCGCCGAGATCGAGGCGAGCGGGGAAAAGTTCGACGGGCTGATCATCACCGGCGCCCCGATCGAACACCTGCCGTTTGAGGAGGTGACCTATTGGGATGAGCTGCGCCGCGTGATGGACTGGACGCAGAGCCATGTGTTTTCCACCTTTGGCGTCTGCTGGGGCGGCATGGCGATGATCTATCACTTCCATGGCGTGCAAAAGCATATGCTGGACCACAAGGCTTTCGGCTGTTTCCCGCAGCAGAACATGGCGCCCACTTCGCCCTATCTGCGGGGATTTTCGGATGAATTCGTCATCCCCGTCAGCCGCTGGACCGAAATGAGGCAAAGCGAGATTGCGGCGGCCCCCGGGCTGCGCACCCTTCTGGGCAGCGCCGAGACGGGCCCCTGTCTGGTGGAAGATCCGGCGCATCGCGCGCTCTATATCTTCAACCATTTCGAATATGACAACGAGACGCTGAAGCAGGAATACGACCGCGACGTGGCCAGCGGCACGCCGATCAACGTGCCGATGAACTATTACCCCGGCGATGACCCGTCGAAAAAGCCGCTGAACCGCTGGCGCAGCCATGCGCATCTGCTTTACGGCAATTGGGTGAATGAAATCTATCAGGGCACGCCTTTTGATCTGGCGGAAATCGGGCGCTGATTGCGCCCTTTTTCTTGCGCCGTGAAAGCGTTAGTCTGACCGGGCCAGCCTCAAGCGGAGATTTGCCATGACCCTGCCCTTTGACGGTGCCATCAGCCGCTATTACCGCGAGGGCGCCCCCGCTGGCGTCCGCAAGGCAATCGAAGGCGCGGGCAAGGACGACATCCTGACACCTTCCTTTCCTTACGACCAGGAGATGAAGAAGAAGGATTACGAAGCGCATATGGAAAAGCTGCAGGTCGAACTGGTCAAGATGCTGGCCGACCTGCGCAGCACCGGCAAGCGGCTGATCGTGGTGTTCGAGGGGCGCGATGCGGCGGGCAAGGGCGGCACCATCGGCGTGTTGCGCGAAAACCTGAACCCGCGCAACTGCGCCGTGGTCGCCCTGGCCAAACCGACCGAGCGCGAGGCGGCGCAATGGTATTTTCAACGCTATGTCGATTGGCTGCCGGCCGCCGGGGAAATGGCGATTTTCGACCGCAGTTGGTATAACCGCGCGATGATCGAGCATGTCTTCGGCTTCTGCAAAGCCGAACAGCGGGAAAAGTTCTTTCGCCAATTGCCCGAGTTTGAAAAGATGGTGGTGGATGAGGGCATCATCCTGTTGAAGATCTGGCTTGAGGTGGGCCGGGCCGAACAGTTGCGCCGCTTCCTCGACCGCGAACAGGATCCGCTGAAACAGTGGAAACTCAGCTCGATCGACATCGACGGCCTGCCGAAATGGGATGAATACACCGCCGCCATCGACGAGACGATGGAGCGCAGCCACTTCAAACACGCGCCCTGGACCGTGATCCTGTCGGATGACAAGCTGCGCGCCCGGATTGCCGCCGTGCAGACCGTGCTGGAAGCTGTGGATTACAAGGGCCGCGACAAGGGCGTGATCGGCAAGATCGACGACAAGATCGCGGGCGGCCCCAAGATCCGGCCGAAATGAAGACCAGCTATCACCACGGCAACCTGCGGCAGGCTCTGGTCGAGGCGGCGCTTGAGCTGATCGCACAGCAGGGTCCGACCGGCTTTACCCTGTCCGAGGCGGCCAAGGCGGCGGGGGTCACCCCGGCTGCCGTCTATCGCCATTTCGCCGGGCGCGACGATCTGATCGCCGAGGTGGCGCGGCAGGGCTTCGACATCTTTGCGGCGCTGATGGAATTTGCATGGAACGGCGGCAAACCTTCGGCGCTGGCCGCATTCGAGGCGACGGGGCGGGCCTATCTGGCCTTTGCCCGCAAATATCCCGGCCATTACATGGCGATGTTCGAAAGCGGCCTGTCCCTGAACGCCCATCCCGATCTGGCCGCACTGTCGCAAAAGGCGCGGGCGGTGCTGGAGCAGGCGGCGGCGGCCCTGTCACAGAACCTGCCCGAGGGGCGGCGCCCGCCGGCCAGCATGGTCTCGGCCCATATCTGGGCTCTCAGCCATGGCGTGGTGGAGCTTTACATGCGCGGTCAGGGCGCGCGGGGGCCATGGCCACCCGAAGAATTGCTGGAAACCGGCATCGGCATCTATCTGCGGGGGCTGGGCCTGCTGCCGCCCGACCGTTAAAGCGTTTTGCGTTTTTGTTGATTGAACAAGTATCGGAATTCGAACGAAATTGGTTCGAATTCCGATACAATGTAAACGCAAAACGCTCTAGGCGGCCAGCGCGCGGGTATAGGCCAGAAGCACACCGTTCGGATGCCCGGCCAGCGAAACCCCCAGCCGCGGGTTCACCTCGAACAGAAGCGGCTGATCGCCCTGCAGCTTGAAGTCGATGCAGCACAGCCCATCCTGCCAGCCCACCGCTTGCAGCGCGGGCAACAGCGCGGGCAGATATTCGGTCCCCTCTGACCAGTCAAAGCTGCGGGGCCGCTGATGTTTGCCCAGAACATAGGGCTGATCAAAGGTGTGATAGGTGATCAGTCGATGATAGATCGGAACCCCGCCCTGCATCAGCACATGCAGCGCATATTCCCGGTTCCCGGCCACAATCGCCTGACGGAACCACTCAGGCCCGGGGCGCAGGCGCCGCGCCTCGTCCGGGTCGGTCACCATGCGGCTTTTGGCGCCCCAGGCATCGCGCCGCTGTTTCAGGATGAAGGGCGGCGGCGCGTTTTCGGGCAGCAACGGCGGCACCAGATGGCCAAGCCCGGCACGGATCAGGTGCTGATTGAATGCAAGTTTGTCATCGCACAATGCCACCGCCTCTGCCGAGGGCAGCAGCGCACGCACCCCCTCGCCCGCCGCGATGCGCTGTGTCAGGGCGGCATGATCGGTCAAGGTCAGCGGCAACACCACGTCATGCCGGTTCAGCGGCGCCTGTGCCAGATCGGCAGAGGTGATCACGAACTGGTCTGATCTGGCCGTGCGGCACAGCCGCTCGACCAGATCCGGCTTGTCGCCGACCAATATCCGAACCTTCCTCTTCAACAGTCAGGTGTCAGCGGAACAGCACCAGCGCGCCGGGGGCCCAGGCCACCCGGGTCCGGGTGCCGATGTCCAGCACCGGGCGGCCAAAGACGTTGCGCATCGACAGCCGCAAGGGTTCGTCCGAACCGTCCAGCTTGATGTCGTAATAGGTCATGTCGCCGTAATAGACGACTTCGGTGATCGTCGCCGGGCTTTCATGGTCGGGTGCGGTCTGGCCATCGAACAGGATGGTCAGGGTTTCCGGACGGAAGCCCACGGTCGGGCCGCCCTCGCTTGGCTTGCCGGTGATCTGATCTTCGACGTCCAGCGTAAAGCGGCCGAAGCCCGGGGTCTCAACCTCGGCCTTGCCGCCGGCCTCGGACAGGATTTTCGCGGGCAGGAAGTTCATCGTGCCGATGAAGTCGGCCACCTTGCGGCTGGCGGGTTTGCGATAGAGCGTTTCGGGATCGGCCAGTTGGGCAATCTCGCCTTCGAACATCACGGCGATGCGGTCGGACATCACCAGCGCCTCTTCCTGATCATGGGTGACCAGAATGAAGGTGATGCCGACCTGCCGTTGCAGCTTGATCAGCTCCACCTGCATATGTTCGCGCATCTTCTTGTCGAGCGCCGAGAGCGGTTCGTCCAGCAGCAGCACCTTGGGTTTCAGGATCAGCGCCCGCGCCAGCGCCACCCGCTGCCGCTGCCCGCCCGAAAGCGCATGGGCCGCCCGCCCGCCATAGCCCTTGAGGCCGACCATCGCCAGCGCCTCTTCCACCGCCGCGGCCTTTTCGGCCTTGGAGCGCGGGTCCTTGCGCAGGCCGAAGCCCACATTCTCGCCCACGGTCATATGGGGGAAAATGGCATAGGACTGGAACACCATGTTGGTGGGGCGCACGTTGGCGGGCACGTTTTCCATGCTCTTGCCGTCGATCAATACGGCGCCCGAGGAAATCCCCTCAAACCCGGCGATGGTGCGCAGAAGCGTGGTCTTGCCGCAGCCCGACGGGCCAAGCAGCGAAAAGAACTCCCCGGCCTTGATCGTGGCCGTGATGCCGCGCAGGGCGTGGTAGTCGCCATAATATTTATGGACGTCCTTGAACTCGATCATGTTCGGTTTGTCGCTTGAGAACGTCACAGGAAGCCTCCGGTATCCTTGCCACCCGTCTTGGCGATGCCACGGCGGCGGAAATATTCAGCGATGGTCAGAAGAAGGATCGACAGCCCCACAAGGATCGTGCCGAGCGCGAGGATCGAGGGCACCTTGGCCGGGAAACGGAACTGGCCATAGATATAGACCGACAGCACCGTCTGATTGCCGCCAAGGAAATAGGCGATGATGAATTCGTCGATCGAGATGGTGAAGCAGATCAGCAGCGACGACACGATCCCCGGCATCACCAGCGGCAGGATGATCAGCCGGAAGGTGGAGAGCGGCGTCTCGCCCAAGTCATAAGCAGCCTCTTCCAGCGACTTGTCCAGCGACTGGAAGGCCGAAGACAGGATCGCCACCGCGAAAGGCGTGGTGATCAGCACATGGCCCATGATGATGGTAAACAGCGACAAGGGAATGCCGATGCCCAAGAGGATCACCAGCATCGACATCGAGATGATCATTTCCGGCAGCACCATGGGCAGCATGATCAGCCCCATGATCCCCGCCTTGGCCGGAAAGCGGAACCGGGTCGAGGCGCGGGCACCGAACACCCCCAGACAGGTCGCCAGCACCGCCGAAGAGACCGCGATGATGGCTGAGTTTTTCACCGCCCGGAACAAGAGGTCATCCTGCCACATCTGCGAGAACCACTCGGTGGTGAAACCGGAGAGCGGAAAGGCGATGACCTTGCTGTCGTTGAAGGCAAAGATCGGCAGCAGCACGATGGGGGCGTAAAGGAAGATCAGATAGACGATGGCATAGGTCTTCAGCGCGGAGAACTTCATTTCTGCGCCCTCAGGAAACGGCGGTTGAGCAAGAGGAAGACAATCGAGACGATGCAGACGATCAGCATGGTCGTCACCGCGATGGCCGATCCCAGCGCCTTGTTGTTCTGCTTGAGCATCTGCACCTCGATCATGTTGGCAATCATCGGCACCTTGCCGCCGCCGATCAGGTCGGGCGTCACATAATCGCCGATGGTCGGGATGAAGACGATCAGCACCGCCGCAATCACCCCCGGCATCGACAAGGGCAGCGTGACGCGCCAGAAGGTCAGAAGACGGCTTTCACCCAGGTCCTGCCCGGCCTCCAGCAGGCTGCGGTCGATCTTTTCCAGCGCCACGAAGATCGGCAGGATGGCAAAGGGCGCATAGGCATGGGCCAGCGTCATGATCATCGCCCCGGCGTTGTAGTTGATCGCCTGCAAGGGTTCGTCGGTGATGCCAATGCCCATCAGCACCGTGTTGATCACCCCGTTATAGCCCAGGATGATGCCCTTCCACAGAAAGACCCGGATGATGTAGCTGGTCCAGAACGGAATGGTGATCAGGAACAGCCAGATCGACTTTTTCGAGGCGGGCACATGGAAGCTGACGAAATAGGCCACCGGATAGGCCAGCAGCACCGTTGCCAGCGTCACCGACATCGACACGGTCAGCGAGCGCAGCAGGATCAACTGCACATTCGGCGCGGTCCAGATCTTGATGTAATTGTCAAAGGAGAAGTCCCAGACGATCCGGCCCTGCTCGCTGGCGGCGAAGGAATAAAGGAACACCGTCGCCAGAGGTGCCGCCAGAAGCAGGATCGCATAGATCGCCGTCGGCGACACCAAGGCCAGCCCGCTGGCCGCCTCGGACTGCCGGATGCGGCCCCAGATTGACGCGTTCCCCATCATGCCCCCTGTTGAAGTGGCGTGTTTGTTACATTTTGATCAAATCTAGCCGCAGCGGCGAATATCCCGCAAGCAAAATTCGCCGGGCTCTGGCGAAAGATGTGCAGATGCCCGATTTGCGGGCAAGCCTTTCGAGGCGATCACCCGCCGATGCGTTCGATGGCGATGGCCCGCTTCTTCAGCTCGTCATACAGCGTCGGCAGCACCCGCACCGCGCCCACCGCCGCGCGCAGGGCGTCTGACAGCCGCGCCTCGCTGGCATCGGCATCGGCCACACGCCAGACCATGCGGCGGGTCACGCCATCGTCATAGACAATCTCGGTGGCGCCCAGACGGGTCTTGCGCCACCCAAGGAAATCCGCCCCGCCGTGGGGGGCGTGGAAACCGGCCTGCTGTCCCATTTTCGGGCTTCCTTTTGCTCTGCTCTGGCGGAATCTTGCGCGTGGTCAGACACTTGGTCAATTCCGCGCTGCAAGGCCCGACCCCCGAAACCGCCGCGAGGGTGAATTTCGCGGCACATCGGCCACAGACAGGACACAAGACGGCACAATCCGCCGCAAAGATGCCACAATGCCGCCACAATCGGCGGCGTCAAACCGCCATATCGCTGGGCGGCCGCGGCAGAAGCCGGGCAAGGCTTGCCAGCCCGGCCTCAAGCTGCTGGCGGGGAATATTGCCCACCATCGCCAGCCGCACCGCATTGGGCGCGCGGCCATGCACCATGGCATATTGATCGGCCGAACGGACCAGCACGCCCTCATCCTCGGCCATGCGGGTAAAGGTCGAGGCGCGCCAGCCCTGCGGCAACCGCAGCCAGGCAAAGGGCATTCCCGCCTGCCAGGCCAGATCGAAGGCGCCCAGCCGGTTCACCGCCAGTTGCAGCCGCTCGCCCAATTCCCGCTGCACCCCGGCGCGGATGTCATTGGCCGCACCCGACTGGAACAGATCAAGGCACAGCGCCGTAACCGCCCGGCTCAGGGCGAAGAACCCGTGCTGCGCCGTCAGCCGCCCCGTCTCGCCCATGCCGGTCGGGCAGACGACATAGCCGAACCGCAGCGCCGCGCTGATGGATTTCGACAGGCTGCCGACATACCAGACCCGCTCGGGCGCCAGCGCCCGCAGCGCGGCATCGGCGGCGGTCCAGGGGGAATAGCATTCATCCTCAATCACTTGCAGGTCAAACCGGCGGGCGATGGCCACGATCTGCGCCCGCCGGGTCGCGCCCATCCGCGCGGTGGTGGGGTTCTGGGTGTCGGGCGTCAGGCACAGAACCTGCGGACCATGGCGGCGGCAGGCGGCCTCAAGCGCATCGGGGCGCATCCCCTCGTCGTCCATCTCGACGCCCACCACTTCGGCCCGCGCCAGCCGCGCGGCATAGCGGAAACCCGGGTAAGACAGGTCTTCGGTCAGCACCACCGGCCGGTCGCCGCGCAGACAGATCGACAGCACCAGCCCGATGCCATTCTGCCCGCCATGGGTCAGCATCACCTGATCGGCGTCCAGCGGGCCGATCACCCGGTCCGCCAGCCAGTCGCAGACCGCCGCCCGCAGCGGCGCCTCGGCGGTCTGGCTGGTGTAATCCAGCCAATCGGGGCCAACCGCACCCGCCATCCGGCGCAGCGCATCGGCAATCGCCTCGCCCTGCCCGACATCCGGCAATTGCGGTGAGCGCAGGTCCACCCGGCCCTGCGCCACACCCGGATCGCGCTCGAGAAACAGCGGCTGCGTCGGCCCCAGACGCGGCGCACGGGCGGCAACAAAGGTGCCGCGTCCCACCGTCGCCTCAAGCAGGCCCTCTTGCGTGGCAATCTGATAGGCGCGGCTGACTGTGCCCGGCGTGACAGACAATCGCCAGGCGAGATCGCGCACCGTGGGCAATTGTGTGCCTTCGGGCAATACAGCCGCCCGGATTGCCTCGCGCAGCGCCCGGGCCAGCGCCAGATACTTCGGCCCCTCGCCTTCCGGCAGCAGCGGCGTCCAACTTGTCTCCATGACAATGTTCCTCTGGCGGCGGGAATCACATGATTGTATGGTGTGTCTATCGAAAATGGTTCTTTGTATCAACACAAATGGAGATGATCATGTCCGCCCCCGTCGCCACCGGCCTCGCCCGCCCGCTTTCGCCGCAGGTTCCGCCCCTGTCGCGCATGGCCTTTGCGGTTGCGCGCACCGTGATGGCTTGGGAAACCCGCCGGATCGAGCGTCATGCGCTGCGCCGGCTGGATGATCACATGCTGCGCGACATCGGCCTGCCCGTGGATGAGGCAAGGGCCGAGGCGCAGAAACCCTTCTGGCGCGCCTAGGCGCCCTCCCGTTCCCCAACCTCGGGCCGCCTTCGGGCGGCCTCTTTTTTAGTCCCGGCCCATGGCCTGCATCCGCGCCACCAGCGCCGCCTTGCCCTGACGCTGCAGCCCGTCGCGCACGGCGGCGAAATCGGCATCGCTGCGGTTCTGGCTCAGTTTTGTCTTGGCGATGATCCGCACAATCTGCAACTCGAACCCCACAATCGCCGCCAGCATCCCGTCCATATAGTCGCGCGGCGCATCGGCCATCTTCCAGCCTGCCGCCCCCTCCATCTTGCGGGTCAGAAGGCCCACCGCCCGGCGCTTGAACTTGTCGCTGTCGTCCCAGCGGATTTGCGCCGTGACCTGCACCACCTGATAATTCCAGGTCGGTACCGCCTTGTGGGTTTCTGCCTTGGACGGATACCAGTCGGGCGAGACATAGCCGTCTTCGCCCCGGAACACCGCCAGCACCTCCTGCCCCTGCATCACCAACTCGTGCAGCCGGTTGGCGCGGGCGACATGGCCGATCATCCCCGCCCCATCGCGCATGAGTGGCAGGGGATTGGCCACCAGCCCCTCGGCCGTCTGTGCAACGACGGTGGCCAGCGGAAAGGCGGCGATCAACCGGTCGGCCTCGTCCGGGTCGGCTTCGATGAAATGCGGCGGCAGATACATGGCAATCCTCCAGATGCAAAAAGGCGCCCGAAGGCGCCTTTCCGCAAGAAAATTCGCAAGCGATCAGCGCTTGGAGAACTGGAACGAGCGGCGGGCCTTGGCCTTGCCGTATTTCTTGCGTTCCACGACGCGGCTGTCACGGGTCAGGAAGCCGGCAGCCTTCAGCGCACCGCGCAGGGCGGGTTCATAAAGCTGCAGCGCCTTCGAGATGCCGTGCTTCACCGCACCAGCCTGGCCCGACAGACCGCCGCCGACCACGGTGGCGTAGACGTCGAACTGGCCTTCCACATTGGCGATGGTGAAGGGCTGCTTCAGGATCATCTGCAGAACCGGACGGGCGAAGTAGACCGCCATTTCCTTGCCGTTGACCACGACCTTGCCCGAGCCGGGCTTGACCCAGACGCGCGCGATGGCGTTCTTGCGCTTGCCGGTGGCATAGGCGCGGCCCAGCTTGTCACGCACGGCAACGCGGGGGGCGGCAGCCACGGCTTCGGCGGCCGGAGCCGCAGCGCCGACGGCCGATTTCAGATCGTCGAGGGATTTGATGTCGGCCATGATCACGCGCTCCGGGTGTTCTTCGGGTTCAGGACTTTCAGGTCCAGAACGGTGGGCTGCTGCGCTTCATGCGGATGCTCGGCACCGGCGTAAACGCGCAGGTTGGTCATCTGCTGACGGCCCAGACGGTTGCGGGTGATCATGCGCTCAACGGCCTTGACCACGACGCGCTCGGGATGCGCGCCTTCCAGCACCTGCCGCGCTGTGCGCTGCTTGATGCCGCCCGGATGGCCGGTGTGCCAGTAATAGACCTTGTCGTTGCGCTTGTTGCCGGTCATCTGCACCTTGTCGGCGTTGACGACGATGACATTGTCACCCATGTCCATGTGGGGGGTGAAGGTCGGCTTGTTCTTGCCGCGCAGGATGTTGGCGACGATCGTGGCGAGGCGGCCCAGAACAACGCCCTCGGCGTCGATCAGGATCCACTTCTTCTCGATATCCGCCGGAGTAGCGGTGAAGGTTTTCATGTGGCTGTCCCATGAGGAATGGCGAGGGTTGCCCCCCGGAATCTCGGATGGCGGCTTATCGCCGGAAGCGCCCGTCAGGTCAAGCGTCAAACTTCATTTAATACCACGCAAAATCAATGCATTACAAAATACGGTAATATAATACCCCATCCTCTCTCCCCAAATATCCCACGGGGGTCCGGGGGTGTGAAACCCCCGGCGCCGACCTCACCGCAGGCGCGGCGGCTTCGAGGGGTCGCTGCCCGGCGCCGCAGGGGCCGCCGGTTCCGGCGCCACCTCGGGCAGCGGAACGTCAAAGACCAGCCCGGCCCGCAGCAGCGCCGGCACTGCCGCCGCATCGGAGGCCATGAAGGTCACGTCCAGCTCTGCCGCATCCACACCGGAGAAGGCCAGCGCCTCGGCCATGGCGCGGGCCAGCGGCGCCTCGGCCTCGGGCACGGCATCAAGGATGGCCAGCACATGGCCCCGCCGTCCGCCCTCATAACGCACGCCTGCCAGCACCGCGGCCCGCGCCAGCCCCGCCGCACCCGAGAGCGTGAAGCGCAGCGCATCGTCCAGCGCGGGCGGCAGGCCCTGCGGCGGCACAAACGCCTCAACCTTCGCCTCCATCGCCTGCGGATCGGCGCCCAGCCGTTCGGCGATGAAAGCCATCGCCTCGGGCGGCAGCATCACCTCGCTGGGCGCGCCGGTGCCGAAGTTCAGGCCCAGCGACACGCCCTGCCCCGCCAGATGCTGCGCCACGATCCGCCCGGGCAGCGCGGCATAGGGCAAGGGCGCATCGCCCAGCACCGCCAGCCGCTCTTCGGCGTCAAAGGCCAAGAGGACCGGGCCATCCTCAAGGTCGAAGATGCGGGGCTGAATGCGTTCGCCCTCGGCTTCGCGCTCCAAGAGCAGGAACAGCGGGACATCGGCGAGCAGGCGGTAAAAGGCCAAAGCCTCGGCCTCGCCGCCCGCGCGCATCGCGGCATGGGCCTGATCAAGAGCGGTCTGCATCGCGGTTCCTCCGGGCATCCAAGAGCAGATCAGCGGTAGACCCGCCCCGGGCGGGCGGCAAGCAAAACCTGCGGTTCAGGATGGCGCCAGCGCCTCTTGCACCGCGCGGCGCAGGGCCGGAACCACCTCGGCCTCGAACCAGGGGTGCCGCTTCAGCCAGCCGGAATTGCGCCAGGACGGATGCGGCAGCACAAACACCCCCTGCGCGGCATGGGCACGCCAGTCGGCCACGGCCGCCGTGACATCGCGCAGGCCCAGATGCCAGCGGATCGCGGCCCCGCCCAGCAACACCCGCAGCCGCAGGTCGGGCAGGTCCGCCATCACCCGCGCCCGCCATGTCGCGGCACAAAGCGGCGGCGGCGGCAGGTCGCTGCCCTTCGCATCCAGCCCCGGAAAGCAGAAGGCCATCGGCACGATGGCCACGCGGGCAAGGTCATAGAACGCCGCCTCGTCCAGCCCCAGCCAGTCGCGCAGCCGCACCCCCGACGGGTCGGTAAACGGCCGGCCCGAGCCGTGGACCCGCACCCCCGGCGCCTGCCCCGCGATCAAGAGCCGCGCCCCGGGCCTGAACCACACCACCGGGCGCGGCGCATGGGCCGTCACCGTCGCGGCAAAGCGCGGCGCACACAGGCGGCAGGCGCGGATCTCATCGGCAAGTTCCATGGCCGCAGCCTGCCGCAAACTGCCCGCTGCCACAACGGCCCGACCCGGCACCGGCAAAGCGCGCTTCCTGTCACAGTCGGGGCAAAGCCGCGCCCGCCCCCTTGCGCCGCCCGCGCCCCATGTTAAGCCCGGAAAAACACCCCCCGGAACCCGCCCCCGGAAAGCTGCCCATGTATCGCGTCTCTCCCTTCGTGCGCCATTTCGCCGTTGCCCTGCTGGCCGGGGCCGGGGCGGCGACGCTTTGGGTCAACACCGATCCAGCGGGCTATTATGACGCCATCGAATACCGGCTGCTCGACCTGAACCTGCCCGGCTGGCTGGCACCGCAGGGGTTGAGCCTGACGCCGCTGTCGCTGGTGTCCGATGGGCTGATGGCGCTGTTCATGGCCTTCATCGGCAAGGAATTGTGGGAGGCGCTGGTGCTGGAGCGCGGCGCGATGTCGGGCGGGCAGGCCCGGGCGCCGCTGTCGGCGGTGATCGGCGGCGCGTTGGGGGCGGTGCTGCTCTGGGTGCTGACCGGCGCCCTGATCGAGACGGCAATCGAGGCGGGTTTTGCCACAGGCTGGCCGGTGCCGATCGGTTCGGACGTGGTTCTGGGTTATCTGGTCGGGCGGCGGGTGTTCGGGCCGGGCCATCCGGCGCTGCATCTCTTGCTGCTCATCACCATCGGCTTTGACATTCTGGGGCTGGTGGTGATGGGTCTGGGCGACCCGGAGGTGACGCTGCGGCTGGTCTGGCTGGCGCTGCCTGCCCTCGCCTCGGGCGGGGTCTGGGCGCTGGTCGGGCGCCGCCCCGGCCCCCATGCGACCGAGCGGGACCGGCGGCGCGGCATGGCGCTCTGGCCCTATGTGCTGGCGGGGATCGTGAGTTTTGTCGGCGTGGCCGCCTCGGGCCTGCCGCCGGCCTTGGGGCTGTTGCCGGTGATCCCGGCCATTCCCCATGCCGACCGCTCTTTCGGCCTGTTCGCTGAGGCGGAAGAGTTCCTGCATGACCCGCTGAACCGGCTGGCGCATCTGCTGGTGCGGCCGCTGGCGCTGGTGCTGTTCCTGTTCGGGTTGACCCGCGGGGGGATCGACCTTGCGGCCTTTGCCCCCACCACGCTGACCACGCTGGCGGCACTGTGGATCGGCAAGCCGCTGGGTGTGCTGGCCGGGCTGACGGTGGCGCTGGCCTTTCTGCGCGCAAGGCTGCCGCAGGGGGTGGCCGGGCGCGACCTGTTGCTGATCGCCATGGTGTCGGGCATGGGCTTTACGGTGCCGGTGGTGGCGTTGGACAGCGCCCTGCCCGGCGGCGGCATGACCGAGGCGGCACGGCTTGGCCTTGCGCTGTCGCTTTTGGCGGGGCCTTTGGCGCTTCTGGCGGCACGGCTGCTGAAACGGTGAACAATTTCGCCGCCCGCAGGCCATTGTCAATCAAACTGCGATGACGACATAATCGTGCCCCAATAGCACGGTATCGCAAGAGGTCAGGAACCCGGCGGATGAAACGGGTCGTTAAGGACACTCCGCTATCCAGGGCAGGACGGGGCAAGAGGCAGGGATGATCGCGTTCGAAGACGTCAGCAAATCCTTCTGGACCGGGCGGACGCGCAAGGTCATCCTCGACCGCGCCTCGTTCAAGGTGGAGCTGGGCAATTCGCTGGGCATCCTCGCCAAAAACGGCACCGGCAAGACTACCGTGATCAACATGATGGCGGGCCTTGAAAAGCCGGATGAGGGGCGGGTGATCCGCACCTCGCGCATTTCCTTTCCGCTGGGCTTCATGGGCGGCATCACCGCCAAGCATTCGGCCACCGAAAACAGCCGCTATATCGCGCGGCTTTACGGCCTTGACCCCGATTATGTCGAAAGCTTCTGCCGCTGGCTCTGCGCGCTGGACGATTATTTCGACCTGCCGATCGGCAAATATTCCTCGGGGATGCGGTCGCGGTTTTCCTTTGCGCTGATGCTGGCGCTGGAATTCGACATCTATCTGATTGACGAGGGGATGCCCTCCTCGACCGATGTCGAGTTCAACCGCAAGGCCGGGCAGGTTCTGCGGCAGCGGCTCAAGAATGCGACGGTGATCATCGTGTCGCATCAGGCGGCCACGCTGGAAAAATTCTGCCGTTCCGCAGCCGTGCTGCGCAATGGCCAGTTGTATATGTTCGACACTCTGGAAGAGGCGAAGCGGCTTTATGACTATGAAGCTCAAAGTTAATCGGTTCCGCACCCGCCGTCCCGACCCTGTTGCACCGGCTCCGGCGGCGCCCGTGGCGGCCCCCGTTGCCGCCGCCGCGCCCCCCCGCCTTCCCGTGACCGAGGTTCCGCCCCGTCCCGCCGCCGCGCCCGCGCCGCGCCCGCAGCCGGTGATCGGCGATGATGCGTTTCAGCCCGGGGCCGAGGAGGACGGCTTTGGCGCCGGCCCCTTCCCCACCGCCGCCCGCACGCCGCAGAATGCGGCGCCAACCGGGACCGCCATGGTTCCCCCCGGCTCGCCCGAAGCTGCGCCAATGGAAATCGACGCCATCCGGCGCGAGGGGCTGACCGGGCGCCAGTTGCGCATGGCCCGCCGTCTGGCGCAAAAGCACGAACTGCCCGCAACCTCGGATTTCGACGCGGTGCGCCTGTTGCGCGCCCGCGGCATCGACCCGTTCCAAAGCAACGCGGTGCTGGACCTTGTGACAAGCGCAGGGGGCGGCGGCGACGGCCTGCCGCCGGGCGGCTCGCGGGCGCTGACCGTGACGCCGGGCGGACAGGGCGGTATGCAACTGCCGCAGACGATCAAGCCTGCACAACTGCCCTCGCCCGAATTGCGGGCCGAACAGGCCCATATCGCCGAGGTTGGCCGCATCCAGCGCGACATTGCCCGCCGCCGTCGCCGCCGTTCGGCGCTCTTGATGGCGCGGCTGTTCATCTTTGTGATCCTGCCGACGATCCTTGCCGGGATCTATTACTACACTATCGCCACGCCGCTTTATTCGGCCAAGACCGCCTTCGTCATCCAGCAGGCCGAACCGGCGGCGGCGGCGGGCATGACCAGCCTGTTGCGCGGCACGCCCATGGCCTCGTCTCAGGACAGCATCGCGGTGCAGGGCTATCTGCAAAGTCAGGTCGCCATGACCCGGCTTGAGGCCGACAACGGCTATCGCGCGCATTTCTCGGCCCCCGAAATCGACCCGATCCAGCGCATCGCACCCGATGCCTCGGAGGGGGATGTCTACCGGCTCTACCGCAAGACGGTGAAAATCTCTTATGACCCGACCGAAGGCGTCATCCAGATGGAGACGATGGCCGCCGATCCGCAAAAGGCCGTGGAGTTTGCCGAGGCGCTGATCGGCTATGCCGAAGAACAGGTCGATCAGATGACGCTGCGCCTGCGCGACGACCAGATGAAAGGCGCGCAGGAAGCCTATGACGAGGCCGAGGCCAAACTGGCCGATGCCAACCGCCGCGTGGTCGAGTTGCAGGAACGGTTCAAGACCATTTCCTCGGAGGTCGAGGTCTCGCTGATCACCGGCCAGATCGGCCAGCTTGAGGGCCAGTTGACGCAAGACAAACTGTCGCTGGCACAGATGGAATCGAACGAAAGCCCGAATGCCGCGCGGATGGAACCGCTGAAACGCCGCATCGCCACGCTGGAAGAAGAAATCGGCAAGCTGCGCGCCAAGCTGACCGAAGACAGCGCCTCGGGCCTGTCGGTGGCCAAGATTCAAAGCGAACTCCTCATGGCGCAGGCCGATGTGCAGACGCGGCAGATGCTCTTGGCCTCGTCCTTGCAGGCGATGGAATCTTCACGGGTGGAAGCCAACCGCCAGACCCGCTATCTTGCCATCTCGGTCGCTCCGGTGGCCCCGGACGAAGCCTCTTATCCGCGTGCCTTTGAAAATACGCTGGTGGTGCTGCTGATCTTTACCGGGGTCTATCTGATGATCTCGATGACAGTGGCGATCCTGCGCGAGCAGGTCACGGCCTGAGGGTGAAGATGAAAGACGTATCCATCGGCGGCCTGACCGCCGGCAATGACCGCCCGCTTCTGGTGATCGCGGGGCCCTGCCAGTTGGAAAGCCTGGACCATGCCCAGATGATCGCGGGCGTTCTGGCCGAAGCCTGTGCCAAGGCCGGCGCGCAATATGTGTTCAAGGCCAGCTATGACAAGGCCAACCGCACCAGCCTCAAGGGCAAGCGCGGCATGGGGATGGAGGCGGGCCTCAAGGTGCTGGCGGCGGTGAAGGCCATGGGAATGCCGGTGCTGACCGATTTCCACGAACCCGAGCAGGCCGCCGAAGTGGCCTCAGTAGTGGATGTGCTGCAAATCCCGGCCCTTCTCTGCCGTCAGACCGACCTTCTGCTGGCTGCGGGCCGCACCGGCGCGGTGGTGAATGTGAAGAAGGGCCAGTTTCTGGACCCCTATGGCATGGCCAATGTCGCCGAGAAAATCGCCTCGACCGGCAATGAGAAGATCCTGCTGACCGAGCGGGGCACCACCTTTGGCTATAACGGTCTTGTGGCCGATATGCGCAGCCTGCCGATCATGGCGCGCACCGGCTATCCGGTGATCATGGATGCCACCCATGCCGTCGCCTTCCCGGGGGGCCTTGGCGACAGTTCGGGTGGGCAGCGCGAGTTTGCGCCGGTGCTGGCGCGGGCTGCGGTATCGCTCGGCATCGCCGGGGTTTTCCTTGAAACCCACCAAGACCCGGACACCGCCCCCTCAGACGGGCCGAACATGATCCGCCTGTATGACATGCCCGCGCTGATCGACAGCCTGATGGGTTTCGACCGGCTGGCCAAGGCCAATCCGCTGCGGGTCTGACCCGACGCCCGGGGGCGGCAGGAAAAATTTTCGCCGAAAATTTTTCGCGCCCGGCCCCGGGGTTCAGCCCGGAAGCTGTTCTTTCAGGAACTGCATAGTCACGCTCAACCCATCCGGCGCGATGCCATGCGGCGTGCCTTCCATGATATGGCCGTAGACGTCGAACCCCGCCGCCGCCAGCGCCTCGGCGGCGCGGTCCATTTCGGCAAAGGGCACCACCGGGTCACGGTCGCCATGGATCAGCATGACCGGCGGGCGGGTTTTCACCTCGCCCAACAATTCCGGGGCAAGCAGCCGGCCGGAAATCGCCACCACCGCTGCCACGGCCGGGGCGCGGCGGGGGGCGACATGCAGGCTCATCATCGCGCCCTGCGAAAAGCCGACCAGCGCCAGCGCCTCGGGGCCAAGCCCTTCGGCGGCAAGGCGGGCGTCAAGGAAGGCGTTGAGGTCTTCGGCTGAACGGGCCACCCCGGCCTTGGCCTCTTCCTCGGGCGTGCCGTCCATCCACGGGATACCGAACCATTGCCGCCCCATCGGGTTGCCGGCGCAAGGTTCGGGCGCGTCGGGGGCGACAAAGACCGTATCGGGCAGGTGCTGCGCCAAGGGATCGGCCAGACCCAGAAGGTCGGCCCCATCGGCGCCATAGCCGTGCAGGAAAACCACAAGGCTGCGCGTCTTGCCCGAGCGGGCGGCTTTGCGGCCGAATTTCAGTTCTCGCGTCATCGGATACCCTCTCTTGACCGGATCACCCGGTAGTAGGCCCAAAGCGCACGCGCCGCAACGGCGCGCCATGGGCTCCAGTCTTCGGCCATGGTGCGCAGGGCGCGTTCGGTGGGCCGGTCGGGCAGACCGAAGAGGTGCCGCGCCCCCTCTTGCAGGGCAAGGTCGCCGGGGGCGAAGACATCGGCCCGCCCCAGCGCGAACATGGCATAAATCTCGGCGGTCCAGAGGCCGATGCCCGGCACCGCCGTCAGCACTTTGACCACCTGCGCATCGGGCATGTCGCGCAGCGCGGCAAAATCGATGCCCGATTGCGCCAGCGCCCGGCCATAACGGGCCTTCTGCCGGGAAAGGCCCGCCGCGCGCAGGTCTTCGTCGCTGGCTGCCGCCATGGCGTCCTGTCCGGTCAGCCCCGCCGCCTCAAGCCGTTTCCAGATCGCATCGGCTGAGGCGACGGAAACCTGCTGGCCGACGATGGCATCGAGAAGCGCGGTGAAGCCGTCTTCCTGCCGGCGCAGCGGCAAGGGCCCGGTCAGCGCCAGCGCCGCGGCAAACCGGGCATCCTGCCCGGCCAGCCATGCGGCGCCTTCGGCCACGCAGGCATCGGTCTGTATGATCCGTCCGACCATGGTTTCCTCTTTTGCCCTTGCTGCCCTGCGGGCGTGGGTCTACGCCTTGCGGATCATGCAAGACGTAGACGACCGCCTCGCCCGCCGCAATGTTCTGGTCCTTGTTGCCGCGCAGGCGGTGCTGGGGGCGCAGATGCCCATCATCTTCACCATTGCCGGTCTTGCAGGCCAGTCATTGGCGCCCAACCCCTGCTGGGCGACGCTGCCAATCTCGGCGGCCGTTCTGGGCTCGATGCTGACCGCCACCCCGATTTCCGCCTTCATGACGCGGTTCGGGCGGCAGGCGGGTTTCGTGGTGGGGGCCATGGGCGGCGCCACCGGGGCGCTGCTGGGGGCGCTGGGGCTGTTGTGGTCCAGTTTCTGGCTGTTCGTGCTGGGCGGGTTGTTTACCGGCATCTATATGAGCGCGCAGGGCTTTTACCGCTTTGCCGCCGCCGATACCGCAAGCCCCGCCTTCCGGCCCAAGGCGATTTCCTGGGTGATGGCGGGGGGGCTGCTGTCGGCCGTCTTCGGCCCGCAACTGGTGAAGGCGACCGCCGAGGCGATGGTGGTGCCCTTCCTTGGCAGCTATCTGGCGGTGGTCGCGCTGAATGCGGTCGGTGTGCTGCTGTTCATCTGGCTGAAAATCCCCAAGCCGCGCCCGCCAGCGCCCGGCGCCGCTCAGGGCCGCAGCCGGATGGAGCTGATCAAAACCCCGGTGATCGCGGTGGCGATGATCTGCGCCACGGTCTCTTATGCGCTGATGAATCTGGTGATGACCTCTTCGCCGCTGGCGGTGGTGGGCTGCGGTTTTCAGACCTCGGATGCGGCCAATATCGTGACGGGCCATGTGCTGGCCATGTATGCGCCTTCGTTCATCACCGGCCATGTGATTGCCCGTCTGGGGGCCGAGCGGGTGGTGGCGATCGGCCTCTTCATTCTGGCGGGGGCCGGAGGGGTGGCGCTGGCCGGGGTTGAGCTGGAGAATTTCTATCTCGCGCTGATCCTGTTGGGGATCGGCTGGAACTTCGGCTTCATCGGCGCCACGGCGATGCTGACCGCAGCGCAGGCACCCGAAGAGCGGGGCCGGCTGCAGGGGCTGAACGACCTGATCGTGTTCGGCGGGGTGACGCTGGCCAGCCTGTCGTCGGGCGGGTTGATGAATTGCTCGGGCGGATCGGTGCAGGCGGGCTGGCAGGCGGTGAACCTGGCGATGACGCCGTTCCTGATCCTCGCCGGGGGCGCGCTGATCTGGCTGATGCTGCGGCCGAAGGAAACGCGCTAGAATCCTTGGCGTTGCGCTTTTGGCCGGGGTCGGACCGGGGGTTTCACACCCCCGGACCCCCGTGGGATATTTTCAGACAGATGAAAAGGGCGCGGATTACCAGCGGCCGGTGAGCGCCTGCCAGAGCAGGGAGCCGCGGCGGCGGAACTCGGACAGGGTCAGCCGGTCTTCGGCGACGGCCATTGGGTCGATTGCCGCGAGCCGCAGCAGGCCCTCGGTCTGCCAACCGGCCAGCAGCGCCTCTTGTGGCAGCCCGCGCAGCGCCGCCCGGCCCCGCCGCGCGGCTTGCACCTGCAACAGCCCGGCCCGGGCCAGCGCCTGCACCGCCGCGGGCCGCCCGTCCACCAGCGGCAGCCGCCCCCGCGCTTCAAGTGCCGGAACCGCGCGCAGGAACCCGGCCAGCCCGGCGGCGGCGCCGAATTGCCGCGCCACGGCGACCGCCGCGGCATCGCCGCCAAGCGCCTGCACCGACAGCGCCATCAACCCGCCCGCCGTGGCGTCGAGATAGCTCTGAAACGCCGCCGGATCGGCAAAAGCCTCGGTCCAGACATCCCAGCGGCGGGCCTCGGCCATGGCCTGCAAGGCCGCCACCGGCAGGGCGCAATCGCGGATCAGGGCATGGAGCGGACCGGCCACCTCATGCGCGCGGGGGGTGGGTTCGGCGACCACATCGACCCACCATTGCAGCCGCATTTCGGCGATCATCGGTTCCTTGCTGGCCCAGGGCGCGCGGGCCAGTTCCAGATTGAAGGCGTAAAGCACCGCCAGCGCCGGACGCGCCCGTGGCCGCGCCGCCATCAGCGCGGCAAAACGGTCGGGGTCGCCCTTCTGCACCAGATCGGCGCAGTCCTGCCATCCGGGCGCGGTCCATGTCATGCCGGGGCACCAATGTCGCGGATCAGTTTCCAGGTGATGGCGTCGAGAAGTGCTTCGAAACTGGCATCCACGATGTTGGGCGACACGCCGACGGTGGACCAGCGGCGGCCCTGCCCGTCTTCGCTGTCGATGATGACCCGCGTCACCGCTTCGGTGCCGCCATTGGTGATGCGCACCTTGAAATCCACCAGTTTCATATCGTCGATGCAGGTCTGATAGGGGCCGAGATCCTTGGCCAGCGCCTTGGCCAGCGCGTTGACCGGGCCACGATCGCCGCCGGTTTCGTCCATGCTGTCGCTGACCGACATCATCTTGCGGTCACCGATTTTCACCACGACCACTGCTTCGGACAGGCTGATCATCCGGTCATACTTGTTCTTGCGGCGTTCCACCGTGACGCGGTAGCGCTTGACCTCGAAGAAGTCCGGGCAAAGCCCCAGTTCCCGCCGCGCCAAAAGTTCAAAGCTGGCCTGAGCGCCGTCATAGGCGTAACCCTGATCCTCGCGCTCCTTGATGATTTCAAGGATGCGGCCAAGGCGGGCGTCCTTCGGCTCCACCTCGATGCCCGCGCTGGCCAGCCTTGCGCGCAGGTTCGACTGCCCTGCCTGATTGCTCATCGGGATGACGCGGGCATTGCCGACCGCCTCGGGCGGGATGTGTTCGTAGGTAGTGGGGTCTTTCAGGATCGCGCTGGCATGAAGGCCCGCCTTGTGGGCAAAGGCGCTGGCGCCGACATAAGGCGCCGCCCGCAACGGCACGCGGTTCAGGATATCGTCCAGCATCCGGCTGGTTTTCAAGAGCCCCGCCAGCGCCTGACGGCTGACGCCGGTGTCAAACCGGCTGGCATAGGGTTCTTTCAGCAGAAGCGTCGGGATCAGCGTCACCAGATTGGCATTGCCGCAGCGCTCGCCCAAGCCATTCAGCGTGCCCTGCACCTGCCGGCATCCGGCCTCGATGGCGGCCAGCGAATTGGCCACGGCATTGCCGGTGTCGTCATGGCAATGGATGCCCAGCCGGTCGCCCGGAATACCCGAGGCAATCACCTCCGCCACCACGCGGCCCACTTCCGACGGCAGCGTGCCGCCATTGGTGTCGCACAAGACCACCCAGCGGGCGCCCTCATCCAGCGCGGCGCGCAGGCAATCCAGCGCATAGCCGGGATTGGCGCGGTAGCCGTCAAAGAAATGCTCGGCATCCAGCATCGCCTCGCGCCCCTTGGCCACCAGATGGGCTATGGAGGCGCGGATCGCCTCGCGGTTTTCTTCAAGGGTCACACCTAGGGCGGTGGTAACGTGAAACTCATGCGTCTTGCCGACAAGGCAGACGGCAGGGGTTCCGGCATTCAGCACCGCCGCCAGAACATCGTCATTCTCGGCGCTGCGGCCCACCCGTTTCGTCATGCCGAAGGCGGTCATCGTGGCGCGCAAGGGCGGCGCCTCGGCAAAGAACTCGCTGTCGGTGGGGTTGGCACCGGGCCAGCCGCCCTCGATGTAATCGACGCCAAGCGCATCCAGCGCCAGCGCAATCTGCCGCTTGTCCTTGGCCGAGAACTGCACGCCCTGCGTCTGCTGCCCGTCGCGCAGGGTCGTGTCGAAGATGTATAGCCGCTCGCTCACCGCTTGCCTCCCGCAAGTTCCTTCGAAGGAACCTGCAATTTTCTTCGAAGAAAATTGCCCGGAGTTTTCAAAAACTCCGGGGTCACGTCACAACCCGCGCAGCTTGTCAGGATCCACCATCCATTTCAGGCTAGCAATACCACCGTTTACGCCATTGGGAGACCGGATAGCTCGAAGTTCGACGCCGTTCTGAAGGGCAAATTCTTTCACTTGATCTGCCGCTGAGAATTGCTTTTCACGACGCAGGCTAAGCCACTTACGGACCAAACTGACCGCAGCGTCCCTCACGTCATCGGATATCTCGCCCCACCCCATGACAGAAATTGTTGGTTGATAGTCGATGCCCTCTTTTAAAAAGCTTCCGTCTTTCAGTTCATACTCGAAGAGGCGAGCCCAAGGTTCGTTCGCTACTCTCTCCAGATCAATGCCAAGCAGTTTGGCAGACGAAAGCAACTCTCCCGCACAACCAGTCTTAAATAGGGCATTAAGTTCAGCAATTGCTTCGGCAGTGTTTAGATCATCTGACAGGGCAAGTAGAACTTCGTCCGAGACCTCCTTAGGGCCAGCCCCAAGGGTCAAGAAAGCCCATTCACGCAGAGTCGCGATAGCCTGCTCCGCCTTCTCCGCCGTCCAGTCCATCGGCTTGCGGTAATGGGTGGACAGGTAGACAAACCTTATCACCTCCCCCGGCACGCCCTGTTCCAGCAAATCCCTTACCGTAAAGAAGTTGCCCAAGCTCTTGGACATCTTCTTGCCCTCGACCTGCAGCATCTCGTTGTGCATCCAGACCTTGGCAAAGCCAGACCCCGGATGGGCGCAGCAGCTTTGAGCGATTTCGTTCTCGTGGTGGGGAAATTGCAGGTCCAACCCGCCGCCGTGGATGTCGAAGCTCGCGCCCAGCAGTTCATAGCTCATCGCCGAGCATTCGATATGCCAGCCGGGCCGCCCGCGGCCCCAAGGGCTCTCCCAGCCCGGTTCCTCGTCGGACGATGGCTTCCACAGCACGAAGTCCATCGGGTCTTCCTTGAAGGGCGCGACCTCCACCCGGGCGCCGGCGATCATGTCATCGACCGACCGGCCCGAGAGCGCGCCATACTCCTTGTAGGAGCGCACGCGGAACAGGGCATGTCCCGCCGCCTCATAGGCATGACCGCCGGCAATCAGCCCCTCAATCATCGCAATCATCGCGCCGATGAACTCGGTCGCACGCGGCTCGTGATCGGGCCGCAGCGCGCCCAAAGCATCCATGTCGGCGTGATACCAGCCGATGGTTTCCTCGGTCCGCTCGCGGATCAGGTCCTCCAGAGAACCCGCAGCACCTGCCTTCTGGCGGGCCAAAGCCGTGGCGTTGATCTTGTCATCCACATCGGTGAAGTTGCGGACATAGTTGACATGATCTGACCCATAGACATGTCGCAGCAGCCGATAGAGCGTGTCGAACACCACCACCGGGCGGCCGTTGCCCAGATGGGCGCGGTCATAGACCGTGGGGCCGCAGACATACATCCGCACGTTCTTGTCGTCGATCGGGGTGAAGTCTTCCTTCATCCGCGTCTTGGAGTTGTGCAGCCGGATTTTCATGTCTTCCCCCAAAGCAGCCTCAGGCACGCCCTTCCCGGCGCGGGTCTAGCAAGTTCGGTCTTCCGGAGGAATGACGAATGCGCCCGCGCGACCAATGGTCAGCAGGTAATGCAGCAGGTGCCGATGATGCAGCGTTTCGTCATGCTGGCTTGGCTATCACGCGGGCCCGGCGCAGCGCAAGGCCCGCGTAGGCGCTCAGGCGTAGCTCACAATCTCATATTCCACGCCATCGGGGTCGCGGAAGTAAAAGCGGCGACCGGGTTCGTAATCGGCATGAGAATGCGTCTCGATCCCCTCGGCCTTGACACGCGCTTCGGTGGCGTCGAGGTCATCGACCACCACCGCCAGATGGTTCAGCCCGCCCGCCGTGGCATAGCTGTCTGGCGGGCCGCCTTGCGCGCCCTGCCCGCGGTAAAGCGCCAGATACTGGTCCTTGGTGCCCACATGCACCGAGCGTCCGCCATAGATCGACCCACCCTGCCAGCGGGTCTGCCAGCCGAAGAGGCGCTGCAACCGGGCGGCGGTCGCCTCGGGGTCGGGGACGGTCAGGTTGACGTGTTCCAGAAATGCCATAGTCGCGGCTCCTTTTGCCTTGCGATTTGTCTTGCGATTCGGGGTCATGGCCTCTTTTGTGAAATCTCTAGCGCACTTGAGATCAAGGGGCATGGATGACCCGCGGACTTTCCATCGGCGATCTGGCCGCGCGCACCGGGCTGTCGGTGCCCGCCATAAGGCATTACGAAACGCTGGGTCTGCTGGCGCCCTTGCGCAATGCCGGCGGGCATCGCCGCTATGACCGCAGCGACATCCGGCGGCTGTCGTTCGTGCGCATCGCGCAGGGCCTGGGCTTTCCTCTGGCCGAACTTGCGCAGGTGCTGGCCGGGCTTCCGCAGGGCCGCCCGCCCTCGCGGCAGGATTGGGCGCGGATCGGCACCGGGTTCCGGGTGCAGATCGACGCCCGCATCGCCGCGCTGGAAGGGCTGCGCGACAGGCTGGACGGCTGCATCGGCTGCGGCTGCCTGTCGTTGGACAAATGCGCGCTGTGGAATCCCGGCGATGCGGCGGCCCGCCATGGGCCGGGGCCGCGCTGGCTGATGGGGGACCGGCACGAACCGGATTGAAGCTGCGCTTGTGGCGGCGGGCACAAGGGGGCGCTGCCCCCTCGGGATATTTGGGAGCGCGCCCGAGTGGCTTGATCGGACGGCGATTGCCTGTAGGCTGGCGGCATGACCCGCGCTTTCGTCAACGCCCGTTGCGCCGCCCTGCCCGGGGCCAGCCATTCCGACCCTTGGGGTGGCGGGCATGATGCGTGGAAGGTCGGCGGCAAGCTCTTTGCCGTGGTGGGCGCGATGGAAGACCATGGCGTGTCGGTGAAATGCCCCGATGTCGAGACCGCCCGTCTGCTGATCGAGGTGGGCCGCGCCGAACGCGCCCCCTATTTCCACGCAAGCTGGGTGCGCCTGCCCTGGGGTTTGGTGGATGAGGCCGAACTGGGCGAGCGGCTGGAAACCTCCTACCGGATCATCCGCGCCAGCCTGCCGAAGAAGCTGCAGGCGAGCCTTGGCTGAACACCTTCCGGCTCTGCCTCTTGCGATAAATGATTAACATGTTAAATTGTTGATCCGAGGGGGAGCCTGCGATGAACCATGACGATCTGAACCACTGGTCGAAACGCGCCGCCGACTGGGCCCGCGACTATCACGCCGACCTGCGTGACCGTCCGGTGCGGGCGCCATTGGTGCCGGGCACAACCGCGGCGCAGCTTGCTGCGACGCCACCGGAGGCCGCCGAAGACATGGCCACGATCTTTGCCGATTTCGAGCGGATCGTTCCCGGCGCGATGACCCATTGGCAGCACCCGCGCTTCTTCGCCTATTTCCCGGCCAATGCCTCACCCGCCTCGATGCTGGCCGAGCAACTGGCCAATGCGATGGCCTGTCAGGGGATGCTGTGGCAGACCTCGCCCGCCGCGACCGAGGTGGAGCAGGTGATGATCGGCTGGCTGCGGCAGGCGCTTGGCCTGCCCGAGGGGTTTACCGGCACGATCCACGATTCCGCCACCACCGCCACGCTGTCGGCGGTGCTGACCATGCGTGAGGTGGCGCTGAACTGGCAGGGCAATGCCGAAGGGCTGTCCGCCCTGCCCCGGCTGCGGCTTTATGCCAGCGCCGAGACCCATTCAAGCGTGGACAAGGCCGCGAGGGTTGCCGGGATCGGGCAGGCCAATCTGGTCAAGGTGCCGACCGATGGCAGCCTTTCCATGAAGCCCGACGCGTTGGCGGGCGCAATTGCCGCCGACCGCGCGGCGGGGATGCTGCCCGCCGGGGTGATCCTTTGCGCCGGGGGCACCTCGGTTGGCGCCTTTGACCGGATTGCCGATTGCATTGCCGTTGCCCATGCCGAGCGGCTGCCGGTGCATGTCGATGCCGCCTGGGCCGGCTCGGCGATGATTGCACCCGAGTTCCGCACCATTTGGGCCGGGGTGGAACAGGCCGACAGCATTGTCTTCAACCCGCATAAATGGCTGGGCGCGCAGTTTGACTGCGCCGTGCAGTTCCTGCGCGATCCGAGGCCACAGGTGAAAACCCTTGGCCTGCGCCCGACCTATCTTGAGACGGCGGGGCGCGAAGAGATTGTCAATTTCAACGAATGGACCGTGCCGCTGGGCCGCCGCTTTCGCGCGCTGAAGCTGTGGTTCCACCTGCGCGCCTATGGGCTTGACGGTTTGCGCGGGATGATCCGCAACCATGTGGCCTGGGCGCAAGAGGTTTGTGAGGCGCTGCGCGCCCTGCCGGGCGTGACCATCACCACCGAGCCGCGTCTGTCGCTCTTTACCTTCGCGCTGGAGGGGGATGCCGCGACCGAGGCGCTCTTGACGCGGATCAATGACGATGGCCGGATTTATCTGACGCAAACCCGCCATGACGGGCGCTATGTGATCCGGGTGCAGGTCGGGCAATTCGACTGCACCCGGGCCGATGTCATGGTGATTGCGGCAGTGGTGGCCGAACTGATGGAGGGGTAAATGCTGCGCGCGCTGGTCCTGCTGATCCTGATGCCCTTCGCCGCGCTGGCGCAGGATTATCCCGCGCCGCTGTCAGACAAGGTGAACGATTGGGCCGGGGTGCTGTCGCCCGAGGCTGCGGCGCGGCTGGAAGGCCGCCTGCAGACGGCGCGGGACGAAACCGGGGTCCATGTGGTGCTGGTCACCATGAAGCGGTTGGCCGACCATGGCGGCGCGGGAATGCGGATCGACAGCTATGCCAAGGGCCTCTTCAACGCCTGGGGCGTGGGCGACAAGACACGCAATGATGGCGTGCTGATCCTTGTCGCCACCGGGGACCGCGAAATCCGCGTGGCCTTGGGGGCGGGCTATGATGCGGTCTGGGACAATGCGGCGCAGGCGGCGATCGACCGGGGCTTTCTGCCCGAGTTCCGGGCGGGAAGGATCGAGGCGGGGATCGAGGCCGGGGTGGACCAGGTGATCACCCGCATTGCCCGCCCCTTTGCGGCAGGTCAGCCCGCCGAAGTGGTGCCGGATGCAGGCTTGCCGCTGCCGCTTCTTGGGCTTGGGATCGGCGCGGTTCTGCTTCTGGCGCTGCGCCAGAGGATCGGCGACGGATGGCAGCGATTTGCCCGCTGCCCCTCCTGCGGCCATCGCGGGCTTGAGCGGACGACGGGCGAGACGATGATTGCCGGAACCACCACCCCCGGCGAAGGCTGGCGGCTGACGCGCTGCCCCTCATGCGGGCATGAGCGGCGCGAAACCCTTCTGATCCGCACAGGCGGTTTCGGCAAGGGCGACAGTCAGGGCGACTCGGGCAGCAGCGGCTTTGGCGGCGGGCGCTCTTCGGGTGGCGGTGCTTCGGGGCGTTGGTGACGGCTCTTGTCACTGGACGCGCCGCGCGGCGGGCGGCAGGTTTGGCGCAGACCCGGAGGTTTCCCATGCGCCGCCTTGCCCTTGTCTTTGGCCTGCTTGCCACCCCTGCCTTTGCGCAAAGCCCGCGCGATGCGATCTTCCCTTCGGATGCATCCTGCTATCTGCGCCATTACAGCGCCGGACATCTGGCCAGCCACCCGCAGCAGAACGTCGCCGAAATCGCCCTTGGCCCCGAACCCGCTACCTTTGACGCGCCGGTTCTGGGGCTGCGGCTGGCGCTATACCGGCGGGGCAGCAACACCCGGTATGAGGGCCGCGCCGCCTGCGAGAATACCGGCGGCGCGCTTTCGTGCCAGCTTGAGGGGGATGGCGGCTGGTTCACGCTCTGGCCCAAGGCCGATGGCACGCTGCGCCTTGAGGTCGGGCGCGGCGGCCTGACCTTCGAGGCAGCCGATTTCCTTGAGGTTTCGGGCATCTCCGGCGATGACCGGGTGTTCGTTCTGCCCCGGGTTCCTGCGGATTCCTGCCCCTGAGTCTCAGCCTTCACGCTCGGCCAGATCCAGCCATTCCTCTTCGGCGGCGGCCAGAAGGGTCTGCCGTTCGCTCAACCCCTCGCTGCCCTTGCGGAATTTGGCGGGTTCCGTCTCATAAAGCCCGGGAGTGGAGAGGAATTCGGTCAGCTTGGCAATTTCCGCCTCAAGCCGGGTGATGACGGCGGGCAGCGCCTCAAGCCGCTTCTTTTCGGTAAAGGTAAGGCCACTTTCGGCGCGCTTGGGTTCGGGCGCCGCCACCGGGGCAGATTTCGCCGAAACCGCAGCCGCAACCGCCTCGGCCACGGGGCGCTGGGCGGCATAATCCGACCAGCCGCCCGGATAGACGGTGGCACGCCCCCGCCCCTCGAGCGCCACGGTCTGGCTGGCCACGCGGTCGATGAAATCGCGGTCGTGGCTGACCAAAAGGACGGTGCCGTCATATTCGCCCAGAATATCCTGCAACAGGTCCAGCGTTTCCACATCCAGATCGTTGGTCGGTTCGTCCAGAATCAGCAGGTTCGACGGTTTCGCCATCAGCTTGGCCAGCAAGAGCCGCGCCTTCTCGCCGCCCGACAGGCTGCGCACCGGGGCGCGGGCCTGCCGTTCGTCAAAGAGGAAATCCTTGAGATAGGCCACCACATGGCGCGGATTGCCCCGCACCAGCACCTGATCCGAAGCGCCCGAAACCTTCATCGTCGGATCGCCGGTCAGGTTTTCCCAAAGGCTCGCCTCGGGGTCGAGCTGGGCGCGGCTCTGATCAAAGACCGCGATGTCCAGATTGGTGCCAAGGGTCACCGTCCCGCTGTCGGGCGCCTCTTGCCCCACCAGCATTTTCAGCAAGGTGGTCTTGCCCACGCCATTGGGGCCGACGAAGGCCACCCGGTCGCCGCGCAACACCCGCAGGTCAAAGTCCTTGAGGATGAGCTTGTCGTCATAAGCCTTTGAAATCCCCTTCGCCTCGATCACCTTACGGCCTGAGGTGGGGCCGGCGTCCAATTCCATCGCCGCCGTGCCCTGACGGCGGATCTGGCTGGCACGTTCTGCCCGCAAGGCCGCCAGCGCCCGCACCCGGCCCTGATTGCGCTTGCGCCGGGCCGAGATACCTTCGACCGCCCATTTCGCCTCGGCCTTGATCTTGCGGTCCAGCTTGTGGCGGGCCTCATCCTCTTCGGCCCAGATGGTTTCGCGCCAATCCTCGAACCCTTCGAACCCCGCCTCACGGCGGCGGACCTGACCCCGGTCGATCCAGAGCGTGGCCCGGGTCAGGGCGCGCAGAAAGGCGCGGTCATGGCTGATCAGGACGAAAGCCTGCCGGGTTTCGGAAAGCTGCGCCTCAAGCCATTCGATCGCCTGAATGTCCAGATGGTTGGTCGGCTCGTCCAAGAGCATCAGCTCGGGCGCCTCGGCCATCAGCTTGGCCAGCGCGGCGCGGCGCCGTTCGCCGCCCGAAGCGGTGGATACCGGGGTTTCGGGATCGAATTTCAGCCCCTCGGCCGCCATGGCCACGCGGTATTCCTCGCCCTCGGACAGGCCCGAGGCGGCATAATCACCCAAGGTGGCAAAGCCAGAAAGGTCGGGGTCTTGCTCCATATAGCCGACGCTGACCCCGGGCGGGACGACACGGATGCCGTGATCGGCCTCGACCAGCCCGGCCATCACCTTCATCAGGGTGGATTTTCCGGAACCGTTGCGGCCCACAAGCGCCACCCGGTCCCCCGGCTGAACCACAAGGTCAAGACCGTCAAAAACCGGATTGCCGCCGAAGGTCAGCGAAATCTGCGAAAGCTGGAGAAGGGGTGCGCGTGCCATGGCCGCGAGGTATGCGCAGCGCGCGGCGGCGTCAACATGGGCCAAATTCCTTACACGGAATTTGCTAGACTTTTGCGCCTAACCGGCCAGCGCCCGCAGCGCCCGGGCGCGGGCGGGCGGGATGGCGGCAATCTCGACCCCGGTGAAGACATGCAGCGTGTCAAGGTCGCGGTCGATCACCGCATGATCCGACACCCAGCCCCCCATCGCCAGATAGCTGCGCAGGAGGGAGGGCAGCGCGATGGGCGTGCCGCGCCCTTCGGCGGCGGGCAGCTCCACCGTTTCCGGCGCGCGGCGGCCCGGGCGGTGCTGCGGCGGGCCGACATGATGCGCCAGCACCGCCAGCGCCGCGGCATGACCGGCAGGATGCGCGCCACGCAGGGATGAACAGCCGAACAGCAACCCTGCCCCGCAATCATCGACGATCCGCGTCATTGCGGCCCAGGCCAGCCGCAGGATATCGGGGTCCGCGGCGCCCGGGGCGAGGCAGAAGCGGCCCATCTCGATCATCGGGGCGGGCAGCGCCGCCAGCGGCGCCAGATCATAGAACTGCGCAGCATAACTTTGCTCCAGCCCCGCGGGCTCCGCGATCACATGCAGCCGGTAGCAGCACAGCAGCTCACCCGCCGCCGTCTCGACCAGCAGGTGCTGGCAGGCGGCGTCATGGGCATCGGCATCCGTGCCCGCCCCCGCGCCGCGAAAGCAGATCTGGCGCAGCGCAAGGGCGCGGGCGATGTCCTGTGATCCTTCGGCCAACCTTGCGCGCAGCCGTCCGGTTTCCAGCGCCTGCATCCGGCCTCTCCTGCTGTTGAACGGCCGGACTTGCGGCAACCCTTGGCGCCCCGGCCGTTCCGCCCTATTTCTGGCGCTGTCGGCGCCGCCCTGCAAGCGCCGCGATGCAGCAATGGAAGGGTGCGATGGAAAAACTGATCCTGTCCGACGACGAGTGGCGCAGCCGGCTGTCCGATCTGGCCTATAAGGTCACGCGGCAGCATGGCACCGAGCGCGCCTTTACCCATGACGATTTCCCCGATGTGGCGGGCACCTTCCGCTGCCAGTGTTGCGGGGCGCCGCTGTTCGATGCCGAAGACAAGTTCGATTCGGGGTGCGGCTGGCCCAGCTTCACCGCGCCGATCGACGGCGAGATCGTGGGCGAGTCCGAGGATCGCAGCTTTGCCATGCGGCGGACCGAGGTGCATTGCAACCGCTGCGACGCGCATCTGGGCCATGTTTTTCCCGACGGGCCTGCCCCCACCGGGCTGCGCTATTGCATCAACGGAGTCGCGCTGGACTTTCAGCCGGAAGAGTGACAGCCGCCAAGGGGCTGCATCCGCAGCCCCCTCCGCCCCTTTGGTCTGCCGTCAATCCAGGATGTCGCCGGCGCGCAACTGGCCGACCGAGCCGAAGAGTTGTTGCAGGAAGGTCAGGCCGCGGATGTTCGGCTTGGTCACCCTGCGCGAGATGGCGACGACCTTGCCGTCTTCCAGCCCGAAGCGTTCGACATTCTCGACCACGCCTTCGTCGTTGAAGGTGATCGAGACGACCTGCCGGTCGATCTCTTTCGGCTCGAACCCGCCGCGGGTCTGCCAGCGGCTTTGCACATAGAACCAGCCGACATCGTTCAAAAGCCCCGAGGCGGAAGGCCGGCCCAGCGTGGCCGCAACGGTTTCGCGGCTGTCCTTGCCGACCTCGATCAGCTTCAGCTCCTCATCCGAGGGGACATAGCCGTGATTCTGATAGATCGGCGTGCAGGCCGCCACCGCCAGCAGGACCACCAATAGCCCGGCCCGCAGGCAAAGCCGAGTAATGCCGTGTCGTGCCATTGCGCCCCTCGATCCCACTCGCCACTGGCGGAGCGCCCCGTCACCCTTGCAAGCACCGCGTCGCGGCACTATCCGGGGGGCTGGACCTGCGTCCGCTCTGGTTCTGTCCCAAGGGCTTACAGAAGGACGCGCTTCTGTTCAAGAATGCACTGCTTGGCCGGGCGGTGATCGCCCCGATCCTGTCCGCCATCCCTGCCGCCATCCCGGCCCCGAGGAGAACCGCCATGACCACGCAAACCGCCGCGCCAACCGCTTTGCCCAGCCAGCCGCTTCGTGTGGCGACCCTGGCCAGCCGCAAGCCGACCCGCTTTGCCTTTCGCCCCGACGGCGCGTCACGGGAAATGATCGCGGCGGCGCTTGGCCTTCTGGATTTGCCCGCACTGGAACTTGTCGGCGAAATCCGCCCCGAGGGCCGCCGCGACCTGCGGCTTGAGGCGCAGCTGGTGGCCGAAGCGGTGCAGCCCTGTTCGGTGACGCTGGCCCCGGTGCCCGCCAAGGTGGAGGAGCCGGTGCTGCGCCGCTATCTGGCCGATTATGCGGCACCGCAGGGCGATGAGGTGGAAATCACCGAAGACGAAAGCGAACCCCTGCCCGAAGTGATCGACATTGCCGCCGTCGCGGTCGAGGCGCTGGCCCTGGCGCTGCCCGCCTGGCCGCGCGCGCCGGGGGCCGAACTGGGTGAGGCGGTCTTTGCCGAACCGGGTGTCGCGCCGATGCGGCAGGCCGACCTCAACCCCTTTGCCGGGCTGGCCAGCCTCGCCGAGCGGCTGAAAAAGGATGACGGGGCGGGCGAATAACCCTTTGGCAGAAAGGGGCTTGCGCCCGGGCGGAATCCGGCTATGTTCCGCGCCTCATTCAGGGGCTTTCCGCCCTGCCTTGGTGCAGGGTTCAGGTTTCTGAAATCAAAGGAAAATCAGGGGCATGTCCCCCAACTTCGAGGTCGAGACATGGCTGTCCCGCAGAACCGAGTCACCCGTTCGCGCCGCAACATGCGCCGCGCCCATGACGCGCTGGTTGCCGGCAACCCGCAAGAATGCAGCAACTGCGGCGAGCTGAAGCGCGCCCACCACGTCTGCCCGTCCTGCGGCCACTATGATGCCCGTGAAGTCGTGGCGACCAAGGCCGTCGATACGGACGAGGACGCGGCGTAAGCCGCCTCTGACGCCGCCGCGCCCCGATGGCTTCCGGAACCTCAACTCCGACCACCGAAGGCGCGACGCGCGTTGTCATTTCCGTTGATGCGATGGGCGGAGATCGCGGTCCGGCGGCAGTTGTCGCCGGCCTTGTGATTTCTGCCGAGATGCTTCCCGAGGCCGGTTTCGTGCTGCATGGCGACGAGGCCGAGCTTTCGCGTCTGCTCGCACGGCATCCGGCGATTCTCGATCGTGTGACGCTGCGCCATGCGCCGCGTGCCGTGTCGATGACCGACAAGCCCAGTCAGGTGATGCGCCATGGCGACGGCACCTCGATGTGGTCCGCCATCGACTCGGTCAAATCGGGCGAGGCGCGGGCGGCGGTGTCTTGCGGCAATACCGGCGCGCTGATGGCGGTGTCGATGCTGCGGCTGCGCAAGCTGCCGGGCGTGAACCGGCCCGCCATCGCCTGCTATTGGCCCTCGCGCAACCCTTCCGGCTTCAACGTGATGCTGGACGTGGGCGCCGACATCAAGGCCGAGGCGGCGGACCTTCTGCAATATGCCGCAATGGGCGCCTCATATGCGCGCAATGGCATGAACATCCTGCGACCGCGTGTCGGGCTCCTGAATGTCGGCACCGAAGACCACAAGGGCCGGGCCGAACTGCACGAGGCCGCGCGCCAGATGGCCGCTGCGGCCCAAGCGGGGGATTACGATTACATCGGTTTCGTCGAGGGCAGCGACCTGCCCTCGGACCGGGTGGATGTGATCGTGACCGATGGCTTCACCGGCAACATCGCCCTGAAGACCGGCGAAGGCACGGCCAAGCTGATTTCCGACTTCCTGCGGGAGGCGTTCAACGCCGGCATCCTGTCTAAATTCGCGGCCTTGCTTGCGCTCAACTCATTGAAGCGGTTGCAAAAGCGGATGGACCCGCGCCGGGTGAACGGCGGGGTGTTTCTGGGGCTGAACGGCACCGTGGTCAAATCCCATGGTTCGGCGGATGAAACCGGCATCGCCGCAGCAATCCAGTTGGCCCACCGTCTGGCCACCGCGGACTTCACCCAACGGCTTGCGGCGCGGGTTGCATCGGCAGGCCGTGCGGGGCAGGATGCCGCCGCAGAGGGGCATACAGACGGGCAGAAGGCAGGGTCCAGCGAATGACGATACGCGCCGTGGTCAGGGGCGTCGGGCACTATCTGCCCGAACGTGTTGTGCCCAACAGCGAGCTTGAGGCCCTGGTCCAGACCTCGGATGAATGGATTCGCAGCCGCTCGGGGATCGAGCGGCGGCATTTCGTCGCCGAAGGCCAGACCACCTCGGATATCGGCACCCGCGCCGCCCGCGCCGCCCTGGCCGATGCCGGGCTGGAGCCGGGCGATATCGACGTGATCATTGTCGCCACCTCGACCGCCGATCTGACCTTCCCTTCGGCTGCCACGATGATCCAGGGCGCCTTGGGCATGACCGGCGGCTTTGCCTTTGACGTGCAGGCGGTCTGCGCCGGGTTTGTCTTTGCCCTGACCAATGCCAATGCGCTGATCATCTCGGGTTCGGCGAAACGGGTGCTGGTGATCGGGGCGGAAACCTTTTCCAGGCTGATGGACTGGACCGACCGCAGCACCTGTGTCCTGTTCGGCGACGGCGCGGGTGCCTTGGTTCTGGAAGCCAGCGAAGGCGCAGGCGCCAATACCGACCGCGGCATTCTGGCGACCGACCTGCACAGCGACGGCCGTTTCCGCGACATTCTTTATGTCGATGGCGGGGTTTCGACCGGCACCACCGGGTATCTGCGGATGGAAGGCAAGGAAGTCTTTCGTCATGCCGTTGAAAAGCTTGCCGAAACCGCCCATGCGGGCCTCGACAAGCTGGGACTGACCGGCGCCGATGTGGACTGGATCGTGCCGCATCAGGCCAATATCCGAATCATCGAAGCCACCGCCAAGCGGATGCAGGTGCCGATGGACCGCGTTGTGGTCACCGTGCAGGACCATGGCAACACTTCGGCCGCCTCGATTCCGCTGGCGCTGTCGGTCGGCAAGGCGCGCGGGCAGATCAAACCCGGCGATCTGGTGGTGACCGAGGCGATCGGAGGCGGCCTTGCCTGGGGATCGGTCGTTCTGCGCTGGTGACAGCGCTTCAATCCCCCGCTCCAAGTGATTGATATTGACTCGGAAATCCCAAGCGCCCAATCTGCCCTGAATAACCCGGGGGGGATATGATGAGCGAAAAGACTCTGACGCGGATGGATCTGTCCGAGGCCGTCTTCCGTGAGGTGGGCCTCAGCCGCAACGAATCCGCGCAACTGGTGGAATCGGTGCTGTCGCATATGTCCGACGCGCTGGCTTCGGGCGAGACGGTCAAGATCTCGTCCTTCGGCACCTTCTCGGTGCGCGACAAGACGGCCCGTGTCGGCCGCAACCCCAAGACCGGCGACGAGGTTCCGATCTCGCCACGCCGGGTGCTGACCTTCCGCCCGTCGCATCTGATGAAGGATCGCGTGGCGCTGGGCAAGAAGACCTAAGGAGGTCCGTCGCGGATGGACAAGTCGCCGGACGCCTTCCGCACCATCTCCGAGGTCTCCGAGTTTCTGGAAACCCCGGCGCATGTGCTGCGCTTCTGGGAAAGCCGTTTTCCCCAGATCAGACCCGTCAAACGGGCCGGAGGGCGCCGCTATTATCGGCCCGCCGATGTGGCGCTGCTGACCGGGATCAAACGGCTGCTGCATGATGAGGGGATGACGATCCGCGGCGTGCAGAAGATCCTGCGCGAACAGGGCGTGCGCCATGTCGCCGGCCTGACCGGCGAGGCGCATTCCGAAGATGCCGAGGCCGCGCTGGAAGCCGCGCTTGCGGCGAATTTCCCCGGCGAAGACGATGCGCCGCTGCCGGTGGAAGAGATCGAGACGGCGCAGATCGTGGCGCTGGAAACCGCGCTGCGCCGCAACCCGCCGCCGCGGCCTGCCGTGCAGGAAAACCTTTTCGCGGGCCTGTTCGATCTGCCCGATACCGACCCGATCGTGGTCTCGCTGACACCCGAACGCCCGGCCGATCCGGTGGCCGAGACGCCTGCCGAAGAGCCGGAAATCTTCCTCGAAGTGACCGAGGCACTGGCGGCCGAGGCCGAGGATGCCCCGCCCGAAGAGGAAGAGGCGGTTGCCGCCCTTGTCGCCGCCGAGCTTGAGGCCGATTTGCAGGCCGAGATTGCCGCCGAAGATGCCATCTGGCAGGTGCAGGATGCCGCCGCCGCAGCCGAAGGCACCGATGACGCGCCGGAACCGGCCGATCTGCCCGCCCTTGCCGCACGAATCGCTGCCCTGCCGGTTTCCGCCCTGCTGCCTTGGCGGGCGCGGCTGCGGGCGCTGCGCGACCGGCTGCTTGCCCTGGAAGACCGCATGACGGCCCCGCCCTATTAGGCGGAAAAATCATGCACTTTCCTGCTTGCCCCCGCCCGGAATATCGTTATGTATCGCCGCCATCGTCGGGCCGTAGCGCAGCCTGGTTTAGCGCGTCCGTCTGGGGGGCGGGAGGTCGTGAGTTCGAATCTCACCGGCCCGACCATATGAAACCGCCCGCTTGCCGCAAGGCTTGCGGGCGGTTCCACATTCAGGGGCACTGATCATGACAGCCGGCGTTCTTCCCGCACAACATCTGCGCCACCTGATCGAAACCGGCGCCCTTGCCGCCGATCCCGCGATCCGCCCCGATCAGATTCAGCCCGCCAGCCTTGACCTGCGGCTGGGAACGGTGGCCTACCGGGTGCGCGCCTCGTTTCTGGCGGGCCATGGCGCAAAGGTCGCCGACCGCATCGCAGAATTCGAGATGCACCGGGTCGATCTGACCGCAGGCGCCGTGCTGGAAAAGGGTTGCGTCTATGTCATCCCGCTGATGGAGCGGCTGGCGCTGCCTGCGGGCATCACCGCCGTCGCCAATGCCAAAAGCTCAACCGGGCGGCTGGACCTCTTGACCCGCACCATCACCGACGGCGGCACCGAGTTTGACCGCATCCCCGAAGCCTATCACGGCCCGCTCTATGCCGAGGTTTGCCCGCGCAGCTTTTCGGTGCTGGTGCGTGCCGGGCAGCGGCTGAACCAGATCCGCTTCCGTCAGGGGCAGGCGGTGCTGTCGGATGCAGAATTGCGCAGCCTGCACGCCGCCGAGCCGCTGGTGTCGGGCGCCGCGGTGATTTCCGAAGGGCTGGGATTTTCGGTCGATCTGCGGCCCGAAACGGGCGACCTGCTGGGCTACCGCGCGAAACCCCATACCGGGGTGATCGACCTTGACCGGATCGGCCATTACCCCGCCCGCGACTTCTGGGAAGAGGTGCGCGCCGGGGATGGCCGCATCATCCTTGATCCCGGCGCCTTCTATATCCTCGTTAGCCGTGAAGCGGTGACGATTCCGCCCGATTACGCCGCCGAGATGGCGCCCTATCTGGCGATGGTGGGCGAGTTTCGCGTGCATTACGCGGGTTTCTTCGACCCCGGCTTTGGCCATGCCGCCGCCGGTGGCGCCGGTTCGCGCGGGGTGCTGGAGGTGCGCTGCCACGAGGCGCCTTTCGTGCTGGAACACGGGCAGGTCGTGGGGCGGCTGGTTTACGAACGCATGGCCGCGCGGCCCGAAACGATCTACGGCGCCGGGATCGCGTCCAACTATCAGGGGCAGGGCCTGAAACTGGCCAAGCAGTTCCGGGCTGGCTGACAGCCGACCGCCCTGCCCCGGCGCCGGATTCCTCCGGCGGGGATATTTTGCCAAGATGAATGCGGCGGGTTTCATCTTGGTCCAAATATCCCCCCCCGAGGGTCCGCGGCCCCAAACACGCGCAACCTTGCAGGATCACGCCGCTCCTTGACCGGGACAGGGCGGATTCGGCCCTTGTCCCTGCCCCGCGCTCGCCTAGAAAGGGGGGAGCGAGCAGGACGGATCATGACAACACGACCCATCTCGGCGGATTCCGCCACCCTTCCCGACGAGCGCTGGGACAACCCGGCGCGCGGCAGCATCCGTTTCCGCACCCTGATCTCGGCCCCTGCCACGCCCAGCGACAGCCTTGTCTGCGGCGTGGCCCTGATGGCCCCCGGCGAAACCTTTGCCCTCCATTCCCACCCGCAGCCCGAAGTCTATTTCGGGCTTGAGGGCGAAGGCGAGGTGATGATCGACGGGGTGGCGCATCGGCTGGCGCCGGGCGTGGCGCTTTACATTCCCGGGGGGGCCTTGCACGGCGTGCCGCGGGTCGAGACGGCGCTGAAATGGTTCTACACCTTCGCCGCCGATTCCTTTGATGACATAAGTTACCGCTTCCCCGACGAAGCCCCCGACGAAGCCAGGGACCAGACATGACCGACGACGCGCTTGTAATCTTCACCCCCTCGGGCAAGCGGGGGCGCTTTGCGCTTGGCACGCCGGTTCTGACGGCGGCGCGGCAATTGGGGGTGGACCTCGATTCGGTCTGCGGCGGGCGCGGCATCTGTTCGAAATGCCAGATCAGCCCCGGTTATGGCGAGTTTCCCAAGCATGGCGTGACGGTGGATGAAGATGCACTGACGCCGTGGAATGCGGTGGAAGAGCGGTATAAGTCCAAGCGCGGCATGGCACCGGGGCGCCGTCTGGGCTGTCAGGCGCAGGTGATGGGCGATGTCGTGATCGACGTGCCGCCGGAAAGCCAGGTCCACAAGCAGGTCATCCGCAAATCCGCCACCCAGCGCGACATCGTGATGGACCCGGCGACCCGCGCCCTGTTCGTCGAGGTGGACGAGCCGGACATGCACGAACCCACCGGCGATTTCGAGCGGCTGAAGCGGGCGCTTGCCACGCAATGGGGGGTGGAAGACCCGCTGGTTGATCTGGGCCTTTTGCGCCGCCTGCAGCCGGTGCTGCGCAAGGGCGAGTGGAAGGTCACCGTCGTTCTGACCAAGGGCAACCATGACAACCGGCCCCGCATTCTCGAGGTTTATCCGGGCTTCCACGAGGGCGGGCTTTACGGGCTGGCGATCGACCTTGGCTCGACCACGATTGCGGCGCATCTCTGTTCGCTGGCCGATGGGTCGGTTCTGGCCTCGTCGGGTCTGATGAACCCGCAGATCCGCTTTGGCGAGGATCTGATGAGCCGGGTCTCCTATGCGATGATGAACCCCGGTGGTGATGTGGAGATGACCCGCGCGGTGCGCGAGGCGATCAATGCGCTGGCCGTTTCAATTGCCGCTGAGGCGAAGATCGACCCCAAGGCGATTTTCGAGGTGGTTTTCGTCTGCAACCCGGTGATGCACCATCTGCTGTTGGGGATCGACCCGGTGGAGCTGGGTCAGGCGCCCTTTGCGCTGGCCACCTCGGGCAGTCTCAGCTTGGATGCCAACGACCTTGACCTTGGCAATATCCACGGCGCGGCGCGGGTCTATGTACTGCCCTGCATCGCGGGCCATGTCGGCGCCGATTGCGCGGCGGTGGCCTTGTCGGAAGAGCCGGGCAAATCCGAGGAAATGGTGCTGATCGTCGATGTCGGCACCAATGCCGAGATTCTTCTGGGCAACAAGGCCCGGGTTCTGGCCTGTTCCAGCCCCACCGGCCCGGCCTTTGAAGGCGCGCAGATCAGTTCGGGCCAGCGCGCCGCCCCCGGCGCGATCGAGCGGGTGGAGATTGATCCCGTGACCAAGGAACCGCGCTTCCGCGTGATCGGGTCCGACTTGTGGTCCACCGATCCGGGTTTTGCCGAGGCGACCAAGGCCAGCGGCATCACCGGCATCTGCGGCTCGGGCATCATCGAGGCGGTGGCGGAACTGCGCATGGCGGGCATTCTGGATCAGGGCGGCTTGATCGGCGGCCCCGATCAGGTGGGCACGCCGCGCTGTGTCCCCGAGGGGCGGACGCATTCCTATCTCTTGCACGACGGCAGCGCCGAGGGCGGGCCGCGCATTCTGGTGACACAAGGCGATATCCGCGCCATCCAGTTGGCCAAGGCGGCGCTTTACGCGGGCGCCCGGCTTCTGATGGATGAAATGGGCGTCGATACCGTGGAAAAGGTCGTTCTGGCCGGGGCCTTTGGCGCCCATATCAGCCCGAAACATGCGATGGTTCTGGGGATGATCCCCGATGTGCCGCTGGACAAGGTGATTTCGGCGGGCAATGCCGCGGGCACCGGCGCACGGATTGCGCTGTGCAACGTGGCGGCGCGTGACCAGATTGAGGCGGTGGTGCATGACATCCACAAGGTCGAAACCGCCATCGAGCCGCGCTTTCAGGAGCATTTCGTCAATGCCAGCGCCATTCCGAACGCGGTGGATGCCTTCCCGGAACTGGGAAAGGTCGTCACCCTGCCCGAGGTCAGCTTCAACACCGCAGGCGCGGGCAGCGAGGGGCGGCGGCGGCGGCGTTAGGGCTTGACGGCCAGCGGCGGCGCGCTAGATGCAGGCCATGACGGATGATCCCATCGCCCAGCACCTTGGCCGCATTGCCGCGCAGGACCGCGCGGCGTTCCGCGCCCTTTATGCGGCGGCTTCGGCGAAACTAATGGGTGTTCTTCTGCGTATCCTTGGCGACAGGGCCGAAGCGGAGGATGCGTTGCAAGAGGTGTTTACCCGGGTCTGGCTGCGGGCGGGCAAATTCGATGCCACGCGCGGTCAGGGCATGACATGGCTGATTGCGCTGGCGCGCAACCATGCCATCGACCGGCTGCGCGCCCGCCCGCCCCGCGCCGAAGGTGACGATGCGATGGAGGCGCTGCCCGATACCGCCCCGCGCGCCGAGGCGCAGTTGGTCGCCAGAGGCGAGGCACGGCGGGTCGCCGATTGCTTTGACCGGCTGGAACCGGACCGGGCGGCAGCCTTGCGGGGCGCCTATCTCCAGGGGCAAAGCTATGCCGATCTTGCGGCGCGCCATGCGGTGCCGTTGAATACGATGCGGACCTGGCTGCGGCGCGGTCTGCTGAGTCTTCGGGAATGCCTTGAACCATGAGCGAGCCGCCGATCCCAGCCCTGCCCGAGGATGACGCGCTGGCGGCCGAACTGGCGCTGGGCGTGCTGGAGGGCACCGAACGCGCCGCCGCCGAAGCGCGTCTGCGCCGCGACCCGGCGCTGATGGCGCGGGTGATCGCCTGGCAAGAGCGGCTGGCGCCCCTGAACCACGGCTTTGCCGAAGCGCCGGTGCCGCCCGATATGCTGAACCGGATCGAGGCGCGGCTGTTCCCCGCCCCTGCCCCGCGCCGGACCTTGTGGATGACACTTGCCGGGCTGGGTCTGGCGGGGGTGACCGCGCTGGCACTGGTGGCGTTCCTTGTCTTTTCCATTCCGCCGGCGCGGGTCGAGGCGGTGCTGACGGCGGAAAACGGCACGCTCACCTACGATGCGGTCTTTGACGGGCTGCGCCTGACCGTCACCCGGGTTGCGGGCGAACCCGCGCCCGAAGGGCAGGTGCATGAACTGTGGATCATCGCGCCGGGGGCTGCTCCGGTGTCGCTGGGGCTTCTGGCGCGGGGACCGCTGGTGGTGGCCTATCCGACCCCGCCCGCGGGCTGGGTGCTGGCCGTGACCGTTGAACCCGCAGGCGGCGCGCCCGAGGGCAAGCCGACCGGGCCGGTGATGATGCAGACCGAGATCACCTTGTAATCACAGAAACGCGAGCGGTGAAACTTACCGCGCAACTGCCGCGTAACTCCCATGAAGGCAGGGTGGTCCTGCCTCGATCAAGGGAGAAACACCATGAAATTCCGTCTCGCAACCGCCATCCTCGCCCTGACCGCCGGCATGGCTTTCGCCGAGAACCCGATGGTGGGCGGTGCTGCGATGTATGAAGACAAGAACATCGTCGAAAACGCGGTGAATTCGGCCGATCATACCACGCTGGTCGCCGCCGTGCAGGCCGCCGGTCTGGTGGAGACGCTTTCGGGCGCCGGTCCCTTCACCGTCTTTGCGCCCACCAACGAAGCCTTTGCCAAGCTGCCCGCCGGCACCGTGGAAAATCTGCTCAAGCCGGAGAACAAGGACACGCTGGTCAAGATCCTGACCTGCCATGTCGTCGCCGCCAATGCGATGTCGGATGCCATCACCAAGATGGTGGCCGATGACGGCGGCAAGCATACGGTCAAGACCGTCGGTGGCTGCGAATTCACCGCCATGACCAAGGACGGCAAGGTGATGATCGAGGATGGTCAGGGCAATGTCGCCACCGTGACCATCGCCGATGTGAAGCAATCGAACGGCGTGATCCATGTGATCGACACCGTGCTGTTGCCCGCGATGTAAGAACCGGCAGGCGGGGCCGTCATCTCCCCTCCGGTCCCGCCCGCCGCGTGCCCGCGCCCCTGTCCCCGGTGCGGGTTGTATGTGAACCGGATGTTTCCGGCGGGCGGGGCTGGGGGATTCCATACCCCTGCCCCGCCTTGTCAGCCGGGGTGACCCGACCTAGCCTTGGGTCATCCTGATCTGTCCGGGGGTGTCATGCGCCGTCTTGCCCTTTGCCTTCTTGCGCTCGTCATGCCGTTTGCCGCCATGGCCGAGGGGCGGTCGATCATCGTGCTGGATGCCTCCGGCTCGATGTGGGGCCAGATCGACGGGCGCCCCAAGCTGGAGATTGCGCGTGAGGCGTTGGGCCAGGTGCTGCGCGACCTGCCTGCGGGCAGCGAGGTGGGCCTGATGGCCTATGGCCACCGCGAAAAAGGTTCCTGTGCGGATATCGAATTGCTGGTTCCGCCCGGGCCGGGCACGGGGCCGGCCATCACGGCCGCCGCGAATGCCCTGCAATTCAAGGGCAAGACCCCCCTCAGCGCGGCGGTGCGGATGGCGGCGGCCGAACTGCGCTCGACCGAGGAAAAGGCAACGGTGATCCTGATCACCGACGGGATCGAAACCTGTCAGGCCGACCCTTGTTCGCTGGGGGCAGAGCTTGAGGCGTCGGGCGTCGATTTTACCGCGCATGTCGTGGGTTTCGGCCTGAGCGAGGATGAGGGCGCGCAGGTCGCCTGCCTCGCCAAGGCGACGGGGGGGCTGTATCTGCAAGCCTCCGATCTGCAAAGCCTGTCCGATGCGCTGGTCGAGGTGGTGCTGGAAGACCCCGCGTCCCCCCCTGCACCGGAACCTGTGCCCGTTCCCGAACCCGCCCCGGCGAAGGCGCTGGAGAAAAACTTCGATCCCGTCCTGTTGCTGGCCGCGGGGGGCCAAGGCCCCGAAAACCCCGATGATGGATATTTTGAGGTCTGGGCGCTGGATACCACCGGCCAGAAGGCCGAGAAGAGCGAGATTTTCTATGGTGACCGCGACGGTCTTCTGCCGCCCGGGCGCTATCTGGTGCAGGCGGTTCTGGGTTCGGCCCGCGCCGAAACCGAGGTTGCGGTGACGGCAGATCAGCTTTCGCAGCCGGTGATCGTGGTGAATGCCGCCCATCTGACCGTTCGCCTGATGTCCGCGCCGGGGGTAGAGACCGGCGACAGCGGCTATTGGGAGGTGCTGGGCGGCGACGGCGGCAATCTGGGCTTCGGCTTCGGCACGACATCGGCCTATGTGCCGGCTGGCGACTATACGTTGCACGCCACCTTCGGCGCCGCCGATCTGCGCGAAAACATCAGCCTGCGCCCCGGTGAGGTGGTCAGTCATGACATGACCTTCGGCACCGGCAAGGTGGTGCTGTCCAGCTTCTACGCCGAGGGGCTGGCGGTGGAAGACCCGCAGCAATTCATCGAGGTGTTCGGCGCCAAAGCCGACATTCAGGGCAACCGCAAATCGGTGGCCTTCGCCTATGGCCCCACCGGCAGCTTTGACCTGCCGCCCGGCGATTATGTGGCAGAGGTCTCGCTGGGCGGGGTCAAGGCCGCTTTCCCCTTCACCGCCACCTCGGGCGGCGAACTTGCGGTGACGGCGGTGCTGAATGCCGGGGTGGCCGCACTCACCGCGCCCGGCGCCAGCTATCAGGAGGTGCTGTCGGCCAAGACCGACATCGCCGGCAACCGCAAGAGCCTTGGCTTTTCCTTCGAGGAGAGCTGGCAGATCGTGCTGCCCGCCGGAGACTATCTGTTGCAGGCCACAAGGGGCGAGGTGAAGACCGACACACCCTTTGCCGTGACCGCCGGGGAGCGGGTCGAGATCACCGCCCCCTGAATACCCCTTGCGCCCACCTCTTGACGCCGCCAGCCGGCTGGCTTAGGTCAGGGGCAACGCGGGTGTAGCTCAATGGTAGAGCCGCAGCTTCCCAAGCTGATGACGAGGGTTCGATTCCCTTCACCCGCTCCAATTTTCCCTCTTTCGGACAAACAAAAAGCGGCGCCGAAGCGCCGCCTGCTTGCCGTCTGTTGCCGGGATCAGCGGTAGATGAAGCCGTAAACCGGGTTGGTGCGGCCCAGGGTGCCATTGGCATTGGCGACGCGCACTTCGCTCCAGTCATTCTTGGCCGAGACATCGACGACCAGCGTGTCTTCGGTGATGCGGTTGCGCTCCCAATTGGCCTGATCGACCAGAACCTCGCGGTCGCTGACCACGGCCGAGACCACGGCGACATGGCCCATCGGCATCGCGCGGCTGGCGCGGAAGTTCAGAACGGCGCCGACCTTGGGTTCATTACCACGGGCATAAAGATCGGCGGCCTGTTTCCACCAGGTGGCGGCATTGCCCTTGATCTCGATTCCCGAAACGGCGCGGGCGAAGGGCACGCACCAGATGCGGCCTTTCTTCGGCGCGCTGGCCACTTCGGCCACCACCTCTTTCAGGGCGGCCCGGTCGGCTTCGGCGGCGGCTTCGGCGGCGGCCAGCGCCCGGCGTTCCTTGCGCGACATCTTCACCTTGGCGGTCGAAACCTGAACCATCGGGCCCGGATCGCGCGCCTCGGCGAAGGTGGCAGAGGCGGGAAACAGCAGGGCACAGGCCAGAAGGACGGCGGCGAAGGGTTTTGCGGGCATCAGTCCATCGGTCTTTTGGGGTGGCGGCAGGTCCGCACGGTCGCCGCTTGGGTGGCACGGATGCTGCGCCTGCGGCAAGACCGGCAGATCAGGGGTGGCGGGTTCTCGCCAATGTGATCGGGCGTGAAGGCGGAATTCCGCGAAACGGCGCGCTCTCTTCCCTTTCGGCGCCCCGCAAGATAGCAAGGCGCAGGTCTTTCAAGGAGTATCCCCATGAGCAACGAGATCAAACGCATCGGCGTCGGCGCCCGCATGTCCGAGGCGGTGGCCTATAACGGCATCGTCTGGTTAGCCGGTCAGGTCGGCAATCCGGGCGATTCGGTGGCCGATCAGACCCGGCAATGTCTGGCCGAGGTGGACCGGATTCTGGCCGAGGCCGGCACCGACAAGACGCGCATCCTGTCGGCCCAGATCTGGCTGGCCGATATCGCCACCTTTGGCGAGATGAATGCGGTCTGGGATCAATGGGTGCCGCAGGGCAACACCCCGGCGCGGGCAACGGGCGAGGCCAAGCTGGCGACGCCGGACTATCTGGTGGAAGTCATCGTGACCGCAGCGCTGAAGTAAGGCCAAATTTCTTCCAAGAAATTTGCAAATTCGTTCGAACGAATTTGAAGGGGGGCCAGAGGCCCCCCTTTCGCATTCCCGCCTGCAAAAGCGGTCAGTTCCGCAGGTAATCGACCAGTGCTGCGGTCGAGCCATCTTTGCCTTCGGTCCCGGCCCTGCCCTCCAGCACGGGTTGCAGTGCCAGCGCCAGCTCCTTGCCCAGCTCCACCCCCCATTGGTCATAGGAGTTGATGCCAAGGATCACGCCTTCGACAAAGACCCGGTGTTCATAAAGCGCGATGATCTGGCCCAGGGTGAAGGGGGTCAGTTTCGGATAGGCCAAGGTCGTCGAGGGCCGGTTGCCGGGAAAGACCCGGTGACGAGCCTGCCGTTCCAGTTCCTCGCCCATTGCGCCCTTTTTCGCCATGATCGCCCGCGCCGCATCGAGCGAGCGGCCCCGCAGCAGCGCCTCGGATTGCGCAAGGCAATTGGCGACAAGCAGCAGGTGCTGATGTGCCAAGTCCGGCTCGTGCCCCTCTTTGGCGACAAGGAATTCGCAAGGCACGATGCGGGTGCCCTGGTGGATCAGTTGATAAAAGGCGTGCTGGCCGTTGGTGCCCGGCTCCCCCCAGACGACGGGGCCGGAATGGGTGGTCAGGTCGCTGCCGTCCACGGCGACGCGCTTGCCGTTCGATTCCATCTCAAGCTGTTGCAGATAGGCGGGCAGCCGCGACAGCCGCTGATCATAGGGCAGCACGGCGCGGGTGGCGTGGCCGCAGATCTGGTTGTGCCAGATGCCGACAAGCGCCAGCATGACCGGCATATTCTCTTCGAACGGCGCCCAGAGAAAGCGTTCATCCATGTCGCGGCCCCCGGCGAGGAAATCGTCAAAGGCTTCGGGCCCGACCGCGATCATCAGGGACAGGCCAATCGGCCCCCACATCGAATAGCGCCCGCCGACCCAGTCCTCGAACCCGAAAACGCGCGAGGGATCAATGCCATAGGCGGCGGTCTTGTCGGCGGCGGTCGAGACGGCGGCGAATTGCGCGCCCGGATTGACAACCTTTTCCGCCATCCAGCGTTTGGCGCTGTCGGCATTGGTCATGGTTTCAATCGTGGTGAAGGTTTTTGACGCCACGATCACCAGCGTGGTTTCCGGGTTCAGCCCGCGCAGCGTGTCGGCAATATGGGCGCCATCGACGTTCGAGACGTAATGCAGCCGCGGCCCGTCATGGTAAGGCGCCAGCGCCAGCGTCGCCATGGCCGGGCCAAGGTCCGACCCGCCGATGCCGATGTTGATGACATCGGTGATCTTGCCGCCCTGCCCGGTCACCCGGCCTTCGCGGATATCACGGGCAAAGGCGGCCATACGGGCACGGGTGGCGCGAATCTCGGGCATCACATCGGCGCCATCGACCAGAATCGCCTCACCCTCGGGGGCGCGAAGCGCGACATGCAGCACGGCGCGGCCTTCGGTATCGTTGATCTTTTCGCCCGAGAACATCGCGGCGCGTTTGGCCGCCAGCCCCGAATCCTCGGCCAGCCGCACCAGAAGGGCGCGGGCGGTGGCGTCGATTCCGGTCTTGGAATAATCGAACAGCATCGCCCCGGCCCGGGCGGAAAAGCCATGGGCGCGGTTCGGATCGGCGGCGAAAAGGTCAAGGATCGGCCGGTCCGCCACGGCGGCGTGATGGGCCAGAAGGGCCTGCCATTTGTCAGTCATAGGTTACTCCGCCCAATGCACGGTTGCGGTATCCAGAACGGCGCGGATCGGCGCCTGTTCCGGGGGAAGGGTCAGCGCACGCTCAAGGGCCGCGCGTTTCTCAGCGCCGGTGATCAGCACATGAATGTTCATCGCCCCGCGCAACACGGGCGCCGTCAGGGTGATGCGGGGTTCCACCGCCGCTTCGGCCCGCATCGGCAAAAGAAGCGGCGCATCCGCTGCCAACCCCTCGGCCAGACGGTCGGCGCCGGGAAACAGGCTGGCCGTGTGCATGTCATTGCCCATGCCCAGAAGCAGCACCGAAATCGGCAGATGCGGGCGCAGGCCCGTCTCCAGCACGGCCATCGCCGCTTCGGCGCTCATGCCGGGCAGATAGAGCGGCACCAGTTCCGCCGCCGCCGCCTTGCCGCGGATCAGCCTTTCGCGCAGAAGCCGCGTGTTCGAGCGGTCCGAGTTTTCGGGAACCCAGCGTTCGTCGTTCAGGAACACCGCCACCTTGGCCCAGTCGAGGTCCACCCCCGACAAAGTGTCGAACACCGGGCCGGGCGTGCTGCCGCCCGGCACGCAAAGCGAGGCCCGCCCCAACCGGCGCAGGAAATCGGCCAGTTGCCCCGCGATCTGGTCGGCAAGGCTCAGGAACATCAGTTCCCGGTCGGGATAGGTCCGAAGGTCCATCGCCCTCTCCTAGCGGATATCGCGCCAGCGCCGCCCGTCGCGGTGCATCAGCATCATCGCATCATCCGGCCCGGAGGAGCCGGCGTCATAGGCTTGCGGCTTGTCCCCGCGCCCTTCCCAACCCTGAATGATCGGATCGGCCCAGGCCCAGGCCGCCTCAACCTCATCCCCGCGCATGAATAGGGTCTGGTTGCCGCGGATCACATCCATGATCAGCCGTTCATAAGCATCGGGAATGTCCACCGCCTCGGCCCCCACGGCATCGGCAAAGCTCATGTCCAGCGGCACCTGCATCAGGCGCATCCCGCCCGGGCCGGGTTCCTTGATCATCACCATGAGGTTCATGCCCTCATTCGGCTGCAACCGGATCACCAGCACGTTTTCGCGCCAGCCGCGGTCGTCATCAAAGATCGAATGCGGCGGTTCCTTGAAGGTGATGGCGATTTCCGACGACCGCGCCCGCAGCTTTTTCCCGGTGCGCAGATAAAAGGGCGTGCCCTTCCAGCGCCAGTTCGAGATATGGCATTTCAGCGCGACATAGCTTTCGGTCCTGGACGCCGGATCTTCGGAATGCTCGACATAGCTGCCGGAACCATTGGCGCCAAGATACTGGCCCCGCACGATATCTTCGGGCTTCACCGGGTCCAGCGCGCGGATCACCTTCAGCTTTTCATCGCGCACCGCGTCCGGGTCAAAGTGATAGGGCGGCTCCATGGCGATCAGGCACAGAAGCTGCATCATGTGGTTCTGCACCATATCCCGCATCGCGCCCGACTTGTCGTAATAGGCGCCGCGCCCCTCGACATCGACGGTTTCGGCCACGGTGATCTGTACATGGTCGATATATTCGGCCTTCCACAAAGGCTCGAACAGGATATTGGCGAAACGCACGGCCATCAGGTTCTGGACGGTTTCCTTGCCCAGATAATGGTCGATCCGGTAGATTTGCTCTTCGGCGAAATGCCGGGCCAGCGCGGTGTTCAGGTCGCGGGCGGTGGCAAGGTCGCGGCCAAAGGGTTTTTCCACCACGATCCGGCTTTGCCCGTCGGCGATGCCATGCAGGTGCAGCCGTTCCGCCAGATCACCGAACAGCGCGGGGGCGACCGAGAAATAGAAGGCCCGCACCACCCCCGACCGCACCCGGCCCTTGAGCGCGGCCCAGCCGCCCTCGCCCTTGGCGTCGATCGGCACATAGGCCAGAAGCGCAAGAAACGCCGCAACCGAAGCCGCGTCACGCTGCGCGGCGGGCACGAATTCCTCAATGGCGTCCTGCACGCTCTGGGCAAAGGCGGCATCGGTCAATTCCGCCCGCGCCGCGCCGATGATCCGGCTTTCCGGGGTCATCTGGCCGGCAAGGAAGCGCCGATACAGGCCCGGCAGAATCTTGCGCCGGGCAAGATCGCCGGTGGCCCCGAAGATCACCAGATCAAAGGGATCAACCGGAATGACGCGCAAAGCCATGGCATACCTCGCAGTTTGGGCGCTGTTAGCGCTAACGCGGGTGTTCTAGCGCCGCTGCTGCCAGAAGTCTAGCATTCCTTGGCCCAAAGGGAAACGGCGGCGCGGCTATGCCTCTTCCAAAGGCAACCAGCGCAGCCGCAACAGCCCCGGTTCGGCCGCAAGCCGCTGCACCGCGAAATCCAGCGCCGCTTCGGCAGCCCCCTCGCCCGTCACGGTCACCGCAAGGTCAAGCCCGCCCTCGCCGTTGCGCACGGTGATTTCCGACACATGCAACCCGCCCACCGTCAGCCCGTGCAACAGCTTGGCCCGCATCAGCGCCTCATCCTGCGGGGCGGTGGTCAGGATCACCCGATACCCGCGCGAAGGCGGCTCTCCGGCGCGGGTATGGCGTTTGAGCCATTTGACAAAGGGCCGCAGCCCGAGGTTGACGAACACCACCAGTGCCGTCAGCACCAGCGCATAGGGCCAGGCGCCGATCCCCGCCGTCAGCCCGACCGCCGCCGAACACCACAAGGTCGCCGCCGTGTTCAGCCCGTGAATGTTGAACCCGTCGCGGAAGATGATTCCGGCCCCGAGAAAGCCGATTCCCGACACCACCTGCGCCGCAACCCGGGTGGGCGACACCTCGTTCGGCACCAGTTGCGAGAAAATGACAAAGGCCGCCGCCCCCAGCGCCACAAGGGCATTGGTCCGCAGGCCCGCCATGCGCTGCCGCACCTGCCGCTCTGACCCGATCAGCGCACCACACCCCAGCGCCACCCCCAGATTCGCCGCCGCCAGCCCAAGTTCAACCATTCCCGCCCCCGTTTTTCCGCAGACAATCACGGGGCGCCGGCAATGTGAAGGTTTTGTAACGATTTTATGACGCAGCACGGCGAACGCGCCCGAACCGCGCGGGGCTTGACCTTGCCCCGGGCTGCGGTCTTGTTGAAGAACCACCCCGGACCGGAGCCATCGCCACGCTGCTGATCGACCGCCTTCACCGTTTTGCCCTGCGGCAGCCCGCCGAAGAGATCGCCCGCCAGTATGAGGCGCTGCGCGGCGTCCATCTGATGCGGGTCATACTGACGCTGCTGGTCTATGTGATCGGCACCAGCTATCTGCCCTTCTGGATTCCGCTGGTTCTGGCGGTGATCGACACGGCTGCCGAATATATCGGCCTGCGCCTGATGCGGGAGCTGGACCCGGCCCGCCAGCCGGGCCGCTATCTGGTCACGCTGGGCATGATTGCCGTGGCCGAAGGGTGCTATACCGCGCAGGCCGGCCTCTTGTGGCAGCATGACAGCCCCTATGCCAAGGCGCTGGCGACCGGACTTGTCACGCTGACGCTTTTGCAACTGGCCTCGGTCCGGGCGATCCACCTGCCCCATGCCATGACCGGCTGGCTGACCACGCTGGTCTTTGCCATTGCCGCCGTTCTGGTCGAAGCTTTCATTGACAGCCCCGATGCCCCGTCGGCAGTGCCGCTGATCTGCATTGCGGGGGCGGCGTGGTTCGTGCTGACCACCATGCGCTCGAACCACGGGATGCATGATGCCATGACGCGCGACCGGCAGGCGGCACAGGCCGCCGACCGCGCCAAATCGCGGTTTCTGGCGCAGATCAGTCACGAGTTGCGCACGCCGCTGAATGCCATCCTTGGACTTGGCCATGCCGAGCTTGCCGCCTCGATCACGCCCGAGCGGCGAGAGCGGCTTGAGCTGATCGTGGCTTCGGCGCGCAGTCTGGGGGTGATGCTGGACGACATCCTAGATCTTTCGGCCATCGAGGAAGGCCGCACGCCGATCCGCCCGGCCCCGGCCGACCCTGCCGCCGAAATCCGCTCTGTCGCGGCCCTCTATCGCCCGTTCTTCGAAGGGGCGGGTCTGACGCTGACGCTGAACCTTGCCGCCGATCTGCCGCCCCGCGCGGGGTTTGACGCGCAAAGGCTGCGGCAATGCCTGACCAACCTGCTGTCCAATGCGCTGAAACACACCCGCAGCGGCGGGGTGTCGGTTTCGGCCCAACGCGATCTGGCCGGGCTATTGTCGATTGAGGTTGCCGACAGCGGCCCCGGCGTGGCCATGGACGAGGCCGAGGCGATTTTCGAGCCCTTCCGGCAGGGCAAGACCGCGGTGGCGGGCACCGGGCTGGGCCTGTCGATCAGCCGGGCACTGGCGCGGGCGATGGGCGGCGACCTGCGGCTGATCCAGCGGCCCCGCGGCGCCTGTTTCCGTCTGACGCTGCGGCTTGACCCGCTGCCAAGGGCGATTGCCGCGCCCGACACGCCCCCCCGGGCCGAGCGGCTGCATTTTGGCGATGCGCGGGTGCTGATCGTCGATGACATCGCCACCAACCGGCTGGTGGCGCGGGCGCATCTGGTGCTTTACGGGCTACGCTGCGAAGAGGCAGCGGATGGCGAAACCGCCCTTGCCCGCATTGCCGCCGATCCGCCCGACCTCGTTCTGCTCGACATGGCGATGCCCGGTATGGACGGCGCCGAAACGCCGCGCCGCATCCGGGCGCTGCCGCCGCCCGCCAACCGCATCCGGGTGGTGGCGATGACGGCGGATGCCACGCTGGCCACCCGCTCGCAGCATGGCCTTGCGCAGGGCGGGCTGGACGGCTGCCTGACCAAGCCTCTCCTGCCCGAAGCGGTCGGCCGCCTTCTGGCCGAGCAGCTCTCGCCCCTGCCCTGAGGACTGTCAGCCGTGATCGGGCCAAAGCGCCCGCAGGATGGCATCCAGCCCGTCACTCAGCGCCGCCGGCCCCGGCTGCAGGATCAGCGGCGATTTGATTTCATGGATGCGCCCGTTGCGAACCGCCGGAATGCCGTCCCAGCCGGGCCGGGCGGCGATGCGCGCGGGAACCACCTTCTTGCCGCACCAACTGGCAAGGATCACATCGGGCGCCCGCGGCGGCACCTCTTCAGGCTTCAGGATGCGGTCTTTGGCCAGCGCTTCGGCGGCCCGTTCGGCAAATACATCCCGCCCGCCCGCAATCTCCACCAGTTCCGACACCCAGCCGATGCCGGAGATCAGCGGCACATCCCATTCCTCGATAAAGACGCCTGGACTGCACGGACGTGCAACATTGCGCAGCGCGGCGATCCGGGCCTCATACCCCGCGGCCAGCGCCCCGGCCTGATCGGCGCAGCCGATCATCGCGCCAAGGTTGCGGATCATCCGCAGAATCCGGCCACATCGCGCTGATTGAAGATATGCACCTCGATCCCGGCGCGGATCAGTTCGGCGGCGATATCAGCCTGAAGATCCGAAAACCCCAGCACAAGATCGGGCCGCAACCCAAGAATCTTTGGCACATCTGCCGAGGTAAAGGCGCCTATGCGTGGCTTTTCCGCCCGCACCCGCGCCGGGCGCACGGCATAGCCGGTCACACCGACGATCCGCGCCTCCTGTCCCAGAAGATAAAGGGTTTCCACCGTCTCTTCGGTCAGACAGACGATGCGGCGATAGCTCATGCCCCGGCCCGCCGCGCCCTTTCGGCATCGCGCCAGATCACCCAATCCTTGCACGCCCGTGCAACAGCCTGCCGCACCGCAGCACCAACCGCCTCCCCCACAGCCGTATGCAAACCGGCGTAGCGCCCGTCCCCGGAATCGCAGGCCAGCGCCACGCAATCGGTGCCGGTGCCGGTGACGCGGCCCGTCGCCGCCTCTACCCCGGCCTCATATACACCCACGGTGCGGGCCTGCACCGCGATCGTCAGCGCCTCAAGCTGGGCCGCCTCGGTCAGCCCGGCTTGCAGCGCGATGCCCAGATTGATCGTGCCGAAATCCGCCGTGTGATAGGGCAGCCGTCGCCCCACCGCCTCACCATTCGACAGGCCCACGGTGGCCACGCACCAGCAGGCCACACCCTCAACCTCGGCCCGCGCCTGATGAAAGGTGCCGATATCGCGCGAGGTCAGCATCCCCACCGCCCCCGGCGGCATCTGCGCCGACAGCCAGCTTTCGGCATCGAAGCCCGGCACCAGATCGGCATTCTTCACCTCGCGCCAGAGGATCGTATCGGCGCGTGTATAGCCTGCGCCATGCGGCGCCCAACTCAACACCCGCATCTCGCGCGGCAGCGCCATGCGCAGCCATGGCCGGTCCAGCGTCACATTCACCGGATCACCCCCATCGGCTGAAACACCGGGCCATCCGGGGTTTCGGCATGGAAGCCACGCACGCCGAACACCTCAGCCAGATTGGCCTCCGACAGCACCTCCCGCGGCGCCCCATCGGCCACGATCTGCCCGCGGTGCAGCAATACCAGCCGCGTGCAGGCCCGCGCCGCCAGCCCCAGATCGTGGATCGAGGCGACGACCCCCCGCCCCTCGCGCGCCAGCCCGGCAAAGACCTCCATCGTGCGCAATTGCGCCTCGGGGTCCAGCCCCGCCACCGGCTCGTCCGCCAGCAAGAGCGGCGTTTCCTGCGCCAGCGCCCGCGCGATCAGCACCCGCGCCTGCTCGCCCCCCGAAAGCGCCGTGGCAGGCCGGTCGCGGAACCCCGACAGCCCCATCCGGGCCAGCGCAAGGTCAACCGCCGCCCGGTCCGCCACAGCGCCCCGCGTCCGTTGCGCGCCCCGTCCCAGCGCCACCAGCGCCGCAACGCTGACCGGCCAGGCAATCTCGCGCCCCTGTGGCAGAAAGGCCGCCGCCCGCGCCCGCGCCAAGGGCGGCAGCACCGCCAGCGACGAATGCCCAAGATGCGGCAAAAGCCCCAGCGCGCCGCGCAGGAGCGAGGTTTTGCCCGCCCCGTTCGGCCCGATCAGGCCGACGAATTCGCCCGCCTCCACGGTCAGGCTCACCCGGTCCACCACGGGGCATTGCCCGCGCAGCACGCTCAGTCCGGTAAGCTGCAACAGGCTCATGCCTCATCCCCCCGCAGCCGCCAGATCAGATGCAGAAAGAACGGCGCCCCGATCAGTGCGGTCAGCACGCCCAGCTTCAGATCCTGATCCGGCGCGATCAGCCGCACCGCCACATCCGCCGCCAGCACCATGGCCGCCCCGCCCAGCATCGCCGCCGGCAACAGCCGCGACGGCCGCGCGCCCACCAGCGGCCGCAAGAGATGCGGCACCACCAGCCCGACAAAGCCCACCGCCCCCGCCACCGCCACCGAAGCCCCCACGGCCAGCGCGGTCCCCAGGATCACCCCCCAGCGCAACCGGATCAGGTTCACCCCCATCGTGGCCGCGGCATCAGCCCCCAGCGTCAGCGCATCCAGACCGCGGCCCAGCCGCAACAGCACCGCCATCCCCGCCAGCATGAAGGGTGCGGCCAGCCAGACATGCTGCATCGAGCGGTCGGCCAGCGATCCCATCATCCAGAAGACAATCTCCATCGCGGCAAAGGGGTTGGGCGAGAGGTTCAGCACCAGCGAGGTTGCCGCCCCCGCCAGCGCCGAAATGGCGATCCCGGCAAGGATCAGCGCCAGCGCCCCGCCGCGCGGCCCGGCCAAGGTCAGGATCAGCAGAACCGCCACCGCCGCCCCGGACAGCGCCGACAGCGGCAGCGCCAGCGGGAAAGCTGCGGCCATGCCGGTTTGCAGCGCCAGAACCGCCCCTAAGGAAGAGCTTGAGGAAATGCCGATAATCCCCGGTTCCGCCAGAGGATTTCGCAGATACCCCTGCATCGCCGCCCCCGAAAGCCCCAAGGCCGCACCCACCAGCGCCCCCAGAATCGCACGCGGCAGCCGGATTTCACGCATGACCAGCACCAGCGCCTCGCCCTTGCCGGTGACAAGCGCGGCAAGACTCTCGCCCAGCCCCAGCCCCGCCGGCCCGGTCAGGAGCGAGGCGGCAAAGAGTGCCAAGACCAGAAGGGACAGTGCAAGAAATACCTTCATTGCAGGGCGCAACCCGAAGATTTTTCGGAGGAAAATCTTCCTTTCATTCGGCCGCCCCCAGCCGGTCATGCGCCGCCCCCATCGCGGCGATGGCGCGCAGAAGGTGCGGCGTGCCGCAGACCCAGTCGGCATCACTGTTCAACTCCACAGCCTTCGCCTCGGCTGCCGCCAAGGCCGGATGCGTCAGGATTTCTTCTGCACGCGAGGCGCCGGGATAGGGTTCTGACGTAACCAGCAGGTCCGGCGCGGCAAGCACCAGCCGTTCAAGCGGCAGCACGCCGCCGCCCGTCACCCCCGCCGTGGCGCCCACATTGTCAAAGCCGGTCAATTGCATCACCGCATCGGCCAGCGTGCCGCTGCCGGTGGTATAACCGTTGGGATGGTAGAAGGCGCCGGAATGCCTGCCCCCCGTCACCCGGGCGGCGGCGATACCGGCCGCGAAATCGCGTGCCATCGCCTCGGCCTTGGCATCCTGACCCAGAGCATGGCCAACGGTGCGGACCTGCTCGACTGCCTCGTCCAGCGTATTGGCCGGGGGCACCTGCACCACCGGAACGCCCAGACGCCGCAGCAGATCGACCGTTCCCAGCGCGGTATAGCTGCCCGCCAGCACCAGATCGGGGGCAAGGCGGAACACCTCTTCTGCCTGCCCGTGGTTTTCGCCATAGGCAAGCGCCGCCTCGGACATGGACGAGGATTGCGGCTCGCGCGCAAGATGGCTGACCGACAGAAGCTGCCCGGGTGCGGCCAGCAGCATGGCAAGCTGATCGGTGCAAAGATTGATGGAAACCACCCGCCGCGGCCCCTCGGCCATGGCGGGGGGCGCGGCGCTGGCCAAAGCCAGCGCCAGCACCAGTTCAGAAGCTCTTGCGCAGGCCGACATAGATCGTCCGTCCCGGCGCGGCAAAGCCGTTGGAGGTCTGATAATCCTGATCGAACAGGTTTCCGACCCCGCCCCAGACCTCGGTTTCCCCGTTCAGGTCATAGCTGATACGGGCATCGACAACGGTATAGTCGGGCATCTGGAAGCTGGCAAAATCATCCAGCCGGTCGGCGACGTGATGCACCGAAACCCCCGCCTTCACCCGGTCGGCCAGTTGGGCATCCAGTTTCAACGTCAGGTCATGGCGCGGCACCAGCGCGAGCCGGGTGCCAGTGGCGCGCGTGGCGTCGATATAGGTATAGGACAGGCCCAGCGTGGCCGCTGCACCAAGCTCCACCTCTGCACCCAGTTCCAGCCCCTGTCGCACCGACTGCCCCGCCACATTTTCAAGCGAGGAGTAATCGGCCGAAGTGGCGATCAGATTGTCGATGTTCAGCCGGAACAAGGTGGCGGTCAGGCGGGCGCCCGCGCCGAATTCCTGCTCGATCCCCAGTTCATAGCTGGTGCTTTCCTCGGGCGTCAGATCCGGGTTGCCGTGAAAGAAGAAGGCCGGATAGTCGCCATAAAGCTCGTCCAGCGACGGCGCCCGGAACCCCGTTGCCAGCGCCGCGCGCAGCGTCGTGCCCTCGGCCGGACGCCAAGCCAGCGCCAGACGGCCCGAGGTGAAACCGCCATACGAGGAATGTTCGTCACGCCGCAGCGTCGCGGCCAGGTCCAGATCGTCGCGCGGCGCCCAAAGCACTTGGGCAAAGCCGCCGTATTGCCGGGTATCGGCAGAGCCGGAGGTCAGGTTGGTATAGCTTGCCTCTTCGCGCATCCAGTCGGCGCCGTAAACCAGCTTGATCTGGTCCGACACTTCGGTCGTCGCGGTCCAGCCCAGCGTGGTGCGGCTGGCATCATAATCGGCGGGGCTGAATTCATCGTCATAGACCCGGCCGATGTCATAGCGCGTCAGATCGAAGACATGTTCGGTATTGCCCGCCGAGAGTTCGGCGAAAAGCCGCGCCCCGGCCTCGCGGCGGCGCAGGGCATTGTCCTGATCTTCCAGCGTATAGGTGAAGGGATCATAGCCGTCGTAATCCACATCCGAATATTGCGTGAAGGCGGCGGCGCCCAGCGTCAGCGTGTCGGTGACGTGGTATTTCCCGGTCAGCGACAGGCGCGAGAGCCGGGCTGCATCCCGTTCGGTGCCAATCGCGGCTGCCGAATAGCCGTCGGTCTGGCTGTGCGACAGGGTCAGCGCCGCCTCCAGATCGCCGGTCTTCTGCGTCAGGCTATAGCTGAGGGCGGCGGTGCCGAGATCGCCGGCTTGCAGCACCACCTCCTGATGCACCACCTCCTCTTCCGCGGCGGCAGAGGTGAAATTGATCACGCCGCCCACGGCGGAGCCGCCCCACAGCGCCGACTGACTGCCGCGCAACACTTCGACACCGGCGATGCCCAGGGTCGGCAGGGTGCCATAATCCAGCGCGGTCTGGGTCGAAGAAGGGTCGGTGATGCGGATACCGTCGAAATAGACGGCGATATAGCGGGTATCGGCGCCGCGGATGCGCAGATTGGCCGATTGGCCCAAGCCGCCCTGCTGCGAAAAGGACAGGCCCGGCAGACCGGCCAGCACCGTCAGCGGCGACAGGCCGCCGCTCGCCTGAAGATCGACCTTGGTGATCACCGAAACCGAGGCGCCGGTGCGGTTGGCCTCGGTTGCCGTCCGGTTGGCCGACAGGGTGACCGGATCAAGGATGATGAGACCATCGGTGCTGTCCTGCGCCCGGGCCGGAAGGCCCATTGCCGCCGACAGGGCCAATGCCGAGATGATGCTTTGCTTCATACTTCCCCCTTTCGGACGGTTCACCGTCCGCGATGCGCTGCCGCAGGAAGAGGTGATCCGCCCGCGAGGTGTGAACGTCACCTCTGGCGGAGAGCCGCCTCCTCCGCGCACCCCGCGCGGCGGAAAGGGTGATCACCTCGGCAGGTCTCCTGGCTTCGCGGGTCTTTGCTCGGGCGGGCCTTCCCGGTTTCCCAGTGGCCGTTTTCGCCGTCGCTCGCCGCTTACAGTTGCGGGGGCAGCTTTGGCATCGGGCCCGGAGGCCAGCACCAAATTCCCTTTTCATCCGGCTGCAAGACCGGAACCTGAGGCCAGACCTGCATAGGCTGCGCCGCGGCGCTGTCAAGCGGCTCTTGCCGCGCTTGTCGCCGCCGGTGGGCAGGGCGTCGCATCCGGGCCACGGCAGGGCGCGGGCGGGATGGACGCGGGCCGCCGCCCGGCGGAGGCTGGGCCAGCATGCAGGGGGACAGACGATGATCGGCGATCTGGGACAAAGGGATGCGACCGCGCTGGCGGGGCTGGTGGCGCGGCGCGAGGTGTCGGCAGAGGAATTGCTGGAAGCGGCCCTTGCGGCGGTCGCGGCACGCAATCCGGCACTGAACGCGGTGGTTCTGGTGCAGGAAGGGCCGGCGCGGGCCGCCATCGCGGCGGGTCTGCCGCGCGGGCCGTTCCGGGGCGTGCCGTTCCTGCTCAAGGATCTGGGCTGCGAGGCGGTGGATTTTCCGGGCCACAACGGCAGTCGTCTCCAGATGAACACCCGCTATCCGGGCGATTCGGCGATCTTTGCCCGGATGCAGGCGACCGGGCTGGTGACGTTCGGGCGCACAACTGCCCCCGAAAGCGGCATCGGCGCCGCAACCGAGGCAGCGGTTTATGGCGGCCCCACCCGCAACCCGTGGAACCTTGACCATACGCCGGGCGGTTCATCGGGCGGCGCGGGTGCGGCGGTGGCGGCAGGGATCGTCGCCATGGCCCATGGCAGCGACGGCGGCGGATCGGTGCGCATTCCGGCCGCCAGCTGCGGTCTGGTGGGGTTCAAACCGACGCGGGCACGTCTGCCGGACGGGCCTTATGCGGGCGAAGGCTGGGCCGGGATGGCGATTGACGGATTCCTGACCCGCTCGGTCCGCGATCAGGCGGCAATGCTGGATGCCTGCGCGGGGGCCGACCCCGGCGCGCCCTATGTCGCGCCGCCGCTGGTCCGCAGCCATATGGATGCCATCAGCCGCCCGCCCCGCCGCCTGCGGGTGGCGATCTGCGACACCAGCTTCACCGGCGATCCGATCCACCCCGAAGTGGCCGAGGCGGTGCGCGCCACCGGGCGGCTTCTGGAAAGCCTTGGCCATCATGTGGCCCCTGCCCTGCCCACGGCGGATGTGCCGATGATGATGCGGGCCTGGACCGATATTGTCGCCGTGGGCACCGCCCTGTCGCTGCAAAAGCTGCTGAAAGGCCGCCCGGCCACGCCCGATCTGGTCGAGGGCGTCAGCCGCGGTGCCCTTGCCCATGCCGAAACCCTGCATCCGACCCGATACCTTGCGGCGGTGGGCGAGATTCATGCCTTTGGTCGCCAGATGGCCGGCTGGTTCGATCAGGGCTGGGATATCCTGCTGTCGGCCACACTGGCCGAACCTCCCGCCCGCATCGGCAGGTTCAGCCATCAGACCGAGGATTACATTGGCTTCCGTCTGGGGCCGCAGGGGGTGTTTCCCTATTCCCCCTTCTGCGCCGTCTTCAATGCCAGCGGCCAGCCCGCCGCCAGCCTGCCGATGGCGATGTCCGCCGGGGGTTTGCCCATCGGCCTGCATCTGGCGGCGCCGTTCGGGGACGATGAAACCCTCATCGCGCTGTGCGCCGAACTGGAGGCGGCGCAACCCTGGGGCGATCTGCGGGCGCCCTTGGCTTGACATCGGAAAAACCGATGCAACGCTTCGGCCAAGTATTCGTTGCGTCGCGGGTCAAGCCCGGCTCAATATGATCAAAACAACAGGGAGCGAGTCACCGTGAGCCAGTCACCGAGCCCGGCACCGACACCGGCCGAACCGGGCCGTCTGGCCATCGAAGCGCGCAATGTGGTCAAGGCCTTTGGTCAGGGCGAAGGCGAGGTGCGGGCGCTGAACGATGTCTCGGTCGAAATCCGGCAGGGAGAGTTCTTCACCCTGCTTGGCCCCTCGGGCTGCGGCAAGACCACGCTTCTGCGCCTGATCGCCGGGTTCGAGATGCCGACCGATGGCACGATCCTCTTGGACGGGCAGGACATCACTTACCTGCCGCCCAACAAACGCCCGGTGAACACGGTGTTTCAAAGCTATGCGCTGTTTCCGCATCTGACGGTGGCGCAGAATGTGGCCTTCGGCTTGCAGATGCAGGGCAAACCGGCGGCGGAAGTCAAGGAAACCACGGCGCGGATGCTGGCGCTGGTCAAGCTGGACGCGATGGCAACGCGCAAGACCAGCCAGCTTTCGGGCGGCCAGCAACAGCGCGTGGCGCTGGCCCGGGCCTTGGCGCCGAAACCCAAGGTGCTGCTCTTGGATGAACCGCTGTCGGCGCTGGACCTGAAGCTGCGCAAGGAAATGCAGGTCGAGCTGAAGCGGTTGCAACATGAAACCGGCATCACCTTCATCTTCGTCACCCATGATCAGGAAGAGGCCCTGACCATGAGCGACCGCATCGGTGTGATGAGCGCGGGCAAACTGCAACAGGTCGGCACCCCGCGCGAGATTTACACCCGCCCGGTGAACCGCTTTGTGGCGAGCTTCATCGGCGACACCAACTTCCTGACGGGAAGTTCGGCGCCGGGCGGCGTGCGCCTGCCCTCGGGCGCGCTGATCGAGGCGGCGGTGACCCGGCCCGGTGCCGTCACCCTTGCCGTGCGCCCAGAACATGTGCGGATCGAGGCGGCGGACAGCCCCGGCGCGATGCCCGCCACCGTCAAGGGCGCGGTCTATTTCGGCACCGACATGAATTATCAGCTTGCCCTTGCCGATGGCAGCGAGATCGAAGCCTGCGTGGTGTCCGGCGTGACCGGCGAGATGGCGCTGAACCCCGGCGAGAAGGTGGGCATCCGCTTTGCCCCCGGCGCGGTTCAGGTGCTGGAGGATTAGCGATGAGCCCCGCCGAAAAGGCCCAAGGGGCCCGCACCATCCGCAATGCCTGGCTGTTGTCGGCGCCGGCGCTGATCCTGCTGACCGTCGCCGCGGCGGGGCCCCTCTTGATCGTGCTGGTCTATTCCTTCCTGCTCAAGGGGCAATACGGCAATGTGGAATGGGGGTTCAGCCTGGATGGCTGGCGCGGCATCCTGTTCACCAAGGATATTTTCGACGATACGATGGTGCTGGCCGATGCCCACCTCACGATCTTCTGGCGGTCGGTCAAACTGTCGATCCTGACGACGCTGATCACCTTTGTCGTGGGCTTTCCCACCGCATGGTTCATCGCCACAAGGCCGCCCAAGGCGCGGGCGCTCTGGCTGTTCCTGATCACCATTCCGTTCTGGACCAACCTGCTGATCCGCACCTATGCGATCAACGAGGTTTTGCGCAAAGAGGGGCTGGTGAACGCGGTCCTTTTGAAACTCGGGGTGATCGAGGTGCCGCTGGATATGCTCTACGGCCCCTTCGCCATCTTTGTCGGCATGACTTATGTCTATCTGCCGCTGATGGTGCTGCCGCTGTTCGCCGCCATCGACCGTTTCGACATGCGGCTGCTGGAGGCGGGCTATGATCTTTATGCCAGCCGCCTTCAGGTGCTGCGCCGGGTGATCCTGCCCATCGTGAAACCGGGGATCGTGGCGGGGTCCATTCTGGTCTTCGTGCCCTCGCTGGGCGCCTATGTCACGCCACGGGTGCTGGGCGGCGGCAAGCAGATGATGATCGCCAATTTCATCGAATTGCAGTTCGGTCAGGGCCGCAACTGGCCGCTGGGGTCGGCGCTGTCGATGGCGCTTCTGGTCGTGGTGATGGTGGCGCTCTTGATCTATGTGCGGTTTGCCAACCGGGAGAATGCCCATGGCTAGGCAAAGCTTCTCGGCCGTGCGGCTGCCCGGCTTTACCACCACGGCGGTTCTGGTGTTTCTGGCGCTTTATGTGCCGATCTTCACCCTTGTCGCTTATTCCTTCAACGCCAGCCAGTCGGTGGCGGTCTGGGGGGGCTTCTCGCTCGACTGGTATGCCAAGGCCTGGGCCAATACCCAGGTCAAGGAGGCAACGCTGCGGTCGCTGATCATCGCGGTTTCGGCCAGCGCCATCGCCACGGCGGCGGCCACCATGGCCGCGCTTGGCACCACCCGGCGCAAGGCGTTCCGCGGCCAGACCTTCATCTATGTGATGATCAATCAGCCGCTGATGGTGCCGGAAATCGTGACCGCCGTGGCGCTGCTGATCTTTTTCGCCGCCATCAAGGTGGCGACGGGGTATCAGGGCTTGGGCTATCTGATCCTGGCGCATTCGGCCTTCTGCATTCCCTTTGCCTATCTGCCGATCCGGGCGCGGCTTGAGGGGATGGACCTCAGCCTCGAGACCGCCGCGGCCGATCTTTACGCCACGCCATGGCAGACCTTCCGCCGGGTGACGCTGCCGCTTTTGGGGCCGGGGATCATCGCCGGGGCGATGCTGGCCTTCGTGATCAGTCTGGACGATGTGGTGATCACCGAATTCGTCAAATCCGGCGGGCAGGACACCCTGCCCACCTATATGCTGGGCCAGATGCGCCGGCAGCTTACGCCGGAAATCAATGCGATCTCGACCATGCTGCTGATGCTGACCGTGGCCATTCTGACCGCGTTCTTCCTGCTGACGCGCAAGAACGACTAAGACCAAGAACAACCAACCGGGAGAAGACCATGAAGAAGATTCTGACCGCAACCGCGCTGCTGTTGTCGGGCACCGCATTTGCCCATGCCGAAGGCGTCCTACAGCTTTACAACTGGGGCAACTACACCTCGCCCGCGCTCTTGGAGAAGTTCAAGGCGGAAACCGGCATCACCGTGACGGTGACCGACTACGACAGCAACGATGCCGCTCTGGCCAAGGTCGAGGCGGGTGGTTCGGGTTTTGACCTTGTGGTGCCCTCGGCCAACTATGTGCCGATCTGGGTGGAAAAGGGCCTGATCGTGCCGCTGGACGCCAGCAAGCTGGCCAACAAAGGCAATATCGCCCCGGAATGGCAGGATGTGCCATGGGACAAGGGCCGCGCCTATACCATTCCGTGGCAATGGGGTTCGACCGGGATCGCGGTGAACACCAAGGTTTACGGCGGTGACATCAACACCTCGGCCGTCTTCCTTGACGTGCCGCCGGAGCTGGTCGGCAAGATCAACGTCGTGCCGGAAATGAACGACGTGGTGAACCTGGCGATCTGGTATGTCGGCGGCGAACCCTGCACCGAAGATACCGAAGTGCTGAAAAAGGCGCGCGACGTGCTGCTGGCGGCCAAGCCGAACTGGCTGTCGATGGATTACGGCGCCACCGAAAAGCTGTCGAACAACGACTGGGCGGCGAGCGTGAACTGGAACGGCTCGACCATGCGCGCCCGCACCGCCAACCCGGATGTGAAATACGGCTATCCGAAGGAAGGCTATCCGCTGTTCATGGATTCGGTCGCCCTGCTGGCCGATGCGCAGAACGTGGAAGAGGCTTACAAGTTCCTCGACTTCATCATGGTGCCCGAGAATGCCGCGATGATTTCCGATTTCGCGCGCTATGCCAATGGCATCGCGGGCTCGGATGCCTTCATGCCTGAAGATATGAAGACCGCGCCGGAAGTGATGACGCCGGAAGAGTTCAAGGCATCGGGCCATTTCCTGCCGACCTGCTCGCCCAAGGCGCAGGAATACATGACGGCGATCTGGACCGAGTTGCAGAAGTAAGCGCCCTTTTCCACGGGTGATCTGACGGCGATGCGGGGGCCATGGCCCCCGCATCATTCCTATGAGCGCTGACGCGCGTGCGGGGGCGCTTCGCCCCCCGGGCCGCGGACGCGGCCTCCCCCCGAGAGTATTTGGAGAAGGGCAAATGGAGCTTTGGCAGCATTCGGCCTCGGACCTCGCGCGGATGATCGCGGCGCGGGTCGTGGCGCCCTCGGAGGTGATGGCGGCGCATCTGGACCGGATTGCGGCGGTCAATGGCGCGGTCAATGCCGTGGTGTCGCTGCGCGACCGCGATGTGCTTATGGCCGAGGCGCTGGCGGCGGATGATGCGGCGCCCGCGGGCTGGCTGCATGGGTTGCCGATGGCGGTGAAGGATCTCTGCGCGGTCAAAGGCGTGCGGACGACATGGGGTTCGCCGCTGTTTGCCGATCATGTGCCGGCGAAGGATGATCTTCTGGCCGCAAGAATGCGGGCGGCGGGGGCGGTTTTCATCGGCAAGACCAACACGCCGGAATGGGGCCATGGCAGCCATTCCTTCAACCCGGTCTTCGGTGTGACGCGCAACCCCTATGACCTGTCGCGCACGGCGGGCGGATCGTCGGGCGGGGCGGCGGCGGGGTTGGCGGCGCGGATGCTGCCGGTCGCCGATGGCAGCGACATGATGGGGTCTTTGCGCAATCCGGCGGGGTTCTGCAATGTCTATGGTTTCCGGCCCAGTTGGGGGCTGGTGCCGGGCGATGCCGAGGGCGACACCTTCCTCGCCACGCTGGCGACCGAGGGGCCGATGGGCCGCACTGTGGAGGATGTGGCGCGGCTGCTGGCGGTGCAGGCGGGCGAAAACCCCGAGGTGCCCTTTGGCCGCCCGGTGGAGGATTATGTCGCGGGGCTGGACCGCGACCTGGGCGGGGTGAAGATCGGCTGGCTGGGCGATTGGGGCGGCGCCTATGCGATGGAGCCGGGGATCGTGGAGCTTTGCGAAACGGCCCTGCGGCAGTTTGAGGAGATGGGTGCGGTGGTGGAAACCCTGCCGCCGCCCTTCCCGGCCGAAAAGCTCTGGCAATCCTGGGTCACTTTGCGCGCCATGCTGAATGCGGGGGCGTTCCGCGCGATCCATGACGATCCGGCAAAGCGCGCGCTTCTGAAGCCCGAAACCCTGTGGGAGATCGAGCAGGGCCGCAACCTGACGGCGGCGGCGGTGCATGAGGCCAGCGTGATCCGCAGCCGTTATTACGCCCATATGGCGCGGCTGTTCTCAAAGGTGGATTTTATCGCCCTTCCCGTGGCGCAGGTCTGGCCCTTCCCGGCCGACTGGCGCTGGCCGCAGGCGATCGGCGGGCGGGCGATGGACACCTATCACCGCTGGATGGAAGTGGTCATTCCGATCAGTCTGATCGGTCTGCCCGCTTTGTCGGTGCCGGTGGGGTTCGGGCCGCAGGGCCTGCCGATGGGGATGCAGCTTGCCGGGCCGGTGGGCGCCGATGCAAGGGTGCTGGCGCTGGGGCAAGGCTGGCACCGCGCCACCGACTGGCCCTCGCGCCGCCCGCCTGCACTGGACGGAGGGGCGGTGGCGGGGTAGTCCTGCGCCATGGTGATCTATCAGCTTTTCATGGTGCTGGCCCTGCCGGGGCTGATGCTGGCCGCGCTGATCCGCGGCGGTCTGGCCGAGCGGCTGGGCTTCGTGCCGCAGCCCGAGGACCGGGCGGGGCCGCGCCTCTGGCTGCACGGCGCCTCGAACGGTGAGCTGACTTCGGCGCGCTGGGTGCTTGAGGCGGTGCTGGCGGCGCGGCCCGGCGTGCAGGTGCTGGTCACGGCCAACAGTGCCACCGGGCGGGCGATGGTGGCGGGCTGGGGTCTGCCGGGGGTGGTCGCGGCCTATGCGCCGCTGGACACCGCCGGGGCGCCGGGCCGGGTTCTGGACCTGTGGGAGCCGCAGGCGCTGGTGGTGATCGAGAACGAGCTTTGGCCGTCGCGGCTTGCGGCGGCGGACCGGCGCGGCGTGGCGGTGCTGGTGATCGGCGCGCGGATGTCGGAGCGTTCGGCGGCGCGCTGGGCCAAGACGGGCGGGCTGATCCGGGGCACGCTGGCGCGGGTGTCGTGGCTGTCGGCGCAGGACAGTGCCTCACTCGCGCGGTATCGCGCGCTGGGGCTGGCCGAGGCGGCGGCGGGGCCGGTGGTGGTGCTGAAGGCACAAGGCGGCGCGGCGGCGGGGCCGCTGCCCTTTGCGCCGCCTGCCCGGCGTGAGCGGGTTCTGCTCGCCGCCTCCACCCATGAGGGCGAGGAGGAGATTGCGCTGGACGGCTTTCTTGCCGCCCGCAATCAGTTTGACCTCTTGATCCTTGCCCCCCGCCATCCGCGCCGCAGCGCCGAGGTGCAAGAGATGCTGGACCGGCGCGGCGTGGCCTATGGCTTGCGCTCGCGCGGGGAGGCGGCGGTGCATCCGGTCTATCTGGCCGACACGCTGGGCGAGATGGCGGGCTGGTATGCCATGGCTGGCGCCTGTCTGATCGGCGGCAGTTTCGCACCACGCGGCGGCCATACCCCGTGGGAGCCGGCCCGCGCCGGCTGCGCGCTGCTGCATGGCCCCGATGTCGAGAATTTCGCCGGCCCCTTCGCGCGGCTGGATGCCGAGGGCGGCGCGCTGCGCCTTGCCCGGCCCGAAGATCTGGGCGCTGCGCTGCGCGGGCTTTCCGCCGCGCGTCAGGCGGCGCTTGCGACGGTGGCGACCCGGCTCCTGACACCGCAGGACGGCGGCGAGCCGGTGGTGCAGGCGGTGTTGCGCGCTTTGCACAATCCGGTGACCTGAAAGGCGCTTTTGGGTAAAAACTGGGTATCAAATGGGAAAGAATTGTAATATTCCCTTTGTATACCCATATTTCCATGTCATGAAACTGTTACAATCCGGGCGCAGACCCGGACATCCGATACAGGCGTAACCCGTGCCCAAAGATCTTGTCCCCACCGCGGAAGACCGCGACGGTCTGCCCATTCAATGCGGCGCCGTCTGCTGGCGCAAACATCGTGGCAGCGTTGAAGTGCTGCTGATCACCAGCCGCGACACCGGGCGCTGGGTGATCCCGAAGGGCTGGCCGATGAGCGGCCTCACCCTGGGCGGGGCGGCTGCGCGCGAAGCCTGGGAAGAGGCCGGCGTGCGCGGCGCGCTGGACGAGGGCGAGATCGGCGCCTTCTGCTATGACAAGCTGCTGAAGCCCGGGCAGGCGCTGCATTGCAGGGTGAATGTCTATGGCTTGCGGGTGTCGGAGCTGGCCGACAAGTTTCCCGAACGCAAGATGCGCCGCCGCAAGTGGTTCGACCATGCCAAGGCCGCCCGCAAGGTGGCCGAGCCCGAGCTGCGCGGCCTGCTGATGGCGCTGCCGATGCTGCTGGGTGTCGATACCGCCCTTGCGGCGGAATGAGTTCGGGCGCAGTCTGCGCCCAGACATCCTTGGCTTGGGACCGCCTGCAAGATGATCCGTTATGCCCTGCGCTGTGACAAGGCGCATGAGTTTGAAAGCTGGTTCGCTTCGGCTGCGGGCTATGATGCGCTGCGGGCGGCGGGGCATGTCGCCTGCCCGGCCTGTGGTTCTGCCCATGTCGAAAAGGCGCTGATGGCGCCGCAGGTCGCCACGGGCGAGGCAGCGGAACGCCCCCGGCTGGACCAGCCGCAGAGCGAGGCCGAGGTGGCCTTGGCCGAGTTGCGCCGCCAGATCGAGGCAAATTCCGAATATGTCGGCATGAATTTCGCCGCCGAGGCGCGGGCGATCCATGATGGCGACGCCCCCGCCCGATCCATCTATGGCGAGACACGCGGCGATGAGGCGCGCAAGCTGATCGAAGACGGGGTGCCGGTGGCGCCCTTGCCGTTCCTGCCCGGCCGGAAGGCCAACTGATGGCGGCTCTGATCACCGGCGCCGGGCGCGGCATCGGGCTGGCGCTGACGGTTGAGGCGCTGGCACGCGGGCAGGTGGTGATTGCCACCACGCGCGGCCCCGCCCCCGCCCTGCCCGGCCCGCGCTGGGAGCAGCTTGAGGTAACCGACCCCGCTGCGCAATCCGCCCTTGCCGCCCGGCTGGCGGGGGTGCCGCTGTCGCTTCTGGTCTGCAACGCGGGGATCTATGCCGAGAAGGCCACGCCCGGCTATGGTCCGCAGGTCTGGCAGGACAGTTTTGCCACCAATGTCATGGGGGTCTGGCTGACCGTTCAGGCGCATCTGCCGGCGCTGCGGGCCTCTGGCGGCAAGATCGCCCTTATCGCCTCGCAGATGGGGTCAAGCGCGCGGGCGCCGGGCGGGTCTTATGCCTATCGGGCGTCCAAGGCGGCGGCGGTCAATCTGGGGCGCAATCTGGCGACCGATCTGCGGGCCGAGGGGATTGCGGTGGGCATCTATCACCCCGGCTGGGTGCGCACCGATATGGGCGGCAGCGGCGCCGAGATTGAGGCCGAGGTGGCGGCCAAGGGGCTGATGGGCCGATTTGCCGCCCTGTCCCTTGCCACCACCGGCTGTTTTGAGGATTGGCAGGGAAGACCCCTGCCCCTTTGACCGCAGATCAGATCTGCTTTTCCGGCATCTGCACCCGCAGCCCGTCGAGCGCCGGCGTCACCTTGATCTGGCAGGTCAGGCGCGAGCGGACCGGATCGGGATTCCAGGCGAAATCCAGCATGTCCTCTTCCATCGCATCCTTCTTGGGCAGCTTTTCCACCCATTCCGGCGCCACATAGACATGGCAGGTCGAACAGGCGCAGGCGCCGCCGCAATCGGCTTCGATCCCCGGAATGCCGTTGTCGCGTGCGCCTTCCATCACGGTCAGACCTGCGGCCACCTCGACCACATGCTCTTTGCCGGAATGTTCCACATAGGTGATCTTCGCCATTCTTTCCTGCCCGGTTTCGCGCCGCCCTGCGGCCTTTCGCAGGACATAGGCCAGATTGCCGCGATTTGCCAGAGGGTGGGGTGTGCAGGACTTTCGCGCAGGCGCAGGGGCCGCTATGCTGGCGGCAGAGAACCGTCCGGGGGGCAACTCCGGCGCGCAAAAGGGCAGAGCATGGCATTTCCCTCCCTTCGCAGCCTTTGGCTGGGCGCCGCCGTGGTGGCGCTGCTGGCGGGCTGCGTGGCACAGGGCGGCAGCGGCCCCGGCCCCGCGCGTGCCGATCTGGCGCGCGAGCTGATCCGCCGCCCGCCGGAATCGGAAGCGCCCGAGGGGCCCGCCGGGGCCTGCTGGGCCAAGGACACCACGCCCGCGGTGATCGAGACGGTGACCGAGCAGGTCGTGGTAACACAAGAGCAGCGCGATGCGGCGGGCAAGGTGATTGTGCCTGCCAGCTTTCGCACCATCACTTCGCAGCGGATGCTGCGCGAGCGGGAGGAGGTCTGGTTCCGCACGCCCTGCCCTGCGGATCAGACCGTGGCCTTTGTCGCCACGCTGCAACGGGCGCTGAAGGCGCGGGGGCTTTATGATCAGCCGGTGACCGGGGTGATGGACGGCGCCACCGCCGCCGCCATCCGCCGCTTTCAGGCCGAGCGGGGGCTGGACAGCGCCACCCTCTCGCTCGCCGCTGCCCGCGAACTGGGGTTGAGCGCGGTGGAGCTGGACCGGCTGTGACCGGCGCCCGCTACCGCGCGATCGTGGCGGCGGTCTGGGCCGAAGGTCCGGCGGATGGCGCGCATGACCTTGGCCATCTGGCCCGCGTCTGGACCAATGCAAAGGTGATTGCTGCGGATGAGACGGCGCGGGGCATCGCCGTCGATATGGCGGTGCTTGAGGCGGCGGTCTGGTTCCACGATCTGGTCAACCTGCCCAAGGATCACCCCGACCGCGCCCGCGCCTCGACCCTTTCCGCCGAGGCGGCGGTGCGGATATTGCACGACGAAGGCTTTGATCCCGCGCGCCTGCCCGCCGTGGCCCATGCCATTGCCGCCCACAGCTTTTCCGCCGGGGTCGCGCCGGAAACAGCCGAGGCGCACATCCTTCAGGATGCCGACCGGCTTGAGGCGCTGGGGGCGGTGGGGCTGGCGCGGATGTTCGTGGTGGCCGGGGCGATGGGCCGCGCCATCGCCGACCCGGACGACCCTTTGGCGTGCAACCGCCCGCTGGACGACCGCACCTTTGCGCTGGACCATCTGGAGACCAAACTCTTCCGGCTGCCCGCGCTGATGCAGACGGCGGCGGGCCGGGCGCTGGCCGAAGAGCGGGCGGACTGGCTGCGCGGCTTCCGCGACCGGCTGTTGCATGAAATGGGTTAGGGCGGCCCCGCGCGGGACCGCCCCTTTCAGTGCAGGCGGATCGGGTTATTCGACCGACAGCGCCACGAAACGCGGATCGCCTTCGCGCCGGATCAGGAGCAGAAGCGACTTGCGCCCGGCTGCCTTGGCCTCGTCGATGCGGGCTTGCAGATCGGCCAGACGGGTGACCGGGGCCTGCCCGGCCTCGACGATGATATCGCCCGGCGCCACGCCCTTGCCCGCCGCATCCGAGGTGGCATCGACCGCGGTCACCACCAGACCCTCGGTGCCCGCAGGCAGGCCCATGCCCTTGATCACCTCATCATCGACCGGAGAGAGCGTCAGGCCCAGCACCTCGGCCTCTTGCGGTTCGGCCTGACCCTGCGGCGTGCCCGAGGCGGGCACCACCGCTTCGGCCTCTTCGCGGCGGCCAAGCTTGACGGGGATGGTCTGTTCCTTGCCTTCGCGCAGCACCAGAACCGGAACCTCTTCGCCGATCGGGGCATCGGCCACGGTGCGGGTCAGGTCGCGCACGTCGCTGATCTCGTCGCCGTTGAAGGTCAGGATCACATCGCCCGCCAGAAGCCCGGCATCGCGCGCCGGTCCTTCGGGAACATCGGTGATCAGCGCACCCTTGGCAGCGGCAAGGCCCATCGCCTCGGCCACGTCGGGGGTCACGTCCTGAATCTTGACGCCCAGCCAGCCGCGGCGGGTTTCACCGAATTCCTTGAGCTGATCCACCACTTTCGAAACCACATTCGACGCCATCGAGAACCCGATCCCGATGGAGCCGCCCGTGGGCGACAGGATCGCGGTGTTCACCCCGATCACCTGCCCGTCCATGTTGAACAAGGGGCCGCCCGAATTGCCCTTGTTGATCGCGGCATCGGTCTGGATGAAATCGTCATAGGTGCCCTGCAACTCGCGTCCCCGGGCCGAGACGATCCCGGCCGACACCGAGAAGCCCTGCCCCAGCGGGTTGCCCATGGCCATGACCCAATCGCCGACGCGCATATGGTCGCTGTCGCCGAAGGTGACAAAGGGCAACGGCTCGGGGCTGTCCACCTTCAGAAGCGCGATATCGGTCTTGGGGTCGGTGCCGACCAGCTTGGCCTTCAGCCGGTTGCCCGAAAAGAACTCGATCTCGATTTCATCGGCGCCTTCGATGACGTGGTTGTTCGTCACGATATAGCCATCGGCCGAAATCACGAAGCCCGAACCCAGCGCCTGTTCGCGCTGCGGTTCCTGCGGGCCCTGCCCCTCTTGTCCGAAGTCCTTGAAGAACTCTTCAAAGGGCGAGCCTTTGGGCACCATCGGCCCGCCATCGGCAGGGGCGGCGACAACGGCGGTGGTGGTGATGTTCACCACCGAGGGGCTGATCGACTGGGCAAGATCGGCAAAGCTTTCCGGCGCGCCAAGCGCCAGCGCCGGGGCGCCGGGCAGCGCCGAGAAGGCCAGCGACAGGCCAAGGGCGGTCGCCATCAGCGCACGCGCCACCGGCCGGCGGGCCGGGGGGGTCAGGGGCGCCGGGCGGGGGGCCTGAGCAGGGAAACGGGTCAACACGTCCGAACTCCTTTTCATTCTGGGCGGGGCCCTGCGGCCCCTTCGGATCTGGGTTGCATCATCAGGTAACCAAGCGGGAAGGCAATGCAATCCCGCTCGCGCGCCGTCAACGCCTCGTGAAGGGGTTTGTCACGGCAAGGGGGCGCCGCGCAGCAAAAAGGGCCGGTGCAATGACCGGCCCTTTCGCAATCTGTCACGGCTCAGGGTGCCGGGGCGGGTGTCGCGGCCTGATCGCTGTTGAGATAGTCGAAGAAGGCCGAGTCGGGCGACATCACGATGGACGAATTGCCGCCCTGCAACGCCCGCTCATACGAGGTGAGCGAGCGGGTAAAGGCAAAGAACTCGGGGTCGCGGCCAAACGCCTCGGCATAGATGCGGTTGCGTTCGGCATCGGCCTGACCGCGGACCACTTCGGCGTTCTTGCGCGCCTCGGAGGTCAGCTCGACCACGGTGCGGTCGGCGGCGGCGCGCACACGCTGCGCCGCTTCGTTACCACGCGCGATTTCGTCGGCGGCTTCCCTTTGGCGCTCGGCCCGCATCCGGGCAAAGGTCGCCTCAAGGTTCTGGTCCGGCAGGTCGGTGCGGGTCAGGCGGACGTCGATCACCTCGACCCCCAGCGAGGCCGCCTCGCGCCGGGCCAGATCGCGGATCTGGTTCATCAGCGCGGTGCGGTCTTCGGACAGCACACGGCCCGAGGGGACCGAGCCCAGAACCTCGCGGATCGCGGCATTGACGATGCGGTCCAGCCGGGCGCGTGCCTGATCCTCGCCCCCCGGGCCGACGGCTTCGCGGAATTCCAGCAGATCGGTGATCCGCCAGCGGGCAAAGGCATCAACCACAAGGCGGCGGTCATCGGCGGGGGTGACTTCGATCGGCTGGGTCGGCAGGCCCAGAATGCGGTCTTCATAGCGGACCACTTCCTGAATGAGCGGGATCTTGAAGCCAAGGCCCGGCTCGCTGACCTCTTGCTTGACCTGACCGAATTGCAGCACCAGCACGCGCTCGCGCTCGTCCACGATGAAGACCGAGGACAGGGCCAGCGCGCCCAGAACGGCAAGAGCCGGAAGAATGACAGCGGCGCGCATCAGTTGGTCCCCCCGTTCGTGGCGGCAGCGGCACCGGAGTTCATCCGGCCCAGTTCGTTCAGCGGCAGGAAGGGCACCACGCCCTGCCCGGCCTCGCCCCCCTGCACGCCGTCAAGGATCACCTTGTTCATGCCGCCAAAGACCCGTTCCATGGTTTCCAGATACATCCGCTTGCGGGTGACCTCGGGCGCCTTGACGTATTCTTCATAGACCGAGAGGAAACGGCTCGCCTCGCCCTCGGCATTGTTCACGACCTGCGCGCGATAGGCTTCGGATTCTTCCAGAAGCTGCGCCGCCTGACCACGCGCGCCTGCGGTGACGCGGTTGGCATAGGCATCGGCCTCTTTCTCAAGCCGGTCGCGTTCCTGCTGTGCGGCCTGCACTTCGCGGAAGGCGTCGATCACCTCGCGCGGCGGGTCGGCCTTGGCGAAGTTCACCCGCACCACGTTGATGCCGGCATCATAACTGTCGAGCGTGCCCTGCACCGCCGTCCGCAGATCGGTGGCGATCCGGCCGCGGTCGCGGTTCAGGATCGGCGCCAGTTCGCTGCGCGCGATGATGTCGCGCATGGCGCTTTCGGAGACCGCGCGGATCGTGTCGGCGGGATCGGCAAGGTTGAAGAGGTATTTCGACGGGTCCGAAATGTTCCAGACCACCTGAAATTCGATATCCACGATGTTCTGGTCGCGGGTCAGCATCAGCCCGGTGTCCATGTCGCCCGCGGCGCCGGTGCCGATATCGGTCGTCCGCTCGCCCGTGACCGAGACGACTTCGGCGGTCACGAAGGGCCAGGGCGCAAAGTTCAGACCCGGATTGCCCGGGGTTCCGGTATATTCGCCCAGAAACAGCTCGACCGAGCGTTCTTCGGGCTTGACCGTGTAGAACGACATATAGCCCCAGAGCGCCGCCGCCCCCAGCAGGCCCAGCATCAGCCCCTGCCGCGTGAAGAGCGGCCCGATCGGGTTTTGCCCGGCGCCATTGCCACCGGGCGGCGCACCGCGCCCGCCACGCCCGCCCATCAGGACGCGCAACTGCTCTTGCCCCTTTTTCATCAGCTCGTCGATTTCGGGGATCTGCCCGCCCTCGCCCGGACGCCGCCCGCCGCCATTGCGCTTGCCCTCATCGCGCGGTCCCCGGTCCTGGCCCCGGTCATCGTCGCCCGAGCCACCGCCGCCGCCCCAAGGGCCTCCGCTGCCTGCCATAGGTCTTGTCCTTCCCGTCAGATTTCCTTGCCCTGAATTGGGCAGTTTGACCGCAAAATCAAGCGCCCTGCGGCGCAAAGCCTGACAATCCCGCGCTTTGTCGCGGCGGGCGGGCGCGCGACAAGGCGGTGAAACCGCCCCGCGCGCCCAGGTTTCAGGCCGTTTGCCCCACGCGGCGGGTGGGTTTGCGCATGGTCACCAGCTCTTCGGCGGCGGTGGGATGCACGGCAACGGTGCGGTCGAAATCCTCTTTCGTCGCGGCCATGCCGATGGCGATGGCGGCCAGTTGCACCATTTCGCCCGCGCCCTCGCCGACGATATGACAGCCCAGAACCTTGCGGGTTTCCACATCGACCAGCAGCTTAATCAGCATCCGGTCCTGCCGGCCGGCGAACAGCGTCTTCATCGGGCGGAAACTGGCCGTGTAGACATCGGTGGCCCCGCGCGCCGCCGCCTGCTCCTCGGTCAGGCCAACGGTGCCGAGTTCCGGCTGGGTGAAGACGGCGCTGGCGATGTTTTCGTGGCGGAACTGCGTCGGCACGCCGCGAAACACGGTATCGGCAAAGGCATGGCCTTCACGGATGGCGACCGGGGTCAGGTTGACCCGGTTCGTCACATCGCCCACCGCAAAGATCGACGGCACGGCGGTCTGCGACCAGTCATCGACCTTGACTGCGCCCGCCGCGTCGATCTCGACCCCCAGCGCCTCAAGCCCCAGCCCATGGGCATTGGGCTTGCGGCCCGTGGCATAAAGCACAAGGTCGAATTCTTCGGCGGCGCCATCGGTGGTTTCGGCGCGGATGCCGGTGGCAGTCTTCTCCAGCCGGGCGACATCCGTGCCGCAGCGGATGATGATGCCCGCCGCCTGCATCGCCGCTGCGACATGGCCGCGCGCCTCGTCGTCAAAGCCGCGCAGGATCTGGGCACCCCGGTAATATTGCGTCACCTGAACGCCAAATCCGTTCAGGATGCCGGCAAACTCGCTGGCAATATAGCCGCCGCCCACCACCAGCGCCCGTTTCGGCAGGGCGGGCAGGTTGAACATTTCGTTCGAGGTCACGGCCAGGTCGCGCCCCGGAATATCGGGCACGAAGGGCCAGCCGCCGGTGGCGATCAGGATATGTCTGGTGGTGAACCGCTCCCCCGTCGCCAGACGCACGGTATGGGCGTCTTCCACCACGGCGCGGGCATCGTGGATCACCACCCCCGCGCCTTTGAGCGTGCCGCGATAGGCATTTTCCAGCCGGTCCAGCTCGGCTGCCAGCGTGGCGCGGAAGGCGGGCCAGTCAAACGCGCCGCCGGTTACCTGCCAGCCATAGGCACGGGCGTCTTCGATCAGATGCGGGAAGGCAGAGGCATTCACCATCAGCTTTTTCGGCACGCAGCCGCGGATGACGCAGGTGCCGCCCATCCGGCTTTCCTCGGCCAGACCGACCCGGGCCCCACCTTCCGCCGCCGCGATCCGCGCCGCCCGGACCCCGCCCGAACCTCCGCCGATGACGAAAAGGTCATAGTCGAATTGCGTCATGGTCCGGTCCTTGTGGCAAATGTCGGACCGGGGGTTTTGCACCCCCGGACCCCCGCAGGATATTTGGGGAGAGAGGATGGAAAAGGAAAGATCAGTCGCCCAGATCGGCGAAGATGTTGGTGTCGGGCGCGAAAAGGATGCGGTCGTCCCGCTCGGTGCCTTCGTTGATGTCGCGCACCGTCACCCGGCCATCGCCATGGCCGATGATCACGATATCGCAGATGTCGATGAAAAGACCGTTCTCCACCACCCCGGGGATCTGGTTCAGCACCAGCGACAATTGCCGCGGGTTGCCGATGCGTTTCAGGTGAAGGTCAACGATGTAATTCGCCTCATCCGTCAGAAGCGGCTTGTCGCCGTTCATCCGCAGGGTGACGTCGCGGTCCAGCACGTCCATGCCCACCAGCAACTCTTCGACCAGCGCCTTGGTGGTCTGCCAGCCGAAGGGGATGATTTCCACCGGCAGCGGGAAGGCGCCAAGCTGCGCCACCTCTTTGGCAGCATCGGCAATCACGATCATCTGGTCGGACGCGGTGGCGACGATCTTTTCCTGCAACAGCGCCGCGCCGCCGCCCTTGATCAGCGCAAGGTTGGGGTCAAACTCATCAGCGCCGTCAATCGTCAGGTCCAGCCATTTGGCATCGTCCAGCGAGGTGACGGGCACCCCCACCTGACGCGCCAGTTCCGCCGTGCGGGTCGAGGTCGGCACGCCGACCACGCGCAGCCCCTCTTCGCGCACCCGCTCGCCCAGACAGCGCACCATCCAGGCGGCGGTCGAGCCGGTGCCAAGGCCCAGCTTCATCCCGTCCTGCACGAAGTCCACCGCGCGTTTGGCGGCAACGAACTTGGCCTTGTCGATGGGGGAAAGATCTGCGGGCATGGGGCCTCCGGGGGTTGTTGCCGCGCTTATAGGCCGAAGCGCACGGCCATGCGAGGGGTTTTGCTGCGGGTTTGCGGCGGTGCTTGACTTGTCGCAGCCCCGGGCTATGTTGCGAATAATTCGCATTAGCAGGACGCACCATGACACACAAACCCGCTTTCGATCTTGCCTCGGGCTGGCGCGGGGCCCGCGGCGAGGCGGCGCTGTCGGATGTCAGCCGCACGATCCAGTTGCCGAAGGGCACATGGCGCCGCTTTGCCGCCTTCCTTGGGCCGGGCTACATGGTGGCCGTCGGCTACATGGACCCGGGCAACTGGGCGACCTCGCTCGCGGGCGGTTCAACCTTTGGCTATACGCTGCTGGTGGTGGCGCTGGTGTCGAACCTCATGGCCATCGTGTTGCAGGCGCTGGCGGCGCGGCTGGCGGTGGCCTCGGGGCGTGATCTGGCGCAGGCCTGCCGCGATGCCTTTCCGGCTTGGGTCTCGGTGCCGCTCTGGGCGCTGGCCGAGATTGCCATCATCGCCACCGATATTGCCGAGGTTATCGGCACGGCCATCGGGCTGAACCTGCTCTTCGGGGTGCCGCTGGAAATCGGGGTGGTGATCACCGCGCTGGATGTCTTCCTGATCCTCTGGCTGCAAAAGAAGGGGTTCCGCTGGCTTGAAGCCTTTGTCATCACGCTGCTGGGGGTGATCGCCGCCTCTTTCGCCATCCAGATCGCGCTGGCCGATCCCGATTGGGGTGCGGTGATCAAGGGCTTTGCCCCCACAGTGGAGATCGTGAAGAACCCCGAGATGCTGTATCTGGCGCTGGGCATTCTGGGCGCCACGGTGATGCCGCATAACCTTTACCTGCATTCGGCCATCGTGCAGACCCGCGCCTGGGGCGACAGCCTGCCCGAAAAGCGCGAGGCGCTGCGCTATGCCACGATCGACAGCACGGTGGCGCTGATGTTCGCGCTCTTGATCAATGCCTCGATCCTGATTCTGGCGGCGGCGGCGTTCCACGGGCCGGGGCAGCCGCAGGTCGCCGAACTCGGCGATGCGCACCGGATGCTTGGCCCGCTTCTGGGGGCCACGGTGGCGCCGATGCTGTTCGCGGTGGCGCTCTTGGCCTGCGGGCTGAACTCCACCGTCACCGCGACGCTGGCGGGGCAGGCGGTGATGGAGGGCTTTCTGCGGATACGGCTGGCGCCCTGGGCACGGCGGCTGATCACGCGGGGCATCGCCATCCTGCCCGCCGCCGGGGTGACGATCCTTTACGGCAGCGGGGGAACGGGCGAGCTTCTGATCCTGACGCAGGTGGTTCTGTCGCTGCAACTCAGCTTTGCCGTGGTGCCGCTGGTGATGTTCACCGCCGACCGCGCCAAGATGGGGGCGCTGGTGGCGCCGGGCTGGCTGGTGGTTCTGGCGACGGTGATCGCGGTGGTGATCGTGGGGCTGAACCTGAAACTGCTGGTGGATTTCTTCGGCGGGGTGTGATCCCCGCCCCCAAGACCGACCGCCAAATCTGCGGACCTGCCCGGTCTTTTGGCATCCGGCGTCCCAAAGCGTCGCATTTTGCATTCCGGTCAGGGCGGCCCCTTGCCATAGTCGCGGCAAATGGAGGTCCAAGATGTATGTCCTGCACTACTCCCCCGACTCGGCCTCGATGGCCGTGCGGATGGTTCTGGAGGAGCTGAACCTGCCGCACCGGCTGCAACTGGTGAACCGCGAGGATGGCAGCCGCGACAGCGCCGCCTACCGCGCGATGCAGCCGCTTGGCCTGATCCCGGCGCTGGAGACGCCCGAAGGCGTGATGTTCGAGACGGCGGCGATCCTGCTCTGGCTGGCCGACCGGCATCCGCAGGCGCGGCTGGCCCCGGCGCCGGGCGATGCGGCGCGCGGCGATTTCCTGAAATGGTTCTTCTACACCTCGACCAACCTGCACCCGACGCTGTTGCAGGTCTTCTACCCCCACCGCCTGATCGGCCCCGAGGCCGCCGATGCGGTGGCACAGGCGGCCCATGCCCGCTTTGTCAGCTATCTGCCCGCGCTTGAGGCGGCGGCTGCCGCGGCGCCCGACTGGCTTTCGCCGCACCGCCCCACCATCCTCGGCTATTATCTTGCGATGCTCCTGCGCTGGATGGGCAGCTTTGCCCCCGACAGCGGGTTGCGGATTGACCCGGCGGATTATCCGGCGCTGCACCGCGTCCTGGCCGCGCTGGAAACCCGGCCCGCGGCACAATCCGTCGCCCGACACGAGGGGCTCGGCCCCCTGCCCTTCACCGCAAGCACCTGAGGCGCCATGTTTCTTTCCGTCTTCGACATGTTCAAGGTGGGCGTCGGCCCGTCATCGTCCCACACCATGGGGCCGATGGTGGCCGCCGCAAGGTTCCTTGACCTGATGCGCGCCTCACCCTTCCATTTCCACGGGGTTGCAGGCTCACTTCACGGCTCGCTGGCCTTTACTGGCGTCGGCCATGCCACCGACCGCGCCACGATCCTCGGCCTTGCCGGGTTCGAGCCGGCCAGCTATGACGCGGCCAAGGCCGAAACCACGCTGGCCGCGATCGAGGCGACGCACCGCATTGCCCCGCCCGGCCTGCCGGAACTGGCCTTCAACCCGAAAACCGACCTCACCTTTGACTACGGCCCTGCCCTGCCCGGCCATGCCAACGGCATGATCCTCAAGGCAAAGGATGCGCAGGGCGACGTGATCCTGCAGGAAACCTATTACTCCATCGGCGGCGGCTTCGTGCTGACCGCGGCGGAACTGGCCGAAGCCGGCGGCGCCGGCGCCAAGGCCCGCGCCGACGTGCCCTATCCGTTCGAAACGGCGGCTGAAATGCTGGAGATGGCCGCGAAATCGGGCCTGAGCATCGCCCGGATGAAACGCGCCAACGAGCTGAAATTCCGCACCGCCGCCGAGATCGACGCCGGTCTTGCCCGGCTGTGGGAGGTGATGAACGCCTGCATCTCGCGCGGGATGACCGGCGAAGGCATCCTGCCCGGCGGCCTCAAGGTGCGCCGCCGCGCCAAGGGCATCCATGATCAACTGATGGCCGAGCGCGGCCTGAACATGACCGCCCCGCATACGATCAACGACTGGATGAGCCTCTATGCCATGGCGGTGAACGAAGAAAACGCCGCCGGGGGTCAGGTTGTCACCGCACCGACCAACGGGGCGGCAGGCGTGCTTCCGGCGGTGATCCGCTACTGGCTTGACCATGTGCCGGGCGCCGCCCCCTCGGGCGTGGGCGATTTCCTGCTGACGGCGGCGGCCATCGGCGGCCTGTGCAAACACAATGCCTCGATCTCGGGCGCCGAATGCGGCTGTCAGGCCGAAGTGGGCAGCGCCGCCGCCATGGCCGCCGCCGGGCTCTGCGCTGTGATGGGCGGCAGCGCGATGCAGGTGGAAAACGCCGCCGAAATCGCGCTGGAACACCACCTCGGCATGACCTGCGACCCGGTGAAAGGGCTGGTGCAGGTGCCCTGCATCGAACGCAACGGCCTTGGCGCGATCAAGGCCGTCTCCGCCGCCTCGCTGGCGCTGCGCGGTGACGGGGTGCATCTGGTCTCGCTGGATGCCTGTATCGAGACCATGCGCCAGACCGGCCATGACATGCATGAGAAATACAAGGAAACCTCGCTGGGCGGGCTCGCGGTGAACGTGCCCAACTGCTGAGGCCGCACCCCGGTCTTTGGCAGGAGCGGGGGTTTCACACCCCCGCACCCCCGTGGAGTATTTCCAAAGGTGCAAATGCAAGGGATTGCGTCCCGGCCGACGGCACCAGTCCAGTGCGCAGGGGTTAACGCCCACGCGACCGGGACGACTTGCACCTTGCGGCCATCGGGACTCCTCCCTGTTCCGCAGGATCATGATGCGGCGAAATGGTAAACAACTCCCTTACATTTGCACCTTTTGAAATACTCCCGCCGGAGGCCCCGGCTTCCGCCAGACCACCGCCCCGGTCTGTCGTCCGCGGCAGCCGGGCGCGCGGGGGCTCGACGCCCCCAAGCGGCCGCCCCGGAAGGGGAAACACCCGCGAGGTCGCAATCAGACGATCCTGCGGCCGCGCATCCGGTTAGGAAGGCGCCATGACACAGGACCGCATCCTTCCCGGCATCATCCTCATGTTGGCATTCTGCGTGCTGGCGCCGCTGCTGGACACCGCGTCCAAGCTGGCCACGGCGACCATTCCCGTCGGCCAGATCACCACGGCGCGATTTTTGGTTCAGGGGGTGCTGATGGTGCCGGTGGCGCTGGTCATGCGGCTGTCCTGGGGGGCCTCGCCGCGGGTGCTGGCGCTGATCACCCTTCGGGCAGTGTTCCTGATCGCCTCGACCTTCGGCTTTGTCGCGGGGGTGCAGTTCATGCCCATTGCCGATGCCCTGGCCATCGTCTTTGTCGAGCCGTTCATCCTGTTGATCCTGGGCAGGCTGATCTTTGGCGACCATATCGGGCCGCGGCGGATCATTGCCTCGCTGGTGGGATTTGCCGGGTCGATGCTGGTGATCCAGCCCTCGCTCGCGGCATTCGGCACAGTGGCGCTCTATCCGCTGATCTCGGCCTTTGCCTTTGCCTTCTACATGCTGGTCACCCGGGCGATTGCCGCCGAAGTGCATCCGGTGATCCAGCAACTGCACACCTCGATTGCCGGGGCGGCGATCTGCCTGCCGGCCATGGTGTTGTTGGACGGCACAGGGCTGGCCATGTTCGATCCGGTGATGCCGCAGGGCTGGGCATGGGTGTGGCTGTTCGGCGTGGGCTTCTGGGCGGCGGCCAGCCATATGTGCATGACGCTGGCGCTGAAACATGCCCCGGCCTCCACCCTGGCGCCGATCCATTATCTGGAGATCGTCACCGCCGTCGCCCTTGGCTATGCCGTGTTCGGCGATTTCCCGAATGCGCTGACCTGGGTCGGCATGGGCATCATCATTGCCTCGGGGCTTTACATCATCCACCGCGAGCGGGTGACGGCAGGCCAAATCCGCGCAGAACTGCCCGAAGCGATCTGACGGGCAGGATCACCAGCATCGCCGCCGCGTCAAAGCGCAGCCGCACCCGCGGCGCGCTGACTTCGTTCGAGGTGCCGATCATGCCGTCCGGCGCGAAGTGCAGCCCGTCAATCGGCCAGCGCAGCCCCTCGCTTGTCCCCTGCACCGGCGCCATGGGGAACAGCGACAGACGCGAGCCGACGGGCAGGTGCAGCTCCATCTCGGGCGGCGCCAGAAACGTCACCTCCTGCGCGCTCAGGATCAGGGCGCGGCGGTCGGGGTGGCGGGTCAGCGCGTTCAGCACGGCAAGCCCGTGGTCCAGCCGCGCCCCCTGAAACCCCACGCCCAGCACGAAGGGCGCCCGGATATGGCGCAGCGCCTTGTCAAAATCGGTGGTTTCCTGTTCCGCAACGGGAAACAGTCGGCCCTGCAACCGGGCCTGTGCCCCTGCCGAAATCGAATCGAAATCGCCGTAGACCGCCCGGGGCATGACCCCCAGCCGCAAGAGCCGGTCCGCCCCGCCATCGGCGGCAACGATTTCAGGGGCATGGGCCAGCGCCCGGCGCAGCAAAGCGGCGCCGAAAGGCGCGCCGCCAGCCAGCGTCACCCCCTCGCGGGATTCGACAATCCCCTGATTCATGCCAATACTGTTCATCCAATTGCGGCAAAGAGCCCATCCGGTGAACACAATCAATCCTTCAAATTACCGCGGTCTGTCCATGGAAACGAACAGGACGGCGGGCAATTTGGCGGGGTGAATAGTCAAGAGGCGGCATCCGATGCTCGGAGCGAGTAAAATTCTGACGGTGTCCTACGGGACATTCTCCTGCACGCTGGAGGGGTTTGACGAGCCCTTCTCGACGATGAAGGCGATCGCAGAATATTTCCGCGATCTGGCCGCCGAGGACCGCTATTTCGGCGCCGAGCCGCCCACCCCCGATGCCGCCATGCTGCACCGTATCGCCGAGCGCGAGATTCAGCGCCGGGTCGAGGCCAAGGTGCAGGAAAACGGCGTGATCCTGCGGGCGGGTGACGAGGGCAGCGTGCGGACGGCGCCGGTTCCGGCTGTGGCCCCCTTGCTGGATGCGGCCCCTGCACCGGATGCGGCCCCGGCGGAATCCGCGGCGGACAAGCTGCGCCGCCTGCGCGGCGAGGCGGCGGTGCTGCCGGTTGCGCCCGCTGTGGCGCCCGCGGCAGAGTCGGCGGCAGAGCCGAGTGAACCCGAAGCAGCCCCGCTGGTCGCCCCCACGGCGCCGGTTCTGGTGGCGGCTTATGAAGAGGATGAGCCGGTCGAAGACCTGCGCGCCGATGTCGGCTTTGACGATGACGCGCCGGTGGAAACCGGCTTTGGCGCCGATTTCGACTATGACGGCGATCTGGAGCCCGAGGCGCCGCAGGCCGATCTGCTGCCCGAGGTGGCAGAGCCGGTGGCAGAGATTGCCGAAGAATTTGTCGAAGAGCCCGTCGAAGACTTGGCCGAAGACCTGATCGAAGATTTGGGCGAGGAATTTGCCGGGGACGAGCCGGTGCTGACTGCGGCTGAAATTCTCGACGCGGATGTCGCGGAAGAGTTGCCCGACAGCTTTGCCGAGGAATTTGCCGAAGACACCGACCTGTCCGAAGAGACCGATCTCGCCGATGACGGCGACGAGGCGATGCTGGCTGCGCTTGCAGTGCTGGATGCGCCCGCCCCTGCCACCGAAGCGGTGACGGAAGCGGGGACCGATGCCCTGCCCGAAGATCAGGACTGGGACGACGAGGATGAGGGTGACGACACCGCCGCCATGCTGGCCGCTCTGGTCGATCCGCAGCCCGAGGCCCCCCCGGCCGCCGCGCAGGATGACGCCGAAGATGACGGGTTTGCCCTTGGCAACCTGACCGCGCCCGCGACCTTCGACTTTGACGACGATGCGGATGACAGCTTTGCCGAAGATGAGGCCGAGGCCAGCACCGGCACCGAAGCGATCGACGCGGCCGAACTGGTGGCCGCGGCCCCTGCGCCTGCGCCCGAAGCCGAAGAGTTGGCCGAAGAGGCGACCCCCGCCCCGGTCAGCGAAAAGGCCCAGCGGGCCCGCGCCCGGGTGATCCGTATTCGCCGCAGCGATGCGCCGGCTGTGGCCCCCGTCGCGGCTCCTGTCGCGGCACCCGCCCCTGCCGAAGCCGCGCCGCAGCCGCTGCGCACCTCGCTCTTGTCACCCGAAGCCGAAGCGGCGTTGCAGGCCGAACTGGCCGCGCTCGAAGCCGAGATCGGCGGGCCTGAGGTCCATGCACCTGCCCAGCCCGCCGTTCAACCCATGGAACAGCCCGAGGCCGAACCGCGCCGCCGGACCGAGACCGGCGCCCTTGGCACCGGCGCGGATGATTCGGTGTCGCGGCTGATCGCGCGCACCGACACCGAGATGGACGGCGAAGACACCCGCCGCCGCCGCTCGGCCATCGAGCATCTCAAGGCTGCCGTGGCCGCCACCACCGCCGAACGCCAGATGCAGGGCGCCACGCCCGCACGCGGCGAAACCCGCAAGGATGCCTACCGCGCCGATCTGGAACAGGTCGTGCGCCCGCAGCGTTCCGAAGGCCAACGGCTGTCGCCGCTGGTTCTGGTTTCGGAACAGCGCATCGACCGACCGCGCTCGACCGCCTCGACGGCGGCGCTTTCGGTCGCATCGGACAATCTGGCCGATGCAGCGCCCGCCGCCCCGGCCAGCGCCCCCGGCCCGGTGCGTCCGCGCCGCGTCAAGGCGGGACGCCATACTGCCGCTGTGGCCCAGACCGTGGCCGAACTGGCGCCCGAAGAAACGCCGGTTGCCCCGCCCGCGCCGCCCCGCCCGCAGGTGGTGCCGCCGCAGGCCGATCTGGATGCCTTCGATCTGGATGATGAGGATGAGGACGACGGCAATGTCTTCTCCGACAGCAAGGGCTTTGCCGACTTTGCCGAACGGCTGGGGGCGACGCAGCTTCCCGATCTGATCGAGGCGGCGGCGGTCTATTGCGCCATGGTGCTGAAGCGGCCCGAATTTTCGCGGCCGCTGGTGCTGCGTCAGGTTGCCGAACTGCCCGCCGGTGCGGGCCTTGCGCGTGAAGAATGCCTGCGCAGCTTTGGCTATCTGATGCGCAAGGGCCGGATCGCCAAGATCCGGGCCGGGCATTTTGCGGTGACCGAACGCTCGCCGATCCTGGCCGAGGCACTGCGCAACGCCGGCTGATCAGGATACCGGGACAGAACATCGGGGCGGAGGCTGCCACTCACGCCCTTGCGAAGGCGGACCATCGGGGGATGGTCCGCCTTTTGCCTTTCAGGGGTCTTTTGGCGCGTCCGGGTCGTCCTGCCCCACACCGCGGAACACCGCCCGCAAGGGCAGCGCCCAGAGGATGCCAAGCCCGACATAGACCAGAAACTCCATCGGAACCGAAGGGCGGCCCCGCCAGGCGTTCAGCCAGTCCACCAGATTGACCGCCACCACGATATACAGCGGCAGCCCGACCAGAAGGATCAGCAGCGACAGGCGGCGGCGGGTCTTGTAGCCAAGGGCCATGGCCGTTCCTTCCGGGGTTCAGTCGGCGAAGGGATCGGTCACCAGAATGGTGTCGTCCCGTTCCGGGCTGGTGGACAGGAGCGCGACCGGGCACTGGATCAGCTCTTCGATGCGGCGGACATATTTGATCGCCGCCCCCGGCAGATCGGCCCAGGACCGCGCGCCTGCGGTATTCTCGGACCAGCCTTCCATCTCTTCATAGATCGGCGTGCAGCGGGCCTGTTGATCGGCGGCGGTGGGCAGGTAATCCATCCGCTGACCGTCGAGTTCATAGCCGACACAGATTTTCAGCGTCTTGAACCCGTCCAGCACGTCGAGCTTGGTCAGCGCGATGCCCGACACGCCCGAGGTGGCGCAGGTCTGGCGCACCAGCACGGCATCAAACCAGCCGCAGCGGCGCTTGCGCCCGGTGACGGTACCAAACTCATGCCCCCGCTCGCCCAGACGCTCGCCATCGGCGTCAAACAGTTCTGCCGGGAACGGGCCTTCGCCGACGCGGGTGGTATAGGCTTTGACGATGCCGAGGACGAAATCAATCGCGGTCGGGCCAAGGCCGGTGCCCGTCGCCGCCTGCCCGGCGATCACGTTGGACGAGGTGACAAAGGGATAGGTGCCAAAGTCGATGTCCAGAAGGGCGCCCTGCGCGCCCTCGAACAGGATGCGCTTGCCGGCGCGCCGCGCCTCGGTCAGCACTTTCCAGACCGGGCCGGCATAGGGTTTGATCTTGGGTGCGATTTCAAGGATCTGCGCCTTGAGCGCCGCCGGGTCCACCGGATCAAGGCCAAGACCCGCCCGCAGCGCGTTGTGATGGGTCAGCAGGCGGCCGATCCGGGTGTCGAGCGTAGCTTCGTCAAAGATGTCGGCAACGCGGATGGCGCGGCGGCCCACCTTGTCTTCATAGGCCGGGCCGATGCCGCGGCCAGTGGTGCCGATCTTGGCCACGCCGGTCTGGCTTTCGCGGCCACGGTCCAGTTCACCATGGATCGGCAGGATCAGGCTGGCATTTTCCGCAAGGATCAGGTTTTCCGGCGTGATGTCCACGCCCTGCGCCCGCAGCTTGTCGATCTCGGTCACCAGATGCCAGGGGTCCACCACCACGCCGTTGCCGATCACCGAAAGCTTGCCGCCGCGCACGATCCCCGAAGGCAGCAGCGACAGCTTGTAGACCTTGCCGTCAATCACCAGCGTATGGCCGGCATTGTGGCCGCCCTGGAATCGCGCCACGATGTCGGCACGTTCCGACAGCCAGTCCACGATCTTGCCCTTGCCCTCGTCGCCCCACTGGGCGCCCACGACAACCACGTTTGCCATATGCACGGTCCTTGCGCTTTGGAAAAACCGTGCGAGCTATAGCGACCACAGGCGGCCAGCGAAACAGCAAAATGGCCGCAGGAGGATGCGATGTTTCTCTACCTGACCCTCGGCACCAATGATCTGGCCGCCGCGAAACGCTTTTACGATGCGGTGATGCCGACGCTCGGCCATGGCTTGCGCGCCGAATATCCCGATGAGGTGGGCTATGGCCCGCCCGCCCCGGCGCGGATCACGCTCTGGATCACCCATCCCTATGATAAGCGGCCCGCAACGGTGGGCAACGGTTCGATGCCGGCGCTGGTGGCGCCCAGCCGGGCCGCCGTCGATGCCTTTCACGCGGCGGGGCTGGCGGCAGGCGGAACCGACGAAGGCGCGCCGGGCCTGCGCCCCCACGGGCCGCATTTCTACGCTTGTTATCTGCGTGACCCGGACGGCAACAAGCTTTCCGCCGTCTGCGAGGCGCCGGACGGGCTTGCGCCGCCGGGGGGTTCCGCCTAGATAGGCGCGTCAGCTTCGGGGTTCCCATGGAAAACGTCGTCCTTATCATCCACCTGATCCTTGCGCTTCTCCTGATCGGGGTCGTGCTGCTTCAGCGTTCGGAAGGGGGCGGCCTGGGCATGGGTGGCGGCGGCGGCGGCGTGGTCTCCAGCCGGGGCGTGGCCACGGCACTGGCCAAGCTGACCTGGATTTTTGCCATCGCCTTCATCGCCACCTCGATCACGCTGACCGTGCTGGCCAGCCGTGCCGCGGATCAAGGCTCGGTCGCCGACCAGATCGGCACCGCCGCCCCCGCCACGCCCGAAGCGCCCGCCACGGGGGGCAACCTGCCCACCGGCACCGACCTTCTGCCGCCGCCCGCGGCCGATGCGCCTGCCGCCCCGCCCGCCGCCGAAAACTGACCACTACCTTTTGACGCCACCACGAAACCGACTGCAAAATCTTGCGGTCCGGTTGCGCCTTGGTCATTCCTCGGCTATAGGTCAACTCCCGTGGTGCTGCGATTCCCACGCGCCGAATCGCGCTTTTGATCGACTACGGGAGGCCCTATGGCTCGCTATATCTTCATCACCGGCGGTGTGGTGTCCTCTCTGGGCAAGGGGCTGGCTTCGGCCGCCCTTGGGGCGCTGTTGCAGGCGCGCGGCTATACCGTGCGGCTGCGCAAGCTTGACCCCTATCTGAACGTCGATCCCGGCACGATGAGCCCGTTTGAACATGGCGAGGTATTCGTCACCGATGACGGCGCCGAGACCGATCTGGACCTTGGCCATTACGAACGCTTCACCGGGGTTCATGCCCGGCAGACGGATTCCATTTCCTCGGGGCGGATTTATTCCAATGTGCTGGAAAAGGAACGCCGCGGCGACTACTTGGGCAAAACCATTCAGGTGATCCCGCATGTCACCAATGAAATCAAGGACTTCCTCCGCATTGGCGATGATGAGGTCGATTTCATGCTGTGTGAGATCGGCGGCACGGTCGGCGATATCGAAGGGCTGCCATTCTTCGAAGCCATTCGCCAGTTCATCCATGAACGGCCCCGTGGCCAGTCGATCCTGATGCACCTGACGCTGCTGCCCTATCTGGCGGCCAGTGGCGAGCTGAAGACCAAGCCGACCCAGCATTCCGTCAAGGAATTGCAGTCGATCGGCCTTGCGCCCGATGTCCTTGTCTGCCGCAGCGAACATCCGATCCCCGACCGCGAACGGGAAAAGATCGCCCTCTTCTGCAACGTCCGCAAAGAGGCGGTGATCCCGGCCTATGACCTGAAGACGATCTATCAGGCGCCCTTGGCCTATCACAAGGCGGGGCTGGATCAGGCGGTGCTGGATGCCTTCGGCATCACCCCGGCGCCGAAACCGAACCTTGCCCGCTGGGAAGATGTGATGGACCGCCTGACCCATGCCGAGGGTGAGGTGAAGGTGGCCATCGTCGGCAAATATACCCAGCTTGAAGACGCCTATAAGTCGATTGCCGAGGCGCTGACCCATGGCGGCATGGCCAACCGCACCCGCGTCAAGGCTGAATGGATCGACGCCGAGATTTTCGAGCGCGAAGACCCGGCCCCCTGGCTGGAGAATTTCCATGCCATTCTGGTGCCCGGCGGCTTTGGCGAACGCGGCACCGAAGGCAAGATCAAGGCCGCCCAATTCGCCCGCGAAAAGAAGATCCCCTATCTGGGCATCTGTCTGGGAATGCAGATGGCGGTGATCGAAAGCGCCCGCCATCTGGTGGGCCTGAAGAACGCCGGGTCCGAGGAGTTTGACCACGAGGCGGGTGAAAAGCGTTTTACCCCGGTGGTCTATCACCTCAAGGAATGGGTGCAGGGCAATCACACCGTGCGCCGCAAGGCCGATGATGCCAAGGGCGGCACCATGCGGCTGGGCGCCTATACCGCCAATCTCAAGGCCGGCTCACGCGTGGCCGAAGTCTACAACGCCACGGTGATCGAGGAACGCCACCGCCACCGCTATGAGGTGGACATCCAGTATCGCGCCCAACTGGAAGAGTGCGGCCTGATCTTCTCGGGGATGAGCCCGGACGGCAAGCTGCCGGAAATCGTCGAGGTGAAAGACCATCCGTGGTTCATCGGCGTGCAATTCCACCCCGAACTGAAATCGAAACCCTTCGCCCCGCATCCCCTGTTCGCGGATTTCGTGCGGGCCGCGAAAGAGGTTGAGCGGTTGGTTTAAGACAAGAGTCCGAACCATTAGGTTCGGACTTTTAAATCGGAGCAACGTGATGAATTTATCAGAAGCTCTTTATGTTCTCGCCACACGTTACACTTATGAAAGAGCAAAACCGTTTTCTGGAAGCAAGTTTGGTGACTTCGTTCGCCACGAACTCGCCAAAATCGCAAATATGGAAATACCTTATGGATTTGAAGACTTCACGCTTAAGTCAAGTGTTGGAGCAGGAAACTGGGCTAGTGTGCCTTGGCTAGCATTCTTCGATCCTCTGGTGACGTCAACGGCCCAAGAAGGAATATATGTCGTCTATTTGGTAAACCCTGACACTCAGGTAACTTACCTTTCTCTCAATCAAGGGACTACCTCTGTTTACAAAGAGTTCGGCCAAACTCGTGGGCGTGCGGTTCTTCAGCGTCGCGCAGATGATATGAGAGCGCGAATATTCGATATTGCGAAAAAATTCCCGCTACACAGTATTGATCTTGGCTCAAGCGACAGCCTTCCGCTAGGATATATGGCTGGTCACTGTATCGGAAAAGCCTACACTCCGGATGAGCTTAGCGCGACGGTAATCACAGAAGATCTACATCGAATTTTATCCATCTATAGGCGTTTGATTAATCGTGGCGGCAGCACGCCGAGCGATGTCATGCTGGAAGACGCTCAAACATTGGATATCATGGAGGCGCGGCGCTACACGCTTTCGCGACGCATCGAGCGAGCGCCAAAAGTTCGAGAGCTCGTCCTAAAATCCAAAGCGCCGATTTGTGAAGGCTGCGGGCTTGAACCTTCATTTGATTACTCGTTTAAGGGACCACTCTATCGAATACCTTTGGATGTACATCACATTGCCCCTTTGAACGAGTTAGATGAGGGTGAGAAGAAACGCTACAGAGTTCCACAAGATTTTTATTTGCTTTGTCCAACCTGCCATAGGGCCATCCATGCCCAACAGGATGTTGGGGATTTGAGTACGTTGCGTTCGTCGATTAGGTTTAAGCACTTACGAGAAATCGTATAGCTTTTCGTATCGTGGCTTCTTATGGCCCGTAGGGTGCGAGCCAGCACGCCCCTACGGCTGGCCCGATGCCCCTCCCCCCATCCACCCTTGACCCGACTCAGCGAACTGGTTCTGATTGCAGGATATTCTCTGCAAGGTTCGCATCATGTATTTCGATATCTATGTGGGCGTGGACGGCACCGGGCCGGACTCGAATGCCGAATATGCCACGGCTTTCCGCAACAGCTATGTCAACCAGCTTCGCAACAAGAGCTTTGGCGTCAGCGAGTATGAGCGGGGGCCGACCCTGACCGGGTCGGAGACCGGCAGGCTGGCAAGCTGGGCCGCCGGGCGGGCCGAGCATCATTACCGCACCAACAAGATCCGCGGCCCGAACACGCCGCGCATCTTCATGGCGGGCTACAGCCGTGGCGGGGCGGCGGTGATCGAAGCCTGCCAACAGTTGAACGACAGGGGCATTCCGGTGCAGGGGCTGCTTTTGTTCGATGCCGTGGACCGCTCCTATACGGTCGAGCGGACCGAGACGGTTCCGTCGAACGTGCGCTATTGCCGCCATGCGATCCGGCAGGCGAATTCCGGCTCGCGGCAGAGCTTTGGCAATTGTGGCCTGCTGGCGGCGCGCGGGGTGGATTGGGTGACGCCGAAAGAGTTTCTGACCACCCATGGCGGCATGGGCGGCACGCCCTGGGGCGCAAGTGCCGCGACCGCTGGCGGCGGCCGGATCAGCGAAGGCGACAATTCGATCCGCGGCGTGCTGCGGGCCGTTGGCAATGTGCCGACGCCGCAGGCATGGATCGCCAGCCGGGCAGCCTCGGCGGTCTATGAATATGCCATGGCAACCGAGGTCACGCCCGAGCAGGAACGGCGCGGCAGCGAGGGGGTCTGGAACTGGATGATGACCGAACTGCCCCGGATGCGGCTTTGATGCAGGGTGCCGTTCAGACGCCCCTGCAACCCGGAGGCTTCATGCGCCTTTTTGCCCTTCTCGCCCTCCTCCCCCTGCCCGCCCTGGCCGATCCGCTGGCGGGCAAGTCCTATATCATCGAAATGTCCTCGTCGCAGATGGCCTCGGGCTATGGCGAGTATCTGATCCCGCCGCTGGCCCGCGCGTTGGCGGGGTCGCCAATGCGGCCGCAGAACGGGCCGGGCGCCGATCTGGTGGTGAACATCGTGACCGACAGCGACGTGGGCCGCTGGGTAGAGGGCGCCGGGGGCCGGGTCTGGCTTTACACCATTTCGGTGACGGTGGGCATTTCGCCGGGCGAAACCGTGCTGCCTTATGACGGCACGCCGGTCTTCGGCGCCCGCGCGGTGCTGCAAACCCCCAATCCCGACCGCGAGGATGAACTGCGCTGCCTCATCACCCTCGCGGCCAAAACAGCGCTGGCCGAGTATCGGCCCAAGGGCCGGGTCAAAGTCGATGGCGCCGCCTGCGGGCGCGGTTAAAGCGTTCTGCACCGGAGTGCCCGTCTTGGTTTGCGTCCAATCTGGGTCAGACTGGACGCAAACCGCTTCACCCCATCCGCAGCACAATCTCGCCCGACCAAGGCTCGGTCACGCCGCGGCCGCCGCCGAGGTCTTCGAGGATCGGGCGCAGCTTGTCGAGGTTGGCAATCATCGCCGGGCGGGCGGCGGCCATGGTCGCCATCGAGTCCCATTCGGCCACGACGATGAAACTGCGCTCGCCCGATTTCACCAGCGAAAAGCTGCGCGCCCCGGCGATGGGCGGCATCTCTTCATGGATGCGGATATACTCGGCTTCCATCCCCGGCTTGACCCGCATATGCACGACATTCATGGCAGTCATGGCATCCCCCCTTGGTCCGACATCGGACCGCGCCATGATAGCCGAAAATCCCGCCGCCGTCGCCAAATGAAAAACCCCGGCATCCGTGAGGACACCGGGGGCAGAGGCATGTCAGCCGCAGATCAGTCCTTGGCGCGTTCGACGTAGGAATAATCCTCGGTGTTGATCACGATGCGGGTGCCCGCGCCGATATGCGGCGGCACCAGAACCCGGATTCCGTTCGAGCAGATCGCGGGTTTGTAAGAAGAGGAGGCGGTCTGGCCCTTGGTGACCGGCTCGGTCTCGGTGATCTCCACCACCACCTTCTGCGGCAGCTCCATGGCAATCGCCACGCCTTCGAAGGTGCGCAGGTAAACCTTGATCCCGTCTTCCAGGAACACCTTGTCATCGCCGACCACATCGGGCGACACGGCAATCTGTTCATAGGTTTCGGGGTTCATGAAGTGATAGCCTTCGCCGTCTTCATAGAGGAAGCCGTATTCCCGTTCGTCCACCGCGGCCTTTTCCACCATTTCGGTGGTGCGCCAGCGTTCCGAGACCTTCACCCCGTCCGAGATGCGGCGCATATCGACCGAGGTGGTCGGCGTGCCCTTGCCGGGGTGGAAGTTCGAGGCCGAGAGGACGACGTAAAGGCGGCCCTCCATCTCGACGACATTGCCCTTGCGGAGCGAGGAGGCGATGACTTTCACGGCGGATATCCTTGTGGTTTGGCAGAGGGCGCCCTAAGGGACGCGACTTGGATGCGCGCCTAGCGCATCTTGCGCCCGATTTCCAGCCGAAAGGCATGAACATGACACAGACCCCGCTGCCGACCCCTTGGTGGGATGCCGCCCACCACGCCGACCGCCGCCCCGTGCTGCTGGCCCGCAACCGGATTCAGGCCGGGATTCGCGGCTGGCTGGCCGAGGAAGGCTTTACCGAGGTGGACCCGGCGGCGATGCAAGTCTCGCCCGGGAACGAGACGCATCTGCACGCCTTCGCCACCGATGCCATCGGCAATGACGGGCAGGCGCGGCGGCTCTATCTGCACACCTCGCCCGAATTTGCGATGAAGAAACTGCTGGCGGCGGGCGAAACCCGGATTGCCGCCTTTGCCCATGTTTGGCGCAACCGCGAGCGGGGCGCGCTGCATTCGCCCGAATTCACCATGCTGGAATGGTATCGGACGGGGGCCGATTACACCGCGCTGATGTCCGATACGATGGACTTCCTGCGGCTGGCGGCGCAGGTGACCGGCGCGGCGCAATTGCGCTTCCGCGACCGGCTCTGTGATCCCTTCGCCGAAGCCGAACGGCTTTCGGTGGCCGAAGCCTTTGCCACCCATGCCGGGATCGACCTTCTGGCCAGCATCGGGCCTGACGGCGGCACCGACCGCGAGGCGCTGGCCGTGCAGGTGACCGCCGCCGGCATCACTGTGCGGCCCGGCGATACATGGTCGGACCTGCTGGCACGGGTGCTGGTGGAACGGGTAGAGCCGCATCTGGGCCTTGGCCGGGTGACGATCCTTGACCGCTATCCGGCGGCCGAGGCGGCGCTTGCGCGCCGCGCCCCGGACGATCCCCGCGTGGCCGAGCGGTTTGAGATCTATGCCTGCGGCGTCGAACTCGCCAACGGCTTTGGCGAGCTGACCAATCCCGAAGAGCAGCGCCGCCGCTTTCAGGCCGAGATGGATGAAAAGGCCCGCCTTTACGGCGAGCGTTACCCGGTGGACGAAGATTTCCTTGCCGCGCTGACGCAGATGCCCGCCGCCTCGGGCATCGCGCTGGGGTTTGACCGGCTGGTGATGCTGGCCACCGGCGCCCCGCGGATTGATGATGTGATCTGGGTCCCCGTTCCGTAGGATGGGCAATCTGCCCATCCTCGTGCCCAAGGGATGGGCCAATTACCCATCCTACGCACCCCCCGAAGGTCTTCACCATGCTGTCTTACCAACACGCCTATCACGCCGGAAACCTTGCCGATGTGCAGAAGCACGCCCTGCTGGCCTTCATGCTCGACTATCTGACGCAAAAGGACAAACCCCTCAGCTATATCGAAACCCATGCCGGGCGCGGCCTCTATGACCTTGCCGATGAAGCTGCACTGAAGACCGGCGAGGCGGCGGCGGGTGTCACCCTTGCCCTGCCGCTTTTCCCGCCCGCCCATCCCTATCGTCAGGCGGTCGAGGCGGTGCGGGCGCGTTCTGGCGCCAGCGCCTATCCCGGCTCCCCCCTTGTCGCGGCCATCGGCCTGCGCGAAGGCGACGCGCTGCATCTGGCCGAATTGCACCCGCAGGAACATGCCGCTCTGACCGCCACGATGGCGGGCTGGGGCGCCCATATCCAGAAACGCGACGGGCTTGAGATGGCGCTGGCCATCACGCCGCCCACACCGCGCCGCGGCCTCATGCTGATCGACCCAGCCTATGAGGTGAAATCCGATTATGACCAGATCCCGCGCGTCATGGGCCAGATCGCCCGCAAATGGAATGTGGGCATTCTGGCGCTCTGGTATCCGCTGCTGACTTCGGGCGCGCATCGCCCGATGCTGGCGACGCTCGAGGCCGCCTTCCCCGAAGGCTTCCGGCAGGAATTGAGCTTCCCGCCTGCCCGCGACGGCCACCGGATGGTGGGCAGCGGCATGTTCGTGGTCAACCCGCCATGGGGTCTTGCCGACGAAGCCGCCCGGCTGAAAGCCCTTTTCGCAAAGCTCTGATCTACCTTTCATCTTGGCCCAAATATCCTGCAGGGGGCACGGGGGACGCAAAGTCCCCCGCCGCGGCCCAAGGCGACCGGCCCTTTCGATCATCGGATCGTGGCTTGGCGCCGCCGCGGCGCTCGCCTATCCTGACCCCATGTTCGCCGATCTCCTCCGCGGCCTTCTGGCCCCCGCCCCCGCCCGCCTGCCCGAGCCGGATGCCCGGCTCGCGCTGGCCGCCCTTCTGGTGCGCATCGCGCGATCCGACGGGCTTTATGCCGCCGAAGAGGTGGAGCGGATCGAAACCACCCTCGCCCGCCGCCATGGCCTCTCGCCCTTTGAGGCGGCCCGGCTGCGCAGCGATGCCGAGACGCTGGAATCCGAGGCGCCCGACACTGTGCGCTTTACCCGCGCGCTCAAGGCGGCGGTGCCGCTCGAGGACCGCGCGGCACTGGTGCAGGCGATGTGGGCGGTGGCGCTGGCCGATGGCAGCCGCGATGCCGAGGAGGATCAGCAGATCCGGCTTCTGGTCAATCTTCTGGGGCTGACGGATGTCGAATCGGCGCAGGCCCGGGCGCGGGCCATGCAGGAATGATCGCCTCCTTGGGCATGTATGACCGGGCCGAGACGGCTGCGGCCAATGACAGGCTCTGGGCTGGCATCCGCGACGGGCTGCGGGCGCGCGGCATCGCCGCGCCCGAGGCGCTGACCCGCGGCGAAGGCGCCTATTGGCCCGCCTGGCAGGCGCCTGACCTCGTGCTGTCGCAGACCTGTGGCTTTCCCTATCGCGCGCGGCTGCATGGCCGGGTCACGCTGATCGGCACGCCCGATTACGGGGTCGAGGGGTGCCCGCCCGGCCATTACCGTTCGGTCTTCGTGACGCGCACCGACGATCCCCGGGCGCTGGCCGATTTCGATGGGCTGCCGCTGGCCTATAACGAAGGGCTGTCGCAATCGGGCTGGGCCGCGCCGCAGAATCACGCGGCGGCGCTTGGCCTGCGCCTGCACCCCGGGCTTTGCACCGGCGGGCACCGGCTTTCGGCGCTGGCGGTGGCCGAGGGGCGGGCCGATCTGGCGGCGCTCGATGCCGTGACATGGGAAATGCTGCGCCGGTGGGAGCCAGCCGCAGCGGCGTTGCGGGTGGTCGCGGTGACGGACCCCACCCCCGGCCTGCCCTATATTGCAGCAGCGGGGGCCGATGCCGCTGCGACCTTTGACGCGGTGGCCGATGCCATCGCCACCCTGTCGCCCGCGGACCGCGAGACCCTGCAACTGCGCGGCCTGATCCGAATCGCGCCCGAAGCCTATCTGGCGGTGCCGACCCCGCCTGCGCCCGAGGGGCTTCACTGACCAGTTTGCAGGCGGCCATTGACCAAATGCGCGCCACCTGCCGCAACGCCCATCACAATGCCCGTTGCAAAGCCACCATTTCTGCGTCCTATTTGATCGAATAGTCCAAACCCAAGGCCGCCCGTGACCGAACCTGCTGAGACCCCCGTCATCGCCATCCGCGACCTGCACAAAAGCTATGGCCAGCTTGAGGTGCTGAAGGGCGTCGATCTGACGGCGCCGCGCGGCCATGTCGTGTCACTGATCGGATCTTCCGGCTCGGGCAAATCCACGCTGCTGCGCTGTTGCAACCTTCTGGAAGACAGCCAGCAAGGCGAAATCCGGTTTGAGGGCGAGGCTGTGCATTGGAAGGGACAGGGCCTGCACCGTCACCCTTCGGACCGCGCGCAGGTCACCCGCATCCGCACCAATCTGTCGATGGTGTTCCAGCAATTCAACCTCTGGTCGCATCTGACGATTCTGCAGAATGTGATGGAGGCGCCGGTGACGGTGCTGAAGCGTGACCCGAAAGAGGTCGAGGAAAAGGCGCGGATGTATCTGGCCAAGGTCGGCATCGGCGACAAGGCCGATGCCTGGCCCGCACAGCTTTCGGGCGGTCAGCAACAGCGCGCCGCCATCGCCCGCGCGCTCTGCATGGAACCTCGCGCCCTTCTGTTCGATGAACCGACCTCGGCGCTTGACCCCGAGCTGGAACAAGAGGTGGTCCGCGTCATCAAGGCGCTGGCCGACGAGGGGCGCACGATGCTTCTGGTCACCCATGACATGAAGCTGGCCGCCGATTGCTCGGATCATGTCATCTTTCTGCATCAGGGCCGGATCGAAGAAGAAGGCCCGCCTGCCGAATTGTTCGGCAATCCCAAGACCGACCGCCTGCGCGGCTTTCTGTCCGCCACGGCGTGAACCACAAGAAACCAACCACCTGACAGGGGACTACCAATGAAAAAACTGCTTCTTGCCACCGCCTTGACCGGGCTGGCCGGGCTTTCGGGCGCCGCTTTCGCGCAGGATGTCGTGCGTCTGGGCACCGAGGGCGCCTATCCTCCCTACAACTTCATCAATGACGCCGGCGAAGTCGCGGGCTTTGAGCGGGAGTTCGGCGACGAGATCTGCAAGCGCGCCGGCCTGACCTGCTCCTGGGTCACCAATGAATGGGACAGCATCATCCCGAACCTGCAATCGGGCAACTACGATGTGATCATCGCCGGCATGTCGATCACCGAAGAGCGTGAGCAGGTCATCGACTTCTCGCAAGGCTATCTGCCGCCCGCCACCTCGGCCTATCTGGCGATGTCGGCCGATACCGACCTGATGTCGGGCCCGGTCGCGGCGCAGACCGGCACCATTCAGGCGTCGTTCGTGGCCGAAAACGGCATGACGCTGGTGGAATATGCCACGCCCGAAGAAACCGTCGCCGCCGTGAAGAACGGCGAAGCGGTGGCTGTTCTGGCCGACAAGGACTATCTGGTGCCGATGGCGGCGGAATCGGCGGGCGCCATGGTGCTGCTGGCCCGCGAAGAGTCGATCGGCGGCGGCGTTGGCCTTGGCTTCCGCGACAGCGACGACGATCTGCGCGGCAAGTTCGATGCTGCGATCAAGTCGATGAAATGCGACGGCACGCTGGATGCGATGATCACCAAGCCGGAATATTTCGGCCCCGACGCCAAGACCTGGGGCGATGCGGGCAAGGAAGGCTGCTGAGGCCCTTGCCTGACTAAACCGGGGTGGCGCCCTCGCGCCGCCCCTTTCTCCATCATCCTGAACCTCCGGGGGGCCGATGCTGTCTGCCTGCGCCGATCCCAAGTCGATCGAGGGCCTGACCTGGGCCTTTTGCTATCTGACCTCCGGCAAGCACCTTGCCTTTTACTGGTCCTTCGGGACGGTGCTGCTGCTGTTGGCCATCACGGCGCCGGCGGCGCTGCTCTTTGGCTTTGGCGGCGCCACGGCGGCGCGTTCGCCCTTCGCGCCCGCCCGGATCTTCGGCAAGACCTATATTGCCATGGTGCGCGGCGTGCCCGACATCGTGTTCTTCCTGTTCTTCGTGATCGCACTGGATCAGGGCATCGAATATATCAAATACCTTGCCGTCTGCCCGCCGGGCACGCCTTCGCCCTGGCAGGGGCTGGAATTCCGCGTCTGCCAGGAGGCCAAGGTGCCGCTCGGCACCTCCAGCGAGTTCTGGCACAATGCCTATGGCTTCATGCTGGCGGTGGTGACCTTTGCCATCGTCTTCGGCGCCTTCACGGCAAACGTGCTGTTCGGTGCGATGCAGGCAGTGCCCCGGGCGCAGCTTGAAACCGCCGAAGCCTATGGCATGAGCCACGGACAGGTGTTTCGCCGGATTCTGGTGCCGCAGATGTGGGTCTATGCCCTGCCCGGCCTGTCGAACCTGTGGATGATCCTGATCAAGGCCACGCCGCTTCTGTTCCTGCTGGGGGTCGAGGATATCGTCTATTACGCCCGCGAACTGGGCGGATCGAAAACCCAAGCCTATGAATACCCGCATGGCGACTGGCGGCTAATCTATTTCCTTGGCCTGATGGTGTTCTATCTGGTGATGACGCGCCTGTCCGAGGTGGTTCTGACCCGCCTTTCGGCGCGGCTGTCCAAGGGGCAGGCCACGGCGGCCGGTGAAGCAATGCGAAAGGCCGCAGCATGAGCATGACCTGCTGGGAAACCGTCCAGGCTTACGGCCTGCGCTCGCTGGGGATCGGCGAAAAGCTGTTGCCGCGCACCGATTTCACCGTTTGCCAACAGTTCACTCTGATCGGCTCGGGCCTTTTGTGGAACATCTATTTCGGGGTTCTGGCGCTGGCCTTCGGCTTCTTTCTGGCCAATGCGTTGGCACTGGCCAAGGCCAGCCGCAGCCCATGGACGCGCAAACCTGCGGAATGGTTCATCTTCGTCTTCCGCGGCTCGCCGCTCTTCATCCAGTTCTTCCTGGCCTATGAGGCGCTGGTGATGCTGCCGCGCGCCGGGATCGAGATTTTCGGGCTGACGGTGCAGACCGCATGGACCACCCGGGCCTGGGCCGGTGCGCTGTTCGTGCTATTCCTGAACACCTCGGCCTATTCGGCCGAAATCTTCTATGGCGCGCTGCGCTCGATCCCCAAGGGCGATCTGGAGGCGGCCGAAGCCTATGGCATCACCGGCTGGCAGAAATTCCGCCGCATCCAGTGGCCGACCATGCTGCGGCTGGGCTGGCCCGCCTATACCAATGAGGCGATCTTCCTGTTCCACGCCACGACGCTGGTGTTCTTTTCGGGCTTTCCGGCCTTCTCGCAACAGGGCGATGCGCTTTATTATGCCAATTACTTCGCCGACAAGACCTTCAACCCGTTCATCCCCTATCCGATCGTCGGGTTTTACTTCATCCTGCTGACGCTGCTGGTGACATTGCTCTTTGGCCGGATCAACCGCCACCTGAACCGCTATCTGCCGCAAAACCAGAAGAGCAGAATTCGCTTGCGTCCTCAGGTGATCCGGTAGTAGGCTTAATTTGATCAAATTAGGCGGGCCTGACCGGCCCGCCGGATCGACAAACAGGGAAAGGATCAAGGGCATGATCCGTAACCTGCCTGCCGGATCATCGGGGTCTGGCGCGGGCGGTATCGTGCCCGGTCTCAAGTGAACATGATGAAAGACTGGCTTAGAAAGCATCCCGACGTCCGCACCATCCGGGTTGCGGCGGCGGATCTCAACGGACAGGCGCGGGGCAAACGGGTGCCGGCCCGCTTTGCCGACAAGGTGGTGAAGGACGGAACCCGCTTCCCCTTCTCGGTTCTGAACCTCGACATCTGGGGCGAGGATATCGACGACAGCCCGCTGGTGTTTGAACAGGGCGATCAGGATGGCGTTCTGAAACCCACCGAGCGCGGCTTCATGCCGATGCCCTGGCTTGAGGCGCCGACGGCCCTGTTGCCAATCTGGATGTTCCGCGAAAACGGCACGCCTTATGAAGGCGACCCGCGGCAGGCGCTGCGCACGGTGGTCGAGCGGTTCAAGGCCCGCGGCCTGACCCCGGTCTGCGCGATGGAGCTGGAGTTCTTCCTGATCGACGACTCGGGCAAGACCATGCAGGTGCCCGCCAGCCCCCGTTCGGGCAAGCGGCGCAAGGCGGCGGAAACCCTGTCGATCCGGGCACTGGACGCCTTCGACACCTTCTTCACCGACCTCTATGACGCCTGCGAGGCAATGGACATTCCCGCCGACACCACCACCTCGGAAACGGGCTTGGGTCAGTTCGAAGTCAACCTGATGCATTGCGACGACCCGCTGCGCGCCGCCGATGATGCCTGGCTCTTCAAGATGCTGGTCAAGGGTCTGGCCCGGCGCCACGGCTTTGCCGCCAGCTTCATGGCCAAGCCTTACCCGGAATACTCCGGCTCGGGGCTGCACACCCATTTCAGCCTGATCGACGAAAAGGGCAACAATGTCTTTGACTCGGGCGGGCCGAAGGGCACCGCCATGCTGCGGCAGGCGGTGGCGGGGTGCCTGAATGCGATGCATGATTCCGCGCTGATCTTTGCGCCGCATCAGAACAGCTATGAACGGCTGGTGCCCGGCAAACATGCCCCGACCTCAATCGCCTGGGGATACGAGAACCGCACCACGGCAATCCGCATTCCGGCAGGCTCGCCCTCGGCCCGGCGGATCGAGCATCGGGTGGCGGGGGGCGACGTGAACCCCTATCTGATGCTGGCGGCCATTCTGGGCGCGGCGCTGGACGGGATCGAGAACGAGATGGACCCGCCGCCGCCCATCGTCGGCAATGCCTATGCGCTGGATGATCTGCCGCAGATTCCTGACAATTGGGAACATGCCATCGACGCGCTGGAAGCCAGCGCCATTGTGCCGCGCTTTCTGCATCCCGAGCTGATCAAGAACCTGATCTCGACCAAGCGGCAAGAGCTGCATTACATCGGCGAGCTGACGGAACAGGAACGGGTCGAGCTTTACCTCGACACCGTATAAGAAACCGGCGGCGGGGCCATAAGGCCCCCCGCTCTCCGCGCAAACCGTTCAATGCACCGATTTGCGGATGCGGCGCAGGCCCAGCCAGACCGCCAGCATCACGACGGGCGTCAGCACCGCCAGCGCAACCCCCTTGGAAACATGCGCCGCCTCAGTCAGCGGATAGGCGACATAACCGGCGAGACTGACCGCGTAATAGCTGATCGCCACCACCGACAGCCCTTCGACCGTGTGTTGCAGCCGCAGGGCAAGGTCGGCGCGGCGGTCCATGCTTTCCAAGAGCTTCTGGTTCTGCGCCGAACGGTCCACATCGACCCGGGTGCGCAAGAGTTCGGCGGCGCGTTCGGCACGTTCCGCCATCTGGGTCAGCCGCGCCTCGGCCGATTTCACCGTGCGCATGGCCGGGTCATAGCGGCGGGCCATGAATTCGGCAAAGGTCTGACGGCCGCTGACCCGTTCTTCGCGCAGGGCGGCGATGCGGCCGGTCACGATCGCCTCATAGGCGCCGGTCGCGCCGAAGCGGAAACTGTGCTGCACCGCAAGACTTTCGAGTTCCGCCGAAATCGTCAGAAGTTCGTGCAGCGCCGCCTCTGCCGGGCGGTCCTGATCCAGCCCCGAGACCAGCGCCGACAGCCGCGGGTCCAGCGCGTTCAGCCGCTCGGTCAGCCCGCGCGCCCGGGCCAGGCCCAGCATCGACATGGCGCGGTAGGTTTCAATCTCGCACAGGCGCTGCACGATGCGGCCGATCCGCCGCTTGCCGGTGCCGGGCCGCACGAAGACCGCAAAACGCATGTGCCCCGCCGCATCAATGCGGAAATCCCCCGCGACGATGGCCGAACCATCGACCACCCGCGCCAGCGCGAGGCTTTCGGCGACGAACCAATCCTCGACCCGCGCCTGCACCAGCGTTTCATCCTCGGGCAGCATCTCGACCCGGATCAGCAGCGAAACCAGCCGCCGCCCCGGCGCCGTGGCCAGCCAGTCTTCGGGAAAGACATCGGCCTCCATCGGGTCAAAGGCGCGGGCGGAAAGCCCGGGGGTAAAGGCCGAATAGGTCACGAATTCGGTGTGGCTTTCCCATTTCAGTTCCGCCCGCCCAAGGGGGCCGGAGAAATGCGTCGCCCCCGGCTGCGGATGGGCCGAGCCGTGCCGGTCAAGGATGGCCAGCAGATGCGCCCGGTCTGCGCCCCGGTCGCGGTTCTGCGCCTCTTGCGGTTCCTTTATGGCGACATAGGCCGCCATGCAGGGTGCCGTCAGCGCCGGAAAGGGGCGCGCGTGCAATTCGTTCACAAGGGCATAGCGCAGGGGATGGTCAGCGATCGGGGGCATTGTCAGTTCCGCAAGCGTCGGGGCATTTTCGCGCCTTAGACGGGATTTTCCTGCAAATCCATGGCTTTGTCGGCATACGGCCGCATACTGGCGCAAGCGCAACACCCCTTATGGAAAAGGCCCCGGGGTTTGTCCCGGGGCCTTCGGATGGCGGGATGGGCAGATTGCCCATCCTACTCGATCATCGGCAGCAACTGGTCGATGCTCTTCTTGGCGTCGCCATAGAACATGCGGGTGTTGTCCTTGAAGAACAGCGGGTTTTCGATGCCGGAATAGCCGGTGCCCTGCCCGCGCTTCGACACGAAGACCTGCTTGGCCTTCCAGCATTCCAGAACCGGCATCCCGGCGATGGGGCTATTCGGGTCTTCCTGCGCCGCCGGGTTCACGATGTCGTTCGAGCCGATGACGATGGCCACATCGGTTTCGGGGAAGTCCTCGTTGATCTCGTCCATTTCCAGAACGATGTCGTAAGGCACCTTCGCCTCGGCCAAGAGAACGTTCATATGGCCGGGCAGGCGGCCCGCCACCGGGTGGATGGCAAAGCGGACGTTCTTGCCCTTGGCGCGCAGCTTGCGCGTCAGCTCGGACACCGATTGCTGCGCCTGCGCCACCGCCATGCCATAGCCCGGGATGATCACGATGCTGTCGGCATCGTTCAGCGCCGCCGCCACGCCTTCGGCGTCAATCGCCACCTGCTCGCCCGTCACTTCCATCGCCGGGCCCGTGGTGCCGCCAAAGCCGCCAAGGATCACCGAGACGAAGCTGCGGTTCATCGCCTTGCACATGATGTAGCTCAGGATCGCGCCCGAGGAACCCACCAGCGCGCCGACCACGATCAGGAGGTCATTCGACAGCGAGAAGCCGATCGCCGCCGCCGCCCAGCCGGAATAGCTGTTCAGCATCGAGACGACCACCGGCATGTCGGCGCCGCCGATCCCCATGATCAGGTGATAGCCGATGAAGAGCGCGGCCAGCGTCATCACCGCCAGCGCCAGCGTCGAGCCGGATTGCAGGTAAACCACCAGCAGCACGACCGAGATCAGCGCGGCAGCGGCGTTCAGCACATGGCCGCCCGGCAGCTTTTTCGCCTTGCCGTCCACCTTGCCCGCCAGCTTGCCAAAGGCGATGACCGAGCCGGTGAAGGTGACCGCCCCGATGAAAACGCCAAGGAAGGTTTCGACCCGCAGGATCGAGACTTCCACCCCGCTCTTATGCGCGACGACGGCGGCAAAGCCGGTTAGCGCGGCGCGGGCGGTTTCGTCCAGCGCCGCGATGCGGACCAGTTCGATATGGGTGTTATAGCCGATGAACACCGCCGCAAGACCGACCAGCGAGTGCATCGCCGCCACAAGCTGCGGCATTTCGGTCATCTGCACGCGCTGCGCCACGACCCAGCCGATGGCACCGCCCGCGGCGATCATCACCAGAGAAATCAGCCAGTTGCCTGCGCCGGGGCCGTAAAGCGTGGCCGCCACCGCAAGCGCCATGCCCGCGATGCCATACCAGACCGCGCGCTTGGCGCTTTCCTGCCCCGAAAGCCCGCCGAGAGATTGGATGAAGAGAACTGCCGCAACAACATAGGCGGCCGTGGTGAATCCGTAGTCCATTGTGCCCGGCCTCCCTTACGACTTCTGGAACATGGCGAGCATCCGCCGGGTGACCATGAAGCCACCGAAAATGTTGATCCCGGCCATGAAGACCGAGGCGGCGGCAAGGATCACCACAAGGAAGTTGCCCGAGCCGATCTGCATCAGCGCCCCCAGAATGATGATCGAGGAAATCGCATTGGTCACCGCCATCAGCGGCGTGTGCAGCGAATGCGAGACGTTCCAGATCACCTGCACGCCGACATAGACCGACAGCACGAAGACGATGAAGTGCGACATGAAGCTGGCCGGGGCGAACAGGCCCGCCAAAAGGATCAGCGCGCCACCGACGACCAGCATCCCCACCTGATTGCGGGTCTGGGTCTTGAACGCCGCGGCTTCCGCCGCACGCTTTTCCTCGACGGTCAGTTCCTTGACCTTTTCCTTCGGCTTCTGCGCCGCGATGGCCGCGATCTTGGGCGGCGGCGGCGGGAAGGTGATGGCGTGATCCTTGGCCACGGTGGCGCCGCGGATCACGTCGTCTTCCATGTTGTGAACGATCACACCATCTTTCTTCGGTGTAAGATCGGTCAGCATGTGCCGGATATTGGTGGCATAAAGCGTGCTGGCCTGCGCCGCCATCCGGCTGGGGAAATCGGTATAGCCGACCACGGTCACGCCGTTGTCGGTCACGATCTTCTGGTCGGGCACCGTCAGGTCGCAGTTGCCGCCGCGTTCCGCCGCAAGGTCAACGATGACCGAGCCGGGCTTCATCAGCGCCACCATATCGGCGGTCCAGAGCTTGGGCGCCGGACGCCCGGGGATCAGCGCGGTGGTGATCACGATGTCGATGCCGGGCGCCAGCTCGCGGAACTTCTTCAACTGCGCTTCGCGGAACTCGGGGGACGAGGGCGCCGCATAGCCGCCCGTCGCCGCCCCGTCCTGCGCCGCTTCGGCGAAGTCGAGATAGACGAATTCGGCGCCCATGGATTCGATCTGCTCGGCCACTTCGGGCCGCACGTCAAAGGCCAGCGTGATCGCGCCAAGGCTGGTCGAGGTGCCGATGGCGGCAAGCCCCGCCACCCCGGCGCCGACGATCAGCACCCGCGCCGGCGGCACCTTGCCCGCCGCCGTCACCTGCCCCGTGAAGAAGCGGCCAAAATTGGCCCCCGCCTCGATCACCGCGCGATACCCCGCGATATTGGCCATCGACGACAGCGCGTCCATCTTCTGCGCGCGGGAAATCCGCGGCACCATGTCCATCGCCACCACGGTCGCGCCGCGGTCCTTGACGATCTCCAGCAGCTCGGCATTCTGCGCCGGCCAGAAGAACGAGATCAGCGTCTGGCCTTCGCGCAGCGCCTGCGCCTCGGCAGCTTCCGGGCCGCGCACCTTGACCAGCACATCCGCCGCGGCAATCACCGCCGCCGCATCGGCCAGCACCTCGACCCCCGCCGCGGCATAGGCCGCATCCGAGAAGCCGGCCTTCGCCCCGGCACCCGACTGGATCACGCTGGCATGACCCAGCTTGGCAAGCGCCACAGCCGAATCCGGCGTCAAGGCAACCCGTGCCTCCCCGGCAAACACCTCACTCAGACATCCGATCTTCATGCGCCCTCTTCCCCCTTGCGGTCCTGCCGCCTTCCTTTGTCGGCTTGATCCCTGCGGTCAAGCCCCTTCCGCGCGCCCGCCGCTCTCAGAGCCAGCGCCGTGTCCGATTGAACCAATGCGCCGCCTCGTCGCCAAAGATTTCGCCCAGGCGCTCCTCTTCGCCGGTGATGAAACGCTCATTCGCCAGCCAGACGAAACCCGCCGCGAAAAGAAGCCCCAAAGGCGCATCCCACCAGAAGCTGGCCGCCAGCAAGAGAAAGACATCGCCCAGATAGATCGGGTTGCGCGAGATGGCAAAGACGCCTTCGGTGACAAGGGCGGTCGGCGTGCCGCGCGGATTGACCGTGGTTTTCGCGCGGGCCATCGTCCAGACGGCCATGCCCATCAGCCAGAGCGCCAGCACCAGACAGGCCAGACCCAACCCCGGGCCATAGGCGCCAAACCCGACCGGAAAGCCGATCCAGCCCAGAATCGCAATCACCAGAACCCCGGCAAAGGCCCATGCCTGCGGCCAGTCCAGCCAGCGGATCAGCATCTGTTCCATAAGATCCCCCTTGCTGCGGGCGCATAATGCCGATGCCTCCCGGTGATGCAATCGCTTTTGGTGCATCTTCTGTCGTTTTCCGGCGCGACGAGCCTGCATCAGCCTCCGTTATATTTCAAGCTTAAAATTTATCCCACCACCCCCCTTGATCCGCAGACGCGGGCAGCGCAACCTGACCGCAACGAGGAGAGCCTGATGACCACCGATTTCACCCAGACCCGCGCCCTGTTCGATCTGCCGCAAGGCATGATCTATCTGGACGGCAATTCGCTTGGTCCGCTGCCATCTGCGGCGGCGGCGCGGGTGGCGGCCACCGTCACGCAGGAATGGGGGCAACTGCTGATCACCGCCTGGAACAAGGCGGGCTGGATGGACAAGCCGATGGCGGTCGGCAACCGCATCGCCCGGCTGATCGGGGCCGAACCGGATTCGGTGGCGATGGGCGACACGCTGTCGATCAAGGTCTATCAGGCGCTGGCCTCGGCGCTGGAAATGAACCCGGGGCGGAAAGTGATCCTGTCCGACAGTGGAAACTTCCCTTCCGATCTCTATATGGCGCAGGGCCTCTGCCGCACTCTGGGCGCAGGTTACGAACTGCGGGTGGTGGAACCCGAAGCGGTGCTGGAGGCGATCGACGAAAGCATCGCCGTGACCATGATCACCGAGGTCGATTACCGCACCGGCCGCAAACACGACATGGCCGCGATCACCGCCCGGGCGCATGAGAAAGGCGCACTGACCATCTGGGATCTGGCGCATTCCGCCGGGGCCTTCCCGGTGGAACTGGCAAAATGCGGCGCCGATTTCGCCTGCGGCTGCACCTACAAATACCTGAACTCCGGTCCCGGCGGCCCGGCCTTCATCTATGTCGCCCCCCGCCATCAGGACCGCGCCCGCCCGGCGCTGTCGGGCTGGCAGGGCCATGATGCGCCCTTTGCCTTCGACCTCGACTATCGCCCGGCCCGCGGGGCCGAGCGGATGCGCGTCGGCACCCCGCCGATCCTGCAACTGGCCGCGCTTGAGGCGTCGCTGGACATCTGGGACCGGGTGGACATGGCGGCGCTGCGCGCGGCCTCGCTCGCGCTGACCGACCGCTTCATCGCCGGGGTCGAGGCCACCTGCCCGACCCTGACCCTTGCCACCCCGCGCGACCATGCCAGCCGAGGCAGCCAGGTGTCGTTCCGCCACCCCGAAGGTTATGCCATCATGCAGGCGCTTATCGCACGCGGTGTGATCGGCGATTTCCGCGCGCCCGACATCCTGCGCTTCGGCTTCACGCCGCTGTTCATCGGCGCCGAAGAGGTGGACCGCGCCGTCGCCATTCTGGCCGAGGTTATGGCCAAGGCGCTCTGGGACACGCCCGCCTACAAGACCCGTGCCAAGGTGACCTGATGGCAAGCGCTTTCATCTTGGCAAAAATATCCCCCGCGGAGCGTCCGGCATCTGCCGCAGGAGCCTCCGGCGGGGATATTTGGACCAAGATGAAATTGCCGCCGCTTTGCCGTCCGGCGGGCTGGGTCTGTCTCTGGCGGCGGATGGGCAATCTTTCGGTGCTGAACCGGCGGTGCGGGGCCTGATGCCCTGCCCTGCCCTTTCATCAGCACCCGGAGAGACCCATGACCACCTATGACCCCGCCAAGGATGGCGCGCAGATGTCGTTCGACGGCCGCATGTCCTATGGCGATTACCTGCAGATCGACCGCATTCTGGACAGCCAGCGCCTCTTGACCGGCGCGCATGACGAGATGCTGTTCATCATCCAGCACCAGACATCCGAGCTTTGGATGCGGCTGGCGCTGCATGAGCTGGAGGCGGCGCGCGCCATGATTGCCGCCGACCGGGCGCGCGAGGCGTTCAAGATGCTGGCCCGGATCGCCCGCATCTTCGAACAGCTCAACAATGCCTGGGACGTGCTGCGCACCATGACGCCCAGCGATTACACCACCTTCCGCGAGGGGTTGGGCCAATCCTCGGGCTTTCAGTCCTGGCAATACCGGCTGATCGAATATGCTGTCGGCAACCGCAATCTGGCCATGCTGCGTCCCCATGCCCACCGGGCCGACCTGACGGCAAAGCTTGAGGCCGAACTCGCCCGCCCCTCGCTTTATGACGAGGCGCTGCGCCATCTGGCCCGCGCCGGGCTGCCGGTGCCTGCCGATGTGTTGGCGCGTGACCTGCGGCAGGCATGGGTGGCCCATCCCGGGGTGCAGGCGGTCTGGGAAACCGTCTACCGCGATCCTCAGCAGTATTGGGAAGCCTATGAGCTGGCCGAGAAGCTGATGGATTTCGAGGATTACTTCCGCCGCTGGCGCTTCAACCATGTCACCACGGTCGAGCGGGTGATCGGGCTGAAGCGCGGCACCGGCGGCACCTCGGGGGCGAATTACCTGCGCAAGATGCTGGAGGTCGAGCTTTTCCCCGAACTCTGGCACCTGCGCACCACACTTTGACGCCCTCACGCCGGCGTGATGCCAAGGGGCTTTGACGTGGCGGAACCAGTCGATTAGCGTGCAAACGGAAACAGCGGGCCCCTCTATGGGGCCTGCGCGGCGATGGACCCCAAGAATGCACGCACTTCTGACCAAACTTCTGGCCGCCACGGCTCTGAGCCTGACGCTGGCCGCCTGTGTTCCCAATCAGGCGATGATCGACGCCGGGCTTGCTGAGCCGCCGGCGCCGCAGCTTGTCGAGGGCGCCTATGCCGCCAAAGCCGATCCGCAGTTCAACGTCGCCGCCGTGCCGGTCGAAAAGGTGCCGGCCGAGTTTCAGCGCCAGACGGTCTATTATGAAACCGACCAGCCGGTCGGCACCATCATCATCAACCCCTCGACCAAGCATCTTTACCATGTGACCGGCAAGAACCGCGCCACGCGCTATGGCATCGCCGTGGGCAAGGCCGGGTTCCAGTGGTCGGGTGAGGCTGTGGTGTCTGAACGCAAGACCTGGCCGACTTGGACCCCGCCGGAAGAGATGATCGTGCGCAAGCCGGAACTGGCCAAATGGGAAAAGGGCCAGCCGGGCGGCCCGACCAACCCGCTGGGCGCCCGCGCGCTGTATCTGACGACCAACGGGCGCGATTATGGCTATCGCATCCATGGCACGCCGGAATGGTTCTCGATCGGCAAGAATGCCTCGTCGGGCTGTATCCGCATGATCAACCAGGACGTGATGGACCTGTTCGATCAGGTGCCGCTGGGCACCAAGGTCATCGTGCTGACCGCTTCGGGTGAGATGCCCAAGGGGCTGACCCTGCCGCCGCCCACGCCGAAAAAGCCCAAGCCCGCCGTCGTGGCCGCGCCTGCGCCCGCAGTGGTGGTGGTGCCGAAGATCACCGTGCTGCCGCCGCCGGTGCTGACGCCGGCCGCGGTGGCGCCTGCGGCCCCGGCTGCGGCAGCGCCTGCCGCTCCGGCACCCGCCGCTGCGGCTCCGGCTCCGGCCGCCCCTGCCGCCAACGCCCCGGCCTGTGCCGTGGCGCTGGTCAACGGCGTCTGCCCGGCACCCTGAGCCGATGAGCAAAAGCCTCGCCCGGGTCACCGCCGCCCTCAGGGCGGCGGGGCTTGACAGCCAGCCGCTTGAAATGCCGGGCGAGACCCGGACGGCGGCGCAGGCCGCCGAAGCGGCGGGCTGCGCGCTGAACCAGATCGTCAAGTCGATCCTGTTTCAGGGGGAAAGCGGGCAGCTCTACCTGTTCCTGACCGCGGGCGGCAATCAGGTGGACGGGGCACGCGCCTCGGCCCTCGCGGGTGAGGTGCTGGGCCGGGCCGATGCCGCGGCCGTGCGCGCCGTTACCGGCTTTGCCATTGGCGGCGTGGCCCCGTTGGGCCATCTCACGCCGCTGCCGATCCGCATGGACCCCGCCTTGATGGGGTATGAGACGGTCTGGGCGGCGGCAGGCACGCCGCGGCATATCTTTCCGGTGGCGCCCGCCGCGCTGCGGGCGGCGACCGGCGCCGACCTCGCCGATTTTACGCTGTAACCCTTGGCCTGCCCCGCCCTGCCGGCGAATTTTGGCCTAATGTGAATTTCTTTAACATACCCACTTGAAAGCGAGGCGATCCGGGGGCATCTTGCGCATGTGAAAGACATTCACATCAACCGCGAACCGAAAGAGCAACGCCGATGAACAGCTACACGCCGACCGCCGCCGCAGTCACCGGCGGACCCACCTCCCGCAACTGGCTGCGCCGCGCCGAGGCTTGGCTTGACAGCTATGGCAAGGGCGCCTGGATCGCCGCCATGGTGCTGGGCTTCATCTTCGTCTGGCCCGTCGGCCTTGCCCTTCTCGCCTATATGATCTGGAGCAAACGCATGTTCAGCCGTTCCGCCTGTGCCGCCCGCCGCGAAGCGCGCCATATGGGGTTCCACCGCGCCTATCACAGCTCGGGCAACGCCGCCTTCGACGCCTACAAATCCGAGATGCTGAAGCGCCTTGAGGATGAGCAGGCCGCCTTCGAAGGCTTCCTGCAGCGCCTGCGCGAGGCCAAGGACAAGTCCGAGTTCGACGCCTTCATGGAAGACCGCGCCCGCAGCGCCGCTCAGGCCCCGGTGCCTTCCGCCCCCGAAGCCCCCCGGGCAGGCGAATACTGAGCCGCCCTTCCCCGGCCGCAACTGCAAGCCCCGCGCCCCCGGCGCGGGGCTTTTTCATTCGCCCGGCAATTGTCCTTGGCGGCACGCCTCGCCCTTGATAACCTGCGCGTCTGACCCCTCTTTCGGATGCCGTCCGCGACATGCGCCACACCCTGCCCATCGCGCCCCAGTTCTATGTGACGGCCCCGCAAGCCTGCCCCTATCTTGAGGGGCGGCAAGAGCGAAAACTGTTTACCGCATTGCAGGGCGAGCAGGCGCAGAAGCTGAACGACGCCCTGTCAAAACAGGGGTTCCGGCGCAGCCAGAACGTGCTGTATCGCCCGTCTTGCGCCGAATGTTCGGCCTGCCTTTCGGCCCGCATCCGGGTTGCCGATTTCAAGCCCAGCCGGACGCATCGCAAGATCCTCAAAGCGGCAAGCCACCTGCGCCGCAATGCCACCAGCCCCTGGGCGACCGAGGATCAGTTCACTCTGTTCCGCCGCTATCTGGACGTGCGTCACGCCGATGGCGGCATGGCCGACATGGATGTGTTCGAATTCGCCGCGATGATCGAGGAAACTCCGATCCGCAGCCGGGTGATCGAATACACCCGCCCCGCCGGTCCGGGCGAAAAGGGGCGGCCACTGGCCTGTGTCTCGCTGACGGATGTGTTCGATGACGGGCTCTCGATGGTCTACAGCTTTTATGACCCCGACTTGCAGCACCTGTCGCTGGGCACTTTCGCCATTCTCGACCATATCGAGATCGCACGCGAGGCCGGGCTGCCTTACGTCTATCTGGGCTATTGGGTGCCGGGCAGCCGGAAGATGGGCTACAAGGCCAATTTCCCGGCGCTGGAAATCTACAAATCCGGGGTCTGGACCGATATCGGCGATCCGGCCAGCCACCGGGCCGAACTGCATCCCTTGTCGGTGGACCCGATTGCCGAACAGGTGGCCCGCATCGCCCTGCCCGAAGCGCGCACGGTCCGCGAATGAGCGGCGCACGACTGGCGGCCCTGTCGCTGATCGTGCCCGACTATGACCCTGCCATTGCCTTCTTCCGCGCGGCCCTTGGTTTTGAGGTGACCGAAGACATCCCGCAGGGCACCAAACGCTGGGTCACGCTCCAAGGCCCCGGCGGTGGCGCCCGGCTGGTGCTGGCGCGGGCCGAAGGCGCGGCGCAGCAGGCCGCCATCGGCGCGCAGGGCGGCGGGCGGGTCTGGCTGTTTGTCCAGACCGATGATTTCGCCCGCGACGCCGCCCGGCTGACCGCCGCAGGCGCCATCTTTGAAGAGGCGCCGCGCCATGAAACCTATGGTATCGTGGCGGTGTGGCGCGACCCTTGGGGCAACCGCTGGGATCTGATCCAGCCTGTCAGCGGAGGGTCCGAAGGGAACGGTTGACGGCACGCCCAAGGCCGGGATAATTGGACAAGTTTTCTTACCACTTTTAGCCAGAGCGCAAAACGCGCCGAAATTCGGGGAGGAGCCCATGCAGGGATTGCTGGTGCTATCGCGTGCGATAGACCGCTTCAACGAGGCAATCGGAAAGGCCGTGACATGGCTGATCTTCATTGCCATCCTGGTCAGTGCAACAAATGCGGTCGTGCGCAAGGTGTTCAACACCTCGTCCAACGCCTGGCTTGAGCTGCAATGGTATCTGTTCGGGGCGGCCTTCATGCTGGCCGCGGCCTATACGCTGAAACAGAACGAACATATCCGCATCGACATCTTCTACGGCACCCGCTCGCGGCGGACGCAACACTGGATCGACCTGTTCGGCCATGTGTTCTTCCTGATGCCCTTCGTGGTGCTGATGTCCTTCATGCTGGTGCCCTATGCCTGGCGCGCCTATGAGATCGGGCAGGTTTCGACCAATTCGGGCGGGCTGATCATCTGGCCGGCGCGGGCCATTCTGGCGGCGGGCTTCATCTTGCTGGTGTTGCAGGGGATTTCCGAAATCGTCAAGAAAATCGCGGTGATGCGCGGCGAAATGGAAGACCCCACCCCCTTCGTTTCGGCCCATGAGGCAGCCGAGCTGGAAGGCGCGGCCCTTGCCGACACGGTGGCGAAACTGGCCGGGGAGGATCGCAAATGATCGAGTTCATCGCGCTGAACATGGCGCCGATCATGTTCGCCTCGCTCGTCATCTTCCTGCTCTTGGGCTATCCGGTGGCGTTTTCGCTGGCGGCCAACGGGCTGTTGTTCTTTGCCATCGGGGTCTGGCTGGCGCCGTGGTCGGAAAACAGCATCACGCTGGACTGGCCGCTTCTGTTCACCATGCCGCAAAGACTATGGGGGACGATGTCGAATGATACGATGCTCGCCATCCCCTTCTTTACCTTCATGGGCATCGTTCTGGAACGGTCGGGCATGGCCGAAGACCTGCTAGACACCATCGGCCAGTTGTTCGGGCCGATCCGCGGCGGTCTGGCCTATGCGGTGATCATCGTCGGCGCCTTGCTGGCGGCGACCACGGGCGTCGTGGCGGCATCGGTGATTGCCATGGGGCTGATCTCGCTGCCGATCATGCTGCGCTATGGCTATGACCGGCGGGTTGCCTCGGGGGTGATTGCGGCCAGCGGCACGCTGGCACAGATCATCCCGCCGTCGTTGGTGCTGATCGTTCTGGCCGACCAGTTGGGCAAATCCGTGGGCGACATGTATGCCGGCGCGATGATCCCGGGTCTGGTGCTGACCGGGTTCTACATGGCCTATGTTTTCCTCGTCTCGATCTTCCGGCCGCAATGGGTGCCCGCCCTGCCGATTGAGGCGCGCACGCTGGGCCATGGCGTGACCTCGCTTCTGGTGGCCATCGCGGCGACCATCGCCATCGGCTATGGCGCCCATGTCTGGCTGTCGCCGACCATGGGGGCGGATGCCGACATTCTGGGCGGCACGGTGGGCGTGATCGTGATCTATGTCTATGCCCTGCTGGACAAGGGGCTGAAGATCAACCTGATGAGCCGTCTGGCGCAACAGGTGGTCATGGTGCTGATCCCGCCGCTGGCGCTGATCTTCCTTGTGCTGGGCACGATCTTCCTTGGCATCGCCACGCCCACCGAAGGCGGCGCGATGGGGGCCGTCGGCGCGATGATCCTTGCTGCGATGAAGGGGCGGCTGAACCTGACGGTGGTGCAACAGGCCCTGACCTCGACCACGCGGCTTTCGGCCTTTGTCATGTTCATTCTGGTGGGGGCGCGGGTCTTTTCGCTGACCTTCTACGGGGTGAACGGGCATATCTGGGTCGAACATCTCTTGACCGCGCTGCCGGGCGGCGAGACCGGGTTCCTGATCTTCGTCTCGATCCTGGTGTTCCTGCTGGCCTTCTTCCTCGACTTCTTCGAGCTGGCCTTCATCATCGTTCCCCTTCTGGTGGCGCCCGCACAGGCGCTGGGGATCGACCTGATCTGGTTCGGGGTGATCCTGGGGGTGAACATGCAGACCTCGTTCATGCACCCGCCCTTCGGCTTTGCGCTGTTCTACCTGCGTTCGGTCGCCCCAAGGTCGAGCTATGTGGACAAGGTGACGGGCACCAAGACCGCCGGGGTTTCGACCGGGCAGATCTACTGGGGGGCGGTGCCCTTCGTGGTGATCCAGGTGATCATGATCGGGGTGGTGATCGCCTTCCCCTCGATGGTCATGCATTACAAGGGTGCGCCGGTCGATGTCTCGAAGGTCGAGATCAAGATGCCGAGCCTGCCGACGCTGACTGTTCCCGGCGCCCCGGCACCGGGCGGCACCGGCGCCCCGGCCAACGGCCTGCCCGCCCTGCCGCAACTGGGCGCGCCGCCGGTGATCCAGCCGTAACCCCAGGCAGGATGGGCAGATTGCCCATCCTCCCCCTGCAACGCAAAAAGGCCCCGGTCTCGCCGGGGCCTTTCTGTTTCCGCGCGCCTGAGCGTCAGACATCACCCGCCGCCCCGTAGGATGGGCAATCTGCCCATCCCCCCGCCATGCAAAAGGCCCCGGATTTCTCCGGGGCCTTCCGCCGTCTGTCGTCAGATCAGAGCTTGCCGGCCTGTTGCTGGCCCATCATGAACACGTCGTAATTGTATTCCGCGATCTGCGCCCAAAGATAGGCGTCGCGTTTGAACGCGTCCTGGCTTTCCTTGATCTTCTTGAACATTTCGTTGCCGGCCGAAATCTCGGCATAGGTCGCGTTGGCGGCATCGAACGAAGCCTGCATCACGTCCTGCGGGAACGGGCGCAGTTGCGCGCCATTGGCCACCAGCGATTTCAGCGCGGTGGGGTTCTTCCAGTCATAGTTCGACAGCATGTCGGCATTGGCGACCTGGCAGCCCATCTTGAGCAGCGCCTGATAGGCGGGCGGCAGTTCGTTCCACTTGTCGAGGTTGATCATCGTGGCGATGGCCGGGCCACCTTCCCACCAGCCGGGATAGTAGTAGTAGGGCGCGACCTTGTAGAAGCCGAGCTTTTCGTCGTCATAGGGGCCAACCCATTCGGTGGCGTCGATCGTGCCCTTTTCCAGCGCCGGATAGATGTCGCCGCCGGCGATCTGCTGCGGCACCACGCCCAGCTTTTCCATGACCTTGCCGGCAAAGCCGCCGACCCGCATCTTCAGCCCGCTCATATCGGCGACCGAGGTGATTTCCTTGCGGAACCAGCCGCCCATCTGCACGCCGGTATTGCCCGCCGGGAAGGCGATCAGGTTCTGCGTGGCATAGAACTCGTTCATCAGGTCGATGCCGCCGCCATGGTAGAACCAGGCGTTGATCTGACGCGCGTTCAGCCCGAAGGGCACGGCAGCGCCCAGAGCATAGGTCGGGTCTTTACCCCAGAAGTAATAGGGAACGGTGTGGCAGGCTTCGACGGTGCCGGTGGACACGGCATCGGCCGCTTCCAGACCGGGGACGAGTTCACCGGCCGGGAAGACCTGCAGGGTGAAATTGCCGTCCGACGCTTCGGAGATGTATTTCGACATCACGTCGGCGGCACCGAAGATGGTGTCCAGCGCCTTGGGGAAGGACGAGGTCACGCGCCAGGTGACCTTGGGATTGGCCTGCGCAATGGCCGGAGCGGCCAGAACCGAGGCCCCGGCAGCGGCAACGCCGCCGATGCTGGCCTTGGTCAGAAAGGAACGACGATCCATCAGTTTCTCCTCCTCTGGACGGCGGAAGATTCCCCCTCCCGCCTTGTTGACTGCACCAACCCTAAACAGCGAAACTGCGGCTGAGAACCGCTTTTTTCGCAGATCGGCGAAATTTGGTCATTTTTTCTTACCACCCGCAACCCGAGGCCCTGCCCCGTGCCGAGTCGGCCAGAATCAGGCGGCGCGATTTGCGAAAGTTGCGCCGAACCCGGATCAGAACGCAATTTTCCTGCGATTTTTTACCCTCGCGCGACATTTTAGGCGTCGATTTGCGGTTGACGCCCCGGCATCCCCGCCATAGTGTCCCGCCAAAGCCAATTTGGGGTCGGGCATGTCCGAACTTCTCGTAATCGTAGGATCAAGGCGCATGGGCGGGTAACCGTTTTCCATCCTGGATCCCATGCGCCCCCGAATGACCCTCGGGGGCTTTTTGTTGACCGAAGGGCCGCAGGGCGCGGCCGAAATGAGGAAAGACCGATGGCGAAGGCGATGTCAGGCGCAATGACCGGCGCAAGGATGGTGGTTCAGGCTCTCAAGGATCAGGGGGTCGATGTCGTCTTCGGCTATCCGGGCGGGGCCGTTCTTCCGATCTATGACGAGATCTTCCTGCAGAATGACATCCGTCACATTCTGGTGCGCCACGAACAGGGCGCCATCCATATGGCCGAGGGCTATGCCCGCTCCACCGGCAAGGTGGGCGTGGCACTGGTGACCTCGGGCCCCGGCGCGACGAATGCGGTGACGGGTCTGACCGATGCCCTTCTGGACAGCATTCCGATCGTGGTGTTGTCGGGTCAGGTGCCGACCTTCATGATCGGCACCGATGGCTTTCAAGAGGCCGATACCGTGGGCATCACCCGACCCTGCACCAAGATGAACTGGCTGGTGAAGGACACGGCGAAGCTGGCCGACACCATCCATCAGGCGTTTCATGTCGCCAAATCGGGCCGCCCCGGCCCGGTTCTGGTGGATATTCCCAAGGATGTGCAATTCGCCACCGCCGAATATACCCCGGTCCAGCGCGCCCGCACCTCGCATTACCAGCCGCGGCTGAAAGGCGATATCGACGCGATCACCGCCATGGTGGAGATGCTGGAAACCGCCGAACGCCCGGTGTTCTACACCGGCGGCGGCGTGATCAACTCCGGCCCCGGTGCCAGCCAGTTGCTGCGCGAGTTTGTGGAGGCGACCGGATTTCCCATCACCTCCACCCTGATGGGTCTGGGCGCCTATCCGGCTTCGGGCAAGAACTGGCTCGGGATGCTGGGGATGCACGGGCTTTATGAGGCCAATCTGGCGATGCATGGCTGCGATCTGATGATCAATGTCGGCGCGCGGTTCGATGACCGCATCACCGGGCGGATCAAGGATTTCAGCCCGCACAGCCGCAAGGTGCATATCGACATCGACGCCTCCTCGATCAACAAGGTGATCCGGGTGGATGTGCCGATCCTGGGCGATGTCGGCCATGTGCTGGAAGACGCCTTGCGCATCTGGAAGGCGCGTGGCCGCAAGGTGAACAAGGATGGTCTGGCCAAATGGTGGAAGCAGATCAACGAGTGGCGTGCGGTCAACTGCCTTGACTACAAGGGCTCGTCCAAGGTCATCAAACCGCAATACGCGTTGCAGCGGCTTGAGGCGCTGACCAAGGGGATGGACCGCTATATCACCACCGAAGTGGGCCAGCATCAGATGTGGGCGGCGCAGTTCCTGGGCTTCGAGGCGCCGAACCGCTGGATGACCTCCGGCGGGTTGGGGACGATGGGTTATGGCCTGCCCGCCTCGATCGGCGTGCAGATCGCCCATCCCGAAAGTCTCGTGATCAACGTGGCGGGTGAGGCAAGCTGGCTGATGAACATGCAGGAAATGGGCACGGCGATGCAGTTCCGCGCCCCGGTCAAGCAGTTCATCCTGAACAACGAACGGCTTGGCATGGTGCGCCAGTGGCAGGAATTGCTGCATGGCGAGCGCTATTCGCAAAGCTGGTCGGAAAGCCTGCCCGATTTCGTGAAACTGGCCGAAGCCTTTGGCTGCAAGGGTATCAAGGTCTCGGACCCCGCCGATCTGGACGACGCCATTCTGGAGATGATCCGCTATGACGGGCCGGTGATCTTTGACTGCCTTGTCGAGAAGCACGAAAACTGCTTCCCGATGATCCCGAGCGGCAAGCCGCATAACGAGATGCTCTTGGGCGAGGCGGATACGCAGGGCGTGATCAAGGCGGCTGGCGCGGTGCTGGTGTAATCGGGCGGACCGGGGGCTTGCCCCCGGACCCCCAGGATATTTTTACCAAGATGAAAGGGGCAGCCCATGTCGGCGCTCAACATCAAACGCGGCTCGACGAGCCATTCGGCCTATGACCTGCGCGACCCCAATGCGGAAGTGATCGAAAGCCATACGCTGGCGATTCTGGTCGAGAACGAGCCGGGCGTGCTGGCCCGGGTGATCGGGCTTTTCTCGGGCCGCGGTTACAACATCGAAAGCCTGACGGTGGCCGAGACCGACCATGCGCGGCATCTGAGCCGGATCACCATCGTCACCTCTGGCACGCCGCAGGTGATTGACCAGATCGAGGCGCAGTTGCGCCGCATGGTGCCGGTGCATGACGTGCATGACCTGACCGCCGAAGGCCCGTCGGTGCAGCGCGAACTGGCGCTGTTCAAGGTCGCCGGCAAGGGCGAAGCGCGGATCGAGGCGCTGCGGCTGGCGGAAATCTTCCGTGCGCATGTAGTGGATTCGACGCTGGAAAGCTTTGTCTTCGAGATGACCGGCACGCCGGAGAAAATCGACAGCTTTGCCGATCTGATGCGCCCGCTGGGCCTGAAAGAGATCGCGCGGACCGGCGTGGCGGCCCTGTCGCGCGGCGTGTGACGCGACCTGCTGACGCGGGCCATTTCCCCGGCCCGCGCCCTGCCCTATGCTGGGGCCGAACGCAGGAGACCGCCGATGATCACCGAGCTTGGACATTTCGCGCTGGCCTTGGCCTTGGCCGTGGCGCTGGTGCAGGGCAGCCTGCCGCTGATCGGGGCGGCGCGGGGCGACCGGCGGCTGATGGCGCTGGCGGCGCCTGCGGCCACGGCGCAATTCGTTCTGATCGCGGCGGCCTTTGCGGCGCTGACCTGGGCCTTTGTGACCTCGGATTTTTCGCTGGCGCTGGTGGCGGGCAATTCGCACACGCTGAAGCCGATGCTCTACAAGGTGTCGGGCGTCTGGGGCAACCATGAGGGGTCGCTCCTGTTGTGGCTCTTGGCGCTGTCGGGGTTCGGGGCCTGTGCCGCATGGTTCGGCGGCAACCTGCCCGAAAGCCTGCGGGCGCGGGTGCTGGCGGTGCAGGGGCTGATCGGGGTGGCCTTTCTGGCCTTCCTCTTGTTCACCTCGAACCCGTTCCTGCGGCTGGCGGTGCCGCCCTTGAACGGGGCCGACCTGAACCCCCTGCTGCAAGACCCCGGGCTGGCCTTCCATCCGCCCTTCCTCTACCTCGGCTATGTTGGCCTTTCGATGAGCTTTTCCTTCGCTGTCGCCGCCCTGATCGAGGGGCGGATCGACGCGGCGTGGGCGCGCTGGGTGCGGCCGTGGACGCTGGCGGCTTGGGTGTTTCTGACCATCGGCATCGCGCTTGGCTCGTGGTGGGCCTATTACGAATTGGGTTGGGGCGGGTTCTGGTTCTGGGATCCGGTGGAAAACGCCAGCTTCATGCCATGGCTGATTGCCGCCGCCCTGCTGCATTCGGCCATCGTGGTGGAAAAGCGCGAGAGCCTGAAGGCATGGACCATCCTTCTGGCCATCCTCGCCTTTGGCTTCAGCCTGATCGGCACTTTCATTGTGCGGTCGGGGGTGATCACCTCGGTCCACGCCTTTGCCAATGATCCCGAGCGGGGGGTGTTCATCCTGCTGATCCTTGGTGTGTTCATGGGCGGCGCGCTGACCCTGTTCGCGGCGCGGGCGGGCGCGCTGGAGGCCAAGGGGGTGTTCGCCATGGTCAGCCGGGAATCCGCGCTGGTGCTGAACAACCTGCTCTTGGCGGTGGCGGCCTTTGTCGTGTTCATCGGCACGATCTGGCCCCTGGTGGCCGAGATGCTGTGGGGCCGGGTGCTGTCGGTGGGCGAGCCGTTCTTCAACGCGGCCTTCACCCCCTTCATGGTCGGGCTGGCGATGCTGCTGCCGGTGGGGGCGCTGATGCCGTGGAAGCGCGGCGATCTGGGTGGCGTGCTGCGGCGGCTGATGCCGGTGGCGGTGCTGGCGCTGGCCTTGGGTGCGCTGGTCTGGGCGGTGCAGACCGGGCGGTCGGCGCTGGGTCCGATTGGGGCGGCGCTGGGGCTTTGGGTGGTTTTCGGCGCGGGCGTGGACCTGCTGACGCGGGCCGGGCGCGGGCCGCTTGCCGTGCGGCTGGGCCGGATCGGCCGTCTGCCCCGCGCCGATTGGGGCCGGGTGACGGCCCATGCCGGGCTGGGCGTCACGATCTTTGCCGTGGCCGCGATCAATGCCTGGATGATCGAGGATATCCGCGTCGCCCGTCTGGGCGAGACCTTTCCGCTTGGCCCCTATCAGGTCACCCTGAAAGCCGTGCATGAGGAGGAGGGGCCGAACTATACCACCACCATGGCGGAAATGGTGGTGAGCCGCGGCGGCCGCACGGTGGCCACGCTTTTCCCCGAAAAGCGGGTCTATCCGGTGCAGGCGATGCCGACGACCGAAGCGGCGATCTCGAACGGCTTTCTCAACGACATCTATCTGGTGATCGGCGATGCGCAGGAGGGCGGCGGCTATGCCGTGCGCGGCTATGTCAAACCCTTTGCCAACTGGATCTGGGGCGGCGCGTTGCTGATGGCCTTGGGCGGGTTCCTGAGCCTGACCGACCGGCGCTATCGCCTTGCCGCGGGCGCGCGGCGGGCGGTGCCTGCGGCCCATCCGGCGGAGTAGGCGATGCGCGCGTTCCTTCTGACCCTGATGCTGCTGACCGCCCTGCCCGCCTTTGCGGTGCAACCGGATGAGGTGCTGGCCGATCCCGCGCTGGAAGCCCGGGCGCGCGAGATTTCGCGGCAATTGCGCTGCCCGGTCTGTCAGGGCGAAAGCATTGACGATTCCAACGCCCCGATCAGCCGCGACCTGCGCCTTGCGGTGCGCGAGCGGCTGGTGGCGGGCGACAGCGACGATCAGGTGATCGACTATGTGGTCACCCGCTTTGGCGAATTCGTGCTGTTCAACCCGCGCGCCAGCGGATCGGGTCTGATCCTGTGGCTGGCGGGGCCGGCGATGCTGCTAGCGGGGGGGGCGATTGCCTTTGCCGCCACCCGGCGCCGGGCGCGTGAGACCGAAGCCGAGGGGTTGAGCGCCGCCGATCAGGCGCGGCTGGCCGAATTGCTGCGGGAAGACAGCCCGAAGTGACGCGGGGTTCCGCTTTTCCCCGGTGAAGCCGCCGCTAACATGGCGGCAACAGGGAGAAGCACCATGAGCCAGCCGAACGTCACCTATGCGCTTGAAGACGGCGTTGCCGTCATCGCCCTCAACCGGCCCGAGGTGATGAATGCCCTCTCCACCGCGCTGCGGGGCGAATTGCGCGCGGCCATCGCCCGGGCGGTGGGTGAGGCGCGGGTGCTGGTGCTGACCGGCACGGGGCGGGCGTTCTGCTCGGGTCAGGATCTGGCCGATGCACAGGCGGCGGGGGCGGTGGATTTCGAGCGGATCCTGAACGAAGAATATGTCCCGATGCTGAAAGACATCACCGACTGCCCGCTGCCGACCATCGCGGCGGTGAACGGGGCGGCGGCGGGGGCCGGGGCCAATCTGGCCCTGGGCTGCGATGTGGTGATCGCCACCGAAAGCGCCAGTTTCATTCAGGCCTTCACCCGGATCGGGCTTGTGCCGGATGCCGGCGGCACCCATTGGTTGCCGCGCCAGATCGGGCTGGCGCGGGCAATGGGAGCGATGCTTTTTGCCGACAAGATCAGTGCCCGTCAGGCCGCCGACTGGGGCATGATCTATGAGGCGGTGCCGGATGATGTCTTTGCCGCGCATTGGCGGGCACGGGCGGCGGCGCTGGCCGCCGGGCCGGGGCTGGCCTACCGCGGCATCAAACAGGCGCTGCGGGTCAGCTTTGCGCAAGACCTTGACGCGCAACTGGCACTTGAGGCGCGGTTGCAGGGCGAATGCGGCGGTTCCGCCGATTTCCGTGAAGGCGTGGTGGCCTTCCTGCAAAAACGCGCGCCGAAGTTTTCCGGGCGGTGACCCGGGGACACCTCCGATTTCTTCGAAGAAATCGGAACGGAGCCTTTGAAGGCTCCGAGCCGGAGTTTTCAAAAACTCCGGCCTGACCCTAACGGCGACCCGCGCGGCGGGTGGACAACAGAAGGTTCGTCTCGCTGGTCATCACGCCGTCGATGCTGCGGATGCGGTGGATCACCTCGTCCAGCTCCAGCAGGGTCTGCGTCGCCAGTTCGGCGATCAGATCCCATTTGCCATTGGTCGAATGCACCGCCATCACCGCCGGGATGCCCTGCAACCGCGCCATGACCTTTTCGCCGCCGCGCCCCTCGATCCCGATCATCATCAACCCACGCACCGGCGCCGCCGTGACATCGCCCCGCGTCAGAACGGTAAACCCGGCGATTTCGCCCCGCGCCACCAGCCGCTCCATCCGGGTCCGCACCGTGCCCCGCGCCAGACCCAGCCGGTCGGCCAGATCGGACAGCGCCGCACGCCCGTCGCGGCGCAATTCGGCGATCAGCCTTTGGTCCACTTCGTCCAGATCGGCCAATCTATCCTCCGCTTTGGTCAAATCCCTTATCGAAACGTCATAAATTCCGCTATGATCTGGCGCAAGATGAAAACACCCTGTTCCAAAGCCCAGGAGAGAGCCATGCCCAGAACCATCCTCATCGGTGCGCCCATCGACGAAGGCCAGCGCCGCCCCGGTTGTCTGATGGGGCCTGCCGCCTATCGCGTGGCGGGTCTGGCGCGGGCGATTTCGGAACTGGGCCACGGGGTGGAGGATTGGGGCGACATGACCCTGCCCGACCTTCGCCCGGCCACCTGCGCCAATCCGGCGGTGCATTCGCTGGCCGAATGCATCGGCTGGACCGAGGTGCTGGCCGACAAGGTGGATGATGCCCTGTCGCAGGGCGCGCTGCCCATCGTTCTGGGCGGCGATCACAGCCTTGCGCTCGGCTCGGTCGCCGGGGCTGCGGCCTATGCCCAGCGACAGGCGCGGCCCCTCTTCCTGCTCTGGCTCGATGCACATTCCGATTTCCACACGCCCCTGACCACCGAAAGCGGCAATCTGCACGGCACCCCGGTTGCCTATATCGCCGGGCGCGAGGGGTTTGACGCCTTCCCGCCCTTCCCCGCGCCGATCCCGGCAGAGCGGATTTGCCTCTACGGCATCCGCTCGGTCGATGCGGCCGAACATGCGGCGCTTCTGCGCCATGACATCGCCATCAACGACATGCGCGTGCTGGACGAGCGGGGCATCGTTGCCCCCCTGCGCGAATTCCTGACCATGGTGCGCGAGGCGGGGGGGATGCTGCATGTCAGCCTCGATGTCGATTTCCTCGACCCTTCCATCGCGCCGGCCGTCGGCACCACGGTTCCCGGTGGCACCACCTTCCGCGAGGCGCATCTGGTGATGGAATTGCTGCATGAAAGCAGCCTTGTCACCTCGCTCGATCTGGTCGAGCTGAACCCCTTTCTGGACGAACGCGGCAAGACGGCCAAGCTGATGGTCGATCTGGTCGGCTCTCTCATGGGCCGCAAGGTGTTCGACCGCCCCACCCGCAGTTTCTGAGGTCTGTTATGAACGCCCCCTCGCCGCAGGCTTTTGTGCCTTTCGTTTCGGTCGCCAATATGATGCGGCTGGTCCATGCCATTGGTATTGAACGGTTCATGACCGATCTGGTGGAGGAGATCGAGGCCGACTTCCGCCGCTGGCCGCTGTTTGACAAGACGCCGCGCGTGGCGAGCCATTCCGATGTCGGGGTGATCGAACTGATGCCGACCTCGGACGGTGAGACCTATGGCTTCAAATACGTCAACGGCCATCCGTCGAACATGCGGCGGGGGTTGCAGACGGTGACGGCCTTCGGCCTTCTGGCGGATGTCGGCACCGGCTATCCGCTGCTCCTGTCGGAAATGACCATCCTGACCGCGCTGCGCACGGCGGCGACCAGTGCGATGGCAGCGAAATGGCTGGCGCCTAAGGGGGCGGACTGCATGGCCCTGATCGGCAACGGCGCGCAGGCCGAGTTTCAGGCGCTGGCCTTTGGTGCCGTCTGCGGCGTGACGGAAGTGCGGCTTTACGACATCGACCCGGCAGCCACCGCGAAATGCGCGCGCAATCTGGCCGGGCGCGGGCTGCGGGTGGTGTCCTGCGCCAGCGCGGAAGAGGCGATTTTGGGGGCGCAGATCGTCACCACCGTCACCGCCGACAAGCAATATGCCACCATCCTGACCGACAACATGCTGGGCGCCGGGGTGCATCTGAATGCGGTCGGCGGCGATTGCCCGGGCAAGACCGAGCTGCACCGCGACATCCTGCTGCGGTCCGAAATTTTCGTGGAATATCCGCCCCAGACCCGGATCGAGGGCGAGATTCAGCAACTGCCGCCCGAGCATCCGGTGCGCGAGCTGTGGCAGGTGATCGCGGGCCAGGCGCCGGGGCGGCAGTCGGCGGCAGAGGTGACGCTGTTTGACTCGGTGGGTTTCGCCATCGAGGATTTTTCGGCCCTGCGCTATGTCCGGCGCAAGCTGGCCGAAACCGGACTGGCCGAGCAACTGGACATGATCGCGGACCCCGATGATCCGCGCGACCTGTTCGGCATGGTGATGCGCGCGGCCTGATACCGCGCGATTGTGCCCAGCCCGAATTGCCGGTCCTCGGATCGTAGGATGGGCAATATTGCCCATCCTACGGATGCGCCCAATCCCTCAGCCTGCCGCTAATGCAGGCGGAACTCTTTGACCACATGGCGCCATTCGCCGGGCGCAATCAGTTTGCGATGCGTGAAGCGGACCGAATGCAGCGGGCCGTCGATCTGCTCCTGCCAGAATTCGATGAAACGGAAAAGCTCGGGGTAATCGGGGGCCAGATCATAGGCTTGCCAGAGGAAGCTGTTGAGAACATTGCGATAATCCGGCATCCGGTAGTAAAGTTCCGCCGTGGTCAGACCATATCCCCGCAGCATCAGTTCCGTCTCGTTCTGCATCCGCATGTCTCCTGTTCCGGCTCCCCCTTGGGCCAGCTTGGCAGAATCGGATTAAGTTTCAATGAAAACAATCTGTTGGCACTATGGGCCGCTGGCTGCCAATGCAATGCGCCCGCGGCATTGCACCCCATGGCTTGCATGGTGTAAGGTCTGGCCAACAATATCTGGACCCCTGCCGGAAAGGCAAAGCCAACGTGACCGATAGCCCCGAAGACCTTGAAAAGACCGGAGAAACCCCGGAGCGGCCGACCTATCACGGCCCGCAGGTGGATATCTCGCAAGAGATGCGGACGGCCTATCTCGACTATGCGATGAGCGTGATCGTCTCCCGCGCCATTCCCGACCTGCGCGACGGGCTGAAACCCGTGCATCGGCGCATTCTGTTTGCGATGGCCGAAAGCGGCAACAGCCATGACAAGGCCTATCGCAAATCGGCGCGTCCGGTGGGCGACACGATGGGGAAATACCACCCCCACGGCGATAGCGCGATCTATGACGCGCTGGTGCGGATGGCGCAGCCCTTTTCGATGAGCCTCAAGCTCTTGGACGGTCAGGGCAATTTCGGCTCGATGGATGGCGATGCGGCGGCGGCCATGCGCTATACCGAAGTGCGGATGGACAAGCCGGCGGCTTATCTCTTGGCCGATATCGACAAGGATACCGTCGATTTTCAGGACAATTACGACGGCAAAGACCGCGAGCCGACCGTTCTGCCCGCCCGTTTCCCGAATATGCTGGTCAACGGTGCCGAGGGCATTGCGGTCGGCATGGCCACCCGCATTCCGCCGCACAATCTGGGCGAGGTGATCGACGGCACGCTGGCGATGATCGAAAACCCCGACATCAGCATGGAAGCGCTGATGGAGTTCATCCCGGCGCCCGACTTTCCGACCGGGGCGCAGATTCTGGGCCGCTCGGGCGCGCGCAAAGCCTATCTTGAGGGGCGCGGCTCGGTCATCATCCGGGCAAAAACCCATATCGAGGAAATCCGCAAGGACCGCTGGGCCATCGTGATCGACGAGGTGCCCTATCAGGTCAACAAGGCCCGGATGATCGAGAGCATCGCCGAGCAGGTGCGCGAGAAGAAGTTGGAAGGCATTTCCGGCGTCGCCGATGAAAGCGACCGGATCGGCGTGCGCGTGGTGATTGAACTGAAGCGCGATGCGACGCCGGATGTGGTATTGAACCAGCTTTACCGCTTTACCCCGATGCAGACCTCGTTCGGCTGCAACATGCTGGCCTTGAACGGCGGGCGGCCCGAGCAACTGACCCTGCGCGACTTTCTGAGCAATTTCATCACCTTCCGCGAGGAAGTGGTGGCGCGGCGCACGGCCTTTGAACTGCGCAAGGCGCGTGAGCGCAGCCATGTGCTGTGCGGCCTGGCGGTTGCGGTCTCGAATGTCGATGAGGTGGTCCGCACCATTCGCGCCTCTGCCGATGCTGCCGAAGCGCGCGAAAAACTGATGACGCGGCGCTGGCCCGCGCATGACATCGCCGCCTATATCCGGCTGATCGACGATCCGACCCATACGATGAACGAGGATGGCACCTATAACCTGTCGGAAGTGCAGGCGCGGGCCATTCTGGAACTGCGGCTGCAACGGCTGACGGCACTTGGCGTCAAGGAAGTCACCGACGAGCTTGAGGAATTGGCGGGCAAGATCAAGGATTACCTTGAAATCCTGGGCTCGCGCGAGCGGATCATGGCAATCATTTCCGCTGAACTGCTTGAGGTCAAACAGCTTTTCGCCGTGCCACGCCGGACCGAGATTGTCGATTGGTCGGGCGATATGGAAGACGAAGACCTGATCGAGCGCGAGGATATGGTCGTCACCATCACCTCGGGCGGCTATATCAAGCGCACGCCCTTGGCCGAATTCCGCAGCCAGAACCGGGGCGGCAAGGGCCTCGCCTCGATGGCGACCAAGGAAGATGATGTGGTGACCACGCTGTTCGTGGCCAATACCCATACGGCACTGTTGTTCTTCACCACCGATGGCATGGTCTACAAGATGAAGACCTGGCGCCTGCCGCTGGCGGGGCGCACCGCCAAGGGCAAGGCGATGGTCAACATCCTGCCGATCGCGCCGGGCGTGTCGATTGCCGCGCTGATGCCGGTGGATGTGCCCGAGGAGGATTGGGCCAATCTGCAAATCGTCTTCGCCACCAGCGACGGCGATGTGCGGCAGAACGATCTGTCGGATTTCACCAATGTCCTGCGCAACGGCAAGATTGCCATGAAGCTGCCGGAGGGCGTTTCGCTGGTGAATGCCGCCATTGCCGACGATACCGACGATGTGATGCTGGTCACCCGTCTGGGCCGGGCGATCCGGTTTTCGACCACGGAAATCCGTGTGTTCAAATCGCGCGGCTCGACCGGCGTGCGCGGCATCCGTCTGGCCGAGGGGGATGCGGTGGTCTCGATGGCGATCATCCGCCATTTTGAGGCTGAACCGGATGAACGGGCCGCCTATCTCAAGCAGCGCCGCCTGATGGCCGGGGTCACCGACGAAACGGAGGCGGATGACGAGGAAGAGGTGCCCGCAGGCAACCTCTCGCCCGAACGCTATGCCGAAATGTCGGCGGCCGAAGACCTGATCCTGACCATCACCACCTCGGGCTCGGGCAAGCTGTCGTCCAGCCATGATTACCCGGTGCGCGGACGCGGCGGCATGGGCGTGAAGGCGATGGATGGCGCGATGCGCGGCGGGCCGCTGGTCGCCAGCTTCCCGGTGGAGATGACCGACCAGATCATGCTGGCCACCTCGACCGGCCAGTCGATCCGGGTGCCGGTGGCGCAGATCAGCTTCCGCTCGCGCTCGGCGGGCGGGGTGAAGGTGTTCAACACCGGCGGCGACGAACAGGTGGTTTCGGTCGCCCGCGTGGCCGAACAGGGGGATGAGTGATGGAACTCTTGAAGCTTTGGCTGCCGTTCATCATTTTGGTCGGCGTCTGGATTTTCTTCCTGCGCGGCTTTCGGCAAAGGCAGGAATGGTCAAGAAAGATGATCCATGAAAACAATGCGTTGCTGCTGCGGATCGCAGAGAGCAACGAAAGGATTGTCGCGTCACTGGAGGCCAGGCCCAAGTGAGTCTGATCATCGCCGCGCGGCTGGCCGAACTGGCCGCGCGGCACGAGACCACCAGCTACGGCGCCCTCGCCCGTGACCTTGGCCTGCGGATGGGCGAACTGACCGCCGCGCTTGAGACGCTGATGGCAGAGGATGCCGCCCTTGGCCGCCCCTTCCGCGCCGTGGTGGTCCATGCCCGGGGCGGTGCCCTGCCCGCCCGGGGCTTCTTTGACAAGGCCGCCGAACTGGGCCGCCCTTCGGCGGATCAGGCGGCCTTTGTCGCGGCCGAGCGGCTGGCCCTGTCGCGCGCCTGAGCCGTGCATTCCTGCACGTCTCGCCTGCGGCCATCGGTATATATGCGAATCTCTGCGCCATGTATCTGAACGCCATGCCCGAACCGGGTGACAAAAGGATCAGATCATGGACAAATTCACCACCTACACCCCCTTCATCGCCCGGCTGCTGCTGTCCGCGCTGTTTATCGTCGGCGGCCTTGGCAAGCTGGGCGATGTGCAGGGCTTTGCCGGCTACCTCGGCATGGGCGGCCTGCCCGGCTTCCTCGCATGGCCGGCGATCCTGTTTGAAATCGCTGTCGGCGTTTCGATGATCATCGGCTTCCAGACCCGGATCATGGCGCTGCTGGCCGCCGCTTTCTGTGTGGTGACGGCGCTGCTTTACCACTTCAACTTTGCCGATCAGGTGCAAAGCATCATGTTCCTGAAAAACCTCGGGTTGGCCGGTGGCTTCCTGATGGTCTTTGCCCATGGTGCGGGCAAACCGGCGCTCGACAAGGCGTAAGTTTCAGGCGCAGCTTTCAGAAGACCCGGGGGATCGCATCCCCCGGGTCTTTGCGTTCCGGCCCCTGCTTTCCCGGTGGTCAGGCTTTCCTTCCCGGCTGAAACGCCCTAAATCCGGGGCATGACAGAGACACTTCACATCGTCGGCGGCGGCATGGCCGGCTCCGAAGCGGCCTGGGCCGCGGCCAACATGGGCCTGCCCGTGGTGATCCACGAAATGCGACCCAAGGTCGGCACCTTCGCCCACCGGACCGGGCTTTTCGCCGAGATGGTCTGTTCGAACTCCTTCCGCTCGGATGATCATGAGCGGAACGCCGTGGGCCTTCTGCATTGGGAAATGCGGGCGGCGGGCGGGCTGGTCATGGAAATGGCCGAGGCGCACCGGCTGCCTGCGGGCGGTGCTTTGGCCGTGGACCGTGATCCCTTTGCCGAAGCGGTCACGGCGCGGTTGCGGGCACATCCGCTGATCACGGTGGCCGAGGGCGAAATCACCGAACTGCCGCAGGAGGGCCATTGGATCATCGCCACCGGCCCGCTGACCTCTGGCGCGCTGGCGGAAAGCATCCGCGCGGCGACCGGGGCCGAGGCGCTGGCGTTTTTCGATGCCATCGCCCCCATCGTCTATGCTGAAAGCGTCGATATGTCGGTGGCCTGGATGCAGAGCCGCTATGACAAGGGCGAAACGGCCGAAGAACAGACCGCCTATATGAACTGCCCGATGGACAAGGCGCAGTATGAAGCCTTCATCGACGCCGTGCTTGCCGCCGAAAAGACCGAGTTTCACGAGGGCGAAACCGCCGGATATTTCGACGGCTGCCTGCCGATCGAGGTGATGGCCGAACGCGGGCGCGAGACGCTGCGCTTTGGCCCGATGAAGCCGGTCGGCCTGACCAATCCGCATTCCGAAAAGAAGCCCTATGCCGTGGTGCAACTGCGCCGCGACAACAAGCTGGGCACGCTCTATAACATCGTCGGCTTTCAGACCAAGATGAAGTATGGCGCGCAAACCGATGTTTTCAGGATGATTCCGGGGCTGCACGATGCCAGCTTTGCCCGGCTGGGCGGCATTCACCGCAACACCTTCATCAATTCTCCCACTCTGCTGGACGACCGGATGCGGCTGAAATCGCGGCCCAACATCCGCTTTGCCGGGCAGATCACCGGGGTTGAAGGCTATGTCGAAAGCGCGGCCATGGGCCTTCTGGCCGGGCGGATGGCGGCGGCTGAGCTGCTGGGCCGCGATCTGGCCCCGCCGCCGCCCGAAACCGCCATGGGCGCGCTGATCACGCACATCACTGGCGGGGCCGAAGCGAAGACCTTCCAGCCGATGAACGTGAACTTTGGCCTCTTCCCGCCGATTGATGCCAAGGGCGGGCGCCGGGGCCGCAAGGACCGCTACAAAGCCTATACCGACCGCGCCAAGGAGGCGTTTGCCGGGTGGCTCGGGTAACGCGCTTTGCCCCCTCGCCCAGCGGGCCCTTGCATCTGGGCCATGCCTATGCGGCGCTGGTCGCGGCGGAACGGGGCGAGCGTTTCCTGCTGCGGATCGAGGATATCGACCGCGCCCGCTGCAAACCCGAATGGGAGGCGGCGATTTATGACGATCTGCGCTGGCTCGGGCTGAGGTGGGAAACCCCGGTGATGCGGCAGTCCGAACGGACGACAGTCTATGAGGCGGCCCTTGCACACCTGTCCCAGTCGGGGCTGACCTATCATTGCACCTGCACCCGCGGCGATATCCGGGCGGCTCTGTCGGCACCTCAGGAGGGCGCGCAGATCGGGCCCGATGGGCCGGTCTATCCGGGCTCCTGCCGGGGTAAGAGGCATGGCGCGGGCGCCCTGCGGCTGGACATGGGCGCGGCGATGGCGCGGCTGGGGGATGTCTTTTTCACCGATACCGGCACCCGGCCCGGGCTGCACCGCTTTGACGCGGGCCAGATGGTTCAGGGCGTGGGCGATATCGTGCTGGCGCGCAAGGATATCGGCGTGGCCTATCATCTGGCGGTGGTGGTGGATGATGCGGCGCAGGGGGTGACCGAGGTAACCCGCGGCGAAGACCTGTTCGAGGCGACGGCAATTCATGTGGTGCTGCAACGGCTTTTGGGCCTGCCCACCCCCGCCTATCACCACCACCGCCTGATCCGCGACGCTCAGGGCAAGCGTCTGGCCAAGCGCGACGATGCGCGCGCCTTGGCAAAATACCGGGCCGAGGGGGCGACGCCGGGGGATATCCGGCGGCTGGTGGGGCTGTAGCCAGGTTTCTTGCAAGAAACCTGCAAATTCCTTGGAAGGAATTTGGAAGATCCTTCCAAGGATTTTCCGTCACGCCATCGGCGCCATGATCTCCACTTCCTCACCGCCCCGGATCGCCGTGTAGAAACAACTGCGCCGGTTGGTGTGGCAGGCCGGCCCCTCTTGCGCCACCAGCGCCAAAAGGCAATCACGGTCGCAGTCGAGGCGCAGTTCGATCAGCCGCTGCACATGGCCCGAGCTTTCGCCCTTGATCCAGAAGCTCTGGCGCGAGCGGCTCCAATAGGTCACCCGCCCGGTTTTCAGCGTCTGCGCCACGCTTTGCGCATTCATCCAGGCGAACATCAGGATTTCCCCCGTCGCCGCCTCTTGGGCGATGCAGGGGATCAGGCCGTTGGCGTCATACTTTAGGCTTGCCGGGTCGAAGGACATCGGGCAGCTCCTTGGCGTTTCCTGGGCGAGGGCTTATCTTGGCGCAGAGCAAAGGGGAAGCCATGAGCGACAGCGACCTGATCAAGCTTTACTCCGGCCAGATCCTGCAACTGGCGGCCTCGATCCCGCATCTTGGGCGGTTGCCGGACCCCAGCGGCAGCGCGAAAAAGCGCAGCCCGCTGTGCGGGTCAACCGTGACGGTCGATCTAGTGATGCAGGATGGCCGGGTGGCCGCATTCGCGCAGGATGTGAAAGCCTGCGCGCTGGGTCAGGCTTCGGCGGCCATTCTGGGGGGCGCGGTGCTGGGCCGCAGCCTTGCGGAACTGGAAACGGCGCGCGATGCGCTCGCCGCGATGTTGAAGGACGGTGGCCCGGTGCCCGCGGCGCCCTTTGACGGCTATCAGGTGCTGCTGCCCGCACGCGATTACAAGAACCGCCACGCCTCGATCCTTCTGGCGCTGGAGGCGACCTGCGCCGCGGCAGCCGGATAGAAAAAGCCGCCGCACAGCGGGGCTGGCGGCGGCAAGTGGCGTCTTGAGCCAGGCAGCGGCGGGGACAGCCGCGCATCCGGGGCAGGATGCAGGCCCGGCGGGGCAAGATCGCAGGCAGACTTCAGACAGCGCCGGTCAGCGACAGACCGACATAAAGCAAAGCAAAGAGCGAGAGGACGCCAAGCGCATCCTCAATCAGCGTGGCGCGCGAGCGGTTCAGGATATCGGCGATCTCTTCCAGCATGGCTTCCTCCTATGTTGCCCGATTGTTCTCATGTGATTCACGAATCGTCAAGAACTTTTGCGGAACATATGAGAACAAAGAGGTCACATGGGAGGCGAAGCTGCCGGTCAGCCGACAGAGATCAGCCGGATCGCCCGGTCCTGATCCAAAAGCCAGAGCAGGAACCGCACCGCCTTGCCGCGCGGGCCGGTCAGACCGGGGTCATCGGCCAGAAGGCGGCGGGCATCGGTCTGCGCCACCGCCATCAGCCCGGCCTGCCGCTCCAGATCGGCCACGCGAAAGCGCGGCAGGCCGGATTGCGCCGTGCCGATCAGATCGCCCGCGCCGCGGATCGCCAGATCTTCCTCGGCAATGCGAAAGCCGTCTTCGCTGTCGCGGATCACCTTCAGCCGCCGCTCGGCGGTTTCCGAAAGCGGCGCCTGATAGAGCAACAGGCAGGTGGAGTCTGCCGTGCCCCGCCCGACCCGGCCGCGCAACTGGTGCAACTGGGCAAGGCCGAAAATCTCGGCCCGCTCGATCACCATGATCGAGGCATTGGGCACGTTCACGCCCACCTCAATCACCGTGGTCGCCACCAGAACCTTGGTGTCGCCGGCCACAAACCGCGCCATGGCGGCATCTTTTTCGGCAGGCGGCATCTGGCCATGGACCAGCCCGACCACCTCGCCCAGCACCGCGCGCAGGCTGGCAAAACGCTCTTCGGCGCTGGCATAATCGACGAGTTCGGATTCCTCGACCAGCGGGCAGACCCAATAGACCTGCCGCCCCTCGGCCACCGCGCGGATGAGGTGGCCGACCACCTCCTCCATTCGTGCATCCGAAATCAGCGCGGTGCGGATCGGTTTACGGCCCGCAGGCTTTTCATCCAGCACCGAAACGTCCATGTCGCCATAGCTGGCCAGCGCAAGGCTGCGCGGAATGGGGGTGGCCGTCATCACCAGGACATCCGCCGCCGCCCCCTTGGCGCCCAGTTCCATCCGCTGTGCCACGCCGAAACGGTGCTGCTCATCCACCACGGCCAGACGCAGGTCGTGGAAGGCCACATCCTTTTGAAACACCGCATGGGTGCCGACCAGAATCTGCAACCGGCCATCGGCCAGCGCAGCGAGCTTGGCCGCCCGCTCCGCCCCCTTGTCGCGCCCGGTCAAGAGGTCAAGCCGAACCCCGGCGGCGGCGGCCAGCGGGGCCAGCCCCTCATGGTGTTGCCGCGCCAGAATTTCGGTCGGCGCCATCATCACGCCCTGCCCGCCCGCCTCGACCGCGATCAGCAGCGCGAGGAAGGCGACCAGCGTCTTGCCCGCCCCCACATCGCCCTGCAACAGCCGGTTCATCCGCAACGGGTTTTCCATATCCTGCGCGATTTCGGCCAGCGCACGGGTCTGGGCGCCGGTGGGCGCGTAAGGCAAGCTTTTCAAAACCTTGGCCTGCAAGACGCCGTTGCCGCGTGTCACCTGCCCCTTGGCGCGGCGCAGGGTGGCGCGGGCCAGCGCAAGGGTCACCTGATGGGCAAACATCTCATCATAGGCCAGCCGCTGCCGGGCGGGGGCGGTCAGGGCTAGGTCGGCCGCACCCGCAGGCGCGTGGACCTCGCAGAGCGCGCGGTTCCACCCCGGCCAGCCTTCGCGCGCCAGAAGCGGGCCGTCGATCCATTCCGGCAACTCCGGCACCCGCCGCAGCGCCCCCGCCACCGCCTTGGCCACCAGCTTTTGCGTGATGCCAGCGGTCAGGGGATAGACCGGCTCAAACTCCGGCAGTTCGGCAGCCTCTTCGGGGCGCAGCACATGGTCGGGGTGGACCATCTGCGCGATGCCGTCGAAAAGTTCGACCTTGCCGGACACCAGACGGCGCTGTCCGGTCGGCAACAGCTTCTGCAGATAGTCGGCGCGGGCGTGGAAGAAGACCAGTTGAAACTCAAGCACCTGATCCCGAACGAAAATCCGGTATGGCCGCCCCTTGGTGCGCGGCGGCTGGTGCAGGCCCACCTCGACCTCAACCGTAACCGTGCAGGGTGGTACCACCTCGCGGACACTGGCCTTGCGGCTGCGGTCAACTGCGGAATGCGGCAGCAGGAAGAGCAAGTCCTTGGGCCGCGCCACCCCCAGCGCGGCAAAGGCGCGGGCGGTCTTGGCGCCGACACCCTCCAGCGTTTCAAGCTCCGCAAACAGCGGGAAAAGCGGGGCCGGACGGCTCATCCCTGCGCGGCCAGCGCAAGCCAGGCGTCCTCGTCGATCACCTCGATGCCCAGCCGGGCGGCATCCCTGGCCTTGGAGCCCGCCCCGGGACCGGCGATCAGCAGATCGGTTTTCGCGCTGACCGAACCGGCCACCTTGGCCCCCAAAGCCTCGGCCCGCGCCTTGGCCTCGGCCCGCGACATTTTCTCCAGCGTGCCGGTGAAGACGAGGGTTTTTCCGGCGATCGGGCTGCCTTCGGTCTGGCGGCGCGGCGGCGGCAGGATGGTCAATTGTGCCGCCAGCCGGTCAATCTCGGCCCGCTCTACCGGATTGGCGAAGGCATCCGACAACGACAGCGCCAGAACCGGCCCGATGCCATCGGTGCCGACCAGATCGGTCCAGGCGGCACGGGCCGCCTCCGGCGCGGCATCGAGCAGGGGTTTGCGCAGCTCGGTCAGCCGCGCCCGGCGATTTTCGGTGCGGGCCGCGGCTCGTTCGGCCTCCACGGCGGCATCGGCGGCGCGGCGGGCCAGCGCGGCCGGGCGGGCAAGGTCCAGCGCCTGGGTCAGCGCCGCCCAGCTTCCGTAATGGCGGGCAAGGTCGGCCGCCGCCGCCTCGCCCGCGTGGCGGATGCCAAGGGCAAAGATCAGCCGGTCGAGCGGAATGCTGCGCCGGGCCTCGATGGCAGCAAAGAGCTTGGCCACCGAGGTTTCGCCGAAACCATCCCGGTTCTTCAGTTTTTTCAGCGGGTTGGCCGCGTCTCTTGCGGCAAGGGTAAAGATGTCAGCGGGGGTTTTCACCGGCAGATCGGCATCTTTGAAAAACATTTCCACCTGTTTGATGCCCAGCCCCTCGATGTCGAAGGCGCCGCGCGACACGAAATGCCGCAGCCGCTCCACCGCCTGCGCCGGGCAGATCAGGCCGCCGGTGCAGCGGCGGACCGAATCCCCCTCCTCACGCACGGCGGGGCTTTGGCATTCCGGGCAAATGTCAGGAAAGACAAAGGCTTGCGCATCGTTGTTGCGGCGCGTCAGGTCAACATCGGCGATCTTCGGAATGACATCCCCGGCGCGGTAGACCTGCACCCAATCCCCCACGCGGATATCCTTGCCGCCGCGGATCGGCGCGCCCGAGGAATCGCGGCCAGCGATGTAATCTTCATTGTGCAGCGTGGCGTTGGAAACCACCACGCCACCCACCGTCACCGGCGCCAGCCGTGCCACCGGCGACAGCGCGCCGGTGCGGCCCACCTGAATGTCGATACCCAGAAGCGTGGTCCAGGCCAGTTCGGCGGGAAATTTATGCGCAATCGCCCAGCGGGGCGTGGTTGACCGGAACCCCAGCCGCGCCTGCAGCGCCAGATCGTCCACCTTGTAGACCACGCCGTCGATGTCATAGCCAAGCGTGGCGCGCTGCGCCTCGATCCTGCGGTAATGTGCCAGCATTTCAGCCGGGGAGCTGCACAGAACCGTCAGGGAATTTGTCTGAAACCCCAAGGCGTTAAGCCGCGCAATGGCCCCGCTTTGCGTGGTCGCCAGAGGGTCCGACAGCGCCCCCCAGGCATAGGCGAAAAACCGCAGCGGCCGGGCGGCGGTGATCGTGGCATCCAGTTGGCGCAGGCTACCCGCGGCGGCGTTGCGCGGATTGGCAAAGGTCTTGTCGCCCTTGGCCGCCTGCCGTTCGTTCAGGGCGGCGAAATCGGCGTGGGACATATAGACCTCGCCCCGCACCTCAAGCACCTCGGGCGCGCCGGTCAGGTGCTGCGGAATATCGGCGATGGTGCGGGCGTTTTCGGTGACATTCTCGCCCACCTCGCCATCGCCACGGGTTGCGGCCTGCACCAGAGCCCCGCCCTCATAGCGTAGCGACAGCGAAAGCCCGTCGATTTTCGGTTCGGCCGTATAGGAAAGCGGGCCGTCGTGGTTGAGATAACGGCGCACCCGGTCGTCGAAATCGGCCACGTCACCGTCTTCAAAGGCATTCTCCAGCGAGAGCATCGGCACGGCATGGGTGATCTTGCCAAAGCCCTCAGCCGGACCGGCGCCGACCTGATCGCTGGGCGAATCGCTGCGCTTCAGTGCGGGAAAGGCCGCCTCGACCGCGGCATTGCGCCGTTTCAGGGCGTCATACTCCGCATCCGATATCTCGGGCGCGTCGAGCGTATGGTAGGCCGTGTTCGCCTGCGCCAGAGCCGCAGCCAGCCGGGCCAGTTCGGCCCGCGCTTCGGCCTCGTTCATCTCATCCACTGGCTTGGCGTCCATCGCGCATCCCCTCTGTTCCCCCCGAACCTAGGGGGCCGGGCGCGCAAGGTAAAGTCAGGCGCTGGCGGCAATGCGGGCGGGCGTGCCCGGCCCCGGATCGCGCAGCACATAGCCGCGGCCCCAGACGGTTTCGATGTAATTCTGCCCGCCCGTCGCCTCGGCCAGCTTCTTGCGCAACTTGCAGATGAAAACGTCGATGATTTTCAGTTCCGGCTCATCCATGCCGCCGTAGAGGTGGTTAAGGAACATCTCCTTGGTCAGCGTGGTGCCCTTGCGCAGCGAAAGCAGTTCCAGCATCTGATATTCCTTGCCCGTCAGATGCACCGTGCGCCCGTCTACCTCGACCGTCTTGGCGTCGAGGTTCACATTCACCCGGCCGGTCTTGATCATCGACTGGCTGTGGCCCTTGGACCGGCGGATGATGGCATGGATGCGGGCCACCAATTCCTCACGGTGGAAGGGTTTGGTCAGATAGTCATCGGCGCCAAAGCCGAAGCCCTTGATCTTGTTCTCGGTATCGTCGGAACCTGAAAGGATCAGGATCGGAGTTTCGATCCGGGCCAGCCGCAACTGGCGCAACACCTCATGCCCGGACATATCGGGCAGGTTCAGATCCAGAAGGATCAGGTCATAGTCATAAAGCTTTGCCAGGTCGATGCCGTCTTCGCCCATATCGGTGCAATAGACGTTCAGATTGGCGTGGGTCAGCATCAATTCGATGCTGCGAGAGGTGGTGGGATCGTCCTCAACCAGAAGGATTCGCATCGTCCAAAGCTCCGTCAGAAACCGTCTTCGTTAACGACTGTGGGGGCCAATGGTTAACCTTAGGTTACTCTGCCAGAACGAAAGTGGAAAACAATCTAAAGTTGTCTGTATTTCTGTAAGGTGGTCACCCGCAGCGCCTTGTCGCCATGGCGTTCCACCGCCTGCCGCCAAAGGGCAAACTCCTCCTCCGAGAGGTCATAGCGTTCCAGCGCCTCCCCCTCGGCGATCAGACCATAGATCACCGCCTTGACCACCACGGCCTTGCGGCTGGCCACCCAGCGGCGGGTATCGGGCGGCGGCAGGTCGGCACGGGTCAGGATGCTGCCGTCGGGCAGCGTCACCTGGCGCGGGCCATCGACACGTTTGAGATACATGGCACTCCCCTTCATCCTGCGGCGATCCTGAGGCATCGTCCTTAAGCAAGCGTGAAGCGCGGGGGTTGAGAGTAGACAGCATTTTCCTATATTGCGCAGGAACCCACGGACCATTCCCCGGAACACCCCCTTGCGCGACCATCCAATGAACTCGCTTGGCTTTGCCAAGCCCCCTGCCGATACGCGCGTTGTCGTGGCGATGTCGGGCGGCGTCGATTCCTCGGTCGTGGCGGCGATGCTGGCCGAAGAGGGCTATGACGTGGTGGGCGTCACGCTGCAGCTTTATGATCATGGGGCGGCGCTGGCGAAAAAGGGCGCCTGCTGTGCCGGGCGCGACATTCACGACGCGCGGCGCGTGGCCGAAACCATGGGCTTTCCCCACTATGTCCTTGATTATGAAAACACCTTCCGCGAAGCGGTGATCGAGGAATTTGCCGATGCCTATCTGGCGGGGGCAACGCCGGTGCCCTGCATCCGCTGCAACGAACGGGTGAAGTTCAAGGATCTGCTGGCCACCGCCCGCGATCTGAACGCCGATTGCATGGCCACCGGCCATTACATTCAGCGCAAGATGGGTGCCGCCCCGGAACTGCATCAGGCGACCGATGCGAACCGCGACCAAAGCTATTTCCTGTTCTCGACCACGGCGGAACAGCTTGATTTCCTGCGCTTTCCGCTGGGCCATCTGGCGTCAAAGGCGGAAACCCGGGCTTTGGCGGCAAAATACGGCCTGCCGGTGGCCGACAAGCCCGACAGTCAGGACATCTGCTTTGTGCCGAACGGCAATTACGCGGCGGTGATCGAAAAGCTGCGCCCGGGTGCTGCGGACCCGGGCGAGATCGTGGATATGGCGGGCAATGTGCTGGGCGCCCATCGCGGCGTGATCCATTACACGATCGGCCAGCGCAAGGGGCTGGGCATCGGCGGGCTGGGCGAGCCGCTCTATGTCGTCCGGCTGGACCCGGAAACGCGCCGGGTGATCGTCGGGCCGAAAGAGGCGCTTTCCACCCGCAAGGTGGCGCTGCGCGAGATCAACTGGCTGGGCGACGAAGCCTTTGACAGCCGCGCGGAATGGCATCTGAACGTCAAGGTCCGCTCCACCCGCCCGCCGCGCCCTGCGGTGATCCGCCCGCTTTCGGCGACCGAGGCAGAGGTGGAACTGCTCGACCCGGAGGATGGGGTTTCGGCCGGGCAAGCCTGCGTCTTTTACGCGCCCGAAGGCAGCCGCATCTTTGGCGGGGGCTGGATATGGCGGGGCCGGAACTGACCGCATCGCCCGCGGTCACGCCCGAGATTTTGCTGCGGGCCTATGCCATGGGCCTGTTTCCCATGGCCGAAAGCCGGGACGCGACCGATCTGCACTGGATCGACCCGCGCCGGCGCGGCATCTTCCCGCTGGAAGGCTTTCACATCTCGCGCAGCCTGCGCCGGGCGATCCTGCGGGCGGATTATCAGGTGACGGTGAACCGCGATTTCGCGGGTGTGGTCGCTGGTTGCGCCGAGCGGGCGGAAACCTGGATTAACCCGGAAATCACGGCCCTTTATCTGGCGCTGCACCGGCAGGGCCATGCGCATTCGCTGGAGGTCTGGCGGAACAGCGCCCTGATCGGCGGGGTTTACGGCGTCAGCCTTGGCGGCGCTTTCATGGGGGAATCGATGTTCTCCCGTGCCACCAATGCGTCAAAGCTTGCGCTGGCCTGGCTGATGCACCGGCTGCGGGCGGGTGGCTTCGCCCTGTTCGACACGCAATTCCTGACGCCGCATCTGGCCAGCCTTGGGGCGGTGGAAATTCCCCGCGCGGCCTATCACCGGCTGTTGCAGCGTGCGCTGCCGTTGCAGGCCGACTTTGCCCCGCCGGGGTATCAGCCGTTGCCGTCTTCGGTCGCGGCGCCCTCGCCCGTGCCGTCCTCTTCCGGGGCCGGGGCGACATCGGGCAGCACCAGATCGGGCACGTCGCAGCGCAGCACCCAGACGTCATAGCGCGGATGGTCCAGCGCCGAGAGGCCCGGAGACGAGGCGACCATCCAGCCCTTGAACACAGGATCGGGGGCCGCCACGTCGTGAATCGTCAGATGGGCATAGGCTTCGGCAGTGGGATTGTCGGCGGGATAGCGGCAGGCATCGACCTGCACCGTCAGCCGGGCCACCGTCTGGCTCTGGCCATTGGCAAGCGTCATGTCGCTGATTTCGCCGGTCAGCTTGTCCAGCAACCGCAGCCGCGCGCCCGTGGCATCGGTGATCTGCGCCAGCGCCGGGCCGGCCGCCAGAACAAATGCCGCCGCCCAAAACCCCGCCCGGACGTTCACGGTGCTGCCCCCGGCGCGGGATCGCCCGATTTCGCACCGACGAATTTCATCAGAAGCGTGATCAGGCTGACCGCGCCCTGGGTATCCTCGATCTCGGCCCCGGGCATCAGGTTGTCGGGGGAACCACCCGGAACCAGTTCGACGAAATTGCCGCCCAAAAGCCCCTCGGAGGAAATCAGGATCGCCGAATCGTCGGGCAGTTGCACCGAACGGTCCAGCGCGATTTCGGCGTCGGCGAAATAGGTCTGCGGGTTCAGCGTCAGGCTGGTGATGGTGCCGACCTTGACCCCTGCCAGCCGCACATCCGAGCCGACCGAAATCCCCTCGACCGAGCGGAAAGAGGCGGTCAGCGGATAGGTGCCCCCCCCCGCCTTCAGCCGGTCACCGCCTGCGGCGTAAAGGACAAAGGCAACTGCCGCGGCCAGAACCGCGGCACCCGCCAGAACTTCTGCACGGTTCTCGGCCATTATTCCGGCTGCCACGCCTCGTAATCGCCGCGCGTCACCGGCGCGGCGCGGCGGATCGAGCCGGGCGGGGCATAGGCGGCAACCGTGCCGGTCAGATTCTCCTGATGCGGCTTTTCCCAGGACTTGTGCGTGAGCGGCGCCTTGGTCGGCGGTTCGTCCCAGGTGAAATGCAGCCAGCCATGCCAATCGGGCGACACGCGCGACGCCTCGGTTTCACCATTGTAGATCACCCAGCGGCGCTTGCCGTCGCGGGTCTGGTAAAAGACGTTGCCCTGCTCATCCTCGCCCACCCGGACGCCCTTGCGGGCGGTGAAAATCTGGGTGCCGATGGTCTGGCTGTTCCACCAGGTCAGAAGGCGAAGAAGGAAATACATCAGGCACCTCGTCAGGCTGTTTCGCCCCTTATAGCAGCCGCGCCCCCAAGGTCCAGCCTTCGCAAGGCCCCGGCGGCGCCCCCGGCAAAAGGCCGCAATTTTCCGCGCCCGACTTTCAGCGCCCGACTTTCAGCGACGGAGTTGTATTTTCTGAGCGTTTCACTAAGTCATAACAGATCAGAACAGGACTACGCCCATGCAATCCACCGGCACATTCGTCACCGCCCATGCCTCGAAATACCTGCAACAACTGTGCAAACACTTCGCCCACAAGGTCGATGTCAGCCATGACACCACACAGGGCCGCGTGGCTTTGCTTTTGGGTCCGGTCGAGCTGACTGCCGATGACGCGACCCTGACGGTCACCGTCACCGCCCCGGATGCCGAAGGGATCACGCGCGCCCAATCGGTGATCGACCGCCATCTGGTGCCCTTTGCCTTCCGTGAGGCGTTTCAGACGCTGGACTGGCAACCGGCGCGCACATAGGCCAGCGCGGGCAACAGGTCTGCCGCGGCACGGCAGACCACGGCGCCTTCGGCCGTCAGCATGTCACCGACATCCATCGGCAGGCTGGAGTTGGAGCCTTCGGGGATCTGGTTCAACCGCCCGCCGATCAGCACCGGCAGCGCCAAACCCCGCGCTGCCAACGCCGCCTTCAGCGCCTGATAATAGGCCAGCGCCACGCCGTTATAGGTGGAAATCGCAATCGCATCGGGCCGCAGCGCCTCGGCCAGCGCTGCCAGCGGGCCGGGGTCCGTGGAGGTGCCGCCGTCCAGCGCCTCGGCCCCCAACTGCCGCAACATCTCGTCGATCAGCATCTTGCCATGCTCATGCACGTCGGATGTGGCGACCAGCACCCGCAGGCCGCGCACGTTCGGGTGCAGCGCCGGATCGGTCCCGGCCAGCGCGGCGTGTGACATTTCCGCGATCTCGGTCAGGATCGTGGCGGGCACCACCGGCACGCGCCCGCCTATGGCCCGCGCATCAGGCAGGCCCGCACCATAAGCCGCCTCGATCCGCCGCCCGCCCATGCGGCGCAGCGCCAGAAGAACCGCGAAAGCATCGGTGCAATCCACCCCCGCCTCGGCCAGCCCGGCCCAGAGCGCCGCACGGAACCGCCCTGCCCCCGCACGCAGCCGCGCCGTCAGCCGCCCGACCGCCTCCGGGTCGATCAGCCCCGGCCAGCCCGCCGATTGCTCGATCAGACGCCCGGCGAAAAGCTGCGCCTCGATCACCTCCTGCACCTCGGGGATCCGCTCATTCTCGGTCACCGGCACCGGGTTGATGGCATGGCCCGACGGCCAGAGCCGCTGCCCCAGCGCATCGACCATGAGATAAGAGGCAAGGCTGGCCCCGTTCTGCGCCGGCTGGCCACGGTAACTGGTGGTGTTGCCGTAAACCATGGTGCCGGGGGATGCCCCCTCTTCGGCCAAAGCGCGCTGAAAGGCCATGCGCGCCAAAGGATCGCTGAAATGGTGTCCAAAGGCATGGCCGATTTCGGCGCCGATCAGCCGGGTGACGATGTCCCGCTCGACCAGAATCATCCCCAGCGCATTGGCAAGATCGGTGAATTGCGCGGCAAAACCATCGTCGATGTTGGAATGCACCATCACCGGCACCTCTTGCGCCGCAATCAGGCCAAGCGCGGTCACCGTGGCGGCGGTCGCCTGCACATCGTCGTCGTGGCCCGGCACGCGAAAGGTGAAATACTGCCCGAGGTTGCCGATTGCCGTGGCCCCCGCCGCCAGTGCGGCTTGGGTGTTTTCCACCGCTGCCGGAAAACCCAGCACGAAATCGCCGAAATGCGCCGCCACAGGCGCGGCATTGGCCAGCGCCACGAAATCCTCGACCCCCGGCAGAATCATGCCGGTGCCACGCTGCGCCCTGGCGCGGACCGCCCGGGGCAGCGCCATCGACCAGTCAAGGCAAAGCCCATAGCGGTCCACCCGATGTCCCGCCTTGTCACAGGCCAGCCAGATGTCGTGATAAGCGCGGATCGACTTGGCAGGCGCGCGCCAGCCGATCTGGGCATGACACATCACCCGGCCTTCGGCCATCGCCGCGCGCTTGTAATCGGCTTCGCAACCCACGCCATATTGCGCCAGAAAGGCAGATGGCCCCAGCCGCCAATCCCGCGCCAGCGCCCGGCCCGCCGCCAGAAGATCAGCACCATTGGGAAGATCGTTCACCGCCACCTCCTGCAAGCCGAAGATTTTTCGCAGAAAAATCTTCTTCTGCGCCGGTTGCAATGAAAAAGGCGGGCCGATGGCCCGCCTTTTCTGCCCGCTGTCTGCGGTTCAACCGGCGCTGGCCGGTTCTTTCTTCTTGGTCTCGGCATGAACGATCAGCGGCTTGGCACCGTTGTTCACCGCCTCTTCGTTGACCACCACCTCTTCGACCCCATCCAACCCCGGCAGTTCGAACATGGTGTCCAGAAGGATGTCTTCCATGATCGAGCGCAGGCCCCGCGCGCCGGTCTTGCGCTTGATCGCGCGCTTGGCGATGGCGGTCAGCGCATCGGCGGTGAAGGTCAGCTTGACGCCTTCGATGTCGAACAGCTTCTGATACTGTTTGACCAGCGCATTCTTCGGCTCGGTCAGGATGGTGACCAGCGCCGCTTCGTCAAGGTCGGTCAGGGTGGCCAGCACCGGCAGGCGGCCGACGAATTCCGGGATCAGCCCGAATTTCAGCAGGTCTTCCGGCTCAAGCTCCTTGAAGAGTTCGCCCACGCCGCGCGCGTCGGGGTCTTTCACCTCGGCGCCAAAGCCGATGCCCGAACCCTTGTTGCGCTGCGCGATGATCTTCTCGAGGCCCGCAAAGGCGCCGCCGCAGATGAAGAGGATGTTGGTGGTATCCACTTGCAGGAATTCCTGCTGCGGATGCTTGCGCCCGCCCTGCGGCGGAACGGAGGCCACGGTGCCTTCCATGATCTTCAACAGCGCCTGCTGCACCCCCTCGCCCGACACGTCGCGGGTGATCGAGGGGTTGTCCGACTTGCGGGTGATCTTGTCCACCTCGTCGATATAGACGATGCCACGCTGCGCCCGTTCGACGTTGTATTCCGAGGCCTGCAACAGTTTCAGGATGATGTTTTCGACATCTTCCCCGACATAGCCGGCTTCGGTCAGGGTCGTGGCATCGGCCATGGTGAAGGGCACATCCAGAATCCGCGCCAGCGTCTGCGCCAGAAGCGTCTTGCCACAGCCGGTGGGGCCGATCAGCAGGATGTTCGACTTGGACAGTTCCACCTCACCCGATTTGCCCGAGTGGTTCAGCCGCTTGTAGTGGTTATGCACTGCCACCGACAGCACGCGCTTGGCATGGATCTGGCCGATGACATAATCGTCCAGCACCTTGCAGATATCGCGCGGCGTCGGAACACCGTCGGTCGATTTCAGGCCGGTTGTCTTGGTTTCTTCACGAATGATGTCCATGCAGAGTTCGACACATTCGTCGCAGATGAAGACGGTCGGCCCTGCGATCAGCTTGCGCACCTCGTGCTGGCTCTTGCCGCAGAACGAGCAGTAGAGGGTATTCTTGCTGTCGCTGCCCGAGTTCGTTGCCATTGGTATCCTCTGCATATTCCCGGTGACCCGGATGCCTGTTGAAAGTCTAGGCCAAGGCCCGCGCCGCCACAACCTGAAATCCCCCCGGCGGATGACCGCCCGGGGGGAGGGTCTTGCTGTCAGGCCGAAACGCTGGCCTTGTCGCGCGGCGCCACGATTTCGTCGATCAGGCCCCAGTCCTTTGCCTCTTCGGCCGACATGAAGTTGTCGCGCTCCAGCGCCTTGACCACGCTGTCATAGTCATTGCCGGTGTGCTTGACATAGACCTCGTTCAGGCGCTGCTTCAGCCGCTCGGTCTCGCGGGCGTGGATCAGGATGTCGGTCGCCTGCCCCTGATAGCCGCCCGAAGGCTGGTGAACCATGATGCGGCTGTTGGGCAGGCTGAAACGCATCCCCTTTTCGCCCGCCGTCAGCAGAAGCGAGCCCATCGAAGCAGCCTGCCCGATGCAGACCGTCGAAACCTTGGGCTTGATGTATTGCATCGTGTCATAGATCGACATGCCGGATGTCACCACGCCGCCGGGCGAGTTGATATACATCGAGATTTCCTTCGACGGGTTTTCCGCCTCAAGGAACAGAAGCTGCGCCACGATGATCGTGGCCATCTCGTCATGCACGGGGCCCGCGACGAAGATGATCCGCTCCTTCAACAGGCGCGAGAAGATGTCATAGCGGATCGAACCACGCGCCGAGGTTTCTTCAACCGTCGGGATGATGAAGTTGTAGAACGTGGAAACCGGGTCTCTCATGTCAAACCTGCCTGCTGATGTTCGAAGCTTTATCGCCGGATGCTTGCCAGAGTCTTAGTGTCGCGCGCCGGGGGCTGCAAGGGCACCCGGCCTCAAGCGGAGTCGGGGTGAACCCCGACCTACACCCGACCGTAGGTCGGGGTTCACCCCGACTTTGCCTCACGCCCCGCCGAACACCCGCCGCGCCATCAGCGCCCGCGCCGTTGCGGTCACAAGGCACAACAGGCCAAACCCCAATGCCAGCGGCCGGAACGCCTCGGGCCAGAGGCAGAGGGCGACAAAGAACAGCACGGTTTCCGCGCCCTCCAGCAGCCCCGCCGAATAATAGAGCGACTTCACCCCCTGCGCCGTCGTTTCTATGCCGCGCTTGGCGGCCAGTGCGGCATAGCCCAGAAAGCTCGCCCCGTTGACATAGAAGGCGGCCAGAAGAAAGGCCGCCGCCGGGGCATTGCCCTCCTCTCGCAACGCAAAGGCCAGCGGCACCGCGCCGTAAAAGGCAAAGTCGCACAGAAGGTCGAGATAGCCGCCGAAATCGCTCTTGCCGCCGCTGGCGCGCGCAACTGCCCCGTCCAGCCCGTCCAGAAGCCGCCCGATCAGCAAGGGCACCAGCGCCAGCCCCCCCGGCAGCCCCAGCGCCAGCATCACCGCCGCCGCAAGGCCAAAGCCAAGCCCGGCCAGCGTCACCTCATTGGCGCTGATGCCGTGATGGGCGATGCGCGCGCCCAGCCGGTTCAGAACCGGGTCGATCAGCGGGCGGATATGGCGGTCAAGCATGGCACATCACCTCTGCGTGGGCCGGGTGGTTTCGGGGTGGTTTCGGTTGCGCCGGGCCCTTTGGGTTTCGTATCCCTTTGCCCGGAAGAGCGAAAGGAACCGCGATGCTGACACGCCGCCACTTCGGACAGATCACCCTTGCCGGGGCGGGTCTGCTCTTGGCCGGGCGCCCGGTGCTTGCCGCCGACTGGCAGGCCACGCTTGCGGCGGCCCAGGGCAAAACCGTCTGGTGGCACGCCTGGGGCGGTGATCCCAAGATCAACGATTTCATCGCCTGGGTCGGCACTCTGGCGCAGGAGCGGCATGGCGTGACGCTGGAGCATGTCAAGCTGGCCGCGACCGCCGATGCCGTGGCCCGCGTGCTGGCCGAGCGGGATGCCGGCCAGACCACCGGCGGCGCGGTGGACCTCATCTGGATCAACGGTGAAAATTTTGCCGCGATGCAGGCGCAGGGCCTGCTGCACGGCCCCTTTGCCGGAGACCTGCCGAACTGGCCCTTGGTCGATGTCGCGGGCAAGCCTGCGGTGGTCACCGATTTCACCCTGCCGACCGAAGGGCGCGAATCGCCCTGGGCCATGGCGCAGCTTGTCTTTGAACATGACAGCGCCCGCCTGCCCGCGCCGCCCGCCACGCTGGCCGCGCTGAAGGCGTGGATTCTGGCCAACCCGGGCCGCTTCACCTATCCGCAGCCACCGGATTATCTGGGGCTGACCTTCCTCAAGCAGGTGCTTTACGGCGTGATGGCCGATCCGGCCCTGCTGCAGGCGCCCGCCGGGGCGGATTATGCCGCGCAGGTGGCGCCCCTTTGGGACTTCCTCGACGCGGTGCATCCGGCCCTTTGGCGCAGCGCCCGGGCCTTTCCGGCGAGCGAGCCGGCGCTGGGGCAGCTTCTGGCCGATGGGGAGGTGGATATTGCCTTTGCCTTCAACCCCGGCCGGGCCAGCGCGGAAATCGCGGCGGGCAACCTTGCCGATACCGTGCGGACCTTCGTGCTTGCGGGCGGGACGATCGGCAATGCCTCGTTCGTGGCGATCCCGTTCAACGCGGCCCAGCCCGAGGCGGCGCAGGTGGTGGCCAATCTGCTGCTGGACCCCGAGGTGCAGGCCCGGGCGCAAGACCCGGCCATTCTGGGCTTTCAGACCGTGCTGAACCTGAACGCGCTGAATGCAGCCGACCGGGCGCGGTTCGACGGGCTGGCGCTGGGCGTGGCCACCCTGCCCCCCGCGGCCCTTGGCCCGGCCCTGCTGGAACCCCATGCAAGCTGGATGACCCGCATCGCCGAGGATTGGCAGGCCCGCTACGGTGTTGCCCCGTGACAAGGGCCACCGTCCCGCCCGGCATCGGCTGGCATCTGGTGCCGGGGCTGACGCTGGCCGTGCTGGTGCTGCCGGTGCTGGGCGGCCTCGCGGCCAGCTTTGCACCCGGCTTTGGTCCACAGGGTTTTACCCGGATCATGGACTGGCCGGGGCTGGCGGGGGCGGTGCGGCTGTCGCTGGTGACGGGGATCGGATCGACGCTGATCGCGCTGGGACTGGCGGCGCTGATCCTTGCCATGCTGGTAGACCGGCCCGTCTTTGGCCTGCTGCGGCGGCTTTTGTCGCCGCTCTTGGCGGTGCCCCATGCGGCGGCGGCGCTGGGGCTGGCCTTTCTGATCGCGCCTTCGGGATGGATCGCGCGGATCTTGTCGCCCTGGGCCACCGGCTGGCAGGTGCCGCCTGACCTGTTGATTCTGAACGATCCTTTCGGCCTTGCCCTGATGCTGGGGCTGGTGGCCAAGGAACTGCCCTTCCTCTTGCTGATGGGTCTGGCCGCCCTGCCCGCCTGCGATGCGCCGCGCCGCCTGACGGTGGCGGCCGCGCTGGGCCATGGCCGGCTGGCCGGCTTTGCCCATGCCATCTGGCCGCCGCTTTATACCCGGTTGCGGCTGCCGGTGCTGGCGGTGCTGGCATATGCGATGACCACGGTCGAGATGGCGGCGATCCTTGGCCCCTCGCTGCCGCCCACGCTGTCGCTGCAAGTGGCCCTGTGGATGAGCGATCCGGGCCTGCGCGCCCTGCCCGCCGCCGCAGCCGGGGCAGCGCTGCAATTCGCGCTGGTGCTGGGGGCGATGGCGCTGTGGCTTCTGGCCGAGCGGGCGGCGCGCGGGCTGCGGCACGGGTGGCTTTGGCGCGGCAGCCGCGGGCGCGGGCTGGACGGCGCGGCAAGGTGGCTCGCCACCGTTGCGGGCTTTGGCCTTGCGGCGCTGCTCATCTGGTCGCTGTCGGGGCTGGCGCTCTGGTCGCTGGCGGGGCTCTGGCCTTTTCCCGCCGCCCTGCCCGATCAGATCAGCCTGCACCTTTGGCACAGCACCGCGCCCGCCCTTGGCCAAAGCCTTGGCCTGACGCTGCTGATCGCGCTGGTGGCCACCGGGGCGGCGCTGGTTCTGGTTCTGGGCTGTCTTGAGGCGGAGACCCGGCACGGCCAGCGCCCCTTCATCCCCATCGAGACGCTGGTTTACCTGCCGCTTCTGGTGCCACAGATCGCCATGCTGCCGGGGTTGCAGATGCTGGCCCTTGGCGCCGGGTTTCAGGGCCATTGGCCTGCGGTGGCCGCGGCGCATCTGGTTTTCGTGCTGCCTTACGTCTTTCTGTCGCTGGCGCCCGCATGGCGCGGGATGGATAGGCGCCTGCCGCTGATCGCGGCCAGCCTTGGCGCCTCGCCTGCACGCATCCTGTGGCGGCTGCGGCTGCCGCTGCTCGTGGCGCCGATACTGACGGCGGTGGCGCTGGGGCTGGCGGTGTCGGTCGGGCAATATCTGCCGACGCTGCTGATCGGCGGCGGGCGGGTGGGCACGCTGACGACCGAGGCCGTGGCCCTTGCCTCGGGCGGCAACCGCCGCCTGATCGGGGCATGGGGGCTGGCGCAACTGGCGCTGCCCGCCTTTGGCTTTGCGCTGGCACTGGGCCTGCCCCGGCTGATCTTCCGCAACCGCCGAGCGCTGCTGACCGGGGGGCAAGGATGAACGGCCTGCACCTCGACGGTATCGAATTGCGGCTGCGGGGCAGCCTTTTGGCCCGCCTGTCGCTGCGGGTCGCGCCGGGCGAGGTGGTCAGCGTGATGGCCGCCTCGGGCAGCGGCAAGTCCAGCCTGCTTTCGGCGCTGATCGGCGCGCTGCCGCCCGGCTTTTCCCTGAGCGGGCAGCTCTGGCTGAACGGGCGCAACCTGACCGCGCTGCCCACAGCCGCGCGGCGCATCGGACTGATGTTTCAGGAAGATGTGCTGTTCGACCACCTTTCGGTCGGCGGCAATCTTGCCTTTGGCCTGCCGCCCGGGGGCAATCGTGCGGCACGCCGGGTCGAGGTTGACGCGGCTCTGGCCGAAGCCGGGCTTGCGGGCTTTGCCGACCGCGACCCGGCAACGCTTTCGGGCGGTCAGCGGGCGCGCGTCGCCCTGCTGCGCACCCTTCTGGCCCGCCCCGAGGCGCTGTTGCTGGACGAACCTTTCGCAGGGCTGGATACCGGGCTGCGGGCACAGATCCGCGACTTTACCTTTGGCCACAGCCGGGCCCGCGGCCTGCCGGTGATCCTTGTCACCCATGACCCGGAAGATGCCCGCGCCACCGGCGGCCCGGTTCTGGACCTTTTCGGCAACCCTGTCGTCCTGCCCTAACGCACCACCGACAGCTCTGCCCGCAAGCCGCCCAACCGCTCGCTTTCGCCCAGACGCAGCGCGCCGCCGTGGCTGCTGGCGATATCGGCGGCAATCGCCAGCCCCAGCCCCACGCCACCGCCGCTGTTGGGATTGCGCGCGCTGTCCAGCCGCCGGAAGGGCTGCATCGCCTCGTCGCGCTGCTCGCGCGGGATGCCGGGGCCGTCATCCTCGACCACAAAGCGCAACATCCGCTCGCGCGTGATCAGCGAAACCTCGGCCCGCGTGCCATGACGCACCGCATTGCCGATCAGATTCTCCAGCGCCCGCGCCAGCGCATCGGGGCGCAGCCGCAACAGCGATGGCCCGCCGACCACCGGCCAATCCACCGCGCCCAAGGTCACCGGCTGCCCGGCACGCGCCGCCGCCTCGACCACGCCGGTCACCAGCGCCGCCGGATCGACCGGCACCGCCTCTTCCATCGCATCGCCGCGTGCGAAGGCGAGAAACTCGTTCACCATCCGCTCCATCTGCGCGACATCCTGCGCCAGAGCCTCGGTCTCGTCATCCTCGGGCATCAGCGACAGCGCCAGCTTCATCCGCGTCAGCGGCGTGCGCAGATCGTGGCTGACCCCGGACAACATCATGGTGCGCGCCTCGATCTGCCGCTCGATCCGCGCCCGCATGTCCAGAAAGGCATGGCCCGCCGCCCGCACCTCCAGCGCGCCGCGCGGCCGGTAGGGCACCACCTGCCCCTTGCCAAAGGCTTCGGCCGCCTTGGCCAGCCGCGCGATCGGCGTCATCTGATTGCGCAGGAAGACGAAGGCCACCGCCGTCATCACGACCGAAGCCAGCACCATCAGCACCAGCAACTGATGCGGGTTCGAGGCCGAAACCCGCCGCCGGTCCACCTCGATCCGCATCTCGCCCCAGGGGGTGCGGAACCACGCCCGCACCTGCCTTGTGTTGGTCAGCAGGTCCGCCACCTCCATCTCGGGCAGGCGGGCGCGCAGGGTCTGGATCACCACCCGGCCCGACCAGTCCCAGAAGGCGCGGGCATCCGCCGCCGCCGGCGGGCCGCCAGGCAGGCTGACCACCAGATCCAGCGCCCCGCCCAGATCCGCCGCGCGCCCCTGCGCCGCCGCCAGATCGGGCGCCGCCGCCACCTCGGCCAGCAGATGCCGGATTTCGATGGCGATGCCCTCGCTCATCTGCCGGGTCACGCCCTCGAAATGCCGCTGGATGAAGGTGGCCGCGACGACAAGCTGCAAGACCACGATCGGCAGCACGAGAATCAGCGCGGCCCGGCCAAAGAGCCCACGCGGCAGAAAGGGTTTGAGACGCAGCACCATGACCCGACCCTAGGCCATCGCACCGCCCCGGGTCCATCACCCAATGCGCAAATGGGCCTTGAGCCTGCCGCCGTGCGGCGCAAGACTGGGCCAAAGCCCGGAGTGCGCCCCGTGACCGACCCCGTGACTGACCCCCGCCTGACCCTGCTCCGCGCCCCCAACCCCTCGCCCATGACGGGCGAAGGCACCAACACCTGGCTTCTGGCCGAGGGGGAGGCGGTGGTGCTGATCGACCCCGGCCCGGCGCTGGACGCGCATCTGCGGGCGATTCTCGCCGCCCTCGCAGGGCATCCGCTTGCGGCGATTCTGGTCACCCATGCCCATCTGGATCATTCCGCGCTGGCCCCCGGCCTTGCTGCCGCCACCGGCGCGCCGGTGCTGGCCTTTGGCCCGGCCGGCTCCGGCCAAAGCGCGCTGATGGCCCGGCTTGAGGCCGAGGGGCTGACCGGCGGCGGCGAAGGGATCGACCGCATCTTCCGCCCCGACCGCTGCCTGACCGATGGCGAGGTTCTGCAGCTTGGCCCCTTGCAGATCGAGGTGCTGCACACCCCCGGCCATATGTCGAACCACCTCTGCTTCGCCTGCGACGGGCTGTTGTTTTCGGGCGATCTGGCGATGGGCTGGGCCAGTTCGCTGGTCTCGCCGCCCGATGGCGACATGGGGGCCTATATGGCCTCGCTGCGGCGGCTGGCGGCGCGGGATTGGCGGGCCATGCTGCCGGGCCATGGCGCCCCGGTCGCCGATGCCGCCGCAAGACTGGCCGAGCTGATCACCCACCGCGAAGCACGCGAGGCGGCCGTTCTGGCGGCGCTGACGGCCGGCGCCGCCGATGCCGCAACCCTTGCCGCAGCGATCTATCATGACACGCCCGCCGCCCTCTTGCCCGCGGCACGGCGCAATGTTCTGGCCCATCTGCTTGATCTGGCAGACAGAAACCTGATCTCCGCCCCCCTGCCGCTGACCGCCGGCAGCATCTTTCACCGCCCCTGATTTTCTTGCCGCCCCCCCCTTGCCCCCCCCGAACCAGCTTGCTATACGGCCCCCGTGTTCCGGCGTAGCTCAGCGGTAGAGCAGTTGACTGTTAATCAATTGGTCGTAGGTTCGATCCCTACCGCCGGAGCCAAGTAAACCAAGGGCTTAGCTTAATCGCTGGGCCCTTTGTTTTTTGGCGCGATCCACTATTTGGCGCATTTCTTGATGGTCCGTTACTGGCGCGTAAGTGGCCGATTATCCCGTGCGAACCAGAACCCTTTCTCACCCCACCTCATCCGTCCACACCCGGAATCCGGTCAGCACATGTGGGCCGAAGGAGTTGACCAACGGCACGTCCGCGGCGTCTCGGCCGCGGGCGACCACGATGCGGCCGATCCGGCGAACGTTGTTGCGCGGATCGAAGGTCCACCAGCGGCCGCCCAGAAACACCTCCATCCAGGCGGCGAAATCGCCCGGGCCGGTGGGGGCCACACCGATATCGCCGAGATACCCGTTCACATAACGCGCCGGGATGTTCATCGCCCGGGTCAGGGCGATGGCCAGATGGGCAAAATCGCGGCAGACGCCCTTGCCCTCGTGATAGCCGTCCCAGGCTGTGCGGGTGGAGCTGGCCTCCATATAGTTAAACTTGATCCGGCGGTTGACGAAATTGCAGATCGCCTGCACCCGGGCCCAACCGGGCGGGGTTGCGCCAAAGGTGTCCCAGGCGATCTGGCTCAGCCGGTCGGTTTCGCAATAGCGGCTGCCCATCAGGTAGACCAGCGTATCGTCAGGCAGGTCGCTGATCGGCACTTCGGCGGCGTCGGGTGCATAGGGGTCGAGCTGGCCACTGTCGCGCAGCGTGCAATCTGACGCGAAGGTAATGCTGCCCGCCGGGGCGACAAAACGGCGGCAAAGATTGCCGAACAGGTCGAAATAGCTGTGGATCGGCACGGGCGGGTTGGTGGTGATCACCTCGGGCAGCGCCAGATCGGCCAGCCGCTCATGATGTGGGGCGACGAGGCAGACCAGCGGCGTCGGCCTTTCACAGGTGACGGTGATTTCGTGGCCAAAACGGATCAGCATGGGGGGTCCCTCGATTGCGAATGCCGGACGCCTGCAGGTCAGGCTGCGCTAGGCAGGAAGAAAGCCTGCGGGATGCAGGGCAAGGTGACCATCCGCCCCCCCATCCCCATCGGCTTTGGCCGGGGCATTGGCCCCGCATCCCACGGGCATGTAAGCAAACACGTCATCATGCAAGGAAAATGGGCGAAACGCAGATGGCGCCATGGGCCGGTCAATATGAACCGATCAGTTCATATTGACGCAATCGTCAGATTCTGGCAGCGTGAGGCAAAGCGGGCTCCCTGCCCGGCTGTCATCGGGTTCTGCCATGCGCGCCTGTCTTCTGACCTCTGCTCTCATCGCCCTGCTGCCGTTGCAGGGCAGCGCGGAAACGCCCCTTACCGTCGAAATCCTCACGGCGCATGTCACCACCGACCGTCATGAGCTCACCCTGACCGGCACGCTGGCTGCGACCGACAGCTATCCGGCGGCGTTTCGCAGCGGCGGGCGGGTGATTGCGGTGGCGGTCGAGGTGGGTGACCTTGTGGCCAAGGGGGCGGTGCTGGCGCGGCTGGACCCGACGCAGGCCGAGGCGGCGCGCCGCGCGGCCGAGGCGGTGCTGGACGGGGCGGAGGCGGCGCTCTGGCAGGCGGGTCTGGCGCGCGAACGGGCGGCAGGGCTGCTCGCCCGCGGCACCGGCACCCAGGCCGATCTCGATGCCGCGACCGAAGCCTGGACCTCGGCCCGGGCGGGGCGCGATCAGGCGGCGGCGGCGCTGGAAAAGGCCCGCCGCGCGGTTGAGGATTGCACGCTTCTGGCCGTCGAAGAGGCGATCGTTACCGCGCGCCGGATCGAGCCGGGTCAGGTGGTGGGCGCCGGGCAATCTGCGCTAGAACTGGCGGGCCAGACCGGGCGCGAGGCGGCGTTTCTGGCCCCTGACGGGCTGGAGCTTGAGGAAAATCTGGGCCTCAAGGTCATCCTGTCGCCACTGGATGGCCCGTCCGACCTGCAGCTTGATGCCGAACTGACCGAGGTGTCGCCGATCGTGGCCGCCAATGGCACGGTGCGGCTGAAGGCGCGGCTGGACGATCCGGCGGGCGGCGGGCTGGCCATCGGGGCGCCGCTGACCGGCCGGGTGAGCTTTGACGGCCCGGCGCGGATCACCCTGCCGTGGACGGCGCTGACCTCATCTGCCGCAGGCCCGGCGGTCTGGACCGTGGACCCTGCCACGATGACCGTCACCCTGACGCCGGTGGAACTGTCGTCTTATGGCAATGACAGCGTGGCGCTGCAATCGGGGCTGGCAGAGGGGGCGCAGGTCGTCGCTGCCGGCAGCCATCTGCTTTATCCCGGACGGGCCGTCGTGGCCACGACCGCGCCGTGACCCCCCTCTTCGCCGGAGCCCTGCCGATGCGCCTGATGCTTGCCGCCCTTCTGGCCTTTCCCGCGGTGGTGCAGGCCGAAACCGCCCCGCCTACCGCCCCTGCCCCCTCGCGCCCCGTGATCAGCGAGATCGTGACCGCCGACCCGACCCGCCAGCGCAGCTTTCCCGGCGTGATCGAGGCGGAGGTCACGACCGTTCTGGCCTTTCAGACGCTGGGGCGGCTGGCCACGCTTTCGGTGGCGCCGGGCGATGTGGTGCAGGCGGGCGCGGTGGTGGCGGTGCTGGATCAGGTGACACTGGAGGAAGACCTGAGTGCGGCCCGCGCCGCGGTGGCGGCGGCGCAGGCGCAGGCCGAGCTTGCGACGCAAAGCCTTGCCCGGGCGCAGGAATTGCAGCGGCGCGGCGTGGCCGCCACGGCGCAGCTTGAACGCGCGCAGGCTGGCCGCGACACCGCCGAGGCTCGGCTGACCGCCGCCCGCGCCGATCTGACCCGGGCCGAGGATTCCGCCCGCTTTGGCACGCTTCTGGCGCCGATCGACGGCGTCGTTCTGGCCACCCCGGCCGAGGCGGGCAGCGTTGTTTCCCCCGGAACGCCGGTGGTGCAACTGGCGGGCCAGACCGGGCGCGAAGCGGTGATCGACGTGCCCGCGGCCTATGTCGCCCTGCTGCCGCCCGATGCCGCCTTTACCGTGCAAAGCCCGGTCAGCGGGCTGGAGCCGCTGACGGCCCGGCTGCGCCTGATCGAGCCGCAGGCGGGTGCCAGCCTGCAAACCCGCCGCCTGCGCCTGTCCTTGGGCGCCGTGCCGCCGGGCTGGCGGCTGGGTGGGCTGGTGACGGCAACGCTGGCCGATGCCGGGGCCAGTGTGATCACCCTGCCCGCGGCGGCGCTGTTTGGCCCGCCCGAGGCGCCGCAGGTCTGGCAGGTCACCGAAAACCGCGCGGTTCACGCGCTGGCGGTGGAAACCGGCGCCCGGCTGGGCGAGCGGGTGGTGATCGTCCGTGGCCTTGCGCCGGGGCAGGAAATCGTGGTCCGGGGCGCCGCCTCGCTGACCGAAGGGCAGATCGTCGGGGCGAACCTTGGGGAGCAGGTGGAATGAGCGGCTTCAACCTGTCGGACTGGGCGCTGCGGCATCGGTCCTTCCTGTGGTATCTGATGATCGTTTCGCTTCTGGCGGGGGTGTTTTCCTACACCTCGATGGGGCGCGAGGAAGACCCGGCCTTTACCATCAAGACGATGATCGTTTCCGCCGCCCTGCCCGGCGCCACGGCAGAAGAGACGGTGACGCAGGTCACCGACCGGATTGAGAAGAAGTTGCAGGAACTCGACAGTCTGAACTTCACCCGCTCTGTGACCTATCCCGGGCAGGCGATTGTCTATGTCGAATTGCGCGACGACACCAAGGCGGCGCAAGTGCCCGCCACATGGGCGCGCGTGCGCAATATGATGGCCGATATCCGCGGCGAATTTCCCAAGGAATTCGCGGGATTCGCCTTTACCGACGATTTCGGTGACGTCTATGGCAACATCTATGCCTTCACCTATGACGGCTTTACCCCGCGTGAGGTGCAGGACCGGGTGGAGGATATCCGCGCCGAAATCCTGCAACTGGACAAGGCGGGCAAGGTCGCGCTGATCGGCACCCGCGATCAGGTCGTGCATGTCGAGTTTTCCTCGCGCCGCCTTGCCGCGCTGGGGCTGGACCGGGCGACGGTGCTGAACACCCTTGCGGGCGAAAATGCCATCGTGCCTTCGGGCATCATCCAGACCGCGGGCGAGCAGGTTCTGGTGCGCGTCGCAGGCCAGATCACCTCGGCCGAGGCGCTGGCGGCGACCACGCTGCGGGTGGGCGACACTTTCTTTGCGCTGTCGGACGTGGCCGAGGTGACCTCGGGTTACCAAGACCCGCCAAGCGCCCTTTTCCGCCATGACGGCAAGCCTGCAATCGGCCTGACGGTGGGGATGCGGCAGGGCGGCAATATCGTCGGCTTTGGCGAAGAGCTGGATGCGCTGATGACCCGCGTTGCGGCCAGCCTTCCGGTCGGGATTGAGGTTCACAAGGTCGCCGATCAACCGCATGTGGTGGACGAATCCGTCGGCCATTTCCTGCAAGCACTGGCCGAAGCGGTGATCATCGTTCTGGCCGTCAGCTTTCTGTCCTTGGGGATGCGCGCCGGTTTCGTGGTGACGCTGACCATTCCGCTGGTTCTGGCGCTGACCTTTGTCTGCCTGCATCTGATGGGCATCACCTTTCAGCGGATTTCGCTGGGCGCGCTGATCATCGCGCTGGGTCTTCTGGTGGATGATGCGATGATCGCCATTGAAACCATGATCTCGCGGCTGGAACTGGGCGAAAGTCTGGGCAAGGCGGCCTCCTATGCCTGGACCTCGATTGCCTTTCCGATGCTGACGGGCACGCTGGTCACCGTGGCGGGGTTCATTCCCATCGGGCTGAACAGCTCCAAGGCCGGGGAATACACGCTGTCGCTGTTCTATGTGATCGCCATTTCGCTGGTGATCAGTTGGGTCGTGGCGGTCCTCTTCGCGCCGATCCTCGGCTCTACCTTCCTGCCGCAGCAGATGGCGCACCATGCCCATGGGCCGGGCCGGTTGCGCCGCGCCTTTCACCGCGCGCTTCTGGCGGCGATGCGGGCGAAATGGCTGACCATTGCGCTGACGGCGGCGGCCTTTGGCCTGTCGATCTTCGGGATGCGCTTTGTCGAGCAGCAGTTCTTCCCGACCTCGGACCGGCCCGAGCTGATCGTGGATGTCACCCTGCGCCAGAACGCCTCTTTCGCAGCCACGGATGCGGCGCTGGCCGGGTTCGACACCTGGCTTGCCACCCGCGAGGAGGCCAGTTTCTGGTCCACCTATGTCGGGCGCGGCGCGCCCCGCTTCATCCTTGCGCTGGACGTGCCGACGCCGGGGCCGAACATGGGCCAGATCGTGATCATGACGCCCGACCTTGCGGCACGCGACAGCCTCAAGGCGGCGATCAACGAATATGCCAAGGGGCTGACCGGGGTTGAGGTTTTTGCCAAATACCTTGAACTTGGGCCCCCGGTGGGCAAGCCGGTGCAATACCGCATTTCCGGCCCCGACCCGCAGGTGCTGCGCGACCATGCCCGCGATCTGGCCGCGCTCTTGTCGCAGGAGAACCGGCTGACCAGCATCACGCTGGACTGGAACGAACCGGCCCGCGTGGTGCGTGTGGCGCTGGACCAGAACCGGCTGCGGCAACTGGGGCTGACGCGCAGCGATGTGGCACAGGTTCTTTATGGCCTCTATCAGGGGGTTTCGGTCACCGAGTTGCGCGACGGGCGCATCCTGATCGACGTGCTGGCACGCGGCACCGCCGATGACCGCGCCTCGCTTGACGCGCTGCGCAGCTTGCAGATCGGCAATGCCGCCGGAATGCCCATTCCGCTGTCGTCCTTTGCCCATCTGGAATGGACCACCGAACAGCCGGTGATCCATATGCGCGACCGGGTGCCGACCATCACCGTCAAGGCCGCCATCGCGGGCAAGGAGCAACCTGCCACCATCGTCAAGGCGCTGGCGCCAAAGGTCGATGAACTGGCGGCCACCCTGCCCCCGGCTTACAAGATTGTTACCGCAGGCACCGTGGCCAGCAGCGCCGAAAGCCAGGCCCCCATCGTCGCCGTGGTGCCGATGATGCTTCTGGTAATGCTGACGCTGGTGATGATCCAGATGCAAAGCTTCCGCCTGATGTTCGTGGTGCTGACGGTGGCGCCGCTGGGCCTGATCGGGGTGGTGGCGGCGCTTCTGCCGTCGGGGGCGCCGCTGGGCTTTGTCGCCATTCTGGGGGTGCTGGCGCTGATGGGCATTCTGATCCGCAATTCGATCATCCTTGTGCAGGAGATCGAGGATCTGGTGATGGCGGGCGTCACCCGCTGGCAGGCGGTGTTTCAGGCATCCGACAGCCGGGCGCGGCCGATCCTCTTGACGGCTGCGGCCGCCAGCCTTGCCCTGATCCCGATCTCGCGGCAGGTGTTCTGGGGGCCGATGGCCTATGCGATGATGGGCGGCATCATCGCCGGCACGCTGATCACCCTGCTGTTCGCCCCGGCGCTTTACTGCGCGGTGTTCCGGCTGCGCCCGCCCGCGCCGGAAAGCGCCCCCGAGCCTGCGCCATGAGACCCGATCACCGCAGCGCCGTCGCCGGCCAGCGGCGCGAAAAGATGCGCGCCCGACTGATCGAGGCGGCGCTGCTGGTGGTGGCCGCCAAGGGGCTGGACGGCGCGATGATCGACGATGTGGCGGCGGCGGCTGGCGTGTCACGCGGCAGTTTCTATAACCATTTCTTCACCTTGCAGGAGCTTCTTCTGGCCGCCAACCGCGAACTGGCCCAAGAGCTGATGGGCTTCGTTCTGGCAGAACTGGCGGCGACCGATGATCCGGTGGAAAAGGTTGCGCATGGCCTGTCGCTGTTTCTGGCGCTGGCCGGGGCGCATCCGCTTCTGGCGCGCTTTGCCGCCGGAATGGGACTGGCGGGCCTTGCGCAGGGGTCGGTTGCCGATGCCGTTCTGCCGCCGGTTCTGGCCCGGGGGATGAGCGAGGGACGCTTTGCCGCCATGCCCCTGCCCGAGGCGCGCGACATGCTGGCGGCCACGCTGCTGGCCTCTCTGGCCCGCACGGCCCGGGGCGAGATGGTCGATTGCACCGCCGTGGTCGCGGCCCTGTTGCGGGGCTTGGGCGTCGGCGCCGACGAGGCGGCCCGGCTGGCCGCCCGGCCCGTCACCCTGCCCGCCATCCCGCCAGACAGTCTGGTCGCCCGCACCGAAGCCGTGCGCAGCGCCAGCTAAGGGCGTGCAGCGGAGTTTTCGAAAACTCCGCGCCGGAGCCTTCAAAGGCTCCGCCCCGATTTCTTCAAAGAAATCGCGGGCTCATACCGGCAGGACCGTGGTCGCCTTGATCTCTTCCATGCTCAGAAGCGCCGTCACGTTATAGATGCGGACCTCGGAAATCAGCGCCTGATAGAACAGGTCATAGGCCCGCGCGTTTTTGACCCGCACCTTCAGGATATAGTCGATATCCCCCGCCAGCCGGTGCGCCTCAAGCACCTCTGGGCGGGCGCGCAGCACCTGCAGGAACTTGCGCTGCCAGTCGGCCTCATGTTCGGAGGTGCGGATCAGCACGAAGAAACACGCCTCAAGCCCAAGGGATTCGGCATCCAGCAACGCGGTCTGCCGCAGGATCACCCCCTGCTCGCGCATCCGGCGGATGCGGTTCCAGACCGGGGTCTTGGAACTGCCGACCTTGCGGGCGATTTCGTCCAGCGATTGCTCGGCATCGGCCTGCAACTCGACAAGGATTTTCCGGTCAAGCTCATCCAGATGGGCCGCCATTCGCCTGATCCCCGCGTTTTCAGAAACCTGTTCCTTACAGGGCCAATATCAGAACAAACGTCCTTATCCGCAAGGGCGTCTGGCGCGAATCCGGGAAAATGTCCTATATTGCGATGCAGAAACCGCGAGTTGCCAGCATGACCGACCTGCCCGCCTTTGCCGCCGATCCGGTAGCTGTCACCTTTGTCGGTGCCGGACCGGGTGCTGCTGCCCATCTGACGCTGGGAGCCCTGCGCGCGTTGCAGGACTGCGACGTGGTGATCCATGACCGTCTCGTGGGCGATGAGGTGCTGGCGCTGATCCCGGCCCATGTGCGGCGGCTGGATGTCGGCAAAGAGGGCTTCGGCCCCTCGGCCACGCAAGACAGCATCAATGCCGCGCTGGTGGCCCATGCGATGAGCGGCGCCCGCGTGGTGCGGCTCAAGGGTGGCGACTGCGGCATCTTCGGGCGGCTGGATGAAGAGATGGACGCGCTTGAGGCGGCGGGGCTGTCGTTCCGCATCCTGCCCGGGCTGACTGCGGCCAGCGTCGCCGCCGCCAGCATCGGCCAAAGCCTGACCAAACGCGGCCGCAACGCCAGCCTGCGCATCGTGACCGGCCATGACATGGCGGGCTTTGCCGAACAGGACTGGCGCGGGCTGGCCCGCCGGGGCGAGGTCGCTGCGATCTATATGGGCAAGAAATCGGCCCGCTTCATTCAGGGCCGCCTGATGATGCACGGCGCCGATGCCGCCACCCCGGTTTCGCTGGTGGAAAACGTCTCGCGCCCCGATCAGCGGGTGCTGGCCGCCACGCTCGCCACCCTGCCCGAGGCGGCGCAGTCGCTGGCCGGGCCTGCCGTCATCCTTCTGGGTCTGGCACCGCGCCAGGCCCTGCGTGCTGCAACCGAATTGAAAGAGGCCCAGGCATGAGCCGCAGCTTTACCCCCAAGGTCATCACCGCCAACCGCCTGCGCGAAGGCGATGTGGTTTACCTGACCGCCGATGACCGCTGGAGCCCGTTCCACCACGAGGCCGAGCTGATCGAGGACGAGGCCCATGGCCAGTTGCGCCTGCTGCACGCCGCGGCGCAAAAGCTGCTGGTGGTCGGCGCCTATCTGGCCGATGCCAAGGCAGGCCCGAACGGGCCTGAGCCGACGCATTTCCGCGAAGCCTTCCGCACCCGCGGCCCGTCGAACTATCACCACGGCAAGCAAGCCGACTACGCGAGCTGATCCATGTACTCCTATTCCGACTTCGACGAGGGCTTTGTCCGCGCCCGCGTGGCCCAGTTCACCCAGCAGGTGGAGCGCCGTCTGGACGGCTCGCTCTCCGAGGATGAGTTCCGCCCGCTGCGCCTGATGAACGGGCTCTATCTGCAACTGCATGCCTATATGCTGCGGGTGGCGATTCCCTATGGCACGCTGTCGCCGCGCCAGATGCGGCAGTTGGCGATGATCGCCGACACCTGGGACAAGGGCTACGGCCACTTCACCACCCGGCAGAACATCCAGTTCAACTGGCCGAAGCTGCCGGATGTGCCCGCAATCCTTTCGGCGCTGGCCGATGTGGAGATGCACGCGATCCAGACTTCGGGCAACACCGTGCGCAACGTGACGGCAGATCATTTCGCCGGCGCCGCCGCGGATGAGATCGAAGACCCCCGCCCCTATGCCGAGCTTCTGCGGCAATGGTCCACCGACCACCCGGAATTTCAGTTCCTGCCGCGCAAGTTCAAGATCGCCATCACCGGCGCCCCGCATGACCGCGCCGTGACGCGCGCCCATGACATCGGGTTGCGCATGGTGCGCAATGCCGCTGGCGAGCCGGGGTTCGAGGTGCTGGTGGGCGGCGGTCTGGGCCGCACCCCGATGATCGGCCATGTCGTGCGCGATTTCCTGCCCGTGCCCGACCTGCTGCCTTATGTCGAGGCGGTTCTGAGCGTCTACAACACGCTGGGCCGGCGCGATAACAAGTATAAGGCGCGCATCAAGATCACCCTGCACGAGACCGGGAAAGAAGAAGTCACCCGGATGGTTGAGGAACGCTTTGCCGAGCTGCGCCCCCTCTTCGGCGGCGCCGATCAGGCCCTGCTCGCCGATATCCGCGCGGCCTTTGCCCCGCCCGCCTTCCGCAATGCACCGACTGATGGCTTTGACGCCTTCTACAAGGCCGATCCGGTGTTCCGCGCCTGGGCCGATACCAGCCTGGCCGCCCATCGCAACGATCAATATGCCATCGTCACCATCTCGGTGAAGGCGCATGGCGACACGCCCGGCGATGCCACCAGCGACCAGATGCGCGTCATGGCCGATCTGGCCGAGCGTTATGGCCATTCCGACCTGCGCATCAGCCATGAACAGAACGTCATCCTGCCGCATGTCCACAAATCCGACCTGCCCGCGGTTCATGCAGCACTGGTGCAGGCCGGGCTTGGCACTGCCAATGTCGGGCTGATCAGCGATATCATCGCCTGCCCCGGCATGGACTATTGCGCGCTGGCCACCGCCCGTTCGATCCCGGTGGCGCAGGAGATTGCCCTGCGTTTCAAAGAGCTTGACCTTGAGCATGAGGTCGGCCCGATGAAGATCAAGATTTCGGGCTGCATCAACGCCTGCGGGCACCACCATGTCGGCCATATCGGCATTCTGGGGCTGGACCGCGCCGGGGTGGAAAACTACCAGATCACGCTGGGCGGCGACGGCAGCGAAACGGCTGCCATCGGCGAAAAGATGGGGCCGGGCTTTGCCTATGATCAGGTGGTTCCTGCCATCGAGCGTCTGGTGCGCGCCTATCTGGCCCACCGGCTGGAACCGGGCGAGACCTTCCTTCTGGCGGTGCGGCGGCTGGGGCTCGACCCGTTCAAGGCCGCGCTCTATGGCACGGAAGGCACGCAGGATGCCGCGTGATCTGCACACCGGCAGCGTGGCCGAGCGGGTGGCGGCGCTGAATGCCCGCTACAAGCACCATTCGGCCACCGCCGTTCTGGAACATGCGCTGAAGGATGACGATCTGGGCCGGGTGGCGCTGGTGTCGTCCTTTGGTGCGGAATCGGTGGTGCTGCTGCATCTGGTTTCGGTGATCGCGCCGGAAACCCCGGTGCTGTTCGTCGATACGCGGATGCTGTTTCAGGAGACGCTGGATTATCAGCGCGAGCTGGCCGAAAAGTTGGCGCTCTGCGACCTGCGCACCATCCGCGCCCATCCGAAAAAGGTCGAATTCGACGACCCCGACGGCACGCTGCACCAGTTCAGCACCGATGCCTGCTGCGCCCTGCGCAAGGTCGAGCCGCTGGAACGTGCCCTTGCGCAGTTCGATGGCTGGATCACCGGGCGCAAACGGTTCCAGAGCAACACCCGCGGCACGGTCGAGTTCTTTGAGGCCGAGGGCGACACCCGCATCAAGGTCAACCCGCTGGCCCATTGGGGGCGGGAGGATCTTGAGGAATATATGGTGGAAAACCGCCTGCCCCGGCATCCCTTGGTGGCCAAGGGCTATCCTTCCATCGGCTGCGCCCCCTGCACCAGCCCGGTAAAGCCGGGCGAAGATCCGCGTGCAGGTCGCTGGCGCGGCAGCGAGAAATCCGAATGCGGCATCCATTTCATCAATGGCAAGCCGGTCCGAACCGGAGAAGCCGCATGACCACGCAAATTTCTTCGAAGAAATTTGCAAGTTCCTTCGAAGGAACTTGCCTGGGAGATCAACCATGACCGTTCTCGTCACCGATACCGGCTTTGCCACCCCCGCGCCCGTCACCGCCGTCACTTTGGCCGAAATCGCCACGCATCAGGGCGTGCTGGACCTTGCCCATACCGACGACCCTACGCTGGTCGAGCCGCATCTGGCGGGCCTCACCCTGATCCGCATTTCCTTTCCGGCTTTCAGCGATGGCCGCGCCTTCACCATCGCGCGGCGGCTGCGGATGGCCGGTTACACCGGCGAGTTGCGCGCCATGGGGCCGGTGATTGCCGACCAATATGCCATGGCCCGCCGCGTCGGCTTTGACACGGTGGAAATCCCCGATGATCTGGCCGCCCGCCAGCCGCAGGAACAATGGATCTTCCGCGCCGACTGGCAGGCCCATGACTATCAGTCGCGGCTTCGGGCCTGAACACGGGCTTTCCACGCGCCCGGAATAAACGTATCTCGAAAGACGAATGAAATGACCGAAGCGAAGGCCATGCAAGACGCATCCCCAAAGCCTGCCAAACCGCATCTGCCCGACGCCCAGATCGTGCAATCGGTGAAACACTGGACCGACCGGCTGTTCTCCTTCCGGGTGGCGCGGCCGCAGTCGCTGCGCTTCCGCTCGGGCGAGTTTGTGATGATCGGGCTGATGGGCGACAATGGCAAACCGCTCTTGCGCGCCTATTCCATCGCCTCGCCCTCGTGGGATGAAGAGCTGGAATTCTATTCGATCAAGGTGCCGGATGGCCCGCTGACCTCGAAGCTGCAGCATATCCAGCCGGGGGACGAGATCATCCTGCGGCCGAAGCCGGTGGGAACGCTGGTGCATGACGCCCTTCTGCCGGGCAAGCGGGTGTGGTTTCTGGCAACCGGCACCGGGCTTGCCCCCTTTGCCAGCCTGATGCGCGACCCCGAGACCTATGAGAAATTCGATCAGGTCATCATGATGCACACCTGCCGCGAGGTGGCCGAGCTGGAATATGGCCGCCAGCTGGTGGAAAGCCTGAAGGATGATCCGCTGATCGGTGAAATGGTGGCGGGCAAGCTGCTTTATTACCCGACGACGACCCGCGAAGAGTTCCACCACAAGGGCCGGGTGACCGACAACCTGGCCTCGGGCAAGGTTTTTGCCGATCTGGGCCTGCCGCAGATGAACCCTGCCGAGGATCGCGCCATGGTCTGCGGCTCACTTGCCTTCAACATTGACGTGAAGGCCATTCTGGAGGGGTTCGGCCTGCGCGAAGGCGCCAATTCCGACCCGAAGGAATTCGTGGTCGAAAAGGCTTTCGTCGGCGACGGCATCTGAAACCGCCGACATGCAACGGGCCGCCGGATTCACTCCGGCGGCCCGTTGCATTTTGGTCAGGCCGCCTTGGCCGCCTCTTCCTCTTCGGCCGACTGGCGCGCCCAAAGTGCGGCATAGCGGCCTTCCAGCGCCAGCAATTCTTCATGCGTGCCGCGCTCGACCACCCGGCCATCGTCCAGCACCAGAATGCAATCGCTGTCGGCAATGGTCGAAAGCCGGTGCGCGATGGTGATGACGCTGCGACCCTGCCCCATTTCCGCGAGGCTCTCCTGAATGCTGCGCTCGGTCTGGCTGTCCAGCGCGCTCGTCGCCTCGTCCAGCACAAGGATCGGCGGGTTCTTCAAGAGGGTGCGCGCAATGCCCACCCGCTGCTTTTCGCCGCCCGAGAGTTTCAGCCCCCGCTCCCCCACCGTCGTTTCATAGCCTTCGGGCAGCGAGGTGATGAAGTCATGGATCTTCGCCGCCCGCGCCGCCGCCTCGACCTCTTCGCGCCCGGCATCGGGGCGGCCATAGGCAATGTTGTAATAGACCGTATCATTGAACAGCACGGTGTCCTGCGGCACCACGCCGATCTGGCCATGCAGCGAGGTTTGCGTCACGCCGCGAATATCCTGCCCGTCAATGCGGATCGCGCCGCCGGTCACGTCATAGAACCGGAAGAGCAGCCGCCCGATGGTGGATTTCCCCGAACCCGAAGCCCCGACCAGTGCGAATTTCTGCCCCGGCGCCACGCGAAAGCTGATACCTTTCAGGATCGGCCGGGCCGGGTCGTAGGCAAAGCTCACATCGTCGAACACCAACTCGCCGCCCTGCACCGCCAGCGGTTTGGCCCCGGGCGCATCCACCACCTCGGCCGGCTGGCCCAGAAGGCCGAACATCTGCCCCATATCGACCAGCGCCTGCCGGATTTCGCGGTAAACCGTGCCAAGGAAGTTCAGGGGCATGGTGATCTGGATCATATAAGCGTTGACCATCACGAAATCGCCCACCGTCAGCGTGCCCGCCTGCACCCCGCGCGCCGCCATCACCATCACCAGCACAAGGCCGGTGGTGATCAGAAAACTTTGCCCGGCATTGAGCAGCGACAGCGACAGCCCGGTCTTGACCGCCGCCTTTTCATAACGCGCCATGGCGCGGTCATAACGGGCGGCTTCCCAAGCTTCGGCATTGAAATATTTGACGGTTTCAAAGTTCAGCAGGCTGTCGATCGCCTTCTGGTTGGCATCGGTGTCCTGATCGTTCATCTCGCGCCGGATGCGGACCCGCAGTTCCGTCACCTTGAACGTATAGGCGACATAAATCGCAATCGTCGCCACCACCACGGCCATATATTCCCAGCCGAACACCACTGCGAAGATCACCGAAACCATGGTCAGCTCCAGGATCAGCGGCCCGATGGAAAACAGCATGAAGCGCAGCAGGAAATCGACCCCCTTCACCCCGCGCTCGATGATCCGGCTCAGGCCGCCGGTCTTGCGGGTGATGTGATAGCGCAGCGACAGGCGGTGGATATGGGTAAAGGTCTCCAGCGCCAGTTGGCGCAGCGCCCGCTGGCCGACCTTGACAAAGACCGCATCGCGCAATTCGCCAAAGGCCACCGCGCCGAAGCGTGCCAGACCATAGGCCACCACCAGCCCCGACGCGCCAAGCGCCATCAGATAGGCCGCATCATTGCCGCCCTCGGCCGCCAGCCCATCGACCGCCGCCTTGTATAGCCAGGGCGTGTAGACCGAAATCACCTTGGCCGCGAGCAGCAGCAAAAGCGCGCCCACCACCCGCAGCTTGACCCAGCTCTGCCCCTCGGGCCAGAGATAGGGCAGCACCCGGCGGATGGTTTGCCAGCCCGAGGCGGTTTCTTCGGGCAGGTCAGAGCTGTTGGCGGTGTTTCGGCGCATTTCGTCGGTCCTGTGACGCCCCGCGGTTGATCCGGGCGCGGGCTTCGGCTACATCTGAATTGTTCAACTGTTCATGAGTAATTGAACCATGGAGCGGAGTAAAGCCCTCGCGGCCCTGTCGGCGCTGGCCCATGCGGCCCGGCTCGACCTTGTGCGGCTGTTGATGCCGCTGGGCGAGGACGGGCGGACGGCGGGCGAGATCGGGCGCGAGCTGGGCCTGTCGGCGTCGCGGCTGTCGTTCCATCTGGCGGCGCTGGAACAGGCCGGGCTGATCCGCTCGCGCAAGGTGGCGCGCAACGTGTTCTATTCGGTGGACGCCTCAGGGATGGGCGAAACGATCGCTTTTCTGCTGAACGATTGCTGCATGGACCATCCCGAAGTGCTGGCCTGCTGCCGTCACAGCCGCAGGCCCGGGGCAGCCGATTCCGCCCCTGTTGCCGATCAATCCCCCGGCATCGTGAAGATCTGACCGGGATAGATCAGGTCCGGGTCGCGGATCTTGTCGCGGTTCGCCTCGAACACCTGCACATAAAGGACGCCATCGCCGAATTTCTCCTCGGCAATACCCCAGAGGGTGAAGCCGGGCTGCACTGTTACCGTCACGGGTGGCGGCGGTGCGGGCGGTGCCTCGGGTGTGGCGGCTTCGGCAACGGCGGCGGGTTCCGCTGCCGCAGGCGGCGCTTCGGGCGCAGCGGCGACCGCCTCCGGCTGCGAGGCGGGCTGTGGAACGGGCGCGGCTTGCGCCTCTGGCGCGGCGGCGGGTTGCGGGCTGGCGGTCTCCGGCGCGGCAGCGGGCGCCGGAATGGGTGCTGGTTCCGGCTCTGGCTTGGGCGCCGGTTCCGCCTGCGGCTCTGGCGCGGCGGGCGGTGTCAGCGCGGCTGCCAGCGCCTCGGGTGTTTCGCGCTTGAACGGGGTTTCAAAGCGCGAGGTGACCTTGCCCTCCGCATCCAGTTGGTCGGCCCGCAGAGTGTAGATGCCCGGCGCCATATCGGGCAGGGTCAGCCCCCATTGGCCATCGGCGCCAACCGGCACCTCGGCCAGCGGCGTCCCGTCCAGATAAAGCCGCACCAGGGCCGCGCCCTGCCCGCGCCCGCCGACCTGCACCAGACCTTCGGGCGTATAGGCCACCGAGTCGATGCTGACATTGGCCTTCAGCTCTGCCGGAACCTCAGCCCCGGGTTGCAGCACCTTGACCCCCTCTTCCGTCACCAAAAGCGCGGCAGGTGGTTCCGGCGCAGCGGCAGGTTCTGCCGCAGGCGCGGCGGGGGCCTCCACGGCGGCCACAGCTTCGGGACCGGCCACCGGGGCAACCGCCACCGTCTCGGTCCCGGCAATCTCGCCGCCCTGCCATTCCATGGCCAGCGACAAAAGCCGCGGCACGGGCGAGGGCGCCATCGTCAGCAGCGCCGCGAACTGGCCCGTGCCATCGGCCTGCACCGCGGCGACCTCGGCCCCGTCCAGCCGCACCGATACCCGCACCCCCGGCGCGGCCATGCCCGCCACGGTGGCCGAACCATCGGTTTCCACCCGGACCAGCTCAAACCGCGGCGGTTCGGGCGGCAGGGTGGCCGGTTCGGGCGTGGCTTCGGGCACTGCGGCGGGGGCAGGCGCCGCCGCCGGTTCCGCCGCCGGCTCCACCGCTGCGACGGCGGCGGGCGGGGCCGGTTCCGGTGCGCTCTGGCGCAGGAACAGCACCCCCGCCACCCCGATCACGACCACCGCCGCGGCCCCCCCGGCAACGCGCGCCTGCTTGCTTGACCACGACAAGGCCATGACGTTCCGTCCCCCGCTATCCCCTTGGGCGGGGCCTGTTTCCGGCCCCTGCTTTCCTTTGCCAAGGAACCCCGATACACCCGGCAAAGCAACAGATTTCCGATTGAGGCCCCCGATGCAGCCAACCCTTCGTTCGATCTGTGTCTTCTGCGGCGCGCGCCCGGGCCGCGACCCGGCCCATGCGCAGGCGGCCCGCACCTTTGGCGCCGCCATCGCCGCCGAGGGCTGGCGTCTGGTCTATGGCGCGGGCGATGTCGGCCTGATGGGCGAAGTGGCCCGCGCCGCCATGGCCGCAGGCGCCCCCGCGATGGGCGTGATCCCGACGCATCTGATGGGCGCCGAGCGCGGCAAGCGCGACGTGACGCAATTCGTGATCACCGAGGACATGCACGAGCGCAAGAAGGTGATGTTCATGAACTCGGACGCTGTGGCGGTGCTGCCGGGCGGCGCGGGCAGCCTGGACGAGTTCTTCGAAGTGCTGACCTGGGCGCAGATCGGGCTGCACCGCAAACCGATCCTGCTGCTGGATGTCGCGGGCTACTGGCAACCGCTGGTGGCCCTGCTGCGCCATATCGTCGATCAGGGCTTTGCCGACCCCTCGATGCTGACCCTGTTTCAGGTTGTGCCAGACGTGCCCGCCGCGGTGACGGCGCTGCGCGGGGCACTGGGGTGACGGAGGGCCGGGGGCTGGTTGCGATCAGGCGGCCCCCCGCTCCTGCCGCCAGCTTTCGGCGGAATAGAGGACCAGCCCCGCCCAGACCAAGACCAGCGCGGCCCCGTGCCAGCGGGTAAAGGCATCACCCATGATCAGCGTGGCGCAGCCGATCTGCAATGTGGGGTTGAGATATTGCACCAGCCCCAGCGTCGAAAGCCGCACCCGCTGCGCCCCCCATGAAAACAGGATCAGCGGCCCGGCGGTGATCAGCCCGGCGACGGGCAAAAGCAGGCTTGCCCCGGCGTCATGGCCAAAGGCGCCCTGCCCCGTCACCTCCAGCCAGATCAGCCAGCCAAGGGCAAAGGGCGCGATCAGCGCCACTTCCGCCGTAACGGTCGCCGCCGCAGCCGTCTTCAGCCCGCGCTTGATCCGGCTGTAGGCGGCGAAACTGGCTGCCAATGCCAGCGCCAGCCAGGGCGCAACCCCCAGCCCCCAGGTCAGCAGGCCCACCGCCAGCGTGGCCAGCGCCACGGCCAGCCCCTGCAACCGCGTCAACCGTTCGCCCAGCGTGGCCACGCCCAGCAAAACCGCCATCAGCGGAAAGATGTAATAGGCCAGCCCCGCCTCAACCGCATGGCCGCGCTGCACTGCCCAGATGAAGACGAACCAGTTAAAACTGATCAGCGCCGAAGCCGCCGCGATCCGGCCAAACTCGGGGTTGCGCCACAGGCCCAGAAGTGCTGCCAACCGCCCCTGCATCGCCAGCATGGCGCCGAAGAACACCAGCGACCAGATGGTGCGATGCGCCATCATCTCGGGCGCGGGAATGCGGCCGAGATAGCGGTAATACATCGGCGCCACGCCCCAGACGACGCAGGCGGCCAGAACCATCCAGACACCGGAACGCGCGGCTGTCATTCTCTATCCCATTGAAAAGGCCCGCCCGGATTACGTCCGGGCGGGCCGAAATCCTGCCTTGCCGCCGATTACAGCTTGGCCGCGACCGCTTCCCAGTTGACCAGCTTGTCAAGGAAGTTGGTCAGGTAGGCCGGGCGCTTGTTGCGGAAGTCGATGTAATAGGAATGCTCCCACACGTCACAGCCCAGCAGGGCGGTCTGGCCAAAGCACAAGGGGTTCACGCCGTTTTCGGTCTTGGTGATCTTCAGCGCGCCCGGCGCGTCCTTGACCAGCCAGGCCCAGCCCGAACCGAACTGACCGGCACCGGCGGCGGCGAAATCTTCCTTGAACTTGGCAACCGAACCGAAAGCCTCGACCAGCGCCTTTTCTAGCGCGCCGGGGATCTTCTTGTCTTCGCCCGGGCCCATCACCTCCCAGAAGAGGTTGTGGTTCCAGTGCTGCGAGGCATTGTTGAAGATGCCGTTCTGGGCCACGCTGCCGGCGGCATAGGTGCCCTTGACGATATCTTCCAGCGACTTGCCTTCCCATTCGGTCCCGGCGATCAGCTTGTTGCCGTTATCGACATAGGCTTTGTGGTGCAGGTCGTGGTGGTATTCCAGCGTCTCTTTCGACATGCCAAGGGATGCCAGCGCATCATGGGCATAGGGCAGATCGGGAAGGGTGAAAGCCATGGGGATCTCCTGTTCGCGGCAAAACCGATGCTGCGAATAAGGGCCGCGGGACGGGGAAGGTCAAGGGCTGACATCGCCCGATCCCGCGGGCGGCGCGGCCACGGGGCTGTGAAATCGCTTGATCGGCGGCCCGTCGCGCCGCAATCATGCAGGGAATTTCCGCATTGCTGTCCCTTCCGATACCTCTGCTGTTTCGGTTGCCTTTTCCTTCATTCCTTGCCCGGGAGACCTGCCATGCCGCTTTCCGATGCCCTCAAGCGCTATTTGCGCAAAGGCGCCTTCCCCCTGAAGTCCGAAGGCGATCTTGCACTCTGGCGGGAGCTGATCACAGCGATGGAGAACAATCTTCCCGGCACGACGGCCGAGGCGAATGCCCTGATGATGGGGCTGGACTATAGTGACCACTGGGGCCGCATCATCGTGAACGGAACCGATTTCTCGGCCAGTCTGGATGAGGGTTCTGCCTTTGTTGGCGCGGCGCACAGCGCGCTGATGTCGAATTTCGACACCTACAACCGTAAGGGCGATACCCGGGTGCAGGGTCTGGTGCAGCGGCTGCGCAATGTGGCGCAGGCCAATGGGCTGGTCGATCAGTCGCATGTGACGCTGGGTGCCGCCTCGCCCAGCCATGGCATGGGGACAGCGCTGTCCACGCCGGGCGACCTGACCTATCTGCCCGACCCCAAGCTTTACGGGGCAAGCGCCTTTGGCTCACAACCCGATCAAAGCGAAATCGAGCGGCTGGCACCGCTCTGGGGCGTCCTCAAGAAGCGCTGCCATGAGAACATGCATACCGGCGCCCTGGGCAAGAAGACCCATTATGTGCTGGCCCATCTCTTGAACCATCAGGTCAACGGCAGCGGCGCCGATCCGCGCAACGTGGTGCCGTTCTCTGCCGATGCCAATACCCGCATGGCGCGCGAGGTGGAGGGGTTCCTCAAGGAACTGGTGCAGAACGGCATCCGGGTGCGTTATACGATCACCATGGATGCGCCGGTGGGCATGACGCCGGGCCGCAAGGCGGCGCTGCAAAACTGCACCACCGACGAAGAGCGTGAGATTGTCGAGGCCGAGGCCCTGCTGCCATCGGCGCTGATCCTGTCGCTTGAGGGGCACGACGGCACCGATTGGGTTTCGGTGGTCAACTGTCACCGGGTAGAAAATCAGGTGCCCGAGACGGTGCCGACGATCCGTTAGCCTATTCCAGCCGCGCCGGAAAGCCGGGTGCGCGCAGATCGGTGCTGAGCAGGTCTTCCAGCAGCTTGGCGATCATCGGCGATTGCGCCGCCCCGCCATAGGCCGCCTTGGCCGCCACATAGGTCTGGTTGGTGGCACTGGCGAGGTCCAGCGGCACGCCGAATTCGCGCCCGAATTCCAGTGCGAAACCAAGGTCTTTCAGCGCAAGGTCGATGGAAAAGGCGATGTCGTAAGACCCGTTCAGGATCAGTGCCCCTTCGGTTTCATGCACAAAGGAATTGCCGGAACTGGCGGCAATGGCGTGCCACGCCTGACCAAGGTCCAGCCCGCCGCGCTTGGCCAGCATCAGCGCCTCGCCGCAGGCTTTCAGATGGATGAAGGCCAGCATGTTGGTGATGACTTTGATGATGCTCGACGCACCCAAAGGCCCCATGTGAAAGATGCGGTCGCCCATCGCCTGCATTGCCGGGCGGTGCAGCTCGACCAGATCGGCATCGCCGCCGGGCAGCATGGTGATCTTGCCCTGCGCCGCCAGATGCACCCCGCCGGTGACCGGCAGTTCCAACATCCGCACCCCGGCCGCCGCCGCGACTGCGGCCAGTTTCAGCACCTCATCCCGGCCAAGGGTGGACATTTCCAGCCAAGATGAACCCTTGTTCATATGCGGCAGGATATTCCGCAACACCCGTTCGGAAACCGCCGGCGACGGCAGGCAGGTGATCACATGATCCACCTGCGCCGCAAGCTCTTCGGCGCTGGCGGCAAGGGTCGCCCCCTCCGCCACCAGCGGCGAGGCCAGAGCGGGGTTCAGGTCATAGACCACCACCCCGAAGCCGGCCTTCACCAGACAAGCCGCACAATTGGCCCCAAGGTTGCCCAGGCCGATATATCCGTAACGCATGATGTTCCTGTGATTTGGGGCGGCACCATGGCCGCCCCGGTTTTGCCTTCAGGCGCCCCAGCCGACGATGCCCTTGACCTCACAGAAGTCATGGATGCCCCAATCGGCATATTCACGCCCGTTGCCCGACTGTTTGTAGCCGCCGAAAGGCGCAAAGGTATCCCATGCCGGATAGTTCAGGTTCACCGTGCCCGCCCGCAGGCGCCGCGCCAGAACCTTGCCCTCTTCCACCGGCCCGGCGATATAGGCCGCCAGCCCGTAAGGCGTGTCATTGGCCATCACCACCGCATGGTCCAGATCGTCATAGGGCAGGATCGACAGCACCGGGCCGAAGATTTCCTCTTTGGAAATGGTCATCTCGTTGGTGACGTTGCCAAAGATCGTCGGACGCACAAACCAGCCGCGGTTGACGCCCACCGGGCGGCCGACCCCGCCACAGACCAGCGTGGCCCCCTCGTCAATCCCGGCCTGAATCAGCCGCTGCACCTTGTCGAATTGCAGCTTTGACACCAAGGGCCCCATCGTGGTTGCCGTATCGGTCGGATCACCCACCACAACCGCCGCCGCCGCTTCGGCCGCATAGACCAGCGCCTGATCGTGCTGGCTGCGATGCACGAACATCCGCGTCGGCGCGTCGCAGCTTTGGCCGGTGTTGCCGAAACAACCCTCGACCCCGCCCTTAACCGCCGCCTCAAGATCGGCACTCGGCAGGATGATGTTGGGCGATTTGCCGCCCAGCTCCTGCGCCACCCGCTTGACCGTCGGCGCCGCCGCCGCCGCAACCGCCGTCCCCGCCCGGGTCGAGCCGGTAAAGCTGACCATATCCACCTGCGGATGGCTGGACATCCGCGCGCCCACCTCCAACCCGGTGCCGTTCACCATGTTGAAGACGCCCGCCGGCACCCCCGCCTCATGACAGACCTGCGCAAACAGCGTGCCCGACATCGGCGCGATTTCCGACGGTTTCAGCACCATGGTGCAACCGGCAATCAGCGCCGGCGCCACCTTGCAGGCGATCTGGTTCATCGGCCAGTTCCACGGCGTGATCAGCGCGCAAACCCCGATCCCCTCCAGCACAATCCGCGTGTCGCCGCGCATGTATTCCCAGGCCATATCCTCGGCGGCCTTGATGGTGCTTTCGATATGCACCTGCCCCGCCCATGCCTGCGCGCCGCGCGCCCATTCAATGGGAGCGCCCATCTCGGTGGACATCACCTGTGCGAACTCTTCGTATTTCGAATTGTAGACCTCAAGAATACGCTTCACGAGGGCAATCCGCTCGGCCACCGGGGTAACAGTCCAGCCATCGAACGCCGCCCGCGCCGCTGCAATGGCCGCGTCGATATCGGCCTGATCACCCAAGGCGACCTCGGCCACGATTTCCTCGGTCGCGGGGTTTTCCACGCCCATGCGGTTGGTCGAATGCGGCGCCACCCAGGCTCCGTTGATATAGAACTTGTCCAGATGTGCCGGGATCATGGCGACCTCACTTGAAGTAGATGTTGAAGCGCTGGCGGATGGCGCGGTCGATCTCGGGATCAATCACATTGCCCGCCTTGGCGAGAATCTCATTCTTCCGCGCAATCGCGCGATCAAGCAACAGCGGCTTGCCCGCCTCGTTCCATTCCTTGGGGCTCATCCGGTTGCCGACCTTGGGATAGATATATTCGGTCTGCATCAGCTTCAGCGTCTGGTCGCTGCCCAGATAATGCCCCGGCCCGCCCAGACAAACCTCTTTCATCGCCTCGATCGAGGTGCTGTCCGGCGTCACGTCGATGCCGCGGACCAGCCGCATCGCCTGCCCCAGCAGGTCATCGCCCAAGACAAGGCTTTCCAGACAGAAGCCCAGCAGGCTGGCGTGCATCCCCACCGCCTCATAGCACATGTTCAGGCCCGACAGGCCCGCCAGCGCATTGGTGATGCCCTGCTCCCAGCCCGCCTGCATGTCGGGCAGCTTGCTGTCGGAAATGCCGCTGGCCGCCCCGCCGGGAAGGTCATAGAAACGGTGCATCTGCGCACAACCCGCCGTCAACAGCGCCTGTTCCGCCGAACCGCCCGACATTGCCCCCGTCCGCAGATCGCTAACGAAAGGCCAGGTGCCAAAGATCGCCGGGGCGCCCTTCTTGATGGCATTGACATAGACGACCCCCGCCAGACATTCCGCCATGGCCTGCACGATGGTCAGCGCGATGGGTGCCGGCGCCGTCGCCCCCGCCTGCCCCGCCGACAGCAAGAGCATCGGCATCCCGCGGCGGATGCAATCCTCCATCGTGATGCAGGATTCCTCGGCGAACTTCATCGGTGGCACAACGAAGCAATTGGAATTGCTAACAAAAGGCCGCTCACGCCATTTGTCCTCGCCCCCTGCCACGGTATAAAGCATCTCGAAACAATCGGCGACATGGGCCGGGTCGCTAAAGCTGGTACCAACATGCTTCTTTGTGCCCGCAAGGCAGCCATAGAGCGTGTTGAGGTCCATCTCCTTGTTGTCCACCACATCGCGGCAGACCATGGTGCGCTGGTAGAAATGGATGTTGTCCAGATTGTCCACCAGCCGCGCCGCATCATACAGGTCTTGCGCCGTGGACTCGCGATAGTCCAGCGTGATCGGGTCCACGATATGCACCGCCGCCCCCGCTGTGCCGAAATGCACATTCGAGCCGCTCAGATGCAGGTCATGTTTCGGGTCGCGGGCGTGCAGGGTGATGCCCCGCGCCGCCACCGCCAGCATATCCTCGACCAGCGCCCGCGGGAAACGGATGCGCCCGTCATCGCCCAGCACCGCCCCCGCCCCGGTCAGAATCTCCACCCCCGAAGGCGGGGCCTGCGACAGCCCGATCTCTTCCAGCGCCTGCAAGGCAGATTCGTGGATCTGCGCAATTCCGGCCTCGGTCAGGGGCTTGTATTGCCCGCCGGGCATCCCCGCCCGCACCGGGCGCACGTCATCGGCCAAGGGCGCCGCACGCATCGCCACCCGGGCCGAGCGCCCACCCGACCGTCCCGCCCGCGCCCGCGCCGGTTCGCAAACTTCGCCGATATCGCTCATCCCTTGCCCCTTCATCTTGGCAAAAATATCCCGGGGGTCCGGGGGCTGGCCCCCGGTCCGCCGCCTCAGCCGCGCACCCGCTCCGATTTCGGATCATACATCGGTGCCAGCGCGGCCATGGCCTCATGCCGCACCCCCGCCACTTCAATCTCATAGCGCGAGGCCAGAACCTCGGCCTCGCTCTCTCCCCGGCAGGGCACATAGCCCATGCCGATGGCACCCCCCAGATGATGCCCGTAATTGCCCGAGGTGACCGGCCCGATGATCTTGCCATCGCGCACCAGCGCCTCGTTGTGGAACAACAAAGGCTCGGGGTCGGTCAGACGGAACTGCACCATCCGGCGGTCAAGCCCGGCTTCAGCCTTGCGCAGCACCGCCTCGCGCCCGATGTAGGCGGCTTTCTTGCGGCTGGCAGCAAAGCCAAGCCCCGCCTCCAGCACATGATCCTCGTCGGTGATGTCATGGCCCCAGTGGCGATAGGCTTTCTCGATCCGACAGCTATCCAGCGCGTGCAGCCCACACAGCTTCAGCCCCAGCCCCGCCCCCGCCTCTTCCAGCGCCTCGAACACATGCGCCGTCTGGTCGGCGCTGACATACAGCTCCCAACCCAGCTCGCCCACATAGGTCACCCGATGCGCCCGGGCCAGACCCATGCCCACCTCAACCTCGCGCGCCGTACCGAACGGATGGCCCGTGTTCGAGAAATCATCGGGCGACACCGCCTGCATCAGATCGCGCGCCTTCGGCCCCATCACGCACAGCACCGATTCCGCCGCCGTCATATCGGTGATCACCGCGAAATCATCGCCCAGATGCGCCCGCAGCCATGCCAGATTGCGCTGCAGCGTCGCCCCCGGCACCACCAGAAGATAAGCCGTTTGCGACAGGCGCGTCACCGTCAGGTCGGCCTCAATGCCGCCCTTGTCGTTCAGCATCATGGTATAGACGATCCGCCCCGCCGCCACATCCATTTCCGCCGAACAGACGCGGTTGAGGAAGGCGCAGGCCCCCGGCCCCTCGACCCGGATCTTGCCAAAGCTGGTCATGTCAAAGAGGCCAACGCCGTTGCGCACCGCCAGATGCTCGGCCTTCTGGTTCTCGAACCAGTTCTGCCGCTTCCAGCTATAGCGGTATTCCCGCTCCTGCCCCGGGCCTGCGAACCAGTTCGCCCGCTCCCAGCCCGCCACCTCGCCAAAGACCGCGCCTCGCGCCTTCAGATGGTCATGCAGCGGCGTGCGCCGCACGCCCCGCGCGGTTTCCACCTGCCGATAGGGGAAATGGTCGGCATAAAGCAGGCCCAGCGTTTCGGTCACCCGCTCTTTCAGGTAACGGCGGTTCTTCTGGAACGGCTGGGCGCGGCGGATATCCACCTCCCAGAGATCGAACGGCGCCTCGCCCTCGGTGATCCAATGCGCCAGCGCCATCCCCGCCCCGCCAGACGAAGCGATGCCCACCGAATTATACCCCGCCGCCACCCAGAAGCCGCCCAGTTCCGGCGCCTCGCCCAGATAATAGCGGTCATCGGGGGTAAAGCTTTCCGGCCCGTTGAAGAAGGTGTGGATGCCAGAGGTCTGGAACAGCGGCATCCGGTTCATCGCATCTTCAAGGATCGGCTGGAAATGGTCCCAATCCTCGGGCAGCGTGTCGAACTCGAAATCCTCGCGGATGCCGTTCATGCCCCAGGGTTTGGCCTTCGGTTCAAAGGCGCCGACCATCATCTTGCCGGCATCGGTCTTGTAATAGGCGCATTCGTCGGGCACCCGCAGCACCGGCATATGGCCAAGATCGGGCACCGGCTCGGTGATCAGATAGAAATGCTCGCAGGCGTGCAGCGGCACCGTCACCCCGGCGGCGGCGGCCAGATCGCGCCCCCACATGCCGCCGCAATTCACCACCACATCGGCGGCGATATGGCCCGGCTCGCCCCCCGCCGCGATGTAGTCCACCCCCGTCACCCGGCCATTGGCCCGGGTCACGCCGGTCACCTTGGTATGTTCAAAAATCTGCGCCCCGCGCATCCGAGCGCCCTTGGCCAGCGCCATGGCGATGTTGGCCGGGTCGCATTGCCCGTCCAAAGGCAGATGCACCGCGCCCACCACGCCCTCGATGTTCAGATGCGGATACATCCGCTTGACGTCCGAGGGGCTGATCTCCTGCACATCGACATCGAAGATCCGCGCCACCGTCGCCTGCCGCAGCAATTCCTCGCGCCGGTGTTCCGTCAGCGCAACCGAGATGCTGCCGACCTGCCGCATCCCGGTTTCCACCCCGGTTTCGGCCGCCAGCTTCACATACAAATCCGCCGAATATTTCGCCAGCCGCGTCATATTCGCCGAGCCGCGCAACTGCCCGATCAGCCCCGCCGCGTGCCATGTGGTGCCGGAGGTCAGTTGCTTGCGCTCCAAGAGAACGATGTCGCTCCAGCCCGCCTTGGCGAGGTGATAGGCGACCGAGGCGCCAGAGATGCCGCCGCCGATAATGACGGCACGGGCATGGGACGGAATCGGCGCAGCGCACATGTCAAAGACCTTTCAGCTTGGGGACAGCCAGCTTTTGCGCCCGCCAAAATGAAATTTCAATGTTCTTTTTCATTTCTGAATGCTCATGCGCGAAATTCTTCACCGAACCCCTTGCCAGCCCGCCCGGTTTCACGCCACCCTGCCCGGATAGGAGCGTGCCATGACCAATCCCCTCGGCCCCGACATCCGCGCCCTGCGCAAGGCACGCGGCCTGACGCTGCAAGAGCTTGCGGCGCGGCTCGACCGTTCCACCGGCTGGCTCAGTCAGGTGGAGCGGGGTCAGACCGTGCCCGCCATCCCCGACCTCGCCCGCATCGCTGAAGTGTTCGGCGTCACCATCAGCTTCTTCTTCCGCTCTGCCGCCCGCCGCCCCGAAGAGCGCGGGTTGATCCAGCGTGCCGCAGACCGCGTGGCGCTGGGCAGCACCGCCTCCGGCCTGACCGAGGAACTGCTTTCCCCCAGCCTTGGCGGCGCCTTCGAGATGATCAAATCCACCTTCGCCCCCGGCGCCCATGGCGGCCCGCAAACGCCGCAGCCCCCGCGCGAGGATGGCGGCACGGTGATCGCGGGGCAATTGACGCTGACCATCGACGGGCTGACGACCACGCTGCACCCCGGCGACAGCTTTCACTTCGCCGCCCGCCCCTATAGCTGGCGCAACGACGGCCCGACCCCCTGCGAGGTGATCTGGGTCATCGCCCCCCCGGTCTACTGATCCCACCCGAACCGTCACGCCTTTGCCTTTCATCTGTCTCTAAATATCCCGCGGGGGTCCGGGGGCGCGAAGCCCCCGGGTCCGCCGCCGGTCACGCGCGCAGCCGCTCGTTCTTCGCATCCCAGAGCGGCGCATCCGCCTGCACCACCGCCGGATAGCGGCTGCCGAAAATCTCCACCTCCACCGCCTGCCCCGGCACATTCAGCGCGGCTTGCAGCATCCCCAGCCCGATGCAGGCGCCGACGCGATGCCCGTAATAGCCCGAGGTGACCTCACCCACGACGCGGCCCTCGTGCCAGATCGTCGCCATATAGGGCGGGTCCATCTCGCCCGCCTGAATGACCAGCGTGCAGAAGCGTTTGGTCACCCCCGCCTGCTTTTCCGCCTCAAGCGCCGCCTTGCCGCGGAAGGTGGGCTTGGTCCAATCGACGAACCGCTCCAGCCCGCCCTGCAACACGGTGTAATCGGTGGAAAGATCGCCCTTCCAGGCGCGATAGCCTTTCTCCACCCGCAGGGAATTCAGCGCGAACATGCCAAAGGGTTTCAGCCCCAAAGGCGCCCCGGCGGCCAGCACGGCATCCCAGACCTTCGCGGTATCGGCCACCGGCGTGTGGATTTCCCAACCGAGTTCCCCGGCAAAGGAGACGCGGAACAGATAAACCTCTGCCCCGGCGATTTCCGCCGTCTGAAAGGTCAGCCAGCCCTTGGAGAGGTCGGCATCCGACACCGTGGCAAGGATCTCCCGGCTCTTCGGCCCGGTCAGGATCTGACAGGACCAAAGTTCGGTCGCATCGGTAAGGGACAGACCGGGTGCAAGGTGCTTCATCAGCCATTCCTTGTCATGCCCCTGCGCCGTGGCGGCGGTGATCAGCAGAACCTGATCCTCGCCCAGCCGCGCCACCGACATTTCGGTCACGATCCGGCCCTTGTCATCGGCGAAATAGGCCAGCCCCAGCCGCCCGACCGGCGGCAGCTTGCCGGTGATCTGGCGCGACAGCCATTCCGCCGTGCCCGCGCCGGTGATCATGAACCGGCTGAATCCCGGCAGGTCCAGAATGCCCGCCGCATCGCGCACAGCCTCGCATTCCGCCTTCACCGCGCCGAACCATGGCCCCTCGCGGTCCCATGTGCGCTGCGCCTCTTCCGAAGTGTCATCGCCGGGCCGCGCATACCATGCCGCCCGCTCCCAGCCGTTATAGGGCGCATAGACGGCCCCCAGGGCCTTGGTCCGGTCATGCACAGCCGACAGTTTCTTGTCGCGCCCCTCGGGCCAGGAATGGTGCGGGAAGTGGATGGCGTATTCGTGGCCATAAACCTCCATCCCCTTTTTCACGCAGTAATCGGGGTCTTCAAAGCCGGTAAAGCGGCGCGGGTCGCAGGACCACATGTCCCATTCCGTGGCCCCCTCGGTCACCCATTCGGCCAGAACCTTGCCCGCACCGCCCGCCTGACAGATGCCGAAGGTAAAGACACAAGCCTCAAACGCATTCGGCACCCCCGGCATCGGCCCGATCAGCGGGTTGCCGTCGGGCGTATAGGGGATCGGCCCGTTGATCACCTTCGACAGCCCCGCCTGCGCCAGCAAGGGCACCCGCGCCATGGCGTCGTTGATATGCCATTCCAGCCGCTCCAGATCGTCGGGGAAAAGCTGGAAGCTGAAATCCTCGGGGAAAGGGTCGTCCTTGGTGACCCAATGCGCCTTGCAGTTGCCTTCATAGGGGCCAAGGTTGAAGCCGTGCTTTTCCTGCCGCAGGTAATAGCTGCTGTCCACATCGCGCAGAAGCGGCAGCTTGTGGCCGACCTCTGCCGTCCATTTTTCCAACTCGGGGATGGTGTCGAACAGCATATACTGATGGCTCATCACCATCATCGGCAGATCGCGGCCAAACCACTTGCCGACCTCACGGGCATAATAGCCCGCCGCATTCACCACGATCTCGCAGCGGATGTCGCCCTTGGGGGTGGAAACCACCCATTCGTCCCCCTCACGCCGCACGCCGGTTGCCGGGCAGAACCGTTCGATCCGCGCGCCCATCTGCCGCGCCCCCTTGGCCAGCGCCTGCGTCAGTTGCGCCGGGTCGATATCGCCGTCATAGGGGTCATGCAGGGCGCCGCTCAGGTCATGGGTTTCCACGAAAGGATAAAGCCGCCGCAATTCGTCCGGGCCAAGGATGTTCAGGTCCATCCCCTGATAGCGCCCCATGCCGACAACCTTCTGGAACTCGCGCAGCCGTTCCTTGCTGTGGCCCAGCCGGACCGAGCCGGTGACGTTGTAATTCATCGGATAATCGACTTCATCGCCCAGACGGCGATAAAGCTCGGCCGAATAACGCTGCATGTTCATGATCGACCAGCTTGACGAGAAGGTCGGCACATTGCCCGCCGCGTGCCAGGTGGAGCCTGCCGTGAGTTCGTTCTTTTCCAGCAACACGCAATCGGTCCAGCCGGCCTTGCACAGATGATAAAGGCTCGACGCGCCGACCGCCCCGCCGCCGATGATCACGACGCGGGCAGTTGCCGGAAAATCACTCATGGTCTGCTCCCTTGTTTGGCGGCAGTATCGGCCAGCACAAAGGGCCTTTCAATCGCAGCGCCTCTTGCCTAATGATCGGAAAAAACGATCAGAGGCAGGCAGGCACATGCAGATCGAACTTCTCGACACCTTTCTCGATCTGGTCGAGACGCGCAGCTTTCACCGCACCGCCGACCGGATGCAGATCACGCAATCCACCGTGTCCGCCCGGGTTCTGGCGCTGGAACAGGCGGTAGGCGGGCGGCTGTTCTCCCGCTCGCGTGCGGGCACGCAACTGACCACCGAAGGGCTGAAGTTTCAGGCCCATGCCCGCGGGCTGCGCCACGCGTGGACCGAGGCGCAACGCTCGGTCGCGCCTGCCGGAAGTGCCGCCATGACCCTGCGCATCGGCATCCAGCATGATCTGGCGATGGGGCAATTCGGCCAATGGCTGGGCAGTTTCCGCAGGGCGGTGCCCGATTGCGCCTTTTACATCGAGCCGGATTACTCGATCCAGATGTGTCAGGACGTGGTGAAAGGGGCGCTTGATTTCGCCATCCTTTATTCGCCGCAACCGCTGCCCGACCTGCATTTCGTCTCGCTGGGCGAGGTGAGCTATCGGCTGGTCTCGTCGGCGGGCGCGGCGCGGGCCGCGCTGAACCCGGCGGATTATATCCGGGCCAGTTTCTCACCCGCCTTCGATGCCGCCCATGCACAGGCCCTGCCCGAGATGATCGCAACCCCCGTTGCCACCGGACAGAACGCGGCGGTGGCGGGGCTGCTCTCGACCTTCGGCGGCGCGGGTTTCGTGCTTGAAACCACGGCCGAGGCGATGGTCGCCACGGGCGGGTTCCAGATCGTCACCGATGTCGAGCCGATCACCCAACCCGTCTATGCCGCGATGCATCAGCGCCACCGCCCGCAGCGGTCTTATCGGCGGCTGGTCAAGGGCGTGCAAAAGCACTTCCCGGCGCGCTGATCAGACCATGGTCTGCAGCCGGTATCCCGGCGCATGGGCCAGCCGGACATAGGTGATCGGCGCCTCTGCCGTCCATGTCATCCGCTCGGTGATGAAAAGCGCGGTTCCTTCGGCCACGCCCAGCACCGCCGCCTCACGCGGACCGGCGCCTTCGGCGGCAAAGGCGATATCGCCCGTCGCATAGGCAACATGCGCCACCAGCCATTCATTGGCACTGACCGCCGCGAAATCCGGCAGAGGCACCGGCAGAACCGCAGGGTTCAGCCAGCGCCCCTCATGCACGAAGGGCCGCCCGTCGGCCAGATGCAGCGTCTCCAGCCAGAGGATGCGCGTGCCCGGCGCCAGCCCCATGCGCGAGGTGACGGGCACCGGCGGCACCCCCTCCACCCGTTCCAGCAGGCGGAAACCATGGATCTGCCCCCGTGCCTCCACCTCTTGCCGGATCACCGGAATGTCCAGCGTGGCCTTGCGCACCGGCAGGGCCGCCACGCGGGTTCCGGCCTTGCGCCGCCGTTCCAGCACGCCCGCCCCCGCCAATTCGCGCAGCGCGCGGTTGACGGTGGCCCGGGCCACGCCGAATTCCGCCGCAAGATCCTCTTCCGTCGGGATCAGCGCCCCCGGCGGCCAATCGCGCACCCGGATGCGGCGCAGCACCTCGGCCCTGATATCCTCCCAGCCGCTGATCACAACGCCCCCCGCAGCCGCGCCATTGCCCCGCGGTAGCGCGCCCGGATGGCTTCGCGCCCGGCATGGCGCCCGCCCGTCACGATATGCCGCCCTGCCGACCAGACCTCGGCCACCATCCGGTCATCCCCGGCGAACAGGAACGTGTCGAGCAGCGTGTCGCCCGCCGCAAATGCCATATCCGGCCCCTTGCAATCCAGCACCAGCAGATCGGCCCAAAGCCCCGGCGCAATCGCCCCGCTGGCGCGGCCACCGGCCACGGCGCCACCCTTGGCCGCCTCTTCATACAGCACCCGGCCCGTTGAGCGCCCGGCATCGGCCAGCATCGCCCGCCCCTTGCCCGCAAGGCGCTGCGAATATTCCAGCGTGCGCAACTCTTCACTCAGCGAAATCCGCACATTGCTGTCGGACCCCACCCCGAACACGCCGCCCGCCGCGCGGAACCGCGTGCCGTCGAAAATCCCGTCGCCCAGATTGCTTTCGGTGATCGGGCAAAGCCCGGCCACCGCCCCGGCGCGCGCCATCCCCTCGGTCTCGAACGGCTCCATCTGGGTGGCATGGATCAGGCACCAGCGCGGCCCCAGCTCCACATTCTTCAGCAGCCACTCCACCGGGCGCAGCCCCGTGGCCGCCTGCACCTCGGCCACCTCGGCCACCTGCTCGGCGACATGGATATGCACCGGCGTCCTCGGGCACAGCCCCGAAGCCAGCCGCAGCCCAAGGGGCGAGGCCGCCCGCAGCGAATGCGGCGCCACGCCCAGAACAGTATCCTCGGGCAATCCACGCAGCGCCGCCGCCGCGCCCTGCCAGAGCCGGGCAAAGCGGTCGGGGTCATTGCCGAACCGCAACTGCCCCGTGGTCAGCGCCCGCCCGTCGCAGCCCCCCCGCTCATACAAAACCGGCAGATGCGTCAGCCCCAGCCCGGTTTCCGCCGCCGCCGCCGCGATCCGCCCCGACATCTCGGCAAGGTCGTCATAGGTCTGCCCGCCGGGCGCGTGATGCAGATAGTGGAACTCGGCCACCGCCGCATAGCCCGCCTCGGCCATCTCCAGCATGACCATCGCCGCAATCGCCTGCACATCCTCCGGCGTCAACCGGTCAAGGAAGCGATACATCAGCGTCCGCCATGTCCAGAAACTGTCCTGCCCGGCACTGCGGTATTCGGTCAGCCCGGCCATGGCGCGCTGAAAGGCGTGGCTGTGCAGGTTGACCATCGCCGGAAGCAGGCAATCCACCCGCTGCCCTTCCGCCGCGGCCCCCGGCTGAACCGAGGTGATCCGCCCCGCCTCAAGCCGTACCGTCACATCTTGCGCCCAGCCTTCCGGCAGAAGGGCGGTCTTGGCATGGATCACGGTCATGGCGGCCTCATCTTGACAGCGGCTAATATGTGCAGACATAATAGCCTAAGACGCAGACATAAGGCAAGCCCCATGGCGATTCTCCTGCATAACGCGACGCTGGTCCCCATGGTGAATGGCTATGGGCTGACCGAAGACGGCGCGGTGGCCATCCTGGATGGGCGGATTGTCTGGGTTGGACAGACGTGCAATCTGCCGGAATCCTATGCCAGCCTGCCCCGCCATGACTGCGGCGGGCGCCTGCTCACCCCCGGCCTGATCGACTGCCACAGCCATATCGTCTTCGGTGGCGACCGCGCGGTGGAATTCGAGATGCGGCTGAACGGCGCATCTTACGAAGAGGTTGCCCGTGCCGGAGGCGGCATCCTTTCCACCGTCCGCGCCACCCGCGCCGCCTCGGAGGCCGAGTTGCTGGCATCCGCACTGGCCCGGGCCGATCTGATGATCGCCGCCGGCGCCACCACGATCGAGGTGAAATCCGGCTATGGCCTGACCGTCGCGGATGAGCTGAAAATGCTGCGCGTGGCCCGGCAGATCGCCGCGCACCGGCCCCTGCGGGTGGTCACCACCCATCTTGCCGCCCATGCCATCCCGCCGGAATATGCAGGCCGCGCCGATGCTTACATCGACGAGGTGGCGATCCCCTCGCTGCATCAGGCCCATGCGGCTGACCTGATCGACGCCGTGGACGCCTTCTGCGAAGGCATCGCCTTTTCCCCCGCGCAGGTGGAGCGGCTGTTCCGCGCCGCCCGCGCCCTCGGCCTGCCGATCAAGCTGCACGCCGAACAACTCAGCGACCTGAAAGGCGCCGCGATGGCCGCCGGCATGGGCGCGCTTTCGGCCGATCATGTCGAATATATCGCCGCCGACGGCGTCGCCGCCATGGCGGCGGCGGGCAGCGTGGCGGTGATCCTGCCCGGCGCCTTCTATACCCTGCGCGAAACGCAGGCTCCGCCCATCGCTGCCTTCCGTGCCGCGGGGGTGCCGATGGCAGTTGCCACCGATTTCAACCCTGGCACCGCCCCCATCGCGTCGCTGCCGCTGGCCATGAACATGGCCTGCACCCTCTTCCGCATGACCCCGCTTGAGGCGCTGGCAGGAACCACCACCCATGCCGCCCGCGCCCTTGGCCTGACCGACCGCGGCACGCTGGCGCCCGGCCAACTGGCCGACCTCTGCCTGTGGGACGCGCGCCACCCCGCCGAACTTTCCTATCGCATCGGGGCCACGCCCCTTCACGCCCGCATTTTCGGAGGCCGTCTTGACGCCTGAAACCCTCACCCCCGGCGCCACCACCCTTGCCCAGCTTGAACGCCTCTGGCGGCACGAGGCGCCGGCACGCCTGCATCCCTCGGCCCGCCCGGGCGTTGAGGCCGCCGCCGCCCGCATCGCCGCAGCCGCCGCAGGCGGCACGGCGGTTTACGGCGTGAACACCGGCTTCGGCAAGCTCGCCAGCCTCAAGATCGCGCCGCAAGATACTGCCACACTGCAAAAAAACCTCATCCTGTCGCATTGCTGCGGGGTGGGCGAAGCCATGCCCCGCGCCACCGCCCGGCTGATGATGGCGCTGAAACTGCTGTCGCTGGGCCGCGGCGCCTCGGGCGTGCGCTGGGAGATCGTGGCGCTGCTGGAAGCCATGCTGGAAAAAGGCGTGACCCCGGTGATCCCGGCCCAAGGTTCGGTCGGCGCCTCGGGTGACCTCGCGCCCTTGGCCCATATGACCGCCGTGATGATCGGCCATGGCGAGGCCGAATTCGCAGGCCAGATCAAATCCGGCGCCGAAGCCATTGCAATGGCGGGAATTTCCCCCGTCACCCTGGGCCCGAAAGAGGGGCTGGCCCTGATCAACGGCACGCAGTTTTCCACCGCCTATGCACTGGCCGGTCTCTTCGGCGGCTGGAATGCGGCGACCTCGGCCCTTGTCACCTCGGCGCTTTCGACCGATGCCATCATGGGCTCCACCGCGCCGCTCCACCCCGAAATCCACTCCCTGCGCGGCCAGCCCGGCCAGATCGAGGCGGCCACCACCATGCGCGCCCTGCTCGACGGTTCGGTGATCCGCGAAAGCCACCGCGAGGGGGACAGCCGGGTGCAAGACCCCTATTGCATCCGCTGCCAGCCGCAGGTGACGGGTGCCGCGATGGATGTGCTGCGCATGGCCGCCCGCACGCTGGAGATCGAAGCGAATGCCGCCACCGACAATCCGCTTGTGCTGTCGGATGGCCAGATCGTCTCGGGCGGGAATTTCCATGCCGAGCCGGTGGGTTTTGCCGCCGACATGATCGCCATGGCACTATCGGAAATCGGTGCCATCGCACAGCGCCGCATCGCGCTGATGGTGGACCCGACGCTGAGTTTTGACCTCCCCGCCTTCCTCACGCCGAAGCCCGGCCTGAACTCGGGCCTGATGATCGCCGAAGTCACCACGGCAGCTTTGATGAGCGAAAACAAGCACCTCGCCCATCCCACCGTGATCGACAGCACCCCCACCTCGGCCAACCAAGAGGATCACGTCTCGATGGCCGCCCACGGCGCCCGCCGCTTGGGTCGCATGGTCGAGAACCTGAATGTCATCCTCGGCGTCGAGGCGATTTGCGCCGCCCAAGGCATCGAATTCCGCGCGCCCTTGCCAACCTCGGCGCCCTTGCAGGCCGTCGTGGCCCGTCTGCGCCGCGACGTCGCCACGCTGGGCGACGACCGCTACCTTGCCCCCGACCTTACCGCCGCATCCCGCCTTGTCGGCAGCGGCGCCCTCGCCGCCGCCAGCGCCTGCGCCCTGCCCGCCCTTTCCGCCTGATCCCACGAGGTTCCCATGACCAACCCGCGCCACAACACCCGCGACATCTTCCCCCCGACCGGCCCCGAGAAAACCGCCAAGACCTGGGGCGGCGAGGCGGCCATGCGGATGCTGATGAACAACCTGCACCCCGATGTCGCCGAAAACCCGCATGAACTGGTGGTTTACGGCGGCATCGGCCGCGCCGCCCGGACATGGGAGGATTTTGACCGCATCGTCGCGGGCCTCAAGGATCTTGAGGCGGATGAAACGCTGCTGGTGCAATCGGGCAAGCCCATCGCCATCGTGCGCACCCATGCCGATGCCCCCCGCGTGCTGATCGCCAATTCCAACCTCGTGCCGCATTGGGCAACCTGGGACCATTTCAACGAATTGGACCGCAAGGGTCTGATGATGTATGGCCAGATGACCGCGGGTTCCTGGATTTACATTGGAACCCAAGGCATTGTGCAGGGAACATACGAAACCTTCGCCGAAGCGGGCCGTCAGCATTATGGCGGCAACCTCACCGGCAAATGGATTCTGACCGGCGGGCTTGGCGGTATGGGCGGGGCGCAGCCGCTGGCCGCCGTGATGGCCGGCGCCTGCTGCCTTGCGGTGGAATGCGACGAGACGCGAATTGATTTCCGCATCCGTACCAGATATTTGGACGCCAAAGCAAAGACTCTGGATGAAGCACTGGCGCTGATTGCCGACTGGACCGCGAAGGGCGAGGCGAAGTCGGTGGGCCTGCTCGGCAATGCCGCCGATGTCTTTGCCGAACTGGTCACCCGGATGAAGGCCGGCGGTCCCCGCCCGGATATCGTGACCGACCAGACCTCGGCCCATGACCCGCTGCACGGCTATCTGCCGCAGGGCTGGACCGTTGGCGAATGGCGCGCGAAACAGGAAACCGACCCCAAGGCAGTGGAAAAGGCCGCCCGCGCCAGCATGAAGGTGCATGTCGCGGCCATGGTCGATTTCTGGAATGCGGGCGTGCCCACGCTGGATTACGGCAACAACATCCGTCAGGTCGCGCAGGATGAGGGGCTGGAAAACGCCTTCGCCTTCCCCGGCTTCGTGCCCGCCTATATCCGCCCCCTCTTCTGCAAGGGCATCGGCCCCTTCCGCTGGTGCGCCCTTTCCGGCGACCCCGAGGATATCCGCAAGACCGATGCGGCGATGAAGAAGCTTTTCCCCGACAACGCCCATCTGCACCGCTGGCTGGATATGGCGCAGGAACGCATCGCGTTTCAGGGCCTGCCCGCCCGCATCTGCTGGATCGGGCTGGGCGACCGGCACCGCGCCGGCCTGATGTTCAACGAGATGGTGGCGTCGGGCGAGTTGAGGGCCCCCATCGTGATCGGCCGCGACCACCTCGACAGCGGCTCGGTCGCCAGCCCCAATCGCGAGACCGAGGCGATGAAGGACGGATCGGACGCGGTGTCGGATTGGCCGCTCCTGAACGCGCTGACCAACACCGCTTCGGGCGCGACCTGGGTCAGCCTGCATCACGGCGGCGGCGTGGGCATGGGGTTCAGCCAGCACGCCGGGGTGGTGATCCTGGCCGATGGCACGCCCGAAGCTGCCAAACGGCTGGAGCGGGTCTTGTGGAACGATCCGGCCTCCGGCGTCTGGCGCCATGCGGATGCCGGTTATGAAACGGCGATCCAATGCGCCAAGGACCACGGGTTGCGCTTGCCCGGGATCCTCGGGAACTAAGGACAGGTGCGTGAAATCACGCACCCTACCGCCCGGCTTTCATCTGTTTCTAAATATCCCGGGGGTCCGGGGGCTGGCCCCCGGTCCCGCACCCAGCCACAAGGACGACGCCATGCATTACGCCCCCAGCAAAGAGCCCTGCCCGCTGCCTTACAGCCCGTTCAAAGCCTGCACCGTGCCGCGCCCGATTGGCTGGCTTTCCACCATTTCGAAAGATGGCAAGACCAATCTTGCCCCCTACAGCCAGTGGCAGAACCTGACCTTCGATCCGCCGCTGGTGATGTTCGCCGCCAATCAATATTCCGATGGCCGCCGCAAGCATACGGTGATCAATGCCGAGGAGACCGGCTGGTTCGTCTGGAACATGTGCAGTTACGCGCTGAAGGATGCCATGAACATCACCGCCGTCGAATGGCCCGACGGGGTGGATGAATTCGACAAGGCCGGCGTCACCAAGGCCGCCTGCATCGACGCGCCGGGGCCGCGGGTGGCCGAAAGTCCGGCGCATTTCGAATGCCGCTATCTGTCCACCACGCGGCTGAAGGGCAATTCAGCGCATGGCTGGGTGGATGTGGTCTTTGGCGAGGTGGTGCGCATCCATGTCAAGGATGAGGTGCTGACAGCCGAGGGCAAGCTCGACTATGCCGCGATCCGGCCTCTGGCCCGGGTCGGCTATCACGATTACACCAGCTTTTCCGAAACCTTCACCATGCCGATCCCCGGCGCCACGGGGGCTGCGGCGGCCGGGCTGGAGGGCAAAGCCTGATCCATGCAGGATGGGCAGATTGCCCATCCTACGGGGTGATGCGCGGGTTCGGGCCGCCGTCGCGCCAGATCGGGTTCGACCAGGCGCGCTTGCCTGCCGCGTCGATCACAGCGACGCGGACCCAAGGGCTGTTGTTCAGCCGTTCCAGCGGCACTTCGGTCCGCGTCATCGAGGCGCCATGCACCCCCTTGGCGCCAGTGCCCCAGCCGATGGCCACCACCGACACAACCGCCGAGCTTTCGACGATCACCCGGCCACCCTCGATCCGCACATCGCGCAGTTCCGGCCCTTGGGTGGAATAGAAATGCCCGGCTTTCAGCGCCGCGAGCAGTGCCGCGGGTTCGTTGGCCTGCGCTTTCACCATCACCCAGCCGCCAAAGAAATCCGGCTCGCTGAAATGCGCGTCATCGGTGGCGACAAGGGTCAGCCGCCGCCCCTCGGTCAGCAACTGGTCCAGCACGGCAAAACCATCGGGCCGGTCGCAGCCCATGGCGCAGCCGTGGTTATAGACCTCAACCGCATGGGCGGCGGTGACGCTGCGGGCATCTTCCATCGTCAGGCCGGACCATTGCGGATGGGCGATGGCGACAAAGGCCCCCGCCGCCACGGCCCGCGCGGCGATCTCGCCCGCCGTTTCCTGCCCCGGCACCGGCACGAAATGCGGGCTGTTGGACGGCGCGAAATCGGGCGGCAGGCCGACCGCCAGAATATGCCACAGCTCGCCATTGGCCATGGCGCCGGAATGCAGTTCGGCCCCCAGAATGGTGGTGAAGCCTTCGGTGCGATAGCCGGTGGTGTCGCTGATCGGATAGTTCCAGATGCCGACGAAATGGTCAGTCAGCGCCAGAAAGTCATAGCCCTCGGCCCGGTAGCGGCGGCAGACCTCTTGCGGCGGCAGGATGCCGTCGGAATTGGTCGAATGGGTGTGCAGGTTGCCGCGCCAGAAACGGCCCGGAGCGGTAAAGGCGGGGTCGCGCAAGGCCATGGGATTCTCCTTCGGCGCCGGTTTCGCGCCAGACTAGCGGCAATCTGCGCCGCGTCCAGTGCGCCCCTCGCCTGAGGCGACCGGCTGTGCTAGGACAATCTGACGATGGCGGAGACGGCGATGGACAGCGGCAATCACGACCCAAACCTGCAAGGCTGCGCGGCGCTGCCTGCCGATGAAATGGCGGCGCGGGCAGCCGAGGCGGCGCTGTTCCTCAAGGCGCTGGGCCATGAGGGGCGGCTGATGATCCTGTGCCACCTCTCGGGCGGCGAACGTTCGGTCACCGAGCTTGAGGCACTTTTGGGCGCGCGGCAGGCTGCGGTCAGCCAGCAACTCGCCCGGCTGCGGGCCGAAGGTCTGGTCTCGGCGCGGCGCGACGGCAAGGTGATCCACTATTCCATCCGCGACCCCAAGGCGGCGGCGATCATGGCGCTGGTCTATGACCTGTTCTGCGGGCCGGAAAGCGCGCGGCCCTAACCCCGCCCGACAAAGGGCATGTCGCGCGCCATGATGGTCAGGAACGGGATGTTCACCGACAACGGCAGCCCCGCCATATGCAGCACCGCCTCGGCGACATGGGCGACCTCCATCACGGGTTCGGCCCTGATGCTGCCATCGGCCTGCGGGACACCAAGGGGGAAGCGCGCGGCCATCTCGGTCAGCGCATTGCCAATGTCGATTTGGCCGCAGGCAATGTCGAAGGGCCGCCCGTCCAGCGCCAGCGTTTTCGTCAGCCCCGTCACCGCATGTTTCGACATGGTATAGGGCGCCGATCCGGGCCTTGGCGCATGGGCGGAAATCGAGCCGTTGTTGATGATCCGCCCGCCCTGCGGCGCCTGCCGCCGCATCAGGCCAAAGGCGGCGCGGGCGCAGAGGAACATGCCGCTGATATTGGCATTCATCACCGAAAGCCATGTTTCCACCGGGATCTCGTCAATCGGTGCCGCCGGAGCGCTTTGCCCGGCATTGTTGAAAAGAACGTCCAGCCGGCCCCATTCTGCCGCAAGCCGGGCAAAAGCCGCCTCGACCTGCGCCGGATCGCCGACATCGGCGGGCAGGATCAGCATGTCATGCCCCGCCGCCGTTTCCTGCAACGCGGCCACCCGCCGCCCCATCAGCGCCACCCGCCAGCCCGCGGCGTGAAACGCCTGTGCCGTAGCCCGGCCGATGCCCGACCCTGCGCCGGTGATGAGAATGCCCTGCTGCGCCATGCTGCCCCCCGCTCTGCCTTGCGCGCCATCCTAGCCGCGCCGGATCGGGTCCGCCAGCAGCCGCAGCCCGTTCAGCACCACCAGAACCGTGCCGCCTTCATGCCCGATGACCGCAAGCGGCAGCGGCAGGTGAAAGAACAGCGCCCCCAGCACCAGAACCACCATGGCCGCCATGGCAAAAGCCAGATTCTGCCGGATCACCGAAGCCGTGCGCCGGGCCAGCCGGTGTGCCGCGGCAAGCTGTGTCATATCCTCGGACAACAGCGCCACATCGGCGGCCTGCAAGGCAACATCGCTGCCTGCGGCCCCCATGGCGATGCCGACATCGGCCCGCGCCAGTGCGGCCGCATCATTCACCCCGTCGCCGACGAAAGCCACCTTGCCATGGTGCGACAGCCCGGCCACCAGCGCCACCTTGTCGCCCGGTAGAAGGTCGGCATGAATCTCTTCCGGCCGCAGCCCCAGTTCGGTGCCCACCCTTTCGGCAACGGCGCGGCGGTCGCCCGTCATCATCACGATGCCCCGCACCCCCGAGGCGCGCAGCCCCGCCAGCCCTTCGGCCGAGGACAGCCGCGGCTGATCCGCGACCGAAACGGCCCCGATCAGCCGCGCCCCCTCGCCGTAATAGACCGTGGTGTTGCCTTCCTCGGCAAGGTCGCGGATGGCCGGATCGCTGACCACCGCCCCCATCCGCGCCACCAGTCGCAGATTGCCGGCCCAGATCGCCGCCGCGCCTTCGCCCGCCACGATCCCTTCGGACGGCAGGGAACGCACCCCGTCGCAGAGGCGCAGCGCAACGCCCCGCTCTGCCGCAAGCCGCCGCAGCGCCGTGGCGACGGGATGTTCCGACTGCGCCTCGATCCCGGCGATGCGGGCCAGAAAATCATCCTCCGCCAATCCCGGCGCCACAAGGCGCAGCACTTCGGGGCGGCCCGTGGTCAGCGTGCCGGTCTTGTCAAAGGCAAAGGCGCGCACCGCACCCAGCGTTTCCAAGGCGCTGCCGCCCTTGAACAAGACGCCACCCCGCGCCGCCGCCGACAACGCCGACAGGATCGCCGCCGGCACCGAAATCACGATGGCACAGGGGCTTGCCGCCACCAGAAGCGTCGCCGCCCGGTAAAGTGCATCACCATGCAGCAGCCCCAGCGCCCGCATCACGCCATAGGCCAGAACGGCGCCCAGCAGCACCGCCACCGTATAGCGCTGCCCGAACCATTCGCTGAACCGCTCCGACGGGGCGCGGGCCGCCTGCGCCTCGGTCACCAGCGCGATCATCCGCGCCACGGTGCTGTCCGAGGTGAGGCGCGTCACCTCCATCTCCAGCACGCCGTCAAGGTTCACCGTCGCCTCATAGAGCGGCGCCCCGGCGCCCTTGGTCTGCGGCAGCGATTCGCCGGTGATGGTGCTTTCGTCCAGCGCCCCCTCGCCCGCGACGATCCGGCCATCCACCGGCACCCGCGCCCCGGGCCGCAGGATCACGATATCGCCCAGGACCAGCGCGCCCGCCGCCACCTCTTCCACGCCGGTGCCGCTGCGGCGCAGGGCGGTATCGGGCCGCAGCGCCATCAGCGCCTGCACCGCACGGCGGGCGCGGCCCATCGCCCGCGCCTCCAGTGTCGAGGACAGACTGAACAGCGCCAGCAGGATGGCCCCTTCGGTCGGCGCGCCGACGCTGGCCGCCGCCAGCGCCGCAATCACCATCAAAAGGTCGATGTCCAGCACATGATCCTGCCATAACTCGGCCAGCGCCGACCGCGCCGCAGGCAGCCCGCCCGCCAGATAGGCAAGGCCATAGCCGATCCACGCCGCCCCGGGCGCCCCGCCATATTCCGCGGCAAGCCCGGCCATCAGGCCAAAGACGGTCAGTTGTGTCAGGCCAAGGGCGGCCGCGCTGTCGGCATCGTCATGGGAATGGGCCAAGGCTGCCTCCTCGTCGCCGGGCCTGCCGTGCAGGATTGCGGGTGGGGGGCGACAGGATGGCAGCATAGGCACCGCTGCGGCGCGGGCAATGGCCCCAAGCGGAGGCGAAAGGTCACAGCGTGGTTTATCCCGCCTGCCGCAGCGGCTCTGCCACCGGCGGCGCCACGGCAGGCGCCACCACCTTTGCCGCCGGAGCGGGGGCTGCGGGCGGCGTCAGCCGCAAGGCCCGCAGGCCGCGGTTCTGGCCCAGCCGCCCCTCGGCCACCCGGCGACCGTCGATGCCCTCGAACCCGATCCGGTCCAGCGCGGCAGAGGGCAGCGCCAGCACCTCACCGGGCTGCAACGCCATGACCGAAGCGAGAGGCAACATCATCCGCGCCAGCACCGCCTGCAGCACCGCGCCCGAGCCTTCCACCTGCTCGGCCAGGGCACGGGTGAAGGCAAAGCCTGCCATCGCCTCCTCCTCGGGTTGCGGCGCCAGAAGCGCCGGCTTGGCCCCCCGCCCTTCGGCCGGCAGGGCCAGGATCACGCCGCCCCCGCGCGCGCCATCGGCCAGCGCCACCTCGGCCCGCAGGATGCGGTAACTGCAATCTTCCAGCAGCAGGCCCAGCGGACGCGGATCGTCAAGGAAGCTGGCATAGCGGAACCCCCCGGCCCAGACCAGATCTGCCTCTTGTGCAAGACTGGTTTCCAGCCCGGCAAGGGCGGTGTCGATCAGCCCGGCGACCATGGCGGCATCGGTGCGCGTCGGACGGCGGGCGGGTGGCGGGCTGGCCGAAACCCGGCCCACCGTCTGCACCTCGATCATCGCCTGCAAGACTGCGGGCGACAGCACCAGAAGGCCAATCCCCTCTGCCGGCCCTTCCAGCACCGCCAGCAGCGACATTTCCGGCGGCAGTTCCAGCAATTCGGCCAAAGAACCGCGGGTCAGCCGCAGGCTGGTCACCTCAAGCGGCAGTTTCAGCACATCGCGCGCCGCCCGCGCCAGCGAGAGCCGCCAGCCGCGATCGGCCCCCGGCACCCCTTCGGCCCCTGCCGCCCGCGCAGCCGCCAGTTTGCGCCGGATCACGCCCGACCCTTCGTCTGCCATGGCAAACCCCTTCGCTGTTGCCCGATCAGACTAGACCACAAGCCCTTTCCGAAAGATGAACGCCGGCGGCAAACCGCGTAGGTCGGGGTTAACCCCGACCTGCCTCATGCCACCTGTTTTTCCAACCGCAAGGGCAGCGTCACCCGGAAGGCCGCGCCGCGCTGGCCGGGCAGATAGGCCACCGTGCCACCCAGATTGGCCATGATCTCGCGGCAGATGGCCAGCCCCAGACCCGCCCCCCCGGCGCGGCTGAGGTCGGTCAGCCGCGAGAATTTCTCGAAGATCAGGCCCTGCTTGTCCTTGGGAATGCCCTTGCCATTGTCAATGAAATCAATGCTGACCCGCCCGGCCTTGAGCCGCACCACCACCCGCAGCACCGCCGGATCGGCGTCGCAATATTTCCGCGCGTTGGAAATCAGGTTGATGAAGACCTGCACCAGACGGTCGCTGTCGGTGCGCAGGTAAACCTCTTCGCCGGTCACGTCCCGTTCCACCCGGAAGGCGCGGCCGGGGCGGGTCTGGCTGGCCGCCGCCTCGGCCCGGTCCAGCATCTGGCCCAGATGCGCAAGGTCAAGGTTCAACTGCACCGTGCCGTTTTCCAGCACCGACAGGTCAAGGAGGTCATCCAGCAGCCGGGTCAGCCGCTTAGCCTCGTCATGGATGATGCGGCCATAATCGGCGACCATGGCGGGCGGCAGATCGCCTTCGGTCAGGATTTCCGAAAAGGCGCGGATCGAGGTCATCGGCGTGCGCAACTCATGGCTGATCTGGCTGAGGAAGGCATCCTTCTGCACCGAAAGCTGGGTCAGCTTTTCATTCACCTCGCGCAACTGGCGGGCGGTGATGGTCAGTTCCTGCTGCTTGGCCTCAAGCCGGGCCGAGCTTTCCATGATCTGCGCCGCCTCATTGGCCACCGCCATCAGGTCTTCGACGGTCACAGTCGCGCGACCAAACAACTGGCTGATCATCGCATGGGCGGTGGCCGCGCCGACCGAACCGGCCAGCCGCCGCTCAAGCTCGGCCAGAAAGGCCGGGGTCAGGTCGGGCAGATAGCCCTCTTTGCCCTGCGCCCGCGCCTCGGCCTCAAAAAAGGTCAGCGCCTCTTCGCCCAGGATGCGCTGCGCGAGGTTCAAGAGCGCCTCAGGCTCCGCCTGCCCATGGGTCCAGCCCAGACGCTCGGCCTGCGCCTCGCGGTCAAAGGCGTTGACAAAGGCCGCGCCCTGTATCCGCTCCACCGGGTCGGGAAAGGTCAGAATCGACCCTGCGCAGAAGGCCGCGCTGTTGAGCGCACAGGACCAGAAGATCGAATGCAAGAGCGGGTCCATCGTGCCGGTGCCAAACAGCGCCTGCGGCCGCAGCCAGCCGATGCCGAACGGCCCCTCGGCAAAGACCGAAGCCGGGATCAGCACATCCTGCCCGAAGGAGGGCAGGAACAGCGTCCAGCCCCAGGCGGCAAAGCCGGTAGCCAGCCCCGCCACCGCCCCGGCCTTGGTCGCCCCGCGCCAGAAGATGCCGCCCAGCATCGCGGGCAGCACCTGCGCCATGCCGGCAAAGGCGATCAGCCCGATCGAGGCCAGCGCCACCGTGCCACCCGACAGCCGGTAATAGGCCAGCCCCAGCCCCAGAACCCCCACGATCGACAGCCGCCGCGCCAAGAGGATACCGCCCCGAAGGTCGCCCGACATCGCCGCCAGCGGCCGCAGCCGCAGCCAGAGCGGCATCACCACATGGTTCGACAGCATGGTCGCCAGCGCCACCGTCTCGACGATCACCATCGAGGTGGCGCTGGAAAAGCCACCCAGAAAGGCCAGCATCGCCAGCGTCCCCTGCCCCTCGGACAAGGGCAGCGTCAAGACCATCATGTCGGGGTTGCTGTCGGCGGGCATCCGCTCCAGCCCGATCAGGGCGATGGGCAGGATGAACAGGCTCATCCCGAAAAGATACAGCGGAAAGGCCCAACTGGCGCGGGCCAGATGCCGCTCGTTCACATTCTCGACCACCAGAACCTGAAACATCCGCGGCAGGGTGATCACCGCCGCCGCCGCGAGCGCGGTCAGCCCGAACCAGCGCCCGGGCTGCAAGGCCCAGTCGGGATTGTCCATCGCGGAAATCCGCGCCACCACCGCCGCCGGGCCGCCCGCCAGCCCCCAGACCACCCAGACCCCCACCGCCACCAGCGCCACCAGCTTGACCACTGCCTCAACCGCGATGGCCATGACGATGCCGTGGTGCTGTTCCTTGGCGTCCAGCTTGCGGGTGCCGAAGAGGATGGTGAAAAGCGCCAGCCCCCCCGCCACCCAGACCGCCGTGGTATCGCGGTTGGGCAGCGCCCATCCCGCCGGCGCGTCCGAGGCGAAAACCGCGAAGGACAGGGTAACAGACTGCAATTGCAGCGCGATATAGGGCGTCGCCGCCACCACCGCGATCACCGTCACCATCACGCCGAGCAGGTTCGATTTACCGAAGCGCGATGATATCAGGTCGGCAATCGAGGTGACGCGCTGTTGCCGCCCGATCCGCACCAGCTTGCGCAGCACCCACCACCAGCCGACAAAGACCAGCGTCGGCCCGATATAGATCGTCAGATATTCGATGCCCGAACGGGCCGCATAACCGACCGCCCCGTAAAAGGTCCAGGCGGTGCAATAGATCGACAGCGACAGCGTATAGACCACGGGCGAGCGCAGGAAGCCCATTGCGCCCTGCCCCGCCCGCCGCTCGACCGCGAAGGCGACGAGGAAGAGGAAGATCACATAGGCCAGACAGGTGAGAACCAGAATGTCGAAGGGCATCTCAGTCTTCGGCCCCCTCGGCCTCGCCGCTGTCTGCCTCAGGCCGGGCAAGGCCCGGCGCCAGCGCCGCCGCCCCGGCAATCAGCAGCGCCCAGACCGAAAAGACGAAAACCGCTGCCCCGCCGCCCCCCCGCCCCGGCGACCAGAGCGCGGGCAGCAGCATGAGGAACAGCCCCAGAAACGGCAGAATCCGCGCCGCATCGCGCAACCGGCGGCGGCGGTAAACCTTGCGGGCAAGGAAAAGCGGCGCCCGCATCAGACCGCCCGCCGGGGCGAGGCGGACCAAATTTCTTCAAAGAAATTTGCAAAATCCTTGCAAGGATTTTGGCGCCCGCCCTTCGCCCGGCCTCTCGTCATGCGTCCAGCCCCATCAGGGCGCGCACCCGGGCGCGCATCTCGGCATTGGCGAAGGGTTTCGACATGAAGGCGGAAACCCCGGCCCGCTCGGCCGCCTCGCGGTCGCGGCCCTGGCCCTTGGCGGTCAGCATCAGCACCGGCAGATCGGCGCTGCGCGGATCGGCGCGCAGCGCGGTCAGGATTTCCAGCCCGCTCATCCCCGGCAGCATCAGGTCAAGGATCAGCACATCGGGCAGCCCTTCGGCCAGCCGGGCGAAACCGGCGCGACCGTCATGTTCCACCTCCACCTCGCAGCCGTCGCGCGACAGGATGAAGCGGATCGCCTCGGCGATATTGCTTTCGTCTTCGATGAGCAGAACCCGGCCCGCCATCGCCCCTCCCGTCCTCTCCGGCTTTTCTCCGCCGGTTCCCTTCCCGAGTATCAGGGCAAATCCCGCCCCTGTCAAAAGGCGAGATCACCTCAAACCGTCAGGATCGACGGCTCGCGCCGGGCGGCACAATCGGCCCGCGGGCAGATGCGGCAAGTCGAGCCGACCGGCAGCGCCGTCTCGGCGCCCGGCGGCTCGGGCAGGATCAGCATGGCCGCCTCGCGCAGTTCCGGGCCGCGAAAGCCGCCCGGATGGCGCGGCAGGCAAAAGGCGCGGGCGCGAAAGCGGCGGCCCTGCGGCCCCGGGGTTTCGATCACCGCCTCGATGGGCGTCACCGGGCGGGCCAGCGCGGTGAAGAGCGGCCAGAGCGGGCAGGCGGCGCCAAAGCGCGGCAGGGCAAAACCCGCCAGCGGCTTGCGCAGGGTCAGCGTGCCCGAACCGTCGCAGATCACCAGCCCCGCCGCGGCGCCGGGCCGCAAGGTCAGCCGCCGGAACACCGCCAGCACCTCCACCCCGAACCGCGCGGCCAATGCGGCGGGATCGGGGCCAAGCTCTTGCACCGCTTGCGAAAACACCGGGTCCGGCAAGGCTATACGGTCGGCCCGCGCCCGCGCCAGCATTGCCGCCGCCAGCGCCCGCGCCGCCCCCGAAGCCAGCCCCTCCGGCGCGGTTTCCAGCGCCCAATCCTCGGCTGCTGCCCAAGCCTCGACCTCTTCCTGTGGCGAGGCGATGACCTGTTCTTCCGCTTGCCCGCCTGCATCGAGATAGGCCACCAGCGCCTCGGCCCCGGCGGCCAGACGTTCGCTGTCTTCATGCAGGTTGCGGTGAAAGCGCTCGCGCCATTCCGGCTCGATATCCTCGGTATCGGCCAGAATGGCGGCGGTCGAACGGACCGAGGAGACCGCCGACAGCACCTCATGCAACGAGGCCGACAGGTGCGGGTCATGGCTCATCCGGTCGTTCAGCGCCTCGACCGCGCGGCCCAGCCCCTCGGCCCGGCTGTGCAGCGCGGCCAGCGTGGCGGCCCAGCCGGGAAAGCGCCCGGCGAAATCCTCCACCCGGTCCAGTTCGGCGCCGCCGCCCGGCACGCCCGCCGCCGCCGCCCGCAATTCTTCGACCAGCGCCCCTGCCGCGCTGCCCTCGAAGGCCGCAGCGTCAAGGCCCAGAACCCCGGCCAGACGCGCCAGCAGATCGGGCGCGATGCGGCGGCGGTTATGCTCGATCAGGTTGAGGTAGGAACCGGAAATCCCCGCCCTTTCGGCCAGATCGGACTGCCGCAGGCCAAGCGCCTGCCGCCGTTCGCGCAGCCTTGTGCCGGTCAGGGTCTGCATCGGCATGGGGCGCACCTCCTTGTAAAGGAATTTACAAGGGTGGCCAAAGCTTTGCAAGGGCGCTGCCCCGAAAGCCAAGGCGGCGGCGCGGGGGTTCCCCCCCGCGCCGCCGCCGTTGTCCCGTCAAGCCCGCTTACTCGGCGGCCAGACGGCTGATCACCACCCGCACCTCGGGTTTCTTGCCGATCTCTTCCATGGCAACCTGCCGCACGATGCGCTTCAGCGCCTCGTCCAGCTTGTCGTCGTCCGACAGGATCTTGCCGCCGACGCCTTCCATGAACTCGGTCAGCTCATCCTCGATGGTTTCCGACAGCGCCCGGCCATTCAGGCCGGTGGCGGGCAGGCCCATCAGCTCGACCCAGGCTTCGCCCAAGGGCTCGTCCTGTTCGTCAAGGATCACCGTCACCATGGCCAGCCCGTTCAGCGCCAGCCGGATGCGGTCGCGCACCACCCCATCCATTGCCCCCACCAGAACCGTGCCGTCCAGATAGGTCCGCCCGGTCTGCACCCGTTCGGCCACCACCGGCACATCGCCGGTGATGTCGAGCATGGTGCCATTGGTGGCGATGGCCGAGGCGATGCCCGCCTCATGCGCAAGCCGCACATGCTCACGCAGGTGGCGGTGTTCGCCATGCATCGGAATAACCATATCGGGCAGGAACAGCCGGTGGACATGCTCAAGGTCGGGGCGGTTGGCATGGCCCGAAACGTGATACAGCCCGCCGTTGTCATCGACGATATCGACACCCTTTTCCGACAGCGCATTGACCACGCGCAGCACGTCCCGCTCGTTCCCCGGGATGGTTTTCGAGGAGAAGAGGAAGGTATCGCCCTCTTTCAGCTCAATCCCCAGATATTTGCCGCGCGACAGTGCCGCCGAAGCCGCCCGCCGTTCCCCCTGCGATCCGGTCACGATCAGCATGAGGTTGCGGCGCGGCAGTTCCAGCGCCTCTTCCGGGCTGACGATCTGCGGAAAGCCGGTGAGGATGCCGGTGGCCTGCGCCGTGGCCACCATCCGCTTCATCGCGCGGCCCAGAAGGCAGACCGAGCGGTCGGCAGCGCGGCCGGCTTCGGCCAGCGTCTGCAATCGCGCCACGTTCGAGGCGAAGGTGGTCGCCACCACCATGCCGGGCTGGGTGCGGATCAGATCGGCAATCGGGTCGGCAAGCGTGGCCTCGCTGCGGCCCTCATGCTGCGAGAAGACGTTGGTGCTGTCGCACATCACCGCCTTGACCGGCTGTTCGGCGGCCAGCGCCTGCATCGCGGCCTCGTCCCAGCCCTCGCCCACCACCGGGGTTGCGTCACGCTTGAAGTCGGCGGTGTGGATCACCCGGCCTGCCGGGCTGTCGATCACCAGCATGGCACTTTCGGGGATCGAATGGCTGACCGGCATGAACTGCACCCGGAACGGCCCGATCTCGACCACTTCGGGGCGGGCGCCCACGGTCTTGATGGCATCCTGCGGGTGGCCGCCTTCTTCGAATTTCAGCCGTCCGAGGGCGGCGGTGAACTTGCGGGCATAGACCGGCTTGTGCAGTTGCGGCCACAGATGCGCCAGCGCGCCGATATGGTCTTCGTGCGCATGGGTGATCACGATGCCTTCAAGCCGGTCCAGCTTGTCCATCAGCCACGAGATATCCGGCACGATCAGATCGACACCCGGGGAGGTGTCCATATCGGGGAAAGCCACCCCCAGATCGACCAGCATCAGCCGCTCCTTTCCGGGGCGGCCATAGCCATAGACATAGGCATTCATGCCGATTTCACCGGCGCCTCCAAGGGGGAGGTAGATAAGGCGTTCGCCGCTCATGGAGTGTCCTTGTTGAACTGGTTGATCAGGACCAGACCATGCATGGTCAGATCGTCCTCGATCGCATGAAATAGGTCGGTTCCCTGGGCGAACAACGGGGCCAGGCCCCCGGTAGCGATGACTTTCGTGGTCCGGTCCCGCTCGCGCCGGACTTCACGGACGATGCCTTCGATCAGGCCGATATAGCCCCAATACACGCCCGACTGCATACAGGCCACCGTATTCGTGCCGATGGCGCGGGTCGGGCGGGCGATGTCGATATGTGGCAGGGCGGCGGCGGCCATGTGCAAGGCTTCCAGCGACAGGTTCACCCCCGGCGCAATCACCCCGCCGACATAGGCGCCATCGGTATCCACCACGTCAAAGGTGGTTGCCGTGCCGAAATCCACCACCACCAGATCGCCGCCGTGCCGGTCAAATCCCGCCACGGTGTTGACCAGCCGATCGGGGCCGACCGTGGTGCCCTGATCCACCCGCGGCGCCACCGGCAGGCGGCACTCCGGCTTGCCCACCACCAGCGGGCGGCAGTCGAAATAGCGGTTGCACAGCACCCGCAGGTTGAACACCACCCGCGGCACGGTAGAGGAGATGATCGCCTCGGTCACCTTGGCTTCGGTTTTCGTCAGCATCATCAGGCTGGAGAGCCAGACGAAATATTCATCCGCCGTGCGCTTGTGATCGGTGGCGATGCGCCATGTGGCGATAAAGCGGGCGCCGTCCCAGATCGAGAACACCGTATTGGTATTGCCGCAGTCGATGGCCAGAAGCATTGCCGCCCCCCTAGAAGAAAATCTCGGCCGCCGGGATCGCCTCGCGCCCCTTTGCGGTCATCAGGATCAGGTTGCCCTGATCGTCGATGGTCTCGAACACGCCCTCGCGGGTCGTCTGGCCGGTGCGGGCGCGGATCGTCTCGCCCAGACGGGCGGCATGAGCCAGCCAATCGGCGCGCAGCGGCGCGAAGCCGCCGCTTTGAAACTGCGCCTCACGCCGGGCATAGGCGGGGGCCAGCGCATCCAGAAACGCCTCGGGCGTGATGCGCAGCCCGGTTTCCGACAGCAGGGACACCGCAGGCACCGCCCCGGCCTCGATCAGCGACGGATCGGGATGGGCGATCAGGTTGACGCCGATGCCGATGGCCAGATGATCCACCCTGCCCCCGGCCCCGCTGCTTTCCAGAAGAATCCCCGCCACCTTGGCGCCGTTCAGCAGCACGTCATTGGGCCATTTCAGCGCGAAACTGTCCGGCAGGCCGGTGATGTCCACAAAGGCGTCGCGCAGAGCAAGTGCTGCGGCAAAGCTGCGCAAGGCCACCGTTTCGGGCGGCTCCTGCGGATGCAAGAGCAGCGTGCCATAGAAATTGCCGCGCGGGCTGACCCAGGGCCGCGCCCGCCGCCCGCGCCCCGCCGTCTGCGTCAGGCCCAGAAACCACATAGGCCCCCGAAGCTCGGGGGCCATGCGCAGCGCGTGGGCATTGGTCGAATCGACCGTGTCCAGCACCTGACGGCCGAGGCCCGCAGGCCAGACCGCCTTAGCCAAGAAGCGCCTCGGCAGCGTTCAGGGCGATAGGCTCGATCCCGAAGAGATTGACCACCCCCAGCACCATCACGGCAGCCACCGCCACCAGCATCAGCCATTGCACCGGCGACATCCGGCTTTCGGCGCCCTCGGTCTCGGCCCCGAAATAGATGAAATAGACGATGCGCAGGTAATAGAAGGCACCGATCACCGAAGCCACGGCGCCCGCGATGGCCAGCCAGGTCATCCCGGCATCGACGGCAGCCTTCAGCACATAGAACTTCCCGAAGAAGCCCAGCATCGGCGGCACACCGGCAAGGCTGAACATCAGCACCAGCACCGCCAGCGCCTTCAGCGGCTCGCGTCGGGCGAAGAGGTTCAGGCTGGCAATGTCGGTCACCGGGCGGCCATCCTTCTCCAGCGAGAGGATGAAGGCGAAGGTGCCAAGGTTCATCGTGGCATAGATCGCCATGTAGATCAGCATGGCCTGAATGCCCTCGGCCGTGCCCGAGGCAATGCCGATAAGGGCATAGCCCATATGCGCGATCGAGGAATAGGCCATCAGACGCTTGATGTCCTTCTGCCCGATGGCCGCCACGGCACCCAGGAACATCGAGATCACCGCCAGCGCCGCCAGCACCTGCCCCCAATCGCCCGGGATGCCGCCAAAGGCATCATGCACCACGCGGGCAATCAGCGCCATCGCCGCCACCTTGGGCGCGGTGGCGAAGAAAGCGGTCACCGGCGTCGGCGCACCTTCGTAAACGTCGGGCGTCCACATATGGAACGGCGCCGCCGACACCTTGAAGGCCAGACCGGACAGCACGAAGACCAGACCGAACAAAAGCCCCAGCGGAACGCCATGCTCCACCGTCGAGAAGATGCCCGAGAAGAGTGTGGTCCCGGCAAAGCCATAGGTCAGCGACGACCCGTAAAGCAGCAGACCCGAAGACAGCGCGCCAAGGACGAAGTATTTCAGACCCGCCTCGGTCGATTTGGCACTGTCGCGGCGCAGCGAGGCGACGACATAAAGCGCCAGCGATTGCAGCTCCAGCCCCATATAAAGGGCCATCAGGTCGCCCGCCGAAACCATCATCATCATGCCGACCACCGCCAGCGCGACAAGGATGGGATATTCGAACCGCGCCAGATCGCGCCGGGCCATGTAATCCTTGGCCATCACCAGCACGCCCGCCGCCGACAGCAGCACGACAACCTTGGCAAACCGCGCAAAGGCGTCGTCGATGAACATGCCGCCGAAGGCGATGGCGCCCTCGCCGTTGCGCAGGGCGACAAAGCCCGCAAGCAGAACGAACAGCCCCGCCGTGGCCCAGGTCAGCACCCCGGTCAGCGCGTCCTTGCCGCTGTAGACCGCGAAAAGCAGCGCCGCCATGGCATAGACCGACAGGACGATCTCGGGCAGGAGAATGGGAAGATCAACGCCTTGCATCGGGTTCGTCCTTCAGTGCGTGGCCGCTTCCGCCACAACGGGCAGAGCAGCATGATAGTCGGTGATCAGCGCCGTCACCGACGGGCCGATGATGTCGGTCACCACCGCCGGATAGACGCCCAGAAGCAGCGTCATCACGACGAGGGGGGCAAAGATTGCCCGCTCGCGGCGGCTCATGTCCTGAATGGTGGCCAGCGCCTCTTTCACCAGCGCGCCGAGGGCGACGCGGCGATAAAGCCACAAAGCATAGGCCGCCGAGAAGATCACGCCAGAGGTGGCCACGGCGGCAACCCAGGTGTTCACCTGGAAAATCCCCATCAGAACAAGGAATTCGCCGATGAACCCGCTGGTGCCCGGCAGACCGACGTTCGCCATGGTGAAGAACAGGAAGACCAGCGCATAGGCGGGCATCCGGTTCACCAGACCGCCATAGGCGTCAATCTCGCGGGTGTGCATCCGGTCATAGATCACGCCGACGCAGAGAAAGAGCGCGCCCGAGATGAAGCCGTGGCTGATCATCTGGAAGATCGCGCCGTCAACGCCCTGCTGGTTCGCCGCAAAGATACCCATGGTCACATAGCCCATGTGGGCCACCGACGAATAGGCCACCAGCTTTTTCATGTCCGACTGCACCAGCGCCACCAGCGAGGTGTAGACGATGGCAATCGCCGACATCGCAAAGACCAGACCGGCCATGGTGTCAGACCCCACCGGGAACATCGGCAGCGAGAAGCGCAGGAAGCCGTAGCCCCCCATCTTCAACAGGATCGCCGCCAGCACGACCGAACCTGCGGTCGGCGCCTGAACGTGGGCATCGGGCAACCAGGTGTGGACCGGCCACATCGGCATCTTCACCGCAAAGCTGGCAAAGAAGGCGAGGAACAGCAGAGTCTGCACCCCGCCGGTGATGGTCAGACCCAAGAGCGCCATATCCTCATGCGGGAAGTCGAAGGTCAGCAGCGTCGGAATGTCGGTGGTGCCCGCCATCATATACATGGCGATCATCGCCACCAGCATCAGCACCGAGCCGAGGAAGGTGTAGAGGAAGAACTTGAAGGCGGCATAGATGCGGTTCACCCCGCCCCAGATGCCGATGATCAGGAACATCGGGATCAGACCGGCTTCGAAGAACAGGTAGAACAGCACCAGATCCAGCGCACAGAACACGCCCAGCATCAGCGTTTCCAAGAGCAGGAACGCGATCATGTATTCCTTGACCCGGGTTTCCACGCCCCAGCAGGACAGGATGGTAATGGGCATCAGGAAGGTGGTCAGCAGCACGAACAGGATCGAGATGCCGTCCACGCCCATCTTGTATTTCAGCCCGGCGATCCAGGCATGATCCTCGACGAACTGCATCTGCGTGTTGGCCGGATCAAACCCGGCCAGCAGGAAGAGCGAGACAAGGAAGGTCGCCGTGGTCGCAAACAGCGCCAGGCTCTTGGCATTCTTCTGCGCGGCGGCATCGTCGCCCCGCAGGAACAGCGCCATCACAAGCGCCGCCACCGCAGGCAGAAAGGTGATGATCGACAGGAGGTTATCCATGGTTCTCAGTGCCCCCCGAGGGTCATCCAGGTCAACAGGGCGGCAATCCCCAAGACCATGGCAAAGGCGTAGGTGAAGACGTAGCCGGACTGAAGACGGCCAGCCAGCCGGGTGAAGAAGGGAATGATCCCCAGGGCAAGGCCGTTGATCGTGCCGTCGATCACGGCGCCATCGCCCTTCTGCCACAGGAAACGGCCAAGCCATTTGGCCGGGCGCACGAAGACCCAGTCATACAGCTCGTCGAAGTACCACTTGTTGAGCAGGAAGAGATAGAGCGGACGCTGCGCCGCTGCCAGCCGCACCGGCAGGTCGGGCCGCTGGATGTAGAAGCGGAAGGCCAACAGAAGGCCCAGCAGCATGGCGATGAAGGGCGCAACCTTCACCCATTTCGGCACCGCATGGGCCGCAAGGATGATATTGGTCGGCGCATGGTGGCCTTCCTCGGCATGGGCCGGATCATAGCCGACACGGGCATCGACCACGGCCTGCTCCTCGGCGCCGTAAGGCAGGATCAGCACGGCGCCCTTGGGGGCAACCGCCGGGCCATGTTCCGCCGGGGCAGCTTCGGTCGCGGCATGGTCGGTGGCCGCCGCCTCGGCAGGGGCCGCTTCGGTCGCGGGCGCGGCTTCGGTTGCAGCGGCTTCGGTGGCGTGTTCGCCTTCGGCCGCAACCTCGTGATGGGCGGCAGGCTCCATGGCGAACCAGCTCCGCAGCTTGGCCTCGTCACCGAAGAAGACGCCATACCACAGCATCCCGGCAAAAACCGCGCCGGTTGCCAGAACCCCCAGCGGGATCAGCATGACGGTCGGGCTTTCATGGGCATGGTCATGCGCATGATGGTCGCCGCGCGGCTTGCCCCAGAAGGTCAGGAACATCAGCCGCCACGAGTAGAAGCTGGTCATCCCCGCCGCCACAACCAGCAGCCAGAACGCATAGTCCGAACCGACATAGGCGGATTCGATGACCGCATCCTTCGACAGGAAGCCAGCAAAGCCGTAATGGGTCAGCGGAATGCCGACGCCGGTAATCGCCAGCGTGCCGATCAGCATGGCCCAGAAGGTCAGTGGGATCTTTTTCCGCAAGCCCCCGTAGTTCCGCATGTCCTGTTCATGGTGCATCGCATGGATCACCGAACCGGCGCCAAGGAACAGCATGGCCTTGAAGAAGGCGTGCGTGAAGAGGTGGAACATCGCCACCGGATAGGCGCCCACGCCCGCCGCCACGAACATGTAGCCAAGCTGCGAACAGGTGGAATAGGCGATCACCCGCTTGATGTCGTTCTGAACAAGGCCGACCGTCGCCGCAAAGAAGGCGGTGGTGGCGCCCAGAACGGTGATGAAGGCGGTGGCCTGCGGCGCGTATTCGTAAAGCGGCGACATCCGGCAGACCAGGAAGACCCCCGCCGTCACCATGGTCGCGGCATGGATGAGCGCCGAAACCGGGGTCGGACCTTCCATCGCGTCAGGCAGCCAGGTGTGCAGGATAAGCTGCGCCGATTTGCCCATCGCCCCGATGAACAGCAGCACCCCCAGAAGGTTGGCGGCATTCCACTCGGTCCACAGGAAATGCAACTGCGTCTCGGCCAGCTTGGGCGCTGCGGCGAAGACATCATCCAGACGGATGCTGTCGGTCAGGTAGAACAGGCCGAAAATCCCCAGCGCGAAACCGAAGTCGCCCACCCGGTTGACCACGAACGCCTTGATCGCGGCGGCATTGGCACTCGGCTTGCGGTAGTAAAAGCCGATCAGCAGATAGGAGGCGACACCCACGCCTTCCCAGCCGAAGAACATCTGCACCAGATTGTCCGAGGTGATCAGCGCCAGCATCGAGAAGGTGAAGAACGACAGATAGGCAAAGAAGCGCGCCCGGTAATGCTCTTCATGGGTCCAGTTGTCGTCATGGGCCATGTAGCCGAACGAGTAGAGGTGAACGAGGGCCGAGACCGAGTTCACCACCACCAGCATGATCGCCGTCAGCCGGTCCAGCCGGATGCCCCAGTCGGTCGAAAGCGCGCCGCTCTCGATCCAGCGCAGCAGGACGATGTGCTGTGTGGTGCCGTCGAAGGTCAGGAAGATGTTCCACGACAGGGCAGCGCCCAGAAACACCAGCGCGGTGGCGATGATCTGCCCGGCCTTCTCGCCGATCAGACGCCAGCCGAAACCGCAGATGATGGCCCCGATCAGAGGCGCAAGGAGGATGATCGTTGCCATGGGTCTCAGCCTTTCATCACATTCGCGTCTTCGACGTCGATGGTGCCGCGGGTGCGGAAGAACACCACCAGGATCGCCAGACCGATCGCCGCCTCAGCCGCAGCCACCGTCAGCACGAACATGGTGAAGACCTGCCCCACCAGATCGCCAAGGTAGGAGGAGAAGGCGACGAAGTTGATATTCACCGCCAGCAGGATCAACTCGATCGACATGAGGATCACGATGACATTCTTCCGGTTCAGGAAGATGCCGAAGATGCCGATGACGAACAACGCCGCCGCCACCACAAGGTAATGTTCAAGTCCCACCATCGCTCACGTCCCTCAGGGCTTTGGCCCGTTGTCTTTTTCATCGTCGGGATGGGCAGATTGCCCATCCTACGGGTGATTTCGTAGGATGGGCAATCTGCCCATCCTTGTCAGAGCCCCTGCCCCGGCTTCACGTCTTTCAGTTCCATTGCCTTGGCCGGGTCGCGCCACATCTGGGCCAGCACGTTCTGGCGCTTGACGTCCTTGCGGTGGCGGAGCGTCAGCACGATGGCGCCGATCATCGCAACCAGCAGGATCAGCGCCGCGGCCTGGAAGAGGTAGAGGTATTTGTCATAGATCAGCAGACCCAGCGCGCGGGTGTTTTCCACCTGATCCGCCGCCGGCGTCACCGCCTGGCGCAGCCCCAGCGCGCCATCGGCCTGCACCCAGGCGCCTACACCCAGCGCCAGTTGCATCAGGATGATCACGCCCACCAGAAGGCCCAGCGGCATATAGCGCGCCATCTCGCCCTTCAGCTCGGCAAAGTCGATGTCGAGCATCATCACGACGAAGAGGAACAGCACCGCCACCGCGCCGACATAGACGATGATCAAGAGCATCGCCACGAACTCGGCCCCCAGCAGAACGAACAGCCCCGCCGCAGACAGGAAGGCCAGGATCAGCCACAGCACCGAATGCACCGGGTTGCGGCTGATGGTGACCAGAAGCCCCGCCGCCACCATCACCGTGGCAAAAGCATAAAAGGCATAGTCAGCGACGGTCATGCGTCATTCTCCTTGGTCTCGTCGAAGACAGCCTGAGCGGTTTCAAGCGCCTTCTGCATGGCGGGCACGCCGCCGAACATGCTCATCTGCCAGATCACCTCGGCGATCTCGCGTTTCGTGGCCCCGGCCTCAAGCGCGTGGCGGATCGTCAGTTTCAACTGCGCCTCGGCCTGCGCGCCCAGCACGGTCAGCGCCGCGATGGTCACCAGAAGCCGGGTCTTGGCATCCAGCCCCTCGCGGTTGAAGGTCTTGCCGAACCACATCTCCATCATGTCTTTCGACATGGTGGGCCAGAGCTTTTCAAAGCCCTTCATGCTGCCCGTTTCAAACGAGGGTGCAAAGACGCGCGCCATTTCCTGGCTGCTTTCCAGCATCTGTTTGAACATCTGGGTCAGGGCATCGGTCATGCGGTGTTTGCCTCAGCGATAAGGGGCGTCGATTTCGAGATTGCGGGCGATCTCGGCTTCCCAGCGGGCGCCGTTTTCCAGAAGCTTGTCCTTGGTGTAGAACAGCTCTTCCCGCGTCTCGGTCGAGAATTCGAAGTTCGGGCCTTCGACGATGGCATCCACCGGGCAGGCTTCCTGACAGAAGCCGCAGTAGATGCATTTCGTCATGTCGATGTCATAGCGCGTGGTGCGGCGGCTGCCATCCTCGCGCGGTTCGGCGTCGATGGTGATGGCCTGCGCCGGGCAGACCGCTTCACACAGCTTGCAGGCGATGCAACGCTCTTCCCCGTTGGGATAGCGGCGCAGCGCATGTTCGCCGCGGAAGCGGGGCGAGAGCGGCCCCTTTTCATGCGGATAGTTCAGCGTGGCCTTCGGGGCGAAGAAATACTTCATGCCAAGGCCGAAACCCTTGATGAAATCCATCATCAGGAAATATTTCGTGGCGCGGGCGATATCGACCGTCATGCGTCCCTCTCATCTTCCTTGGCTTTCAGCCATTTCGTCTCGTAGTCGGCCTGCAGCACATCGCCGTCCAGCCGTGCGTCTGCGGGCTTGAAGATCTCGTAATAGATCGAGACCCGGCCCGCAGGCACCCGTTTGTCATACTCGCGCCGCTCGGCGCTGCCCTTGTTGTCGGGCAGATCGAAGGGCGCCTCATCAGGGTTCGCCGGTAGGGCGATGCAGCGGCGCACTTCGCAATGCGCCATGTATTTCCAGAAAGACCAGACCAGATCGGGCTGGAACTGGTAGAAGCCATGCCCGGGCCAGCCGGTAAAACCGTTGACCGACACAAAGGTGCCGCCCGGGCGCAGCATGGCAAAGATGTTGCGGAAGGCCTGCGGGATGTCGAAGACATGCTCCAGCGTGCCGCCGTCCAGCACAAAGTCAAAGCGGTTGTGGAACTTCGGGTCCAGCGGACGCGACAGGTCGGCCAGATGCCGGGCGCCTTCGTAATCCGAGAAATCCATCGTCTCGACCGTGCCGAAGCCCAGCTTTTCCAGCGCGGTTTCGGCATAACCGCTGTCATCGAAGAAGGATTTCAGATCGGCTCCGGCATGGCCGTTGCGGTCCAGCGCCTTGCGGTAATGGCGGCGGTGCGGATGCTTCAGGCGACACCGCTGCCGGCCAAGCATGACCGACGCCCCGGGCAGCGCGATACGCGCGCCCAGTTCGGCCAGCTCCCGGAAAGTGGCGGCGCCGATGCCCATGGATCAGCCCCCGATCGCGAACCGGGCCCAGAAGGTGCCCAGAACTTCATATTTCGCAAGGAAAGCCACCAGCACGACCCAGCCCAGCGACAGCGGCAGGAAGACCTTCCAGCCAATCCGCATCAGCTGGTCATAGCGGTAGCGCGGCACGATGGCCTTCACCATGGCGAACATGAAGAAGAACACCCACATCTTGGCAACCATCCACCACCAGCCATCGGCGATGCCCGGGATGGGCGACAGCCAGCCGCCGAAGAACAGCAGCGAAATCAGCGCGCACATCAGGAAGATGGCGATATATTCGCCCGCCATGAAGAGGAGGTACGGGGTCGAGGAATATTCCACCATGAAGCCGGCGACGAGTTCCGATTCCGCTTCGGGCAGGTCAAACGGCGGGCGGTTGGTTTCGGCCAGCGCCGAGATGAAGAACAGAACCACCATCGGCAGGTGCGGCAGCCAATACCAGCTCAGAAGCCCGTATCCGGTGTCCTGCGCAGCCACGATGGCGGAAAAGTTCATGCTGCCGGTCGAGATGATGATGCCGATGATGATCAGGCCCAGCGAGACCTCATAGGAAATCATCTGCGCCGCAGACCGCAGCGAGCCGAGGAAGGCGTATTTCGAGTTCGAGGCCCAGCCGCCCATGATCACGCCGTAAACCTCAAGCGAGGAGGCCGCGAACACGAAGAGCAGCGCCACGTTGATATCGGCCAACACCCAGCCAGAGTCGAACGGGATCACCGCCCAAGCAAGGATGGCCAGCACGAAGGACAGCATCGGCGCAAGAAAATAGACCGGGCGGTCAACCCCCGCCGGAACCACGATTTCCTTGACCACGAATTTCAGCGCATCGGCCACCGATTGCAGCAGGCCCCAGGGGCCCACCACGTTCGGCCCCCGGCGCATCTGGACCGCGGCCCAGATCTTGCGGTCGCCGTAAACAAGGAACAACAGGCTGAGCATCACGAAAGCGACGATCAGCAGGCTTTGGGCGATGATCAGCAGCGCCGTGCCCAGTCCCGTTTGCAAGAATTCAGCCATGGTCCCTCACGTCCCTCAAACCGTCGGTATCCCCAGCGCGCCGCAGTCGCGCACGGTTACCTCGGCATCTATCGTTTTCAGTCCTTCGGGCAGCGCCGCCGAGATGGTGTAAACCGCATCCCCGCGCCAAATGCCACCCGCATTCCTCACATTCGTCCGCACATGACGGGCGAAACCATAGCCGCGGATCAGCGCATATTGCGCCGCCGCACAGCGGCCATAAGCCTCGACATCGCCATTGTTCCGCGCGCCGTCCATCGACACCCGGAAGTTGACCAGATCGCCGTCCAGAAGGATCGTCTCGATCCCGCGATAGGTCGGTGAAAAGTCGCCCTGGCTGACCTCTCCACCCTGCGCGCAAGCCATCAGCGCCGCCGAAGCGACCCCGAGACTTGCCAGCAGGCGGAGCGGTTTCAGCATCGCTTACTCCGCCGCAAGCGGGGCCTGCGCCCGCGCCTTGGCCAGCGCCGAAAGCTCTGCCATCACGGCAGAGGCGCGGGCAATCGGGTTGGACAGGTAGAAATCGCCGCCGATGTTGCGGAAGGTGGCCTTGCCCGGTGCGCGCAGTTCAAGCGCCGGGCCTTCGTTCACCGCAACTTCGTCGATCCGGCCCAGATGGGGGTGCTTGGCCACGATGGCAGCCCGCAGGGCGGCAAGGCTGTCCCAAGGCAGGGTCTGGCCCAGTTCCGCCGACAGCGCCCGCAGGATCGCCCAGTTTTCCTTGGCCTGCCCCGGCGCGAAACCGGCGCGCATCGCCAGTTGCGGGCGGCCCTCGGTGTTCACGAACAGGCCGTTCTCTTCGGTATAGGCGGCGGCGGGCAGGATCACATCGGCGCGCGACGCGCCCCGGTCGCCATGGCTGCCCTGATAGATCACGAACGGCCCGGCGGCGATTTCCACCTCGTCCGCGCCCAGATTGAAGATGACCTCGGCGCCCTCGGTCGCGGCTTTCAGCCCGCCCTCGGTGACGGCGCCCACATCCAACGCGCCCACGCGGCCCGCCGCGGTGTGCAGCACCAGAAGCTTGCCACCCGCGCCCGTCGCATAGGCCATGGCCTGCGCCAGAACCGCTTCGCCGTCCGCCTCGTTCAGGGCGCCCTGCCCCACGATCACCAGCGTATCGGGCTTTTCCGTCACCCGGCCGACCAGATCGACCAGCGCGGCGCGGTCGGTGCCCATATGCTTGTAATCATAGGTCAGATCGACCGCCTCGCCGATCAGCCCGACCTTGGCGCCGTTGATCCACGCCTTGCGGATCCGGGCGTTCAGCACCGGCGCCTCATTGCGGGGATTGGTGCCGATCAAGAGAATGGTCTTGGCCGTGTCGATATCCTCAATGGTCGCGGTTCCGACATAGGCAGCGCGGTTGCCCGCCGGCAGCCGGGCATTGTCGGTGCGGCATTCGACCGAACCGCCCAAGGATTCCACCAGCGTTTTCAGCGAATAGGCCGCCTCGACCGGGGCCAGATCGCCGACCAGACCGGCCAGCTTGCGGCCCTTCATCGCCGTGGCCGCCGCCGACAGCGCCTCGGCCCAGGTGGCTTTGCGCAGTTTGCCGTTTTCACGGATATAGGGCACGTCCAGCCGCTGCCGCCGCAAGCCGTCCCAGATGAAACGGGTCTTGTCGCTGATCCATTCCTCATTCACGCCGTCATGGTTACGCGGGATGATCCGCATAACTTCGCGGCCCTTGGTATCGACGCGGATATTGCTGCCGACGGCATCCATAACGTCGATGCTTTCGGTCTTGGTCAGTTCCCACGGACGGGCGGTGAAGGCATAGGGTTTCGAGGTCAGCGCACCGACCGGGCAAAGATCGATGATGTTGCCCTGAAGGTTCGAATCCAGCGTCAGGTTCAGATAAGAGGTGATCTCACTGTCCTCACCGCGCCCGGTCTGGCCCATCTGGGTGATGCCGGCAACTTCGGTGGTGAAGCGCACGCAGCGGGTGCAGGAGATGCAGCGCGTCATCTCGGTCTTGACCAAGGGGCCAAGGTTCAGGTTCTCGCTGGCCCGCTTCGGCTCGCGGTAGCGGGAGAAGTCCACGCCATAGGCCATGGCCTGATCCTGCAAGTCGCATTCGCCGCCCTGATCGCAGATCGGGCAATCGAGCGGATGGTTGATCAGCAGAAATTCCATCACGCCCTCGCGGGCTTTTTTCACCATGGGCGACTTGGTTTTCACCACCGGCGCCTCACCGTTCGGGCCGGGGCGCAGGTCGCGCACCTGCATGGCGCAGCTTGCGGCGGGTTTCGGCGGGCCACCCTGAACCTCGACCAGACACATCCGGCAGTTGCCCGCGATGGTCAGCCGCTCATGATAGCAGAAGCGCGGGATTTCCACCCCGGCAACCTCGGCGGCCTGGATGATGGTCATCGCGCCATCCACCTCGACCTCGATGCCGTCGATGCTGATTTTCTTGAGGTTCGACATGTCTCAGGTCTCCGGACGTAGAACGTGCTTCGCGGCCACCGGCCACGATTTCAAGGCAAGGATGAGGTAAGGCAGCAGCCAGAGCGCCGCAAAAAGCAACACAGCTTCAGAGGGCGTCAATGTGCCTTGGAAGACAAAGTAGGATTGCCCGGCCAGTGCGACGACGGGAGCGAGGCCCGCCATCATCCACCCGCCCGCAAAGCCCGCCTTGTTCAGAATCGCGACAAGAAGCAGCGATTGCGCGCAGGTCAGAACCGCGCCGATGAGAAAGGCGATCACGGCATCATCAACCATCATTCCGCTGCCACCCCTGAACAACCACGCGTTCTCCACGCCTGCGCTTCTTTGAGATAGGACCAGCCGAAGGCCGCGTCGCTGTCGCCGTTGGCCTGCAGCGCGGCAAGCCGTTCCAGCGCTTCGTCCAGCGTGGGCCGGTGCCCCTCGGGCACCCACCACATGACGAAATGCATCTTGCCCAGCACTTCAAACCATTCCGCCCGCCGTTCGTAAAACGCGCGGTGGACGGTGTTCCAGACGAAATGCTCAAGGCTTTGCACGTCCGTCCAAACAGTCAGGTTCGACACGAACTGCGGGTCGCCGCCGATCTTGGCTTCGGTGTTGCCGGTCCCCGGTTCGCCCGAACCTTCCATCATCCAGACGAAACCCGGCATCCGCTTGCCCAGACCATTCACCCGGTCGAGCGCGGCCATGAAATCGGCCACGCGCGGGTCGTCGGTGGGGGCCAAGAGGCGCCCCACGTTCAACTCGGCCAGATGGAAGCCCGGGCGTGCGTTCATTTCCACGACCTCAACAGGCTGCCCGCAAGGGTGCCCTTGGCGATTTCATCGCGGCCGACCTTGCAATAGCTTTCGGCATCGCCCGGCTTGGCGCCGGCCTTGGCCAGATAGTCGGCGGCCATCGCCTTGATGCGGTCTTTCTCGGTCTTGTCCTTGAGGAAAGCCTTCACCTCGGCCTCGGTATAGCCCTTGCCACGGGCATAGGTCTCAAGGTCGTTCAGCTTGCCCATCACCACGAACATCTTGGCCGAGATCGACGAACATTCATTGCGGATCACATCCGCGACGCGGCCCGACATCAGGCTGTTGACGATATGCGGATCATCGCCCAAAGGCTCCCGCGCCAGTGCGGGCGCGGCGAGGGTCAGCAGGGCGGAAGTCAGCAGGGTGGCGGGCAGGATTGCGAATTTCATAAGGGCCTCCTTGGCGGTTGATGCCCCGGAGATGGGGGTGAAACCCCCTGATATGCCATGACAAACCTTTGTCATCGGCGCATTCCCGCGAAAGGCGACGGCATTTGTCATGCGCAGCCCCCGTCAAACACCCAAGCCCCGCCGTCAAACTTGCCAAGCGCCCAAGGCGCCAGCCGCTTACCGCGCCCCGAGCAGAACTGCACGCTGACCTGCTTGGCCAAAGCACCTTCGTCATAGGTCATCGCCGGTTCGCCCCGCGTCACGCGCAGCGTGCTGCCCGTCGCGGTGGGTTGCAGGTCGGCCAGATACGAGACGCCCTCCACCTTCACCTCGGACGGGCCAGAGGCGGCCAGCGGCACCGGCGCCTGTTCCCCCCGGTCGCCACAGGCCGTGAGCGCGCAAAGCGCGGTCGCCAGCAGAGCGGAACGCAGGGTGAGGGCGGGCATCATCGCTTACTCCGCTGCCAGCGCGGCCGAAATCCGGCCGGTCTTCTTGGCCTTGATCCGGTCTTCGATTTCATTGCGGAAGGCGCGCACAAGGCCCTGGATCGGCCAGGCGGCGGCATCGCCAAGGGCGCAGATGGTGTGGCCTTCGACCTGCTTGGTCACCGACAAGAGCATGTCGATTTCCTCAACCTCGGCGTCGCCCTTCACCAGACGGTCCATGACCCGCATCATCCAGCCGGTGCCTTCGCGGCAGGGCGTGCATTGGCCGCAGCTTTCGTGCTTGTAGAACTTCGACAGCCGCCAGATCGCCTTGATCACATCGGTCGAGTTGTCCATCACGATCACGGCGGCGGTGCCAAGGCCCGAACGCTGCTCGCGCAGCCAGTCGAAATCCATGATCGCATCGTCACATTGCGCCTGCGTCAGCAAGGGCACCGACGAGCCGCCCGGGATCACCGCCTTGAGGTTCTTCCACCCGCCGCGCACGCCGCCGCAATGCCGTTCCAGCAGCTCTTTCAGCGGGATCGACATGGCTTCTTCGACGACGCAGGGATTCATCACATGGCCCGAGATGCCGAAGAGCTTGGTGCCCGCATTGTTCGGGCGGCCAAAGCCCGCGAACCATTCCGCGCCCCGGCGCAGGATGGTCGGCACGACGGCAATCGATTCCACATTGTTCACCGTGGTCGGGCAACCATAAAGGCCCGAACCCGCCGGGAACGGCGGCTTCATCCGCGGCATCCCCTTCTTGCCCTCAAGGCTTTCCAGAAGCGCGGTTTCCTCGCCGCAGATGTAGGCCCCTGCCCCGTGGTGCAGGTAAAGGTCAAAGTCCCAGCCCGACCCGGCGGCATTCTTGCCCAGCTTGCCGGCGTCATAGCATTCGTCGATGGCGGCCTGAAGCGCCTCACGCTCGCGGATATATTCGCCGCGGATGTAGATGTAGCAGGCATTCGCCCCCATGGCGAAGGACGCGATCAGCGCCCCTTCAATCAGGGTATGCGGATCGTGCCGCATGATCTCGCGGTCCTTGCAGGTGCCCGGCTCGGATTCGTCGGCGTTGATCACCAGATAGGACGGACGACCATCCGACGCCTTGGGCATGAAGGACCATTTCAGGCCGGTCGGAAAGCCCGCACCACCCCGGCCCCGCAGGCCCGACGCCTTGATGATCTCGACGATCTTGTCACGCCCCAGCGCGATCAGGGCGGCGGTGCCGTCCCAGTGGCCGCGCTTCATCGCCCCCGCGAGCGTGCGCTCGTGCATCCCGTAGAGGTTGGTAAAGATGCGGTCCTGATCCTTGAGCATTGCTTGCCCCTTTCCCTCACGCCCGGCGCTTGCGCCAGATCCGATATGTCACGACAAGGGCCCAGACAAACCCCGCCAGCGCGGCCAGATCGGCCAGAAGCGCAAAGCGGGGCGCCCAGCCCATCTCGCCGCCGACGAATTGCGCCCCCACCCACAGCACGATGGTCGCGGCCAGCACGATGCCCACCGTCCGGGCCTCGCGCGCCAGCGCCATGTCCTGAGGGCTGGGTGCGGTCATCGCCCTGCCTCAGTGGTGGCCGTGACCATGGTCATCGCCATGGCCCGCGTCCAAAGTCAGTTCAACGCCGCCCGAGCCCAGAAGAACCCCGAAGACAAGGAAGGTCACGCTGCCCATCAGCACCGCCGGGCTGATGCCCGTCTCGCCGATGACGCGGGCGACCAGCGCCGCGAAAAGCCCGGCGACCGCGGCCACCAGCCAGCCCCCGGGCCAAAGGCCCTCAACCGTCTCGTGATGGTGATGGTCGTCCATGGCGGCCCCCTCAGTAATTGTTCGACTTGGCGCGGATCAGGAATTCCTCGACCCCGACCTCAAGGATCAGCTTGGCCTGCGTCACCCAGCGGTCGCGCGTCACCCGGCCCTTGAAGCCCTTGAGGTTGCTGTCCATCCACGCCACTTCCGCCGCACCCCAGCTTGCAATCTGGTCGAAGTGGAAGATGCCCAGTTCGTGGCAGAGCTTTTCCAGCGCCGGACCGATGCCCTCGATGGTTTGCAGCTTATCGGCGACACCGCCACGCGCGCCGTCCAGCGCGGCGGGCTTGGTGCCTTCGCCCGGCAGGGCGGCAACCGCCACGGGTTCGGCGGCGGGTTCGGCAGCCTTGGCTTCCCGCGCCGCCTTGGCCGCCTTGCGGGCGGCATTGGCGGCCTTGCGCGCGGCCTTTTCTTCAGCCGTCTCGCCGGTGCTGCCGCCTTCGTCTTCAAACTCCTGCACGGCCGCGGCGAGCGAGCCCGGCACCGCCTTGCCCAGCCAAGGGGTAACCAGCGGAACCTCGGTGCCGTCGATGCGGCGCACGGTGTCGGCGATGTCCACCGCCAGTTGCGCCGAAGCGTTATACTCGGCGCGGTCCGCCGCGTAATCCTTGAGCGAGGTCAGCCCCGACAGCGGCTCGGCCGCGTAACGGCCGTTTTGCGGCCCGGGCACCGGCACCTCGCCCTTGGAGAAGCGGCCGATCAGGGCGCGCAGCTTCTCTGCCGTCAGGTCTTCGTAATAATCCTTGCCGATCTGGGCCATCGGCGCATTGGCGCAGGCGCCCATGCATTCCACCTCTTCCCAAGAAAACTTGCCATCCGCCGACAGGGTATGCGGCGCCTTGGCGACCAGTTCCTGACAGACGGCAATCAGCTCTTCCGCGCCGCAGATCATGCAGGAGGTGGTGCCGCAAATCTGGATATGCGCAACCGAGCCAACGGGTTGCAACTGGAACATGAAGTAGAAGGTCGCCACTTCCAGCGCGCGGATATAGGCCATGCCCAGCATGTCGGCGACATATTCGATCGCCGGGCGGGTCAGCCAGCCATGCTGTTCCTGCGCCCGCCACAGAAGCGGGATCACCGCAGACGCCTGCCGCCCCTCGGGATATTTGGAAATCTGCCCCTTCGCCCAGGCAAGGTTCGCCGGGGTGAACTCGAAGGAGGCGGGTTGTTCTTTGTGAAGACGGCGAAGCATCTGGTTTATTCCGTTTTGGAAACGAAGAAGCGATGCCCGGTTTGGGCATCCTGCGCCATGTGAATGGCGCCCCGATCATTGCATTCTGCGCTCAAGCAGGCATCAAGCTGCCAGAGTTCGGTCCCCACAGAGTTCTTCAGCGCAACCGCATCCCCGTATTCTACGGGATCTGCCAAGAAGACAAATAGCAGAGCTAGAGAGGCCAGCACGACACCAAGCGCACCTGCAACTGAACCGAGTGACGCCCAAACGCTCCGATTCCCATGCAGGGCCTCCCGCAGGGAATCGACTTGCTTTGCAAGGACATCAACCTTGGATTTCATCCGATCAATCTCAGAATGCTGATCTTCGATCACGACTGATTGTTGCTCTATGATAGCCCGCTGACGATCATATGCGGCGAGCATATCTTCCGGGGCGCCACCTGATACCATTAGCGATCCACCTCCCCGAACACGATATCCATCGTGCCGATGATGGCAGAGACGTCGGCAAGCTGATGGCCCTTGCAGATGTAGTCCATGGATTGCAGGTGCATGTAGCCCGGGGCGCGGATTTTGGCGCGGTAGGGTTTGTTGGTGCCGTCGGCCTTGAGGTAGACGCCGAATTCGCCCTTGGGCGCCTCGACGGCGGCGTAAACCTCACCGGCGGGAACGTGGAAGCCTTCGGTATAGAGCTTGAAGTGGTGGATGAGCGCCTCCATCGAGGTTTTCATCTCGGCCCGCTTCGGCGGCGTGATCTTGCCGCGCGACAGCACGTCGCCCTTTTCCACCCGCAGCTTGGCCAGCGCCTGCTTGATGATCTTCAGGCTTTCTTCCATCTCGGCCATGCGAACCAGATAGCGGTCATAGCAGTCGCCATTCTTGCCGACCGGAATCTTGAAGTCGAACTCGTCATAGCATTCATAGGGCTGGCTGCGCCGCAGATCCCAGGCAAAGCCCGAACCGCGCACCATGACGCCGGAATAGCCCCAGTCCTGAATGTCCTTCTCGGTCACGATGCCGATATCGGCATTGCGCTGTTTGAAGATGCGGTTCTCGGTCAGAAGGCCATGCAGGTCGGCCAGCGTTTTGGGGAACTGGTCGGCCCAAGCATCGATATCGTCGATCAGCGCGGGCGGCAGATCCTGGTGAACGCCCCCGGGGCGGAAATAGGCGGCGTGCAGACGGGCGCCGCAGGCCCGCTCATAGAACACCATCAGCTTTTCACGCTCTTCAAAGCCCCAGAGCGGCGGAGTCAGCGCGCCCACGTCCATCGCCTGCGTGGTGACGTTGAGGAGGTGGTTCAGGATGCGGCCGATTTCCGAATACAGCACCCGGATCAGGCTGGCGCGGCGCGGCACCGGGGTGCCGGTGAGCCGTTCGATCGCCAGACACCAGGCATGTTCCTGATTCATCGGCGCCACATAGTCCAGCCGGTCGAAATAGGGCAGGTTTTGCAGGTAAGTCCGCGATTCCATCAGCTTTTCGGTGCCGCGGTGCAGAAGGCCGATATGCGGGTCGCAGCGTTCGACGATCTCGCCGTCCAGCTCCAGCACAAGGCGCAACACGCCGTGGGCCGCCGGGTGTTGCGGGCCGAAGTTGATGTTGAAGTTGCGGATGCGCTGCTCGCCCGTCAGGGCATCGCGCGAGCCGTCGTCATAAGCATTCTGACGAATATCGCCATCCATCATGCCAAACCCTCTTCCATGTTCGCGCGCCACGCCTTGGGCAGCGACGGGAACTTTGCGGATACATAGTCATATTGCGGACGCAGCCAGACGCGGGCCGCGCGGCTTTCGTCTTCGGTCATGCGCAGGGCGATGCCCTCATGCACGCGGCGGTCCAGATCGGCGGGCAGCGGGCGGATGCCCAGAAACTCCGACAGACGGGCCAGCCCCGACAGGGTCAGCATCTCTTCGTAGAACAGCACCAGCAGGCGGGCCGGGTCAAAGGCCCGCGCCAGACGCGGCAGGATGGCGGCATAATCGCCGCGCGCCGCGATCCCGGCCCCCTCGCCCGCAAGGTCACCGGCCACGATCCGCGCCAGAAGGGCGCGCGCCTCGGCGGCAAAGCCCGCAGGCGCCACGCGCTGCGCGATCATCCGCACATGGCTCCACAGCCGCGCCACCGGGTCGCGCATGAGATAGACCACGCGGGTATCGGCAGCGACCTGCGGCAGCAGGGCAAGACGATCTTCCTCCAACAGCGCATAGGCCGGGGTGATGTCGCCCACCAGCCGCCGGTCGCCCTGCCCTTCGGTCAGGAAGGCGCGGTAGGCGTCCAGATCGGTTTCCCGCCGCTGCAAAACCCGGCGCCAGTCGCGCAGATCGGCCAGACGCCGCTCGATCCGGGCGCGCTGTGCGGCAGCGGCGCCGGTCAGGCGGGCCTTCAGACCGTCGATCTCGCCCTGAAGGCGGCGCAGCGCCGCGCCGAACTGGCCGGGCGCGGTCAACTGGAAGTAATGCAGTTCCTTGATCGTGCGGAAGTGACAGTCCGGGTGCGTGGACAAATGCTCGTAAAGCCAGGAAGTCCCGGCTTTGGTCGCACCCACGCAGAAAAGGACGGTCGGCTCCCGCATACCGGATCAGACCTTCTTCTCGTCGCCGGGAAGGATGTATTGCGCGCCTTCCCAAGGCGACATGAAGTCGAACTGGCGGTAGTCCTGCACCAGCTTCACCGGCTCATAGACCACCCGCTTTTCGGCCTCGTCATAGCGGACTTCGGTGTAGCCGGTGGTCGGGAAATCCTTGCGCAGCGGATGGCCGCGGAAACCATAGTCGGTCAGGATGCGGCGCAGGTCGGGATGGCCCGAGAACAGGATGCCGAACATGTCGAACACCTCCCGCTCAACCCAGTTGGCCGAGGGGTGGACCGTCACCAGCGAGGGGACCATCTCATCCTCGCCCACACCGACGATCACGCGGATGCGGTGGTTCTGATACATCGACAGGAAGTGATAGACCACATCGAAGCGCGGGCTGCGCTCGGGGTGGTCAACCGCGGTGATATCGACCAGCGAGGAGAAACGGCAGGCGCCATCGTCTCGCAGGAATTCGACAAAGCTAATCAGATGCGCGGATTGCACCGTCACCGTCAGCTCGCCAAAGGCGACGGCGGTCGAGATCACGGCCTCGGCGCGCTTGAGTTCCAGATAGGCGGCCAGTTCGTTCAGGGCTTCAGACATTATGCTCTCCCGAAACCACTTTGCTCGTTAGTTCCTTTGCATAGTCAGCAAGGTGACCTCGCAATTCTTCGATAGTCTTATCCGGCCAATCCCGCTGTGTCCCAATAGTGAGAATGAGCCAGTCAATCGACTGTTCAAGCTGGGCTGTGACCGTGAATGCAGTTATTCCTGACGCTCGTTCCTCGTACTTACCAGAAACTCGGCGAGAGGCCCAAATTCGACTACGCTCCCACTTAAACTCATTAATTGCTGAGAGATCGCAGAACTCCCCAGGATTATCCTCAAGATATGCGCTCAGGAAATCGAGGTAAGGCTTCGGTTTACCCGGAAGCAGGAAGGTGTCGGACTTTGAGAAACGCATCCGGATTTCCTATCTCACCAGCGTGCCGGTGCGGCGGATCTTCCGCTGCAACTGCAGGATACCGTAAAGCAGCGCCTCGGCCGTGGGCGGGCAGCCGGGAACGTAGATGTCAACCGGAACGATCCGGTCACAGCCGCGCACCACCGAATAGCTGTAATGGTAATAGCCGCCGCCATTGGCGCAGCTTCCCATCGAGATCACATAGCGCGGCTCTGGCATCTGGTCGTAAACCTTGCGCAGCGCCGGGGCCATCTTGTTGGTCAGCGTGCCCGCCACGATCATCAGGTCAGACTGGCGCGGAGAGGCGCGGGGGGCCGTGCCGAACCGTTCAAGGTCATAGCGCGGCATCGAGGTGTGCATCATCTCGACAGCGCAGCAGGCCAGACCGAAGGTCATCCAGTGCAAACTGCCGTTGCGGGCCCAGTTGATGATGTCTTCGGTCGTGGTCAGCAGGAAACCCTTGTCCTGCAACTCGCGGTTCAGGGCCTGGGTGGCGACTTCGCGGTCGGCGCCCGCCGTATTGGCCGAGGTCATCACGCCCATTCCAGCGCCCCCTTCTTCCATTCATAGGCAAAGCCCACGGTCAGCACGCCCAGAAACACCATCATCGACCAGAACCCGGTCAGCGAGATATCCGCAAAGGCCACAGCCCAAGGGAACAGGAACGCCACTTCAAGGTCGAAGATGATGAAGAGGATCGAGACGAGGTAGAAGCGCACGTCAAACTTCATCCGCGCATCGTCAAAGGCGTTGAAGCCGCATTCATAGGCCGAAACCTTCTCCGGGTCCGGGTTGCGCACCGCAATCACGGCGGCGGCAAGAAGCAGGACGATGCCAAGACCGACCGCAACCGCAAGCAGGATGAGAATCGGCAGATATTCACGCAGGAGGGGATTGTCCACTAAGGGGCTCCTTCGGCTGGCTGCAAGGCGGGCCGCAGCGCCCGGCAGGGCGTTGCTGATCTTTAGCCCGTTTACTCTGGCCCCGGGGCCGGGTCAACCGAAGGCGGTGCGATTTCAGGGGCCTGCGACATGAGAATGCGGCCTTTGTATGCGACAGTATGCCGAAATTGCCGCGCCGCCGCATAAAGTGTTTTTGTCGGATTTGAACGCCAACAATCCGGCCCGAATCTGGCCCGCATCCGGCGGCGACGGCGGGGTCAGTCGGGCAGCCTGACCGCCCGCGCCTCGGCGGCCAGTGCCGCCTCTTCCGCCTGCCCCACCGCCAGCGCCTCGGCCCGGATGATGCGGGCGATCTGGGCTGCGTCGGCCTCGGTGAAGGTCAGGGGCAGCCGCATGTCGATCAGCCCCTTCAGCACGCGGTCGGTCTGCGGCAGCGGCGTGGGTTCGGCATAGTGCCAATGGTCATAGCGGCTGGTGAAGGCGACCGGCTGATCGGCGCCGAACCATTTCAGTTCCACCCCCCGGGCACCGCAACGCGCCAGAAAGGCGCCGATCCGCGTATCGGACCAACCCGGCAGGCTGAACTGGAACGAGGAACCGACCCAGCTTTCCGCCGCAGGCCGCGGAATCAGCCGCAGGCCCGGGGTCTGCTCCAGACCCGCCTCCAGCACGCGGTAAAGCGCCGCCCAGCGGGCCACCCGCCCGTCCAGAAGCGGCAGTTGCGGCCGCAGGATGGCCGCGCGCAGATTGTCCATCCGGCCCGAAACATTGGGCGTTTCCAGCCGGATCGCCTCGAACACCTCGGGCGGCGGGGCCGCGCGATGGCGGGCGTAAAGCATATAGCTGCCCGAAAGCAGGATCGCCCGTGCCATGACTTCGGCGTCGTCGGAAATCAGAAACCCGCCCTCGCCCGCGTTGATATGCTTGTAGGTCTGCATCGAATAGCAGCCGATCAGCCCATGCCGCCCCGAAGGCACGCCGTTCCACGCCGCCCCCATGGTATGGGCGCAATCCTCGATGATCGTGACACCCAGCCGCACGCAAAGCGCCACCAGCGCCTCCATGTCACACAGATGGCCGCGCATATGCGACAGCATCAGAAGCCGCGCGCCGGTGGCCCGCGCCTGCACCTCAAGATGGACGAAATCCAGCACGAGGTCGTCGGTCACCTCGACAAAGACCGGCCTGCCCCCCGCCGCCGCAATCGCCCCCGGCACCGGGGCCAGGGTGAAGGCATTTGTCAGCACCGGCTCTCCGGCCCGCATCCCCACCGCGCGCAGGGCACAGCCCAGGGCATAGCCACCCGAAGCCACCGCAAGGCAGTATTTCGCCCCGGTCAGGGCCGCGAATTCTTCCTCAAGCCGCGCCGCCTCGGCCAGTTCGCCGGGCGCGGTGTTATAGCGGTGCAACCGGCCATGGCGCAACACGGCCACCGCCGCCTCGATCCCCGCTTCGGGGATCGGCTCCTGCTGGGTGAAACTACCGGTAAAACGTTCCTGCGTCATGCCTTGGCCCAATTGCCGCGCCGCACCAGAATGTAAAGCCCCAAGGCCACCGCCAGAAGCCCGCCCGCGATGTAATAGGCCACATCGGGCGACGGGTTGGCCCGCTCTTCCGACATGAAATGCCCAAAGACCTGCGCGAAAAACACCGTGCCCGCCAGCATCGAGATGTTGGTGATGGCTGAAATGCCGCCCTGCAACTCGCCTTGCGCATCGTCGGGCACCACCTTGGACATCATCGCGGTCAGCATCGGATGGACGAACCCTTCGGGCCCGTGAACCACCATCAGCAGCACCACCGCCACCACCCCACCCGAAAACCCATAGCCGGTGGCCGCGATGGTGGCGCAGAGAAGGCCGACCACGACCACCCGCGCCTCACCGAAGTATTTCACCGCCGGGCCGGTGCCAAAGCCCTGAAACGCCGCCATCACCAGCCCGAACACCGCCAGCGAGGCACCCACCATCGCCTCGGACCAGCCGAATTTCGCCATGCCCCAGAAGGGCCAAATCGCCGGATAAACCGACGAGGCAAAGAAGAACACCGCCATCACCGCGCAGAGCGGCAGCACGCCGGGATAGCTGCGGAACACCCGGAAGGCGCCGAACGGGTTGGAGCGGGCAAGCTCAAACTTGCGCCGCCGCTCGGGCGGCAGGGTTTCGGGTAGCACGAACCAGCCGTAGATCAGGTTCAGCCCCGAGACGATGGCTGCCACCACAAAGGGCACCCGCGGGCCAAGCTCGCCCAGCAGCCCGCCAATCGCCGGGCCGATCACGAAGCCCACGCCAAAGGCCGCGCCCATCATGCCAAAGGCTTTCGCCCGGTCCTCGGGCGCCGTCACATCGGCGATATAGGCATTGGCAATCACCCAGGACGAGCCGCAGAACCCCGCCAACGCCCGCCCAATAAACAGCCAGACCAACGTCGGCGCCCAGGCGTGCAGCAGGTAATCCGCCCCAAGCCCGGCAATCGCCAGCAAGAGCAGCGGTCGGCGCCCGAAACGGTCCGAGAGGTTGCCCATCAGCGGCGCGAACAGGAATTGCGTGATCGAAAAGGCAAAGGCCATCCAGCCGCCGATCACCGCCGCCTGCGACAGCGAAACATGGCCCACGCCCTCGATCAGCTTGGGCAGAACCGGAATGATCAGGCCAAAACCCACCATGTCCAGCAGCACGGTCAGCATGACAAAGGTCACGGCATGACCCGAAGCGGCGGGACGCGGCGCTGTGGGATCGGCGTCGGGGGGGAGGGCATGGGTCTGCATGGCGCGGACGCTAGGCGGGCGGGCCGGAACTGTCAAATCCATGGGCGACACAAGGATGACGGGCTTTGTCACTGGATTCAGGGCAGTCCCGGCGACAGTCTGGCGGCAACAGATGCAAAGGAGACCCCGAATGACCCTCTCGCTCAAGACCCTCGCCAAGATCGCCCTGCCCGCTCTGGCCCTGACCGCCGCCCTGTCCCAGCCCGTCCGCGCCGATCTGGTGATCAAGGGCCGCGCGGCGCAGGCGCTGCATTGCGCGGCCATGCTCTATATGGTGTCGGACACGCTGTATGAGGCCGGTTTGCTGGACTATTCCACCGCCAATTCGGCGCAGGAAAACGCGGTTCGGATGCTGGATTATGTGCCCGGCACCGATGACCAGAAGGTGCAGGCGATGGGCCAGCGCTTTGACAAGCTGATGCGGACCCGCTCGCTCAACCAGTTGCTGGATGAATATAACGAGACCTCGGCCTGGTGCAATTCGGCCTTTCTCTGAATAGTCTGTAGCGTAGATTTTTCGGCGAGAAATCTACGGCTGCAACAGACGTTCCGCCAGCTCCGGCAGATCCCCGAAACGGTCCAGCAGGGCTTCGGGGGCCAGCCGGGCCACGGCCCGGCCTTCGGGGCCGAAGGTGACCAGCGCCACCGGCACCCCGGCGGCAAGGCCGGTCTTGCGGTCGGTCTCGGTATCGCCGATCAGCATCGAGCGCGCCACCGTGCCACCCGCCTGCTCCACCGCCGCCCGGTAGGGTGCCGGGTCGGGCTTGCGGGTGGGCAGCGTATCGGCGCCGATCAGCGCGCCGAACAGGTCGCGCACCCCCAGCTTGCGAACAAGGGTTTCGGCCAGCGCCTCGGGCTTGTTGGTGCAGATGGCGGTGGCGAAACCGGCCTGCCGCAGCGCCACAACCGCCTCTACGGCACCGGGATAAAGCCGGGTATGGGTGTCGATCCCATCGGCATAAAAGCCCAGAAGGCGCGGATATTCCCGGTCCACATCCGCCTCGGTCCACGCCCGCCCCAGCCGGGTGAACCCCAGCCGCAACATCGCCCGCCCGCCGTGAAAGGCCGTCAGCGCATCGCCCGCGTCCAGCAGCGGCACCGCGAAGCAGGCATTGGCCGCCGCCAGCAGATCGGCAGAGGTATCGGCCAGCGTGCCATCCAGATCGAAGACAACCGTGCGCATCCTGTAACCTTCCGTGAGCAAGCCGCCCCTTGCGAGCCCGCCATTCCCCGGTAAAACGGGCGCAACAGAAAAGAAAGAGGCAGGCATGGCGGTTTCGCTGATCGTTCTGGCGGCAGGCATGGGCACGCGGATGAATTCCGACCTGCCCAAGGTGCTGCACAAGGTGGCGGCGGCGCCGCTGTTGCACCATGCGTTGGCGGCGGGCCGGGCGCTGGAGCCGTCGCGCATCGTCGTGGTGACCGGCCACGGCGCCGAAGAGGTGGCCCGGGCGGCAGCGGCCTATGACGAGGCGGCGGAATGTGTGGTGCAGGAGCCGCAACTGGGCACCGCCCATGCCGTGGCGCAGGCGGCACCGTTGCTGGCTGGGGCCACAGGCGAAGCCATCGTGCTTTATGGCGATACACCCTTCATCCGCCCCGAGACGCTGGCGGCGATGCTGGCGGCGCGCAGCGAACATGCCGTGGTCATTCTGGGGTTTGAGGCGCGCGACCCGGGCCGTTATGGCCGTTTGATTGTGAACGGCAATTCACTTGAGCGGATTGTCGAGTATAAAGAGGCCAGCGAAACCGAACGTTCGGTCACATTGTGCAATTCCGGTGTGGTCTGTGCCGATGTGCAAACCTTGCTGTCGCTGGTGGCCGAGGTGGGCAATGCCAATACGGCGGGGGAATATTACCTGACCGATATCGTGGAGCTGGCCCGCCGTCGCGGATTGTCCGCAGGCGTGGTGATCTGCGATGAGGCGGAAACCCTTGGCGTCAACACCCGTCAGCAACTGGCCGAGGCCGAGGCGGCGTTTCAGGCCCGCGCCCGGGCCGAGGCGCTGGACAATGGCGTCACCCTGACGGCGCCGGAAACCGTGTTCTTCGCGCTGGATACCCATGTGGGGCGCGATGCCATCATCGGGCCGCATGTGCTGTTCGGGCCGGGGGTGACCATCGAATCCGGGGCCGAGATCAAGGGTTTCTGCCATCTTGAGGGCTGCCATGTATCACGCGGCGCCGATGTCGGCCCCTTTGCCCGGCTGCGTCCGGGGGCGGAACTGGCCGAAGACGTGCATGTCGGCAATTTCGTGGAAATCAAGAACGCCATTCTGGATGAGGGCGTGAAGGTCGGCCACCTCTCTTATATCGGCGATGCGGATGTGGGCGAATTCACCAATATCGGCGCGGGAACCGTCACCTGCAATTATGATGGCGTGATGAAGCACCGCACCCGCATCGGAAAACGTGTGTTCATCGGCTCGGATACCATGCTGGTGGCGCCGGTGACGGTGGGCGATGGCGCGCTGACCGGCTCGGGTTCGGTCATCACCGAGGATGTCCCGGCAGAGGCGGTGGCACTGGGGCGGGCGAAGCAGGTGACCAAGCCGGGGCTGGCGACGAAATTGTTTGAACGGTTGAAGGCCATCAAGGCCGCGAAGGGGAAAGTCTGATGTGCGGGATTGTGGGCGTTCTGGGCAACCATGAAGTGGCGCCGCTGATCGTCGAGGCGCTGAAGCGGCTGGAATATCGCGGTTACGATTCGGCCGGCATCGCCACGGTCAACCGCGGGCGGCTGGACCGCCGCCGCGCGGTGGGCAAGCTGGTGAATCTGTCGGACCTGCTGGTGCATGAACCGCTGGCAGGCAAATCCGGCATCGGCCACACCCGCTGGGCCACCCATGGCGCGGCGACCACGGTGAATGCGCACCCCCACCGCTCTGGTCCCGTCGCCGTGGTGCATAACGGCATCATCGAGAATTTCCGCGAGCTGCGCGAAGAGGTGACGGCGGCGGGCCTGACCCCGGAATCGCAGACCGATACCGAAACCGTCGCCCTTGTGCTGCGGATGTTCATGGACCGCGGCCTGTCGCCGGTGGACGCAGCACGCGAGACGCTGACCCGCCTGCACGGCGCCTTTGCCCTGTGCTTTCTGTTCGACGGCGAGGAAGACCTGATGATCGCCGCCCGCAAGGGCAGCCCCTTGGCCATCGGCCATGGCGAGGGCGAGATGTTCGTGGGCTCGGACGCCATCGCGCTGGCGCCGATGACCGACCGCATCACCTATCTGGAAGAGGGCGACTGGGCGGTGATCACCCGCGCAGGCGCGCAGATTTACGATGCCGCGGGCCGACTGGCCAACCGGGCCGAGACCCGCATCCAGATCGACGCCACCCGGATCGAAAAGGGCGGCTACAAGCATTTCATGGCCAAGGAAATCGCCGAGCAGCCGGTGGTGATCGCCGATGCCCTGAAACATTACGTTCAGGACGGCGCCCCGAACCTGCCTGCCGAGGTGGATTTCACCGGGGTTGACCGGCTGACGCTGGTGGCCTGCGGCACCGCCTCTTACGCCTGCCTTGTGGCGAAATACTGGTTCGAGCAGCTTGCGGGCCTGCCCTGCGAGGTCGATATCGCCTCGGAATTCCGCTACCGCGAACCGCCGCTGTCGGACGGCAGTTGGGCGCTGTTCGTCAGCCAGTCGGGCGAGACGGCCGATACGCTGGCCGCCCTGCGCTATGCCAGCGGCAAGGTGGCCAAGGTGGTTTCGGTGGTGAACGTGCCGACCTCGTCCATCGCGCGGGAAAGCGACCTTGCGCTGCCCATTCTGGCGGGGGTCGAGGTGGGCGTCGCCTCGACCAAGGCCTTTACCTGCCAGTTGACGGTGCTGGCGCTTCTGGCGCTGAAAGCGGGACTGGACCGCGGGCGGCTGACGCCTGCGGACCTTGCCGCGCATCTGGGGGCGCTGGCGGCGCTGCCGGGGCTGATGAACCACACGCTGGGCCTGTCGGGCGATATCGCGGCGCTGGCGGGCGATCTGGCCAAGGCGCAGGACATCCTCTTCCTTGGCCGCGGGTCGATGTATCCGCTGGCGCTGGAAGGGGCGCTGAAGCTGAAGGAAATCAGCTATATCCACGCTGAAGGCTATGCCTCGGGCGAGTTGAAGCATGGCCCCATCGCCCTGATCGACGCGCAGGTGCCGGTGATCGTGCTGGCGCCGCGCGATGCGCTGTTTGAAAAGACCGTGTCGAACATGCAGGAAGTCATGGCCCGCCATGGCAAGGTTCTGCTGATTTCCGATGCCCAAGGCGTAGCCGAGGCCGGCAAGGGCTGCTGGACAACCCTCACCCTGCCCGCCTGCGACAGCGCTTTTGCGCCGATCCTCTATTCGGTGCCCGCCCAGCTTCTGGCCTATCACACCGCGATTGCGAAGGGAACCGACGTGGACCAGCCGCGCAATCTGGCGAAATCGGTGACGGTGGAATGAGCGTGGAACTGCAAGCGCTTGAGGCACTGGCCGATCCGGCCAAGGCGGCGGAGATGACGGCCTATCACAAGGCGCCGCGGCGCTATCTGGGCGTCGCGGTGCCGCAGATCACCGAGCTGGCCAATGGCTGGCGGGCCGAACGCACGGTGGAAGAGCGGGTGGCACTGGCCGATGCGCTGTGGCAGACCGACATCCACGAAGCGCGGATCGCCGCTGCCAAACTGCTCACGCAGGCGCGGCTGCGGCCCGATGACGGGGCCTGGGCGCTGATCACCTCATGGGTGCCGCAGTTCGACGCCTGGGCGATTGCCGACCATGCCTGCGACGCGGGTGGGCGGCGCTTGCTGGCCGACCCGGCGCGGGTGGAAGAGGTGGCGGGCTGGACCACGGCGGAAAACATGTGGAGCCGCCGCGCCGCGCTGGTCATCACCCTGCCCTGGGCCAAAATGAACTTTCCCAAACCGCAGGATCTGGCGATCCGCGAACAGGTGCTTGGTTGGGCCGCCGCCTATGTTGCCGACCGCGACTGGTTCATCCAGAAGGCCATCGGTTGGTGGCTGCGCGACCTGTCCAAGCATGACGCCGACCGGGTGCGGCAGTTTCTGGCCGAACACGGCGCCGCGATGAAGGGCTTTGCCCGCAAGGAAGCCACGAAATACCTCTGAAACTCGGCCCCGCGCCGGGGGTTGCAGCCTGCATTTGTCCAGTTTATGTTATGTTATAACATTAATTGGAGTCCCCCATGCCCGATCCCCGCCTTCCCGTCACTGTGCTGTCTGGTTTCCTCGGCGCCGGAAAGACCACTCTGATGAACCATATCCTGAACAACCGCGAAGGCCGGCGGGTGGCGGTGATCGTCAACGACATGTCCGAGGTGAACATCGACGCCGATCTGATCCGCGAGGGCAGCACCCTGTCGCGGGCCGAAGAAAAACTGGTCGAGATGACCAATGGCTGCATCTGCTGCACCCTGCGCGATGATCTTCTGTCAGAGGTGCGCCGCCTTGCCGCCGAAGGCCGGTTCGACTGGCTGCTGATCGAATCCACCGGCATTGCCGAGCCGCTGCCGGTCGCCGCGACCTTTGATTTCCGGGATGCGGAAGGCGAAAGCCTGTCAGATGTGGCGCGGCTGGATTGCATGGTGACGCTGGTCGATGCGATCAACCTGACGCGCGATTTCGCCAGCCATGATGCCCTGAAGGACCTGGGCGAAAGTCTGGGCGAGGCGGATGGCCGCACGCTGGTCAACCTGCTGACGGATCAGATCGAATTTGCCGATGTGGTGATCCTGAACAAGATCGGCGATGCCGGACCGGACCGCGCGGCGGCGGCGCGGCGGATGATCAAGGCGCTGAACCCCGGCGCCCGCCTGATCGAGGCGGATCAGGCAAGAGTGCCGGTGGATGCGATCTTTGACACCAGACTCTTTGACTTTGACCGCGCACAGGAACATCCGCTCTGGGCGCAAGAACTTTACGGTTTTGCCAGCCATCAGCCCGAGACCGAGGAATATGGCATTTCCTCTTTCGTCTACCGGGCGCGGCGGCCGTTTGATCCGGCGAAACTTCATGCCCTGCTGAATGGCGACCTGCCGGGGGTGATCCGGGCCAAGGGGCATTTCTGGCTGGCCAGCCGCCCGGATTGGGCGGGCGAGTTTTCGCTGGCCGGGGTCATGTCTTCGGTGGCGCCGCTGGGCCGCTGGTGGGCGGCGGTTCCGCCTGCGCGCCTGCCGACCCACCCCGAAGCGCGGGCCGAGATCGAACGGCAATGGGTGGAGCCATGGGGCGACCGACGGCAGGAACTGGTCTTCATCGGGCAGAGTCTGGACCAGGCCGCACTGACGGCCCGGCTGGATGCGGCGCTGGTTCAGGCGACGGATTTCACCCCCGCCGATTGGGCCGATCTGCCCGACCCTTTCCCGGTCTGGCGGGCGCAGGCCGCGGCATGAGCGCCCTTCTCAGTCGATGAAGACCGTCACTTCCGGCAGATCGGTCAGCGCAAGGCCAAGGGCGCGGTAAGCCGCCAGCGACAACAGCGCCCCGCCCTGCCCCGGGCGCAGCTCCACGGCCACCTGCGCCCCGCTTGCAGTGACAACACGCCCCTTGCTCGCCACTGTGACCAAGGGCGAGGTGAGCCAGAACCCCTGCTCGGCCGGGCTGCCAAGCGCGACTGAAACCCGGCCCAATTCACGCCCGCCCGCCTTGGGCGCGGTGGCGGCGGCCTTGTCGGCAGCGCTCGTCTGATCCAGCGCCGCCACCGGCTGACCGGAGCCCAAGGCGGGCAGCGTCGTGGCGGTCACCGGGGCCGGGTCGATGATGGCGACCGGCGGGGCAGCAGGCTTGGGCGCCAGCCCGCAGGCGCCAAGCGACAGGACAAGCGGGGCCATCACGGCGATCAGATTTCTCATCCTGCGACGTTAGTCTGCCGCCCCTTGCCGATCAACCGGCGTATTCCGCCTTGTCGCGGCGCCGCGTGACGCCTAACTTTGCAGCATGGATATACCGCCGCCCCTTGTCGATCCCTTCGCCCGCGCGATCAGCTATCTGCGGGTCTCGGTCACCGACCGCTGCGATTTCCGCTGCACCTATTGCATGACCGAACACATGACCTTTCTGCCCAAGGCGGAACTTCTCAGCCTTGAAGAGTTGGACCGGCTCTGTTCCGCCTTCGTGCGGATGGGGGTGCAGAAGCTGCGGATCACCGGGGGCGAGCCCTTGGTGCGCAAGGGCATCCTGACGTTTTTCGAGGCGATGGGCCGCCATCTGCAATCGGGCGCGCTGAAGGAATTGACACTGACCACCAACGGCAGCCAGTTGCGCCGCTATGCCGCCGATCTGGCGGCGGTGGGGGTGCGGCGAGTCAATGTCTCGCTCGACACGCTGGATGCGGCGAAATTCGCTGAGGTGACGCGCTGGGGCCGTCTGGGTCAGGTGCTGGACGGCATCGCGGCAGCCAAAGAGGCGGGGCTGGCGGTCAAGATCAATGCCGTGGCCCTGAAAGGCGTGAATGATGACGAACTGTTCACGCTGGCCGAATGGTGCGCCCGCGACGGCCATGACCTGACCTTCATCGAGGTCATGCCGATGGGCGACATGGGCGAGGTGCAGCGGCTGGACCAATACTGGAGCCTGAAGGATCTGCGCACCCGGCTGGAAAGCCGCTATACCCTGCGCGATCTGGCCGACCGCACCGGCGGCCCGGCCCGCTATGTGCGGCTTCTGGAAACCGGGCAGCGCATCGGCTTCATCACGCCGCTGACCCATAATTTCTGCGAAAGCTGCAACCGCGTGCGGCTGACCTGCACTGGCGAGCTGTATATGTGCCTCGGGCAGGAAGACATGGCCGACCTGCGCGCGCCCCTGCGTGCCAGCCCCGAGGATGTGCTGGTGGAACAGGCGATCCGCAATGCCATCGCCCGCAAACCCAAGGGCCATGACTTCGACTATTCCCGCCAGAAGATCGCGGGGCAAATGACCCGCCATATGAGCCATACCGGCGGCTGACGCGCCCTGCCCCTGCGGCGGACCGGGGCCAGCACCGGACCCCGGGATATTTAAGCCAAGATGAAAACCGGCAATATCATCTTGGCCCAAATATCCCCGCCGGAGGCAGCCGACGCCTGAACCGGGCTGCGCCGTTCAGAACCGCTCGTTCATCGGCGAGGATTGCAGCATCAGTTCCGCCTTGCCCTTGGGCACTGCGACGCCGGTGGAGAGGCAGGTTGCCTTGGCCTTGCGGGGGTCGTCGGCGCTTTTCAGTTTGGTGAAATGGCCGATTCCCTTGTGAATCACCTTGCCGTTCAGCTTCAGCCGCATACCATTCTGCCACTTGGCATTGACCGTTGCCGCGCCCGCATCCATGACCGCACCCGCACCGCAGAGGGCAATCTTCTTGTCCGGCCCCAGAATCACGGTCCAGACCCCGCGCCAGGTGGTCCGGCCGTTGCTCCATGTCAGGTCGAGGTCGGTGAAGTCCTTGTCCACCGGGATGGTGAAGCTCTTTTCGGCCCGGGCGGCGGGGGCCGAAACCGCAAGGGCCACCGTGATGCAGAATGCGGTCAGTCCTGTTCTCATGTCACTCGCTCCCTTTCCCCTTGCCGGGGTTACCTTGCCGGCATCCGCGCTTCGGCCATGCCGGCATACCAGCTTGACCCGAAGGGAATAGCGTTGTCATCGAAATTATAGGCGGGGTGGTGGACCATCGCCGTATCGCCGTTGCCCATGAAGATATAGGCGCCGGGGCGTTCCAGCAACATGAAGCTGAAATCCTCGGCCCCCATCAGGGGCGGGGTGTCGGTATCGACATGGCCCGAGACGGCCTTGGCCACCTCGGCGGCGTAATCGGTGTTTTCGGGGGCATTGACCGTCACCGGATAGCCGCGCGCATAATGGACTTCTGCCCGGGCACCCAAGGCAAGGGCGGTGCCCTGCACGATCTCGCCGATGCGCTGTTCCACGAAATCCTGCACCGCGAAATCCATGGTGCGCACGGTGCCCTTCATCTTGACCACCTGCGGGATGACGTTATGCGCGGTGCTGTCGGTGGCCACGGTGCAGACCGAGACGACGACCTGCTTCAGGGGATCGACGTTGCGGCTGGCGATGGTTTGCAGCGCCACCACGATATGGGCGGCGACCACGGTGGTATCGACGCAGTCATGGGGCTTGGCCGCATGGCCGCCCTTGCCGGTCACCACGATTTCGAACTGATCCGCCGCGGCCATCATGGCGCCGGGGCGGATGGCGAAATGGCCCACCGGGATGCCGGGCATGTTGTGCATGCCGTAGACTTCCTGAATGTTCCAACGCTCCATCATGCCATCGGCGCACATCTCGCGCCCGCCGCCGCCGCCCTCTTCGGCGGGCTGGAAGATGCAGACCACGGTGCCGTCGAAATTCCGCGTCTCGGCCAGATATTTGGCAGCCCCCAGCAGCATGGCCGTATGGCCGTCATGGCCGCAGGCATGCATCGCACCGGGGGTTTTCGAGGCATAGGCGACGCCGGTCTGTTCGATGATCGGCAGCGCATCCATATCGGCGCGCAGGCCCACGACCTTGCCCGCTGTATCGGTCTTGCCCTTGATCACGGCGACAACGCCGGTGCGGCCGATGCCCTCGGTGACTTCATCACAGCCGAAGCTGCGGCAGAGTTCGGCCACTTTGGCGGCGGTGCGGTGGACCTCGAACAGCAATTCGGGGTGTTCGTGGAAATCGCGGCGCCAGCCGGCGATTTCGGGCAAGAGTTCGGCGAAGCGGTTCTTGACGGGCATGGGGGGTCTCCTTTGCGACAAGCCTGTGACAAAGCCCGCCCGCCCGCAACCCCCCGTCTGGCCCCTCTCAGCCGAAACGCCGCCGCGCCTCCAGCGCCAGCCCGGTCCCGACCGAGCCGAGCATGTCGCCCGTCGCCACCGGCACGCCGGGCAGCACCTCTGCCACCACACGGTGCAAGACCGGCAGGCCGCTGGAACCGCCGGTCATGAAGACGGTGCCGATGGCATCGGTGGCGATGCCAGCCTGTGCCAGCACATCCGACAAAAGCCCACGCACCCGGGCCACCAGCGCCTCGGCTGCCGCCTCAAACCCGTCGCGGCGCACCATCGGATTGGGGCCGCCGGTCAGATCCGACAGCGCCAGCCGCACCGCTTCGGCGCCCGACAGCGCGATCTTGGCCTCTTCCACCCGCATGGCCAGCGCATGGCCCTGCCGCGCCTCGACCAACCGGGCCAGCCGGTCGATCAGTTCAGGGCGCAACACCTCGGCCCGCAGCGCCTTGAGGTCGCTGGCGGTGCGGGCGGTGTAAAGCGCGTTGATCCGGTGCCAGGTGGCAAGGTCAAGGTAGTAATGGCGCGGCATCACCCCGCCGCTGCGGGTGGGGGCAAGGAAGCCCAGATGCGGCATCACCTCGGCCAGGCTCAGTTGCCGGTCAAAATCGGTGCCGCCCACCCGGATACCGTCATTGCCAAGGATATCCCCCGCCCGGTCGGCCTGCGCCGCCCGCCCCGGGCCGACCCGCACCACCGACACGTCCGAGGTGCCGCCGCCGATATCGACGATCAGCACCAGTTCCTCGCGCGGCACGGTGGTTTCATAATGCAGCGCCGCCGCGATCGGCTCGAACTGGAAGGCCACCTCGCGCCAGCCACAGTCGCGGGCAATTTCCGCCAGAACGGATTCGGCGGCGGTATCTGCCGCCGCATCGCCATCGACGAAATGCACCGGGCGGCCCAGCACGACCTGATCCAGCCCCGGCGCCGCTGCCTGTTGTGCCTTCCGCAGATGGCCGATGAAGCGCGCCAGCACGTCGCGGAACGACACCGCCCGCCCGCCGACCGAGGTCTTGTCATTGACCAGACCCGAGCCGAGCGTGGATTTCAGCCCGCGCATCAGCCGCCCGTCTTGCCCCTCAAGATAGGCCGCAATCGCGGCGCGCCCGTAAAGCTGCGGCGCCCCCGGCTCCCAGAACACCGCCGAGGGCAGGGTAACCGCCGTCCCCTCCAGCGCGATCAGCCGCGCCCCCGAAGCGTCGGCCAGCGCCACCGTCGAGTTCGAGGTGCCAAAGTCGATGCCGCAGAATTGCGCGCCCATGTTGCTCTCCAAAGCGAAAGCCGCCCGGTTAGCGCTGTGCCATCGCCTTGTAAAGGTTTTGCGATTTCATCTTGGCCCAAATATCCATGACGCAGCAGCTACAGCGTCGGCCCCGGCGCCAGCCGCGTGCCATCCGAAAAGCGGGCAAAGCGGAAGCGGTGCAGGTCATGGCCCACCGGCTGATCCACCACCAGATCGGCCACCACCCGGCCGATGCCGGGGCCGATTCCGAAACCATGGCCGCTCATCCCCGTCGCCACCACAAGGCCGGGAATCGTGGGGATACGGTCGATCACCGGCACCACGTCGGGCATGGTGTCGATCATCCCGGCCCATGTCTTGCGCAGTTTCGGGCGGCCAAGGGCGGGAAGGGCCGCAGCGAAATCATCCTGAACCTTGCGCAGCGCGGCCATATTCGGCGCGGGGTTCAGCACCCGCAGACGTTCAAAGGGCGAAACCTCATCCGCCGCCCATTTGCGCGGCGTGGACCATGCGTCGGGATAGCCGCGCGGGGCGGCGGGGCGGAAGTTGGTTGATCTGAAATCCTTTTTCAGGACGGGCAGGAAGGCGCCGAAATGCCGGAAGGCATCGGGGCCGATGAAGAAATCATGGCTCGCCCCCGGCGCCAGCGTATAGCCGCCATCGGCCCGGCGGCGGAAGGCAAAGCGGTCATCGGCGGCATTGCCGGCAAAGACCTGCGCCATCGGCTCGCTTTGCGCGACCGACGCGAGGACGGCCAGTTGCGGGATCACTACGCCGTGCGCCCGCAGGAACAGTGACGACCACGCGCCACCGGCCACCACCACCTGCGCGCAGCCGATGCGGCCCGCCTCGGTGACCACGCCCGCCACCCGGCCTGCGGCAAGGTCCAACCTGCGGACGGCGCAGTTCTCCACGATCACCGCCCCGCGCGCCACCGCCCCTGCCGCCATCAGCGGCACCGCCGCCCAAGGTTCGGCCCGGGCATCCGAGGGTGTGATCAGCCCGCCCAGCCAAGGGTCACCGCCGCCCGGAATGGCCTGCGCCACATCGGCGCGGCGCATCATCCGGCTGTCCAGCCCATGTCCCGCCGCTTGGGCCCGCCACGCCTCGAAACTGGCCATCTCGGCTTCGCTGCGGGCAAGGTAAACCACGCCCTCCTGCCGGAAGCCCAGTCCGGGGCCAAGTTCCTGCGTCAGCCCCTGCCACAGGCGCATGGATTCCATCATGATCGGCAGTTCGGCAAAATCGCGGCCCTGCTGGCGCACCCAGCCCCAGTTGCGGCTGGATTGTTCGCCCGCGATACGGCCTTTTTCGCACAAGACCACCCGCAGCCCGCGTTCGGCGAGATACCACGCGGTCATCACCCCGACGACACCACCGCCAACCACCACCACATCGCTTTCACGCGGCGGCGGGCCGGGGTGGCGGATGGGCGTCGCCTCGGAGATCGGAAAGCTCATCCCAGATCCTCCAGCAACGCCTCCATAAAGCGGATGCCCGCCTGAAACTCCGAGACCTCAAGGAACTCATCCGGTTGGTGGGCCTGCGCGATATCGCCCGGCCCGCAGACCACGGCGGAATAGCCTGCCTCCTGAAACTGCCCCGCCTCGGTGCCATAGCTGACGACGCCCGCCGCATTGGCCCCGGTCAGCCGCCGCACCAGCGCCTCGGCCGCGCCGCCTGCTTCGGGTTTCAGGGCGGGCACCCCGAAGAACCGCGTCAGGGTAATCCCGGCCTCGGGCCGGATGGCCTGCATCGCCCCTTCAATCCGCGCCGCTGCGTCAACCACCGCTTCCGCGTGATGTTCCAGGATTTCATCCGGCACCACCCGCATTTCGATGGAGAAACGGCAGTCGGCGGCGGTGATGTTGTTCGCCGTGCCGCCCGCAATCTGGCCGACATGCAGCGTGGTGAAAGGCGGGTGGAAGGCCGCCGCCGCTGGGCTGGGCACCTTCGCCTGAATCTCGGCGTTGCGCTCGTTCAGCCAGTGGATCAGCCGCGCCCCCTCCATCACCGCCGACACGCCATAGGGCAAGAGCGAGCTATGCACCTCAAACCCCTTCACATGCACATGATAGCCGGTGCCGCCCTTGTGCCCGTTGATCAGCGCCATGCGGCTGGGTTCCCCGATCAACGCGACAGAACCCAGCGGCAACACCTGCTTCATCGTCTGAATCATCGGCGGGGCGCCGGTGCAGCCCAGTTCCTCATCATAACTCAGCGCCAGTTGCAGCGGGCGCGCCCCCCCCCTGCTCTGCGCCTCGACCAGCGCCCAGACGGCCAGCGCGACATAGCCCTTCATGTCGCAGGTGCCGCGCCCGTAAAGCCGCCCGTCGCGTTCCACCACCGTCCAAGGGTCGCTGGTCCAGTCTTGCCCGTCCACCGGCACCACATCGGAATGGCCCGACAGCACCACCGCCCCCGGCACCATCGGCCCGGCATGGGCCATCAGCGCGGCCTTCTGGCGATCCTCGTTCCAGTGGCGGTGACAGGTGATGCCATGGCCGGTCAGATAGCCCTCCAGCCAATCGACCAGTTCAAGGTTCGATCCGCGACTCACGGTCGGGAAGGAAACCAGCTTGTCGAGAAGTTGACGCTGCGTAAGCTTGTCCATCAGGCACCCCATATCTTGGGGCCGAAGGTGATGCGGCCCACGATCCCTGTCAATCCTTGGCAAAATGTTGCTCTGCATCGGCAGAATGACGAAAGAACGCTCTGGTTTGCAGCCCAAAATCGGGATTGATAGGGGCTTCAAAATCGGGAAGACTTCCCGCAAGCGATGGGTGCGGCAACGACCGGACCTGATAAAAATAAAGAATAACAAAGACCTGGGGAGTATCATATGCCCGATGGGGCCGTGCCCGTTCTTGATGTCCGGGGTCTTAAGACCGTTTTCCGAACCCGCGCGGGTGAGATTCACGCCGTCAACTCGGTCAGCTTTCATCTGAAACCCGGTGAATTGCTGGGCGTTGTGGGTGAAAGCGGTTCGGGCAAGTCGGTGACGATGATGTCGCTGATCGGCCTTCTGCCCTCGCCCCCTGCGGAAGTGCGGGCCGGTCAGGTGCTGCTGGCCGGGCGTGACCTGTTGAAAATCGATGCCGCAGAGCTGCGGCAGGTGCGCGGCGCCAAGATCGGTTTCGTGTTTCAAGACCCGATGACCAGCCTGAACCCGGTCTTCACCGTGGGCAACCAGATCATGGAGCCTTTGCTGACGCACAAGGGCATGACCAAGGCGCAGGCCCGCGACCGGGCGGTGGAACTGCTGGAACTGGTGGGCATTCCCGATGCGGCAAAGCGGCTGAAATCCTATCCGCACCAGTTTTCCGGCGGGATGCGGCAGCGGGTGATGATCGCCATTGCGCTGGCCTGCGACCCGGATGTGCTGATCGCGGACGAACCCACCACCGCGCTGGACGTGACGATTCAGGCGCAGATTCTGGAACTGGTGAAAGAGCTTCGGCAAAAGCTGGGCATGGCGATCATCTGGATCACCCATGACCTTGGCGTGATTGCCGCCATCGCCGACCGGGTGATGGTGATGTATGGCGGACAGGTGGTGGAACATGCCCCGGTCAAGGAACTGTTCGCCCATCCGCAGCACCCCTATACGCGGGCGCTTCTGAAAACCATTCCGTCGATCCACGGCGCCCGCGCCAGCCGCCTGCAGGTGATCGAAGGTCAGCCGCCGATCCTGATGGCGGAACCCACCTCTTGCCCGTTCCGCGCCCGCTGCGCCCATGCGCTTGAGGTTTGCGCCCATCAGAACCCGCTGCGCCATCCGGTGGACAGCGCGGCGCTGGGGCTGGGCCATGACGTTGCCTGCCACTGGAGCGCGCAAAGCGCGGAGGTCGCCCATGCTTGACGCCGCACCACAGCCGCTGGTTCAGGTCGAAAACCTGAAGATGTATTTCCCGATCCATACCGGCGTGCTGCGCCGCCATACCGGCGATGTGAAGGCGGTGGATGGCGTCAGCTTCGCCATTCCGCAGGGCGAGACGCTGGGCCTTGTGGGCGAGTCGGGCTGCGGCAAATCTACTGTGGGCCGCGCGCTTCTGCGGCTTTACGAACCCACCGCCGGTCGCGTGGTGATCGACGGCGAGGATGTGGCAAGCCTCTCGCCCGAAAAGCTGCGGCAGAAACGGCCGACCATGCAGATGGTGTTTCAGGATCCGCAAGCCAGCCTGAACCCGCGCATGACGCTGGCCCAGATCATTGGCGAACCTCTCAGCGAACACACAGGCCAGTCGCCGCAGCAGCAGATGCAGCGCATCTTTGAACTGATGGATCAGGTCGGGCTGAACCGCCGCTTTGCCAACCGCTATCCGCATGAATTTTCCGGCGGCCAGCGTCAGCGCATCGGCATCGCCCGGGCGCTGGCCTTGAACCCCAAGTTCATCGTCTGCGACGAACCGATTGCCGCGCTGGACGTGTCCATTCAGGCGCAGGTGGTCAACCTTCTGGAAGACCTGCAGGACCGGCTTGGCCTGACCTATCTCTTCATCAGCCATGACCTGTCGATGGTGCGTCACCTCGCCAGCCGGGTTGCGGTGATGTATCTGGGCCGGATCGCCGAACTCAGCCCGCGCGACGCGCTTTATGCCCGCCCGCTGCACCCCTATGCCGAGGCGCTCTTGTCGGCGGTGAACGAGCCGGACCCCTCGCTGGCCCGGCGCCAGCGCATCATCCTGAAAGGCGATGTGCCCTCGCCCGCCAACCCGCCGAAGGGCTGCAACTTCTGCACCCGCTGCCCGAAGGTCTTTGACCTGTGCCGGGCGGTGAAACCCGAATTGTCCGAGGTAGAGCCGGGCCGCTTTGTGGCCTGCCACCTTTACAGCGAAACCAAACCTGCCGCCGGATCAACCGGCGGAACCGAGGCCACAGAGCATAATCAACAAGGAGTGACCCAATGAAATTGAGAACAGCCCTTCTGGGGGCCGCCGCGGCGCTTGCCTTTGCGCCCGCCGCCCATGCCGAGCGCGGCAGCGACGGCGAAGTCAAGATTCTGTATTATCAGGCCGTCTCGACGCTGAACGCCTATCTGTCCTCGGGCACCAAAGACGTGGAAGCGGGTTCCCTCGTGCTGGAGCCGCTGGCCGGCTTTGACCAGGACGGCGTGCTGTTCCCGCGTCTGGCCGAAAGCATCCCGACGGTCGAGAATGGCGGCGTTGCAGCCGACCTGACCTCGATCACCTGGAAGCTGAAGCCGGGTCTGGTCTGGTCCGATGGCACCCCGGTCACCTCGGCGGACGTCAAGTTCACCTGGGAATACTGCACCGCCGAAGGCGGCGGCTGCGCCCAGGGCGCCAAATATGAAGGCGTGAAATCGGTCGATACCCCCGATGACCTGACCGTGGTCGTCAACTTCGAAGGGCCGAAGCCCTATCCCTATCAGCCCTTCACCGGCGGCACCGCGCCGATCCTGCAAAAGGCGCAATTCGCCAATTGCCTTGGCGCTGCCGCCTCGACCTGCACCGAGCAGAACTCGAAGCCGATCGGCACCGGCCCGTTCATGGTCACCGACTTCAAGGTGAACGACGTGGTGACGCTGGCCGCCAACCCCAACTACCGTGACCCGGCCAAGCCCGCCTTTGCCACCGTCACGCTGAAGGGCGGCGGCGATGCGCTGGCCGCAGCCTCGGCCGTGATGGAAACGGGCGAGTTCGACTATGCCTGGAACACCCAGATCAACCCCGAGCAGCAGGCCCAGATGGAAGCCGGCGGCAAGGGCAAGTTCGTCAATGCCTTCGGCACGCTGGTTGAGCGGGTCGAGATCAACATGACCGACCCGTCGGCGGAACTCGCCGAAGGCGAGCGTTCGACCACCAAGCACCCGCACCCGATCTTCTCGGATGCCAAGGTGCGCGCGGCCCTGTCCAAGGCGATTGACCGTCAGGCGCTGGTGGACATCGGCTATGGCGGCGCCGGCCGTCCGACCTGCAACCTGGTGCCCGCCCCGGCCTATCAGGCTTCGGAGAACACCGACTGTCTGACCCAGGATCTGGAAGGCGCCAAGGCTCTTCTGGCCGAAGCCGGCTGGACCGACAGCGACGGCGACGGCATCGTGGACAAGGACGGCAAGAAGCTGTCGATCGTCTACCAGACCACCGTCAACCCCGTGCGTCAGGACTTCCAGGCGCTGATCAAGGGCTGGTGGAACGAAATCGGCGTCGAAGTGGAACTGAAGGCGATCGACCCGGGCGTGTTCTTTGGCGGTGACGCGGCTTCGCCCGACACCTTCCAGAAGTTCTATGCCGATGTCGAGATGTATGCCAACAACTTCGACGGCACCGATGCCGAGCCCTATATGGCCCAGTATCTGTGCAACAAGATCCCCGGCCCGGAAAATCAGTGGCAGGGTGAAAACGTCAACCGCTTCTGCGACCCGGCCTATGACGCCATGGTCAAGGAACTGTCCACCACCAACGGCATCGAGGCGCGCGGCGCTCTGGTGAAGAAGATGAACGACATGCTGACCAAGGACAGCAATGTCGTGATCCCGCTGGTGGACCGTGGCCGCTTCTCGGCGCAGTCCAACGCGCTGGGCGGGTTCGTGATGAACTCGTGGGATGCCGAACTGTGGAACGCGCAGGACTGGACCCGCGTGAAGTGATCTGACCCGGGGCGCGGCGAGCGGGACATCCGCCCGCCGCGCCCCTCCTCTTTGCATCCTTGATCCAATCCTTGACCCAAGCCGCCGCAGGGCGACGACTTCCTGCCGCCAGGGGGCCCCATGCTGACATATACGCTCCGCCGATTGCTTGCGGCGATCCCGACGCTCTTGCTGATCTCGCTGGTGATCTTCCTTCTGGTAGACATGGCACCCGGATCGCCGCTGTCGGAGATCCCGCTGACCGTGCCGCCCGAGGTGCGCCAGAAGATGATTGCCGCCATGGGCGCGGATCAGCCGGTCATGGTGCGCTATGTGCTTTGGCTTAAACAGTTTTTCTGGATCGAGCCGCTTTATGGCATCGACGCCCTTCTGGGCACCGATTTCGCGCAGGGCGCGCAGCGGATCATCTCTTGGCAGTCCAAGATGCCGGTGTTCCGCATCATCGGCGAGCGTCTGCCGCAGACGCTGACCGTGGTGGGCACGGCCTATCTGATCGGCATTCTGATCGCGCTGCCCATCGGCATCTATTCGGCCTATCGCCAGTATAGCTGGTTCGATCAGGCAGGCACCTTCTTTGCCATGGCGGGTTTTTCGGTGCCGACCTTCTTTACCGGCAACGTGCTGATCCTTGTCTTCGCGGTCAAGCTGGGCTGGTTCCCGACGATCTATGACACCAACCTTCAGGTCACCGACTTTGCCAGTTTTTACAAAATGGTCATGCAGATGGCCCTGCCGGTGACCGTGCTGGCGCTGTTCAACGCCGCCGAGATCAGCCGCTATACAAGGTCATCGGTGCTGGAAAACCTTGGGCAGGATTACGTCCGCACCGCCCGCGCCAAGGGCATGGGCGAAAAGGTCGTGGTGCTGAAACACGTTCTGCGCAACAGCCTGATCCCGGTGGTCACGGTGATTGCACTGGGCCTGCCCACGGTGTTCGGCGGCGCGATCGTGACCGAGAATATCTTCAAGATCAACGGGATCGGCGCCGCCCTGATCGGCGCCATTCATGTGAGCGACCTGCCGACGGTGCAGACGGTCACCTTCATTTTTGCGGTGCTGATCGTGCTGTTCAACCTGATCGCCGATATCCTTTACGGCATCCTCGACCCCCGGATTCGCTATGACTGAAATCACGCTGGAAAAACCGCGCAGCCAGTGGCGCGATGTCTGGGCGCAGTTCCGCCGCCACCGGGGCGCGATGGCGGCCTTGGTGATGCTGGTGCTGCTGGCGCTGTTCGTGCTGGTCGGGCCGCTGATCTGGCGGATCGACCCCAACTTCATCGAAACGAACACGGTGAAGATGATGAAATCGCGCAACCTCGGCCCCAGTCTGGCGCATCCCTTGGGCACCGATCAGTTGGGCCGCGACATGCTGGCACGGATGATGTTCGGCGGGCGGATTTCGCTGGCGGTCGGATCGGTCGCCATGATGGTTGCCATCTTCATCGGCACCACCATCGGCGTGCTGGCGGGCTTCTTCAAACGGCTGGACTCGTGGCTGATGCGGTTGACGGACCTGTTCCTTGCGCTGCCGCTGCTGCCGCTGCTTCTGGTGATGATGATGCTCTTCTCCGAGGCGACGGCGGCGGTGCTGGGGCCGCGGCTGGGCACCTTCCTGCTGATCGTGCTGGCCATCGGGGTGACAAGCTGGATGCAGGCGGCCCGCGTCGTGCGCGGCGAGGTTCTGGTGCTGAAAGAGCGGGAATTCGTGCTGGCGGCCCGGTCGGTGGGCACGCCGGGACGGCGGATCATCCTGCGCCACATCCTGCCCAACGTGCTGTCGCCGGTGCTGGTGGCGGCGACACTGGGCATTGCGGCGGCGATCATCACGGAATCGGTGCTGTCCTTCCTTGGCCTTGGCTTTCCGCCGGATTTTCCGACCTGGGGGCGGCTTCTGTATGATGGCATCGACTCGATCCGCACCTATCCCGAACGGGTGGTCTGGCCGGGTCTTGCCATCTCGATCACCGTGCTGTCGGTGAACTATATCGGCGACGGGTTGCGCGATGCGCTGGACCCGCGCATCCGCGGCCGCTGATATTTGATCAAATCTGCCACCTGCCCCCTTGACGGACCCCCGGGGGGGCAGGCTACCCTAGCCGGCAGGAAACACGCGGACATCCCATGCTGATCGGCATTCTGCAAACCGGACTTGCGCCCGAGGCCCTCGCCCCGGAAATGGGCGATTATCCCGACATGTTCGCCCGGCTGCTGGAGGGGCATGGCTTCACCTTCCGCACCTATAAGGTGGTGGATGGCGAGTTTCCCAAGGGCGTCGCCGATTGTCAGGGCTGGCTGATCACCGGCTCGCGCCATGGGGTCTATGAGGATCACCCGTGGATCCCGCCGCTGGAGCAGTTCATCCGCGATTGCTTTACCGCACATGTGCCGGTTGTCGGCATCTGCTTTGGCCACCAGATCGTGGCGCAGGCGATGGGCGGCAAGGTCGAACGCTTTGCCAGCGGCTGGGCCGTGGGGGCGACCGATTATGATTTCGCTGGTGAAAAGCTCACGCTGAACGCCTGGCACCGCGATCAGGTGGTGCAGGCGCCGCCGGGCGCAAAGGTCATCGCCAGCAACGATTTCTGCGCCAATGCCGCGCTGCTTTATGATGACCGCGCGCTGACCGTGCAGGCCCATCCCGAATTCCGCCCCGCTTTCGTGGATGGCTTGATGAAGACCCGGGGCAAAGGTCTGGTCCCCGACGAGGTGATGGCGGCCGCCGCAACCCGGCTGGCCGATCCGATCCAGGACAAGACCATGGCAGGCCGTATCGCCGCCTTCTTCAAGGAACCCCGCGCCTGATTCCGGGCCGGGGCCAACCCAAAACACAGTGTGACATATGTCCAAATGGACCGACCAACTGCCCGAGGCAGCGCGTGAATACATCGGCAACCGCCGGGTGGATGAGGTGGAATGCGTGATCGGCGATATCGCCGGGGTGGCACGCGGCAAGGCGATGCCCGCCGCGAAATTCGCCAAGCAGACCAATTACTTCCTGCCGAACTCGATCTTTCTGCAAACCATCACCGGCGAATGGGCCGACAACCCGTTTGATGCCTTTACCGAACCGGACATGATCCTGGAACCGGACTGGTCCACCGCCACCGCCGCGCCATGGACGGCGGATGTCACCTTGCAGGTCATCCATGACGCCAAGGATCAAGAAGGCAATCCGGTGCCCTTCAGCCCGCGCAACGTGCTGCGCCGGGTGGTTGACCTCTACCGCGCGCAGGGTTGGACCCCGGTAGTGGCGCCCGAGATGGAGTTTTTCCTGACCGCCCGCAACATCGACCCCAATCAGCCGGTGATCCCGCCGATGGGCCGTTCGGGGCGGCGCGCGGCGGGCAAGCAAGCCTATTCGCTGTCAGCGGTGGACGAATACGGCAAGGTCATCGACGACATCTATGACTTTGCCGAGGCGCAGGGTCTGGAAATCGACGGCATCCTGCAAGAGGGCGGCGCAGGCCAGATCGAGCTGAACCTTGCCCATGGCGATCCGGTGCGGCTGGCGGATGATGTGTTCTTCTTCAAGCGGCTGATCCGCGAGGCGGCGCTGCGCCACGATTGCTTTGCCACCTTCATGGCCAAGCCGATTGCCGGCGAACCCGGCAGCGCCATGCATATCCATACTTCGGTGGTGGATACAAAAACCGGCAAGAACATCTTCGCCGGGCCGAAGGGGGTTGAGACCGAGCATTTCTTGAACTTCATCGGCGGGCTGCAAAGCCACCTTGGCGCCGCCATCGCGGTGATCGCGCCCTATGTGAACAGCTATCGCCGTTATGTCCCCGACTTTGCCGCGCCGATCAATCTGGAATGGGGCCGCGACAACCGCACCACGGGCTTGCGCATTCCGATTTCCTCCTCCGCGGCGCGGCGGGTGGAAAACCGGCTGCCGGGGATGGATTGCAACCCCTATCTGGGCATCGCCGCGACGCTGGCCTGCGGTTATCTCGGCCTGATGGAGAAAAAGGGCGCGCGGCCGGAATTCAAGGGCAACGCCTATATCGACAGTGACGAGATTCCGGTGAACCTGGGCGATGCGCTGGACCTGCTGGATGAGGATGCCGCGCTGAAAGAGGTGCTGGGTGTCGATTTCTGCAAAGTCTACGATTCGGTAAAGCGCAACGAATACAAAGAGTTCCTGCAAGTCATCAGCCCATGGGAACGCGAACACCTGCTGTTGAACGTCTGAGGCGGCAATGAACCTGCTGCATGTGAACGACAAGGCGGGGCACTACCCCGCCAGCTACTACGCGGCCACGCGCACCGAACTGGCCCCCTTCCCCGCGTTGAAGGGTGAGGTGCGGGCCGATGTCTGCATCGTCGGCGGCGGCTATACCGGCCTGTCGGCGGCGCTGCATCTGGCGCAAAAGGGGCTGGATGTGGTGCTGCTCGAAGCGCATCGCGTGGGCTTCGGCGCTTCGGGGCGCAATGGCGGGCAGGTCGGCTCGGGGCAGCGGCAGGATCAGGTCTGGCTGGAAAAGACCATGGGCCGCGCGGCCGCACATCAGATGTGGACACTGGCCGAGGATGCCAAGGCACTGGTGGGCGACCTGATCCGCGATCATGCAATGCCCGTCACCTTTCATCCCGGCGTGGCCCATGCCTGCTGGTCCGAGGCGGAGGTGCGCGACACCCATGCCTATGCCGACAAGCTGCGCCGCGACTACGGCTATGACCAGCTTGAGCCGTTGGACAGCGCCGGTATCCGCCGCCTGATCGGCTCGCCCGTCTACAAGGGCGGCGAGGTGGACCGGGGCGCCGGCCATGTCCACCCGCTGAACTATGCCATCGGACTTGCGACGGCGGCCGCAGCGGCGGGGGCCCGGCTGCATGAAGGCAGCGAAGTGCATCACATCCAGCACGGCGCAAAGCCGGTGGTGCAGACAGGCCAGGGTCGGGTGATCTGTGATCAGGTGATCCTTGCCGGCAACGGCTATTTGGGCGGACTGAACCGCGAGGTGGCGGCCAAGGTCATGCCGATCAACAATTTCATTCTGGCGACCGAACCCTTGGGTGACCGCGCCGCCGGGGTGCTGGCCGAGCCGGTGGCGGTGGCCGACACCAAATTCGTGGTGAATTACTGGCGGCTGTCCGAGGATAACCGGCTCTTGTTCGGGGGCGGCGAAAGCTATGGCTACCGCTTCCCCGACATCGTGAAAACCGTGTCGAAACCGATGCTTGAGGTTTATCCGCAACTCAAGGGCACCCGGATCGACTATGCCTGGGGCGGCACTTTGGCCATCACGCTGAACCGGATGCCCTGCTTTGCGCGGCCCGCGCCGAATGTGCTGTCGGCCTCGGGCTATTCCGGGCATGGCGTGGCTATGGCCACACTGGCGGGCAAGCTGATGGCCGAGGCGGTGGCGGGAAATGCGGGCGGGTTCGATCTGATGGCCAGCCTGCCGCAGCCGCGCTTTCCGGGCGGCGTGGCGCTGCGCTGGCCGCTTTTGGTGCTGGCCATGACATGGTATGCGATGCGCGACCGGCTGGGCCTCTGAGGCGGGGTTTTGCCCGGTTCCTCGGCGGTTTTCGCCCCTCGGCCGCATTTGTCACTGGCCTGTGATCTGGCTGGGGTTTAAAGCTTTCCTGAAGAAGAGTTTCAGGAAAGCTTCACATATGGCTGCCGATGGTCAGACCCTTGCCCCCAATGTCCACGATGCCGAACCGATCCCCGAGGCGGCGCGGGCCGAGATTGACCGGCTGCTGAGTTCGGGCGACCTGTTCCGCTATACCGCCGACACCGGGGCGCCGGTTTCGCTTCTGGAAGAGGAATTTGCCGCTCTGATGGGGTCGCGCTATGCGCTGGCCGTCGCCTCTTGCTCGGCGGCGCTGTTCCTGTCGCTCAAGGCGCTGGACCTGCCGCGCGGGGCGAAGGTGCTGATCCCGGCCTTCACCTTTGCCGCCGTGCCCTCGGCCGTGGTCCATGCCGATTGCGAGCCGGTTCTTGTCGAGGTGGGCGAGGATTACCGCGTGGACATGGCCGATTTCGCGGCCAAGCTGGACGGCGCCGATGCGGTGCTGATCAGCCACATGCGCGGCCATACCAGCGACATGGATGCGATCATGGCGCTGTGCGATGCCCGCGACATTCCGGTGGTCGAGGATGCGGCGCATTCGCTGGGCACCACATGGCATGGCCGCAAGATCGGCACCATCGGCAAGGTCGGCTGTTTCAGCTTTCAATCCTACAAGCTGGTGAACGCCGGTGAAGGCGGCATCCTGATCACCGATGACCCGGAAATCGCGGCGCGCTGCGTGATCATGTCGGGCGCCTACGAATCGAACTGGAAGAAACATCCGGGGATGCAGAACAGCTATATGCTGTGGCAGAACAAATTGCCGCTCTACAACATGCGGATGCAGAACCTTTCGGCGGCGGTGATCCGGCCGCAACTGCCCGAAGTGGCGGGGCGTGTGGCCAAGGGCCGCGCGGGCCATGACAGGGTGGCAGCGCAGTTGAACCAAAGCCCCTGGCTGGCCGTGCCCCCTGCCCTGCCGCCGGAAGAGCGGGCGCCCGATTCGATCCAGTTCAACCTGTCCGGCGACTGGACCGATGCCGAAGCGCTGCGCTTTCAGGCCGAAGCGAAGAAGCGCGGCGTTTCCGTGCAGGTGTTCGGCCTGTCCGAGGGCAATGCCCGCGCCTTCTGGAACTGGGAGTTTCTGGGCCCCGCGCCCGAGCTGCCGCGCACGCGGGCCATGCTGATGCGGGCCTGCGACGTGCGCCTGCCGACCCGGCTGACCGAGGCGGAACTGGATTTCATCGCAGGCGCGGTCTCTGCCGCGGCACGGGCGGTCAAGGCCGCCTGAGGCCGCACAGAAATCCGCGGCGGCTTTGCGTTTTTCCTCTTGCAAGCCCCGCGGCAAGGCCGTATTCCCCCGGCATCCAGACGGTGCGGGCGTAGCTCAGGGGTAGAGCATAACCTTGCCAAGGTTAGGGTCGTGAGTTCGAATCTCATCGCCCGCTCCATCTGGACGGAAAACAGGGCGCCTTCGGGCGCCCTTTTCATTTTCCGCCATCCACCTGATTTCGTGCAGGAAATTGCGGTTTCCCTCTTGCCCTTCCCCGCGCGGAACGCTATCAGACAGCCACGGAGTGCGGGCGTAGCTCAGGGGTAGAGCATAACCTTGCCAAGGTTAGGGTCGTGAGTTCGAATCTCATCGCCCGCTCCAGTTTCACCAAAGATGTGATCAAAGACGCTCCCCTTGCGGGGAGCTTTTTTGTTTCTGCGCGATCGTGACGGCCCCATGAAAAAGGCGGCCCGAAGGCCGCCCTTTCGTCTTACTGATCCAGGAAACTGCGCAGCTTGCGGCTGCGGCTGGGGTGTTTCAGCTTGCGCAGCGCCTTGGCCTCGATCTGGCGGATACGCTCGCGGGTCACGCTGAACTGCTGGCCCACCTCTTCCAGCGTGTGGTCGGTGTTCATGCCGATGCCGAACCGCATCCGCAGAACCCGTTCCTCGCGCGGGGTCAGGCTGGCCAGAACGCGCGTGGTGGTTTCCTTCAAGTTTTCCTGAATGGCGGAATCCAGCGGCAGGATGGCGTTGGTATCCTGAATGAAATCGCCAAGCTGGCTGTCTTCCTCATCCCCGATCGGGGTTTCCAGCGAAATCGGTTCCTTGGCGATCTTCATCACCTTGCGGACCTTTTCGAGCGGCATTTGCAGCTTTTCAGCCAGTTCTTCCGGCGTCGGTTCACGACCGATTTCGTGCAGCATCTGGCGGCCGGTGCGCACCAGCTTGTTGATCGTCTCGATCATATGCACCGGGATACGGATGGTGCGAGCCTGATCGGCGATGGACCGGGTGATGGCCTGACGAATCCACCACGTCGCATAGGTCGAGAATTTATAGCCGCGGCGGTATTCGAATTTATCGACCGCCTTCATCAGGCCGATGTTGCCTTCCTGAATGAGATCAAGGAATTGCAGGCCGCGGTTGGTGTATTTCTTGGCAATCGAGATCACCAGGCGCAGGTTGGCCTCGACCATTTCCTTCTTGGCCTGACGGGCCTCTTTCTCGCCCTTCTGCACCTGATTGACGATGCGGCGGAATTCCGAGATGTCCACGCCCACATAATGGCCGACCTGCGCCATTTCCTCGCGCAATTCCTCGACCTTCTCGCGGCTCTTCTCGATCAGGGTCTGCCAGCCGCGCCCGGCCTTGGCCGCCATGCGGTCCAGCCAGGTCGGGTCCAGTTCATAGCCCTGATATTCGTCGATGAATTCGCGGCGGTTGATACGGGCGGCGTCGGCCAGCTTCACCATACCCGAGTTGATCGCCATGATCCGCTTGTTGATGCCGTAAAGCTGGTCAATCAGCGCTTCGATCCGGTTGTTGTGCAGGTGAAGCTCGTTCACCAGCACCACGATTTCCGAGCGCAGCTTCTGATAGGCGGTCTCTTCCGAAGCCGAGAAGCGGGTTTTCTCCGACATGGTGGCGGCCATCCGGGCGCGCTGCATTTCGGCCAGCTTGCCATAATCGCGTGCGATCAGGTCCAGCGTTTCCAGAACCTTGGGCTTCAGTGCCGCTTCCATCGCGGCCAGCGACATCGACGCGCCGTCCTCGTCGTCTTCCTCGTCGTCAACGCGCGACAGGGGATTGCCGTCGGCATCGAGTTCAGGCTCCGAAGCGCCCGACCGGCGCGGCGCCGCATTGGCCAGATCAACGCCTTCAAGGTCCGGTCCGACGATTTCGTCGTCACCGTCCAAGCTGCGGCCAAAGGTGGCCTCAAGGTCGATCACATCGCGCAAGAGGATGTCTTCGGACAGAAGTTCGTCGCGCCAGATGATGATGGCCTGAAAGGTCAGCGGGCTTTCGCACAGGCCCGCAATCATCGTGTTGCGGCCGGCCTCGATCCGCTTGGCGATGGCGATTTCACCCTCGCGGCTGAGGAGTTCGACCGAGCCCATCTCGCGCAGATACATCCGCACCGGGTCGTCGGTGCGGTCCAGCGTTTCGGTCGCGGGGCCGACCAGCGCCACCTCGCGCGAGGCGCTGGAGGTTTCGACCAATTCGCCCACCGGCGCCTCGGCCTCGTCACCCTCATCGTCTTCGACCACGTTGATGCCCATTTCGGACAGCATCGACATGATATCCTCGATCTGCTCGGACGAGACCTGATCGGGCGGCATGACCGTGTTGAGCTGCTCCATCGTGATGTAGCCGCGCTCGCGCGCGTCGGCGATCATCTTGCGGACGGCGGCCTGGCTCATGTCGAGCGAAACATCGGCCTCATCGGCTTCGGGTTTGCCTTCGTCACTGTCTTTAACGGCCATGAGGGTTCCTTGCGGCGAATCAGAAGGGTCGTGCCGAATCTGTAGCGCGAATCACGGGGAGCGAAAGCCGAATCAGCGTTTTTTCTCCCAGATGCGCCCGTCGATCAGGCGTTGCAGGTGGTTTGACAGGGCGGCACGGTCCTCGCCCAGGTCATTGGTGTCGTCGGTGGCGATCTTCTCGGCGGCGTTGCGGGCCTCGGCAGCCTTGTGCAGCCGCCATGTCAGCCCCTCATCGCTGAGGCCGGTGATGTCGTCTTGTGCCTCCGCAATCTCGCGCCGCGCCGAACGGCTGGTCTCAAGCTTGGCCAGATCACCGGCCAGACAAAGGGCCGCAAACTCGGAATCCTCGCGGTTGCGAACGGCGGGGGCATTGCGGACGTGGGGTTGCGACATCAGGACGTCAAGGGCAGCGGGCGCCTGCGCAAGGATCTGGTCATGGATATCGGGCGCATCGGCATGGCGCAGCAAGAGGTTGCGCAAAAGGTCATGGCCCTGCCCGTGAAAGTCGATCCGCTCCAGCGGCGTTTCAAAACGGTGGATCAGACCGGGATGGGTGACCAGAGTGGCCAGAACTGCCGCCTCAAGCAAAAGCTCAACCGCTTCTGGCCCCTGCGCCAGCATCGACTGGCGGGTGCCGGGCGTGGCGGGCAGGATGGCGTCGCGCGGCTGAAATCGGCCACCGGGGCTGCGCGGCGTGGCGGCGGGGCGGCGGGACGCGCCGAAAAGTTCCCAGCGCAGCGCCTTGATCTCTTCGCCGTAATGGCTGCGGATCGACGGGTCGGCGATGCGGGTCAGCGCGGCGCGCAGGCGCTTGTCCAGTGCCGCCCGGCGCTCGGGGCTGTCGAAGACCTGACCTACCGTCTCGCGCTGCCACAGAAGGCGCACCATCGGCTGCGCCTGATCCAGCACCGCCTGCATCGCCGCAGCTCCCCGCGCCTTGATCAGGTCATCCGGGTCCATGCCGCCGGGCAAGAGGGCAAAGCGCAGGCCCTTGCCCGCCTCAAGCAGCGGCAGCGCAAGATCGATCACCCGCAGCGCGGCGCGGGTGCCTGCGGCATCGCCATCAAGCGCGATGACCGGCTCATCCGAAATCCGCCACATCAGGCGCAACTGGTCTTCGGTGACGGCGGTGCCAAGGGGGGCCACGGCGGCCTTGAACCCGGCTTCGCTGAGCGCGATCACATCCATATAGCCTTCGGCCACGATCAGCGGCTTGCCCTTGCCCGCCGCCTCGCGCGCGGGGCCGTGGTTGAACAGGTTGCGGCCTTTGTCGAAAAGTTCGGTTTCGGGGCCGTTGAGGTATTTGGCGGAGTCCTTGGGGTCCATCGCCCGGCCGCCCAGCGAAATCGCCCGACCACGGCCATCGCGGATCGGAAAGATGATGCGGTTGCGAAAGCGGTCATAGGGCGCGCCGCCCTTGTCGGATTGCACGCAAAGCCCGGCGGCGACGCTCAACTCATCCGCGATGCCCTTCTGCTTCAGTGCCAGTTGCAATCCGTGCCAGTTGTCGGGGGCGAAGCCGATTTCCCAGCGGTCCTGCGCCTCGGGCGACAGGCCGCGCTTGGCCAGATAGGCGCGGGCTTCGCTGGCAGCCGAGGTTTTCAGTTGCAGGCGGAACCATTTGACCGCCTCTTCCATCACCTGTGCCAGTTGCGTGCGCCGGTCCGCCACCTGTGCCGCGCGCGGGTCGCGGGCGGGCATCGGCATTCCGGCCTCGCGCGCCAGAACCTCGACCGCCTCCATGAAGCCGAGGTTTTCGGTTTCCTTGACGAAGGTTACCGCGTCGCCCTTGGCGTGGCAGCCAAAGCAATAGTAATAGCCCTTGCGGTCATCCACATGGAAAGACGCAGACTTTTCCTGATGGAACGGGCAAGGCGCCCACATGTCGCCCTTGCCCATGTTCGACTTGCGCATGTCCCATGTCACCTTCCGCCCGACGACGGAAGAGAGCGAGACGCGGGTGCGCAATTCGTCAAGGAAGCCGGGTGGCAGGCTCATACGGCAGATATTTCCCTGAAGGTGGAACCGGGGGTTTCACACCCCCGGACCCCCGTGGGATATTTAGGCCAAGATGAAGGGGAGAGTCTATCGCAGGATGTCGCGGGCGATCCGGGCAAAGATCCGCGCGCCAATCGGGGTCAGATCATCGGGGAAGTCGTAATCGGGGTTGTGCAGCGCCGCCATCTCGCCCGCCCCCAGAAACAGCATCGCGCTGCGGGTGGGGGCGGCGCCGAAGCGTCCGAAATCCTCGGAGGCGCGCATCGGCAGGTCTTCGGCGCTGTGGGGGATCTGCAGCGCCTCCAGCGCGGCGGCGGCGCGGGCGGTGGCCTCGGGGTGGTTGACCGAGGCCGCGAAATCGTCGTGGGTCGTGAGGGTCAGCGACAGGCCGTCAGCCGCCGCGGCGGTTTCGGCGAGCGTGACCGCCTCGGCCCGCAGGGCGGCCATGGCGCTATCTTCCAGCGTGCGCAGGGTGACCCAAAGCTCCGCCTCGCCCGGCGCAATGCCGAAGGCCGGGGCGCCAAGGCGGGCATGGGTCACCGTGACCAGCCGGTAGCCGGGGATCAGCGCCCCGCCCTGCCCCAGCGCCGTCAGCGCCGGGATCAGATGCGACAGGGCGCGGGCGGGCGAAGTGCCGGTTTCCGGCTGGCTGGCATGGGCGGTCTTGCCCGTGAGGGTGATCTTCAGGCCCTGACTGGCGCAGTTGACCACACCCGGGGCCAGCCGCACCTGCCCAAAGGGCACGCCAGGCAGGTTGTGGATGGCAAAGGCCCAGTCGGGCCGGATCGCGGCAAAGGCGGGGTCGGCGGTGACCGCCGCAGCACCCGAGCCGTCTTCCTCGGCGGGCTGGAACATCAGCACCACCCGCCCCCGCGCCGGGCGCTGCCGCGACAAAAGCCGCCCCAGCGCCATCAGCATGGTCATATGCCCGTCATGGCCGCAAAGATGCCCCTTGCCCGGCAGGGTGGAGCGGTGGGGCGCCACGCTCAGTTCCTCGATCGGCAGACCGTCCAGTTCGGCGCGGAAGAGGACGGTCGGCCCGGGGGCCGCGCCCTGAAACACCGCCGCCACGCCATGGCCGCCAAGCCCCGTCAGCACCTGATCCGGTGACAGAGGCGCCAGCGCCGCCACGATACGCGCCGCGGTCGGGCCTTCATCGCGCGAGACATCGGGAAAGCGGTGCAGGTCGCGGCGCAGCGCCGTCAGTTCGGCAATGTCGGCATTGGTCAGCATCAGGTCAGCGCCGCGCGGGCGGCAAGGGCGCGCAGCGCCACCTCAACCTCATGCCAGGCGGTGCGGGCCATCGAGCGGAAGACCATGACCTCGATCACCTCTGCCGCAGGCCGCATCAGCACCGCCTGCATATGGCCTAGCGGCGCGCGGGCGGCATGGCCCACCGGGAAGGCCGCCTCTGACAGATCCAGCGGCACCAGCCGCGCCAGCGCCTCGGCCCCCGCGGGGCCGGTCAGGCGCAGGGTGGCCCAACCGCCCGACTGATCGGTCACGGCGGCGATGCCCGCCAGATCGGGGGCCGGGCCGCCGATCAGGAACGCCTGCTCGCGGCCCGTCCAGACCAGCCGCAGCCCGTCCTTCTCCACCAGCCGGTTCGGCGCCGGGAAGGTCAGGCCCATCGGTTTCAGCGCCTTGGCCGCCGCCTTCCCCTGCCCCGGGAACAGCGCGACAGAGGTGACCGGGCCGGGATCGGCCTCGGCCAGCGTGGTGGCGGCAAGGGTCAGGGGCGCGCGGCCTTCAAGTGCGGTTTTTGCGATGAGTTCAGGCACGCAGCTTCTCCCCTGCCGGATCGTGGAACACCGGGTCGCAGACCTCGGCCAGAACGTCGATGCCGCGGAGGTGATCGACGATCCTGATCAGATCACCATGCCGCGCCCGGCCATTTTTCAGGAAGCCCATCGCCAGCGTCGCCTTCAGCGTCACCGACCAGCAGACCGAGGTGACATAGCCTTCGCTCCCCTCACGATCCACCGTGGCGCCGGGGGTGAAGAGATGCGCGCCGCCAAATGCCGCCACGGCATCGGACAGCTTCAGGCCCACCAACTGCTGCCGCTCGTCCCCTGTCAGGCCGGGACGGGCCGCCATCGCCTTGCCGATGCAGTCCTTCTTCGGGCTGACCATCTTTTCCATGCCGATGTCGAAGGCGGTGGTGCGGCCATGGATCTCGGCATGGGTGATGAAGCCCTTCTCGATCCGCAGCACGTTCAGCGCCTCCATCCCGTAGGGGCCGCCGCCCATCACCTCGGCCTTGGCCAGAAGGTCACGGAACAGCGCCTCGCCATAGCGGGTGGGAACGGCGATTTCATAGCCCTCCTCGCCCGAGAACGAGATACGGAACAGCCGCGCCTGCACCCCGCCCACCGAAACGGTGCCGCAGGACATGAAGGGGAAACCCTCGACAGGCTGATCGAGAACGGCGTTCAGAAGGGTGCGCGCCTTCGGCCCGGCCACGGCGAATTGCGCCCAGCTTTCGGTGACGGAAATCATCCGCAGATCCCAGTCGGCGCAATGCGTCTGATGGATGAAATCCAGATGCCGCATCACCAGACCCGCCGCCGCCGTGGTGGTGGTGGTCAGGAAGTGATGCTCACCCAGCCGCGCCGTTGTGCCGTCATCCAGCACAAAGCCATCCTCGCGCAGCATCAGCCCATAGCGGACCTTTCCCACCGGCAAGGTGCTGAACGTATTGGTATAAACCAGATCGAGGAAACGGGCGGCGTCGCGGCCCTGAATGTCGATCTTGCCCAGCGTCGAGACATCCGAGATGCCCACCGCCGCGCGCACCATCGCCACCTCGCGGTCGCAAGCCTCGCGCCATGTCTTCTCGCCCGGCTTGGGAAAATAGCTCGGCCGATACCAGAGCCCCGCCTCGATCATCGGGGCGTGACGGTCGCGGCTGGCCTGATCCGAGGTGGTAAAGCGCTGCGGGGCAAAGCCCATCGCGCGGCCCCCCGCCCCCATTGCGGCGATGGACACCGGCAGATAGGGCGGGCGGAAGGTCGTGGTGCCGGTCTCGGGAATGCCCCGGCCCGTGGCATCGGCCAGCACCGCCAGCGCCGCCACGTTCGAGTTCTTGCCCTGATCCGGCGCCATGCCTTGGGTGGTATAGCGCTTCATATGTTCGACCGAGGTGAACCCCTCTTGCGCCGCCAGCTTCACATCCTTCGAGGTGACATCATTGGCAAAGTCGAGCCAGGCCCGCCCCTTGCCCGACACCAGCCACAACGGCTCGTGCCGGTAGGGCGTGCCCTCGGCCCGCGGCAGGGTCACGGCGGGCGCGCTCCGCCCCAGCGCCTCAAGTGCTGCCACCGCCGCCGCATGGCCAGCGGCAAGACAGGCGTGGGTGGTGTAATCGCCATTGACCGCGCCTGCGGTGGTCAGCCCCGGCACCGCCCCGTCCGAAGGCACGAAGGCCGCGATATCCTCGCGCCAGCGCGGACGGCCGTTCATGTGGCAGGTCAGATGCACCGTCGGGTTCCAGCCGCCCGACATCGCAAGGCAATCGGTCAGAATCTGGAACTGGCCGCCGACATGGGTGCCGCTGATCCGGCTGAGGCCGAGACGGCCCGAAGTATCAGTGATCCGCGCGCCCAGATAGACCGGGCAATCCTCGACCGCGCTGGCATCGGTGCGGCTGTCCAGAATGGCCGCCACCTCGATCCCCGCCGCCATGAGCTGCCGCGCCGTGGCGCGGGCGCCGTCATTGTTGGCAAAGAGGGTCACCCGCTTGCCTGGCACCACGCCCCAGCGGTTGAGATAGGCCCGCACCGCGCCCGCCAGCATGATCCCGGGCCGGTCGTTCATCGGAAAGGCCAGCGGTCGCTCCAGCGCCCCGGCGCAGAGGATCGCGCGGGCGGCAGAGATGCGCCAGAAACATTCGCGCGGCAGATCGGCCCGCGCGGGCAGATGCAGCCCCACCCGCTCCAGCGCGCCGAAGGTGCCATTGTCATAGGCGCCGGTGACGGCGGTGCGCGTCAGGATGCGGACATTGGGCAGGCTGCGCAGCTCCGCCTCGACCGAGGCCACCCAATCCGCCGCCGGGGCACCGTCCAGTTCGGCCTCATCGGCCAGAAGCCGACCGCCCAACTGCCGGTCCTCTTCGGCAAGGATCACCTGCGCCCCGGCCCGCGCCGCCGTCAGCGCCGCCGCGAGCCCCGCCGGCCCGGCACCGATCACCAGAAGGTCGCAGAAGGCATAGGCTTTTTCATAGGCCCCTTCGTCATGCTTGCCCGAAAGCCGCCCCAAGCCTGCCGCCCGGCGGATCGCCGGTTCATAGATCTTCTCCCAGAAGGCGCGCGGCCACATGAAGGTCTTGTAATAAAATCCCGCCGACAGGAAGGGCGACAGGAAGTCGTTGACCCCCAGCACATCAAAGGCCAGCGACGGGAAGCGGTTCTGGCTCTGCGCGTTCAGCCCCTCGAAAATCTCCTGCACGGTGGCGCGGACGTTCGGCGTCTGATTGGTCGCCCCCACCACCTCGACCAGCGCGTTCGGCTCTTCGCTGCCCGCCGTCAACACCCCGCGCGGGCGGTGATATTTGAAACTGCGGCCCATCAGCCGGACGCCATTGGCCATCAGCGCCGAAGCCAGTGTATCGCCCTGATAGCCCTGAAACGACTTGCCATCGAAGCGAAAGCTGACGGGGCGTGAGCGGTCAACCTGACCCTTGCCAAGAATCCTCATGCGGCGGGCCCCTTCTTGCGCTCGGCCACCAGTTCGGTTGCCAGAATCTCATGGCTGACGGTGTTGCGGGTGACCCGCAGCCACTGGGCACAGCCGGTCTCGTGATACCAAAGGTCGCGCGTCACACCGGCGGGGTTGTCACGCAGATGCAGATGGTCGTCCCAAGCGTCGATCCCGGCATCGGGGCCGGGGCGGTTCAGGTAATCCTCAGATCCGTAATAATAAAACTCACGCCGGTCGCGGGGGCCGCAGAGGGGGCAGGTCAGGCGCATGTCGGAAACCTCACGGCATAACGGAACGGAAGAAAGGGGCGCTGCCCCTCGGCCCTTGCGGGCCTCACCCCGGGATATTTGGACCAAGATGAAGCTGCTGCCGGTTTCATCTTGGCAAAAATATCCCCGCCGGAGGCTTCGACGGCGATGCAATGCGGATAGGTTGCGCGTGTCATCCTGACCTCAATGCAGGTTGTGCTGGCTGCCGGTGCCTTCCTCGTCGAGGATCTGGCCGGTGCGGAAACGGTCAAGGCGGAAGCGTCTGGCAACCTCATGCGGGGTATCGGTGGCCATCAGATGCGCCATGCACCAGCCGCTTGCGGGCACCGCCTTGAAGCCGCCGTAGTTCCAGCCGCAATCCAGGTAGAGCCCCTCGATATGGGTCTTGTCGATGATGGGGCTGCCGTCCGGCGTCATGTCCATGATGCCGCCCCAGGACCGCAGCACCTTGGCGCGGCCGATCATCGGCATCAGCGTCATGCCCGCTTCCATCACATGTTCGACCATCGGCAGGTTGCCCCGCGCGGCGTAGCTGGCGTAGAAATCAAGGTCGCCGCCGAAGACCAGCCCGCCCTTGTCGGACTGGCTGATATAGAAATGCCCCATGCCGAAGCTGATCACATGGTCGATCACCGGCTTCAGCCCCTCGGTCACGAAGGCTTGCAGGATATGGCTTTCCACCGGCAGGCGCATACCCGCCATCGCCGCGACCAGACCCGAGCGGCCCGCCGCCACCATACCGACCTTCTTCGCCCGGATCGCGCCACGCGTGGTCTGCACGCCCTTCACCACGCCGTTCTCGATGTCGATGCCGGTCACTTCGCAATTCTGGATCAGATCGACGCCCAGCCGGTCGGCGCCGCGGGCATAGCCCCAGGCCACCGCATCATGCCGGGCCGAGCCGCCGCGGGGGTGCAGAAGGCCGCCATAGATCGGGAACCGGGTGTTGTCGAAATCGAGATAGGGCAGCAACTCGCGCACGCCCTCGCGGTCCAAGAGAACCGCATCATCGCCCTGATTGATCATCATGTTGCCGCGCCGGGCGAAGGCATCGCGCTGGCCATCCGAGTGGAACAGGTTGATCAGCCCGCGCTGCGAATGCATCACGTTGTAGTTCAGTTCGGCCTCGAGCCCTTCCCAGAGCTTCAGGCTGTGCGAATAGAACTCGGAATTGCCGGGCAGGAAGTAATTGGCGCGCACGATCGTCGTGTTGCGCCCGATGTTGCCGCTGCCCAGATAGCCCTTCTCCAGCACCGCGATGTTGCACAGCCCGTGGTTCTTGGCAAGGTAATAGGCGGTGGACAGGCCATGCCCGCCGCCGCCGATGATCACCGCATCATATTCGGCCTTGGGGGCGGGATCGCGCCAGGCGGGCTTCCACCCCTTGTTGCCAAAGAGACCTTCGGTGATGACCTTCAAGCCGGAGTAGCGCATCCGAAACGACCTTTCCCTGACCCGGCCATCAAACCGGGACATGCGCGGTTATTCAAGAGCGGACGGCAAAATCCTTGGTCGCCTGCGACGAAAGATGTCGCATCCGGCGCAGGCCAGCGAATTTCCGCAACATCCGGGCGCTGGCGCTTCCCTCTCCCCGGCGGGGAGAGGGTCAGGGTAAGGGGGGTTACAGCCCCTTGGAGCGATAGGTCTTTGCCACCCGGTCGATCGAGACGATATAGGCGGCGGTCCGCAGATCCTCGACCTCGGAGCGCCCGTGCCAGACCTCGCGCATCGACTGATAGGCGGTGCGCATCGTGTCATCCAGACCCGACCGCACCAGCGCCAGCTCGTCCGAGCCTTGCAGGAACTTCTGCTTGAAATCGGCAGAGAGCGTCCAGCCAAGGTTCTTGTCCGCACTCAGCCGTTCCAGCTCTTCGACCAGCAGGCGCGACCGCCCTTCCTCGGCCCGCCGCTGCATCCGGCCAAAGCGGATGTGCGACAGGTTCTTGACCCATTCGAAATAGCTGACCGTGACGCCCCCGGCATTGGCATACATGTCGGGAATGATCACCGCGCCCTTCTCGCGCAGGATTTCATCGGCGCCAAAGGTGATCGGGCCATTCGCCGCCTCGACGATCAGCGGCGCCTGGATGTTGGCCGCATTGCCCTTGTGGATCACCCCCTCCAGCGCGGCGGGGATCAGGATGTCGCAGGCCAGTTCCAGCGCCGCCGCGCCATCGGTCATGTAGCTGCCATAGGGGAAGCCCTTGACCGATCCCTGATTGCGCGCCATCCACTGGCGCAATTCCTCGATATTGATGCCCTCAGGGTCCACCACCGCGCCGTCGCGCTCGGCCACGGCGATGATCTTGGCGCCATCCTCTTCCGACAGGAATTTGGCGGCGTGGTAGCCCACATTGCCAAGGCCCTGCACCACCACCTTCTTGCCCTCAAGCCCGCCGGACAGGCCGGCGCGGGCCACATCCTCGGCATGGCGGAAGAACTCCCGCAGGGCGAATTGCACCCCCCTGCCCGTCGCCTCGACCCGGCCCTGAATACCGCCCGCATGGGGCGGCTTGCCGGTGACGCAGGCTTTGGCGTTGATGTCGGTGGTGTTCATCCGGGCGTATTGATCGGCGATCCAGGCCATTTCCCGTTCGCCCGTGCCCATGTCGGGGGCGGGCACGTTCTGCGCCGGGTTGATCAGGTCGCGTTTGATCAGCTCATAGGCAAAGCGGCGGGTGATCTGTTCCAGCTCATGCTCGTCCCATTCGCGCGGGTCGATGCAGAGCCCGCCTTTCGAGCCGCCGAACGGCGCCTCGACCAAGGCGCACTTATAGGTCATCAGCGCCGCCAGCGCCTCTACCTCGTCCTGATGCACCGACAGCGCATAGCGGATGCCGCCCTTGACCGGCTCCATATGTTCCGAATGCACCGAGCGATAGCCGGTGAAGGTCTTCATCGCGCCACGCAACCGCACCCCGAACCGCACGGTGTAGGTGGAGTTGCAGACCCGGATCTTCTCCTCAAGCCCCGGACTCAGATCCATCAGGGCGGTTGCCCGCCGGAACATCAGATCGACCGATTCCCGAAAGCTCGGTTCACCTGTCACGTTCATGCCTTTTCTCCCTGTCCGGCATTCGGATGCACAGAGATTAGGCGGTTTGATTAACCAAATCACCAACGAACTCCGGGCAATCTGGCCGGTTTTTCGCCATGAAGTGATTCGGATTAGGGCAATTCGGGCAGGGATGCGGCGCCGGATGCCGGGTTTTGCCGTGATTACCGTTGCCCCGGCGCAGACAATGAATGCTGCCGCTGGCGAGTGTTTCCGGCCCCCCGGGTTATGCCCCGCCTCTGCCGCCTCTGCCACAATTTTGCCTTAACTTCTGGGCAGTCCGATGGCGGGGGTATGACGATTTTGCGGACGGTTAACAGCCGGACGCCTTCCGAGGTAGGCTGCCATGACTGCATTTCCCCCCCGTCGCCCTCTCGCGGCACTGGCGCGTTTCACAAGGGACGAAGGCGGTTCGCTGATCGTCTTTGCGCTGGTGCTGTTCCTGCTGATGGCCATGATGGGCGGTGTCGCGCTGGATGTGATGAAGCGCGAGGCGCGGCAGACCGCACTGATGAACACGCTTGACCGCGCCACGCTGGCCGCCGCCGCGCTGACCCAGGATCTCGACCCGGAAAGCGTGGTGCGGGACTATGTGAACAAGTCGGGCCTTGGCGTTGACCTTCAGGAAATCACCGTGGTGCAAAGCGTCAACGGCCGTTCGGTTGCGGCCAAGGGCGTGGTGGACAGCAATCCGCTGTTCCTGCATCTCATCGGCATCGACAAGTTCGATGCCATCGGCGGCTCGGCCGCCGAACAGCGCATCACTAATGTCGAAATCGTGCTGGTGCTGGACGTCTCCGGTTCGATGTCGGGGGCCAAGATCGCCAATCTGCGCACCGCTGCCTCGGAATTCGTGCAGACGGTTCTGGCCGGCGACACCGACAACCGGGTGTCGATCACCATCGTTCCCTATAATGCGCAGGTGAACCTCGGCCCGGTCTTGCGGGCGAAATACAATGCGGCCAACCAGCATGGCGTGGCCAATGTGAACTGCCTTGAGCTGCAATCCACGCTTTACGGCGCACCGGGCATCAGCCGCACCACCTCGATCCCGATGGCGGCCTTTGCCGATGTGACCAACGGCACCAACCAGACCACCTCTTATGTCGCGTGGAACAACAGCTCTTATGCGACGATGCTGACCTCGGCGCCTTTCTGCCGGAACGAGACGCGCAACATCGTCCGGCTGCCCTCGAACAACGTGGCCACCCTGCAAAGCCAGATCAACGCGCTGCAGGCGGGGGGCAACACCTCGATCACGCTGGGAATGAAATGGGGGGTGGCGCTGCTCGACCCGACAGCGCGCGGCATGTATTCCGAACTGATCGCCGCCAACCAGATCCCGGCCTATTACGAAGGCCGCCCCTATGACTATACCGATACCGAGGCGATGAAGGTCGTCGTGCTGATGACGGATGGTGAGCATGTGGCGCACAACCGGATCAATGACGATTACAAGACCGGCACCTCGCCGATCTACCGCTCGACCGGCGACGGCAATTATTCGATCCGCTTCACCACCGGGCGGCCGGCGGCGGCGGGCACCAACCAGTATTGGGTGCCGCATCTGTGCGTCTCGAACGCCTGCATGACCGGCAGCAATGTGGCCGAAGGATGGCGCGCGACGCCGTGGAACTCGGGCGCGGGCGTGACGCAGCAAACCTGGCAGCAAGTCTGGGCCGGACAGCGGTTGTCCTGGGTGGCATGGCAGCTTTACGCCCGCGCGCTCGGCACCAGCTCCAGCGCCCGCAGCACGCAATACAACAGCGCCATCAACCTGCTGTCCTCGACCTATGCCGCTGTCAACACCATGAACAGCTCGTTGCAGACCTCGTGCAATCAGGCCAAGGCAAATGGCGTGATTGTATACGGGATTGCCTTCGAGGCGCCGACGAATGGCCAGCAGCAAATCTCTGGTTGCGCTTCCTCGCCAGCGCACTACTTTGACGCGCAGGGGCTGGAAATTCAGACCGCCTTCCGCACCATCGCCAATTCGATCAGCCAGTTGCGGCTGACGCAATAGGTGCCGCGATGCAGGTGTGGAATCAGCCCGCGCCGCCCGCCAGACTGCCCCGCTCCGGCGGGGCGGGAACGGCGGCATATGGCGAAATATCCGCCGAAACGCCGCGTCAAACGCCCAGCGACAGGGCAAAGGACGCAATGCGCACCAGTTTTCGCCACAATAACGCCAGACCCCTGAACCAGTTTCGCATCCTGAATAGGTCTCTCGTCCCGATCGGCGGGAGCAGGAGTGTGAGCAATGGTAGTGTTTGGTTTGATCGGCCGTGCCCTGGCACGCGCCCCGCAACGTCAAAGCGCCTCCGGCCTCTGGCGGGACGAATCGGGCAACCTTGTGGTTTTTGCCCTCTGCCTTTTCATCGCCATGACCATGTTCGGCGGACTTGCGGTGGACGTCATGCGCTATGAAACCGTCCGCACCAAGCTGCAGAACACGCTTGACCGCTCAACCCTTGCCGCCGCCTCGCTGACGCAGGACATGGACGCCGAAACGGTGGTCAATGAATATTTCGAGAAGGCGCAGCTTTCGCAATATCTGACCGGGGTGAACGTCGATGAAGGCATCAACTACCGTCAGGTGACGGCCGATGCTTCGGCGGCCACCAATCCCATCTTCACCCATCTGATCGGCCTGACCGAAATGGATGCCCCGGGCCATTCGATGGCCGAGCAGCGCATCACCAATGTTGAAATCGTTCTGGTGCTGGACGTCTCCGGCTCGATGGCCAGCAACAGCCGTCTGGTGAACCTCAAGGCGGCGGCCAAGGAATTCATCGACACCGTGCTGTCCAGCGACGGCGAAGACCGCATCTCGATCGCCATAGTGCCGTTCAACGGCCAGGTGAACCTTGGTCCTGTGCTGCGCGCGAAATTTGCCGTGACCGACGGGCCGAACGTGACCAACGTCGATTGCGTCGATCTGCCCTCTTCGACCTATAACACGCTGGCGATGCCGACGACCACGTCGATGCCGATGACGGCCTATGCCGACAGCTACAGCACGACGAACCAGTCCACCTCGCACACGGCGCCCAGCAACACCAGCTATGCCACGATCAACACCGCCAACGTCTGGTGCCCGGCCTCCAGCGCCAATATCGTGCGGCTGCCGTCGAACAATGCCACCACGCTGAAATCGCAGATCGACGGTCTGACCGCGGTGGGCGCCACCTCGATCAACGCCGGAATGCGCTGGGGCACCGCCCTGATCGACCCCACCCTGCGCACGATGTATTCGCAGCTCATCACCGCCGGCAAGATCGACTCCACCTGGAGCGGACGCCCCTACGACTATACCGATGACGAGGCGATGAAGATCATCATCCTGATGACCGACGGCGAGCATTTTGCCGAAGAGCGCATCAACTCGGGTTATCGCAGCGGCCTGTCGCCGATCTACAAATCCACCGGCGACGGCAATTATTCGATCCGCTTCACCTCGGGCCGCCCGGCCAAGGCGGGCACCAATGAATATTGGGTGCCCCATCTCTGCACCTCGAGCAACTGCACCGGCGGCTCGGATGTTTCGAGCGGGTGGAAGTCCACGGCGTGGAACTCGGGCTCGGGTGTGGTGCAGCAGACCTGGCCGCAGGTCTGGTCGGCCCTGCGCGTGACCTATGTCGCCTGGAACCTTTATGGCCGTGCCCTTGGCACCACCTCTTCGACCCGGACCACCGCCTATAACAACGCCATGACGGCCATGCGCACCCAGACCGAGACATCGGCCATGGACACGCAGTTGCAAAAGATCTGCACGCTGACCAAGAACCAGAAGACCACCGTCTACGGCATTGCCTTCGAGGCCCCCTCCAACGGCCAGACCCAGATTGCCGCCTGCGCTTCGTCGCCCGCGCATTACTTCAACGCCAGCGGGTTGCAGATCAAGACCGCCTTCCGTGCCATTGCCAGCAATATCAGTCAGTTGAGGTTGATCCAATGATCCGCGCCCTGCTTGCCCCGTTCCGGCGCTTCCTTGCGGGCGAAAAAGGCACCGCCTCGCTGGAATTCGTGATTTCCGTGCCGATCCTGATGGTGATCTTCTGCGCCTCGTTCGAAAGCGGGCTGTTGATGATGCGATCGATCCTGCTGGAGCAGGCCGTGGACCGCACCATGCGCGAATTGCGTCTGGGCCATTACCCGCTGCCGACCTCGGCCCTTCTGAAAGAGGAAATCTGCGCGCGCGGGGTGATCTTGCAGAATTGCGAAGACAACATCACCATCGAGCTGGTCCGCATCAGCACCTCGACTTGGGCCGTGCCGACCAGCAATATCCAATGCGTGGACCGCGACGAAGATATCGACCCGGTTCTGGCGTTGCAGATCGGCCAACAGAACGACGTGATGCTGGTCCGCATCTGCGTGATCCAGGATGCCCTGTTCCCGAACATGGCGATCGGGGCGCAGATGCCGCTGGATGGCCGCGACGGCTATGCGTTGATCACCACCTCGGCCTTCGTCACCGAGCCGACCTGAGGAGAGGGCGCCATGACATTCCTTCGCCGCCTGCTGCGCCGTTTCGGACAGGACGAAAGTGCCACGATCATGGCCGAGGCCGTGCTGGTGCTGCCGTTCATGCTGTGGTCCTATCTGGGCCTCTTCGTCTACTGGGACTCGTTCCGGGTGATGAACAAGGTCCAGAAGGCCAGCTATACCATCTCGGACATGATCTCGCGCGAGATGGTGACGATCAACGACGCCTATATCACCGGCATGGACACGCTGATGGAATCGCTGATCGACCGCGATCAGAACGTCAGCCTGCGGGTCAGTTCGGTCACCTGGTCGCAATTGCGCAACCGTTTTGAAATCCACTGGTCGCGCAGCACCGATGCCACCGGACTGCCGCCGCTGACGACGACGACGCTGCAACTGCTCAAGGACAGCATCCCCGACATGTCGGACGGCGACTATGTGGTGATCGTCGAAACCCGGGTGGGCTATGAGCCGGCCTTCGACGTGGGCATGGATGCCCAGACGCTGGCGCAGTTCATCGTGACCCGCCCGCGCTTTGTGCCCAAGGTGTGCCTCTCGGGCGTGACCTGCTCCTGACCTGGCTTCTGTGCGGCAACGCACAGAGACTGCGGGCGGCGGCGGCGTTGCCGCCTGCGCCACGGCGCCCTACCTTGGCGTCATCGCAGAACAGGAGAGCGCCATGTCGATCCGTCCCGTTGCCAGCCAGTCCCACGCCCGTCCCGCCGTCGAAGGCGCGGGCGTCAACCTCCACCGTGCTTTCGGCTTTTCCGAGCCGGAGCGGATGGACCCCTTCCTGATGTTCGACGACTTTCGCGGCGATCACCCGCGCGACTATACCGCCGGGTTCCCGTGGCACCCGCATCGCGGGATCGAGACGATCACCTATGTTCTGGCCGGATCGGTCGAACATGGCGACAGTCTGGGCAATCGTGGCACGCTCAAGGGCGGCGATGTGCAATGGATGACCGCCGGGTCCGGCATCCTGCATCAGGAAATGCCCAAGGGCAACGCGCAGGGCCAGATGCATGGTTTCCAGCTTTGGGCGAACCTGCCGCGCGACCTCAAGATGACCAAGCCGCGCTATCAGGACGTGAAGGCCCGCGACATCCCCGAAATCCTTGAGGATGACGGCACCGTGGTCAAGGTCGTCACCGGCGAGTTCTGGGGCCGCAAGGGGCCGGTGGACGGCATCGCCGCCGATCCGCTCTATCTGGACATCTTCGTGCCCGAGGGACGGCGCAAGACCTTTGCCATCGACACCCGCCGCAAGGCTTTCGCCTATGTCTTTCAGGGTGCGGGCCGTTTTGCCGATGCCGCCCATCCGCGCGGCGTTCTGCTTGAAAAAGAGGTCGGCGGCGAAGAGGTGAACATCCGCGACCTGTCGGGCAACCGCACGCTGGTTGAATTCGGCGCGGGCGATGAGGTGCAGGTGACGGCGGGCCCGGATGGCGTGCGCTTCCTGCTGGTGGCCGGGGCGCCCATTCAGGAGCCGGTGGCCTGGCACGGGCCGATCGTGATGAACACGCGGGCCGAACTGGAAACCGCGATGCGCGAATTGCGCAACGGCACCTTCATCAAGCCCGCGCATTGACGAAACGGCGGGCCGCGCCCCTGCAAGCAGGGGCGCGGCCCGCCTTCTTTCAGGATATGCCCCTCAGGCCACAGACCTCAGGCCAGCGTGATGTTGACGCGGCGGTTCTGGCGGCCCTTGTTCTCGATCTTGCCGATCTCAACCCGGCCGATTTCGGCGGTGCGGGATACATGGGTGCCGCCGCAGGGTTGCAGATCGACCTGATCGGCGCCCGCGCCGATCCTGACCAGCCGCACCCGCCCCTGCCCCATCGGCGGCATCACCGACAGGGTTTTCACCAGCCCCGGATTGGCCTGCAACTCGGCATCGGTGATCCAGTCATCCGTCACCGCCAGATCGCGCCCGATCAGCGCGTTCAGCGCGGTTTCCAGCGCCGCCACATCGACGGGCGGCTCGGGCATGGCGAAATCCAGCCTGCCCCGCTCGGCGCCGATCTGGCCGCCGGTCACCGGCAAGGGGATGACCACCGACAACAGATGCAGCGCGGTATGCACCCGCATGTGGCGATGGCGGCGGTCCCAGTCGATGCGCTGCATGAGCAGCGCGCCAACCGGCGGCAGGGCCAGCGGCTCTGCCGGGACCAGCGCGATGCCACCGCCCTCGACCTTGACCGCTGTGGCAATGGTCAGCCGCCCGCCGTCCCATTCCACAAGACCGCAATCGCCGGGCTGACCGCCGCCCGTGGCGTAGAACACCGTGCGGTCCACCACGATGCCGCCCTCGGGCGTATGGCCGGTCACCCGGCCCGTGGTCTCGCGCAGATAGGCGTCGCTGCGGAACAGGGGTTCGGTCATCATCTCTGTGGCTCCGGCTCGGATTTGGGGTCGGATTTGGCCTTGCGATGCAGCAGGGTCGCGGGTGGCGGCGCCAGCAGGGCCGCCACGGCATCTTCATGCTGGCGGGCCTCTTCGGCCTTTTCGGCCTCGGCTGCGGCAGTGTCGGCCTGACGTTGCAGGAAATCGCGATGGGCATTGCTGAACACAATGCCCTCGGCGCCAAAGCGGGCGGCGATCTGGTGATTGATCTCGCTGCGCACCGCCACCTGAAAGTTCACGTCGCGCAGGATCACCCGGATTTCAAAATTCATCGTCTCGCCGGTGAAGCCCATCAGCGCCACCACCGGCGGCGGGTTGAGGATGGCCAGCGGCTGCGCCTCGGCAATCTCTTGCAGGATCTTCTCCACCCGGCGGCTGTCGGCGGTGAAGGGCACCGTCACCGGCACCACCAGGCGGCCAGAGCGGTTGAACCGGGTCCAGTTCGTGACGCGGCCCGAAATCAGGTCGCTGTTGGGCACGATCACATCGGCACGGTCAAAGGTCTGGATGCGGGTGGACCGCACCGAGATCGACTTGACGATGCCCGAGGTGGTGCCGACCTCGATCCAGTCGCCCTCGCTGACCGGGCGTTCGACCAAGAGGATGATGCCCGAGACGAAATTCGACACCACGGTCTGCAAGCCGAAACCGATGCCGACCGACAGTGCCCCGGCAACGATGGCCAGACCGGAAAGGTCGATCCCGGCAGCATTGATCGCCACCAGCCCCGACAGGAATATCCCGCCATAGCCGACACCCGAAACCACCGCATTCTGCCCGCCCTGGTCCAGCGAGGTGCGCGGCAGGATCGAGGATTTCAGCCCCCCCTGAAACATCCGCGTCAGCGTATAGCCGATGGCGAAGATCACCGCGAAAATCAGGAAGTTGGAGGGCGAGATATGGGTGCCGCCAAGGCTGAACCCTTCGCGGAAGCGGGTCCAGATTTCGGTGATGTCGGCGGCACGCGCGCCCCAGATCAGCGCGAAAAGCGGAACCGACAGGAAGATCAGCAGGAAATTCGCCAGCACCGGCACCAGCGCATCGCCGGGATTGCCGGTGGTCTTCATCACCATGGCATAGAGGTCTTCGATCAACCCCTGCAAAATCAGGATCAGCCCGATCAGCGCAAGGCTCAACATCGCCGGATAGGTCAGCGCCGCCGCGGCCTGCACATAGCCGATCACGGCCAGCACCGGCCCCAGCACCCCCACCACCATCACGCCGCGGCCCAGCACGCCCAGCAGACGGGTGCCATAGGCTTGCGCCTCGTTCTCGCGCAGAGTGGCATCGGCATGGCGGCGCAAAAGCTGCCCCATCCGCACCAGAAGCAGACCCGAAAGCGCAAGACCCGGGAAAGAGGTCACGGCGGTCGTGCCCTCGGAATAGCTCTGGCTGTCCATCGCGGCGAACCGCAGATCGTCCAGCCCCAGCAAAAGCCCCATCAGCACCGCGTTATAGCGCGCCTCGGCCCGCCGCTCGGGCGGCAGGTTCAGCGGCCCGGCGATGGTGCCGCGCGGAAAGACCCGGCCTGCCAGCCACGACGCCAGAATGACCGGGGTGGTGATGTCGGGCAGCGCCTCGATGATCTGGGTGCCCACGACGCCCAGCATCTCGGTCGAGATCAGCGCGGCGGCCAAGAGGATGACCCCCACCACCGGCACCACGATTTCGCCCAAGGACAGGATCAACGCCCAGACCCGCTGCCCACGCACAGAACCGCGTTCCTGCATCCGCTGCGCCATGCGGCCCACCCAGCGGCGGCCATAGCCGATCAGCCCCGCCGCCACGAGTAAAAGCGCGACGATCACCGGCAGATTGCCGGTAAAGGCTTTGCGTGCCAGCTTGTTGGCCCATTTCTCGGCAAGCTCGTCCCAAAGCCGCACCCCGGTATCGGTCAGACCGATCACCGCTTCGGGCCAGTTGGCCGGGTTGATCGGCGAAGGCCAGAGCGTCAGCAGCGCTGCCGCCTGCCGGTCACGCAGCACGCGGTCAATCTCGCGGATCAGGCCATCGGCGCGGCTGTAGGCTTCTTCGGCGGCGATGCCGGGGGCTTGCAGGGTGACGAGTTGTTCGGTCAGGTCATGGCGGCGGTTGGCCAGTTCGACCACTTCAGTCTGACCCTCGGCCGGGGCCGGGCCAAGGGCGGCGATTTGGGTGCGCAGCGTGGCGATGCGGGCGGAATTGGCGCTTTGCGCGCCCTGCAACGCCTCGCGCCAATCCACCAGTTGCGCCCGCAGATGCTCCAGCGACACTTCCGAAGCATTGGGGTCGCTGATGGCGGCCTCGGCCCGTTTGGCCATCAGATCCCAGGCGGCATAATCCAGCGTCGTGGCGCCGCCGCGGTCTTCATCGCTGGCGGGGCGGCCATTGACCGGGCCGGGCGGCGCGTCCGCCTCGACCAGCGGTTTGGTGCCGGGCCGGGGCATCAGCGCCCCGGTCTCGTCCACCTGACGGCCGGGCTCCTGTGCCTGCAACACCGGCGCCATGAAAAGAAGGGCGCCAAGGATCAGCGCCCAAAGCAGCCCCGCCCGGGCGCAGCGCGCCGTCATGCGTCTTCGTAGACCGTGGGCAGGCTGCGCGGGCCACGGTCAAGCCAGGCCGGAACCGGCAGGCCCTTTTCCTTGAGGAAGGCCGGGTTGAACAGCTTGGACTGATAGCGGTTGCCGTAATCGCACAGGATGGTGACGATGGTATGGCCCGGCCCCATCTCGCGCGCCATACGGATCGCACCGGCGATGTTGACGCCGGACGAGCCGCCCAGACAGATGCCCTCATCCTCCAGCATCTCGAAGACCAAGGGCAGCGCCTCGGCATCGGGAATGCGATAGCTGAAATCGGGGGTGAAGCCTTCCAGATTGGCGGTGATGCGGCCTTGCCCGATGCCTTCGGTGATCGAGGTGCCGGGGCTTTCAAACGTGCCATTGGTATAGAAGGAATGCAGCGCCGCGCCCTCGGGGTCGGCCAGACCGATCTTCACGCCCTTGGGCTGCAAGGCCATGCCGACCCCGGCCAGCGTGCCGCCCGAACCCACGGCGCAAATGAAACCATCCACCTTGCCGCCGGTCTGTTCCCAGATTTCCGGGCCGGTGGTTTCGATATGGCTTTGCCGGTTGGCCACATTGTCGAACTGATTGGCCCAGATCGCGCCATTCGGCTCGGTCCGGGCCAGCGCCTCGGCCAGGCGGCCGGAATAGCGCACATAATTGTTCGGGTTCTTGTAGGGCGCCGCCGGAACCTGGACCAGCTCGGCCCCCGCCAGCCGCAGCATGTCCTTCTTTTCCTGAGACTGGGTTTCAGGAATGACGATCACCGTGCGGAACCCCATGCTGGCGCCGACCAGCGCCAGACCAATGCCGGTATTGCCCGCCGTGCCCTCGACAATCGTGCCACCGGGTTTCAGCGCGCCGCGCGCAATGGCATCGCGGATGATATAGAGCGCCGCGCGGTCCCTGACCGACTGACCGGGGTTCAGAAACTCGCATTTGCCCAGGATGGTGCAGCCGGTCAGCTCGGAGGCCCGCTTCAGTTTCAGAAGCGGCGTGTTGCCGATCGTGTCCGCCAGATCGCTGTGAATCCGCATGTTGGCCCCCTTGGTGTCTCTTCCTCGTTGTGTAGGGGCAAGACAAAGCAAACTCAAGCCGGGGCGCGATTTAGTCGGGTTTCAGCGCCGTCAGACCGTTGCCCGTGCCGTCGCGCTTGGTTTCCAGCCCAAAGCCCAGATCGGCAAAATACAGCCAGCGCCGGGTAAAGCCGCCGTCTTCGCCCAGAAAGGTCGCCTCGACCGGGATCGCGCGATAGGTGCAGCCAGAGAGTTTGGCCTCCATCTCGGGCAGAAAGGTATAGACCGCATCGAACTTGCCCGACCACTCCTGATAGCCCTGTTCCGAACTGTTATCGGTCACGGCGTCAGCGGAAATCCTCGTCTTCCAGCTTTCGCCCGCTTTCGGCACCGGCGGCTTGCCGCGGAATTTCCAGGTCTGCCTTGTGTCGCCGGAACCGATCAGCTCTTCGTCGCTGAAAAAAGAGGTGGTGTTCGTCTCATAGATGCCCAGAAGGGTCTGCCGCTCGTCCGTCCACAGGCCCTTGCCCGCCGCGTAATCGACGTAGATACCGCCGTCCCTTGCCACCGCCCGCCCCGCCCGGCCATCGGCCCGCTTGAAGCTGACACCCTTGACAAGGCTGTCGGCGGTCACACATTCGGCAAGGGCGCCCAGCGGCAGCAGGGTCAGGCAGGCGGCAAGGATAGCATGGCGCATGGGATACTCCGGCAGGGGTTTGGCCCCGACCCTAGCCCGGGCACAACGAAAAAAGGCGTGACAAACGCTGTCACGCCCCGGTTTTCTGTCGGCAGACAGCCTCAGCCCGCCACGAACAGCCCTTCGGCCTTGATCGCGGCATAGCCTTCGTCCAGCGACTTCTTCGCACGCTCGATCAGCACGTCGATTTCCGAGGGCGTGATCACCAGCGGCGGGGCGATGATCATGCGGTCCCCGACATGGCGCATGATCAGGTTGTTGGCAAAGCAGCGCTCGCGCACCTTATAGCCCACGGTCCCCGCCTCGGAGGCGAATTTCGCCCGGGTGGCCTTGTTCGGCGTCAGCGCGATAGAGCCCATCAGGCCCACCAGCTTGGCCTCGCCCACCATGGGATGGTCGGTCAGCGCCGCCCAGCGTTCGGCCAGATAGGGATGCGCGACATTGCGGACATGCTCGACCACGCCCTCTTCCTGAATGATCCGCAGGTTTTCCAGCGCCACGGCGGCGGCGACCGGATGGCCGGAATAGGTATAGCCGTGGTAAAGTTCGCCCCCCTCGGCCACCACATTGAACACCTCATCCGAGATGATCGAGCCGCCGATCGGCTGATAGCCCGAGGACAGGCCCTTGGCGATGGTCATGATATGCGGCTTGATGCCGAAGGTCTGGCTGCCGAACCAGTTGCCGGTGCGGCCAAAGCCGGTAATGACCTCATCCGCGATCAGCAGGATGCCGTATTTGTCGCAGATGCGCTGGATTTCCGGCCAATAGGTGCTGGGCGGCACGATCACGCCGCCGGCGCCCTGAATAGGCTCACCGATGAAGGCTGCAACCTTGTCCACGCCGATTTCGTTGATCGCGGTTTCCAGCGCCTGCGCCCGGGCAAGGCCGAAATCCTCGGGCGTCATGTCGCCGCCCTCGCTCCACCAATCGGGCTGGTCGATGTGAACGATGCCGTCGATCTTGCCGCCATGGGCATGGATCGGACTCATCCCGCCAAGCGAGCCGCCGCCCATGGTCGAGCCGTGATAGCCGTTCTTGCGCGCGATGATCACCCGCTTTTCCGGCTCGCCTTTGACCTGCCAATAGCGGCGGACAAGGCGGATGTTGGTGTCATTGGCTTCCGAACCGGACCCGGCGAAGAACACATGGTTCAGATCACCCGGCGCCAGTTCGGCGATCTTGGCGGCAAGGGCGATGGCCGGAACATGGGTGGTCTGGAAGAAGGTGTTGTAATAGCTCAACTCATCCATCTGCCGCTTGGCCACATCGCCCAGCTCGGTGCGGCCATAGCCGATGTTGACACACCACAGGCCCGCCATGCCGTCGATGATCTTGTTGCCCTCGCTGTCGCGCAGCCAGACGCCTTTGGCCGAAGTGATGACCCGCGCGCCTTTCTGCGCCAACCCGTTGGCATCAGTGAAAGGATGCATGTGATGCGCCGCGTCCAGCCGCTGCAATTCGGCCGTGGGCAGGTGGTTGGTGATCTTGTTCATGGCATCCCTCATCCCGTAACCCCGAATCCCGGGGGCTTGGGCCAAGGATATGATCAAACCCGGGGGTGATCAAGGAATTTGATCAAATTGCGCTCTTCAACTCCGCCGTTGCGGCACTCCGGGCAGAACACAGAGCATTTCATAAAGCAGGTTCGCCCCGACCAGCGCGGTATTGCCCGAAGGGTCATAGGGCGGCGAAACCTCGACCAGATCGCCGCCGATCAGGTTCAGCCCGGCACAACCGCGCACGATCTCAAGCCCCTGCCAGATGGTCAGCCCGCCGGGTTCCACCGTGCCCGTGCCGGGGGCAAAGGCCGGGTCCAGACTGTCGATGTCATAGCTAAGGTAAACCGGCGCATCTCCGATCTTTTCCCGCACCTCTGCCATCAGCGGTTTAAGCGACTTGTGCCAGCAGTCTTCGGCCTGCACCACGGTCCAGCCCCGCTCACGGCCCCAGTCGAAATCATCCGGGCCATAGCAGGTGCCGCGCAGCCCGATCTGAAACACCTTGTCATTGATCAGGCAGCCGTCCTCCCAAGCGCGGCGGAATGGGCAGCCATGGGCGACCTTCTCGCCGAACATCGTGTCATTGATATCGGCATGGGCATCGACATGGATCAGCGCCACCGGCCCGTGTTTCTTCTTCATCGCCCGCAGGATCGGCCAGGTCAGCGTATGGTCGCCGCCAAGGGTCAGCGGGATGGCGCCCTTGTCCAGCACCCCGTCATAAAAGGCGGTGATGATGTCCACCGTCTTCTTCAGATCAAAGGTGTTGATCGGCACATCACCGATATCGGCCACCTGCAAATGCTCAAAAGGCGCCGCGCCGGTGGCCATGTTATAGGGCCGCAGCATCCGGCTTTCATCGCGGATCTGGCGCGGACCCAGCCGGGTGCCGGATCGGTTCGAGGTGCCATGATCCATCGGAATGCCGACGAACGCCACGTCCAGCCCGGTCGCATCCGCCTGTGCGGGCAGCCGCATCATCGTGGCGGGGCCGCCGAAACGCGGCATGTCATTGCCGCCCAAAGGTTGGTTGAAACGGCTCATCCCTGTCCCCCTTGTTCCGCGATCAGCCCGATCACCCCGGCCAGCAATTGCGCCGCCACCAGCGCGCCCTGCCCGTCAATGTCGCGCTCGGGCATGAATTCCACCATGTCAAAGGCGGCGATCCGCGCCTTGGCCGCCACGCCCGCAATCAGTTCGAACACCTGCCAATAGGTCAGCCCGCCCGCCGTGCGCCCGATCACCGCCGGCATCACCGCCGGGTCCAGCGCATCCACGTCCAGACAGATCACCACCCGCGCCCCTTCGGGGATCAGCGCCAGCGCCGGCGCCACACCCAGCGCCGCCACCTTGCGGGCATGAACGAACTGCACCCCGGCGCCCACCGCATCAAGATAATCCCCCGGTCGGGCAGAGCCGATACCCCGGCTGCCGACCTGAATGATCTGGCCCACATGCGCCATCTCCGAGGCCCGCCGCATGGTCGAGGACAGGCCCCACCGCTCGCCCCCCACCTCGTCGCGCCAGTCGATATGGGCGTCGATCTGCAGGATGGTCAGCGGCCCCTGCCCCTCAAGCGCCTGCAACATCGGGATCGGCAGCGAATCGTCGCCCCCCAGAAGGACTGGCACCGCCCCCGCCGCCACGATCTCGGCCACGGCGGCGCGCAGGGTGGCGCGGTTGCCTTCGGGGTCGGCCACATCCACCGGCACATCGCCGCCATCCAGCACCCGCGCGCCTTCGGGCAGCACAGTCATGCCGGTGTCAAAGTTCATGTTGCCCTGCGCGGCGGCAAAGGCCGCGCCCCCGGCCCGGATCGCCGCCGCGCCGCCCGCGCAATAGAACCCGACCGACGGATAGGGTGTGCAGCCATCGGCCCCGATGATCACCGCCGCAGCGCCCTGCAAATCCGCAGGCCCCAGCGCCTCTGGCAGGCCCATGAAGGTCTTGCCGCCTTCGGCCCCGAACATCGCCCCAAGTGTCGCCATCGCCGCCTCGCCTGATTGTCGCGGCATCCTGCGACGGGCCAGCCGCCCCTGCAAGGGGCGCCAAAGCAAAAGGGCACCCCGAAGGATGCCCTTGATCCGCCCGAAGGCCGATGCAGTCCGACCTCAGACAGCGCCCGAGATGAACTTCACCGCGTCGCCGAAGGTCTGGATGGTTTCGGCGGCATCATCGGGGATCTCGATGCCGAATTCTTCTTCGAAGGCCATGACCAGCTCGACCGTGTCGAGGCTGTCGGCGCCCAGATCGTCGATGAACGAGGCGTTCTCGGTCACTTTGTCCGCTTCGACGCCGAGATGCTCGACGACGATCTTCTTCACGCGATCGGCGATGTCGCTCATGTCACTTCCTCTTTCACTGGGGCCGTGCCCCGTCGTTGCCTTGCCCCTGAGGGCGGTTATGCGCCAAGGCCCGCAGGCAAAACCCCGGCTCCCGTCGCGCGGCTGATAGCAAAGCCGTGAAGGCAAGGCAACCGAAACAATCGCCCGCCCCTAGCTGCGCCGTGCCGCCCGCCCCTCCAGCGCATCGGCCAGACGGTGGGCATAGTCCAGACTGCCCCCGCGCGCCTTGTGACGCAAGCCCAGCATCGCGGCCGGCGTCAGCCGGTCCTCGGCCACCAGCCGCTGCAAATGGCCCCAAAGCCCCGCACGGCGGATCAGCCCGGTCGCCGGATGGCCGCCAAAGGGCAGCGCCACCGCCCGCACCCCCGGCGCAAGGGCGGCAATGGCGCGGGCATGGTCGCGGTCCTTGCTGCGGTTGAGCGGATCGAACAGGGCCAACCCCTGCAGCTCTGGTGCGATATCCTGCGCCCTCAGGTCCAGCGCCGGCAGCATCCCCCCGGCAAAGCGGCGATAGCGCCCGTCAAAGGGCGCCCGCTCGGCAAAGGGCGTCACCTGCGCCGATACCAGCAGCACTTGGCGCAGCCGCAGCACCGCCGACAGCTTCAGCGCGGCAAAACCGCCCATGGAAAAGCCGATGCCGGTGGTGCCGTCATACCCGGCACAGACCGGCGCCAGCGCCCGCATCAGCGGTGCAAGATCGGCATTCAGATACCAGTCATTCGCGGCGGATTGCACGACAAGCTGCGCAAAACCCCGCCGCGCGAAAGCGCGCGAGGGCGCCGCCCCGGAAAAGCCGCGCCGCCCGCGCTCCAGATGGTCGAAAGACACGGCCAGCCGCGCCCGGCCCGGATCGAACAGTGTGGCCCGCAAATGCGCGCCGGCAAAAACCGTCAGACCGGGCTCCGGCGCCGCCTGCACGCGTCAGGCCATGTTGCCGCCGCCGTTGACATGCAGCGTCGCCCCGGTGACATAGCCCGCCTCGCCCGAGGCCAGATACAGCACCGCCGCCGCAATCTCTTCGGGCTGGCCCATTCGCCCGGCGGGCACATCGGCCAGAATGCGGGCGCGCTGTTCGTCGTTCAGCTTTTCGGTCATGGCGGTTTCCACCAGACCGGGCGCCACACAGTTCACCGTGATGCCACGGCTGGCCACTTCCTGCGCCAGCGATTTCGACAGCCCCGTCAGCCCGGCCTTGGCGGCGGCATAATTCGCCTGCCCCGGATTGCCCGAGGTGCCGACGACCGAGGTGATGTTGATGATCCGGCCCCAGCGCGCCTTCATCATGCCGCGCAGCGCCGCCCGGCAAAGCCGGAAGGAAGATGTCAGGTTGACGTCGATCACCTGCGCCCAGTCATCGTCCGACATCCGCATCATCAGACCGTCGCGGGTGATCCCGGCGTTGTTGACCAGAATGTCCACCGAACCCATCGCCTCGGCGGCGCGCTTCATCAGCCCCTCGACTTCGGTCGGCTCCGACAGGTTGCAGGGCAGCACATGCGCCCGCCCGCCCAGCTCCGCCGCAAGCGCCTCAAGCGGCGCAACGCGGGTGCCCGACAGGCCCACCGTGGCCCCGGCACCATGCAGCGCCCGCGCCACCGCCCCGCCGATACCCCCCGAAGCGCCCGTCACCAGCGCGCATTTTCCTGTCAGATCGAACATGGCACATCCCCTCCAGTCACCGAGGCTTCCTTAACAACCCCCGCCCCGAATTTCCACCCGCCGATTTGGCCGGCAGGCCGCAGCGTCCGGGGCCAGAACGTAGCCTCAGCCTTTGGCGGCCAGCACATCCTCGGGCGTGCCCACGGCGCGCAGCACCACCTCGCCGCCGACGATCCGCTTGATCATGCCCGACAGCGCCTTGCCCGCGCCGATTTCCCAGAACTCGGTAACACCCGCGCCCGCCATCCATTGCACGCTTTCGCGCCAGCGGACCGAGCCGGTCACCTGCGCCACCAGAAGCGCGCGGATGCGGTCGGGTTCGGTCACCGCCTCGGCCCGCACATTCACCACCACCGGCACTTTCGGCGCCGAAACGGTGACGGCGGCCAGCGCCTCGGCCATGACGGCGGCGGCGGGCTGCATCAATGCGCAATGGAACGGGGCAGAGACCGGCAGCAAGAGCGCGCGCTTGGCGCCGCGGGCCTTGGCGATGTCCAGTGCCCGCTCGACCGCGCCCTTGTGGCCCGAAACCACCACCTGCGCGGGATCGTTGTCATTGGCGGCCTGACAGACCTCGCCCTGCGCAGCCTCGGCGGCAACCTCGGCCGCCTGCTCGAAATTCAGCCCCAGAAGGGCGGCCATGGCGCCCACACCCACCGGCACAGCTTCCTGCATGGCGCGGCCGCGGATGCGCAAGAGGCGCGCGGTGTCCGACAGGCTCAGGGCTCCCGCGGCACAAAGCGCGGAATATTCGCCCAGCGAATGACCCGCGACAAAGGCCGCATGATCAATGCCGATCCCCTCCACCTCAAGCGCGCGCATGGCGGCGAGCGAGGTTGCCATCAGCGCCGGCTGCGCATTCTGCGTCAGCGTCAGGGTGGCGATGTCGCCCTCCCAGATCAGCGCCGACAGCTTTTCGCCCAAGGCCGCATCCACCTCGTCGAACACGGCTTTTGCCGCCGGATAGGCTTCGGCCAAAGCGCGGCCCATGCCGATGGTCTGGGCACCCTGCCCCGGAAAAACGAATGCGCGGCTCATGGCGATCCTCCCCTGTTTGCACCGGCTTACCCAATGGCCGCGCCCCGCGCAACCGCACCGCACAATCGCAAGGCGGTCACGGCCCGATCACGCCAAAGTCACCGCACAGTGGCTGTGCGCAAGGTCAGAGGCGGCGGCGGCGCGCGCCTGCTATCTTGCTGCAAAGCAGAAACGGAGTTGCCGATGCCCGGCCCGAATACCCCCCAAAGCTATGGCAGCGTCGCGCGCACGCTGCACTGGCTGACCGCCCTTCTGATCCTGACGGCGATTCCGCTGGGGCTGATTGCCAATGACATGGCGCTGACCGGCGCCGCATCTGCGGCGCGCAAGGCGCAGCTTTTCAGCCTGCACAAGACACTGGGCATTGCAGCCTTTGCCGTGGCGCTGTTGCGCATCCTCTGGGCGCTGGTGCAGCCGCGTCCGGCGCCGCTGCACCCGGGGCGGCGGCTTGAAACCCTTGCCGCAGAGGCGGTGCATTGGACGCTCTATCTGTCGCTGGTCGCGGTGCCGCTGTCGGGCTGGGTGCATCATGCGGCCACCACCGGCTTTGCGCCGATCCTCTGGCCGCTGGGTCAGGGCCTGCCCTTCGTGCCGGTCTCGGAAGCCGTCGCGGCCAGTGCGGGCGCCCTGCACTGGATCTTCACCAAGCTGCTGATCGCCAGCCTGATCCTGCATGTCGCGGGCGCCCTGAAACATGCGCTGATCGACCGCGACGGCACGCTGGCACGGATGATCAGCGGCCGCGCTGCAGGGCATCCGGCCCCGCATCCCAAGGCGCCTGCCCTTGCCGCGCTGGCGGTCTATGCCGCCGCCGCCGCACTGGCCATCGGCCTGACCGCCCCGCCCGAAGCCGCCGCCTCGGCGCCGCAGGCCGCCACAGCGGGCAACTGGCAGGTCAGCGAAGGCAGCATTGCCTTCCGCGTCCGGCAGATGGGCGCCGAGGTCGAGGGGCATTTTGGCATCTGGAGCGCCGAAATCGCCTTTGACGAAACCCCGGTTGATGGCCGGAACGGTCAGGTGACCGCCAGCATCGACCTGGCCTCGCTCGCCCTCGGATCGGTCGGCGATCAGGCCAAGGGGCCGGAATTCCTTGATGTGGCCAAACACCCGACCGCCACCTTCACCGCCGATATCCGCCCCGAAGGCGCAGGCTATGTCGCCGAAGGAACGCTGGACCTGCATGGCCAGAGCCGACCCCTCTCCCTGCCCTTTGCCCTTCAGATCGACGGCGACAGCGCCCGCATGACCGGCACCGTCGCGCTGGACCGCCGCGATTTCGGCATCGGCGCCGGGTATGAGGATGAGGAAACCGTGGGCTTTGGCGTAACGCTGGACATCGCCCTGACGGCCAGACGGAACTGAGGGGCAAGGCGGGACCAAATTCCTTCGAAGGAATCTGCAAATTTCTTGGAAGAAATTTAGGCCTTCGCCCGACCGCATGGAAAAGGGCCGCCGGACCACTCCGGCGGCCCTTCTGCCTTGCGCAACGGCTTACTCGGCTTTCGAGGCTTCGACCGAAATCGCCACCTGCACCTCATCCGAGACGAAGGGGGCGAAAGCGCCCAGATTGTAGTCCGAGCGGATCAGCGTGGTGGTGGCGCTGAACCCGGCCCAGGGCTTTTTCTCCATCGGATGTTCGCCCGCCTGATTCAGCACGGCATCCAGAACCACGGATTTCGTGACACCGTTCAGCGTCAGGTCGCCGGTGATCTTCGCCGCCTTCTCGCCGGTCACTTCGATGCCGGTCGAAGTGAAGGAGACCATTTCATCCTCGGTCGCGTCAAAGAAATCGGGCGACATGAAATGATCGAACCGCGCCTGCCAGCCGGTCAGCATGGTCTTGACCGGGAAAGCCACCGTCACCGATGAGGCCGCAGGATTGGCCTGATCGAATTGAATCTCGCCGTCAAAGCCCGAGAACATGCCGGTCGAGGTCGAATAGCCCAGATGGTTGTAGGTGAACACGATCTGGCTGTGGCTGGGGTCCAGCACATATTTCTCGGCCTCGGCAAAGGCGGGGGCGGCGGTCAGCGCGATCAGCGCCAGCGGAGCGAAACGGGTCATAAGACATCCTTGCAACAGATTGAAAAGCCGCTCTAATCTGTCTTCGTCACCTTGCATTCTCAAGTCAGGCGAACCGCGCATTGCCTGTGCGGCAACGCACATCACACCTGCGTCAGGCCGGAATTATGCCCGATTTTGCAGCACTCGACAGGGCCACCCGGCGCGCTATGGTGCCGCCATGATCCGCCATTCGCTTTCCCCCATCGCCCGCCGCATCGTCTATGCCCTGTTGTTCGAGGGGCTGGGACTGGCCATCACCACGCTGGGCCTTCTGGCCTTTTCCCATGCCGATGCTGCCACGGCGGGCGGAGCGGCCTTTGGATCAACCCTGATTGCGCTGCTGTGGAACTACGTGTTCAACGCGATCTTCGAAGCCTGGGAGCGGCGGCAGACCGTCAAAGGCCGCAGCCTGCGCCGCCGCCTTGCGCATGGCGTCCTCTATGAGGGCGGGCTGATCCTGCTGATGGTGCCTTTCCTGGCATGGTGGCTGCAAACCGGGCTGATCGAGGCGCTGGTCTATGATCTGGCGCTGGTGGCGTTCTTTGGTGTTTATGCCTTTGTCTTCACCTGGGGCTTTGACAAGGTGTTCGGCCTGCCCGCATCGGCCCGCTAAAACCCCGCGAAGGGTTGCATCCCGGCCCGCCTTCTGTATAAGGCCGCATCCTTCCCGCAATTTCCACGCAACGGCGCAGCCTCTCGTGGTCGGGCCGCGGGAGGGTTGCCCGACCTATGAAATGCGCCTGAATCAGAAACGGAGTGCACATGCCGCTTTATGAGCATGTCTTCATCGCGCGTCAGGACTTGTCCAACACGCAAGCCGAGGGCCTTGTGGAACACTTCTCGACCGTCCTCGCGGACAACGGCGGCAAAGTCGTCGAAAGCGAGTATTGGGGCGTGAAGACCATGGCCTACAAGATCAACAAGAACCGCAAGGGCCATTACGCCTTCCTGAAATCGGACGCCCCCTCGGCTGCCGTGCAGGAAATGGAGCGTCTGATGCGCCTGCATGACGACGTGATGCGCGTGCTGACCATCAAGGTTGACAAGCACGGCGACGGCCCGTCGGTGCAGATGCAAAAGCGTGACGAGCGTGAGCGCGGCGACCGTGGCGACCGTCCCGAGGGCGGCTTCGGCGGCGGCGAACGTCGTGAACGTCCCTCCTTCGGTGGTGACCGCGGCGATCGCGGTGGCGACCGTGGCGGCTTCCGTCGCTGATCTGAGAAAAGGACAATAAGCCATGGCGAACAAACCGTTTTTCCGCCGCCGCAAGGTTTGCCCCTTCTCGGGCGACAACGCTCCGGCGATTGACTACAAGGACACCCGTCTGCTGCAGCGCTACATCTCTGAGCGCGGCAAGATCGTCCCGTCCCGCATCACCGCGGTCTCGGCCAAGAAGCAACGCGAACTGGCCACGGCCATCAAGCGCGCCCGCTTCCTTGCCCTGCTGCCCTATGCCGTGAAGTAAGGAGCATCTGACATGCAAGTGATCCTGCTTCAGCGCGTGGCCAAGCTTGGCCAGATGGGTGAAGTCGTCAACGTCAAGGACGGCTACGCCCGCAACTACCTCCTGCCGCAAGGCAAGGCGCTGCGCGCCAACGAGAGCAACATCAAATCCTTCGAGGCCCGCAAGGTCCAGCTTGAGGCGCAAAACCTCGAGACCAAGAAGGAAGCCGAAGCGGCTGGTGTCCAACTGGACGGCCAGACCTTCATCGTGATTCGCTCGGCCTCGGATGCCGGCGCGCTCTATGGTTCCGTTTCGGGCCGTGACGTGTCGGAAGCCGCGACCACCGGCGGCTTCACCATCAAGCGCGATCAGGTCGTGCTGGACCGTCCGATCAAGGAACTGGGCCTGCACACCGTTTCGGTCGTGCTGCACCCGGAAGTCACCGTCAAGGTGCGCCTGAACGTCGCCCGCTCGGTGGAAGAAGCCGAACTGCAGGCGTCGGGCAAGTCGATCCAGGAGCTGGCCGCCGAGGCTGACGCTGCTGCCGACTTCGAAATCGCCGAACTGTTCGACGAAATCGGCGCGGCGACTGCCGAAGACTGATCGCAGCGCGAAAGCGATGCAGGACGCCCGGGGGAAACCCCGGGCGTTTTTCGTTGAAATCGGGCTTTGGGCACCTCGAAAGCCTGTGCTAGCCTGCCGCAGCGGGGCGCCGGATTGGGCGGTCAGACCCCGGGACATTTCGCATCAGGCAGGAGATTCTCATCATGGCAAAGCGCGTCGGCAACCCGGACGACAACCTGTTGTTCGGAACCTCTGGCCCGGACGTGATCAACGGTCTGGCTGGCCATGACCTGATCTACGGCGAGGGCGGCAATGACACGATCTATGGCGGCCCGGGCAGCGATACGGTTTTTGCCGTCGATGGCAGCAGCGTGATCTACGGCCATGAGGGGGACGACTATCTTGTCGGTCAGGGCGGCCCGAACACGTTTTATGGCGGCGGCGGCAATGACCTCATCGTGCTGTCGATCACGCCGGACAGTGCCAACGGCTATGCCAATGGCGGCGCTGGCGACGACATTTTCGGCCTGACCAGTGCGCAGGATGCCACGCTCGTCGGCGGGTCGGGGATCGACACGGCGGTTATTGGCTGGTTCGCGGGCAGCCTCGGGGCCGTGGACATCGACATGACCAATCCCGGCCTTGGCCAGGCAACCTCGACCACGGGCGGGACCGTCACGATGATCAATGTTGAGCGGCTCGTGCTCGCCGCCGGAGAGGGCAATGACAGCGTCCTTGCCGGGGAACAGGGCGATCTGATCGACGTGGCCGAAGGCGACAACCTTGTAAACGCCGGTGGCGGCAACGACGTGGTGCGCTACGTGCTGGGCGGCAGCAGCACGCTGGAAGGCGGCTTCGGCAATGACACGCTGATCGGGACCACCTATGGCGACTTGCTGAACTTCACCGTCAACACCGTGACCGGCAGCGCGGATGACAGCTATGGCTCGGTCATCACCGGCTTTGAGGCTTATGTTCTCGACGGCGGCTTTGGTGACGACATCGTGCAGACCGGCGGCGGGCGGGACGAGATCTATCTTTATGGCGGCGCCAATCAGGCCGATGCGGGGGCGGGCAGCGATCTGGTCAGCTATCAGATCGGCATGGCCAACACGCTTGAGGGCGGCGCCGGCAATGACCTCCTGGTGGTGACCAACGGCGGCTCGGCGCTGTATTTCATCGCCGATTACACGACGGGGGCGGTGGATGACGGCTATCTGTCGTCGATCACCGGCTTTGAAAGCTTCGAGGTCTACAGCGGCAACACCAATGACATCGCGGCACTGTGGGACGGGCGCGACAGCTTCTATGGCGGCGGCGGCAATGACACCGTTTCGGGTCGTGGCGGGGCCGACTGGCTGGAAGGCGGGCTGGGCAATGACCAACTGATGGGCGACGCCGGGGGCGACAGCCTCTATGGTGGCGCCAATCAGGACTATCTCGATGGCGGCACCGGCGGCGATTTCCTCTGGGGCGGGGCCGGGAATGACACGCTGATCGGCGGCGAGGGCAATGACCGGCTGGAAGGACAATGGGGCAATGACAGCCTTGATGGCGGCGCCGGCAACGATCAACTGGTGTTCGGACTGGGCAATGACACCGCCACCGGCGGCGCAGCGGCCGACCGTTTCGTCTTCCGCGCCAACGAGATCGGCAACCATCTGATCACCGATTTTGAAACCGGCGTGGACCGGCTGGAATTCTCGACCGTGCTGCTGCAATTCGGGCCGGGTGCCGGGGCGCTGAACCCTGCCCTGCTGAACGAAGGTGCGGCGGTCGGCGCGGCGGCGCAATTCGTCTACAGCTATGATGCCGGGACCAACACCACCACCCTTGTCTGGGATCCGAACGGCGACGATCCGGCAGGCGGCGTCTATGCCATGGCGCGCTTTACCGGCGACATCGACCTTGCGGCCTCGGATTTCCTGATCGTCTGACAGGCGGGAAGCGACCGCCGCTGTCGCAACGAAGCCAGACGAAAGCGATGGCCGGGCTAGGGTCCGGCCATGCGCCTGTCCAGCACCTCGGCCGGAATATTGTGTCTCGTCAGCGGGATCGCCATCTTTTCGGTGCAGGATCTTATCCTAAAGCTGATTTCGGGCGACTATCCGCTGCATCAGGCGATGATGCTGCGCAGCCTTGCGGCGGTGCCCTGCCTTTTGCTGATCGTGCGCTGGTTTGATGGCGGCTTTGGCGGGCTTCTCAGCCGGACATGGCCGGCCATGCTGGGCCGGGGGCTGCTGAACTTCACCGCATACACCGCCTATTACCTGGCACTTGCGGCGCTGCCGATGGCGACGACCGTTGCGCTATACTTCACCGCACCGCTCTTGATCACCGTGCTGTCGGTGGTCGTGCTGCACGAACGGGTGTCGGCGCGGCGCTGGCTTGCCGTGCTGGCGGGGTTCGGCGGGGTGCTGATCATGGTGCGTCCCGGTGGCGCGCTGTTCGACTGGGCGGCGCTGTTGCCGGTCTTCTGCGGCTTTGCCTATGCCGGCTCGATGATTCTGGCCCGCACCATGGGCACGCGCGACAGTGCGGCCGCCATGGCCTTCTGGGGGAACATCGCCTTTCTGCTCTGCGCCGCCGCATTGTCCTTGTGGTTCGGCCGGGGCGGGGCTGCGGATGATCTGCACCCCTCGCTTGCCTTCCTGACCCGGGGCTGGGTCATGCCCACCACGCGCGACCTTTTGATGATGGCAAGCTGCGGCGTGATCGCGGCCATCGGGCTGACCCTGCTGACGCAAGCCTACCGGATTGCGCAATCCTCGGTCGTGGCGCCGTTCGAGTTCACCTTCGCCTTCTGGGGCATCCTGTGGGGCTGGCTGTTCTGGGGCGACCTGCCCGACGCCTTCGGCTGGCTGGGCATCGCGGTGATCGTGGCGGCGGGCATCTATGTGCTGCGCGCGGAACCCGCGCCAAAACCCGCCCCAGTGCCGCAGACGGGTTAGGCCCGCGCGCCCCGCGTCCGCGCGGTCGGCTGCCCATGCAAAAAGCCGCCCCGAAGGGCGGCTTTCAGATTTTTCGCAGAACAATCTGCGCGGATCAGAGTTCGTCCAGCGCCTCGACGGCCTTCTGAAGGTCTTCCTTGCCGACTTCCTTCTCGGTGACGCTGGCCTGACCCATGATATGGTCCACAACCTTGTCCTCATAGAGCGGGGCGCGCAGTTGCTGTTGCATCTGCTGGTTCTTCTGCACGAATTCGAAGAACTGGCGCTCTTGGCCCGGATATTGGCGGGCGGCGGCCAGAACGGCCTGCGTCATTTCGGCATCGGTCACGGTGACCTCGGCCTTGCGGCCCACTTCGGCCAGAACAAGGCCCAGACGCACGCGACGCTCGGCCAGCGCCTTGTGTTCGTCGGTCGGCTCGACCGCGCCATGGTCATGGCCGTGGTGATCCGGGTTTTCCTCGTGCCAGAGCTGATGCGCGATCTGCGCCGCTTCGGCCTCGACCAGCTTCGAGGGCAGGTCGAACTTCACCTGCGCGTCAAGCTGATCCAGCAGGCTGCGCTTCAGCACGGCGCGCGAGGCACCCTTGTATTCGGCTTCCAGACGCTCGGCGATCTGACCGCGCAGCGCGGCGAGGTCTTCTGCGCCGAACTTCTTGGCCAGCTCGTCGTCGATCTCGGCGGCCTTCGGCTCACGCACTTCCTTGACGGTGGTCTCGAACACCGCAGCCTTGCCGGCCAGATGGGCGGCACCATAGGCTTCGGGGAAGGTCACCTCGACCTTCACTTCGTCGCCGGTCTTGGCGCCGATCAGCTGATCCTCGAAGCCGGGGATGAAGCTGTTCGAGCCGAGGACGAGCGGATAATCCTCGCCCGAGCCGCCGTCGAAGTAATCGCCGTCAACCGACCCCTTGAAGTCGATCACGACCTGATCGCCCTTCTTGGCCTTCTGGGCCTTCTTCTTGGCCTCAAAGGTTTGCGCGGTGCCGGCGAGGTTGGTCAGCGCCTCTTCGACATCGGCCTCACCGGCCTTCACCACCAGACGCTCCAGCGCGATCTTGCCGGCATCGACGTCCGGGATCGGCGGCAGCGCCTCATAGGACATCTCGACGACGACATCCTGACCTTCGGCCCAGGTTTCGCCGCCGACCATCTTCACCTCGGGTTGCAGCGCCGGGCGGTCGCCGGTGGCGTCGAAGTGATCCTTCATCGCGCCGTCGATCGCATCCTGCATGGCATCGCCCATCAGGCGCTGGCCGAATTGCTTTTTCAGGATCGCCAGCGGCACCTTGCCCTTGCGGAAGCCCTTGATTTCGACCTCGGGCTGCGCCTCGAGGAGCTTTTCCTGCACCTTGGCTTCCAGCTCGGCAGCCGTCACCGTGATGGTGTAGGCGCGCTTGAGGCCGTCTTTCAGGGTCTCGGTGACCTGCATATGTTCGTCCTTCTCATCCCAAATCTGGTGCGGGTGAAGGGATTTGAACCCCCACGCCCTGCGGCGCCGGAACCTAAATCCGGTGCGTCTGCCAATTCCGCCACACCCGCAAATCCCTGCAGAGCCCCGCCACGGCACGGCCCTGCAAATCCGCGCCCTTCTAACAAAGCCCCGCGCGGGAAGCGAGAGGAAAAGAGCAGGCAAACGCGGGGAAGAATGGCTCGCGCCTGACGATATCTTCCCCTAGGCTTGCGGCACACAAAAAGGCCGGAACGGCCAGAGCAGAGACAGGCAGGAGGCCGGATGTCGCAGGCGGCAAGGGCAGGAACGCGGCCGGATCGGAGCGATGCGGTCGGTCTTCTGGCCGGAACCCGGATAATGACCGCCGAAGGCGCCCTGCCGGTCGAATGGCTGACGCCCGGCGACCGGGTAATCGCGCGCAACGGGATGCGGCGGCTTGAAGCGGTGGACTGGCGGGCAGAGGCCGATGCGCCAGTGGTGCGGATCGCGCCGCGCGCCTTGGGCTCGGGGCGCCCGGGGGCCGCACTGGTGGTCGCGCCGGCCCAGCCGCTCTGGATCCGCGACTGGCGGGCGCAGGCGATCTGGGGCCGGGCCGAAGTGGCCGTTCCCGCAAGGCGGCTGGTGGATGGCCGCCTGATCTGCGCCGATGTCCTGCCGCAGGCGCATTTCCTGATGCTGCATTTCGCGCAGGACGAGGTGATCTATGCCGAAGGCGTGGACATCGCCTGTCTGCCGCTGCGGGTCACCGCCTGACGCCCCCGGCTGTCACGACCTCGCCGTCACATCATGGCCGTAAAGCCAGTCGAACCGCGACAACGGCAGGCCGGGCGCCAGTGCCCCGCCCAGCCGCAGCCCCAGATGTGCCACCGCCCTGAGCGGCCCCGACAGGTGATAGGCCCGCGCATTGCCATTGGCCGCCGCCACGATCCGGCTGCACCGCGGCTGCCGCAGCGCCTGCCAGCCGGGCAAGGCCCCTGCCCCGCCTGCCGCCAGCGCCTCGGCCAGGGTCCAGGCATCCTCCAGCCCCATCGAGGCGCCCTGCGCAAGAAAGGGCAGCGTCGGATGGGCGGCATCGCCCAGAATCGCCGCGGCGCCCTCGGGCAGCGCCTTTTGCCAGGTCGTCGCCACCGGATGGCGGAACAGGCCCCAGAGCCAGACATCCTGCACCTGATCCAGCCAGCCGCGCACCCGGGGGCCGAACCCCTCGAAGGCCAGCCGCATTTCCATCGGATCATCGCGCAGGGACCAGCTTTCCTCGACCCAACGGTCGCGCTCTTCCACCGCGACGATGTTGCGCAGGGTGCCGCCGCGCAGGGGATAGCTGACCAGATGGCGGCCCGGGCCCATATGCACTTCGGCCACCTCGGGCGCGCCCGGCACCTCGGGGATCAGCGCGCGCCAAGCCACCTGCCGGGTAAAGAACGGCGCCACCCGCCCGTTGAGCGCGCTGCGGACCTGCGAATGCAGCCCGTCCGCGCCGATCAGCAAGGCGGGCGTCATCGCGGCGCCCTGCGCCGTGACGATCCGCGGCCGCGCGCCCGTCAGGTCCACCGTTTCCACCTTCTGCAACAGGCGCAACTGCACCCCGGCGGCGCGTGCGCCTTCGGCCAGCAGCGCGATCAGATCGGCCCGGTGCAGGAAGTGATAGCCCTGCCCGGGCCGCAGCCGCGCAATATCCATCCGCAGCACGACATCGCCCGTCAGCCCGTCGCGCAGTTCCACCGCCCGCGCCCGCAGCGAAGCCGCCTCAAGCGCGGCACCCAATCCCAGCGCCCGCAGCACGGCGGCACCGTTGGGGCTGATCTGCAGCCCGGCCCCCACCTCGCGGATGGCATCGGCCTGTTCCAGCACGGTCACCGCCGCCCCCTTCAGCGCCAGCGCCCGGGCCAAAGCCAGCCCCGCCACCCCGGCGCCGAGGATCGTCACCTCCTGCCCCTGCATCACCCCTCCGCCAAGCAAAACGCCGAGCCTCGCGGCCCGGCGTCATCTTTTCACAACCGGCTGCGGGCACAAGGCCCGCGCCCCGCGATCAGTCGTCGCGGTGAACCTTCTCGCGGCGCTCGTGGCGCTCCTGCGCCTCCAGCGTCATGGTGGCGATCGGGCGGGCATCCAGCCGCTTCAGGCTGATCGGCTCGCCGGTCATTTCGCAGTAACCGTATTCGCCATTGTCGATCCGGCGCAGGGCGGCGTCGATCTTGGCGACCAGCTTGCGCTGACGGTCGCGGGTGCGCAGTTCCAGCGCCCGGTCGGTCTCTTCGCTGGCGCGGTCGGCGATGTCGGGCACGTTGCGGCCCGAATCCTGCAGGTTGTCGATGGTCTCTGCGGATTGGCTGAGAAGTTCCTGCTTCCAGACGATCAGCTTGCGGCGGAAATATTCCAGTTGCCGGTCGTTCATGAAGGGCTCGTCTTCGGCCGGACGGTAGTCGTCGGTAAGGAAGACTTCTGGCTTCATCGCAGCACTCTCCTTTGCGTCGGTTCGCACCGACAGGTGGGCTTCTGTCATGGCGCGCTCCTGTTGGCCGGGCGTTTAACGCAATGGACAGGGGATGTCACTACACAAAGCACAGGATGTCGCAGAGCGGCCCGGGCGACCCGACCATGCAGCAAGGGCTTGACAGGCCGCCCGCCAGCCCACCTCAGTTGCAGTCGCGCCGGTGCTGACAGTCGGGCCCGCAAGCGGCCCCGCCGTTCACCGCGCCTGCCGCCGCCGCAGCCCGGCGGTGTCCTTGTCACCCTGCCCCGGAGGGCATCCGATATGACTGCGCGTTCCGTTCTGCTCCTCGTTGCGCTGGCCCTTCCGGCGGCACCCGCAATTGCCCAGGACGCCGATTATTCCGTCTCGGGCGGCACGCTTTATGCCACGGTCCGCGACTGGACCGTGGTCAAGAGCGAGCAATTCGGCTGTTCAGCCTATCCCGAGGCCATGCCCATCGTGTTCAACACGCCGCCCGCGGGCGGCTGGCAGCTTGTCCTGCCCTACACCTCGGCTGCGGCAGAGGGCGAATTTCCGGGCTCGATCGACGTGGACAAATACAGTTTCACCGACACCTATTACGGCGACGGAGTGTGGGTTTATGCGTCCTTCCCGCTGGAGATGCGGCAGGCCGTGGCCGAGGGCCAGAACATCTATGTCCATGTCGGCCCGGCCGAAACCGAGCTGAACCTGTCCGGGTCGAAGGCCGCCCTCCTGAAGGTCGAGGAATGCTGGCGCGATCTGACGGGGTGGAGTGCCGCGACCTCCAGCCGTGCCGGAACCTTCGCCTTCTCGGGCGACTGACAGCCTTCCCGGCCAAACCGTCTGCGGCTTGCCCTGCCGCCGCGCCCGGCCTATCCCTTGCGCGGCAGCAGCAGAGCGAAGGGATAGGCCCATGCGATTTGACGGTACCGCGGCCTATGTGGCCGCCCCCGACCTGAGCGTGGCGGTCAACGCCGCTGTGACATTGCAGCGCCCGCTTCTGGTCAAGGGCGAGCCGGGAACCGGCAAGACCGAGCTTGCCCGGCAGGTGGCCGAAGCGCTGGGAATGCCGCTGATCGAGTGGCATGTTAAATCCACCACCAAGGCGCAGCAGGGCCTTTATGAATATGATGCCGTTTCCCGCCTGCGCGACAGCCAGTTGGGCGAGGCGCGGGTGCATGACGTGGCCAATTACATCCGCAAGGGCAAGCTCTGGCAGGCGTTCGAGGCGCCGGCGCGCGTGGTCCTCCTGATCGACGAGATCGACAAGGCCGATATCGAGTTTCCGAACGACCTGCTTCAGGAACTCGACCGGATGGAGTTCCATGTCTACGAAACCGGCGAGACGGTCCGCGCCCGGCACCGCCCGGTGGTGATCATCACCTCGAACAATGAAAAGGAATTGCCCGACGCCTTTCTGCGCCGCTGTTTCTTTCACTACATCCGCTTTCCCGATCCGCAGACGCTGGCGGCCATCGTCCGCGTCCATCATCCGGGCATCAAGGAGGCGCTTCTGACCACCGCCCTCACCCAGTTCTTTGAGCTGCGCGAAACGCCCGGGCTGAAGAAGAAACCCTCCACCTCCGAAGTGCTGGACTGGCTGAAACTGCTCTTGGCCGAGGATCTGGGGCCGGAAGACCTGCGGCGCGACGGCAAGCACAGCCTGCCCCGCCTGCATGGCGCGCTGCTCAAGAACGAGCAGGACGTGCAGTTGTTCGAGCGTCTCGCCTTCATGGCGCGGGGCCAGCGATAGGCTTCAAGACTGTGGATAAGTCCGAATCGGGCGATTCTGCCGGGATTTAGCCACAGTCTTGCCATAATCAGATCACGCATTTGCATTTTATGACATATTTTGAAATATTGCGTGATAATTCATTGCCAAATCTGGCGTCGCACACGCCGCCCGACGCGATGGGTAGAGAGCCGCCCGGTCGGTAAAATTCTCGACATTGACACAAACACGCCCCGATGCCGACACTTGGGCTCTGTTGTCTCGTCTACAGGAAAGATCCTGTCTCGGATCGGCCCATTGGTTCCAAATCCCGGTGAATTCCGCTGCGGAAAACACCAGATCGCGGCTTCGGCTTCTGCGGCCGGAGGAGCGCGGGGGAGGTCAGGACCAACACCCTTTCGGGGGTGGGGACGTGAAGAGAGGGGGCAATCCGGGGCGGGAAGCGGTGGGGGCCGCGTCCGGTCCCCGTCGTCGGATCGGGGGGGAATACCCGGTCCGGGGGCGTGCGGAGACCGTGCGGGCCAAAGCCCGGCCAGACTGACGCCGAGGGGGATGCGGGGGCATCCTCCTCGGGGTCGCTGGCCGGCGGCACGCGGGGCAGCCGGACGCCCAGCCTGTCAATCCGGGGGTGCGCCCCCGCCATATATGGTTGTGAGCTGCCAAGCCATGCACCGTTCCTTGTCTGTTCTGGCCTTGTGCCTGCTTTCCGCCTGTGCCGTCTCACCCGCTGCGGAAGTGACCAAAAGCACCGCCACCGAAGCGGGCTTTGGCGTCAGCCTGCCACCGGCAGAGACGCTTGCAGCGCCGGTCACCCGCTCGCCCGGGCGGGGCAATGCCGAGCTGGCCCGCGACTTCCTTGATCTTGAATTCCGCATGGAAAGCGGGCGCAGCCTGCCGGTGCTGACGCGCTTTGAAGGGCCGATCACCGTGGCGTTGCGCGGCGACGTGCCCGCCAGCGCGCAGGCCGAATTGCAGCGCCTGATCACGCGGTTCCGCAGCGAGGCCGGGCTTGACCTGCAACCCGCCGCGCCGGGCAGCGCCGCCTCGATCACCATTGAATTCCAGCCACGCAGCGCCATGCAGCGCGTGGTGCCCACCGCCGCCTGTTTCGTGGTGCCAAACGTCAGTTCCTTTGCCGAATACCGCGCCGCCCGCAACACCGCGACGGTGGATTGGGCGCAACTGACCCGGCGCGAGCATGTGGCGATCTTCGTGCCCTCGGACACCAGCCCGCAAGAGGTGCGCGACTGCCTGCACGAGGAAATGGCGCAGGCGCTTGGGCCGCTGAACGACCTCTATCACCTGACCGATTCCGTCTATAACGACGACAACTTCCACACCGTCCTGACCGGCTTCGACATGCTGATGCTGCGGCTGCACTATGCGCCGGAACTCCGCTCGGCGATGAACGAAGCCGAAGTGGCGGCGCGGCTGCCCGCGATCCTTGCCCGGCTGAACCCGGCCGGGCAGAGCCTGCCCAGCGATCCGAAATCCATCGCGCCGCGCACATGGGTTGCCGCGGTCGAGAATGCCTTTGGCGTCCGCGGTGGCCCGGATGGCCGGCTTTCGGCGGCAGAGCGGATGCTGTCGATGGCCATGGCGCAGGGCTGGACCGACGGGCGGCTGGCCTTTTCGTGGTATGCGGTGGGCCGGGCGCAGGTGGTCTCGGACCCCGAACGCGCCGTGCGCGCCTTTACCGAAGCCCGCCGCATCTGGCGCGCCCTGCCGGGGGGCGAGGTTCACGTTGCCCATGTCGATATGCAGCTTGCCGCCGTCGCCCTGTCCTCGGGGCAGAACGAAGCCGCAATCTCTTTTGCCGACCGCGCCATTCCGGCCGTTCGGGCGGCGCAGAATGCCGGGCTCTTGGCCACGCTCATGCTGATCAAGGCCGAAGCGCTTGAGAACCTTGGCCGCGTCGCAGAGGCCAAGGCGCTGCGTCTCGACAGTCAGCCTTGGGCGCGCTATGGCTTCGGCGCAGAGCGGCAGGTGCGGGCCCGGACGGCGGAGATCGCCCAACTGGGGGCGCGCGGGGCACGCGGATAGGCCGGGGCAATGGCCCCTGCCGCAACAGGCGGGGGCAGGCTTGATCGTCATTGGCGGGTTCATTCTGGGGGCGGCAATCGGCGGATTGACCGCCAAGCGGCGCGGCGGCAGGCGGCTGGACATCCTGCAATATGCGGCGGGCTATGCGATTGCCTTCACGCTTCTGGGCCTCTTCGCCACCATCTTCATCGACCGCATGGCGCGGTAGCCGATGTTCCTGCCCTTCTTCCAGGCGTTGCGGGGTGAAGGGGTTCCCGTCTCGCTGCGGGAATATCTGGGCTTTCTCGAAGGCATGGCGGCGGGTCTGGTGACCTATGACGCCGAAGGGTTCTACTACCTCGCCCGCACCGTGATGGTGAAGGACGAACGCCATCTTGACCGTTTCGACCGCGCCTTTGCCGCCGCCTTCAAGGGGCTTGAGGCGATCCCCCCCGAAGAAGTGGTCGCGGCGCTGGACCTGCCCGCAGACTGGCTGGCCAGACTGGCCGAAAAGCATCTGACGCCCGAGGAAAAGGCCGCGATTGAGGCGCATGGCGGCTTTGACAAGCTGATGGAAACGCTGAAAGCCCGGCTGGCCGAGCAGAAGGAACGCCATCAGGGCGGCAACAAATGGATCGGCACCGCCGGCACCAGCCCCTTCGGCGCCTATGGCTATAACCCCGAAGGCGTGCGCATCGGTCAGGACGAAAGCCGCCACCAGCGCGCGGTCAAGGTCTGGGACATGCGCGAATTCCGCAATCTGGATGATCAGGTTGAACTGGGCACCCGCAACATCAAGGTGGCGCTGCGCCGGTTGCGCCGCTGGGCCCGCGACGGCGCGACCGAGGAGCTGGATCTGGATGGCACGATCCGCGCCACCGCGCATAACGGCTGGCTCGACGTGCAGACCCGGCCCGAGCGGCGAAATGCGGTGAAGGTGCTGCTGTTTCTCGACATCGGCGGCAGCATGGACCCGCATGTCAAGGTGATGGAGGAACTCTTCAGCGCCGCAAGGGCCGAGTTCAAGCATCTGGTGCCCTTCTACTTCCACAACTGCCTCTATGAAGGCGTCTGGCGCGACAATGCCCGGCGCTGGAACGCCCAGACCCCGACATGGGAGGTGCTGCGCAGCTATGGCAGCGATTACAAGGCGATCTTCGTCGGCGATGCCGCGATGTCGCCTTACGAAATCCTGCATCCCGGCGGCGCCAACGAACATTGGAACCCCGAGGCTGGCAAAGTCTGGCTGCAACGCGCCTGTGACCAATGGCCGAACCATCTCTGGATCAACCCCGTGGCCGAGGCGCATTGGCAATATACCCAGTCCACCCGCCTGATTTCCGAGATTTTCGGCGGGCGGATGGTGCCGATGACGCTGGAAGGAATTTCCCGCGGGATCAGGGAGTTGCGTTGATGCTTTCCTCTGCTTTCACCCTCTGGCGGCGCCACAGGCTCTTGGTCAGTGCCTTTGTTCTGGCCTGCGCGCTGGCGCTGTTCTTTGCGGCGCGTTTCACGGTGCAGGCCATCTACTGGGCCAATCACCGCGATGAGGGGATCACACCCTGGATGACGCTGGGCTATATCGCCCATAGCTGGCAGGTGCCCCCGCAAGAGATCGAGGCGCGGGTCGGCCTGCCCCCGCCGCAGGGCCATCCCAAGCCGCTGGTGGAACTGGCCGGTGAACAGCATGTCACCGTCGCCGAACTGATCACCCGGATCGAGGCCGCCATCGCGGCGATCCGCGCCGAAGAGGCGGCGCGCCGGGCCGCGCCATGACCGATGGACTGCTGGCGCTGATCCCGGTCTGGGGTCTGTGGCTTCTGGCGGGAACCACGCTCGCCTCGTGTCTTGCGCTGCCGATCCCGGCTTCGCTCATGATGCTGACGGCGGGGGGATTTGCGGCGGCGGGCGATCTGGTGCTGTGGCAGACCATGGCGGCGGCGCTGACCGGCGCGGTGGCGGGCGACCAGATCGGCTATGCCGCGGGGCGCCATGGCGGCGGCCGCCTTTTGGCGCTGGTGGGGCGCGACGGCACGCGGGCGGTGGCGCTGGAGAAGGCCGCCGCGCTGATGGCCGCGCGCGGCGGGCTGGCGGTGTTTCTGACGCGCTGGCTCTTTTCGCCGCTCGGCCCTTGGGTGAACCTGACGGCGGGCAGCCTGCGCTACCCTTGGGCGCGCTTCACCCTTTGGGGCATCGCGGGCGAGGCGGTCTGGTGCGGGCTATATACCGGGCTCGGCCATGTGTTCGGCGGCAATATTCAGGCCGCTTCGGCGCTGGCCGGGTCGGTTTTGGGATTTCTGGCGGCGGCGGCGGTGGCCTTGGGGCTGGGCCTATGGTTGCTGGCGGTGATCCGCAAGGAACGCAGCCGTTGAACCCCGACCGGCGCCTGCCCATATTCCCGGCATGAGCGCGCTTCTGATCCCCGCCCTGCTGGCCATCGCCTATGCGCTGGCAATGATGAAATTCTCGGTCTGGCAGACCCAGAAATCGCTGGCGGCAGGCTCAAAGCCGCTGCGCGACCCCGAGGTGACGGCGCTGGCCGCGCGGCTGGCGCGGGCGCTGGACCTGCCCGCGATCAAGGTCAATGTGTTTGACGCCGATGTGGTCAACGGTCTCGCGGCGCCGGACGGGCAGATCTACCTGACGCGGGCCTTTCTGGCGCGCAAGGCACAGGGGCTGGTCACGGCCGAAGAGCTGGCCTCGGTCATCGCGCATGAATTGGGCCATGTGGCGCTGGGCCATCTGCGGCGGCGGATGATCGACTTTACCGGGCAGAATGCGGTTTTCGTCGTGCTGTCGGCAGTGCTGAACCGTTTTCTGCCCTTCATCGGCATCTGGATCGCCAATCTGATTTCCACCGCGATGATGGCCCGCCTGAGCAGGCGGGATGAATTCGAGGCCGATGCCTATGCCGCCGCCCTGCTGACCAAGGCCGGCATCGGCACCGCGCCGCAGAAATCGCTGTTCCGCAAGCTGGGTGCGCTGACCGGCGGCGCGGCGGGCAAGCCGCCCGCGTGGATGATGAGCCACCCCGCCACCGAAGACCGCATCGCCGCGATCGAAGCGATGGAGCGCCGCTGGCAGACCGCGTAACGAAATTCGTTGCAACGAATTTCCAAATCTCTTGGAAGAGATTTGCAAGTTTCTTCCAAGAAACTTGGCTATACCCCCAGCGCCTTGGCCAGCTTCGGCAGTTGCGCCCGTTTCAGCAGCTTTTTCAGCGGGATGTCGCCGCCCGACAGCCGCTCTGCCGTGGCATGGACTTGCGCCACCACCGCCGAAACATCGGCCGGATGAACGGACCAGAGTTCCCACAGGAACCCGTCCGGGTCGCGCCGTTCGATCCCTTCGTCGGCCAGCACGGGCCGGGGAAAATCCTGTGCGTTGAAGGTCACGATGGCATCGGCATGGCCCGCGACGGCCACCGCCAGCACATGGATGTCATTGGGGTCGGGCAAGGTCAGCCGCGCCTCGATATCGGGCTGTTCGCGCACGACAGCCCGCGGAAAGGCCGCGCGCGCCAGCAGCGCCTCCCCCTCGGCAATCGCCATCGCTTCGGGGCCAAGCTTGACCGTGGCGCGCGTCCATTCGCGCAGGATGCGGTCGGACCAGAGCGGTTCGTAAAGCCCGCGCGCCGCCACCCCCAGAAGGACTTCGCGCAGCACGGTGGGATACAGAACGCAGGCGTCCAGAACCGCCCGCATCCTCAGCCGTCCAGCCGGAAGGCCAGCGCCTTGAGATAGCCGCTCTCGGCCAGTTGCGGCAGGATCGGGTGATCCGGCCCGGCAAAGCCGGTGTGGATCAACTGCCCGCGCCGCCCGCCCCGCCCGATGCCGCGCGCCGATGCATTTCGGAAGGCGGCAAGGTCGGCGGCATGGCTGCACGAACACAGCACCAGATAGCCGCCCGGCGCCACCAGCGGTGCCGCCAGCCGGGCGATCCGCTCATAGGCCCGCAGCCCCGCCTCAAGCGCCGGTTTGGCGGGCGCAAAGGCCGGCGGGTCGCAGATCACAAGATCGAACAGCGCGCCCTCGGTCCCCAAAGCCTCAAGCACGTCAAAGGCATCGCCCTGCCGCGTGGTGAAACGGTCGGCAAAGCCCGAAGCCGCCGCCCCCTGCGTGGCCAGCGTCAAGGCCGCAGCACTGGCATCCACCGCAAGCGCCGCCTCTGCCCCGCCGGCCAGTGCCGCCAGAGCAAAGCCGCCGACATGCGAAAACACATCCAGAACCCGCCCGCCCCGCGCCAGCACGGCGGCAAAGGCGTGGTTCGGGCGCTGATCGAAGAAAAGCCCGGTCTTCTGCCCGCCCAGCACATCGGCCAGATAGGTGGCGCCGTTCATCGGCACAGGAACCGGCCCGTCCACCGCGCCTTGCAGAAGCAGGGTTTCCTCGGCCAACCCTTCCAGCCCGCGCGCGCGACCGGTGCCGTTCTTGACCACCGCCGAAACGCCCGTCACCTGCACAAGGGCGGCCACCAGCGCCGCCAGATGCGCCTCGGCCCAGGCGGCATTGGGCTGCACCACCGCGGTATCGCCGAAACGGTCGATCACCACGCCCGGCAGGCCATCGGCCTCGGCATGGACCAGCCGGTAGAAAGGAGCCGCAAACAGCCGCGCCCGCAGCGCCAGCGCCCGCGCGATGCGGGCCGCGAACCAGTCCTGATCAATCACCGCCGCAGGATCGCGGTCCAGCATCCGCGCCACGATCCGCGATTTGAGGTTGACGGTCACCAGCCCCAAGGGCCGCCGCTCGCCATCCTCCAGCACGGCCAACGCGCCGGGGGCCAGCGCCTGCGTGCGCCGGTCGGTCACCAGTTCGTCGGAATAGACCCAAGGGAAGCCGTGGCGGATCGCCCGCGCCTCGGCCTTGGGTTTCAGGCGCACCACGGGCAGGCCGCGGGAGGCTGCGGTTTCGGGATCGGCGGGGGCGGAATGCGAAGGGGAGGTCATCATGACCTCCCCTTAGCCTGTTCTGCGCGGTTGCGAAAGCCTAGCGCTGTGCCGTCACCAGCACCGGCGCCGGGGTCAGCGCCTGACTGACCAGCCCCGGGTCGGTCACCTGTGCCGAGAGTTCGCGGCGGATTTCCTCGGCCAGCCGGGCGACCACGACGACGCGCTGGGTCTGGCCCATCTGATCCTCGGCAATCGCCTGCGCGCCGCCAGAAGCCTTGATATCGGCGACCACCGCACGCGGCCCGTCGATCACCTGCCCGGTGGCGGCATCGGTCACGGTCAGGGTGAAGTGCAGCGCATGGGTGCCGCCCACGGTATAGCGGGTCTTTTCGGTCAGACAGTGAAAGCGGGTCACCTCGATCACCACATTCACCGCACGGCCATGGGTCATCGGGCCGGATGCTTCGGCGGCGGCCTCTTGGAAGATCCGTTCGACCTGAGCATAGCGGTCACCGCGCGGCTCGCCGCGCCAGACGACATCGGCGATCGGGTAGAACACATTGGCTTCGGATACCCGCAGGTCGCGCGGCACCGAGATGGCGACCTGCCGCACGTCATATTGCGCCTTCAGCACCTTGCGCGGGGCAACCGCCTCATGGCCGACGCTGGCCGGCTGCTGCGGCGAGACGACGACGGCGGCACGGCTGGCAGGATCGGGGCTGACACAGGCGGTCAGCGCGGCGACAAGCGGCAGGGCAATCAGGAAACGGGGCGAGGGCATGATCCGGGCCTTCTGGCTGTGCCTCACAGGCGAGGCTTTCGTCCTTAATGCCCGGTAAATGTGGCTGGATTGCGGAGAATCCGGCACATTTCGGCGGTGATGCCGCGGTTTCATTCTGTTTTGGAAACAATCCTCTGGGGTTCAGTCCGGTTGCCCTACCAGAACAAAGGGCGCCCAATAGGCCGGATGCGACCAGCGCGGATCAGAGGGATGGTCGATCATCGCAAGGATGGCCTGCCGCTGGGCATCGGCGGCGCTCAGGCCGGGGGGTGCGGCGCGGCGGTGGAACAGGTCGGTCATCAGCGCCACGGCAGAGCGGCTTTCCACCGGCCAATGGCTTACCAGCAGCCCGCGCGCCCCGGCGTAGAGAAAGCTCTGCGCCAGACCGGAAAGCGCCTCGCCCCCCGGAGCGCCACCGGCGGCGGTGTTGCAGGCCGACAGCACGACAAACCGGGCGTTCAGATGCAGTTCGGCGATTTCCGAGGCGGTCAGGAACCCGTCCTCCCCGCCGCCGGGTGTCAGGGCAAGGGCCGGTTCCGCCAGCGCCGCCTGCCCCACGCTGTCGCCGCTGACAAGGCCGTGGGTGGCGAAGTAAAGCAGCCCGACATCGCCCAGCGCCGCCGATTTCAGCGCCGCCTCACTCGCCCCCGCACCCAGATGCAGGCTGCCCTCGGGGGCGTGCAGGGCAGCGGCCACCGCCCGCACCTCGCCCTCGGTTTCCGGCAGGGGCGCGAGGCCGCCGCGCAGGGCCAGTTGCGTCTGCGCCGGCATCGCGCCGAACTGCGGATCGGCAAAGGCCAAAAGCCCTTCTCCCGCCGCCGGACCCGCCGCGCCGCTGTGTTGCAGGGCCGAAATCGCGGGCAGGATGGTCACCGCATGGTGCCGCACCAGCCAGTCGGCGGCGGCCATGTCGCCCGATTGCGGCGCGCTGGCCAGCAAAAGCTGCGGCGGCAGGGCGGAAACCGGGCCGCGCAGATCGAAGAAGAGCTGCGTCTTGTCCGCGATCACCCCCGACACTGGCGCCAGAAGCTGGCGGTAAAGCCAATGCGCCCGGTCAAGGTCAAAGCCCGTGGCGACCGGCGTCGCGTCGTCGAGTGCCGTGGCCCCCCGCACCCCCAGCCGCAGGTCGATCCCGGCGCGCAGGGCAACGATGGCGGCGGCAATCTCGGGCCCCGGCGCCGGCAGGGTGTGCCAGTCCACCGCCTCGCGGCTGACGGCGATGATCAGGCCGGGGTCATCCGGGTCTTGCGGCACGTCCAGCAGCACCAGCGCGCCCTCCGGCCCCAGCCCGGCGCGGATTTCGGCCAGCGTCAGGGCGCGGCGGCCGGTCGCCTCGGCCAGCGCCGGAAGCTCGGTCTCCAGAGCGGTGCGGATTTCGGCGGCGCTCTCCATCTGGCTGCGGATCGCGTCGCGCAGCGTCGCAATCGCGGCCGGGTCGCGCTGATCCACGGGCAGCGTGGTCAGCGCGGCCAATTCGCCTTGCAACGCCTCAAGCCGGGCGCGGGTATCGGTGCGGGCGCGCAAAAGGTCGGCCCCCCGCCCGCTGCCCGCAGCCAACCGCTGCGTCAGCAGGATCTGCGCCGCCGCAGCGCCGCTGTCTTGCGATTCCTGCAACCAGCCCAGCATCGCCTCCACCGCCGCTTCGCGGGTCAGGGCGCCGGATTCCTCGGCCAGACGCAGGATATAGGTCAGTTGCATCCGCCCGCCCGGCAGCGCTGCCCCGCCCAGAGCGCGGATTTGCGCCAGCGCCTCGGCCCCCTGCCCGGTGCTGGCCAGCAGCATCGCAAGGTTCACCCGCGCCCGCAAAAGGTCGATCGTGTCGGGCGAAAGGGTGGCTTCGCGCACCGCAACCACCTGCCGCATAAGGACCAGCGCCCGCGCCGCACCCGGGCTTGCCGGATCGTCCCCCGCCAGAATGACCGCCTGCAGGAAGGCCATATCGGCCCAGAACGGGCTGTCCTGCCCGTAATGCGCGGTGATCTCGGGCAGGCGGGCCTCCAGAATGGCCAGCGCCGCCTTGTCTTGCCCGGTCAGGTGCAGCGCCTCGATCAACTGGCCTTCGGTGGTCAGCCGCAGCGGTTGCAGGCTGGGGCGCGGCAGGGTGGCAAAATTGGCATCCAGCGCCGCAATCGCCGCCTGCAACAGCGGAATGGCCGCTTCGGGGCCCTGAATGTCGTTGACCAGACCCGCCCAGCCGATCATCCCCATGGCGCGCAGGTTGCGGGTCTGCGGATCGTCCCGGTCGCGCAGACTGTCGGCAAGCTGGTCATAGATCGCGGCCGCAAGGTCGCCCTGCCCCGCCTCGGTCGCCAGTTGCGCCTGCAAGAGGCGCAGTTCCGCCACCGCCAGATCGCCCGGCGGCAGCGCGCCATCGGCCAGCGCCAGCGCCTCGGTGGCAAGGCCCAGCGCCTCGCCCCCGCGGCCCGTGCTGCGCAGCCCCACGGCATAGGCGGCCGCACAGCGATAAAGCAGCGGATCGTCCGGTTTCAGCACCCGCTGCGCCTTTTGCATGAGCTGATAGCCCAGCGCCTCGGCCCGGTCCTGCTGGTCCTGCGCGGCGGCAGCCAGCACCAGAAGGAACTCGATCTGCACCGCCTGCCGGCTTTCTTCGCCGAAATCCTGCAACACCAGCCCATAGAACTGCTGCGCCGAAGCTTCGGCCTGGGCATAGTCGCCGCCCACCACCAGTGTCGCCTCGATCAGCCCGGCAACCTCGTCCACCTCGGCCGGGGTCAGCGCCTCTTCTGCGGGCGCGGAGGTGGCAAGGGTCAGGACCAGCGCCAGAACGGCAAAGAAACGGCTCAATCCGGGCTCCCGACCAGAACAAAGGGCGCCCAATAGGCAGGGTGCGACCATTTCCCCCCCGGCGCGTCGATCATCGCCAGAATGGCGCGGCGCTGTGCCTCGGCAGCGCGCAGGCCGGGGGTCTCGGCGCGGATGCGGAAGGTTTCCGTCATCAGATGCGCGGCAGAGCGGCTTTCCACCGGCCAGTGGCTGACCATGAGGGCGCGGGCGCCGGCATAGAAGAACGCCTGCGCCAGCCCCGACAGCGCCTCGGCATCGGGTTCATTGCCCTGCGCGGTGTTGCAGGCCGACAGCACCACCCAATCGGCCCGCAGGTCGAGCGCAAGGATCTCGCTCACCGTCAGAAAGCCGTCCTCGCCCCGCCCCGGGGTCAGCGCCAGCGCCGGTTCGCCCAGCACGGTCTGGCCCGCGACATCGCCGGTCACAAGGCCGTGGGTGGCAAAATGCAGCACGCGGAAATCGGAAAGCCGGGTTTCCTTCAGGCCCGCCTCACTGGCCGCAGCGCCGGTGCGCAGCGCTGTAGGCGGGGCACCAAGGGCGGCGGCCACCGCCCGCACCTCATCCGCCGTTTCGGGCAAGGGCGCCAGCGCCCCGCGCAGCACCCCCGCCGAAGCGGTATCCAGCGACGCGACCAGCGCAGCACCTGCGTCAAGGTCATAGACCGGATCGGCAAAGGCCAAGAGTGGTTCCGGCGCGGGCGCCCTGCCCCGGGCCAGCGCGATGGTGCGCAGCGAAAAGACCGAGGGCAGCACCGTCACCGCATGGCGCCGCACCAGCCAGTCGGCCTGCGTCAGGTCATCCGACTGCGGCTCGGCCCGCACCATGAGGTGCGGCGGAAGGCCCGCCACGGCGCCGCGCAGGTCGAACATCAGATGCGCCTTGCCGGCAAAGACCGGCTCCAGCGCGCCGATGGTTTCGGCATAAAGCCATTGCGCCGCGTAAAGGTCGAACTCCACCCTGGTCTCGACAGGGGCATCGTCCAGCGCCGCCGCCGCCCGCGTGCCCAGTTTGAGCGCGATGCCCGACCGGGTATCGGCCACCGCGCCGGTAAAGCTGTCGGCGGTCCAGTTCAGCAGGTGCCAGTCCACCGCCTCGCGGCTGATCGCCATGGCCATCTGGGCATCCCCCTCGACCGGGCTGATGTCGAGGATGATCAGCGCCTCATCCGGGGCAAGGGCCGCCTGCACCTCGTCCAGCGTCAGGCGGCCGCCGCCGATCAGGTCCATCATCCCAGGCGCATCGGCATCCAGCGCCGCCCAGAGGTCATCCGCCTGCGCCCGCGCCGCGGCCAGATCGCGGCGCATCTGCCCCTCGCGCGCCGCATCCCGCTCGGCCAGCGGCAGGTTGGTCTGCACCAGAAGCGCCTGCTGCAACTGTGCCGAACGCTCGCCCAGATCGGTCGCGGCGCGGAACTGCGCCGCCGTCTCGCCCTCGCCCAGCGCCAGCCGCTGCGCCTGAATCAGCGCCGATCCCGCCGCCGCCGAACCCTGCGCCTCTTGCGCCACCATCAGCACGGCATCGGCCAGTTCCCGGGGCGCCATGCCGCCGCTGTCGCGCAGGCTGACAAGCAGGTCGTAGGCGAAAGCACGGCTGCCCGCCCCCGCCTCGGAGGCAAGCTTCAGCTCCTCCCATGCGCGGCGCAGTTGCTTGGGATCGGTGCTGTCGGCCAGCATCGCGGCATGGTCCAGCCGCGCCCGCCCGGTGGGGCCTGCCGTCGGCGACAACAGGCTTTCGCGCAGCGCCACCACCTCGGCCTGCAACGCCAGCCCCTCGGCAAAGCCGGGGCTGCCCGGGCCGCCCCGGGTCGCCAGAAGCGCCTGCTGCGCCAGAATGTCGGACATCGGCAGGCTTTGCGCCCCGAACTGTTCCGCGACCAGCGCGCCCACCCGCTGCACATGGGCCGGCAGATCGTCACGCCGCCCCGACCGCCAGAGCGCCTGTCCATATTCGACCAGCGTATAGACCGTCTGCGGATGGCGCGGGCCGAAAGCCGCCTCGAACAGCGGGATCGCCTCGGCATAGGCATCGGCGGCGGCATCGGGGCGGCCCAGATCGGTCTGGATACGGGCGATGCTGCGGGCCACCGTCGCGGCATCGCGCGGCGCGCCGGGATCGGTCGCCACCCGCATCTGTTGCAGCGCCTGCGCATAATAGGCCAGCGCCTCTTCCTTGTAGCCCAGCCTGCTGTAGGTCGAAGCAAGGTTGTAGCGCCATTTCACCACGATATAGGCATCGTCGCCCAGAACCGTCTCGGCCACCCGCACCGTCTGCACCGCCAGGGGCAGCGCCTCATCCGCGCGGCCGGTCTCGGACAGGATCACCGAAAGCGCATTGGCGGCGGCAAGGGTGCGCGGGTGGTATTCTCCCTTGGTTGCCAGCCAGCGCGCATGGACATGACGGAACATCGCCACGGCCTCTTCCAGCTTGTCCTGCTGGCGCAGGGCATTGGCCAGCGCGATCTGCACATCCAGCACCTGTGGCGAATCCGGCCCGAACTCGGCGCTGGCCTGCGCGGCCAAGGCCACTGCCGCTGCTTCGGCACCCGCATAATCCCCGGCGTCGTAAAGCTGCTCCACCCCTTCCGCCCGGGCCTTGTGGTCGGCAAGCCCCTCGGCCAAAACCGGCAAGGCGGCAAGTTCAAGCGTGACGAGGCAGGCAAGAAGCGTCACAATACGCATGCGGTCTCCGGTGGTTGTCCCGGCCAGATTAGCAGCGCCGGGCGCCCCGGTGGATGACAAATTCGGTGTTCTGGGTCGCCGAAGGGTTGTTAGCGCTAACAAATCCTGCTAAAACCCCGCCAACCCGCCAGAGAGAGAGGCTGCCATGCCGCTGCATCCCGCCATCGACCGCGTTACCGACCGCATCCGCGAACGCTCCGCCGCCACCCGCGCCGCCTATCTGGCGCGGATCGCGGCGGCGGGCCGCGCAGGCCCGGCGCGCGGGCATCTGGCCTGCGGCAATCAGGCCCATGCCTATGCCGCGATGGGCACCGACAAGGCCGCGCTGGCCGAAGCGCGGCTGCCCAACATCGGCATCGTCACCGCCTATAACGACATGCTCTCGGCCCACCAGCCCTATGAGGATTACCCCAAGATCATCCGTGAGGCCGCCCGCAAGGCCGGCGCCACCGCACAGGTCGCAGGCGGCGTGCCCGCGATGTGCGACGGGGTGACCCAGGGCCAGCCCGGCATGGAACTGTCGCTCTTTTCCCGCGATGTCATCGCGCTGGCGGCAGGCGTGGCGATGAGCCACAACACCTTTGACGCCGCCCTCTATCTGGGGGTCTGCGACAAGATCGTGCCCGGCCTGATCATGGCCGCCGCCACCTTCGGCCATGTGCCCGCCGTCTTCGTGCCTGCGGGGCCGATGACCTCGGGCCTCCCGAATGATGAAAAATCCCGCGTGCGCAACCTCTTTGCCGAAGGCAAGGCAACACGGGCCGATCTGATGGCCGCCGAGATGGCCAGCTATCACGGCCCGGGCACCTGCACCTTCTACGGCACCGCCAACACCAACCAGATGCTGATGGAATTCATGGGCCTGCACCTGCCGGGCGCGAGCTTCGTCAATCCCGGCACCCCCCTGCGCGAGGCGCTGACCACGGCGGCGGTGGAACGCGCCGCCACCATCACCGCCCTTGGCAACGACTACCGCCCTGCGGGCGAGGTGCTGGATGAACGCGCCTTCGTCAATGGCATCGTCGGGCTGATGGCCACCGGTGGCTCGACCAACCTCGTGCTGCACCTGCCCGCCATGGCGCGGGCGGCGGGAGTGCTTCTGGACCTTGCCGATTTCGATGACCTCAGCCAGGCGGTGCCCCTGATGGCCAAGGTCTATCCCAATGGCCTTGCCGATGTGAACCATTTCCACGCTGCGGGCGGGCTGCAATTCCTGATCGGACAGTTGCTGGACGCGGGGCTCTTGCACGCCGATGCCCGCACCGTTGCAGGCGACGGGCTGGCGCATTACCGGCAGGAGCCCCGGCTGGATCAAGGGCGGCTGACTTGGGGCGACGGCCCGGCAACCAGCCTGAACGATAAGATCGTCCGCCCCGCCGCCGATCCGTTCCAGCCGACCGGCGGGCTGCGGCAATTGTCCGGCAACCTCGGCCGCGGCGTGATCAAGGTTTCCGCCGTCGCGCCTGAACGCCACATCATCGAGGCGCCCGCCCGCATCTTCCACGATCAGGAAGCGGTCAAGGCTGCCTTCAAGGCGGGTGAATTCACCTCCGACACCGTGGTCGTCGTGCGCTTTCAGGGGCCGCAGGCCAACGGAATGCCGGAACTGCATTCGCTGACGCCGATGCTGTCGGTTCTGCAAGAGCGTGGGTTGAAAATGGCGCTGGTCACCGATGGCCGGATGTCGGGCGCCAGCGGCAAGGTGCCCGCAGCGATCCACGTCTCGCCGGAAGCCGCCGTCGGCGGCCCGCTGGCCCTCTTGCGCGACGGCGATGTCGTCCGGCTGGATGCGGTGGCGGGCACGCTTTCGACCACCGCCGACCTTTCGGGCCGCACCATGGTCCGCCCCGACCTCTCGGCAAATGCCCATGGCATCGGCCGCGAACTCTTCGACGCCTTCCGCCGCACTGTCGGCCCCGCCGAAACCGGCGCCGCCGTGGTGGTCTGACCCCGACCGCCCCTGCCCGACCTTCGCCTCCGGCGGGGGTATTTGGGCCAAGATGAATGGCCGCTTTCATCTTGGCCCAAATACCCCCGCCGGAGGCACCTGCCCTCTCAGCCGCCCCGCCGTCTGGCGAAAAGGAGACCGACATGACCCCCGCCGAACAATCCCTGAAGGCCGCCGAAATCTGCCGCCTGGCGCCGGTGGTGCCGGTTCTGGTGATCGACGATCTGGCGCAGGCGGTGCCGCTGGCGCGCGCCTTGGTGGCGGGGGGGCTGCCCGCGCTGGAGGTCACGCTGCGCACGCCGCAGGCGCTGGATGCGATCCGCGCCATGGCAGAGGTGCCGGGCGGCGTGGTGGGGGCGGGCACGCTCCTGACCCCGGCCGATGTGAAGGCCGCCAAGGCAGCGGGCGCGAAGTTCGGCGTCAGCCCCGGCGCCACCGACCGGATCATTGCCGCCTGCGAGGACGAGGGGCTGCCCCTGCTGCCCGGCGCCGCCACCGCGAGCGAGATCATGGCGCTGCTGGAAAAGGGCTTTACCGTGCAGAAGTTCTTCCCTGCCGAACAGGCGGGCGGGGCGGCCTATCTCAAATCCATCGGCTCGCCCATTCCGCAGGTGAAATTCTGCCCCACCGGCGGCATCAGCCTGAAAATCGCACCGGATTATCTGGCGCTGAAGAACATCCTCTGCGTCGGCGGCTCCTGGGTCGCGCCGAAAGAGGCGCTGGCCAAGGGCGACTGGGATACGGTCACCCGCCTTGCGGCAGAGGCGGCGGGCCTCAAACGGGGCTGACGCGGCGCCTTTTGCGCCGTAGGATGGGCAATCTGCCCATCCTTGCGGAGGCTTCCATGACTGCCCCCACCGTCCAGACCTGCCTCTGGTTCGAGGATGCCGCGCTGGAAGCGGCGGAGACCTATGTCCGCCTGCTGCCCGGCTCGGCCATCCGCCACGTCTTCCCGCAGCGCGGCAATCCCGGCGCCGCCTTCATGGTGCAGCTTGACCTTCTGGGCCAGCGGTACAGCTTTCTCAACGGCGGGCCGCATTACCGGCTGACGCCCGCCGCCTCGATCGAGGTGCATCTTGAAACGCAGGCCGAAGTGGATGCCCTCTGGGATGCTTTGCTGAACGGTGGCAGCGCCAGCCGCTGCGGCTGGCTGACAGACCGTTTCGGGGTAAGCTGGCAGATCATTCCCCGTGCCCTGCCCCGCCTGATGGCAACCAATGACGAAGCCGCCGCCGCCCGCGTGCTGCAGGCGATGATGGCAATGGTCAAGCTGGACGGCCCCGCGCTCGAAGCTGCGGCGCGGGGCTGAGGGTCAGCCTTCGGCGCGCGGCTCTGCTGCCACGCGGGCCGCCCGCCCGCCCCGGCGGCGCGGCGCCTCGGGCGCGGTCAGCGCGGCTTCCAGCACGCCGCTCATCGGGTGATCCGGTTCGGCCAGACCATATTCCGCGATCAGGCGGCGCAGCGCGTCGGGCGTATGGGCGCCCACCGGCAGGCTCAGTGCCCAGTCGATGAAGATCGAGCGGCATTCGCCCAGGGTGATCCCCTCGATCCGATAGCTTTCGCGCACAAGCCCCTTGGGATCTGCCTCGCTCAGTTCCAACACCCGTCTCCCCACCGGCCACTCCTAGCCCTGTTGCTCCAGATGGGCCGAAATGACCCGTTCGGCAAGTCCTGCCGCCGTCGCCAGCCGGTCCGAAAGCTCTTCAACCGTCCCGGCCCCGGTTTCGCGCAGAAGGAACGCCCTGCCACCTTCGCCCAGACGGCCGGGGTCCACCACCCGGTCCGACAACAGCCGCGCCCCGCATTGCAGCCGCCACATCAGCCTGTAGGCATCCAGCAGCGTCTGCGCGTCGGAATCCGACGCTTTTGCGGCCTTTACCCCCGCAGCGATCTGCCGTTCCACCTGCCGCGCCGGGCTGGCCGATTGCAGCGCCAGCGTCTGCGCCATCAGCTCGACATCCATCAGGCGGCCCGGGCCCAGCTTGGCCTCCCATTCCCCTTCGCCGGGTTTGGCCGCCGCCAGCCGCGCCCGCATCTCGGCCACGTCCGGGCGCACCTTGGCCGCCTGCCCCTTTTCGGCCAGCACAGCGCGGCGCAGCGCCTCGACCTCACCGGCCAGCGATGGCTCACCCGCCAGCACCCGCGCCCGGGTCAGCGCCAGATGCTCCCATGTCCAGGCTTCGCTCTGCTGATAGCTGCGGAAACTGTCGAGCGAGGTCGCCACCGGCCCCTGCCGCCCCGAGGGGCGCAGCCGCATGTCCACCTCGTAAAGCCGTCCCTCGGCCATCTGCGCCGTCAGTGCGGTCACCATCGCTTGGGTCAGCTTGGCATACCAGGCCCGCGCCGCCAGCGGGCGCGGCCCCTCCGATGCCTCGACCCCCGCCGCGTCATAGATCACGATCAGGTCAAGGTCGGACCCGGCATTCAGCCGCCCCGCCCCCAGCGAGCCCATGCCGACCAGCACAGCACCGCGCCCCGGGGCCGGGCCATGGCGGCGGGCAACGCTTTCACCCACCACCGGCCAGAGGGCGGCAATCACCGCCTCGGCCAGATCGGCATAGGATTTCGCCGCCTCGAAGGCGTCGATCAGCCCGCGCAGGTGATGCACGCCCACGCGAAAATGCCATTCCTTCATCCAGCGGCGGGCCGAATCGAGCTTGCCCTCGTAATCGGCGACCCCGGCCAGCCGCGCGGCAAGTTCCTGCGTCAGCGCCGCCATCCCCGGCCAGGGCGCCCAGAAACTGCCGCCGATCACCGCATCCAGCACCGAAGCGTTGCGCGACAGATGCCGCGCAAGCGCCGGCGCCGTGCCCGCGATGTCGATGATCAGATCGACCAGCACCGGATTGGCCTCGAACAGTGCGAAAAGCTGCACCCCGGCGGGCAGACCGGCAAGGAATCCGTCCAGCGCCACCAGCGCCTCGTCCGGGTTGGCGGCGCGGGCAAGGCGGGTCAGCAGCACCGGGCGCAGGCGGCGGAAGATGGCCTGTGCCCGGTCGCTTTTCAGGCAGGGATAGCTGGACCAGCCCGCCACGATGGCGCGGGCGCTGTCGGACAATTCGGGGCCTTCTTCCGCGGCGGCGGGGGCAAAGAAGCCTTCGGTCAGCCGGTCGGTCCGGGCCAGCCGGTCAAGCAGGTCGCGGCGGAAAGTGGCCTCGGACTGGCCGCAGAAGGCGGCAACGCGGGCCACGCCCTCGGCACTGGTGGGCATCGTATGGGTCTGGGCATCGGCGACCATCTGCAGACGATGCTCCACTTCGCGGTGCGCAACGTAGAGCGCGGAAAGCTCCGCCGTCACCGCCTCGGGAATCCAGCCCCGCGCCGCCAGCGCCGACAGGGCCGCCAGCGTGCCCCGGTCGCGCAGGGATGGGTCGCGCCCCCCGGCGATCAGCTGGCGGGTCTGGGTGAAGAACTCGATCTCGCGGATGCCGCCCTGACCCAGCTTCATGTTATGGCCTTCGACCTCGACCCGGCCATTCAGCCCGCGATGCTCGCGGATGCGCAGGCGCATGTCATGGGCATCCTGGATCGCGGCATAGTCGAGATGCTTGCGCCAGACAAAGGGCGTCAGCGTTTTCAGGAACCGCTCCCCCGCCGCAAGATCACCGCCACAGGGCCGGGCCTTGATATAGGCCGCCCGCTCCCACGTGCGGCCCTCGGCCTCGTAATAGGCCTCGGCGGCGGCCATCGACAGGCAGACCGGGGTAACGCTGGCATCGGGGCGCAGCCGCAGATCGGTGCGGAAGACATAGCCGCCTGCTGTGACATCCGACAGGATCGCCGTCATCTTGCGGGTGACACGGATGAAGGCGGCCCGAGCCTCGGACCAGTCCTCGCCATAGCGGTCCTGATCGAAGAGGCAAATCAGGTCGATGTCCGAGGAATAGTTGAGTTCCCCAGCCCCCATCTTGCCCATGGCCAGCGCCACCATGCCGCCCGCCGTTTCGGCATCGTCCGGCCCCTGCCCCGGCAGCTTGCCGCGCCGGATCTCGTCGGCCACCAGCCGCCGCATCGAGAGGTCCACCGCCCGGTCGGCCAGCCGCGTCAGGGCGCCGGTGACCTCCATCAGCCCCCAGACCCCGCCCAGATCGGCCAGCCCCGCCAGCAGCGCCACCCGCCGCTTGGCCTGCCGCAGTGCCGCAGCCAGCCCGTCCAACGGCACCGCCTCAAGCCCGGTCAGCACGGCGGCCAGCGCGGTTTCCGGCGCAAGGCCAAGCGCCGGGCGCAGCCAGTCGCCCTCTTGCCGCATCAGATCGCGCAGATAGGGGCTGCACCCCGCCGCCCCTTCGATCAGCGGCGCCAGCTCGGGCGGAAGACCGGACAGGGCGGCCCGCGCCTCGGCCCCTTGGGCGCGGTCAAAGGCAATGGGATGGCGGGTCAGGCGGGCGGTGAAATTCTGGCTCATGGCCGGACTTTCCCCCGGCCCGCGCGCAAGGTCAATCCGCCCGCGCACCCCGGGCGGACCCGCCGGAGTTTTCGAAAACTCCGGCCCGGAACCTTCGAAGGGTCCGGCGCGATTTCTTCAAAGAAATCGCGTCACGCCAGCCAGCGGTCGTAATCCGACACCAGCAGATGGGTCGGCGCCATATCCTCTTCGATCTCGGCAAACCGCCCGATCGGCTCGCGGAAGATGTTGTCGGTCATGTCGTCGTTCACCGTCGAAACCTCGCCGATCAGCACATCGCCACCCTCGCCCCAAAAGGCGTGCCAGTCGCCCGGCATCAGCGTGACGCTTTCCCCCGGCGCCAGTTTCAGCTTTTCACCGGGGGCAAAGGCGCGCTCGATCCCGTCGCAGCGCACCATGCCGCCCTGATCGGCAGCGAAATTGCCCCAGGGGTCGGAACCGTAAAGCTCTACCACCAGCGTCGCCCCGCCGCGGTTGATGATATCCTCGGCCTTGATCACATGGGTATGCATCGGCGAAAGCTGATCCTGCCGCGAAATCAGCAGCTTTTCGGCATAGCACATGCCGCCGCCGCGTTGCAGGTCGGACAAGAGGCCGTTGCGCAGGGTGAAGAGGAACAGCCCCATCTGGTCGAACCGGCCCTGCCCGTAATCGGTAATGTCCCAGCCGCAGCGCCCCGAGATCACCCGCCCCGCCACATCGGCCCGGGTGCGGAACTCGTCCGGTGTCCAATAGGCAAAGGGCGGCAGGACAAAGCCGTAATGGCGGATCATCTCATCCGCCGCCGCCATGATTTCGTTGATGCGTGAGCGCTTCATCTGTTCCCCCTGCCAAGTTGGCGCTAACATAACCCGCGAAACCCGCCCGTAACAAGGAGGCGCCCATGCTCGCCCTTATCCTGACCGCGCTGGTCGCGCTGATCCATCTCTATATCGTCTGGCTTGAAATGGCGGCCTGGACCACGCCGCGCGGGCGCCGCGTGTTCGGCACCACCGCCGAATTTGCCGAAGCATCCAAGGTGCTGGCGGCCAATCAGGGGCTCTATAACGGCTTTCTGGCCACCGCGCTGATCTGGGCGCTGATCGCGGGGTTGCAGGGCGCGGGGTTCCAGTTGGGGCTTTACGGGCTGATCTGCGTGGCAGTCGCGGGGCTTTATGGTGCGGCCACCGTGTCGCGCCGAATTCTGGTGGTGCAGACGGTCCCGGCCGCGGCGGCGCTGATCGCGTTGCTGGCGGGCTGGTAAGTCAGCCTGCCAGCCAGGCCGCCACCGCCGCGTCAAGCGCGGCCCAGTCGGTGTATTCCTTGTCCTGATGCGGATCGACCGTGGGGTCTTTCTGCGCCGCAATCCGCTTCATTGCCCAAGCCCGGAAGAACCCGTATTCGCTGAAGCGGAAGGCACCGGCGACATGTTCGGTGCGGCCCGGGGTCCAGCCGGTTTCGGTGTGAAACGCCTCAAGGCATTTGTGCAGGCCCGCCCAATCTTCGGCATCATCCCCCGCGGCCGAGAGCGAGACCGCCAGAAACAGCGTCGGCATCGCATTCAGCGCCGCCGCATGGGCGCGCGCAAAACCGGCCAAAGCCGCCTGATACCCCCCGGCATGAAGCGAGCCTGCCAGAACCGCCCGGTCAAAGCGCGCCAGATCCAGCCCGGCACCATCATTTGCTTCCAGCAATTCCACGGCATGGCCACCATCGGCCAGCCCGTCGGCGACATGGCGGGCGATCTTGCGGGTCTGGCCATCGGTCGTTGCGTAAAGCACCAGAACCTTCATCGGCTACCCCTGTCGTTGCGCCCAGTCGGCCACCGCCGCGCCAAAGGCGGCAAACAGCGGGCGCGAGACGGGATCATTGGCCGCATTCCATTCCGGGTGCCATTGCACCGACAGGGTAAACCCGGGCGCGTCCTGCACATAAATCGCCTCAGGCGTGCCATCGGGGGCCAGCCCGTCCACCACGATGCGGTGGCCCGGACGGGCAATGCCCTGCCCGTGCAGCGTGTTGGTCATCACCTCGGGCGCGCCCATCAGCCGGTGAAACACCCCGCCTTCGGTAAAGCGCACCGCATGGCGCAGGGCGAATTGTTCCTCAATGGTGCCGTCCGGCGGCATCCGGTGGTTCATCCGCCCCGGCAGATCGCGGATTTCAGGATGAAGCGAGCCGCCCATCGCCACGTTCAGCTCTTGAAAGCCGCGGCAGATGCCAAGGAACGGCTGGCCGCGTTCGACCAGCGCCCGGATCAGCGGCAGGGTGATGGCATCGCGGTTGCGGTCGAAATCGCCATGGGCCGGCGTCTCGGCCTCGCCATATTCCGAAGGGTGAACGTTGGGGCGCCCGCCGGTGAAGAGAAAGCCATCGCAAAGGCCCATCAGCTCCTCCACCGTCACCAGCCGCGGGTCCGAGGGCACGATGACCGGCAGACAGCCCGCCGCTTCGGCCACGGCAACCGAATTGATGTGCCCGGCGGCGTGAACGGCATAACGGTCGTTCATCAGATGGGAATTGCCGATGATTCCAACGGTGGGGCGGGACATACGGGACATGAAGGGCCTTCGTGCTGACCGTGCCACGATAGGGCGCAGCGCAGCCAAGGAAAAGACCCGGCAGCTTCACCGAAGGGTGACTTGCCTTCCCCTTGCCGGAACCTGCCAGAAACCGGGCAGACACCCTGAAAGGAGACCCCGATGAAACCGCTGTTCCTTGCCCTTGGCCTTGCCGCCGCGATTGGACTGCCTCTGCTGGCGCAAACCACGATGGACCATTCCGGCCATGCCATGACCGGCGCCGAAAGCCCGGCGACCCTCGCCTATATGGAGGCCAATGCCGCCATGCATGGCGCGATGGCGATTGAGTATTCCGGCGATGCTGACATCGACTTTGTCCGCGGCATGATCCCGCATCACGAAGGCGCCGTCGCCATGGCGCGGGTGGTGCTGGAGCATGGCGACGACCCCGAGGTGCGCAAACTGGCCGAGGGCGTGATCGCCGCGCAAGAGGCCGAGATTGCCTGGATGAAAGACTGGCTTGCCCGCAACGGCGGCTGATTTCGCGCTATGGTTGCGGAAACCCATTGTTTCCGGGCCATTAAGCACGAAAAGGATTGCCACAAGGCCCTCGCAGGCGCATCGCGGTTGTATGAGCCGCAAAGCCGCACCGTCCAGCGAGGGCCAGATGACCGACGCGACCTTTTCCCCTGCCGCCGTCGCAGCGCCTGCCCGGCCGCTGGCCGGCTATCGGCGCGGGCTGGACATCGGGCGGATCACGGCGGCCTTCTTCATCGTCTGGGACCATGCCCATGCGCCGGGCTGGCAGATCGGCTATCTGGCGCTGGCGCTGTTTCTGTTCCTGACCTCGTTTCTTGCGGTGCAAAGCTATGAACGGCGGCCCGGCCCCGGCTTCTGGCGCAAGCGGGCGGTGCGGCTGTTGATGCCTTGGCTTTTCTGGTGCGCCTTTTACCGGGTGATCTATGAAATCCTGTCGGATGCGCCGTTTCAGTGGCTGTCGGACCCCTACAGCCTGATCACAGGGCCCTATTTCCACCTGTGGTTCCTGCCCTTCACCGCGGTCTGGCTGGTGCTGATCCCGCCGATGTCGCGGCTGATCCAGAGCCAGACGGCGCTGGCCGTCGCGATGATTCTTCTGGTGGCCGTTTCGGTGCCGTTGGGCACGGTCCATGCCGGAATGGCGTTCGAGCTGCCGGTGGTGCAATGGGCCTTTTCGCTGCCGCTGTTCCTGTTGGGCGCCTTCCACGCCATCGCGCTGCGCCTTGGCGCCGGATGGATGAGCTGGGTCGCCGCCACCGCCATCTCGGCCGTGCTGGTCGCGCTTTATGGCGAGTTCTGGGGGGCGCAGGCACTCCTTGCGCTGATCGTGTTCGAGGTGCTGTGGCGGCTGCCGATCAAGGCCACCTGGCCGACCTTTGCCGCGGGCTATGCCTTTGGCGTCTACCTGTTGCACCCGTTCTTCATGCTGGTCGCCTACAAGGTGTTCGGCGTCGAGGTGAACCCGATCCCGGCGGCACTCTTTACCTTTGCCTGCACGCTGTTCGCCACCGAGATCATCCACCGCACCCCGTTCTTCAACCGCTTCGCCTAAGGCTGCGCAATGCCCTCGGGGGCGGGGCGCTGCCCTGCGGCCCGCTCGCGCATCCCGATGTAAAGCGCGCAGGCAATCAGCACGCCAACCCCGGCGAAGGTCCAGCCATCTGGAAAATCATCAAAGAAAAACAGCCCCATGGCAACCGATGTTATGATTTCGGTATAGGCGAGCGGCGCCAGAAGCGACACTTCGGCATGGTCATATGCCCAGACGATCAACAGATGGCCAAAGGTGGCAATGGCCGCCAGAAGCAGCAATAGCCCCCATTGCCCCGGGTCCGGCGCCACCCAGACGAAGGGCACCGCCAGCGACAGCATCAGCCCGCCCATCAGGCTGGTCTGAAAGGTGGTGACAAGCGCATTGGCCTGCCCCGAAATCGCCCGCGTCATCACGAAATAGCAGGCAAGCAGGGTGCCCGCCGCCAGCGCCAGAAGGCTGCCGGGGTTCACCTCGACCAGACCGGGGCGAATGATGATCAGCGTGCCGACAAAGCCCACCGCCACCGCAGCCCAGCGGCGCGGCCCCACCCGCTCACGCAGGATCAGAGCGGAAAGCACCGTCACCACAAGGGGTTGCACGAAGAAGATTGCCAAGGCATCGGCGATGGGCAGATATTTCAGCGACAGGAAAAAGCAAAAGGTGGCGCCCGACAGAAAAGCCGCGCGCAGCCCGTGATAGACCGGCCGCGCGGGCACCAGCGCCGCCGTCCCGCCGATCCGCAAGGCCAGCGGCAGCGTCAGCACCGCCCCCAGCGCCAGCCGCGCCCAGACCACCTGCAAGATCGGCATTCCCTGCTGGCCCAGCATCTTGGCAATCACGTCGATGCCCGGCAGCACCGCCATGGCCCCCAGCATCAGCAAGACCCCGATGAGCGGGCGGCGCGCTTGGGCGGTCACGCCCCTGCCGCCCGCGCCACCACCCCGGCCGCCGCAGCCAGCGCGCCCGGACCATGCGGGATGTCCAGCGTCAGCATCGCCGCCTCCATCGTGGCCAGCACGCCGAGCGTCATATGGGCGCTGACATGGCCCATATGGGCCACCCGCAGAAAGCCGTGATAGGCCGGGTCACCCGGCGGTGCCATGCCCAGCCCGATGCCAAGGGTCAGCCCGGCCCGCGTCTCGCACCAGTCGCGCAGGCGGGTGGCATTGGGCGCCGGTCCGATCCGCGCCGCGGTAACGGCATGGGAGCGGAAGGCCGGATCGGCCACGTTCAGCGCGATTTCGGCATTGCCCGCGCCCCAGGAATCGAAGGCGGCCCAGACGGTGCGCGCAAGCGCGGCATGGCGGGCCCAGACCGCCGGCATCCCCTCTTCATGCACCAGCATGGTCAGCGCCTCGCGCAGGCCATAAAGGTGATGGGTCGGCGCCGTGCCGTGCCAGAGCTGCCAGAACTCGGCACCATCGGCGCGCGGCGTCCAGTCCCAATAGGGGGTGCGCAGGCCCGCGTTGCGCCCCGCCGCCCGGGCCTTTTCCGAAAACCAGACGAAGCCCATGCCCGGCGGCACCATCAGCCCCTTCTGGCTGGCGGCGATGGTCACATCGACGCCCCAATCGTCCATCCGGTATTCGTCGCAGCCAAGGCTGGCGATGCAATCCACCGCCAGAAGTGCCGGATGCCCCGCCGCATCCATCGCCGCGCGCAAGGCGGGAATGTCGGTGCGGATCGAGCTGGCGGTATCGACATGGGTCGTCAGCACCGCCCTGATCTCATGCGCGCGGTCGGCGCGCAGCGCCGCCTCGACCCGGCCCATGTCGGCGGGGGTGGAGCGGCCGAAGTCGAGGCATTCAACCTGAACCCCCATGGCCAGAAGCGATGCCGTCCAGCCAAGGCCAAAGGCCCCCGTCGCCACCAGCAACACCTTGTCACCGCGCGAAAACAGGTTGCTGTTGACCGCTTCCCACAGCGCATGGCCATTGCCGATATAGGCCGCGACATTGGCCGTGGTGCCCGCCACCACCCGCAGATCGGGCCAGAGGCTGGCCACCATGTCATGCAGCGCACCGGCATAGATATTGGGTGCCGCGCGGTGCATCGCCTGCAACACCCGGTCGGGCATCACCGAGGGGCCGGGAATGGCAAGATAGGGGCGGCCTTGGGCAAGGGTCATCATCGTCTCCGCTGTTCGCAACACAGGGCTAGGCTGGCCAAAGGGCGGCGTCAACGGGCCGCCGCCTTGCAGAATGCCGGTCTTGTCGTTATCTCGTCGGGGTCACACCGGGATCGGCCGCCACATGCTCAAAGCCCTGCACGCAAAGCTGAAAGCCTGGCAGGACCGTCTGGGCCAACGCTTTGGCACCGACATCTCCTCGCCCGAGGCGCGGCGCGCGGCATGGTGGCATTTCCAGCTTTCCGACCATGCCTTCCTGCGGGTCTGGTGGCACAATTTCCACAAGGTCAGCCCCGGCCTCTGGCGCGCGAACCAGCCCGACCCGGCCCGGTTCGAAACCTATGCCCGCAAAGGGGCCCGCTCGGTCCTGAACCTGCGCGGACCTTCGGGGCAAAGCTTCTGGCTGTTCGAGCGCGAGGCTTGCGACCGGCTGGGCCTGCCGCGGGTGGACCTGAACATGTCGGCCCGCCGCCTGCCGTCGCGCGAGACGCTGCTGGAACTGGCGCATCATTTCCGCACCATGCCGCAACCCATTCTGGTGCATTGCAAATCCGGCGCCGACCGCACCGGCCTTGCCGCCGCGCTCTGGCTGATGCTGATGGAGGGCCGCCCGGTGGCCGAGGCCGCGCGGCAGCTTTCCTGGCGCTATGTGCATCTGAGCTTCGGCAAGACCGGGATTCTGGACCACCTTCTGCGCTATTACGCCCGCGAAGAGGCGAAGAGCGGCATCGGCTTTCTCGACTGGGTGGCAACCGCCTATGATCCGGCCGAGGTCAGCGCCTCTTACGCCCGCTGGCAGGCCCGCGGCAAGGAGGGCGCGTGGTAACCGAGCCGACCCGCTGGTTTCTGTCGCTGCTGCGGCCCCGCCGGGCCGCCCTCATCGGCGCGCTGTTGCTGATGGCGGCCGAGGGCGCCACGATGGGCGGCTTTTCCTATCTGATCCGCCCGCTGTTTGACACGGTATTTCTGGGCAAGGACACCGCCATGGTGCCGCTGGTGGCGTTGGCCGTCGCCGGGGTGTTCCTGTTGCGGGCGCTGGCGGGTTTCGGCCACCGCGTGATTCTGGCCCGGCAGGCCGAAGGTCTGGCCGCCGATCAGCAGAATGCCCTTCTGACGCATCTGATGACGCTGGACCTGCCCTTCTTTCAATCGCACCCCCCGGGGGCGCTGATCGAGCGGATCCGGGGCGATGCCATGGCCTTCCGCACCCTATGGCCGCCGATCCTGTCGGCGCTGGGGCGCGATGTGGTGGCGCTGGTCTCTCTCCTCGGGGTGGCGCTCTGGGTGGACTGGCGCTGGACCCTGCTGGCCGTGGTGGGGGTGCCGCTCTTGGCGTTGCCGGTTTCGGCGTTGCAGGCCCGCGCTCGGCGCACCGCCATTGCCGCCCGCACCGCCGCAGGGGCGCTCTCCACCCGGCTGGACGAGATTTTCCACGGTCTGACCACCATCCGCCTGACCGGCAGCGAGGCCGCCGAGGCCGAACGCTATCGCCTTGCCACCCGCGATTACCTGCGCGCGCAACTGCGTTCGGAAACCGCATCGGCGGGGATTCCGGCGCTGATCGACATGGTGGCGGCGGCGGGCTTTGCCGGGGTGATGCTGTATGGGGGCTATCAGATCATGGCCGGGCAAAAGACCGTTGGAGAATTCATGAGCTTTTTCATGGCCATGGCGCTGGTTTTTGAACCCTTGCGGCGGCTCGGCTCGATCTCAGGCGGCTGGGCGCAGGCGCGTGCCTCGCTGGAACGGATGGCCGGGCTCTTGCACGAACGTCCCACGGTCCTGCCGCCCGCCGAACCCCGCGCCCTGCCCGCACCGCAGGGCGGTTACCGCCTTGCGCTGGAGGATGTGGCCTTTGCCTATGGCGACCAGCCGGTGCTGCGCGGCCTGAGTTTCGTGGCCGAACCCGGGCAGGTCACTGCCCTTGTCGGCCCCTCGGGGGCGGGCAAAAGCACGGTGTTCCACCTGCTGACCCGTCTGGCCGATCCGCAGGCGGGCCGGGTCACCCTGAACGGGCTGGACCTGCGCCAGATGGACCCCGCCGCCCTGCGCAGGGCCTTTGCCGTGGTGGCGCAGGACACCGCCCTCTTCGACGAAACCATTGCCGCCAATGTCCGTCTGGGTGCGGGGAACCGCAGCGATGCCGCCCTTGCCGCCGCGCTGGAGCGCGCACAGGCGGGCGAGTTTCTGGCCCGCCTGCCGCAGGGTGCCGAAACCCCGGCCGGCCCGCGCGGCTCGGCCCTGTCGGGCGGCCAGCGCCAGCGCATCGCCATCGCCCGCGCCATCCTGCGCGACGCGCCGGTTCTGCTGCTGGACGAAGCGACAAGCGCTCTCGACAGCCGGTCGGAAGAGCTGGTGGCACAGGCGCTGGCCGAGGCGGGCCGGGGCCGCACGACGCTGGTGATCGCACACCGGCTGGCCACGGTGCGGCAGGCCGACAAGATCGTGGTCATGCAGGCGGGCCGGGTGGCCGAACAGGGCACCCATGCCAGCCTTCTTGCGCAGGGCGGGCTTTATGCCGATCTTCACCGCCTGCAGTTCAAGGAGTAAGCGATGCGCGGCGAAACCGACCCCGACCGGCGCCTTTACCGCCTGACCGGCAAGGATGCCCTGACCTTCCTGCAAGGTCTGGTGTCGAACGACGTGCTGCCTTTGGCCAAAGGCAGCGGCCTCGTCTGGGCGGCGCTGCTGACGCCGCAGGGCAAATACCTCGCCGATTTCTTCGTGGTGGCGCGGGGCGGGGATCTGTTGCTCGACCTGCCCGCAGCCCTTGCCGAGGGCGTGGTGCGGCGGCTGGCGATGTATCGCCTGCGCGCCGATGTGCAGATCGCCGCCGCCGCTGATCTGTCGGTCACGCGCGGCCTGACCGATCCGCCCGCCGATGCCCTGCCCGACCCCCGCCACCCCGCGCTTGGCTGGCGGGCCTATGGCGCCGCCGGCGGCCCCGCAACCATCGACTGGGATGCGCTGCGGGTTGAACATCTGATCCCGGAAAGCGGTATCGAGCTGATCCCCGACGACAGCTATCTTCTGGAAACCGGGTTCGAGCGGCTGCACGGCGTCGATTTCCGCAAGGGCTGCTATGTCGGGCAGGAAGTGACCGCCCGGATGAAGCACAAGACCGAGTTGCGCAAAGGGCTGGTGCGGCTGCGCATCACCGGCAGCGCCCCCGTCGGCACCGAGATTCTGGCCGATGGCAAGCCTGCGGGACGATTGTTCACCCAGTCGGGCGGGCGCGCCCTGGCCCATATGCGCCATGACCGGATTGGCCCCGGCCTGACCGCCGCAAAGGCGCTCCTTTCACCCGACGATTGAGCCAGGAAGGTTTTTCGTCCGAAAAACCTTCGGCAGAAAAATCTTCGGACGAAGATTTTTCGGGCGCTTCAGGCCATGCCGCCGTCGATCAGCCGCCGCGCAAGGCGAGCATAGGCCGCCGATGCAGCCCCTTCACCCGCTGCAACCGGCGTTCCGGCATCCCCTGCCAGCCGCACATCCAGCGACAGCGGAATTTCGGCAAGGAACGGCAGGTCCAGCCGCGCCGCCTCGGCAGCAACGCCGCCATGGCCGAAGAGATGCGCCTCATGGCCGCAATTGGGGCAGACATAGGTGGACATGTTCTCGATGAGGCCCAGCACGGGGGTCTTCAGCTTCTGGAACATGTCCAGCGCCTTGCGGGCATCGAGCAGGGCCACATCCTGCGGCGTCGAAACCACGATCGCCCCGGTCAATTGCGTGCGCTGGCAGAGCGTCAGTTGCACATCGCCGGTGCCGGGCGGCAGGTCGATCAGCAGCACATCCAGCCGCCCCCAGGCGACCTGCGTCAGAAGCTGTTGCAAGGCGCCCATCAGCATCGGCCCCCGCCAGATCACCGCCTCATCTTCCTTGAGCATCAGGCCCAGCGACATCATCGTGACACCATGGGCGACCAGCGGCTCGATGATCTTGCCGTCCGGGCTGGCGGGGCGTTTTGAAACCCCCATCATTCGTGGCTGGCTCGGGCCATAGATATCGGCGTCCAGAAGGCCCACCCGGCGGCCCTGCCGCGCCAACGCCACGGCGAGGTTGGAGCTGACGGTGGATTTGCCCACCCCACCCTTGCCCGAACCGATTGCAATGATGCGGTCCACCCCAGCCAGACGCTGCGGCCCGCCCTGTTGTGGCGTGGGATGCTGGCCGATCTTCAGCGTCGGCGGCGCGGCCTTTGCGGCGGGGCCATGCGCCGTCATCACCACCTGCACCGATTCGACACCCGGCAGCGCCTTCAGCGCGCTTTCGGCCGCGGCCTGCACCGGGGCAAGGGCGCGGGCCTCTTCGGGGCTGGCCGCTTCCAGCACGAATCGCACCGCCCCGCCGTCAATCTGCAACGCGCGCACCAGATCGCGCGAGATCAGCGTGCCGCCTCCCGGGCAGGCCACATCTGCAAGCACCCGTTCCACCGCTTCGCGCGCAACCGCCATCTTTCGTCTCCTGCTCAAGCCGCAGGCAGGTTTGGCCGCTTTGCTGCAAAGGGCAAGAGGCGCTTTACCATTTGCTCAAAATTTTAGCGAAGCTTATGGAGTTGCTGATTATTTTGCACGAAACAGCCATGCGGATGCTGCATGGCAGCAATGCAGCCCCGGGCTATTGTGCAAGTGCAGCATTTGCCCCATGTTGGCCCTAACAGTGAAGGCAGCGCGATCAAGACGCCACCTTCCAGATAAAGAAGTGAGGCTGAAATGGCATATGTGAATTCGTCCCGCGCCGTGAGCGTTTCGTTCGGTGATCGTCTGGCCGCTGTTGCATCGGTGATCCGTGCCGCTGTGCAACGCCGCCGGGTCTACCAGCAGACCATCAGCGAGCTGCGTGCGCTCTCGGACCGCGATCTGGCCGATCTGGGCATCCACCGTTCGCTGATTGCGACGGTCGCCCGCGAAGCGGCCTACGGCAAATAAGATCCCTGACGGGGTTCCGATCCTCCTCCCCGGAACCTTCGGCAAGGCGCGGCGGCATCTCTCCTCCTCCCTGATGTCGCCGCCTTTTTATAGACTTCGATCGGCCCCTCCTCCTCCCTGGGCCGCTCGGATACGCGGCGGCCCCCTCCTCCTCCCTGGGGTCGCCGCCTCTTCTTCCCGGCCCTCCCTCCTCCTCCCTGGAGGGCCCGGTTGCCCGAAGCGCCCCTCCTCCTCCCTGGGCGTGACGGACCTGCGGTGACCCCGACCTCCTCCCTGGGGTTGCCGCACAGGATATCGCCCGCCCGGCAGGGTGACGGCGAAGACGGATCGGACGGCCCCTCCTCCTCCCTGGGCCGCTCGACTAGCGGCGACCCCCTCCTCCTCCCTGGGGTCGCCGCACCCCTCCCCCAAAACCGCAATTGCATCGCGCAGCGCCGCCGCCGATAGTCCGGGCGACCCAAACCCCGGACCCGACATGCGCGCCTCGATGATTTCCTCGGCCCTTGTGGCCTCCCTTGTCGGCTACGGCTCGACCATTGCGCTGGTGCTGTCGGCGGCAGCGGCGGTGGGGGCGAGCCCGGCACAAACCGCAAGCTGGGTCTTTGCCATCTGTCTGGCCAAGGCGGCAGGTTCGGCGCTGTTATCCTATTGGGCGCGGGTGCCGGTGGTGCTGGCCTGGTCCACGCCAGGCGCAGCATTGATTGCGGCCACGACCGGGGTGTCGATGGCCGAAGCGGTAGGCGCCTTTGTGCTGTCGGGGTTTCTGGTGGCGCTGACCGGGCTGATCCGGCCTTTGGGCCGGGTTGTGGCAATGATTCCCGACGGGATCGCGGCCGGAATGCTGGGCGGCGTGCTGCTGCCCTTCTGCCTGAAGGGCGCGGGGGCGGCGCAGGCGCTGCCGGGGGTGGTCCTGCCAATGGTTGCGGTTTTCGTGCTGGTGCGGCTGAAGAACCCGGCGCTGGCGGTTCTGGCGGCGCTGGCGACCGGGCTGGCGCTGGCCTTTGGTCTTGGGTTGGCCGAATGGCCCGCGCTGCGGCTGCCGCTGCCGGTGCTGGCGTTCACCCTGCCCGCCTTTCGGCCCGATGTTCTGCTGGGGCTTGGCGTGCCGCTTTACCTTGTCACCATGGCCTCGCAGAACCTGCCGGGCTTTGCCACGTTGCGCGCGGCGGGGTATGAGCCGCCGGTGCGGCCCGCGCTGGTGGTCACCGGCGGGCTTTCGGCGCTGGCGGGCCTCTTCTGCGCCCATCCGGTCAGCATGGCGGCGATCACCGCCGCGATCTGTCTGGGCGACGACACCCACCCCGACCGCAACCAGCGTTGGAAGGTGGGGCTGGTCTATGGCGCGGTCTGGGTCGGGCTGGCGCTGTTGGGGCCGGCAATCCTGATGGTGCTGGGGGCGCTGCCGCCCGCGCTGATGCTGGCGCTGGTCGCCGTGGCGCTGCTCGGGCCGCTGACCGGCGCGCTGACCGGCGCCTATGGCTCGGCTGAAACCCGCTTTGCCGCCACGGTGACACTGGCCGTCACCGCCTCGGGCGTGGCGGCCTTCGGGATTGGTGCCGCCTTCTGGGGGCTGCTGGCCGGGCTTGCCGTCCATGCCGCCGAGGTTCTGGCACGCCGCCCCCGCGCCTAACGGCCGGGCGGCACCAGACCGGCGGCGACCCATGCGTCGAACTGCGCCAGCGCCGCATCGTGAAAGGCGGCGTCGTTGATATGGGCCTCCAGCTCGATCAGGCGGACGTTGGCGGGCAGGCTGCGGCGGAGTTCGTCGCAAAAGGCGGCCAGCGCCGCGGGATCGGACAGCGGGCCGCCCGCGCGGTCCCATTCATTGCCGCCGTGCCGCGGCAGAAGGAAGCTGACCGGGCCGCGCGCCGTGGCCAGCTTGTCCGCCAGCGCCAGCGCCAGTTCCCGCCGCTCATCGGTGTTTTGCACGACCGAGGTGAGCAGCCGGTTGTGGGCATGGGCGGGCGTGTCGCGGAAGCGGTCGGGCACCGGGTGCCAGCCGACAAAGTCGATCAGGTCATAGCAGCCGATCGACACCATCTGCGGCACCCCGCGCAGGCCCGCCGCCGTCATCCGGTCCGGCCCCGCGCTGATGGCCGAACCGAACAGGTGGTTGCCCACCTCTTGTGGCGCGAAATCCATCACGGCGGCAAAGGCACCCTCTGCCGCCAGCGCCTCGAACGCGCGGCCGCCCATGCCGGTGGCGTGGAACACCGCCACCTCATATCCGCGCGCCTCAAGCGCGGGTTTCAGCGTGGTCATATAGCGCAGCACCGATTTGCCGAAGCTTGTCATCCCGATCAGCGGGCGGTCGCGGGCGGGGGGGTCGGCAGCCCGCGCCGCCCCCAGAACCGCGCCCGCCGCCTGCGACAGCGACGCCTTGCAGATCGAGTTCAGCCCGTAAAGCCCGCCCGCCCAGAGGATCATCTGGGTATCCGGCGCCAGCCGCTCGGGCGGGATCATCGGGCTGAAGCTGATCGTAGAAACGATGTATTTCGGCACCCCCAGCGGCAGCGCCGCGCAGAGGTCCAGCGCAAGGTCGGTGCCCATCGACCCGCCCAGCACAATGGCCCCGTCAAACCGCCCCTCCCGGTGCAGGCGCGCCGCCAACGCCGCCGCCCCCCGCGCCATGGCCTGCATGGCGAAGTTCTCATCGCCGCTGTCACATAATTCCTGAAAACTGGTGCCCGCCTCTGCCATCACGTCATGCTTGGACCAATCGGTCGGGCTCTTGGGATCCCCCAGGACCGAGACATCCATGCTCAGGGCCTCGCCGCCCTGCGCGCGGATCACCTGCGCCAGATAGGTCAGTTCGTCGTCCTTGGTGTCATAGGTGCCGGTGATCAGGATGCGGTTGCCCATGGCAGACCTCGTGCTGGTTGAAGGGGCAGGACCGGGGGTTTCACACCCCCGGACCCCCGTGGGATATTTTGGGAGAGAGGATGGGCGTCAGAGAGAGATCCATGCCGTCTTGAGATCGGTGTATTTGTCGAGCGCGTGCAAGGATTTGTCATGGCCGTTGCCCGATTGCTTGACGCCGCCCAAGGGCACCGTGCCATCGGCGCCGCCATAGGTGTTGACATGCACCACCCCGGCGCGCAGGCCCCGCACCATGCGGTGGGCGCGCGACAGGTTCGCCGTCCAGACGCCCGAGGCAAGGCCGAAATCGGTGGCATTGGCCAGCCGCAGCGCCTCGGCCTCATCGGCAAAGGGGGTGACGGCAAGGACCGGGCCGAACACCTCTTCGCGGAACAGGCGATGGTGTGGGGCGACATCGGCAATGACGGTGGGCTGCATATACCAGCCGCCGGTTTCTTGCAGCACCTGCGCGCCGCCGGTCATCAGGCGGCCACCTTCGGCCCCGGCATCGGTGACAAAGCGCAGATTGGCGGCCAGTTGCGGGGCAGAGTTGATGGCGCCGATCTGGGTCGTCAGGTCAAGCGGATTGCCGGGCTGCATCTTTTCGGTGGCCGCGACCAGTGCTGCGGTAAACTCTTCGGCAACCTCCGCTTGCACCAGAAGGCGGGAGCCTGCGACACAGACCTGCCCGGCGTTGCGGAAAATGGCGGTGGCGGCGGCCTTGGCGGCGGCGGCCAGATCGGGCGCATCGGCAAAGACGATGTTGGGCGATTTGCCGCCCAGTTCCAGATAGCAGCGTTTCAGGTTGGACTGCGCCGCAGATTGCAGCAGCCGCCGCCCGGTGGCGCCCGAGCCGGTGAAGGCCAGCACATCCACCTCCATCGACAGGGCCAGCGCCTGCCCGGTCACCGCCCCCGGGCCGGTGACCACATTCAGCACCCCCGGCGGCAACCCGGCCTCAAGCGCCAGTTCCGCCAGCCGGATCAGCGTGAGCGAGGCGGTTTCAGCCGGTTTCAGCACCACCGAATTCCCCGCCGCCAAGGCCGGGGCAATCTTCCATGCGCCGATCATCAGCGGAAAATTCCACGGCACGATGGCGCCGACCACGCCCACCGGGTCGCGGTGGATCAGGGCAAGGATATTGTCGGCGGTGGGGGCAATCTCGCCATAAACCTTGTCCAGCGCCTCGGCATAATAGCGGAAGGTGCCGGCGGCGCTGCCCGGCTCGGCCTTCAGCGCCATGGAAATCTCGGTGCCATTGTCGCGCACGCCAAGGACGGCAAGTTCAAGAGCATGTTTCTCGATCAGATCGGCCAGCCGGTGCAACACGGCCTTGCGGGTGGCGGGCGCGGCGCGGCTCCAGACCCCGGCGTCAAAGGTGGCGCGGGCGGCGGAAGTGGCGCGGGCGACATCGGCCTCGCTCGCGGCGGCCAGCGTGGTCAGGGCGCGGCCGTCGATGGGCGACAGGACGGCAACCGGCGCAGCCTCCCCCTCGGGGCGGGTGCTGCCGATCAGCAGGCGCTGCGGCGGCAGGGTAAGGGTGGCGAGGCGGTCGATTTCGGCTTGGGTAGCGGCCATGATGGTGCGGGCTCCGGTTGCGGGGGCGGCCCCGGAAGGGCCGACCGAGAGGGGTCACGCCTTGGTCTTGCCAAGGTCGCGGAAGCGGGCCGGATCGCGCCCGGCCAAGGCCGAGGCCAGTGCGAAACCGACCCCGCCGAACACCGGAACCAGCGCCGGCAGCATCCAGCCCAGTGCCCCCTGCGCGCCGGTCAGCGCACCGAAGTCACGGAAGATGATGACGAAAAGATAGGCCATCACCAGCCCCGTCGCCACCGGCAAGACCTTGGTCTGGATCGCGCCTTCGCCCTGTGCATCGCGGACAAAGAAGGCCACCACCGCGAAAGAGGTCAGCGCCATCAACCCCAGCACCGCCAGCGTGCCAAGCTGCGTCAGCCAGACGAACAGGTTCAGCACCGGGTCCAGCCCCTGCACCACGAACAGCGTCAACACCGCCAGCGCCAGCACGGTCTGGATCACCGAGCCGACATGCGGCGACTGGTGCGCGGCATGGGTCTGGCCCACGCGGTCGGGCAACAGCCCCTCACGCCCGGCGACGAATTTGTAGCGCGCCACGGCATTGTGAAAGGCCAGCACGGCGGCAAAGACCGAGGTCATGAACAGCACGCCCATCACCGTGGTTAGCCCGCCGCCCAGATAGCGGCCCGACAGTTCAAACAGGAACAGCGCCGGGTCCGGCAGGCCCTGAAGCGTCGGCATCAGTTGCTCCACCCCCACGCCCATCACCATCAGCCACGAGGTCAGGATATAGAACAGCCCGATCGCCAGCACCGAGAAATAGGTGGCCCGCGGCACGGTTACCGAAGGGTTGCGCGCCTCTTCGGAATAGATCGTGGTGGCTTCAAAGCCGATGAAGGCGGCAAAGCAGAACAACAGGCCAATCGAAGGCGTGCCCGAGGTGATCTGGCTCCACGCGAAGGGTTCAAGGTTCAGCCCCGCCGCGCCGCCGCTGAACAGGATGGCGCCGTCCAGTGCAAGAACAATGGCAAACTCGGCCAGAACCAGCAGCATCAGCACCTTGGCCGACAGGTCTACCTGCCGATAGCCCAGCACCGCCACCAGCGCTATGGCGATATAGCTCCAGACATACCAGGGCAGCACCAGCCCGAATTCGCCGAACGTGCCGGCGGCAATGGCGCCGAACAGGCCCAGAAGGCCGATCTGCATGGCGTTATAGGCCAGAATGGCCACCAGCGCCGCCGCCCCGCCCATGCGCCCGCCAAGGCCCGTTGCGGTAAAGGCATAGAAGGCGCCGGCGTTCTTCACATGCCGCGCCATGGCGACATAGCCGACCGAGAACAGCAAAAGGATCGCCGTCACGATGGCAAAGCTGCCCGCGATTCCCGCGCCATTGCCAAACAGCATCGAGGGCGGCACCCCGCCGCCCGCCGCCGTCAACGGTGCCGCCGCCGAGACCACCAGAAAGGTGATCGCCCCGGTGCCGAGCGAATTTTTCTTGAGCTGATTGGTTGGAATGCCTGCGTCAGCCATGCAAGTGACCTCCGCCAGATTGGATGTTGAACATGCGCGTTTCCCCTTCCGGTTGGTGTGGCACCGGGTTGGCTCCCAGTTTGGTTCATTATTTGAACCGATGGTTCGTTTTTCATTTGACAGTCTTCGAGGGATCATGTCAACTGAAATGAATCGCCGGGGGCCGTCTGTGCCCAATTCCGGTGCAGGGCGGGCAAAATGAGTACGGTGGGCAAGGCGCTTGAGCTTCTGGAGCTTTTCACCCCGGCGCGGGGGCAGATCGGACTGTCCGATCTGGCGCGACTGGCGGGGCTGAACAAGGCCACCTGTTTTCGGCTGGTCAGCGACCTCTGCGCGCATGGGCTGGTCGAACAGATTGCCGCCAGCCGCGACTATCGGCTGGGTCCGGCGCTGCTGCGGCTGGCCGCGCTGCGCGAGGCGCTGGTGCCGACGCGGACGGCAGCCTTGCCGGTATTGCAGGCGCTGGCCGATGCCACCGGCGAAACCGCCCACCTCTCGATTCTGGAGGGCGGCAGCCTGCGCTCGCTGGCGCGGGCCTATAGTGCAGCCCATGCGACGCGCGTCACGCTGGAGGATGTCAGCATCCTGCCGTTCCACGCCACCGCCTCGGGCCTTGCCGTTCTGGCCTATCAGGATGAGGCGGCGCGTGCGGCGGTGCTGGCCGCCCCCCTGCCCCGGCTGACACCGCAGACCGAGACCGACCCGGCCACCCTGCGCCAACGGCTTGAGGCGGTGCGCCGGTCGGGCATCGCCAGCGGCACCGGCGGCTTTGACGCCGAGGTGGAATCGCTTGCCGTGCCTTTGTTCGACGCGCTGGGGCGGTGCAGCGGCGGGCTGGCGGTGGCCGCCATGGCCAGCCGCATGACGCCCGCACAACAGGCCCTGATCCGGGCCGAACTGATCCGCGCGGGCCGAGCCATCACCACGCTTTGGGGCGGCACGCCGCCCGCCGCCGTTTCGCTGGCCTGGCAGGCCGCCGACTGACCCCATTTGGAAGGAATCCCGCGATGAAAGACCAGAACTTCCTGAAAGCAAACAATGCCCGCAGCCTCTGGCATCCGATGACGGCGCCGTCCGACAGCCACAAGGCCCCGCCGGTGATCGTGACCGAAGCCCATGGCGTCCGCATCCGCGACATCGACGGGCATGAGGCGGTGGATGCCGTGGGCGGCCTGTGGAACGTCAACCTCGGCTATTCCTGCCAGCCGGTGAAGGCGGCCATCGCCGGGCAGTTGGACCGCCTGCCCTATTATTCGATCTTTCGCGGCACCTCTAACGATCAGGTCATCGAACTGGCCGAAGAGCTGCGGGCCTTCTTTGAACCCGACGGGCTGACGCGGGCCTTCTTCACCAGCGGAGGCAGCGACAGCGTTGAAACCGCGCTGCGGCTGGCGCGGCAGTATCACAAGATCCGGGGCGAAGGGGCCCGGGTGAAATACCTGTCCCTCAAGAAAGGCTATCACGGCACCCATACCGGCGGCGCCAGCGTGAACGGCAACGCCAATTTCCGCACGCAGTATGAACCGCTCTTGCCCGGCTGCTTCCACATCCCCGCGCCCTTCCCCTTCCGCAACCCCTTCAACGAATCCGACCCGGCCAAGCTGGCCCAGCTTTGCTTGCAGGCGCTTGAGGATGAAATCGCCTTTCAGGGCGCCGGCACCATCGCCGCTTTCATCATGGAGCCGATCCTTGGCGCCGGTGGCGTGATCCCGCCGCATTCCAGCTTCATGCCGGGGGTCGAGGCGATCTGTCGCAAACATGGCATTCTGCTCATCGCCGATGAGGTGATTACCGCCTTCGGCCGCACCGGGGCATGGACGGGCAGCCGCCTCTGGGGGGTAAAACCCGATTTCACCTGCACCGCCAAGGCCATCACCAACGCCTATTTCCCCTTCGGCGCGGTGATGATTTCCGACCGCGTGGCCGAGGTGTTCGAGGGCGACGACACAGGCCGCGCCGCCATCGGCCATGGCTATACCTATTCCGGCCATCCGGTGGGGGCCGCGGCGGCGCTGGCGACGCTGGCAGAAACCAAGCGCCTGAACGTCAAGGACAATGCAGCCGCCCGCGGGGCCGAGGTGATGGCCGGACTTCAGGCGCTGATGGCGAAATACGAGGCGATCGGCGATGTGCGCGGCGGTCACGGCCTGATGAACGCCATTGAACTGGTGGGCGACCGCGCCACGAAATCGGCCCCGGCCAAGGCCGCGCCGGGCAAGGTGCAGGCCGTGGCCTATCAGGCGGGCGCGATGGTGCGGGTCTCGGGGCCGAACATCATCCTGTCGCCGCCCCTGGTGCTGACCTCGGAGGATGTGCAGGTGATCCTCAAGGCGCTGGATGCGGGCTTCGCCGCCCTCTGACCCCGCCTCGTCGTGCGCTTCGCTTCTCCTCGGCTACCGACGAGAAGCGAAGCGCACGAGGAAGGGGTCAGCGGCCCCGGATTTCCGCCAGAAACTGCCGCAACAAGGGCACCCGGCGCGGGCGGAAGCTTTCGCCCGTCCGCGTGATATCTGTCATCTGCTGAAGGTGAAACCGCCGGAACCCCTGCCGCAGACAGCACCACGCCAGAAGCATCAGCGCCCGGTCCAGAAAAACCACCGACAAGGGCCAGATCATCCGCCGGGTCTGCACCCCGTCCTTGTCGGCATAGGTGAGGACCAGCACCTCTTCTTCCCAGCAGGCTTCGCGGATCAGGCCCATATGGGCCGGCGCGGGCGGGCGACGCTCCGAGCGGTAGGTCTGGCTGACGGCATGGATTGCCTGCCGCTGCACCCGTTCCGGCAGGGTTGCGGTGATCTTGGCCAGCGCCGCCTCTGCCGCCGTGGCCAGCGCCGCATCGCCCGCCATCCGCACCTCGGCCAGCCCCAGCACCAGCGCCTCGACCTCAAGTCGGGTGAACATCTGCGGCGGTAGGGCCGGGTCTTCGGTCAGGGTATAGCCATAGCCCGCCGCCCCGTCGATCAGCGCCCCGCCTGCCCGCAGCGCCTCGATATCGCGGTAAAGCGTGCGGGGCGACACGCCGGTTTCCTCGGCCAGCCGTGCCGCCGTCACCGGCTGCGGCAGGCGGCGCAGCGCGGACAGAAGGCGAAAAAGACGGTCGGAGCGGGGCATGGATGCTGACAGCTTCTGACAGGAGAGATGCAGCATAACAAGGTCACACAGAAAGCCAAGGAGACCATGATGCTGACCCTGTTCCACGCCCCGCAAAGCCGCTCGTCGGCGCTGAATACCCTGATCGACGAAATGGGCATCGCCGACCACGTTGAGATTCGCCAGACCGACATTCCCCGGATCGACGGCACCGGCCACCGCGACCCGGCCAACCCCCACCCCGAAGGCAAGGTGCCCTGTCTGGTACATGACGGCGCGGTCCTGACCGAGCGGGGCTGCATCATCCTCTATCTGACCGGCCTTTTCCCCGAGAGCGGCATGGCCCCGAAACCCGGCACGCCGGAATATGCCGCCTATATGACCTGGCTTTTCTGGTATGGCAGCGTGATGGAGCCGGTGCTGATCCTTGACTGGGCCAAGATCGACCACCCGGCGTTGACGGCAAGCCTGCGCGGCCAGCCCGAGATCGTCGCCCGGCTGCGCGCCGCATTGGAAAAGGGGCCGTGGCTTTTGGGCGATGAATATTCGGCGGCGGACCTGCTGTGCCATTCGCCCTGGGCCTGGTTTCCTGACGGGATGCCCGACGATGACCTGATCCGCGACTGGGTGGCGCGCTGTCAGGCCCGCCCGGCGGTGGCGCGCAGCCGCGCCCGCGACGCGGCGGCGATGGCGGCCCGGGCCGCGGCCTGAGCCGCAATTTCTGGGCGGCGGTCTCTGACCGCCGCTGGCAGCCCGCCCGTCAGGCGGCGGCGATGGGCGCGCGGCTGGCCTTCGTGTGTGCCTGCGGCGGGGCCAGCATGGCCCGCGCCTCATGCGCCTTCAGCGTGGCGCGCGCCGCGTCATAGCGCGCGGCGTCCAGCCCGGGCGGCATCTCGGCGAAGATGCTGTAAAGTTCATGCGCTTCGTCCGGGTCAAGCCCGCCCAGCGCCCGCGCGCCGGGCTGGAAGCTTTCGCTCCAGGCGCCATCGGCACGGATCACCTCATGCCGGTCAAACAGCAGGTGCAGATAGGTCACCTCTGTCACCATCGCGGGCATCACTCCGGGCAGCGCCGTCAGATGCAGGGCGCGCACGAACACCTCATCCTCGCCGAACCACAGGGCCGGGCCAGCCCCCTCGACCAGCATCCGGTGCTGGCGCGAGACGAGCATGTCGCGTTCCGGCAGGCCGCCACCCAAAGCGCCCTGCCGGATCAGCACCGGCTGCAGGGCGGCATCGGCGCGCAGCGCCTCGGCCCCCAGCGTCTTGCGCCCGATCCAGCGGATCGGCTGCAGGCCGTTGTCGCGGGTCAGCACCAGATCGCCGGGCGCCAGCGCCTCGATCGCCACCGCGCCCCGGTCGGTCATGATCCGGGTGCCGGGGGTAAAGCAGGTCACGACGGTTTCGATATTGGTGAAGTTCAGCGTGCCGATCTGCACGCCAAGATTGTTGAAGAACCTCACCACCCCGTTTTCGGGGTTCAGCGGGTCGCGGACGATGCGGTAGTTGGTCTGGCCCCGCAGGTCCAGCACGTCATTGTCGCCGTCATTCTCGCTGCCGTCGATCGTATCGCCGTGGCCGACCACAAAGGTATCGTTGCCGGTGCCGCCGAACAGCAGATCCGCCCCGTCGCCCCCGACCAGCGTATCATCGCCGTCGCCACCGATCAGCGTGTCATTGCCAAGGCCGCCCAGCAGGCTGTCATTGCCGGTGCCGCCGTCGATGCTGTCATTGCCCGCACCGCCGTCCACCATGTCATTGCCGGTCGAGGCGTCGATGCGGTCATTGCCGTCGCCGCCGAACAGCGTGTCATTGCCGCTACCTGCCGCGATGGTGTCATTGCCCGCGCCGCCAAAGATCAGGTCGTGGCCCGAACCGCCGTCCAGACTGTCTTCGCCGCTGCCACCGTCCAGAACGTCGTCGCCGACACCACCGCGCAGCGTGTCGTTGCCCGCATCCCCCGCCAGGCTGTCATTGCCATCGGCCCCCGACAGCACATCGTCGCCCGCGCCGCCGTAAAGCGTATCATCGCCCAATTCGCCCGAGAGCGAATCCGCGCCGTCGCCGCCATAGGCAAGGTCGTTGCCATCCCCGGCCCAAAGCGTATCGTCCCCCGTGCCGCCATAAACGAGGTCATTGCCGGTGCCCGCAAGCAGGCTGTCATTGCCGGTCCCGCCGTCCAGCGTGTCGTCGCCGGCATCGCCTTGCAGCGTGTCATTGCCCGCATCGCCGGCGATCTGGTCATTGCCGGCGCCGCCCTGCACCAGATCATTGCCGGTCCCGGCATAGATCAGGTCATTGCCGGCATCGCCCTGCACCGTGTCATTGCCGTCGCCCGCCAGCAGCAGATCGTCGCCATCGCCGCCAGAAATCAGATCGTTGCCGGTCCCGGCGTCGATCACATCATTGCCAATGCCGCCCGACAGGCTGTCATTGCCATCGCCGCCATAGAGCTGGTCCGCACCATCGCCACCCGCCAGCGTATCGTCGCCGGTGCCGCCGTAAAGGCTGTCATCCCCCGCATCGCCCGCGATGCTGTCGGCCCCGTCGCCGCCGAGGACCGAGTCGTTGCCCTCGCCCCCCGCGATCAGGTCATTGCCGGTGCCGCCGTCGATGATGTCGTTTCCGGCGCCGCCCAGAACAGTGTCATTGCCCGCCCCGGCCAGAATCGAATCGTTGCCGTCGCCGCCGTCGGCCAGATCCTCGCCGTCGCCCGCCAGCAGCGTGTCGTTGTCGGCCCCGCCATAGAGGCTGTCATTGGCACCACCGGCGTCAATATAATCGCTGCCTGCCGCGCCATAGAAGACGTTGGTAAAGATGTCGCCGACCAGCCCCTCGAAGTCGAAGCCGATCAGCGTGTCGTTATAGGCCGAGCCGATGACCCCATCGACCCCCTGCAACACATCGCCCGTCGCATCGCCACCCGAGGCGGTGTTGGTGGCAAGGTTGATCGACACCGCGGCACCCGACGTCGAATAGTCGAGCATGTCGAGACCTTCGCCGCCGTAAAGCGTATCGGCCCCTGCCCCCCCTTGCAGCGTGTCATCGCCCGAGCCGCCATAGATCGCGTCGCGCCCGGCGCCACCGATCAGATAGTTGCTGGCCGCGTCGCCGGTCAGCGTGTCGTTATAGGCCGAACCCTCGACATTCTCGATGCCGGAAAGCGTATCGCCCGCCGCATCGCCGCCGCTGCCGGTGCCGCCCAGCGTGACGTTCACCGCAGCGGCGGAGCCGGTATAATCGGCCCAATCCTCGCCCGCGCCGCCATAAAGCCCGTCGGCCCCGGCCCCGCCCGTCAGCCGGTCATTGCCATCGCCGCCATAAAGGCTGTCGCTGCCCGCCCCGCCCGAAAGCGTGTCATCGCCCGCCCCGCCGGTCAGGACGTTGGCGGCACCGTCGCCGGTCAGCACATCGTCATAGGCGGAACCCGTCAGGTTCTCGATCCCGGTCAGCGTATCGCCCGCCGCATCGCCGCCGCTGCCGGTGCCGCCCAGCGTCACCGTCACCGCAGCCCCCGAGGCGCTGTAATCGGCGGTATCGGTGCCGGTGCCACCGTCGAGCAGATCGGCCCCGCCGCCGCCCGCCAGAATGTCGTTGCCGGCACCGCCGTAAAGGCTGTTGGCGCCGCTGTCGCCGGTCAGCGTATCGTTGTAGCTGCCACCGCGCAGGCCCTCGATGCCGGAAAAGACATCGCCCGCCGCATCGCTGCCGCTGGCTGCGCCGGTGCCAAGGTTGACCGACACCGCCCCTCCGGCGGCGCTATAATCCAGCAGGTCATTGCCGTCGCCGCCGATGATCGTATCGGCCCCGGCGCCACCCTGCAAAGTGTCGTCGCCGGTATCGCCGATCAACAGGTCATTGCCCGCAGCACCCGACAGGCTGTCGTTGCCCGCCCCGCCCTGAAGCAGGTTGTCGCCGCTGTCGCCGGTCAGCGTGTCGGCATAGGCCGAGCCTACAAGGTTCTCGATCCCCGAAAGGGTATCGCCCGCCGCATCGCCGCCGGTTCCGGTGCCGCCCAGCGTGGCATTTACCCCAGCCGCCGAAGCGCTGTAATCGGCGGAATCGGTTCCCGCACCGCCGACCAGACTGTCGGCCCCGGCGCCGCCATACAGCACGTCATCGCCGTCGCCGCCGAAGAGCTGGTCATTGCCCGCCCCGCCCCAGAGCGTATCGGCCCCGCCGTTGCCGCTGAGGGTGTTGGCCCCGCTGTCACCGGCGATCTGGTCGGCCTGGCCCGTGCCAAGGATGGCCTCGATCCCGCTCAGAACCGTGCCCGTGGCATCGCCGCCGCTGACGGTGCCCGCCGCGAGGTCGATCACCACGGCCGCGGCCGTGCCCGAGAAATCCACCGTGTCGTTGCCAGTGCCGCCCTCCAGCGTGTCGGCCCCGCCGCCCCCTGTCAGCAGGTCATTGCCCGCGCCGCCCTGAATCAGGTTATCGCCGCTGTCGCCGGTCAGCGTGTCATTGCCGGACGAGCCGATGATGCCTTCAAAGCCGCTGATCGTATCGCCGGCCGCATCGCCGCTGGCCACCGCCCCGGTGCCCAGATTGACCGACACCGGCGAGGAGGAGCCGGAATAATCCAGCATGTCAAAGCCGTTGCCGCCTGCCAGCAGGTCAGACCCGGCGCCGCCCTGAACCGTATCGTCGCCCTCGCCGCCGAACAGGCTGTCGGCCCCCGATCCGCCCGAGAGGATGTCATTGCCGGCGCCACCATCCAGCCGGTTGGCATTGCCGTCGCCGGTGAGCGTATCGTTCCAGTCCGAACCGCTGAGATTCTCGACCGAGGTGAAGCTGTCGCCCGCCGCATCTCCGGCGGTGCCGGTGCCGGTGGCAAGGCTGGCCGCGACACCCGCAGCCGCATCGCTGTAATCGGCGGTATCAACGCCCGAACCGCCATAGAGGCTGTCGGCCCCGGCGCCGCCAGCCATCACATCGTCATTGTTGCCGCCATAGAGCCGGTCATTGCCCAGACCGCCCCAAAGCGTGTCATCGCCGGTGCCGCCATAGAGGCTGTCGTTGCCCGCCTGCCCCCAAAGGATGTTATCGGCGCTGTCGCCGGTGATCGTATCGGCATAGGCGCCGCCGATCACATTCTCGATACCGGTCAGCGTATCGCCTGCGGCATAGCCGGTGCCGGTGCTGCCCAATGTCACCGACAGGGTCGAGGTGGCATCCGAATAATCGGCGGTGTCGATCCCGGCGCCGCCATCCAGCGAATCCGAGCCGGTGCCGCCCTGCAACGTGTCATTGCCGTTGCCGCCGAACAGCCGGTCATTGCCAGCGCCGCCGAAGAGGACGTCATCCCCATCGACGCCGTTCAGCGTATCCGCTGCCGCGCCGCTCGTCAGCGTGTCATTGCCGCTGGTGCCGCCATAGGTCGCCACGGGGTCTGCCTGTCTTTCGGGGCCATCCCGGGTCTTTTGCCCGTGGTGTGGCCTGTCTGCTCGACGTCAACACAACGGCAGAATTGTGGCGCAATCAAGGCCAGAGCGGCGGCACTCCGGGTTCCGCGCCTGAAAACAGTAGCTTGTGCGCCTTTCCGGCAACGGCGCGCGGGGGACAGCGGCGGACCGGGGGCCAGCCCCCGGACCCCCGGGATATTTATGGACAGATGAAAACCGATCAGACAGAAACGACGGCGCGGAGTTCGTCTTTCGTAAAGGCCGATTTCGGGCCGGAATGGGTGACCGTGCCGCGCTTGAAGACATAGAAGCTGTCGGCAAGCTCATGCGCAAAGTCGAAATATTGTTCAACCAGAATGATCGCCATGCCGCCCTGCCCGCGCAGATGGGCGATGACCCGGCCGATCTGCTGGATGATATTGGGCTGGATGCCCTCGGTCGGTTCATCCAGAAGCAGCACCTTGGGCCGCATGATCATGGCACGGGCGATGGCAAGCTGCTGTTGCTGGCCGCCCGACAGATCGCCGCCGCGGCGGTGGAGGAAATCCTTCAGGATCGGGAAGAGGTCATAGATTTCATCCGGCACGCGGTGCTGCGATTTCGGCAAGAGGGCATAGGCGGTTTCGAGGTTTTCCTTCACCGTCAGCAGCGGAAAGATCATCCGCCCCTGCGGCACCACCGACAAGCCGCGCCGCGCCATCTCCTGCGGCGGCACCCGGCCCACCTCGGCGCCGTCGATCACCACCTTGCCGCCCGAGCGCAGATGGCTGCCCGCCAGCGCCTTGAGAAAGCTGGTCTTGCCGACGCCATTGGTGCCCATGATGCAGGTCACCTCACCCGCGCGGGCCTGAAAATCAATGCCGTGCAAAATCTGGCTGCCGCCGTAATGCAGGGTCAGTCCTTGGGTTTCCAGCATCATCCGCGCCCCAGATAAACGTCGATCACCGCAGGGTTTTTCGTCACATGGTCTAGGCTGCCCTCGGCCAGAACCGCGCCTTCGTGCAGCACGGTCACCTTGCAGTTCAGCCGCCTTATGAACTCCATGTCATGTTCGACCACCACCACGGCACGGGTTTTCGCCATTTCCACCAGCATGGCCGTGGTCGCCTCGCGTTCGGCCAGCGTCATGCCGGCGGCGGGTTCATCGACCAGCAGCACCCGTGGTTCCTGCGCCAGCAACATGCCGATTTCCAGCCATTGCTTTTGCCCGTGGCTGAGTTCGCCCGACTTGCGCGCCAGCGCGTCCGACAGGCCCACCTGCGCGGCAAGTGCGGCGATGCGGGCATGGTCGGGCGCCTTGGCCTTCCAACCCAGCACGGCAAAGGGGTTGCGCGGCGCCTTCAGCGCCAGCGTCAGGTTTTCGGTGACCGTCTGATCCTCGAACACCGTCGGGCGCTGAAACTTGCGGCCGATCCCGGCGCGGGCGATTTCCGCCTCGGACATCCGCAACAGCGAGACCGAGCGTTCGCCGAAGGTCACCGTGCCGCTGTCGGGGCGGGTCTTGCCGGTGACGATGTCCATGAAGGTGGATTTTCCGGCGCCGTTCGGTCCGATGATGGCGCGCAATTCCGCCGCGCCAATGGTGAAGGACAGGTTGTTGATGGCGCGAAAGCCGTCAAAGCTGACCGAGATGCCGGACACTTCAAGGATGTTGCTCATTCCAGCGCCTCCTTTTCCCGCAAGGCGCTGTCGTCGGGGCCGAGCGGCGCCCCCTTGCGGTCGGGGCTGCGCAGGCCCTGCCAGAGGTCGAAAAGGCCGCCGATGCCCTTGGGCGCAAACAGGGTGACCGCGACAAAGGCTAGACCCAGCAGCACTTGCCACCAGTCCACCCAGTCGATCCGCAGAAAGCCCATGTCGATGGCAGGCACCCGCCCGCCGGTGAAGACCGAGGACAGGAGCGAGACGAAGGCCGCCCCGATCACCGCGCCATAAAGCCGCCCGCGCCCGCCGATCGCCACCCAGACCGCCAGATAGATCGAGGCGATGGGCGCCAGTTCCGCCGGATTGATGATGCCCGCCTGCGGGTAATAGAGCGCCCCGGCCAATGCGGCGATGACGGCGGTGAGGGTGAAGACGAAAAGCTTGTAGCTTTCAACGGAATAGCCAAGGAACCTCACCCGCGCCTCGTCATCACGGATCGCGCGGATGACCGAGCCGAACTTGCCCGAGACCACGGCGTTCAGCGCGACATAGCCCAGCCCTAGTGCCAGCGCCGAAGCCCAGAAGAACCACAGCGACAGCGCATCCTGCCCCGGATCGCCGATGCCGGGGATGTTCTGCAAGCCCGACAGCCCGTTGTTGCCGCGCAGGCCCGAGTCGTTCTGGAACAGATAAAGGGCCAGTGCCAGCGTCATCGCCTGCGTCAGGATTGAGAGATACACCCCCGTCACCCGGCTGCGGAACGCGAGCCAGCCAAAGCCCAGCGCCAAAAGCCCCGGCACCAGCACCACCAGCGCCAGTTGCAGCGGCAGCGAATGCGCAAAGCTCCAGATCACCGGCAGGTCGGAAGAGCCGACCACACCGAAAATCTGGGTGGTGATGCCTTGGCGGATTTCCTCGGCCGTGGCGGGCAGCGCATCCGAGGCCAGCGCCGCGACAACGATTTCCTCGGTCCGGGCATACATCAGCCACATGCCAATCATATAGCCGCCAAGGGCGAAAAACGCCATGTGGCCAAGGGAGAGAATGCCCGCATAGCCCCAGATCAGATCCATCGCCAGCGCGGCAAGGCAGAGGCACAGCGTCTTGCCAAGGGTCTTGACGAAAGAGGTAGAGATCATCCCCGCCCCCATCGCCTCGGACCCGAGGGTAACAGCAAGGGTGAAAAGCGCCAGGACGGCGATGAAGATCAGGAGGGCGGGGTTCCTGGCGAGAAATGTCCGGGTCATTGCCTGTTCCTGCCGTTGGACCGGAGGCTAGCCCGGCGCCGATTTGTTATCGAACCAATGGCGCACCAACCGGCGCCTCCGGGATATTTAGAGAGAGAGGATGGGAGGAGGATCATGGTCAGTCTCCTGCCGCGCGGCCCTTGAGGGGGATGATCCCCCGCGGGCGGAACTGGATGAAGAGGATGATGAAGAGGATCATGTAGGTCTGGGCGGCAAGAGTGTTCGAGGGGTTCAGCCACTCGATCACCTTTTGCAGCCCGCCGATCATCGAGGCGCCGGCCAGCGCGCCCCAGATGTTGCCGACGCCGCCCACGACCACCGTCATGAAGCTTTGCACGATGTAATCGGCGCCGAGTTCGGAGGTGACCTTGGCGTAAAGCCCGATGGCCACCCCGGCGATGCCGGCAATGCCCGAGCCGAGGCCGAAGGTCAGCATGTTGATCCGGTCGGGGTTGATGCCCATGGAGGCGGCCATGGTGGGGTTCTGCGTCACCGCGCGGACTTCAAGGCCAAGGCGCGTGCGCTTCATCAGCCAGAGGAAGAACACCAGAAACACCAGCGCCAGCACGAAGATGGCGATGCGGATATAGCTGATCGAGACCACATCGTTGAAGGTCAGCGCCCCGTCCAGCCATGCGGGCGAGGTCAGGGGCCGCGCCTGCGTGCCGAAGATGTTCTTCAGGATCTGTTGCAGCGCGATGGAAATGCCGAAGGTCGCCAAGAGCGATTCCAGCGGGCGTTTGTAAAGGTGGCGGATCACCAGCCGCTCCATCCCCACCCCGGCGGCGAAGGTCACCGCAAAGGCAAGGGGCAGCGCAATCAGGATCGAGGCGGTATAATTCGGCACCCATTGCTGCACGACATAGCCGGTATAGGCGCCCAGCGTCAGGAACTCGCCATGGGCCATGTTGATCACGCGCATCACGCCGAAGGTGATGGCAAGGCCGATGGCCGCCAGAAAATAGATCGCCGCCAGCGACAGCCCGTCCATCGCCAGATCGGCCACCTGCATCGCGCCCAGTTTCAGCGAGATACGGCCCAGCGCGGCACGGGCGGCATCGGTCACCGCCGCGTCGGGTTCGGCGTAAAGATCGGCAAAGCGGTGGGCGGCGACGGCGGCGGTCACCTCATCCGCCGTGGCGGCCACCGGCACGCTTCCCGCGGCCTCCAGCGCGGTATAGGCGCGGTCGCGGACCTCGGCCCGGGCCAGATCGGCCACGGGAAAACCGGCCACGGTGCCGCCGCTGATATGGGCGACCAGCGCTGCCTTCTGCTCGGCCAGGGTCAGCCGGGCGGGGGCGAGATTGGCGGCCACCAGAAGGTCATAGGCTTCGGCCTCGGTCAGGTCGCGGCCCGGCGTCAGCTCGCGCGCCACGTTCATGCCCGGCTCGGGCGGCCCGACCAGCGCCACGCGACGGGTGGCCAGCAAGGGGTTCAGCGCCCCGCGCAGGTCCAGCCCCAGATCGGCGCCGAAACTGTCGATGGCGGCCACGCGCGCGGCGCTGTCGGGATCGAAGCGCAGGGTCAGGAAGCGTTCCAGCCGGGCTTTCTGCGCCGCCAGCGCCGGGTCCGTCTCGCCCGCAAGGGCGGCGCGCAGCGGGGCCAAATGCTCGGGCGCAGGATCCCGCGCGATCGAGGTCAGCGCCTCGGCCCGCCGGGCCGGGTCGGGATCGGTCAGGATGAATTGCACAAGGGCGGTGGCGATCAGCCCGCGCACCCCGGCATTGGGCTTCATCTCGGTGATCTCGGCCTTGGCCGCCGTGCCCGCAGGCGCCCCGGTCAGATCGGTCAGCGTGAAACCGTCGCCCTCGGGCGCGATCAGGAAGAACGCCCCGTCCGCCTTGCGCAGCCCCAGACCCTTGTTGGCCCATGCCTGCAACAGCACCGCCGCCATCGGATCGCCCGAAGCGGCCAGCGCAGCGATCACCGGGCCGATGGTCTGGCGCGAGGGTTTCTCGATCATCTCGCGGTTTTCGGCGACAATGGCGGCGGCTTCGCCCTCGGCCAGCGCGGCAAGGGGCAAAAACCAGACCAGCATCGCCAGGGCGAGCGGCAAAAGGCGCATGGCGGCGCTCCGGGGATGGGATGGGGAGGGTGCGGGAGGGGGCTGCCCCCTCCCGCCACGTCAGGTCAGGTCAGTAGTTCGACTTCAACTGCACGCAGGTCTTGCTCTCGGTGTTATACATGCCGCATTTGAGGTCTTTCCAATCGGCCTCCAGCACCGCCGATTCCGGCAGGAAGTCGGTCCAGGCATCGCCCGGGACCGGCTCGGTCTGGCTGATGATGTCGAACTGGCCATCGGCGCGGATTTCGCCGATCAGCACGGGCTTGGTCAGGTGATGGTTCGGCAGCATCTCGGCCACGCCGCCGGTCAGGTTCGGGAACTTCTGGCCAATCATCGCATCCGAGACCGGATCGACATCGGTGGTGCCGGCGGCGGTGACCGCATTCACCCACATGTTGAAGCCGATGTAATGTGCTTCCATCGGGTCGTTTGTCACGCGCTTATCGTCTTTGATGAAGGCTTTCCAGTCGGCGATGAACTTGGTGTTCTCCGGGCTTTCGGCCGACATGAAATAGTTCCAGGCCGCGAGATGCCCGACGAGGTTGGTGGTATCCAGACCCGAAAGCTCTTCCTCACCAACCGAGAAGGCCACAACCGGCAGCTTGTCGGCGGTCACGCCCGCCGCCGCGAGTTCCTTGTAGAAGCCGATATTGGCATCGCCGTTGATGGTGGAAATCACCCCGACCTTCTTGCCATCGGCGCCCAGCGCCACGACATCGGCCACGATCTTGGACCAGTCGGAATGGCCGAAGGGGGTGTAGTTGACGAAGATGTCTTCGGCGGCAATCCCCTTGCCCTTCAGATAGCTTTCCAGAATGTTGTTCGTGGTGCGCGGATAGACGTAATCGGTGCCGAGAAGGGCGAATTTCTCGATCCCGAGTTCGTTGAGGAAGTAATCCACCGCCGGGATCGCCTGCTGGTTCGGCGCGGCGCCGGTGTAGAACACGTTCTTGGAGGATTCCTCGCCCTCATACTGAACCGGGTAGAAGAGGAGGCCGTTCAGCTCTTCGATCACCGGCAGCACCGACTTGCGGCTGACCGAGGTCCAGCAGCCGAACATCACCGAAACCTTGTTGACGGTGAGAAGTTCCCGCGCCTTTTCGGCGAACAGCGGCCAGTCCGAGGCCGGGTCCACCACCACCGGCTCAAGCATCTTGCCCAGAACGCCGCCCTTGGCGTTCTGCTGTTCGATCAGCATCAGCATGGTGTCTTTCAGCGTGGTTTCCGAAATCGCCATCGTGCCCGAGAGCGAATGCAGGATGCCCACCTTGATGGTCTCGGCCTGCGCCATGGCAAAGCGCGGCAGGCTGGCAGCGCCTGCGGCGGCAGCGGCGCTGGTCAGCAGAAAACGTCGGGTCAGTTTCATGGTCTATCCCCCTGTGGGCCGCCCGGGGCTTCCATCTGCGGGAAGCATGTCCCATATTAGGGCGGCAATTTCGGTTGCACCCGTGCGGTGGTGGTGGCCGTCGAACTCCGTCCGCCACCGCACATCCTGTTCCTTGGTCCGGCATTCCCCGGGCCTTGGTCAGCAGACAGGGCGCCGAACCTTGCGGCAACAGGAGTCGGAAACGGCGCCGAATGCGTCGGAAACGCGGCGCCCGAATGCCTGTATTTTACGCATATCTTTATGCTGCAGCGCAGAAATGCGGCGCTGACGGCATGAATCGCGCCGGTTGTGCGCTAGATCAGCGCCACAAGGTGATTGTCCCAAAGGGTCGCACCCTGCCCCAGCGGCACCAGCCCCGCCGCATCGCAGGACCAGACCGCCCCCTGCCCGTCGGTGGCGACAAAGCCCTGCGGTGCGGGTGCCACGCCGCAGAGATCGGCGCGGCGATAGGTGGCCAGCGGGGTTCCCGTGCTGTCAAAAAGCATCACCACCCCGCCCTTGGGCGAGGTCAGCGCGATCATGCCGCCGCTGACCGCGATCGACCCGGCATAGCCCTGCATGGCAAAGGCATCCGCCTCGGCGGGCGGGCAAAGCTGCGGCGCGCGGCCCGGCGTCCAGAGGCCCAGTTGCGGCACGGGTTCAGCAGCGTCGCCCTCCCATTGCATGGCAAAGGCCACACCCTGCCCCAGCACCGCCAGATGCCGGATCGAGTTCTGATGCAGCGCGGCAGGCAATTCGACCTGATCCAGCAGCCCGCCTTCGGGTGACAGCAATGTCAGGTTCGGGCGCATGGTGTCGAGGTTCAGCTTGGTCCGGTCGCCCGGATCGGTCTGGATGCCGCCATTGGCCACCACCAGCCGCCCGTCGGGCAGGCGGCGCACCTCATGCGGGCCGATCCCGCCCGAAGCCCATTCGCCGATCCGGGCATAGCTGCGGCCATCCCAAAGGCCGATCCGCCCTTCGGACCCTTCGGCCACCACTTCCGACGTCATCAACAGCGCGCCATCGGGCGAAAAGGCGCCGTGACCGTTGAACTGGCGGCCTTCGGGCGGGGTCAGCCGGGCCGTGACCCGGCCGGTGACGCAGTTCAGCACCAAAGCATAGGTGCCAGGACGACGGGCAAAGGCCACCGCTTCGGGCCGGTCGGGATGGGCGGCGGCGGCATGGCCACGCGCGGGCAACTCGATCTGGAACAGGCTTTGCCCGGCGCCCGACAGCCCGTGCAGCACGAAAGCTTCCCCCGCCTTGCCCGCGGCCAGATAGGCCGGGCTTCCGGCATCGGCCCAGCTCAGGCGCGGCAGGCTGGCGGCGGCAAGACCGGCAAGAAAGGCGCGACGGGTTGCCATCTCAATCGCCATCCGCCGCGTTGAAACCGATGCCGACATCCAGTTCCGGCGCGAGTTCACTCAGGATCACGACGCGGATTTCATCCACCGCTTCGGCCAGAATCTCGACCTTGAGGCGCGATTGCGGTTCGGCCACCCCGGCAAAGGCCGGGTCATCCATCGCTTCGGCCAGCGCGATGGCATGGTCAAAGGCGGCCACCGTCTGCGGCGCATCGGGGGTCAGGGCCTGAACCAGCCCTTTCATCGCCTGCAAGCCCAGCGTGACATTGCGCAGGCTGCGGCCCGAGGCCCGCGCCTCGGCCCGTTCCGGGCGCGGCTTGTCAAAGGTGCCAAGCGGGCGGCCAAGGCGGCTGTCCTCGACAAACTCCAGCCCGGCGGCCAATTGCGTGAACAGCGCCTGCCGCACTTCGGGCCGGCTGAGGAAGGTGGTGTTGCCCGGCTCGCCTGCGGTCAGCAGCACATCGGCGTAACCGCCCTGCCATGCCGCGTCGATCTCGCCCGCCATCCGCGCCAGATCGGCGGTGGTCGCCCGGATCAGCGCGCAAGGATCGGCGGGCAGTGGTTCTGCCGGGTAAAGCAGCCGCTCAAGCCCGGTCAAACCCCGCGCGGCCACCGATTGTTCGGGGAAATGCTCGGGCGTCAGCGCGGCGGGGTCGCCCGTCAAGAGCGCCATCTGCGCCTTGGTGCCCAGCCCCTTAGGGTCAGGCCAGAAGGCGATGGCCAGCACCCTGCCATGATCCTCGACCGGGCCCAGCCGCAGATGCGCCACCGCCATCCAGGCATCCCAGGCCGCCTGAAAGGCGGGCCGCAGCCCCTGCGGGCTGCAATCGGCCTGTGCTTCGGCATCCAGCGCGGCGGTGGCCGCGGCAAATCCGGCATAGCCCGGCAGGATATGGTCACGCACCGCCTCGGGGAAATCGGCGAATGCGGGGGGGGCGGCAGCGGTCAGACACAGGGCAAGGGCAAGGCGACGCATTCTACAGGCTCTCCAGAAAGGCGATCAGCGCGGCGCGGTCTTCGGCAGGCAGGGCCACCACGGCATCGCGGGGGGCCTGCGCCTCGCCGCCATGCCACAGCACCGCCTCAAGCAGGCTGCGCGCCCGACCGTCATGCAGAAAGGTGGTATGGCCCGAGACCTGCCCCGTCAACCCGATGCCCCAGAGCGGTGGCGTCTTCCATTCCGTTCCCGTCGCGCGGCCTTCGGGGCGGTGATCGGCCAGCCCTTCGCCCATGTCATGCAAGAGAAGGTCGGTATAGGGCCAGATCAGTTGAAAGCTTTGCTCGGGCTGGCCGTCCAGCCGGTTGGTGACATGTTTCGGCGTATGGCAGCCGGTGCAGTTCAGCGTGTAGAAGATTTCCTTGCCGCGCAGCACCTGTGGCGCATCCACGCCCCGCCGCTCGGGCACGCCAAGGTTGCGGGAATAGAAGGTCACAAGGTCAAGGCTGGCCTTGTCCACCTCAAGCCCGTCGCGCACCCCGGGCTCCTGCCCGGCAGGCGCGCTCTGGCAGGCGGCTTGCGCTGCCGTGCAATCGCCCGCAGGGGACGGGTGTAGCGGCGTGGAAAGCCCCATGTCGCCGGAAAACGCCCCCGCCGATTGTTCGCGCACCGTGGGCGCCCCGCCCTTCAGGCCAAAGCGGCCCAGCATCGGCACGCCAAACTCCACCGAAGGCACGATCGCGGCACGGCCCGAAATCCCGTCACCATCGGCGTCATCCGGGTCGGCCTTGGCCAGAAGATCCGCCGCGGGGATCGCCTCAAGCAGGCCCAGCCCCGGCATCTGCGGCGCCACGCGCGGCGAGAGCATGGCATCCGGCGCCAGCGGGCCGTAGCCGGGGTTCGACACGGCATAGGCCGGCGCACGCAGCGAAACCACCGTGCCATCGGCCAGCGTCACCGGCACTTCGGTATAGCTGACCTCCATCCGCACCTCGGCGGCATGGCCGGGGTTGGCCAGATCCTGCAACTGGCCGCCGTAAACCGGGTCGGGTTGCGTCGCAAGCCATTCGGCAATCCCCTCGGCGTCCGGCCCGCCCGGCACGGAAATGCGCAGGAACATCGACACCCGGTCGTCGCTGTCGCCCTCGGGCGGGTGGCCGCGCCCGTCCTTGAGGTGGCAATCCTGACAGCCCCGCGCATTGTAAAGCGGACCCAGCCCGTCGGATGCCTTGGTCGATGAGGGCGCCGCCACCCATGTCTTGCGGAAGAGGGCATTGCCCAGCTTGAAATCCATCTCCCGCTCAAACGGCATATTGGCGGAAGACAGGCTGAAGGCATCTGCCGTGTCGCGCGCCCGCACCGTTGCCGCACCGCCGGATTTCGCCTCGAACGGCTCGGCCTTGCTGAAATCGGTAGGCGGGGCAAGGACGGCGGCGATGCGGGCCACCTCTTCAGGTGTGCGGGCGATCACCGGCAGGTGGCGGTCATCCAGTGCCTGCGAAAAGGCGGGCGTGGCTGCCAGTACCAAGAGGCAAAGGGGGCGAAGCATGGAGGGACTCCTTTTGCCGCCTACCTGAACCTCTTTTCTGACTGTTTCAATCGGAAAATGAGCCTGCGGCCGAGGGTCTCAGGTCTTGCGTGCCTTGCGCCCGGCGAGACTGGCAGCGTTCAAAGCGGCGGCGGCCTGCATCAGCGCGACAAAGGCCACGGGGTCAACCGCCTCGCCCTGCCGGATGTCGATGGCGCGGCGGGTTCCGCCGTCAAGGCTGGCGTTGAAGAGGCCCGCCGGATCGTCCAGCGCAGCGCCATGGGCAAAGGTCAGCTTGACCACCGCCTTGTAGGTTTCGCCAGTGCAAAGGATGCCGTCCTGTTCCCAGACCGGCACGCCGCGCCATTTCCATTCCTCGGTCACACCCGGCAGGGCCTGATGGATCAGGCCCCGCATCCGCGCCAGCACATCGCCGCGCCAGTCGCCCAGTTCGGCGATGCGCCCGTCGATCAGGGCCGAGGCTTCGGCGCCCATCGGCTATTCCGCCTGATCGGCGGGCTTGGCGTTCAACATGCCATATTTCTCTTCGCCCAGCCGGTCATACAGGCCCAGTTGGGTTTCGAGAAAGTCGATATGGCCTTCCTCATCCGAGATCAGCCCGTCGAACAGCGCCCGGCTGACGAAATCGCCCACCGCATCGCAATGGCGCCGCGCCTCGATATAGAGGGTGCGGGCGTCATGTTCGCCGGCAAGGTCGCATTCCAGCGTCTCGCGCAGGGTCTGGCCGATCCGCAGCGGGTCCAGCTTTTGCAGGTTGGGATGGCCTTCCAGAAAGATGATCCGGGCGATCAGCCGGTCGGCATGGCCCATTTCCTCGATGGATTCGGCGCGGGATTTGGCGGCCAGATGGCCATAGCCCCAATCCTCTTGCAGCCGGAAATGCAGCCAATACTGGCTGACCGCAGTCAGTTCAGACCGCAGCGCCGCGTTGAGATAGTCGATGACCTTCGGGTCGCCCTTCATGCTGCCTTCCTTTCGATGCACCAAAGACCGGGACAGGTTGGCTGGGAAGCCCCGTTGCCGGGGTCTCCGTGGCTACCCCGAAACTGTCACATCGACGCATGGTGTCAAGAAAGAGCGGCATACAGCCGCCGCAATCGGCGCGTTTGCCCAAGGCGTGATAGACCTTGCCGGGCGTGATGATGGTGGAGGGGTCCGCCGCGCGCATCCAGTCCACGGCGGCGCGGATCTGATGATCCGAGATGCTCTGGCAATGGCAGACGATCATGGCGGACCCTTTGGGATTACTGGAAGACGGCGCCGGGGTTGTCGAGGCTGTCGGAGCCTTCAAACTCGATCTTCGACAGGCCCAGCACGGCCACGGCCCGCTCGATCGAGGCCGTCTGCGTCACCAGCGCGTTCACCGCGCCCATGATCAGCGCCTCACCCTCTTTGTTGCCGGCCGCCAGCATCTGGTCATAGGCCAGCCCGCCTTCGGCCGCGGCCTTGAGTGCCCCCAGCTTGCCCACGGTATCGTCCAACTCGCCGCGAAGCTGGCTGTCCACCGCCGGATCGGCCGCCGCCACCAGTTCCGAAACCGAAGGCCCGCTCAGAACCGTGCCATCCACCCGGGTGTAACTGCCGGTGTAGACGTTGCGGATGCCCAGACCGTCATAATAATGGCTGTTGTGGGTGTTGTCCGAGAAGCAGTCATGTTCCTCTTCCGGGTCGTTCAGCATCAGGCCCAGCTTCATCCGCTCTCCGGCCTGTTCGCCGTAAGACAGGCTGCCCATGCCGGTGAGGATGGCCAGCAGCCCCGCCTTGGGATCAGCCGTGACGGCGACGCGGCCCGCGCCGCCCGCCGTCCATTGCGCGACCATATAGTCAAGGTCCGAGACCAGCAGGTCGGTCGCCGCGACCAGATAGGCGCCCCGGCGGTCGCAATTGCCATTGGTGCAATCGGCGCCCGTGGCATAATCGGTCCAGGGCCGCGCGCCGGCGCCCGGTCCGGTGCCGTTCAGATCCTGCCCCCAGAGCAGGAATTCGATGGCGTGATAACCCGAGGCCACGTTCGCCTCGATCCCATCCGCTTCATGCAGGGTGCCGGAAATCAGCTCGGGGGTGATGGTGGTCGCGTCAATCTCGGCGCCCGAAAGGGTGAATTTCGGCGTGGCGATCACGTTCAGAGTGGCAAGGTCGTTCTCTTCATTCTCGCCGTGACCGGCGGCCACATAGTCGATCAGCCCCTCGTCCAGCGGCCAGGAATTTACCTTGCCTTCCCAGTCGTCCACCACCGGATTGCCAAAACGGAAGGCTTCGGATTGCTGATAGGGCACCCGCGCCGCCAGCCATGCGGAACGCGCCGCCAGAAGGTTCGCCTCGGACGGCGCGGCCACCAGCGTTGCCACCGCCTGTTGCAGCGCCTGCGCCGTGGTCAGGCTGTCGCCATAGGTCGCCTCGGCCAGATCGGCGTAATGGGTCAGCACGGCGGCAGGATCGGCGGCAAGGGCCGGGGCGGAAAGGCCGGGCAGAACCAGCAGGGCAGAGGCGAGGCGTTTCATAGGTCTTCCTTGAAAGGGTTACTTGGTCAGGATCAGCTTGCCAGCCTTGGTGATGCGCAAAGCATAGACCTGCCCGTTCAGCACGATGCGCGCCTGCACCCCGCCTTCGGTCAGTTTCAGCGCGTCATGCACCGGGATCATATCGGCCTCAAAGGCCCAGGAGGGCAAAGGAGCGGTCATTTCCCCCTCCACAGGCTGCGAGGGGACAGGGCGAAAGGGCCGGAATCAGGCGGGAGCATCGGGGCCTCCATGGCATCTTTTGGGGTCCGGCTGGCCTGATGGCTGGCGTGGCATTGCGGGAAAGATGACAAAAAGACTTTGGAAAGTAAATCCCGATTCTTTTACTTGGACAAATCCCGAAACCGATTCAAAAAAGCGCCCCGCCCGGGCTGAAGCCCGGGCGGGGCGCTTGGGCCGCCAGCGGCGCAACGGCGATGAACCGGCGCGGGGCGCCTCTGTTCAGCGGGTCACATCCACCACAATCCGCCCCTGCACGGCCCCTTTCAGGATCGCGGCGCCCAACTCGGGCACATCGGCCAGACCCACCTCGCGCACCGTGCCCTCCAGCCGGTCCAGCGGCAGTTCCGCCGCGAGCCGGGACCAGGCCCGGCTGCGTTCCTCAAACGGCGACTGGGCCGAGTCGATGCCCAGAAGGTTCACCCCCCGTAGCAGGAACGGGATGATCGAGGCGGGCACCGCCAGCCCCCCGGCATTGCCCACCGCCGCGACCGAGGCCCGGTGCTGCATCTGCCCCAGCACCCGCGCCAGCATGGCGCCGCCCACGGCATCAATGCAGCCCGCCCATGCCTCCGCCTCAAGCGGGCGCTTGACGGTTTCGGCCAGATCGGCGCGCGGCACGATGCGGGTGGCGCCCAGATCGCGCAGCCAGCTTTCGGTTTCCGGTCGCCCGGTGACCGCCGCCACCCGATACCCCCGCGCCGCCAGCAGGCTGACCGCGACCGAGCCGACACCGCCCGCCGCGCCAGTCACCAGCACCTCGCCCTTGTCAGGGGTCAGGCCATGCGCCTCAAGCGCCATGAGCGCCAGCATCGCGGTCAGGCCCGCCGTGCCGATGGCCATGGTCTGGCGCAGGCCAAGGCCCGCAGGCAGCGGCACCAGCCAGTCGGCCTTGACCCGCGCCTTGGTGGCATAGCCGCCCCAGAACGCCTCGCCCACGCGCCAGCCGGTCAGCACCACGGCATCCCCCGGCTTGTAACGCGGGTCGCGGCTGTCTTCGACCACGCCGGCAAAGTCGATGCCCGCCACATGCGGCCAGTTGCGCACCAGCCCGCCGCCCGAGGGCGACAGGCACAGCCCGTCCTTGTAGTTCAGCGTGGAATAGCGGACGGCGACGGTCACCTCTCCCTCGGGCAGACGCGCATCATCCAGTTCCTGCAGGCTGGCGCTTGCCTGCCCCTCTGCGTCCTTCTCCAGCACCAAAGCGCGAAACATTGCCGTCTCCTTTCTGTCCTTATGCCAGCCCCGACAGGAAGCTGGTCAGATTGCCGCCCAATGCGGGCGACAGATAGCCGCCCTCCTGCACCACCAGAACCGGCAGCCCGCGCGCCGCGATGGCCGCCGCGATGCGGGCAAAGCCGGGGGTGGTCACCCGAAAACCCTGAAACGGGTCATCCTCATGCGCGTCGAGGCCCAGCGCCACCACGATCACATCGGCGCCGAAACTGTCCACCGCCTGCAAGCCCTGCTCCAGCGCCGCCAGATAGTCGGCGTCGCCAATGCCGCGCGGCAGCGGCAGGTTCAGGTTATAGCCCAGCCCCTCGCCCGCGCCCCGCTCATGCGCGTGCCCCCAGTAGAAGGGATAGAACCGCGCCGGATCGGCATGGATCGAAACCGTCAGCACATCCTTGCGGGCATAGAAGATGCCTTGGGTGCCATTGCCGTGATGCACATCCACATCAAGGATCGCCGGGCGCAGCCCGCGCAGCCGCAGGGCCTCGGCGGCGATGCCGGCATTGTTGAGAAAGCAAAAGCCCCCCGCCAGATCGGCAAAGGCATGGTGCCCCGGCGGGCGGCAGAGCGCATAGGCCGCCCGCGCGCCTTCAATGATCGCCCCTGCCGCCGAAAGCGCGGTCTGGGCCGACCAATAGGCCGCCTCCCATGTGCCTGCGGAAATCGGGCAAGAGGTATCGGCCTGATGATAGCCCGCCTGCCCCAGCACCGATTTGGGATAGCCGTCGCTGCGGCTGGCGGGATGGATGTTCGGCACGATTTCATCCGAAGCGCCCTCGATCCGCGACCAGCGGGCATGGGCGGTGCGCAGGAAGGTCAGGTATTCGGCGGAATGCAGCGCCGCAATCGGCCCCATGCCATGGTCCTGCGGCGCCTCGACCACACAGCCCGCCGCCTCGGCCCCGGCGCGCAGCCGGGCGATCCGTTCGGGCACTTCGGGATTGGGCAGGACACGGCCATTGGCCATGAAATGCTTTGGATCATGCACCGCCTGGCGCGTGTCAAGAAAGGCTCTCATCCCGGTCTCCCCGCGGCAAAAACCGCTGCCGCCCGCCGAACCTGCCAAGCAAGCCGCCGGGGTTCAAGCCCTGCCGGAGTCTTAGCCCGCAACCCGGTCGGCGCCTTTCAGCGCCAGCATGGCCCGCGCCTCGGCGGGGGTGGCCACGACACGGCCCAGCCCCTCGACCAGCGCGCGCACCTTGGCGACCTGCTCGGCATTCGACACGGCAAGCTGGCCCTTGGCGATATAGAGGTTGTCCTCCAGCCCCACCCGCACATGCCCGCCCATCCCTGCCGCCATCGCGGCCAGCGCCATTTGCTGCCGCCCCGCCGCCAGCACGGAAAAAGCATAGTCGCGGCCAAAGAGCCGGTCCGCCGTTTCCTTCAGATGCATCAGATGCGACGGGTCCGCCGCCACGCCGCCCAAGACCCCCATCACGAACTGCACGAAGATCGGCCCCACAATCAGCCCCCGGTCCCGGAAATGCGCCAGCATGTAGAGGTGGCTGAGGTCATAGCATTCGAACTCGAACCGTGCGCCACGCTCGGCCCCCATCAGGCGCAGCACGCCTTCGATGTCGCGCGGGGTGTTCTTGAACACCAGATCGTCCGAGTTGCGCAGAAAGGGCTCTTCCCAATCGTATTTCCAGACCCGATCCTTGCCCAGCATCGGGTAAAGCGCGAAATTCATGCTGCCCATGTTCAGGCTGCACATCTCGGGCGCCACGGCCAGGGGCGCCTCCAGCCGCTGCTCCAGCGTCATCACCGCCGAGCCGCCGGTGGTCATGTTGATCACCGCATCAGACCCGGCGCGGATGGCGGGCAGGAACCCCATCCAATGCGCCAGCGCAGAGGAGGGCCGCCCGTTCGCCGGGTCGCGGGCGTGCAGATGCAGGATGGCAGCACCGGCCGCCGCCGCCCCCAGCGCGCTGGCCGCAATCTCGGCCCCCGTCACCGGCAGGTAAGGCGACATCGAAGGCGTGTGGATCGAGCCGGTGATCGCGCAGCTTATGATGATCTTGGACATGGGCATGTTCTGGACGGCGACATGGGGCCGTCCCCTCGGCGCCACTCTGGCGGGCGGGCGGGGCAAGGGCAAGGCCGCTTTGCCCGGCGTCTGCCCACCCGGCCCGCTGCCCCTGCCCGACCGGGCGGGGGGCTGTCTGCCGCCCGACGGCGCGCAGGCGCGCCTCCCCCCGAGGATATCTGGGCCAAGATGAAGGGGTCGGCCGGCGACGTGAGGCGGCCGGCGCGCCGTGGTTTGCAGATTCGCGCGGTGGCCGACTGGATAGGCAAAACGGCGGGGTGGCAGGCACCGCCGACCCGACCGAAAACCGGCTGTGCCGGAAGTTCGGGCAGGCGGATGCTGCACATGCGGCAATTTTGCGCCTGCGGCATCACGGGCGCTTGAACCGTCCTTGCGGTTGTCCTCTTGTCTGACCTATATGCGGCGCGAAATGCGTCATGTCCTGACGTGGAAAACCTTTGGGTTACAGACCTTCATGCCGAAATCCTCGTCCAGCCCCGCCTCTCCTTCACGCCGCCGCCTGCTTGGTGCAGCCGCGGCCCTGTCGCTGATCGCGCCGCTGCGTCCGGTCTGGGCCCAGACCGCCGATCCGGCGGCAGCGCCCGCCGCCACGCCCGCCGATGCGGCAGCGCAGCAATTCAGCTTTGACGGTCTGGCCGAAGAGATGCGCCGGCTGGCCGCCCAGCCCCACACCACCGCCCCGGCGCCCGAAGGCTTCCTTGGCGATCTGAACTATGACGACTACCGGCTGATCAAATTCCGCGACGACCATACCCGCTGGAACGACGCTGGCAGCCAGTTCCGTCTGGCGGCCTTCCACATGGGCTGGCTTTTCCCCGAGCCGGTGCGGATTTTCGAAGTGGCCGAGGGCATGGCCACCGAAATGCGCTTTACCACCGACGATTTCGAATATCTCGGCGATCTGGCCAAGAAGGTGCCCGAACATGGCAGCCTGCCCGGCGTGGCGGGCATCCGGCTGAACACGCCGCTGAACCGGCTGGACAAGTTCGACGAGCTGGTGGCCTTCGTCGGCGCCAGCTATTTCCGGGCGCTTGGCCGCAATTCGGCCTATGGGCTGTCGGCGCGGGGCCTTGCGCTGAACACCGCCACGGCCCAGGGCGAGGAATTCCCGCGCTTCTCGCGGTTCTATACCGAGCGCGGGCCGGTCGGCAGCACCTCGGTCACCGTTTACGCCACGCTGGAAGGGCCGTCGGTCACCGGCGCCTACCGTTTCGTCATCACCCCCGGCGAAGCGACCACGATGGATGTCACCGCGCGGCTTTACTTCCGGCAGGATGTGGCAGAGCTGGGCGTGGCACCCTTGACCTCGATGTTCCTCTTCTCGGAAAAGAACCGGGCCGAGTTCGACGATTACCGCCCGAACGTGCATGACAGCGAAGGTCTGCGGATCGTGCGGGCGGGCGGCGATGTGATCTGGCGGCCGCTGAACAACCCGCCGCAACTGACCGGCAGCTATTTTGCCGAAACCGCACCGGACTCGTTCGGCCTGTATCAGCGCGACCGCGACTTCCAGAACTATCAGGACACCGGGGCGCATTACGAACGCCGCCCTTCGCTCAACGTCAAGCCGCTGGGCGACTGGGGCAAGGGCAATGTCCGTCTGGTCGAGATTCCGTCCGACCTTGAGGGCAATGACAACATCGTCGCCTATTGGGTGCCCGAGGCCCCGGCCAAGGCCGGCGACGCACGCGAATTCGCCTATCGGCTGTCCTGGGGCGACCTGCCGCATGACGATGCCGAACCCTTGGCTTACGTCCATGAAACCCGTTCGGGCCATGGCGGCTTTTCGGGGGCGGAAACCGTCACCGGCACCCGCAAATTCGTGATCGACTTCAAGGGCGGGATGCTGGCCGCGCTGGACCCCAAGGCGACGGTGGAACCCAAGGTCACCCTGACCGGCGGCGAGTTGCTGGGCACCACGTTGCAAAAGATCGACGGCACCGACATCTGGCGGCTGGTGATCGAGGCGCAGGCCGCCAATGGCGCCATCGTCGAGATGGGCGCGCATGTCGCGGGCTATGACCGCAAATTGACCGAAACCTGGCTTTATCAGTGGATCAACGCCAAATGACCGACCGTTCGGACCGTCACAGCCATGATCTGGATGCCCTTGTGGCCCGTCTGGGCGCCCTGCCCGAAGCGCCGCTGGCCATGCCGTTGCAGGTGATCGAGCGGGCAACGCCCGGCTTTTTCGCCAGCCTTCTGCGGCTGGGCGCGCAGGCGCCGAAGGCCGGGCATTAAGCCATGCCCGCGCCGCCCTCCGGCGGGACGCAGCCGGAGGTTCGGGTGCTGCTGACCCGGACCGTGACCCTTGCCCTGAGTCTGGCCGCCGCTTGGGGCGGCTTTCTGCTTTTCCTGCAATTCGGTGCCGCCGATGGCATGGACGCCATGGATATCGTCCGCTCGGCGCTGATCTTTGCCTCGACCTTCTGGCTGGCATGGGGGGCGGTGCAGGCGCTGGCGGGGCTGACGACACGGCCGCCTGCGGTGCCGCGCGATACCGGGCCGTTGCGGGGCGTCACCGCCATTCTGGTGCCGGTCTATAACGAAGACCCTGTGGCCACCTTTGCCCGGATTGCGGCGATGGATGCCTCGCTCAAGGCGGCGGGACAAGCGGCGCAGTTCCATTTCGCCATTCTCTCGGACACCCGGGACGAGGCGATTGCCGCCCGCGAGCGGCACTGGTTCCTGCGCCTCTTGGAGGAAACCGGCGGCGAGGGGCGGATTTTCTACCGCCGCCGCCTGTCGAACAAGGGCCGCAAGGCCGGCAACATCGAGGATTTCATCAAGCGTTCGGGGGCGGCCTATGAATTTTCGGTCATCCTTGACGCCGACAGCCTGATCGAGGGTGAAACCCTGGTGGAAATGGTGCGGCGGATGCAGGCGGCGCCGGGGCTTGGCCTCTTGCAGACCTTGCCGGTGATCATCCGCGCGCAGTCGCGCTTTGGCCGGGCGATGCAATTCGCGGGCACCTTCTATTCCCCGATCTTCGCGCGGGGCCTTGCGATGATGCAGGGCCACACCGGGCCGTTCTGGGGGCACAATGCCATCGTGCGCACCCGCGCCTTTGCCGAAAGCTGCGGGATGCCGGAACTGGCAGGCAAGCCACCGTTCGGCGGCCATATCCTGAGCCATGATTATGTCGAGGCGGCGCTTCTGGCACGGGCGGGCTGGCAGGTGCGGGTCGATGACGACATCGCGGGCAGCTATGAAGAGGCGCCGGGCAATATCGTGGATCATGCCAAGCGCGACCGCCGCTGGTGTCAGGGCAACCTGCAGCATTCGCGGCTGCTGGCGGCGCCGGGGCTGAAACCGTGGAGCCGGTTCGTCTTCCTGCAAGGCATTCTGGCCTATATCGCGCCGGTGTTCTGGCTGGGCTTCATTCTGGCCTCGATCGCGGCGCCGCTGTTCGCGCCGCCGCCGGATTACTTTCCGGTCGAGTTCTGGCCCTTCCCCGTTCTGCCGGTCAGTCAGGCGTCCAAGGCGCTGGGGCTGGCGGTGGGGGTGTTCGGGCTCTTGTTCGTGCCGAAACTGCTGATCCTGCTGGATGCCGCGCTGCGGGGCCGGGTGGCGGGGTTCGGCGGAGGGCTGCGGGCGCTGGCCTCGGTTCTGGCGGAACTGGTCTTTTCCTCGCTGATCGCGCCGATTTTTCTGATGTATCAGACCCGCTCGGTCAGTCAGGTGCTGCGCGGGGCCGATGGCGGCTGGCCGGCGCAGACACGCGGCGACGGCAGTCTGAGCCTGTCCGACGCCTGGGCGGCCAGCCACTGGATCGTGACCACGGGCGCGCTGACGATTGCCGCGACGCAATGGCTGTCGCCGGTGCTGGTGCCCTGGCTCTTGCCGGTGACGCTGCCGATGCTGGCGGCGCCGCTGATCATCGCATGGTCGTCGCGGGCAAGCCGCCCGGGCGTTTTCCTGACGCCCACCGAATGGCAACCCGCGCCGGTCATGGCATTGCAGGACTTGATCCTGTCGCGCTGGCAGGGCATGGAGACCCCGGTTCAAGACCGGGACATGCCCGGCCCGGCGGTGACCCATGCCTGAGACGACCCTGCCCGCAAGGGCGCCCTCGATCCGCGATCCGCGGCTGGACGTGTTTCGCGGCCTTTGTCTGGTGATGATCTTCATCAACCATGTGCCGGGCAACATCTATGAGAACCTGACCTCGCGCAATTTCGGTTTTTCCGATGCGGCAGAGGGGTTTGTGCTGATGTCGGGCATTGCCGCCGGGCTGGCCTACAGCATGGATTTCAACCTGCCCGGCCGGATCTGGACCGGGCTGGCGCGGGTCTGGCGGCGGGTCTGGACGCTCTACATGGTGCATCTGGTGACCACCGCCGCGGGCCTTGGCGCGGTGGCGGCGGTCACGCTCTGGCTGGGCGATCCGGCGCCGCTGACGCAGAATCTGATGAAATACCTTTTCACCCAGCCGGTGAAGACCTTTGTCGGCATTCCGCTGCTTACGCATCAGTTGGGCTATCTGAACATCCTGCCCTTGTATCTGGTGCTGCTGCTGGTCTCGCCGCCGGTTTTGTGGCTGGCGTGGCGGCGCCCGGCGGAACTGCTGGCGGGATCGGTCCTCTTGTGGTTCTTTGCCGGGGTGTTCCGCTGGAACCTGCCGAACATGCCAATCCCGGGGGGCTGGTTCTTCAACCCGCTGACATGGCAGTTGATCTTCGTGATCGGGCTGGTGACCGGGGTCGGGATCAGGGGCGGCAAGCGGCTGGTGCCGGTCTGGCGCTGGCTGGTCTGGACCTGCATCGCCTTTCTGGCCTTTGCCTGCGTGATGGTCTGGGTCAAGCCCTTGGCCGGGGCGGTGGGCTATGGCCTCTGGCTGGCCGCGGATGCCGGGATGCCGTGGAACCTGACCTCGTTCGACAAGACCTTTGTCACCGCGCCGCGGCTGTTGCACATTCTGGCACTGGCCTATGTGCTGTCGGCCTTCCCGGCGGTGCGGGCGGCCTGCGGCAGCCGGGCGGCGGCGCCCTTTGCCCTGTTGGGCCGTCAGGCGCTGCCGGTCTTTGCGCTCGGCTCGGTGCTGTGTCTGGCCTTGCAGGCGATCAAGAACACGACGGGGCAGAATATTGCGCTGGACAGCCTGATGATCGGCGGCGGTCTTGCGCTGCAATTCGCGCTGGCGGCGGCCCGGACCTACTGGCCCAAGCCGCCGAAAACCACGCATCATCCTGCCGTGGCGGGTTAAACCCGCGCCAGCGCCTTTTCCGCCTCGCGCCCGGTGCAATCCTGCAAATGGGCGAAGCATGCGGTATAGCTGCCCACCCCCAGCGAGGCCGCCCGCAGTTCGGTGATCAGATCCTGCGTTTCGGCCTGCGGGATCAGGGCCTGCACCTCGTCCCAGCCGGGCCATCCGGCGCGGGCATCAAAGCCAAGGAGCTGCCCGCGTCGCCCCGTCACAATGCGCTGTACGCGCGGCGTGAACTCGGACGGCACGGCCAGCGCCACCTGCAACACCGGCTCCAGCAGGACCGGGCCGCAGGCGGGCATCGCCTCGGCCAGCGCTTTGGCACCCGCCTTCTGGAAGGCCATGTCGGAACTGTCCACCGGGTGAAAGCTGCCATCGGTCAGCGTCACCGCGACATCGACCATCGGATAGCCCAGCGGCCCCTTGGCAAGAAAGCCCTCCACCCCCTTTTGCACCGCCGGGATATATTGCTTGGGCACCACGCCGCCGGTGATCCGGTCGTCAAAGGCGAAACCGGCGCCGCGCGGCTGCGGGCGGATATCCAGATGAACGTCGGCAAATTCGCCGTGGCCGCCGGATTGCTTTTTATGCCGGGCGTGGATGGTGGCGGGTTTGGTGATCGTCTCGCGGTAGGGCAGCGCCGGTTGCGCCCGCGCCACCGCCAGCCCGTAATCGGCCTTCAGCCGGGCCAGCACCAGTTGCAACTGCGTCTCGCCCTGCCCTGACAAGATCATCTCGCCGGTTTCGGCATTGTGGGCCGCGATGACCGAAGGGTCTTCCTCGGCAATCCGTTGCAGGGCGGAGGCGAGTTTCACCTCATCGGCCTGCCGCTCCGCCCGGATGGCAAGGGCATAGACGGCGGGTGGCGGGGCGGGCCAGTCGGCGGCCAGCTTGCCCGCGCTGGTCAGCAGGTCGCCGGTCCGCGCCTCGGCCAGACGCGACATGGCCACCACCTCGCCGGTTTGCGCCTGCGGCCGGGCGGTGCTGCGCCGCCCCATCAGGACATGAATGCCGCCAACCCGGTCGCGGCCCAGCGTGGCCCCGTCGCGCAGCGGCCCGCGCCAAACCCGCGCATGGGAAAGCTTGCCCGATTGCCCGGCCCATTGCGTGCGGAACACCTGCACCAGCGGCCCATCCGCAGGCAGGCCCAGCCGGGCCGCGGTGGCTTCGGGTGCCGGCGCCTCGTGCCGCAGCGCCTTGAGCAGGCGGATGATGCCGTTTTCATTCTCGGCCGAACCGAAGAACACAGGCACGATCAGATCGGCGGCCAGATCGCGCACCAGATTGTCGTAAACCTCGCCGGTCGGCGGCACGACATCCTCAAGGAGTTCCGTCATCAGCCCATCATCGAAATCGGCCAATGTTTCCAGCAGGGTGCCGCGCGCCGCCGCCTCATCGCCGCGCAGGCCATCGGGCAGGGCAATCAGGTCCGAGGGTTTGTGCGGGTTCCATTTCCACGCCCGTTCGCTGACCAGATCGACATGGCCGATGATCTTGCCGCCCGCGTCGCGCATCGGAATCTCACGCAGGACAAGCGGACGCGAAGACACCGCCTGCAACGCGTGGAACGTCGCGCGGACCGAGGCTTCGGGCTGATCCATCTTGTTGATGTAAAGCAGATGCGGGATCGCCCGGTCATCGAGGAATTTCAGGATCGCCGAAACCGAAACCGCACGCTCGGGGCTGGGTTCCGTGACCACAACCACGATATCGGCAACCACCATGGCCGCCTGCGCCTCTTGCGCCAGTTCGACCGAGCCGGGGCAGTCGATCAGGCTCCAGCCTTCGTCCAGATAGGTGAAACTGGCCAGCGTGCTTTCGGTGGACATGGCGCGCGCCCGCGCTTCGGGCGCATTGTCGCCCACCGTGTTTCCCTCGCGCGCAGTGCCGCGCCGGGGGATGGCGCCTGCGGCAAAGAGCAGGTCTTCAAACAGCGTTGTCTTGCCGCTGCCTTGCGGCCCCACAAGGGCCGCGCAGCGGCTGGATGGGGTGCTTTCGGGATTCCGGGCCATGTTGAGCCTCCTCTCGCCAGACCGGGGTCCGGGCGGGGGCGGCAAAATCGGTGCCGCCAAGGGCCCGGGCCATGGCACCAGCATGGCGCAAAGCGGCGGCCTTGTCGCGGGAAATGATGCGCGGCATTCAGCCGCGAACCGCCGCCTCGATTGCGGCCACGTCGATCTTGCCCATCTGCATCATCGCCGCAAAGGCGCGCTGCGCCACGTCACCGCCTTGCGCCAGAGCCTCGGTCAGCACCCGCGGCGTGATCTGCCACGACAGGCCCCAGCGGTCTTTGCACCAGCCGCAGGCGCTTTCCTGCCCGCCATTGCCGGTGATGGCATTCCAGTAGCGGTCGGTCTCGGCCTGATCCTCGGTGGCGATCTGGAAAGAAAACGCCTCGCTCTGGGCAAAGGTCGGGCCGCCGTTCAACCCCATGCAGGGGATGCCCGCGACGGTAAAGGTCACCGTCAGCACATCGCCCGCCTTGCCCGAGGGAAAATCGGTCGGGGCGTGGAACACCCCTGTCACCGCGCTGTCGGGGAAGGTTTCGGCATAGAAACGGGCCGCATCCTCGGCCCCGCTCTCATACCACAGGCAGATGGTGTTCTTGGGGGTCGCCATGGCCGGGCCTTTCCTGTTGCGCAGCGCATGGAAAGCCGGAAGTCCGCGCCGGTCAAGTCACTCGTGCGAGGGCGCCTTGCCCGAAGGGGCGACATAGGGCTGGCTCACATCGCGCAATGTCACCTCCAGCGCCTCGACCGCCAGTTCCAGCGCGCCATCGCCGGCAAAGGTCAGGGTCAGCCGCCCTGCCCCGTCCTGCGGCCCGTCAAAGGCAATGTCCAAAAGCGACAGCACCGTATCGGCATCGCGCCCGATGCCCTGCGTGCGGACGGTCAGAACCTCATCCACCACCAGCAGGGATTTCACCCGCTCATAGGGGCGGCGAGCAGATTGGCCTGCCACCTCATCCTCCCAGCGGAAACGGTTCAGCATCAGGGCAAAGCGGCGGCGCGGGCGGGAAAAAGTCATCTCGCTGGCGGGCAGCACGGCATCCTGCACCAGCGCGGCCAGCACGGCCAGACCGGCGCCGTCGCGCGCGATCAGCCGCAGCGGCGCCTCGTCACCATCCTCGAACCGCGCATCGGTCATGCCGAAATCCGCTCGATCAGGGCGCCGCAGGCCGACAGTTTTTCCTCGACCCGCTCATAGCCCCGGTCAAGGTGATAGACCCGGCTGACCACAGTTTCGCCCTCGGCCGCCAGCGCCGCCAGAATCAGGCTGACCGAGGCGCGCAGGTCGGTCGCCATCACCCGCGCCCCTTTCAGCTTCTCCACCCCGGTCACGGTGGCGGTGCCGCCATGCACGTCAATCCGGGCGCCCATGCGGATGAGTTCCGGCGCGTGCATGAAGCGGTTCTCGAAGATCTTTTCCTCCAGCACCGAAACCCCGTTGGCCGTGCAGAGAAGCGCCATCATCTGCGCCTGAAGGTCGGTCGGAAAGCCCGGGAAGGGCTCGGTCGTGACATTGACCGCCTGCACCCGGCCATTCTTGCGGCTGACCTTCAGCCCGCGTTCGGTTTCCACCACCGAAATGCCCGCGTCGTGCAGCTTCTCGGCAAAGGCGCCGACCAGATGCAGCCGCCCGCCCAGCAATTCCACCTCGCCGCCGCAGATCGCCGGGGCCAGCATATAAGTGCCCAGTTCGATACGGTCGGTCACCACCGGATGGGTGGCGCCATGCAGCCGGTCCACGCCCTGAATGGTGATGGTGCTGGTGCCCTCGCCCTCGATCTGGGCACCCATCTTGCGCAGGCAGGCCACCAGATCGACGATCTCCGGCTCGCGCGCGGCGTTCTTCAGAACCGAGGTGCCCTTGGCCAGCGTCGCCGCCATCACGAAATTCTCGGTGGCGCCCACACTTGCAAGGCGCATCTCATGCACCGCGCCCTTGAGCCCGCCCCGTGCCACGGCGTGCAGATAGCCGTCGCGCAGGTCAATCTCGGCGCCCAGCGCCGTCAGCGCGTCGATGTGAATGTCCATCGGGCGGGCACCGATGGCGCAGCCCCCCGGCAGCGAGACCACCGCATGGCCCAGCCGCGCCAGCAGCGGCCCCAGCACCAGATTCGAGGCCCGCATCTTGCGCACGATCTCATAATCGGCCAGCGGGTTGATCTCGGCATGGCTGGACATGGTGATGACCTTGCCCGCCTGCAACGGGCTGACCTCCACCCCCAGACTTTGCAGAAGCTGCGTCATGGTGCGGATATCCGACAGACGCGGCGCATTGGTCAGCGTCAGCGGCTCTTCACTCAGCAGCGTGGCCGGCATCAGCGTGAGGCAGGCATTCTTCGCCCCCGCAATCGGGATCACCCCGTTCAGCGCGCCGTTGCCCTTTACCAGAATCGAATCCATCTGCTCACTCGCCTTTATCGTTGTCGTTGTCGCCGTCGGCACTGTCGTTGCGGGCGCGGGCCTGCGCCTTGCGCCGCCCCATATTGGCCTTGAGCGCCGCCTTCAGCCGCGCCTCGCGCGTCTCGGCAGCGCTGGCCGGTTTGGGGGTCTTGGCTTGGGAAGGGCCGGTCTTGTCCTGCATGGCGCCCCTCTTACCGCAGCCGCGAAAAAGCGTCCAGAGCGGCGGCGGTTTTGCTCTTGCACCCCGCAAGGAATGCGTCTAATCACCCGCCACGCAAACGGCGAACCCGCCGCAAGCAACCGGCGCTGCAGTAGCTCAGTGGTAGAGCACTCCCTTGGTAAGGGAGAGGTCGAGAGTTCAATCCTCTCTTGCAGCACCACCCCTCCCCCTACATCTGGTTGTGCCTTGCGAATTGCGGGCGGTATTCTGTCCTGATTTAACACAAGACGAAACGGACCGCGGTTGCGGTCCGTTTTGGGCTGGTTTCGGGGCCTTGGCCGGGGATCAGCCCGGCACAAAGATCACGTCGCGGGCGGCGAAGCTGATCTCGGTGGGGCTGCCAAGCGGCGGTGGCGGCTGGTCGGGGCGGTTGAAGGTGTCGAGTGCGACCACCGTATCGGCCACCCGCACCCGGAGCCGGATCACCGAGCCGAGGAAATGCACCGCGTCGATCGTGGCGGGCAGCACCACGTCGCTGCCTTCGCTGCGGCCAAGGTGGATCGCCTCGGGGCGCAACGCCACGGTGACCGTATCGCCCTTGGCTGCGCCGCCCAGATCGCGGCCAATCCGCAGCCCCTGCCCCGCGATGGTCAGTTCCCCGGTCGCGGGCGCCTCGACCACGGCCGGGAACATGTTCAGCGTGCCGACGAAACCCGCAACAAAGCGGGTGCGCGGGTTGTTGTAAATCTCAAACGGGGCGCCGGCCTGTTCGGCGATGCCGCCGTTCATCACCACGATGCGGTCAGACACCGACATCGCCTCTTCCTGATCATGGGTCACGAAGATGGTGGTGATGCCCAGTTCGCGCTGGATGTCGCGGATTTCGTTGCGCAGAGAGACCCGCACCTTTGCATCCAGTGCCGAAAGCGGCTCATCCAGCAAGAGAACGCGGGGGCGCGGCGCCAGTGCGCGGGCCAGGGCCACGCGCTGTTGCTGGCCACCCGAAAGCTGGAACGGATAGGAGGGCCCCTTGTCGGGCAGGCCGATCAGGCGCAGCATCTCGGTCACGCGGGCGTTGCGTTCATCCTTGGGCACGCCTTTCACCTTGAGGCCGAAGGCCACATTGTCGGCCACGGTCATGTTGGGAAACAGCGCATAAGCCTGAAACATCATGCCGATGGCGCGCTGGTTCGGGCGCTGGCCCGTCACATCCTGCCCGTCAATGCGGATTTGCCCCGAGGTCGGCGTCTCGAACCCCGCCACCATGCGCAGCACCGTGGTCTTGCCGCAGCCCGAGGGGCCAAGCAGCGAGATGAACTCGCCCTTCTCGATGCCGAGGTTGAAATCCTTGACCACACGGTTGGAACCAAAGGTCTTTTCAAGGTTGGTCAGGTCCAGAAAGGCCATCAGGCTTTCGCCCTTTCATGTTTCGAGAAGCGGGTGACAAGCTGGATCAGCCCCATGCAGGCCCAAGTGATGGCAAAGGCGATCACGGCAAGGGCGGGCGGCTCATAGGCGCGGTTGGCGCCCAGAAGCTGCATGAAGGGGCCGAAGGCCGGGCGGTTCAGCAGGGCGGCCATGGTGAATTCACCGATGACGATGGCAAGGGTCAGGAAAGCGCCCGACAGCACGGCCACCAGCACATTGGGCAGGATGATCCGCGCCAGAATAGTGAACCAGCCGGCGCCAAGGCTTTGCGCCGCCTCGGTCAGGGTGGCCACGTCGATGGTGCGAAGGCCCGTGTCCACGGCGCGATACATATAGGGCAGAGCCAGTGTGGCATAGCCCATGGTCAGAAGGATGTCGGTGCCGAAGGCCGAGCCGGTCAGCGGCAGGAAGGACGAGGTGTTGTAAAGCCGGATATAGCCGAAGACGATGACGATGGCCGGAATGACCAGCGGCAAGAGGGTGATGAACTCGATCACCGGGCGGGCCTGCGGCAGTTTCAGCCGCACCCAATAGGCGGTCGGCACCACCAGCAGAACACCGAACACGATGGTCGCGGCGGCCAGCGTGAGAGAATAGCCGAAGGTGGCCCAGAAGGTCGGGTCTTCAAACACCTTCATATAGGCGTCAAAGGAATAGACGCCGCGCCGCATCTTCAGGCTGAACTCGGTCATGCCGGCCAGCGGCAACAGGAAATAGAGGCAGCCCAGCAGCAGCGCCGCCCAGGCAAAAATCCGGGTCATTTCAGCCACCTCTCCGAGCGGGTTCGCAGCACGATATAGGTGACATTGGCCAGCCCGGTGATCACGATCATCCCGAAGGCCAGCGCATAGCCAAGGTTCGGATTGCCCAGAACGTCACCGCGGATCTGGGCAAACAGCTTGATCGGCACGATGTTCAACTGTGGCCCGGTCAGGGCAAAGGCCGTGGCGACCGCCCCGAAGGAATTGGCGAACAAGAGCGCGAATGTGCCCAGAAGCGAGGGGAACAGGATCGGAAACGCCACCATGCGCCAATATTGCGTGGCTGTGGCGCCCAGCACTTCGGCAGCCTCGCGCCATTCGCGTTTCAGCCCGTCAAGGGCGGGGATGATGATCAGGATCATCAGCGGAATCTGGAAGAAGAGATAGGTCACCACCAGCCCCCAGAAGGACAGGAGGTTGAAGCCCATCGCGCGCAGGTTGATGCCGAATTCGGTCTTCAGCCACAGCGTCACCAGCCCGGCCGGGCCAAGCGTGGCGATGAAGGCAAAGGCCAGCGGCACCCCGGCAAAGTTGGATGCCACCCCCGAAAAGGTCAGGAGCGGGCCGCGAATGCCCTTGGGCAATCCGCCGAACACCACCGCCGCAGCCATGGCAAAGCCCACGGCGCAGCCCAGAAGTGCGGTGATTAGCGACAGTTTGATCGAGGTCCAATAGGCCGACCGGATGGAGTCGGTGTTCAGGTCGATCAGGTTTTGCAGGGTAAAACTGCCTTCGGGGGACTGGAAGGCGCCCAGCACGATCTTCATCGTCGGCAGAATCAGAAACAGCAGCGCGAACAGCACAAATGGTAAAATGCCCAGCCATTCGACGGGCAATCGCAGTTTTGGCCGGTGGCGCGGGGGGGTGTCGGTCATCGCTGTTACTCGTCTGTCGGGCCTCCCGCGGCGTCTGGCGGCCGGGGTGAGGCGGCCCTGCCCCGGGCTGAACCGGGACAGGGCGCTGGTCAGGTCAGATCACTCGACGTTGGCGCCGACGGTCGCGTCCCAGCCGCCGGTCACGGCGGCCTTGTTGGCGTTCACCTCGTCCAGCGTCGGGAAATAGGCGGCCTCATAGGCGGCAGCCGGGGGCAGCGCGTCCAGCAGGTCTTGCGGGATCTTGCCGGCGGCGGCCATCGCGTTGAAGCGCGCCGGGTGGCAATAGCCCTTCAGCCAGCCGAGTTGGCCTTCGTCGCTGTAGAGGTATTCCATCCACAGTTTCGCGGCATTCGGCTGCGGCGCATAGGCCGAGATCGCCTGCACATAGACACCGGCCAGAACGCCCGACTTTGGCACGACCACTTCAACCGGCGGGTTGCCGGCCAGCGTGTCGCGTGCGGCAAGGGCATTGTAGTCCCACATGATGACGATGGGCGTGGTGCCCTGCGCCAGCGTGCCCGCCTTGCCGATGACCGGCACGAAGTTGCCCGCATCGTTCAGTTGCTTGAAGAATTCAAGGCCCGCGATGCCTGCGGCTTCGCCCGGGGCGGCGCCGGTGGACATGCCCGCGGCCAGAACCGCCAGGATCGCCTGGTTCGAAGCGCGCGGATCACCGGCGAGCGAGACCTGACCGGCATATTCCGGCTTGAGCAGATCGGCCCAGTCCTGCGGCACGTTCTCGACCAGATCCTTGTTCACAAGGAAGGACATCACGCCGTAGTAATCGCCATACCAATGGCCCTCGGCATCCTTGATGCCCTCGGGAATTTCGGCCCAGGTGGCCACCTGGTGCGCCTGCGTCAGACCTTCGGCCTTGGCCGAGGGACCAAAGGCCAGACCAACGTCGATCACGTCGGGCGCCTGCGGGCCCTTGTTGTCCTTGTTGGCCTTGATCGCCTCAACTTCATCGGCCGAGCCCGCATCGGGGTTCAGCTCGTTCACCTTGATTTCGGGATACTTCGCCTTGAAGCCCTCGATCACGCCGCCATAGCCGCACCAGTCATGCGGCAGGGCGATGGTGGTCAGCATCCCTTCGGCCTTGGCCGCGGTCTCAAGCTCGGCAAGCGACTGGGCCGCGACAACCGAACCCGACAGCATGGCCGCAAGGCTTGCCGTCATTCCAAGTGCCGTTCTGATGATCATTCACATATCCTCCTGTGTTGCCGGCCCTCTGCGTCCTGCGCAGGCACCCCGGGGGCGCCAGGCTTCGCGCCGGGTTTGCCGGTGCCTAGTCAGACTTTGTTACGCTTCAATGACAATCGTTTCCAGCGCGACGTTACAAAACTGTCATAAACCGGACATCGGCCCACAACCCTTGCACGAAAGGCCGCGTCGCCACCCGCGATCCGGCCTTGCAGGCATGGAAGAACGCGCTTCGGCCGCAGAGGCGACCGGACACAGAAGGCTTTGCGTCTGAAGCAAAATTTTCAAGGCTTTGACAGGATTTACGCCTCCGCCGCCCCGAATCGCACCCTATCCGGACACCATATCGGCCAGCCTGCGGCCCAGCGCATGACCGGGATCGGCAAGGGCCAGAACCACGCTCAGATGGTTCAGGCCCGGTTCACAGCGCAGGGTGCTGCCGGGCAGCAGCGCCGCCATCCGCGCGGCCTGATCGTGAAAGGGGGCGGTTTCCGCCGCACCCCGGGTCAGCACACGTTCTGGCCCCGGATCGTGCCGGGCATCCAAAGGCGACCATGCGGCGGCCTCCTCCGGGCGCATCCGCGCCTCGTCCTTCAGGAAGCTGCCGGGGATGCCCGACAGATCGTAGATGCCGCTGACCAGCAGCATCCCGCGCAGGGTGGGCAGGCCGGGCGGCGGTTCGCCCACGCCCTGCGCCGCAAGATAACTGGCCAGATGTGCCCCCGCCGAATGGCCGCTGACCGTGACCCGCGCCGGATCGGCGCCAAAGCCGGGGGCCATGGCCACCAGATGCCGCATCGCCTGCCGCACCTGTGCCACCAGCACCGCCAGCCGGGTGGCCGGCATCAGATCATAGCCGACAATCGCGGCAATGCCGCCCGCCGCCAGAACCGGCGCCGCGACCAGCCGGTGATCTTCCTTGCAGCCCGCCCGCCAATAGCCGCCATGCACGAAAAGATGCAGCGGCGCGCCGGATTTCAGATTCGGCGGCAGGATCAGGTCCATCCTTTCGCGCGGACGCGGGCCATATGCGATATTCGCCCGCATCTCGGCATGGGCGGCAAGCGCGCGCGACCGGGCGGCGGTTTCTGCCATGATCTCATCGAAATCGGGAATGAAGTCGCGGTTGCGGTAGAGGTCTGGCGCGATATTCTCGGGCATCAGAAGGCCACGGCGAAATACTTGGGCTCCAGAAACTCAAGAATGCCGGTCACGCCGCCTTCCCGCCCCAGCCCGCTTTGCTTGGCGCCGCCAAAGGGGGCCGCCGGATCGGACATCAGTCCACGGTTGATGGCAACCATGCCGGATTCAATCGCCTTGCCCACCCGCAAGGCGCGCGACAGGTCGCGGGAATAGACATAGGCGGCAAGCCCGTATTCGGTGTCATTCGCCATGCGGATCGCCTGTTCTTCGGTGTCGAAACGGTAGATGGGGGCGACGGGGCCGAAAATCTCTTCATGGGCGATTTCGGCATCGGCGGGCAGGTTTTCAAGCACGGTCGGCGGGTAGAAATAACCGATGCCGGGCAAGGGCGCCCCGCCCGTCGTCACCCGCGCCCCGCGTGCCACGGCCTGATTGACCAGACGGTCGATCTTGGCCACCGCCTTGGCGGTGATCATCGGGCCAACCTGCGTCGCCGGATCGGTGCCCGGCCCCACCTTCAGCGCCGCCATCCGCGCGGTCAGCCCGGCGACAAAGGCATCATGAATGCCCGCCTGCACATAGAAACGGTTGGCGGCGGTGCAGGCTTCGCCCGCGTTGCGCATCTTGGCGATCATCGCGCCATCCAGCGCCGCCGCAAGATCGGCATCATCGAACACCACGAAAGGCGCGTTGCCCCCCAGCTCCATCGAGCAGGAGACCACCGTCTTCGCCGCCTCGGCCAGCAGGGTCCGCCCCACGCCGGTCGATCCGGTGAAGGACAGTTTGCGCACCCGCGGATCGGCCAGCATGGCCGAAACCACCGGGCCGGGCTGCGTCGTGGTCAGCACATTCACCACCCCGGGCGGCACCCCGGCCTCGGCCCCCAACCGGGCCATGGCATAGGCGGTCAGCGGCGTTTCCGAGGCGGGTTTCAGGATCACCGTGCAGCCAGCGGCCAGCGCCGGGCCAATCTTGCGCGTGGCCATGGCGGCGGGAAAGTTCCACGGCGTGATCAGCACCGAAATGCCGATCGGGTCATGGTCCACCAGAATATGATGCGCGCCCGAGGGGGTGTGGCGGAACTCGCCCGGCACCCGCACCGCCTCTTCGGAATACCAGCGGAAGAATTCGGCGGCATAGGCCACCTCGCCCCGCGCATCGGGCAGCGCCTTGCCGTTTTCCAGCGAGATCAGCCGCGCCAGATCCTCGGCATGTTCGGTCATCAGGGTGAACCAGCGGCGCAGGATTTCGGCGCGGGCGCGCGGCGGCGTGGCCCGCCAGCCCGCCGCAGCCGCCTCAGCCGCCTCCACCGCGCGCAGGGCATCGGCGATTGTGGCGTCGGGCACTTCGGCCAGAATGCGGGCGCTGGAGGGGTCCATCACCGGAATGCCGTGGCTAGGCTCCCAGACCCCGGCGATGTAAAGGCCCCCGGCATGCAGGTGCGGATCGGCGAAATCTTCGCCCGAAGGGGTGTCGAGGGTCATTGTCTGTCCTTTCCGGGTCACGCGATCAGGCCGAAATCGCCCGAATGGGCGGCCTGCAAAAGGCGGGTCATGCCCGCCGGGTCCAGCGGGCGGGGGTTGTTCTGGATCAGCCGCTCGATCCCGCAGGATTGTTCGGCGACCCAAGCGATGCGCCCGGCCTCAAGCCCCAAGGCGGACAGCGTCGGCGGAATGCCGATGCGGGCGAAGAGGGCCGTAATGGCCGGGATCACCGCGCCACCTGAAGGCAGCCCCATCACAGCGGCCATCTGATCCAGTTCCGGGCCGATGTCGGGGCGGTTCCAGACCATGACATAGGGCATCAGGCAGGCCACCCCGGCCCCATGCGCAGTATGGGTCAGCGCCCCCACCGGATATTGAATCGCATGGGCCGCCGCCGTGCCCGCCACGCCGAAAGCCAGCCCGGCAAAGGTCGCCCCGCGCATGACCAAAGCCCGCGCTTCGGCATTGCCATCGGTGCAGGCCGCCTCAAGCCCTTGCCACAGAAGATTGATTGCCGTCAGCGCGAACTGGTCGGAGATCGCATTCTTGCCGATGAACACCCGCTCCTGCGTCAGAAGATCGGTCACCGGGCGGCGCCTTGCGGTAAACGCCTCGATCGCATGGGTCAGGGCATCGGCCCCGGCAATGGCGGTCAGGCCCGCGGGGCAGGTCAGCGTCAGGTCGGGGTCGCAGATTGCCGCAGCCGGGATCAGATGGGGGCTGGAGATGCCCACTTTCAGGCTGCGCGCCGCATCCGACAGCACCGCAACCGGCGTCACCTCGGACCCGGTTCCGGCGGTGGTCGGCACGGCAATCAGCGGCAGGATCGGGCCGGGCACCTTCAACTCGCCGTAATAATCCTGCGGGCGCCCGCCATGGGCCAGAAGCAGCGCAACGCATTTCGCCATATCAAGGCAGGAACCGCCCCCCACCCCGATCACCAGATCGGGGGCAAAGCTGCGGGCGGCTTCGGCGGCAGTCTCGGCGGTTTCCACCGGCACATCGGGCAAGGTGCCGCTTTCCACCCGCAGCACCAGACCAGCCTGCGCAAGATCGGCGAGAATCGCCTGAAACTCGCCCTCCGCCGCCAGCCGCGCATCGGTCACCACCAGCGCCCGGCGCCCCAGACGCACCGCCACCGCCCCCAAAGCCCGGCGCTGTCCGGGGCCGAAGAGGATTTCGCGCGGGGCCCGGATCGTGCCGAAATGGTCCATGTTTCAACTCCTTGGCGGTGGATCGGGGCCGATGGTTCTGGCCGGGCTTCGGGTGGCGCCCCTCTTCGACTGACGAGTGCTGGGCAAGACGGATTGATCCTATATCGGATCGTATACGATATTGTATTTGACATTCGATAGCATATTTGCGACCCATCCTGTCAAGTCAAACACCGAGGGCCGCCGGATGGGAACCGCAACCGAAGAGATCGCCGCCAAGGGCCTGTTGCCGCGTCCGGCCAGCATGGTGGACGGGGTTTATGACGGCATCTATGAAAAGCTGATGTCGCTGGAGATTGCCCCCGGCGCCCGCATTCCGATCGACGTGATCGCGCGTGACATGAATGTCTCGCAAACCCCCGTGCGCGAAGCCCTTTCCCGGCTTGAGCGTGAGGGGCTGGTGCGCAAGGCGCATCTGATCGGCTATTCCGCCGCCCCCCTGCTGACCCGCAAGCAATTCGACGACCTTTACACCTTCCGCCTGCTTCTGGAACCCGAAGGGGCGCGGCTGGCGGCGCTGCGCATGACGCCCGAGGCGCTGGCCCTGCTCGAAGCGGCGGCGGCGGATATGGGCCATGGCGCGGCGCCGGTGGACCGCACCAGCCGCTATTCGCGCTTTGCCCGCGCCGATGCCCATTTCCACGATGCCATCCTGCAAATCGCCGGCAATGAGGTGATCCGCAGCACGCTGTTCAACCAGCATGTGCATCTGCATCTTTTCCGGCTGATGTTCCACACCCGCGTCACGCAAGAGGCGCTGGAAGAGCATGAAAATCTGCTGGCCGCCTTCCGGGCCGGCGATGCACCCGCAGCGCAGGCCCGGATGAGCGAACATATCGCCCGTTCGCGCAGCCGCCTGCTGTCGGCCTTTGAATGACCGGGGCCACCCCCGCCCTTTTACCCCACGAGAGGAGACCCATGATGCCCGGCAAGAAAATCCTGATGCTGACCGGCGAGTTTACCGAGGAATATGAGATTTTCGTGTTCGAGCAGGGAATGGAGGCCGTGGGCCATACCGTCCATGTCGTCTGCCCCGACAAGAAGGCGGGGGAAAAGATCCAGACCTCGCTGCACGATTTCGAAGGTCACCAGACCTATATCGAGCGGTATGGCCATTTCGCCGACATCAACAAGACCTTCTCCGAGGCCGAGGCCGAGCTGGATCAGTATGATGCGGTCTATTGCGCGGGTGGGCGCGGCCCGGAATACATCCGCACCGATCCGCGGATTCAGGCGATGGTCCGGCATTTCCACGAGGCGAAGAAACCGATCTTCACCATCTGCCACGGTGTGCAGATTCTGATCGCGGTCGATGGTGTGGTGCGCGGCAAGAAGGTGGCCGCCCTTGGCGCCTGCGCCCCCGAAGTGGCGCTTGCTGGTGGCACCTATATCGACGTTGCCCCGACCGAAGCCTATGTCGATGGCACCATGGTTTCCGCCAAGGGCTGGACCGGGCTGGCGGCCTTCATGCGCGAATGCCTCAAGGTGCTGGGCACCAAGATCACCCACGCCTGACCCCTGACAATAGGAAAGGGCGCCCTGCCGGATATGGCGGGGCGCCCTTTCCTTTGGGTTCAGCGCGGCTCAGAAATCGGTCGGCGCCCCGCCCTCTTGCTTGCGGCGGGCGACAAAGCGGCGGAGTTCCTCTTGGTGATCGCCGTTCATCTCGGGCGCCTCGAATTCCGCAATGATCTGCTTGTAGATGCGATGCGCCCGTTCGCTGGTCCAGACCGCGCCATCGCCCTGCCACGCCTCATAATTGCGCCAGTCGCTGACGAAGGGGGCATAGAAGGCGGTGGAATAGCGCGCCTGCGTATGGGCGCAGCCAAAGTAATGCCCGCCCGCGCCCACTTCGCGGATGGCATCAAGGGCGATGTCATCCTCGGTCGTGGCAAAGGTCGCCTCTTCGAAATAGCGCTGGATCATCTGCAACACTTCGCAGTCCATCACGAATTTTTCCGGGCTGGCGATCAGCCCGCCCTCCAGCCAGCCCGCCGCGTGATAGACCATGTTGGTCTGGCTTTGCACCGCGGCCCAGAGGCTGTTGGAGGTTTCCCACATCGACTGCCCATCGGGCACATTGGCCGCGCAGACGCCCGAAGACCGCATCGGCAGCTTGTAATGCCGCACCAACTGCCCGGTCATCTGCGTGGCACGCATGTATTCCGGTGTGCCAAAGGCCGGGGCGCCCGATTTCATGTCCACATTCGAGGTGAAGGTGCCCAAGGCCACCGGGCAACCGGGGTTGATGTATTGCAGCAGCGCCACGGCCGCCAAGCCTTCGGCCAGCGACAGGGTGACGGCCCCCGCCATGGTGACCGGCGCCATGGCCCCCGCCAGCGTGAAGGGGGTGATTACCACCGGCTGGCCGCGCCGTGCCAGCCGCATGGCGCCGTCCAGCATCGGATAGTCATGCTTCAGCGGGCTGACCGAGTTAATGTTGGTATACATCCGCGGCTTGGCCTGAAACTCTTCCTCGCTCAGGCCCCCGGCAATGCGGGCCATTTCCATCACATCCTCGACCCGCTCGGCGCCAAGGCTGTAGGCGTGAACGACCTTGTCGGTCAGCGTCAGCTTTTCATAGAGGCAGTCCAGATGGCGCACCGAGGGGTGAATATCAATCGGCTCCACCGGATAGCCACCGGCGATATGGATGCAGTTGAAATACTGCGTCAGCTTCATGAATTCCTTGAACGTCTCGAAATCGCCCGAGCGTTTGCCGCGCTCCAGATCCCAGGCGTTGGGCGGCGAGGAGACGTTGACGAACAGCATATGCTTGCCGCCCATGATCACCTCGCGCGCCGGGTTGCGCGGGGTGATGGTAAAGCTTTCGGGCGCGTGGCCCAGCATTTCCATCACGAAATCCTCGTCCATGCGGACGTTGGTTCCGTTCACCGTGCAGCCGGCCTGTTTCAGGATCGCCACCGCCTCGGGGTTCAGGAACTCGATGCCGATTTCCTTGAGGATGCGCATGGTGCCGCGGTGGATCGCCTGCACGCCGTCGGCGTCCAGCGGTTCGGTCGGGCGGTCGGGGTTGACGGGAATGCGCCAGGGCATCTGGTCGATCACGGCGGAACCGGCGCGGGTCTTGTTGCCGGCGCGGCCCCCGGCCCGGCGCTTGCGCGCGGTTGCGTCGTCGGTCATGGTCGTCTCCATCCTGGCACGCCCGCTTTGGGGGCTTGCGCACAGGATGGCGGAAAGCCGCGCGGCGCGCTGACCAAAAAACCGACGCAATCATGTCGTTTTTGGCAGGCGCCCCACTCAAGAGGCGCGGCGTGCGTCGATCCAGTCGCCCAAAGTGGCGATATCGGGCAGCACGACATCGGCATGGGGCGCCAGTTCCTCGCGCGTGGCGATGCCGGTCAGCACGGCGACCACGGCCATTCCGGCGGCGCGGCCCGCCTCCATGTCATGGCGGCTGTCGCCCACCATCACGGCGCGGGCGGCCGGAACGCCCACCGCCTCGGCAAAGGCCAGAAGCTGGCCCGGTGCCGGTTTGCCGCCCCAGCCGGAATCACAACCCGCAACGAAGTCGAAGAGATCCAGCACGCCCGCCCCGCCCAGATGGGCGCGGGCCGGAACCTCGGTGTCATTGGTGGCAAGGCCCAGCGCCAGCCCGCGCGCCCGCAACCCCTCAAGCACCGCGCGCAAGGGCACGGCGGGGGCCATCGGCGCCTCGGCCGCCAGTTGCTCCATCAGCGCATTCAGCGCGGCGGGGGACAGGGCGGGCACAAGCGGGCGGATCAGATCGGCGATTTCCGGCGTGGTCTGGGCGATCACCGGGCTGTCGGGGCGAAACACCCGATACCGGCGGTCATAGCCCAGCACCGCGCCCAAGGCCGCCGGATCGGCACCATGGGCCGTCAGCCGGTCGATCAGCGCCTCGGTCCAGCCGCCCCATGAGGCACGAAAGTCGAACAGCGTGCCGTCCTTATCGAAGATTACCGCGTCGATCATCCTGCCCCCCATGCTGCGGCCCGATCATGGCGCGGTCCAGCGTCGGGTGCAATCAGGTCCAATGCGGGTCGCGCCCGCCCGGCAGACCCATCCGCGCCTGACCGATGGCTTCGGGCGGCAGGCCAAGGGCGGCGGCGCAGGCGATCACCCGCGCATCGCTTTCCAGACAGAAATCCACCACCGCCGCCAGAAAATGAGCATCACGGGCCAGACCGGCGATCTGACCCGGATCGGCGCCCGTCGCCGCCAGAAACGGCTCAATCAACTCTGGGTCGCTGACAAGCCATGTCAGCACACGCAGAGCGGTTGTTTCGGCGGTTTCCTGCGCATTCATACCCGTCTCCCCCGGTGCCTTCACGGCTTTGCTACCCGTTCGGAGCGATTGGTTACCAGCTTGGAAAGGATTTCTTAACCACTTCGCCCGCAGAGTGAAACCACACCGCAACGCAGGCAGGTCAAGGGCCATGGTTGGCAGAATCCTCATAGTTGACGATGTTGCGACCAATCGCATCGTCCTGAAGGTCAAGCTGACGGCAGCCGGCTATCGTCCGGTGGTGGCGCCCGACGGGGCGACGGCGCTAGCCATGGCGCGGGCGGAATTGCCCGAACTGGTGCTGCTTGACCTGATGCTGCCCGATCTTTCGGGGATCGAGGTGCTGCAGCGGCTACGCGCCGATCCGCTGACACAGGGCCTGCCGGTGCTGGTGATGTCGGCGCCGGCCGATGCCCGGCTGCGGGTGGAGTGTTTCCGCGCCGGCGCGGATGAGGTTCTGACCCGCCCCGTCGATGACCAGACGCTTCTGGCGCGCATCCGCAGCTTCATGCGGCAGCGCGCCGAATTTGCCGAGCTGGGGCCGACGCCCGCCGCAGCGCTGCCGCTGATGGGGCTGGCGGAACCGGCGGCGGAATTTACCCCGCCCGCCCGCATCGCGCTGATCACCGCCCGCCCCGAAACCGCCATGCGGCTGCGGCGGGAACTGGCACCGCATTGCGCCGACCGGCTGATCGCCATGACTGCGGAAGAGGCGCTGGCAGAAGGCTTGCGCCCCGGCAGCGCCCCGGATGCCTTTCTGATCGAGGCGGATCTTGCCGTGGCGGGCGGCGGGCTGCGCCTGATGTCGGAACTGCAAAGCCGCGCAAACACCCGCCATGCCGCCTTTGCCATTCTGGGCACTGCCGAAAGCGGCTTTGCCCCGGCGATGGCCTATGACCTTGGCGCCCATGACGTTGCCGGGGGCGAGATTTCGGGCAGCGAGCTTGCCCTGCGGCTGGACCGGCTGTTGCGGCGCAAACGTGCCGACGACCGGCTGCGCGCCTCGGTGCAGGACGGGCTGCGGCTGGCGGTGATTGATCCGCTGACCGGGCTTTACAACCGCCGCTATGCCGCCGCGCGGCTGGCTGCGATTGCCGAAGGGGCTGCGGCAGAGGGCGGGGAATTTGCGGTGATGGTGGTGGACCTTGACCGTTTCAAATCAGTAAACGACCGCTGGGGTCATGCCGCCGGCGATGCTGTTCTGGTCGAGGTGGCCCGGCGTCTGGGCCTGTCGCTGCGCTCGGGCGACCTTCTGGCGCGGATCGGCGGCGAAGAATTTCTGGCCGCCCTGCCCGCCACCGGCCTGACCGAGGGGCGGATCGTGGCCGAGCGGCTTTGCCATGCGGTCGAAGAGGCGCCGGTGCAATTGCCCTGCGGCACGCGGGTTGCGGTGACGGTCTCGATCGGGCTGGCGGTCGGTCGCGCGCCCGGGGCCGAGGTGCCCCTGCGCGACACGATGCGCGACACGGTGGACCGCGCCGACCGCGCGCTGCTCGCGGCGAAATCCGCCGGGCGCAATCAGGTGACCATCAGCCGCTCTGCCGCGTGACGCGGGCGGACAGAGGGCTCAATCCTGCCCGGGCGGCGTGGTCTTGTCCGCCTTGTCGCCGCCCGGACCGCGCCGCAGCGACGCTTCCAGCCGGTCGGCAAAGGCCAGACGTTCTTCCAGCGGCAGCGCGATCAGGTAATCGCGGATCACCGCCGCGCCCAGCGCAAGCTGGCTGGCCAGTTGCGCCTGTTGCGCCGCCATGACCGCTTCGAGCCGGGCAGCATCGAAGGGTTCGGCGCGCAGGGCCTGAAGCAGACCCTCGATTTCCTGCCGCCGCTTCTCGCGCCCCTCGCGCAATTCCGGCGCGCGTTGCAGGATGTCGCGGCGCAACGCCTTGCGATCCTCGGGGCGCAGCGCCTCGGCAAAGGGGCCAAAGCTCATGTCGCGGCCGTCGTGGAACCGCGAAGGCGGCCCATGCAGCACAGCGCCGCCGACAAGGCCCAGCACCAGAAGATTGACCGCGAGCGAGAGGCCAAGGGCAATGCGCAGCCCACGCCCCGGGCGCGGCCCCGGATGGGCGGAAACGGCGGCGGGCGGCAGTTCGGGGGCGGTCATGGCCTACTCCTCGGCAATCAGCGGGTCGATGCCCGGAAGAAAATCGTATGAGGTTTCAAGCGCGGTTACGCCCAACGCCTCGGTCAGCGCGGCCACCGGCGCGGGTTGCACGAAGCCAAGGAAGAGCCCGGCCACCGCTGCCGCCGTGCCCATTCCCGCCATCACGCCGCCGCCGGCAAACATCGCGCCGATCCCGGCCCAGAAGCCGCGTGCAGCGGGTGCGCGCGGGGTGCTGCGGACCTGCGGTTGCAGCGCCCCGGCATCGGCCATCACCCGCGCCAGCAGCGCCGGCGAAGGTTCGGCGCCCTGCCCCCGGGCCTCGGCGAAAAGATCGTCCAGATCGTTCATTCCAGTCATCCCGGCCTCCGTTTCAAGCCGATTCCTCATATCCCAAGGCGTCCCGCTGCCCCGACAGCGCCGCGGCCAGGGCACGTTTGCCCCGCGCGGTCAGGCTTTCCACCGCCTCGACACCGATCTCCATGATCTCGGCGATCTCGGGGTTGGTCAGCCCTTCGATATGGCGCAGCACCACCGCCTGCCGCTGCCGCTCCGGCAGGCTGGCCAGCGCCGCTTGAAGCGCCGCCATCCGGTCGGCCTCGATCAGGCCCGCCACGGCGCCCGGGGCGCCATCGGCCGGTTCGGCCACAGCGTCCAGCGCGTCGGTGGCGCGGCGACGGCGGCTGCGCAGCCGGTCGGTGCAAAGGTTGGTGACCACCCGGTAAAGCCAGCTTGTCACCTTCGCCTCGCCCTGGCGCCAGTCGGGCGCGATCCGCCAGAGGCGGATCATCGCCTCTTGCGCGACATCCTCTGCCTCGGTCCGGTCGGCCAAGAGCCGCGCGGCATAGCCCAGCACCCGCGGCAACAGCCGCAGCGTCAGCGCCCGCGCAGCATCGCGGTCGCCATTGGCGTAAAGCACCAGCAGGGCTTCGTCACCGATCTCGGTCGTCATGTCGCGCGGCATGGTCATCCGGTCAGGCTAGCGCGCCCGGGGCGCGGGCGCAAATCGCCCGGGGCCGCCAGGGCCCCGGGCCGTGTCAGTTCAGTTCCACCACCAGCCAAGCCAGCCGCCGCGCGGACCATCGCCCCGGCCCTCGCCATCATGGCCGCGCTTGCCATGCTTGCCGTGGCCCTTCATGTGATCTTTCGCAGCCTCCATCTCGGCCAGCGAAACCGCGCCGTCACCGTCGCTGTCCAGCCGGTCGATCATGCCCTTGCCGGGGCCGGCGGCGGCCAGTTCCGCGGCGCTGACCAGACCGTCCTTGTCGGTGTCGATCCGGGCGACCATGGCCTTGGCCATCGCTTCGCGCCGGGCGGTTTCGGCCTTTTCGCGCATCACCAGCAGTTCGGCCGGTGAAAGCTTGCCATCCTTGTCGGTATCCGCCTCGGCAAAGCGCGCGGCCTTGAAGGCGTCGATCTCGGCCTGGGTAACCTTACCGTCCTTGTCGGTGTCCATCAGGGCGAACATGCCCGCTTCGTCTTCGGCGGGCGGCGGCGGGGCGTCCTGGGCCATCACGGCCGTCGAAATCCCGGCCCCGGCAAGGGCTGCAAGGGTTACCGTGCGGATCATCGAGGTCTTGCGCATCGTGGTCTCCTGTGTTGTGGCGCCGCTCTGCCCAATGCCTTGCGCGGTGCCTTCATGCCGGGAAAAACGCCGCTGCTGCCGCTTTCCGTCGCGCATCGTGATCACGGAGTTGCGACAAATGGCGCACCCCCTCTACATGTTTGCGCCAACGGGCTAGAGTGCGGCATCCTGCAAGAAAGACCTGCCGATGACCGAAGCTTCCCTCGTGTCCCCGATGGACCAAGACGCCGCCCCCGACCGCCCGCTGGGGCGGGCTGTCCTGAACGGCTGGAAGAAATGCTGCCCGGCTTGCGGCGCGGGGCCGTTGCTGCGCAGCTATCTGAAGGTGCGCGACACCTGCCCGGTCTGCGGCGAGGAGCTGTTTCATCAGCGCGCCGATGATGGCCCGGCCTATCTGACGATCCTGATCGTCGGCCATCTTCTGGCGCCGGTGCTGCTCTTCATCTATGCCCGCTGGGAACCGGACCCGACCATTCTGGCGGCGGTGATGTCGGTGGGGGTGGTGGCGCTGTCGCTGTTCCTGCTGCCACGGATGAAGGGGGTCATGGTCGGTTTCCAATGGGCCAAGCGGATGCATGGCTTTGGCGGCAACCGCCGCAATGACTGACCTGCCGATCCGCGCCGCCGCCACGGTGATCCTGTGGCGCGCGGGGCCTTCCGGGCCGCAGGTGTTGATGGGGCAACGTGGCGCCGGGGCCGCCTTCATGCCGTCGAAATATGTGTTCCCGGGCGGTGCCGTCGATCCCGAAGATGTCAACGGCCCGGCGCCGGGGCTGTCGCCCGGCTGTTCGGCGCGTCTGGCCGCGTTCTGCCCGCCCGAAGCGCCCGCGCCACAGGTTCTGGCTGCGGCCGCGCTGCGTGAACTGGCCGAGGAGACGGGCCTTGCCCCCGCCCCCGACGCCGACTGGCGCTTTGTCTTCCGCGCGATCACGCCGCCGGGCCGTAGCCGCCGTTTCGATGCGCGCTTCTTTCTGGTGCCCGCCACCGGGGCCTTTGGCGATGCCGAGGGCTTCACCGATGCCTCGGATGAGCTGTCGCATCTGCACTGGATCGGACTTGCCGAGGCGCGGGCGCTGGACCTGCCCTTCATCACCGAAGTCGTTCTGGCCGAGGTGAGCGCGCTTCTGAAAGGCGGCGATCAGCCGGGCGTGCCGTTTTTCGACAATTCCGGCCCGGTCCCGACCTTTCGCCGCATCGCTTAATCCGCGTCGGGGGCGTCAGATTTTCGCACCGGCCAGACCGGATGCGGCACCGGGTCTTTCGCGGTCAGGAAATAGCGGCGGAAAACCTCGCCATAGCTGCGATAGACGTAGGATTCGTTGCGGCGCCGGTAATGGTCGCGCCGGGCGCGGTAAAGCGCGGGCAACCGATACCATGGCACCGAAGGGTGCATGTGATGCACCACATGCAGGTTGTTGTTCAGAAACAACAGCGCCAGCGGCCCGCGATCCTCGACGATCACGGTGCGGGCGCGAAATGCCTCATGCGCGCGATGCTCAAGGAAAGTGCGGATTTTCAGCAGGCTATAGGCCAGATAGGCCGCAATGACATAGGCCCAAAGCGGCATTTCGGTAAAGATCAGCAGCCACGCGGCCACCAGCCCCACTCCGGCCCCGTTCAGCAGCCACGCCCGCAGGATGCGCCTGTCCCCGGCCCGGTGCAGCGCGATATCGCCCCTGACGAAGAACCACGTCCCCACCGCCGGCCCCAGCACCATCCGCCCCAGAAGCGTGTTGTTCAGCCGCAAGAGCGCGCGCAGCGGCGCCCCCATCCGCGCCCAGACCGCCGGATCCTGATAATTCGACTCCGGGTCGTCATAGGGGTCGGTCAGTGCGGGATCGAAATGGTGTTGCAGATGGGTGTCGCGGAACCGCTCATAGGGCACCACCAGCGACAGCGCCGGAAAGACCAGCGCCTCGTTCAGGCGGCGGCTGGCGAAGGGGTGGCCGTGCAGAACCTCATGGCAGAGCGAGGAAAACTGCGCCGTGGCCAGCGCGGTCAGCCCCACCGACACGAGGCCCGAAACCGGCCAGAGCAGCGTGCCGGTGACCCAAAGCGCATAGGTCGCCGCCAGCATGGCAAGGGTTGGCCATTCGATTTCGCGCTGCGCCGCCATGGTCGCCTCCGGTCTTTGCCAAGGGCTAGCACTTGCCAGCCCGGGCGAGAACGCCGAGAATGCGCGAGGAATTGTCGCACTTGTTCTGGAAAATCACCAAATGTCGGAAATGATCGACAAACGCGACCGCGCCGCCCTGTTCCGCAACCGTCTGGCCGAGGCGATGGCGGCGGAAGGCATCTCGCAAAGCGCCCTCGCGCGGCGGCTGGGGGTGGACCGTTCCACGCTGTCGGCCTTACTGGCGCCGGGCACGCGACTGCCCAATGCGCAACTGGCCGCCGATTGCGCCATGGCGCTGGATGTGTCCTGCGACTGGCTGCTGGGGCTGGCGGCGCAACCCGAACCGGCGGCGCGCCTGCTCGCCGCCGCCGTCACCCTGTCGCCGGCGCCACGGGCGCTGTTTGACGAGACGATCTTCGGCTGGCACCGGGCGGCGGCGGGCTACAAGATCCGCCATGTGCCTGCCACCCTGCCGGATATGCTGAAAACCCGCGCCGTGGTGGAATGGGAATACCGCGACCCGCTGGGCCCCGATCCGCAAACCGCCATCGCGGCGTTTCAGGCGCAACTGGCGCTGCTGCGTGATGCCCGTTCCGATTATGAAATCGCCCTGCCCCGGCATGAGCTGACCGCCTTTGCCGAAGGCTCGGGCTATTGGGCGGGGCTGCCTGCAACGACCCGGGCGGCGCAGCTTGACCATCTGATCGCCCTTTGCGACGAGCTTTACCCCGGCCTGCGGATTTACCTGTTCGACGCCCATCGCGTCTGGTCGGCGCCGGTCACCGTGTTCGGCCCGCACCTTGCCGTGGTCTATCTGGGGCAAAGCTATCTGGCCTTCCGCGACCCGGAGAAGGTGGCGGGGATTCTTGCGCATTTCGACTGGCTGGTGCGCGACGCGCCCTTGGGCGCCCGCGACACGCCGGGCTTTCTACGCGGCTTGCGCGCCGGTCCGACCTGAGGGCGCGGGGTCTCAATAGCTCACGAAGCGGTTCAGATCATAGCCGTTCCACGCCAGAATTTCGCGCGCCGCACGCAGCCGGTCGCCGGAAATTCCGCCGGAACGGTCCAGAACAAAGCCAAAGCCGCCATCCGGCGTGCCAATGGCCAGCGTGCGATAATCGCCATCGGCCCAAAGCACCCACCACGCCTGCCCCGCCACGTCGAACCGGCCGGGTCCGGCCGGCTGCATCGGCGCGCTGCCCCGCGCCTCCTGCCCGCCAAGACAGAGCCGCCAGACCGCGCGCAGCCCGCCTGCCCCCCGCGTAATCTCGACCCCGCCGGGTTTGCAGGCGCCGGGCGGGCCGAACCCCGCCACCTGCTTCCAGCGCCCGACCAGCCGCGCCGGGTCCAGCACCGCCGAGGAATAGATTTGCGCGTCCTTGGCCCGGAAGGCGCCCTGCGGCAACGGCCGCGCCCCCTGCGCAACACAGGCGGCCAGCACCTGAGCGGTCAACAACAGCGCGACAAAGGGGGTCAGTCGATGCACAGGGTCACCCTTTGGCCGTCATCCTGAAAGATTTCATTGCAGCCGAACATCGGCTTCAGAGGTGCGCAAGTGCCCGAACGGGCAAGGCAAAGCCCCTCGCATTGCGTGCCGCTGGAACAGCTTTTGCCGCTGTCGCGCGTGGATTTCAGGCAGGTCCGCCCGCCCTTGCCCACCTTTGCCCAAGAGCCACCTTCCTTGCGGCAGGCGGCCTCTGCGGGCGAGGCGGGGGGCGTGACCACGGTGACATCGCCTTTCGGGGGGGTTCCCTTCGGGGTTTCCCCCTGCGCAACCTCGCCTTTCGCCGCTTCGGCCCCGGGCGGCGGCACCTTTGCGGGATCGGGCGCCGGGGGGGGGCTGGGCGGGGTGGCAGCAGCCGCGCCCGGCGGCGGCGTCAGCGGGGTTACCGTCACCTCGCCCCCGGTGATCGGGCTGGCGCCCTTGGCCGGGGTCTTGCCCGCACCCTGCCCGGCGCCGCCCGGCACGCAGGCCGCAAGGGCAAGACAGCAAAAGGCCAGAACCGCAAGACGCATCACTTCCTCCTCAACCGGCCATCGCCCCGGCGTCGATGCGCCGGGCGGCCCCCATGGTCAATAGGGCATCGGCTGCAGGCGCCGCGCCGCCTCGATCTCGTCCAGCACCTCGGGCGACAGCACCAGCCCGGCGGCGCCAAGGTTGGTTTTCAATTGCGCAAGCGAGGTGGCGCCGATGATCGGCAGACAGGCAAAGGGCCGCGTCCGGCACCAGGCAATGGCCATCTGCGCCGGGTCCAGCCCGTGGCGCGCCGCCACCCCCAGATAACCGGCCACCGCCGGAAACACCTGCGGCGTGATGCGGTCCGACAGCGTGGGATTCAGGCTGCGGCGCGAGCCTTCGGGCGTTACATCGCCGGCATATTTGCCGGTCAGGAGCCCGGTCGCCAGCGGCGAGAAGGCCAGAAGCGGCATATCTTCCATCACCGAAAGCTCGGCCCAGTCGGTGTCGAACTGCCGGCAGAGCAGCGAATATTCGTTCTGCACCGTCGCCATGCGCGGCAGGCCATTGGCCTCGGCCAGCGACAGCCATTGCGCGGCCCCCCACGCGCTTTCGTTCGACAGCGCGATGTGGCGAATCTTGCCTTCGGCGATCAGCTTGGCCGCCTCTTCCAGCACATCGAGCATATGGGCGCGGGTTTCGGCCCGGCCCGCCTTGGGGGCATAATCCCAATGCTGGCGGAAGTGATAGCTGCCCCGGTTCGGCCAGTGCAGTTGGTAAAGGTCGATCACATCGGTCTGCAACCGCCGCAGCGACCCTTCCAGCGCCGTGCGCAGGCTGGCGCCGGTGATCGGCGCCCCCGCGCGCACCACCTGCCCCTGTCCGGTGACCTTGGAGGCGATCACCAGCCCGTCGCGCCCGCCGCGCGCCGCAAGCCAGCTTCCGATGATCTCTTCGGTGCGGCCCACCGTCTCGGCCCGGACCGGATTGACGGGATACATCTCGGCGGTGTCGATGAAATTCACCCCGTGGTCGCGGGCCATGTCCAGCTGCGCATGACCCTCGGCCTCGGTGTTCTGGCTGCCCCAGGTCATGCTGCCCAGACAGATTTCCGAGACGGTCAGCCCGGTCGTTCCCAATGCGATACGCTGCATGTCACCCTCCGTTTGCACCGCGCAGGCTACAGGGTGCTGCGCCAAGGGCAACCCCGCGCGCTATCGGCGCGGTTTGCGCCAGATCAGGGTGCGGCGCAGGCGAATCGGGCACCCTGCGTCCGCGACAGAAAAGGAGACGGACATGCAGATCACATTCCACGGCAAGACGGCGCTGGTCACCGGCGCGGGTTCGGGCATCGGCGCGGCGATTGCGCTGGCGCTGGCCAAGGCGGGCGCGCGGGTGGCGGTGCAGGACATCGCGCTGGACAAGGCGCAGGCGGTGGCGGCGGCGATCACCGCTGCGGGGGGCGCCGCACTGGCGCTGGCGGGCGACGTATCGGTTGCGGCCGAGGTCGAGGGGCTGGTGGAAAAGACCGTCGCCTGGGGCGGCGGGCTGCACCTGCTGGTCAACAATGCCGGGATCGGCGGGCCTTCGGCGCCCACAGGGGATTATCCGCTGGACGGCTGGGACAAGGTGATCGGCGTCAATCTGAACGGGGTGTTCTATGGGCTGCGCTTCGGCATTCCGGCGATGCTGGCCGCAGGCGGTGGGGCCATTGTCAACATCGCCTCGATTCTGGGCTCGGTCGGCTTTGCCAATGCCCCGGCTTATGTCGCGGCCAAACATGCCGTGGTGGGCCTGACCAAGAACGCCGGGATGGAATATGCCACCCAAGGGATACGGGTGAATGCCATCGGCCCGGCCTTCATCGACACGCCGCTGCTGGCCGGGTTCGATGAAGCGGCGCGCAACTGGCTGATCTCGCTGCATCCCGCCGGGCGGATGGGCACGTCCGAAGAGGTCGCGGCGCTGACGCTGTTCCTTCTGTCGGATCAGGCCAGCTTCATCACCGGCAGCTATCATCTGGTGGATGGCGGTTACACCGCGAAATGAAGCGGGCCTGCGCAGGATGGGCAATATTGCCCATCCCCTCTGCCGCAAACCTCTGGCCCTTTGCCGCGCCGGGCGCTAAACAGCGCCCGACCTAACGACAGGGGCGCGTCATGGCACGGATTCTGATCACCTCGGCCATTCCCTATATCAATGGCATCAAGCATCTGGGCAATCTGGTGGGCAGCCAACTGCCCGCCGATCTTTTCGCCCGCTACAACCGCGCGCTTGGCCATGAAGTCATGTTCATCTGCGCCACAGACGAGCATGGCACCCCCGCCGAACTGGCCGCCGCCAAGGCGGGCAAGCCGGTGGAAGCCTATTGCGCCGAAATGCATGAGGTGCAGAAGGAACTGGCCGCCGGCTTCCGGCTGTCTTTCGACCATTTCGGGCGCTCCTCCTCGCAGCGCAATCACCGGCTGACCCAGCATTTCGCGGGCAAGCTGGCGGAAAACGGCCTGATCCGCGAAGTGTCGGAAAAGCAGGTCTATTCCATCGACGACGGCCGCTTCCTGCCCGACCGTTATATCGAGGGCACCTGCCCGAACTGTGGCTATGACTCGGCGCGGGGTGACCAATGCGACAATTGCACCAAGCAGCTTGACCCGACCGACCTGATCAACCCGCATTCCACCATTTCCGGCTCGACCAATCTTGAGGTGCGCGAGACCAAGCACCTTTACCTGATGCAGCGGTCCTTGCGCGACAAGCTGGAAGCTTGGATCGACAGCAAGACCGACTGGCCAATCCTGACCACCTCGATCGCCAAGAAATGGCTGAACGACGGCGATGGCTTGCAAGACCGCGGCATCACCCGCGACCTGCACTGGGGCATTCCGGTGAAGAAGGGCGATGCGCCCTGGCCGGGGATGGAGGGCAAGGTCTTCTACGTCTGGTTCGATGCCCCCATCGAATATATCGCCTGCACCGCCGAATGGGCCGATGCCAATGGCCTTGGGGATGACGCCTGGCAACGCTGGTGGCGCACCGACAAGGGTGCTGCGGACGTGACCTATTACCAGTTCATGGGCAAGGACAACGTGCCCTTCCATACCCTGTCTTTCCCCGCCACCATTCTGGGGTCGGGTGAGCCGTGGAAGCTGGTCGATTACCTGAAATCGTTCAACTACCTCAACTATGACGGCGGCCAGTTCAGCACCTCGCGCGGGCGGGGCGTGTTCATGGATCAGGCGTTGCAGGTGCTGCCCGCCGACTACTGGCGCTGGTGGCTTTTGTCCCATGCCCCAGAATCCTCGGATGCCGAGTTTACATGGGAGAATTTCCAGACCTCGGTGAACAAGGACTTGGCCGATGTGCTGGGCAACCTTGTCAGCCGGGTCACCAAATTCGCCAAGTCGAAATTCGGCGACACCATCCCGGCGGGCGGCAGCTTTGGCGCGCAGGAAACCGCGCTGATTGCCGATCTGGGCGCCCGTCTGCGCGATTACGAAGGCTTCATGGCCGCGATGGAGGTGCGCAAGGCCGCCGCCGAATTGCGCGCCATCTGGGTGATCGGCAACGAATACCTGCAATCGGCCGCCCCGTGGAGCGTGGTCAAGACCGACCCCGAACAGGCGCAAGCGATGATCCGTCTCGCGCTGAACCTGATCCGGGTCTATGCGGTGGTCTCGGCCCCCTTCATTCCCGATGCCTCGGCGGCGATGATGGCGGCGCTGAACTGCGACGACTGGAGCTGGCCGCATGACACGTCGGCGGCGCTGCGCACCTTGCCGGCGGGCCATGGTTTTGCCGTGCCGGAAAACCTCTTCCGCAAGATCACCGATGAAGAGCGCGCCGACTGGCAATCGCGCTTTGCCGGTATCCGCGCCTGATGCGCCCTGCCCGCGGTTGTGGCAAGATGAAACCCGGGACAGCGACACCGGGGGCCCGCCCCCCGGGCAGCGGGAGGCAGGCATGACCCAGAGCCGCAACTATGTGTCTCGTGGTGTCGCCCATGTGGCGCTGCCGCCGGTGGCCGAACCGCTGGCGGTGAGCTTTGTTCTGCTGCCGAAATTCACCATGCTGGCCTTTTCCTCGGCCATCGAACCCTTGCGCATCGCAAATCAACTGACGGGGCAGATCCTGTTCCGCTGGCAGGTTCTGTCCGAAGATGGCGGGCCGGTGGCCTGTTCCAACGGCGTGCCGGTGATGGCCGATGGCGCATGGGGCGGCACACAGCCGCAGGGCATGGTGCTGGTCTGTTCCGGGGTCGAACCCGAAGGCAAGGCCAGCGTGGCCTTGGCCGACTGGCTGCGTGGCCTCTGGCGGCGGGGCCGTGTGGTGGGCGGGCTTTGCACCGGCGCCTATGCGCTGGCGCGGGCGGGCATCCTGAAGGGCCGCCGCTTTACCCTGCATTGGGAAAATATCGAAGGCTTTTCCGAAACCTACCCTGACCTGCATCCGCTGCGGCAGGTCTTCACCATCGAGGAGCGGGTGATGACCTGCGCCGGGGGTGTGGCCGCTGCCGATCTGATGCTGAAGCTGATCCACGACCGTTTCGGCGCCAAGCTGAGCCAGGAGGTGATGAACATGTGCCTCTTGACCCAGCGCCGCACCGAGGAGGATCGCCAGACCGCCTCGCTCGCGGCGCGTCTGGGCACAAGGCATGACAAGCTGTTGCAGGCCGCCGCCTTTCTTGAGGCGCGGATCGAGGAAGAGTTCGACCTTGACGCCTGCGCCGCCCACCTTGACCTGTCGCGCCGCCAGATCGAGCGGCTGTTCCACCGCTATCTCGACACGACCCCGGTGCGCTATATGAATGACCTGCGGCTGGCGCGGGGCCGGGCCCTGCTGGCCGAAACCGACATGAAGGTGACCGAGGTGGCGGTGGCCTGCGGCTATGCCTCATCCTCGCATTTCTCCAAGAGTTTCCGCAAGAAATACGGCGTGTCGCCCTATCGCTTTTCGCATTTCGGCACCGAGACGCACAGCGGCCTGCCCCCCGATTTGCACATGCCCCAGCCGGAGCCGTCGCTGGCCGACCTCATGCCGCCGACCTGAACTGCGACCGCTTGCCCCATCGTGGGTCGCCGTGGCCCCGGTCCTTGCCGATGGGCACCCTTGCCGCTATGGGAGGGCAGACCTGACGGAGTGCCCGCGATGCCCAGCTTCCTGTCCACCGACGATGCCGATTTCGAGGCGCGGTTTCTGGCACTTCTGGGGCAGAAGCGCGAAGAGGCCGAAGACGTCGATCAGGCCGTCGCGGCGATCATCGCCGATGTCCGCGCCCGCGGCGATGCCGCGGTGACCGAGCTGACGGCGCGGTTTGACCGGCTTGACCTCACGCCGGAAACGCTGGCCTTCTCACGCGCCGAAATCGCTGCCGAAATCGCCAAGGTCAGCCGCGAAGACCGCGCCGCGCTGGAACTCGCGGCCGAGCGGATCCGCGCCTATCACAGCCGCCAGATGCCGCAGGATGCGATGTGGACCGAGGCGACGGGCGCCATGCTGGGCTGGCGCTGGGGGCCGGTGTCGGCGGCGGGGCTTTATGTGCCGGGGGGGCTGGCCTCTTACCCCTCGTCGGTGCTGATGAACGCCATTCCGGCCAAGGTGGCGGGGGTCGGGCGGCTGGTGGTCACCTGCCCGACGCCGGGCGGCGTGGTGAACCCCTTGGTGCTGCTGGCCGCCGAACTGGCCGGGGTGGATACCGTCTACCGCATCGGCGGCGCGCAGGCGGTGGCGGCACTGGCCTATGGCACGGCGACCATCGCAGCGGTGGACAAGATCACCGGGCCAGGCAATGCCTATGTCGCCGCAGCCAAGCGCCGGGTCTTTGGCCGGGTCGGCATCGACATGATTGCCGGGCCGTCGGAAATTCTGGTGATTTCGGATGGCACCGCCGACCCTGACTGGCTGGCGCTGGACCTCTTGTCACAGGCCGAGCATGACGAAAGCGCGCAATCCATCCTGATCACCCCCGACGCCACCCATGCCGCCGCCGTGGTGGCCGCCGTCGAGGCGCGGCTGCAAACGCTGGAACGCCGTGCCATCGCGGGCGCAAGCTGGCGCGATTTCGGCGCAGTGATTGTGACCCGCGATCTCGACGAGGCCGCCACCCTGTCAAACCGCGTGGCACCCGAACATCTGGAACTCTGCGTCACCGATCCCGAGACGTTGTCGGCGCGCATCACCCATGCCGGCGCGATCTTTCTGGGGGCATGGACTCCCGAGGCGATCGGCGACTACGTTGGCGGGCCGAACCATGTGCTGCCCACCGCACGTTCGGCACGGTTTTCCTCGGGGCTGAGTGTGATGGACTTCCTCAAACGGACCACCCTTGCCAAGATGACCCCCGCCGCGCTGGCCGCCATCGGCCCCGCGGCCGAGCGGCTGGCCGTTTCGGAAAGCCTGCAGGCGCATGGCCTCTCGGTGCGCGCCCGGCTGGAACAACTGAACGGGGGGGAGCAATGACCAACCGCATCTGCCATATCGAGATCGACGAACGCGGGCTGGCCCGCGCCACCGCGGAAATCGAGCAGGAACGCAAGGTCGCCATCTTCGACCTCTTGGAAGAAAACTCCTTCGCCCTGCCCCGGCGCGAGGACCGCGCGATCCCCGACGGCCCCTACCGGCTTGGCCTTGCCATCCGCGAGGGACGGCTGGTCTTCTCCCTCGCCACCGAGGCCGAGGCGCCGGTGGGCGAATTCCACCTCTCGCTCGGCCCGTTCCGGCAGGTGGTGAAGGATTACTTCCAGATCTGCGAAAGCTATTTCGAGGCAGTCAAACGCCTGCCGCCCAGCCAGATCGAGGCAATCGACATGGCCCGCCGCGGCATCCACAACGAGGGGGCCCGCGTGCTGCAGGAACGGCTCGACGGCAAGGCCGAGGTCGATATCGACACCGCCCGGCGCCTGTTCACCCTGATCTGCGTTCTGCATTGGGGGTAAGCTTGGGCGCCGCTCCGCAAGCCGTTCTGTTTTGCTGCGACCACAATGCGGTCCGCTCGCCCATGGCCGAAGCCATGATGAAGAAATTCTATGGCCGCCGGATCTATGTGCAATCGGCCGGGGTCAGGAATGACATGGAGGTGGACGGCTTTTCCATTGCCGTCTGCGCCGAACTGGGGGTGGAACTGTCGCGCCACCGCTCGCGCAGCTTTGAGGAAATGGTGCAATGGGGCGATGATCTGGGGCAATTCGACCTGATCATCGCGCTGTCTTCGGCCAGCCAGCACACCGCGCTGGACCTGACGAAACACTATCACCTCGATGTCGAATACTGGCCCATCGTCGATCCCACCGCCCTTGGCGAAACCCGCGAGGCGAAGCTATCGGCCTATCGGCAGGCCCGCGACCAGATCCGCGACAAGATCATCGCCCGCTTTGGCGCCCCCGACCCTTCGCCCTGAACGCCGCGCGGCGGAGAGGGCAGACGCTCCGCGGGGAGTATTTCAAGAAGGGCAAATCCTTCAAATCCCTTTGCATTTGCCCTTCTTCAAATACTCCCGCAGGAGGCATCCGCAGCCGGGCCGGGGTGCGGCGGTTCAGGATCGGGTGCCAAGGAAGGCCGGCAGGTTCTCTTCGATCCAGCCGGTGAGGGCGGCGACGCGCAGCGCCGCCTCCTGTCCCAGCGGGGTCAGCGCATAATCCACATGCGGCGGCACCACCTGATGCGCGGTGCGCCGGATCAGCCCGTCGCCCTCCAGCACCTGCAAGGTCTGGGCCAGCATCCGCTCGGACACACCGCCCACCCGCCGCCGCAGCGCCGAAAAGCGCAGGGTGCCTTCCTGCAGCGCCAGCAGCACCAGAACGCCCCATTGGCTGGTCAGGTGCTTCAGCACCTGCCGCGAGGGGCATTCTGCGGCCAGCACATTGGGCGCAAAGCCCGGTTCTGCATTCATGTCCGGCCCTCTGTGCGGCAATGCGGGATACTTACCAAAATGTAGGCACTTCCCTTTCGTAAGTAAAGGCGTATCTCTGGCCCATCGCAACCGAGAGGACGTTACCATGACCATTGCCATCACCGGTGCCACCGGCCAGCTTGGCCGCCTTGCCATCGCCGCGCTCAAGACCCGCGCCCCGGGGGCGGAGGTTATCGCCCTTGCCCGCAATGCCGCCGCCGATCTGGGCGTTCCGGTCCGCGCCTTTGACTATACCAAGCCGGAAACGCTGGCGCCCGCGCTGGCGGGTGTCGAGACGCTGGTTCTGATTTCCTCGAGCGATTTCAATGACCGCGCCGGGCAGCACAAGGCAGTGATCGAAGCGGCCAAGGCGGCAGGGGTCGGGCGGATCGTCTATACCTCACTGCTCAAGGGCGATGCTTCGCCGATGATCCTGGCGCAGGACCATATTGCGACCGAAGCCTATCTTGCCGCCTCGGGTCTGGCCCATACCGTGCTGCGCAATGGCTGGTATACCGAGAACCACACCGGGTCGCTGGGCGGGGCGATTGCCGCCGGTGCGATGATCGGCGCTTCGGGCGAAGGGCGGATCGCCTCGGCGGCCCGCGCCGATTATGCCGAAGCGATTGCCGTCACCGCGCTGGACGCCACCCATGCCGGCAAGGTCTATGAGCTGGCAGGCGATGCCGCCCCGACCATGACCGAATTTGCCGCCGAAGTGGGCCGCCAGATCGGCAAGCCCCTGCCCTACAATGACCTGCCGCCCGCGACCTATGCCGGTATCCTGCAAAGCTTCGGCCTGCCCGAGGGCTTTGCCAATATCCTGGCAGACAGCGATGTGCAGGCATCGAAGGGCGCTCTCTTTGACGACAGCCGCACGCTTTCGGCGCTGATCGGACGGCCGACCACCCCGATCGCCGCGACCATCGCGGCGGCGCTGGCAGGCTGAGGCGTCGCATTCCGGCCTGAATGCGTCCCCTCCGGCTTTGACCTTGCCGGAGGGGCGTGGCACAACCGGGCGGCACCCCGAACCACGGAGCCGAAATGAGCCAGTCGCAAGCCCGCGCCACCCTGACCGCCTATTACGCCGCCTTCAACGCGGGCGACATTCCGGCGATGCTCGACACGCTGCATGACGATTTCGCGCATCATGTGAATGAGGGCGCGACGCGGCTGGGCAAGGCGGCTTTCGCCGAATTCTGCGCCCATATGTCGGAAACCTACCGCGAAGAGCTGCGCGACATTGCGGTGATGGCCAATGACGCGGGCACGCGCGGGGCGGCGGAATTCGTGGTGCATGGCCAGTATCTCAAGACCGACCCCGGCCTGCCCGAGGCGCGCGGGCAGCGTTATGTGCTGCCCGCCGGCGGGTTCTTTACGCTGCAAGACGGCAAGATCACCCGCGTCACCACCTATTACAACCTGAACGACTGGATCGCACAGGTGTCCAGGTGATCGAGGTCCGCAGCCTGCAGGGGGCCGAGCTTGAGGCCCATCTGGAAGAGGTTGCCGCGTTGCGCATCGCGGTGTTCCGGGATTGGCCCTATCTTTACGACGGCACGCTGGATTACGAACGCGAGTATCTCAAGACCTACCGCGACAATCCGGGGGCGCTTCTGGTCGGGGCTTTCGACGAGGGGCGGCTGGTCGGGGCCTCGACCTCCACCCGGATGGAGGATCATGCCGAGGCTTTTGCGGCGCCGTTTCGCGCGCTGGATATCCCGCTGACCGCGATCCTGTATGGCGCGGAATCGGTGCTGTTGCCGCCCTATCGCGGGCAGGGCATCGGCCACCGCTTCTTTGACCTGCGCGAGGCCCATGCCCGGGCGCAGGGCCGCAGCCATGTCGCCTTCTGTTCGGTGCTGCGCCCCGAAAGCCACCCGCAGCGCCCGGCGGAATATCGGACCAATGACGCCTTCTGGCTGGGCCGCGGTTATGCGCCTTTGCCCGGGGTGATGGCCGAATTCGCCTGGCGCGATCTGGGCGACAGCAGCGACACGATGAAGCCGCTGCAATTCTGGATGCGCGCGCTTTAGGCGGACAGAAATCGTTTGCGTGAAAGCAGGGCAGACCGCTAACATTCCGGGCATTGCTTGAATGTTTGCCTTGGTTGCTGCTTTCACCCGCAAGCCACAGGTCCGCCATGAGTTTCAAGAAACCCACCACCCTGCTGCGCGAGGCGCATGTCGGAATAAACAAGGCGCTTGGCCTTGCCGAGCCGGTCGATACCCGCCCGCGCCACACCAATACCATGTCCATACTGGGGCCGGGCGTGACCATCGCCTACAAGAAGCGGACACCGGACAATTACCCCAGCGCGCAGATGAAGACGGCGGCCCTTGCGGGTGCGCGGCGGGCGCAGGCGGCGGTGGCCAAGGCCAACAACATCCTCGCCGGGGTGATCATGCTGCGGCAGAAGGAACCGGCGATCCTGACGCAAACCCTTACCGCCCATTTCAGGATGCCCGCGGGCGATCTTTGCGGCGGGGCACTGACCGACAACACGGTGGACAAGCCGTTTTCCTTTTCCGACATGGGCAAGCATGACCGCCGCTGGGTGATCGAGAAGATCCGCAAGCAGATGCTGCATCTGTCCTTCCATCTGAACACCGGCCTTTACATGATCGACATTGACCCGACCAACCGCACGACCGCGGCGGGTGGCGTTGTCGATCCGACGCAGGCCGACCCCGATGAAGAAGCCTATGTGATCGGCTATACCTCGCTCAAGCGCGGCTGCGGCTATCGCAATGGCGAAATCCACGTCAACTTTGACGCGATGAAGGGCTATTCGGCCAATTCCTATGCGCGGGTGATCATCCACGAAGCCTGCCACAAGTATCTTGAGGCCGACGATCATGAGCTGGTCAGTGCAACCGATGGCAAGAACCATTCGGCCTATGCCCATGACGGGGTCTATGCCTCGTTGCCGCTGACCGAACGGCTGACCAACGCGGACTGCATCGCCTGGACGGCAATCTCGCTTTATGCGGGGGCCGTCAAAATGGCCACGCCGGGCAATTACCACCCGGACTGGGAGCAATCCTGACAGCTTGCGCCGGGCGGGCGGCCTAGAACAGGCGGACGACCGGCCCGCTTCCGCCCCCGCCGCCGCCAAAGTTCAGCGGCCCGAAGGAGGCGGTCAGCGTTTCCGGCCCGCCTTCGGCGAGATTGACGCTCAGAAAATGGGGATTGAGGAAAAATTCGACCGGCAAGCGGTTCGGCGCCCGCATCAGTTCGGGCCGGTTCATCGGATTGCGGACCCGCAGGGCGCTGTCATAGCAGTCATAGACCAGATCGCTGCAGATAAAGGCATGGGCCGGATTCGCTGCAAGACCGCCCGGATCGCTCGCGCGATAGACCTCTTCAAGGAAGCGTTTGACGGCGCGCGGGCGCCGCTTGGGCAAATCGAACTTGTGGCGCAGGGCATCAATGGCCAGATCGACCACCGCGCGGTAATCATATCGCCCGCCCACCGCCGCCCTGGCGCTGGCGACGACCTTTGCCGCCGCTGACTTGGGCGAATAGCTGAGAGTGCCGTCGGGACCGCTCACGGAAACGATATCGGTGAAGCCCTGATAGCGCAGACAGGCAACGGTGCGGCCATCCAGAACCTCGGCCAGACTTTCCGCTCGAATGCCGCCGCGCTTTTGCAGCGGCGCAACCGGCTGCGCATGAACGATCTGCCCGCCGCCGATATAAAGCCCGACATGCGTGATGGCGCAGACCGCCTCGGGAAAGCCATAGGCAAGCTGGGCGTGGAAGACGGCGCTGCTGGCGGGCGGTTCGGCGAAGAACAGGATCAGATCGGCCGGACGCAGCACCGCCTGCGCGCGGTCGATCAGGGTTTCATCAATTTTGAACCGCGGGCGAACATCTACCGGCACCAGAACCGCTCACTTCCGCGAATGTGCCTTCTGGCTGTGTCCAATAGGCTCGACGCCATTGCCAAGCGACGAGATGATCAGGTTCTTGATCTGCGCCTCTGTCAGATCACGGGGATCGGCCAGACGGACATAGGTGGCGCAGCCCTGCCCCTCTTCCGTGCGAAACTCTACAATATCGCCGGGCTCGGGCGGCATACCCTTGCCGCGCAGCGTTTCATAACAGGGAACCGCAGGTCCGGCATTGTCCAGATCCCAGATCGTGTAGCGTCTGGAATCATAGACGCGGACGATCTGGCCAAAATGCATCGACATAACACTATCCCGACTGGCGGTTGGAACGGCACAGCGCGGCACCCCACCACCGCACCGCGAAAATAGGCCGGTTTGCGGCCAAATTCAACCAAGGATCGCGCGGATGGCTAAGGCCCTGTTGAGTTTTCCCCCGGTTGCGCGGGGGTGCCGATTTATCTATCAAGACAGCCATGAAAATTGCTGCTGCCGCATATTCGCTGGATTTCCATGGCGATTTCGCCGGTTTTGCCGCCAAGACCCGCCTCTGGGTGGCCGAAGCGGCGGCGGCGGGTGCCGATCTTCTGGTCTTTCCCGAATATGGGCTGATGGAACAGGCCGGCCTTGGCGGACGCAAGCTTGCCAATGATCTGGAGGCCAGCCTGCATGAGGTGGCCCGCCACCGCCCGGCCACCGATGCCCTGTTCGCCGGGCTGGCGCGGGAACACGGGCTCTATATCCTTGGCCCGTCGGGCCCGGTGTTCGATCCTGCCTGCCACCCCGACCGCCCGGTCAACCGGGCCAGCCTCTTTGGCCCGGACGGGCTGATCGGCCATCAGGACAAGCAGATGATGACCCGGTTTGAGCGGGAAACCTGGGATGTGGTGGCGGGCGGGCCGCTGCGGGTGTTCGAGACCACCATCGGCCGCATCGGCGTGCTGATCTGCTATGACAGCGAATTTCCCCTGCTGGGCCGCGCCCTGACCGAGGCGGGGGCCGAGATCATCCTTGTTCCGTCCTGCACCGACAGTCTGGCGGGCTATACCCGGGTGCGCACCGGCGCCATGGCCCGCGCGCTGGAGGGCCAGTGCATCACGGTGCATTCCCCCACGGTGGGCGACTGCGATTTCTGCCTTGCCGTGGACGAGAATGTCGGGCGGGCGGCAATATATGGCCCCGCAGACCGCGGCTTTCCCGAAACCGGCATTCTGGCCGAAACCGCGCTGAACGCGCCGGGCTGGGCCATCGCCGAGGTGAGCCTTGAGGCGGTCCATGCCGTGCGCCGCAGCGGCAATGTCTTCAACTACGCGCATTGGCCCGAACAGGCGACGCGGGCAGCGCAAAGGGTGAAACGCGGGTAACGCGGCCACTGTCGCTGCCTCCGGCGGGAGTATTTGGAAAGGTGCAAATCGCAGGTGCGGCACCTTGGCCTGCCGTTCTGCACATGCTCCTGCCGGAGGTGCCGCAAGACTCCGCTTGAAGTTTTGCCAAAACCGGCGCATATCGCCGCCACAGCCTGCGCCCCTGCGCGGGCCAACCCCTTTTGGAGTGACCATGGCCAAGGAAGAAACCCTCGAATTCCCCGGTGTCGTGAAGGAACTCCTGCCCAATGCGACATTCAAGGTTGAACTCGACAACGGCCATGAACTGATCGCAACGATGGCAGGCAAGATGCGCAAGAACCGCATCCGCGTTCTGGCAGGCGACAAGGTGCAGGTGGAAATGACCCCCTACGACCTGTCGAAGGGCCGCATCAACTATCGCTTCAAGTAAGCCCGAATTGCGCTTCATCCTCGGATCAGGCAGCCCGCGCCGGAAAGAGCTTCTGGCGCAGCTTGGCATCGTTCCCGACGCCATCCTTCCCCCCGACATCGACGAAGACCCGCGCAAGGCGGAACTTCCCCGGCCCTATTGCGCCCGTCTGGCGCGGGAAAAGGCCGCCGCCGTGCAGGCGGGGCCTGAGGATATCGTGCTATGCGCCGATACCACCGTGGCGCTTGGCCGCCGCATTCTGGGCAAGCCGCGCGACGCGGGTGAGGCTGCGGCCTTTCTGACCGCCCTCGGCGGGCGGCGGCACGAGGTGATCACGGCCGTTGCGGTGCGGCGGGGTGACAGGATCTGGACCCGCGAAAGCGTGAGCGCTGTGAAGATGAAGCGGCTGTCGGATGCCGAGTTGAACGGCTATCTGCAGGGCGGTGAATGGCAGGGCAAGGCCGGCGGCTATGCCATTCAGGGCGCCGCCGGGGCCTTTATCCCATGGATTTCCGGCAGTTTCACCGGCATCGTCGGGTTACCGCTGGCAGAAACCGCGGCGCTGCTGACGGCAGCGGGCTATCCGGTCTGGAGGCAGGCATGAAGGGTCGTGTGGTCATTCTTGACGAGATTGCCGGGCGCGGGGCTGCGGCGCTGATCGTGGACGGCGCATTGCAGGAATTGTCGGTCGATCCGGGCGACGACACGCCGCTGCCCGGCGCGATCTATCGCGCGGTGGCGGATCGTCCGGTCAAGGGTCAGGGCGGGCTCTTCGTCAAGCTGCCGGGCGGCTCGGGCTTTCTGCGGCAGGTCTCGGGCATTGCGCCGGGCCAGCGGCTTCTGGTGCAGGTCTCCGGCCCGGCGGAACCGGGCAAGGCGCTGCCGGTCACCACGCGCCTTCTCTTCAAGTCGCGCTATGCCATCGTGACGCCGGGCGCTGCCGGTCTGAACATCAGCCGCGCCATCCGCGACGAAGAATTGCGCGTGGAACTGGACGCGCTGGCGGCCGAGGGCATGGCAGGCGCCGATGCCACGCTGGGGCTGATCCTGCGGTCGTCCTGTGCGACGGCGGAGCCCGAAGTGATCGCCGAGGATATTGCCGCCATGCGGGCGCTGGCCGAAGCGGTGCTGACCGATCTGCAAGGCGGGCCGGAACTGCTGGTCGATGGGCCGGGCGCCCATGACCTGGCCTGCCGCGACTGGCTTGACCCCGCGCCGGACAGTTTCGTGACCGATGCCGGCGGCTTTGCCGACCATGGCGTGGAAGAGCTGATCGACGGGCTGCTGGCGGCCCGGGTGCCGCTGCCCGGCGGCGGCCATCTGATGATCGAACCGACCCGGGCGCTGGTCGCCGTCGATGTGAACACCGGACCCGATACCTCACCAGCCGCAGCACTCAAGGCCAATATCGCCGCCGCCCGCGACCTGCCGCGCCAGTTGCGGCTGCGCGGCCTTGGCGGGCAGATCGTGGTCGATTTCGCCCCGGTGCCGAAGAAAGACCGTGCGATTCTGGATCAGGTGCTGCGCGCCGCCTTCAAGCCCGAAGGCGCCGATGTGAACCTGGCCGGCTGGACCACGCTGGGGCTTTACGAGATGACCCGCCGCCGCGACCGCCTGCCGCTGGCCGAGCTTCTTGCATGAGCTGCCCGGTCTGCCACAAGGAGAGCGACGCGAAGCTGCACCCGTTCTGCTCGCCCCGCTGTGCCGATATCGACCTTGGCCGCTGGCTGACCGGGGCTTATGTGATCCCCGGCGAGGCTATCGAGGATGAAAACCCCGCCGATCCCCCTGCCCCGCCACCGCGCCCGCAGTAACCGGAAAAAGCGCGCGAAAATCGGCAAATCCCTCTGGACACCCCCGCGCGCCTGACGTATCACCCGCCCACCAAACGGGCAAACGCCCGAAGGCACGGTGCCCAGATAGCTCAGTTGGTAGAGCAGCGGATTGAAAATCCGCGTGTCGCTGGTTCGATTCCGGCTCTGGGCACCACTTAAATCAAGAAACATGCAGTCAGGGTCACGCAGCCATCGCTTGCGTCTTGGCTCTAGCGAAAACTGTGCAGATTGAGGTCCCCCCCGAAAATCGGACAGTGACGGAAGCTACGATCTGAAGTCTGCTGATCTTCAAGAACGAGGAGATCAGGACATGTCGAAACGCAGGAACCACGACGCAGCGTTCAAGGCACGTGTGGCGTTGGAAGCCGTGAAGGGGGAGCGCACGGTGTCGGGCTTGCGCAAAACGGACCGGGGCAAGCGCGGTTGCAGACCGCCGGTTGGTCCGTTCGATGGCAGATGGTTCAATGCTATGAGGCCCCCTCAGACATCCGGGGTGACCTGCCCCCCGGAAGATGCGCTCCGTGCCGCAGCCCCTTACCCCGCCGGGGGGGAATTGCGCAGCAGGCGGAACAGGATCGGGGCGCCAAGGATCACCAGCAGGATACGGGTCAGGTGGTGGACGATGACAAAGCCCAGATCAGCCCCGACCACCAGCGCCAGCATCGACATTTCGGCCTGACCGCCGGGGGTGAAGGCCAGAAACGCCTCGACCGGCGGGGCAAGTCCGGTCAGGGTCACCACCTCGGTCACCAGCGCGGCCAGCGCGGCGAGGATCACCACAAAGGCCGCGCCGCCTGCCACCGTATCGCGCAATTCGCGCAAGGTGACACCGACGTAACTGACCCCGATGCCCATGCCGATCAGGAATTGCGCCGCCAAGAGCGCCTCGCGCGGGGGGCGCAGATGCAGGATGCCCGCCAGCGACAGCACCGCCGCCACGATCAGCGGCCCGAGGATGGCCGCGCCGAAAAGGCCGATCCGCTCGCCACCTTTCCAGCCGATCAGCGCGGCAGCGGCCATGACCGCCATTTCCGCAAGCGGCAGGTCGGCGGCGGGCTGTCCCACGGGGTGGCCCAGGCTGACGCCATAGACCTGCACCAGAACCAGCGGCGCCACCACCATGATCACCATGAGCCGCGTCACATGCACCAGCGACAATTGCCGCACATTGGCGCCCGCCTCTTGCCCGAAGAGCGTCATATCGGCAGCCCCCCCGGGCATCGCGGCGTAAAAAGCCGTCACCGTGTCAAAGCCGCAGACCCGGCGAAAGAACGGCACCCCCACCAGCCCGATCACCGCGATATAGAGCGGCACGATGGCCACCGAGGCCAGCATCGAGGGCAGCGTGGCGATCAGCGCGGGCGTCACCGTGGCACCAATCGCCACGCCCAGAACCGAACGGGCGGCCACCGAAATCTGCCCCAGCCCGCGCAGCGGTAGCCCCGCCAGCGCCGCCAGAAGACAGGCCGCCATTGGCCCGAAGAGAAAGGGCAGCGGCAGCCCCGCAAGGTAAAATCCCCCCACTCCGGCAAGGGCAAGGGCAAGGGTCAGGGCCTGTTGCAGGACGGGATGCGACAGGGCGGCACGGGGGTCAGGCGCGGGCATGGCCATGCTCAGCGTCGATGCTGCGGGTCTCGCCGGTGGCGATCATGGTGCGGGTGGCATCCACCGTGGCATAGGTCCAGAAGATCTTCATCGGACGGTCGGTTTCGTTCAGAAAGCGGTGCGGCACATTGGCGGGCACCCAGGTGGTGTCGTGGGTGTCCAGATGGTGGCGGATGCCGTCGATCTCGACCACGGCCTGCCCTTCGATCACCATGACGCTTTCCTCGCAATTGTGCAGGTGCAGGGCGATGGCGGCCCCCGGATCAAAGGCGGTGATGCCGTTGATCAGACTGGTCGAGCCGCAGCGACGGGTGACGAGCGGCGTGGTGCGCGCGCCGCCGCCCCGGTCGTTCGAGGGCAGGTCGGCGGGGCGCAGGATGGCGGGATCAGGCATGGCATTCTCCGGCAAAGGGGGCGGCCCAGCCGGGCAGAAAGCCAAGGCTTTCTGCGGTCGGGCCGGTGGGGATGTATTCAAAACCGATGGCGCCGGAATATTCGGCACCCAGAAGGGCGCTCCGCAGCGCAGGTAGGGCCAGCGTCCCGCTGCCCGGCTGGTGCCGTCCGGGATGGTCGGCGATATGGACATGGCCGATGCGGGCGGCATGGGCGGTGGCCCATGCCACCGGGTCATGGCCCAGAATAGCGGCGTGATAGCTGTCAAAGAGCAGCGCCGGGGCGCCGCCGAAACGGTCTTGCAGCGCCATCGCCTGTTCCAGCGTTGCCATGTGATAGCCGGGAATCGTGATCGCCTCGATCAGAAGGCGCAGGCCGGTGCCCGCGACCTGCGCCAATGCCCAGCCGATATTCGCCTCATAACAGGCCGTATCGCCGCCCACCCCCGCCATTGGATGGACAAAGGGGCAGCCGGTGGCCAGCGCATAGTCCGCCGCCCGCCGGAACCCGGCGCGAAAGGCGTCCTCACGCCCCGGCAGCGCCGCAAGCCCCTTCTCCCCCGCCTGCCCCATGCCGGAGGACACCTGCGACAGCACCAGCCCGAGGTCATCGAGCCTCTGCCGCATCTCGGCGGCAGGGATCGCCCAGGGTTCGGGATGTTCAACGGCGGTAAACCCGGCCTGCGCCGCCGCCGCCAGCCGGTCGGCCAGCGGTTCTTCGGTGAAGAGATAACCGATATGGGCCGAAAGCCGGTTCATCCCGCCATGCCTTGCGGAAAGGCCACGCCCGCCGCCGCCCCTTCGGCCACCAGATCGGCGATCACATTGGCGGTGACGGGGATGCCGTCGCGCAGCCTTTGCACCTCGCGCCGGGCCTCGGGTTCGCCGGGCAGCAGGATTTCCTCCACCCCGGCGGCGCGGGGCAAATCCTTGATCCGGGTGTAGAATTCATCCATCCGGGCGCCGAAATCGGTCAGCGACAGGAAGAGGTCCGGCTTCAGCGCAAAGAACAGATGGCCGACGTTCTGCGGTTCGGAATGGTCGAAGTAGAGGCTTTTCACATCGCCGCCGAAATTCGCCCCGGTCAGCACGCCTGACATCAGGTCCATCAGCGTGCCGAGGACCGAACCCTTGATGCCGCCGAAGGGCAGGCAGACCCCCTCGAACGCGCGGGCGGCGTCGGTGGTGGGGTTGCCGTCAATGTCCAGCGCCAGCCCCTCGGGGATCGGGTCGCCCTTCATCGCCGCCAGCCGGATTTTGCCGCGGGCAATCACCGTCATCGCCATGTCCATCACGAAGGGCGGATGCTTGCCGCCCGGGATGCCCGCCGCGATGGGGCTGGCGCCCAGAAACGGCGTGCGCCCGCCCCACATGGCGATGGCAGGCGAGGAATTGGTGAAGATCAGCAAGATATAGCCCCGCTCGATCGCCCGCAGCGCATAGGCCGCGCCCATGCCGAAATGGGTGGAGCGATGCACCCCGGCCAGACCGATCCCCATTTCCCCGGCAATGTCGCAGGCGGCGTTCATCGCCACATCCGAGGCGATGAAGCCCATGCCGTTGCCGCCATCCACCTGCGCCACGGCGCCGGCGACCCGCGTCACCTTTACCTCGGGGCGCGGGTTGACCAGACCGCGCCGCAACCGCTCCAGATACATCGGAATGCGGCTGATGCCGTGGCTGTCCACGCCGCGCAGATTGGCCTTGACCAGATCACCCGCGATCAGCGCGGCATCTTCGGGGCGCATTCCGGTGGTGGCAAACATCGCCGTAGCAAAAGTTGTCAGGTCTTCGGCGCGGAACAGGCGGGTCTCGGTCATGGTCGGGCACCTCTTGCGGACAGGCTGGGCCAGCCCGGCCGCGCGGGGCGGCCGGTCAGGGTTGCAAACGGGCAGGTCGCCTCAGATCGACGAGCTTTCCCCGGTCGGGTCGATCTTGCGGGTCCGGCGCCAGTGCAGCGCGGCCGGAACCACCACGATCAGAACCGACACCGCCACCAGCACCGCCGACAGGGGGGTAGAGACAAAGATCAGCGGATCGCCCTGCCCCACCGCCAGCGCCCGGCGCATCTGCACCTCGGCCATCGGGCCCAGGATCAGCCCGATCAGCACCGGCGCGATGGGAAAGTCATAGACCCGCATCATGTAACCCAAGAGACCCACGCCGAACATCATCGCCAGATCCACCCACGAGTTCGACACCCCCCAGATGCCGACCAGCGAGAAGATCAGGATACCGGCGTAAAGATAGGGTCGCGGGATGAAGAGCAGCCGCACCCAGAGCCCCGCCAAGGGCAAATTCAGGATCAAAAGCATCAGGTTGCCGACATAGAGCGAGGCAATCAGCCCCCAGACCAGATCGCCCGAGTTGATGAACAGCATCGGCCCCGGTTGCAGCCCATAGTTCTGGAACGCCGCGAGCAGGATGGCCGCCGTGGCCGATGTGGGCAGGCCCAGCGTCAAGAGCGGCACCAGAACCCCGGCAGCGGCGGCGTTGTTGGCCGCCTCCGGCCCCGCCACGCCCTCGATGGCGCCTTGACCGAATTCCTCGGGGTGTTTGGTCAGCTTGCGTTCAATCGTATAGGACAGGAAGGTCGGAATCTCGGCCCCGCCCGCCGGCAGCGCGCCGATGGGAAAGCCCAGGAAGGTGCCGCGCAGCCACGGCTTCCACGACCGTTTCCAGTCCTGTTTCGTCATCCAGATGCCGCCTGCCAGCGGGTTCAGGTTCGGCTTGTGCAGGCCAAAGCGGCTGGCGACATACAGCGTCTCACCGATGGCGAAGAGCGAGACGAGAACCACCGTCATCTCCACCCCGTCCATCAGATCGGGCACGCCGAAGGTCAGCCGTTGCAGGCCCGAAGCCTTGTCGATCCCCACCACACCCAGCGACAGGCCCAGAAACAACGAGATGAAGCCGCGCACCTTGGACGTGCCCATCACCACCGAAACCGACAGGAAGGCCAAGAGCATCAGGCCAAAGTAATCCTGCGGACGAAAGATGAAGGCCAGTTCGGCAATCGGTGGCGCAAGAAAGGTGATGCCCAGCGTGCCGATGGTGCCCGCCACGAATGACCCCAGCGCCGCGGTGCAAAGGGCAGCCGCCCCCCGCCCCTGCCGGGCCATCTTGTTGCCCTCAAGCGCGGTCATCATCGCACCGCTTTCGCCGGGGGTGTTCAGCAGGATCGACGTGGTGGAGCCGCCATACATCGCGCCATAGAAGATGCCCGCGAACATGATGAAGGCCGCCGTCGGCTCGATATACACGGTCACGGGCAGGAGAAGGGCAATGGTCAGGGCCGGGCCGATCCCGGGCAACACGCCAATTGCAGTGCCCATGAAGGTGCCGACAAAGGCCCACATCAGGTTTTGCGGCTGCAGGGCCACGGAGAACCCGTTCATCAGTCCGGTGATCGAGTCCATGCTATTTCCCCATCAACGGAAGGATGCCGCCCAGTTGCACGCCCAGCTTGCGGAACAGCCACCAGCACAAGAGCGAAAAGCCAAGACCCAGCAGCAGGTCCAGCGCCCAGCGGCGCGACTTGAACGCCGCCGCGATCAGCACGAAACAGCCCGCGCAGGTGATCACGAAGCCCAAGGGCTTCATCGTCAGCATCGGCAGCGCACAGGCCGCCGCCGCCAGACCCAGCGCCTTCCATGAAACGCTGTGGTCGTCGTTCACATCCTCGGCGCCCTGTTCCTCGAACGAAACGCCCCTGCGGATCTGCAGCGCCAGCATCAGGCCCAGCAGCACCAGCCCCGCCCCGATGGCCGAGGGCAGAAAGCCCGGGCCGACATAGGCGTGCTGGTCGAACTGGGGAAGCTCGGCGGCCTTGATCAGCACGATGGCCCCCCAGCCCATCGTGCCCGCCGCGATCCAATAGGGGCGTTCCGTCATGTCATGCATCCTTTCAGGACGTTGGGCCGGTTACTTCACCAGTCCTGCATCCTTGAGGATGGCGCCGATGCGGGTCTTTTCGTCATTCAGGAAAGCGACGAAATCGTCACCGGCCAGATAGGCGTCTTCCCAGCCCTGCTTGGCAAGGATCTCTTTCCACGCGGCGCTGTCATGCATCTTGGCAAAGCGGTCCAGCCACATCGCGCGGCCTTCGGGCGTCATGTCGGGCGCACCGACGATGCCGCGCCAGTTGCCGACGACAACCGGGATGCCCGCTTCGGTCAGGCTGGGGGCGTCGATGCCCTCCACCCGGCCTTCCGAGGTGACGGCGATGATGCGGATACGGCCCGCTTCGGCCATCGACTTGAACTCGGACACGCCCGAAACCGCCACGGTCAGCGTGCCGCCACCCAGCGCGGTCACGGTTTCGGCGCCGCTGTCGAACGGGATGTAGTTCAGCTTGGCCGCATCCAGCCCGCTTTCCTTGGCGATCAGCGCCATGACGATGTGGTCAACGCCGCCCGCCGAACCGCCGCCGATCGAAACCGCGCCAAGGTCTGCCTTCATCGCCGCGACCAGATCGGCCACGTTCTGGATGGGCGAGTCGGTGGCCACCGCCACAACCCCGGTGTCATTGGTCAGCCGCACCAGCGGCGTGACATCATCCAGCGTCACCGGCGAAGAGTTGAGCAGGATACCGCCCACCATGATGACGCCCATCGACATCACCGCGTTGTCGTTGCCGCGGTTGGCGCCGACAAACTCGGCCAGACCGATGGTGCCGCCCGCGCCGCCCTTGTTGGTGAAGGTGGCGCCATCGCTGAAGATACCTTCCTTGGCCATGGCGTCGAACGGCAGGCGGGCCATGGCGTCATAGCCGCCCCCGGCGCCGCCGGGCGCCATCACCACCGCCGGATCGGCAAGGGCCGCAAAGCCCGAAAGCGACAGCGCAAGGGTCGTCGCAAAGACAGTTCTGATCATGGTATTCCTCCCGTTTGTCATCAGAATATTGCCCGGCAGCGCCGGGATTCGGACTTTGAGGAACCGCCTCCTCGCGGCTGTCTCAAAGAAAGGCTACGCCAACAAATCCCGTGGAACAATTGCATCTTTGCAGCGTTTCCGGCCGGTCCGTCAGGCGTTGTTCGCAGATTTTTCCGTTTGCATCAGATCCATGTGCCGGTCACCGCCCGGCTCAGGCAATCTCCATCTCTTCCAGAAGACAGGCCCAGCCCGCGCCGTGCATATCGCGGTCGGCTCTTGTGCCCTGCACCACCGGGCGCGGCACCGAAAACTTCACGACATTCAGCGACGGAATGTCGAACCGCTTCAGAAGCTGGAGGTCCACCCCGAAGAGCCGCGCCACGGCGGCATCCTGCAACCCGGCGCGGACCCGTTCATAGGTGGCGGCATCGTCGCAGAACACATCCACAGTCAGCCAGAACGGCCCGGCATTCTTGGAACGCACCTTGCTGACCAGCGATCCCAGTTCAGCCATGACCGACCTCATGCGTTTCAAGGGTGAAGGCCGCCATCGGATCATCCAGTTCCATCACATGGTTCAGGCAGAATTCATACAGCGCGCCGCGCTGCATCTCGGCCGGCGAGAAGGGGAAGGCGAAGGTCGGCATCGGCTCGTCCTCGGTCAGGGGATGGTGCAACAGATAGGGGTTCAGCATCTTGCCCGCCTCGGCTGCGGCCTCGGGGGTGGGACAGGTCAGGATGCCCAGAACGCCCACCTCGACCGGCAGGTCGCGGCGGTTTTCCAGCCCGCCCAGCGTGGCATCCATCCCGATCAGCCGCAGTTCCACTGTAAAATCTTCAGGGGCAAGGCCCATGCGGGTGATGATCTTTTCCGTCACCCGCGCCTTCACATCCGCCGCCCATTCGGCGGCATGGCGCACATAGCGGCGGTCGCGGATCACCGCGAGGCCGACCGTCTGATAACCCGCGATCCGCGCGCCCTCGAGCTTGACCGTATAGCGCCCCGGCACCCAGACCGAGCCTTCGACCCGCACCCGCCGCCCGTCCAGCGCGCGGTAGTCCGAGCCGGTCACATCCAGATGGCCGCCCGGCTCATACAGGATGAACGGGTCGGAGTTTTCGTAAAGCATATGGGCCGAAACGGTATAGGGCGTTGCCGCCGCTTCGGGGGCCATCGGCTCGACCGTAAAGCCCTTGGCGTCAAAGTCGATCTGGATCACCCCGGAATTGGGATGGGTGGTGGCCAGCGCCCCGCATTCGCCCACCTTGGCGCCATGCCAGGCCCCGCCCGGATTGTCGCCCCGCACCAGCGGCAGCGCCGCGATGATGGCGGTGTCGGTGGTGCGGCCCGCGATCACGATATCGGCGCCGGTGGCCAGCGCCGCCGCGATCTGCTCGGCCCCGGCCAGCGCCACGATATTGCTGCAAGCGTCGATCACCGCGTCGGAAATCTCGGGTGCCGCCGACAGGGGCCGGATGCGCCCCGCCGCCAGCGCCGATTTGACCGATGCCGCCGCCTGCCCCGATTTCAGCGTGGCGACCTTCACCCGCTGGCCGGTTTCCTGTGCAATCTCGCGCGTGATGTCGAAAAGCCAGTCCACCGCGCTGTCGGCGCCGCAGGTGCCCGCCGTGCCGATCACCAAAGGCACCCCGGCGGCGGCCCGCGCCACCATCAGCTCGCGCCATTCCGCCTTGGTCGAGGCGCGGGAGTATTTCGACACCCCCCGCCCCAGATAGGATGGCCCGCTGTCGGTGGAACCGCCATCGACGGCAATGATGTCGGGCCGGTTGGCAACCCCAAGGTCAAGCGCCTTGCGGTCATAGCCAAGGCCAAGGGCGCCGGTGGGCACCAGAACGCGGGTCATGTTCCGCTCTCCTGTGGTTCATGAATGGGTCCAGTTTCGGCGGCTGCGAGCAAGGCGCAGACCTGTGCGGCAAAAGCATCGGTGCCCAAAGGGCCACCCAGATCGGCGGTGCGGCTGGCGGGATCGGCCAGTGCGGCTTCGGTTGCCGCCTCGATCGCGCGGGCGGCGGCGGCAAAGCGCGCGCCGCCCCGCGCCGCAAACCAGTCGAGCAGCATCGCCGCCGACAGGATCAGCGAGGTCGGGTTCGCCTTGCCCTGCCCCGCGATATCGGGGGCCGAACCATGCTGCGCCTGTGCCACGCAAACCGTGGCCCCCTGATTGAGCGAACCGCCCAAACCCAGACTGCCGCAGAGTTCCGATGCCTCATCCGACAGGATGTCGCCGAACATGTTGGTGGTCACGATCACGTCGAAGCGGTCCGGCTGGCGGATCAGCAGGGCCGCGGCGGCATCGACGATCACCTCGTCCAGCATCACCTCGGGGAATTCTGCCGCCACCTTGCGCACCTCGCGCAGGAAAAGCCCGTCCGACAGTTTCAACACGTTGGCCTTGTGAACCGCCGTCACCCGCTTGCGCCGCGTCATGGCCAGCCGGAACGCCGCCAGCGCCACCTTGCGGCTGGCCGCTGCGGTGATCTTGCGCACCGACAGCGCCATGTCGGGATCGGGCATGAACTCCCCGGCGCCGGCAAACATGTTGCGGTCGGAGTAGAAGCCTTCGGTATTCTCGCGCACGATGACCAGATCCATCGGCTTGCGCAGGATCGACAGACCGGGGCGCGACCGGCAGGGGCGGATATTCGCCGTCAGGTCAAACTGCACCCGCAGCGCACCCGAGGGGTTGATGCCGCCCTTCTCGCGCGGCGGATAGTCGTAATGCGACACCGGGCCAAGGATCACCCCGTCCACCTGCGGCACGCGCTGCAACACGGTTTCCGGCAGGGTGGTGCCCTGCACTGTCAGCGCCTTCAGCCCGATGTCGGCCTGTTCCAGCGCCAGCCCAAGACCAAAGCGCGCATCCACCGTCGCCAGAACCCGCAAGGTGGCCGCCGTTATCTCGGGGCCGATACCGTCGCCGGGCAGGACAAGCAGGCGCATAAAGGCTCCGCAGCATGGTTTTTTAAGATTACAAAAAGCCACTACCCCGAGTCGCGGTCTTTTGCAAGCACAATGAACCAACCCCCTTGGCAGGCGCCCGCCGTCATGCGAAAACCACACTGCCGCAGCGGACCGTCCCATGCCCCCGATCACCAGCGCCCTTGCCCGCCAGATTGCCCGCTTCGTGCAGTCCGAAGCCCTGCCCGCCGGGGCGCGGCTGACCGAGCGCAGCCTGGCCGAACGGTTCCGCGTCTCACGCTCGCCCATCCGCGCCGCGCTGCGTGAGCTGGAACAGGCGGGCCTTCTGGCCCTGGGGGCCAGTGGCGGCTTTCACCTTGCCGACCCGGCCCGGGCCGAAGGTCTGGCCGATGGCCCCGCCGCCGATGATGAGGACGAAGAGGTCTATCTGGCCATCGCCCGCGACCGTCTTGCCGGCCAGATTCCCGACCGCATCAGCGAGAACGAATTGCTGCGGCGCTATGGCATCACCCGCCCGCGGCTGCAAAGCCTGCTGCACCGCATGTCGGAAGAGGGCTGGGCCGAGCGGCTGCCCGGCCATGGCTGGCAATTTCTGCCCGTCCTCACCTCGCTTGAAGCCTATCGCCAAAGCTACCGTTTCCGTCAGGCGATCGAACCCGCCGCCCTTCTGGAACCGGGCTTCCGGCTGAACGCGCCGGTGTTGGAGCGCCATCTTGAGCAGCAGCGCCGCCTTGTGGCGGGCGAGGTCACCACCATTTCGCCGGTGCGGCTTTTCGTTGTGTCCAGCGCGATGCATCATGCGATCATCGACTGCAGCCAGAATGCCTTTTTCATCGAAAGCCTGCGCCGGGTAGACCGGCTGCGTCGCCTGATCGAATACCGCCAGAGCGTTGACCGCGAAAAGGCCCGGCTGCGTTGCGCCGAACATGTGCATATCCTTGAACTGATCCTGCAGGGCCGCAACCCCGAAGCGGCCGAGGCAATGCGCCGCCACCTGACCGCACTTGGCCCGATCAAGGCGCAAAGCTATCTCCAGCCCGCCGCAGGCGAAGGCTTGCACCCTGCCGCCGGGCAAGGCTAAGGTGCGGCAACGCATTGTTCCCAAGGGGTTCCCAGGTGTTTTTCCGCATTGCCGCTGCCGTCGCCCTGTCCGCCACGCTCTCTGCCACCTCCGCCAGCGCCGCCCCCTGCGGCAGCACCTCGGCGGGGTTTGAAGACTGGAAGTCGGTGATGGCCGGTGAAGCCAAGGCCGCCGGTGTCGGCAAGGCCGGGATCAAGGCGCTGATGGGGGCCAGCTATTCCAAGGCCACCATCGCCGCCGACCGCAACCAGAAAAGCTTCAAATACACGCTGGACAAGTTCATGGAGGTGCGCGGCGCCAAGGCCATCGCGGCACAGGGGCGCAAGCGGCTGGCCAAGAACCCCGATTTCTATGCCAGCCTCGAACGGCAATATGGCGTGCCTGCGGGCATCCTGCTGGCCATCCATGGCATGGAGACGGGGTTCGGCAATTTCATGGGCGATACCAATGTCGTCTCGGCCATCGCCACCCTGGCATGGGATTGCCGCCGCAGCGGGTTCTTCACGCCGCACCTTCTGGGCGCGCTGAAACTGGTGGATCAGGGCTCGATCAGCACCGCCACCGTGGGGGCCAAGCATGGCGAGCTGGGCCATACCCAGTTCCTGCCGGGCAATGCCCTGGCCTATGGCGTGGATGGTGATGGCGACGGTCGGGTTGACCTGACCGATCTTGCCGATTCCATGGCCACCACCGCCAATTTCCTGCGCCAGAAGGGCTGGAAACCCGGCAAGGGCTATGCCGAGGGTGAGCCGAACTTTGCCGTGATCAAGGAATGGAACGCGGCCACGGTCTATCAGAAGGCCATCGCCCTGATCGCCGCCCAGATCGACCGCTGACCCCCGCCCCCTTACCCGCCGCCCTTTTGCCCGGCCCCGCGTTTTGCCCCTTGCGCCCGCGCGGCCCTGCGATTAACAAGCGCGCAGTCTGCACGCACCCAAATCGCCGCAGACCGCCCAGTGGCCCGTTCGTCTATCGGTTAGGACACCTGGTTTTCAACCAGGTAAGAGGGGTTCGACTCCCCTACGGGCTGCCAACATACTTCCCTGTGCGTCCCAGATCAAACACAACCCCTTTAATTGTTGGGAGTTGCGGGACCATTCGTCCCAGTGCGACCCTACACATCCCGGCATCTATGGTCTGTCCTGCGTGACCCGGACCATAGTGGAAACCTTGCACCTCGGAACTGTAGACGTGCTCGGCATCGCGGCCCTTGCGCTTGGTGCCGCGTGCAACACAGGGCAGCAGGGGTTGGTAGCTAGTGAGGGCTACGACTGAACGGGAGCATCTGTTTCCGCCAGTGCTGTCTTGTAAGCGTTCACCGCATCAACGAAGGCCAACGCCGCGTCTGCATTCGACACCATGTATTCCTCCGTCACGCCCGTTTGAGACCGAAACGCAATTTGCCCATAGAGGCAGATCGGGATTTGATAGTTTCCCTTGAACCGGCGATCTGGCGAGCCGTCCTTGTTCGTTTTTGCCCATGTCTGACCCACAACCTTCGAATCCCGAGGGACCCCCTCAGTCTCGTGGAACCGCACCCCATCAATGGTGACCTGCAACTCCCGTATCTCGATCAGGGCGAACACCCCATCGGCACGCGGGATGACCGCCACGCCGGGGTAAATCAGAATATCGTCGCCGTTCACGTTCTCAAATCTCATTGCCCGCCCCGAAAACTGGATCAGGTCGGTCGAGCTAAACTCGAACGCCGCGGGGTGCCTGTTGACGGTTCGGTTGGCAAGGGTGCGCTCCACCAACTGGTTCGTTGACCTGTCAGCCGTCACGTCCCATTTCTTATCGCTCAGTTTCAGCACGTCGAACGCACGAACCATTGACGAGTAGGCACGCTGGGCAGCGTCACCAGCCTCGAACGAGACCGCGATCTTGGTGTTGTCTTGCCAGTTCGCAAGACGGGCCACCTCCGCGTTGGTAACTGGCAGCGCCGCCTCCAACTCAGCAATCCGCCTCTTGTAAAACCAGCGGAAGAAGCTCCCTTTGCGACGGGTCAGTTCTCCTTGCTGCTTCGCCTCTTCCTCTCGCGCCTCTTTCAGGTCAGCTTTCACTTGCACCTGCTGTTCGCGTGCCTTTGCAATCAGGTCGCGTAGCGGCATCAGCGAGGTGCTGGTAAGAACCTCCACCGAGGCGCTGGCAATCTCGTTCATGCCTGTCTGGGGCATGTAAACCTTTGCGGAGGCAGGGTTGTTTCCTGCCGCAGGGCTTTCGACCGGAGGTGGGACAAAGCCGCCCGGTTTAGGCTCAGGCTGTGGTGACGGGTTTCCTGCTTGCCCGAACGGCATGACCAAGGCGCTGTATGAAAGCCCGGTGCCCGGTGCCCCGACTGTAGCTCGGACCCCTTGACGACCGATGTTGACCGTAGCGCCGGGGACGCCGATGCTCGTGCTGATGCCGCGCTTGCCAATATTGATCCGAACGCCGGGGAACAGTGTAAATGTCTGCCTGAAACGAAGCGTCATGTCACAACCCTAGAGATTCTCGGATCACCTTAGCCGGGTTCCACATCTGGTGCGACACTCCATGGGACAGCGTCCATCTATAGTGCATTTTTGGTTCGCATCTAACTTTTCCTTTTACTTTCAATGGAAAAGGACTCCCCCTACGGACCGCCATCGCCTTCCTTGAAGACCGAAGAAACGGCGCGATGTCACCCGTCTGTGACGCCCGGTTTGCCTTTCGCCGCCAGCATCGTTTCCAGCGCAGCAATCTCCTGCGCCGAGGCCGCGAGGGTTTGTTCCAGGATGACGTGGTAAAGCTGCAGCACGCGCTGGCCTGTTTCGGTCAGATGGGCGCCGCCGCCGCCGGGGCCGCCGCGGGCGCGGGTGACCAGAGGCTCGGTGAAGGCGGTGTTCATCTCTTCCACCAGCATCCAGGCGCGCTTGTAGCTCATCCCCATGTCGCGCCCGGCGGCGGCGATCGAGCCGGTCCGCGCGATCCCTGCCAGCAGCTCCGCCTTGCCCGGGCCGAACATCGCGCCGTCAAACAGCAGGCGGAGTTTCAGGATTGTCATGGCGTGGCCTCCAGCCCCGGTTATTCGAAGAAACCCCTTGGCAATCAAGGGATTTCGCAGCCCTAGCCCTGCTCGGGGAAATGCCAGTCCCCGGCGGCGGCGGCAATCTCGCCTGCGATCTCTTTCAGGCGGGCCGCCTGCGCCTCAAGCGTGGCAAGGCTGCTGCGGGCGGTGGTCGAGGTGACCGACAGCGCCCCGATCACCCGCCCGCTACGGGCCAGAATCGGCACGGCGCAGCAGATGATCCCCGGCTCATGCTCTTCGCGGTCAAGGGCATGGCCGATGCGCCGGATCCCGGCCAGTTCCGCACGCAGCCTTTCGGGGCTGTCCAGCGTGGCGGGGGTAAAGCGGTGAAAGCTCTGCCGCGCGATGGCCGCCTCAAGTGCCGGCGCCCCCAGATGGGCCAGCATCGCCTTGCCGACGCCGGTGCAATAGGCCGGGCCGACCTTGCCCGCACCGGAAAACATCTCGACCGGGCGGGCGGCATTGCGTTTATCAACGTAAAGCACCTGCCCCAGATCAAGCTGCGCCAGATGCACCGTTTCGCCGGTTTCCGCCGAAAGCGCCTCAAGCCAGGGCCGTGCGATGGGGGCGAGCGAGGCCGTGGCCCAGGCCGCATGGGCCAGCCGCACCAGCCGCAGGCCCAGGGTATAGCTGCCGCGCGCCGCGTCATAAGACAGCATCCCCTGGTGTGTCAGGGTCTGCAAGAAACGGTAAAGCGTGGCTTTCGGATAGGCGCTCTGCGCCAGAAGCTCGGAAAAGCGCACGGGGCGGCCATGGGCGGCCACCGCCTCAAGCACGTCCAGCGCCTTGCCGACCGTTCCGTCTGACCCGCCATCCTGCGGCATCGCCCCTCCTGCGCCCTATGGCGGCACTTTGCCCGCAGGGTTTCCGATATTCAAGACCGCGTGCCGGATAGTGAAACCGGCGGGGGTGATCGCAGACAAACCGCGGCACCTGAAGAGGCGCTTGCACGGCGTTGTTGCAGAACTCTGGCCGTCTAGGATTCACATTGCGAATCCATGCGGTTAGACGGGCCGCATGAGCAAGCCATCCCGCGCCCGTTATCGCACGACGAACTGGTCCCTCTACACCGCCTCG